>ENA-ORCO01000001-ORCO01000001.1-marine-metagenome-genome-assembly--contig:-NODE-1-length-1574806-cov-29.904617_pt1 | contig 1574806 bp, 1426 predicted proteins | sample MGYA00248633_ERZ508508 | MGnify/ENA primary metagenome ERZ508508 (study PRJEB26179, sample SAMN06268845) | marine metagenome | isolation source: A23 P1 aerobic enrichment on pine of planktonic cells...
TATAAAACACCGGTAGAACTACTACCTTAACCGAAATCCTCTACTTTTGAGTGGTCCGAAAAATGGGGAAGCTTACACAATCAGCAAGAAAAAAATAACAAAAAATGAGTTGTCTAAATATTCAGAACTTAGAAATGAAGAGGTCATAACAATAGTTGACAAATTTGATTTCATAGAATTCGACGCTTCTAAAGAAAAAATATCTTTTATTTCAGAAGCACACCGAAAATTTGCCAAAAAACAAGTTGCAGACTTCACTGAAACAGCTCATGAAAAGATCATTAATAGTCTTTTAACCAATTTTAAAAGCCAAAACTCAATACAAAACCTTCCAGACTATTTAGAGGATTCAAAAAAGTATAAAGAACTTATAAGTTGCTTAAATGAAGACTATTACCAAGAAGCATTAAAACAAACTGAGTCTTTAAACTTTATTCAGAAAAGAGCTGAGCAAGGCTTAAAAAGTGCCATTAACATAGATGACCTTTCCTCTCTATTTAAATTCAGCCTTCAAAAGTCACTAATGTTGGGCCTTCTCAAAGCAAATATTTTAAAATCCGAAGTAGAAGCTCGCTTATTTGTTGAAGATCATGAACGCGCCCTAGCATTAGCTCAAAGTAGTTTGTTAAAGGAAGATAGACTTCATCTTCTTAGTATAATTGCGAAATATTTTAAAAAAAATAATATAGATCTTGATGATGAAATAATTGAACAGATAAACCTTCTTTCAAACCAAATAGATACAGACTCACTAGGCCAGAAATCAGTTGAAATTGCTTCTAATCTTATTTGGATCAATCTTGATCTAGCAATAGATATTGTTGAGAAATCAAATAATATATCAAACGAAAATGGCAAAAATAATATTGATTTAGCTTTTGCAAAACTTTCAGTAGAAGCCTTTAATGCCCAAAGTAGTGAAGCTAACTACAAAGATGTAGTCGAAAAAACTACTGAGAAAAATTCAGATCCAGGTATACAAAATTTTCTTAATGCTGCATCTCTTTTTGCAGAAGATTTCTCAACTAAAAAACTGATTGCAAAAGTTGAAGATCTTGAAGTAAAGAACAGACTATTTATACTAAGACAATGGATCTTAAATAATCGTGATAATAAAGAGATTACAGAAATAGTCGAATACTCTCTTGACCAGTTAGTTTCAACTACAAATTACACCCCTAAATTAAGAGATCTTAGAGAAATATCTACCCCCTTACCTAAAGTAAATGATCCCGAAAAGGCTAAGAAATTAGTAGGGAGAATTGACAGCCTAATAAATTCAATGCATGATCTTGGAACCACCATTGACTATGTCAGATTACAGATTGTTTTAGGTAAAACGGAACTAAATATTGGAGCTACTGAAGCTTCTTACCATAGAATAATTGAACTTTATTGGGACATTTGCAACATAAATAACCTGTCAATTAGGACTGAAAGCATAGCTTGGTTTTTATCAGAATATCAAAACCTTGATCCCGATAAAGTAATAGAAGAAAATGAACAACTTCTTACTGTATTACAAGAAAGCTTGGACAAAAATATTGATAGCCTTCTAAAATCAACAGCCTCTCATTACCAAGTAACTAAAGATATTATTAAAGCTTTATCTAAGAACCATCCACAAAAAGGTCTAGAAATAGCAAAATCCTTAAACACCCAGTCAAAACGAGATAAGGCATTATTTAATTTTTTAAAACGTGAATCGAAGAAAAAAATCACAAACATAAACTTTGACTTAATTATCAATGCTCATGATGAAATATCGCATCAAAGTAAACGCGATAAAGCTTTACTAATGGTAGTTGAAAATATTAACAACTCAGATATCGACAATATAGATAGAGCAATAGAACTAAAGCCTAAAATTGAAAATGTCAGTGACCATCAAACTAAAGTACTAGTTTATTCACATTTCATTTCTTTGATATCATGCAGTGATTCAAAAGGTAAATATAAGAGTCTTGTAGAATATTTATTTAAAAAGCTTGACGAGACTTGGAAGGAAATTGATACTGCTTGGATAAAAGTCGACGCTGGATTTCTAATATCAAAAATTCTGTCCAAATACTCTAAAGATGTTGGTGCTAAATACTTAAACAAAACTGAAGAATTTAAAAAGAATTTGACAATCTATTCTCAACAAGCAGCCATTACTTATACTGGGTCCATTAGAATTGCAATAAGAGCTTTTGCTGGTCTACTAGATAAAGATTTATTTACAAATAGCGATATTGAAAGAATTGAAAAATATATAAATAAGATACCTTCAAATGGGGAAAGGGTAGCAATATGGACCGATTTCGCTTTGCGGTGTTATTCAAGAGGAAATAATGAGCTGGGTACAAAAATCACGAACCAGTATGTTAGAGATATAATAGAAAGTACACCAAAAAACGACCAATCATATTATCATTCAATAATATCTAATGCTGCCCCAGCTTTATATCAAGCTCATGAAAATACAGCGCTCGACCTGATAAAAAAGCTTCCTCAAGAATATCAAGAGACTGCAATATCAAATACAATTGAATTCATATTTAGAAAAAAACCTCTTGATGATCCATTCAACAATTCCCCAAATGGTGGCTACAAGATAAACCATCAAAATGCAGTCGATATTCTTAAGCTGTTAGAATATGTAGATACTGATAAACAGTTATACAACCATATTGTGCAATTGGTTAATAGCCTAAATTCCAAAGACAATAAACAAGCCATTACTAGACAGCAAAAAGCTGATTTAGCTCATTCCTTGATTGATATTACTGAGTCAAAATTACCTGACAAAAAGAATATTAATCACAAAGGCTATTTAATTTCTGCCAAAGCATATTTGTTCACCTTACTAAGAACTAATCAAAAAGATTGGCAGGAGTTAGTATCAGAGGCTCAAAAAATACCTAATAAAGCAGATAAAGTTTACGTACTCGGAATAATTGCCAGTAATCTCCGGAAGAATAAAGAACAAAGAGATAATCTATTGGATGATGTGGAAAAAATAATTAAACAAATACCATCAAAAATAGATCAGGTTAGTAGAAAAATACATATTGCAAACCTATTTGCGGATAAAAACACAAGTATATCTAAAAAATCGCTGAAATCTGCTATGGTATTTACTAAGGAAGAAGGAGAGGATGAAGGCAAAGCAATAAGCCAAAGACAAAAAAACATAATTGATCTTGCTCATAAAATTGATCCAAACTTTGCTTCATCTTTAATTAATCTAATGGATAATGATCCTGCTAGAAATAATGCCAGAAACCCAATTAAAGAGCGACTTACATTACTAAACACTAAAAAGACTATTGCTGAAGAGGATAACAGTTCTTCGATAAATAAAGAACATTACGCTCAAGCTGCTTGGATGAACTTAGGTTCATTAAATGCCAACAGGCTCCATACGATGCATAAAGAGAGCTTCAACAAACACTTTGAGGAATCTTCTGAACTAGATATTTATCAATCCTATGCAGTCTTATCATGGTTAATTGAAAATGCAATAATTAGATACTCCAATACCGAAGAGGCAGAAAACATATTTTATCCGATATTTAATTCTTCTCTATTATCCTCAGAACTAACTACTTATATCATATCTTCTAATCAAGAATCAAATACCAAGGTTAAGCAAAATATTCAATTAGATAAGCAGAACAAGCATGCGATTACCATAAAAGAAGGTGAAAGAGATAAAGCCTTCAATTTTATACGAAGTTGGATTAAGGATAATGTTAATAACTATCTGAAAGTATGTGATCCTTATTTCGGATTGCAAGAACTTAACTTTTTGAAACTAGTCAAAAATGAAAAACCCAATTGTAAAATATCAATTTTGACAAGTAAAAGACATCAAGAGAAAAGTGACATCCCTTACCAAGAAAAATTTAATACTTACTGGAATTTAAATATATCAGAAGCTAAACCTCCGTTCACAAAAATTGTAATTGTAAGCTTAGGGAAATCAGGTAAGTCTCCAATCCATGATAGATGGTTAATTTCTGACAAGAGTGGCTTAAAACTCGGTACCTCCTTGAATTCAATAGGCACAGATAAGGTCTCTGACATTTCAATTTTCTCAAATAACGAATTGGATGAAAAAGAATTTCAACTTAACCAATATTTAAACAATCAAAAATTTGAGCAAAATAATGAAAGAGTGAGTTACAACACTTTTAAATTGTAATATAAGTTCATTTTTTCGTAAAACTCATATTCCTACCACACTCTACCACATTCTTCCTAAATATTATATATCGGGAGAAAGGAATCATTTTATGCCTTAAAAATCATACCTCAAACCGTAATATCGGCACTTTTGCATATCTATACTCCGATATTTACTGACGCCTCAAGACATTATAATCAATCTTTCTCAATCCGTCCTTGACATATTACACGGTTTCGGGGTACATTGTGGGGTGAAGTGGGAGAATGTGGGAGTTCAAATCCACTTGTCGAATTCGATAACATTTGCTGTAATTCTGGGGACCTTATATGCCTAGCTTCAAGGGCCAATACGAACATAGTGTTGATAATAAAGGACGCGTTAGCTTCCCGGCTAAACTGCGTAAGGCCCTGAATCCGCAGGCGCAAGAGCGCTTTACTATATTAAGAGGTCTCGAACCCTGCCTTTATCTGTACCCAGAGGATGAATGGCAGAAAGTAGAGGATCAGCTTTCCCAGATCAACAGCTTTACCAAAGAAGGTCGCACAGTAAAACGTAACTTCCTTCGTTTTGCTGTAGATATTGATTTAGATAACCAGAATCGCATTCCTCTCCCTTCACAACTCACAGACTGGGCCGGTATCGATGGCAAAGCCATATTTATTGGCAGCGGTGAACGTATTGAAATATGGTCGCCCGAGAAACTGGCAGAAATCGATGATGGTCTGGATTTTGAATCGTATCAGGAACTTTTTGAGCGCGTGATGGGTGACGATGACAATAACGATGAAAAACAATGAGACATATTATGAGCATCAGCCGGTACTGCTGCAAGAGTCCGTAGAGTATTTAATTACGGACCCAAGCGGGATCTATATCGATGCTACGCTCGGCGGTGGTGGACACAGCCTGGCATTGTTATCTCATCTCAATGACGACGCTCAGCTTATCGGAATCGACCAAGATGACGAGGCGTTAGATGCAGCAAACTCCCACATTGGCGACGACAAACGATTTTCTTCCATAAAAGGCAATTTCGGTTACCTCTCCAGGCTACTTCCCCCAGAACTCCATGGAGAGGTCTCCGGAATCCTTCTCGATCTTGGCGTCTCTACCCATCAAATTACCGAAGCCGATCGCGGATTCACCTTCCAGAAAGAGGGTCCACTGGATATGCGTATGAGCAACCTGCGCGGCGTCACAGCTTATCAGGTTGTCAATGACTATTCCTATGAAGATCTGCGAGATGTGATCTATCACTATGGCGAAGAACGACTGAGCCGTGAGATCGCCCGCGAAATCATTGATCGACGTCCACTTGAGACGACTACTGAGCTTCGTGAAGCGGTGGAATCGGTTGTCCACGGCCAATATCAGATAAAGAGCGTGGCCCGTGTGTTCCAGGGGATCCGTATCGAGGTAAATCGCGAGCTGGATATGCTTCGTAATGTCCTCGATCAGTCGCTGGAGCAACTCAAGGTAGATGGACGCATTGTGGCTATTAGCTACCACTCGCTGGAAGACCGCATCGTGAAGCGATTTTTCAAGGCGGGCAATCACGAAGGTAAAATTGAAAAAGATTTTTACGGCAACCCGCTGAATCCCATTGAAGAGATTTCCGGCGGCATTATTCGCCCTTCGGAAGAAGAGATTGAAAAAAATCCCGCTGCGCGAAGTGCTAAGATGCGCGTTGCACAGAAAATAGACCAGCCGGAGGTGTAGTATGCATATCAAATCTCCGCTAAAAAAAGAAAAGGTCAAAGAGAACAAGCGCAACAACTCGGCCGGACGAAAAAAGAACGGCCATCACTCGACTTACCGCACCAATGGCGGCAATTATGGCAGGCGCATTGATAAGAAAGACGAGGGCAAGAAACGATTTTCTCTTCCATCGCTGAAACCCTGGAAGGTGATTCTGGGTGCTATTGTATTGGGCGCGCTTGGCATTATCTATTTGAATCATGTTTTCGCCACGCAGGAACTGCTCCAGGAAGTCAATCAGCTGGAGCGCGAATACAATCAGGTAAAACGGGTACACAGCGACTATAAGCTAAATTATGACCGAATGATTGGCCCTGCTAATATTTATGAACAGGCAAAAGGCCAGGGATTCATAAATGGCGGTCCCGCCGAAAAAGTGATTGAGGTGGAAAAGTAAATGCAAAATGAACGTTCTGCCATATTGAGCCGTATGTTTATGGTCTTTGGGCTGGTACTACTGGTACCCTGTGCCATTGGTATGCAGCTTTTTCGTATCAACTTTGTGGAGGGACCGGAACTGCGCGAACTCTGGAACGAGCAGGCCATCGACTACATCCCCATTCCAGCTCAGCGTGGCAATATTTATGATCACAACGGCAGCCTGCTGGCCACAAATTCTGTTGCTTACAAAGTGGCACTGGATCCCAAAATAAAGGGGCTTACACGAACGCAAATTCGGCAGATGTGTGATACATTGGGCAAATACACGAACCTTTCAGCCCGTTCGTATCTACAAAAAGTGGATTCCGCTCCGGCTCGCTCTCGCTACGTGGTACTCAATAAAAATGTAGACACGGAAACACACCAAGCACTGCGACAACTCGATATCCGGGGCATCATACTGGAAGAAGAATACCAGCGGCGATATAGTTTCGGCGCTCTGGCATCACATACGCTGGGATTTGTGAATCACGCCATGAACGGGATGACCGGCCTTGAAAAGTTATATAACAAGAAACTCAGCGGCGAAGATGGTGTTCAACAGGTTCGCCGCGAGCGTAACGGCAAGATTTCTGCATATTTGGGAGCCCCCCGAAAGAAACCGCAACAGGGGCACTCACTGCAAACAACTATCGATTCTCACATTCAAGCTATTTTAGAAGAAGAACTTAAAGCCGGGATTGACCGAACGAGATCCGCCCACGGTTCTGCTATTGTCATGGATCCCAGAACAGGAGCCATTAAAGCAATGGCTAATTATCCCACATTCAATCCCAATAATCCTGCCTCCCTTGACAAAGAGAACCGCAGGAACTTTGCGATCTCGGATATGATCGAACCCGGCTCTACTTTTAAGCTCGTGACGGCTATTGCGGCCGTGGAACAGGGCAAGGTGCACTTTGGCGAAAACTTTGAAACACCCGAAGACGGCAAGCTGCAAATCCACGGACAGTGGATGCGTGACCATGATCCACTTGGCACACTTCGATTCTCGGAAGTGATCGAAAAGTCATCCAACATTGCTACGGCTAAGATCGCCATGCGGTTGTCCCGGGATACGTTTTACCAGTATGCCCGCAATCTGGGCTTTGGGACGCCAACCAACATTGATCTGCCCAATGAAGAAACCGGGCGGCTGCCGAAACCTTACGAATGGAGTCAGGTTACGCTGCCATGGATGTCGATTGGATACGAAGTGCAGGTGACCCCTATTCAGCTAGCGCAGGCCTATGCAGCTTTTGCCAACGGCGGAAAGATGATGCGTCCTTATCTCGTAGAAAAAATTCTTAACAGCAACGATGAGGTGGTTTGGCAGCATAATGATGTGGCCGTGCGACAAATTGCCAACCAAGAAACGATCCAAAAACTCTATCCCGTTTTCCGTGACGTAGTATCCGATTCAGGGACAGCCGAAAAAGCACAGGTGCAAGGACTCCCCATCGCCGGCAAAACTGGGACTGCCCAAAAATATATCGACGGTCGCTACCGAAATAAGTATCGCTCTTCATTTGTGGGATTCTTTCCAGCACAGGATCCTAAATACGTCTGCCTGATTATACTGGATGATCCGGACGTATATCCCCCATACGGTGGACAGACGGCCGGACCAATATTTCAACAGACGGCCAAGCGCATTGCCGGACTCGACAACGAAATTGAAAAACAGATTATCGAACGGGAACAAGATACTAATACCTGGGCCTATGCTCCCGATTTACAGGGTTTGAGCAAGGATGAAGCGCAAGCACTGCTGAAGGCCCAACAACTGCCCTACAACTTGGAAGGAAGCGGCGACCTGATTGTCAAGCAATCGCCCCAACCGGGTACCCAACTTTCACCGGAAGATGAGATCACTCTTGAATTATCAAACACTATTGCCGTTGCAGATACAACCGAACTGCCGAATGGCTATTCTATTATTCCGGATGTGGGAGGCATGAGCATGCGTAAAGCAACACTACTAATTAACAGTCAAGGATTTGAAGCAAAGATGATAGGCTCGGGCACGATATTCACACAATTTCCCCGCGCCGGCGACATGATGAAGAAAGGACGTACTATCACTGTTCGCGGCAAAGCCAAAGCACTGGAAACACTAACAAAAAACGGGACCACCGAGTGACTTTCGACCAACTTATATCACTTTGCAAGCCGATTGACGTCTCGGGACCCGAGCCGAATACCATTGGTGCGCTTACGCAGGATTCCCGACAGGTGGAAGAAGGATCGGTCTTCATCGCAATCAAAGGATTCCAGGTCGATGGACACACTTTTATTGACGACGCCATCGACAACGGTGCCTCGGTCATCATCTGCGAAGAAAGCTTCTATACCGATAAAGACGTCTGTGTGCTTGAAGTCACCGACACGCGATCGTTGGTTGGTCCCTTGGCACAAGCCTTTGAAGGGAACCCTGCCGATAAGATGAAGGTCATCGGCATCACCGGTACCAACGGCAAGACAACCGTTGCCACACTCACTTACCAAGCCCTGCAAAAACTGGGAGCGAAACCATCGCTGTTGGGCACGGTGGCAAAACGGATTGGTGAAAAAGAGGTGGAAAGTCAGCTAACGACCTCCGATCCCATCGAGCTGGCCGCTGATATGGCCAAGATGGTCGAAGCGGGATCGACACATCTGGTGATGGAAGTATCGTCACACGCACTTGACCAGAAACGAGTTGACGGTATCGATTTTGATGTGGCTGCATTTACGAATTTAAGCCATGATCACCTGGACTACCACAACAATCTGAAATCCTATGCGGCCTCAAAGAAAATCCTTTTTGACAACCTGGATTCCCAGGCAACTGCAGTTATCAATGGGGATGACAAGCAGGCCAACTTTATTGCGATGGACTGCCCGGCCAATATCATTGATTTCAGTTTCAAGAAAGCACTGGCGGCCGAATGCCAGGTACTCTCAAATACCATCAATGGATTGGTACTGCGGATTGGCAAGACCATCATCGAAAGTCCACTGGTGGGTACCTTCAATGCCTATAACCTGTCCGAAGCATTTTTGATCTGCCGCGCGCTGGGTTACAAGGATAAAGAAATTGCTGATACTCTGGAATCCCTGCCGGGAGCCGCGGGTCGTCTCGAACGCATTGAAGGGTCGGGGCAGCACGGCAATCCTATTGTCTTAGTCGATTACGCTCACACGCCGGATGCGTTGGAAAATGTAGCCTCTACCCTGGCTGATATCAAAGGGGAAAACCAGGAACTGCATATTGTCTTTGGATGCGGCGGTAATCGTGACAAGACCAAGCGTCCCAAGATGGCAAAGATTGCCGAAGAGTATGCAGATCGGATTACCGTCACCTCCGACAATCCGCGTGATGAAGAACCGGATGCTATTATTGATGATACGATGGAGGGCTTTAAAGATACTGAACCTGTAGAACGACTTACTGATCGCCGCAAAGCCATTGAAAAAGCTATTTACGACGGCAATCCCAACACCATGATTTTGATCGCCGGAAAAGGACATGAAACGTATCAGGAAATTGCAGGCGAACGCCACGACTTCGATGACCGGCAAATAGCACGCGAGGCATTAGGTCACAGGAATGGTAATTCCAAAAACGAGGTGAGCTGATGCTATACGAACTCTTACATTGGCTTGAAGTTAATTACCAGCCGCCCGGTTTTGGTGCCTTTGAATTTATCACCACACGGGTAGCCGTAGCAGCGGCCATGGCCCTGTTTATCAGCATCATGATCGGCCGACGCATTATCGAATGGCTCGAAAAAATGCAGCTGCGCGAAGTCATTCGGGAAGATATCGGACTTGATACGCACCTTGGCAAAGCACATACGCCAACCATGGGCGGCATCATCATTCTGCTTGCAGTACTCATCCCCGCCCTGTTATGGATGCGCATGGATAGCATCTATACGTGGATGATCATCCTCGTAACGTTGATCCTGGGTATCGTCGGCTTTATAGATGACTACATTAAAGTGGTCAAACAAGACAAGACGGGGCTCAGTGGCAAACTCAAAGTTACAGGGCAAATTACGGTGGGATTGCTGCTTGGCATCACGCTATATTTCTGGCCGGACTTCCAGGATTTTAATACGCTCTCGACCGTACCATTTTTGAAGAATGTAAACATCGATTACGCCTTCTTGGGCGAAGCACTGGGATGGGTCATCTACATCCCGATGGTGATTTTTGTGATTACTGCCGTGAGTAATGCCACCAACCTAACCGACGGACTTGACGGTCTGGCGGCCGGCACCTGTGCTATCGCTGGACTCATTCTCGGTATTTTTGCCTATGTATCCGGCCGTACCGACTTCTCAGATTTTCTCAACATCATATACCTGCCCGGCGCTGGTGAGCTGACCATCTTCTGCGCATCCCTTGTAGGTGCCTGCATGGGCTTCCTTTGGTATAACACGCATCCGGCCTCGGTGTTTATGGGTGACACCGGATCGCTGGCCCTCGGCGGCTCATTTGGAGCCATTGCACTGATGCTGCACAAGGAATTACTGCTCCCGATTATCTGCGGAATCTTCTTTGTAGAAACGCTTTCTGTGATTATTCAAACGACCTATTTCAAATATACCAAGCGAAAGTATGGGGAGGGTAAGCGCGTATTTCTGATGACGCCCATCCACCATCACTTCGAGAAGAAAGGACTGCCCGAATCCAAGATCGTCGTTCGATTCTGGATTATCGCGGTACTCCTCGGAATTCTAAGCCTCTTAACCCTAAAACTGCGATGAGAGAAGTACAAAATAAACATATCGTCGTAGTTGGAGCCGCCCGCAGCGGGCTGGCCGTGGCTTCGTTGCTGAAGCGAAAAGGGGCGCGTGTGTTTGTGACGGATAACAGTGCTATTGCTAATCCGGTAAAAACAACACTGCAGGATCTGGGCATCCCATTCGAGGAAAACGGCCACACCGAAAAGGCTCGTGGCGCATATTTTGTGGCGCTCAGTCCGGGCGTGCCTACAGAGGCTCCGCTGGTTCAGGAATATCTTGAGGCCAACAAAGAAGTTTTCTCAGAAATTGAGATTGCAAGCTGGTTCAACAAAAGTCCCATAGTAGCCGTGACCGGCAGCAACGGCAAAACCACAGTCACCAGCTGGCTGGATCACACGTGGAGCAAAGCCAGCCGCGATCACGTTACCGGCGGCAATATTGGACATGCGTTTTCTGATCAGGTAGAGCAGACCGGTAAGAATAAAGAAGCCATTTTAGAAGTCAGCAGCTTCCACCTGGATCATATTGATACGTTTCATCCGCATATCAGTCTACTGCTGAATGTGACGCCGGATCACCTGGATCGATACCAAAACGATTTTGATAAATATGCGGCCTCGAAATTTCGCATTACCGAGAATCAAACAAGCAACGACTGGTTCATCTACAACTATGATGACCCCAAGACGGCTGAGCATGTAGCATCGCTTAAAAAAAAAGCCGATGCCCCAAAACTGTTGGCGTTCTCCAATCAGCGAGAACTAAACGAAGTCGACGGGGCATTTGTGCGAAACGAGAATATAATCTTGAAGTTTAACCGAGAAGAAGAGGTTCTGATGCCGATTAGCGAAGTAAATATTTCTGGGAAGCATAACCTGAATAACGGTCTGGCCACCGCGTTGGCGGCCCGCGCTTCCGAAATCAAAAGTGATGTCATTCGCGAAAGCCTGCGCACCTTTGAAGGCGTGGAGCACCGCTTGGAACAGGTGCGTGAAGTTGATGGCGTCAAATACGTCAACGACAGCAAGGCTACGAACATCAACGCTGTGTGGTACGCACTCGACAGCTTTGACGTACCGCTGACCCTGATTCTCGGGGGCCGCGACAAAGGAAATGATTATTCGGAGCTGGCAGAACTCATCCGAAAGAAAGTGCACACAATTATCGCGATCGGCGAAGCCAAGCCACTTATCGAAGAGCAGCTAAAATCGGTGGTCCCTCATCTTGAAACCGCCAAGACAATGAACGATGCCGTCCGCCAGGCCAAGGAAGGAGCCAAACGTGGCGAAGCGGTATTACTGAGCCCGGCCTGCTCTTCTTTCGACATGTACGAAAATTATGAACACCGAGGCAACGAATTCAAAAAAGCAGTAAACAGACTTTAAGTAATCAGCTTTCAGTTTTCAGCTGTCGGTAATCACAACTGATAGCTGAAAGCTGAAGACTGAAAGCCAAGAATTTATGTTATACACAACGCCAAATAAAAATATTTCGTCGATCATGGGCACCAGCCCAGACGATATTGATACACCGAAGCAGGGCAGCGATCGCGTGCTCCTAGTATCGGTGATCATCCTGATGATATTCGGGATCCTGGCCGTGTATTCTGCTATTGCTTACTTTGCAGAAATCAAACAGACTACGGCCTGGAGCCTTGTTACCGGGCATATCGTGAAGCTGGGCATTGCCTTCCTGGGCATGCTGATTGCCTCCAAGATCGACTACCATCTGCTGGCCAAGTTCAGCAAAATTGGTCTTATCGCAAGCTGGTTACTACTGATCGCCGTGTTGTTATTTGGGAATGAAGTATTTGGCGCCCAACGATCCATTAACATTGGCGGATTTTCCTTCCAGCCGGCCCCCTTTGCTTCACTGGCGCTTCTAATTCACATTTCAGTGCTCTTGGCCAACAAGCAGGACTATATCAAAGATTTCAAGCGTACCTTCCTGCCGATCATGTTCTGGGTGGTTATCACCTGTGCACTCATTGGGGTGGAAGACTTTAGTAGCGCCGCTGTATTGATGGGCCTGTCGCTGCTGGTCATGTTTGTGGGTCGCATCAGCATGATACAACTGGGCACGCTCGTGATCATCGGGCTGCTGGGAGCCACTGTTTTGATCTGGCAATCGCCCGAGCGCCAGAGCCGCATTGACCAATACATAAGCCAGGTAGTCGATATCAATAGCGAAGAGTTTAACACTACCGAAGGTTACCAGGCACAACAGGCGCATATCGCCATTGCCCAGGGCGAAATATTTGGCGTAGGGATGGGTAAGAGCACCCAGCGTGACTTTCTTCCGGCTCCCTATAACGACTTTATTTTTGCAATCATCGCCGAAGAATATGGGCTACTGGGCTCCGTATCGCTCATTGTTCTGTTCTCGGTGATCTTGTTTCGCGGCATTGCCAAAATCGCCAAAAATGCGCCCGATACACTGGGCATGCTGATGGCCGTCGGATGCACGCTCACGGTCGTACTTTATGGATTTATCAATGCGGGAGTAGCCAGCGGGCTGCTGCCGGTAACGGGTCTGCCAATGCCCTTTGTGAGCTACGGCGGAACCAACATTATGTTTGCCGGGCTGATGATCGGCATCCTTATGAATATCTCGAAGCATAACACAAATAAGCGAGCAGTATTTTATGCGTAGCGCCGCAACGAACATATCATCACAGGACGGTCCAGACGCCGCTGCTATGGGCACAAAAATAAAAGTGCTCATAGCAGCCGGGGGGACCGGCGGTCATGTGTACCCGGCCATCGCTATTGCCGATGCGCTGCGGGAGCAGTATGACAACCTTGATATCCTGTTTGTGGGCACTAAAAACCACATGGAGTGGGAGACCGTCTCCAAATCGGGCTACGACATCACCAGCATCTGGATCAGCGGCTTTCACCGGCGGCTGACACTGAAAAATCTGCTATTCCCGGTAAAGCTGGTCACGAGCCTGGTACAAAGCCTGTCGATCATCAATCGCTTTACGCCCGATGTCGTGATTTCATGCGGCGGCTATGTAGCGGGTCCCGTTGGGTGGGTGGCAACCAAAAAAGGCGTGCCGCTAGTAATACAGGAGCAAAACAGCTATCCCGGCGTCACCAACCGGATTCTGGGGCGTAGTGCGAAAAAGATTTTTACCGCCTTCAAAGATGCGGATCACTACTTCCCCATTGGCAGTACAAAGGTGGCCGGAAACCCGACGCGAAAGTCGCTGACACAAGCAGATGAGCAAGAAGCATATAAGACATTTGAATTTGAAAACGACAAACGCACACTACTTGTGCTGGGTGGCAGCGGCGGAGCACGCAGCATCAATGAAGCGATGCAAGAGCATATTGGAACGCTGCATGATGAGCTCGGTCTACAGATCATCTGGCAGTGCGGCAAACGATACTATGACCAGCTGCGCCGTGATGTCAACGTAAGTGAATACAAAAATTTGAGACTCAAAGATTTCATCCACGATATGCCGGCCGCTTACGCCATAGCCGATTTGGTGATCAGCCGCGCCGGGGCCCTCTCCTGTTCGGAACTGGCCCTTACCGGCAAACCGAGCATCCTGGTGCCATCGCCCAATGTAGCCGGCGACCACCAGACTAAAAATGCCGAATCAATGGTGGAGGAAGGTGCTGCGAAGCTGGCGGCGGATGACAACCTGAACAACACCTTGGTTAACTTGGTAAAACAAGTTATCTCCAACGAACAACAACTGGCTGAGATGAGTAAGGCGGCCAAAGAACTAGCAAGACCTGATGCAGCAACAACAATCGCAAAAGAGGTGTTAGAACTGGCAACAAAAGATTGAATGAATTAAAAATTAACATGTCATGCTGAAGTTGTTTCAGCATCAATATACAGATGTTGAAGATCCTGAAATGAGTTCAGGATGACATTGTAAATGACAAAAGAACGCAATGAGTAAGCAAATACAAACACAGCCCATATTTGGACGAACCCGCCACATCCACATGGTAGGTATTGGCGGGATTGGTATGAGCGGAATGGCGGAGATTCTGTTGCAAAAAGGATATACCATCACGGGCTCAGATGCCAACATGGGCGAAACTATCGAGCGCCTGCAAAAGCTCGGTGCTAAAATTTCTATTGGCCATGATGAGGCCAATATCGAAAGCGCTGATGTAGTCGTCTATACCAGTGCCGTACAAGCCGAAGAAAATATTGAAACAAAGACCGCACTCGAAAAAGGCATTCCCGTCATCAAACGTGCCGAAATGCTGGCCGAGCTGATGCGCATGAAGTACGGCGTGGGCGTTGCCGGTACCCACGGCAAGACTACAACCACAACGATGATCGGCCATGTTATTCAGGACGGTAGCTTTGATCCCACAATTATGGTGGGCGGAAAGGTACACAGTTTTTCCAAGACCAATGCCGTAGTCGGCAAAGGCGATATCATCGTGGTCGAAGCCGATGAGTTTGACCGAACATTTTTGCGGCTGACGCCTTCGCTCGGCGTGATTACGAATATTGAAGCTGAGCATCTGGACATCTATGACAACCTTGCTGATGTCAAAGATGCGTTTATCGAATTTGCCAACAAGGTGCCCTTTTACGGGGCCGTGGCGCTCTGCCTGGATGATCCCAATGTACGGAGCATCATCCCGTCCATTGAACGTCGCACGATCACATATGGACTGACGCCACAGGCACAGGTCCGCGCCGTTGATATTAATGTGGATCACTTTATGAGCACATTTACAGTGATCAACGAGGGCGAAAAACTGGGTGAAATCAATCTGAATGGACCCGGTGAGCATAACGTAAAAAATGCGTTGGCAGCCGTGGCGGTAGGATTGGAATTGGATATTGATTTTGAGTACATAAAGTCTGGACTTGAGCGATTTGAAGGTGTGTTCCGGCGCTTCCAGCTCAAGGCTGAGAAAGACAATGTGATGGTTATTGATGACTATGCGCATCATCCCACAGAAGTACAGGCCACGCTAAATGCAGCCCGTAAAGGATGGAAAGATCGTCGTATCGTAGCTGTTTTTCAGCCACACCTGTTTTCTCGGACACAGGAGCTATATAAGGAGTTTGGAACCTCATTTTTTGATGCGGAGGTCTGCGTGATTACGGATGTGTATCCATCGCGCGAAGAACCTATTGAAGGCGTGACAGGCAAACTGATCGCCGATGTGGCCAAAGAATACGGCCACCGCAAAGTCCACTATGTGGAAGACAAGGCTGAGCTGCCGCGACAACTGAAAGAAATTGTGGAGCCCGGTGATGTCGTCATCACTATGGGCGCCGGCGACATTTATAAATATGGCGAACAGTTCGTAGAAGCGCTGGAAGCCGGAATCTCGAAATTGAAATGATAAAAAAGACAACTAGCAATTAATGACCAAAGACATTCAATAATAAATCACCTACGGTGTCATGCTGAATTTATTTCAGTCTCAGTCAGCAATGGATCCTGAAGCAAGTTCAGGATGACACGAGGCTTAGGTCAGAACGTAGTCGTTTTAGCAAGTAATCTTATTAAATGACGAATAACGAATCACATAGCGGACCCCAAAAGAGCACAAATCCACTGCCGTGGATTGGCGGGGCGATCCTTGTGCTGGGACTAGCAGTACTGGCAGGACTCTACTGGAGCTCGACGATGACCGTGCAGCAGGTTCGTTTTTCTGGCAATCACTTTGTGTCAATATCAGAGCTCCAGAAAATAAATGTGCCAACAGGCATGCATCCCGACAGTATGGATTTTGGCAAGATTATGAACCGCTTTGAGCAGATTAACTATGTCAAACAAGCTGACATAAGCGTAGATCCCAGCGGGGGCTTGATGATTAATATTACCGAACGACAGCCTATAGCCCTCCTGGCTGATGGCAACAAGAAAATTTATGTGGACCGCCACGGCGTGCGGTTGCCGCTTATACTCGGTAAAAACGTAGACGTGCCGATTTTGTACGGCTTCCGTGCTTCGCCGTTGCGTGATACGCTGAACAGTGATGCGTTCAAGAAAGTATCAGATTTTTTGATGACGGCACAGAGCAAGAACGTAAGTAATGCGACCATCAGCGAGGTAGCCTGGACACAAAAAGAAGGCGTGGTTGCACTGACCAATCAAAACGGAGTAAAACTGGTTTTCGGCAAAGGTGATTTTGCCACACGGCTCCGCAACTGGGAAGCATTTTATGGCGAAGTCGTCAAACAAAAAGGAATTGAAGCGATGCGTTCTATTGACCTGCGTTTTGAAGGTCAGATTGTAACACGAGAAAAATGAATCAGAACTTGACGGCACGGGCGGACGCTCGCGTCATTTAACAGAATTTTTAACTCGAAAAAGCTTTTGTGTCATGCTGAATTCATTTTAGCATCTGTAAGCGATAGATCCTGAAACAAGTTCAGGATGACATATTGATTATATAAATCACAACAGTACGTGGATAACATTATGGAAGAACAAGAAGATAGAATTGTCGTTGGTCTGGATATCGGCACAACCAAAGTATGCGCTATCGTAGCCTCTATCGACCCGCAGGATCGGATTCACATCCTCGGGGTCGGAAAAGCGCCCAGCGATGGCCTTAACCGTGGCGTAGTCGTAAATATCGACAAAACGGTAAACGCCATTCAAACAGCAGTAGAGCAGGCTCAGTTGGCTTCCGGCATCGAGGTAAACTCGGTGAATGTCGGGATTGCCGGCGACCACATCCGCAGTATGCGTAGTAAGGGCGTCATTACTATCAACAACCGCGACAATGAGATTACGGTGGATGATGTAGAGCGACTGCTTGAAGACTGCCAGCGAATCATGCTGCCGACCGACCAGCAGATTATCCACGTAATTCCGCAGGAGTTTGTCGTTGACGGACAGGATGGCATCAGCGATCCCGTGGGCATGAGCGGCATGCGGATGGAAGCCGAAGTTCACATCATTACGGGACTCGTCTCGGCCGCCAAAAACATTTACCGCTGCGTAGAGCGCGCCGGTTATCAAGTGGCTGATATCATCCTGGAACCGCTAGCGTCCTCGTACTCGGTACTCGACGAAGAAGAAAAAGAGGCCGGTGTTGTGCTTGTTGATATTGGCGGAGGCACGACTGACGTCGCTATTTTCCAAGACAATACGATCCGTCACACGGCTGTCATTGCCATTGCCGGCAAAAAAGTGACTGATGACATCCGCGTAGGCCTGAGCGTACTCGATGATCAGGCCGAAAAACTCAAGCGCGAGCATGGCGAAGCCTATGTTGATATGATCCAAGAAGACGAAGCCATCACGGTACCCGGCATTGCAGGACGGCCGCCTAAAGAAATTACCAAGAGCATTCTGGGCAAAATTATCCAAGCGCGTATGGAAGAGATCCTAGAGATTGTAGCCATTGAAGTAAAACGAAGCGGTTATGCTGATAATCTGAGCGCAGGCGTTGTGCTCAGTGGGGGAGGCTCGCTGATTAATAATGTCTGTCCCCTGGCCAATGAAATTCTCGGCATGGATGCCAAAATTGGCAAACCCATTGGGCTCAGCGGCGGACTCATTGAAGAAGTAAACAATCCCATTTATGCGACTGGCGTGGGACTTGTAATGCACGCCATCAAAACGGGCTCTGGCCCAACAAACCAAGCCATTGTTCCCTCATCCACTAAAGGATCGAGTGTGGAGAAAGTAATGAATAACATTGCGGAACGTATGAAAAGCTGGTTCAAAGAACTTTAAATACACTTTTACTAGCCCTGAAAGGGTTTTAAACCCTTCCAGGGTTGATACGAACTTACATAGCAATCAAATAGCAAAAACAGTACACAGCAATCAAAAAAGGAGTAACATTATGTCTTCTAACCTAAATTCTCGTTTTAGTTTTGACATCGACGGTCAAGACAATGCGAAAATAAAAGTAATTGGAGTTGGAGGCGGCGGGGGAAATGCCGTTAACAACATGATTCACAAAGGGCTAACCAGTGTAGAGTATATCGCTCTTAACACTGATGCACAGGCCCTGAAAAACAGTCAAGCCGATATCACCATACAGGTGGGAGCCAATCTTACCAATGGACTCGGAGCCGGCGCTCGTCCCGAAATCGGGCGCGAAGCCGTTGAAGAAAATCGACATGAAATTGAAGAAGCCATCGAAGGCGCCGACATGGTATTTGTCACGGCCGGCATGGGCGGCGGTACCGGCACGGGAGGAGCTCCCGTGGTCTCCGGCATCGCCAAGCGCAAAGGCATTTTAACGGTCGGCATCGTGACTACCCCCTTCGACTGCGAAGGTCCCAAGCGGATGAAATATGCCCTCGAAGGCATCACAGAACTCAAGAAAAACAGTGATACCGTGATTGTGATCCCCAACGAGCGATTGATGGATATCGCCGATGAGGATACGACCCTGCTCGAAGCCTTTGACCAGGCAAACCAGGTGCTCTACAATGCCACCCGCGGCATTTCGGATCTCATTCTGATGCCGGGACTCATCAACCTTGACTTTGCCGACGTGCGTACGACTATGCTCGATGGAGGCGCAGCCATCATGGGTGCTGCCAATGCTACTGGCGAAGATCGTGCTGAAATTGCGGCCCGCGAAGCCATCAACTCCCCGCTGCTCGACGGCGTCAGCATTCACGGAGCGCGCAACGTTCTGGTCAACATTTCGTCGGGTGCAAACCTTGGCATGAAAGAGACCAACACTGCTACCAGTATCATTCAGCAGGAAGCTGGTGAAGATGCCGAAATTATTCTCGGTACGGTTCTGGATGAAAGCTTTGATGATGAGCTGCGTGTCACGGTCATTGCCACTGGTTTTGACCTTGCCGACAGCAAGAGTGAAGCCCGCGTAGCACCGAACTCTCAGGGCAATAAGAAACAGCAAAAGAGCAACAAAAAATCGGATGATCTGGATATGCCCAAGGCCAGCGACGTGACGGGCCACAGCCGGTACTCCTCAACAAACGAACCGTTTTACAAAGGGGAGAAAAATCTCAAACAGATGGATCAGCCGGCCTTCCACCGTAGAGGACTCAAAAATGTCCGCTCGCTAAATAAAGACGAGGAAGAAGAACAGAATCCAGATAATGAAATGCAGGATGAGCAGGAAAAGAGCAATGAACTGCTCAATAACCGTCGCGAACGTATTGACAAGACGGATTCTGATCAGCCGGCATTTCTCCGTAAGATCATGGACTGAGACAGAGTGATGTTCATCCTTAAACGATTGCTATGTACAAATCGAATGGCTGACTAACGTCAGCTCCATTCGTCCCGACCGCTGTTCGGGTTTTGATTGCTATAAACAAAAGGAGTCCCTTTTCCGGGGACTCCTTTTTTGTTTTTGCCGGATAAGCTTGTCTCAAAGCACTTTTGAAAAGCGCTGAAAACAAAAAGTCTGTTGCATTTTTTGTAAATGTCGGAATTGGATATCCAATTATCCGTTCGGCTTCCAGCCTAAAGCTCAGAGGTACTTCAAAAACAGCTGGACTTGAAAATGGGCCTATCTTCCACTCGTTTGAAGTTTAATTTGTAACAAAGGGGTTTGGCTTAACTCTTGAAATATCAAGGGGATAAAAAATCTCTGTAGAGAGCAGAGGCCCTACCTACACTTAAATATTAGTTCTATAAATAACAGAACCATTCTTTTTGTTTGTTTAAGTACTATTATCCTAGTTGGGATGATAGGTTGTGAAAAAACTAACAGAAACAGTACGCACGATAGCATAACGGGGGCAACGAATACAACCCAGCAAGCTGGCACAGCGAAGTTGAAGACAATGTCAACAGCTTCTAGTGAGTCTCCATCATCTACTTTCTCAATGGAAATCACTCCTTCCGGTTCAAATCTAGATACAAAAGCTAAAAGCCCGGCAGGTGTGGACCATATTGTAATAAATGGGCAAACTACGGACCGTCTTAATGTAACGGGAAACTTGCAAATAACAATGGGATCGGCAAGTTCAACTTCGGATCCTGAAAGAGTTAATCCTATATATAGGACCTATCAGAACATACCTGGAAGTATATCCTATAATGGGAATTCGGCTCTTAATTACTCCATAGATGGTACGTCTCATTCGGCTACTTTGAACTCAGATCAGATTACTATACTCGATGATCTGCAGCAAAAGTTAGATGAAGCCCCAACTTCAGGAGGCATAGATCCACCTGATCCTTGTTCACAAAAGGGTGGTATTTCAACCCAAGTATGTCCTGAAGGAACCAGTACATCGGGTTTATCTAACGAAAACTCTCTGGAAACCATGACTGATCAGGAGATAAAACAATGGCTTGAAGCAAAAGGTTACGAAGTAAAAAGTTTAGGTAATCGAGAGTTTCAATTGACAAGAACATATGATGAGGGGAAATTTGCTAAGAATATGAGTATTACCAGTGTTTTTGACGCCGATACTGGTGAAATGAACCACGAATACTCAGTTACAAAGGATGAAAATACCAATTCTCAGGAATTACCTGTCCAATAAATACTAGGGAATCCAACATCTCAGGGTTATAAAATAAATCTTTAAAATGGAGAGTTTATTATGAAACGATTAGTTTTTTAATGCTTTGTTTAATTTTTGCTATAAATGGTTACGGACAGTCCGATCAGGTTTCATTTATACATGGGCTGAATGACAATGCCAGTGTTTGGAATACGATGGCCAGCCAGCTCTCAGGTGATTTTGATTTTGTCAGAGATGATGTAAACTATAATTCCGAAGCTGCTATTAATAATTCGGCATCTACTGTCAACATCCCTTCTGGGACGGTATCACTAGGGCATAGTTTGGGCGGACTAATAGCCCGCGAATACTTGAGGCAAAACAGTACCGGAAACATGAAGGCCCTTATTACCGTTGGAACGCCCCATCAGGGAGCTCCGGTAGCGGCTACGGTACAGAATGGCAAGGTTGCTGAGGTTGTATCGGACTGGATTGCAGACTTAGCTGCTGGACCCGCTATATCACTCGGTAGTCTTGGAGGAAGAAATTTTGCCAAAGCATTGTTAGGTAAAATGGATTCGAAGCAACTAGAGTAAACAACGCTTTGGAAGGGATGTTTGGTGATGTAGCTTCAGTTGATGACATGAAACCCAATAGCTCTTTTCTTTCTACCTTGAATAGCTCCCCTAACAGTACATTGCCTTCGGCTCGTTATGCTATTTTTGGAGCAGAAGATAATTATGAATATGTAAGAATAGCCGAATCTTTTAGAAATAAAAGCAATGGGGAAAACCCCAAGGAAAGTGGGGTGTTTGTTAATATCCATCATGGAATTACATCCTTTTATTTTGTTACTGCTGCATATTACTCTTACCTGTCTGCACAGTATCTATATAAATATTCTCAAACTGATCCAAGTGATCCCATGCACTTTTCATATTATGATAGTGCAGTTTATTTTCTCAGTATCGCTCGTGAATGGGCTCGTGGATTTGCCTCATTAGCCTACCATCAACAGAGAGATTGGGACCAACAAATCATTGGAGTAAGTTATTATAGTCAAGATGGGAAGATAGTTGCAAAAGATGCTAATGACGGGTTATTACCGGCTAAGACTCAAGCCCCGTCATTTTTTGGAACTCCCGGGGACCAAATTATTCGAGCTGATGGGGCCAATCACTTAGAGGAAACTACCCATCCAAGCGTAAAAAACCGGTTGTCAGAGGTATTTCGAAATGCTGATGTACAAATTCCGGAAGCAGGAACTGGCAATGAATCATTGAGCGTATCAATTTCGGGTCCTCCTTATGCAAATGACGGACAAACGGTAAGTTTTAATGCAAGCGTTTCCAATGCTAGCAGTTCGGTTAATTACCAGTGGTATTATCGCCAGGAAACGTATTCAAGTTGGATAGCTGACGGTAACAATTCAGCAACCTACCAGCACACATTTTCAAGCGCTCCCGGGGGTGAAACCGCCCACTCGGCCGTGAAGGTGGAGATAAGCAGCAACGGTGAAACAGCTACCGGCGTGCATTCGGTTGATGTGTATGGCTGCCAGGGATCCGGCACGCTTTCCATTGGAACCGAGGCCATAATACCCTGTTAACTAAACTTGATATCAACTTGGAGATGTTGGCTTTGAAACCGGCATCTCCATTTTTTATTCTTAATTTTAACCGTTTCAGTAAGATAGTATGTTGAAAATAGTTATTTACATTCTCACGGTTAGTACCCTATTGGGCTCCTGTGAGCTATTCGGCGGGAGTGACGAGAATAAAGCTGGCGGCGAAGTGGTATGGACGGTCGAAAACCAGCAGGAGTCGTTAACGGTAAGCACCAAACCGGCCATTGACAAAAGTCATGTTTATTTTATTCAAGATGCGAAGCTGAAATCTTATACCTTACAAGAAGGGAACCACCGGTGGAGCGAGCAGATTTGCCAGCAAGGCCGAACCTGCGATTACAGCCGCACTATTGTACAGACCGAAGATCGGCTTTTTACTGATCAGGGGTTTAATATCCAAGCCCATAGTAAAACATCTGGTAACATTATCTGGGAAACCGACATCACCGACGATGCCAAGGAAGTATCAGGTATCGGTTCTCCCATAATGAGTCAGGACGAGCAGTATTTGTATGCTGGCAGAAAGGGTTATGTGCTGCAGGTGCGTAAAAACGACGGAGAAGTTACTCAACGTTACCCGCTGGACCGGCTGGTACCGGAAGGGGTGACGCAAGGTGCTACAGAACCTATTATTTCGCCGGAAGAGGATATATTATATGTACCGACGAGTTACTGGGATCCCGCAGGTTCATACCCCGAAGAATCCAGCGGGGGGAATGTGTTTGCTTTCAATTCATCGACAAAAAATATTTTATGGGAGCGGCAGATTACCGTAATGGTATCCAATCCGTATCCTGATGTACCAGGTGATTCATTGAAAACTAGTCCTAATATTTACGATGCTGAAGTACAAGGTGATCTACTTATTTTGTTGGCCGGTTCAGCTGTGATAGCGCTCGACAGATTTTCTGGAGAAAAAATTTGGGAAACAGTGTTTTCGGATGATGGATTTGATGTGGGACTAGCAACAAATAAGGATGGTGTTTATATAGCTTCAGCAGGTTGGCATGCTACAAACCTAGATCTGGCAACAGGTAAAATTCTCTGGCGAAGGGATATTAGATATAGCAATACTAGTATCCCCACCGTACAAAACGGGCGAATGTACTTTAATAACTCAGGCGGCGGGGGCATTTGGGTCCTTGATACCCAAAGTGGATCGATAATCTATCACAAAAATACCCCCAACTATGACGATGATAGCCATGACGTTTACATCTCTTCGCTCGGTGTTGGCGAAGGTTATATGGTAAATGTCGGCAGTCAAGCTGTGTATTGTCTTAGAGTGCCGTGAATTTCACATCTGCTATATGTATCATTAGATCCATTCGTCCCGACCGCTGTTCGGGTTTTGATTGCTACAAACGAAAGGAGTTCCCTTTTCCGGGGACTCCTTTTTGTTATTTAAATATCATTATTGTGGCAACTTTTGGGGCATCGGAGAAACCTTTGTCCAAAAAATAAAAACAAAGATCTCTCCCAATGGTCGAGATGACAACCGTTGCTCTAATATTAAACAGGAATCATTATTTCTATCGAAGCGAGAAATCTTTATTAAGACTTACGGCCCTGAAGACTAGCGTAGGCAGATCGAGATGAGCTTGGGTCTTAGTTTCCCATAATCCATTAAATGCAGACTTGTCGAAGAAACGATCTCTCCTACCGGTCAAGATCACAGAACAGCCAGACAATGAAAAATAAAATCATTCTAATCTGACTACAACGCCTAGCATTGTGGCTAGGAAACAAAGATTTCTCGCTTGTGCTCGAAATGACAATAAATGATGATAGCGATGAACATATATATCAAAAAGGTCACAACACAGTTCAGTGTGATCAGATAAACAAATTACCGTGCGTAACAAACTGCTTTAGGAAAAGTATCAAATTTTGTACTGTTCAGAATGATCAGTCCAATCCAATTCCTTTTTTATGAAACGGTTTATTCGACTTTTTTCGCTCCTTCTTTTTATATCACTGCTATCTAGCTCTCTGGCAACTGCCCAGAAGCAAAAGCTGGAACCCAAAGATTACGGGCAGTGGCAGTATATTTCTAGTCAAACATTATCACCTGATGGTAATTGGTTTGCTTATAACATCAGCCTGGTAGATGGCGATGGCTGGCTCACTATCAAAGAGGTGGACACCGACTCCACCGGCAATCATAAATTTATGCATGGCGTACGTCCACAAATTTCCAACAACAGCAAATGGGCGGCCTTTCTGATCGGCGTATCCGAAGACAAAAAGGAAAAGCTCAAGAAACAGAAAAAGCAAGTTCACTATAAACTGGGACTGATGAATCTGTCCACGACGAAAGTGGATACCTTTAGCAATGTGCAGAGTTTCGAATTCTCCGAAAATGGCAAATATCTTGCCATGGAAAAGTACAAGGCCGAAGACGTAAAAACGGAAGGGACTGATCTTATTCTCCGGGAGTTGTCCACCGGAACCAACCAGCTTATTGGCAATGTTTCAGACTATGCCTTTAACGATGAGGGCACCAAGCTGGCCGTATTGCTCGACTCCAACAAAGATCTGGGCAATGGCGCCCATCTCTATGACCTCTCATCCGCCACTATTCGAGTACTCGACAGCGATACAACTACCTACAAAAAGCTGGCTTGGAACGAGGATGGCACTGCACTGGCCTTTTTGAAAGAGAAAACGAATGAGAATTTTGAAGATCCTACCCACCAGATTTATGCCTTCACCAACGTCGATAAATCCATAGAAAAACAGGTTTTCGACCAGGATCAACGTTCGGCTTTCCCCGACAGCATGCGCATTGTCGATTATCGAACGCTGCAATGGTCTGAGGATAACAATACCGTCTTCTTTGGCATCAAGCAATGGAATCCCAAAAAAGAAGAAACCAAGCAGGATTCGACCAAGAAGAAAAAAGATGACGACCTGGAGCCCTCAAATGTTGAAATCTGGCACTGGCAAGACGATCAGATTATGCCGCAACAAGAGGTAATGTCGAATCAGCTGAAACAGGACAACCATCTTTCGGCCTGGCATCTGGATGAGGAAAGCTTCGTACAGCTGGGCAACGAAAAATTTGAGGATATACAGCTGACGGGCGACCAGCAACATGCTGTGGGATACAATCCCAAGCCGTACGAGCCCACCTTCGAAGAAGAATGGAAAGATATTTATATCATCGATGTAACGTCGGGCAAATCCAAGAAAATTCTGGACAAACACGAATTTGTGCAGACCTCACCCGACGGCAAGTATGTGCTCTATTTTAAAGATCAAAACTGGTGGACCTACGATATTTCCGCCGATAAACATCACAATCTTACCAAGAATATTGACACACGCTTCCAGAATTTCACCAATGTAAACGGACGCGAGAATCGGCGTCCATGGGGCAGCGGTGAATGGGCCGAGGATGATGCCTGGGTGCTGTTGTATGATCAGTACAACACCTACAAAGTCTGGGGCGATGGCAGCAATACCCAAAAGCTGACCAGCGGCAATGCCGACAAAATTAGGTACCGACAGGTCCGGTTTCCTGATGAACAGGAAGGTATTAAAGACGATGAATCGCTCTATTTCTCGATGTACGGCGATGAAAGCAAAGACCGCGGCTATTCCCGGCTGGAAGGGAATGGACAGGTACAAACGCTGTTATACAAACCGAAAATGATAAACTCGCTAACCAAAGCGGACTCCACTCAGCAGTTCGTTTACCGAGAGGAATCGACCACTGATTCTCCGGATTTTTATCACGTTGGACAATCCTTCAACAACCCGGTAGCCCTTACCAACACCAATCCCCAGCAGGACAACTATTACTGGGCTGACGACGAATTGATCACCTACACCAACGAAAATGGCCAGCAGCTCGAGGGACGGCTGATCTACCCGGCCAACTATGATCCGGACAAGAAATACCCGATGATTACCTACATCTATGAGAAGCTGTCGCAGAGCACACACAGCTATAGCCTGCCATCGAAAACAAATGAATACAGTTTTCGCCGGTATTCCTCTGAAGGATACTTCGTCTTTCTTCCGGATATTACCTATGAACTTAGCGATCCCGGCGTATCAGCCGTAAAAAGTGTGGTGCCCGCTGTCAACAAAGTGCTAGAAACAGGCATGGTCAACAAGGATCAAGTAGGGCTTACCGGGCACTCCTGGGGCGCCTACCAGACGACCTTTATCATCACGCAGACCGATCTGTTCAATTCCGCTGTAGCTGGCGCACCACTTACTAACATGATCAGCATGTACAACTCCATCTACTGGAATTCCGGTACCCCTGATGCCAAAATTTTTGAGACGAGTCAGGGACGTTTTCCCCAACCGTGGTGGAAAGACTGGGACAATTTTGTAGAGAATTCACCCATCTTTAATATGCAGGATATGAGCACACCACTGCTGGTCCAGTTTGGTACCGACGATGGTGCCGTAGACTTTAATCAGGGTGTTGAACTCTATAATACCATGCGTCGTATGCAAAACCCATTTGTGATGCTGGTCTATGAGGGTGAAAACCACAATCTAGCGCAGGAAGAAAACCAAATTGACTACGGCAATCGTGCCTTCCAGTGGCACGAGCACTACTTAAAAGGCAAGGAAGCCCCTAAATGGATCACTGACGGTGTTCCCTTCCTGGAGCGGCCGGCTGCAAAAGAAAAAGAGAAAAAGTAACATCAATAAACTACGATAGCCCAGCTGTTGAAAGTTGGGCTATTTAATATTCATTAAATGAAAGACTATAACATCACATATCGGGAGAATTACCAAATCAGGTGGCTGCAATATTTGTTCATCGGTTTGGGCTGCCTCCACCTGACGATCTTTATTATTGATTGGTGGAATAATGACGCAAACTGGATGTCATATCTGATCCTGGTGGCTGCAATTGGCGAAATACTGGTTGGTATTTTCCGGTACGAGCAATACTTCTTTCCCTATCCCGAGCTTACCCTTAATGATGAAGGGATGGTCGTTAAAGAAAACAACAATGAACGACTCATACCCTGGAGTCAGGTACAAGAAATTACTATCGACAATAAATACATCTCGATAGTACGAGACGACAACAGGCAAGAAAATATTAACATCCAGTATCTAAATTACGGGGATATCCAGGATGCAAAAAAGAAACTCAAGCAGTTCACAAAATCCCACGATGTAGCCTACCACTCAGTATATTAAGGTGTCAAGCACCGGCTTCAAGCATCTCCACCGGCACCCGCACCTCGATGCTGGGATTTTCTTTATCGAGCACTTCAAATTCGCCCTGCAACTGCTTAACCAACGTTCGGATCAGTTTGTAACCGAGGGTATGCTTAATGACGCTTTCAAAATTTGGAGGCAACGGGTGACCATTATCCTGCACCTGCAGCAGTAACTGACCATCTTTCGTTTCTATATTTACAAAAACCATCCCTTTATCCAGGTTTTTGAATCCATGCATAAAGGCATTCACCATCAGCTCATTCAAAATCATAGCCACCGGCACTGCGCGGTCGATATGCACATCAACCTCTTCGGCATTCATCGAGACTTCAATATTCTGCTGACTGCTTTCGAAGGATTTTTGTAGCCGGTTGGAAAGCTTAATAGCAAAGTTCTTTAGATTTACCCGTTCAAAAGATTCTGCCTGTACCATCGTTTCGTGGATTAGCGCCATAGATCGAATTCGGGAATGCGAATCCTTCAGAATTTCTTCGTTGGATTTTTCCACTTCGCCCTTAAGCTGCAGCTCCAGCAGGGCAAGCACCATCGTCAAATTATCCCGCACGCGATCATGAATAGTATCCAACAACAGATCCCGCTCTCCGATGGCTTCCTCCAGCTTATTTTGACTTTTAACCAGTTGCTTGGTTTTGCGTTCCACTTTTGCCTGCAAGTTTTTATTCCAGCTGCCCACCAGGTAGATACTCCCAGCTCCCAGCACCAGTACCAAAGCTATTGATATCCAGGATATAATCTGCAGTGATTCATTCGACTGCATCAGCTTTTGGCTAATTCCGGCCTCCATTGTACTCACCTGCTGATGCAGCGTTTCAGTGCCCAAAACCTTAGCCCCGATGATGAAGAGCACCAGTACCACAACCACACTGCCGATAGCACTGTATATCCACGGCAGAGTCACTTTGGGTTTGGGAAACTCGGGAAAAACCTCATGTCGGGTTTCTGTTACAACAGGTGTCAACAGATACAGCAGTGGGGCTACAATCACCATCGACTGCAGAAACATGCCGGTCCACCAGCCTTTCCACAGCGTAATGGTTTGAAATGGGCTGAGCCCAAAAAAGTCGCTCCAGACAAAGGAACCCAATGAACTGGCAATAGCCGCGAAAAACGAAACAACCGTAAAAAAGACAACGCTTCTCAAATCACGCAACCCGGGATCGAAAGGCACACAGTAATAAGCCAAGGCATAAATTCCCAATCCCAACACAAAGGCAATGCCGAACAATAACCCCCAGTAGTAGGTTACCGAAGCCGTAAAGGTCATCACAAATCCGGATAAAAAAAGCGGTATAAACCCCCATTCAAACCCCATCCAGAATAGTGTCAGCGTACCTAAGATAAGCGGTGGATAAAATAGGAAAAACTGGTTAACCGTAGATTGGCCCTGCTCGAAGAGCAGAAATTCATTGGGCGATATAAACACAACCGACGCTACGGAAATAGCAATAAGTACAATCCATGCTGCCAACAAATTAAGAACCCGGGAAGAGCTCAGCTGATATTTCTCCAGTATATAATCCAAAGGCAGTGGTACCCAACGCCCAGCCGTAGCACTACTCGTAATCTTATTCTCCATTACTGATCCCAACCAATATTCCCAATTATTAATATTTTTTAATAATCTGTGAAAATTATCGAGTGAGTGCAAAACTCTTTTATCGTATTTTCATATACTGTATATAATTCGATTCGTCAGACAAACCACGACCAATAACATGGAAGAACTCATTCTTAAATCCGAGAAATCAAACTTTTTCAGCACGGTTTTGCGCTTTGTATTCGGCGCCATCGGCCTGCTCTATCTTTTCATGGGCATCTCTGAGCACTACCCTCAGTGGGAATTCGAAGTCGGGGCCGTACTCAACGGCATCCTTGGACTAGGCCTGCTGATCATAGCTATTTTAAACCCTACCTTTGGGGCCAATATTGAGATCAAGCTCACCAATAAGTTTTTGCGCACTACCGAAGATCTCTCACTCATCCGAACCGCCTACTGGAACAATATCAACAAGATAATGCTCAACCAGTTTAGCATCCGCATCTATTATAAAAGTGGTTCGGTGGAACGCTTTCGGCTTCCTTACCTGGATAGTGATGAGCTCGAAGATCTGAAGCAACGGATTACGCAAAAAAGTAAGGAGCATCACTTTGAGCTGGAGCAAAAGTCATGGTGGAACGTCTTTTAAATTATAGCTAGCTACCCACAATATTAACCACTCACCACATTCTGGTTGATCTTTTCTGATCAACTTTTGACTATTTTTTAAAAGACTTTTTCACTAACTCAAGCACTAGCCGTGGATAAACTGGTCCTGAGTTCAGAGAAACCTAATGTTCTTAACAAAATCCTGCGACTTGTTTGCATTCTTTCAGGTACTGTCCTCTTCGTGATACCACCGGGCGTATTTTCTGCCACCGGATTTGAAACGGGCATATTTTTCCTCAAACTGCTGGGGATCGGATTAATCGTGTTAGCTGTAGTCGATCCCATTTCTCTTTTTTGGAAAGATCACCAGCTTCAGCTGAACGATGAGTTCATCAAATCCATCGACGAATTGTCTATCGAGCGCACGGCATACTGGAATAAGCTCGACAAAATTATGTTATCCCGTTTTAGGATAACCTTGATCTACAACAGCGGTATGGCAGAACAATTTCAGCTGCCTTTCATTAGCAATGAAGAGTTTGAAAAGCTAAGAAGCAGCATCCAATCTAAAAGTGCGGAACATCAGTTTAAACTTGAAGAACAACCATGGTGGAAAATCTAAAACACCTCTGCCAACAGCTTTACTGCCATACCCACAGCTATCACAGCAAAAGCATACTGCAGATATTGTCGGTCTATTTTCAGGTTGATGAGTGCTCCCACAAACCCACCGAGCAGTCCGCCTGCTGCTAGTGGTAGTGCAGCCCCAAAATCGACATATCCCCAATGATACACCGTCAGCGCCTGCACTTCATTACCGGTAATCCCAAGTTGTATAACTGCTGACAATGAAATAATGACAATGGCAAGCGATGAGGTGCTTACAACACGGGCAAACTCTTTTTTATAAAGCAGGTTCATCAGCGGTACCATTACACCTCCACCCCCAATTCCAGCCAAAGCCGCTACAAATCCTCCCAGCCCGCCCGTGACAACTGATTGCTCCCAAGTGATAGGATTCACGTCATTTTCTATCTGCTGGGATTCTCGATTGCCGCGCCGATAAAACATAAATGCCACATAGATAAGCAGCAGGCTGAAGAAAATAACGAACTCCTTTTTGCTGTAGTAGGGCGAAGTAATGACCATCTTGCCCAGCATCACGCCTATAGCTCCCAGCATCCCCACCTTGATACCATCTGCCCAATAAAAATTATGCTGTTGATACTGGCGCACTGAACTGGCCAACGAGGCTACAAAGGTGCAAAACAGGGAACTGGCAATCGTAAGCACAACGGGATTCTCAATACCGGCATCACTAAAAACTACAAACAGGATTGGCGTAAAAAGGATACCGCCCCCAAGTCCAAACAGGCCCGCAACGATACCAGCCACAATCCCCAATAAAAGTAGGATGATCAGTTCCATCAGACGTTGATTTCTCCCTTCATGAACGTTTTTGCTGTTCCCGAAAGCTCCACGCGATCGCCAAGATATTTGCAGTACACCGTACCGCCCCGTTTCGATACCTGCCGACCAACAAGCTCATCTTTGCCCAGTCGCTTACTCCAGTAGGACGTCAGCATGGTATGGGTCGATCCGGTTACCGGATCCTCATCCACTCCAGCTGCCGGTGCAAAAAAGCGCGACACAAAGTCGGCCCGCTCACCCGGTGCGGTGACAATAATGCCACGGACATCGGCCCTTTTAAGCTTGCGGATATCGGGTTCGAGTTCGCGGACCTGCTGCTCCGATTCTAATACATAAAGATAATCAGTATCACGATATAGCTCTTGAGCAGGCATTCCAACGGCCTCCTCCAGAAACTCCGGCGGTTTAGCTTTGTTTAATTTGCTGGCGGGAAAGTTCATCACCAGTCGATCATCGCGTTTTTGGACCTGGAGCTCTCCACTGTTGGAATCAAAACGAATAACCGGTTCATCATACCCCAAATGCTGAAACAAAACGTGAGCTGAGGCCAAGGTCGCGTGTCCACACAAATCGACCTCGGTTGTGGGCGTGAACCAACGCAAGCGGTAACTGCCGCCCTGTTGGACAAAGAAGGCGGTCTCGGAAAGATTATTCTCCATGGCTATCTGCTGCATTTTTGCATCCGGAATCCATTCATCAAGTGGACAGACAGCGGCCGGATTCCCTTCAAAAATTTCGCTGGCAAAGGCGTCAACCTGATAAATCGGTAACTTCATATATCGAATTTTAATTCAATCTCAAGTCGGACCAAAGATAGCAGAATCTTGATGCGATTCACAGTGCTGGTCTCATTTTACCGGAGTATAATTCTCTGAATTTCAGATTCATCATTTCCGCTGAAAGAAACTTATATTTCGACGAAAACTTTTAACCATAGAGATACTCAGAGGATTTACGCAGAGATAATCGCAATATTCTTCCCAACCCCTGTGATTATCTCTAAAAACTCTGCGGCAGAATACAGTAGAATTTCATGCATTTATTCCCGGAACGATTATCCGAAAAAATTGGATTTGAAACGGTGCGATCAGCTACCGTAAGCAACGCGCGCTCGTCCATGGCCCGCGAACAGCTTTCAAAGCTCATGCCTTTCTCTGATCGAGAAGTCATCGAGCGGCGGCTCACGCAAACCAAAGAAATGATGGACCTGCTGCAAAATGATGCGGCTTTTCCCCTGGAAAATCTCCACAACGTCCGTGACTATCTGAAGAAAGCGCAGCCCGAAAACAGCATTATTCCGCTCCAGGCCTTTGTTGAGATCCTGGAGCTTAGCCTCACCGCGCGCCGCGTCAAATCCTACATCGATCACCGTGAAAATCGCTATCCGGAGCTCAAAGAAATATCGATTGGACTCATCCCCCTGGAAGAGCTGGAAGAGGAACTGCAAAGCAAACTTACCGACAACGGCGAACTGCGCAGCGACGCCAGTCCCGAGTTGCAGTCGATTCGCAAACGAATGAATAACAAGCGCGACGATCTGCGCAATACCATCAACCGAGTGATGAGCAGCCTTTCAAAAAAAGGCATGACCTCCGATGAAGGCGCCACCATCCGTAATGGACGTATGGTGATTCCCGTGCAGGTGGAATACAAACGAAAAGTAAAAGGTTTTGTACACGATGTGTCTTCGTCGGGACAAACGGTGTACCTGGAGCCGGTGGAGGCGCTCAACATAAACAACGAAATTCGTCAGCTGGAATCAGAGGAACAGCGCGAAATTGAACGTATTCTCCGTGCAATGACCTCCGAAGTGCGAAAGCAGAGCAGTGCCATCCGTCAAAACCTGGAAACGCTCACTACTTTTGATGTGATTGCCGCCAAAGCCAAGCTCAGCATTGACCTGGATGGATATGTGCCTGTGCTTTCCGAATCATCGCACCTCTATCTAAAAGAGGCCTATAATCCCCTACTGGTACTTAAGAACGAAGAACTGTCTGAGGATGAAAAAGAAAAGGTTGTGCCGTTGGATATGGAACTATCCGAAGATGAGCGCTGCCTGGTAATCACCGGTCCCAATGCCGGGGGTAAATCAGTGGCATTAAAAACACTGGCGCTCTGCAGCATGATGATGCAGGCCGGATTTGCTATCCCGGCACGCGACAGCTCAGAAATTCCGGTGTTCAACAGCATCTTTGTGGATATGGGCGACGATCAGTCCATCGAAAACGACCTGAGTACTTTTTCGTCACGGCTGGAATGGATGAAGCATACCCTGACCAATGCCGACAAACACAGCCTTGTGCTCATTGACGAGGCTGCGGCCGGCACCGATCCCGAAGAAGGGGGTGCACTGTTTCAGTCGCTCATTGAACTGCTGATCGAGCGCGAATCCAAGGTATTGGTAACAACGCACCACGGCTCGCTCAAGGTTTTTGCTCATGAATACGAGCACGCCGTTAACGGCTCCATGGAGTTTGACCAGGATACGCTTTCACCGACGTATCGCTTTAAAAAAGGCGTACCGGGCAGCAGCTATGCTTTTGAGATTGCCGAACGGATGGAGCTGCAGGATTCTCTGTTAGACAAAGCGCGACTGCTGTTGGGCGAAGCGAAAAGCGATATGGAAACGCTTATCTCGGAGCTGGAATCCAAAACGCAGGAGGCCGATGAGCTCAAGAAGAAATATGATAAATTGAAATCGAAGACCGAGCAGGAACGCGATCGCTATGAGGAGAAGCGCACGGCTATAGAAAAAGAGAAAGAAGAAATTCGTGAAAAGGCGCTGAAAGAGGCTAAATCCATTATGGACTCGGCCAATAAGAAGATCGAAGAGGCGGTCGAGCGAATTGTCCAGCAGGGACAAAAAAACAGTCAGACGATTAAAGAAGCCCGCAAGGAAGTTGAGGAATATCGCCAGAAGGTAGACAGCGAACTTGAGGAGCTGGAAGAAGAACAGGACGAACGTTATCAGGATGCCGACGAAAAACCGAAAGTGGGCGACCGCGTGCGCCTGCAGGACGCCAACACAACGGGCGAACTCAAAGAAATTAATGGCAACAAGGCGGTCGTTTCAGCCGGTGGGCTACGGCTAAAGACCAAGTACAAAAATCTAGTCAAGGTTGAAGACGCCTCCAAGCAAAAGAAGAAACAGAAAGTGAAGGTCAACTTTGAGGACAGCAACCGCTTTAAGGTCGTTAAGCCACAGCTGAGTATCCGCGGCATGCGGGGTAATGAGGCCATGAAAGAAGTGCAGCACTATATCGACAACGCGCTGGCTTCGGGCCGCAATGAAGTGCAGATCATCCATGGCAAGGGAAAGGGGATCCTCAAAAAGTTGGTCCATGAATACCTGGATAACCGGAAAGAAGTTAAGGGATATGAAATGGCTCCCCTCGAGCAGGGCGGCGCCGGCTGTACGGTGGTGAAATTTAAGTAGAGTTGACCACAGATTTACACGGGTTACCCCTCCTTGGTATAATATCATTGCCTGGCTATGAATAACCAAGCCAGATTATTGGATAGAACCTGTATTAAAAACAGCTTTAAATTTTATAGTCTCAAAATTATTGTGGGCCGATTATAGGTACTTGGCAATATTTCATCCGAGTTCTGGGCTTGAAGTCTGATGAATAAAGTGCCCACAAACTCATCAGATGACAAGCCCAGTCATCAGATGAGGATTCTGCTTTACTCTACATCAAACCTTAATCCAACGCTTCCAGCACCTCTTCCAATACCGAATCCCAACTTCCCTCAGCCTGGGCATCCACCTCGATATTTTCGGCTTCCAGCTTTTCTGTAATGGCTTGTGCTGCTGAAATCACATGAGCATCGCTGTAGTTCAGATTTGGAAATGCAGCCAAAGTCCGATTGACTGATCGGCGGGAGTGAAAAACAATCACGGCAGGTTTGTGGGCTGCCAGCTCTTTTCGGTACTCCCGTAATGCTTCGTCTTCAGGTCCTTCAAGTGTAAAAAGCACCAGCTCTTCAACCGGCACGTCGAGCTCGCGCAGAAACCCCGGCAGGTCTTCAGCCGTTTTATCTCCACAGGGATATAATGTTTTGCCAATCCGGCGAACACGCAGCATAAACTCCATAAGGTCTATGGCTTTGCCATCCGAGTGAGGATGCACGGCCGGAACACCCTGCTCCTCAAGAAAATTAGCCGTATGCTGGTTCAACGCCAGGTTTAGTCGATTCCGGGCGACGTCCAGCTTGTCATATTCTGAGACCTTCTCCACAAAATAGCGGGCATTACGCTTGCTGCCATGTACGATATTTTCGTACTCATCAAGCTCCTCCAGGGTCTCCAGAATTTCTTCGTCCGCCTCGAGGGGCTGGTATCGTTCCAACGGATAGTGCAAAGGTGTAGCCTTGTGCTCCTCTAGTTGGGAACGGAAAATTTCGGTGTCTTCGATTGCTGCTGTCAGTAGTACTGATCGACTCATGTAATTCGCTTTTCAAATACTTAAATGTTCAAAATTTATCTAGCGCTGAGGTATAGAAAAAAGCACTCATTTTTTAGATCCTGAAACAAGTTCAGGATGACACGATGCATTTAATATCTACTTTACCCCAACTTCGCGGCCCTTCGGCTTTGCACGAGGCATACCACTCAAAATAAATATCCGACGCCAATATAGATACGGGTCACGTCTTCGGAAAATCCCATTTCGCCGCGAAGGATAAAATCGGGATTAAACACCGACATTGCTCCGCCAAAGCCGATGGTTTGTTTATAACCTTCAAACAGATCGTTGATGTCGTCGGCTCCGGTAAAGACGCGACCGGTGTCTGTAAACAGTTGTCCACCAAACTTAAGTCCATATAATTGTGGGAACTTTACCAACCAAGCCCGCAACTCAAGCGTATAGGCCAGTGAGGATTGACCCTGAAATCGATTCAACGGATACCCTCGCAGATTATTGGATCCACCCAGGGTTGCCATCTCCCAAAACGGGAGATCGCCCATGACATGACGCGCTTCCAGCCGGTTGGCGATGGTAAGGAAATCAAAAAGATAAAAATACTGACGAAACTCGAATCGTGCCTTGCCAAGCCCATAATTACTGAGAAATTTCGGAGAATACTGTAGCTCGAACTCGGCATAATTTCCGCGGTTGGGATCAAATTCGCTGTTTCGGTTCTCCCAAATTACACCTGTATTCAGATAATTAACCCAACCGCCGTCGTTCCCGGTAGGCATTAGCTGATTTAAGGAGGAGTTATCCTGAGTAACATGCGGAATATAATACTCAATACCGAGTCCGGCCTGTAGATCTAACTGCTTATTTCCAGCTTTATACAGCGGCTTGCGGGCCTTGTAACTTAGCCCCACCGAAATTGACTCAAAATAGTAGTAATCGTCGTCCCACCGGGTGTCAGAAAAAGAGGTTTGGTTACCAATCCCGAAGAAAATATCGGTGGTATAACGACGGAAAAAGGTGTCATAAATTGAACGGATATTGCGGTTGAAGGTTTGGGTCTGCTCGAACCGCCCCTCCACCTCAATAAATCCCTTGGTAGATACCAGGGCCGACGACTGCAAATAGTTTTTAAACGGTTTGATATTGCCAGCATAATCATAACGGTTGTACAGCGCACCGCCCACAAATCCCTCGTTGGAGCTATAGCTGACCACCGGTACCAACGCACTAGATAACGAATCAGCCCCTATTGGGCCGCCCATCATCTGAGCCTTGGCCGTAGTTATGGAAAAAAACAATAGTACAATTAAAAATAGATAGCGTGTCAAAATAGTGGAATTAGGAATCTAAAGTACCTTCTTGCTCAAGGATTTCAAGCGTATCAACAGCATGTCGCAGGTGGGGTATCACAATGCTTCCCCCAACCACTAGGGCCACGTTTAACGCATCTACAATTTCATCTTTGCTCAACCCGTTTTCGGCACACTGCTCCAAGTGATAGTCAATACAGTCGTTGCAGCGTAATACCGTAGAAGCAACCAGCCCGAGCAACTCTTTGGTCTCCGAAGGCAATGCCCCATCTTTGTAGGTATTATTATCGAGATTAAAGAACCGCTTAATGCCCAAATGATCCAGATCGAAAATCTTGTCATTGCCCTCCGACCGTTCCCTGCGAAACTGCTCTAGCCTGTTACTTTCTATTTTGCTCATGCTTTTACTACCTTTCAAGTTGAAAAATGCATCTTAAGATACCACTTATTCTAAGGAACTTTAATCACAAATTGCTCCATTGAACTAAGCATTTTCGGGACTCTTGAAAAGAAAAAAATCTACTCCCAAACACAAGTTAGTTGTTCTTGGTGACAGCGTCAGCCAGGGATTCCAAAACGGCGGCGTCTACCGCACAGACCTGAATTTCCCGTCATTACTGCGAAACTGCTGGGAACCTGTGCCCGACTTTGACCAGCCTCTGTTTACCGCCCAGGCAGGTATTCCCCTGAACCTGGAAGTGTTAACGCGCGGGTTGTCAGACGAGTTTGGAAATTCGATCGAGTGGAATGAATACCTACCGGCCATTACGCACCTATATTCTACCCTCAAGCGGGTAAAACGATACTGGGAAGGCCGCATCAAGTCGCTAGAACGTAACCGAAAGATGCCCTACCATAACCAATCGGTCTGGGGCTTTGCAATGAACGACGCCTGGATGGTGACCGAAGAGAAAAGCCGCAAGTTTATCAAAGAACAACCGGAGACGTACTCCATTTTTGATATGCTGCCCGACCACGCGATGTACGTAACAGCACGACTGGTGCTTAACCCCTCGTATGGCGAACAATTTCGCCACAATACCCAGATCGACAATGTGCAGTACCTCCAGGATAACGGCGGCATCGAAAATCTCATTGTCACTATGGGGCACAACAACATTATCGGAGCCGCCTCTGATCTCAAGTTTATTCTTTCCGAGGACGAAGACCTGGAAAAGTTTCCCTCGGAACGCGAATATACCGTATATCGGCCTGCTCACTTTGAATATGAATATCGTAAGCTGGCTGAAAAAGTCAGTCAAATTGGCGCCGAACGCGTTATTACCCAGACCATCCCCTACGTCACTATCCCGCCCGTTACACGCGGTGTCAATGCCGATAAGTCCCGAAAAGGCCACACCGGCTATTTCGATTATTACACGCGATTTTGGGTTTGGGATGAGGATTTTGATCCCAACATACATCCACACCTGACCAAAGAGCAGGCTATCACGCTCGACCAGCATGTGGATGAATACAACAATATCATTCGTGAAATTGCCGACGAGTACGGCTGGATAACCGTGCCCCTGAACCGATATGTGAGCGGCATTGCCAGGCGACGTCTTGGCGGCGACATCCGGATTCCCTATCCAGATAACTTTTGTGAAGCCATGGAGCGTAACCCCATGACCGAACATCTCGTTTCGGACCGAAATAATCCTCAGCTAAGCACTGACTACATCCGCATTGATGAAGAAAGTGGTAAATTATACAAGGGCGGCGTCTTCAGCCTTGATGGTATTCATCCCACCACCATCGGCTATGGGCTAATTGCGCATCTGTACAAAGAGACGATGGAAAGTTACGGCATTGAGTTCGATAAACCGCTCGACTGGGATCATATCATTTCAAATGACACGCTGGTCACCAATCCCCCTTATCTGCTGGTAGAACTGCGCAACTTCCTGCGATTTTTGTCACTGGATCGCCAAGAAAAACTCTCGGTTGTAGGCAACGGTCTGCTCAACCAGATGATGAAAATTTTCTCCCAGCGGGATTCTACACAACAGAGCTAACCTTTCGACAGGGTCTCAGTATGGACATCCGACGGCGCTTCTGCTCCAACATATACCGCCGTTGACCAAGCATCCGCAACCATAGCCGAAGGATGTACAGCCGTTGCTGAGCCCATCGGTTCTACAGGTTCTGCCTGATCAGGAAGTAGCAAGTGTCCCCACGAATGATCAGTATTATCATGGCGACGGTTTTGGTACGCCCCACTAGTACTAAGCGCCTCATTGGACAGCTCAATAGGATCACGCAACGGCTGCTGAGTTTGAGGATCCAAAATATGAACCGGCCATTTTTTATCTTTAAGTGGTTCCCCAAAACAGTGGATATCTCCGCTGAAGTTGATAAAAGCCGCGGATACATCACTTTGTTTAATCTCCTCAATAGCTTTGTCTAAGGCATATCCGCCGGCAATTCCGCCGGTGTCGATACCCATACCAGCCTTGTCCAAAAACACACTTTCATCCTCAATTATGATCTTCTCGGAACCGATAATCTCTTCTAATTCTCGAAGCTCTCGATCAGTTGGTTTATCAATCGACTGCCCCGGGTTTTGCCTGAATCCCCATCGCTTCATTGCTGGCTCAACGGTGACATCAAAACGCCCCTTGGTCTGACTATGCATATTTTTGGCAAATTCTAATAGTTCAATCGCCGCTTGGGAAACCGCAACGGGCACTTTACCGGATTGATGGGCCAACCTTGCCATCTCACTTTGATCATCATACATCGAGAACTTTCTCTCGAGTGACCGAAACGTTTGTTCGGCTCGACGAATGGCTTCGTAACCCGCCGACTCGGTCTCAGCCACGACTTGGAAAGAGATCAAAGATCCCATTACTAAACTTTGGCGGCTTACCGTTGTCAGCTTTACTCCCTGATCCTTCCAACGCTTGGGCACCAAAGATTTTCCTCCAAAAAGAGCTCCAAATCCGCCTGCAAACGCCAATTGCAGAAACTGTTTTCTATCAACACTCATCCGTTATCCTCCGACTTTGATAATGCAGTTTTCATTACAACAATACTCATCCAGGCATAACAGCCAATCATCAAGGTACCGCTCAAGATCACCACATAAACAAAAGGCAACCACAGGTACCGCATTATCCATAATCCACCAAAGGTAAGAATAAGTGAGATCAGTGGTTCAACTGCAATAGAAATTTGCAGCCATGAGGCTTCGCCAATCGATAAATAGAGGAATCCCATAATCAAAAACAGCGATGAAAGTCCGAGGATATGATTATGCGTTGTAATGAGCATTTCCTTCATCGGCTTCGGAAATTTAAGTTCCTCGGAGGGCTCAAGCTTACTCTTGCTGATACCCTTGTATTGCTCAACGACTCCTTGGGGCGTTAGATTCGTTGTCACTTCAATCATCACGCCACCTACAACTACACCAAGAAAGGATACCATTGCAAAAGTAAAGACAAGCTTTTTAATAGCCTTTGGCCATGCTTGCAAATTTGGTAAAGATTTCATCAGGGTAATTGCACCTCATTAATAATTAACAACAAATCATGCACAGAATTAGTCAATGATCGCGCCGAAATGGTAGCTCCGCTGATATTCTGTATTGTCCGACCAAATCGTACATTCTCGGCTCTGCTTTTATCTTTAAACTGATTACGGAAAAAGGAATAATCGATTTCATAACCATAGCTTTCGCGATACTCCAACACGTCAACGCCAATAATCTTTTTCGATGCATCAAAATAAAGCAGATAGGAAAATTTTTCTGACCGGCTGGGCGCGATATCAGGCAATACATACTGCACAGCTTTCTCGGTTTTTACTATTCCTAAATACAGCGTATCCGGCACCGTTGATTTAGCTTTCAACCGATTTTGCACTGTATTCTTAGTGCTGTCTTGTACGACAACCGTATGCCAAGTTAGGTCTTTTTCAGTCCCAAGCACGGCTGTTACTGACTCCCTAATCAGGGAATTGTTAATTTTTTCGGGATTTACCTGTGCTGCCGAATATCGAGGCACTGCCATCATTAAGGCGGCAAATCCCAATAAAAAGAAACAGATTCGCACTTTCATACTATCAAGTAAATATAAAAGGGAGAAATCCGAAGATCTCTCCCTCCTGCATTCAAAAAATAACTCAGAAATTATATCCTACACCCAGGTTTAGCTGGTGAATATTTTTATCACCCGACGACTGCATCAGCTGGTAGTCAGCTTTAAACGCAACCTGTGAAGCTGGTTTATAGGTTAACCCAAAAGTGTAATCCATACGGCTATTCTCAGGATTATCGGGAATTTGAACCGTTGTAAACTGAGTATCATAGGTTTCGTAACGTCCAAAGGCTTTCAGCTTTTGTGAGGTTTCAGGCATGAAAAACGGCATAATATCATACGCGAGCTCAGCATAGCCTCCAAGCTGGCTTTTCCCTGCATTATTACCAAATACCAGGTTCAGCTCCTCGGCTTTCGAAAGTCCACTATAAACAATCAGACCGCGTGCTTCAAAACGGTTCTTTTGATAGATTATGTGACCTTCGATCAGATTAAACGTTGCCCCATCCAGCGAGGAGATACTCTCAGCATTGCCATCTTCAATTTCGCTGCTCATTTGAGAAAAGAAATACGAAGCACCAATAGAAGTGTTTAGCCCCAGTCGGTAGTCAAGGCGACCCGTCAAAGCAATATTTGCCGTTGACGATTCAAAACCTGCTTGTCGTGCTTCACGAATTCCTTCGTCGCCATTTACCTCGTTGGGCGCAAGACCTGCCATCGCATACAGATTATAGCTCAAACCCGATTCGGTAGAACCATAAATTCCTATGCCAGACTCTCTCCAAGTTGAAGGGATAAGGTATTTTTCAACATTGGGTCGTTCAACACCATTGAATGTAGGTGGCTCATGCGTGGGATTTACAATTCCAACAGGAACCAGCATCAGTCCAGCACGGAGCCCCAGTTCTCGCTGAAAACGCAAGTCAACATAAGCCTGCTCAAGAGCCACTTCGCCACCCTCAGCTCCGCCATCTTCAGCTTCCAATAGTGTGTGTTCAATCTCTAACTCGGATCGAAAAGAGATCCAGTCGTTAAAATTATAGCCTGCGTACAGGATAAACCGATGAAAATCGAGATTCCCGGGCGTGTTTTCACCGTTTTCATTATAAGTGACATCATTATAGTGCAGCTCGCCATATCCGCCTAGGGTTGCTCCCTGGTTTTGCTGGGCATTAACGGCTAGCGCTGTGATAATTGAAAAAACTAAAGTTAAACTTAGGGTTCGTAAAAAATGCATTCTTTTTGTTACTGTTATAGAGATTGTGGTTAGTGATTGAAAAGTGATTTAAATTAAGCCTGCTTCCCTCAATAGATTCAGCGTACCCTCTAACTTCTGGAGCTGCTCATAATCGTACTCTGGACTCAGCTCAAACGCCTTGTCAACGTCCAGCATGTATTTCGGCAACTTCACATCCTTAATCACCGGATACTCATGTACGGATTCGGCTGCATAACTCTGAGCCTGCTTGGAAAGCAAAAAGCTGAGGAATTTCTGAGCCGCCTCCGAGTCGGTAGATGTCTTCAGTTCCGAGGCTCCGGTCACCAAGGCCAGGTTCCCAATATTACCCTCTTTAAAGTGATAGGTTGCAATAGGTGCATTCGCTTGGGGACCTTTTTCGCCGTAGTGCGTTTCATCTTCAAACTCTCCTTCACCGCCGCCATATTTGAGTCGCAGAATGTAATAGTGATTCGTTAGCGCAATGTCGATCTCACCAGCAGCAATCGCCTGCACCATCGGCGTGTTAGAACTATAGCTTTTGGGATTGAGCTGTTGCATCTGGTTCAACCACTGCCGCGTTACATCTTCGCCTTTAGTCAGGCGCATGGTGGTAATAAAATCGTAAAAACTGGAGTAGGTCGGCGTCCATCCTACCTTGCCTTTGTATTTTTCCATTTGCGGTACATCCATCACCGAAGTTGGCAGGTCGGTAGAATCTACCTCACTGGTGTTATAGGCCAGCACGCGGTAACGTACCGTCACCGGCACCCATTTGCCGGATGAGGAGTGGAAGTTTTCAGGTTTGTTCAACAGCGAATCGGGTAACGTTTTGAGCAGATCCTGCTTCGAGGCCGTTGCCAGTGCGCCGGTGGTGTTGGCCCAATAAATATCGGCCGGACTCTGTTGGTCTTCTTCGTTTAGCACCGCCAGCAGTTCGGCATCATTGCCATACTTTACTTGAATATCGATATCTGACTGTTTTTTAAAATCGGCCACCAACTGCTCAACCAAGGCCGGACTTCGTCCCGAATAAACCACCAACTCGTCAGATGAGGATTGACCACACGATGCCAGTACTAATGCAAGCAATCCTATCATACATACTTTTGCGAAACGATCCATCATTTCCATATCAAACTCTTCACTTCTCATTTATATTTTTTGTGTATTGTTCGGCCGAATGCTCATTTTTTCTCGAGTCAAACCGGCTCTATGCTTAATTAGATTAGTTCTAATTAAGCAACCAAAAGTATTGAAATTCTTTTACAATGACCAATAAAAAAACATCCATTGGCATCCTAGGAGGCGGCATTTCAGGACTCAGCACGGCCTACGCATTGGCCCAGCAAGGTATCAAAGCTACAGTGTACGAAAAGCGGTCTGAAGTAGGCGGAGTTATCCACTCGGTACAGCAGAATGGCTGGCTCGTCGAAGAGGGACCCAACACGCTGATGGTGAAAGATCAGTCTACCTGGGATCTACTGGATCAAATCGGACTGAATGACCCGATGGTCGAGGCCAATCAAATTGCTAAAAAACGATATGTGGTTAAAAATGGCAGTCCAGTCGCCCTGCCCTCTTCGCTGGGCAGCTTTTTATCAACACCACTACTGTCGACAGGTGCTAAACTCCGGCTGTTTAAAGAACCGTTTGTAGCTCCATCGGTCCAGCAGGATGAATCCATTGCCCAATTCATTCAGCGCCGGCTTGGAAAGCAGCCATTGGACTATGGTGTCAATCCATTTGTGTCCGGCATCTATGCGGGCGATCCCAAAGAGCTTTCCGTGAAGCACACCTTTTCATCGCTCTGGAAAATGGAACAACAGCACGGCTCCATCGCCAAAGGATTTTTTAAACGAGATCGATCGAAGACATCTGCAAAACGTGCGCTTGTTTCTTTTGAGGAGGGTAACCAAATGCTGCCCAAAGCCATGGCGGCCTCCCTGTCCGAGCCGGTTAGTACTTCTACGACCGTAAAATCAGCCAAACGGGATGGTGAACGATGGCTGTTATCAGGTGATGTGGATGGGACCTCTTTTGAACATCAACACGACTGCCTCATTTCCACTCTGCCTACCCATGTACTGCCTGAAGTTTTCGGAGTACAGTCTTTCGAAGAATTATCAGAACTACCTTATGCGCCAGTGAGCGTGCTGGCCCTGGGATTCAAACGAGAACAAATCAAGCATCCGCTGGACGGGTTTGGCATGCTCATCCCCGAGGTTGAGGGCTGCCAAACGCTGGGCGCGCTTTTTTCCTCTACGTTGTTTCCAGGTCGTGCCCCCAAGGATCATGAATTGCTGACCTGCTTTATCGGCGGTGATCGTAATCCCGAAATAGCCTCTAAATCTAAAGAAGTACTTGAAACAACTGTGTTAGATGAACTGGGCAATCTACTAGGCATCAACGGCATGCCGGTATTCAGCCACCATACTTTTTGGCCCCGCGCTATCCCACAGTACAAGGTTGGCCACGACCATTACCTGTCACTGATGAATGAAATTGAACAGCAGCATCCCGGGTTGTTTTTGGAGGGTAATTTTAGGAGCGGCGTGTCGGTACCCGATTGTATTTCAACGGGATTTGAAACCGCCCAAACGGTGCATACATTCTTGCAATCCTCGTCATGAACAAGTGATGATCCAGTCTCCCAAATTCTGCAAAAAATTTAGTACCTTCATGCCCTGTCGTACAAAGAATATGTGAAGCACGTTAACCGCTAATTAAAGCAAGATATTATTATGGCTAATGCAATTTTTGAGATCCGGGAACCGGATAACGAGCCGGTTTATTCTTACGCGCCCGGTACTCCTGAACGTGAGAAGCTAAAAGCAGAGTTGGAACGGCAAAAATCCATGCAGATTGAGATCCCGGCGATTATTGGCGGGAAAGAAGTGAAGACCGATCGCACAGCCGATGTGGTCACCCCGCATAATCACAGCCATAAGCTGGGAGAGACGCACCTGTGCGGTGAGAAGGAAGTAGAAATGGCTATTGAATCGGCCTTGGAAGCACGCAAGAAATGGTCCCAAATGCCGTGGGAAGACCGTGTAGCCATCTTCAAAAAAGCGGCCGATCTGCTTTCGGGATCCTGGCGGTACAAGATGAATGCCGCTACCATGCTGGGACAATCCAAGACGGCCCACCAGTCAGAAATTGATGCTATTGCTGAGCTAGCGGACTTCTTTCGGTTCAATGCCTACTACCTCACACAGATTTATCAAGATCAACCCTATTCACCAGACGGCATGTGGAACCGGTCAGAATATCGCCCTCTCGAAGGATTCGTATTTGCTGTGACACCTTTTAACTTTACTTCCATCGCGGGTAATCTACCTACCGCTCCTGCACTCTGCGGCAACGTAGCACTCTGGAAGCCGGCAACCTCCTCTATTTACTCCAGCTACTTCTTGATGGAACTGCTGAAAGAAGCCGGTCTGCCTGATGGCGTGATCAACTTTCTGCCGGGCAGCGGTGCTGATGTAGGTGACCCCGTCCTGGAAAGCGAACACCTGTCGGGACTCCATTTCACCGGATCCACCGGTACCTTCCAGCATCTCTGGAAAAGCATTTCCGACAATCTCGAAATGTACAATACTTACCCACGCATCGTAGGCGAAACGGGCGGCAAAGACTTCATCTTTGCCCATGAAGAAGCTGATGTAGATGCCTTGGTAATCGCGGCCCTTCGCGCAGCTTATGAATTCCAGGGTCAAAAATGTTCGGCGGCATCTCGTATGTATATCCCCGAGTCGCTGTGGGATGAATTCAATGAGAAGTTCACCGCAGAAGTCGATAAAATTAAGATGGGCGAAGCCGAGGATTTCCGCAACTTCATGACAGCCGTCATCGACCAGAAAGCCTTCGACAGCATCACCGAATATATTGACTATGCCAAAGAGGCCGATGATGCAGATGTGCTGATTGGCGGCGACTATGACGATTCGGATGGCTATTTCGTAGAGCCGACCCTGGTTCAGGCTCATGACCCGTATTTCAAGACGATGGAAGAAGAGATCTTTGGTCCGGTACTGACGGTATATGTCTATGACAATGACAAGTTTGAAGAAACGCTGGAGCTCTGCGACAACACCTCTCCCTATGCGTTGACCGGCGCCATCTTTTCCCAGGATCGTTACGCCCTTGAGAAAATGGACGAAGAGCTCAAGCAAGCGGCCGGGAACTTCTACATCAACGACAAACCAACCGCTGCGGTAGTCAACCAGCAGCCATTTGGCGGGGCACGCAAGTCCGGCACCAACGACAAGGCCGGCAGCGCCGCCAACCTGATGCGCTGGATTTCTATCCGCTCCATCAAAGAAACACAAGAGCCGCCCAAAGACTGGACCTATCCGTTCATGGGCGAAAAGTAAATCCCCCTCGTCTGATCACTGGTTTTGTGATCAGACGAATATGTTAGCAACTCCATTCATCAGGCGAAAAAATTAGTCGCCAGATGAGCATTTTGGGCTCCCGGCTTCGGTCGGGGGCCTTTTTTGTGACTCATCCTTGTTCCTTCCCTAACTAATTAGGAAAGGATACTTGATGCCATAATCAACGAGTCTTTCTCCCCACCGGCAGGGAGAAAACAAAAGAGGGTCAAAATAAAAAGGCCCGGTTGGGCGACCGGGCCTAATAATATATGCCTAGAAAATACGTGCTTAGGAGCCGATGCCGATCTTTTCTTTCAACTTGTTAAACGAATCTTTAAGACTATCAAGCTGGTCGTCGATGTCTTCTTTAAGATCCTGCCAGTTTTCTTCTGAACGTGCTTTCAGCTCTTCTAGGTCATTTTCCAGGCTTTCCTTCTTATCGTTCAAGCTCTCCCATTGCTTTTGCAGCTCACTTTTCGATTCTCCGGACTGTTCATCAATTTTCTGCTTTAACTTCTTCATCTGGCTCTCAATATTCGACAGCTGCTGCTCCACATTATTAACAAACTCCTGCTTGCTGACCTGAACCTCCTTTTTAGCCGATTCATACGCCTCAGCAGCCTCTTCCTTCGTCTGATTCATTTTGTTCTTCGACTTCTCGGTACAAGCACTCAAGGCAGTCGCAACCGAGACCATGAGTAGTACAATAATTATGCGTTTCATAATAAAATAGGATTTATTGAAGTAACTGATTCACTTTCTAGTTACCTTTCTACCTCAATTTTGTTCCGCCAGGATATTGGATGATATTGACTCGTTCATTTTAGATATTGAACCGATATTCATTTAAAGCTATTATTTCATTTATGACGATCAGCATATTGGGCTGCGGTTGGTTGGGCCTGCCCCTGGCCGAACACCTCCGTGATTCTGGACACACCGTAAAGGGATCTACGACCTCCCCTGAAAAATTGCAGATCCTTAACGGTAAAGAAATTACGCCCTACCTCCTGGAACTTACACCACAACTACAATGTGAAGGATGCAACGATTTTTGGGATTCCGATACCCTAGTTCTCAATATTCCTCCCGGTCGCAGCAAGGACAATGTGGAAGAGTATCACCAAAAACAAATTGAATCTGTTATCAGACAGATCAACAAGTCGACTATCAATTTTGTCGTTTTTGTGAGCTCCACGTCTGTTTACCCCGAAAAACCCGGCATTGTAGGCGAAGAAGATACCAAACGTGGGGAGGCAACTCGGGCCTCGGGCAATGCTTTGCTCAAAGCAGAAAAAATGCTGATGAATCAATCCAGTTTCGAAACTACGGTCGTTCGTTTCGGTGGACTATACGGGCACGACCGCCATCCCGCCAAATACCTGGCCGGACGCAAGAATTTAGACAAAGGCAATGCGCCTGTTAACTTGATTCATCAAGAAGATTGCATCCAGATTATCACCAAAATTATTGAAAATGGCGTAAGAGGCGAAGTATTCAACGGGGTATCGGATGGCCATCCGCCACGTAAAATGTACTATCCGGCGGTCGCCAGATATCTGGACCTAGAGCCGCCTACGTTTAAAGAGGATGCTGCCAACGACTACAAAGTAGTATCAAACCGGAAACTTAAAGCACTGCTCAACTATAAGTTCAGACATCCCAATCCTATGGACTCCTGATTAGCCTGAAAACTCTGAAAATACTGAGCTTATCTTTAGCCAAGCCCTGCGTTTTAATGCGGGGCTTCGGTATTTAGAACTAATTTGAACTGAAAATTTTTCGTTGTGAATGTACGAGTCCATTCTTATTCTTGAACGTTAATTGTATTTCCTAATTGTTAAGCAGAGTTATTATGGATCAAAAGATACATGAATATGAGAGCGATGATATTAAAGTTACTTATGACAGCAAACGATGTATTCATTCTGCAGAATGTGTAAAAAATCTGCCCTCTGTTTTTGATCCCAATAACGATCCATGGATTGTTACCGACAATGCCTCCGTGGAGGAAATCAAAGAAGCGGTACATCACTGTCCTACCGGTGCATTACAGTACAGCGATACTGAAAACCCGGAAAACCCTTCACGTACAAACACAATCACAGTTGGTCCGGATGGCCCGCTCTACGTGCGCGGTGATATCGAGATCCAGAATGCCGACGGCGAAACGCTTTTGGAAGACACCCGTGTAGCGCTTTGCCGGTGCGGAGAATCAGAAAATAAACCGCTCTGCGACGATACACACAAGGATATCGATTTCAAAGCACCTGCCGGTTTTGATGAGTCGAAGTTACGGCCCACGACCAATGGAGACGCTGATCATGATAAACTAATTATTCGGCTGATGGAAAATGGTCCCATGTTAATAGAAGGAGAGTACGAAGTGCTTTCTATTGCCAACCAGCGGGTAAACAGTCAGAAAAATGTAGCCATGTGCCGCTGTGGACAATCCGGCAGCAAGCCCTTCTGCGATGGAACTCATAAAGAGGTGGGCTTTGAGGGGTAAGAGCAAACGTTTTACCGCAGAGTTTCGCTGAGGACCTCACAGAGGTATTTGCCAAATTTGCTCAGCAAAGCTCTGTGGTTCCCTCCATTACCTCTGCGATTATACTCGGTACACTAGCCTATCTATTAAGAGAAGTGGATAAACTGCTCAAACAGTTTTTCAAATATATTAAAGAGCCAGAGATTAATGATCGCCTGTTTTTTGCAAGGGTGATTGTTTGTCTGGGATTTATCTCGGGAATAGTTATCTCATATCCCCTATGGATAAATGACCGCTTTTATCCGCTGGCACCTGTAGGTGATTTCGTTCCTCTATTATCTCCACCCTTCGATACGATTTTGTTTGCCGGTATCCTTATGCTGCTGGCTATCCTTGTTTTCTATCCTCAAAAGTATATTTTTGCCGGATTTTTTAGCCTCATGGCTTTTGCCCTACTACAGGATCAGTCGAGATGGCAGCCATGGGTATATCAATACTCTTTTATAATCGGGGCTATTGCCTGGTTCCAAACCCATCCATTAAAAAAACATGGGAGGCACGCGATTGCTTGTATCCAGATTATCCTCATTGGAACATATCTATGGAGTGGAATCCAAAAGCTTAATTATAACTACCTTTTCGAAACCTTCGAATGGCTACTAAGTCCTGCTTTAGAAGCATTTCCGATATTACAATCTATGCCTTTATCCCTGTTTGCACTCATTAGCATTCTCATTGAAGCAGGGGGTGGTATTGCGCTTGCATTTCGAAGAACAGAGAGGTTAGGAGCATGGGTATTAATAGGGATGCACTGTTTTATATTTATAATGATAGGACCAGCAGGTAAGGAGTACAACAGAGTTGTCTGGCCATGGAATATTTGTTTTGTCATGCTAATTGGCTCAATTTTCCTTGGGAAGAAAAATTCACAAGAAACTTCCAGACTTTTCCCACAGAATTTTTATCACGGTCTAGTTATTATCATATTTCTAATACTTCCAGTTCTAAACATTGCAGGTGTTTGGGATCACTACCTTTCTTCATCATTATACTCTGGCAATTTGCCGTACGGTAAAATTCATGTCACCGATACAGTAAAGAAAAAGTTTCCTAAAAGAATAAAAACGAAGTTTAATTTGCTGAATGGATTTTCTATTAGGAAGTGGAGTTTTACAGAACTTCATGCCTCAGACTATCCGCAGCCAAGGATTTACAAAACTGTGTTTCGCAAGCTATGCAAATATCAGCAACACAAATATGGACTGGTGCTGGAAATTTATGGCACGGCAGATTTAATAACGGGAAAACGAAAACGGCAGGAGTACTTTTGTCACGAACTTATCCCATCCTAACCTAGAGATCATCCATAAAAATCGCGATATTTACCTCATTAAACTAACTTTTGATTCTTAATATGTCTTCAAAAACCGTTGCCGAAAAAATGTACATCAAACCGGGCATGGAGATTGGCTTCTTTAATGCCCCGAACAACCTTGAAGAACTACTCGGTGGCCTTCCTGACGATGTAGAAATAGCCGAAGATCTGGAAGGTACCGAACTTGACTTGATTCTGGCATTCATTGAAGACCAGCAGATGCTGGAGGCGTACTTATATTCGCTGAAACAAGCCATCGCCGATGACGGTGCACTCTGGCTAGCCTATCACAAGGGCAGCTCGTCGGTTGATACTGATATCAACCGTGATATTATACACAACTACGGGCAACAAATGGATCTAAAGGGAGTCTCGATGATTTCCATCAACGATAATTGGTCTGGATTTCGATTTAAAAAGGTATAATGATGCAAAAACTGTTTCTGACGCTTGGAAGTATTGCTATGGCACTGGCCGTAGCACTTGGTGCCTTTGGCGCCCATGCACTCAAAAGCAAGCTTACCCAAGACATGCTCGATATTTTCGAAACGGGCATCCAATATCACTTTTATCACGCCATTGGCTTACTGATCATTGGACTGGTTGCACAATATTTACCCGAGTCAGCACTTCTAAAATGGTCCGGCTGGTTGATGGTATTCGGCATTCTCATCTTTTCGGGTAGCTTATACCTGTTGGCCACAAGCGGTATTCGCTGGCTGGGTGCAATTACCCCTGTGGGCGGGCTCTGCTTTATCGCTTCCTGGATACTCTTAGCTTTAGCAGTCTGGAAAGGCCTCTAATAGGGATAATCTCACCACTTATCTTGTACAAGCCCTTGCAACACAACAACTTACAAGCAAAATATTGGCATAAAGCCCCCATTCAAAATTAGACTTGCAGTTCCGGCTCATTATTATAACTTATGACTAATCAAAAAAAGTAGTCTCAAGTACGCATGAGGCTATTTGAATGCTACTTATGAGCACAAGATTTTCGTTTTTGCATCGTTGCAGGTAAAGAACCGTTAACCTCATACAAATGGCATGACCCGAACAACCAAGATATATCAACCATGCTTCATTTTTGGCACTGTGCCTGAATTATTCAACACTAATGGGCCAAAATGAGATTGCCCGTTAACGAAGTTCACTAAGAGGCATCAGGCTATGGGCTTTACGGCAAACATAGAAACAAATGTCTCACTAACAGATTTTTGAGTCACTTGATGTTATCTCGCTGATCCAGATGGATTTGATCGGAAATACTGCAAAAAATATTATCCAGGAATTTATTGCCGATTATAATCAGATTAACGGTTTGAACTAAAACGATATTCATCAATTCACAGTTAATTTTAATTACTTCAACAGCTTTTACTAAGTACTAAACAATTTTTTCATGAACATAGAAGACTTCCGAGAATTCTGCCTCTCATTCAAAGGTGTATCCGAAGATTTCCCATTTGATGAAGATACCCTTGCATTCAAGGTAATGGACAAAATTTTTGCCCTCACTGATGTAGAGGAGTTTGATGGCATAAACCTAAAATGTGATCCCGTAAAAGCGGCCATGCTGCGAGACCTGTATGAAGAGGTCAAGCCGGGCTATCATATGGATAAGAAGAACTGGAATACCGTCGATCCCAAAGGCAAGCTGGATGATGAGCTTATCAAAGAATGGATCAAGGATTCCTACAACCTGGTTGTTGAAGGCCTGCCGCGCAAAAAGCAGAAAAAGCTCGAAAAGCTTCAAGAGGATTAACGTTTTCGCACAAATAAATTCTTAATACGGCGGAGATTCTTCTTTTCAAAATTCCAGACAAACTCAAACTGTCCCAGCACAAAACCGTACACCAAAAAAAGCAGCTGGTAAGAAGGAAATACTACCAAAACCCAAGCGATTAACTCAATCCAAAGGGGCGTCTCCGCATTGATCCCCAGCCAGCCAAACACCACCTTGCGCACATACAAGGCCGTCATGCCGGTGATGGAAAAAATAAAAAGGATAAGGAGCAGGCCACCGAAGCTTTCAACTCCCCATCTTTTCTTCATTTTTTCAATAAATTCTTCCATGCGATTCCTTTTTAAACTTTATCCAGCGCTGCCTGCATGGATTTATCAGCTGCTTCGATCGTTTTATCCAAATGTTCTTCGGTCAGTGAATTGGCCAAGAAGAACGATTCAAAAGGCGAAGGAGGCATATAAATACCGTTCTCCAACATCTCATGGAAAAAGACCTTGAACAGCTCTTGATTGGTGGTATTGGCCGTTTCAAAATCTCTCACTTCCACATCGGTGAAGAAGGCGCTCATCATGGATCCCACACGGTTGATCTGCGTTGGAATTCCATGATCAGCAAATACCTCTTTAAGCCCCGAAAACAAGTAGGTTGTTTTCTCCTCAAGCTCATCATAATGCAGGGGATTTTCGTGCAGCTCCGAAAGCAGGGCATAGCCAGCAGCCATTGCCAGCGGATTGCCCGAAAGCGTACCCGCCTGATAAACCGGACCAACCGGCGACACCACATCCATAATTTCCTGTTTGCCACCAAATGCACCTACAGGCATTCCCGCACCAATAATTTTTCCGTATGTCACCAGATCAGCTTCCACGCCATACCGTTCCTGGGCACCACCTTTAGCTACACGGAATCCGGTCATCACTTCGTCGAAAATCAGTACCGTATCGTGGGCATCACAGAGCTCTCGAAGACCATCCAGAAATCCTTTCTGCGGGGGGATACATCCCATATTCCCGGCCACTGGCTCAAGAATGATGGCAGCCACTTCGCCTTCATACTCGTTGAGCAACTGCTTGACCGAGTGCAAGTCATTAAAATCAGCCGTTAGTGTGTCTTTGGCCGTACCCTTGGTGACCCCCGGACTGCTGGGCTGACCGAGCGTGAGCGCGCCGCTACCGGCATTAATCAGAAACGAGTCACCATGGCCGTGATAATTGCCCTCAAATTTAATCACTTTATCGCGGCCGGTATAGCCACGTGCCACACGAACCGCGCTCATGCATGCTTCGGTCCCGGAATTGACCATTCTGATCTTATCAACCGTAGGCACCATCTTCTTGACGAGCTCTGCCATTTTCACTTCAATCTCGGTAGGAGCTCCAAAAGAGGTCGATTTTGCCGCCGTTTCCTGCACGGCTTTGATAACCGGCTCATAAGCATGGCCCAGGATCATCGGTCCCCAAGAGCCAACGTAATCGATATATTCTTTGCCGTCGACATCTGTGAGGATAGATCCCTTGGCCTTTTCAAAAAAGACAGGCGTTCCGCCTACGGAGTTAAAAGCCCGGGCCGGAGAGTTGACGCCACCGGGAATAAACTTCTGTGCTCGCTCAAATAATTTCTTACTCTTTTCTAGCATGTTTTCTAATAGTTTTTTGCAATATCCTTTGTAGATCCTGAAACAAATTCAGGATGACACATTAATAAAATGCTCAGTTTTTATTCAATATCTTTGATGCCGCTTTGGCAAAATAGGTAGCAATCAAATCTGCACCAGCTCGCTTAAAGCCAACCAGCGCTTCCATCATGGCCTCTTCTTCGTTGAGCCACCCTTTCTCTGCAGCGGCCTTTAACATAGCATATTCACCGGATACATTGTAAACTGAAACGGGCACTGATACATTTTCTTTTACCGCCCGAATAACATCCATATACGGCAGTCCCGGCTTGACCATCACAATATCGGCCCCTTCCTGTTCATCTAGTTTGGCTTCTTTGATGGCTTCTTTCACATTTGCCGGATCCATCTGATACGTCTTTTTGTCGCCAAATCCGGGCGCGGAATCCAGTGCATCCCGGAACGGTCCGTAATAGCTGGACGCATATTTTGCGCTGTAGGCCATGATGCCGGTATGCTCAAACCCTTCTTCATCGAGCGCTTCGCGCATAGCTCCAATGCGACCGTCCATCATGTCGGATGGGGCTACCATGTCGGCTCCAGCCTTGGCATGACTTACGGCCATCTTCGACAGCACTTCTACCGATTCATCATTCAGAATTTCTCCATCTTCAACAATCCCATCGTGTCCGTAGCTCGAGTACGGATCCATCGCAATATCGGTCATCACCAGCATCTCGGGATACTCTTCTTTGATTGCTCGAACCGCCCGCTGCATCAACCCATCGGGATTGAGCGCCTCGGTGCCTTTGTTGTCTTTCAACTCATCGGGCACCTTAGCAAAAATCACGACCGATCGAATGCCTACTTCCTGCAATTCTCCAACTTCTTCGAGCAGCAGATCCAACGTGTAGCGATAGTAATCCGGCATAGAGGGAATTTCGACTTTTTCATTTTCGCCCCCCATCACAAACACCGGAGCAATAAAGTCAGCCGGCTTGAGATCGTGCTCAGCTACCATATCCCGAATGGCTGCCGAAGCTCGCAATCGACGTCCGCGAATGTATGGAAATTGTCCGTGTGACATATTGAATTTAGATTTCGTCAACTCTTTTAAATTTTTACGCAATACCCAATACGCATCACTATCAAGTACTGCGTGTTGCGTATTATTCCTACTTAATTTCTCTGTTTAAAATTTCGTTTTTCTTGCCATATTCAATCCAGTCAATAGGATTTTTGAGTCGATCAAGCAAGTACGCTTCATCACTACCTTCCTCAATCTGAAAATCGTAATCCCACCGAACGCGCGGGGGCAGACTCATCAAAATAGATTCTGTCCGCCCATCTGTTTTGAGCCCAAACAAAGTACCGCGATCGTGGATCAAATTAAACTCTACATACCGACCACGGCGGATCTCTTGGAAATACCGCTGCTGTTCAGTGTACTCCTCATCTTTGCGCCGCTCAACAATAGGCACGTAACTATCCAAGAAAACATCGCCAACATCAGTAGTAAAATTATACCAATCTTCGGCCGATCGTTGATCAGTGGGACGCAGGTAATCAAAAAATAACCCGCCTATACCGCGACCTTCTGAGCGATGGTCGTTATAAAAATACTCGTCACACTCTTTTTTGAATTGCGGATATAAATCCTTGCCATGTTCATCACAGGCAGCTTTCAAGACTTGGTGAAAATGCACGGCGTCTTCATCCCATAGATAATATGGCGTCAAATCTGCGCCGCCGCCAAACCAGCAGTCGCGTACCTCGTCCATGCTGGCATCATCATAGAGCTCAAAGTAGCGATAGTTGGCATGAACGGTCGGCACCATCGGGCTTTTTGGATGGAGGACGAGCGACAACCCGCCGGCCCAGAACCATCCCTGCTCGACTTCAAAACGCTTGCGGATCAGTTCGGGTAATTCGCCATGCACAGCGGAAATATTGACTCCTCCTTTTTCAAAGACATCCCCTTTTTCAATTACGCGGGTATGACCGCCACCCCCGCCATCGCGATCCCAGTCATCATGACGGAATCGCGCCTTGTTGTCGATCTGCTCCAGTCGGTCACAGATTTCATCCTGAAGATTTCGGATGTAGGCTTCAAATCTATTTTTAATGTTTGTATCCATCGTTAAATTATTCTTGAGCGCAGATTTACACTGATCTTAACAGATAATCTGTATTATCTGTGCTAATCTGTGGCCCTATATTCTTTAACCGTATCTACAAAGGCGCGGGCATGGTCTACCGGGATGTTTGGAAGAATGCCGTGTCCCAGGTTGGCAACATACTTCTGCGGACCGAAACGGTCGATCATTCGCTTCGTCTGACGCTTGATCTCGTCAATGGGCATCATCAGCTTCGAAGGATCAAAGTTGCCTTGCAACACTACATCACCACGCGTGGCTTCGCGGCCGTACTCAGGGGTGATAGTCCAGTCGAGTCCCAGCGCCGCGGCGTTGCTTTTGAAGCTCAACCGTTCCAGTGCATACCAGCTGCCCTTGGCAAACAGAATCACCGGTACCTCATCAATGGCATCACAAATTTCCATAAGATACGGCATGGCCCACTGATTAAAATCTTCAGGGCCCAGCAAACCTGCCCAAGAATCAAAAAGCTGTACTGCCTGCGCGCCGGCATCGATCTGGGCTTGCAAATAATCAATGGTGGCTTTCGTAAGTTCTTTCATCACATGCTTCGCCGCATCGGGATGCTGGTACATGAACGCCTTGGCTTTGGCAAAATTCTTGGAGCCTTCGCCCTGCACCATGTAACAGAAAAGCGTCCACGGAGCACCGGCAAAACCGATTAGTGGCACGCGACCGTTAAGCTCTTTGCGGGTCAGCGTGATAGCTTCCATTACGTGGTTCAACTTTTCGGGTACATCTTCGGCCAGGATTGCAAAAGCATCATCTACGCTGCGGATGGGATTCTCCATCACCGGACCTTTGCCCTTGACCAAATCAACATCAATACCCAGCGCCTGTGGAATAGTCAGAATATCCGAAAAGAGGATGGCGGCATCTGGTTCCAGCTCATCGATGGGTTGAATGGTAATCTCACATGCCAGTTCGGGCGTCTCGACGCGCTCGAAGAAGGTATACTTTTTTCGGATTTCCATGTACTGCGGCAAATATCGCCCCGCCTGACGCATCATCCACACGGGTGGACGTTCAACTTTTTCTCCGCGTAGTGCGCGTAGTAATAAATCGTTTTTAAGTTCAGGAAAATCGTTATTCATAAATACTTTTTTTCTGGGCACTAATTGGCACAGATAAAAACAGATGTATCCGTGCTTATCTGTTAAGATCTGTGACTAAATACTTTCAGCTTGGTTAAAAATGTAATCGGAAGTAGTTCGGAGTAGCACTTCGGTGTCGGGCTGCTTGGCAATCTGCACCGGCTGGTCGGTTTCATCTTCCAGTGCTTTTGCCGTCGTTGGTCCTATTGCAAACAGCGCGGGCAGTTCCTCATCGAAACCTTCGCCCTGCGCGAATCCCTCCACAGCACTGGGGCTGTAAAACAGGATGCCGCTGACTTCCACATGAGGCAAATGTACAGGATTAATGATTGTCTCATACACTTCCAGTTCAATGACTTCAATATCCTCTTCTTTGAGCATATCGGTCATCTTGCCACGACTAAGATTGCCGTGAAAGTAGATCACCGAATTGATCTTACCTTCATTTATAATTAGCTCAGCAAGATGCTCGCTGTCTTCGGTACGTGGGACCTTGGCATCCAGTCCTAATTCCTGAAGAGCCTGCTGCGTCTTCGACCCCACTGCAAACAACTGTACTTCGGGGCGCACCTGCAGACCAGCATCCATAAGCTCTTTGAGTGCTTTTACGCCATTTGTGCTGGTAAAGATCCAGTCCGACTTCGGATGTTTTGTAATTACCTTGAGCACGCTATCCCAATACTCCGGAAAATTGAAATCGAGCGCCGGTTCAATAATCGGTTCCAATCCCAATATCCGCGCGTATTCAATTTGTTGTGCGGACAGCGGTCGCGTGACTAAAATATTTCGTTTGTCTTGTCGCATAATTAAATAGAACGCTAATTACTGTGTCATGCTGAATTTATTTCAGCATCTGTCGCTATGAACATTAGTATGCTGAAGATTCTGAAACAAGTTCAGGATGACACGGTGTGGATTAAGCTGGTTCTCACAGTATGATCTGCGCAATTAATGTTATCAGTTCTACAATTCTGATTTAATCTGATCAATAACTTTGATGGCCCCTTCGCTAAGCAGTGCCTGCGCGGCGGCATGTCCCAGCTCACCGGCTTCACCTACCGACTTCTTCTCTTCAAAATCGTACCGCTCACTTCCATCCAACGTAAGTGCCACAGCTTTAAAGTGGACATGACCGTCTTCTATAAATGCGTACGCTCCCACCGGGGCACTGCATCCAGCCTCCATATCGTGCAGAAAATCCCGCTCAATGGTCGTACACAATGCGGTTTCATCATGATTCAATTGCGATACAATTTCTTCCATCTCCGTATCTCCCTCCCGAATCATCACCGCCATAGCTCCCTGCGCGGCGGCCGAAACCATCCAGTCGAGATACTGATCGATATGATGGCCAAGGTCGATTCGCTGCAAACCGGCAGCAGCAAAGATGGCAGCATCCCAACCCTTGGTTTCCACTTTCTCCAGGCGCGTATTCACATTGCCACGTATATTCACAACCTGATGGTTGGGATACCGATTAAGCCACTGTGCACGCCGGCGGTTACTGCCCGTCGCAATTGTTGCTTCATACTCAGGATCATCCAAAAAGTCGGTTCCCTTTGACGTAACCAGCGTATCGCGGGGATCAGCACGATCTAAAATAGCCGCTACTTTTAAGGGCAGAGGATTCTCAGTCGGCAAATCTTTGAAAGAATGCACGGCAATATCGATCTCATCGTTGAGCTGGGCATCATCCAGTGCCTTGGTAAACACACCTTTGCCACCCATTTCGGTAAGCGGGGTGGTCTGATCCCTGTCGCCTTCGGACTTAACAAAAATAAGCTCTGTTTCATAGCCGAGCTCTTCCAATTTGGCGGCAACCTGTTTCGCTTGCCACGTGGCAAGCTGACTATCGCGGGTACCAATGCGAATGACGTTTTTCTTACTCATCATCTGCTTTGGTTTCGAGCTTAAACATATCATTCACAACCTTAGTTACCTGCTCAGATTCGTGATGGTCACGCAGGTGCTCGATGGAGTAAGCGGCAATTTTATTCACGATACGCCGCGTCAGATTCTCAACCTTTTCTTTGTCGGTATCGGAAATCTTGTTTTTAAAAAAATCAAATTCATCTTCGCGGATCGCATCAAACTTACTCGTCAGCGCTTTAATCGTCGGTACTACCTTCTGCTTGCTAAGCCAATTCTTGTAATCTGTCAGCTCATCGTCAATAATCTTCTTGACGAGCGGAATATTTTCTTCGCGCTTGCGATACGCCTCGTCGGTTACATCCGTCAGAAAATCCATATTGGCCAGATCCACAAAGTCCAGATCACCAATTTCGGGATCGATATTACGGGGCACCGACAAATCCACCATCACCTTAAAACTGGGATTGAGGATTGACGGTTTCATATCATCGAGCTCAATTATAGGCTCCTTAGCTCCTGTTGCCACAATAATCAGATCCGACTCTGCAATTTTCTGCGGCAGCTCTTCCATATCGGCCACATCCAGATCAAACCTGCCAGCCACAAATTCGGCTCGGTCACGCGTGCGATTGATCAGCGTTACCTTCTTTGCTCCAAGGTTGATCAGATTCTTGCAGGTCACCTTGCCAATCTTGCCGGTTCCGACAAGCAAAATATTTTTGTCCCTGAGATTGTCGAAGGTCTCCACAGCAAACTTAACTGCCGCATAGGCCGTTGTAGCTGCTCCTTCTCCCAGCGAGGTCTCATTGCGTGATCGCTTGTGCGCCCGAAATACGTGCTGCATCAGGCGATGCAATTCGCCATCAACCGCATCGAGCTCACTGGCCAACTCATATCCTTCTTTTACTTGATTCACCACCTGCACATCGCCCAGTATCTGAGAGTCGAGCCCTACGGTAACCTGGAACAAATGTTCAACGGCCCGCTGCCCTTCTTTCTCAAATCCGTAGTTATGGAATTCTTCGAGCGAAGCCCTGGAATAGGTCACCAGCAGGCGAATGAGCTCCTGGGCGGATACATTTTGCGCGAAAATCTCCGTGCGGTTGCAGGTTGAAACCACAAAAAGACTGTCCATGCCTTCGCGCTTGGCGCCTTCAATAAGCTCCTTCTTCTGTGCTTCTTTCAAACTGAAGCGTTCGCGCACGTCGATGCTCGCCTCCCAGTGGTTCACACCGACCGCACAAAAATCCGATATTTTAGGAGGTTCTACTGACATCTATTCGGCAGAAACTTTTAGGGATTCCGATTTTGCTTCTTCATCCAATTTAATTTCGTGATCCAGCTTCGCCAACACCTGATCAGAAAGGGCCTGAATGTATTGGGGATGATCGTTAATACCATCCATCACCTTGAGATTCTCAAACTCGTACCCTTCTTCCTCGAGATCCTCTACGAGCTCAATACCCAGCTCGAACAGCGTCTCCACGTGATCCGTTACAAACGCAATTGGAATCATCAGAAAATTCTTGATACCGTACTCGATGTGGCGCTCCACCAGCTCGGCCGTGTTGGGCTGCGTCCACTTTTGCGGACCCACTTTCGACTGATATCCCAGCCAGTAATCGTGATCGTAACCGCGCATCTCCATAATCGCTTCCATCGTCTGATTGATCTCCGTGGTATAGGGATCACCACTTCTGACCTCGAGCATTGGCGTGCCGTGCGCGCTGAAAATAAAATGCGTTTTCTGGCGCGTTTCCTCATCCATCTCAGCCAGCGCTTCGTCGATGCGATCATTCATTGCCGAGAGGTAATTCTCATCGAGATGGTAATTCTTTACATGAAATTCCTTCCACGGCGTATCGTGACCAAATTTCTCATCACGCTTTGTCTCCCAATCGCGGTAACTGCTTCCGGTGGTTGTCCACGAAAACTGTGGGTACAACGGAACCATCACCGCGTGGGTGATGCCGTCCTCGACCATGTCGTCCATCGTAGTCTCGGCAAACGGCAGCCAGTAGCGCATGCAGGTATAAACGTTCACATCGTGCCCAGGAATAACCTTTTTAAGATGCTTCTCCAGGCCGCGGCGCTGCTTTTCAGTCAAACTGTTAATCGGCGAACAGCAGGTCGAGGTGATGCTATTCTTGCGATTCAGGCAGTGCTTGTTACCCATACATCCTTTGGGGCAGCCGTTAATTTCTTCATAATCTTCTTGAACATTAGGTGCACGAAATTTGGATATTATCTTCGCGAAAAGATCCTGAAATTTGCCGCCGCCCAGCTTAATAATATCCTCATCGCGAAAAAGATTGTATAAAAAGGGTCGGACCGCGTAATCGGCGGTAGGACCGCCAAGATTCATCAACACTACGCCAATTCGTTTCTCGTCTGTCGACATTTTGAACTCTGTTCTAGCCTGTTAACAATTTATCTAAGCAGATGATCTGTAGGTTCGTGATCATCAGAGTAAAGAAACCAATTCTTTGTGAAGGAAATTTGAAGAAGAAGTGTCAAATTCTATTTAGAACGAGTCTATTATGTCTATAAAGGGCTCACCTGAGTACTGGATTTGAAGTCGGATGAATAAACCACCGACAACATTCATCACCCAACAACCCCAGTCGCCCAATGAGAGATTATTTAAGTCATAATTTGAAATTACTACCTTCATAGTATATACTTTTAATTGAATTTAGACAAGGTCATTGATATGATGTTAATAAGAGAATTGCTTCTACTTCTGTTAGTATCCCTTTTAGGCGTATTAATTGCTCGAGGCCAACAACCTGAAACTGACTCCAATTCTTTTCCCACCTCTTTTTCTAATTTGAACGAACAATATCAAGATTCCCTCAAAGCCCAGCATGGGGCTATCACCCCTCAATTCCTGCGCTCTTGGAGCGACCGCTACTGGAAGCTGGTCCAGCGTCATCCCAACCATAAACTGGCCCCCGAAGCTGCCCGCAAGGCCTTGTCCATTTATGCAAAGTTTAACAATCCCAATATATTAGAAGAGAAGCTGAATTCGCTCTCGATGGATGACCGGGCCATGAGCGGGGTCCTTCCCTTTTGGAAGCAGCCGTTAGACGGAAGTCACACATTGGATCATCCCTATGTTAAAAAATTGCAACGCATTGCGGAACACAGCCAATCTGAGGATGTCCAGATTGCCGCTCATTATTACCTAGCCCGTTGGTTTACCAAGTTTAAATACTATGACCAAGCCTTAAACCAACTGAATACGCTGGAACTCAGCTACCATGTCTATCCAAGCAATACAAAATATGGTGAAGAAATTGCAAAAATGCGGAACCAGATAGATACATACTCGGCGGGGAAGCCTATGCCTAACTTTACAATCAAAATGCTGGATGGAGGTACGTTCACGCAGCAGGCCCTAAAAGACAATGTCACCTTCATCTATTTTTACGGCTCTCACTGTGGCTCATGCACCATCATGTACCCCAAAATAACCGAACTCTATCGCCAATACAAAGACCAAGGGTTTCAGGTGGTGGGTGTTGGCTACGACTGGAAAGTTCCTTATGGGTTCAACACGCCGGCCGAGTTTAAGCAATTTGCACAGGAGTATGACATTATGTGGCCACAGACTGTGGATGTATCGTTTTTTACGGATACGTTGAACATGCAAGCCCTTTCCACTGGCTATCTGATCAATGGCAATAAAAAGATTGTGCGTATCAGCCGCTCGGATGTCGTAACCAATGTCACCGACAATTTCGAGCACACATCCCTGAAGGAAGCGGTCGGTAAGCTGATTCGAAAATAATACATGCCATATTCACCGGTAATACCCCCCCTCGACCGATGAGGCGCTCAAGTCCCCGGCACTTTGGAAGTGCCGGGGACATAGTTAGCTCGTAGGCAACGTAAACCAAAAGCGGGTCCCCTCTCCTACTTCGCTTTCAACATTAATGTTGGTACCGTGAGCGTTGAGAATACTTTTAACCACGGCCAGGCCAAGTCCCGTACCGCCTTTGTCGCGTGATCGCGCTTTGTCAGTGCGATAAAAACGATCAAACAGCCGGCCCAGATGTTCTTGTGAGATCCCGATGCCACTGTCCTTAACCTCAACTGTAACCTGTTCGTCATTACATGAATAGCAAAGACTGACGATACCTTCATTGGTGTATTTGATGGCATTGGAGATCAGGTTATCAATCACCTGTTCGATCTTGCCGGGGTCGCCGGTAGCCTTGCAAGCTCCCTGGTCAATATTCAGCGTGATTCCTTTTTCATCGGCCTGATCACGGTACTGTTCATCCACATGCCGGGCAATGATAGCCAGGTCGAACTCCTGCATCTCTACAAAATACTCGTCGGAGTCATATCGCTGCAGAGTTTTCAGATCTTTAAACAGCCGCGTGATACGGTCGGTCTGCCGCTCTGCAGATCGAATATATTTCTGTTTTTTCTCCTCATCCAGATTGTCTAACTGCAGCATTTCCAGTGCGCCGGAAATGGTATGCAGCGGATTACGAATCTCATGGGTAATATCGGCAAAAAATTGGCGCTGCTTTTCAGCAAACTGCTTGATCTGTTCGGTGTCGGCACGCAGCTTCGAGGCCATCTGATCAAGCGATGTAGCCAGCGTCCCAAACTCATCGCTTCGATTGATATCGATGTCGCGATCCACATCACCATCGGCAATGTCCTGGGCGGCATTTTTAATCTGTGTGATCGGCTTGGTCAGGTAGCGCGCCATCCAAACGCTGACGATCACGACCAACCCAATGGAAATAAACATCCCGTAGTAGATAATCCAGCGGATGGTTTTGATAGGCGCATAAATTTGATCCTTCAGCTGGCTGGCCTCCAGGTAATGCATTGGGGCCGCCGAATCCGGGAGCATGATATAGCCGGTCAGCCGTTCGGAATTCTCATTGCGGGGAAGCAAGGGTAAATCTGATCGCGCTTTCAAGCTCTCCATAATTCCAGCGCTCAACTGCTGCGAAGGCGTAAAGCTCGTATCATTATTGGTATACGCATTAAGGAGTTGACCGGTAGAATCAAATACCGCCAACTGATAACCGGATGTTCGGGCAGCTTCTGACAAGTGTTTGTCAAGCTGCTTATTTTGAGCCAAGTTCGCCACCGTCACCGACAACCATCTCGTATCTTGCTGCATCTCGGTGCGTCCCTCCTCGAGCAGATAATCCCGGATAAATAGAATAGAGTAGCTGCTGATGGAGGTAATCCCAAAAATAAGCAACAGGATGAATGTCCATGCCAGTTTTGACCGTATGCTCATAGAAGGCAGATGAAGCTAGTTGGGCTGAAAACGACTGTTTGTATGTTAGATAAAATCCGGCACATCCGTATCTATTTACACCTTCACAATTTCACGGTTGAGTCCGTAGCCGATACCGCGATAGGTTTTAATCACTTCTCCTGAATCGCCCATCTTGAGCCGCAGGTTTTTCACATGTACATCCACCGTTCGATCAAACACAAAACGATCCTCCTCGGTGATATGCTCCAGGATTTCCTGCCGCGTGTACACCCGCTTTGGATTCTTGTAGAACAGCTCAATTAGTGTATATTCGGTGGAAGTCAGCTCAATTTTTTCATCATCTACATAAAGCTCTTTGGCATCGGTATCGAGATAGGTATCGCCGTACTGCAACCAGTTAGCTTTCTGGGGATTCTGCCGCCGCAGCAACGACTCTACGTGGGCTTTTACCAGATTCAGGCTGGCCGGCTTGGGAATATAATCGTCGGCGCCAAGCTCAAGACCCTCGATCTCATCCTGCTCTTCATCCTTGGCCGTTAGAAAGATGACGGGGATATCATTTAACACCGGATGACTGCGAATCTGCCGGCAAATTTCTTTGCCATCCACATTTGGAACCATGATATCTAGTATGGCCAGATGAATTTCACCGGCATGATCTTCAATAAGCTCCAGCGCTCGATTCCCCTCGTGAGCAACGAGTACCTCGTAATCGTTCATTTCGAGGAAATTCGCCAACATTTCGGCCGACTCTTCTTCGTCTTCAACTAATAATATACTGTGCTTCGGTTTCACGGTAATACTTTTTTCTTAATAGCAATGCGATCAAAACAGAAATCTATATCAAATCGTTGATCGTAATAAAATAGTAAATGTTGTCCAGTATCTGAACAAAGCTTAAATGGCCCTTGTCATGCTTGGGATGAATCAGCATTTTAGGAATCATAAAACGTACTACAATTCTTTACCAATCGAATAGCTACATCTACGATAATGTCATTTAATAATAAAGTCGTTTGGATCACCGGCGCATCCTCGGGCATCGGTGAGGCGCTCACTTACCAACTACACCAACGAGGTGCCAAGCTTATTTTGTCATCGCGCCGAAAAGAAGTGCTCGAAAAGGTAAAAAGTAACTGCAGCGGCGATACCTCAGACATCCACATTCTGCCACTGGACCTTGCTGAAACGGACGTACTGAATCAAAAAGCAGAACAGGCACTGGACCTGTATGGCCACATTGACTACCTATTTAATAATGGCGGCATTAGTCAGCGCTCTGAGGTCATCGACACAAATTTGGAGGTCGTCCGCAAGGTGATGGAGATCAACTTTTTTGGATCGGTAGCCCTGACCAAGGCTGTGCTTCCCTCGATGATTGAGCGGCAAGCGGGACACATCGTGGTAACCAGCAGCGTGATGGGTAAATTTGGTACGCGGCTCCGTTCAAGCTATGCTGCATCCAAACATGCCCTTCACGGCTATTTCGACTGCCTGCGCCAGGAAGTTTACGACGATAATATCCACGTATCGCTGGTGTGCCCGGGTTATATTAAGACCGATGTTACCCAAAATGCCCTGGAAGGCGACGGCAGCAAACACAATAAAATGGGTAAAGGGCAGCAACAAGGCATGGCACCGTCAAGATTTGCAGAAAAATTACTCCCGAAAATCGCCAACCGAAAAGAAGAAATTTACATTGGGGGAGTTGAAACCTGGGCTGTTTACCTTAAGCGATTTGTCCCAAAGCTTTTTAATAAAGTTCTACGAAGGTCAGAAGTCACTTAGATGTTACCCTACAATTTCACTTCGATACGTAAGTGAACCAACGCCGCCTTGGGTTGACCATTCTTTTTCGCCGGGATGATTACTGATTCCTTAATGGCTCTGGCGACATCCTTGTCGCAGGGACCGGCCGATTTGAGCGCATAAAACCGGCTGGCTTCGCCCTTCTTACTTACCAAAAACTCCAGCTTGGCTACCTGACTGCCGTGGTCTTGGATGTACTCTATACAAGGGACAGACATCGTTACCCTTGGAACAATGATGCCATAATCCTCTGACTGGGGCGGCGTATCCAAGCCAATTAAGGTCTGGTCAGCGGGATCATGAAAGCCTACTTCTCCATTATCAATCTGCACTTTCCAATCGGGGCGGCTGTTCTGCGAAACGAAATCTATGTCATCCGGTGATTGGTATACCTCTGAGGTCGGTTTCGCGGTTTTACATGCTGATACCCCGATAAGGATACAAACCATCCCAACAATAAATTGCCTTGTGCCTGTCATACCCAACGTATTAGCCTATAACATTAGAAGATTATATAATATTTAGGATAAAGGATCACAATGACTACCAATTTCTTATGTTTTTCTGTTGATGCTGTAAGCCCACCAAATTGAAGGACATGCTAAAATGTATTAAGGTTGGCATTGGTTGGCCATCCACCGAGGCCGGGATAAACGTAGCCTGCTCAAAACTTTTGGCCAGCGTTTTATCACATTTTCCCACCGATTTTAGTAGAAAAAAATTACTGGCTTGCCCTTTGTTATTGACCAGGAATTCAATTTTTCCACGCTCCGAAACTTTCACCTTCTGTTCTGCTGTCTTCTTAGCATGTTTGGACAAATATTCCAGGCATGGCTGGGTAATTGCAACAACATCCCGCAGCGTTTTCTCTCCTTTTACCTTGGGCGGCTGATCAATATTGGCCAAAACCCTCTTTTCAGAGTCATAAAATCCAATCTTGCCCTGCTTAATTTTTTGCTGCCATTGTAGGCGTTCGTCAGCTTGAACAAAATCGTATTGCGCACTTTTGCATTGGATCCCAACCAACATCAGGAAAATTAGCATTTCGCATTGCCAAGGAAATGAGTTCATAAATCAATTTACTTGTTGCTGCAGCCGACCTTGATCCACAAATCGAAAGATCATCGTAAAGTGCACCAGCGTTGGTATTGGTTTGCCATCTGACATAGCCGGCTCAAACTTCGCCTGCTTAAAACTTTTGGCCAATACCGCGTTACAATCACCCACATCCCGCAACATATAAAATTGAGTGGCTTTGCCTTTCTTATTGATAAGAAACTCGATTTTACCTACGGTTTTACCCTTTCCTTTCATAGCCTGTTGCCGACAAGCCGTCGACATATCCACTGCATCATGGAAACTCTCTTTACCCTTCACCTTCGGCGGCGTATCAATGTTGGCAGTCACCTCTTGGGTAACATCATAAAACCCGATATCTCCACTTTTTATTTTGGGTTGCCAACTCGTCCGTTCTGAGGGCTTAACAAATTTATAGGCCGGGGCACTGCTCTTACAACTGATACAAACAAGAATTACAACAATAGCTAAGTGAAAAAACTGCGATCGTTTCATCTTTAATTTCTTTAGAAAAATTTTAATTCAACCGAGGCGCTTGCGCTTGTTTAGATAGGCCAACAATGCAAGATCAAATTCGCTTTGGGTATCAAGTTGCTCAAAATCGATTTGGAATTCGCTGCACGCCATCTTGAATCGGTGGGTTAACTCTTCCACTTTTTCCTGGTAGTCCTTGCGGATTTGTGCCGGCATAACTTCCATTTGGGATCCCGTCTCCATATCCTGCATCATTAGTCGGCGGTCAGGAAAGTCGAGCTCGCGTTCGCTTTGCTCCTCGAGCACATTAAACAGCAGCACCTCATGCTTGCGATGACGCAGATGTTTGAGGGCCGAAATTAACTGATCATGCTGATCCACATTTTCAAAAAGGTCCGTGAGTACAACAACCAGGCTGCGGTGCTTAAGGCGCTCGGCTACTTCGTGCATCACTTTAGCCGTAGCCGTTTTGCGATGCAATTCTTCCTGGGCGTCTTCCTGCTCGAGCAGTCGTTCAAACTCAGTAAATAGCATCCGCAGGTGAGAGTACGATGACTTGGCAGGGATAAACTGATTGACACCTTCACTAAAAGTCACCAGTCCACAGGCATCGCGTTGGCGATGCATCAGGTACATCAATGAAGACCCAAAATGGATGGCGTATCGCAGCTTACTCCATGGACTAAAATATTTATAGAACATAGAACTGCTGGTGTCGAGCAGTATGTAGCAACGGAGATTGGTTTCCTCCTCGTACTTCTTCACAAACAGCCGCTCCGTCTTGGCATATACCTTCCAGTCAATGTGCTTTATTTCATCGCCGGGATTGTAGGGACGATGCTCAGCAAATTCAACGCTGAAACCGTGATGGGGACTCTTGTGGAGTCCCGAGATAAAGCCCTCAACAATTTTCCGGGCACGGAGCTCCAGTGGTGCTAATTGTGATAGTAATTCGTGATCTAGTAGCATAATTTGAACCTCGTCTCTAAACGTACAAACTAACAAATGTTTTGCCTAATAGTTTATTCTTTCCAACAAATGGTTATTTTAGTGATCCGATTATATTTAAAACTATCAGAATTGAGAATCAGTCTTACAGACTATGCCGCAAGTAATTACATCTGCTGATCAGCTTGACTTTACTGTTGAGGATATACCCTCGATGCCTCTTCCTTCAGAAGTCCTCATGGTTCGACCACTACACTATTCTGTAGAATACGTAATTAATCCACATATGGCCGACCAGGTAGGCAATGTTAACACCATTGAAGCCCAAAACGAGTGGGACCTTGTCCGCTCTCTGTTTAATCAGGTTGGAATTAAAGTCCACGTTATTGAGGATCAGGAAGGACTGCCCGACATGGTGTTCTGTGCCAATCAAAGCCTGCCATATATCGACGAAGATGGCAACCGGCATGTCTTTATGAGCATTATGCATGCTGATCAGCGAAAAGATGAAGTACCCTATATTGAACAGTGGTACCGCCAACACGGCTATGAGATCCATTACCTCGATGAGGACAAGATCAACGACTTTGAAGGTTGTGGCGATGCGATCTGGCATACGGGCAAGCGTTTGCTCTGGGGCGGTTACGGATATCGCTCATCGATGGAGGCTTACGAAACAATTTCTGATACTTACGATGTACCCGTCATTGCACTGAAACTTGTGAATGAGTCGTTCTACCATCTTGATACTTGCCTGTCCGTGCTTGATGAGCATACGGCCCTCATCTATCCGGAAGCCTTTACCGACGAAGGACTTAAGATGATTAATAAGCTATTTAATACGGTCATCCATGCCTCAAAATATGAAGCCGAGGAGCTGTTTGCCTGCAACGCCTCGTGTCCCGACGGACGAAATGTAATTATCCAGCAGGGCTGCACGGATGTCAATAAGAATCTGCGCGACAATGGATTCTCAGTTCACGAAGTTAGTACCTATGAATATCTTAAAAGCGGCGGCAGCGTGTTTTGTATGAAGATGCTTCTCTGGTAAGTGCGTAAGTTCAAAGTGTTAAAGTTTAGCAAGCTTTAGTTCGCAAATATTTGATCAGGGCTAGTGTTAAATTCTTAACATCACTTGCCCTTCCGTAGGCCTGTTTCAATTCTGACTCATCAATATGATCTAAATCATAAGCTACATACAGCAAACTTTTTACTTCTTCACAAGAACTTTGAGTAAAATCAAGGAAGCGAATAAATTCTTTTGGAGAATACCGGCCGAAGCCTTCTGCAATATTGGTCATCGCTGAAATAAGGTCAATGCCTCAACACTTCAGTACTCCAACACTTCAACACTTATGAGAAACAAAGCCGAGTCTCAGGGAACAGAATTCCGCTGCGCCTATTGTGGCGAAACCAATCATACCTTTGTGGATCCCTCACAGGGCAACACCCAGAAATATATCGAAGACTGCCAAGTATGCTGCCGGCCGAACGAACTATCGGTATCCTACGATAAGTGGAATGACGAATTTATCATCCAAAGCCGTCAGTCGCAGTAGGTTATCGAAACCTTAGAATTCCGTTGAAAATAGAAGCCTGTATTTGTATTTTATCACAGTTTTGCGTTGGAATTGAGTTAGCGCACACAAATGTCAATCCAGACTTTTAATACCGACACTTGAACTCCAAGGGCACACCCCTTACAATTGGCGGCAGACAACACTGCCCGCAAAAAAAGATTCAAACATCCGATCATCATCGGGTGGTCAGCACACCATTCCCTTTTCTGAAATCCGACACATTTTTTGTGGTCGGATTTTTTTTATACCTAAACTCGAACTTCTCAAAACCATTATCCCCTTCATATGTCACTCTACAATAGAGATAAAGCTATCATTGCCCTATCTGACGGCACCGTAGAACACGGTTATGCCATAGGTAAAAAAGGTACCACCGGCGGTGAACTTTGTTTTAACACCAGCATGGTTGGCTACCAGGAAATTTTTACCGACCCCAGTTATTATGGTCAACTAATGATGATGACTTATCCTCACATTGGAAACTACGGTACCATGAGCCGCGACGACGAGGCTCGTAAAGTAATGATTGCCGGACTGATCGTGCGTTCCTTCTCTTGGGAGCACAGCAATCCCCAAGCCGATAGTAACCTGCAACAGTATCTCGAAGACAACGAAATTGTAGGCATCAGCGGAATCGATACCCGCAAGCTGGTGCGTCATATACGAACCAAAGGCGTCATGAATGCCGTCATCTCTTCTACCGAACTGGACGAGGACAAGCTTGTCGAGAAGGCCAAAAACTGGGATGATATGGAAGGGCTCGAACTGGCCACCAAGGTCACCCGCAAAGAAGCACAGACCGTACACAGCGACGGACCATTTAAAGTAGCGGCCTTCGACTACGGCATTAAAAAAAGCATTATTGACAATCTGGTGGATCGGGGCTGCACACTACGTGTTTTCCCAGCCAAAGGCGATTTTAAAGAAGAACTCGACAAGTGGAATCCCGACGGTTTCTTCTTCAGCAACGGTCCCGGTGATCCCAAAGCGACCAGCGAATATGCACTGGAGATTGTCAACTATGCCAAGGAAACCGGCAAACCGATTTTCGGTATCTGCTTGGGACATCAATTAATGGCACTTTCGGAAGGCATCGGTACTAAAAAAATGTTTGTGGGACACCGCGGCGCTAACCAACCGGTCAAAAATCTTGATACGGGACTTGTCGAAATCACGACACAGAATCACGGTTTTGCCGTCGATGAAGATGATCTCGACGATTCCAAGGTGGAAGTCACTCATGTCAACTTAAATGATAAGTCCATCGAAGGACTCCGCTTTAAAAACTTTCCCGGGATGTCGGTACAATATCACCCCGAAGCATCACCCGGACCGCACGATTCACGCTATCTCTTCGACCAGTTCATAGACATGATCAAAGAAGGCAAAAAAGAACTGGCGTAATAATACGTAAGGGTATATGCAATACGCCCTAGCAAGAAAGAAGCAGAACGAAATTATAATCTATCAACGAATAGACCACCAACAATAGCATGCCACGACGCGACGACATCGAAACCATTCTTATCATCGGATCAGGACCCATTGTCATAGGCCAAGCCTGCGAATTTGATTACTCCGGTTCCCAGGCCTGTAAATCACTGATGGACGACGGCTACCGGGTCGTACTCATCAACTCGAACCCGGCCACCATTATGACCGACCCTATGATGGCCGACGAAGTGTACCTGAAGCCCCTAACCCTTGATTCCATCAAAGAAATTGTTGAAAAAGAAGAGCCCGATGCCGTACTGCCAACCATGGGGGGCCAAACAGGGCTAAACCTCACACGGGATCTGCAGCACGAAAATTACTGGACCGAGCGCGATATCCAGATTATCGGTGTGGATATTGATGCCGTAGATATTACCGAAGATCGCCAAGAGTTCCGCGATCTGATGGATGAAATTGATATTCCGCAGTGCCGAAGCAAGGCTGCGGAATCGGTACTGGAAGCCAAAGAAATTGCCGAAGATCTTGGTGGACTTCCCATCGTCATTCGTCCCTCCTTTACGATGGGCGGTGCCGGCGGTGGTATCGTCTGGACGGAAGATGAGTTTGAAAAGAAAGTGCTGCGCGGACTGGAAATGAGTCCCGTACACCGTGTGCTCATTGAAGAATCTATTTTCGGATGGAAAGAGTACGAGCTCGAGTTGCTGCGCGACCCCAACGACAACGTTGTGATTATTTGCACCGTCGAGAATATTGATCCCATGGGCGTGCACACCGGTGACTCGGTTACGGTAGCACCTTCGCAGACCCTCACTGATAAACAGTTCCAGATGCTGCGCGATGCAGCCATAAAGATGATGCGCTCGATTGGTACATTTGCCGGTGGATGTAACGTGCAATTTGCCGTAGAGCCGGGAAGCGATCGTTTTGTGGCTATTGAGATTAACCCGCGGGTAAGCCGATCGTCTGCTCTGGCCTCCAAAGCTACGGGATATCCGATTGCCAAGATTGCAACCAAGCTGGCTGTAGGATACAACCTCGACGAGCTCGACAATCCCATTACGGGCAACACCTCGGCCTGTTTTGAGCCTTCCATCGACTACGTAATTGTGAAGGCACCGCGCTTCAACTTTGAGAAATTCCCGAATGTGGATGAAGAACTGACCACCCAGATGAAAGCGGTGGGCGAAGTAATGTCAATCGGGCGTAACTTCCCCGAAGCACTGAACAAAGCATATCAGTCACTGGAGATTGGACGATCCGGGCTGGGCGCTGACGGCTACAATGAACTCGATCGCAAGAAAGTGCGTGAACGCCTCAAAAAACCCTACTGGGATCGCATGTTGAATATCCGAAACGCTTTTAAATTTGGCGCTTCGGTCGAAGAAATTGCCGACATCACCAAAGTTGATCCCTGGTTCCTGCAGCAGATCCGTTACATGGTATCGCTGGAGAACCGCACCGAGGGGCAGTCGCTCGACAACATCACCGAAGAGGATCTGTTTGAACTCAAGCAGGCTGGCTTTGGCGATGAACAGATTGCCTGGCTGTTGAGTAAGAGTAATGGCAAAGTTACTGAAAAAGAAGTACGCAAGAAGCGTCACGAACTTGGACTTAAGCCATCATTCAAAGTGGTGGACACCTGTGCAGCTGAGTTCCCCGCCGAAACGCCCTACTTCTACTCAGCTTATGACGGTGAAAACGAAAGTGAAGTATCAGACAAGAAGAAAGTGATGATTCTGGGCAGCGGACCCAACCGCATTGGACAGGGTATTGAGTTCGATTATTCCTGCGTCCACGCTGTGAAAGCCGCCCAGGAAATGGGCTACGAAGCCATCATGGTGAACTGTAATCCCGAGACCGTTTCAACCGATTTCGACACGGCTGACAAGCTCTACTTTGAGCCGGTCTTCTGGGAGCGCGTAATGGATATTTACGAACACGAGCAGCCCGAGGGCGTCATCTTGCAAGTAGGAGGACAGACAGCCCTGAAGCTCGGCAAGAAATTTGTTGAAGAAGGCATCAAGATTTTCGGTACCGACTTCGAGATGATCAACTTTGCCGAGGATCGCGGATCGTTCTCCGAATTCCTCAAAAAGCTTGATATCCCGTTTCCCTCGTATGGAACGGCCGAAGATGTGGACGGCGCCATTGAAATCGCCAACCGCATCGGCTATCCTGTACTGATTCGTCCAAGCTACGTGCTTGGTGGTCAGGGCATGCGGATTGCCGTAAAACAGGATGAGCTAGAATTTTATACCGAGCGGGTACTGGATACCCATCCCGAAAATGCGTTCCTCATCGACAAATTTCTCGAGGAAGCCGTTGAGGTGGATGTGGATGCCGTTTATGATGGCGATGACATGCATATTGCGGGAATCATGCAACACATTGAGCCCGCGGGCGTTCACTCGGGTGACTCTACGGCTGTGATACCGACCTACTCGCTCAGCGATGTAGCCATTGAAAAAATTAAGGACTACCACGAAAAGATTGCTTCCAACATGAACATCAAAGGCTTCCTGAACGTGCAGTATGCCGTGAAGGGCGACGATGTGTATGTACTGGAAGCTAATCCCCGCTCAACACGAACGATTCCGTTTCTTGCAAAAGCCACGGGGCGTCCCGAGGCACGGATTGCGGTTAAAGTGATGCTGGGTGCTAAGCTCAAAGATTTCGACGAGAAGGACCTGACTTCAACCCTCGAAAAATGGGCAATCAAGGAACCGGTCTTTCCGTTCGATAAATTCCCCGAAGTCAAAAAAGAGCTGGGGCCGGAAATGAAATCAACCGGAGAAACCATTTACTTTATGGAAGACTTCAATGACGAACACTTTAAGAAACCGTTCGAGTTCAAAAACCTTTACCTCAGCAAGTAATAATATTATATTTATATAGTTTTTAGCGAACGCCATCGCATGAAGCGGTGGCATCGCTATTCTATCTCCACCACACTTCCTTTTACCAAGTAGCAATTTGTAATTCAATTTTAATCTGAGAAATCAGATTAAGCACACATATCAGCGATACATGATCAAAGAAGCAAAGAACAAGCTTAATAATGTTTTCGGATTTGAAGATTTTCGTCCACTCCAAGAAGACATCATCCAGCAGGTGATGGACAAAAAGGATGCCCTCGTCATTATGCCCACCGGCGGCGGCAAATCACTCTGCTATCAAATTCCGGCCCTGCTTTTTGACGGGCTTACCATTGTCGTTTCACCACTTATCTCACTGATGAAAGATCAGGTTGAGCAACTACTGCAGTACGACATCCCGGCCATTTACCTGAACAGTACTCTTACGCCCAAGGAGTATGAAGAAAACGTTCAGAAGGTAAAAAACGGAGAGGTCAAGCTGTTATATATGGCTCCGGAAACGCTGATGATGGACAAGACACGAGAGCTGCTTTCCAATCAGCATGTTGACCTATTTACAATTGACGAAGCACACTGTATTTCAGAGTGGGGGCACGATTTTCGTCCCGATTACCGCGAGCTGACCAAAGTGCGTAAGGATTTCCCCGAAGCCACTTGCTTAGCCCTCACGGCCACAGCTACACCGCGCGTTCGCGAAGACATTAAAGACATCCTTAAGTTTGGAGATTCCGATACTTTTCTTGCCAGCTTCGATCGCAAAAACCTGTTCCTGGGCGTAGCAGAAAAGGACGATCCCCTCGAGCAAACACTCGACTTCCTGTATACTCGTAAAAAACAGTCGGGCATTATCTACTGTTTCTCCCGCAAGCAGGTTGAGGAACTTTATGTAGAACTCAAGAAAGAAGGACACTCGGTGAAGCCCTACCATGCCGGCCTGTCTAAGAACGTACGGAATCGTAACCAAGAGGCCTTCATTCGGGATAACATACAGATTATTGTAGCGACGATTGCCTTTGGTATGGGTATTGACAAACCCAACGTGCGTTTTGTGATGCACTACGACCTGCCCAAAAATATTGAATCTTACTACCAACAAATCGGCCGTGCTGGCCGCGATGGGCTACGCGCCGACTGTATGGTGCTCTACGACCGCTCCGATAAGCAGAAGATTCAGTATTTCATCAACCAAAAAGAAGGGCGTGAGAAAGAGGTGGCCGAAAAGCATCTTAAAGAGATGCTGAAGTTTATGGAAACCGATAAATGTCGCCGTAAACCACTGCTGGGATATTTTGGAGAAACCTACGAAAAGGATGAGTGCAACATGTGTGATAACTGCTTGTCGGTTGATGCCGAGGTCGAAGATCTGACGGTGCAGTCGCAAAAACTACTCTCTTGCATCGTTCGTACGGACGAAGAATTCGATGCCTACTACATTGCCGACATCCTGCGAGGGTCTACCAAAGAGAAAGTGCTTGAAAATGGGCATGACGAATTGCCCACATACAATATCGGCAACGAGTGGGCTAAAGAGCAGTGGATTCTGCTGGCCCGCATGCTGGTTAAACAGGGCTACCTAGAACGTAAAGAACAGCATGGCGCCCTCAGTATCACCGATCAGGCCCGGGCTGTGCTCGATGGTAAAGAAAATGTCTTCGGCGTATTGGATCGCAAGGATACTGTTGTCGGCGACAATGCCATTGAACGTACGACTTCTGAAGTGGAAAACAACTACGACAAGGACCTGTTCGAACAGCTTCGCAACAAACGAAAAGAGCTGGCCGACCAGCAGTCCGTGCCGCCCTACGCCATCTTCCCCGATACCACACTCATGGAAATGTCGTACTATTTCCCGCAGTCTAAAGACAACCTGGTCCCCATTTATGGCGTTGGATCAGTAAAACTGAAAAAGTACGCTACTGATTTCCTGGCTATCATCAACAAGTACTGCCGGGACCATGATATCGAGGAGAAAACAGACCTCATAGAAAAAAAGAAGGAGAAACTAGAAGAGTCGGGCGAAAAGTTTGAACGCATCGGCCGGGCCTATAACGACGGCAAATCAATTGACCATCTTGCTGAGCAGTACGGCGTCAAAAACGTAACCATCATCAATCACCTGAAAACATACCTGAAAGAAGGTAACGAACTGCGTCCTGAGGGTATTGTCGAAGCCTCATCGCTCTCCACCCGCAAGCGCCAAGAGGTGCTGGAAATCATGAACGAAGTACCTACACACATGCTTCGCAAGGTATATACCGAGCTGGATAAGTCCGTGGGGTACAATGAATTACGCGTGATGCAGCTGTATTATATGGCGCAACAAAACGATTCCTGATCTTCTTTTATTGATCGCCTCTCCCAATCTCGTTACGAAATTGAGCTTCGTAACGAGATTGGATCATCTGACCAGATCTACCCTAATCTATTTCGTTGCCCGCCTATCATTTATGTCACATCTGAGGTGATCTTTTCTTATCATATAGTTTCAAATAGCATCCAATCAGAAACTATTCTATGAGCTCTAGTAACATTGTTGTGGCATTTGGTGGGACATCTCCTGAACACGAAGTGTCGGTCCTTTCGGCCATGCAGGTTATCGCCTCGCTGAAAGATTCCAACTATGATCTAGTTCCGTTGTATATCACCAAATCAGGTCGCTGGCTGACTGGCGAACCACTGCAGGATATCGAGAACTTTCAAAACCTGGATGTTTTGAAAGAACAGGCAACGCCCTGTACTTTTTCGCATGATGACTTGGGTAAACCCATTCTGCTCGAAACCGAAAAGAAAGGATTTTTCAGTTCGCCCGAGAGCTACTCCATCCACGCGGTAATTCCAGCTTTTCATGGCTCAGAAGGCGAAAACGGTGCCTTCCAGGGCACCTGCGAGATGTATAACATTCCCTTTGCGGGCAGTGGCGTCTTTGCCTCCAGCCTGGGGATGGACAAAGTGAAAGCCAAGGACATCTGCCGGACACACGATATCCCGGTTGTTGATGGGTACGACTTTTTTGAGAGTGAGTGGGAACAGGACCAGAAAAGTATATTAACACTGGCTGACCAATTAGGATATCCCGTGGTACTCAAACCAGTAACGCTGGGCAGCAGCATTGGGGTAACTAAAGCTACTAACCAAGATGAGTTGATCGAGGCTATTGAAAATGGCTTCCGGTATGATGAAAATCTGATGGTCGAAAAAGCGGTATCGCCATTAACAGAAATTAACTGCTCGGTGCTGGGCACTGCTGATGATTTACAGACGAGTGTCTGTGAACAGCCGCTCGGACAAGAAGAGACGCTTTCTTTTGAGGATAAATACCAGTCTGATGGAGACGGGTCAAAAGGCATGGCTTCGGCTGATCGCATTATTCCCGCTGAAATTTCCGATGAGCTGACAAAAAAAATCCGGTCATTATCTGCACAAATATTTAAATTATTCCGTGCTAGTGGAGTAGCTCGGCTCGACTTTCTGCTAAACTCCGAAACCAACGAACTTTATTTCAATGAAATTAACACCATACCCGGCTCGTTTTCGTTTTACCTATGGGAGGAAAGCGGAATGAATATGCGGGAATTAATGCTCAAACTAATCGAGATCGCTCTCAAAAAAAATCGCAAAAAAATGGGACGAATTCGATCATATGAGACGAATTTACTTGACGAGAAGGCTGTACAGGGAATCAAAGGATTGAAAGGAAAAGAGAATCAATCCCAAGACAGCTAATCACTATTAATCAATATTGCACCTATGAAATCATTAGTAGATCAACATAAACTACTGGCGCTGGCAGCAGTGCTGCTCCTGTTTGCAGGATGCAAACAGCCTGAAACCATCGTTGTGAACCAAAGCCCATCGGTAGCTCCGTCAAACGACACGACCGCAACAGATACTTCAAAAAATGAGGCTAGTTTTCGGCAGCTCCTTATTGGCGAATATAACTCAATTTCTACGCTGGATCCCCTTTTTGTTGATAACGCATCGGCAATGCGGGCTGTGCAATTGGTCTATGAAGGCCTTGTACGGCTGGATAGCAATGGTTCGGTTGTGCCGGGCTTAGCCAAGAATTGGGATGTGCGAAACGATTCGCTTGAATACACCTTTCACCTCCGGCCTGATATTTTTTATCACGACAGTGACGTCTTTAGCACCGGTACAGGACGTAAACTGGCTGCCAGTGACGTAAAATATGTATTCGAACGGATGGCCCATGGCGGGGTTCCACCCAAAGCGGCCCATATGTTTATGGATATCAAAGGATTCAATTCCTATTACCAGGAGCAACGTGAAGTTTATAATCCGGCTGACCGTAACCTGAAGGGCATCTCCGGTATCAAAACGCCTAATGACACGACCGTTGTTTTTGAGCTTAACGCTCCCGATGCGCAGTTCCTGAAAAAGCTTGCCACCCCGCTGGCTGTTATTTATCCACGCGAAGCGGTGGGACAATCCCTCAATTCATTTTCCCCCGTCGGTACCGGACCGTTTAATTTCTCCTCGCGCTCCGCTGATTCTACCCTCATCTTTTCCAAATTCCAGAATTATTATAACGCTTCCGACATCAACTTAAATCGGGTGGATATCATTACTAACCACTCCGAATCTGCACTCTTTCGTGCCATGGGTACCAACGATATTTACCTGTTGCCCCAGCTCGGACCCCAGTTGCTCAAAAACCTCGCTGAACCCAACAGGCGGCTTAAAGCTTCGTATCAGGATCGCTACAAATTGCAAGTTACCAATGGAGCCACCGAGTTTGTCTTGCGCTTTAATCCGGAGGCAAACTTGTCATCCGCTACGGCCCAGACTATTTCAACCTTGGCTAGATCAGACTCATCATACGTTAGCGGCTTTCCGGGAAACATTGTTACAGCTGACATTGCTGACACGAGAACCATCGACACATCGAACCTAGGTGGACAAATTTACGCTACCTTTTCGCAAAATCCCTTTGTGCGTACCTACCTTGGCCAACTCTCCCAACAATTGAGTAACTATAACACAAGTTTGCAGATGATCAAGATACAGGCGCCATCACGTAATACCGGATTGCTATTTACAGCCAACTATCCCCTTATTCCGGATGCCCGGTGGAACACTTACAAGGACTTGTTCCGGTTCCACGTCAAACAGGCAGCGCTGTTGCGTTCAGAAATCAGGGGGCTCAACTTTAATCACTATCCGTGGTGGCTCGACCTCAGAGGCGTAACACTGCCGGCAGCGGAACGCTTGAATTAGGTTTGGAGACGATGAAGTTTGCTATTATCGCAAATCCGCAAAAGTATTCGGTTCGGGATCCCTTTGTGGATCTGCTTACCTGGTCGGACGACCATGAAGTGCAGGTACTGTTCAGCTCTGAACTACAGGAACTGTACCGGGGCGAAGAGCATCCCTCGGCCAAAGTAGTTGAGCATGAGCACGAAGCCATCGATCAGGCCGATATTATCATTGCCATGGGCGGCGACGGCACTATGCTGTACACCGCTCGGCTGATGAAAAGCATCCAAAAACCGATTCTGGGCGTCAACACAGGGCGGCTTGGTTTTATGGCTTATACTCAGAAAGAAAACCTGCACCAGGCATTGGAATATCTACTGGAAGAAAACTACCGGATTGAAAAACGATATCTGCTGGAGGCAGAAGATAACCAGGGAAAGATTTATCACGCGCTCAATGAGTTCCTGTTTTCCAAGCGCGATTCCACCTCCATGGTGAACGTGAGTGCTGAATACAATGACATGTTCATTAATAACTACTGGGCAGACGGATTGATCGTGGCATCGCCTACAGGCTCTACCGCTTATAATCTTTCCTCCGGCGGACCCATTGTGATGCCCAACACCAACGTGATGGTAGTCACTCCGATTAATCCCCATACACTAACAACACGTCCGCTTGTCTTACCTTCTGATAAAAATTTGCAGGTAACTGTAGAAGAGCAGGACCACGAGGTGCTTTTTTCATACGACGGACAAATCAAAGAGATTGATTCCTATCCTTTTGAGGTAACCATCAAGCGCTCGAATTTTACGATTGACCTGATTGAGCTACCCAACCAGAGTTATTTTGACACCTTGCGACAAAAGTTGATGTGGGGGATGGATTCGCGGCAACGTTCTTAATGTGTTGTAGTGTTAACGTGTTAAAGTTCTAACTTAAAAACTTAAACACGTCGAACACCACCACGGTGAGCCCCTGATATTCAGCTCATAAAATAGTATCTTTTACTCTTAAATTTTTAACCTCAAAAACTATTAGTCTCATGAAAGTAACAGTAGTCGGTGCCGGCGGGAATGTCGGTTCAACGGTATCTCTGGCAGTAGCACAGCGCGATTTTGCCAAAGAGGTTGTCATGGTCGATATCGTGCAAGAAAAAAACGGCGATAAAATTTATCCCTCCAAAGGACGTGCCCTCGACCAATGGGAGTCGTCGCCTATCCATCAATTTGATACCAAACTGACAGGAACCGTCGATTATGAAGATACCGCCGGTTCGGATGTTTGCGTTATTACGGCAGGTGTGCCACGTAAGCCGGGCATGAGCCGCGACGACCTGCTCGAAACCAATGCCAATATTGTACAGGGTGTTGTTAAAAAGCTCGTCGAGCATTCTCCCAACACTATTCTGATTATCGTCTCTAATCCGCTGGATGTAATGGCACAAGTTGCCCTCGAAACCAGTGGCTTCGACTCCAGCCGTGTTATGGGTATGGCCGGTATTCTGGATACGGCTCGCTACCGCTCCTTCCTTGCTGAAGAAATTGGGGTTTCCCCGAAAGATATTCAAGCCCTCTTGCTTGGCGGACACGGCGATACCATGGTACCACTGCCACGCTTTACCACGGTTTGCGGAATGCCTATCACCCAATTTATTGATGAAGACAAGCTCGAAGAAATCGTCGAACGTACGAAAGGCGGCGGCGGTGAACTCGTTAATATGATGGGAACTTCCGGATGGTATGCTCCAGGCGCTGCAGCCGCACAGATGGTGGAAGCAATCGTACTCGACCAAAACCGTGTCTTCCCATGCGCCGCGCACTTAAACGGCGAATATGGCCAAGAGGACCTGTTTCTCGGCGTTCCCGTTAAGCTAGGCGAAGGCGGCATCAAAGAAATAATTGAAGTTGACTTAAACGACGAAGAACAACAACTTTTAGATGAGTCAGCCGACCATGTTCACTCTGTTCTAAGTGAGTTCCGTCAGCTGATGGACAATAAATCGCAATAAATTGAAGACGTAAGGCTTCTTCACTACTTGCATTTAAAGAAGGGACTTCGCCGACCATAACGAAGTCCCTTTTTCTTATGAAAGAAATATTATTTACAGATCTTTAACCAAGCCTATCTACGCAGCCATAATTTTACTTCAAATTCAGAACCCGGATGAGATCTTAGGGCGCAGAGACTAGTATAATATCCTCGGCAACCAGCCCTTTTTCATTTTCTACCAGATCAAACTCAAAGATGAGGTCCCGGCTGGGCAGATAGCTAGTATCAAAGTTGTCTTCGAATTGCGATATATGGGCAAACACTGTGTTGTAGGGCGACTCATCAAAACGAGAATCGGTAATCCAGAGATTCTCATTCATCTGAACGAGAAATCGCAGGAAGCCATAGCCATCATTGTGAGAGAAATCATAGCACACCCCACGTACACGCGAACCGGTCTTACCCCAGGCGTAGGGAGATTCAATGGGAAGCAATCCTGGAATCAGATAACCTGAAATATATAGATCCGCCTCTTTTTTAAGCTTGCTCGACATGTTATCAAAGCCGATCAGCTCCACGCGTGTCCCCTTCTTTTGAATGGCATTGACTACACTCACATAGCTTCCATTGCTAGTAAGCAGTACGATCTTATCCAGATTATCAGCCTGCATAATCATATCCACTGCCATATCCATATCAACCGTGGACTTAGTGATCGTCTCATCAGTCTCTTCATCCCTGTAGTACTGCAGAGGCTTTTCAATCACCTTGTACTCAAAGTCGCGGAGCACTTCGCTAAAACGGGCTGTTTTATTGCGATAGTCCTTGTCCTCCTCGGCACGCCGCTCATCATAAGCCAGATACACATTCATCCGGGAAGGGATGGAACCATCGCGGCAGGCAAATTTTCGCAACACATCATATCGAAGTCCAAAGCCGCCATTCATCGTTACATTTACCGCATCTACATAAATACCAACTTTCGCTTCCATAATACTGTCTCTCAATAATTTCTAATTATTTTAACAATAGTTTTAAGGTGCAGGAGATTTCTCACTGAAATAATAAAGCGAGATGTGAGAAACCGTTTATCAATTTCTTAAATAATTAGGAATAACGAGCACTATTATCCCTGCACTCCCTAACGATAACATCAGGAAACGACCCGTCCATTCCGAATCGAGCCATTCAGTTGCATAGGGTACGAGATAGAGACAAGCGGCCGCAATTACCATCATCAGAAAGGTACGAAAAAGTTGGTAATCGACGCTATACACCTGCACACTTTTGTAGTACAAGAGCATAGCCATCAGCCCATAACTAATAAGCGTGGCAGTAGCTGACCCCATCATACCGAAATGTGGAATCAGCAAGAGATTGGCTATCACCGTAACGCCCGCGCCAATGAGCGTAATGACAGGCAACACCTTGGTTTCTTCTTCGATAAAAATACCGGCTGAAAAATTCATGTACCACCCGTGGAACCAGTATGCTCCCAGCAGGATTGGTACTATATTGACCCCCATCCAATACTCCTGTCCCACCAAGTAAGCACCCAATATTGGCACTTTAATCTGGACAATCTGCTCTGCAAAAAGAGCTACAACCAAAAAACAAAGCCCCGCCACTCCATTGAAGTAGAGAAACACATCGCGGTACAATTTTGGAGCTTCGGAATCATCAGCATGACGTAAAAAGAACGGCTGCCATGCCATCCGAAACATCTGAACCAGCAGCAGCATAAACACCGACAGTTTATAACATGCGCTGTAAACTCCCACGGCATCGTCGGGCGTCATATCGGGACCATAGAGCTGAGCTACTGTGGCTTGCGACATGTAATTACCAAGAAAAAATCGGTCGAGCATTTCGTTGATCACAAACCCCAGGCCCGCTGGGATAAACGGTATCCCAAAACGAAGTGTCTTGCGAAGCGTGGGCATATCCCAGGATCCGCTAAACATGGGGGCAGTTGCAATCCAGATAAGCAAAGCAGTAAGCACCGATGCGACCAGGCTTGCAAAAAATACCGACTCGATACCCCAACCGCGCCACAAAATAAGATAAAACTGCAATCCTACATTAACCAGGATATTTCCGGTTTTGTAAGCTGCAAACAACCACTGCCTCCGTACCAGCCGCAGCTCGGCAAAGGGCACAATCGCCATCGCATCGAACCAAAGGATGCCTAACATCATCCAGTACAGGCTTTGGTTACCCGTTGACTCCAGGTTCATGGTGGGCATTAGCACCGGGGCCAGAAAATAGAGTAGAATCACCAGAAAAGTGGAGAGCCCTCCCAGTCCCAACTGAATAGTTTTGAACACATTGGGAGCTTCCTCGCGGTCTTTGGCATACCGCAGGTAAGCCGACTCCATCCCAAAGGTGAAAATGACATTAAGGAATGCCAGCCCGGCATATACGAGACTCACTACTCCATACTGCGAAGGCACAAAAGCACCGGTGTGCAGAGGCACCAACAGGTAGCCGATAAACCGCGCCAGCACATTGCTGATGCCGTAAACAAGGGTATCGGAAAAAAGTTCGCGTAATTTCTTCAAATGGAAAAGTTCAATTTACCTTGATGGGAATTCTACAAACAAAGATTTCTCCCGCTGGTCGAAATGACAAATGTTAGTTTTCCTCGACAAGTTTCTCAAGAGCATGTACCCCAAGCACATAACTTTGTTTCCCAAAACCGGTGATGATACCATCGGCGACGGCCCCGGTAAGCGTACGCTCGCGAAATTCTTCACGGGCATGAATGTTCGAAAGGTGCACCTCCACAACCGGCAGCTCGATCAAATCCAGCGCATCGCGGAGAGCTACCGAGCTATGCGAATACCCTCCGAAATTGACGATGACGCCGTCAACATCACTTTCCAGCAGTGACTGAATGGCTTCGATAAGCTCACCTTCGAGATTGCTTTGAAAAAATACCATCTCGTGATCAGGGAAGGTATCAATAAGCAAATTCTCAATATCTTCAAGCGTCTCAGTTCCGTACTGCTCCGGATCACGTTTGCCCAACATGTTCAGGTTTGGACCGTTGAGAATTGATAATTTCATAGTTCCACCTGTGCACTAATTTGCTCTTTCAGCTCTGCCATGCGCTCCTCGCTGACGGATACATTGTGCCCCAATGCCATCACCTGGTTCGTCTTATATAATGGGATCAGATGCACATGGGCATGTGGCACTTCCAGTCCCTGAACGATAACCCCGGTCCGGAGCGGATTCAACGCCTCGTCAATGGCATGAGCAATAGTTCGAGATACCTCCATTGTGCTTTGCATCAGTTCATCCGGCAGGTCAAAAAAGTAGTCGATTTCTTTTTTGGGAACCACGAGCGTATGCCCCTCAGAAATAGGATTGATATCCAAAAAAGCGATGTGGTCATCGGTCTCCGCTACTTTGTGGCAGGGAATTTCGCCCTCGATAATTTTAGTAAAGATAGTAGCCATAGCAGTTGTCAGTTGTCAGTTGTCAGTTGTCAGTTGTCAGTTGTCAGTTGTCAGTTGTCAGTTGTCAGTTACAAGCTGGAGGTCAAGACTCGCATTGTCAAACCAAGTTTGTAATTTTTTATTTTTAATTCCTAAATCATAATTAGCCATATTCCAAGATCAAGCCACCCGGTAAATCATTTGTGATTCGTCCAAATGAATTGCGCCCTCTTCAATCCCCCAATCCAAGTAGCCCAGCACTTCCGACAGCACCAGAAAGATAGCTCCCTCCTTGATAGCATCGGGGAACATGTTGTAGGATAGCTCCATCAGGCTCATGGGCTCTTGCAGTAACCGCCGAATCTTTTGATAGCGTTTTTCATGTTCTTCCAGGTGATGGTCGGCCACTTCGGAGGCCTTCTCAATAATTTCGCCGTGTCCCGGAAGCACGATACCCTGCTGCTTTCGCATCCATTGCAGTGACCGGCGATACTGCAACAAGCTCTTGTTACGGTTGCCCGTATCGGGATCAAAATTGATAAGGGCATTCGTGCTGATGTGCGCCAGCAGCAGATCGCCGCCAAACATCATATCCCGGTTCGTATTGAACACCACATGGCCCGGAGCGTGCCCCGGCGTATGCTGAACCATCGCTGTCATTTCACCGCTTGTTAGTTCATCGCCTTCGTTAATCCATTCTGGCTCTATCGGCAGTTGAAACTGCTGCAACCAGTCGAGCTGTTCAACCATCTTGCTGGTAAACTTTGACGGAATATTATGCTTCTGAAAGAAGTCTTCGAATAGGTCGCCGTCATCATTACCGGCAAAATTTGCGCGTTCTTTGGGATGGCCAAATACGATTGCATCCGCACGATCTGCCAGCCGAGCAGCCTGTCCAAAATGGTCGGGATGACCATGAGTGAGCCAAATCTCATCCAGATCTTCCAGGCTCAATCCATGCTCATGAAAACGATCATCAAGTACTTCAAAAGCCTCTTCGGTGTATTGCCCGGCATCCACGAGCACAATTTTATCATCAGTAATCAAGTAACTAAATACATCACCCACAGCAAAAGGCGTTGGGATACGAATGGGATGAACAAGCTGGTCTTTCAGGAATTCAGTCTGCAAAAAGTTTATCTTTTGGGATTAATATTTATTTGAAAATAAGAGTTCTCACCATGGTAAGCATAACTCCTTAAACCGCTTGAATACTAAGAAATTAACGAATTAAAATTTAAGTGGATTTTTCCTTGAAATTAGTCCTGGTAAACCTGTATATTTGGAATCTGTTTTTGACAGGAGAGTCGGTAGCTCAGATGGTAGAGCAACGGCCTTTTAAGCCGTGGGTCGAGGGTTCGATCCCCTCCCGACTCACAATGAAGCATAGAATCTCTCTCTCAAGCCTCTGGCGGTTGATAGCCTCAGAGGCTTTTTTCGTATAATCGCACAACGAAAAATGGAATTATTCCTTTTAACTTTCGTTGAATGTGATACATATTTATACCAACTTTAGTTGACTTCACCTAATACTATTTTATGCCCGAGAATAAGAAGCAACAAACCGACAACGATAACTCATCCAAAAAGAAAGGGCTAAAAGGTCCCGGCGGCAAACATCAGTACACCTTTTATTGGATTGTGATTGCTGCTCTGCTCGGCTTTTGGCTCTTCAGCTCCCAAGGTGGCGGACTTTTTGGCGGCCCTCCGACGATTGACTACAGCGAATTTCGTCAACAAATCAAGCAGGGCAATGTTCAAAAAGTGACTATCCGCGGAGAACTGATAAAGGGTCAGCTGAAGCAAAAAACGGCTCTGAAAAGCTCCGGAAACGATACCACCCAGTATGGGCAATTTAATACGTACCTGCCCTCATTCGGCGACGACAAGCTGATGAGTATGCTCGAAGAACATAACGTGCAGGTACAAACACGACCCAAAAGTACTTTTGACTGGTGGACCGTACTGCTCTGGGGACTTCCACTAGCCTTCCTGATTATGATTGGGGTACAGTTTTTCCGGCAGATGCGTATGCAGGGACAGAACATGTTCAAGATTGGCGAAAGCAAGGCCAAGCTGCAAGATGCTGAGAAAGTAGATACCACTTTTGACGACGTAGCCGGACTCAAAGGTGCCAAAACTGAGCTACAAGAAATTATCAGCTTCCTAAAAAATCCCGATAAATTTGATTCGCTGGGTGGAGAAATCCCGAAAGGACTATTGATGGTTGGACCTCCCGGCACAGGTAAGACATTGCTCGCACGTGCTGTGGCCGGCGAAGCAGGGGTCCCCTATTTCACCATTACCGGTTCCGACTTTATGGAGATGTTTGTGGGGGTAGGAGCCAAGCGCGTCCGTGATATGTTCGATAAAGCAAAAGAAAAGGCACCTGCCATCATATTTATAGATGAAATTGACTCCATCGGACGCAAGCGTGGTGCCGGACTCGGTGGCGGACATGACGAACGTGAACAAACGCTCAATCAGTTACTTTCAGAACTCGACGGTTTTGAACCCAATGAGGGCGTTGTTGTTATGGGCGCGACCAACCGTCCCGATATTCTGGACAAGGCGTTGCTGCGTCCCGGTCGTTTTGATCGACAAATTACGGTCCACTTACCTACGCAAGAGCACCGTGAACAGATTCTCGAAATCCATGCAAAGAATAAGAAGCTTTCTGATAAAGTAGATCTGGATGAAATTGCACGCTCAACACCCGGTTTCAGCGGCGCAGACCTCCAAAATCTGCTAAATGAAGCTGCACTTATTGCGGCTCGTTACGAGCGAAAGGCAATTGAACAGCAAGATATTGATCAGGCCCGCGACAAGGTCATGATGGGGCTTAAGCGCGAAGGCATGCGTTTGACCGATCGTGAAAGGAAAATGCTGGCTTTCCATGAGGCTGGGCATGCTATCGTAGCTGCTACCCTGCCTAATTCAGATCCCATCCACAAAGTTACGGTGATACCACGGGGGCAGGCGATGGGCGTTACCATGCAGCTACCCGAAAATGAGAAGTATCTATATGAAAAAAGATACATGCTCGACCGCATGGCTGTGATGATGGGCGGTCGCGCTGCAGAAAACCTCATTTTTGACACCGCTACCAGCGGCGCTGAAAACGACCTCAAACAGATCACCAAACTGGCCCGTAAGATGGTGCTAGACTGGGGCATGAGCGAAAAGTTCAACAATATTGCTTTTGGCGGAGATCGCGAACAGGTATTCCTTGGAGAACAGATGGGCAACCAGCGCGACTACAGCGACAGCACGGCCCGCGAAATTGACGAGGAAGTACAGCGCATCCTTACAGAAGCATTTGATCGTGCACTCTCAACCATCAAGGAACACCGCGAAGTGCTCGACAAACTAGCGGAAGAGCTGCTTGAACACGAAGAAGTGTCCGGTAAGAAAGTAATGGAGTGGCTTAACGGCACTGTTGAAGATCAACAGGATGAAGACCCATCTAGCAACGAAGAACAAGCCGAGGAAAAACCGAAAGATAAAGAGGTAACCGGTAGTTCTGAGGAAGAGTAAGCATCACTATGAACTAGGGATTAGGGTACAATGACAGAATATAAGATCATTTTTGAAAGCGGAGTGACAGCAACTATCGAGGCTGAATCCATCGAACTCAATGATGTGTTAGACAAAGTTGAGGTCAAGGGAGCCGATGGGCAGGAGATGGAAGAAGTGTATCTTAACTTTGAACATATCTCAGCTATTATCCCGCAAGACTAATTGACCTATCCTTTGATTAACATTTCTTCGGTAGTCTATCCCAGGCATTTCGTAAATAGTCATATAGTTTTTTAGTCTGGAGTTTAGTAATCTTCTATATGACTGTTTTCATATACTCAGAACAATAACCTTAGAGAGATAGTGAGATGCTGAAAGAATTTAAAGAGTTTGCGGTCAAAGGTAATGTCGTGGATATGGCCGTAGGTATTATCATTGGAGCAGCATTTACGAGCGTTGTACAATCGCTGGTTAAAGATATATTGATGCCGCCACTGGGCCTCCTGATGGGTGGGGTCGACTTTTCTGATTTCTTTATTGTACTTAAAGACGGATCCATACCGCCGCCCTATGCAACTATAGCTGCCGCAAAAGAAGCCGGGGCTGTCACTTTGAGTTATGGTGCTTTTCTGAATACGCTGATCAGCTTTGTAATTGTAGCTTTTGCCGTATTTATCCTGATCCGGTACATCAACAGACTCAAACAACCCGAGGAGAAACCCGAACCGGTTACCCCATCAATAAAAAAGTGCGCATACTGTTTTTCGGATATACCCGTAAAAGCTACTCGTTGTCCACATTGCACCTCAGAGCTTAAGGATTAAAAGACCTCATCAATTACTGACACTATGATCTGATGGAATGTAGTACTTTTCACTCATTCGACGACAAATCTAACCATCAAGCCAAAGATAATTAACTTTCAATTTGTCAGATGACAAGTCCAGTCATCAGACAAAAAATGCCTTATTACAGTTCAAATAAAAACCCTGAAGGTCTTGAAGCCTTCAGGGTTTTATGCTTCTACAAAAAGAATCATCACACAAACAGCGCAACCAGCAAGGTGTACAAGACTGCTCCAAGTCCCGCGGCGGTAAGAGCCAGCGGAATCTGCGTTTTAACATGATCCATCAAATCGCAACCGGTAGAAAGCGAAGAAAGAATGGTCGTATCGGAAATGGGCGAACATTGATCCCCAAACACGCTTCCGCCCACCACGGCGCCAAAGCAGAGCGTGATGAAAAACTCATCCGGTAATACCGCCCATGCAAGCGGCATTGCCACTGGAAATACAACTGCGTAAGTTCCCCATGATGTCCCTGCCGCAAAAGCGATAATCATACATAATCCCATTAAGATAGCCGGTAAAAAGACCGGGGTAATAGCACCACCTACCAGCTCAACTACAAATTCGGCAGTGCCCACTGACTCGGCAACCCCCTTGAGGGTGACGGCCAAAGCCAAAATAATAGCTCCAATAGTTACCCCTTTACAACCATCTACAAAGCCTTCCATCACGGTTTTAAGCTCCATCCCCTTCGAAAGGGCAATAAAGATGCCTGTGAGTACTGCCAGTACAAAAGCCTCAGCCACAAGCAGCGTGGGATCTTCGGTATTACCCATGATGTAAGCGGTGTATCCATAAGGAATAATGGCCACCCCAAGCAGCGTGCCAATAGGTCCAAAGAAATCAACCAGACCTGAACTATAATCATCGGGAATTTTCATCTCCGTGAGTTCAGAAGATGACATCGGGTCGGCATCATCCCGATCAAGCTTGCCGGTTTCGCGGGCACGGCTAATAGCCTTACGCATCTTTTTTCCTGGAATCCACGGAAGCAGTTCCCACGCAAAAAGCAGTGTCATCAACAACGCGATAATGCCATAAAAGTTGAAGGGAACCGCCTGGAAGAAAAAGTTCACAGCCTGTTGACTTGTCTCAAATAGTGGAATGGTGCCCACCACCAATCCGGCAATATAAAAAGGCCACACATTAAAAGGTATTATTGTAGCTGCAGGGGATGCCGTAGAATCCACCATGTAGGAAAGCTCCTCATGGGAGACGTCATATTCATCAGAAATAGGTCGAACCGTGGCACCGGTCAATACGGTACTGATGGTACCTCCCTGGTGAAAAACCAATCCCATCATCCAGGTAAAAAACTTGGCGCTTCGTTTGCCTCGAACAATCTTCTCGCTGGCCCAGGCTGCAAATTTTTCTGCACCACCGGTGCGCGTCCAAATACCGATAAGTCCGCCCAGTGACCAAAGATAAACCAACAATATCAAGGCAAAATCTTCGGTTCCAATCGAGGGAATCAGGTAGGCATCCACAATATTGATATTACCTGAAATAAATCCGCCCAAGGTGATACCCACAAATAAGGAACTAATAACTTCTTGGGTCCAAAACGCCAATATAATAGCTACAAACGGAGGTAACACCGACCAAAATCCATAGTGTTCACCTTGTTTAGGAAGATCCCCGGCAAAAATAAGCCCTAAAACCAACACCACAAGGGTAATACCAAGGTTGATCCAGTTACCTTTGGAAATTGAAGATTCCGAGAGAGTATCTGTATTAGTCATACACGGCATTTTAAGCGTTCAAAAGGTCACTCCAATCTGTCCAAAACAGCGCATCAAATCAAATAACCCCGGTACTATCATTCAGCGAGGATTTTGGTATATTTATGCGGAAATTTGATTTGGATCAGTTTTTATGGCAACAGCTCAATTCGGCTTCAAGGACTACCTGCGAAGTATTCTTGCAATTACTCTGTTTTTTCTGATTTTCCTGGTGGCAACTCCTGTTATCCTTTTCCTGCTCCTGGTTTCTTTTGGAAAAGCATCTAACTTCGTTATCGAAAAGATTGCTCCACTGATGGTGCGACCTGTAATGTGGATGAGCGGTATCTCTTTTGATATCCAAAAACATGCCGATGAGATTCAGAATCCGGCTGTCTTTATCATTAATCACAGTTCCACGTTGGATGTACTAACGTTGCTTGCTCTTGGGCTGCCAAAGGTTCGCTTTGTCGCCAAATGGGAATTCCAATACAATCCTATTTTTCTGCTGCTGGGACGACTGACGGGGCAAATTTTCATCAAGCGCGAAAAATCTGACGAGGCTATTGAAACGCTCAAAAAAACCTACCGGCGTATCAAAAGAGATGAATTGTCCATCATGATGGCACCCGAAGGATCGCGAAAACATCCCGGCATTATTGGTCCATTCAAAAAAGGACCCTTCAGGATGGCCATGGACCTCGGCTACCCTATTGTTCCAATCTATTTCAAGGGTAACCGCAAACTCAGCAAAGGCGGCACGCTTATCACCAAGTCAGGAGTCCTGACCGCACACATTCACGAGCCCATTGACCTCTCGCATTGGACACTCGAAAATCTCGAGGAACATATCGCTGAAGTGCGGAAGCAGTATCTGCTTTGGGCAGGCGTAGAAAATGATGATGTCGCTCCTATTGCATAACTACCGCTGATTATTTATTAAACAATCTTTTAACTTAAAAACCGTCGCTAATTAACCCTCCCATGAGTATTCTCAACATCGAGATCAAAGCAAGATGCGACAATCCCGACCGCATCCGTTCTATTTTGAACAATCACGATGCGGATTTCAAAGGCACGGATCACCAAGTTGACACTTACTTCGAGGTACCCAGTGGGCGGCTGAAACTGCGACAGGGTACCATTGAAAACAACCTCATTTTTTATCAACGCGATAATCAGTCCGGTCCCAAGACCTCATCCATAAATTTGGTCCCGGCGGAGCATCCCGATCAACTGCACGCTCTACTTACCAATGCCCTGAAGGTTAAAATTGTGGTTGATAAGGTGCGAGAAATCTATTTTATCGATAACGTAAAATTTCACATAGATGAGGTGGAAGAGCTGGGTAATTTTGTCGAAATCGAAGCTATCGACGAAGATGGATCTATTGGAGAAAAGACACTGCAGAAACAGTGCCAGTATTATATAGATTTATTCGATATTACAGATGATGATCTGGTTCCTAAATCCTACTCAGATATGATCTGACGCCTAATTTATTTGTTCTTTTAAAAATACAATCACGTTATCCTATGATGAGTAAGGAAATAATTTTATGTTATAGTTACTGATCTTTAGAGAAAGTCAGCCAAGAATTGTCAATTACCAACGAAATAATTGCTAGAAGAGCCACGATTTCATGAGTTCATTTTCTCCTAATAGTCCCAAATACTACCAGATTTATGAAAGGCTGCTTGATCGCATCCGGTCGGGGGAATATGAGGAGAATGATCGTTTTCCCAGTGACACCGAACTTGTTGATCAGTTTGATGTTAGTCGCGGCACCGTCCGAGAAGCAGTAAAAATGCTTATCGATCAGGGATACCTCGTTCGCGAGCAGGGCAAAGGGACCTTCGTCACTTACAAAAAAATTAAACAAAATTCTGATAAGCTCATTGGCTTTAGCGAGTTGATGAAACGCAACAATATTGAGCCGGATGCCAAAGTTCTTCACAAAGAGATCATTACCGCACCGGAAGAGCTCAAAGAAAAGATGAATCTTAGTGACGGCGACAAATTGGTGTTTATCATCCGTGTGCGCTATGGCGATAATTTGCCGCTGATTATCGAACGTTCGTACTTTAATTTTACTCTTTTTGAACCCATCTATGATAAAGACCTGGAGACCAACTCTATTTATCAACTGCTCTATAAACATACTGATACTCAGCTGGGCGAAGCGACCCAAAGCATAGAAGCCATCAATGCCGGAGAAGCTGAACAAGATATGCTTAATATCCCTGTAGGTACACCGCTTCTGCTGCTCAAACGTCTTATTCAAACCAAAAGCGGTGATTACTTTCAATATTCTGAAGACGTATATCGTAGTGATCGTATCAGCTTTACAACGCGCACAATGTCTTACGACAGTACCCACTCCGAAACGGGCCTTCCACTCGATATTACCGACCAACGCTTACAGGGACTGCAGTAGATCACGAACAGCTACCGAACTTCCTTTTGGATCACTGCTAGAACAATTTTCCTGTTGCAGGCATCTACATTGTCCTAACCGCCTGCAATTGCAAGCATTGCCAATAAGGCTAAATGCTCTTCTAACAATTTGTTAGCAGGCATTTGGATATGATTCACAATTCTTAAAAAATTTCTTGCTTAATTGTAAGCGTTTACAAAACTTAAATATAAGTTGTATAGACAACTAGACATTAAAACATGTTGATGCCATAACAACCGCAAATAACCTCCTTGTCCCATGTACGATCAGTATATCCTCGCTCTTGACCAAGGCACCACCAGCTCCCGCGCCATCATTTTTGACCGTAAAGGATCCATCGTGTCCCAAGCCCAGGCTGAATTCCAACAAATTTATCCTAAGGCCGGGTGGGTAGAACACGACGGCAATGAAATCTGGTCCACCCAGGCCAGTACCGTAGCCGAAGCCATTGCCAAAGCCGGTCTGAACGGCAACAACCTGGCCGGCATAGGCATCACCAATCAGCGCGAGACTACTCTAATCTGGGATCGGGAGACCGGTAAACCAGTATATAATGCTATCGTCTGGCAAGATCGACGCACCTCGGAGTTTTGCGATCAGCTAAAAGAAGACGGCCACCTAGAGATGATCAAAAATAAAACAGGCCTAATGATCGACTCTTACTTTTCGGCTACAAAAATAAAGTGGATTCTCGACAACGTAGAGGGCGTCCGCAAGCGCGCAGAAAACGGGGAGCTCGCATTTGGCACTATGGATACCTGGCTGGTTTGGAAGTTTACACGTGGTGACCTCCACGTTACCGATGCCACCAATGCCTCTCGAACCATGCTGTATAATATCAAAGAGGGACAGTGGGATGATGACATTATTGATCTGTTGGATATCCCAAAATCGCTGTTGCCCGAGGTAAAGCAGTCCAGCGAAGTATATGGACATACGCGCACCACGATTTTCTCGAGCAAAATTCCCATCGGCGGTATTGCCGGCGACCAACAGGCCGCGCTCTTTGGTCAGCGATGCATCGAATCAGGGATGGTCAAAAACACTTATGGCACCGGCTGTTTCCTGATTATGAATACCGGAGACAAAGCCATAAAATCAGAAAATAACCTACTGACCACCATCGCCTGGGAAATTGACGGCAAAGTTCAGTATGCCCTTGAAGGCAGTATTTTTATTGGTGGAGCTATTGTACAGTGGCTGCGTGATGAGCTGGGACTCATCAAAGAATCGGTCATCGTGGAAGCGCTCGCGAAAACGGTCCCCGACAACGACGGGGTGTACATCGTACCTGCCTTTGCCGGTCTAGGCGCACCGCACTGGAATCAGCATGCGCGCGGAACCATTGTGGGGATGACCCGTGGAACCAATTCCGGCCACTTTGCGCGCGCCGCTCTGGAGGCCATTGCTTACCAAACCCGTGACGTGCTCAAAGCGATGGAGGCCGACTCTGGAATCGAGATTCGCGAACTGCGCGTTGACGGCGGTGCCACTGAAAATGATCTCCTAATGCAATTTCAGTCCGACATCCTTGATGCCCCTGTTATTCGCCCCCAAATTCTGGAAACAACGGCACTAGGCGCAGCCTACCTGGCCGGCCTTGCTGTTGGCTATTGGGAAAGCCAGGAAGAGATCAACGAACAATGGCGCGAAGACAATCGCTTTGAGCCCCAAATGGACCCAAAAGAGGTTGACAAGCTCCTTGGCGGATGGAATCGCGCGCTTAATGCTGTGGGTGCCTGGTCCAAAGACAACAAACCATCCTAATTGAATCGAATTTTTCAACAAACCAACTTTTACTGCTATGAAACCGAATAGATCTGCTATGCTCGAAGAGGTCAAATCAAACTCTAATTTTTGGGATGTGATCATTATTGGGGGAGGTGCTACCGGTCTCGGGGCTGCTGTAGATTCCGCATCCCGGGGATATAAAACCCTACTGTTGGAACAGCACGATTTTGCCAAGGGAACCTCGAGCCGATCCACCAAGCTGGTGCACGGCGGGGTACGCTACCTGCAACAGGGTAACATATCACTGGTACTTGAGGCACTGCGCGAACGCGGGCTCCTTATGCAGAATGCGCCGCACCTCGTGAAAAACCAATCCTTTATCGTACCCAACTACGATTGGTGGGAAGGTCCCTTTTACGGCATCGGGATGAAAGTGTATGATATGCTGGCCGGGAAACTGGGTATTGGTAAGTCCAAAAATCTATCCCGTGAAGAAACCCTCGAGCAACTGCCTACTATTGAGTCGGAGGGGCTGAAAGGGGGCGTCATATACTACGATGGACAGTTTGATGATTCCCGACTGGCCATAAATCTAGCTCAAACCGCCATGGACAATGGCGCCTCCACCATCAACTATGCCAAGGTTACCGACCTGCTCAAAACCAACGAAGCCATCAGCGGCGTTACTGTTAAAGACCAGTTGACCGGTGAAACATTCGATGTGGATGGGCGCGTGGTCATTAACGCCACCGGTGTCTTTACTGACGATATTTTGGAGATGGACGATTCTGATGCTCAGGATATTATCGTTCCAAGCCAAGGCGTCCACATTATGCTCGACAAGGACTTTCTACCCGGTGACAGCGCCATCATGGTGCCCCATACCGAAGATGGACGCGTACTTTTTGCCGTGCCATGGCACGATAAAATCTTGGTCGGTACCACCGATACGCCCGTCGAGGAACCTTCGCTGGAGCCGGTAGCTCTGGAGGAAGAAATCGAATTTATCCTCGAGCATGCTACCAAATACCTCACCGGTAATCCCACTCGGGACGACATCAAAAGTGTATTTGCTGGACTTCGTCCGCTTGTAAGTACAGGGGAAGGTAAAGATACCGCCTCGATCTCACGTGATCATACCCTGTTGGTATCCCTTTCGGGCTTGGTAACTATCGCCGGTGGAAAATGGACAACCTACCGCAAGATGGCCGAAGATACTATTGACAAGGCCGCGGCCGTAGCCGGACTCAAAGAGCAAGATTGTGTAACCGAAGACCTGCGCATTCACGGCTGGCTCAAAAATGTGGACCGCGACGACTCTCTGCACTACTACGGCTCCGACAAAGGCGCTATTGAAGAGATCATCGAAGAAAACCCAGAGCTGGGCGAAAAGCTGCACGAACGGCTACCGTACATCAAAGCCGAAGTTATATGGGCCGTCCGCAATGAAATGGCCATCACGGTTGAGGATGTGCTTTCTCGGCGCACCCGTTCCCTGCTGCTTGATGCCAAGGCCAGTATCGAAATGGCACCCGAAGTGGCCCGCCTGATGGCCGAAGAAGCCGGACATGACGAGGCTTGGCAGAAAGAGCAGATCAAAGAATACAAGGCCATCGCTGATGAATACATTTTCGAAGCATAACAACCAGCGCCCCATAAGACCATAACCCAACAAGCAGCACTTTATACAACAATAATACCCCTAAAGATCTGAAACCATGTCACCATATATCGCAGAAATAATCGGTACTGCAATTCTAATGCTACTTGGCAATGGTGTTGTAGCAAATGTCTTATTAACCAATAGCAAAGGCAATGACAGCGGCTGGATTGTTATCACCTGGGGATGGGGTATTGCCGTTTTTGTGGCCGTGTTTGTGGTCGGTCAGTTTAGCGGTGCTCACATCAATCCCGCCGTAACCGTGGGCTTGGCGGGAGCCGGCCTATTCGAGTGGGCCGAGGTCCCCTTTTATATCATGGCCCAAATGCTTGGCGCCGCAATTGGAGCCCTGCTGGTATGGCTGGCATACAAAGATCATTTTAGCAAAACCGACGACCCGGATATTAAACTAGCCGTCCACTGTACCGCACCGGCCATCCGCAACTATCCCAGCAATGTGATGACTGAGGCTATTAGCACCATCGTGCTGGTCTTTGCCGTCTTCTACCTAAGCGGTGCCGGTTTCATAAACTCCGACGGCCAAATGCTTGAAACTATCACCATCCAAGGCAAGCAGGTGGGTTTTGGACTCGGTTCGCTCTCGGCCCTTCCTGTAGGTCTCGTAGTGCTCGGCATAGGTCTCTCGCTGGGTGGACCCACCGGCTATGCTATCAATCCGGCCCGTGATCTGGGTCCACGCATTATGCACGCTCTTCTCCCTATTGAAGGAAAACGTGACAGCGACTGGGCCTACTCTTGGGTACCAGTCGTCGGCCCCATCATTGGGGCACTTAGTGCAGCGGGACTCTACCTGCTCCTCCAGTAAAAGGTAACCCTTATCAACGTGGATGCCGGTTTGCCCCCCCTACACTCACTTTTATCTCTCTTTGTTATGGACAATTACACCACAACAGCCACCACTATAGCTATACTATTTGCTCTATTAATTCCAATTCAAACACAGGCACAGGAAGTTCTTCTGAACACCGATACCGGCTGGAATGTCGAGGTTAGCGGTGCCTTCCCTGTGTTTCTGGTCACCTCGAACACCAACAACTACAGCTCAAACGACGAAAACCAGGTCGCCACTCGCATCATGTCGGGATTTAATCCTGCCAACATCACTTTTAGCGTGCACGCTCCCACCCAAAATGGGATCAACGTTTCAGGGGTTTTCCAGATCAATAATCACCTACAGGGATCCAGTATCCAAAATGATGGGCTTTTCGAGAGTCGAATTGCCGATATCATTATTGCGGGTGACTTTGGTACTTTTAATGTGGGCAAGGGCTTCGGCATTTTTAACAGCTCCTCGATAGCCGATGCCGGTAGTGGGTTGGGGGTGGGACGATTTGGCGGCCCCGATGCCGCCAATGCCACGCTGGGACGAATTGGTACCGGTTATACCTATGCTAATTTTAATCCGCGTATTACCTATACTACTCCAGATATGGGTGATTTTATACTCAAAATAGGCCTCATCAATCCCGAAAAACCCGGAGGCACGGGCAACCGTTCGGCTACTATCGAAACGGCCACACCCCGCATCGAGGGGCAGGCTAATTACCTCTTCAACTTTTATTCAGGATCGGCCGAGTTCTGGGCCAGCGGCTTGTATCAACAAGTGAATGTGGTTGTCCAAGATTACAGCTATAACTTCTCGGGATGGGAGCTGGGCTCAAAGCTAAATATCGGTGATTTTGTGCTGCAGGGCTCCTATTCCCAAACCAAAAGTATTGGCGCCGATGGACTTATTGGGCTGAACATTTCCGGCGGCAGTGGTCTCGACCAGGCCAACATTGACGGCACACAATGGTATGGGGAAGCAACGTACGATTTTGGGGATATCATTTTGGGTGCCAGTTACGGCGAAGGGTCGCAGCAGCAAGGGTCTAGCCCCGTCGGGTCGGCTCCCGATATTACTAATAAGCTAACCATGGCTTTTGCACGATTTACCATGACCGACAATCTGCAACTGATGCTTGAGCTCCAGGATTTCAGATCCGAAGCACAAGCCAACTACCAAGCCGTTATACTGGGCACGCAGCTCACATTTTAATTTTACATTCATTAATATTACCCAATACAGGTCTTGTCACAGGTTAAAGCTGTGGTTCCCTTTTGTCATCGAAAAAAACTCAGTCGTTCCACGTTGCAATACGCCACGCTTTTCATATTTTCGGGAGTCGTAAATTTAATATCCAGGCACACCCACAAATGGCTGAAACCCAAAAACAGGGTCCTAATACTTCAGTAGAAGAAACTGAACGAAAATCCGATATCACCCACCGGCGACAACCGGATGAGATTACTTCTTACCAACGTGAAGACCAACAAGTGGTCTTTCGATCTGAAAATGGGATCGAACTCAGGATCACGATACATACTCCCGAGATCTTTCAGCTTAAATATGTGTTCGAAGGCGACCAACCTACTGACTTTTCCTATGCCATTGATCCCAATTTCAACCCCGACCGAGCCGATTATCTATTTAATAAAAGTGAAAACTATTTTTACATCACTACGTCTGCCCTGCAGTGTCGCATAAGCAGAGAAAACATGAAGGTTGATTTCCTGGATTCAGAAGGTCAGTTGATCTGCAAAGACAAGCAGGGCTTTTCGCGCCGCGATACGCTGATGAAAGGAATCACCGAAGTGAAAGTGAGCAAAGAGGCCCCAAAAGATACCACCTATTTTGGTCTGGGCGATAAGGTTATCAACGGAAATCTGCGCGGCCACAAATTTGAAAACTGGAACACCGATTCCTATGCCTACGAGCGCGGCGATGATCCTTTGTACCGCAGCATCCCCTTTTATGCAGCCGTGACCGATGGCAAAGCTTACGGCATTTTTCTGGATAACACCTATCGCTCGTTTTTTGATTTCGATTCCAAAGAGGATAACACCACCAGTTTTTCAGCAGCCGGTGGTACTATGAACTATTACTTCATTTATGGACCGGAACTAACGACGGTTACCGAGCGATATACCCAGCTCACCGGCACGCCCGAGCTGCCCCCCATGTGGGCTTTGGGATATCACCAGTGCCGATGGAGCTACTTCCCCGAATCACGAGTCAAAGAGCTGGCACAGGATTTTCGCAACAAGCAGATTCCCTGTGATGCTCTCTACCTGGATATCGACTACATGGATGACTACCGGGTCTTCACCTGGAATAATGAGCGTTTCCCCGATCCAAAGAAAATGATTGATGATCTCAAAGAACAGGGCTTTGAGACCATCGTCATGATTGATCCCGGTATCAAAGTGGATGATGATTACGAGGTGTACCGGCAGGGACTCGAAAATGATTACTTTTGCAAGCGTCCCGATGGCGACTTGATGATTGGTCCTGTGTGGCCGCCGAAAACTGTTTTCCCCGACTATACAAATCCAGAAGTTCGCAACTGGTGGGCCGACTTGTATCAGGATCTAATGAACCAAAAAGGTGTCAGCGGTGTCTGGAACGACATGAATGAGCCGGCTGTCTTTGAGGTTGAGAAAAAGACCTTTCCCGATGACATTCGGCATCATTTTGACGGGCATCCCGCCAGCCACAAAAAGGCCCACAATATTTATGGGATGCAGATGGCGCGAGCATCCTACCAAGGAATCAAAAAACATAACAAAGCCAAGCGTCCCTTTCTGCTGACGCGTGCAAACTTTGCCGGCGGCCAGCGGTATGCTGCGCTCTGGACCGGCGACAACATTGCCAACTGGGATCATCTGCGATTAGCCAATGAACAGTGCCAGCGGTTGAGCATCTCCGGATTTTCGTTTGTGGGTACCGATATCGGAGGCTTCGTCAAAGATCCAAGTCCCGAACTTTTTAGCCGTTGGCTGCAGCTCAGCGTGTTTCATCCGCTATTCCGCAATCACACTATGGGATACAAGATGGAAGGGGCAGCGGCCGTCAAAGAGGATCAGGTTGAGCAAAAAAAGAAGGAGACCAACAGCGACCAAGAGCCATGGACGTTCGGCTCTAGATATACCGATATCAACCGGTCGGCTATCGAGCTTCGATACCGGCTGCTGCACTATTTATACACTGCTTTCAGAAAGTACGTACAGCACGGCACCCCCATTCTTCGTCCGCTTGCCTACTACGATCAGTCCGATCCTGAAAGCTTGTCAAATATCGATGAATTTTTATTCGGAGATCAGATCCTGGTCTCACCGGTACTGCATCACAAAAAACGCACGGTAGACACCTATTTTCCTGAGGGCGTATGGTATGACTTTCGTACCAATAAAACGTACGAGGGACCATCGGAGCATAAAATCGATGCCCCACTTGAAGAGATCCCATTCTTCGTAAAGGCCGGAACCGTGCTGCCCCTTCGGGAAGTGATGCAATACACCAGAGAACGCGACCAGAAACTGCTCGAACTGAATGTTTATTACAGCAGTTCAGTAACCGAAAGCAAGCTATATGAGGATGGCGAAGAGGGCTATGACTATACCAACGGCGTATATCGACAGACGAACTTTCGGCTGCAACCCGATCCCAACAATCAAAGGCTGACGCTGGAAGCCCAGCATACGGGCTCTTATATCCCATCGTACCAAAAGGTGAAACTAAATATCATTGGCTTGCCGTACGAACCGAATCAGATCAGCGTTGACGGTCAGCAGGTAACGTTTTCTGAATCTGAGGATGCCTACACTATCACCGTACAGGCGGGCTTTGAACAACTGGTGATCCAATAAACCTCTACCGTGTCGGGGTAGCGCGATATCCGATAATCGGCTGCAAAAATTTTCTGACGATTTCTACCCGCGGCATCAGGATGTGATCATGCTTGTTAATATGCTTAGCCAGCGACGGCTTACGGTTATCATCAAAAAAAGTCAAGAAAAATTAGGCATCCAAGCCCGGCTTTATGAAGCTGTCGATCTTGTCGGAAGCCCGAAATATATTTTAGTTCGTAATGGTCCTCTCTCCAAGCAGTGAGAGACTTTTTTGCAGCAATGAATGTCTCAGCACACATCTCATTTTGGGAAGTCTCAAATTATATGATATCTATGATATCACCGTAAAAAATACTGTTGATCATGAGGTATGTACTGCTTTTGGGGCTTTGGGGCGCCATCATCTTGGGATGCACTGAATTAGATCGTGATCGTTGCCTTGACCGTGGCGGCCAATGGGATGAAGCCAGCCAACAATGCGTTGAACAACACACGGCCGACAGCTCCCTGGTCGAAAAGGATTCCACCCGCTATTATACCTACCACATCAACTATCCCTCCCTCAATCGGACCGACTCGCTGATCCGTAATAAAACCCGCGCCTTTGCCCGCGAGCACAAACAGCAATTTTTGTCGCTTTTCGAGCGCGACAGCATGCCCCGATCGGCCAGCTATCCCTGGGAATTTCGGTTGGACTACTCCATACAAGACTCGGCAAAGTCATTTGTGAGCATCCTCGCCAACGGCTATGCCTTCAGCGGTGGTGCGCACGGCAACCATTTCTTTACCACCATCAACCTTGATCGGCGCTCAGACCGCCTGCTACAGCTCAAAGACTTGCTGGCTGACTCTGCAGCACTAGCTCCAATCAGCCAATTTGTGCAACGGGAACTAACCAAAAAACTGCTTACCCAATTTGATACCCAGGATGATAAACAGGCTATTGCCGCTAACAAAGAACGCATCCGGCAGTGGGTGGAGGAAGGCACCGTCCCCAACCCTGAGAATTATCAATATTTCTGCCTGGCCGAGCCGGTCAATGGGCATCCGACGGGCATCACCTTTCTGTTTCCGCCTTATCAGGTAGCACCCTATGCGGCTGGTGAACAACGTATATTTGTACCAGCATCGGTATTTGCCGACCAGCTCAACATCCGCTATCGAGATTGGTTTGGAGTTCAATACTAAAAAGGATTCCATCTGACCAAGATTAGAATACCTTTAACCATGACCAAAATCGTGCTTTATTTGCGGAATTACGCTATTATAGGTTGCATCTACAGACAAACTTTACACAGATGGGCAAAAACGAAATCAATACTGATACCAACGGGAAGCGGGCGACGGATGACAACCCTATGAATGCTAGCCTCCAAAAGCGCATTAAAGAGCAGTCGTGCCTTTACAGCATAATCAACTTAAAACAAGACCTTTCCATAGAAAACCTACTGAGCAAAGCATCCACAATCTTACCCGAAGGCTGGCATACACCCGAAAAAACGGCTGTTTCGCTGGAGTTTGACGGCAACAAGTATGCGACGCCCAATTTCGAAAAAAAGCCCCATCGCATGTCTGCGGAAAGGGAGATCAGAACAGGACGTCCCCTTACAGCCACAATTGTGCATTTGGAGGACAATTCCACGGGGGATGGGAATCAGTTTTTGAAGGAAGAACAGGCCTTGCTTGATGCCGTGCTTAATCACCTGGCCTTGCGCATGGACCGGATCCTCGCTAAGCAGGAGATGAAAGAAAAACAACAGCAATTGGACAAGGCCTACCAGTTGGCCCGCATTGGCTCCTGGGAGTTTGACATGCATACGCATGAGCTGTCGTGGTCACCAGTTACCAAACAAGTACACGGATTTGGGCCGGAGCATAAGCCAGATGTTGAGCACACCATCAACCTGTTTAAGGAGGGCAAACACCGTGATACATTTGCCCAAGCAGCCTATGATGCCATTCATCATGAGAAACCGTTTGATGTGGAGCTGAAAATCATCAGCGGGCAGGGTGATGAGCGCTGGGTACGAGCTACCGGAGAACCTGAGTATAACGATGACGGGAGATGTACTCATTTTTACGGCATCAGCCAGAATGTGACGGACCGGCGGCAGGCCGAAGAAGAGCTGCAGCTCAGGGAGCGGCGCTTCAAGTCGATGGTGCAGGACGGTTCGGACCTGATCGTGATTCTTGACGCCAATGCCAACTACCAATATGTAAGTCCAACTTCAGAGTCGGTCCTGGGAATTCCAGCGGAAGATTTTGTCGGCACCAATGCCTTTGACTACATTCACGAGGATGACCGCGAGAGGATACAGAATTTGCTGGAAAACCTAGATGCGAATGAGCGCATCAACATCCCACCCTATCGCTTTCTCGATTCGGAAGACAACTGGCGGTGGATAGAAACCACATTGACTGACATGACCGAAGATCCGGCCGTGGGTGGACTGGTCGCCAATTCGCGAGATGTTACCAAGCAGATCCGTCAGCAGAAAAAGAACCAAGAAGCATTAAAAGAAAAAGAAACCCTGCTTGCCGAAATCCATCACCGCGTCAAAAACAACCTTGCAGTGGTCTCCGGCATGATGCAACTACAGGCCTCGGAAGAAGAAAATAAGACTATTAAAGATAAGTTGTTTGACGGTATCGTTCGCATTAAAACGATGGCCAACATACACGAGCAGCTATACCAGTCGAACAGTTTTTCGCGGTTGGAATTTGCTGAAAACATTCGATCCCTGACTACCAACATTCATACGACCTTTCAGTCAAAGACCGATATTACCATCGACTTCGACTGCAAACCGGTAAAGTTGAATATCAACCAGGCTATTCCCTGCTCGCTTATTGTCAATGAAGTGTTGACCAATGTTTTTAAGCATGCTTTTCCAGATCGGGAAAAGGGGCACCTCATGATTCAATTGTCTGAACACACGAATGATAACCATATTCAGCTATCCATAACCGATAATGGGATAGGCCTTCCGCAGGGTGTTGCGAACGGCGCAGGCGGCTCGCTGGGCCTCAGCCTTATTGATGTGCTCTCCCAACAGTTGGAAGCCAGCTATACCTATGAAGCCACCGACAATGGAACCGTGTTCAGTATTGGTTTTACTAAAGACGAGAAGAACGGTATTGGGAATCATTATTTGTAGTTGCATAAGCTACCAAAAGATGGCCCTATCCGAATAGATGCCGAACAATCCCTATCTGGAGGGTAGGGAAATCGATCTTGGTTTGGGGATCGGTGGGGGCGGGGCTCCATTCCCTAACTTCTGCCCCACTCCTGTTCTCTCTATTTTCTGACCAACTCCTGTCCTCTCCCTAACATTAAGGAGAGGAGCTCTTTTTTTGGACTATAATCTTTAATCAACGAGTTTCTTCCCCTGCCTGGAGGGAGAAAACAAAAGAGGGTCACACGCGACCCGGACTTTTAAACACCTGGTCGTGATTCCAGACGATATAATCAACGGAGGGCTCATACACACCGCGAACGGGTGACGAAATTTTATCTCCGTGGAACCGCCCCAGCCACAAGTCGAACCCATCGGTGCCTACCACTTTTTCGGATACCTTAAACTGACGGTCTTCATCGAGGGTAAAGGCACCCAGATCAAATAGCTTATGGTGGAGCGTACAAAGCGCTATTCCATTGGTGATATCATCCGGTCCGCCGGCGCTGTGCCACTTGATATGGGCGGCCTCAATGCAAAGTGTTTTTGCTCCCATCCGAACATCAAAATCACATACCGCACAACGGTACTGATAGGCCTGCAACACATTGTGCCTAAACTGGGGATCGCGTTTTTTTCGACTGACAACCTGTTCCCCGAGCGTGAGGCCGGTTTCGTGGATGATATCTTCGTGAATGGTATCGGGAAAATGAGCATCCAACAGTTGGGAGCAGATCTTATTAATGGCCGATGGATGCTCCCTCAAAAAATCGTAAACCTCCGGCTTAAACCCGGCCCGGATGTCTTTCTCCCGAAGATCCGTTTTTCGCACCCCGCCACTGCTATTGAGAACCAGCTTATCCCCTCTTTCCACTTCCCACATCCCATCGTTCTGCAACCGCCAAAACGGGTAGTGGGTATTACCGGCATTTCGCGGGGTCCCAAATTCAGTTAGTAATTCTTCCAGCTTGGGGTCGACCTCTTTATACCGCAACAGACGCTTATCATTATTCTGCAGGTACCCAATCGCCAACAGTACCAGCAAAGGCTTGTGAGGTGCCCGGCGGTCTCCATTTTTCCAAATCGTCAGCGACTGAAATTTCTTTAGTATTTCTTGCTCGGTCATTAAAGAACTGTCTCTTGAACTACATCAAGTGCATATATACAAAGCGGTTAGCAAAGATCAAATAGGTGCTAATATCCATATTCTATTTCAATATTTAATTAATAATTGATTAGAAAGGATAGTCTGCATTTCTGAAGTAAGAAAAGTATAATGCTAACTGTCGGATTAGAGATTCCCCTAAGTTTTATCTTTTATGGATATTGATAAGCAAGTACGTTTGGCCGCTTTTAACTGGCTGACCAATCAAGTAGAGAAACACGGTGATGTGCTCAACCGCGACCTATTGGCACAAGGCTTTACCTTTAAAAATACCCGAATACCACTTGTTTCACCCCAGGGGATATTCAAACCCAAACAGCTGGATCTTCCTCTGACCATTACCACTTCTCCCAAGGGACCGTACACCGACAGCTTTGACGAAAATGATTTCCTGCTGTATAAATACCGTGGCACCGACCCTATGCACCGGGACAATGTGGGCCTGCGAAAATGCATGCAGAATGATATCCCACTGATCTATTTCCACGGCGTTGTGCCGAGTAAATATTTGGCGGTATGGCCGGTCTATGTGATTGGCGATAATCCCGATGAACTTACGTTCCGTGTTGCTGCAGATAATCAGTACGAAATTGACAGCGAAGAAGGTAAAGCGACCGAAAGTAACCAATACCGCAGGGCCTACGTTACCTCCACCGTAAAGCAACGACTGCACCAGCGGGGATTTCGAGAGCGAGTGATGGCCGCTTACCAATCGCAGTGTGCCTTCTGCCAGCTCAAACATGCCGAACTGCTTGACGCCGCTCATATTATTCCTGACAACGAGGACGAAGGCGTGCCGTCGGTAAACAATGGACTGGCGTTATGCAAAATTCACCACGCGGCTTTTGACCAGCATATTATCGGTGTTTCCCCGGAATACCGAATAAAAGTGAAAGAAGATGTGCTGCGAGAAAAAGATGGGCCGATGCTCAAACACGGCATTCAAGAATTGCAGGACCAAAAGTTAATTTTGCCCAAATCCAAGAACGCTTGGCCAGATCAACAGTTTTTGGATGTTCGGTATCAGAAATTTAAAGCTTGATAATTGAATTACTCAATCTGACCCAAATTATTGATTATAGATAAGTAAAAGTTATTTTGTGGAAAAAATTATCCTTTTCAAATAGATGGCTAAAGTAAGTTCACAAATACAACAACGGGATCAGGAGCTTTTCAAAGTTCTAGGTTCTAAAGGTAAAAATGCATGGTCTTCAAAAGGCCGTATTAAAGATATCCACACCCTTTTCAGGTATCCAGCAGTTATGGTACCTGACATGCTAGAAGATTTACTTGAGATACTCTTGGATAGCAATCCTGACATTGAACATATTTTTGATCCTTTTATGGGATCTGGAACAAGTCTTGTCAGCTCTATGAAATTTGGTAAAAACTGCTATGGACAGGATATAAACCCTTTAGCAGTACTGGTAGCAAAAGTAAAAACTGGTCCCTTCTTTACTAATGCATTGGAAGATAAAATTCCACAGTTATATAATAGAATAGAAGGAGATTCTCATAATTCTATAGAAATCGATTACGATAGATATAACTACTGGTTCACAGAAGAAGTAGCAAAAAACTTGTCGCGCATATCTAGGGCAATCAGAGGTGAAAAGAACAGACACATCAGAAGATTTTTTTGGGTTAGTCTTGCAGAAACGGTAAGGTTAACCAGCAATGACAGAACCTCTACTTATAAACTACACAGAAGGTCTGAAGAAGAACTAAAGTCTAGAAAAGTTAACTCCATTAAAAAGTTTAAGTCTATAGTTGATGACAACGCTACAGACCTAAGAAATTTTAAAAAAGTCCTTGCAGGAAAAAATCTTTTATCACACGCCCATTATTCTAATAGATTAAAAATCTGGCTGGAAGACTCTAAAGAAAAAGTTAAAAGCCGAAAGAAGAATGAATATTATGATTTGTTAGTAACTTCCCCTCCCTATGGAGATAATAAAACTACCGTGCCCTATGGACAGCATTCTCACTTACCACTGTTATGGATTGATTTAAAAGATATTGATCAAAAAGTTGACGAATCATATTTAAGAACTCAATCTGAAATTGACAAACTGAGTATCGGCGGCACGAGAAAAGGGAAACTAAATGATCTAAAAATATCCTTGGTTCAAAAGTCTGACACACTTCAAGAAATTTTTTCCAAGCTAGAGCCAAAGGCTAACGAGCTCACGAAAAAAGTAGCTTATTTTTATAACGATTTATTTAAAAGTATCGAGAATGCTGTTGGTACCCTAAAACCTAACGGCTATATGGTTTGGGTAGTTGGAAATCGAAGGGTTGGAGATGTAGAAATACATACTGATAAGATATTATCTGAATTCTTGAGAGGTATTGGAGCAAATTCCATCAAAGACCTTAACCGTGAGATTAACCACAAAAGAATGCCCTCAAGGAACAACATTTCTGACACAATGAATCAAGAGAAAATTCTAATTTTTCGAAAAACAAGTTAACACGTGGCTGAGAAACCGCATTTTCAAATAAGCTCCGAAGTAGTAAAACAACTTGGTCAACAACTCATATCGGATGAAGTTACTGCCCTTCTCGAGTTGGTCAAGAATTCATATGATGCAGATGCCAGCTATGCCAAAGTCATAATCAATACTAAAGAGAAGTTTAAGGTTGACGAACATTTCCCCAACCTTAGCGATGATGCAGATATTGAGGACTCAGAAGCCCCTGGCTATATAATTATTGAAGATAATGGCTTTGGCATGGATGAGGATGATATTAGAGATGGTTGGCTTACTATTTCAGTATCAAAGAAAAGAGGAATGAAAAAATCAGGAGAGGTCACACCTAAAAAAGAAAGAACCCCATTAGGAGATAAAGGTCTAGGTCGACTGAGCACTCAGAGACTTGGTAATATCCTTACCATGTCATCAGTTAAGGAATATTTTGATGATGATGGAAACACAATAACTATTTCTAATAGTGCAGATTTAGTATCAATTGATTGGCGTAAATTCAAAGAAGATGTCTTATTAAAAAATGTGCCCGTAGATATTCACTCATTTCCTACACAGAAAAAAAGACAAGGCACAAAATTAGTTATTTCAAGTTTACATGATCTATCTTTTTGGGAAGATCAAGATACTCAAAACTCACTGGTTACTAAGTTTAGTCAACTTATATCTCCATTTGAAGAAGTTCGACCATTTAAAATTCATTTTGAAATAAATGGATCAAAGATTGAGCTAGAAAGGATCTCTCAAAACATAAGAGATCTTGCCCAATCTACGCACAAATTTACATTTGATGGTAAGCAAATTAATATTGAGGGGAAATATAAACTTACTACACTTAGAGGTAATGATGATGTTCAAACATATCGAAAAGCTGTTGGAAATGACCAAGGGAAAGACTTCTTCGAATTTCTACAAAACTCAAAAAGAGGTAAGTCAATAGAAGGGTTAGAATATAGAAATGAATCTAATTGGTTCATTTCATATAAAAAGACTGTTGAGATATCTGAACTTGGTGGTATTAACCATACTGAAAATAATCTAGCTAATCCTGGGCCCTTTAATGGAATTATTGAACAATTTTCCTACGACAAAGTAATTAAAGGGAGTGTTAAAAATATATTCGACAAAGTCAGCAATTTTCGTAGCTATGTTAAAAGTCAAGCGGGTATCAAATTATATAGAGATGGATTTGGTGTAAGACCCTACGGATTTGACAATGAGGATTGGCTTGATTTAAGTAAAAGTATGACATCTGGTGGATCTTATTATGAACTACGGCCATCAAATGTTGTAGGATATGTTTCAATTTCTGCCAAAGACAACAAGCAGCTTAAAGAAAAAACGGATCGTGAAGGATTTGTTGATAGCTCTTTCAGCAAAAATTTTATGCTATTTATGGATCAAGTAATAGAAACTATAAATAGTAACAATGAAAATCTAAGAAGAGCTTACAACAAATATAAAAAGGGGATTGCTGAAGATTTAATTGGATTTTCTTCACCTGATAAATTATTTGACTCGATGCGAGGTGTCGCTAAAAGAGTTAAAAAAGGCGATATAAATAATATCACTTCTAAAATCGATAAATCTGCAGAATCAATAGATAGTATTCATGAACAAATCGAATCTAATCAAAATCTTAAAAAGAGTAATAAAAACGAATTAAAAAAACTACTTAATGAGTCCGAGAATGAGTTAAGAAAAGCTTATGACACTTTAAAAGACGCACAAGAGTTTAAAGAAAATATTGCTAAACTAAAGCATTATGCGGATTCCCTCGAAGAAGAGTTTGCAGTTTTACAAGAACAAAAAGAAGACTTTGCTGAGCTGGCTGGTCTTGGAATAACCGCTGAAGCTCTCAGCCATGAATTAGCAAATATTGCTGACTTACTTTCAAGTAAAACTAAAAACTTAATTAATTTTTTAAATAAACAAGATATTCGTGTAAGTGAAATTACTGCTTATACGGAATATGTTAAGAGTTCAATTTCCTCTATTCGTAAACAACTTAGCCATCTCTCCCCTTCCTTAAGGTATGTTCGAGAAGAAAAAAATGAGCTAAGTTCACTTTCGCTATTAAATGAGTTGCAAAAGTACTATAACAATCTTAATAGATTCAAAGAAGCCAATATTGAGGTTGTTATAACTGATAAATCTGAAGATTTCGATTTTTATATCAATAAAGGAAAAATTACTCAGGTAATCGATAATCTAGTTATTAATTCAGAATACTGGCTTAAAGAGTATTCAAAGTCAGCTGGTAATATTGATCCCAAGATATTTTTTGAGGCAGAATCTCCCTTTCTAAGAGTTTATGACAATGGACCAGGCATTGGTTCAAATGTAGCAAGTAATTTATTTGAACCATTTGTAACAAATAAACCAAGAGGAAAAGGTAGAGGTCTGGGATTATACATCACACAACAACTGTTAGATTCTAACAACTGTGAAATCTACTTACTCCCTGAGAAAAACAATCATGATAAACCTTTTAAATTTGAAATAGACTTAACGGGTACACTACATAATGACTAACCAAGAGACCACAGAAACCAATCCAAGAGCAGAAGCAAGAAAAGCAATCACATCAATTTGTGATGAATTGAATATCAAAAATATCATCTACGTCGATGATATTTTTGACTTGAAACATGAAGTAGAACAAGTAATTGGATGGTTTGAGGAACTCAGAGCTGATGATCCTGATAAGTGCTCTGAAATACTTGATGGAATTCCTTTTGAAGACGATGATATCTGGAAAAATGAAGTCAGATCTAGGTTTGATAGTATGGATGAAGATGAGTGTTCTTCATTGGTTCAAGAGTTAAATGCCGAACTTGATGACAATCAAATTCAAAATGATTTTGAATCTTCAAACGTCTTACAAGACTTATTCCCAGATGATAAGTATATCCAGATTGGTCCTTCAGAGTGGGAATCTCAAAAAACACGTTTAATTTCAGAAGCAGAAGGGAATAATAGTCTATCTCTCTGCATGTTCGATAAAGATTTGTATCACGCAAAAAATTTTCGGGAAAGTAGCGGCAATAAAAATGGTCTTGATTTATTAGAAAACTCTATTAGCAATATGGATGCTAATAGTTTTTTATTTGGTATTTTTTCTCACCACATAGATCTAAATGAGGAATTAATTAAATGGAGAGAAATTGCGAAAGACAAATCGATTAATAAATCCCAATTTTTGCCTCTTTCTAAACAAAGACGTGAAGACCCGTCTGAATTAGCTTTTGGCTTTCAAATGATGGTCTTAAACATTTTTAGCGAAAAACTTAAAACCATAGCTGAAGAATCCTTTAATAATTCTCACGATAACGCTATTAAAAAAATAAATGAGTTAGAGGTATTCGATTTCCATGAAATGGTTATGGAATCTTCCATCAAAGAAGGAGAATGGGAAATAAACACTCTCCTAAGATTATATCAGACTTTCCAAAGAGATGAAATTAGAAGAGAGCTATTACAAAATGAAACTATTAAAGATTTTAATAAATATGCTATACAAGCTAGGAACATTAACAAACATGACTTGGATACAGACTTTAATACCCCAAATCAAAAATGGGGTATTAGACATCAGGAATTATATCAAGATACAGACACTTTGAACAAGCTTCATCATCCATTGCGGAATGGTGATATATTTAAAATATATGTGAGAGATCAGAGCAAAAAAAAATACATGCTAATAGCTCAACCATGTGACTTAATGGTGAGAGCAAATGGTAAGAGAGATGGGAATCATGCAACACTTGTTAGACTAAAAAAAGAAAAAAAGGAAGACTTTCATGATTCTGTCGTTGATGTATTTAAAAAATACAAAGCTAATTTGCTAGAGCTTAAATATCCAATTCCATATATCAATGATGACTCTAACAAGATAGGCGTTTTAGATTTTAAGGATATTAGCGTTGTAAATTTAGACGTATTAGACTTAGCTGTACTCAACAATGATGGAAAATGTAAAATTACTCTCTCAGATTTAGAAATACCCCACCAACTAAATGACTCATATTCAAAGCGCATAAAAAACTTACATAAAGATTTTAAAGAACTGAGCAATGAAGTGAAGGATAAAATATCAGTTATCAAAAGTTCTATACCTGAAGAAGAACAAAAAGAAATGATTAAATCAATTATGCCTTCTTTTTCACTAGGTAACATCTCATTAAGAGATACTTCATTTTTAGATAATGAAGTTGACTTCGGCATAAAAAGGCTTTTGCATTTTAGAGAACCAAACTCAACACATGTATTAAATGCATACACAAACTACATGGCGAGAGACGCGAAAAAACATGACTTTGCGATGGAAATAAATTAAAGATTACATATTCACACCGACTTATTCCTCCACAAATCCACAATTCCCCAAGGGTAACCTCAGCAGCACCAACCATCATCAAGACCACTAAACCCTCACGCCAAGATATTCTCCTTGCCCGAATCGGCCACAAACACGCAGGCCGACTGGGTGCGGTCGACGAAAGAGCGCAGGTCGTCCACGTCGGGCTCTTCGGGTAGTCCCAGCAGGTCGAGGTCAGCCTGGGGAGCGTTCCATCCCCTCCCGGAACTCCCGCCTCAGCACCAAATACAGATGATAAATCTACGCCATCCCAAATGCCGGTTCGAGATCACCGCTCAAAGCCGTATCTTTGAGCTAGATTCACCCATCCCAATAGTTTGAAGTACGCCATCCATGAGAAATGACGATGTGATCCAGAGTATCCGCTTTATGCTGGATATCAATGACAGTGAAATTGCGCATATCCTAAAGCTCCGCGGTTATAATCCCGAACGCGGTGAAGTGGCGAACATCTTTAAAGGCCAAGAGCTGCCCGATGGCGAAAAAGGAGAAGATTGCAGCCACGTATTGATGGCTCATTTCCTTGACGGGGTGATCTATTACAAGCGCGGGAAGGATAAGAACCACCCTCCGCGCCCGATCAAAACACCGGTAACCAACAACATGGTGCTCAAAAAGCTGCGGGTAGCCTTTAAATTGCGTGAAAAAGATATGCATGATACGCTGGAGCAATGCGGCTTTTCGATCTCTAAACCTGAGATGAGTGCGCTGTTCCGCCGCGAAGGACACAAGAACTACCGCGAATGCGGCGATCAGATTCTGCGCTATTTTCTAAAAGGATTAACCGAACGACTGAGGAATTGATCTACATTCATACCGTTGAATATATTTCTCCTTATAAGGCCGGTGACATTCTCATTATAAGGGGAATGATATTATCATAGTAAGGAGAGTAATACTGCCATACTAAGGAGAGACATATTGTCCTTACTATGAGACTCTGATTCCCATAGTAAGGGGAAGCAAAAAGCACACTACAACTTGTTTTCTATTACCGGAATATGGAACTGGAGCAGATTCTGACGTTTTGAGGTCCAACCGGAATGTTAGCACCAAGATTGAGGTCAAATCAGATATGATACCTTAATTTTACTACTTTTTAAGGTCTAGAAACCCTCACGCCAAGATATTCTCCTTGCCCGAATCGGCCACAAACACGCAGGCCGACTGGGTGCGGTCCACGAATGTGCGTAGCTCATCCAAGTCAGGATCTTCAGGTAAGCCCAGCAGATCGAGGTCGGCCTGGGGCGCATTTTCCATCGCCTCTCGAAACGTCCCGATTTCAACGTGGGCGATGGCATCCGGCAGGCGGGCCAGGTCCAGTAAATTTTCTAAATAACGGTACGCCTCTTCAACTTGTGATTCTTCCACCACGGTGATAACGCGCATTTGGGCATCCCAGTTTACCTTTAGCTTGTAGGCCGTCAGCAGCGCCAAATCCATATTGCCGAGCTCCATACTCAAATCCCAGTCGGGACTCTGCTCGTGAATCCACACGTTGACTGATGAGCTGCGTCCCAGCTGCGCGACGGCATCCTCTGCATATAGCTGAACACCCATGTCGTGCACCCGAGCCTGCCTGATGATTGATTGTATTTCCTCGTCATAACTTTTGTGATACGGCAGCCGCAGAAACAAAATATTGGGTCGAAAGAAAGTGCCCTGCAGGGTCTGCAGCGAGTTCACAATCGCCTCCTCAAAATTATCAGAATCAATCACGCTCCATCGGGTATAGACGTTCTCGTGTCCAAATGAAAAGGCAAAGTCCATCAGCGAATCATTGAGCTGGCTCTTTCTCTGCTGGCCGGGTACACCTACAAGCTTCACCGACCCCTTGGGATAGACGAGATTGCGTATCAGGCTGAAACTACCTCGCAGCTCCCGGGCGCTACGGACCGGCACCAACAGGTTGGCCTTCCAGGCACGCTCGTTGTGTTCCGGTAGTGAGGAGACCCGCTTGGCTGCCCACTCCGCCAACGATACAAACAGGCCGCTGCGCATATCTCCATAGGGAACGTTTAGCTTTCTGTTGGAAAGATACAGGTAAGTGATCACCACAAAACCCAGGGCAATAAGCCCAAAGGTGGAGTTGATAATAAACATGGTAAACAGGCAGCCCACCGTACCAAGCAGCGGCACGAATTTGGGAATTCGGAAGGTTGGGCGGAAACTGATCATATCCATCCGCTGCTCGATAAACACCACCAGATTGATCATCATGTAGGTGATTAGGAAAAACATGGTGATGAGCGGGGCAATAGTATTAAGATCCCTGACCAACAAGGTCGCCAGTACGAGTCCGCCGGTGAGCATGATCGCATTGCGCGGTTCCCCATTGTCGGCCAGCTTCGAAAACATATCGCCTCCCGGGAAAATCTTATGTTCGCCCAAAGCCTGCAGGATTCGGGGCGCACCTACAATCGAGGCCAGTGCCGATGAAAAAGTCGCCCCCAGCAGGCCGCCCAGCACCGCCGGCGCCCAGAGGGCGTAGTCGATCATCACATTGTAGTTGCTCACCAGCTCGTCCACCGGGGCCACGCGGGCCATCCAGTATCCACTAGCCATGTAAATCACATAGCTGATAGCAATGGCCGATAGCGTGCCCAACGGGATACTCTTCTTGGGATTTTTAAGCTCTCCAGACATGTTCGCGCCGGCCATAATACCGGTAGCCGCCGGAAAGAGCACGGCGAAGACCACCCAAAAACTGACGCCCTGGAAATCGTTCTCGGAGGCGCCTGGAAAGGTACCCCACCACTGAATGCTGTGCTCCATCGCTCCAGTGAAGACGGTGGCCCCTACTGAAATGAGCGCTCCAATGATCACCGCGAGGATGATATACTGGATGCGGAACGCCAGCTTGGCGCTCATGTAGGCCACAATAAAAAGGACGGCGAAAACTACGATATCCACCACAATGGCATAGTGATCGGGAAAGATGTAGAGCCAGCCTTCCCTGAAACCAAAGATATACATGGTAATAGCGAAGGTCTGCGCCAAGTAGAGCGGTACGCCCACGCTGCCGCCCACTTCGAGCCCCAACGACTGGGAGATAATAGAATAGGCACCCCCGGCCTTGATGCGGATATTGGTGGTAATGCACGACATGGAGAGAGCGGTAAAGGTGACAATCACAAAAGCCAGCGTGATGATCATCCACCCACCGAGTAGCCCAGCGTTACCGATCACCCAGCCCTGTCGAAGAAACAGGATCACGCCCAGAATAGTGAGCAGGGTAGGCACAAAGACACCGCCAAACGTGCCATACTTCTGTTGTACTGTGGATTCGTGCTCCTCGACCTGTTCTTGCAGTGTCGTTTCTTCTGGTTGTTGATCAGTCATAAGCAAAGGGACTGCTTTTAATAGACAATCACAGTTATCATCTCAATTAGGATAACTGTTATTTTAGAATAATATGATGACGTAATGATCGTATTCTATACTATTTTCTCCCTTAACAAGCCCATCAATCCACCTACAGATGCCGCGGCGCCAATCACCATCATCCAGATGGCCTCCTGTGAGCCCGAGCCGCCGAAAAACTGGTTCACTTCTGACTGCAGGGAGTTGTATTCGTCGTATCCAAAATAGAGTAGCAAGAGTCCCCCGACCAATAGAATTACTGAGACAATCTTTTTCATGACTGTAGCTATTACTGATTAGAAGTTATTGGTAGCTACCAATTTTTGGGACGAACCTCAACTTGGGAATTAGGAATTTAGTAAATACAGTTAGATACGTAATTTACCAACTGGCGACAATTCATATCCCTTCCTCTCCGCCTTTTGTCTTTATACAAAAGGCTCATAAAAAATCAAGGCTGAGAATTCAGAATACACTCCGAACATCCGGCTGGAGTATTTCGATGGTCCTTGAACTCTTACAATAATTCCCAAACTCATCACCGGTGCGAAATACTCCTTTTCGCCAACCGTTCTCCGTTCAGAATTCTTATGCCCCCACAAAATCCCGTTTGACCAATACTTCTGAACCATTCTTTCTTTCCATAAAACAGCAAGTAATGCAAATTATGACTTGCCGCTAACTTCACGGTCTTCAAAAGCCTGAGAATTCTGTGGTGGAGGCCTGCAAGATGAGGAAGAGCATTTCATACCGGTTCAAACCAGAAACATGGCACGACAGCTAAAGGACCATTGAAATGCTCTCATCCAAAGGCCGACACCGTATACAGAATTCTAAGCGCTTGATCTTTTGGTTCATTTTGGATCAAGCCAAAATGAACACCAGATCATCGATATTTGATCGGACTTCACCAATCTAGCTATCGAGCACTTAGGTATCGCGACTAGGAACCATAATTGTTTGCAACTCTTTCCAGCTGAAAGCTAACACTACTACCCAAAGCAAGGTCCACAAATTAACAAACAGCGGCGACCCGATGATCCCCTGCTGGTTTAATATACCCAGCTCATACAGCTTGTTTAGCCCGATAATGACGACCAGTATATCAAACACCACGGGGATAAAGAAGAAACCGAGGAATCCCCACAGGCGCTGCGACGAATCGATCGTTTTCCAGGCCTTGATCAGCGCCGGCAGAACAATAGCGGTAACCATCACGATGGCTAATCCCCAGAGGATATTATCGCCGAGGTAATCGCCCAGGAAAAATTTGAGTTCGAGTAGCTCATCACCTCCGCCCATCAAAGCGGTTAATATACGGGCAAAGGGCATGTTGGCGAAGATCAGTGCAAAACCGAACGATTTCTTGCCGGGCAAATTATCATAACGGTTACTCAGAAAGTAGTAGCCGACGTAGATCATGATATACGTAAACAACGGTCCGGCAATGGAGGCTAAAATGGTCAATGGACCATCACAGCAAAGACCCCAGGTATTGAAATTTCGTTCGCCCCAGCAGCCGCAGATTAAACGGCCGACGGCGGTATGTGCAATCTCGTGTAACTCATGCATCACAAAAAGAAGAGCCACGAAAGCGGTGGTATTGCGAAATGTTAAATTTATTTTTGCCCCTAAAGATTTCTTCAAATCTGAAACCATCTTCGAAAATTTTATTAGCGTTGCAGCACGGCTCGGCCAAAAAGCCGCCTGCCAATTAACACACCAACTACGACTATCTACCTACATTGTTACATTTCGTCCAATCCCTCTCCTGTTCAAAAACATATGTCCTTCCTATCAGTCTAATAGATAAAAACCATTCGTAAAATGGGAACAGTTGCCTTGTAATTATGGTTAGTACCTCTAATTAGGTTTAACATCAAACTAAATACGCAATGTCTGACAAAAAGATATTTCATCCCATAACCACAGGCGGCGATACCAAGCTGAAAAATAGACTGGCTATGGCCCCCATGACACGAAACCGGGCACATAATGAGTCCAACGCCCCAACTGAGCTGCACCAAGAGTATTATAGTCAACGTGCTTCGGCAGGTCTGATTCTCTCTGAGGGATCACAGATTTCGCAGCAAGGCATGGGCTATATTGATACCGCCGGCATCCACAATGAGGAGCAGATCGAGGGCTGGAAAAAGGTGCTCGATAAAGTGCACGACAATGACGGCGTGATGTACTGCCAGCTTTGGCATGTGGGACGCGTGTCGCATGAGTATTTCCAGGATGGCGAAGCACCTGTTTCATCTTCCGCCAAGAATGCTGGCGGACAAGTTTTTACGCCCAATGGATTCGAACCTACATCTACTCCACGCGCACTTGAGACCGAGGAGGTTAGGGAGGTCGTTAATGATTTCCGCCAAGCGGCAGCCAATGCGGTTGAGGCCGGCTTCGACGGCGTGCAGATCCACGGAGCCAACGGCTACCTGGTTGAGCAGTTCCTGCATGATTCTATTAATGATCGCACCGATAATTATGGCGGATCTATTATAAACCGGGCACGCTTCTTATTTGAAGTGCTCGATGCAGTGATCGAAGAAGTGGGCGCTGAGCGAACATCACTGCGCCTGTCACCCAGCAATCTGATGAATACCGATAACGACTCGGAGTCGAAAAAGCTTTATGAATATGTCATCCGCCGACTCGAAGAGCAGTACAATCTGTCCTTCCTGGAGCTGGTGGAGCCGCTGGCCGATCTGAGCGAACACCCGCATCTTGCTGAAAACGTAATTGAGTATTACGGACAATTCTACAGCGGTAAGCTGATGACCAACGGCAACTACGATCGAGAATCAGCCATTGATATGGTAGAGAGTGGCAAGGCGGATATGGTTTCCTTTGCCCGGCTGTTTTTGGCCAACCCGGATCTGCCGCTGCGTTTTAAAAAAGATGCTCCGCTCAACGAACCCAAAACAGATACGTTCTATGGCGGTGGTGCGGAAGGTTACACGGACTACCCCTTTTGGAAGAAACCAAAGATTAGTGCTGAATAAATTTTAAGGAACGGCTCATTACCCTAGGGCGTCTCTGCCGAATGTTGGCAGGACGCCTTTTTATTTATATCAGACGCCCAACCTGCTCTAGCTACATTCTTGGTGACCTTTCTTTCTCCAAATTTTAAATACTTACTGCCTTTCCCAGGTTTTGGCGTTGTTAGCCTAGAAAAACAAGTCCCCCTATAGAAACAGAATGCTTAGCATATATTTCGCTGAAGAGAGGCCATTTATTTTATTTTTTTCTGTTATCTCCCCCTGCAATCTTCTTATATTAGTGGCTTGCTCTGAGCAGAAGGCAGAGCCATCTCTATACTCATTCCCAATTGATAATTCCTAATTCAAAATTCTAGTTACGTGAGCGATCAGAAGATTATTTTTTCAATGGAAGGGGTAAGTAAAGTCTATAAGCCCAACAATAAGGTGCTGGACGATATCTACCTCTCTTTTTTCTACGGTGCAAAAATCGGCGTGCTCGGCAACAACGGATCCGGCAAAAGTACACTGCTGCGAATCATCGCCGGCGAAGAGGACGACTACATCGGCAACATCTCCCGGAACAAGGGGATCACTTTTGGGATGCTGCCCCAGGAACCCGAACTCGACACCGATAACACCGTTAAAGAAATTGTGCAGGAAGGCGTGCAGGAGAAAATTGACCTACTCCAAAAATATGAGGAGATCAACGCTGCTTTTGGAGAGCCCGATGCCGACTTTGAGAAACTAATCGAGAAGCAAGAGAAACTGCAGGAAAAGATCGAGCAGATGGGCGCCTGGGATCTGGACAGCAAGCTCGAGCAGGCAATGGATGCCTTGCGTACGCCACCGGGTGATACGCCGGTAGAAGTACTTTCCGGAGGTGAAAAACGCCGCGTGGCGTTGTGCCGACTGCTGCTTCAAAAACCGGATGTTCTGCTGCTCGACGAGCCCACTAACCACCTGGATGCCGAATCGGTCGCTTGGCTGGAAGAGCACCTGGATCGCTACGAAGGTACCGTTATCGCCGTAACCCACGACCGCTACTTTTTGGATAATGTGGCGGGTTGGATCCTGGAGCTCGACCGCGGCGAAGGCATCCCCTTTGAAGGGAATTACAGCTCGTGGTTGGATCAGAAGAAAAAACGTCTCGAGCAGGAAGAGAAGGAAGAATCGAAGCGCCAGCGCACGTTACAGAAAGAGCTGGAATGGATCCGCCAAACCCCACAGGGCAAACAAACGAAAAGCAAGGCACGAATTAAACGCTATGAAGAGATGCTCTCAGAAGAACGCAGCAAACAGCGCGAGGATATGGAGATTTTCATTCCCGCTGGACCGCGTCTCGGTGACAAGGTAATTGAGGCCAACGATGTGTCTAAAGGCTACGGCGAACGTCTGCTGATTGAGGACATGAATTTTAGCCTGCCCCCGGGCGGTATCGTGGGGGTAATCGGACCTAATGGGGCTGGTAAGTCTACCCTCTTTAAGATGATTACCGGCGAAGAACAGCCCGACAGTGGCAGCATTGAAATAGGCGAAAGCGTAGAGCTTGGCTACGTGAATCAAGACCGTCCGCTGGATCCTGAAAAGTCGATCTGGGAGGAAATTTCGGGCGGAAAGGAAGTTGTCAAGCTGGGCAACCGGGAAATGAATTCACGGGCCTACACGGCACGGTTTAACTTCAGTGGCAGCGACCAACAAAAACGATGCAGCGAAATTTCAGGTGGGGAACGCAACCGCGTGCACCTGGCCAAGATGCTTAAGGAAGAGGCCAACGTGCTGCTGCTCGATGAGCCTACTAACGACTTGGATGTACATACACTGAGGGCGCTGGAAGAAGCACTGCTGGACTTTGCCGGCTGTGCGGTGGTTATCTCACACGATCGCTGGTTCCTGGATCGTATTGCTACTCACATGCTGGCCTTTGAAGGCAACAGTCAAGTGTACTGGTTTCACGGTAATTACTCGGAATACGAGGAAAACCGCGAAGAGCGATTGGGCTCAAAGTATCACCCTGAGCGCGTGCAGTACAAGAAGCTGATGCGAGATTAAGGCAAGGTTGAATTAGGAATAAGGAAGAATATCCCTGCACCCAATTTTTAATTCTGAATTCCTAATTCATTCCTGGCACAGGAGTTAATTCCCAAGTGTTGATTGTAGAGAAATTGTGTCCAAGCCATCGACATAAATATAAACCATGTCGATAAATTACTCTTATTTCGACGTATAATTATAGCATGTCGAAGCTGTCGACATAGAATTAGGCTTTGCTTCCACCAGAAAGCAGTCCATACAACTCAGTATTCAAATACAGTTGCTCCCGGCCCACTTTCTTGCTTTTAAGAATTCCTGCTTTTTCTAATTCGGACAGATAATCGCCGGCAGTTTGTCGCTTGGCGATACCATGCTCAACCAAAAACTTGATCTTGCAATAAGGCTGTTCGAAGAGAAGCTCGATCAACTCTTTGGAATAGACGCGATTGGGCAACTCCTCCCTTGCCTTCTCAAGAGTCTTATCCATTAGCTCACGAATATCATTAATCCGCTGCATGGCTTCTCCAGCCGTAACTTGCACTGCATCCAGCATAAACAATAACCAGGGTTCCCAAGCATTTTTTTCGGTTACCTCTCGTAATAAACGATAGTAATCAGATTTCCTGTGAATGATGTATTCACTCAAATATAAAATCGGGAGATTCAGTAAGCCTTTCATCACCAAAAATAAAATATTCAAAATCCGCCCTGCGCGTCCATTCCCATCATCAAAAGGATGAATAGCTTCAAATTGATAATGGATGACGCCCATCTTTACTAGTGGATCCAACTCATTGTCCTCATCATGAATATAATTTTCAAGGTTCGATAGTAATTTTCGAATTCGCTCTTCGCCTTCCGGCGGCCAGTAAATAATATTATTAGTGTTAGGGTTAGCAATGACCGTTCCGGGGGTATTACGGATGCCGGCCTCATTCTGCTTAATTGTTTGTACGAGTTTAATAAATAGGTTGGTTGATAGCGGCCGATCATTCAACGCATTAAACCCTTCCCATAACGCTTCCCGATATCGAAGAACCTCTTTGGTCTGCGGATCATAATTCCGGTCCTCTGCTGCAAAAGCTTCGTAGAGCCGGTCGTTGGTGGTAATGACATTTTCAATTTCAGAACTGGCCTTTGCCTCCTGTAGAATAATTGAATTGATTAATATAGACTGGTTCGGAATGGTCTCGGCCTTGCCTTTGAGCTCAGCCAATACTCGATTAGCAGAAATAGCCGCTTTTAATACCTCAGACGTTTCAATTTTGGCATCAGGAGGCAAATGTGGGAGATCGTTATAAGGCTTATTTGAACTTTGTGCCATAAGTATAGATTTATGTCGATGATTTCGACGCTTTCCTGATACATGTCGAAATATATTAAATATATCGACATATAGATAATAGTTTTCGTCAGCATCATATCAACAGAAACACTTGCCAGTATTTATTGCTGCATTTTGAAGTTCTTGTTATCCCTGCCCTCCTGATTTCTCCTCCAACAGCGGAAGCTCGGAGTCGTCGCTTTCGGTGAGCTCAAAACCCCATTTTTTGAGTAATGGTTCCTCCAGCGACTCATCGCGGTACTCATCGGGAATGAGAATTGGGATGCCGTAGATTACCGGGAAGTAGCGCGTACACTCGGGACAGCTAAGCAATCCCTCGAGGATTTCCCCGTCTTCGGCTTCGTTAAAGACATTGACCTCCAGATCGTGTTTATCGATCGGGCAGCAGAGTTTTTCAAGTAGTTCTTTCGTCATTACTTCTCAATTTAGGGATGCAACGCAGAGCATTGCATCCAGATTAAACTAAAAACTTCTTTTCCGCCTTTTAGCTTGATACAAACTTCTTCATGTTCATTTTTCAGTGAGGAAAAAATGAACCAAAAAACTCACCACCTGAGAATTCTTCGCCTGAGCGGTGCTCACCAGAACCTGCAAAAGCGCAAACTCATTCGCTATGCTCATTCAGATCCCGAAGGTTCGGGACCAACGGTTCTGCTTCACTTGTACCGAGACAACTCACAATTCATATGGTGGTTTTTTAGAGGGCCTAGAATTCTGAGCGGAGAACGGTAGGCGAAACAGCGTATTTCGTACCGGTACATCTCGCAGAAACAACTACAAAAGACAAAGGACCATCGAAATACGCTAGCCGGACGATCAGAGTCGCATTCAGAATTCTCAGCCTTGATTTTTTAGTACCTTTTGGATCAAGCCAAAAGGTGCTACTCATATAGTTTTCTTTCAGATCCTGAAACAAGTTCAGGATGACATGAATATTGCCAATCATGTCTCATTCAGTGCTTCGTTATAATTTAAAGTCTGCTGCTTCGGTTCATCATCTTGCAGAATCCCTGAAATCACTGCTACGCCGTTGAACTCCAACCCATTGAGTTCGCTGATTTTATCTGGCGTAATGCCCCCCGAAATAAACAGCGGCATATCGGTAATTTCCCGGGCTTTTTTTACTGTTTCCGGCTTTACAATTTCACAACTTCCAACAGAGGGTGATGGGAACATGGCACAAAACGAAACGTAATCAAAGCCGTTCTCCTTCGCCCATTCGATCACTTCCTGATCGTTGCTACAGGTAATACCGGCAATAAAATCACGGCCGATTTCTTCTTTAATCTTTTCAAAATCTTCCGGTATCTCATCAAAATGCACCCCATCGAGATCCGTTTTTTTCAGCATTTTCCAGTCGTCATTCATCAGTACCGGCACGTCATACCTGTGTGCCATTTCCCTGATATAGCTAGCCAACTGTTGCTTGTCGCCTAAATGCATCCGGTCTGGCCAGCGATTCCAGATCTGCAGGATATTGACACCGCCCTTCAGGGCCTGCTCTACTTTATCCAACAACACAGACTGATCCATCGCCGGATCAACAACCAGGTAAACACCGTTTAATTTTTGTTTCGTCATAATCTTTTTGACCCATCCTTGTTTTTTCCCTAAAATTGAGGGAAAAAGACTTTTTATTTAGTTATCTATCCTACTCATTTATTTCCATCCTTTTTCCCTTGCTTCAAAAAAGGCATTCCAGTAAGGGTCTTTACCATCAAACTGAAATTCTTTTTTATCGCCATTCTCAATCAACATACATCCATCATCGTGCTTGGTCAATTCTCCGACGACAGCCGCAGGAATCGATTTATCTTTTAGATGATCAACCAAGGCCCGCTCTTGTCCATCCGATACGGCCATGATCATGGATCCAGCTCCAACACACAGACGGTGATCAATCTCAAACAGCTCACAAATTTGTTTAGGCGCTTCTCCCACCGGCAGCTTGTCGCTGTCTACCCGAAAACTACAACCCGAAGCTTCTGCCAGCTCGGAAATTCCGCCCAACAGGCCGCCTTCGGTAACGTCGTGCATAGCTTTGAGCTCTTTATTGGGTGCCAGCACTTCGGCAGCGGCCAATGCATCATCCAAAGAGGAAGTTCGAAAGAAATTCTGGCATCCCTGCTCGTAAACCTCCTCACCACATTTTTCTTTGACGGTTTCGGGAAAGCTCTTTGCGAGAATGGACGAGGCTGCCAATGCACTTTCTTTGGTAACCACAATCTTGTCACCTGGCTCAGCGCCATCGCTTGTAATAATCTCATCTAACGAAACCTGCAGAAACATGGTGCCTCCACCCGGTGTGGTGGACTCTTGGCCAGGAATTTGTGCCGTATGTCCACCGGTGATGGCTACACCAATCTCATCACAAAAGCGATGGATATGTCCCCAGTATCTTTTGAATTTATCCAACCCAAAATCAGTCGGTAGGTTCAACGTAACCTGCGCATACTGAGGGGCAAAGCCCGTGGTAGCCATGTCGTTAGCCAGCAGATGCACCGACAGCCAAGCCGACTCTTTAAGTCCCAACGAAGGTATCAGCGACAGCGGATCGCTCGAGGTCGCAAGTCCTCTGCCATTCCCGAGATCAATCACCGCCGTATCCACGCCATAGCTTGGACCTTTAACCACCTCCTCGCGCTGACGACCGCTTTGAGGTTGCAGGACTTCTCGAAAAAGATTGCTGCTAATCTTACCGCTGTGATCTTCAAATGCACTCATAAAGTTATCTATTCTTCTACATCAGTTAGCTTTACGTGAAGTCCGAAAAAGTCGCCGATTGGTAATCCCCATCGCTGCACGGGGAACCATTTCGGCAGACCGGTGGCCGTCCACTCAATCTTATACTTCCGTCCCTCCAGTGCCTCGTGAATCGTATTGATCAGCTTCTTTGGCGTATAGAAGTTGGCCGTCTCATAATAGGGGTTTGCGCCAAATACTTCCTGCACGCGCCGGCGCATCACTTTGGTCGAATTGCGATTCATAATACCAAAAATCATCCCGTATTTACCTACACGCACGGCCTCACGAATCACCTTAATGGGATCGTCGTAGTAAGCAAAGGTGGCTATAAAAGCCAATGCATCAAAGGTATTATCCTTGAACGGCATGTGGTGGGCATCAGCCCAGACCAGGTCGCCGTCGAAATGTTTGTTGCCTTCACCCAGCATAAAGGGCGAAATATCAGCGCCGGTAGCCTCAATGCCGATCTCCTGCCACCACCGGGTAAATCGCGTGGTTCCGCAGCCGTATTCCAGCAGCGTCTCCACACGCTCATCCTTTTGGATCAGCTTCGCTAACACTTTCTTCTGCCAGATTTCAGCCCGCTTATATCGGCCTTCGTAATAATCCTCATACACCTCGGTATGCTCGCGATTGAAGAACCATTCGTCACGATCCTGCCACTTCTCAATTTTCTTGGTGGCCAGCTCAAATTTCTTCTTCTGGAGTTTATCGCTATCGCTCATTGTGTAATTGAATTAGTTGAAAGACGGTTTTCTTAAACCTTAAGTGTCACCTTGAATTGATTTCAGGATCTGAAACAATCATTATAAAAGCTTGAAGAAAGCAATTGCTTACAGATGCTGAAAACAAGTTCAGCATGACATTAGTGTTCTCGACCGGACAATAACAGGCAGGCAAAAAGCCGAAAGACACTCACAATGAGCCAGACTGGCATTCCCTACGCTGGTATTATCCAGATCAGGTCGAAGGGTGTGATCTCAGCTCTGTGCATCAAGCGATGTACCGAGCACCCCTGTAAAATTTTAAAGTAATGATTTTTGGGGGATTGATAAACTAAATCTGACGCAACTCATCAAAATCTACCTGCTTCATTAATTTGAGGTCTGCACTCAATCTTGACCTTAACGATAAGGTCATAAATCCGACCATACATTAAAATATTGTATTTTTAATGTATATCTTGAAATAAAACCGTTAGATTAAGGTCAGAATAACGGACAAACCTTAAAAAAACACATTTTTAATGCCCCAAAAACCTCTCTATCGCGTCAATCCTGATCGCAATACGCCCTGGAATGATCTGCCGGCTCTGCCCATCCCCGAAGAACTTTACAAAACGGTGCCCATTTATGAGCAGTTGGGAAAAGCCAAGGAGGCCCTAGCCCTGCTGGCCGGTCGTAGCGTCGCCATCCCCAATCAAGCGTTGTTGATCAACAGCATCACACTACAGGAGGCGAAGGATTCCAGCGCCATCGAAAATGTATTCACTACTGATGATGACCTCTACCAGGCGTTTAGTGATGATAGGTTCGATGATTCGGTCTCGGGATCCACGAAAGAAGTGCTTCGTTACCGCGAGGCAATGTGGGAGGGCTATGAATACCTCAAAGAAAATGGGCAGTTTGATATTGATTATTTTATAAATCTCTATCAGGAAATTAAGGAAACCAACGACAGTATCCGTCCCCCGTTTGCACAGACGTATATTCGTCAGGGAGGCAGTGGTCCCAACGCAGGCAAACGTGTCTACACCCCACCGAAAGGAAAAGACGTGCTCGAAGAAAAGCTGAACAACCTGATAAATTTTTTGAACGATGATTCGATTCCTCCCAACGAGCCGCTCCTGAAGATGGCTATAGCCCACTTCCAGTTTGAGGCCATCCACCCGTTCCGCGATGGCAACGGTCGCGCAGGACGTATTATGAACATCCACTATATTACTCAGACCAACCTGCTGGAACTGCCCATCTTATACCTCAGCCGCTTTATTATTGAGCACAAACAGGAGTATTACGATACACTGGCCGGCGTATCACAACGCGGCGACTGGGAAAGCTGGCTGCTGTATATGCTACGCGCCGTGGAATCAACGGCCCGACTGACCTATGACAAGGTCAACGACATCAACGCAGCTAAAGAGTCAGTGCTGGAGGCTGTAGAGGACGAAAAGAACTTTCAGCGTCCGGATCAGCTGATTGACGCGGTCTTCACACAACCGTTTACAAAAGTTAGACATCTAACCGATAAAGACATTTATGCTGAAAATACTGCCCGCAGCTACCTGAATGAGCTAGCTGAAATGGGCGTACTCGAAAAGAAAGAAATCAAGGGTCGCCATTACTATAAAAACCGCGAGCTTGAGCAGATTTTGTCCTATTAGTGATGGGTAATTAGTTTGTTGCTTCGTGGTTTTAATCGGGGGTCTGGAGCGAATCGGCTGGTCCCGAAAACTTTCGGGATTAGTGACAAAAAATGGACAGAAGTAGCCAAATAAACGACACAAAATTAGATCCTGAAACAAGCTCAGGATGACATTTCAATTATTCGATTTCATCTGCGCTCAAATAATCAGCTAAATCGCTGATCGTCTCTATTCCCAATTGCTCGGCTTGTTCTCTCCGCATAATCAGCGCGTAGGTATTTTCAAATCCCAGTGGCTGTAACCAGCGGATATTAAATTGCTGCAGCGATTGTTCAGCAACATAATTATATACCGCATCGCGATCGTTACCCAGGCTATCGGTTACCTGCTTCGAGGGGGGCAACAACACATGTAGTCCCGTGCCGGTATATTCGGGATAGAGTTGGATCTCATTATTGGTAAGTGCGTTGAAAACAATCTGGGTGCCCGCCAGTCCGGAGCGCAAACCTACATCCAGGCTCGTGTAGTTCTCGATCAGCATGCGGTACATATGCGCCAGGATGAACTGCTCGGTCTGTAGTTTGCCGCCAATCAGTATATCAGGATCACCCTGCCGATTGATCTCGGTGCGAAAATCTAATACCTGCAAGTATTCTTTAGCCACTGCCCGTTCTTCCTGTCCCTTGTGATCCACAGCGCTGTTTAACTGTGTCATCTGCTGCGTGCTGATCTTTCCCGCCAACTTGTTTATCGCTGCTATCACATCAGGATAATTTTCGGCAAAATCCTCTTTTACGATGGGGGCACATTCGTAAGGCGGAAAGTAGTTTTTGTCGTCTTTCAGTACTTTTAGATCAAAGGCCTCGATCCGCCCGTCGGTTGAGTATCCCACAATCACATCCACACGCTTGTTGTCCAGGGCTTGGTACATCAGCGAAGCATTCATCTCGACAACCGGCATATCGAGATCATATTGCTGAGTAAGTCCCTTGTAGCCGTCGGCCCGTTCCAAAAACTCGGGCGGCACGCCAATGCGAAACTGATCCTGGCTAAACACCGTGGACACCGAATACAGTGACACAAATACCAGCACCACTGCCAACCCATAACTCAAAGGCTTGAGAAACTTTGATACATTACGCTCCAGCAGTCCAAGTACGAAATCAAATCCCAGCGCCAAAAGTGCAGCTGGTAGCGCGCCAGCCAAAATCATGATTGAGTTGTTGAGGGCAATACCGCGAAAGATAAATTCACCGAGACCGCCGGCCCCGATAAGCGCGCAGAGCGTGGCCACTCCCACGTTAATCACGGTGGCCGCTCGGATTCCCGCGAAAATAACGGGCGTAGCCAGCGGAAGCTCAACTTTTCGCAGGATTTGCCCGCCGGTCATCCCCATCCCACGCGCGGACTCAGTCACTGACGTTTCCACCTCATTGATGCCTGAATAGGTGTTGCGAACAATGGGCAGCAGGGCATACAGAAACAGAGCCACTATCGCCGGTAGGGCGCCAATGCCCAGCAGTGGCAACATAAATCCCAATAGCGCAATGCTCGGGATGGTCTGGATCACGCCAACGGCCCCCAGCACAGGACCGGATACTTTTTCCAACCGCGTAGCCAGCAATCCAAGTGGAACCCCTATGGCCATGGCGATGAGCAGCGACACAAACGTCAGGCCAATGTGCTCGATAGTTTGATCCAAAATTTCAGCCTGATTGGAGACGATAAATTGCCAGAGATCAACCATCTTGTTCTCTCCTTTTTCGTTTGCGCTTGTACTGCTGAAAGCGATCCAACAGATCGGAAAAGCCTAGCGAATCAATAACCCGTTTCTCAACACGATGGATGATAGCCAAATTTTCTTGGGGGCGCTGCTCCATCTCCTCTAAAATATGGTACAGTGTTCGATTCGGTTTTACCTCATCATCTTCCTGCTCTTCTTTCAGAGGAGGACTCCAATACAATTCTCCTTCTCCATTTTTTTGTTCCAGAATATCAGATAATGTTACACTCAACAGCTCGAGCTGAAATCGGTTGGAAGCAAAGAATGAATCCACAAAATTATTGGCGGGTTCAAAAAGAAGCTCCTGGGGCGTGCCGATTTGCTGCATTTTTCCATCATCCAGCAGGCAAAGCCGGTCGCATAGTTCGAAAGACTCAAACACATCGTGCGTAACCAGCACGATGGTCTTATTGATATGCTTGAAAAGACTGCTCACCTCCGCTCGAATTTGCCGTTTTGTGATAGGATCCAGCGCGCCGAAAGGCTCGTCCATCAAGATAATGGGCGGATTGGCGGCCAGTGCCCGAGCTAGTCCCACCCGTTGTTGCTGTCCCCCACTGAGGGATTGCGGCTTACGCTCGGAATACGTTTCGGGATCAAGACCAACCATCTGTAGCAACTCTTCGCTCCGGGATGCAATGCGACGCTCATCCCAATGGAGCAGCTTCGGCACCGTGGCAATATTTTGCTGCACCGAATAATGTGGAAAGAGCCCCACATCCTGAATGACATAACCGATCTGCCGGCGTAGCTCTTCGGGATCCTGCGAGGTACTTTCTGAACCGTTAATTTGAATCGTACCAGAGGTGGGCTCCACCAGCCGGTTAATCATCTTGAGCGTGGTCGTCTTGCCGCAACCGCTGGTACCAATCAGCCCAAAGGTTTCTCCTTCACGTATATGAAAAGAAAGCTCATCTACCGCTGTTGTCCCATCCTTAAATATTTTGGTAACGGTTTGGAATTGTATCATAGAAAGCTATCCGCTCTGGGTTTGAACAACCGCATACTACAAGAATTGACGGGAGAAATACAACTAGAAATAACATAGAAAAAGAACGTTCCGCGGCAGTGCTACCGAACGATATTGCTATAGCATCAGCTTAAATAGACTGCATGAATGTTGACCCACCCTTAGTCCCTCCCTACACGCAGGGAGGGAAACCATTAGGAATTCCAAGCTTGTTCCCTGCTTTGGGAATAAACAAGTTAATAGTGTCCATCTTGTTCTTCCGCTGGTTAGCAGGGGAAGAAACTCCTGATTCACTAAATCAGCAAGAGTTTTTCTCGCTTTTTAAAAGGGGGGGGGGGATCAATTTGATACGCCATCAGGCAAATCGGCCTGCTGCTTAAATTGTTGCCAATCTGCTGCAATCTTTTCGAGCTGGTTACTGAGCGTATCAAACCGCGTGTAAGCATCGTCACCGGGACGCTGATCGGCGGAAATCGTCATATAGTAGAGATACTCGGCCTGGTCGATCCACATCGGCGGTTGATAACTGCCTTCATCGTTAGTTACCAACTTACGATATACCTCTTCAAGGTTTTGCTTCACGGACTGAGCCTTATCTTCGCTCAGATTACCTTCCTCAACGGCCGTCGTCATCCGACTTCGTAAGGAGTCCATCTCAGCAGCCATTCGCTGAGCTCGTCCAAGTGCATCTCGAATTTTTAGGTTGAGCTCAAGCTGGGCCTGAAGGTCTGCTTTGCTTACACCATCTTTCTTGACGCGGGAATCGATGTGCAGTCTTAAATCCCGAGTCTGGCTCCATTCGCCTACTTTGAGACGAACTTTATATTTTCCCGGTACGGCAATAGGACCAGCTCCCACACCAAAATACTCCTCTTCATCCTCAGACGGGATCGTTTCATCAGGATAGCGCAAATCCCAGGTAAAGCGGTTGTGACCTTTCTGGACTTTGATACTATCAGGCTTGCCAATTTTCTCCGGACCAGGCGTTTTCATGTTGGTCTTTGGAGTCGACCTAGAATTCGTACTTTTGTTGGTATCCGTTTTGCCCACGAACCGTCGAATCAGTGTGCCGTCTTCTCTTATAATATCCAGAGTGAGCGGCGCTTCGGGGACTTCTTCAACATAGAAATCAATCATCGCTCCTGCTTCTGGATATTTTGGCACGTCGGAACCACCACCCCAGTAGTCCATCCGGTAGGCATCGCGCGGCTGAAATAGATGATAATCAGAACGGACAATTTGGTCACTCAGTTGATGCAGTGGCGTAAGATTATCGAGAATCCAAAAACCACGGCCCATGGTCGAAAGTACCAGATCTTTTTTGTGGACACGGGTCTCGGTGATTGGGGTTACTGGCAGTCCTTGTTTGAATCGCTGCCAGTGAACACCGTCGTCAAACGACACAAACAGGCTGAAATCGGTGCCGGCATATAACGTACCTTTCCGGTCGGGATCTTCGCGCACTACCCGCGTTGGATAATCGCTGGGAATCCCGTTTTCCCCATTCGTAAGCAGGATCCAGCTCTGCCCATAATTAGTAGTCCGGTAGACATAGGGATGAAAGTCATCGAGCAGGCGACGCTGCACAGTAACGTAGGCTTTGCCCGGCGTATGTGGCGAAACTTCGATAGCCGCTACGCGCCCATTGGGCGGCAGATCATCCGGCGTAACATTGCTCCACTCTTCGCCCCCGTTGCGTGTCACATGCACCGGGCCGTCATTGGCTCCGGTCCAGATCACGTCGGGATTATGCGGCGACACCTGAATGGAGTAGAGTGTACTGTAGTGCTCTTCGCCGGTGATATCACGGTTGATGGGACGGCCGGATGCTACCTGGTATTTATCTTTAAAAGCTGTCAAATCCGGACTAATGGTCTCCCATTTTTGACCACCATTAGTCGTGCGATGCACAAACTGCGAGCCATGGTACACCACGCTGGAATCATGCGGCGATACTTCAATAGGCGATACCCGCTGGAATCGATAGTTCAGTTCTTTGGGATTTCGTCCATACATATACTGCGCACCTACCCAGTACTGTTTTTCTTGACCAGTTTCCTTGTTATACCGTCCAAAACGACCTTTGCAGTTGGCAAATACAATATTGGCATTATTGATCTGTGGTACCGCCGGCCCGGTTTCACAACCGCCAATCATGTGCCAAAGTCCCTGATTGGTCGCCGCACTTTCGGCCGGCGGCAGGCTGGGCACTGAAATCGTCGAATTATCCTGCTGTCCGGAATACAACCAATACGGAAAACGGTTATCCACATTCACCTGGTACATTTCGGCCGTGGGCTGATTATACTGCGTGGACCAGCTTTCACCGCCATCAAGCGTAACCGTGGCACCACCATCATTACCCTGAATTTGAAGATTTGGTTGCTCGGGATTAATCCAAAGAGCATGTACATCGGCATGCGTAACCGAGCGGCGCTCAAATGTTTTTCCTCCGTCCGACGACACCCAGTAGCGCACGTTACCCACATATACTTTGTCGGGATCTTGGGGATGCGCTGTAATATTTGTAAAGTAAAACGGCCGCGACATGATTTCCTCTTTATCGCTGACCTGTTTCCAGCTTTCGCCGCGATCGTCCGAGCGGTACAACCCCTGCTTGTCAGCAGGTGCTTCAACGAGGGCGTACACGCGATCAGGATTGGCCGGCGTCACCGCAAAGTCAACTTTGCCCATAAGACCTTGTGGCAGCCCGTCTTCAAGCTTTCGCCAATTATCGCCACCGTCGGTGGATTTATAGATGCCGTCTTCTTTGGCCGCACCACTGATGATGGTCCACGGCTTGCGTTCGCCCCGCCACATGCCGGCATAAATTTCATCGGGGTTTTCGGGATTCAGCTCCAGATCAATGGCCCCGGTAGAATCCGATAGAAACAGAACCTTGTCCCACGTTTGCCCACCGTCGTTGGATCTAAACACCCCTCGCTGTTCGTTTTTACCAAAGGGATGCCCCAGTGCGGCAACATACACCAGGTCGGGATTCTCGGGATGGACTTCCACAGCCCCAATCTGTCCGCCATCTTCAAGTCCCAAAAACTGCCAGGTTTCTCCTGCATCAGAAGACTTATACACCCCGCGGCCGGTGGTCACATTTGCACGAATACCGTCGGAGCCGGTGCCCACATAAATCACGCTGGTATCGGAATCGGCCACTTCAATTGCGCCGATGCTCGTACTTTTAAAGCCTTTGCCGTCGGTTAGATTCTGCCAGGAATTGCCGTAATCAGTGGTACGCCAGACGCCGCCCCCGCCTGCTGCTCCCATATAAAAGGTCTGCGGATGCTGACGGTGTCCTTCCACTGCAGTCACCCGACCGCCGCGCGTGGGACCAACGGTACGAAATTCCATATCTCGATAAAGGGTACTATCAAACTCGGCCGACGAGCGTTGTTGAGCCGTCGCATCCGTACTGATAATACCGCTGAATATCATCACAAGAAAAATGGTAAGCGTAGAACTAGTTCGTTTCATAGGGCAGAATTTTGTTAAGGCCAGTGACGGTGGATAGTTAATGATTTGCGCTAAGATATGAAACCACCTTAATAGGGATTTACAACTTCGGCGGCGGCATGGGGGGCATTATGGCACCGGACAAATTCCCAAGCTTAGTTGCAGAAAGAAGGAACCGATGATCAGCACTAACAGGAAGGCAAACAGCCATATCTTTAATGATGAACCGGAAGATTCCTCATCGTTATTTATTCTAAAAAATCGAATCATAATTACCGTCGTTTATGTTACCAGCCGGCACTGCCCGGCTCTCCTTTAAATGGACCCACAATATCAGGGGTGATCCAGCCACCGTAGAACCCTCCTTTTTGGGCGTTCACCTTCTGATCGCCAACATAGCAGGCATCCATCTTGTGGGCATAAAAAGCCACGTGCCCTGCAATATCTTTAAATGCTGTCATGGGGTTGGGATAATACCAAGCAGCTTTATCTGCTTTCTTTTCTCCAACTATGACATTAAAATAATGAGCCTGTCCCTTCCATTCGCAATAGGTAGTCCCGGAAATGGGCTGCAAGTAAGCCATTTGAATATCCTCTTGCGGTATATAATACACCGGCGGATGACTGGTTTCCAGCACCCGTTTTGACCGGTCGGATCGAACAATTTCTTTGCCGTTAAACTCTACGCGGATCAGCTCGGAGGACTCCTCCAGCCGGGGCGGACGCGGATAGTCCCACACCGATTCCTGCCCGGGGCCGGCTTCAACTTTGTTCATGGCAGTCATTTTTTGGTCAAATATTGCAGTGAAAAATAGTTCTTGTCATCAGTCCAGATTTTCTCGACCGAATACCAATCGCTGACCAATTCCTGGAATTCATCCAGTGAATATTTATACGAATTTTCGGTATGGATGGATTCTCCTTCCTCAAAATCGATTTCTTCTCCAGCAACCGTCACTGTTTGCTGTTCCCGGGATACCAGATGCATTTCGATGCGACCTTTCTGCTCGTTATAAAAAGCTCGATGATCAAAACGGTCCACATCAAAATTGGCATCGAACTCACGATTCAACCGTACCAGCATATTTTTATTAAACTGTGCGGTAAGTCCCTGCTCATCGTTGTAAGCGTTCTCGAGCACAGCTTTATCTTTCTTGAGATCAACGCCAATGAGCATGCCCGATTGGTCATCGGTAACGGATGCCAGCATATCTAAAAATGACTGAGCCATTGGTGGACGAAAGTTCCCTATCGTCGATCCCGGGAAAAACACTACCTGCTTTTGATAGCTACCGCTCATATTTGGCAATTCAAAGGAGGATGTATAATCGGCAAACACCGGTATAATCGATATTTTGGGATACTCCATCCGCAGCTGGTTCACCACCTTTAGCAGGTATTCTTCTGAAATATCCACCGGCACATAAGCGGCAAGTGATGGGAGTTTTTCCAGTAGAAATCGCGTTTTGGAACTGCTGCCACTACCCAGTTCAATCAACATGGCACCAGGACCAACCACATCTGCTATTTCATTGATATTCTGCTGCAGGATCAACCGTTCCGTCCGCGTAGGATAATATTCATCCAGATAGGTAATTTGTTCAAAAAGTTCGGAGCCCCGCTCATCATAAAAATATTTAGCGGGCAGCTGTTTTGGGGATTTTTGGAGACCATCCAGTACCTCGTCCAGCATCGACTGTTCGCTTGCCTTCACCTGATTTCCCATAGCCAATAGTTATATCGTTTGAGCTAACCGATTGCCGTTAAACTGCCAGCGCAAAGGGCTCCAGAAACTTGCGGTGCCGTGGATACGCTTATCATAGGTATATTCCCCGCCATCGTTTCTGACCTCATAAATTCCTTCATCAAATGGCCTTTTTTGTATCTGAGATTAAGCTCTTACATCTCTTTTACAAAAAATCATACAAATAAGTTCTGTGCCAATAAAACTTTCTCTACGAAAGGCATATCATTGTATGATATTATTTCTACTTCTCTCTATAGAAATAAATCTTTTTATTTTCAGGATCCTTGCCACTTTTAATTTTAACATCCTTTTCCTGATTATACTGATATACAGCCGTACGCATAGAGCTCACACTTTTGTCATCAGAATAATCAATCTCAATTGCATCTCCACCTACTTCAAGTTTATCCAAAGCATCTAATAGTGGTTTAAACTTTGAAGATCGTCTTCTGGATGTATTTAGTTTTTCACGCTTCACAAATTTAATATCCATATCGACTCTAAAATTTTATTAAAGAGCTACTTTATACAATATATAATATAATTCATATAAGATATTATTGTATAATGTAAACATAGGTATTTTAATAATTTAACTTTTTCTTTTTTTGTCCATTCAAATAAAAAAAGTCTGCAAGTCTAAACTTGCAGACTTTTAGCAATCTAATATTATTTAAAAAATTTATTATTGTATCTCGTAAAATTGTTGATATACATAATCCCAGAAATCAGCTAAATTTGACCCTTTATTATGTGGATTCTTTGATGTAGAATTTTTCATTGCATCCAAACAAGCCTTTTCCTTGGCATCATAATAGGCTTTTAGCTGGTGTGCAGTGGGATTTTCGATCATCTCTTCAAATTTCTCAATCTTCTCAGGCATAGCGTATCTACTTTAGTTCCTTTTTTGTTATAACGTGGAAAGTGGCCAAAAAATTTCCCCCGTCTTTTCTAATAAAGCAGTTTAGCCAATAGATTGCAAAGGTGTTGCCAAGACATTTCGGTTGATATTACGACAAAATAACCAATAGAAACTTCTGATTTAAAGAATAAAAACAGCATCCTATCTATAGTAAAGGCTCCTTTCTTGATTTCATAAATGAAATGTCCATAGAATCGGCCGGTGATTTAAGAATATTTCTAGTCACTGGCTAGCTAAACCTTAGCGCTGTCTACATTTTAGCAATGAGTATACTATTAGAGGGAAAAATAAAGGCACTTAAAAAATTTGGAGATACATTCAGAATGTATTCATTTTTCATATTTTTTTTCTGAAAATAATCGTTTTTCATAAATACCCCTCTAAAATAAACGATTTTTATGATTTGTGGTCGTTTTCATAATATTGGTCAATGAATAATAATTGATTTTCATAAAAGTGGTCGAAAATAATCGATTTTCAGAGAATATAACCGTTTTTCGTAAATATACCCTTCCTGAAACTGATATGAAGTTAGCAGGGTATAGCGCGTTGATAAATCGTTATGATTTAGAAGTGCCTCTTCCTGAATTCATTTCTGCAATCAGCCAAAGTCATCGTCAGTATGAGGAAGGGCGTTGAGCGGCATGAACCAGACCATACACCACTGGGACACCTAACTTTTGCCCTGAGATATGAAGGCATTAATCTGTTGATCTTAAAAAAGCTATTTGAAGAAATAGATAAAACTGAAATTGAAGCTATAGTCAAGGCTCAACCCACCGGTCGTTATAGCAGACGGATATGGTTTTTCTATGAGTGGCTAATAGATGAAAAGCTTGATGTAAAAGATGCTAAGTCAGGAAATTATGTAGAGGCACTTGATCCGGATTTACAGTATCCAGGACCTAGAGAACGGTCGAAGCGCCATAGAGTTTGGAATAACCTCCCAGGAAATAGGAATTTTTGTCCACTCATTCGACGGACCAATAAATTAGAAAGCTTTAGTACAGAAGAATTAGAAAAAAAGTAGAAGATACCATAGGTAAAGTTCATCCTGATTTACTATCCCGAGCTGCAGCTTTTTTGCTACTCAAAGATTCTAAAGCCTCCTAAGCCATTGAAGGAGAGACGCCTACGGAAAATCGTGCAGAACGATGGGGTAAAACAATTGGACAAGCCGGTCAAAAAGACCTTACCAAGAATGAATTATTACAACTCTAGGAAATTTTTATAAAAGACCGGCGATTTGTGGATATGGTTTTAAGTTAATCTATTTATTATAAGATCAATAATTGAACTCTAATAATAACAAGTCTTTCTATCGCATAACTACGAGGCATATTAATTAATTGAAACACCGGAGAAAAATTATATATTTTGCACAATTAATATGTAATAGGCTTCGGGAAAACCGCATCCCTCCCATCAAGTTATAAAATTTTTGTCATATGCCTCATCAAGGTGTGGATGGTATTTATAAATTAATTTCTTACTTCCTCCCAATAATATTTGCCGTATGTCTTACTTCTAAAGTAAATGCACAAAACACTCCCTCTTGGGCTATTAAAACTCCTAATAGCGAGTATTATACTTACGCAGTAGGATCAGCTTTTGGTTCTAGTAACCAACAAATAAGAAAACAAGCCCTAGCTGATGCAGTGTCCCAGCTTGCTCTAAAACAAGAAATTACGGTCCAAGGCGTACAGAAACTAAGATCCCTTACGATCGAAAGCCAGGATCAATTTCAAAGTATTGATTCTCTATCCAACAAAATTACTATTAAATATGGGGATAATACTATCACAGACCTGCAAGTTGTGGATGAGTACATCAATCAAAATAAAACCACTGTTTATATATTGGTTCGACTAAAAAAAGAGCAGACCAATCAAGCTTGGGAACGTGAATCCTCAAGAATCAAGTCTGAACGGAATAAGGTATTAGCACGCACATTTCTATTTCCGGGCTATGGCCATAGTTATATGGGATATGAGAAAAAAGCCAAATTGTGGGGATACAGTTTTGGAGCAGCTACCATATTAGGTGGCTTAGGATACGTTTCTAGTATTTATTTTGAAAACAAAGCAGCCACGGAAAACCAGATAAATCGAAAGAACTATTTTAACCAAGTATCTCAAAAATTCTATTATTCCAGCTTAACACTATTTGGAGTCGCAGGGGCTATTTATGTTACCAATATTTTAGCAGCTACAATTAAAGCTAAAAGTTTCTACGGTAACTCAACAACAGTTACAGCGAACCTGTCACTGGACAAGAATTACTCAACATATTATTCTGCCAACATTAAAAGCAAAGTATGTCCACAACTAAATATTCAGATTTCTTTTTAAGGCTTTCATTTGCATCCATATTAGCCGTTACCCTTATCTTAGGTTCCTGTGGTGCACCAAATGAGGAAGCCCAAAAGGCATCAATAGAGGGTAACGTTTTTAATTCTGAGACCAATGATCCTATTGAAGGAGTTGAAGTTACTAGCTCTCCGTCTTCAACTACCGTTACTACAAATAGTAATGGAGAATTTACGATTGAATCTATTGAACCCGGGGAATACCAGTTTCATGCAGAGAAGCAAGGATATGAGAATAAAACGAATGCCGTTAATATACCATCGGGCAAACTTGTAAATGTAGATTTTTTACTCAGCTCCAAACCTTCAGAGCTTGAAGTGAATTCTAGCACCCTTGAATTTGGCACCGACAAAACAACCTTATCCTTTTCAATAGAAAATACCGGATATGGCAGTTTAGAATGGAGCATTACAGAAAATGCTGAGTGGATTACTATTGAACCTAGCGAAGGATCTATTGGGGCTAGTAACCAAAAGAGTCCAAAGAAATATTCGGCTACTAACCGGGCAAATGTTGGTGTTAAAAACTATTCAGAGAAAAAATCAAACAACTTAGCAGTCCAAGATGACTCTACTGATCTTCCTCAATTAGAACTCGACTTATCTAAAAAGAATGCCTCTGCCAACACCACGAGCCAGCTAAAAAGTTCTAGTGTCACAGTCACCGTAGATCGTGCCGAGTTACAACCAGGCACCTATAACGAAACATTAGCTATTAGTTCAAATGGAGGTAATGCGAATATTGAGGTCACTATGGAAGTGGAAGGGCCAGAACTTTACGTGAGCAAACAAACGCTGAGCTTCGGATCCACCACAAACAGCCTTTCAGCCAATATTAAAAACAACGGCGTCGGCTCCCTTGATTACAATCTGGTGAATAATACGGATTGGTTAACGATAACTCCCACTTCCGGCACCGTCACAACCGAAACCGATGTTATCACATTTACGGTAAATAGAGAAGGGAAAAGTCCAGGAAATTATTCTTCCGTAGTCACTATCAATGCTGGAGACAATAGTCACGAAATTGACATATCTATGTCTGTTCAAGATCCTAATGAACCCCAACTATCTACCAGCGAATCCTCATTGATATTTGAGGAATCCGAAGTGTCTAAGGATTTAGTTGTAATAAATACTGGTACGGGTAGCCTCAATTGGCAGGCTACTACTTCTTCAGATTGGTTAAATGCTACCCCTGGCAGTGGCTCTACCGATGACCAAGAGGCAGTTTCAATAGAAGTTGACCGATCCGGCTTAAGTTCAGGCGATTATGAGGCCACACTATCATTTACTTCTAATGGTGGTAACTTAAGCATTCCCGTTACCATGACCGTATCCACGGAACCTATATTGTCGGTAGAACCAACCAATTTAAAAATTGAATCAAAGGAACAAACTGCTAATATCTCAATCACCAACAGTGGTAGTGGTAACCTAAACTGGACCGCCAGCACTACACAGTCTTGGATGAACCTGGACCCACTAAGTGGTGAGAATGATGCTACTATTAATATTAATGTAGATCGACAAAATTTATCCCCTGGAGACTATGAAGGAAAAATAAATATCGATTCAGATGGAGGAAGTGAGCATGTAGAAGTCATAATGACTGTCCCTGAAGATACTCCTCCTGATGCAATAACTCTACAGAATCCTTCTGATGTTACTACTTCTTCTATTACCATAAAATGGTCCCGTAGTACAGCTACCGATTTTTCGTTGTATGAGGTTTATCGTAGTAAGGATAGCAATGTCACTACCAGCAGCACAAAGATTACAACGATTGGCACCCTGACGGAAACAGAATACAGTGATTCCAATCTGGATCCTTCCACAACGTATTACTATCGTGTTTATGTAGTTGATGAAGCCGGCAGCAAAACTGGCAGTAATATTGTGCAAGCCAATACAAATACCGAAACCGGAATGTGGAGCAGTATGCTTCAAATTGGAACAACTCTTAATGCTGTTGATGCGTATCAATCTGATTACGTATATGCCGGTGGGAATGACGGTATTTTGTATTTCTACAATGGTTCTGAATGGATTGAGGAAAACCCATCATCTTCTACATACGATATTAGTGATATCAAGATTTTTGGAAGAAATAATATTTGGATAGTGTACGAAGATGGACCAATATTCCAGTTTGATGGAGCTGACTGGACTGAAATTACAGAAATAGATGATGGTATAACCAACTATTCATTGGGAGGTGCTACAAGTGATACCGTTTGGGTAGGAAGTGAGGATGGTGATTTGTATAAAATTATTGGCAAATCTGAAATTCAGCAAATAGAAACAAGTGCTTCAGGATATGTAAAAGAGTTCGAATTCAACGGAAACGATAAGGGGTGGTTTATAACTGCTGAAGGTGATTTATTTACCTATAATGGTTTAGGTTGGAGTCCAGTTACACAAACTATAGAACCCAGATCTCCGGGATATGAAAGAAGAGCTAGTCTACTGGTTTTCAACACGTATAATATTTGGATAGGTTCAGTAAATTTTGAAACCCCCGAGGGGGAGGCACTTGATTGGGCTAAGTGGAACGGGTCAAACTGGGAACATTACAATAATTCTACAAGCGTCTACAGTATGGCAAAGGATCCAACTTCAAATAATGCTTTTTGGTCTGTTGGAAGTGATATTTATTATTACAACAATTCTAATTTCCAAGAAGTAACATCTCCTACCGAAAACACATTGTACAATGTTGATTTTGCTAGTGACGGCACTGGATTTGCTGTCGGCGAAGATGGCGTAATACTTATCTATAAATAATATCCATAGACTAGTTCAATATATATCCGGCATACGGATGGTCGATTACCTTCCCAAGCATTGCCTCTATGATAATATTATCAATTCCACAAACTGATTCGTATTAAATTTTAAGCATGTTCCGTGCAAACTATCTGAGCATCTCGGGGTCTTGATAGATATACGATCATCGTTTTCTAATGAAAGATAAAGAGGACTAACGCCGAGCTCATTTTCCAGCGAGAAGCTGAATTTGATATCCACTTCATCACCTACATAACTGTCATAGGGAATCTCATACTTTTACAAAAAGACTCGTATCTCTTTTTCCATCTGTTGATTCCCTTATTTTTAGCTTTCTAACGAACGTCTGTTTATTATTAGCTTCTAGGTAAGTAAATTATTTTCTAAATCATAGAAATCCTATAGTGAAGAACTATATAGCAATGACCTTTTAAATATTGAAGCAACTTTTCAGACGGGCCTGAAAAAACGCAACAAAAATAGCCTCATTGGAGATATGGGAATGTTTGTACCTATGTTTGTCCATAAAATACAAATCCCTGCAAGCCAATGACTTACAGGGATCGGAGTGGGCGCTGCAGGATTCGAACCTGCGACTTCTTCCTTGTAAGGGAAGCACTCTAAACCGCTGAGTTAAGCGCCCAAAACAATAAATTTACTTATGAGCCACTTGTGCTCCAGAGCTTTAGGCGAAGGAGCATTAAGCGCCCATTTGAGAGAGCACAAATATACGGATTATCTGATTGCAGGCAAAACATTTTATTGCCCCTTCATGAAAAGTATTTTTTCATTAGGTTAACACTGTTAAGTTTTCTCTTGATTTACAAGATCCTTTCAGGCATCTTGGCTATGAGATTGGTTTTTCGCTGTCTATCACACCTACATTTTTGTTATGGATCAAGAAACAACACAACCACCTTTTGACGCAGTAATTGTCGATGGCGGGCGCATCCCTTTCCAACGTTCGGGCACTGAGTATAAAAAGTTAATGGCCTATGATTTGGGACGCATGGCTATTGAGGGTCTGATCGGCCGTTCGGCTATCAATGGCGAGGATCTCGACCGGGTCATCATGGGCACTGTCATTCAAGAAGTAAATACCAGCAACGTGGCCAGAGAGTCAGCACTGGGTGCTGGCATTCCCAACTCAGTGCCGGCTCATACCGTTACACAAGCCTGCATCTCATCCAACCAGGCCATTACCAGTGCGGTTGAATTGATCCGATCAGGACAATCGAAAATAATACTGGCAGGGGGCACGGAGACGATGTCGGATATCCCCATTCGTTTTCGCAAGAAATTTCGCCAAAAACTGCTGGATGCCCGCAAGTACAAATCCATCAGCGACTTCCTGAAGTTTTTTAAGGGATTACGTCCATCGCATCTGCTTCCTGAAATTCCTTCGATCTCGGAGTTCACCACCGGAGAAACAATGGGCGAAAGTTGTGATCGGATGGCGGCCCATTTTGGCATCAGCCGAAAGGCTCAGGATGAGTATGCTTTGCGATCTCATCAGCTGGCGACCAAAGCTACCAATGAGGGGTTGCTGGACCAAGAACTGCTACCGGCTGCCACTCCACCTGATTTTGATCCCATTAAACATGACAACACCTTTCGAGAAGACACCTCGATGGAAAAGCTGGAGCAGTTGAGTCCGGCCTTCATCAAACCCCATGGTACCATTACGGCCGGTAATTCATCAGCGCTGACCGACGGTGCTTCGGCTTCGCTTATCATGGAAAAGGAAACGGCACTCGACCGCGGACTGAAACCGAAAGCCATTCTACGGGGCTATACCTATGTGGCGCAGGATCCGGAAGACGAGTTGTTACTTGGTCCCGCTTATGCTACGCCCAAAGTATTAGACATGATGGGCCTGCAACTTTCAGATATTGATGTATTTGAATTTCATGAGGCCTTCGCCGGACAAATCTTGACCGTATTGAAAGCACTTAATTCTGATAAATTTGCTAAAGAAAAACTGAGTCGCGACAAGAAAGTGGGCGAAATACCGATGGATAAGTTTAACTGTTGGGGGGGATCTCTTTCACTTGGACATCCCTTTGGAGCTACCGGCGTGCGACTGGTCACGACGGCAGCCAATTGCCTGCATCACGAAGATGGGCAGTTAGCCTTGGTCGCTGCCTGTGCTGCCGGTGGACAGGGACACGCTATTATTTTGGAAAGATTCGAATGAACCTTTGTCAGCTCGACCCATGAGAGAGATCTTCGGAGCCTTTTGAGTACAAGATTTCTCGCAAACACTCAAGATGACAATTCTTAAATAAATTTGTGGTTAATCATGAGCTACTTATCAACGGAAAAACAAGACGGAATACTGATTGTCACGCTGGATCAACCTAATGAAAAAGTTAACAAGCTGACCGAGGAGCTTATTTCCGGATTTCAGGATTTATTAGATAATACGGATCCCCAGTCTATAGAAGGAATCGTATTTACGAGTGGGAAACCAGGCAATTTTATCGCTGGCGCTGACGTGGAGATGCTCAAAAACAAGCAGGCGCCCGAAGGCATTGAAGAGCTCAGCCGTCGCGGCAACAAGCTGCTGACAAAGCTCAAAAACTACCCCAAGCCGGTGGTTGCAGCTATTCACGGTTCGTGTCTGGGGGGCGGGCTCGAAGTAGCCATGGCATGTCATTACAGAATAGCCTCCGAACACTCCGATACCGTGATGGGGCAGCCGGAAGTAAAGCTGGGACTGCTACCCGGCGGTGGTGGCACCCAACGGCTGCCACGACTCATTGGCCTGCAAAACGCGCTTACCTATATCCTTACGGGGAAAAATATTTATCCCCGCAAAGCCTACAAGTTAGGATTGGTGGATGAGCTAACCCACAAAGATGCGGTGGTTACTGCTGCCAAAACAGCCGTTCAAAAAATAAATGAGGGGAAATTTGAGCGCAAAGATAAGCGGAGCCTTGCCCATCAACTGATGGAAGGGATGAGTCCGCTTCGGAAAATTATCTATTCGCAGGCCAGGAAACGGGCGAAATCCAATTCCAAAGGCAACTATCCCGCACCTGAAAAAATTATTGATTGTATTCAAGAAGGCTATGAAAATGGTATGGAGGCTGGGCTGGAACTTGAATCCAAATATTTCGGCGCCTTAGCAGCTACGCCTGAGTCCAAAGCGATGGTCAACCTGTTTTTTGCGATGCAGGGTGCCAAGAAGAACCCTGCCGAAGAGCAAGCCGTAGATGTGAGTAAAATAGGCGTGCTGGGCGCAGGCCTGATGGGATCGGGTATTGCCGATGTGAGTGTCAATAACGATTATCGGGTGCTGCTAAAAGACCAATCGACCGAACAGGCGGCCAAAGGCAAGAAATCGATCTGGGAAAATCTTGAAGACAAGCGAAAGAAGCATATCATCTCGTCGTTTGAACGTGATCGGATTTCAAGCCTGGTTACTCCCACGGAAAACTATGATGGATTTGAAAATACCGAACTCATCATTGAAGCCGTTTTTGAGGACCTGGATCTCAAGCAATCTATTATTAAAGAAGTTGAACAGCACATTCCTGAAAACTGTATTTTTGCTTCCAATACCTCCTCCCTGCCCATCCAGAAAATAGCCGAAGTTTCCAAGCGTCCTGAACAGGTCGTGGGGATGCACTACTTTTCTCCTGTCCCTCAAATGCCCCTTCTGGAAATTATCACTACGGACCAGACTGCCGACTGGGTTACCGCTACGGCTCGCGAAGTGGGTATTCAGCAAGGCAAACATGTGATTGTAGTCAATGACGGACCGGGCTTTTATACTACGCGCATCCTGGCTCCTTTTATGAACGAGGCCCTGATGCTGCTGGAAGAAGGTATCTCCATAGAAGAGCTGGATAACCACATGAAGCAGTTTGGGTTTCCCGTGGGGCCGGCCGCACTGTTTGATGAAGTGGGGATTGACGTAGCGGCTCATATCACGGAAGTGCTCAGCGATCTTTTTGCTGAACGCGGGGTACATCCCAGTAAAAAACCAACCGAACTCTTTGAAGAAGGCTACAAAGGAAAAAAGAATAAGAAAGGGTTTTATCAGTATGAGCAAACAGATGGGAAGACCAAGAAGACCGATCCCAATAAGGAAATTTACAAGTTTTTTGACGGAAATGGTCGACAATCGATGGATAGACAAACCGTGCAACAGCGCATGACACTGACGATGGTCAACGAGGCCGCCTGGTGCCTGCAGGAAGAGATCTTGAATAATCCTACGGATGGGGATCTTGGAGCGGTGTTAGGGCTCGGATTTCCACCTTTCCTTGGTGGTCCGTTTCGATACATAGATCGCGAAGGAGCCGATACTATTTTGGAGCGCCTGGAACGATTTGAGCAGGAGCACGGACCGCGATTTACGCCAGCGGATATCCTCAAAAAGTATGCGGAATCTGGAAAGAAATTCCATCAGGATTAGACATATGATACAGCCTTCTCAGAGGTGGACTATACACTTAAAAGATTTATTAAAGGAGTAATTTTAGATCCTGAAACAAGTTCAGAATGACACACTATATAATATAGTACTTAGATTAGCGCAGGGATTTATTGCAGTAAATCCCTGCATAAGGAAAAAGGTTTTGGTTACTAGATCCATAATACGCCCAAAGTACCCGGGACTTTCTAGCAATTTAATCCTAGATCAAAAATAAATTCTGCAAAGGTGTAGTCACATAGTTATGCGGTCCATACCTCATTTGGACAGATTTCAATACATCCCAACAATTGGAGCAGGCCTGCAAAAATGCTATCTTTAGGGGCTATTATAAAATTATCTACACTTAATAAAAGCTAAGTATTTCATGTTTAACACAGCACTATTAATGAGCGGGGCCGAAGGCGGTGGATGGACCAATCTGATCTTCTTTGGCGCTATTCTCCTCATTTTTTATTTCTTCATCATTCGTCCGCAGAGTCAGCGACAAAAAGAACTCGACAAGCTGCGCGACAATCTGGAGAAAGGAGATAAAATTGTTACCTCAGGTGGAATTATTGCAAAGGTAACCACTGTTGATGAGGACACCGTACTGGCAGAAATTGATCAAAATGTAAAAGCACGGTTTAAGAAAAGTTCCATTACGGATGTGAACCCCAATCAAGACTAATTAACCTCAGATCGTATTATGTCCGGCGAAATCGATTTCGATAGTATTGAATCTGCTATCGAAGATATCAAAAATGGGCGCATTGTAGTTGTAGCGGATGATGAAGATCGCGAAAACGAGGGCGACTTCGTTATGGCGGCTGAAAAAGTATCGCCCGAAGCAATTAATCTGATGGCCAAATATGGTCGCGGGCTGATCTGTGTGCCTATCACACGTCAAAAAGCGTATTCGCTCAACCTCGATTATATGGTGCAGGATGGGGCTGATCCCGATGAGGCGGCCTTTACCGTGTCGGTGGATCACAAAGAGTTGACTACCACGGGTATTTCTGCATCAGACCGAGCCAATACGATCAAAGAAATGATTAAAAAAGACGCCAAGCCGGGCGATTTTCGGCGGCCGGGACACATTTTCCCTCTTATTGGTACCGAAGGCGGGATATTGCGACGCGCCGGACATACCGAAGCTGCCATCGACCTTGCCCGACTAGCAGACCTGGAACCGGCTGGTATTATCTGCGAAATTATGAAAGATAATGGGGCGATGGCCCGTCTTCCGGATTTGGTTGATATTGCCGATGAGTTTGATATGACCCTTATCAGCATCAAGGATCTGATTTCGTACCGCATGAAGAATGAATCGCTGGTACGCAAAATTGTGGATGTAAACCTGCCGACGATCTATGGGGATTTTACGCTTCATGCCTTCGAAGAACGCCTCACCGGCGATCACCATCTGGCGCTCTGCAAAGGCGAATGGGATGAAGACGACCCTGTTTTGGTTCGCGTACACTCATCATGCATGACTGGCGACATTTTTGGATCCAAGCGCTGTGACTGTGGCGAACAGCTGCATCAAGCACTGCTGCAGGTGGAGAAAGAAGGTCAGGGCGTAGTGCTCTATATGAACCAAGAGGGTCGCGGCATTGGACTTGTAAACAAGCTCAAGGCTTATAAGCTTCAGGAAAAAGGCATGGACACCGTGGAAGCCAATGAAGCACTTGGTTTTGAGCCGGATGCCCGCGATTATGGCGTGGGTGCACAGATTCTGCGCTTGCTAAACATCTCAAAGCTGCGCCTGATGACCAACAATCCCGTCAAGCGTGTGGGGCTCAAAAGCTTTGGCCTGGAGATGGTTGAACGGGTTCCGATCGAAGTAGGCGCTTATCCCGAGAACGTGAAATATCTGAAGACCAAGCGCGACAAGATGGGTCACGATCTGAATCTTGATGAGCTGGATCCCCACAGTCCGGAGTTTATCGATAGTATTGTTACGGACGAGTGAATTGATGCGTAATGCGTGATCCGTTTCGCAATAACATCTTCTTTTAAAACCTTGTGTCGAGCTTGATTTCATTTTTCAAGCTATGGTTCAAGCCGAGGCCCGAATATTTTTATAAGAAATCCTATTCTTCTTGAAAGTCACCAGGCTTATCCTTGTCGATGACCGGACGTGCAGCTCCCGACATCCCCTCTTTTGTTGACATTTCCTTTTGGGACTCACTCTTGGGCATAACCTTCTGATGAAATACGAGCATCGCGATAATGGCCGTACTTATAGCGATATCGGCCACATTAAAAATGTATGGGAAAACGGGATAGCCATTGATGGTAAGCGTAAAATGAATAAAATCAACGACGTGACCTTCCAGCAGGCCGCCGTAAGATCCAAAATACCCCATAAACAACCGATCGAGAATATTACCAAAAGCGCCACCGAGCACTAACCCCATACAAACAAGATAACCCGTGGTAGCACTATCCCGGTTGTAGAGCACATAACTCAGAATGCCGATCGTAGCCACGATGGCAATGGCGCTAATTACCTCGGTCGAGGCCCAGCGCATCCCCAGCGCCATACCCGGATTCTGGGTATAATGGAAAGCCAGCCACCCGGGAATGATCTCCGCATTGTGCCACGACGGAGAAAGACGAATCCAATGCTTAGTCAACTGATCCAGTATGACAATAACAACAACCGGAACAGAGAGTGCAGTAAGTTTTTTACGATTCAAGCGGTAATAGTATTACAGGAAAATTATCGTCGTTTCAGCTTAGCTTCAATGCTTAGCTGCGTATGCGGGACTGCTTCGAGGCGTCCCTTGGAAATTTTCTTCCCCGTCACTTTGCACACGCCATACGTTTTGTTGTCGATACGTTTGAGGGCATCATCCAAATAACGCACAAATTTTTTAGTGCGATTGAAGAGCATATACGTCTTCTCACGCTCCTGAGCATCCGTTCCGGCATCAGCCATATGAAAAGAATATGCAGACTCATCACTGGCATTTTCCATGCTATCGCGCAGGGAATTTTGCAACGATTCGAGCTCTTTCTCAGCCTCTTCGCGCTTCTTTAAAATGATATCCCGAAAATATTCAAGTTCTTCATCAGAATATGGAGAAACACGTTCTTGATCCTTTGAATTGTCTTTGTTTGCAGATGCCATAATGCACTCACTTTCTTAATTAGGGTTTCTTCTGATGGAAATGGTGGGTTCGCCGTCACCGATCTCCCAACTTTTAATGAAGTCTGATACTTCTAATTCATGCGTTTTAATTTCTTCTGCCAACGTCTCACTTTTGATATAATCTTTCATCGATTCCACCGCCTCTTCCAGCTTCTCGGAACCTTCAAAGCCAATGGTGATGCGGTCAACCACATCAAAGTCGGCCTCTTTGCGCATATTCTGGATGCGATTGACAAACTCACGGGCCAAGCCTTCTTTAACGAGCTCGGGGGTTAATTCCGTATCCAGTGCTACGCTTAATCCTTCTTCCGTTTCTACCGACCATCCCTCCAGCCCGGTGCGGCTAATCTCAAGACCGTCGCTACCCAGCTGCACGATACCGTCATCTCCCAGATCCAGTTCAATAGATCCGGTCTCTTCGTATTCGGTGATTTCTTCGGTCGTCAGCTCGGCAACTTTCGAAGCGACGGGCTTCATCTTTGATCCCAGCTTTTCACCGAGCAACGGGTAGTTGGGCTTAGCCGATTTGCGGACAATTCCAGAGTCATCATCCACAAATTGAACTTCTTTAACATTTACTTCATCTAATATAATATCTTTTACGGATTCAATCGCCTGTCGATCTTCCTCATCATCAATAGGTAGTATAACACGCGCAAGTGGTTGCCGCACATTTATTTCCAACTTATTACGCAGGCTCAGTACCATCGAAGAAATTTGTCGGGCCAGCCTCATTCTGTGTTCCAACTGCTTGTCGATAGCTGTCTCTTCCACCGTGGGGTAGAACGAAATATGCACCGACTCTTCATCCACTTCGGTCACCTGATTAAGCCGCTGATACAACCATTCACCCAGGAATGGAGCAATGGGACTAATCAACTTGGCCAGATCTACCAGGCATTCGTACAGCGTCTGATAGGCGGCCTGTTTGTCCAGACTTTTGCCTTCTTTCCAGAAGCGGCGGCGATTCCGTCGCACGTACCAGTTACTAAGCTGATCTACAAAATCTTCGATCGTCCGCGCAGCTTTCGTCGGCTCGTAATCATCCAAATACTCATCAACCAACTTCACCGTGGTATTGAGACGCGAGATAATCCAGCGATCCATCTCTACCCGATCACTAACCGGAATCTGAGTACCGGAATAATTGAAGCCATCAATATTGGCATACATCGCAAAGAACGAGTATGTATTGACAATGGTGTTAAAAAACTTGCGCTGGGTCTCCTGCAGTCCATCTTTGCTAAAGCGCAGGTTCTCCCACGGAGAGGAGTTACTCATCATATACCAGCGCACGGTATCGGCACCATACTCCTGGATCACTTCAAACGGCTCTACCGTATTGCCTTTGGACTTGCTCATTTTATTGCCATTCTCATCAAGCACCAGTCCGTTGGACACTACATTTTTATAGGCCGGCTGATCGAACAACATTGTGCCCAGTGCGTGCAGCGTGTAGAACCAACCTCGCGTCTGATCTACACCTTCGGCAATAAAGTCTGCAGGGAAATGTTCCTTAAACTTGTCTTTGTTTTCAAATGGATAGTGCCACTGCGCAAACGGCATCGATCCCGAATCAAACCATACGTCCATCAGATCAGGGATGCGCCGCATCGTGCCACCATCGGGACCTTCCCAGGTAATCTCATCGATATGTGGGCGATGTAAGTCAATCTCAAAATCATCTGCCAACCCGGCTTTCTTCTTCAACTCTTCGACACTACCGACCACTTCAACGTGTTCAGGATTTTTATCACTGACCCACAACGGAATGGGGGTTCCCCAGTAGCGCTGTCGCGAAACTGCCCAATCAACGTTATTTTCCAGCCACGTTCCAAATCGGCCACTGCCCGTACTTGGGGGCTTCCAGTTAATTTTCTTGTTGAAGTCGACCATTTTATCCTTCACATCGGTCGTGCGGATAAACCACGACTCCACCGGATACTGCATTAGCGGCGTACCTTTGCGCCAGTCATGCGGATAGTTGTGCACGTAGGTCTCATGCTTGTACATCAGGTATTTATCCTTGATAGCACGAGCAATATCGCTGTCGGCATCTTTAAACCACTGTCCTTCAAACTCGGGTACCTTGTCGGTAAACTTCCCGTCTTCGTCGACGGGATTAAACAACGGAATATCATGCTCCTGCCCCATCTCATAGTCGTCAGCACCAAAGGCAGGCGCCGTATGTACAACGCCCGTACCTTCATCGGTTGTCACGAAATCGGCCGAGACCACTCTCCATGCATCATCTTTATCAAACTCTTCGAGTGCATAGTCGAACACCGGATCATACGTCCAGCCTACCAACTCTTCGCCTTTATACTCTTCCACAATCTCATAATCGTGATCAATCACTTCATCAATGCACTCCTTGGCCATGATATAATACTCAGTGCGGTCACCTTCGGAGAGCTTAATCTTGGCGTAATCCAGATTGGGATTTACGGCCAGCGCCATATTCGAAATAATCGTCCATGGCGTAGTTGTCCAGGCCAGGAAGTACACATCTTCCGACATCTCCACCTTGAACTTCACAAAGATTGATGGATCCTGCACCTCTTCGTAACCCTGAGCTACTTCGTGTGAGGATAACACCGTGCCGCTGCCCGGCGAATACCACTGGATTTTATATCCCTGGTAAACGAGTCCTTTTTCGTAAAGCGTCTTGAATGCCCACCAGACCGACTCGATATAATCGTTGTCGAAGGTCACATAGGGATCATCCAGATCTACCCAGTAGGCCATGCGGTTGGTGAGCTTGTCCCAAAGATCCTTGTACTTGAGTACACTAGTACGACATTTATCATTGTACTCTGCTACACCGTATTCTTCGACCTGCTCACGTCCTTCCAGATCCAGCTCTTTTTCAACCTCAATTTCGACCGGCAGACCGTGCGTATCCCAGCCGGCCTTACGCTCCACGCGAAACCCCTTCAACGTCTTATAACGGCAAAACATATCCTTAACCGTCCGCGACATCACATGGTGGATACCCGGCTTGCCATTTGCTGTGGGTGGCCCCTCATAGAATGTAAAGGGGATCCCCTCTTCCCGGGTGGAAATACTTTTCTCAAAAATATTTTGCTCTTTCCACCACTTTAGGGTTTCAACTTCGAGTTTAGAAAAATTTAGCTTTTTGACTTCGTCGAACTGTTTACTCATAAAGGCCGTTGTACCTTCTCAGTTGGCTTTTTAGAAAGCTACTAATATAGGAGTTTTCCCGATCCTACAGTAGCCTAAGTTATTTTTCATTTTGTCATCAATATAAACGAGCACCAAAGATACAAGTCTTAGGTCACCAATTCACATTATATAAGTGAATTTTCTTTGTAAGCGACCTATTAAAAGCAAAGCCTAAGCAAGTTGCAAATTAGAATTGGGAGCAGCAGAACTACTTTATTGTTGTGAGTGTTTACGTTATCCTTAGCTATTTGAAAAACGTATTGAACTTTTCAAAAGCCTAAACCCAAACTGTAATCTCGATTATAGGGAGAGCTCGTTGTTTTAAGTTATCTGGATGATATTTTTGCTTTTAAATATAGATTTCTCTCCGGACTACGCCGGGATCGAAATGACATTTAAAAATTTTAGCTTAACGATTTTTCATGGATTTATCAGTTTCTAACCCCATTACCAAAGATAATCACTACAAAATCTGTTTTGTCTGTTTAGGAAATATCTGCCGCAGCCCCACGGCGGAGGGCATCTTCCAGCATCTTATTGACGACCGCGGTCTCGAGGACTATTTCGAAGTAGATTCTGCCGGAACCTCGGCCTACCATATTGGGGAATCGGCCAATAGCAAGAGTCAACGCACCGCCCAAAAGCATGGCATCACGCTGCATTCCAAAGCGCGGCAGTTTAAGCAGTTTGACTTGGAATACTATGACCTGATCCTAGCCATGGATAATGAGAATCTGAGCAACGTGCAGCAGATGGCTAATGGCGGTCAGGATACCAAGATCGGCCGCATGCGGGATTTTGATCCCCAGCCCGGAGACGGCCAAGTACCGGACCCTTACCATGGCGGACCGGAGGGCTTCGAGAATGTATTTCAAATCGTCAAACGTAGCTGCGAGCAATTGCTCGATGAACTTGAATCACATGTCCAAAAATAACTTATGATCCCTGACTCTGTTACACAGCAAATTCAGCAATCGCTGGGTTCAAATATTGAATCCTCTCAAAGCGTATCTGGCGGCAGCATCAACCGGGCGGCTAAAGTAACGCTTTCTGATGGCAGAACATGCTTTTTGAAGTGGAACACCACCGCTGACCCCCACATGTTTGAAGTAGAGGAAAAGGGACTCGAATTGCTAAAGTCTGCCAATACCTCGCTGCGCGTGCCGGACGTTTTTGCAACCGGAAAAACTGAAACTGACACCGGGTATCTACTTCAAGAATTTATTACCGAAGGACGATCGGAACCGACCTCGGCTCAAGAGTTTGGTCAAGCGTTGGCAACGATGCACCAGCATCACGAAGATCGGTATGGGCTGGATCACGATAACTACATCGGCAAGTTGCCGCAATCCAACGACTGGCACGACAACTGGATCGACTTTTTTGTGGAGGAACGTATGCAGCCGCAGCTCAAGATGGCAACGGATGCCGGCAAGCTGGGCTCGAGCACGGTCGCTCGCTTCGAATCGATGTACAAGCAACTGCCGGACATCTTTCCGGAGGAGCCGCCCAGCTTGTTACACGGTGATCTCTGGGGTGGCAATTACTTCTTTGACGAAACGGGGCAGGCTACTATTTACGATCCTGCCGTGTATTACGGGCACCGCGAAATTGAGCTGGCCTTTACGCACCTGTTTGGAGGATTTCCACGGGCATTTTACGATTCATATGAGGAAGCTTATCCGCTGGAATCGGGCTTTTCGCAGCGCAAGGATGTGTATAACTTGTATCCGCTGCTTGTGCATACCAACTTATTTGGCGGCAGTTACGCCCGACAGGTTGAGGGAATCGTAAAACAATTTTAGAAGAACTATTTCACTGATAACCACTGAGCAGAGACAAAGGTACACGAATATAAGACTAGCGTTCGGCAGCAAATATAAATAATATGTAGGCCGGCCAGCCTTGCTAGGCGTTAACTATTCAACATTTAGTTATTATCGTCAGCTAAAAACTATTTATCGAAAATCCTTTTTCCTATTGATTAACGTAGAGCGATTTGCCAAATCGCTCTACAAATGAACATTTCATGTATGAGCTATTACAAGTGTAATTAGCCACTTATCTTTGCTACGTTGTGTTACTCTGTAAAATAAGTTTTTATTAACCGTAGCTTTGTAGCATTTAACAATAAATTCAGGCGGATGTCATCCGTCTCCACTAAGAAACACCCAAATGCCTGATTACCAAAAAATAATAAGCCTCGTTCCCAGTCTTACTGAATTAGTTATTGATCTGGGACTCGAAAATAAGCTTGCCGGACGAACGCGGTTTTGCGTGCATCCCAAAGACAAAGTAGAAGAAATACCTATTGTGGGTGGCACCAAGAATCCACGGCTGGATAAAATTCGGGAGATCAATCCCGATTATATCATAGCCAATAAGGAGGAAAATCGGCCCGAAGATATTGCAGAACTGATGGATGATTTTGAGGTCAACGTTACGCAAATTGCCACCATTGAGGATGCGCTCATTACCATCCACGAGCTTGGGCAGGTTTTTGGTAAAGCGGAACCGGCCAATCAAATGATTACTGAAATCCAGCAACGGCTGGAGGAGCGGCCCGATGAACAGGAACTAAGTACAGCTTATATGATCTGGAAGGATCCGTGGATGACGGTAGGTCATGATACTTACATCCATGATGTGCTGCAGAACTGGGGACTACCTAATGTATTTGACGACCAAACACGTTATCCCAAAATAGAGCTGAAGGAACTCAAGCGTCATAATCCTGACCTGGTGTTGCTCAGCAGCGAACCCTATCCCTTTAAAGAAAAACATATTGCAGAAATTGAGGAAGCATGTCCCGCTGCCCGTGTACTGCTGGTGGAGGGCGAATGGTTCAGCTGGTATGGGTCGCACATGAAACACGCCTTTGGGCGCCTTAATGCCTGGCGGAAAACCATTTCCGATTAATCCAAGATTAACAGTGCCGCTGGCTGACTGGAAGCCCAATTTATTGTACTATTAAGGCATAACCATCGTTTAAAAAACTATGATGAAACAGACCATAATAAAATGGATGCTGCCTGTCCTGTCTTTGATATTATTTGGGATGGCTCTCCCGGCCGCAGCCCAACAACAAAGCCAGAGGGTTGGGGAGACAGAACTTGTTAAGGCGAAATCGGCTTATATCGACGGACTAGCAGCTTTCGAAAATGAGGATTATCAAAAGGCCCTGAATCTGCTGAATACTGCATATGTAAAATTACCGGACCATGCGGGGGTCAATTTTGCCTTGGCAGATGCCTATCTACAAATAAATGACATTGCCAATGCCGAATATTATGGCAAGCAAGCTACCAAGCTGGATCCCAAAAATCGATGGTACCGCCTTAAACTAGTCAATATTTATCAGACGGCCGGGAAATATGATACGGCCATCAACGAACTCCAAGCAGGTCTGGAGTATCATCCCCGCGACAAAGATTTGCTCTACGAACTTGCACAGCTATACGACAATCAAGGCGAACTTGCAGAAGCCAACAAAGTCTACAATAAACTGCTCTATCTCGAAGGCCAAAACATCAGCGTACACCTGCAGAAATTGAAAAACTTTAAAAGTATGGGACTGCAGGATTCCGCCATCGTTGAGCTCGAAAAAATCCGGGAACTCGATCCCAGCAACCTTTCGACTCTGCAAGTACTGAGCGATTATTATCTGCAAATGAATCGCCTCCAAGAAGCCCGAAACGTCCTGCAGCACGCTCTGGAGATAAGCCGCACCAACCCCAAAACGCTGATTATGCTCTCCGATGTCTATATTGCCGAAGCCAAATGGGACAGCGTGGGTTCGACGCTCAACACGATTATGACCGATTCCACCGTTGAATCTCAAACCAAACTACGAGCCGCAGAATACCTGTACTCCAAGCTTAAACAAAATCCCGACAACAGCGGCCTCCGCGAAGCTACGGGGTCAGTATTTCAAGGAGTCGTAGAATCCAATGCCGAGTCGAGTCAACTTATTTCGCTGGCAGCGGAATTCTTCTCTAATACCGACCAGACGGATCTTGCACTAAAAGCCCTGGAACGCACCAACGAACTTATCCCGACCAATGATTCGGCATGGAAGAAGCGGCTGCAACTGCTGCTGCAACAGGGGCGCATCGGCGAAGCCCTGGCTGTTGGGAAAAAGGCCGCCGAACAGATTCCACAGGATCCCCTGGTATTGTACCTTTTAGGAAATGCCTACCTGGCTGAAGGACAACATTCCCAAGCCATCGAGAAACTAAGCGCTGCCTCGAAACTACCGGCTCGTAAACCCCTCAAATCCAGCATCCATGGTTCTCTCGGCGATTCCTATGCAGCTAGGGACCAGTGGGAAGATGCCTACAGCGAATACGATAAATCACTCGAATATAATCCCGAAAATGCTAATGTCCTGAACAACTATGCCTATCATCTTTCGCAGAACAGTGAAAATTTGACCAAGGCAAAGCAAATGGCCAGGCGTGCCCTTGAGCTTGATCCCAACAATCCCTCGTTTTTGGACACCGTGGGTTGGATCTTTTACCTGCAGGGATCTTACAAGGAGGCTGAAAATTTTATCCAAGCGGCCATCAATACCGGCAATGCCAGTGCCGAGGTCTTGGAACATATGGGTAACGTGCTGGATAAACGTGGTAAGAAGCAGGAAGCGCAACAATGGTGGAAAAAAGCACTCGAAAAAGATTCCTCGCGTACTCATCTCAAAGATAAAGTATCCAAATAACGTGAACAGAACGCTGCCACAACTTAAACGCTTTGCACTGGGACTGCTTTGTCTTGTGCTCGCTTCCTGCTCGGGGTCAAACGAGCTCAGGCAGGATGGGTTTATCCCCTCTCAAAAATCGCCTTCGGAAATTGTAAACAACATTCCCGACTACAGTAAAAATCTCACATCCATTGATGGGAAAGGACGGGCTATTGTCAGCGAACCCGGCAATACCGAGCGGGTGACGGTACTGTTTTCCAGCAACCGTAATCGAAGCCTGGTAACGGTGCGCAACGGCATCGGTATCGAAGGTGGACAACTGCTTACTGATGGCGACACCCTGCTGGTCTACAACAAAGTGGACAAATTTGCCAGGAAGATTCCCATTCGCGGCGGCAAACTCAGTCGCATCAACCGGCTGGCCTCTCTCAATATTTTGGATATGATCAGCTACTCGGTTTCGGCTGGAAACGTTGAATCGGTACTCGAAAATAACGACCTGTATCGCCTGCTGCTGACAAATGGCACAAAGGTGGATGTGGCCAAGGATTCGGGGTTAATCAGACAAGTGCTGCAGCCACAAAACAGTAAGCTGCCCTACTCCAAAATTATGTACGATGCATATGGCGATATTGAGGGGTTCAAGCTTGCCCGCAAAATTAGTATCTTTGGACCGGAAGGAAAATCTAAAGTGGCTTTACAGCTTACAGGATTGGAATTGAATCCTGATTTAAAAACGCTAACCATCAATCTTCCAGAGGATATACCAGTATACTACGAATGAAAAAAATCTGCTTTTCCATAGCGCTGCTGATTGGCCTCGTCTTCACGTCGAGCGCCCTTTTTGCTCAGGCTGAAGCCCTGAAAGATTTTAAGCAGATGCGCGAGCAAATCGTACAAAAGCAGCAAAATACGCGCGCTGAAATTGAGCAGCTTAATCAGCAGATTCATAAGTTTGAACAACGCCTCAAGCAGGCCGATCAAAAATACGAGGCGCTCTACAACAAATACAAAGATCTTAAACATCTAATTGCCCTGCAGGATCAGAAACTCCAAAAGCTGCAGAACGAGCAGTCACAGATCGAAGAAGAGATTTCAGTGACGACCCAATCGCTCGAAGAAAAACGGCAAGAACTTCAAAAACTAATTGAAGACTATAAAAAAACGCTGGGATATCTTTATAAACATGGGCGGACCTCGCAGTTGGCCCTGATCTTCTCTTCCTCTTCTATCAACCAGATGTTAGTACGAGCCTTCTATCTCGAAAAATTCAACCAATTTCGCGAAAAACAAGCCGAGGAAATCCGTCAGGCCGAGCAAGAGCTCGAGCAGACCAAAGAACAGCTAAAACAGGCCCAGGAGAAGAACCAGGAAGTGCTGGCAGAAATCAGACAGCAAAAACAGCAGCTTGCCGAGAAGAAACAGCAGCAAGAGAAAAATGTAGAACTGCTTCGCGAAAACCGAGATCAAATCAAAACCAAGCTTCAGGAAGTTCAGGAGCAGAAGCAAAAGCTGAACAGCACGCTGACGGATCTCATCCAGAAGGAAGAAAAGATAAGGAAGGCCGAAGAACGACGAATTGCCCAGCTTGAACGGGAACGCAAGAAGAAGCTGGCCGCCGCCAAGAAAATTGAAAATGATGCCAAGCGGGCCAAAGAGGTTAAAAAATATTCCGAGCCTATCAAGATGAAGGAATTTATGGACTCGGATCGCATGGAAGAAATTGAAAAGCGATTTGCCAGCAGTAAAGGTAGTTTGCCATGGCCGGTGCAAAGCCGCACCATTTCAGAACATTTTGGGAAAAAACGCCACCCGGTATATGGCACCGTTACCCCTAACCTGGGGATTGAAATTGTCACCGATCCACAAGCCTCGGTCGAGGTTGTACACGACGGCTACGTGATCGACGTGCGACCTATTCCCGGCTATGGGGATGTGGTCGTGGTCAAACACGGTAACTTTATTACTGCCTATGGTAACCTCAGTCAAATTATGGTGCGCAAAAATGAGGTGCTGACGCAGGGCGATACCATTGGTCTTTCCGGTGATTCCGGTTCCCCCAAGGGAGAAAGCTTATTCTTCCTGATCCGCAAGAATAACGAAAACCTGGACCCAGAAAATTGGCTCCAATCAAAAACGGTGTCCAGCAAATACTAATTGGCTTCGCTTTCAAATGTTGGTATTTTCCTGCTGAATTAGCACGAATTAACTTGATTTTTTTCGCATGACCAACTGGCAGCGCATCTTTGCATTTGTGTCCGGCTCTATTGTGTTCGGACTACTCTTGATTCTCATCTCAAACAGCTATATCCAGTATGTTGCCGAGCCCGGGAGCACCGGCTACCTGTTTCTGTTTGGATTCGGACTTATCTTCCTGAACCTCAACTTCGGAACCAGTCGGCGCTTCACTATCAAGGCACTCGACAAGGACTGGGTCTGCTACCTGATGTCTACTCTGACAATTACGCCTACCATTTTCTGGGTCTACACCAAGGATGTGGGACTCGGCGAAGCGGAACTCCTCTTTGTGCTTACCGTCATATTTTCGGCATACCTGGGCTCCTACTTCGGCATCCGCCGAGGAATCGCCAAACGCCAACAATACATGCAACGCCTACGCGAAGATGACCAAGAACTGCCAGACTCCCTCAAGCGTCCCCACGACAACCTGAACCAAAATTAACCACAGCATAAACCTGACAGTGTACCAACTAAAGTCGGTTCCTGTCAGCGTTATTTGCGCAGCAACGCTTTCAGGCTCCGATTATTCGGAATGCTGAAAGGTCTATCCGTAAGGCTAAAACAACTGAAGCTGTTATCTGCTCAGTAGGTGTAATTCTGATTTTTCTAAATTACACTCTTAAAGGTTTTTACATCATTTGATGGAGGATTTTCTTTATAGTATAGATGCACGCTAATTCAACATCTATGCTATGAAAAAACTACTTCTTTCTTTAGGACTTGTTGCACTTCTTCTTGTATCAATCGTACCGGCGCACGCTCAGCCTGACCGCGTGACCGGCGAATCGTTTGCCACGCGCTCCGAGGTTATTGCCCCCAACGGAATGGTTGCCACCAGCCAACCGCTGGCTGCGCAAATTGGTCTCAATATCCTGCAAAATGGAGGCAATGCTATTGACGCGGCCATTGCCGTCAACGCTGCCCTTGGGGTTATGGAACCGACCGGCAGCGGCATTGGTGGTGACCTGTTTGCCATCGTCTGGTCAGCCGAAGATCAGAAGCTCTATGGACTCAACGCCAGTGGACGCTCACCGTTGGGACTCTCTTTTGATGAAATGAAAAAAGAAATCGAACAACGAGACGGTGACGGAATTCCCGCCTACGGGATGCTGCCTATCTCAGTGCCGGGCGCCGTGGACGGCTGGTTTGAGTTACACAACAAATTTGGCAGCACGCAGATGGAAGATCTCCTTGCCCCTTCAATCAAATATGCTCGGGAAGGCTTTCCCGTCAGCGAGCTTATTGCCTTCTACTGGGGCATTGGCGCCCGCATTCACAACGACCGCGTGGGCGCATTCAAAAAAGAGATGACCATGAACGGCGAAGCGCCCGAGAAAGGCGAAATAATGAAACGCCCCGAGCTAGCCAACACCTACGAAATTTTGGCCAATAAAGGTCGCGATGCCTTTTATGAGGGCGAAATCGCCGAGAAAATCGACCAGTTTATGCGCGAAAACGGCGGATATCTTCGCAAGAAAGATTTTGAACAACATAGTTCCACCTGGGTCGATCCAGTATCGGTCAACTACCGCGGCTATGACGTTTACGAACTGCCGCCCAACGGACAGGGTATTGCAGCGCTGCAAATGCTGCAAATCCTCGAAGAGTACGACCTGGGCTCCATGGGATACGGCAGCGAGCAGACCCTGCATCTTATGGCTGAAGCCAAGAAGCTGGCCTTTGAAGATCGTGCCAAGTTTTATGCCGACCCGTCTTTTGAAGATGTACCGGCCCAAAAGCTGATCTCCAAGGAATACGCCAAAAAACGCATGGAACAGATTGGCGAATACGCCTCGGATAACATCAAACCGGGGATGTCGAAACTCGAAGACGGCGATACCATCTACCTTACCACCGCCGACAGCGAAGGCAACATGGTCTCGCTGATCCAGAGCAATTACCGTGGCATGGGCTCCGGCGTCGTGGTGCCCGACCTCGGATTTGTCTTCCAGGATCGCGGTGAACTCTTCTCGATGGATCCCAATCATACCAATGCATATGAACCTGGCAAGCGTCCCTTCCATACCATCATCCCCGCTTTTGTGATGAAAGACGGCAAGCCGTTTATGAGTTTTGGCGTGATGGGCGGAGGCATGCAGCCGCAGGGTCATGTTCAGATTCTCACAAACATGATCGACTTTGGGATGAACTTGCAGGAAGCCGGGGATGCCGCTCGCTGGCGACACACCGGATCCACCCAACCCACCGACGATGCCGACGAATACCTGCAGGACAGTGGCACACTCAACCTGGAATCGGGATACGACTACAAAGCGGTACGTGGACTGATGATGCGTGGCCACGACGTGGCTTTTGATGTAGGAGGCTACGGCGGCTACCAGGCCATCATGTGGGATCCCGATGAGGGCGTCTATTATGGTGCATCCGAATCCCGGAAAGACGGCCACGCCGTAGGATATTAATTTCGATTTTTTATCGAATAAACTAACCTGACAGCGTACCAACAGAGGTTAGTTCCTGTCAGCGTTATCGCTACAACAACGCTTTCAGGTTCTGAGTAAGTCGGAACGCTGAAAGGTTGTATGTGGCATTTTTCTTTGTTGGAACTAAACAGATGCCAACAGGTGTATAAGAAATACATCTGAAGTCATTTCTAGCAAAAACCGGTGACTGCCATGCGTTTATTTCTGGTTAGCAGTTTGATTTTTTTACTGGGATGCTCAAGCTCTGACCCATCCGGCACCGACGGAAACGGTGACGACAATGGCGATGGACCTCCTAGTAACACTAGCTACGAAGTCGTCGAAGCTTTTCCCAACCTCTCTTTCTCTCAGCCACTGGATCTACAACATGCCGGCGACGATAGCGGACGCCTGTTTGTGGTCGAAAAATCGGGCGTCATCCGTGTGTTCGAAAATAAGGCTTCCGTATCAGGCTCATCCGTTTTCCTGGATATCCAAGACCGCGTGGACGACAGCGGCAGCGAAGAAGGACTACTGGGATTAGCCTTTCACCCCAACTACGAAAGCAACGGCTACTTCTATGTTAATTACACAGCGGCCAATCCCGATAGGACGGTGATCGCACGCTTCCAAGTTTCGACGGGAGATTCCAATGTCGCTGATGTGGGAAGCGAACTACAAATGTTAACCTACGCCCAACCATTCAGCAATCACAACGGCGGGCAGTTAGCCTTCGGTCCCGACGGATACCTATATATTGCCGTGGGCGACGGCGGCTCGGGCGGCGATCCCAATGGAAATGGTCAAAATCTAAGTACCTTACTTGGCAGCATCCTGCGCATCGACGTGGACAGTCAACAAAATGGCAACAATTACAGCATCCCGCCGGACAATCCCTACGCTGACAACAACCAAGGCTACCGCGAAGAGATTTACGCCTATGGTCTTCGCAACCCATGGCGATTTAGCTTTGATGCTGAAAACGGTAACCTGTGGGCGGGCGATGTGGGACAAAATAGCTACGAAGAAATTGATCTCATTCAAGGCGGCGGCAATTACGGATGGAATATCATGGAAGGCACCCACTGCTATGAGCCGTCAAGCGACTGCGATGAGTCGGGACTGGAAATGCCGGTCTGGGAGTACGACCACGACCTGGGCAACTCGGTGACCGGCGGCTTTGTCTACCACGGCCCCACCCTCGACAATCTGACCGGCTGGTACATTTATGGCGACTTTGGCTCGGGACGCATTTGGGCGCTGGACAACTCGGATCCAGACAATCCCGAAAACACTCAGCTGCTGGATACTGATATCCTGATCTCATCTTTTGGCGTGGATGCCGACAATGAGCTCTACATCTGTGGCTATGGTGGATCTATTTACAAGTTGGAAGCGGTTGAGTAATGAGTATTAGTATAAAACCATCGCTGCGAAGAAGTTGTGCTCCTGAAGTATAATTACGAGCAACCCAAGAAAATTCCCAGTACTCCAAATAACTGCAAAAGAGTCTCAGAATTCAGCTGCGCAACACTAATACTTCAAACATAGAGAGTGGGTGGCACACTTCTTTACGAATTGTCGAATTCAGCTCGGAGTCGATGATCAAATATCCCAGCTCGTTTCAACGAGATTAATCTACGTTTGCCTGATGATTTATCGTCAGGCAAAGCCCCAAAAAACGTTAGTTAAACAAGTAGTAATCAATTCCAATATTGGCCTGGAAGGCGCGCGCATCCGCTTTGAAAAGCCGGCTGCTTTCCCAGTCGTAGCCAACCTCTGTAAACAGTCCCAGGCTGTTGGACAGTCGCAGAGCAAAGCCGCCGCGAAGTCCCAGCCGAACACGAAATCCGTCGCCGCTATTTTCAGTGTCTGCCAAAGTGCTTAATGCCAGGTTATTACCGAACAAACTATTGAGCTGTACATAGGGCTGAAACCGATCGGTCTTTAATGGATATGCCCGGACAACTGGTCCCGCGCCCCAGCTGCCTACGCCGAAGCTGGCATCAGGACTATCCACAAAAAAGCTGGTCAGCACCTGGAAGCCGACGCCTAAACGCTGCGAGATCATCCGCACATCGCGATACACAAATTCAAGCTCTGAACTACCGTCGGTCTGCAGGGTATCATTGCCGAGATAAGTGAAGTCACTAAGGAAATGAAAGTTGGCCGTCAGCCCGTGTATGCCTACATCAGAGCGCAAGCTTTCGAACCCATCATCAGTGGAATTGGACTCCATCGACTGGGCCGCTGCCGGCTGGCTAATAATTCCGATTGTGACGAGTGCAACTAAAGCGATACTCAAATAGCGAACAAATGAAGCAAATACCTTCTTAATCATTGTGCGTGTGTTAGTGCAAATATTTAGTTAAATCCAAGATTTGATGGCGCCACAAATTGCCTAATAAATTGTACAGATACAACAACTGACTGAGATCTAAAATGTTGCGGATGAACTCTCTTTATTTTGAGCTCAAGGAGGCCCAAGGTAATGAAGTAACTCAAGACACAAAATAAAAAATACAGATCTCTCGCTAAGCTCAAGATGACGGAATGGGGTAAATAAATTCAAATTCATAGTGTCATTTCGAACGATTCCGAATGCCTTTGGACGAATTGAGAAATCTTTGTCTGAGTACAACCTCTTTGTTTGAAGAAAAGTGATAGCTAAACTGCTAGAATTGAGATGAACCCCAAACTACGATTTATGCTCGGGAAAAGGATCGGGCTGTTCTACGTCAATCACTTCGCCTTCTTCTTTGGGATATATTTCGAGCGTCTTGCTGGTAATCTGCTCAAACAGATAGGATTTGCGCGTGGCACCCCAGATTTCAAGCTCGGGGTCGGCTTCGGTAGTAATATACAAGGTGATTGTATCCTCACCTTTGCTGATTTCCAACTGCTGCACATTCTGGAAGTGACTTCGATCAAGGCCGTCAGCTACGCGTAAGATACCCGAGAGCTTTTTCACGCGCTTGCGCACCGGCTTGTCCAGCTTTCGATATCGTTTGTGCCGCTTCGCAGGCGTCGACCGGCGATGGTAGCGTGCCACATTGGCCATAATGTTGATCTCAGTTTCTCTGAATCCTTTCAGGTTGGCATAGCGGATCAGGTAAAGCGCATGTTTATGATGCTTGCGATGCGAAATATAATAGCCAATATCGTGCATATAACTAGCATATTCGAGCAGTTCGCGGTCTTCGTCGGGCAGATCCAGATCATCCTGCAGCTCATCGAACAGTTGCAGCGCCATCTTGGCAACGTGGGTCGAGTGCTTTTCATGCCAGTCGCATTTGCGCAACAACTCAAACACACTTCGGCGCCGGGGATCCGGGAAATCGGCCAGCAGCTCCAGGTCCAGCGAGTCCTTTTCTTTCTTGATGTAATCCAGAATCATCCCCTCGCGCAGAGCGGATTCTGATATCTTGACCCGTTCAATGCCACATTCTTCGATTAAGAAATCCAGCAAAACTACACCCGGCGTAATAATATCGACTCGTTTTTCCTCCAGGCCACTCTGATCGAGCCGCTCCTCACGATCCATCTTGATAAAATCCTTCTGGAACTTTTTGAATGACTCGGTAGAATAGGTCAACTCATTAAGCGTCAGCGAAGCGGTAATTGACTGACGATCGGCAATCATATCGGCGATGTTCTCCATCGTACCCGAAGAACCCACAATCGTACGAACCTCATGTTTTTCCATAGCCTTAAACAGGTCGGTCAACTCATCGGCAAAATGCTGCCGTAACTGCTTGATTTCCTTTTTCGTGATGGGATCATGATCCACAAATTCAGCCGCCATCCGCGCCGCACCAATTTTCTTGCTGGAGCTGTAAAATATTTCAACTTTGTTACCCAGGATAAATTCAACACTACCCCCGCCGATATCAACCATAAGTACGGTCTCGGTGCCAAACGATACGGCATGCTGGATTGCCTGACCGATAAGTTCGGCCTCCCTCTTTCCAGAGATTGCCAGGGCCTTGATCTGCACCTCATCAATCATCCGCTGGATGAACTCACCGCCGTTTTCAGCCTCGCGAATAGCACTAGTCGCATAGGCCAGAATGCGCTCCACATTATAGCTGTCACATAAAATATTAACCTTCTTCAGCGCTGAAATACCACGATCCATGGCATCCTCGCTGAGGCGGTTCTTCATCCCTTTTTCAGCCAATATCACCATTTCTTTGAGCTTGTCGACAGTACGAAAACTACCGTCAGGATAAATATCTGCAATAACTACGTGGAAAGAATTAGTTCCTAAATCGAGCGCCGCAATCCGTTTGGAAGCAGTACCATTAAAGGTCGAATCAGCCATAACTTTAAGTTCGTTGAATATACAGTTGTAAACTAATATACTACTTTTCATCAGGATATACGCTGCAGACCATTCTATTTTGCAGACTTAACAGTTTCTTTACTTTTTCAGCAGTATTATACTATGGTTAAGCGAATTTTTTCGACTATTCTGGGCCTCACATGGCTGCTATTCTTTATTGCAAATGCCACCGCTCAGTCACCGAATTATTTTAAAGATCGGCTCATCATAAAGTACGAGTCGGAGCAAACTCTCCAACAACTCCAAACAAAGCTGAATACTGATCCCCGTACGGCAGTGCAACAAATGCTTGTCATGAATGGCGTGCGTCAAAATCGTCCGCTTATTTCGGATCCACTTCGACAAGCACTTCAGCAACGCAACATCCCCTCTGTCGGTGAAGTGCTTCGCATACGGGAAATAACCTTCAGCAGAGAAATCAATCCCATTCAGCTTGCCGCCAAAATCAGTACTATGCCCGGCGTCGCCTATGCCGAACCTCGGTACATCCGCAAAATGCATCTTACGCCCAACGATCAGCTCGGGAAGTTTGTAGATGCCCATAACTTTACCGATGCCTGGGATATCACTCAGGGATCGCAGGATATTGTCATCGCGATTGACGACGGCGGGGTAGGTTATGACCACCCCGACCTGGACGACCACCTTTGGGTAAACCAAGATGAAATACCGCTGACCTTGCAGCCACAGGTCGATCAAAATAACGACGGCCAAATTACCTCCACCGAGATCCAACAGTATCTCAATGATAATGGAGCAGATTATAACAGCGACGGGAAGATTAACCTGCAGGATGCGCTTGCGGATAACTCCTCATTTATGGACGACACCGACAGTGATAATAATAGCTTCACCGACGACCTTTTCGGCTGGGACTTCTGGGCTTCTGGAGGAGTAAGTAGCCCTATTACCAGAGATAATAATCCTTTTCATGACGGTACTGATCACGGTACCCACGTCGCGGGCATTGCCGCTGCCGAAACTAATAATGGACCCGATGGCATGGCCGGCGCCGGGTTCAACACAACCTATATGGCCGTGAAAACGGGTGGTATTCCAGATGATCCCAGCACCCCAGATATCGATGAAAGTCGTGCCATCGGCTTCGGCTTTGAGGGCATTCTTTATGCGGCCAATAACGGAGCAGATGTCATCAACTGCAGCTGGGGCGGCGCAGGGGCATCCCAGGCCGAGCAGGACATCATCAATCTCGTTACCGATATGGGATCACTGGTCGTGGCAGCATCGGGCAACGAAGGCATTGGACAAGTAGGCTATCCCGCTGCCTACGACCGGGTGCTGGCCGTAGGCTCGGTTGAACCAAGTGGATCTGCAGCTATCTACTCCAACTATGGCTACAACCTGGATGTGCTTGCCACTGGCTCGCAAATTCGCAGCACCTCGTATGATGGTGCGTTTGTAGAGAAAACCGGCACCTCCATGTCGACGCCTGTCGTCAGTGGTCTCGCTGCTCTTGTCAAAGCGGAACATCCCGGTTGGTCGGCTGATCATATTGGCGCGCAGGTGCGGGCTTCAGCAACTTATATTGATGATTCAAACGCCAACCGGCTGGGACATGGCTCAGTAGATGCACTGCGCGCGGTGGATACGAATCTACCCGGGCTCAAAGTTGTTTCTTCCGACTTTGTCAATGAGCAAGGCGACAAACTATCCCTGGGACAGTCCGGAACCGTCAATCTACAACTGACCAATGTTGGGAGTAGCGGATCCGGAATCGAACTCCAGCTGGAAGCCCTTAACGAAAGCGGAATCCAACTGGCAAACGCCTCGCAGTCACTGGGAACCATCGCTACCGGCGATACTGTTCAAACTTCTTTTGATATCACTATTACCAACGATTTTGATCTTGACCGAACGCCCACTCTTCGGTTAAACTTTTCTGCCAGTGGCAATAGCTACTCCGATTTTGATGTCATTGAGTACAACAACTTCTTATACGATGTAATTTCCGGCAATAACGTTAAGACTTCGTTTGCGGCCGACGGTACTATTGGTTTTACCGATCCCCTCTCGGGTACTGGCGGTGTCGGCTTTATCCCACGAGAACCGCAAGGCAATGGTTATCAGGAAGGTGACAACCTGCTCTTTGAAGGGGGATTGATGCTCTTATACAATGACGAACTGTTTGATGCAGTTCGTACACAAAATGGGGTCTCCCGTGATTTCCGGCCCGAGCAAGTATTCTATACCCAGCAAGAAGACAATCAGACCTATGGATACGCCCGTTTCTTAACCGATGCTGACACCTCTAAACAGGCATCAATCGAGGTTGAAACCTATGCGCTGGATAATCCTTCCGTTAACAATGTGGTGTTCGTAAAATACACCATTCACAATCCCAATAACTTTTTTGTGATGGAGGATGTCTATGCCGGCCTGTTCAATGATTGGGATCTCGGCAGCAACTCTGGTAACAACAGCATTTCATTCAGCGAATCCGACAGCTTGCTCTACGTGTCAGATGAATCTTCAAACAGCTCCCAACCCGTAGCTGCCGTAGCTCATCTTGGCCCAATTTCCGGAGCTCTTGCCATTGATAATACCATTGAGGGGCAGCAGGATTCGCTCACATTCGGACTCTATGATGGTTTTACGGATACTGAAAAAAGCAATGCCCTTACCTCTCAAACAATTCGCACGTCGGTGCAGAATACTGATGTTTCGGCCGTTGTGGCCTCTGGTCCCTATACCATACCACCCAAAGCGGAGGTAACCGTAGGCTTTGCTTATGCTTTCGGCAATGACCTGGATGAGCTGCGCAATCAAATCGAAAATGCCAGGCAACGCAATCTATTTGCTGTGTCCTCTACCGGACAGGCCGAGTCGGCAAACATGCCCCAGCAAACCAAGCTGTTTCAAAACTATCCGAATCCGTTCCAGAACAGCACCCGTCTGCGCATTGACCTGCAGCAATCCACCAAGGTAACACTTACTATTTATAATGCAGTGGGACGCAAAGTGCGAACCCTGGCCGACCGGACGTTCGATTCCGGCTCGCACTTTATCCAATTCAATGCCCAGCAGCTCAGCAGCGGCGTTTACTTTGTGCAAATGAAAACTTCCAGCGGCGTGCAAAGTATCCCCATGACGCTCATTAACTGATGACAGCCCCTACTTCGACTTGTCCTTTTTGTGAGCGTTGCGATTTTGTTCCGAAACTTTAAGCCGCATTTCACGACGTTTTTCGGCCTGTTCATAGCGCTCTTTCTCAAAATCAGTTTCGGGAATAATCTCGGACACCGGAACTGTTTTGCCGTCAGCATCCACAGCCACGAATGTATAGAAAGAGGTCGTACACAGCCGCCGCTCACCGGTGCGAAGGTTCTCTGCATAGACCTCCATGGCAATTTCCATCGAGGATGTAAATGTGCGTGTAACTTCACCTTCGATAACCACGACTTCGCCAAGCTTGATTGCATTTTTGAACTCGATGCTGTCGGCCGCTACGGTAACAACGTTGCGGTTGCAATGCCGCTGGGCCGAAATGGCTGAGCAGACATCCATCCACTGCATCAGACGTCCACCCATAAGATTTCCAAGCGGATTAGTATCATTGGGCATCACCAGCTCATTCATCCGCACGCGGGAGGCAGAAACGGTTTTCTCATTGGAGTCGGAATTTACACGAGGCGTCTGTTCGAATCGGTTCGTCATAAAATACTGTTTTAGTAATTGTTAGATCCAAGATAATGGTTAGAGCACTCAAAAGTAGAAGGTTGGCACCAAAAATCGCCAACCTTAATGAAGAGTTGATGAAAACAGCAGGGCCAATTATACTTGTTGCTAAAATGATCGCTGATTTATGAAAACAAACCTTCGTCACGTCCCCGCTTTTATTTCACCCCGCTGGTATTTCAACGGTCATATGCATACCGTGACCCGATCACTTACCGGTGATACCAATCCGCCAGCTGTTGAGCGCATCGAGATCCCAACACCCGACGACGACTTCCTGGAGCTCGACTGCGCCATCAAACCGGACTCAGATGAAATAATTGTCTTGTTCCACGGGCTAGAAGGATCCACCGATCGGTATTACATTGTGGAAACCATGAAGACGCTCCTCGAAAATGACTTCTCCGTAGTGGCGGTCAACTTTCGCAGCTGCGGATCAAAATTGAATAACCAGCCCCGCTTTTATCATTCGGGAGAAACCAACGATTACCGCACAGTTTTCCGATGGATCCGGCAGCAATATCCCAATAAGAAAATGGGGGCGGTGGGCTTTTCACTGGGCGGCAATGCGTTGGTCAAGTATCTGTCTGAAGAAGCCGGCAGCACGCCCCTGCAGGCCGCCGTGGCGATATCGGTACCCTACGACCTGCGGTTGGGATCGATCTTGCTATCCAGCGGTATTCACCGGCTATACGGATATTACTTTCTGCGCACGCTCACCGAAAAGCTCGAAAAGAAACGTCAACAGTTCCCCGATCTACCCTCCTTTTCGGGATCCACAATCTACGACTTTGACGATCAGGTCACGGCCCCTATTCACGGATTCGACGGGGCCGATGATTATTACGAGCAATGTTCAGCGCGACGGTTTGTCGAAGACATAACAACCCACACCTTGCTGGTTCACAGCCACGAAGACCCGATGTGCCCTATAGAGGCGATGCCGCTGGCAAAAATCAATCAAAACAAATTCACCGACTACATCATTACTGATAGTGGCGGGCATGTGGGATTTCGAAGCAAACCCAAGGGATGGCTACAGTTTGTCATCGAAAATTACCTGAGCAGCAATCTTAGATAGAAGAACATAATATTGCTCTCTTCTTAGTCAAAGCTCAAAAATAGATACTGATTAGCACGATTTATCGTGTTATTACATCAAAAATCACATGGAAATGTGATTAAAGTCTAGCTTCGCTTTTGTTATATAAAAATGAGGAAAAGAATCAACAATCGTCTGTCTATATGCCTTCATCAAGTAACCACACTTCTCTACTACGCCCAACAATTATTGGACTCTTGGGACTTTTAATAACAATCAACCTGCAGGCCCAAACCACCAATGCAGACTCGACGTGGCAGAAAACCTTTGAGAAAAATCTGAACCAGGCAAGTCAGCTTTCTGAATCTGGACAAACAGATTTATCACTAGCTCTTACGCTGTTAGAAACGGCAGCCCAGTATAACGCCGCCACCTATTATGAACCTATTAGCAAGTTTTACATCCGCAGCGTAAGACAGTCCTCTTTTGAGAAAAATCCAAAGGTAGTACGGCAGGAAGCTGAACGTATAATCCCCCTTCTGGCGGATTCTAGTCAAAAAAAGTGGCAGATGTTTATCAAAAATAATAATGACAGGCTCGTCAATAACATAGTACAATTCTGGGAGTCCAATGATCCTGTACTTTCATCTCCAACAAATGAGCGGCTTATTGAACACTAGCAACGTATCACCTATGCCCGCACCCATTTTACCAAGAATAAAAAATCGCCATACGGGACTGACGATCGTGGCACAATTTACGTCCGATTTGGACGGCCGGACCTCCAGTTCGATCGGACTATTACGGTTGATTATACCAGTTCCACTTCTATTGAACAAAATGTACAGTTTAGAAACGGTCGGGCCCCTGAATTTGATATTGTGATTTGGCGATATTTAGGCAGCGACACGCAGGAAGAACATCTGCATCTGTTTGGAAAGCGAAAGGGCATTGGCACCTTTGGCCTCCGGAAGAGTGTATTAGAAATCATGAACTTTGACATGCAGACAAACATCGTAGAGGGCACGAACCCAATGGGGCCAATTAATCGCCAACGAGTAGCGCGCCAAGTTTACTTGCTTGGTGCCTTTGAACGACTTTCAGCTTATAGTCCGAGCTTTTCCAATCAATACTCATATTTGACAACCAAAGACCTAACCAGGACACGAGTATCATTTTTAGAGTGGGCGTTTGAAGGATTCTTGTCTCACCAAAACAAAGAGGTTACAAACCAGACAACAACTATTCCCGAATATAAAAGATTACAGCCGAAATTTTCTACGTACGAATTCCGTGACCAAGAGGGGAATGTTGAATTTAACTTTGCCTTTGATCCCGGCATTACCGAGCGGCTTCATCAAAACAAGCGATCACTATCATTCTATGGAGACAGTTTGACGCTCAATTTAGGTTTGGAAGCCTTCCGAAAATCCGGTCCCAAAGTCTTTTCTCAAACCTATCCGTTCCAGCTCTCCAGTAAAAATGTTTCGTCCCCTATCATGTACACGATTAAAGATCCGGGACAAACTTCAGTTGTATTTACTTGCGAAGTTGTAAACCCGGCACTGTCAGATATGAATTTAGCTTCTAACATTGCCGAGGCTACCTCTAGTTCACTGCTCTGGGCTTCGGGACGTAAAAAACTTTCGATCCCTAAGCCTTCTATTGATCCTAACCAGTTTGATGTCAGCGATATCGTACTGGCCGACCAACAAGAAACGACATCCGGTAGCCGAATCCCCATCAAGCCCAATCTCTCCCATCAGTTCAAAAAAGATTCCCAGGCGATGATTTATTTTGAGGCTTACAACGTACCCGATGGTGGTTATAAAACGACCTATCACTTCGAGAAGGATCGCTTCCTGTTTGGCCCTAAAAAAATAGATGAAAAAGCAGAAATCACGTTGTTAAGCGAAAAAACAGAGGGACGAGATAGCCAGCTCTTTAGTATTCCTCTGCAAGGTATCGATACCGGAGAATATACACTGATATTTGAATTTCAGCCGCTCAGCAAGCCCGGGCAAACCATCCAGCGAAAAATCACAATCCAAATATCAAAAGAGCCGCAAACATAGGGCTTACCAGTTGAGGACCATTTGCAGGAATGGTAGTTTGGGAGATGATGTTTTCGAGACTAATCTTAAATATTTAATCTCATAATTAGATACATGGTTATCATTGTTGGGGCGGGACCCATTGGGCTGGCGACTGCCATTGAACTGAAACGACGCAACATTCCCTCCAAGATTATTGAGCGTGGCTGCTTGGTCAATAGCATTTTTAATTATCCCAAAGATATGACGTTTTTCTCCACCTCGGAGCGACTGGAGATCGGCGGCGTGCCCTTTATTTCACATAATCCCAAGCCAACGCGCCGCGAAGCACTGGAATATTATCGCCGTGCTGCCGAGAGCTACGAGCTGGATGTAAACCTCTACGAGGAAGTACAGGAGATCAACGGAGATGACGGTGCTTTTACCGTAACAACCGATAAGGACGACTACGAGGCATCAAAAGTAGTGGTGGCAACTGGATTTTACGACATCCCAAAAATGATGAACATTCCCGGCGAAGAGCTTGACAAGGTGAAGCACTACTATGATGAAGCCCACGCTTACGCCTGGCAGGATGTATTAGTAATCGGCGGTGGCAATTCGGCTGTGGATGCAGCCCTCGAAACCTACAGATCACATGCCAACGTGACGCTGGCCGTTCGGGATGACGATATTAAAGAATCCGTCAAATACTGGGTGAAACCGGATATCAAAAATCGCATCAAAAACGATGAGATCACCGGCTACTTTAACACCGAGGTGAAAGAGATTAAACCCAAAGAAGTGGTACTCGATACTCCAGAGGGCACCAAAACCATCCCCAATGATTTTGTACTGGCCATGACCGGTTACCAACCCAATTTTGAGCTAATGCAACAATTTGGCATCGAACTTACAGATGACGAAGACCGAATGCCGGTTTATTCAGATGAATCCCTGGAAACGAACCGCGATGGCGTATATGTGGCGGGGGTCGTCTGTGGCGGGATGGACACCAGCAGCCTGTTTATTGAAAATACGCGTATACATGCTGAACATATTGCTGGCGATATCGAGTCCAAGCTAAATTAATATCATCAACCTGATTGATTACACTAGGGAACGTGAATCTTGGACATTTTCTCACAGCCAGGTAATTTTAACGATAGAGAGGTAGAAACAAAGATCTCTCCCGTTGGTCGAGATGACACGTCATAATTATGTATATCCGTCATTAAAAATAAGCGCTTAAGAAATCTTCATTTTTATAGCGCTACCCCTTGTGCTCTTTTACAATCCCCCATTGAAATGGTAGATTAATATCAGCGTATGAATTATGTCCATTGACTAATGTCAAATTGGAAAAAATCTTATCTCTCGTTCGACGACGAGCTTTTTTCAATTCTTGACATTGACGATTTCAAAGCACAGTGCGACCTCCTAACCTACGACAAGAATGAAAAGATAGCAGTAGCTGGCGAAATTCATTCCAATTTTTACTACCTCGAAGAAGGATTGGTCTGCTGTACTGACTTTTCGGAAAACAGAACGCTCTGGTTTGAAAACGAGCACGGATTCTTTACCTGTGCGCAGAGCTTTGTCTACGAGAACCGTTCCACGAAAGAAATCAAGTGCCTGGAACCTTGCCGGGTATATCGATTGGAGAAAACCACACTGCGAAAGCTATGCGACAATCATAAGAAATGGTCACGCTGGTGGATACAACTGCTGGAACATCAATATGTTCGGCTTCAATTCTTTCAGGAAGAATTTTTACCCAAAAGTGCCGCTGAGCGCTACCATCTACTCGTTGAAATGATGCCTGATCTTACATCACGAATTCCACTCAAAAATATCGCCTCGTTTTTGGGCATTTCCCAAGTTTCCCTGAGCCGAATCCGGTCTGGCAAACAGTAAGGGCCATTTTTTAACATATGTAAATGATTTAGGCGCTGCTCAACCCGATATTCTATTCAAGAAAAAGTATAAAGTCCTATCGCTGTAATGTGAAAATCAAACAGATTTGTGATGCAAGATTTAGATATTCTAATCGTGGGCGCTGGCGTTGCCGGGTTAACCTGTAGCAGCTTGCTGCTTCAACACGGGATCAAACCAACCGTCATCGAAAGAGAAGAGGAAAAGCATTTTAATAAGTCGGGATATATGCTTGGCTTGTTACCCCTGGGAGGCCGAGTGCTAAATGCTATGGATGCACGGGATGCGTTCTTTGCCAACAGTGTACAGATGGAACAGTACGAAATCCACAAAGAGACCGGGGAACTGGTAAAAGGCTATCCACTTGATTTTATCAACAAACAATTTGGGTCTTATCGAGGAATTTCGCGTACTAGTTTAATTGATATCTTGCTTGCAAAAAGCAAACAGGATACCATCCGGTACGGCACCACGGTCAAAAACATGGAGCAGCAAACTAATGGCGTAGATGTTACATTCTCGGATGGTCGCAGCCAACACTTTGATGTAGTAATTATAGCCGATGGAATTCACTCTGAGACGCGCAAACAGATCCTGGAGGATGATGAGTTTGCATATAAAGATACTGGCTGGGGCGGCTGGGTAACCTGGCTGGATATCGATCCCATTGCATCCTATAAAGAATATTGGGGCGCAGGCAGTTTCCTGGGACTTTATCCTGTAGAAGATAAAATCGGCGTCTTTCTGGGTGGGCCTGTTGATGAAATAAAAAAGAAAGGGCTAACTTCCTTTATAAGTGAAGTCAAAAGCAATATTGCTGATGATTTTAGCATGCCCAACCAAGCGCTTGACAGCTTCAACTCCAAAAAAGATCCGTTCTTCTGGGAATTCCATGACTGTCGATCCCAAACCTGGCACAAACAAAACGTAGTATTGCTTGGCGACGCTGCTACAGGCTTCTTACCGACGGCCGGCGTAGGCGCTTCGATGGCGATGGATTCGGCCGCTGCACTTGTCGATGAGCTGACAAGAATGGATAAAAATCATATTCCCTACGGTTTAACCTTATTTAGCAAGCGCCAGAAAAAACGCGTGGAAAAAGCCCAAAAGGATTCCAGAGAGCTCGGTAAAATGATGTTCGTTGACTCTTCAATCATCTCAGGAGTACGGAATAAATTGCTTCCATTCTACAGTTTACAACAAATGTTATCTGATCTCACCGATGTTATGGAAGGAGAATAATGTATCCGGCAGGATTAAACTACTAACCAAGAAAAAACTTTACAACAAGGCCTTCTTCATCAAAATAAAAGTATCTGTGGTTAGATTGCCTGAATTTAGAATGGCACTATTTACAAAAAAAGGAAGGCAATCGGTGCTGCGCAAATACCCATAAAAAAAGAGAGGGTAAGCAACCTACATCACGCCGCTACAACCTCCTACCGCTGCTACCTTCCGGTCCTGACGGAGTTGAGAGGGAGCTGGCTGCGTAGGGCCTACCCTCGAAGCCAAAAGATACCATTTATGATGGGTAAATGGCAAATGAAATTGCGCCGTTAATCTATTTAGTCATCATTACATTAACGCCATTCCAATCCTCTGGCGGGGGATTTTCTTTCATCACTTCGCATCGGTCGATATAAACAATGGAGGGATTGGTATGAATGAACGAATCGTCGTTCGGCTGAAAATACTCCAGCTCCTTGGATTCCTTAAATAATTGGATAGCATACTCCCACTTCCGCTGCTGATACGCCTCAATAGCTTGCTCAAATTTCTGCTTGCAGGCAAACTGCCGATCGCTGAGCTCATCACGAAGTCCCATTATCTCGTAGACATCTACCGGCTCGGTTTTACCCTTCACTACAATGCGATCCAGATAGCGGAACACGCATCGGTCACCATACTGCTCGGCCTCTTTTTTTGTATCAGCAGTTACCATGGTATAGACCCCAAATTGCTTGGCACCGCTCTCACAACGGGCAGCCAGGTTTACATTATCGCCCATCATGGTGTAATTGAATCGACTTTCAGACCCCATATTCCCCGTCACCATAACGCCGGTATTGATGCCGATACGATTGCGCATGTGATGAACGATTTCGGGCCATTTTTCACCTTCACTGCGCCATTTATCGCGAAGCTCGGATAACCTGTTCTGCATCAGCTGCGAAACCACGCAGGCTTTGTAGGCATGATCTTTCTGGGGGACAGGTGCCCCGAAGAAGGCTACAATCGCATCCCCGATATATTTGTCCAGCGTACCGCCGTGCTCGGTAAGAATATTCGTCATAGCCGATAGATACTCGTTGATTAAGCCAACAAGGGTATCGGCGGGCAACTGCTCAGAAAACGTAGAAAAAGACTGGATATCGCTAAAAAAGGCCGTGATATATACCTCGTCGCCGCCCAACTGGGGTTCCTTGCCCTCTTCGACCATCTCTTCAACCACCGCAGGTGATACATAGGATGAGAATAATCCGCGAATCCGCTTTTTCTCCCGCTGCTCAACCACATACTGATAACTTTGTGTCGTTATATATCCCACAGTAAGCGCCATCAACATGGCAACCAAATCCATCACAAAACGGAATTGTAGGAACTCAAACAGCACAAGACCAATTACCGCGAGGCTCAATCCTGCATATATTACGAATCCCCACAAGCCGGCAAAGCGACGCGTCAGCCAAACGACCACGGCTATTAATCCAATTAAGATCGCCAGATTCAGCCAAGGCGAAACGTGCTGTATGTATTTTCCTGACAGGATGGTTTGAATAGCATTAGCGTGCATCTCCACACCCGGCATTGTCCCCTGCTGAGCAAAAGGAGTGGAGTGTAGGTCATGTAGCTCAGGCATAGTAGCCCCCACTAGCACAATCTTATCCTTAAAGGCATCAGTATGTTTGAGTCCAAAGCTGGGATCCGAAAACGTATTCATCTGGAAGGTGGAATCCTCGGACGCCAACACAACTGTAGAGTCGTCAATAACAGTCTCATAGGAATAGGTGGGAAAAGTGCCACGGCCCCCAAAGTAATTCATCGTCATCAAATGCTCGGTGTATTTGGGAATCTCGTACGGGCCGAACTCTAAAAGTTCAGTTCTTTGCGAAATACCGGTTGAATCAATATTCCTATAGAGCTTAAGCAGCTCTAGTCCCATGGAATACAGTTGCTGATTGTTATACTCCAAACCTAAGATATACTTCCGGATTGAGGCATCCGCATCCCGATAGGCGCGTACCAATCCCGGCGGATGAGGACTTGCTTTCTGCAGAACCCGATTGGGACGTACCAGTGAAATACTCACCGAGCTGGAGCCCTGCCCACGACTTTGGCCGGTTGACTGGACACTTGCCCCCAGTACCACATTCTTATACTCCTGCAATGCCTCGGCAAAGGTGGTGTCATGAGCAAGGTCGTAGTTATCCCGTTTGTCAAAAAGTACATCAAAACCGATAGCCTTGGCGCCCGCTTGGTTAAGGTTACGAATCAGCTTGGCATGCAAATCAGTTGGCCAGGGATACTTGTATGGAATTTCCTGATCGGCCTGCTGGCTGATGGAAACAATCACGACCGAGGTGTCCTGAATGGCAAGCGGACCTCGAATTTCAAAAAGCTGATCCTTTACATTTAGCTTAAGCTGCTCTACCGGGCCGGAAAACGACAGCAGTATCGCGATGATCAGGCTCACCGCAATTAGGCCGGGAACAACCAGACGCTGTTTCCATGTGTTGTTGCTTCCATCCATAACTTAGAAGTTAAAAATGTAACGGGCCCGCAGTAGATGGTCATTTGGAAATGTCCGTGACGTCGAAAGGGTATTTTGCACGTTGGAATACCGGAAATCGAGCACAAAGGAGTGACGCTGGTTTAAGTTATATCGCGCGCCAGCTCCCACAATATAAGAATTACTTTCTGATACTGAAGAGGAATCACCGCTCTTGTAGTAATCGTCGAACGTCAGCTGAGGAGTACCATTCGTATTGGTAGTCAATGATTTTGACTCGGAGTAATTTTTCGTAAACGCCAGCGACAGATCTACGGTTAGCTTGTCATCAAGCAGGAAAGCTTCGCCGCCCACGCTGGCCCCGACTATCTGAATATCATTAAGTCCACTGGCCGTGACCGTATTATTAATATTGAAAGACAAGTTGGTCTGCAGTGGCAATTCATCGTAACGATTTACGACCCGCGCTGAGAAACTGTTGTTTCGGGCATCACCGTATTTAAAAACTTCGTCAATAGTATTCAAGATTGAGAAGTTGATACTTGCATCATGCGTAATTCCAAAGAGATCGAACTCCTGGGAGACCGAGGCCGTCAGTTGGTACGTATCAGAATACCTAGGATTGGGCGTAAGAAGCGTATCACTCTGCTGTACCGCCAAATTTTGTACGGCGGCTCCCTCCTCGACGCCACTGATGCCGGCAACCAATGGATTATTCAGCGCCACCCCATTTTCACGATTCCGCTTCATCAGACCCACGCTGACGCGGGGCAGACCCGGATCAACCGGGTACCAACTCACATTGGTGCGATAGGTGGTTGTGTTGGTGGTAGCATCCTTATTATTCACCACATTGTCGTGTAGGCGCTCGTAGCCGAGCGTAAGATAGATTCGATTTTCCATGAGCTGCAGGCGATCTGTCACCGAAAAGCCCGCAATATCTTTTCGAACAGTTGTATTGGCTAGTGAGTTATAGTTAGGTCCTATCCAGCGGTATCGCATTTTCAGATTATTGTTATAATAGCTGAGCCCCAGTTCTGACTCTGTCGCCAATATACTGGTGGGAAAATAGGTTTCCGCGGCGGCTCCAGACGTACCCGTATCAAAACGAATGGGCAGCGTATCCATATTTTCATTAATAATAATCAGCCACGATAACTGATCGAGCAGGGTTTCAGTATTTCTATCAAGAGTAAGTCCCAAATCCTCAGCCGCCTCTTGGGTGAGCGTTCCTTCAGAAATATCTTGGTTCAACAGACTAACGGCGGCATCAGCTTGAAACTGAATTCGGTTGTTATCGAGGTTAGTTTCCACATCGGTAGCAGCTACAAAATTTCCTTTGGGCGAAGGATTACCACTCACGCTAAGCTGCTGGGGATTCTGCTGCAGATCCTGCCGCTGCTGGGCATTTAGGCTGCTCGCAAGATCAGGATTTAGATTCATCAAGCTGTTAAAATTATTTATCACCCGGATGGAATTGGTATCATCTTCGACTTTCAGAAAATTAAGGCCAAAATTGAACACATCACTCCCGCCTACACCAATACGGCCACCCATAATCTCGCGTCGAAATGTGCCGTTATCGCTGGTATTAAGCGAATAATTCGTTACGGTCTGCTGGCTCTGCAACGTCTGCTTTTCCACCTCAACCTCTTCATACAGATTATCAATGCTGCGGCGCAGCTTCCCGTAAATTAGTTGGAGGTTGAGCGCTTCATCCCAAAGGTGAAATCCTGCATTGATCCCCTGCATACGCTGACCAGCTATGGTAAACGGATTTAACGTGGGATAGACGTGACCCGCCTCAAACTCCAGCCAATCTCCGACATATATACTTGCTCCAAAACGGTTTTGCGGCTGCAGGCGTGGATCTTCCTGTGTAGTCAACAGCCCGTGCGCCGAGTAGGAAATATTCCCTTTTTGTCCCGATAACCTAACGTTGCCACTCAATGCGTCATTAGCATAACCTCCCACTTGTTGATTGCGCGCCGAAATTTCGACATTACCCTGCGGTGTCCAGTCTTCCCCGGCATTGGCGGCAGATGCCCTCATGCTGGGATCCAATACTGAAAATTTCCAGTCGGCAACCGTGAGAACAGTATCCTGTTTCTGAATTTCCAGCGTCGCTCGGTGACTGCCATTGGTCAGTTCATCCGGCGAATAGGTATAAAAATAGTCGCTCGCATTTGCCTGGCTGGTAACATCCTCACCATCCACCAACATGCGGAACGAACTGTTTGCCGTATCAATTTCAGCCGGATCATAAAACAGCGTAATAGCTACAACCACATCCTGCTGGCCAACAGTGGCTCCGGGCTCAGGTGAAAGAATCGTATAGTCCACCCCTGTATCTTCAACACGGCGTTGGCGTTCACTTTTATGGGGATCTACTACTTCTACCCGGACGGGATCCTGACTGGCTTTATTGGATGGGTAGGTAACCTGTTTACCACTATTCAGTCGGATGGAGAAATAGTACTCCATGCTAGTGGCCTGCTTACTATCCACCGAAAACTCCGCCTTAAACTCCGAAGATGCTAACCGTGCCGGCACCTGATTGTATCCCATATCTCCATCATGACGGTAAAAGACGTAAGCTTCCTGCACGTCGTTGGGATTAATGCCAGGTACGGAAAACGTGAGTTCAAAAGGCTCCGAACGCTCCACAAAAGCCGGCGCCTGATGCCGCACCTGAAAGGGCGCAGTATTCGCCGATGCTTCGACATTACCCCAAGTCAACAGTAGTGCCATTGTTACCAACAGCAGCTTCAACTTGTTCATTTGTACCCCTACAAATATACTGATTTACGTTCAGCGGTTGTTAGTTTTCATTTTCAAATACTTTTACTTCAATCACGCGCTCCTGACCGTTCTCATCAATAAAGCGAATCTTATAAATTTCGGGCTCCATCTGTTCATTCATCTGAGCATAGTCTTCGTCACGCTCCTCAACTTCATCTTCGGTCAGCTCTCCTGTTTTGATTGTTCCATCATCTTGCACTTGTCCATAGCTCCGATCCGTAAGCGTTACGGATTCCCCCGATCCACTAACACTCACTTCTACTTCACCTTCTTTAACCCAGTAGTAATCATTAGCCGTAGCACCAAACTCAGTGCCTTTAACAGAAGCTACCGACGTACTCGTGGCTACCTCGAAATTATCCGCCCCCTGTTCGGATACGTTCAGAAAAATTTCGCCCAGCTCCAGTCCAATACGCGTACTCGTATTATCTTTATTCTCAACTTCTCCACGGACGATGAGTCTGGAATCCGGTTTTACCTTGGCCAAACTTTTATCCATAAACTGTACCAGTGCAAATCCGTTTTGATTAGTACGGAGCGTGTCTCCATTAAACAGTGGCTTGCCGCGCTTGCTTATTTTATTTAGCTGACCCTGATTTCGAATAGCTACCGCGGGTTTAAACTTCTGAACAAAGGCAAGCGGACGCTCAGGCGGATCATACAAATGTGCTCCCATGCCAACAATCCCAATAAATATGAGAGGAACGGAATATTTTAAGAGAGATTTCATAAGACTACTGTTCTTCAATGACAATTGAGATATCACCCTGTTCGGCCTGTCGACTAAGCTCCATCAACTTTTGCATGGCCTGTCCACCCTGGTAGTTTTGCCCGTCGATGACAATCGACTGGAAGTTGTAACCGTCCTGCTGATATTCCTCAAATTTGTTGCCCAGTACTTGCCGCAACGCCTGAGACACCTCACTACTCAGCTTCTCATTTTGGGTACGCTGCTGCGTGGATGCCAAGGTAAAGCCCCAAATCTCAGACTCCCTTTCCTGCACACCTCCACTGGATTCCAACTGACTCACAATCTTCCAATAGTATGTGTTCCCAGGTTCCAGACTCTGGACTCCCGAATTTGGATATTGAAAACTAGACTGCCCCACCACAACATCCAACATCTCATAGTCAACCAGGGAACCGCCACCCGAAGAACCTTTCACCTGGATGGGCGATGTACTTATAGCCCCCTCAATAAGTGATTGCGGACTGTCATTGCCCTTGGCCTCTACAACCACCAGCCGATAGTCAGTGCCAGTAGCTCCCTGCCACTGAAAGTTGGGATAACTGTTTGCAATGGTAGCATCAGCGCTGGCGACATCACCCGGCGAAAGCAGATAAAAATCACGGGTATCCTCTACAATATTACGGCCGATTTCAGCCGTCTCCGAAGCCAGCAGTTCACCTCCCGCCGATCCTCTGTGAACTTCAACCGTAATCTGATACTGGTCGGCCGGGAGTGACGTCGATCCCTTTAATTTATTAACAAACTCTTTGCCTTCGGATGAGAATTCTCCGTCAAATTGAATCAGTTCTTCAACACCGGGCAGGCCATCCCCGATATTATTGTTGGTAGCAAATACCCGCTGCCCCGGATTTAAACTAAACGGCTGGCCGGAAACCTGACGGATCTCTACAATACGACCGATCTTGTCTGATTCAACAATCAGGCGAAAATAAAGGCTGTTGGCATACTCCGAGGAGTTATTCTGCAAATACATCCGGAACAGTGTTGGGCCTTTGCCATTATTTGCCAATAGCGACTGAATATTAATAGATTGTGAGTTGGAAAGCATCTCATCGATCTCAACATCTAGCGATAATTGGGCCTGAACAGGGCCAACAAATGCAAACAACACGAATAAGATGAAACCACTAATCCCAAATCTATGCAACCACATATATCCTCCCGAAATCCTAAACTAAAATCTGAGTTACCCGGTTTACTACCTCTCGATGGGAAAATCTATCAATCCTTGGAACATTCGTTTCCATTCCAAGTAAGAAGCATTGTTTTCAAGAAATATGGATAAATGGAGAAATGCAAAACAAAAAAAGTGGAGCTACGGGGACTTGAACCCCGGACCTCTTGCATGCCATGCAAGCGCTCTAGCCAACTGAGCTATAGCCCCTTATCAGGATGGATAAATATAAAGAACTTTCAACGAAAATTACACAATTTTATCTAATGGAGTTTATTTTGTATTTGACTATATTAGATAACATATTGTAGCCAATATATTTAAAAGGATATTTCCTAATTTTTCGTTAATTTTAGTTTATACAATAGGCAACTATTTAACTTCTAACTTACACTTAGTAACACGATGATAAACACAAAATCAATACTCCTTGTCTCTTCCGTGTTTCTTGGGATGGCGTTATTTTCCGGATGCGCCGGCTCCAATGAACTACGCGCACCTTCTGAACGGACTCTCGAATACCTGCAATCATTAGATGAAGAAACGCTACGCTCTCTTGACACTGATGATGATGGCCTAAGCGATTGGGCTGAAATGAATGAACACAACACCAATCCCCTAAAAGCCGATACCGACGGTGACGGGCTCACTGACGGTAAAGAAGTAAATAAACATAAAACAAATCCGAACAAAGCCGATACGGACGGTGACGGACTGAGTGACGGTGACGAAGTAAATTCATATAACACCGATCCGAATAAGGCAGACACTGACGGTGATGGACTCAAAGACGGCGAAGAAGTTAATAAATACCGTACCAATCCGTTAAAAGCCGACTCTGACGGTGACGGACTCAATGACGGGGCTGAAGTTAAGAAACATAAAACCGATCCGAACAAAGCCGATACGGACGGTGACGGCTTCAGCGACTCTCAGGAAATTGAAATGGGAACCAACCCCAATGATGGAAAGGATCCCGCATATCTGAAAGAAGGTTCTCTTGGAACTGTGAACTTTGCTTTTGATAAGTCTAATATTGATGAACAAGCGGCACGTATCCTCAATCAAAATGTGAAGAAACTGATGAACTCTTCGAAGTTCCGAGTTCGTATCGATGCTTACACCGACCACGTTGGTGGCGACCAGTATAACCTGCGTCTGAGTAAGCGGCGTGCCGAAGCAGTAACACAGTTTTATGTAGAAAACGGCGTTTCAGAAAACCGCATTGAATCTCGAGGACTGGGTAAAGCACCACAACCTTGCATGGATCAAACTCCCAAAAAAGGTTGCCGCAAGAACCGTCGTGCGGAATCTCATCCACTAAGTCCATACAAGTATAAGCCAAACAAGTAAGCGCTTAGCTGGTAACCAATATTATTAGGGCGATCCCAAATGGGATCGCCCTTTTTTATTTACCTGCCAATCCAGATCCAGAGCTGAATCAATTTTTATACATCAAAGAAATAGAATTTTAGCTCTATCGGGTATACTCTCTAAAAACTGATACTGAGTACCCTTCGTTATTTATATAACGCTCTCTTATATGCCCCGCCACTATTTCTATGAATGTACAGGTATATCATTCAACAACTAGGCAAAAAAGTACTGCCCCATTGCCTTATTGTAAGTGCATGTTGTTATTTACAAATACATGAGCAGTTTTACTATGATACCTGGGACTATGGGCTATTTTTCCTCAACTCATCGGCATGCCATGGACTTGTACGATTGCCATAAGTTTTGCCAATTCGGATAACATCATCTTGTGTAAAGACGGAAAGGCTGTCTTTACTTTCGGTACGCAGGTGGTTTAGAATGGCCGCCATTTCAGCTGCACTCAGCCGTGCTTTAAACGACGGCATATAGCCGCTGTATGTTTGCTCCCGAACGCTGACCTCCCCTTCTAATCCATTGAGCAAAATACGAAGTGCTGTTGATTTATCGCCGGTCACCCATTCTGAATTTACCAATGGTGGAAAAATGTCAGCAATACCCTGTCCCTCCCCGCCGTGACATGAGGCACAGTTTTGAACATATAATCGCTTTCCATTCAAGATCGATGGATTGCCCTGCGCGTTAAACGGTACATCGGCAGCTTCATCCAATCCAGGAATACGATCTAAAATATTTGCATAGGCATCTACAATTTCTTTGTTCAGTTTAGCCAACAACGGATGATTACGGTCTCGGTGATAATTGCCAAGTTTCTGATGCATTCCTTTCATTTGGTGATACCATTCGCCCACCATGTGACTTTGGATATGCATCCGCAGCTTATCCGACACCATTTTTTTATCGCCCTGCTCGTTACGTGCCCGGTTTCGAGCAATCATCTGCTGATGATTATAATCCATCTGCTCATACATTTTTTGTAGATCACCATACAGCACTTGCACCTCTTGAGGCAGTGTATCAGCTTTGGCTTGATATTCCGAGATTAATGATTGGTACTTTTCTTGCATCCCCGAATATGCCGTTTCGAACTGCCTGAGCTCACCACTGCTCATATAACGAGAATCATTCATCCCACAAGATATCAGTAGTATACACAGCAACGAGCCAATGATCACACGCATTCGCAACATATCCTCACTATTTTCCTCTTCAGATTATCATGCTGGTATAACATAGAACGTTTTTTACTATTCCTGAAGCCGTTCTTGTATATTTATTATTTGCAAATTTGCAGTCAATATTGCTCAAAACGAAGGAACCTTCAAAACAGTTTAATGAGTGCGAACAGTAGCTGGTCTTTGCCAACTTTGACCATTTAATGGCTCGATGAAAGAAATTCAGAATTTTGTTTTAACATTGTAATGAGCAACGATAAATGCACGCTATGCGACCTTCCTACTCCCGATCCTCCCATCACTGATTCAGAAGTGGAGGGGCAGTTTTGCTGTACGGGATGCCTGCAGGTATATGATCTGCTGCAAGATTTGGATCCCGAACAGGCCGAGCAGGTTCGCCAGGAAACCATTAGCCGACGCCGCCGGGAGTGGGAAGCGGAACAACCGCCCGATTCTTCTGAAGAAGCCTTCCTAAAGGTCGACGGTATGCACTGCGCGACCTGCGAATCATTTATCGAATCACTATCGAGGCAACAGGAGGGCATTTACAAAAGCGAAGCCAGTTATGCTTCAGAGCTGGTTAAGATTTATTACGATCCCGACCGCTTGGATAAAAATGAACTTCCGAAGCTGATCAGCAAAATGGGCTACTCGGCCCACCAAATGGATAGCTACATTGGTGACGATGAATTTTTGACCAAGATCCGACTGCTGATCGGCGGCTTTTGTACCATCATGGGGCTGATCGTCTATAGCCTCATCCTGTATCCGCTCTATATCACTGGACAGCAGATGCTACCTTTTGCACCTGTTGTGCAATATTTTTGGATGGCCAATGTCTTTTTAATGACTTCGATCACCCTCTTTTTTACGGGATTCCCGATCCTGCGTGGCGCTTGGGTGTCGCTTTCTGTACTCAAGCCGAATATGGATCTGCTCGTCGCCATTGCCGCGGTCAGCGCCTACTTGTTCAGTACTATAGCCCTCTTTATGGGCGTCAATGAGATGTATTTTGACGTGACCATGGCCATTGTGATGGTGGTTTCGCTCGGTAATTTCTATGAAAGCCGCATCAAAAAGCAGAAAAACTCCCTGCTAAGCGAGCTGATGGGCAAACGAATTCGGCAAGCACGTGTACAGCAAAACGGTCAATTTTCGACAGTAGAAATCGATGCACTGGAAGCCGGCGATCGGGTGGTGGTTAAAGCCGGTGAACGTATCCCTGTTGATGGGACCATTATTGACGGTCAGGGCGTGGTAAACGAGGCGCTGATTACCGGCGAATCGCTGCCCGTATCCAAACAGCCCGGCGATCGGGCCGTCAGCGGTACCATTCTTACCCAGAATGCCCTCACCATCGAAACCGACGAACATGTGCAAAGCACGCTGGAGAAGATGATCAACCTGATGTGGGACATCCAGGCCAGCCGATCGGGCAAACAGCGCCTGGTCGATAAGATTGCCGCTTATTTTGTACCGAGCGTCTTGGTTTTGGGCATAATCACTTTTGCCTACCACTTTACGTTAGGTGGAGCAATATCTGAATCAATGCTTTCAGCACTGGCGGTGCTCATTGTCTCGTGTCCATGCGCGTTGGGACTGGCTACGCCCCTTGCCGTCGCCTCCGGACTGCGTGATGCGCTGCGGAACAACATTATTTTTAAGACGGGCGCCGTCTTTGAAGAACAAAGCGACACTGATATTCTAGCCTTCGACAAAACGGGTACCCTTACCACCGGCCAGATGCATCTGCTGGACGAAGGCGACCATGAACAAGCCCTACAGTATGCCAGCGCCATCGAACAGTACTCCTCGCATCCTGTAGCCAACGCAATCGCTAATCAGTACAAACAAGAGATTGAAGTCACTAATTTCCAGAGCACTTCCAGAGGAGTTACGGGTCTTATCGATGGAACTGAAATTCGTGTAGGTCAACCTGAATGGCTTGAAGGAAAAGGGGCAGAAATTTCCAGCGATCAATGGTCTCAAATCAAACAAGCCCGACAAAACGGACACGTGCCAACAGGGGTCGCCTGGGATGGAATCGTGCAGAGTATTCTTGTAGTGGGCGACCAAATTCGGGAGGAGGCCAAATCCTTTATCGCATCCCTAAAAGAACAGGGCAAAGAAATTGCCATCATCACCGGCGACAGTGAAGAAGCAGCTCGTCCCCTACAGGAAAAGCTTAAACCAGACTTCCTGTTTACCGGAGCTCGTCCAGAGTCGAAAACCGAGATCATCAATAATCTCAAAAAATTTGGCACCGTAGCTATGATTGGCGACGGTAGCAATGATGCTTTGGCTTTGGCCGATGCTGACCTTGGAATAGGCTTTGGAGATCTGACAGCTATCGCTGCTGAATCAGCCCAGATTGTCATCCCCGAAGATCGGCTGGAGAAAATAAGCAAAGCCTTTAATGCCATGGACCAAACCAAGCGTCGTATCCGGCAGAACCTTGGTTGGGCCTTCTTGTATAACCTTATTGCTATCCCTCTTGCTATAGCGGGACTCATTAATCCGCTGTTTGCTGCCCTTGCCATGGCTGGCAGCAGCCTGCTCGTGGTTGCGAACTCGTCTCGGGAAATGGAGTTGTGATCCCCCAACGACTAGAGGAATAAAGTCGTTGATCTATTTTGTGTATGACAGGGTGTGGCGGTCTAGCAGCTCGTTCTATATTTTCAAAAGCTACACTCCCTCATAGCCGTACACTCGGATGAAATATTGCAACAAACCTGTCAGCGTGAGGAACTGAATTACGATCTTGTGACTGTGACAGCGCATACATGCACAAAAACGCGGACAGATCCAGACACAGGATGCTGTCAGTTTTTTATATCCATCCCTTTCTACCCCCAGCGGATTTGTCTATTTTCCAAACTATTATAACAACATGAGCACCAAAATAATAACCATATGGATTGGGCATTAGCCGGCGTTATATTTGGATTTTTAGGCAGCTTTCACTGCGTGGGCATGTGCGGTCCACTGGCACTAGCTTTGCCGGGTGCCAACCAAGACACTTTTTCACTGGTACTATCACGCCTGCTCTATAATTTTGGGCGCGTAATCACCTACTCCACGCTGGGCGTGGCCGTGGGTTTGCTCAGCCAGATGGTAGCCATCAGCGGTTTTCAGCAGGTGCTGTCGATAAGCGTTGGTGTGCTCCTGCTACTTGGACTTACGGTATCGGCATTTCGTCAAAAAATTAACGAGTGGAAATCCTACCCCTCTAAGTTCATGAAAAAGGCTACCGCTCCCATCAAATCACTATTCAAAAAAGGCACAATGGGATCGCTGTTCCTGATTGGATTGCTGAATGGACTTCTTCCCTGTGGATTTGTCTACATGGCCCTGGCAACAGCCCTGACGACCGGCACTGTATTTGGCAGCTTGTTTTTTATGGCGGGATTTGGACTTGGCACTATTCCGGCAATGTTGACCGTAAGCTTGGCCAGCGGACTCATTTCCGTTTCACTACGGCGGCGACTCAAGAATTTTTCGCCCTACTTTATTGCTGTGGTTGGTATTCTGCTCATCCTGCGAGGACTCGACCTGGCCATCCCATTTATCAGTCCACAATTGTAATCTCTATTCCCACATACCTGTCGGCACAATTTCCAGCAGATGTCCGTCAGGATCCCGAAAATAAAACGACTCAACATTTTTATTCCATTGCTGCTCGTATTCAATCGCAATATTACTAGATCGAATATTCTCTTTTACTTCCATATACTTTTCTTTTGGCACCTCAAAAGCGATGTGCATATTGCCCTTTCCAAAATGAGGAGGCAAACTCTCATCTCCCTTGGTAGCTTCGGCGATAAAACACAATAGAACCGAAGATCCCGCGCGAAAGAATACATGTCGTCCCTCAACTTTGGAGATCACTTCCAGCTGCAGTTGTTGGCTGTAAAACGCCTCCGTCCTATCTAAGTCCTCTATATAAAGAGCTGTTTCTTTAATCTGTGTAATATCCATATATCCTTTGTAATTAAATTAGCAGGCCAATACATGGTTGAAGAGTTATAGAAGTAATCCCATGTTATATTCAATATAAATCCTGAAACCGAAATCCAAGCCATGAAATTCTTAATCGCAAAGTATGCTATTACGGCATTAATTATTGTTATCGTCTCGGAAGTAGCCAAACGCCTTGATCGGCTCGGAGCACTGCTGGCCTCGCTGCCTATTGTAACCATCATGGTGATGATTTGGCTGTACCTGGAAGGTCAGGGAGATACCAAAATTGCTAACCATGCTTTTTATACGTTTTGGTATGTGCTGCCCACACTTCCCATGTTCCTTGCTATGCCTGTCCTGCTAAATAAAGGATTTACGTTCTGGTGGTCACTGCTTATCTGTGTGGGCATCACCGTTATTTGTTTTGTTATTACTGCTTTGGCGGCCAAACAGTTTGAAGTAACGCTCATCCCTAATATTTAAATTCAATATCACCCCGAAAAAGTAAACCATCCAATAACCGTTTCCAGGATTCCTATCGATCCACGAATAGGAACAACATAAGGTTTTAGCCACTTCCTCATCGATTTCAAAGGAATTGGTAAGTTCGACTATAAAATTGTGAGTAAATAAAAAAAAGGGAGCACCTTTCGATGCTCCCTGTAGTTAATAGGTTATTTTAACTTACTCTTCAATCGGTGGTGCGTCGGTTGCTTCGAGTGCCTGTTTGAGTTCAGGCATTACGTTTTCAACAAACTGATCCAGATCTTGCTGAATCTTGTCCAGCTCGCGCATACCAACCTTCACCGTCTTTACATGCATTGGTGTAGGCCCATATGTTGATGACAAGGCATTATATCCTATATACAACCGTGAGCTCGGGGTCGGCTTTTGGGTGCGCTCACCAATCTCTTGCTTGGCTTCACTACCCTCCATTTCTTCCTTGAGATTAAGCAGCTGAATTCGCGCTTCGTGCAGATCTCTGACCAGTGTGGTATCTTCTTTCGAGGCTCTGGACAGTGCCTTCTGCATCGCCTTCACGTGGCCAATCTGCTTATCAAGCTTGTTAGAGGTTTTCGTCAATTCCTGCTGGAAGCCTTCCATATCTTCGCGGAACTCCGCAATCGTCTTATTAGAAGCGCGCTCCAGCGTACCTTCACGCAGTGGCTTCACCTCAAATTCCATCGGCTCCGAAAGTTGTGTAACTTTACCGAGCACCTTTTTGGAAAGTGTAGCCGTATAGGTACCAGGCATAGCCATGAAGCCACCGGGACTATAACCGCGCTCTTCAAGCTCCACTACATTTTTGGATGGATATTCCAGATCCCAGTTCACGCGATGAAAACCGGCCGAAGTTGGTCCTTCAACCTTACGGACGATATTTCCGTCCATATCCCGGATCGTAAGAATCACCTTTGGACCTTCCTGCCGTTTCTCAGCCTCAAGCTGATTCCAGCCAGGGAAAGGCACATCCTCATCATCACCCAATTGGGCTTCCTTCTCTTTACGCTGCTGTTCCAGCGACTTCAAACCGTCTTTCAGGTAATAGGTAAACACTGCTCCAAAAGGCGGATTTTCTGCCGAGTAGAAGTTGGCACCTTGGTATTCAACCTCCTCATCAGGTTGATACCAATACGCATCACGCGCCTGGAATAGCTTGGCATCCTGATTCAGCATCTGTGAATCAACGTGACGCAATGGTGCGTAGTTATCGAGGATGAAAACACCGCGTCCAAACGAACCGGCAACGAGGTCATCCTTCTGACGCTGGATGACAATATCTCGTAGCGGAATGGTAGGCATTCCGCCATCCAGTTTCATCCACTCTTCGCCACCGTCGACCGTAAAGAAAACACCGAATTCGGTACCGGTAAACATCAGGTCTTTGTTGACATCATCTTGTACGAGTCGCCAAACGACGTGATCGTCAGGAAGACCCTCGCTAATATGCTCCCATGATTCTCCGCGGTCGGTGCTTTTCAGGATGTACGGACTCATGTCGCCATACTTGTGATTATCCAGCACAGCATAGACCGTATTCGCATCAAAAAGGTCCGCTTTAATATCATTTACGAACGCCGTTTCGGGTACGCCATCAATATCACCAAGAACCACTTTTCGCCAGCTTTCACCGCCGTTTTCAGTAACCTGTATGAGACCGTCATCTGTACCGGCATAAATCAGGCCTTCCTGTTTGGGGGATTCGGCAAGCGACGTAATAGTATTGTAATCTGACATGGCGTTCACATCCCAGGCGTTATCCCAGCTTTGCTGCTTGCCCATGATATCAAATGTAATCCGTTCCTCATCACCTTTGGTGAGATCACCGGATATGGCGGTCCAGCTGTTTCCACGATTCTCCGAGATCCACACTTTGTGCGATGCAACCAGCAGTTTTGTAGGATTATGTGGACTTATCTCGACCGGGGAATCCCAGTTGAATCGTTGGTAGCTTTCGCCTTCCCCCGACTGTGGCTGAATCAACACTGCGTCGCCGGTGCGTTTATCTACACGATGCAGTACGCCCTGTTGGTACTCCCCGTAAAAAATATTGGGATTCCCGGGCTCGGTCGCCGTATCGTGTCCGTCGGCACCCAACGTTTTCTTCCAGTCGCGATTGGTAATACCGTTTTCATTATCCGTTCGCGAGGGGCCCATCTGTGAACCGTTATCCTGCGTGCCGCCATAGACATTGTAGAACGGCTCAGCATCATCCACAGCAATCTTGTGGAACTGAGTAATAGGCATATTGTTGACGATAGTCCAAGTTTCCGCCAAATCATTACTCTCATAGAGTCCACCATCAGAACCCATTAGCAAGTAATCCGGGTCATCCTCTTTAAAAGCCAGTGCGTGATTATCCGAATGCTTTTTGTCTTCATTTAATATTCGGAAGTCCTTTCCGTGATTATCCGATACATGGGTTCGCACGTCCATCAAGTAAATTGTTCCAAAGTGATGGGGGGAAGCATACAGTTCTTGGTAGTAATGCGGGCCCGTTCCACCAGAGACGGTGTTAGACATTTTTTCCCAAGATTCGCCTCGGTCATCAGACTTATAAACCCCACCGTTGGTGCGATCAAGTTCTATCGCAGCATATAGGATATCGGGTTTTTGTGGAGATATATCCATCCCGATTTTACCCAGGTTAGAACCGGGAATACCGTTTTCTAATTCTTTCCAGGTTTCTCCCCCATCGGTACTTTTGTGGATGCCGGAGCCGGGACCTCCACCAAGGTAGATAGGCACAATACGTTGACGCTGCCAGGTGGCCGCATACATTCTGTCCGGATTTCGAGGATCAACTTCAATATCTGTCACCCCGGTCCATTGATTACCGCCCAGCTTTTTATCCCAAGTCTGACCGCCATCTGTAGACTTATATAAGCCGCGCTGACCACCGCCTTCCCACAACTGTCCCTGGGCTGCCACCCAGATCACATCTGAATTTTCGGGATGGACAATAATCCGAGAAATATGCTCCGACTCCTTGAGTCCCATATTTTCCCAGGTCTTGCCCGCATCAGTGCTTTTGTAGATACCATCGCCGTAACCAACATGTCGGCCGCCCACATTTTCGCCTGTGCCAACCCAAATGGTGCTGGGCTTGTTGGGATCTATAGAAACACTGCCGATAGAATAGGAAGACTGGTTATCAAAAATAGGCTTCCAAGTAACGCCGTCATTGGTAGTCTTCCAGACACCACCCGAACCGACCGCCACATACCATGTTTTTTGATCATCTGGATGAATAGCAATATCCGCAATTCGTCCCGAAAACAGGGCCGGACCAATATTTCTAAATTCAATTCCGCTGTAATCTGCTTCCGAAACTGTTTTAGTTTCATCCTGAGCTGCTAATGGCATACTGCCCAATGCAAAAAGGATGAGTAACAACAAAGAGGTGAGTTTTGTTTTCATACTGATGGAGTTGGTTGGAAAAAAGTTATTAATATACCATAAGTATTTTGCAGCAACGTCACCAACAGCTTTACAGAATTTAATGCCTCAATATCCAGCAAAATAAAAAGCCTCCCCGCTAAGGGAGGCAAAGTTCACTAAATAACCTATCAACTTTGGCAGATTCGTATCACTGTCAAATATGACCGCGAATGCCAAAAATCACATTTCTTCCCGGTGCCGCAATACCTGACGAATATGGCCGGTATCGCTCACTGGTGATATTCTCCAAACCAAAGTTCAGCGTTATATTCTCTGATATCGAATACATCGCTTTAACATTAAAGGTGTACCAACCAGGCGCATAAGGATTTCCGTTGGCATTGCTTGCATACAAGTGCGGTTTCCCTTTCTCAGAAGGAGCCAAGTCGGAGTAGGGAATTTCGCCATTGTAATTAGCATAGACATCCACGGTAAGGTCGCCGGGGGTGTACCTCAGATGCGTACTGCCGAACGTTGGGGCTACGTGACGAACCGATACCTTTTGACCACTATCATCTTCCTCTTCACCTTCTTGAAAGTTGATGTGAGAGGAGAGGTTCAGCGTCGGCGTAATCTGGTATTCCATACTGGCCTGCAGTCCCCAAACTTTGGCTGAGGATACATTCTGGATTGCCTGCACCTGGCTCAGCGTGCCGTCATATAATACACTGTCCTGGCCATTCAGGGTAAAGTCGCGGCGGGCCATCGCATTATCGAGAATGGTGTAAAAGGCCGTCACATCCAGCTTTAGCTTATTAGCAATCACCTTCTGAGCCCCCAGCTCAAAATTATAGGCGTACTCTGGATCTAGGTTCGGATTCGGCACAATCACCGAGCCCGGCTCGGAGTCAAATATTTTGCCGATGTCGTCGATATTGGGCGCCCGAAAACCGGTAGAGATATGGCCATTGATCTGCCAGCTCTCAGCCGGTCGAAACACCGTGCCGATACTCCCCGTAATGGCCCCGCGGTTGAGCTCAGCCTTGTCGAACGGAAAATCTTCCAGACGATCCGTAAAGTTGGCATCAATAAGATACTGGTTGTACCGCACGCCACCGGTCACCGTCCACTTGTCGCTGAGGTTGTTTTTGTAATTCAGGAAAGCAGCATACGATTGCCAGGAGGAATCATCGGGGTAACGAGTCGAGGTCGACAATCGCGCGCCGGTATTAATATTGGTCACGTGTGCCTTGGAATAGACCTTGTTGATAACACCTTCGATGCCGTAAAACAGCGTACTTTGATCAGTAAGCTGCTTCTCAAAATCAAAGTTCAGCGAGTAGGAGCGCACGTGCTCTTCGCGGTTTCGCAGGTTGGGATCTTGAAAGTCACGGTCATTGCGGCTCTCCTCGTAATCCTGGTAAGCTACTGTTGTTTTGAGCTGGTCAAACAGCTTTGAATCTGAATAATAAGTAGCATTCAGATTGGTCATAAACCATTGCTGGGGACCGTAATACCACTCGGCATTGCTGAACTGACCATTATCTTTTTGGGTCAGTCGATCATAGCGCGGGAGATCAGTCGTAGTAGAATAATGAACACCCAGCTTCAGATCCCAGTCGTCCGTGGGGCGATACCGGAATTTCTGCAATAAATTAATTTGGCTGTAGCCAGTGGGTTCCTGCACGTTGGGGCGCTCATTGGAAAGAACCATATCCTGTCCATTTACTCTTTCCACATATTCGGGTCGGCGATATTCATCGGGACCGTTTGCACCCATTCTCATATCCTCATAGTCAGAATAAGTGAAGCTTGTCACAGATCCCCATTCGTCATAACCAAGGTTGAGATCGAAGTGGCCGGTCTTTTCCCAGTTGGCCGAAGCAATACGTGTTAAGGCATTAGCCTCAATCCGTGTTTCATCTTCGCTCAGACTCAGCTTTGGAGCAAGCGTGTTAAAGCTCATGACCCCGCCAATAGCATCACTACCGTAGGTAACCGAACCTGGTCCCAGCACGACCTCGGTATTTTCGATCGAATTGGCATCCAGCGAGATAACATTCTGCAGGTTGCCCCCGCGAAAGATAGCGTTATTCATCCGCACGCCATCTACGACCAGCAACACGCGATTGGTGGCAAAGCCGCGAATCATAGGGCTGCCGCCGCCCATCTGGCTTTTCTGAATGAAGACCTCGTTGGAAACCCCCAGCAGATCCGCCGCTGTCTGCGGGTTTTGCAGCCGAGCTTCTTTTTGAGTGACCTGGGCTACCGATACCGGCACTTCGCTGGTACTTTGCATCCAGCGGTTGGCCGAGACGACCATCTGCCCCATCGGCACCGACTTCCGGGCCATGCCTACAGTCAGCCCCTGATCAACTATCTCATCATAAGACAGTCGAACATTCTGATAGCCAACATAGCTGAAGATTACGGTTCTTGTGTTCTGGAATTGTTTGATAGATGTCTGCCCTTTGGAGTCGGTTACTCCCGTAACCGAACGATCCTCGGTAAAAATATTTACGCCTGCCAAGGGTTCTCGGGTCTCTTCATCCACCACTGTAACAGTTTGCGAAAATGCTGATGATAGATACAGCAGTGTCATCAGCACCGTCAGTAGATACTTTTTCATAAAACAATGAGTATTTGTGTATTAGAAAGCTAAACGTTAAACCATGCAACTCATTGTTGGCTGGGGAGGGGGATCATCCAGATCTAAAACAATATTCTTGATGGAAGCCTTGCAAGCGGTATCTGAAATTTCATGCTGCCATGGTGTTAGCAATTCCGTCCCATGGACCAGTAAAAAGGTCTGATCAAGATAGGTCGAAAGTGAGGTCGTTTTCTGATGATCTTTGGGATGCTGCTGCAAGTAATTTGATACGTATTGCGATAGATTATTTAGCAGCTCTGTTTCGGCCTTATCCCAATGGCAGTAGTACCACATTTCGTTGCCGTGCTGCTCTTGGCGGATGACATCGTACATCTGTCCCCGGTATTCGAACTCCTGCTCTTCGTGCCATTGAAATTCGGGAGGAGAATCTTCACTCCATTCTACGGGAACCTTAATCAGCTTTTTTTTCTCGCTGTAGTCACCCTCAATTCGTTCTTTCACGCTTCCCTTAACCGAATACAACCAGAAGTTATATACAAAGCCCGCCCCCAGAAAATTGTAGGTAAAAAGAATAAGCAGCAGTATGGTCAACGCCCGTTTCATAACCCTCAATTATAACAAAATACGATGGCACTTAAGAACATACTTCTACCTGAGGTATCAAAACTATAACAGCGAAAGCGCCGCATGTAATTGGTCATATTTCTATCTATAGATGAGAGGCCAATTATATTATATAAAGCAAAGAGAAGGTAGAGAGCTACCTTCTTGATCCCACCTAGTTTATCTTGTTCAATATGTACTGAATATTTTGTAGCTTGTATGTTTAAATATCGACATCAAATAGGCTCACATGGCTTCTGACGATCTTTACGAAAAGAAAAAACAATTTGTCGAAGAAATTAGCTTGCTGATGGAAGAAAGCGGAAAGCCGCGCATTGCCGGACAAATTATGGGTTGGCTGATGATTTGTGACCCGCCGCAGCAATCCTTCTCGGACCTTGTTGAGCATCTTGATGTCAGCAAAGCATCCATCAGCAATATGACTCGCATGTTGCTGCAGTCTGGACTTATCGAAAAGGTACGCATTCCGGGCGAACGACAAATCCACTTTCAAATTCAAGAAGAGGCCTGGGTGAATGTACTCGAGAACCAGCTCGAAAATATTAATGCCCTTCGCAAAATTTCGGCCACTGGCCTGGATCTACTTGAAGAAGATCCCGATACTGATAAAACCCGGCTACGGAAGATGAACAAGTTTTATCAATTTGCCGAAAAGAACTTACCTAAACTTATTCACCAATATAAGAAAGAACATTTCGACTAGCTCAAAATTATCTCAAATAGAGGACTTTGCAGAACTCGATTTCACCCTGAATTTAGTTTAGGGTCTTTTGCCCAAAAGCCCTTAATAGCTTTTAAAGAGATAAAGCAGTAGATGCTGAAACTCCGAATGCTCGGAATACGGCAAGTTCAGCATGACACGTATGGGGTTTGCAAAGTCTAAAAAATAAAAGCCGCACCTTTCACAGTGCGACTTTTATCGGGGATAACGATAGAGGGAGTCTATCGTTGATGGGATATGTCAACTCAAGTAGAAAAAGTGTTTCGCCATTCTCGTACTTTCCGCTTGGTTTGCACACCTATATAGTACATCGACGGCACCAGGAATAGCGTGAGCAACGTGGCAAAGCCGAGGCCAAAGATGATGGTCCAAGCCAACGCACCCCAGAAGGCCGCACTGTCACCACCGAAATATATATTGGGATCCAAGCTGGCAAACAGTCCATAAAAATCGATATTTAATCCTATTGCCAGCGGAAAGAGCCCCAGTATCGTAGAGGCAGCTGTCAGAATTACCGGATTCAAACGGACCCTGCCACCTTCGATGACGGCCTCTCGCAGATCCTTGCCCTCATTGCGTAGGATATCGGTATAATCGACCAGAATAATTCCGTTCTTGACCACAATTCCGGCCACGGCGATGATCCCCATCCCCGTTAGCACCACAGAAATATTCATCCCGAAGGTTGCAAAGCCGATAAAAACCCCGATCAGACTAAAGACAACCTGCGACATAATGATCAGTGGCTTGCCGATAGAGTTAAACTGGGCAACAAGCGTTAAGAAAATGAGTAATACCGCAGCCACCAATGCTACACTCAGGAAGTTCATGGTTTCGGCCTGATCCTCTTGCTGACCGGTAAGGGCCACAGAATAGCCTTCGGGAACTTCAAAGTCTTGCAAGGCCGTGCGGATTTGGGCATTAATTTCATTGGCATTGTAGCCTTCCAACACGTTGGATGAAAGCGTAACTACCCGCTGCAGGTCAATTCGGTTAATGGATCCATAGCTTTTGGTATACTTCGCATCCGCGACCGCCGAGATCGGAATCATGCCACCGGCAGTAGGTACCTGCATATTCATTAGCCTGGTGATATTGGAACGATCTTCCTTCTGGGCTCGGAGCGTAATATCGTATTCATCTTCTCCTTCGCGGAATGTAGAAACCGGTACGCCCAAAAGGGCTGTTCGTATCTGACTACCCAGCTGTGCGTTGTTGATGTTGTAGCTGTTGGCTTTCACCTCGTCAATATCCACAAGAATCTCGGGATTATTGACCTGAAGGTCGGATTTCAGCTCTTCGATACCCGTGATATTCTGCGAGGCGATATATTGCTGTAATTTGTTCGAAAGGCTTACAAGCCGATCGAAATCCTCCCCGGCAATCTCAATATTCACCGGTTTTCCGGTGGGCGGACCCGACTGCTCCTGCTCAACCACAATTTCGGCACTGGGGATACCCCGTAAATTTTTGCGGATGTCATTCAGTATTTTCTGCGTCGAAACACCCTGCCGATACTGATAGTCTACAAAAGAAATGCTGACCTTACTCTTGTTGGCACTTTGTGTTTTGTCCATATCAGAACGCGCAGCAGCCCCAACCGCCACATTGGAAATTACTGATTTTACAATGGGGTTATCCCTGCCAATAACTTCAAAAACGCGATCTTCAATCTCCTTGGTTACCTCGTTGGTCGTTTCCAGGTCGGTACCTACCGGCATCTTGTTATAGATATACACAAAGTTAGGCTGACTCTCAGAGAAGAATACCACTTTGGGCGAAACAATACCCAGTAATACCACACTCATTACCAGTCCTGCAACGGCACCTCCCAACGTATACCACGGACGATTACCCTCTAGAATCCAGGCAATGGCTGCCTTATAATTTTCCTGTATGCGCGGAAGTACCGATTCATTAAACTTTGCGATCAGCGGTTTAAGTACGAATCGCTCTACTAGATACAACCCATAGAGGAATAGCAACAGATTGCCAACAAACCAGTTCCCAAACAAGTAAAAAATACCGGCAAGGGCAGCAAAAATTCCGCCCCCAATCCAAAGGCCTGTATTATCCCCATTGTGCTCGTCCTTGCCGCCGTTTCCATCTTCCTTTTCCATAAACGAGGCGGCAAAAACCGGGTTTATTACAAGGGCTACAACCAGCGAGGCTACCAGCGTTAATATCATGGTAATCGGCAGATACACCATAAATTTTCCAATAATACCACCCCAGAATAACAGCGGTACGAAAGGGGCAATAGTTGTGAGTGTACCGGTAATCACCGGCAGCGCAATTTCTCCGGCCGCCCGCTTGGCCGCCTCGATCTTGCTGTAGTCTCGCTCATTAATATACCTGTAGATGTTCTCAACAATCACAATTGCGTTGTCGACCACAATACCCAGCCCCAGAATAAGGGCAAAGAGCACCACAATATTGATACTAAAGCCAAGAGATGGCATCACCGCAAAAGCAATAAGGGAGGAAAGTGGAATAGCCAGACCAACGTATATGGCATTCTCGACGCCCATGATAAACATCAGCACCACTACTACAAACAAGAAGCCCATAATTACGGTGTTAAACAGATTGGAAACGCTCTGCCGGGTATCATTAGAACGGTCTCCGGTATAGGTAATATTAAGACCTTCGGGCAAGGTGGTCTGCTGCATATCCTGTATAGCCGCTTGCGTACGGTCGGTTGCTTCAATAAGGTTAGCGCCTCCCTGCTTTTTTACGTTCACGGTAATCACCGGTTCGCCACCAAGTCGAGCATAACTTTCCCGGTCGGCAAAGCCTCCCTTTATTTCGGCAATATCCTTGAGATACACATCACTGCCACGCGCATTTTGCAGGATAAGGTTCTTGAGATGTTTTGCACTGTCTACTTTCCCATCAACGCGTACGGCGTGCTCCATGCGTCCCAAGTCAAGGCCGCCGCCGGAAATTGTTACGTTCTTCTGCGCAATGGCCTGACTTATTTGCGGAAAAGTGATACCTGTGGCCTGCATTTTGGCCATATCCGTATTGATCTGAATTTCGCGTTCGAGTCCACCGACAATCTGGGCTTCGTTAATTCCCGGGAGGCTTTCCACCTTATCTTGGATGTCTTTGGCATACTGCTTAAGGTCAACAATATCGAAATTACCAGAAAGGTTGACGTTCAAAATCGGCTGGTCGGAGGGGTTGATATCATCCACCGATGGTTCTTGGGTAAGCTGCTGCGGGAGCTCGGTACGGGCCTTGTCAACCGCATCATTGACCTCCTGTTGAGCCACCAGCTTATCTTTACTAGTCTCAAACTCAATAGTAATGACCGAGGTGGCCTGCTTGGAGACACTGCTTATTTCATCGACGCCATCAATCCCTTTCAGTTCCTGTTCAATGGGACGCGTAATAAGATTCTCAACATCTGCTGGCGACGCACCGGCATAAATCGTAACGATATTAAACGTCGGGATCTGCACTTCGGGAAACTGTTCCTTAGGCAGTGTCAGGTACGAAAAAACTCCCATAAGCGTAATCAGGACCGTCATCAAATAGACGGTGGTCCGATTATCTATTGAAAGACTCGAAATTTTAAATTCTTTGAAGCTCATTATAGAATTCGACTTTTAAATTAATTTTCCTGGATGGTAATAGGCATTTGATCGCTCAGGGCATTGTAACCCACCGTTACCAGCCGATCGCCCGGGCGTAATCCCTTTTCAATGAGCGCCTGATCGTTATAGGTTAGTCCAAACTCGATTGGCTGCTTGCTGGCTACCCAGCTGGGATTGCCCTTCTTTGCCACATACACAAAAGCATTACCTTCGGGTTGTTGGATAGCATTAAGCGGTACCGTTACCTCATTGGAGCGCGTCACATCATTCACCCGAAGCTTCGCCAGCATATTAGGGCGTACCATTCCATCCATATTGGGAATGTATATTTCGATGCTAAACGTGCGATTCGACGGATCAATTACCTCGCTCACCACATCAATGTTCTTTGTAAGCTGACGATCCAGGCTGGGCAGTTTCACTGTTACGCTGTCGGTACGGTCAACACGCGTGATATAAGCTTCTGAAATTTCGGCCGTCACCTTCAAGGCTTCGGAATTCGCAATTTGAAAAGCCGGTTTCGAGGGAGCAGCTGTTTCGCCCTCCTTCAGCATCACCCGATTCACCGTACCACCGATAGTCGCACGAACAGTGTAGTAGTCAAACTGCTCACGAAGCGTGGCCAGCTGATTTTCCAGCGATTTCACCTGATTTTTGGCACGGAGAAATTCAATTTCCGAACCAATATCCTCTTTACGAAGATTCTGCTGGCGCTCATACACTGTACGAGCCAATTCCAGCTGTGTTTTCACTTCTTCAATCTGGCTTTTAGTCACTTCTCCATCCAATGTGGCCAGCACATCGCCTTTGGAAACTTTGTCACCGGCATTCACTTTGACCGATTCAACCGTGGCCGAGGTTTTGGGCGAAATCAGAATGGTTTTATCCGACTCTACCGTCCCCTGAATATTCAGGAAGTGTTTGAACGTTCCCGTTTTCACCTCTTGGGTATAAACCGGCACAGCTTTACTGCCCGATTGTTCTTCATTGGGATTCGAGTCACCACAAGCGCTAACCAGCACCAGTAGTGATAAAATGCTTATTGCCTGTTTCATATCAGCTAAAGTTATCATTGTTATTTAAGTTCAATTTTATCTTTTAATTCCGACGGATTCTGGCTCACAAAAGGTACCTTGCCAATAGCCTGATCGTATCGTGCTTTAGCACTCAGGTAGTTGAACGCCATTTGAGCATAGGCCATCTCAGCTTCGCGCAGCTGCAGCTCTGCATCGGTGACCTCCTGCTGTGAGCCCAGTCCATTTTGATATCTTTTGAGTGCACGTTCATAACCATCCTGTGCCTGTTGTAGCGCTTGTTTGCGCGCCGAAGCCGTTTGTAACGCTTCACGGATATCACCCTTGGCCGCCACAATTTGTTTTTGTGTACTTTGCTTAGCCTGGTATTCTTGCAGTTTCAAATCTCTGAGCTGAATCTTGGCCTGCTGCACCGAGGCATCACGGCTAAATCCCTGGAAAATAGGCAAGCTTACATTCAGCATCAGCGTCTGTGAGCGAGCACGGCTCTGCTCCGTCCCAAATACATTGGGTCTACCGGCTTCAGAGGCTGTCCATTGCAAATTATAGGATGTAGTCACCGTTGGCAGGTAGCGGCTCTTTTGGGCTTTAATCTGCTTATTCTGCAACTTTTGTTGAACATCGATTGCGCGCATGTCACCGCGAAGCTCCATTGCTTTGCTTAACAACAGCGAATCTGCTTGCAGTGTAAGCGGCGTCATCCGGTCCACTTTCTTAAGAGCTTTATTTTCGGATGTACTAGCTGCCTCATCTTTAATATTGTAGTCATTTAAGCTGCCCACGACCCCAATATCCAGCGATACCGGAATGCCCATGGCGTCGAGTAGGTTATTGGTCGCGTCCTCAACGGCAAACTCGGCCTGCGTAACCTGTGGCTGTTGATTAGAAAGCTGTACCTCCAGCTGCTGTACGGCATATTCATCCACAAACCCCTGCTCCAATCGTTTGCGGGTATCTTCCAGATTCTTCTTAATACGTTCCAGACGATCACGCTGTAGGCGAAGCTGCTGTTTGGCAATAAGGACCTGATAAAAAGCCTGCCGGGTTTGGGTGACAACCTGCTGCGCTGTGGCAAGCAGATTTTCGGCCTGTGCAGCCTTAAACAACTTTGAACTACTCACCCCTACAAAAGCACGTCCGCTAAATAATATTTGTGAAACATTAAACCCACCCGACCAATTATTGTCGGTTCCAAAAGCTACCGGCACCAGCTTATTCGGATCACCGTTGGGATTAAAAACTACTTCTGGGATAAAGTTCACCGGCACTTCCAGATTCCGGGTGTAGTTGGCCGAAGCTGAAATCTCAGGTATAACTTCACTCCACGCCGTACGCACCTGCTGCCTCGCATCTTCTATCGACAACAGTGCACGCTTGATCTGCGTGTTATTGGCCAGAGATATCTGGATAGCCTGTGTAACCGTAATATTGTTATTTATCTGCAAACTGTCGGGCAGGTTGGCGCGATCTTGCGCCCTGACAGGGGCAATGGTAAGAGCCAGTAACAGAACAACGGCCCCTAACTGTCCGAAAATCCCAGCCCTGCAGCAAGTTAATCTTTGGTTAATATTTTGGTCAATCATTCTTAGCTCTAAAGTTTAATTGTTGTTCATATTTTGAATGCCCTTAATGTGGACGTCTAAAAACTGCCCGATCATCGTTTCCATATCGAGCTCGAAATCCTGCAGTATTTTTTGCAGATGTCGTTGCGATCGTACTTGGTAGAGCTGCATCATGCCGCGCATTGATGCCCAAATTTGTACAGCTAGTAGCTTGGGATCCATCTGCCTAGCAATCGAGCCATCCTGCATTCCAATCTGGATGGCACGGGTAAGGTACATCAATAGTTTGCGGCCAACTTCTTCGCAGTCCTCAGCTAACTCATCCCCTTCAAAGTCCTCCTCATCAATCAGCGACTCATAATAAATCATCGCCTTTGCATGCTCGGGATGCGTGGAGGTATACGAAATGAATGTTTCGCCGAGCTTGCGCACCAATTCTATACCCAATTTTTCTTCCTGTATAACATGCGCAAACTTATCATTTAACTGCTGCAATCCCTTTCTACAGATTGCAAGATACAAGGCCGCCTTTTGGGAAAAGTAGAGATACAATGTACCCTTGCTGAGCTCGGCTTCTTCGGCAATCTCATCCATCGTGGCCTGATGGAACCCTTGGCGTTGGATTACTGCCTCAGCCGCATCAATAATTTGATTGCGGCGCCGCTGTTGTTCGCGTTTTCTACGTTCTTCTTTTCCCACTTATGACTATTAGTTATAAATTATACCGGCCTTAAAACATTTTAAAGCCTTATTTAACCTGTCTTAAACCGGATTCTAAATAATATTATTCATTTAATGACTTTCATTCATTGAAGGATAATTTACAAAGTTTAGTCATGAATAAACAAATTAAATTTCATTTGATCCCAGAAAGGCTAAATGACAATTTGCTAAAGCTTACCAAGCGGCACTCTGGACCTTCAAACTAATCGGAGAGTGTATTAAAATATGGGGAGGCAGTCTAATTCGTGGTTTAACTACTCCTTAAAAATATTAGCAATTTCTCAGGCTGACAACCGCTACGCATCCACAAAATTATTGATAAAGGTCCGCGCATCTGTCGGCTTTCGATCCAACAACTGTTCCAGGTGATCATAGGTAAAATTCAGCGCGCCGTTAACAAAACTCCGGGCCGTCATCACGCTCATTGCAATCTGTTCATCCGGAAGCCCTATTTCGTGCAGCCTTTGCTCGAACTCAGATACTGACACATCGTGATATGAAATTTCTTTACCCGATGCCTCGCTAAGCATACCCGCCAGCTCCTCAAGGGTATAAGTCTGAGCAGAGGTAATCTCATAGATTTCATTTCTATGGGCTTTTGGATTAGCCACAGCATTGGCCAGTGCCTCGGCCATCTCGGTGCGGTAGGCAAGGTTAATTTTTTGCCCTTCGGAGGGAAACGCCCACTGACCGCTCTCGAGCGCATTACCCCAAAAGAGTGGCAAAAATTCGGTATAGAAAGTATGACGGAAAATACTATAGGCAAGCCCGGAATCTTTCAGAGCTTTTTCAGTTTTGGCATGATCTTCTGCCATAGGACTCAATTCTTTGTCGGCCTGAACCATACTGGTATAAAACAATTGTTGCACCCCGGCTTCATCGGCAGCTTTAATTACGTTGTTGTGCTGTGCTACTCGTCCCTCAATAGTACTCGAAGAAATAAGCAACACTACATCGATACCAGTTACAGCCTCTCTGATAGAATCATAATCAGTATAATCACCAATCCGAGTCTCTATGCCTTTTTCCCTGAGCTCCGCGCCCTTTTCCCTGCTCCTGACAAGTCCGGCAATATTATCGGCTTGCTTCTGATCTAGCAAAAACTCAATCGTTTGTGATCCCAAATGTCCGTTTGCGCCTGTTACAAGTATCATAATCGGTGCAACAATGATTTAATTTTTGGATGATAAAATAGCTATGCAAAACCTACCAGATAATCGGTTCATCATTTTACAACAATGATACTCCCTCATGCGTGCCATTGTTATACCTCACAACATCTATCCGGCTCATTTGCTACTTCTTGCTCAGCAGTACTCGTGGCAAATAACCGAAAGCCAGCATCAGAATATTTATGTTGTATTCTAATCGCGTTGGCTATCGCCAGCAAGGCCACACCCACATCGGCAAAGATGGCGCCCCACATATTGGCCATGCCCAATACGGCCAGCACCATTACACCTACTTTTACGCCAAGGGCAAAACCAATATTCTGCCAAACCACGCGGTGGGTAAAATGGGCAATTTCAATAGCAAGAGGAATTTTGGAGGGCTGGTCTGTTTGGATTACCACATCCGCCGTCTCCACTGTAGCATCCGAGCCGATTCCGCCCATGGCAATACCTACATCAGCCAGCGTAATCACCGGGGCATCATTCACGCCATCACCAATAAAACCTACCGTTTGGGATGGATTCAGTGCCTGTTTTACTTGATTGTATTTGTCCTCCGGCAAAAGACTTCCGTAAGCGCGGTCAAGTCCCAGTTTTCGAGCCACGTGATCGACCACCTGCTGGTTGTCCCCGGAGAGCATCACGAGGTCGCTGACGCCCAGCTCGTGAAGATGTTCAATCGCCTGCTTGCTATCAGCTTTGATGCGATCCGCAATACAGATTGTCCCTACATGCGTACCATCTTCGGCCACATGTACATAGGTGTAAGGATCATCAAATCCATCGGCGGCAAGTTGAATATCAAACTTCTTTAAAAGGTCCAGATTCCCGACCACTATCTCTTTCTGATTAACGGTCCCTTTTAGCCCTTTGCCTGATACTTCGTGCTGATTTTCAACGGGATACAACTTTTGGCTACCGGCTTGGTTCAGAATCGCCTTTGCGATTGGATGCGTGGACTGTTGCTCCAACGAGGCAGCCAGCCTGATTAGTTCATCACTGTCGTATCCGTTCATAGGTCGTACTTCCTGCACCTCGAATGAGCCCTCAGTCATCGTGCCCGTTTTATCCATAAACAGTGTTTTCATCTTGCGAAGCTGATCGAGGAAATCGGACCCCTTAAACAGAATACCATTGCGCGAAGCCGCACCGATGCCACCGAAATAGCCGAGTGGAATTGAGATAACCAATCCGCAGGGACACGAAACGACCAAGAAAATAAGGGCGCGGTAAAACCAATCCTGGAAGACGTAACTTTCGACAAACAGGTATGGCACAAACGTAAGCGCCACGGCCATCCAAACCACGACGGGCGTATACACTTTGGCAAAACGGGTCATAAATCGTTGGGTGGGCGCCTTCCGCCTGGAAGCTTCTTGCACCATCCTCAGGATGTTGGATAACTTGGTATCTTCATAAGCGCTTGTCACTTTTACACGAACGGGTTTCTGCTGGTTGATCGCTCCCGCCCAAACCTCCTGACCAGCCTCTAGCATGATCGGTTTAGATTCACCGGTCAGCGCCGCGGTATTAAAAGAGCCTTTATCGGTAAGCAGATCGCCGTCCAGCGGAACCTTTTCACCGGGCTTCACGCGAATGATATCGCCTATCTCCACTTCCGAGGGATGCACCTCCTTCGCCGATCCCCCGCGCTCCACGGTGGCCACATCCGGTTGTTGATTGATGAGCGCTTTGATAGAGCTTTTAGCTCGATGCACCGCGCCGTGCTGAGCATATTCGCCCACCATGTAAAAGAGCATCACCGCCACGCCCTCGGCATATTCCCCAATGGCAAAAGCGCCGACCGTAGCAATCCCCATCAGCAAAAACTCACTGAAAATGGTACCGTTTTTGATCGACTTAAACGCTTTCATCCATACGGAGGCTCCGACCGACAGGTACGAAAGTCCATAGAGCGCTATATAGATATACTTTTGTCCGGAAAACGAAACGCCATGTTCAATCACCAAGGCCCCCATTAAGAAGAGCGCACTGGCAACAGCTTCTTTATATTTTTTCAGGAATGTCATTAAAATTCATTCTTAACATTTGGTGCTTTTGCCCTCTTTTTGTTCTTCCCTAAATGATAAAGGGGAAAAGATTTTTTTATTAGACACAATCATCGTGTACAATGTCCCTCTCCCTAATTTTTTGGAGAGAGAATAGAAGAGGGTCAAAATCAGTAAATTTAATGATCTTCTTCGATCCATTCCCACGCATCCTCGACCTTATCGATGGGAAAAACTTCATTTCTTCTTTGATGACTGGATCCATCAGCCGAGTGCCCCACTCTTGCCACTTCTTTTCACCGACGATGGCAATGCGATCGAAATAACCAATATATTCGGCATCCAACTGCAGGTCTTTCCAGACAGCGGCAGCATCTGCCCAGCCCTGAAAATCCTCCATGATCATCAAAAGATGTGGATCATCAGATTCAGCAATGTGCCGTTTAAGCGAGGGGACTAGCTCATCCAAATCCTTTTTGGTTAATTTCCCAGATGCTTTAAGTGCAAGTACTCCGCGATCGGTATTTTCATTCACTTCAATCATCGCAAGACAATGGTTTTGTTAGTTCGACTTCAATTTCTATCACTAAAATAAGCGCCGAACTATTGCCTTTCTTGCATAATTATGTAAATCATGTGCAGGATTTTGTTTGGCAAACTACGAAGCCACCCGTTATTTAACCTTATTGCCTTGATGTTTTCGTGGTTAAAAACTCAGATTGAGTCGATGGAAGTGCGTTTATTCTCCTTGATATCTTTGAAGTGGGAGGGCGACAGGCCCGTCTCTTTTTTAAATTGACGAGAAAAATGCTGTTGGCTGCTATAATCCAGTTCCAGTGCAATCTCGCTGAGTGTCTTCTCATCATAGACAATAAGCTCTTTTGCCCGCTCAATTTTCTGAAGAATAAAATAACGCTCGATAGACTTGCCTTCGACAGCCGAAAAAAGGCGGCTCAACTGTTGGTAATCTTTATGGATCTTTTCAGCAATGTAGTCAGACAGATTCTTATCCATAGGTTTTGTCGCGCGCACCTGTTGAATAATAAGCTGCTTGATCTGCTCCACGATTCGACTGTTTTCATCGTTAATGAGATCAAACCCATTTTCGCGAATCACAGAAGCTAATCGATTATACTCAATCTCGTTAATTTTCTCAGCCAGGTATAACTCTCCGAGCTCAATTTTTTGCACCTTAAAACCAGCCTCCAATAGCTTTTCTTCCAGTACCTCGGCGCAATGACTGCAAACCATATTTTTTACATGAAAATGTTGTGTATCCATAACCCCAAAACTAGTAAATAACCAACAGAATCGGAATCAATATACTCAGTATCTAACCCATGATCTTTCCATTCAATGGCTTCCATGAGCAACAATTTTTTTTACAATTCGACGAACACTATATCATTCTGAAATAAAGCTGAACACTATTTATCCAACACGATGAACTCAAATTGGTCTCCGGATGAAAGATATTGCGTTCAGAACCCTATTTATTCGTTTGAAAAACCTACAAACATTTAAGTTATTACAACTGATGTAACTACAACAATTGTTCAAACTAATTTTTAGCTAAACCGGCACTTATGGAATTCAAGAAAGCAATTAAACAAACGAAATTTCCTAATCCTCAGGTGGAAGCAATACTGAATGTCGTTTATAGTGCTAATCACTTTGAAAATATTATGCGAAAGCTGTTAAATGAGTTTGACTTGAGCCATGAGCAGTATAACGTCCTTCGTATACTGCGGGGAAATCATCCCGATGCCTACGAGCTCAATGAAATTCGTGACCGAATGCTGAACAGCTGGAGCAACGTGTCAAGACTGGTCGAAAAGCTCCGTAAAAAAGGATATGTGAGCAGACAACCTAAACAAGAGAATCGGCGCAAGGTAGAAATTAAAATTACTGACGAAGGGCTACACTTTCTGGACAAGGTTGATCAGCAGCTGACCACCGATGAATTAATGGAACAAGCATTGGATCCAGATAAGGCAAAAAAACTGTCAGCCCTGCTGGACGAAATGAGAACAAACCTTGATGAGATATTCAGTCAATCAGAATTTACAGAATAAAACCTGCTGTTGACTATGATTCGTACTGAAAAATCTATTCCCGAAGTCAATATTAAAGATACCTTCGTAGCAGTTGACAGTGAAGAGGTATGCGGCACACAGGAGGATGACTATGAGTTCTTGATCATCAAAAGCATAAATGGGATTACTGTACCTCAACCTCATAAAACCGACTACTATAACTTGTCTATAGCCTTAAAGGGCAGTTGCAGGCAGGAGATTAATGAACACCAAAAGATCCTTTCTCCGGGACATTTGTTGTTTACCTCTCCCAGAGATATTACTGCTACAAGACAGTGCAGTTCAGATTTTAAAATCCGGCAGGTATTGTTCACCAAGAGGTTTTTGCTGGAGGCCAATATATCTCGTAAAGCCCTGGAAGAACTGCTATGGATTGATCCCGGCAAGCCTCCACTGTTTGAATTAGATAGTGATGCATTTGGGAAAGCAAAACAACTGTTTAACAAGTTAGCAAAAGAAGCCTCTCTTTCACGTCCTTATTATAAGCAGATTCTGCGGAACGGTATTATTGAACTGCTGTTCAGGATAAATCGCCTTGAAAAGTCCTGTCTCAGAAAAGTTCTCAAACATCCTCCCAATCCAATCGCCTGTACAAAGAATTCAAGGAGTTAATAGATGAACACTTTATCGAGAAAAAGAAGGTGAGCGAATATGCAGAGCTACTGCACGTAACGCCCAAATACCTTAGTGAAGTTGTTAAAGAAGAGAGTAGCTCAACGGCTTTGGAGCATATCCATGAGCAAGTGATGCGGGAAGCCAGGAATCAGCTTCTCCATACCCACAAATCAGCTAAAGAGATTGCTTATCACTTAGGATTTACTACCCCTTCTCAATTTGGCCGTTTTTTCAAACGAAAAACCGAACAGAGCCCTATCCAATTTCGGAAAAGCCGAAGAACTGAACACTAAATCCGAAAAATTGCCATTTATCGGCTGGCAATCATCATATACTTTATTATTGAACTAATTCCAGTACAACAGTAGTACACACAATGAAAAAGTTTGTTATTCTAGTCACTGTTTTAACAACGGTAGTGAACATGTCGGCTGCTCAAAATCTGCAGCAGGAGTTGTTGAGCGGAGCTGATAAAATGGTATTTCAAATGACCTTCTCCCAGCAATGGAGTCAACGGTCTGATATCCAAATCAATGGACTGGCGTTCTACAACCGGTTCTATGCTCCGGAGAAAAGAATATTTGATGAGGCTGTTATTCAAACCTCAATAACAGGGTCACTTAGCAAACACGTTAGTGCCGGGCCTAATCTCTTTTACAGCAACGTTGCCGGCCTGCAACCCGGCGTACTGCTCAATGCTCAAATCCGACTGGCAGGTATTGATATTAAGATAAGTCCACAGGTGGCATATAATGTCCCCAGCACGGCCCTGCAAGGTGGAATAACTCTGCTGCTTCGAAAGACAGTACCGGTAAGCTCACAATGGAATATCGGAGCAAATGCCTTTTTGATGGGATCCTGGCTACGCTTTGACACGCATGATCGGAGTATTGTTCAGGCCCGTATTGGCCCGGTATATCGGGATAGGTTTCAGTTTGGGTTGAGTTACGACCTGGACCAGTATAGCTCAAAGATATTGCAAGAAGATCAAATCGGATTTTTTGTACGAACACTTTTTTAACTCATAAGTCGAAATTAAAACCAAAAGACAATCATGTTTAATACAAACCAACAAAACAACCTACAGTTAATCGCACGAATTTTACTAAGCAGTATTTTCCTTGTTTCCCTGCTCGGCAAAATAACAGGGTTCGAGGGCACAATTCAATACATGTCTGCCAAAGGCATTCCATTACCCTCGCTATTAATTTGGGGAGCCATCGCTGCAGAACTTGCAGGTGCCCTGGCCTTACTAACAGGATATAAGATGAAAGAAGCGGGACTGTTGCTTGCGCTCTACCTGGTACCTACCAGCCTGATATTCCACAATTTCTGGGCTATGGAAGGCCAGCAGTTCCAGATGCAGCTCATCTCTTTTATGAAAAACGTCAGCATTATTGGCGGACTATTGCTTCTCACTAGTACTCAAAGCAATCAGCACAAATCAACAACTGAACAGCAGTAATTTCTAAGCCTAAAACCTTAAGCAATATTATGTATACCGAATCAATAAATGTATCGGTCATTTTTTACAGCATGTATGGCCACGTATATGAGATGGCCGAAGCCGTATCCAAAGGCATAAATTCTGTTGACAATGCAGAGCCGAAAATGCATCAAGCACCCGAGCTAATGCCGGAAGATGTCCTCAAAGACTCCGGTGCCTGGGAAGCAAAAGAAGCGTTTGATCATATACCCGAAGCCACACCGGAAGTGCTGGAAAATTCCGATGCCATTATCTTTGGCACCCCTACCCGCTTCGGAATGATGGCGGCGCAGATGCGTAACTTTCTTGACCAAACTGGTAAGCAGTGGGCCGAAGGGGCACTTACCGGCAAAGTGGGCAGTGTGTTCGCCAGTGTCGGCGGTCAACATGGCGGCCACAAAACCACCATTCGAAATTTTCATACGACGCTTCTTCATCACGGGATGGCGGTTGTTGGCGTACCCTACTTCGAAGACCGACTGAATGAGATGGATGAGATATCTGGCGGAACCCCGTATGGCGCTACCACGGTCGCCGGCGCAACCGGCGGCAGAACCCCAAGCGAAAATGAGTTGGAGATTGCCAAAACGCAAGGCAAGCACGTCGCTGAAATGGCTCTCCAATTAAGTAACGAAGAAGCTACTATAGCCGCCGAGTAAATAACTGCACTCAATTCAAGGGAGCAGGTTGGCCGGTTATCCCTGCTCCCCTTTAATCAATTTTAACCTAAAAATTATAGGAGTTATGGATCAACAACTTGAAATCACACAATTCACTGATCCCGTTTGTACTTGGTGCTGGGGCAGTGAACCCATCATCCGAAAGCTGCAATGGCGCTTTGGGGATCAAATCAACATCTCATATATCATGGGCGGACTGGTCGATGATATTCGTGAATTCTATGATCGCGCCAACGATATTGGCGGTGATCCTGAAGAATCCAATAAGAATATAGCCCAACACTGGCTGGAGGCTTCCGAAAAACACGGCATGCCGGTCGGAACAGACGGCTTTGAGCTGTTTACTGATGAGCATCCGTCTTCCTACCCTCAAAATATTGCTTATAAGGCAGCACAGATGCAGAGCGAAGAGCTCGCTAATAAATTCTTGCGTCGGATAAGAGAAGCCACGGCCACCGAAGCACGTCAAACCAACCGACGTGACGAACTGATAGGATTGGCAAGTGAAGTTGGTCTTGATATTGTGCCATTTATTGAAGCGTTAGATGATAGTTCGGCGCGAGATGCCTTCGAAGAAGACCTACGATTCACCCGTAAACATCACGTTCGAGCCTTTCCCTCGTTTCGATTGTCTTACAAACAGGAGCATATCATGCTGCATGGGTATCAGTCCTATGGAGCACTGAAAACACTTATCAAAAATACGACCGACGGGGCACTCACCGAACGACCGGTTCAAAAATCAGAAGAAGCAGTACTGAAGTTTATTAATCATTTTGAGTCTGTAGCACCCGTGGAAATTAAAATAGCTTTTGACCTTACTGATGATGAAATGGACTGCCTGATAACACCACTGCTTCACCAAGAAGAGGTGCGCAAAGTGTGGGCCGGCAATGGTTACCTCATCCGTCCAACCCAAAAAACCGTAGCATGCGACAAGGAATCCGGCGTTTGCACATTTTGATTTTGGGTTACCTCCCTAAAGAAGTTAATCTGGAACCACAACTGGTGAGCCAATTTTGGTACTTTCCCAAGTATTAGGTGAAGGGATTCCCTTATGAGAATATGGACCACCTATAAATAGTAAATAGGCGACTGAATTTCCTCAGCCGCCCAAAATAATTTAATGGCAATACTATACAGTCTCTGTAAGCTTTGCATCCAGTGTAATTTCTGTCCCGGCCAACGCCTTGGATACGGGACATCCTTCTTTGGCCCCTTCCGCAAATTCCAGGAACGTATCTTCACTGATTCCGGGAACATCGGCTTTGGCAATAAGATGTATTCCGGTTATCGCCGGACCGCTATTCGTCACTTCAAATGTAACTTTTGCCCGTGCATCTACTGATTGGGGATTATGTCCAGCTTCGCCCAGCTCGTTGGAAAGAGCCATAGCATAGCAGCCGGCATGAGCAGCTCCGATCAACTCTTCAGGATTTGTTCCCTCTCCATTTTCAAACCGGGAGGCAAAGGTGTACTCTCCCTCATAGGAACCGCTGTCGAACTTCATGATTCCATTTCCATTTTTTAAATCACCATTCCAGGTTGCATCTGCTTTACTTGTAGGCATAATAACTATGATGTTTATTTAAGATTAGTTATTGCTGTTAATTGTTTGTTTTGAAACTTGAGTTTTTTGCTTTCGTTGACGTAAAGATTTTCGAATAAGCTGTATCATAATACCGCCCAAAAAGAGGATAATTGCCAGCACATTGCCATAACTTCCAATTTTTCTGACTACCGGCATCCAAATCAGATCCCCAATGACCCGGGTTACTAAAAAGCCGTGTAATAGGATAAGTGGTAAGTAAAAATACCGGTGCCATGGTACCAGTTTACCTGACAGAGACGGGATGATGACTGAGGCATGGGCGAATATCATACTGAAGACAAAACCCACAAAGATCATGTGCAGCAGTCCGTCGTACAGTGGACCTGCCGTAGCAAATCCTATGAACAGCCCAAAAAGTCCCGCCAGGATGAGCCATCCATATCCAGATAACAAACAGATGGCACTGTACCGGGTCCACTGTGCCGCCTTGACCGTCCGCCGGGCAATGTCATACTTAATCAGCCAGCCGGAGATCCCTATCAATAAAACCGAGACTATACTCCATCCCACTATACGATTGATATGTGTTATAGCAAGTGCAAGAATCCATCCCAGAATGAGTCCTGCAAACAGTTGCTGCGCTTGTTTAGGCGGACGCATGATACGGTTCAGTTCCAGCCGTTCGCCAAAGATCGTAAGCATGGGGAAAGCCGCCCACCAGCCTACCAGCGTATAAATTTGATATCCATAGACATATAGCAAATTCCCAACCAGCAGCGAAGCTGCTCCCAATGCCATAATCAGGTGATAAACCTTTGGCTGTAAATATTGCAAATAACTCATTACCAGCGTCAGGCCAATGGATCCCAATATTAACGCCCATCCTCCCGGCACTAGCCATCCGCTGAGCATAAGTACCGTGGATGCTGCCATCAAGACCGGAGCAAAATAGGCCCATTTATTTTCCAGAGCAGCAGCCCGTTCCAAACCGATGAGAGCGCCCAGGAATCCATTAATCATGAGCGGACCGTGAGCCATTGGTGAGATGGCAGAACTTGATCCCGCCAAAAGACCCAGACGAACCAGGCCGGCATACAGGCCTGTCAACAATCCTATAGCAGCAAAAAACAACAGGCTTACTAATATGTAGGTTGGTGTTTTAGCGGACTTCAATGTTTTTTGTTTTAAGCTTGGGTGTCATTCTGGGCCATGTCTCTTTTAAAATATTTTAGTGATAGATCCTGAAATGAATTCAGGATGACTTGGTGGTAGATATAATATTGGCTTTCAATCTGTTTACTGCATAGGCGGTGGATGTGCAAAAAATTCAACATCGTCTTTGATCATATCCACATTCCATTCCGGCTCCCAAACCAGTCGCGTCTCAAAATTTTCAATTTCATCCATCGACTGTAACGTTTCTTCGATCTGCTGCTGTAAGTAGCGGCGCATCGGACAGCCCGGCGTGGTAACGGTATATTCGATAATAACCTTGCCATCGTCACACAAGATGTTATATACCAGCCCTAGGTCTACGATGTTTACGCCCAGTTCGGGATCAATTACATCGCGCAGCTGCCGGACTATCGTACGCCTTTTATCGGGAGTTAAATACATCGGATTATTACTATGCTGTTTTGCCAATCCTCACCTTCCATACGTCGGGCCCCTCTTCGAGGTATTTCCAGGTAAACTTTTGATCGGCCCGTTCAGCGGCCATTTCGTATTTTAGTGGTTTCGGATCATGATCATTGATAATGACAAAAGTTTCTCCTGCATCGAGATCGTCAAATGTTTCAAAAATAGTTGGATGTTTTCGTTTAGGTTCGATTTTTCGAACGTCAATTTTTTGTTCAGATTCAGACATTGTGTTCAGTTTTGGTTTAATAATTATAGGTTATACCGTTTACGGATAACTACTTCCCTGCTTTTGCCTCTTCCCAGCTTTCAATCAGGTGCTCTCGCTTGTTTTCTCGGTCGCTCCATGCGTCAACTTCCGGCAGCGGTTCTTTTGCTTCATTGATAACATGTTCGGCCCATTCCTCCGACAGCTGTTCATTAAGCTCTATATAATCCACCCATTCCATAGGGACTTCATCATCGGGGTATATCGCTTCTTCGGGACATTCGGCCACGCAGGCATCGCAATCGATGCACTCCCAGGGATCAATTACCAGAAAATTGGGCCCTTCCCGAAAGGCATCTACGGGACAAACCGCGGCGCAGTTGGTATGCTTGCACTGAATACATGGATCCGTCACGACGTAAGCCATAACTTCTCAAATAAGGTTGTTTTCATTGGTTCAACCCAAAGGTAGGAGTCCCGAAAATTAATATCAACTATAAAAACGGTTTTAACCTTTTTTATTGATTTATCTTGAAATCATTTATACTTTAAGTAACGGATTGAAACCAAAACAACTGGAGATTAATACGTATGAAAACAGATCAATCCCTTGCCCAACTAACCCCGGAAGCAACGATCGGACAGATCATTAATGCCAACACCGAGGCGGGTGAACTACTTGCTTCCATTGGGTTGTCTGTATCAGAGCATGAGAGTGAAACCTTACGGTCGGTTTGCCAGCAACAACAGTGGAGTGAAGTTGAAGTACTAAAGTGGGTGAAAAAGCACACCAACGGTACAAACGGCAATACCATGACCCAACCATCGGAGACTTCCCTGTCCAACATTACAGGATTATCCAATTGGACGGAATACCTGGAGCGAGAATTTGTAAAACCCAACCAATCCCTGCTGGAAGAGTTACACCAAAGCTTCCCGAGAGTCCTTAAAATTCACGGTAACCAGTATACGTGGTTGAAAGATACGAAATGGCATTTTGAGCAGTTTCAGGAGAATCTGGAAATGTATTTTGAATTCGAGCAGAGAACATTCTTTCCGCTTGTTGAACAGCTTTCATCCACAAAGAAAAAGAGTCTCAATCACGGTGTAGTCCAAAAGCTCAACAACTCATTCGGGATTATCCAGCGGGACCAAGACCGGCTGAAACGTCAGATGAATACGATTCGGGAAAAAGACAACGGTTTCAACAATCCCGCCAATACCTGCTCAACACTCCGAATTCAAAACAAGAACTTTACCCTTTTATTTGATAAGCTGGAACAACAGTTCCAGATAGAAGCTGACCACCTTCTGCCGAAGATTAAAAAGAAATTACAAGCCCAAAAATAAACTACTATGTTTACTGGATCGAAAAAGGATATTGTCGAACTTATTAAACGCAGGGGTACGCTTTCGATCGACGAAGCCGTAGAACAAATTGAATTGGCCAAAACCACTCTCCGTGAACATTTTCTTCAGCTGGAAAGGGATGGCTATGTGGAACGCGATTATGTACGCTCCGGACCGGGACGTCCCAGCCTACAGTACCAGCTTACACCCAAAGGAAACAGTGTTTTTCCGTCTTCCGAGTCCAAGTTGATCCGTAATATCATCAAATACCTGAAATCAAAAGGTAATGAGCAGTTAGTAGAAGATTTCTTTGAGGATTTCTGGAACCAGCGCCTGGAAGAAGCCGAAGACCGAATTGAGGCATCAGGTGCTGACGATCCGGAATCCAAAATAACGGTACTGATGGAGATGCTGGACGAAGAAGGTTTTATGCCGGAATTTGACCTGGATCGGGAATCCGAAAAACTTGCGGTCAAAGAATGCAACTGTCCCTTTAGCGAAGTGATAAAGGAGACCCGCCTGCCCTGCAAGCTCGAGCAGATGTTTTACCGAAAACTCTTCAGCGAAAAAACCGAACGAATTACCTACATCGCCGATGGCGATCATTCCTGCACCTATGATATCCCTGTAGGTTGAACCAAATAATATGTTGCATTACTGAATATTGCAATGGCATTAAAAAAGATAAAATACTCCAATAACTTATATATATACTTGTTATGATTGTTCACGATTTAGCCAAGTTTGTACATAACGCAACCTACAATGATTTATCGGACGAGGCCGTTAATCAGCTGAAAATAAGGCTTTTGGATTCCCTGGGTACCGCGATCGGGGCCGTAGAAGGGCCACCGGTTCAGTCGATCCGGCGGATGATTGATGATTTGGACGGAGCAAAATCAAGCACACTCATTGGCGGCGAAAAGACAAGTCCAGATCGCGCGGCCCTCTACAACAGCGGACTGGTTCGCTACCTGGATTTTAATGACAGTTACCTGGCCAAGGGAGAAACCTGTCATCCCAGCGATAATATTGGCTCTATTCTGGCGGCGGGCGAAACGACCAATCTGAGCGGCAAAGATTTTCTGGCGGCCCTGGCCGTCGCCTACCAGGTTCAGTGCCGGCTCAGCGATGAGGCCCCCGTGCGCGACAAGGGATTTGATCACACCACGCAGGGTTCATACGCCGTAGCCGCGGGCGTTTCCAAAGCACTGGGATTGGAGGAAAAACAAACGGCGAATGCCATTGCGATTGCCGGTACTGCCCTAAATGCCCTTCGGGTAACGCGAACCGGAGCGCTTTCCAACTGGAAGGGACTGGCTTATCCCCATACCGCATTCGGCGGAACCCACGCTGCACTGTTGGCGAAGTACGATATTACAGGTCCACCCGCCGTATTTGAGGGCAACAAAGGATTTATGGATTCCATTGCGGGCGAATTCACCATTGACTGGTCCAACGAAAACCTGGAGCGCGTTACAGATACCATCATCAAGAAGTACAACGCGGAGATTCATTCCCAATCCTCTATTGAAGGGATTATTGAGCTAAAAAATAAACACGGCTTTTCCGCTGAAGATGTGGAGAAGGTAGAAATCGAAATTTTTGATGTAGCCTACCATATCATCGGCGGCGGCGAAGAAGGCGACAAAACCATTGTCCGCACCAAAGAAGAGGCCGACCACAGCCTGCAGTATATGGTTTCGGCGGCGCTGCTCGACGGACAAGTAATGCCGGAGCAATACGAGAAAGACCGCATCGAAGCCGACGATATTCAAACACTGCTTCAAAAGGTGCAGGTTACTCCCAGTGAAACCTACAGCAATCGCTTTCCCGATGAAATGCCCACAAAACTGACCGTGCATCTTACAAACGGTGAACACCACTCTATCGAAAAAAGCGATTACGAAGGGTTTCATACGCGTCCCATGAGCTGGGACACGATCATTCAGAAATTTGAAGGACTAGCTGAACCTTATACCAGCAAAGACCTGCGTGATCAAATTGTTAAAACAACACAAAATTTAGAACAACATTCGGTTTCCGAACTGATGGAATTATTAACAAAAGTGAAATTAGAATCCTAAGGAATATTTGAATTATGTGGATACGGTTTCCGTATCCCAACAAAAATAAAAAAGGTGGCTATTATGGCCGACGAAAAAACATTCGATTTCCTCAACAAAAACGAACGAGAATCCAAACCCCGAACGACCGGCGTAACCGAAATCCGTGGTCCCTATTATGCCGTAATGGGCAAACGTTATCTTAACGATATTATGGAAACAATGGGCGAACACGTGGATTCGCTGAAGTTTTCCGGCGGATCGTTTTCTATCATGCCCAAGGACAAAGTGACCGAGCTGATTGATATCGCACACGACCATGATTCGCTGGTTTCCACCGGCGGCTTTATGGAGTATGTACTCACCCAGGGCAAGGGAGCCGTCGATCAATATATCCAGACCTGCAAAGATTACGGTTTTGATATCATTGAGCTTTCGGCGGGATTTATTTCCCTGCCTACTGACGACTGGCTCCGGTTAATTGACAAGGTGCAGGACGCCGGACTGAAGGCAAAACCCGAAATCGGTATTCAGTTTGGGGCCGGCGGCGATACAGCTAAAGGAGAACTTGAATCCGAAGGTACCCTGGACACCGGCTATGCCGTAAAACAGGCCAAACGTTTTGTGGAAGCCGGAGCCTATATGATCATGATTGAATCGGAAGGTATTACCGAAAATGCAGATCCCTGGAGAACGGACGTGCCCGCCGAATTTATCAATGAAATTGGCTTGGAAAAGCTGATGTTTGAAGCTGCCGACCCTGAAGTGTTCGCCTGGTACGTCAAGAACTATGGTCCCGAAGTCAACATGTTTGTTGATCACAGCCAGATTGTACAGCTCGAAACACTGCGCCGCGGCATCTGGGGCACCAAAAGTCTTTGGGGACGCGTGCTTACGTATAAAGATTAAATTTTTTTCAGATGTGGTATACCTTGGAGGTATACTACATCTTTAATTTACATATAGAAATATGTTTGAAAAACAGTTTGAGCTAGGATATTTCGAAATGGGTCAACATGGAGAAGCATCCCCTGTTACCATCTTAACGTTGTTGGAAGAAGCCGCAGCCGACCATTGTTTATCCATTGGACATAGCCTGTATGATCTTCTGGAAAAAGGAATCGGATGGGTTCTTCTATCGGGACGCATGGTGATGGAACGTTATCCTGTATACAAAGAAAAGATTACTGTCAAAACCTGGTTGTCTGATTTCAGAACATTCAGAGGTACGCGAGAAAACCTAATTATGGGAGAAGAAGGTGATATTATTGGTAGAGCAAAGGGCTTCTGGTTGTTTTTTGATATAGAAAGAAGAAGACCCGCCCGGATTTTTGATGAAATTCTTGACAGATGGGATATCAACCCCGAAGAAAGTATTGAAGTGGATAGTACTGAAGTAGAAGCTCTCGATTCGGCGTTATATAGGAATAAATTTTTCGTACACCGGTATGATATGGACTCAAACGAGCATGTCAGTAACCTGCGGTATTTGCAGTGGGCTATGGAGTCTATACCTACTGAAATAAAAGATCACTGTTATCTCCACACTATTGATGGAAATTTTGTAGGAGAAGCTCAATATGGACATACCATTGAGTCCCTTGTTGAGCCAGATGGCCCTGAAAAAACGTTCATTCATACAATTCGAGACCTAGATGACAACCAGGTCTGCTCAACTGCAAGAACCGTATGGAAAGATTACAAATAAATCCTAAAACAGAACCAGATTCTGAGTACAAGCAAAGGAACAATGTTTCCACCGACATCGCCCGAAATGTCAAAGAAACGAACAGATTCGGCGCCCGATCAGGAAAGGCATTTCGCAATTTGAGCAAGGAAGTTTTAAGGAGGGGGCACTTGATGAAAAACAAAGCAAATGTAAACTCAACCGAAGAGAAACTGACTTTTAAAGTTGAAATAAAATGTAACGAACCAACGAATCATTAACTGTATAATCCCCTGTACTATTTTTTACCTCTCAAGATTTACTAAAGACAAAAAGTGACTAATAGTAGGAATTGATAGTCTTAAATACTTTGAATAAAGCTATGAGTAACACAACACAAGAACTGGATGTACGCAATCTTATTCCCATTAAACGACATGAAAAACTCCTAAAGCTTTTCAAAGAGCTACCCGTCGGAGAAAGCTTTACTTTCATTAATGACCACGATCCCAAGCCTCTGTACTACGAGTTTCGATCGATATACGGAAATGTAATTGGCTGGGAGTATCTGCAGCGTGGCGGACAAGAATGGAAAGTAAAAGTGACACGAACCGAGGAGTCAAAGGGACGCGAATTTGAGGAGATTTCAACCCTGATGGACCTGCGCGAAGCTGATAAAAAAGACTGGAAGCATATTGTTTTCCACCGCTATGGCATGATGATGAAAGGAGATACGATGGAACTGATTGCTAAAGATAACCTCGAAGAGATTCAGAACATTTTTAGTAAAAAATTCACAAATGAATATAAGTGGGAAAATAAAAAGGAAGAGCCGGGTAAATATATCGCCCACATCACCAAAAAAGAAACCGGTGACGGTATTGCTGCAGATGATATAAGTGTTGTAAATAAGTTCGATGTCCGCCCACATCCACCGGCCAAACGGCACGATATGATTTTTGAAGCTTTTGAAGCCTTGGAACCGGGCGAAGCATTTGTATTTACCAATGACCACGATCCCAAACCGTTGTACTATCAGATGGAAGCGGAAAGTAAAGAACCGTTTGAATGGGAATACCTGCTGGCTATGCCCGAGGAATGGAAGGTAAAGGTCACAAAACAATAATACTGGTGTCACGGAGACCGACAATATTTAACAAAAAAGATTAAAGAGTATTTTGTCTTAATTAAAATAATGCCTATACTCCTTCAGAGACAATAAACACGTAGGCGATGACATGAAGAAAATATACTCGATCATATTACTTTTTACTTTCACAGTTGGCACGTTACAGCCGATCATGCCAATGATCGAGTATCAGCTTTTTAAGGGCGATCTCATTGAGCTATTGGCTGGAAATGGCTGCCCGTCCGAAAAGTCTTGCGACATGATTCAGTGCTTTTCGGATGTCGATTGCCCCAGCTGTGACCACAATCAAAAACTTCTGGATACAAACTACTATCCCCTGGCATTGAGAATCACTACTGTTCCTGATCCCCGTGTCTTTCTGATCGGTAAAAGTTTTGACCTCCCTATTGCCAATAACGTCACAAGCCCCACGATACTCCCAAAGCCTCCACCTCCGTGGTTGGGCTAACATCCGTGGATTCAGTGAGCTATTCGTCTTGCATGATGAAGAAAGAGGATTCGCTCATCCACAGATATTACACACAATGCTTCATCACCAAATTTTAGCTCACTAACATCTTAAGACAAGGTATAACTATGAATTTTTTGAAATACACACTTCTCTCGGCCGGACTATTTCTGGCAATGAGCCTATCCACGGCCTTTGCACAAGGGAACGAACAACAAAAAGCAGAATATAAAATTGGAGATAACTGGTACGGACTACCGGATGCCAAGATCTTTCAGGAAGATTACGACGGGCCACCGGTTGTGGGTAATCATATTACCAAGTTGCCGAATGTAGCTCCGCTTGAAGAAGGCAACCAGACCCACGACATCCGTATGGATATTGTGGCGCAGGAAGTTGAGGTTGCTCCGGATATCCGCTACAAAGCCTGGACGTTTGGCGGATCAGTACCCGGGCCAGTCATTCACGTTCGTCAAGGTGATAAAATTAACTTTACGATGAAAAACCGATCCCATGAAAAAGTATCGGTTTCGCAGCCGGCCAAAGGAGGCTCGATGTTCCTCGAGCAGCTGAGCAATAACAATATGCAGAAGCCCAAGGCAGTTGCCCAGCCGATGATGCACTCGATGGACTTCCATGCAGGTACCGTTGCTGCTAATGATAAATGGCAAAACGTGCCTCCGGGAATGTCTATTCAATTTGAATGGATCGCCAACTATCCCGGTGTTTACATCTATCACTGTGGAACACCACCGGTGCTTCAGCACATGTCCATGGGACAGTATGGCGTTGTCATCGTATCGCCCAAAGAAGGATATCCGACAGACGAACAGGTAGACAAGGAGTTTGCCGTGGTGCAATCTGAATTTTATTTGAAGCAAAAGCAAACCGAAGAAGACTCCAGTCTGTATGAAGAAGGTGGCGAAAAACCAACCTCGCTTTATGAGCTGGATTATGACGCAGCTATGAAAAAACAGCCGACCATTGTTGCCTTTAACGGGCACCAGAATGCTATGATGGACAATCCATTAAAAGTGAAAAAAGGCGACCGCGTGCGACTGTACATGCTCAATGTAGGTCCCACAGATGTAGCGAGCACCCACGTCATTGGCGCTATCTTCGACCGCGTATGGTACGAGGGCAATATTCAAAACGAATGGCGCGGCATGCAGACTGTATTGCTCGGTGCAAGCAACGGGGCCGTTCTGGAATTTATCGTTCCTGAAAACGGGCACTACGTTCTGGTTGATCACGAAATGGCCGACGCTGAAAAAGGTGCCAAAGGCCTGATCGTCACCGAAAATGAATCCAAATAATTTTACATAACTCAACTATTAAATCATACAACACTATGAAATCTCTCCGAAAAATAACTGCACTTTTCACCCTCTTGTTAATGCCCTTTTTAGCGGCCAATGCGTTTAATACCCAAACTGATGGCCCGGATGAGGACGTTCGTACTATCAAGATCAAGGGTACCGACCAGATGAAGTTCGATGTGACTGAAATCAACGCAGTACCGGGTGAAAAAATCCGTATTGTCTTAACAACCGTGAGCAAGCTGCCTAAAATGGCAATGTCTCACAATGTAGTTGTACTTAAAAAAGGAGCAGATGCAGAAGCATTTGCCAACGCATCAGCCATGGCCCGCGACAACGACTATATCGCGCCGGACATGAAAGATCAGATTATTGCCGCAACGGCATTGGCCGGAGGGGGTGACACGGTTGAAATCACCTTTACTGTGCCAGAAGATGCAGGATCCTATACCTACATCTGCTCGTTCCCAGGCCATTATTTGGGTGGGATGAAGGGTACACTGAATGTAAAAAAACCTTCCAGCTAATAGCTAGCTGATGTCATACAAACAAAGGGTGGTCGTTCACGGCTGCCCTTTGTTATATAACTTTCAAAACAGATTTAGTTCATGAACTGCTAGATAATTGACGCTGAAACAAATTCAGCAAGATATTTATTTTTCAAATTCTCAACTAATTCTGCATGTATTATCTTTCCGTCTTCATTCACATTCTCTCGGCTATCTTTTGGATTGGGGGCATGCTGTTTACCGCCGCCGTACTCGTCCCGGCCTCACGCCACCAGCTTCTGACTGATAAAAAAGGAGCATTCTTCGCATTGGTTGGTAGAAAATTCAGCCGTATTTCGTGGCTACTGTTTATCATTTTGATCATCACCGGCATCACCAATCTGCTAGCCCGTGGCTATGATTTTGCTGACTTGACCACTTCAACATTCTGGAACAGTAGCTTTGGCCAGCCCTTGTTTATCAAGCTGCATCTTTTTGGCCTCGTGCTGATCCTCAGCGGCATTCACGATTTTTATGCTGGTCCCAGAGCTGCCGAACTGATGGACAGTCATCCGGAAAGTGCAAAGACAAAAACATTCCGAAAACTATCGAGCTGGATAGGACGGATAAACCTGCTACTGGGGCTCAGCATCCTTTATTATGCCATGCAGCTTCTACGAGGATAAATCTGCAAATGGTATCCGCAATTGCTATTCATCTATTCTAACCGTGGTATGCGCCTCGGGATGACGAATTTGGCCTCCTTCGTAGGCTGTATATAGCAGGGCGCCCACTGCGGCCAAGGCAGCAACTAACAAAACACCCATCAGTACATTTTTGTAACGAAGGTTATAGTTCGCCACAAACAAGCTTACCAAGGCCAGCCCTCCTGTGATAAACGAAAACCACATCGCAATTTCTGCCGCCTCCTCATGATCGTGGATCGCATCATGGGATATCGAAGTCGCATACTCTTCCAGAACCTCCTCGGCGCCTTCCCCGGTTTCAACTGCGATGTAGCTGGTGATCGCCCCCAGCACAAACAACACCATCGCAATTTTTTGAATGGAATCCTTCTTTTTCCAGAGTCCCCAGCCCAAAATCAGCAAGCCAAATAGCATACTAAAGATTGGGAAATGATTGATTGTCAGGTGTAAATAAGCATCATTCATGACAGACACCTCTTTTAGTTAATAGTTAGAATACTTCATCTTTAGCAACCAGTTCTTTGCCTTTCTCCATCCAGTGATAGATAGTGGGTAAGACCAGCAATGTAAGGAGTGTTGCCGTAACCAACCCGCCAACTACCACCGAAGCCAACGGACGCTGGACTTCTGAGCCAGGCCCTACGTTGAACGCCATCGGTATAAATCCGAGGCTCGCTACCAGGGCCGTCATCAACACAGGTCGCAGGCGGTCACTGGCACCTTTGATGACCGCTGTTTTTAAATCCTCACCCTCTTTGCGCAGATCGTTGAGATGAGAAACCAACACGATTCCGTTGAGTACAGCTACTCCAAACAGGGCCACAAAACCAATACTGGCCGACACAGACAAATACAGCCCCCGCATCCATAGTATAAAGATACCCCCGGACAGGGCCAGCGGGAGATTCAGGAATATCAGCATGGTAAAGCGAAACTTGCCAAACATCATGTAGAGCAGTCCAATTATTATCAACAGCGAAATGGGCACCACAATGAACAAGTGATTCATAGCCCGCTGCTGATTCTCAAACGATCCGCCATACTCAATAAAGTAGCCTGCTGGAATATCAACCTTTTCGTCAATAGCTTCCTGCAAGTTCGACACGTAGGTTCCCACGTCGATGCCCGAAATGTTGATCCCGAGAATAGCACGCCGCCATCCGTTCTCACGTGAAATCTGTCGCGGCCCCTCTTCGGCATAAATATCAGCCACCTCTTTCAATGGAATATATCCGCCGCCCGGTAATTGCAGGGGCACATCCATAATATCTTGGAAATCGCTCCGCAAATTCTTGGGCAGTCGAACATTGATATCAAATCGGCGCTGCCCCTCGAAAATCTGTCCGGCGTCACTGCCACCAATACCGGTCTCAATAACATTCTGCACGTCATTCACATTGAGCCCATACGAAGCCACCGCTTCGCGATCAATTTTAATATTGTAATATGGCTGACCACTACCCTGCTCTAATAAGAAGTTCTCCGTTCCCTCAACCTCATCCAAAATACCGGATATCCGACGCCCTACTGCATTCAGGGTATCCAACTCTTCGCCAAACACCTTAACAGCAAGGTCTGATTTTACGCCGCTGGTCAACTCATCCACCCGCATGGCAATGGGCTGAGTAAAGTTGTATGACAAACCGGGTTCGGTTTCCAGGTAGGGTCTTATCTGATCGATAATATCCTGCTTGCTCATACCTTCGCGCCATTGATCACGGGGGTGCAGCATCACCCAGACATCCGTCTGATGAACCCCCATCCAGTCATTGGCCAGATCGGAGCGGCCCGTTTTGGGGACAACCGTCCTTATCTCAGGAATATTCTTGGTTATTTTTCCGGCCAACCAGTTGGCGTTTTCCACGGATTCATCAAGCGTCACCGACGGCATACGCACCTGCTCAATAAGGATAGAACCTTCATCAAGTTCGGGCAGAAACTGCGTTCCCAGAAACGGCATAAGCGCCATGGAAATCCCAAAAACCACCACGGCAGAACCGATCGTAATCGCTTTCTTGTCCAGGCTCTTTTCTAGGAACTTTTCGTAGCGGGGTTTCAGCCAGTTGATGACGTAATTTTTGCGCGTTTTTACGCCGTTTCGAAACACCAAGGCCGAAATGGCAGGCACATATACCAGCGCCAGGATCAGCGATCCCAGTACGGCAGCACCCACCGTAATGGCCATTGGGCGGTACAAAATGCCCTCCATGCCGGAGAACGTCATCACCGGTACATACACCATTAGAATAATTAATACGCCATAGAAAATAGGTCGGGCCACTTCGTGAGCGGCTTCACGGATAATAACGAGTTTCGATTTGTCGGATTTATCGCTGTTTAGTTTTTCTACGATATTCTCCACCATCACCACGGATCCATCCACTACCATCCCAAAGTCAATAGCTCCAAGACTCATCAGGTTGGCCGCCAGCCCGAGCTGATCCATACCAATGAAGGCAAACAGCATCGACAATGGAATAACCGCCGCGACAATAATGGCCCCCGTAATTTCTCCCAGCAACAGCAGCAGCACGGCAATCACAAAAAATCCACCTTCCACCAGGTTTGTAACAATGGTATCGGTGGTACGATCGATGAGATCGGATTGATCATAAAATTTTTCAATGGATACACCTTCGGGCAAGCTCTTGTTCACTTCGGCAAACTTCTTATCCATTTTATTGATCACTTCGCGACCGTTGGCGCCCCGAAGCATCATTACAATACCCGTAACAATCTCACCATTACCGTCTTGCGTAACAGCCCCCTGGCGCAACTGCCGACCGATACTCACATCAGCCACATCTTTGACATAGATCGGACGATCCTCGGTACGCTTCACAATTATATTTTCGATATTCTTGGTGTCCGAAATCTGTCCGAACCCACGAACGATATACTGCTCCCGGTTATGCTCAAGGTAATTACCCCCGGAAACACTGTTATTATTTTTGATGGCCTCGGTTAAATCCTTCAGTCCAATTCCAAAATTGCGAAGCTTATCGGGATTCACAGCCACTTCAAATTGCTTGACAAAGCCACCGAATGAATTTATTTCAGTAACACCGTCCACTGTTTTAAGCTGAGGGGCGATCAGCCAATCCTGAATGGTACGAAGTTCCGTAAGTGAGCGATTTTCACCGCGAACGACGTACTGCACAATTTCGCCCATAGCCGTTGATATTGGCCCAAGGTTGGGGGTCGACACGCCATCCGGCAACTCCTCGGAGATACTCTGTACGCGCTGACTCACCTGCTGGCGGGCAAAATAGATATCCGTTCCCTCTTCAAATAGAACCGTCACCGCCGAGAGTCCGAATTGTGAAATCGAACGCACCTCCTTCACATTCGGCAAGCCGTTCATCGATGTTTCAATCGGATAGCTTACCAGCCGCTCTACGTCATAAGGCGAATATTGCCCTGCCTTGGTAATGACCAGTACCTGCGTTGGAGTTACATCGGGCTGGGAGTTTATGGGGATGTTCGAAAGAGAAAAAATACCCCCGGCCGCCATCAACAAAACCAGCGACAGCGCAACAAATTTCTGTTTGAGACTAAAATCAATAATGCTCTTTAACATGGTCGATATAGCTATAAGTTAGTCAGCAAATTGTTCGAAACGTTCCAGTGCCTTCAGGCTAAATACCTGGGTGACGGCAATCTTTTCCCCGGGTTCGAGGCCGGCTCCAATAACCGCACGATCTTCGGTCATTCGTTTAACCTGAATCACGCGTTTTACGTATTGACGAGGGGCCCGCTGAACAAAGACTGCCGCTTCCTGCTCCTCAAACTGAATAGCTGAAAGCGGAATCGTAAAGGTTGAATCCATTGGCTGGGCAGCATATTTCATGCGAACACTCTGCCCCACAATGGGCCAGTCTTCTTCGGTAGATACAATGCTGTTTAGGACAATCGAGCGGTTCTCTTCGTCCAGGGCCGGATTGACCGAAGTTACCTCTCCTTCAATGCGTTTGCCTTGCGGGGTGCCATCTTGAGGTTTCTCTGTGATCACCACCGGAGTGCCCTCCCGTACGAAGGGAGCATCAGCCGGCGATACAAATCCGCGCACCAATACTTCGGTGTTGTCGATAATATCCAGCAGCTTGTCGTAGGCGTTAACGGCCTCTCCCAGATCAATTAAATGCTGATTTAGTACACCCGAAATTGGGGCACGAAGCGTCAACTCGGCTTTGGGATCAGTCGTAAAGGGATCCCAATTTTGAACTTCTTGCGGCGAAATACCTACAGCCCGTAGTCGCGCCAGCGAAGCACTCTGTTTACTCTTGGCACGCCGGAGATCAGCTTGTGCCCGTTCGAGGGTACGTTGCGGACTGATCTGCTCTTCGGTAAGTACTTTCAACCGATCTACCTGCTGCTGTTGATAGGTAATCTCAGCCGTGGACTCAAGATAATCCCCAACCAGGTTTGCAAACTCCAGGCTTTCGATCTCCAGCAGCGGATCACCTTTTTGGACGCGTTCTCCTTCGTGCACATAAATTTTTGATACCCGCCCATTGATCGGGGAACTGACCACAGAAATATGTTCCGGAGCCGCAAAAACCTGGCCGGGTGCATTAATATCAAAACTAATCTTTTCACTCTTGACCGTATAGAGCTGAATATTTAAATCTTCGGCCTGTTGTTCGGTGAGCTGTATCACCTGCTCGGTCTTCTTCTGGGACAATGAGGGTGGTGTCCCGGGATCAGGTTGGGTAGCTTTATCATTGGTCTCAGAACCACAACTGCTCAAAAACAACAGCAGTCCGATGACCAAGCCCAAGGGAGTGTATGATGAGTACCGATGTCGGGTTAAATGAACGTTCATAATAAATTCAGCTATAGTTTTATTTGAATATGATATCCTTTTGCAGGTATTTCTCCAGTTCAATAACTCTCAGATAATAATCCCTGAGGGTGTCGTAATAAGATTGCTGAGTTCGCAAATAGGTGCGCTGGGCTTCCAATAGTGTCAACAGATCCAGCTCTCCCATCCGGTATCCTTTTTGAGTCATATCAACCAGCTCTTTTGATTTCTTCTGGATGGATTTTCGGAATCGTTTGATATTTGCCTGCGTGGTCTCATAACCATGCCAAGCCTGCTCAGCCTGTTTTTTGATTGACAGCTCTTCTTCCTGGAAGCGCCATTCCTGCACGCGGTACTGGGCCTTTGATTGTTGAACCTTATTCGATTGATTAACCCCAAACCACAGAGGAATACTAACACCTACTTCAAAAGCATTGAAATCAAATCCATTACCAAAATCCTGGCGATAGTATTTTAGGTTGATATCCGGCAAATACCCGCTTTTGGCCACCTTTGTTTGATAAGATGCTGCCAGCTGATCTTTGCTAAATTGCTGAAGCTGGGGATGCTGCTGCAACTGCTGTAATACTTCATCCTGATTGATATCTACAGCTACATAGTGCAGCGTGTCGGGAAAGCTTATATCATACGTTTGTTGTTCTTCCTCCAGGCCTATGGTCTCAAAAAGGTTGTAGCGAGCATCCATAATATCCTGATACGCTTTTTCCATGCTGTTTTGCGCCTCCGTAAGCTGAAGGTTGGCCTGCATGGCATCAATTTCCGAGGATTCCCCCAGATCGGCCCGCGACTGTGCAGCATCGCGCAGGCTTTTAAACAGGTCCACGCGCTCACGGGCCAAGTGGCTCGATTCAATAGCATAAGCCAGTCGTGTATAGGCCGACTTTACATCGGCTTTAAGCTGAAGCCTCAATGCTTCCAGCTCTAACTCCATGGAACGGGTTTTGGCTTTTTCGCTCTTCAAACGGTAATAGCCGGTAAGCGGAAAATCCAGCGATTGTGATACAACCCAGCGTTGTTCAGCAAATGACCCCTGTCCTATACCTTCTTTGGCATAGTTTACTTCGGGATTATTAATACCCAAACTCAGCGGTTGCTGCTGTCGCTGGGCCTCAATACGATTTTTGAGCTGATTAACACGAGGGTTATGCTGATATGCAATTTCCAGGGCTTTGCCCACACTCAAGTTATTGAGGTCAGTGGTATCCGCGGGGGTTGACTGAAATGAGATCAGAATTACTAGAACTACAGAAAAAATCATTTCGCTAAATTTTGACCGTTAGTACGCAATAGCGCGCAGTTTGTCTACGGTCAAATCTATAAAGGAAATCTGTAGAGAATATGGATTTAGAATCGAAGCGTAATTTCGGCTCCTGCTCCCTCTTTATTCTCGGCCCGGTAACCAAAACCGTGCAGCTTACAAATGCTTTTCACCAGCGACAGGCCCAGCCCGGTTCCATTGTTCTTACCTAATTCGTTGGAACGACCATTACCCTTTTTAAAACGATCGAATAACGAACCGTTCAAGGCCTCCGGTATTCCCGGCCCCTCATCGATAACTTTAAACTCATGGTTTTCCGCCCCACCATTGAGAGTAATGGTAATCGACGCTCCTTCGGGCGAAAACTTTACCGCATTTTGCACAATATTATAGATAGCGGAGTGAATAAGCTCTTGATTGCCTTGTACCGACAGCTCTTCACTGAACTCTTTTTCAAGAGATATATTTTTCAGGGTGATAAAATCATTCAACTCTTCAAGAACCTTCTCGGTAACTCCTGCGATATCTACCTGTTCGTCAAGCTCATACTGCTTATTTTCTACGCGGCTAATCAACAAGAGCGCGTTACTCAGGCGGCTTAACCGCACTGCGGTTTCCTGGATCTCATTAGCCGATCTCAACGTTTGTCGGTCAAGCTGATCTGATCTGGAAAGGATTTTCTCGGCTTTTTGTCGAATGATCGAAAGTGGTGTCAATAATTCGTGCGATGCATTCTGGATAAACTTTTTTTGATCCTCGAATGACGAGCGGATTTCATTCATCATGGTATTAAGTGCCCGATTTAATACATCAATCTCATCGGTCGATGAATCCGGAAATCGTTCGTCAAAATCAGTAGGATCCGAAATCGTCTCGAGAGTATCCACCGTATCGTAAAAGGGCGTCAAAATCCGATCAAACACCATCTGGTTGAGCAGATAAAGCAACAAAATCCAAATCAGCAAGCCCGCCAGTACACTCAGCAGAATCGTCATGCTGATGTTCTGCCAGGCCGCAACTTCTTCATAAATATTCAGGTTGTAATACTGATCATTCACTGAGATAGTTGTAGCCAGTCGCCTGTATGACTCGGAACTTGCCTCATCAGGGCTCCGCACAGTATCAATAGTAGCAAAGCTGTTGGTATTGGGCTCCACCGTTCCGTCATAGGGATTAATTTCAACCCATTCGTAGGAACCGAGTCCACCAAGCTTACGAATCTCTTTGAGGCTTGCCGGATCGCCCTGTACCTGATTTATGATATCAATCTTATGCTGCAGCAGATGATTATCCAACTCATCATAAACAGTATCGTTGACCAGATAATACATCCCAATACTGGTCAGCACAAAAATAACTACCGAAAGAACCAGGTTACTGAGCAGTATTTTATTGTTCAGTTTCATAGGCCTCCAGCTTATATCCGACTCCATATACCGTTTCAATCAACTCCGGAGCCCCGGCTTCCGAAAGCTTTTTCCTGAGATTTTTCATATGCGAATTTATAAAATCCAGTGAAAAGCGGTCGTCAATTTTACTGCCCCAGATATGCTCTGCCAACGCAATACGCGTAATTGTTTTATTCTTGTTGAGCACCAGATAGCGCAAAATCTTGTATTCTGTCTCTGTAAGATCGATCGGCTTGCCACCATAGCTTACCTCCATATGATTGAGATTCAAAAGTAGCTTTCCGATCAAAATTTCATTATCGCTAATTTTAAACCGCCGCCGCAGCACGGCATGAATGCGGGCTCGCAGTTCAGCCATCGCAAAGGGCTTGGCCAGATAATCGTCACTCCCCAACTCCAGGCCTTTGACCTTATCCTCTACCTCACCGCGAGCAGTTAGGATAACCACCACGGTTTCGTCATAGTACTTTTTAATCATCTTTAACAGCTCCAGACCATTCCCGTCGGGCAGTCCTAAGTCAAGCAGTACCAAATCATACTCATCACCGGCTACCAAATCGCGCCCTTCCTGAAGCGTTTCGGCACAGTCTACGCTAAACTGCTCCTCCAGCAGTTGTTCTTCCAGCTCTTCATTTAATAACGGCTCATCTTCGACGACCAGCGCTCGCATAATTTTTAGGGTTTAGTGCTAACTATCAAACAACTCACAATTTACAAGTTATAAAAGAATTCTATAGAAAATATGTATTCCTCACATTTGGCGGAACACCAACCTGTGCATTTTAACAGGCTACACTATATGGTAAGAAATGATGATGCTGATTAGCTCAAATATGATACCCGCATATCTCAATATCTGTTTCTAAACAGCGGACCCTCTCCAGATAACACGTCCGATTATCTCAAAGTTGTCTGCGCTTAAATCAAGTTTAAGAGGCTCGAATTTATCATTGATTGTGGATAACAATAGTTTTTTCGAAGGCAACCGTTGGATAAGCTTAATACGAATTTCATCATCAAAACGGACTAAAAAGATCCCATCATTTGAAGCATCTTTCTTTTCGGTATTTACCACTATCAGGCTTCCCGGTTTAATATTAGGACTCATAGAATCACATTGAACAATGACAGCAATCAGCTGTTTTGAATCAGGATTAATGACATGTTCAACAAACGTGTTGCAGAGGGGCAACGTATAAGAAGGGTTGTCCAACTGCTGCATTTTTAACTTCCCCTCTCCTCCTTTTTCTGAGGGAGCCATTTTATGAAGCGGTAAATTTATAAAGCGGATAGGATCAGCTGAAGATTTGTTTTCGCCATCTTCACAACTGCCTTTCAAGACAGGCTTTTCACCCTTCAACAGCCATTCCGTATTAACTCTTGTCTCATTGTTGAGAATATTATTCAGAAACAATAGGTCGGGGACTGATTTGCCTTTACGATACCGATAATAGGTAGCCCTGCTGCATTCCCCCATTTCTGCCATCTCTTGGGGAGAACAGCCTAATACCCTCTCCAATTCTTGTAACCTGTCACATAAAATTTGGGAAGCTGGCATAAGCTAATCTCAAATTTGAGATTACATTCCATTATAATTAAGATAAAATAAGTTTAAAAAAAATGTCGGCTTTTTTTCATTCGCAGTTAGGAGCATCCCGATTAGACTTTATTCTTTCAAATTAAGTGACCACTAATCTACCCATTCTATGACCATACAGGAAAACCTGTTGTTTACCGACAATCCAATTCCAATGCTTGTTTGTTCAGAAGGGGATAAAAAGATATTGGATGTTAATAAATCTTTTATTGAACGATATGGGAACGGCACGGCAATTGTTGGTTCCCGGCTCGATGATATTACTCAACCAATACCTTCGGATATTGCGCCTGCGAATTCCTCTCTTTCTCCGGAAAGGGATTTTCTAACCTTAATGCTTCCCAATGGAAAGAGCATTATGGTTGAATTAACCTATAACAAAATTCCCGGGGACGACAAGCCATATTACCTGGGTACCATTGAAGAATTATTTCCTTCTCTGCATAACGAAAATGCTGTTCAACACCCCATCTTTAAATCTATCTTTGATAAAGCACTTGATATTATACTGGTAGCTAATGATCAAGGCCAATTTCAACAAGTCAATAACACCGCCTGTCAAAAATTAGGTTACGAAAAAGAAGAGTTGCTAGAGATGGGGGTTCAGGATATCACCTATGAACCCATGAAATCATATACCAATAAAAAATGGGAAGACTTTTTACGTACGGGCACCGACAAAGGAGAGTACCTATTGGAAACCAAAGATGGAGAAGTGCTACCTACAGAATATCGAGCGGTAGCAAATATCCAGCCCGGGCAACATCTCTCCATTTTGCGGGATGTAAGTGACTATCACCAGGTAAAAAAAGAGCTCGAAGTTAGTGAAGACCGCTTTTCGCGACTTCTTGAAGCAATTCCGGATGCCTTATTTATTGTCAGCGAAGATGGCACCATCGATTTTTGTAATTCGCAGGCTGAAGAGATGCTGGGATATCGTGAAGATGAGCTGCTTGGTGAAAGTATTGATATCCTTGTACCTAAAACCAAGCGTGGAGACCACAAAGGATACAGACAGTCTTTTACCGAAAATCCGTACAAAAGACCTATGGGATCCGATCTAAAATTAAATGCCTTGCGAAAGGATGGTAGCAAGGTACCTGTTGACATTATGCTTGGTCCCCTTAAAGAAAACGGAAGCCTGCAAACGCTGGCCGTCGTTCGAGATATATCAGATTTGCGAAAAACCCGAAATAAGTTAGAGAGAGAAAAGGAGTTTACTAAGCTTCTTCACGATTTAACCAAGATTGCCAATGAATCGAAAAGTGTTGATGAAGCCCTGAGCAGAAGCATTAAACAAATATGCAGTTTTATGAACTGGCCGGTCGGCCATGCTTATCTTCCCGCTCAAGACGGTTCCGGAGAGTTTTATCCCACTGATCATTGGCATCTCTCAGACCCGCAAAAGTTTGCTAATTTTAAGAACTTCACCATGGGAACCCGTTTTTCTGCCGGTATGGGCATGGTGGGCAGTGTAATTGAAACGGGGGAACCTCAATGGCGGGATAATGTACATAAAGATCCTAATTTTGTTCGTCGTCTGCCAGATGAGGACCTGGGTATCAGGGCTTGCTTTGCTTTCCCAATCCTTGTGGATAATAGCGTTGTTGGAATATTGGAATTCTTCGCTTCTCATATTTTGGAAGAAGATCCTCTACTGTTGGAGAAAATGGCCACTATAGGATATCAGCTGGGACGCGTTTATGAGCGGGACAACGCTCAGAAAAAATTAAAAAAGAGAGAACAAAAATTTAGAAAACTCTTTAATACCGCCTCTGATGCCATCTTAATTCTCGGGAAAGAGAAAGTGCATGACTGCAATCAAAGTGCGGAAGATCTATTTCGGTGTTCCTGCCATCAGTTGCAGAAAAGTACGTTGACAGACTTTTTCCCAGAAAAAGAAACTAACATAGCTATTTCTGAGGAAATGGGGCGGCAGAAGCTGAAAAATGCCTTCAATGGCAATGACCAATTTTTCGAATGGAAGTTTCGGCGTGCCGACGGTTCCATATTTGATGCCGAGGTCAGTTTGATCTATATGGAAATGGATGGGCAAGATTATATACAGGCTGTCATTCGTGATATTACCGAGCGGAAGCAAAAAGACCAGCTTATCCGCAAGAATATGGAGCTTTTTAGCCAACTATTTGCAAATTCCCCGGTAGGAATTGTGATGTTGGATGATGATCATCGTATAAAAAATATAAATTCCCATTTTGAAAAGATCTTTGGATACAGCCTGCCAGAGATAAAAAACAAGAAGGGCGATGAATTATTGGCACCAGATAATTTAAAAAATGAAGCATATAACATAACAGAAAAAACCATGGATGGTGCCCCTATGCAGGTGGAATCGGTAAGAATCCACAAAAATGGGCAAAAAATTCCAGTTCTAATTGCGTCTGTTCCCGTTGAAATAGAGAATGAAATTATCGCTGTCTTTGGTATTTATATCGATTTGTCCGAACGTCGGAAGGTCGAGGAAAAGCTCGAAAAACAACTCAAAGAGAAAAAAGTGTTGCTCGCTGAAATCCATCACCGCGTTAAGAATAACCTGGCGGTCATTTCGGGACTCCTAGAACTCCAAAAAGAATCGACCGAACATGAAGAAGCTTATCAAAAAATGCAGGATAGCCAAGCGCGCATCCAAAGCATGAGCTTAATTCATGAGCAACTGTACCAGATGGAATTTTATGCTTCCCTGGAATTTGATAAATATGTCAAGAGTCTGGCAAACACCATTGCCTCAAGTAATCGAGAGGATGATACGGAAATAGACCTCATCTATGATACGGAGCCGGTAGAATTAAATATTGATCAGGCTATTACCTGTGGTTTGTTTTTAAATGAACTGTTAACCAATGCCTTTAAACATGCCTTTATTGGTAGGGATGCGGGTATAGTCTCTATTTCCATCCACAAACAAGACGAGCAGCAGGTGATTATTGAAGTCAAAGATAATGGCATTGGATTACCAGAAGATTTTAAGATGGACCAAAAAAACTCCTTAGGTTTCAGCTTAATTAAAACTCTGACTCAACAACTTTCTGGCGATCTTGAAGTTTCTGAGGATGAAGGTAGCTGCTTTACCTTATCGTTTGAGAAAGAGTCCCTAGAATAATTTGACTGCATATCCTTTATCAATATTTATTCTTTTTGGGATGCATAAGGCCTGATCGTATAAGAATTATTAGCTAGCCACATCCTGCGCAGGACCATTTGCCCATTTGCAGGTGGATGAAGTGGTGCCGCATAAATAGGCTGAAAAGATTAAAAATTATCTACAAATAGGTACTAATTGCAGAAATAAAACCTGCCACCAGCTCAGGCATGCCGTCTATAAATACGTAGGTAAAACCAACAAATTAAAAGAATTAAAATAAGTACTTGGGCTGCCGTGAATCTACCTATGGACTTTTTATCGCGAGTTGAAGAAACATATAATCGAGGCTAAAGAACCACTTTGCAGACTTGCGAAATACAGCTTTATAAATCATTGCAGAGTTGCATTAAAAATTCACGCTTATGATTAGAAGCAAAAAGCAACCCCTCTCAGACCCTATCTGATCGTTCCCTTGCTTATCAAAGTTGTGGCACCACATTTGCTTTCCATAGAGTGTCAATCTTACTTGAATTAAAAGAGGAGAATATTATGGGACGATTAGAAAATAAATCTATTATTGTAACCGGCGGTGCCTCTGGTATTGGAAAGGAAACCTGCCTGAAATTAGCCGAAGAAGGAGCTACGGTCGCGATCACCGACGTACAGAAATCAGAAGGAGAAAAGCTTGCAAAAAATATTAAAAGCAAAGACGGTAAAGCCCGCTACTGGAATCTCGATGTCACCGATGAGGATCAAATAAAAAAGGTCTTCTCTGAAATTAATGACTGGGCTGGTGCTATAGATGGAATAGTGAACAACGCCGGTATTTCGGGTACCAATAAGCCTACCGACGAAATTACCAAAGAAGAATGGGATAAGGTAATGGACGTTAATGTTGATGGTGTATTCTTATGCACCAAGCATGTTATCCCGTACATGAGAGAGGCCGGCGGAGGTAGTATCATAAATCTCTCCTCGATATATGGAATTATCGGGAACAAAGATCTGCCCGCGTATCATGCATCAAAAGGGGCCGTTCGGGTTATGACAAAAAATGACGCCCTTATCTATGCCGAGGATAATATCAGGGTCAATTCAGTTCATCCCGGCTTTATCTGGACCCCTCTTGTTGAGGAGCTTGCGGAGCGTTCGGATGAAAGCGTAGAAGAGTTTCGGGCTCAACTCGATACCCTACACCCAATCGGACATGTTGGAGAACCCCGAGACATAGCAAACGGCATTGCCTTTCTTGCCAGCGATGAAGCCAAATTTATGACAGGAAGCGAACTCGTCATTGATGGAGGCTATACCGCTCAATAAACAGAACGTTCAATTCTAAATTGAAAAGCCGCCTGTTCAAGGCGGCTTTTTTATTGGGGCTGTTTTAATCCCCTCGTGATATTCTTGCTCATCGTTATCGATATCACAGTGTTAAATAGTTGATTCGTCAGTTAGATTAAAACATCACAGTACACCGATGAATCCATCCGAAAAACCAATTCTTCTTGAGAAATAGCACTTTGAACCCCCTATTCGATCATTTTTATGAGGAGCTTTTGTAGTACTCTCTCATAGAACCGAACGGAGTTTTTATCCAACATTCAAAGATTACAGTGAGGCAGGCAAAGATCCCAACCAACAACCTGCTTTGGGGAGAGGAACCCCTCGAGCAATATATACTTTCCTGTTATTAGCCGGTTGTTTCTACTATTGGAGCAGGCAGACATTCTCCATTTTCTACAGCTCCCGGAATGATCTTCTCATATCCTTTGGATTTTTGCCGTTCTGCTAGGCATTATTATTGGGATTAATAGTCAAGAACCAACTACTGAACAACGTTTTGTTATCGATCCACATTTTACTTGCGTGCTGCATCATTGTGGGGATAGCAGGCTGACCGGCTATCCTTCGTTGAATGGGATTTTCTCGAAACATAACAAAATCAAGTTGGCAGCCGGGATTCTCTTTTCCTCCTGACTAAACACCTCATACGGTTACCGACTCAAGGCGACGCCGAGAACGAACTGCGGGAGCCTTTTTATCGCGCTTGTGATACTGATCAATGGCTATAAATGCCTTTACCATAGCATCTTCCACAAACAGTCCATGGGCGAAAATTTTAGTTTTGCCATTGCTAAAAATCACATGTGTCATCCTGGAGGTACTATGGTGGGCTGCATGGCACTTATAGAAACCTTTATAGCGATCCGTTCGGTAATATTCTCTGAAATTTCTGTCGCTATTTTCTGGTTGAGTTGTCATAACTGTAATAATATTTATTTGCGGTAATCCAAACCGTTAGGGGTTTAATTACTCAGGGGCCTAACCTTTCTAAAACTGGAGACGCGAGCAATAAATAACCTGCGCTTTATTTGTTAACTACGATTAAGCTACAACTCTTCATTAAAATTTCCTAATAAATATTAACAAATAGTAATATTCAGCACTAAGTATTGGGAGGCAAGCCGTTACAGCTACCATTATTTATGATATATTGCTTGAAAAATATGGAAATGGAAGGCGGCTCAATCGGTGTGAGAGACGTTCAACGTAAATTACTTTTCCTGCTACTAAGAAGAGGCTCGTCTAGGTCGGGAGTACTTTAGTCCCGTGGAAATCCTACTCTAGACAACAACTGTATTACCCCAAGCTTCAAGAGATATAGCCGGAGTCTAACGCCAGCTACCAGACCGAAAGCTCTTACCGTTGATTTTCAGTTACAAAACAAGGAGGCAATTATATCTTAAGTTATAAAAGAGAAAGAAAAAAGAATCCGATTCCTGATGAAGGGATTTATAAGACAGTGGCTATATCAGATAGCAAACAATTAGAGAACTTTGAAGATCATACTGATGATGTAACCGGCCTTGGCGACAAGCTAAAGCTCTGGGATTACAAAGTAGAGCTAGATATCCATAAGACCCTGAGTATGTTAACGAGAGTATTAATCAGCTGGATTTTGAACTAAATGTGCAGTATATCTAATCTATGTTCTGCAAATGTCCTACCTTCAAAATGTAGTTAATTGCTTACCTGTTACTAGGCAATACCTTACCGCTAATACTGTAATTTTAAAAGTGCCCCCACCAGGAGTCGAACCCGGATTTAAGGTTTAGGAAACCTCCGTTCTGTCCACTTGAACTATGGGGGCATTAACGGCAGCAATCGTTAACAACGATAAGCAGTACACCAACAGACATTCAAGTTATTTTTCTTTCACGTTACAGGATACAAGATCCAACTGGCAGGATGTAGGATGCAAAAGACAGCTTCGCTCATCCCAGAACCTGTATCCAGCATCTTGCATCCTGTAACAAAATTAGGTAATAATAGTACAAGAACTTGTGCTCCAAAACCTAAACTATTTCCATCAAAGCTGGTGAACTTGAAAACTACTTCTTTACTTTTTGCAATAGTGCTGTTGAGCTCTTCCGCATGGGCCCAAAAAACCATCCGCGGCACCATCACCGACGCGAAAACCGGCGAAACACTCGTGGCCACCAACATCCTCATCGAAGGCACCTACCGCGGTACCATCACCAATGAAAACGGTGCCTACTCTCTCAGCATCCCCGACTCGCTGCTGCCGGCCACACTGCTGGTGCGCTATATCGGTTACCAAAGCCAGCACCGGCAGATTACCAAAAAAACCGCCACGGAGCAAAACTTTGCCCTGCAGCCCTCAGTCACCGAGATGGAAGAGATCGTCGTCACCGACGAGGATCCCAGCGTAAAAATCATGCGCCAAGTCATCGAACGCAAGCAGCAATGGCGCAAAAAACTCAACACCTACCAGGCCGACGCCTACACGCGCCAGAGCCTGGCCAACGACACCGCCATCGTTTCCATCACCGAATCGGCCTCAAAGGTTTTCTGGGATAAAAAGCAGGGCCACCGCGAAGTACAAAAATCCAAACGACAGACCGCCAACATCGAAGCCGCCAACAACTTTGCGGGCGTCAGCTACCTGCCAAACTTTTACGATGACAATATCGAAATCGCCGGATTCAAGGTCGTCGGCGTCACCCATCCCAAGGCACTGGACTACTACAACTTTAAACTGGTCAACCAGACTTCACTCGACGGCCAAACCGTATTCGAAATACAGGTAACCCCCGACCGCAAGCTACAGCCACTGTTCAAAGGCACCGTCCACGTGCTCGACCAGGCCTACGCCATGCTGCGTGTCAACCTCAAACCCAATGACGTCATCAACTTTCCGCGGCCCGTCAAATCCTTCGAACTCTCCTACAAACAACAGTTCAATAACTACGGACAGGACTTCTGGCTGCCGGTGGATATACGAATCACCGGCGACGTCAAAATATCGATGGTCGGCCTCAACTTCCCGATGATCAAATTCAAGCAGCTCTCCCGCATCACCGACTACCAGGTTAACGCCCCGCTGCCCGACTCACTCTACCAACAAGACGATGTTTTCAGCGTTGACAGCACCACCATCGGCACCGATTCCCTCATCACGCAGCAACTCGATGCCGTCCCCCTCTCCAACGAAGAAGAGCTGGCCTACACCACACTCGACAGCAGCATGACCCTCGAGAAGGCCTTCAAGCCTAGCGGCTTTCTGGCTGGTTTTATGGATGATGACGGAGAAGATAACGCTGGCGGTGACCTATTTAATTTTATGGAACAGGTGCCGGGTAATATCAGCCCCGATCTCCGATACAATCGTGTAGACGAAGGGTACTTTGGATTACGATATTCCATAGATGCCACTGACTGGCTCGAGCTGCGCGGAAAGGGCGGATACAGCATGTACAAATCGTGGGACTACGGCGGCGGGCTTTCACTGCGATGGCTTAACGTAAAAGGTCTGCAATCAACCCTCGGCTGGGACTTTGCTGCCCAAACCGTCACACGCATGAATTCTCCCATCTACAAACCGTACTATACCATGATCCCGAACCTGCTTGGCAACGCCGGCTACTTCGACTACTACCGCTCCGAAGGCTATCGTGCTTTCTCCAATTGGGAATTCCCGTCAGACCTTTCCCTCGAATTCGGATTCAGCAGCAAAGATCATATAACGCTAAGAACTCATACCGCTTACGATATAGTGGGCAAAGAAAATTTTCGCCTCAATCCCCCCATTGAAGAAGGCCACCTGCAGGCTATCGACTTGCACATAGGTTATAACCTTGACGAGGGATACAACTTCGGCCTTACGGGACAGAAGTTTATTCGCTTGGGCATTGAGCACTCCTCGGATGAACTCGGAAGTGACTTTGACTATACCAAATACACCGGGCATCTTTCCTGGACCTTTCCCACTTTTTACCAGCGCCGCCTGCTGGCCAACTCACTGGATATTAACCTTCGGGGCGGCACCTACAGCGGCGATCTCCCCTTCCAGAAATGGGGCCTTGTAGATGCAGCTATCGGCCAATCAGCACCCTACGGTGTCATGAAAGCAGCTCGAAACCGCCCATACGAAGGGGAACAATACCTTGGCGTAACCATGGAACACAACTTCCGGACTATTCCCTTTGAAGCCCTTGGACTCACGTCCCTTGTCGAGCGTAATATAGGACTGATCATTTTTGGCGGGGCTGCTAAAACCTGGGCTCCTGAAAGCGAAGAACTGCATTATCGATTTTACCGGCCAAATGAAACGAACGGCATACACTGGGAGGCCGGTGCCTCAATCAATGGCATCCTGGGACTGTTTCGCCTTGACTTTGCTGCTCGCCTCGACGAGCCGGCCCTGCTCGTAAATCTGAGTGTCGCCCGCCTATTTTAAGTACCACATCTATCGTTTCACATCTGCCGTTTGGCCATTCCAACTTTAGTCATTTTTTCATATACTTAGACTCATTTTAAATAAGCAACAAACAGATTTATCTATGTTCGATCTTGGATCCGGCTTTCAACGCATCGCTACTATTTTGAGTATCTTTCTATGTTCCTTGGTACTGGTTTATTGCTCAACAGAACAATCCGACCCCCAAAAAACAAATGGCCAGGCTAAGGGAGTCCAAAAAGCCAAACAGGACGTTCCGGAATTGGCCGATGCCATGGGTCAGCTTCAAAACTATCTGCACAAATATTCCCTCGCTGTTGATGCCAAAAATCACGAACTGGCCACGTTCTATTTCCATGAGGTACGCGCTTCAGCAGATGGAATCAAGCAAAATATTCCGGGATATGAGGGGTATGACATCGCTCGGTTTATGAAGAACTTTCTGGATCCTACACTTGAACCGGTGGAAACGGCCTTGGCAAATAGAAACTGGGAGAAGGTTCGCGAAAACACCATTACCATGGTTAACGCCTGCAACTCTTGCCACAATGCAACCAGCCATGGATTTATAGAGATTACCCCTGGCTTTGATAATAATCCATACAACCAAGATTTCTCGGCTCCAAGTTCAGCCAGCAATTAAAGGAAAGCGCAAAAATAGAGGGGCCCTAACGCTAACAGATCCGATTCTAGTGCAAGTTTGTAACTTGTGCTAGATCGATTTCTGCTCAGTTAATTCTGATTGACCTTTCAATACTTGGCTCCTGTCACAAATCACAGTCTTGCGACTGTTTGATTACTCGTGGATATATTGCTCGTTTCATTATCTGATTCCAAGCCCAGAACTCGGCTAAAACACTCAAAATATGTCAGCGTGAGCAACAGCTTTGCGATCTTGACAGCGTTTGAGCTATGCTCCATCCGCAAAACGGATGCTGTCAGGATTTCCCTCGAAACGGATTTTGGCCCCGGGTAACCACGCCTATAGCCACAGCAAAAAGCGCCGAGCCCAAAATCGACCAGATAATTGGGAACGTTTCACCATTAATTTCAACAGGAAGGATAAAGGTAAGTCCCATTTTCGCAGCCAGCCATTTGCCAATAAGGGCGCCGATGAATCCCACAACAGTAGAAATGAGACATCCTCCAAGCGAATAGCCGGCAATGCTCTGCCCGATGGCTCCGCATATCGCGGCGATTATCAAGAGAAGCAAAAATTCCATATTACGTTGATAAATTAGTCTTCATCTTCAAGAATAACCGCTGATTCCAACGGCTTGATAACAACAGCATCATTAGGCTCAAAAAGCACGCGATTGTCCGTATGCACCAAGTATTTCTCACCGCTCAATTTCACATGATACGTAATATCGTGACCTTTGAATTCGCGTCCAAGTACAGTGCCCACCTCTTCGGGTTTTTGATTGGTCGGCTTCTCCAATGTCAGGTGCTCCGGGCGAATAGAACAGAGCACATGCCCCTTTGCATCAGCATTGAGGCGAAGAGCTCCCAAGTTAGTGTTTACTTCTGAACTGCCGTTGGCATCCGCATGAAAAATGTTGGTACGCCCCAAGAACTGCGCCACAAACTTTGTCTTGGGATTGTAGTACACTTCTTCCGGCGTTCCCACTTGTTCAATGTGTCCGTCATTCATCACGGCAATACGATCAGCAAACGAAAGCGCTTCTTCTTGGTCGTGTGTAACGAGCAACGCACTCATACCGGCCTTCTTAAGGATATCACGCACCTCTTTGCGCATGGAGTCGCGCAGCATCGCATCCAGGTTCGAAAAGGGTTCATCCAGCAGTACCAGTTTGGGCTTGGGGGCAATAGCACGCGCCAAGGCTACCCGCTGCTGCTGTCCCCCCGAAAGCTCACTCGGATTTCGGTCCTTGTAGTCGCCCATCCCCGTTCGGCACAGCACCTCCTCGGCATAAACATGGCGCTTGTGTTTGGGGATATCCGTGAGACCAAAAGCCACATTATCAATTACAGACAAGTGTGGGAAAAGCGCATAATCCTGGAAAACAAAGCCGATACCACGATCCTGCGGCGCCACATGATGATCAGGCGACTCCAGCAGATGGCCATCTATTCTCACTTCGCCGTGGTCGGCACGCTCGAATCCAGAAATCAGTCGAAGGCAGGTCGTTTTGCCGCATCCACTGGGACCAAGAAGCGCAAAAATCTCATGTTCTTTCACTTCAAAGTCCAGCGAATCCACCACCGGACCATTTTCATCAAATGATTTCGTTAGATTTCTTACCGTAAGTAAATCTTTCATGTTTTCTTCCACTCTTTTGAAAATAAAAAGCCTACAAACAGCGACGAAAATAGCAAAATTGTTAGTGCAAAAGGTGCTGCTTTGGCAAACATTGCTTCCCCGGTGTAGGACCACACATTCAGTGCCAGCGTATCAAACCCCAGGGGCGCTAATAAAAACGTGATTGAGAGTTCTTTCATTGCAGATAAAAAAACCAAGGAAGCTGACGCAATAATTCCCCCACGCAATAACGGCAAAGTAACCTTAAAAAATGATTTTATAGACGAATACCCCAACGACCGCGATGCTTCTTCGAGCTGAGGAGGGGCTTGGTAAAGGGCACTGCGTACCGGTCCAATTGCTTCGGCCAAAAAATGCAGAGAATAGGCAATGACCAATAACGTAAGCGACTGGTACAGCACAGTTGATACCTGCAGCGAGAAAAATACAAACGCCAGGGCAAAAGCCAGTGGAGGGGTCGCATATCCCAGATATGCCACCCGCTCGATGGGATTGCTAAGCTTTGTTTTATAGCGAACTCCAATATACGCCAGCGGCAGGGCCATCAGCGTGGTGACTACAGCCGCGGGGGCCGATGCTTTCACCGAATTCAGAAATGCATGCCACAGATCAAGTGACACCGAAGCAAATGACGTTTGATTAAGCCAAAACACAATAGACGACACCGGCAATACAATAGCTACTAAAAATACCACAGCTACAAAGGTATAGGCCGGAATAGCCCAGGGTCCCAAATCCAGATAGCTCTTTGCCTTTGAAATGCCCCGCCCGAGGCGATGGAAAATTGCTTTCTTCAGCAACTTGTATTCCAGCACCAAGGCAGCCGAGGTGAGTCCCAATAACATCAAAGCCAGCCAAGCTGCGTAAATTCGGTCATAAGCCGCAATGTACTGTAAATAGAGCGCGTAGCTGAAGGTCTCAAAACGCATCAGCGAAACCGTTCCAAAATCACCAATCACATGCAGGCTGATTAACAGCGATCCCGCCAAAAAAGCCGGCCGGAGCTGAGGCAATATCACCTTCAAAAAGGTGGACTTGGCATCGTGACCGAGCGACCGCGACACCTCTTCGATTGATTGATCCATCCCCAGCAGTGCCGTACGAAGATTGAGATATAAATAGGGGAAGGTACAAATAGACAAGACCAACACCGATCCCGCAAAACCGCTAATGCGGGGAATATTCAATCCAAACCAAGCTTGAAACGTCCCGTTATATCCTCCCATCCCCATCAAGGCATAGGCCATTACATATCCCGGGATAGCAAGCGGCAAGACGCCCAACAGCGTAATAAATCGTCGAGCTTTTACCTTCACACGGACCGACAAATAAGCCAGCGGCAAAGCAAGGAGTGCATCTACAATTAAAACACTGACCGCCAATAGTAAGGTGTTACCCAGTAGGCGCAGGTTACGCATCCGGAACACCACATTGTTAAGCATTTCAGGAGAAGCCCCAAACGCTCTAATCAAAAGGTAAACCAAGGGTAGTAATACACCAGCTGCAATACATCCCGCAAAAAGCAGGAGATACCACGGCGGGGATTTCCTATGTCTTTGATTACCTAAAATGGTGTGTTTGCTTCTCTGAGAAGTGAAAAATTTAGATCAAATCTAAATAGAAAGCTGCTAGATAGCAACCCTTTCGACAAAATAAATTGGTCGTCAAAACAATTAGAATCCCTATATTTAAATGCATACTTTTTCTCTAAATCGTTTTGCACCATAGGTTTTTTTGAGTAAAATTAACTTACGGGCATAAAAATTTATCTAATTCATTAAAAATAACAGCCATGAAACAAATAGGTATTTTTCTAATCACATCCATCATTGCCATTAGCTTATTGAATGCATGTGGACCCAGTGAAGAAGAAATTAAACAGAGAGAACAGGCGCGGCAGGACTCTCTTGAGAAAGTTCGGCAGCAGCGCATGGAACAGCAACGACAAGACAGTATTCAACAGGCCCGCCAGGATAGTATCGAAGCTGCCAAGAAACGCGAGCGTGAGCGCAACAATATTGAGTATGCCAGTGATGGTGCTTTTTCAGTTCAGGTAGGATCATGGAGATCAAGCGATAAAGCACAAAAACAGGCTCAGGAATGGAAAAACCGGGGCTACGAACATGCATATGTTGTGAAGTACGGTAAGGTCGAAACTGGGAATATTTGGTTTCGCATTCGTCTGGGGCAGGTAGCTACCATGGATATGGCCAAGAAACTGCAAGAGAAGATAATGCGTAAACACAACGAAAAAGGATGGATTACTAACACCAAGGCCGATACTGTTAAAGTTATGAAGCCCGAAGACTAAATGATTTTCTATTAAACACGGAAGCACCGTGGGTAAAACCGCGGTGCTTTTTTGTTTTCATCTCCTTTCTACTAAAGGAACTATTACCACCTGTATCCATGAGTTCTTTCCCTGACATACCAGACAATCCTTCAAAATTAGACACCTATCTAGCTGAACGGGAGTCGACCTATAAACTAAAAGAAGGGACCGAGGCAAAGATAATCTGGCACTCACAGGACGGCCCTTCCCAAACGGAGTATGCGATCGTATACTTACACGGCTTTCGCGCCTCCCATCCTGAGGGTGACCCGGTACACCGGACCATTGCTGAGAAGTTTGGCTACAACCTGTTCTTAAGTCGAATGCAAGAACACGGTATAGAGGCTCAGTATCCCCTGCTGGACCTGACTGTAGAAAAGCTGTTGCAATCTGCGCGATTTGCCTTTGAGATCGGCAAGCGTATCGGTAAAAAAGTGATCGTAATGGGCACCTCCACCGGTGGTTCGCTGGCGCTCTGGCTCGCTTCTCAACCGGCTTTTGCAAAACATATTTCATCTCTCGTCCTATATTCACCGCTCATCAGGTTTCACGGGATTAAAGAACATCTACTAACGAATGCAGCAACTCGGAGTCTACTTCAACTTGTGCCCGGCAAGAAATACCTGATCAAAACCAAAGGCATGACCTACGCAGAAGAGCGAATTTGGAACAGAAACTACGCCTTACAGGGCGCCCTCCAACTGGGATCTTTTATTCAAAAATACATGAACGATTCGCTTTTCCGGAAGGTAGATCTACCCACTTTTATCGGATACTATTACAAAAATAGGAAACAACAAGATACGGTGGTTTCGGTTTCCGCAATCAAAAAAATGGCTGAAATCCTTGACTCTCGCACAGAATTAGCACAAACCATGAACTTTACCGAGGCAAAAAGCCACGTGATTTGCAGTTCATTATTATCAAACGCTGTCTCCGATGTTATTGATAACACAGAACGTTTTCTGAAAAAGCTTGGCTCGCATACAACTAGAGAAAAATAGTTAATTATTGCATTGTCAAATATTAGAACACCCAAAAACTTACCACAATTCTTGTGCAGAAGGCTCTATTTAATGTATATTTAAAAGCGCTCAAGTAGCGTCTCTCTTGATGAATAGTCAGGGCCTCACACCTGATACGTGTGAGGCCTTATTTTTTTGAATCCTTTCTCCTTTCCTTGCGTAAGCCTTTATTCTAAGGCATGATCATTTTTCTCAACGGCTTCATATCACAAACTTAATTTAGGCGTCCGATCATTTTTGCGTACCATGTTCATAAAATTTTTTATGTTTACAGGTTCATTTCATCCGGGAAAAGTTTTTTAACATCAAATCCGCAGCAATGAAAAATTTTAAAATTAATCACAGGGAAGTTCAGTCGTACGATGTGCTTGAGCTAAGCGGTGAGCTGGACGCCCACACGGCTTCGCAACTAGAAAATTCGCTAAAAAATCTGATTGACCAAGAGAAGCATCAAATTATTGTCAATTGCGAAGACCTAGATTATATCGCCAGCGCTGGTCTTGGCGTCTTTATGGCCTATATCGAAGATGTCCGCTCACTAGGTGGAGATATCAAACTGACGAACATGAACGAGAAGGTCTACAATGTTTTTGACTTGCTTGGTTTTCCGACGCTCTATGATATTCTGCAGCACGAATCTGAAGCCATTGAAAAGTTTGAAAACGACGAAACTGAATAGCAAACGCTTTGTCAAAATCAACTACTACATATAGTATCTCGGTTCAGGCTTCTACGAAGCACTTGGCTGAAGTACGCGATTTTGTTGCCAAGCATGCTTCTGATTTTGGCTTTAAGAAGCAAGACGTAGCTGATATCCGGTTGGCGGTTGACGAGGCATATACCAATATCATCAAGCACGCATACAAAAATGATGATCACAAATCGGTTGATATTGAACTGGGATACAACAGCAAAGAATTTTGGATCTCTCTGCTTGATACCGGAGATGCCTTCGATCCCAAAAACTACAGTAAGCCCGATGTCCGCCAGAAGATTAAAGAAAAAAAACGAGGCGGCGTGGGCGTTTATCTGATCAAGAAGCTAATGGACGATGTGGAGTACCACAAAGAAGGACCGGTAAACGAAATTCGGATGACCAAAAAAAAGTAACGCTTTGAGCAGCTCTTCCCCCCAACAAGATGATCGCCATTCCCGTTTTGAGCTCAAGACCGTGCTCGAAACCTCTCGGATGCTTATTGAGTCACAAGACATGGATTTTGTGCTCAACAACCTGCTGCTTATTACCATGGGCAAGCTGATGGTTAGCAGGGGAATGATCCTAATCTACCAACCGGGTAGCGAAAAATACTTGGTTTCCAAGTCAAAGGGGCGCAAAGCCCCGGACGAAGGCACTCATCTGTCGTTCGAATGGGATCAAGAAGTCAAAGAGCAGTCGGTCATTCAGTGCGGCATTGATGATTTTGAAATGCCGGAACTGATTGATGGCGACCCGCACTGCACCTTTTTTAACCTGCGCACAAGTAACAACCACATCGGCTTTCTGGTGCTTGGATCCAAGGGAAACAAACAGGCTCTCAGCGAGCATGAGATCGAATTTGTTGAAAGCCTTTCCATCATTTCATCAGTAGCTATTGCCAACTCCCGGATGTTTAGTGAGCTCCGGCGCATCAACCGGATGCTCGACCGCAAAGTATATGAGCTGAATACCCTGTTCGATCTCAGCAAAGACTTCAATATCATGGTGGATCGCGATGAGATCGTTCGGATCTTTAAGTTTGCCATGCTGGGACAGATGCTCATCCGAAAGTTCTTTTTTGTGATGGAAAATGAGGGTAAACGGGAATTTTTGGCTACGAGCGGTATCAAAGGACAGCTCTCGCAGGAAAGCCTTGATATCCTTTTTGGACTGGAAGATGATCTCTATGAAGTGGATAACGAGCTGGCCGAAAAGATCCCGTTTTTGAAGAAAAACGAGATTAAAGCCTTAATTGGCCTGCAATTTCAAAGCGAAAAAATTGCGCTCGTCGGAGTGGGCGCCCGAGCCAATGAAGAAACCTACTCCGAATCGGATTATAACTTTCTGCGATCGCTGGGCAATCTGGCCGTGCTGTCAATCCAGAAGACATACCTGCTTGAAGAGCGTATCGAAAAAGAGCGCATGGAGGAAGAGCTCAATATTGCCAAAGATATCCAGAAGGGACTGCTGCCCGATCCCATCCCGCAGTGCGACAAGCTCGATATTGCGGCCGAAAACATTTCATCATACCAGGTTGGCGGGGATTATTTCGATATCCTGGAAACCCCAGACCAGCACCTGCTCTTTGCCATTGGCGATGTAACAGGCAAGGGTATTCCTGCAGCGCTGCTGATGGCCAACCTCCAGGCTATGTTGCATGTACTGCTGCCGGTCGATATCTCCCTGAGTGAGGCTTCGGGGCAGGTCAATGACATCATCTATCAAAATACACCGAGCGACAAGTTTATCACCTTTTTCTGGGGTATTTTTAATCCTGACAATTCAGAATTTCGATTCGTCAATGCCGGCCATAACAACCCTATCCTGCTCCGTAAAAATGAAGAGCAGGTGGAAGAGCTTACCGAGGGAGGCTTAATCCTTGGTGCTATGCCCACGATGAATCCGTATGAAGAACAAAAAGTGACGCTAAACAGCGGCGATTTGCTGGTGTTCTATACTGATGGTGTCACGGAATCGATGAATGAAGATGAGACCGAGGAGTTCGGTGAAGAACGGCTTCTTGACTGCATTAAAGCCAATCGAGAGCAGTCGGCCGAGGAAATTCAGGATGCCATTATTACAGCTGTTCAAGAGTTTTCGCACGACGTGCAATACGACGACATCACGCTGATCATCATCAAAGTCAATTAAACAAGCCTATCACGCCGGGACCTGTCCCCGTCCCCGCCTTGTCGTCCCACTCCGACATCGTGAGAATGCTCTCGTAGGTTTTATATCGATTTTTGATCTCCTGCACGTATCGAACGGTTTCAATCCCGCGACAAAAACCATAACGGGCATCTTTATAGTATTTTCTATGCATCAGTTTCAGAAGTGCATCCGCCGCATTTTCCCACTTATTGGGATTCTTGTTTTGATCAATAGCCAGCCGCCGGGCATCCGCAATATGTCCGGGGCCGGCGTTGTATGCTGCCAGCGCAAATGACCATTTGTCGGTACTGTCCATATAAGAATAATGGCGCAAATGCTTCTTAATAATGCGTATGCCTTCGCGGATATTGGTGCGTACGTCGTAGAGCTTTTCCTTATCGGAGACCTCCGAAAAGCGGGGCAAAACCTGCATCAATCCCACAGCTCCCGCCCAACTTTTTGAATTCGGATTAAACTTGGTCTCCTGTGCTGCAATGGAGGCAATAAGTAGCCAGTCTACACCAGCCGAGTCGGCCACTTGTTTAATCAAATCGTCGTAGGGCGAAATTACACCGGATTTACTCTTTTGGGTCTCCGGATTATAGTACTCGGCAATCTGTGGTCCTTCTTCAAAATATCGCTTACGCAGAATATTCAAGAATGTAGAACGCTTGGGATCTTCGCCGGCTTTGCCAAAGCGGAAATGATCGTACAAAAATCGATTCAGCTCTGTTTCCAGGGCCTTCGAATTCTCGCGGATAGCCCAGGCAATGGTATCATTTTCAGCAATGGTTGGCCCGCGCTGCAAACCCTGCATATACTTGTTAGAGGCCTGAAAGATGTTGTTATCTGCAACCGTGGCTGAGTAGTTATCACTTGATATTTCGAACAGCAAAGATTCAGTATCCTTGGTGTTGGGTACAAGGTGAATAGCCAGGTTCAGCCCCTCTTTCTGCAAATCCTGTAGGCGATAATAATAAGAACTGTTGCGGCGCACGGTTATGGGAATACCGCGTTCGGCCACTTCTTGGATGGTCTGCGGAGGATCCTCAATATCCTCTGAAAATACCAGTACCTGGTCTACAATATTATATGGACGTGTAAAATTAACGTACTTTTTACGCTCTTCGGTTGCAGTATAATTGGCGGCAATCAGGTCGCCTTTGCCGCTGTTCAGCAGATCGTAGGGATTTTCGTTGGGACCAATAATGACAACTTCTAACGCCAAGTCATGCTTTTTGGCAAACTTGTTGACAAGCTCATATTCAAACCCCCACTCAATACCTTGATGCAAAAAGTAAGTGTTAGAGCTGTAACGGGTAATCATGCGAAGCGTGCCACTGCGCTTGATATCATCGAAATCGCGATCAATCGGCTCTTCAACCGAAACCTGGAGTTTTTTCTCGGATTTCTGATCCGTTAACCCGTCGATATCGGATTTGTTGATGCAAGAGACACATAGTAGGGATGCAGAAAGCATACCAATGGCTACAGCATACAACCTTGATTGAATTGTTGTGACTCTTTGCATAGTGCATAAATTGGTTATCGGCAGATGAACCTATATGCAAACGATTATAGCCGGGTACATTTTATTTCGCGTCTCATCAAGATAGGTAAAATTCTTAAAAATACGCTAGCGACAAAATTTTCTAATATTCTTTAATTAATAATGGCTTTGGGCGTGATTCTCGGACTTTGACAGGTATTTGGGCTTAATCGTTCACAAACTAAAGGTAAGCGTTTTCCTATCTATCTGTGCTAGAATCTTAAATAATAAACTAAATACTGGTATTGGCTAAAATCAATCCTACTTCCCAGGCTGCTTGAAGTGTCCACACTTCAAGCTATAAACAAGCTTAATAGTAATTGTTGGAAGCGTGGACACTTCCAACAGCGGGTATGATCTTTATCCGAGTTCTGGGGTTGAAGTCGGGTGAATGCTGGAGCCCCATATACTCATCAGATGACAAATCCAGTCATCCGATGAGGAAAAGTTTGCAAATCGCTCTGCGGCTATTCATTGAACGTGTAGCTAAAGATGCCCTGGTTGGTACCGAAGTACAGCACCTCCTGGCCACTCTCCATGACCGACACTATGTCGTTTATTTGTATGCCGATCGGGCTATCCTGCCATTCGACCTGCTGCCAGCTATCGCCAAAATCCTGGCTGGCAGCAAAAAACAAGGTGCCGTCGGCATTTCGACCGCTGGCGTAGACAATTTCTGGATTATCGGCGCTGTGAGCAAACGTCCGTATATTGCTTCCACTTAAGACCGTTTCCCAATTTTGTCCGCTGTCGGTAGACTTGCGGATCTTGTTGGACTCTTTTACAGCACCGCCCAGCCCTATTAACACATGGTCTGAATTATCAGGATGGAGCAAAGCATCATAACAGGTTGCGTCGCCACCGTCGAGGGACTTGTCAAGCCGGGTCCAGCTTTCTCCGCCATCTTCGGACTTTGCAAGATATGGAGAAAAAATATTGGTTACGCCACCTGTCCAAATTTGTTCAGGATGATAAGAGCTTAATGTTAAAAATTTTGGAGCAGCTCCTTCTTTAAAAGAAACTTCCCAAGTCTTTCCAAAATCTGTAGACTTAATTACATAGCCCCTATACACATACAAATGATTAGTATCTCCAGCTTTTTCTATTTCAGAAATAGCAAAATTTTCAACCTCTTTAATAACTGTTGAGGAGTCTACTGACCAAGAGTTTTCACCGTCAATACTTCTGAAAAGCATAGGATTTTCAGAATTGAAATCATCATATTTTACAACTGCTAGCACTTCTCCATTTTCAAGGAATGTAAGATCAATAACCTTAGCAGAATCGATTTGTAAACCCCTATCATTCCACTCAACATTGTTATTGGATTTCCTGAAAATACCTTTTGTAGTTCCAGCCCACACATTATTCGAATGTTTGTTCAGCGTTAAGGTGCTATCAGAAACTGCCCCTTTTTGGAATTGTCCTTGCGAAAAATCAATATCCGGGGAAGTGCTGCTAGAACAGCCCATACCAATCAAAAAACACACAATCAAGATTACCCAATGTTGATATAACATCGAGTCCGAACTCATAGAGTAACACATAAGCAACAGGTTATTTTGATATGATGGGTTAAATTCTATATGCTTCTGAAGGTGCTATTTATCTAGTGATATCTAAATATTCTATATAATCAAAAGAGGAGAAATCATGGGATCACGAGTTCACATTATCCAACTACTGTGTATTAGCTTGTTTTTAGTAATGACTGCTTGTAAAGATAGTACGATTTTACAACATAATGATACCCCCCCCGGATGATCAACAACTGGTAAAATCTGCTGAATACCAGGACACGCTGAAAGAATCGAACAATCGCTATATTATTATGTTTAAAGAACAACCGCCAGGTATTGCAAACTCCCAAGCAGCCCAGCAAGCGGTTGAGAAAACAAACACCATTCTTTCTAGCCTTAATATTCCTCGGGATTCGCTAATTCATCAATACAAGTGGGCAACACAAGGGTTTGCAGGTCGATTTTCAAATGAACAAGTAAAACAGCTAAGAGAACATCCATTGATTGGTCATGTTTTTAAAGATTATGTTGCAAAAGCTATACAGGTAAGTTCAAAATCAACATTTACCAAAACAAGTTTTTCTGCTAACCAGACCACACCCTGGGGGATAAGTTATGTCAACGGTCCTTTGGAAGATCCAGGGAATACAGCCTGGGTGCTAGATACCGGTGTAGATTTAGACCATCCGGAATTGAATGTTAATACAAACCTGAGCACTTCTTTTGTAGACAACGAAAATGCAGATGATGATCTAGGACATGGGACATATGTTGCTGGTATTATAGCAGCCAAAGACAACACAGAAGATATTGTTGGGATAGCTCCCGGTGCAACAGTTGTCTCCGTTCGGGTTTGTGAGGATACAGGAGATTGTTGGACTAGCGATGTAAAGGCCGGAGTTGAATATGTGGCTAATGAATTTTCTCAAGGTGATGTTGTCAATCTCAGTTTAGGATGGGATACAGATGGTTCAGATCCTAGTGTTGATATACCTCTTCCAACCTTAGAAAATAGCATACTACGGCAGCCAATAACGGATTGAAGTTTGCTATAGCCGCGGGAAATGACAGTGAGAACACAAATAATCAATCTCCTGCTCGTTTAAATCATAGTAACATATGGACCGTTTCGGCATTTGATAATACTGGTGATTTTGCCTCATTTTCCAATTATGGAAATCCACCGGTTGATTATGCTGGGCCCGGCGTCAGTGTCCCATCTCTACATATTGGTGGAGGTTGGGGCTACGGCTTCTCTAACGGTAGTGATGATGGCACATCATATGCTGCCCCACATATAGCCGGTTTACTGTTGGTTAACCCAAACAATATTGCAGCAGATAGTACAGTCGATAATGATCCAGACAGTAATGCAGATCCAATTGCTATTTACGACTTTCCTTTGGAGGTATCGATAACAGGACCTGGAACGTTAAATTCTGGATCGCAAGGTACCTGGACAGCTGTTCCTGATAATGCTGAGGGTACGGTTAGTTACCAATGGTATTATAAAGTCGACCGTAACGACAGTTGGCATGCAGCCGGAAGCAACTCTGACACGTTTTCTTATACCTTCTTTAATACGAGTTCCTCCGTAAATACGGCCGGCGTCAAGGTTGATATTTCGAGCAGCGGTAAACAGGCAACGTACTCCAAAGATGTCGCCGTTTCCCCCGGTGGCGATGATTGCGATGATGTAATCATCTGTAAGTAATTCTCAAGTATCGAAAGCTTGGAAAGTCTGACACTACCAAACCTGCCAGGATTCTGGATCCTGGCAGGTTTTTTAATTAACAAATCCGCGGTACTACGAAATGACTGGAACTTTGATATTCCTCATCATCAGATGACAAACCCAATTATCAGATAAGGAGGGATTATTCTTTAGATTTCCGCCTCCAGGTAAGTCCAACGCCAGCTAAAATAATAATCATGGCAATGATGGACGTCACCGGCGGCAGCTCGGCAAAGAGGAAAAAGGCCAGCACAGAAGCAAAAAGTGGCTCGACCAAAATCAGGGTAGAAAGAAGAGTCGGCGATACATACTTGACGGCGTAGTTCATGGAACCGTGGCCCAGTATCTGCGGACCAAAGGCAAGTCCGGCCCCGGCCCAGACGCCTATGGTGGAGATATTGAGCAAATCTTTTCCCAGCACAATAGCAATCAGCAGACAGGCTGCAGCAGCATAGAAGTAGACAGGAAAAACGTAATCGATCCACTCTCTTTTTTTGCGGATTTGTTGGCCAATCAACAGGTACACCACAAAAATAACAGCGGCCGTCAAGGCCAGGAAGTTGCCGAACAGCGGATCGGCAAAATCCTGCTCGATCTGACTGTCGGATATGCCCAGTAGAAGCGAACCGCCAAAGGCCAAAATCACACCTATCCACGTTGTTTTAGCAAAACCGCGTTTAAACCAAAGGCGTTCGACCAAAATCATAATGATCGGGTGGATGGTAACCAGCACGGATGCCGAAGCCACGGAAGTGTAATAAAGGGATGAGATCCAGCAGGTAAAGTGCAGTCCCAGGCATACACCTGAAAGGGCAATCCAGAGACGCTCTTTGCCCTTGCCCTCGCGTTGCTCAGAGCTGCGCATCCAGAGCCAGAACGGCAGCAGCATACCAGCAGCAAACACGGTGCGATAGACGACCAGCACCAAGGGGGAGGTGTTCGGCGCAAAGCGAACAAGAATAGGGGCAAATCCAAAAGCCGTAAGCCCGGCCAACAATACAGCCAATACTTTGACTTTGGGATAGTCATCAGCCATAAGATAGGGACAAAGAAATTGGGATTATACCAGCCTATCGGATGCGATCCATTGATTTGACCAGCTCGATGTCGTCTTTGATTTTTTTGCGGGCATATAGTTGAGCAACAAATGCCAGGAGAAGCAGTCCCAAGCCGATGGTTTCATCCCAGAGATAGGTGCCAAAACCACCGAGCGAGATATATATGCCTAGCCCAAAACCAAAAGCAACCACTTGCGGAATGAGTAGGCGCCCTACCCATCGAAGTTGATTATTGCGATTCTTGTACAGAAAAATACAACCAAGGGAGGCCATCATGGCGATGGTTAACACGATTGCAAAGGTGATGCCTACCCATCCTCGCGGATCATTCACAGCATGGCTATACAGAGCGTTGAAAAAGACGCTGCCGTCCAGTAGAAATGCTAGGAAAAGTAAGACTGACTGAATACGTTGAATCACGACGTAAGACTATAATTTGATTGGTATTAAATCCGATTGGCAAAGATACAATTTTTTACAGAGCCGGTCATCCCAAATCATTTGATAAATCTCCGGCACTTTGAAGGGGCGGAAACTTTTGAAGCCCTAGCTTATTGAAGTGGGTATAATCTTCATCCGATTTCTAGGGTTGAAGTCGGACGAATGCTGGTGCCCCATATACTCATCAGATGGCAAGACCAGTCATCCAATGAGGAAGTACGACGATTTAAGGCCGAGGAGCAAGCCATAAATAAAAATTTCTCACTTTCGCTCGAAATGAACACTTGGTCCTAACAACCTGTGATCGGGAATTCAACTCCCTCAGAGCTGAGACAACAATGAACTGTCGCAAGTTTGTAATTTGTAACAGAAAGTTTGGCCAAAAAACTCTGAAAGGGTTCCGAACCCTTTCAGAGTTTCAAGCGAAATTACTACGACGTCACTGTACCTTCGGTATCGTGATGTTTTCTCTGATTGCCGTTGGCGTTGGGCGATTCGACAATGATACCGGGATCCCGGTCGTCGAAGAAGAACAAGTTCACTTTACGTCGTCCTTTTTCAAATAAGTAGTATAGCACAGGCACCAGAATAAGCGTTAAGAAGGTTGCGAATATGAGCCCGTTGATCACAGCCACAGCCATGGGACCCCACCAAGCTGCCTGCTCCCCACCCCAGTAGAGGTATTCCCCAATGTTACCAAAGAATTCGGCCGGTGCACTCACCAGCGTAATAAAATCGAGGTTAAAACCTATGGCCAGCGGTACCAGCCCGAGCGTAGTCGTCAGAGCCGTAAGAATCACGGGTCGGAAACGGACCTTACCCCCTTGTACCAGAGCTTCATAAAGCGGCATGTTATCGCGCGTTCGCAGGATATCGATGTAGTCGATTAACACAATAGCGTTATTAACCACCACACCAGCTAGCGAAATCACCCCGATCCCGGTCATGATAATCACGAACGGCATCTGGAAGATCACCAGTCCAAAAAAGACCCCTGCCGTTGACATCACTACAGAGGTCATCACAATAAAGGGCTTGCTGATTGAGTTAAATTGCGAAATCAGAATAAAGGCAATGAGGAACAGCGCAATCAGAAACGCCATCGACAGGAAGTCGATCGCTTCCTGCTGATCCTCTTGCTGACCCGTCCAGTTTGCATCATAGCCGCTGGGCATTTCATTAGAGATGTAATCATCCAGCACGGTCTGAACCTCCTGAAGTACCGCATTGGCATTATAGCTGGACCGCACATCCGCCATTACCGTGACAACACGCTCCTGATCTTTGTGCTTGATACCGCCAAGGCCTTCGCGGTTCTCCCACGAAGCAACACTAGACAGCGGCACCTGACGTCCTTCATCTCCTACAATGTGCAGATCCTGCAGGGCACTCAGATCATTTCGGTATTGCTTATCCAGTCGCACGGTAATATCGTATTCATCCTTTCCATCACGATATTGGGAGGCTTCCACACCATTGATGGCCTGACGAACGGTACTACCAATATCCTGTGTAGAGAGCCCATAAACGGCTGCCTTTTCACGATCTACATTTACGCGGACCTCGGGACTCGGTTCGGGAAGATCAGTCTCTAGGCCATCAAGCTTGCTGTAAACGGGATCATTTTCAAGGATGGTAAGTACCCGCTCGGAAATTTTCTGGAGCTGCGTCATTTCTTTTCCCGAAATCTCCAGATTAATCGGCTTGCCTGATGGTGGACCCTGCTGTGGCTCCTCGACCGTAAGCTGAGCACCGGCAATACCTTTCCCAAAATTACTACGTGCATACTCCATCAGTTCAAAAGTAGTTCCTTCGCGCTCTTGGTAATCCTTAAAGTTTAGTACGACGGTTCCCAGGTGTGCCGAACTACCCTGATTGGAACCCGGACCGGAAGTAATCGCTGAACCCGCTGTACTGAGCACCGATTCCACATCCCCACTGTTAGGGATATTGGGCACTTTCCGCTCCACTTCATCCACTATTGATCTCGTAAATTCCACATTAGTGCCCACAGGGGCTTCGATCTGCACGTACGCCCGCGCCGGTGGGATATCTTCAGGGAAATACTCGATCCCGGGATTAAACATGCCAAAGACAACAAAACTAGAAACCAAAACCAGGACAGAAATTCCGACGATGGTTTTGCCGTGATCCAGAGACCAGCGCAAAGTAGCCTCATACTTTTGCAGCACTTTGGGCAATCCTTCTTGTTGCCACCAGTTACCCAATGGACTCATCACATAGCGGTTGGCCAGCCAGAGGATTAGTCCCGCCACAATCAACATCGACCAGGTAAGCACGCTGTTAAACAGCCCAACCAACAGCAACAGCCCGGCGAAACCAGAAAGCACCCACTTCCCTTTACGCGTCATCTTGGGCTTATTTGAGCCATCAGCTTGGTCGAGATTCATAAAGAGCGCACATAACACCGGATTAATTACAAGCGCCACAAATAGAGAACTACTCAGCGTAATAATCAGTGTTTGGGGCAGATATCCCATAAACTCACCTACCACACCGGGCCAGAACAACAACGGGAAGAACGCACCTAGGGTTGTAAGTGTACCTGAAATGATGGGAACAGCCACCTCTCCGGTTCCCTTTTTCGCCGCGGTAAAGTTGTCAAAACCTTCTTCCAGATAGCGATAAATATTTTCCACCACCACAATGGCATTATCCACGAGCATACCGAGCGCCAGGATCAACGAAAACAGCACAATCATGTTCATGGTCATGCCCAGCGCGCTAATGATGATAAAGGACAAAAACATCGACATGGGGATGGCTACGCCCACAAACGACGCATTACGCACCCCGAGGAAAAAGAGCAAAATACCTACCACCAGCAGCAAGCCAGAAATAATATTGTTCTCCAGGCTGCTCACCATTGAATTTATATCCTTACTCTGATCCGAGGTAATCTCGAAGTTAGTCGTGGGTGGCAGGCTCGGCAGCTCTTTATCCAAGATAGATTTTACTGCTGAAGAGGTTTCAAGAATATTTTCACCGCTTCGCTTCACAATCGAAAGCGAAATAACGGGATCATTGTTCAACTCGGCATAGGTTTCGCGCTCCTTAAACCCAAACTTTACATCTGCAAGATCACGGATGTAAATGGGCTTGTCGTCGGGCGCATCGATAACAATATCTTCGATGGGATCAACCGACTCAAATTCACCCGGCACACGGAGCAAAAACTTCTTGTTGCCCACCTCAATATTACCACCGGGCACCGTCACGTTCTCTCGCTGGATAGCAGCAATGATGTCCCCAAAACTCAGGCCGTAGTACTTCATTTTGGGCAGGTCCACATCCACTTTAATTTCGCGTTCCAGGCCACCCGCTAAATTGACCTCCAGCACAGAGGGAATGCTTTCTATTTGATCCTGCAGGTCTTCGGCAATCTCCTTGAGTTCTACAAGTCCATATTGGCCGGACACGTTGACCTGCATAATCGGAAATTCTGAAAAGTTTATTTCCTGAATGACTGGATCTTCGGCCTCCGATGGCAGCTCGGGCTTTGCCAGGTCCACCTTTTCGCGTACCTTTTGCATGGCATCATCGATATCTACATCCGAGTTAAATTCCATGTTGATATTGGAATATCCCTCGGCTGATGTTGAATTCATCTCTTTGATATCAGAAATTCCGCTCAACTCTTCTTCAAGCTTGCGCGTCACCAGGCTCTCCATGTCCTCGGGCGATACCCCGGGATAGGTGGTAATCACCATGATATTGGGAATCGTAATATCCGGTGAAGACTCCTTGGGGATATTCAAATAAGACTGAACGCCCATAATGGCTACCAACACAATCAGCACCAGCACGCTGATACGATTGTTGATCGAGTACGAAGACAACCCAAACTCTTTTTGATTGGCCGATCCGCTCTTGCCATTTCCGGCTATATTTTGATTTGAAGACTCTAAGTTGTCCATCCTTAAAATACCTTACGAATTTTGTTGAGCAATTTTGTCGTCTCTCGACTCTACAATAGTCACCCGCATACCATCTTGCAGGAACGAAGAACCGACCGTTAGCAATTGGTCACCAGACTGCAGTCCTTCACGGATAATGACATTGTTTTTGTATGACGAGCCGAGTGTCACAGGCTTCTTCCGTGCAATAGGCTTGCCTTCTTCATTTTCACCCAGTGTATACACTACATTTTTACCACCATCCTGATATATGTACTCCTGCCCAATCACAATGGCATCATCCTCCTGAAGCGTTCTAATCATCACATTTGCTATCATATCTACTTTGTACTCTTGTACCTCATTGGGCAGCTTCATTTTTACTTCAAACGTCCGGGCCTGCGGGCTAATGCTCTTTCCTACAAACGAAATCGGCAACTGCAACGTGTCGGCTCGCTGGAAATCAAACCAAGCCTGTGCTATGTCGCCCTTGTTTACAACATCAGAGTAAGTTGATGGCACTCCGGTTGAAATTTTTAGCTTGTTGGTCCCGATAAGACGCAGCAGTACAGCCCCGGGACTAGCCATTTCGCCTTCTTCCAGCAAAATATTTTCCACTGTTGCATCAAAGGGGGCATTCACGGTTGTCTTGGCAATATTTACTTTAACAGCCTCGAGCGATGCCTTGTTCTGCTCATAATTGTATTTTGCATTCAGATAATCGATTTCAGAACCCACGCTGTCCTGCTCGTACAGTCGTTTCAGTCGCTCGTAGTTCTCTTTAGCCTGCGTGGTAACTGCTTCCAATCTTTCTCTTTCACGGACGAGTTGGGAATCGTCGATTTTCAGGATAGGATCACCTTTTTGCACATCATCACCTTGTTCCACAAAATACTTGGTAATACGGCCAGCCACTTCTGCCGAGATTCGCACGTCATTCTGTGCCTCAACAGTTCCCACCAGTTTCAGGTATCGTTCAAACGACTGCTCTTCAATAGTTTGTGTTTCAACATTGACTGTTTTTACCAGATCCCCTTCGGAGGTTTGCTGCTCTTCTGCAGAACAACCGGATAGCAAAATAACTGCTAAAATTCCTTTGAGTATTAATTGCTTATTCATTGTATTGATTGTAATAATTGAATTTAGTCGTTTAATGTCGGTCGATCGTTATCCACAAACGGTACCATGCCAATAGCCTGATCGTACCGTGCCTTGGCTGACAAATAATTATACACCATTCGGGCGTAGTTGGCTTCGGCCTCCCGAAGCTGCAGCTCGGCATTGGTCACATCAAGTTGCGATCCCAGACCATTTTTGAGCCGGGCCTTGGCTCTTTCATATCCTTCGCGTGCCAACTCAAGGGCCTGCTCGCGGGCTGGGGCCGTTTCGATAGCCTGATTCAGCGACTCCCGCGCCGACTGAATTTCATTCTTGGCAGATCGCATAACCGCCCGTTTCTGCTCTTCAAGATCCTTTTTCTCAATTTGAGCAATATCCAGATCCGAACTTCGCTCGAAACCCTGGAATAGTGGCAAACTAAATGTAAAGCCCAAGGTCTGGGATCGAGCGCGAGTATCTTCTGAACCAAAGAAAACGGGATTCCCTGTTTGAGCTGCCGACCAATTAAGATTATAGTTGGCAGTAAGAGAAGGCAGAAATCGACTCTTGATTGCCTTTATTTCTCGCTGCTTAAGTGCTTCCTGTTTTTCAAGCACACGGATATCTCCCCGTAAATTGGTAGCGAGATCGGTAATATTTGTTCGCCTTTCAAACTGATAAGGCGTCATGCTATCTACCTGTTTAAGGTTTTTATTAATCTTCTTTATGGCCTGATCGGACGTAACATCAAAGGAATTTAAATCACCCTGAACCGAAAATTCTAAATCCAGCGGAACTCCCAGCACCTCTTTTAAATCTCGATAAGCCTGATCAACAGCATAGCGGGCTTGTGTGAGTTGCGGACGCTGATTTTGAAGCTGAACTCTCACCTGAAGTACCGCATACTCATCAACGAGACCTGCTTTCAAACGAGCTTTATTTTCAGTCAAATTCTTTTCCAAGCGTTCAACGGTGGATTCCTGCAAGCGTAGCTGCTCTTCTGCAACCAGCACCTGGTAATAGGCTAGTCGGGCTTGGGTAACAATCTGTTGCGATGTAGCCCGCAAATTTTCGGCCTGTACCGCCTTGAATACTTTTGAGCTACTAATGCCCACGAAAGCTTCTCCACGAAATAAGGTCTGTTCAACAGAGAGTCCGCCCTGCCAATTATTATCAGTACCAAATTGCAGAGGCACCAGTTCCCCGGCTGGTGCATTAGGATCAAAAAATTGTGCCGGCACAAAATTGACGGGAATTTCCAGGTTTCGAGTATATGTGGCTGAAGCTGAAACATCTGGGAGCACAGAGCTCCACGCTTTGGTGACCTGTTCATCTGCTATTTTTAGATCAAATAATGATCGTTTGATCTGGGAATTGTTGGCCAAAGAAACCTGTATAGCTTCGGTAAGCTTCAATACTTTCTGTGAGCCCATCGCATTCGAAATCGATGTAGTATCGGCTTCCTGGGCCTTAGCCGTAGTACCGACGAAACAAACAATCATCGTCAGCAAGACAACTGCTCTGGAAAGGGATCTAAAAGCAGTAGTAAAAGAATGTAACATATCGCCGTTGGAATAATTTTAAATTTTCTAAACTCTTTGTTTCCAAGAGCCGGGTTGTACGCCCTTGGATTTAACTTGTTTCAATCTTCTGACTGTCAGTCATCTACTTTTTCGAGCTTCTTCAGTAGCAATACCAGTACCTACCAGTTTTAAGAAATTCTCGAAAAGGGCATCTACCGGGATCTCCATATCATCCAGAACTTCAAAATGGTGACCTACTCCCTTCATATGACTAACAGTTGTTATACCGCGCGTGCTCGACCAGATCACTACTGCCAGCTCTTTGGGATCATAGCTGTCATCAACCGTACCATCCTGCATACCAATCTGAAGGGCCCGGATGATAAAGTTGAGGGCCTCCCGCCGATTCTCTTCACAGGACTGTGCAAATTCACTTTTCTCCAGCTCTTTCACGTCGCTGAGCGACTCATAGTACATAAATGCCTTAAAATAGTTGGGATTTTCGCGCACAAAGGTCAAGTACGTTTCCCCAATTAATCGTATCAACTCAATGCCGGTATGATCGTGCGCACTGGTGAAAACTTTCGAGAACCGAGCGTTCAGCATACTCGAACCGCGTTCGGTTATTGCAAGATATAACTCAGTCTTGTTTTTGAAATACAGGTATAACGTTCCTTTGCTTAGCTCAGCTTCTTCAGCTATTCCATCCATTGTGGACTGCTCTAGTCCTTTGGAGAAAATAATCTTCTCAGCCGCATCTATGATCTGTTTTCGTCGGCGTTCCTTTTCTCGTGCTTTGCGTTCTTCTGTTCCCATAAAATTCTATATTAACAAACAAATGACTGATAGTCAGAAAGTGACCAAAATAAAAAAGTATGAATATGTTATACAAACTTTTTAGCCTCAAAGTTTCCAAATCGATATAAAATAATTGTTAACAGTATAAAACGTTGGTCACCCAACCTAACCTTTGGCGATTGCTTTACCCAAACTATAAACCTGAAATGGGAGGTAATCTCCCGCAAAACCATTGCTGAGCTTTGGCTATTCTTGTGGATGCTGAATTTCCATTACCGGGAGCATTACGCTGATGAAATTTGGGTGCTACCAACAGCTTAGTTGCATGCTCTCTGGTTAATGTGATCAAAGACCAAATATATTGCCTTCCTTGTCATTGGGATACGCTTTTTAACCGTATTGGGAACTGGTTGAGAAATCCTCTGAGGTTACGGTGTGATAAACCCAACCATTTCTCAATACAACTCAGACATCTCATTAATCAATTTGATCCCTTTGATCTGATTATATTAGAACAGAAAAAGCCTGGACATGTTACACGTTCCTTTTTCTTAAAGTTGGTTTGGTTTTTGTCGGGATCTATATAGAGCTGGATTTGATAAGATCAAATGGTCTTAAATTGAACACTTTTGTCGTTACCAACCAGACTCTCTCATCACAACGGCAAGCTAACGGTAAAACAGGTTCCTTCTCCCTTGGCAGACTCCACTTCAATAGAACCGCCCTCTGCTCGAACCAGCCCTCGTACATGCTGCAGGCCAATACCGTAACTCACCTCTCCGGCCGTTCCCTCCGTGCCAAAAACTTCCTCTTGCTTATTAAAAGCCTCAACCTGGTCGGGATCCATACCTATCCCATCATCTTTCACCGTGATTTGCAAGTGCTGGGCATCATTTTTCTCAAAGGCGACCTCTACACCGCCGCCCTCACTGGTGAACTTAAGAGCATTGGCCACGAGATTGCCCACAATTTGGGTCATCTTGGTCACATAATAATGCGGCACTATTTCCTCTTCTACACCGTAATTCAAAGTCAAAGAGATCTCTTTGCTTTCCGCCTGTGGTCGATACAAACGATCAATTTTTTCAGGAAGTTTAACCAACGGTACTTTTTTTCGCAGCCGGTGCCTACTGTCATCGTCAACTGCTTGTAACATCGCCTCCATCTCATCAGAAATCGTTAGCGCACAATCCCGGATCATAGCAAGCTTTCTCTCCCTATTTTCGGTCACATCCTCATCTGTCAACATCTTAGTAAATCCCACAATACCATTAATGGGGTTGCGCATATCGTGATTAAACTTATGAAACGTATCTTTAAGCTCATCCAATTTTGATACCATCTCCTTGAGATCTCGCTCTTTCTCAAGCTTATCAACAATTGCATCAGCAATATGCTGGAGCTGTTTCTTCTGCTGATCGTCGAGGTGCTTCGGCGTTGTATCGAGCACACACAGCGAACCAATATTCAAATCATCCGAAGTGGTTAGTTGCACGCCACAATAATAACGATACCATGGGCTCCCTTCCACGTACGCCCGATTATGGTATCGACTGTCACTCTCTAGATCGTGCACCTCATGCGGCTCATTCTTAGCTACTGTATGCTGACAGATACTTTCTTCTTTAGCGAGCACTTTAAACTCTTCTTCGGTACGTGAGATCGTCCACTGGTTGTAAGCATCAATAATATTAATCTCACAGGTAACAGATCCTGTAATAGATTGCGCCAGTTCTACAAACGGACGTAGCTTTTCCTGATACTCATCCAGTTCCAATGCAAATGAGGACACTCCCCGAAGCCTGCTTAAGTTACTTTCCATGGTAATTATTTGTTAGCCTTCAATATTTATGTACGCAAGAAGAAGTGAGATGGATTTATTTTTTTCATCCCAATACAGCTTACTTTTAAGCTATAAATTGATGGACAATATTACCCATATTATCTATATAACCTAATAGCACCTTGCCTTACTCTCTAAAACCGTTTTCTAAAAGCTATTTTTTGCACGTACGAAAAGAGCGGGTCATGGCTCATCTGATTACACGCGACTACCACCGCTAAGCAGGTACAAAATAGCCATACGCACGGCCACACCATTAGTCACCTGGCTCAGGATAATCGAGCGATCGCTGTCGGCTACGGCACTATCCATTTCCACGCCGCGATTTACAGGGCCGGGATGCATGATCGTAAAATCGGGATACTTCTCGAGATGGCGTTCGGTTATCCCAAATAGCTGATGATACTCCCGAATGCTGGGAAATAGTTCGGTGCCATTTTCCTGGCGCTCCAGCTGTATTCGAAGCGCCATCGCAATATCACACCAGCCCAGGGTCTCTTCGAGATTGTGGGACACCTCTGCACCCAGCTCGTGTACATGGGCCGGCATCATCGTTTGGGGGCCGCAGAGCGTGACGTTGGCCCCCAGCTTCAGCAATCCAATCACGTTGGATCGCACTACGCGGCTGTGAGCAATATCACCGATAATCGCAATATTTCGTCCTTCAAGGTTGGGATACACCTGCTGCATGGTAAACATGTCGAGCAGTGCTTGGGTAGGATGCTCATGCGCGCCGTCCCCGGCATTGATGATCGCCGCATCCACGCAGCGCGTTAAAAAGTGGGGCACGCCCGGACTTTTGTGCCGGACTACCACCATATCAATTTTCATGGAGCTAATGTTGCGAATGGTATCCTTGAGCGATTCTCCCTTCTGCACACTCGATGATCCCTTGGAAAAGTTCACCACATCGGCCCCCATGCGTTTCTGGGCCAGCTCAAACGAGAGCTTGGTGCGGGTACTGTCTTCATAAAATAAATTTACGATGGTCTTATCCCGAAGCGTGGGTACTTTGGGCACCGGTCGATCTAAAATCTCTCTGAAATACTTGGCCTGCTCCAGCACGTACTGGATATCCTCTTTTGAATAGTCCGTGAGTCCCAACAGGTGCTTGTGGGCAAACTCATGGTCGGTATCTTTCAGCTCCAGCTCTTCGCTCATTATTGTTCCTCCTCATCCGGATTTTTCACAATATAGACCGCGTCTTCGTCATCCAGCTCTTTCACCTTCACGCTCACCTCTTCTTTCACATGTGTCGGCAATTTCGTGCCCACATAATCAGCACAAATTGGCAGCTCGCGGTGACCGCGATCCACCATACAACAAAACTTGATGCTACTGGGCCGCCCATAATCCATCAGTGCATCCATAGCCGAACGCACCGTACGTCCCGTATAGAGTACATCATCAATCAAAATCACATCGCGCTCATACAAATCAAAGGGAATTTCGGTGACTTTCACTTCCGGCATCTTCAGCTTGGTCCTAAAATCATCGCGGTAGAAGGTAACATCCAGAACACCAAAGTCGAGCTGAAGGCCAAACTCTTGTTCGATCAACTCTACAATGCGCTTACCCATGTATACACCACGCGTTTGCATGCCGATGAGCGCCAATCGTTGGGGATCGTCGTGCGGCTCCAGAAACTGGTGGGCAAATCGCAAATAGGTGCGACTCAGATCCTCGGCCGACATTATTTTTACAGAATTCAAAGGCAGTAATTTAATTCGATCTTCACAGCTGGATGAATTTAGGGAATGACACAAAGTAACTCAATTTAAAATGTTTATTAAGCTTAATCGGAATTTTATTATTGCCAGCGCTTATTTCGTATTTTCAATCGAATAATAATACAAGCTACTTTCGATAATTAACTTCGACCAAGTCACCGATGAACAAAGCTTTTTTCCTGGATCGCGACGGCACCATCAACGTGGACTACAATTTTGTACACACACCGGAGGAATGGGCCTGGTGCGAGGGGGCGTTGAATGCCTTACAATGGATGAATGAACACGATTTCAAGATTATTATCGTCACCAACCAATCGGGCATTGCACGGGAGCGATATACCGAAGAGGATGTGGACCGCCTGCACAGCTGGGTTGACCAAGAACTACAAAAACAAGATCTGGCGATTGACGACTGGTACTATGCTCCACACCATCCCAAGCATGATCTCAACGAGGAGTATGCACCTGCCGACCGCAAGCCGGGAACGGGCATGTTTGAAAAAGCTGCTAAAAAACACGACATCGATTTTGAGCAATCATATATGGCCGGCGACAAGCTTACGGATCTCAAACCTGCTGTTAAGCTTGGAATGACGCCCTTTTTTATTCGATCACGGCACGAAGCCGATCAGGATAAAGGCTGGCTCGCAAAACACAATATTGGCAGTTTTGATAACATTGGGCAGGTTATTGCACAGTTGGATCCATCTTATCAAACATCAATAAAATGAAGCGTGCAAGCTTCCTTCAGTAATTTTTTTTCCAATACATTACGCTCGCTGTTTGAAGGATCGACACTTCAGGCAATCAGATTATATGTTAACTTTTAAAATGACTTTTAATGATTTCGATAGATTTTTGGAATACTCTCGTTCAAGCTGAGACAGGGGGCAGCACAAGACGCAACGTTCGTATCAAGGCTGTTCGAAACATCGCCAGCCAATATAACGATGCTATTACCGATGAAGAATATGACAAGGCCAAAAGTGTCGCTTCGGATAAATTTCATCACATTTGGCTGAATCACCAGCGTACCCCTGAAACCATAGAGCTTGTCAAAAGCATCCTGGATTACCTTGATATCCCGGCCTCAAAAGAAGAGCAGGATTATCTGGTCAACGAATTTGAGGAATCACTTTGGGAAGGACCACCACAGCTTGCCGAGGGGGCCCTGGAAGTTATTCCCAAACTTGCAGAACAGTATCCGCTGACACTGATATCGGATACCATGTATTCCCCGGGTCGCGTACTGCGTGAATACCTGGATCGGGCCGGACTTCATAAATATTTCAAAGGCTTTGTGTTCAGCAATGAAACGGGAGTCAGCAAACCAAATCCCAAAGCATACAAGCAAGCACTACAAGCAACCGGCAGCTCCTTCGATCAATCATGGCATATTGGCGACCGCTTGGACACCGACATCACCGGCGCTAAAAATATGGGCATGGGAGCGATATTATTTACGGAGTTCACCCGCTTGGGAAAGGATGAGGTTGAACCACAGCCTGACTTTATCTGCCAAAATTGGCAGGAGGTACTCAAGACGATCCGCAACAAGCATTAAGGATGCTTAGCATTCTACCGATGCCAAACAAAGATGCTGTTTTAAAGCCATAATTTTGTTAATGTTGTTATATAGCATTCACAAAACAGGCCAACGCCATGAAACGCTTATCCACGTTGCTAAGCTTACTATTGGTAATAACAACAAGCGCATCGGCTCAGCTCATCAATCCCGACAGCGTTGCCCACATCCAACCCTATTGGTCTCCCGACGGTGATCACGTCGCTTTTGCCTCGTCCATCTACGGCGATTTCGACATCTTTGTGATCGACCTGAACACCAATGAGATCCAAAATATAAGTGGTCACCCGGCCAATGATTACTACCCGTCCTGGTCCCCTGATGGAAACGAAGTGGCTTTTTTCTCAGAGCGCGAACGCCAGTATCACTATGATCTGTCCTCGGCCGTGGATGAAGAACGGGAGTTCTCGATCAGTGCAGCCCGCAGCGGCGACCTGCCGTCCTGGTCACCTGATGGACGCAATGTGCTCTACCATTCCAGTGAAGACGGTGACATGGATATCTACCTGCGCAATCGACACACTCAGGATATGCGTAAACTCACCTTCAATGATTCGACTGATGTATATCCATTTTTTTCTCCCAGTGGAGAAGAAATCCTGTTTTTATCGAATCGCGATGGCAATATGGAAATCTATAAGATGCGTCCCGATGGCCAGGAGCAAACCCGGCTGACCTATTCCCCACACTCCATTGAGCTGGATCCCACATGGTCGCCCGATGGCAGCAGGATTGCATTCTCATCTGATCGAGAACGCGATTTTAATATCTACATGATGAATGCCGACGGATCCAACCAAACGAAACTAACCTCCGATCCCCACTTTGATCTCGGCCCGCAATGGTCACCCGACGGCGAAAAACTGCTGTTTATTTCCAACCGCTACGGTGACTCGGATATCTTCACCATCAATGCCGATGGCACAGATCTAAAACGGTTGACCGGACAAGGCGGGGACGACCATTATGCTTCCTGGTCACCCGATGGCGATGAAATCTTATTTTGTTCAGATCGGAACGGAACCAATGAGCTCTATATTATGGATGCAGACGGCAGCAAACTGCGCAAAATACGAATCCGGGGATACCAATAATCTGCTTATAGTTACAAGCCTCATTAAACGTGTATAATAGGCAAATTGGTTAAATATCAGTTTAACATATCATTACGTTCATTATGAGAAAGCTGGGATTATTACTTTTATTTTTTATCATTATCACTTCTTCGTATGCACAAGACACCGAATATTCTGTTCACCTGAATTCGGGTTTGTTTTCTTTTAACGGAAAGTCGGCCACTGAGTTTACCTATATCAACCAGCGATCAGACGGAAGTGCATACACCAATAATCCCTATGGAAGCAACAACGCTCTTTCGTATGGCCTAACGGGGCAGGCGCAGCGCATTACGCAAAGCCACTTCGTGTTTGGACTCCAATCAGGTTACGAAATCCTGCGCAGCAGTGTGCATATTACTGGACTCAACGCCCAGGTTGAGGCATCCGGCAACACCATCTTCCAACACACGTTTGTCAATATCTATCCCTTCCTAGGATACCGCTTTTCGGTTTGGGATTTTGATATGGATGTAACGGTTGGACCAGAAGCTGGCCTGCCGCTGAGCAGTAAAGAGATTGGTGAAGCCACACTCAATGATGGATCAACCATCAGCACAAACTATGAACGCAATAAACCAAATACCGATTACCGTCTCCGCACTTCGGTAACCGGTCATTATAAAAAGTGGGGACTTTCGGTTGGTTATTCCTACGGGCTTTACAACTACCGCTCCGGCTGGGTCGGAGGCGTCAATAAAGCTTACGCCCGGTTTATACGATTTGGTATCTCATATGAGCTTTTCTAGTCCGATAAGTAATCAAGCGTTTCTACCAGCTTAGTATCGGGATGCATCTGTACAAATTCCCGTAGGAAATAGCCATGACTTGCACCAAAAATAGTAATAACTCGATCGCCCGGTTCGGCATTGTCTATAATGTTGGCAAAAATCTTAAGATTACGCTCGTACGACGATGAAATAGGTTTCGCTCCCATAAAATTTGAGCCGGCTCCCAACTCTAAACGTCTCATACGTACATTTTTCAGGCGATCACGATAGTCCTCGCTGTTTAGCCACTGCAGGATTTCGGAAAGCGTTGCATCCTTGTACAAGCGTTCCTGATAATCATCCATCCGTTGGTTCCAGTTATTATAAAAGTTGGTAAATTTCGGGGCATTGTTCTTGGCCCATCCCATCACTTCGCCGTAGGGCCAACTCAACTTATAATCCACCGCATACACCGTGTTATGATTTAGACGCTTGGCCAGCCTAAGTCCAAGCTGCTGACGTTCATTCCGTGTAAGCTCGAGATTCCCTTTCCGATACTGTTGATAAAGACTATCAAATTTGACGGAATCTTTATAAGCCGCTTCCAGCATAACTTTTGTTGGCTCAAACTGAGCCAGCGAGGTCAAAACCTCATCCAACTCCTCTTGATGTTTCGACGTCATGATATCGTACTGATCCGAGGAATGGTGGAAGTGGAAGGTTCCCAATACCATCACCTTAATCTTAGAGTTACGCTCAATCGTTATATCGTCGGATTGAGCAAAAACTGGCTGTGCAACAAGTGCAAGAAAAGCGAGACCAATGAATGCAAATTTATTAGCAGATAGAACCATGAGTCGTGATTTATCATTATTAAAACTAAGCAGCACGTACGTAGTTTCAGTCACATCGTTTCACTGATCTCTCCATCCATAGTCATGGGAAGATGGATACTGAAAAAACTGACAGTTGCGGCTCACTGTTTATTTATTGAGATTTCATGTGGTTTAAATGTGCCGATGAGTCAACCAATTCCAATATTTAGCCAAGGTCAATTTGGATTCAGCATCCGAAAACCTATTGTTTGAAGAAGAACAGCACTTCCGCCAGATTTGGGCCTGGCTGATACTGCTGGGGGTTAGCTTTATGTTGACCTATGGTATGATTCAGCAGCTCTACCTGGGCATTGATTTTGGATCAAGTTCCATGTCTGATACCACTTTTGTGATCGTCTGGCTCATCTTTGCCTTGGGTTTTCCCATCGCTTTCTATACGGCACGCCTCACAACACGCGTCTATAGCGATCGACTAGCCATCCAGCTTTTTCCACTGCACTTTAACGAGCAAAGTTTTCCTCTTGATCAAGTTGAAGAAGTTCAGGCAACAACCTACCGCCCCATCCTGGACTACGGAGGCTGGGGCATCCGCTACGGACGTAAGGGAAAAGCATATAACGTTTACGGCAAAAAGGGCGTAAAGCTCCATTTTCAATCCGGACGGCCGCTGCTAATCGGATCACAAAAACCAAACGAACTAGCCCAGGTCTTGAAAAAAGCACGAAGCAACGCCTCACAAAAAGAATCCTCCCAGTAGCCTGAAATTCTTGCCATTCATTTGTTATATTAACCGCTCTATTTTGATACACTACTCGGGCTGTTGATGCGCCCATATGTTGACGAGTTTAACGGAGGTAATTACTAACCCTACAGATTGTTGTTATGAAAATTCACGAGTATCAAGCCAAAGACATTCTAAAGCAATATAACGTGGCCGTGCCAGCTGGCGAATCTGCTACAACGGTTGACGATGCTGTTGCAGCAGCTAAAGAAATGAAAGAAAATGGTGCCACTTTGTTTGTGGTCAAAGCCCAGATTCATGCTGGCGGCCGTGGCAAAGGTGAAACTAAAAACAGCGGCGTCAGTGGTGTAATCCTCTGTGATACGATTGACGAGGTACGCGATGCGGCTGACTCGCTGTTGGGTGATGTGCTGGTTACCAAGCAGACCGGCGAAGAAGGACAAAAGGTACAGCGCATTTACGTGACCGACGGCGTTGAAATTGAACAAGAATTTTACCTCGGCATCTTGCTAGACCGTGCCAAGAGTAAAAACGTGATTATGGTCTCTACTGAAGGAGGCATGAATATTGAAACAGTCGCTGACGAAACCCCCGAGAAAATTGTTAAAGAGTGGGTTGAGCCGGGCATGGATCTACAGCACAACCAAGCGCGTCACCTTGCTTTTGCTTTGGGACTCGAAGGCGACGCCTTCAAAAAAGCTGTGAAGTTTATCATGGCCCTGTACAACTGCTACCTCGAGACCGATGCCAACATGGTAGAAATCAACCCGCTGGTGCTTACCCCGGGCGGCGACGTGATGGCCTTGGATGCTAAAATGACCTTTGACGACAACGCTCTCTTCCGTCATCCCGATATTGAAGAGCTGCGCGACAAGTCGGAAGAAAATCCCGTGGAGCTTGAGGCGGCTGAACATGGATTGAGTTACATCAAGCTCGATGGCAACGTGGGCTGCATGGTTAACGGCGCAGGACTGGCCATGGCAACGATGGATATCATTAAGCTTTCGGGCGGTGAACCGGCCAACTTCCTCGACGTCGGTGGCAGCGCCAATGTTGAGACCGTAAAAAATGGCTTCCGCATCATTCTCGAAGACAAAAATGTGAAAGCCATCCTAATTAACATCTTTGGCGGCATCGTCCGCTGCGACCGCGTGGCCAATGGTGTTATCGAGGCTATAAAGGATCCTGAAATCGCTGAAAAGGTTGAAGATGTACCCATTATTGTGCGACTGCAGGGTACCAATGCCGAGGAAGCCAAGGAAATCATCGACAATTCTGACCTCGATGTTATTTCGGCTGTACTTCTGAAAGAAGCAGCCGAAGAGGTTTCCAAAGTACTGGCTCCGGCCTCGTAACTTATTTTGGGAGTAGAACGCTCTCAAAGCGATTTTGATACCCAGGCTTTCCAAGTCTTCAAAGTCTTGGAAAGCCTTTTTTATTTGCATTCCATTTAACGACCATCAGCACGTTTCATTCATCCGACTTCAAGCCCAAAACTCGGATGAAGATCAAGTCCTACTACGGAGATGTGAGTATCGATCTCCTGTCATAAGTTATAGATACTGAAACAAGCTCAACATGACACCCCGGCAAAAGTCCCGAGACACTTTAGAAGTGCCGGGACATATAGATTTTAGAACAACTAGCTACTCTTTCGGGAAGGCATGATTAGCAATATTCTCTAGACTCATCCCAGAAGAAACCGGTTGTAAATAATAGGTGTAGCGATAACTTTTACTTGTTGGTAACCTATACTCTGGCAGCGCACGAGCCGACTCCGTCCAAGTATTAGTACCACCTACACCCTGCTGTTTATAATCCAGGTTTACGGTGTAGAAATCGCGCTGAGGCAGCTCGTTGATATGCGTGGCCTGCTCCAGATCCTGTAACGAATAGGGCCAGGCGCTGATGCTCAGTTTTTTACCGGCTACAGCCATCAGGCCATTGCCCTGACCATCAGTAAATGCTGCCCAACGAACATCACTGCGATTCCCGTTCTCCTGCGGATAAGGATAGTTGACCCAAAGCGAGTCAATTGGCCCGGAATACTGTCCAACTGTAATTCCCTGCCTTCGATCCCAGTAGTTTTCTTCAGGACCGCGTCCATACCACGTCATGGTCTCATACGCTTTGGGGATTTGAAGGCTCATACCCACCTTGGGGATGGCCGGCGGCAGATCCTTGCCCAGGGGCGTGAGTTTCTGATCCACCTGCACGGCGCCATTTCCTAAAATGGTATAGATCGTTTGATAAGTTGATTTGCCCACCGGCAGGCTCCCATTCACGCTGATCAAAACGCACCGGTCACCGGATTTTGTTACCGCTACACTTTGCACGCTGCGATTATTGGCGGCACCCCTCCAGGGGTCCAGACTTTCGCCCCAACCTGCACGGTCGTTGTCAGTGGTCGCGCGCCAGAATTTGGGAGCCAGAGAACCACTAATCAGGCTCTTGCCTTCGTACTCATACTGCTGCAATGCCCCTGTCGATCGAGATATGACAGCGCTAAAATCATCATTTGAAACTGTTATCACATCTCCCGACTCATTCACTTGCAGCGTTGGAGAATCCTGCATAGTCAGCTCAGGCGCCGAATCAACAGCGTAAGGCATTTCCATCTGCTCCCATGCGACCTTGAATCCCTCCTTGGCCCAACGGGTGTCATCTTTAAGATGAAAACTCACATCCAGCCAGTACTCACATCCGGCTTCCAGGTCAGGATATTCAATTGGCAATGCAATTTGCTTGGTTTCACCAGCCGCAATATTCAATTCGTTGATAGACCCCGACTGTATCGATTGACCGTCTTCTTTCAATGACCAGCGGAGCTGATAATCCTCAAGAGAAATGTGCGAGTAATTATTGGCCACTTGAATCTTGCCTTCCATCAAATTAGCCGGCGAAACTCCAACATACTGGTAAGCATACTTCACCTTCTGCAGTGCCGGCTGCGGCTGTCGGTCGGGAAATACCACGCCGTTGAAATTAAAGTTCCCTGCGTTGGGATCATCCCCGTAATCGCCGCCGTATGCCCAGTAGTCTTCGCCCTGCTCATTTTCCTTCCAGAGACCCTGATCCACCCAATCCCAGATAAAGGCACCGATAAAATTGCGATTGTGTTCCATCAGTTCCATGTACTCCTCAATATTTCCGGTAGAGTTACCCATCGAGTGGACATACTCACACAAAATAATCGGCTGATCGATCTCAGGATTGTTCAGCGCTCGCTGCAAGTAATCCACCGTGGGATACATGTAGCTCATCATGTCGGCCACGCTGTTCATGTGTTGGTAATGAATCGGGCGCGAGGGATCGGCCGTGCGGATGTACGATGCCATCTTTTCAAAATTAGTGCCCCACCCGGCTTCGTTGCCGAGCGACCAGATCACCACCGAAGGGTGGTTTTTGTTAGCCTCAACCATACTGCGTGCCCGATCAAGCGTGGCATCCTCCCAGTTTGGATCACTACCCGGCAGCAGGTTTTTATGAAACGAAATGCCGTGCGTCTCAATATTTGCCTCATCAATGACATACAAACCATACTTGTCAGCCAAATCATAATACTTCGAATCGTGGGGATAGTGCGACATCCGCACCGCATTTAGATTATTCCGTTTCATCAGCTTCACATCCTTCAACATCGTCTCGTAATCTACGGTGCGGCCGGTCTGCGGATCGTGGTCGTGCAGGTTCGCCCCCTTCAACTTTACCTGCTCCCCGTTAACCATAAACATCTTGTCGCGAATCTCGATCTCTCTAAAACCCGTTTGAGTTTTCGAGACCTCCATCACATTGCCCTCGGCATCTTTAAGCACGATCACCACAGTGTACAGATTGGGATTCTCGGCCGCCCACTTTTGGGGATCGTCGATCGTAGCCCTGAGCTCTGCCTCACTCAATGTACCCGATGGCATATCATACTCCGTTTTTGCAGAGACCACAGGACCTTCGCCTACACGATTGCCTTGTTGGTCATATAGATACGCCTCCACCGTGGACGCCGATTGCACTTCTTCGGTATTGTTGTGCACTTCAGCAGTAATGTGCAGCTTTCCATCTTCGTACTGCTGATCCAGTCCGCCGCGGACCGAAACATCATTCAAATTAAGGTACGGTTTGGAATAGAGGTGTACACTGCGAAAAATACCGCTGAACCGCCACATATCCTGATCTTCGAGCCAAGAGCCATCCGACCAGCGATAGACTTTCACCGCCAGCGTGTTTTCGCCCTCTTGCAAGTAGGGTGTCAAATTGAATTCGGCCGGCGTCATACTCCCCTCGCTATAACCCACTTTCTCTCCGTTTACCCAGATGTAAAACGCACTTTTCACTCCACCAAAGTGAATAAGAACCTGCCTATCATCCCAGTTATCAGGTACAGTAAAAGTCCGGCTATAGGAGCCCACCGGGTTATTATCATGCGGCACGCGCGGCGGAAACAGCCCGCCCATGATAGATTCAATGGGATAGCGCGTATTCAAATAAATAGGCTTTCCGTATCCCTGCGTCTGCCACGAGCTCGGCACCTTAATATCATCCCAGTTGCTTACGTCGTAGCTGGTATCGTAAAAATTTTGCGGACTACTTTTGGGATTTTGTGCCCACTTGAACTTCCACTGCCCATCAAGCGATTCGAAATAGGGCGAATCCGGCTGGTGGCCTTTATCGGCAAGAGCAGATTCCACATCCGGATAGGAAATAATCGAGGCACGCGCCGGCTCTTTATTGATGCCAATCGTTCTTGGATTTTCCCAGTCGGGTAGGTCTGACAACGAAAACTGAGCCTGTGCCAACGGAAGTCCCACCATCGTTAACAGGACGAAAAATACAATAGCAGAAATCGGAGATCGAAGCGAACGTTTCATAACGGGAGACACCTTATTGAGGTTTGCAATGTGATAACGCTAACACTTTGTGAGCGCAAAGCCAAACAAACACTACAAGTCTTACCAAGTTTCCAAAACTTAGTAAGGCTATTTGCGCTTTTCTTTTTTCTTTTTCGAAGCTCCCAGGTAAATGGCCAAGAGAACGATGCCAGCTCCCAGGTATTCCAGTCCCGTTGTTGGCCGATCGAAAAACCAAATATCCCACATAAATGCCAGTGCAGGCTGTAACAGCAGCGCCAGGCCGCCGACCGAGGCATCAACCTCAGGCAGCCCCTTGGAGATAAACACCCATCCCAAGACTTGCCCCGTTACTCCGAGTCCTATCAAGGCACCCCAGGTTTGTAAATCCGGAATTCCAAAATGGGCATGCGGCTCAACAACTACGGTGATCCCCAAGAAGACTGCCGATAACAAACTAATCCACGCCATATTAGCAAAAAGGGAATAGCGGAGTTTCTGCCCGGCAGATTGTGATTTCCGCAGCGTAAGAATATACAAGGCGTACGAAAAAGCTGTTAGCAACCCATACAATACCCCGAGCTTAACTTCACCGCCCTGCTGTCCCCAACCGGTTCGCACGATCAGGAATAACCCAAGCACCGCAAATGGAATAGCTACCATCAGCCGCCAGCCAAGCTTTTCTTTTAACACCCACACAGCCAGGAGTGCGACAAAAAAGACCTGCATATTACCGAGGATGGTAGCCAGCCCCGGACCCACAAAATTGATGCTGCGATGCCAAAAAAACAGATCCAGGCTAAACAGGAAGGCACAGATAAAGAGAATGGGCAGGCTTTTCCAACCAAACCAGAGGCGGTCGCCCCGCAAGAGTGTGATGCCCAGCAGTATAAGTCCGCCGAATAGCATACGGTAAAAAGCTGACACCGTGGGTCCCACGTGCGCCAGCTCCACAAATACCGAAGTAAAACTGACCATTGCCGCTCCAAAGATGATATAGCCGAGCGCCCGTAATGATGGAGAGTCTGTTGAGGTCATTTAATAATTGTGGGATTCTAGCTTTTCCTAAATAATTAACAATATGTGTTTTACCCATTTGATTACATGGCCAGGAAATAGACAAACGCATTAGAAAAACACTCTAGCCTGACGATAAATCATCAGGCTAGAAGCTCGAAAACCGAAGCTCACTACAAGTGAGCTTGCATCTTCATTTTGCCTAGTCATTCATGTCTGGGCAATAGAATAGCCGAGGAATGATTTTTACGTAATCTGCTGGGCCATGTCTTTTTTGCACTGCTTATAATACTGCTCGTATTCGGTGATTACCTTGCTCATCTCAAACTTTTTGGCCTGCTTACGCGCGTTCTGCGACATCGTTTGGTGCAGATCATCATCTGACAAAATTTTAACCGCATAATCGCCCATACAGTCGATATCATCCAGATCACAGAGGTACCCTGTTTCACCGTGGACATTCACTTCGGGCAAACCGCCGATATCCGAGCTAATTACCGGCACGCTGCAACTCATAGCCTCCAGAGCCGCCAGACCAAACGTCTCGGATCCGGATGGTATCAAAAACAGATCAGCGATAGAAAGAATATCCTCCACCTGATCCTGCTTGCCGAGAAAACGGACTTTATCGCATATTTGCAACTCACGACAACGCTGTTCGGCCCGTTGCCGGTCGGGACCGTCACCCACTAAAAGCAGTTTGGCTTCAATACCATGCTTTAGCACCTGGGCAAACACGCTCACAACTTCGGGCACGCGCTTCACTTCACGAAAGTTAGAAACATGAACAACGACCTTTTCATCGTTGGGACAAATTGCTTTCTTAAAGTGATTTTTGTCGGATTTTTTAAATCGATCGAGATCGATAAAGTTGGGAATAACCTTGATGTCTTTCTGAATATCGAAGCGTTCATAGGTTTCGTCCCGCAGATAGTTTGAGACAGCCGTTACTCCATCGCTCTGGTTAATCGAAAAGTCGACCACACTCTTGTAGCTGGGATCACTACCTACAATCGTAATATCGGTACCGTGCAAGGTGGTAATCAGCGGTACGTGGGCTGCTTTTTCGCCTAATATCTGCTTGGCCAAGTAAGCGCTGGTAGCATGGGGAATGGCATAATGCACATGCAGCACATCAATTTTTTCGTACTCGATTAGGTTAGCCATCTGATTAGCCAGCGCCAGGTCGTAGGGCGGATATTCAAACAGCGGGTAGGTATTCATATTCACCTCGTGGTACGAGATGTTGGTCCGAAAGGTATCCAACCGGGCCGGACGGGCATAACTAAGAATATGAACATCATGGTCGCGTTCGGCTAGTCCTTTAGCCAGTTCCGTGGCCACAACCCCGCTGCCGCCAAAGGTGGGATAACAAACAATTCCTATATTCATTCTTCGTTTCCTTTAAATCGTTGATTATATACGTGATCTTTGCATAACCTACGAGGGCAAACAAAATTTTCAACCATCTCATTTCCCGATCCTACATTAGGTGCAAAGGCACTTATCTGTTATATTATATGCTTTTACGTATTCGCTTAAAAGAGTGCCAAAGCATCAATGTCATAAACTAAAAACAGATCTCAGACTATGGCAGGTCATTCGAAGTGGTCAAATATAAAGCATAAAAAGAAGAAAGAAGATAAGAAGCGAAACAAACTTTTTAACAAGCATCTTCGGGAAATCTCTGTAGCTGCCCGCGAAGGCGGTGGCGATCCCGAGATGAATCCCCGCCTGGATACGGCCATCGAAAATGCCAAGAGCGACAATGTTCCCAAGGATAATATCGAACGCGCCATTAAAAAGGGAACCGGTGAGCTCGACGAGGGCGACGGCCGCTACGAAGATGCCACCTACGAGGGTTACGGCCCCGGCGGTATTGCTTACTTTATTGAGGTGACCACTAACAACTACAACCGCACGGTTGGGGATATCAGGCACATTTTTAGCACCCATGGCGGCAATCTGGGCACGGATGGATCGGTAGGCTACCTGTTTGAACAGAAAGGCATGATCCGCATTAAAAAGGATGAGCAGGACCAAGAGATTGATGAAGATGAGTTTATGCTGGAGGCCATTGATGCCGGCGCCGAAGATATTGATACCGATGGGGAAGTTCTGAATGTAACTACTGGCCGCGAATCGATGTACGAGGTACGCGACAATCTGGAAGAAATGGATTTCGAAATTGATTCAGCAGAGCTGATTCGCATCCCCATGACTGAGGTAAAAGTAGAACCTGACGTGGCAGAATCGAATTTTAAACTGATGGAAAAGTTTGAAGACAATGACGACGTCTCCAACGTATTTACCAATATGAAGATGGACGAAGAAACGCTGGCCATCGCTGAACAAATGGATTAGATATTTACAATTTCTGTAGCAGCTTTTTCGTTACAGAATCTAATAAAACCGAATAATCTTATGAGATATCTGTTTATTTCGCTGTTGGCTTTTGTGCTGATGGGCGCCTCGATTGATGACGCGCGCAAGGCGAATGATGCCTACAATAATGGCAAGTATGAAAAAGCAATCTCGCTGTATAAGCAAGCCATCGACAGCAATCCCAATAATGCCAAGCTTTATTTTAACCTAGGCTCGGCGCAGGCCAGAGCTGGACAAACAAAGGAAGCAATACGCACCTTTGAACAGTACAAGACAATGGTTGACACCCCCGAAGACCGGGCTAAAGCCGATTATAACATCGGCAAAGTGCTTTCGGATATGAAACAGTGGGGCAAAGCCTTGGACTACTACAAAAAATCGCTGCGTTATATGGCTAATGACACCGATGCAAAACATAATTATGAGCTAGCCAAACAGAAGCAGGAAGAGCAGCAAAAGAAGAAAAAACAGCAGAAACAGAATCAAAACAACAAGAATCAGCAAAATAAAAACCAACAGAACAAACAGAACCAAAACAAACAGCAACAACAGAATAAAGACCAACAGCAAAAGCAGAATCAGAATCAGCGGCAGCAACAGAATAAGCAGAACCAGCAAGACCAACAGAAAAAGCAGCAGCAACCCCAAAAGATGAGCAAAGCTGAGGCTCAAAAAATTCTGAAAGCGCTGGAACAAAAAGAGAAAGATCTGCTCAAACAATTCAAGAAACAGAAAACCAAGTCCAGCAAAAGTAAGAATGAAAAGGATTGGTAAATTCTTTTGTGCAATTGGATTTCTATTTCCACTGCTGGTGCTGGGCGCCGGTTCTGCCTACGGTCAGGTTTCGGTCAAAGCCAGCGTCTCTGAGACCACTATCTATTCCGGAGAACGGGTAAGTTTGTCAATTGAAGTAAGTGGTGATTTTAATAACGTATCCCGCCCCGACTTGCCAGAGTTCGGCAATGGTCTTCGCCTGTTGAGCAACAATCCATCCACATCGCGCAGCTTTCAATATATTAATGGCAAGAGCAGCACTTCGTACACCTATAGCTACTATCTGGTGGCACAAAACAAGGGCGAATATCAGATCCCGGCTGCCAGTATCACCATTGACGGGCAGACATATCAAACCGACCCTATTAAAGTAAAGATTATTGATCGTAACGAATCGGCACAGTCGTCTGGCTCTGATACACCCGATATTTTTCTTCGGCTGGATGTATCTGACGAGCAACCCGTAACCGGCCAGCAAATTGTCACCGATGTGGTTCTGTTCTTTCGAGATGGACTGGAAGTAAATTCATATCAGCCGGTACCAGGCTGGAAAGCGGAAGGATTTTGGAAGGAAGAGTTGCAAAACACCAGCCGCCCGCAAGCTACATCCACAGTGATCAATGGCATTCGCTACCGCAAGGCACGCCTGTTGCAATTTTCGCTGTTCCCCACCAAGACAGGTGAACTCGAAATTAGTCCCTATAAAATTATCGTTTCGGTTCGCTCCGCCCGTTCACGGGATGATGCCTTGAGCAGTTTTTTTGGTGGCCTTGGCAACAACCAGCGTCAGGTCGAACTCTCAAGCGATCCCGTTTCGGTGGATGTGCAATCCCTCCCCCCTGCCGAAAACAGCGATTACCTGGGAGCCGTCGGCAATTTTGATATCAGCCGCGACATTAGTACCAACAGTGCTACGGTCGGTCAATCTATCGAAATTACAACACGCTTCAATGGTACCGGTAATGTACCACTGATCTCAAAGCCCGAGTACCAGCTGCCGGACGGCCTGGAAGTGTATGACCCGCAGGAGAACTCAAATCTAAATCGAAGAAACAACAAAATTAGCGGGTCGAAGTCATTTACGGATGTTATCATTGCACGTTCACCTGGCAGCTACACCATCCCGGAGAAAATGGTATCGTATTTTAGTCCCGAGCAAAATAAATACATCACCAAGACACTGCCAGCGCTCAATTTTGAGGTCAATGAAAATGCCGATGCAGTTGCAGCTTCGAATACTCCGAGCGCGTTACCGGTTAGCCCTGTTATGGGGCTGGCTAGCTGGACCACTCCAACCTCCAGCAATTTCTTGTCAAACTGGTGGTTCTGGGTGGGTATTCTGCTGCCGATAATAGTGATAGGCGTTGGATACTGGCAAAAATCATTTATTCAAAAAATGAATACTGACAAAGCTTTCGCCCGCTCCCAAAAGGCTTCTGCCAAAGCTTCGAAACGGCTGGATGAGGCTATCAGCCTTTCGGAGGATGGGCATATCAAGGAGGCATACAACATGCTACAGAAAGCACTTACGGGATTCATCAGCGACCGGCTGACCTTACCTGAGGCAGGGCTGGACAATGCCGATTATGTGCAGGCGCTTGAAGATCACAATGTGGATGAAAACCTGGTTAAAAATGTGCGCATGCTGCTGGATAAATGCGCCTCGATCAGCTATGCGCCCGATACCACTCACGCTTATTTGAAATCGCACGTCGGCCTGGCTCAAAGCACCCTGGACAAACTGAAAAAAGTATTGTAAACGTGGCTATTCTTTGTAGGAAAACAATTTTACTGCTCATAATTTTTGTAGGCTGCTCGGCGTTGAGTCATGCGCAGCAAAGTCCCCAGGCGATCTTTGACAACGCCAATGAAAAGCTGGAAGCAGGCAACTACCAGCAGGCTATATCCCTGTATAAAAACTTAGAAGCAGAAAATACCGTCTCAGGCGCGCTCTATTTGAACCTGGGTATCAGCTACCAACGGATCGATTCGCTGGGCAAAGCCAAGTACTATTTTATGAAGGCCGCAAGCTTCGAAGAAACCAGCGGTAAGGCCAAACAGGCTCTCAAGTTTGTGGAATCCCAATTTAGCCGCCAATCGGCCGTACTGCCAAAACTGCCGTGGGATGTGGCCACCGCTTGGCTGCAAGACAACATCGGCGCCGAAAACCTGCTGATCGCTGGAATTATACTTCTCAATATCGGTGTACTTATCTTTGTGGCACACTGGTTCCTGAGCTGGCATCCCCGTTACTTGCGCCTGTCTGGGTTAATTGTGATCGGATTATCTGCCCTAATCATTGTCACCAGCTTTTATACGCGATACGTGAGTGAGCGCTACAGCAAGGCCGTTATGGTAACACAAAAAGTACCCGTACTCGAAAAGCCGCAGCAAGAAGCATCGCTGATCAGTCAGGCCTTCGAAGGCTACACCTTTACCGTGGATCACTACCGAAGCAAGTCCAAACCGGGCTGGTCGTACGTGCGCATGAGCAACGGCCTGTATGGATGGATTCCCAACAGCGAGATACTTATACTCTGAACTGCTGCGTATTTCGTAATGCGTATTGATACGGAGTACGAAATACGCAATACCTTAAACCCAAGATGATTACTATGGCGACAGTATCAGAATATATCGAAGACAACAAAGAGCAGTTTAAAAATGAGCTGTTCGATTTTCTGAATATCCCGAGTATCAGTACCGACTCGGAATACAAAAACAACGTCAAAGATGCGGCTTATTTTTTGATCAACAAGCTTGAGTCGCTGAACATGGACCGGGTTGAACTTTTTGAAACCGAAGGCAACCCAATTGTATATGGGGAATTGATTACTGACGAGTCAAAGCCCACGGTGTTGGTCTATGGTCACTACGACGTGCAGCCACCCGATCCAATAGATGAGTGGGAGACACCGCCCTTTCAACCAACGGTCCGCGATGGCGATATCTATGCACGCGGGGCCAGCGACGACAAGGGGCAATCCTATACTCACCTGAAAGCACTGGAAGCATATCAAAAAACAGACACCGACTTCCCAGTAAACATCAAATTTATTTTTGAGGGCGAAGAAGAGATCGGATCACCTAGCCTGGTGCCTTTTATCAAAGACCACAAAGAGCTGCTGGAGTGCGACATGGTGCTGATTTCAGATACAGCCATGTTTGCTGAAGATACTCCATCAATTACCTACGGCCTTCGCGGGCTGGCTTACATGCAGATTAACGTGCAGGGGTCCAATCGCGATCTGCACTCTGGAGTCTATGGTGGTGCTGTTGACAACCCCGCAAACGTGTTGTGCAACATCATCTCCAAGCTCAAAGACGATGATGGTATTATCCAGATCCCGGGCTTCTATGATGATGTGGTAGAACTGACCGAAGAGGATCGAGAGGCCTATAAAAAATTACCTTTTGATGAAGAGGAGTATAAAGAAAAGTTGGGCCTGGAAGCCCTCAAAGGCGAAAAAGGATATTCTACGTTGGAACGCACCTCTGCACGTCCCACGCTAGACGTGAACGGCTTGTGGAGCGGCTACCAGGGCGAAGGCGCCAAAACGGTACTACCGGCCAAAGCGGGTGCTAAAGTAAGTATGCGGCTGGTTCCCAATCAGGACCCCAAGAAAACGGCAAAGCTGTTTAAAGAGTACGTGCATTCGCTGGCTCCTGATACAGTGACCGTCACCGTGACTGAACACCATGGAGGGAATCCGGCTATCACGGATCTATCGTTCTACGGGCTTCAGGCTGCAGCTGATGCTTTTGAGGCCGTTTATCACAAAGAGCCTTTTTTCACTCGAGAAGGCGGCTCCATTCCTATTGTAGCTGACTTCCAGAAAGTGCTGGGAGCCCAATCCATCCTGATGGGCTTCGGACTCAACAGCGATGCCATCCATTCGCCGAACGAGAAATTTGCGCTCAAGGATTTCTACCGCGGCATCCATACATCAGCCAAATTTTTTGAGCTTCTGCCTAGTCATAGCTAGTAGGTACAGTGTATTACCAATAAATGGCCGGTCATTCTTAGTTGAGTGACCGGCATTGTAATATAAAATCATTATGCTATGAGCAGCTCAACCTTGTCATTCTATTGCCTTCTATTCTCACTAACCGCTTGTTTGATCTTTACCTCCTGCGATAGTTTGCGAAATGATTCCCACCCCGACACTTTTACCTATTCCGTCCAGAATAACAAACACCTAGCCATCGACTCAACGGAGCTGCAGAGTGGCGATAGTCTTAAAACCATATTACGAATATCAATAGAAGACGGAAACAATCGCGTTTTTAAATACCAACGAACCACCCATCCTGCTGAAAACCTTATGGATGCCGGTTTTTCCGAATCGCTCTACTTTCAACTGCCTGCTGAAAAAGAGCAATTCAACTATGAAGACGAGCAGCTCACACAGCTTGATACATACTATACTCGATCCTGCTTTTGTCGCATCATTGGTGCTCTACCGGTTTCAGAGGGCTATATCAAAGGAACAAAACTGGGCGGTACGATCTGGAAGATCAAAGGCTCCATTAAAACCGGAACAACATTTGAAACGCGCGAAGTGACAATCGATAATATATTTATAGCCCAATAACGGGAAAAGTATGGGCGAATCTTCCTAGAAGGTCTCCGACTGCATTAATACTTCCCCGAATGAATTTTCTTCAGCTGGTACTATACTTCTTGATGGATTATTCTCTTAGCAACAACAGATATTTTATAGGTCGTAGGTGATGGGTTTGTTCTCTTTAAAGTTGTACAACGTAAGTTGCCTCAGTTCATACCAGCCCGTCCAGAAATTGCGCAGAGCCCGGATATAGGCTTGCCGTGCCGAATCTTTTTCATTTTGTGCAATAAAGAGATTGGTAATGTCAATCTTACCTATCATGTAACGATTCTGAGCTACTTGATAACGACGCTGTGCGATTGTGTCTGCCTTTGCAGCAAGCAACGCCTGTCCGCGTAGCTGCATAAACTGGCTGACGGTATAATCAACTTGCTGCAAAAACTGTCGGCGCTGAAATTGGATACTGTTGGCTACTTCTCGCTGCTGGTTGCGCGCAGCATTAACCTGCGCAGTCTGTTTACCCCAATTAAAGATTGGCACATCAAAGCCCAGTGTCACAAACTGGCGGTTTTGCGGACTCTTATAAAGCTCTGAGAAGGTACTCGACGTTTGGTTTAACCCGTAATTCACATTTAGCGTAGCCCCAAATCCAGCCTCACTCTTGGCTTGTGCCAGATTACGATCAGCCTGGATTTCATTGAGCTGATAATTGAGCGATTCGCTGTTATTGTTGAGTGCCATCTGGCGAGCCTTGGCAACATCTACCAAAATTTTGGGCAGCTCTTCAGGCTCTTTGAGTTCGAGCGTAGCACTAGTAGGATAGCCTAGCAAAATCTTGAATTCGTTGAGGGCACGTTCATACTCGATTTTGGCAGAGGTTAACGCCGACTCTGCATTGCGCAGTGCCAGCTCTGTTTGGAGCAGTTCGTTCTCGGCAATGCTCCCCACCTTGTAACGTCCCTGCGAAATCTGATAGACCGAATCATTGCGGGTCACATTCAGCCTGGCATTTTCAAGGTTGATCTTGGCCAGGTAAACATCAAAAAATCGCTCGGTCACCGTGCCGGCGATATCTTCCATCTCCTGTGCAAATTCTTTTTGGGCAATTTCATACTGCAGCGGCTCGGTCCTATTGCGCCATTTGAGCCTATTGAACTGGAAAATAGGCTGACTCAACCCCAGCACCATCGGCGTACTCTGCCACAAATAGGTATTTTCTCCCTCGAAAATCCCCAGGCGTGTGATGCCCGACGACAGCGACAGTCTACCACCAGTTGGCAAAATATTTTGGTTTACGGTAACCATAGCCGATGCCTCGGACTGCGTGCGAGATGAAAAGGTAACCTGTCCGTTATCTAGCACATTAGAAAAAATAGACTTGTTATAGTTGGGGGCATCTCCCGAAAGCGACAGGCTGGGCAATAGATCCGCCTGATACGATTCATACTGCCAACGGCTGGCAATCAGCGCATACCGCGCCGCATTGGCCACTGCACTTTGGTCTTGGGCAATACTGATACACTGATCTAAAGTGAGCGTGCCCAGATTTTCCGAATCCTGGGCCAGGCCATTAGCTACCAATGATGAAATCAAAAAGAGTAATATCGAAAGTCTGCAAATAAGTTTATTCATGTCGTAATGCGTGTACTGGATCTTGTTCTGCGGCCCGCTGGGCGGGAAAATAACCGAAGACTACCCCGATAGCCATGGCCACGCCAAAAGAGATTAAAATGGAGGACAGGCTGACGATGGTAACAATACCTGCCATAATTTCGATAACGTAGCTGAAGGCAATACCCAGTATAATACCAATCACACCACCGGTAACGCTGATGGCTAGCGCTTCAGTTAAAAACTGTAGCTGGATATCACGCTTGTGGGCACCCACGGCACGGCGAACCCCAATTTCGCGGTAGCGCTCGACCACCGAAGCGAGCATAATATTCATAATGCCAATGCCACCCACAATCAGCGAAATGGAGGCAATAGAAGAGAGTACTATATTGAAAATTTCCTGCGTGCGTCGCTCCTGCTGAAGCAACAGTTCAGGTACAATCACTTCAAAATCGACAACGGCATTGTGGCGACGCTGAAGCATACGGCTAATCACATCAGCAATAGGCACGCTGTATTGGGTATCGCTAACCTGCACAATCATTTTGTCAATCTGGTGATAATTCGTGGGCTGGCTTTTATTGGAGTTTCCCCCTTCATTATCATTTTCATTTTGGGCGGCAGCCGCCTGCTGAATCTCCTGGCCAGTAACCATCGCGCGATTTTTGTAACGCAGCAAAGCGGTAGTCGCCGGCACGAAAATATCAAGGTTGTAATTTCTGATGCCCAGATTCTGAATGCTCTCGGTGCTCATCTCCCGTTCCTTGAGCACACCAATAACAGTAAGCCACACACTGCCCGCCTTGATACGCTGGCCGATAGGATTTTGGCCTGCAAAAAATTTCGTCTTAACATCCGAACCAATAACACATACCCGCCGAGCATTCTCCAAATGGATGGGCGTAAACTTTTTGCCCTGATCAATCTCAAAATTATTGATACCCAAATAGTACTCATTTACTCCCACTATTTTCCCTGATCGCATGCGTCCGTCACGGATAAACGATGTCTCATAAATAATTTCAGGACTCACTGCGGTAATATGCGGCACTTGCTTGTGAATACTCTTCATATCCTCTAGCGTCAGGCCGGGCGAATACTTGTTTTTTTTCTGTCGAATGGAAGTCTGGTCGGCCACGCTCTCATCGATCTGCTTCACCACCGGTTCCACAATCACATTATTAGTTCCAAGCAGTTTCATTTGGCTGAGCACCTCTTCTTGGGCGCCACGGCCTATGGCCAGCATGGCAATAACTGAGGCAACTCCGAAAATAATCCCCAATGAGGTAAGAAAAGAACGCATCTTATTTTGGCGGATCGCCTCAAGAGCAATGTCCAAATTGTATAATATAATCTGCAGCAAGGTATTCCGTCTTATCTGTTAGCTTATCTATTGGCTCCGCCGGGGATTGGATAGCCGCTGCGCGGCACTATCTCTTGGCATATTCTCTTTCGGCTTACCCATCGGCGTCGGCTTAACTTTTTTCTTTCGATACTTTTCAACTACCTCATCTGGCAACAGCTCCTTGTTTATGCCGGATGTATCCGACGGTGTAGAAAGGTAGAGCTGGTCATTCATCGACACTCCTTCGTGGATAATAACATCATTTTCATTCATTAGTCCCAGCACTACCTGCTGCATCACCACATCCAGACCTTCGCGTTTAAACACAAAGTTTAGCGAATCCTGCGTATGGATGGTTTCCAATGGTACGTGCAATGCATCATCCACCGAATTTATATGAATGGTGTTGCTCGTAGTCATGGCGGGACGCAACGTAGTGTCGGCCTCATTTACTTCAACAATAACCTGAAAAACTTTAGAGTCGGAATTGGGGCGCTGTTCCCCAATATTTGCCACATCGGTTACCACGCCCGTTAGCTTTTTCTCGGGCATGGCATCTAACCCAACATCCACTTTCTGGCCTACCCGTACCTTTTGGATGTCCACCTCATTGACGTAGGTCACCGAGTTCATCACGCTAAAGTCAGGCAATTCGGCCACTACAGGATCCCAGGCACTAATGGAGCTCTCCTCGGTCACCTTGCTGCCATCACGGTTGCGTTTATAGATGACCATGCCATTTTCGGGGGCATTAATTGTAAACTGCTGCATGACCTTGCGGATACGCTGTACTTCACGCTGTTCCTGCTTGAGGTCCGCCTCAATTTCTTTGAGCTTTACTTCGGCCTGACGCACTTGAGTCTTGTAATTTTTGCGTGCTTGGTTAAGCTCTCGCTTGGCGCGTTCGTAATCAATTTCGACCTGTCGCTGTACGGCGGGCGACTCGTATTTCGACTGTTCCACAGCGATCTCTGCTTCCTCCAGCGCATACTCAAGGTTCACTAAATTGTCGCGGGCCTTTGAAAGATTAAGCGTGCTGTCGAGTTGTGCACTTTCATATTGCGATTCAGCCTCCTGAAGTTGAAGCTGGGCATCCTGAAAATTGCTGGAGATCTCCGATCGATCAAGCTCGGCTACAAAATCACCCTTTTCAACAATCGTCCCCTCCGGCACCAATCGCTGAATGGGTACCCTAAAAATACGAAATTCGCGGATGCCTTCCGGCCCGCGAATACTGGTTGAGTTTTTTGCCCGGAGCTCTCCGGTCGTTGTAACGTCTACCTTAAATGTACCTTTTTGCGGTGAAGCAAAGAGGTTGGGGGTCTCGCTGGATTCGCTCCCGAAAGCTAACCAGAAAAGGATCAGAAGTATAAAGCCACCGCCCCAGAAAAGATATTTTTTTTGTTTTAGAAAATTCATGCCAATAATGTATCAAGTTGGAAATAAATCAGATATGACATCTGTATATAATATCGGTATAAATACTGAAGCGAATTTGAAGTTCAAGTAGCATCCCGATGGATATTATTTTGGTAGTATTATTTGTTACAGAATAAAGATGGCTCACCGGAAAATAAAACGGAAAGTTTAAAAGAAGCTCTCTTGAAAAACTTTTGTGCTAAAAAGAACGGCTATTCCTCATCAGTAACAACCGTGTTATCAACAATACCCGTCTTTAAATCGTATTCGGTAGCATAGTTCGTCTCATCCACCACGGTCTTGGGATCGTTGTTTTCATCCACGATAACCACCTTCGGCTTGAAACCCTTGGCTTCCTCGGGCTCCATTTCTGCATATGAAATCACAATGATACGATCGCCAACCTGCGTTTTGCGCGCAGCCGCACCATTGAGGCAACATACCCGCGAATCCGGCTCACCCGGGATGGTATAGGTCTCCAAACGTGCCCCATTAGTGATGTTGACGACCTGCACTTTTTCATAGGGAAGAATACCGGCTTTATCCAGCAGCTCTTGGTCGATGGTAATACTTCCCTCGTAATGAAGGTTCGCTTCGGTCACCTTCATCTGGTGCAATTTCGATTTAAACATCGTCAACTTCATGATCACAACTATTTTTCAATAATCAGGTTATCTATTAAACGGGTTTCACCAAGGTAAACGGCTCCAGCCAAAATATATTTGCTGTCTTTCTTTAGATCTTGGACAGGCATCATTTTTTCGAACGAAAACACATTAAGATAATCAATTTTAAACCCTTTTGCTTCCAGTTCATTTTTCTGATGCTCAACGAGTAGGTCCACATTTTTCGCCCCATCATCAATCTGCTTGGCCACATAACGAAGTGACCGATACAACCCCGGCGCCAGCTTGCGCTGTTCATCATTTAAATAGGCATTGCGGCTGCTTAGTGCCAACCCATCGTTGGCCCGTTTGATTGGTCCCATCAGCAGCTCTACATCGTGATTAAATTCATCAACCATGGTCTGCAAAATACGAAACTGCTGCACATCTTTCTGACCAAACACCGCAATATCCGGATCAATAATGTTAAACAGCTTATTGACCACCAACAAAATACCCTCAAAGAAGCCGGGACGCGAGCTCCCGTCCATATATTCGTTCAGTTCATCAATCTCGATACTTAAGAACTGCTCACCGGGATACATGATCTTATCCGAAGGAGCAAAGACAGCAGCCATGCCCTCTTCTTCACATTTTTTGAGATCATCATCCAGCGCCCGGGGATACTCCTCGAAGTCCTCATCGGGAGCAAACTGTTCTGGATTTACGTAAATAGAAACAACCACCTCATCGGCATGCTCTTTCGCCAGTCGAAACAGCGATAAATGCCCTTCATGGAGGGCGCCCATCGTGGGTACAAAGGCCACTGATTTCCCCTCCTGCTTGAGAGCACGAACCTTCTGACGAATTTCTGGGATGGATGTAATCGCTTCCATAGACATTAGGTAAAAAAGTAAGGGTTTAGCGCGCTAAACCCTTACTAATACTATTTCTATTTGAATGCTGAATTTACACCGCTCGATCGGGATCGAAATTCTCAAGCAGCTCTTTCACGCGGTTAAGGAAAGCCCCACCATGCGCACCGTCAACAATGCGGTGATCGTAACTCATAGAAAGATACATCATGTGACGGATGGCAATAACATCGCCTTCGGGCGTTTCGCGTACAACCGGACGTTTTTCAATGGCGCCAGTTCCAATAATAGCAACCTGCGGCTGATTAATAATAGGCGTCCCCATCAGATTCCCGACACTTCCGTAATTGGTCATCGTAATGGTACCCCCTACCAGGTCATCGGGATTCAGGTTCTTATTACGTGCTTTCTGAGCCAGGTTATTCACCGCTTTGGTAAGACCAACCAGATTTTTCTCCTGTGCCTGCTTAATCACTGGCACAATCAGTCCGCCTTTGCCACCTTCACCCAGCGCTACAGCCAAGCCAAAGTTGATATCCTTTTTCAGCAGAATCTGATCGTTCTCAGTATCTACCGAACTATTGATAAGCGGAAACTCACGGATGGCCTGAATAATTTTCTCGATAAAGAGCGGCGTGTAAGTCAACTTGGCACCAGCCCGTTCCTGAAACTCCTGCTTGTTTTCTTCGCGCCAGCGCACCAAATTAGTAACATCCACTTCGGAGAAAGTCGTCACATGCGCCGAGGTCTGCTTGGAGCGAACCATGTGCTCGGCAATCATCTTGCGCATGCGGTCCATCTTGATGGTTTCCACATTTTCGGAAGGACGCTGAATATCAAGCTCTCCAGCCGAAATAGAACGCTGCTCTCCTTCGGCAGGTGCTTGTTTTGAACTTGGCTGGCTGAGTCCGCCTGATGGTTGCTGTTGAGCAGCCGGCTGTGCGGATTGTTGCGGGGTACTTTCGCGCTCCTCGAGGTAGTTCATAATATCCTCTTTGGATACGCGGCCACCCTGACCCGATCCTTCAATGCTTTCGAGCTCTTCCTGCGAAATGCCTTCTTCCTTGGCAATAGATCGCACCAGCGGCGAATAAAATCGTCCGTCACTGCCAATTCGTTGTGGCTCTGTTTCACCGGATGGGGCACCATTGGTACTCGCTGAAGTAGCTGTTGGCTCTGATTCCGTTTTAGGCTGCTGGTTGGCCGTTGAAGCAGAAGTCTCTTGCTCCTGTTTCTGCTGTGAATCAGAAGGAGTGGTTGACTTTGATCCTCCTGATGCTGCTTTTCCAGTAGCAATAATCGCTATCGTCTGACCAACTTCAATGGTTTCACCCGCTTCAACCAGAATTTCTACGAGCGTTCCGGCCTGTGGTGAGGGGACCTCAGAATCCACTTTGTCAGTTGAAATCTCGAGGAGCGTTTCGTCTTCTTCAACTTCATCACCAACTGACTTGGACCATTCAATGACGGTGCCTTCCATCACCGATTCGCCCATCTGGGGCATTTGAACCTCGATGCGTTCGCCCTCATCTTCATCATCGGCTTCAGCAACGGGCTGTTCAGCTGGTTCTTCGGCTTGAGAATCCTGAGTCTCAGCAACCGGTTCTGGTTCCGACTCTTGCTCATCCGGTTCAGCTTCTGCCTGCGCCTGGCCACTTCCACCACCGGAATCTTCTGCTGCATCGGGATCAGTTTCAATTACTGCAATAGCCTGTCCCACTTCAATAGTATCGCCTTCTTCGGCTAAAATTTCGATCAGTACACCGGCTTGAGGCGAAGGCACTTCGGTATCCACCTTGTCGGTGGCAATTTCCAGAAGCGTCTCATCTTCTTCTACTTTATCACCGACGTTTTTGGTCCATTCAATAACGGTGCCTTCCATCACCGATTCGCCCATCTGGGGCATTTCAACTTCAACTCGGGCCATGATTACTCAGGATTAAATCGTTAAAATTTAGACAGAAAATATATACTGAAATGTTCGCATTTCATACTCCATAATCAGTTCTCAAAGATCATAATAAATGGAATCAGATCAAAATAGCTAACTAAATGGTTAGTAATATGTATTTTCGTTATTTCTCGCTCCTCAAAGGATCAGGAAAAAACCTTCAGAAGTTCTATCAAGCCTGAAATAAAGGTGCTGGGTAATGAGTGACAAGTGGGAATTTTTTAGTAGTTAATACTCGTCATTATTCTAACACACGCCAAATGAGTAGCAGACAAGTCAGCGCAAACACAATATTGAAAATAGTAAAAAGCCGGTCGGAGAGCCACTTGGGTAAAAACAGGTCAGCAACCGATCCCACTTCGGCCCCGTGCCGCTCGGCCCAGCCGGTCAGCGGGCAGCGCCAGTTATTGAGCAGCAGCACCGTCAGCTCTATAATCACCACACCAAACGCCCACCAGGTAAATGAATTAATGTGATCCAGCGCGGCCGTGATAAAGACGTAGATCGTGCTTATCACGATCAGAAGAAATAGTAAGGAATGAATCAATTTTATATAGAAGACCGTTTTAGACATTGTGGCTGAAAGTCTGCTAACAACACTGCATCATAACCAGAAAGATTATAGTTTAAGTTATAGTATAATCTTCTGCTATTTTTGCCAAAAATATGCGCCATGGAAACCTACAGTGTACCTGAACTCTTTGATGATTCCACATATGATATCCTGAAGTGCGAAGGCGTGACGATTGTCGGATATCATCAGAATGAGGAAATCGAAAAAGTTAATACCCGGCTTTCGCACAATCTTGTCGTGTTTGTATTGTCGGGACGTAAAGAGGTGCTGGGAGAACGACAAAATATGTCTGTCAATGCAGGTGAAGGTTTCTTCCTGTCCAAAGGCAACTACCTGCTGTCGGAGAAATTCGGCGAACAGCAAGACTATCGTAGTTACCTGTTTTTCTTTTCGGACGACTTTGCGCATCAATTTTCCCGTAGCCATCCCAAGCTATCCAAACAAACGACCGCATCCAACAGCGATTTCTCTACCTTCCCGGCTGATGATAAAATACAGACCTATTTTAAGAGTCTGGCACCCTATCTTTCGGACTCTCCGCTGGCAGACTCACCGCATCTTGCGAAACTAAAAATACAGGAGCTTTTTCTACTCCTGCTGAACTCTAACAACAATGCATCGTTCAAGCAATTTTTACAGCAGCTAACAACTAAGCCTGCACATCAACTCCGCGAAGTCATGAATGCGCACTACAACGAGGACCTTAGCCTAAAGCAACTGGCTTTTTTGACAGACTGTAGCCTGTCCACGTTCAAGCGGCGGTTTAAGAAGGAGTTCAATACCACACCCGCCAAATGGATTAAACAAAAACGGCTGGAAGAGGCCAAGTTCCGGTTGCGGTCGGGGCGGCAAAATGTATCTGAAATCTGTCTGGAGGTAGGATTTGAAAACCTGTCTCACTTTGTCCAATCATTTAAAGCACGCTATGACATTACGCCCAAGCAGTTTCAACTTGAACACACTGACACATAATTTGAGCCTACGAGCAAAGTTTTTCTGTTTCCATTTAGCTACTATTGTAGCAGACCAGCCAAGAGAAATAAATTCCAAAAAACTTGTAAAAATGAAAAAACTAATCACCTTTTTGACTGCAGGCCTGTTGAGCCTGGCCGTAAATCTACATGCCCAGTCAATTACCAAAACGATGGACGCCTTTTCTCATCCTGAAGGGACCGTAGTAACAGCCGACCACTTGTATGTCAGTAATATCGGCGAAAAGATGGCGGCCGGAGCGAAGGATGGCGACGGTTTCATCAGCAAAGTAACCAAGAATGGTGAAATTGAAGAGCTCAAATTTCTACCCAAGGAAGAGACCCTGAATGCTCCCAAAGGGATGGCGGTGGTGAAAAATACGTTGTATGTGGCAGATATCGACCGGATTGTTGGCTTTGACCTATCTTCTGGCCGGCAGGTTTTTGAACTACAGATACCTGAAGCTCAATTTCTTAACGACGTAGCTGCCAAAGACAAGCAAACGCTGTTCGTAAGTGCAACCAATTCGGGTAAAATCGTGCAGATAGATGTTACCAAGAAATCCTATCACTTCTTGGATTTGCCAACACTTAGCGGACCCAATGGACTTACCTTCGGGGAGGATCAAAATATTTTGTACTGCGTGGGATTTGGCACCGATAATAAGCCCAATGGAATGATTTACGAGATCAAACTGGGCCTAGTATCACATAGCATAGTGGGCAGCTATAGCGGTTATATAGATGGCGTTCAATATCGGGATGGGGCACTCTATATTTCGGATTGGATTGCCTTCGAGAAGAAAGGGCTAATTAAGAAAGTGGATTTGGGTTCCGGTAATGTAAGTCCGGTGGATCTTGATCAACCGCTCGGCGGCCCGGCAGATATAGCTCTTGATCCCAATTCGGACACACTTTATATCCCCGCACTGCTCGAAAACAAATTTTACATCTCAAATCTTTAGGTATGGAACAAATTAAGGACTCATTTCTGCGGTGGTTTAAGTACAACCGCAAGGCGAACCAAAATTTTATCGAAATATTTGGCCTGCAGCCAGAATTACCGGATGAAGCAATCTCCATCTTCGGACACTTGCTGAACAGCCACCTCATTTGGCTTAATCGGATTCATCCTCTCGAGGATATGGAGATCCCGTCTCCGTGGGATGCACTACCGGCACAAAAATTTGCAAGCGTGAACCAGCAGTGCTACCAGCTCAGCGAATGGTACTTACAGGATGAGCAGTTCGGACAAACATTGCAAAAGGTCATTACCTACCAAAATAGCAAAGGAAAGGAGTACCAAAACTCCATCGAGGAAATCTACTTTCATCTATTATCGCACTCGGCCTATCATCGTGGACAGGTGGCCAAGCAGTTGCGTCGGGCTGATATTGAGCCGCCGGTTACGGACTATATCTTCGATCGACGAGAGATCCGAAAAATGGAAGGGGACAACATTTAACTACAGCGTACAGGTTATCTTCTAGGCCAACGCAAGTCCATTTGAAACGCGATTCACGGCGCGAAGTATTTCTTCAATCTCCATTTCGCCTTGGTAGCGCTTGCCGTTAATAAATAAGTTTGAGGTTCCCTGCACACCGCTTCGAATCCCAGACCGGCGATCATGCAGTACCCGGTCGCGGCACTCATCCGACTCCAGGTCTTGCAAAAACTGCTTTTGGTCAAGACCAATATCTTCAGCATACGTTTTCAGGTGATCATCATCCAGGTTATCCTGATGATCAAATAGTCGCTTGTGCATTTCCCAGAACTTCCCTTGTCGGCCGGCTGCTTCTGCAGCGATAGCTGCATGCTCGGCGTGCGGGTGGCGACGACTTAGCGGAAGATGGCGATATACCACGGAAACTTCCGAGTCGAGCTCTCGCAGAACTTCTTCCAATATTCCCTGAATCTTAAAACTGGTAGGACACTCGTAATCTCCATACTGTAGCAGTGTTACCGACGCATCAGCCGAGCCTTTTCGATGATCGTCGCTGCTGACCGGCGGCATGAGCTCTTCTCCCTCATTGCCATCTTCCATTCGATCGCCTGAACTCAGCAGATCGGGCACCCCTGAATGGCGGCCGAACCACCACTCCGACCAACGCAGCTCCAGTTTACCGCAATCACGATCAGGAAATCGCACTTGACGCGTCTGCGAATAGTTCAGGATAGCTACCAGCAGTACCCCACCCACGGTATTCCCAAGCACGACAGGGATAAAATAGGAGAAAATGAAGGTGCCAAAAGTAGTCTGTCCCTGAAAGACCAAATATAATACTTCCGAAGATCCTATAATTGAATGAGCTAGATCAGTCACCGCTACGGTATAGATCAGGATGAAGGTGATCAACACGCGCGACACCGTATCTCGTGCCGCGTGATTAAGCCAAACCATTCCGGCCACGATCCAGCCGGCAAACCCTCCCTTCCAGAAGAGGGCCATCCAGTCCGGTGCAAGCGCATGTTTCCCCATCTGCAGGGCCACCTCCGCCGACGCCGGCTCAAGTACCCCAGTGGTAGCCAGTATGTACGAAATGGCTCCCGCACCCAGGATGTTGGCTAACAACACGCATCCCCAAACGCGGAGCAAAAGCGGCAGGCTGGCAATACGGGTCATCACTAATGTTACCGGGGTAAGAGTATTTTCCGTAAAAAGCTGATATCGCCCGATCACAATAAAGATGAACCCCAGCGGATAAAGCATTGCGCCCACCAACCACGCCGCCTCGCTTGGCACCTTGGCCGACAAGGCCGCACTTCCCAAAAACGAAAGGCCAATGGAAAAGCCAGCTGCCAGTCCGCTCAAAAACAGCAACCGTGCTGACCGGCTAAACTCCTCATCAGCTGTTGCAGTAATACGATGAAAAATTTCATCAGTAGAAAACATGTCCCGAATAGCGCGACCGCCGGCCGGAGCTCCACTTTCGGCTTGGTCTATATGGTCGCGAATAGAAGAATCATTAGCCATCTCGTAATATTAATTTAGTGCTCGTTCCATGTCTTCCAACAGATCTTCAGGGTGCTCCAGTCCAACGCTAATGCGGATAAGGTTCTGTGGGGTAGTTGAGTCGGGACCTTCGCTGCTGCGGCGATGCTCCCACGTACTTTCTACGCCGCCAAGGCTGGTGGCCCGGCTGATGATCTGGCTGCCGGCTACAATATTCAACGCCTCGTTCCGACCTCCATCGATAAGAAACGAAATCATGCCACCATAACCATCCATCTGCTTTTTGGCGATTTCGTGTCCGTTGTGCGATTCCAGACCGGGATAAAAGACCTGATCTATGCGCGGATGATCTTTGAAAAACTCGGCCAGGCGACCGGCATTTTCGTTGTGTCCCCGCATGCGATACGGCAACGTTCGGGTGCTCCGCGATACCAGCCAACAGTCTTGCGGAGACGGCACCGCGCCCATCGTAATCTGCAGATTGCGAACCTGTTCCATAAGGCCGCTTTCATCAGAGTTTGGACCCACTACTGCACCGCCAAGGATATCACTGTGTCCCCCAAAATATTTGGTCGTCGAATGCAGCACCAGATCCGCATTCAAGTTCAGCGGCTTCTGGTTCACCGGCGATGGCCAGGTATTATCCACACACGTAATTGCACCGTGTTCATGTGCCAGGTCGCTAACCGCTTTGATATCCGTAATATTCAGCAGCGGATTGGAAGGCGTTTCAATCCAGATCAGCTTGGTATTTTCCTGAATAGCTTGTTCAACTTCATCCAAGTCTGCCATCGGAATGAAATCGAACTCCAGTCCCCAGGGAATCATCACCTCGTTGACCAACCGCCCATTACCTGAATACACGTCATCAGGCATCAACACATGATCACCCGGCCGCAGTGTCTTGAACACGGCCGTTGCCGCAGCTACACCCGACGAAAACGCAGCACAACTCTGACCATCCTCTAAATCAGCAATCAGATGCTCAAGTCGCAGTCGGTTGGGATTAGCCACCCTCGTGTAGTTTAGATCACCCTCGTGGTGGCCCTCCTTGCTGTGCTCAAATACCGTGGACCGGTGAATCGGGGGCACCACATCGGGATTGGGATTGGCAACATCTGTTCCGGAATGGATAGCTTTGGTTTCGAAACGCATAAAATAATTGTTTTTAAAGGTTTAAGGCGCATCTAAAATAGCTACTGATATTCACAGATTTAAACTTTTTTCTAGAATTTGACGCACCCATTAATTGATTCAGAACAAATATTTTTCGACACTGACAACTTCTGCGAAACCTCAGTATTCTCTGTGGTTTATGCTTATCATTTGATATTCATTCGCCGGACGGTCAGTTCAAAGTAAACCCCCGGCACTTCAAAAGTGCCGGGGATTTAAATTAAATTAACAGCAAGCAGCTTCTGTTTCGCTGCTGTAATTCTCGCTTTCACCGTAGGTGTGGAAAGCCTCCCATTCTACACCCTGCGGATCAGCTACCCAGCTCTTGTCAGAGTTGGCATAGCAGCAGGTCGTGTCGCCCTCGTTTCGGACAAGTTCCTGCATACGACCGATATTATCGCGTAACTGTTGAAGCTCATCGCTGGTCTCAGCTTCGATCCCTAGGTGCTCAATTCCTTTTTCTCCATCACGTTCGGCGATAGAGAAATTCACCCGCGGATCATCCAGCATCCACTTAGCGTAGTCCTCTTTCTGTTTTGTGGGAGCTACACCAAAGAGTGTGCTGTAAAATTCAATAGATTCATTCAGATTGTTCACTTTTAACATAACGTGCATACGTTTCATAATAGTCTCCTTTTGGGTTTAGGTTGATTATTCGTAACCGTTCACCCTATGTAGTCGGGTACCAACCGAAAAAGACGCAAAATTAATTGAAATTTTTTATTGAGCTGCTTCCATAATGAGTTATCTCCTCAAGACTTACATACTTTGCCCGCAAGATCATGATGCTGGAACATTCATTTTAAGGGAGACAAAATTGTAAAAGAAGTTTTTACTACCTGTATAGAGGAAAAACAAGAAGGATGAATAGCTAACAATCGTCGCAAGACTCATCTTCTTCTTTGATCTTTCGATAGGCTACCGCACGTCCCTCTTCACCGAATTCCACTTCGCAACAATCTGCCAGTACTTGTCCCAACTTCTGGCGGGCACGCTGGATCCGTGATTTTGCCCCAGACAACGAAAGGCCCAGATAATCAGCAACCTCCTGCTGTGGTTTGCCTTCCACATCCGCCATTTTGAGCGGCTTCCCATATTTCTTGGGCAGCTCATCGATCATCGGTATCAGCCATGATAGCACCTCTTCATGCACCCCGTGATCGCCGTCAAACTCATTAAGGTCCAAGATAGCATCTTCATCACCGCCAGTTTTAATCTCGGCACCGGCCGGTTCTTCCTTGACTCTTCCTTTCTGCCGGTAGTGGTCAGCCAGCGCCCGACGCGCTATGCCAAACACCCATGACTGCACGCGATCTTCATGACGCAGATCGTCAACTCCCTTATGGATACGTATAAAAATGTCCTGCAATATATCCTCCGCTTCCTCATCCGTTGACACTTTTGACCGGATGAATCCACGGACCTGATCGCTAAACTGTTGCCAAAGCGCTTTGGTATTTAAAGACTGGGCAGACATGGTTAAACTTCTTTAGGATTATAGGGATAGCTATCACATAGAAGTACTTAAACTTATCAAAAAGAAAAACAATCTTCCTGTCATTGTGGAATGCAACTCAATTTCACAGAGAATGACCTCCCTGCCTTCGCCGAAACGGCTATGCACAGCCAAGCTTTTCTAAGGAAGAACCTGTTTGTTTTGGGCCAATAAATCGTAAAGTCACTCTTGCCTTCCCCGAGAATTCTGTGGAAAAGAGGAATTGGGAAGATTAATCTAAAATTGCTCCACAGCAGAGCTACGAAACAAGATTATAATAAGAACTCTCAATCAGGTTCTTAACTGCGTTAATCTGTGGCCCTGATGGTTTCTATGCGCTGTAGCACCGGCGGGTGCGAATAGTTCAAAAACACATAAAAGGGATGTGGTGTCAGATTCGACAAGTTGTCTTTCGAGAGTTTTTTCAACGCCTCGATCATCGGCTGTTTTTTGTAAGTAGTAGTAGCAAATTCATCAGCCTCAAACTCGTACTTGCGCGATAGCACCTGCATGAATATCGACACGATCATATCGATGGGGGCGTAGAGCATCCCGAAGAAAATGAGTCCCACATAGACTGAAGCCTGCTCCATGAAGAAAGCATCATACAATCCCTGCGAATTAAGAAATATGGAGAGCAGGAAAAACATGATACCCGTCTGGGCAATGCTAATCGCCATATTTTTGATAATATGCTTCTTCTTATAATGACCAATTTCGTGGGCCAGCACCGCTACGAGCTCATCATCAGAATGATTATTTATGAGCGTATCGTAAAGAGCAATACGCTTGTTCTTGCCAAAGCCGGTAAAGAATGCATTTGACTTACTGCTACGCTTGGATCCATCCATCACATAGACACCCTCGAGGGCAAAATTCACTTTGTCGGCGTAATCGCGGATTTTCTGTCGCAGGTCGCTATCCTCGAGCGGCTCAAAATCGTTAAAGATCGGCATAATCCACGTGGGGGCTACAAACTGAATGAACAGCGTAAAAACCGTCACGGCGCCCCAGGCGTACAGCCAGGCATACTGATCGATATAGGTAAAGAAGGCCAGAATGCCTGCCAGCAACGGACCACCGAGTACAATGCCCAGTCCGAGCCCTTTTAACATATCCAGGACAAACGTTTTAGGCGTCGTCTTGTTAAATCCAAAACGCTCTTCGATCACAAAAGTGGAATAAATGCTAAACGGCAGTGTAATCAGCTGGCGGGCCAGCAGCAATAGTCCAATGTATGCCAACCCGGTCCAAATAGGTCCCAGCACCCAACTGCGTACAATTGCATCGAGCCACTGGAAACCACCGGCAAACCAGAATACCAGCAGCAATGCCAGATTAAAGGCCGACGTAAAGATACCAAACTTCGTGCGCACTTTGGTATAGCGCTGTGATTGATCATAGGTCTCTTCATCGTACACATCGCTGAATTCATCAGGCAAGCCTTTATCTAAGGAACTTAGATTATAGATATCGGCCACCAGATTCAGCACAAAATCAACCAGCAGGGTGGCAAAAATAATTACAGCAAATATATTCATCCTTCAAAAATCGTGTTTAAATTTGAACTCAAATGATAGGTCAATTGATAAGCGGTATGCCCCAGCCGTCGTACTCACCACTGTTACCTTCCGCCATATCTTCCATAAAATTACTAACCTCCGATAGTCGTTCCGAGGTAGGCTTCAACTTTTTGGTAGCCAAGCACAACCACTTTTCAGATCTCTCTGATAAACTAATGTTTACCTTGAATTGTAGATTAATCAGCTGTGTTGCCGCTACGTAAGCATCCCACTCACTTGTAAAATAGAGGGAAAACTCTACGGGATGAGGTTTGTCGGTATTGGCTCCCTGGGCCTTGAGTTGATCCAGAGCCGCCTGCTCAACTCGTTCTCGTTGTGACATAATCAATAATTTACTTACTGAATTCTCCCATTCCGATCCCTTTTGAAAGCCTTAAATGTACAGAAAGAAATTGTGATGGTTAAACAAAATTTAGGTTTCCGTTTTGCCTTGTAGCTGCTCCCGATATAAATGTTTCATCAGCTGTATCTGCCCCGTGTGGTAGTCATCATGCACTATTATCCCCATAAACAGCTGAGAGTAAGTCCATTTTTTAGGAGTATCTGTTTTCTCTGCCCAACGATTGTCGGAAAATGCTTAAATCGCCAAATTAGTTTCGTGTGCTCCTCACTTCAGCCTTCCAGGCCACCTCTGACCGAGCCGTGAGCGCAGAGAAGCTTTGATAACGACCGCTGAAATCCTTTTTGGGCTTCGGGATCAAAATAACAACGTACCCCATAATTCCAGTAGGTGATGTGCAGGGCCAGCTCCCAGATGCTTTTGTGATCAGGTGCAGAACCTGCTAATCCTTAACCCCGTGCAACGCACTTATAAATATGGACCACCATGCCATGGTTTAGGTGCACTGGGTGGGTCCAGCACCTCCATGATCGTATCCAAATATTGATTCTCCATTTTCTCCCTGTTTCTGATCTTTTTTACATTGAGATCTGTTAGTAAATGTTCTTAGAGAAACGAAATAATTTTAACAAAAGTATTTACCCATTATGAGCTATCATTTCGACAATCGTCATATTATCGTCACCGGAGGCGCCGGATCACTGGGCACTGCAACCGTTAAACTGCTGCTGGATTCCGGGGCTTCCTGTAGCGTACCGTGTTTCAGCAAACAAGAACAAGAGATTTTTGAGCTGAAAGATCATCCCGATGTATATACAGAAGCGAACATAGACCTGACAAATGAAGGCAATGCCCAATCGTTTTATGAATCAGCTATCAATGAACAAGGTCCGCTCTGGGGATCCATACATATCGCCGGCGGCTTTGGAATGGGAGCTATAGAAGATACAGACAAGAGCAGGTTTATGAAGCAAATAAACCTAAATTTGGTGACATGTTACAACAGTTCCCGCACGGCAGTACAACATTTTAAGGCGCAAGACCGTGGCGGACGCATCGTAAACATCGCTGCACGTCCCGCCCTGGAACCACGACAAGGCAAAGGAATGACCGCTTATACCACAGCAAAAGCCGGCGTTGCTGCTCTAACACAGTCGCTGGCCGCCGAAGTTGTGGATGAGGACATTTTGGTCAATGCCATCGCGCCCTCGGTAATTGATACTCCGCAAAACCGCGAGGGCATGCCCAACGCCGATTTTGACAAGTGGCCTACCCCCAAACAGCTTGCCCAGCAAATTGCACATTTGGCGTCTCCTGGCAATGAAATAACACGAGGAAGTATTGTTACCGTGTACGGTAGAAGCTGATGTCATACGAACTACCCAAGTTTCCGAAACTTGGGTAGTTTCATAAAATACCGCCCCATCCTAAACTGCCTAGAAATAGGTATCACATCTCCGGAAACTATTTACGAAAGCTGGCTACTTCTTTAAGCGCGGGTTTTGCCACCCGATATCCTTCGTCGATCATCTTGGCCGTATTTTGGGTGTCGGTGCGGCTATATTGGCCCAGCTTGGGCTGTATCAAAATATCAATATCATCTACATTTACATTGGCAAGATGCTTCAGCGCAATTTCAAAGGTGTTATTCAAAATATCGAGGATGTTCTTTGGTTCTTGATACTGACGCTCCGATTTAAGATCAACACCAATAATATATGAAGCATCCAATTTTTGTATTGCCGATAGAGGAATACTTTCAATCAATCCGCCGTCTACTAAAAATTGGCCATCAATCTCAACTGGTTCGTACAACACCGGGATACAGGCACTAGCCTTAACAGCATTTGAAACATCCCCCTGATCTAATATTACTTTTGTCCCATCAGCAATATTTGTTGTCGTCACAGCCAGCGACTTTTCCGCATCACTAAAACGCACATCACCAAGCCTGCTATCCAAAAGTTCTCCCAGCTCGTGATTCGAAAACAACCCCCGCTTAGGAAGCGTAATCGTTGATACATCTGGCCAGTGTAGATCAAGAGCAATTTCCTCAATTTCGTAAACGGGCATACCAAAAGCATAAAAGGCACCAACTAAAGCACCGATACTGGTACCCGCTACATATTCAATTGGAATACCGAGCTCATCGATCGCCTTCAATACACCAACATGAGCTGCCCCAAGTGCGGCACCACCCCCTAAAGCCAATCCAATTCCTTTCGTCGAAGTATTTGTCAGTGTGTTACTCATCGGAGCAATATTATTGAACCGTCACATGTTTTAAGCAATTCTTATTATTTTGCCTTCTATATTATTAAGAGTTTCTTTTGCACCCAAACATTGAAGTAAAAAATATCTTATCAATAGTCAGACAAATTGGAATTAATAATACTCATATTTAGTTTAACATTGAACTAATTAGATAAACAAGTATTTTATGGCAACTAGAGGCATACATCATATCACTGCAGTAGCGGGTGACCCGAAACAAAATTATGAGTTTTACACACAGGTTTTGGGACTGCGATCGGTGAAAAAGACGGTAAACTTTGATGATCCATCCGTTTATCACTTGTATTATGGCAACGAACATGGAGATCCCGGTACTATCCTTACCTTTTTTCCCTGGGAACATCTGCAAGACGGCAAGCCGGATGTCGGACAGGTTGTAGCCATTTCGTTTTCTGTTCCAACGGGTTCCAAGAATTTTTGGCTAAATCACCTACAAAACCAGAACATAGATATTGAAGCACCTTTTTCTCGTTTTGGCAAAGAAGTAATTGGACTACAAGATCCCAATGGTCTACATCTGGAAATTGTATTCGATCCCAAGGCCAATACAGTTGATGGATGGGACGGAGGGCCTATCCCCAACGAACATACCATTCGGGGCTTTCATGGTGCTACCCTAGCCGAAAGAAATTACACAAAAACCGGCCAACTGCTGGAAGAACATCTTGGATTTAATAAAACTAACCAATTAGATAATCGACATCTCTATGAAACTGAAGCCGATTTTGGATCAGTTATTGAGATAATTGATCAGTTTGACCTCAATGGCCGCGACGGCAAGGGTACCGTCCACCATATTGCTTTTAGGGCCGAGAATGAAGATGAACAGTTCGATATCTGCCAACAGTTAGAATACAAGGGATACTATTTAACCGAGGTTAAGGATCGGCAATATTTTAAATCAGTATATTTTCACGAACCCGGGGGTATTCTGTTTGAAATTGCCACCGATCCTCCCGGGTTTACTACTGATGAGGATCCTGAAGAATTGGGTACAGCCCTGAAATTACCACCATGGCTCGAAACTCATCGCCACAATATTGAACGAGAATTGCCAGAACTAACTAGTTAATTAACTATTTGTACTATGTCTGAACATCGAGGGTTACATCATATTTCTGTCATTGCCAGCGATCCACAAGATAATTATGACTTTTACGTCAAAAAGCTGGGCATGCGCATGGTCAAGAAAACGGTCAACCAAGACGATCCCACCAAATACCATCTGTTTTATGCCAACTCAGAGGGAAGTCCCGGTTCAAGCTTGACTTTCTTTCCATGGCCACGTGCCCATCAAGGCACTTCCGGGACAGGAGAAGCAACGGCTATATCACTGGCCGTACCAGAGAACTCATTGGAATACTGGGAAAATCGGCTGGCTAAACAAAATATTCGCTACACCGGTCCCAAAGAACGCTTTGAGAAACAGTATCTCTCCTTTAAGGACCCCGATGGTTTGCAACTGCATTTGGTATTTGATAACCGAAAAGATGACCTCAAGGAGTGGACCAAGTCACCGGTACCCATGGAGCACCAGATCCAGGGATTCTGGAGTACCAAGCTGAGGCTGCACGAAGTGGATCATACCGAAAAAATCCTGACTTCTATCCTTGGTTTCACAAAAGTCGATAGCGAAGGCAACCAAACTCTTTATCAAACCGACAGCGAATTGGGCCACTCCCTGATTATTGAAGAGGCCCCTTTTGAGCAGGGACAAAACGGCGCCGGTATAGTTCACCATGTAGCTTTCCAAACTAAAGATGACGACGACCTCAAAGAACTTCGCCACGAAGTATTGCGGCTCGGGCTGAAACCTACCGAAATTATCGACCGGCACTTCTTTAAGTCGGTATATTATCGTACGCCCGGTGGGGTACTGTTTGAAATGGCTACGCACGGGCCAGGTTATTTTGTTAACTCTGATCCGTCCGAGGATCAGGCTGAAAAGCTGGAGCTCACACCCTGGCACGAATCCAAGCGCGAGCAAATTGAAGCCGCATTGCCTACTATTAATATTTAAGAAAGATAACTAAAACCCCTCAATCCTCCTGTCCTACTGCTCCAAGCAAGAACACTTGATAAAATCCGAGCCAGCATAAAAGTCCCTCTTAGAAAGAGAGATTTAGGCAGGTTGACACAATCAAATTTAAAACAATACACAAATGTCGCTATTCCGTATCGATCCGGACAAACCATTTAAAGGACCCCACCAAGATCAAAACTTTGCCACAACCGGTGCAGATCTCAATGATGCTGAGATGGCAATGATCCTCATCCATGGCCGGGGCGCCTCAGCACAGAGCATGCTCATGTTTGCCGATGAATTTTCGGGAAATAGCATCCACTACAGGGCACTGCAAGCCAGTGGACATACATGGTACCCACGCTCCTTTATGGCACCGAAAGAGATGAATGAACCAGGAATTTCCAGCGGATTACAGGCGATTTACGATCAGATTGTAACCATCGAAGAGGCGGGAATCCCCAAAGAAAACATTATGCTGCTGGGTTTCTCACAAGGTGCCTGTCTCACCACGGAATACGCGGCCCGACATCCCGGGCGGTTTGGTGCAATTGTGGGATTCAGCGGTGGACTCATTGGCCAGCACGTAGATCCAAAAAATTACAGCGGGTCGATGGAGCAAACGCCCGTTTTCCTGGGATGCAGCGACCGCGATCCGCACATCCCAAAGGAACGCGTGGATGAAACTGAACAGGTCTTTCAGCAGCTCAATGCTGATGTCACCAAACGTATTTACGAAGGTATGGGGCATACAGTCAATAAAGATGAGATTGAGTTTGTGGATGGGCTGATCAGCAAAATCCGGTAACTTAATTTATAGTAGATTTGCTCTATTTTGATACTCCTCGTTACTTTCATTCCTCGAACTGACTATTTGAAAGGTATTTTCACCTGCAGCTCCATAGTTACTCTTATCCCGTGAACCACTGGGAGTCTTAAATACCTTACTTGAAATATATCTCACCCAGAGACTGTTTTTTATTCCGCCAAGCTGTAGATTACGTATTCCGCAATAACGAATCTATTTGTCATGGATGTTTTATGGGTCGGTGTGGCCTTTCTTTTTGGGATACTTGTTTCTCGTATCAAGCTGCCGCCACTGGTTGGTTACCTGGCAGCCGGGGCCGCACTATCGGCTTACGGCTACGAGGCGGGAGCGGCCCTGCACGAAATTGCTCACTTAGGCGTCCTTTTTTTACTGTTTACGGTGGGGCTGCACCTTCGGCTGAAAAATATCATACGTATCGAAGTTATTGGCACCGGCGGCATCCATCTGCTCATTAGTACACTGATTTTTCTCCCGATTACTATTATACTGGGATATTCCCTCGGTGCCTCACTCATAATAAGTATTGTTCTTAGTTTTTCGAGCACAGTACTTACAGCCAAGAGCCTGGAGCGACGCAGTGAGCTGGGGGCCTTCCATGGCCGCGTGGCGATTGGAATTTTAATCCTGCAAGATATCGTGGCTATTGCCCTGCTGGGACTTACCAGCGGCGCGTCCCCTTCTCCGTGGAGCCTCGCTCTACTGGGATTACCTCTGATTCGACCGGCTATTATAAAAATTGTTGAGCTCAGTGAGGAAGAAGAACTCAAGCTGCTTTTTGCGCTCATGCTGGCACTGGGAGGCGGAGCACTTTTTGAGGGCGTTGGGTTATCTTCTGAACTTGGTGCGTTGATTTCCGGCATGCTACTTTCGGGTCACCCCGTTGCCGATGATCTATCTAAAAAACTCTGGGGACTCAAAGAGGCCTTTCTGGTTGGCTTTTTCCTGGAAGTAGGATTAACAGGTTTGCCGACGTTACAGGATTTTTATCTGGTCTTGGCAGCTCTTGCCATCCTTCCGCTAAAGTCCGTGCTATTTTTTGGACTTATGCTTCTGTTCAAACTACGAGCGCGTACTTCCTTCATAGCAACCATATCACTGACTTCCTACAGCGAATTTACTTTGATCGCCGGCACTGTAGCCGCTTCGGCCGGCTTCATACCACCCGGTGTGGTTATCGCTTTTGCCCTTTTGACAGCAATTTCATTTGCTCTCAACGCTCCACTGGCAATCTGGGAAGAGCAGCTTTGGAAACGAATAGAGATGGCACTCAGCAAATTTGAACGAAATGTTCCACACCCGGACCAGCAAATTATCTCACTGGGCTCAGCTGAATACCTGGTTGTTGGAATGGGCAATGCCGGACAAGCAGCGTATGATCATCTCAAGAGCCAAGAAAAATATGTCGCAGGCATGGATATCGACCCAGCACGCATTGAGCGAAACCTACAAGAGGGACGCCGCGTCATTTACGGCGACATGCAGGATGTTGAACTCTGGGATAACCTGGATCTAAGCCACCTGCGATCGGTGATTCTTGCAATTGGAACCCCAGAATCAAAAGTAAATGCCACAAAATATCTCCGCTCTAATAAATACGAGGGGTCCATTTTGGCCCTTACCATGCAAGAGGATGAGCAAATTGCCCTTAGCAGAGCCGGCGCCAGTGCCGTGTGCCTGCCCATCACTGAGGCTGGCCGTAAATTGGCAGAGTTAAGCATATCGAATGATATCACTCCAGACGGAATGGTAATTGGCCCGGAGGTTACGAATTAGCTGCTATGTCCCCGGCACTTTAAAAGTGCCGGGGACTTTTCATTTTATTCCCTTCAATTCATTTGATATTCCTCGGAGTAACCTGCACAAATTTAAGGTTGGTATCTATTGCCTCAGCGTAGCTGCCTTTTAACGACAAAGAGTTATTTGGTCTCTTCCCCATCACGTCACTCCGAACATAGTGAGAAGTCTCAAATGAGATTATCGTCTATGCCTTGGATGGAAATAATTCACAGAGTGTTCTCGGTAGCTTATCATGGCAAGATCAACTATTCCTCAGACAAGCTATCCAGCGCATTGGCGATCATCTCGGAAAGTACTTCCGTGTATCGATCCCCGAGCTGTTCTTGTTTATCTTGCAAAAGCGTATCCCATTTTTCTTCAATATTAGCAGCCATGCTATTGCCCTTACTTGTACATACAATTGATTTTGCTCGTCCCTGTGATTCTTTTTCAACAAGTTGCCTCCGCTCCAGCTTCGCCACCAATCGGGTGATGGTTGACGGTTTCAAATGTAACTTCCCGGCTAGCTGACTAGGCTGTACGCCCGGCTCTTGATGGACCAATAGCAGGATTAGCGCATGAGAAGAGGAGAGCCCTACGGTCGCAAAAACATCATCAGCCTCCTTGGAAAGCTTGCGCGACAAGGCGCCCGCTAGAAAAAAGAGATTTTCTTTTAAGATGCTTTCTGAGTCTGCCATAATCTATTTTTATATGCTTGCACATACAATTATATAGAAGGATAGATTGAAAAGCAATGACAAAGAAAGGATAAAATGCCGGGAACTATTAACATCTCCCGGCACTGAACTCAGTTGTTACGATTGGTCGATATCTACGTCCCAAATACGTTCGCAATAATCTTTAATCGAACGGTCGGATGAGAAGTGTCCCATATTGGCGACATTGAGTATCGCTTTGCGGTTCCAGTCAAACTCATCACGGTAATTTTGCTCAATCTCGGCCTGTTTTTCTACATACTGCCGGAAATCGGCTAGCACCATAAAGTAATCCCCCTGGTTTAGGAGTGCATTGGTGATAGGGTGGAAAAGCTCCGGCTGGTCAGGACTAAAATACCCAGTGTGGATCTGGTCGAGGACTTTCTTGAGCTCCTTGTCAGACTTATAAATATCCTGTGGGTTATATCCCTGATCGCGGGTTTCTTCAATTTCATCCACCGTATGACCAAAGATAAAGATATTCTCTTTACCCACTTGTTCACGGATTTCGATATTGGCTCCATCAAGAGTGCCAATCGTAAGCGCCCCGTTGAGAGCAAACTTCATATTACCGGTGCCCGAAGCCTCCATTCCCGCCGTGGATATCTGCTCAGAAAGATTTGCGGCAGGAATCATCTTTTCAGCCAGCGATACACTATAATCCGGCAAGAAGAGCACTTTGAGTCGCCCATCCACATCGGGATCATTATTAATCTTATCGGCCACATTATTAATAAGCTTGATATGCAGCTTCGCCATGGTGTAGCCCGGAGCCGCCTTCCCGGCAAATAGCAACGTACGCGGTTCAATATCAGCATCGGGATTCTCTTTCATGCGGTTGTACAATGTAATGGCATGCATGACAGCCATCAGCTGACGCTTGTACTCATGAATACGTTTAATCTGGACATCAAAGATTGATTCCGGATTTACCGTCACGCCCATTGTATCCTGGATGTAATCGGCCAGTCGCTGCTTGTTGTGCAACTTAATGGCCTTAAACTGTTCTTGGAATTCTTCATCCTCGGCAAACTGCTCAATCTGCTGTAGCTGATCCAGATGGGTGACCCACTCTTGCCCAATACGATCAGAAATAAGATCAGCCAACTCACGATTGCACTGCCGTAGCCAGCGCCGGGGGGTAATACCGTTGGTCACATTAGTAAACTTCTCGGGAAAGTGTTCGGCGAAATCTCTGAAAATGGTCTTCTTCATCAGATTGCTGTGCAGCTTAGAAACGCCATTTACTTTTTTTGCACCCACAATGCCCAGATTACCCATCCTGATGCGCGCATTCATATCATTGCTGATAATGCGCATACGGTTCTTTTTATGGCGCAGGTCTTCAGAGTCACTACTCACCTCTATACTATTCATGAAACGCCGGTCGATTTCGCGGATAATCTGCACGTGCCGAGGCAACAAGTTCGACATCAACGACAAGGGCCACTTTTCCAATGCCTCCGGCATCAGCGTGTGGTTAGTGTAGTTCATGGTCTTTGAAACAATATCCCAGGCCGGCTCCCACTCCATGCCTTCGTTATCCATCAGCATGCGCATCATCTCCGGAATCGCCAGGTTGGGATGGGTATCGTTGCACTGCACGGCCATTTGTTCAGGAATCTTTCGAAGGTCGCTGAACTGTTTCTTGAAACGCCTCATAGCATCCTGCAGCGATGCTGATACCAGAAAATATTCCTGCTTTAGCCGCAGCTCCTGTCCCTTGAATACTTTGTCATTGGGATAAAGTACGCGCGAAATATTCTCTTCCAGCAGGTTATTGCGAACGGCATCAATGTAATCACCTTGATTAAAGCTCTTGAGATCAAAGCCTTCATCCGAGGTAGCCTTCCAGAGACGCAAATTGTTTACCGTATCGTTTTGAAAGCCGGGTATAGGCGTATCATAAGCCAGCGCCTTTACGTTGTGCGTATTAACCCAGTCGAAATGCAGACGACCATTGCCATCTTCGCTGGTGGTCGTTTCCCCATAGAATTTTACCGAGTACTTCTTCTTGGGACGCACGACGCTCCAGGGATAACCGTATTGAAGCCATAGATCCGGCTTCTCGACCTGCCAACCATCTACAATATCCTGATCAAAAATGCCATAGTCGTAACGGATACCATAGCCCAGCGCGGGAACACCGAGTGTGGCCATCGAATCCAGGAAACATGCCGCAAGCCGGCCGAGCCCACCATTACCGAGGCCCGCATCCACCTCGGCCTCACGCACCTTGTCATAGTCAAAGCCTAGATCCTCGATCGCTTCGGCCGCCACATCCTGCAATCCCAGGTTAATTAGCATATTGTCCATCAGGCGACCGATAAGATATTCCATCGACAGGTAATACACCCGCTTCGACTCGTTCTGATAGTAGCTTTGCTGGGTGTCGATCCAGCGGTCATGCAGGCGATCCATCACGGCCAGCACTACGCTCCGGTAATTATCCCATTCGGTGGACGAATATTTATCTTTGGCTAGCGAGTAGTGAAGGTGCTGCTTGATATCCTCGCGGAAAGAATCAACATCCATTCCTGTTCGAGGATTGAGATCTGTATTAATCGACATGAAAATCTGCTCTATTTATAAAAAATTTGATTGACGTCTATTATAAATGAATAATTAAGAATTAGGAAACTATTTTTACAAGAGACCCATAACTGGAAGGGAACTCAGCCAAAAAAATTTTCGCTGTAACCTTTTACTACACTGGGCCCTGACGGTCTTCAAGCGAACTTCCATCAGCAAAACAGTTCGGTTTAGAATCAATGAGTGTCACACTACCCCTCAGGTCTTACTTTAATAAAACCGTATCATATCGCACAACAACAAAATAAATAGGTGACAAATACATTCCTGTAAAGGTTTAATTACAAGTTTATTCAGCTTGAAAAAGATGTGAATAACTATAACAAAAAAGCAGGAACAACATAGCTAGATAAACTGAACGGGGAAGTCAATAAAGGTTAGCCTCATCCCTTCCGATAAATCCCATAATCCGGTGAAAACCCGGGCTTGGTCATGCTGGCCGGGAGGTCCAATTCCAGAAAGGTCTTATACGCATCGGTGGCTACAAAATTTTGCTCAAAAATACCATACACCGCCGATCCGCTACCGGTCATAGAGGCATAGGTAGCTCCAAGCTCGTACATCTGGTCTTTGAGATTACCCGACACATGAATCCGTGGGAACACCGCCTGCTCCAGGTCGTTGGTGAGCATATATTGCCACTCATCAATCTCAGTTTCAGTAAGCGTTTTTTCGAGGTCAAAATCAGGCTCGGGATTGGGTGCACAGTATTCGTAGGCCTCTTCGGTGCTGCTCTGTTCGTTGGGATAGCATGCCACAATCCAGTGGTTGGGCTGAATATCCAGCGGCTCAATTTCGTGGCCAATTCCGCGGGCAATTCCGGTTTGCCCCTTAATAAAAAACGGCACATCGGCACCAATATCGCGACTCAGGTCAATGAGCTCATCATCGGTGAGACCCATTTTCTCGATCTTATTGAGCATACGCAGAGTGAGAGCGGCGTTGCTGCTGCCTCCACCAAGGCCGGCGCCAATCGGGATACGCTTGTCCACGCGTATCAGGTAGTTACTTTTGAGTCCGACATATCGGTCTAATACTGCAATTGCCTGATTGATAAGATTACCATCGTCGGTGGGGATGCGATCGTCGCTGAGCTCGAGTTTCATTTCCGGCGCCTGACGCACCTCAAAATGGTCACGCCAGTCAAGGAAGGCAAATCCAGTTTCAATTGCGTGATAACCAGTAGGCAGGCGCTCCAGGACGTGAAGTCCCAGATTTATTTTTGAGTATGAGTCAGCAATCCAAGTTTCTTTGGACATAAATAATTCTTCAATTAATAGAAATTAACTAATAAAGGTGCAGTACATTTCAGAAGTGTGCTACACCTAAATTCTACAAACCCTGCAGATTTCTTTACTACAAAAGTCTTTTTGTTCTGGTTACCATCTCTAAAAAAACAAAACCTGCAGGGTTTACAGGTATTTAATTCTTAATTCACAAACTGATCTTTGATCTTCAGCATGTAATTATAGGCCGCGTCGTGCTCGTTGGGAATATCGCCTTCCAAAATGGCTTCTTTGATGGCATCTTTAATATCACCGATCACCGGCCCGGGATCCAGATCCAGTGCTTCCATAATCTCATCACCACTCACTGGGTTCGTCCAGTTGCGAATGCGGTCCTTTTTTTCTACTTCTTCGATCTTCTCTTCAACATGATCAAAATTTTGGTTGTACCGCTTCACTTTGTAATCATTCTTGCTGGTAATATCGGCACGGCACAGCATCATCAGGTCATCAATATCGTCACCCGCCTCATAAATCAATCGACGCACTGCGCTGTCAGTCACATCATCGGAAACCAGCGCAATGGGACGCAGGTGCAGGCGAACAAGCTTTCGCACATAGCGCATACGTTCGTCTAAAGGTAATCCCAACCGGCGAAAAATCGGCTCTACCCACTTAGCGCCTAACGCGTCATGGCCATGAAACGTCCAGCCGGTACCTTTCACGAACTTCTGGGTTGGCGGTTTGGCGATATCGTGCATGATGGCTGCCCAGCGCAGCCAAAGATCACCGTCATCCATCTCGGCAACATTATCAAGCACTTTGAGCGTATGCCAAAAGTTATCTTTATGACGTACGCCCCGAACCTCCTCCACACCATGGAGCTCAACGAGTTCAGGAAAAAAGTGCTCCAGTAATCCCGTTTTGAAGAGGTGGTTAAAACCGATGGACGGCTTCGGCGCTAGCACAATTTTATTGAGCTCTTCGATGATGCGCTCCTTGGAAATAATCTCAATGCGCTCGGCCATCTCTTCGATGCCACGGTACGTTTGCTCCTCGATATCGAACTGCAGTTCGGTGGCAAAGCGGATGGCTCGCATCATCCGCAATGGGTCGTCTTCGAACGTCTTGAGCGGATCCACCGGCGTCCGAATCAGCTTCTTTTTTAAATCCTGAATACCGTTAAAGGGATCCAACAACTGCCCGTAATTTTCTTTGTTGAGTGACCAAGAGAGCGCATTAATGGTAAAATCGCGCCGCATCTGGTCATCTTCCATCGTACCATTTTCTACTATTGGTTTTCGGGAATCACTGCGGTAGCTCTCCTTGCGCGCACCCACAAATTCGAGATCGAGGTCATTGTACTTAATGTGCGCGGTGCCAAACTGCTTGAATACCGATAGATTATCGGTGCCTAGCTTCTCGGCTACTTTTTGGGCCAGCTCAATGCCAGAACCGATGGTCACAAAATCAATATCGAGCTCGTCGGCATCTTTTGTTCGCTTAAGGTAAAAATCTCGCACATAGCCGCCTACGACATACACGTCCTGATCGACTGCTTCACCGGCAGCAGAAATCACATCAAATACTTCGTTATGGGTTGGATCAATATCGTTCACAGGCTTGAAAAGCTTTTAGGTCTACAATACACAAAAATTAATCTTTGTCAGAGAATACAATTATTACAGAGTATGCGTTTTTGCGCCATCAGTGGACTTTAAAACGAGCGTAAAAATAAGAACAAATCTACTTGCTTTCAGGTATTCTTTGCATAATCTTTTAGCCGATCCAAAAGACAATATTATTGTGAAATCTTCTGCCAAAAATGCGCTCCGTATCAGCTTGGGCGTCTCCTTTATCTCGCTGGCACTCAAGGTCAGCGGCTTCTGGATTACCAGCTCCACCACAGCCCTGTCGGATGCCGCCGAATCGATTATCCATGTGCTAGCCGTATCCTTTGTGTATTACGGACTATTGCTGAGCACTAAGCCCGCTGATGACAAGCATCTGTATGGGCACGAGCGCGTCGAGTTTTTATCCGTGGGAATCGAGGGAGCCGTCATTACGCTGGCCGGCATCACCATTATCTATCAATCTATCGAAAACTATCTCTATGGTCATGAGCTTAAAGAACTGATGAGCGGCGTATACCTGGTGGGCGGTGCGGGGCTCATCAACCTTGCACTGGGCAATTACTTGCTTAAGGTCGGCCGTCGCGAAGAAAACATGATGGTGATAAGCAATGCCAAGCACACGCTCACTGATGTCTGGACCAGTGCCGGTGCGGTGATTACCCTGCTAATCATCAAGTTCACCAATTATATTATTCTAGACTCTATCGTGGCCATTGGGCTTGCCTTTTACATCATGTACGAGGCATTTAAGCTGCTCAAGTACTCCATTGACGGCCTCATGGATTCCCGGGACCCAAGCGTGGACAACGCCATCCGCAAAGAGCTTGAAAATGAACTTCCCGGATCCATGATCGATGTGCACAACCTGCGCCACCGGACCACCGGCAATACCACCTGGATTGAGTTTCATGCCGTTTTCAGGGAAAACGTAAACCTTGAAAAAGCTCACGACGATGCTACCCTGCTGGAAAAACGACTTATCAATGCAGTACAGGGTGATGTCATCGTCACCATCCATCTGGAGCCGGAAGGGCATCACGAGGATGTACACGATACGCTTAAGGACGCTGATCAGGATCGTCCCCTGCAGGATTTTATATAGAACTAGTCATGAGTAGATTAGCCCCGGGATTCATCCCGGGGTTCCAATTTACACCTCAATACCAATCTTCGAGTGATCACCCAGATGCACTTCCTGGTCGACGTTTTTCAACTCGGTATGTCGACCAATGGTTGAGTCCTCGATATTGCAATCTTCGAGATCTGCGTGTTCTTGAATCAGGCTGTTTTTTACCGTGCACTTCTTGAGTGTCGATCCCTCGGCAATACTGGCTTTCGGACCCACGATGCAGTTTTCAAGCTCCACATCATCGCCAATATACACCGGTGGAATAATTTTAGTATCGGGAAAGCGGTCGTCGTCAATCTCCTCATACTCTTTTTCGGTGATAATGCCCGATGTTTCGCGCCAAGCCGGCAATGTTCCACAATCAAGCCATTGATCAACCGTAGCCTTGCGAAACAGCTTGTCATCCTTGAGCATACGATCGAGGGCATCGGTAAGCTGAAACTCATTGCCCTTGCCCCGAATATTGTTTTCGAGCAGATACTCAATCTCTTTCTTAAGCTGCTCAGCTTCTTTAAAGTAATACACCCCAATGATCGCCAAGTTCGAAATCGGTTCTTCCGGCTTCTCAACGAAATCCGTAATTTTGCCTTCTTTTTCCACGGCTACGCCAAATCGGGACGGATCTTCTACCTCTTTCAGCCAGACGACACTGTCGGCATCTTCGATAGACACCGAACCTTCCATATCGAAAATGGTATCGGCAAACACAATAATGCACTCGCCACTCAGATCTTCCTCGGCACAATACACGGCATGAGCAGTACCCTCGGCTTTCTCCTGTACACGGAACCGGGCCTCGGCATTCTGCCGGTCACTCATCGCCTTCAAGGCGTCCTTAATCTCCTGACCAAAATCGGGGCCAAGAATAAAAACGATTTCATCAATATCTCGATCTAGTGTGCGCGCAAACGTCTCTACGATGCGTTCCACAATCATCTTTCCGGCGACGGGCAGCAATGGTTTGGGAACGGTGTGCGAATGGGGCCGAACTCTTGTTCCTCGGCCTGCCATTGGGATTATTAATTTCATATATTTGAACGAATTTTAGATGAAAGATTAGTTATTTTACTGCGCTCGTTAATATAACGGAAGTTCAATACTTTAGCGACCATACATCACAGGTAATCCCCATTTAAAACAGTAGCTTAACATTTGAATTGGTACTTCGACTTTGTAGACATTCTGATCCTCGTTTTCGTGCTCGTCATGGCACGCCACACGTTACTCCGAGGACGCTATTTCTTACATATTTTTCAGCAGCAGGGATATAAATTCAATGAATATTGGCACTGGCTGATCGATAATTGGAACCAGCGGGTCCTTACACCCGAACATATCCTCTACAACATCGTCATTTTTGTGATGCTTCTTTTCATTTCGGATATGGTCACCGAAAGTGCCGCCATTATCATTTTTACCATGTTCGGCATCTTCTGGTTTGGACCGTTCAATTACTACGGAGGAGAAGATTCCAAAAAGCCGCTGGTGCTTACGCCGCGGATGATCCGCCTCACCATCCCCTTTGCGCTGCTGTCGCTGATACTACCTGCTGCAGTCACCTATATCGCCTATACCGGGCATCTTCCGTTTACCCGTTTTAATATTGAAACGCCCGAATTTTATGCAGCGGATATCTACCTGCTTTCTTTTGGATGGATCCTTGGCAACGCCATCATCCCGTTTTTCATCTTTATAGCGGGACTGTTCACCAAGCCGATTGAAGCCTATGTACACCGCCACTTTAAAAAAATGGCGCGAAAAAAGCTGGCGCAGATGCCCAACCTCACGGTAGTTGCCATCACCGGCAGTTACGGCAAAACCAGTACTAAATTTATGATCCGCGACCTGCTGAGCGAGCGCTATGCGGTCTGTTCCACACCGGGCAGCTACAATACCCCTATGGGGATCTGCAAAGTCATCAACAACGATCTGGAAGCCTATCACCAAGTATTGGTACTCGAGATGGGCGCCCGCTACGAGGGCAACATTGATGAACTCTGTGATATCGCCGAGCCCGACATTTCTGTGGTCACCAACGTGGGCATTGCCCACCTCGAAACCTTCGGCTCACAGGATGCTATTGCCCGCACAAAATCCAGCATCGTAAAACGGACTAAGAAAGGCGGCAAGGCAGTACTCAACGCCGATGACGAACGTGTGATTGCCATGGGCGACTTGCGAAACGACCTCGAGATTATCACAGCCGGGCTACACTCCGGTGATATCCGTGCCGGCAACATCGAATATGGCCCCAAAGGCATGGAGTTTGATATTACCATAGGCGAAGAGACCAAGACGTTCAACATGAAAATACTAGGATCTCACAATGTGCTGAACATGCTACTGGCCGTAGCTGTAGGACAGTCGATGGGCCTTCGGCTCCGCACCATGGCCATTGCCGCACGGCGCATTCGTCCCGTCGAACACCGCCTGGAGCTCAAACAGCAGGGCAACGTAACGGTAATCGACGATGCCTTCAACTCCAATCCCATTGGAGCCCAAAACGCCGTTGAAACGCTGTCTGAATTTACATCGGGGCGGCGTGTGATTATAACCCCCGGCATGATTGAGCTGGGCGACCTGCAGGATAAGAAAAACCGGGAGTTTGGCGAACAGATCGGCAGTGCTGACCTCGACCTGGTGATCCTGGTTGGCAAAAATCAAACGAAGGCTATCCGAGAGGGTATTGAGTCCACCGGTTATGACATGTCAAAAGTAACAACGGTGCGCAGCCTATACGAGGCGAACCGCACCATGCAGAACTATACCGAGGATGGCGACATCGTGCTGTACGAAAACGACCTGCCCGATTCGTTTAATGAATAAGAAAAAAGTGCAGCCTCGTCGTTTAGATGCATCGCACTAAAATTTGCTGGATTACTGCTACAACCTGACTTGCAGCCCTATCCCGGAGTTCAACATGCCCACGGTAATATCATTTCCATCGTTGTAGGAATAAATATTAAGCCCAGCTTCTCCAAATACAGCTATCTGCTCTCCAAGCTGATAGGAGGCCCCAATCAGAGCGCCGGGACCAATCACGGTATCATCAAACTGAAGATTCATATTGATGCCCCAGTAGATGGTGGGCGCATCGGCATTCAGCCAATCGGTCATATGGAGATAACTCAGGTCCAAGAGATAACTATCTCGGGCAGCCGTTGAATTGACGGAGAAAAAACCAAGCGTTCGCAGTTTATTCTGCTGATCAAAAGCAAACTCGGCGCCCACCGCCGGCGAAATACCACTCATCCTGACCACGGCAGATACTTCCATATTGGACTGTTGATTAGCATTCCCATCGGACTGGGCAAATGCATTCGTTGTACACAGTAATACAACGAACAGTACAGCGATATAGATAACCTTTTTCATAGTCTGTAATTTGTTAAGAATTAGCTGGTGAACTTTAAAAAATTTATACTTCCCAAAAGTAACATTTGTTTTAGCTTTCCATCACTTTTTCGATGTTGGCCCGCTCCTTTGGGACATCCGTCATATTCTCGTAACCATCTTCGGTGATAATCAAGTTATCTTCAATACGTACACCACCGAAATCCATTATATCTTTGAGCTTGGATTCATTGAGAAACTTCGAAGCTTTGTCATCCTCAAGCGCCGGCTTGAGCAGTGCGGGTACGAAGTAGAGTCCCGGCTCGATAGTCAGCACCATGCCCGGCTGCAGCGTGCGCCGCATTCGCAGGTACTTGATACCCGGCCGCTCGATACGGTCCACCCCTTTGGGATAGCCGCCCACATCATGCGTATCAAGACCGAGGAAGTGACCCAGTCCATGGGGAAAGAAAAGCGCAAAAATATCGTTCTCCATCAGGTCGTCAATTGACCCGTTGACAATGCCCACATCTTTAAGTCCCTGCATCATGATACGCGCCGCAAGAATGTGCAGATCCTCCATTTTTACGTCGGGTTTAGAAGATTCTATAACCTGCTTTTGCGCTTCCAGCACCGCTTCATAAACCTTGGCCTGCATGGACGTAAATTCTCCGTTGGCGGGATAGGTGCGGGTGATATCCGACGAATAACCATTATATTCATAGCCTGCATCAATCAGAAATAGATCACCATCTCTGATCTGGCGATTGTTATCCACATAATGCAAAATGGCACTGTTCTTACCCGCCGCAAATATACCGTTGTAGGCATCCTGCATCAGGCCATTTTCAATTTGATGATAATCGAATACCGCTTTCATCTCATGCTCGTACTTGCCTGGCTCCAGCGCATCAAGCACACCCTTGTGTGCAATATTGTTCACGCGGCCGGCCTCTCGCATCTGGTCGAGCTCCCAACCCGTTTTGAATACGCGACAGTGAGTCAACGCATCTTCGAGGGTATCCAGATCGATTGGCAGCTCCCGCTCGAACTTCTCGATAAATTCGGCCTGTTTTTCATCAACACAGTAAATTTTCTCGGGATCCAGCTCCTTCATCACCTGTGGTAGCTTGTTTTCGTAATGCAGATGATCTGGCTGATATTCTTCCTGCAGCTCTTCCTTTGATTTTACAATTCCGTGCCAAACCGCATACTGGGCATCCCGTTTCGGGGCAAACAGGTGGTATTCCTGTTTTTTTAGATCCAGTACTAAGTGAAAGTCCGGCTCATTTACACCTGTCAGATACCAGAAATTAGACTCTTGGCGAAAGGGAAACTCGTAATCAGTATCATACCGATACATGAGATCCGCACCCTTCATATAGACAATCGCAGATTCTTCGTCATCAAGCAGCGAAAATAGTTTGTTGCGGTGTAAATGATGCATAGCAATAATATCTTTGGTTGAAATGAGATCTGGAAGTTACGGTAAAATTCGTATCCGGCAAACTGTGCTGGCAGTAATTTAGTCCACGTGCTCGGCAAACAGCTGATCAACCTGTTCCACAATTTCTTGGACGGTATCAACAGACATCAAATCGATGTGCTTACTCAAATGAAACGTTCGAATACCTTTGCGGGAATACAGTGAGGTATTACCTTTCTTATCCTCAAAAAGAACATCCAGGTTTATCTCGAGTACGGCCTTATTTTCATCTTCTTCATTGAGAATAATAATCATACGATTACCCCCAAAAGCGGTATTGATGGTCGTAATCGCCAGACGCCGGTCCTTGGCCACTGAACTAACGCGGTAATAGTGATTCAAGTCCACGTCAGATGGACCATTACTGAAGCTTAAAAAACGGATTGAGGCATCATCATCCAGCCATAACGCAGGCAGCAAATCTTCCAACCATCCCCGTAAATCAGGCGATGCCTTGTCTCCCCAAAAACCGCGTGCTTTCCAGTCATCCAGCGAATACTGTGGCTTGGTTTGCTCCGTATCGAGCAAGTCGGGACGACTATCCAGCTCCCGGACCTTTTTGGATCCGTTTTCGATAGCGTACCAATAATCCGAAACCCCGTTGGTCATAAGCAAATAGGGCGCGCCTACTTTTTGATTATACCGTGCCACCTGCTCGGCGGTTTTGGCTGAGATAGGCACATGCTCGGCTTTGCATTCGATTAGCAGTCGCGGCTCAAACTGCTGAGTATAACAAATGATATCGGTGCGCATCGAGGTATCACCCAGCTCCCCGATGGCCTCCTCGGTTGAGATGCGATGCTGCGACCATCCGGCCTGCACGAGCGCCTCGATTATCCTCAGGCGGACCCGTTCTTCGGGACGGTTTTTCAGGGCTTTCCGCTGGATGGGATTCCAGAGTTTCTTGGTCCGATTCCGCCACACAATTTGCGGATATGTATGTTCTGTAATGCTAGCCATAAGGCTAAATATAGAGATGTTTATCGAAGTGCCAATTTATACAATGATAGAACGTAGATGATAAAAGTGTAGCTCTAGCATCATTTCTTGAACAAAGATTTCTCGCTAGCGCTCGAAATGACACACTAGCTTTTAAAACCCTTCACTTTTGTAGTAGCAATCAGTAGAACATCAGCGGCATCCTTACAGTCTGTGCTGCATGTATTTACTCCGGCAAACAAAAAAGGCCCCGACATACTCGGAGCCTTTTTGCTTTTAGATTCTAAAGAAACTTAGGCGTTGGCCGCTTCTTTTTCCTGATCGATCTGACGGTAAATAATCAGCTGCTGGCCAATAGAAACAACATTGTAAACCAAATAATAGAGACTCAATCCCGCCGCAAAGTTGTTAAAGATAAACAGCAGCATGAAGGGAAATACATATTGCAACGCCTTCATATTCATACCGCCGGGCGCACCGCCGCCTCCGCCACCGGGACCCATACCACCGGTAAGCTTGCTCTGTGCCATCATAGCAGCGGTCATTAAGAGTACAAAACCCGCTATCTGATCTCCCAGGAATGGTACACTAAATGGCAGACTCAGGATATAGTCTGGAGCCGAAAGATCACTGGCCCAGAGGAATTCTTGTTGACGTATAAGAATCGAGTTCTGGAAAAAGCGCCAGAGCGTCACCAGGATCGGTAACTGCAAGAGGTTGGGCAAACACCCGCCCAGCGGATTCACCCCGGCCTCTTTGTAGAGTTTCATCGTTTCTTTCTGCTGCTTCTCAGGATCATCCTCGTACTTTTCCTTGATCTCCTGCATCTTGGGCTGCAGCTCTTTCATCTCGGCCATGCTCTTGTAGCTCTTCTTCGTAAGCGGATAAAGCACCATTTTAATGAGCACACCAAAGAGGATAATCGCAAATCCATATCCCATGTAGTTATCGACAAATCCAAAGTAGGGAATAATGATATACTCGACCAGAGGATCCGAAATCCAGCTCAACCAGCTGTAGCCAGTATCCACCATGTTATAGGCCTGTGCGTCAAAAGAATGCAGCGCATGGTAATCCATCGGTCCCACAAACATCCGAAATGAAGCCGTTCCCTGCTGGTTAAGATCTGCAGTAATAAACGACTGATAGCGATGCTCGGTTTGCCTGCTATCGCTGGCTCCGGTCTGCTCCCCGACCAGTAGGGCACTTTCAGTCTGATTGCTGGTTTCAATGATTTGGGTAAAGAACTTAGTGCGCGTAGCCACCCAGTTGATATTTCCGTTATAGTCCTGGGTATTGCGACCGGCTTCGCTCAGCTTCAGCTGCTCCATCTCGCCACCGGTATACACATAGGCCGACATGTAGCTGGCTTCAACCGTCTCTGGATTTTTCTCTGTAAAGTTGAGGCCTGCGCCCCATCCAAACTCAACAGAACCGCCCACTACTTCACGCTGAATTCCTTCAAACTGAATATCCAGTCCAATCTGATGCGAATCACCATAAACAGTATATGTATAAATCAGACGCTTACTATCACTGATATTAAGCGCATACTTGATTTGTGCCGAATCATTTTTGGCAACAGAAATGGAATTGCCCGGCGTAAGCTGTTCAAACACCAGCTGGTCAGTTTCCACATTGTAATTTTCAGTAGTCAGGAATCCCAGTGAATAGGCCGAATGACTACTATCCTTAATCATCTTGACCGGCTTATGATCCCAGGTCTTATAATCTTTCAGGGTGATTTGGGACGGGCCAGCACCAACATTTGTAAAGGTGGCACTATAAAGCGGCGTTTGAACGGCAAGCTTAGAAGTATCTGCAATACTGGCTTTCGAGAATACCCCCATTTCCTGCTGTTTCTTCTCAGTGGTTTGCAGGGTATGTCTTTTCGGCTGAGTGGTTTCTTCAGCCTGCTGGGTATCAGCCTGTTGGGGAGGCTGCTGTGCAGACTGGGTCTTAGAAGTGTCGACCTGGGCGGCGGCAATACTATCCTGCCGCGCTTGCTCAGCTTGACGCTGCTGTAATTCTTGTTCTGATGGCATGGTAAAATAGGCCCATGCGACCATTACGATAAAAATTAAAACTAGTCCTGTTACGGTATTACGATCCAAGGGAAATCCTCTGTCTGGGTTCTAAGTTATTTTTTGCGATCAGGTACGGGATCATGCCCCCCTTTGCTCCACGGATGGCACCGCCCGACCCGCTTAATCGTCAGCCACAGCCCTTTCAAGGCTCCGTGTTCACGAAACGCCTCAATGCTGTACTGGCTGCATGTGGGATGATAGCGGCAACTGCTGGGCATCCAGGGAGAGATAACCAGCTGATAAAGTCGGACAAGTCCTATAAACAAGTACTTCATGAATTGCCGGAAGAAATGGTAGGGAGTTGATCTCGAACTTCATTAAGCAAGGCTACAACATCTTTTTCGACCTCGGCGTAGGTTCGATCTACTGCTTTGGCCATTAATGCGCCATGTAACGTTAGCCGAGTATTTTCAATTGGTTCTGTCAACAATTGCTGATGTAGCCGATATGCTTCTTTAAGAAGCCGTTTCATTCTGTTTCGTTTGTTGGCTTTACCCAAGCTCTTTTTTACAATAAATCCCATGAGGCAGCCGAAAGGGGAATCATCAATAATCTGATACCGCAAGTCTACAAATTTTTTGCGGCGAATATGAGCGTCTCTTTCAAACAGACGCTTAAAATTCTTTCGGCCCCTCAGGATCTTTGCTCTGGGTAAGCTATAATCGTCATGTGAGGACGAAGAGTGGTTACTTCGGTCCTTGCTCATCACTAGGTGTCAACTTGTGACGTCCCTTTTTGCGACGATTCTTCAATACTTTGCTTCCGCTTTTGCTGTTTTTTCGCTTGCGGAAACCATGCTTTTTCTTTCGCTTCTTGTTGCTTGGTTGGTACGTACGTTTCATAGTTGAAATTCTTTATTCAAAATTCGTTTCGCAAATAGACCCATAACTTAAAAATAAATTTAGACAATAAGAACCGTTATTTATGGGTTAGTAGATGTGATAATGAGAACTATCACACAGTAAAAAAACAAGGCCTGCACCTTTAAATAATTTGAACAGGCTCTGTGTAAACTGTAACTTTCATAAATCATAAAAATTGCACGAGACAAGTAATTCCTTATGTTCGATACTATTGGTGAAAAAGTAGGCGATGTTTTAACCAGTATTTTTGGCACAAAAAGTGAACGTGACCTCAAGAAGATCTGGCCTATCGTTGAAGAGATAAATGAGCACTATGAAGGTATGCAGGAGCTTTCTGATGAAGAGCTCCAGCAAAAAACAGAAAATTTCAAACGACAGATCAGTGAAGCTACCAAAGAAATTGATGAGGAAATCGCTTCGATCAAGGATACGCTCAACAGTGACGAAGCGCTTTCGGTAAACCGGCGCCGCGAACTAGCCGAAGAACTTGACGAACTCGAACAGGAGCATCTAGATACTATTGAAGATGTGCTGGACGATATCCTGCCTGAAGCTTTCGCCGTCATGAAAGACACCTGCCGGCGTTTTCTTGGCGAAAAATGGATGGTTGGCGGCAACATGAACGAGTGGGGAATGGTGCCCTACGATGTTCAGCTTGCTGGCGCTATTGCCATGCACCAGGGTAAAATTGCCGAGATGAAAACCGGTGAAGGTAAAACGCTGGCAGCCATTATGCCTGCTTATCTGAATGCCCTGAGCGGCCAAGGCGTGCATATCGTTACCGTAAACGATTACCTGGCCAAACGTGACGCCGAGTGGAACGCACCCCTTTTTGAGTTCCATGGCCTGGAGGTCGACTGTGTTGACCTTTACGACCCCAACTCTGAGCAACGCCGTCAAGCCTACCGTGCTGATATAACCTATGGTACCAACAATGAGTTTGGCTTCGACTATCTACGTGACAATATGGTCATCAACTCGGAGCAACTGGTGCAACGTGGGCACAACTTTGCCATCATTGACGAAATCGACTCCATCCTGATTGATGAGGCTCGTACTCCGCTGATTATTTCTGGTCCCGTGCCCGAAGATACCCAATCGGAAAAATATGAGGAGCTGAAACCGCGCGTTGAGTCGCTTGTTAATGCACAGAAAAAGCTTGTAGCCAATTTTGTAAAAGAGGCACAAGAACACCTTGATGATGGCAACAAAGAAGAAGCCGGCCTGGCCATGTATCGTGCACAACGTGGATTTCCAAAAAACAAGAAGTTCCGCAAGATGATGCAGATTCCGGCCAATCAGAAGTTGCTTCAGGAAACCGAGAACTTTTACATGCAGGATAATGCACGCCGGCTGCCCCAAGTCGACAAAGAGCTCTACTACTCGGTGGATATGAAGATGAACAACATCGAGATGCAGGAAAAAGGGCAAGACTTTATTACCAAGGCTGACGAATCTGATGACTTCTTTATCATCCCCGACCTCGGAACCGAGACTACTGATCTCAATGAAGAGATGGACGAGCTGAAGGAAGAAAAAGTCCAGGAGATCAAAGACAACGACGAGTGGAGCGAAGACTATAAAGAAGAGAAAATACAGGAAGCCAAGCAGGAGGTTGAACAAGAGCGCGAACGGCGGCTGAATGAACTACACCGGCGATTTGCTGAACGCAGTGATCGTATTCACACCGTCAACCAGCTGCTAAAAGCCTATACCCTCTTCGAACGCGAAGAAGAATACATTGTACAAGAAGGCAAGGTCCAGATTGTTGATGAACATACCGGCCGTGTGATGTCAGGTCGTCGATATTCTGATGGACTCCACCAGGCGCTCGAGGCCAAAGAGGATGTTAGCGTAGAAGCTGCTACACAGACTTACGCGACCATTACGCTGCAGAACTTTTTCCGCATGTACAACAAGCTGGCCGGCATGACCGGTACGGCTGCTACGGAGGAAGGCGAATTCAACGAAATTTATGATCTCGATGTGGTCATCATTCCTACTAATGAACCCGTGATCCGGGATGATAAAGAAGACCTGGTCTTCCGAACCAAGCGCGAAAAGTACAACGCAGCAGTAGATAAAATTCGCGAATATCACGAAAATAAACAGCCGGTGCTCGTAGGTACTACCAGCGTTGATGTTTCTGAAACCATCAGCCGGATGCTCAAACGCGAGAGCATCCCACATAACGTGCTGAACGCCAAGCACCATGCCAGGGAGAGCGAAATTGTAGAAAATGCCGGACAACCTGGAGCCGTTACAGTGGCTACCAACATGGCCGGTCGCGGTACCGATATCAAGCTGGCGCCCGGCGTCAAAGAAAAGGGTGGCCTTGCTATTCTTGGTACTGCACGACACGAATCGCGACGTATCGATCTGCAGCTACGTGGACGAGCCGGACGTCAGGGTGACCCCGGGGAATCACAATTTTATGTGTCCCTCGAAGATGACCTGATGCAGCTCTTTGGCTCCGACCGCGTAGCCAATGTAATGGACCGCCTCAACTTTGAGGAAGGCGAAGTTATTACCCACTCGTGGATTACCAAGTCGCTGGAGCGAGCACAGAAAAAAGTTGAGCAGAACAACTTCAGCATCCGTAAGAAACAGCTGGAGTACGATGACGTGCTTAACAACCAGCGCGAAGTGATCTACAAGCGACGCAAGCACGCCTTGGGTGGAGAAGAGTTGCGTAGCGACATCTATGATATGCTCGAAGACCTGGTGGAAAGCATCGTCGAAGAACACTATCCCGAAGGCGAACTCGACAAGCTGCGCGATACTATCCTGCGCTTCCTGGCTGTTGACATCCAGCTCGACCGCGAGGAAATGGGTAAAATGGGCCCCGATGTGCTGATCGACCATATTATTGATCGTGCTTACGAAGTATATCGCCAAAAAGAAGAGATGATTTCGAAGCCGCTCTATCAGGTCATTAAAAACATCAAAGAGTCGGATGCCGATGAGAAACCTTCAAAAGTACAGGTAATTTTCACTGACGGCATCCGCCGCATGCGGGTGGTCGTGGATGTAGAAAAAGCCTATGAAAATGAAGGCCGCGAAGTGGCACGTGCACTCGAACGCACGGCTGTACTCTCTACCATCGACAATAAATGGATGGATCACCTGCGCGAACTCGATGCCGTAAAAGAAGGTATTGGTCTGCGGGCATATGGACAGAAAGATCCACTGCTGGAATACAAGAAAGAGGCCTTCGAGATGTTTAAGAAACTGCTCGATGAGATCAACCAAGAGGCCATTTCCCTGATCTGGAAAGCCATCCCCGAAATGCAGGCCGACAAGAAGAAAATGGAGCAGGCTCCCGAGGAACGTGCCAAAGTGGACATGAATCGCGCCAAAGAGCAGCACTCCGACGCTACCAATATGGGCTTCAAGACCAACGCCCAGCAACAAAACGGCAATCAGCAACAACAGCAGCAGCGTAGCGATCAAAAACCGCAACCGGTAACCGTGGAAGAAGAGCCCGGTCGCAATGATTACGTAAAGATACAGAATATGAGCAGCGGCGAAATCATCGACATTAAATGGAAAAAAGCCAAGCGCATGATTGAAGATGACAGCTGGGTAGTTATCGAAAAATAGTAGCACGTTATCGGTTATTTGTTAATAGTCATCCTGTTATTAAATAACTGGTAACCAATAGCCAACACCATGGATGTACTGGGAATTGATATCGGGAGTTATGGCCTCAAGGGATCTATTGTAGATACCGAAAAGGGCGAAATTATTTCGGAGCGCCGGAGCACGCCGCCTCTTGAGGATACTACGCCGCACAAGATACTGGCCAAGATGCACCAAATTGTGCGCAATGAGTTTGACTGGGATGGTCCTGTGGGCTGCGCCTTCCCGGCGCCGGTCAATAAAGGGATCGTACTGTCATCCAAACGGATCGATAATTCGTGGGTTGATGCTGATGCGGAACAGCTTTTTTCGGAAATTACCGACAATCCTGTTTCGGTCATCAACGATACGGATGCAACGGGGCTGGCCGAAATGTATTTGGGAGCGGGCCAAAACCAGGAAGGCCTGACCATCGTACTCACCGTGGGTACGGGCATTGGTTCCTCTCTTTTTATGGATGGACGACTGGTCCCCAATACCGAACTAGGGCTGATGGAAGTCCGCGGCATCACCGTGGAGGAACGTGCATCCAACAAATCCCGCAAGGAAGAGGGCATACGAAAAAAAACATGGGCTAAACGCCTGCAGTTAGTACTCGAGCACTTTGAGAAAATTTTCCATCCCAACCTGTTTGTCCTCGGTGGACAGCTAAGGCGCAAAGCTGACAAAACCTTCCCTTATATAAAGATAAATACCACTTTTAAACCAGCCAGCTTCCTCAACGATGCCAGTATTGTGGGGGCTGCCATGGTTGCGGCTGACAAGAAAAACAAACTTTTTTACAGGTAGATTTAGTACGTTTTCGTTAAGCTAAATTTGTGATCTGCCTACTCGGGGCTATGAATAACCTGGATAACTTCAATCAACTTTCTCCCTTAAAACCTGACCTTACGTTCGGGATTCAACGCCGGATTCGCCCCATCCTGAACTGGCTGTCGCGACTTGTTGCCATTTTATTTGCCCTTTCTGTTCTATCCATCCTGCTTTTACGCTGGATCAATCCGCCAACCACTTCATTTATACTACAGCGCCAATACTCGGCCTGGCAAAACGGCGAAGAATCCCTTGTACTAAAACACGAATGGGTGGACTGGAAACATATTTCGCCATCCATAAAGATGGCGGCCATTACCTCAGAAGACCAAGCCTTTGCCAAACACTGGGGCATCGATGTCAGCTCCATCCGCAAGGCAATCGACGAATACGAAAAAGGGCAGAACCTGCGTGGGGCCAGCACGATCACCCAGCAGGTGGCCAAGAATCTTTTTTTGTGGCCGGCACAATCGTACCTTCGCAAAGGCATTGAAGCCTATTGTGCGCTGCTCATCGAACTGCTCTGGTCGAAGCAGCGAATCCTGGAAATGTATCTCAATATCGTTGAGTTCGGAGATGGGATTTATGGTGTACAAGCAGCGGCTCAGCACTTTTTTCATACCTCGGCCGACAACCTTTCCAAATGGCAAAGTGCCCTGATGGTAACAGCACTGCCAGCCCCCAGACGCTACAATCTCGCCAACCCTTCGCAATACATGCTGGAACGCCGGACCTGGGTGCTTCAATACATGAATCTACTGGGAAATGACGCTTACCTAGAGAAACTTGAGTGACACTGCTTTTCGGATTCAAAACATTTTAGTTCCATTGCAGAGCAACGTAAACAGATGATGTATTACCACATGGCAGAGGCACAGCACACGCTCGTGATATCCATACAGACACAGAGCATCTACCCACGTAAAAAAGTTATTGCCCTCTTGCCCCTCTCAGAAATCCTTTCTTTATTTCTAGTCTACCAATTTAAACTGATGTCTCACCATGAAACACCTTTCAAAGATTCTCATCGTACTCTTTTTCATTCCGGCTGTAGGTCAGGCCCAAGCTGGACTTGATACGCTCAGCCTGGAATCCATTTTCTATGAGCCCTTGCTGGCCGGCAATCGCCCGGAACTCAGCTCCTTTTCACCGGATTTGTCACACATCTATTACCAGACCAACGATTCGTCGATGGCCGAGGAAGAGTTCTTCCAGGTAGATCTGAAGGGCAAAAATATGAAGCTGGTGCCCGACAAAGTGGAGCGCCGGTTCAAAGTAGCACCGAACGGCAAGAAACTGCTCTACAACGAGAAAGGAGACATCTGGATAGCCGATCTAAACTTCGAAAACAAACAACAGCTCATTGATACAGAGACCTCAGAATACAGTGGCACCTGGTCGCCCGACAGCAAGCGCATTGCCTTTGTGCAGGAGGGCAACGTGCTAATCCTGAATATTGAATCTGCAAAGCTTACCCAGGTAACCAATAAAAAAGAAGAGGAGACCGGCTACAGCATTGTCGACTGGGCCGGCAACGACAAGCTTGTGTTATCACAGTATGATACCTCCAGCTATAAAGAATATTACTTTCCGGAGTACGTGCATGATTACGTGCAGACCGGAGCCACGCGGCGTGGGGTCGCACGCGAAATCATCTCAGTGGCTTATCTCGATTCAAGCAGTGTAAAATCAGTCTTTGAACAAAAAGGATACCTGAGTACGAGCATCAGCGCCGATGGAGACTACCTGGCTATCGATGCGATGGGACCACCCATGGAGAAGCGCGAAGTCAAGATCTACGACATTAACGAGCAAAGCTGGGCAACCGCGTTTGAGGATTCGACCGACGGCTGGCTCTACGGCACGAAGATCGACTTTGCACCCAAAGGTGACGAGCTAATGATCAAATCCGAGAAGGATGGCTGGAATCATATCTATACGGTCAATCCCGACGGGAGCAACCTGCAGCAGCATACAGATGGTGCGTTTGAAGTGCCTTGGGCCGAGTGGATCGGTGGAAACTCCATCGTCTTTGCCTCCACCAAGGTAGGACCCGGTGAGCGCCACATCTACACGCTGGATATCAATGACAATGACATCACCAAACTAACTTCAGAAACCGGTTACCGGCAAAATTTTCAGCTCAGCCGTGACAAGCGTCACCTCGTGTACGAATACAGCTATTTTAACGAACCGTTTGAGCTCTACGCGCTCGATCTCAAGAATCCTAAAAAAGAGCGACACCTGACCCACACCATTCCCGAACGTTTTACAAAAATCGACTGGCAAAAAGAAGATTACATCCACTTTACCGCCCGCGATGGGGAAACTGAGCTCTCGATGTCGGTACTCGAACCGCTCAATAAACAGGATAATCAAAAGTATCCGGTGGTGGTCTTTGTACACGGAGCCGGGTCGTTGCAGAACGTGTACAAGGGATGGTCGGACCACTACTACCGCGAATACATGTTCCACCAGTACCTGAACGCACAGGGCTACTATGTGATCGAGGTGGATTACCGCCACAGCAACGGCTACGGACGCGAATTCCGCGAAGACGTCACCAACTGGATGGGCAAATATGAGACGCGCGACATCATCGACGGCATCAATTATCTGGCCGGGCATTATCCGGAGGCCGACACCAGCCGGGTTGGCATTTACGGCGGTAGCTACGGCGGATTTATGGCGCTGTACGCCACCAGTGTAGCACCCTCCTATTTTGATGCCGCTGCTGCCCTGCGCGCCGTCACCAACTGGGAAAATTACTACCACACCAATCCCTGGTACACCATGCCACGACTAGGTAAGCCCAAAGCAGACTCGGCCAACTATGCGCGCAGTTCCCCCCTCACTTATGTGGATCAGCTGGAACAACCGGTACTTATTCTCCACGGCCTGATCGACAACAATGTGGGTTTCCAGGATGCTGCCCAATATATTGAAAAGCTGATTCAGGCGGGCAACAAAGAGTTTGATATGATGATGTACCCCTCAGAGCGCCACAGCTTCGAAGATCCCGACGCATGGTTTGACGAATACACCCGCATTTTTGAATTCTTTAATGAAAAACTCAAGACAGGGTCATCAAAAGAGCTTTCGAATGAAACAAAATAGCCCCATTATCAGTTGTAATTATTCGTATTAGTAGAAATTCAATTTTGCACTAAATGATCTGGTCATTCGCCATTGTAGGCACTTTCCTTGCGGCGCTGTTTGTGGTTGATAAACTGCTTGCTGCTCCCAAATATAATGCTGACAATTCCAATCACTTTGACGGCAGCAAGTTTGTCAATCCCGGTAATCCAGAAGCCCATCATTACGGCGACGTGCTTAAGTGGTGGTTCAGTGGAAACGACAAAGGACATTGGGAAAAACATACCAACGGCGAAATCAATCAGCATACTCCATCAGAATCAAATAGTGACAACAACAAAATCACTTTTGTAAATCATGCTACCTTTCTGCTTCAGATAGACGGAATAAACATTCTCACCGACCCGATCTGGAGCAACCGTGCCAGTCCATACCAGTGGATTGGTCCCAAACGGATGCGCAAGCCCGGTATCGCCTTTGAAGACCTACCGGACATTGATACCGTGCTCATCAGCCACAACCATTACGACCATCTGGATATCCATGCCATAAAGCGACTGCACGAACAATATGACCCACAATTCGTGGTTCCGCTTGGCGTCGAAAAACTTTTACACAAACATGGTATCAGCAAAACCATCCACCTCGACTGGTGGGAGGAAACTCAAACGGAACAACAGTTGCGACTTACCGCCGTTCCGGCCCGTCACTTTTCCGGTCGCGGTCTTTTCGATCGCAACAAAACGCTCTGGTGCGGATACGTGCTGCATACTTCGTTGGGCAATATTTACTTTGCGGGGGATTCTGGCTATGGCGACTTCTTCAAAGAAATTGGGCACCGGTTTGGTCCCATGCACACCTCAATGATTCCCATTGGCGCCTACAAGCCGCGCTGGTTTATGGCGCCCATCCACATGTCTCCCGAGGAAGCTGTACTAGCCCACCGCGACGTACAGTCGCAGCAAAGCATTGCCATGCACTTCGGCACCTTTCCGATGGCCGACGACGGCATGTTTGAGGCCACCGAAGACCTGGAGATCGCGCGCAAGAGCAACAACATTAGCGAAGAGCAATTTCGTATCTTGGAAGAAGGCGATCCGCTGGAGCTGACCGCTCGGAAATCAGCGGATGTGGCTTAAGGGGAAACTCTGCAAATAGGGTAGCGCAATTTTCATATACGCTTTCAGGGTCATCCCCCTATCCCCCTTCAAAGGGGGACTTCAGAAGCTTTATAAGATTACAAATGACAACTTCAATTCTGCTTCTTCTAATCGGTGCTTTTTGTAGAACGATTTGGCAAATCGTTCTACGGTTACTCTTCTTCCGGGCGATAGCTAAAAACCCCTTTATTGGTACCAAAGTACAACACCTCTTGGCCACCGGCCATCACTGATATCATATCATTGACGACGATGCCGGACGGGGCATCGGGAATTTGCACCTGCTGCCACGTTTCGCCAAAGTCGGTGCTTTTAGCAAAAAACAACGTGCCCGAATCGTTTTTTCCGCTGGCGTATATTGTTTCGGGGTTGCGGGCGCTGTGGGCCATCGTGCGTATATCAATGTCTTTATACGCCACCTGCCAATTCTGTCCGCCGTCGGCAGTGCGAAATATACCGTACCCGGTGGCCGCCAGTACCGAATCGCTCTCGGTGGGGTTTAGTAATATATCATTAATGGTGGCAGAAACCGGTGGAGTAACTTGCTCCCAGCTTTTCCCCTTATTAGTAGATTTAATCAAATAACCTTGAAAAATGGCATTTGACCCTCCAGTCCAAATATTATTCTTGTGATAAGGACTAATCTCAAGAAAACTGGCAAATCCACCCCAATAATCCCATTGACCATTTATTAAATTCCAGGTTTTTCCTCCATTAATGGAACGTACTACGGTGGAACCACTAACACGGGAATAAACCGTATCGGATGGCTGGGATGGGGTGGTCATATCCCCTACCCAGGTGTATTTCCCTTCTTCTCCTCCATAGTTATTCATGTACGTTTGCCAATGTTCCCCGCCGTCTTCAGACAGGTAAAGGGATGGGATCCCGGACCCAAAATCAGAAATACGGGTTGCGACCAGCAATCGGTCCCCGGTCAAAAACACAACGTCTTTGACCTCCTTCTCGGCCATCCCCAGCGAGATCCATTCGGCGCTGGTATCGCCCACGGGGCGCCGGTACAGCCCCTCGTCGGTTACGGCATATAACCCATTTTCAAAGACCGTCAGTTCATTGGTCGGGGGCTGGCTGAATGGCGTTTTTTCGTTTGCCGTGGGGGTTTCGTTCTTGCAAGCAGACAAGCCCACAAATAAGATAAGTAGAACAAAAAATGGGCTGTGGCGGTGTGATCTCAGCATTGTTCGTTTAATTTGTAACAATTGCTGTTGTAATACTTTAAAAAAACTGCAACTTATGCAACGAATTAAAATAGAGCCAGTCTACGTTGTCCGTCAGCAATCCCAAATTTACTCCCGAAATTGGGCTTCATTTTTTGTAGATTTATCCGTTGTTTGTAGCAATAACTCACAGCTCAACAAGAGCCACGGATGTCTGACAATTACCGCGCTTTAACCCGTACGTACCGACCCACTTCTTTTGATGATATCGTGTCGCAAAAGCACGTCAGCAACACGCTGAAAAATGCCATCAAGAAGAACCGGTTGGCCCATGCCTACATGTTTTGCGGTCCGCGCGGGGTGGGTAAAACGACCATGGCCCGCGTGCTGGCTCGGACAGTCAATGAGATCGACCAGGAGGTGGACGGCGAATCGCTGAATCAGACACTGAACGTCGTTGAGATTGACGCAGCCTCCAACAACAGCGTGGATGATATTCGCGACCTGCGCGAACGCGTGCGCATCCCGCCGCAAAACGGGCGCTATAAAATTTACATTGTGGACGAGGTTCACATGCTCAGTAAGTCGGCGTTTAACGCCCTGCTGAAGACCCTCGAAGAGCCGCCCGATCACGTTATTTTTATTTTTGCAACCACTGAGCCGCACAAGGTACTGCCGACGATCCTTTCGCGCGTGCAGCGCTTTGACTTTAAGCGCATCAGCGTGGATGAAATTGTAGAACGCCTTGACGCCGTTGCCCAGAATGAGGGCATCAATATTGATGACGAGTCGCTGCACGTCATCGCCAAAAAGGCCGATGGCGCCCTTCGCGATGCGCTGGGACTGATGGATCAGGCTATTGCCTTCTGCGGCAATGACATCCAGCATGAAGAACTGCTGCGCGCCCTGAATGTGGTGAGCACCGAGCGCATGTTCGACTTTATGAACGCGGTAGAGCAGCAGGATGCCAGTGACGGCCTTGAACTTATCAATGAGCTGCTGCAAGAAGGATACGACATTCAGGAATATTTAGTGGGATTAACCGAGCATCTGCGCAATTTATATGTAGCCAAGAGCTCGGCCAAGATGCACCTGGTGGAAGCTTCTCCCGATACCAAAAAACGCTACAAGGAATCAGCAAGGGATTTTTCCGAGGATGATCTGATGCGGATGCTGCATATCGTGAGCGAAGCGCAGTATAAGATCAAGGAAGCGCATCAGCCTAAAATACAGTTTGAGATTACATTGCTGAAGCTTATCCACATGGAGCGCACGCAGAACCTGAATGCGCTGCTCGGTGAGCTTGAGGAGCTAAAAAAAAAGCTCAGTAACCCGTCAACGGTAACCACTTCTGAAACGACTAAAGAGACTTCAGATTCAGCCGAAGCAGATACCAAATCTCCAAAAGAAAAACCGGATCCTTCGGCTCAGGCTAATCAAAACGGGCAAGTTGCTGCGGGAGAAAAGCCTGAATCTGGCGAAAAGCAATCTGATTCTCCACAGAAGTCGCAACCCGACCAAACGATTGTTCAACAAGATGCGAAGCAGGAAACACCCGAAGAGCGTGAAGAACCATCAGAAGTACAAGAGCCTGAGGTAACTGAGGAAGCCGACGCTACATCCGATGCACCGACCACACCACATCCTCGGGCTATAGATGATGAGCGGCAAAATGAGTCTGAGCCATCAACCAATGAATCCGAGCAGCAGGTAGCTACGACTGAGCAATCATCCCCGCAAGAAGCTACAGCGCAGGACGATAAAGAAGATGATCTTGACAACCTGTTTGGCGAATCCTCGCTTGGTAGCCCCAAATCATCCAACGGATCGGCTGAAGCTGAAACACAGACTGAGACGGCTACAAAGTCCAAGGCGGTGGAAAAGCGGGCGCCGAAAGATGTGGCGCTCGATGAAATTGAAGAGTGCTGGGATGAATATGTTCAGCAGCTTCGAAAAAAATTCCCTGAGCTTTTGTATATCCAAATGCAGCGCGTGGAACCCATTGAACTGAAAAACGGGGAACTGACTCTGCGATGCAATGATGATTTTGCAAAGAAAATTGTAGATGAAAACAAACGACGACTCAGCAAGTCGCTGAAAGACCAGCTGGGCGCATTTTTGTCATTTAACTGTGTTGTCAAAAAACAGGAAACGAACGCCGAAGACTCTAAAAGTCCATACGAACGATTTAAAGATCTCCAGAAGCGCGATCCAACTATTAAAAAACTGGTAGAACTTTTTGGCGCTGAACTGGACTATAATTTAAATCAGTAATAACGATAAACGGATATTACTTCCGTTAATGAAATCACTCCCGTATCATCCTGAATCTGCCTGTAGTAACCGCTTCGGCGAAGACTGGCTTTTTCAGTATCTTTCATAACATCAGAGTGATACGGTTTATCAACGTACTTATTAACCTAAAAGATCAACGATTATGAATCAGAATATGGCCGATATGTTCGGAAAGTTTTCCGAAATGCAAGAAAAGATGGAAGAGGCTAAACAAGAATTAGCCAAAGTGGAAGTTGAAGCCGAGGCCGGCGGCGGCATGGTGAAGGTGAAAGCCAACGGCAAACGCAAAATTTTGAGCATTGAGCTCGATGAGGATGTCATTGATCCTGATGACGCTGAGATGATGGAAGACCTCGTGGTAGCCGGCGTAAACAAGGCGCTGGACAAGGCCGAAGAAGCCGCCCAGGAACACATGCAGAAAATATACAAGGATATGATGCCCGGCGGCGGAATTCCCGGCATGGACATGAGCAAACTGGGACTTTAACAATTCTGAATGTTGAACGGTGAATCTAAAATTACTCCAATTCAACATTTAACATTCTTAACTCAACATTCTTAGATGGAAGGAACTTCAGAAATACTGGAGCAGGCTATCGAACAGCTGGCCAAGCTCCCGGGGACGGGTCGCAAATCAGCACGTCGTATTGCGCTGTACCTGCTCAAGCAGGATGATGAGTCGGTAATAAAACTGGCTGATGCGCTTGTGGATCTCAAAAAGTCGATCACCCGCTGCTCCACTTGTGGCGTAATCAGCGACAGCGACCCCTGCTCCATTTGCAGTAATACCAAACGCCAGACGGGACAAGTTTGTGTGGTGGAAGAGTCGCAGGATGTTTTCCTGATTGAAAAAACCAACGAATTTCGCGGCCGATACCACGTGCTCGGCGGGGTCATCTCTCCACTTGATAACATTGGTCCCGATGATGTGCGCATCAAACAGCTGATGAAGCGCATCAACGAAGATGACGAAGAGATCGATGAAATAATTCTGGCGTTGAATCCCGACTCGGAAGGAGAAGCCACATCGTACTATATTAACAAGCTGTTAAAACCCTTCGATGATGTGAAAGTCACTCGCATTGCCTACGGCATTCCCATGGGTACAGAGCTCGAGTTTATCGACGAGGCTACCCTTGGACGGGCTTTTGCCAGCCGCAACACGTTTTAAAAATTGAAAATCATGCATTGGGAATTTATTCTCTTTGCCTAATTCTTAATTTTAAAATTCTAATTCCTAATTAAATACGACGGTATGAAGTTAAAAGCTATTACTCTTTGTACGATATTCTGCCTGATTTCTATTGCAGGTTATGGGCAGGGAAAATATTACTGGCAACAAGAGGTGGATTATGAAATGGACATCAATATTGATGCCGAAAACCACCAATTTACCGGCACGCAGGAGCTGAAGTATACGAACAACTCACCTGATACCCTGCGGCGCGTATTCTATCATTTGTATTTCAATGCTTTTCAGCCAAACAGCATGATGGATGTGCGCTCACGTACAATTGCCGACCCTGACAGCCGTGTACGCGATCGCATTAAACATCTGCCCAAGGATGAGATCGGCTACCATCACATAAACAGTCTAAAGCAGGACGGTGAAGCCGTTGATTACTCCGTGGATGGCACCATTCTGGAAGTTACCCTCAATGAGCCAATTCTCCCGGGTGAATCGACGACCTTCAATATGAAATTTGAAAGCCAGGTACCACGTCAAATTCGTCGCTCAGGATGGATGAACAAGGAGGGCGTGGAGTTCTCTATGAGCCAATGGTACCCGAAGATCTCGGAATATGACGATAACGGATGGCATCCCAATCCATACGTTGGACGAGAATTTTACGGCGTTTGGGGCAGCTTTGACGTCGAAGTCACTATCGACAGCTCCTACGTTATGGGCGGAACCGGTTACCTGCAAAATCCCGAAGAAATTGGCCACGGTTATGCCGAGAACTATGATCGTCCCGACTCCAAAAAACTGACCTGGCACTGGAAGGCCGATAACGTGCACGACTTTATGTGGGGCGCTGATCCTGATTTTACGCACACGACCGCGCAAGTGCCCAATGGCCCAACCCTTCACTTCCTGTATCAAAAAGATACCGTTGCTGTAAACGCAGAAGAACGCTCACAAGAACAACTGCGAAAAAACTGGGAGAAGCTGCCGGAATATACCGTCAAAGCGTTTCAGTATATGAGCAAGAACTACGGTAAGTATCCCTATGATAAATTTACTGTAATCCAGGGCGGCGATGGTGGCATGGAGTATCCCATGGCTACGCTGGTAACGGGAAATCGCTCGCTGGGCAGCCTAGTTGGGGTTACGGTGCATGAGTTCATCCACAACTGGTACTACGGTGTGCTCGCTACCAACGAAAGTCGCTTTCCTTGGATGGACGAGGGTTTCACGACCTACACTTCGACGCTCACTATGGATCACCTGTTTAATGATGGCCAGAGCGAACGGCCGTTTAAGCGTTCCTATCAGTCGTACTTCAATATTATTGAAGATGGCAAACAAGAAGCCATGGATACGCATGCCGATCACTTCCATACCAATCGCGGTTATGGTACCGCCTCGTACTCAACCGGTGCCGTCTTCCTCAACCAATTGCGCTATATCATTGGCGGCGATACTTTTGAGAAAGGTATGAAAGAATACTTCCATACTTGGAAGTACAAACATCCCGATGGACGTGATTTTCTTAGGGTAATGGAGCAAGAATCAAATATGGTGCTCGACTGGTACTACGAGTACTTTATTGAAACGACCAAGCACATCGACTACGGCATTACCTCGGTGCTTGGCAATGGACAGTCCACCTACGTTACGCTCGAACGTCATGACCTGATGCCGATGCCTATTGACCTGATGGTGACCTACAAAGATGGCAGCCAGGAAATGTACTACATGCCCCTTCGCATCATGCGTAACACCAAACCCAAGGAGACAGATGTCCCGCGTACTATCAAGGCCGACTGGCCCTGGGTCAACCCTACATATACGGTCGAAATTGATGCCCCGGCCTCTGAAATCAAACGCGTAGAAATAGATCCATCGATGCGCATGGCGGATATCAACCGCGATAATAACGTCTTTAAGATGGAAGACTACATGCAACAGTTTAGCTCGGAATAAATCAAAAAAAATACATTCGGCCCGGGTCGGCATGGCCCGGGCTTTTTCTATATCTAAAGCCTTTTTCTTTCTTCGCAGACTCCTTGCCTTCCACGATCAAAATTACTCAAGGTAATGACACATCTCTATGATCAAGTCCCTCTACCTTTAGGCCGCTGTATAGCCTAGTACAGTTGACTATTAATAAGCAGTAAAATCACGTATATGTCCTCCTCCAAACAAAAAGATTACGATCAGCTGTCAATTGATGCCCATAAGAAATATGGGGGCAAATTGAAGGTTGAGTCCAAAACACATTGTCATCTAGACAAAGGGAGAGATCTTTGTTCGGCGGTTTTTATTACTTAATAAGACACAGATTTCTCTCTTCGCTTTCACTCCGTTCAAAATGATACTCAGAGGTATTATCTATTATAGTAGCATCTTATCATCTCAAATAAAACGAGAGAGCTCTTTTTTAGACCTTACCGCTAGTTAAAACATAGATTCACTGAGCTATGTTCTCTTCGAAATGACAGGTGAGAGGCAGTTATCCTAAAAAAGGTTCGCTTGTTCGCTGTCTTCTTTGGGCGCCCGTTCAATCTTGGGATTGGTAATTTCGCCCTGGTTCACTTTCAGCATATCAGCCTTGAACTTTTTGCCGTAAATTCGCCCTGAAATTCCCTGCAGTGCCCTTTCACCGCGTGGCGTAATCAACAGCCGGTTATGATCATCCAGCGACAAAAAACCAAACTCCTTGAGGTCATTGACAATCATATAGGCCAGCTTGCTGACCGCACCGGAATTTTGCTCAATATAATCACGACTGGGAGCCTGCTCATCCGCCGCATAGGCCAACCCTAGCACATTCATTTCGACCTCGGTCAACGGATAGCCCTCAGAACCTTTTGTCAGCGTCTCATCCCACGCCTCTTGGCTGTAATAACGGCCAAACCACCACTTGCCCTCCTTGATAAGCTTCTGCGTTACGGCGCAGGCAAAATATTCGCCGGGCTTGGCTTTCTTGGGAATGCCCCGGTCGCGATACATCGATACCAGCGTAGCCAAATCCAGCTCATGCAGGTTCGGAGGATAGCTAAAATAACTGTCAGTCGTTTTTTCCATGACGCTCCAAATTAGAAAACTGGAACCTTATTGTCATGTTAAAATTACGCGAATTTTCAATTCGTGTATCCTGAACTAGTTTCAGGATCTCAAAATATTAGATACTAAAATAAATTCAGCATCACACATAGTTTTAAGTAATTTCAAAACCTGAGACAGCAGTCGGAAATTCATCTCACTTTTCAGTCTGCCGTCTGCTCTACTTCCCTTTCTCCGCAATCAGTTGGACGGCGATATCCATGTTTACATCTTCAGGGTCAAAATCATCTGGCAAACTAATATTGGTCTTTCCATACTTGATATAAGGCCCGTAACGTCCCGTCATCACGCGCACCTTCTTTCCATTTTCAGGGTGGTCGCCCAGCTCCTTGATCACATTACTTCGGCCGGATTTTTTGTTCTTTTTCTGCTCCAGGAGCTCCACTGCACGATCCAGCTCGACATCAAGCACGTTGTCGTTCTTTCGGAGCGATGCAAAAGTGCCATCATGCACCACAAATGGTCCATACCGACCAACCCCGGCCTTGATTACCTTGCCCGTTTCGGGATGGTCGCCCAGCGGCCGCGGCAACTCAAGCAGTCGCATTGCCAGGTCCAAATCTACATCTTCAGGCTTCATGCCTTTGAGCAGCGAAGCGCGTTGTGGCTTCTTATCTCCATCACCTTCACCTACCTGTACATAGGGGCCATATCGGCCATTAAGCACATAAATAGGTTCTCCAGATTCGGGATGTTCACCAATAGATTTCGGCCCTTCTTCTTCAGCTTTGATCAGCTCCTCGAGCTTCTCTACCGTAATGTCGCTGGGTTTCCAGCTATCAGGAATAGAAGTTGTAAGCTCTTCGCCATCCACCGTTTTCTTCACATAGGGTCCGTATCGGCCTACAAAAACCTTCATTCCATTCAATCCCGGCAATGGCAATTGGAGATGGCGTGCTTCCTGGGGATCAATCTTGTCTTCCTGCTCATCAACCTTCGCCTTCAAGCCTTTTTCACCTTTGTAATACGACTTCAGATATTTTTTCGTGTCAAGCTTACCCTGGGCAATCTCATCCAGCTTCGCTTCCATCTCGGAAGTAAAATCGCTGTCCACTACATCATCGAGATTCTTTTCCAGCAGTTCAGTAACGGCAAAAGCTGTAAAAGTCGGGATCAGCGTCTTGCCGTCGGCCTCCACATAACCACGATCCTGCACCGTACTGATAATGGTTGCGTAGGTACTTGGTCGGCCAACGCCGCGTTTTTCGAGTTCTTTTACCAGCGTAGCCTCAGTATAACGAGAGGGAGGCTGTGTTTCGTGCGAGATTGGCTCAATACCTTCTTCCTTGACTTCTTCACCTTCGTTCAGTTCAGGCAGGAATTTCTCTTGGTTCTCGAGCGCTGCATCCGGATTATCGCTACCCTCAACATAGGCGCGAAAGAATCCGGGGAAAATTATCTTCTTACCACTCGTCTTGAATTCGGCAACCTGTCCACCAGCCTTGGCTTCAATGGTCACATTAGTAAATTCGAGTTCAGCCTGCTCCATCTGGGTAGCAATGGTTCGCTTCCAGATCAAATCGTAAAGCTTAAACTGATCGCCGCGCAAGCCTGCCTCTTCCGGCTTTCTGAAATAACTACCCGCCGGACGAATGGCCTCGTGTGCTTCCTGGGCATTGGCTCCGCCGCCATAATTTCGGGGGCGGTCAAATAAATACTTTTCGCCATATTCAGATTTCACCGCGTTACGGGCCGCGTTAATAGCTTGTCCCGACAAACGCGCCGAATCGGTACGCATATAGGTAATATATCCGTTTTCGTACAATTTCTGCGCCACACCCATCGTGCGTTTGGCCGAGAAGTTGAGCTTCCGGTTGGCCTCCTGCTGCAGCGTTGAGGTAATGAAAGCCGCCGACGGATTTCGTTTCTGTCGGTTCTTCTTAACCTCCGAAACCTTCCATTCCGCTTCATCCAGATTGTCTCGAAGCTCTGATGCCGACTCATCATCAAGCAGTACAACTTTCTTCGGCTTCTTGAGCTTACCGGTACTCTCGTCAAAATCCTTGCCCGAAGCTAATCGCTTGCCATCAAGATGCGTCAGATCAGCTTCAAAAATATTTTCATCTTCCAGCTTATGGAGCTGTGCTTTCAAATCCCAATAACGCGCCGAGCGAAACTTCATGCGCTCACGCTCGCGGTCAACCAGGAATCGTACCGCCACCGACTGCACGCGTCCCGCCGAAAGACCAGGCGCAATCTTCTTCCACAGCAACGGTGAAATCGTATATCCCGCCAGACGGTCGATAATCCGCCGCGCTTCCTGTGCATTCACGAGATCCATGTCAATATCACGAAAGTGATTCAACGCATCCTTGATCGCCTCCTCGGTAATCTCGCGAAACACCATCCGTTTGACCGGCACATCCGGCTTTAGGATTTCGGTCAGATGCCACGAAATAGCTTCGCCTTCACGATCTTCATCCGTCGCCAGAATCAGCTCATCAGAATCTTTCAGCTCTTTCTTCAAGCGCTTGACCACCTTCTTCTTACTGGAAGGGATCACATAAATCGGCTCAAAATCTGCATCAGTGTTGACGCCCAGGTTTGCCCAGTCTTCGCCTTTAAATTTCTTGGGCACCTCCTTGGCATTGGCCGGAAGATCCCGAATATGGCCCATCGATGAATCAATGGTATACTCCTCGGGCAGATACTTCTTCAGCGTCTTAATTTTTGTGGGTGACTCTACAATTACTAGGGATTTCATATAAAATATTTTCTACAAATTCTGAATCAATTCCTTTAGCTCTTCAGCGTGCTCCTTGGTATTCACCTTCTCGATGATAGCTTTGACCGTTCCATCAGTATCAATCACATAAGCGGAACGGGAAGGGGCCTCATACTTATTGCCGAACATCTTCTTTTCTACAATCGAATCGGTGGCTTCCGCGAATTTATAATCGGGATCCGAAGCCAGCACATAGTTGATGCCCAGCTTATCCGCATAATTTTTGTGCGAGCCACAGCTGTCTTTGCTGATAGCCACCAGATTATACCCGTGCTCATCAAACCAGTCGGCATGCTCGGCCAGACTCTTATTCTGCTTGTCGCAGCCCGAGGTGTTGTTCCTCATATATACCGATACTATCGTCGGACGTTCCAGCAGTTTACTAAATGTAACAGTCTGCTCTTCGCCATCTTTGACGATATCGAGCGTAAAACCGGTATCAATCTTGGTTCCTGTATCGATCATTTGCGTTTAATTATGGGATGGTTGATTAGTGCTGCATAGTATTGTAACTCGAATTGCAGGGCAAATCGTTCTCTATATCAGGACGATTCGATCTTTTATAATAAAATGATCACGCTGATACTGCAATAAATCTTTTGACGAGCAAAGGTACTGCTTATAATTGAAGACTAGATGAAGGAGAACAAGGCAGATGTGAGAGGTGAGACGGCAGACGTGAATCTATTTGTAAGGTTTAACCATTGAATAGGTCATACCCAAGAATAAGATATTCATCAAAACTATGACCATGATAAATCTAAAGCATAAAAATCTAGATGTTTGGAAACTTTCAGTGAAACTGACCACTCAAATTTATGATCTAACAAGAGCCTTACCCAACCATGAACTTTATGGTTTGATTTCTCAATTAAGACGAGCAGCAGTCTCTGTTCCGTCCAACATTGCCGAAGGTGCTGCTCAAAAATCTTCAAAAGAGCGGAGAAGATTTTATGAAATTGCCCGCTCATCTCTCGTTGAGATAGATACTCAATTAGAAATTGCTAGAAAACTAAGTTATATCACAAAAAAAGATCTGGCGAATGTTGAGAATGATTTTGAACATACCTTTGCTATGCTCTCAAATTTGATAAAAAGTACATAACCCGTCTGCCATTTCACGTCTGCCGTCTCACCTTTAACAAATACCTAGCCACCGCCGCCACCACAATACTGTGATGGATCGTGCCATCGGCTACAAGGTCCAGGAACTCCTCCATCGGCAGCAAATTTACGTTGATGCGCTCATGGGTATCAGGATTTTCAGCCCCTTCGAAACAGCAGCTTTCTGCCAGATACATATGGGTAAAGTTACTCATGATGGCGGGATTGGCACTCACCTTTCCCAGACTTTGCCAGCTCCCTGCTTTATAGCCTGTTTCTTCCAGCAGTTCTCGTCCGGCCGCCTCTTGCGGATCTTCCCCTGCATCCACCATCCCACCCGGAATCTCCAGCGTAGGGGCTTCAATACCATAGCGATACTGCTCCACCAGCACAACCTCATTTTGGGTTGTGATGGGGATCACATTAATCCATTCGGGTGCCTCGAGCACATAAAAATCGCCGGCGTTTTGCTCATCCGCAGCCTCCAAACGCATCGATCTTTTGAAAAGGTTGAATATTGGTGTCTGATATTCCTTATTTTCCTGCACTACCGACCACGGCTCGATGGTAAACCTGAATTCTTTTTCACTCATAATTTTTACGGTATGGCTGAACGTTTTGAATTTCAATCAGAAGATATAAGCTCCGAGGCAGAAATCAACGACCACGTTGAAGAAGCTTGTGATATCATGGAATCGATCTATGAAAACGGTGAATATCCGAAAGTACTGGTCAAACGGTCGTGGTCAAAACACAATCCCATCATTACCGGAGAAATGGCGAAGCCAAAGGCCTATCGCTGGTATCTGCTGCGCGAGCTAAAGAAACTGGCCGAAAAAGGTGCCGTCATCAAAGTCATTCCCTCCCGGGAACGGCTGGCGCTGAACGATCCGCAACTGCTGGATAATACCGATGAGGATGATTGGGACATCACCCAGAAAAAGCTCTTTCTGTTCAGCCCGGAGCGCATCGAGATCTCCCTGAATCGCCTCGAACACTATACGGGAACCCAACCCGAGGATTTTCAGCGCTATATCCTGTTTACCAACTATGACATGCACGTCGAGGTCTTCCTGGACAAATTTCCAGATGCCGTACGTCCGTCACGCAATGGAGTCCAGATGCCTGCCTATCATCATAAATTGGAAAATGACAAAGGCGTTACGCTTATTAATATTGGCGTAGGTCCCTCAAACGCCAAAACCATCACCGATCACGTGGCTGTGCTTCGTCCCGATGCCATGGTCATGGTGGGCCACTGCGGCGGTCTGCGCAACCACCAGGAGATCGGCGACTTTGTGCTAGCTACCGGCTTTATGCGCGACGATGGTGTACTGGATGATATCCTACCACTCAACATCCCTATTACCCCCAATTACCTGCTGAATGTCTATCTCAAGGAGGTACTCGACAAATATAATCGCGACCACCGCATGGGCACTATCTTTACCACCAGCAATCGCAACTGGGAGTTTGTCAAACGCCGCACTGTCCAGCAGATTCATATGAGCCGCAGCATTGCCGTGGATATGGAATCGGCCACAGTGGCCACCAATGGCTACCGGTACCGCATCCCCAATGCGACCATGCTTTGTGTGAGCGACAAGCCACTGCACGGCAAGCCCAAGCTGAGTGATGAAGCCCAGAACTTCTACGAAAACTCTAAACAGCTGCATATCGAGATGGCAGTGGAAGCCCTTAACATGTGCAAAGCCAATTATCCCGAAGGACTTCCCAACGCCAGCATCAGAGCAATGAACGAACCGCTGATGGGTGGACCTGACGAGGATTAGTAGGAAGAAGGCAAAAAATGAAACGGCAAAGGCCATGCGTAATGAGTAACGAGGAAGAATTTTCCTGAGCCTTACTCATTACGTTTCACTTCTTACTCCTCCACTTTCATTTCTAAATTCTTACCTACAAATTCCTGCCTACCCAAACTATACTTCCATTAAATTTACCATTAAACGATAATAATTTACTGTTTTACAATAAAAGTTTATTGATATTCGGCAATACTTCTTGTTATTTGCTGATGAACATCAAGAAATAACCCATACCTATGGCTTGGAAATGGTTCAAAAACGATTGGAGTATTGCTGGATTTCTGCTCTTTTGGGCTCAATTTGCCTGGGCGATATACCTCCTCACATTTGTACTTTATTCGATAATTTTTCTATTAGGAATACTATTCGATTTTGAAGTATTTACCCCTTTTGATTTGCCTGCCCGATTTGAAATCCAAGATTTTACAGAATTAGTTGCCAATAACGCTACAACAGATATTTTTGAGAGTCCTATAGTTGAAATAAATGTCAGTACAATTGGTACAGACATCCAGCAAACATGGACCAATTCTTTGGCAAGTGTAATGGTCCTCGGTCTCAATGGGATTATCCTGTACGGGCTTACGTTACTCAAGCGAATTTTACAAAGCCTGCAACGTGAGCAACCCTGGAACAAACAGAATTCAAAAGATTTGCGGATAATCGGCTATTTGATGGTGCTTGCTGTTCCCTATAAATATGCTATCGGTTGGCTTTCATACCTGTCCATTCAGCAAGTTCAGCTGCCAGAATCAATTTCCCTGCTCTGGCCGCCTATTGCCTGGGAATTAGGACTCGCTGGGCTTGCAGTTCTGCTAGTTGCCTACATTTTTGAGGAGGGCACGCGCCTGTATGAAGAACAAAAACTTACGGTATAGCCATGGCCATCAAAGTAAATTTGGACCTGATGCTGGTGAAGCACGATATGACCCTAACTGAACTTTCGGAGGAGGTAGGCATCACCATCTCAAACCTGTCGATCCTGAAAACGGGTAAAGCCAAGGCGGTGCGATTTTCAACACTCAATGCTATTTGTGAAGCACTCGACTGTCAACCCGGCGATATTTTGGAATATGAGCAAAAGGCAAACGGCAGAAGTGAAACGTAAGCAACAATACTCAACATAAGCCAGCAATTTCACTTATGGCTCAAGACTCACTACTCATGACTAATTATGCATTAATTAGGTAACAAATTTGCAAAATTGTAACGTGAAAGACTGTGGTTCGTAGACAACCACCGAACAATAATTACAAGAGAACATTGCTATGATTTTAAAAGCGCAAAATGTTTCAAAAACGTATGGGAAATCAGGAGGTGACTCCTTTACCCTGCAGATCGATGAGTTTGCCATCGAGGAGGGCAGCTTTACCGCTATTCTCGGTCCCAACGGATCGGGGAAATCAACCTTTTTAAAAATTATCCTGGACCTTCTTTTTGCTGATTCTGGGAATATCTCGCTGATGGGCAACCCTCACAAAGAAAAAAAAGCTCGAGCAAAAGTAAGTTATCTCCCCGAAAATTATTCGTTTCCCGAGCATTTTACAGTCAAAGAGATGCTGCACGCCTTTGGGGATCTCAAAGAATCAACTCCAGGAGAGATCGATCATAAAATAAGCGAACTGGCCAATTCTTTTAATGTGAATTTTCTGAACAAAAAAATAAAGAATCTCTCCAAGGGCATGCGCCAAACTGCGGCACTCATGCATACCTTTTTGGCGGATGATAAGTTTTATATCCTCGATGAGCCGTTCAACGGTCTAGATGCAGTGCAGAAGAAAGCCATCATGGATTACATCTTTAGCCTACAAAAAAAGCAAAATATTTCCATTCTGATCACCACCCACATCTTATCAGACATCGACAAAACCTGCGATAGGCTTTACCTCATCGACGATGGTCGTATTATCAATTCGGCTACCAAAAAAGATATTCAGGAACAATTTGGGACCGTCGAAAACTACTACATCAATCATTTTGAAACCAAAGATTCTGCCATCTCATGATACGTTTTACCATTCGTACGCTACTTAAAAATAAAACGCTATGGGCATGGCCGGGTATTTTTATCCTGTTTGTCGCAGCTATTACTGTATGGGGAGGTGTTTCTATTGACCCCTCGACTTCTTCATATGCGATAAGTTTGGGTGGGGTACCCTTGCCGACCGGAATTGTGATCAATCAACTTGTTTCTATCACGATCCTCATCGCAATCATTGGTATTCCCACTCATTTTTCCGAAAGCTTAAAACCCGAACGAGCATCTCTGCTTCTATCCAAACCCATATCCCGAAGTGACATGTTTCTTAAAGATTTTGCGGGTGTATTCAGTTTTTGTTTTGCATACACCCTTCTCACTGTGCTACTTTTAACTTTACTGACTACCGTGCACGGCATACTATTTCCTTTGCATCATGCCATTGCCATAATCGTATTTCTTCCCCTCATACTATTAACCTACTATATAACAATTGTTCTATTCCTGATACTCACCAACTCTTATCTCGGAGGAGTTCTGCTGGGTTATTTCTTAACTGGATTTTCTTCTGTATTCTTAAATTTTGATCAATTTCTGAAGATGTTTGGCTTAACGGATACCTGGTTCGAAATCCTTCTTCATCTATTGGCCTATCTTATACCCAGTGCAGGAGCTTTTCAACAAATTATGAGTCAGATTTTCAATAGCGGCTTTTCGGGTGTTGATATTAGTCTACTGGGCTTTGCTTTTGCCAGCTGTGTGCCCCTTGCCTTATTGAGTTATTACCTATATCAAAAGAAACAATTTTAATTACATCTTAAGATGGGAGAGTTATAACATTTATAGATGTGGTAAATGTAATGGCAATCCCAAAAACGTTCAGTTCTCTCACACTTAACCCCAGTGATAGGTAACCTTTAAATATTAAAGCATTAAGCTTCCAGTGTTGCCTTCTGATTAATATCATCAATTGCGGTTTTCAGTACTGCCATTTGCCCTTGCAGCTCTTCGGATGTGGCCGCATTTTTCTCGGCCATATTAGCTGTATTATCCGAAGTATCGGAAATTTTACTGATATTTACTTTTAGCTCTTCAAGCTGCTTCATTTGCTCTTTTCCCACTGTATTCACATCACCGATCCAAGATTCCAATTCAGCAATCTGGGCAGCAATTTCTTTTGACACTTCTGCACCCGCTTCAGCCTTCTCAATATTTTCTGCAATCATTTCACGAATATTTGTAGCCGCCTCAGCTGTCTTCTGGGCTAACATACGAATCTCTTCGGTCACCACTGCAAATCCTGCTCCCGCCTCACCAGCCCTTGCTGCTTCCACAGCCGCATTAAGAGCTAGCATATTTGTTTGTGAGGCAATACTATCTATAGTTTCATTTATCGTAAAGATACTATCGCTCGAATTTTTGAGGTTTGCCATCGACTGTTTCATTTCTTCCATTTCAGTTACGATACCTTGCACTTTCTGCTTCACAAGCGACGTTTTATCATCCAGACTATCAATGTTTTCATTCATTTTTGCTATTGATGTTGTTGACTCAGTAACAGCCTGTGTGTTATTAGCCGCATTTTGCGCCAGCTCTTGTCCTGCACTCGAAATGAAATTGGAAGCCTCGTTGGTATGCTTCGCTGACTCACTGATATCATCCATAATCGTAAAAACCTCTGCATTGTTGAGGTATTCACGTGTTAAGTTCAAAATGGAACTACTAATCACAATAGTTTCAATTATAACAAATATTGCGTGCAGAGCTACTAAATCCCACCCACAACCATAACTGAAAACTTTAATCGGAGTCCCAGCTACTGCCATTTCATATTGTTGAGCAAGATTAAATAGCGCATGATGCACTGCTGTGGTTAACGCCGCGGTTAACACTGGAGCTATACCTTTATAGCGAATCAAGAAAGCAATAGCTACGAAAATATGGAAGTGCATTTCAATCCTTCCCATATGCTGTTGAATAAAAATCATCGAAAAAGCCATAAAAGAAGCCCCAATAGTTATTCTGCTAAGTAAACTTCCCGGGTTCATTCTATATACTAAGAAGCTTATGCCTGTAATGAAGGCTCCTCCAGTAAAACCAAGCAAATACGTGCCATAAGTATATGCTGTAAGCGTGGATGCAACTACCCAATGAACCGCCAAAAGCTTCAGCATAAATCTATCTGTCTGCTTGTACGATTGGTGAAGCGATTGCCGGACTTTGTTAGAAATATCGTTGTTATAAGTCGGGAATAAGTATGTCAAAATATCTTTCTGATTATTCATTGTTATATAACTATTGCTATTAGGACAGGCTATTCACCTTTCAATTAATTTAAACCATCCTTTAGAATTTTTTTGATCTCTGATACCTTTGTTGAATTAGCAACAACACGCAAAATTCTCCAGCTGGTATTTTCTCTTTTTAATACAAAAAAGTGGTCGGTATGCACTAAAGGCGAATGATCATTGGCAGGCTTTAACTCCAAGGCAAAATCTCTGATTACTCGTTCTCTTTCTTCTTGGGGTAAGTATGTGCCATCAATGTTATCCGAAAACTGATATCCATAGTTGGTAGCTGACAATGAATCTGCCTGTTTACGGACATCTACAAAAATCACTCCCAGGGATTTATCCGGATTCTTTGCTTCAAAAAGCTCAAGTACCTCACTCAATTTCGTGAGTGAATTAGGACAAACTGAGGCACAGCCAACAAAGCCAAAAAAAACTATAGTCAGATCATGGCTAGTTGTAGCAAGAAATGATGGCGTTTCTATTTGTTTATTTTCTATTGGATACGAAACACCAAAGTAGGAATATCCAATAACTAATCCTGCAGGGAGGAATAGTAATACAATTAGCAATAAAATTGATAGAGTGTTTTTCATCCGAAAAGTTATAAACTGGCTTTACAACTTTATCGGATATATTTGACCAATATTAAACTCTTAATCGAAAAAAGAGCTTTAAAAACTGACTAGGTAGGATTGGATTTCATATCCTAACTTCTTATCAAATACTGAAACTTCACAAAAAACTGTCGGTCGGTTTCCCTGTAGCCTTCAAATCCATTGGGACCGGGCTGGTCGAAATGGTTCATATAGTCCGTCATACCAATATAAAATTTGGTAAATGGATTGACCTTATAGTACAGCAACGGATAGATCTGAATTCGCTCATCGAAGGAGTCGTACTGCGTAATTACCCGCGTAAACAATTTACGCGTAAAATTATATCGTCCCGTCATACGAAAGATATCACCACTATAATATTTTTCTGACCCATTGACAGCTGACAAAGTGGAGTAATTATAGCTGAGATTTAACTCCAGCCTATCAGTTGGCTTGACCGTAGCATCTGCTGAGATGCTATATCCTTCGCCCATTGATGGATCTTCTGCGCGGTACACATACTTTCCAAAATCCACGTGACCACCAATGGAAAGTGCTTCCATAGGATTCGTATTGGCATCGATCATGATTCGGTTCATACCAGTAAAAAACTCTCCGCGAAAATGCTCATCATTAAGCGGCAAAAAGCTGACTCCCAGATACGTCTGTCCGGCAAAATTATTCGACAACCGGGTAAAAATATAGCGCTCCTGAAACTGCCCGGAATAATCATATCGCCAAGCCGCATTTACACTAAAACTACCGTTTGAGATCCAGTCGGCATCGGGATAGTATGAAATGCTTTGTGATGCCTCGTAGCGCCGCTGATCGGTTTGATTGATAAAACCGTCCTGCGCTTGGAAAGTTGGTTCATAGGATTTATATCCAAATGAGAAGTTGTAGTATTTGGCTTGACGAGAGAAGTCAGCGCTAACCAAGGTGCCACCAAACTGTTCGCCATTAAAAGCGGCATCATATGAACTCTTTCCGTAAGTCCGCGTCTCACTGAACAAGCTGGTATCGGCAAGTTCTTTGGTATCAGAATACGCCAACTGGCCGTTAAAATAATACTGGTCCGCAAGCTGAAGGTTCCAGTCCACACTGCCTACATAGTTGGATCCTTCGCCCTGATTACGGGTTGTCACCAATCCGCCAACATACGACTCGGAACCAAAGTTATATTTGCCGCGAACTACATTACTGTAGGCATTTAATTCAGATCGCACCAGCGAACTGCTATATCGGCCGGGCACAATATACGGCGTGCTGCGGTCGTAGGCCGACAGAAAAGCGATACTATAGCTATCCGACTGATGTGTTACCTTTCCAGCTGCCAGCGGACGATTAATCATCCGGGAATAGAATAGATTCTCTGGTGTGCTAAACAAATCGCTTCCCTTCATGAAAAAAGGTCGTTTTTCGGGATAGTAGAGCGCAAATGTTTGATTGGCTCCAATCTGGGCAGCATCGGTTTCTACCTGGCTAAAATCAGGATTAACCACCGCATTAAGCGAGGTAGTTGAGTTTGGGGAATACATGACACTTCCTCCAATACGTCCTTTCAACGGACCGTGATCCAGACCTGAGCTCGGATCATCCATATCATTAATCGTACTGCTCTGATAACTCATCCCATAAGGGAGCAGCTCAATGGTATTCTCATTTTCGATATCCTGCATTCCTTCCAGCAAACCATTCTGGCACATGAGGCAGGAGTTTTGCAACCGAACATCACTCCAAGTCATCTGATACCGGTTACTACGCGGGTAATTGCGAATAAACTGAATTGACCAATCTTGCACTTTGCGTTTGGGAAAATTCAGGCTCTTAAATGGAATTTTCATCACCGCACGGTATCCCGACTCGGTGATCATCCCGTCGGAGTGCCAAAGCATATCAAAATTCATATCCTCATTACCGCCGGTCCGCATGCCATCCATCTGGATGCCCAGCGGATTCACAAAGAGCTCATAGGCATGTTGGTTGCTGTTAAATGGATCGATAAATACGCCCACATAATCATCCTGGAAACTGTTGTCGCGATCAGTTACGCTAGCCCGTATTTCACTGGGACGAGGATCCTCACAGATGAAACCGATGTACAAATACTGCTTGCTGTAGAGCACTTTCACTTTCGTATTAACAGGCGCGCGCACCCCATCGTTGGGCTGCACTTGGTAGTCAATTGAAACGGTTGGTGCTTCGTTCCAAACAGTACTATCCATGGCAGCCGAAATCTTAAAATCTTTTGCAATATGCCTGGGCTTTATATCAGCTGACTTTGGGGATTGGGCCATCCCAAGGCTGAATATTCCAAATAAGAGAAGTGGCAATAGAACAATTGTTCGACGGATTCCGGTGTGAAGCATTAATGATCGTTGGTTTTTTGCGTGCTTAGTTGATTTGTGCCTTTTCTTACGAAGAAATCACAAATTGTTGCATAAAAATATCCATTAAACACTGTTTTGCAGAATAAAAGGTTGTTAAAATCTGCGGTTCTAATTTTACAAATACACTATTTCTGTAAGGATGACCGCTACAGGAAGTCTTACTATAAATAATTGTCATCAAGAAAAATAAATATGTCTGATCAAGAGAAGTTTGAAGCCGATGAATTTATCAAACGCACCGTCAAAGAAATGAATCCCGATGAGCAGCCGCGAGAAAAGCTCACAAACTACGGTAGCGAAAGTCTTTCGGATGCGGAACTGCTGGCCATCCTGCTGCGTACCGGGAGCCGCAAGATGAACGTGATCCAAATGGCACAGGCTCTGCTCGATCATTTTGACGGACTTCGCTACCTGGCACGTAAAAACTGGCAGGATCTCAAAGTGATTCCCGGCATGGGCAAGGTGAAATCATTAACGCTGGAAGCAGTGTTCGAGCTATCGAATCGCATCCAGATGGCCAGCCTTGGCGAACAGGTGCAAGTTACTTCTCCAGAGGATGCCGTGGCCTATTTCGGTCCCAAGCTGCGCGATCTCACCAAAGAGGTCTTTATGGTGGCATTCCTAAACAATGCCAAAATCGTGATGGGCTACAAAAAGATCAGCTCGGGCGGCGCCACGGCCACTATCGTAGATCCGGCAGAAGTTATGCGTCAAGCCGTGATGAATGAAGCCAACAGTATTCTGCTACTGCATAACCATCCCAGTGGCAATAACAAAGAGTCGAAAGCTGATGTGCAACTAACGGAGCGTATCGCCAAGTCGGGTAAGCTGCTGGGCATTCCCGTGGATGATCACATCATCATTGCCGGCGACGGGTATACCAGTTTTAGGGCAAAGGGGCTTTTGAATTAGGAATAGAACGCAGATGACACGGATTAGACTGATTTTCACTGACTAATTATGAATCACATGCTATATAAAAACCTAACGGGTCAAATTATCGAATCATTTTACAAGGTGTATAATCAATTGGGATATGGGTTCCTCGAAAAGGTGTATGAAAATGCACTCCATAAGGAACTTCCAAAACAAGGATTAGAGTGTACTTCTCAGATTCCAATTAAAGTTTATTATGAGGGTGCTGTCGTAGGTGAATACTTTGCAGATCTCATTGTAAATGAAAAAATAGTTGTTGAATTAAAGGCTTCAGAAAACTTAACCAAAGCTAATGAGATTCAACTTATCAATTACCTCAAAGCTACTAATTTAGAAGTTGGATTACTGTTTAACTTCGGCAAACAACCTCAATTCCGAAGAAAAATTTTTACCAACAAATAAATCTGTGGTTAACCGTCTCAAACTGCGTCATCTGCGTTCTATTCGGTTCGATATTAGAGGCTAAAAACCGTTATATTTAGCGCTTTGTAATTTTTTGAAATGAATGCTATCAATGAAGGACTACCTAAGAGACATAATTAGCAACTCGCTGCAGCAGTTTGATATCTCCGAGGATGAAATTCCTGAGATACAGATCGAAAAACCAAATCAGCCCGAGCATGGAGATGCCGCCTCCAACATCGCTATGAACTTGGCCAGCGTGCTGAAGATGAACCCCCGTAAGATTGCTGAACAGATCGTTGAAGAACTGGAATATGATGGCCGTAAGCTTTCGGGGATCGAAATTGCAGGTCCGGGCTTTATTAATTTCCGATATGCCGAAAATTATTTGTTCAATGAGCTGCAAACGATCCTGAATCAGGGCGAAACATTTGGTCAAAGCGATTCTCTTGAAGGCCAGAAAATCAACGTCGAGTTTGTGAGCGCTAATCCCACCGGACCGTTGACCGTGGGACACGGCCGTAATGCCGTATTGGGTGATACCATTGCCAACTTGCTGGAATGGACCGGCGCCGACGTAGACCGCGAATACTACTTCAACAATGCTGGGCGACAGATGCGCGTGCTGGGAAAGAGCGTCCGCGCACGGTACCTGCAGGAACTGAGTCATGATGTCGAGCTCCCGGAAGACGGCTACGAAGGAGAATACATTAAAGACATCGCCCAAACGCTGGTTAATGAGCACGGCAAAAAGCTTGCTGATACAGAAGATATTACGCCCTTCAAAGAAAAGGCCGAGCAGCTCATTTTCGAGGAGATCCAGGCCACGCTCAAGCGCATGAATATTGTAATGGATCGCTTTTTCAATGAGCAAGAAGTGTACGACGATGGATCCATTGACGAAACCGTTCAGAAACTTCGCGACAAGGATTTAGCTTACGACAAAGACGGCGCTACCTGGTTCCGAACTACCAGCTTTGGCAAAGATCAGGATACAGTGCTAATCAAAAGCAGTGGGGAACCGACCTACCGGCTGCCGGATATCGCCTACCACGCCAATAAGCTCGATCGCGGCTACGATCAGTGCATCGACGTTTTTGGCGCCGATCATATCGACACCTATCCCGATGTGCTGTCTGGCATCGAAGCGCTGGGCTATGACCGCAACAAAGTGGATGTGGTCGTGTACCAGTTTGTAACTATCGTCAAAGAGGGCAAGCCGTTTAAGATGAGTACGCGAAAGGCCAACTTTGTAACACTCGATGATCTTATGGACGAGGTCGGATCGGATGTAACGCGCTTTTTCTTTGAAATGCGCGACCCTAACACACATCTCGAATTTGATATTGCCGAGGCCAAGGAGGCTGGCGACAAGAATCCGGTTTTCTACTTACAGTATGCTCATGCCCGTATCCACAGTATCCTTCGCAAAGTAGAGCAGGAATATTCATTCAGTAGTGTTCCTAATCTCCAACTGTTGACCCATGAGTCAGAAACGAAACTCATGAAGAGTCTTATTCGCTTTCCCGAGATGATCCAAAGCGCCGCCGAGAGCCGCGAGCCACACCGCCTGATCAACTATCTCAACGACTTGGCTTCGCACTTCACCACCTTTTATCACGATTGCCGTATTTTGGGTCAGGAAGAAGACTTGGTTCAGGCGCGTTCTGCATTGTCTAAGGCTACCGCCCAGGTACTGGCTAACGGATTGGGAATTCTGGGCATTACTGCACCTGAAGAAATGTAGGAAGGTGAGCGGTCAGAATTCAGGAATCAGGATATAAACCAACACTATTTAGCCACTGCCTTATGACTGAAGGCGAGAGCTTACTTTATCAACGTCTTGGGACGCGTCTTCACAAAGCTACCGGCTTTGTGAAATAAAATCCGCTGGCCAGGTCTGCTGGCAGGGAATGTTAGGCAGGATTGAGCTTTGAAAAGCAAACAATACCCCTTGAAAACTGGTCAGCGATGCTAAACCCGGCACGCTCAAACATGGTGTTGCTCTCAGCAATATCCCAGAATTTGATACCACCGAATTCAGCTGAATCTTGCAATAGGCGCGCGTACCACGCCTCCGCCTTCACCAAGTGCATCATAAAGAAGGTGCCATCTTTTTTTATGACGCGCCGCGCCTCATAAAGCACTTTTAACGGATCGGTCAACTCATTAAGTGTCCCGCCCATGGTGAGACCATCGAAAGTAGCCCCAAAAAAGGGCAGGTGACGCGCATCAGCTCGCAGCAAGTATGTATCTACTTCTTCAGCCTCGGATTTCAATCGGGCTTCCTGCAACATCTGTTTTGAAAAATCCAGCGACACTACATCGCAATCAGGCTGCGCTTTCTTGATCAGGCGTCCGTACAGTGCCGTCGAACAGCCAATATCCAAATACAATTTACCGGGCTGGAGATGCAGCCAGTCCATCAACAATTCACGTTCTTTTTCGATGGGAAATTCTTCGCCGGTCAGAATTGATAACGAACGCTTGCGCCAGATATCTTCATACAGGGCCGCCGTCACCTTCCAGTGATTTGAACTCTGTGCCAACGACATGCTGACTGGATCATCCCCCAACAAATCAATGATGTTATTGTTGATCGCATACTCATCGCCTTTGTTGGAGCAAATCGTGCCATTAAAGCTTTTCTGCAGGTGAGCCACTTCTTCGGGGATGGTAATGGAAGCGCGCTCGTATTTTGGAGACCGGATTTCGAGGGACATAAAGCTCTGCTAAGATTTGTAAGTTCGGCCGGAAAGTAGCCAGCTAATGACAACTAACGCAACTTGATACGTGCAATTGCAACCGGTGTTACAGTTATATAGGACTCTCTTTTTGCAGAATCAATGAGATCTGTGCTCCTTTTTGAACGCCCAACATCTGCTTAGCATCTCCTTTGTTAATAGCTATTTCGAGCACTCCTGAGCTACCAATGTAAGCCACCGGTTCACCTTCGGCCACAGCTCCGAAAGTGGGAGCGATCTCTTCGAGAATAGTATTACCAACGTAAATTTTTACATCTTTATCGCCAACAACCTCTTCCAACAGCGAGCCCGTAATATTGGTCACCAGATTACCGAATTTGTCGATATGGATCACCATACCTTCAATGCCCTCGTTGTCAGCAATGGGTACGGTCCAGCGATAGGTCACCAGCTCATCCAGCGGATCGCCAAGCTCTTCGAGTGATACACCCTGGCTTAGGTGTGCCGCTACCGGGGCAAAGATATCGCGGCCGTGGAAAGTACTCGATTTTTCGACTCTCCAATACTGCTCGTTGGTCAAACGAACGGCCTTGTAATCATTTTCTTGGGTAAGCAACGAAAAAATGCCGTTGTCGGGTCCTACAAAATATTGATCCCCGATTTTAACAGCCACGGGATTGCGATCAGTGCCTACACCGGGATCCACCACTACGGTGTGCACCGTACCTGATGGAAACAGCATGGCCGAATTCCTGATGATCCAAGAGCCAGCCATGATGTCCTGCGAGGGAATTTCATGCGAAATATCTACCATGCGCACTTCGGGTGCAATACCCAGCATCACGGCTTTCATGGCACTCACATAATAATCCTGCAGACCAAAATCGGTCGTGAGGGTAATTACATTACGCATACGTATTCAACATCACTGGCATTACCAGCATGAGAATTCGCTCGTCGTCTTCCTCTTCGGATGGCTTGACAATACCCGCCCGGTTGGGAGTTGAAAATTCGAAATATACCTCTTCGCCGTCAACATTGCCCAGCACGTCGGCCAGGTACTTGGCATTGAAGCCAATCTCCATCTCGTCATTGTCGTAATCGCAGGAAATGGTTTCCTTGGCCTCACTGCTCATGTCGATGTCTTCTGCCCGGATGGTAAGCTTGTCGGGATTGAGCTGCAGGCGAATCTGTCGCGTGGTAGAACTTGAGAAAATCGACACACGTTTGACCGTGGCCAGCATCTGCTCTTTGTTGATGACCAGCGTCTTTTCGTTGTCTTTGGGGATCACCGACTCATAGTTGGGATACTGCTCGTTAATCAGGCGCGTAATCACAATAGTGTTGCCGCTTTTGAACCGTGCATGATCTTCGGTGATGGTAAGCATACACTCTTCGTCATGCAGCGCTTTTTGCACCAGATTTAACGCTTTTTCGGGCACAATGAAGTCGATCTCCTCATCGCTGGTCAAATTCTCTTTGATGTATTTGACCAGTCGGTGTCCGTCGGTAGCAACGAACTTGCTCTCATCGGGACCGATATCAAAATAGACGCCCATCATAGCCGGACGCAGGTCGTCGTTTGAGACGGCAAAAAGTGTCTTGTCGATCGCTTTGGTAATCTCGTCTTTGGTGGTCTCCAGCGTATGCCCTTCATCAAGATTGGGGACCTCGGGAAACTCATCGGGATCTTCGCCCACCAGCTTATAGGTTCCCTTGTCGGTACGGAACTTCACATTAAACTTTTCATCCACCTCAAAAGCAACAGGGATGTCCGGCAGCTGGCGAAGTGTCTCAATCAATCGACGTGCGGGAATTGCTACTGCCCCTCCATCATCGATATCCGCTTCCATCGATTCAATAATGGAAATTTCAAGATCCGTAGCTGTAAGGCGAAGAGAATCGCCGTTACTTTCAAAAAGAATAGTTTCAAGAATGGGAAGAGTGGCTTTATTGGGTACCGCTCCCGAAACGGCAGACAATGCATTAACCAGTTCGCTACTTGATACGTTGAATTTCATAAATAAATATTTTTATAGCTAAGCGTTCGTCAGACATCAACAAATAGTCCGAATAATAAGTAACTAATACTAATAAATCCTTGCTCTCTTAGCAACCAAATAACGGCCCTATTCTTGGGAGAAGACCACTCTGATATGATGCTTCTCAACAATAGAAATTACCGCCAAATGTAAGCTTAATATTTGTCGAAAAATTTACTTACAGAGCTCGGCCAATCATCAGTACCAAATGACGCCTAACTATTCTTTCCCGTTATACCCTCATAAAAAAGAGCTCATATTTCCTTATATTCAGCATTCCGCAAATCAGCATTTTATAAGACCTGATCATACGTGCGCATACTGTTACTTGGCCCTACAGCTGTCGGCAAAACCACACTCTCGCTGGAACTGGCTCAGGAGTTAGATGCCGAAATAATCTCGGTGGATTCTCGACAGTGCTACAAATATATGAATATCGGCACTGCTACCCCTACAGAAGGGGAACGCGGCGGCATCCCGCACTATAACCTGTCGATCATCGACCCCGCTACAAAAGACAACGTGATGAATTACTACGAGCGGGCCCAACAGTGGGAACACGACATCCTATCGCGAGGTAAAACACCGCTCTACGTGGGGGGCAGCACTCTGCACGTACAATGTTCGATCCAGCCGCTGGATGACGTACCCGAGGCCAACGAGGAAAATATAGCTGAGCTCGAAGCTCGAATCGAGAACGAGGGCATCAAATCGTTGTACGACCAACTGCAAGAAGTCGATCGCGAATACGCACAGCAAATGGACGGGATGAATACCCAGCGTATTGTGCGCGCACTCGATGTTTGGATGCAAACCGGACGCCCATTTTCATCTTTTCATTCAGATGATGATACGATTTCCGTTCCCGATGACATGCTGGTATTTGGGCTCAAACGGGATCGACAGAAACTTTACGACCGCATCAACCGACGTGTAGACCAGATGTTTGAACAGGGCTTTCTGGATGAAGTACGCTCTATCCTCGACATGGGATACTCACTCGATGACCCCGGCCTGAACACCGTGGGCTACAAAGAAGCCATTAGATATCTGCATGATGAAATCAGCCGTGAGCAAATGATCAAAGACATGAAAACACAAACGCGCCGTTACGCCAAGCGGCAACTCTCTTGGTTTCGTCGCTGGGATTTCATTGACTGGATTGACCTGGATCAGACCGAAAATACCCAAGCCCGTAACTACATATTACAGCAGCAAATCCAATTTACAAGGCAATAAAATTCCGCTCGATACCTTCTTAAATATAGCTATAAATCAATTGTTTGAATCAAAATTCATAACAAATTAAGGTTAGCAGCTAAGGCAAATAACATTTAACTTTACCTTCATTTAAAACTGCACAATTTTATCACCGATGTATAAGGCTACTGTAAACGTAACACTTAGAGAATCTATTTTAGACCCCAAAGGCAAAGCAGCTCATCATGCCCTGAAAGACCTTGGCCTGCCCGAGGTTAATAGTGTACGTATTGGCAAATTGATTGAGATGAACATCGATGCCGACAGTAAAGATGAAGCATTTGAAATTGCCGAGACGGCCTGCACCAAGCTGTTGGCCAACGAAGTGATGGAAGATTTTGAAATCGAGATCCACGAAAACTAATTAGCAACATTATGAACGACCTGCTTTTTAGCATGTTGGGATCCAAGCCCGGAAGTGAAGAACAAGAAAAACCGGGCACCGAAGTTGAGGTACTGGAAAAAGAACAGGAAGATGAAGACGAGGAAACCCCGTGGCGGGTTATCCTGTATGATGATGACATCCATACCTTCGAAGAAGTTATTAACCAGCTCATGAAGGCACTGGACTGCAATCAATCCCACGCCGAAGAGCTCACGTACAAAGTACACAACGAGGGCAAAGCCGAAGTCTACGAAGGCAGTTTTGAAGATTGCTTCGAGGTCAACGGCGTGCTCAAAGAAATTCAACTTGTCACCGAAATTAAAGGATAAACCGTGTCTGCTAAATTTGGAGTAATTGTTTTTCCCGGATCTAACTGCGACCATGATGCCTACCATGCTCTGGCGCACGTCATGAACGCTGAAACAAAATTTCTCTGGCACAAGGATACCGATCTTTCGGGCATCGACTTTTTGTTGATTCCGGGCGGCTTTTCCTATGGCGATTACTTACGCTCAGGAGCTATTGCCCGTTTTTCGCCCATCATGCAGTCAGTTATTGATTTCGCCGAAAAAGGCGGCCCTGTGCTGGGCGTATGCAATGGATTTCAAATTTTGCTTGAGGCCGGCTTGCTACCGGGAGCTATGCTCCATAATCAGCAACTACGGTTCGTCTGTAAACACACCCATATTCGCTGCGAGACATCGAACTCACTCTTCACACGCAACATCGAAAAAGGTAGTATCCTGAAAATTCCCGTAGCCCACGGTGAAGGAAACTATTTTACGGATGACGATCAGCTAAAAAAACTACAGGATAACGACCAGATCGTCTTTCGCTATTGTGACGAAGACGGCAACACTACAGAAGAAGCCAACTTTAACGGCTCGATAGATAACATTGCCGGTATCTGCAATACCGATCGTAATGTGCTGGGTATGATGCCGCACCCGGAACGCGCGGTTGAAGATATACTGGGCTCTGACGATGGGAAAAAGATCTTTGAGTCGGTACTCAACGAGCTGGCAGTTGCATAAAGTCAGAACCAATCCTCTTTTATGCAGGAACAATCCAACAATAAAACGCTGTATAGCAAAGGGCTGACCAAGAGCTATAAAAAACGCACGGTTGTTTCGGATGTCTCCATCGATGTTACACAAGGCCAAATTGTAGGACTTCTGGGCCCAAACGGTGCTGGCAAAACAACCACCTTTTATATGTTTGTGGGACTGGTTACGCCCGAGACCGGAGAAATTTTTCTCGACGACAAAAACCTGACCGGCATGCCGATGTACAAACGTGCCCGATTAGGTGTTGGATATCTTTCCCAGGAGGCGAGCGTATTCCGCAATCTAACCGTACGGGAGAACCTTGAGTCGATACTGCAATTTTTTGATTTTTCGGATCAAGAAATTAACAATCGTGTTGATCAGCTTATTGAAGAATTTGGTTTAGAGCGCGTCATTGACAGCAAAGGCTATAGCCTGTCGGGCGGGGAGCGCCGGCGTACCGAGATTGCCCGGGCCCTCGTGACGGATCCCAGTTTTATTTTACTTGATGAACCTTTTGCCGGCGTGGATCCCATTGCCGTAGAAGACATCCAGGAAATTGTAGCTGATCTCAAATATCGCAACATCGGCATTTTCATTACCGATCATAACGTACACGAAACCCTGGCCATCACCGATCGAGCTTACCTGATGTTTGAAGGGAGAATCCTGAAAGAAGGATCGGCCGATGACCTAGCTGAAGATGAGGAAGCACGTCGGTTGTATCTGGGCAGTCAGTTTCGACTGGATCGTTATGGAGGACAGCAGGAAGAATAGATTTTTAACAATAAATTATTTTGATATGGAAGAGATCACAGTTCAGGAATTCAAAAAGAAACTAGACAGTGATAATCACAATGTGTTTTTGCTGGACGTGCGGGAGCCGTTTGAACAGTATCAGTCTAAAATAGAATGCGAGAACTCTAAACTTATTCCGGTAGGAGAACTACAATCCCGACTGGATGAAATTGAGTCGCAAAAAGACAGTGAAATCGTTTGTCTTTGCCGCAGTGGGAGCCGTAGCTCAGAAGCGTGTAAACTGCTGGAAGAGGAGGGGTTTTCGAACGTAAAAAACCTCAAGGGCGGCATCAACGAGTGGGCTCGCGAAATTGATGACAGCCTACCAGTATATTAAAAGTGTTTTAAGTGTTGGTGTGTTTGTGTGTTAAAGTTTGAGCAGTTCCAACTTTAACACCTTAACACTTCGAACTTTACACCATCGCCGCAATCTGATTGAGCAGCTCTTCATTACTGTCGGTATTGCGTAACACTTTTAACAGACTCTGCATGGATTCTTTGGGCGACTTTTTAAGCAGGTATCGCCGCACCATGTTGCGCTCTTCCATTGAGTTGCCGATAAACTTATCCTCATTTCGTGTTCCGGATGAGCTAATATTAATGGCAGGGAAGATGCGATCGTTAGCCAGCTCGCGATCCAGTACGAGCTCCATATTACCGGTTCCCTTAAACTCTTCAAAGATCAGGTCATCCATTCGGGAATTCGTTTCAATCAGACAGGTCGCAATAATCGTCAGCGAACCACCGCCTTCGATCTTGCGGGCCGAACCGAAAATTTTCTTTGGAATCTCCAGCGCGCGAATATCCAATCCACCCGAAAGCGTACGTCCACTGCTTTCTTGCACGTTGTTGTAAGAACGTCCAAGACGCGTTAAAGAGTCGATGAGCAAGACTGCATCATCGCCCATTTCGGCTTTTCGCTTCACATACCCCAATGCCAATTCTGTAATACGAATATGACTATCAGTAGGCTTGTCATTGGATGAAGCAAACACTTCTGCATCGGTCGATCGCAGAAAATCTGTCACCTCTTCAGGACGTTCATCCACTAACAGGACTCCAGTACTTATATCGGGATGATTTTCAGTCAGTGACTCAGCAATCTTCTTAAGTAATACGGTTTTACCAGTGCGGGGCGGCGCCACAATAAGCGCACGTTGCCCCTTACCAATAGGAGCCACAAGGTCCATCACACGCATATCAATATTCTCGGGATCCACCCCAAGTTTAATATGCTCGACTGGCATAATGGGTGTTTGTAGCTCAAAGCGGGTAGCTCGTTGCCACTCCATAGGATCGCGTCCATTAATCTTTTCGATAGAGTAAATATGGCGGTGGCCGTGGTTATCCTCCTCGTATTCACCCTCAATTTCCAATCCCGGTCGCAGGTTATGATGCTTAACTTCGTCGGGTTTCAAAAAAGGGTCACGAGGCTCGTAGCTGAACTCATGGTCTTTTTGACGCGCAAAACCATAACCTTTCTCGTTGATTTCAACGACACCTTCGTATCGGCCTGCGATCTCAACATTTTGATTTTCGTTAAAACGCGGCACAAACACATTGTTATTATTATTTCGGCCGCGATTCTTATTATTTCGTGAACGTCCCATTACATCCAGTTTGATTAGGTCTTAACCATCTTGAGCCGATGTTGCTATTGCTCAAAATGCTAGAATTGAAGTTTAATTTAAAAGAAGTGAGAGGTGAATAAAGCAGTGCAGCTTTATACAACTGCACTGCTTTCAAGAAGTAAGATAAAAATGTTTGACGATATTTAAAATCTATCGTACCGTCGTTGTTTCATTGATCCAGCCGTAGCATTTTCTGAGCGACGAATTAATCTTAAAACTGTCACCTTTCTCAAGTGGTGGCTGCCAGAAGAATTTTTCCTCTGTCGTAGGAGTTACCGGACTATAAGCCTTGTACTTGCGATCGACCTGGCTGGTTGTCGTCGGATCGGTTTGCTTAGCCTTGTCCAGATAATCCAATACCAACCAGTAAACTACTTTGTCTTTGCGATCCAGCTTGCGATCGCTAGTGCATTGGCTAACAGCCTCAGCATAAATATCGGCAATTTTCACATAAGGCACTCCCCTATCAGGATCTAAGTCAGCGGCCTGACGTGCATATTTTCGGGCCGTCTGCAGACCTCCCTTATTCAAATAAGCTTCGGAAAGTTTAAGCGCAATATTAGCTTTTTCCTTATCCTCCGAAGCTTTATCCATCGCCTCTTTCAAATACTTCACGGCCATATCATAATTTGCATTGCTTATCGCATCGTTGGCCACCGCCATTGTGTTATCGAAGCTGGGGTTGATCTTGTAGAGCTTATCACTAATTGCACTGGCCTTCTGCATCATATCCTGCTCTTGGTAGACTGTGCGCAGCTCATTCAAAACCTTTACATTTTTAGGTTCTTCTTTGATTCGATTTTCCAGGAAGGTTATCTGTTCTTCTGGAGAATCGAACAGCTTCTTCCGCTGCTGGTTGAAGAAACTTTGCAAATCACTCGATGCATACTGCTCAGCCTGCTTCATAATGCTCAGAGCTTTATCCTTTTCCCCGGCACCAATGAGTTCTTGAATAACTACCTTTATGTAATAGCCATCCCCAAAGTTGGTGAACTCTTTAGGGTTGATTTTAAAAGCTTTGGTATAATCTTCAGCTGCTTTTACCGAGGCATTCTCTATGTAGCTGGAGTGGGTTTGATACAAACGACCCCGTTTGATATACCAGTTATACATATCGAGCTTACTTTTAGGATATTTTTCAAACGCCTTTCCAAAAATCATCAACGCTGTATCCACATACGCTTCTTTCAGCGAGGGATCCTGCTTCTTTTTGGCTACCTCACTGTACGCAGTAATCAGTCGATCCAGGTTTTTCTTAAGTTCAAATCTGGGATATCCTTCAAGCGTCTCTGGCATACCTTTCCAAATCCAGCCGCCAAATTTCATCGCTTCTTCATACGATTCATTCCGGTAGTTCTCATAAAAAAGGGAATAGGCTTCAATCTCACTTAGCCCACTCGGTGGGTTCACAGAAGACTGTTCCGTCTGCGCAAACGACCAGCTACTGCCTAAGAAGATTAAAGCAGATATTAATAATAGCTTCTTCATAACTCTTGCAATTTACTCTATGGTTCAGGTTAAAAACTCATTTCGGGCTGATTTATTATTTATTGCAACTTTGGCCGGTAAAACATAACCTCAGCTAAGTTGAGAGACAATCGCACACCAAAAATTTGTTCCTTTACTAAGTTTGAAGAACTCGTCCCTCGAATGCCATACTCAAAACTTAGATCAATAGAGGATCTTGAACGCGGCGCCCGTATCCCCAGCCCAAAAGAAAATTTTAGCGTATTTATTTGTTGTCCCTCCAATTTAATGTGTCCGGTGTCGTAGGAAATACCGGTACGATACTTAAAATTAGATAAAAACTTGTTTGATCCAGTAACATAGGGAAGGTACTGCATTCCCAATCCCAGCTTGTAACGATCTACAAACATTTCTTCTTCTGAGGGCTTAAAATCGTTCTTGTAATTCGACCAGCCCTGGTACAATCCTTCCAACCCAAACATTAACAGGTTGTTGGGGCTATAACTGAGCCCCCCGGTAATTTTCGTCGGCATCCGTATAGTTCCATCACTATTGGGTAACTCTTTGGTGAGAGTCACTCGACCACTGTTAAGGGTACCCGTCTGCTTCTGCTCAGCACTCATTGAAACCGGTAGCGAAACGCTTGCACCAATTCCCAAAAGATCATCGCTATGCAAAAAGTCAGGCACTCTAATAAAGGTACCAAAACGATTTCCAAATCCAACAGCATTACTTTCAACTGTGTAATTGGAAGTTCGGTACGAAGCCGAAGAATTTTGTAAAAATCGAGCCGTAAAACCATCATCAATAGACATAAACATGAGGGAGGCGGCGTACCCTACAGAAATATTTTCATTTATCTTCCAACCCAAGCCAAATTCTGCTCGGTTTACCCCTCCACTGCCCTCGTTTTCCATCACAAGATTTACCGTATCCTGCTGTACGCCATCACCTATGTACCGCGTTTCTTGGTTAAAGGTACGGAAGGAAGCTTCGGTAACTGGCGAAAACGAGCCAGATATGCCAAGCTTGCCACGCAGTATTGGAAGCTGTAACTGAAACTGATTAACCGAGAAGTTCGAATTGGTGGCACTCTCCGTTGCATTACTCGCATTATAACTATCAATTCCAATGCCTCCGCTGCCCAAACCATATACAATACTGCCCAAATGGGCTGGGTTTGTCAGGTTACTTACAAACGGCTCGTCGTAGGCAACACCCAACAGTCCCATAGACTGGGCTGCTACATTAGCCGTTGCCACAGGATATCCAACTCCGATCTTGGAGTAAACAGAGCCGCTTCTTGCCTTACTATCTTCAGTTTGAGCAAATGCTATAGAAGAAAACAGACTGCAAAGTACCGTTATAAAAACTACTTTTTTCAACGCTAGTTATTGCTGATTTTTTAGAGATGTAATTATAATTTTGGGCTTTAACTCGGGTGATACCCCATCGGAATCGGTATAGACCAATCCTGGCTTTATAACGCCATCGTTAGGAAATGTAACAAAAAATTCTTTGCCTTTAGGGAATCCCTCCTGCAAGATTCTACCTATCATATTAGTGATATTAAACCGGTAAGATCCATCGCTGGGTAAATAAACACCTTGAACCCGTGCAAAATTATCCAACGGTGCACCGGGATCGATATTTTCAGGAATATTAGCCGGATTTGCCAGATGTAGATACACTGTTCTTTCCTGTGGACGACTTGCTCTGAAAGAAGCTGACTCCAAAGTCTGCTCCATGATGGATGTATTTTGTCGGAATATCATTTCTGCCCGTGAAAGACCAGTCACAGAAAGATCCAGCTCAGAAAGTCCTATATCAGTAAAGTGCAATACCTGTTCATAGGTACTGTAAAATGGTGTCGACCCCTGGGGAATTGACGTATCCGAATCCCGTTGCAATGTATATCCCCATTGGTTACTGCCAACACTAAAGGTATCGGCTTCAGGGTTTTGAATCACAAAACTACTGGCTTGAATATCAATGGGGACAATCTTATTACTATTTTCTGGTACCAAAGCCAATCCAGACATGCCATACTTATATGTCGAATCAGCATTGGTCGTATCAGTATATTGGCGATACCGGTTTACCCAGTCAGGTGCCATTCCAGAAAGATTGACGTCCAGCGAGTCGGTAAATCCAACCGTAAATTCTCCCAACTTCTTATTCTGGTCGATTGCCAGATCATCATTAACCTTTAGTGCCCGGCCACGCCATAAATCCTTGACCTCATAAATGCTAAACTGCTGATCGGCAGTACTGTCGCCATAAACCTGCTCGTTATCCAATTTTATGCGCATCAACATGGTAGCATTTTCCTGCATAACCTTAGCCGTATCATTCGGAGCAAGCAATCCCGGCTTAACAAATCCCGTGGCCAGCAAATTACCAAAAAGCGGATCATCAAACTGGCCCGCGGAGTAGTAATTTTGGGCGCCGGAGTAGGAGGGAGTACTAATCGACTCTACACCGTCAAGGAAGAGAGTGTCCGTTTCGACCTCCCCTCCCGGACCAGAAAGTCCACTACCTACCGAACCGGGATTTTCGCAACCAGTGATCCCGACAATAAGAATGCAAAGGAAAACAATGCCAAAAGAGCCAACGCTCTGAAAGGAATGATTCATCAATTTTTGTAAAGAAATTCTACTCAATATTACGATTCTTCAGTTTCTTCTTCGTCGGTTCCAGCAATCTCATCGTAATAAGCGGCAAACTGATCAGAGACAGACTCTGGTGAACCTTGAATCTTCTTTGCTGAAATATCCAGCTTGTCAAGAAGATCATCGAGCTGATCAGTAATATGATTGCCGGTTACAACATGATCGCTGTATTTAAGACCGATTGTGCGTAGGTCAACGTTATCACCATCGGTAAGATTGTCCACATTTACAGATTCGGGTAATCCCACCAAATCCAGCAGCTTTTTATTGAACACTCCATTGTTCTCGGGATGATGGATATTGTAAATAACCTTGGTGTCTTTAAAAAGATCCAGGTCATTGTATTTCTCTTTGGCCAACAGTGGTATAAGACCAGCTGCCCAGTCGTGACAGTGAATAATATCGGGTTCCCAACCCAGCTTGGCTACCGTCTCGAGCACACCCTTGCTATAGAACACAATACGCTCGTCATTGTCGTCGTAGTGTTCATTGGTTTCGGGATTCATGAACATGGCCTTGCGATTGAAATAGGTGTCGTTATCCAAGAAGTACACCTGCAACTTTGCATTGGGAATGCTGGCCACCTTAATACGCATGCTTTCGATCTTGTCTCCAACCTCAACCTCGATACCAGAGAGGCGAATAACCTCGTGCAAACGGTTTCTTCGATCGTTGATCGTACCATACTTAGGCAGCAGAATACGAATCTCGTACCCTTTGTCTTGTAGTGAAGCCGGAAGGAACCGCAGCAGGTCCGCGGTGTGTGTCATCCGGGCAAAAGGAGAAATCTCAGCAGCAGCGTATAAAACTTTCATAGATTAAATAGACTAAAAAATTCGTTGATGTTAATTTTTTATTCGTCGGATTCGCTATCTTCCTGATCCAAATAGAGTTGATTCATTTCTTCATCATCAAGAGAATAGAAATCGAAAAGGGTGTCACTCCGCAGTCCAAGGCGCAACGTCTCAACAGGAATCACCTCTGAAGGTTGTACATTCCCGAGATTTACATTGCTGCCGAACTTGCGAATAAACCATACATGTTGTTCTTTTTGAGGAGCTTCAAAAATAAGATTTTCAACAGGAACTTGATCTGCGATTTCATCGATAAGTCCGGACCGAACCTCTCCATTGGGACGAAATACTCCGACGGTACCACTTTCTCGGGCCTCACAAATTATTTTCCAAGCCCCGGCATCGAGTTCGCGCTCAATCATTTTCACCCATTTGTAAGGAGGGATAATGTCATTGGGATTTTTGCTTCCGATCTCGGATAAAATGGTGAAATGTTTACTCATCCGCTGGATGATTTCCACCTTCCGCTGGTCGGAAAGCCAAATGGTACCATTTGATACCTCAGCATGTTCAATATTAAACCGGTCCAGCAGCTCCATATAGGCATCCAGCTGATCGCGAAGCACATAGGCCTCAAAAAGGGTACCCCCAAAATAAACTGGAATATCAGCATTGGAATAAACCGCAAGCTTCTCTTCCAGATTTTGAGTTACGTAACTGGTACCCCACCCGAGCTTAACAATGTCGATGTAATTAGAACAGGATTTGCAAAAGTCTTCGACTTGCCTGACGCTTAACCCTTTATCCAGGACAAGCGTCATTCCTTTTTCTCGAGGTTTTTCGGTACGCTTAGGGAGATGATTGAGCTTAAAAGCCATTGAGGATTATAATTTTGACAAATTAAACGGACAAATATACTAAAATGCTGCTTTGGAATAAAGCCTATAGCCATCTTTATTCCAAAGTAGCGTAATAATTAACACTCTGCATGGGCACATCCTATTCTAATCCCCTGATATTTGATCCTCAGGCTTAAGAATAAGCGCCGAATACGGATTCATCCAAATATGCTGCTCTTCCATCTTGCCAAAGTGTCCTCCTTCGTTGGCTCCGTCATAATGTTCCGAATCGCTGTTAAATACAATACGATACTGCACGCCGTCGAAGGGACCCAGATGGTAATCATTCACCTGTTTATCGGAAAAATTTAGCACAACTAACAAATGATTTGCGGGATCCTCGGCCTTACGCAGAAAGGCAAATAACGACGGCGTCCGCTTTCCTAACTCTATCCACTCAAATCCCTCTTCTTCTTTATCCATTTGATGCAACGCAGGCTCGTTGCGATACAAGCTGTTCAAATCATCGACCAGCTTTTTGATTCCCTGGTGACGATCGTGATCAAGCAAATGCCAGTGCAACGCCCGATCCTCTGCCCACTCGCTTGTTTCGGCAAATTCGCCGCCCATAAACAGCAGTTTCTTGCCGGGATGGCAAAACATATATGTAAACAACAGGCGTAGGTTGGCAAACTGCTCGCTTTCGGTACCCGTGCTTTTCCACACTAGCGGCTTTTTAAGATGAACGACCTCGTCATGTGAAAGTGGCAACACAAAATTTTCCGAATAATTATACATCATCGGAAAGGTAATCTTATTTGGATCCTGTTCGCGCTGCCCGGGATCTTTTTCCAGAAACTCCAGCGTATCATTCATCCAACCCATATTCCACTTGTAGTCGAAACCCAATCCACCGTGATGCACCGGCGTTGTAACTCCCGGCCACGAGGTCGACTCTTCGGCAAACGTAAGAATACCGGGATATTCACGATGAATGATGGTATTGAAATCCTTTATAAACCTGATCGCTTCCAAATGCTCATTGCCGCCATATTTGTTGGGCGTCCATTCGCCCGGCCCTTTGGAGTAATCCAAGTAAAGCATCGAAGCAACCGCATCAACACGCAGTCCATCGATATGAAATTTGTCGCACCAAAACCGAGCATTAGAAAGCAAAAAGTTCCGAACACCATCCTTTCCATAATCAAAAATGTAAGTACCCCAATCTTTCTGTTCCCGCTTTTTGGGATCTTCATATTCGTAAAGCGGTGTACTATCAAACATCTGCAATCCCTGCTCATCTTTTGGAAAATGGCCGGGCACCCAGTCCATAATCACGCCAATACCATTTTTGTGACACTCCTCAACGAAGTACATAAAATCCTTGGGATCCCCCAGCCGACTTGTCGGCGCATAATAACCGGTAATCTGGTATCCCCACGAAGGATCATAGGGATGTTCCGCGATAGGCATCAATTCAATATGGGTAAAGCCACTATCTCTCACATAGGGTATTAATTCATTCGCCAGATCACGATAACTCAAGAACTCGTTGTTATTTTCTCCTTTCCTTCGCCAAGAAGCTAAATGGACTTCATATATTGATATAGGCGATCGAAATGACTGTCGTTCTTCCCGGCTATCCATCCACTCTTGGTCCGACCAGTCGAAACTATCCAGATCATAGACCAGCGAAGCCGTCTTTGGACGCAATTCCATCACATGAGCATATGGATCCGACTTGAGAAATGGGGGGCTGTCTTCGGCCGTTTTAAGTTCGTACTTATATAGTGTCCATTGGTCAATACCTGGTACAAACGTCGTCCAGATACCCGTCTCATCGTCCTTATCCATGGGATGCTCGCGGCCGTCCCAGTTGTTAAACTCACCGACCACACTTACACTGTATGCATGTGGGGCCCAAACCGAAAACCAAACCCCATCTTCCGTGAGGTGCGCGCCCATATGTTCATATGCAGTATGATGAGATCCCGATTTCCATTTTTTAATATCCGATTCTGTCAGAATAGCGGCCACGACTGTAGATTTTATAGAAATGAAGCATTAGTTAAACAGATGATTATAGTTAACGCAAATGCATTGAAATAACAATGTCCATTTGCTATTAATCCCCTATGGGCTCACTTCTTTTCAAATTGGGGTTGTAGCAACAAATATATAGTTTGTCATTTCAAAGTATGCGGGTGCAAATCATGCGATATACAACATATAGCACCCTGTTCTGCGAGATTACCAATAACTACTTTTATCAAGACTATGAGATATTACCGGCTGCCCATCTTCCTGGCTGTGTTCCTGGGATTTTTCTTTTCAGGGCATGGACAAGCACCTTCAAAAGAGACACCACAGCAATGGATTTTTGATGGTTATTCTGAGGGCATCAAAGGGATTGGGATTGCTACCTACTCAAGCTTTAATCCCGAAAAAGCGTGGAAAGAGGCCATAAAAAATGCCACCAATGATCTCAACGCCAACCATTCGCTGATCGTCTACTCATATGGCCATCAAGTTGGACGGGGGCCGTTGCGTACAGATTCGGAATATGCCATTCGCAGCATCCTGGATACCACACAGGTTACAGTAGTCGACTCTGCCCGCTGGAAAGGAAAAGCATTTGTTTTAGTGGAGCCTACGGTTTCCGTTGCTGACTCGATTATTTACCCGCAAGGAAAGTTTAGAACTCCCGAAGATAGCACAATCAGCTCGCTCGACAGCATAAATAGCAATCAGTGGCTGGAAACTACGGGCACTACACAGCGGATAGACAGCAACTGGTACATGAGCATCACCAAAGCCAAACAAGATGCGCTACGAAAGCTGGCCGAAGATCTGGCTGTGCAAGTATCTACAAAAACGTACTCCAAAGGAACTACCTCGCGGCGATACTACAGCTTTTCTTCTATGATCGCCTTTCAGCGTATACGGGTAGTGAAACGCTCATTTGGAAATGACAGCGTGAAAGTAACCGTAGCCGTAAATCCCCGAGAAGTTAAGATGCTTATGAAGTAAGTGGAAACTAATTCGTTTTATTCTCCTTAATTTTCCGCTTCCACTTGCTGTACTGTTTGCGCCGATCGGTCACCTTCTTCAGGTAGTTGCGGGCCTCGGCGTACTCAAGATTCTTTCGCAGGTGTTTATAATTCTCTTCTGGCGACATATTGTTAATCTTTGAAAATGCCTCTGACAAGTTTGTATCGTCAGTATAAGCCACAGAAACATTACCAGCACCCGTATTATAAGCACAGATCATTAGGTATTGACGAGTCTTGGCATCTTTTACCTCTTTAAAATACCTTGTGGTAAGCAAATCAATGTAGGTAGTTCCCATCTGAATATTATTGTTGGGCTTAAACAGAAACTCTTTCGTTGGGACTCCATCCTTATTGAATACCCTACGGTAAGCGTCCCGCCCCCCAGTACTTGGCACCAGCTGCATCAACCCAAATGCATTGGCGTGCGAGGCTGCCGTCGGATTGAAATACGACTCCACATGAATAATTGCAAATACCAGTGCCGGATCAAGATCATGTTCATCGGCAAATTTGTATACCGCATCCTCAACTTTGCGTGCTCGTTTTTGCAAGTGATCGTCAGCTAAAGAAAGATCAACATAGACGACATACCTCGTTTCTCCGTCATCGCCCTCTACTTTTTTTGTTTTTGTCTTCTTCTCGGCAACTTCCTCGGCATATTCATCGACTGATTCATCTTCCGATTTTTTTAGCTGATCATTTAATACCAGCTCATCAGTCACTTCTTTATTGGGAAGTTTTTCTGTTTCAAATCCTTCGCGAGTACCTTTTGATTTTAAAGCTTTAGCCGTTTTTTCCGGCATCTCTTCTTTGACTTGCTCTGCCTCTTCCTTGCTTTCAGCTACTACTTCTACTTTAGCCGTTCCATTTTCCATGTCGGCCGAAACTCTCAGGTTGCCATCCTCTTTATATTCCACCCACTGTTTTTTTGAGCGCTCCTTAAAATCGCCCCACTTTTGCTTCATTTCCTTCTTAAACTTTTTAAACTCCTCCATGTAAGCATCATGATAATCTTGATAAGCCTCTTTGGACGAGGCAACCCCATTTTCAATATTTTCGAGGAATGTGGCATAACCTTCTTGATGCTCCTTTTTAAATTCTTGAAAGCTATCCTGTGCCTGTAGCGAGAACGGTGTTGCCAGCAAATAAACAAGGAAGCTTAATGCTAGCCAACTTCTCAATCGATAAATATTATTAATGTTTCCCATAGTACTCTCGTTGATTTTGTAATTGAAAGGCCCCTGCATACACCCAAACGCTTTTAAGCTCAGAAATGCCGGGATTAGCAAAGTATCCCGACCCGGGAAACCGGGCCGAGCAACTCTGCTTTGTGAAAATACCGTGCTAACTGCTTAGTTTTCTGACGGCATGTCGCCATTTTTCATGCTTTCAATTGACTCCTTCATATCCTCAAACGCCTTAGAAGACTTGAACTTAGTATAAAGCTCCTCATCTTTATTCATCGTATTTTTCAACGCTTGATTCAACGCATTAGCAGCTTCGCCAACGGGCAGCCGTACCAACAATAAAACATTGTGCTTGGTATTATTATCCATTTTACCAAATCTGCTTTTGGTAACCTCAACTCCGCGTAGCGTTTGCTGGGCTACCGACTTTGATACATCAGTAAAAACCTCTCGGTAATTGCTGTTATCACCAGAAGTAGTCTCTTCGGTATAATTTTTCTGCATAGCACTTACCTCAGCTTCCAGCTTCGTAGCCAGTGCGGCACGACCATTTTGCATAGCCTGTCGTCGGGCAACACTTCGGCGCGAAGAGGTGGCTTCAGCAACAGCATACATATATTCGCTGTCACTTGTTGGAGGACTGGTATACCAGCTTGGTAAATTTGAATTGTTACTGTTGTCCACGGCTTGCTCGGAGCTGCTGCAGCCTACAAACAACATGCCTGATAGAATTACTGCGAGTAGTATGCGTAACTTCATAATGTATCCCTTTTTGATTTGGATGATTGATTTAATCTTGGTCCATAGTTGATGAACTTTCTTTCACGTTAAATGGCCTAAAATGGCATTTCGTGAAGTTTTATAAAAAATTGTCCCAAATTCATATACGTTATAACAAAATATCAGTTCTCTGTTTATTGAACCGAAAGCAACTCAGTATTAATAAATTCAGAAAACCCCTTATCGATTGTTTCCATCACTTTTTTTCTCGCAAGTCTGCGCGCCTTTGCCTTGCTAATACTTCCATTACGACCTTCTTCGGCAAAAGTACTAAACCACTTTCCTGTTTCCTGGTTTTGGGCTTCTACTTGAAACGTCCACTCCATAAATTCAACGTTCTCTCGGCCCATGTCTAAGGGTCGCATTGTGAAATTAATATTCATTTTAACAACGGGGGCTTCACTTCCACTCGAAATCGTAAAACCTTCATTTTGAAGTTTGCGGTTTATAGCTGACTTAATATCCCTCGGGATATCCTTTCCACTAATACTAACCGTACACTCTTGCTTGGCCGCTCGGTAATTTTGCGAAATCTCCGCAACTGTCGCTCCCTTATCCTGCGTAGTATGCCCTGTCAGTATGCCCCGCTGATTCTTCAGCATTTCATTCATTCGGGCCTTTGTTATTGCTTGCTTCATATAAATGAGACGTTCAAGCTTGCTATTAGTCTGACTGGCCTTTTGGCGCAGAGTGCTTATAGCCTCGGTGTTTCTATTTATTTCCTCTGTGTAAAGTTGTGATGTCTTACTCCGGTTCATCGCGGCAAGAGCATAAAAAGTACCATTCTCTGCCTGATAAACCTTTTTAATCTGCACATTCCTCATCTGTTGGTTCGATTCGACCTCGGACTGTGTAATAATATTCGTCTGTTCCTGTGTTTGCGTCCCCCCGTCCGAAGAACTTGTCTCCTCATACTGCTGGACATATTCTTCCTCTACTTCTACCTTCGATACAAAGATTTTAGCTAAATTAGATTGTGCATTATTTTTTGCGCCTTGACGGGATGGTGCAGAACCCACAGCCATCAAATAACGATCATTGCTAAACTGCTCCGAGGGATTATTGACCCAAGAAGGGAGATCCCCGCCCTGGGCTGTCCCTTTTAGTGGGCTACATGATACTGCTATAAAAGCAGCAACAATTACTAGAAAAACATCTGAAAATCGATTCTGGATAGTTAACATAGACTAAGCTTTAGTTCGTGTATATTGATGCAATAGGCTCCAGACTTTCATGTTGTTCCATATCTACCTGATGCTCATCAGTAAATAGCAGTTGGTCGTCGTTCCCATAGTACTTAAAAGCTACTCGGTGCGTCCCAGCCGGCAACTTCACAATATTACTATACACTTTACCAGGCATGGTTTGCCAGCCACGGAGATCTGCTCGTTCTGAAGCTTTTCGCGCCGCACCAGCAATCATATTTACAGCATCTCCCATAAGTTCACTACCTTCTTCTTCCACAGCATCAGCGGCAGCATCCTGTCCAACCGATTTTAAAATGCCACGTACCGTCGCCCGGGCAATAATAATGGGTTTTTTAATCTGAAATGTCTCACGTGCAACCTTATCCATTTCTTCAATAATAGGTAAGCGTTTGGTCATCGTATCGTTAACCACCGCTTCCACATAGGCTACTTTCGAAGGACGCATTACTAATTTGGGGATGGCAATTTTAAGACCTGTATTATCTCCGACATCTTCTAATTCAATATTGTCTTCTACTTTATCCGGAGCACTACCGCAAAAAGCGGTCAGCATGGCATTGTATTCGTGTGGATCGTCGAGCTTCGCAAATGTTGAGTCAAATTCAAGTTTAGAATCAGGTAGCGCCTGGTGATTGTCGATAGCAGTCTGCAATTTCTCCAGCTCGATTTCAGAATTTCTCGGTTCCCCGGACTTAGCATATAGTGCACTGGACAGATACCGACCGAAGGGACTATCATGGATTTGGGCGGTACCTGCTTTCCACTCAACATTATCATTTTCTGTAGTATCGACCTTGCTTAACGAAGAAGCCAGACCTGAGTATTTTTGTTCAGCCTGTCCCAACTTCTGAACAATACGCCGAGCCTCAACCAACGCTTTGTCCATTTCATCCATCTCAAGATAACTCAGGCTTTTAAACCCATTCAGATAAACATCCTCATAAACTTCACCATTATATGCCAGTTGTGTATCATTAGTCATAAAAGCTTTGATACCCACCTTGGTGCTCTTGGTAAAAAACTGGTCAATATAATCTTCGGCATTTGTGAACGACCGCACACTCTCGTCATAATCACCTTGAAAATAATCGATAGTCCCCGTCTCCAAAGCATACAAGACTCGATCTTTGGCCTTATAGGCTTCAGTCTCTTTCAAGCTGTCGGCGATGCGTTCGGCCTTTTGAAAATCACCAGCCTTAAAAGATGAACGCATTTGCTTTTGCCCATTCATCAATTTCTGAGAGCCACAGCCAGAAGCAATGACGATAGTGACTACAGCCAATAGAATTTTAAAATATCCCTTCAAAACCTTCATGACTCACTCTTGATTTTATTGATGTTAACTCTTGATGATATATACTCTCATAAAATTAATTGGTATAAAAAGATGACACAGGTTCCAGCTTCTTATTCTCTGCAATCATGACTTCCTTTTTTTCGGTATGGAGCAGTTCACCGTCAGCCGAATAATACTCAAATGCAATGGTATGAGTCCCCGCTGGCAGCTTAACAACATTAGAGTACACCTTGCCCGGCATGGTATTCCAGCCTCGCAGATCAGCCTGGTCCGAAACTTTTTGCATGTTGGTAGACAGTTTGGCAAGTCCTTCGCGCAGATTACTATCTAATGAACCCTCTTTATCCTGCTCTCTCACTTTTTGGGCCTTCTTTGTCTGCGGTAAAAATGCAATAAATTCACTAAAGAAAGCCCGAGTCACGATAATGGGCTCTTTAGCCTCAAAAATCTCTTTTGCCACCTTGTCCATCTCTTCCACCAGCGGCAAAGCAGCCACCAAGGTATCATGGGCCGTAGCTTTTACCTTTGCCACCTTTGACGGATTCATTTTCAACCGGGGAACGGCAATCTCGAAGGTCGCCCCTTCTGCATCTTGGATCAGCTTTTTAGTAGAATCATCAAGTCCAATAGCCTGATTTATTTCTCCAACATGCATCCTTTTCTCCACTTTTTCGGGGGCCAATCCACTAAAAGCGGTAATGAGGGTATTGTAGGTTTTCGGTTTTGTAACTTGATCGAATGCCGAAACATATGAGATCTGAGAATTGGACAAGAGCTGCTGATTTTTAACGGCCGTCTTCATGTTTTTCAACTCTATTTGAGCGTCATCTTCAGCCCCCGACTTTGCATACAACACACTTGACAGGTAGTGACTAAATGGGCTGTCCTGTATCCTGTTTCTACCGGAATCCCATGGCATATCTTTCTCAGAAGAATCAGCGCGATCTACCGCCCTAGCACTTTTCCGATAAGAATCAGCCAACTTTTTGTATTTAGCTTCCACCTGCTCAAGCTGTTGCACAATTTGACGCGCCTCGACCAAGGCTTTATCAAATTCGCCCATATTTAAATAGCTGAGGCTTGAAAACCCATTTAAATAAATACCCTCATATACTTCTCCATTGTAGGCCAGATGCGTATCGTTGGTGAAAAATGCACTAACTCCACGTTGGGCATCCTTAGTAAACAGCTGATCAATGTATCTTTCAGCGTCTTGAAACAATCGTACACTATTTTGATAATCGCTGCGAAAATAGCTAATAGTGCCCTTATCCAAGGCATACAACACCCGATCTTTACGCTGATAAATATCATTCTGTCGAAGGCTATCTACTATATTGGATGCCTGCTCATAATCACCTGATTGGAATTTTAGCTGTACTTGTTTTTGCCCTTCCATCAATTGGGCTGTTTTGTCACCCGTAGAACGAGAAAACATTGAGCTATCAGAAAGGCTACCTCCTTGATACTCTTTAATGCTACATCCCATTATCAGAACTGAAAAGAAAACAATAGTTATTATCCCCTTAAACGCCTTGAAAGTACTCATTTTATCCCTTGACTTATTTTAAGAAATACTGTTCGGAGCCCTATCCCCGATTCCCTGGTACCCTAAATTATATGAACACACTTTGCCTGATAGGCAACTACTGAAATTTGTTTACCACTTAACCTTACTGCGTGAAATTAATTTTTTAATTTCCTTATCCTCAATCCAGACCTTTCGATTTCTCTCGACATCTATCAATTCCAGCGTTACATCATAAAACTTGGCGGCCTCCGTGCCGTCCATATTTTTTTCAACATTAGCATCAATATTCCCAACAAGCATATAATCGGCTCCCAGTTCCTTGGCCAGTGCAGCTGGATTTTCTGCATACTTGTGTGAATCAAGTCGTTCTTTGCGAATTTGCTCTCGCTGTTCTGCATCCGCAACCATTTGAGCCTTTGGACTATTGACGACAGCTTTTTCAATTTCACGGATGAAAAGCCCTGTGTTAATATGCTCCATCGTATTGTTGTTAATGTTACCCACGATAAGAACTGGATCAGAACCTGCATCCTTGAGCCATCCTCCAGACAGGATGTTACTTGTCATTTTTTCAGCGACTCGCTTTGCATCGGTGTCATTCCATTTTCCTGATAAATCGGTTTGAGTATCAGATTCTACTCTTTTTACTTGGTTGGAAGAACCACAACTAAACGTAAGGAAAGCGGTGATGAACAGAATACATAGTATTTGCAGACGATACATTTATTGCCTCTCTTAAGTTTATATTTTATAACTGGTTACCCTCTTAATGTATACGGCAAGAACATGCTATTTTTCATCTAATAATTCAAATAAAATTATATTTGAGGCCTTAATCCTTTCCTCAAGTGCAAATACTTTCATCTTGAGAGCTCAGACACTATTATAATCACACCTTAATTGCTGGCAGTTTAATTTTTGTGCCACATTTTGGATACTCTACTAATTGAATAGTAGCATACGTAGTCTAAAGAATTCATCATAAGTTGAGAGGTAGACCATTATGAAAAAAGTAAAATGGGCACTGATTGCATTTCTTTTCACATTTCTGCTGGGAGCTTTCACAAACCCGGCGATAGCACAGGAAGAGTTTGAGGAATGGAAAGAAAACTATCTTGACGAATTCAAAAAATTTCAAAACGAATATGACAAGCAGTTCCACAAGATGCTGCAAAAAGAGTGGAAAGAATTTGCCACTGAACAGAGCCCCGATTTCTATGATACACCTAAACCAGACGTCATACCAAAAGCCGATAAGGATGAGTCGCCCAGACCTGAAACTAAGGTTAAGCTAAAGAACAAAACGAAAGAACAGGCACCTGAACCTCAAAAAAAGGAACAACCACAAAAGATAGATCAGCAGACCGAAAGAACTAAAACAGCCAAGCCAGCTCTGGCTACATCCGGGCTTACAGCCACCTTCACTCCAAGTGTTAAAAAGGCGAAGGTAGAGAATAACAGTCTCACCTACTTTGATATTCCCATTCGCTATAAATACTACACCGCATATAAAGCAAAAGTCAAGCATCCTATTAACCAAAAATCTATTTCCAGCTTTTGGAAACACCTCAGCACTAAAGATTATCCCTCGTTCCTCAAGCAGATACAAGAAGTACGACAACGGCTTTCGCTCAATGATTTTGGCTATGCCCAACTACTGCACGACATCGGGGAACAGATTTATGGAGCAGAAAGTCCTGAATCAACTTTGTTCACTTGGTTTATGCTGACCCAGTCGGGCTTTGGCACGCGGGTAGCCTATAACAATCACAATGTGTACCTGCTCCTCAAAACGGATCCCGGGGTTTTTAAAACCAGCTATTTTACAATGAGTGGATCCAAATATTATGCCCTCAACCTCAGCGGTTCTTCCTCCGAATTACCCTCAAAGATTTATACTTACGAAGGCGACTATCCAAAATCCCAAGAAAAGTCACTGAACCTTTTGTTCTCAGGATTACCCACCCTGCCGGAAAAGCGCGAAAACCGCACCTTTAGCTTTTCATATCACGATACGTCCTACACTTTTGAATTACCTGTAGATCAACAAGTCGTCAATTATTTTAAAAACTATCCCAAGGCACAGCTGGATCTGTATTTCAACAGCAAAATGGACGGGGAGATGCATCAAGAACTAATCAGCTCGCTGCGCCCTCTTGTGGAAGGAAAATCCAATGTCGAAAAAGCCAACATTCTGCTTCGGTTCGTCCAAAACGCTTTTGAGTATAAGACCGATCAGGAACAGTTCAACACAGAAAAGAAAATGTTTCCGGCCGAAATGCTCTACTATCCAGCCAGTGACTGCGATGATCGCTCGATCCTCTTTGCTTATCTGATTGAGCATCTGACGGATCTGGAATATATCGTATTGCGCTATCCCGGTCACTTGACCCCCGCACTGCATTTTCCATCCAATCCCCCGGAAGGACCGCGCGTCAGCCCACCGATCCGTCATAATGGGAAAGATTTTTACGTTTCCGATCCCACGTATTTTAATGCAGATGCAGGGATGGTTATGTCGAAGTACAAGGGGAGTAAACCGTCCGAAATTTTTGACCTGTAAACAGCTTATTTCTCAAACTCCAGGAAGGCCTTTTCAATTTCCGGCGGCTTCTCTGTGTATAAGCTCACCAGCCAGGTGACCAGCAGGCTAAGCCCAAAAGCCGGGATGAGTTCATACAAGTTATTTTTAAGCACGGGAATATAATACCATGCAATGGTAACCACGGTTCCCGTAATCAAACCGGCAAAAATGCCTTTGCGCGTGGTCCCTTTCCAGTAGAGCGCCAAAATAGAGGTAGGACCAATGGATGCCCCTAATCCAGCCCATGCAAACAGCACCAGCCAAAAAACGAGCTCCTGCGCCACTAGGCTAAACACCAGTGCCACTGCAACTAGCAAAACGGCGACCAGTCGACTGTAACGTACCAATTTTTTCTGTGGAATTTGCTTGCCTTTTTTGAGAATCCGGTCGTAGATATCGCGCACAACCGCCGAAGCAGCGACCAACAACTGGGAATCAGCCGTAGACATAATTGCGGCAAAAATAGATGCCACAACTACCCCAAAAATCACAGGGTGCAGATGCTGACGGGCCAAGGCAGGATAGAGATTTTCAGTATCGGCGGCCGGAAGCATATCAGCTTCGGGGAAATAAACACGTCCCGCCAAACCGATAAAAATGGCGCCCCATCCCATGATTACATTCCAGATAGTTCCCACCACCGCCGACCATCGCAGTTGCTTGGGATCGTCGATCGACATGTATCGCGACAGAATATGCGGGTTGCCCGGCGAACCCAGACCAATGCCCAAAAAGCCCAGCAAGCCACCAAAGCTGATAGCCAGCGGATTCACGAGCCCCATTTCCATGCCCCTGAGTTGGGATAGCACCTTGGACAGGCCCCCGGCCTCCCAAATTGCAAGAAAGGGAAGCACCACAAGGGCAAAAATCATAAAAATCGCCTGGAACATATCGGTCAGACTGACGGCCAGAAATCCACCCAGTACTGTATAGGCCATAATTATAACCGCCGTGATAAGAATCCCATTGGTTTGGGTGAGCCCGAAACTGGAGGCAAACGCCTTGCCGCCGGCGACAAATTGCGCGGAAACATAACTCACCATAAAGATGAGAAATACCACCACGAGGGCCATCCGCAGGTACCCGTTTGTATCGTTGAAGCGCTCGGCAAAAAAGTCTGGTACCGTAATACATTCATAAGTCTCCGAAAAGTTTCGCAGGCGGCGGGCGTAGTAGAGAAACAGAAAAAGCTCGACGGTTACATATCCTACTACTGCCCAGATAGCTGATGCGCCCTGCGAATAAGCCATACCGGTAACTCCCACCAGCAGCCAGGCGCTGCGTCCCGATACCACTGCCGACAATGCCACTACAAACCGGTTAATCTGCCGGCCGCCGATAAAAAACTCACTAATACCTTCCGACGAAAAACGGGAAGAGTAGATACCAATTCCAACCAGAAGCAGCAGGTATCCAACAAAAGCCCCTATCGCATACTCATTGACAGCAATAGAAACGACTTGCGTTTCATCCATTGTCACGGAACTTTATCCGATAGGATAGAAACAAAGCCAGCCCGATAATAGCCACCGGCAACGCAAACATAATCACGTAAAAAGCAGTCATAGCAGCCGATTTTGATATCGTTCGTTAGATATCAGGGGAAAATTCCCATCTGCTTGTACATGATACCAACCTTATTAATTGCACTTAAAAATGCAGCTGTGCGAAGATCGATATCATGTGTTTTCCGTAATTCATTCAGCTGGTTATAGGAGTTGATCATTGTTTCCTCAAGCCCGGAATCGACTAAATCTTTCTCATCTGCCCCTTGAGCCAGCACCTCCATTTCTGCTTCCGAAAATGTATGATCAGAAACATTTTCGATAACATTTAATATTTTGCGATAACTACTTTCCTCAAACCGCTTCTCCATGCGTCCAAACCGGACGTGCGACAGATTCTTAAGCCACTCAAAATAGGAAACTGTCACTCCACCGGCATTCAAATAACTGTCGGGGATGATAAGCGCTCCTTTTTCTTTGAGAATACTATGAGCCTTGGCAGTTGTGGGTCCGTTAGCCGCCTCACCAATTATTTTTGCTTTTATTTTAGAGGCATTTTCTTCATTAATCTGATTTTCGAGTGCAGCCGGTATCAGAATATCACACTCAGCCTCCAAAACTGCGATATTACTTTCAAGCTCTTTGGTATCGCCAAAACCTACTATTGATCCAGTATCCTCACGATATTCCATTAATCGTTCAAGATCAATTCCTTCAGAATCATAAATGGAGCCTTCAATTTCAGCTACACCGACCAATATGGCACCACCCTGAATCATATTTTGGGCCGCATGATAGCCCACATTTCCAAGCCCCTGAATAACAAAGGTTTTACCCTCAATTCCAGGTTCCAGTCCGAGGTCTTCCATATCTTCTTTATTTTTACAAGCCTCCCGGATCCCAAAATATACTCCTCGGCCAGTTGCTTCGGTACGCCCACGTACTCCGCCCTGAGGAATGGGTTTTCCCGTTACACATGCTTCAGCATTAATATCAGACTTTAATTGACGGTAAGTATCTAAAATCCAGCCCATCTCACGAGCCCCGGTGCCATAGTCGGGGGCGGGCACATCGGAACCCGGACCGAGAAAGTCTTTTTTGATCAGCTCGTAGGTGTATCGACGGGTAATCCGCTCAATTTCATCATCCGAAAAACGAGACTTATCAATCTTTATTCCACCTTTAGCCCCTCCAAACGGCACATCAACCACAGCACACTTGTAGGTCATCAGTGCAGCCAAGGCCATTGTCTCATCTTCGTTAACCGTGGTGCTAAACCGAATACCCCCTTTAGTGGGCAACTTGTGATGACTGTGTTCTACCCGCCAACCGTGAATAACCTCGATGGATCCGTCATCACGCTCGAGCGGAAAGGTAATGTGATAAACGTTATTGCAATTTTTTATCTGAACGAGAAGGCCCTTATCATATTCAGAATACTTTGATGCGTAATCAAAAGCCTTGTTTACCTGATCAAAAAACTTATAGTCCGACATAGGAAAGCATTTTCTTAAGAGATTTATCGCTACTAGCTAATCATAGAAAAATCAATAGATGACAATCGCAATATTATCCGAGAGTGTCAACATCTTTTAGTTAGATTTGAACATAGCGGCATGTACTTTTTGCCACTGATCGGGCTTGCCGTCGGTCTGCATTAATACAATATTTTTGACCGGAAAATGTATATAAAACTCACGTCCAATAAGGTTCAGAATACGCTCTTTCTCTTTTTGCGATAAGTCGCCATACAGCAAACTCAGGTGAGGCATGTAGTCATTCTTTTCGCCACAATCGAATAGCCGACAAGCATTTTTCCGCAGCTCTTGCAACTGGCTGTTTTCTTCCACATGAATAAAAAGCGCCTGATAAAAAGTATCGAGATAACCCGCCTTGGTCAGCTGTAATTCAAACGGGGCTACCGACGATGCCAGGGTATTCGCCAGCGGTATAAGCTCAGTCTCTGATGAGTTAAGTCCTCCCAATAATGTAACATGGGGCGAAAAAAGCGGGGTATCCTTTTCTTTGCTCAACTTTTTAATACGTTCCTGCAGTTTATATGCAACGTTACCACTTGGTTCTAACCAGAGCGAATAGGTAGCTGATTCGTTCATATTGATTCCCTTATTTTTTATTCCAATGCCAATTGTACGCTAATTATATGGTTACATAAATATACACCGTACCAACATTTTTTGCTCCCTGAACTGCAATTTAACGTAGTAATTTTACTCATTCAACGGCAGGTACACATGCAGATGATCGGCTGTACCCACATGGCGGATGCTTTGCAAGCCCACTGCATAAAAGGCTAGTCGAGTCAGCCCATTCTTCCATTCCGCTCGGCCGCGCGTGCGCAGATCCACGGCATGAACATACCCATTAGGCTGCACGTAATGCAGTGACTGCTGATTTTTGGGCAGCCCCATTTGAGCATAATCTTCAGGCTGGCGCTTGATGTCTGTAACAAGTAAGTCGCTGTCGGCCAAAGTGATGGTGGTAAGTGCTACACGCATAATCGGATGCAGCGAACGGTAGTACGAGTTAATTTGATCAGTCTTGGTATTAAGGCTTGAATAATACAGCACGCCATACAGCGTATAGGCCGTTACCAGAATCAAGACTCCACGTACCAGGTAGCGATGAATACCCAAGCTTTTGCGATACATAAAACTAATAACCAAACCGCATATAAGCAGGAGCCCAACAGTGGCGCCAATACCTGTGAGTAGGGCTAGCCAGCCATTAAATCCATAGCCTAGATACATAAATACCGAGGTTCGAACCAGCACTATAAAAGGAATAGTAAGGCTTACCATCAATAAAACAAGTGTAAGCAGTACTTTCTGCCAGGAAAACCTTTTCTTCGACTGGGCCTTGGAGGTCGATGATTGGGAGCTCTTACCAAGATCAGCAAGCTGTTGGTCGAATTGGTTGTTTAGCTCTACAAGCTGGTCCAGATCTTTCTGGGATGGTCCTCCACGGTCCGACATAATGGATATCTGTAACTATGATTGGGTATCACATTTTTAGACGTCAGATTCTGGACGGTGTTTCAAAGAAAAGCATAAATAAAATAGGGCTCTGGCAGAACCAGAGCCCTAGTACATCTCATCACAATCCCTAGCCCTAATTTAAAAAAAATGAATTAAGATGCCACTTTTTCCAAAAGTATTGTCCACAGGCAGTTATAACAAAGGAATAGTGATTATTTTCCCACTTTTCGCAGATACACTTGCAGGATGAAAATTCCTACCATATCAGTTAGTGATTGACGTCGGGCTGCAGGTGAAATACATTTGTAATAAACAAGATGGCCAGGCTACCAAGAAATCCAAATAGCAGTCCTGCGGGAAAATTCAAAAACATGCTGATGCTTCCCACGACCACCGAACCGAACACACCGGTAACAAGATTAGTGATAAAGCTAACGCCTTTGTTCCAGATAAACAGCTGTACGATGGTGCCAGCTATCAAACCAATAGCGATAAGGAAAAAAATTGCTGTGCCGTCTAAAACTTCCATTCCAAAAATATTGTTTTGGGTTTTCAATGATTCGTCCAAAAAATATACTTTTTTAAGTGATTTTGGAACCGCATTCTTACACGGCACTAAATATCGTATATTTTCCTGTTTGAGATCAATATTAATTGCCGATGGACGAGCCCGATATCCGCAAAATCATCCACATTGACATGGACGCTTTTTATGCGTCGGTGGAGCAGCGTGACTTCCCCGAATATCGCGGCAAGCCCTTGATTGTGGGCGGATCTCCGGAGGGACGTGGCGTGGTGGCAGCCGCCAGCTACGAGGTTCGCAAGTTTGGAGTACACTCGGCCATGCCGGCAGCCAAAGCCGTGCGACTGTGTCCCCACGCCATTTTTGTGAAACCACGCTTTGAAGTGTACCGCAAAGTGTCGAAGCAGATCCGTGAAATCTTCTACAAGTTTACGGATCTCGTTGAGCCCCTTTCGCTTGACGAAGCCTACCTGGATGTGACCGAGAATCATATTAACCTGCCGTCGGCCACGCTCATTGCCAAAAAGATTCGCCAGCTCATAAAAAAAGAAACACGGCTTACCGCCTCGGCGGGTGTAGCTCACAATAAGTTTCTGGCAAAAATTGCTTCGGATTTAAACAAACCAGATGGCATGGCTGTGATTCTGCCTGAAGAAGCCGACGAGTTCCTGGAACAACTTGAAATTGGGACCTTCCACGGCATCGGCGATGCCACCGAATCGAAGATGAAATCCCTCGGTATCCACACGGGTAAAGACCTAAAACAATGGTCGGAGATTGAGCTGGTAGAGCAATTTGGCAAAACGGGGCGCTACTACTACAACATTGTGCGCGGCATCGACCACCGTAAAGTGAAGCCAGATCGCATCCCCAAATCCATCGGCAAGGAGCGCACCTTCACCGAAGATGTGGACGACATTAGCTGGATTCACAACTTCCTGCGCGAGCTGGCCGGCAAGATTGCTGACCGACTGCATCAAAAAAATGCGGGCGGGAAAACGGTGACCCTCAAAGTACGTTACGATGATTTCAAGACTATCACACGCAGTAATTCTTTTAGTCACTATATTGATGAGGCATCTGACATTGCAGATACCGCCATTGCGCTGCTCGACGAGACGAAGGTGGGCGATCAGAAAGTTCGGCTGCTGGGTATTACGATGTCAAATTTAAACCTTAGCAAGAAGGGACATTTTAAGCAGCTCGAGATTCCGTTTGATAGTAGTCATGAGTAGTGGGTAATGAGTAGTTGAGTAGAATCTGGTTCCCTGTTCTGCCCTTCTATCTGATTCCACTGCTTTGCGGTAGAACTGGATACCAGATAGCTCAAAACATTACATTCGTCCTAAGAATTAACTTATTCCCAACAACTGTTTATCTTCGGGTGCCCGTAAAATTGAATTTTAATTAACTCTGTGTAAATCTGCGGTCAACTAATGAGCTATACCCTTTCCGATTTTGATTACGACCTGCCTGATGACTTTATCGCCCAGGAACCGGCGCACCCGCGTGACCATGCCCGGCTGCTGATCTACAACCGTGCCACAGGCAAAATCAGCGATGACTATTTCTACAACCTGCTGGAATATCTACCAGAAGAAACCACGCTGGTCGTCAACAACAGCAAAGTCGAAAAGTGTCGGCTACTCTTTGACGACGGTGACAAAGAGGTCTTCATCCTGGAGGCAGTCAACAACCGCACCGTGCGGGCGATGATACGTCCTGGCAAAAAATTCAAAAAGGGGCGAACGGTACAGCTCAGCGATGAGATTTCGGCGGAAGTGCTGGATATAGACGAGGAGGGCATCCGGACGCTAGAGATGAATCCGGTGCTCAACGATCCCGTCTATGATAAGTACAAACACACGCCTTTCCCTCCTTACATCGAACAAAACGAGGAACTGTCCGAGGAATACCAAACCATTTACGCTAAGGACATGGGTAGCAAGGCAGCACCCACAGCGGGACTCCATTTTACCGATGAGCTGTGGGACAAGATTACTGGCACCAACATCCAACAAGCCGAAGTGACACTACATGTGGGTTTGGGGACCTTCGCGCCGGTCAAAGCCGACAAGATCGAAAATCACACCATGCACTCGGAGTGGTTTGAGATCGAGGAAGGAGTAGCTAATCAACTTAACCAGGCCGAGCATATTACAGCAGTGGGCACGACCAGCGTGCGCGTGCTGGAAACAAGTCTAGAACGGCACGGGGCGTTTACATCCACCAAAACCGAAACGGACATATTTATTAGACCGGGTTTCGAATTTCAGGGCACCGATGCACTAATCACCAACTTTCACCTGCCGAAGAGCACGCTGCTGATGCTGGTGGCTGCCTTTACCGGCTTTGAAGAGATGAAAAAAATATATCAGCACGCCATCGACGAGGGATACCGCTTCTACTCCTTCGGCGACGCCATGCTGATATTATAGACTCGAACTCATCCGGGTTCTGAATTTGAAGCCGGATGAATCATAGAGCAAATCGAAGACGCATCAGATGACAAATGCAGTCATCAGATGAAGTCAGCAACTTAGTTATCTTTGTTCTGCTGTTGCTGCTTTTTCATTTCTTCCATCTTCTGCTTCATCTGCTGCTGGGCATTTTGTTGGCCCTCTTCGCCATCTACCATTTTAACCTGGTTTTTCAGCGAAGTGGACAGTTCTTCAACATCATCTTCGGATAGTACTTCGTCGAGATCTTCAATGCCTACTTTTTGCAACAGATTGTACACCATGCGATTGAACAACATTTGCTGGGCCGCAGAACTTACCTGCATCAGCTGCTGCTGGGGAACCTGCGCGCCGGATAGCTTAATCTTATTCATTACCGGCTCAAGCAGAGCTTCAATCTTCTTCGACATCTGCTCTTCCAGTTCCTTGGCATCTGTGTTCTCTTTGCTGGTCACTTCATTTCCGTTTGGATCAACTAACTTCATAGGAATCAATAATTTGTTTGGAATTACTTCACGTGCTTAACAATGATCGTAAGGATATCGTTTATCTGGACAGAAGTCAAAACTGAGAGGTAAAAGAGCAGAAGTCTGGTAATTTATAACTATATCTTACTAACTCTCACTTCTAACTTTTGCCATTGGAACTAAACAGAATGTAGATCCGTTAAATAGTTCAACATTAAAATAAATACCAAACGGCAATCATTTATCTTTCATGGCAACTACTACAAAACAAAACATTAAACAGGCAAATGCTGATTATCCAATCCACAAACTCATTCAGAAGCGATGGAGTCCACGGTCATTTTCGGATGAATCGGTAGATCCGGAACTGTTGAATCAGCTTTTTGAAGCAGCACGTTGGGCGCCCTCATCCTACAACGAACAGCCCTGGCGTTTTATCGTAGCACGGAAAGAAGATTCTGAAGCTTTTGAAAAACTTTCGCAGGTGATGAACGACTTTAACAAAGGATGGGCCAAGGACGCGCCGGTGCTTGTACTGGGATTGGCCAAAACAACCTTCGATCTGGATGGACGAAAAAACAAGCATGCCGGGCACGATCTTGGTCAGGCTATTGCTCATCTGACATTTGAGGCCACCCGCCACGAGCTGTATGTGCATCAGATGGCCGGCATCCTACCCCAAAAAGCCGAGCAACTTTACAAGATCCCGGAAGATTACGAGCCGATGACGATGTTTACCATCGGCTACAAAGGTCGGCCCGAGACGCTGGGCGAAAAGCTGCAGAAGCAGGAAACCTCAGCACGCAGCCGCAAACCATTGGATGAAATTATTATCAATAGCTAGCATATAATACCCCAAAAGACAAACGGGATTACCTGGTTATCAAGGTAATCCCGTTTTTTAATGGATTATCACTTTACTCCTCGAATACCAGCTCGTTGGGATCCGCACCGAGCTCTTTCAGATATTTCATCATCGCATCGTTAAAGGCCGGGGGACCGCAGACGTAAAACGGCTGATCAAAATCATCGATCTGCTCAGCTAAAAATTCCTTGTCGATAAAGCCATCGAGATTGATGTACTGGTCGGTATGTTCATCCGTAATAACATTGATAAAGTTATCGCCCAGCATCTTGGAAAACTCATCTTTTAGGATGATATCTTGTTCGGTCTTGTTGGAAAATATCAGCTTGTTATCACCAATTTCACCCTTCTTATGCAGATCCCTGAAAATAGCAATAAACGGTGTTACGCCAGCACCACCAGCCAAGAAAACACCCGGTCCTTGGTACTGAATAGTGCCCCAAGGCTCGTCAATGATAAACGCATCGCCTTCTTCGAGCTTGCTAACCTGCTCGGTTACGCCATTGTGGTCAGGGTAACTTTTGATCACAAACTGCAAGTGATCGCTCTTCTTCAGTGAGGTAAAAGTAAATGGACGCTTTTCATCCCGCCATCCTTTCTTGTCCACAGCTACCTCCGTGGCCTGTCCAGGCTCAAACGTATAGCCCACCGGCTTTTCAAACGTATATTTTCTTACGTCGTGTGTTACACGCTCAATATTTTCAATAATTACAGTGTGACTCATAACAGTTTACTTATTTAGATTTTCATTTAGAAAGTTCAATGTCTTTTGCCAGGCATCCTCAGCCGCCTCTTTCACATAGCGCGAGCCGGAGGGGTTGGCAAAGGCGTGTCCCGCCCCGTCGTAGATATGGATAGAATTGCTGACCCCGGTCTTATTCAATGCGGACTCAAATTCATTGACCGTTTTAGGCGGAATGCCATCATCTTCGGCGCCAAAGATCCCCAACACCGGCATCTGTAACTTCTCGAGCTGCGCCGCATCAGTCACTAATCGGCCGTAATAAATAACTGTGGCATCAATCTTTTGGGGATGAGCTAACGCTGTTTGTAACGACCAGCTACCGCCAAAGCACCAGCCGATAACACCGATATTGCCTGCACTCTGCTGCCCGGAGAGGTAATTGTAGGCTTGCGTCAAGTTATCCAGTGCTTGTTGCTCTTTCACCGATCGGGCATAAGTCCCGGCACTGTCGGGCGACTCAGCCACCTTACCGTTATACAGGTCAACCGCAAGGGCGGTATAGCCTTCGCCGGCAAGCTTATCGGCCATCATCCTGATGTTGTCGTTCAGCCCCCACCATTCGTGGATCACGATAATGGCTGGACCTCCTGATTTCATATCAGATGGCTTGGCCAGGTAGCCGGTAATGTCATTGCCATTTACGGTGGCATAGGTCACATCCTCACCGGTCACCTTGCCCGTTTGACCTAACTCCGATGCTTCATTCTGCACCGGCTTATCTCCCTTGTGCTCCATCGACATCCGATCGATAAAATCTCCTTTCTCTTCGCCAGGCCCGCAAGCTGTTAACAACAACGCGAGGCTTACACTCAGTAATATCATCCATGAATACTTCATCATAATAAATAGCTTAGGTTTAATTGGTTGACTGTTCGTTGGCCGGCACAATTCGTACGATGCCGTTGTCACTTTCCGTAGCCACGTAAATATAACCATCGGGACCCTGCCTAATGTTCCTGACCCGTCCAATTCCCCGGAATAAAATTTCATCGCCAGTCACCGTGCTGCCCTCCACATTGACCCGTACCACGTAGCCAAACTTCAGAGATCCCACCAGCAGATCGCCCTTCCATTCAGGATATTTATCGCTGGTCACAAACGTCATCCCCGACGGTGCGATTGACGGATCCCAATACCATTCGGGCTGCTCCATCCCTGCTTTTGCCGTATCCGGCGTTATCTCGGAGCCATCGTAGTCGATGCAAAAACAGATCTCCGGCCAGCCGTAATTGTTGCCAGCCTCAATAATATTGATCTCGTCACCCCCTCGCGGCCCGTGCTCATGTTCCCAGAGCTGTCCCGTTTCGGGATGAATATCCATACCCTGTGGATTGCGGATGCCGTAGGCAAAAATGGCGTCGAGTCCCTTTCTCCCTACAAAAGGATTGTCCGCGGGGATACTCCCATCGTCATTCAGCCGATAAATTTTTCCCATGTCGCGGGTAATATCCTGGGGATTCTCGTCGCGATTGCCGCGTTCCCCAATCCCAAAGAAAACATGGCCTTTACCGTCGAACTCAATCCGGCTTCCAAAATGTTGTCCGCGCTGGCTGTTGGGTTCAGCCTTGTAGAGCACTTCCTGATTGGTGAGACTCTTGCGATCATTGCTTAGCCGTGCCCGCATCAGCGCAGTGTTCGCACCACTGCCTCCTTTAGGACTTGAATAGGTCATATAGATCCAACCGTTTTGCTCGTAGTTAGGATGGACAGCAATGTCGAGCAGGCCGCCCTGCCCACGTGACCACACTTCAGGAACGCCATCAATGGTCCCAACAATTTCACCTTCACTATAGTGATATAGCTCACCGCCGCGGTCGGTGATCAGCATATCGCCATCGGGCAGCCAGTCCATACCCCACGGCACACGGATCTCCGAAATAATCGTTTCCACCGTGTAGCTATCACTTCCTTGTGCGGTGGCTGACCCTGATGGAAGAGCTATTAAAACAATCGCTGCGATTAGCGTCCAGAGGGAAAACAAATATTTATTCATGATACCAAAACGATAGTTGGGATTGAAAAACAAGGTACTAGTTGAATACATAATCTCCACCTTTCGTTCAGCCTGCTACACAAAAGAGAGGTACCCCCCCCATTAATTTTAAAAGAGATGCTCTAAAATTGACGGTTGTTATTTAGCCAGCGAAGCGAGATATTTACCTTCCTTTCAAATATATGCGCCCGTAGCTCAACTGGATAGAGCGTCTGACTTCGGATCAGAAGGTTGGGAGTTCGAATCTTCCCGGGCGTACTGCTTGAAACATTCCAAAAACCCCGCTTGTTTAATGATAGGCGGGGTTTTTTGTTAGTATTAGCCCCATCTTCTGCCTCTTCCGTATGAAATATTTTCATAATTCATACATATTTTACTGGACTGATGTTACATATGATGTTACATTACTCTCCAACCTTAACCACTCATATGAAAAACTATGGCCAGTCTAAGAAAGCGCAATAACTACTACTCTATCGTTTTTGCCACGCGGGTTGATGGCAAACTCATTCAGAAAACCTATGCTCTTGGTACCAAGTACAAAAAGATAGCCGAACAAAAGAAATACCAATACGAAAAATTACATGAAGCTGGTGAGATAAATCCATTTTCGGATGACTGGAATCTGCAAGAGTACGAAAAGATGCAGGAGTTGAAAGGTACTTCCGTAGTAAGTCCCATCTTAAACGAGCTTCAAAAGAAATTTTTAAGAGAAAAGACAAATGTTACTGCAAAAACCAAGAGAACTTACAAGTACATCATACGTCAATTTATGGAAGGAGTTGGCTATACAATGCCCGTTACAAGAATTGATGCTGATGATATTCGCGCGTTTTGTCTTCGAGATGACTTAGCCAATGCATCAAAAAAGAATTACCTAAAACACTTGAAAGTATTCTTTAACTGGCTGGTAGCGGAAGAATACATAGAAACCAATCCCTGCGATAAAATTGCCTTGCCAAAGGTTCGAGATAATCTCGTAGATAAGATTATTGAAGAAGATGATCTTGACTTAATTTTCAAAAAATTCCGAGAGTATCAGTTAAAACACAAAAAGTCTGGCAACATACACTCCACCGATCAGATGCAGCTTTGGTTTAAACCCCTGATCACACTGGCTTTTTATACTGGAATGAGGCGTAAAGAAATCATCCAATTGCGGTGGGAGCATATCAACCTCAAAGAAGGATTTATTAGAGTTACTGATACTAAAAATGGTTCAGAACGAACAATACCAATTTTTGAAACTTTATATTGGCGTTTAGTTGCCTGGAAAAAACTTATGGGCAATCCTAAAAAAGGATTAATTTTCCCGAGTCCAAAATCAACGCCTAATCGAGAAATTGCAATGACGGGGGATAATGTCTCTAAACGTTTTAAATTTTACGCCACAGAGGAAGCTAAACTGAAAGACACTGTAAATTTTCATGGCCTCAGACATTCTTGCGCAACCTTCATGCTACGCATCGGCTTCAATGTAATTGAAGTTAAAAATATGCTTGGCCATAAAAGTCTTGAAGTAACCAATCGCTATGTTCACTTGGTTGCGAAAGATCTAATGCGTTCTGCTAACCGAAATGGTAAAATGAACTATCTGAATGAAGCATAATATTTCGGCTACAAAATTTGACTCTTTATCAAAGAGAGATTTGTTACTTAAGCTTACGGCTGATCGATATTCCAAACTCTCCAATGATTTAAATTTTGAATCTGATATTAAACGATATCAGGCTACCAGTATCACAGCTATAGCATACCTGAAAGAGACCAATCAATATCGCAGGCAACTTCAGCTCTGCCTTAAAAATTTCGCCGGTAGAACAGCCGAGACTTTTCACCCGGAGTTTATTTCAGCCGTTAAAAAATTGTACCAGCAGCATTTAATAAATCTTGGCCGGGGCGTTATTGAATTCTCTGAGCAAAAAGTAAACCGAAAGAAATTCCTGGATTTAGATTTCAGTGGTGCTGAAATTAACAATGCCCACTTCTCCGGGATCCTGGAAAATCTTTTTAATGAGTATGGGGAAGATGTTCTTAGTCTGGACCATGCTCCCTGGAGATGTAGAATGGCCCGCATCTATAATTGCTCAAAAGATAGCATGAACCGATTGGAAGGCAAGCTTCGGACCATTGGACAATTCGGTTGCCTCGATGATGCTATTTCATTTTTAGAGGTCCGCATAGGCTTGCACGGCAAATATACCTTTAAGGTGTTAGTTGATAATTTGGATGAACTAATCAATGATTTCCTTATTGACAGCTCCAACGGACATATCAATAAAGTGAAAGCTCAACAACCAATTGATGAACTTGTAAAAGAAGCAGCCAGGAAATATGAAATTCTAAACTCGCCTACCTATCTCGTTAATCCAGAAGCTTACAAGTCAATTCTCAAACACCGGATTAAATCTACCATGAAAAACAGAAAATTTTCTTAAAACAGGTTGAAATCTGTATAAACATACCTATCCTTCTGTCAATTAGAGCCTTGTTTTTCATGAATAATTACAGATTTTGATTTTCAGTACTTAAATGCCCTGTTGATTTTCAAAATCTGTTTTTTTCTGGTAGTGTATTTTATTAGGGTTTGCCTTTTCTTTAGCGCCATAAAATTTTTGCAACCCCAAAGATATCATTTATGAATTCTCCAGACCCCAAGGAAAATATCATGGCAACTATAGCCATTCTTGATGCCAAATTAGATACCATTCTTAATATGCTGAATGCAGAACCTGATAAATCAAAATTCATGACAGCGAAAGAAGTTGAAGCTCTAATTGGACTACATCATCGCAGTATACTCAATAGAAGCAACCTGCCTCCTGAAGACAAAAACTTTGTACCATTTCACCGGTTTGGAACACGCCGAAAATATTTTGAGCGTAAAGTCATAGAAAAAATATTTTTGCCATAAGTGTAACAAATCACGACTAAAATACTCTTGTATTTATTTATTTTTGTAACTGAAAAATAAGTCAAGTAGGAGTGACCTATGCTGAATACCAGTCAACAAACGCTACAGGTACCCAATACAAAACAGATCAACAGTAAAAAGAAAGTGCTTACTCTTATCGAACAGCTTTCTTCAGTAGTTCAAGAAGTGCGCTCTGAACATCCGGATCAAGCCGCAGGTGCGGTTGCTCGGATAGCTGATCTTCGATATCACCTACAAGCTTTTTAATCTCTTTCATGCGGTTATCAAGCAACTGCTTTTCTTTCAGCTCTTCGCTAATATCGGCCATTTCATTAACGGTAAATGGTGTGCCCTCTCCCGTTAATAGCCAATTAAGATTTATCCCTGATTGTGCAAACCGTATTAGCGTGGAGCTGTTTACTTCCGTCTTCCCTCCATTTTTTATCTCCGAAATCACAGACCGATTTACTCCCGTCTCCCGCTGCATTTCAGACACATTTCCATCGTAATACTCTTCCAGCAGATACCGGACATTATCTTGTAATATTTCGCCAGACTTTTTTTCCAAAATTCCTCTTTTCCTATCCTATTGGTTTTGGTGCGGTTAACGTAATGTCCCTTTATTTTAAGTTACGTACACATCATTTTTAATTGTTTCGTTGTTATCACATCACTACTTTAGCCCTGTAGGTATCGGTAATGTTTACGTGTAACCATCCGATTATACTACTTACCCTTTAATTTTAAAAGACAGAAGTACAATTGTGAACGGACCAATTACAAAACATGAAATTAACCGGCTACGCCTAGCCGTCATAAAAGGCCAGATAATGGAGCAATATGATACCTATGATGATTTTCGCAAAATCCTGTTTCCTGATATCAAGCTAAACACCTTCCGACAGTGGTTCAAAAAACCATATTACATTTCAGATCATCGCTTGTGCAAAATGGAACGAGCATTAGGGATTTCGGAGCAGGTTCTTACCCTCATTCTCAACAAAAAATTTGATCTCCCCATGGGAGCTCTTTGTAAGATCAAAGGCATTCGACTAACCCTTTAACCAATCGTAACCTATGGCCAAAATACGTACTCGCTATACCCTTGGGGATACCATCCAGTTCATAGACAGCGATGGCAACAAACGTAAAGAAATCGTCCGCATGATCGAAACACAGATCGTAGAAGGTTACGACCTCTGGGTGATTTACGGATATGGTGACGACCTCTATAAGCTCAACCATGTGAGCGAACACAAAATTCTAATATCTCAACGACAAATAAATGAGCAGCAGCAACACCCGGGAAGAGTCCCTAACACTAGTATCGCCAAACAACCGGCAAGAACCCGATGACTACGGGCCAGCAGTATCGAATTCTCAAAATGAACCTTTCGAATATGTCGACAGCTCCGATCCGTTGGACTTTGGTTGGTACCGCAATGAAACCGATGGTACCAGCCGACGAATCGGCACCTTCGATATTGAAATACATTCCAAGATCATCCGCTATAATCCCGAAACACTAAAATGGGATTCAACGCTCTATGAATGCCAGGTGAGCTGGTTGAGCCCAGAAACCCGAACACTTACACAGAGCGAGCTCTTTGTCCTGGAACCGGAAGATCTGTTGTCCAAGAAAGCATTTCAGATTCAGATCTTTAAGCATTCCTATCAGTCGGCTCGCTTTAAATCGGATGATGAGATCCTCTTCTTTATGAGCTTCCTATGCAACCGCTGGCAGCCGCAAACCGTGTATGAGTTCAATTACTACGGGTTTATTGAACATCACGGGTACACCTTTTACCTGACCCGCAACGCCCTAATTAATATTCCCGAGGACCACCTTCGAGAACCCCAATACATGATAGCGCCCGACCGAGACTCTGGCCTGTTCCCCATGGTAGCTGCCGACACTACCTTTTATGTTAAACCCGGACGCATTGAACCCGCCCCATTGTTAGATCTTCCATCGCCAACAGATGGCTTTTACAGCGATGAGGAACATCATCTATTTACCGGGAAAGAGCTCCAGTACTTTATCGATACCGTGCGAGATAAATTTGGAGAGCTTATCGCCGGACAACAACCCGAGAAAAAGGCGGAAGGATATCTCATTTTCTCCTATATGCTCTCCTTTCTGTTTTTCGACGAGACCTACGATGTATTTAAACATGTGGTCTTTTTGTACCTATTTGGAGAACCATCAACCGGTAAGGGACAACTGTCACAAATTATGCTCAATTTCTTTGGCCAATCCTTTACGGACGTGGATTCCAATCCTACGCTTAAATCCGCCGAAAACAAGCTGGCCAATCACAGCAAGATCCCCGTAATCATGGATGAGTTTGTCCCCGGAAAAGGCAAGATCACGCCACAGGTATTTAACATGTGGTACGAATTGCGACAACGTGGGGTAAGCGCCTCCCACGATCGGACCAAAAACGCCTGGAGTCCTGTTCGGTCACAATTGATGTTTATCTCCAACTATAAACCGACCGAAGACCACTTTCGTTCGCGGTGTATTATGATCGAATATGCCAAAGACAAACGGGGTTCGGTGGATAATCTTTGGTGGTTTGAAAACCACAAAAAAGAGATGCAGCGACTTTTCCTGTCGCTGCTTTACAAGTTTAATGACTTTAATCGGGAGCTGTTCAAAAGTGAGCTACTCTGGACCAAGCGCCTGCTTACCGAAGCCGTTGAGGAAGAATTAGGGCGACGAAGTGACCAAGAAGGCGTTCGTTTTCAGATTAAAGACCGTCAAATCGAAAATATGGCAGCCCTTATTACGGTGGATCTATTTGTCTGTCGGCCCGGTGATGTCCAGTTCGCGGAATTGGTTGAACAGTCAGCTCAAGAAAGAGCCAAGGTAAGCGAAGAGGATCTACGGGAGATGCAGAACCTGCTACGGGATTCACGCATATCCACCGAGATATTCCGCTATGGTGTGGAGTTTTTAGCCAATTCAGCAGAACGAGAAGTACACCAAACACCACTTCAGCAGTTCTTGGCCAGCATTGAGATCATGAACGATAACGGGGAGCTACCGAAACGATACTACGGCTGGAACAGCAAGGATGGACTGGTCATGTACTGGAGCGGCATTTGGGATGCCTACACCAACTATAACAAAGGCCGGGAGTATATCAGCCAAGATATTATCCGGGAAGAGATTGAGGCTCTTGATCAGCACGGGAAAGCCAAAACGAATTATTACAGTTATGAGGATCCGGTGAAGGGTACCGTTAAAGAAAGCCGACATGGCTATCATATTCCCCGCAAACATCTAACGCCAACCTGGCTACGTGCATTTGGCAAGCGGGAGGAGGCGAACATCATGTTGGAAGAGCAAGGTCGCCAGCCCTCCACCGAATACCAGACAAGCACCGGTGATAGCTCGCCACCATTTTAGGCGAAAATTGGAGAAATCCATGATTTTCTAAGAATTTGAAAACACCGTCTTATTTTCTTAGAAGTTCCATTTCTCCCCCAAACAACACCCTGTAAGTATAATAATAATAGTTAGTTAGTAAATAATAATATATCTAAGAAAACCACTAAGAAACGACTAAGAAGTCTAAGATCGGTCTAAGATATCTAAGATGATTCTTTGCCAATTTCTTAGACACTTAACCTATAGTTTTTACTGCACTTAACCTTGGCCTCTAAGAAAATAAGAAAGACTATGTCTAATTTTGAAAATCCTGAAAATACCACCAACCCGATGGGAAATATGCCCTCCAACAATGAAGATTTCATGACGATTGGAGAAGCGATCAGCTACATGTGTGAAAAACTGGGACGCATCTCCCGGACCACCTTTTACCGATGCGGCTATCGTAAAATGATCACCGTGCGCAGTTACGGGCGGAATAAAAGTACTGGCCGTGAAGCCGTTAAGCTGTGTCGCAAATCAGAAGTGGATTATATCATTCAGACCATTCAGGAAAATCCCCATGCCGAAAACTTATAACCGCGTAGATGAAATGCCGATTACCCGACAAAAGGTGGTAAAACCATCTATATCTACTGAGTATCTGACAGCAAAAGTAGATGAAATCAACCGCCAGTATCACGATTTCAACAGACTCCATCTATATGTAGATGAAATGAGGCAACGCATCCAGGTGAATTATATAAATGAGGATGGTTTTGATATTCCGCTGACAAGCTGGCTCGATATGGGACAAGTTGGGACGTACCTCCACAATTACCAGCGTATGTTCTGCCTGGATCCCAATCGCCTAGATCGTTTCTTTAATATAGATGAAGCTACGGTGATTGTACCTAGCAGCTGGCTCCGCCCGACAAGAAAACGCTCGAAGGGCATTGCCAATGGGTTTATCTACATGAGACAAGCGTATAAGGGGATAATACCTAGACGAAAACCTATTTTTGTTAGACCAAACGCAGAAGAAATAGGTCTTTTTGATATTGTGGATGGAAATTCGACCTACTTTGTGGCCAAAAAGATTGGGATGAAATCATTACCGATTGTTATAAAATAAAAACTCTCTATTTCATCTATTTGTTCAATCGTATAACTGTTATCTTAACCCTCCATTAAACAAGTTTATTTGAACGAAACGCAATGAGTTTACATATAGGCGGTAGTTGGGATCCTTTAGAACGTATTAAGGAATTGGTAAACAACCTGAGAGCCCTTAGCTCCATTCCTGATGGCGGAACAACAAGTTTTTCTACTATCGATTTTATTCGACCGGTTTCTATACTGCCCATTGCCAGCTATGCATTTGATCATAACATCACGATACAAAATGCCAATTCATACTTAGATAGTATTGAATTTCCTGATGGAACGAATACTTCTGAATTCAACAAAATTGGGCAAACTTACTTCCCCATTACAAAAGCTGACCTAAAATCAGCCAGTAGAGACGGGCGGGAAGAAAAGCTGAGATTTTTATCTGACCAATACCCAAAACTTTTGCGGCGCAATATTGACGACCAAGAATTTCTTGACCGAGTTGGCAATAATGTATTCTATCTTCTTATTTCCGAAATGGTTGATAATATTATGGAACATTCAGAAGCGGATTTAGCCTATATATTTTCCCAGTTTTGGCCAGCCAATAACTCCTGTGAAATCTGTCTTCTGGATAACGGGATAGGAATTTACCAATCCTTAAAAAATGCGGGCAGAAGTGTTACCGATGATATGGATGCCCTAGAAAAAGTAATTCGTCAGCATTTATCTGCCAAAGACGAATTTGGCTCACAGAAAAGAGGTACCGGAATTAAAAACACCATTAATTTGCTATCTAATAATGAACTAAATGGCTATTTTTGCGTTATAAGTGGTAATGCCGGCTATTTTATTGACAATAATGGGCGGAATCACTTTATTAATTTGACACAGGTTAGTTGGAATGGCACCATTATTTGTATGGGATTCCAAAAACCACCTAAACACGTCGACATATATGAGTATATTCGATAAACATATCAATCTCCAAAAAGAGTTTGATGTAAGTGCCTTAAATAATAGGGCTACTGCTAAAAAATTGGTCAAGAGTATTCAAAGCTCATGGGTTAATACTGTTGTTTTAGACTTTTCCGATATAGAGTTCGCTTCTCGTTCTTTTTTAGATGAGCTGAATTCACATCTACCTCATATCGAAAAAGAAGTTAAAAAGACAAATATGAATGCTTCTGTGAGAGAAATGGATGAATTGGTGCAGCAGCCAAATCGTCAAGCTCATTCACCTTTAAATAACTCCGAAAGTTACTCTGAATCTGAGTTACTGACTTTTTAATTATCTTTTACATCGATACAAGCTGCCTAATATATAACTACTCTTCTTCAGAGCGGCCCTCCCTATAATACCTCAATCTTGTTTTATCTCTTCACTTTTGAAATAGCTCATAAGCAGTACCCGATTCAAGATCGAAGTCTATTCATTTAAAGACAGTAGTCCATTGTGAGTTTCACTTGAATATTTATAGACCTTTTAGTAAGATTATCTTACAATATGTAATAAAATTATACGACTTATGAATAAAGAAGAAGTAAAAAATGCACTAATTAAACAGATTCAAGCTAACCATCAATTAACTACTGGTGAAGAAATCGAGATTGATGAAAATACTGTGCCCTTCGAAGAATTGGATTTTTTTGATAGTTTATTAGCATCTGAAGTAGGCATAGACCTCCAAGATAAACTAGATTGTGATTTTGAGAAGATAAAAGAAGCTTTCGAAAAAGCTGAAATAGAAGGTAAATCAATTGATGAGATGGCTAAAATAATTTTAAGTGTTGAGGAGGAATAATGACAAATTTAAAACAATCTATAGCTAATCGATTAAAGGAAGCACGTGTAAATGCTGGCCTTTCCCAAAATCAGGTAGCTCAAATAATAGGACTAAATAGGCCATCAATTTCTGAAATTGAAGCAGGTAGAAGAAAGGTAAGCGCAGAAGAGTTAGTTAAATTTTCAGAAATATATAAAGTGAAATTGGATTGGCTTACTTGTAAAGAATCAGAATCAAACGACGATATCAAAGATAAGCTAGAATTTGCAGCTCGTGAATTATCTGATGTAAAGGGAGAAGATCTCGATAAGGTAATAAAAATTTTAACTGCTTTTAAAAGTTCGTAGAAGTGTCCAACTCTAAAAAAAAGCTAATAGAAAAAGCCTTAATAACCGCTTTAAGAGAAAGAAAAAAAATTAGCAACCACCCATATAAGCCCTTCTGTTTGTACGACTTTATTGAAAAACAAGAGGTCGAAATTAAATTTGTAAATATTTCTAGTTTAGAAGGTATTTATAGCAAAGAGCCGGGGCCACTAATTCTATTAAGTTCGCTAAGACCACATGGGAGACAATATTATAATTGTGCGCATGAATATGGTCATCATGTATTTGAACATGGAATGGAATTAGATGAGATTACAAATAATCATGATACTAGTAGCTACAATCCTAATGAATTTTTAGTAGATGCTTTTGCTGGTTTCTTGTTAATGCCGAAGTCAACTGTTAAAAGAGCTTTTAATATAAGGGACGTTGGGTTGAAGAAAGTTAAGCCTATAGATGTTTATCGGGTTGCATCAAATATTGGTGTAGGTTATAAGACACTGGCGTTCCATCTATACAGATCATTACGGATGATTGATAGATCAGTTTATCGGAAATTATCGAAAGTAAAGGTAAGTAGCATCAAAGAAGAGATATTGGGCCAACGGTTTCCTGGAGAATTAATTTTCGTGGATAAGCAATGGGAGGGTAGGCCGATTGATCTTCAAGTTAATGATTTGATTGCTGTTAGTGATGATTATGAGATTGAAGAAAGTTATCTAAAAAAAATAGACCAGATAGATAATAATTTGATTTTAAAAGGTCATAAAACTGGAATTGGTAGAATTAAACTTAATTCATCTAAAGAAGCTCACTTCGTAAGAGTCTCTCGGGATAAATACAATGGCTTTAATAAGTATAAGCACTTAGAGGAGTAGTTACTATGTCAGAATTAACTGTAGTTGAAAGTTCTAAAAGCATTTCAGATGCATGGGCACAATCCTTTAAAAAGATTTATGATGATGGAGATATATCACCGTTAGTTATATCCGTTACAGGTTTCTCTGGAGATATGAAAACTCCAGAAGATACGGATATACGAATTGCTCTTGACATATCACTCAAAGAACTTAATGAAAGCAGTGTCCAAACAGTTGCCAATACTATATTCCCATGGTCGCTATGGAACAAAGATAAGCCTAGAGAGGAATTATATGAACGTCATGACAAAATATTGCCATCCATCAGAAGTTGTGACGCTAATAAAAGAGGGCACTATTTTAGAAGAATGATCTCATTTGATAAACCGGTAGGTGGTATTAATCAACTTGAAAAAGTATTTGATGTTTGGGATAGCTCACATCGTCATTCTGGTTTACAAGTCGCTTTTTTTGATCCTAATAGAGATCATATTCGAAGTCCATACTTAGGATTTCCTTGCTTACATCAAATATCTTTTGACTGCTATGGTGCAAATGGTGCCGATGGGATGGGCATCACAGCTTTTTATGGAACTCAACATAACCACCGGAAGGCGTATGGTAATTTACTAGGTTTGTCAAGGCTTGGAATGTTTATGGCCCATGAGATGGATTTAGAATTCGTGCGATTAAACTGTGTTTCTGGGCTTGCAAAATTCAGTGGTAGTTTTAGGAAAACAAATGAGTACGTTGAAGAATTGGTTGAACTAATTGAAAGTAAAATAGACTAAAAATCTTCTTAGAATTACCAGTAATCCGAAAAGGATTCATATATTATGGATAATAAATTTATCGTTTTTGAAGGTCCCGATAACATTGGAAAAACAACATTGTGCAACAAAGTTTCAGAAATATTAACCCAAAAAAATAAAACCTGCGAAGTACACTCCTTTCCTGGTAACCAAAAAGGGACATTAGGAAAATTTGTACATAACTTTCATCACAACCATCAAAAATATGGGGTTACCAATATTCCAAATATAAGCTTACAGCTTTTTCATGTTGCTGCACATTTTGATACCATTGAAAAGAATATTAAACCCGCTATTGCAAATAATGAGTACCTCTTGTTAGATCGTTATTGGTGGTCAACCTACGTGTATGGAAAGGTTAACAATATTAAGCAATCTCTATTAGATAAACTTCTCGAGATAGAAAAACTAGCCTGGAAAGAACTTTTGCCAGATACTATAGTATTATTGACTAATGACTCACCTTTTGAAGGAGCAGCAAGTGAGGAATGGCTCCAACTTCGAAAAGAATATCTAAAAATAGCTGAAAATAGTACAACCCCAGAGGTGATCCAGTTTAGTAATGTTGGTGATATTGAAGACAATGCACAAAAACTAATTAAGCTATTTTAAATCCAAAATTATTCATGTCAGATCTTCGACAAAATATTTTAGAGTTAAAAACAGATGATCATGCAACTAACAAAGGATTTTATTCGGAATTATTATCAGAACTAGCACCTGCTAAACCTACCGAAGTTTATAATACATATTGGTATTTTGCGGCAGAACGGCAGAATGTTTTTTTCAACAAAATAAAGAAAAAACACCCGCCTTGGTCTAAAGATAGGATACTCAGAAAATATAAGTTTACAAATGCATATCGAGCAGCCGACCGAGTAAGCCAGTACTTAATTCAAAATGTTATTTATGATGATGATCATGATTTAGAGGATTTATTTTTCAGAATTATTCTATTCAAAATTTTTAATAAGATTGAAACATGGGAATTACTAAAATCCAAATTAGGTGAAATAAATTACAAAACATTTGATTTCTCGACTTATAATGAAGTTTTAACTGAGGCACAAGATTCTGGTAAAGCTATCTATTCAGGTGCTTATATAATGGCATCTGGCAAGAGTGCATTTGGATATTCAAAAAAACATAGGAATCACCTTGCTTTAGTTTCTAAAATGATGGAAGAGAACCTACCATTAAAAATTGCTACTGCTGAATCAATGCAGGAGGCTTTCACATTGATTAAATCTTATCCATCGATCGGTGATTTTTTAGCATATCAATATGTAACAGATATTAACTATAGTAAAATTACTGATTTTTCAGAGACTGAATTCGTTGTACCAGGACCTGGAGCAATCGATGGCATTCATAAATGTTTCTCTGATTTAGGTGGGCTAAGTGAAACAGAGATCATTAAAATGATGTATGAAAGGCAAAGTCTTGAATTTGAAAGATTGGGCATAAAGTTTAAAACCTTATGGGGTAGGCCCCTTAAGCTGATAGATTGTCAAAATCTATTTTGTGAAGTGGATAAATATTCACGAGTAGCTCACCCAAATATAAAAGGGAAGAGTGATAGGAAAAGAATCAAACAAAAATACTCACCTACAAATAGATCTTTACACTATTGGTTCCCACCGAAATGGGGAATAAATGATAGAGTGCAAAAATTTTATGAGGAGTTGAGTTAATATGTAATAGCTTCTCAGTCTTTATCAATTATTTCAATTTTGCGTTTAGTTAAGTCAACTGACATTTTGCCTCCTTTGTTTTTGCGTAAGTGTCTATACACTTCGTACGAATTTAGAATAGCATTTTCCCACTCTTTAAGTGACCTTTCACTGACTTCAAAGGGATCAACTAAAACCTCTATAGTTTTCAAAATTTCATAGTCAAGTGTTTCAACCCCTTGAAAGAAATTATTTTGTTCGGCAAATGGATAAATATAGGCAGATATTGCTTCCTCAATTATAGCCGCTCGAGCTCCGTCTTCAACTTCATCGATACTTGGAACACTTTTTCTTTTAACGTTTAAAAGTTTTCTAAGGACTGGTGACCATCCTAAGTATGCCGCAAACCCATAGTGAAAAATATCGTGAAATCTATAACCATCATCTTCATAAGAGTTGTCTGTTATTGGATCCCCAACCTGGTCGCCATCTATGAATACAGTGACTAATGTATCATCACCTTTCGTGGTCTCTTCAAACTCCAACTCAAAATTTCTTGGCAGTTGCTCGCCTTCAGGGAAATCATCATCAAATAAATGATATTGAGCGTTGTCTATTGACTTCCACCGGTTTTGTGTTTTCTCAAGATTTTTTTGGGCAATCTTCTCCAAATCAAGATTTGCTTTGGTGGCAACATTAGATAAATACCACAAAACATCACCGAGTTCTTCTTCTAAATGGGGTTTAAACTCAACATAAGCATCTCCATCTCGCAATCTTTTCTTAAATTCAGAAATGGTTGACCCAATCTCTCCCACTAATCCTAAAATTGGGACCAAATAATTGATCAATTTATTTTCGTCTTCTCCTTTTGGGTTTTGATCGGTCTCTTTTGACTTTATTTGGTACTCTCGTAGATCCATAATAGGAATACTGGATTAATAAATGGCTTCTAACACGTCTTATTAAAAATAAAAATAGAGCAAAATGAAAGAATAGAGAATACATATATACAAAAATGCTACCTATAGTATACCAAACCTATGGTCAAGTTCGTGATAAAATTATTGTTGTAATATCACGGCTGGGACATTTCGAGCCTCATGAACAAGTAGCGGTTCATTCCCTCATTGCCGACATGATGAAAGCGAGAGGCCAAGAAGAGCTCATTGAAGAATATGGATTAGCTCCCTTCCCCTAGAAAGTACTAACTATAGAACGGACCTTTTGCGAAAAAATAATGTCCCTGGTTCGCTTCTCTCATGCCGAAGATCCCTATGAGGATCACGGAAATAAGGTCCGGCATACCTACGACATTCACATGCTGCTAAAGCAACCGTCAATTCAAGACTTTGTTGAAAGCGATAAGCTGGATGAAATGCTGCTTCAAGTCGGAGCCGATGATATTGAAAGCTATGGCGACAAATACGATTGGCTGTACGATCATCCTGCCTCGGCCCTGCTTTTTGACAAACCCGAAGAAACCTGGGATAAGATCAAGCCTGTTTATAGCGGTACTTTTAAAGAGTTGGTAATTGGCGATCTTCCGGAAGCTGATGCTGTACTCAGTGATATTAAGAGGGTCGCCGAGCGTCTTAAAGCTATCGATTGGGAGATTTAAATCCCGGAAATTTAATTTCTTGGTATATTAAAACCCGAAAGTTTAATTCCATTCATTTGCCTCATCCCTTAAAACCTGATTATTAATTTTTATTGTGTAAAAGAAAAGTCACTCAGTCATAATCTTCGCAAATCCACAATAACGTAATCACAGAAGAATAACTATCTAAATAAATTGACTCTTCATTCAGCAATAACCCATCCTCTTCTAGTTTAGGGAACCAATCTATTGCATCACAAACCTCTTTCTTTCTCTTTTCTCCATTGTCAAAAAATACTTTTGGCGTTGAATTAATTGGCAGAGCATCTTCCTCTAAATACCCCAGATAGAAATCATCTGTACTGGCAACCCATTGAATTTGACCCTCTTCAGAAAAAACTACATAACAAGGAATATCCCCATATTTCGTATATTGAATGCAGGCAGATGTAATACTAGAACCCAGTTCTTCAGAAAGGTTTTCCAAAAGGCTGACACTCAATTCTTTGCTACTTGTTATATCTCGAACTAAATACTTTGGCATCAATAACTCTGCTGCAAAGTTGTTCGCCTCGTATTCCCGGTAATCTGTTTGGCTTGATTTTTTATTCCATTTGTTGAAATCATACTCTTGACAAACGAAGTTCATCAGTTGTTTATGTAACAGATGATGACCGAATTCGTGTGCTAATACGAACTTTTTCTTAGGTAGATAATCAATACAATCATCTATGGTAATCATAGATTTATCAGACGCTCTCGAAAATAGAATTCTTCCTTGCGCCCCATCTATCTGTTCATATTTGACAAAAGCATTTCTAACTGCACAAAGGTCTTCTATTTCTCCTAGATCTATGCTTCCATCGATAAAAAATTCTTTTCTTATTTGATTAGCGACTCTTGCAGCCCTATTCCTCATCTTCTTTTTCTAGCTTTTCAATAAGTTGTAAAAGCTGTTCATCATTGAACATTTTTAATGCATCTTCATCGCTTATATCATCTAATTTGGAGAATTGAAAGGCAAACTTAGACTCAGGTGACTCCATATTTGAAAGAATAGATTTTAGAGAAATGTCCTGGCTTTGTGATTTAAGCAGTTCTTGTGCTCTTTTTAGGAGACTTTTCTTTTCTCGTGCTTTTTTAAGTTTATTCTCAGCTAAAGCTTTTTTAAATGTATTTACTCCCTCCTCCTCAAGCTTATCCAAATCATAGCCTTTACTTTTCAAGTATTCATCTCTAGCCGTTTTATCTTCAAACTCACCTAACCACGATAGTATTTTGGCTAATTTCTTCATATTAGTTCTACCATCAATTTTTCAGATTATCGAGAAATTTTTCACAAGCTCTTCGAAGCCTTTTTTTAGCATTATATACCTTTTGTCGTGAGTCATAGTTTAATTTATCCGCTATTTCATCTGCTGAATAACCTTCTTCTTCGAAAAAAAGCAATTCTGCAAGTTCTTCATCAATTTCTACTAGGTGATCAAACAATTGGTCCCTTAAATCTTCTCCATGTACCTCTTCAAGTACACTCACCTCACTTTCCAACAAATCGAAAAAACTATCAGCAGATTGATCATTACTTGCATGATGAGTGGTTGACGTACTTTTTAAATTAAAGTGATTGCTGATTTCACTGGAAATACAACCTTTTAGAAAATTCTTGAAACTCGGGTTTGTATCAGGATCCCAAGATCTATGATCATCACTATTCTCATCTAATACCTTTCTTATTGCCCTGCCAACAAAATCTTTGGCACTCATTCCTTGTGTGGTAATAAAATTAAGTCTGTAGTCAGCAAAACTGATTAAATCTTTATACAGATCATCAAGTTCGTCATCCGTCAAATCATCAATGTATTCAAAAGCTCTTGAACTCATAAATCATAACCCTCTATAGACTATAGCTGTTTTCTCATATTAATTTTCCACGGGATGGAAAATCCGGTCAACTTTTCAGCTATATATAATAGAAGGCTAACAAAAACCAAAATATCACTACAGCTATGAGTAACAATGATAGATCAGTTTATCGAAGAAGCGATGGTAAATGGGCAAACAAAAAAGATTCTGCTTCAAAAGCATCCTCCGTACATGATACGCAAAAAGATGCTGCTAAAGCGGCGAAGAAGAATTTAAATAACCAAGGTGGTGGTGAGCTCAAAATAATGGGAAGAGACGGTAAAATTCGAAGTAAGGATACCATCTCTCCCGGTAACGACCCATTTCCGCCACGTGACAAGGAACATTAACAAACAGTCAAATTTCAAACCAATAATCTCAATATTATGAGTAATTCAGATAAAGGAAAAGGTAAGGAAGATGCCCCAGGTCAGAATAAAGAGTTTACAATATATGTAAACGCAACCCCAGAAACCTGGACCGGAAAAGAAATATCATTTAGTGAAGTCACTAAGTTAGCTTTCGAAAATCCTCCATACGGAGAATACACAGAGTACCAAGTAGTATACTCAGAAGCCCGGGGAAATAAAGAAGGGACTTTAGCTGAAGGACAAACCATAAAGATAAAAGAAGGTACAGAGTTTGATGTCAGCGCAACTGATAGATCATAATGAAGATCTCAAAAAGTTAGTAGAGAGTGGGTTAGTTCTAGAAATCAAAAATAACTTCCTCCTGATTCACAGGATACCATATTTAAACTCTATTAGTGAAATTAAATATGGGACATTGGTTTCCAAGCTACAACTGTCAGGTAACAAAACGAGAAAGAACCCTGAACACACTGTTTATTGGTCCGGCGAAATGCCATGCAGGTTAGATGGTACCAAATTTAATTCGATCCTAAACAATAGTAATACTCAACAAATTGCTGATAGCTTTGAGGTAAACTTTAGATTTTCCAGCAAGCCCAAACCCAATGGGTACTCGGATTATCATCATAAGATGACTACCTATATCAAGATGATTACAGCGCCAGCCAAAGCAAAAGATAAATCAGTGACTGAAAAAGGAAAGGCGCAAATAACCCAAAGCAAAGATGAATATGTATTTAACTATTTAAATACTAATTCTAGCAAGCCTGAATTGAGTACTTTAGAAGATGAGCTCAAAGAACAAAAAATTGCAATCATTGGTCTGGGGGGCACTGGGTCATATATTTTAGATTTGGTTGCCAAGGTGCCAGTGAAAGAAATTCATATCTATGATGGAGACTGGTTTTACAATAATAATGCATTCCGAGCTCCGGGCGCACCCTCAATAGATGACCTCACTGTACCCAAGAAAAAAGTAGTATATCTTCAGAACATATACTCCAAGATGCATAAAGGGATTAAGGCTCATCCTTTATATCTAAAATCAGAAAACGTTACGACGTTAGATAAGTTTGATTTTGTCTTCCTATCTCTAGACTCAGCTGACATTAAAAAGGATATAATCAAGTTTTTAGAAAAAGAAGGTATCCCATTTATTGATGTCGGGATTGGGGTAAATAACAATCAGGGTGCACTTACTGGTTTAGTAAGGACAACAACAGGAACACCTTCAAAAACAGATCATATCTGGGATAAAAATTATATTCCTTTTACCAAAGATCCGGATAATGATTATGATTCTAACATTCAAATAGCTGAGCTAAATTCACTCAATGCGACCCTTGCTGTTATAAAATGGAAAAAGCTGTTTGGTTTTTACCATGACCGAAATAATGAGCATACTAGTTTTTATCGGATTAATTCAAACAAAATGTTGAATGAAGAAACTGAATCATAGATTTGTAGAATACATACCAAAAGATCTTGAAGAAGGCGTTCTTTATATCTCGATAAGATTTGGCACAGCAGTTCATAAATGTGCTTGTGGTTGTGGCAATAAAACTGTTACTCCACTTTCACCAACAGATTGGGAATTAAAATATAATGGAGAATCTGTATCCCTAAGCCCATCAATTGGCAATTGGAGCTTTCCATGCCAATCTCATTACTGGATTATTAATGATGAGATCAGATGGGCAGATAAATGGACTAAAGAAAAAATTCAGGCAAATAGAGTAAGACAGCAGATAAATAAAAAACGCTACTTCAACTCTTTAAAAACAAATTCTAAAGAGCCAGAATCTAAGGAGCAAAGCTTATGGAATAAGTTTAAACATTGGATTTCAAACCTCATGAAATAAAACTGCTCTTTATTTTTCCTATTCCTTTTATCTCATTCAATCCCAATCTGTCCCATCCGTTAACAGCTCATTGCACCCTATTCCAGCCCATCCCGGGGTATTTCCCTTGATTTAAAATAGTGTTACGTTGACATCGGTGATTGTGTAAAATGTTACAATCACGACATATTAACCAAGCCTGGCCCGATGCCTGAACCTTTGTCAAACCACATAGATACCCAGCAGCGCGACTACGCCACCACCCTCCAGGAACTGCGAGAGGGCAAGCCTATTTTCGGCAGCATTACCGGCCGGACCGATGATCACATCGACGTCGAAAAGGATATTCCATTCAACATTCGTTCTCCTTTTAACGTAGCCAAGGCTATGTGTCGCCTGGAGCCCGGGATCTATACGCTGCATACCGGGGATGACCATGATATTGAAATCAATTTCCGGATTGACGATCCCAGCAAGCAGGCCGAAGCCGCCACTGACTTCGTCGGGCAACCAACAGGCTCCAGCCAATCAAACGACGAAGGTTATTACAGCAATCGCATTCTGCGACTGGAAGGGGAGCTCCATGACGCCGACCGCAAGATTCGCCAGCAGGTTGACGAGATCATGACCCTCAAACGGGAGCTGGCCGAAGATAAGACCACCACCCTGCTCACCCACCAGAAAGAGCTGGCCGACCTGAAAGAATCCCACCGTAACGAAATCGACCGCCTCAAAGAAATTCAGCGTAGCAACCTTAAAGCCCTCGAAAAGGAGCTCGGCGAACTGGAAAAAGTAAAATTCCGCATGGAAATGGAACAGCGAGCGGGCGGCAGAGACGCCGGAAGCCGCATGCTTGATATGCTGGAAGAAAATGCGCCCCTGTTTTTTAGTGTCATCTCAGGGCTCTTTGCCCAACGGGGTGGCCAAGGCCAACTAACCCCCGAGCAAGCCGAGGCTTTTAAAGCCGCAGTAGCCCAAAAGGTACAACCACAGAACAATTCCGACCTACCCCAACAAGATGCCCACCTCAACGAAGAAGCCGAACAACCCAAAGGTGCCGGGGAGGAGACTCCTCGGCACCTTCCCGCCGACGAGGGTGATCTTCCAGAGTCCTTGTTAAACAAAACCGATGGACTAACGCTGAACGGTAGCTTTATTTCGCCCGATGCAGGTGGCCATCCCGAATCAACCATGACCATATAACCGACTTTGAATAACCCCGCCATGAATCCCGATCATATTACGCTGCTCAAAATGGCGCTCGAATACCTGGGCGACCGGCCCGAATCTTACGCTCGTTATGCCAAACGCATAAAATCGCAGTTGGCACTGCTGCAGTCCTGCGGGCGCCCCATTACGATCAACGACTGGACACGCATGGCCAAATTACTTTCCGAAGAAGCGATAAGCAGGGATATAGGAGCCGAACGCATTGCAAAAACGATATATCCCCTTGTGGATGGATTAGGGCAACACGCCAGGACGCTTGCCTATATCCCTGCCCCTTTCGCTTGCCAACAGCTGCTGCGACTTACCCGCATCAACGCGAGCACCCAAATTAGACAACTGCTGACCCAGGTCATCATCCAGCTACAAAAACTGGTCACATCCAACGGATCTAAAACTTAGACAATTCTCATGCCGACCATTACTCAACAACCCGTTACCAATCTGCGAGACAACATCTACGATACCCTGGATTGCCCCGGCATAACGACCATCTCACGCTCGGGGCAATTTACGGGCGTGCTGATCAGCCTGGGTGACCTCGACCCGAAATTAGCCAAACGCCTGCAAGATGTCACAACGCGCAACCCCGAGCACGGGCTACAGCTACTGCTCGACTATATCACCTACCGCTCTTGAGCAGCCACTATCCCCATATAATTCCTTCCCGACAAGCAGTCACTACTGACGATTCAGTGACGAGCAAAAAGGCGGCAGCACCCTCTCCCCAAAGAGGTGTTGCCGACCCTATTATTACCCACCGGCGACCATACCCTGGTATTGAAAGCGTCTTGGGACTAGCTTCCCAGCTGGTCACCAAGTACACTGGGCGCGAGGACATCCGCGAGCTAGCGCTAAAAATCACTCGTAGGGTTCCCAGGAATATAAGCACAGGCCTGCCTGACCTACGAAATATAGATCAGATTGCAGGTGCCATTTACAAGTGGATGACGAGCAACATCAACTACGTCCGCGACCCCTGGAATATCGAACGCATTCAGTCCCCGGATGTCACCTTACGGCAAAAAGCCGGAGACTGCGACGACCACGCAATCCTGTCGGCGGCCCTGCTACAAAGCTTAGGGATCCAAACAGGTTTTCGCATTGTCAGCCGAACGGGGCGAACCTACGACCATATTTATACCGTCCTTCGCTCCCCACAAGGATGGAAATCCTTTGATACTACCGTAGCTAAATATCCCGGATTTACTTTTGACGAACGACTGATTAAAAAGTCCAAACACCTTCCCAACCGGATGCCGGAAGGATTAGGTATTGACCCGATTACCCTGACGGCTGCGGCCACGATGGCTCTGCAAACCGGCGTTACCATGAAGAGCATGTTTTCCAAATGGTTTGGCGCGAAGGATAAAGACGAGCGTATCCAACGCGGGCAATGGCGAGACTATCTGATGGCCCGAGGGGTCCGCTCGGATGTCATTTCGTTTTCTCAAAAGGATAACGCGATCCTCAGGAAGTACGCTCAGGTTATCCAAGAGTACGGCCAACCGGCCGTTGATCATCTAAACCGGTTCGGTAGTCTGGACAATAGTTTTTACGCGAATCAACAGAAAATCCAACACAAGAAATGGCTCCTCTACGGCGGACTCTCGGCCGGGCTTCTCACGCTGGGCGGGATGAGCTATTGGGCCCTAAACCACTCCTGACCTTATGAGTAGTGCTTACTTACAACCTATAGCGATAACAAACGACGATGATCAGTTGATCATACCTAATAGCCTACGTAGTGGCTTAGACGGCTGGGAAGAAGATGATCCCTGCCGGTATGCCAACCAAAGCTGTAAGGGAAAAATGTTCGGCAAGCTCAAAAGCTGTCGGCGCAAGCGCGAAAAATCGCAGGCCCTCTGCAAGGCCCACGAGCGCAAGCTGGCTGAAAAAAAGAAAATAGAACAGGAGAAACAGCAGCTCATGACGGCGCTTCAGCATAATGTTACTGATACTGCTGCCAAGCAAGAGACGGCCAGCACCGCCATGATTGCCGGGGCCGCTGTCGGAGGGGTAGCCATCCTGGGAGCTGTGGTCTTCCTGATTGCCAAAAAGAAAAAATCTAAACCGCAATAACCTATCCCTACTCCTATGAACAGCAGCTCTTTCGATCAAATCGATTTTTTGCAAACCACTCGTCCATTCAGTTATAGCCTTACCAATAGCACACTCCCACCCGTGCAATCCACCACCACGAAGAAAACCAAGTTTGGCAGCATTCTGAATGACTTGTCAAGCTTTTTGACTACGGCAGCTGATACGGCAGTAACCGTGGACGGGGTTATCAATCGCGGAAAAAACAACCCGTCAGGCAATGGCCTGACCCCCCAGCAACAAATGGCGCTCCTGCAAGCCCAAAAATCGAGCGGCCCCAATATGACAAGCATGTTGCTTATTGGCGGTGTGATCGCCGTCGGTGGGGGTATTATGTATTCGATGTTAAAAAAGAAGGCCTAATATGATAGAAGCTATTCAGACAACAAGTCATCCTGTAGGTATTTCCCACTACACAGACGGGCATATTCCTAGCGGGCGCTATCCAAATCCCTCTCAATCGGAGGAAAAAGTTTACCTGCAACCGGCCATCGAGCTGCAAGATGTGGCCAAGGGAGCCGTGGTGAAACCTTCCGACAAAAAATCTCTCTGCCAGCAAATGGCTGAAGAACACCCAGGCGAAGCCCTCCGGGATTGGCTGATCCGCAATAAAAAGACCCTGGGATGGATCGCCGGGGGATACCTCGTATTTCGAATCATAACCAGACGAAAACAGCAATGACCCAGACCCAATCTGCATATAGCGACAACGGGCTAGGGGCCACCCCTATATCCGGCAATATTATAAGCTCGGAGGCGGGAGAACTTCGCATTATCGGTCGGCATCCCGAGCGCGGGCTGCCCAAATCCGGTGTTCCTTTCTCTATCGATATCGAGATTGACCGCTACCGCAACTTCTGGAACTCGTTTCTGCTGATCTCCTGTCCGGACGCGGTTGTGGCAGCCCTGGATCCCCAAAGCCGAAAGGTACTGGCTATATCCCGCATCCTCACAAGCATGTGGGATGGGTGTCGGGGGCAAACGCGGCTGGTCTTCGGGCGCTCCTTCAGGCCCGACCGCAATCATCCGGTTATATTTGAACTGCACCCCGGTAATGTAACGGAGGCTACGATATCGGGGGCCAAACCCTTGGCAACGTCGAAGGTGATGACGCTGGATCTGGATATCGAGGAAGGCCAACAAAGCGGGGTGTATGCTCCGCCGACTGAGCCGTGGTACGAAATTAGCTTGCCGAACCCGCAAAGCGCATTCAGTGGCGTCAACAGCACGCTCACCAAAGCATTATGGCTGGTGGGCATCGGCGCCGGAGCGTACTTTCTCGGCCCTCTGATGCCCGGCCTGCGAGACAGTCTGAAACAGATCACCCAGCCAGGCAACAACGACGAGGATCAAAAGAATGCGTGAGCTAATCGAAGGCCTTGATTATCAGATTGTCGATGACGGGATGGGCGACCTCAACAGTTATCTCCGCCAGACAAGTCGAAACGCATTCAAAAAAGCCATTGGCCTTGCCGATCGCGCTCTGAGTGGTCGGAAAGGACAAGCCGCTACCACGGCCCTTGTCCTGGCTGATCTGACCAAAGATAAGCGGTCCTTCCAACAGGTTTTCAACCAAAACGCCGATGTCATTAACCGTTATTTCGAACACGTAGATCTGCAGGCGGTAAGCGATATGATCGGAATCCAAAATGCAGTCACTAAAAGTAAACCTGTATCTATAATCAAACAGACCGGTATTTTTTCCGTTGGTATCGCCCTTGGCATTGCCGGACTCACCTTATATAACCGAAAACGATCTTAATCAATGACACTCAACATAGGCGACAAAGGTCCCCAGGTCATGCACCTGCAGTCAGCTTTAAAGGCTATTGAAATTGAGCTCCCCAAATATGGCGTCGATGGCATCTTTGGCCCCGAAACCCAGGCGGCCGTCCGACAGGCACAACAAAAACTGGGATTGCCTGCCAGCGGCGTAGCTGACCAGCCTCTATTAAACAGGCTCGGCATTAACCGGCAAGCTTTACAAGTACCGCTAAGCACTCCCACAGCAAAACCAGCTCTCCTTGCCATAGGGGCCATCGCCATTATTGGAATTGGAATCGCAATTAAACAAACCAAACGGAAGTAATATGGAATCTATGACTGCCCAGCAGCTTGCTAAACTTAATATCAAAGGCATTAAAATTGCCCCACCCTATGGAAGACTTCTGGGCGAACCCGAGAAAAATGCCGTGATTTTTATTTGGGGCGAAAAAGGAGCCGGTAAATCTACCATGAGTCTGGGACTAGCAGACGCGCTGGCCGCCCACGGACGCATCGAGTACATTCCCGCCGAGGAGCACTTTGGTAAAACCCTGGTCGATCGCGTCAAGCGCCTGGGAGCTACCCACCGGAACCTGAATTTTACCAAATGGAAATCGATTCAGTCCCTCAAAGAAGTTCTGCTTAAGAATCAGTCCTTCGCCTGTATCCTAGATTCCATTTCGGTGATTGATGCCAACGCGAAAGAAACAGTGGAGTTGGCCCAGTGGTGCCGCGAAAACGGGATTATGTTCGTCATGGTCTCGCATGCCACCAAAGACGGCCAGTACAAAGGCAACACCAGTATCGCCCACGAGTGTGATATCGAGATCAAGGTCACCAAAGAAGGCGGGGCCGAAACCGAGAAAAACCGATACCGAGAACTTACGTCCATTGCCGTACCATTTACAGCGGATGATCGACAGGTACCCACCAACACATCAGTAGAAGATAACTCCGACGACAACCGAGAAAATCCTGTGGATACGCCTTTTAAAATTACGCTAAAGGAGCTCGACAAACTTCACAAAATCCGATCCTGGAAACGCATCAACTCCATGTTTGGAAGCAAGATGCCGTGTTACGCCCCGAAGCATTCCGGGGAATCTGAAAATGCCCACCTGTCCATCCGGTACACGGCCGATTACCCGAAAAAGCGGTATATCATGGACTTACTTCTGGACGGGCACTTGGAGTACCAAGCCTGCACAGAAGGCAAAGGAGGTGGGCTAAAAGCGTGCTGGAAAAAGTTAGTCAACAAGTATGGAGATTTGGAGATCCGAATTTACAAGCAGGACCACGCCAAAGTCGTGCTGGGCGCCAAAGAGTACAAGCGCCAGGAACGTGCGCTGGGCAAACAGGACATGAAATCCACTCCGGCCAGCTCACCAGCCCCAAAGACCAAGAAGAAACCAGTGACTGAGCCAAAGCCCGCTTCTACCAAGCAGCAAGAAAAAACTTCGTCGAACAAACAACCAACGACGAAGGATATTTCATCTGGCCAAAAACCAGAGCAGCAGATAGACCTCAAAGCCGCCAAACAAAGCCAGGCTAAACTGGATGCTTTCCTAACCAAAGTTTTAGGCTAACCCCCATGCGAGACAACCCAACTGTAACTCCTTTTGAAGATATTACAACCGATGACTATCCCGGTATTTTCGGGGATTTTGACGGCGACGGCATTCCCAACGTCGACGATCCCAACCCACAGAGGGCTGGTGACACCGATACCGTCGAAGAGACCAAACTCACTGACGAAATCAAGCAACTAATAGATCTGCGCGGTGATTATCAGCAAGCTCTCGATGAAGTAATCGGGAAGCTCCAAGCCCTGCAACCAGCCGCCACGATTAAGGGACGCGTGAAGTCTCCGTACTCAGTCATCAACAAACTACGTCGCAAACGGATTAAGACAGAAATTAAAACAACCAGTCCTGGCGAAAATTACATCCAAGGGCTGACCGATATGGCCGGATGCATGATTGTTTTGCCGGGTCAAGCTGTGCTGGATCGGGTAGTCCAGCAAATAGCAACAGGGGTAATCGGAGAAGTGTTTGAGCATGAAGATAAATACACCAATCCGGTCGGCGGTTATCGGGCCCACCACTTTATTGTAATGGCTGGTCAAGGGGGAGACATCCCAGTAGAGGTTCAGGTAAAGACCAAGCGCATGGCCCAAATAGCCAGCGCAGCTCACACCCCGTACAAAAATGGCACCCTTAATATCCAGCGAATGAACCAGCTCTCTGATCTGGCCTGGCAAGCTGACCAAGGTGGTAAGCAGGCAGCCACTATTATCGACAACCTTCTTGAAGAACCAAGAAAGCTGGCTGAAGAATTATCTTTCCGAGAAAATCCTTCCAGCAAGCTGCAACAGCTCCAGGATTCCTTCACCGAAACCGTCAAGAAACTGGCCCTGGCATTTTCGCTCGATAAGTTTCCCAAGGAACACCGAAAAGAGGCCTTAAAGCTTTTTCGTAGCCACGGGCAAGTCATCGGCGTCGATTTCGACGAGGTATTTGCTGCAGCCCAAAAGACTACGAAAACTCCGAAAAAAGAAGACGACCGATCATATGGGCCCGCCGGGGATCGCGCGGGAGAAGCGAAATATGGAAGCGATTTTTCTGGCCTCCAGCTTGCAAATTTTGCTCCTATAAAACTCTCCAAATCCGAGCGACGACGGGCCAACGAAGCGGCCTTGGCGGTCTTGGAAAAAGAGGATCGGGCGATAACCGAATCCGACCTGGACACCCTTCGCTGGTACACCGGGGCGGGCGGACTTGGATACGGAGAGAATCGCACCGGCACCGAGCGCGGGCTGCTCAACGAGCATTATACCTCCTACCCCTTGATACAGCTGATCTGGGATAAACTCCAAGCTATGGGCGTGGACGGGGGCAACATATTAGAGCCCGGGGCGGGCATTGGCAACTTTGCGGGATTTCTGCCCAATACTGATAGCTACCGTATGCTGATGGTTGAACGGTCTGCGGTAAGCGCGCGCATCGCCAGACTTTTATATCCTAATCAGTTAGTTAAACACCAAAACTTTGCTGATACCGATCTATCGCTATATAATCTTACCGGCGCCATAGGCAATGTCCCCTTTGGCGATATAAAGATCCATACCCAGCGCGACCCGCTGGCCCACCTGAATCCCCGTATTCACGACTACTTTATTCTAAAGTCCCTGGACGCCCTCCAACCGGGCGGTTTTATGGCCGTCATCACCTCGGTCGGTACGATGGACAAAAAGGATCCGGCCATCCGACAGGCCATGGTCCAGCACGCCCGATTTGTAGGCGCATACCGGTTGCCCTCGACTGCGTTTAAAGATAATGCCGATACGCTGGTTACGACCGATCTTATTTTGTTTCAGAAGTATCCTGACGTTGACGGGGAAACCCACCCCGATATTAACAGTGAATTAAACCAGTTGTTTGCTTACGAGGAACTGGCCGTCAGCATCACTGAACATAACGGAGAATCCTACGGTGCTTACTACAATCCCTACTTCCAAAAGTATCCCGAGCAAGTATTAGGCGAACATATCCAGGGCCACGACATGCAGTTTTTGACACGCATGGGCGTAAAAGGCCAAGTGGACCAAGCGATGATTACCCGCGTGCTGGAAGATAATCTGGAGTTCCCCTATCCGCTTCCGGAGTCAGCACCGTTTTACCGGATCCCCGATGAAGGAGTGCGACTGAATACCGGCCGGGAGTACCATGCTGGGAACATCATTTTCCACGAAGACAAATTCTATGAAAAACAGCGCCACTATTTTAAGCCTCTTGCCGTAGGCGGCAAGGAGAAGGCGGGAGAAGGACTTCGGGAGAAAATAGCCTCGGCCTGCCAGATGCTCGACACCTACGATGATTTCGTGACCGCACTGGCCCAGGATACGGGGCAAAAAGAGCCGCTCCGCGAGGAATTCAAGGGGCTGCTTCAGACCCATATCGACACCTACGGCATCCCCGATGAAGACGAAGACATCCGCCAGGTATTCCGCTACGACAACCGCCTGTATAAACTCACGACCTTTGTAAAGCGCGATCCCATTAGCGGGGAGCTAGTCTACGCGGATATTATTGATGCCGATTCGATGTTCAACAACAACTACGTGCCCGCGGTATCGGACTCCGACGACCTGGCCGAAATTGCCATGTACGGTCGCTCTATAGGCGAAGACCTTACGCTGGATTTCTACCAGTCCACCTACAAAGGAGGCACAGCCAGCCGGAATGAACTCACTAAAGCAATCGAGAATCACCCTGACTTCTTCTACAATCCGGAGTCCAATGGTTACGAGTTCCGCTACCAGTACCTGGCCGGTAATGTCCGCCGCAAACTGGAAGTAGCCGAAGACAATCAGTTGGAGAAAAACATCGAGGCGCTCCGGACAGTCCTCCCAGAATGGATTGATGCCTACTCGATTACCGTGGATCCCCGCCACATTTTCACCTATCTGCCCACGAAAGTACTTACTCAATGGATAAAAGATGAACTCGGCTATCGGGACGTCCACATCGGACTCGTCAAAGATAAAGCCGACCTAGGCAATCGTTTCTACATGAAACTCCGCAAAGGCGGGCGATATATTAAAAATGGTGAAGAGACGGCTGACGACTGGAACCAGGGTTGGGGCGAGACACCCTTCAGCAAAATAATTAACAACTATATCCAGGATTCCAGTTTCCCGCTGGTCTTCTACGATGAGGACGACAACGTTCTCCCGAACATGACCCTAAAACGAGCCGAGCAAACCGGCCAGCAGGCACTGATCGAGCGAGCCCGCGCCAAACAGCGCACCCACAACGATCAGATGCTCACGCGCGTGCCTCAAAAGTTCAACCAATGGATACGCACCAAAGCGCCCGGCGAGGTTCGCGAGCTCATCGAGCAGGCGTACAACCACGAATACAACGCCCATATTAATCCCCAGTTTGACGGAAACACGCTCCGCGTGCGCGGTATGTCCGACACCTTCTACGGGGTCAAGGATTTTACCGTGTACAAACACAACCGGGCGGTCGCCGAAAAGCTGGTTTGGAACGGGCGGGGTGCTAATTGCCACGATGTGGGCGCTGGTAAGACGCTCTCCTCAATTATTACTTCCCAGGTTCTGTTGCAGCAGGGCGCCTGCCGAAAACCCATGTTTGTAGTGCCAGGTAAAGTCCAGGAGAAATGGGTGGAAGAATACTCCATGCTATTCCCCGATGCGAAGATCCTAAATATGAAGATGGCAGGGGAAGACCGCCATAAGGAGCTAACCATGGCCCAACTCTACAACTGGGATGCGATCTTTATTGCTGACCACGCCTTCAAGAGCCTGCCGCTCTCTCCATCGGTGCAGCAGGATATGTACAGCGAGCGCGTAGAGTATTTTGATCAGATGATTGATAGCTTTGACGAGCTCATCGAAGAAGATGACGCGCTAAGCTCCACGGCCAAAAAGTCGATGGTGACGCGGCTGGAGAAAATGAAGGAGGAATGGGATGCGAAGCTCCGTAATGTGTCCAATGCCAAGCGACTCGACACCGATATCTTTTTTGATGAACTCGGCGTGGACGCCCTCTTCTTTGATGAGGCCCACTTCTACAAAAATGCCCTCGGCAGCGCGAAAGCCGTTAAGCTGGGCATCGCAGCTAATAAGCCTTCCCAACGAGCCGAAGACGCCCTTCAAAAAACGAAGTGGCTGTTTTCGAAAATAGGTTTTAAAAACGTTTTTGTCCTGACTGCTACCCCAGTCGTCAATTCTCCGGCCGAAGTATGGCACATGCTCAACCTCTGTGCCCCGGACCTGTTGGAGAAATACCAAATTGCCAACCTCGACAACTTCATCAACCAATTCGTCCGCGAGGAGGAGAAGATCGTCAAAAAGACCAACGGTGAATATCGCACCGAGCGCGTGGTGGCCGGGTATTACAACCTGCCGGAGATGCGGGCCATCATCGATGAGGTCATGGACATCAAAAGTTATGATCAGCTGATGGGGTTCTACCAGAAGTATCCCGATTATCTTAAAGACGTGTCCGGCAACGTAGTCACCGACGAGCAAGGAGAGCCAAAAGCCCTAAAGCCGAAATTCAAGCGACCCGAAGCCGAAACCAAACAGCAGGTCATCGAACCCAGCGAGATTCACAAATTGTTATTCGATGATATTATCCTCCGGGCCGACAGTATCCTGGACTGCATGCGCCAGCGCGGATGCCAGACCAAAGATAATTTCCTGGTGATCACTGGCGATGGCAGCAAAATTGCGACCGACCTTCGCGTCTATGACAACAGTTTTAAGGGCGTCGATGGCAAATTCCTGAAGCTGGGTGCCCTAGTCGATAACGTAGCGGAAAGTTACGCTACCCGCGAAAATCCCGCCCCAAACAGAATACCGGAAAGCATTTATGGCGACTTCTTTTCGAAGAGTATCCATCACATGCGAGAAAATCCGAACCTATACAAAGGCCGGTCCCGACACAAACTTATTAAAGAGCTCAAATCCCTTGGCCACTTTGAGGAGGTTGCCCAAGAAATTCAGGCCACCGAAGGTGACCTTCACGAAGTCCCGGTAGGCAAGCAATTCTTGCTTAAGAAGATTGAGAAACAACGCGAAAAACACTCCGATGGCAGCGACCAGATGGAGGAAACTTTCGACCGGGCGATGATGATTGTCGAGGCGCTATATAGCGACCGGGAGAATCCAGCGCCTCCCACCTTCCGCAACCAGATTATCTTCTGCGACTGGATCTCCGTGGAAGGCCAAAAAGGGGGAAGTTATCATCAGCTGATCAAAGAGGAACTGTCGAAAACTAGGATCCCAAAAGATCAAATCGCCATTATCAACGGCTCTATCATTGGCACCGACAGTAAGGGCAATGATTACTTTATTTCATCCTCTGATGATAAAGAAGCCCTCAAAAAACAGGTCCAGGATGATTTCAACCTAGGCAAATACCGCGTGCTTATCGGCAACCAGTCTATCGCCGAAGGGATGAACCTGCAGAAATGGACCACCGATCTGCATCACATGGATGTGCCGTACACCCCCTCGCAGATCCAGCAGCGCAACGGGCGTGGGCTCCGCCAGGGCAACCAGCACGGCAAGGTCAATATTCATTTTTACCTGATGAAGGATTCCTTCGATCAGTACCGCCTGGAGCTGGTCAGCAAGAAACAAAGCTGGATTGATGAGCTATTTTTCGGAGACGGCCGGGAAACCTCGGCTGATTCTGAGGGAGAGTCCCTGGAGTACGAACAGATGGTCGCCGCCACAAACTCCGACCCCAGAGTCAAAGAGTTCTTCCAGTCCAAGGCCCAAACCAAAGTGCTAAAGGCTCGCATCGAGTCGCTGCTCAGCGAATCCCAGCGCCTGGAATCCTCGCTCGCGCAGGCCAGTCAGGATGTAACCAAACGCTCTGAGCGCATGGAGGCGGCTATCGGTCGCGAACAAGCCCTTATTGATTCGGAGCTGCCGAACTCGGGGGCAGAAGCCCTAAATAACGGACTCATTCGCATCGGCTGGCTAGACTACAGCGGAGAAATTGGATCCATTGAAAACAACCTGTCTTCCGACGGCAAACGCGTGCCGCGTTTCCGCCACGAGCTGGCCCTCGAAGTCCCAAAAAACAACGCCAACGGGCGGGTGCTGTTTAACCTTATTCCTGACCCCAACGCGCCCAACCGAAGTTTCTATAACAAGATCAAATGGAGCTCGATCAAGCAGATGGCGGGCCAGCAGCTAACCGCAGCCTTCGGCTGGTCTATGGACGAACCTGTCCAATCCGGGCGAAGTCTGGCGGGCAACAAAGGCAATATTATTGCCGATGAGTCCGACTTTTACCATCATTACCAGGTGGATATCGATGCTGAGAAACGGAAAACCAATCCGGACGGCACCGAAGTCACTTATGACCAAATCAAGCAGCGAATCGGCATGTACAAAACCCAACAGTGGCTGCCGATCATTAAAGCTAAATTGGCCGCGCTCTTCCTGGCCTTAGAAAAAGGATGGCAACAGTCCGCCCAAGCCCGCATCCAGCAGATCACCGCCGAGCTGGACCGCTCGAAGAAAACCCTGAAGGAATTGGAAATTACCCACGAGCAAACGCGGAAAGAATTAGAGCAAGCTCAGGCCAACCTGAAAACCAACCAGGACACCGTAACCAAGCTCCAGGATGTGGTCAACGAGTTGGTAAAAACCAAATTTTCCGACCGATCGGAGCTCTACGAAGAGCTCAACCGCATTGCGCCCACCTATGGCGTAAAAGGAACCGTGCGCGTCCGGGAGGTTGGCATCTATCGCGACAGTACCACGCCAGCAGATGATATACGTCCCAACCGTTCAGACAGCCAGAAAAAAGAACAAAACTTAGAAAGTCTTCCCACGCCCCTGAAAACATTATATGGCGAACCCCTGGTATATGCGGGAACCGTAGGCGAGCTGGAATTCATCGATGCCAAAGGTTTCATGCAGCGCATCCTTTCGGATGATCAGGATATGGCGATGATTATTGACGGGGAGGGAACGACATTGTTCGCTTTCCCCACCCATCGCATGAAGCTGCTCAAAGGCGCGGTTGACAGCGACGAAGCCACCCAAATGTACGAGGAGTTTCACCATTTCCCTCCGGATGAGTACGACTATGAGCTGTTTCCACCAGCTGACGCCGAATTAGTTTCGGTCGGCCACGCCGAACGTATTATGTACGGCAGCGACAAGGTTATATATCCGGGCGACAAGAAAGGTGAGAACCACCAGTACTATCACTACTTCGACGACGGCAAGCGACCCATCTTCCAGTACGGAGACGTGTATATCATTACCAACCTGAACATCGACGGACGCGGTATTCTCAACTGACCCCCATAAACCACCATCCTATGACCCAACGAGTATTTGCAAAAAATCCAACCCACTTGGATGTAATCGAAAACCCAACAACCCCAAAACCTGCAACTATGGCAAAACAACTAACAACCGAAAAAGCGGTAAGCGAATTTAAGCAACAGCTTATCACTGCCGGATACATTGTGGGCGGCCAGGCAATTGGTGCGCAGCTGAATGGGCTGGCCGTTCCCGCTATTTTAGGCGGCACCTCGGCTACCGTCCAGCAAGCGGCCCGCGTCGGCCTGCCCCTCACCTTAGGCATGGTCTTCACCATGTTTTCCAAAAACTCACACCTTCGCGGTCTCGCAATGGGACTAGGCGTACAAGGCGTCATGGAACTGATCAAGTTCATTATGCCCGACTGGACCCCCTCGCAAGGACTCATGGAAGGAAGTGAATATCTGTGGAACGAGGAGGACCTACCGGCTACCGTTGCGCCCCAGATTCCAATGCCCGACGGAACAGGACATGTTTCTCAACTTGAAACCGCATTTGAGGAGACCGTGGAAGTCTAACTACGAGTTTCTCTACTCATAGCTCACGCTGAACAGGGGACTGCTTACGGGAATAAGCTAACGGCCTAATGGCCCTACCTAAAAACCCCTATAAACATTTACGACCTATGAGTACCCAAATTTCAAAAAAAGCAATTGTACCCGCCAGCGCCCGCATCAAAACCTATTTTGATACGCAGAAAGTAGAACAAAACGGGGCGGTTCTAAATTTCTTTCCGCCGAATTCCACCCGGAAAATTACCCGCAACAATTACGTGGGCAATCCTTTTCCCGGTGAACTGAAACGACGTATTCTGGCGTTGTCGTTCGAAGTGACCAAGCAGTTTATCGAGGATGACGAGGCTAATGGTATCGACGCCCAGGCCATTGTCAACTCCCTAAAAGATGCCGGTGTGATCTTGCAGGCTGACAACGACAATAAGGAGTTCCTGCGCGTGCCCATCGCCAAGCACTCCAACTTTTCGGGCACCGATATCCAAACAGTAGCCGGAACGGCCAACACAGTCGATGCTCCTGTCATATACAAAGATGTTGCCTGCCTGCGATCGGCCGCCGAATACCGCTTGGCGGATCCTTTTGATCTTGCCGTCAACCAGACCCTCTCGCTCTCGGTTCATTTCGAGGATTCCTCGGTATTCCCGAGTGAGGAGAACTGGACAACTTCCGCCCAAGGCCTGCTCTACCTGCAAGCCAGCATTGTCGTCGCTGAAATGAAACCCGAGAAGTAACCCCACCCAACCGGCAGCGGCTCCTGGCCGTTGCCGGCTTTATTAATTGCTCAAACGCTTGCCTACATCATTATGAAAATAGTAAAGAATTTTATTCCTCCAACCGAGTCTTCGCCTTTTAATCCGGCCAAATCGATTGACATTCCTGCCGGTGCCAGCGGCCACCTTTCGATGAATGGCATGGGCGGAGAAAGTTTCGGCGTCCGAAAAATACTACCCTACAGCTCCCACATGGACAAGGTACTCGTTTCCGCTCGGTTAAATGAAGACTTGTACCTGTTTCGCGACCTGCAGATTTCCGCAGTACACCGACTTTTCCAACAGATCGATGGACTACTTGCCCCATTCATCATACAAAAAAGTAATAGCTTGGTATTCGAGCTGACCAATACCCACAACGCAGCTCAGACCGTAAATATCCAACTCATCGGTTATGATCACTATAGCATGGCCAAACTGTTAAGCATTTACTCCGACATTGGAAGCCCAATGCCTCAGCCGCGCTTTCTCTACGGGCAGGCTACCATAAATCCGGGCGCTGTCAATATCGATATGGGCGTCAAAGCGAAAAGCACTGACGTGGAAGCCCGCCGATTGGCCATGACCAGCGACCGTCCGGGCGATATCACCGCTAGCCTGAAGATCTATAATACGACTATCCGCAATGAGGTTTATCTGGAGCAACTTAACGACGAGTTCGGCCAGTTCTATGCCAACGTCCCATTTATCATTGGCTCGAATATGCCGTTCCAGGTCTATGCCACTAATAAAGGTTCTTCCCAGGCTAACGTGAGTTTTCTGTGTGAAGCTTATGTGGTTGAAACATCCGACGCTAATCCACTGGAGGTATAGCCCCATGTGGAACAGCCTCATTCAATCGCTTTGCGAGCTTACCGGGAAAATGGATGCGCTGCTGGAGCAACTACAGGCTCCCTCTACATCCATTGGCATCGGCCCAGCCGGTCGCATTGGGACCTCCATATCACCCGTCCTCAAGCAGGGGACCCAGCCGGTAAAACTGGTAAATGGAAACCCCACGCGGCTGGGCGTCATCATCCATAACAGCAGTGACGGGGAATTTATGATCGCACTGGACGAGGCTCGCATCGACGGGCGGTATTACACCTTTAAGCTCAAACCCGGCGAAACCCTACATATGGATGAGCGCCAGTTTAAGGAACTCTATAAAGGCGGGATGATGGGCCTGTGGGATGAGGAGTCGGGAGCCTTGGAAACCTCAAAAGCCCTCGTAACCGAAATCTTCTGGACCACCTAGCATGAGCGAAATCACCGGCAAGGAGTTTTCTGAAGGGTTTAACATGAGGGTCGTCAGTGGCATGCTGGTCGACGGCTCCATCCAGGTGTCATGGGCCACCGGCAGGAAGGCCTCTTCCCAGATGGATTGGGGACTGGATCCAGATAACCTGGCCACGACTCCCGAGTACCACCGCGAGCCTTCGGAGATGGTGCGTTACCATACGCTGTATTTCCCCATTACCTACCTGGATGCCCGACACTATTTTCGCGTGCGTTCAAAGACGGCGGGTGGACAGATCGGCCAATCACGCATTTACTCGGTTATTACGCCCGATGATGTCCAACGGACTACGCAGTCTCCAACTGGTCAGGTTATCTTGGAACTGCAACCCATCGACGACCAAGACGGGCATCTGTCCTGCACCCCAGCAACGGATATCCGTGCTGACCACCAGCCGGAAGCTATCTCTCAACCCATAACGAGTGGACTGTCTGCTGACGAAAATCTCTCGGAGCTGACGGGAGCCACCAGTAGCAATGCCACCACTAACCCCATTACCATTATCTCTTGACCGTATGAATACCATCAATCAAACTCTTTCTATTGGCACCCCGAAATCAGGGATGGATCTGTTTTGCAACGTCAGCATCGACGGGAAACACCTGTTTCGGATGCACTGCGAGTCCTTCGTAGGCAACCTGCTGCGCGACGTCCAGGGGATGATGCACGGCGGTAAAACGGATCGGCTGATTAGCCCCGGTGACGATTACGTGCAGGATGGCAAAATAACGTCTATGCAAATTGTTAATGGGGCCCTAGAAATCTACAGCCAATACTATCTTCAGTATATATTTAGTGGTATGCACGGCGTAAACCCCAATGGGGAAAAGCCCGTTTGGGTACACATCTGGGGATGTAGCTCGGTCCCGCAAATCAACGGCACCTGGCAGGTCGAAAGCACCCATGGCGACTATTATATCCGCCTGAAAGACGGGCCAACCAATTTTGACCCGGCAACTTACGTGGCCGACCAGGCGAAGGTTATTGCCAAGCACTATCATCCCATTACGACTACTGAAAGTTACTGCCCACCTTTCCGCGTCATTTTGCCCACCATTGGGCAAGGCAGCCGGCCGGTTAGCATCTCCGATGTGGGCCTGCACAATCCCATTGACGCTCTGCTGGCTCGGGGAGCTCGATCGGTTTCAGGCGTGGTCACCGATCAGCAAAAAAGCGTCTTTACCGTTTCAGCCCCGTTTACCAACGGTTCCGGGGGCGATCTGGCTATCACCGAAATGGGCCTCATGACCCACATTAATGTGGGCCGCCATGAAATTAACACCATTGCCACCCTGTATGCCCGCGATGTGCTACCGGCAGCCCTGAACCTGCCCAATGGTAAAACGCTGACGTTAGACTACGAGTGCCGGTTTGAGCTTGAAAACTTTAACCAGGATACAGACCTCAACGGTTCCAACGGCGGGTTCACCGCCGAATTTGTAGGCGCCTTGCGTCGACAAGCGGTCGAAAATACCAATACCAACTGGCGGGACCTGATGTGTATCGCTGGCGGAGGGACTTCGATGACCTCGCTAGAGCGCCGGGCCTCGGAGATCAACAAAGGGTGGCATCTGGGACTCCGATTGGGCCAAAGTAACAAATTCGTTTCCATGACGGACACGGACCTGTCCCCCGATGCTACCCAAGAAACGGCCTACAGCCTCGGAGGCATCAGCCATGGCAGCGGAGACGGCCAGCTCATCCATCACGGGATGATTATCGATGACCAAGTAACCATTGATGAGGCAAATAATGAAGCCTACTTCAACCTAGATCGCGTATTTGAAAACCGGGGTGCTACCGACATCACCATTAAAGAAGTCGGGATATACGCCAACCGGGGGAATGATTATGATGAATGGGTGCCCAAGCTGATAGCTCGCCAGGCCCTGGCCCCGGCCGACCAGTTTACCATTATGGCCGGACAAATGCGCAAGGTGGGCTACAAGATCAAGATGGTGGTCTAATGGTCAGCTCATTTTCGGTATCAGCAGAACTTACGTACATCCGGATCCGTGGCCTGATGGGACATTTCACCGAGGCATCCAAACGGTATGGGATTCCCCTTGCCCTGTTGCTGGCAGTCGCCTCCCGCGAGAGTCGCATGGGACTGGCCCTTTCGGCCGACGGCACCGGTGATCACGGTAACGGGATAGGAATCATGCAGATTGACCGGCGATATCATCCCGGTTTTACTGGGAGCCACAGCCCCTTTAATCACCGGGCTAACATTGACTATGGCACCGAGTATCTCGCTAAACTGCTCAGACAATTCAATGGAAATACCACCCGGGCCGTAGCCGCCTATAATGCTGGTCCCAATAAAGTGCAGACCGCCATATACGCGGGCTTGCCCCCTGATTCCGTCACCACCGGTGGGGATTACAGCCAGGATGTGATGGGGCGAAAACAGCTAATTGACCAGCTACTCGGCCTCTCCAAGGCAACCAGTTTGTCCATATACGTCCTACCTATGGCCGCTATAGCATTTACAACCTATAACTATATGACCTCCGAAAGCCCATGAACACCGAATCATGTTATGTAAACGACCAGTCCAATGAAGCACAAGGATTGGGGCGGATGCCTACCCGACCGGCAATGCTTCTTCCCATTCCGGATGAACCTGTCTCGATCATTCGAAATCAACCAATAAGACCACGAATACGGCCACGCCCTATTCCAAAACTCAAGCCCGTGCTTAAACCTCGGCCAGTTATTGACAAGAATCCCGTCCGACCACCTAAACTAATTGTAAATGCTGCTAAAAAAGCTTCAAAGCCCAAACCCAATAAAGCAACAAAATCTACGAAAACCAAGGCTCCCCAAAAAACAACTAACAATGGTCCAATAAAAGATAGCAAAGACATCCTATCAGGCACTTTTAACATTGGTGGGTTAGAGATCAAGAAAACCCATGCCGTTGCGGGTGGTGCGACCATATCCGGGCTGCTGCTCTGGAAACTCCTTTTTTAATGCTAACCAACTAAGTACAAAACATTATGAAACATACTTTACACGCCTCCGACCAGCCCTGCAGTTGTGGCTGCCACGACCACTCCTTAGGAAACGGTTCTGATTATCTTCAAAGCGATTGCGGCTGCCAAGGAGGACTTGGAGAAGCCGACCCAAAAGGCACTGAGACCGAAAAAGACCTTATTACCGAAGCCAAAAAGTATATCAACGCGGAAGTACCAAACCATATAAAAATTGCAGCCGGGGTTGGCATTTTAGCTCTACTGCTGGTAGCTACAAGAGGTAAAAAATAATGAATACCCAAGATTACAATACCCTGCTGGATAGCTACGGGAATCACTTCTCGATCGGGGAACTCGAAATCCAAGGCCCGGGATCCATAAAACGGATGGATATAGGGTTCCTTCGCAATTTCCTGGCCTGGCGCAGGTGGCATGGCCTTCCCACGTTAGTCACCTCGGCATGGCGAAAGGGCGACCCGAAATCCCACGGCCACGGGTTTGCTTTTGATATGTTGCTTTTTGAGGAGTGGCTTTCCAGTCAACCTTCAGCGCTCCAACATTGGTTACTTGCCACCACCTGGGGATTCCAAGGCGTAGGCTTGTACTTTGATTGGAGCTACACCAACAAAGAAGGTAACAACGTGCCGGCTATCGGTTTGCACGTGGACGGGTGGCCAGGAAGCGGCCGGTCCCGACGCCCACTGCGGTGGCTGCGAATCGACGACCAGTATTATTACCAATCGCTTACTCATGGCAATTTTTACTGTAAAACCAATCGGCAAACCATCACGCTGGATGAGGCGATCAGGAGGTACGGCCCATGAGCAACTCACAACCCAATGGGTTTTTCCAAAAGTACAAGGAGCTGATCGTCACCACGATTATCTGCCTGTTTTTGACAGGTATCTATGACTCCATCAACAACCAGACCGCTGAAATCAAGAAGTGGTATGAGCTGATGATTGGCATCAATGAGAAAGTGAAAGTGCAGGCAGACAATCTACACAGATTGGAAAAAAGCTTAGAAACGCATGTCCAGCATGCGGATGAACGTTTCAAAGATCAAAACAGGCGACTCCGATCTATTGAATTCGAAACTATTCCCCGCCAAATCCACCGGTATAAATCTCAAATTAAAGAGGACACCTCTAGTGCTAAAGATACTAAAACCAATTATTAAGGCTGTTCCCACCTTAATCAGTCTTTTCAAAAGCAAAACCCCTGAAAAGGGAAAGGGAATCGTAAAAAGTGGGATAGCCAGCCTCACTATTTCTGGACTCCTGTCAACCGGCAGGTTATCTGCATCTGGAATTGATACGACCCTACTGCTTATCCTCTCGATCCTAGAGATCATAGGATATCTCTATGGTATGATAGCCATTTCTTCCGGAGCGTCACAAGTCAACGGGATAGATCAACTACTCGAAGGCAAGGGGGAAGGCCTACAAAAACAAGACGCAAAAGCCCTGGGACGACAGTGGCTCAAACAGATCCAGAAGAACCAACATCAAAAGCTACCAGGCAACTCTTTGTTTGATGAGGATTACTCCGATCTCAAAATCCAAGCCGAAGATATTTCCCAATACAAACCCCATAAACCTAATAAGAATAACCAATGACTATCTTCTTAACATTTTCATTTACCGCCATCCTTTTACTCACTACAAACGAATGGATGACCAACCTGCTAACCCCGAATAACCTAGCCGAAATAGGCGTGGTTATACTCGGAATGGTTGCCCTTTCGGCATCCCTGCAAGTTCGAACACTCTTTGAAAAAGCCCAAAATATTCTCCGCTTGTACGCCCAATACTCCAATCCCAACAGTGAAGAAGGAAGAAAACTTTCTCCTCAAGAAAAGGAGCGGCTGTTAGATCTTTTCTTGCATGAGTTGCGGATAGTCATTGAGCAGTTTGATAGAAAAATTGTAATCCGCTTAAGTGGTTATATAACTAAAATAATGAGTAAGATTTTCTAATTAAATTTATTCTTTCTAACTAATCCTATTCTATTTTAGAATTTTGTCATATTAATGAAGCACAAGGGAAATTCCTTGTGCTTCATTAATTTATACTAGCTTTCCTTTCTAACGCCCTTAAAAGGCTTCTTATCAGCCTTTTGGTTCATAAATCGGCCGTCAGGTCCTCTTTTAACCCATCGCTTTGTTTTAGGATTGTAGGTCTGAGACCGGTTCCTAACTGCACCATTGCGGTGCCCATCGCCAGCTGGGGGATTGGTAGCCATAGTGATTTCACCTCCCGAAATAACTTTAAATTAAAATTAAACTAATGTATCACTTAGTAAGTGATCTAATTAAGTAGATGATCTATTTCTTTAGGCCATCCTTCTTTATGAATGAACCGATGTTTATGTAAATCACCATTTATAATATCTCGTTTTGACAACTCGGAGTATTTTTTCCAGTCTTCGCCAAATACATACGTTGCGTTTCCATAATTACTGTTTTCAAGGATATAAATACCCTCATCCGGCCAGCCAAATACCCAATAGCCTTCAAACCCAGCTTCTCCAACTGCAACGTATGTTGGGTCATGTTTGGTTATGGTCTTAATCCGATGAACTATTACGGGTCGCTTACCTTCTGGGGCTTTCTCTATTCCATCCCTGACATGATCTTGCACCTCTTCCCAAGGATATTCACCCGGAGGTAGAATTTCCCAGTTTAAACGCTTCACTTTGGGTATTTCGTAGTGATCATAATCTTCATTTAATACCACGCATTCCCCAAAAATTTCAAGAAATAGATTAATTATATGCTTGATGTGCTCATAATTATCCTCCTCTTTGACAAACGTCTCAGAGGTAACAATTTTTGAATCATCAAGTTCTATAATCATTAATTCCTCGCTTGGGGGTTCAATAAAATCACGTGGATACCTTTTGTAAGGAACGTCAACAATTTTTGAATGTTCATTTCCGCCCCAATCTTCCCAATGCCACTCACGTTGATGATACGCAGTTTCCATTGGTTCATCGGTATGCTTTTCATACTTACCATGAGCGTTGAACTCTGAAATATTACCAATTGCTCTTGGTAATACCTGTTCCCCAGGTTCAAGATTATCCGTGAAACCAATCTTTAATAATTGGCCTTTGTGGTCCTCTATATTATCTAAAGCAATTCTAAAAGACTCACCATTATCGATATAACTAAGATGAGTATCGACTTTTCGTATACGGGTCTGTTGTATTCGCATAATTATTTAGCTTTAAGTGCAATTATAATGAGATTGTGGCACTTAAAACCTGGTAGGAAGGAAAACCTTTAATTTGACCAATGGTCTTAACAGGATTATTGGAGAAAACCAATAATTTTTTTATATTCCTGAATCAACTGAGAAAGACCAAAGGCGTTATGCCTACTCACTTTTAAGGGAAGTGAGGTAGTAGTCAATCTCAGTTACACAACCAGATTTTAGAAAGCCCTAAGGCTGTAAAGCTTTGGGGCTTTTTTATGTGCCACATATTAAATATAAGAAAAAATCAAAATTTTTACAAACATTAATTGCATTTGTCATTTTAATTCATTATTTACGCGAAATGGGCGTTTTAAGGTCTATATAGGCATTGCTCCCAATTAAATCGAACATTTTTTAATTGTCAGAATCATTACTCTTCCTTTCCAACTTTTCGTTATTGTTCGAGAACTTACTTAACAAGTCTTAAGTTAGGACCATCTTGCGAACTTCTATATTTATTCAAGTAACCGATATCTAATCCACATACCCTTTCAATATCTGACTGGCTCAAACCAACTTTATCTATTACTTCTTTCAGGGTTACAACCTCTTCTTTCAGTATCAAATCAAGAGCTTGTTTAAATAAGGATGGATTCTCTTCCTCAATTTTGTCTTCCAATGGTTCATTTTTTCGCCATCCTCTTTTAGAAATATTTATCTGTAAATTTTTATAGGTCCTTTCATTGATCAAATCTAATTGTTTAGACCTATAAATCAGCAAGCCAATAGATACCTTCCATTTTGATTTTAACGTTTTGTAAGATTCAAGGGTGGGATATTGAAAATCCCTTGTGAATTCCTCCTCAGGAAGTAAGAATGCTCCGGCAAACCTATTCGCTTGATCTTCTAAAAGGTCATGATTTTCCTTTTTAGTAAAATTGAAGGTCTTTGATGAAATATTTTTATGTAATATGGCATGGCCTAACTCATGAGCTATATCGAATCTTGACCGTGAAGGACTGTCTTTATCGGTAGATAATAAGACGTAGGCATTATCTCTGCGAACTTCGTATTTAGATAATGCATCAATATCTTCAGTGCCTAACTCAAATCGAGTAATGATGAAGCCGTTATTTTCGAGCAACACCGTAGCATTTGGTAATACAGCTGAGTTTACATCCCAGTACTCCCTGGTTTGTTTTGCAATATTTTCAATGTGATCGTCCTTTAAATACCGAGGACTCTTTTCTTGTACTACTTCGAATGAAGGAATATTCAGCTCTGGAAACTCAACATAATTACTTAGGAAATCTTTAATCTCAATGATCCATTCTATTTTCTTCTCGACACTCTTACGAATCGTTTTTGTTGACCTACTAAATTTTCTGAAAAATGGATGGGTATCTTCATGTTTTTTGTCTTTCAGAAAGTAGGAAACAGGCATCTTTAAAGATTCCGCTACTGTATTAAGGGTCTCATACGAAGGTTTTTTTTCATTATTGATCATATTATAAATCATCGAAGAAGACACATCACTCATTTCTGAAAGCATACTAACACTCCACATTCTCGCATCTAATGCTTTCTGTAGCCTTTGCCCGTTAAACTCTTCAACACCCTTACGCATTTCTTACGCCTCCTTTTTTAAAGTTACAGATGGAGTTTCTAATTCTTTGCGTTTTTCTACTTCTTTCTTTTCAAGCTCATATGGCTGTTTAATGCCACAGAATTTATAGAGATTCCGATTGTACCCATAACCATCCAAACTATCATCAGGAACAGCGATATTTAAAAATCCAATGTTGCGTTCTTGTGGTGACATAGGCCCGTGAAGAATAATTCCATAGATTGTATCGTCCTCTTGAGGTATTTTGGGTACAGGATTGAATAAGGTACGATTAAACTTCTCCGCAAACTCCTGTCGAAATGTAGAACTACGAACCATCTCACCAGGGTTTCTTACTTGTGAAATGGTAAGGACAATATCTTTAAAATTAACTTCAGTACGATAATTACCATAGCCGTTACTTTTTTGTTTCGGCATACACTCATCATGATTTAATGCCAGCTCATACAAGCGTTCATTAGCTAATAAATACCTATCAAGAGGATAGGCATTAAATGCCATCTTGGAAGTATATTTTTGCGCTGTGAGGTTTTCCGCTTCCTTGTACATTGAAGCAGCTTGGTTCGTAAATTGATACAAAAGCCCACCTTTTTCAGTAAGAGGCTTTATTCGGTTGTTAACATAGCTCAAGTAGCTGTTCATAATTATTCCGTCTTTATTTTTCCTAACGCAATTAAGTTGTAAATAATTCCACTTTAAGTCAAACTATACTAAATATACTGTCTAAAGTAAATATTACTGTTATATAGGACACTATTATTACTGAAAGATTTAGAAATGAATTGCCTTCCCGGTTTTCATATTTGTTATTACATATGATGTAACATAATATCCCAAAATCAATCTATATGAATCATAAAACCATATATCAGTTTGGCTTCGGAACAGGCCGGTCAGACAGGCCAGTGGCAATACTTGCAATATGGGGCATTTGGAATAGGATAACAGTTAACTTTTTGTTCTTTGGTTTTACTCAGTCAGACATACTTGCAGGAGATTTGCAGCTAACCTGACACATACTGTAAGCGCCCGTAGCTCAATTGGATAGAGCGTCAGATTTCGGATCTGAAAGTTGTGGGTTCGAGTCCTACCGGGCGTACTTTACAGTAGAGCCCGCCTAAAACAGGCGGGCTCTGCTTATTTTATAGCTAATCATTTTGTACAATCTTTCTCCGTAAACCACAATTTAAGTTCATACTGATGTTACATATGATGGTACATAAAATATCAGCTTTACTCGATGTTTGACTTTTTTCAACTATTACACAGTTTCTTTTAAAAAAACAACCCTACTACTTTTTAGCTTTTTTCCCTTCCAGCTATTCCCTAACTTTGAGCTTGATTTAAAAGATTTTCAAATGCAACAAATTCAATCCACATATAAGAAAAGCCTAAAGGGCATCACCTTTGCCCTTCTTTTCCTGTTTGGACTACATTTTCTTAGTATTCACGGATTTGTTGACAGCCTCGTCTATTGCTTTGAGGAAGATGGCCAAATCAATATCGAATCAGAAGTTGGTTCCATCTTCACCATCCCTTCGGAAGATGTCATTCATGCCGAATACCAGCATGATCATGAAGAACCTACTTTTGATGCTGCAGAAGATAGCCATCATGATGTGTCACTATCTTTGATTTGTTCAAAGGAACAGCAAACAACGCGCTTCGATCAGGAACGCACGCTCAACTTTCTTGAAGGAATTTTATACAGCAATGTTGAAAATCTCCCGCAATCACGGGTTTTTCAACTTGTTTCTTATACCCCTCCCTTAATTGAGGATACGATAACAGCTTCGCTCAAAACGGTTGTCCGCATTCTCTACAACTAAGTAGTTCCAGCCCTTTCCATATCGCTATTTCACTTGCAAGTAATGTAATCAGGTAGGGAACACTTATATCCTACCGGCTCTGCTTGCCTATCTATAAGTAAAAATTGGCTGGAAATACATGAATTTTTATAAATCCATACTGGCCCTCGGCATGCTCGTGCTTGCTGCCGGATGCGCCACAGAAGAAACAGTTATCGAACCACCTTCAGAAAGCACACTGGGAGGAAAAACCAATGAGACTTCTCCCGCCCTAAATCAAAATGTGAACCCTCAAGAAGCGGCATCCCAGGTCACCATTTCAGACACGTTGACCTTCTCGGACGCATTGTCCAAAGCCCTGCTGGAAAATCCACGGCTGCAAAGCTACGGTTGGCAGGTGCGCGTGAAAGAAGCCGAACGCATTCAAGCTTCATTGCTTCCCAACCCACAACTGAATGCCGAAATGGAAAACTTTGGCGGGACGGGCCCCTTTGAAGGCTACGATAACCGCGAAATAAAAATAAAGTTAGGACAAAAGATCCTATTGGGCGCTGACCGTCTCAAACGAAAACGGTTGGCAGGTGCCAATAAAGAACTGGCCGGCTGGGATTATGAAGCCCAACGACTGGATGTGCTCACCGGTGTTACCAAAGCCTATATCTCAGCACTGGAAGCGCAACGCCAGTGGCAGCAGCAAAAAGAGCTGGTCGAGGTCGCCCAAAACCTGTACAAATCCATAGCTGCCCAAGTGGAGGCCGGAAAAGTTTCCAAGCTGGCGCAGACGAAGGCACAGGTTGAGCTTTCCCGCGCAAAAATTGATCTGGAGAATGCCCGTAACCAATGGGAATCTGCTCGGAGTGCGCTGGCTGCCTATTGGGGGAGCCAACAGCCGAAATTTCAGCAGTTAGATGGTCAGCTAAGCATGCCTTCCGAGATTCCCGAGTATACCAACGTGCAGGAGTATATCCAGCGCAATCCGGATGTGGCGCGTTGGGCTACCGAATTGCACCAACGAGAATCAGCTCTCGATCTGGCACAAGCCAGAGGCATTCCTGACATTACGGTAAGCGGAGGATACAAACGCGCGGAGGATTTGGGCGCGAGTGCTGCTATCGTGGGTGTTTCTATCCCGCTCCCCTTCTTTGATCGCAATCAGGGCAATATCAGAGCGGCCAAGTATGAACTGAGCCGCGTGGAAACCCAGCGGGAATCGGCTGTTTCTCAAACCTATAAAGCCTTACAAACGGCATACAATAAGCTCAATGCCGCTGCCCACGAGGTCAATCAACTGCAGGAGCAGGTATTACCCGGAGCTAAAACGGCTTTCGAGGCGGCCCAAACCGGTTACCAGCAAGGCAAGTTTGATTATCTAGAAGTGCTGGATGCCCAGCGGACACTATTTTCCACACGTACTCGCTACATCCAGGCCTTGGCCGAATATAACCGGGCCGTAGCCGATGTTGAACGACTCATCGGAACCCCTCTCTCCGAAATTACAGCAAACTAATTTTTTGAATGAATATGGAATTATCAGTCATGAAAAATCTAACAATACTATCACTCACCGGACTTCTTGTGGGAAGTCTCTTAACAGGTTGTGGATCTAATTCAGGTTCGCAAGCCAATCCACAAACCGAACAGCATCAACAGGAATCGCAACAAACCGAAGAAGCCGAACAGCATGCCCGGGAAGTGCATCTGACCAAGCAGCAGGAAAACAGCCTGGGAATCAAAGTGGAAACACTTAATGGCGGCAGTGCCTCTTCTACTATTTCCAGACCGGCCAGCGTGAGCTATGATCTGGATCAAATAGCCAAGGTTGGCCCACGTATCGAAGCAAAGGTCGTGGAGGTCATCAAAGACTTGGGCGAACAAGTCAATAAGGACGAACCCATCGCCCTCATGAGCAGTGTTGGTTTAGGAAAAGCCAAGGCTGAATATATTCGCCTGCGGGCACGTCTCAAGGCCGAACAGGCGCGATACGAACGCGAAAAGTCCCTGTATGAGCAGGAAATATCTTCCCAGGCGGAGCTGCTGGATGCCGAAGCCAACTACCAAGAGGCCAAAGCTGAGCTGAATTCTTCGGCTGAGGCGTTGCGCCTTTATGGACTTTCTAAAACGGATATCCAGAATATTGAAGCAGGCAGTGATCAACCCCTGTCACGTTTTTATCTGACCAGTCCGCTCGACGGAGTAATTCAGGAGCGAGATATTTCACCTGGACAAACGATTAGCCCCAGTGAGACACCTATCCACGTAGCGAATCTCTCGAAGATGTGGGTGATGATTGATGCCTACGAGCAGGATATCCGGTATCTGAATAAAGGACAAAGCGTAAGCCTATCAGTCCGCAGTATCCCGGGCCAAACCTTTGAGGGCACTACAGATTGGGTCTCATACTCGCTGGAAAAACAGTCCAGAACTATGCCAGTCCGTGCTATCGTAGAGAACCCGAATCGAAAACTAAGAGCCGGCATGTTTGGAACGGCTCGCATTTCTACCGGTAAGGAGCGGAGTGTAGCCATGATTCCCATTGATGCTGTTCAAACCGTAAACGGGGAAAAGGTGGTGTTTGTGCCTGGCGAAGAGCTACGCAGCTACAAACCAGTCGATGTAATGCTGGGCGGCGAAAATGATGGCTACGTTGAAATTGCTTCCGGGCTTCAACCGGGAGATGAAGCCGTAGTAGCAGGCGCCTTTGATCTAAAGTCGGCGCTTACGGCCAAATCTCGCAGTGCCTCACACGGACACTAACCACTACTATCAAATGCGCGATTGCTCTCAACGAATTTCAACAATTATTTGACCCATTATGATTAACAAGTTAATTGATTACGCACTGAAGAATCGATTACTGGTGACCATTGGACTGGTTGCCCTGATCGGTGCGGGATACTGGTCATTCCAGGAAGTCCCCACCGACTCGTATCCTGATGTAACGCCACCCATGGTGCAGGTATTTACCGTTAGTCCTGGTCTTTCACCCGTGGATGTGGAAAAACAGATCAGCTATCCTATTGAAATATCAATGTATGGAATCCCCAAGCTCAAGCGGGTACAAAGCACCTCTATTTTTGGTCTTTCCCGGGTGAATATTTATTTCGAAGAAGGGACGGATATCTACTTCGCCCGCCGGCTGGTCAATGAACGGCTGGCCAAAGCAGAGAATAAAATTCCCTCGGGACTCGGAGATCCCCAGCTTGGTCCGTTAACGACCGGCTTGGGTAACGTGATGATGTACCAGGTTAAGAACAAGAAAGGCGCGGATAACTCGTTAAGCGAGCTGCGCACGGCCCAGGATTGGATCGTTAAACCACAGCTCAAAACGGTACAGGGCGTAACCGGCGTTCTGTCTCTTGGAGGTGATGTCCGCCAGTTTCAGATCAATGTGGATATGAATGCTTTAGTCGCGCGGGATTTGGCCCTTGCGGATGTTAAAAAAGCCGTGGGCGCTAACAACCGCAATGTAGGCGGTTCGTTTTTGGAACGCGGCGGGGAGGAATATCTCGTCCGTGGATACGGCTGGTTCCGTCCTGATAAAAAGGGACTCGAAGATATTCGCAATGTCATCATAGCCAATGAAGATGGCACACCCGTCTATGTTAAGGACGTCGCCAAGGTGGAGTTCGGTCCCGAGATAAAACGAGGTACTCTGATTGCGAACCAAGAAGAGTCGGTAGGCGGTTTTATACTAAAATTGATCGGTACCAATACGCAGGATCTGCTTTCCGAGGTTAATCAAAAAATATCATCAATTAATGAGGCCATGCCGGAAGGGATGACTATTGAACCTTTCTACTCGCAAGGGCAGCTCATCCAAAAAGCGATGGGTACAGTCAAGAGTGCCCTGCTCGAGGGGATCTTTCTGGTGCTCATCTTTCTCTACCTATTTTTGGGGAATTTCCGATCTACTATTCTTGTGATTTTTATCTTGCCAATGTCAGTTCTGGTTGCCTATATCGGGATGAATTGGGTTGGCCTATCCGGTAACCTGATGAGCCTGGGGGGACTCGCCATTGGTATCGGTATGATGGTAGATGGTGCCGTGGTGGTCGTCGAGAACATATTCAGGCACTTAGAAGAACGGGACCTAGAAGAGGAAGGCATCTCTATGCTACGCCTTGTTGGAGAGGCCACCCGTGAGGTTGGACGCCCGGTAGCCTTTGCCATCAGCATTATTATCATCGTGTTCCTGCCGCTGTTTACCCTTCAAGGCGTCGAAGGTAAGTTGTTTTCACCGATGGCATACACGATATCGTTTGCACTGCTGGGAGCTTTGATTCTGGCACTGACCTACGTGCCGGTCGTATCCAGCGTCATCTTCTCGAAAACGACCAAGGTTTCGGAACCTAAGCTGGTACAATGGCTGAAAAATAAATATCGTCCCGTGGTAGACAGGGTGGTTCAGCACCCGGTAATTGTGGTAAGTGGAGCGGTAGTGCTGCTAATCGGGAGTCTGGCTCTGACGCCCTTTCTCGGATCTGAATTTGTACCTACGCTTCGGGAAGGGACCTACGCCGTTCGGTCGGTGCTACCGCCGGGGGCTAATCTTCCTACCACCATTGATTACTCGAAGCGGATTCAAAAGTCCATGGAAACCTTTCCTGAAGTGACCGGCGTATATTCCCGTGTCGGACGTGCCGAAGTAGGTGGCGACCCCGAACCAGTAAACGTGGTCTTCAATGTTGTTAACCTGAAACCACTGGAGGACTGGGAGTCAGGTCGAGATTATGAAGAGCTGCAGACGGCTATGGCCGAGAAGCTCAACAATGATTTGCCGGGTGTAGCTTCCAACTTCTCGCAACCTATTCAGTTGCGCACTGACGAGATGCTCAGTGGCGTGCGCGCCCAAGTTGTTGCCAGCTTGTACGGAGACGACTTGGACACACTGGCCCAAAAAGCGCAACGAATCAAAGAAGTTATTCAGACTGTTCCCGGGGCCGCGGACGTCCGCGCCCAGCAACAAGGCGGCAAACCCCAAATTATGGTCCGTCCCGACCGTGAACAGCTGGCCCGATTAGGAATCAGCATTGATGACTTTCTAGGCACCGTTGAAACCGGCATAGGTGGCTCGGTGGCCGGCCAGGTGTTTGAAGGCATTCGCCGCTTTAATGTATTCCTACGGCTTCAGGAAGGACAGCGTTCCCGTATTGAACAGATACGAGAGCTCCCCATTCGTACGGCCAAAGGAGCGTTGGTCCCATTGTCGCAACTGGCGGATGTAGAGACCTTTACCGGTCCAAAAACCATCTCACGTAATAAGGCTAGCCGGCGAACCTACGTGCAGCTAAACGTTCGCGGACGTGATATGGGAAGCGTTGTGAATGAGATACAGCAAAAAGTGAAAGCTCAGGTAGACCTGCCGGCCGGTTACTTCATGGAGTATGGCGGGCAGTTTGAAAACCAGCGGCGAGCCATGAATAGGCTTTACGTTGTAGTCCCGATTACGATGGGCCTGATCTTTCTGATGCTGTTTCTTGCCTTCGGCAGCTTGCGATACGCGTTGCTAATCTTCTTTAACGTACCGTTTGCGGTAATCGGCGGCATTGTAGCGCTGTTCGTTAGCGGGCTTTACCTGTCGGTACCTGCCGCCGTGGGCTTTATTGCTGTCTTCGGGGTGGCCGTACTCAATGGCGTCGTCATGGTCGATTATATTAATGAGCTACGAGAACGCGGTATGGATATGATGGAGGCTATAAAAACAGGCGCCGAACACCGACTCCGTCCCGTATTGATGACGGCTACCGTAGCTATTTTGGGACTTATCCCACTACTCTTAGCCAACGATATCGGCTCCAATGTGCAACGGCCGCTTGCGGCCGTGGTGGTCGGTGGTCTGTTTACCTCCACGCTGTTGACGCTCGTCGTATTGCCATCGATATACCGATGGTTTGCCGAAACTAAAACACAAGTTGAACTCTAAATTTTCATCGAGACTTGGCAAGTTCTCAGAACTTGCCAAGTCTAAACCCCAAAAATTATGAAAGAAATCAAAGCATTTATTCGAACAAATATGATTGATCGGGTCATTGATGCCCTCGAATCTCTCGATGATGCCCCTGGCATTACGCTGAGTGACGTGCGCGGTTGGGGCCATCCCAAAGAAGGACCTGCAAAACTGGTTGAAATGGTTAAGCTGGAAACGGTGGTCCCAACAGAGCGAGTGGAAGAAATTATTTCCGTTATTATTGAAAAAGGCCAAACCGGTAACTATGGAGATGGTAAAATATTTATTTCCAACGTTGAAAAAGCTGTTCGCATCCGAACCGGGGAAACCGATTACGATGTCATTCGATGAAATCCGCGGCTGTCACTGCTTGATCGCAATGACAGCCTTCTATCAAAAATCGCATATATTTTAAAACATAATTCTACACATAAATCTCATAAAACTGCAAGAAATAATAAATAGATAGTTATACCATATTATAAATAAAGGATACATATCATATTAATTATGAGCAATACGATATGAAAAACTTTTTAAAATGAAGTTGATGGCGATGTCATACGTTATGCAAATAACGTCCCATCACAATCCCCGAGGCTGTCGCCACCGGACGGTGGTGGCAGTCCTTTTTCTTATTCAAGTTCTTATAAGTTTCATAATGGCTTCAAAAAACAAGCTTAAATATGTATTGATAGCTACCGTTTTAGTCATGGCAGGTTTTGCTATGGCTGATGCATTGGGCTACTTTAATTCAAAATCGTATACGAAAGTTTCTAAGGGGTCTCATGCCCATTACGTGCCCAATAGCCGGGATCCTGATGTTTCTATTGATCGCTTTCCCAAACGACCGCCTGGGCCAAATGAGAAAATTAGTCCGAATGGAAAGATGATTAAGACAAATGATTGATGGGCCAGTTAAAATATAGGAGTCCCTTTAATTAAACTATTGAGATAAATTAAGTTGCTACTAGTATCATGGAGCAAAAATATTTTCACATAAAAAACATGGTGTGTGAGCACTGTGGTGAAGTCTTGGAATCCAAATTAAATCAAGCAGGTTTTTCCGTTAAAAAGATTGAACTGGGAAAGCTGGAACTTGTACAACCGATAGACGAAGATGACTTTGAGTCCCTGTCTAAAGTAGTGCGGCAAAATGGCTTCGAAATTATCAGTGATAGTAACAGTCAGCTGGTGGAGCAGATTAAGCATCTGATTATAGATATTATTCACCAGCGTGAAAGCCTGGAAGGCAATTTGTCAGATTTTATCAAGGATCGCATTCACAAAGATTATCAGCATTTGAGTCGGCTATTCTCTAGTGTAGAAGGCAAATCGATTGAACGGTATTTTATCCTACAGAAAATTGAACGGGCGAAGGAATTGATAGTATATGGTGAACAAAACCTGACTGAAATCGCCTTTGAGTTGGGCTATAGTAGTCAACAACATTTTTCGCGCCAGTTTAAGAAAGAAACAGGGCTTGCCCCCTCTCACTTCAAAGAGGTAAAAGAGAATAAGCGAGTTTCCATTGATCACATTTAATTTTTAAAATGACATAATTAAATCCGTCTTTTAATGAACTCAGCCAAAAGGTTACCTGCAATATTATTCATTGCCGCTGCATTAATGACCGGCTGTAATTCCTCCTCCCCCAAAGTTATCAACGATATGAGTGATGCTTCCTATCAGCTGGTTAACCAAGACAGTGCCAGGGTTTCGTTCCCGGCTGATTTTGAAGGACAGCCCATCATTGCCGCATACATTTATACCTCCTGCCAATCCGTTTGCCCAGCCATTTCGGCTAATATGAAAAAGGTCAGCCAAAAAATACCGTCTGACCGGCAAGTCCAATTTGTGCTTATTTCCTTCGATCCCAAGCGCGACACCCCTTCTAGACTCCGGGACTACCGGAAGAAATTTCAGTTGGATCCCCAAAAATTTACCCTACTGACCGGCGATTCTACAACTGTAAGCTCTCTAATGGATGAAATTGGAATTCGCACAAAAATGATACCGGCTGATAGCACCGACCCAGATATGGACTATATGTTCAACCACACCAATCAACTTAATTTATTTGATTCACAGGGACGAATTCGCGGGGATTACGGCGGCAGTATGACACCGCCGAAGCTTATTATAAAAGATTTCAAAAAGCTATAATCATGATTAAGAAACTGTAAAAAATCATGTTGGTTTCTGTTACTTATTATCTGGTTTATTAGTTTTGTTATGCTTTGGTTACAAAATTAGAATCTATGTTTTTCAGGGACAACAGAATTATTTAATAATTCTTTAACAAGATTAATCAAATAGAAAAACCAAGTCACATTTGTGGACTTAAAAAGGGAATTGCCAAGTTTAGTCCCCTGATAATGAGCAATATTCCAACGAATGCGATAAAATAGGGAGAATAATTTTTGAGCTTTCTTCGTACCGATATTGAGATAAGCCCACCGGCCAAACTTACGCCCAACATTGCGGGGATGGTACCGATCCCAAATCCTGTCATAAAAATCGTGCTGCTGAATACCGAACCCGACGTCAGGGCCGTTGCCAGCCCCATATAGACAAACCCACAGGGCAACAGCCCGTTCAGGAGACCGATCGCAAAGAGCGATCCTATGGTCCCTTTTTTAAAAAGTGATTTAATTGGGTTTCCGGCTTTTTTTATCAGCTTAGAGGGGTATGCTTTCCACTGGTTTAGCTTGGTTTGCAGCCTCGAAATAGAAAGTCCCAACAGAATAAATACTCCCACCCCTATCGACAGCCACTGCTGAAACCCCCCGATGGAAATCATCTTGCTTAACAGTCCAACAGCAGCACCCAATATGGAGTAGGTAATGACCCGGCCAACGTTGTAAACCAGCCGGGATGCTACCAAATAAGACGTTTTTCTATCGCTTCCCGGCAATGCCAATGCCAGCGGACCACACATTCCAATGCAATGAAAACTGCCAAGGAAGCCAAAAGTTATGCCGGCAAGGATCCACTCCATAATTAATAGTTATTTGTACTCACCATTAGTTAAACGTTCAAATTCCATTTCCCGGGATGAATTCATTACCACTAATAAGCTACTACCGACCATCGCTATGGCTGCAAATAGCGGATTAATGAGTCCACCAATCGCCAAGGGGATTGCGATGACGTTATATAGGAAGGCCCATCCCAGATTCTGTCGAATTCGCTCCTTGGTCTGTTTAATAGCACTGAAGGCCATTGTTATTTTAAGCAGATTGTCTTCAGGAATCACAATCTGGGCTGAATCGGCTGCAATGGCTGTGAGGTCTCCGAAAGCGATACCCAGATCGGCATCCGCCAGTGCTAAGGCGTCGTTACTTCCGTCGCCAATCATGGCTACAGAGCCAATTTCTTTCAGGTTTTTGATGATCTCCGTTTTTGATTCAGGTCGAGCCTCAGTGAACAGGAAATCGGGTTTCAGTGTGTCACGAATGGGACGAGATGCTTCTTCACTATCTCCGGTAATGATGGCAATTTTTTTGTCTTTCTGTTTCAGGCTTGCGATGAATTCTTTTGCTTCATCCCTTATTTGATCACCCACAATTAGAATACTTTTGATTTGATTATCCCATGCTACTACGGTTGGAACATATCCCTGCTGTCGGGCTCGGGAAATGCGGAACCACTGTTTGGATGTAATTTGGCATTTATTTTCTTGTAGCCATTCAGGCTGCCCAACATAAATTGTTTTACCGCCTATCTTACCGCTCACCCCTCGGGATGTATGTTGGAACTGATCCACATTAATGCCATCGTTCGATTCTCCCGCAATTGCTTTGCCCACAGGATGCGAGGAATAATGCTCCAAGGCACGGGCGTACTCCAGGGCTTTCGGTGAATTGCCTTCGTCGAGCAACCGCATGTTGCCAGTAGTTAATGTTCCGGTTTTGTCAAAGGCCAAGATGTCGGTAGCACTTTGCTCTTCAAAAACGGCTCCCGTCTTGAAAAGAATGTTGTTTTTAAAGGCATCACGCAGTCCCGATGCCACAGCAAGGGGAGTGGCCAGCCCCAATGCGCAGGGACAGGAAACGATGAGCACCGAAAGTGCCGCAAGAAGAGCAGAGCTGACTGCGGAACCAATTATTAGATAAAACACAAAGGTAAGAAAGCCCAAGAACAGGACGCCGGGGACAAACCAGGCAGCAATCTTATCAGCCAGTCGTTGTTTGCCCGGACGACTGGCCTGGATGTCCCACATTAGGCGTATCATCTTTTCAATGGTACTTTGCACATGCTGATCCGTTTTAATGGTAAGGACATTTTGCGTGAGCACGGTTCCGCTCATAGCCCGGTCGCCCGGCTCTTTGGAAACCGGCAGGGATTCGCCCGTGATAAGCGCTTCGTTCACCACGCCGTTACCTTCGATAATCGTACCATCGACGGGGATACGTTCTCCCGCTTTAACAAGTACTTCATCTTGCGGGACAAGCTCATCAATTTCCATCATTTTAAAGTTTCCGTTTCGCCGCACACGGGCCTGCTTAATACGATTTTCCATTAATTCATTGAGCAAGGAATTTTTATCTTCTTTGACTCGATTTTCATAATAGTTTCCGTAGGATACTGCCATGATAATAGCCATGGTCACATCAAAATAAAGCTCGTTCAATCCCATGCTCAGAGCGACGGTACTAAACACATAGGCGCTCAATGCTGCTATGGAGATCAGCAAATCCATATTCGGTTTCAGTACAGAGACAGAAACCCAAGCCCCTCTTAAAATGGGCCAGCCGGTAAAAAACAGCACGATCGAGGACATTGCCCAAACGTTAGCCAGGAAAAAGTAGCGGACTTCAGGATCAAAAGGAATAACAAAATCCCCTGTTAAATAGAGAGGATATAGTACGAGAAAGTAGACAATAAAACCGTAAACGAGGAAGAAGGTCCCCAAAATCAATCGAATAGTAGTATTAGATTTTTCATCTCCCAAATCACTTTCCTTTAGGTGTGCCCTATACCCCATGTTACTAATAAGATCCGGCAATTCTTCCTCGCTCAATCGATCGGGATCGTAGTATACCTTTACCATCTCGGAAGCGTAACTGGCTTCGCTTTTGTAGATGCCATCCTGCCGCCGTGCCATCGCCTCGATGAACGATTCGCAGGTCGAGCAGTGCATGCCGTCCACTTTCAAAAATGTCTGTTCGGCTTTATCGGGCGGCTCCTCGGCTTGGCCTTCCCATTCGCGGTGCTTGCGATTGATGGTTTCCCGCCGAATTCGTTCGGCCTGTTCGGTATCGAGTTCCTGCAAAAGGTCATAGACCTGCAGGCATCCCGAGCAACAGAATGTCCCTTCAATATCGGGATCTGTTATAGGTGGGTCAGGGGTGGGAAGATCACATAACGTGCATGTATCGCCACTCATAAAAAATGGGATGGGAAAACCTTGGATTTTGAAAACAAGATAAAATCTTTAACAGGTTTTATCCAATTGTAAGACATACATCCAACTGATAGCACAAAATACTGCACATTAAACACATAAAGATATAAGTCTGAATCCGCCGCTTTTCGCATCTTTTTATCGAATATGAAACCAAATAATAGATACGTGATGGAAAAGCGAATATTCAATACCGGAGAGATACAGCAGATGTACAACCGCTGGGCGAAAAATTACGACAAGTCTCTTTGGCTGTTTCGTCTGATCGGTTTTCGAATCAGGGCCTACCGAAAAGCGGCTGTCGAAAATTTAAATCTAAACCACGGTGATGCGGTTGTTGACCTAGGGTGCGGTACGGGATTAAATTTCGCCTTGCTAAAAGAGCATATAGGAGCAACGGGGACTATCATTGGGGCCGATTTATCTGGTGCCATGCTCCAAAAGGCGCGGCGGCGTGTCGAAAAGAACAACTGGAAAAATGTCCGCCTTGTACAATCAGACATTGCCAAATTCTCTTTTCCTGACAAAACAGATGCCATCCTTTCGACGCTGGCTCTTACCATGTCCCCGGATTATGACCCTATAATCAAGAGGGCGGCTGAGACGCTGGAAAAAGGCAAGAGAATGTCCATCTTTAAGTTAAAACGTCCAGATGGATGGCCGGATTGGATGGTACAATTGATGATTAAACTATTGGCCGCCTACGGAACCCGGAAAGAACATACGAACCGAGCGCCCTGGCTCTCTATTAAACGACACTTCCCAAAATCTAAAATGAAAGAATACTATTGGGGAGCTGTTCATGTATCTACGGGTATCGCCTGACGAAGCTAATTTAGCCTTTTAAATAGCATAATTCTGCACATTAATCACATAAAGATGCAAGAACTGCGACTGTTCGGCGCTTATTTTAGGAATAGAAATTGAAGTCGAACCAAATATAGCTGCTTGCTTATGATCGAAGTCAACGAACATGCCGATAGCGACATTCTTGCGCTCCAAGTATCCGGTACGCTAACTGAAGAAGAGCTGGATGATCTAATACCCACTTTAAAGGAGTATGTCTCTTCTTCAAGTCACCCTCACCTATTAATGATTATGGAGGATTTCAACGGATGGGCCGATGCTGCCGCCGTCTGGAAAGACCTGCAGTTGGATGCCGAATATTTGGGCTATTTTGATCGTATTGCCGTCGTCGGTGAAAAGAAATGGCAAGAGTGGGGAACCAGACTTGTGAATCCCATAACCAAAGAAGAACTACGGTTTTTCCCTCTGTCCGACGCGGAAAAAGCCTGGAATTGGATTCAAAACACCTCACACTAACCAGTTTCACTTATTTGTCACTATGAATAAACTGACCATCAACCTTCCAATTATTTTACCGGATATCCCTGATGCCGAAGACCAGTGCGTATCGCGTTTGATTGATACCCTTGAAGGGAAAGAAGGTGTTCAGGAAGCTCATATTAAAGAAAATGAGCAATCACCCGAACTTTGTATTCATTTTGATCCCGATACTATTACCCTTAATGATCTGAAAAAGCTGGCTTCGCAAACAGGGGCAAAACTAAATGACAGTTATGGGCATTTACTGGTTGAAACCAAAGGCATAAGACACCCCCGGCAGGCACGAAGCCTGAGTCAACAGCTCAACGATTTACCCGGGACGGTAAATGCCTATGCCAGTCCCAGCGGTTGGGTTCGCATAGAATTCGATCAACAAGAGACCAATGAGGAGATATTGCTTGGTTCCATTGAAGACCTGGGCTTAGCCATTGAGCAAAAGGCCAAAGGCTTTAGGAAGGTTGTGCCTGGTATAACAAATGGAGAGCCAGTCCAAGAACAGGATACGATTGAATCGGATCATGAACACCAACACGATCACGGCCAGGAAGAGCATGAGGATCACGATCACGGCAGCGATGACGAAGAGCGTGGCCATAGCCATGATCACAATCACGGTGGCATCTTTGGTGAAAAAACGGAGTTGATCTTTTCGCTGATCTGTGGAGCTCTGCTCGGTATAGGATTCGGGCTCTCTTACGTGAACGCTATTCCCACCTGGGTAACGCTGGTACTGTATGTAAGTTCTTACTTTTTCGGAAGCTACTTCCTTGTACAGGAGGCATATACTGAAGTTAAAGCTGGAAATTTTGAAATCGATTTTTTAATGCTAGTTGCCGCAGTTGGTGCCGCCATACTGGGCGAATGGGCTGAGGGAGCACTGCTCCTATTCCTGTTTAGCCTGGGCCATTCGCTGGAACATTATGCTATGGGCCGGGCCCGCGAGGCGATCAAAGGGCTGGCTGACCTAGCTCCTAAAACGGCCTTGAAAAAAGTTGACGGGGAAACGAAAGATGTGCCTGTTGAAGAACTTCAGGTTGGCGATACCATTGTCATACGTCCCAACAGTAAAATTTCAGCAGATGGGATCGTTGTTAACGGACAAAGCAGCGTGAATCAGGCGCCTATAACCGGCGAAAGTGTTCCGGTTGATAAAAGTGAATTTACGGATATGGAGAAGATTAAGCAGGATCCGGAATCTATCGATGACGAACACCGAGTATTTGCGGGAACCATCAACGGCAACGGCAGCCTTGAAGTGAAAGTAACGAAGCTCTCGAAGGATTCCACTCTTTCCCGGTTAATTACGATGGTGAATGAGGCCGAAGCCCAAAAATCACCTACCCAGCAGTTTACCGACAAATTTGAAAAATATTTTGTCCCTGCGGTATTAGGACTGGTTGTTTTGCTGAATTTTGCTTTCCTGCTTATTGACGAATCCTATGCCGCCAGTTTTTACCGGTCCATGGCCGTGTTGGTAGCCGCCAGCCCCTGTGCACTGGCCATTTCCACCCCCAGTGCGGTCCTTAGCGGGGTGGCACGGGCTGCCCGCAGCGGGGTGCTTATTAAAGGGGGGAAACCGCTGGAAAACCTGGGCATTCTTAAGGCGCTGGCTTTTGATAAGACCGGAACGCTCACTGAAGGCAAACCCCGACTCACCGATGTCTTGCTTTTTAACAATACCGACGAAACTGAACTAATAAGCATGGCTGTTGCCGTGGAAAATCTCAGTGATCACCCGCTTGCAGCTGCGGTAGTCCGGGACGGGAAACAGCGATTGAACGGCACTGACCTCCCCGAAGCCGAGGACCTTGAATCCATAACGGGACGTGGCGTCAAAGCAAAAGTGAACGGATCGATTGTACGGATAGGAAACAAAGAGCTGTTTGAAGAATCCGATGGAATAACGTTACCGGATGATCTTAAAAATAAAGTTGAAGAACTGGAAAGAGAAGGCAAGACTACTATGATTGTCCGATCTGGTGACCACTATCTGGGTATTCTCGGTTTAATGGATACCCCGCGGGAGGATGCCAAATCGGTGGTCCAGCAATTGCGTGGCCTTGGTCTGGTTCACCTGATTATGCTCACCGGGGATAACCAGCGGGTAGCCGATGCAGTGGCTGAAGCTATTGGCATTGATGACCCCAAGGGTAACCTGCTTCCGGAGGATAAAGTTGAAGTGATTAAAGAGTTACGTGAAGGAGAGGGGCATGTTGCGATGGTCGGCGATGGCGTAAATGACGCTCCGGCCATGGCCAACAGCACGGTAGGCATTGCCATGGGAGCTGCCGGTTCAGATGTAGCTCTGGAAACAGCTGATGTAGCGCTTATGGCTGACAAGATTTCCGTGCTCCCGTTTGCGATCGGACTCAGCCGAAAAACCAAATCCATTATCAAGCAAAACCTATGGATCAGCCTTGGAATGGTAGCCATTCTTGTCCCGGCCACCATCCTTGGACTAAGTATGGGGCTTGCAGTATTAGGCCACGAAGGATCCACTGTTGTGGTAGTATTTAATGCCCTGCGGTTGTTAGGGTATAAATCTTAGAGATTGGATAAAGTTAATGTTCGGTCTACTGCAGAAAACATTCAACATATCTATCAAGGCTTTTAACCTCTGCAAGGCTCGGCCTATCCAAGAACTACTACATAAAATTCTAAAATCACGGGCCATTTTACCCATAGTAATATCTCGTGCACATTACTGATCAGGAGGCAAATATCACACAATGAATTGCTTTCCCAGTTTTCATGATAGTTGTTACAAATGATGTAACATGACATCTCAAAATAAAGCTCTATGAACTATAAAGGCATATATTAGTTTGGCTTCGGAACAGGCCAGTCAGACAGACCAGTGGCAATACTTGCAAGAAGGGGCGCTTGGAATAGGATGAAAGTGCGCATTTTTGCTCTTTGGTTTTACTCAGTCAGACATACCAGCCAGAGTTGTGATCTAATCTGGTATATACTATAAGCGCCCGTAGCTCAATTGGATAGAGCGTTTGGCTTCGGACCAAAAGGTTGGGAGTTCGAGTCTTCCCGGGCGTACTCAAGTAAAGTGCCCGTCATTTTTAGGCGGGCACTTTTTATTTTAGTTTCATTTTATCCTAACTGGTAAAACACGGAAAAGCTTCATCTTTTCTCCATCCAGATGTAACAAATGATGGTACATGAAATATCCACTTTAGCTAGCGTTTAACTTTTTGCACCTAATACCAACCGGGCCTTCTAGGCTGTCGGAATCTGCTAAAATCCTTGAAGGTGGAAATATCGAAACAAAGAATGAATATTTGTCTCATTATTTTCATTCTGACGGGAAATTTCTGAGTGCCATAAAACGTAAAGTGAATCATATGGTTGTGAAGGGCCACGACTTCGATACCGTTACTTGCCAGGGTATTGATGACGGGCTCCACTTCATCTTCCAGCATTACAAAATCGCCGGCCACGGCAGCCTTCTCCGGGGTCCCTTGCCACGAAGCCCAGGTGTTGAAGCCCATAAACGTACTGACGGGATTATCCTGATGCATCAAGGTTACATCCGGTCGACCAATAGTTACTTTATACACGCCCCGGCTCATCGAGCCTTCATGACCTAATATATCGGCAATTTGTTGGGTATCGAGAGAATTTTGGACCGTATCCGCCTCCGAATCCGCCGGATTCCCCTCTCGCATTTCGGCAATCCTTTCAAATATCTCTTTTGCGCCAGAGGCCAGTTCTTTTTCGGAGCCACTTCCACCGATATGCATGTACATAACGCTGGGCTGCTCGCGTACAAAATGATTGTGCAGGGCCGTAACGTTCAGCTCGTAATCGAGCAATACCTGCTGAATGGCAGCAATTTCATTCTCTTTGACCAATACATCACCCATCAATTTGGCTCCATCCTGAGTCGGAGAAAAAGCCAGCCAGGAACCCATACCCATTGGGGGAATGATTTTGAATCCATCCACGGTAACATTCAAATCATTCTGAGGGACTACCAGCTTATATTCCCCGTTGGATTCTGTCCCGGTCATACCAGTTACCTCTTCAATGGTCTCGACATCCAGAGAAACCGATTGCTGGTTTTCTTGATTTTTTTCCGGGGCCCTGGATGAACAACCTGCATTCCAAGTAAAAAAGAAGGCGATAAGCGTCAATAAAACCCATCTGCTGTTTGGTAATTTCATAATTTTGCTGAAGTATTGAAGTGAATATTTTCTTATTACCAAGCCTAGATCCGGTGTTACATAACTATAATCTCAAGCAAGCAGTATTGTTTCGGAATTCCAAAGATAGTTTTTAATGTGCTCCATCATTTCAAATTATTATTTGACTCTCGACCATGGTACAGGCCTTATATTACAGCAAGGGAGGCTTCATTATGCTATGAATCCTGTTTTTGAAGAACAAATTGCCATAAAAAAACAGAAGAAGATGAAAAAAATCACATCAATCCTATTGATACTGATTGCTACCCTTGCACTCAATGCCTACGGCCAGACCGATAGCACTAGAACCCAAGGGAAGGTTACTCCCGTTAAACTACACATTGAGGGCATGGCCTGCGAGTTCTGCGCCCGGGGATTAAAAAATTCGCTTGAAAAACTGGATGGTATCACCATACATAAGATTGATCCTAAAAAGGGTTTTGCTACGCTGTCGTTTAATCAAGACAATATTCCTTCTGATCAGACCCTAACGAAAACGGTAGAAAATGCCGGTTTTAAGCTTACAAAGATACAACGAAATAAGGAGAATGATTCCGGCGAAGAATCTTGAATCATGTCACTCGAATTAATGGTATTCCTCGCAGGGATTGGCCTGTTGCTACATACTCCCTGGGAGCTCGCACAGACTAAAGCATTGAGTACTTGCGCCGATAAGCCTTGGCGCATCAGGCTGGGGAACTGTTCGGTAGGTATTGTCTCGGATGTACTGTATACCCTAGGACTATACTATCTGATTGGCTGGTGGCTTGTGGATTATTCATGGTTAAATGAGGCAGGTACCTGTCACTATGGTTTTATCTTGCTGATAAGTTTTATTGGGGCTTATTTCACAGAACTAGTAGCCCAACGGTTTAACTGGTGGCACTTCAATCGGAAAGTGCCTCATTTTCCGAAACGACTGGGGGGATGTGGCCGTGACCCCGGTGCTGCAATTGCCACTTCTGGTTTCACTAACGTATTTAGTAACACAAATTATCCTTTTTTAACGAACAAAACGTCTAATTCAAATACACAAACTAAACCAATGGAAAAACTGACTTTTAACATTCCCGACCTGCACTGCGAAGGCTGCGCCAACCGTTCCACCAATATTTTGGAGAAACTGGACGGCGTACAGCAGGCTGACGTAACATTTGATGATAAATCTGCAGCGGTGGAGTACAACCCTGACGAAGCCTCTTTTGAAGAGATGAAAGAGGCTCTGGCCAAAGCCAATTACACGGCAAAAAAATAACCCATGCAAACACTTCAACTCCATATCGGCGGCATGGCCTGCTCGTTCTGTGCCCAGAGTATTGACAAAGCTCTCGGACAGCGGGATGGCGTTGGCAAAGTAAACGTCAGTCTGGCTCATGAACAGGTGCTGATCGAGTACGATGAGAGTCAGATTGAAGCGCCCGAACTAAAGCAGATCCTGCTCGATCTGGGCTATACCATACGCGACCCGGACAAGGTCAAAGCCTTCGAGGAACAGCAGCAGGAGCTGAAAACCCACCGCAACCGGCTCATCACAGCATCCGTATTTACCCTTGCCGCCCTTGGCATCATGTCTATGATGTGGGCCGGAGTTATGAGCTGGTGGCATCCGTGGGCGACGCTCGGGCTGGCCCTGGCGACGATGTTCGGGCCCGGCTGGTACATCAAAAAGAAAGCATGGCAGTCCCTGCGCAGAGGCATTCTGAACCAGCATAACCTGCTGGAGTTTGGCGCTTTTTCCGGCCTCATCGGGGGAATAGCCGGGTTATATAATCCGGTTTTCCCAGCCACAGAGTTTTTCGGGATTTCGGTATTTATTACGACCTATCACATTCTTTCCGGGTGGTCGGCCAACAAGGTGCGGGCCCGAGCCTCCGAGTCGGTCCGTAAGTTGTTGAACCTGCAGCCTGATACCGCCCGGCTCGTGGATGAGGAGGGGAACGAGCGGGAAGTAGAGATTGATCAGCTGGAAATCGGCGACCGCATTCGCATCCGCCCGGGGGAAAACATCCCGGTTGATGGGGAAGTTATTGAGGGCCGATCCGGCGTAGACGAAAGTATCGTCACCGGGGAATCCATTCCTGTCGAGAAAAGAAAAGGCGACGAAGTAGTCGGCGGTTCCATCAACCAGACCGGCACCTTGCTGGTAAAAGTAACAAAGTTAGGAGAAGACTCCTTTCTGCAGCAGATCGCCCGGCACATCGAAGAAGCCCGCGCCATGAAGCCGGGGATTATTCAACTGGTGGACCGGGTACTTACATATTACGTGCCCGGCGTGGTGGGCTTTGCGATCTTTTCCATCCTAATTTGGACGGTGGGCCTCTGGCTGATAACAGGGGAAACCAACCTGCCTCGCGGCATCTTTGCCATGCTGGATGTGTTTGTGCTGGGATATCCCTGCGCCTTGGGCATGGCCACACCGCTGGCGATGATTCGCGGCGGAGGAATGGCCGCTGACCGGGGCATCCTGATGCGATCCGGAGAAGCCTTTCAGATCATGAAGGATATCGATACGATCGTTCTGGACAAGACCGGTACGCTTACCATAGGGGAACCCGAAGTTGTGGATGTTCTCGCAACCGACCGGCAGGATGACATCCCAATCCTGAGGCTGGCCGGAGCTGCCGAACAGCACTCCGAGCACCCACTGGCACAGGCGGTAGTTGAATATGCCAAGGCAGAAGTGGAGACGTTTCCTGAACTGGACGACTTCGATTCAACAACCGGGAAGGGAATCCGCGCTGGCATCGAAGAGCGAACTATACTGCTGGGAAGCCTGGAATATCTGGAGGAACACGATGTGGATACGAAAGCCGAGACCGAGTGGAGTTCCATTCATGAAGAACAGGGGCATACCGTTATCGCCATGGCTGTGGATGGCAAGCTTGCCGGACTGTTTGCATTGGCCGATACGCTCAAAGAAGATGCCCGGGAAACCGTCAGCCGCCTCAAAGATCAGGGAAAGAATCTTGTCCTGCTTACCGGCGACAACGAGCGAACCGCCCGGGCCATAGCCGAAAATGTCGGCATTCAACAGGTGGAAGCCCGGGTAAAACCGGATCAGAAAGCCCAGCGCATCCGCAGCATTCAAGAGCAAGGCAATCGTGTGGCGATGGTGGGCGACGGTATCAATGACGCCCCTGCCCTGACGCAGGCCGATGTGGGCATGGCCATTGGCACAGGAACTGATATTGCTATTGAATCAGCCGATGTAATATTGATGGGGGAACGGCTGTATGCCTTAGTCGAAGCTTTTGAAATTGGCGAAAACTCTTTCCGCAAAACCAAACAAAATCTGGCGCTCGCCTTCAGCTTCAACGGCATAGGCGTGCCCCTGGCTACAACCGGACTGCTCTACCCGGTCTGGGCGATGATCGCGATGGTGGCCAGCGTAACGGCCGTGCTGGCCAACTCCTTCTGGGGACGACTCATCTCCCAGGCTTCCCGGCTCAGAGAAAAACAAGAAGATAGGCGGCAATCAATTACCTATCGGGTGCCTAATATGCATTGCGAGCACTGTGTGGAAACCATTACAGGCACGCTCAACCGGCGATTTGAGGATATCACCGTGGATGCGGATCTTGATGAAAGCGAGGTTACCGTCGAGTTTACCAATGGCAATGTCAACGATTCCAGCCTGCGGGAGGCCCTGGTGGAAATAGGATACAAACCGGAATTGGAAGACAAATATCAATAAGAATAAAATCACTGAATTATGATAAGATATACCATACTGGCTTCAATCATACTATTACTGCTATCCACAGGCTGCGAACAAAAATTTGTTAAAGACTGGGACAACCAACAACAGGGTATGACTGAGGCCATGGGCATTGTCCCGGACTCGCTGCAGGCCATGACCCTGGCGCCCCTGGTTAAGGGCTATCACAACGGAGGGGATCTCTATTTTATCCATACCGAGGCATCCGATTCTTCCGTAGCTAACATGCTGACTGAGATGATGGGACCGCGCGTGATGCATCTGCCCAAATTGGCGCAAACGCCGGACTCCCTGCTGGCCGATATCTACGTATTTAAAAACGGTATTGAAGGACATGGTCCATTTGGCTTTCAACCCGATATCTTTGGCTCCGTGCCTGGTGATCCCAGCTACAGTCCCCTGCACTCCATCCATCTTGTACGATGGAAAAAGGATGCCGAACCCAGAGAACTGAAAACGGTCGATGCCCTGATGAAGGCCCGGTCCAATGGAAAGCTGACCATAGAAGAACCCGGCATTGTCGTAAACATGCCCGTATTGGTATGGCCCGGCGGACACCGGTAATTTTTTACTTGACTCTGGGGTATGGTACAGGCCTTATATTACTTACAGAAATTTAAACGTAACCCATTATGGAAATGACCGAACCCAAAAACCAAAGCTGGAAACAGAAGGCATCCAGCTTCCTTGCCCTTTTTACATCAACAGGGACTTTAATCTGCTGTGCCTTACCCGCAGCGGTTGCTGCCTTTGCAGGCGGAGCTGCGGTAACGTCCATGATATCTACTTTTCCCTGGATGGTTACATTGTCTATGTATAAGGTATGGATCTTTCTGGGATCCGGGTTTATGCTACTGATAAGCGGCATTTTGGTATATCGCCCCAAAGGGAAAGTAGCATGCAGTATAACCGGAGGAGAAGGGTGTAAGGTAGCCGGACGGCTTACCAAAATCATGTTCTGGTCATCGATTATAATCTACAGTACAGGGGCCTTTTTTGCCTATGCACTGGTTCCGATTATGAAGTTTTTAGGCATTTAATTTCATGTACCTGCTAAATAGTATGAGTATGCGCTTGAATAAGATTTTACTCAGGATATTTTTCATTGTAACTGTTGCCGGATTATCTCTGGCATCCGTCTATATTTCCCATGCCCAGGGCGGCCATGGACCGGTATTCACGCTGGCTACCCCAACCCTTGGGCAGGGCGAGCTCAGTTTTGATGCGATGGCCATGTCCACCCGGCAGGGCAGCTCGGCATGGATGCTCCGCCAGAACTGGCACTACGGGCTGACCGAAGATATCCAGCTGAATGTGTCTGTTCCTACTCCTCTTCAAAAAATAGATACTCCTCCCCAGGGGCGTCTCGGTACCATGATGGGCAGTTATGGCGATCTGGAAGTATCTGGTCTGTTTCGTTTTTATAAAACCTATCCAGACGTAGGTCAACGGTTTGAGTCCTCCCTGCTGCTCAGCGGATCGGTACCGACCGAGGATAAACGCGCCGGCATTCACGTGGGGCCCAGCCTTCACGGCGGAGTAGTAACCGGTTATGCATCCCGGACGTTCTACGCTTGGGCCGGGGGTGGCTATCAATATTACAGCGAACAGCATAATGACCGGCTGGGAGATATTGCTTACATAACCGGTGTGATTGGATATCGGCCACCGATGTTTCAACATGATTATCCCAAACCCGACTGGCGGATTTTTGTAGAAAGCGTAACCGAGTGGGTTGGAGATAATGAACGGGATGGTCTTGAGCTGAGAAATACAGGCGGTACGAAATCGTTGTTGGGCCCGAGCGTGCTTGGGCTTTATGGGAAATGGGGATTGTCCGGTGGTATCCTATTCCCAGTCTATTCCAATTTTTCCGGCACGCAGGAATCTGAATCTTATCGCTTAAACTTTGTTTTATCGTATTGGTTTTAACTAAAAAAACTGGAGAGTTCATTATGAAAAATTATATTCTGACACTAATCATCGGCCTTTTTATGCTCCCATTTCAGGGACAGGCGCAACTGCTGGAGGTCAAACAAACCGTTTTTGGCATGGACTGTGCCCCCTGTGCTTACGGACTGGAAAAACGCATACAGAACATTGATGGTATAGAATCCGCATCAGTAAGTCTTAACAACGGCCTGTTAACCGCAAACCTGAAGCAAGATAATCAGCTAACACTTCAGCATATTCGCAAAGCCGTTGAAGAAAGCGGGTTTAAAGCCAAGGAAGCAAATATTACCGTGGCAGGAACGGTGACTAGGAATAAAACAGGCACTCTTGTTCTGGAAACCGGGGCGGGAGAACGGTTCATCTTAGAAGCTGAAAATCAAGGTGCGTTAGATGATATTTCAAAGATGAAAGGGCCTTTTACAGTAACAGGAAAAACAGAAAAAAGTGAAGGGTCGGGGACTAAACTTCGGCTAAAGACCGTTGATAAAGGAAAAGCTTAGATCTCTTGCACATAAACACCGGTATTATGAGAGAAAACATGGAAGAAAAGTACGATGGTGTTGTCACCTATAAAATTGGTGAAGTAGCCCGCCGTGCCGACGTCAACAAGGAAACCGTGCGCTATTACGAAAAACGAAATCTGATACCGGAGCCGGATCGGCGCCGATCGGGGTATCGCATTTTTACCCAGCGCCATATTGATCAGATTCGTTTTATCAAACGAGCCCAGCAGCTGGGCTTTACCCTCAGCGAAATAAAAGAGCTGCTGGAGCTGCGCATGGATGAGCATACTACCTGCTCGGAGATCAAGAACGAAGCCCAGGACAAATACCAGGATGTAGTAAAAAAGATTGAAGATTTGCAGCGAATCAAAGAAACGCTAGTGGATCTCATCGACTCCTGCTCTGGTGAAGGTCCAAAAGGCGAATGTCCCATCCTCGACGCATTAGAAGGAGAAAGTGATACGGGTAAAGAACTGCGGAAATGAATAATCCTGGCAGGCAAATAGAACATCAATCAACAATTAGTTGTCCCAAATGTGGACACAATTCTACCGGGTATATGCCGACCAACTCATGCCAGTATTTTTGGGAGTGCCCGAATTGTGGAGAGGTGTCAAAGCCTAATGAAGGAGATTGCTGCGTGTTCTGCTCGTACGGGGATATCCCATGTCCCCCGGTTCAACAAGAGCAAACATGCTGTGAATAGTGATAACCCTAAGCTTTGAGCCGACCACTATATTTTCCCTCTCCCTGACCTTCGATATAGAACCAGATCATCACCATGATAGTAACAAATGGAAGCGACGCCAAGAGTGCCCCCAATCGGTCGATTCTCTTGGCCACTTCCGAAACCAAGACTATGATAAAGGCCGTTACCGAATATTTTAGAAATAGTCTTAGTCTTTTTTAGGTTGTAATTTTCGCTTCACTACTCTCAAACTGTGCCAGAAGAGCCGGAATCACAATCATATTCAGCAAGGTGGAGCTAATGAGTCCACCGAGGATAACTTGTGCCATAGGTGACTGTATTTCGTTTCCAGGCTCTCCGGCTGCCAGTGCCAGCGGAATTAATGCAAGCCCAGCAGTAAGAGCTGTCATCAGTATTGGATTAAGCCGCTCCATCGCGCCCTGCCGGATCGCTTCCATAAAGGATTTGTCTTCCTCCCATCGCAAGTACTGGTAGTGCGATACAATCAATATTCCATTCCGGGTGGCAATACCGAATAGCGTAATAAATCCAACCAGGGAAGCAATGGATACAATCCCGCTAGTAAACCATACGATAACTATACCACCAATCAGGGCAAAGGGTAGGTTCACCATCACCAGCAGGGCTGTTTTCAGGGAGCTGAACTCCAAGTACAAGAGCAGGTAGATAAGCAAGATGGCGACAATACTCAGCAGCGAAATGGTGCGGGTCGCTTGCGCCTGACTTTCAAACTGTCCGCCGTATTCCACGAAGTATCCTTGGGGGAAGTTGATATTCTCAGATATGTTGGCACTAATAGCATTTACGGTACTACGCAGGTCGCGCCCGGCTACATTGGCCGAAACCACAATTTTACGCTGCACATTTTCGCGACTAATGGTATTGGGACCGCTGCGTGATTTGATACTGGCCAGCTCCGAAAGGGGAACCACCGTTCCATTTTCGAGGGTCAGCTCGGTATTGCGCACGGCCTTAATGCTGCCTCGATGCTCCTCGTCATAGCGGACCATCAGGTCAAACAACCGGTCGCCCTCGATAATCTGCGAAACCGTTTCTCCGGCAAAAGCCACATCTATTTTTTCCGACAGGTCACCGATAGTCATTCCATAACGCGCCAGCGCCCGGCGATCAGGACGAATCTGGACTTGCGGGACGTTTTGCTGCTGTTCGACCGAAAGATCCACCACGCCTTCAACGCCCTCCATCTGGCCTCGAACTTCTTCGGCCAGAGTACGCAGCCGATACAGATCAGAACCAAAGATCTTTACAGCAATATTGGCACGTGTTCCTGAAAGCATATGATCGATACGGTGGCCGAGGGGCTGCCCAATGGTAATATTGGTTCCTGAAACTACACTTAAATCTGATCGCAACTCTTCCAAGACATGCTCTTTGGTTGTTCCTTCTGGAATATCCAGATCGGCATTGATTTCCGAGGCGTTAACCCCTTGGGCATGTTCAGACATTTCCGCGCGTCCCGTCCGTCGTGCCGTACTTGTGACGGCCGGATGATCCAGCAGGATCTTTTCAATCCGCTTTCCAATTTCATTGGATTCATTCAGCCCGGTGCCGGGTATGGTAACCGCGCTGATCACCAGCGTGCCCTCATTAAATTCAGGCAGAAAGGAGCTGCCCAGGTACGGTACCATAACCAACGAACCCAAAAACAGAACCAGTGTACCGGTCAGCACACTTTTCTTGTAGCGCAGGACGCTATCCAATACCCGCTGGTAACCCGATTTTAGTTTCTTGGTAAACCAGCTTTCCTCCAGCTTTCCTTTTGCCGCTTGTCCCGGCAACAGGTAGTAACACAGTACCGGGGTTACCGTCATGGCGATAATCAGGGAAGCCCCAATGGATACGATATAAGACAGTCCCAGCGGTTTCAACATGCGTCCCTGCAGCCCGCTCAAAAAGAAGAGCGGAATAAAAACGATCATGATAATCAGTGTAGCATTAATGATGGAGGCCCGTATTTCTTTGGACCCTTCAAACACCACCTGCATGGCCGACTTTTGCTCGGACTCCGGAAGCTTGGCGTTTTCCCGAAGCCGCCTAAACACGTTCTCCACATCAATGATCGCATCATCCACGATCACCCCGATGGCAATTGCCATCCCGCCCAACGTCATCGTATTGATGGTAATATCAAAAAACTCCAGTACGAATACCGAGGTAATAAGCGCAAGCGGTATAGCCGTCAGCGAAATCATAGTAGTACGGATATTAGCCAGGAATAGCAGCAAAATAATGACCACCAATATAGCGCCATCCCGCAGGGCATCAATCACGTTGTCAATGGCAAGGTCGATAAAGTCAGCCTGACGAAAAATGTGGCTGTTGATCGTAAACCCCTCAGGCAGATTTTGCTCGATCTGTGCCAGAGTTTCATCGACCCGTTGCGTAAGCTCAAGGGTATTAGTATCCGGCTGCTTTTTGATGGAGATAATCACGGCTTGATCGCCGTTGACAGAGGCATCACCTATTTTTTGGGCAGCAGCAATGGTTACATTGGCCACATCTCCAATCGTAATCGGCTGGTTATTACGTTCAACTACCACGGACTGCTTGATATCTTCCAGCGAGTGAGCCCGTCCAATACCGCGTATCGTATATTGCTGGCTGTACTCCTGAAAGAAGCCCCCCGAAAAGTTTTCGTTGGATGATTCGGTGGCCTCCATTACCTGATCCAAGGTTACGTCATAGGCCTTCAGCTTATCCGGATCTACACGGACCTGGTATTGCTTCATTCCCCCTCCAATAGGCACCACCTGGGCCACTCCGGGAATCGCCAGCAGGCGCCGACGGATCTCCCAGTCGGCTGCGGTACGTATTTCCAGCTCCGAATGCCGGTCGCTTTCTACGCTCACCAGCATAATTTCACCCATAATCGAAGTGATGGGAGCCATCACCGGCGGTGGCACCTCTTCGGGCAGGCGGCTGCTGACCAACGATAGTTTTTCATTGACGATTTGACGGGCCTGATAGATATCAGTGCCCCATTCAAATTCAACCCACACGATAGAAAATCCTTTTGAGGTAGCGGAGCGTACCCGTCGCACGCCGCTGGCACCATTGGTAGCCGTTTCAATCGGCAGCGTTACCAGCTGTTCCACTTCCTCCGGGGCCATCCCATGCGCTTCGGTCATCACCGTTACGGTAGGAGCCGTCAGATCAGGAAACACATCAACGGGCATTTTGATGACCACATAGATCCCGGCAATAAACAAAGCCAGGGACCCGATGACCACAAAAAGCCGCTGCTTCAGCGATCCTTTAATAATTGCATCTAACATATCAGTTCTGTTTAATAAATTTTAAATTTCTAAGCGTATTTAGTGGGAGTGTCCGTGGGAAGGAGCTTCAGACGAAAGCGAAGCCAGCTTCACCTGGTAGGCATTTTTAGTCACCACGTGTTCTCCCCCTTTCAGGCCGGAGGTAATCTCTACCCATCCTCCATGTTCAATGCCCGTTGTAACCCGCTGCTTTCGAAAGGACTCACCGGAGACATGTATATAGACGTTATAGTTTCCTTCCTCCTCAATTAATGCCGACTGCGGAATGGCCATGACATTCTCTTTGGTATCCGTATTAATATGCACTGTAGAGAACATGCCCAGCGGAAGCCCGTTTTGGGTATTATCGAGCTCATAAATCAACGGTAGTGTTCGGCTCTTTGGGTCTACGCTGTTGGCTCGGCTGATCAATCGTCCATCCAGCTTACTAACCTCATACAATCGGTCGTCACCCTGCACCCGAAAGGCCGCCTGACTGGCATTGGCAATGCGGCTCTGCTGGGCGGCAGGAATATTCGCTTTAAGCCATACCTTGTTCGTATTTGCAATCCGATAGAGTGGCTCACCGGCTTCCACCTGCATTCCGGGTGTCACATATGACTGCACGATCGTCCCACTCAGGGGTGCTTTGAGTTCAAAGCGATAAGATTCCGCTGTTTCTCCGTAGCCTTCAATGGCTGCGGTATCCACCTGTATTACTTCATTGATGGTCTGGTAACGTGTCAACGCCTGACGGTACTCTATGCGTGCTTTCTGTAGCTCCGTTTGTGGAATGGCTTCCTTTTCGTACAAGCGTTTGGATCGGTCCAGGTTGGCCTTGGCCAGCTCCAGCTCCGATTGGGCATTAATAAACTGCTGGGCATAATTGTCACCTCCACCCGATTGAATTGCGGGATTCAACACCCCCATCGGCGATCCTTTTTGCAGCTGCTGTCCTTCGACCGGCAGGTTCTCATTTTGGCTGGACAGGATAATTCCTGAAAAGGGAGCCGAGACGACCGCCTGGCTATTTTGTGCGGCCATAATTTCCCCAGTGGCATCTACGGTTTGCGTAAGCGTTCGCTGTTGCACCTCTTGCGTGGCGAAGGGAATATCCCACTGCTGTTCCTTTAAAAAAGTAATCAGGTTGGGATCTTCCTCGGCCTGTGTTTGTGGAATTTCATCAGCAGAGTTATAAACGGGGATATCATTGATTCGAAGCGTATCATCCACCATTCCCTGAATGATGATCGTAAGATCATACCGTCCTGCTCGATCAAATACGACATCAGGACCATAAATTCCAGGAATTTGAACTTCCGTTTCGGTGAGAGACCCTTCGTTGCCCTGCTCTGAGCTAAACACAAACTGCACTTTGGATTCAGAAATGGGCTGAAAATCGGAAAGTCGGGTTAGATGAACGGCGAAGGTAGCTTTTTGCCCTACAATCAGTTCAGGGTACTCCATGAACAGTTCGGTCTTATCCGTCCATTGCGTAATGACACCGGCTCCTTCCCGTTGAGGTTTTCCTTGCTCATGATCCGATTCTCCACCATGGGAGTGGCCATGAGCTTCCTGGGCTTGCTGTGCGGGCTGCTCATGCGTATGATTACCTTCTTCACCAGGGGTATGACCTTCGTCACTGGCACCCCCGCACCCCATCATCACCAGAGATATACAAAGTATTGTCAACGTTATAAGATGTTTCATTGCATCAAAAAATTTATTCGGGATAGTTTAATAGAATTAATGACTATGTTCGCCATCTCCATGGGAATGGGTATCCTCTTCATGGGTATGGGTGGAATCATGATCTACTGAATCGGCACCACCTCCAATACGGACGGCGTCACTATCATCTGTAGTTGATTGTTTAGCCGGAGCTTCATGAGTATGATCACCCTCTTCGCCATGACTGTGCCCCGAATCATCCGAGCCACATCCGGTAATGGTTAATCCTGCTGTGATAGATAGAATAAGAAGTAAGCGTTTCATGGTATTAGTTGTTTTGTGGGTTAGAAATTCGTCCTGCAGATTGTACGTTCAATTCAAAAAGTGCCTGATTATAATCAGCTTTGGTTTCGTAGATCATCGTCTGTCCATCGATATAAGCCTGGGTGGCATCAAGGAGTTCAATCAGGGAGTATCGTCCCTGTTGGTAAGCTGCCCGTGCCGCTTCCAGTAAGGACTCGTCCATCGAATCCTCTTGCATCGAGGTCCACTGCTCCAATACGAGTTCTACTCGTTCGTACGCCGTTGAAACCTGGTTGCGTACCCTCTGTTGTTTTAAAGTCAATTCGGTCTGCCGCGAACGTGTTTTGGCTTGGGTAATGGTTACATTCCCTCGATTCTGATTAAAGATGGGAAGCTTGATGGACCCGCCGATGACAAATCCCTCGGCACCATCCGACTGATTTTTATAGCCGAAATTAACGTTCAGGTCGGGCAAACGGTCCCGTTTTTCGACCTTGTATTGCAGCTCGGAGGCATCGACCATCTGCTCCAAGGCTGCTAGATCGGCCCGATTTGCTAGGGCATATTGTATCAGAGCCTGCTCCTGTAGATTGATGGGGTCGACTGTTAGGCTATCAGAAACCTGTATTTGGGTACCCAGCTCTTGGCCCGAAAATAAAAAGGTGGCCAACCGATTGCCTGCCTGCTTACGGCTTAGCTGAATCTGATCGCGTTGTTTCCGGTATCGACTGAGCTCCACATTAAACCGTTGCACCTGTAGGCCGGAGAAACTGCCTTCATCCTGACGAGCCTTCGCGGCTGAACGGACTTTGCGAATAACTTCCAGCGCACGATTATAGATCTCCAGTTTCTGTGAGAGCTGCCAATATTCAGCGTACAGGGATTTTACCCGACGAATCAGCTGGAGACGGTCGTACTCAAATTGTAATTCGGCCGCCTTTTGTGATTTGGAAGCACTTTTGTTGCGCAAAAAAGGCTGCCCCATCAGTTCAATAGGCTGCGATAGCATGTAGGTCGTTTCCTCGTAATCGACTGCTCCAGCATTGAGCTGTTCGCGGTTAACGCTAACTTCGGGATTGGGGTACGCTTTGTACCGGATCGCTTCTCCCTGTTTGCGCAACCGGTCATATCGGGCCAGTTCCTGTTGGAGGCTGTTCTGTTTAAATAACTCGACGGCTTTATCGAGTGAAATAGAGGTTGATTGTGCATGGACCAATGCCGGGAATAGTACCAGCAATAGCATCCACCGGATATACCTTGTCATGGCAATTGAATTGTAATTAATGGATACGGTTAGGAAAGGAAGTCCCTAAAAGGGAAAATTACGCTATAGGAGGGCCGCGTCGGGAAGAAGAGAGATGATATAGATTACCTGCCGGCCTTGGCGGTGGCAGATCTAACAGTGTCGGCGACTGCCGAAGCGTTACATTGACGCCATCAGATCCAGCATCCAAGCCAAGAACGATAAATGACTGTATGTCTGGGCTTACCTGATATGGTGAGGTTAGTGTCCCTATAATATCATCGGCTGTATTCACCTCATGCTGGTGGGCGTCGTCTTCATTATGATCAGCCTGCATGGGCTCATCATGACTTTCATGAGCGTGGACATGAGCATGAACGTCGAGATGATTGCTAATGTGAATATCTAAATCATGAAGATGAGCTCCCTGTCCAAATAGCACGCAGAAAAGGGTTGCTGCTACGATCAGCAGGCCAGTGGCAATTTTGACGATATGTTTATTGCTCTTAAACACGCTAAAGGATAGGTAGAAAGGGTGTTAATATCAAAAGTGTAAAACGTATGAACTTCCATTAATATTTAAGGGGATCTTTTAATCAAATTCATTATCAAATGATTGTTGTTATAATTGAATTTGAACTGCAGCTCCCTTCGGTACTACAAATAGTACAACTTGAAATGCCAAAGTCGCAGCCTGCGTCGCGCGCACAGGATTATCACGCGTAGATTACGGATCAAGAGGTAAATATCTCCAATGAAACCCTTTCCCAGCTTTCCTATTAGTTGTTACATATGATGTAACATGACATCCCAAAATCAACCTATATGAATCATAAAGCCTTATATCAGCTTGGCTTCGGAACAGGCCGGTCAGACAGACCAGTGGCAATACTTGCAATAAGGGGCGCTTGGAATGGGATGATAGTGCGCATTTTTGTTCTTTGGTTTTACTCAGTCAGACATATTAGCCAGAGTTGTGATCTAATCTTGTATATACTATAAGCGCCCGTAGCTCAATTGGATAGAGCGTTTGGCTTCGGACCAAAAGGTTGGGAGTTCGAGTCTTCCCGGGCGTACTCAAGTAAAGTGCCCGTCATTTCTTGGCGGGCACTTCTTATTTTGGTTTCATTTTATCCTGAAGTAAAAATCACCTTTTTCCCATCCTGATGTAACAAATGATAGTACATGAAATGTCACTCTTACAAGGTGGTTTACTTTTTGCGACTATTACACAGGTAGACTGATTCTGGCCGGCATATTAAGGAGTCGGCAAATCCGACAGCTTAATACGATCATAAGCCCCACTTTTAGCATCTTCCGGATGTGGTTCCAGGCCGATAATCGTAATTTGCTTTCTTTTCGACCCATATACCCAAAACATGCGATAGGCATGTTTCCCCTGTCCGAGATACGACTGGAACACCTTCTGCCCGTATCGTTGGGTTAAATCTTCTATTTCATGGGTCTGCAGTCCTCGATGCCGGGGATCGGCAGCTAAAAACCGAATCCAAAAACTGAAACCATTCTGTCCTAAATGTTCATCAGAGGTTCATATTGAGAAGGTTTTAGCTAATCCATATGAGTACATATCGGTCCTTAAGTGTGACAAATGCGGATTAAAAAAAGAATGGGAAATGCCCAAAACCATATTTACAAAGAGAGTCAAAAAGGAAATAAAAAGAAGAATAAAGACCGGGGAATTTAAAAAGCAAATACCCGGGCATTAAATATGCCAGTTACACTTGATTATTTCTTTCCCTTTAAGCTGGCATGAAATCATGCGGAAGCGATAAATAGCCCCCAGAACCAGTTAAGTTTATCAAATAATTAACAAGTTGAAAAAATTAGTCATACCCGATATGAATCTTAATGCCGGCGGCGGTACGATATCTCATTTTCGAAGATTCTCTCGGAACGAAAAAATTTGAGGAGATTAACTATCGCTAAACTCTCAATATAATTGACGGGGATATCATCGCTAGATCACTTGTATAGGGCGAGATTACAAGCTCTTAAATAGGTGATTTACAGCCCCTTTGATTTACATCAAATTAGAAATCGGTGAACTAGCTATCTATCTTTGGCTTCATTCTAATACTTGCTAAAAAAACTCCCATTGGATAAACATCCACATAAAGAAAAGCACAATCTAACAGGCTATCCCAATCTTGGATTATGGACGGCAACACTAGGTCTTTTTGCGGGACTTACTACCATCGTTTTCTATGGTGTAGCGGGGCCAGAATTTAAAGAATCTCTCGAACTATCGGGCGTACTTCTTGGTCTACTCCTTTCTTCTCCGCATGTTAGTAAAGCTTTTCTCAGGATTCCGTTTGGGGCATGGGTCGATGAAGTAGGAGGAAGAAAACCGTTTTTAATACTACTTGGACTTTCCATTGCTGGAATGTCAGGGCTTGTCTTTCTTCTCTTTTCCTATTATCCGGCCGATTTCAGCGCCAGCCTATTTCCAGCTTTACTGTTTTTCGGGATTTTAGGGGGTGCCGGGGGTGCGACTTTCTCTGTTGGAATACCCAAGACTACGTACTGGTTTCCGGCGGATGAACAAGGTTATGCGCTCGGATTTTATGCTGGCATAGGTAATATCGGTCCGGGTGTTTTCAACTTTATCATCCCCCTACTAATCGGCCTCTGGGGTCTAACTGCAGCCTATTTTGGATGGCTTGCTTTCTTAGTTGTAGCGACTGTTATTTATGCACTATATGCTGTTGACGCTTACTATTTCCAACTAATCGACAAAGGGATAGAACATAGCAGGGCTAAAAACATCTCTCAGGATCTCGGACAAGATTATTTTCCCTCGGGTAATACTTGGGCATCACTGAAAGAATCCGCTGCCAATGGCAAAACCTGGATCCTCGTATTCCTCTATAGCATCTCATTTGGAGGTGGGTTTACCTCACTAACAGCGTGGTTTCCCACTTATTGGTATTCGTTTCACGATGTTAGCCTTGTAATTGCCGGACTGCTAGCCGCTGTTTTTACTATTTACGGCTCGCTGATCAGAGTTCCGGGGGGAAGTTTAAGCGACCGCTATGGAGGGGAAAATATTGCGGCCATAAGTTTTGGGATTATGACTGTAGGTGCCTTATTACTGACCGTCTTTTCTTCATTCTTTTATGCCCTTTTGGGAATGATGATTTTAGGTACCGGCATGGGCGTGGCCAACGCTGCAGTTTTTGAGCTCGTCCCTAAATATATTCCGGATGCGGTTGGAGGTGCTTCGGGTTGGATTGGTGGTATTGGCGGAGCAGGAACGCTTATTATTTTGCCCGTTCTGGGTAAGTTGGTTGATATCTATGGGCAGATTGGCTACGCCCGTGGCTTTGTAGTCTTTATTGTTCTTAGTGCTATATGTGCGGCTATTTCTTATGGGTTAAAAATATTTGTTGCCGGAAACGATCAATAGCTACCATCTCACACCTTATTTATTATACGTCACGACTCGCTTCCAATGCATCCCAACAAATAATGCCACAGCAGATACTTCAAGGAGTCTTCCAATCACGGCCAGTGGCAGTGATGAATCCGTAAAGCGGTCTGCAATGACTACAACAATCCCGACATTTAATAAAAACACCATTGATCGGGCCAGCTTGGTATTACCGCGGGACGATCCTTTCAAATAGCGAGGTAAAATCCAGTATGCCGTTCCCATCGTAAACTGTACAATCCAGCCAATAACTAACAGCTCTATATGGACAGGTAGAAGAACCCAAATAGCCGGATGCAAAGGATAGGCTTTATGCACCAGCATCAATGCTCCGATAACTATTCCTATAAAAAGACATATATACGAAGAGCGAATGAACCAGCGACTTGGGACAGGCATACTACTGTTTGTTTCGCTTTTTCTTGCGTTTACGGCGGCGCTGTTCTTTGGACATGATGCGTGGCCACATTTCAATGAGATACGTTATCCCACCGGTCACTTGTAGTACGGCAGAGCTTAGGACTAACACATTCCAAAAAGCTAATTCGGAGTACGGTAACATCGGTTCGGCCACCAGGCGAAGTACCAGCCCAGCATTCAAAAATATATAGGTAAGCCACCCCCACAGTTGAGCCCTAAACCCTTCCTCTTTATTCCGGCCCGGAAACATCCACATCGACACACCAAAAATAATCTGGGTAATCCAGCCAACCATCAGCGTGTGCCAGAACAACGGCATCAACACCGGCAGACTAAGCGATTCGATTTCCACTGCGATCCCCAGCAACAGAGATACCAGGAAAAAGCCCATTCCCGTTTTAATGAAAGCTCGCGTAATTCGTGGCATATCTTCGCTTGCTGAATTATTGTGATTTATTCATCCGGTCCATAGATTAACTCTAGGAAATCATCCTCATGGACCTTTCCAAAGTATGGCTCCAAGTCAATCTCACTGATAACCTGCTCGAGTGCATTCGGTTCATATCGAATCCCTTGCAAACGCTTTTCAATAGTTTTCACCGGCTCTGTGCCGAAGAAATCTCCATAGATTTTCATGTTTTCGATATGGCCGTCTTCCACGTCCAATCGCAGATCTATTTCACCGACGGAAAAACGCCTGGACCGCTTTATATTGAATTTTGGTGAACTGCCATAGTTCCAATCCCAGTTGCCATATTTTTCTTCCTTCAACTCGTGGACTTTCTCCCACTCTTCATCCGTCAATCGATAACGCTCAAAGTTCTTTCGCTCCTCAAAAAGACCGTGAAGCAGTCGCGATCTAAATTCATACACATCAATATCCTCATCAATGAACTCTGAAATATTCGCCACCCGGCTGCGCACTGATTTGTGTCCTTTTGACTCAATCTTGTTCATTTTGACATCCAGGGCTCGTGTTACCTCATCAAGATCACTGTCAAATAGCAAAGTGCCATGGCTAAACATCCGTTTACCCGTAGAAAACTGGGCATTTCCTGAAATCTTACGATCACCAACAAGCAGATCATTTCGCCCACTCATCTCGGCATCAATGCCCATCTTTTGCAGGACATGGATAACCGGCTTCGTAAACTTCTTAAAGTTATTGAGGTTCTCTTTCTTGTAATTCGTAATAAAGCTAAAGTTCAGGTTACCCTGATCATGATATACCGTCCCGCCGCCGGAGGCTCGACGAACGACGTGAATACCATTTTCCCTCACATACTCGTCATTGATTTCTTCTAGCGTATTCTGATTTCTTCCAATAATAATCGAGGGTTCGTTGATATAGAACAGCAAATAATCTTCATTTTCCCCAAAGTTTCGCAGGGCATACTCTTCGAGTGCCAAATTAATTCGAGGATCTGTGATGCCCTCGTTCTCAATAAAAATCATACTAGATTCTGTAAGTATTCATTTAATATTATTTTGATGTTGTATTGTCGAGCAGATCATCCAAGTCAAGCTTTTGAATCGCACTTATTGCTGCTTCTGCAGCTCCTTCAGTACAAAGTCCGCTCATGGATGCTTCTTGGAAGCCTTCTCGGGCCGCCTCGATGCAAGCCTTCTGCACTTTTTCCGCCACTTCTTTTTTTATTTTTGCCTTGTTGCTCTCATTCATCATTACTCTTTTTAAATTAATCCATCTTTTTCCATTCGAAGTTCAAACGAGGAAGCGATATTTCGAGCCAGCTGTTTCGCTAACTTTGCTTTTGCACCCTCATAAAGTTCATCTACTGTGTCCTCAAATAACCGGTACCATCGATCGAAATCACCCTCCTTTATAGGAAGCGGCATGTGCTTCCTGAAAGGACGACCCTCGTAACGATCTGTTTGAAAAAGCAGATATGACCAGAAGTCAACCATTTTGGGCAAATGCACATCCCAATCCACATTAGCTACATCATTGAAAATATATCCAAGGCGTTCATCTCTCTGAACCTTTTCATAGAAATTGTGAACAAGCACTTCCACATCCTGATCGGTCCGAATATCATTCATAAAAGGAAAAGTTACTTCTAATTCAGAGATTGTTCCAGCTCAATTGCTTTTGGAAACAGGATATTGTTTTCCAGGTGTACATGTTTATGCAGATCTTTTTCAAAAGCCTCCAAGTTTTCAAACAGCAGGCGATAGGTCGTGCAAGCATCTTCCGGGGGCGTAAAATCGTCGCTTAGTTCTCTAATCTCTTTCATGGCCGCACCAGATTGATCATGCTCATGCTCCATCATAGAAATGGGATTGGCTGCTTTGCCAAAATCAGGCGTATCAGGCTGTTCACCATTCTTATCTGCTTCAACAAGTCGTTTCACGTACGGAAACAGAAGCTCTTCTTCTTTATCCAGGTGATTAATTATTTCTCCATGAAGCATCGTAAACTCATAGTATATATCCTTCAGTTCAGGATGTAGGTTGCCATGTACACCGGCAACCTTCTTCGCATACTGACCTATTTCAGGCAATTTTTGCCTTGAAAACTTATGGTGATTTTTTATGATATAATCTATCAGAAAGTCCAGTGACCATTCCGTATAGTTATCTTTTCTTGCTCCGACTGTTTCTAATTCCTTCAAGGCCTGCCACACTTCGTTGGGATCGATATTGGTTTCTTGGCATGCTTCATCCACGGTACGATCACCGCCACAGCAAAAATCTATATCAAACCTACCAAATACCTTTGCTGCTTGATAATTATCCGCAACTATCTGACCAATGGTTCGAGCTTTTTCTTTTTGCATAGCCTTCACTAATTCAATTTTTGATTACTTAAAGAATCCACGGCCAGGCAACCACATAACGGTTACCTGTGACCGTGGTCTTGTATTTCTATTCAACATTTAGTGTGCCTTCCATACCCGCTGCATAATGTCCGGGAAACGAACATAGAAATGGATAATCACCCGTTTTCTCCGGTACCGTGAAGGCCACTTCAACGGTTTCCCCGCCAACTGCTAACTCGCTATGTGCTATGATTTGATCAGTCATATCAGATGGTATATAGTCATTACCTTTCGCTTGCGAGGCGGCTTGGGCAAAAGCATCCACATCTGCCGAGAGCATCAGCAGTATAAAATTGTGAGCCATAGCTGAAGCCGGCAGCTGACTTTGGGTTGTCAGTTGAATTCGGATTTTTTCTCCGGGTTCAGCCGATATCGTTTCCAGCTCAAGCATACCATCGTTGCCAACCGTAGCACCAGTTCTAATGCCCTGCTGGCTTTCGTCTTCCACAACGTACTTCATCTGATCAATACCGATAATATTGATCGTACGTACATCGGATGATTGACTTGTAGCCGTTTGCGTATCGGTACTACTTTGGGTTTGATCTTGGCTGTCAGAACCGCCTCCGCAAGCAGTAACAAATAATAGAACAAGAGGAAGTATATAAAAATAACGCATATTGTAACGAGATCTATTTGATTATATAATTCAAGTGATAAGTTATAATAGTGTCGCATCAAGGCTGATGTCAGTCCCAGCTAACGCTTGAGAAACCGGGCACCCTTCTTTCGCGCCCTCAGCAAATTTTTGGAATGTACCGTTGTCGATATCAGGCACGTTTGCCTCTGTTATAAGTTTTATCCCAGTAATTGCCGGACCACCATCGATGACCTCAAAAGTCACTTCCGCTTGGGTGTCGATCGATTCGGGATCGTACCCTGCTTCGGACAATTCCAGCGATAACGCCATGGAAAAGCAACCGGCATGTGCAGCACCGATGAGCTCTTCGGGATTGGTACCTTCGCCATTCTCAAATCGAGAGGCAAAGGTATAGGCGCCCTCGTACGAGCCACTATCCATTTTCATCGTTCCGTTTCCATTTTTTAAATCTCCATTCCATGTTGCATTTGCGTTAGTTGTAGGCATAATATTATTTGACTTTAGTTTGTATTTCCGTGTTTGATTGAGAGTTATAAAAACTAGTTTGAACTTCCTTTTGCTCGCACTTTTTGCACCTCCTCAGCTGTTACAGTGGGAGCATCATTACCCCAGCTTGTACGTTCGTGATTAATAATGGCCGCCACCTCCTCATCAGAGAGTTGTTCCGAAAAGGGCGGCATCGCGGCCGAATACTCTACCCCGTCAATAGCCTTTCCCTGCATCCCAAACAAGACAATTTCAATGTGGCGCGTCGGATCTTCAGCTGTTACCACTGGGTCATCTGATAGCGGTGGAAATGCCCCGGGAACGCCTTCCCCATTCCCCTGATGACAACTGGCACAGCTCGTGCGATATAAGGTTGCTCCAATATTTGCTTTGGAGGTCGGTGGTACCTGTCCGGCAGATTGTGCATTATCACCTTTACCCGTAAAAAAGCTGTAGGTCGGTGAGCTCGCATATTCGTCCGGCACATTCCACTGCTGGGCAATGTAGAATGCGCTCCAAGCTACGACTATCAAAAGCAGAACCCATGCCCAGGTTGGTACGGGAGCCGGAGTTTCGGCCCGGGATGGCTCCCAAAATGGCTCTTTGGCTCCGCCATAGGCATTTAACAGAATGGGGACTTTCCCTTCCAGCATATCATTATCTTGCAATCCTTCAACATCAATACCGGGCCCATTTCTTACCTCAAAGGGAATAGTTCGGACTCCTTTGTGACCGCTGGCATCGGTAGCGACCACTTTCAGTTTATGTGGCCCGTCCTCCAGTTGCGTTGTATCCAATTCAAAACGGACGGGAGGGCGATACGAGACAATGGGCTCGTCCTCATCATCCAGATATACATGGATTAAATTACTGTTGTCTTCAGACATTATGCTCGTTGTTAAGATTCGTCTTTTAAAATCTTCCGTTTAATATGACTTTCGGATTTTTCTCCTGGCCAGAGGAACCACTTGATCGTAAAAAACACCACGGCCAAAACAATGATCGATGATCCTACAAGCACCAGGTAATAGAGTGCACCCTCGGGCGGGGCATATTCTCTTCCTTCGCTGGAAGTGGAGAACTCCGAGACTTGCTGTATAAATGTTAAAAAGTACAATAACATGGTTATTCTTCTGCTTGGATTTTATTTAGCTCATCATTGTTGCGGACTTTCGCCACATCTTCTGGCGTGACAGTGGGAGCATCATTACCCCAGCTGGTCCGTTCGTGATTGATAACCGCAGCCACTTCTTCGTCGGATAATGATTCCCCAAATGGCTGCATAATACCTTGATACTCCGTTCCCGCAATGGTCTTCCCTTGCAACCCGTATAGCACCACTCGAATATGATCAGTAGCATCTTCAGCCGTTACTACCGGATCACCTGCCATAGCAGGAAATACCCCTTGTACTCCCTGGCCATCACTTTGGTGACAAGAGGCACAGTTGTTAGCATAAATAGTTGCTCCATTTATTTTCTTTTTAGCCGCTTGTGCTGCAACAGAATCAGCCTTTGCTTGCTGGGCAGCTGTTGGCTTCGCATCCATCGGCACCTGTTTAAGGGATTTCAAATAGGCGACCAGGGCCTTTGCCTTTTTGGTTGGAACTATTTTTCCGTTGGAAGGTCCATATTCTCCAGGAATGGACACTACGGTCGCATCCTTAGGTGGGTTTTCCACAACCTGAAACAGCCATGGGTAGGAGGGCATAATCGATTCTTTTACGACCGATCGTGGATTGTAAAGGTGCATATAATGCCAAACCGAACTGGGCTGTCGCTTACCGATATTAGTTAGATCAGGTCCGGTTCGCTCGCTTCCCAACACGGCAGGCGTCTGTCGCCAGACACTGGGTCTGTTTATGCGTGCATAATCACCGGGCGCCGAGGGACGTCCCCAGTTTTCATCCATTGTAATAGGACGCACTTGCTGTGTGTGACAGTAAACACAGCCTTCATTGATAAACACCTTCATCCCTTTGCGTTCCAGTTCAGTCATCGGTTCACTGGCAGGTAATGGCTCATTTTCTTGCTGGACCCAAAGTGCTGGGAATACCGCAATTATCAGACTGAGAAAAATAAATCCCCAGAATACTACGCCAAAAAGCAGCTTATGATTTTTATGAAAATTAAGCTTCATAATGGATCAAATATTTTATGCGTTTACGGATTCAGCTTTGGTCATTTTATCTGTGGTAGGACGCATTTTCCAGACGTTATACCCGAAAATAAGGTGTGATATAAACATCATAGTGCCCCCTACGGCTCTCCAAACCCAGTAAGGTGTCATCAAAGTAACCGACTCAATAAATGACTCCCCTGCTATCCAACTTAACCCCTGCAGGGTGCCGCCAATCATCAGGGGAATGCTATAAACCAGCACGCCAATCAATGCCAGCCAAAAATGTGCCCCTACGGCAAACTGTGGTGGCTCATTACCCGTCATTCTTGGGATTAATCCATAAATTCCACCCCATACCAAGAATGAGACAAATCCATACATGCTCATGTGCGAATGGGCAATAGTATAGTTGGTAAAGTGCCACACTTTGTTGAGAGAACGGAATGCTTCCAGCGTCCCCTGATATGAAACAATGGCGTAGAAAATTACACCAACCAGGATAAATGGCAGTGAGTAGCTTCGTGCAATAGTACGCCACTTACCACGCATGGTCAGCAAAAAGTTTCCCGTACCAGCCGTAACCGGTACTATCATTCCAACACTAAAGACAATGGCGACAGTCTGGATCCACCAAGGGATAGGACTAAACACAAAGTGGTGCGAACCAATCATGGTATAGAACACCATCTGCGTCCAAAAGGCAAGAACACCCAGCGAATATGAATAAATGGGCCTGTTTAACAGTTTGGGTAAGAAGTAGTATGTAAGACCTAGTACCATGGGAGTAAACCACTGCCCCACGCCTTGGTGCATATAATAGCCCTGAATAACCGTTTGGCTGATCCCATCCTGCTGATAGCCTGGCAGGTAAGCAACCAACACAAGGATAATAGTCCATAAACAGGCTGCCAGGATATACCAGTTGGAGATATAAATTTCTTTTACATTACGATCAGCAATCGTTTTATACAGGTTATAGGCAATTAGCATGAGGCCAAATGCAAAGAATGCAAATACAGGCCAGACAAATTCACGATACTCTTGCGCGCCGTTATTAATACCGGCCATCAGGCTAATGACCCCAATTACGACAGAGAGATTCATGAGAACCAAGCTCGTCCAACCTAGCCGATAACTGAATAGCTCCCGTTGACTGGTACGCGGCACGACATATAAAGCCAGTGCTAACATGCCTTGAGACAAAAATCCCCAGAACACTACGTTCGTATGAACGGGGCGCAGGCGTCCGAACGATAACCAGGAAATGGTATCAAGTTCCGGCCACACAAATTTAAGCCCCAGATACTCACCAACGAGCGTTCCAAACACCAGCCAAAAAGCTGAACAGGCGATAAACGAAAATATCAGTCTGACAGAATTTGGAGACGTTTCGATACGCTCTTCAGCTTTCGCCTTTTCAACCGTTAATGGACGTTCTACAGAACGTACAGCAGAAGGTTTATTCATAATCTCGAACTATTATCATCAACAGATTTAACATTTCGATTGTGTAACTCCTTCTTTTTTTCATATGCATCGCTGATTAACTGGGAGAGTACTCCTACCAGAAAGAGAAGAATGGCCAACACATTACCATGGCTACCTATAGTTCTCACAAGCGGAGATAGCAGCAAGTCGCCCAATACTCGAACCATTAGAAAGCCGTGTAATAGAATCAGGGGTAGATAAAAGTAACTATGCCAAGGCACCATTTTACCTGATAAAGAAGGAATAATGACAGAAGCGTGAGCAAATATCATACTGAACACAAACCCAACAAATATCATATGTAACAATCCGTCATATAACGGACCTGCTGTAGGAAATCCATACCAGAGACCGAATAGACCTGCTAGAATTAGCCACCCATAACCTGTAAGCAGAGAAATAGCACTATAACGGGTCCATTCTACCGATTTAATTGTGCGACGAGCCACATCATACTGTATTAGCCATCCAGCTACTCCGATTAGAAATAATGAAGCAATGCCCCACCCAATCATCCGATTAAAATGAGTAATGGTTAACGCTAAAATCCATCCAAGAATGAGTCCGGCAAAAATTCGTTGCGCTTGTTTGGGCGGACGCATGATACGGTTCAGTTCAAGTCGTTCTCCAAAGATGGTAAGCATTGGGAAAGCTGCCCACCAGCCAACGAGCGTGTAGATTGGAAATCCAAACACATAAAACAGGTTGCCAACTAATAATGCTCCAGCTCCCAAGGCCATAATCAAGTGATAGATTTTAGGCTGCAGGTAGTACAGAAAACCCATGACCGTGGTGAGCCCGATCGAACCTAATATGAGGCTCCACTCTCCCGGTATTTGCAAACCGGTTAACAGGAATACAGTTGAAACCGCCATAAAAACAGGACCAATAAATGCCCATTTTTTATCAAGAGCAGCTGCTCGTTCCAATCCAATGAGAGTCCCCAAAAAACCATTAATCATAAGTGGCCCATGAGCTAAGGGAGAAACTGAATGTTTTACGTCTGATAAAAATCCTAATCTGATTAACCCAGCATACAGTCCTGTTAGCAACCCAATTGCAGCCAGAAACAACAGTCCCACTAACACATATGTTGGAACTTTTACATCAGTATTCATCGTCGCCTATAAACCTTTATTAACTACGTTGCTGAGGTGGTGGATAGCCAAAAAACTCCACGTCCTCTTTAATCATATCGACGGTCCATTCTGGCTCCCAAACCATGCGGGCTTCGTACTCATCGATTTCATCAATGGATGCAAGCTTTTCTTCGACTTGTTGTTGTAAAAAGCGACGCATAGGACAGCCCGGAGTCGTAGCCGTAAATTCTACAATCACTCTGCCATCGTCATACAAGATGTTATATACCAGTCCCAGGTCTACGATGTTTACGCCCAGTTCGGGATCAATTACATCGCGTAGCTGCCGGACTATCGTACGCCTTTTATCGGGAGTTAAATACATCGGATTATTACTATGCTGTTTTGCCAATCCTCACCTTCCATACGTCGGGCCCCTCTTCGAGGTATTTCCAGGTAAACTTTTGGTCGACCCGTTCAGCGGCCATTTCGTATTTTAACGGTTTCGGATCATGATCATTGATAATGACAAAGGTTTCTCCTGCATCGAGATCGTCAAATGTTTCAAAAATAGTTGGATGTTTTCGTTTAGGTTCGATCTTTCGAACGTCAATTTTTTGTTCAGTTTCAGACATTGTGTTGAGTTTTGATTAATAGTTATAGGTTATACCGTTCACGAATAACTAATTCCCTGCTTTTGCCTCTTCCCAGCTTTCAATCAGGTGCTCCCGCTTGTTTTCTCGGTCGCTCCACGCGTCAACTTCCGGCAGTGGCTCTTTTACTTCATTGATAATATGTTCGGCCCATTCCTCCGACAGCCGTTCATTAAGCTCGATATAATCCACCCATTCCATAGGTACTTCATCATCAGGATAAATGGCCTCCTCGGGACATTCGGCGACGCAAGCATCACAATCAATACATTCAAAAGGATCGATCACCAAAAAGTTTGGGCCCTCACGAAAAGCATCCACGGGACAAACAGCAGCACAGTTTGTGTGCTTACATTGAATACACGGATCGGTTACTACGTAAGCCATTGCTCCTATAGTCACTTGTTATTTTTTGTTTCAGTCCAAAGGTATGAGTAGACAAAATTAATATCAACTATTAAATCGGTTTTTACCAATTTAATTGATTAAATAGTTTCATATGACTATCTTTATACTGATCGAGATGATAAACAAAGGTAGATAACCATGAGTAATAATGAGTCACTAAAAGGTATGACACCCGACGCTACAATAGGAGAAATCGTAAGTGTTGAAAAAAACGCTGGAGCATTGCTTTCCTCTATTGGCTTGTCCCATGAAAGTCACAAAGCCAAAACCCTGCGATCAGTATGCCAGCAAAAGCAATGGAGCGAAGTGGAAGTCATGAAATGGCTCAAGAAGAATCAAGAGAATAATGGCGTACAAAAAAGTATAAAGAATGAGGAAAAACTGCCTGACCTGGGAGATAACTTACTGAAGTGGTGCGAGTACCTAGAACAAGATTTTCTGACAAAAAATACTGAGCTACTGGATGACATTAACCGTGATTTCCCACGCGTCCACAAAATACATGGTAATCAATACGAGTGGCTTAAAAATATGCAGTGGTACCTTGACAAACTGGAAGAGAAGTTAAACTACTACTTTTATTTCCAGCGTAACAAGCTATTTCCTCTTCTTAATGAATTGGAGGATTCAAAGAAGAAGGTTTTACATGGGACTATAACAAAGATTAATAATGGACTTAAAATTATTGAAGAAGACCAAAATAAAATTTTAGATTTAATCGACACTACCGAAAAGAAAGGCCAAGGATTAGAAAACCCGGAAGGTGCATGTTCGACGCTCCGTATTCTTAATTACAATGTTAAAACATTATTTTCTTCGTTGAGAAAACAGATAGAACTTGAACGGCAACACATTATCCCACTGGTAAAACAAAAATTAGCATCGGGATAGTCTGACCATTTATACTAAATCCTATCATTATGTTCACAGGATCAAAAAAACAACTGCTTGAGCTTATTAAGAGAAAAGGGACCATCTCGATTGACGAGGCGGTTGAAAATACCGATTTAGCGAAGACAACCCTTCGCGAACATTTTCTGCAATTAGAACGAGATGGATATATCCAACGCGATTATGTACGCTCCGGACCGGGACGGCCAAGCCTTGAATACCAACTGACCCAAAAAGGAAACAACCTATTCCCTTCCTATGAGTCAGCCCTCATAAAGGAATTACTTAATTTTCTAAAATCAAAAGATGATGAAGAAACGATAAAAGAGTTTTTCAAATCTTTTTGGGAAGATCGAGTTGAAAAAGCCCGACACCGCATGGATCAATCCTCAGAAACAGACTTTGAGACCCGGATTGAATCGTTAACGCACATGTTAGAAGAAGAAGGATTCATGCCTGAATTTAACATAGACAAAGAAAATGATACGCTTTCCATCAAAGAATGCAACTGCCCATTCAGCGAAGTTGTAAAAGAAACCCAACTCCCTTGCGAGCTAGAAGCTATGTTTTTTAAAGAATTGTTCAATGAAGATGCTGAACGCACCAGCCATATCGCGGAAGGAGATTTTTCATGCACGTATGATATACCAATATAGCCCATAATTAGTATTATAAGGAGAAAGTATGACCTCACCATTTATTTAAGATAAAATACTATTAAAACCTTAATAAGAGCGGTAATCATAAATAAATAATCATGTTAGTACACGATCTGGCAGCATTTACCCGGAATACAACATTTAACAAGTTATCAGAACAGGCCGTGAAACAGCTTGAAATAAGGCTTCTCGATTCGCTGGGTACGGCCATTGGTGCGGTTGAAGGGCCACCGGTGAAGGCTATTCGAAAAATGCTCGATGACTTTGGTGGCTCGCAGCAGAGCACGCTCATCGGCGGTGGTAAAACAACACCCGATCGCGCAGCTCTCTATAATAGTGGGCTGGTTCGCTACCTCGATTTTAACGACAGCTACCTGGCCAAGGGCGAAACCTGTCACCCAAGCGATAATATTGGTTCTATTCTTGCAGCTGGAGAAACCACTGATCTTAGTGGGAAAGACTTTTTAACAGCACTGGCGGTTGCTTACCAAGTGCAATGTCGACTCAGCGATGAAGCCCCAGTCCGCGATAAAGGGTTTGATCATACCACCCAGGGTTCCTACGCGGTAGCAGCGGGCGTTTCCAAAGCGCTGGAACTGGATGAAGGAAAAACAGCTAATGCCATCGCCATTGCGGGAACAGCATTGAATGCCCTTCGTGTCACCCGAACCGGCGCCCTTTCCAATTGGAAAGGACTGGCCTATCCACATACCGCTTTTGGAGGAACGCACGCTGCTTTTCTTGCAAAGTACGGCATCACCGGTCCGCCCGCTGTTCTTGAAGGTAATAAAGGGTTTATGGATTCTATTGCGGGTGAGTTTTCTATTGACTGGGAAACCGAAAATCTTGAACGAGTCACCGATACGATTATCAAAAAGTATAACGCCGAGATTCATTCACAGTCCTCTATTGAAGGGATGATTGAGCTGAAGCAGAAACACGGCTTTACTGCGGATGAAGTAGACAAGATAGAGATTGAAATCTTCGACGTCGCCTACCATATCATTGGCGGCGGTGAGGAAGGCGACAAAACGATTGTCCGTTCCAAAGAAGAAGCCGACCACAGCCTGCAATATATGGTTTCGGCGGCTCTGCTCGATGGACAAGTTATGCCTGAACAGTACAAAACAAGTCGGATTGAAGCGGATGATATTCAATCGTTGTTGCAAAAAGTCAAAGTTTCACCCAACCAAGAATACAGCGACCACTTTCCTGATGAAATGCCAACTAAACTGACGGTACACCTTAAAAGCGGGAAAACACATTCCATCGAAAAACGTGATTATGAAGGCTTCCATACGCGTCCCATGAGCTGGGACACCGTGATCCAAAAATTTGAGGGATTGGCTGAACCATTTACCACAAAAAAATTACGTCAACAGGTTATAGATACAGTGCAGAATTTTGAACAACACTCGGTTTTGAATCTGATGAAGCTATTAACAAAAGTAAAATTTGAACCTTAAAGAATATTTGAATTGTGTGGATACGGCTCCCGTATCCCATCAAAAATAAATAAAGGTGGCTATTATGGCCGAAGACAAAACATTCGATTTCCTCAACAAAAACGAACGACAATCAAAATCCCGAACCGCGGGCATAACTGAAATTCGCGGCCCCTACTATGCTGTAATGGGCAAGCGGTACCTGCAGGATATTATGGAGACCATGAGTGAACATGTTGATTCACTGAAGTTTTCCGGTGGATCCTTCTCGATCATGCCCAAAGACAAAGTTACCGAACTTATTGACATCGCCCATGACCATGATGCACTGGTATCCACCGGTGGATTTATGGAGTACGTACTCACGCAGGGCAAGGATGCTGTCGACGAATACGTCGATACCTGCAAGGATTATGGCTTTGATATCATCGAACTATCGGCCGGATTTATCAGCTTGCCAACGGACGACTGGCTGCGTCTAATAGAAAAGGTTCAGAAAGCCGGATTAAAGGCCAAACCCGAAATTGGTATTCAGTTTGGTGCCGGCGGCGATACAGCTAAAGGAGAACTCGAATCCGAAGGTACGCTGGATACCGGCTATGCCGTAAAACAGGCCAAGCGATTTGTGGAAGCCGGGGCCTATATGATCATGATTGAATCAGAAGGGATTACCGAAAATGCGAATCCTTGGAGAACGGACGTGCCCGCCGAATTTATCAATGAGATCGGCTTGGAAAAGCTGATGTTTGAAGCCGCAGACCCCGAAGTCTTTGCCTGGTACATCAAAAATTATGGTCCGGAAGTTAATCTGTTTGTTGATAATAGTCAGGTCGTACAACTGGAAACCCTTCGCCGGGGTATATGGGGTACCAAAAGCCTATGGGGACGCGTCCTGACCTATAAAAACTAATCTATCTTCAAAATTGGCTTAATATTTCTGATGTAATAAGCCTATCCATGTGGAGCTGGTCAGGATGATATCTGACCAGCTCATTTAATCTTTAACTTAAATACGTTTTAAAATTATGAGTAACAATAATTCTGTTTTTCCACCCGCAACACCAACAATGTTACAAAAGCGGGCAGATCTTGCACCTGATCAGGTGGAAGCCTTTCGTAATTTCAGTAAGGCAGTTTTTAAGGAAGGAACTCTCGATGAAAAAACGAAGCAATTGATTGCCGTGGCTTCGGCTCACATCACCCAGTGTCCCTATTGCATAAAAGGTCATACCAAGCAGGCCAAGAAAAAAGGTGCTACAAATAAGGAGATTATGGAAGCTATTTGAGTTGCTGCAGAAATGAGAGCCGGTGGTTCTTATGCCCATGCAGCTCTGGCAATCGATGAAATGGAAAACGATAACCAGTAGTAATACTTTGGATATCTCATGTGCGACAAATTAAAGAATCTCTCTGCTAGTCAGTTAGAACACCTGATAAAAATATCAATTAATAAATATAATGGCGAAAACTATCTCTACACGGTTAAAGATCTCAACTCACCAAACGTAAACTCAACCGATGAGAAACTAACTTTTAAAGTGGAAATAAAATGTAATGAAGCTACAAGTCATTAAGTCCGTATTTGTTTCCCCGATACAACATGGCTGCCGGACAATTAGTCAATAACAAGATTACTAATCAAACATATTTCGAAAATAGCTATGAGCAATACAGCTGACACTACTCAAGAACTGGATGTACGCAATCTTATTCCCATTAAACGACATGAAAAGCTGTTGAAGCTTTTCAAGGAGCTACCTGTTGGTGAAAGTTTTGTCTTCATCAATGACCACGATCCCAAGCCTTTGTACTATGAGTTTCGGTCGATTTACGGAAATGTAGTCGGCTGGGAGTATTTGCAGCGTGGTGGACAAGAATGGAAAGTAAAAGTGACGCGAACCGAGGCCTCAAAGGGGCGCGAATTTGACGAGATTTCAACCCTGATGGATCTACGCGAAGCTGATAAAAAAGACTGGAAGCATATTGTTTTCCATCGCTATGGCATGATGATGAAAGGAGATACCATGGAACTGATTGCTGAAGATAGCCTCGAAGAAATTCAGAACATTTTTAGTAAAAAATTCACGAATGAATATAAGTGGGAAAATAAAAAGGAAAAGCCGGGTAAATATATCGCCCACATCACCAAAAAAGAAACTGGTGACGGTATTGCTGCAGATGATATAAGTGTTGTAAATAAGTTCGATGTCCGCCCACATCCTCCAGCCAAACGACACGATATGATCTTCGATGCTTTTGACGAGTTGGAACCCGGCGAAGCGTTCGTATTTACCAACGACCACGATCCCAAGCCCTTATACTACCAAATGGAAGCTGAAAGCGAGCAGCCATTTGAGTGGGAATATCTGCTGGCTATGCCCAAGGAATGGAAAGTTAAAATTACAAAGAGGACCCAATAATCAATCCTTTGGATAAACAACCTATTGTAACTAAGCGAATCTACGAAAGTCCATCTAAAAATGACGGTTACCGTGTACTGGTGGACCGCCTCTGGCCCAGAGGCGTCTCCAAAAAAGATGTTCAGCTTGATAAATGGGCCAAAGAGATTGCCCCTTCTGATGAGCTACGCAAATGGTTCGATCATGATCCTGAAAAGTTTCATGAATTTAAAATATGTTATAAACAAGAACTAGAAGATCACAGCGATAAACTCAGTGAACTGATCAATAGATCATCCGAACAAAAAGTAACGCTTCTCTACGGTGCAAAAGATCAAGAACACAACCAGGCAGTGGTTTTAAAAGACGTGCTTAAAAATAAACGAGAAACCTAATATTACTATGAAGCTAAAAGATAAAACAGTCATTGTAACTGGTGCAAGTAGAGGCCTTGGAGAAGCATGTTCCAAAGCGCTTGTCCAAAAGGGGGCAAGAGTATTCGGTTTAGCAAGAAGTTTAAACAAGCTGAATAAAATTCAACATCAAATTTGAAAAGGCTTTACTCCAGTTCGGCTGGATATAACTAATGCAACTTCAATTCAGAATTGGGTCGACGAGACTTTTTCTAAAAAACATTTGCCCAATGTTCTTATCAACAATGCCGGAAGTGGTAATTTTGGGAAAGTTGATAAAATGCAGCAGAAGCAATGGCATAGAATGATTGATACCAATATCAACGGAGTTTTTGAATTGACGTCCCGAATTGTACCACTGATGAAACGGGCACCCGCATGTTCACACATTATAAATATTGGCTCTATTTTAGGAACATTGGGTAACCCCAGAATGTCGGGCTACTGTACTACTAAATTTGCAGTCCGCGGCTTTAGCGAAGCTTTATTTAAAGAGCTCAGATATGATAATATCAAGGTTACCTGCATTAATCCAGGTTCTATTGAAACGAATTTCTTCGAAGATACTGGAGTAACTCCTCATGAACACATGCTTAAACCGGAGGATATCGCGGACACAATTATTCATATTTTGGAAACACCGGCTAATATGTTGATTAATGAAATCACCATACGACCACTACAACCCAAATCACAGGAAGCGTAAAACGCAGTTACTGAAATCCCCTACTAGTTAGACATTATTTTTAGTTATTCCAATGAAATAGAAATTCCCATTGAACTTTCCTTCATCCAAGACATCACTGTCGGTCTGCAATAAAAAATTAGGAGAAATTTAAAAAGGAATAACTTGTTGTCAGAACACATCTCCAAAAATGGATTAGTTTTTATCCCCTTGTAATTCGAATGGCATAGTATAGAATTACCAATCCCAACACAAAATTGATACGGCCAATCCAAGCCGATATCTTTCTAAACCTTTTTGTTTTTGCCGCTTGTTCATCTTCATTCATTAACTGAGCAGCTTTAGGACCGGCATAAAAATCATGGATTCCACTTAAGATGAGCACACCGGCAAACAAATGAAGCTTGATAAACAAATGCGATCCGAATTCACTATCCCAAAAAGAAGGGTTCAACAAACTTTTCAAGGGAATACCCCGGCCTACTAAGTTCGTCAGCCCTGTAACAAGCAATAACAGGAAAAGAATCCACGATATTCTACTGAACTTTTCCCCTATAATCATAAAATAAGTCCCTCGGTTTTGAACCACTAGTTTATTCCTTGAAGCCGGTACTATGACAGCAACGGTAAACATCATGCCCCCAATCCAAAAAATGGCAGATAGAATGTGGATATAAACCGATATATAATACATGAAACTACTTCTTAGGATACCTGCTAATTTTCTTTTGGAAGCCAATCAAAACTGCCGTCTGCTGTAATACGTAAATTACCTTCCTTTCCTTTTCGTACCAGATCGGACAAGGTGGTGTCCTGTAGCATTTTTTTAATTTCATCCCTGGTATCAGCCCATTGTTCATGTAGAGGACAGGGTTTGGCCGTACCACATCCCGGCAATCCCAAAGCACATTCGGTAAGTAGATCCATCCCATCAATCGCGGCCACTATTTCAACCAATGTAACTTCATCTCCAGCCCTTTTAAGACGGACACCACCCGTGGGACCTTTTTGGGATTCCAAAAGGTCAACCCTTGTTAGTTCCTGTAATATCTTTGTTAAAAAGTGAGGAGAAATGTCCAAGTCATTACTTATCTGCTTGATAGAGATATATTTATTGTTTGAGCTGGATGCCAGATATAAAGCCGCACGCATACCATAAATACATGATTTTGATAAGAGCATAATACCACTGCATATTTAAGACCATCTTGTCTTAATTATAAGAAAACTCATGGTTTTTCGCATTTATTCTCGACAATTTCTATTTTAATCAACTTTCACTATTCAAATTAACGACCTCAAAAGCTGACTGATAATCTTTGTGGTATTAATACTGATACATATTTTAGCTTATTCTGTTGATTTCAGTTATTTGTTGTCAATCAGTGGAAGATTATTTGGTCAACCACAGTAAGCGTGCCTTTCATATCCGCACTGTAATTTCTCATTTACATTACGTATCAGGAAGTGAATATCACCCAATGAATAGTTTTCACAGGCTTCCTTATTGTTGTTACATATGATGTAACATGATATCCCAAAATAAAGCTTTATGAACCATAAAGCCATATATCAGTTTGGCTTCGGATCAGAAGGTTAGGGGTTCGAATCCTCTCGGGCGTACTTTCTTATAAACCCATGACTCGCAATGAGTTATGGGTTTTTTATACTTGGGAAGGATCTAAATAATAATGCCTAAAACCATCTTGGGGTAACGTTGGGGTAACACAATTTCGCTCTCAAAGTTAAATAATCTGTATATTAAACATATAAATGCTGTGCATTGAACGTCATTCAACCTTAATTCCGTTTTATTAGTTAGATCAGAATAAAAAGTTTTCTATTTACGGCAATAATTTATAATAATTGCATATGCCATCGTCGAGGGTAAATATAAATCCAGAGGTTTTATCATTCGCAAGGGAAAGATCTGGCTATGTTATACCTGAGATTGCAAGAAAGCTACAAGTCAATGAAGAAAGATGGTTAAAATGGGAACAGGGTGAAGTAAAACCAACCGCAAAGCAATTAATAAAAATTGCTTCAAAATTAGACCGATCTCCAGCTTTTTTCTATTTGGATGAACCTCCGGAGGAGGCACCTGCACTTTCAGAGTTTAGGACTATTAACAACATTCCTTTAGAAAATGCATCTCCTAAGCTGATACAAGCTATTCGAGAAGCAAAAAGGAATAGAGAAACCTTACTTGAATTATATCAACTTCAGAATAGAGAACCTGAAAGAGTCCCTTCATTCACAAATATTTATACTCAAGTTGAAGAAGTTGCAACAGAAGTAAGAGATTGGCTTGAGCTAACCTTCGAAAAACAAAATAATTGGCGTGGTGCTTCAAATGCACTTACTGAATGGAAAAACATTCTCGAAAATAAAGACATATATGTCATTCAGTATCCATATGTAGACATTGATGAGGCCAGAGGTTTTGCTTTAGCAGAATCAGAAATTCCGATAATTGGCATAAATTCTCAAGACTCTTACAATGGTCGAATCTTCACACTCATCCATGAACTATGCCACATATTATTAAGGGATTCAGTACTTGTTAATGACGATCTTCAAAATTATTTCAGCTCCGGAAATCAGGAGATGGAGAAACTATGCAACAAATTAACAGCAGAAATATTAGTTCCCTCGGAAATAATAAGAGGGCTATTCGATAATCAAAATGATGTACTTAGAGAGGTGAATAGGCTAAGAACTAAGTTTAGAATATCTAATTATGTGATACTAATTAGACTCAAAAACTTGTCACTAATTTCTACTCAGGAATTCAATCGGATTAAACCTGAAGTCAGCTTTAGTGATACCAGCAGTTCGGGTAGTACAAGTGGAAATGCATACTACAATCAAATAGTACGTAAAGGCAAACTACTGGTTAGAACAGCATTTGATGCTTATTTCAACGATAACATTTCTTTACCTGAATTAACTGAAATAACCTCTTGGAAAGTACCAAATTTAAACGAGTTGGCAGCTAAGACTTTCGATTGGCCAGAGGAGGGTAAATACATTTGACATATTCACTTGATTCAGACGTATTGATACAGGCTTGGAGAGATTACCCTATTGATAACTTTCCTCCTGTTTGGGAAAAAATAGAAGAGTTGGGATCAAATGATACTCTTGGTATGTCCGAGCTAATCCTTGACGAGCTCCAAAGAGGAGGAGATGACCTTTACGATTGGGCCAAAGCTCGTGAATCTGATTTAGTTGTACCAACTTCAAATACTGTTGATGAAGAAGTCACTTACCTTGTTAATCATTATGAAAATTTTGGGATAGTCACCGGCAAAAACGAAGCAGACCCTTTTGTAGTTGCAGTTGCCAAAGCCCATGGATGTTCCGTTGTTACCAATGAGACAAGGTCGGGAAATTTAAATGGTCCAAAAATTCCGGATGTATGCCTGGAGGAAGAAATTCCGTGGATCAGATTTGTTGATATTATCAAACAAGAAAATCTTGTTTTTCAATAGTTAGTTTCAATAGTTGCATTTCATATTGTAAGGACTGCCTCTCTCAATGGTCTTACGTTGTAAGATCAAGCCTAACAAATTAAATTACTATGAGTTATCAAGTTATTCTATCCTATGATCTTTATAGTGCAACAGCAGAAGATTATGAATGTGTGAGTGAAGGGTTTCAGTCTATAGGTTATGAAAACGAACTACAAGGAAATAATGGAAAGGTAGAAACGCCAAGTACAACTTTTAGAAAAGTGGTTTCAGGCACTAATTCCAGTACTGTTAGAAACTCGGAAAGAAACAAGATCAAACAGGTTATGAATAGGTGCAAAGCAAGTAGCTTTTTTATGGTGTTTTGTTGGTGGCAGTGACCACACATGGGGTTCAACAGGCAATTAATAAATTACTTCTGATCTATAATCAGTCGGTTTTAAATATATTTTAAAAAAAATAAACCCTGTAAGTAATTGTTTATTAAAGGTTTACACCATGATTTATAAGACGAAATATAAAAAGGAATTTAATATTACCCCTTAGGGGTAACTAAGGGGTAACAAAATATTTTACTCTTCTTCATTATCACCATTTTGGTTATTTAAACCATATAATTTACCTAATAGATTTCGAGAAATCTCAGCGACTTCCTCATTTTGAAGATCTTTTGATTCCTCAACAACAGATATAACATTTGGTAGAACGTTTTCTAAGAAATACTCATTATCAATTTGATCAACAGTCTCATAGAGCGTACGTAAACTGCTCTTATGAGTTGAAAGGGCATTATAGTACACTTCTTTATTTAATTCATCGTCTTCTAAGTCAAACTTAGAAAGTAAATCATTTGTACTGATAATAGAATTGAAGGCTAATAAATTTCTCCTCATCGGATCATCTTCAGAATGTTCAAGAATATCAAACAACTTTCTACTTGTATCCCAAGTGTTTAATCGATGTACTTCAAATCTATCCGCTAATTTTTCGAATTTAGTATTAACTTCTTTGATTTTGTCATCTATGTAGGCTTTTAACTTCCTATAAATAAAAAACCAGTTGGCCAATGTTGCTAACGATAACAATCCGAGGACAATAAGAGAAAATAATCCCGTCTGAATTGAGAGTGACGAGGTAAAAAAACTTTCTTTTAAGTTATGGCTTCTTAGTACCCTTTCTAAGGAATCCACTTTAACTGAAAGCCTTTCAATTTTTTCAGTTTGTGATTTTTTATCAACTTTAGTGGAATCATTTATCGTATACTCTTGGCCAAATAATAATACCAAGGAAAGTATAATGGATTTCAATAAGGGCATTTCCTCAAGATTTAATTATGTGTTCAAACGAATATAGTTAAAGCTTTATGTATGCTATATCAAATAGTAACGGCCGGAGACTTTAATCTCCGACCGTACTTTTGAGCATCGAGGTTATGTCAGACCTCGAACATTAAGCTAACATGGCAACTAATTCGCTTGCATACTCTCCGCTCGATCAATGGCTTTGTGATCGAATATCTCATCCGATTCAATTTGATTGTAAACTGATTTCTTAACTTGGTTTGTCCGAGCTTTAATTTTCCGGAGCTTCTCGGCTTCCTCCACAAATTCCGGAAAGAACTCCTCTCGGTATCACTCGTAAAAGCCTTGCGACTCAAACCGGAGAGATAGGCCGGTGCATCAAGGATCCGATAAGTTCGAAACTAGATTCATAAATATAATTGCAATGGCTAAAACGATTCAGATGCAGGGTGCAAGGTGCTCTACCTGCGTCACCACTTTGGGGAGCGAGCGCGATGCATCCGGGGTGGGACCCTCATTGCATATAGTTAGGACAAGAGACACATTTGCGGTTTCTCAAAATACGGAAAAGATATGTGCTACACCCATGGGGATTGCTCGGAGGCCTGTGCAATTTTTGCCGTGTCTATGGCAATGACCAACTCTTCATTGGTGGGAATTACCCAGACTTCCGTTTTAGATGAATCACTGCTTATTTTCTGCATCTTGCCCGATTCCGTTGATTCATTTTTCTCAGGATCAATTTCAATACCAAGTGATTCCATATCCTCAAGAGACTGCCGACGGACCATTGCCGAATTTTCTCCTATTCCAGCAGTAAAGATAATGGCATCACAGCCGTTCAATGTTGCAATATACGAGCCGATATATTTCTTTAAGTTATAGCAGAATACATCAATCGCCTGCTGACAGCGACGATCCCCCCGTTTTGCTTCTTCAGTGAGTTCTCTCATATCTGCTGCATAACCGCTCAGTCCCAATAAACCGCTATGCTTGTTCAACAGAGCATGCAGGTTATTGAGAGACAGCTCTTCTTTTTCAACCAGGTAAAAGAGGATAGACGGATCAATGTCACCTGAACGGGTGCCCATTACCAATCCTGATAACGGAGTGAAGCCCATAGAAGTATCAATCGACTTGCCGCCTTTTACAGCCGTAACCGAAGCACCGTTTCCCAGATGACAAGTAATCACGCTGGTGTCCTCCACGGGTTTGTCCGTGGTTTTGTAATATTGTCTGCTCACATAATAGTGTGACGTTCCGTGAAATCCATATTTCCGAATTTTATAACGGCGATATAGCCGGTTCGGAATGCCATAGAGATAAGATTTGGCAGGCAGAGAGTGGTGAAATGCCGTATCAAATACTGCTACATGGGGTAATTCGGGCAGATACTTTTTTGCGGCTTCTATTCCTTTTAAATTCGGGGGATTATGAAGCGGGGCCAGGTCGAATGCCTGCCGGATGGCATCCATGACATCTTCATCAATGAGAACCGAGTCCTTGAATGTTTCACCACCGTGAACAACTCGGTGACCGACAGCTTTAATATCATCCGTCGATGAGATTGCCGTGTTGGCTGAATCCATCAGAAAGTTCATAATTTCCTTCAAAGCCTGAACGTGATTCTCGATCTTACGTGTATCTTTTACCGATTTGAATCCTGCAGGTTCATGTTTAACAATGGAAGTAACCGCACCGATACGTTCCACGATACCGGAGCAGATCTCTTTTTGTTCGGAGGTTTCAATTAGATTGTATTTTACGGATGAACTGCCGCAATTGATCACAAGTACGATCATTACATTCTGTATCTAGAGGTTGAGCAATTGGTATGAAATCAGCTTAATATAGTGAAGGTGAATGAATTTTTGATAAAGGTCGCAGGATTGAGGTTGCAATGTGGTGATTTTTTTTCTTGGAAAACAAGTTCCCTCTAGGGACACAGAACCCATCACATACATAGAGCATCGAATCAACTAAGGGACAAGTTTGAAGTCATTATTATCGGAACCGGACAAGCAACTCCTTCAATAGCAGCCCGATGTGCTGACCAGGAATTGAAACAGCAATTATTGAGCTTGGCAAACGCCCGATGAGCCGCATTGCCCGTATCAAAGAAAAGTAGAAACAGGATTTCATGAAAATACTTATTGATGCCGACACCGAAAAAATACTTGGCGCCGCTATCCTGGGTATACAAGGCGATGAAACCATTCACTCTATTATCGATATCATATAGACCGGGGAACCGTACACCACCATCCGGAATACGGTTCATATCTACCCGACCGTTTCGGAACTCATCCCTGCCATGCTTGAGAATCTGGAACCATTGGATCAATAATATCGATTAAAACAGGCGTAAAAACTTCAATCTTGTAAGATGCGGTTCTGTTTCATCATCAATGTGTTGAACACTGATTAATAAAATGGATAAGATATGAAGTGGACAAAAGCAGCAGGCGTTGGTTTACTGGGAAGTTTAATCATGTTCTTGTTAATGATGCTGGGCATTCACGGGACGGGTATCGCTCCATTTAATACGCCTCCATCTGCAGCATTTTTGATTAAGTTAGGGCTTCCAGCCCAACCACTGGGCCTTATCGTCCATTTTGGCTATGGGGCTTTTTGGTCTGTCCTTTTGATATACCTGTATAGAAACCACGTTGATATAAAAAAAGGATTAGGGATAGCTTTGGGAGCGTGGCTCATCATGATGATTATTTATAGTCCAATTATTGGATGGGGTGTGTTTGGTTTTGGAGATGCTCACTCATTGACAGCAAGTAATCCATTGTATTTGGAGGCTGGTCCCAAATATCTCACCAGTACGCTACTATTACACCTTATATTTGGAGCTATCATAGGATGGGGAAATGCAAAATGGACTACTCCTAAATCTATTTAAGTGTAATTAACTTTATTTCCGGAACACTATCTGATTAAGTTATATCTGTTGATATCAATAAAATGAGCAGAAGATTATACATGAAATAGATATCTTGTTTGTTATGAAACGACCTACACTTACTTCTACCATAACATGTACTGAGTGTGGATCCCAAACGACAGAAACCATGTCCGAAGATTCCTGCCAGTATTTTTGGGAATGTCCCCATTGCGGTGAGGTGCTAAAAGCTAAACAGGGAGACTGTTGTGTGTTTTGTTCCTATGGAGATCAACCGTGTCCCCCCGTCCAAAATGGAGCAGACTGTTGCTAATCTCACAACCTATAACTACCGATCAACTCAGGCTGCCACCACCGACACTACATATTTAGTATCATCCAGTGAAATAAAGTTTGTGGGATGTTTCGTCAGCTTGTAGATATGTGCAGCGTTATCAATCCCCACGGATTTATCTACAGTTGAATGAAAAATAAGCAATAGTTTTCCAATATTTTTGTCCTTAATTCTAATCACTGGAATTATTACATAACTTAGTCGATCGGGGTTGAAGGAAAGCATAGCTCTTATTACTCTACCAGCTTAACTGAAGTCAGTAATATTATATGTTTAACTGGTTTAAAAAACACCGTAAGGAAAAATCTTCTTACGAGACAAACGAGGAATGGGTCGAGGCGCTCAAACCGCCGGTTGATGAACGTGCCGTAGCGTTACTTCGCCAAAAGTTAATACGGGGACTTAAACCAGCGCTGCATAAATATGTTGATCGCGAACTCGACCAGTTTGTGGAGGATGTTGCCCAGGATGCACTGCTTAAAGTACTGGATAACATCGATTCCTTCCGTGGCGACAGCAAGCTCTTGACCTGGGCCATGAAGATTGCCGTTCGCGAAGGACTGACCGAACTCCGGCTCAAGCGGTACGATGATATCTCTATAGAAGATTTAAAACCGGATGATGATAGCCGCGAAGTATTCTCGCTTTCGATGGCCAGTAGTGAAACCAGTCCCGACCGGTCGCTGCATGAGTCAAAACTTGTTGACAAGGTCATGACTATCATCAACGAGGAACTAACAGATAAACAAAAACAAGCCATAAATGCCTTGATGATTCAGAGATTACCCGGGCCGGTTGTCGTTAAACAAATGGATACCAATAGGAATGCACTTTATAAGTTGGTTCACGATGCCCGGCTTAAAATTAAGAATAAACTAGAACTTGAAGGGATCGATCCCGATGAGATGCTGGATCAACTGTAAGAACCAAGGAGTTAACCTCATCAGTAGCTATAATGAAAGAAGTTATCAGAAATAATAGATGGAATTAACACCCGACATATTAAAAAAGCTGATTAAATCAGCCCAGATGGCTGCCGATCATGAAATCGGTTGCAATGAGTGTTTTGACGAACTCCATGAGTTCGCTGAGATGGAATTGGCTGGCAAATCTCCAGAAGAAGCCAAACCGCTGATTAAGGATCACCTTGACAAATGCAGCAGTTGTCGCGAAGAGTACCAAGCCCTGCTCGAAGCTCTTCGGACTATTGAAAGTGACAACTAACGCCCACCACAATTCTAATCTTCCTTAAGGGAAAATTCTCTCCTGAGCCATCTGCTTCTTTTATATCCCAGTACCCTACATTAAATGAATAGATAACGTATTAGGATACAGGAAATCGCACCCTTCAAATAAAGTGGATAATCGGCTGGCAGATGATAGACACAACCGAAGCCAAGAATGCTCCAACCCTGAGCATTAGTAATTTATTTAGGCTTCAAGTCATCAACTTCAGCATACTGGCAAAAAAGTTTGGACAGGTTCAAACAACTATTTTTCTTTTCAGTAGCTGAAATGATCATATTAATCCAGCAGTCCACGTATTTTAACGATCACACTATTCAATCATTAATGTCATGAATACATTATCTACGGAAGAACTCATTGCCAAGAGTGAAGATGCCAACAACGTTTTAATTGATGTCCGCCCCATAGCTGCATATAACGGATGGACACTACAAAACGAGCAGCGTGGCGGCCATATCCCCGGGGCAAAAAGTATTCCCCTGCAGTGGACCCAGTATATGGATTGGGTTGAGGTGTTGGAAGAGAAAAACGTAAGCAGAGAAAAGCCGGTTGTGGTGTATGGCTACGACAATGATGATAGCCTGCAGATGGCCCAAAAATTAGATGAGCTCGGCTACCAGCAAGTCATGACCTACGATCATTTTTTGAATGAATGGGCTGCTAATCCAGACCTGCCGCTGGACAAGTTGCCTCGATACAAGCACTTGGTGTATCCGGGGTGGGTAAAACAGTTAATGGACGGCCAGCAACCGTCCCACTTTGATGCAGAAGATTATGTCATTTGCCATTCTCATTACGACCATATCGAAGATTACCAAAAAGGACATATTCCTGGTGCGATACCGGTGGATACTAACAGCCTGGAGTCGACCGAAACCTGGAACCGCCGTTCGCCCGAGGAACTTAGAAACACCCTCGAAAATCTAGGCATTCGTCACGATACTACGGTAATAATCTATGGACGGTTTTCCGCTCCCGTGTATGATGAAGAAAAGTTTCCCGGCAAAAGCGCCGGACATCTTGGCGCCCTGCGGTGTGCTGCAATCATGCTGTATGCGGGGGTCGAAGACATCAGGATACTGAATGGTGGCATTACGAGCTGGGAATCAGAAGGATACGAGCTTTCAACGGAAGAGCATACTCCAACTCCTATTGACGATTTTGGAACCGATATCCCCGCCCATCCCGAGTATATGATTGATACCCCAGAGGCCAAGAAACTGTTGAAATCTAATGACGGAGAGCTGGTCAGCATCCGCAGCTGGGAGGAGTTTATTGGCAACCGCAGCGGCTATCACTATATCAAAAAGAAGGGACGAATCTCGGGCGCTATTTTTGGCAACTGCGGAAGCGACGCCTACCACATGGAAAACTATCGCAATTTTGACCACACCATGAGAGAATACCAAGAAATTGCATCAGCCTGGAAGGAAGGCGGTATTACACCTGATAAACACGTGGCCTTTTATTGCGGGACCGGCTGGCGGGGCAGTGAAGCTTTCATGAACGCTTGGCTGATGGGATGGCCTAACATTTCGGTCTATGATGGGGGGTGGTTTGAATGGTGCAACGATCCGGAAAATCCCATTGAGACCGAAGAACCCGACCAATCATTATTGAAACGTATATAGCTTAGGCTGAAACTGATCCTGTTGTTTTCTTTATGACATTATCCTTGAAGACATAGAGCAGCGAAACGGCAATAATAAGTACTTGGAACTCCATTCCACGTCCCGCGTTATTGCCTATATTTATTGAATTCCAGCCATATTATGTGAGAACCATCACGATTAACACAATCGCCATGGTGACTCATTTCATGTAATCCTTGAGCACCTGCTAACAACCATAACGCAAGATATGTAACTCCAGTCCATTTCATGAGGGATCAAATGTTGAGGTAGAGTAGTTGGTAGGTTGATATCTAGGGAAGATGATTGAATATAGCAGCACGAACGACAGCAGCAATATTCCCCATCCCAACCAGGAAGCGCCAACAGGAAAAATGGATGATATGAAAAGATATTCTTGACTTACCGACCACAAAAGAACAGAACTCAATGCAGCCCAGAAAATAAATTCTATAATACGATTTTTGGAGTATGGATACGGTGTAATTGACCACCTACGCCTACCTGTTAGTACTCCATGCACAATTGTTCCTCCAAGATATAATCCAACTAGAAAAATAATTCCTGTAATAACCCACAAGACACCAACCAAACTGGTTATTCGACTGAATTTAACGGTCCCATAACCTGCCCAACGAGACCAGTCGTTTAACACATGTGCTATCAACGGCCAGCTGCGCTGACTGTTGGTCAAGATAACAATACCGTCACCCGTTTCTGGAATAATGTGAAAGTGGGTCATCCAACCATGACCTTGTCCTCCATGCCAGACGGCCTTTTTACCCTCCGGCAACGTTTCAATAAAGTGACCAAAACCATAACTGTCAGCCACAAAACCAAAGAAACCCGAGACGTTAATCTGCGTTTTTTGCATTGTTTGGATGCTTTCCCCATTCAAAACGTTAGGTTGCCCATTATTGCCCGGAGCAATCTCAGCAATCGCAAAGCGAGCGATATCTTCAACCGTTGAAAATAAACCGCCTGATGCCTTGCAGGAATATACATACGGAGGGACTGAATTGCCCTGGAGATCGTATCCCACGGGCACTCTTGACGACCAATCCTCATCCCAGTCAAAACTCGAGTTATGCATTCCAAGCGGGAGAAGTACTTCATCCATCATATAATCGTTGAAGTCGCGGCTGGTCACCTCTTCGACCAGCAATTCCAACAGGTTAAACCCGGGATTAGAGTACTCGAAGTTTGACCCCGGTTCATAGGTTATCAGTACCTCTTTGGACAGGTACTGCTTTAGTGAGGGTTTCTCGCTACTAGGCGAATATTCCTCACCGAGTGTCCCCAGGGGAATCCCGGCACTATTGCTTAACAGTCTCCGGATGGTTACGTCATTGAGATTGTATTCCGATTCAGGCAGAGACCAATTATTCAAGTATTGGCGGACAGGATCATCCAGACTTATCAGGCCACGCTCTACTAATTTCATCACGCCCCAGGTGGTCACTGATTTCGAGATAGATTCCGCCCTGTAGATCGCATTAGTACTCATCTTTTTATTTTGCTTGATATCTGCATACCCATAGGCATTGGACCATACCAAATTCCTATCCTTAATGAGTGCAATGGAAGTGCCGGGTATGTTGTAGGTATCCATTACCGAAGTAATACGCTTGTCCAGTTTACCGGTAAACGTATCCAGAGGCTCCCCCTGTTCCCCCACTGGATTAGAGCATCCGAGGAATACTAAGAGGATTATCGAGAAAACAAGCAACGGGTATACCCCAGTTCTTGTCCGTTTTTTCATCAGGCTATTTAATCCATTCCATTTCATCGTTGTTATAATTTATCTGCTGCAGATCTATTTTGGCATAGGTATATTCCCCATCCGGCTTATGCCAAACTGCTTCTCCGTGTGATGCTACGTGCCTGCCATTAAAATCCCGATAATTGCTCAATGGTGTCACCCAGCGATAATTCACAAAACTTGTGCCATCGGTGGATTCCGATCGGTCGGCTGATGAAAAGTTGATCAATTCACCCATTTCATTAAAAAAGAGTGTAGCCTCAATGGTATTTCCCTGGTTTGTGTACGTTGCTTTGACCTTGGTGGAATCAGTCGCTTCCCATTCAATATTTTTATCGATTAACGTTGCCGGCGCGAGAAAACACATATCATTAAAGAGCGTAACAGTTTCACTCCTGTTCATCTCAGGACCCTGCGCATTTACAACTTCCAGCAGGGAAGCAACGGCTATCTGCATCGATGCTGTTGAACCTATGTACTTATGGAGTCCCTCCACAGGTATACCATACATCGAGGACTCCATAAAGAAAATCCGGGCGGGTGGATTGAAAAAGTTATACTGAATGGTCGTTACATCGAGGTATTCGGAATCCGGGCTCGTTTTAAACCGGCCTTGAAATACGGCCCGAAAGTTATTGACCTTTTCCTTGCCCATGGCACCGGAGTATCGGATATATTTTTGTACCGGTGCGGGAAGATGAGCAATATCCTTCTCCGTTAAAATATCAGATCCCCCGTCTCGGTGAATTCTTTTTTCCACCTCCGTTTTGAATTTATTTTGGTAACTGTTGGGCAAATAACCGGCCATAGATATGATGAGGGGTACTATTATGATGATATTGGCAATAGTGCCAAACTTGGCATCGCTCCAGGAAAGAATGATGAGAATCTGGGACAACATTACTGCAACAGCTGCAATGATCCACCACCACTCATTTTGCTTCAGATAAAAGACCAGTGCAAAAAGGAAAAGGATGGAAGTAAGCAACCAAACTAATCCCACGGGCTTGGAAATCTCCTGCGTAAGCTGATCAACCTGGGTCAGGTTAAACGCCTTCACAAATCCCAGAAGATGGATCAACCCATGAAGTAAAATGATGAATGAAAAAATGATTTTAGCCATGAGCATTTCCCTTTTTGTTGACCAATTTCTTATATCCGCCATAGAGTCCACTTGCTGACTGGAAAAACAGTAAGCTCAGAAAAGCATAAAAACTAGTGAGTGTTTTCTCAGGAGTATCCATGTGCTGGCTCCCTGATATTTTTAAATATTAAAACCGAGCAAATAATCGCGACTACACCAAAGAATGGAATGATCACGATGGCCGGCATCACCTGTTGTCCAATCATGCCCATAGCTACCACTTTTGCCGTCAGGGCCGCCATCAGTATCGACAGAAAGATGAAGTATAAAGGGGTCAGCAGATACCCAAATGGGGTTCTCTTGATAAAAAGCACCCCGGAAACAAACGAGAGTGGCAAGAGCAAGCCGAGATCCAGACCTTGCACAATCAATGTCGTGTAATGCTCTACCTGCCCGGGAATGACCGACCCGTCCAACAGGGGCGGCACTGCGACCAGCAGCCACATGAGTCCAATCGCTATGCTGTTGCATATCAGAAATCCGCCTATAAATTTTACTGGTGTACTTTCGCTAAATCGTTCAGCAATATTGGAGAGGTCGAACGAAAGCAGGGTCTGGGCGAAGGCAAAAAAGGAGGTACCAAGCAGTGCGACGTATACCAAAAACAATACATTATACATCCCCATTACGAGGTAGAACAGGTAGGTCACCAGAAAGTATCCCAGGGTCCCCGCCAATAGAAATCGGCCTTTCAGAGACCCTCGGCGTGCCCAAATAAGCGATAGCAACAGCAGCGGCACTGCGACCAGCAGGGTAATATAATCCTGTGCAATGCCCTGCGGAGCAACATCCTGCGACATGTGTTTATAGAGTCCTATCCCATAAACAGTCACCGTTTCCCCTCTTACCGTTTCAATATCATAGGGGCCGGGGCCGCCGGTCGAACAAATACCCATGGATGCCGCGACAACGGCCAGAGTAATGATGATCGAGGACAACATGGTTATGGGTTTCCGGTATTCCATAGCAAATTGATTGTATATCTCTGCCAGTTAAACATATGTACTGAAAATATTATGCCAATTTGATTTCCTCTTATTGGCTTTAATCAAAGCTCATGTAAGGTATTTCCCTATTGTAACTTTGCAATAAATTCAAGTTGAAATTCGCAATTCTGCATACGCTAACTGGCAGCTAACACACCATTTATTTGTTTTGTATCTCCTGGATGGATAACTGCGAATCTATCATTAGGGGTACATTATTTGCAGTAATAAAAGTAGTACTGAGCTCTGGGTTTTCAGAGCAGTACGCAATGACTTTAATCTAAATGAGGACGCTTCATGAAACGCTTACTATTACTTTTATCAATTATTGGGATGCTGATCATGCTAACGGCAGAAGTAGCTAGTGCCCAAAGCCGTATCAGCTGGGAAATCCGGACCGGGGTCGACTTTGCCACCCAGGAATTAGGCAATGCCGATCTTAATACCGGGTTCGGATTGGATGGTATACTGTCCTACCGCTTTATGCCGCACACATCGGTATTTGGGGGCTGGGGATGGCACCGCTTTACTTCGGATGACTCTTTTGCCGGTGCAAACATGGATTTTGAGGAAACAGGATATACGTTTGGGTTAGAATACCTGCATCCGTTGGGTAACGCGCCGCTAGATTTTTATCTCCGCGGCGGGGGTATCTACAATCATATTGAAGTAGAAAACAGTGACGGTGATATAACCGCGGATTCTGATCATGGATTGGGATGGCAGATTGAAGGCGGTCTCGCATTTGATTTGGGCAATCGCTGGATGCTGAAACCAGGTATTAGATATCGTGCTCTTTCAAGAGATATTGAAGTTAGCAATATAACTACAGATATCGACTTAACGGTCTTCAACACCTCAATAGGTATTTCGAGAACCTTTTAACATCCATCACGCCGGGAGCAGCAGTTATTGCTCCCGGTATATATTTATCTCTAGAAAATCTTGTCGATACCAAGGCTACAAACAATGAAAAATTTACTCCTGTTTTTTTTCTTAGCTGTATTTACCGCCTGTGGAAGCGTAAGTAATCCGGATACAGCTGTTAATAAACTCGAGCCGAATACTGGTGTCTCAAGCACTCAGATCGACAGCATCTTTCAAACACTTCGCTACTTCCCAAATCAAACGCAATTTTCAATCGCTTTTATTACTGACAGCAGCGTCACTTTTTATGGAGTTGTGAGGACCAATGACACGCTGAAAACCATCGATAACAAAAGTAAGGTGTTTGAAATAGGCTCCCTCTCCAAAGTGTTTACCACTGCCTTGCTCGCAGACCTGGCAAATGAAAACAAACTACAGCTCGACCAGCCTATCCAAGAATATCTGGATTTCCCTCTGCACGACAGCCTGCGGATTACCTTCAAACAATTGGCCAATCATACCTCCGGCTTGCCGCGCATTCCCTCCGGTTTTGTCTGGGAATCGCTTTGGCACATGGATAATCCCTATAAAGATTACGATGAGGGCAAATTACTAAAATATATGAGCAACGAAATGGAGCCTGCCAACGAGCCTGGAAGCTCGTGGCAGTATTCCAATATCGGAATGGGGATTCTGGGGTATATGCTTTCGCATATTGAGGACAAAACCTATGAGGAAATGCTTCAGCAGCGAATTTTTGATCCGCTGGATATGCAGCACTCCACAACCCGACGAGCATTGGTTTCTGATAAACTTGTCCACGGCTTAAACAAGCGTGGCAAGGTCGCTACAAACTGGGATCTCGGGGCCATCCCGGGCGCAGGCGCTATTGTTTCTACTGTTGAAGACCTTACTAAATTTGTCCAAGCCAACTTTGATCCCAATAACGAAGCTATGAGACTGCAGAAGCAAAAAACCTTTACCGTAAATAACGATCGAGACATGGCTCTGGGGTGGTTTATCAGAAAACAGGGTACAAAGCAGGTATACTGGCACAGCGGCGGCACGGGCGGTTATCGATCCATGCTGACGCTACTTCCGGATAGCAAAAAAGGAGTAGTTATCTTATCCAATATTTCATCGGGACACGACCATGCCGGACGCATCAGCTCGTTGGGATTTTCACTGCTCGAAAACCTAAACACTCAAAGAGATGTTGAGCTGATAAAGCTGAAACAATGATATCTTTTTTAGAGAGACTATAAACTGAGGAAGATAATACAGGAGTACGATTAATATGCCGGCAAATATCAGTACAGATGCCGGAATGAATAAACAAAAGTTGATACTATATTATCCCAATTGTACGAAAACTCGACGAATTAACACTTTCACATTGGTTGTTAAATAAATAAAAATTTGTACCTTGACGCTCATTCGTTTTCAAACTGCATAGCAACCATATATGACTGATCAATCCGGTGACCAAGAACTAGCACGAGACCTTGGTTTTTTAGAGGCTTATACCATTGGTGTTGGCACTATGATCGGGGCCGGAATCTTTGTCCTGCCCGGTATTGTGGCCAACAACGCAGGTCCGGCCGGAATGATCTCCTTCATTATTGGCGGAATTGTTTCCCTTCTGACGGCCCTTTCGCTTTCTGAGCTGGCGACGGGTATGCCCAAGGCCGGCGGCAGCTATTATTATGTAAACCGGGCCATGGGAAGCTTTTTTGGTTCTGTCGTGGGGTGGAGCATGTGGGCCGGGCTCATGTTTGCAACGGCATTCTATATGCTGGGCTTCGGGCAGTATCTGACGTTTTTCTATGGCAATATTCCCGTGGCATGGTCAGCTCTGGTGATGGCCGCCCTACTTATCGGCGTAAATTATCGGGGCGTAAAAGAGGCCGGAGCCCTACAAAACCTGATTGTCATTCTCCTTATCGGATTTATTCTCGTCTTTCTGTCCTTTGGGGTATTCAATATTGATTGGGGTGTGTTTAAACCCTTTAATCCCAACGGATGGGGAGCAGTCGCTTCCACGGCTGCTACCGTCTATGTATCCTTTATTGGGTTTGAGGTGATTGCCACCAGTGCCGAAGAGATCAAGAATCCCGGCCGCAACCTTCCACTGTCGATGATTGCCTCGGTGCTTACACCGATGATATTTTATGTGCTGGTCATGCTGGTCTCCACAGGCGTTTTACCGGTTGCTGAACTGGCAGGCTCCAACATCCCGGTGGCCGATGTGGCCAGTAAATATCTCGGCACCATAGGAGCTTTGATGATGGTGATCGGCGCCGTATTGGCTACTGTATCCAGTGCCAATGCTTCTATTCTTTCTGCCGCGCGTGTGAACTTTGCTATGGGACGGGATAAAATACTCACCGAGTGGCTCAACAAAGTTCACGACAAGTTTCGAACGCCATTTCGGGCTATCCTCATAACCGGTGTTGTCATTCTGCTACTGATCGGTATTGGAGTAGGTATTGAAACACTGGCTGATGTAGCCAGCTTCCTGTACCTGGTCACCTATGCCTTGGTACATATTGCCGTGATTGTGATGCGACGAGCAGGACCGGAAGATTATGATCCGGATTTCAAACTATCATCTTGGGCCTATCCGTTGATTCCATTATTGGGATCCGTGTCATGTTTGGTTATTCTGGCCCAGATGCGTCCGCTTGTTCTTCTGATAGGAGGTAGCATTATCTTAGTAGGCATTTTATGGTACTTTGGCTATGCGGCCAGCCGGGCGATCAAGCCCAGCCTTGTTGGAGATGCGATCGCGGCCCGTGACCGGACCCCTGCTCCCAACGATCGCTATCGGATTGTCGTCCCAGTAGCCAATCCCCAGACGGAACAGCATCTTATTAAACTTGGTGGAGCCATTGGGGCCAGTTACGGGGAAGCAGAAATCGTCGCTGCCAGCATCCTGGAAGTTCCCCAACAAACCTCCCTGCAACAGGGCATCCAGTACGAGGATGAACGGGTAAAGCGACAGCAAGATCTGTTGGACAATGCCAGAAGTACGGCCGAGGAAGCGGGGCTTGGTCTCCGCACGCGGGCGATTGTTTCCCACAGTATAAGTTCCGCCGTATTAAATGTGATTAAAGAGGAACGAGCGCAACATCTTATCTTGGGCTGGAGCGGTAAACGCAAGCGGTACCAGCACATACTGGGATCCAACATTGATCGGATTGTCGATGAAGCCAGCTGCGAAATCTCCCTTGTTAAAGCCGGAGATCAACCCACAAAGAATATTGTGGTGTTAGTGGGTACTGGTCCCAATACCACGCTGGCCGTCCGGCGGGGATACGATCTGGCTTCCAGCATAGAAGGAGCATCACTTACCCTGCTCACGGTGCAATCTCCGAGTGAAGATGAAGACGTAGATCCCAAAGCCGAAGGAAAAGGACTCATTAATTCGATAGCACACGAAGTCGGGTTGGATTCAGCGCAATACCAATCAGAAGTATTAATATCCGATGATGTTCGCGATACCCTCCTGAAAGCAGTTGAAGACTATGACACGGTCTGTATTGGGGCAACCAGAAGCACTGCTATTACGCAGGCGCTGTTTGGTTCTATCCCCGAGGAAATCGGCGAACAGGCTAAGGGAACCGTAATAATTACGCGTGGACGCGAGTACCGCCCACGTACCGTTACGGAAGGAATCATTGAACGGCTCTCCAGGTAAGGTTAGCCTGCTTTTCTCACTAAGAAATTGGTTCGTATACAAGACGAAAGTAAAATGGTGAACGTAACTTATTGTGTATCATGCTATTGCATGAATTCAGACTAAACTCTTGCGAGAAATACAGATTAATTGGTTTCCAGTAGTTTATCGACATCACCTTTATGTCCCACCAATAAAAATCGGTCTTCCTCTTTCACTTTCGTTGATCCCCGCAGGATACCAATCGGTTTATAATGTTTCTCGGGACCAATTTCGCCTTCCCGTTCTTCTAATCTTTTGATTGTGATTAAGTTGAGCTCATAACGCTTACGAATTTCGAGCTCTTCCAGGGTGTAACCAACCATGGCATCCGGGGCTTCTACTTCAAACATGGCCAACCCTTCCCCCAGATCAAAGACATCAGACATCCCCCGGCGTACCAGGGATACCCCCATTCGTTCGGCAACCTGTCGTTCGGGATGGATCACATCTGTGATTCCAATCTGTTTCAAAATCTGCTCCTGTATATAGGTTCCTGCCCGACCATAGACCTCTTTCACCCCAGAGTTGAGCAGATGCATGGCAATAAGGGCTACCGGTTCGAACCGTTCGCCAATAGCAATAATAGCTACATCAACATTAGTAATGCCGTGATTTTCCAACAATTCCGGATCGGTAGCATCAAAGCAAATAGCATCTGACACATATTCTTTAACATGGTTAATATGCTCCATGTCATTATCGATCGCAATGACGTAGGCTCCTTCTTCAGAAAGCTTTTTGGCCAACGCACTACCAAAAGCCCCAATACCGATAACTGCAAAATGTAATTCACTTCGTCGTTTCATAATAGATGCTGTTATTCATTAAAATTATGAGACCATAATTGTTTCTTCCGGGTACTTGTACTTGTGGGTATCAATACGACTGGCAAATGCGACCATAAACGTGAGAATACCGACCCGTCCCAAAAACATGGAAACCACAATAATAAACTTCCCCCAGTCGCTTAACTCAGCGGTTATTCCCCGAGATAGACCCACAGTGGCAAAGGCTGAAATCTCTTCAAATAGAAGATCAAGAAATGCATGATCCTCCACTACGGATAACAGGATGGTGCTTACCCCAATGCAGGAGGATGCAAGCAGCAGAACTGTTACCGCCCGGAATATTGCCGAGGTGGAGATCGTGCGATTAAATAGTTCCATCCGATTGTAACCCTTAATAGTCATGGTAATAGATCGCATGAGGACGGCAAATGTCGTCGTTTTTATTCCACCGGCTGTCGATGCCGGAGACCCTCCAATGAACATCAAGATCATCATAATAAGTGTTGCAGATATTCCAATGGCACCAGTATCCACGGTGTTAAAACCAGCCGTTCGGGTCGTAATACTTTGAAAAAAGGAGAGCATTAGTTTATCTCCGAATGCGTATCCCGCCAGTGTGTTATTCCACTCCATCCACAAGATGAGACCGGCACCCGCCAAAATGAGCACCGCTGTTGTAACCAATACCGTTCGGGTATGGATAGACAAGCGTTTCCGCCATCGACTTTTCTCGGTTTTATTGCGAATCAACTCCCATATAACCGTAAATCCCAAACCGCCAAGCACGATCAAGATCATGGTGGTGATGTTAATCCCCCAATTGGTGGCATTCGCCCCATCCGCCAGGCTGTTTGTAAACAGGGAAAAACCAGCATTACAGAAGGCAGAAATGGCATGGAAAACGGAGAATAAGATACGCTGCCCGTGGTTTGGAAATTCGATATCCCAGCTAAGGTAATAACCGATGGCTCCAATGGCTTCTACAACAAAGGTAAAACCCACGACTCGTTTCAGCGTTGATGTTACCAGACTGGTATTTTTTTCCGCCACCATATCCTTGATAGTATTCATCTGACCTAAGCCTAAACCTCCGCTTATAAACAGAAACAGAAAAGTCGCAAATGAGATGATCCCTATCCCCCCAAGTTGAATTAATGACAAAATCACCAACTCACCAAACAGGGTAAAATGGGTAGCTGTATCAACGACGATCAGGCCCGTTACACATACCGCACTTGTTGATGTGAAGAGAGCATCGATGAAGTTTAATCCCATTCCATTTTGGGTTGCCCCCGGCAACATCAGCAGGAAGGTTCCGGTTACTATAAGCGAAAGAAAACTATAAACCAGGAAACGGGCAGTATTGGTCTGTTTACTCAGCAGTTCCGGCAAATACTGGAGCAGTTTAACAATGACAACGAACAGCAGGTACCCTTTTAAGAACTGCAAGAAAACGATCTCGGCAAAGTTTTCTCCGAGTAATGAATCGATCAGACCGATATCTATTATGGCAAAATCAATCAAAATCACAATGGAAAAAACAGAGACAAGTCCCTCAAACCATCGTTTTTTTAAATATCTCGATCGATCACTGGTCAGAACCAATCGAGATATAAAGTTCAGAACAAAACCAAACAGGAGCCAGCCTTCAAGTTGGCGGTTCAATTGGATCAGTTCAGGAGTCAATTCAAAGGCGATGGGTATTAGAATACTAGCAACAACCAGTATGCTAAGCAGAGCTGTAAAGGCTCGGAAATAAGGAAACGCTATCTTATCAATCTCATACAGATCATCCTGTACATAGTGGAATTCCAGGTTGACCTTCTTTTTAAATTTTTGCCAACGACGGAGTAGTTGAACCCACTTTTGTTTCCAGCTGTAAGGAATTTTCATAGATGGGAAATTGAATACATGTTCACAGGTTCAGACAGAACTCTCATTCTTATTACAATTGCCCTATCTTAAACTTTGCTTCAGATTGACCCGGCCGTTCTTCCAAACATTGCACACAAAACGTGTTGGTGGGCACCCCTTTATCTGAGTATTTGGAGACCTTGACCGTGACGCCTGTTACAGGTAGAAGTTTTTGTGCCTGATGTTCAAGTGCTGTCAGCTCACGCTTCAGCTTTTGAATCCGGCATTCGATATGATTCAAGTCAGTTTCATAACGCTTTACTTTTTTTCCAAGCGCAATCGATTCTTCATACGTCAGTTGGTCTTTGTCAGCTGTTGGCTTATCCTCCTTCAAATGCTCTAATTTTTCCTTCAATGTTTGCAGGTCTTGCTGGTGCTGTAGAATGTTTTCCGCTTTTTTCGCCAGCATGTGTTCTTTATGCTTGATTTCATCCATTGTTGCTGTCATAAAACCGCTGTTCTGATTAAAGAATATCTGTTACAAACTTATCCCAGTCGTGATCAGCCAGATACGCATCTATTGCTTTTTTGTTTTCTCGACTGCTTCCTGTCGGGTTGCCACTTCTTCAATACAGTCAACTTTAAATTCTCTTGTTCTAGAACCATTGCTTTTGCAATGATCTTAGAACCAAGCGTTTCTCCTTCTGAGGGGACAACCTCACTAACTTGACATAATACTGCTCCCCGGTACAAGACTAAGAATGTTGTCATATTACAAATTACGCCTGTCTTTTACATAAATAACCAGCGAAAATATTATGCCAAATTCATAATATCTATTCCCGAAAAGGGAAAAACAGGCATTAAGCAATTTTGATCACGATACTTAAAAAACCACAAATACGGAAGGCATACAAATTCCCATTTTGGGAGACCTTCATTTCTCAAAATGGGAAACTCATATAATCTATATATTATCGGGCCTTATCTATCTTTTTCCATTACTTTATCAACCGTCTCATTTTGATTTTCAATACCGGCGTTAGACACCCAGGTAAATGAATACAGGAAGACAAAAAATAGACCCGCTCCAATCCACGTAAGCGCGTCTCCACCTCCAATCACCATTAGGGCACATGAGACCAGCCCTAGAATGATGGTAAACAACAACAGCGGTTGATTCACGGAACTGGACAGATCCAATTCATCCCAGTGTTCTTCCGGCAAAAATATATTGTGTTCTTCCAGATCTTCGTATGACATGTTAATTTCCTTGTTGTTTTTTGCTGTTCTCATTATTGGGATGCCCCATCTCTTCCAGCTCCCGGAAAAATTGAAAGAAATCCTGCATCTCGAACTTAAATCCCGGCTGTTTAGGCCGAACAAAAATAACCGGGCAACGAGCCTGATCAGCCAATCGGGCAGGTGTTTTGCCAAATACTTTTCGTCGGAAAAACTCATCCTGGCTGGTACCAAGAACAATACGATCATAATCGCCCGAACGCTCAGCTATTGCTTTTTCATGGTCTTTACTCGTAATAAAGTTGAAGGAAAATCTGGATTTATCGGCAATAAGAGCCTCTTGCCCTCCTTCTTTTTCCCGGACAAACTCAAATACCTTATCTTTAAACTCTCCTTTCTCCTCTGGTGACATTTCATCCGGAGTCACATGGAGCAGATCTATTTTCCCTTTTGGATTATCTTCCATCAGCAGGGATGCAACCGCCAATCCCAAGGGTGCAGTTTCTGGATTAGCCACCGGCACAAGAATGCGATTTAGTGCTTTCTGTCCATTCTGCTGCATGACAATAGCATGGGTATTTGACTCTTTTAACACATGGTCAATATTTGATCCAATCACCGTTTCCTTTTTGTGGACCGCACCTTTCCAGCCCATAATCAGATACTCCGTATTCTTGTCCTGCGCAGTGTGGATAATGGCATCGGCCGGTTTGTGTCCCACCCTCATTTGAGTACTTACCGGTACGTCATACTGCTCGGCATATTCACGAGCCTTATCTAATATAGGACGCGCTTTCTCGACAAAATCCGTAGCCGCCCTTGGCGGGAGTTGTGACGGAACAGTAATAACATGGAGCAATACCAACTGACTATCTGAGAGACGCGCAATTCGGGCTCCAAGATCAATATGTTGTTGAGATGTTTCGGGATTGGCAACGGGAATTAGCACCGAATTGGGTTTAACGTCCATCGTTTTCTCCTCAGCCAGTATGGGGGTAGCTTCCTTCTCTCGCTCACGATCCATGGCATAAAATCGGTAAATCCCAAAACCGACGGCCAGCCATGCAATCACGTATACCCAAGCAATGGGGTAGTGGTCGAACATAAACAGAGCCAGCGCCAGCTTGGTAACAATACCAATAATGGGTACCACAGGATAGAAGGGCATCAGATAACCGTAGGCCAGTTTATCCCCATATTTTTTGCGGATAGTAATAACCGCAATATTCACCTGCAAGAATAACAGTAGAAACATAATATCCGCTGCTGCGGCGACGGTCGTAATCGGTACAAAAGCCACCATAAATATGATCAGGCAGGCCGTCCAAAAGAGTGCCAAGTGGGGCGTATGCTTATCCGGATGAATTTCCGCAAATACATCTGGCAAGTTTTTATCACGACCCATAGCAAAGGATACCCGGGTAGAAGAAAAGGTCGTTGCGTTCAAGGCCGACATGGTGGATAAGACACCACCGACCAAAATCAATACGGCTCCATAAGGAACAAATTGCGCAGCGGCCCGCGCCAGCCCAAGTTCACCCACATGCCTCAGAATTTTCCAGTTGGCGACCTCGGCCGTAAGCTGAGCCGGAACATCGGCTCCAATAGTATGCAGTGCACTAATCAACAACTCCGATTGTGATGCCCCCACCAACACGAATGCCACCAACATGTAGATCGGCACGACGATGGCCAGTGACCAGAATACCGCTTTGGGAATGTTTTTCCGCGGCTCTTTTACTTCTTCACCGGCCTGAACGATAATCTCATAACCTTCAAAAGCAATAAAGGTGAGTCCCATTGCTGAAAGGATTCCCAACCACCCGGTTTCATCAGGTATAAAAGGCTGAAGCTGGGACGTTGCCATTCCCCCACCTTCCCCAAAGGAGAACCACCAATCGGGAAAAAACATAAATTTCAATCCGAAAAAACAGAATATTCCTATGACGATGACTTTCAAGATGGTGACAATATTGCCAGCCTTCCCGGTTTCGCTGGCCCCCCGGAAGTTAATATAGGCAAAAGTGGTAGCAATGAATACGCCAAAAATTTTCTTGCCCAGCGTTAAATCGATGCCATATTGCAGCAAGGGAACTTCCAGCATCCGCAGCAACTCGTAGACAAATGCCCCGAAACCCAGCGCATACAGGGCTCCCGCCACGGCATGAGCAAACCAGCTCATCCATCCCGCCAAGAAGGCATTCGAACCAGGCAGACCTTCTTTAATCCACAGATAACCGCCCCCAGCTTCTGGGATCGCCGATCCAAGCTCGGCATATACCATGGCTGTAAAAATGGTAACGATCCCGTTGAGGGCAAAGCTCAAAATTAGTGCCGGCCCAGCGACGCCGGCAGCTTCACCCGTAAGGACGAAAATACCAGCCCCGATCATGGCGCCAACCCCGATCATCGTAATATCAAAAAGACTCAGATCACGACTTAGTCCAACGCCGGTTTTTCCAGACTCTTCAGAGGTAGTGTTGCTCATAAGTAATACTTAATCAATTTCGAATATAACAACTCTTCCAGCTCAGGATACTAAACTGAAAAAAATATGCCAAAATTAAGGCCATTAATTAAAACAAGCTTTTCAGCATTAATAGAGAAGATATTTTGCTATAATAGCCTCGTCAGCTTCATGGGTGTGTCATTATGAAAGGCCCTTTTTCCCATATTGGGATAGCCAAAACCAAAAGGAGAACGCATGCAATAAAAACGGACCTATAAACCATACTCATTAATTTTCCGATATAGCGTACTAGTCCCAATTCCCAGCATATCAGCCGCTTTTGTTTTATTTCCCTCGGCCTCCTCTAATACTCTTTGAATATGAATACGCTCCATTTTTTTTAACGAATTTGGACTACCTGACGACGACGAAGATTTTCCATGGAATTCAGGCGGCAACAGTTCCGGGATTATAGTATCACCTTCAGCCAAAATAGCCGACCGCTCTATGATATTTTTTAGTTCTCGAATATTTCCCTGCCAAGAATAGGATAACAACAGATTCATCGTCTCATCATCAATACGCTGCACTCGTTCATTAAGGCGATTTAAAAAGAAATTGGCTAACAAGGGGATGTCTCTCTTTCGATCCTTGAGGGGAGGAATGTCAATTTTAAATCCAGCCAGCCGATAATAGAGATCATCTCTGAATGTATCTTCCTTGGCCTCCTTCTTTAAATTTTGATTTGAAGCGGCAATAACGCGAATATCCACCGATCGTTCCTGGGTTTCGCCAAGCTTGGTATATTTATTGTTTTCAAGAAAACGCAACAATTTAGCCTGCAGGCCTATATCCATTTCTCCAATTTCATCAAGAAATAGCGTGCCACCATCCGCTTCTTCTATTAATCCTTTCTTGGATTCATTAGCACCTGTGAAGGCACCCTTTTTGAACCCAAACATCTCAGATTCCAACATATCCTTGGGGAAAGCACTGCAATTTAACGCAACAAAGGGCCCACCTTTTCGGGGGCTTGCTTGGTGAATAGCTTGGGCAAAAAGCTCTTTTCCTGTCCCAGTCTCTCCTTGTAGCAATACACTCATATCAGATGACGCTACTTTTTTTGCCATTCGAATTGCTTCTTGAATGGCTTCCGATTCGCCTATGATATTTTCAAACCCATATTTGTTGTCAACGCGCTGCTCAAGGTGGCGAAGCTTATGTTGCATTTGGGCCTTTTCGGCTGCACGCTCTACCATTACATGGATTTTGTCATCGTCATCGCCTTTCGTGATATAATCGAACGCCCCTTGCTTCATCGCGTTCACCCCATCCTGTATAGTGCCATAAGCGGTAATAACGATGACCTCAATAAGTGGGTACTTTTGTTTTATTTCTTCAAGCAGATGCAGCCCGCTGCCATCCGGAAGTTTGACATCCGTTACGACTACATGAACAAAGTTCTCTTCGAGTGCCTTCAGGCCTTCCTTTACATTTTTAGCCTGCAAAACATTAAATCCTTCCAACCCGATTATTCTTGAAAGGAGTTCTCGAAAACGATCTTCATCATCTATAACTAATACATTTTCACTCATAATAGAAAAATTACTAGTTGTTTAAACAAATCTGGTCATCTTAATTCTTCGGAAGTGTGAAATAGAATGTACTCCCTTTTCCTACGGTACTTTTAACATCAATTTCGCCTCCCTGAGCATTTATGAATTCTTTTGCTATGGCCAGGCCCAAACCACTTCCACCATCTCCGTCCTTATCAGCATATACTTGGAAATACTTTTGGAAAATTTTGTCCAAATATTCTTCGGCAATACCTTCTCCAGTGTCAGTCACCAGAAATTTAATTGAACTTGGTTTTTCCTCAGCCTTTAGTTCTATCCGACCACTGGTTGGCGTATATCGAATAGCATTTGAGATTAAATTGACCAATACCCAAACAGTTTTTTGTACATCCGTTTTTACCTTCGGCAGGTTTTGGTCACAGTAAATCACCAGCTTAACATCCTTTTGGTTAGCTTGCATAATCATGGTTTCATATGCATACTCAATAAGATCTAATGGTTGCGCCGGTTGGGTATTCAACTGAATATTACCGGACTCTATCTTTGAAAGGTCAAGAAGTTCCTTTGTCGTTCTTTTCATACGACGTGTATCATCCCTGATACTTTGAATCAGGTTGCTTTGCTCCTCATTGAGTTTGCCTACACGCTCGTCTTCTAAGAGCCTTAAACTCATATTGATGGAAGCGATGGGGGTTTTTAGTTCATGGGATACCACCGCCACAAAATTTGATTTCGCTTCGTCCATTTCTTGAAAATGAGTCACATTTTTAAGTGTTATTATCGTACCAATCTGTTTTTCTTCGTCTGCTGCATCATTACCGGTTATGACCGGTATGGTCTCTTTTGAATAAAACACCTGGCGGTCGCCATTCATGATCTTAACCAAGTCAGGTTCATCACTATCTTCTCCCTCATTCTTGGTTCCTTCCATGAGATCTTGGATAAGTTTTCGAACCAGATCATTTGTCGAAGCAATATCCGGGGCGTATTGGCCAACCAGTGAACTTCGATCTCTGCCAATCAATTCCTCAGCCTTGGCATTGACAAATAGCACATTCTTTTCTCGGTCCAGACCAATAATGGCTTCATGCATGTGATTAATAATTGCTTCGATGCGCTGTTTCTCATTCATCAATTTGGCCATAGTGCTAGACTCATATTCCTGCAGACGAGTTGCCATCCTGTTAAAAGCCTGAGCAAGTTCTTCATATTCGTCGCCGGTCTTAAACTCCAGTCGCTGATCGTAGTTTTGATCAGCAATCTTTTTAATACGGTCTATCAGCTCTCGAATGGGTTTCACAATATAATTGGGATATGTAATGAGCAGGCCGAAAGCCAACAGCGCACTGATTCCACCGATAACAGTCATATATAAAATAACACTGGAAGCCGTATTTTGAGCCCTGTCATTTTTCCGTTCAATAGCCTCGATATTCAAGTTTGTTATTTCAGCCAACATCGCCTGTATCTGCCCGTATTGCATAGAAAAATCTTGATACAAACTCGAGTTAAGCGTGGTTTGAGAATTTAATTGCTCATATTTATCAAGATATCTCATTATCGCTTCTTGCAATTGGCCACTGATTTCAGCCTCACCAGATTCCGTGATATTCTGTTGCTGATCCGACAGGCTACGAAGTAATTTCTTTTTAAGAGAATCCACTGCCTTAACTGAATATGTATACCGATCTCCATTTGAATCAAGTTTGGAGGTTTGTTTTAAATGGAGCTCGTTCAGCGTTTGCTCCATACTTTCCATGTAGCTCACCGTCCGAATATTATTTCGGATGATAGCACTTGAATTTTCGGCAAGGGTGTTAATGAATACCAGTCCACTCCCACCGAGGACTAAGATCAGAAAAGCAAGAATTCCAAGCCCCCCATAGAGCTTGGTTTTAATGTTCATATTCATTATCCAATACCAGTTTTCTTATATTTTTTTACTTCTATGGGCTCCGGTAGCTAAGGCAAATTGTACACCCTACCAAGATTGCAGATATCATGCCAAAGCACTTAGCCTGTTGCAAACACCTTACCGTATCCATAACAGACATCTCATTGTGTTAATTATACCTTTTAACCAAGTTAACTATCCCAAAATGGGTTACAACTTCTCATTTTAAAAGTGGCAAAACAATCTTAACTGTGGTTATCTGAAAGAGCAACATTTTAATAAGCACCTTCCACTAACTTATTTGTGATTTACTCAATCCCAACAGTTTCTAACCGGCTCACTCAGACAAGAAAAATAGGTGGGTCTAAATTTTGGGCTTCCTCCTTATGCCAAACGCCAGCACAGAGTTTCTTCTGTAGGATATAAAACTAACACCCCGCGTACTGCTAGTACCTTTGTGAGACCTGCTATTTAGATACGCTTCAATATTAGTTCAGGCAACTATCACAAAAGTTTAATTACTAACTTTGATTTAAAGATATTGATAGGCGAAAAATCTTTCATTAATTAGCAATTGTAATACAAAATCTGATCAAAACCGATGCTTCCAAAACCACCATACTGATCCGCCTGATGGTGGGAGCTATACTTTTCTCTGAAGGAATCCAAAAATTCCTCTTTCCGGATGCACGTGGAGCAGGTCGTTTTGAAGGTATGGGATTTCCCAATCCGGAATTCGTTGGTCCTTTTGTTGGCAATTTTGAATTAATAGCCGGCCTGCTGATTCTCTTTGGCGTCATAACCCGGGCTGGTGCACTTACAACCCTTATTATCATGACCGTGGCCATTGTGGTTACCAAGATTCCCATCGCCTTTGGACAATCATTTGGTCCCTTTGTACTGCGAGATTTAAGCACCTACGGCTTCTGGAGTATGGCACATGAAATGCGAACCGATTTTGCGATGTTGCTAGGTAGTTTATACCTGTTTATCAAAGGCGGGGGCAGGTGGTCTGCTGACAGACCTATATATAGATGGAAATACTCTTTTAGTTGGTCAGAGTAAAATATCGTTCCTATAAATTTAAAGATTTCCCAACGGATATTTTTTCCGTCCTCTTCTTTAGAAGGGAACAGATGCTTGGTATAGCAACTTGTAACATTACAAGCTTATATCAGATTACTACCAATTCCTTTCACTTCAGTCTTGGTAAATGCTAATCGAAATTCAGTACCATTTTTGTTGTCATACCTTATCTCTCCATCTAATTGTTTTTCTAACAGCTTAATAAGGGTCATCCCAATTGATGATGTGGTCTCTTGCATTATATTATCAGAGATGCCGATCCCGTTATCTTTTACCGTCACCACTACCTTATCGCCATCTTCACGTACTTTAATATTAATTTCACCTTTCTCTTGATTCTTGAAGGCATGTTTAAAAGCATTGGTAATCACTTCATTCACCAACAACGCACAAGGAATAGCCTGATTTATATTCAAGAAAATCGAATCAGCATCAACGTTCACCGAAATTTGTTCACTCTTACTGTATACATCCTCAAGATTACGGACCAACTGCTTAACATTTTCACCAAAATCCAATTGCGATAAACTCTCAGCCCCATATAGCAATTCGTGAATATTGGCAATGGTCTGTATTCGCTGTTGGGCTACTTTAAGCGATTCCCGAAGTTCCGAATTTACAGAATCCATGGCCTGCAGTTCCATCATACTCGTGACAATAGCCAGGTTATTTTTTACCCGGTGATGGATTTCGGCTAAGAGCGTTTCCTTTTCTCTGAGCGATTCCTCCAGCTGCTTTTGGTAGGCAACCTGTTCACTAAAATCCATGGCCTCCACAAAAATACCATATACCTCTCCGTTTTCATCAAACAACGGGGCAAACAGAAGATTAAAAATATATTCTTGTTTTGACCCTTTGTTGTCTTTGTCGATGGATATCGGTTCACCGCGGCCTATATATGGCTCTCCTGTCTCATATACCCGTTGTAGTAAATCAATATAGCCCTGCTCTTCGACTTCAGGCACAACTTCATCAACTCGTTTTCCGATAATATTTTCTTGCCCTACCACTTCCCGATACGCCTTGTTGGCAATCACATAGCGTAGCTCTGGACCCTCCATCATACATTTGGGTGAAGGCGCCTCCTCGAACATCTCTCTTAGTTTATCACGGTCAGCCTCGGCTTTCTTACGTTGAACATGTTCCTGTTCCAACAGCGAGTTCAACCTCTCTTCAAGCTCTTTTTTCTCCGTTATATCAAATCCCGTACCAATGATGAATATTTCATCATTCATCTCCAGCCGCTCGGCATTAAAATGGTAGATCGCGGTGTTCCCACCCGCCGTCTTTATGGTTATTTCAAATTCTCGGTATCCTTCTTCAAGAACGGCGCCAATTTCTTGGGGTACTTTTTCCTGATCGGATTCATCTACAAACTTAGCAGGTGATTGACCAACTATTTTATCTGCAGGTACGCCAAATACTTCCATCGCGCGATCATTACATCGCACTACCTTACCCTCTTGATCCAAGACGTAAAAAAGCCCTGGCAGGCTATTCAAGACAACCTCAGTAAATTCCTTTTCGACCCGCAGGGCTTGCTGCTGTCGTTTTCGATCGCTGATATCCCGAAATAACAAGCTGGTTCGCTTTTCCCCTGCAAAGTTCACAAAAACCGATGACGTAAGTTCAACCGGTATTTCGTGCCCATCATTGTGAATAAAGGTGAGTTCACCAGTAAACCGTCCCGTTTCGGACCGCTGCTTTAAAGCCTTCTCCAACTTTTGATCTTTTGCTACAATTCCTTCACGACCGCGGTCAATAATTTCCTGCTCGGTCATCCCTAATATTTCACATGCCGCAGGATTTGCCTGAAGAACCTGCCCGTTGGGATTGGTCAACATAATACCATCCAGGCTATGCTTGAACAGCATATCATTACTTAGCTGGGTATTCAGCTCACTGGTAATGTCTTTATATATTGCCAGCTGATAGGTATGACCCTCTCCCTCAAAAGACACCGGATTTGTGATAACGTGAGCATAAATAAATTCGCCGTTCTTTTTCTGGTGTTTCCATACCCCTTCATCGCCCAACCTGTCATGATCCATCTGTCCAAGATGCTTTTTTAATTTCGGGATCTCCTCCTCAGGACGTAAATCAAATAACGTAAAGGAGAGCATCTCTTCTCTGTTATATCCGTATAGGCGAACCATTGATTGATTCACATCCTTTATCGAATAATCATCGGGATTGTAAATCCACATGGGGATGGGATTCTCACGAAAAAACTGGTCAAAATGTTTTATTTGCATAGGTCCGCCACCTCTCCACAGTAAGTATACTTTTTTCACTCAATCTTTTTTGGTATTTCAATGAAAGGAAAAATACGGTAGAATAAAATTCTAGAATTACGGCGCGTTTAACACAGCAAACTCTCGTACTGGCTTCGGACCAAAAGGCTCAAGTGCTAACTTGTTATAAACTCGTGGTTACCTATATTGCCAATCAACAAATAGGTTCATCAAACACAGGGCAACCAGACATATAACGGCATGGATGGGCTTAACAAACAACCTCACAGCCAGTGGGGAAATATTGCAATAATTTCAGTCTTTGTGGTGCTTGCCCTTTTTCTTATTGCCACAACACATTATGGAACCAAAACGCTCTCTGCTGTCCGGGCGTATGTAGGAGCCGAAGGCCAGTGGACAAAGGCCCAAAAAGAAGCAACAATGGTGCTTATCCGATACAGCATTAATGAGCAGCCGGAACTCTATAACCAGTTTCAGACAGAGCTAAAACTGCATAAAGCATTCAGGAAAACCCGGCAAACGCTGATCTCAGACAACCCAGACTACGATCGGGCATTCAGGGGATTTCAAACTGCCGATATCCATTCCGACGATATCGATCTACTAATATGGCTTGCTCAATTCCATTCTGATATATCATACCTTCAACAGGCGTTTGACATCTGGAAACAGGGGGACCGACACATTACAAAGCTGGACAGTTTGGGTCGCCTATTGCACAAGACCATACAAGAAGAGCCTACAGACCATGGAACCAGAACCCAGCTTATTAAGGATATACATGAGTTAGATCATAAGTTAACCCAGCTGGAAAGCGCCTTTTCCGCGACCATGGCAGACGGTGCCCGCTGGATTCGGACGGTACTCTTCTGGTCTATTGTGATACTGGGAGCAATTATCATTGCTACAGGATATTTCATTACCCAAAGTTACTTTAGCTATGTCAATAGCCTGAATCAGGAATTAACAGAAAGCGAAAATAAATTTCGAAGTGTCCTTCAAAACTCCCGGGATGTTATCTACCAAATAGACTTTGATTCGGGCAACTATGAGTATATGAGTCCCGCCGTTAAAAATATGCTTGGCTACTCACCGGATCAGATATTGGAATATGGCACTGAGTTTATATTGGATCGTATCCATCCCGAAGACCGTAAAAGGATGGACCAAGAGATAAAAGAAATGGAAGGCAAGGAGGTTGAGGATCATTTTGCCAGTGAAACAGAGTTTCGCATCAAAACAAATGAAGAAAATTATATCTGGGTTAATAATCAGCGATCACTGGTAAAGGATAGCAACGGTAATCCTACGGCCATTGTAGGAACCGTGCGGGATATTTCAGAACGAAAAAAACATGAGGTGGAAACCCAACAATCCCTTGAAGAAAAACAGACCCTGTTAGAGGAAATCCACCATCGCGTTAAAAATAACCTGGCCGTGGTATCAAGCCTGCTCGAACTGCAGAAAAATGAAGCCAATGATGAAGTTAAACCCATTCTCCAGGACACTCAGTCTCGCATCCATTCTATTGCCATGATCCATGAGAAGCTATATCAAACGGAAACCCTTTCTGATATAGACATCAAAGAATACATTGAAGATTTCACCAGTATGGTTGCCAACTCTTTTGGATTAGACCAAAAAGCCATTACCATTTCGCAAGAGGTCCAAAGCTTTAGCCTGGATATAACCACCGCTGTACCCATTGGACTGATTTTAAATGAGTTACTAAACAATGCTTACAAGCATGGCTTTTCGGATACACAACATGGGGAATTGCGTATAGCTCTTACAAAAGAAAATGGGATGGTGACCCTCCGCGTTTCCGATAATGGGCGGGGACTTCCCGACGACTTTAGCCTTGACCGTGACCAGCAATCGCTGGGCATGACGTTAATCCAAACACTAACCAAGCAGTTAGAGGGTAAGTTTGACATATCTTCAAACGATGAATGGACCTCTTTTCAAGTTACTTTCCCCATAAGCTGAAAACTATCTCCAGAAAAATTTATCAGGTTCCCCACTCTTTTAACCAAATGGATAACAATGGCTCGGGTTCAGGCAAAAGTGGATTGGACCGGAATTTTCAATCAGTAACAAACTTGTCGGATTAATGGAATGGATAGGGTTACTTTTCTGTCAATATTGCCTGGCAAAAAAGTAATGTATGTGAAATTAACTCATGTTTAAGGCTTAGAATAAGAATTAAGAACCTATTGGAGCATAGCATGTTATACCTCACTAGATCCTTAAATAAAAAAAACTGCCAGATTACTATTTCGCAGTACAGTAACCTGACAGGGAAGAATCGATTGTCCTATAGCTCTTGATTTGTAGGTCGGTACAGAATTTCGTTTATGTCTACCTCTTCCGGTTGAGAAATAGCATAACCAACTGCACGCGCAAAGGAGTCCGCGGGGATGGCATTCTCTTCATATAAGGTTTCCACGGTTTCTCTCATATCCTCTTCCGAACTGCTTTGAGGGAGTTCGGAATCTACGGCACCGGGAGAGATGATTGTTGAACGAATATTATAGGGCTTCACTTCTTGTCGCAGGCCTTCAGATATCGCCCGCACGGCGTGTTTGGTTGCGCAATACACCGTACCGTTCGGCATCACTTTATGACCGGCAACCGACGACACATTAATAATATGTCCACTTTCCTGCTCCTTCATATATGGGAGGGCGGCTGCAATGCCATATAGCACGCCTTTGACATTTACGTCAATCATCTGCTCCCATTCATCAATCTTGCGACGTTCGAGGGGAGCAAACGGCATCAGTCCGGCATTGTTGAGCATCACATCAATCCGGCCGAATTCGTCTGCGGCCTTATCGACGAGCTCATCTACCTGCTCCTGTTCGGTGACATCTGTGGTTACGGCTAGGGCCTGACCACCATTGTCGTTAATTTCATCTGCCAGAGATTCAATACGTTCGGTACGGCGGGCAGCCACGGCTACTTTTGCACCCTTTTCTGAGAGATGCCGGGCGGTTGCTTCACCAAGTCCGCTGCTTGCTCCGGTTATTACGACTACTTTTCCTTCAATGTTTTGACTCATATTCCTCTATAAATTTTGATTCAATTATAACTATAAATAATTCAGTTCGTTGGTTCGCGGACCTCAAAACAAGTATCGCTGGTTAACAATTTCGCAAATCTAACCCTATTTTTGATGCTATCATTTCGAAAACTTTTATTGCTACATACACATTAAGAGATAGAATATAGACTGCCCGAAGCTGTTTTCTGGATGAATTTAAATGGCATTACCTATTTAATACGTTTCAACAATATGTTCTGCCACAAAAAAGGATTCGAATTGATGATGAGTGCCAAACAAAAAAGCTAATGTCGGATATTCGGGTGTTATCAACACAGGACGTATCATTTAGCATGAAAGGCGGACATCCGTTTAATATGCCAAGACCGCATCCTGAATAGAATAAAAATTAACAATAGCTCAACAATCAGTGATAACTCTTACTATGACAGCCTGATCCATTTCTTTTTCTGTATATTATATTTTCTTGATCTTTCAGTTTTATTTATTCTTCGTAACCAAAAAACAAGATATGCGTTCCAATAACTCTGAGCTCAATAAATTGGTGGTATCTTCAGGAATTGCGCTCCTATTACTTGTATTCTCGGCTCATAAAACTAAGGCGCAGCATCACGATTCAACCCCGCTTTCTGCCCCCGGCAATCAAATTTTTGGTGCCATTCAGGAAACGATTACCGCTTTGGAAAAGAATCCCAGTACCGATTGGGAGCAGGTTAATCTTGAGGCGCTTCGTCAACATTTATTGGATATGAAAGCCTTTACCGAAGAGGTCGAAGTGCTGGAAAAACAACCTATAGAACAAGGAGTAGAACTCCGGGTTCGTCCATTTACTGAGCGCGGCGGCACAGCCCTGGAGCGAGTGTTGTCCATGCATCCGATGATGCTCAATAACGAAAAAGGATGGACTATGGAATCCGAACAAAACAATGGGGTATGGACCATTACTTGTACCACTCCTAATTCGGAAGAAGTACCCAAAGTAAGAGCTCTTGGTTATATCGGACTCTTGGCCGCAGGTGCACATCATCAACACCACCACTGGATGATCGCCACCGGACAAATGGCGTATCCTCAAAAGTAAATGGTTACCTAATCTGTGTTACTACTTTTGGTCGAGATAAGAAGCAGCTGAATCGGTCTTGTAATATTTATCCCTGAGCCAGAATGCTACATTTACCAAACCGATAAGTACGGGCACTTCAATGAGCGGACCCACAACCCCGGCAAAAGCCTGCCCACTATTGAGTCCGAATACAGCAATAGCTACCGCAATGGCCAGCTCAAAGTTGTTACCGGCGGCTGTGAATGCGATAGACGCATTTTTGTCGTAGTCGGCTCCCATCATTTTACTTACCCCGAAACCGATAAAGAACATCACCACAAAATAAATGATAAGAGGTACGGCTAGACGAGCTACATCAAAGGGAATTTGAACAATGAGTTCGCCCTTGAGGCTGAACATCACCACAATGGTAAATAGTAGGGCTATAAGCGTCATTGGGGAAATCGCCGGCAGGAACTTCTCTTCGTACCACTGTTTGCTTTTGAGGCGTACCAATCCAAACCGGCTAAACATGCCTGCCAAAAATGGAATCCCCAAATAGATTGCCACGCTTTCGGCCACTGTCGCAATCGAGATATCAACAATGGCTCCTTCGAATCCAAGCAAGGGAGGCAATTTGGTGATAAAAATCCAGGCATAAAAGCTGTAGGCAAACACTTGGAAAATGCTGTTTAGCGCCACCAGTCCCGCACCATACTCACTGCTACCCTCGGCCAAGTCGTTCCAGACCAGCACCATGGCGATGCAGCGGGCCAGTCCGATCAGGATAAGTCCTACCATATATTCGGGATAGTCGTGCAGAAAGATCACGGCCAGGGCAAACATCACTACGGGACCGATAATCCAATTCAGGATCAGGGAGATACTCAACACTTTCACATCCTGAAAAACCTTGGGCAACAGCTTATAATCGACCTTTGCCAGTGGCGGATACATCATTAGAATAAGTCCAATAGCGATGGGGATGTTGGTCGATCCGCTACTAAACGAGTTTATGAATTCAGAAGTAGATGGAATAAAATAGCCCATGCCTACTCCTATGGCCATGGCAACAAAAATCCACAGCGTTAGAAAGCGGTCCAGCAGATTCATTTTCTTTCGTGGTGCAGACATAGTAATAGCAGAGTAATTTTAGAAAAGGGGGATTTCTTATTAAAAATGATCAGTTCAATTGAGAAAGCATATAATACATTTCAGCAGCGATTTGACGGCAGCGCTCATCGTAGGTCTGCACTTCCCGTGGCGTGCCATCCGCCTGTTTTGGGTCTTCGTAGGGGATCGTGATCCGAAAGTCCGTACCCAGCCCAAGGGGGCAATTCTGGTCGGCATCTGAGCAGGTCATCACTGCCACAAAACCCTTGTCGGGATTACTCTCGTCATCAAACGTTTTGGAATAGCATATAAGTGGCTCCTTCTGCTCATCGTAATACACCTTGTAATGACGATTTTCACCACCGGTATTCTCAACGATAAATCCCGCCCTCCGGATCGCCTCCACGGCCCGGGGATTAAAAGCTGTTACTTCAGTACCGCCGGAATAGGTTTCGACGCCGTCTAAATCAAAGTGATCAGCCAGCGTAGCCGCCCAAATTTGGCACAAGTGGCTTCGACGACTATTATGGGTACAAATAAAGGTGAGCTTCGCCGATTTCTTATCACGCAGTTTGGTCCAGATCGAATCCGATATCTCCCCGAGCTTTTCTTTACGCTCTTTTGGGATCTGCTCAACGTTTTCTTCAAGGCTATTAATATACTCCTGCAGAGCTGTGTTCATCCTGGTTGTGCAAATTATTTATGTAAGAGTAATCGCAAAATTAGCAACAACCGGAACCAGGCGTGCAGGCTGGACCTGAGGGTTGTTCCTCTATCATTTGTATTTCTTCTGCTGACCGTTCATCGCCACCCGGCTTTTGGGCAAAGACCGTTATGCTGTAAATTCCTGTAGAACCATTCTTAAACTCGTCAATTTCCTGCTCCGAGAGGTATTTGCTTAGAATATCATCGGGTATGACGATAGGCTTTTCTTTTTGGATGGCGATATTCTCAAATCCAAGATCTTTGATATACCCAAGGTACTCGTCTTTCTGGATGGCGCCCGCCACGCAACCGGCATACATTTCGGCGTCTTCTCGAAGGGCTTCTGGCAAGTCGCCCACCAGCACAATGTCCGAAATACTGAAATGGCCACCCGGTTTAAGCACCCGGAATATATCTGAAAAGACCTTTTGTTTGTCAGGTACCAAGTTCAAGACACAATTACTAACTATTACATCAGCCAGATCGTCAGAGACGGGCATATCCTCGATATCCCCATAGCGGAATTCAACGTTGTTGAAATCCATCTTCTCGGCATTCTGTCGGGCTTTGGCAATCATGGATTCTGCAAAATCGATGCCCAAGATCTTGCCCGTTGGACCCGTCTCGTTGCGAGCCACAAAACAGTCGTTGCCAGCACCGGATCCCAGATCTATTACTGTATCTCCTTCACTAATGCGGGCAAATTCAGTAGGCAGGCCACAGCCAAGCCCGAGATCGGCATCGATGTTATAGCCTTCCACTGAGCTGTAATCATCAGTCATGATATTGTAGACCTCCTCGGAGGTCTCTCCAGATCCACAGCAAGAGCTGGAGTTATAGTCCTTGGACTGCTCGCTAATCTCGTTGTATTTGTCCCGGACAGCTTCTTTTAACTCTTCGGCGGTTCTTTTATTAGTACTCATATTAACAGCAGTCTTTTTCGGTTGCAGTTGTCAAGTTCTCAACAAGTGGTGAAAAAAGATCTTTAATCTCTTTAATACCTTCTTCATCCAGGCAGTAGCAGACACGCACGCCATTAATTTCACCTTTGATGATACCGGCGGTTTTCAAGGCTTTCAGGTGCTGAGATACCGTGGATTGTGCCAGCGGTAACTCCTCAGTGATGTCACCACAAATACAAGTTTCACGTTCAGCCAAAAGCTCAATGATCGCAATACGAGCCGGGTGCCCAAGGGCTTTCATGAGCTCGGCCGTACGCTTTTGGTCAGTATCAAAGAGTTTAGCTTTTGTAATGGCCATAATATATTTATTTAATATCGTAGATATACGATTGAATATATTAATATTGAGATATCCAAGCAACTTATTGACTGTTATATCATTATTTTTCCTGTCGAAAAGTTATGGCAATAGAAAAGAATAGAGCAAAAGTTTTTTAACGGTCCGATATAAGGCATTTTCACTACCCCAGAAAGTGCTTACAGCCTTGAATACTCTTAGTGGGTTCACATCCCCCAGAAGTAATAATATGTGAAAGCCGTTCACATATTAACTGTTTATTAATATGTTAGTATAGCATTTAACTTGTTTGACGAATGTCATTCATTTAGGGCTTATTTATAATCACACATTTATTGCTATGAAACGTCTGTTGCTACTTCCAATCCTGCTACTGTTTAGCCATAATATCGAAGCTCAGGATCTCACCATCGATCCGAAGATGTACGACATTATCGATTCGGTAAGCGCCGATCGGCTGGAGTCAGATATCCGGACGCTGGCCGGTTTTGGCACGCGCCATACCATGTCCGACACCACATCGTCCACGCGGGGCATCGGGGCGGCCCGTCGGTGGATTAAGCGAGAGTTTGAGGATATCAGCCAGCAGTGCGGCGGATGCCTGGAAGTGCATGAGCAACGCACGCTGGTTGAAGCAGATCCCGACAGCCGAATTGACGAGGATACCTGGATTGTAAATGTGTATGCCGTGCTCAGGGGCAATACCCATCCCAACCGCTACGCAATTATGAGTGGTGATATCGACAGCCGGGCATCGGATGTCATGAACGATACTATTGATGCTCCCGGTGCCAACGACAACGCTTCAGGGATGGCCGGTACCATTGAAGCAGCACGCGTACTTTCGAACTACGAGTTTGAAAACAGCATCATCTTTGCAGGACTTTCCGGCGAAGAGCAGGGCCTGTATGGCGGACGCTTTATGGCCAATAAAGCAAAGGAAGAAGGATGGGAGATTATTGGTGTGCTGAATAACGATATGATCGGCAACATCCGGGGTATTGACGGCGTGATTGACAACCACACCTTCCGGATTTTTTCTGAGCCTTACTCTTCCAATGCCTCCGAGCGCGAACTCCAGATGAAACGCTACTATGGGGGCGAAAATGATGGCATATCGCGTCAATTGGCCCGGTATATATACGAGACCACCGAGCTATATATGCCGCAAATGAATCCCATGCTTATTTACCGGCTTGATCGGTTTGGACGCGGCGGGCATCACCGTCCCTTCAATAATGCCGGTTTTGCGGGCGTACGCATTATGGAAGCCCACGAAAATTACAACCGGCAACACCAAGATGTCCGCACGGAAAATGGCATTGACTACGGTGACGTAATTGAAGGAGTAAATTTTGATTACGCCCGCAAGCTTACGGCCGTTAATGCGGTGGCGCTGGCCTCACTGGCAGAAGCCCCGCCCAAACCTCAGAATGTCGAAATCGGTGGAGCCGTGCAGCCATCCACAACTCTTCGCTGGGAAAAACCGGATAGTGACCTCATCAAAGGCTATAAAATTTACTGGCGACGCACGACCGCACCGCTCTGGCAAAACGTGCGCTATGTGGACGATGTCAGCGAGTTTACCCTGGAAAACATTGTAATCGACAACTACCTGTTTGGCGTCTCTGCTGTGGGCAAAGATGGACACGAAAGCGTTGTGGCCTATCCGTCAGGATTAATTCGGGACTGATCTACAATTCTAATGCAATTAATCAGCTAGGTCCATCTTAGAAGGAGAAGCCTAATTCCCGTGTCTTCTCTTCCGGCCCGAAGGTTCTTTGCCATGGCATCCCGTTGATCGCGGGACTTGTCTCACCTTAATCCCAGATCGGCTTCGTATAGTTGAGTTAGCAGTCCGATCTCTCGTGAGGCCTCGACATCAGAATACAAACATGCCGATACAAAAAGGAGGTTTAGACTCATTTTTGAAGATGGGTGAATTCGCAAAGACCAACCTGGGTTTATTCTCCGAAAAGAAATCACTAATCAAAGTTTCCACCCCAACATGTTCAACGAAGACCGACCCTGCTTCGGCCAGTGGCTTTTTAATACCTCAGAAAACAAAATGCCCAAAAATTTTATTCTGACTCCTTTGCCTCCTCATGCCTATTCTGTCCCCTGCTGTGCCGACAAATTGAACTGAAACCAAAATTCTGTGGACTGCGTCATTTCTGAAGAATACTTTCTTCCTTGCTGACCACCTCTCCTGCCACGCGGCGTACCCCGTCGGCCGGTACGCCTCATTCCTCCTATCTGGCTCTGCGGTTCGGGCTCGTCGAGGGAGCCTGTTTCAAAGCCGATAGCAATTTTGTCCTCTGTGTCAACTTCCCCGATCCCAATGGTATGGAAGGGAATACGAGCCATATACATCAGGTGACCACTCTTGGCATCCGCCCAGATTACCGCATTAGGCGCACCCGGCTCCAGGTGATTTATTTCAACAGATTCTTTGTCTCTGATCCCAATTAATGTGAGCCTTCTTTTATCTTCCATCATAGCCTTCAGACGTTCGCCCGGGGCCTGATTGGCCTTTCCCTCTTGATCCCGAGTTTCCCCTTCCATTGCGAGGGGAAACTTTATCCCCATGGATTCTTTTGATTTCCCCTCCGTGTTGATCCACAGCGTTGATCCCGCAAAGAGCATTTTTGCTGTCACCTGCTTACTTACCATCTCCATCATAATGTACAGGTTGTCGCTGTCGTTACTGAATGAGTAATATATCTGCTGTTCGGGCAGATATCGGCGCTGCTCAAGTGAGGGTACTTCCCGTTCTTCGAGGTGCAGGTAGTCTTCCTGCCAACGAGAGTCAACTTTGATTGCGTTCTTCGAGCTACTACATGCTGACAGTAGAAATGCTGTTACAATAATAAAAAATGAAAGTTGTAACGGGTCGCGAAACTTAACCATAAAGCTTTTTTCTCTTTTTAAGCCCATAACACGGCACTGTTATAATGAGCCCACAACATAATATCACGACGAGCCAAAATCACCTTTCCAACAATTTTATCAGACAGTGCTATTTAAAGATCGGTCTCCCGAGCAGTTCTGTCAGCTCACTTTGCCCCACTGGTGATCGGTTTCATGCACAACAATTTGATCCAGGGGCGTGGTGAGTCTTGCGGTGCTTTTGTGCCTGAACTTTCTACTTTGGATAGGGCTGGGAAACGTCGACCTTATCGTTTCGATCCCGTCACGGTCAGCCTAAATTTTTTTGTAAGGATTACCCATTCAAATGGTCATACCATTGAAGCCGTGGAGAGATAGCGAGTATAACCGATCGGAGCTGGTTGAATTCCAGCTCCGGTTTTTAATTGACCTTATCTTTTCTTTTGAACAACAGTTTAAACTGGCATCAACCCATCGTTTTTTATTAGTTGTTTGAGTGTATTTCCATAAAAAGGGGAAAACCAATGTCGGAAAACAAATACAACCAAGAAGAGGTGAAAAAAAATAATTAAGCTGGCCACTGAGCTGCAAAACAGTGACCTGGAGACGGATCTCCAGACAGAAAAGGGCATCTCGATGCAGGAACTGGAGCAAATCGGTGATGAGGTTGGACTTAATAACAAATACCTGCGCGCAGCCGCTTTGGAATTTCAGGATGAAAATACTGTAACCCATAGCAGCTCGAACAAAACTCACAACTTTGAAGAGCGCGACCTTACCATGGAAATAGAACCTCATTCATGGGATGAACTGACCTCAGTGCTCCGTCACCATTTGGGGACTCAATACGGGGAAATAAATGAAGACCCGGCCCGCATGGAGTGGACGCACCTGAGCCTTTCAGGAGTTAAAACAAAAATGAATATTAGCAGTCGTGAGAATCATACACGGTTGCGACTTAGCCAGCAAATAGGACTTGCCAGCCCTAAAACTGAAGCTGCCATGTACGGTGGTGGACTGGGAACGCTGTTATGTATTATAGCTGGTTCGGTGATGCCAACGCCAACTATTTATCTCTATCTGTTAATATTGCTATCCTCCATATTAGCCGTTTATGGTCTGGATAAAGCTTGGCGTAAGAAGAAAAAACAAAACCTCAACCAACTGGGCGATCAGCTGGTTAATCGACTTCGCAAAAGCTCCAAAAGTAATCCTGAATTGTCAGAAAAGGATGATAAAATAAATCAACAATCGGAGATTGAAATCGAGAATGATCTTCAAGAGCAGCCAAATTCGTCAGAAGATAAGCAAGGCAAAGATCGGGTGAAATCTTAGCCATTCTCGTTGCTCGTATACTCATGTAGCCCTTTGTGAGTTTTGAGCTCCTATTCGATTTCGATTTTTGCCCTACTCGATCAGGCTTTGCCAAACTTATTCTCCCTCTTCAAAATCGGAACTTTTCATACAACCGCAATTTGCCTCTTTGCTTTCCCATTCAAAATAAGTGGTTAGGTGATTGCCTCACGGCTGATGCTTGTTTCGATGGAGATGGGTCCCGGCTATCAAGACGTATGATCGCAGGTCAAAGCAATCAAAATCTGTTAATTTACATTTCAACAATAAGTTGCTGAAAATCATTGTATCAAACCTGCTCCACATGGCCTCACAGAAAGTGTATACAATGGGTGTAAACCGATAGTAAACATATAGTTAGAATAATTTAACTATCTATATTTCCTTTTTTTGTTAAAATTCACTGTTCAAAACAATAATCAAAAAAGAGAGGGAGTATATGAAACGGATAGATGGGTCTATATTAATTTTGTTGCTTGCAACAGTAATTTTTGCCTTATCATCGTGTGAACAAAGTACAAATACCAAACTTGCTGAAAGCCTTCAGTCACTTAAGCCAGTTACTCCTATAAAAGGGGGTCAAAACGTAACAATGAATCTTGCGAAAGAGGGGCCCCATGACAGTTTCTTTAGCATTTCGCTGGATGGAGGCCATGAAGTTGAAGGATGGTGTGTTGAGTGGAATGAAAAGGCCTCCTTTGGGTTGAATGAAGGAACAAAACTATACTCAACTAAAGGGTTGGCTGATTGGGATAACCTCAACTATTTCATGAAGATAAAAGATGATCTTAAAGCCGATGATCCCGCATTAACCTATCGAGAAATTCAAGTAATCATCTGGTCTTTAATTGATAAACCTTCTTTTGATGTAGATAAGATCGGTGAGTATGAAAATATTTCCACCAGAATTTACAAGGATGCTAAACCGCTCTTTGATGTTCAAAAAGTGAAAGATATCATACATCAAATCAAAAATAGCCGTAATAAAGCCAAACCGGTAACTACAGGAGTAACTCTGATTGAAAACAATGGTCAAACAGTGATGGTTGGTGACGAAACGACCTTCGCTGTTAAGACTAAAACGGTAAATACCACAAAAAATGTAGATGATGATTATTCTACGTGCTTCAGTGAAGAAATAATCAACAATGTTTCTTTTGCACGGTGGGGATGGACGAATGGTCCTATCACTGAAGGAGAAGAACTTACATATGATATCTATGCTGGAGCCGGACAGTGTGACTTAAGCAAAGGAACACTGGTTGGAAAATTAACTATAGTATATGCTGATGGTAAATTCACTGCAACCTACAAGATGACTGAGTTGTCGGATTATACGGGCAAGACCTACACCATGAGTGAAACACATCTTTATGTTGGCAATCAACCCTATCCTAAAAAAGGCCCTAATTATACTGTGGCTCCCGGACAATATGGAAATAAACAAGAGCACAATAACGTCACCGAATACACTTACGAAGTAAGCGGATTGAGCGGTGATATTTATTTCATTGCTCATTCGGTAGTGAGTGGTTTTAATCCATAGCATACATTATTTCAGGACTATAAATAAAAAGGGGTTCAATGATTGCCATTGAACCCCTTTTCTCATCAATAACTACAGCGTTCAGTAATGGTAGTTGAGAACTGCCAAACTAAAGAGCGATACTCTACACATGTTTAAACCGGTCTTTCACTGATTTTTTTAGTGTTTCTCGGTGATCTGGATGCGCAATATGAATCAGCTCTTTAGCCCGCTCGCGCAGGTTTTTGCCATACAGGTTAGCTACACCATACTCAGTAACTACGTAGTGAACATGTGCCCGGGTGGTTACCACACCGGCTCCCTGCTTGAGATGCGGCACAATTTTGCTTTCCCCTTTGTTGGTTGTTGACTGCAGCGCAATGATCGGCTTGCCACCTTCACTGAGTGAGGCTCCGCGAATGAAATCCATCTGTCCGCCGACCCCAGAATAGTGATAGGTGCCGATTGAGTCGGCGCATACCTGCCCGGTGATATCAACCTCTACTGCACTATTGATAGCAGTCACTTTGGGATTTCTTCGAATTACGGCCGTGTCGTTTACGTAGGCCACGTCAAGCATTGCAATCATGGGATTATCATCCACGAAATTGTAAAGATCACGACTGCCCATCACAAAACTGCCGACAATTTTTTCGGGATGTATGGCTTTCTTTTTGTTGGTGATGACACCCTTTTCTACCAGGTCGATCACCCCATCAGAAAACATCTCGGTATGGATCCCTAAATCCTTGTGCCCATCAAGTGCATCAAGCACGGCGTTGGGGATAGCACCAATACCCATCTGAAGGGTGGCCCCATTCTCAACAAGCTCGGCACAGTTTTGACCGATCCTTTTTTCTACATCGCTGGGAGCCGGCATGTTCAGTTCATGCAATGACTCATCGGTTTTCACCAGGGCATTGAATCTACTGGCGTGGAAAATACCATCACCATGCGTTCGCGGCATATTGGGGTTTACCAGCGCAATCGCTTTGTCGGCTTCCTGTAGAGCTGCCCGGCTGGCATCCACCGAAACGCCCAACGAACAGTAGCCGTGCTTATCAGGCGGAGACACTTGTACCAACGCCATGTCGATCGGCATAATGCCCTGGCGAAACAGGCCCGGCACTTCGCTCAAGAAAATTGGCATGTAATCAGCACTGCCCTGGTTTACCGCCTTGCGAACATTAGCACCCACGAACAGGGCATTCGTATGAAAGGTATCGCTGTACTTTGGCTTCACATAGGGGGCCTCACCCTCGGTATGCAAGTGCACAATTTCAATATTCTCGAGCTCCGGTGCCCTTTCAGTCATAGCATTAATCAGTGGCTGAGGAGCTGCAGCTACGCTGTGAATAAAAACGCGGTCGCCCGAATTGATAAGTTTTACAGCCTCTTCGGCCGTCGTGTATTTATCTTGATAAGACATTGCTTGCAAATGATTAGTAGTTAATGATTTTAATTTTCTTTAATTAAATATCAGCTAGTTCGGTAGGTGGTAATGCGATTCCAGTGGAGCTTCACAAACAGTCCAACAGCAGTGAGCTCAAAAATTCTCCCTATCAAATCAAAGGGTAAAGCAAATGATAACAGGGAATCCGCAATCACGAAAATAATTCCCAGGTTTAATGATGCTATCATCACGTAGGCCAGCCTGCTGTCGCCGCGGGACGGGCCTTCCAGAAATCGGGGTAGCATGTAATAGGCCGTGCCCAGCGTCAGCTGTATGATCCAACCGAAAATAGTGACCTCAATATGAATGGGCAGCAGCATCCAAATAGCGGAATGGATAAAGTAGGCCTTGTGGATGAGCATCATGGCACCCATCAGGATTCCCAAAAACAGATACACAAACGAACATCGAATCATCCATCGACTGGGTCTTGGCATCAGCTCTCCCTCCGGCGTTTACGTTTTTTGCGCTGCTGCTTCTTGGACATGATGCGCGGCCACATCTCAATGAGATAAGTTGTGCCACCTGCGACCTGGAGCACGGCTGAACCTACCAATAGCACCGACCAAATTTGCGCTTCGGAATATCCCAGGGCCGGTTCGGCTATCAGGCGCAACACCAATCCGGAATTTAGCAAAATGAGAGTTAGCCAACCCCATTTTTGATTGACAAACCCCTCTTCGCGATTACGACCGGGAAACATCCAGATGGAGACACCAAAGATGATCTGCGTGATCCAGCCTACCATTAGCATGTGCCAGAAGAGCGGCATCAGTGCAGGCAACGATACAGCATCGATTTCAAGTAGTAGTCCGGCAATGAGCGATAGTACAAAGTAGACCATGCCGGCTTTAACGAATGTACGACTAACAAATGGCATCAGCGTTGAAAATCTTTTGGTTCGTTGCGATTACATTTCTTACAGTCCAGCTTATTGCCCAATCGGCTTTCGCGTCCCTCGGGGGTTGTTACCCACGGACGCAGTTGCCAAGGCGGATCGTGCCGCACGTGCTGATTGTGTCCGCACGCCAACTCTGCTACCCAGTCGTCTTCTTCGTCTTTGTGATAGCCGATAATTGGCTGCTCCATGCTACTTATCCGTTTTCCGAGCTTTCGAAATTCTGGTTCTGTAATTCGAGTGGCAATCCACACAGCCCTGTTGCACGATACGGTAGTGACGCAACACCTGCTGCATATTCTCCTGCAGCGCAGCCATTCGTATCGAATCGGCGTGGTGATGCACCGTCATATCAAAATCTACAAACGTTTTCATTTCTTCCCCCAGCGTTTTTTTGATAATCTGTTTGTCTTCCTGGGTCATTTTGGGATGATCAGAAATGCCACCGGCGCCCTCGGCTATCATCTCATAATTCTCGGTAAATATGCCCTGATCTACCGTTTGCATATCGGCCAGCAGCATCCGCATCATCGGAATCAGCGGCTGTGTTTCCGGCTGCTGACGTTGCGAAAATCCAAAAAACGTTGCACCTGTAACTAACATTATTGTCGCAATTACAATCCCGTTTTTCATCTCATTCAAGGTTTTGGATTAGCTTTTCCATGTCTAGCGATTGGATGGCACTTACAGCTGCTTCCATAGCGCCTTCAGCACAAAGCCCGCTCATTGATGCATCGCGAAATCCATCCCTGGCAGCATTGATGCTGGCTTGCCGAATCGATTCTGCCATCTCCATGTTATCTTGGGCCGGGTTACTTGTGTTGTCCATGCCTTTACTGATTATTTTCGAATTCGCCATCCATCTCCATACGCACCGAAAATGACGAGGCAATTTTGCCCGCCATCTCCTTGGCATATTCTGCTTTTTCTCCTTCGAAATGCTGGTCAACTGTATCCACAAACAGCTTGTACCAACGCTCAAAATCCATCTTCTCGATCGGCAGTGACACGTGCTGGCGGTAGGGACGTCCCTCGTATCGCTGCGTACGAAACAACACGTTTGACCAGAAATTAACCATGTTCGGCAGGTGCTTATCCCAATCCACCTCGGCAACATCATTAAAGATATAGCCAAGACGCTCGTGCTCTTGGACTCGATCGTAGAAAGCGTGAACCAGCGTTTCAATATCGTTGTCGTTTCGAATATCCTGCATTATACTTTTTTCTTTTGTGATATTGTAATTGCAACCCATTGCGTGCCCACAGCCAGTGGGGGTAGTAAGGCCGCGACCACAAGTGCCTGGTATATCCACGTGCCGCCCCAGTTCGCGGGCCAAAAAGCAGTAGGCAACACAAGACTAAGCAACACTACAAAAACGGATATGACAATGGCATAAAAATAGCTGTCTGTAATCCCAGACCCACTTTGTAGCCAGGCAGTCATTGTTAGCGTCAAGGCTCCCAGCAGTAGAACGTGCAGGTAAAAAATACGGAGCGCGTGATCAGACAGCCAGAATGAGGACGGCACGATCGAGGCGAAGAGCTGCATCACCGCCTTAAATGCCAGCAGGCCCACTGCCCAACCCCATAACTTGTGCTTCCAGTTGCCTGATGAAATAAAGGTGTAGCTTACACCCAATAACCCAACGGCAGCTAATCCCCCGCCCAAACGCGCGACCATAAGCAACATCGGTGAAAGTAGCGACTCTGATATGCCATAGGGAAACGTGAGTGGTGCTCCAATCGCGATGCAGCCGAGCCAGAAATTAGGCGTCAATTCCCAATCTTCTGATGCAGGTCGGAGCTTCATCACCAGAATAGCCAACAGCACCAGTACTACCCATCCCTCCGTAAAGGTGGCCAGGAAAAAATGTGTCAAGCTCTTCACAAAAAGATGGTTGTCGGGATCCACAGCCTGTATTATAGCAACGCCCCAGGCCCCCAGCGAACAGATCAGCAGCATCACCAGCGCGCCGTCGAACCAGAGCTGTGAAGCATCCGCATCCAACAAATCGCGCACCTTCCGATATCCCCAAAGAAAGCCATACCAACAGATCATCACCACTCCCGACAAGATCACTGACAAGGGCAGTGAGACGGATCCCATTTCGACGGGTCGGTATCCATAAAACAAAAAGAAGGGGTAGGCCAGAACGCCAGCGGCTAGTGCTCCGGCCAGAGAGTACTTCATCAAATCGATACCTCTGCGCTTTTGACCCTCCTTACTAACTATATAGTTAATCAATATAACCATTGGGAAGGGTACGGCCCATCCGAAGAACATCAGGTGGGAGTGGGCATGGCGTATGTTATCTAGCGCCAGTCCCAGCGGTGTGGACAACCACCCGACCATCCCCAGTCGATACAGGAAACCCGTCAGAGCTGCAATAATAAAGCAACCCAGCGAAATCTTCCAAAGTAGGGGATTCATCCGGGTAGGTTGTTGTGTTGGAGCTGTTCTATCCATTCGGATTAAAAAATTGAACCTCTTGTAAATTCATGAACAGAAACCATAATGCTTTATAATGTGACGAGAATTTTATAGAGTCTCTAACTTCTCGGTCTGTTTATCTTCAGCGAGGGAGCCACGCACGTCCAAGGCATACGCCCCTTCCGGTAATACATACAGGGGATTGATCTCCAGTTCTTTTATTTCTGGAATATCGTTGGCTAACTGTGCCATCCGCATTAAATACGATATTACAGTTTCCCGGTCAGCCGGTGCTTGGTTTCGCCAGCCTTGAAGTTTTGTGCCGGCTCTGGTTTTATCGATCAGGTGTTCTGCCTGCATTCGATTCAGCGGAGCTATTCCAGAGGCTACATCTTTGAGTAATTCTACATCCGTACCACCGCTGCCAAACAGTACCATCGGACCAAACTGCTCATCCTGCTTGATACCTAGGATCACCTCTTGTCCACCGGTAAACATTTTCTGAATTAACACGCCTTCCATGACTGCTCCGGCTTTGTTAGCAGATTCTTTTACTTCCTCCCACGCCATTTGTACTTGGTCATCATTCCGCAAGTCCAGTTTTACACCATCTACTTCCGTTTTGTGACTCACCGATTTGGAAATCAGTTTCAACACCACCGGAAAACCAATTTCTTTTGCAAATTTAAGCGCCTGCTCTGGCGTTTTTGCTTTCTTCTGCGGCGGCAGTAAAATGTCACATTCACTCAAAACATCTTCCCAGTCCTCCTGAGCCACCGCTCTTCGAATTCCCTTTTTATCAACATCCACTGATTCCGGGGGTGTATTTTGAGGGGTTTTCAGCCACTGTTTGCGATTCACCATCGCTGAAAGTACTGAGGCCACTCTCTCGGGAAAAGAGACGTTGGGAACCTTTCGCTTATGTAGAATATTGAGCGCCTCCCCAACCGAGGCCTTACCCATGATGGAAGCAATAACCGGTTTATCGTGCACTCCGGCTACTTCTCCCACTACTTCAGCCAAACTTGCCGGCAAAAACCAATCCTGCGGAGCCTGAATCACAACAACAGCATCAACGGTTTCATCGGTTAACAAGGCATCCAGCGCTACCGCGTAGGTGCCCGGACCCGATCCGGCCAGTACATCAACCGGATTACTGACACTGGCCGCTTTGGGCAATCGGGAGCGCAGGTATGATTTTGTACTATCAGTGAGCGTTGCTAATTCAAGTCCGGACTTTTCGAGGGCATCTACCGCCAGTATTGCCGGACCGCCGGCATTGGTCAGCACTCCCACTCTCTTTCCCCGAGGCAACGGCTGCCAAGCTAGGGCGCGAGCCCAGTCAAACATCTCCTCCATCGTATTGGCCTGTTGCACGCCACTTCGTTCAAATGCTGCTTCATATGCTTCGGCACTACCCGCCAGTGCTCCCGTATGAGACGCCACTGCCTTAGCACCACTTTCTCCTCGTCCACTCTTCAACGCCACTACCGGTTTATTCAGTGCAGCCTTTTTAGTTGCCTCCAGGAAGGCCTGCCCATCCGAAACGCCTTCAATATAGGCCGTAATCACCTTTGTTTCCCGATCTTCAGCCAGTGCTTCTATCATCTGTGTTTCATTAACGTCAACCTGGTTTCCCAAGCTTACGATACGAGAAAAGCCGACACCGGCCCCGCGCGCCCAGTCTATTACGGAAGCTACCATCGCACCCGACTGCGAACAAAATCCTATTTCCCCGGTCTCTGGCATGCCCGTGACGAAGGTCGTGTTTACCGGGGTATGCGTATCAATAGTGCCGATACAATTGGGGCCAATAACCCGCATATCCTGATCTTTCGCAATTTCCTTTAATTTTTCTTCAAGTGCTTTCCCTTCTTCGCCGGTTTCGCTGAAACCGCCGCTGATTATAATGGCATGCCGAATGCCGCGCGCCCCACACTCCCTGAGCATATCAGGCACCACTGGTGCAGGGACTACAATAACGGCTAGATCAACCGGATCGGGAACCTCGCTGACAGAAGGGTAACACGGCTCACCCAGAATTTCTGAGGCCGATTTGTTGACCGGATAGATCGCTCCGCTGTAACGAAACTCCTTGAGATTTCGAACTACACCGTATCCCAGCTTGTGCGGATCTCGGGAAGCCCCAATGACAGCAACGCCCTTGGGTTTAAAAAAAGAATCCAGCATTATCCTGAACCATTTATATTTAAGACTATTTTATCTTAAATTATCGCTAATTGCATGTTTTTCAAAATTAAATAACACATTTATTTAGACTTTACCTTTACAAAACGGACTTACTTATGAAGCTTAATGAATTCCATACCGATACCATTATCGAACCTTTTCGAATTCGCTCGGTAGAGCCTATTCGCTTTACCACGATGGAAGAGCGCACTCAGCTGCTCAAGAAAGCACACTATAATCCTTTTCTACTCAAGGGACGGGATGTGCTGATCGACCTCTTGACTGACAGCGGTACGGGTGCAATGTCATCCCAGCAGTGGTCTGGAATGATTGCCAGTGATGAATCCTATGCCGGTTCGTCTTCCTTTTACCGGCTTGAGTCGGCTGTCAAAGATATAACCGGGTTCAAACACCTAATTCCAACGCACCAGGGACGAGCTGCAGAAAACATTCTCTTTACCACCATCGCCGGCAAAGGGGATGTCATCCCCAGCAATACACATTTTGATACTACTCGGGCCCACGTAGAACATGCCGGAGCTGAAGCCCGTGATCTCGTCATCGAGGAGGGCAAACAGCCGCGTACCCAACATCCTTTCAAGGGAAATATGGACTTGGGCAAACTAGAAGAGACCATCAAAGAGGTGGGAAGCGACCGCATTCCCGTCATCATGATTACGGTTACCAACAATTCCGGGGGCGGTCAGCCGGTCAGCATGGAGAATATCCGGTCGGTTTCGGAAATTGCGCAAGAATACGGCATCCCGTTTTTTATTGATGCCTGTCGCTTTGCTGAAAATGCATGGTTTATCAAGAGCCGGGAAAAGGGTTTTGAAGAAAAATCAACTATTGATATCGCCCGCCAGATGTTCAGCTATGCGGATGGATGCACGATGAGTGCTAAAAAAGACGGCATGGCCAATATCGGTGGCTTTTTAGCTTTAAACAGTGATGAACTGGCTTCCGAGTGTCGTAACCTTGAAATTCTTACCGAGGGTTTTCCCACTTATGGAGGTATGGCCGGCTATGATATGGAAGCTGTGGCCCGCGGGCTTTACGAGGCCCTGGACGAAGACTACCTGCGCTACCGTATTCGCTCTATTGCATATCTGGGGGATAAACTCACTGAGGCCGGAATACCTATCGTACAACCCACCGGCGGACATGCCGTCTATATCGATGCCAAAGAGATGCTTTCCCATATTCCACCCACACAATATCCGGCCTGGTCGTTTAATAATGCGTTGTACCTGCTGGGCGGCATTCGCGGCGTGGAAATCGGAACCGTCATGTTTGGTAAACAACCCGACGGGACAGAAAAAGCTGCAAGTATGGAACTGGTTCGCCTGGCGTTTCCGCGTAGAGTTTATACCCAAAGCCATGTCGATTATTTAGCAGAGGTAATTATTAATGCCTATAAACAGCGTAAGAAATTGCGGGGCTATAAGATCGTAGACGGCCCTGATGTACTACGACACTTTTCTGCTAAATTGGAACCAATCGAAGACTAGGCTAACTCAATTATCTGTGTTTGGGGAGCTCGTTCTAGAGGGGCAAAAATAGAAAAGGCCTTGCGGTTGCAAGGCTCTTTTTTGATCAACTGTTTATAACATACGATGATTACCCTATACAGAACAAGTATTTTTACTATTTGGGTACTAATATATAACTAACCTGTAACTAACAGTAAATAAGATGTAGCTAACAGAATACTGATATAGATTTTTTTAAACTAGAAATTCTAAAAGTTGTAGCTGAAATATACTTTTTTGTGCTTTTTTTCTCGTTCCGCACCAGAGGGACGGAACGAGATTTGGTAATTTATTGAATTACACTTTCTTAAATTGGGATTGGAAAAAGCGCAGGTATTCGGGTTCATAATCAAAAGCCAACCCGCTAACGGATTCACGATTTTGGTACACTGCTTCTACTGATTCCGCCACCACATCCATATGTGCCTGGGTATAGGCTCTGCGCGGAATCGTCAGCCGCACGAGCTCCAACTCGGGATAGTTATGTTCACCGGTTTCTGGATTGCGACCAGCCGACACCACGCCGCGCTCCATGCTCCGTACGCCCGAATCAACATACAGTGCCGCAGCCAATGACTGTGCCGGTAGTTGGTCCTGGGTGAGCTGCGGCAATATTTTCTTAGCATTCAGAAATACGCCGTGACTTCCAATCGGTCGTACTACCGGCACGTCCATCTCTATTAGCTTGTTTCCCAGATACTGCACCTGGCCTACCCGGGCCCGGATATGGTCTTCATCCACTGACTCAGTGATTCCAATAGCCAGCGCTTCCATATCTCTTCCCGACATACCGCCGTAGGTGTGCAGTCCTTCATACACGACCACCATATTTTGGGCTTCCCTGAACAGCTCCTCATCGTTGAGAGCCAGGAATCCCCCAACATTAACGAGCGCATCCTTTTTGGCACTCATTGTGGCTCCATCGGTCAGCGAACAAATCTCATATACGATATCCCTGATAGAAGTATCAGCATATTCTTCTTCGCGCTGCTTAATAAAATAGGCATTCTCGGCTACCCGAGTCATATCGTGGATGATTGGAATTCCGTATTCATTGGTCAATGCCCGTACCTCTTTCAGGTTGGCCATGGAGATCGGCTGACCTCCCGCCATATTCACTGAAGTTGCAATCGACACATAGGGGATACGATCAGCTCCCTTCTCTTTTATCAAATCTTCCAGCTTGTTGAGATCAACATTCGCCTTAAAGGGATGCTCGTTTTCAGGATCATGGGCTTCATCAATGATGACATCAACAAAAGTACCACCCGCCAGCTCCTGGTGAAGTTTGGTTGTTGTGAAATACATGTTCCCGGGAATAAAATCCCCTTCATTAATCATCAGCTGCGAGATAATATGCTCAGCCCCACGCCCCTGATGCGTAGGGACCACGTGCTCATATCCGTAATAATCGTGGATTGCATCCTCGAGATGGTAAAAGTTTTCGCTGCCGGCATAGGCCTCATCTCCCATCATCATTCCGGCCCACTGGCGGTCGCTCATGGCTGAAGTTCCGCTATCCGTCAACAGATCAATGTAAACATCACGCGATCGCAACAAGAACGTATTATACCCGGCCTCCTCTATGGCCTTCTGGCGCTCTTCACGGCTTATCATACGCACCGGTTCTACCATCTTAATCTTGTACGGTTCGGCCCAGGATCGTTCTCGTTGCTCCGTTTCCATCATAATCTCCTTTTAGGTTTATACTGAATATTTAGATCTGATTTTATGTAGTTGCCGAGGCGCACTGCGCTTCTTTGAATTGCGAATACAATGCCTGCAGACGCTCTTTCTGCTCCTGCACTGTTGCGGGGATAGATTCTAGGTTTTCATCCTTATAAGTACTTGCTTCCGAAATCTCCAAGCAGTATGCCATACCATCCTCAAGGTTTTCTTTAAATTTGGTTAGCTTTTTCATGTCGGAAGCGGGATCATCGCTTTGCTCGATCAAATCCTTGACATAATCCACGTACAGCACAATCTCTTTGGCAAACATGTGGGGACGCTCGGATGGGACAAGCGATTCACCGCGACCATAAATATGGCCCACCATCTCCCTCAGGGTATATTCCTCATCAAACCAGGCGATATTGGGACCCGGACAGATCGATTGTGGCGCTCGGTGCTCGGCCAAGATGCCCAGGTCAATAAGCGCGCCATTGCCCAAGTGGTCACACAGACACGCTTTGTTGAGTACTTTTTCACGTTTTTGCTCTTTTTCCTCCTCAGCAAGATCGCTTTGGTTAATCTCATCCAATTTTAACAACTGGTACTGGTTTGAAGCCGTACAGATCGGGTTTTCAGTAAACTCGGTGTTGGCTTCCAGAAATCCCTTAGGGCAGGGAGAACCCGGCTTCCCTTTCTCAATTCGCTCTTGATGCCATTGCTCAGAGCCGGTGTTACGCACGTTGTTAAAGGGTACTCCCAGCGGCGATACATCACTTAGATACAAATCCTCTTCGGTGGCATTTTCAAGCAGATCGCGTGTGGTTTTGTCTACGGTCGTTGCTTCCGGCACCAGCAAAAAAGGACTTCCCCAGCCGGTGGCGTCCATATTAAATTCATTAAGCAGACGTTTGGCCTCACCACTCGTGCCAATACCGCCCTGCACGGTCAAACGAGGCTCCGTGACCTCCCACTCCGATGAAAAACCATCAGCCTCATTTTTATAGTATTTCTCAATGAGTGGCTGGATGGCCGATGTCAGTCGCTCACGGTTTTCAGCAAATTCCTTGAGCAGCGAAGGCAGCAGGTACCCATCCGAGGCAAAGGCGTGTCCGCCACAGTTTAATCCCGATTCAATACGGTATTCAAAAACCTCAAGTCCCTTTTTCGCCAAGTACTTGCCCTGTATCAGTGCCGACCTAAAATCGCTGACCTTCAGGATGATTTTCTTCTTGATCTTACCCTTGGCGTCCCGATAGAAATCCTTGAACTCGCTGATATAATTATAAAGTCGCGGGTTAAATCCGGCCGACAAGATAAGACTAGAGGAAAGATTACTTTTGGCGTATCCTCGCAGAGCGGCGCTGGCATCACTGAACTCAGCACTCATAGGCGTACCGTTTTTCTCATAGTTCATACCGTCCACCTTGGCCATAATGTTTACATCCACGGAGCCGGGACGCATTAGTCGCGACAATTCACAAGACAAGGAATCCCGCTGTGGACCTTCATCCGACCCCATTAACCGATTATACATCTGTTTCAGCTTACTTTCACCGGGCAACAGTTCAAAATACTTGGCTTTTTCGTTGTCCTCGAAAAACGGCTGGCTTTTAATTGCCTCAAACTGTCTCTTCACAATCTCATGCACAAGGTTCAAATAAGCCGTAATCCGTTTGGCCCGCCCATCTTCGGCGCTTCGCGGGATATTATCATAGGGCAGGTCAAACTTTTTGCAATAGTGTTTGCGGATACGTTCTACCAGCAGGTCATCCACGATTGAAATCACCGAATTGATGCCGTAGGGTCCAACGCGAATGGGGGAGTCGATAGAGTGACCAGTTCCCATGACGGGAATGGAAAATGTGTGGGGAGAATGGGACATAGAGTTACAGTACTTAGTTTGAAAAGAAAAATTATGCATCCACGCAATACCTACTACGCAAGAAATAATGCGTAATTCGTATTGCGTTGAAAGCGTGAAATCATCAATTTAGTCGGTTTTCCAGCTCAAGTGCTTTTGGGAACAGGATGTTATTTTCCAGGTGCACGTGCTTGTGCAGGTCATCCTGGAACCCCTCCAGATTTTGGAACAGCACCCGATAGGTTGCGCAGGCGTCCTCGGGCGGCGTAAAGTTGTTGGTCCATTTTTGGATCTTAGCCATCGCTTCACCCGCCTCATCGTGCTCTTCTTCCATCATCTCCACAGGATCTTCCACACTACCGAAATCAGGTTCTTTTTCCATTTTTTCTCCAGTCTGATCAATCCTAACCAGCTCTTTTATATAGGGGAATAGCATCTGCTCTTCTTTCTCCAGGTGGTCCAACAACTCGTCTTTCAGCATCAGGAACTCATCCAGTATTTCATTGAGTTCTTCGTGGCGACTCCCGTGCACCTTTGCCACTTTCTTGGCATAAGTTTCAATTTCCGGAAGCTTGGATCGCACAAACCGATGATGTCGCTGCTCGATATAGTCGATAAGCAACTCGGGTGACCATTCTTTGTAATTGTGGCTGTCATCACCTTCCGTAGTTACCGCTTCGAGCTCATCCAGTAACGTATTCAAGTTGATACCTTTTTGCTCGCAAGCCTCTGCCACCGGCTTTCCGCCGCCACAACAGAAGTCCAGACCAAATTTTTTAAATACACCGGCGGTGCGGTAATCTTCGGCTACAATTTCTCCAACTTTTTGTTCTTTGAATATTTCCATAGTAATCTGCTTTGCTTGAATATATTATATTTAATAGTCTTTTGTCTTATTTAAGATCAATTTTCCCATTTTGATAACCCGGAGCATCATTGCCCCAGGCCACCTAAGTTATCAATCAATCTCGCTTACGGTTTCCAAGACCTCTTCTTCTGATTCGTTTTCTTCATCTCGGAGCTGCGATTGAACAACTGCCAATCTTGCAATCGGCACCCGGAAGGGCGAACAGGACACGTAATCAAGATCCGATCCATAGCAAAAAGCAATACTGTCGGGATCACCGCCATGCTCGCCACAGATACCTACTTTAAGATCCGGCTTGGTTTGACGTCCCCGCTCGGTTCCTATTTGGACCAGTTGGCCCACGCCCTCAACATCTAGTGACTGGAAGGGATCTTTTTCGATAATCCCTTGCTCGATGTAAGACGGCAGAAACTTGGTCGCATCGTCGCGACTGAATCCGTAAGCCATCTGGGTGAGATCGTTCGTGCCAAAGGAGAAGAAATCGGCATGTTCAGCAATCTGATCTGCCAACAGTGCGGCCCGCGGAATCTCAATCATCGTGCCTACCTTATAGTCTACCTCCACACCCTTTTCATCAAAGACCGCTCGTGCCGCCTTTTCGATCACCGCTCGCTGGTTTTTGAACTCTTCTACCGAACCAACAAGCGGAACCATAATTTCGGGGAGGACGGTCTTTCCATCCTTTTGTAGCATTATAGCTGCCTCGATAATGGCCCGCGTTTGCATCTCCGTAATCTCAGGATAGGTAATACCCAGGCGGCAGCCGCGGTGTCCCAGCATCGGGTTAAATTCCTCGAGCTGGTCGATCTTGCGCTCCAGCTTCTCAACCGGAATGTCCAGCTCATCGGCCACCGTTTTAATCTCTTCATCTTCTTGTGGCAAAAACTCGTGGAGCGGTGGATCCAGCAAGCGAATCGTGACCGGCAATCCTTCCATTGCCTCAAAAATGCCCGCAAAATCTTCACGCTGATAAGGCAACAGCTCCTCAAGGGCTTCGCGGCGTTTCTGCTCATCTTCAGCCACGATCATTCGTCGCATAGCAGTTACACGACCGTTTTTGAAGAACATATGCTCAGTACGCGTCAGCCCAATACCTTTGGCACCGTATTCACGGGCCTTGGCCGCATCTTCGGGCGTATCAGCATTGGTACGCACACCCATATGCTGCAGATCGTCTACCCACTCCATAAACTGCGAATAACTACCACTGAGATCCGAATCCACCAGCTCTTTCTTACCCTTAATCACTTTTCCGGTGGTGCCATCCAGGGAAATCCAGTCGCCGGCTTTGACCGTGACTTCGCCGTTGGTAAACGACTGATTTTTGTAGTCGATCACGATGTCGCCGCAACCGGCCACGCATGGCTTGCCCCAGCCGCGGGCTACCACAGCAGCATGGCTCGTCATTCCGCCGCGGGAGGTCAATATTCCTTCGGCCGACGACATGCCACCTACATCCTCTGGGCTCGTCTCAATACGTACCAAGATCACGGGGTCACCATCGTTGTTGGCTCTCTCGGCTTCTTCGGAATCAAACACTACTTTGCCTACGGCCGCACCGGGCGAAGCAGGTAATCCCTTGCCGAGAATATCATTAGGACTAATATCATCGTTCGCCAACTGTGGATGCAGCATCTGGTCTATATGACCCGGTTCCACTAAATTTTTAATGGCACCTTCTTTGCTGATAAGTCCCTCATCCACCATATCCGTGGCAATTTTGACAGCAGCCGGACCCGTGCGTTTACCGTTGCGGGTCTGCAGGATAAACAACTCTCCCTCCTGCACAGTAAATTCGATATCCTGCATATTTTGATAATGGCGCTCGAGCTTGTCGGTATGTTTATCGAGCTCATCATATGTTTTGGGCATCAGATCCTTCAGTTCTTGTATATCCAGTGGCGTACGAATACCGGCCACCACATCTTCACCCTGCGCGTTGACCAAGAATTCACCATATAGCTCATTCTCACCATTCGCCGGATTGCGCGTAAAACATACGCCCGTGGCACAGTTATCGCCCATATTTCCATAGACCATCGCCTGTACATTCACCCCCGTTCCTTTCAGACCCGTGATACCACTAATTTTCCGGTACTTCACGGCCCGGTTACTATTCCAGGATTTAAAGACCGCATTAATGGCGAACTTCAACTGCTCACGCGGATCTTCCGGAAACATGTACCCGGTCTCCTTGCGATATACCGCCTTGTAACGGTTCACTAGCTCTTGCAAGTCATTGGCATTCAGCTCAGTATCCAGCGAGACACCTTGCTCCTCTTTCAGCTTGTCAAGCACCTGCTCAAACGCTTCATGGGGCACGCCCATCGCCACATCACCAAACATATCGATAAATCGGCGATAGCTGTCGTAGGCAAAACGTTTGTTATTGGTTTTTCGCGCCAGACCTTCGACGACCTCGTCATTTAATCCGAGGTTGAGAATCGTATCCATCATCCCCGGCATTGAGACCGCCGCGCCCGACCGAACTGAGAGTAATAACGGATTTTCGGGATCCCCGAAGTCCGCACTCATGGCTTCTTCAAGATGATCAATACCATCTTCGACCTGCTGTTGCAGTCCTTCCGGCCAGTTAAGATTGTGCTGGACCATGTAGTTGCAGGCTTCGGTGGTAATAGTAAATCCAGGAGGGACCGGCAACCCGATAGAACTCATCTCAGCCAGGTTGGCACCCTTTCCTCCAAGAAGTTTTTTCTGATTTTGATTTCCTTCTGCGATTCCGTTCCCAAATCTGTAGATGTATTTCGTTTCCATAAGAAACTCCTATACTGTTTTTGAAAAATTATGGGCGGCTTTAGATGCGTTTAGATAGTAATCGAAACACATGGCTATATTGCGCAAGAAAAGTCGTCCGTGCTCTGTTATGTGTATATTATTATTTGTTCTAATTATTAATCCGTCATTTTGAAATTCATCGAGACGGGCCAGATCATCACTGAAATAATTGGAGAAATTAATTCCCCACTTGTCAGCAATTTCGTTATAGTCGATACCCATTTGGCACATGATGCTCATAATAACATCCTGCCGAATAAAATCATCTTCTGTAAGGGTGTAACTCTTAAAAACCGGGGATTCCCCCGCATCTAGTTGCTCGTAATACTTAGCAAGATCCTTTTCATTTTGCCAGTACCAAGAGCCTACATTTGATATGCCGGACATCCCGAAAGCATACAAGTCGGCGCCGGCCAACGTGCTGTATCCCTGGAAGTTGCGCTGCAAGGTGCCGTTGTCCATTGCCTTGGTCAGCTCTTCACCTTCGCGTGAAAAATGATCCATGCCGATGAAGCGATAACCGTTTCCGGTGAGATGTTCGATGGAGGATTTGAGCATCCCAAGCTTTTCGTCGGTGGATGGCATATCCTCGACGTTAAGTAATTTCTGGGCCGGCATCAGCGAGGGGATATGTGCATAGCTGTATACGGCCATCCGGTCGGGTGAAAGCGTCAGCACGTCGTCCATTGTTTGGCGAAAGGTATCGAGCGACTGCTTGGGCAGCCCGTAAATAAGATCAAAGTTTATGGAATTAATACCCGCATCGCGGAGCCAACCGGCCACTTCCCGGGTCTGCTCAAACGGTTGGATGCGGTGGATCGCCTGCTGCACCTCTTCATTCGTATCCTGCACGCCCAACGAAGCACGGTTGCATCCAATATCTACCAGTGCTTTAATATGCTCCTGCGTACAGCGACGGGGGTCGATCTCGACGCCAAATTCAGTCTCTTCTGTCAGGTTAAACCGGTTGTGAATCAATTCACCTAACTTTTGAATTTGATCGGGACGCAAGAAGGTGGGGGTGCCACCACCAAAGTGCACCTGTACGACTTCAGAATCGGGATGAATAAGCTCCGACTTCTGATCCATCTCTTTTTCGAGGTAGGCCAGGTAGGCATCGCCGCGATCGGTGTCTTTGGTAATTACCTTGGTACAGCCACAATACCAACAGAGTGAAAAACAAAACGGGATATGGAAATAGAGTGAAATACGACGTGGTTTGCTGTTGTGCTCCAGCAAGTAGTTGTGGAGATTCGTGATGTCTTGTTCGGATGCTTCGCTGAACTGCACCGCTGTGGGATACGAAGTATATCGCGGTCCCTGCACGTTGTATTTTTTGATTAATTCTAAATCCATAACCTCATAATATTTGTTACAGATTTGAACAGATCAAAACAGGTTTTATAAAGTCGATATATCTGTTCATATCTGTGGCCGATTCACTTTAGAAATCCTTTTCATTAAAAAGACTTTTGCCTCTCCAGAGCGGTATGCCCAGCCATAAGGCCAGGCAACCACTGGCTACCGTAATACCCAGCATGCTGCCAAAAAAGCGATTAAAAACCGCGCCGGTATAACCCATTAGGGCGGAGATATCAAATTCGAGCAGTACGGTTATTCGAGCCAGATCAATCGGGTTCAGCATGGCCATACCCAGCATAGGCTCTTCGATGGGATAATCGCCAAGCAAGAAAATGGCCAGCAGTACCAACCCATCATAAATAACAGCCAAGAACAACCAGCTTACCAATGCAAAGCCCAGTCCTTTAATACGATCATTGAAGAACTTGAGCCCCAGCCAAAATCCCAGCCCGGTAAACAATAGTGTTAACACATTACCGAGCACAAGTATCACAAATATGGATTGTAAATTGGCTGTCAGAATCATACCAGTATATAACATGGGTATTCCTATGCCAGCTGTATACGCCAGCGCAAGCGGGGCAGCCAGACCTCCAAACAATCCCCAAAACAGGGTGGGTCGGTCGAGTGGCTGTGCCAGCAACAGCTCAGTAAATTCCCGGGACTGATACAAGTACAACGCGCCGTAGATCATCCCCACCAAGGGAATAAGCAACAACATGATATTAGAGATACTAAGCATTGCTTTCGTACCCGTTCCGCCAAAGCGGATCATGGCATCGGCCATAAGCAAATAGATCAAGCCATAGCCAATAATCCACTTCCCCCTAAACAGGTCCTTCCACTGATATTTTAGGATCGTCATCGCTTTCATGCTGCTGCTTCCTCCATCATTTTTGCCACAGCGCCTTCTAGCCGCTGCTCTTGCTGTTTCTCAATTAAGTCTTTCATAGGACCGTGATACCTGATCTTACCTTCAACAATGAAAATCAAATAATCGGCCAGTTCTTCGATCTCACTCATAATATGTGAGGTGAGCAGTATGGTTTTGCCCTGCTGCTTTTCTTGATTCACCAGATTTTTAAACTGCACGCTGGCATGCGGATCAAGTCCTGCTGTGGGCTCATCAAAAATCAATATCTGTGGATCAAACATCATTGCCAGTACGGCACCCACTTTTTGCCGGGTACCGCCGGAAAGGGTACGCATGCGCTTTTTCAGCTCAGGCTGTAAACCAAAATGCTGGATCAGCTCTTCTTCGCTTGTTTGTTTTGCACCACGTATATTTTTTATAAATGTAAATAGCTCGGCTACAGTCATATTCTCGGGATACCGTGCAGTCTGCGGCATGTAGCCAATTTTTTGCCGATAATTCCACTTTCCTATTACGGATTCGCCATCAACGTGAATGTCTCCGTCATCAGGTTTTACCAGTCCCAGAAGCGTCTTGATAGCAGTGGTTTTTCCTGAGCCATTGGGGCCCACAATGCCAGTGGCCTGCCCGGACGGAATTTCCAGGCTGATATCATCAAGAACCGTAAGGGGACCAAATTTTTTCCTCAATCCTTTAATTGTAATCATGATACTTTGGTCATTTTCGGTTGGGAGTCTACCAGTGTTTCGGGCGTTAGTACCGGCATAATGCGCTCGGCTGCATCAAGGATATCGATGAGCAAGCTGCGCAGCAGCAATAGCGACTGCGGCTGCTTTTCAACTAATATGGAAAACAGTCGTACCGGTCGGTGCGGGACGTCGCCTATTCCATCCCGATCCAGATCGTACCCTTCATAATGACTCCAGTAGTTATTGTTGAATTCGTTGTAATTTTTCATGCTATTTGTCGCCACCTCAAAACTGTTGGCGATAAAGTTATTTTCTGTAAACATATTGTCCGTCGAGTTCGCCATCAGCTTAACTGCCCAACCATTCTGATGAAAGGTATTATGCCTAATTTCGTTGCGACTGGTTGCCTCGATATAGAGGCCTACCGAATTGTTATAAAATTCATTGCCGACAATTTTACTTCGGTTAATCTCTTTCAGCAGCAATCCATAGGCCGAAGAACCCCAGTTGTCTTCAAAACGGTTATTTATGATTTCAACATTAGAAGTGTACATAACAGCCACGCCACCGCCGTTATCCCGAAAGGTGTTATCCTCATACCGGCAGTTATCCGAGTACATAAAGTGAATACCGTACCGGATATTTTCCTCACTAAGATTGCCCTTTATCGTGGCCCCGTCGACAAATTCAAAGTAGAGACCATCGCGGTGACCTTTCATATAATTGTCTTCAATCCTGATGTCTTTTGAATACCAAAGATGGATAGCATTACCAGATTGTGTTTCACGCTTCATCGATGCCGTGATGTGATTATTTTTGATCAGTGCATTCGATGACTTTGCCAGGTAAATACCAAAATAATTATCGGTCAACGTAACGTTTTCGATGACAGCACCATCCGTCTCTTTGACGAGTATACCCGCATAATCCTCCATAAAGCTGGTGCTGGCATGCATTACCTCAACATTTTTAAGCGTCACATCATCAGCTCTAATTATGATCACAAAACCCTGCCGATTACCGTCAATTTGCACATTTCCTTCACCGAGAATCGTCATCTGTTTGTCAACGGTAATACTATGCTCTTCGTAGCGTCCTTCTTTGATAATCAGCGTATCTCCGGGTTCGGCACGATCAACCCCTTCTTTAATAGAGCTAATACTTCCGTTCTTTGATACGGTAATTTGAGTTGCCCATCCTTGCTGCGTAAGAAATGCCAGCAGCAGGACTAATAACAATCCTGTTATTTTATTATTCGCCCACATTTTCAATCCTCAATCCTTTTTTACAATTAGTACTCTATAACCTACCTGCTCATATTCATCTTTATCTTTGATACTTCTTCCCAGTTCATGAGCATTCCGGGCTTCTCCTGCAAATGCTTTTTTGCCACTTCTTGCGATGGAAATGCCAACAGCGATTCGCCCATCGGACTCTTCACAACTTCACTTTTCACAAACTGGGCATTCGGTGCCATCAGCCATTGGCCGTGCTTATTGTAGTTATTCACCCAAAGCTTGGCCCCCTTAAATTCCTCGCTGTGATTGCGATGATATACCGCCATGCATTCGATGGCATCAAACTTGATTGCTTTCCCCTTTTCTGTCACAATCTGTGAAGCAAAGTGGGGATCGGTAATCATCATTTTGCAGTGCGCACATTCATCACTGCCGTAATGTATCTCCACCGGCTCTTGACTACAAGCCGACATTAATACTATCAAGATTAAACCTACTGCTGTTTTAAATGAAGTCATCGCCTACCTCGTTATTTTTACTTAACTATGCAGTAACTTTGGTTTCCTTACCGGTACCAACCTTTCCACTTTCACCTTCGTTATCGGTGTCACCACTTTTCCACCATGCCAACGAAGCAATGCTCATAGAAAGTAGCGCTACGTAAAATCCAATGTGAGGCATGGAAGTAGCATTGATATTCAACAGTTGCTTACTGCCAAGAAGCGGGGGTTGGTACGTCATGCCCGGCACTTTTATTGGCGCATTGGGATTTAGGTTATGGCCGTAATCATATCCCCATAGGTAAAAGTCTACCAGCCCGGCAATGGCAAACAGTACAAAAACTCCAAGCCACACCAGGATCCATTTACGACTGCCCCAGATGGCAATTACTATGCCCGAGACAATCAAGAGTCCAAAGATTATTGGCATTATTTTGAGCTCGGGAATTGATTCGGGTGTAATGGGCTTCATCCCGATGTAGTGATTCAGTCCGTTTATGTTCGCCAGGTCATGGAATTCTTTACCCTGTATATCATTCACGGTGATATTCATGCCAATGCCTTCCGGGTACTGCGGCGCTTCCATATTAATACTCCAGATTGGGAAAAAGTATACCAGTATCAGTAGTAATGATGCTATTCCCATCCAGGTTCTTTGTTGTTTGTTCATAATAGTTACCTCACGGGTTTACAGTTTTCATAAGAAGAGGAAGGGAGGCTTCACCCTCCCCTCCACAAAGGATTGAGGTCATTTTACTGACCTGTTCCGTAGGCGATTTCTACGTCTGAATCTTTTTCTGATACTCGTACATAACCCTGCATCTCTTGGTGTAATGCAGAACAGAAGTCGGTGCAGTAGAACGGCACAACACCTGCTTTTTTGGGCTGCCATTTCAGGGTCAATGTTTCACCCGGCATAATCAGGAGTTCAGCGGTATTCGCTCCCTTAATTGCAAAGCCGTGGGGCACATCCCAGTCCTGCTCGAGATTAGTCACGTGGAAGTACACGTCGTCGCCCACTTTTACACCCTCGATATTGTCTGGCGTAAAGTGACTTCGAATCGTCGTCATATAAATGTGCACCTCATTACCTTTGCGAACCACTTTTGCTTGTTTTTCGCTTGTGGTTGCTTTCGGGTGTCCATTTTCTTCAAGCTTATAGAACCGTTTCTGATTCTTTATTACTTTGTCAGCCTTGATAGCCTGTGCATAGTGCGGCTCTCCCTCGGTCGGGAAATCGAGCAACATCTTCATTTTTTCACCAGAAATATCAATCAGCTGTGCTGAGTGGAACATCTCGGGGCCCGTTGGCAAGAAACGATCCTTGGTAATCTTGTTAAGCGAAACCAAGTATTTCCCGTCTGGATTCTGGCTGTCGCCGCCGGGGATCATCAAGTGACCGGGAGAGTAGTAAACATCAATACGATCAACCACTTCCGTGTTCTCGATATTCCACTTTACAATTTCAGATGAGATAAAGGCAGTAGTATATGCATTGCCTCGACCGTCAAACTCGGTGTGCAATGGACCTAGGCCCGGGTTTTCCACTTCGCCATGCAGAATGGAATCGTACTTAAGTACCGGAATACCCATAACTTTCCCTTCAAACTCTTCGTTCTCGATGGCTTTTTGCATCTTAGCAAAAGAGTGCACCGGAATAACTGTTGAAAGCTTACCGCCGGCTGCAATGTATTGTCCGGTTGGATCTACATCCACACCGTGCGGGGACTTGGGTGTTGGCAGGAAGTATACGATACCCTCCAGTTCACGGGGGTCGAGTACGCGTACCTTATCTATAGTCTCACTCTTGACGATACCGCCCTCTTCGTGGTCAATATAGTTGCGCACGTGCTCACCGGGAATCATTTTGCCCTTGCCCTGTTTGGCATATTCAGCAGCTTTCTTCCAGTTAATAGCTGCAATGAAATCTTTATCGTTTTTGGAAGCGTTAATTTCGAGCAACGTATTGGCTTGCTCACTGTTGTAGCTGGTAAAAAATGACCATCCATTTGACGGACCTTTACCAGCATGGGAAAGATCATAGTCAAAACCCGGCATCATAATTTGGAAGTCGATGTTCATCTTGCCTTCATCAGATACCTTGATAAATGAAATAGTACCCTTGAAGTTCTCTTTATACGAATCGATGGAAACATCCATGTTTTGCATATTCTCATCGTCCATGGGAATACTGAATCGCGTAGCTGCTGAAACGTACTCTGTATTCGGGGTCACAAAAGAAGAAGCGTGATTACCCGCCGAGTTGGGAATTTCGATAATTTCCTGTGTCTTGAACTCGTTGAGTCCAATACGAGCTATCCGCGGCGTATTGTTTTCGTTCATAAATACCCATCGGCCATCCGTTTCACCATTGGTTTGTGAAAGTTCCGGGTGGTGGGCATCGCCCCAGGGTACAAAGCCGTGCGAAGTATTCAGCATCGCCTTGGTTTCTTCACTGTATCCGTACCCATTCACAGGCGCTTGCGAGAATACCGGAATGGTAAAGATGTGGCGGCCCGAAGGCAGACCATACACGCCCAGCTGACCGTTATAACCGCCCGAGAAGAATCCGTAGAATTCATCGTGTTCACCCGGGGAAACGTAAACCTTGGACGCTGCATCCGCAGATGAACCCAGTTGTTGTCCGTTCTGACATCCTGTCAAAAGGAACCCAGAAATCACCAATAGTGGCAATCCCCAAGTGCGTATTATTTTATGTATTGTATTCATAGTTATGATGATTTATGATTGATTTTAGTATGTCTTTTATGGAATGAGTTATTGAATTTCCATTTGATCCTTGTGCTTTTTCATATACCTGAAGTATTCCAGTATCGTGCGAGCCTCATCGCGGCTCAAATTCTGGTTGGGCATCGGCGTCATAAATTCCTGCAGCATTTTTTGGGCTTCGGGATGCTTTTTGACCATCTCGGCAGGATTCAAAATCATATTCATGACATATTCCGGGCTTCGACGATCCAATAAGTCTCGCTGCGCCGGTCCCACATACCGCTCATCAAGCTTGTGGCAGGCAGAACATTTTGTTTCAAAAAGAGCCTCACCTTTCTTAGCCAACTCTTTTTCAATATTACTGGGTAACTGAATCTCCTCAGTAACCGGTCCAATGCCGTTCTTTTGTTCAAAATCCGTGAGTCCACTTGACTCTTTTTCAGTCGAAGCCGACTTGTTGTTTCCTGTATCAGAACCGCCACCACAGCCTACAAAAAGCGTCAATGAGATTACGAGCAATCCTATCAGTTTTTTCATGTTTCTGGTATTCTAGATGGTTTAGTTTTTAAATTAAAGAGTATTTTATCTTTTATTTATGTAAATGCAACTCCTATGCCAATTTAATTATGGGCCTATTGTGACTATAAGCAGGATCTTTTGTACTGCCTGTTGTGTTGCTGCAACAAGCTGATTCCTGATTCTTGCATGCTTGCAATAATTTTTTATATCCATTCAAAACCTCCGTCTTCGGTAATCCTGAGATTTTCTTTTTTCCCCTTCTTTGCCAGTTCAACCAAGTTGGTACCTTCAAGCATTAGCCGTATGCCGTCACGCGTATCGGCCCACTTGTCATGCAGGGGACAAGGTTTTTTGACTCCACACCCCGGCAATCCAAGGGCACACTCGGTAAAAAGCTCAGTGCCATCAATGGCCGCAACGATTTCAAACAAACTCACCTCAGAGCCTGATTTCGTAAGACGTACACCGCCTTTTGGACCTTTATGGGATTCCATAAGCCCCGCACTGGTTAGCTGCTGCAAAATTTTTGTCAAGAAATGGAAAGAGATATCCAACTTTTCGCTCATTTCACGAATAGAGATGTACCCGTCTCCCTCATGGGAGGCAAGGAAAAGTGACGACCTCAATCCATATACACAGGCTTTTGAGAGCAACATTCTTATTAAAAGTTTTAAGAGTATTTTATCTTAATTTAAGGCTGTTGCGATTAATCAGCAAATATATTTTTGGAATAATATTACTCGTAATAACAAGGAACGAATTTACTCCTATCCCACTTCGTTATGTTCTTAGATACACCTTGAATTAAGATCATACTATGGAATTTGGCATTTACACCTTCGCCGAAAACACGAATCATCCCCAGATAGAATCTAAACTAACGCCGGCCAAACGGCTGGAAAACCTTATGCAGGAGATAGAACTAGCCGACGAGGCTGGTCTTGATGTCTTCGGGATTGGCGAACATCACCGGGATGAATACCTGTCCTCCTCTCCATCCACGATACTCTCGGCTGCTGCAGCCCGTACCGAACAAATTAAGCTAAGCAGTGCTGTTACAGTATTGGGCTCGGAGGATCCGGTGCGAGTGTATCAACAATTTTCGGCCATTGACTTGCTTTCCAGAGGCCGTGCTGAAATTATGGTAGGCAGGGGTTCTTTTGTAGAATCCTTTCCCTTGTTTGGCTATGATCTCAATGACTATGAGGCGCTGTTCGAAGAAAAGCTGGACCTCCTGCTGAAGCTACGCGAAAATCAGACCATCAGCTGGAGCGGTACCCATCGTCCCGACATCGACAACCGGGGGGTCTATCCACAGCCCTATCAAGAAGAAATACCAATATGGCGTGCGGTAGGCGGAACCCCTGAATCGGCTTATCAAGCGGGAGCGTTGGGACTTCCCATGGCGCTGGGTATTATCGGCGGACAGCCCAAGCAGTTTAAGCAACTGGCAGAAATCCACCAGCGAGCCGCTGAACAGAATGGGCAGAAGGCACCAAAACTGAGCATCAACTCTCACGGTTTTATAGCCGATGACTCTCAAGAAGCTGCTGACCTGGCATTTCCAGCTTTTAAAATGACCATGGATCGCATTGGCAAAGAAAGGGGATGGTCGCCCATGAGCCGCGATCAGTTTGAGAAAAGCCGCACGCTAAAAGGTGCCAACGCGGTCGGTAGTCCACAGGAAATTATTGACAAGATTTTATATCAACACGAGATTTTTGAACACGACCGATTTTTGCTGCAGATGAGCGTGGGTAGCATGCCTCACAAAAAGTTATTGCGCTCTATCGAACTCTTTGCCACGAAAGTAGCGCCGGCAGTGAACAAGGCGCTCAACCAAAAATAAATTCCTTCACAATTTCCGTTGCAAGAACAGTTTTTTTATACTGCAACCGCTTAATCAAACGACTTTAAACATCTATTTATGTACACTGGACTACAATATCTACATTCGGGATTTGCTTACTTGGTACTGGCCGCACTAGTCATCGTTTTTGGGTATGTGCTTGTTAATTACTTCAAAAGCAATCCATTTACCGAAAAGGTACGCAAAGCTTCGCTGGTAGGACTCATTGTATCCCATCTTCAACTGCTTGTTGGACTGGTACTTTACCTTATCTCTCCCAAGGGATTGTCTAATTTTTCTGGAGAAGCGATGGGGGATGCCATGTCTCGGCTATATATGTTGGAACATCCGCTAACGATGATTATTGCCATAATCCTGATTACCGTTGGCTATTCCAAGGCCAAAAACGGCACGAATGATTCCTCTCGCTACAAAAAGATTCTTATTTTTTACGGTCTTGGGCTCGTGCTGATGCTGATTCGCATCCCATGGTCGGTATGGCCCTAAACAGCAGCGGCCCGCTTAAGCGGCTACTGTATTTTGCCGGCTGATAGTTGACAAGTAGTGATAGTAGGCCAGCCAGGCTACCCACAAAATCATTGCTACAGCCTGATGGATTACCCCTAATGCCACTGGCACATAGTAGATAAGGGTAAAGATACCCAGCATATACTGCACAAGAATAATTGCGCCCAGGATATGCACCCGAAGTTTAATATCTTGAGTCAGACTATTATCGGTTATTGCTTTGACCCACAACCCTAACACCGTCAATGCCAGTACGGTACCCAGCAAACGGTGAACCCATTGAACCGTTCCGGGATTCTCTACCAGGTTAATCAGGAGCGGCTGCATCGAAAAGCCGTTTTGGGGCAGCCAGCTTTCATTCATAAGTGGAAAGGTGTTATAGATAAAGCCGGCATCGAGTCCCGCCGTGAGAGCACCCCAGAATATCTGCAGAAACAAGAGTATCCCCACTGCCAATCCCCATGGTTTGTAGGAGGGGCCAAAATGGGTTGAAGGGTTCGAGCTTTGTTGCAAATCTAAGGCATACCAAGCACAGAAAGCAATCAAGATAAACGCGAGCAAAAGGTGTGCTGCAAGGCGATAGTGACTCACATAGGGAACATCAACAAGCCCACTCTTCACCATAATCCACCCCATAGCACCTTGAGCGGCACCAAGTCCCATCAGCACAAACATGCGCTTGAGGAGCTTTTTGTTGAAATAGCCGCGAATCCACAACCAGGCAAAAGGGATGAGAAAAACGATGCCCAGCAGACGCCCCAAGAGACGGTGCAGATATTCCCAAAAAAAAATCTGTTTAAACTCCCACAAGGTCATTCCCGTATTTATGTGCTGGTATTCAGGAAACTGTTTATATCGCTCAAAAACCTGTCGCCATTCTTCGGCCGACATCGGCGGCAATGCCCCCATAATCAAATTCCAGTCGGTCATTGAAAGACCGGAGCCCGTCAGTCTGGTAATTCCACCTATAACGAGCATTACAAAAATGAGTCCTACGCCTGTCCACAGCCAACGTGCTATATATTTTTTCTGCTTTTCACCTATCTGATCATTCTGCATCAATACTTGTAATCTTTCCTAATTAAAAACCCCGTTTGGCCAACTTTCTGGGAAGCTTAAAATAATAAAAAAACACTGGATTACTTCCCTCTGAGTAAAATATTGAGACTCTAAAAAAATTCTTCAAAAGCTTGCTCTTAAATAAAATTATGCCAAATATTGAAGCCTAATAGAACAGGCTTTGGACACGGCTTTTATTTTCTTTTACGCACTTTAATTCGATTCCCATGAGCAACTCAACTTATTCTGTAATAGCAGGCACCGGCTCCTACATTCCCAAAAACGAAATACCTAATTCCTATTTTTTAGATAATCAATTTCTAGACTCCAACGGGAATGAGTATGAAAAAAGCAATGAAGAAATTATTCAAAAATTTGCCGAAATCACTGGTATTCACGAACGGCGATATGCCGCCGATGGTGTTATGGCTTCGGATATGGGCGCAGAAGCTGCCCAGAAAGCACTGGAATCAGCCGGAACTGACCTTAATGACCTAGATTATATTATTGTAGCTCACAACTTTGGCGATTTGCGCGCCGACAATCCCAGCGTGGATATGGTTCCCAGCCTGGCATCGCGGGTAAAACAAAAACTAGAGATAACCAATCCCGGCTGTGTTGCTTATGATCTCCCATTTGGATGTCCCGGCTGGCTACAGGGCGTCATTCAGAGCCATTATTACCTTAGTAGCGGGGATGCTCAAAACTGTTTGGTTATCGGTACCGAAACATTATCCCGCATCTGTGATCCCCATGACCGTGACAGCATGATTTACGCTGATGGGGCCGGGGCCACCGTTTTAGAGGCTCAGCAAAATGATACCCCGATCGGAGTTCTTAGTCACGAAGCTCGTACTGATGCCGAGAAAGAGGCCTATTTTCTGCGCATGGAGCCCTCTTTTAATGACCAGCTTGACGATACACTTTATATGAAGATGGATGGACGCAAGCTTTACCAATATGCCCTGAGCAATGTGCCCGGTGTCGTGAAATCCAGCTTGGAGAAAGCCGAAATCTCTTTCGAGGATGTTCATAAAGTGTTAATCCATCAAGCCAATGCCAAGATGGATCAAGCCATCATGGATCGACTGGCCAAGTTATACGATCAAAAAGCTTCTGAAGATCTTATGCCCATGACTATTTCCTGGCTGGGCAATACTTCGGTAGCTACAATACCTACAATGCTTGATCTTATCTTAAGGGATAAGATGGACGGCCATCAAATTAAGAAAGATGACAATATCGTCCTCTCCTCGGTGGGAGCCGGGATGAATATCAACTCGGTAGTCTACAAAATGGCCTGATCCGCTTACCACTACGTTATAGCGATTCGATTACTTTTTTTAGCAGATCTCGAACCTCTTGCGCCACACCGCCGAGCTCATCATTTTCGACGGCCTGCATAGAAGCTACCGGATCCACGGCCGCAACTTCAACCTTGCCGTCATCTTGCTCTTGCACAATGACATTGCAGGGTAACATCAGACCAATATGTTCTTCAGAGGAAAGCGCCTTGTGAACCAGCGGCGGATTGCAAGCCCCAAGAATTTGGTACTTCTTGAAGTCCACGTCTAACTTTTTCTTAAGCGTTGCTTTGATGTCAATTTCGGTAAGCACACCAAAGCCTTCTTCTTTCAGTACCTCGGTTGTTTTCTCAATAGCTTCTTCAAAAGAAGTATCCAATGTTTTGCTAAAATAGTAAGACATAATCTGTTTAATTTTTGTTGAATATTTTTCCCTTGGACTAACCTAAACGTAATGGCCGTTACCCGGAACGGCGTTCCAGGTATTATCGCTCTTCTACATATGAGGAATACATCCATACATCTTTTTCCTGCTCACGGATATAATCACTCATCAACGCATTGGTTCCCTCGTCGCCTGCTTCATCCGAGAGCTCCAGAATTTCGCGCTGCAGACGAAGCGTGGTCTTAAATGCATCTAAAATCTCACGGACCGCCACCTTTCCATCTGATATCTGCTTGCTTTCTGTAATCTCTGATTTTTCAATATAGCTGGAATACCGATGACTGGGGGTATATCCCAGGGTAAGGATACGCTCTGCCACCTCATCAATTTTTACCTGCAGATCGTTGTATAGCTCTTCAAACTTCACATGCAGTTCAAAAAAATCATCTCCTTTAATGTTCCAGTGATAGCCACGGGTATTTTGGTAAAACACAGAGTAATTTGCCAGTAGCTCACTCAGTTTCTCTCCAAGCTCTTTTGATTTGGCCTTGTCCAAGCCAATATTATTCAGGTCATTCATAATAGTAGGGATCTCTTTTATATTGATTAGTTATATGCTATTGCAATGTTCCAACGGTAACCGTTGGCTCAAATATAATTTCTGTCTTGATAGATCGGGTAATCAAACAAGCCTCTTCGGCCTTTTCCATAATCCGACGAGCTTTGTCAGCAAATTTGTCATCGCTGATTATCAGTTCGGGCTTCAATATAATTTCTGTCACTTCAAACTTTCCATCCACCTTCCCGAGTTTGCCCGTTGCTTCCACCTTCAAATCCTCAAACGAAAGCTTGGAATATTCGGCTATAGCTACAAAGGTGGTCATAAAACAGCTGCTTACCGATGATACGAAAAGATGTTCAGGCGACCAGATTCCCTCTACACCACCATCAAAATCAGGAGGGGTAGCAACCTCAATTTCTTCATTCAGCTCAGGTGAACGTAACGTTCCTATTCGCTCCTCTTTCCATGATAAATTTACATTGTATTTGTGTTCTTCGTTCATGAGGTTCCCAGTTTTTGGTTGATTATTGATTGCAACTGATGGGCCTGTACAACTCCTGACTGCTGCCAGAGTATTTGCCCATCCTTAAACAATATGAGAGTAGGCACACCGCGTACATTATACTTGATGGCTGCATCAGCATTCTTTTCGGCATCTACCTTAATAATGTTGATCTGATCTCCCATTTTCTTCTTCAAATCTTTCAGAATGGGACCCAGCATCTTGCACGGGCCGCACCAGTCGGCATAAAAATCGACCAGGACCGGCTTTTCACCGTTAATAATGTCGTTAAATGTCATCGTATTTTGCTTAGTCTTAGGCATATCAATCCTCTTTGATTTCTGTAAACTCTACTTCTTTGATATTACTGCCACTTGATTGTGCAGATGGCGATGCCGGAACGGCACAGTTCCCACAAAGGCAACCGGTATTGGTTATGGCCTGGAAGAGGAAGAACCCTCCCAATAATCCTGATATCAAGTCTTGATATCGAAGTCCCTGCACGATAAAAAACAAGCCGGCTGCGAACGCAACCCACCGCATCAAATGCCAGTTGGTAAACAATCTATCTTTTACTGTTTGAGTCATAAAAATGCTTCTATTTTTATTTGACAAGCAATAATAATGTACCGCCGCATCAATGTCAGTGACCTAAGTCACACAAGTCTAATCTTGTTTCTACCCAGCTCTACAAGACCCTCGGCCTCCATTTTCTTCAGCAGACGCGATATGACCTCGCGTGCCGTGCCCAGCTCTTGGGCCAGCTGATCGTGGGTCATGGTCAGCGTGTCGGTATCCATAACCTCACAACGCTTTTGCAGAAACTGTAGCAATCGCTCGTCCATGTTCTTAAACGCCACTGCGTCAACCACCTCCAGTAGCTCCTCGAAACGCTTGTGATAGATCTGAAATATATAGTTCAACCACTCGGGATGCTCCCTGATCAGATCGTGTATTTTATCAACTGGGATAAACAACACATCTGACTCCTCTTCGGCCACTGCCTTCACTTTGCTGGTATCGTGATACAGCCCCGCTAAAAATGACATAATGCAGGTTTCACCGGGACGCAGGTAGTAGAGTACCATCTCCTTGTAGGTGTCGTCCGACTGCATCACCTTGATACTCCCACTGGTGACAATAGGGATGCTGCGCACGGGTGCATCTTCGGTAACAATCGTTTCTCCGGGCGAAAAGTGCTTAGTAATTCCAAGATCTTTCAAATCTACATTTTCTTTTAATGCAGAGGTAAGAGACGACAGATCAGTTGGAGGTTTCATACCTGGATTCCTATTAGCCTTCACCTTAAGATAGCTATAAAAGAGTAAATTGTCCTAGATAATTAATGTGTCTCTACTCCTTCCGGTGAGGTTAAGAAAAATTATCTTTTGATATGAAAAGCGGTTGTTCGAGGTCGAATGGTTTCACGTTCCTCGATCGTCTCCCTGAGCAACATCTCTTTTGCTTTTTGGTCTTCAAAAACCTGCTTAAGATTTTTTATTTCAGCTGCAGGCACCAATTGAGACCGGCACTTTTTTAATAACGGTTCAGCTTCTAACTGTTTTATTTTATCCCTGAGTACTTTTGCTAACGTCTCTCGGTTTTCAACGCGTGCGGCATTGCTGTTGTATTTCGAATTTTCGGCTAATCCGTCACTGCCTAGAATAGTACACAAATCCCGAAACTGCCGATCACTACCGATAGCCAAGGTGATAGAACGCTCATCACAGGTGACAAAAATCTCTCCATAGGGTGCAATGTTGGGATGCCTGGAACCTAACCGCTGCGGTACATTACCATTCATTAACCAGTTAGTTGCTTGATTTATGAGCGATGCAATTGCGCTCTCATATAAGCTTACCTCAATATTAAACGGTTGGTCAGGACGCTCTTTCTGCTTCAGCAAGGCACATAAAATACCTTCTTTCAACTGATGAGCAGCCAGCATATCAATAAGGGCCAGCGGCATCTTGGTGGGTGGGCTGTTTGGCTGACCGTTCATCGACATAAAGCCGGTCTCGGCCTGAAGAATTAAGTCATAAGCCAGGCGGTCACTGCCACTCCCAAAACCCGAAATATGTCCATGAATAATGGAAGGATTCAGACGTTTCAGATCCTCATAGCCAAGACCAAATTTTTTATCATCACCCTTTTTAAAGTTGGTAATAACGATGTCGGCATCCCTGATGAGCCTATCCACCTTTTGTTTATCACTGTGATGCCCTAAATCAAGAAACAGAGATTTTTTATGCCAGTTGACCGAAGAATAATAGGCGGAGGGTCCCTCGTCAGTCTCACCGGGTTGACGCCATTGCCGGGTCACATCTCCGTCATTCTTTTTATTCTCAACTTTAATAACTTCAGCGCCATGTTCCGAAAAGAAGTTTCCCACCGCCGGCCCAGCCAGGACGCTGGCCAGCTCAACGATCGTTAGATCAGAAAACAAAGATTGCATAAGCATTCGGTTTATTCATCAGATCCATACACAAGCTCTAAAAACTCGTTCTTGGGTACCGCACCAAAGTATTCTTCAATATCAACCGGTTCTAATAACGCTTCAATTTCTTCTCGGTCGTAACGGACTCCCTGGAAAAGTTCTTCCAGGTTTTCAACTGGCTCCTTACCAAAGAAATCACCGTAAATCTTAAGGTTCGAAATATGGCCATCTTCTACATCCAGCCTGAGATCAACTTCTCCGGCATCAAACCGTTCTGATCGCTGAATATTAAAGCTCGGCGATTTACCATAGTTCCAGTCCCAATCAGCATATTTTTTATCTTTCAACGCATAAACCTGCTCCCACTCTTTTTCGGTCAGGCGATAGGTCTCAAACTCTTCTCGATCTTCATATAATCCCTGCAACAGTCGTTTTCGAAAGGTGCGGGTTTCCATTTGCTCATCCAAAAATTCACTGATGTTAGCCACGCGGCTTCGCACCGATTTATGTCCCTTTGATTCAATTTTACTCATCTTCACATCCAGCGCCTTGGTAACCTCCGACAGATCGCTGTCGAACAGCAGCGTACCATGACTAAACATTCGCTTTACACTCGAGAACTGCGCATTACCCGAAATTTTTCGCCCATCGACCAGAATATCGTTGCGACCGCTCAGCTCAGCATTCACTCCCATCGATCGAAGAACGCGAATGACAGGAGAGGTGAATTTCTCAAAATTATTGAGACTCTTTTTATCGTAATTAGTGATAAAGCTGAAGTTCAGATTTCCTGTATCATGATATACCGCGCCGCCTCCCGAAATACGCCGAACTACGTGGATCTCATTTTCTTCCACATATTCGTGGTTAATCTCCTCGAGCGTATTTTGGTTGCGCCCAATAATGATAGATGGATCGTTGATGTAGAACAACAGATAATCGTGACCGTAATCAAAATTACGCAATGCATACTCTTCGAGTGCCAGATTTAAGTGGGGATCAGTATTACCTTCGTTATCAATAAAAATCATAAAACAGTATTGTTTCGTACCAGTAGTTTAAGACAGGAGTATATAGCCTATTACTTTGAATGGGATATGAAGATAACCCTTTAAGAAAACTTCAAATACACTAACAAAGAAGAACTAATCAGTTAGTTTATCTGCCTAAGAGTTATCGGGCAGCGCTAGTTCACCGTCCATTTTTTAAGCACAAACATCTGCGGCCTCTTTGAGTATTTTGTTTTTTCGCCGGTTGTCGATGTCTAATTGGGTCAGCATGTTTCCGTTTTCCTCCAACTGTTGACAAAATACGACATTTCGCTCTAACAATCCCTTTTTCTCCTTCTCCTCTATAGATGAAAGACACGTTATAGGGTGAAGATTCACCTGCTCAATCAAATCTTTAAGTCCATTATTTTGGGGATAGTCCCAGCTGAGTAAACGCAGGCCTATACAATCTCCATATTGACGTGCATCATCGGTAAAACGGGTATTGGTAACAATCCAGCCGTGGTGCTTTTTGTTTTTATGAGCAGATTGGTGATTTAACTTACGCTCGATATCCTCAAACCGGGCCTGTATATAAAGAGGAACCTGCACATTACACTTGTGATCCTTTCGGTTGTGGAACTTACACTCCACAATAAAATGATCCTCCTCTTTTTCAGCCACCACATCAACTTCATGAGCTACACAATTTCCCTCAATAATCTCATTCGTCGTTGTAGCATACCCTATTCGACTCAAAAGCTCAGCCACAAATTGCTCAAATGGATATCCGGTAGGGCCCAATTCCAGCAACGCTTCCTTTAATTTATAACGACCGGCGGTCCGATCGGACCGCTGCTTTAACAGGCGAAAAGCCTCCCTGTACAATTTTTGAGTAGATATACCATCAAATAAAAGTTCATCAATTTCCGAGACGATATAATCGATAGTCTCCTGATCAGCTTCTGCACCAGCCAAGGAATGACGTAACTTTGACTCGTCATAAGCTTCCATCTCTCCAGACGCTTTTGTAACCTTCCTTCTTTCCATAATTAAAGAACGTATTTTATCAAGGAGAAAAGCTGACCGATAAACCTGTTGCAGCCATCAAGAAGATTTAAAGACCATATGCGGATAAGCTATGCCCAGTTGAAGTTGCCGTCGGCGGTAATCCGCAAGTCACCCTCTTTACCTCGATCAACCAGATCTTTAAGAGAGGATTCGGACAGCATTTTGCGGATCTCATCACGGGTATCAGCCCATTTGTCGTGAATAGGGCAAGGCTTCTCGGATCCACAGCCCGGCAGGCCAAGTGCGCATTCCGTGAGGATATCCATGCCGTCAATAGCGGCTACAATTTCCAGAAGATGTATTTCATCCCCCGAATAGGCCAGACGTACGCCGCCTTTGGGTCCTTTCATCGATTCCAATAGTCCAGCCTTGGTAAGCTCCTGGAGAACCTTCGTCAAAAAATGACGAGAAATATCCAGATCATCACTAATCTGTGTAATTGATGTATAGGAATCGTTTGAAACAGAGGCTAGATAGACAGCAGCCCGCATGCCATAAACACAAGCATTTGATAGAAGCATACAAAGAAAATTAAAATTTCATCAAAAATTACACTCAACGCTTAAACGATCAATATAAGATTTCATAGTTATTTATACTAAATCTACGTTGCTTATAGCTTGAAAAGGCAGTAAAATCTAATGCCGATATTAGAATATAAGGATTAGATTTAAAAACAGTACTTCTTCCGTAGATGAAATTATTATCCCAAGGCTCTCAATATGCTCTCTCGGCCGTTATTGCGCTTTCCAAACAACCGGAGGGGACTACTGTATCTGCTGCAGATTTAGCCAAACCGCTGAATTGTCCGGCAGCTTATCTCTCGCAGATTCTCTCAAAATTGAAACCTTCGGGCATTCTTGGTTCGCGCCGCGGCCTCAACGGTGGCGTCTTTCTAGCGCGCCGTCCCAACCAAATTACGTTACTCCAAGTCATCGAAGGTATTGACGGCGATGACTTTTTCACGCGGTGCTTTCTGGGAATTGAGGGATGTGGAAATATCGAACCCTGTCCTTTTCACAAATTCTGGTCAAAAGAACGTAATAAGATACACCGGTGGCTTGCTGAAACCACCTTCGACAAGGTTGAAGAAGCTATGAGCGATGACTGGTTTGACCTCACGCTTCACTTCAATAAAAAACAAAACTGATGGCTGGTGACACCCTCATATCAACCAACTGCTTCCACTGCGGGGAACCCTGCGATGAGGGAGTGGTCCAGCTGGATCAGAAATCTTTTTGCTGCGAGGGATGCAAGATGGTCTATGAGATACTGAATGACAACGAGCTTAACACCTATTATTGCCTCGAAGATCAGCCGGGGATATCCTTTAAAAAACAGCAGCAAAACGGGCGTTTTGAATATTTGGATGATGAATCCGTCGTTGAACGACTGACCGACTTTAAAAACAATGGATACGTATCGGTAAGCCTGTATATCCCAAACATCCATTGCACATCTTGCGTATGGCTGCTCGAAAATCTGTACAAATTGGATAACGGCGTCACCAAGAGCAGCGTTAATTTTCTGAAGCGGGAGCTTACCATTTCGTTTAATGAGGAGCAAACCAGCCTGCGATCAATTGTAGAGCTGCTGACCTCCATCGGATACGAGCCCGAGCTTCGACTGGAAAAGCTAGACCAAAAATCAGCCGCTTCGCCCAACCGCAAACTATGGCTTAAATTGGGCGTTGCCGGCTTTGCTTTTGGCAATATTATGCTGTTCAGCTTCCCCGAATACCTGTCGGGATCAACGCTGAGTACAGAAGGAAACTTTCATATTTTCTTTGGGATTCTGAATATCGCCCTGGCGCTGCCGGTCTTGCTTTACAGCAGCAGCGACTATCTCAAGTCGGCCTGGGCGGCCATTAAGCAGGGCGGTATTAACCTGGATGTACCCATTTCTATTGGCATCCTTTCGCTGTTTGGACGCAGCCTTTACGAAATCATGACGGGTATTGGGGCCGGGTATATGGACTCGTTTACCGGACTTGTGTTCTTTCTGCTGATCGGACGTATCGTCCAGAAAAAAACGTTTGAGCAACTATCTTTTGATCGAGATTACAAATCATACCTGCCCATTTCGGTGACGGTCCTGGATGAAGAAGGCAATGAATCATCAACCTCTATTGATGCCCTACAAGTGGGTACACACATGCTCATCCGAAACCAAGAGCTGGTACCGGCCGATGCGATCCTGCAAAATGAAAAATGCTTTGTGGACTACAGCTTTATCACAGGAGAGTCGGAACCGGTGGAAATACAGCCCGGCGAAATTATTTATGCGGGTGGAAAAGTGGTTGGGTCTGCAGCCAACATGAGAACCGTTAAGGAAGTATCCAACAGCTACCTGACCAAGCTCTGGAATAACGCTGCTTTTAAGAATGCCGAAAAAGCCAGTATCACCTCGCTGGCTGATCGCGTCAGTCCCCATTTTACGCTGGCCGTACTGGGCATTGCCATTGGATCAGGCATTCTCTGGTGGTCGGTCAGTGCCGAAATGGCAATCTCGGTATTCACGGCCGTGTTGATTATTGCTTGCCCCTGCGCGCTGGCACTTTCTACGCCCTTCACGCTGGGCTCGGCGCTGAACATTTTTGCCCGGAATGGCCTCTATGTCAAAGGCATTGAAGTCGTTGAGAAACTGGCCAATGCCACTTCGCTTGTGTTTGATAAAACAGGCACGCTCACCAAATCCGACGAAGCGGAGGTATCCTTTAATGGAACACTGCAGGATTCTGAACGAGCACTGATTAAATCTGCCTGCAAACAGTCCGTGCATCCGTTGAGCCAAAAGATTGTGAGCTATTTAAATGGCCAGCCGACACGGGCGGTCAACCGGTTTGACGAGGTCATGAATAAAGGCATCACAGCAGTGGTGAATGACCGCCAGGTGCTTATCGGATCAGCTGCCTTTCTAGCTAAAAATTTGAATACCAATCTTACTCAAAATACACATCCCGGTGACGGTTCCTCTATTGTTTATGCTGCTATTGACGGTGAATGGAAAGGCTACTTCGAGATCGACAGTGCCTACCGAACCGGCATAAAAAAACTGCTTAATAACTTCAAAAAGCACTTTTCGACCTTCCTGATATCGGGAGATAACGACGCACAAAAAACACAGTTTACGCCATATTTCAATGAAAACACACTGTGTTTTGAACAAACGCCTCAGCAAAAACTGAATTTTATTAAAGAACTGCAGGCTGGCGATCATCAAGTAGTGATGATCGGTGACGGTCTCAATGATGCCGGGGCGTTGCAAAAAAGCGATTTCGGTATCGCGCTGACCGACAATGTGAGCTCGTTCACTCCGGCCTGTGATGCTATCCTGGATGGACAATCACTGCGCAGGTTGGACACTTTTATCAATTTTGCAAAATCAAGCATCACCATCATTAAGCTCAGCTTTGTCCTTTCCCTGCTTTATAACATTGTGGGGCTGGGATTTGCTGTAGCCGGACAACTTTCTCCACTGGTGGCAGCTATTCTTATGCCGCTGAGTTCTATCAGTATCATGCTCTTTACCACGGGTAGCACGTATATAACTGCAAAAAGAAAGGGGCTGGCAACTTGGAAGTAATATTTCTACTCATAGCATTCAGCCTGCTGGTGGCGCTCATATTTCTGGGGCTCTTTTTCTGGGCTGTACGGGATGGTCAGTACGATGACGGCCACACTCCCGCCATGCGCATTTTATTTGATAGCAAATCATCTACGAAAAAAGACAACGACAAAAACAATAACAACAATTAACGGATAATGGGTACAGATACATCAACGGCCGGCCAAAACGTCGGCACCGACACCTTTTACTACGACAATGAGATTGTCCGCAAATTTGGGATTGCCACCATTTTTTGGGGCATTACCGGTTTCCTTGTCGGCTTAACCGTCGCCATAAAACTGATTTTTCCTAATTTCCTGGGCTTCATCCCAGAACTTTCCTACGGACGATTGCGACCACTCCACACCAATGCAGTAATTTTTGCCTTTGCGGGCAACGCCATTTTCTACGGCGTTTATTACTCGCTGCCGCGGCTTTGTAAAGCCTCGATGTGGAGCAATCTGCTCAGCAAAATCAACTTCTGGGGCTGGCAGGCCATCATATTATCGGCCGTCATCTCTCTGCCGATGGGGTTCAATACCAGTAAGGAATACGCCGAACTGGAGTGGCCAATCGACATCGCAATCACAATAATCTGGGTCATCTTCGGCATCAACATGCTGATGACGATCTGGAAACGCCGTGAAAAGCACATCTACGTGGCCATCTGGTTCTATATTGCGACCTTCGTAACGGTGGCCGTGCTCCATGTGGTTAACTCTATTGAGATCCCGGCCACTATCATGAAAAGCTACCCGATTTACGCCGGCGTACAAGATGCCCTGGTGCAGTGGTGGTACGGGCATAATGCCGTGGCCTTCTTTCTAACCACGCCATTCCTGGGGATCATGTACTACTTCATCCCCAAAGCGGCCAACCGACCGATTTTCTCATATCGACTATCCATTGTCCACTTTTGGTCGCTCATTTTTATCTACATTTGGGCCGGACCGCACCACCTGCTTTACACCGCACTACCGGGCTGGGCGCAGGCACTGGGTACGGTCTTCAGCATCATGCTGATTGCCCCCTCCTGGGGTGGGATGCTTAACGGGCTGCTTACGCTCCGTGGCGCCTGGGATCGGGTTCGCGAAGATCCTGTACTCAAGTTTCTGGTCGTTGGTATTACTGCCTACGGCATGGCTACATTCGAGGGACCAATGCTCTCTATTGGCAACGTAAATGCCGTGGCACACTACAGCGACTATATTATTGGTCACGTGCACCTAGGCGCCCTGCTCTGGAATGGAGGGCTGTCCTTTGCGATGCTCTACTACATCACCCCGCGCATCTACAACACCGACCTGTACTCAACCAAGCTTGCCAATGTGCACTTCTGGTTTGCTACACTGGGTGCCGTATTCTACGTCATCCCGATGTACTGGGGCGGTATCACACAGAGCCTGATGTGGAAAGAGTTTACCACCGAAGGCGTGTTGGCTTATCCCAACTTCCTGGAGACAGTGCAGCAGATTATCCCGATGTACGCTTTGCGCGCTGTCGGTGGAACGCTCTTTATTATCGGAGCAATTTTTGCAGTCTATAACCTCTATAAAACCTCCAAAAGTGGTACGCTGGTATCGCAGGAAGAAGACGAAGCGCAACCTATTGTTGAGCACAAGTCCGAAAACAAAGAAAAATGGCACCGGCGCCTTGAAAGCCGTCCGGTACAGTTTACAGCTCTTACATTGGTCGTCATACTCATTGGAGGTATCGTTGAGTACGTACCTACGGCCCTGATTGATTCTAACGTGCCGACCATTTCCAGCGTAAAACCGTATACCCCGCTCGAGGTCGAAGGGCGCGATATCTACATCGCTGAGGGCTGCAACAATTGCCACTCGCAGATGATTCGTCCCTTCCGATCCGAAACCGAGCGCTATGGCGAATACTCCAAAGCGGGCGAATTTGTGTATGATCACCCCTTCCTTTGGGGATCTAAACGTACCGGACCGGACCGGACCTGCACCGTATCGGCGGCAAGTATCCCGACTCGTGGCATCTGCGTCACATGGCTGACCCAACCTCCACATCGCCAGGTTCCATCATGCCGGCTTACTCGTGGTTGCTGGAACAAGAAATGGATATGGAATCTGTGGATGAGCGTATCTCAGCACTTCGCGCCGTAGGCGTCCCCTATGCAACAGGGTACGAAGAACAGGCACTGGCTGATCTTAAAGCGCAGGCTAAAGAAATTACCCAAGGCCTCCACAAGAGCGGCTTTACGCAGATCGACGGTATCAAGATTGAATCAGACAAGAAGATCATTGCCATCATCGCCTACCTGCAGCGGCTGGGTATCGATATCAAAGGCAACAACAGCCCGTTCGAGGATCTGCCATCCAGCAAAGCGCTGGGCACCGGGATACTGGAACAACGAAATCAAAATAAATAAGCGCCATGTACAAAGAGGTATTACGCTCAATCGAAGGAATCGGCATCTTCCCCAGCATCTCGCTGGTACTGTTTCTGGGATTCTTTACCCTGCTGATCATTCACTTAATCAAAAAGGGTAAATCCCACTACGAGGATGCCTCTCGATTGCCTCTGGAGACGGACGAATCAATTGAAAATTATAAACAGGAATCATTATGAAAATCAGACAAGGAGAAGAAGACAAGCTGCTGGATCACGAGTACGACGGCATTCGTGAGCTGGATAATCACATGCCGTTCTGGTGGCTCTGGCTGTTTTTTATCAGCATCGTATTTGCAGTCATGTATTTGCTATACTACCAGGTTCTGGGATGGGGCCCAACCCAGGTCGAGGAGTATGAGCAGGAAGTAGCAGCAGCCGAAGCAAAGTTTGGCGGGGAGAACAATCAGGAACCGGCGGCGAATTTCACCTGGACCGTGAGCACCGACGAGGAAGATATCCAGGCTGGCAAAGAGCTCTTCATGAGTTCCGGGCAGCTCTGCTTTACCTGCCACGGCAACAACGGGGAGGGAATGGTTGGACCAAACCTGACCGATAACTTGTGGCTCCACGGTTGCAAACCCGAAGATATTGCCACCAATATTATTAACGGCTTTCCGGATAAAGGTATGCTAGCCTATGGCAGTGGCACAAAGATAAGTAATGAAAAAGTGCAGCAATTGGTGAGTTACATCGCATCGTTACAGGGCACCGAACCGGCCAATGCAAAAGAACCGGATATGAATCGTGCCGAACCTTGCACCGAAGGCCCACTGGCTTCTTCGGAGTCATAATTTCGAATAATCAATGGTAATCTAGTAACATGTCGACAGAAAAAGAGCGCCGCATTGACCAGAATTCGTACCGCGATCATATCGCAACGGTCAACGAGGAGGGCAAACGCAACTGGATATATCCCAGCAAGCCGAGTGGTCGGTATTACAAATGGCGTAATATCGTTGCCGTTTTCTTGCTATTGTTCTTCTTTTCGGGTCCCTTCATCACCATCAACGGGCAACCCCTGTTGCTGCTGAATATCCTGGAGCGCAAGTTTGTGATCTTTGGGACAGCTTTTTGGCCTCAGGACCTGCATCTGCTGGTGTTTGGTGCTCTTTCTCTAATTATCTTTATCGTCCTTTTTACGGCTGTTTTTGGACGACTTTGGTGCGGATGGGCCTGCCCGCAGACTATATTTATGGAAATGGTCTTCCGGAGGATCGAATACTGGATCGAAGGCGATCGTGCCCAGCAAATTCGCCTCAACAGGGCGCCCTGGAACTGGACCAAAATCTGGAAAAAGACGCTCAAGCACAGCGTGTTTTTTGGGATGGCCTTCCTGATCTCCAACCTCTTCCTAGCCTATATTATTGGCAAAGATCAGTTGTTCACCATTATTACCGACCCCCCATCGCAACATCTGGCCGGCTTATCGGCCATCACTATTTTCAGCGGGGTATTTTACGGTGTATTTGCCTTTTTGCGGGAGCAGGTCTGCCACTTCATTTGTCCCTATGGACGCATGCAGTCGGTACTGCTCGACAATAACTCCATCAACGTGATGTACGATTACAAGCGCGGAGAGCCCCGTACGCCAGTCAAAGAACGTGATGACATCGGTCGCAAAGCCAGGCTAGATGATCTCGGCCTCAGCGGTGCCGATTATGGCGACTGTATCGACTGCCACCAATGCGTACGGGTCTGCCCGATGGGCATCGATATTCGCAACGGTACCCAGCTCGAGTGTGTGCACTGTACCGCCTGTATCGACGCCTGCGACGATGTTATGGAAAAGATCGACAAGCCAAAAGGACTCATCCGATACTCCTCAGAAAACGCCATCAGCGAAGGTAAAAAGAAAATCCTAACCCCACGCGTGGCCGGCTACAGCGGTATCCTGATTGTGCTGGTCGTCACCTTCTTTACATTCTTGGGGATGCGCGCCGATACCGAAACCACGATCCTACGTCAGCCAGGTACGCTGTTCCAGGAGCTGCCCAATGACCGATATAGTAATATCTACGAGATCCGCGCGATCAACAAAACATTTGAACCCATTAATTACGAAGTTAAACTGCAGAGTCCCGACGGAGAGTTAACGCCACTGGGCGACATCCACAAGCTGCCCGCGCAGGGTTCCACCGAAGGACGGTTTTTAGTTAAGCTGCCGCAGGAACAACTGAATGGATCCAACACTACGGTAACCTTCGCCGTTTTTGCCAACGGCGAAAAAATCGAGACCATCACCTCTGGGTTTATCGGTCCGGAACCAACATCCAACAATAAAAAAGAGGACATCAATGAGTGATAATAATCAACAGAGTAGATTTAACTGGGGCACCGGCCTTACCATTGTGATCGTTCTATTTGTCTGCGCTACGCTAAGTGTTGTCGTTTTTTTGGTGAGCCTCGATTACGAAATGGTCACCGAAAAACATTACGAAGAAGCCACGAAATACCAGCAACACATTGAACGCATAGAACACACTGCCGCGCTTGGGGATCCCGTGGAAATAGAACTGCTGCAAGAAACCAATGCAGTGGAAATCCGCTTTCCTGTTGAAATTTCGACAGCAAATCCTCGGGGTACCATTGAACTTTACCGCCCCAGCGACTCATCACTTGACCAAAAGCTAGCACTAAAAGTGGATGAACAGGGAAAACAGCAGGTATCCACAGTAAATCTTGCCAAAGGAAAGTGGCGGATTAAAGTAAATTGGATGGCCGATTCCACATCGTTTTTCAAAGAAAGGAATATCTTTCTATACTGATCATAAGTGGTAATAAAATTATTAGAGATCATCTCCCTTAAACCTTATTCATCTTGATTTTTCAGCGGATAGGAGGAGGGACTAAACTGGGAGAAGCTTATATTGGTATAGTGTATGGACGTTCAACTCAACATATCGACCGATGAAGAGGCCATAACTCCTACGTGCGACTTCACCTATAGCTGGTGTTTAAGTTGTGGACTGTCTGAGGATGAAGCGAATCGGTTTACCATAGCCGTCAGTGAGCTTATCAGCGATATTATTCTGTTTGCCTATCCGCATGATGGCCGTGCATATTTTGATTTAACCTTTCGCCATACGCTCTCAAACGTGGAAGTTATTGTCAGTGAGGTCGGAGAACCTTTTGATCCTGATCGGCACCGATACAATCCCCAGGAAGCCATTCAACAAGGCAATTTCGAAGGGGCCGGATTCCGGCTGATTCGGCGTTTTACCGATGAGTTTTTTTTCATTAATAAGGGCAAAGAGGGCAAGGAGTTCCGGCTAACGAAGAATTTAGATCTTCATGACCTCGACGAAATGATTGAGCTCTCACGGTCCCAAAAACCAAAAGAACCAGAGTACGAAGAAGATGAAGTGCCCGAAGTGCAATTCCAGATTTCGCAAATCACGCCTGCCGATGCCGAAGATATCGCAAAACTGATCTACCGGACCTACGAGTACACCTATCCAAAAGAGGATCTGTATTTCCCAAAAAAGATTGAGAAGACCCTTCTTGGAAAAGAAAAACTCGGGGTAATTGCGCGAACGGAAGAAGGGGAGGGAATCGGTTATTTTGCTGTACTAAAAAAAGAGGATTCAAATATTGCTGAAGTCGGCGAAGCCGTTGTAACTCCTGCCTATCGCCGGCAGGGAGCCATGAGTAAAATGATGGAAAAGCTTATCAACACTGCTCGAAATCAACAACTGGACGGGCTAATGGGCAAAGCCGTTACAATTCATCCTGTAAGCCAACGGGTTAATCAAAAGTTCGATTTTGTTACCACCGCCCTGATGCTGGGTGAAACCAACAAGGTAACTTACAAGGGATTTGATGAACAATATCCACAGCCGGTATCGGTGGTGATTGACTTTCTGCCATTGCAAACTCCCCACAAGAGATCGGTTTATCTTCCGGCGGAATATGCTGATATACTACAGGATACTTACAATGAGTTGAAAATTCCGGTTGCCCCCCAAAACCCACCGGCCTATAAAATGGCCGACCAATCTGACATGGAGCTTTCAATCAATTATGCAGACGCTACCGCACTGATTGTCGTCCACAAATACGGTCCCGACTTTCGATCGGTACTCTCGGATATGTTAGAAAGCCTTGAAAAACAGGAAGATCTCAATGCGATCTATGTTGACTTGCCATTGGACAATTCAGCGACCCCGGAACACCTTCCTATATTGAGGGAATTGGACTTCTTCTATTGCGGATTAGCCCCGATGTTTCATCGACAATCAGACTACCTGCGCCTGCAAAAAATTAATGCCGAACTCGACCTGGAACTGGTAGACGTATTCTCTGACTTTGGTAAAAAAATTAAATCGCGAGTAGCCGATGAATATTGTTAAGACACATAAAGAAGGGAATAAACTAGAGGTTAAGCTGAATAATGCTTTTAATCTTACTGCACGGAATAAGCTGGAAAACCGGCTTCCGAAAGAGATCACGCATCTGCAAATTGATCTAAGTGATTGTCGATTAGTAGACAGCGAAGGCGTCATCTTTATGTTTGAGTGGCAAAACACGGGTAACACACTCGAATTGATTAATCCGCCCGATATACTTTTTGAGATTATTGAAATACTCGAACTCCGCGAACACTGGAATGCAACCATTACTGAAACCAATTAACCGATGTCTGACACTAATACCAGGATGATTGAAATTGATACCGATCTGGATGTATGGAGTAAAAGCTACACCGTACATTCGTTGGTAATTATCGGGAGCAAAGAGGAAAACGGCCGCTATAATTTCGCCCCCAAACACATGGCTATGCCCCTTGGATTTAGCAATCACTTTGGGTTTATGGGTACCCCGCGCAAAAGTACATACCGCAATGTGCAACGGGAAAAAGTATTTACCGTAAGCTACCCGCAGCCCAATCAGGTTATTATTTCCAGCTTGATGGCCACGCGTCGTGAGGAGAATGACTCCAAGCCTGTGCTGGATCAGGTGCCGACCATTGATGCCAAACAGGTTGACGGCAAATTTTTACAGGACTCCTACCTGCAGTTTGAATGTAAATTTACTGAGTGCCTGGGCAAGTTTGGTGAGTGGGAAATTATCGCTGGAGAAATTGCCGCCGCGTACGTCCACGAAGAGTTCCTGCGGAAGGATGAGGAAGAGCTCGAGAAAAATAGGCGACTCCAGGAACATCCCCTACTGGCCTATTTACATCCCGACCGATTTAGTGTCATCAAAAAAAGCAATGTTTTTCCTTTCCCAAAAGATTTCAAACGATAGTCCCCCGTAGATGACTGAACGCGCCAACGAGTTATATGAATATTTACTTTCTGAAAAACAGGATTTTCTATCCCTGCTGCAATCCCTCGTCGAGCTGGAAACCCCTTCCGACCAACCGGACACATTTCCGCCATTATGGGATATATTGCAACAAGAGTTTAAATCGCTGGGATTTTCTGTGGACCTTTTTGAGGGCTCTAAAACAGCTGGACAACTGCTCTGCACACCTCCTGGCTTTGATTCCCAAAGTCCTATTCAGCTAATTATTGGCCATTGCGACACCGTCTGGGATACTGGAACTCTGGAAGAAATGCCCTTCAGCGTTGAAGACGATACGGTATCCGGACCGGGTGTTTTTGATATGAAAGCCGGTCTGTCCATGATGATATTTGCGATGCGGGCCATTACCCACCTAGACTTATCGCTGCCTGTACAACCGGTATTTTTAATCAATTCGGATGAGGAAATTGGCAGTGAGGAATCAAAAGAGCTGATTATCGAACAGGCCAAACGAGCTGAGCGGACGTTGGTGCTGGAACCCGCGTTGGGGACTGATGGGAAAATAAAGACACAGCGAAAGGGCATTGGAGAGTTCGAAATCACCATCAAGGGCAAGCCATCACATGCGGGATTAGCGCCAGACGAGGGCGTAAGCGCCATCTTGGGGTTATCTCATATCGTGCAGCAACTCTTTCGGCTAAACGACCCGGCCAACGGCATCACCGCAAACGTAGGTACCATCGAAGGCGGCGAACGATCGAATGTTATTGCTGCCCAAAGCAAAGCCTTGGTCGATGTTCGAGTGCCTACCAAAGAAGATGGCGAACGAATTGAAGAAACCATCTACAATTTAACACCCGAAATTGAAGGCATAGAAATTAATGTTAGTGGTGGTATTAGGCGTCCACCGCTCGAAAAGAACGACGGTAACAAAAAACTCTGGCAACTCACTAAAAAGCTGGGTGCCGAACTCGATTTGGACCTCCAGGAAGGAACCTCGGGCGGTGCCTCCGACGGTAACCTTACCAATCTACATTCGCCCACTATCGATGGCCTCGGGGCCGTTGGCGAAGGAGCCCACGCCTTTCATGAAAAGATATTCTTGGATCAGACACTAAAGCGGCTAGCTCTTCTTACGCTTCTCCTGCTACATCCTTCACACAAATCCTCAAAAAACTAATTGCTGCTGTACTCGATAAGCAGGGTGCCACTTTACTTGATACGATATGTGAGTAGGTACTGGTCATACCCACTTCAAAAGAGCCGCTTTAGCCTGTCAGTATCAGACTGTCTTCAAATGACACATCCGCACTGAGCTCCCATTTGAGATTAAAATCTTCACCGTTGGCCAAATCATCACAGGTGCCGATTATTACAACGAACGGATCACTAAAATTTACCACAACCTACTCGGCCAAACGGATCAACCTGTCCAGGCTAGTGGTAAGTGACATTGGGAACTAGATCTACGGCAGCGAATTGCCACTTTCACTTACAAATTCAACATTGCCATCCACATATACATTGAACGTCCATGTATGCTCATTGATGCAACCAGCGGGACAATCTCCAAACCGGTAATTAAATTTGTAACGCAGGTGATCGTCAAACATAAGTACTTCGATATTGCTTCCATCGGTAACGACCGGAGGACCGGCACTGCTGATATCGTCAACTTGCATAAAAAGCCTTCCTACTGCATAGCCATTAATCGCATATTCCGATTGAAGTTTAGCAACAGCTAATGATGAACTCTCCAATTCGTAATATTTAAGAAGCGACAAATCAAATTGGTTTAACAGCTCATCAATTTCCTCGTTATCCGTCTGTGTAGTACTGTCGCGCCACGCATCGATCCAGGGAGCTGTAGTATCTACTCGAACGGTTATCGCTCTTGGATCAGCTGGCGTACGAGCATGTACCTGATACTCGGGATCGGTTGCTTCCTGGGCCTCCGGATGATCGGCGTTTACAATATGGATCAACCCGTTGTAAAACAACTTTATCAAAGCTTCCGGAATATCGGTTTGTGTAGAATCTCTATTGTTGATATATCGAACCGCCAACTTTTCGGCATCCATCCGATATTTGCTCTTTCGATCGTTGGACAGACTGTAGGCATTGGCTTCGATCATGGTCATCCCTTCCCAGCTCACAGCACCGGAATCCCCAACCGAATTCGTACTCAGTTCATTTCCGGAGCAGGCACTAAGCAACAGTACAAGGCCGAACAGAATGCAAAGGTTATATCGTATCTTCATAGTTCGATTCCCAAAAGGGTTTTTATTTCATTTATAGTATATTAAAAATACCGGGACTTTTGTTCCAAGCCCCGATATCGCGGCGTCTCTCTGGGCTAATCAGAATCAGGGTACGTTGTGGTACACATTTGTGAATTGCAATAACTATTTGCTGGCTATCAGCTTATAAGTTCACTTGAATGCTAAGCGAAGGGCTAAAACCCGGCATGGTGCGCTTTTTGATATCATATTCTCCATCCACCCCCGACTGGTCGGGGCGCAGGCTCCAGTCGATGGTATTACGGCGGTCGAGCACGTTCGTCAAGTTAGCCCGAACCTTCAGATCCATAAAGCTCAGCTCAGGCTTGTAAATGAGCGAAAAGTCGAACTGGTGCACTGGGCTCATCTTATCATTTTCGGGAGTGTCAAAGGTATAACCTCCATACCAGGCATTGCTTTCAAAAAGCAGGTAGTTGTAGTAGGATTGCCGGAATCCCCACGTTCGTCCCCACACGCTCTGCCATTTGGCTACCGCCGTCAGCTCGGGCATTAAGTGCCAAAGTGAGCGAAGTTGCAGGCGGTGTGGCTCGCTCCAGGGTGGCGGCATCGTCCGGCCAAACTGCGTCTCCATATTCATTCGTGTAAAATTGTAGTCGTAGCCAAGCATCAGCTTTAGCCGTTGATTAACAGATTGCTGCACCTGCAGGCCAGCTCCAAGCGACTTGAGGGTTGTCTCCTCCGCAAAGGCAGCAAGATCAGAGCGATTAAGCCCAATACCTCCCAATAAGTTTTTGTACGAAACCCGGTATGCTGTTGGCTGCCACTTGTAAAACCATTCCACATTCACCGTTGTATTCTGGGCCGGCTCAAGATGAAATGATCCACTTAAATGCCACGCTTTAGGGATGTCGGAACTGCCGGTGTGCGACCAGAAGGTAAAGCTGGGCACCAGCGAGGTAGGGCCGGGGTTAGTCACTTCATACTGATTGATAAACTGCCGATAAAGTCCCCCTGAAAACCGCGCCGACCAGTAGCCAATATCAGAATCGGGGCGCTCGTATTGAATGCTACCCCTGGGTTCCGAATAAACAGTATTTGTAGAATGAGTGTAAGTGAGGCGATTGCCAAGCGTCACTTTCCAGTAATTGCCCGGCCGCCAGTGCCCATTCAGATAAGTGCTAAAATGGGTAGATTGCTGATCCGTTAGCGTCGGCAAATAAAAGAGGTCGCTGAAATTCACACGGGATTTCACATAATCCATTTCGACCCCCATCTCTAAACTGTAGTTGGGACTGATGCTGTAATTCGCATCAGAACGTAAGGTGAAGTGCTGGATACGGTTTTCATTTTGCTGACGTGGTAGCACGTTTCGGTCATCTGCAGAGGCAAATTGACTATAAACCGCATCGCCACTACTTAAAAGCTCTATTTGTGGATTTGAACTCGTGCCTATCACATATCGGTGCTGCAACTTATTGGCGCTATAACTCACTTGTGTGCTCCAATCCAGCCGCGGCGACACAAGCTGATTGTACGTTGCTTGCCCCATAATATTATTCCAACGATACCCATCACGCGCATACAGGTATTCCGGTGATTGGGTAACCGCAGCCTGGTTAAGCAAGCCGGTGTTAACCACGTTTTTGCCTACATAAAATGAGGTATTGATGGTTTCATACTTGTTGATGTTATACCGCGAAGCCAAGTGCAGATCGTAGAAACTCACATCAGCCTGTTGCTCCCGGGGGCGATACCGCGAGGCATCCATATCAGAATCGATCAGCCGATTGGCAACCAGCGGATCCAAATTATTCCACCTACTCAGCGTTTGATCCAGGATCGGATCTTTGAACGTATTCCAGTAGTTAAATCGAGCCGCACTCATCACTTTGAATTTGGGATCATCACCGGAATCGTCCAGTGGCAGTGCAAGATCACCTCGTATATTTACACTTAATGGGTCGGCCTGTACCATAGCCTGCGTTTGATCTACACTGTTGATATCGTGCTCCATGTTGATTAAACCGGCAATTTGACTACCTTCGTCCACGCCATAGCCTGCCTTGTACAATTTAATTCGGTTAATCGCATAGGGACTAAACGCACTAAACATCTGTCCAAAGCTGTGAGGGTTATACACCGGAACCCCATCCAACTTGATGCGATGCCCCCCCGACTGGCCGCCCTGTAGGTGCAGATCCGTGAGTGACAAGCCATATTTAACACCTGGGAAAAGAGTCAGGCTGCGAATAGCATCCTGCATTGAACCTGGCGTCTGCCATTGATTATCAGCAGCCACCGATTGTTCACCGTTATTGCGGTACGACAACTGCGGGGCATCTCCCTTTACTACAATAGGCCTAAAATCTACTGGCTTGGGATCAAGGGGAACCTTTTGGCGCACATTCTCTTGCGGCTCAATGGTTATCTTCTTCGACACCGATTCGTATCCAACATAGCTGAAAATTATTTTGTGGGTGCCAGACATCAACTTGTTAATCGCAAAGGTTCCACTCCTGCTCGTGCTGGTTCCGCCCGATGCATCAGCCAGCAAAATGGTGGCTCCAGGCAGCGGCTCACCGCTTCGGCTATCCACTACCTTACCACTGTAGGATCCATAGACGGGATTTTCGTTCACGTTCTCCACGATCACAATTGTTCCAGAGGAAAGGATGACAAAATCCAGGCGGGTGTCGTCCAACACGCTATGCAACACTTCTGCAATGGGCTGGTCTTGTACACGGTCGTAAACGGTAATCCCGGCTACCAATTGGGGATCATAAACCAGATCAATATTGGCTTGCTGCGCCACCTTTTCCAGCACCTGTTGCAGGGGCGCCCCTCTGAAATTAAATGAATAAAGCTCAGATTTCTGATCCTGGGCGTACGCCGGCATTGTGATGCCACCACATAAAAACAACAGGCAAAATACCGTGAGCACGCACCGTTTTTTCATATCAGCGCAGAGATTAATTTTTATTTGCACATCTTCGGGTTATCAGTGAAGAAAAGCACATTATTTATACACTCTATACCCATTCGCTGTGGGCGCAAAGCGAAGACCTTTGACGCGGCAAATGTCTTTCAAAATAGACGCAACATCCTTGGGATTATTATAGTAGGTCGTCAACGTTTCGCCAGCCATATCAGAAGCTTCCAAAGTAATCCTCGTATCGAACCTGCGCTCAAGTTCCTGAAAGATAACCGCCAGCGTTTGCTGATCGAAAATAAGCTTACCTTCACGCCAGCCCGAAATTTTGTCCAGTGCAATTGGTTTGGGATCGCTGGGCTGTTCCATTGCTTGGGTCCACCGACTGGTCTCACCCGGCATCAAGTACACTGCCTGATTTTGCTTCCCGTTTGGATAAAATGCTACGCTTCCTTCTGCTACAGATACAGTTGTCTCAACATCAGGATTGGCGCTCCAGGACTGGACATTAAACTCGGTACCTGTGACTTCCACCTTGGTTCCTTGCGCCGAAACCACAAATGGCTCCTCAGACTCCTGAACGGCAAAATAGGCCTCCCCATCCAAACTAACTGACCGATTAGTTATGTCAAATAACCATCCATACTGCAGCTCACTTCCACTATTCAGTTCTACCGTTGATCCATCCGGCAGCGTTGCGGTAGTTAACTCCCCATGTGGGGCCGTTACCGTTCTGGGGATAAACAGGATTCCGGCCCCGAACATGAGAAGAATTACAGCGGCAGCAGCCAGCCACCTCCAACTATTAGACATGCCAGTGTCGGCGCCAATCTGCTCGTGGACATTTGATAATGCTTGCTCCACTTCATCGTCAGGAACTTCCGGCTCAACGGCGCCGGCCGACTTGCTTTCCTGCCAAAGTTCACGCACTTCTTCCTGTTCTTCGGCAGGGAACTCATCAAAAACTTTTTCTGCATCAAACTTAGAATTTTTCATAACACTAGGTACTCTTTGCTTGGTCTTTATATTCACCAGAGCGACTTCGCAAGGTATCCAGCGCAGCCACAATGTGATTGTTCACCGTATTGGCAGAAATATCCATGACTTCGGCAATTTCATCATGATCCAGCCCTTCGAACCGGCTAAGCTCAAAGGCCTCGCGCTGCCGCTTCGGCAACTCCTTGATCCACTGGCTCAACAGCTCTGATCGATCGTCTGTCTCCGCAGACTGTTTGCTTCCATTTTTGGCCTCTAAGCCATATTCCTTCAGCGGATCGAGACCCACTGTCTCTTTTGAATGATCTCGAATATAATTCAGCGAACGATTCCGCACTGTTTGGTACAAATACGCTTTTACCGATCGTTGGGGATCCAGGGTTTGTCGTTTTTTCCACAACCCGACAAAGCTCTCCTGCACAATATCCGACGCAGTGGCTTTGCTTTTCACGTACTTACAGGCAAAACGGACAAGCTGGGCATAGAAATGTCGGAATAGGCGATCGAACGCCTTTTGATCCGACTCCGAGATCTTTCGAACCCAGTTACGTATTTGTTTTGATGAAATATTGCCCATAAGCCTGTTAGTAATACACCCTCATCTAAGCGGGTAACTACTTGCTCACTGAATTATTTTCTTATAAAACCGATTGCTATTATTGTTAAACGTTTTGATATCAAACAGTAAGACTTTTGCGGCTTCGTTCATCCAACTTAATAAATATGCACCAGTTATAAGACCTCGGTACCATTGGGTAATCAATATAACAACATAGCAATTTTGTTTTTCAGCCGATCGGCCAAAGCCGAAGCAAAGCAAAAACAGTTTAGCCGAAAGAATGATATCACCCAGAATACCCAGCTTGCAAGCTCGCTGATTAGTCACACCTTCAGTCAAATCAAAAAAACGGATCTCCCGTATTTCCACATCGATGAAACCAGGCAGATAGGCACCAGTTTTGGTGAACGCTTTGCCAATGCATTTCAATATATTTTTGATCACGGATTCGACTACGTAATCTCGGTAGGCAACGACATTCCACAACTCCGAGCTCATCATATTAGACAGGCAGCTCAAAAGCTCCGTTCAGATGATGCCGACATGGTGTTTGGTCCCGATGCTGATGGCGGCACTTGGCTGATGGGCTACAGCAAAGAGAAATTTAACGCCAACCGTTTTCGACAGCTTCCCTGGAATTCTGATTATCTGCTGGACACCATTTTGGAGCAGTCCGGCAACATTGCGACCATAGCACTACTGGAAACGCTCTTCGATATCGATGATCCAGGTGCACTGCAGGTTTTTACGGAAAGCCGTTTTATCGACCAGACATTACTAAAGCTGATTCGAAAACTGCTAGCCATATTGTCCGGCGCGTTCTACAAACAAACATTTACGCAGTTTGCTTCTTTCCAAACGTCCTCCTTTCGTCTTCACTTACTGCGCGGCCCACCCCTTTGTTGACCTCTTATTCCAGAGCAAAACTACTTCGTGAAGATCATTCTACTGAAATTTGTGAAGTAGGCAATCATCCCCCTATCCCCCTTCGAAGGGGAAGGGCTCGGTAAGCTTATCGAGATCAGGGGATGACCTTAATCGCTAAACAAAGCCTCAGCAATCTTACTATTTGATACATGAAGAAACTATTTCTTACTCTGATCGGACTCTTTCTGGCCGCACCGCTATGGGCACAGTCCAGTCTCGAAGTTTCCGTCGTTAATAAAAAGAGTGGAGACCCTGTTGGTAGTATCTCTATCATCCTGGAAAACCAGAGCATTGGCTACCAGCAAAGCCAACAGACTAATCAGCAGGGCAAAGCTTTTTTTACAGGGCTTTCTACGAGTGGCTCGTACAATGCCTCGATCGTGGACAGCAAACAGTACTACCCTCTCACGGCTTCTGATCTTGTTTTTAGATCCAATAATGAGAAAAGTATTACAATGGCGCTATCCCCCAAAACAACCCAGCAGCTCGATGAGATTACCGTGGAGAGCAACAACTCCATCGCACGCATCAACACCATTGATGCGGAGGTGTCGGCAGAACTACAGGAGCAGGATTTGGAAAACATTCCCATCGAGGGACGCGATATCACCAACTCGCTGCACCGGTTGCCCAATGTCACCAAGTCTACCGGATTTTATCCCGAGGCCCCCAACGTGACCATCAACGGAGCCAACTCGCTGTACACCAGCTACCTGATCGATGGCATGGACAACAACGAGCGCTTCCTGGGCGGCATCCGGTTTCGTATTCCCACCGGATTTACCAAAAACGTAACCGTCCTGGCCAACAACTACTCAGCCGAATACGGACAAACCAGCAATGGCTTATTCAACTACACGACCAAATCCGGCGACAACGAATTCAGCGGCGAAGGATATTACAACGTGCGTCCCGGTCCGGTGATCGATGCCTCCTCACCGTTCAATCAAACAGATCTATCCGGCAATGCGGTTGGGGATGGATTTCAGCGTCACCAGTTTGGAGTAGGATTGGGCGGCCCCATCAAAAAGGATAAAACCTTTTTTTACCTTAATGCCGAGCAGACCCTCAGCGTGAAAGATAACCTGCTGAACGTGCCGGAGCTGGGTGTCAACACCACCGTTCAGGGACAGAATAACTACACGCTGTTATCCGGCAAGATCGACCATAACTGGACCGACAATTTCCGCACCACTCTTCGGCTGCACAAGGGACTGGTGAGCATCGACCGACAGGGCGGAGGGCTCAGCGGCGGCAATACGTTCCCTGAAGCAGCCAACGAACAGCAACGTGATTCTTTCACCGCGGCGCTTCAAACTACCTACAACGGTCGCGGTTTTACCTCCGAAACCAACTACCAGTATGCTAATTTCGACTGGATTTACACTCAGCCCAATACCACGGGCGCGCCTTCAGTGCGGGTCCGCGATCCGCAGGGACAAACCATTGCCATATTAGGCGAATCGTTCGGCAATTTTGATATCGTAGAACGCATCCACCAAGTGCAGCAGAAATTCACCTTTTATCGCGGAGATCACACCATCAAAGTCGGCGGCGGAGTGCTTGGCTCCCTTCATCACGATACACGTGGCGGCAATGGGCAGGGACTTTACACCGTACAGCTAAACAGCCAGCAACTCAATAATCTACAGTCACAAGATTATGGTCGCGACCTGTCTTATCGAGATATTCCTTCTGATGTGGAAGTGATCTCCAACCAGGTTGAGCTGCATCCCAATACTTTTGACGGTAACCAAATGATCTACAGCTTCTATATTGAGGATCTCTACTCTGTAACCAACCGGCTCAACCTGACCGCGGGACTGCGTTACGACTACGATAATCTCTCAAAAGGCGGTGCCGACCAAGGCGACCTCAACAACCTTGCCCCACGCTTCAACGCTAACTACCGTCTGACTGATAAGAGCACCCTCCGCGCTGGATACGGTTTATTTTATGATCGCATTCCCTACACCATCTACAGCGACGCTCTGGCCGGCAGCTCCAATGCTCCCGATTTCAAAGAGCAGCTTCGCCTGCTCAAACAGCAGGGCTACTTGCCAGGGGATACCGATATTGACCAAATCACTTACGATGGCAATGCCTCTGCTTTTGAAAGCGACGTCGATTATCTGCAGGGATCAACCGCCGACGATTTTGCAGATGCTGACGGCTACGCCTTTAGCAACCAGAAAACGATCCTCAACCCCAATGGCCTTGACAATCCTTACGCGCACCATTTCACGCTGGGATATCAGAACCAAGTCCGCAATGACATGCTCTTTTATGTGGATCTGATTCACAAGCGCGGTTACAACAAGTTTCGGCTAGTGGATGTGAATACACCGGCCCCATATGAGGTGGATAATCCAAATGCTGATGCCTCCGACGTGCGTTCAATGCAGCAAGCCGATGCCACCCGACGGGTACCAATCCACTATGATGAGCAAGGAAACCCCTATGCGTTGAGCAGCACCGACACACTGCGCAATGTAGCTCGACGCATCACCATGACCCAGACCGGGGGCGAATCGCGCTACTGGGCAGCTAATTTTAACTTACTCAAAAGTCGCGGTCAGGATGATTACAGCTACCGAATTAGCTACACGCTGTCGAGCCTGCGCAACAATACTGAGGATATCAATTTTGAGGCCGAGGACGCTAACGACTTTTCGGATGAATGGGGACCTTCGATTAACGACCGTCGACATGTAATCAGTGCGATAGGCACATACTATCCTATTCAAAAGCTGGGCATTACGCTAACTTCGATCATCCAGAGCGGACAACCGGTCAACCGAATCCCTGATGCAACCCAGTATGGCGGCACCACTGACTTGAATGGGGATGGTAGCAGTCGCGCCGTGCAGTACACCGGCAAGACCGATCGCGCGCCGGGTGCCACCCGCAACGATAAACGCCTGCCGTGGGCCTATACGTTTGATCTGAGCCTGCAATACAGCCTATCTTCGTTTGGTAACAATCTGCAAGTCCGCGCCGATGTTTTTAATCTGCTAAACACAACCAATTACAGCGGATATACTAGTAACGCTACAGCTAGTAACCAGGTTCAGGTGGGACTTGTTGACCAGGAGGAGTTCGTCTATCGCAACGCGGCCCCGCCGCGGCAGTGTCAGTTTAGTTTGAGTTATCGATTTTAATTTGGGCTAACCGCAGAGGTCCGCGGAGGAACCCAAAGAGTATTTTTTGAGGGTAAAGTCTGGAGACTTCAGCCAATTATTCAATTTCAATCAAAAATAAATTCGCCGCTTTCAGAATTCTCCAGACTTCTGAAAGCTAAAGGTAAGAGATAAAAATATCGGAATTTAAAATCCTCCTTAATCCCCCTTCCGAAGGGGGGACTAGAAAAGTGTCATCCTGAGCCTGCCTTAGCCGAAGCGAACTTGGCTTCGCGCAGGCAGGCCTGTTTCAGGATCTACCAGCAATAGATTTTGTATCTTAGCGCAATTTGCGGTTGTTAACAACACAATATGAAAACATTTTTAAAGTATTTACTGATATATATCTTTCTGATTTCCTGCAGCAGCTCATCCAAGCAGCAGGATGAGCTTACAGATCTCGACTGGGAACAAATCACCCAGCGGGCGAAGGGTCAGACCGTCAACATGATGATGTGGCAGGGCGATCCCAACGTAAACAGCTATATGCAGAACTATGTGGCGCCGGCGGTGCAAAAGCAGTACGGTGTGGATCTGAAGATCGCCAGCGGCCAGGGCAACACCATTGTCTCCATCCTGATGAGCGAGCTCGAAGCCGGAAAGTCGGAGAGCGAACTTGATCTCGTTTGGATCAACGGGGAAACCTTTTATCAACTTCGGGAAATCGATGCCCTCTATGGACCTTTCGTCTCCAAACTCCCTAATTCGAAATATCTAGACCTCGACAATCCCTTTATTAAATATGATTTCCAGCAACCCATCAACGGCTACGAAGTACCGTGGGGCAACGTGCAGTTTGCAATGATCTACGATTCGGCTCGCGTGCAGGATCCCCCACAAAACCGACAGCAGCTCACCGAGTACGTTAAAGCGCATCCCGGCAGCTTTACCATTCCCAACGACTTTACGGGGATGACCTTCCTCAAATCACTGCTCATCGATTTCGCCGGTCCCAGTACGCTGGACGGAGAATTCGATAAAGAAACGTATCAACAATATTCAACCCAACTCTGGGAGTACCTCAACCGTATCAAACCGTACTTTTGGAAAGAGGGTAAAACCTTTCCCTCGTCGGTCTCCGCCATGCATCAGCTCTTTGTAAATGGTGAGATCAAACTTACCATGAGCAACAACGACGCCGAGGTTGACAACAAGATGCTGGAAGGCCTGTTTCCCGAAACCGCCCGCGCCTACCTACTGCAGCCCGGCACCATTCAGAACTCACACTATGTGGGCATTCCGGTCAAAAGTACACACAAAGCCAGCGCCATGGTGGTCAGTAATTTCTTAATTTCTCTCAAGGCGCAATACCGAAAGGCACGCCCTGATGTCTGGGGCGACGGCACCGTACTGGCCAGGGAGAAACTACCCGATAATTGGCAATCCAAATTTAATGATATTCCTAGACAGCGCTATGCACCGTCCCAAGATTCGCTACAAAAATATGCGCTGCGAGAGCTTGCGCCCAAATACATGAGTCGACTCTATGAGGATTTCCGAACAGAAGTTATTCAACAATAAGGCCGAGGGCATCGGCATTCTGCTATTTCTCGTGCTGGCCGTCCTGCCACTGGTACTGGGGATTATCTATGCCTTGCTGTACAGCCTGGGGGTTATTGGGCTGGTCAGCGATGGCTTTACATTTGCCTACTGGCAGCGCGCCTTGTCGGATGCTGAGTTTTGGCTGTCGATCGGCTACACTTTTTATATTGCGCTGGCCACTATTGGACTGACGATTATTCTGAGCTTATTCCTCTCGCTCTATTTTCGGAAAGAACTGCGCCACGGACTACCGGGCTTTGCCATCTACGTGCCTTTGGCCTTTCCAGCAATCGTCGTAGCCTTTCTATTTTTTCAACTACTCTCCCAATCCGGATTATTCGCGCGCATAGCTTTCCAGCTGAGACTGATTGCCGACTCTTCTGTCTTTCCTGAGCTCGTTAATGATCCATTCGGCATCGGGATTATCGGGGCGCACACCTTTATGGCCACGCCCTTTTTTACACTCTATTTCATGAATCTTTACAGGCAGGCCAACTTGAAAGAATTCCGCCAGGTGGCCGAATCACTAGGAGCTTCCGCCTTCGAACAGCTTCGCCGCATTGTAGTACCCGTGCTATTGAAACGCGCTTTCCCCACGCTCACGCTCTACACTATTTTTGTGATGGGATCGTATGAAATTCCCCTGATCCTGGGCCGTCAGACTCCACAGATGATGTCGGTACTGGTGATTCGCAAGCTTCGGCGCTTTAGTCTATCCACCATTCCTGAAGCATACATTACCGCGATCGTATTTATCGCGATTATCATAGCGCTGCTCACCGTTCTTTTTAAATCTAAAAACTTCAGCTATGATCTCGACCGGTAGAGCTCGTACATTCTGGGTCAAAGTACTGATCATTACCCTGCTGTTTCCGGTAGCCTACCTGCTGATGCTCTCCCTGGCTACGCAATGGATTTTTCCAAGTGTACTACCCGCATCATTGACACTAGATCGATGGTCTACATTACTTGGCGCCAGTAATTTATTTGGGAGCTTGCTCCTTTCACTGGGCATTGCTCTCAGCGTGGCCACGATTTCTACTTTTGCCGGTTTCTTCAGCAGTAAGCACCTAGCCTATCATCCCCAACGCAGCCTATGGATACGTTTATCCTATTTTCCCTTTGTGCTGTCACCGGTAATCTATGCCGCCGTATTATATTTCTATTTTATCAAGCTGGACCTGGCCGGGAGTTTTGTCGGCGTCATCCTGGGACAGTTGCTGATCGCCTATCCCTACAGCGTAATTTTGTTTAGCGGATTCTGGAGCGAGCGTATTCAGCAGATTGAAAAACTGACCCAGACACTTGGCGGCAGCCGCTGGCAAATATACCGACGTGTGCTACTGCCGATGGCGCAGGGTTTGCTGCTGGTCTGCTTTTTTCAGACGTTCCTAATCTCGTGGTTTGAGTATGGCCTCACGACCATCATTGGCGTGGGTAAAGTGCAGACACTGACACTCAAAGTATTTCAGTACATTAACGAAGCCAACTTCTACAATGCGGCACTGGCCAGCTCGTTGCTCGTGCTGCCGCCCATTATTCTGCTCTTTTTTAACAGGAAATACCTCTTTCGACAACGATGGTAACGCCGCTGAAAGCCGAACATATTTCGAAATCCTATGGTAGTGAGCAGGTGCTTGATGATCTGCACCTCCAGCTCTATTCTGGGGAAACGCTGAGTATCCTTGGGCGTTCGGGCTGTGGTAAGACAACCTTGCTGAAGATTCTGGCGGGATTGGAACCGGCTGATCAAGGTAAAGTGCTGGTTAACGACATAGATATTCAGTCGCTGTCCCCTCAGGCACGAGAAGTGGTGTATCTGTACCAAGAGGCATTGCTATTTCCACATCTCAATGTTTTTGAAAATATTGCTTTTGGGTTGCGGTTGCGAAATCGATCAGAAGAAGAAATTAAGGAGCACACCCTGACAATGATTGATCGGCTGGGACTTAATGGAATGAATGAAAAGATGCCGCATCAGCTATCCGGGGGACAGCAACAGCGCGTCTCATTTGGACGTGCCCTCATTACCAATCCCAGCGTACTACTGCTGGACGAACCCTTTGGTAGCCTCGATGCCGATACGCGAAGCAATATGCAGCAGTTTTTTAAGAATATAGCCAAGCAGTTTGATATTACCGCGATCTTTGTGACCCATAATGTGAAAGAAGCAATGCTGATGGGCAATCGCATCGCAACTTTGGCAAATGGCTCATTATCTGTTTTTGATTCGATTGATGCCTTTATTAATTCAAGTAACAACGTAGTGCAGGAAGAGATTGCTTTCTGGGAATCGGTTCAAGCGCGTAGATCAAATTAAATTCAAAGCTGTTAGGTTCTGCAAATGTTAAGTTAACGCTGTTAGGTTCTGGCGGACACTAATTTTTGAATTAATGTATTCACAGCATGGGACGGCAAAAAGCTAAACAAAATACCAACTAATCAATTAGTTAATATTTTATGCAGTCAGTCGCCGTTATTTTGGGAAGTGCTTTCGGGGATCAAATACCACAAGAGTTAGATATGCAGCCTATTGACGTGGATACCCGGTGGGGTACACAAACAATTTATTCGGGCACTGCCCAAAGCGGTCGTAACATGTATGCCCTTATCCGTCACGGTTCGCCCCACCAGCTGCTACCACATCAGATCAATTACCGAGCACAAGCTGCTGCGCTGAAAGCTGTTGGTTGTGGCGCACTGGTAATTAACAGCTCCGTGGGTGTGCTGGATGGGGAGATCCCGCTATACGAACCCTTGCTACTAACCGATCAGTTAATGTCAGAAAATCGACTTCCTGACGGCTCTACCTGCAGCATGTTCACAGAACCCGAGGAAGGGCAGGGGCACCTGGTACTTAACGAAGGCCTTTTTTCGGAAGCCCTTGCCAATCAACTAAAGCAGCTGCATGGTGATAATATTTATCAACGTGACCAAGAGACAGTTTTTGTTTATGCGGGTGGACCGCGTAGCAAGACGGCGGCCGAAAATCGCATGTGGGCACAGCTTGGGGGACACGTCAACTCCATGACCGTAGCGCCGGAGGTGGTGCTGGCCAATGAATTGGAAATTCCTGTAGCGGGACTAGTGGTGGGGCACAAATATTCACTCCCGGAACTTGATAATCCGCCGGAAGAAGAAATACAGGAATCGCTGGTAAACGCCCGCGCAGCCACAAAAGAAATACTGATTGATTTTCTGCAACAGGGTTCACCTGTGGAATTTGCTAACCACATCTATCGCTACTGATATGATCTCGGAGCAGCATATTTTTGATATTATCCAACGCCATCTCCCTGCCTTTAAAGCCTCTGGTGAACTGGAGAGGATTTCAGACGGTAACCTCAACCACGTGTGGCGACTAAGAGGAAAAGAAAAGAATCTCATTATTAAATGGGCCCCGCCGCATATTGCTGCAAATCCCGAGGTGCCTCTGAGTCCCAAGCGAATACATTTCGAAGCAAAAGCACTCCATCTTTTTGAGAGAGACAACATGCTGAGCTTACTTGCTTCGGATAACGTGCGCCCTCCAGAGCTTTTACATTTTGAGGAAGAAGCTGATCTGCTCATCATGGAGGATATGGGATCCCAACCTTCCATCGCTGAATGGATTATAAATGGTGGGGATGGAAAAGTGGGCACTCGGCTGGGCCGCTTTATTGGCAAACTGCATAACTGTACGCTTAATACCCCCGCACTTCAGCAGCAATTCAACAATCATGATATACAGCAAACGCGTCTAAACGTGCAGTATAGCCCGGCGGCCGATTACCTGTGGAAAACCGGGCTCCGTGATGTGGACTCCAACCTCGTCTCAGAAAAAACGAAAGCGCTGGGACAAGAACTGCTGGAGCCGGGCAGGTGCTTGGTGATGGGCGATTTGTGGCCGCCTTCGGTGCTGGTAGATTCCGGCAAATTGTGGTTGATTGACTGGGAGTTTGCACACTATGGGCGACCGCTGCAGGATATTGGACATTTTGCGGCGCACTGCTGGATGCAGTCTCATATGGCCTCGTCCCGTGAGCAGTCGGAGTCATTTAAAAAGTTGTGGAATAGGTTTTGGACGGCGTACCGCCAAACACTGGATGAGGACTGTGATAACCTTTTGAGCGATGACGAAACTGAGTTGATGGCTATCCATGCGGGAGCGGAAATTCTAGTGCGGGCGGCGGGACCGTTTAAGGAGGGATACGTGTACGGATCATTGACCGCGGAAGATAAGGCTGTACGTGAGGCTGGCCAGCAAGCTGTCCAATTAATTCTGGACGGTAACTTTTCTAAGCTCTGGGTATGGTAACGAACAGCTACTGGTCTATCAGATAGGCAAGTTTATAACTGATTCTCATTGTAAAGGTAAGAAAGTGCATTTCTCTGTTAAATTCTGTTAATTGACAATAACCAGTTCATAAAAAATGGGGGCTATGATGAAGAAGCTACTTTTTCCTTTGGTACTCTGTCTAATTGTAATCTCAACCTCATTTGGACAAAGCAACCGTAACGATTATAAGAAGATTGACTACATCAAGGTTAATCAAGATCATCTTGAGCGATTTGTTCGCTTGGCAGAAAATGAGCTTAAACCCAAGATCAGCTCGCTGATTGAGTCGGGAGATTTTATTTGCTGGAGCCTGTACAAGGTACAATATCCCGGGGGTGAAAAAAGTGGTTACAATTTTGTGAGCGTTGTCACGGCCAACTCTATGGACTCTTTTGGTAATCAGTTTGCCCAAATTACCAGTCTGGAATACCTGCCCGGCGACATGGGCACCAACGGGCAAGAACATTTTTCCAGCATATCATCGGTCATTAAATCCGAAATCTGGAAGGTGGAAAATAATATTGAGGCAGACACTCTGTCAGAACCCAGCAAGTTCATGACTATGGATTACATGAAGGTAGCACCTGCCAAAAGTCCAGACTACCTGATGCTGGAAGATGAAATAGCTAAACCCATGCATATTGAGCGTATTCAAAAGAACCGGATGGATGATTGGGAGGTTTATGCGCTGCTTTTACCAGGTGGTATAAACTATGAATACAATTATGCCACTGGGAATCATTTTGAGAAGCTTAGCCATGTTGAATTTGGATTTAACGACGAAATCATAAAACAGGCTATTGGTGAAAACAGCAATATTCCGGAACTGTTTGATACAATTTACAGCACACGAGATCTTGTAAAAAGTGAGCTCTGGCAGCTAATTGACCATGTTCAATAGACCGCTGTTGAATCCACTTTTCTCATGCGTAAGGCGGTGCCGTCAGATTTAATATCTGTCACCTTAAATTTTGCACCGCCGAGGCTGAGAGTAGGATTTTGATATAAGAAATAAGATGTGCGGTTATCAAGGGTACGGTTATCTACCTTATTGACAGCTAAAAATCCTACGGAAGGCTCACCAAATATTCCGTTTAGGTTACGATCAATTAGCGTAAATGTGTACGAATCGCCTTCATAGTTCCACTTTCCTGTGCTGTGGTTTAACCGCTCAATGCCAACAATTGTAATATAGGGATATTCATTCGTCCAATGAGCGGGACGCTGTTGCAGCTGCTCTATTTTCTGCTGCTCCAATTCACTCCACCCGATCATGTGATTCGCACCTTCTTTTTTATCATTTGGGATCTTCTGAACAAGGCTAGAGGATGACTGTCGGCGTGGCCCACCGTCATCGGTAAAATTGAGATTGCGGTTCTTATCCAAATAAATAGTCGGGCTCGAAGACATTGGATTCACAAACAGCGCCAGCACTTTCTCAGAAGCTGGTTCTGATGGGGGACCCCTAAATGTTATTCGCGCATACGCCTTGGTATCTGCTAATTTGAGCTGCGGCAACACTGCTAATTGACGTTTATCTTGATCAAGATAACTCCAGGGTAGTAGTACAGCCATTCCGCCCCCATTATATGGGTTGGGGATTCGCTGTGTAAGCTCAACCGTAATCCCAGAACCTCCAGACCCAAATACAGGCTCATAATCTAACTGGTAGGTGGTCCATCCCATACCGAACAAGGCCGTCACCAGCATCAGAACCAGACCAGTCATCAGCGAAATTCTCGTTTCCTGTCGGTCTGAAGCAGCAGACAGTCTTCGTATCCGCTTTGTCAGCTGGTGTTCAGCCGCCTTGATACCGGCAACTGCGGACAACCACAAACGTTGTGCGCAATTTTTCTTTACCCAGAGCAACGTATCAGCGTAGTGATAGTAATGCTGCTGATAACCAACTGACTGTTCATCGCAGATGAACTCCCGCTCTTCCTGCAAAACTTTGATCAGCCACCAAGCCAACGGCTGGATAAACAAAACAGATAGTGCTAAGTACTGTATTAATCCCGCCAGATAATCGCGCCGTTTGATATGGATAAGTTCGTGAGTCAGCAGTGCTCTAATTTGCGAATCTTCCAGGTCAGCCACCAAATGCGACGGAATCCAGATAGACGGACGAAAAATGCCTACTACTGAAGGCGTAGTTGTTTCATCCGACCTAAGCAATTGAAACGATTGCGTAATACTCAATTCGTCTGAAAGCTCCATGCCAATCTGTTGCCACCGTGTGGCTTCTAATGGTGCAAAATGTCTGTTTTTTCGGATGATCAGCACAATGCCTCCCAACTGGTAACCAATCAGCAGGATACAGCCAATGAGCCAGGTTCCACCCAGGTAGGGATATAGCCACGTGATTTCCAGCTCAGATATTTCACCAATTGTACTTTCACCAGCACCTGCCGCACCTTGGCTTTCGCGCACCATTCCCTTATTCGTGCTACTTCCAACTGTTTGGAGATCTGAGCCTGACGATTTCGAAGCTGGTGTTGATACTGTTACTTCTGATTTTTCTTTTTGACCAATTGTTTCCGGGGAAGAGACCGGAGCCGGCTTTTCAACCCACAGCGCAATGGGTAGTAACAGTAACACCACTAATGACGATTGTGCAATCCGATATCGCAAAGTAGCATTTTTGACAATCTTCAGTACCAATCCCACTACCCCCATAAACAGACCACCGAGCCACAAAAAATGTATGGCTGTCCATCCGATTTTATGGAATGGAATATGTGTAAAGAAGTCAATCACGGTGGTATTGCTATGTATCCTTACTTTGATCTTTCAATTTGTCCATCAGTTGATTGAGTTCCTCCCAATCACTTTTGTCTAGTTCTTTCGATGAAATCGCTTGCTGTAAAAGCTGACTCATTGAGCCGTCAAATGCTGTATCCATGAGTCGATCCAGCAGGTTCTGTTGCACATTTTCTTTTTCTATAGCAGCCTCGTAGCGATGGGCGCGACCCTCTTTTTCGCGACTCACCAGCTGCTTGTCGTGCATAATCTGCATCAATTTTAACACGGTGGTGTAACCCTGCTCTTGGCCTAGCGCATCGCGCACTTCGTGCACTGTTGAGGGACCGTGTTTCCATAACACGTTTAGTATCGCCAGCTCAGAATCCGTTGGTGTAAATTTTTCTGCTGCCATCAATTACCTCCATTAAGTACGAATTATTTCGTTTTTAAGTAACAAAAGTTGCTTCAAAACCCCAAGAAGCTCAAAAAACTTGATTGAAACGAAACATTTCGTATTTTAATTACGAACTAATTCGTAATTAACGCTGGCCTCTTTATGTCTTTCATGGTTCGATTGGTATCTAAGTTTGTGATTCCCAGTTACCTACTACTATTTATTTGTCCTGGCGCTTTTGGGCAATCCGAATCACCAAACTCCGACAACAAATCCCATTCCGTAAGCTCCACGCCTTCGGAAATATCGGTAGATGGATCGCTTTCAGAGTCGGCCTGGCACAACGCTGAAACCATTAGCCTAGACTATGAAATTTATCCTGAGTTAAATGGCAAACCCGCGGTGCAGACGCAATCTTTTGTGACCTACGACCAGCAAAACCTTTATGTGGCCTTCCGGGCGCAAACACCAAATCCAGATGACATTCGAGCTCATTTTATGGATCGCGACCAGACCGAAAAAATGCGTCGTGATGATCATGTCGGCTTCACCATTGATCCATTCGATACTGGCCAGTGGGCTTATCGTTTTCGGATCAATGCGCTCGGCATACAGGCTGATGCCACCTATAATGACCAGACCGGGCGGGCCGACTATTCCTGGGATACCATCTGGGAATCAGAAGGGAAACAAACACCAGAGGGATATGTTGTTGAAGTACGTATTCCTTTTAATTCCATCTCAATGCCGTCCGACTCGGTTCAGAACTGGCGCTTCCGGGTTTACCGCTCCCACCCCCGAAATGTACGTCACGAAATGATCAGCCATCGGTTAAATATCGACCAGCAATCCGAGCTTGGTCAATTTCATACGCTTACAGGATTCCAAAATCCCTCGAGTGGGCTCAATCTGGAGCTCAATCCTACGCTAACAGCCAACCGTACCGACCAGCAATCCGCAAGCGGCAGCAGGTTGGAAAATGGCTCAGTGTCGATAGATCCAGGCTTTAACCTCAACTGGGGCATCAAACCCAATATGAACCTGGCCGCTACGGTCAATCCTGACTTTTCCCAGATTGAAGCCGATGCCCTGCGCTTTCGTCAAAATGAGCGGTTTGTGATTTCCTTCCCCGAAAAACGCCCCTTTTTCCTAGAGGGGTCCGAAATTTTTGACACACCGCTCAACGCCGTATTTACCCGTTCAATCATAGAGCCGGTGGGTGGACTCAAGTTTACCGGCAAGCAGCAAGGCCATACCTATGGAGCCATCGTCACGCGGGATCGCAAAAACCGCGTGCTTTTCCCGGCCAACGGCTCATCCGATCAGGCTATCCTCAGCGAGCCGACATACAGCCAAGTTTTTCGCTACCGCAATAGGCTAAACGAAACCACAACACTAGGAGTCATGGCCGAGGGACGTCAGGCACAGGACTCCCAGTATCGAAACTACGTAGCCGGTATTGATGGGTTCAAACAGCTCGGGCAGTCCAATACCGTTCGCTTCCAGTACCTGCGATCTCAAACCAAATATCCAACCGATATTTCTGATCAGTATAATCAGCCAGCAAGTACTTTCTTCGGCGACGCGCTTTCTATCAATTACAATCACAGCAGCGAGCAATGGCTGGCCAGCGCGGACTTCGAATCCCTGTCTTCTGATTTTAGAAATGATAATGGCTTTTTCCCGCGCGCCAATTATCGGTCCTATAATGCCTCACTTCGCAGAATCATCAGAGGGGGCAAAAGCAAATGGCTGAGCCGGCTGCAGTTTGGGCCTACCTACAGCCTTACCACGAGTCAATCAGGATTGGTGACCGACCAAACAATCGACTTTTCGGCTACCTATAATGGGCCATGGCAGAGCGAGGTATTTGCTTCTATCGACTGGAACAACATTCGATTCGAAGAACGGTTGTACAAAGGACTGCGCTCGCAACAGATTTTCTTTCGGACACAACTGGGAGGAATCCTCTCTAAATTTCGAATATACACGTCCTACGGCGAAGCAGTTGATTTTACCAATCAGCGCCAAACGTATGAACTGATTATTCATCCCAGCTTCAACCTTAATCTCGGTAAAAGCCTGAGCATCGAGCTGGATCCTAACTTTAAGCGCCTTTCCCACAATGGAAAACCGGTATTTTCAACCTACCTGCTCGGCACGCAGTTTGTCTATCATTTCAACAAAAAGCTGTTTCTGCGAGCCACTACACGGTACCGTTACGTTGATCGGAATCTGAGTACTTTCGAACAACCCAGTCAGTTCGAATATTCAAGCGAACAGGTTTACTACCAACTGCTATTCTTATATAAACTCAATCCACAGTCGAAGCTATTCCTGGGTTACTCGAGCGGATATGACAGCATCAACGAACGCCCGCTTTCGATTCAACGCCGCAGCGGCTTCTTGAAAGTGGGATACGCCTGGGTATTCTGACTATTCGAGTGTCCGTCCACAGCCACGGTAAGTTTCACCATCCACGGTAATGGTTACTTTGAATGGAAACTGGAAGCCGCTCATGCTGTCGGTGCAGAGCTCGTCCGAAATCTCAATCCTGAGTGAATGCGCTTCGGTTTGGGCCTCATACACAGTTTGTCCGGCGACTGTTTGTTTGGAATTTGGGACGGGCGTAAAAACCGTGTCTTGTCCATAGCTGCCCACATACCTGATTTGCTTGCCTTCGGTAATTTCCAGATGCCAGCCGGGCTCTTGGCCCAGCGCACGGAAATCAACCCCTCGGATGCGGGCGGCCTGCCACGACTTTTCTTTGGGACTAGTAGTGCAGGTCATAAATGGACCTGTGGGCTCTTGCAGGATCGCTTCGTTGCCCTTGCTCCAGTAAATATACCTGCTGCCCTGATACTTAGCCCCTGAGCCCGCAGGTACCGGGGAAACCTTAAGTGCGGTATCGGGCAGGAACAACCACGTGCTGTCGTTGGTGACGTGGGCGGTAAACTGCAGGGAATCACCACAATTATAAACGAATACGTCTTTAGTATTGATGGAAGAAAAGTCCGGTAGTGTAACCTGTTTCTGTTGCGACTTTTGGAGCTCAGACGGGCTTTCTTGCTCGGAAGCACATCCCAAAACCAACAACAAGGCAAATATAAGAAGCGCCGAAGATTTAAAATGGGCAACCATCACAATAAATCCTAATCAGAAACCCTTATCAAAAATAAAGTGGGGAACTCAAATGAGTTCCCCACTGGTTGTAACTGCAATTTAGCTAAATCCTAGCTGTTATCTACCGAAAATTTACCGGGCCCTATTAGCAGTATTACAAGAAAAGAGAGCAGATATATAAGCGGCAACTCCATGTCTCCGAACCAATCACCGCCCGGTAAGTGGACAAAAAAGACGGCGACGGCCATATTTATTGTTAAGATCAGAGAAGCCAGCCGGGTCCAGAATCCAACCAAAATGAGCAGGGCACAGATTCCCTCGGCAAAAGCAGCAAGAATCAAGGATGCCGCAGGGCCAATGCCAAGGGGATCCAAAAATTGAAAGTTGCCGCCGAAAACGCTCATCAACTTGCCCCAACCATGGCCGTAGAGCATAAAAAAGGCTATAAAAATTCGAAATACAGCTACTGACGTTTTTGTATCAACAAATTCACTTAATGTAGAAGACTTTAACCGTTGTAACATGTTACCCCGTGATTGATTTAGGATGAATAACAATAAAAAGACTTCAAGAGGAATAAATCCAGTCCATATCCCCTGAATCGATGTTAAAGGCTGCAAAAGCTATTTGAGTAAAAATATCACCGTAGAGAACACTACATAGATGATGGAACCCAATACAATTCCTTTTATCTATAGCCCAACCTATCAGTAATGACGCAGGTTTGTGCCTGATACCATCAGCCAGAAAAGAGTGACTAAATAGTTTCTATCACTTTCATTTCGAATAGCTCAACCCTTAAGACTGACTTCGGTAGCTTCCCAGCCCAGCATATTTGTCCACTGAAATCATCGATCTCCAAAAGATAATCGGCTGTTTAGGAACCTTTGCATGCCGGACCATCACCAAAGAGCAGGTATCCAAAAATAACCGCAAACAGGACATTAATCAGCGTCAGGCTCCACACCGTTGCCGCAAACGGGGTGCTCATGGATTCTTTTAGCAGGGTAATTGAAGCAACCATAAAGTTGAGAAAGTTACCGGCAGCGACGGGGCGGCTATAGATGCCACCGATGAGGTTGGCGCGTGCCATCCAGTTGAGAAACGCAAAGGCCAGATACAACCCGCCCAATAATTTCATCACAACAACTGCGACACCTTGCGAAGGCACATTGAAATAGCCCAGTATCTCCTGCGGGAAAAAGGAAATGGCGACGCCCAATATTCCCATAAACAAGGCACTGGCAATCATTAACAGTTTTGTCTTTTCTTTGTCAAACATAAGAGGGTCGTTTTTAAACGATCCAAATTTTGAAATGAGTGCGGAAAAAGATACAGGAATGTTACATACACAACAAGCTTGAAGTTCACCATTTGTATCATAACTTACGTACTCAATATTTGCTCATAAGAAGAATTACCTTTCATGTACGAGAACATTGAACCCAAAAGTTGTAATCCACCGGGTACACACCTGGAAACGATTTCTCATCCGGGAGAACAGGACCGCTCCATCGAAAAAGCAATCATCATGGAGCACCGCTTTGCATTCTTCTTCTGGATGAAGTGGTACAATCAGCTTCAGGAGAACCACAGGCTTCAACAGACTGCTCCCACCCTGGTTACTATTGACTGGCACCGCGATTTAGCTCCGGTTCCTGATGAACAAAAAGAAAAGCTGCAAAAGCTTGATCAGGAGAACCTGTCGGATGTAGCCAATTACGTTTGGGCACAGTTCGAACAAACCAATGACGGGCACATTTTATGTGCCGCCTGGTTAAATTTGATTGGAGATATCGTGTTGCTGCAAAATACCACCCAATACCAAGAGTCAAAGTTTACTGACAAAGACGGCAATACGCATTACATTTATGAAATTCAGAAGTACGAGCAATTCACGGACCTTATGCAACAACGGGATGATCGGAATATTATCTTCGATATCGATCTGGATTATTTTATCCATGGCAAGGGCAGCAGCCAATATTCTAAAAATTTTAGCCGGTATTCTGACGATGAGATCAAAGCAATTATCAACCATCGTAACCCGGTGTTTCAGCAGATGCTTCCCAACATCGACGGCATCACCATAGCCCAAGAGCCGGGCTACTGCGGCGGCATCAGAAACTCTTGTCATATCATGAATGTAGTACACTCCCAATTGTTTGATGATGAAGGCCGGTGGAAACACTTCGCTGGAAATGGCAATAGCTAACTCCTGTATATTTAATCCTGATTTGTGGCTATGACGGCGACCGATAGCAGTAAATTTTATGCCAACCTTCCTGTGGTTGAAGATTTCTTTAATGCCTCTGCGCATCACAATCACCATCCTTTACCCGAAGACTGGTATATTGCCGTCACTGATATTGAGAACTCGACCGCGGCCATCAATAACGATCGTTATAAGACCGTTAATATCCTGGGTGCATCCCCAATTGTGGGGATCCTGAATGTGGGTCAGCGCGATGAGATTCCCTACACTTTTGCCGGCGACGGATCGGCTTTTTGCATCCCGCCCAACTTACTAGATGGAGCCAAGCGCGTACTTGGCGGCGCCCGACAAATTGGAAAGGTAGAGTATGAGCTAGACCTACGGACTGCCATTTATCCTGTTTCATTGATTCGCCAGCAGGGCTACGATGTGCGCGTAGCTCGTTATCGGGCTACGGAATTTTACACACAGGCGATTTTTACAGGGGGCGGCATCAGCAGAGCCGAAGAATTACTCAAGGAGCACGGCTATGAAAAGTATGATGTGCAGGCCCTCAAGGATGCCGAAAATGTTGATTTCTCGGGCCTGGAGTGCCGCTGGCAGGAAGTAGAGCAACCCGACAAGGAAGTAATAACCCTGCTGGTGAAGAGTAATCCCTCAGCCGATCAGCCAGACCAAGTATACAACAGCGTCCTCCAAAAAATGCGTGAAATGTTTGGTTTCGACAATAAAACCAATCCCATTAACGTATCTGATCTGACGATGAACCTTTCGTTTGGCAAGCTAATGGGAGAGGCCAAGTTCCGCAACTTTGGCAAAAGCTGGTTCAAGCGGTTTGGCTATGTGCTGCAAGTGCAGCTGCAAACAATAATTGGAAAAGTGTTGATGGCCCTGAACTACGAGACTTCTGCCACCGACTGGTCGCTCTACAAACCCGATATGGCACGTAACTCCGATCACCGAAAATTTGACGATATGCTGCGTGTCGTTATCAGTGGCACCAAAAGCCAACGGCAAGAACTGGAGAACTTCCTGGACCAACAACACCAACGGGGTAATCTGGCATACGGCATCCATCTGGCCAATGCCGCGATGATCACCTGCATGGTCTTTCAGTACCATCGCGACCACGTGCATTTTGTTGACGGCAAGGGCGGTGGCTATGTCTCGGCTGCGAAAGGACTCAAAAAACGCTTGGAATCACTGGAGAAAAATTAACTTTATCTGGTGACTTTCATCTCGAACTCTTCAGTATAAATATAATATCTGAACTCAGATAGGTCGGCATTGCTGGCATTTGCAGCCGCTTTACAAATAGCTTCAACCGCCTACCCAGGGGGTTGCCACTCGGTCGTGGAGCCACTACTAAAATTTTGGAAGTATCATTGGCTAACCTCGCGATGGCTGCAAATATAAGTGTTGCAAACGCTGCGGTTATATTCCTCATAGTGACGGCTTCTTTAAGCGGATGAATAACCAAAGTACTAAAACAAATGATGAGCCACATGTTATTCTAGGGTTTAAGAGGCGATTATATTATTGCATGTACAAGCATTTTTTCAGATCAAGCTTTAGATGCTATGTTTTTCTACAAGGCAGAGCGGCTTTTTAATAAAAAATCCCCGACATCTCGAAATGCCGGGGACCTAGCATCTACTCAAAATTTATTGTGATTTTTTAATCACGATCAGTACGCTCGATAAAGCTTTCTACATCCTCATGAAATTTCTCGAGTGACGGCTTGTGGATGTACATCATGTGTCCCGCCTCGTAGTATTTCATGGAGATGTTCTTTTCCAGATCGGAAGGTATATTGAGATGGTCCATAGTATATTCGGCTCCCATAAACGGGGTGGCCAAATCGTAATATCCATTCAGGACCAGCACTTCCAGGTTGGGATTCTTTATCATGGCCTCGGAAAGATCCGGCGCTGTTGTAGGACTGGTGGGGAACCAACCGCCACCGTGCTCCCAATCCCAATCAAAACCTTCCATACTACCGGCCGAAATGTTGTACTGCTTGTCCTGGCCGAACTCGAGTTCACTGTGAAGGTAGTTCAAAAACATGCTGGTGTACGCTGGACCAATGGCCGAGCTCTGTGGGTCATAAAACGCTCTCTGAGAGAGGTTATCCATGCTGTACCCTTTATAACGAGAATCCAACCGGCCAACGGTTTTACCTTCTTCGCGCAGCAGCTCTTTGGTAAACTCTGACTGGGTAACACGCATGTTGGCCTTATCCAGGTAGTCGGTGCTTAACCCGGTAAATTCAGACAGCTTGTTGATGATTTGTGTCCTTCGGCTTTCCGACAGTTCGTCGCCTTTCATAAGGGCCGAAGCATACTCGTTTGAGGCAAACTGACGAACCCGCTGGACAAATGCCTCAAGGTTTTTGGGCTTATTATCGAGCTTATCATGATACCAGGCTACCGCAGCATAGGTGGGCAGGTAAACCACATAAGGCAGGTTATCGGAATCCCCAAAAGCAATAGTGCGCAGGTCCAAGACAGTGGAAACCAGCACCACGCCATTCATGGCAATGCCCTCTCCCTGCAGGTAATTTACAACGCCGGCCGAACGGGTCGTACCATAACTTTCTCCCAACAAGTACTTCGGCGAATTCCAGCGTTTGTTTTCGCTAATGTAACTCTTGATAAAATTGCTTACCGATCGAATATCCTGATCGACACCCCAGAAGTCCTTGCCTTCTGCCTTGCCAACCGGGCGGCTGAGTCCTGTTCCAACGGGATCCACCATCACAATATCGGTGGCATCCAGCATTGAATACTGGTTGTCGGTGAGCTCATAAGGTGCCGGCGGTGTTGACTCCGGATCTTTTACAACCACACGGCGTGGTCCCATTACCCCCATGTGCAACCAGATAGATGACGAGCCCGGTCCCCCGTTGTAAGAAAAAGTAAGCGGCCGGTTCGACTTATCCTCAACCCCGTCTTTACTATAGGCCGTGTATCCAAACGTGGCCACCGGCTCTCCTTTATTGTTTTTGAGAATCATCGTTCCGGCGGTGGCCGTATAGTCAATTTCTTCGCCGTCCACCGTAACCGTGTGATGTGTCACTGATTTTTCCGCTTCCGGAACGGACGTTTTTGCCGTATCCGAACTCGATTGCGCGTAACTGCTGGAACTAATTCCTACGTGGAACAGCCCCATTAAAACAAGACCAACAAGAAGCTTCTTCATAATTACCTTTTTTTATGATTGTATTTTCTTTACAAAATGAAGGTATAAAAATATCGACAGATCGAAAGTGAATTAACGTACTTTTACGCCCTGCCGAGGAGGCTTCCCATCAGGGTGTCGAATTTACAGATCGGACTTGTCAATATTGACAACAGATAATCCCATCGTTTGCCAAAATTACAAATGCTCAGCCCTTGGCACATCATTTGTTACATCTTTAAATGTGTTGATGGTGATATCACCGTCACACTCATGAGTAACTAGTAACTGCTAAATGAAATACTTTTAGGAGGTAAATAGCTATGCTGATGAGAAGAAACACAACCAACTTCCCATCACTATTGAACAAAAATCGCAACAGCTCTACACTGCGATTTTCGGATATGCTCGATGAGATTATGGAAGACGCATTCTCATTGAGCAAGGGAACTTTTATCCCAGAACTCAACGTGTATGAAAATGCCGAAGAGTTTGAACTTACACTGGCTCTTCCCGGCATGCGCAAAGAAGACATCAACATAAGCTTTGAGAACAATACCATAACAATCAGCGGTGAACGCGAGCTGAAAGAAGAGGAAGGAACCAAGTATCATCGCATCGAAAGCCGTTTTGGCAAATTTGAGCGTTCAATGCCGCTGCCTAATGTTATTGATGAAGAAAACATCAGTGCTACCTACGAAAATGGCGTTCTGACCGTCAATGTCCCCAAGACAAAAGACAAGGCAGGCAAGCAAATCGAAGTCAAATAATACTTAACATACTTTCTTGTTGAAGTGAAGCCGTGGTTTCTCCACGGCTTTTTCTATTTTGACCTACTCTTTTACCTGGATAAAATCAGAAAAGAGATTGCCCCGCAGGAGGTAGGGAACCAAACTCAGAAATAAAAGATCACGAAGGGTAAGAATTAGCCTACTTATTTGTCCGTAAGCGATTAGGAAAGCTCGACAAACGACGCCGGTACCTGCTTAGTCAGCCAGATACTCGACTCGCTTTCGGATTGATAAACCTCATAGCCAGCTTCTGCCATCCGGATGGCTGCGATGGTTAAAATCACTGGTGCCCCGTGGCGACTGCCCACGTTTCGGGCCTCATCACGCGTTGCCGACAGGTGCACAAAATTTCGGTTGCCCGCTCGCAGGCCTTCGGCTAAAATGGCATCCACATTGCGTTTGGCCGTACCATGATACAGCTGCTTCGGCGGGGTCTTCGGCTTCATTTGCAGTTCCACATCAATCGAATGACCATAACCGGCCCGGATATAGTTTGTATCCTCGCTCAGGATGAACCGCTGCTTGGAACCGTGATTCAACACTTGCTCCAATATTGTGTGATCAATGGACTTACCCTCTCTTTGCGCCTTGCTGATAAGTTCTTCCACTTCTGCCCAGCCGTTTTCATCCACAACCAATCCTATCGATTCGGGATGGTGGCGCAGCACGTAGCTCAAAAACTTACTGATCGACGTTAAATCCATACCGGCTTTCAATTACTTTCTATTTAGCCTTTTTTTAATATATAGGAATAGTACAATTGGGATAAAATAGTATCGGGGCTATGGACAAAACAGAACATGAATTTAGTTTGACGACAAGAGCCAAGCTGATAATGCTGGCTATACTTCTCATCTTTGGAGTTCCCATCCTATACGCGGCCTGGTTACAGTTCCAGTCTCAAAAGCCCCTGATAGGCGGGCTCATGATTGGACTATTCATTCTTTTTATACTCGTACTCTTTGTCGCTACCGGATATAAGATTAAAATCTCAGATTCAACCCTTCATCGTGAATCGTTGCTCGGTTCTACTACCCTCAGATTTACCGAAATCGATGGGAGCCATTTCGGTTCATCGTGGACTAACTTTTATGTACAGTCAGGCCCCAATAAAATATTTGTCACCCAAGACTTTGAGGATCATGAAAATATTATCCGGCATATTTTGAATAACGTCAGGAGCGATAGGGGATTGAAGGATATTGAATTAACCGGTAAAGCTGATCTTATTGAGCAGTACACCTGAGCACAGGATCAAAGTACAATCATCAAGTTTTATACAAATACCAAATACCAAAAGACAAAACTGCTATGAAACAAAGTAATCAAGAGTTTGGTATTCGGCTGCGCAGTAAAATTGGTATTCTTTTTTTACTGCTATTTGTAGGGATTCCAATGTTGTATGCCGCCTATAAGAATTTTCAAGTCCAGAAAATAGTAATGGGATCGCTGATGGTAGCATTATTCCTTTCCTGGGCAGCTGTAATAACAGTGGCATTTAATTTCCGAATTGAGTTGTCCGACAATTCTATCCAACGTGATGGCATTTTTTCTCCCAAAGTAGTTGATTTTGCCGATGTAGAGGCTATCCATTTCGGCACCATATGGTCCAACTTTTATGTGAAATCGGGAGAAACCAAGCTATATGTCTCCAAGGATTTTAAAGACTATGACGACATTATCCACCACATTGTTGATAGGGTACAGGCATCAAAAGAGCTGAACGCCGTGGAGCTAACGGGAAAAACCGAGCACATCGAGGAATACACATCTGCCGAAACCGTTGGTTAAAAGAATGGCACGGACCGATGTCCGCGCCAAATTCTTGTGTCTAGTTGTTAGTCTCGATGGTCGTATTCTCAAGTTCCAGCTCGTCATCCGGCTGCACATCTTTTTGCCCCTTGAGATACTCATTAAACCAGCGCATCATACGTAGGTTATAATCCAAGCGCGCCGTGGCCTTGGCATTGCCGTGACCTTCGCCGGGGTAGAGTACCAGCCGTACCGGAGTATCCGTGCGTGTTTTAATATGACGATACAACTCGTACGACTGCCCGGGATCTACGCGTGTATCTTCCTTTCCTGCCATTATCAGCAGAGGCGTGTCGGCCTGCCCGGCGTAATAAATAGGGCTGCGCTCTAGAAATGACTGATAGTCTTCCCAGATGCGTTCCCGGGCATGCACCAAGTAAAGCTCTTCTGGTATATCGCTGGTACCCCACTTCGAAATATTATTGCTGATTCCCACAAACATCACACCCGCCGCAAAGCGATCAGTATAGCGAGTCGACATCCAGCCGGTGGCGTATCCACCATAGGAACCTCCTGTGACGCCAATACGGCTTGAATCGGCAATACCAACTTTTATCAATTCATCAATGCCAGCTACAATATCATCAAATTCGGCTCCCGCCATGTCGGCTTGGCTGCTTTTAGCAAAAGTCTCTCCACGACCGGTACTGCCGCGGTAGTTGGGATAAAACACAAAGTAGCCCTGTCCTGCCGCCACCTGCCCGGGATCAGAATAGCCGGTAATCCATCCATTGTTATAGTGGCTTTCGGGACCGCCATGCACTGATGTAATAACTGGATATCGCTGACCTTTTTCATAATTGGTGGGATAAACGAGCATACCCTGCAGCTCCAGGCCGTCTTGTGCTTTCCAGGAAACGACCTCCTGCTTGCCCAGGTTCTGTTTATCCAACCATGGATTATTGTCCGTTAGCCGTACCGGATCGCTGTTTTTCTTGCCCAACTTGTACAGTTCAGTTGGATGGGAGGGCGAACTGGCAGTAAAAATAGTCGTGCCATTCGGAGATCGGTCGAAAGAAGAAAGGTTTACCTTACCTTTATCAACAACGGTTTTCATTGATGAACCATCAGATTTAATACTCCCAAAAGTTGACCAAACACCTTTGCTGGTCAGATAGTACAGGGTATTGCTGTCGGCCCACTTAAACTGCTCAAACATGCCTTCGAACTGGGGCTGCAGCTGCGTAGGCTCTCCGCCCTCCGACGAAACCACAAACAGGCGACCATCAATGGGATCATTGATATCGGCGCCAGCCAACATGGCCAGCTTTTTGCCATCGGGACTCCATCCAATATGGCCCAACTTGCCGCGGTGATCAACAGTGCCGTATACTTCTTTACCGTGATGGCCAACGATCTGCACCTGTTGGTGCATGTAATAGTCGTCAACAAGCGGCGAAGGGGCTACTGCAATGGCAAGTCGTTTGCCGTCCGGGCTCCAGTGCATCTGATAGACCGATCCATCAACCTGCAGCTGATGCGGCTGATGGTCCTGCATATCAAGATTGGTCACATAACCACGACGCTGCTTCAGATTCTCTTCATAAATTTCCGGGTGGTACGGCAAGGAGGAACGCTCATGGGAGATGGTATCTTTTGCCATAAAAGCCAGGTGACCGCCATCCGGCCCCCAGGAATAACTGGCAATAGGGGTAGGAAAAGAAAATATCTTTTGAGCTTCACCGCCGTTGGTCGAAATTTCGTACAGGCTGGTCGGCTGATTTGAAGATCTGCTTGCCAAAAATGTTATGGTATTGTGATTAGGACGATAAGCGATATTACTCACACTCATCGAAGTAACGTAGGGCAGGGAATTGCCGCTTTCCAAGTCAGCCATGTACAGGTGATAGTCGGCCGACTTATTTTCTTTTAGTGGATTAGCCTGCACACGCAGCGTATAAATAGCTTTCTGGCCAGACGGCGAAACAGCTATTTCATCTACTTGTTCAATATTGGCAACCTCCAGGGGCGTCAATCCGGTGGTATCTGACTGCCCTGCGGCAATACTTACAAACATGACGCAAAGTACAAGTACGAATAACAAACTCTTGGGAATAACCAGCGATCTCATATTTACCCTATGTTGATGTGTTAAGATGAATTCTTTAGGAACTCTGTGTTCTAATATAATACAATTAAAAAATGTTTTCCGGTGATGGGCGTCAATCCTTAATCTGGAATCTCAGCTGAAATGTCGTGCCCTCTCCTGAAGATACCTCAAAATCTCCACCAAGCTGTTTCACCAATGTTTGAATTAACGTCATGCCCAGTGTAGATTTGTTGGCCATGTTAAAATCATCCGGGAGTCCAACGCCATTGTCTTTAATCTGTAGCAAAAGATGCTCATTATCCTCTTTGGCAATTGAAATTTTAATGAGCCCCTCATCACGCCCTTCAAACGCATGTTTGTAACAGTTGGTAATAAGTTCATTCAACAATAATCCACAGGGAATAGCCTGACTGACAACAAGAGTAACCGGCTCAATATCTTTTTCTACCCGGATGTCTTTTTCGGAATCAATTAGGGAACTCGAGATCATGTTCAGCAGGTCATTAATATACTGGTCAACCTTAATCTCAGAGAAAGACTCAGAGCTGTAAAGCTTTTCGTGCACCATGGCAATAGACTGAATCCGAGACTGGCTTTCCTGAAGCTTATCAAGCAGTTTTTCATCTTCTGAATTCATTACTTGCATTTCCAGCAGTCCCGAAATTACGGCCAGGTTATTTTTTACCCGGTGATGAACTTCAGCCAGCAGTGTTTCCTTTTCTTTCAGCGACCTGCGTATCTTGTTTTCATATTCCTTGTGAGCTGTGTTATCGCGTACATACGCCACCAGACGCTCGCTGCCATTCGCTTCATACATTTGCGTGTGAATTTCCGTGGGGAAAATGGTGCCGTCTTTCTTTTGATATATTCGTTCCCAGGCTCCCTCATCGGTGGTTTCTATATCACTTAAAACATTAGGCATCGTATCACGGTATTCCTCTGGAATAAGCTCCAGGCTATTCATACCAACAAGCTCTTCTCGTTTGTATCCAAACAGCTGGCATGCCCGCTTGTTACAATTAATGATGGTACCATCCAGATTGATCTCAAAAATAGCATCAAAAGAAAGCTCAGCCAACGTTCGATATCGTTCTTCACTTTCCTCCAGTTTTTCCTCTGCCTGTTTTCGTTTGGTCACATCCCGGTTGATGCCCACCCAGTACTCGTAGTCGCTATCCATTGAGGAAAAGGGCGACATATCCAGCTCTACCCAATAGGGCGTACCATCCTTGGTGTAGTTGATAAACTCCTCGCGCAGTGGCTCGTGATTTTTAATTTTATCACTGATACGATCCAGTACTTTTTGTGACGTCTCATCTCCGTGCAAAAAAGTAGGGGTTCGGCCGATTACTTCATCAGAGCTATAACCGGTAAATTTTTCAAAGGCTTCATTCACAAACACAATTTCCGAGTTGGTGGGATCTTCCTTTGGTGCTCTCGTGATGACCACCATGTCATTAAGATTACTAATGGCCAGCCCTTGCAACTTTAATTGCTCATTTTGCTCCTGGAGCCTCTTTTCTGCCTTGTTACGGTACTGTATTTGTTTTTTAAGCTTGCGATTGGCGTCAGTCAATTTTGATGTTCGTTCCTTAATGCGCTCTTCGAGCGTTCGGTTGAGCTCCTGAAGATTTTTCTCGGCCTTTTTCTGTTCGGTTACTTCGATGGAAGATCCTATTAAAGAATCAGGCTCACCCTGTGAGTTCGTTATCTCCTTTACTTCATCTCTTAACCAGATATAATGACCGTCTTTATGACGAAATCGAAACTCAACAACAATGCGGCTCTGTTCCGAGATATCCTCATAAACAGAAAGCACCCGGCTTACATCCTCTTTGTGGATGCGATTCAACCAAAGTTGTTCATCGGCCTCAAAATCCTCCTTTTCAAAACCCAGTATTTCGCCTACGTTAGAGCTCATATTGATGATAGGATAACCCTCAGCCAGATCACAGTGATAAAAAATAATAGAACTTGACTGCATCAGCTCTTTAAAAGGGAAAGGATTCTCGGCACCGTAATTTTTTGTGTCCGGCATGTAGGGCAGGGGCTTTTAAAAACAACTATTTATGGAAACCTAATTATAACAAGTATTACGCAAAAATGGGGAAGAACATAGCCCCGTCTAAAATACGAAAATCTTTAGTCAACACTTTTTATCAGCCAAAATATTTTCTACCATAACTTCTAATTTTGATGATGACAATCGTGATAGCATGAGCACTTCAAAGGACATCAATATGTGGTCAGGGCCACGCAACGTCTCTACCGCTATCATGTATTCCTTTGCCCAGCGGGCAGATACCCGGGTGATTGATGAGCCCTTTTATGCTCATTACCTGCTGCAGAGCGGTGCCGACCATCCAGGACGCGCCGAGGTGTTGGAAAGCCAACCCCGAAATCCGGCTATCGTCATGCGCAAGCTTATCTCGGAAAGCGCCCGATGCGAAGTACTGTTTCTCAAAAATATGGCGCACCACATGATTGAGATGGAGGACCAACTTGACAAGCTGCTCCAGAAATTCCAGCACGTATTCCTAATTCGCGATCCCGCTGAAATGTTACTTTCGCTAGATAAAACTTTGCCCAACCCAACTATGCAAGACACGGCCTACCGCCGACAGCTGGAGCTGTTTGAAATTGTCCAAGCCGACGGACATCCCTTCAGCGTTATCGATTCCCGTGAATTACTAAAGGATCCTGAGCACGTTCTTTCTACGCTTTGCGAACAGCTGGATATTCCCTTCACCAAGGCAATGCTGTCGTGGGAGGCCGGACCTATTCCTGAAGACGGCATCTGGGCTAAACACTGGTACGACAGCGTACACCAGTCTACTGGCCTTGAACCCTATAAGCCCAAGGCGGAACCTATTCCCGAACGACTAAGACCCCTATACAAGGATTGTAAGGCGATTTATCAAAAATTGTTTGCACATGCAATTAAATATGAACATTAAGAATATTTCTTTCTATGGATTCACATGCAACAATCCCTGATCCCCGCAACGAAGACATCAAGATATGGATCGACGGAGAATTATATGATCGTGAAAATGCCAAAATCTCTGTCTTTGACAGCCTCGTCCAGGGCGGCGATGGCGTTTGGGAGGGACTTCGTGTTTATGACGGCAAAATTTTTGCCCTGGACGCCCATCTCGACCGACTGCAAAACTCGGCCAAGGCCATGGCCTTTGATGATGTGCCCACGAATAAAGAAATCAAAGATGCGCTTTTTGCTACACTAAAAGCCAACGGCATGCGCGACGAAACGCATATTCGACTTACACTTTCGCGCGGCAAAAAAGTCACCTCGTATATGGACCCGCAGGTCAATCAGTACGGATCAACCTTGATTGTACTGCCCGAATGGAAGCCTGCGCTGCATCGCAACAAAGATGGCATGCGGCTTATCACTTCCTCGATCCGCCGGAATACCCCACAGTGCCTGGATTCCAAGATCCACCATAACAACCTGATCAACAACATACTGGCCAAAATTGAGGCCAATGTGGCCGGCGTGGATGCTGCTGTTATGATGGATCTCGACGGCTACGTTTCAGAAGCCAATGCTACCAATATATTCTTTGTCAATGACGGAAAGGTAATGACCCCACACCCGGATTACTGCCTGCCCGGCATCACCCGGCAAACCGCTATCGATCTGTGCAAAGAACATGATATACCAGTAACTGAAAAACGCATCAGCATGGCTGAAATGTATGCAGCCGATGAATGCTTTACCACGGGAACCATGGGAGAACTGGCCTACGTAGTTGAAATAGACGGCCGCAGCATCGGTCAGGGAGATGAGATTGGTCCTGTAACTTCGCGGCTGCAAACGTTGCATCGCGAGCTGGCCCAAACCACGGGTGAACCGCTACCTTTTTAAGTGAATGTCTATGCCCTCATTACCTGAAATAACGTTCCAAGCAGTCAGTTTTGGCTTTGAAGACGAACAAATTCTGCAGAGATGTTCGTTTCGGGCGCCGGCTGCCCAGCATACTATCTTGAAAGGCGAATCGGGTTCGGGCAAGAGCACTATTCTGCAACTCATTCTGGGCTACTATCAGCCGCAGGTGGGGCAAATTATGGTAAACAACAATCCACGGCAGCCCCGCGATTTGCGCAAGCAGAGCAGCTGGTTGCCCCAGGATCTGGATATCGGCGACGGCTCCGTACGAGATGTTATGGCAACGCCTTTTGACTTTGCTGCCAATACATCCCAAAAACCCAGCGTGACTACACAACAGGAGGTTTGGCAAAAGTTGGGATTGGAGCTGGGCCTGCTGGACAAGAAGTTTCGCAATTTGTCTACGGGTCAGCGCCAGCGGGTGGGGTTGGCTTTGTGCCATCTGCTGGATAAGTCGCTGGTGCTGCTTGATGAGCCCACCTCATCGCTGGATCGCGCCTCGAAACAGAAGGTGGCGGAGCTGTTGCTTGATCACAATCGCACGATTATTTCTACATCACACGATCCGTTCTGGGTCGATCTTGGCGATAACTTAATTGAACTCGACTGATGGAAATTATTAACCTGAGCTGGCTACAAATTGGGATCGGCTTTCTCATTTTAGTGCTGCCCGCCTACATCCTCTGGAGATACCGCACGGGACTAAACAGAAAGCTGCTGACCGCTTCTGTGCGGATGGTGCTACAGCTTCTTTTCGTAGGCTATTATCTGGAATACTTGTTTGCCTATGATAATCCCTGGATTAACGCCGCCTGGATACTGGTAATGGTGGCGGTTGCCGACTTTGCGACAGTAGATCGCAGTAATCTTCAACAAAAAGCCTCGGTGCTGGTTCCCATCTTTGGGGCTACTTTTCTGGGGATTATCGTCATCGATTTCTTTTTTCTGGAGGCCGTCATTCAGCTTCCCAAGCTCTTGGCCGCACAATACACTATTCCTATTACCGGGATGGTGCTGGGCAATTGCCTTCGCAGTAATGTCATTGGGATCAATGCCTTCTATTACAGCCTGAATGAGCATAAAGAACGGTATCAGTTTTACCTCTCCTGTGGTGCCACGCGTTCGGAGGCGCTGAGGCCTTTTATCAGCCAGGCCCTGCAAAAGTCGGCTAATCCTACACTTGCTTCTATGGCCACGATCGGGCTTGTGTCGCTGCCCGGCATGATGACCGGACAGATTCTAAGCGGCAGCTCCCCGCTTATTGCGATCAAGTATCAAATTATGATTATGGTGGCCATTTTTTCGGGGACGATACTCTCGGTATTTCTTGGCATCCTGTTTACCAATCGTTTTGTGTTTGAGGATACCGATATGCTGGACGAGTCTATTCTCAAGAAATAGAGCCTTTGTCATTTTGCAGACTGCACAAACATATGGCTCTCTATCACTCTTATATCCGTCTTTTAACATTAGTGGTATCCCCTCTTTTATCTCAAGGGGATATTTGTTATATATTTTTTATATGTAGTATTAAACCTCGAAATAAACCCCTTCTATTATGAAGAACCTTAACCCAACGGCTACCGTATTAGCAGGTGCTTTTTTGTTTCTTATTGCGGGTTGCGCCACTTCGGGCAGTTCAAGTACCAAAAACACCAATTATGAAAATAAGGTAAGCAGCGACGAGCAGCTTAGCCTGGAAGATTACTTGCGCCGCTTAAGTGGTGTTCGTGTTGTTGGTAGTGGTGCCGATGCATCAGTAACTATCCGCAGTAACATGTCGATCAGCAATACCAATGAGCAACCGCTGTTTATTGTTGACGGACAGGAAGTTGGCCAGAGCTTTGCGCAAGCCAGACAAATGGTCACAAAAGGCAAGATAAAGTCGGTCAAGGCCATCCCACCCTCCAGGTCCAGTATGTATGGAATGCAGGGTGGGGCTGGAGTAATTGTGATCGAAACCGAATAACCGGCTTCTCCTAAGTCAATTTCTATGTCACGATTTTAGGTGAAAATGGCGGGGATTATTTCGAGGGATTCCTGTGCTAATGATCTTCCCTATTCTTGTAGTAGCCAAACTGTCTTTTATCCACTTCTTGCATTTCTCTCGCGGTAGAGCAAAGCTTCAGTTTTGCTTCAAAATCATTTCTTATGTTATGGAGCTATGAAATTATTGATCATCGAAGACAACGAAGATCTGCTGGAAAATATCCAAACCTACCTTAAGCGGGAGGGCTATATCTGTGAGTCGGCCAAGAATTATCAGCAGGCCTTCGACAAGGTGATGTCGTACACCTACGATGTGGTACTGATCGATATCATGATTCCCGGTGGATCAGGCCTACAGGTTCTGCGAGAATTGCAGTCCGTAAATCCCCAAACCGGTACCATTATCATCTCTGCCAAAAATGCCCTGGATGACAAGATTGAGGGGCTGGAGCTGGGGGCCGACGACTACATGACCAAACCATTTCAATTGCCAGAGCTACATGCCCGGATCAAGGCTGTAAACCGCCGACAGCAACACGATGGACAGAATATTGTGAACGTAAATGAGATCTCCATTAACACCAAAACGATGGAGGTAACCGTGGATGAAGAGCCTGTGGATCTGACTCCCAAGGAGTATGAGCTGCTGCTGTATTTCTCTTCGAATAAAAATCATGTGCTTTCCAAGCAGACTATTGCTGAACATCTCTGGGGCGATTATGTTGATCACCTCAGCAACCTGGATTTTGTTTATCAGCATATCAAGAACCTGCGTAAGAAGCTCGAAGAGGCCGGGGCCAACGATTATATCGAAAGTGTGTATGGCATTGGGTACAAGTTTAAAGTGACGAAGTGATATGAAACTGACCTCGAAATTTTTACTCCTCTACCTTGCCGTAACTGTTGTAGTACTCGGCATCGGTGGATATACGTCTTATTTTATTATTAAGGATGAGCTCGACACCGAGCTCAAATGGCGGTTTTTGGATCGTGTTGAACGCGTAACCTACCTGTTGGAGCAGGGCAAAAACTTTGCGGACAAGGTAAGCGACCAAGAAGATCGCAACCTGATTGTTTCTCAGCTACCAAGCACCGTTGAGCCTAATGTTGAAGTTCGCGATACGCTGGTCTGGAACGAACGGCTCCAGCAGATGGAACCAAACCTCAAAATGGTGGCCTATCGGACTGTTGGAGATAATTCTTATCGCATTGCTACCTATGGGCAGCTCGTAGAAACGGATGATATTACCGAGGCCGTAACAAAAATACTGCTCTGGATTTTGGGCATGCAGATTATTGGTGCTATCGGGGTGGGCTTCATCGTATCGAACCGCCTGTTTAAGCCATTTCGCGACACGCTGAAACGTATTAAAAACTTTACACTGCAAGACAAAGAACCAATTACGGCAGAAGAGACAAACGTTAAGGAGTTTGACGACCTGAATAAGTTTGTAGAAGAAATGACCCATAAAGCCGTAGCAGACTATATCAACCTGAAGGAATTTGCTGAAAATGCCTCACACGAACTTCAAACGCCGCTTTCTATTGTCAAGGGCAAGCTCGAACTACTAACCGAAACCGACCTGAGTCCCGAGCAATACCAGTTTGTTGAAGCCAGCCAGCGTTCTATCAAGAAACTGTCTCGACTCAGCGAATCACTGGCCCTGCTCACCAAGATTGAGAATCACGAATTTGTGGAGACCGAGAAGGTAAACTTCACAAAGATTATCAAAGAGAGTACACAATCGTTTGAAGAATTTATCGCCCTCAATGGTCTCGATGTTGAAACGGACCTCGAAGAAAATGTATTTGTAGAGATGCATCCCGTATTGGCTGATATCCTATGGACCAACCTTTTTCAGAATGCTATCAAACACAATGTTGAAGGGGGGAGCATCTCCATTACCCTAACGAATGATGCCCTTACCATCTCCAACACCGGCGAAGCCCCCTCCATACCCACCGACGAGCTTTTTGGGCGCTTCAAGAAAGCCGATACCAACACCAGTTCCATCGGACTTGGTTTGTCGATAATCAAAAGAATTGTTGATCAAAACAATTATTCTATCTCGTACAATTACGAAGATGGATGGCACACCATCCAGTTGGAAATTTAGCTCTTCAAAATCTTCAAATTTGGTTCAACTTTGTTACAACCTTCAGACAGGATGGTTGTTTAAGTTAACCCAGCACTGGAACTACTGCACGATAAAAAAGCTTCGACATGAAGAAGTTTATTTCAACGTTTATCTTCATTTTTGCTATTACTGTTTTGGCTTTTGGCCAGACCGAGCAAGGCACTATCACAGGAAAGCTGATCAATCCCCAATCAGAACCCCTGATAAGTGCCTCGGTGGCTGTTTACAACTCCTCAGAAAGTGATGTCATAAATGGAGGAGCTACCAACAGCAACGGTGTCTTTACTATTGATGTTAACCCCGGCAGCTACGTGCTGGAAATCACCTACCTCTCGTATCAGACAAAGAAAGTAGAGGTACGGGTTGATGACGGAGAAACTGAAGACGTGGGAACTATCACGATGAAACTCAAATCGGAGAATCTGGGAGAAGTGTTCGTCCGCGCCGAACAGTCTCAAATGGAAATGAACTTTGACCGACGCGTTTTCAATGTGGGTCAAGATATTACCAGTATGGGCGGCTCGGCCGTTGAGGTACTCAATAACGTACCGTCTATTGCCACTGATATCGACGGGAATATCAGCCTGCGCGGCAATGAATCGGTACGCGTACTGATTAACGGTAAACCATCGAGCATGGTCAGCGGCTCAGTTGATGCCCTGCGCAGCATCCCTGCCACAATGATTAAGAAAGTGGAAATTGTTACCAATCCCTCGGCTAAGTATGCTGCCGAAGGCTCAGCCGGGATCATTAACATCGTTCTAAAGAAAAAACGAGAACGCGGCATAAACGGCAGCGCAAATGTTGAAGGAGGTTATCCCACAGAATACGGAGGATCTGTCAACCTGAATTATCGCGTCGATAATATCAACTGGTTTATGGATCTCGGAGCTGACTATCGTTCGGAACCTGAATCGGGCAATTCGTTCCAGCGCTTTGCAGGATCTGATACTACATATATGTACCGCGAACAAACGGATGCGGAAGAGGCAGAAGTAGATGGCGACCTGCGATTCGGTGCTGACTTTTACCTATCAGAAAATGAAGTATTAACGGCCAGCTCATACATCAGTATGGAGCGCGAAAGTAATAACGAAGATACTGAATATACTGATTATAAATACGTGCAGGGTGCGCTGGACGGCGACGTGGAAAATCGCATATTCCGCGAGAATAACGAGACGCAAAATGAGCGTAATTTTGACTTCAATCTCGACTATGAAAATAAAATCGATGGCGAAGATCACAAGTTAGTAGCTGACGCTAGCTTTGATTACAGCAAAGAGAACGCTGAAACAGATATTATCCGAAACTCAAATCCACTTCAGCAGTCTACAGACACCGAAAGCGAGCAGGATTTGCGAATTAACGCTGAATACAAGCGTCCACTGGGCGACAACGGTAAACTAGAGGTCGGTCTCCGCAGTGATACCGAGTGGATGGACACCGGCTATAGTGTGGATTCGCTAGAAAATGGCAATTGGGTACCACAACCAGCTTACACGCAGGACTTTTTATACACTGAAAATGTTAATGCGGCCTTTGTAATACTGGGTGGAGAATTCGGCTCGTTCTCTGGTCAGGTTGGCCTGCGCCTCGAAAACACTAACATTCGCACTGAAATTGAAAGTACCGGCAATGTAAACGAAATAAATTACCTGAATCTTTTCCCCAGCATATCGGTGAATTATGCATTCAACGAGGAGCAGTCGGTGCAGCTTAGTTACAGCCGCAGGCTGCGCCGCCCATGGTCGCGTTCGCTTATCCCCTTTGTGGATTACGGCGACCCGCGTAGTCAGTTTATCGGTAATCCCAATCTGACACCCGAGTTCAGTAACTCGTACGAAGCGGGCTACCTGCATTACTGGAATTCAGGATCGCTGCTGACCAGCTTTTACTACCGTCACCGTACAGAAGTCATCGAAGACATCACAGAGCAACGGAGCGGCGTATTGTATCGATTTCCCATCAACTTTGCGACGGAAAAATCCTGGGGTATTGAACTGTCGGCTGATCAGGAAATTGCCAACTCCCTCAACCTGAATGCCAATGCCAATATCTTTAAATCCAATACCGAGGGTTCGTATGAAAATCAGGCATTCAACAGCACATCCGACAACTTCCGGGGTCGCATGCGCCTGCGATGGGAGGTTACTGATGGATTAAACTATCAGGCATCAATGCGATACCGCGGACCAAGTAATACACCGCAAGGTACCCGCGAAGGTATGACGATGCTGGACACCGGCATGAGCTACGACCTGATGGATGGCAAAGCAAAAATCTCCCTTAACGTCCGCGATGTCTTTAATTCGCAGCACTTCAACAATACTGTTACTACTGACGGCAATCCCAATACCGACTTTTACTCACACCGCGAATTTAGCTGGTCATCGCGATCATTCTCGCTCAACTTCCAGTATTTCTTTGGCAAAAATAACCAAGATCGTCGTGGCGGAGGTCAAGGCGGTGGTCGTGGTGACTATTGATCCTCTTAGTATTTGTTGCAAGAGCCCAGCGCTGGTTAAAAAAGATTCAAAATGGGCGGAGATGTCCTTATCTTGCGCCAAAATGAACTGAGATATTCTTTATGGGCTCTGTTATTGAATCATACAAACTGGGCAAAATCCAGGTAGAAATCAGCGAAACTGATCATACGAATAAGCTAAAAGTTGATTGCAACGACGGAAATTATCACTCTGCATTTACTGTGCGCAAGTATGAATACAAAAACTATAAGCGTCATATGAATCAGCGCATTAAAAATGCATATAACGAACAGTATAAAGACCAAGAAGAATAGCATGTCGATAGTTTCCTGACTTGCTATCCCCTCATAGACTAAGCCCTTGGGACACTATTGTCCTGGGGGCTTTTTTATACCGCTCTCTATTGTTTTTTCTGCCTCTCAGCTCGAAATAATTCAACCTACAATCCCTGAGAGTTCATTTTTCTTAGTCAAACTGGTATTCGCCGGTGCGAGCCATGTGCATTAATTTATCCACACGGTCCTGCGTCTCGGGATGACTCGAGAAAAGACTCATAAAACGCTCACCACTGAATGGATTTACCGGGAACATATGGGATGTCGAACGCATGGCCGTCTCCGACACATTCATCTTAATCTGCTCAGCTGCTTTTTCAATGCTTCGCAGTGCTGCTGCCAGTTGTTCGGGTTCCCCGGAAATTTCGGCGCCCACGCGATCGGCTTCATATTCACGCGTGCGGCTGATGGCTGCCTGCAACATGGTAGCTGCAATCGGGGCCGTAATCAATACTACGAGCGCTACCAACGGATTGGAATCGCGATCGCCACCGCCAAACGGAATAAACATAGCAAACTGTGCCAGCATACTCAGTGCACTTACTACGGTCGTAACCATCGTTTGCGTGAGTATATCGCGGTTCTGAATGTGGGCCAGCTCATGGGCAATAACACCCCGGAGTTGTTGTTTATCAAGCGTTCGCAGAATGCCCTCCGTAACGGCCACCGCTGAATGCTCGGGGTTGCGTCCCGTCGCAAACGCATTGGGCTGTTCCTGCGGGATGATATACACCGCCGGCATGGGCAGATCAGCTTTGCGCGCCAGTTCCTCAATCATGTTATACAGTTGGGGATGTGACTGGCGGTCCGCCTCCTTCGCCTTGTACATACGGAGCACCATTTTATCGGATTTCCAATAGCTGAAAAAGTTCATGCCCATTGCTACAATAAACGCAATAACGAGGCCCGTGGAACCACCCAACACCTGACCCACCAGCATAAAAAGCACGGCAGCCAGCGTCATCAGGAAGACCGTACGTAAACTATTTTTGTTCATCAGAATACTTCAAATTTATGGGTTTAAATCATTAGCTTATTAAACGTAAAAACTACCACTTTGTTTTAAACTCTTAAACTGATGGAATCTAAATTCCATCTTCCTATAAGTCTTCACAAACACTTCTCAAATTATTTCTAACCTGACGATTAAAGACAGTATCAATGAAAGAACGGCTTAAAAAACTCGAACAGCAGGCACGTCAGCTAGAACCCACTGCCAAAGAGCGTGATCACCTTTTGGAAAACGCAAAAAGGTACGGCGCCGACTTTCTTGATAACCTGCCCGAACTACCCGCCTACGTGCAAACCAACGAGAAGGGGCGCGGGGTGTACGATCTGCCGTTCGAGGGTCAGCCCAAAAATTTTGATACCATACTACAGACGCTCAAATCCGAGGTGGACAGCCAGGGCCTTAATCCTGCCTCAGGCAAACACGCCGGCTATATTCCGGGCGGAGGGCTGTATCCCTCGGCCATTGCCGATTACCTGGCTGCCGTAACCAACCGCTATACCGGTGTTTTCTTTTCCTCTCCCGGCGCAGTTCGCATCGAAAATATGTGTATTCGCTGGATGTGCGATCTGATTGGCTATCCGGACGGGGCCGCCGGCAACCTTACCTCGGGGGGATCCATTGCCAACCTGGTCGGGCTCGTTGCGGCGCGGGATGATTCCGGGATTAGTGCCAATAATTTCGACCGCGCCGTTATTTACACCACGCATCAAGTGCATCACTGCGTCATCAAAGCCATCAAATTTGCAGGGCTCAGCGATGCAATCATTCGCACTATTCCCATGGACGAGCACTACCGCATGAAAGCTAGCAAGCTCGAAAAACAAATCCAGTCCGATATCGAAGAAGACCTGATTCCACTCGTCATTTTTGCCTCCGCTGGCACCACCGATCTCGGTGCCGTGGATCCGTTGGATGCAATAGGCGATATTGCCGAGCGCGAAAATATCTGGTTCCATGTGGATGCCGCTTATGGCGGATTTTTCCTTCTCACTGATCATGGGCAAGAAGTGATGTCGGGTATCGAAAAGTCGGATTCTGTCACCATTGATCCCCACAAGGGGCTGTTTTTGCCGTACGGGTCAGGTGCGCTGCTGGTAAAGGACGGCCAAAAGCTGTACGAGTCGCAGCACATGACGGCCAATTACCTGCAGGATACCCTCAAAGCTACCGAAGAGGCTTCTCCGGCCGACTTGTCACCGGAGCTCTCCAAGCATTTTCGCGGGCTGCGGATGTGGCTCCCACTTCAGCTATTTGGGGTTGCACCATTCCGCGCTGCGCTGGAGGAAAAGCTACTGCTGACGCGCTATTTTTACCGGGAAATACAGCAAATTGACAACATTGAAGTGGGACCCGAGCCCGAACTATCGGTACTGTTTTTTCGATATATTCCTGAGGAAGGCGATGCCAACAGGTTCAATAAAAACCTAACGGACGAAATCCATCGCGATGGCCGGGTGTTCTTGTCCTCCACACATATCAACGATACAGTGTACCTGCGGCTGGCGGTGCTCAACTTCCGTACCCACTTGGAGGATATTGAGTTGATCTTATCGGTGCTGCGGGAGAAAATCCACAAACTGACCGGGACGGCGACATCTTAAAACTCCAAAAATGACGGGTTCATATCCTGCAGTAACATGTTGCTATATCTCTCTTCAATCACTACCTGATCGATATGTAGATCACCAAGTAGAATAAAACGGAAACATGTATTCCGTTCATAAACGCACCGCAGGTGATTTTGAGTAGCTCATGTTTACGGATCAACTCTTATTGCAGGGCGTGCAGGTCGCGCGCATGATAATATCAGGCCGTCAGCCAATTGAGAATGGTATCCAGAATCAGTCCCTTGCGATTAGTGTTGGCGGTACTATCGCCGGATGTGCCGTTCGTGTTTAGCAACGACCGGTTGATCGTATCCGAAAGTACTGGATAATAACAAAGCGAAAAGATGTTAAGCAGCAAGTTTTGTGCATCCACCGAAGCAATCTCATAATTCGAGGCCGCCTCATCTAGTTCTTCATTGAATGAGACCAGCTCCAACTGAATGCGCTCCTCAAAAATAGGCTGCAGCCAATCAGGCTTGCGATTGCTTTCGGTGATCACGAAAGCCAACACCTGCGGATGCGTTTCCGATTTATCCAGACAGGCAACCACCAACTGCTCAATCTTTTTAAAGAGTGGCAGATCCTGATCCAGGATGTCACCCAATCCCCCAAAAATTTCGCCCACCGACTGGGTATACACCCGCTCAAAGAGCTCCTTCTTGGTGTTAAAATAGTAGTGGATCATCGCTTTTGTTGCTCCAATCTGATCCGCAATCTTCTGGAGCCTTGCTCCTTCGAACCCATGTTTGAAAAATTCCCTGCGTGCTGCGTTGATAATTTCCGTCCGCGTATCCGCCGTCTGATCTGCCATCTCGGAACTAATTAGTTAGTTAATTATTTCTTCCAATATAAATGACATCCTGCACAGCAGCAACCATGCTAAACGATCGGTTAGTCACCGCTGTTTAAAATATTTTGGGGCTATGTTGTTTCCGAAGTCCTTTTTCATAACTTTATGGTATGAAACAATTAATACTCATATCGCTTTTGCCACTGCTGGTGGGGAGCGGGATATCCCAGCAAGATACCACGGCTAGTCAATCGGGGAATAATTCCCCGAAAGTGACTATGATTTCGATTGAAGGGTCCATCTCTCCAACAACAACCAACTATATCAACCGGGGGATAAAAATGGCCAACCGGGAGGGCGCCGAATGCCTGATTATCCAACTTGATACACCGGGTGGACTGCTGGAATCGACCAAGAATATCGTACAGGCCTTCCTGGATTCCAGGGATCTGCCCATCGTTGTATATGTAGCACCGGAAGGCGCCCGGGCGGCCAGTGCAGGAACTTTTATCACGCTGGCTTCCCATGTGGCGGCCATGGCTCCGACCACAACTATCGGGGCCGCATCACCGGTGCAGATGGGCGGTGGACAAACCGACTCGGTGATGCAGAAAAAGATTTTTAACTATTCGGAAAGCTTTATCGAAAGTATCGCAGAACGTCGTAACCGTAATGCCAAGTGGGCGCGCTCGGCCGTTCGCGACGGAGAAGCTATTACCGCCGATAAAGCACTGGAGATCAATGTTATTGATCTAATTGCCAGCAATCGCGACGAACTCCTTGAAAAGATGGATGGCCGGGTTATCAATGGGGACACGCTTAAGACCCGTAATGCAAAAATCACCGAACTCCCCCCGAACTTAGCGGAAAAGCTTTTGGACTTTATCATGCGCCCCGAAGTGATGTTAATTTTGACCATGATTGCTATTTATGGCATCATCGGCGAAGTCACTAATCCCGGTGCTATTGTGCCGGGCGTTGCAGGCATCATCGCGCTTATTTTAGTACTTTACGCTTCAGCCGCCATGCCAATCAACCTGGCCGGCTTTGCGCTGATTGGATTGGCTATTATACTCTTTATCGCTGAAGCTTTTACCCCCACCTTTGGGCTGCTCATTGCAGGGGGAGCTGTATCGTTCTTTCTTGGTGCGCTTATGCTGTTCCAGGACCTGCCGGAATCGATGGAACTCTCGTGGGCTTGGCTAATTCCAGCAACTATTTTAACTACGCTGTTTTTCGTCTGGATTGTCACGGAAGGTATCCGAGCACAATTTACCACCAGCAAAACGGGCAAAGAGTCGATGATTGGTAAACGGGCCGAGGTCGTCGAAAAAATTAATGCAGAAAACGGTCGCGTCTTCATCAGCGGAGAATACTGGAATGCTGTCAGCAACCAAGAAATTGATGAGGGAGAGACCTGCGAAGTCGTTGATATTCAGGGACTAACAATTAAAGTACAACCAGTGTCTGACGCTTCATAACTAGTTTAATTTACTATCAAACAAAGAGGTTCTTATGGAAAACAATAGTTCGCTTTTCGACACCCTCACCTGGGTGATTACCATTGCGGTGCTGGCAGCAATTATACTGCCACAGATGTTCAAAATCCTGCGTGAGTATGAGCGCGCCGTCGTCTTTCGGCTGGGTAAATACCTAAAAACCAAGGGACCCGGGCTCATCTTCCTGATTCCCTTTATCGATAAAATTGAGCGGGTAGACTTACGCATACTCACCATTAATGTTGATCGGCAGGAGGTTATTACCAAAGATAACGTAACCGTCCACGTGGACGCGATTACTTTCTTTAGAGTGCTGGATGCCGAGCAGGCCGTCATCCAGGTAGAGCGCTACATTGAGGCGACCTCCTGGCTGGCACAGACCACTCTGCGAAGTATTGTGGGTCAAGTTGAGCTGGACGAACTGCTGGCCAATCGCGAAAAAGTAAACAAGAAAGTACAGGAAATTATCGACCGGCAGACCGACCCATGGGGCATTAAGGTAACAGCCGTGGAAGTCAAAGATGTGGTACTTCCCGAAAATATGAAGCGAGCCATGGCTCGTCAGGCCGAAACAGAACGTGATCGTCGTGCGAAGGTTATCAATGCCGAGGGCGAATTCCAGGCAGCCGAACGCCTTGTGGAAGCAGCTAATATGATGAAGGCTGCACCGATGGCCCTGCAACTGCGTTACCTGCAGACCATGAGCGATATCAGCGAAGAAAATACGACCTTTGCACTGTTGCCACTGCCAATGGAGATGCTGGAAGTCTTTAAATCAATGTCGGACGTTGACGTACCACAGGTTGGCGGCGGGCAAGGCAAAGAGTCTGATCAGGAATAATTACAGATATATTTGTAGTGATATGCTCCGGCATGTCACTACAAAAAATACTGAATACATTAATCAAATTGTGGGCTTTTCGATCAGCTATTCAACCTGCAGGTAAATATTATCTTAGCTATCTAAAATCTGACCCTTCAACAGCTGTATTTTTGGAACCATGCTTGTTGGAAATAGCCTTTATAGGGTAACATTTTACCCGTCTGGCGGATTTGGTCGGACAAGAAGTCCGACCTACATTAAAACCTACTTCGTACAGCAAGTGCGAATAAATTCTCAAAACTCTCTGCGATCCCTCAGCGTAACTCTGCGGTTAACAACCGATAGCCATTAAAATTCTTTACCGAAAGTGCGATTGATTAGCTTATTCCAAACTTCACCGCTGGCATTAAAGCTGGGTTCCTGCTGCTTAAATCCTGTAACCTCAGTGGAATCGGCGTTAAACTGCAGCCGGTAGTTCCAGACAAAGGGCGCCTGTTTATCATCCAGCCAGAGGTCTGATCGTCCAAAGCGAAGATCGTGGACAACCAAATTTGGGGAATTTTGCTCGACCGCATAATATCCCTGTGAAAACCACTTGATGCGCTCCACCGGCAACTGATTACGGTAGGGCATTAACAGTTTCTCGTTTTGAGGAACCATCTGAAAATTAATATCTGTATCATCATCAAAAATAGAATATAGCCCGGCGTAGAGTGTATCACCTTCTTCGGCATAACCTGTCCACAGAAAAATGCTGAGCGGAGCCGGTGTCGTCATATATTGTTGAGGCTGGATATCCTGCGCTGCGAAGTTCTGCTTAAAAACAGCGTTCACGTGCGCTTTAACCCCCAAACCAGCCATCAGATATAGCGTGCTGACAGCAAGGCCGAGATTATTACTCCATCTTCTTTTGGGGGCATTACGTCTCAAAAAAAGCGCTGTGAGAACACCTGCCATCAGTGGCAAAGTGTAGAACGGATCCACAATAAAAATAGAGTTAATGCTCAGCGAATAATTGCTGAACGGCTGCAAGACCTGCGTGCCGTAACTGGTGCAGGCATCGATAAAGATGTGCGTGATTATCACCAAGAAAACCAGCAATGACCAATCCCGCCAGCCAACTTCACTTTTGTTATTCCAATAATATTTGTGCAAAAGCCATCCAAACAGCGGAGCCGCAATAATGCTGAAAAACAGGGAATGGCTAATGCCTCGATGAATGGCCAGGGCCTGCACCTCTGATACAAATGGATTAACAAGTACATCCAAATCGGGAACCACCCCAAATACAGCGCCCCACATTGGGGCCTTATTACCTAATTTCTTGCCCAATAGGGCTTCCCCGACGGACGCGCCGAGCGTAATTTGTGTAAGGGTATCCATTAGATCATGTAAAATTCATTTAAAGATTACCTAAACAGCGGTTTTCAAGTAAAACGTTCAACATTCCTTCAGAATTGGGTCGTTTCTTACTGTTGAATATTCTAACAACATATTACATCTCTCAGCGAACGAATTATACAATGTTTCTCTTTTGTCAGTACCTTTTGAGGATGTAATAAGATCAATTTTCATTTCCACCTTATGAAGTTTAGACAACAACGATCATCAATACAGAATTTAGTACTGCTGCTTGTAGCCGTAACCCTTACCTCCTGCTATGGAAGTCCAGAAAACAGTGGCAATAACAGGTCACAAGACTCAACCACCCCAGCCGTGGAAGCGGTGCAAGCCCGTTACGGCTCACTACCACTTTCCGAGCGTCTCAGTGGTACAGTAATTGCCCAAAACCAAGTTTCTCTTTATCCCGAAATATCGGGAAAAATTACTGAAGTCCACGTACAAAATGGCGATGCCGTTCAAAAGGGTGATCCTATTGTGTCGCTGGGAGATAAGCAATACCAAGAGCAGGTACAGCAGGCCGAGGCCAATCTCCGTATCAACCGAGCACGGCTGAAGCAGGCAAAAGCACGCTACCAAGAGCTTGAAGCCCAGTACAAACGAACCAAGAAATTAAGCGACCAGGAATTGTCCAGTGACTTGGAAATAGAAACGCTACAGGCTCAAATGTCATCAGCTGAAGCCGACGTTGAGCTGGCCGAAGCACAGGTGTCGCAGTCTGAATCCAATCTGCAGGAACAGAAAGAAATTTTGGCAAAGACCGTGATCCGCGCGCCGATTTCCGGAACCGTGGGCCAGCGCAATGCAGAGGTAGGTATGCAGGTTAATTCGAGCACGCGGCTTTTCACCATCGGCGATCTTGACAACCTGCGAGTGGAAGTCGTGCTGACAGAATCAATGCTGAATGAGGTAAAGGTTGGTCAGACTGCACGTATTTATACAGGCACTGGCAATAATCAACAGGTGATGGAGGCCAAATTGTCTAGAATTTCACCCTTCCTCAACAATGTGACGCGAAGCACCGAGGGCGAAATTGACGTCAGTAATGATAAGAACCGGCTGCGACCGGGCATGTTTGTTCCGGTAGATATCCTTTATGGCGAAAGCCAGCAGGCTACGCTCATACCTACCAGTGCCATTTACACCAATCCCAGTACTGGCAAAGAGGGCGTTTTTGTGGCTTCCGCACTGGGATCCGAAATTGAACCGGCCGAGCAAGTCGATCCCGATAACCCACCGCCCCTTACCGAAGCAACCGACATCCAGTTTAAACCAATAAATGTATTAGCTGAGGGTCGCATGGAACTAGGCGTTGAAGGTATCGATCCCGGTAGCTGGATTGTAACAGTAGGACAGGATCTACTCTCCGGAGGACGAGGAAAAGCTCGAGTGCGCACCAGTTCATGGAATCGCATTATGGCCCTGCAGGGATTGCAGCGGCAGGACCTACTGAAAAATGTACTCGACAGACAATCCGGATCCTCAGGCTCCTCCAGTCAATAATATTTAACGTTTGAACTTTTGAGACCATGAAAATTACCGAAACCGCCGTCAAACGTCCCATTGCCACTACGATGTTGTTTTTGATCATCATCGTGCTTGGGGTCATCTCCTTTCGTTACCTGCCGGTAGACTTGCTGCCACCGGTAGAATATCCGCAACTTACCGTAGCCACGGAGTATCCCAATGTGGGGCCCGAGGAAATTGAAAAAATTATTACCCAGCGCATCGAAAACACCATTGCTGGCGTACCTGGAGTAGAACGAGTACGATCAAGCTCCTCGGAAGGGCGAAGCCGTGTTATGCTGGAGTTTGCCCAAGGGACTGACATTGATGTAGCAGCCAATGATATTCGCGCGGCCCTGGATCGCGTTCGGGATGAACTGCCACCTGAGGCCGAACCACCGCGTATCTGGAAGTTTGATCCCAACAACTTTCCTATTGTGATTGTGGGTGCAAACTCCGACAGGAACCTCCAAGAACTCACTCAAACCCTGGAACGGGAAGTCACTAAACGTTTTGAGCAAATTCCCGGTGTGGGCTCTATCGATATCTGGGGAGGTGTGTATAAAGAAGTACATGTGGAATTGAAGCGGGACCGACTCATTGCCAGCGGCCTGTCTTCGGCGCAGGTACAGCAAGCTATTACCAGTGAAAATGTGAACCTCCCGGGTGGTAATGTTAACTCCGGCGTTCAACAGCTGTATGTACGCACACTCGGTGAATATAAATCCATTGATCAGATCGCCAATACCATTATAACCATGGTGGATGGCAAGCCTATCCGCGTGAAGGATGTAGCTGAAGTGAGCTGGGGCTATGAGGACCTCAACCGGCTCGTCACGATTGACAACAAACCGATGGTAAGGTTTGGCATACGAAAACAGACTGGGGCCAATACGGTGGCAGTGGCAGAAAATATCCGGCAAGAAATTGAGCGTGTCAATACCGAGCGCAACGATATGAACCTGTTTGTCACCACCGACCAGAGCGAATTTATCCAAAACTCAATCGACAATGTACAACAGTCAGCTATCTGGGGAGCACTGCTGGCTATTGTGGTTCTCTATCTGTTTCTGCGCAATGGTTCGTCAACCTTTATTATATCTTTGGCTATCCCCATATCAATTATTGCCACTTTTGGGTTGCTCTATTTCAACGGCCTTACGCTTAATCAAATGAGTTTCGGCGGATTGGCCCTGGGGGTGGGTCTGATTGTTGACAATGCCATTGTGGTGCTCGAAAATATAATACGGCTCAGGGAAGAGCAGGGCAAAGACCTGAAAACCAGTGCCCTTGTGGGTACCCGCGAAGTGGGCGGTGCAATTGTGGCCTCCACTATTACCACCTCGGTGATTTTTCTTCCTGTTGTCTTTATGCAGACCATCTCGGGAAGCCTTTTCCAACAGCTGGCATTGGTTGTTGTTTTTGCCCTCGTGTGCTCGCTGTTTGTCGCTCTTACGCTGGTGCCGATGCTCTGCAGCAAATTCCTGACTGTACAACCTGACGATTCGGAAAAAGCTCAGCAAAAGAATTGGTTCCAGCGCGTGTTTGCCATTATGGAACATCGCTACTCCAAGATGATTGAATACACCCTGGACCACAGAAAGATGGTATTCAGTATTACCGGAGTATTGGTTATTGGTTGTTTTCTACTGGTTCCCCTCATCCCGGTCGAACTGGCCCCGCAATCGGATGCGGATGAAATTGATGTTGACTTTATGATGGCTGAGGGCACCAATATCGCCGTACAAAACGAATACTTGAAAGAGCTTGAAAAAGTGGTCCGTGCCAATTTGCCGATGGACGATGTGGAACACGTTACGACGGATGTCCGCGATGGCCGGGCAGAAGTGGAAATTGCGATGGTAGAGGCTTCAAAACGTTCTATGAGCACATCAAAAACAGCCGACCGCATACGCAAGAACATCTCTGGACTCATCCCCGGCGGAGATATACGCGTGGATGCCCAATCAGGCCTTTGGATACTACGTCGTATCTTTGGTTCGGGCGGTGGTGAAGCCGTTGAAGTACAGTTACGTGGCTATAATCTTGAACAAGCCAAAACCCTGTCCGAAGAGATCAAACAGCGGATGGAGGAAATCCCTGAAGTGACCGGCGTACGAACCGATCGGCGGGAAGGGCGACCTGAGCAGAACCTCCTGTTTGACCGTGAAAAAATTGCGGATCTGGGACTCACCGTTCGAGAAGTAGCCCAGATAATTCAAACCAACGTAGGCGGCAGTCGTGCCGGCACCTTTCGCGTAGGTGGCGATGAGTTTCCCATCAACGTTCGACTACAGCCCAAAGACCGCCTAAGCACAACAGATCTCGAAAATATATCCATACGCACGCCGAATGGTGAAGTGCTGCCTGTCTCTGCAGTTGTATCCAAGCAAAAAGGACGTGGCCCCACTGACATCAATCGTGTCAATAGTCAACGGGTCTCCTACATCTCGGCAAACCTGCAAAGCGGGGTGCCGCTGGGTGAAGCCGTGCAGAAGATCCGCGCTAGATTATCCTCCATGCAGCTGCCCGAAGGCTTTACAATTACCTATGGCGGAGAATACGAAGAGCAGCAAAAAGCTGCGGCTGACTTTCGGCTCTCGATCGTCATGGCTCTGATTCTTATTTACATGGTGATGGCGGCCCAGTTTGAACGATTTTTTGATCCGCTGGTGGTGATGTTTTCGGTACCGCTGGCCGTTATTGGCGTCGTCCCCACATTGATGATTACCGGTACTACCATCAACATGCAGAGCATGATGGGCATTGTCATGCTGATCGGGATTGTAGTTAACAACGCAATTGTGCTGGTCGATTACATCAACCTGATGCGCCGTGAACATAATATGAATGTCCGCCAGGCTGTAATACACTCGGGCAGGCTGCGGCTGCGTCCCATCCTGATGACAACCCTCACAACCATCCTCGGCCTGCTACCGCTTTCATTTGGATTTGGGTCCGGTGCTGAAATTCAAGCCTCACTGGCCCGTGTGGTTATTGGCGGACTTACGGCTTCAACACTTGTAACGCTGGTATTTATCCCGGTGGTCTACGTGGCATCAGAGAACGTGCTGGCAAAGCTCAAAGCCAAAAGCTGGATGCCCGCCTGGATTGCCGGCGAAGATATAAACCCCGCCAAAGCATAATCAATTTTACAAAAGAACAGAGGTTCTAAAAAGACTTATTTAGTTAACCGGAATCCAGTAAGTAAATTTGATGCTGATTATGTTATCTCCGGTTTCGTTAAGTGTATTTATGAGGTCCCCGGGCTCAGCAAATCGGCTCAGCTCATCTTCAACAAAACGATTCTGTTGCCAGACCAAAAAGAAAGTACTGCCGGGTCTCCATTGATACCTCAGTACCAGATTACTGCGAAACGAGTGAACCAGGAAATCGGGATCAGATACCGTAAATTGTTCTTCACCGTCGTTCGCTATATAATCGCCATTTTGAGTCCGACCATCTATATTATAACGATCCAGCCTATATGATCCGGGGCTTGGTAATTCACCGGGATTGGAATAGTTGCCGCTCGAAACAAAGGGCTCTGCATATAATTCAAGTGTTAATTTGGGATTAAAGGCATAGTTAACTCGCATTCTTAGCGAAAGAGTTCTTCGTTCGATAGTTGAAAATATATAACGTTTCCCAAATGTAGCGGCTGGTCCATTTTCTAGCGTTTCCAAATACTGCTGTTTTTCTTTTTCCATTTGGAATCGTGGACGGAGTGACAATTCCCAGCGTTCGCCGGAACGATATTGGAACTCCCCGCTAATATTATGCATCCATCCGCCAAACTCGTCAGTCCAGTGTCGGTAATTGAGCCTGGAGAATAATTTGCTGCTGCGATTGGTACTAATTCCGGCGTTTAGGAACATATTTTCCGGCCGACCAATCAGCGGACCGCCCCGTGTTCGACCGTCGAACATACCCCTTGGTTGGTATTGCATGAAAAAATTTGTAGACCAAAAGTTTTTCCATTCTAAATCCCCACTAAACTGTAAACCGGTTTCTTTTCTCAATCCTCCATAATTCCAAGAATTATCAATACCTATTTCCAGCCGGTAAGACTGGTACCAGGAACCCGGATCGTTTTCACGGTACGTAAGCTCAGCTTGAGTGCTGATATCATCAGCAGAAAACAGGATTCCTGTATCGTTCAATTCAAAGCCTGGTGATTTAAGTCGCCCCCCGACTTCCCACAACCAATGTTTACCAGCATTCTTCTCCAGATTAATTCCAGCTTGGTAACCTGAGAGCGAGGTACGTGTTGAATCAACAGAAAGATAGCTTGCATCAGGTCTTTGGTAATAACGTGCACTCGATTGCTGAGCTCGTAGCATTGCTTTTGGAGACCCTGAAATATAGCTGAACCCAGCATCTCCGGAAATTTGGTATTTGCCACCCTTGAATCGCAAATTCCAATCGGCACTCCCGGTCAATGCATTTTTGTTGAGAATATCTGATAGCTCAGATCCAGACTGCAGATCACGGTATACTGATGTTAATATTCCGCCGACGGTGGAAGAATATTCTCCAAACTCTTGTTGCATTCGCAAAACCCCGTAACCTGTGAGCGGTTCAACGGTTACATCGTCGTAAGTATCAGAACTCAAATCATAGACTTCGGCTTTTTCCCTGGCGGTGACCGTTGCCAACCCACCTACTGACAAACCGGAAGGAAACCGGCCGGTTATTTTTGATGCGCCCAGGATAGAAGTGTTTGAGGCCCGGTCCACGTAATCAATATTATCACCACTGGGATCTAGGGAAGGCTCTGCCCCAATGCGCCGGGAATAAAAAAAGCGGTCTGATCGTCCTCCGCCACCAAGCACCTGGAAAATTTGCTGATTTTCAGTAAAGAAAGGTCGTTTTTCCTCAAAAAAAGTTTCGAAAGCCGAGAGGTTTACCTGGGCCGGGTCTGCTTCTACCTGCCCAAAATCCGGGTTAACGGTTCCATCCATTTTTAGATTAGGTCCCAGGCTAATTTTAATGTCTCCTCCAAAGCGACCTTCAAGATTAATATCATCATTGAATGGATTTTTGGGGTCAGGAGCGCCTTTAATTAGGGCACTACCTGCCGTGTATGGAAGGAATTCAATCTGTTTTGAACTGCTTATATCCTGTATTCCTGTTAGTAAACCAAATCTTGAGGCCCATCCTGTTTCATCTTGGGGGATCATCACCCAGAAATCATCTTCATTCTTGTGAGGCAGATAGCGGTTTATATTCAAACCCCAGGTCTGATTTTTCTGATCACTATATCTGAGTTGTGAAAAAGGGATACGTATTTCAGTTGTCCACCCTAAAGAATCTATATTACTTTTTGCTGTCCATACAGGGTCAAAGGAATAGTCACGACTTCGGTAGCTCATCTCATCCTGAGGCTGAAAATAATCGGCCCGCACGCTGGAGGCTGTGATTGCAAAACTTCTGGAGGTTCGACGGTCTAGATAAGTATCCAGCGATATTATAAGCCGTTCAGCATTACCGATATTATCACGCCTACTTAATTGCGCCTGAATTTGCGATGGATTTTCGCTATACATCCTGGCGCCTATATAGAGAGCGTTTTCATCATAAACAAAGGCAACTTCGGTCGTTTCAGTAGCTTTTTGTCCTTCATCAGGTTTTCTCTGCCTAAAATCAGAAGTAAATGTTACCCCATCCCAAATGTTATCAGATAGCTTGCCATCCAATTCGATCTGATATCCGTTTTTTGAATGTGCGGTTACGGTTCGGTGGGTTCCGTCATCATTGGAATCATAAGATGAAGTATTCTGGGCAACCGATGCATTTTCTACCGACATGCATACTAAAAGCAAACAGGGAACAACTATATATTTATAAATGGAAGTAATAAACAATCTGTTTTTGAATGTTTGATACGTAATAATTACAGTTAAAAAATATGTTTTTCTAGTTAAGTCATTTACTCTTGATTCTAATATTCTCGTAAAACATTATTTAAAGTTGTAAAAAACTCATAAACAGAACCTACGGCAATAGTTTATCAACAAATTTGAACACCCTTGAATATTAACATGAAGTTAAAACAGTGCTTCCAAAGTTAAACAACGCATAACTTGATGTTATCCCTTAATTTTTTATTCTGCGTATTAAACACAAATACGAATCTGAACCTCGTACCATGTCAATTTCACGAAAACATTTCCTGAAACAGGCCGGGGCCATGGCACTTGGTTTTTCAGGACTACAAATCTTTAGCGGTTGTACATCAGATAAACAAGCATCCCAAAATTTAGTTGTTGATCCTTTTGGACCCTTGCAATCTGATCCTAACGGATTATTTGATCTGCCCAAGGGATTTTCCTACAAAATTATTTCTACCTTTGGCGACAAAATGGATGACGGCTTCTTTGTACCGCATCGTCCCGATGGGATGGCGACGTTTCCCGGGCCCGATGGGCTTACTATCCTGATTCGCAATCATGAAGTTAATCCCGCCAAGGGTGGTGCAGAAAGTGCGTTTGGCGAAGACTTTGGGCTCACGAGCAAACTGAGTCCAGAAGATTTTTATGACTATGGCAACGACAATAATCCAGGCCAGGGCGGTACCACGACGGTCGTCTATGACACCGAAAATCAGGAAGTTGTCAAGCAGTATTTGAGCCTGACCGGTACCATCCGTAACTGCGCCGGCGGCCCTACGCCATGGAACAGCTGGCTAAGCTGCGAAGAGATTGTCACCCAGCCGGATGATGTTTATGCCAAACATCACGGTTATGTATTTGAAGTACCTGCTACCACCGAGATGGGCGTTACCAATCCCACACCAATCAAAGCGATGGGGCGTTTTAATCATGAAGCCGTTGCCGTAGATCCCGACAGTGATGTTGTCTATTTGACTGAGGATGAGCACGATGGGTTGCTTTATCGCTTTATCCCAAATACGCCTGGCGAACTTCTGGACGGCGGGATCCTGCAAGCGCTGGCCATTAAAGGAAACTCGAGTTTTGATACCCGCAACTGGGAATCCCGCTCAGTAAATGTAGGCCAACAAATGGACGTTGAGTGGGTTGACCTTGAAAACATTGATAATCCCAATGATGATCTGCGATTACGGGGATTTGATGATGGCGCTGCCCGCTTTGCCCGTGGTGAAGGCATGTGGTATGGTAATGATGCCGTTTATTTTGCCTGCACCAATGGTGGACCAGAAAAACTGGGACAAATCTGGAAATATACGCCCAGTGGTTCTGAGGCGACTGCTGGTGAATCAACCAATCCCGGCAAGCTGGAGTTGTTTGTTGAATCGATGGACAGCACCATTATCGAAAATGCTGACAATCTTACGGTGGCTCCCTGGGGCGATTTGATTGTTTGCGAAGATACAGACGAGAAACAAGATCTCAATGGTATTACGCCTGAAGGCAAGGTATATAAGCTGGGTAGCAACGCAAAGTCGAACTCTGAATTGGCGGGCGCTACCTTTTCACCGGATGGTTCTACACTATTTATGAATATTCAGCACTCCGGCTTAACGCTGGCGATAACGGGTCCGTGGCACAAAGCTCAAAGCTAGTTTAATTCACTTCTTAATCCTTTTGCAGGTTTGCAATCCTGCAATGAATTGGGATTGCAGACCTGCAATATCTTTATTCTTTCTTTCCAATCTCTCGATACCCCTTATTTTTTCGGCATTAAAAAATGCATCCTAATAAGAGTTAAAGGGGTTTTTTCTTTTTTTTGAAAAATATTTCCTGTATTAGCCATACTTGGAATGAATGTTGTAGCATTAGTATCTCAAACATAAACACTAACAAAAACAGTTAGGCGATTTCAAAAAAGTTACTATAACCCGAAACGACTTTCACAGATACAAAAGTAAACTCTAAACACATATTACTATTATGAAACTTTCAATTAAACATATCGGTCTAACGCTTCTTGGCCTCTTTCTGATGGCAGGAAGTGCTTTCGCTCAATTTGATCGGGATTTACAATACTTTACCAATCCGGATCAACGAGGACTCAACCAGTTTGAAGCTCCATTCCATACAGACGTGGAATTTGACGGTGTTAACGTACGAGTTGGCGGTGCCAATACACTGCAATTCCAGGGACTAAGTCACGACAATGACGCGAATGGCCTGTCCGATCTCGAGAGCAACTTTAACCTTGCTACTTCTAACCTAGACCTTGATGTAGGTTTGGGAGATGGGCTTCGCATGCACTTACGTACGTATTTAACCTCTCAACACCACACTGAGACCTATGTAAAAAGTGGATACATGCAGGTTGATCGCCTTGACTTCATTCAGGAAGGACTCCTTTCTGGTCTAATGGATAAAGTTCGCATTAAAGTGGGTCACATGGAGCTCAACTACGGCGACAACCACTTCCGCCGTACTGATAATGCTTTTGCTATCCACAATCCATTTGTAGGTAACTATATTATGGACTCTTTCTCCACTGAGGTTGCCGGTGAGGTATACTACTATGACAGCGGCCTCATGGCGATGTTTGGTCTCAGCAATGGTAAACTCAATCAAAGTGTAACGGATTATGCAGGATCGGGAATAAAAACTCATGCCACTGTTTACGGAAAGCTGGCTTATGACAAAACCTTTGGCGAAGGTCTTCGCTTCCGTCTCAGCGGCTCTATCTTAAATGTTTCCAACTCTCCATCCATTTACCTTTACTCAGGAGACCGATCAGGTTCTCGATATTATTCTGTCATGGATGATGGATTCCGTTCAGGACGATTCGCCCCTGCTTTTACCCCAGGATACGGTCAACCACCTGCAGCAGGCGAAATGACAGCCTTTATGCTTAACCCGTTCGTTAAGTTTGGTGGTTTTGAGTTCTACGGTGTCTTCGAAAACACGACTGGAAACATCAAAGGCAATGACAGCCGAACCTTTAACCAGTATGGTGCAGAAGGCCTTTATCGTTTCGGAGCCAATGAAGATTTCTACCTCGGCCTTCGCTACAACCTTGTTGACGGCGAAATGACCAGCGGCGACATTCAGATTGATCGCTTTAACATCGGCGGCGGATGGTTCCTGACCAAAAATGTTATGGCCAAGCTTGAGTATGTAACGCAATCTTACGACGGAGACGGTTACAGCGGTACAAAATACGCCGGCGGACAATTTGACGGTGTAATGCTCGAAGCCGTTATCAGTTTCTAAGAGTTAGCATAGACCATCCCTAATACCTTCATATTATACCAACGATGTCGCCCTGATACGGCGGCATCGTTTTTTATTTGGTCCCTGCCAGCCCCCTTCTCATTCAATACAGCTTGCACTGTATGGCACTCCCTTCATTTAGACTACTACTTCCTCTCTTATACATTAGCCACTATACCATAGACTAATACTACTTATCAGCATCTAAAAAATATCTGATATGGATAAAAAGACCGGGGTAAATACGACTACTTATAAACCGAACTACTCGACTTTGTAGAAGAAGTATTTTTAGCAGACTTTGTGGATATACTTTCGCTTCGTTTTGGCATAGGAGAAATTAACGATGGCGATACTCGCTTTAGACAGTCTGGCTATCTCCTTCCAGCTACTTTGTCAGCAACCCGATTATGGCCTCGTTCTTTTCTGAATGCTTTACCAAATTCAGGATAGTTAAAGATAATACCAGATCTAGTACCCCCTTCAAGCAGATGTCTGAAAGTTTTCCCTTATTAGACCCTAATTTCTCTATTTTAAATAGGGTCCAGTGAAGCAAACACTTCATAGAGAATCCTCCCGGGGGTGAGCAGCAAGATCTTATAAAAGAAATCGTTTCGATGATTAAAGCAAGATTTTGTGTCTTTCAAATGCAGATACATGCTTTCTTAGGAACGTCACTAAATTATGTCAGTCGACATTTTGCAAAGCTCCAGAACGATTCAATGCCCATTAATATGTCGACACTCATCCTAGCCATAGTTCACACGGTAGTACTTGCCATATCCGACATCTACCAAACCGTCATGCCCGCGCCAACCATCGCTGTGAATAACACTGGCTGGGCCGACTTTGCCCATATAACGCGCTGCAAGTTCTCCTTGGGCATCCAGGACGATCTTATTGCACACTTATCCTTGGCATTTAAAGATGCCGGAGACGATCGTTTTCCCGATACCCCACGGCCGGGTTTGCCTAGAATCCGCTTAGGACCAACGTAGGATTCATCGACTTCAACGGTTCCGGCTAGTGGAGCTTCTTGCTCCAACCAACGAGCGATCTTCTGGCGAAGCTGCCAGCAAATGTCAGTAACCGATATTGGGAAATGCCAGTCAGTTCAACGGGATCTATAGCAGTAAAATCCATTAAAAATACCGAATCAGTTGCCGAAAATTGACTCCACAAATTTTTGATGTTTATGATACTTACTATTCATTGTATAGCAATATCTTACAAAGATTTACACCCTACTATGCTTCACTAGACTCTTAAATATTGTGGAACCAATTTTTGGGAGCCTTGGATTTGTAACTAGTGGCAATGATAATATTTATGGTAACTATTCAGCTGAAGTGCTTACCGCCTGAACTGATCACTATTGGCATCTGACCATCTAATACTACTTTGTAGATAGGAAGGTATTTGATGACGCCGAACCCATAAATCTCTCGATTCCATATCAACGGAGACAACTAACAAAAAATTTATTGATTGACGTCAAGTATGCCCACTTTAAGCTATCAGGGAATGGAGGGAGAAGGGACTGAACTTGACAACTTTGTTATTTGAATTACTATTCAGTTTTTAACCGCTTTGGGCACTGATATTTTCTGAATAACTGAAAGCAGTTCGTCAAAATCCAAGGGTTTAAATACAAAGTCTTCTGCTCCATGCAATAACGCCTTCTGGGTCATCTCAGCCTCGGCATAGGAGCTAATAAGAATAATTTTAAGGTAAGGCACTTCCTCTTTGAATATCTGCAGCATGGATAACAATCCAGGCATCTCGCTCTCCAGAATTAAGATGCTGATCTTTTCACTATCAAGCATCTCCATAACTTCTGACTTTCTGCTCGCAGAGAAACATTGATATCCCTCCTCGCTGAGCACAAAATGCAGCGAGTCTCGGACAGCCTCCTCTTGGTGAAATATCAGAATGTTGTGAGTTTTCATTGGAAGTATTTTTAGCATTGCATTACATCACTTTTATAAATGCAATTTATGGGCCAACCTTCGAGATATAACGACTTTTCTTAATCTCCCTCTGATAGCCTATATAGCAGGCTACTCGAAAGGGTGCAGGCTGCTGCCTATAACTGATTGGCTTTATCTTTGCATTGCTGCAAATCTGCATGAGTGCTTAATTGCAAAGCTGCAAGCTCAAAAAAAGGGCATTTATATAACAGGTAGCTCTTCAAAACCTACTCTGAAAAATCACCTATTAAGCCTGAAAAGAGGCGATTATAGGATTAGAACATATTTTTCTTGAAAAACGATAGTTTGGAACGGCAATTGCATAACTTATAAACAGAAGAGAAACACGAATTTTCAACACGAGGTTATTATGAAATCTTTATTAACAACTATACTTACAATTTTATTTGCCGTCGGCGGTGCATACGCACAATCCAACTCATACGTTCTGTTAGATAAAAGCACAATGATTATCGAAGGAACTTCTACCATTCACGACTGGGAGTGCGATGTAGAAGATATTCAGGCAGACGTTACTTTTGATGAGTCGGTAATGGAAGCGGATGCTAAACAGAATCCCGTCACCAATCTTTCTCTCACTATTCCCGTGAATAGCATTGAGAGTGGTAAAGGGGGCATGAACAAAAAAATCTATGGCGCCCTCAAAGACGACAAGCATCCCAACATAACTTTTGAGTTGAAAAATGCTGAGATCGAACAGTCCAGCACACAAGCTACCAACGGTCAGGAGCCTAGCTTTCAACTGATGGCGACTGGTATGCTCACTATTGCTGGAACTACCAACGAAGTATCATTTCCTGTTAAAACGTATGTCCAGGACGGAAATACCTACAAGTTTACCGGGAACTATGAGCTCAATATGAAGGATTATAAAGTAGACCCACCATCTGCCGTATTCGGTACTATCAAGAGCGGCGAAAAGGTGACAATATCTTTCGAAGTATATTTTTCAAAGAATAGCATATAACCCGATAATGATGCGTCCCGCTTTTTTATCCCATCCCTTAATGGATTACTTTAAACGGTGCAGCGGCTTACTCTTTTTGCTGTTCCTAATCCTCATGAGTACATCCCGAAGCGGGGCGCAATCATTTAATCCCGGCAATATCACCATCGAAAAAGGTGGCAAAATCTGGATTGAAGGGGATGCCGGTATGATTTCGTATCAATGCAGTGCCAAAGAGCTTTCGGGGGTTGGAAGCATAAACAATACCGAAAATCCCCAGAATACTATAAAAGGCCAAGACGGTGATGTTGCAATATCTGTCTCACTGCCTGTTAAAGCATTAAAATGCGGGAAACGCGCCATGGATAAAGACATGTATGAGGCGCTTAAATATGAACAGTTCCCCACGATTAAATACAAACTCCTCGATGCCAAGCTGGCTGAATCGAATCAAGACACCACCGGATGGATGGACATCCGTACACGTGGTATTATGGAAATAGCCGGGGTACAGGATACCACTTCATTCATCATTCAGGGAAAGTTACTAAGTGAAAATCGGTTCAATGTAAAAGGTACCCAGCAAATAAATATGGATACCTACAATATTGATCCTCCCAGTGCGATGTTTGGATTAATACGTGCTGACAAGAAGCTTAGTATTAACTTCGATGTAACGGTCAAACTTAAGGGGCAACAAACTAAGTAGGTAGTTACTCCGACAGCCCCAATCGCTCCATTTTGCGATAGAGGGTAGACGGGTCGATCCCCAGCAGCCGTGCGGCCTCCGACTTATTTCCATCCGTTCGCTTTAGTACACTCTGGATATGATGCTTCTCAAACACCTGCATCGCCTCATCCAGTTTGTCGTTATCCATACTAAAATCCTGATCGCCCGCGGACTTTCGAAGGGATGCAGGCAGATCTTCCAATGCCAGGTAGTCGCCGTCGCTCAGTAACACCGCCCGCTCAATCACATTCTCAAGCTCGCGCACCTGCCCTTTCCACTCGTAGGCCATCATAGCCCCCATAGCTTCGCTGGTGATCCCCTTGAGGTTACGCTTAAGCTCTTTGTTGTACTTTTGTAAAAAGTGATGCGCCAGCAATGGAATATCATCCCGGCGCTGCTGCAGGGGAGGCAGCGAAATTTCAACAACATTCAACCTATAATAAAGATCATCGCGAAAGTTGTCGTTTGCCACCTCTTTTCCCAGATCCTTGTTGGTGGCCGAAATAATACGCGTATCGAATGAAATAGTCTTGTTGGAGCCGACCGGCTTTACTTCACGTTCCTGTAACACACGTAATAAATTCACCTGCAAATTTAGCGGTATTTCGGCCACCTCATCCAAAAAAACCGTGCCGCCATTGGCTGCTACAAAAATACCATCCTTGTCGGAATCGGCCCCGGTATATGCCCCTTTTTTATGACCAAAAAGTTCCGATTCGACTAGGTTCTCCGGGATAGCCCCACAGTTGATCGCCAGGAAGGGATTCTTGGCGCGGTCGCTGTTGGAGTGAATAGCCCGGGCCACAAGTTCTTTACCCGTTCCGCTCTGACCAGTAATCAGCACATTGCTGGTAGCTTGACTGACGCGCTCTACCATTTTATATACGCGTTTCATTTCAGGGCTTTCGCCAATAATATGATTGAAGTTGTACTCTTTGTCGATCTGCTCGCGCAAATATTTGTTTTCCTGTATCAGGTTTTTGTGCTCTAGCAGGTTCTCTATCCGGATAAGCACCTCATCAAAATCCAAGGGCTTCAGGATATAATCGGCCGCACCTTTGCGCAGAGCCCTGATGGCCGTCTCCACGGTTGCATGTGCTGTAATGATAATCGTAAGCGTCTCAGAGGATTTCTGCAGGGCATGCTCCAGCACTCCCAGCCCGTCAACTTGAGGCATCTTCAAATCCGAAATAATGATATCAAAACTGTGTTCGTCAATGGCTTTGATGGCAGCCTTGCCATCCTCTACAGCCGTACATTGATATCCTTCATCTTCGAGTACAATAGTAAGTGATTCACGAATTCCAGATTCGTCATCTGCTATTAAAATAGATCCTTTCATAAATTACTTATTGGCCGGTAATTGAATGATAAATGTAGCTCCTTCTCCGTAAGTTGATTCAACGCTGATGGATCCCCCGATTTTATTAACGATACCGTGGCTCACTGAGAGCCCAAGTCCCGTACCGCTGCCCACACCTTTAGTAGTAAAAAAGGGTTCAAAAATATGTGATTTGTGCTCCTCCTTTATTCCTTTGCCTACATCAGAAATGCTCATTACCACCTGCTCATCTTGCGATTCGGTGGTAATTGTTACGTGTGGATCTTTTACTTCTTTCATGGCATCCACAGCATTGAGCAATAGGTTGACCAGTACCTGGTGGATTTGGTCGGGCACACATGACACCAAGGGCAAGTCCTCGTCCAGATTCATCTTAAAATCCACATCCCGGCAGCGGGCATCGTGCTTTAACAGCCCAACCGCCGATTCCACTATCTCGTTGATCTGCACATTTTCGGCCTGCATGCTGGAGGGACGAGAAAAGTCCACGAGGTCGCGGACAATCTTATTAATCCGCTGGATATGCTCCCGGACTTTTTTAAGCTGATCCTGCAAAAACTCATCGTCGGTCTTACGCTGACAAACCTGCACCAGCGAGGAAATAGCCGTAAGCGGGTTACCCACTTCATGAGCCACACCCGCCGCCATGTGGCCCACTGTAGCTAAGCGTTCTGATTGCTGTATCTGCTCTTCCCGCATTTTCAGATCCGTAAGATCCCTCAAAATTTGTGAACGGCCTACAATATCATCGTTTTCATCCCGAATGTACGACTCGGTCAGATTCACCAGCTTTTTCTCACCATTCTTGGTCAAGCGTTCTGTTTCGTAATTCTGCACGTAGCCCCGGTAGTGCATCCCAAAATCAATGCATTCCAACTCTTTTTTTTCAATGAGTTCGTTAGGAATCAGTTTTGTTATTCGTTCTCCAATAATTTCGTCGCGGCGCCAACCCAAAATTTCTTCCGCTCCACGATTCCAGGATGTAATATTCAAATCGTTATCAATGGTTATGATTGCATCCGCCGAATGCTCGATAATATCGCTATACCGCAACCGGGTAGCTTCAAGCCGATCCTCGTAGTAGGAGCGATAGTTGTAAACCGTCCATGCTGTCCATAACATCAATAAAAGTGCAGCACTAACTCCACGACTTAAATACAACCATCGCATAGTTTCCTGGGACGTTTCGGTCAAAAGAATCTGATCAATAATCTCGAAAGCCCCAAATATAAGCCCCAAAATCAGGAGCGATGTAAAGAACAGGTACCCCACCCGGGCCTCTCGTAAAAAACGGACAACTTCTTTCATTATAATATATGGCAGCTAATTATTTGTTGGTATAAAACTAGCAATTACCAGCTGCCAAGCAAACGGCGAATTTGTACAATTTGCCCAATATGATAGGCATTATGATCTACAATTAGCATGGCTTCGCGAAATAAGGTTTGTCCACTGCCGTGCGAAAGTGGTACTTGTAAATTATGTTCCTCATCTCGGATAATTTCCAGCATTTCTTTGAGCCCGTCGCGCACCGCTTGGATAGAAGCTTCGAGCTCCTCTTTGCTGTCGGGTTTGTGTGATTCCGGCCAATAATCATTAGGCCAATCGATTGCTTCGTAGTCGGGATTTTTGCAGAACTCAAGGATATCGGCCTGGGCAATACGAATGTGCTCAATAAGCTCCCAAATGGTGTGTGGAAGGCCTTCCACTTTAATGCCGGTCTGCTTATAGGTAAGTCCCTGCACGGCCTGGTTAAAATCGATATGCGCATTGCGGCCTTCAAGCTGTTCAAGAAGTAACGCTCTAACGGTCTTTTCTGATGCCATAATTGAATAAATCAAATTTCACCTCTGATTTCATAACGCAAAACCCATAACAAATACGCCTTTTCCAACAGTCGTTTTGAGGCGGATTCAAAAATGAAGGGCTATTATCGAGGAACTACGAAGGGACTAAAAATAAGAAAAGCCCTGCGAGTGCAGAGCTCTTTTTTGATCAACTGTTTACAATATACCACGATTCACCTATACAGAACAAGTTTTTCTGCTATTGTTTAATTAATATATAAGTAATCTATAACTAATTGCTATCAATAGTTATATAATAGTTAGTTAATAATAGAAATTACTAAAGTAACCTGATCCAAAAATTGGTGTTTCACATCACTCGATTGTGCACGAATATAAGAGTAGGCCTATGAATTTCTCGTTCTGGATACCAATCGCAATAAATTGTCATAGCCAGAAAATGCATATCACTCTGTAATGAACACTCATCCATTCACACACTAAAAGTACAAGAAGCGAACAGGACGGAAGGATATTAGTTAGAACTTTGGTTCTACCTCACAAATATCCAAGTATGATCAAAAGTAGAAACCTGCAATATTCAGCAGCAATAGATATGTAAGAGGGGGGAGTAGTAACTTTCGACAGTAACTAATCAAGAAAGGTTTAAATAAGAAAAGCCCTGCGAGTGCAGAGCTCTTTTTTAATCAACTGCTTGTAATATACGATGATTACCCTATATAGAACAAGCTTTTCTTCTTTTATAAATTTAATATATAACTAATCTGTAATTAACAGTAAATAAACTTTAGGTAATAGGTTTCTATTGCTATTTTTAGCAATTCAATCATAATTGTCTTTTATCGTTAACGAAACCCCTTTTGTGCGCTATGCCAAAGCAAGTTGGTAATCTCACCCTTTATTCCGTTGATGATCTCCATGAACAACTCGGACTTAGTAAAATGACCATCCGCGCGTACCTTCGGGATGGAAAGATTCGCGGGCGAAAGCTGGGGGTCAAATGGTATATCACAGAAGAAGCCCTGCGAGAGTACTTTGATGAACCCCGCACCAACAGCAGCAGCAAAACATCCAAAAAGCCTAAAGATTATCGGTATATTGTAAAAGGCATTAACGACTTGGTGAGTGAACAGGAGGAGTGCGATACCATTGAAGAAACGATTGAATGTATCGATAACCAAGCTATTGTAAGCTTATTTCAAGTGGCCATAGTGGATCGCGATACCGACGAGGTCGTTGAACTGGTAAAAGCACGAGACTTCCTTGAACGAAACAAATAAAAAGATAGCTACTCACGTAACCAAGGATCAACAAGCAGGAGTGATCCTGTTTCAATAAGCATTACTGAAAACTCATCCAAACAGATTTAATTTTTTATGCTGGACAAAGAAGACACGAAACTGGAAATTTTTGGATTCGGCGATGACGAGGCTGAAGATAACTTCTACTGCCTTGTAAACCTGAACAAAAGTCCCGATGGCATTGACCTGCAAGAACTTTCGCAGGCCGACCCGCGCAAATTTGATGAGGCCTTGAATGAGATGGGCTGCATCCTACTGCTGCGCGGCGACGAAGTCGAGGAGCTTATCGAACGTGGCGATATTACCGACTCGAATCTTCATAAGTCGATTTTCGAGCTGGCCGTGGAAGAAGGGATTATTTCGTAAAAGGCAGAAGACAAACGGCAAAGGTGAGACGTCTGCAGTTTCACGTCTAACTGCCAACTGAAAAAGGTCCTTCGTTCTGCCACCAGTGCCAGGCACGGAGTAGAGTTACCATCGTCTTGCCGTCGGATATTTCGCCGCTATGCACCATTTCAACCGCTTCACCAAAGGACATTCGCTCTTTGAGTAGGAATTCATCTTCATCCACTTTCTGTTCAAACGACTGGATATCCCAAGCCGTGTAAAGGTGGATAATTTCATCTGAATAGCCGATCCCCGGATAGAAATGACCTATATACTGGTAATCGTTGCACGAAAGTCCGGCCTCTTCTTGAAGTTCGCGGCGGGCGGTAGAGCCGGCATCTTCATCGGGGTCGATCTTGCCGGCCGGCACTTCATAAAATATTTGTGCCATCGGGTAGCGAAATTGGCGGACAAGCATTACATCTCCATTTTCAAAAACCGGCAAAACCGCCGAAGCTCCAGGATGCTTAATCCATTCCCGGGTTGAGGTTGTACCATCGGGCAGCCGCGCCTCATCAAAAAACACGTGGAGCAACCGTCCATTGAATACCTCTTTCGATGAGATCCTGCGCTCAACCAGTTTATGTGAATCGTTCATAGCAAGTATTTTACGTATCTTTTACTTTAACAGTGCATCAGCGAGTAATAATAACAAACAAATAGGTTCCAGTTGTCAAAAACATTCAATATTGATCAGCAGAATGTAGATGTGAAACAGGATCTGTTTACGTGGTCGAATTTTATTTCTTTCACCCGGATCCTGGTGGCAGTGCCAGTGGTATATCTCCACTACACCAATGGACAACAAATTACGCCGCTCATCACCGCGCTGGTTCTTTATGGCATCATATCGGATTACCTTGATGGCTATGTGGCACGCCTGACCAACCAAGTCTCGGAATGGGGTAAAATTCTGGATCCGGTGGCCGATAAAATCTGTGCTTTTGTACTGTTTTTCTACGCCGTTTATATCGGCATAATTCCGCTCTGGTTTTTCATCGTAGAAATTGCCCGTGATGCCTTCATTATGGGGGGATCGCTATACATCCAACAGCTGCGCGGCAAGGTAGCCATGGCAGTGATGTCGGGAAAAATTAGCGTAAATGTGCTGGGACTGTACTGGCTGTCAGTATTCTTTTATCCAGACGCCGTAGCTGCACACGAAATGCTGATGGGTGCCTCGCTGGCCCTTATGTTTTTCTCCTTCTTTGATTATCTTCATCGGTTCAATCTGATACGCAAGGGGGTAGAGTTTAATTGATTTAACCGCAGTGTTACACTGAGTATTACACAGCAGAACACTCTGCGAAAATCTCTGAGAGCTCTGCGGTAGTTTCGATGTTTTTATTACGAGAATGCAAGATCCTGAAATGGTTTCAGGATGACATTTTATTTTTAATAGTGAGTAGTATCTATGGGTTTTCTTGAAAAATTAGGTCTTAAGAAAAAAGAAAAAGTAGAAAAAGGTGTCGAGAAAAGTCGCTCTGGCATCATGAGCAAGATTGGCAAGGCCATTGCCGGCAAGGACACCGTGGACGCCGCCGTGCTCGATGAGCTTGAGGAAATCCTGATTACCTCAGATGTGGGGGTGAAGACAACGCTCGAAATTATTGACCGTATTGAAGCGCGGGTAGCTCGTGACAAATATCTTAATAGCGATGAGCTGCAAAGAATCCTCCGCGAAGAAATTATTGGTCTGCTCAAAGATCATGCTCCGGATAAACCCGCTGAATTTGATGCCGATCTTCCCCAGAAACCACATATCGTGATGGTTGTGGGCGTCAACGGCGTGGGTAAAACGACCACCATTGGCAAGCTGGCGCACCTCTATAAAATAGCCGGTAAAAAAGTGATGCTGGGAGCGGCCGATACCTTCCGGGCCGCCGCCGTGGATCAGCTTAAGATCTGGAGTGAGCGTGCCGACGTGCCCATTATTCAACAGGGGCAAAATGCCGACCCCGCAGCCGTGGCCTATGACACCGTTGAATCGGCCAAAGCGCGGGGCGCTGACATTGCACTTGTGGATACGGCTGGACGCCTTCATAACAAAAAATCACTAATGGAAGAGCTGGCTAAGATCAAGCGGGTGATGGGCAAAGTGGTGGACGGTGCGCCACATGAAGTACTGCTGGTGCTCGATGCCTCCACAGGGCAAAATGCCATGCAACAAGCTCAGGCATTTACCGATTTTGTGGATATTACTGGCCTTGTACTTACAAAACTCGACGGTACGGCCAAAGGCGGTATTGTAATTGGCGTATCCAACGAATTGGATGTACCAGTCAAATACATTGGGGTAGGCGAAGAGATCGAGGACCTACAGGTTTTCGACCGTGAACTATTCGTCAACTCAATGTTTTCCAATTAACTATCCCTATAAAAATCAGCCATTTAACCTAGGCCTAAGCCCCATTTTAAAATTTTTATTTTTCAACTATTTGTACTAAGGTTAGAAAAAGGGCATTAGTTTAAGCAAATAGTACTTGATGGGTTTACATTATGTGATAGCTGGATATCGAAAAATGGCTACCATGCTATGTATTTTGATATGTCCAGCCTTGTTGGTTGCTCAGCAAAGCCCATCTCGCATTTTCCAAAAAGCCGACTCCCTTCGTCATCTTGCGCGCCTTGACTCTTCAACTGTTCTCTTCCAGCAAGCGGCCAGCCTCTTTGAACAACACCAGGAGTGGAACCAGCAAGTCCATACTCTATATAAAATCAGCCAGAATAAAACAGAACAGGGGCAGCTTGATGAAGCGGCATCTTATCTTGATAAAGCATATTCCCTATCCAAAAGTAAGAAGCTTGGCAGTGACAGCCTCACAATAAGATATTACTATCAGAAAGGACTTATTAATGAACAGCGAGCCGATTATAAGGTTGCGCTGAACAACTTTAAGCAGGGATTAGCCCTTGCCCAGAAAGCCGAAGAAAATGTACTGCAGGTGAAGCTGATGGTTAGTATCGGGGATGTCTATATATCCCAAGGAAACTACCAAAAAGCAGTGGATCAATTTTCCAGCGCTCAAGAGTTGTACTTTCGAACCAGTCTTACCGAAAAAGCCCTGCTCAGCAGCATATACAACAGCTATGGCATAGCGTACAAAAACAGTGGTGATCAAAATCGGGCCCTCAGCTATTTTCAGAAATCACTGGAAATCGACCGCCAGATCCTGCCGCCCCAACATCCCAGCCTTGCCAAAACGAATAACAATATTGCCATTTTTTACTACTATCAGGGCGACTACCAACGCTCTCTGGAGTACTTCAAAAATGCGGTCAATGTATTGGCTACATTCTACGGAGAGACACACCGGTTGGTAGCCGCCGGTTACAACAATATAGGCATCGTCTATTCCGAGATGGGAAAGTTGGCCAACGCCACCGACTACCTGGAAAAAGCTCTACAGATCAGAGAAAAAATACTCGGCAAAGACCACCCGGATATGGCAATTGGCTACCAAAACCTGGGCGCCATTTATTACGATATGGAAAAATACGACCAGGCTATCCGGTATTACAAGCGATCCGAGGCAATACACCTGAAGCAATTTCCCGACGGGCATCCCGAACTTGCCAATGTGTATGCCAACCTGGGACAGGCCTTTGCCGCTAAAGAGGAATATAAAAAGGCACTTGAATACTATCAGAAGGATCTTGATATCAATCTTACACTGGTGGGCGGCGAACACCCTTTTATTGGAGATACCTATACCAAAATTGGCAAAACGTATGCCATGGTCGATAATTACGACAGGGCCCTCAATTATTATGAGAAAGCTCTGGACGTTTTTATCCAGGATTACAGTCCCGAACATTCATACCAAAATCTCTCTTTTGATGAGGTTGCCTATCCCTACCTGCTGCTGGAAACGCTAAAACTTAAGGGAAAAACGCTTAAAAATTATGCGAAAGAGACAGGCCGGCAAGATCTTCTGGAGCAATCACTGCAAGCCCACCTGCAAGCGGTATCCCTGATCGATAATATTCAGCAATCACACAACCGGAAAGAATCGAAATTGTTGCTCCGAGAGCGGACTGTTGATGTTTACAAAAGGGGATTTGAAGTAGCTTATGCCCTGCAACAAAAAACCAGTGACGAGCGATATAAAGAGTACGCATTTTTCTTTGTTGAAAAGAGTAAAAATCAGATCCTGCTTGAGCAGATCCGCCGGCTGAATGCCCGCGATATTGCCCAAATCCCCGATTCACTTATTGATAAAGAACAAGCCCTACACATACGGCTTACCGACCTCCAATCGCGTATATCCAGCCTGGCGACCAATCCACAGCCAAGCGATTCACTAAAGCGGATTGCCCTGCAAGATTCACTGTTCCATGCGCGTCAACAACTGCAAAAGCATATCAACCGGCTGGAAACATCCTATCCCAAATATTATGAGCTCAAGTATGAACCGGTATTGACAAAGGCGTCCACCATCCAGCAGCAAATTTTATCAGACAACCAGGCCATGATTTCTTATTTCTTTGGGGATGAGTCGGTCTTTGCCCTGGTGCTGAAAAAAGAGACTTTTGACATTCGTAAACTTCCGACTGATTCGCTACTGCAACAGGATATCCGGAGTTACCGTGATACAATACTCGAACGCTCATCACCGGCTACATTTGCCCAAAGCAGTCATCAGTTGTACAATCAACTTATACAACCGCTTCACGACCTCATACGCGGCGATAATCTGCTGATTATCCCGGACGGCATGCTGCACTATTTACCCTTTGAAAGCCTAGTGACTCAACCGTTGACCGATGCAAATCCGGCCCGATTCCACAAGCTAGCCTACCTGTTGCAAGAACATACCATTAACTACGCGCCGTCTGCCGGCTACCTGGAACTGAGTAATCAGACAGCAAAAGGAAATAGCCCCAAACAATTTGTGGGCTTTGCCCCGGGATTCAGCGACCTGTCCGCCTCCATGGCTAAACGAGATCTGTATCCTGACTACGAGCGACCGTTGACGTCGTTGCCGCTCAGCAAAAAAGAGGTGAAAGAAGTCGGAAACCTTTTTGAGAGCCAGGGATTTTGGTCGTTTCTGACCTCCGGCGATAACAAATCGGATGTTTACCTTGGTGATTCTGCATCCGAGCAGACTTTTAAGAGCCTGCCGCTGCAAAACTACCGGTATATTCACCTGGCCACCCATGCCTATGTCTCGGAGGCTCATCCCGAGAAGTCGGGCATTTTATTTTCAGCACCACAAGCTTCCGAAGAAGACGGCACATTGCATGCTGCCGAAATTTATAACCTGCAGCTCAACGCCCATCTCGTTACGCTAAGTGCCTGCAAGACCGGCATTGGAACCGTCGCCGAAGGAGAGGGCATGATGAGCCTGAGCCGCGCTTTTCAGTATGCCGGGGCCGAAAACTTATTGGTCTCGCTCTGGAGTGTCAGCGACCGGACCACGGCCCGGCTCATGCTCGATTTTTATAAGCAAACACACAATAACACGAAGATGCCACAAGCTTTACGTCAAGCCAAATTGGCTATGATTGACAACGGGCAGTATGCCCACCCTAAATACTGGGCGCCCTTTATTTTCATCGGTCAATAAAAAAAGCCATGCCCAAATGAGCATGGCCGTAGATAATTTAGGAAACAGTGAATTTTAACCACCGCCGCCTGAAGTGTCATCTCCGCTACCGCTACTAGTATTATCTTGGTCCGGTATTGCTGCAAAAATATTCTCTGAGAAATTGAACATAATGATCTCCTGATTTTAAGTAACAAAAAGTGTGTGCACACCTAAAGATGTGCGTTTTTAATGTTCCATAATTTGGCGCCAAAAACAAACTTTTTAACTTAAGCCCAAAATGTGTATATAATCACGTTATAGGGTACAACAGATAACATTTTCAATGAATATTCAGCGGCTTTTTATTCTCGGGGGCTTGTTGCTGTTGCTTCCGCTCTCAACTTCAGGACAGAGCCTGCAACTGGCTGATTCGCTTTTTGCCAAAGGCAAAAACTACGACAACAGCGGAAATAAGCAGCAGTCAGAATTTTACTACCGGGAGGCCTACAATATCTACCGCGATTTCCAGGATACCGCTTCGTGGATGGAGGCTGGCAAGGAGTATGCCAGCGCCATGATGTGGCGATCGAAGTACGAGCAGGCCATGGAGCTTTATAAAAAACTGCTGGAAGTCGACCATCCCGCCAACGACGTCTACAACCGGGGCGACCTTTACAATAGTATGGGCTTGAACTCCAAGTATGCCGGGAACATTGACCAAGCCTACAAATATTATCAAAAATCACTTCCACTTGCTAAAGAATCGGGTGACAGTCTGCTTATTGGTGTCGTTTACAGCAATATGGGAAGCGTCCAACGTGCACGAGGGAACCTAACCCAAGCCTTGGATCAATTTAAACAATCACTACCATACCTAAGAGGAATAAATCGAGAGCGCAATATTGCTATTACGCTCGGTAATATTGGTGGTATTTATAATGACCTATCACTGTATGACAAGGCACTCGACTATTACAACCGAAGCCTTGAAATACATAAAGAGATTGGGAGTGTGTACCAATTGGCAAGTTCTTATCAATCACTCGCTGGGATCCAGCGTAAATTAGGTAACTATGACCAGGCGCTCATCTCCTTTAAACAAGCCCTCGAGTACAGCAGAAAGACCGGCGCTCCCAGGCAAACCGCTGGCATACTTAATGGAATTGGACTCCTGTATAAAGAGCTGGGTGAATACGACAAGGCACAAGATTATTACCAGCAAAGCCTGGCTATTCATGAAGAAACATCCGCCCCGAGCGATATTGCCGTAACAACCAATAATATCGGGCAACTGTATTGGGCGCAGGAGAAAACAGAAGAAGCCGGCACTTATTTTAAAAAATCATTCGAGCTGCGTAAAAAAGTGGGCAACCCCTATGATATTTCTGTAGCCCTTAATACGATGGTCAAGCTATACATCGAGCGAGAAAATTATGATATAGCCAAAGAATATGCGACCCAGCTCAAGACCATCGGCGACTCTACCGACAGCTACGACATGCTGGAAACGGCCAATTCGTACTTCGGACAAATCGCCCGGCAAAAAGAACAACATCATGTCGCACTTAAACACTTTAAAAAAGCCCATGCCTACAGCAAGTATCTACCCGAAAGCAAGCAGCTTACGCCCCTTAAAAACCTGGCGAAGCAGTACCAGAAGCTCAATTCCGACAGTGCCTTAACCTACGGCCAAAAAGCCATTGACATCATCGAGCAACATCGCTCCAATGCAGGGGCCGTTTCGGAGCTTAAGTCGGGGTATTTTGGCCAGCATGCCGGCTTCTATAATCAAATGGCCTCATGGGTACTGCAGTTCAGTTCTGATGTTTCCCGCGCTTACCAGCTGGTGGAGCAGTCCAAGGCACGATCGTTGAGCGACGAGTTGGCCAAAGCTGCCAACAATATCGACCAGCAGCTGCCTGAAGAAGTGCGTATAAAGCGTCGGAAAAAGAAGAACCAGATCAACAGCCTCTACTCTCAGCTCGAAAACGGTGCTGACAAAGAACAGCGAAAGAAACTCAAGGAAAAGATCCGAATGGCGGAGCTGGACCTGGAGGCCTACGAAAATACCATCCAGAACCAATATCCCGAGCTTAAATCCTTAACATCCCCGGATGCCATATCGCTGGAGCGAGCGCAGGAAATCACAGACGGACAGACGGCGGTGCTCGAGTATGCGCTGGCTGAAAATAATCTGCTCATGTTCTTCATCAGCCAAGACAATGTACACGTAGAGCAGTATTCGCTGCCGGAAAGCCAGTCACTTGCTAAAAAACTCACAACATGGGTAGCGGATTTTAAGGATGCGATTCTCTCCAACGCCTCGCGCACCGAGCTTCGATCGCAATCCGGTAAATTGTATAACGCACTTATCAAACCTTTTGAGGAGGAGCTAAATCAATTCAAGAATCTCGTTATCGTCCCCGACGGCGCCCTGGCATATCTGCCCTTTGAGGCAATCTCGCAGGGCGACCAGTATCTTATTGAGAATTTCAGAATCAAATATGAACCCTCCCTGACCAGCCTGACCCTGCTGAAAGATCCCGAACCTGTCAACCGGAAAGACCTACTTGCAGTGGCCGGATCACAGGTATCTGAGCAGAATGAGCGTTCATACCGATCAGCCCGACTCTCGGCACTGCCATCCACCGTCATTGAGGTCGACTCCATAGCTTCGCACTTCAAGCAGGTGTCAATGCTCAAAAATGAGCAGGTCTCGGAGCAGGAGTTCAAGAATCTGCTGCGTGAAAACCGCTACCAATACATTCACATGGCTACACATGGCGTTATCGACGAGCAACAACCCAGCCGGAGCGGACTGGCCTTGTCGGCCGGGGGCGAAATCAAGGCTTCATCCACCGAAGACGGCATGCTGCGGAGCTCTGAAATATTTGGGCTCAACATTGACTCCGACATGGTTGTACTCAGTGCCTGCAACACGGGCCTGGGCAAAGTAGTGGGCGGTGAAGGCATGCTGGGGATGCAGCGCTCGTTCTTCTATGCCGGTACCTCAACGGTAGTGGTAAGTCTCTGGAATGTGTATGACCGCTCAACGGCCTCGTTCATGAATGAGTTTTACAAGGCGCTCTTGCACACCCAATCTCAAGAGGGGTGGACCGACACCATGCTACACTGGATAGGCTGGGATGAATCAATTCCCTTTGGCCAAAAGGCCATAGCGATGCGCCAAGCCAAACTTGAGATGATCAAACATCCGCTGTTCAATCATCCGGTCTATTGGGCTCCATTCATTGTGGTAGGCAGGTGATTGGAATATTTGAATAAGGAATTAAAAATTCCACTATTTATCGAAAAGTGATATCCTAGTCATTATATAATCTTGTTAATCCCAGTTTCCTATTAAAATGGGAACCAGGATTCTTGTGAGATAAACAAGATTACTGGGATAGTTTATAAGTTCCCTAGCCATCCCACAATCCCGAAAATCTTAGTTTCTAATCCCCATTAAAATTTATCTGTAAGTATTAGCTTCGGGCAAGGTCTTACTTATTTATCAATCAACCCAAGAGAGATGCTTCACAAAAAACTTTCTGGCGAAAATTATTGGCGCGGCCATGAAGATACACAATACCTTGGGCAATGGCTTCCAAGAAGTCATTTACCAACGGTGCCTGGAAATTGAATTCAAGACAAGAGATATCTTTTACTGGCGCGAACAGGAGATGGAAATATTCTATGATAACGTTCAGGTGGGAACCCGCAGGGCCGACTTTATTGTCGACAAAGTTTTTATGGTTGAACTAAAGGCCGTAATTGACCTAGAGGATGTTCACTTGGCACAGGCTATAAATTATTTCGAAGCCTACTAACTGGAGAGTGGCCTCCTCATTAATTTTGGATCACCGAGCATGCAGTTCAAGAGGCTATTTGGAAACCAGAAATAAATATAACCCAAGATTGTATGTATTAGCAGAATAGAAAAATCCCAGCCATCCTATAATCCGGTTAATCCTAGTTTCCAATCCCCATTTAATTATCACTCTCCGTGATCTCGATGAACTCCTCATTGTCAACGGCGGGCGGGTTGTCGGTATTTGCCAGAATTACCGCTGAGGAATACATCGTACGGACGATCTTTGCCATCTTGTCGAAACGGATCTTGTGAACTTCATCCGAGGGCTGGTGATAATCTTCGTGCACACCCGAAAAGAAGAAGACAAAGGGCACGCGCTTGCGTCCAAAGTGCCAGTGGTCGCTGCGGCGATAAAACTTGTTGGGATCGTCCAGATCATTGTATCGATCATCAAATTCCAGCTGACCAGAGCGGTCGTTCGCTACATTGATCAGGCTATCCAGCTCCGAGGAAATAATATCACCACCAATAATGTAGGTATACTCTTCGACGCCCTCTTTCTTATGCTTCGGATCCACCCGGCCGATCATATCAGTGTTGAGATCTGCAATAGTCTTATCCATTGGAAATATGGGATGGTCGGAATAATAGCGAGAGCCAAGCAGTCCTTTTTCTTCGCCGGCAACATTCAAAAACAGGATGCTGCGCCGGGGCTTGACTCCATTCTTGCCGGCATTCACAAAAGCTTGCGCCACATTCAGCACGCCAATAGTGCCACTGCCATCGTCATCAGCACCATTGTAGATGCGATCGCCGGTAGAGTCGGGCTGACCAACGCCCAGGTGATCGTAGTGCGATGTCATCACGATCACTTCATCTTTGAGTTCCGGATCGGCGCCTTCGTAATAGGCCACCACGTTTTTCGTCTCAAAAGAAACCTCGGAGGAATAGGGAATCTGTGTCAGGCTATAATCTAGTGCCTGGGGTTTAAAGCCAGTAAGATTTTCCATCAGCTTTTTCTTGGCAACACCTACCGAATCCACATCCAGTAACTTGGCAGCCATTTCCGGGTGTATCAGGTTGTATCCCTTATTAAAACCGCCCGAAGAACCACTGTCGCGGTAGGCCAGACGCATATTGCTGCGTTGACCAAACCCACGCTGGGCCTGTTTAGCAGATGCTTTGAACTTTTTAGGATCGATGCCCGGAATCATCAAAATACCTTCAGCGCCCTGTTTGAAAATCATTTGAAAACGTGCCCGGCTTCCGATTTGGGGATTGATCAGCGTATCACCATTCACCACGTGTGGAATCTCCTGGAATACCATTACCCACTTGCCTTTCAGATCGGCTCCTTTGAGATGTGAAATATTATTTGATGTATCGTTAACCCCAAAGCCGGCAAAAACGATATCTCCGGAAAGGCTATCTGTTCCACCGAATGATCGAATATAATTCCCAGTTGAACTCTTACTCGCCACAGATTTGTCAATCAGCTCGTTGGTTCCATCGCTTTCGGCAAACGTTTTAAAGACGACGCTGTCCGCCTTGGTAGCATTGAGCTCAAAGTGCTGAAAATACGAGTTATTATCGCCTACCGGCTGTAATCCCATCTGTTTATATTGGTTGGCCAGGTAGTCGGCAGCCATCTCCAGACCTTTTGTGCCCGTCTCGCGGCCTTGCATCGAATCATGCGAAAAAGCAGTCAGATGCTGCTTCAAGAAATCTACCGTAATCTGATCTTGGTAACCCAATAAAGCATCCGTACTGGTATAGGGGTCTTGAGATTCTGGATTTGAAGATTGGTCCTGCATCGAGGACTGAGATCCCGCGCAACCCACAGTAATTAGGAGTAGCAGAAGAAGCAGGGGTTTAAGTCTTAAATACATAACGGTCGTACTATTAGTTTTTCGATGATTTTGGGGGTCCGATAATTTCGTCAACTGGTTTTAAGTCGAGATAGAAATCTGTTGGATCGTCGTTCTCCACGTATAGATTGATTTGGCGTTCTTTCAACATCTCCAGCACAGCCAAAAAGGTAACCACAATCTGCGTTCTGTTTCCCAGCTCCTTACACATTGTCCGGAAGGCCGTTCGACCGCTTTCCTGCAGACGATCCAGCACATATTCGGTCTGTTCTTCGATGGTATATTCGATCTTTTCAACACGGTGGATGGCATCCTGCTTTTTAATATCAGCCAGTACCTTTTTGAAGGCCGACATGAGATCGAACATGGTAACGTCCTGTAGCGCTTCGCCAGAGGCTTTCTTATTTACCTGATCAACCTCGTGATAGCCCCGAAATTGACTTTTCTGAGCCTCTTCCGCAATACCTTCCAGCTTGCCGGCCATCTCCTTGTATCGCTTATATTCCAGCAATTGCTGCACCAACTCATAACGGGGATCATGCTCATCCAGCTCCTCATCAGACTCTTCCTGCGGCAACATCATCTTTGCCTTGATCGACATCAGCATGCTGGCCATCAGTATAAATTCGCTGGCCACATCCAGATCCAGCTCCTCCATCAGGTTGATATATTCCAGGAACTGGTTGGTAATGTAATGGATGGGAATATCGTAGATATCCAGCTCATCCCTTTTGATAAAGAAGAGCAGCAGGTCGAGCGGACCTTCAAAGTTTTTAAGCTGGACGCGATACATTAACAGTTGAGATGGCTTTTCTGTAGATTGTAATTACTCTTTGAAGAAAAGAAATATTTAAAGCTTTTACTACCAAAATGTAATGCAACTGTTGCTTATTGCCTAACTTTTTATAGTTTTACATCAGAGTTGGCTTTAAAGGTACATTATGGACTATTCAAATTTAGTTACTGCCTTACAGGATAACGACACCCGAAAGGCAAATGAATTAATAGAGGCGCTACGACCAAGGCTCATGGCATTTTTACGCATTCACATGAATGCAAGCCGTTCTGATGCCGAAGACATAGCCCAGGATTCGCTTTTGGATTCGATCGAAGTTATCAAAGAGGGACGTCTTAAAAATCCTGATCAGGTAGTTTCATACATACTCAGCACCTGTCGGAACAACTATCTTAAAATGAAGAAGAAACAGCGGGCGGAGTCAATCGATGAGATACCGGACAAGCATCAGCACGCTCCGGGTCAACTCCAGTCGCTGCTTGATGAGGAACAAGAGCGACTGCTGGAATGGTGCTTAAATCAGCTCAAAGAAGAATATCAGCGGTTTATGCAGTATTGGTTTGACCATCCTGATGCCCACACCAAAAAAGTAGCTGCCGAATTTGATATCACCGTCAATAATGCGTGGACACGCAAACATCGGCTGGTAAAAAAATTAAATGAGTGCTATCAGGAAAAAAGCAATTTATAATGTAAGGATTGGGGTTTTCGAGGGTCTTACATTATAGACCCTGGAAGTAACATCCCCCTTAAAGCATTATAAGCAGTAATAAGTACAATTAAGCATGAACAAAATGTCAAGAGATTTAGAACTGGAAAAACAAATTGATGCCTATATTAAAGGCAAGCTTACGGAGGAGGAAGCACAAAAGCTGTGGGTGAAGCTCCTCCAGCGGCCTGATTATATTGATCTTTTGGACACTGAGCTGGGTTTACAATCTATTCTTCAAAACCGGAACTTGGAACCGCAAAACGAAAACCACTCCTCTGCTGAAGAAAACAACATTATTTATTCCCTGAAACAGTCTAAAAAATGGATTGCTGCCGCAGCTGCCGTGGCTATTTTGGTAGTAGCTGTGAATATCCTGCAAGTTGATACAAAACAGCAGCTTGGCGAATTGGCTCTAAAAGATATTAATATCGCTGAAAACCTATCCTCGGCACAGATCCTGCGATCACAAAAAACCGAGCTTATGCCCAGCGATTCTTTACTTAACCATGGATTTAAGGCTGCTATTTCAGGAGATATTGATAAAGCTCTGAAGATGTATAATAAAATAATCGAAGAGTACGGTGATAAGCCGGTGGCTGTACAGGCTTACCTGAATAAAGGAATCATCCAATACAATAGCGGAAGTTTTGGGGAATCGATCTCATCCTTTCAAGCAGTACTAAAAAAAGTTGAGCAAAAACCTGTTGTGGAAGAAAAAGCCTACTGGTATATGGGTAATGCCTATATCAATATAGAAAAGCTCGAAGAGGCGCGGAAAGCTATCCACAAAACCTATGCGATGGACGGTATTTATCGGAAGCCTGCTTTTCGACTGCTTAAAAAGTTGGACCATAAACTCGGAAATGTCGATTTTGACAACTTTGAACAGCAAATGAATGGAGAGCAATAACGCTTCGAAACTTTGCAAATAATGAGTTAATTTTGCTGTTGGTCAAAAGCAGCAAAACTCATTAATCACCTATTTTGCAAAACCCTCTGTTAGACGCCTCCGACAACGATGAAGAGTTTGAACAGTCGCTGCGCCCTTCGCGCATCCGAGAGTTTGTCGGCCAAAAGAAAGTTATTCAAAATCTCTCGGTTTTTATAAAGGCAGCCCAGAAACGTAACGAGGCTCTTGATCATGTTATCCTTTCCGGCCCTCCGGGCTTGGGCAAAACAACATTAGCCCATATCATTGCCAACGAAATGGGTGTGCAGATCAAGCCGACAACGGGGCCCGTATTGGAAAAGCCGGGCGACTTGGCTGGCATGCTTACCAACCTTGAAGAAGGCGACGTCCTATTCATCGATGAGATACACCGCCTCAATCCCGTGGTGGAAGAGTATCTTTATTCCGCGATGGAAGATTACCAACTAGATATCGTTATTGACTCCGGACCAAACGCCCGGAGTATCCAAATCGAGCTCAACCGCTTTACGCTTGTAGGAGCCACTACCCGAAAAGGTTTGCTTACAGCCCCACTGCGGGCACGCTTCGGTATCGATATGCGGCTGGACTATTACGATGTGGAACTGCTTCAGCGTATCGCCTTGCGAACCGCTTCGATCCTCGATATGGGTATCACAGAAACGGGTGCTCACGAAATTGCCCGTCGCAGTCGCGGCACGCCACGCATCGTTAATAAATTGTTGCGGCGTACCCGTGACTTTGCCCAAGTGCAAGATAAAGATACCATCGACGACGATATCGCCGATACGGCACTAAATGCCCTGGATGTTGATCAAAATGGATTTGACGAGATGGACATCCGTATTCTCAAAGCCATAATCGAAAACTATGAGGGAGGCCCTGTTGGGCTGGGAACATTAGGTGTAGCTGTTGGTGAGGATAAGGGTACCATCGAAGAAGTCTATGAACCCTATCTTATCAAGGAAGGATTTCTTCAACGAACCCCAAAGGGACGCATTGCCACTCGAAAAGCCTTTGAATATCTGGGGGTAGATCCAGACAAAAAATCTGGAAACTTATTTAATTAAGTTATTAAAAAATAACCCTTAAACTGCAATAATTTCATCACCGTTCCACTAATAAAATATTTTATGAATATCAAATTATTTTAATTTTTTAGGAATTAAATTCATCAAATATGTGATTGTAGCGTATTCGTTCACCGTTAAACCAATCACATATTACGATGAATACAATCTCATACAATCCCTTAAATAAACTCAAATTCCTACTGTTAAACGGATTCATTTTCCTTTTATCAGTGGTGATGATCCAAGCTTGTAATGATAATGACGATAATCCCACCTCTCCACCTGACGAGACCGGGAATATCGCCGAAGTTGCAAGCAATAATGATAATTTCAGTGATCTGGTATCCGCATTAAGTGATGCCGGACTCGTATCAACGCTAGAAGGCGACGGACCTTTTACCGTTTTCGCACCCACCAACGATGCTTTTAGCAACCTGGATGTTGACCTGTCAACGCTGTCCAACGAACAGCTGGTTGAAATCCTTAGCTACCATGTACTAAATGGAGAGATCGCTTCCGGTGACCTGCAGGCCGAGCAGTCTGTGGAAGCCCTGGCCGGCGGCAACCTATTTGTAACAGCAGCCAATGGTGATGTCAGTGTTAATGACAATGCAACTGTTGTGGATGCAGATATTGAAGCCTCAAACGGTGTAATCCACGGTATTGATCAAGTACTTTTACCTGATACATATCTTGATGTCATAGGTATAGTAGCCAAACGCTATGGTCTGCAATCATTAGAAGATGCCGTTGTTAGCGAAGGATTAGCAAGCACGTTGCAAGAAGACACCGATGATGGCTATACAGTATTTGCCCCAAGCAACGCTGCATTCCAAGACGCAGATCTCTCTGGTCAGGATGTTGCTAGTATACTTCAATATCATGTATTACCAACCGAAGTTCTTTCAAGTGACTTAACCGCTACTCAAACTGTCACAACTCTACAGGGCGAAGACTTACTTGTAGAAGCAGCTGACGGTACTGTAACGATCACGGATAATTCCGGTCAGATGTACGAAGTAACAGAGGCCGATCTACAAGGTAAAAACGGAGTCGTACACATTACCAATGGGGTACTCAATCCCAATCCAAATATTTTAGATGTTGCGGCAGATGCCGGTAACTTCACAACCCTTGTGAGTGCTCTGGAGGATGCCGGTTTGGTTTCAACACTTGAAGGTGCCGGCCCCTTTACAGTATTCGCCCCGACCGATGATGCCTTTCAGGGCGTTGACTTGTCTGGCTTCACCACTGAACAGCTTCAAGAAATCCTAAGCTATCACGTGATTCCTGCTAACATTGCTTCCGGCGATCTCGAGGCTGAACAAGCTGTTGATGCCGTAGCAGGTGGCCAGCTATTTGTAGAGGCCGATGGCAACGTAGTTGTAAATGATGCCGCAACAGTAGTTACGGCAGATATTGGTGCTTCCAACGGCACAATCCATGCTGTTGACGGCGTACTTTTGCCCGATGCCTATCAGGATGTTGTGGGAATTGTCAGTAAACGCTATACGCTGCAATCGCTTGAGAACGCCGTTGTTCAGGCCAACTTGGTAAACACCCTGCAACAAAACACCCAAGATGGCTACACCGTGTTTGCTCCCGCCAACAGTGCTTTTGAAGGCGTTGATTTGTCGGGGCTTTCCGAACAGGAACTGCAGGATATCCTGACATATCACGTATTGCCCACAGAAGTTCTTTCTGGGGATATCACTGCTAGCACTGTTGAGACAGTCAACGGAGCCACCCTTGATATCGCTGTTGATGGCGATGGAAACGTAACCCTCACTGACCAGGCTGGTAACACCTCAACAGTCACAACCGTTGATCTACAGGGCACAAATGGAGTTGTACACATTATTGATGGTATACTGTCTCCAACCCAATAGAAAAAAGTATATATAAGCCCTAAAGCTGCACTTTGACAAGGTGCAGCTTTTTTATATTTGCGACACATCCATCTGCAATATTACAGAGATTTTTGTAGCTTCAGGGCTTCAGAATATTCAATTTTACTCGAACCTTTTGCGATAATGAAAAATCTCTTTACCTCCGAGTCAGTATCAGAAGGACATCCTGATAAAGTGGCCGATCAGATTTCTGATTCCATTCTTGATGCCATGCTTGAACAGGATCCCAACTCGAGAGTAGCTGTTGAAACATTGGTCACCACAGGACTAGCCGTCATTTCCGGCGAAGTAACTACCGATGCCTATGTTGATGTACAGGAAATTGCCCGTGAGGTGATTCGTAATATTGGCTACACAAAAAATTCCTACCGTTTTGATTCCGAATCATGCGGCGTGCTGACAACCATTCATCAGCAAAGTCCCGATATTGCCCAAGGCGTTAATGAAGGCGACTCCAAAAAGATGGGCGCCGGCGACCAGGGCATGATGTTTGGCTATGCCACCAATGAGACGGATACCTACATGCCAATGTCGCTTCAATTTTCGCATGACCTGCTGCGTAAACTGGCACATATTCGCAAAGAAACGGCCCTGATGCCGTATTTGGCGCCCGACAGCAAGAGCCAGGTGACTATCGAATATGATGATGAAGGTCGGCCCACTCGTGTTGACACTATTGTGATTTCGACGCAACATGATGAAGGCGTGGACCAGCAAAAAATTAAAGAAGATCTTAAGAAGAACCTGATCCCGGAGGTCATTCCCGAAAATCTGATGGATCCCAAGACCATTTTTCACGTCAATCCCACCGGCAAATTTGTGATTGGCGGCCCACACGGCGATACCGGGCTTACAGGACGCAAGATTATTGTGGACACCTACGGCGGACGCGGTTCCCATGGCGGTGGCGCCTTTTCCGGCAAGGACCCATCCAAAGTAGATCGAAGTGCGGCTTATGCTGCTCGGCATATTGCCAAGAACGTAGTAGCAGCCGAGCTTGCTGAAGAATGCCAGGTACAACTGGCTTATGCAATTGGTATTCCCGAACCCGTTTCTATTAATGTAGAGACTGGATGTAATAAGAAAGGCAAATTTACGGATAATGAACTTGCCAATGCCATTCAAAAAGCTTTTGATCTCACTCCATCAGGTATAATAGAACGGTTTGACTTGCAACGCCCAATCTATGCCCAAACAGCAACTTATGGACACTTTGGGCGCAATATTTTTCCCTGGGAGAAACTCGATCATATCGATGAAATACAGGATGCCCTATAATCCCGCAAAACCTTTTAAAAACCAAAAGGAGTCATCACAAGATGACTCCTTTTTTTATTGGTATTATCTTTTGTAAAAAACATCTGACAATAACCTTGTAGGATTACCGATACTATCAGCGTGTTAAATAGCGGTCTTTCATAATATTCGATGTAGCCTGCGCTATCTTTTCGTAGTGCTAAATTCATTCATCAGATCACAAACTCAGTGATCAGATGAGTATTACTTCACCCATCAAGCAAATCTTCAACCTCTTCTTTAGCCTTCTCCAACAGACCCTGCTTGACCGCTTCGCGAGCCGCTTTTCTGAGGATAGGTTCCAGCACCTGCCGCATAGCCTGATCCATCGTGTTACTACCTTGGCACCCGATGCCTTCCAACTCAATACGTCCAAAAGTAGCCTGTACCGATTTCTCGCCCCCGATCTCCGTACTTAGAGTCACACTTCCATCCTGTACCAACAGGTAGTCGACCACCACGTTAACTGAAGAGGATGATCCACCGCTCAGATTACTGGACAACGCATCGAGGTTGCTTCCACTCACCTTCTGCTCATAAAAAACCTGTGGTTCCTGAATTTCTACTCGCTTAACAATCACCGTGTCCGAAAGAAATGAATACGGATCAACCTTAAGACTTATTTTCTGCAGCTTCACGGCCGGTTTATCACTGAATCCTTCGGGATTATGAATAGTAATGCCATCGATAGTTCCCGTTCCATCCAGGATTGAAACAGACACATTATTCACTTCAACCGATGTATCCAGCATTTCGCTGGTTGTACTTTCGATATTCGACTCGATCATGCTATCCATGGTAAACGAAAGAGCCAACGCCCCAAGGGCTGCAATAACAATTAGGGCTACCAAGGCTTGAAAAACAGGTTTCATAGATTCTTTGAATTCGGGTTAAGGCTAATGATTATGCAACTCATCCAAATATAAGGTTGTGATCATAGAAATCTGGATTTTAATAAAAAAGATGTAGTACACCTTGGAGATGTACTACATCTAAAGTGGATAATCAGTTTCCTGAGCTACCATCAATGGTTTGGCCAAAGAAAATAGCGTTCATGAAAAGCTTATTGGTGCCATACCAAAATGCTCGGAAGTTAGGATTATCGACCATTGAAATGACCTTACCGTCACCGATATCACTCACTATAATAGCTGCTGTCCCTTTTAACTGCTCCAGGTTGTCGTCCGAAACGTAACCACTGGCCAGCGGCTCTTCGGTATAATAGAGTGGAGTGGCATAAGGGTTCTCAGCCTTCTCGAGAAAAAGCGTGCTGTTGCGGAAAACCGGCAGGTCATCGTCGTTAAATCCATATCCAATGGGATGCGTCAGATCCAGCTTGGTATGAAAAATAGAGCCGCCGATATATTGCGCGCCGCGCGCCTTGTCCATATCAGCATAGGCTTTGGGATTGACCTTTTCCTTATTTTCATCCTCAGACTCCTCATCGGTCTTGTACGAGATGTTTGCCAACCCATTTCGCTCAGCCCAGTTGTTCGCATATTTCGTAGCTATTAGCGTGCCACCGTTGCGTACCCAGCGTTTAATTTTATCAATATCCTGCTTACCCAAATCATTGTAACTCCCATTAACCATCACCATAACGTTGTAGCGATCCAGATCGGCATTGTCGATGCGATCCTTCGGAAAAATGGTTGGCGTCATATGATACCGCTGATCCAGCAGGTGCCAGGCTTCGCCCACTTCATAGGAACTGCTTCCATCCCCGGCCAGGATAGCTACATTCGGCTTTTTCAGATTCTCGAACGAACCGCTGCCCAAGTCAATACCACTGGGGGTCAGGCCGGTTCCTACTGCATAAATTGTTAGTCCATCTTCTTCAGTAGCGGTTTTTATCAACTCATGGATTTTACTGCGATCTACTTGTTGCGGTCCCACAGGCACCATGATCGTCCCATAGTCAAACTCTTTGGTACCATTGGGCGTAACACCGGTAAAGGGTTTGGAAGCAACCTTGGCACGGACATCATTTTTGAGCAGGCGATTCAGGGCGCGGGGAGCGTAGTACTCATCCCATTCAAAAACGTAGGCATATTTACTTTTGCCGCCCATCAGCTCTCCCTGAGGAAAAGAGGCCAGACCCTCCACTTTTGTTCCCAGCAGATCCTCATCGTAGGTATTTTCGAGCTCGGCAAAGGGCATATTAAAGGCATAAGGCATAGTCCAGGTTGAGACATCATAAAACAGGCTGTCGGTAAACGTAGTGCGTCGCTCGAACAGCGCCTTCACAAAACGGTACTGCTTCTGATCGGACGGGATGACATACGATGAGTTCGCATTAAAAGTCTCACCATTGGCATCCACATCCTGCGCCAGTTTATACATTTCGATATTGTGGCGGCGCAGCAGCTCGGCAAGGTGATACGTACGCGCCTGGTCGTGGGAGGTGCCAAAGACATAACCTTCGATGTCGGCATTTTCTCCCTCGTTTAGGGATTCCTGGAAGAAATTGCGCTGGTAGTTCAAGATCTCTTCCCGCAAATTATTGGCCCCCTCCAGCGTAGACATGGAAGTTAAAAACTGGTTTTTGATCGTAAACGGGAACTTCAGTACGCCGTGGATGCTCTCCTGCGCGTGTCCTCTCGAGCTGGCCTGTTCAAACAGAATTCCAATACCTCCATTCACATCCGGATAGGTGGAGCCTTTACCATAATAGAAATCATCATAGCTCTCCTGCGAGTAATAAAGCCGCTTGGCCTGATCCAGCTTCTCGGCATGATAATCAGCAATAGCCTTGGTCAGGTTTTGGTTGCGATCGGGTGTAATCGGATGGGTCCGAGATTGAATACCGGGCTGAAAAAAGAAGGTCGAATTAGTGCCCATCTCGTGGTGATCAGTCAAAATATTGGGCTTCCATTTCTGGAATGTCTCGATGCGTCCCTGGCTCTCCGGATGCTGCACCAGCATCCAGTCGCGATTAAGATCAAACCAGTAGTGATTGGTACGCCCGCTGGGCCACCGCTGATTCAGCTCCATGCTGTTGGGATCGGCAACCAGATTTTCACTCCTGTGGGTATTTGCCCATCCCGCAAAACGGTTCAGGCCGTCGGGATTCAAGCTGGGATCCAGCAAGATCACACTATTTTCTAACTTCTTCTCAATGTCGGGGCCCTGCGCAGCGGCCAAATAGTAGGCCACCAGCATCGATGCGTTGGAACCGCTCGACTCATCCCCGTGGATGCTGTAGCCCCAGTACATGACTATAGGCATCTCCTCGGTATTCAGATTTTCCGATCGCTCGGGCTCGGTCAATGCCAAATGATTCTGGCGAATCTGTTCAATATTCTCTTGGTTTTCTGCCGAAGTCACCGTCACATAAACTAGCGGACGATCTTCATAGGTTTCACCGTATTTATGCAAGGTCATCCGATCAGAAGCCTCTGCAACTGCCCGAATATATTGGACCAGCTGATCGTGACGTACGTGCCACTCACCAGGCACCATGCCCAACACTTCCTGTGGGGTGGGGATGGAAGAATCGTAGGTCACATCCTGCGGCAGATAGTATTCCATGGAGGCTTCGGCCGCGGCGGGATTTTGAGCCCAGGCGCTGCTGGACAGAAACAGAAAACACAGACTAAAAAGGAGCGTTCGTAATCTCATAGCTAAACGTTTGATGATAATTCAGGAGTCTAAAATAAGTTGTATCAGGCTTTTAGTGTAAAGGTTATGAATGAAAAATGTTTTAAAAAAATGATAGGCTATCTGTAGTGACTTCTAGCGATAAGTCCCTACAAATTCTCTCAAAATAAAAAAGGCACCGACCGTCTGGCCGGTGCCTATAAAACATATTTCTCCGGCATTTCCATAAGTGCCGGGGAAGTTAATTTAAAATTATCTTATGCATACCGGAAAATTGCTGCAATTGAAGAGCCATTAGGCATATCTTCTTTATCCAGCGCGTACACATTACCACTCTGGGTAAGCGTTTTTATCGCCGCCATGTTGATAAGATCATGTTCGCCATTTTTAGGCTCTTTGCTGTGGTGCACGGTATCGCGCTCCGTGTCGAACCAGCCCCAGCTGTGTTCTCCGATAGGCACAAACAGCGATTCAATCTTGCCGTAATAGGCGGCTTCTACAATCTGAGTAAGATTATCCGATTGCTTATCGGAGCCGGATAGATCCCCAAAGCGTTTGATATCGTTGTACATATCCTGCAGGAAGTACGACTGAATAATCTCCCAGCCTTCATCCTTGATCTCATTGTTGCTTTTGGGATCCGGATTACCCGTAACGGCCTGGTCCAAAAGACGACTGTAACTATTCACTTTTCTGTATTCAGCAATAGCTTCGTTCACCCCGGCCAGAATAAGAGGGTCATTTCGTTTTCGGAGAACAGAAGTCACCTCATTCTCAACGGTCTTTAAGTAGTTAACAACTTCTTGGGTATCCGTATCGCGCGATCCGCCCTGCCCGTGAAATATCGCCTGGGCATTAGCGCCTTGTCCGGCATGATGCTGAAGATTTTTTTCATTAACATCATACTTCAAAAACTCTTCCAGGCTATCAGGTGCTTCTTCGAATTCAATTTCTTCTACATCAGCGCGTGTACACTTGAGCAGCCTCATTTTCTTTTGACTGAGCGCCAAGATACAGAACGTGCCTTCCAGCGAAATCATGGGCACAAGTGGTGTAATCAGGAAATGGTCGTCCACCATCACGCGCTCTTTAAAACTGTGAGGGATTCGATAATAATCGAAACTATCCTCGCTGATAAACAGGGCCAGCCCCTTGTCGTTGTGCTGCCAAAAAAGGGGCTTATCCAGCAGGTCGCGAGGCTGGTCAAGCAGTTCTTCAATTTTTTGATCCGATACCTCGTGCTCCTTTAGCTGATCTTTAGCCTCGCTCAATAAATTTTTTAATCTGATGGGATCCTGTTGCACTTCTTCCCCTTTCACGTGCGTGGGAAGGTAAATGGAAAGGCATACATCGTGCTCTTGCTGTGCAAGGTTGAGGATATTTTCGCGTGTAATCATAAGGTCAATCCCTCCAAGTAATTTTACCTAAACTTCTATCGATATTGAGCTTAAACATTCATTTTCGGTTAAAGATTTTGTTACAGTAAATGAACTCGTTTTCAGCTCTATGTATTTTATATTATAAGATAAAGAACTTAAAGATGAAGCAGTATTTATTACTATGGCCAAAAAGACTAAACAGCCAACGCCCATCTTTGGAGATCCCGACCAGGGCACCCTGGATCAATATGACAATGTCTTGCTCCGGGCCAAGCGCGGCGCCCTGATGGCGGATGCCCATCTGGGCTATGTAATGCCGATTGGCGGTGTCATGGCCTACCGCAACCACGTCTCACCGGTAGGCGTGGGATTCGACATTGGCTGTGGAAATATGGCCGTAAAGCTGGATCGCAAAGCTCACAGCTTTGACGTTTCAGCAGCGCTCAATGTTATCCAACACCGCATTAATTTTGGGGTCGGCGGACAAAATCCTGATGGCCCACAGGACCACGAATTGTTCGAAGCTCCCGAGTGGGACGCCATCCCAAATCATGTGCGCGGCGACCTCAAACAGAAGGCTCGGGAACAGCTTGGTACCGTGGGCTCGGGCAATCACTATGTTGATATTTTTCAGGATGAAGACAGTTATATCTGGATTGGAGTACACTTTGGCAGTCGCGGATTTGGCTATAAAACCGCCCAGGGATTTATGAACCTGTCGCAGGATAAAGAGTGGAACGACAATTTTGAGCAAAAAGAAGTCCTGCTTGATCTCGATACGCCATTGGGCCAAGACTACTTTGCTGCCATGAACCTGGCCGGTCGATATGCGTACGCCGGGCGCGAATGGGTCTGCTATACACTGGCAGATGCTTTTGAATCAGTGGTCATCGAAGAAGTCCATAACAACCACAATTTCGCATGGAAAGAAGAACACGACGGCGAAGAGCTGGTAGTCGTCCGCAAAGGTGCAACGCCGGCTTTCCCCGGCCAACGGGGATTCGTAGGCGGAAGCATGGGCGATATTTCTGTAATTTTAGAAGGGGTCGATTCCAAAGCCAGCCGGCAGGCACTTTACTCAACAATTCACGGGGCAGGGCGATTGATGTCACGCACACAGGCCAAAGGCAACTATCATGGTCGCGATCTGTCGCAATCAGCCATCAAACCGGACATGATCTACAATCGGCTACAAAAGATGGGGGTCGAACTGAGGGGCGGCGGACTCGATGAGGCCCCACAAGTCTATCGTCAACTCGAAAATGTACTTCAAAACCATAAAGATACCGTGCGCATTGTGCATCGGCTGCATCCGCTGGGCGTGGTGATGGACGGACCAGAATATTTTAACCCGGCCAAAGGGTAAGTTACTTACTGGAGATATTTATCTCATAATCCTCTGACAGATACCCTCCTTTTAATTTCAGCTCCAATTTTCTTAATGTTGGTTCAACGTCGGGAATATCCAACATAGAAATGGACTTATGGCTGAAGAACAAACTATTGATCAGCAGCAAAGTACATGGGAGGGAATCAAACAAAGCCTGGGACCGGGCCTGCTGATGGCTGCTGCCGCTATCGGGGTGTCGCACCTGGTGCAATCTACCCGCGCCGGGGCTACCTACGGATGGGCGCTCGTCTGGGCCGTTATACTGGCCAACTTTTTTAAGTACCCTTTTCTGGAATACGGACCGCGATACGCCATTGCCACCGGCGAAAGCATGATCGAAGGCTACAATCGGCTCGGCAAATGGGCGATCGGCATTTTTGTGGTCTTCACCCTCGGCACCATGTTTGCCGTACAGGCCGCCGTGACTATTGTAAGTGCAAGCTTGGCCGCCGAGATGACCGGCATCGCGCTAAGCCCTGTCGTCTGGAGCGGAATTTTGCTGGCCATCTGCATCTTACTTTTGCTATCAGGACAATATTCTGCACTGGATGGCGCTATTAAACTGATTATGGTTGTGTTAGCAATTTCAACGGTCGTTGCCGTTGGAGGAGCCCTGCTTCAGGGAAGTACCCAACAGGCAAGCGTAAATTACTTCCCGAGCATCTGGAACGTGGCCGGGGTCTCTTTTCTTATTGCTCTGATGGGCTGGATGCCGATCCCCATTGATGCCGCCGCATGGCATTCCCTCTGGACATTGGAGCGCGCAAAGCAAACCCAGTATAGACCCAAGCTCAAGGAGTCGCTGCTGGACTTTAATATCGGCTATATCGGGGCTGCCGTGCTGTCGCTTGGGTTTCTGGCGCTCGGCGCGCTGGTGATGTATGGCAGCGGCGAAGAGTACGCCAGCAGTGGTGCCGTGTTTGCCAGTCAGCTTATCAGCCTTTACACCGAAAGCCTCGGCAACTGGGCCTACACCGTGATTATCATCGCGGCCTTCACCACTATGTTTAGTACCACGCTCACCGTCACAGATGCCTATCCGCGGGTAAGCCGTCGCATGCTCGAAGTATTGATGCCTGAGACGTTTAATGAAGCCGACAACATTCGACTCTATCGTTTTCTGCTGGTCATCATATCACTGCTTTCACTGGGTGTGCTGTATTTCCTGGGGGACTCGTTTACACTGATGGTAGATCTGGCCACTACGCTCTCCTTTTTGACCGCGCCGGTGCTAGCTTACCTCAACTATCGGCTGGTTACAGCCCAACACATGCCGGATGACTGCAAACCCAAACCATGGCTCAAATGGCTGAGCTGGAGCGGAATTATCTTTCTGACTGCTTTTGCCCTGGTTTATGTATATTGGCAGATACAGTTTTGATTATGTTGAATGGAGTCCATTTACCTTGGCGGGGTCCATCTTACATCACTCATAAGCGTTCAACTCATGACCACCTATATCGCTTTACTCAGAGGCATAAACGTCGGCGGACACCGTCCAATAAAGATGCAAGATCTTCGCCAAATGTTTTCTGAGCTGGGATTTCAAAACGTAGCTACCTATATCCAGAGTGGAAACGTTATTTTTGATGCCAACGATGAAGCTAATCTCGCATTTCTAAGCACCAAAATAAAAGTACAGATAGAAGAATCCTTCGGCTATGATGTGCCGGTCATCTTACGCACGCCGTCTGATCTGGAAGACTCACTGGCTTTCTTTCCCTTTGATGACAAAGAAGGATGGAAAGGCTACATCAGCTTCTTGGCTAACAAGCCGATGGACGAGCAGGCAAAAGAGCTGGAATCCCTATCCAGCGATATTGAAAAATTCGTAGTTCGCGGAACCGAACTTTTTGGTTTTATCAATAAACAGACCGATGAAAAGCTACAGTTCTCTAACTCATTCGTAGAGAATAAACTAGGCGTACCGGCTACGACCCGAAACCTTCGGACGATCAATAAGATTTTGTCAATGGCTACCTCATCTGACTAAAAAAGAGGGTTTCTATCTTGTTTAATGCTATTGTTTTTCCAACATTTAAGAAACAAATAAACAAAGAGGTAGTTATGGAAAAACAATTAATGCACCCGAATCCCAACACTTCAGACCAAGATCTATCTCCTATCGTCCCTGTAGTTTATGAAGACCAAGAGTACCACCTGGAATATAAATATATCCGCCAGAACTTGGACGAGGAAGAAGCTCTCGGCGAAAAGCGGCTCAACGAGTTGGCAGATGAAGGGTGGGAACTCGTCTCCGTATTTAACAAAGACGCGTTTGCCCACTACTACTTTAAACGGCTGGTGAGTTAAACCGCGGTTTAATGTACACACCCAAGCATTATAAACAGGAAGACTGGGATGAAATCAAAAATTTTGTCCAAACGTATCCTTTTGCCACACTAGTCAGCATTGATGAAAAATATCCGGTAGCAACTCACATCCCCATTGAGCTGGAACAAAATTTTGAGGGCGAAACTGTTCTATGGGGACATATCGCCCGGAATAATCGGCAGTGGGAGAGTTTTGATAAGCATCCGGATGTGCTTGCCATATTTCAATCTCATAACAGCTATATTTCATCGTCGTGGTACGAGGAACCAGAAGTGCCCACCTGGAATTACCGGGCTGTGCATATCTATGGCAAGCTCAAAGAACTTTCCGAGGAGGCCCTGCGGGAATCGCTGCGTCGCCTGATTGACAAATACGAGCAAAACTCAGAATGCCCGGTTTCGATGGATACCTTGCCCGAGGAAATTGTTGAGCCACAGTTGAAGGGGGTTTACGGTTTCGAAATATCCATCGAAAAAGTAGAGGCGGCTGACAAGCTGAGTCAAAAACGAAATGAGCAGGATCACTACAATATCATCAAAAAACTATTGGAGAGAGGAGATCCGCAAAGCCGGGGCATAGCCGAAGCGATGAAAAAAGATAGTGAGAAGTAATTAGCCTAAATAGCTGTACCCACCTTCGCTCCTGTGCTATTCTCCAATCCTTACTGGAACGTGCATACCGTGATGAAGGAAGCCTGTGATAAGTGGTTGCCCAAATTCTATTTCTTGACGCCTCCCAGATTCCTATATTTTACTGAATTGAATGACTCAAACAGAAGGTGGCGCAAGTGGATAACATTAACGTAATTGCCTTTGACGCTGATGACACGCTCTGGGTTAATGAACCGATCTATCGTAAAACGGAAGAGCAATGTAAGCAGATTTTAGAACCGTATTTGTCCCCACCCGAGCTTTCGGAGAAGCTCTACGAGACGGAGATGAAAAACCTCAAGCTATTTGGCTACGGCATCAAGAGTTTTACGCTGTCGCTCATTGAAACAGCTATCGAGCTTTCCGATAACCAGGTCAGCGCCGGCGAAATCCAAAAGATTATTGACCTCGGCAAGGAGATGAGGCAGCATCCCGTGGAGCTACTGCCGGGCGTCGAGGAAACGCTCAGAGAGCTGGAAGACGAGTACAAACTTATGGTGCTAACGAAGGGCGATCTGCTCGACCAGGAAAGCAAAATAGCGCGATCGGGCCTAGATCCCCATTTTGACTACATCGAAATTGTCAGTGATAAATCGACGGATACCTATTCTCGTCTCCTGTCGCACTACAGCATCGAGCCTTCCAATTTTCTGATGGTCGGCAATTCGCTGAAGTCGGATGTACTGCCTGTTTGCAAAATCGGTGGACACGCCATCCACATTCCCTATCACATTACCTGGGATCATGAGGAGGTGGATCCGGACGAAGCTCAAAAAGATGGCTACCACGAGCTGGATGATATCTCCCAGCTCCCGGACTTCCTAAACCGCAGCGAGTAACAAATACTGATTTAGCGAGGAGGTTTGAAAAGGTAATCCATGGTAGGGTTTGTCACAATCCTGTCGTTTTGAACGATCTATTAGAAATACCGTTTCACGGAGAATAATCACAACAATTTGGCCTTCATCTCGGGCACTTTCGCTGTATAGGGATGATCCTCGGAAAGGGTAAAATCAATTTGTTTGGGATAGTCAACACTGGCGAATTGCATAACGAATCCTGTTAAAGAATGGATGGATGCTATACAATCAATAGAATAAAACCGGAGGTCTGATAATCTCAATCAGTTAAAATTTGTGGCCTCTTGCAGAAGCATTAGAACAGATCGCCTTGGTTTCCGCCATTTCCACCGATATTCGGAACCTTCAGATCCGTTTCCAGCCTGTCATTCATATTTTTGATGAAATGTGCGGCCAACTCGGGGGATTTTTCCTCCTTATTCTGGTGGACAAAAAAGTGAATATTACCCAATCCCTGGTTGGTCCATTTCTCCAGCCGATCCACCCAGTCGTCGAGCCGAGTAAAATCACTTTCGTGATTGGCCCCCACGTATCGAATAAACACCTCGTTATTGGTAGGACGCATGTGCAGCAGGTCGCGCCGCCCGGCCGTGTCGGTAATCACATTGGCTACCTTGTGTTCTTCGAGCAATGCGTATAGATCCTCCGCAACGTCCTCATCGCCAAACCAGTCGGGATGGCGAAATTCGATAGCCAGCGGCAACTCCTTCGGCCAGTATTCCACAAAATTCTGAACGCGATTAAAATATTTAGGCGCAAACTTGCCGCGCAACTGAAGAAAGATCGTCCCTAGTTTTTCTTTGAAATGAATAATGCTGTCATAATAATCGTCAACGGCACTTTCGATGTCGTTCAACCATTTCAGGTGGCTGATATAGCGATTCACTTTGGGAAAGAATCGAAAGTTCTCCGGAACCCGGCTGTGCCAGTCGGCAATCTGATCAGCATCAAAGGTATTATAAAAGGTAGCGTTCAGCTCTACCGAGTTAAATTGCTGTCCGTAATATTTCAGTTTGTCGCCGGTGCCCTTGGGATAGAGGCTATTCAGATCTTTGGGATTCCATTTTGCGCATCCCACAAAAACGCTGGGGACATCCACGTTCTCATATTGCGATAACAGTTGTGCTGTGTCCGGGTGATCGTCGGGGAGGGAAAAGTCGATATCTCCAGGATTATTTACACTGCCAAACTTCATAAAAATATGATCTGGTTTTAAAAATTATGCAAAGAAAAAGTACAATTTTACATTCAAAATATCCTCAGTCCAAATCCAGAAATCCCGAAAAAGTCGGGACACGGTAAGTTCAGGATGACACAAAGTTTTACTTAAACAAATTAAGCAGTCCGCCGGTATGCCAGAACAATACGTTATCGGTTGGCTCAAAAATTCCCTTCCGACTGTAATCCACCAGCGCCGCAGCGGCCTTGGCCGTGTAGACGGGATCCAGGGTAATACCCTCTACATCCAAAAAGGCCTTGGTAACATTCGCCGACAGCTCTGTGGGAATGCCATATCCTTCGCCAACGTAGCTGTCATCAATATTAAGCTCCTCGGCGGTGATCGGGGCATCAAGGCCAATCCGCTCGATCATCGGTTGAGTTGCACTTAGTATCGACTCTTTTATCTTTTCAGGCGGATCATCCGCGCTGATGCCATAAACCGGCATATCGTGGAGTCCGAACAGGCGTTTGCCCACTTCCAGTCCGGCCGTGGTGCCACCGGAAGAGCAGGCGTGAATAATGGCATCAAACTGCATACCAATCTCTTGCTGCTGTGCCTGCAGCTCATCCACCGCGTTGACAAATCCCCACGAGCCAATCTCGTTGGAAGCACCCAGCGGGATAATGTAAGGCTGTTTGCCCTCATCCTTCAATTCGTCTGCAATTTTCTCCATGGTAGGCTGGCGTTCATCGCGGCTGTCCACATATTCGATAGAAACTCCCATCAGCTCATTAATTCGCGGATTGCCGACCATCTTCTCCGGCTTTTCGCCGCTCTGCACCAGGATGCAATCCAGCCCCAGCCGCCGGCTCACTTGACCCGTAATACGCGCATGATTGGAATGGACGCCACCGCAGGTGATAATGGTGTCGGCGTTGTGAGCACGCGCATCCGCCATTGAGTACTCCAGCTTGCGCAGCTTGTTGCCCCATACCAGAGAGCCGATAAAATCATCGCGCTTGATATACAAGTTCGGCAAATTAGGATATACCTTATCCAGCCGATCACAGGTTTCAATCGGCGTTTGCAGATTTGATAGGCTTATTTTCTCTATGGATTTAAATCGCTCGATCGCTTCGCTGTTATTCGAGATCACTCATCTCCGCAAAAATATTCTCCAAAATATACTCATTCATTTCTCTGTCCAGCTTGCGCGTTTGTCCCCAGTTGTTGTAGGCCACCACGTACGCCGCATTCTTGGCCGGCGCCAGGTAGATGTGAGAGATAAAGCCGTTCTGCCCACCACTGTGGCTAATCAGTCGCATACCGAAAGCATCACTTACAAAAAAGGAGAGCCCCATTTGACGTGCTGAAATATTTTCCCGCCCATCCGCATCAGGCTTTATTTCAATCTGTGGCTGAAACATCTCTTCGATGGATGAGCGCTTCAGCACGTGCTCATAATCTCCTTGCTCTCCATTGCCCAGCAGAAAATTCAGGTAGTTGATCATATCGGGGATGGGTGCGCTCAATCCGCCGTTGGAAGCCGTGATTCCAGTGTTCAGATCAAAACGCGCCTCTTTATAAGTGCTGTCCTCCTGCAAAAAGTAGCTGTGCGAAAGATGCTCGAGCAGGTGATAGGGCGTCTTATCAAAATAGCTGCGGTCCATATCCAGCGGCTCCAGGATATTCTTCTCCACGTAATACTCGTAATCGTCCTTGGTGATCAGCTCGATAATGCGTCCCAGGAAAATGACGCCGGGGTTTGAATAACTCCACTTGCTGCCCGGGGCAAACTTGATATCGGTATAGGGAAACATTGCCACGAGCTGCTCCCAGTGTTGCGGCTCATGCGGGTGCCACGCCTTGTCGCCACCCCACGGCCAGGTAGGACCTCGAAAACCAGCAGAATGCGTCATCAGATGTCGGATTGTAATTTCATCCATGGAACCGTACTCGTTGTGTACCTCCCGTAACTTGGGGATGTACTTCGTGACCGGATCATCCAGCGAAAGCTTGCCCCTGTCACGCAGCTGCATGATGGCAATGCCGGTAAATGTTTTCGTAATAGAAGCCCAGTGAAAGATCGTCTGATCATCAATCGGCTCCTTCATCTCCAAGTTTGCCAGCCCGTAGTTTGAGCGGTAAACCTGCGTTCCGTCCCGGATGATAGCCAGCGAGCTGCCCACCACCTGGTGCTCTTCGGCTTTGTTGTGATAAAACTCGGTGAGCTCTGCTTTTTTCTGATTGGATAGCTGCTGGCCATAGGCTATCGCGCCAGCATAAAATGTAATGATAAATAATAGCGTCAGTCGGCGAAGCATGTCAATTTTCCTAAATTCTCGATTCAATACCTTCTAAAAAAAATAAAATATATACCGCTTTCCAGTCTGTTTCACTTGTGATTATGGCGCACGAATACCAACTTAGCATTAATTCACGTATCACAAAAAGGAGAGATATGAATACACCAGCAAAAAACACTACCTCTACATTGATCACTGCCCTTCGCTACCGGGATGCTTCTGCTGCCATAGAGTGGCTTTGTGATGCCTTTGGATTTGAAAAGCAACTCGTAGTTCCCGACGATAACGGCGCTATTGCCCATGCACAGCTTACCTTTGGCAACGGCATGATTATGGTCTCATCTGTACAAGACACCGAATTTGCCAAACATATGAAACAACCAGATGAAGTCAACGGAGCAGAAACACAGTCGATCTATATTATCGTCAACGATGCCGACCAGATCTACGAGCGCGCCAAAGCGGAAGGGGCTGAAATCATCATCGATATTAAAGATGAAGACTACGGCGGACGCAGTTTTAGCTGCCGCGATCCAGAAGGCCATATCTGGACGCTGGGTACCTACGATCCGTGGGAAATGTAGAACAGAGATACGTCAAACGAATTCAGCGAATAAATCGACTTCTGCTTGACTATCCAGCACATAACTCTAAATATCAGGCAAAAATTTTGCGGCTATTGAACAATAAATTAGCAACAAAATTTCGTGATTTGTGGTGTAAGTAATAAAGCACAAAAAATAAAATGGAGGGTGGTATGAATCACAAAGAAACATTCTTAAAAGAACTAAACGAAACCTTTGCAAAAGGTGATATTGGAACTATCCTCGATAATGTAACAGATGACATCCGGTGGGAAATCATCGGAGATACTATTATTGAAGGCAAGGAAGCCTTTACCCAGATTCTGCTTGAGATGGAAAGTGAAGGACCGGTGGAGCTATCTATCAGAAACATCATTACCCATGGTGAAATGGCCTCCGTGGATGGCACAATGACTTCCCGAAAGGGTAAGAGCTACGGGTTTTGCGATGTATACAGGCTGGAGGGATACAAAAATCCGAAGGTCAAAGAAATGACTTCGTATATACGTGAGCTAAAGGGAGAAACAAAACCACAACGACCAACAGAAGGTACACTGCGATGAAAAGATAAGGCTTGATGTAAAAACAAAAGATATTGTAATCGCGCGTACTTTTTGTGCGCTGTCAAAAGGGGAAAGATTGAAATACTCTGGCCGACCTTTTCTAGGATATCTATATCCCAACCAGTGAAATAGATTTTAATATCTCGGGCTGTCCTTTCTGGTATAGCACGAAATAAAATTACTCAGCCTGTAACAGTCCCGCCCTGTATCACTCATTACGCGCCAACAATGGATGCCGGTAGGTTGCGGCCAGTCCCAAAATGCCGGCTAAAAGCAAGATCCCCGGTGCCAGCAGTGGATGGGACCCTTTCATGGCTGGCCATATAGATTCCATTAACCCATAGGAAGGATTTATTTCACGGACAAACGACAGGTTACTGCTGAAATGGAAATAGACACCGACAAAGCTGGTCAGCGCTAGTAAAACCATCACCCAACGCAAGATTTTTAACGAAGTAATCCCCGGACTGAACCACGCCCCCGCAACCGCCAGTAATCCAATACCTGAAACCACAAACGGAATCCACTGCAGCAGCTCTTCGGTATGCTCGAGCAGTATCAGTTCAAAGGGAGTGACTACTAACGTAACAGCCACCACGCCCAGCAAAAACCGGCGCAACTGCTGTGTAATATCAGGTTCATTCATAAATCTTATTCAGACTTCATATAAGACTTAGCCGTAGCCAACTCTTCCTCACTGATGTATGAATTAAGTGCATCAAAGAAAGCCTGGTTGCTTTTATACGGACGTCCTGCCGCCAACTTGTCGGCCTCAGCTTTTTCCAGACCCGGAATCTGCATCAACGTAGATACATCGCTGTCGTTGCGGTGGATAGGTACAAAAATATACTGCTCATAGGCCGCTACTCGACTTGAATCCACATACTTGCCGATCTCTTTGCGGAACTGATTGATGCTTACATACGGGCGATATTCCTCAAATTCATGTACCATGTTGTCGCCCACATTGGGGATGGTTTTGAATGCGTCTTCACCAGCGGTGTTCATATTCAGCTTGGCCGTGGGAGCCGATGCCGTATCTGCCTGCATCGTGGAGGTATTCTCAGAACTAGACTCTTTCTCCGTATTGCCGCCACAAGCTACAACAGTAGCCATCAGCAACACCAATAATACTCCTGTAATTTTGTTCTCAATAATCTTCATAACAATATGATAAATCCTGATTTATTAGTTATCGAATTAAGGAAGAAGAATATAAGTGATAGATCGAAATACTAATAATATCATTTTGTCCCCTTACTGAACTTCTCGGGGATGCTCCTCATCCACGCTCACATATGTGGCAATAGCCCAGGCAATGCCTCCCGGAATTCCACCGGCCGCAAGCTGGTAAACAGACAGCAATAATATGATAACAGCTGCCTGAGCATTCTTGGGAACCTCGGCTACAAAATAGAAGGGGTGTATAGAGATCGGCAGCGTAGTTATTACCAGTAAGATCGCAAGCGTAAACAGAATCCACGATTTGATACTTCGTCCCTCTACGGTATAGCTCAGTCCCGCCAACGATATATTGGGCAGAAATATAACTACAAGAATAATTAGCCCGGCTGTTACCGAAGCACTGGTCTCTTGCCAGGGTTCAATTTCAAAAAAGATCATCGCCAGCTGTACAATCAAACTTAGCACAACAACTGTTCGTGATATTTTAGGCAGCACCCAGGATCTGTTAAAGCAATTTTGAACACATAATTGGAAGGCTAAACGGTAGGCATTTGAAGGACAGTATAGATTAGGAATCCAATGGCTATAACCACCTGAATAAGGATACTAATCCAGTATCGCTTATAATCTTCTTGCCTATGTGCAAAACCGGATGGAGATAATGAGTATCCCGAAATGAGTTGAATGGCACCCCCTACAAGGGTAATCAAAGCAACGTAATATACGATTGTCATAATGTGGACTCTTATTATTTGAACCCACCATAGCCCAAAGATCAAAAGAAATACATTCTTGCAAACGACTGCAAGTTAATGATTAACTAAACTATTCACCCAGTGCTTGCCACCCACCCCAGTTCCCGGTAATTGGATATCAAATCCGTGGAATCCGCTTTTCCAACAATGTTGGTTAGCTGAATTAAAATTTAAGAGTATGTGCGATTGGCATACTCAGCCGGGGGTTCACCTACAATAGATTTAAAATCGTTGATAAAATGCGACTGGTCAACATAGCCCAGATCCTGAGACAGCTCTGCCAGGTCAGTTTCACCGTTTTCGGCCAGCTCACCAACCACCTCGTGCAGTCGGTACCTCTTGATTACCCACTTGGGCGAAACGCCAACGTACCGTTTAAAAACCCGCTGCAGCGTACGCTTGCTGATCTCAAATCGCTCTGCTAACTGCTCCACTTCAATGAGTGACTTGTTGTCGATCACCGCATCGATTATCTGGTTGATAAGCTGCACACACTCGTCTTCTTCCCGGGGACGAAAACTCCGGATAAAGCATTCAGCACGTTTTACCATCTGCCCTTTATCATCAGGAGTCAGAATATAGTTCTCAAGACTTTGGAGTTCCACATCAAAGACTTTGTCCACGGCAATCATCTCATCCGAAAAGGAGGCAATGGATGATTTCATAAAAGGGTAAAAACCTCCTGGCCGAAACCTGATACCCAGAACTTTTCCTTGACCTTTGATAGTTCGGCTGAATTTGCTGGTGACGACTCCGTATATTTTCGTATTGTTCTTCTCAAAAGCCAGATGCACTGAGGGATAGGCCAGTATATCCTGCTGAAAAGTCCCCTCACCGAGATCCCATTCCACAATCCAGAAGTGCTCGATAAAAAATGCGAGATCCTCGGATGGCATAAACCGCGACAACCGAAACTGCTTCTCTTCTTCGCTGGGATCGAGAATTTCTTTGGGCGTAGCCATAAGTTTGTCGCGTTTTTACAATACGTATTTGTAAGCAACCGCTATATTTACTTGAAGTCAAGATTTGAATCATAAAAATCACTAGCTTACATATAACATTATGGATAACCAGATAAGCTGATCGTTTAAAATCGAAAGCTGGACCCAAAACTAGGAGTAGCCAGTGCTAAACAAACCTAATCTGGCGCCCTCGAAGCCAAGAGTGAGCTAAAATACCTTATCACAACCTTAGATAAAGAATTCAGTCGCTTTATCGTTACAGAACAGGTTGTCGGTAAGCTGGAGGGTCGCAGCGGAAGTTTTGTTCTAACCCACGAGGGAACACACAACAATGGCACGGCCCAATCAAACTTCAAAATTGTGGCCGATTCAAGAACCAAAGACCTCAAGGGAATCCATGGCAAAGGATCATTCAAGACTACCCACGAGAAGGCGACCTTTACACTGGAGTATGATAATTGAATAAGCGATACCGTGCTACACAGAGATTCTTTGTGCATCTCAGCACCTACTCTGTGGATCTTTGTAAAACGTATTTTATAAATATAACACAATGTCTGACAAGCCCATTTTCTTTGAAGGAACTACCGAATTCCGCAACTGGCTCCGGGAAAATCATAACACGGAAGAAGTGCTCCGGGTAGGCTATTACAAGGTAGCAACCGGCAAATCCAGCATGCGATGGGAGGAGTCGGTGCGCGAGGCGCCCTGCTTCGGATGGATTGACGGGCTACGCAAATCCATCGATAAAGGAACACTACAAGATCCGCTTTACACCGCGCAAACCCGATAGCCACTGGAGCAAAAAGAATATCAAAATAGTGGAAGGGCTGATCGAGGAGAGGCGGATGCGTCCGCCGGGCATGGAAGCTTTCAAACAGATGGATGAGGATAATGCCCGGCAGGCTTCCTACGATCGAAAGGAAATAAAGCTCAAAAAAGAGTATGAACAACAGATCTGGGAAAGCGAGGAGGCTTGGACTTTCTTCCAGGAGGCTAGCGCCCGGCTACACGCGTAATTCGGTCCACTGGGTAATGAGCGCCAAGCAGGAGAAAACGCGTCAGCAACGGCTAAAAATTCTGATCGAAGCCTACGCTGAAGGCAAGAAAATCCACCACTGAGATATTAAGTTACAATTAGATTGCAGGGATCTATTACAATAAATTCCCGCTATTTGCTATCACTAACCTGACAGCATCCCTCAGGATCGCAACGCCCATTGCTCAAACTGGCAGGTTTTATGATCGGCAACCCATAAATCACGCTTCAAAGTTTGTCTATTTATCATTTACATTGGGATAAATATTCAATCCAAGAATTAACCTTTATGTCTGCATATGCTGTAGCGCATCTCAGGGAATTGACTGTGAACAGAGAAGTTATAACCTACCTGAAAAAGATCGATGCCACCCTGGAATCTTTTGAGGGACAATTTCTGGTGCACGGCCGAAAGTCGGAAGTCGTGGAAGGCCAATTCCCCGGCTATCTTGTCATTATTGAATTTCCAGACATCCACAAAGCAAGGGGATGGTACCACTCAGATGCCTACCAGAATATCGTATCACTGCGCATCGAGAATTCCGACAGCAGTGTGGTTTTAGTAGATGGAGTTCCCGCGGATTACCAAGCCTCGGATCTGCTCAACCGTTAGACATCACCTGCAGGAGAAAACGTGCCAGCGGCGACTTAAAATTCAGATCGAATTTTGCAAAGAAAGCAAAAAAATCCACCGCTGAGATATTATGTTACAATTACATTGCAGGGATTAATTGCAATAAATACCTGCTCATTTTGCTATCGCTAACCTGACAGGATCTGTCAGTGTTTTGAGTCGTTCACTAACACTGTCAGCATCGTAACATTGTGCTCTACTGATGGTTTAGTTAGCAGCGGGCACTTCCATCTTAATTGGCTCCAAGTACAATACTTTGCCGTGTAATCTTAGCCATTGGCTAACCAGATATAAGCTGCAACAGATTAAAGAATAGCGATCTCCCCTAAACTATTTGTCATCCCTTTTCGTTTATAAATTTAGTATCTTGCTTCAACATCTTTCTTCTATGCTCATGAAAAAACTATTACGCTACATCCGAGAACCTGTCAACAGCCTGACTCACGGCATTGGCGCACTGCTAGCCTTGGTGGGACTTGTTTTACTGCTTTACGAAGCTATTCAACGCGGATCCATCAGCCAAATCATCGCCTTTTCGATGTTTGGTCTCAGCATGGTGCTGCTCTACACGGCCAGCTCGCTTTATCACGCACTGCCGGTCAAAGAAAAAACGCTGGCTCTACTGCAAAAGCTCGATCACAGCATGATTTACGTACTCATTGCCGGCACATATACCCCGATCTGCCTGCTTGTACTGGATGGCAGCTGGAAATGGGGACTATTTATCACAATCTGGGGATTAGCAATTATCGGCATTATTAAAAAGTTTTTGTGGATGAACGCACCACGCTGGCTCTCCACGGCCTTTTATCTGGGAATGGGGTGGCTGGCCGTCATCATCTTTCCAACCCTGGCCGAAAAGTTACCGATGGCCTTTCTGGTGTGGATCGCTATTGGCGGGCTGGCTTATTCGGTCGGCGCTGTTATTTATGGACTCAAAAAGCCCAACCCTATACCCAACTGGTTTGGCCACCACGAAATCTGGCACCTGTTTGTGCTGGCCGGCACTTTTTCGCACTTCTGGGCTATTTACTATTATCTGTAGCTGTTTGTTGGTTTGAGAGCCCAAAAGTTTCAGCCTTGTGCCAATTGTGTAAGACACATTAGCTGGAAAGGCCACCAAATTATTTCTTACATTAGATTCGATCTGCAAACCAAGCTATAGACGGTCTATGCTGCGAAAATCTGTTGCTTTCTGGATTCTCTTTGTACTGATTTCGATTACAGCTAACGCCCAGTTTTATCCCACTCAATACCGCCCACCCCACCAACAATGGCAGTTGCTGCAAACAACACACTTTCAGATTGTTTATGCCAAAGGCAACGATTCCACCGCCTACCGTATGGGACGCATACTCGAAGAACATTATGGCAGTGTTCAACAGCTGGTGGGAGGGAAGCTGAAAAAGTTTCCGGTGGTTCTTAACGACTACAATGATCGTTCCAACGGTTTTGTAACGTCCCTGCATTTTCGCTCTGAGATTGAGCTTCCGCCCATCAAGGGCAAATCACAAAATCCACAGACGGGCAACTGGCTCGAAAATGTGGGTCCGCATGAGCTGGTTCATGCTATGCAGATTAGTAACCTTGGCGACTATAACATACCGCAACTGGTAAGCATCTTTTCACCCGATCTGGCTCGCTCATTCCATGCTGCTATTCCTTTTGGGATGCTAGAAGGCATTGCTGTACAACACGAAACAAAAAACGTATCTCCAGACGGCGGTCGTGGAAATTATCCGCTGTTTACCAATCAGTTTAATGCCACCTTTAACAGCTCCCAACGCTGGTCGATGGGACAGCTTTTTCAAACCTCCAGCTACACACGTCCCTTTAGTCGTCACTACATCGGCGGATACGAATTTACAGCTTGGTTACACGAGCAGTTCGGATCTCAGTCAACCAAAGAAGCGCTCGACTTTTATATGGACTTCCCCTTCCTGGGATATGGCGTGGCCCTGCATCACAGCACCGGAGAATGGCCCAATGAGCTGTATAATATGTTTGAAAAAGCTCAGAAGGATTCCCTGAATTCGATATCCAGTTCAGTCGACCGCCACAATGCGTTGCCGATTCCGTTTGATGGAAGAAGTGTGCATCGCCCAAAATGGCTGTCTGATTCAAAGCTTATTTTTTACGGGTCCTTTTATAACGCTCGTTCCGGTTTCTACACTTATGATCTTCAGACGGATGATCTGGAACGTATCTTAACCACCAACTCGGTACGTGACTACCGCTACGATCTATCTGCGGATAAAACAACCATGGTGTACAGCTACTACGAGGCCAATGCCATCTACGACAACACCGAAAAGATGGAGCTTGTCGAGTATAATTTTTCAAAGGATAAGTCTACCCAACTGACCAAGAATGGACGCACCTATGCTCCCGCATATTTGGCCGATAGCCTGCTGGCCCTGCAGACACAGCCCGCTTCATCAAAGCTTGTTTCTGTTGAACAATCCGAAACGGGCCCAGCAAAAATCAACCAACAACTTACGCTTGGGGAGCATCAGATTGTAGCTGTAGCTCCAAATCCGGAAACCAATAAACTGGCGGTTATCATCAACAAGCGCGGCATGCAAGGGCTCTGGATTGTGAATCCCCAAAAAATGGAACAGCAGCTACAACAGGAGCCGGCTGTTGCCTTTGATAGAGGCTCAATTTTTGATCCTGCCTGGCATCCCAGCGGCCAAAAGCTGATGTTCAGCAGCGATTTTTCGGGCACCCAACAATTGTACGAGTACGATCTGGTAACCCAATCTGTCTCGCAAATCACCAATAGTACGTTCAATGCATTCGAAGGGTCCTACAGCCCTGATGGCACTCGTATCGCCTACATAAAACAGGTAACCAATGAGCAGATGCCGGCTGTGATGAAACTTTCACAGGCAAATCGAACGCCTGTTGCGGCCAAAAAATGGCAGCCCAATAAATCAAAAATAAATTTTATGAGCCGCCCCGCGGTATCGGATTCTATTGTAACCAGCTCTAAAGATTGGACCTCAAGCAACTATTCGAGCGGACTCGGCTGGCTGAAACCGCGCACCATCCTCCCGATGTTCGAGGAAGTATCCAACCGTGACGTGTACCAATGGGGACTTGGACTCCACAGTAATAATCTACTGGCCAGCCAAACCTACTCGGCGGAATTTAGTTACCTGGAAGACCATTTCTGGTACGATCTGATCTATCAGAACAAATCATTTTTCCCCGGCTTTAAAACGCGGTTGTACAACCAACCCTCATACCGATACTTACGTACCGGTCAAACCGTACTGAGACAAGATCGCAGCCTGGCTCTGAGCATACCCACCCGCATCCAACTGAATCAAAATATTTTCAGTACCTCCCTTTTTATTGAACCCGAAATTCGTCGATCCCAAATTGGATTTTCTGAGATCGGTCCCGGTGCCAACACCTCAGATTTTGCAGGGATCACAGCCGGGAACTTATTTCTTCAATTTAACTACCGGATTCAACAAAATATTCGTGATCTGCAACCCAACTCGGGCTTAGTCATGTACTCCGAACTGGAGCATTATTTTAATGCCGGCGACCTGAATTTTACGGCCTACGGCAACCAGTATATGTTGGACAGCCAACGTGCAACGGGACTGCGCGGCGGCATCTTTGGTTTTGTTTCTCCTTTTCGGCAGTGGAACCAGTCACTGCGTCTAGGAGTAAGCGGTATCACGCAATCGGGACTGCTATTGGATAACCAATCACTGGTCTCCGATGCTTTCGATGGGCCGGTATTTCCGGACGCCAACAATCTGCTAAGCTTCAATACGCGTTATACTATTCCCCTGACCTATGTGGATAATGGCGGACTTTTACTGCCGTTTTACTTAAGCAATATTTATCTGGTTGCATTTTCGGATACAGTGACTGATCCCACTTTCGATAATTGGTATCGGCAATCCCGTTCGGTTTTTGGGCTGGGGATTCGCGCAAAATTCCGAATTTCAAACCTTGGTTTCGACATTGGAATAGGCGTTGGCTATGAACCAAGCCGCAACAGCACACAATTTTTTGTAGGAGAATTTTAACCGTATACTTTGTTCACCATTTATCCAAATCCAAGCAGATCAACTAACCGCCATCAGTATGCAATTTTGCTCAAATAACAAGTACTGGATTTATCTTTTACTGGGGTTATTTATTATTTCGGGATGCCGCCAGCCTGAGCCTGAAGAACCCGACCCCGTGCGTCGCAAAAGTCCCATTGCCATCGCAAAAGCCACCCATGACGCTTCCAATACCTACATCAAGATTGTGTACGGTCAGCCATATAAGCGTGATCGACAAATTTTTGGTAACCTGGTTCCCTATAACAGTGTCTGGCGCACCGGAGCCAATGAAGCCACTGAACTTACTACCACCAAGGATATTATTTTTGGAGGCAAGCACCTCGATGCCGGAACGTACGCGCTGTTTACCATCCCACGAAAGGACGAAAACTGGACCGTTATTTTGAACAGCGAACTGGGCCAGTGGGGAGCTTTCGACTACAACGAAGCTAAAGATGTGATGCGGGTACAGGTACCCTCGACGGATAAAGAAGCCATTACCGAAGCCTTTACCATCCAGTTCTCTGAAATTGAAAACGACTCCACCAACATTATACTCCGCTGGGATCACAAAGTAGTGAAAATACCCATCCAGTTTAGCCCGACTACAAACGTCAGTTCATGATGGACTTAGTTACTTTTATACCTGTCATTAGATAAAGTATCTTCGTGCACTCTCTCGATATAATCTATTTTGGCAGGATCATCAACAGGACCGAGCTAAACGTTAATAGCTTGCCGTCTTTCTGATTTTATCTACTTTCTGCAACAGCTCCTCGGGTACATCCAATTCCATTCGCAGCAGCATCGAAGCGTGAGTTTTGCCCTGGGCATCGAGCTTGAGAGAAACCGTACCACCTCCGCCCAGACTTTCGTGTAGCACAAAATTGAGAGCCCCAATATTAGGCAACTCATAGCGCTCAACCTCTCCCTTGCATATATGCTTCATATGCTCTTTCACCACATCAGCCGTGAGCTTTTTTTTCAAAAAGGGATACACATCAGGGTGACGTGCAATTACTCCAACATTGCTGCCGTCTCCCTTGTCTCCACTGCGACCGTGCGCGATATCAATTAGCTTAGCTTTAGCCATATCTATTATTCTGCAGGTTGTATTTTTTGTTGTCTCTTAAAATAGATTCCAACGGCTTTCCCCGCAAACAAAAAAATTTCGATTTCTGTAAACGATTTTCTTCTCAGCCGAGTTATATTATCTCACAAATACTTCAACATTAAAGTAAATATTAATTTATGAGCTACTTAGACAAGATAACTGACATTTATGACCACATTGCACAAGGTACAGCAATGGATGCCTTTGAAGAATATTACGGCGAAGATGTGACCATGATTCTCGAAGATGGTACCGAAGTAGAAGGCAAAGATGCCAACCGTGAACGTGAAAATGAATTCTTCGGCAGCGTTAAAGAATTTCACGGCATCGACGTTTCTGCCATCACCTCAAACGAAGAAGAAGGTGTCACATCGGTTGAATCAAGCATGACGGTTACCTTTGAAGGTGCTGATGAACCAACCACGATGCATCAGGTTGCCGTACAGCACTGGGATGGCGACGAAATTGCTACTGAGCGTTTTTACGCTACCCAATAACCTCTACTATCCTCTCACCAAGAATTAGGGAGAGCTATTCCCATGTAATTTTTAATAGTCTTTCTCCCTACGGACAGAGGAAAACAAAAGAGGACCAATATTTTGATGCTAGCGCAAGTCCGAGACTTGCGCTAGTTTTATTTGATACCAATTTTACTTCTTAAATAAGCCCGAAAGCTTTGAACGACCGGTTCAGGATGACACAATCGAGAATGTAAGTGGAGATTGTACTCTATTCTGCACAATCAGAGCTACCAGGAACCTCTCAATGACCGTAAGTGCATGGGCGAACCGACAATTTTCTTTCCTTTTCTCTCTCAGTTTTAGTTTATTGTTATCCGTTGGTGGAAGACGAAATATCTGTAATATTTGCGCCTGTCAACACATCTGCTAACGTTAAATAATCGAAGTTACACTTCTAAAGATATTACCTTTTTACAATGAGCAAGCCAAAACGCGTTGTCATCACAGGACTGGGAGCACTATCTCCACTGGGAAACACTGTTGAAGATTTCTGGGATAATCTTACCAATGGCGTTAGCGGTGCAGCACGCATTACCCATTTCGATCCTTCGGAATTTCGTACCCACTTTGCCTGCGAACTCCAGGATTTTGATCCGGCCGATTACCTGGAACACAATATGATTCGCCGATCCGATCCCTACAGCCAGTACGCCCTGGTAGCGGCTGACCAGGCTATTGAGGATTCAGGAATCGATTTCGATGATATGGATCCTTTCGACACTGGCGTTATCTGGGGCAGCGGCCAAGGCGGCATGCACACCTTCGAGGAGGAAGTTAAAAATTATGCCGAAAATGATTACACCCCGCGCTTTAATCCATTTTTTGTGCCCAAGCTAATTATCAATATGGCACCGGGTCTCATCTCCATGAAATATGGACTAATGGGTATCAACTACGCAACGGTTTCGGCCTGCGCTACTTCCAACACCGCCATCATGGATGCGCTGAACTATATCCGTTGGGGCAAAGCCAAGGTGATGATTACCGGCGGATCGGAAGCAGGTATTACAGAATCTTCTTTTGGTGGATTTTCGGCCATGCGCGCCATGTCGCAGCGCAACGACGATCCCAAGCACGCCTCGCGTCCCTTCGACAAAGATCGCGACGGTTTCGTAATGGGAGAGGGAGCCGCCTCGCTGGTGCTCGAAGAATATGAGCACGCCAAGGCACGCGGCGCCACCATCTACGGAGAAGTAGCCGGGGCAGCGATGACCGCCGACGCTTATCACATGACGGCCACACATCCCGAGGGCAAAGGAGCTACGGTAGCCATGAAACAGGCGCTGGACGACAGCGATCTTAATCCCGAAGATGTGGACCACCTGAACACGCACGCTACCTCAACACCGGTGGGCGACATCAGTGAGACCAAGGCTATTTCCAATGTTTTTGGCGAAAATCCTGATCATCTGTACATAACCGCAACAAAATCGATGACCGGTCATCTGCTTGGAGCGGCCGGCGCTATCGAGGCTATTGCCAGTATTAAAGCCATTACCGATGGAGTAATCCCGCCGACTATCAACACCGAAAATATTGACGAGGAAATCCCATCGGGACTGCAAATAGTACTTGGTGAGGCCATTGAAAAAGAGGTGGATGTAGTAATGAGCAATACCTTTGGCTTTGGCGGCCATAATGGTATTGTAGTCTTTAAAAAGGTCTAGTAGTAGATCTGTTCATCGGATGACAAATTCAGTCATCCGATGAGGATAATGCTAGATCTTATTCCAGTCCCAGATGTTAATGGTAAAGGATCTCGATAGTTTATGGCCACACTGCTTGAGTGTTTGGATCATATTGCTGCGGTGATGAGCTTCGTGAGCAATCAAATATCCCATCAGTGTATAAACCCCGCGGCGATACCCTTCAATAAGGCCCTCATTTTCATACCCCTCTTTTAATAAATCAGCAACTGCTTCGGCCGATTTTAACAACCTGATCCGCAACAGCTCGTGACAAAGCTCATCTGATCGGTCAATTTTTCCCTGCTTCTGGGCAAGCTCCTTCTTCAACTTCTCAAGTTTCCAATAGCGAACATTGTGGATGTGTGCAAACTGCTTTGCGGGCGTGCCTCCGCCTCGTTTCGAAAACGTTACATTCAACCCTTCGGCACTAATTTCATCCAGCAGCATCAAATTAACTCGGTTGTTAATGCGCCAGGTTTCAATAAATTGATCTACCATTTCATACCGTATAAGAGGAATAACCGTCTATTATAAATCACATATTGTGAATTAATGTAGTACAAAAAAGCTTAGCATATTCAATAATCACTCTAATGTACGTAAAAAGTTGTTTCTGTTGGATTAATCGGGAACTGAAAATCGGTTGATCTACGCCGCGGAGCTGCTTTATTAATGTTTGAATCGTAAATACTGCTGTTCTTGTTGCAAAATATGATCTTTATTGTTGCCAATATAGACACCCATACTACCCATCAATCCTAACCTGATTATTGCTTTCTAACACTCCCTGAGCTTGCATATTATAATTTACCAGCCAATAATATCCAGCCTAAAATCCATTATATATTCTCTCTTTCGTTGTTATAATATTAAAAGGATACAGATATATAACTTTTCAAGTTGTGGCTAACTTTCTGTCCCTGAAAATTTTTAACCAAAGATTGAACTGTTGTAACTCAATTCGAAATAAGTTCAATTTTGTCAATTAACAGCTCAAAATTCTCAGCTTTCTTATTAGCGATTAAAAAGCCGAGTTGTTGAATGGAATTATAACTGAAATTGGGCTGGTCTAAATCTTTACCCCTAAAGGTGGGAGATAAATCATTAAGCGCAATAGTAATGTCCTCCCATTCTCCGGTGGTTTCAAAGTAGGTAATGTACGACTCGTAGGCCTGCTGGTCGTGTTTAACCCTAAACTGATATCGTTTTCCATCGCCCTTCAGCCGTATTTTAATTTGGTCTTGTGGATCCACTTCCAAGTTAGCAGGAGAATAGCGGACCGAAGAAAAGCCGCCGTTATTTTCCAACGACACGAAACCGCTAAACCGTCCATGGCCCTGCGGACTCAGACTGATATCTCCTTGCGAGCGGCCGCCCATCACCACATCATCCAACGTTTCCCAATTTTGTAGGCTAGCATTCTCACTGAAATTAAAAATAACCTGATGATTATATGTCATAGTAATTAAACAATGTGATTTTATATTTCTAGCTAAAGACACCTACAGCGAGATCCGCATGCCTTCACGAGCAATCTCAAAGCCGCGCCGCTTTACTTCAGATTGCTACGGGCCTCCTTTATCCAATGCCGGGTTTGAATTATTTAAATGGGTGAGTATGACTCGCGCTTTTTCCTCATCAATCACACCCTGAAGGGCATCCATGGTCTGCGTCATCAGCGGATGGGGAATATCCTCGATATCTCGGCCGGGCAATTCATCCATCGACCAGAACGTCCCGTCAAGCAGAGCAACGTCGACCCCATATAGTGACCGATATGTGCATGCGTAAGAAAAATACCGTCGAAGGGGCGGCGTGCCTTAGCTCGCTTGCGAAACACCGGATCTTTGATCAAGTCAAGTTGCCGGGTAATATTCGGCGTAGCGTCGACCAGGTAGAAGCGCTCAGCCCTAGGTTCCACCAATGCAAGGGAAGAGACGTAACGCCCTTTACCTGCGCCATGAAGCGCTCGTCCATCGTCACAGCACTCGCTGTAGCATCCGACCTAGGGAAAGCCGGCATCCTGAACTGACCCAGCACCAGGCCTGCAACTCACTGTCCAATTCATCCCCGGACGGTTCCCTCGAATTTGACAGATTATTCAGGGATTCCCAAAAAGAGCCCGGCAAAAGAAGTCCAGCAGCAAGAGTTGAAAGAAAGTTTAGGCGACGCATATCAGTGGTAGTAAAAGTGAATGAGTTCAGTGACTCAGACTGACAAATTAATTACCAAATTGCAACAATGCCTGACCTCAGGTTTTTATTTCTCAAAACGAGCTTCTTCTACCTTGCCATTTATATCAAAATCAATAACACATTTGTACATTGACAAGTTATAGGCGCTGTCAACAATAATACGCTTGCCCGAAGAGGCATATTCAGCGTGATATCGAAGAAAATTTCCAGTGTCTAGCTGTCTGGTTACACTCTGCTCAAAAACGCCCTGCTCAAAGTTGCTACAAAGGAACATGATCTCTTTTCTGGCTTCATTCCAATAAAAAGCGGCAACAAGTACAAGAACAGTATTTACAATTCGCTTTACCAAATACGTACCGATGAGAGTTCAAAAAGGTTAACGATCTGGTAATAACGGTCAGTAACGTTGAGAGTTGTGTCTATTTAAAGTGCGTTATCCAATTTGTTAAAATAAAAAACGAACAATATTAACATGCCAAGATACAGCGTAATAGCTGTTCCTATCTTTCAACAAGAAACAATTCCTATTTGCATCGAGCTTAGCTCTTTGTTTTCTCAATCATGTGATTGATGACATGACTATGCTCATGCTGAGGACTGAACATGATAATCTCCGCGTCCTTGTTAACCTTTACATTGTGTCCAGCAGGCCAGTAAAACAAATCATTTTCATTAACGGTCTCCTGTATACCATCGGCGTCTGTTGTGGTAAGTTGTCCCCGTAAGACAAAACCCCAATGAGGACACTGACATAAATCTCCTTCCAGCCCTTCGAAAAGCGGAGTTGTATCAACACCCTCTGAAAGACTAAAATATTCACCACTGATTTTGGTCAAACCAGTGACGTCACCGAAATCTGTTTGCTGACGTATAGTGGCTCCCGGTATTTCCATCTTAACGGCTACATTCTCTTTAGATACTCTCATAATAATTCTCCTTATAGGAAGTAGATGCTTATATGAATGATTTGGCTATCACCCATCTTATTAAGCAGTGGCTACTAAATTATACCAATGAAATAGCATGTTACGACATTACCTTTTGGTATCCTATAACTAAATTGTCGCTCAATATATACGGACTAAAATCTTTTTTTTGATCCCTTTTAAAAAAAGAAAGTATAACAACATTGCGCTTAACCGGCGTGCATATTGCTGTTGATTTTGCCAATAACAAAAGATGAGCCGTAGGCAGATAATTGGCTAGATAGCTCCCCTTAATGCGCTGATTATACTGCAACTGATCTTCTATTCAATGTCATCATACCGCCAATACATTTTATCATCTTTGAAGCTCACAGAAATGTTGTATTCTCCAGGCCCTTCAAGCTCTAAATGAGGTTTGTCATACTTGAAATCACTATGAAATTCAAATGTTTCAGGATCATCCATGTCTATATTTTTCCAACCATAATGAACTTTATTGGAATCTTTATTAAAAGAATAAAAGTATTTTTGACGGCCCTTATATCCCGGGTTTGATTCTCCTGTGTATTTATACGTCCATTTTATTGTTTCCCAGGTACCCCAAATATCTTCAGAGTTACCTTCTATATTTTTTAATTCCGTAATTCTATTAAACTGGAGATTGCCATCCATTATTGATAACTCGACATTATTAAAAACTATTTGGAAGTTACCCTTCATCATTTCTGTAGATTGTTTCCCCGTTATTACACAATCTGTTTTGTATAGGATAGATTCTTCCACTTTAAAATTCCCAGTTCGCTTATACCAAAATACCTTTTCATCAGAATCATTAAGGATGTAATTCTTTTCAAGAAAAGTATGATTTTCATAGTAAATAGTTGTATCGAGTTCGCTATCGAATGTTGAGTCTATCAATAAAGAAGTAAACTCTTCATCACTGAGTTTCTGCTCATTAGCAGAAACTGGGGAATTAGAATCACAACTAATCAAACTGGCAACAAATAATAAGCTGAAAATTAGTAGTCTCATCTTATCTATTAAATGTTTTGCAGTATAACGACCTGGAGCATAACCGGCAGCGCGATGAAATGGCAAATTAGTTATAAAGCGGTAGATTGACCAATAAATAAAAGGGAGGTAGGGAGATGGCAAGGTATCTCCGAGTTAATGTGCGGGTTAAGTATTTTAAATAGAAAGAGCCCCAACATAGTTGAGGCTCATAAAGAAAATGCTTGCTTTATTTTACAGCACGAACTTCTTTCCACTCTTCTTTTGTCAGCATTATAACGGTAATGCCATTTTTATCTTTCTTTGGCATGCGGTCAATAATACCAGCATTTTTCATTTTATTTAAGTTTGCTCGCACATCTGCAGGATTTAGTGAATAAGCGGCACCTGTTGCAACATCAACTACGATACCAACTAAAGCCCAGGATACAATATTTCCTAATATTGTTGTTGCACCATCAAACTTTTTGTTGACTTCAACTTTTACATCTTCGTAACCATCCTTTTTAAAAGTTAAAATATGATCTTCGCCACGATCCAGTGCTAAAGTCTGAGGTGTAGAACCTTTATCAATTCCATTGATATAAACTGTAGCGTCGGAAGGTTGAGAGTTAACATTTATATCTGCTTTTGAACCTTTAAAAATTGTTGCACAACCAATCATTGATGATGAAATGAGGATAATGCAAACGTAGATGAGTAATTTACTCTTGAGTTTGAACATACTAATCTTGATTTATTTTTGGGGTGTAATAATTAACAGCAGAACTAAGGTATATTAATGTTGAAAAGCAATGACGTTGCCAGATTAATAATTAAAATACCTAACAACATTACGCATAAGGGGCGTGCAAAATGACGCGGAATTTATTTTAAGATGTACTACGTAAACTGACAAAATCTAAACTGGCAAGGCAACGGCGATGCACGTCCCACTTTAATTCGCGGGTTATGTTGCGAGATAGTATTGAGCCATAAATCTTTCTATATCCTCAAGCATTCTTTTTACATCTGCTTTTTTATACTCGTCAAATTTACCGTGTGCAGCAGCATTACCAATATCTAGTTTGGCTTGGATTAATCGCCATTGAGCTTTTGGATAGGCTTCGACTGCTTTCAATTCGTCGTTCAAACGGGATGCCTTTTGATCACTAGCAATACCATTTTTTTCTGCTAATTTTTTTAAGGTATCTTCAAGTACAACTCTTCCAAGTACAGCTCCAGGATCCTTGTAATTATTTTCAGTCAGATATTATAAATTCTATTCCTTCAATAAATCCATCTTCTAAATCTTTTAAACATCCTTTTAGCAAACCTAAAATTCGACGCACATCCCTTGAATCGCTGAGATCTTCAGGCGTGTTGCTCATTAAATAAGTATAGTGTTCACTGTTCTTTTTAAATATTAATCTAATGGCATTCTTAACCCTGACTTGCCAAGAAGTCAATTCATCTCTAACACTTTTATGGTAATGACCACCAATATCTGGCTCATATTTCTCTTGCTCAATTAAAGATTGCCCTTCTTTTATTAAGTCTTTCAGACGATTTATAAACTTTTCTCTTGTAGATTTTTTCATAGCCTATTTTAGTTAAGCAAAATAACCTTTATTTATCTCAAATAGCTTCTTGTATAACGTATTATCACACAAGCAGTTAGTTTGATAAATAAACCTTCCAAGATCAATACTCAAAAGAGTGGGCTTCCATGTTCTCTCGATGAATCTGACTGTCTTTACCAGGAAGTAATCTGTTGACTTAAATTATTTCCGGCTGTGAAAGCGGCGGTGCAATTCGCGTACTTTTTGGGCCAGCTCGGGGACGGGCCCATCCACTTCGATGTCCCTGACTACGTCTTCGATGGGCAGGGTATTCACGGGCAGTGGCTCATCAGTGAAATCGTCGAGCCACTCGCTTAGCTGGGCTGATGAGCTAGCGTACACCAAGCGTCCCAGTCCCACCCAGCCATGGGCTGCGGCACACATTGGACAGTGTTCACCGGAGGTGTATACTGTGGCCGAAGCTCGCTCTTCCGAGTTCATATTCTTAGCTGCCCACCGCGCAATCTTGATTTCCGGGTGACGCGTCGGGTCACCTTTACTTACCACGTGATTGTGATCCTCAAACAGTACCTCACCGTCGGCCGACACCAGTACCGATCCGAAGGGTTCGTCACCAACTTCCAGTGCTTCTTCGGCCAGCTTGACACAGTGCCGCAGGTGTTTGAGATCGGTTTCGTCAATCATGGTAGGTTATTCATTTCTTAATGGTAGACACACAGATCCTGAAACTCCGAATGCTTAGAACACGGCAAGTTCAGCATGACACTTAAACCTAGGTGATTTTGCCAATCTCAATAATCTCTTCGTCGATATCTGCTGCGGCCTTCTTTACCTCGTCGGCATTCTCCGGATCCACAATCGCGATGAGTCCGATACCCAGGTTGAAGGTCGCCCGCATGTCATCTTCAGGCACGTTGCCGAGCTCCTGAATAAGTTCAAAAATAGCAGGCCGCTCCCACCCCTTCCAGTCTACGTCGATGGAAAGTCCGTCGGGTACCACGCGTTCGGTATTGCCCATGATGCCGCCGCCGGTCACATGAGAATAGCCGTTAACGCCGTCGATATCCCGTGTTGCTTTAATGATTGGCAGGTACGATTTGTGGATGGCAAGCATCGCTTCGCCCACGGTGGTGCCCAGCTCGTCTACGTGATCGCTGACCTCGTACTCCGAAAACAGTACTTTCCGCGCCAGCGAGTAGCCGTTGGTGTGAATGCCTGTACTGGGGAATCCAAGTAGCAGATTCCCTTTTTCAATTTTTTTGCCCTCGATAACTTTCTCACGGTCCACCATTCCCACGATGGTGCCAGCCAGGTCAAATTCGCCCTCGCTGTAGATATCGGGCATCTCGGCCGTTTCGCCGCCGATAAGTGCTACGCTGTTTTCTTTGCAGGCCTTGGCAAAGCCGCTTACGACGTTGTATCCCACATCCTGCTCGAGCTTGCCGGTGGAAAAGTAATCCAGGAAAAATAGTGGGTCGGCCCCGCAAACAGCGATGTCATTTACGCAGTGGTTGACCAAATCCTGTCCCACGGTGTCATAGCGGCCGGTTTTAAAGGCCACAATCAGCTTAGTACCCACACCGTCCACGCTGCTGACAAATACGGGATCATCATAACTACCCAAGTCGGGACGAAAAAATCCCCCGAAGCCCCCGATGTTGCTGAGTACGGCATCACTGTGAGTTTCTTTAACTACGTCTTTGATGGAATCGACCATTTGTTCTCCGGCTTCAATATCAACGCCGGCATCTTTGTAGGTAAATTTTTTCTTGGACATCAGATCTTGGATTTAAACAGATTTGCTCTTCAAGCTGATATGAATATAGCCAACTTGGATCTCGTTGTTAAGAAATATTTCTCCACATTATCCACCGGAAAGCTTTAATAACATTAGATATATAATACTTGTAGTACATAGTAGTTACTGTGGATAAGTGGATAACTTTTTAACACACAAAATTTAAGTTGGGTAATCCCGTTTGTGGATTATTTTGTGGAAAACTATTTGATAATAAACAATGGTTAGCCGTAACTTTTTTGCGTTTTCCACAATCCACAGAAAATCGAATGTCAAGAAAAATTTGTTATGCACAGTAATTTTTGATTGGAAAACCTGTGGAAAAGTATTTTCAATTGTTGAAAGCTGTGGAGAAATTTTGTTGGTTTTGGACGATCTATTTTAAGAAGAAGTTTTACACATACTTATCCACATAGTTATTAACAGACTTAAATATGAAAGTAGTTCTACAACGGGTATCTGAAGCGAGTGTTACGGTCGACAATGAGCAAATAGGTGACATCCAACAGGGGCTTATGCTGTTGGTGGGGATTCACGAAGATGATGGCCCGGAACAGATGGAGTGGCTGGCCGATAAGATTTTGAAACTCCGCGTGTTTGATGATGCCGATGGAAAGATGAACCTGTCGGTGCAGGATGTGGAAGGGGAGATATTGGTGGTGCCACAGTTTACTTTGTATGGGGATTATGAACAGGGTAACCGCCCCAGTTACTTCGAGGCGGCCGGTCCCGACAAGGCGAATAAGCTGTATGAAGATATGGTGAGCTACTTTAAGCAGCATTCCGATTTGAATATTGAGACTGGAGAATTTGGGGCCTATATGGATGTGGCACTCCACAATGACGGTCCGGTGACGCTGGTGTTAGAGCGGTAACTTGACCCTCTCCTGTCCTCTCCCTAAATATTAGGGAGAGGTACTCCTTTCAAGAGATTTAATTCTTGATCAACGAGTTTTTTCCCTACCAGCAGGTAAAGAGACTCATTTACCAATAAGACAACTAAAGTGATTGCCTTTCGAACCCGAGATAAACGAACCAGCAGCGGTAGGTCATTTATGTATTATCCGGTTATCGAATATGTGGCTTATGGCAATAAAAAGGAGTTCCAGAGCAAGTCGGGAGCAAGCTGGCCCATGCACGATATCGGGGAAGTAGTGGAGGTATATTATTCTAAGAAGTATGATGATATACGCCTGAAATCTGTAGTTCAGGGTGTATTTGGGTTGGTGTTTTTACTTATCGGAGTAGTTATATGCTATTTTTTCTGGGCGAACTTTGAGATGGGCTTTTTCTCCCTCATTTATGCGGCGGGCGCATCCGGAGCCATAGCTTGGTTTTTTGAATCGCTGTTGCGCAAAAAGGATATCAAGAACGTCCAGGAATTGTCTCAGGAAGTGAGAACGCTCCGTGAAAAGGTTCGCCATAAAAAAACCACAGACGATAATGATAAACTAATAACAACACAAAGTGAACTGTTGAGCTCAAAACAGCTGGCCAATAAGAATATCAAAATAATTGGATCTGTTTTTGCCATCGTGGGATTGGTAGTTATTGGAGGAGCAATCTACTTTGGGCTGGACCGTTGGGATTTTATGGAAACGGCCGAACTGGGAGAAGGCACCGTGATTGATTATCGAAGCAGTATCGGTGACGATGAGAGGACTTATTATCCCATTGTGGAATTTACTCCGCCTGGTACAAGTCAACCCATTACCTTTCAGCACGATGTGGGTTCATCGCACAAGTCTTATAGCATTGGTGCGCTGGTTCCCGTGCTGTACGATCCGGATAATGCTGCGGATGCTATTGTAGATGAAGGCCTGTGGAACTGGTTTGGCCCAATAATTATGAATGTGCTAGGTGTTACTTTCTTTGGTGTTGGGGGAACGCTAACCCGGCGTTGGCTGAAGATAAGACGGTATTATTAGAAGCTACAACAGCCGTTATCGTAGGTAGTATTATACAGTGGGTCAAAAAATTAGGAAATTCTATTTACCAAAATTTGTTATAACTCATTACTGAACTACGAATTTTGAAGTCACACAGAGAATCCTGTACAGTAAATTTTTATAATAGATCCTGGAGAAAAATATTTTAGCTGAAGTAGTTCCGGCAAACCGGTTATACAGATTACATTCAGGATAACACGAAGTAGGTAAGTCATGTCGGTAGTTTTCTTATTTATTGATGGCGTGGGATTGGGAAATCAGCACGATACCAATCCCTTTTTCCAGCAAACCTACCGCGGATTCTCGGCTATGGCCGGGGACCAATCTTTTTCTGTAAATGCTGATGAGCTGAAAGACCAAGAGCACATCTTTAAAGCGGTAGATGCCACGCTGGATGTGGAGGGGTTACCCCAGAGTGGGACAGGTCAGGCGACGCTCTTTTCCGGCGAAAATGCACCCAAAGAAATCGGTAAGCATTTTGGTCCTTTTCCCCACTCCGGCACTAAGCATCTACTGGAGGAAGAAAGCCTGTTTTTGAAGGCACAGTCGCTGGGCAAGCAGTGCCGGTTTATGAATGCGTACCCGGATATTTTTTTCCAGAAAGCCCAAAAAAGAAATCGCTGGACCTGCACAACGCTGATGACTAAGAGTGCGGGTGTGGAGCTTAATACAACTGAAGATGTTGAAAAGGAGCGTGCTCTGACGGCCGAGCTTACCCAGCAGGCATGGCGGGAGCATCTCAACATTGATGTGCCTCAGATAACGCCTGAAACCGCTGCCGATCGGCTACTTGAACAGTCAGCTAACTGGGATTTGTTGCTGCACGAGTACTACCTGACCGACAAGGCAGGCCACAGTCAGGAAGCCGAAAAAGCTGCCCGATATCTTAATGTTTATGACCGTTTTCTTTGGCATTTAATCAATCAGAAGCCAAAGGAAGTAACAATTGTGTTATGTAGTGACCATGGTAATATCGAAGACTTGTCGGTTAAAACACATACGCTAAACAGGGTACCTCTTTTTGCTTATGGCCCGGGAGCATCACACTTTTCTCAAGCGCAAAGTATTTTGGATGTAACGCCGGGAATCCTGCAAACAATTCGTAATAGTAAGTAACAGCTATTCGGTAAATTCTATCACATCTGCTCGGACGTTCACCATCACTTTGGTGTAGATTAACAGGTTCAAAATGTCGGTGTCGTATCGTACATTCGCCAGAGCCAGTCGCTTGCCGTCTATTGCCCCATTATTCTTTTCATAATTCACCCAGAGGCTCTCCAGGGCCTCTTTGTAAAGCAGTCCTGTGCCCTCTACACGTCCCGCCGCGAGGGTATTTACCGTAAAGCCCGTCCCGTAGCTGACTCCCAGTACGTATGCCGCTTCCGAATATCCCGAAACACTGGTTGCAGTGATGGTATAATTAGCTTGTTCAAGGTTCACCGTTGTTTGATTAAGTGACAAAAAAGCACCGGAGGTCGTGCATCCCGTTAAAAAAAGAGCGCTCAATAGGGCAATCCCAATAATTTTGTTTCTCATGACTATCCTGATAAAGTGTTGTGAAGAAATATATGGGGAGAATTTATTGAGAATAGAACAGACCGGCTGTAGGGAGGTACCTAATTTTGGTATAGAGAAAAGACTAAAAGTCTAAAACTAAATAGTTAGTTAGCTTCTTTATGGTAATTTTAGATGCTAAGGGTAATTAAATAGCAAAGCCCCTCCGCTTGAAGGGGCTTTAAAAGCTAAAAAGCAACATGCTTAGTTCGAAAAGGTATCCTTGATACGAGCAAAGATTTCATCAATGGATCCAACTCCGTTGATTTCTTTGACTACATCTTGCTGCTTGTAGTGGTTTAGCACCGGCTGGGTCTCATTCCAGTACACATCAAGACGATTTTTAATTTTCTCAGGGGTATCATCAGAGCGTCCTTCGCCGCGACTTAAAATACGGTCGATGAGTTCTTCCTCGGGCACTTCCAGCTGCAAAAAAGCATCCAGCGTTTTACCTTTTTTGTCAAGGATCTCATCAAAAGCCTCGGCCTGGGGGACGGTTCGTGGGAATCCATCCAGAATATAGCCGTCGTCATATTTGTCGTCTTTGAGCTCTTCTTCGACCAGGGCCACCACTTTCTCATCAGGCACCAGATCACCGGCATCTAAAATTGATTTTACTTCTTTGCCAAGGGGGGTCTCATTTTTAATGGCTGAACGAAATATTTCGCCGGTCGAAAGATGAGGAATATTGTATTCTTCACTGATGAGATTTGCCTGAGTACCTTTGCCGGCGCCGGGAGGCCCAAAGATGATGATACGCATAGTCTTTTGTTAGATTATTTCAATTGCAATAAGTGAAGCTGAAAATAGCGCAATCATCAGGTATATTCAATTCTTACAGAAGATAATACAGTCTTAATATAAGGCTGATGAAAAAGAGTAATGCTTCTGCTACTTTGTTGCTAAACCATAAAACAAAATATTACCTATGCAACGACTTGGACGCAATTTACTGCTACTACTATTTTTTGCTACGGCGATAACAGCCCGAGCACAAACAGCTAATGATTTACTGGAGGCCGGACCCATGCTCGGCTATGTAGAGATCCAGGAAGCCAATCTCTGGATCCAAACTACGAAACCGGTCGAGTATGAGATTAGGTACCATCCCAAAGGAGAAGAGAACAATACAATGTCTTACCATGGGATGACGAAATCATCAGCCTCGAATACCGCACATATTAAATTGGCGGATCTCAGTTACGGCACTACCTACGACTACGATTTATATCTGGAGGGTAACCGTGTTGAGCTGCCCTATAACACCAGTTTTACCACCAAGCCGTTGTGGCAGTATCGTACTTCACCGCCGAATGTTTCTATTGCGCTGGGATCCTGCCTGTTTATCAACGATAAAAAATCTGACCGACCAGGCGAAGGCTATGGCAAGGGCACGGATATCCTGCCGGAAATTACGAAGAAGAATCCGGATATGATGCTCTGGCTAGGGGATAATGTGTACTACCGCGAGCCGGACTTTTATTCCAAACCTGCTATGGATGAACGCTATAAAGATGCTCGTAATACCGAAGATATGCAGGCGCTTCTGGCCAACACTATCAATCTGGCTACCTGGGATGACCACGATTTTGGTCCCAACAACTCGGATCGGTCGTATCGGATGCGCGAAGAGACGCTCGATATATTCAAGCGCTACTGGGCTAATCCCAGTTATGGTACGGAAGAGACTAAAGGTGTATTTACAAAGTACAAGTACAGCGACGTAGAGTTATTTTTTATGGATGATCGCTACCACCGCGCCCCCAATCGCCTAGACAGCGAGGACAAAGCCTTCTTTGGTGAAGCACAACTTCAGTGGCTGATGGATAGCCTGGTGGGTAGTTCAGCGACTTTTAAGCTCGTGATTGTCGGTAACCAGGCGACCAATAAAATGCACAATTATGAATCTCTGTTTGCTTACAAGCATGAATACAACAAGCTGATGAACTTTTTAAAGGAGCAGGATATTCCCGGCGTAGTATTTATTTCGGGCGACCGCCATTTTACGGAGCTGCTCAAAACCAATCGGGGACGTGATTATCCCATCTATGAGTTTACCTCATCGCCGCTTTCCAGTAGTAGTTATTCTACCCTGGATGAAAGCGAAGAATACAATAATCCTCAACGCGTAGAGGGTACGGTGGTGTACAAAGATCAAAATTTTGGGATGATTCGAGTTACCGGGAAAGAAGATGACCGCAAGTTGACATTGCAGACCTATGGGTCGGAAGGTAAAAAACTGTGGGAGAAGACAATCCATGAAAATGATTTGGACAATGAATAGAATAATTGCCTAATTTCTTGTTAGCCTGCGAATTGAGATGCCGTCTTAAATGGGCGGCATCTTATTATGGGAATATTATACTTATCGAAAATAGGGACGGCATGACTTGGGAAGAAATTTTTAGCTACATCCACGATATTCTAAATTTTAAGCTTTTTACGCTTAACCAGATTCCTATTACTGTTCTCTCCATTTTACTTTTCTTGCTGCTTCTTACGGGCTTTAGTATTCTGGGTGTTTGGGTTCGAAAAACGCTGAACCGGCGGCTGCTCAAGCGGTTCAAAATTGATGCAGGTACTCGCTACACCCTGTCGCGCGTTACTCAGTATCTCATCATTAGTATTGGTGTGCTTATCTCTTTTGATTTTGTGGGGATTGACCTGAGTAGCCTCACGGTCATTTTTGGGCTGCTTTCGGTGGGTATTGGTTTTGGTCTGCAGAACGTGACGGCCAACTTTATTTCTGGTCTCATAATCCTGTTTGAACGCCCTATCAGCGTAGGTGACCGCGTGATGGTCAGTGACATCGAAGGCGATATTATCGAGATCAATATTCGGTCTACCATGGTGCGTACCGTCAATAATATCTCCATCATTGTGCCCAACTCCGAGTTTGTTTCTAAAGATGTGATTAACTATTCGCATGGGGATACAACCTATCGACTTGATGTCAATGTGGGGGTAGCATACGGCTCTGATTTGGATACCGTGCTGAAGGCTTTGCAGGAAGTGGCCGACCAAAACAAAAGCGTAATGCAAAAGCCCAAACCGGAGGTACACCTGATTGAGTTTGGTGATTCTTCTTGGAATATGCAGTTACGGGCCTGGATCCCTGATGTGAAGCGCTATCCGCGCATCCGCAATGAACTGAATCAGTCTATTGTACGCACCTTCCGTAAGTACGATGTGGAGATTCCCTTCCCACAGCGCGATCTACATGTACGTAGTTCTGTGAAACTGCCGGTTGGTGATGACGGAAAAGAGTAGGCGTAAATATTTACATATCATCCTGAATCCAACATACGTAACCGCCACTATTTTGGCGAAGTGGGCCTTGTTTTAGGATCTTAAGACCAATATACATTGGTCTTCCTCCTGCACCTCCTTCGGATTTATTTGTTAAACCCATCATCAATTGTGTCAAAAGGAGGATTTCTTGTTACTGTTTCCCCAAAACCACCGGCATAACGAATCATGTACGGAGATCGGAAGGCGAAAAGTATAATTTCGTACCGGTATGAAATTTGAAATATTACAAAACGGGACGGACCATTGAAATTATCCCGCTGAGCGATCGAAGTGGGACCAGGATTCTCAGCCGGTCAATTTTTAGTTCGTTTTTCTTGAACGAAAAAATGAACAGTTAATATGAATAGTACTTTATATGACCCATATAAAGAGTCTATTATGTTATACTTCATGCAACAATATTAGAATAGCCCCATGGCTGTACCATGAGGCCATTCATTAAGTATCCTTATTTCTATTCTTAATTCTCGATCGGCACGGATTCCTGTTCAATCTCTTGGATCATATTTGTGAGTTCACCGCGAAGAATAGGTTCCACCTTTTGAAACTGGGCATCCACCTTGGCTGCAAGGTCTTCATACACCCCATACTGCTGTTCCGTGGGATGGTTGTCGCCCGTGGCCACCGTACTGGCCAGAGCCGCCAGCTTGTTGTTCAGCTTAATCGGATAATTCAGTACATCCTGGGAAGACTCCGCTTTTGTTTGCATTAGCTCACTTTCTACCTCGCTGAGAGTCTGCAGCATGGCATCGGCCCGCTTTTCAACCTGTTCATTCTTTGCGTATTCCGATTTAATATCTTCAAGCTTCCCACGCACCTCACGTATGCGGTTGATGGTCTTGTGAGTAGTATCAAGCTTGGCAATAATTTTTTGGTGGAGTTCAAACTGAGCTTCAAAATCATCTTGCGTAGTTTCAATACGTGGATCTTTGACGATCTCAAATGGCTGACTCATCACGGTTTCATCCTCAATAATGAGACGCACCTCATAGGAGCCGGGAATTGCTTTTGGTCCGTCGGTAGATCCCGCCCATAGAATTTGTCGTCCGTCCAAATCAGTTGCTCCAGGATACTCCATATTCCAGGCAAATTCGTTGAGTCCCTTCTTAGTCGTCAACACGGTTGGTTCTGTTTTTCCTTCCTCCTCATAAAATTCGGTGGATTCTTTGACTTCGTTTCCTTTGATATCCTCTTCGCTGGAATAGGTGCGAATTACATCTCCATCGGACTCCAGAAACTGAAGCTTCACCTCTTTGTCGGTAAATTCCTTCAGGTTGTAGTGCACCACAACGCCCGGCTCAGGATTTTGTCCCATCGTTCGACCCGGCTCGCTGAAGCTGGGTCCGCCAAATTTATAGGTCGTTTCCGGCTGATAGAGATGGTTTTCAGATTTTGCTTCATCGTTTACTTGGTGCAGCACGTTCAGGTTATCCAGTATCCAGAATGAGCGTCCCTGTGTTGCTATCACCAGATCCTTGTCACGCTTGTGCACACGCAGATCTGTGATCGGTACTGATGGCAGGTTCAGCTGCAGTGGCTGCCAAAGTTGGCCATTGTTAAACGAAACGTAGACGCCTGTTTCCGTACCGGCATACAGCAGGCCTTCTTTGTTGGGATCTTCGCGAATGACTCGGGTAAAATCCTTATCGGGGATTCCAGTCGTAATCTTCGTCCAGCTCTTGCCGTAATTGTCTGTTTTGTAAAGCATGGGTTGGAAATCATCAAACTTGTAACGATTTACGGCAATATAGGCTGTACCGGCATCAAAGTGGGAGGCATCGATAATGCTGACCATCGACTCGGGCATGCCGTCGGGCGTAACCTCGGTCCAGGTTTCGCCATTGTCGCGGCTGACGTGTACTAAGCCACCGTCGGAGCCTGTCCACAGAACTCCTTGTTTCACCGGCGATTCTGCAAAAGCAAAAATGGTGTTGTAATATTCAACACTGGTATCGTCATGAGTAATAGGGCCACCCGACTTACCCTGCTTAGATTCTTCATCACGCGTAAGATCCTCACTGATTTGCTCCCAGCTCATGCCCTCATCTGTAGAGCGGTGCACAAACTGCGAGGTCGTATAAATGACATCAGGATCATGCGGCGAAATATAAATCGGGAATGTCCACTGGAAACGATATCGAATATCTTTGGCGGCTGCTCCCATCGGGTTGTTTGGCCACACGTCAATGCGGTCGCTCTGGTGAGTATAGTCGTTAAATTTATTTAGATATCCACCATAACTTCCGCCATAGGTAACGTTCGGGTTTTCGGGATCCGGGGCGATATAACCGCTTTCACCGCCAGCCACCGGTTCCCAATCGCTCTCGTCAATACCGTAGCCCGAGGTTCTGCTTTTGATGGCGACGGTGCTGTTATCCTGCTGAGCACCGTAAATCCAGTAGGGGAACTGGTTATCCAGAATCACGTGGTAAAATTGCGCCGTCGCATATTTATGATATGATGACCAGCTGGCGCCCCCGTTGTCGGAAACCTGTCCGCCACCGTCATCACCAACGACCATTCGGTCGCTGTTATTGGGGGCAATCCAAAGGTCGTGGTGGTCACCGTGCGGGGTATCAATAGACTCAAATGTTTTTCCACCGTCTGTGGATTTGTGCAGGCCAACATTAAGTACATAAACAGTGTTTTCGTCCTGGGGATCAGCTTCGATATGTGTATAGTACCAGGCGCGTTGGCGCAGCTTGCGTTCTTTGTTAGTGCGCGTCCATGTTTTACCGCCGTTATCAGATCGGAAAACGCCGCCGTTGTTACTTTCAATAATTGCCCAAACACGGTTTGAGTTCACTGGGGAAATTGTGACGCCGATCTTGCCCATTAAGCCTTTTGGCATGCCGGGACGTTCGGAAATATTGGTCCAGGTTTCGCCACCATCGGTACTTTTGTAGAGTCCGCTTCCTTCGCCTCCGCTCGACATCTTCCAGGGATTGCGATAAGCTTCCCAAAGCGAGGCATAGAGCACGCGTGGATTGTTGGGATCCACCGTGATATCAACAGCACCGGTATGTTTATTGTGATATAGTACTTTGTCCCATGTTTTACCGCCGTCTGTCGTTTTAAAGACGCCGCGCTCCTTATTTCCTTCATTGCCGAAAGCGTGGCCCAGGGCAGCAACCCAGGCAATATCTTCATCTTCGGGATGGACTGCTATTTCACCAATAAAATGTGTTTCGCCGAGCCCGATATGAGTCCAGTTTTCACCTCCATCAACCGATCGATACACGCCATCGCCAGCCGACATATTACCGCGGATACAGGTTTCGCCCATGCCGGCGTAGATTACGTTTTTGTCGGATGGAGCTACGGCAAGTGCTCCTACCGATCCTGTTTTAAAATCTCCGTCCGAAACGTTAATCCAGGTCTTCCCGCGATCCGTAGTCTTGTAAATGCCGCCACCCGTAAATCCGGTATAATAGGTAGTCGGCTGATCTTTGTGGCCGGCAACGGCTACCGACCTGCCGCCTCGAAAAGGACCAATATTTCGATATTCGAGGGTTTGCAGGTAGGTTTTGTCGTGCGTAGGATTGTCGGTATCCTCCCCATGGCCAAACGGCTGGGCCTGTAGAGATCCGAACAGTCCAAAAAGCAGTGCTGAGGTTATTATTACAATCATGCTCCCAGAAATGCGATGATTAGCTGACATAAGTCCCAATATTATATTAATTGTTTATATGATGTTTACAATGTATTAAAATTGCTTTCGGGTTTTTGGTAAAAAAATGTGAATTAGGGTGATTTTCATTTGGTGGATTCCTTCGCCATTATCATTATTTTGAGTCTATGAAAACAACCGGATTTGTAGCCAGGCGTTACCTCTTTTCGAAAAAACATATATCGCTCATCTCCACACTCACAATCATTAGTATTTTGGGGGTGACCATTGGTACAGCACTGCTCATCGTCGTACTTTCAGTATTTAATGGTTTTTTTGATGTGATTAAAGGACTGCTTTTGCAAAATGATCCCGATGTACGCATCGAGTCGCAGGCCTCGAATTCGTTTATGTACACCGGTGATATGCAAAAAAAACTTGCGGGTATCCCCGAAGTTACGGCCGCAGCTTCCTACGTTGAGGGCAAGTCACTGCTTGCACATCAAAAAAACAGTGATAAAGTGGTGGAGGTACGCGGCATTAGTCCTGAAAAGTATTTTCATGTCAACGACCTGAGTAAGAGCTTGCAATCCGGTTCAGCGGCGCTTGGCGTCCAGAATAAAAAACCCGGTATGATCATTAACAATCAGCTAAAGACCGAGCTTGGTCTGGATATTGGAGATACGGTGGTGCTGCTAAGTGCTGATGGCATGCGTAAATCACTGACCCAGTTTTCGCTGCCCCGCAGTTATCGGTTCGAGGTCAGGGGCATCTACTCGAGGTTACAAATTACCGACGGGCCTTCTGTATTTATTGATGAAGAAGCGGCCCAGCGCCTGTTTGAGATGCGGGGGATGGTTACTGGCGTGGATCTTAGGTTGCAGAAGAATAACCAGGCTGCCAGTATCAAAGAGTCGTTACAGACCCAGCTTGGACCTGATTATACTGTTTCTACATGGTACGATCTGCAACAAGCGCTTTACGATGTAATGTACCTAGAAAAATGGAGCTCGTACGTTATTTTGATGATCATCGTGCTGGTGGCGGTGTTAAATATCATTGGTTCGCTGACAATGATCGTTATTCAAAAAAACCGAGATATTGGCGTCCTGCTGACGATGGGATTCACTCCCTCTCAAGTCAAGAATATTTTTGTTAAACAGGGGCTCTATATAGGAATTATTGGTTGCGTGATAGGAGGAGGGCTTGGGTTGCTCGTTAGCTGGCTGCAAAAGCAGTATGGCCTTATCAAGCTATCATCGGCGTTTATCATTGATGCTTATCCGGTGAGCATCAACTTTGCAGATGTGAGCATAGTACTGGTGGGAAGCCTGATATTATGTCTGCTGGCAAGTTGGTATCCAGCACAAAGAGCAGCTGCTGTTGAACCTGCTGATGCAATCCGTTATGACTAGAAGGGAATGAGCGTTCAAACTCATTCCCAAATTGGGATATATGGAGTCAGATTAGAGTTGTGTCTCTATACTACACCCATATTAACTTACTAACCGGTTAATTATTGTATTCGTCTTGAAGGCCCAGCTTTTTACAAATGCAGGCAAGTTGGTCCAGCTCTTCATCCGACAATACGCTGAATTCTGATTTAATACGGTCGAGATGTTTTGGGAAGTAATCTGAAATGAAACTTTTGCCCTCCTTGGTTAAATGAATGAGCATAGATCTACGATCATTAGGGTCTTGCTGCCGTTCAACCCAACCACTTTTTTCTAGGTTGTCAATAACTAGGGTGATGTTACCGCCGCTTTTCAACAACTTTTCACCTAGGGCTTTCTGATTCAACGGACCTAAGTGATGTAATGCCTCCAGTATCCCGAATTGACTAACTGTTAGGTTAGCCTCTGTATGATGACGATTGAGACGGTTGTTCAGCGATTCAGTTGCCCGCATCAGCTTAATGAATGCGTTTAAAACTTTCTGTTCCTCTTGGCTGCCTTCGTAGTGCGTACCCATGAAGATGTATTATTTATTTTAGTAGTAATCCCAATAGAAGCTGTTTCAAAGGTATTACATTTGTGTTGGAAAAGCAGATTTGGTAGTCTTTACCAACAGGATGACAGAAGAGGAGGGAATAGAAATTAGTTTAGTGCATAGGTTATAGTAACCGGCGCATGGTCGGAGAGATCCCACTCCATTTCTATTACAGCATCTTCGGCAGCCTCAAGCATTTCGGGACTGGTCATGTGATAGTCGATTCTCCAGCCTTTGTTTCGTTCTTTGGATGCAGCACGGTAACTCCACCAGCTGTAGAGATCTTCTTCGCCTTCGTGTAGGCTTCGATAGACATCCTCAAAGCCGGTTTGCAACATTCGTGTGACCCATTTACGTTCTTCTGGCAGAAATCCTGAAGTGTTTTTATTGCGCTTGGGGTTGTGGATGTCGATGGGTTTATGGCAGATGTTATAGTCACCACTGAAGATCACAGGTTTATCGTGGCTCAAATATTTTTGGGCAAAGGGCAAGAAATAGTCGAGAAATTCCATTTTAAGGTCTTGCCGCTCATCTCCGGTAGTGCCGCTTGGCGCGTAAATTGAAAATACGATAAGGTCTTCAAATTCGGCCTTAATAATTCGCCCCTCGCTGTCAATCCAGTCGACACCGATGCCTGCTTCCACATTGATAGGTTCTTCTTTTGAAAGGATGCCTACTCCAGAATATCCTTTTTTCTCTGCAGTATGGTAGGCCTCGTGGTAATCCAGCTTTTTAATTGGTCCAGGTACTTGGTGCTCAAGAGCCCGAAGCTCCTGCAGGCAAATGATATCGGGATCTGTTTCGTCTATCCAGTCGGTAAAGCCGTGTCGATGCGCCGCTCGAATGCCGTTGACGTTTAGTGATGATATTTTAAGCATATAAACTGATTACCTGCAGAAAATGAAGTTGAAATAGAATTGTAAGTATTGCGTAATGAGTAATCCGTTGGATTGGGATGTATTACGCTTTATACAACACGAGCTAGGCATTACTTGCTCTTCACAATCGCATAATTCCGCTTGCCCACCTTGAGTGTAAATTCAGTACCTTCCTCAAATGATACGCTGTAGCCTTTGTCGGACACTTTTTCATCGTCAATAGAAATGCCACCCTGCTTGATCAAGCGTTTGGTTTGGCCGTTACTGTCCGTAAATCCGGCATCCGAAACGATATCCAGCAGACGTACTTCGGTACCGGACTCATATTCAAGGGTTGGTGCATCATCCGGAATCTCATTGCCAATGACCGTCTGCTCGAAGTGCTTTCGGGCCGATTTTGCTTTTTCTTCACCGTGGTAGATACGGGTGATACTCAGTGCCAACTCATGCTTGGTGTTGCGCGGATCTTCCTCGGCCTTCTTCTTGTACTTCGACAGTTCATCAACATCAATATCCGAAACAAGTTCAAACCACGAGTAAATAAGGTGATCAGGAATAGAGAGCACCTTGCCGTACATATCATTGGCATCTTCGGTAATGCCGATGTAGTTGTCGTAAGATTTCGACATTTTCTTTGAGCCATCAGTACCTACAAGCAGCGGCATCATAAGAGCAATTTGTGGCTCCTGGTCCGCATCCTTCTGGAGCTCGCGTCCCACCAACAGGTTAAACTTCTGATCAGTACCGCCGAGCTCAACATCCGATTCCAGGTGAACTGAATCTTGTCCCTGCGCGAGGGGATACAAGAATTCGTGCAACGAAATAGGTTCGTTATTTTCATAGCGCTTGGAAAAATCATCCCGCTCTATCATCCGCGCGACTGTAAGCTTCGAGGTCAGTTTGATTACATCCTCGAAGTTCATTTCACCGAGCCACTCCGAGTTATAGACGATAGAGGTTTTGGACTCATCAAGAATTTTGGTGGCCTGATCGAGATAGGTCTTGGCGTTTTCTTTTATCTCTTCAGGCGACAGGGCCGGCCGTGTCTCATTTTGTCCGGTGGGGTCGCCAATCAGGGCCGTAAAATCGCCTATAATAAGAATGGCCTCGTGGCCGAGATCCTGAAACTGTCGCAGTTTGCGCAGGATCACCGAGTGTCCCAAGTGCAAGTCGGGACGTGTGGGATCACAGCCCAGTTTAATTTTTAGCGGGTTTCCTTCTTCTTTCGACTTTTTGAGCTTCTCAACCAGTTCATCTTCCGGTACAATTTCAACGGTACCTCGTTTAATGACCTCGAGTTGCTCTTCTACGGGTAAAAACGTCATGAATATATTTAAGAGTTACTGTTCTTTTCTAAAAAGGGAAAGTTCTCAATAGGATTGTACTGCTTGAGTGTCTTCTGGACCGTGGCTGTAAAATCTTCGGCTCCTGGATATACCGTAGCAACGGTATCGTAAGCCCACGGTGCTAAATATACAATGTAAGAATAGGTGGCAGAATCTTCTCGTGCTTGTTGCGATGGAAGATTAAAGCCAGCTAAAATCAACAGAATGGCACTTATTACAATACCGCTTTTCAGGAAGCCAAATGCAGCACCCGACAGGCGGTTAATAAAATTGAGCTTAATGGTTTCCAAAAACTTTTTGGTGAGAAACGCCACGAGCTGTACAGCAGCAACGGTAGTAATGAAGATAATTAACCCAGAGGCAAAGGGAATATAAGATGCTTTGTCCTCAAATAGGGGACTAATTAGTTTACCAACAGGATCCATATACTGGAAGGTAAGAAACACGGCTAGCACAATACCGATGATGCTTAAAACTTCCTTGATGATGCCGTTGACAAATCCGCGATAGCAGAAATAAGCAATGGGCAGCAGTATCAGGAAGTCAAGCAGATTCATAAGACAGAGATGTCAGGAGAGTTCTTCTTTAACAACCTTGCTTACCACTGATCCTTCGGCTTTGCCTTTCAGCTCTTGCATCAGCGCACCCATAACCTGGCCCATATCAGACATATCCTCTGCACCAAGCTCATCAATTTTATCGCGGGCAATATCTCGGACTTCGTCCTCCGAAAGCATTTCCGGAAGATACGATTCGATGACTTCGAGCTCTTCCTTCTCGGAAGCAACAAGGTCATCACGGCCGCCTTCTTCAAACTGCTCGATAGACTCTTTGCGCTGTTTAGCTGCTTTCATCAGTACTTCAATGGCCTGCTCGTCATTGAGTTCTGCTTTGCCACCTTTGCGTTCATTAATTTCGCGTTCCAACAGGTTGGATTTGAGTGAGCGAAGTACGCGAAGGCGATCTTTATCCTTATTTTTCATGGCTTCCTTCAAGTCGGCCATGATTTGATCTTTTATAGACATAAGTTGTTATCTAAAAGTTTAAGTAAAACCGGTATGTTCAGCAACGCTCATAAAAAAAGGTTCCATCCGACCAAACGAATGCAACCTTTTCCGGCAAATAACCAGAACGTGCTAGTCTCTGTTTTCTTTGATAAAGTTCTGCACTTCGTCTTCGTCAATGATGGCTTCTTTGTAAGCATAGTTGTTGCTGTCGGTCTTTTTCGCAACAATTACTTTTGCCATCCGGCGATGTGCAGCCTTCTTTTCCTGTGCCTCTTTTCCAAATGTTTGCTTCTTAGCCATAATAATCGGTGGTGTTACTATTTAACTTCTTTGTGAACGGTATGCTTGCGAAGAACCGGATTGTACTTCTTCAGCTCCAGTCGATCGGGAGTGTTACGACGATTTTTTGTCGTGTGATAACGAGAAGTTCCCGGTGCTTCGGTGCATTCCAAAATTACTTGTACTCTGTTTCCTTTTGCCATAATCTTCGTCTGTTTTTACCACTAAAACACAAAAGCACTACAAATTTTTAAAAACCGTGTTTTAGTGTTCTTGTGGTTTCAATTTCTATACGTCTTTAATAAGTGTTCCGTTTTTGCGGGCTTCCTTCAGTACAGCATGGATACCCTTCTTATTAATAGTACGAAGTGTTTTGGCAGACACCTTCAACGTTACCCATCGATCTTCTTCGGGAATGTAAAACTTCTTCTTTTGCAGGTTCTGCTGGAACTTGTGCTTCGTCTTGTTATTTGATTTGGAGGAGCGATAGCCATTTTGAGCTCCTTTTCCTGTTATATCATCTTTGCGTGCCATGAGTAACTAAAATCGTTGTTTGCATTTTCTCAGAGAGACGAGAAAAATAGGCTTATTCCCTAAAAAGATCAATGTTTCTTTTAAGGCTAAATTTTTAACATATTAGGGTGGTTCTGGGGAGAACTAAATATACATGACTATCTGGCTCTGTTTACAGCACCCAATTTTGATTAGAGGGCATATCTCGACTTTTGTCAGCAAAACACATCACTTTCTTTGATTTTGCCTATTTATGCCCTATTTTCAGGCGTCTTCATCATTATTTTAAACCCCACTCACATCTATATTTATGGCAAATAAGAAACCATCAGATTACAAGGCGGAAAATATTCAGGTTTTAGAAGGTCTGGAGGCTGTTCGCAAACGTCCGGCGATGTATATCGGGGATACCGGTCAGCGCGGACTTCATCACCTGATCAATGAGGTTGTTGACAACTCCATTGATGAGGCCATGGAAGGTCACTGCGACCAGTTGGATGTTATTATTAATGAAGACGGATCTATTACGATTACCGACAACGGTCGTGGGATTCCGGTGGATGAACATCCCAAAATTAAATTGCCGGCTGTTGAGGTTGTATTAACGAAACTACACGCCGGTGGTAAGTTCGATAAAAATACATATAAGGTTTCTGGCGGTCTCCACGGAGTGGGTGTTAGTTGTGTGAATGCGCTCTCCTCGCACTTTTATGCTGAAATTCACCGCGATGGTAAAATCTATGTGATGGAGTTTGAGCACGGTGCAACGGTTCAGCCTCTGAAAGAAAAAGGTGATACCGACAAGACGGGGACTACTATTACTTTTACTCCTGATCCGGAGATTTTTAATCAGACGACGGAGTTCAAATACGATATTATTGCGGAGCGGATGCGCGAGCTAGCGTTTTTGAATCCGCAGATTACTATTAACCTCCGCGATGATCGTGAAGAAGAAGGTGATCTACAGGACACTTTCCATTATGAAGGCGGCGTTAAGGACTTTGTAAGGTATTTGGATGAAGATCGCGAGCCCATGATGCAAGAGCCGATTCTGATTGAAGGAGAGGTTGACATGGTTCCTGTAGAGCTGGCCATTCAATACAACGGAAGCTACACCCAGAATGTCCACTCTTACGTTAATAATATTAATACGCGCGAAGGCGGTACGCATATTTCCGGATTCCGACGTGCGCTAACTCGGTCGCTGAAGAAATACGCTAAAGACAACAATCTTATTAAAAGTGATATCAGCGTTTCGGGAAGTGACTTCCGCGAAGGGATGACGGCTGTGCTGAGTGTTAAGGTTCCTGAACCCCAATTTGAGGGACAGACCAAGACGAAGCTCGGTAACTCAGAAGTGCAGAGCGCTGTTGAGGTTATTGTTTATGAGCAGATGAATGAGTTTCTGGAACGTAATCCCAAGGTGGCGAAGAACATTCTTGAAAAAGTTATTCTGGCGGCCGAAGCCCGTGAAGCGGCTAAGAAAGCACGAAAGCTGATCCAGCGCAAAAGTGCGATGAGTGGCGGCGGACTGCCCGGAAAGTTGGCTGATTGTTCTATCAAAGATCCCAAACAAAGTGAAATTTACCTGGTGGAGGGTGACTCTGCCGGCGGATCTGCAAAGATGGGACGTAATCGAAGCTTTCAGGCCATCCTGCCCCTGCGTGGTAAGATTCTGAATACTGAGAAAGCAAAGATCAATCGTATCCTGGAAAATAATGAGATCCAGGCGATGATTACGGCACTTGGTGCTGGCGTTGGTCACTCTGAGGAAGATTTCGAGCTTGAAAATCTTCGGTATCACAAGATTATTATTATGACGGATGCCGATGTGGATGGTTCTCATATTCGGACACTATTGCTCACCTTCTTTTATCGTTATATGAAACCTCTAATTGAAGGTGGCCATGTTTACATTGCTACTCCACCGCTGTACCGCATTACTGATAGCCAAGGCAATATTGAATATGCCTGGGATGATGATAGACGGCAGGAGCTGGTGAAAAAGCATCGTAAATCCCGCTATAAATTTGACGTTTCGCGTTACAAGGGACTCGGGGAGATGAATCCCGAGCAGCTTTGGGAAACCACAATGGATCCCGAGACCCGTACACTGCAGCAGGTAACCGTTGATAATGCGGCCGCTGCTGACAAACTCTTCTCACGACTGATGGGCTCAGACGTAGAACCACGCCGTGAGTTTATTGAGCGAAATGCAAAATACGCTACACTTGATATTTAAAAGTGTTGAAGTGTTTAGGTATTAAAGTGTTAAGGCTGACGTATGAAACTTTAACACATCACCACTTAAGCACATCAATATTTTGGGATCTCGTGATCCTGATTCCGATAAGTAATTTTTATAGCTATTAACTTTAACACTGTACTAAACATCCATGGCTAGAGATAAAATTGTACCCATAGCGATAGAAGATGAGATGCAGTCGGCCTATATCGACTATTCGATGTCGGTTATTGTATCTCGTGCCCTACCTGACGTTCGGGACGGCTTAAAACCGGTTCACCGACGTATCCTGTACGGGATGAGTGAACTGGGCATGCTTCATAACCGTAATTATAAGAAAAGTGCCCGTATTGTTGGTGAGGTGCTGGGTAAGTATCACCCGCACGGAGACTCGGCTGTTTACGATTCTATTGTGCGTATGGTGCAGGATTTCTCGCTGCGGTATCCACTGGTCGATGGCCAAGGGAACTTCGGTTCTATTGACGGTGACTCTGCTGCGGCTATGCGTTATACTGAGACCCGCATGGAGCGCATTGCCGAGGAGATGTTGACCGACATTAATAAGGATACCGTTGACTTTCAGGATAACTTCGACGATACACTCCAGGAGCCGACGGTACTGCCGGGTATGTTGCCGAACTTGTTGCTGAATGGTGCTTCAGGTATTGCTGTGGGGATGGCCACTAACATGGCTCCACATAACTTGGGAGAAACCATTGATGGTATTGTTGCTTACCTTGAAAATCCGGATATCGAAACCAAGGAGCTAATGGAGCATATTCCGGCCCCTGATTTTCCAACCGGAGGAATTATTTATGGCTATGGCGGCGTGAAGGAAGCCTATGAAACGGGCCGCGGTAAAATTACGCTGCGGGCACGGTGTACTACCGAAGAACTACGGCGCAGCCGTGAGCAAATTGTGATTACCGAAATCCCATACCAGGTCAACAAAACGACGCTGGTAAAGAAAATTGCTCGGTTGACCCAGAACGAAAAGATTGAAGAGATTTCTGAGATCCGTGATGAATCGGATCGGGATGGAATGCGTATTGTTGTGGTTTGTAAGCAAAATGCCAATACCGGCATTGTGCTTAATCAGCTATACAAATATACGCAGATGCAGACCACTTTTGGCGTTATTAGCTTGGCGCTGGTACAGGGACGGCCAAAAGTGATGGGGCTCAAAGAGCTCATTTATCATTATGTTGAGCACCGTATTGAGGTGGTCATCCGTCGCACACTTTATGATCTGGATCAGGCCGAATCACGGGCTCACATTCTTGAGGGTCTTAAGATTGCACTGGATGATCTGGACGAAGTGATTAAAACAATTCGTGCTTCTGACAGTCCGCAGGAGGCTAATGAAGCACTGCGCAAACAGTTTGCTCTTACCGACCTCCAGGCGAAAGCAATTCTGGATATGCGCCTGCAAAAACTGACAGGTCTCGAGCGGGATAAAATTGAGCTCGAATACAACGATATTGCTGAGAAGATTGAAGATTATCGTGATATCCTGTCCAATCGCGATCGTCAGAAGTCAATTATTAAAGACGAGCTTCTCGAGATTAAAGATCGTTATGATGATCCTCGTCGCACCCAGATTGTACACTCGGCTGACGATTTCAGCGTAGAGGACATGATCGCTGACGAAGATGTGGTGATTACCATATCCAACAGAGGATTTATTAAACGAATGCCGGTAAGTGGCTATCGACGACAGCGACGTGGCGGTAAAGGAATGAAGGGAACCAATACCAAAGATGACGAATATGTAGAGCATCTGTTTGTGGCTACCAACCACAACTACATGCTGTTCTTTACCGAGAAGGGGCAGTGCTACTGGTTGAAGGTTTACGAGATTCCGGAGGCTTCTCGAACTGCACGTGGCCGGGCGATTGTGAATCTTATTGATATTGATAAAGACGATTCCATCAAAACGTTTGTTCCGGTGGATAACCTCGAAGACGAGGAGTATATCAATAACAATTATATCATAATGTCCACCAAAAACGGCAAGGTCAAGAAGACTACGCTCGAAGCTTACAGTCGTCCCCGTCGCGATGGAATTATTGCGATTAATATTGATGACGATGATTCGTTGCTCGAAGCGGCGTTGACTAACGGTGAAAGCAATATCATTCTGGCTAACCGGAAAGGTCGCGCTATTCGATTCCATGAAGATGAAGTTCGCGACATGGGTCGAAACACTACGGGCGTTAAGGGAATGGATCTTGGCGATGATAACGAACTCGTTGATATGGTCGTTCTCAAGAATACCCACCAAGCTACCGTCCTGGCCATCTCCGAAAATGGATACGGCAAGCGCTCAAAGGTAGAAGATTACCGAGAGCAGAGCCGTGGTGGCAAAGGAGTGATCACATTGAAGGTCACTAAGAAAACAGGTGAGCTGATAGCTCTGAAGGAGGTTTCCGACAAAGATGACCTGATGGTAATTACTGAAGGGGGCAAAGTGATCCGCATGAATTGTGGTGATATTCGAACCATGGGACGCAATACCCAGGGTGTTCGAATAATGCGTCTTGATAAGGAGGGTCAAATTGCAGCTGTCACCCGTGTCGTTAACGAAGAAGAAGACGAGACGGTCTAAGCCTCAAACTTAACTTAATATAAACCTGACAGGCTTTAGTACCTGTCAGGTTTTTTTATTGGATAAGTCTTTTATAAACAAGGGGTTAGATTTGATATCCTAGTCCAAATCAATTTCGACAAGGCTCTTCTTTAGAATATCTGCTGACTCTTCCAGCCCTTCGATTTCTTCATCATTTAGGTCAGGGGTAACGCTATTTTTGACCCCTTCTATTCCAATTACTGACTGGAGACTCATGCAGACATCACTGATTCCGTAATCGCCATCCCAGTAAATACTAACCGGGATAACACTTTTCTCATCTTCCAGAATACCCTCGACAATTCGAGCGATTACAACTCCAATTGCCGAGTTTGTGAATCCCTTTTTTTCGATAATTTTGTATGCGGCATTTTTGGCTTGCTGGAAAAGTTCATCCAATGCCTGCTGGTTATATGGTTTGTCCATCAGCGTATTATGCTCAATAGGTTTGCCACCAATATTAGCCTGGCTCCAGATTGGCACTTCCGAATCGCCATGTTCTCCTAGGATATAGGCATGGACCGATCGGGGATCCACATCGTAATATCGCCCAAGTAAAGCGCGGAACCGTGCAGTATCAAGAAGGGTGCCGGTACCGATTACGCGCTGCGGTTCACGGCTGCTAAGTTTTTGAGAAACATAGGTAAGGATATCAACTGGATTAGTTGCAATAATTAGAATGGCGTTGGGGGCGTGCTTGTCTAGCTCAGAAATGATATCCTTAAAAACTGCTGCATTTCTGTTGAGTAACTCTAATCGGGACTCATCGGGGGACTTTTGTCCCACTCCGGCTGTGACTACGACGACTTGTGTATCTTTGAGATCTTCGTAGGTACCGGCGCGTACTTTCACATTTCCAACCAAAAGCTGGCCATGCATCAAGTCCATGGCTTCCCCTTCGGCCTTCTCTTGATTGAGATCCACCAAAATTATTTCACTGGCAATACGCTGATTGAACAGGGCATAAGCAGCAGCTACGCCAACGTTTCCTGTTCCAATTATAGCAACCGATCTTCTTTGTATCATAATATTTTATTTATTTGTTTTTTCTATCATTTCTTCTAGTAAATTATTTCTTTTTTCTAGTAATATATCTGGAGAAATAATTTTAACATCTTTTGGGAATTGCAGTAGCCATTCATTGATAAAGTCCAGGTTGTCGAAGAAAAACACTATCCGAAATAAATTAGGTTTTATTTCATTTTTCTTAATTATTTTAGCCGGAATATTGGCCTGAAATCGTTTCAAAGCTGAAGCGGATACATCTACCATTACTTTCTCCGAACTCTTGTCAGAACGGAAAATAAGCTCTTCTACGTCGATTTTGCCATATGGCACGAAATCTTCGTCCAATATTATGATGTCTGACATGCGATCAAGCAGAAAATTACGGACATCATCTCTTTTGTGGGAGTGCCCGATTACATTCCAGTGGTCGCGGTAAAAAACGATAATATAGGGATCGATTTTACGACTGGTAATTTTTTCATCCGTTTTAGCTCGGTAATCAAATTTGATGGATTTGTTTTCAGAGATGGCATTACTAATTACATACCAGTCACCACCCTCCATTTTTTCGGCTCCAAAATTTAGATACGGGTCCACGACCGTTCGCTCTTCGAGCGATTCCATAAATTCGCGCAACTCATCTGGGACCACCTCTTTGATTTTTAGCTCCACGCCTTTGGCGTCTTCAATGAGTTTTTGGTCCACTTGTGATTTAACAAAATTAAGTCCCACCATTACGGTAGCCAGTTCTTTTGAGGTAAACATCAGTGGAGGAATTTTATACCCGCGCATGATGCCATAGCCATTGTACCGGTCGTGGGTGACAGGTACATTCATTTCCGACAGGGCATTAAAATCCCGAAAAACAGTACGACGACTAACGTCAAATTTATCGGCAATCTTATCCACAGTGATCCGCTGGTTAGCCTGTTGCAGCATCAGGATAAGCTTCATTCTGCGCTCAGAACTGTTCATGAAGTAGCGATAATTTTTTGTTATTAAGAAATACGAGACACAAAGATAAGTGAAATTCCCAACTGTTCTAAGTAGCGTCTTGCAGCTTTGTGATCTTCGAGGAATTATTTTTATCGCTAATTCTTAGTCTCAAATAGGTGCTATTATCTACAGGCTGGGCTACCAATTAGTAGCATTATCTCCTTTTAAAAATTTAATCTCTGGTAACAAATACCAAGGCTTTGCCCTGGTAAAATGATGATTCTTCCGAAAGGTCGTAACTTTCTATTTGAAATGAATTTGGTAATTCTTGGAGTTCATCCGCAAAATGAGATCCTTTATAAAAGACCATAGTTGACCATGGGAGGGAGGAGGTCATCTGGTAGAGCTCATTAATTTTAAAAGCGTGTTTTGAGATCAATAAAAAGTTTTCATCATGAGTGAACTGTTCGATCGATTCATCAAAAATACCAAGATTTTGCAAGCCTATTTTTTTGCCCATCTGCTTCATTGCCAGGCATTTTTTAGTCACCAAATCATTTAATACAAAGTGTTTTTCGGGATGCGTTATTGCAAGTGGAAGTCCCGGCAAGCCGCCACCGGTACCAGCATCTACTATAATTTTGGATGATTTGAAAAGCTTAAACTGTGATAAAAGAAGTGAATGGCGAATATGTTCCCATACTGTTTCACGTGAAACGTCTCGGCTGACGAGGTTCACGCGTTGATTCCACCAAAGAAGCTGCTCCAAATAGGCTTCTAACTCATCGCGATAATTTTCAGTAAGCTCATCTACCTGAGTAAAGGTTTCACGTGAAACGTTATGAGTAGAGATGCGTTGGTGTTCCACGTGAAACGTATTTCTTGAAGGTTGTTTTTACCTGTTTGGGAAGTAACTAGTTATTTAGATAGACCATTAATACCGAGATATCGCTGGGCGTTACGCCACTTATTCTACTTGCTTGGCCCAGTGTTTCGGGACGAACTTTTTCCATTTTTTCTCTCCCTTCAGAGGAAAGACTATTGATTTTATCGTAGTTAAGTTCGTCAGGTATAAGAGTATCTTCTTGTTTTTTCATTTCCTCAACCATCTCAAATTCCTTCTCAATATAGCCGGAGTATTTGATCTGGATTTCAACTTGTTCGTAGACAAGCTCATCTGTCGTGATCTCCAGTGCTTTTTCTTTGAGCTCGGGATCTGCTTCCAAAATATTGAAGATTGAAAGCTCGGGACGCGGGATCAGGCTCTTTGCTTTTACTGGCTGATTTAGCTTAGAAGTTCCGCGCTCTTTGAGCATCGGATCCATTTTCTCTGGATAGACCGTATAGTCAGCTACGAGATCATGGATTTCATCAATAGCTTCTTTTTTGATTTTAAACTTCTCAAAACGTTCATCCGAAGCGAGACCGATTTTATGTCCGAGTTCAGTAAGGCGAAGGTCCGCATTATCTTGTCGCAATAAGATACGGTGTTCGGCCCGTGAGGTGAACATACGATACGGTTCTTCAGTACCTTTAGTAATCAGATCATCAATGAGTACGCCGATGTATGCTTCGGATCGTTTGAGTATAAATTCGTCATCGCCCTGGGATTTTCGCGCTGCGTTAATACCGGCCATAAGTCCTTGGCACGCCGCCTCTTCGTAGCCGGTAGTACCGTTAATTTGCCCGGCAAAAAAGAGTCCATCAGTAATCTTTGTCTCCATGCTTCGCCGGATTTGATACGGTGGAAAATAGTCGTATTCAATAGCGTAACCGGGACGTAGCATCACGGCATCCTCAAAACCCGGAATAGTACGTAGTGCTTTATACTGAACATCCTCGGGAAGTGAGGTAGAAAAACCATTAAGATACATTTCGTAGGTGTCCCATCCCTCGGGTTCAAGGAAAAGTTGATGGCTGTCTTTATCAGAAAAGCGATTGATTTTATCCTCGATGCTCGGGCAATACCGTGGACCGGTAGATTCAATCGTGCCATTAAACATAGGGCTGCGATCAAATCCGGAACGTAGCATATCGTGGACTTCTTCGTTCGTTTGACCAATCCAGCAAGTCAATTGTTCTTCCCGGGTAGGCAAAAACTCCGTCATAAAAGAAAAAGCGTGGGGCTCTTGATCCCCGTATTGCACATCGAGTTTCTCGTAGTTAATAGATCGACCGTCAATGCGGGGCGGAGTTCCAGTTTTAAGTCGCCCGACTTCGAATCCAAGATCTTCAAGTGCTGCGGAAATTCCGATGGAGGCACGTTCACCCGAGCGTCCACCTCCGAAATTGGTATCGCCAATATGGATAAGCCCATTGCCAAAGGTGCCGGTGGTAAGAATCACCGAATCAGCTTTAAACTCTTGTCCCGTTTTTGTGCGGACCCCCGTGGCTCGTTTGCCGTCCTCTGTGGTAAGAACGTCAACTACATTGTCTTGGCGAAAATAGAGGTTTTCTTTTTTCTCTAGTTCTTGACGCATTGTCTTGCTGTAAAGAGCTCGGTCGCTTTGGCAGCGCGGACTCCACATCGCTGGTCCTTTGCTGGTATTCAAAACGCGATACTGTACGCCGGATTTGTCAGCAACGATGCCCATCAGGCCACCCAGCGCATCAATTTCTCGAACCAGTTGGCCTTTGGCCACACCACCAATGGCGGGATTACATGACATTTTAGCGATGGAATCGAGGTCCATTGTGATTAACAGCGTCTTAGCGCCCAGTTCAGAAGCGGCACCAGCAGCTTCACTGCCAGCGTGACCAGCGCCTACGACAATGACATCATAGTCAGGATAAAGAGAATTCATAATAGGGGTAAGTGTATGTTTTTATTACACTTAAAAGGTTTAATTGGCTTGGAATTGAGTTTTCTAACGGACAAAAGTCTTACGTAGTCTATCCCTAAACCAATCCAGATAAGTCTTGGAAAATAAGGGTTTTGTAAGAAAATGTTTAGCAACTAAGAAAAGTTATTCTTGTTAGCTAGTCAGACCAAATGAGAAGATTCTTCCTTTTCGTCTTCCAGGTTCTCTACCGCCTGATTGATATTGAGATAAAACTGATCATCGCCTATGACATCAGCCAATCCAGAGCGTTTGAAAATATCGCGTACCGGTCCCTTGACACCGGTAAAAATAACATCGATGCCTCGATCCTGGTATTCATCCACAAGTTCCTTGAGGGCATGGAGCGCGCTGGCATCCACTTCGTTAATGCCGATGGCATCAATAATAACCTGATCAAGATTTTTGCCACTCTCGATTTCCAGCTCCTCTAGCTTTTCTTTCATGTAAGGAATATTGGCAAAATAAAGAGAGGCATCAATCCGAACGATAATCGTGTTGGTTTGTGTAAGTCCTTCGGGATGACGTTCGAGATCCCGATAGTGGTCAGTATCAGGCAGGCGCCCCAGCATCACAATGTTGGGATAACTGCTTCGATGGATGACAATACCGAGTGAAATAAGAACCCCAATGCCAATGCCTTCGAGAATTCCCAGTGCCAGGGTAGCTATGAAGGTGATCATCATTAAAGAGAATTCACGAACTCTGACCTTCCACAGAAATTTTGCTTCACCAATTTCGATGAGTCCAGGAACGGCAGTGATGATAATAGCAGCTAGTACGGTTTGGGGCAGGTAGTAAATTAACGGGGTTAAGAAAAGTACAGTAAGGCCAACCATTGATGCGCTGACCAGAAGTGAAATACTTGTTTTAGCTTTGTTCTCATCATTAACCGCTGTACGCGAAAAGCTTCCAGCAACGGGGTACGCATGGAAGATAGATCCAACCATGTTAGCCAGCCCGATACTGAACAATTCTTGGTTGGAGTCCACTTTATAATCAGGATTACGGCGTACCATGGCTTTGGCCAACGCAATGGATTGGGTAAAACTTAGGAAGGCAATAGCTAACACGGTGGGCAACAGTTTCCAAAAGGGGAAATTCTGAAGTGCCGGAAAGGCGGGTGCAGGCAATCCCTGTTGTACTTTACCAACAATCTGTATGCCCACCTGATCAAGCCGAAAAAACCAAACAGCGAAGATGGTTAAAATGACGGAGATAAGCTCGATTGGCACTTTGGGTTTCCAAGATTTAAAAAAAAGAATTAAAATAATGCAGCTGGCACCAATGATGACCGTGGGTATATGGATGGTGCCCAGGCTGGTAAACAGATCCGAAATAACCTGGTAGATATATTTACTGCGTTGCAGTTCGGTACCCATCAGGTTCCCAAGCTGGCTGATCCCAATGATGAATGCAGCAGCCGAGGTAAACCCACTGAGCACGGGTTTTGAAATAAAGTTCATGAAAAACCCCAACCGGGTAGCACCCATCAGAAATTGGGTAACGCCCACGAAGAAAGCCGTTGCCAGCACGAGTTCGATAAACCGGCTGCTGCCAGGTGTGGCTAAATTTCCGACCCCGGTAGCCACAAGAATGGAGACGATGGCAACTGGTCCGATCCCAAGTTGACGAGAGGTACCAAAGACAGCGTAGATGGCCAAAGGGATTATTGAGGCATACAATCCATATACGGGAGGCAGGCCGGCAAGCATGGCATAGGCCATACTTTGGGGAATGAGCAGAATACCAACGGTAAGTCCTGCTCTCAGATCCTTTTTAAAGTGTGATGAATTGTAGTCGCGGAGCCAATCGGTAATGGGGATGTACCGATACAACAGCGATTTATTACCATTACGCATTGCAAGAATAAAGTAGCCTTATCATTATATTCCTTTTGCGTTTAATTAGCACATAAATATCTGTTATCATTCCTAAAACTGTGTTTTAGAGCGCTTAAATACAATAATAATGAGCCAAATTTCAAAAGCTGTTGTTCCTGCTGCGGGTCTTGGTACTAGGATGGAGCCTATTAGCAGCTATTTGCCGAAACCAATGTTACCACTTGGACGAAAGCCGGTATTACAGCATATTGTAGATGAGTTGCAGCAAGCGGGAATCCAAGAAATTGGCTTAGTGATCAGATCCGATCATCAAGCTATTTGTGAATATTTCGGGAATCATTCTGCCATATCTTTGATCGAGGATAATACCGCTTCGGGACCCGGCGGGGCAATACTAAAAGCAGAGGAGTTTATCGGCGGCGATGATTTTGTGGTCATCTTTTCTGATGCCCCGATGCGTGGTTCCAATCGTTCGGAGTATCTTCAGAGACTGATGACACTGAAACAAAATCGGAAAGTCGGGGCTGTGTTGTCGATCTATCAGATTCCGAAATCAGAGATATCTTCTCGCGGTGTGGTTAGTTTTGAAGAGCAAGAATTTTCAAAGGAGGCCCCAGTAGGATTGACCGATATTATTGAGAAACCGTCAGATGAAGAGATCAGTCGATGGGCCTCAGCCTGTCGCTATGTGTTGGATGGGGATATATTTGAAACACTAAAAAGTATTACATCTGATCAGAAAGGAGAGCTGCAGCTTACCCCGGCCATCCGAGATCTAATAGCTACCGGTGAAACAGTGGTCGGTCTGCCGCTGCCGAATCAACTGCAGCGCTACGACACCGGCAATTTTGAAGGATACTTTGAAGCCTTTGGGGATTTTGTGAGTTAACTTGGTATTTCTTTTCTATTATTAAGCTTAACTATTGCCAACCCGATGAGGATAATCCCATATGCCAGAGCAGCAGCAAAAAATATCCACGTAGAATCATATCCAAACAGTCGAATCGTGATCATTAGCAAGGGATACAAAAATAAAATTGCTATAATATTGGATACAATTTTAGCCCAGTAATTTTCGGCGTTGTAAAATTGATAAAGTGCAGTAATAGATATGAAAGCATACACCGGAAATACAAATTGCGATAATCCAATTCCGAGTGTAGAACTGATTGGTTTATAAACCTTGAAAACCTCTAGTAAAATAATCTGAAATATAGGTAAGAACGATAAGGCCAACAGTATAGCAGTAGTAATGGCCGGTATTATAAAATCATTGGTCAAAAAAATACTACTTGCTGACTGCCTTCGTTTAGTATTTTCCATGGGAAATAAATTTTAAAGTTGTCAACTTTAGTTTGAAAATAACCCCTTGCCGATCGATATAATTAATAAACTTATCAACTACCAGGAAATAAAAAAACCCCAACCCAGTAGGATTGAGGCTCTATAAAGTTGCATGTACAAACACTATTATTCTGCATCGAGGTATTTGGTCACTGCCCGCCATACGGCATCCAGCTTGTCTTCGCCTTCGTGTTCATAGCTGGTATCCTCATCTATTGTAATGCGGCACAGGTTTTTCTCAATCAACACGCTGTGGCCACGGTCTTCCTCAATTTTGATTACGACTGGCATCAGCCACTTCCAGGATTCGTGAAACTTCATATCCTCAACAGCAAGAAAGGCCAGCGGAATGTCTTTCACATCTTCCTGGTCAATTTTAATGGTGCTGCCCATCAGATTTTCGATAAGCCGGTTGCCGTTGTTTGCTTCTTCTTGTGTCATAATTCAAGGGTGTTCATTAATGATATTATTCTGCGGGAAAAGTCATCATAAAGCATCGCAAAAATGGGATAATTCCAGCTTTTTTAAAAGTAAAAAAGCAATTCTTATTTATTTACCGAACTTTTGGTTACCGATCCCTATTATTGGAAGTTTACACAATAGGTACAACAATCCTCAAAATAGGCTATTATGATATATATTTTCATATTGCCTGTGCCTGAGTTAACTATTGCCTATCCCTTTGATTTCTCGAGAAGGAAGCTATTAAAAGGTAGTGCTGGAAGGCTATGTTCCTGGAGTATTCAATGAACTCAATCCAAAGAGGATGGAAGATGCATTCCCTAAGGATTTTACCACATCACGAGTAAAGGTGCTGAGGTTTCTCGACTTTTAATAGATAAATGGAGAGGTGAGTGTTTAAAAACGCCGAGTCGGTGCCTTATCTATTTTGGAAAATAAACTATCCTCAAATACTATGAATTAATTGGCACAATGCTTATCAATACGATTGATAATTTTTGCCAGCGCTTGTTCTTTAAATAAACCCGAGGCAAAGAATTCTTTTTTCCCATTTGTGAAAGTCAGATGTGTTTTACCCAAGAGTTTGAAATTGGTTTCACTTAATTTTCGGAACCCCTTATATTCGCCAGTTGCATAGAATTTTTGCAGTTTGTTATTCGATTCATCCATAATTAAATGATACATTTTATTTGTCTTGAGAGGATTTCCTATAATCTATAATGGGAATCGGCAAGTAGCTATGGGGGAAAAGTTGCTGCCCTTGTAGGCGTATACCCTACAAAATTAATAAATGGATAATCCCTTTTGGTGGGTTAGAAAACTTTTGGGTTGCCATTATTAACTTGATCTATGCGATCAAACATCTTTTCAAAGGCTTCTTCTCGGAAATCACCAGAAGTGAAAAACAACTTTTTGCCATTACTAAAGGTCAAATGGGTTTTTCCCATCAGTTTATAGGTGACTTCGTTTACTTTCCAAAAGCCTTTATATGATTTTGGTCGGGAAGTTGACTCGTATTCCCTCCAACGCGCACGATATTGGTTCATAGTTTTACTGGTTAGTGTGCCCGATGATATAAGTTGATACATGAAAGTATAATTAATGTGAAACGGGCAATAGCTAAGGGAAATGCGAATAGCTGTGTAGGGGATTAGCTCATCATGGTTGCTGATTGAAGCTTAATTGCTTATAGGGAAGAAGGCTTTAGCAAGACGGAGAATTAAAAGCCCTATTTGTTCTGGAAATCACATATAAACAAACGAGAATCTTTGCCTTGAGAGGTATAGGACAAGCTATGATAAAAACAGGCTGATTCATTCATCCATCATATAGATTGTCGTTCTAACTTTGTATCTTAACGTCCATGAAGAAAGTAAGCCTTTTCTTAATACTCTTGGCGGTTTTAGGTCCCTGTACTGCAACAGGCGATCTTGTTCTGGCAGCCGACAGCAACAAGACAACAGTAATTAAGGCTGCGATTTTCGGTAATGTTACATCGACCCAACCCTTTGATAAGCTAAGATCGCCAGCAACACAACATAATGCAGCGGCCGAGCTATCTACGCTAAACTCGATTTCGGTTGTTAGCATAGTTTATGACTCCAGGGAAGATACGTTTGAGGATCCATTAGTTGAGAAGGTGACTGAGCAAAGGGATGCAGTTCGGTTGGCCATTTTCAATGCTATCGAAATTATTTTAACCATCCGAATTCTCATCTTCCCATTTCACTTCTTTTTGTAATCCATCTGGCTAATACAACTGGATATTACACTCTGCCTTAAAAGGTGGACTCTACCTTAATCAAGTTTATACCAAGATGGATGTCGATTTAACTTCTGTTATTATCAGTATTGTAGCGTTCTCATTTTTCCTGATCCCAATTTTGTACGATCAGTTTAGAAATAAGAGCAACAAAGAATAGCGATTAGGAGCGGCTTTACCTACAGTTGATATAATACCTTTTGTGCAAAGCAGAATGACAGGTAAGGCCGCTCATTTTATTCAGGCTAGTGAACTTTTTGCGACGATGCGAGATGATTGCTGTACTTCCACAGACCAATAATAATAACAGCAATTGCAACTTGTGCCAGTACCGTCTGCAGCGTTGGATAGATTCCGGCAGTAGGTAAGCGAAGATTCAGCGGAAAGGAGTTTACGCTGAGATATCCGGCCTCTTGGAATTCATGAATTCCTTTACCTGCCAGGACAACCGCTAGGAATCCCATTGCGACAGAAGAGTATTTGAAGAGCGACCGTATGGGCACCTTAGTAGAAAATTTCACAAGCAACGCTCCAAGTATAATAACAGCCAGAAGGGCAGATCCGGAGCCAAGCAGGATGCCCGAATTACTGGCAGTACCCGATTTTATGCTTATGGATGAAAGGAATATCACCGATTCGAATGCCTCTCGAAATACCACGATGAACGCCAGTAGTGCCAATCCCCACTGGTTATTTTGATTCAGCAGCCGGTGTATCCGGCCCTCCACAAATTCTTTCCAATGCGATACATGGGTCTTGTCGTGTAGCCAAAAGCCGATGTACAGGAGCAGTCCAACGGCAATCAGTGAGCCCATTCCCTCCATCAGTTCTCGTTGTATCGAACTCATCGACAGCAGACTTTCAGCAAAGAACCAGCTGATGATTCCGACTAAAAGAGCAGAGACCCATCCCCCGTGTACATATTTGACAGATTCCGTGGCACTAACAGACTTAAGCACGCCCAGAATAACCAATATAATCAAAAATGCTTCGAGTCCTTCCCGGAGCAGGATAGAAGCGGACATCAAATAGGTGAACAGGAAGGTGTTTTGCTTTTTCTGCAATATACTCTGCGCCTTCTGAATTGTGGATATTGTGGCTTCGATTTGCCCCTGTAGTTGTTGAGCCGGAGCTTCATTGTTAATTAGAGATCGCACTTCGATCATCTGGTCTTCAATCTGATATACCAAGGATGGATTACTGGCCTTGATCTGTGATTCCACAGGCTCTACCCCATTTAGGTAGGCATCCAACGCCAAGCCGTTGGCCTGATCCAATGCTCCATCCTGATACGATTTGAATGCCTGATGCAATAAGCTGATAGCCTGATGAAGATAATGCGTGTTATTTACCACTGTGGCTGAATCCAATGAGCGAAGCACACTCATACCGTCGGAAATGTCAATGCTCTGTTGATTTAGGAATGAGATCCATTTCTTATTGGGAATGGTAGCCAGATGTTTGAGATCAACAGTATCTTTTAGCGCATTGATGATTTGTTGTTTTTGGGGATCGGAAACGTGATGGGTGTACCGCAGCGCGTTCACATAAAATGCGATATCCCACACATCCTGATCTGATAATTCCGGGAATGATCGCATAGCCGTGCCTTTAATTCCCAGCCGAACCGTATTGTAGGCCTGAAGCGGCGAAAGTTGGGCTGCCAGCGTAGAGTCGTGAAAATTCGACGGCGAAGGTGTAAGATTTTGGGCCAGTGGTCCATTACCAAACCCCTTTTTGCCGTGGCAGCTTTGGCATTTATTGGCGAAAATTTCTTTACCGTTATCCAAGTCGGGCCAGTGCTGCGGCGCTACTGTTATTAAGTTCATCGCTAAAAGCTTTTGGCGCATACTATCGGCCAGCCCCGACACCTTCTGTGGACTTTCTTTTTGATTGATGGCGCGCCGTAGTTCTTTTATGGTTGTCTTTAGGTTCGTGAATGTAGGCTTGTCAATTTGTTTGTCTAACTTGGAAATCAACCCGGAAACCTGATGGGCAAACTCCGACATCTCGGCATATTCATTATCACTTATAACCTGCCCGTTGCTAACAGCATTTGCATAATCCTTGCCGATATAGTCCAGCAAATTTACCAGCGTGCGTAGATCCTTATTCCTTTGAGATTGAGTAGGACGGCGTACAGGACGTCTGGCCTGAACATTAGCAAAAGCTATAAGTAGGGTGGCAATAGTTGAGATGAGAAGTCTTTTGTGCATAGATAAATAATTTATTTAGAACGAATCTAAATATAGTAACTTGACTTCTTTGTTTCTAATTATTCCGAATTTGTTATTAGTAATAATCAGTACCTGTTTTTATTTCTGCGATTAATCCCTACTTTAATTTGCTTTCGTAAATGATCGTTATGTATGCAACAGGATGACATAACATATCCCATAAACGATATTGCCGTTGTGGCAATACTGTGGTTATGGGTTAGTCTTATCTGCCCGAACGCTGCTTTTGCTTTTTACACCGGTCATGGAGCAGAAGTAAATCAGGGACCGAAAACAATTACGCAGTCCAAAAGCGAAGCAATCGATTTCACTGGGGAATCGCAGAAGAGAGCGGGGGTCCATCATTCATCCCCGGATTCAGAGCCGTTTTCTTCTACTTCTTTTCACTTTTTTACTCCGCAAGCTGACGGGTTCGACAAATTACTTTTTTACACATCCTCTGCAGTTAATAGGGGAGCACATTTTATTCAACGACCTCTCACGGGTTGCCGGATATTGACATCCTTTTCTTTCTCTGCTACAACTTCAAAGATACTTGCCCATCTCGAAACAATTGTAATGTTGAATTAGAGGCGCTCCCAAGATCTATCGCAGCAGCGTATCTCTAATCAAAAAAAGGAAGACTAACTTGCACCATATCTGAGGTTTTAAATTTTCCTTAATCGTTCATGCTCAACTTTAACAAACGAAAATTCAAAACGAACCTTCATGATCTGGGAAAGGCCGTGAATGTCGTCTCCACCGGCCGTTGGATGTTCTACTGTGTGGTAGTAGGAGTGTTTGCAGGTGTTGCCGCTCTGCTATTCAATATTGGGCTTAACGCCATACAGCAGATCTCGTTCTCACACTTGGCCGGTCTTGATCTGTTGGAACCGGGCGGTCAACACAATTTCATGCATATACTACTTCCCGCCTCACTGGATAGTACAATCCGTATTCGCAGTTCGTGGCTCATTATCCTGCTTCCTGCTTTGGGAGCACTCATATCAGGCCTATTGGTCTACAAGTTTGCGCCGGATGCAGAGGGTTCTGGTACGGACTCGGTTATTCGAGCATATCATAAGCAAAAAGGGAAAATTAAACCTGTTGTTTCTATCACAAAGTTTTTTGCGTCGATCTTTACAATCGGAACAGGGGGAAGTGCCGGTAAAGAGGGCCCCATTGCCCAGGTTGGTGCAGGTATTGGGTCATATCTTGCTGATAAGTTTGGGATGAGCGAACAGGAACGGAAGACTCTGCTGATGGCGGGAATGGGAGCGGGCATAGGAGCTATTTTTAAGGCTCCTATAGGGGGAGCACTGTTTTCCATCGAAGTGATGTACCGCAAGGATATGGAGAGCGAAGGTCTCGTGGCTACCATTATATCATCCATTATTGGCTATTCAGTGTACGCTTCGTTTGATGGATGGGATTCTATTTTCAACTTTCAGAGCTTGGCCTTTACCAATCCATATGAACTCCCATTCTACATTTTGCTGGCTCTGATTTTGGTTGTCGCTGGTATCATTTATGCCAAAGTGTTTGATAAAACAAAACGTCTTTTTGCCAATATTGATTTGCCGGTGTATATCAAACCAGCCCTGGGCGGATTGGCAGTTGGTCTTATCGCATTTTTCTATCCCTCTGTGTTGGGATCTAGTTACGGATCGTTGCAGGCAGCGTTAAACGGCAACTTGACGATCAGCTTTATGCTGTTGCTTGCCCTGATTAAAATGGTTGCTACTGTATTTACCATAAATTCAGGCGGATCGGGCGGAGTTTTTGCCCCCTCTCTGGTTATTGGTGGGCTGCTGGGGGGAGCTGTTGGCATGGGGTTCAATGCCTTGCTACCGGGTATGGTCGGAAATCCCACCGCTTTTGTGTTGGTGGGAATGGGAGCGTTCTTTGCTGCCGCTGCCAATGTACCAATATCAGGGACTATACTTATCACGGAGATGAGTAAAAGTTATGGGTTGATTGTACCCCTCATTTTTGCCAGTGCCATTGCTTACCTGGGTTCACAAAACTGGAGCATATACAAGGAACAAATTGAGGATCGCTATTCCTCATCCGACTATCGTGGGGCTTTTTTGAATAATATACTGCAATCCATCAAAGTCCGTGAAGCCTTTCAACGAGTTGAAAATTTACCAACGGTTTCACAGAGTTCGAACGTTCATCAGGTTCTGGAAACCTTTGGTAGATCGGGCACGCTCGTCTTACCGGTTGAGAATGACAATCATGACATTGTAGGTATGGTATCGCTTTATGATGTAAGGAGCCTACTAGCCCAGGAAAAAAACAACTTTATTATTGCTGCTGACCTAATGGTGCCCCCCAAATTTTTAACGATGAATGATCCCCTTGAAAAAGCCTTTCACTACTTCACAAAAACCGGAGAACCGGAGTTGTTGGTTATTCAACATGGCACCCAGAATAAGTTTGTGGGAGTGCTTAGTGAACGGGACTTTCTGCTAGCCTATGAGCGTGCCATATCAGGTCAACCCAAAATTAACTCGTAAATGATAAAACTACGTTGAATGATCTACCTCTTGTTCCGGTACATCGAATGCTTGTTGGCTTTCGCCGCCATATTCTGGACGTCTGCTTAACACATAGTAGCCTACAATACCGCTGATGATAGAGCCAATCAAAATGCCTACTTTTGAAAAGTCCAGCAGTTCTGCACTGTTAAATGAGAGGTTGGCAATAAATAGCGACATGGTAAAGCCTATTCCCCCTAGCAGAGCTAACCCATAGACCACCTTCCAGGTTTCTTTGTTGTCGGCCAGGTCTGAAAATCCAAGTTTGGTCATGAGCCATGTTGCTCCAAAAATGCCTATTTGTTTCCCAAAGAACAGCCCCAGGGTGATACCCCAGGTAAGAGTTGAGGCAAAGGCCTCTCCAATCACCGAGGGATTAAACACTATTCCGGCATTGGCAAAGGCAAACAGTGGCATAATCACAAAATAAACGCTGTTGTGCAGTTTGTGTTCCAGCCGATGAAGTGGCGACTCGGCATGATGTAACGTTGCATCCATATGATGGAGGGCTTGATCGCGCGTAACCGGCAAGTTTTCATCCGCTGCCTGTTTAAACAATTCAAAACCTTCTTGGGCATACTCTTTTAGGCGCTCTACGCTCCAGCCCCTGCTGGCAGGAATAGCGAACCCCAGCATGACGCCGGCAATTGTCGAGTGAACTCCAGATTCAAGCACCGCCCACCACATAATAAAGCCAACCATTAGGTATGGCATTAGCGTACGCACTTTCGAAAAGTTTAACACCAGTAATACAGCCAGACAGATTGCCGCGATGCCCAGGGCGGCCATGCTAATCTGCTCAGTATAAAAAATAGCAATCACAAGAACTGCAATAAGGTCATCAACAACGGCAATGGTCGTTACAAAAACTTTGGCCCAGATCGGCGCGCGTGATCCAAGTACCGCCATCACGCCGATAACGAAGGCGATATCGGTGGCCATGGGGATTGCCCAGCCGTCCATAAAAATCGAACCACCGTTGAGTCCCCAGAATATCAGGGCGGGAAAAGTCGCGCCACTGAATGCCGCAATGACCGGCAGAAAGGCGGACTGGAACGATGAAAGCTCACCGTATTTTAATTCCCGCTTGATTTCCAATCCAACAAGTAGAAAAAATACGGCCATCAAACCGTCATTTATCCATTCATGGAAAGAATGGTCAATGACCAGCGACGATACGCCCAGCGTGATCTTTTGTTCCATCAGGAGATGGTACAATTCGCTTAGTGGACTGTTGGCAACGATGAGCGCGGCAACTGTGGCAAATAGTAACATCATGCCGGCCGCGGAGTCTTTTTTAAAGAAATTTTTTATTGAGGAGCTGAGGTTCGATACATTCACGTTCTTACAGTTATATTAATAGTTCAAATTAAGTACTCGTTTGGCCTTTATACTTTGGGTGCAACCAGATATATGCTTCTCGGCACAAAAGCAGAATAACTGAAATGCCTATTACAATGTAAACAGTCGATGGATCTGTCAGATAGGTTTCGTATAACAGAATAACCATAGCTGAGGCGCATCCCAGAGAGCCTATTATTGGGAGGCTTTTCTTCCAATTTTCAAAAATTTGATGCTTGTATCCCATAAAGTTAACGATGGAAAATACAAAGAGGAACACCAGGCTTGAGAAGGTAGTGATTTGTTCCAGATTGCCAAAGGATTGCACGGCAATAGCAAGGGCTGCAATGAGCAAGGAAAAATAGATCGGCACACCGGAGCTTTGTTGATCGGTCAATTGCTGAGGCAGTTGTCCATCATTAGCTATGCGTTTTGCTAACCGTGATATCGCAAATATAGTAGCTAGAATTGCAGAGGCCGTGGAAAAAACAGCTGCAACTAATACCACGACAATTCCCGCTTGCCCCAACACCGGTTCGGCCAACATTGCCAGCACCGTTTCTTTGTGTTGTTCAATAATTTCCGGACTCAGGGAGCCAGTTAGTACGAAGGCAATAAGCATATAGATAGCCAAGACGGCTGTTATGGAAATCACAACTGCTTTGGGAAGATTCTGTTTGTGATCCTTAATCGTGTTATAGTCATAGGTAAGCAGTTGGAATCCTTCGTAAGCGACAAAGACCAGCGCAGCGGCTTTGATCGTATTGCCGATTCCCATGCTGGCAATTGGAAAAGCTTTATCCGGGCTTACGTTAATAAAGCCAATAGCTACCAGTCCCGTTAATATCGTAATCTTGGTGTACACCAGAATATCCTCGGATATCCCCGATTCTCTGACACCTGACAAGTTGAGTACAGTGATAACCGTTACTACGGCACTGCCTAATAGAAAATTGGAGCCAGAACTCAATCCGAATAATCGTCCCGCATAGGCGCCAAAGGTATAGGCATACAGACTGATGGTAAATATATAGCCCAGGATCAAAAACCAGCTGATAGTGCCTGCAAACCGTGTGCCGGCAATATGTTCCATGAAGACAAATTCTCCTCCGGATTCATCAAACCGCACGGTTAATTTGGAGTAAACAACACCGGTTATGAGGGCTAGCACGCCCCCCATTCCTAAGCTTAAAAAAGCTGCATTACCGGCGGCCATGACTGCTTCGCCCAACACGGCAAAGATACCACCGCCCACCATACCACCGATGGCCATTCCACAAGCATCAAATAACGAAAGCTTTTGATCTTTAGAGGGCATGGTTTTGGTTTATTAGTTAGACTCTAGCATAAAAAATGAAATCAGATGATTGTAAAATTTTTTAAGGCGTTGGAGATTTCTTTTCTGGAAACGCCAAACAAAATCAAACTGTCCTAGAACAGTGCCATAAAGAATAAATAATACTTGATACGAGGGCACTACGACTATTATCCAGGTAATCGCTTCCTCCCACAGCGGAGTTTGGGCATCAAAACCCAACAATTGAAATGCTATTTTACGTACGTATAGTACCGACATTCCGGAAATGGAAAAAGTGAGGAGTGCCAAGGCTATTTGCCAGGGATTTTCCAGTTTCCACCGCTCTTTTAAATATTGATAAATTTTTTTCACAATCGGTCATCCTGTTTTCCTTCATATTTTGCATACTAACGCTACAAAAATAGTGAAAAGGTTAATGTAGAAGGACAACCGTTGACAGAAGGATTAAAGCTAGATCTTTGGTAGTAGGTAAGATTGGGAGAGATTCACCAAGACTATTATTGGGTGAGTTGACAAGAGCTTTGGTTAATATTCTTGAACCGTATAGATCCTGTAGGTTCCGCTCTTTCTCGTTGATATTTTTTTCTTCAAAACCAACCCAAAAAGCAAGTGTAGGGGGATTACCGGTTTTTTGCTCGCTGGGAGTTATGAAATTAGCATCGAATTCAACGAACTGTTCTGTCAACTGAGATGTATGGACAGAAACTTCCAGTGAGTCTACATGAAAGGATGTGTCTGCTTGAACATGCCCAGCAGAAAGGCCGGCTGAACTAGATACCCCCAATAGCAATAATCCCAAACATACGGCATAGATTGTCTGGTTCAGGGGGCGACCGATATATGTAAACTTGAGATAATGCATCAATATGTAGCTGAATCAGAATGTAGGAATAAACGCAGAAGGATAAAAGTTTTGTGGCCGGTGGAATTGATAAAAAATGGATAGAAAGATACGGCAGGTCATGCAGCCAATTGTTGATTTTCTGTTAAGTAGTTCTGCACTAAAGTTTTAAAGAAGTTCTCGGCCGCAGCGTCATCCCAGCAGTTGTCTTTGCAGCTCATGCTTTTAGCGAACCAGCGGTCGGGCGTCCAGTCGTTTCCTAAACTCTTGGCACTAATATTGGATACCACGGTTAGAATGGAAGGTTAACTTCTGGGCGATAGCTCGCTTTTTCATCAGTCGCGCTACTTTGGGTCGGCTGGCTGTTTCTCCGTCTCGGAGCAATTGCTGGCGAATACGAGGACTGTCGTATCTCCTACCGGAATGCAGAAAAATCTGCTTAATTTGCATCTCATGCGCCGGTTTTTTGGTGCGATCAGAGGGGCTATGGTTCATCCAGCTATAATAGTCGCTTCTGCTTACTCCGAATACTTTGGTTATCTTCACTATGGGAAACATGTTCTTGTGTTCAGCCATAAATTGGAAGTGCATTTGTTAGCTTTTCAATTTGTTCCTCTCTTGGAGCTAACTTATTATTCTTTGTTACATACCTGTAAAAACTGTAGGATCAGTTTTTATAGAAGATTTTTGGGTGGTTGTATTGAAGGGATAAGAATGGATACAACTAGTGACAGTTCTAGGTTGCAAGTGGAGAGTTACAAATGCCAGTTATTAATTTGATACAACAGTTTTCTCCGTTACTACAAAGTTTCTTAACACTATTTGCTCACGTGGATTCTTAGAATTGTCTATACTCTTCTCCATTATAGCTATAGTTTCCTGCAGGGTTTGTGTCTCCACTGCGATAACTTTCTCCCTACAACTTGCCATCAATTTAGTAGTTGCGAACCCATTTTATGGCACTACAACTACCTTAACTTGATGCCATAAGTGATTAAGTAAATAGTTATGCCTCTACCTTGGTGGTAACGAAGTCTGATTATCTATTTGAAGGGCGAAGTTTTAGGTTCGAAACCTTACGCGTTGACTACAGTTTCGGCTGCATGCGTCAGCTTGGTATGCTGTCGCGTGTTTTCTTGTTCCTCTGTATGTTCTGGACCTGATATAATGAGGAACTTATCATAGTCGCTGATATCCCAAACCTTTTCAATTACCTGATCTTTTAGAGAGATCGGTTGCCACAGGTCTAGCTCAATTCGCTGGCGGCCGTTGATACCAAATATTTGCCCGATCATCCCTTCAGGCAATTCTACCCTGCCAACCCCGTCGCCGGCATAACAACTGATGGGTTGACTGGTTTGAATCCAGTCGCCCTCCGACAGAGTGGCAATATTTATTTCCCACCAAGCCGTTTTTTTACCAAAATGGAACCCTAGATAAAAAGCGAGGGCAATAGCACCCAAGAAAATAAGTGTAGGTGATAAGAGTAGGTCAACCATATTAACATCCTTCTATACTGATCCAATTATTCTTTAAGCGGTTCCTGAAATCTTTTTACGAAACTAACCGTCGTAAGATATCTGGACTTCATTTCACAGATACCGACAGACAAAGTGTTTTTCATTACAAACATTAAAAATTTATAATGTATTGTAATTGAAGATAAATGCAAATGCAAGAACTTTTTGTAGTTTATAAAAGAATTGGTCCTAAAATAGAAAAGCCCGATACCTTAATAGGTTTTAAAAAAGAGAAGTCCCCAATAAAAATAGGGTTTAAAACGCGCCCTCTCTGGGTGTTTACCTTAATGAACAGTTCACAAGTAAGCCCCCCTTTAAGAGCAGGTGTTTACATTAGGTTCTTTTAAATCTTATACAAATAACCTCCACAAGTATCAGTTGTGAGTGTCTGACTATTTTATCAAAGCTAGTGCAGCAAGGACTGTAACAACTAGTAAGAGCTCAATTCTACCCAAGTGAAGCATAGGAAAGTGCAAACGCTACATAAATACTAGTTAGGCTGAATAATTTTAGTATAGGTTTTACAGCTTTTGTCAAGCCTCATATATCTTGATAGATTTTTTTGAAATAACTTTTCTGTCTGGGTCAAAATCAATGCTAATTGACTTACGAGTGAAAATGAAATCGCCATTTTATGTTTTCTAGAGCCATTATTATCAGCTAGGATTTAATGCTTGCTTTCACTCCAATCTGTTTAGCTAGTGGCAATATCTTAGAACTTTCCCCGACTTTTACCTTTTTTTTCATGGTAGCGATTTAGTTTTCAAGAAAAATTGCACAATATATTCGATTTTATAAAAAATAATAGGTGGGAAAACAGGTACAATATTTGAATTAAATTGCACCTCTTACTGTACCAATACAATAAAAAAGCCGCTAACCCTTTGCGAGCTAGCGGCTTTATAGAGCGATCCGGACGAGACTCGAACTCGCGACCTCCTGCGTGACAGCAATTTAAAAGTAAATTTCGTAAGTTATTAAGGCCTATCAAAACTTACGCAAGTTGTTGGGGCACAATAAATTATAGCTATATTTAATTATCAACAATTCTCGGAAATGCGCACCATCGTGTTACCCCGCTGTTACCCCGAGATTGGGGGTGCAAACAATTTTAAAAAAGTAAATGGCATCAATACGTTTTAATCACCAAGCTGTAAAAGCAATAGAGCCTCAGGGCAAAAGAATAGAAATATTTGATGAGGGAGAAAAGGGGTTAGGGCTGCGAGTTACCAAAAATGGTACAAAAACCTTTTTCTACCGATATAGAATTAATAACAAGATTCGTAGATATACCATAGGTCAGTTTGATGCAGTTGGCATAAAAGAAGCTCGTGATGAGGTGTCAAGACTGAGGGTCATGGTATTGGATGGGCTGGATCCACAAGCTGAACGACAAAAGAAAAAGAATATTCATGGTTTGAAAACCTTTTCTGAACTGGTTGACGAGTTCAAAGAAAAGTATTTGCCTACGTTAAGGGAGAACACCCAGAAAGAATATATTAGAATTATTGACAAGGAATTAATACCGGTGTTCGGTAAATTCCCCGTCGTTAAAATTACCAAACACGAGATCGTAGAAATCTTAGATAATAAAGCCTACAAGGATAAGTCTCCTACCATGGCCAACCGGATAAGATCCCGGTTATCCCGGATCTTTACCTTTGGCATGGAAAGAGGACATGTAGAGATGAATCCTATACAAAATATATCCACCTACAAGCAAGGGGAGTCCAAACGACATCGTTACTACAGTGAAGAAGAGATCAGGAAGCTATGGGGCTTCTTTGAGGACTGGGGTGAACCCACACAGTCAGTATTACAAATGCTTTTGATCTGTGGCCAGCGAAAGACCGAAACAATGCAGATGAGGTGGATAGATATACAAGGGAAAGTATGGACCATTCCAGCTTCGTTAGCTAAGAATAAGCAACCTCATGATGTGCCACTATCCTCAATGGCTTTAGAGATAATTGGCCGTATGAAAAAGTTAAATGGAAAGAGTGAATATGTCTTTGCCTCTCCGCAGAATCCTAAAAAACCGCTTGATTCTCTAAGTCGCGTCCGCCAGGCAATTAAAAATAATACGAAGGTTTCTGATTTCCGTCCTCATGACCTGAGACGTACAGTTGCAACCTACTTGGCAAAATTAGGAATAGAGCGTACGGTACTTGGGAAAATATTAAATCATAAAGGTTTGGCTGGTGATGGGCAGGTCACGGCTATATATGACCGGCATAGTTATATGGATGAAAAATATGATGCCTTGGAGCTATGGAGCAAGAACCTGCGAAAGATTCTGGCTGAGAAAAATAATAAAGTAATCGTTGGCAGGTAAGAATGACCAATAAGGTAACCTTAGACGATTTACAATGGGAAAGTGGCTCTCGAAAAGAGCAGGAGCGCAGAGAGAACGTACTATTTCATTTCTTTAGCGTTTATGCAGAGCATTACAATAAGCATCTAGTTGCGGCGCAGGCTGATTTTGCTAACATACTGGATCTACTTGGTAAGACGTCTGATGCAAAACATAGATCTTTGGAAAAGAGGAAAGAAAGGGTGAAGAATGGGATACTTCTACTAAGTAAGGAAAATAGAGACACTGCTGAGGTTCAATTCTTTAAAGCTAGAATTTTTGCCCTGCTTGATTTGATTTCAATGCCTGAAGAGATTTGTTATCCAGATATATTTGAAATCATGGAAGATTTAGTGGCCGATACCAAAAAGTTTGTCAAAATTATTTATGATGAAGAAAATTTAAATATCGAGCTGCCTATCCTAAAAGAGATTCTCGACCTATATGAATTTTACAATGGGTTTATAGACCACAGGATACATCTAACATCTTTGGGACTTGTCATACATAAAGTAAATCAAGAGGCCTATCCGCAAAGGATTAAACTAGCAGAAGAGCTGGGTGAGCAAGAGAGGGAGGATTTAAAAGGAGAGGTGTTCAAGAGTTTTGATTTACAGAAAGATGACTATTGGATAACTGCTTATGAGCTTTATAGTAATAATCGTACCTGGGAAGAGGTTTACGGGGTAATTGAACAACTAAGAGCTGAGCTTGGGTTAATACCCAAGTACACTTCTTTTAATAGTTTCAAAAGGGCCAAGAGTAGATTTGACAAGAAACGGAGTTCAGGGGTAAAGTAACAATTGTCACCCTACGAAAGTAACCGTTGTCATCTTACCTGCAGCTTGTATTAACAGTAGGTTTGAAGCGTATTAAATACTAATCAAACGTTTTAGACCTATGAAAAACTTATCTCTTATACGACCAAATCAATTAGCTGACCTATTAAGCATATCTATTCCCACCTTATATCGAATGATAAGTAATGGGGAGCTACCTCCGAAAGTCCGGATAGGAAAAAGAGCTGTTGGCTGGAGACGTTCACAAATTGAAGAGTGGATGGATGAGCGTACGGAAGAACCAAAGCAGCAGGTGCTCAACTAATGTTGCAGTATTGGGCGGGTATAGCTTAGAGTTTAAGCCGTGCCTGCCCATTTTTTTGTGATTAATCCTTTCTCATTTATTGTCAAATATAACTATAACTAACCAGTTAGATATGACCCGTTTAACGTCTGAAATACTAAAAAATGGGGTTCTCAAGCATGCCAAACCCCCGTCACCTATCCCTCATAAAGAAATACTGAAACGACTATTAGAAATGGTGGAAAAAGTAAACTTTCATCGCGAGGCTGAGACTGACAAATTAAGTAAGAAACATTATATCGTAATCTCCATTGAGAAGATTTTAGAACTTGCCAAGTACAACAATTGGGGACTATGCAAAAAGCATGATTTCATCTACTTATATAACGGGGCCTACTGGAGCCAGCTTGAAGAAGGCCAATTTGAAGGATTTTTAGGACATGCTGCCAATAAAATGGGGGTTAGTAAATTTGATGCACATTATTATCAGTTTAGAGAGAAATTACTTAAGCAATTCATGAGTATAGCTCACCTTCCTACACCCAAACAACCTGAAGGCTTGGTACTTGTTAACCTTAAAAATGGGACTGTAGAAATTAATCCTGGCAAAAGAAATCCAGTAAAAATTCGCAACCCAAAACGGACTGACTTTTTAACCTACCAGTTGCCCTTTGAGTTCAATAAGGATGCAACTGCGCCAAGATTTACCCAGTATTTGGATGAGGTTTTACCAGATCAGGTTATGCAACAACTACTCGCTGAGTATATAGGATATGTATTTGTGAGATCCTCTACGTTAAAGCTAGAGAAAGCGCTGATCTTGTATGGGACTGGAGCAAATGGAAAGAGTGTATTCTTTGAGATAATAAATGCTCTTTTTGGTAGTGAGAATGTTTCAACCTATACGCTGCAGTCTTTAACAAATGAATCGGGCTACTACAGGGCCAAACTGGCTAACCGTCTGGTTAATTATGCCAGTGAGATTAACGGTAATATGGGGACGGCCCTTTTTAAACAGCTTGTATCTGGAGAACCCGTTCAAGCCCGATTGCCATATGGTGAGCCATTTACTCTTACTGATTATGCCAAACTTATTTTCAACTGTAATGAGTTGCCATCTGATGTGGAGCATACCAATGCCTTTTTTAGGCGTTTCATGATCATTCCTTTTGATAAAACAATCCCAGAATCGAAACAGGATAAAGAGTTAGCAATTAAGATTATTCAAAGAGAATTGTCAGGTGTATTTAATTGGGTACTGGAAGGACTGCAACGACTTTTGAGCCAGAGAGAATTTACTTATAGCGATACTGTTGAATTCCAAAATAAGCAATATCGACTTGAGTCAGATTCAGTGCAGATGTTTTTGAATGAAAGCAATTATAAAACTTCCGTTGAAATATATATTGGGTTGTCTGAGCTATATAGCAAGTACAAGGGTTTTTGTGGAGATGACGGCTATTATCCGGTAAGTAAACGAAAATTTAGCAAGCGGCTTAAAAACTCCGGGATAAATGTAACGCGAAAGTCGTCCGGTAATGTGGTGTATCTAAAGAAAGATCAACAATAAAAACTTTTCTTTTAAACCTGCACTATCTACATCTACTACATCATTTAGCTGTTTAAATGCTTTAAGGAAAAGTCCCATGTAGATAATGTAGTAAATGTAGTTTCTGAAAAAACTTTTATGAACCTATCTAACCCAAACTATCGATACCTACTGGATGAGAGTAGCAAGAAATTTCAATGTCCGCACTGTGACAAAAGACGATTTGTAAGATTCGTGGATCAGCAGACTAAAGAGTATTTGCCAGCTAAATACGGACGATGTGATCGAGAGAGTAGTTGCGGTTATTTCTTGAATCCATATAAAGAGAGGTATGGAACCAACGACATTCCATGTTGGCAAGTAGAGGGCAATTTACAGAATATTTCTAAGCCAACTGACTACATTGATGAAAAATATTATTTAGGAAGTCTGAAACAGCACGGCCAGAATACCTTTATAAAATATCTTCACTCGTTATTTGATAGCAATACCGTTAATAGTTTAATCAATGCTTACAAAATTGGTACTTCCAAACATTGGGATGGAGCAACAGTCTTTTGGCAAATTGATATCCAGGGTAGGATTCGTACTGGTAAAGTAATGTTGTATGACACCTATGGCCATAGAGTTAAAGACCCTTATCCACATATAAACTGGGTGCATAGCTTATTGTATGAAAGCTATAATCTTCAGCAGTGTTTTTTGGGAGAGCACCTGCTAACAGATGACAAAAGGATCCCGGTAGCTATTGTTGAAAGTGAGAAAACGGCCATAATTAGCAGTGTTTATTTTCCAGAGTTCAGTTGGCTCGCTGCAGGTTCCAAGTCCAACTTAAAACCAGAGCGTTGTAAGTGCTTAATGGGGCGGAGTGTTACGCTATTTCCGGACTTGGGCGCTTATCAGGATTGGCAACAGAAAGCCGCAAGTTTATCATACTTTTGCGATATCAGGGTATCGAAGTTGCTTGAAGAATATTCGGATAGAAATGATAAAAAAGAGGGATTTGACTTGGCAGATTACCTCATTCAATATGATTTGGACGAGTTTAAAAGAGGAGAGCTTGTTTCCAAGTTACGCGTTGTATTAAATGAGAAGGGATATCCAGCTTCTTGGGATAATCTTTGATAGTTATTTAAAATTAAGGTGAAGCTATTACAACGCTTATAGGAGAGATCTATTCATTTCTTAATACTCAATTTGTTCAGTTAGAAATGACATGGGTACAAGTGGGGCCAAGCAGGGGTACAAGCTAGGGGGCCAAGCTCATAACCTTTTATAAAATTCTGGGAGCATTGTTACAAGAACCTTTTCCAGGCAAGTATATTTCAAATTATTGGCAGTAAACAAAGATTAGTGCCGAAATATAGATGTGAATGGTTATTCTAGTGACATAACATTTTGATAATGACATAGGTAATGTCATTACACGAACTTAAATGAAAGGGGTATATTGAAAATTTGGTGAATTAGATTTAGGATAATCAATCATATCTTTGTTTTTAAATAGTTTTTAGTTCTGAACTGCAAAAGGGTTCGAAGTTCCACCCATTTTGCAGGTGATAGCTAAAATTATTTGAAATCCTTTAAACTATAGAGGTTAATGGGCTATATTTAACAGCTGGCTAAATAAAAACCATTTTGTATATTTTTGTTGGGATATTAACACAAAGCTAAATTGCTAAAGATGAAAACAGAAATTAATAATAGCACTGATATTAATATTTCTGTTTCTAATATTTTTAGTAATTCTCATTTCAAAAAGGCTATTGCTAATCCAGACTATCAGTTATTAGAGAAGAAACTAGAAAAGTATCAAAGCGTTTTTGGACATGGATTCAAATCAAGAAAGGATGCTCTTGATACATTATATGATTATATGCTTACAAATTATCGATGTGAGTATGTATATAAAAACTTCATAACCAAAACGAGACTGTTAGGTCGCCATAACCTTAATACAACAAATTTAATCAATGAGTTTCGTGTTGGTTCTTCATTAGCTGATGTCGTTCTAGTTAATGGTACTTCTACAGTTTTTGAAATTAAAACGGAGTTAGATTCTCCTGATAGGTTGTCAGACCAACTTCAGGACTATCAAAAAGCATTTACAAGAGTATATATAGTCACACATTATACTCAGAGTGATAGATATCTTGAACTAGTTGATGACAGCCCAGTAGGGCTAATGGTTCTTACGAAAAGGAATCATTTATCTAAACGGAAAGAGGCCCAAAAAAATACTAGCTCTTTAGATATAACAACAATGTTCAAAAGTTTAAGGAAACCAGAGTATTCCAATATTATATCAAAATACTTTGGTGAGGTGCCCGATGTTCCTAATATGTTTTATTTCAAAGAATGCCTGAAATTGGCAAAACAGATAGATCCTGTTGAATTTCATCAATTGATGAATGAACAGTTAAAAAAAAGAAAGCCTTCTGAAAAAGAAATTCTTAGTTCCCAGGTTCCTAACTATTTAGCAAATATTTGTTTATCTATTGATCCATCAAGAGAACAGTATCAGCAATTATTTAACTATTTAAATAAAAAAATTTAGTAGATGTACTTTCCATACTTGAGGGGTAAGCAGTTTGATTTGATTGCAATACGTGAGCTTTCTAGTCTAATTAGTGAATCCCAACTTGTTCACCCTGTAATTGAACCAGTACGTGACACTACTTCTACATTAAGGCTAACAACTGAGCAGCTTGTAGAAGACGAAGTGCCTTTCACATTAATAGTAAATCCTGAATATGGGGATTATACAGATGGTTTTGATGAAATTACAGATTTTATTAATGAGCAACCTTTCAATGGTGATGCATGTCATATAGGTCTTCTACTTAACGGTCAGACAAACTTTAATGCATTAAGTGATTTATATGATACGTTGGATTCTGATCATAGCATTGTTCTTATATATAAAAGTCGATTTGGTAATTTAGATGATTTCCAAGATTTCGTTGAAGACTTAGATATAGCTTATAACCTATTTGGCGAATCTGTTCCAATTAGAAGATATAGAAGAATTATTGATAATCAGAGCAAAGTTATTCTTTCTGATCCTTTTAACGCTCAACGGGTCAATGCTGATTATGCAGAGATAACTGATGAGTTTTTTACTGATGAACATAATTTTTATGAGGAGGACGGCTTTGTAGGTTTTGCAGATTATACTACGATTGGGGATGATTATTCTGACTCAGGATTTGCACCTTATGCGGTGGCCATACATTTAACATATAAGAGAGAGGATGACCAGATTTGGATTAAACATTTTGTATCTGACTCAAATGAGGATATTTCAGATCCCGCAGGAAAATATAGAGAGGCTTTGAGAAAATTAGTTGCGTTTATCAATGAGGAAAATATTGAAACGGTAGCAAGTAATGAATTTCGTGAACACCTTAACACAGGTCATTATCCAGGGCTCGGAAGTGTAAAAAAGCTTTCGATAAAACATCACATTGAGCTAGTCAATTCAATACTGACAGAATGAAGTGCTGCATTGACTGTTTCAAAGATCAGGAGTTGAAAGCAATAATCCGTTCAAACTCTACTGAATTGGGTAAGTGTGATTATTGTAAAAGTAAGGATGTACCGTTAGTAAACCCACATAGCTTTGATGATATGTTTATGCAACTCAGCCAGAGTTATGAATCGGTTGAGAATCAAAATATAGATGGAAGTCATCCGCACATGTTTCATGAAAAGATTCAGAAAGATTGGGGTTTGTTTTCCGAGCAGCTAATAAGGAAAAAAAATCACCAAAAACTTGTTCAAGATATTCTTGGTGACTTATTGGATGAGAAGGATGCATTATTTACTGACGAAGTAGAGCAAAAAGTGATTACTCGAAATTTAGAAAATACACATACGCTAAAAAAATGGGATGATTTTACCGAGGAAATAAAAAGAAACAATAGATATTTCTTGGGTGAGGAAATTGATCTAGAGCTATTAGAGGATCTATTTAATCACCATTCAAAAAATTATCGTAAGGGAAAGAGGTTTTATCGAGCTCGGGTCTCTGAAGAAAAGGAGGGTTATAAAATAGATAAAATGGGTAAACCTCCTTCAAAACAAGCTTCTTCTGGCAGAGCAAATCCAGTAGGAATACCATATTTATATGTTTCTACTGATCGGGAAACAGTAATTCATGAATGCCGGGCTTCTTTTCTTGATTATTTAACTATTGCAGAGTTCAAACTTAAGGAACGTTTGAAAGTTGTTAGTTTGAGACGAGTTGAAAACATTAGCCCTTTTGCTATTGGGGATGGATTAGATAATTATCTTAAAAATAAGAAGTATTTAAAAACCTTGGAGTCTGAATTATCTAAACCTTTAAAAAGGCAAGATCAAAAACTAGATTATCTGCCGACCCAGTATATATGTGAGTATATCAAATCCCTGGGTTATGATGCTATAGAATATGGTAGTTCATTGGTAGAAGGAGGGATTAATTTAGCTATTTTTCAAGATGAGAAATTAGAACCTCTTAAAACAGAGGTACATGAGGTGACTTCAATGGATCTACAAACGGAGCTTATCAATAAACAACCTTCTTAGATATCACAAATTATTTGAACCGTGATAGTGGAGCATTATCCAGAAAATATATTATTAATTGATAGCTAATGACATAATGTTGTCAGATGGCCTACCTATTTTTGGGCTGAAACTAAGCTCAATGGCTAATATATATGTGGGATAAAGAATAGAGCTGATCGGGAAGGGAGAAAAGAGATTTCTATGCTCCAAAAGCAAATGTGTGGATAATTCTACTTAAAGTTATTCTAAAGTTCCCGCAAGTAATTGCAAATATTCCTGCTCCTATTTTTATATATTCAGCCTGAAAGAAATGAGTAATAAAAATTCATACTAGATGGCGTGGATAGAAAATTTAAAAATCTCCCCTGCAGAACATTCAGTAAATCCTGCTTTAAATTTTCGGATAGGCTTAAAAATTGACAAAAGTAACGAGCTCCCAGTTTCCTACAGTGGAGCATTATTAGATAGGGAAGAGAAAAGGTTAGCGACATTATCTCATTGGGAAATTCGTGATAGGACAAAAAAATCCATTAGGCTTTCAAATTCTGATTATCGAAGTAATATAGTTTTGAATTTGCATTTTGAATTAACTCAAAATGCATTAGAGCATATTGAATGGATTCGGGACCAAAATGATGATAATGATATTGAGCTCAAGCTAGAGTTAAATGTTGGTTCTATCTTTTCTAAGATAAATGACCCAAAAATTTATGCTCAAAATGATAATAACCACCTAGCACAAAAGAAAAGTGAGCTGTTTAAGTATCAAGGAAGAGATAATCCAGGGACAGCCCAAGAGCTTAAAATACTTTCAGCTAATACAAGTTCTGAAATTTTGGAAGTTCAATATAGAGAGCTAAGTAGAAACTTAACTATTTCTTCCAGTGACTGGACCCAAAAATATTGTCCAATACTTGGGATAGGTAAATTTGCTACTGTTGATTTATATATCCCGGAATCAAAAGAGGCTGAAACCGAGATTGAAAAATACCTAGATGATGCTATTCAAACTGTACAAAAGATGGAACAGTACATTCAGGCTGGTGAATGGAGCAATGTAATTGAAGAATCTCGCAAACTAGCTGAGGTTCTTCGTGAGAAAGACAATAAATCGGTTGATCAGTGGAAGGAACTATTAAGTAAATCTGGATATCAAGATGATGCATTAGATAGATTTTACTCTATGCTTCAAAACTTATTCCAATTTTCCTCAAAGTTTGTTCATAGAATTGATTTTGATAATAATTTAAGAGATCAAGTAAAGGTTGAAAAAGAAGACGCTTATTTCATTTATACCACTTCAGTGGGGCTAGTAAATCTGTTATCCAGAAAAGTTCAAGAATTTAAGAAAACTCAATAGATATTTATTTATGGCAGAAAGTAGAGAAGAATTACGTCAGGAACTCCAAGAAAAGCTTCGAGAACTTTTCCAATTTAATGTTTCAGATCTCGATTTTGGGATCTATAGGATTCTAAATCGTAAGAAGGATGAGATAAAAAAATTTATTCAAAAAGATCTGCTTAATACTATTGAAGATGGATTGGAAGAGTATAAAAAAGCAGATAAATCTAAGGTTGAGGATGCCAAACAAAAAGTCGTAAACAGTCTTGGTGAAGGGGCTTTCGAAGATGGGGAGCTTGCAGAGCAATACAAAGATACTCCGGTTGGGGATGAATACTTAGCTGCAAAAAAAGAAGCTAAAAAACAGGAGGTTGGAGAAGAAATTGAAAAGCGTATTTATCAGGATTTATACATTTTCTTTTCTCGCTATTATGATAATGGGGATTTTTTAACACAGCGTCGAATAAGTACCCGAGATAATAAATATGCAATCCCTTACAACGGAGAGGAGGTAAAACTACACTGGGCAAACAAAGAGCAGTATTATATAAAGACGGGTGAGCATTTTACCGATTATAAGTTTGAAGCTGATGGGTTAACAATAAATTTCAAGTTGCAGGGGGCGGAGACGGAAAAAGATAATATTCAGGATAATGAGACCAGATATTTTATTCTGCGACCGGAAGATCCTATTGAAATAAATGAAGAGGAAGATGTTCTAACACTTTGGTTTGAATATCGAATATTGGATGATGAGGATGAAAAACAATATTGGTTAGATATATATAATGAAGCAGAAGAAAAATCATTAAAGACTATAGATCGCCAGCGTTTATGTATTGCTTTTGATGAATGGGTGCGAAGTAAACTTAGTGGAAAGTGGCGAAATGCTTTATCAAAAATACCTGAAAATAAAGAACGCTCATTACTTTATACAAAGCTCAACCATTATACGGCAAAGAACACTTCGGATTACTTTATCCATAAAAACCTGCAAGACTTCTTGGAGCGGGAGCTGGAGTATTACCTAAAACACGAAGTAATTCAGGTTGATGACTTCATTAAAGCTGATACAGATCAACCACTACAGAGATCTCTTACTCGAGCAAAAGTTGTCCGAAATATTGGAAGTAAGATAATATCATTTCTTAGTCAGATTGAGAATTTTCAAAAACGACTTTTTGAAAAGAAAAAATTTGTCATAGATACGGACTATTGTTTCACGTTAGATATTATTCCACAAGAACATTATGACAAGATAATAGATAATGAAGAACAACTTAATTACTGGGAAGAAATCTATTCAATTAATAAGTGGGATGATGATTTAGGTTGGAAAGGTGAATGGGATATATCTTTCCTAGAGACACATCCCTATTTAATGATTGATACTGCATTTTTTGAGGATTCATTTAAATATGATTTACTAGCTTCAATTGATGAATTAGACGAAAAGCTAGATGGACTACTTATAAATGGAGAAAATTTTCAAAGTTTAAATCTAATTAAGCGAAAGTTTCAAAACCAAGTAGAGACAATCTACATTGACCCACCATATAACACTGAAAGAGATAGAGAAACAGGTAAATTTATTTATAAGGATGGTTATGCTACTTCCTCTTGGGCTTCACTGATGAATGATAGGGTCGATTTAAGTAAAAAATTATTATCCGATGAAGGTATATTTATTGGAAGTATTGATGATAATGAGATTGTTACATTCAGGAGTATTTTAAATCAAATCTATGGGAATGAAAATTTTATAAGTACTATTACTTGGAAATCTAGAAGTTCAGTTTCGAGTGATCATAAGATATCTCAGAACCATAATTACCATCTGCTGTATTCAAAAAATGATGATAAAAATAACTTTGGCGGTTTTGCTATAGATAAAGATGAATACGAGAATCCAGATGATGATCCACGTGGACCTTGGAAATTAGTGCCTATAGATGCGAATAAGCCTGGAGGTGATACATATTATCCTGTCACTAACCCTAATACTGGAGAGGAGTATTATCCTCCGAATGGAAGAAGTTGGTCCGTTAATAGTGATAAGTTTCAGGAGTTACTAGATGACGGTAGGATATTATTTGGAAAAACAGGAGAAGCTGGTCCACAGAGAAAACTATTTTATAATGAAAGAATTGAAAGAGGAGATGTTAAGACCCCAATTTCTTTTTGGGATGGGCCCGAAACGACAAAGGATGGCACTAGTGAAATAATGTCTCTATTTGGTGAGAAGGTATTTGATTATCCTAAACCTGTTGAGACCATTAAAGAACTCATATTTATTTCTAACAAGGGTAAGAAGTTAACGGTACTTGATTACTTTGCAGGAAGCGGGACAACGGGCCATTCAGCCTTGAGAATTAATAAACAGTTTCCTAAGGATGTCAGTTATATTCTTGTTGAAATGGGCAAATACTTTAGTTCAGTACTAAAGCCCCGGATTCAAAAAGTTGTATTTTCTGATAATTGGAATGAAGGAGTGCCAGAAGACAAGAAAGGGCAATCTCATGCTTTTAAATATCATTATTTGGAGTCATATGAGGACACGTTAAATAATATAAATTTTAAAAATAAAGAAGACTCCCAGAAAGCTTTAGAATTCGAGGATTATATGCTCGATTATATGCTCGACTTTGAAACAGAGGGGGTTAGTCCATCATTACTTAATAATGAAGCTTTTGAGACTCCTTTTGACTATAAGCTTGATATACAGAGAGAACATGCAACTTCAGAAAAAGAAAGTGTTGACCTGGTAGAAACTTTCCACTACTTAATAGGTTTGTGGGTCCAAAAGTTAAGGAAATATAAGCACCAAGAGCGCCAATATATCGTGAGTCAAGGTGAAGTACGTGAAGAAGATGGTATTGAAAATATCTTAGTAATTTGGAGAAATACTAGTGAATTGGACCTTGAAAAAGAAGCAGAATGGTTAGAAGAAACAGTGCTTGCTGAACAGGCTTTTGATCGAATTTATATAAACGGTAATAATAAGATTAAAGGGGCTGATCCTATTGAGTTAACGTTTCGTGAAAAAATGTTTGAGGCAAAAGTATGAATTTTAAGAAACGTTTATCACTGCTAGGATACTTAAGAAAAAAATTTGGGGTTTTTGATATACATTCCTCGTCATCAATTAAGACCTATTACAATGAATTAAATGAGAAAACTAAAGGCTCCCCATATCATCATGATGGAGTGAGTAAACTTTGTCGTGTATTACAGCATGACAACCGTGTGAATATTTCAAATGAAAAGTTACTCATATATGATCAAAATATTGCAAGTCATGTAGAAAAGATAAATGAAAATCGAGAGCGAAAAGATCGGATTATATTTAAATATTTCCAGCTATTAGCTGGGTTTTACACAGAATATTATTTGGATCAGATTACCGGCCGAAAGGAAGAGTTTCTAGATGAACTGAATTCTTTTGTTAGAAAACAAAAGGATAATCATAGTTCTAAAGTACATTACAAAGAGTTTGAGGTCGATGATTTAAATAAGGTGGCTTTTTGGATGGCAACTGGTAGTGGTAAAACACTGATTATGCATTTAAACTATTATCAGTTTTTACATTACCAGTCTAGGTTAAAAGAAAAGCCAGATAATATTTTACTTATAACTCCAAATGAGGGGCTTACGATTCAGCATACTAAATCCCTCAAGAAAAGCGGGATACCTTGTCAATATTACCTGGATTCAAATGGGGAGAGTGGTATAGATCCTGAAACTATTAAACTTATAGAGATTACAAAGTTAGTAGATAATAAGACGGGGGAAGGTGACAGTATTGAGGTCTCTGCTTTTGAAGGAAATAATCTTGTTTTTGTAGATGAGGGGCATAAGGGATCTGGTACAGAGGATTCCAAGTGGATGCGACGACGAAACACAATAGCTAAGGAAGGGTTTACCTTTGAATATAGTGCTACATTTGGACAGGCGATGAATAATGCGACGGCAAGTGTTCAGGATGAATATGGAAAGGCTATTATATTTGACTATTCCTATCCCCGTTTTTATGACGATGGTTATGGTAAAGACTACCGTATTCTCAATTTGAAGAAGGATCAAACATTCGAAGATGACCAGCAACAAGTTTATTTATTAGCAAACCTGTTAACTTTTTTTGAGCAGAAATATATATATAAGCAAAAGTCAGAAACGTTTTATAAAACTTGGAATATCCATGATCCTCTGCTGGCTTTTATTGGACATCGGGTGCAGTCTGGAAAGTCAAAGTCGTATATAGAAAGCTTGTCAGATAGCAATGACGATAAGATGACTATTTCAGATGTACTGAAATTAGTTCTTTTCTTGGATAAGGTATTACAGAATCAGGATAATTGGTCTATTCAGACTATTAGTAAAATTCTTAAAGGAGAAACGGGGTTGCCTCCCAAAGAAGATGGTAGTGATATCTTTGAAGATAGTTTCTCTGTGTTGCGATCCAGGTATGAAGATAAGGCCCAGGACTTATATAGGGATTTGTTAGAGACAATTTTTCACGTTTCTACTCCTTGCCAATTAAAATTATCAGATTTAACATCGGCTGAAGGAGAAATCGGTTTACGGGCAGGTAACAGCGAATTGTACTTTGGTGTTATAAATATTGGTGATACCAGTCTATTTTTGTCTTTTGTTAAAGACGATTTGCCCTATCTAACTGTAGATGAATCAGATGTATTTGAAGATTCTCTTTTTCAAAGAATTAACAAGAAAAATTCACGGGTGAATGTTTTAATTGGCTCAAAAAAATTCATTGAGGGTTGGAGCTCATGGAGAGTCTCATGTATGGGACTATTAAATATTGGCAAAAGCGAGGGACCACAGATTATTCAGCTTTTTGGCCGAGGAGTTCGTTTGTTGGGTAAAGACCGTAGCCTAAAGAGATCTACAGCAATGACCAATGAACATGGTCCCGCGAATATTGAAAAATTAGAGACTCTACAGATATTCGGGTTACAAGCCAACTACATGGAGAAGTTTCGTGACTATCTCGAAGAAGAGGGCATTGATACAGATCGTCGTATTGAAATTAATCTTGACATAGAATTAAAAGATGATTTGGAGGGTAAAGGTTTACTAGTTATCAAGCCCAAGGTTAGAGATAGTTTCAGAGAGGTTAAGCAGTTGGTGTTGGAGGTGAATAATCAGATTGAACCTCGCATTGATTTAACAGGTACTATACAGGAGGAAGCTTCTGATGGAGATGGTTACAATAAAGCTTCGGCACCTGATTCGAAGGAAAAGGTATATATACCTGATGATCTTGTACCTTTGCTAAACATGGATCGTATCTATCGAGAGGCTTGGTATTATCGTAGCCAGAAAGGATATGACAATCTAAGCTTTACTTCCCAAGAGGTGGCAAAAATAATTACTGATGATCTCTATGAACTTTATTGTGATAAAGAGATAATGGATCCGTCTTCTTTTAAAGAGGTCAAGAAAATTGAGCAAATCGCTTTAATCATTGTACGTAAGTATGTCGACAGTTTTTATAAGAAAAAGCAACAGGAGTGGGAATATACACAATTAGAATACCAGCCATTTGATGCCCAGAGTTCTAATATCCCTAAGGTAGAAGATGATAGGCCTGGATATCAGTTACGAGTTAAAGAAGAAAGTGTGGAAAACATAGAACAAGAGATTGAAAAACTATTTGATGACGATGAGTTTCTGAAAAGGGATATAACAAAAAATGGGGGAAGTGAATTACCTCACATTTATTTTGATAAGCATCTATACTTACCATTATTGGTTGAAGATGAGAATGAGGTGATTGAGTCAACACCCCCAGGTCTTAATGAAGGTGAATGGAAATTCATTCGAGACTTAAAAAAATATTTTGAAAGGCCAGAGACTGCAGAGCTTTTTAGAGACACTGAGGTGTATGTTTTAAGGAATCAATCTCGTGGACATGGGGTAGGATTCTTATTGGAAGAGGGTCGTTTCTTTCCAGATTTTATAGTATGGCTTAAGACTGAAGAAGGACAGCATATTTGTTTTATGGATCCCAAAGGACTGGTTCACCAAATAAATGTTGATCAAAATGATAAGGTCCAATTTTCCAATGATATAAAGGAGTATGAAAAGCAGTTAAATAATAAAAGTGATCGAGATGACATCTTCTTACATTCCTTTGTGATTTCACGAACAGATTTTAAAGATGTCAGGAAAAATAATTCCTATGAAGCTGAATCTGATTACAACGAACTAGGCTTGTATTTTCCTAAAGACGATTTGAGCTATATTGATGCCATTTTCCGCAAGATATTGGGTGAGGAGGAGAAGACTGTTTATAATGAATAGTTGTTAATTGAGCTGGTTTTGTGTCATGATTTGTCTAAGTTAGGTGGGTTTTAAGTTAGTTATGATGAAATCTAGAGAGTGGAAATCTATTCCATCTATAAACGTCCCAACTTGTACCAAACATTACCATTTACTCTCAACGGGAAACATCGTGTTCAATTCAATATCTCGTTAACTGTCTGCTTAACTGGGTTCAGGCGATCAGCATGATTTCTAGCCCAAATAATCCAAGCCTCAAATTTTAGTTCCTCTTCCCTAGTTAGATCCAGTTGAGCTTGTTGTCTCTCTATTTCAGCTATGAAGTCATAAATAAATTGTGATTTGGTAAAGGTTTGGGCTTGTTCTTCAAGAGTAGCCCTTCTTGCACTTTCGTTTTCAAATTGGTCTTTAGCTGCTTCTTCGATTTCTTTTTCTAGTCTATTGATCCGCTGTTTTTCTTCCCGTTCTATTCGTCTCTGTTTTTTGTTCTCCGCCATTGATTCAAGCTTAAAGAAGAATTCGTCGAGTCTATCTTCTAAGTTTTGGGATTTGGTATCAGATATAATCCTACTTGGATGTCCCCATTTATTTCCAAAAAGTTTAAGCTGTAGTTTGCCTAATGGCGTGTATTCATAATCGTAGTCCCAGCTCCGTTCTTTTTCTTCTGGCTTTCGTTTCCGACGCTTCCCTTTTTCTCTTAACTGAAAAAAGATTTGATCTTTACCCATTTTAAAATACATCCAATGGGAACTATTATCTAAGAAGGAATGAACAGAGTAACCTCTCTTTTCAGCCTCTTTAATGATTGTATCTAGTATACGTAATCCCCGGTCTAAGTTATCAGGTCCAACAGAGATATCTAGGGGCCGGCCACCTCTTACCCGGTTAAAACGATTTAGGGATTTTTTATTAAGATTCTTACGGGCTTGTTTGACCAATTTGTGAGGTTTGTAAAGGTTTTTTGGAACAGAGATCGTTTTAGTGGATTTCTCTTTGTACTTCGATTTCTGTTTTCCTTCACGAATTGTTAAAGTAAAGGACTCCTTATCTGATTCAGGTAGCCCAGGTTTATTAACTTCTTTATCATGTCTCAGCTTTGCCCAATATCCTGCAGATGGTGTAGGTATGTCTAGCTCTTCACAAGCCTTGTAAAGTTTATGACTGCTTATCCCTAACTCTTCAGTCAAATGAGATACCGGCTTTTTCCAAACCTTTTCATAGAGTTCATTTCGTTCGAAAGTAATCTTCTTCACGTGAACCTCCTTTTATATCGATAAATTATTGGGGTCTCCATATCCTAAGTGATATAGATAATAATCAATATCTAAGCCGATAAAAGACTCATGATTTCATACGTTGCTGACGGAGATCGTGCGTTAGAATGGAAATATGGAAGCCGTTTTTTATGGGCTTATCACTGGGATATTTTTTAAAAAGGGATGTTGGGGGGGTATTTGTTCGAAAGGTAATTTTAATTATGGATCAGTTTGTTTAATTATCTCAATCTAATTTCTTCTTCATATTCAGTAAGCATTATTGTTTCAGGATCTAATGGATAAGTGCCTCCATTATAGTCTACAGTTCTGTCCTCATGGTTGATATAGTACTCCTCTTCAACTCTCTCGATATTTAAAATGTCTCTAGCTCTTTCTTCATCTAATTCTGGAATTGATTCTACTATATGAAAAAACAGATTTGTATTCTTGGGTTCAAGAAGTTGTGAACGCCCACCTATAAAAGTTATAATTTCGTATTCACCATCAATTCTTTCTTCAAGCTTTGTTAAGTATCCACCTGTCATAATATTGATAACTTTTTTGAGTGTAGTTTTCACGTAAGATTAAATAAAAGGCTACTAATCAACTTCTATTACTTCCCAGAGATCTTCGTCAAGATCAGATAGATGTTCTTCAAATCTATCTTTATGAACTGCTAAACAAAGAAGGTGACTAGGTCGTGATAAACCAACGTAACTCATCAATGTAGAATATTGATGGTAAGTTCTAGTTTCTGATTCAGAAAATTTTTCTCCTAAAATTTGATCACTTAACCTACTAGATTCGTAATCACCGTTATAATAAGATTCAAGATATAGAGTAGTAGTATGAGTTTGGCCTTTAGAGGAGTGAACTGTAGCAGGTTCTAGAACAATACCATTTATTATAAGATTATTATTTTCTTCTTCTTTGGGATTTTTGTTTTCTAAATCATCTGAATTAACAAAAGTACAACTAGACTCTCCAACTGCATCAAAGATTTCTAGAAATCCCGGGAGGTAAGCACGTATTGATTCTAATACTGACTCTTCATTTCCTCGAATAACTCCAATAGACCACTTATACAATTTAAGTTTAAGCTCATTGTAATTGCGCTCGTATTGCTCTGCTAGATAATTCAGTAATCTTCTTTTTGTTGGATATCGCCCTTCTTCATCTGTGACACTCTCCAACTTTAAAACTTGCAGGAATCCATTTAGAATATTCTTCCGAATTGAAGCAAGAGTTTTTTGGGAGTTATCATAGTAATACAAATAACTCTTTAAATTTGAGTACCTTACTCTAGGTCTGCTATAATCTTTTTCATATTCTGGATAATAGTCTACAAGCCTAATTTTGCTTGGATCATCTCGGTCTTTATCATTTTTCCATTCTGTATTCCAAGCAATCACTTTAAATGGGTTTGTTGGATTTATTGGAATCAAGCCTTCATCCTGGTATTCACTTATAATATCAGCATATTCTCCAATTACAGATTCAATACTTGGATCATCATAGACAAGTAGATGCGGTTTAAGTTCTCCCTGCTTTAAACCAGATATCTCAAATTGAGAATCACTATTTATGGCAAAATTACTTACGATATTTGCAACATTTTCATTTAAACGATGACTGCCAGTTAATGATAAGACTGTTTCTCTATCAACCCATACTTCGTCTTGGATCAAATTTCCATTATAAATTGATTGATTTTTATCACCTATACGTTGATAAATTACTTGTGCATTCCCTTCATCAAAAAATATCTTTTCTAGTAGTTCATACTGATCAGGATTCATATCTTGCATTTCATCCACAAAGACTAAATTAAACCTATTCTGCAATAGGTTTAATAAGTCGGGATACCTTTCAAGACAATAAAAACCAAGTTTATAGGCATACTCATAGGAAATTATTCCTTCCTTTACTACACTTTCAATTGCTTGTTTTAATCCTTTGAACTTCAGATTATTTTGGTCGGATATTATGGTTGAGTTATCACGAAATAGTCTGACTTTATCATCACTGTAATCGTAATAAAGATCTTTTACTTCTTGATCTATTAACTCATTACAAACTTCGCTTTTATCTTTTCCAGTTCGTTCAGCAATATCCTCAGCTTTATTAATCTGTCGTCCATAAAACATTTTCCCTGGTTCATCAAAAGACTTGTCCCAACGTATCTCATAAAATGCGCTTAATACTTCTCGCTGATAAACATCAGTATCAACAGTGTGAATTCGAGTTTCTAAAGAATTATTGCCAAATGGTATTGCTAAAAACTTGTTTACAAAAGACTGGATGGTACCTACAAAGTTAGGATACTTAAACAGCTTTGGACAATAACTCCTTATTTCATCTTTAATCTCATCAATTGCTGAATTCGTGTGCGATATTACCAAGACACCACCATCATTAAGTGGCAAATAATCTTCAAGTATCAACAATTTAGCTAATAAGGCTGTGGTTTTACCACTTCCAGGAACTGCTTGTAAATCTATTGTTGTGAAATTTTTTATGAATTCTCTTCTCTCTTCATCAAAATGTTCACCTTCATCTAATAAAATATTTTCAGCATGCTCTATTTGTTCAGAAGTAACATCAATTTCTACAGGCATATTCAATTGCTTTAATTAGATAGTGAATAGTATCATTTTGATTCTCCCTATTAATTGTTATTTCTGGGTCTTCAGCAGTAGAATTGCCATCTAACTTTTCAGCCAGTCTGTATGCGATCTCAGTTTTATCAAGTGATTTATTATCTAATTTTTCTGATAGCTTTTGATCAAAATCATCCCAATTAGTTCTTGAATGTACTTCTTTGACGATATCTTGAAATTTTTCACTAATACTTTCAGACTTTGCTAAGCAATATTCAAGGGTCCAATGGGGAGAAACAAAAGTATTGACAGTTTGTCCATCATACTTTTCCTTTTTTTGCTCTATCGCATTATCCTTATTCCCATCCTCTTCAGATGGTTTTAAATCTAGATCTGTAACAATTGATACCGGAACATTAAAACCACAGGATTCTTCTTCAGATCTCTGAAAAATACGTGAGTATCTTAGAAATGCTGTATTTCCGAGATTAATTACGGAAACACCATTTTCGGTTAAGGGTAATCCGATTTTATTTGCTAAAGATGGAAGAATTAATTCCTCAGCCCAACCTTCTACTAAAATCACCCCTTTAGCGAAAAATAAATTTGACTTAGTAGTATCTAAAAACCGTTCAAGAAATTTATAATCTGATTCGTCTAGCTTGGTATGAGTACTGCCCATAGGTAATGCATTGCTGTTATTACATATTACTAGACTTTTTAACTTTACCTTAGAAGCTAAATTAGGGCTATGAGTAGTTAATATTAATTGTATTTCTTCTTGCTCTTGTAGGGCTTCAATCACTTTCATTTGAGCTTGGGGATGAAGGTGTGCTTCTAATTCTTCTATAAGACCAAGCCTAATTCCACTCCAGTTTTCTTTGTTTAGGTGAAGCAGTTCAGCTGCCATAAACAATCTATTTAATGTGCCGAGTCCAGGATATTCTTCATCTTTCAGGTGGAGATTAAGTTTTTCAAGGATAGACTTTAGTTCACCTTTGGCAGCTTCAAATTCAACTTCATGATCAGGTGAGTAAAAAGATTGGATATAGTTATCTACTTTATCTTTAATCTCTTTCCCTTCAGTAGGTTTAATCGTTTCTTCTTCGCCATTTCCATCTTTTTGTACTAATTCAAAATCTCCTTTAAAGTACTCTTTAAGAGCCTGATTAAATTCTTTGAAGATGTTCAGTAGTTCATGGTCTTCCTGATTGTTTTTAAAAGCCTTATCACCGAGTAAAATTTGAGATAAACGGGAGTTCTTTTTTGCAATTAGTTCAGACTCAGCATCTCGTAATGGTTTGAGATAGGTTGTTTTGAGATACTCTTTTGCTTCTCCAGTTAATAGATAACCATCTTCATCAACTCCAGCCCTGACTTGGCTGGGTAAAATCCGATCTGAATTTCTCTGGACATCTAATATTACATTTAGATAGGGTTCGGCATCCTCGCCAGTTCCTTCCCATCCGAGCCATTCAGTAAAATTTTTTGCTTCACTAGGTTCTAAGTCACTAAAACGGATTTCAATTCGAAAACGCTTTGTATCCTGATAAAAATCATCCTCGTTATATCGAATCCATTCATAACTGTGGGTTTTTAGTACAAGCTTTATTGCATCAATTATTGCGGTCTTTCCTGAGTCGTTCTCTCCTATTAGTACATTTAAACCTTTTTTTAAGTTGATATCCAAGTCTGGATCATCAATATCAAATGCAGATCCTGAACCAAACTTTCTAAAGTTCCAAAGCTTTAAATTAGAAATGTGCATTGTACCCCTTGTGAAATTAGGAATAGTTCTTTTTGTGTAGTTGAGAACTTAATACAAGAAAGGCAGAGTTATAAAAAAAGAAGTCAAAAACCTAATAAGAATAACCGGACAATTTCAGTTAGGTTAGAAAAACTGAAGTATTGAAATGGCCTTTATAGGGTTTTAATGAATTAAAGCTATCTATTGATTGAGCTAATAGTGCTTGGTGGCCCAAATCAGTAAAAGGCTTAGAGTATTTATACATATAAAGAGCTATTCCAAATCCGGCCATTGCCCCAATTCCTGCTCCTGTGGAATTATTAGAAACAGCATGCCCGGTAATAGCACCCAACATGGCTATGATAGCTCCGATAACGGCGCGACTTTGCGGTGTGTCTTGATCAAGTGCTTTTTTGAGTACCAAGGGTAGGGTAACCATTCCCGCGGGGCGGACGTAGTCTTCTGCTTCCGGCAAGAGGGAATAATTATTGATGATCTGTTCCGGCTTATTGGCACTTTTTTGATCCTTATTAGGGTGAATAGTTAGCTTATTAGGTGTTTGGCCAATTGGATTTTGCCTTTTTTCCTGTAATTGATCTTCACCAGAGACCAAAAAATCAGGTACTTCATATCCTTTAATGCGACCAGTATCTGTCTCAACGGCCCATTCATATACAGGGTATCCTGCGCAATTGTATCTCTTTTTAACAGCTTCAGAAAGAGAAGGGGCTGCAACATCTAACACTTCAGCTAGCTGTTTTCCATTTAAGAATATAAAATTGTTTGCAAGAGAGGTATTAATCGTAGATTGGGTTTCCATAGTTATTCATCCTGGTTAAATAAATAGGCTAATAAGGCAACAATACCTCCGGTAAGAAGTGCACTTTTCAGTCCATTTATGAATTTTTGTTTTTGTTGTTCCCCCTCAACTGCATTTAATCTTGTTCTTAGCTGGACCATTGTAGCTAGAGCAAAATCATTCGGCTGGGCTGTCCCTCGTTCCCATTTAAGAACAGCTTGTGCGGTAACGCCAAAATAGCGACCAAATTTGGCTAAACTCCACCCTAATCGTTCTCGTAATTGGTTGATTTCTTGTGGTTCCATATAGATAGAACATACGAAAAATTCCGATAAAAATCATCTTAGTTATTAACTAAGTTAATAAAATAACCTAAATTAGGCCTAATTAGGCTAATTAGGGTGAGAAATTAGGTGTTAAGAATTGATTCCAGTAGTTTTGATATAGATAAAAACGCATATACTTATATATAAATGTATGCTAAATTATAATTATGTCTGTATCCAACGAAAAGATAAAGGAAACGCTTGCCGTGTTTGAAAATCACGGTGGAATTATGCGTACTACCGAGGCACTTGAAGAAGGCATTCACAGTCGAATTCTTTATTGGATGCGTGATCATGGATATCTGGAAAAGCTTGAACGGGGAGTATATAAAGCTAGTTCTGTTGAGCCGCTGTCCAATCCGGATCTGGCAATTATTGGTACGAAAATTCCGGCGGCCAGGATATGCCTGATTTCAGCACTGCACTTTCATAATATGACAACACAACTTCCGCATAGAATTCATATAGCTCTTTCTAGGACTAGGCGAAATCCCAAGCTAGATCATCCTCCAATTAAAGTTCACAGGTTTTCTGGAGATAGCCTTACTGAAGGCGTAGAAATCCATGAGATAGATGGTGTAGATATTCAGGTATATAACCCGGCTAAGACTATCGCTGATTGTTTTAAATTTCGGAATAAGATTGGTCTTGATGTAGCGATAGAAGCCCTAAAAGATGGTATAAGAGATAATAAAGCTTCATTTAATGAGATTGATAAATTTGCTAAGATATGTAGAGTACAAAATGTGATTCGACCCTATGCAGAAACAATAGCACATAGTTGAATTCCAAATTCTCTTGTTCATTTTTTATTACTGTTCACGTTTCGTGAACAAGAGAAATTTATGAACATAAAGCTAATTTAGTTTAAAAAATTTAATATTTGTCTATATTTTGTTGACAAATATAGTATTTTTTAAACCATTGCTAGTTTAAATATATTTAAATATGTCAATAAAACATTGACAAATATTGAAAAAAATAAACCAAATATTACAAAAGTGGCCTCAAGGCACTGTTATAACCACTAACTGGTTAAAGAGACAGGACGTATCTCGGCAATCAGTTGATAACTATAAAAACAGTGGATGGTTAGAGCGGATAGGCCAAGGAGCATATAAAAGAAAAGGCGATGAAATATCGTGGCCAGGGGCCCTGTATGCCTTGCAGGAGCTAGAAGAACTCCCTATACATGTTGGGGGTAAAACAGCATTAGAGTTGCAGGGGTACGGTCATTATATCAAAATGGCTGATCGTGACAAGGTGATATTATGGAAAACACCTGAACTATGGCTCCCGTCATGGTTTAAGAGTTATGGTAAGTGGAAGAGCCAATTAGATATACGGTCTGTTACTCTTTTTTCGAACGAAGTAAATGCGCTTTCAGATGCAACAGTTCGAGAGGTCGAAGTCCGAATATCATCTGCTGAACGAGCGATACTGGAATATCTTTATGATGTGCCGAAGAAGGAAGGCTTTGATGAGGCTAATTACATCATGGAGGGGCTTGGATCATTACGCCCAAATGTGCTACAGGATTTACTCGAAGCGTGTAATTCGGTACGAGTAAAAAGACTATTTATGTATATAGCCGAGCATCATCAACATAGTTGGTTCAAGAGAATAGATTCTACAAAAATAGATTTTGGAAAAGGTAAAAGGGAAATATTGAAAGGCGGTAAGCTAAATAAAAAATATAAAATAGTAGTACCGGAGTTATCCAGGGAGGACCAATGATAGATCGATATAGGAATCAAGTACGGCTATTGCTTAAAGTTCTGCCTATTGTAGCAGAAGTTAAAGAATTTGCTCTCAAAGGTGGAACTGCTATTAATTTCTTCTGGCGCGATTTTCCGCGACTATCTGTTGATATTGATCTAACCTACATTCCAATTAAAAATAGGGAAGAATCATTAAGCGAAATTAGAAAGGGAGTAGAGCACATTGCAGAAGCTGTTTCATTAAGGATCCCCGGTTCAAGCGTTACTACGCAAAAAAGTGGTGGAACACTGAGTAAGCTTCTCATTAGAAGCGATGCCTCCCAAGTAAAATTGGAAGTAAACACGGTGTTGCGAGGGAGATTATTTGGATCTGTTGAGAAAGAGCTAGTAGCTACCGTTCAGAATGAATTTGAAATGTATGCGGCTATTCCTACCCTATCGATGGAGGATCTTTACGGCGGGAAGATTTGTGCAGCACTTGATCGCCAACATCCCCGGGACCTGTTTGATGTGAAGCTATTGCTTGAAAATGAGGGATTAACTGGGCAAATAGTGACGGCGTTTTTGGGATACTTGGTTGGCCATTCTCGACCCTTGTATGAATTGTTAAATCCTAACCAGGTGGATATTGAAGATATCTATAAAACTGAGTTTGAAGGAATGACCAATGCCCCTGTTCCTTTAAATGATTTAGTAGAAGTTCAGGAAAAGTTGCCAAAATTGCTTTTAGATAGATTGACCGACAAGCAGAAAGAGTTCCTTTTAAGTTTTCAGCAAGCAGAACCGAAATGGGAGCTATTTTCAGTTGGTCACTTGAGGGAATTGCCGGGAGTACAGTGGAAAATCATAAATCTCAAGAAAATGGATAAACAAAAACATCAAGAGATGGGCAAGAAGCTTGAAAAGGTGCTCTTAAAAATTCAGTAAAAAGAGAAATGTAAAGCCTAAGATATTTTCCCAAGAGCATACTTCACCCAAGTTAGAGAGATTATCTTAATGATGGGTCTGGAAACTGCGAGAATTGTAGGATTGAATTTTGACGTAAAATCGCCTTAGCACCCCTCGAGTTGTTACCCCGATGTTACCCCGAGAGGGGTTTTTAAAGAAATTTTGAATTTTTTTAATCCAATAAAAAAACCCCTAACTCTTTGAAAGCTAGGGGTTTATGATGAGCGATCCGGACGAGACTCGAACTCGCGACCTCCTGCGTGACAGGCAGGCGTTCTAACCAACTGAACTACCGGACCAAACAGAGCTCCAAATATAACGACCTTTTCCATCACATGTCAAGGGATATTTCATTCAATTTCTCTTCTTTGATTAGACCATGGATTTTAGTTACAATGGGAAAAACTCAAATCAATTATATCCATGTATCAGCCCACATTTGTAGAAGTATCGCACGATGTAAGCGTGGAGGTTAAACCCATTTACCTCGAGGATGAATCCAGTCCTGTAGTCAATAAGCACGTATTTGCCTATTTCATTACCATTCGCAACATGGGAGAGCAGTCTGTAAAACTGCTGAAACGCCATTGGGAGATCAAGGATTCTGCGGGCGAAGATTATGAGGTTGATGGAGAGGGAGTAATTGGCATGCAGCCCACCATTGCGCCCAATGATGAGCATGAGTATAACAGTTTTTGTGTGCTAAAATCGTACCGCGGTAGTATGCAGGGATACTACACCATGGAGCGTGAGGATGGAAAACTTATTAATGTGCGTATTCCAAAGTTCTTGTTGAGTTCGCACGTACTCAACTGATATAAAAAATGGAGGACCGTAAGTATCAGTTACGGCCCTCCGTCGGGATGGTGATGGGATGTATTAGGGATACATCATATCTAACTACTTAGTTCCTTTTCTATTGCCCTCGTTACTTCTTCACTTTGAGGGGTAGTGGCACTTCGGAAACGATGCTTCAGCTTTCCGTCTGTGCCAATTAAAAACTTTTCAAAATTCCATTTTATTGCCCCGGTAAAATCAGGATTTTCTGCTGTTGTGAGATGTTGGAAGAGGGGATGTTGATCTTCGCCCTTCACAGATACTTTCGAAAACATCGGAAAGTCCACATCATAGTTCACTTTACAAAACTGTTTAATTTCCTTGTCCGTTCCGGGTTCTTGCCCCCCAAAGTTGTTCGCTGGAAATCCAAGCACTACCAGTCCTTCATCCTTGTACTCTTCATAGAGTGCTTGCAGCCCTTCGTATTGCGGGGTATATCCGCATTCCGAAGCAGTATTCACAATTAGTAAAACTTTTCCCTTGTAGGTACTTAGGGATGTTTCTTTTCCGTTAATGTTTGTAGGTTTGAACTCGTACACGGTGTCAGCGGTTATATTAGCAGAAGCTAAACTCATGACTAAAAAAATTGTCAGTAGTTCGAGGGTTTTCATAGATTAAGACTGCTCATTTTAAAAGATTACACCATATGAAATGTGATTCTGGTACAAAGCATTCCCCATTTCGAAAAAATATTTCACAAATAATACCCAGCGCCATATTGATCCTTCTATTGGTGTTCTCGGTATTTCCCGCTGTGCTTAAGGCCCAGATGTTTTCGGTGGGTAATCCGAGCGTACGCTTTAATACCCCTCAAACGGAATTTTACGCCGGCTTGGAATCACTGGATGTCAACTTCGAGGGCGGCAATGATGTTCCTCCGAACCAAGCTGGTGTCTTTGGTTTTAATGGACCTATAATACGGCTGGGTTATGAAAGTCCGTCTTTTGATATTTTTTTTGGATCCGGGGGCTCCATTACTGGTATTGAATCGGCTTCGTATTTTGATGTCGGGGGCAACATAGATTTTGGATTACCGATCTACCGGAGCAAAAAGTTTAGTTTTGAAGTGCCCGTTCGGGTTGCTTCAAGATACACGAATATCACTAGCGATCGTTCGTTGTCGGTACCAGGGGTCAACCGCTTTCGGTTTGGGACCCTCACTGGCGGGGCCGGTGCACGCATTGCAAGCCGTCCGTTCCAAAACATCCGCTTTCGGGCTGGGGCCGTTCCCACTTATGGGTTTGCCTTTGCTTCAGGGGGATTTTTTGGTGGATCCATGGGATCGGTAACTGCTTTTGGCCGACTTTATTTTGACCGTCTCTTTGATGATGTTGGGATCTCGCTTGGTTACAAGTACGATTTACGCAATTACGATGTAGATGAAGATGTGTACGACTATAAGATGATCGGTCACAGTCTGGAATTGGGAATTACATTTTAAGCTGATGAAAACCGAAAAGCTCCTTTTGGAACTCGAGCAGCTCGTTGAGCAGCTGGGCTATACCATCCGTAAAGAAAAGGGAACCTTCCGCGGTGACTCATGCGTGATGGAGGGCGACAAGCTGGTGGTTATGAACAAAAAGAAACCCGAGCAGCAACAAGTGGGACTGTTGGCACGCGTGCTCAAGGACAAGGAGTTGCAAGATATGTACATCAAGCCGGTGATACGTAAAGAGCTTGAGGATCTCTGGGAGCGGTTTGATAAGTTTAAGGAGAGCGAAATCGAAGAAATGGACATTGAACTGGAGTAATGCGTTTAACTTTCTTGGGAACCGGTACTTCCATGGGCGTGCCCGTTGCAGGCGGATTCAATAAAGAGAATCTGGACGGGGATCCCCGCAACATTCGCTGGCGCTGTTCGGCTTGGTTACAAACCGAGGAGGCGTCTATCGTCATTGATACCGGACCTGAATTTCGCCTTCAGACCATCCGGTCGGGCCTTTCTGAAATAGATCTCGTACTCATTACCCATGAGCATATGGATCATATTGCCGGCCTCGATGATCTGCGTCCTTTCTGCTACAAGCAGGAGAAGACGATACCTGTTTATGGCAGTAAAAAATGCTTGCAGGCTATCCGCAGCCGATTTGATTATATGTTTGGTCCGGACCGGTATCCCGGTGCCACCTCTATTGACCTGCAGCAGATCACCGAAAAGATGAACTTTCGTGATGTGAATATTACACCGCTACCCGCTATCCACGGCAAGGTGGATGTTCTTGGCTACCGGGTCAATGATGTGTCGTATCTTACGGATGTGAAAGCCATTCCCCATTCCACGAAAAAGCTTATTCGTGGATCCAAAGTGCTCGTACTCAGCGGCTTGCGCTGGAAGCCGGAGCATCCTACGCATCTGACAATTCCAGAGGCCGTGGAGATGGCTAACGAACTCGAGGTGCCCGAGACCTATCTCATCCATATGAACTCGTACGTCAATCACGAGGAGTCAAATAAGCGATTGCCCGATCACGTGCGTCTGGCCTACGATCAGCTAACACTAACAGTTGATTAGGGACTCGATACAAAGCAGAGCTTTGTATCGAGAAAAGAAAAAGGCTGCTTGAAGCGTCCACGAATTAAGCAAATGTGGTAGGATAAATCTGGTTGCGAGGTTCAGTTGTGTAGCCAGGATATCAGAAAAATCTAGTTATAATGCTCCGCGTTATAACTAGATTTGTTGAATCATCTCCTAAACAAAGCGCTTGAGGTCGTCGTCTTTTCGCAGTCGATTTACCACTTCTTTGACACCTTGCGATTCATCCAGTTTGCAGACTAAAATAGCGGTATCGGTTTCCACGATCGCTAGATCTTCGACGCCGATAAGGGCAATCATCTTGCCGCTCTCGCTTTGCACTAGATTGTTTTGAGCTCTGGCGAACTCGGCGGTATCGGCCTGCACCACGTTGCCATTTTCATCTTTATCGCGGAGCTCATACACGGCTCTCCAGCTACCAACGTCGTTCCATCCAAATGAACCGGGAACCACATACACCGTATCGGCGCGTTCCATGATGCCATAGTCCACCGAGATGCTGGGACATCCGTGATAAAATGCGTCAATGGCTTCTTTCTGTCCATCGGACCCGATGGAGGGCGTAAGTTTTTCTACCTCGGAATAGACACTGGGCAAGTGTGCTTCAAATTGATTTAGAATGGTAGAAGCCTGCCAGATAAACATGCCGCTGTTCCACAAGAAGTTGCCAGAGTCGAGGAATTCTCGGGCCGTTTCGATATCAGGCTTCTCCCGAAACTGGGTTACCTTTTTGACTTCCAGTCCCTCATGCGTTTCAGACGCATCCGAGTTAAACTCAATATAGCCGTAGCCTGTCTCGGGGTGATCTGGCTTAATACCGATGGTTACGAGCGATTCGCCGTCCTCTGCTTTAGCCTGCGCTGCCTCAAGAATAGATAAAAATTTGTCTGTTTGGCTGATCATATGGTCGGCCGGCAGTACTACCATCGTACCGTCAGGATCCTTTTCCTTGATAAGTGCGGCAGCCAAGGCCACGCAGGGAGCGGTGTTTTTAGCTATCGCTTCGCCCACGATATTGTTGGCTGGCACGTCGGGCAGTTGCTCTTGGACGAGATCCACATAGCGGTCGTTGGTGATAACCCACACGTTCTCTGGCGGCACCAGTTTGGAGATGCGATCCACGGTGGATTGCAGCATGGTGCGATCGCCGAAAATATTCAAAAACTGCTTTGGTTTGGCCTCGGTACTTCGTGGCCAAAAACGAGTGCCGGTCCCCCCGGCCATGATAACAGCATGTAGCATAAAGTGTTGGTCGATTTGTGGAGATGAATATTGACTGGAAATTACCTAAAAAAGTGAAAAGTGTGAAAGGTGATTTGACCGGATTTCATCGTAAGTAATCATTGCAAGCAAAGTAACTAGTTATCACGTGAACCCAAGGTGTATACTGGATGTAGGTAGTTATGATCGGGGAGATAAAATTCCAACAACTAAACCCAATGTTATGAACAATTTCAGATCTTCCATCTCGGGATGGATTAGTGCCTACAGTTATGTATTGTGTTTTGCAATCTTGATTCCATTCTTGTTTTCTGGATGTGGTGACCAGAGAGTTCAGACTATCACCTACCTTGAGTATCAGCCGGTGTACATGAGTGAGCAGGAGTTTAAGAGTGCTGTTCAAATGGAGGAGCCGCGCGCTCTCAAAGAGCCGGGCAAAATATACTTTTACAACGACTACCTTTTTGTGAACGAGGTTAATGAAGGGGTTCACATTATTGATAACAGTGACCCGGCGTCGCCGTCCAGAGTGGGATTCGTAAACATTCCGGCTAACAAGGATATAGCGGTAAAAGGGGACTACCTTTATGCCGATTCACAAAGCGATTTGCTGGTGTTTGATCTCTCAAATATGCAGGATGTGCAGCTTGTATCAAGGAAAGAGGATGTCTTTAAATTAACGGCCGATGACTATCCGGAAGGGCCTCATCAGCAAGTTGATCCATCGCAGGGTATTGTGGTTGACTGGAAGAAGGTAGAAGTGCAGGAGACGTGCAGCGGTGGATGCTATGGATATGGTGATCACATTTTGATGGCTGATGGATCGGGCGCTTCGGCTCCCGAAAGTCCTGGTGGTACCGGTGGTTCGCTAGCCCGATTTGCCATTACCGGCGATTACCTGTATGCCGTGGACAGCCATAACCTTATAACATTTGATATCAGTGCTCCGGAGCCGATGCAAGCTAGTGAAAAGGAAGTTGGCTGGGCAATTGAAACTATCTTTCCCCACAAGAGCAATCTCTTTATCGGGTCCCAACAGGCAATGTATATTTATGATGTTTCCACTCCTGAAGCTCCGATCCAGCTTTCAAGATATCCCCACTTTACGGCTTGCGATCCGGTGGTTGTAAAAGGTGATTTTGCGTATGTAACGCTCCGAACCGGTAATACCTGCGCCCGTGGCGTCAACCGGCTGGACGTGCTCAACGTTGAGGATCCAAAAAATCCCCAGAAGGTTGGATTTTATGAGATGATCAATCCACATGGATTGGGCGTTGATGACAGCGTTTTGTTTGTCAGTGAGGGGGAGGAGGGACTCAAAATTATGGATGTTTCGGATCCGTATAACGTTGAGCAACAGCGGCATATCACGGATATCAAGGCCAGGGATGTAATTCCCCTCAATGATGTTTTAATAGTGACGGGCAAAGATGGCATCTTGCAGTATGATTACAGTGATATCGAGAACGTCGAACTGTTAAGTACAATTCCGGTTGAGCAGGATGCATCGGAGTAACAGATATTTAGCATTAATTATCAAGCAAGCATCAAATATCTCAATTATGCAGCAAAAAAAGGTAGTTGTTGGCCTATTCTGCATTATTTTTCTTTTTCCGTTATGGGGCACTGCCCAGTCTAACGTGGAGAATGTCGTCTATCTCAAAAACGGCGGTATTTTGCGTGGAGATATCATTGAGCGGATAGAAGGAGAGGCGCTCAAAATAAAAACGGCAGGACGCAATGTCTTTGTGGTCAACCTGGATGAGATTGAGAAGATCAGGGAGCAGAAAGTACCGGCGAAGACCTATTTCAAAAAATCGGGCTATATAAATAATACAGGCATTAATTTGCTAGCGGGCAGTAAAACCCCCATCGTGAGTGTTCGCATGGTGAACGGCTATCAATTTACGCCCCAATTTTCTGCAGGACTTGGTGCGGGATTTGTGTTGTATGATGATCCTCTCAACCTGATTCCACTTTTTGTTGATCTTAAATACAAGTTTCTAGAAGCTAACACCACGCCTTTCGTATCCCTCAAGGGAGGCTACAGTTTTAGCGTATTATCGGATGACAATGAAGGGGCAGAGATTGAGAGCCACAGCGGCGGATTAATGATCAATCCAGTGGTGGGAATACAATTTGAGCTCAATTCCAATTTGGGACTCTATTTGACCAGCGGCTATAATATTGAGCATGCCAGCTTTGAGCAGCCGGGCTGGAACGGTCGTACTATCAAGACGGATATCATCTACCGGCGCGTGCAGTTTGGGGTCGGGCTGACCTTTTAGATCTGGAGTATTCTATGTGGCGTGATATTCCCCGTCCAGATGATGTTGGTCAATAATTTTGATTAGCTCGCGGGCAGATTCGGCGTAGGCCGTATTGGGATAGTGTTCTACAATTTTTTCAGCGGCAATGACAGCTTCCAAATACTGCTTATTAACAATCTTGGTTTTAGCTTTTTGTAGGATAGGCATAGCCTCGTGAGATCCGCAGGCAGTAATTAGTCCAGTGATCAGAAAAATAGCTGTAGTCGTTGAGGTATCCATAATCAGTCTGTTATTTCTGCTGAGGCTGGGGTGCGTTGCACTTTGGAAAGAGTGAAGCTGAATGTGGAGCCTACATTAGGCGTACTTTCGATGAAGAATTCTTCGTCGTGGGCCTCCATGATGTGTTTTACAATGGCCAGGCCAAGTCCGGTGCCGCCTTTTTCTCGAGAACGCGATTTGTCCACACGGAAAAAACGTTCGGTCACGCGCTCAATATATTGCTGGTTGATGCCGATGCCGGTGTCTTCCACATATACCAGCAGGCGGCTGTCATCTTTTGAGTACGTCTTAACGCCCACCGTAACACTGCCCCCTTTTTCATTGTATTTGATTGCATTCTCGATGAGATTGATCAATACCTGCTTTATTTGGTTGCGGTCGGCAGTAACCAAAATGTTCTTGGGAATATTCTCGGTTTTAAGGGTTACTTTATCTTTTTCGGCTTTGTATTGTAGGTTTTCAACAACTTCGGTTATCACTTTACCCAGGTAGATATCCTGGACTTCTGATTTCAGTTCACCGGTTTCCAGTTTGGAAATCTCCATTAAATCTTTCGTAAGATAAATTAGCCTGTTTACATTACGCTGGGCTTTTTCTAGGAATTTACGGTTGACGTCCTCATCGTCGATAGCACCGTTCAGCAGCGTCTCGATAAAACCCTGAATTGCAAAAATGGGCGTTTTCAGCTCGTGCGAAATATCACCAATAAATTCCTTGCGATAATTCTCGATGCGATTCAGCCGCTGGATTTCGCGTTCTACCGTTTTGCTGGCGCGAATCGACTGCTTGATCAGATAGTCGAGCTCATCGTGGCCACCGGTTTTAAGGTCCTCATAATCCCGGAAGCGTTTGCGGGCGATATTGCGGTTAATCTGGTTAAGCGTTTCGAGCCGTGAAAACTGTATGCTATATATCACAAAGTAAATTACGGAAAAGGACGCCACAAGGGTTATCGCTCCATACACAGCGCCGGCCATTAGTGTACTTCCAAAATAGAGAATTGCCCCTCCGGCTAAAATCACTCCCAACAGCAGGCCCGAAATGAGGGCGCTTCGGAAGGCCAGTCGAGAAGATTTTTTAAAAGGATTCTTTTTCATTATTCCTTAAACCGGTATCCAACACCTTTTACGGTTTCAATGTACTCATCACCCAGTTTTTCTCGAATCTTGCGGACATGGACGTCCACAGTCCGATCGACGACATAAATATTATCGCCCCAAACGTGGTTGAGCAGTGTCTGGCGATCCATCACTTTTCCTTTGCGGCTGGCAAGGAAGTAGAGCAGTTCAAACTCTTTACGGGGAAGTTGAAATTCTTCATCCTCGCCGCGGGTAACAATGTATCGGTCCTTGTCGATAACGATATCGTGTACTTCTATCTTGTCGGCCATCTCCTCGGTTTCTTCGAACCGGCGAAGTACGGCTTTGATGCGAGAAATTAGCTTGGTAGTGCTGATGGGCTTAGTGATATAATCGTCACCGCCCTTGTCGAGCCCTTGGACCTCGGTTTTTTCATCGCCGCGAGCGGTCAGAAAAATAATGGGTATTTTTTTAAGCTTTTTATCGTCACGCATGCGTTCAACGACTTCAAGACCGTCCATCTTCGGCATCATGATATCCAGGAGCACAAGGTTAGGGCTATGCTCGCGAGCCATCTCGATACCCTCTACGCCATCTTCGGCCTTTAGTACATCGAAGCCCTCTTGTTTAAGATTGTACTCTATGAGATCGAGGAGATCTTGTTCGTCATCAACAACAAGAATGGTTTGTTTGTCAGACACTGGGATGGTATTTGTTGTAGTGTTTTATTAAGGTAAGGAAAATGTTACTGAAATTTTACGTAGCAATACTACAAAGCACGTCCCCCAAATCAAACCCGAACCCTATTAAATAATTGTTATTTCTTTAAAGATGATGACCCTTCTTATGGTTTTGTATTAATCAGCTTATGGGAGAGGCATAATTCTCATTATTTTTTAGTTACAGAGGCTATTGTTTGCTTATCATTTCTATTAGTGAGGTATAAATTACATTATTATGAAGATACTAATTATTGGCGCAGGGCAGGTGGGTATGAGCGTGATGGAAGATCTCATTGATGATCATAAGATCTCAATGATTGATAAGGATGCCAGTAGCCTGGATCGTGTGCCCTTTGAAGTTGAGGTAATTGCGGGGAATGGACTTGAAGAAGAGGTATTACAATCAGCGGGAATAAAAGAGGCTGAAATTGTGCTATCAACGACCTCCGATGATCATACCAATGTTCTTATTGGTAGTATGGCTAAACTTCTAACCGAATGTTTTACGATTGCCCGTGTGTCCGATCCATCGTTTGCAAATATCTGGGATACAAGGGAGGGGGCATTTGGGATTGATGCGATGATTGACCGATCATACTTAACAGCAAAGCAAATTACAGACCTTCTCTGGTTTCAGTCCACTCGGCAAGAATCAATTAATGAAGAGTTGTATTGCCAGGGAAAAGTAAAAATGTCGGAATTCAGATTGGAAAGTGACAGTGAACTGATTGATAAAACAGTTCAGCATTGCGAAAAATATCCAAAAATAAATGTTGTTGGTATTTTTAGGGATAGTGATTTTAGCATTGTATCAAAGGATACCTCTTTTGAGGAAGGAGATCGTATTACGGTATTTGGGCCTCCCCAAAAAGTGGATGATTTTGGAATATCAATAGCATCGACAGAGATGGAGCCGGTGCAAGATACGTTTGATATTCTGGGAGGGGGAGATATTGGTTACCAAGCAGCCCTGTTATTGGAGGATACTCCACTGAGTATTCGTATCTTCGAAAAAGATCCCGAACGAGCCCAGTTTCTTTCTGAACACCTGTCCCAAGCTATGGTGCTACAGGCAGATATTACTGAGCGTTCGGTTTGGGAAGAAGAGCACATCCCTGAATCTGATATTTTATTGGTAAGCACAAATGATGATGCCAAAAATATATTGGTAACACTGATAGGGCAAGAGCATGAAAGTTCGCGATTGGTAAGTGTTGTTCATGAGAATCAGTATTTATCGCTTTTTGAGTCGTTGGATATTACGCGGGTAATTCACCCCAGAGAAGTTGTTGCTTCAAGTATAACCAACTATGTAAAAGATAGTTATACAGGACATTTAACCGAGTTGGAGCATGAAAGTGGGGAGATATTTGAAATAAAGATCGATGCAGAGAGCCAGGTTTTGAATGAAACAATAGAGGATCTAAAAAAACGCTTTGACCACCCGTATGAAGTTGGAGCGATAGCCCGCCAGAACCATGTTATAATTCCCACGTTGGATACCTCCATAAAATTGGGGGATCAGTTAGTTATTCTGACAACGGGGAAAGCTGAAGATATGGTGGATAAATTATGAGAAAACAGGTTGATCTTTTCTGTGTCCTGAGTCTGTTTGGGGCTATCTTAAAGTGGCTTTCAGTTCCACTTAGCGTGCCATTTATCTATTCGTTATTTGGCCAAGAAAATCCGTTGGTTTTTTTGATACCCATAGCAGTGTCATTGATCATCGGTTTTTTATTGGAGCGACTTGATACGAATCCCCAATTGGGATTGCGGGAAACATTTTTGCTGGTCTCATTGAGTTGGTTAGGAGTTACCTTGGTTGGGGGACTTCCCTATGTGCTGGCCGGAGCGGGGACAGTAGCCAATCCTATTAATGCCTTGTTTGAAAGCATGAGCGGGTTTACAACTACGGGAGCTACGGTAATGGCGTCTATTTCATTTGATGCCCATAGTCCTGAAATTATGCTCTGGCGTCAAATTACGCAGTGGCTTGGCGGTATGGGGATCATTGTACTTGGGATAGCCATTCTTCCGCGTTTATCGGTAGGGGGATCAGAATTGATTGAAGCTGAAGCTCCTGGTACGCAGTTCGATCGGATTACGCCACGTATTGTTGAAACGGCAAGGATTCTATGGTTGCTCTATGTTATCCTTACGATAACGCTTGGAGGGTTACTCTATGGATCTCATCTGATTGGTTTGTCTCCGGATATGGGCTTGTATAATGCGGTAGCTCATGCGCTAACGACCATGCCTACCGGTGGATTTTCGCCTGAGGCCAAAAGCATTGCTGCCTTTTCATCAACAGTGCAATGGATAATTATTCCCTTCATGTTTATGGCTGGGGTCAACTATGCCTTGATGTGGAGGGGATTTACCGGTAGGCCCAGGAAGCTGTATCGAGATACTGAATTCATCTTTTACAGCTTTATTATCTTGCTAACAGCAGGAATAATATTTGTGATGGTTTCAGGCAACACTTTTGAGAAACCACAGGACGCCCTACGACATAGCTTATTTCAAGTATTGACCATTGTAACGACCGCCGGATATGCAAGTCACGATTTCAATACATGGAATACAATGGCAAAAACGCTGTTGTTTATGATGATGTTTATCGGAGGTTGTGCCGGAAGTACCGGGGGTGGAATTAAAGTTTTCCGCTGGATTGTCACCATAAAAACGTTTGCTAAACAGCTTTTTACCACCATCTATCCACGCGCAGTTCAATCTATCCGCGTTGGAAAGAATATTATCAAAAACAAAACGGCTCGTCGTGTTACGATAATGATTCTGTTATATATAGTTACCTTTCTGATAGGCGCGCTGATTATTGAGATAGAATCGTACCGTATTGGCCTAGACCTTGAAACGCTGGAAATAATGAGTGCATCCGCCGCTTGTATAGGAAATATTGGTCCTGGATTTGGGATTGTTGGGCCAATGAATAACTACCTTGCCTTTTCGCCGCTTTCAAAAACGGTGATGGTCTTTTTGATGTGGGCTGGCCGCCTGGAATTGTTCACCCTTTTCGTCATATTTATTCCCAAATATTGGCGAAATTAGAGTCAGCTATTTATCCATTTTAGATAATGCCTTCTTAACCAGCTTTTGTACATCGCCATCAATATCTTCCCCCTTGGCCGCAAGCTCAATGGACTCTTCAGCATCCCGCTTTTTAAAGCCGAGTGATTGCAGTGCAGAAACGGCTTCTTCCTTGACATTGCTGGCTACATTGGAAGTACTGCTGGTTGAACTGTACGTAGCATCAACCATTTCAGAAATTTTATCCTTGAGTTCCAGAATCATCCGCTGCGCCGTCTTTTTGCCGATACCCTTAATCTGGGAAAGGGCAGATTTATCTTCCTGCACAATAGCGCCCGTAATTTCCTCAGCGGGTAGTCCCGACAGGATGGTGAGTCCCAGCTTTGGTCCCACGCCCTTTACTGTGATTAACAATTCGAAAAGGTCTTTCTCGTTTTGACTTGCGAATCCAAACAGCCGCTGATCGTTATCCGTCACATGATGATAGACCAGCAGTTCTACCTCCTCATCTTCGCTGGGCAATTCATCGTAAGTTTGGTTAGAAATCTCCAGCAAATACCCGACATCACGAACATCTAAGATGAGTTGTTCGGGCGACTTTTTGTGTATTGTACCTTTTAAATAACCAATCATCTGTTACGTTTTTGCTACTTTTTTTTTAAAAAGCCTATAAATATTCAATGAGTTAGAAGCGTAAGCTTGATATGCTAAAGTATTAAAGGCTTAATCCGGCGCTAATACATTAACACTTAAACACTTAGAGACTTCGACATATAAGGGACCTACTTCACGCGGTCTGGATTATTTTCTACAAAATCGGCCCAGCTCGATTTACTGTTATTTTGATGTGTTTTCTTCTGCGATTTGGGAGCCTGACGGTTAAAACTGTTTTGTTTCATAAGATGACACCAAGCTACGGCCAACGCATCAGTGGCATCTTTGGACAGTTCTTCATCCGGGAGCGAAACCGTCTTGCGAAGCATAAAAGCCACCTGTTTTTTGCTAGCGTTGCCGTTGCCGGTAATCGACTTCTTTACTTGCTTGGGATAATACTCCGTGACCCCAATATCGTGGTTGGTGATGGCCAGCATGGCCGCGGCCTGAGCCCGGCCTAGTTTGAGCATAGCCAGGGGATCTACCCCGTAAACCGGTGTTTCTACGGCACAAGAGGTAGGTTCAAAAGAAGAGATAATTTTAGAAACTTCCTCAAAAATGTACTGCAGGCGATCAGCATGATCATCCATATGAGCCATTTTGAGAACGTCGCAACGCAGCGCTACCATTTTGCCACTCTGTTGGGTAAGGATAGCGTAACCGGTATTTCGGGAACCGGGGTCGATACCGAGAATGACATCAGACATGGTGGCGTGTTTGATTTAATTTCTTAAAATATAACAGAATGCCGCCACCATTCCACACTGTGCAATAAAAAAGCCCCAGCGGTTACTGCGCCGGGGCTCAAAGGTGTATTCTATGCTTAGAATGTTACTTTGCAAGGGGTTCTTGCGTACGCAACTTTTTCAAATAAGTTACAATTTGGCTGTGACCAAACTTTGATGCGAGTGTTAAAGCTGTGTTACCATCTTCATTACGCATCGAAATATCAGCACCATTTGTGACAAGTTTTTTCACTATATGGAACTGTCCCGTCCTTGCCGCTATCATTAACGCGGTGGATCCTTTTTTATTCTGCAAGTTCACAGTGGGATTGTGGGCTAACAAAATATCCATAATACGGGGGTTACCGATTTTGGATGCAACCATTAAGGGCGTGTTGCCTTGCTGGTCAACCGTATCGATATCCATTCCTTCAGAAAGCAGAACGTTGACGCTGGTATAGTCAATACTACGGATGGCTGTAAAAATATTATCTTTGATCGTTGTAGGGGTAGAACTAGCCTTAACACCAGCTATAGCGATAAGTGTAATGCTGATTGTTAAGAATAATCCCTTGATAGTTTTCATGTCTATTGGTAAAAAATTTTTTGATTTAAAAGAGTGTTTTTCGAGGTAATTGACCTCGGTTTTGAGTGTACTAAAAATACGCAGAGTAACTCCGAAAAGTTGCAGTAATAGGCGGATTGTCGATAACGAGAAAGGTTTAGCAGGATAAAATGGTAAGCCTAACTAATTAAGGTGATACCCAATTTTATATTAATAGTTTCGATGATAGGTGGGAGGGTTGCCGTAATGGCTAAATCATTGAAAATCAGTCAAATATTAAGAGACTGTTAAGATGTGGTTTTTCTGTGCGTCCGTGTCAAGCGGTAGCTTTTTAAGCAGCAAACAGGTAAGGGGTGTCCTGTGAATATTGCTTCTGCTTCAAGTAGCTTTGGATTTTTGTTTACGCTCCGGTTTCTAACATAAGATATGATATAGCAATCGTTGGGCTGGGGGAAGGTCTTTATAAGAGAGGACGGGACGACCATAGATATTCTGTCCAATCTTGTTGGGATCCACATCGATATACTGAGTAACTTACATGGTGTACCGGCCAAGCATTTCGGCGCGTTTATGGAAGAGAAATATCATCCGCATCCATCCGGGCTATGTAAGATCCGTCCGCTTGTTGGATCCCTGTGTGTTTAACAAACTTTCGATAGACCGACCCAGCTTACCTCGGCAATGTACACCGGCAAGATTACAGATACGCGAGGTTGGCTCATAATCTAATCATACACCTCAAAGGTTTCGATACGCGAGAAGTAGTCGGTTGCGGCCTCTTTGACTTTAGGAGCCAGCAGGATGGTGGAAATCATTGTAGGAATCGCCATCAGGGCAAACATCCCGTCAATAAGATCGATGACAGCCCCGATTGAGGCAACCGAACCAAAGATGATGGATGCTACATAAAAGTAGTTGTACCAGTGTTGCTTGTCGGCGCCGATCAGGTAACCGAGGCACTTGGTGCCGTAGTAGGAGTAAGTAAGCATAGAGCTGATAGCAAAAAATACTACGCAGATCACCAGAAGGTAGGTTCCGAATTCTGGAAGTGCTTCGTTAAAGGCATTGAGCGTTAGCGTTACGCCGTTGGCCTCGGTTGATTTCCAGACGCCAGTAACCAAAATGGCCAAAGCGGTCATGGTACAGGTGATGATGGTGTCAATGGCGGGGCCGAGCATAGCAACTAATCCTTCGCGGACCGGCTCCTTGGTTTTTGCCGCTCCGTGGGCCAGGGCTTCGGTACCCAGACCGGCCTCATTTGAGAAAACCCCACGTTGTATTCCAATTACAATGAGCGAACCTACGGCGCCCCCCATCACGGATTTGCCGGTAAAGGCATCTGTTACAATAAGTCCGAGGTAATGGGGGATTTCGGTGATGTGAATGGATAAAATGGCAATAACACATCCAACATAAATAATCACCATGGCCGGAACCAGCCGAGAGGTGACTTTACCGATACGGGTAATACCGCCAAAGATGACGATGGAGACCAGAACGACGAGTACAACTCCGGTAATAATATCGCCGCCAAAGTGGGCGTTGGCCGCAACCCAGCCCTGGGGAATATAGATTGAGTCGCGCAAAATCTGAGTAAGCTGATTCGCCTGAAAAATAGGCAGTGGTCCAAAAATTCCTGCTACGGCAAAGAGTCCGGCCAGGGGTTTAAATAGATAGGTCCAATTTCCGCTCCATCGCTTTTCAAGTCCTTCTCGTATCATATACATTGGTCCGCCCTGGACCTTACCCTCGGAGTCTTTGCCGCGGTACATAATAGATAGCGAACAAGTAAAAAACTTGGTTGCCATCCCAACAAAGGCACTGACCCACATCCAGAAGAGGGCGCCGGGACCACCCATAAAGATAGCCACAGCAACGCCACTAATGTTGCCCATGCCTACAGTTGCGGCTAAGGCACTGGAGAGGGCTTCAAAATGTGAGATATCGCCGGGGTCATCGGGGTTGTCGTACTTCCCTCGAAGGATATCCAGCGCGTGTTTAAGGTATTTAAAAGGGGCAAAGCGAGAATAAATCAGGAAGAAAAGTCCGCCGCCTACTAAAAGTATGACGAGCGGCATACCCCACATAAAGCTTGAGAAGTCGGCCAAAAATTGTTCAAGAAGTTTCAGAACGGGACCTCATGTAGATTTTGTTGCAATTTGCGAGCGAGAATATACTAATTAGTGCGGCTAAAGTAGATGAAATCGGTTGCCGGCGGGTCGATTTTTGCATTTCGTAACAACTTGGCGATCTGCGCGCGGTGATGCTGCCCGTGAATAATCACGTGGTGCAGGATATCCGACAGCGGTGTATCATATGAAGTGCCTTTGGAGTTTTGGTACGAGATGATACGATCCAGTTCAGATCGGTTGTTTTTGATGAGTTGCTGCCAGCGTTCGTACAGTGTGGTTATTTTTTGAAGTGCCACGGGTAGATCATAGTCGGGCCATATCTCCATATTATCCTGCGATTTATCCTCTATCCGTCGATACCAGAGCTCCTGCGCGCCGGCAATATGGGCAAAGTACTTAACAGCCTGACCGGCCTCATCAATTTGGTCGAGATTGTCCTGCAAACTCAACAGCACCTGCTCGTTCGCCCAGTTGTCATATGCAAAAAGTCGCAAAAGATGATCTGCCAAATCCATCTGTACAGATAAGTCAATTAACAATTAGTACTTAGACGGTTGATCATATTAGAATCGTAGCTATTATACAAATTTTGATGTAGATATGAGCCATACTATTTTTAGCTGCTCAATTTGCAACAAAATTACAGCTTATGCTACTCGCACTTGATATAGGAAATAGCAATATCGTTATCGGCGCTTCTCACAATGGGGAATGGACACAACAGTGGCGGATCCAAACTGATACCGACAAGACGGCTGACGAATATGCAGTACTTTTTGCCAATCTGTTTAATGACGAAGGGCTCTCGTACAGCAATTTTGATCGTATTATTATCAGTAGCGTGGTACCACAGCTTACGCAGACAATCAGCCAGGTTTTTGAAAAGCGATCGCATACTCAGGCGCTTATTTTAAATGGAAAAGTGGAAACCGGTATTAAGGTAAAAACGAAAAGTCCGCAGAGTGTGGGTGCTGATCTTATTGCAGATGCAGTGGGAGCCTACGAGCTATTTGAGGAAGATTGTATAGTGGTGGATTTTGGTACGGCAACCACGGTGATTGCGGTGCGGAAGCCGGGCGAACTTATTGGCGGATCAATTTGTGCGGGGCTTAAAGTGACGGTGGATGCGCTGGTGGGTAAGGCGGCACAGCTATCACAGATTCCACTCGAACCACCGGCCGATGTGATTGGTCGCAATACGATGGAGTCGATGCAGTCGGGGTTGGTACTGGGACACATCTGTATGATCGAAGGACTTATTGATCGGATGAAATCCCAGATGGGGAACCCGGTCAAGGTTCTGGCTACGGGCGGCCTGTCGGAGAAAATCGGTGCCCATACCGACTATTTTGATGTGATCGACCCGATGTTGACCTTGGATGGGCTGCGGCTGATAATGAAGCGGCAGTGATTTAGTAATCAGTGGGCAGTAAGACACTGCTAACTATTTACAGCCAACTGCCAGAGTTTCCCGTCTCACTTTTGCCTTTTACCGTTTGGCGTTTCACGTTTTTTCAACTTTTGCTGCCTTAAACTCCAAAAAACGTCGATATCCCATTCAGAATAAATTGCACGCCGATGGCCATGGCAATAAAGCCCATCATGCGGGTGATTGCATTCATGCCCGTGGGACCGATATAGCGTGCAGAAAATGGAGCCAGCCGGAGTACGCCATAAGAAAGCAGGGCTACGAGTATTATAGATCCCATTACAATAAGGAGATCAATAAATCCATCTGCCTGAGAAGCTAGTCCAATCACTACGGCGATACTGCCCGGACCCGACAACATAGGCATAGCCATGGGACTAAAAGAGATGTCTTCTTTTTGTTTGGCAGCCTCCTCTGCTTCTTCCGAAATCTTCCGTTCGGTGTCACTTGGATTCAACATTGCATACGCGGCACGCAAAATAATGAGTCCACCCGCAATGCGGATACCCTGCAGGCTGATTCCGAAAAAGCTCATGATGTAGGTACCCGCCAGCAGAAAAATGGTAAGCACCAAGAACATATAGAGCGATGACTTTTGAGCAATATGCACACGTTCAGATTCGGTGTTGCGCTCCGTTAGCGAAAGGAATACGGGAATAGCTGCCAGTGGATTGGCTACTGATATGATGGAAGTGAAGGCAGCAACAAAAAGAGTGGTTGTGCCAGTTAAATAAGTTGAAAGAAAGTCGCTTTGGTTGAGGAGCTCTTCAAACATAGGGCCAAAGATAGAAAATGGTTTTTTAAATTTTAATTGTTTATTCCCTTTTTTAGAGAGCAATTAAACCTTAGATTTGAAAGGCAAATTGCAACGTTACAGCAGCAGGAAATGAACATTTCGATTTTTGAAGACTACAGAGTTTTATTAGGCAGTATCAAAAAGACTATTGATAATCCTAACAAGAGCCGCGATGAGAAACTGCAGAATATTTGCCAGTATCTTGCGGATCAGATTGACGTATTTGACTGGGTAGGATTTTACTTGGTGGATCCCGATGCTGATCGCGAATTGATACTTGGACCTTATGTTGGAGAAGAAACCGAACATACGCGGATTCCGTTTGGCACGGGCATTTGCGGGCAGGCGGCCGAGACCAACGAGACCTACATGGTGCAAGATGTGGATCAGGAGGACAACTATCTGGCGTGCAGTATTCACGTGAAAGCCGAAATTGTAGTGCCTGTTAAAAAGAATGGCGAATTTGTGGCCGAGCTTGATATCGATTCACATACCAAAGATTCCATGACTGACGAGCACCGACAGCTGCTCGAAGAGATTTGTGATCTGGTAGCTCCATTATTCTAATTGAGGTACCACCAACCATACATTCATAGCCTATGAGATGTTTACTAATACTCACCATTTTATTTTCTTTTACCTCGATTTGTGTGGCTCAACAGCAGTCGCAGGAAAAGGAGGCCATTAGCCTTTCAGATCCTGTTGAGTCAACGGAGCAGTACGAGATTTATGGATTGGACTTTGAAGCTTCGGGCACTCCTTTGGATTTAGAGAATCTCATCTCTAAAAGTGATGCTTACAAGGATCAGCAGGTGGTCACCCGGGGACAGATTAAACAGGTTTGCCAAAAGAAGGGATGCTTCTTTATCCTTGCCGATGGCCAGCATGAAGCGCGTATCACATTTAAGAATTACAGTTTCTTTATCCCAACCAATACTGCCGGCAAAAAGGTAGTGCTGAAAGGTATGTTCAACGTAAAAAAGTTATCTGAGGAAAAAGCCAAACATTATGCCGAAGACGCCGGTGAAGATTCCAAAAAGATTACAGGGTCGCAGGAAGAATACAGCTTGGTGGCTACTTCAGTTAAAATTTGGAAGTGATTAGAGGTTGAGCCGTATTTATTGTCGGCAAATAAGAGCATTACCTATCTGCAGCCAGAAGCGTATTTAACCACAGAGTTACACGGAGGAATGCAAAGAGAAAAAAACAAAAAAGATTCTCTGCGAGACTCTGTGATATACTCTACGTACCTCAGCGGTTAGTTTATCGCACCTTGCAAATTAGTCCATTATGTGCCTTGATGTAGCCGGCGCGTAGGATCTCAAAGCCGTGCTCCCAGGCGTAGAGACCCATCTGGTGGATATCCATCAGTTCGCGGTAACCGTAGTTCATGTAGTCGCTCATCACGGTGTAAAAAGCCTTGCTGCGCAGCTGGTTTCGCGGTGTGGTGAGAATAGCGTAACCGCCCGGCTTCAGAAATTGCCGGTGCATATCAAACGCTTCGTGTTTGTACTCATCGGGAAAGTGCTCGATCAGTCCAATGCTTACGACGATATCGAACTCTTTGCCATACTTTAGGTTGCGGATATCATCGACCACAAAGTCGATATTCATATCCTCTTTGTAATAGACTTTCTGGTTGCCGGTGGCGGGATTGTTTCCCAAAAAAGGATACTGTGCCGGAAATTTTCCGAAACGGTCGGTCTTGCAGAACTCATCGTAATCAACCAAAACCGCGTGTCCACCGGGATACTGTGCCAGCAGCTGCATGGCTTCGTAGCCGTCGGCGGCGCCGAGAAACAGCACCTCCGGTTTTTCTACATCGAGACCTTCAAAGAGCGCCCGCTTGCCGCGGGGATCCCAAATCGCATCTTCCACGCGGTGCACCTTGTTCCATACCAGCAGTTGAACCAGCTCTTCAATAGCTTCGCCCGCTCCGTGAATGTCCAGTTTCATCAGGCGGTTCCATATGGCAGAACGTGTTTGTTTTTTCTCTTCGGGCACGTCTTTGATAAACAGCTGGTGGAACGACTTATTAAAATGCTTCCAGCCTTCTTTGACACCCATCCGTTCGCCGTGTTCTTCCTCCCATTTTTTCTTGCCTTCGGCCCATTTATCCACCTTGTAGGGACGATTGACTTCATCCCAACTCAGGCTTGACCAGTCGGTAAAGCTCACATCTTCAAACAGGTCGGGCGGGGTGTTACGCAGGTCACGGACATGAGTCGGCAGGCGTTCGAAATAACCGATTTCGTGCTTCGGGTCCTTCTTGTTTTTGGTGAGTGGAACAGATTCCATAACAGCACCTCTTTATTGAAGGTTATATTTCATTATAAACAACGGTGCGATGAAAATCATTAAGCAAAATTTCGCTTGGTGGTGGGGCATTCCTAAGCAGAGCTCAATTTCGTCCGGCGACTGGGCTTGTCGTCGGACGAATTAGATAGGCTTTTTGTTGTGAAGGGTTACTCTTGAACATATTTATTGTAAGGGGGGTACAACTACCTTGTACCGTTTAACTGAAATCCAGACTTTTCAAGTTTTGAACAAATGGAAAGTTTTAAGCAAGCTTCATTCGCGACATATTATATCTTACAGCCACTTGAGCACATCGTTTTTAGGTTTCTCAACCTCAACATAGCTTTCAAAAATCTCGCTGAGGCTGGAGTCTTTCTGGAGTTCTTTCCGGGTTTCCGAATCCAGATAGGCAATAATTTTCTGGTTATGCAGGATAGCGATATCATCACACAGATTTTCAACTATTTCCAGGATGTGACTGGTGATGATAGTCGTGACACCTTTTTCCTGCAGGCGGTTCAGGATGGTTTTCATTCGTCCAATAGAAATCACGTCGATGCTTTCAAACGGTTCGTCTAAAAACAAGATCTTGGGTTGGCTAAGGATGGCGGCACAAAACGATAGTTTCTTGCGACTACCGGCCGAGAGCTTGTTAATCTTGGCATGTTTGAATTCCGAAAGTCCCAGATATTCAAGCATGGAATCCATTTTTTGCTGCCGGTCCTGCATGTCAATGTTGTAGATATCACAGATGTAGTGCAGAAAATCGTGGCTGGTAAAATGTTCAAAAAGAAGCGGCGGCTGCAGGACCGAGGCTATCTGACGTTTAATGTTTTGTTCATTCTGTTCATTGAGCTCCCGACCATTGATTACTATCTGTCCTCCGTCGTAATCGAGCAAGCCGGTAAGAATGCCAATAAGCGTACTTTTGCCCGCGCCGTTTGGACCAATGAGCCCGAAAATATTGCCAGAGGGTACCGACAGTTCAAAGTCCTCGAGCACGGCCGTGTTGCCATATGATTTTTGAAGACCGCTTATTTTTATAGCCTGGTCCATAAGTCAGGAGTAATTTTAGAGGTAAAGAGCTGTTCAATATTATCGATATATTGGTAAATGCAAAAACTGGAGATGGCAATCAACACCAGCATGCCGATCTGTTTAAATTCCTCATAAGAGCCATATGGGATATAAATGATAGCACTAAACAAGAACATCAATAAGCTAATTGTAACGGCTACTGACTGCGAGATGACCGGTTGGGTAAAACTGAACGAGACCCACTCTACTTCAACAAATTGGTTGAACGTACTCCACAGAAAAATAAGCAAGAAGGCTTCGAAGATGAGAATATTACCCAGCACAATGGAGAGCATGTTTTCGACGTCCATCAGGATGATGACTTCGGCCCCGCTGATGATAACCAGCAATGTTAACGGGATGATCAACGCACCCAGAAATCGCTCCCTTAGCTGATGTTCCAGACCCTCAGGAAACTGTATGGATTTGAGGAGCTCACGGTGCTCATAGCCAAACATATTTCCGAGGAACATTAGCTGGAATCCCATAGGGGCGTACATGAAAAAGAACAGGACAAGAAATTTTGAAGTACCGAGTTCTTCCATCCGCGAGACCATATAGGGCACGTACAGAATCGGAAAGACAACAAACAGCAGGGCCTGAATTTTGTTGTACGGATGTGTGATTACGTAATATAGATACTTGCCTGCGTGGTTACCGGTTTGACTGCACAGCCAACTACGGAACCACCCTGTCTTGGTGTTGGCGGTTGATTGGCTACTCAAAATCTGCAGCGACTGCTGTGTGTTGAAAGTATGATCGCGATGTAGCAGCAGGATGACAGCTCCACAGAAAAAGAGAGCCATAATTTGTGCTAATAGGGGTTTTAAAACCATGTGAGCACTGGCGATGAGCCCGCCGGGTAGAACTACAAGAATTTTATTGAGCTGTGGGATATAGCTTTCGAAATGGGTAAACAGCGTGCTCGAGAAAAGGCTTTCAACCATGGCGCTTGCTACGACTAAAACAGTTAAAAATAAAGCCAGCAGCCACTTTTGATAGTTTTTGATGACCGTAAGTACCCTGAATTTGGCCGAAAAGATGAGCGAAAAATTGAGGATCATAATCCCCAGTGCAATGGGAAGATAATATGTGCTGCCAAACTGAAAAATCAGCAAGATAAGCCAGCTCAGGTTGAATAACAGGTTCATCGGATGTAGAAACGTAAGCAGGGTAAGATATTGCGAGAGCTTTCGGACTGGATAGCCCCAGGTAAGCAGCTTACGGTTTTCTTTCAGCTTCATCAGCCGGATGTTGGTGAAGAAGAATTGCGAAAGCCAGAGCAGGTTTGCGAAAACCAGCAGAATAAACCGACCGCGCTGTGGAGTGTACCATTTGAACATCTCGCTGAGCTGGGTGTTTTGCAGCGTGATGATTAAATACACCGTACTGATGATCTGCGAGAAGATGAGGGCCAGGCTTAGTCCGTAAATAATGAATACGGCAATTTTTGTGCCCGTAAGCGATTGACGGAACACCTTCCAATTGTACTCAATAAGTTTTTTGAACATCCCGAAATATTAACCCAACGAGTTTAGTCTGCTAAGATATAAAGAAGTGGCCGAAATCAAAGTTATTGGTCCGCATCGGCCCAGACGCGGTGCATAATGTGTTTTTCAAAGGCCAGCACGAGTACATCCATATTGCGCCACAGGTATAGGGATATAGCCAGTATCAGAAAGCCCATCACATACAGCCGGTAGTTCTGGTAGCTGCCGAGCGGGGCAAAAACGGCGTAGCCGAGCCCGAAAATCAGGAAGGTCATCATGAAGGTGACTTTCTGTGAGATGATGGGATGCTTAAAGCTGAATGAGGAATAGTCAACCTGCTTGTAGTAGTAAAATGAAGACCACAGGAAGACGAGCGTAAAGCAGACGAAGAAAAAGGTGTTGGCTATGTAAATTTCGATGACCGAGCCGAGCTGGGGGAGGTACAGAATTTCGGCCGTGGTAATCAGGTAGAAAATCATCAGCGGGACGATGATAATACCGAGAAACCGTTCCTTGAGTTGTTTCTCCATGGATAACGGAAACTGCTTGTGCAGCAGAAACTCCTTGTTTTCGTAACCAAACATGTTTGCCATGCCCATGGCCAGCAGTGCTACAGGGATGGCGGCCAGCATCGTAGGGATCAGCAGATTGCTGTAGTAATTGTTGCCCAGCTGTAGCAGCAGCGGAATGTATACGGCCGGGATAAGTGCAATAGTGAGCAACTGTAGGCGGTTGTAGGAATGAGAGAATATATAATAATAGAACTTACCGGCGTTGAGTCCCAGCCATTTACGGAGGAAGTTCCACAGGCGGTTTCGCTTGTATATGTTGCCCTCTTTAACTGGCTTTTGGAGGCCTTCCCGCGTTTTGAAGAAGTGATCGCGAAAGATTAGGAACACCAACAGGGCGGAGAATCCATAAATTACAGATGCGGTGGTGAGGTTGTAATCGCCCGCAGCCGAATATTGCAACAGTCCACCGGGCGTATAAAATAGGTAGTTGTTCAGGGAAGTTATGCTGGGTAGATACTTAGAAACAATAGCCTCGAATTGCCTGGAAATAATAGCGATGGCCTGGATGCTGCCAAATATTACGAAGAGTGCACTGAAGAAAATAAGCTTGAACCGTTTTTCAACGATCTTTAAAAACCGGTGCTTGATGGAATAAATGATGGCGTAGTTAAGCAGTACAACGGCCAGTACTACCGGCACATACATGAGGTGTTTAATTTGAAGAAGGAGAAAGACGACCCAGGTGAAATTATAGATCACGTTAAGGGGATGAAAAAAGCCCATTAGGTTGAGGTGCCAGCTCAGCTTTTTTACGGGATAGCCGTAGGCCAGTAGCTTGCGGTTTTCTTCCATGTTGAGTAGGCGCGTGCTGGTAAACGAGAAGTGCAGAATCCAAAGAACGTTGGCAAAAATAAGGATAATGAGCTGGTGGAGCTGCGGTGTGATCCAGGAAAGCTGCTGCCCCACGATCATATTTTGACCAAAAAAGACAATCACCAGGGCTGAACCTATGAGATTGGAGAACAGCATCAGCAGGAACACGATATATCCCGCCACCAAGAACGTCTGGAAGGTGGTCAGCCGGTTCATAAAGGCCGACCAGTTGAGATATATCAGTTTACGCAGCATCGGCAGATGTTTGTTAAAAATGGTATACCTCAATGTTCAAAATACCGTTTCGGTAATCAAGCGGAAGCCTTATCTTTTACCTCAGACTTTGAACTTTTGATCCCTCTGACAACGATGACCTCAAAAAATAGATTTAAATATATTTTTATCGCAATAGTGATCGTGCTGGCGGGCCTGGCCCTGGCCGATTCGCTGGGGTATTTTAATTCCAAATCCTATACCGCTGTTTCTCATGGATCGCATAGCCACTATGTGCCACACGACCGGGATCCCAATGTGCCTATTAACGACTTTCCGCAGAAAAAACCTGCCCCGGGCGAAAAAATTACGCCTACCGGGCAGATTGTACCAGTTGAGCAATAAAACGGAGAGAATGAGATAGCTTTTATTTAGCTGACAGAAATGGCTACACTTCTGCCTGTTAAACAGCGATAGGATGTAAAAATAAAAAAGGCCTCATCCAGCATGATGAAGCCCCGATTTATTGAAAGTGTTGACCTATAGATTAATACCTGCCACAATAGAAAGGGCGTTGTTTTTGTCTTGCGACCCGTCAATAGCATCAACCAAGCCAAAGGTGTAGCGCACTCCCCAATTAAGCTTGGCGACTCCGGCATTGATGTCGGTGCCGGCACCGACCACGCCGCCCAAATCGGCTTAAGCATGGGCTTGCTGGGCAGAAAAAAGTGTCAACAGGCCTATAACAGCTAGCGAGAGTAATGCTTTTTTCATGATGTTCTACTTTTATATCGGATTCAAAAATTACTTCACTGCTGTTTTAATAACTATAGGGTGGGTTTGTTCCTCGATCACTTTAATTATATTTAGCGTATCGGAGGCCGATTGAGTGGGTGACTGCGGGGCCAGGTCATGCTGCAATTACAATACTACACCAGTCACAATAGAAATCACACTGTTTTTACCAGGGGTATCTTGAATGGCATCATCGCGCCCAAAGCTGTAACGAGCACCAATATTTATCTTAGTGAGGCCGACGGTTATATCGGTGCCGGCCCCAAGCACCACTCCAATATCCGTTTCAGGATTATTAACCTGAAGGGTGAGGTTATTTCCCGTTATTTTGCTGTTGATTGGAAACCCAAAGTAGGGGCCGCCATACACATGGGGCTGGAAGCGCCCCGAACCAAAGTTCACTTTTACCAGCACCGGAACTTCTAGGTAATCCATTTTGAGCGTAGCATCTCCAGATTCGACCCCTTTTTGGGTGTACAAGCCCTCGGTTTGTATCCAAACCGGTATAGACACCAGTTTAAAATTGAAGTATGTGCCTACCAGTAATCCAGTCCGCGAATCTACGCTTGTATTACTGGGGCGATCGACGAAAGTGGCAAAGTTGAGGCCGGTACGAAAGCCAATATTGCTTTGAGCTTGTACAGCCTGCGTTGTGCAAAGTGCCATTGCAGCGATTAGTAAGGGCAGTAATAATTTTTTCACAATAGCTGGTTTTACGATGGAATGATGTATTGCTAATAGTTTACCCGTCTATAATTTTCAATATACTGGTATGCAACAGTTTGCAAAATTATAATTAAATGGAAGTTTGGCTTTTAATTGTACATTTTACACTTAAAATAATAATATGTTCAAATCAGGAATATGTATAAACAGGCGGCTTCTTTCATTCTTTCAATCGTGCTAACAGTAGTTGTCATTTCTTGCGGAGCGCAGAAATCTCCTCAAGGCAAAGAGGTGTTAAAGGCGGAGCCAGTTCCGGAGCCGGGAAATCCCATTATTACCGATGAGTATACTGCTGATCCGGCTGCCTTAGTATATCAGGATACGGTCTTTTTATATGTGGGGCATGATCAGGCTGAGCCGGGCCATGGATTTTATGATCTGCGCGAATGGCTGGTGTACTCATCTACCGACATGGTGAACTGGAAAGAATATGATGTGCCGTTGCGGGCAAAAAATTTTGAGTGGGCCTCAGGCGATGCCTGGGCCTCGGAAGTTATTCATCACGATGGAAAGTTCTACTGGTATACCTCTGTGACACACGCCATTAATGAGGCCAAAGCTATTGGCGTGGCTGTTTCTGAAAGTCCAACGGGGCCGTTTAAGGATGCCCGGGGCTCGGCACTGGTGACGAATGACATGACCACTGCAACAGACATTACTTGGGATGATATTGACCCTACCGTTTTTGTGGATGACGATGGACAGGCGTATCTATTTTGGGGAAATACCAAGCTCTACTATTCCAGGCTCAAAGATAATATGATCGAGTTGGAAGGAGAGATTAAGACCATCGACCTGCCACACTTTACGGAGGCCCCGTGGCTCCACAAAAAGAATGGCTATTACTACCTGTCCTATGCCTACAAGTTTCCCGAAAAGACGGCTTACGCGATGAGCGATGACATCGAGGGGCCTTATCATTTTAAGGGAATTCTAAACGAGGTAGCTGGCAATACTAATACCAATCACCAAGCGATTATTGATTACAAGGGGCAGTCGTATTTCTTCTATCACACCGGAGCTCTCCCTACCGAAGGAGGTAGCTATCGACGATCTGTTAGTATCGATTCCCTGCATTATAACGACGATGGAACCTTACAAAGGGTTCAGATGACAACCGAAGGTGTGGGGGCCGTGGAATAACTTATAGCACGTCCTTTAGATACTTACCAGTGTGACTTTCTTCGACTTCAGTGATTTCTTCGGGGGTGCCGGTGGCTACAATCTTTCCACCGGCAAAGCCGCCCTCGGGACCTATGTCGATAATGTGATCGGCGCTTTTGATGACATCGAGGTTATGCTCAATGATGATGACTGTATGACCGTTATTGACCAGTTCTTTGAAGGAATCGAGCAGCTTTGCGATGTCTTCGAAATGCAGTCCAGTGGTCGGCTCATCGAAGAAGTAGAGCGTATGGTTGCCGGCTGGTTTGCTCAGGAACTTGGCAAGCTTCACGCGTTGCGCCTCACCGCCGGAGAGCGTCTTTGCACTTTGTCCCAGCTTCAGGTAGCCGAGCCCCACGTCGTCCAGCGTTTTTAGCTTATCAGTGATGGAAGGTTCATCCACGAAAAAGTCGATTGCTTCTGAGACGGACATCTGCAGCACATCGTGGATGTTCTTGCCGCGGTATTTCACCTGCAGCACATCTTTGCGATAGCGCTTGCCACCGCACTCCTCGCAGGTGAGCTCGATGTCGGCCATAAACTGCATCTCTATTTTCTGTATGCCCTCACCCTGGCAGGCCTCGCAGCGTCCGCCGGGTACGTTAAAGGAAAAGTGCCCCGGTTCATAGCCCATGATCTTGGACTGCCGCGTGTTGGCAAAAAGGTCGCGAATGCCATCAAATGCCTTGGTGTAGGTGGCGGGATTGGACCGCGAGGATCGACCGATAGGTGACTGGTCCACCATCTCAACCGAGTCTATGTGATGTAGGTTTTTCACTCTTCGGTGATGCCCCACTTTGTCATTATAGGACCCTATTTGATTCTGGATGGCGGCATAAAGCGTGTCATGGACCAGCGTCGATTTTCCGGACCCACTGACGCCCGTCACGCAGATCAGTTTTTCGAGCGGGAATTCTACATTCAGGCTTTTCAAGTTGTTTTCCATGGCACCTTCCAGTACGATGGAGTCGCCGCTGCCTTTACGCCGTTTGTCGGGCACGGGGATCTTCTTGCGTTCGCTCAGGTATTTGCCGGTCAGCGTCGGCGATTCCAGCAGATCATCATAGGTTCCGGAAAACATAATTTCTCCCCCATGTACGCCGGCAAAAGGACCAATATCGATAATATTGTCAGCTGACTTGATCATCTCAGGATCGTGCTCGACGACCAGCACGGTATTACCGATGTCGCGCAGCGATTTCAGGATATTGATCAGCCGGTCATTGTCTCGGGGATGCAGGCCAATGGTGGGCTCATCCAGCACGTACAGGCTGCCGATGAGCGAGCTGCCCAGCGAATTTGCCAGGCTAATGCGTTGTGATTCCCCGCCGCTGAGCGTCTTGGCCAACCGGTTCAGCGTAAGGTAATCGAGGCCAACTTCATCGAGATACTTTAATCGCTTGCGGATCTCAAACAGCACCTGCTCGGCCACCTCTTTCTCAAACTCAGAAAGCTCCAGGTTCTCGAAGAACTCTCGAGCATGGCCAATCGTCATTTCGGCAACCTGACCAATGTGCTTATCATTTACTTTTACGTAAAGCGCATCCTTGCGGACCCGAAAACCTTCGCAGTCGGGGCAGCGACTGTATCCGCGGTAGCGCGAATAAAACACGCGCATGTGTACTTTATATGACTGGCTCTTGACTTCCTCAAAAAATGGGCGGATGCCGATATACTCGTCTTTGCCTTCCCAGATGATTTTCTTCACATCATCGTCGAGTTCTTGGTACGGCGTGTCAATGGGCAGGCTGTATCGTGCGGATACTTTAATCAGGTCGCGCAAGTGCTTACTGAATTTCTCTCCGCTGTATGGTGCAATAGCTCCATCGCGAATGGTTCTTTCCGGATCGGGGATTACGAGATCTTCATCAATGCCGGAAACTTGTCCAAATCCTTCACAGGTGTCGCAGGCACCAAAGGGATTGTTGAACGAAAACATCTGCGGTTTGGGCTCCGTGAACTCCACCCCGTCCATCTCAAAGCGCTCACTGAAATGTAGTTCTTCACCATTGCGAATTTTGACCGAGCAGCGTTGGCGCCCTTCGTGGAAAGCCGTTTCCAGTGAGCCAGCAATGCGTGAACGAGTTTCATCATCACTCTTAAGGATCAGTCGATCTACCAGCACACGATACTTGTCGGGATCGATATCATCAGCCTCCACATCATCAGTGGTAAGATCCAGAATAGATTCATCGTCCAGGTGCAGCAGCCGCGGATAGCCTTTCTCTTTGAGTACGCGAAGCTCATCTTCCAGCTTTTTCTGTTCGTGCTGCGGGATCGAGAAGAGTACATAAAACTTAGTGTCATCATCGAACCGCTCATGCAGTTCTTCAATGGCCGTTTTGGTACTGTCTTTTTTTACCTCGCGTCCCGACTTGGGAGAAATAGTATGCCCAATGCGGGCGTACAGCAGGCGCATGTAATCGTAAATTTCAGTGGTTGTGCCCACCGTGGAGCGCGGATTGCTCGAGGTTGTTTTTTGCTGGATGGCCATGGCCGGCGAAATGCCCTGCATGTAGTCAACATCAGGTTTGTCCATGCGTTCAAGGAACTGCCGGGCGTAACTGGAGAGGCTTTCCACATATCGGCGCTGCCCTTCGGCATAGATCGTATCAAAAGCCAAGCTTGATTTTCCAGATCCGGAGACGCCGGTAATCACCGTCATCTCGTTGCGTGGAATTTCAACATCAATGTCTTTTAGGTTGTGAACGCGCGCCCCTTTAACGATAATAGGACGGTCTTTGGATTCTTCTTTCTGTTGCTTAGTTGAGGAAGATTCAGTTTGAGCCATTCAGCGAAATATTTGCGTTACTATAAACGGGTAAAGGTACGAATTTTATGGGAGAAAATGAGGTTTTATCTAGTGCAGACAATCAATACAAACAGGCTTAGGCTGACATGCGTTCAGGTTTCAATAGTCTGACAAAAAGTATTCGCATTGATGGATAACTCAAAGCAAACGTGGTTTCTTGTTACAGAAGCAGTGGTGCTTTTCGTTGGTCTTCCGTTATTGATATTCTGGGACCTTGTACCATTGCCCAAGATTCTAGTGCTAGTTGCTGTGGCCAGCTATTGCGGCTATCAGCTTTGGCGGGATCCAACCTTTGGACGCGGGATTTTCAGTAGGCAATCCAGCAATAATGCCGGCCGCGATATCCTGATACGCACTCCCCTAGTTCTGGCGGGATTAGTAGCAGCGATATGGGCTGTTAATCCCGAACAGTTTTTTGAATTTCCAACCCAGCGTCCTATTGTCTGGATGGTGGTAATGATACTGTATCCAATCCTCTCGGCATTGCCGCAGGAGCTGGTTTATCGTACCTACTTTTTTCATCGTTATGGAGATCTGATATCGTTACGTTATGGTACGGTTCTTTCCAGTGCCCTGGCTTTTTCATTTTTACATATTATTTATGACAACTGGTGGGCCGTGGGGTTGAGCTTTATTGCCGGAATCATGTTTGGCCTCACTTATAAACGAACAAAATCGCTTTTTTGGGTGACAGTTGAGCACGCTCTCTATGGCTGCTTGGTGTTTACCCTTGGGATGGGCCATTATTTCTACGAAGCGTTTTAGGTGAGGTTTATATTAGTAGTCTTTCTCTCTCTCTTAAAAAACCGGAGAATATTTGGTTTATATACAGTAATATGATTTAGGATCAATCCAAAGGGAGGCGAAACGTATATTTAGCGCCATCGTTATTGTTGACTTCCATCTCTGCATTGAGTTGGGCAACAAACGTTTCTATGAGCATATATCCAAGAGATTGATTCTTAATTTGATCGTTATCTGGTAGCCCCGGGCCATTATCTGCAACGATCAATACGACCTGGCTCTTTTCGTTATATAATTTGATATCTAGAATCCCTTGTTCAACTTGGCTAAAGGCATGTTTGAATGCATTCACGAGTAGCTCATTGAGTAATAGTCCACACGTTACTGTTTTGTCTACAGAAAGTTCTACCGATTCAAGAGAAAAGCGCAGTTTAACGTCACTATGATTTTCCAAAAATGCTCCATGGATAGTGTGTGCCAGTTCTTTCAGGTAATTATCCAGCCGCACCGAACGGTATGAGTGTGTTTGATACAGTTTATCATGAATTAGCGCCATTGACTGGATTCGGGACTTGCTGTCTTGGAGATTGCTTTTAACTTCATCGAGATCCGTAGTATCAATTTGAAGATCAAGCAACCCTGCAACCGTAGCCAGATTATTCTTTACCCGGTGATGGATTTCTTGCATCAAAGTTTCCTTATCATCTAGTGCTTGAGAAAGGTGTTCCGTTTTGGATCGAACTTGTTTTTTAAGCGCAATAACCCAGCCTATAATCAGAATTAGTATAAATCCACCTCCCCCTAATAAAATATTGATATACCTCCGTGGGAGGCCGGCAAATTGCAAGTCTTCAGGTGTACGGGGAAGAATTTCGTACACAGTATTGCCAGAATTTTGGAACGTATAAGAATCTAGTATGCCGCGTATTTGGATGTGGTCTCCCACAGTAATCAGGTCGAGATCAAACTGTTTTTTATAGGGGTGTTCATTAGGTATATAAATTGTAAGCGAATGATTAATATCTGAAGGAGCTATTCTCAGATTAGTATATTCATCTCCGATATCTTTCCCAGTGACTAGAGCCTCCCCTTCGACAAGCATGCCTATATATTGCTCGGGATGGTTATTTATGTTATTAATTTTTATAGGGTCTGGAACGTGTGAGGCTGTATCAATAACATGTAGGCTGTCGGCAACTATTTCAGGCTTTCCATAATATAGTTTGAACGTTCCGGATACTCGAAGACTATCTCCCTTATGCACTTTACCTATTTTTCGATCTGAAAATATTCGTATACCTGCAGAACTATCTTGCAGGTATACGACAAGGTACTGCTTTTGATAGATTGAATCTTCTACCGTGGCCCGACCAGTGACCGTAATCTGGTTGCCTAGTAGATCCGGTTCCCCATCCTTATTTTGGTCCTTTAATACCTGTGATATCGATTTAACGCTATCTGTTTGAGATTTTACAGCTATTAAGTCGTGACATGTAGCCGACAAGAGTATTACTATAAGTAATAAAAATTTGAATACAGATATATATAGTGCACTCTTAATGTTTAAAGAGACGTCCATTTTCCCTAAAGCCTTTAAATTTTAAATGAACTTAAAGAAAATTAAGCTACAGGGAAAATGTGGGTATTAGAACCAACTTTAGTAATTATGGCTTATGAGTCCCAGAAAAGATTAATTATTAAGAGAGTACAGTAAGAATTGAGGCATTGAGTAAAAAAAATGTAGGGATTGATGGCAGGCTTTATACTTCCTGCATTATTTCGGCAAACAGCCGGTGCGATTTTAGCCGCTTTTCGTGATCAAAGAGATAGGAGGCAATCATCAGCTCATCAGCCGCCGTTCGTTCTACAAAGTCCTCAACTTCTTGTCGGATGCTATTCTTGCTGCCAATAAAGGTACAGGCCAACATTTGCTGTACCGCAGCGCGTTCGCGGATACCCCAGACTTCATTCATATTCTCAACGGGTGGAGGCATCGGGCTGCGATCGCCGGTAACCACGCCCATAAACATTTGCATCAGTGAGGTCGCCAGATATTCTGCCTCGTCATCGCTATCAGCGGCCACAATGTTGATGCAGGGTATAACGTAAGGCTCATCAAGTTGTTTGGAAGGCTCAAAATTTTCGTGATACACCTTTAGAGCCGACATCAGTTGTTGTGGGGCAAAGTGACTTGCAAATACATAAGGTAATCCCAATGATCCGGCCAACTGTGCACTGTCGGTGCTGGACCCCAAAATCCAAAGCGGTACCTCGGTACCTTTGCCTGGAATAGCCTGCACATGTTGCGAATTGTTATCAGAAAAATACTGCTGCAATTTCTGCACGTTCTGAGGAAACTGGTGGACAGCCGCCCGCCGATCCGAGCGAATGGCTTGGGCTGTACTCTGATCGGTGCCGGGGGCTCGTCCCAATCCAAGGTCAATGCGGTTGGGATACATGGTGGCCAGTGTACCGTAATGTTCGGCTATGATAAGCGGGGAGTGATTGGGCAGCATCACCCCGCCGGAGCCCACGCGCAGTGTTTCGGTAGCTTCGGCAACATGACCAATCAGCACAGAGGTGGCTGAACTGGCAATGTTCTCCATGTTATGATGTTCGGCCATCCAAAAGCGCTTGTAGCCCCACTGCTCAACATGCTGGGCAAGATCGCGGCTGTTGGCAATGGCATCGGCCGGTTTTTGGCCTTCAGTAATGACGGCCAGATCCAATACAGAATAGGGGATGTTTGAGTGTGTTTTACTCATATCAAAATCTCTTAGAATTCAATCTTTCTAACCTTCTTGTCCCACCGAATGGCTCGGGGCGGGCAAGAAGGAACTCATAGTTGAAAAATTAAGTGGATAAGCTGTTCCTGACTCACGTTCCTCTTGGAAAAGAGGGATTTAAAGAGATTGGAACAAGATATTCTATTAGTTGCTATCAGATTTAGTGGCCCTTCCAGTTGACTGGTCCCAGCCACCGCCGAGTGAGCGATACAGGTCAACGCCGGCTGTAAGTTGTTGCAGCCGGTCGGCCACATTGCTTAGTTGGGCCGAAAGGTAGTTCTGCTGAGCCGTAAGCACCTCAGCGTAATTAGCTTCACCATAACGCAAAAGTTCACGCGAGTATTCGACGGCATTTTCCAGCGCTTCAAGTTGCTGCCTTCGGAGCTCCAGCTTTTGTTCAGCATTCTGGTATTGGCTCATAGCATTTGAAACTTCTCGGCTGGCATCGAGGACAGTACTGCGCAGTTGTAGTTTGGCTTGCTCTTGACGGGCCTTGCTGCGTTTGAGACGAGCCTTGTTTTGTCCCCGGTTAAAAATAGGCTGTGTGAGTCCGGCGATGAGATTGTAGAAAATGGAGCCCGGCTGAAAAAGATCCTCGGTTTGCAGGCTCTGGTATCCCCCCTCGGCCGTGAGGGTAAAGGACGGATAAAAGTAAGCCCGTGCGTTATTAGTAAGCTCAAAAGCGCTGCGAAAATTTTGTTCCGCTGCGATGATATCAGGACGATTGCGAAGTAGCTGCGCAGGCATTCCGGTCGCCAGTGAATCAATAGGTTCTTGGGTTACCAAGCTGTTGCGTTCAATAGATCCCGGAGCGCGCCCCAGCAAAATACTGAGCGCGTGTTCCTGCTCGGTAATTTGCTGCTTGAGCTCAGGAACAGTCACCTCAGCGGCATATTGATTGGCGATGCTTTGCTGCACCGAAACTCCGGTGACAATGCCGCTCTCCTTCAGGCTCTTGATGGTTTGCACATCCTGCTGTCGATTCTCGACTGTCTGCTTGGTGATTTCCAGTTGTTTGTCCAAGGCCATCAGCCGGTAATAGGCTGTCGCCACATTAGCGATAAGCGTGGTCTGTACGGCGCGGCGTGTAGCTTCGGTCTGTAGCAGTGCGGCGTAGCTGGCTTTTTTGGCGCTGGTCAATTTGCCCCAAACGTCGAGTTCCCAACTGGAGCTCAGCGATACCGCGTACTGCTCGCTGGCCGGGATGGTGGTGTTACCCGAACTTCCACCCAAGCTGAAGCTGTTGTCAGACTGTTCGTTGTAAGAGGCGCGCCCATTGAGTCCCAGGCTGGGCAACAGGCTCATCTTGCCCTCGTAAAAATTAGCTTCGGCCACCCGAATTTGTTGGATAGCATCACGCAATTGCAGGTTGTTTTCAAGGGCTTCCTCGATGAGATTACGCAGCTGTGGATCTTCAAAAACCTGTTGCCAGGGCATATTAGCCAGTGTCGTACTGTCCATACTCACCTGCTCAAAAGGGTAGAGGTCTTCAGTTTGTTGCGTTGGTTTTTTGTAGGATTTTGTAGCAATGCAGGATGATACCAACACTGCTAGCAATCCAGATATCAGCAATTTTGATGTTCGGTTAAACGACATAGTAATCTTGTTGAAATATCTTTTAGTAATTAGATGCTCAGGGCATAATAATTTGATCGCGCTGCTCTTTTACGATTTCCGGAGGACCGGATATCTTCTCTTGCAGCGTTTGAAGGAGTATAAACAGCACCGGTACCACGAGAAGGCCAATAAAAGTACCGATAAACATGCCGCCTGCCGTGCCGATACCGATGGATTGGTTGGCATTGGCATTAATGCCGGTAGCCAAGGCTAGTGGTAGCAGGCCGGCGATAAAGGCGAAGGAGGTCATCAGAATAGGACGAAGACGGGCTTCGGCCCCGTTGATGGCAGCTTTGGCAATAGTCATGCCTTCTTCTCTACGACGCTGCAGGGCAAACTCTACTACTAGGATGGCGTTTTTAGCCAGCAGTCCCATCAACATAATCGAAGAGATCTGCAGATAAATATTATTGGCCACGCCAAAGATGTTGGCAAATATAAATGATCCCGCCAGCCCGATCGGGAGGGGTAGAATAACGGCCCAGGGAACCAGGTAACTTTCATACTGGGCGCTCAGCAGGAAGTAGACAAATATTAAACAGAGGGCAAAAATAATGAGCTCCTGTCCGCTGGCTTTACTCTCCTCTCGGGTTAGTCCGGAGAAAGCGTAATCGTACTGATCCGAAATCTGGGTGCTAAAGACCTCTTTGATAGCATCAATAGCATCGCCGGAGCTGTAGCCGGGATTGGTAGCACCAGTAAGCTGAACCGAATTGAACAGGTTGAATCGCGAAATATTCTGGGGGCCATAGACGCGCTCAAGGTCAACGAAAGAGCTGATGGGGGCCATTTCTCCCTGGCCGTTGCGGACGGTAATATTTTGCAGGCTTTCTTTGGAGCCTCGAGATTCAGGGTCGGCCTGAACGTACACGCGGTAGAGCTTACCAAAGCGGTTGAAATTCGAGACATAAAGACCGCCGTAGTAAGCCTGCATCACATCCATTATAGATTTTGGCGTAATGCCGGCGCGCTTTGCTTTGGCTATATCCACATTGACCAGGTATTGTGGATAATTGGTGTTAAAATACGAGGACGCATATTGTATTTCGGGACGCTGAAACAGTGCCTGTTGCACCTTCTGGCTGACGTTCTCGAGTTCTTGCAACGAACCACTGGACTCATCCTGAACATTTACAGTAAAGCCGCTGGTGTTGCCAAATCCCGAAATCACGGGTGGAGCAAAGAAAGCAATGTCCGCTTCTTTAATGCTCGATGTTTTCTGTTGTAGTTCGGCGATGACATCTTTAACACTCTTGCTTCGTTGATTCCAATGGTTAAGCTTGCCCACTACAAATCCGTATTGGCTGCCGGACCCACTAATGATACCAAAGCCGGAAATAGCCAGTCGGGAATCAATGATATCCATATCGGCCAGTATCTGATCTACCTCGCTCATCACTTCCTTGGTGCGATCCAATGAGGCCGAGGGCGGAAGGCTTATATTGGCAAAAAAGGTACCCTGATCCTCATCAGGTACAAAGCCTGAAGGTGTGGTCTGGAAAAGAAATCCGAAAAGCACAATAGAACCGACAACCACGGCTACAGCCGCCCATGAGTTACGGGTAAAAAATCCGAGTACCTTCTTGTAGCGATATTTGGCCACATCAAATACAGAGTTAAAGGCAATGGCAAAGCGGTCCATAAAGCTTTTCTCTTCGCCGATTGTTTTGTGTTCTGGTTTTAATACCAAGGCACACAGGGCGGGGCTCAGTGTAAGCGCGTTTACGGCCGAGATGATAATGGCCGTAGCCAGGGTGATACCAAACTGCTGGAAAAATACACCCGTAGAGCCGGTGATAAAGGTCACCGGAACAAAGATTGCCGACATGACCAGGGTAATGGACACGATGGCGCCGGCAATTTCATTCATTCCCTCTACGGCGGCTTCGGTGCCTGATTCAGCCCCCTCCTCAAGCTTGGCGTGGATAATCTCCACCACAATAATGGCATCGTCCACTACAATTCCGATGGCAAGTACCAGTGCGAAGAGCGTCAACAGGTTAACGCTGTAGCCAAAAAGGTTGAGGAAGAAGAAGGTACCAATAATCGATACGGGTACGGCAATGGCCGGGATGAGGGTTGAGCGCCAATCCTGCAAAAATACAAACACCACAATAAATACAAGCAGAAAAGCTTCCAGGAAGGTGGTAAACACTTTGTCGATGGATGCGGTGAGGAAACTGTTAGCATCAAAGACCGTAGTGTATTCAATATCATCGGGGAAGTTCTGGGAGGCGGCTTCAATTTCGGCTTTTACGTTTTCTACCACTTCCTGGGCGTTAGCACCGGCTGTTTTTGATACAAACATTCCAACACTGGGTCCGCCATTGGCAGTACTATGGCTGCCGTAGGTTTGTGCTCCGAGTTCAACTTCTGCTACATCGCCAAGTCGAAGCATTTCGGAATTTTTGGATCCTTCGCGGATGATAATATCGCGATACTCGGGAGCCTCGGAAAGACGTCCCTGGTATTTCATAGTATATTGAAAAGACTGGCCGCTGTTTTCACCAATCGATCCGGGGGCTGCCACAAAACTTTGTTCATTAAGGGCCGCAATCACATCATTGGGGGTCAAATTATAGGAGGCCATCTTATCAGGTTTCATCCAGATACGCATGGCATAGGTGTTGGATCCAAAGGCATCGGCCGTGCCCACTCCGTTAACTCGTTGAAGCCGGGGAATTAGATTGATGCGGGCAAAATTCTCAAGAAAAGTGCCGTCATGAGTCCCATTAGGACTATACAGGGTAAAAATGAGCAACCTGCTGGTTTGCTCTTTCTGGGTGGTGACGCCGGTCTGAGTTACTTCTTGCGGCAGAAAACTGCTGGCTTGCGCTACTCGGTTTTGCACATTGACGGCAGCAATATCGGGATCAGTTCCCAGCTCGAAAAAGACCTGGATTTGAGCACGGCCGTTGTTACTGGCCGTCGAGCTCATATAGGTCATGCCTTCAACTCCGTTTATTTGTTCTTCGAGTGGAGCCACAACACTATTAAGTACAGTTTCGGCATTGGCTCCGGGATAGGTGGCAGAAACCTGGATTGTTGGTGGCGCAATTTTGGGATACAACGAAACCGGCAAGGCATTATATCCGAGAAGTCCCAGGATAACGATGATGATGGAGATGACCGTCGATAATACCGGTCGTTCAATAAATCGTCTTATCATGATCGAAAAGTTATATTCTTAAAATTTTACAGTAGCACTGATGGTCTGAGCCTGCTGCTGTTATTGCTTTTGAACAGTGAGGGCCTGGTATAAACTGTCACTGTTTACGGGAGTTGGCTTGATTACATTACCATCCTGTAGGTTGCTGAGTCCAGCCGTAGCAATTCGTTGTCCGCTCGATAATCCCTCTTCAACGACGAACAGCTGCTTGGTTGACAGCGGCAGGGTTTTTATTTCGGTACTTTCAACAGTATTGCTATCGGTGATGGCATATACAAAACGTTTGTTCTGAACTTCGTAGGTCGCCTTTTTGGGAATCACAATAGCTGATTCCTGCTGAAAGGGAATTTGCACCTGTGCTGATCCTCCGCTACGTAGAATCTCTTTGGGATTGGGAAAGACAGCACGGAAAGATGCTGATCCTGTTTTCTTGTCAATAAGTCCACTGGCCAGGCGAAGCGTTCCTTGGTGCTGGTACATTGTATTGTCCGGCAAAATCAAGTTTACCGGCGGCATTTCGCCGATGCGCTGTTGCAGCGTTTTGTTTCCGTCCTCGGATGCTACACCTTGCGCCATTTCCAGAAGCTCACGCTCACTCATTGAGAAGTAGGCATACACCTCGGAGATATTTGAAATAGTTGTCAAAGGCTGGGCCATGGAGCTGTTCACTAAGCTGCCAATACGGTACGGAATGCTGCCAATCACCCCATCCGTAGGACTTTTTACCTTTGTGTAATTCAGGTTAACCCGGGCATTTTCAAGTCGGGCTTTGGCTTGTGCCAAAGCTGCTTCTTGCGATTCCAACTTGTTTTTGGCGGATTGCAGTTGGTAGTCGCTCACAATATCCTTTTTGACCAACCGGCTGTAACGTTGCACTTCGTCCTCGGCTGTTTTAATCGCTGCTTTGGCCGCTTGTACATCGGCTTCCGCAGAGCGCACTTCCTGCTCGTACTGCTCGCTGTTAATCTGAAAAAGCAGTTCACCATTCTCAACGATGTCGCCTTCGTCGACCGGCATTTGTGTGATATATCCTTGCACGCGTGGACGGATTTCTACAGTTTGGCGTCCCTCAAGTGTGGCGGGATAGGTGCTGGTTAGTTCAATTGATCGGGGCTGCAGGTTTAGTACGGGATACGATTGTACCTGTTGTTGGTTGGCAGTACCTTGCTGGTCTGAGCTTCCACATGAGACAATAAGAATAGAAGCCATGCAAAAGATTAGGCTGCTGGTGAATAATTGAAATTTAGATTCCATGAGTTGATAACTTTGCTGAGTGATTAGAAGAAATTCAGAACTAATTGTTGATATGGTCAACAGTTAGAGTTTTCTATCGCAATTCTGTAAATGTGTTCTACTGTTTTTTCGAGCTTGTCAATTTTTTGCTGGCAGATATCATCAGTAACAGTATTGTTGACTTCTTTGTCGAGCGTGACTGCCTTTTCCAGTTCTTCCATGCCGTATTTGGTGACCAATAAAATTTTACGGCGTTTGTCGTCCGGATCAGTGTTGCGGGCTACAAAATGGTTTTCCTCGAGTCCATTTATCAGCCGAAGTACCGCTGATTTATCTCTTTCAACGATGTCCGCTAACTCTTGGAGGATGAGGCCGTCCTTGTTATCGAGGATGTTGAGAATAAAATATTGTTCAACTGTAAGCTTTAGATCTTCTTCTTCAAAGCGTTGTCTTAGATTTCGAAGAATACCTTTAACGGCAAACCCCATCTTGCAACTGAGGGTGTGACAAAAGAGACCTGTTCCCATAGTTTTTTAGGTTGCTAAAATTATGATTGGACAAAGAAAGGTAATTAGTTGATATATGCAACTAAATTTCTGTGAGTTAACTGTTTCTTCATATCGTTTTACCTTTTTTATCATTTTGGAAGTCGCATATGTTCTACCTCCATGGAAAGCCGCCAACCAATCTCTATATTTGTTCTGCAAATAAATCCCAAGAAGTTTAGCAAAAATGAGTCTTGACGTATCGTCCCGACAATTTCAGCAGTGGATCAAGCAAGCCGGTCAGCTAGTCTCGGATTTCTATGAACGAAAGGAAGAAGGATCTGTATTTGCTGGCCAATCGCCTACCGAAGTACAGGAATTGTTAGAGGAATCACTTCCAGAGAAAGCTGAAAGCATAAACAACCTGCTCGATGAGACCGGCGAAAAAATTTTGAGTTCCATTACCAATAATATAGGTCCGCGATACTATGGATATATCACCGGTGGCGGCAACCAGGTGGCGGTGCTGGCCGAGATGATCAAGGCGTCGCTCAATCAAAATAATTTGAAGTGGCACTCGTCGCCGGTGAGTACCGAGCTGGAGCGGCTGGTGATGCGCTGGGTGGCGGAGTTTATCGGTTATCCCACCAGCAGTGCCGGGGTATTGCTCAGCGGCGGATCGGTTGCCAACTTTAACTGTCTGGCAGTAGCGCGAAAGATCAAGGCGCCGGCTGACATTTCAGAAGAAGGGGTTTATGGATCCAGACCGATGACGGTGTACGTCTCCGAGGAGGGGCATTCCAGCTTCGACAAAGCGATGGACATGCTGGGGCTCGGCAAAAGCTACCTCCGCAAAATTCCGGTGGATGAGCAGATGCGCATTGATCCAGAGCAGCTCGAAAAGCAGGTGCAAAAGGATAAAAACCGGGGGTTGGAGCCTATTTGTGCCATAGCCGTAGCGGGAACGACCAATTCCGGCGCGGTAGATGATCTGCAAGCTGTGGCTGAGATCTGCCAAAAGCACGGGCTCTGGTATCATGTGGATGCGGCTTATGGCGGTCCTGCAGCTAAGGTTGAAGGAGTTTCTGAACTTTTCGAAGGTATTGAACAGGCTGATTCGGTGGTTGTGAATCCCCACAAGTGGATGTATGTGCCGTTTGAGGCGGGTGGTGTGCTGGTAAAAAATCCCGAGCACCTGCGTCGGACCTTCAGTACCATTCCTGATTACTTGAAGTCGGATCAGCAAAATGGGGGGCGTACGGACCTGATGGAATATAACCTGCCATTGACCAAGGAGTTTAAAGCGCTTAAGGTGTGGATGACGCTCAAGGCGTATGGTGCCGATCGTATACGCAGCGAAATTGCTCGTGATATTGGCAAGGCTAAGTATTTAGCTGAGCTTGTTGAGGAGCATGAGCAGCTGGAGCTGATTGCCCACGGTTCGCTGTCGATTGTTTGTTTTCGGTATAGTCCCGACGGACTAGATGAGACGTCGCTGAATGAGCTTAACGATCGCATTATTGATGAGATCGAAACCGACGGCCGCGTATTTTTAACCGGCACTAAAATCCACGGAAAGACGGCACTGCGGGCCTGTTTTATCAATCACCGCACCGAAAATGACGATATTGATTTTTTGCGGGATGTCGTGCTGGAAATTGGCAGTGGATTGAATTCTTAACGGCTCATCTAATGACTGAGTTTGTCACCTGATGAGTTGGAGAGAGCCTTAATTCATCAGATTTCAAAACCAGAAATCAGATGAAGATATGACCCGTTATAAATGAAAAGAACTATAGGATTGTAGCAATTCGATGCGTCTTGCTAATGATCTTTCAGTAGCTTATCCACCTTCTGTTGCAGATCCTTGAAATGCGACCCTTGCCAGTACACCTGTCCACAGTTAGTGCATTGCCAATAATCAGAGTGCCATTGCTGTACTTTTGGTGGTACGCTGTCTTTGACTTCTTGCAATTCAGCCTGTTGTAAACTACCGTTACACTTCATACAGCATGTAAAGGGATTGACCTTCTCAGCGAGGTCAAATCGTGCAAACAGTTCTTGAATCTGCTCATCGGGATTAGTGGAACGTATCCAATAGCCGTAATTAGCGGCTCCGTTTTTAAGCAGCTGCAGGTCGCGGGTCAGGATCATGCGTGGCCCGGCGTTCGAGCGATCAATAATCTCTTGGTCATCCCAATGAGGGTCGAAGGCACAATCCAATCCCAATAAACGCAGAGTTTTGACCAGCTTGCCCAGATGCACATCAGCAATGAAGGATGAGGGTGATTGGTAAATCTGGTCAACATAATCAGCTGCTAACTCATCATAAGGATACAGCATGATCTGATCGCCCTCCTGAATGTTGTAGCTGAAATCCTGCTCCATGCCGTTTATTTCTACTTTGGCGACGGCAGTATGTGGTATACCTTGGGCCTCAAACAGATCCTTAACTGAGGGATGTAGCTCAAAATAAATTTCATGGGGAGGATTACTGGAGCTGCTCAAAAAATCCTGTAGCATTCCGTGAACAATTAGGAACGCTTTTTTATCGGCACTCTTTTTATTCATCACGCTTACATAGAATTAGTCTATAATTTTTTACATAGACGACCTGCTCAAATCTTGCTAAGATGAGTAATAATAAGTATTTATTGCCTGACAATAAGACTAGGGGCATTTTTGACAATCGGGGAAATTTAGTTACCTTTTTTAAATGTTTTTACAAGCTCTCTTTTTAGTTTCTTAGCAACAAATTATCTACTCTTAACAAAAAGTAACAGTTCAGCATTTTATGGATTTATTTGATAAGCTTCCGGACAGACCCAGCCCACTTGGGGAATTTACTTCAGAAGGATATGGCTACTATACTTATCCTAAGCTGGAGGGGCCACTGGGACCGGAAATGAAATTTAATGGCGATGATGTCATTGTCTGGAGTATTAATGACTATCTTGGGGTTGGAAGCAATGAAGAAGTGAAGGAGTATGATGCCGAAATTGCCCAGGATTACAGCCTAAGCAGTCCAATGGGGGCCCGCCTGATGACCGGCAACAGCTCGGAGCACGAGAAGCTGGAAGAAGAACTGGCGGATTTCGTCCATAAGAATGATGCTTTTCTGCTCAACTATGGCTACCAGGGGATCATGAGTGTGATTCATGCCTTGGTGGATCGTAAAGATTATCTGATTTATGATGAGCTGAGCCATGCCTGCATTGTGGATGGCAAGCAGTTGGCCATGGCCGAGAAGTATGTATTCCAGCATAACGATATCGAAAGTTTTGAGAAGCAGCTCGAACGTGCCCATCGCAACAAGCGGGATGATTCAGCTGTGCTTGTGGTCACCGAAGGTGCTTTTGGCATGACCGGCGATCTGGGTATTCTGGAAGAAATGATTGCCCTTAAAGAAAAGTATCCCTTCCGATTGTTGGTGGATGACGCTCACGGCGTAGGTACCATGGGCGAAGACGGCTCTGGAACCGGAACCCACCTGGGATGCCACGACGGTATTGACCTTTATTTTGGTACGTTTGCCAAGGCTTTTGCCCTGATTGGTGCATTTGTAGCAACCGACGACGAACGCGTGGTTGAGTTTTTGAAGGCAAATGTACGCAGCCAGATTTTTGCAAAGTCTGTGCCTATGCCAATCGTCAAGTCAGCACGCAAGCGGCTGGAGATGATTCGCAACAATCCCCAGTGGAGAGAAAAGCTCTGGGAAAATACCAATATGCTGCGTGAGGGTCTTCGTGATATTGGCTACAACGTGCTGCCGGCAGAATGTCCGGTTACACCGGTGCTGACGAAAGGCAGTACGGATCTTTGCCAGCTGATTATGCGCAAGCTTCGTGAAGAACACGGCGTATTTGTCAGCGGTGTGACCTATCCGGTAGTGCCGAAGGGAACAGTACTGATTCGACTAATCCCCACTGCAGCTCATACCGAAGAGCATATTGAACAAACGCTCAAAGGTTTTGATGCTATCAAGGATGTGGTTTTTGCTGAGGCAAAAAAAATGGAACAAAAGATGACGGCCTAGGCAACAAGCCATTCCAGTAATTTTTGAAGCCTTCTGTCGCTTAAGGCAGAAGGCTTTTTTATTGAGGGGATTTGAAAATTGTATTTGTGTAGGCATTTATAACCATAAATCCCTATAACCTTATCGAAGATCCAGTAAGAAGGAAGGAAAGTGATGAGCAATAAAAAAGCTCCGATTCCGAGTATTACGGAACCGGAGCTTATACAAGTTGGAGTAATTAGCCTTATGAAAAGAGTTTTTTGATCAGGCCGATGACCCCATCTTTTTCATCTTTTTTAGAGGCATCACCCTTACGTCCACCGCTCAGATTTTCATAGCTGGGACGCGGAAGTTGCATATCGTCGTCTTTGTGTTTCTTGCCACGGCCATTTTGGCTGCCCCGCTTGGGTCGCTGGTCGCGTTTCTTCTTCGATTTATTCTTCTTCTCCTTTCGTTCTTCCAGTTTCTGTTTCACTTTATCAGGCAACGGAAGTTCTTTCGGTGCTTTTCCCAAGGCGTTTTCCAGCTTGTTGATGTCGCTGCGATCTTGTTTGGATACCAGCGATACCAGCCGTGACGCTTTGCCTGAACCAACTAATCCAGCGCGGTATCGATACTCGTCAGGATCGGCAGGCACATCGTAGTTGATAACCTGTGTCACGCGGTTGATCTGTAGTTCCGCGGCCGGGATGTCGGCCACCAACAGATATTGCACATCACCGTTGGTGAAGTTAGCAAACCGCTGGGAATGCTTCTCATCAGATAGCTTGCCGTGCAGGCTCGTGGCCTTCAAATTTCGCTTCCGGAGTATACGATACAACCGGTCGGTTCCCCGCTTGGAGGCCGTGAAGATTACGCAATTGTCGGTAGGCGTATCTTCAAGATGAGCCATTAGCGTTGAAATCTTCATGCGGTTGGGCACGTAAATATATCCCTGCTTAAGATTTTGATCTAGCTCGGGAGGCTCAGTGAGCATACCCGGTTCATCTTCAAAACCAACAGCCTCCGGCTCATCTAAATAATCCTTGGCAAACTCTTTTACGTCATCGTTGAGCTCCTCGGTATAGATGAGGGTCTGATGATCGCTGAGTACGCGTTTGGTAATATTTTTGATTTTTGAATCCAGATTTAGCGAAAGCATTTCATCTGCTTCATCAATGACCAGCAAGTCAACATGCCGGAAAATAAAGCGCAGTTCCGCACAGACATCAAGCAGCGGGCCGGGATTGCCGACTATCACTTCAACCTCGCTTTGCAGGGCTTCAGCCTGCTCCTCAAAATCGCCATCCATGTCGATGGAGGCACATTCGATTTGCGCATGATATCCCATCGCCCAGACGAGCTCATCAATTTGTTGAGCCTCTTCCGGATTAGGAGTTAATACCAATACTGATGTGCCTTCTTTGGGCTCCTTGTTATTGATCTGTTCAAGAGCCGGTATAACAAAAGAGGCGATTTTGCTGCCGCCCGGTGCTGCTTTAATCAGTGCGTCTTTGCCATCGAGTACAACAGGTAGTGCTTCTTCTTGCAGTTCAGTAAGTTCAGTGTAGTTCACATCTTCAAGCCCGCTCATAATATTTGGGCTCAACGTCATATCTTCAAACTTCAACGTTCTCACCTTTCATTTGATTAGCGTTTGTTCACAAAGCACTGCTTCAAAACCAAGCAATGCGTATCAAGTGGCAGAATATACAAAACTTATTGGCTTTGCTCATCTGATTTCCCAGCCGGCTGATACTCGTTCGAAAACAGCTCGGCTATGGCTATTTCATATCCTTCTGCCTTTATATAAACGTAAGAGAGACCCAACATTATTGCCATGCCAACCCAGCCCATGAGGCCGGCCTCGGGGCCAAAGGCACCGCCCGTCCACAACTCGATACCGTTCTGTTGTATACGGATAACTGAGGTTTCGAAGTTCATGCCGCTGACGGGAAATCCCAGCACCCCAGCCATCACAAAATTCCAGCTGAAATGGAGCCCAACAGAAAGACCAAGGCTGCCCGTCAGAATATAGGGCACGGCCAGTACAATGCCGGCAATGACAATGTTGAAGGTAGAAACGGCCGAAGCGTTATCGTTGAAGATGTGCATAATTCCAAACAGGGAGGAAGTCAAAAGGACAGCTATAACTATAGCGCCGCGCGTACCAAACTGGGGATATCGGAAGCCCTCGGTAAGATTCAAAATCTGGTAGCCACGGGAAAAAAGCTCTTCATGGAATCCGACCATTAACATTCCTAGAAAAGAACTGATCATAATCCAAAAGAACGAATTTTGGGTAGTGACATTCCAGCCAAAGCCGGTAATGGTCAGCCATCCCGCCGCCCATTCTACCGCAAAGATCGTGATTTGAGCTACTGCCGCGATAGCGCATCCCACTAAAAACTCTCGAAACCACTGGCGGTCTAAAGCGATGCCATAGTCGAAGAACGAGCGTTTATCCATAAGATAAGCCGCAACCCAGACGCTGGCGATAATGCCGATAAACTGGGGAAGGATCAAAAATATGCTTAGCGAACTATCGATCAGTGTTTGTGATCCAAGAATGCCGAAGCCCACAAACAGGAACATAAAAATGAACTGTACCAACAGCCGCCAGCCCGCTCTGGCCCGCTGTTCTTTTTCATTGATGAAGATATTCATAAGCAGAGAAACATTGTTTATTTTGTCGCGTTTAGTACAAAAACGTTGTAACCTAAGTGAAAAGATGAAATAAATCAGGAATTTATGAGTGACCGATTTGTACTTGAGGCTGACAAAGATGAAGTAGAGCACTTGTTTGACGTATCGACGGAACGGAATGATTTTTTTGAATCGGAGTATAATATAACGCCTGGTTCACGGATTCCGGTGGTGTACCAAGAGGATGGTGAGCGCAAGATCTATACTTTTAGTTGGGGGATGATTCCACCGAATGCTGATGAAGAGAGGGAGGGGGAAGGTAATTTTGAGGCGGCCTTGGAGGATATCGAGGATGATGAATGGCTCAGTGAATGTTTCGAGCAACGCCGATGCCTGATTCCGGCTAATGGTTTTTACAAGTGGAAGTTCAGCGAAAAGAAGAGCACGCCTTTTTATATCCGATTGTTATCCAATGAGCTTACGGCGCTGGCCGGTATTTACTCGGTATGGAAGTCGTCCTCTGGTCGCAAAGTCTATTCATGCGCTATGCTCACGACTGAAGCGAACGCGCTGGTACAGCCGGTGGATAACCGTATGCCGATCTTACTGCGTCCGGAGCATTACGAGATGTGGTTGTCTGAGGAGCCGTTGACCGATAGCAATATAGAGAAACTGCTCAACAGCTATTCGATGACGGAGATGGCGGTTAATCGCGTCTCGGAGGATGTCAACGATCCGGATAATAACAGCCCGGAGCTGATCCAGCCGATACCAAAGTAGATTGCTGATTGATCTAATTTATAGATTTAGCATGATATATCCATATCTTGGCGGTAGTGGATTGGTAAATTGTCTTAGATAACTTGATCGAGGCGTGAATGCCTTAATCAGTAAGGGGTTACTTAGTTAATTGAACTGACAAATAAATCTGTTAGAAATCCTGAAAACGAAGTCAAGATAACAGCGGATAATTTCAGAATGGGGAAGGGAGGTCTTTTCATTAAATACCCAATGAGGTGATTTTTTAATTCATCAGATGACAAGTCCAGTCATCCGATGAAAAATACATACCTCATCAAAGTTCTGGTTTTGAGTCTGGAGTAGGCGTACAACATGCTATGCCTTGCGCTATCTAAAACAGGTTTGGCTCTTTCCTAGAGCGAAAAAATGATTGCAAGCTTTACAATCAGGTTACTCCCCTTAATCAGCGATCGGGCTGTTGGTAGATGCGCATCGTGGGATAGGCCAGATCGATATCCTCATGTTCATCAAATTGTTGCAGCATGTCTTCCCAAATTTTTTGCGAGATGCTACGTCGCCGTCGGGGATCGGAGAGATGCCGGACCGTTAATCGCACCCCGCTGTCTTGTACATCGGTATAAATGATGGGCGTCAAGTATTTGTAGTGAATCAGGTATGACTTTTTAGCCCGACGCACCTGCTGTTGTGCCCGATCCACAAAATCCTGCAGATGTTCATCAGCAATATTCTGAAGGATTTCCTTGGCCTTCTTCCAGTCGCTTTCGAAGGTAACAAGAACCTCTAGCTCATTCCAGATAAACTCAAAGTCGCTGGTATAGTTGGCAAGTGAATCCGTGAAAATATTGTGATTGGAGACATGTACAACACGGCCCGTACTCTGGTCGGCATGCACCCAGTTGCCAATTTCGAGCACCGTAAACTTAAACACCCGAATGTCAATAACGTCGCCCTTCACATCGCCGATCTGGATGCGGTCGCCCACATCAAAGGGCTTGCGCCAGAGGATGAAAATCCATCCTGCAAGATCAGAGACTGGATCTTTGAGGGCGATAGCCAAACCGGCCGAGAGCAGTCCCAGGAAGGTGGCCAGTGACTGGAGACCTTCGAACCAGATGTTACCAACGATCAGAAATCCCACGAAAACCGAGACGTAGGTCAGGTTTTTACGCCATTTATACTGCATTCGGGCATCATCCTGTCGACGGTTTACAATCCGGATAGCAATAAGCCGGAGCAGCCAGATGATGAAGATCGCCGCAATGGATAGAATAAGCTGATAGGTGATACCCGGCGAATTTTCTATAAATGTCTGGATGCGGTCGGTAAAATTCTGCACTTGGGAATATTTAATTTATTAATGAAATAAAACTCTTTTCCTGTTGTTACACAAAGTAAGTTTATCATGTATCAGCATTGTAAAGAAAAGGAATTTTGAATAACTTTACGGGTCTGAAACACACCGTTATATAGATTTTTATCATGCTTTACACAATCATATTATCAGTTATTGTATTAGTTTGCGTTTTATTAACGATCGTTGTGCTGCTGCAACCCGGTCAGGGACAAGGTCTTTCCGGTGGACTTGCCGGCGGTATGCAAGGGGGGCAAGGACTCGGTGCGCGTCGTACTGCTGACCTTCTTTCTAAGTCCACAACGGTTTTGGGAACTGCACTACTTGTGCTCTGCGTGCTGGCGAATTTTGCTATCAATCGCGGAGAGCGGAACGAAAGCGCGGTTCAGCAAAGCGGCGTACCTGCACAAACCCAGCAGAACGATATGAACAATTCCGAAACGCCTTCTGCAGTACCATTGCCACAGAATCAACAAGGCAGTGGAAACGCCAACAGCGGCAATAATGGTGGAAATGGTGGCAATGACGGAGGCTCTGGTTCCGACGGAGGAAACTAAAACGAGACTTTGAAAATTTAGAAAAGCCCGATACCAAATCTGGTGCCGGGCTTTTTTTGTTGGGATATTCCAGAGAAACAGTCGTTAATCGATACGGACGATCTGTCCGGTGATAAGCGTTTTGACGCTCTTTTCATATCCATCGACCACCTCATCCATCTTGGCCGGCGTGTGGCCTGGGAAGAAATCACCAAGAGCTTCAGCCGAATCTTCGACCAAGGCAGGGCTAATGACATTGATGCGCAAACCTTTCTGCAGAAATTCTCCGTATGCACCCGTCACAAATCCATTAATGGCCCCATTGACAGTGCTGAGAATAGTTCCTTGTGGGATGGGATCATCTGCCAGAATCCCCGAGGTAAGCGTTACACTGCCGCCGTCGTTAAGGTAGTTCATGGCAGTGAGTGCCACATTGATTTGCCCCATCATCTTACTTTTGACGCCTTCCATGAAATCATCGTTGTTACTTTCGGTAAGTGGCTTTACCGGCGCGGATCCGGAAGTGACTACGACGGCATCTACTGTTCCAACTTCTTCAAAAAGTGCTTTGATGGCATCCGGATCGGTGATATCCGTTTGAACATCGCCAGAAGTGTGTCCGGCAATGATGAGCTCGTTTCCTTGCTTCAGTCGTTGTGCCACTTTACTTCCAATAGTACCAGTTCCGCCAATTAGTAAAATTTTCATAGAATAATTTTGATCGTTGATTTGGAAATTATGAGTTAATAATAACTGAAGAGAGAAGAAAGAGGTTCAGAACAATTTATTCTCTTCGTCAGCTAGTGGATCAGGACCTTATACTCTGCGGCTGCTATGCGGTTAAAGAGTTTGTTATTTATAATTTTTAATGAAGAAAAAAACGAGCCCCAAAACCAACCGGCTGAGGAAAGCCATCATTTTTTTGGTCTTAGATTCTGAAATAAGTTCAGGATGACACCTTGGCTTAGTTATTGGGATCGTATAAAAAAATAAAATTCTGTGTATCCTCCGCATCTCTGCGGTTAGACAAATAATTCATTCCTATGAAATTACTTGCCAATACAAAACCGGGAAAAAATACTGTCAAGGATGTCCTCGGTGGTAATTTCACCGGTAATGGTACCCAGGTTTTTGAGCGCCGAGCGGAGGTCAATGGACAGGAAGTCGCCGGTCATACCTCGGTCGAGGGCTTGCAGGGCACCGCGAACATCCTGTTGGGCTTTTTGCAATGCATCGCGGTGGCGACTTGATGTAACCAGCAGGCTCGACTCATTGTAATCAGTATTTTCAAGGGCGCGCTGTTTCATCAGCTTCTTAAGCGCATCAATTTTTTCGCCCTCCAACGCTGATATTTTCAGGTCGTAATCCATGCGTTCATCTTCTACATCTATCGCAATATCATTTTTCGTGCCGATCAGAATAAAGGGCGTATCGCCGGCATTTTTTTGGAATGTGGCGATGTCTTCGCGTTCGTCAGTAGTGAGCTCTTGGGACAAGTCCTTGAGGTAAACTGCCAGATCTGCTTTTTCGAAAGCCTCCTGCGACCGCTTAACGCCCTCCGCCTCGATGACGTCTTCTGTTTCGCGTAGACCAGCCGTGTCGGTCAGCTTAAACCGGAGCCCGTCGTAGCTCCAGTCTACATCAATAGTATCACGGGTAGTGCCGGCGATGTCGGTTACGATCGCACGATCTTTACCCACCAGCGTGTTCAGCAGCGTGGACTTGCCGGCGTTGGGCAGACCGATGAATACGGTGCGTACGCCGTGCTTAACGAGACGCCCGGTCTCGTAAGTGGCCAGCAGGTCGTCAATTTCTTCATCTACTTCCTTTAATAGGCGTTCCAATTCCTCCTTGTCAGCAAATTCCACATCCTCTTCCACGAAATCGAGCTCCAGTTCCACCATTGCCGTGGCATCGATAATCTGCTGGCGAAACTGCTTGATGTGTTCCCCAAGTTGGCCTTCGAGCTGTTGGTGGGCAGCATCCAGGGCCTTCTTACTTTTCGCATGGATGAGATCGGCTACTGCCTCGGCCTGGCTTAGTTCCATCTTGCCATTCAGGAAGGCACGCTGGGTGAATTCGCCGGGTTCGGCTGAGCGGACGCCCAGCGATAGCACTGCTTCGAGAACCGATTGCGTAACCAGTACGCCGCCGTGGCAAGAAATTTCAACGGTTTCTTCGCCCGTGTATGATTTCGGTGAGCGGAAGAGTGTGACCAACACTTCATCGATGACCTGCTCATCCTGATCCAGAATATTACCAAAGTGTACGGTGTGAGACTCTTGCTTTGTTAGATCCTTGCCCTTGAAAGCCCGATTAACGGAAGCGATAGCATTTTTCCCCGAAACGCGGATAACGGCAATACCCCCTTCACCTACCGGGGTGGCAATTGCAGCGATGGGTTCTTTTTCGGTGAGATCTCGTTGTTGTGTACTAGTAGCTTCTTGCTTTTTCATAATGAGAAATATAAGGGGTTTCTGACCTTATATCATTCAGAAAGAGCCAGGAACGTTGGATTATCAGATATGATTCATTGGTATGAAAGGAAACCAAAAAATATCGAATATATGCGTTTGGAAAGATACGTTATTTGTTGCTTCATATTAATATTAGTAATCGCTGGTAATGTAAATGCTCAGGAAAGTATAGTTCCTGACAGACCCGGCATCGGAAACGGCACGTATGTTCTTAGTCCCCAGATGACGTATCTGGAGAGTGGTGTTGAGTACTATAACCTGGACCCCGGGAGCCAGTATAGTTTTGGGCAGGTACTATTGCGTAATGGACTTACTAAAGGAGTTGAGCTGCGGGTAGTCCTTAATTCGTTTGTGATACAGAATATCGCTTCAACCACAGACAGTGGTATCCCCGACCCTGGCATGGGAGTAAAAGTTAACTTGTACAACGAATCGAGCTCAAAATTACGCTTGTCAGGATTGGGATCACTTTCTATTCCAATCGGTTCCGAAATATATACCAGCGAAGAGTGGGTACCAACGACTACACTTTTGGCGGAGTATAGCCTCTCAGAATTCAGCTCTGTTACAGCAAACGTGGGATATACCTTCGAGGTTGGACGATTGCCTGCCGCCTGGAATATATCTATAACACCGGGAGTTACGCTGCTTCGATATCCTCAAACCGGAATCTTTGCCGGGTATGCAGGTGTATTTTCGGATGCCGGCAACCAGCAGTTTATCGAGGCGGGTATCACACACCATCTGGAATCTTATTTGCAACTGGATGTCAACAGTGGGTACGACGTCAAGAACGAAGAGCTGTTTATTGGTGCCGGGCTTGCTCTCAAGTTCTGATAACCGGTAACGGCCACGAAAATATTTACAGATTAGGTCTTTAGGTATATCCACTGGGTAACAGTACCCGATGCTGGATTTTTAGTCCTTTCTAACGCGCCAAAAAGTATTGGATGTTCAAGACTGCAGGGGATGGACGGGGGATTAATGTTATGAGGCACAGAGCCGACCTACTCGGCGGTACGTTTGAACTCAAAGAAGAACCTGACAAAGGAGGAACCAAGTTGGTTTGTTTCATCCCGCTGGAGAGGATAAGGAAAGAAGAGCAGTAGCTGAAGTGATTTAGAATAAAAAAGGCACGCTCCTTTTGCAGAAGCGTGCCTGTCAGAATTAAAACTCTGAGTTATTATTCGTTATTCCACATCACCCATCAATTTCTTAACACCTGGGCTGGCAAGAATTGCTACAATCCCGCCGCCACCAATCATGAGAGCAACGCTCCAGAAGAGGTTGGTAGGTTCGAGTGTTTCAAGCTGACCGGCAACAAGTCCGGCAAACAGGTTGCCCAGTGCTGCCGCTACGAACCAGACCCCCATCATTTGACTGACGCGGTTTTTCGGTGCCAGCTTGGTCATGGACGAAAGTCCGACCGGCGACAAGCAGAGCTCACCGCAGGTGTGCAGGAAGTAAGTGACGACAAGCCAGGCCGGGGATACTGAGTTCGGTCCGGTGGAATTGGCGGCGCCCCACGAGATCACGAAAAATCCAGCGGCAAGGCCAAACAATCCCAGTCCAAATTTAACCGGAATTGAGGGATTGGCGTCACGAGCAGCCAGCCACGTCCAGAACCATCCAAATACCGGAGCAAGAATAACAATAAACAGCGGGTTAATATTCTGAAGCATGCTGGCCGGCATCTCCCATTCAACCGCTACTTCACTGGCGATGTAGTAGGCAAAGCCTACAACCAGCAGTGAGAGTCCGACAACACCGGCTTTCCCTACCCACCATAGGTTGTCTCGTTTAAAAATTCGCCAGGTCACATAAGCCAGCGGCAGTGCAATAATAAGCGCAGGCAAGAATGCGCCTACTTGATTGATCCATCCATAGGGGCCAAACATTCGGTTTGTTTCACGGCTGGCAAACAGGTTCAGCGAAGATCCGGCCTGCTCGAAACCGCTCCAGAAAAGGGCAGCTAGAATAAACAGCCAAAAAATCACAAACAGCCGCTTCTTTTTCCGGGGCACTTCAAGAGATGGGGTGAACATCCGAATAGTGTTAAAAATCAGGAAGGCAATGACGGTGATACCAATTCCAATTTGATAGGAAAAGATTGTATATCCCCAGTTAAAAGAGGCCGCGTAAAATCCAGCCAGGGCCAGTAGAATAACGACGCCTATCCATTTGGTATCGTTAATCAGATAAGCAAAAAACACAACAGCAATAAGCGCTACGCTGGTACCAAGTGTTTGGGCAAGCTGCTCAAGTGAAATTCCGATAACGCCGGTGCTCATCAGAAAACTGAAGAGGGCAATTGCACCTAGTGAAATGCCGGTGGTTAGCCAAAAATTACGGCTTCGCTTGGAAAGCACTTCATCGCTGTCATCGATCTTGAGGTGACCGGCGTTGCCAAGATTCTTTTCGCCAATTTTATATGAGATGAGTCCCAGAAGCATACCGAAACCGGCCAGTGAAAACCCCCAGTGCCAGTTGTATCCCTCACCGACAATACCGCAGAGCGTTGGTCCTAAAATAGCACCAAAGTTGATGCCCATGTAGAAGATCGAAAACCCAGCATCGCGTCGGGCTCCACCTTCCGGATAGAGCTCACCAACCATCGAGCTCACATTAGGTTTCAAGAGCCCTGTTCCAACTACAATGAAAAACAGTCCCAGAAAGAAGGTAAGTTCGTCGGGAAGTCCTACCAGCGGACCTGCCATGGTAAAGTGTCCCAGGGCAATAATGCATCCACCTACGAAGACGCTTTTGCGTTGCCCCCATAGGTTGTCGGCTACCCAGCCGCCGGGCATGGCCAAGACGTATACAAAGAAGGTGTAGAGCCCATAAATGGCGGTGGCCCGTCCATCACTAAAGCCAAGGCCGGGGTTGCCACCGGTTACAGCTGCCGCCATGAAAAGTACGAGTAGGGCACGCATGCCGTAGTAACTGAAACGCTCCCAAAATTCAGTAAAAAATAGTGTTGATAGACCCCGAGGATGACCAAAAAAGTCTTTTTTCGAGGCAGCTGCCTGTTCGTCTACCTGTCCATTTGCCATTGATTGTGCCTTGTTTTGTTCAACATCCCGTTTAAGATATAAATCACGCCGTGCATGATAATTAAACCGCTATAGTGAAGCAACTTTTGTATTACGTGTTGTGTAGTACATCTTGGTTTCTCGCAAGAATAGAATATGAGATACGCAATACGCACAATATTTATTACCTTCCCAAAAACCCAAATAAAAAGCAGTGGCGATGAGCAACAAATCAGGCGTTGAAAAAAACATCAAAGCACCAACGGGAACCGAACTGAACTGCAAGGGATGGCACCAAGAGGCCGCGCTGCGGATGCTGATGAACAATCTGGATCCAGAGGTAGCCGAGAAGCCGGAAGAGTTGATTGTCTATGGCGGAGGTGGCAAGGCGGCCCGTAACTGGGAGTGCTATCACAAAATTGTGGAGACCCTGAAACGGCTCGAAAACGATGAGACGCTAATGGTACAGAGCGGTAAGCCGGTGGGCGTTTTTCAGACCCACGAAGAAGCCCCGCGCGTACTTATTGCCAATGCTCACCTGGTACCCAAATGGGCTAATTGGGATGAATTTCGTCGCCTCGACAAAAAGGGCTTGACCATGTACGGGCAGATGACCGCCGGCTCGTGGATTTATATTGGCACGCAGGGTATCCTGCAGGGAACATATGAGACTTTTGCGGAGTGCGCCCGCCAGAAATTTGACGGTACGTTGCAAGGGCAGTTGCTGGTTACGGCCGGGCTCGGTGGTATGGGCGGCGCGCAGCCACTGGCCGCCACCATGAATGGCGCGGCCTTTATCGGCATCGAAGTGGATGAGAAGCGCATCGACCGGCGCGTGGAAACCGGCTACTGCGATATCAAATGCACCAGTTTGGATGAGGCTCTGGAAAAAGCTCTCGATGCTAAAGAAAAAGGCGAAGCATTGTCGATCGGTTTGCTGGGCAATGTGGCGGAAGTACTACCCGAGATGCTGGACAAGGGCGTTATTCCCGACGTGCTGACCGACCAGACCTCGGCGCACGATCTCCAGCTGGGATACATTCCGGCTGGTATGTCGCTGGAAGAGGCCGCCGAAGAGCGCGAGCTGAATCCCGAGATGTACCAGGATGCGGTACTCGACTCAATGGTCACCCATGTGGAGACCATGCTGAAGATGCAAGAGAAAGGCGCTATCACCTTTGATTACGGCAACAACATCCGCGGGCAGGTAGCCGATCACCGCGGGATGGATGAGGCGTTTAACTTCCCGGGCTTTGTACCCGCTTTCGTGCGTCCGCTGTTCTGCAAAGGGTCAGGCCCGTTTCGCTGGGCGGCACTATCGGGCAATCCTGAGGATATTTACACCACTGACCAGGCGGTACTGGATATCTTTCCCGAAAAGGAATCGCTTAACCGATGGATACGGAAGGCACAGGATCAGGTGCAGTTCCAGGGACTGCCATCGCGCATCTGCTGGCTGGAGTATGGTGAACGCGCTGAGATGGGCGAAAAGTTCAACTGGCTTGTTAAAAAGGGAAAAGTGGATGCTCCACTGGTGATCGGGCGCGACCACCTGGATACCGGCTCGGTGGCATCGCCTAACCGCGAAACCGAAGACATGAAAGACGGTTCCGACGCCATTGCCGACTGGCCGCTGCTCAATGCGATGCTTAATACGGCTAGTGGCGCCAGCTGGGTGTCTCTGCATCATGGTGGTGGCGTGGGTATTGGCTATTCAATCCATGGCGGGATGGTCTGCGTGGCGGATGGTACCGAGGAAGCCGACCGCCGACTCAAGCGCGTACTAAACAACGACCCCGGCAGCGGCGTAATGCGTCATGCCGATGCAGGTTACGACGAGGCGATGAAAACGGCGAAAGAGCGTGGCGTGGATCTGCCGATGGTGGATTAATTCACCTGCGAAATTTTTCTGTGTGTTTTGTTAAAGCTGACAATGGGTTTGATCACATACATTTAGTATGTCACTGCACCGATTTGGTCGCCTTGCTCACAACCAAATTTCTTTGTGAGCAATAAGAAACAGTTTTACATGAAGCGCGACTGACAGTTGAGCATGTAGGTTGGGTTGCCAACCTGACCATCTTAAAAGTAGTAAAATATTAAAATGGACGGGTTATCAACCCGTCCTACAATCAAGAGAGAATGAGCTATTACAAACGAAAGTTACCTCATTTGCAACCTGAAGGCGCCGAGTATTTTATCACGTTACGGTTGAAAGGGTCGTTGCCCCAAATAGCTATTGAAAGGTTAAAAGCTCTTCAAAAGCGGCTTTCAGAAGAGTCCGAAAAGAACGAAGTAGCTACTTATATCCAGCGAAAAATTTTTAAAGAATACGAAGATCTACTTGATTCTGGGGATATCGGACCAACATGGCTTGGCAAAAACGAAGTCGCTAGGATTGTAGAAAACTCGATCCATTTTCGAGATTCGAAATTATTTGAAGTATATGCGTATTCTGTGATGCCTAACCATATACATTTGGTATTCAAGCATTTGATTCAAGAGGGTAAGAAGGAGAATCCTGTTACTCATATTATGCGTAATTTTAAGCGTTACACTGCTCGCAAATGTAATGAGCTTTTAGGACGAACAGGCCCATTCTGGCAGCCGGAAAGCTACGACCGGGTTATCCGCGATCAGGAGGAGTTGGAGAATATGATTCGTTACACCTTGAATAACCCGGTTAAAGCAGAGTTGGCCGACCATTGGCAGGACTGGCCTCATAGTTACTGCAAACCTGAGTTTGAAGAGACTTTCATATAAGATACAGAGTCCATTGTAGGTCGGGTTGGTCCCCTGACCATCTTAAAAGTAGTAAAATATTAAAAGGGACGGATTGCCATCCCATCCTACGTTAGCATTGCTCTTAAATATTATGAGCTATTTCTTGGCAGCCGTCAGAAGAAAAATGGGGAACTCCTTACCGTCGTCATTGGTCATCGTGTAAACGGTGGTAAATTTGATGTCTTTGAATCCGTGTTTTTCCAACAAACTTTGAAGCTCAGCACGATCGAACCCATGGTGATGTACGCCCTCAGTCCCTTCATCGTGGAAGCTGCCGTCTTCTTTATCTAGGTCAGCCAGCGCAATTTGTCCGCCGGAAGCCAGCAAGCGGGCAAACTGCCCAATTAATCCATCCACATTTTTGACATGATGCATGGACATTGAGCTGATAACAATATCTACCTTCACATCTAGCGGATCGGTTACGATATTCCGAGAAACTGTTTCCAGTTTATCCTGAAATATAGGTTTCTCCCTGAGCTGATCGAGCATGGCCTCAGAGGTATCCACCGCAATTATTTTCTTGACCTTGGGGACAAAAGGTTTACTTAAGAGTCCGGTACCTGCACCGAAATCCATGAGGATGGAGTCGCTATCAAAGGAAATACGTTCCTTAATAGCTTTGGTGATGGCGGCTGCGCGTTCTTTGCTTCCTTCTTTTTGATCCCATTCCTGGGCTTTCTCTTTAAAATGGTCGGTCATTGATCTGCTTTTGTAAGTTAATGTGTTGAAGTAATAAGAACTTAAAATGGGTGACAAAGATTTCAGTAATGTTCCGCGATTCGGTTAACTTTATAACATTGTACGCCAAAACGTTTATTTTATGCTCCAATAATTTTGATGAATCCAGCGTTTTGCCTCCTATGAAAAAATCTGCTCTTCTATTCGGTTTTCTACTGTTGTTTGTATCATCAAGCTTATTTGCCCAAACTACGCTACCCGTTCCGCGCGATATTCAGGCTACCTACGAGCAAGGCACGCGTTCAAAGGATGGTTTGCCGGGCAAAAGCTAGTGGCAGAACCGCGCGGAGTATAGTATCGACATAAATTTTACGCCGAGCACGCGTTTGTTGTCAGGCACCGAAACCATTACCTACTATAATAACAGTCCCGATACGCTGGGTACAATCTGGTTTAAGCTCTATCCGAACCTATATAAAGAGGGCGTAAATCGCGATTCAAATATTCATCCAAGCGACCTCACTAGCGGCGTTGAGATTGAAGAGATTGCTATCAATAGCATACAGCGTGATGCGGGAGTAGCCAACATTGATGGCACAAATATGACGGTGGATGTGCCCGCCCTATCGCCGGGGCAGAAGATGCAGCTTACCATCGAATTTAGCTACATGCTTAACGAGCACTCACATATCCGTACCGGGCAGGTTGATCCCGGCGCCTATTTTGTAGCGTATTTCTTTCCACGGATTACTGTTTACGACGATATCGACGGCTGGAATACGTATTCGTATACCGGAAGTGAAGAGTTTTATAATGATTTTAGTGACTTTTATGTCAACATTACGGTGCCCAAAGGTTATGCCGTCTGGGCGACGGGCACGCTCCAAAATCGGTCGGAGGTGTATGCCAGCAAATACGTGCAGCGGATCGAACAGGCGGAGAATCAAAATGAAACTGTTACAATAATTGACAGTACAGATTTGAAGCAGGGCAATATCACCGCGCAGAATCCCATCAACACATGACATTTTACAGCGGATAACGTTACGGATTTCGTTTTTGCTACCAGCAATCATTACATGTGGAAATCCAAAAGCGTAGAAGTGGATCCCAAAACTGGCCGGCGCACCCGCGTGGATGCGGTCTTCAATCCTGATCACAAGGATTATTATGATGTAATCGATTATGCCAGTGAGACAGTCCGAGCTATGAGCTACGAGTTTCCAGCTTGGCCGTATCCCTATCCCCATGAAACAGTGTTTGACGGACTGGCTCAGATGGAATACCCGATGATGGTTAACGACAATCCACTGGAAGATCACGCGGCCACCATCGAGCTGACCGACCACGAGATCATGCATACGATGTTTCCGTTTTATATGGGCACCAACGAGACGAAGTATGCCTGGATGGATGAAGGCTGGGCGACGATTGGCGAATGGCTGATTACTCCTATTATCGACTCGACGATTACCGATGATTATGGTATGGCGCCCTATAACAACTCAGCCGGCACGGAAAACGACCTGCCGATCATGACGCTGAGTACCCAGACTTCCGGGCTGGCCTACTACCTGAACTCCTATCCCAAAGCGGGTCTGGGCTATTTATACGTGAAGGGTATGCTTGGGGATAAGCTGTTTACCAAAGCGCTGCATCATTACATTGAGCAGTGGCATGGCAAACACCCGATGCCGTACGACTTTTTCTATAGTATGAACGAGGGCGCCGGACGCAACATGAACTGGTTCTGGAAGCGCTGGGTTTTTGAGGATGGCTATCCTGATTTGGCGATCGCCCAAGCTGGCAAACAAAACGACCAGTATCGCGTGGTGATCCAAGCCAAGGGATCCAAACCGGTGCCTGTACACCTGACGGTGACCTATAAGGATGGTTCCACGCAGAAGTTCCACCGAGATATCTCGGTGTGGAAAAATAGTGATTCAGAAACGATTAGTTTCAGGCCGAAGGGCACGATCGCCAAAATTAAGCTGGGCAATACCCACGATGCCGATATTGATCACAGTGACAACACGTTTACGGCAAAGTAATATTTTTTAGGTCGGCCATCTTGGCCGACTACTAAAGAATATTGTGGGTATGACGCATCGAGACGGCCAGGATGGTCGTCTTTACGGGGTTAATGAGTTGTTGCCAGCCAATGGGTGATCGTTTCTTCCAGCTCCTGCTTACCCTCCATAAACGGCACATGTCCACCATCCCACAGATGGAGTGTACCCTTGGGAAAGTCTATTCCCTTGTAGTGGTTGGGACCTACCGCATAGTCGGTACGCCCAAAATAAAGCAGCACCGGCATGTCGATATTCAGGGCCATCGGTTTATAGTTGTGATAGTACTCAGCTATGTTAAAAGCACGGCTACTGAATTCATAATTATGTGAAGAAACCTGAGACATTACAGAATCCATACGCGCATAGCTCTGCTTGTCGGCGTAGTAGGCTTTCCAGAAAACATCCTGCTCACGCATCTTAATAAAGAGCGGCATCAGTCGGTCGATGGGATATTTGCTGGTATCGAGATATTCTTTTTGTGCTTCTCCGTTGATGCTTAGCTCCTTAACAGCAAAATCGATCATTCCCTCGGCACTGTCATTTAAGTTGAGTGTGGGAGCGACCATCATCATAGCACGAACCGTAGCGGGATATCGTTGCACATGTTCCATTTGCAGGAGCCCACCGAATGAATGGCTAAAAGTTATCCACGACTTGATACCCAGTGCCTGACGGACCTCATCGAAATCCTGTGCCATCCGCCCGGGTGAATAGTCGCCGGTAGTTGCAGAGCCTGATCGTCCCGAACCCCGTTGGTCGAGATAGATCATTTTAAAATATTTTTCGAGTACATCGCCATAAAGCTGCTCCATCCAATAAGATCCTACACCAGGTCCACCGTGAATGTACAGGCACGGAATTCCTTCGCCGCGGATAGTTACGTACAGTTCAGTACTGTCGGATACCGTGATGCGAAGGGAATCTGTGGCTAGGTTTTGAGCGAGCGCATTCGAGTGGGTATTCCCGATTAAAAACAGAAAGACAACGAGCTTACGTAGTTGGCGAAATATGATATTCATGATGAATAGTTTTAATGGTTATCCCTTAATATACGCCGATTTACGAAATCAGTTACTGTTTTTTTGATCAAATAATCTTTTTATAGTAGGACAGTCCTAGATAAATAGCTCAATGAAGAAAACAATCCCCAAGCGTATTTTGCCCATTATTGTGCTGGCGGAGTTTGCCGGCACTTCACTCTGGTTTGCGGGCAATACCGTGATTCCGGATTTGGTGCAGGAGATGCAGCTCACCGAGATGGCGGTTAGCTACATCACTTCGGCCGTACAACTTGGTTTTATCAGCGGTACGTTGTTGTTTGCTTTTTTGAGCGTGGCCGATCGGATGTCGCCCAGCAAGGTTATTTCTCTGGTGTGCTGGTCCTTGGTGCCGGTGCTAATGCGCTTACCGTCTATAATGGCACCTTTCGCTGCTTATGCTCAGCCGGTTTGCTACGGGATTCTTTTTGGCAGGAATCTATCCGGTGGGAATGAAAATTGCTTCTGACTGGCACAAGGAGGGACTTGGTAAAGCGCTGGGGTATCTTGTCGGTGCACTGGTGTTAGGTACGGCCTTTCCACATCTGATTAAATTTATTTCAGCCGATCTGCCTTGGAAGGTTATCCTGTTTGCCACTTCGTGGTTCGCCACGGCTGGTGGGGTATTGCTGTATTATGCAGTGCCGGATGGACCCTATCAGGTTAAGAAAGGTAAGTTTAAGCCAGCGGCAATGGTCCGCCTGTTTAAAAACAAGAATTTTCGCTCGGCCGCTTTTGGCTACTTTGGTCATATGTGGGAGCTCTATACCTTTTGGGCATTCATTCTTATCATGATTGGCTACCACGGGCAGGTTAAGGGAGCCATCGCGTATACCTCTTTGTGGTCTTTTGCGGCGATTGCCGTTGGAGGAATCAGTTGTGCCGTGGGCGGACACTGGTCGCTGTCGGTCGGTAGTAAAAAAGTAGCATTTATTTCGCTGGTTGGATCCGGACTCTGTTGTCTGGCATTGCCATTTTTCATGGAGCTTCCGTTTGCACTTTTTATTGCTCTCTTGCTTTTATGGGGGTTGTTTGTGGTTTCGGATTCGCCGCAATTTTCGACGCTGGTGGCCCACTCCTCAGATTCCGATTACGTGGCTACCGGATTGACCATCGTCAATAGCATCGGTTTTGCCATCACCATTGTCAGTATCCAATTAACAAATTGGCTCTGGGCAGAGTGGCAGGATCCGCTGGTATTTCTGGTGATGGTAGTCGGACCAGTGTTGGGAGTGATATTCATCAGTAAATATCAGAAGCGAGTAGCTCCGGCGTAGCACCGAAGGGTTCATAACTTATTTATTATGTGATTTTTTCGGAAAACTCCCATCGGGATTTAGTCCCCACGCACGATTTGCTTCTTGGATAAGATCTCTGTAGCGGGGGTTTTCTTTAATCGATGGGTTTTCAACACCATAATACCGCAGTCTGTCAAGTACTCCAATATTTCCCCAACCTGCTCCTTCAATCTTTTGATACGTCTCCATGGCTTTATCAATCATCCCAATTCCCAAATAGGCCCATCCCAAAAATGGAGGTTCAGCATTTATGCTTTTAAGCTTGTTAAGATATATTTGTGCTCGAGTAGTGTCGCCTCTAGTTGATAAAATCTGAACAAGATATGCCTGAAGCCATTTGCCCGGTACCGTTTGTGTATCTTCAAGTTTTTCGAACTGTCTTGCTGCAAGCTGCTGTGCATCGTCCAGCCTGTCTAACCGATAGAGTACTCGAACTTCACCCATAATTGCTGCAACATTCTCCAATCCAAGTTTTTGTTGTCGACGTGCTTCTTGAAGAGCTTTAAGATGTTGGCCATTTGAATTATAGGCATCGTAGAGCCAGTGCCGAGCACGGGCATGGTTGGGGTTCAGTTCAGTTGCAAGCTTTAAATGATTCAATGCTTGTTCTGATCGGCCAATATGAAAATACAATTCTCCGAGTAAAAAGTGTGCTTGCCAGTAACTGGGTTTTAATTCAATTGCATATTGTAATTTGTTCAAGGCTGCCGGTGCATTTAAGTTTCTAAGATGCACGAAACCCATTGATGTTTGTGCTTCGGCAAGTTTGGGATTGAGCTCCAAGGCCCGTCGTGCAGCTGTTTCTTGGTCCCATGGAAGATTAGCGAATACTTTAGAATCAGCCAGAGGATATATTGCAGCCGCGTCAGCGATACCTGACCAAGCTAGGGCAAAAGTAGAATCGATTTCGATCGCTTGTTGAAAAAAATCTACAGCTTTTAGTTGGTGTTCATTATCAATATAAGTTCGTTTTGCTAGTTGTTTACGTCCTTTGACATACAGGCGATAAGCCTCGAGGTTTTGTGTTGGGGCTCCGGTAATACGTTCCTGCTCACTCAAACTTAGCTGTACCTGTAAAGCACTAGCAATTTCCCTGGCGATATCTCCCTGGACCGCAAAAATATCTTTTGCGGTCATATCCCTTTGGTAAGTTTCCGCCCAGTTGGGAGTGTCGGTGGCAGGGTCTATAAGTTTAGCATTGATCTCTACTTTGTTACTGCTTTTCTGGACATTTCCCTCTACAATCCATTTAACCCCCAAGCTGCCTGCTATAGCTGGCAAGGTGAGTTCAGTCCCCCTAAATTTTTCAACCGAAGTTCTGGATATAACTTTCAGATCTCCAACATTAGCCAAGCGGGTCAGCAAGTCGTCGTGCAGTCCCTCGGCCAGTGGTAAGGGTTCATCGCTGCCGCTTACGCTTTTCAGCGGTAACACTGCAATAGAGCGATTGGTAATGTCTTGGGATATGACAGATTTGGTATTTGTAGGCGATTCCATTTTTAGATACCACCAGCCACCTAGTAGTATGATGGTTATTATTCCGGTAGCAAACCAAAAACTTCGTTCGTTAATTTGTTTATGCTCCTCACCTTTAGAGGTTGGCCGGACTCCTTCTGGGGTTATCTCGAATGCCCATGCTATTACCAACGCTAGTGGAAGCCCAAGGATAGCAACGGCAACAACTAGCCAGTAGAACCACTCGGGAAGCACCATTGCAGGAATAAGTAGTTGAGCAATTTGAACCACAACGAAAGCGGTAATGGCGTAAATGGCACCTACTTTATAAATATTTCGCCTTTTCAATTCATCAAAGAAAGATTTGAACTTGCCCATAAGCACTAATTCCCATTTGAGGTTTCAGTTTTGTGCTCTTCCGGGAAACTACCATCAGGCTTTAGCCCCCATGCCCGATTCGCTTCTTGTATTAGCTCTCGGTAGCGGGGATCACTCTTCAAAGGTGTGGAATTATAGACATGACCATAACGAAGGTCAGCACTTGGTCCAATTCGTCTCCAATGGGAGGAAGGAACTTTTTGAAAATTTTCTATGGCCTTGTCAATTTTGTCTAAAGACGCATAACCAATAGCTAGGGGTACGGCAGAAGCGTTACTTTTGGCTTTAAGTTGATGCAAGTATTTTTTCGCCTCGGCAGTATCACCTTTCGCGGCCAGTATACTGACCAAGTACGATCGGATATAATCATCAAATCGTGAGCCGGCAACAAAGGTTAAAAAGTGAGCCCCGGAATCCGCACTTTCCAACTGCTGCCGGCCAAGTTGGAGGGCTTGCTCATACTTACCGAGTACATACAAAGCTCTGATTTCACCGCCAATGGCCATCATCTTTTCAAGGCCGAGGCTTTTTTGCTGACGAGCTATTTCCAGGCTTTCTTCGGCTTGTCCGGTAATCAGATAGGCATCGTAAAGAAAATGGCGGGCCCTGCGATGTTGGGGGTTGAGTTCCTCCACAATTTTAAGATGGGTTAAAGCCTTTTCGGGTCGACCCGTTTTCAAATAGAATTCTCCAAGACGGTTATGGGCTTCCCAATAACTTGGCTTAAGAGTAGTGGCTTTTTTAAGTTCTTTTACCGCTGCTGAGCCGTTTCCTTCTTCCAGATATACTATACCCATCGACGTATGTGCTTCTGCCAAGTTAGGAGCAAGCTTCAGTGCTCGTTGAGCAGCTTCGCGTTGAGTTACATCTGGCAAGTTCAACGAATCAAGACTAAAGTTCTCAAAAAGTCCGGCGCCAATTGCATCAGCTAGACCGGTCCAAGCCAATGCAAAGGTCGAATCTCTCCTGAGTGACTTTTTGTAATATGAAATAGCGGTTAATTGTTCTTCCCGATTTGAGGCCTGGTGAAAGAGCTGTCTGCCCTTCACATAAAGTTGATAAGCCTCGAGGTTTTGGGTCGGTGCTCCAGTAATTCGCTTCTGTTCCCCCAAACTAAGCTGAACCTGTAAAGCACTGGCAATTTCTCGAGCTATCGCCCCCTGAATAGCAAAAACATCTTCCGCATTGAGGTCGCGTTGATATGTTCCGGTCCAGTTGGGGGTATCGGTGGAAGGGTCTATAAGTTTGGCATTGATTTCTACTTTGTTTCTGTCTTTTTGGACATTTCCCTCTACAATCCATTTAACGCCCAGGCTGTCTGCTATGGCAGGTAAGGTAAGTTCAGTTCCCCTGAACTTTTCAACTGATGTGCGAGAAATTATTTTCAGGTCTCCAACATTAGCTAGGCGGGTCAGCAGGTCGTCATGTAGTCCCTCGGCCAGTGGTAAAGGGTCATCGCTGCCGCTTACGCTTTTGAGCGGCAATACTGCAATAGAGCGGTCGGTAATGTTTTGAGATATGGCAGACTTAGTATTTGTAGATGTTTCCATCGTTAAATACCACCAGCCGCCAAACAGAAGCGCAACCATTACCGAAATACCGATCCAAAAATACAGCTCGCTGGAGGTATTTATGTCGCCTGTTTCATTTTCAGTAGGCTTGGTCTTTCGGACGCCTTCGGGTGTCACTTCAAATGCCCAGGTTAATACCATCGCGATAGGGAACCCCAATAGGATCAGCGTGATGATCATCTTCATCACCCACGGCGGTGCTCCAAAAGTATTGGCCGCTATAGAGGCAATCTGAACAATTACCCAGCCGGTAATGCCATAAACCACCGCTACTCGGTATATGTTGCGGCGCTTGAGCTCTTTGAAGAAGGATTTTAACTTCTTCATGATTGGATATTTAGGTTGACTCTACTGTTTTAGAGGCAACATATAATATTTCAGATTGCAGCTTTTAACCGGTTTCATGCACCGCTTTGGCCGCTCTTGCTCCCGACCGCAGGGCGCCTTCCATCGTGCTGCGGAGTATTGTTGTATGTTCACCGGCAAAGTGGATATTTCTATGAGGTTGTTTCAGTGGTTTGAGGTAGCTGGTCACATCACCCGGGGCTGCCCAGCTCGTGCCGCCCAGAGCATACGGATCAGTACTCCATGATTTAACGTATTCCTTGCCCTGCTGGTAAAAGTTGTTGATTCCGGGATGTACTTTTTGCAATCCCTGTAGCGTTTGATCAATTATATTTTGTTTAGGAAGTTGTCCCAACTCTACAGCAGAAGGCCCTACGACATAGCTTTCCAGAATAGCCGGTTTCTGTGGTCCGCCACCTGGATAGGCATTGATCTGTCCAACCGGTAAATCGGTGTAGGCCGTGCCGGATACGCCTTCGTCCTGCCAATAAGGTCTTTTAACCTGCATATAAGTTCGGTTCATGTGCAGGTAGTTCAGTTCCTCAATAGCTTTTTGCTTTTCTGCGGGCAGTTCCGGTGTAAATTCAATATTAGCAAGTACAGGGGCAGGAAATGTACAGACTGCACGATCCGCTTTGAAGGTAACGGGATTGCTGTTTTCTATTGCTGTAACCTCGATGCCCTGGTCTGTGTCGGTTACTTTAGTAACTTCAATTCCATACTTGACGGTATTGCCAAGTGAGTTAGCCATTTCTTTGGGAAGCTGATCGTTGCCACCGGCCAGGATAAAAGGAGCTGCGCCCATAAAAAGGCCAAAGTCAGATACTGCCATCGAAAGTGCAGACGTCTGATTTGGTACAGATCCAAACCACTGAGTGGCTTGAACCAGTTTTACAGCTCCCTTACTGGCACCTTGTGAACGCATGTACTCAGCAAGGGATTGGTTGTCCAGCTTTAGCAAGGGAGCTTCATCCCAGGAATTTGGATTCGAGATCTCTGGGGGCAGCGTATCAATAATATATTTTTTAATAATACCCATCGGGCCCAGTTGTTGCTCTTCAGAAGTTAAATCGTACGGCCATGTAATGCTATTTTCTCCCGAGCCAGTAAGGCGTTTCCCGTTCAGATGATAAACCGGATTCTCGGGTAAACTCCAGGGGATTTTCTTGAGCCCAAATTTGTCAATAAATCTTTTCGCATGTGTGTAGGTATTTGAGAAAGCCATTCCGCCTTCTTCGGCATAGAGGTTCCCTGCGAATGGTTCTCGGACTGTAGAAACGCGTCCGCCAGGTCGACTACGGGCTTCCAAGACTGTTACATCATGACCGGCATCATTCAGTTCCCATGCAGCTGCAAGCCCGGAAAGACCGGCGCCCAATACCAATACTTTTTTGGGACTGGTCGTCTCTCCGGATATGAAATTACTTGCGGATAACGAGCTCGGTAAAACCAGCCCCGTACCGACAGCTCCCATCCCCATGGTTAGTTGTTGCAAAAATTGCTTTCTGGATATACTCCTTTTTCCATTTCCCATCGTTACTCTCTCTTTGTTTTTAACTCCTATTTATTGGATCTCACTGAAACCTCCCTATAATAGACTCTCAGCTCTTTTTGAAAGCCTATTATCAGTAACATTTGAATTTTATTGTTTTTGGAGGCCAAAATAAAATATTCCTGAAACTCCCGGGACAGGTTTTCGTGTATTATGAGTAATTAATGGATAAAGGATATAGTTTATGGAAATTATTCTTCTAATTGTTGGCTCGCTTTTAGTGATTGCCGGATTTTTGGGCTCATTTCTTCCGGTGATACCGGGTCCGCCGTTGAGCTATATGGGTTTGTTGACACTTCAACTAACCGCCGCCCACCCGTTTAGCCTGCAGTTTTTCGTCATTTGGGCCGTGGTCGTGGCTGTTTTGATGGTCCTTGATAACGTCATTCCTGCCTACGGCACTAAAAGATTTGGGGGATCGGCCTACGGCATTTGGGGATGTATGATTGGAATGTTTGTGGGACTCTTCTTTTCGCCCATTGGCTTAGTTGTTGGGCCCATTGCCGGCGCTTTTGTGGGTGAGCTTATCGGCGGTAAAAAATCTGATCAGGCATTTCGCTCGGCATGGGGTTCCTTTTGGGGATTTTTGACGAGCTTGGTGCTCAAAGTGATAGCCAGTGGAATGATGGGATATTATTTCTTCATAAATATGTAATTCTCCGGTATCACTCAGCCTCATTCACTTCAATCCAGTAGCCATCCGGATCCTGGAAATAAACTTGCCGAACTCCGTCAGCCCTGACCGTTATTTCATGAGGATTTCCCTTGGAGTCGTGCGGCGTGATATCTTGTGCCCTGAGGTGTTCGGTAAAGTTTTCAAATTCAGACATTTTGAGCGCCAGATGCACCCCAATGTTTTTCTTGATTGCATCTGTTTTTCCTTCCACAACATGAAGTTCAGTGCCGTTGCCAAGCGAGAACCATCGGATATATTCCTTTTCGGTGCGATTTGTAATGAGGCGTAGGCCGAGCACATCACCATAAAAGGAGGTGCTGGTTTTCAGGTCTGCTACTTTTATCGTATAGTGATCAAAAGCTAAATCAAACATAATATGAAGGGCTGATTCAATGCTGTTAAGGGAACATGATAGTTTTATAATTCAGATACTCCTTTAAGATATATTCTTAAGAATATACGCTGCACAAACGTAATGTCTCTGCGGTTAGTCAGGTTTTCTGAAAATTACCACCCGATTGCCGTGAAATTGCAGCGAGGCATCCCAGTGGTCAGCCAGCCAGCGGAAGGTTTCTTTGGTATAAAACGTGACGTGCGTTATATCGCGTCGGTAGTGCCAGTTGGCAAACCGTTCTTCGTTATTCATGGCCAACTTCGTCATGATGCCAAGATATCCGCCCGGTTGAAGGCAGTTCCACAGGCGTTCGAATTCTTTCCCGGGCTCAAAAAGATGCTCGACCACTTCAGTAGCGGTGATAAAATCATAGCTATCTTGGAATACGGATTCGTCATCAGCGTAAAAGGAGTCGTAAATTTGCATTTCGTGTCCTTGTTGCTCAAGCATGATATTTAACGTGGGGCCCGGCCCGCTGCCAAAGTCAAGTCCCTTGCTTTGCGGTTTCAGCTTGTCCTCAAGGGGTTCAAAAAACTGATTCAAGAAATTACGATATCCTTCATCTTCGGGATCATTTTCATGTGTTTCGTACCGGGCAAGTTCATCCTCAGTTGAGGGACGGTCTTTGGGCGGGGCAAAGATCAGATTGCAGTTTTGGCACTGGTAATAATCGCTGGCGTAAGTGTCGGAAGTATCTTCGAAGAAATGGTCAATGTCAGTACTATTGCACAGAATGCACGAGTCAAGCTTCATAAATTAATAGGACGTTAAAATTACGATAGTTAAAAGATATAAAATTAGTGGCAAAACCCGCCCAGTAGTTCAAAATTTGTGGTTATCGGTTTGTGAGTGTGGAAGCATATCAGGATATTCAGATTGTGTAATAAAACAGCGTTTCACTAACTCAATACTAAAAATAGTTCACTCCCGAGATGAAAAAGATTATCTCCCTTCTTTCCCTATTGATATTCTGTGCTGGACTGAATGTGCAAGCTCAATCACAGGAATCGAACTACAATCCCCATAAAGCATTTGATCCGCTCTTCACTGCCGATGGTGGAAACATGTTCCGTAGTGCAGATGGTACCCCGGGCCCAAAATACTGGCAGAATTCGGCTGATTACGATATCAAGGCAAAGCTGGATACGGCAGCCAACGTGCTGAGCGGAGATGTTACGATTACGTACACTAATAACAGTCCCAATAAGCTGAATCAACTGTGGCTTGAGCTGGTGCAAAATGCTCGGAAGAATAATTCCAAAGCAGCCAAGGTACGGGGCAACCTTTCGGAAAAAACAGCTAGTAAAGGGTTTGATCTGCGAAATGTTCGTATCAAGAAGGGGGATAAGTGGCATCAGGCCGACTATAAGGTTGTAGACACGCGGATGCAGATTCGGCTCGATAAACCGCTCGATGCCAACGGATCCAAAATAAAAGTCGATATTTCCTATAATTTTCCACTTCCCGAGTATGGCCGCGGCGGCTATATGGATTCTAAAAACGGTGCTATTTACGAGGTCTCGTATTGGTATCCCCGAATGCATGTGTATGATGATCTGCGCGGATGGAATACGCGTCCATTTTTGGGGTCTGGCGAATTTTATCTCGATTACGGGACCATTGATTACGAAGTGACCCTGCCCGAAGGTATGTTGATGGCGGGTTCTGGCACCTTGATGAATCCTGATGAAGTGTTGACCGATGAGCAACAAGAGCGGCTGCAAAAAGCACGTCAGTCTGAGGAGACGGTAATGATTCGCCCCGAGGATGAACTCGATGAGCCTGCAACGGCACAAAGTGATGACGGCATGCTCACCTGGCACTACCGCATGGAGAAAACACGCGATGTTGCGTGGGCAGCTTCCAAGGCATTTTTGTGGGATGCCGCTACCGCCAAATTTGAGAGTGGAAATGAATCACTGGCGATGTCTTACTATCCCGTAGAAAGTATTGGCGAAGACGGCTGGGGACGAGCAACCCATTTTCTCAAGCGTTCGATTGAGATTTTTTCTAAACAGTGGTTTGAGTATCCGTATGATACCGCGATTAATGTTGGTGGTCCCACCGGCGGGATGGAGTATCCGGGCATCACCTTCGACAGCTACAGAGCAAAAGGATATACGCTGTTTTTATTGGTTGCCCACGAAATTGGCCACAACTGGTATCCCATGGTGGTAGGTAGCAATGAGAGCCGCAGTCCGTGGATGGATGAAGGATTCAATACGTTCATTGATATTTATGCCCACGAGATATTTAATGATGGGGAATTTGCGCCCAAAAGAGATGGCGAATATGCGCCCGACGGCGGCAATCCGGCCAAAGAAATTGTCCCATTCATTACGCAGGACGAAGCGCGTCCCATTGTAAGCAAGGCGGATGCCTTGAAGAGCGACTACTACCATCCGCTGGAATATTTCAAACCGGCCTTTGGCTTGAAACTGCTTCGCGATGTTGTTCTTGGACCTGAGCAGTTTGACTATGCTTTCAAGCAGTATGCCAAGCATTGGGCCTTCAAGCATCCCGGTGCCAAGGATTTCTTCCGGGCCATGGACAACTATTCGGGCGAAGATCTGAGCTGGTTCTGGAGAGGCTGGTTTATTCACAACTGGAAGCTGGATCAGGCGGTGACCGATGTTACCTATCCGGATGAAAATCCCGAAAAAGGGGCAAAAATAACGATTAAAAATATGGAGCAGATGCCGATGCCGGTGCTGGTGACGATAACCACGGCGGACGGCAATACCCAGCAACACAAACTGCCTGTTGAGGTTTGGATGAAGGATGAAACCTTCACTTTTACAGCGCCTATTTCGCAAAGAGTGACGAAGGTAGAACTGGATGCCGACCAAAAGCTGCCAGATGTGAATCGAGATAATAACACTTGGAGTGCTAACCAGAAATAATGCTGCCACAAGTTTCAACCGTGCGCCAGCTGTAGCGTGTCGGACAAGCAATTAAATTAATTGAGTACATAACCCTCAGGGTATTTGAGACCCTGAGGGTTATATATTTGAAATCCAAGTTGGGATGAGCCAATAGTCCTCGTATTTTTATCAAAATTCATGACAAGAAAAGTGTAGATCAGTGAAAGTTACTATTTCTAATTTATACGAGGATCTTTCTACCCGAATTCAGGGACTCAAAGAGGATAAATCATCAGTTTTGCAATCTCGGTCGGTTGTTGAGGATGCACTTGATCGCGACGAACCAATGTATGGTATCAACACCGGCTTTGGGGCTTTAGCCAATAAGCGGGTGGATGGCAAGCAACTTAAGCAGTTGCAGCGCAATTTGGTGCTTTCGCATTCGGTGGGAGTAGGCGACTTGATTCCCAAAGACATTTCGCGGCTGATGCTTCAGCTGAAGATACACGCCCTTGGATTGGGCAATTCGGGGATCTCCGAGGAAACATTCGACCGCTTGATTTACTTTTCTGAACACGATCTAATCCCGGCCATGCCGGAAAAAGGAAGTGTGGGGGCCTCGGGCGATCTGGCTCCGCTGGCCCACATGTCGCTGCCACTGTTGGGATACGGACTATTCTGGAATGAGGACGGCACTGATACCATCGCCGCCGAAAAAGTGTTGAACGAGCATGATCTGGACTCTATCGATCTGCAGCCCAAAGATGGCTTGTCACTGATTAACGGTACACAACTGATGGGCGCCTACGGCGCGTACGTACTGGAAAAGTCGCTCAGCCTGATGAAGGCGGCCGACCTGATTGCTGCGATGAGCTTGGAGGCACTGCAGGGCAGCATAAAACCATTTGACGAACGGATTCACGAAATTCGTCCGCATAACGGGCAGCAGGAAGTATCAAAGAATGTCCGCGAGCTATTGGTGGACAGCGAGATCCTGGAATCACATCGGAATTGCGGTAAGGTACAGGACCCCTACTGTCTGCGGTGTGTCCCGCAGGTGCACGGGGCCAGCCGCGATGGTTTGGACTATAGCGCGCAAACCATTGAAACTGAGCTCAATTCTGTGACCGACAATCCGCTGGTTTTTGAAAACGGCGATATTATCAGCGGAGGGAATTTTCATGGTCAGCCGCTGGCCTTGGCACTGGATCATGCAAAGATTGCTTTGGCCGAGTTTGCGAGTATATCTGAACGCAGGACGTATCTGTTGCTCGAAGGTCATGATGGTTTGCCCGAATTGCTGATGGAGGAGACCGGGATCAATTCCGGATTTATGATTCCACAATACACTTCCGCGTCGCTGGTCTCCGAGAACAAGGTGCTTTGCCACCCTTCTTCCGTTGATTCCATTCCCACCAGTCTGGGACAAGAAGATCATGTGAGCATGGGAAGCATTAGCGCGCTAAAATTGCTGGAGGTTTTTCAAAACGTAGAGCAAGTGTTGGGTATTGAGCTCTTTACCGCGGCACAGGCGCTGGATTTTCGCAAACCTCTGCGTCCGGGCAAAGGCGTTGAAATTGCGCACGAATTTGTCCGCGATGCCATTCCGCATGCTACGACCGATCATTATTTTAAAGATGACATCAATAAGGCCGTGGAGTTGCTGCAAGATAATAGCATGGTGCAAAAAGTGGAAAAAGAACTCAATTCTTTATGTTGATCTAACAATATTTAGGATTTTACGACCTGCATACCTTTAAAATCGGGAGCTAAGTTTTCGGGTCGGGGAAATGTAATAACATAGGAATCGTCGTGAGTTTCGTTCATGATACCCTGAATATTGCTAGCATCATCGAAGTTATTGAACACCCCAATCATGACTTCATAAAACTTCTTACGGTGAAGGATAACAATATTGTTAGGTGGATTTGGCAGGGACTCGGACAACGATTCAATTGCTTGCTGTCTTACATTCTGAGCAATATCCAGGTAGTAAGTGGCAAAAATTTGGACATAGTGTCCATTAGATAATGATTGGGCCATTCCAGTTTCTGGGTCTACTGAAACTTCAGCAAGCTGGCCTTTTAAATTTGAAAAAGCTGTTTCGAGCTCAGTAACACGATTAGTGAGACTATGCAATCCTGTTTTAAGCGTGTTAATTTCCGTTGAATTGTTAGCTATTACTGTTTCAAACTCTTTTTCTTTTTCGGCATTTTGCTTTTCCATCTTGTCCATCCGTATTTTCAAGTTGTCTGCCAGGTTGGATTGCCCCATCAGCCGATCATAATCTGAAGGACTCAGTTCTATAGGAACCGGGCGCCAAGAGGGATGCTTAGCATTTTTGCGACCAAAGTTGATTCGAATGCCTCCTGTAAGCGAATTTATAAGATCTGATCCCCAGCCCTCTCTTTCGTTGTCTACACTATTGACCCCCAAGTGATATTCGTATTGGGTAAAAAGATCAAAAGTATTGGATAGTTTGTAGGCGATACCGACACCGGCATTGTAGCTGGTTGCATCATCGCTGAACTCAGCTTGTGGGCCGTCGTAATGGAACATATCGTAACCAACACCAAGGGTGAGGAAAGGATTTACACGATCTGATATCCGATTAACGAAGAAAAGTTGATTCAGGTTGATAATATTTTTCAGGCTAATCAGGTTCATATTAGTCCGGAAAGATATCTCTGTTCCCTCTATTTGGGTACGTTGATAACCCAGCTCCAAGGACCAAGCCGGTGTTAGCGCATATTGCAATCCGGCCCCAAAACTGAATGTGTTTTTGGTATCTACACTAAAATGACTGGACATAAAATTTCCACTCTCGCTGAAATCACCGAAACTTGTTCCACCATTAATTGTAAGGCTTAAACGCCGTTGGTCTTGGTTTGTGTTGCTTTGCGAAAAGGCAAAAGTGGTACTAAACAGAAATATAAAAAAACATATAAGTTTCTTTTGATGTATTGACGTGAACATAATCTTGACCCTCTTTTTTTAACCGTATTGTGTTAAGTACATAGTGTAAATATCTCTTTTATTTTGTTGGCTGCTGTTTAAAATTTACTCAGTTTTCTATTGCCCAAGTCATTGTTAAACGTCTTATTTATTTATCTCAATGCAATTAGGTTGATATATAAAACCTTTTCGAGTTATTTCGTAAGTTTTTAGCGACCAACTATATCTAAAATAGATGCAATAATAATGCCATTACTAAAAAACATCGGCTATCTAGCCACCTGTAAAGACGAAGGTGAACAGGGTGATATTTATCCCATAAAAAATGCTGCAGTGGTCTGGGAGGACAGCACCATTCAGTGGGTAGGATCGCAATCGGATCTGCCGAAGAAATATACTGGCCATCAAACCCATGATGCTGAAGGAAAAATGGTGATTCCGGGATTGGTAGATTGCCACACCCACCTGGGGTTTGGTGGATGGCGACCCGAAGAGTTTGCCATGCGGGTCCGCGGTGAAAGCTATCTCGATATTGCAAAATCGGGCGGAGGCATTTTATCCACGGTGAAGGCGACGCGCCAAGCTACAGAAGATGAGCTTTATGAAAAAGCATGTGGCTTTCTACAGGAGATGGCCAAGCTTGGTATCACAACGGTTGAGTGCAAGAGTGGCTACGGCTTGTCAGTCGAGCACGAGTTAAAGACCCTGCGCGTTTATCGCCGGTTGGCTCAAGATCAGCCGATGCATATTGTGCCGACCTTTTTGGGTGCACATACCATTCCGCCTGAATACAAAGACGATCGCGAAGGGTATATCGATCTGGTTATTGAAGAGATGATTCCAGCCGTGGCTGAGAAGGAGCTGGCCGAGTTTTGTGACATCTTTACCGAAGAGTCAGCTTTTACGATTGACGAGTCACGCCGTATTCTAGTGGCAGCTAAGGCTGCGGGTCTAACGCCCAAGCTGCACGCCGATCAGCTTACTTCGTGTGGTGGTGCAGAGCTAGCGGCGGAAGTTGAAGCAGCCAGTGCTGATCACCTGGAGAAGATATCGGATACCGGTATTAAGCAGATGGCCAAGGCTGGAGTCGTGGGTGTGACCTTGCCGCTGGCCTCTCTGTATACGCAGGAAGAGCCGTTGAACTGCCGGAAGCTAGTTGAAGGAGGTGTGGAAGTAGCGGTGGCTACCGATTTTAATCCTGGCTCGGCACCAACATTTGATCTTCCATTAGCCATAATGCTCACTTGTAATCAGGGTCGATTAAGTCCCGTTGAAGTGCTAAAAGGAGCGACGATCTATGCGGCCAAAGCCATTCGGCGCGATCACCGAATCGGATCAATAGAAAAAGGAAAATCAGCAGACTTTGCTATTATCGATGCGCCTAATCCCGATTTCTGGATGTATCATTATAAGGGAGCAAATTGTGTAGGATCCTTTATAAACGGAGAAAGGATTTTTTAGTTCAATAACCCTGAAAGGGTTGCGCAACCCTTTCAGGGTTTAAGCAAATATTTTTATGAGAGAGCAACTAAAAGAGGGTAATTACTATCATATCTACAATCGCGGAAATAATTCTGAGAATATTTTCTACGAAAAAGCTAACTATCAATTCTTTCTAAAGAAATACGGCAAGTACTGCTATTCGGTATTAGATACCTATGCTTACTGTTTACTGAAAATCATTTTCACCTGCTTGTACGCGTGCGAACCGAAAAAGAAATAGGTGAAATAGCAAGAAAACAAGATGAAGGGAATAGTATCGCAAAGACAACAAAAGAATGGTTCCTGGGGTTAGCTTCGCAACAATTAGGGCATTTATTTAATAGTTATACTCAAGCGTTCAATAAACGATATGGCCGAACAGGATCCCTTTTTGAAAAATCGTTTAAGCGGAAAAAGATTGATTACCAAAAATATTTTTGCAACTTGGTATCCTATATTCACCGTAACTCTGAACTTCATGGATCTGTAAAGGATTTTAAAAAGTATCCTTATTCATCATATCCTTTATATTTTTCTGATGGTGCAACGAGGCTGAATCGTGAAGAGACGTTAGATCGGTTTGGTGGTATTCAAAATTTCAGAGTTGTTCATGATGAGGGGATGAAAGTCCCGAAGGAAATAATTTTTAAATAATTAAGTATAAGCCCTGAAAGGGTTGGAGATTGAACTAATCATGTCCAAAGACTTCAAAGCGGAGAAAAAAGAAGGGACGGTTCTGTTTTGTGACATCCGCAACTTTACCAATTTGTTTGAGGCCGAGGATCCGATGGAAGCAGTTAAGTTTGCCAATTCGGTGTTGGCTGAGTTGGGGCAGGTAGTGGAAGAATTGGGCGGTACCGTCGATCGTTTTACGGGCGATGGTTTTTTGGCTCATTTTGGGATCAAAAACGAATCGTCGCATCATGTGCTAGATGCGTGCAACGCTGCTATTAATATGCGCGATGTGCTAAAGCAGATTAACAACCAGCGCTATTATAAGGTGCAGAGTGTGGTGTCGACAGGAACCAGTATCCACACCGGTACGGTTGCCTATGGAGAGATCAAAACGGCACACATAAATCAGCGTACTGTGCTGGGCGATGTGGTGAATACGGCTGCGCGTATCGAGTCATTGACTAAATATTTTTCGGTCGATATTTTACTATCTGAACAGAGTTACCAGCATGTTAAAGAAGAATTTCAACTTCAGGAGATGCCCCTCAAAGAATTGCAGGGCAAGCAAAGAGAAGTTACGACCTATTGGTTACTTCCAATGAATTAACAGCAAAACTTGGAAAATATCAGCAATATGAAGATCACTGTTGAAGATGGTAATCAAATTAGCCAAGAGGCATTAGAGGAACTTGAGAAACACGCGGATATGATCGAGTGCGAATGCCCCTCGAAACTGATGGAAATCCTGGATCAGATCCGTGATTTTACGGAATACACTGAGCAGTGTATTGAAAAGTATCCCGAGGACAAAGCCACGCATAAATGGCTGAAATCGTCATCGATGAATCTCGACCAACTCATTTCTACCACGCTGATTCAACTGGCCCGCTACGAAGGTTTTATCAACGAAAATAACGAGATCGTAGACCGCGACAAGGTTTCTTAATTTCGGTCGTCACTTTTTAACCGGAGCAGGATGGGGCGCCGTCACCCGCTTTTTCTTCGTATTGATTCTTGAAGTTTTCCAGTGAACTTGAAATACGTCCCGGGTTTTCGCCTCGCTTTTCAGCCTTTGTTTTGAGCTGCTTCATATTCTGGATGATATTGCACGCCTTATCGAAGTTGTCCACCTCTAAATAAGCCTCAAAAAGCCAGCGGTAGGAGTGGTAGTCGCGATCCTTAAGCGGTCGGTTGGTCTTTTGCTGCCAAGCTACCGAGGCATCCCAGGCGCGGATGTTCGATTCTATTACTTTATCCCACATCTCAAGCTGTTTAAAAATGTGGCTCGGCATGTGTATAGCATGCGATGAGGAGTAAGCGACTTCAGAGTAATCGCGTGCAGGACGCAGCCCCATTTCGGCAAACTTATCGTTGTCGTAGGCATGGATCAGGTAGTGCATGCCGCCGGGGTGTTTTGGATTGCGCTTGTAAAGTTGCTCGAGCTTAGCCACAATCGGCACAATATCCCGCGCATCGGGATTGCTGTAGTTGTAATCAGGCTTACTCAATGCTGAAAGCGCCCAAAAGGCCAGTGTCTCATCACTGGGATGTTGCTCGTAAAGCTCTTTCATGGCTTGTGAATACTTATCGCGGCGCTCATCCATATCCAAGTTATCATTATAAAGAGTCCGCACGGCAGCCACATATTTTTTTTCTCGCTCCGACCACTTTACAGATCCGTTTTCTACTTGTTGATCCAACTGCTGCAACACCTTAGCGCCGGATTGCTGATCGTGCTGCTCCCACAGTGGATGGTCGTAAGTCATTGCTTCACCCCAGTAGGCCATCGCAAATTTCGGGTTTAGCTGCTGTGCTTTTTGGAAATGGTCGCGGGCTTCGGGATACCAAAAGCTGTGCAGGGCCAGAACACCGGTCAAAAATTCCTTTTGAGCTTCGCCGCTGATCGAAGTCGGAAAGTTAATAGAGCCAAGCGAAAGTTTATCAGGTGCGGCATTTTTTTGGGCGGATAAATTTTGTATTCCTAAAAATAAAAAGCTGACAAAGGCAGTTATAAGCAGACAATATTTTCGTGTATGCATAGCGTAAACTCAGAATTATGGTGTACAACGCGTTGAAAATTTCACAACCATAACTTTTGTAGAAAGAACAATGAAAACAACACTAATTTTGAAAATTTTGGGGATTGGACTTCATCTTATCGGGATGACCTAGGCCACCGTGGCTCAACAACGCGGAGATAATGAGATGAAGAAGGAGTACATAGTACGAATGTATGACCGCTGGCCGTTTTCACGGTCCCCGCTTTCAACGAGTGAAATAAACTACAGGCAAGATACGCTTTGGATCATTCAGAAGGTGTAATATTTGTCATTTTACGATGGGATTATATTGGACCGTCAGCTTTAATAGCGTCTGATTTGCCCCCGCAGATCAATAATGTTATGATTAGCCTATTCAATAAGTTAGTTACCGTCAATTAATTCATAACAAGTGTCTGACCTTAAAACTCCCTCCGTCCCCGTCCCTGAACCCAACGAACAGGATCCTCGCTTGGGTCATTGGCTGCAGCGAGATGCAACTGAACTAAATTCGATTGATGCAGTGCTGATCGGCTTCCCCTCGGATGTTGGTGTCCGTCGCAATGGCGGTCGCCCGGGAGCTTCCGAAGGTCCCCAAGAGATTCGCAGGCAGCTTTACAAGATGACGGCCAGCGCTGAGTATTATGAGCCTTTTGTAGATTTGCTTGAATGCTGTACCGATGTTGGGGATGTTAGGATCACCGGGAATTTGTCCGCTGACCAGCAAAATTTAGGGAATGTAGTGGCAGGTTATCTAGAGCAGGGGGTCGTACCTATCATCTTGGGTGGGGGACATGAAACGGCTTTCGGCCATTTCTCGGGATATGTTGAGAGCGACCAGCTAACGTCTATCTTTAATCTGGATGCGCATACTGATGTACGTTGGCTCAAGGAGGGAAAACCTCATTCCGGATCCTCATTTCGGCAGGCTCTGGAACACGAAAGCGGGTGTGCCGAAACGTATCTCGCAGCGGGATTACAGCCCCATTCGGTAGCCAAGGCGCATCTGGAGTTTATCAGCAACCACGGCGGCCATTACAAATTTCGCGACGAGACCAACATTACTTCCATCTCCGGGTTATTTCATCAGCATGAAAGCAACCGGCTGATGGTGACGTTCGACATGGATGCCGTGGACCAATCGCAGGCGCCCGGCGTGAGTGCTCCATGTACCAACGGGTTGCCTGCTGATTTATGGCTGACGGCCGCCTATCTTGCGGGGCGTAATGAAGACGTTAGTTCTTTTGATGTTTCAGAGCTCAATCCCCTGCACGACCGCGATGGGCAGACGGCCAAGCTTGCGGCCCTCACCGTCTGGCATTTTATGTTGGGATTAAGTCAGCGGGAGTGACCCTCTTTTGTTTTCTCCCTTTAGGAAGGGAGAAAGACTCCCAATTGATTAACGAGTTCCTTTCCCTAATTGTTGAAAAATGGTCATAGCAAATCGAATGATATGGAGTCCAACTCAAAGTTGGCCTCCATCTGAAAGGTTCCCCTCATCTGGGTTCTGGTTTTGAAGCCTGATGAATGGAGCAAGCTCTATAATTCATCAGATGACAAACCCAGTCATCCGATGAAGAATATCTGTGAGAATGTGAGTTAAAGCTACGGCCGAATCTTAATATCGATTTTCTCCGTGGGCTCTTGCTCTTTGTTGCGGATTGCCAGCTGCTGAATCACATTGTTGGATAGCTCCACAAACTTTTGAGCCGATACCGTCTCTAGATCGCCCAGCACAATAGGCTTGCCCTCATCGCTGCTTTCGCGCACTTTTTGCTCCAGCGGAATTTCGCCGAGGAAGTTCGTGCCCATGCGTTCGGCCAGGTTGCGTACTCCGTGCTTGCCAAAGATATAGTATTTCTTGTCGGGCATATCCTCGGGAATAAAGTAGGCCATATTTTCGACCATGCCCAGCACCGGCACATTTACTTTCTTGAACATCGCTACGCCTTTGCGGGCATCATCGAGCGCTACGTTTTGCGGCGTAGAAACAATCACGGCGCCGGTCAGCGGTACGGTCTGCACCAGCGTGAGCTGGATGTCGCCGGTTCCGGGAGGCAGGTCGAGCACCATGTAGTCGAGTTCGCCCCATTCCACTTCATTCATAAACTGCTTGACGGCGCTGGTCACCATTGGTCCCCGCCAGATCATCGCCTGATCGGGATCCACAAGCATACCCATTGATAGAAAGCGCACGCCATGTTTCTCTTTGGGAATCAGCTTCTTTTTGGTGGTGATGTTAGGTCGCCCGTGGGCATCCATCATCGTGGGAATGCTCGGTCCGTAAATGTCGGTGTCCAGTAGTCCCACCTTGGCGCCGGTGCGTGCCAGACCACAGGCCAGGTTGACGGCAACTGTAGATTTTCCAACTCCTCCTTTACCAGAGGCAACAGCAATAATGTTTTTAACGCCGGACAGTACTTCTTCGTCCTCATCATCTTCCTGTTCTCGCTTGTCGCGGTGCCCTTGCCCCGGGAAGGCCGGTTCGCCATCTTCGCCCTGGTCACGGAATTTGGAGATGTTTACCGCCGTATTGATATCCAGCACGGCATCCTTATCCACAAACTTGCGAATGGCCTCTTCACATTCCTCCTTGAGCTGGGCTTCGAGCTTGGTGTCTTTCTCCGGCAGATCAATAGTAAAAGTGATAAACTGATCCTGCACAATCAGGTCTTCAATCATATCCAGCGATACCACATCCTTTTCCATCTGGGGATGCATCACATGGGTTAGTGCCGTACGGACTTGTTGCTTATTAATGGCCATTGTAAAAGGTAATCTTCGGTTGGAAGCTCAATTTTTCAGTCTTGAAAGATAAGGATTTCAGACCACATGCTAAACGCAGATTGTTGGAAAAGAATTCACAGGCTAGAACCTCAATGTGACTGATAATGTCTGTGACATTGGGTCTTAACTGCTAAATTAGTGTTCTAATATTATTCTCCATTCTAAAACGAAATCCGTATTTTAGGCCACTCTTTCAGGATGCAAGTTACAGGGTTAGAGATACAAGTTTCCTGCATCATGAAACCTGCATCCTGTACCATCATTCAGAATCTGATTTATTAAGTGTTATTTCTTGTAAAGTCATAGAAATTGAATATCAACGATTAAAAATCCGATGCTAAAACGAACACCCTTTTACGAGCTACACGAACAGGCCGGAGCCAAACTCATTGATTTTGGCGGATTTGAAATGCCCGTGCAGTACGATAGTATCCGCAAAGAGCATAACGCAGTGCGCGAATCGGTGGGCATGTTTGATGTGTCGCACATGGGCGAATTTTTTGTGACCGGGGATGAGGCCGAAGCGCTGCTTCAGCATGTTACGGTCAACGATGTGACGAAGCTGGTGGAGGGCAAGGCCCAGTACACCGCCATGTGTTACGAACACGGCGGCATTGTTGATGACCTGCTTGTGTATAAGCTGTTTGATAACACTGGTTACATGCTGGTAGTGAACGCTTCCAACATCGAAAAAGATTTTGAGTGGATTCAGAAAAACAACGATTTCGATGCCGAGGTACACGATCAGTCCGACGACACCTGCCTGTTGGCCGTACAGGGACCCAACTCCATCAAGACGTTGCAAAAGTTAACCGACAGCGACCTGAGAGATATCTCGTTCTACAGCTATCAGATGGGAACGCTGGCCGGATTTGACGATGTCGTGCTTTCGGCCACCGGATACACCGGAGAAAAAGGATTTGAGCTTTATTTCGATAAAAATCTCGTGGATCCCGAAAAAATTTGGGAGGCCATTATGGAAGCTGGCCAGGAATTTGATATTGAGCCATGCGGACTCGGTGCCCGTGACACCCTGCGCCTGGAGATGGGTTTTGCGCTTTACGGTAATGACATTACCAAGGATACGCATCCACTGGAAGCGCGAATGGGATGGTTAACGAAGCTCGACAAAGGTGATTTTATTGGTCGCGATGCACTGCTCGAAGCCAAAGAGAATGGACTTGAGCGAAAGCTGGTTGGTTTTACCATCGACGACCGGCGCTCTATTCCACGCAAAGGTTATACCATTCTGGATGGCAACGACAACGAAATTGGTTTTGTCACCAGTGGTTCACGGTCTATTACGCTGGACAAAAATATCGGGATGGGGTACGTTGCCATTGATGAGGCCGAAGAAGGCAACACCATCAATATAGAAATTCGAAACAAAACCGCCGAAGCCACCGTTAAAAATCCTCCATTCCTGGAAAAGTAGTGGCTGCAAAATAAAAACCTTCTTAATATGGTAGTTGGGACAATTTTAAACATAGGGGATTTGTAATTCATGCTAGATACATTAGATGTGTTTTCATCTGCACACTCATTCAAAGAAGAGGATGTGCGGGACAAAACCGTGGTGATGATTGACGTTCTTCGTGCCAGCTCCACGATGATTACAGCGTTGCATAACGGCGCCAAGGGCATTATTGCTGTTGAGGATATGGATGATGCCAGTAAGTTTTCGCGTAGCCTGGATGAAGAAAGTTATCTGTTGAGCGGCGAAAAGGACGGCATCACGATCGAAGGATATGATCTTGGCAATTCGCCGATGGAGCATACCGCCGAAGTGGTAAAGGGCAAGACCATCATCTTGAATACCACCAACGGCACCAAAGCGATACGACGTTGCAGTCTTGCCGACCGCATTGTCGTTGGGTCATTTCTCAACCTGCAAGTGTTGGTTGATTACCTGCGCCAACTGGACGAAGAAATTTTGCTTGTATGTGCGGGTTGGAGAGGACGCTTATCGCTTGAAGATATTCTTTGTGCTGGAAATATTATTTACGAACTTTGCTCCGGTCAACTACCCGACAGCGCACGGGATGGGGCAAAAGTGGCTTTTGGTCTTTATGAAAAATTTGGTGATGATATAGAAAATAGCATCAAGTCGTCGAATTATGCCGTTCGGCTGGATGGCATTGTCAGTGAAGACGATCTTTCGTATTGCTGTCAACGTAGTATCTTACAGGTTCTGCCTGTACTAAATGAAGGAATGATTACCGATCTAAATGGCAAAGAACAATAGTTCCGGCAATTTTTTGGGAGGCCTCTCGGAATCCCGAAAAATGGAAATACTGGGTATTTTGGTGATGGCCATCGGTGGCCTGCTTGGGCTGGCTGTAGTTACTTATAATGCTGCAGATTTCACGCTTATCAAATCATTATCCTCTGAGGTAGCTGCCCAACGCATCCAGAATGGCCTCGGACAGGTGGGGGGATATATCGCCCACTTTTTTGTGTATATGCTCTTTGGATATATGAGCATTATCATACCCCTGATTATCTTGGGATATGGCTGGTTTATTTTCCGCGATCGCGATATTAACCAGATGCTGTGGCCGACGGCTTACGGCATCTGGACCATGGTACTATTCTCGACTATTCTGGGATGGTTTAATCTCAATTACGAATGGATCACATCGGTCTGGAGCGGGTCAGCTGGTATTCAGGTGGCAAAGGTGCTCCAGATTTATACGGCCGAAATTGGCTCAATGGTGATTCTGTCGGTGCTACTGGTAACAACTCTGCTGGCCCTGCTGGATCGTGACCTGCAGCATACGGTTGAGCGATTCAAGGATTGGATTGCCAATATAAAAGACTCGTTTGCAGAATGGCAGCAGCGTCGCCAAGAGCGTAAAGAAGCCAAGCGCAAGGAAAAAGAGGAGCGGCAAAAACAAAAAGAGGAACAGGCCCAGGTTGAAAAGCAGCGCCGGGCCGAGGAGCAGATGGCCCAACAGTCGCAGCAAAACAACCAGCCTTCGCAGCGTTCAACATCATCCAAGCAACAGCAGCGATCAGAGTCCGAACCGAAGGATGAGGAAGAAGAGCAGAAGCCAAAGTCCATTGAAGAAATTGTAGAAGAATCGCATCAGCAGGATAAGGAACGCCGACGGAAACAGGAGGAACAAGTCAAATCGCTGGACCAGCGTCCCCGCGCGGATATTGATAAGAAAAAGATTGCCGAAGAGGACGAAGATGATGTCGATATATCGGTCTATGTAGGGGAAGGCGACGAGCAGGCCGGCGAAAAGGAACTCGACAAGCAAAATAAAGACAAAGCCAAGGAAGTCCCCAAGGTCAAATACAAGTTCCCAACCGTCGACCTGCTGGATAGCCCACCCAACGAAGGCAATGAGGTTGATCTTGACGAGATTAAGGAGAATAAGCGGATTATCCTCGACAAGCTGAAGCGTCACAACATTGAGATCCGCAGCATTAATGCCATCGTGGGTCCAACGGTTACGCTCTATGAGCTCGATCCCGCACCGGATGTGAAGATCAGCAAGATTGAAAGCTATGCCAACGACCTGAAGATGGCGACGGCGGCGAAAGGGCTCCGTATTATGGCGCCCATCCCGGGACGCTCGGCCGTGGGTATTGAGGTGCCGAACGGCAAGCGCGAAACAGTCTATATCAAGTCGGTGCTGAACACCAAAAAATTTGTTGAAAGCGACTACGAGCTGCCCATCGCCTTCGGAAAGACCATCGAGAACGATGTGTTTATGATCGACCTTACCCTTATGCCGCACTTGCTGATGGCTGGGGCAACGGGATCCGGTAAAACGGTGGGGATGAATACTATTATTACGTGTTTGCTTTACAAGTGTCATCCCGATGATGTGAAGTTTGTACTTATTGATCCGAAGAAAATTGAGCTCTCTCTTTTTCAGAAAATTGAGACTCACTTTCTGGCCACACTGCCGGGCGCGGAAGAGCCGATAATTACGGATACGTCCAAAGCGAAGGATACACTCGAAAGCCTGACCAAGGAGATGGATGAGCGCTACGACCTGCTTAAGGATGCAATGGTACGCGATATTCGAGCTTATAATGAGAAGTTTGATAATGGCGATCTGGATGAAAGCGAAGGGCACCGCCATCTGCCGTATATTGTAGTAATTATTGATGAGCTGGCCGATCTGATGATGACGGCCGGCAAGCAGATTGAGGAGCCTATCGCCCGGCTGGCACAGTTGGCACGTGCGGTAGGGATTCACCTGGTTGTCGCTACGCAGCGACCCTCGGTGAATGTAGTAACGGGTACGATTAAGGCGAACTTCCCGGGACGTATTGCCTACCAGGTGGCCTCAAAAGTGGACTCTCGAACGATCCTCGATACCGGCGGCGCCGATCAGCTGATTGGTAATGGTGATATGCTATTTACCAACGGTGGCGGTATGACGCGAATCCAGAATGCGTTTGTATCCACCGAAGAGGTCGAAAGAATCACCGATTTCATTGGCAACCAAGAGGGATATAATAATAAGTACGAGTTACCTGTTTTAGAAGATGAGTCCTCGAAGAGCAGCGACATTCCGGATCCGCTGGATGATATCGACGAGCTTTTTGAGGCGGCAGCTAAAGTGATTGTGCTGCACCAGCAGGGTTCGGTTTCACTGTTGCAGCGCAAGCTTTCAATTGGTTACAATCGGGCCGGCCGAATTATTGACCAGTTGTTTAATGCTGGTGTTGTGGGTCCTTACCAGGGAAGCACGGCGCGCGATGTACTGGTCGAAGACGAAGAAGAATTAGAAGAACTATTAGATGAACTGGACGAATTTGAGCGATAACGTACGAAAACATTTCTTTTTGGCGACATTCATCCTTGGACTAACCTTCGCAGGTTATGCTCAGGAAAAGCCGTTCTCAAAGGTAAAGCAAAAATTTGAACAGGGCGCAATTTTCAATGCGCAGTTTCAGCACCAGTCGGTGGATTCCTATACCCAGGACACGGTGGCCAGCAGAGGCCAGATCTGGGTGGGCGAACGCCAGTATAAGGTGCGAGCGCAAAAACAGACCGTAGTCGTGGATGGGCAGACGTCCATGGTATTTGATGGTAACCGCAATCGGGTGATTATTAGCAAATATGTACCCGAAGAAGACGACTTTGCCCCTTCGCGCATTTTAAATGGCGTTGATTCGACTTTTGCCGTGGAGGAGCAACGCCGGGAGGGGGATCAAATTTACATCCGCCTTTCTTCTGATGATGCATTTGCCATGTATAAAAAGGTGGAAATCTATTTGTCGGAAGCACTGATCCCGCAAAAAATTCGAGCCGTCGATCCTGTGGACAATGTGATCACCACCACTTTTAAGGATGGCAGTTTTGTGAGTGCTCAGAAAGGGATGTTTGTGCTAAAATATCCAGATAGTGCCGAAGTTGTTGATATGCGCAATAAATAGCCAATTCAGTTGAAGCATGGTTAAACGAGTTCTCAAAATAGTACTGGCATTAATGTTGGGCGGACTGTTTTTGTGGCTTGCTTTCCGCAACGTAAGGCTGGAAGAAGTGCTGGAATATTCCAAACGCATTCAGTTTGGGTGGATTATTCCATTTGCCGTCTCGGCCTTGTGTAGTCATGTCTTTCGGGCCGAACGCTGGCGCCTGCTTATCGAGCACGACAAGAAAGAGCTCGACCGAATTACACTTATTTCAGGCGTCTTGGTCGGATACCTGATGAATTTAGTAGGTCCGCGGCTGGGCGAAGTGTCGCGTCCATTATATGTAGCGAAAAAAGAGGATTTAAGCACTTCCAAGCTGATGGGCACGATCGTGCTCGAGCGCATTATTGACGTCGTGGTGATGGCCTTTTTGATGCTGGTAGTGTCGTTATACCTAATTTCGGATGTAAACTTACTTCGAAATATCTTTGGGGATCAGACTATCGACTTTTTGACGAATCAGTCTGGTGTTATGACCTACGGCTGGGTAGCACTGTTTATTCTCTTGTTGATTGTTGCAGGTTATGCAGGACTCAGGCTGTTACTTTACCTGGGTACAAAGATTGAAGCCTTGCAAAAATGGGTTTTCCGGGCCAAGAAAGCCTTTATCATGTTTAAGGACGGAGTACTGTCGGCACGAAAAGTGGATCGCTGGTGGCTGTTTATCACCTACACCGCCTTGATTTGGTTCTGCTACACCCTGATGACCTACATCCCCTTCTGGATGTTTGATATGCAGGCCGAGTTCGATCTCGATATGCTGGATGCGCTCGTTATTACCGTGATTTCGGCCATTGGTATTGCCATCCCATCGCCGGGTGGAATAGGTACTTATCATTATTTTGTAAAACAGTCGCTTCTGGTGCTGTTTGCGGTGCCGGCGGTAACCGGCATAGCCTATGCGACGATCACTCATGCCAGTATGGTGATTTTTGTAGCTGGTATTACGCCGTTTTTCCTGTTTATCGACAAGCTTCGATCAACCAAGGCTGGCGATCCTGTCATTTAATGTAGGACGGGCTTTCAGCCTGTCAGTGTGGGAGTACCACTCTCTGGGAGCTCTATTATCTGAAGTTATTAACTGTCTTACTCATCAGACTTCAAACCCAGAACTCAGATGAGGGGGCTTCATGTGATGAATTATATATGTACTTGAAAAGAGTATTTTTCCCTGTGGCAGGGAGAACACAAAAGAGGATCAAACCAACAATGCGATTTCAGTCAGTTAATTTAGTCACGACCAAAAAATAAGATTAGGCTCAGCAATTCGAACGCCCCTTTTCCGTTATTCGAAACAGACGTCCCCAAGACGGGTATAAAAATGCTTAATTGAAGCATTAATCGTTGCTAAAAAATTAGTACCTTTAAGACTGATTTTATCTGGCACACAGCTCTATCACTATTTATGAATCGTTTTCTATCATTTGTCGTCACAATGCTTGTTGTAATAGTTGCTGCACAACCCGGGGCAGCCCAGGATCAGCAGCAAAGTGAAAATTCATTGCTGCCCGAAATTGATCCGCAGGATATTGAAATTCGCAGCCAGTTTAAGGCGCGGTTCCCCGGTCTGCAACGACAGCCTATTTTAGGGTTCGATCCTACTCCGCGGGTCTACCAGATCGACCCCAACCGGATGCCGTTTATGGAGGCCGACGAGCAGGTAGTAGCAAACCTGCCGGTCAGCGAGCTCTCACGGCCTGATCCTCCGGCCTACACCCCGCCGCACTATGCTGATGACATCAATGCATATAGCCGCCTTGGATTTGGAAGCTACGTGAGTCCCGAGGCCAAATTTTGGGGCGTAAACCGAATTAATTCAAAAAGCTATATTGGCGGAGATCTTGATTATTCTTCTTCGGATGGACATCTCGACAATAACGAAGCCAGTTTCCGATTTTTTGATGCTAATGTCGAGTATGCTACAAAACTCAGCTCCGAATCACGGCTGGGCATAAACGGCGGATTTAGCAACAGCTTCAACAATATGTTTAACCTGCCGTCGACCACTATTCCCGATGGTGCACGCAAAGAGTACGACGGCTTTAATCTGGGGGCTGATTTTCAGCAGTTTAAAAATACCATCACCGGTTGGAAGGCACAGGCAAATATTCGCTTTTTTAACGCAGAACTAAAAAATGCCAATATGCTGTCAGGGTCCAGCGAGGAGCGTGTCTTTAATGGATCCCTTGCCAAACGATGGGCGGGCTCAAATGTAAACGAGACTTTTACGGTCAAAGCGGGTGCTAAAGTTGGCCATTACGACAACAATACGCCCTTTGATAATGACTGGGTAACGGCGCAGGGCGGCGTAGTTTACGAGCGTCTTTTTAATTATACGACGAAAGTAAGTGTTGATGCGAGCGTTTATTATACGAATGATGGATTTTCGAATAAAGTGTATCCCGGCCCGTCGGTAACGGTAGAGCACCCGCTGTTGGATATGGTAACGCTGACTGTGAAGGCAGCAGCTGAACCTTATGTGCAGACTCTTGAGCAGATGCACACCCAAAACCGATTTCTAAATGTTGATAATGTCTTGCGTCACTCCTATCGCATTAAAGGTTCGGCCGAGGCCAGCTTGGAATATGCCGATGAGGGAGTACTGAATCTTGGATTTCAATACGCCAATATTTCGGATTATCCCATGTTTGGACGCGAGCAGATGTCGGCCGTGGTAGGGGCTCCTCAGGCCCCTCGCAATCTGTTCTATGAGGTAAATTACGCCGATGTGTATAAGGTGCGGGCCTATGCAAGTGTTACGCAACAGATTGTTTCGGATCACTTTCAGGTGAATGCCAAGGTGTATTTGCAATCGCCACAGGTTAAAAACGGTGGACGCATTCCATTTGAAGAAAAGATTGGTGTTAATTCGGGGATTACGATCCGGCCATTTGATAAGTTCACTTTCGAAGCTTGGGCTGATTATGTAGGTTCACGCAAAACATTTCGAACAAACGACACACTGGATGGTTTCCTGCAGCTGGGCGGGCAGGCAGATGTGCAAATTACTGATCGATTTGGAGCATATATAAAATTGGTGAACTTGCTGAATCAGGATTATCAGGTTTGGCAGGGATATACCGAGCGTCCATTTCAGGTGTACGGCGGGTTAACAGTAAAACTTTAAGGTGATGGATAAGAACTTTATCAAAGCATTTTCCGAGGTTATTCGCGAAGAGGTTGCTAGTAAAAACGAAGTAGAGCTTGAAGGGGTTGGGCGTTTTCAGTTTAAACACAAAAAGCAGTTTCAGAAGCAATACGATAATGGCCGTGTTGTAATGATGCCTCCGAAAGATACTATTACGTTTGTTCCGGAAAACTAATTGGAGATATGACTATCGACAAAGAACAGCTAATATCACTTCTTGTTGACAAAACGGGGTTGGAGCGTGACCAGGTAGAAAATCAGTTGCAAGAGCTGGTAAACCGTATTCAGCAGGCAGCTGAAGAGGGTAAAACCTTCGAAGTTGAGGTCTTTGGTACTTTTAGCATGCAAGAGGGCGAACTACACTTTGAGCCTACTGATACCCTGGAAACCGAGATTAATAACAAGTATGCCGGCATGAAGCCCATTGAGCTGATTGGCGCTTTTAAGGAGCCGGACGGTGAAGAAATTCCCGATATGGATAAGCAGCAACAGGGTAATGAAGACAGGGTCTGGGCCTTTGATCAGGATGCCATTGAGCCGGACGAAACTGTTGAAGAGCCGGTAGCAGAAACGGCGGATGAAGAGGAACAGGATGATGAACCTGAGCAGGTAGCTGCTGAAGAGGATCAGCCGGAAGAAGATATTGAGATTGATGCTGATGCCGCCCAGCCGGAGAAACCCCCGGAAGAGCAGCAGGAAACAACATCTGGGCATGAAAATAAACAGCTGGAGAAAGTGACGGCATCTGCGGAGGATGAGACGGACCCTATCGGCCGCTTTTTGGTAGCTGCTCTTGTGGTTATTGCACTTGGATTGGCTGGATTTCTGATTTATGATAGTGGATTATTGAGTGGAAGCAAACATTCGTCGCAGCCTAAAACTTCTCAGCAGATGACAGATGTGCCCTCCCAAACGACCGGTGACACGCAAGAGGAATCGCCTTCAAAAGAGGCCTCTGATAGTAATAAACAAAACGAGAATACCGATTCGGAACCTGAACAAGAGTTAGAAGTAACAAGGCAGGGAGGCTCCGATGCCCAACAACCTATATATGGATTGCGCGGTACCTTGAATGACAAGGCCAATGACGGATATACGATTGTTGTTCACTCGCTGCGCGTTAAAGACAAAGCAGAAAAAAGAAAGCAGGGATTGCAGGAAGCAGGATACCGTGCTTTAATCAATAAAGCTTCGGTTGATGGAACCACTTATTACCGGGTAGGGATCGGTCAGTTTGAAACCGTTACAGCGGCACAGCAAGCTGTTTCTCGTATTCCCGAAGAGTATCGAGATAATAATTTTATTAAACGAATTAAATAACACATCAGTCACAAGATAACATTATGCAAGCGTTACTTTTCATTTTGATTCAGGCACAGCCCGACACCACAACCGCCGCGGCTGACACTTTAAGCATGGCTTCGCAGCAGGATAGTATGTCGATGCTGGAATTATTGACCGAGGGCGGCATCTTGATGATTCCGCTCTTTATTCTTTCACTGGTGGCCATTTATGTAATTGCTGAGCGCTGGCGTTCACTGAATAATTCGCGCATTGAGGTAGATGGTTTTTTGCGAACGGTTGAGGGTATGCTCAAAGATGGCGACCGTGAGCGGGCACTTACCTATTGCGATGGTATTGATAAGCCACTGGCTCGCATCCTCCAAGCAGGCATTCGTCGTCTGGGGCGCCCCATTCGGGATATCGAGGATGCTATCAGTAACGCTGGCAAGAAAGAAATTTATCACCTCGAGAAGCGCATGAACTGGCTGGCGACTATTGCCGGTGTAGCCCCGCTTATTGGATTTACGGGAACCGTAACCGGCATGATTGAAGCGTTTATGGATATACAGTCGCTACAGGGGAACGTCAATCCCAGCGTGTTGGCAGGTGGTATCTGGGAAGCGCTGATCACCACTGCCACCGGGCTTATTGTAGGTATTATTGCTTATGGATTCCACAACTTCTTGCTGGGTAAAATAAACCGCACAGTGCACGAGTTGGAAAATGCATCAGCCGATTTTGTTGATATGCTGAATGCACCCTCAGAAAAGAAACAAAAAGAACGACAGAAGGTAGGGTAATGGATTTTCGAAAAGATAACGATCGCATGGAGCCATTGTCGATGTTTTCGCAGTCGTCACTGACCGACATTGTGCTCCTGCTCCTTATTTTCTTCCTGTTGACATCCTCCTTTGTCACTAATTTTGGGATTAAAGTGAACATCCCCAAAGCCGAGACCGGTGCAGAGACCGAAACGCAGTTTATCACCGTAGCAGTAACCAAGGACGGGCAATTTTATGTGGATGGAAATCAGACAAGCAGCGGCATGCTGGCATCGGCTTTGCGCGAGGCAAAGAATAAGAAACCACAGGGCACGTTGGTATTACGGGCCGACAAGGATGCAATTATCGACGACGCCGTACGCGTAATGAATATTGCCAAGGCCCTGGAGTTGAATATCATAATGGCAACAGAACGGGCATCGAGATAACAAAGGGTCAACTAACAGATGCAAGTACCGACATTACATAACGAAGATCGTTTTGCCCTCGCTGTTTCGGGCGGCATACATGTAGTGCTGTTTGTGATATTCCTGCTATATACCTTTTCCATCAACTCAAACGTACGTCCCTCGTTTATTGAGGTGGAATTTGGAGAATTTAAATCCGGTACACCGGCCGAGTATGCCGAGCAGCAGGCCGATAAAGTAGCCACACGACCCAATCCCTCAGAAACCAAACCTGAGAATCCGGAGCCCGAAAAACCGGATCCAGTTGAAGAGAAACAGTCAACCACTGAAGAGACCACCAAGCCGGTTGATGTTCCCGATCAGGAGGAAAAGGTCGAAGAACAAGAGGTTAAAACCCCCGAGACCGACAAGGTGGATCCGCAAGAAGAAACCTCTGAGGAAAAGCAAAAAGAAGTCACTGTTCCCCCTAAAACTGAAAAGGATGAAGTACAGCAGGAAGGGGCCGAAACCAGTGGCGATGAACAGGGTAATACGGGTGAGGTAAACGCCGACCAGGGTACGGGTAACCAGCAGGAAAAATCAGCTCCCTACGAGCTGAAATGGGAGGGCGATATCGAACGCAATCCTATGGTGCAGCCACTGCCCAATAATACCACTAACGAAGAAGCCACGATTACCATCCGATTTGAAGTGAAGCCTGATGGATCCATGGGACGAATTATTCCCCTTAAGAAAATGAATCCCGAGCTTGAGCGCGAAGTGATGAGCACCTTGCGGAGCTGGCGTTTTTCGCGACTCCCTTCTGGTGTACCGCAACAGTCACAATGGGGAACAATCACTTTCCGATTTGTTTTTGATTGATATTAGAGGGAATTTTCTCTCAAATTTCTTTTAATTTTCCAATCTTCTTTTAGTTTTTTGTGCTTGCCAAGTAATTTACATTTACCATGGTAAACAATTATTTGTATTAACTTCTTATGGCAAAAGGTCTCAAGAAAAATTTAAGTTTGTTTGATGTCATCGCTTTTGGCATTGGTCCAATGTTAAGCTCCGGCTTTTTCCTGTTGCCGGGCATGGTATATGCAAAAGTTGGTCCCAGTGCAATATTGGCCTATCTCGTGGCCGGCCTGTTGATCATCCCTTCATTGATGAGCAAGGCTGAGCTTTCGACGGCAATGCCCAAAGCAGGTGGTGCTTACTACTTCCTAGATCGAAGTATGGGTCCGCTGGTGGGTACGATATCGGGATTTGGAACTTGGCTGGCCCTGGCCTTTAAAAGTGCATTTGCACTCATTGGTCTAGGGGCATATTTGGTGCTCTTTATTGAATTACCCGTCAAGCCGGTTGCAATTTCATTGTGCGTTCTTTTTGCCGGATTAGGTATCAGCGGGATGAAAAATGTAGGGCGCTTTCAGGGAATTTTTGTGAGTATTATTCTTGGGGCTCTTACGTTTTTCATTGCGAAGGGGTTCTTCTATGTTGAGCCAACGAATTTTTTTCCTTTCTTCGAAAGTGCTTCCGGTAATTTCCTCGAGGCCGTTGGGCTGGTCTATATCTCTTTTGCAGGCTTGACCAAGATAGCCAGTGTAGCCGAAGAGGTCGAGGATCTGGACCGCAATATTCCCCTTGGCATGGCCGTGGCGCTGGGGGTTACGCTGGTGATTTATCTGCTGGGACTGGGTGTGGTCGTTGGCGTAATGCCGGGCGAAACACTGTCCGGATCTATTACACCTATTGCCGATGCTGCCACGGCGTTTATGGGTCCGATTGGCAAAACCATCATTTCAATTGTAGCGATTTTTGCTTTTACCACCGCTTCAAATGCCGGACTGACGGCTGCTTCGCGCTATCCGCTGGCCATGAGCCGGGATAACCTGATGGGATCGTACTGGAAGAAAATTGGGCGTTTTAATACGCCTACGCGATCTATCATCCTTACCATGGGATTGATGATAATATTCATTCTACTGCTTTCTCCGGAAGGCATCGCCAAGCTCGGCAGTGCGTTTAAGCTGCTTATTTTTGGGATGATCAATCTTGCGGTTGTTGTGATGCGCGAAAGCAAGATTACGGCCTATGATCCCGGTTACGAAACAAAATTATATCCCTGGGTGCAAATTATCGGAATCTTAACGCCGGTGGTGCTCATTCCCCAGCTTGGAGGGCTGTCGGTTATTTTGTCTGCAGGTGTGATTATTTTCGGAGCACTATGGTATTATCTATACGCCAAGAAAAAGGTGGATCGCTCGGCCGCAATGTACCAGGTTTTTGAACGTGTGGGCGCGCAGGCAACGCCGCAGCTGTACGAAGAACTCCGGGATATTATCCGTGAAAAGGGAACCCGAAGAGAAGATGTGTTTGAACAGTGTATTTTACGCGCTGCTGTGATCGATCATAAAGAAGGGGAGTCGTACGAGAAATTACTGGGTGAGGCCTCTACGATCATATCAGATCGTCTTAATATTTCTACTGATACTATTTATGAAGAGTTAAGCAGTATTTCAGATATCTCACTGGGGAATCACCTGGCGCTGCCGCATGCCAAGATTGACAAAGCCGATCATCCTGAGCTGGCGATCATTCATTCCGAGCAAGGTATCATGCTGGAAGAGGCCGATGAACCGATATATGCTATCTTTGTGCTGGTGAGTCCTGCCAATAATCCCAGGCAACACCTTCGGTTTTTGGCGGAGCTGGCCAAGCGGGCCGAAGAAATTGATTTTGCAGGACGCTGGCGCCAGTTGTCAGACCTTAAGGCTATCCATGAGGCCTTTATCCGGTCTGAGGACCATGTAGAGGTAGCCTATCCCAGCAGTGAATTTGATGGTAAACGTATTGGAGATATCTCTATAAATCGCGATTGTCTGATTGCCATTATCAAACGCAATGGCGATTTGATCGTCCCCCATGGAAATACCAAGCTTGCCGCCGGCGATAAGCTTACGATTGTCGGAAAAAAAGAAGCAGTAAAAGAGACCGTATCCAAGTTTGAAGGCTGATGCTGTTTTAGTTAGTGGAAAAACTTGTATTACAGAGTTCTGGTTTCTTTGGCAAGAAATAGAACGTTATGGTCTAGAAAGGTTGGTTCAGTACGTTGAAATGTAAATGCCGGTCAAAGACAGCAATGCTACGTGGCAAAGAAATTGAACTTTCTCGGAGCAGAGTGCGAACAAATTGTTTCGGCAAATAATAATTGCGCTCTCTAATTCCAAACTATAGGACAGAAACGGAAATCAGAAAACGCAATTGTTGATAAAGGATCAGGAGAGCTTTTCTTCTAATTCATTGATAGCTATAATAAGGGGTTCCACACTACCTCTTTTTAGACGATTATTAACGGCTTGAGGGGTAATATCGAGATGTTCAGCAACCATTTTTTGGGTAACGCCAGCATCAATCATCATTTTGATAACTTTTTTTTCCGCCTCGTTACGATTTCTTTTTTGCATTTCTTTTTTGTTTAATAGAAGTTTATTTATCAATTACCATATTATCTATTCACATATTGTGAACTTATAAAATACAAATATCAAACGAAAGTGAGTCAAATATTACAACGCATAAAAAAGGCATATCATTTAGAGAAAGATGCTGAAGTTGCAAATTTTTTAGACATAAAGCCCAGTACCCTGAGTATGCAAAAGAATAGGGGTCGGCTAAACCTTGAGCGTATCATTGAACGGTGCAGCGAACTAAATAAAAATTGGCTGCTGGATGGAACCGGTCAAATGTGGGAACCGGAAAAGTCGGGACGATGTAAAATTCCCATATTTTCTTCCATTGCTGTGGCAGAAAACCACGAAGTGGATTTTGAGGAAAGCCAAAAAAGTGGGGATATCTTTACTGATATTGGTCAGAATGGTCTCGACCTACCCATGACCGATGACGTCATTGGTTATGCCGTGTCGGTTGATTCTTCTCTGCAGCAGGTGAAGAAAAATGACATTGTTCTTGTGGATGTCAGTAAGAAGAAACCGCGGGACGAAGTGTCATATTTGCTTTCGACAGATCATCAGCTTTTTTGTGGGCGTATTAAAAAACAGTCGGGGAAATATATTATCCACGAAGAAAATCGTTCTTCCTCTGGATCAAATGGCGATTTCAGCATTATAGGAGAGGTTGTTTGTATAATACGCAAATGTGACTTTTGATTTAGTCATGGATACAGCGGGCTTTATTTTGTTTGGAGGGTATAATCTTCAAACATCCGCTGATGAAATATATCTTTTACTCCTTGCACTCTTTGTCTTCAACGTGGGATGGGATTTAGTCAGTTGATAGAGGAACGTACCCCAAAGCTGTTATATGGGAGTATTTTTAACTGTACATTGCCCACGAGGTAGATAGTCTGTGTACGAGGATGATACCGGTTTTAAAATGCACAGTATATTTTCATATACCGCTATGGTGGATATATCGGGCCGAAAAGTGTTATAGCAGTGGCTTACCCAATACTTTCGTAATTTTCCAGCTATAAATCTGAGATGACTGCTCTTTGGCTGTCGGAGAGGCACGGACCATTTGTAGATATCGTGCGGTAGGGAGAAGGGCATCAAAAATTTTCAATGGTTGTTTAGGAGATTCTGGATCAGAAAATATGACGCGTCTGGTACTATTATGGATAATCTACTGAATACTTGAGCAATAGGAGTGATTGAGCACTCAGGTAAAGTATGACCACTTTCAAACCATAAGCACTATAAGGTTTTGTTATAACACGCAATATAGTGTGATAAATATAATTTTAACTTAATTAAACTATTTGCTAATTGTTATTATTAAATAACAATAGTTTGTCTATTGCTTGTAGAAATCCTGCTATGAAGTATATCACAACCTTGTTTATTGGGGCGCTGCTGATGTCCGGGTGTTCTGATAACCCAACGCAATCAACAAATTCTATCGACAATCCGCCCAATGATGATACTCCTTCATTGGAGTGCACAGATGGCATATCGGATGGGTTTTATCCCTGTAATAACATTGATTTGCTGGCTCATGTAACAGCCGACGATCTCAATGCTCAGCCGTTGAGTAATGGGGTCACATTCAATGATATTTGGGGCTGGACGGATCCCCAGACTGGTAAAGAGTATGCTTTGATTGGGCATGTTGACGGAACCTCATTTGTGGATGTCAGTAATCCTTCTGAGCCAATTATTGTAGGTCATTTGCCTAAAACGGACAGTGCACGAGCCAGCACCTGGCGCGATATCAAAGTTTATAAGAATTACGCCTATGTGGTGGCCGACAATGCCGGGCCGCACGGCATGCAGGTTTTTGATCTTACCAACCTTCGTAATTTTGATGGTGTACCCCGTACCTTCAGCGAGACGACGAACTACGCTGAGATACACAGTGCCCACAACGTGGTAATTAATGACAACACCGGCTTTGCCTACATTGTTGGAAGCACGGGCGGAGGAAAAACCTGCGGCAGTGGGTTACACATGGTAAATATTCAGGATCCTGCCAATCCCAGTTTTGAAGGTTGTTTTGCTGATCCAACGACCGGCCGAAGCGGAACGGGATATACGCATGACGCCCAGTGCGTGACCTACAATGGCCCTGACCCAGACTACCAGAATCATGAAATTTGCCTTGGTGCCAATGAGACGGCGATCAGCGTAGCAGATGTTACGGACAAGGACGATCCCAAGGCCCTGTCAACAGCATCTTATCCCGGATTTAGTTATGTACATCAGGGCTGGTTTACCGAGGATCAGCAGTACTTTCTGTTGGATGATGAGCTGGACGAAACCGACGGTAATAGCCAGACTAAAACGTACATTTGGGATATGCAGGATTTGGATGATCCTGTAATGATAGGCACCTACAAGGCTTATTACCCCTCCATTGATCACAACCAGTATGTAAAGGGCAACCACGTTTATCAGAGCAACTATACGGCAGGCCTTCGCATTTTGAACCTGGATGATGTTGGCAGTGGTGATCTTACCGAGGTAGCTTATTTTGATACTTATCCCGTCAATAACGATGCAGAATTTTTTGGAACTTGGAGCAGCTATCCCTACTTCGAAAGCGGTATTGTAATTGTTAGTGACATTACTACGGGGCTGTTTATCCTGAAGCCAAGCCTAGATTAGGGCTACACCGGTTTTTCAAATTGTGGATAATTGATTTACTTTTGAGACAACCACTGTGATATAAACCCAAAAAGAATTATCCATGATTAATTTATCCAAAAGCGGGATGCTCGTTTTAACATTTCTATTGGCCTTTGCTGGAATAGGATATGGCCAGTCAAATATTCCTACCAAAGAAGAACAAATTAGTGCTGCAGTAAGTCCTGCACCAGAAAAGATGCAGCAACAGGCAAAAGTGCTGGGTTATACGAAAAATGGAGAATTGGTAAAGCTCCGAGAGGGCAACAACCAATTGGTTTGTTTAGCAGATAATCCTCAGCAGTCGAATTTTCATGTGGCTTGTTATCACAAAGACCTGGAGCCTTTTATGAAGCGTGGCCGTGAGCTTAAGGCACAGGGAATGTCCCGAAAAAAAGTAGATAGTCTGCGACGCGAAGCTATCAAATCAGGTGAAATTTCCATGCCGCGCAAGCCCATGGCACTTTATTCACTAACGGGCTCTGCCAACTCGTTCAACTATACCACGGGTCAGGTTATGAACGCTTCACCACTTTATGTGGTGTATGTCCCGTTTGAGACAGAGGCCTCGACCGGGCTGGCTGGCAAACCCACGACAAAAGGCGCACCTTGGATCATGGAGCCAGGTACGCCGTGGGCACACATCATGGTGATAACAGGACGTGATATTGGAAAAAAGTCAGGTAGTGGAGAAAAGTAAGCCAATAAAAAAGCGGCTGAGGAATCAGCCGCTTTTTGTGAATAGTAAGATCTGGATCGTGATTACATTCCAGAATCACTGGATCCTTCTACGTTAAGAACTCCTTTCATACCCGCTGCATAGTGGCCAGGGAAGGAGCAAAGATACTCATAGTCGCCCGGCTCTTCTGGGGCAGTAAAGGTAATTTCAACTGTTTCGCCACCTGCTGCAAGATCCGTATGAGTAAGGATTTGATCTTGTTTATCAGTAGGTATGTAGTTGTTATCCTTGGCTTTGCTAGCGGCATTGGCAAAAGCTTGTGCGTCAGCCCCCATTTCCAAAAGTATCCAGTTATGGGCCATTGCTGTGGCAGGAAGACTACTTTTGGTAGTCAGACGAATACGAATTTCTTCGCCAGGTTCTGCTGTAATAGATTTCAGGCGGAGCATATTGTCTTGGCCAATAGCATCTCCCACCGTAATACCTTCAATATTTTCTTCAACAACATATTTCATTTGATCAATGCCAACAATGTTAATGGTCCTGACATCGCTGCTCATTTCGGTTTCTTGCTCTTCTGGCTGAGCACTTTCGTTTTGTTGTTCGCTTGATCCGCCACCGCAACCGATGAACAGAACCAATGATAATGCTGCTAATATGTTTAAAAACTTCATAATGTATATTTTTTATTTAATGATAGTGAGTTATGTAACATGACCCTTAAAAATACCATTCAGTAGGTTTCTTTGCTATCTCTAAAAATAAGAAAAGTTATTGAATAATTTTCTCATCAAGTTTTTAAAATAGGCCAATTTGATTTTGTAAATAGAGAAACATATCTAAAGAAATATAGAGAGATCTTAAATAAATCATCATCAAAAAGGGGTACATATGAAGGTAAGTAGATTATTATCAATCATAGCATTAATTTTTCTATTCAGTTCTTGTTATCACGCTCAAGTAACCACAAATAAGGAACCATCTGGTGAAGTAATCGAAAATCAGTGGGCTCATTCATTTGTGTATGGTTTAGTTCCACCTTCTGAAGTGGAGGCTTCTAACAAATGCGATAATGGAGTCGCTAAAGTAGAAACCCAGATTAGTTTCCTTAACGGACTAGTTAGAAGTTTAACCGGTGGTCTTTATACTCCAATGACTATCACCGTTTCCTGTGCCGAAGGTTCTGGGATGGCCGTTAACTCTGATGGAAACCAAAATTTAAAAGTCAATAAGAATGCTACAGATCAGCAAGTAGCGAAGACCATTCAGGAAGCGGCGGAAAAATCCAATCAGTTAGAAAATCCTGTGTACGTGAAGTTTGAATAGGTTCAGGATTATATTATTTATTAAACTGATGGGGCAAGTTAGCAGCTTGCCCCTTTATTTTTTTTCTCAGTTTATCCCAGTCTTAATAAGTCCTTTAAAACAAAATCACGCAAACCTATTGCCTTTTAGGTGGTAAAAGAGCTAAGCTGTTGATAATACATTGCATGAGGGATGTAGAAAACATCAATTCGATCTAAAAGGGAGATTATTATGCGATCTATCAAAGTTATAACACTTCTGGCATGCACCGCGTTATTAACGTCATGCTATCACGCCGAGATAATAACAGGCAAGCCAATGTCTAATCAGGTTATTGATAAACCATGGGCCCACTCATTCATTGCTGGTCTCGTACCGCCCAGTGAAGTAAGCGTAGCCAGCCAGTGCGAAAATGGAGTAGCAAAAGTAGGGACACAACACAGCTTTCTTAATGGTTTGGTTGCCGCAATAACCTTCAATCTCTATACACCTATGCGGATTACGGTTACCTGTGCGGCAGGATCGGGTATGTCGGAGCTGGATGGGGAAACGGAAAGCGTTCCAGTTTCGGAGTCTTCAAGCGATCAAGATGTAGTTAAAGCTATCCAAATGGCATCGCAGAAAGCGGTTGCTTCGCAAAAGCCGGTTTATGTGACATTTCAGTAATAAATTGATACACATATTAATTTAAAAAGGCAAGCTATTGATCTGCTTGCCCTTTTGGTTTGCGGGGACCTGATTTACTGCTTAAATGAAAGCGATACGGTTCCTCCCGAAGTACGAGCCGAAATTTTGGGGCCGCCACCATTCAGCTTGCCGTGTACTTCATTGCGCTCAACATTGCCAGAAAAATTATGCAGATTTGTGCTTACATAACTGCCTTCCAGGTTGAGGTCAAGTCCCAGGTTTTCCGGTACGCTAATGTCCACATTGCCCCCGCTGGTGCGCAGATCTACAAATTGGCCAATAGAATTGAGATCAGCCGAAATGCTGCCGCCGCTGGTTCGAGCTTCTACTGAACCGCTGATATTGGCTAGATCGATGTGTCCGCCACTGGTTTTCACTTTTAGATTTCCTTCCGAATTTTGCACGTCAATATGTCCACCGCTAGTGCGGGCATCCACATCACCCTGTACATCTGCTATTTCAACGTGACCGCCGGAAGTGCGTGCCTGGATGGTGCCTTTCAGATTTGCCAGCTGTAAGTGCCCGCCGCTGGTTGTTAATTCCTGATTGCCGGAAAGTCCGCGGGCTTCAATGTGGCCGCCACTGGTATTGAGATCGGTGCTCATCTCACGGGGCGTGTACACCACGAATGAGATAGAGGGATTGTTGTTTTTGCCAAAAATATTCCACCCGTTGTTTCCCCGTCGTTTGGCAATAGCTTGTACGGAGCGACCGGATTGCGAAATGTCGATGTCCCAGTCATCCAGATTGTTATCTTCCGGCAGCAGATTGCGTCCATTTTTCCGCACATACATTTCCACACGAACGGAATTGTCGGATGATCCCTTGACAGTAATATGCCCGCCAGAAGTTTCAACGTTCAGTTTACCGGGTGTAGATATATCAAATGATTCAATGCGATAGGGCTCATCCTGTGAGGCCATTGCGCTGCCGGGAGTGGCCTTGGCCGGCAAGATCAGCAGTAGGGTAGCAAATATTGATAAAATAAGAGCGAAGGCGACTTTGGTAATATACGTTTGTCGAGCAGTCATAAATATCTCCAGAATTTTTTGGTCAGTGATAACATAACCACAATACGTTGCTCTGCCAGAAGTGTTTCAGTTGCAGTGTGGGGAAGATGCTTGCAATTCATTATTTTCAGACAGCTTTTAACGTCAGACAAATTTTTAGTGGATTTATGAAGTTACCTTTTTTTCTTGCAAAGCGATTTGTTGCTGGTGAATCTTTCCAGGAAGCAGCACCAAAAGTCGAACAGCTAAACGAGAAAGAGATCAAAATAACGCTCGATCTGCTCGGAGAAAATGTTGAGGATCGGCAGATGGCTGACGATACCGTAGAAAGCTATATCGACTTGCTGAAAAATATTAATGAGGCGGGACTCGACAGCACCATCTCGATAAAGCTTACCATGATGGGTCTGGATATTGATCACAGTTATTGCAGAGAAAATCTTTTTAAGCTGCTTGATGTAGCTCGCGAAAACGATCAGTTTGTTCGCATCGATATGGAGGGCTCAGACTATACGCAGGCTACTATCGATATTTTCAAAGAAGCTTTTCAAGAATACGGCAAGCATGTGGGTATTGTGCTCCAGGCCTATCTGCACCGGACCAAAAAAGACGTTGAGGAATTAGCCGAGATGGGCGCTGATGTACGCCTTTGCAAAGGAGCCTATAAAGAACCGGCTGATATTGCAATACAGAAGATGAGCGAGATTCGCGAAGCCTATAAAGAGTACGCCAAAATACTGCTCGAGAAAACGCCTTACCCACGCATTGCCACCCATGATGATGAGTTGATCAACTGGGTGAAAGCCTTTACAAAAGAGAACAACATCGGCCCATCACGATTTGAGTTTCAGATGCTTTACGGCTTGCGCCAGGAAACGATGGAAGAGTTTGTGCAAGAGGGATACATTGCACGTATTTACGTGCCCTTTGGCACTATGTGGTTCCCCTATTTCAAACGCCGTTTGATGGAGCGCAAGGAAAACATCTGGTTTGTGCTGTCCACGATGTTTCAAAGCTGACCCATGGCTATATTCACTCCTGAAATACACCGCTATATAATTGCCGGCATCTTTCTGGTTACGGGGCTTCTACACTTCATCAAGCCGCAGATATTTGTGAGTATTATGCCGGATTACATTCCTTATCACTTGCCAATGGTGTACATCAGCGGGTTGGGTGAACTATTGGGAGCAATCGGTATTATGGTTCCTCAAACACAGGTCTTGGCAGCTTGGGGACTCAATCTGTTACTCGTGGCCGTCTTTCCAGCAAACATCAACATGGCCGTGGTGGCGGTCCAGAAGTCGGGCTATTTTGCCTGGTATAGCATCGGAACCCTGTTGCGATTGCCCCTCCAATTGGTGCTCATCTATTGGGTTTATTGGGCATGCATTAAGTGAAAACAGGAAGTAGAACAAAAACTCTTTCACTTCTCCCTTTTGCCATTTCACCTTTCCCTTGTACCTTTTGATTTATGACCGATCGATTATCACATAGCTACTTGAGACTTCTGGGGCCTATTTTGACGGGTACCGTTTTGCTTTTCACCCCTTTGCTCGGCGATTTTCATATTGAGTCAGCACTACTTGTTGCGTTGATCGGCTGCTTTTGGGCGGGTATTCGTGCTTGCAAGATGGATGCTGCCAAGAATGATTTCTGGGATGCACTCCAGATTGCAGGGGATATTTTTCTCGTTGGATTGCCACTGCTGCTCAATGCCCTGATAACCGGCTGTTTTAGTATTCACGGGTTGGGATTCTGGCTCATATTCCCGTTGCCCAGCGTCTATTTTGGATACGCTATTGGACGACTGCTTCGATTGTGGCAACTGCCTTACTGGCGTGCGATTGCAGTAGCAATACTTTTGACGGTTTCTGTTGGCCTTTTTTTGTTTGAGTTGCTTAACTACCCGCAGGTCTACTTTTTTAATCACGTGTGGGGCGGCTGGCCGGGTCCCATTTATGACGAAGTTGTTCAGGTAAGTAGCAGTGCTGTATTTTTCCGAGCCGTGACGGTGCTCTGGGCAGTGTTGTTGTGGCACCTTCCAGAGGTGAACCGAGATCAATACGCAAAATGGATTGTCGGCTTTGCCGCGATAGGCATTTTGGTGGGGTACACACAGTTGACGGGATTTGGCGTGATCTCTCCGCGATCGCATCTGCAGAACGTGCTCGGCGGGCACCAATCGACCGACCATTTTGAACTCTATTATGATAAACGGCTTTACAGTGACTACGAAATAGACCTGCTGGCGAAAGAGCATGAATTTTATTACCGCCAAATTGCCAATCAGTTAGCACTGCCGGCGCGCGACTCAACCAATAAAATCGAGAGTTATCTATACGGACATCCCTGGCAGAAGAAAGCGCTGGTAGGTGCCAAATTTACCAGTTACGTGCCGGTGTGGCTGCAGCAGGATCAGCTACATATTGCAAAGCAGCAAATTGATCGCAGTTTAAAGCATGAGCTGGTGCACGTGATGGCCAAACAGTTTGGCAACGTGCTTTTCAACGCAAGCTGGAGCATCGGCCTGATTGAGGGATTGGCGGTAGCTATTGACGGCGGATTTTCAAAAACGTCTACCGTGGATCAAATTGTCGTTTCCGAAAAACCGTACCCCAAGGCTAAACAATTGCAGCAGTCTTTTTCGCCGCTGGGATTTTACGGCGGCCGCTCGGGCGTTAACTATATCACCAGCGGATCGTTTGTGCAGTATCTGATGCGGCGTTATCCCATTGCAAATCTTAAAGAAGCGTACCGCAGTGGCGATCTTGCAGGAGCTTATCCCAAGGGCTGGGAGCAGTTGACCCGCGAGTGGCACCAGCACTTGGATTCGGTTCAGGTTGACTCCGTGGATCAACAAGTAGCTAGCCAGATTTATAGCATCCCTTCACTTTTCGAGCAGGCTTGTCCACATGTGGTATCGGACTTTGCCGAAACTTGGGACACCTTTCACTTTTATGAAGCCGAGCGGGATACTACCAAGATGCTGCAGGCATTGGATAAGGCACTGTCTGCAGCCGACAGCGTGGCGCCCATCAAAGCACAATGGAGTTACCATCATTTGGTTAATGGCGACTATCAGCAAGTGCAACAAGCAGCGGCGCGGCAGGATACGACAGTGGAACTGCAACTGCTCTATGCCGACGCTTTTGCGTTATTCGGGAACACGAACAGGGCGGCATTGTTTATGGATCGGGCCCAGAACCTGTTTCAACAGCAGCCCGATTCGATCCTGAAACCGGCTCTCGATACGCGTCTCGATTCTGTGCAGTGGCAGATATACCGGCAGTTAACCTATTACCATAATTGGCCGGACAGTACTACTTTTGCCAAAGCTAATGATCGAACCAAGGTCCGGAGCGTGCGCAAAGCCATCGATCGTGAGCGGTGGATATTAGTTAATCAGTATGCCGCTCAGTTGGTGAAAGAACAGTTGCACCAGCGATATTTTGATGAGTACCAGCGGCTCATTCACCACTTGGCTTTTCAGGGTAACATTGAGTTGGCTTCCCGCTTGATTGGAAAACTATCGGCAATCTCGCTGCGGGAACGATATCGCGAGCGACTTGAGCAAGAGAGGAAATGGCTTCTTTTTCTAAGTGCCCAAATTTGTAAGCCGGGAAACCAAGATAATTTGTAATTTGAAGTTTGTGAACGATCAACCAATAGTGCTATAAAAAACAATTCGTTTGTGTTTTGTGATGATTGGGTCGGTGGCCTTGGCCCAGAATATGGACACTACCAAAGTGCAGAAACCCAAAACGTTTGAGATGCAGTGGAAAGACTCTACATTTTACTTTCATTTATCAGTACAAGTACTTTCGCTATCAGTTCAAGAAATGGTTCTTCCATGAGTTACTTTTTATAAATTTTCCATACTATTGGATGCAATCTTTCTCTTAATCTGCGTATCAACGTTTGAGTGAATTAGCACATCCTTTCCATCTGGTATTTTCTGGGGTAGATCTAGCTGCGGCATTTCTATGTTGGATATGATACATCGGCACATTTCAGCAAGATTTTTGGCTGAAAACCCAGCGAATAAAAAGTAGCAGCCGAGCCATAATATTATTTTATGATCGTGTAAGCTTTTCTTAAACTAGGATTACAGCAATATAAAAACCTAAAATCGGGAGCAGAATTATGATTGAGAAGAAAGTTCAAGATCAAGTTAACGATCAAATTCAAGCGGAATTTCAATCCGGGTGGCTTTACCTGGCCTACGCGGCTTGGTTCGAAGAGCGTGACCTGGACGGTTTTGGCAACTGGATGCGTATTCAGTGGCAGGAAGAACAGGAGCACGGTATGAAATTTTATGATCACATCCTGCGGCGGGGCGGTGAGGTTGAGTTGAAGGATCTGGAAAAGCCTACAGTGGAAGCCGAAAGTGTCGTGGATGTTTTCGAGGCTGTACTTGCACACGAGCAGTACATCACCAAGCGGATTCACAGCTTGTACGACATGGCCCGCGAAGAGGGCGATTACCCGCTGCAGACGTTGCTCAACTGGTTTATCGACGAGCAGGTCGAGGAAGAGGAGATGGCCGAATCAATTCTTGAGCGTCTTAAAATGGTTGCCGATGACAGCGCCGCACTGTATATGATGGATCAAGAACTGGCCGCCCGAAGTCCCCAGAAAGATGGAGAAGAACAGCAGTAACGAATACACGCTTAGTTTTGCCGCCGCCAACGGCTATGCGCTGGCAATCGTGTTTCCCATCGTGGCTTTGCTAGTAGTACCCTATGGATGGCTGTACGGTTTTAAAACCCTCGGCTATGATCTGGCTGGATTCTTAGTGAGTCCCCTTCTTTTTTTTATCAGCATCATCGTTGGCACGGTGGTCCACGAGTTTATCCATGCAATTTGCTGGTCGTGGCTGGATGACATCCCGTGGGCTAAGATCCATTTTGGATTCAAGTGGAAGATGCTGACGCCCTATGTACATTGTCCAGAGCCAGTAGAGGTGAACAACTATCGTTGGGGCGTGATCATGCCGGGTATCGTACTTGGCATTGTGCCTTATCTTGTGGCGCTGGTATTGCAAAATGGCTGGCTGCTGGGCTTTGGACTTTTCTTTACGCTGGCGGCGGGGGGTGATATCTTGATCCTGTGGCTGTTGCGTGGAGTAACAGCAGGAAATAAAGTGCAAGATCATCCCGACTTGGTGGGCTGCAGAGTCGTGGATAGCGAGGTGTAAGAACTAATCCAGCAGCTATTTCGGTTCTTTTATCCAGATACCTGATACTGCGACTGAATCAACCGTTGCATCACGGATGAACTTCTTGAATTCACCAAAGTTCTGTTCTTGTGGATCCAGTTTCTCACTGGTAATCTCGTAGTAGTACGTATTTTTGTCAGTGTAAATATCAAAATATACCTCGAATTGTCCGATTGGATCCTTGCTGCTGGTATTGCTGACTTTGTATTCGATATCCACGTCGGAGCTGTCGGCCGGTCCCGTCTGATACCATGACGTGACGGTTGCCTCCACCATTTCATTGGCAGTGCTTTCTTCGTCATTGGGTTCAATTACAATGCGGGCAGAGGTCGTACGGTTCTCTCTCACCATAATGGTCACGACTTCTTTCTTGTAACCCGATTTCGAAACACGGATTTGATAGCTGCCGGTAGGTACGCTGGTTAATTTAAATTTGCCACTACCGTCGGTCAGCATTACTTCTGTGGCCGGTGTTGTTTCTATGCTTACACCCTGGATAGTTTGTTGAGTTTCGCTGTGCATTACGCTCCCGTCGATATTGCCGAATAATTCGGTATCAACAATTTCGGTAGCGCATGACGATAGCAGTATCGACATGCATAACATAGCTGCTGTTTTGATGATCGTTTTCATAAGAGTTGCACCCGTTAAATCAGTTGTTTTCGATGATAATGGGGATCGAACGTCCTGTATTTTGTATTGATAGCGGAACTGATCCCACTCCCTGTTGTTGTAGTTGGAAGCCAAAGTTTGTGTGTAGGGCATTAAATTGCAGGTTTGACCCCGAAATCTGGATATTGTTTTGGAGCCCAATGCCCAATTGAGTCATCCCAAACTCGTTAAAGTTACCCTCAATATTGATATTTGATGATAAATTAAGCCCTTTCTGAATAAGTTGAGTGTTATTGTTATCGCCGTCAATATTAATTTCGCCCAAAATATTATATCCCTGTTGAGATATACCAGCGATATTATCGGATCCCAACATATTAATGCTGGCAGTATTATTTATACTTAATAGTGAGCCTCCCAAGCTGTTTAACCCGTTGAAAGCTGGAAAGGCAGTTACAAAATCTCTACTGAAGTTTTTAACTGCGTCGTTATGTTCAATAGAAGCTTGTTCGGGATACACTTCTATGTTTGTATCCTTTTGTTGCCCAAAAGCCATTATGTAGGCTAGTCCCCATATGACAATAACTAATGTGATGTTTTTCATAACTATTCTCCCTGGTGGGGTTGGTTAATGGTTGTATCTAATTTAGAGAGGAAAGCATCCCAATCAAGGGATGCTTTCAAAGGGTATTATTTTACGGGTACAAACTATTGCATAATTGTTGAAGTATTATTGTTACCTGTGATAGCGGCATCAGCTGTGTTGCCGTAGCCATGCTGGCTGATAAGTACATCGTTGTAGTTGCCTACAATACGAACGCCATCGGCGGCATAGAGTCCAGATCCTATTTCATTCTGAGATCCGTACTGCGCGATTCCTACTTCGTTGTAGGATCCGTCGATACCTGCTGATATCATGTTGTCATCATTTACTTGCAGAGCTACGAACAAGTTTGACGAGTTTCCTCCACCGTTTGAGAATCCTGATCCCGTACCGCGTGAATTCAAGAACAGTTGGTTGCCCGTACCCATTTGCCCGGTAATCATGGTATTACCATCACCCCAGAGCTCAAGTACAGACTTGTTTTCAGAGCCAATCATGGCCTGTAAAACAGTATTGTCTGATCCATCCGTCATACGCTGTGTTACCTGGTTGTTATCACCTTCAATAAAAGCGTAGTTGTTATTGCTTCTGCCAACTTGTTTTAGTGATGCCTGGTTATTGTCGCCATAGATATTGACGCCATTACCGCTCCAGGCATTTCCGTTGAACAGGCTCTGGAGAAATCCAAATGCTCCTGTTTGAGTACCTTGTAGCGACAGCGTGGGAACCTCAAAAAGGACACCTCCGATTTTGTTATAATCGCCGGCTTGCTCGACGGATACTTCGTTATCGCTGCCGGTAATTGAACCGGATAACAGGTTTCGGTACCCATCTTGCCGTATGTCAGCTGTGTTGTTGTTATTATTGCTGCCATTTGACGGACGGCCGAAGAGACCTGGGCCCGTACCACGAGCATTCAGATAAATGAAGTTTTGTGCGCCTTTTTGAAGCACAGTATACTCATTTTGATTGCCCCACAATTCAACTCTTTGCTGGTGATAACCGCCGTACTGAGATTGGCTGATGGTATTTTCATCTCCCACATTGTACAGGCTGGCATTTTGGGTGTAGCCATCTTGGGTAATGGTTGATGAGTTATCAACGCCTTCTTGCTTGACACTTGCTTCCGAGTTGAATGCTTTTACTTGTGTGATGGTAGACGTGTTGTCATTACCATCAATATCTTGCGAAGCGCTATTCGATGCATTCTGAGCAAAAGCCGCAGAACAGGCGAATACAGATGCAAATAGTAGAGTTCCTAGTTTTTTCATAATCATCTCCTTTAGGTAATGGATGATTGCATCCCGACCTTAGACGAATCAGGATGCTAATATCCTCTAGTTAGTTACTGGGTGATAGTAGCTGTGTTACCAATGCCAGCTACATTTACTGTGGCAGTGTTGTAATTACCATTTTGTGTAACACCAACAGTGTTATCCATTCCATTAACGACGATACCGTTGCGGTCCCAGGGCACAGTATCAAAAACACTGTTGCCAATTCCATTTTGCATCAGGCTTACATCGTTGTAGTCACCAGAGATTGAAATACCAGCGTCACTTGATTTATCCTGATAGAATTCAAAAGTGTTGCCGTTACCTTCAATACTGGTAAACTGATCAGCATCGTGGGCTCCAAGGGTACCTGTAACAGTGTTTGAAGAACCAGAAACACCTAATACAAGCTTCTGCCACGCACCGCCGCTTTGGGTAATGTCCATCGTGTTGTAATCACCATTCACAGTAGCTTGTAGTACAGAGTTGTCAGCACCACTAATTTGCTTGATGGTAGCTGAGTTACCGATACCTGACTGCTCCAATTCAGTAAGCATATCTGAGCTGGTATGCTGCGTCAGCTTAACGGAGTTATCTGAGCCGGCTTGCGAGATGTCGCCAGTGGCAGGTCCGTTGAATGCTGTGGCTTCAACCGAGTTATAGTTGCCTTGCTGATCAACGGTGTATGAGATTGCCGCAGGTGATCCGCCCCAACCATCCCGAGATTTTAAGACTGCACTGTTTCCTTGGCCCACCTGATTGATAGATGCTACATCGTTATTTGAGGTTATGCCTTGGATACCTTGCTCGATCATGGCTGCGTTACTACTACCATTTTGGGTAATAGTGGCTTCGTTGTTGCTTCCATCCTGTGCGATGTCAGAGCTATTATAGCTGCCAGTTGCTGTGCTTGACGCAGTGTTGTCTTGCGCAAACGCCATCGAGCTGGTAAGTACAATAGCGAACATTAAAGTTATTAGCTTTTTCATAGTATTACTCCTGTTTTGTTTGTTATTAGTTGAGGTTTGTCCTCATAAGCATTTTCTCCGACGCGAGGTCGCAGAAAGGCAGGAGTAAAGAACGAAACTGTAATTGAGGTTCTATTTTGATATATTTTAATCATAGAACTATTTACAGGGCGACGTTGGGTTTTCGCACCCTTATCGTGAACGTTGTTCACGGTAAGGCTCCCGGCGTTGCCCTTCGTTTTTACTCCATATTCGTTGTTCAAAACCATTTGCCTGGATTTAGATTTTTGAAAACTCCAGTGTTAAAAGTAAAACCGGCAAGTATATTCCATTGTTGGTCATTTATTGTACCTGCCTCGACCCCATCAATTCCTTCATTAACCAAATATCGATAATCCAATCCCACCCGTAGCCCAACATTGTTAGAAATACGATAATCCAGTCCTGCTTGCGCATTCAATGTTGGATACATGCCATTGTCGAACCAGCGTGATCCATTTGGCAACGCTGCTCCTTCCTGCAAAATCGGACTTCGTTCATAAATAATACCACCGCCTCCTACGCCAAGATAGGGCGACAGGGGATAGTTCGCCGTTAGGTAAGTTCTAATATTCAGATCGAAGCCGAAATAATGCTCCGAGAAAACTTGGCTAACACCGATTTTTGATCGCTGTCCATTACCGGTTATTGAGATAAATGGATTCAAGAAATATTCTAGCTGGACGCCGGCGCCGGCCGCGTTAATAGGATCGGCGTAATTACCTTTGTGTCCGCCATAGATAAAGTTCAATGAGGCATTGAATCCCTTTCGGAGGTTCGAGTTTTTATTGAGGCCAAAATAATCCAGTTCTACTTCAGAATCTTTGGCTTTGTCTTCATAAAAATCTCGTGTATAGGCACTAAAATTTTCTTGATCAAGTGGATTCCAGATCTGATCTTCAACTCCTTCGATCACCAGTATTCGCAAGGCCTCATCAATGGCTTCGGTAACAGCCATCACCGGTGGCTCGTTAAATGTGTAGCCAGCTTCGGCTTCCAAGAGGCGGTTTTCATCAATAAAACGGAATATGCCGCCGTCCAGTTGTTGTGAAATAATTGACTTAGTGGTATGAACTGTTTTTAAAATCCGCCCGGATTGCGTAGAGACTGCACGAAGGTAAATCGTCACCTGATCTTTTCGAAACTGCCCAGAACCACCAATTCCAAAGTAACGCAGTCCGGCTCCCCCGGTAATAATATTTGTGTCATATCCTACAATCCCACCTTCTAATAGTATGCCTGCAAATAGGAGGGGCGGTAGCGAGTTACTGTCATTGTTTTGTGCACGCGTTGAATTGATGATTTTGCGCTCATTCAGCAGATTCGAAAGGTTCTCTCGCTCAATAGGGATAAACCATCCAGAGTTTGTCATGGCTTTCACAAGTATGGCCGTGGCGCCCTGCGTGACGGCTGTTGACCAACTAGCGACATTTTCTGATGGTTTATATTGGCCGGTTTGGTCACTAAAGCGATATACCGCAGCTACTACTTTTTCTTTGGGAGGGGGTATATCTTTTAGTTTAGATGCTACTTTACTTTCGACTCCCGGCTTAACTTCTTCAGTCTGGAATGGATGAAAAACGGGAGCACATCCTAGTGCCAGTGATAAAAGGCCAATTGCCAATATGTGAAATAGTTTAACCATTGATATTTGGTATTGTAATGTTGGTTTCGTCACCAGTTAAAATATTATAGATGCGAATGGTTACGCCGTCTATGCCGGGATTTATGTCGATAGAAAACTCTCCGAACTCCAAGCTGCTCTCCTGTGATAAATCGAAGTCGTCACCAAATTGATCGCGAACTAGATTCCTTGTTAGCTCAGATAAAATTTGTCGCTGTAGGGATTGCTGAAAGTCAGCCAATGGATCTCGTTCAAATCCAAAGCTTTGGGATCCTTTATATTTATTCTGCTGTGTCGCTGAACTCATCAACCATTGATAGTTCAGTGGACTGCCACCAAAGGCCGGGTTTTTGGGTCGATAGACCAATTCTTGAGCCAAGCCCTGTTGTGGTATAGCAAGCCCTATGCTTATCAGGCAAATTATGAAGGGCAAAAGTTGTTGTAGGTTCTTCATGTCAGTACTGAATAAGTTGGTTTGCAGTTTGTGACTTTTGCTGGAGGCTGTGATAACTCATAGCAACAGCTTGTTTGGCCTGCTCTTCGATTTTTTCATAGCGTGGTTGGAGCCTCGACTGGTACACTGCTTGGTTATCAAGCTTTACCGTTACGAGCGTCCCGAGAGACGGAAGTGGCTTTTCGCTGATAGCCAGCATAAAGTTTGGAGCGTTGGACGGAGCTTCCCAATAGCGGTAGAAAATGCTGAAGAAATCTTTACCCAGTTTGCTGCGCGTCTCATCGATTACAAGTCCGCCAAATTCCAGCCCATTGCTATGCTGCTCGGGTTCTTGGGGAGCTTGTTTTTGCTTGCCAATAAGAGTGCTGAAAGCCTTGCGAAATTTTTCAAGTCGATCTTCGGCTTCTAAGCTGTCGATACTGTTGCTGTAGCTGCCAACAAATTTTTGGGATTGGGTGACAGAAGCCGGAATGATAAGTTTCTGACCGGGATAGATAAGATCAGGATTATCAATTTGTTCAGCATTGGCCTCATAAATCTCGATCCAGAAGTTGGGGGTGCCAAAATGAACTCCGATCTTAATGAGATTGTCGCCGGGTTTAACAGCATATGTGAGTATATCTGTTTTACTTTGCGCATGAGCAGGACTACTACCGATCAAGAAAACGACAAATAGAAGAAGCCCGAGCACGAAAGCGAACACTCTTTTTGGCGATTTGAAAATTCTGTAGATCTTACTCTTTTTTTTCGGTAAAAACATACTGTTAGATGAACAACGTATTTATAGTAAATATCCCGTGACCCATTTCTGGGAAGCCAATTCTGTTTCTCTTACTTAAGTATTTACAACAAGCGTGCCAGGGATTGTTTTTAAACGTTTTAAAAAACAATCCTTTTAAAATTTGCCTCAAGAGCTGATAGACGGAATAGCAACCCTGCTTATCTCGATGTGTAGATATTGGCGCTGTGAAGATAGGTTCCAACTGTTACGATTACTTGTGTAAATTTGTATCAAAAGTCTAAGCCCCTTAATGTTAGGTGGTCACTCACCGTAACATTAATACATGATGTATTATGAGTAAGAAAAATTTTATTCCTCACACTGATTACAAAGAGTTTCCCGTTGAGGAGATGCGGCAGCGCGCCCGATCATTTTATGAGGATATGAGGCGCCGCAGGACGATCCGTGATTTTGCAGATCGTCCGGTACCCCGAGCAATTATTGAGGACTGCATTAAGACAGCAGGTACAGCGCCCAACGGGGCCAACAAGCAGCCGTGGCACTTTTCGGTAGTGAGTGATCCTGATGTAAAAAAACAGATTCGAGCAGCGGCCGAAGAAGAGGAGCGTGAGTTTTATGAAAACCGCGCCACCGAGGAGTGGCTGGAAGCTTTGGAGCCTCTGGGGACGAATCCCAATAAACCGTTCCTCGAAGATGCGCCCTATTTGATTGCCATTTTTTCGAAAAGCTATGGTATCAAAGAAAATGGCGATAAAGAGACATTTTATTACGTGAAAGAATCGGTGGGCATCGCTACCGGTATGCTGATTACGGCCATCCACAATGCCGGGCTTGCTTCGCTGACGCATACGCCCAGTCCCATGGGATTTTTGAACGAGATCTTGGATCGTCCCGAAAACGAGCGGCCGTTTTTGCTGCTGGTGGTAGGCTATCCACAGGATGATGTAGAAGTGCCGGATATCACCAAAAAGTCACTCGATGAAATTGCCAGTTTTATTTGATTGAACACATTCTGGTTGGAAGTTGACACCGAAACTGGTAGTGTGTATTCTCGTGAAAAAAATGTGAGTTCTACTTTCCCAATAAACCAAATGATTTGATCTTATGACACGTTATCTACTTCTATTTATAACTTTTGCACTGTGCTTTTCAAATGTGCAGGCACAGGAGTTGTATCAGCCGCGGAATGTGAAACAGGCATACGAAAAAGGCACTCGATCGCCCGATGGTACGCCCGGTGACAATTATTGGCAGAACCGGGCCGAGTACACTATCAATATAACGGCTTCGCCACCCGACCGGACGATCCGGGGGTCGGAACATATCACTTATTACAATAATAGTCCCGACAGCCTGGAGACGTTGATGATCGACCTGTTTCTGAACAATCACAAACCCACCGCTCCCCGTGGTAACGGTACTTCCAGGGAGTATCTGACTTCCGGCGTACATATTGATTCGCTTGCGATCAACGGGCAGACTCAGAAATGGAAAGACAATCCCCGGTCAGTCACATTTGATCCGTTACAGTTGCCCCAGCCGCTGGCTCCCGGTGAATCGGTAGAGCTGTCCATCGACTGGCATTACAAGGTATCCAAGCAGGCTGGCCGCGAGGGGCAAATCGACTCTACTTCCTATTTTCTGGCCTACTTCTATCCACGTGTCGCGGTTTATGATGACTACAATGGCTGGGATACCATCGAGTTTACGGGTAGCCAGGAATTTTACAATGATTTTAATGACTACACCGTAAATATCACCGTGCCCAAAGGGTATCTTGTTTGGGGTACCGGCACGCTGCAAAATCCCGGAGAAGTGCTGCAACCCAAGGCCGAGGGGCGTTTTCAGAAATCACTGACGGTCGATTCGACGCTTACAGTTGCCAGTCTGGATCAGCTCAAGGCGGATAAGGTTACTACGCAGAACGGCACGAATACCTGGACGTTCACTTCCAGCAATATTCCGGATGTGGCTTTTGGGTTGAGCGATCATTTTGTGTGGGATGCCGCAAGCGTGGTAGCCGACAGCGGGTCTAACCAGCGCGTAAGCGTGCAGGCCGCCTACAATGATACTTCCGCCGATTATCGTCATATGGTGGGATATGGCAGTCATGCCGTTAAATGGTTTTCGAACAACTGGCCCGGCGTGACCTATCCCTATCCCAAGTCCACCGTGTTCCAGGGTGGTGCTGGCATGGAGTATCCGATGATGGCCAACGACGCGTCTTATCCTGATCCGGTATTTGCGCGGTTTGTGGCCGAGCATGAAATTGCCCATACCTACTTTCCTTTTTACATGGGGACCAACGAGAGCCGCTATGCTTTTATGGATGAAGGATGGGCTACTGCGCTGGAGTTGTTGGTCGGCCGCCAAGACCTTGGCAAGACCCGAGCTAACCAGATGTTCCGCCGGTTTCGCGTGGCAAGATGGATTAACAATCCTGATCCGACGAACGACCTGCCTATCATCACTCCGGCAGATATGCTCACGGGTGCCGCCTACGGAAACAATGCTTATGGCAAAGCGGCGCTGGGTTACCTGGCACTGAAAGATATGCTGGGTAACGAACTCTTTAAAAAATGCTTACATACTTATATGGATCGTTGGCATGGCAAGCACCCAACCCCATGGGATTTCTTTTACAGCTTCAACGACGTTTCGGGTCACAACCTCAACTGGTTCTGGAACAGCTGGTTTTTCGAAAATAGTTACATCGATCTGGCGATAGCTGGGGCGGAGTCATCCCAAAATCGATATTCGGTGACGCTTAAAAATATTGGCGGTATGCCTGCTCCCGTTGATATGAAGGTAACTTATGGAGATGAAAGCACCGAGGTGCTTCACCAGTCGCCCGGCATCTGGAAAGAAAACCAGAATCAGGCGACCGTTGATATTCAGTCGGAAAAAACGATCAAGAACATTGAGCTTAGCGGAGGCATATGGATGGATGCTGATCTAAGCAATAACAAATGGACCAGCAGCTAAGAATATTTACTGGAATCAGAGGCAGGATCTAAAATTTTGGGTCCTGCCTTTTTTTGTTACTATCAATAGTGAACAGAAACCTTTGACTGAACAGCTAATTTGATGGCCCCATTCATTGCCGCCGTATCAGGTGCAGTAGCTATTTTTTTGTACTGGATGTATTCGCGATATCGCCAGAAAAAACAGATCCGACAACAACTAGCGGAATCGTGGGGTAAAAAGAAAGCAATAGATCACAACTGGGCACAAATTCGTTTTTATCACGACCTGGTTGTTAACGAGCAAAGTGGGGTAGTCATTGATGATGATACCTGGGATGACCTCAATTTTGACAAGCTATTCAAGCTTATCGATCGGACGGAGAGTAATATTGGCCAGCAGGTGTTGTTTGATATGCTTCGCCGTCCCGTCCAAGATGCTCAAACTTTGGAAGCGCGTGAACGGTGGATCGATATTTTTGGCGATGAGCCAGATTTGCGTCTCGATTTGCAGGTGGAGTTACGTAAGCTCACCGGTTTTCGCATCTGGCGGTTGTCCAATCTTATTTTCGAAGCCTTACCACAAATACCACGCTGGTTTTACGGCTTTTTGGTGATCCCGGTGTTGGCCGTAGTGTCGATAGTCCTGGGATTTTTGAATCCGGTATTCTTTGTGGGATTGGCCATACTGCCGGTGGTGAATCTGGCGATTCAGTATGTGGTTGGGAATCGTCTGGCCCGGTATACCGCGGCATTGAGTGCCTTACAACCTTTTTTGTCTGCTGCCGAGCGTATAGCTCAGATCGATGAGGAGCATGGTTCGCCGCTGGAAGACTTCGGTCAACAATTGCGAAGCTATGCCAAGCAGTTGCAAACGCTGAAAAAAAGAGTCAGTAAGTTTTTGTACGAAGGGAGTCCCGACAATATGGGCACGCTTCTTTGGGACTATTTAAACATCCTGTTTCTGCTGAAAATAAACATGTTTACGTTATCCGTAAGGGCGCTTAGCCAGCACAAGAAAATTTTACAGCAGCTCTATTATAAGATAGGTTATCTTGATGCGATGATTTCTGCCGCATCTTTCAAGGTAGATCTGGATCAATATTGTAAACCAACCTTTCAATCGGAAGGTAGGCTAAACTATCAAGATGTGTATCATCCTCTGTTGGATAAGCCGGTTCCCAATTCGATTACGGTGGGGCGCCAGGGCATTTTGGTTACAGGTTCAAATATGTCTGGCAAGACCACTTTTTTGAAGACTATTGGGGTGAACCAGATTCTGGCACAAACGTTCAATTTTTGCTGTGCCGCGCAGGCGGATATTAGTTTCTGCAATGTGATTTCTTCTATGCGTCGGAATGATGATCTCACCGAGGGTAAAAGTTTTTATCTGGGCGAAGTAGAACGGGTGAAGAAGCTGGTCGATCAGGCCGCGCAAAAAGACGGCAGTAATTTGTACCTGCTGGATGAAATATTCCGGGGTACCAATACGATCGAACGGATATCCGCTTCGCTGGAGGTACTAAAGTGGTTGAACAGTTCTTCGGATTTTGTACTTGCCTCGACACATGATTTAGAGTTGGTAGATCTGCTGGACGAGGAGTATGAGTTTTATCACTTTGCTGAGGAAGTACATGACCAAACGCTAACTTTTGACTATAAGATCAAGCTGGGATATTCCTCCACTAAGAATGCGATTAAGTTGTTGGGGATTTGTAATTATCCGGAAGAAATTGTTAGTGGTGCGATGGAGGTATCAAAATTGCTTGAACAACAGGGTGTTATCAATTACAGCAACCCATCTGATAGCAAGTGAGCTGGTTGGCGGTGTAATGTTTGATAATATTATGGTTCGTGATGAGAGGCGAAGTTTATTTTTGGTTATCACTGATCCTCGCAACTAGTTGCTTTAATGTGTTGGTTTTTATTACAAGAAACGTTAAGATATCCCCACGTATTTCAATGTTAAAGTATTAAAGGTTTTATAAAGTTAGTCATCAAGATATGTTCCAAAAAAGCAGAAGTAGCGAGGGGGTTTGTAATCAAAAAAAGACATATGATGAGAGTTATAATGTTGAAGTATTTATTTGATGTACAATCATTTATAGTATAGGTTTATAAATTAACTCAAGAGATATCGTTGGCTATTGGATTAACAACAAACTATAGAACGCATGGGCTCTCAGGAAGTGCAGAATCTTTCCTACATGATGAAGTGTAGGATTAATTTGGATGGGTATTGGGAGGAAGTACCGGGTTCTTTTATCGAGATGCTGGGTTATTCGGAAGAAGAGTTAAAGGAATTGACGCTTGCCGATGTGCTCCATCCTGATAATCGCCAGAAGGGAGCTGGTTTCGTCCGTGGAGTATGTGAACAGGATCATCGCGAGTTCGAAATGGAAGGCAAGTATCAGACAAAGTCCGGGGATGTGGTGTGGGCCTATACCAGCGCAATGATGATTAAAAACAGCGACGGTGACCCGCAGTTTATTCTCTGCCATATCCATAATATGACCAAGCACAAAAAAGCACAGCAGCAACTAAGGGAAAGTGAGCAGCGGTTCCGCTCGCTTTTCAAACATAATCCCCTCCCGGTGTATTACTTTGATTTGGAAGGCAACTTTGAAGGGGTCAACGAGAAGCTTGTCGAGTTTACCGGGTACAACCGCAACGAGCTGAGAGAAATGGGTTTTGAGGCGTTCATCGTGGATAAAGATCTGGAACGGACCAAACGATATTTTCAAAAAGCAGCGGATGGCATTCCCGGGGAATACGAAATTCAGGTGGAAGTAAAAAGTGGGGCTGTCAGGGATATCAAAGTGACAAAATTTCCCATGTACCAGGGAGATGAAGTCGTTGGTGTTTTTGGGATACTGCAGGATTTAACTGAGCAGAAAAAGGCGCGGCGCCTTCTTAAAGAAAGTGAAGAGCGCTGGCAACAACTGGTCAAGCAAAATCCACAGCCCATCCAAATCACCCAGGATGCCAATATCATATTTATCAACAAAGCGGGGGCCGAACTTTATGGGGCCGATTCAACAGAGGAAGTGATCGGGAAATCGGTATATGATTTTAGTGATCCGGAGAAGGTTGAACAGATTGAAGAACGAAAGAACCGGCTGGAGCAGGGTAAACCCGTTGATGAGGTTCTAGAGCATAAAATAAATTGTCTGGATGGTTCGGAACGGTACGTCGAAGTCTATTCCATACCCACGACATATCAGGATAAAGTTACCATACAGTCGGTATTTTATGATGTGACCGAGCGTAAGAAGAAAGAGCGCCGGATGTTACAGTCGCTCGACGAAAAAGAGACGCTACTGAAAGAAATACATCACCGGGTAAAAAATAATTTGGCCGTAATATCAGGACTTCTGGAGTTGCAGGTGCTGAATAGCGAAGATCAATCTACGATTAACATATTGCGCGACAGCCAGCAGCGTATTAAATCGATGGCAATGATTCACGAAAAACTATACGAGACGGAAGCATTGGCCGATATCAGCTTTGATCGATACTTGCGGGAGCTTGTCGACTCTATCCAGCAAACCTATTCCTCCGAGGAGTTTGAGGTTGACATTACCTACAATCTGGATTCGGTTTCGCTTGATTTGGAACAGGCGATTCCGTGTTCATTGATTGTCAACGAAGTAATTGTGAACTGTTACAAGCATGCGTTTGCTGAAACCAAAAACGGTGCAATCTCACTTACCTCAAGGTACGATGTGCCGGTTCTTGAGATCACTATTGAAGATAATGGTTGTGGTCTACCCATAGATTTTGATATCAGTGATCAAAATACATTGGGGATGAATCTCGTGCAGACACTTGCCGCACAACTTGACGGCAACGTGCAGTTTGAATCAGAAGGAGACACTGGCACTACGTTCAAGCTTGAGTTCAAGACTACCTGAACGTTTTGATTGTCAGGCAAATCGATCCGCCAGCCGGTTGATCAGGTAGCCGCTTTCTTCCAGTGCTTGGGAGGCAAACTTTCCGAAGAAATCGGTCACAGACTCAAATTCTTTGATAAACCCATCTTTATCATCTTCTTTGACCATTTTTGCCAGTCGTTCGTTATGCTCAATAAAGTTAAGCAGCAGCTCGCGACGTTCTTCATTGGCAAAAACGATATCCGCATAGAGTTCGGCGCTCTGGGCAAAAATACGTCCTGTCATCATCAGCTCGGCGCGATAAATCGGAGAGGAGTAATCGAGGATATCCTGCGGTTTCAGGTCGTAAGTTTTCATGAACGAGCCGTGCAGCAGCGCTACAAAGTGACGCAGTCCCTGTACCATATGCATTACGTGATCGTGTTTCTCAGCGTCGGCTTCAACTACGCGCATGCCCCACAGTTTTGACTGTTCGATCACCCATTGTGAAGCCTCATCATCCCGCACGGGGCAAACCACCATAAGTTGTTTGGAGAGGTTGTCAACATCGGGACCGTGCATGGGGTGTAGTCCCAATACCGGTCCGTCATGGGCACGTTTCATGGCCGCAATGGGATCGGTTTTGTTGCTGGTGAAATCAGCAAGAATGGTATCTTTCGTAAGCTTTGGTGCCAGGCGCTCGATTACATCCACTGTTTTGTTGATGGGAACACTTACAATGGCAAGGTCGAGTGTGGGAGCGATTTCCTCGAGCTCATGCCAGTTGTGTTTGTCAATTTTATGAACCTTGTGGCCCGTCTGCTCGGCGATGCGCGAATAGAGGCTCCCCATGCCACCTTTGGCACCGACAATCAGAATATGCTTTGGTTCTTCAGTGACGCGTGGGAACTGCTTGGAAGACTGGCTGTCGCGGGAGGAGGCCATGATCATGCGCAGGAAGTCCTCGGCCCAGTCGGGATCGAGGTCCTTATTGGCAGCCATCTGTCGAAATTTCTCCGTTTTCTCGTCTTCACGTTTGGGAGCAAATATGGGCAGACGGTTTTCGATTTTCTTGTCTATCACTTCGTGTACAATCTCACGGCGCTCTGCCAGCAGATCGAGGAGCTTCTCGTCAATTTCGTCAATGCGATTGCGCTGTGGATTGAGCTTCTTTTCTTTTGGAGTCATGGAACTGCTTTTCAGCTGATAGAACTAATTTGGAAAGAGTTGCTTAAAGTAAAGCTTTGCTGTCAATTGGCCTAAAAATATGTGATTTTTATAGAATGATTCAGCGCTATTTTCGTTTTATTACAATGTGAAATTAAATCAACAAACCCTCGGGGTTTAGTTTCAAATTGAGTGCTGTCTATAACGGTGAATTCAAACCCCGATGGTTTAAAGAAAGCTACATCTTACATGTCCAAATTTGATTTACAATCGCCTTGGCCACCCGCCGGTGATCAACCCGAAGCCATCGAAGAGCTGGTGCAGGGCATCGAAAACGGCGACAAATATCAGACGTTGTTGGGTATCACGGGATCAGGAAAAACCCGGACAGTATCCGGCGTCATTGAAGAAGTGCAAAAACCAACGCTGGTGATGAGTCACAATAAGACACTGGCGGCCCAGCTTTATCGCGAGCTAAGCGATTTTTTTCCTGATAACAAGGTGGAGTTCTTCATCTCGTATTACGATTACTATCAGCCGGAAGCCTATATCTCATCGCAGGACAAGTATATCGAGAAGGATTTGTCGATCAATGATGAGATTCAACGTTTGCGGCTGCGGGCTACGAGTTCACTGCTTTCGGGCCGACGTGATGTGATTATCGTTTCCTCAGTGAGCTGTATATATGGTATTGGGTCGCCATCCGAGTACGAAAAGCTTATTATCAACCTGGAGCAGGGTAAAGAGATCCCCAGAAACAAGTTGTTGTACGATCTGGTGGATCTGCACTATACGCGCAACGACCGGGAGTTTAGCCGTGGTACGTTTCGGGTGCGCGGCGATGTGGTGGATCTATATCCCGCTTATGCCGAGGATGGACTTCGTATCCATTTCTGGGGCGATGAGATTGAAAAAATGGAGATTGTGGATACCGATTCCGGCAATGTGCTGGAGACAGTTGAGGAATTTCGTATTTATCCTGCTTCGCACTATGTAACTTCTGAAGATCGCTTGAACAAGGCCATTGACCAAATTCGTGATGAGCTCGATTGGCGTATTGGAACGCTCAACGATGAGGGTAAGTACTTGGAAGCTAAGCGTCTGGAGCAGCGTACGCTCTTTGATATTGAGATGATGCAGGAAATCGGCTACTGCTCAGGCATTGAAAACTACTCACGATACCTGAGTAACCGTAAGCCGGGCGAACGGCCATACTGCCTGTTCGACTACTTCCCTGATGACTTCATGCTCGTAGTGGACGAAAGCCACCAGACGATTCCCCAAATTTCGGCGATGTACGGCGGTGACCGATCCCGAAAAATAGAACTTGTTGAAAATGGGTTCCGCCTGCCGTCAGCCATGGATAACCGTCCGCTGACCTTTGAAGAGTGGGAGAGTCTGGTCAACCAAGCTATTTTTGTGAGTGCCACGCCCAGCGATTATGAGCTCGAAAAAAGCGGTGGCGTAGTGGTCGAGCAGATTGTGCGTCCTACCGGACTGATGGAGCCCGAAATCGAAGTACGTCCCGTTGAGAACCAGATTGATGACCTGCTGGATGAGATTAAGAAGCGGGTTGAAAAAGGCGACCGCGTGCTCTGTATTACGCTTACCAAACGGCTGAGTGAAGAGCTAAGCGAATATCTGAAAAGCGTGGGTATTTCCGCCGCTTATATGCATAGCGAGCTCAACGCCATGGAGCGCGTGGAAGTGCTCTTTAAATTCCGCCGCGGCGACTTTGATGTGCTGGTAGGCATTAACTTGCTGCGTGAGGGTATCGACATTCCCGAGCTCAGTCTCGTGGCAATTCTTGATGCCGACAAAGAAGGATTTCTGCGATCCGAGACCTCGCTCTTCCAGATCATTGGCCGCGCCGCTCGTAACGTAGATGGAAAGGCCATAATGTACGCTGACAAGATTACCGACAGTATGCAGACCGTGATTGACGAGACTGAACGGCGGCGCAAGATCCAGAAAGAGTTTAACGAAGAGCACGGCATAACGCCCGAGACCATCCAGAAGGAGCTCAAGCCACTGGTGGATCCGGCGCTGATCTCCAACCAGGATTTCGATCTTGATGAGAAGGACGGCGAAGAGGAGGATGCGCTCGAAGTGGTTAAGGTGGCCGACGAGGGCATCAAGTACAAGGCCAATCCCGCCATGAATGAGGTCACCTTTGATAACAAGGAAGAGTTTATGGAGTATCTGCAAGAATCCATGTATAATGCCGCGCAGAACATGGAGTTTGAGGAGGCAGCGCGCATCCGTGACCAAATCGACCGACTCCAAGACGAATTAGATTGAGTTTAGTTAATAGTTATTTGTTAATGGTCATTTGGTTAGATGTTTTATCTATTAACAAATAACAGATAACAAATAACAAAGAATGAGTACATTCGCATATCTTAAGAGCTTTTTCAAGGATAAAGATGTTGCCTCGGTGACGCCGACCTCGCGTTTTTGCGTGCGTCACGTCTGCCAGCCCATCGATTTCAGCAAAGATATAACGGTGGTAGAGTATGGGGCGGGATCCGGTGTGTTTTCGCGCTTTTTGCTCGAGAATATGACTGTCGACTCAAAGCTTGCGCTGTTTGAAACCAACGACATACTTTTTGAAAAGTTACAGCTTATCGATGATCCCCGAGTCTCGTTCCACCAGGATAGCGTAGAGTATGTCAGCTCAGTACTGCCCGAAAATTATATTGGAAATACGGATTTTATTATCTCCGGTATACCCTTTTCTTTTTTGGATGGAGAAGCGAAATCGTCGGTACTTGATCAAAGTTACAAGCTGTTGCGCGTCGGCGGAGAGTTCTTGGCCTACCAAACATCAGGACACCTTGAAGAACCATTGCAAGAGACTTTCGGTAACGTCAAAACTGACTGGGAGTGGCGAAATATTCCCCCGATGACAGTCTATGAGGCAGAGAAGAGAATGACATAGAGTCATTTAGAAATTGTCCTACAAAAGCAAGCCCTCTGTTGTATCAAGTATCTTAGCTTGATACCATAGCTATATCTTCTGATAGGCAAAGATGTTTATCAGAGCCAGTAAAATGATCAATATCATCTTAAGCTCAGGTATTTATGGCAAGCTGGTTTTCGCATCCCTGTTGCAGGGTGGCCTATTGTGGCAGAGGGGACAATCTATATATAACAAAAGATAGTGTACTCTTATTCCACTGGCTTAAATATTTGCCTGAAAGTATTTCTAATTTTTGAATATCCCTCCGGTAAAAATGAGCAAATCTGTTTTTTGTGGAAGAACCCATCTCAGGTTAACCTGCTGGTCTGGAGGAAGATTCATTCAGCTATTCGTAATAGCAGTTTTTGTTAATTGGCGGCTACCAAGAAAACCTTGTCGACTACGTGAACTTGACCGTTTGTAGCATCAACAGAACCTAAAATTTTGGCTCCGTTAACATATATGTCACCGTCTTTCTTTTCGGATTGCACATATTGTCCGGTGGCCAAATATACATTCATGCCTTTTGCCAATTGATCTTGATCCAGTGAAGCAGGAGAAGCATGGGAAGTTAAAATTTTGGCTAACTTCGATTTATTTTCAGGCTTCATCAAATCATCGAGCGTACCTTCAGGCAATGCTTTGAAAGCTTCATCTGTTGGAGCAAATACTGTTAACGGTCCCGGATTAACCAGTACATTTTGGATGCCTGCTGCTTCTATTGCTTTGGCAAGAATAGTGTGGTCAGGGGATTCTTTAGCAATTTTCAGGATGTGTGCTTTAGACACATCATCTTTTACACCAGCCTGTCCTGTTGTAGATGCAGAAGTAGTCTTATTTTCTGTTGTCGTACTATTGGATTTTTCGTTCGTATTTCCACACGAAATTAGTGCTGTAGAAATTATTGTCACTAACGCTATCAAGGCTATTTTTTTCATGAAGCTCATAACTGTAATGGGTTAATATTTGATGTATCATATATTGAGAATAAAAGATCTTTATATCTTAATTTAGGAAAAACCTACTAGTCTTGAAAATAAATCTGTTTATAATTCTCTGGTGTTTCTCTACTTTATTTATTCTATCTAACGTATCAACAAAAGATAGAACGGATAGAGTTATTTTATACCATTATGAGGCTGGTAGGCAGTAAGATGAGTAAACAGAACGTTCTTTGGTCATCTTTTTTAAATTTGTTACCACTCAGAGCATCATAACGAGATGAAGAACTACTAACCGTAAGCGATTTGTTAATCGCTCTGTAAAACAAAGATTTCTCGCTTTGCCCGAACTGACGAGTAGTTTTTAATTGGTTTAGCAGCGGCTGTCATCTCGAACGCAGTAAGAGATTTTTGCTAGAGATAGGCTACTTCTTTCTCTCCAAGACAATTTCTTCATCGTTGGTAAGAGATTGTAATACTATTTTTTCCTGTTCCCGTGTTTTTATCATATACTTTTTGGTCCCTTCATAATCTTCATAACGGGTTCTTTCCGGCAGTGTTACCTTTACTCTAGATTTATAACCCGATAATGTGTCAGTCTTTATCTTAAGCTCTTCGTTGGCTAACGATGTGAAATGAAAGTATCCTTGAAAAGATCCAAATATAAATACCTCGGGAATTTGGCCAAGTGAGTCAGCCCTGAATCCTTGAATATCTTCTTCTTCCTTATTTTTGAGGATAACTATAGGTGGTGGAATAATTGGTTTATTATCATTGCCTACAATCTTAAAGTGGACATAGACCTGACGATCTTGTGATGAAAGCTTAGCATCAATGGGCTCTTTTTTTACAAATTCAAAGCCGGGTTTAGGTGGGTTGTTGACAGGTTTAAAATGTAAGAACAGCGTATCTTCAGTAATCGAATAATTTCCTTGAGCTACTTTTTGGGGAGAATGTAGACCAATTTCACCTGTAGAAGTTTTAAAAGTACTTTGATGGAATTCATAAACTTTTCCATTATCCCCTGAAAAAGTCCCTTCAAAGTGTTGGGCTACAACAGTATTTACCCACAATAATGGGATTGCACAAAAAGTTAAGAAATTTTTAGCAACCTGCATCATTCCCTTTTTGTTCTTGATAATTACCCTCAGTATCGGTTCCATATTGTTCCGCATGAATGATATCTAAAACTCGTTCTTGACTACTGGTGGATAAGTTTTCGAAATAAGATGTATTATCTAATCCTCCCCAAGCATGATACTGGCGCCTTAATTTGAATCAAAACTCCTTATTTTATGTAAAAATTAAGAGAGGAAAAGATCTTTTAATCAGAACCCCTACGTTCTAACACCATTCTTTCCTTACTCTTAACATTTTTCAATACAATTCTATTTTTGTCTCTTCACTTTATCAAATATTTTTTAATGTTGTTATAGTCACTGTAATATGTGGTTGAATCTGAAAGGGTTACTTTTACTTTAGAGTGACCCCCCACTACTGTATCTGCTGGCATGATTAATGTTTTTCGTCCCAAATGAATAAATTTGAAATCATGAGGCTTTTCAACAGTAAGCGATATCTTGGGAAAATAGCCAAGCGAATCAGGTAAGTATGTTTTGATTTTGTTTTTAGAATTATCCCGGGAAATCAGGATTGTTCGAATTAATGGTTTATCATTTTGATTAACCACATGGAATTTTACAGAACCAAGGTTGCTTTCTTGGAAAGAACTATCCAAATTGACAGGGGTAGAAGCTGGTTTTCTATCAATAAAAGTATAGCTTGACGGGTCTGGGTCTGTCAAAGATTCAAAATCCAAGATTAGTGTATCTCCAGAAATTTGATAACTCCCTCCAAATTTTTTTTGAATATTCAAATGCTCATAGGAGATGATTTCAAAAGTACCATCGTTGAAATGATAGGTACTACTAATTCCAACAGGTGAATCTTTTTCAACATAAAAGCCTTTGATTCCTCTTTCCAAGAGGGCAGTCGTAACGCATCCGACTATTATTAAAATTAAAAGTATATTTGGTCTAACAGCCGGCATCATCTCCTTTTTGATTTCTGGAATTTCTATTTCTATCTCTACCTGTTTGTTCTATATGAATTGTGTTCTTTATGCGTTCTCGATCAGAAGAATTAGGAACAGCATTTTTACAAAAATCAAAATCAATTGGTTTTAAGATCCGCCAATAGTTCTTATTCCAATGAAAAGTGAGGATAGGATCTGGCCACAATGTTCCGTGATGTGACCAAGATATACACTCGGTACAACGCTGAGCATCGTAACGAGATGAAGAACTCCACCCGTAGACCGATTTGTTAATTGCTCTGTAAAACAAAGATTTCTCGCTTGTACTCGAAATGACAAGTAGCTTTTAATTGGCTATAACAAGTCAATATAAAAAGCCATCCCGCCCGCGAAGGCAGAATGGCTTAATAAGATCTAGATCACTCAGAGTTAGATCAGAATTGTGAAATCAACGCCGCAGGTTTACTCTTCTTCAGAGTCGCCATCATTATTATTAGCCGCACGTTTTTTCTCGGCCTCACGGTTCAGTTGTCGTACGCGACCCTGGTTCTGATCTTTCTCTTTAATACGAGCTGCTTTACCCTGTCGGTCGCGCAGGTAGTAGAGCTTAGAGCGTCTGATATCGCCTTGCTTTTTCAGCTCAATCTTCGCGATAAACGGAGAGTAAAGCGGGAAAATACGTTCAACCCCGATATTGCTGGCAGAAACCTTGCGTACCATAAATGTTTGGTTTGCACCCGATCCGCGGCGTGAGATCACGAGTCCTTCAAATTTCTGGATTCGCTCCTTGTCGCCTTCGCGGACGCGATAGTGAACATTCACGGTATCGCCGGTCTTAAATTCGGGATACTCGTCGTCAATTAATGTCTGTTCTGCTAATTTTAACTTGTCCATAACTGATTGTTACTGTTCGTTTCGAAATTTTTTGTAAATGTCAGGACGTACTTGTTTTGTACGCTCAAGCGATTGTTCAAATCGCCATTCCTTCACTTTTTGATGATCACCTGATCGCAGCACTTTAGGCACTTCCATCCCGCGAAACTCAGCGGGACGCGTATACACCGGACCTTCCAGCAACTGCTCATTTTGGAATGAATCCGTCAGCGCACTTGCCGCATCACCCAGTGCCCCGGGCAATAACCGTACGATGGCATCAACCATCGTCAAAGCCGGCAATTCGCCGCCGGAAAGCACTACATCACCTATGCTGTATGTCTTGGTGATAAAGCTATCTATCACGCGCTGATCAACGCCTTTGTAATGTCCGCACAAGAACATAAGGTTCTTTTTGATGGAAAGCTTATTAGCGCTTTCCTGCTCGAACGGTTCTCCGCCGGGTGCGGTAAAGATGATCTCGTCATACTCCCGTTTGCTTTGCAATTCCTCGATGCAGGAGAAAATCGGCTGTGGCGTCAACACCATGCCGGGTCCTCCGCCGTAGGGATAATCATCTACCTTATTGTGGTTGTCCTCCGAGTAATCGCGCAGGTCGTGAACCTGGATTTCAACCAGTTCCTTTTCCTGAGCGTTGCCCACAATACTGTGTTGCAGTGGACTTTCCAGAAGCTGTGGTACGGCCGATATGATATCAATGCGCAACATTTACAATCCTTCTAGCTGTTGTAGGTTTTTGCATTGAATTTTCTGGTTTTCTTCATCGACCTCAGCTACATATTCATCCACAACGGGAATCAGTAGCTCATTCTGCTCCGGGGTAATTACCTGGAGTATGGGATGCGCCGGATTCTGAAGCATCGCTTCCACCGAGCCGACATGTTTGCCATCAGCCCAAATATCGAAGGATGTCAGATCCAACGGTCGTTCATCCGCACCAAGCAGGCTTTCAACAATCTCGCGATCCGCAAAGACCGCGAAGTTTTTTAGGTCTTCAGCCTGTGTACGATCAGATACGTGTTCAAATTTTACAAAGAACGAAAGTCGGTTATTTTTTTCTTGTACCCGAACCGACTCAACCCGGGCAGGGATCAGATCCCCTCTGGTGTTTTCAATACGCACCAGATCAAGAGCATCAAAAAGTGTCGGCGCGTAGAACTCGGGGATGATCAATACATCACCCTGTACGCCGTGCGATCGGGCAATGTACCCGATCTGTTGATACTGGTTTTCAATTGATTCCAGCATTGGCTCATCCAGGGTTACTAAACTTCAAAAGTTTAGAAACCCTCTTGGATTATTAACTATTCTCTTTCTTCTCGTCCAACGCTCGCTGAACAGTCACACGATCTTCATCGTCGGTGACAAAGCCTTCCAGCTCTTCCAGAGGCGTATTTTCGATATGCTCAATGGCTTCTTTGGCCAGCATATCGCTAGACGTTTTAGCTTCAGATTCCTCATCAGCTTCTTGCGTGTCTTCTTCCTCTTCATCATCAGAAGCTTCAACCTCTTCGGTTTCTTCTTCCGGGGTTTCTACTTCTTCAGCATCGTCATCTTCTTGGTCGGATTCTTCCTCAGCTTCAGCAGCAGCTTCTTCCTCTGCTTCCGCTTCGTCTTCAGTGTCTGCCGTTTCAGCTTCAGCAGTTTCTTCGGCTTCCTGCTCATCTGCTTCAGCTTCTTGAGTTTCCTCGTCAGCTTCTACGGTTTCAGCCTCAGCTTTGGCTTCCTCTTCGTCGGATTCTTCGTCCTCTTCGGAAGCAAGTGCTTCTTGTTTAGCTTTTTCTTTGGCTGCTTCTTCGGCTTTCTTCTGAAGCTGCTTTTCATATTCTTTCTGTTCAGCTTCAAGTAGTGCCTGCTGACGCTCTTTGCGGGTGGTTACATCTTCACCTTTTTCCTCACGTCGCTCACGCCATTCAGTCAGTGCTTCTTCAATCTCTTCTTCCGACTTATCCAAGCGATTCAGGTGCATTTCATACATAATGCCCTGTTTCTTGAAGATCGAGCGCACGGTATCCGAAGGCTGAGCGCCTTGTTTCAACCAATGAAGCGCACGTTCTCTGTCCAGATCAAGCTGATTCTTAGGTGTTACGTTGTCAAAACGACCAATATCTTCGATAATACGACCATCACGTGGTTTGCGGTTATCCGCCACAACAATGTGATGAATCGGTCGCTTTTTTCGACCTCTACGTTGTAATCTAATTCTTAACAATGGATTATTTCCTCGTTGTTTCCTTTAAAATTTGCGTTGATTTCTGATAGAGGATGTTGTCGGAATCTTGCGCAATATTACTTGCTTCTGTTGAGCTGGGCTAAACAGCTCGCTAGTAAGATCTAGTTTCCAAATGGTAAATTTCCTTTCATACCCTTCATGCCTTGCATCATCTGTTTCATTTTACCCATGCCCGAGAATGATTTCATCATCTTCTTCATCTGCTCAAACTGTTTCAGCAGATCATTGATATCGGAGACGCGCGTCCCGGATCCTTTGGCAATACGCCGTTTCCGAGTCGCATTTAAAATATCCGGATTGTGTTTCTCTTCCGGAGTCATCGAGCATATGATCGCTTCGATGGGCTTGAAGGAATCTTCGTCAATTTCAGCATCTTGCATCGCTTTGCTGGCTCCCGGAATCATGCCAACCAGATCCGAGATGTTGCCCATACTTTTCACCTGTTGAAGCTGCTCGTAAAAGTCTTCGAGATCAAAACTGTCGGACTTTATTTTCTTTTGTAGCTTCTGGGCTTCTTCTTCGTCAAATTCTTTCTGGGCTTTTTCGACGAGCGACACCACATCACCCATGCCAAGGATGCGCTGTGACATCCGTTCGGGATAGAAGGGTGCAAGAGCGTCCAGCTTTTCGCCGGTGCTCACAAACTTGATCGGTTTTTGGACCACCTTCTTAATTGAAAGGGCCGCCCCGCCGCGGGTATCACCGTCAAGCTTGGTTAGTACTACACCATCATAATTGATGGTCTTGTTAAATTCTTTTGCTGTATTCACAGCATCTTGTCCGGTCATGGAATCGACAACGAAAAGTGTCTCATGTGGCTCAACTGCTTCTTTTATTTCAGCCACTTCGTTCATCATCTTCTCGTCCACGTGCATGCGTCCGGCCGTGTCGATAATTACGGTGTCGAGTGCCAGGCTTTTGGCCATTGAGACCGCTTCCTTGGCAGCACGGACTGCATCTTTCTGATCAATAGAATAGACTGGGACGTCGATTTGATCAGCAAGTGTTTTCAGCTGATCGATAGCTGCCGGACGATAGACGTCGGCTGCTGCTAAAATGGGGCTACGATTGTTCTCCTGTTTCAGATAGCGTGCCAGCTTAGCGCTGAACGTTGTTTTACCAGACCCTTGCAGGCCAGCGATCAGAATTACTGTGGGAGGCGTGTGTGCAACTGAAATATCCACCCGCTCCTGACCCAGTATATCAGTCAGTTCATCATGTACAATTTTGGTGAACTGCTGACCGGGATTGACGGCCGTTAATACGTCTTCGCCCATCGCCCGATCTTTTACCTTGTTCGTGAACTCTTTTGCAACGTCGTAGTTCACATCGGCATCGAGCAGAGCGCGACGTATTTCTCTCACCGTCTCCGCAATGTTGACGTCAGTAATCTTAGCTTCCCCTTTCAGCTTCTGAAAGGCGCTGTCTAATTTTGATGAGAGATCCTGAAACATGAGTTAGTTGTGTCTATAAATCGTTAAAAACCTTTTATGCATCCCCGATACAGTACCGGAACAAAGTTTCGCAAAATAAGGACAATTTTCTGCGTTATCAACAGAATTATCCACAATATATATAATGGATATGGGAACTTAACTCACGGAATAAGATTAAAGTTACTATCATTTCTAATACACAGTGTGTTTCATTTAAACCATAATAGGAGGGAAAATGGGAATATTTTTTACCAAACATCGAGAAAGTACCGTCCAAATACTTTTTGTAGCAACACTCATCCTGCTCACATCTTGTGCAAATAGTAGAAAATCGGCTCAAAAAATTACCGATGCCGAAATCAGGATGCAGCAAATTGAGCAAGTGGAGGCCATGGATTATGCAAGTGCAGCATTCCAGGCGGCTCAGAGTAGACTAGAAGAAGCCCGACAACTTGTAGAACGTAGGAAACATAAAAAAGCGATGCTGAAGGCCGATGAAGCAATAGTAGCTGCCGAGCTGGCAGAAGTTAAGACCCTTGCCCGAAAGGCGGATGACTCGTTAAGTGAACTTAAAGCCAGTATTGCATCACTCAAAGAACAACTAAATCAGTACAGGCAAGATCAGTAGCGAGGAAATTATGAGAAAAACTACTTTATCAATACCAATTTTATTAGCAGTTGTTATCGTGATTGTTGCAGGGTGCGCAAACTATGCGCTGGTAGATGAGGCCAAAAAGGATTATGAGCGGGTTAAGAATGATCCTGCAGTGATGATGCATGCGCCTAATCTATTAAAAGAGGCCGAGAAACAGTTTAAGATTATTGGTAACCTCAAAAAAAACGGTGCCAGCAAACTTTTGATTAATCATCACGCCTTTATAGCAGAGCAGAAGCTCGTGATTGCTGAGGAAATGGCCACGTTAAATAAAAGGCAGGATGAACTGGCAGAGGTTGAAAAAGAGTACCAGCTGGTGTTGGGCCAAGTGCAGCAGGCTGAAGCACAGCTAGCCAAGAAACAAGCTGTAGAAGCCCGCATGGAAGCTGATGAAGCACGCCGACGAACCGAAATGCTTTCTCGGCAGTTAGCCGATATCGAAGCAGAAAAAACGGAACGTGGGTTGGTGGTCAGTCTGAGAAATGTGCTGTTCGACAGCGGGAAGTCAGATATTAAAATTGGGGCGGTAGATAATTTGGCGAAACTAATTCGCTTCCTGTTGGAATATCGCGACCGAAACGTGTTGATCGAGGGGTTTACCGATAATCTTGGCGCGCGAAGTGTTAATCAGAGATTGTCGGAGCAGCGGGCCTCAGCAGTAAAACAAGCCCTGATAAATAGTGGGATTAAGCCGGACCGTATCATCACGCGAGGATATGGAGAGGATTATGCTATTGCGGATAATTCTAGCGAAGCCGGCCGCCAGCAAAATCGTCGGGTTGAGGTTGTAATATCAGACGAAACCGGGACAATTACATCGCGACGTCCTGTCCAATAGCTTTATAAGCGATTATTAATAAATCAGGTTTCAGGCATGCTGCACATAGTGTGGGCTATTGCTGCAATTACTTTTGTAATGGGAGTCTGCGCCGCCAAAATCGCTGGGTCGAGGTTATAATATCTGGACAAGACGGTCGTATCGACGAGTGTACAGTCAGAATTAATAGCTTATTTGTATAGTTTAACAGTTGTCATTCTAAGGAATTATGCGGATCTCCTTGTGATGGCAGTTTTTTTATTTTGTTTTGTTATTTTCAGGCAGCAACGAATTTAATTCCAAAGAAAATTAAACAGTATTATTTATGGCTGATCAACAAGGATATGGATTGCTCGAGGGCAAGAAGGGGATCATTTTTGGCGCCCTTGACGAGCGAAGTATTGCATGGCGTATAGCACTGGCTTGTAAACGAGAAGGCGCAGAATTTGCTCTTTCTAATGCCCCGGTAGCTTTGCGGTTCGGCGATCTTGATGAATTAGCTGAAGAAACAGGTTCGTCAATTTATCCGTGCGATGTATCCGACGAAGAGGAGGTTGAAGAACTGATGGAAAAGGTGAAGGATGAGTATGGCAAGATTGATTTTATGCTTCATGCTATCGGGATGTCGCCGAATGTGCGTAAAAATAAGGGCTATGAAGAGTTGAACTACCAATGGCTGCAGCAAACGCTGGATATTTCAGCAGTGTCGCTGCATAAGATTATCCGCTATGCCGATGAGAAAGAGATCCTGAATGACGGGGCTAGCATTTTGGCGCTCTCTTACATTGGGGCTCAGCGAATTTTCTCGAAGTACAGCGATATGAATGACGCCAAAGCGCTGCTCGAAAGTATTGCCCGCAACTACGGCAGTCGCCTGGCCGATCGCGGTATCCGCGTAAATACCGTATCGCAGGCGCCGACCAAAACTTCGGCTGGTAGCGGCATCAAAGGGTTCGACGGCATGTATACTTTTGCTGATAAGCTGGCGCCGTTGGGCAATCCCACTGCCGATGAGTGCGCCGACTACTGCGTGACGCTCTTCTCCGATCTGACGCGAAAAGTAACGATGCAGAATCTTTACCATGATGGCGGATTTGTTACGGCTGGCATCAATGAGGAGATGATCAACGATCTGGCGGAAATGTACGCCGATGAGGAAGGCGAAGAAGAATAAAACTACATTAGTTTTTTATAGGCTTTAAATCCGTCAGGTTTTAATTTTTCAGATCCCTGGCATTTCCGAAGTGTCGGGGATTTCTATTGATACTAAAGTATTTATTACCCCTTGCAGGATTCGAAAACCTGCAAGGCTTTTTACATTTCGGTGGCGTTAAAACTTGTTTCCCAGTTTTAATTTTTCCGCAAAAGTAGTTACTTACTTATCTACGTTAAACTCCGATCCAAATAGTACTACCATGAAGCGACCGGCACTTCTCCTTTGTGTATTCTTTTTTGCAGTTTCTATAACTACCGCCCAGGATATTCCCACCATCAGCGAGAAAACTCAGGGGATGACTGAGCAGGAGGGCTATTTTACCTACTACTGGAATGAAGCCAACGGTAAGATCTGGCTGGAGATTGACAAGTTTGAAACGGAGTTTTTATACGTGAATTCGCTAACAGCCGGAGTCGGATCCAATGATATCGGCTTGGATCGCAACCAGTTGGGCGATGACCGTATCGTCTATTTCGAGCGGCGCGGTCCCAAAATCCTGATGGTACAGCCCAACTACTCTTACCGGGCTATTACCGATAATCCCAAGGAGCAGCAGTCGGTGAGCGATGCTTTTGCCAATTCGGTCTTGTGGGGATTTAAGGTCGCTGCCCAAGAGGATGGTAAGGTGCTGGTGGATATGACAGACTTTTTGTTGCGGGATGCCCACGGCGTGACCGAAACACTGAAACGCGAAGATGAGGGGAGTTATAGCGTCGAGGATAGCCGATCAGCTATTTATCCCAAGGCGACGATGAACTTTCCGAAAAATACCGAGTTCGAAGCTACACTTACATTTACAGGCAGTAATCCCGGCGGGCAGGTGCGCTCGGTGACGCCTACTGATGATGCCATAACGGTGCGCCAGCACCATTCATTGGTAGAGCTTCCGGATGACAATTTCGAGCCGCGTCAGTTTGATCCGCGGGCCGGGTATTTCGGCATCAGCTATCAGGATTACAGTACCCCTGTTGGGCAGTCGATCACCAAGCGATTTATCACCAAACACCGGCTTAAGAAGAAAAATCCCGATGCGGAGATGAGCGAAGCCGTCGAGCCCATTGTATATTACCTTGATCCCGGGACGCCCGAGCCAGTGCGCAGCGCACTGCTGGATGGCGCTCGGTGGTGGAATCAGGCCTTTGAGGCGGCGGGATACAAAAATGCTTTTAAGGTGAAAGTGCTGCCCGACAGCGCGCACCCAATGGACGTGCGATACAATATGATCAACTGGGTGCACCGCTCAACGCGCGGCTGGTCGTACGGCACCTCGGTGGTGGATCCACGGACGGGAGAGATTATCAAGGGACATGTGCTGTTGGGGTCGTTGCGCGTCCGACAGGATTACCTGATTGCCGAAGGATTGCTTTCCCCCTACACTGATGGAGCGAATTACGACGAGAATAATCCCATGCTACAGATGGCGCTGGCACGCATTCGTCAGCTTGCCGCCCACGAAGTGGGACACACGCTGGGCCTGGCACACAACTTTGCGGCCAGTACCAACAACCGTGCTTCGGTGATGGATTACCCAGCCCCAAAAGTGAATATCACCCAGGACAGCACCCTTGATTTATCTGATGCCTATGACACTGGCATTGGTGAGTGGGACAAAGTAGCGATTACCTACGGCTATAAGGATCTGACGGGGTTGCCGAGTGAAGAGGGAGCCTTGAACAGTATCATCAAAAATGTGATTGAAGACAGCCTGCGATTTATCTCGGATTATGATGCGCGTCCTGCCGGAGGTGCTCATCCGAAAGCCCACCTATGGGATAACGGTGAAGATGCTGTAGAGCAGCTTCATCATATTATGGATGTCCGTGAGATCGCCCTGCAGAATTTTTCCGAGTCTAATATCCCGAAGGGTGAACCCATGGCCAAGCTCGAGGATGCGTTGGTGCCCATATATCTTTATCACCGCTACCAGATTGATGGTACGGCCAAGCTGATTGGCGGTCAGCATTATACTTATAACCTGCGAGGCGGCCCCTTGCCGGGACCGAAGCCTGTGGCCGACTCAACGCAGCGCGCGGCACTGGATGCCATGCTGCAAACACTGAGTGCAGATGCACTGGAAATGCCGGACAAGATTATGGATATCATTCCTCCACGTCCGTTGGGATACTATGATTCGCGTGAACTCTTTAATAGTCACACCAACCCGACCTTTGATCCACTGGGCGCAGCAGAAACTGCGGCGGCCATGTCATCAAAATTATTGTTCAACTCAAATCGTGCAGCGCGTCTTGTTGCGGCGGAAGCCCGCGATTCGGCGAACCTTGGATTGGGCGATATGCTGGACAAAGTAATCAAAAATACGTGGCAACAGCCGGTTGAAACAGGTTATGAAGGGGCTGTGCAAAATACGATCAATCATGTCGTACTATTTCAGATGATGAACTTGGCGGCAGATGAAGGAGCCTCCTCACAGGTACGCGCGGTTACGAACTTTAAGCTGGAAGAGCTTCGCGAGTGGATGCGAAACCAGGCTGAAAACGGTCCGGGAGGCCAACAGCGCAAAGCTTCGTTGTTATATGGCTATCGAACGTTGCAGCAGTTTAAAGACAAGGGCGAAATGTTTATGCCAACGCCGGCACTGTCGCCGCCTCCGGGATCGCCGATCGGAAGTGGCAGAGGTCTGCTCGATTGCGGGCTGTAGTTTTGTAAAAGCTGTATGGATCATCCATAGATAGTAGTATTTTTATCTGGTTGCGTAGCTTTGCTGCGCAACCTATTATACTCTTAAAACTTCTTATTTGATCAAAATAGATCTCGATGATCAGTCCCCAAGAACTGCTTAATGGATACGCCAACGGGATTTTTCCGATGGCTGATTCACGGGAAGATCCCGAAGCCAAGTGGTACACCTCGCGGCAGCGCGGTATTATTCCGTTGGACAAGTTCCACGTGTCGTCCAATGTACAGCGCATCGTGCGCAACCATCACTACAATATCAAGTTTGATTATGCCTTCCAGGACGTGATGGAAGCCTGTGCCAGTCGTAACTCCACGTGGATATCTGAGGAAATTATAAACTCCTTTTGCCAGCTTCATGAGCGCGGTCATGCCCACTCGGTAAGTGTTTATGATCAACAATGGGAGCTGGTGGGTGGTCAGTATGGCGTATCGCTGGGGGCGGCCTTTTTTGGGGAATCGATGTTTGGCTGGGCCAAGGAAGCTTCGAAAGTGGCGCTGTACTGGACGCATCAAGCGTTGCAGCAGGGTGGATTTGAGCTCTGGGATACCCAATTCTGGACCGAGCACCTGGCGCAGTTCGGCTGTATCGCAATCTCAGCCGAGGAGTACGATAAGCGATTGGAGTCAGCTCTACGAGAGCAAGCAGAATTTAAAGCCGTTTCGACTGAAAAAGTGTAGCCTATCTCAAAGTGGACTTCAGGTATTTTGTTAAAAAGATGAGGTGTAATACACTTGTGAGTGTACCACATCAAAATAGGCATTCTTTAACGTTACTCGGTTTTGTTGAACTGGCTATTGATCATTGTAAACTGTTCTAATATTCACGAACCTGAATTTTGTCAATGGCCTGCTCGCGACCCATGGATCCTTTGTCGATTGCAGCCAGCGTCGATTTCTGGACCTGAAGGTCGAGGTGTTCTGGAATCTCTTTGTATCGGGTGTTGATGTTGACGGAGACCATAATGTGATGGTTGGACTGTATAGAGCGAAGTGTGCGTCCGTAATCTACTAGATACTCTTTCAGATCGCTAATAAATTGGTCATATGCCTTGAGGACTTCTTCTTTGGTTTGTCCTTGTCTTTTTGAGAACTCCACCGCTTTTGCAGAATCGCTTAAACTGCGAACGTCAACACGTTGTGACTTGCTATCCTTGCCAGCATCATTGAAAACATTGATAGCCCGTATTTTGTCAATAACTGCAAATGAGTTGCTGGAATAACGCGCATCAAACGAAAAGAAAGCGCCAAAGTTATCCAGCTTGAGGTAATCGACCGATCCCGTTACGCGGAATGATTTTTCGTCGGACTCTTCAAAAGCCGTTTTAAAAATATTGGCCATCACCTTCATGTCCATTTGTTTTTGGCTAGTCTCCGTCGTGGTGTTGATGTCCAGCCTGTTGCGAAACTGCTCTTCATTCAAATTTCCGGCTCGATAAGCCTGGAGATCACTTTTTGTAGCTATTACAGAAATCGTTGGTAGTTGTTCGTCCGGGGCTTTTTCTTTGTCATCCGATGACCGGAAAAAATCAATTCGGGGGCCTCTGTCTGTACGGGAATCGTATATAACCATGATCTTGTCATCGTCCGAAAGTTGACCAATCGTTGAGCCATAATCCTTCAAAAATTCGATAATTCTATTTGAGATCGATTCTTCTGTGACTTTTACGCCTTTGCTATCATCTCCGTATTGAAAGCTATAGGAGAAGCTGTTTTTATCATCTTGAAACAAGATAAACGGTCGGCGGCCCGTAGAAATATTTAAAATGATACCGTATCCCGGCAGATACGTACCGCGGATATCATTTTGTCCAAAGTGGAATTCTCCTATAGAATGGACGCGTATGTTGTCATGGCTTCCTTTCATTTGGGTTTTAAACATCTCCTGCAAAATGTTCTTCATAATATTGATATCGCGATTCATGCGATTGGTATCAATATCCTGAGCAAGTATCGATTGCAGCCCAAATATTAACGTAAGCGATACAATCGAGAGGGTGAGTTTTTGGATGTATTTCATGGCTGTATCTCCTTTTTACATTAGTTTTAATCTCCTGTACTCACGGTTTGTAACACCTGTCCCAGGTATTCGTTGGTTTGTCGCAGGCGATAGTTGGTATTTTGTTGGAGCTCGTCGAGCGTCTGATCAACCAGCTGAAGGTCATTGATACGCTGCTCCTGGAAGTAAGTGACCATTTTTTTCAGCTGCTCTCTGTTTTGCCTGTGGATAGACTCGGTATATTTTGATAGTGTTGCTGCATTTTCTTCGCGAAGTTTTTGGACCAAAGCTTCAGCTTCTTGATTGGATAGGCCAGTGTTTACAGTAGGGGTGTATCCCATGCTGATGGCAATGCCTTTGCCTGTAGTTTCGACATGTAGTTGGGCCACGGATCCTGTTATCAGCAGCAGGATAATTATCGCAGCGGCTGCCAGCACACTTTTACCAAAAAATGAATCTGGTGCCAGTTGTTTGGCCTGCTGCCACCATCGCCCGAAGGTGCGATCATTTGGTTCTACCATCAAAAGCTGTTGGTCGGGATTGAGTTCGGGCATCCGTTGCAGCAATGAGCGTGTTTCTTGTAGCTCTTGCAGTTCCTTTCGCAGTTTGGGATGATTTTCGAGATAAGTTTCCAGTTTTGAGCGCTCCTCATCACTGATCTCATCATAGAGATAATCCATAAAGAGCGAGCGGGCTAGTTGATCATTCATAACGTAAAGCCTCCAGTTCGATATTCCATTGTTCAAAAAGAGTTCGTAATTTCTTCAGTCCGTAATAAAGCCGTGATTTAACCGTATTTTCGGGCTCTCCCAGCACCTCGGCAATCTCGCGGAATTTGAGCCCTTCGTATTCCTTCATTATCACCACGATGCGTTGTTCGGCAGGAATCTGCCGAAGCGCCAGCTGCAAAATGGATTCCAGATCCTCTTGCTGGACTAGCTGATCGGGATTCGAGGATAGGTTTTCGGCCACCGGATGCTTGGGCAGTGCCTCCATGGATGCCGACCGGCGTCGGCTGGCGCATTTCGTTTCATCTAGGCAAAGGTTGTTGGCAATACGGTAGATCCAGGCAGAAAACTTATCCGTATTCTCCAGGGTATTCAGTTTTTTATATGCTTTGATAAAGGTTTTTTGGGTGATTTCAGAAGCCTCATCATGGCTGGCAAAGTAGCGATAAGCGAAGCGATGAATGCGCTGCTGCCATCGCTTTACCAGGCGGTTGAACGCCTCCATGTCGCCATTGCGAAAGTTTTCTATGAGTTTTGCATCATTCATTAAAATACTCCGGGAGTTTACCAACTACTGTTTGGCAACAGCATGTTACTTGCCGTACATAGGTAAGACGGCATAGTACACAAAATAGTTTTAAAAAATCTGTACTCCTTTCAGATCTTAATATTTGCTTTTTGTCGAATCTTGCACTTGATTTACGATAGGAAGGATCAAACCTTAGTTTTAACTCAATTCTTCAGTCAGAATGTAAATGCCTGGAGATTGAATAGCTTTATTGGCATGGTGCAAGCAAATCACAACGTTGGAACCCTGTTACTAATAAGTTGCATTTCGTTACTATATATAGGTTGTGAGCCTTCCTTCGATCCAATCCACGAAAACGATCGTCACTATTCTGTATTCGGATATCTGAATGCCTCGGCCGACACTCAGTTTGTGCGCATCGAAAAGCTTCGCGACAGCCTGGCTACGGGTACACTAACCAAGCTTGATGCTACGGTAACGCTCACCAATACATCCACCGGGCAAACGGTCACCATGCAGGATTCGCTGTTTGAATATCCCCAGGGTCGGGCTCACAATTATTATACTACGATGGAGATTGTCCCCAACGGTTCGTATAAACTGGTGGTCAAGGGACCGGCGGGTACCAGCAGTGTGGATGTAGAAATTCCGGATGTGTTTCCAGAGCCTCAGCTGCTCGATCCGCCCGATGAAGATCCCTTTGTGGTAGTTCGCGGCATTGAACGGCTCGTGGGTGCCAAAATCATCTATAATTCTTGTGTGAATTGTATCTGTGGGTCACCGGCAACGGATCCACCGCCCTGTCCGGCAAAGCCTTATATTCGGGAGATGGATTTTTATTCTCTCGCTGATACTACGTCCTTTGACAATGGAATAATTCGGGTACCTATTGATAGCCTGGAAGATCGTCAGGAAATCGAAATGGAATATCCGCCAAACAGGGAATTTACAATCACAAATTACAGGATGATGATTGCAGCGGGTACAGACCAGTGGCCCGATTTTATTGCGCTTGATCAAGAAGCAGCGGGCCTGCCGGATGTAGCCACCAATGTTGAGGGTGGAACAGGATTTCTGGGTGGAATAATAAGCGATACATTAACCATTGGCACGCAATCTGATTTTCCCTGCAGAAAATGCCCCGAACAAGATTAGAGTTACTGGTGCGGGATAATTATTCCACGTCTAATCTGTGATGCCCACCACTGGAAAAATATGACATGCATCCTGCCCCGAGTAGTTTCATTTGATCACATAAATACGCGTCTGATAACAAATTTATTGTAACAGCATATCTTCGGTAGGATCTTCATTTTTTCGAAGTGAAAAAAATGACATTCCATATGCATTCAGGAACAACAGTTTTTCGCCTGCGTATTCAAATGTTACTGGCGATAATTTGCATGGCCGTTTTATTCACTGGCTGCGATCCCGCGTTTAATCCCATTCAACATAACGACCGCTATTTTTCTGTATTCGGATACTTGAATGCCTCAGCCGATACCCAGTTTGTGCGTATAGAAAAACTGCGCGACGGTAGGGCAACCGATTCGCCGTTGGAGCTGGATGCCGAAGTTACTCTCAGCAATATCTCAACCGGCCAGACAGTTGCAATGCAAGATTCGATCTTCGAGTACTACCAGCAAGGAAGGGCGCACAACTTTTATACGACGATGGATATCCATCCAAACCAAAAGTATCGTCTGGAGATTAATGGAAAAGAAGGTGCCAGTAGTGTGGAAGTGGAGGTCCCCGACTTATTTCCTGAGCCTACTGTGTTAGCCAATGATGAAAACCGTACTTCTGTAAAGATGCACGATATCAATCGGCTAATAAGTGTAAAGACTATTTTTTATACTTGCTCGGGAAAAACGGGCTGCGGGTGTAAAAAACCCATACGCTATACATATTCGCACCTGAGGGACACCTTGCAGATGAATGATGGTAGTGTGAAAGCCAAGGTAAACTTACTGAAAGAAAAAAAGGCTATTGCTACTAATTATCCGGCCATGGATTCTAATCCTAACGTGATAAAATATTATATAACGAAGTATGATGTTGGAGTAGCGGGAGGTAACGCTGGATGGCCGAATTACCTTGACCTCAACCCTGAAGAAGTTGCCCTGCCTGAGGTGGCAACCAATATCAATAATGGGGTTGGCTATCTTGGCGGCATTGTCAGCGATACTTTAAATATGCTCAGTACCTGTTCCGAGGTAACGGTTCGCAGGGATGAGTTGTAGTAAAAGGGTACTACGGTATTTGATCTTTAATAGGCAAAAATAGGACTGAATTACTGGTCAGTTTATGAGTGATACTCTTCATCTTGATAAGAATATATGTACACATTGTATATCGTGTAGCCGTGATTTGGTTTCTTGTGAGCTAGAACGTAATAAGCTGTAACAAAATAATTCCTTTTGTCACAGATAATGGCTTTTTATACCAGTATATCACTCTTTGTACCTGGGGATGCGGGTTGGAGACATACGCTACTTGCATTTGGAAGCTGCTTATATTTGATTGAATATCAGTCCATAAGCACAGTCGCCCACATCGAATAAAAAGAAGAGTATTTGGGAACCAGGATTGTAGCATGCTGTTATCTTTAACGATATTCCGCAATCATATTTATACCTTGGTGCTGGCCACGGCAGTAGTCTTACTGTTTAGCAGCTGTGAGCCGGCATTTGTTCCCATCGAGCAAAATAACCGGACTTTTTCTGTTTTCGGTTATCTCAATGCATCGGCTGATACGCAGTTTGTACGGCTCGAATATCTTCGGGATAGTATGGCAACCGACACTCCAACGCAGCTGGATGCCGAAGTAACATTAACCAATGTTGAAACGGGGCAAACCGAAACACTGCAAGATTCGCTGTTTAGTTACTACCAGTCGGGCCGTGCTCATAACTATTATACTACGATGGATATTTCGCCTAATCAGTCATATGAGTTCCAGATTCAGGGACACGGGGCCAGCAGCAGTGCCGAGGTTACCATTCCTAGCCGCTTTCCCGAACCAAATTTATTTAGGCCCGGAGGATACGTAGAAGTACGTGATATTGGTCGTTTAATTGCCGTAAAAACGTTATATCACACCTGCCAGAATTGTGGAGGGTTGGGTGGTTGTCCAATTGAACCCTTCATTAATACAGATTCATTTTCGCACCTGCAGGATACAGTACATCTAGAAGAAAATTTGATTAAAGCTGGTTATCATCCCGAAAAAGATTTGAGTACAATTGGTGAGGGGTATCCCAGAGGTAAAACATTTACGGTTGTTCGGAGCGAAGTTATTGTGGCGGCGGGTTCTCCGCAGTGGCCCGATTTTCTTACTATTGATGAGGAAGCTGCAGCCCTGCCCCATGTTGCGTCAAATATCGAGGGAGGAGTGGGCCTGTTAGGCGGCATTTTGACCGATACGCTCACTATTGAGACTAACTCACCAGAACCTTGTTATTCTTCATAAACAAAAGAATAAGTATGCAGAATACACGTCAGAGCCTTGTTGCAAAAGCCTGTTTTTTACTCTGGATGTTGTTGGCACTTTTTATGCCTTCGTTGACTGCTGCACAGCCACAAGATATAACATTGCGCGGTTTTGTGACGGATTCAGAGAATTCCCAGCCGTTGTCAGGGGCTAATGTCCTGCTGAAGTCAATGGAGGATGATGATAAACGGCGTGGTGCTGTAACAAGTTCCAAGGGGTATTATGCAATTACAGATCTTGAGCCCGGCCCATATACCATTCGTATTAGTTTTGTCGGATACCAAACACAGACCGATACATTGAACCTCACCAAAGATAACAGACTTAATACGGTCACATATACGGTAGGCCTAAAGCACCAAGAGCAGCAGATGGAAGGTGTTGTGGTGACCGGCAATACCGGCGGAGCAACGACGCTTGAAGCCGGCCGCCAGAAAGTAACACCACAAGATTTATCACGGGTGTCAACGCCTTCGGTTAGTGGCGACCTGTCCAACTATCTGCAGACCCTTCCCGGTGTGGTTTCGGTAGGGGATCGTGGAGGGCAGCTTTTTATCCGTGGTGGTTCTCCCGATCAGAACTTGGTGATGATGGACAAGATGCAGGTGTATCGTCCTTTTCATATTGCAGGTTTTTACTCAGCCTTTCCGCAGGATTTAATTTCCAATGCAGATGTGTATGCCGGCGGTTTCCCCGCCAAGTACAGTGGGCGGATGTCCTCAGTTATTGATGTGACGATGCGCGGCGGGAACCATCAAAACTATGAAGGGTCGGTATCGGTGGGTCCTTTTCTGGGTGGCGTACAGGTAGAAGGTCCACTGGGAGGTGAGGGTGGTTCATTCTTGGTCTCGGGCCGCTTTTCTCAAATTGAACGAACGGCACCATTGGTGCTGGGCCAGGAACAGCCCATCCGATTTGGCGATCAGTTTTTTAAGATACAGAATGCGACCGATCAGAGTAGGTGTTCGGTAACCGGTATGCATACGTACGACCGGGGACTCATCGACGCCGAACGTAATGAGGTGTTCAAATGGTCAAATTATGGGCTGGGCGGCCGTTGTGTCGTGCTTTCCTCCGGCTCTCTGTCGCTGCTTGATATTACCCTGAATTCGACTTATTCCCACAATTCGGTGGGGATAAGCGGCGATCCCGCTCGTGAAGCCAGTATTTTAAACATTACAACGGGCCTCGACTTGGCCACTCCCCTAAAGGGCGGACATGAGATCAGCGGTGGTTTTGAAGCACGCGTTGACAAGCCGAATTATTCCCTGAATGAGCAGTTTGAGGGTATCCGAACCGGCAACGAGTTTTTGGTCGGCTTTACCGGTTACCTGAGCATGGATCTGAACCTTGCAGAAAACCTCAGTGTAAAACCGGGTGTTTCAGTAGGAGGGTCTTTTGACTATGGATTTAACATTGAGCCTCGCATCCGGGGTACATGGATGCCCTTTGGTAGTGAAGATCAAAAGCTGAATTTTGCAGCAGGCCTGTATAGACAAACAGTGGTTGGAATTACAGACGAACGTGATCTTGGATCGGCGTTTCGTGCTTGGCTGCCGACGCCACTCGAAGAGGGACGACCCCGTTCTATTCATACTATTTTAGGATGGCGGCAGCAGTTTGGTGATTTTGGGCTTACCCTCGAAGGCTACCATAAGTGGATGAAAAACCTGGCAGTGCCAATCTGGAGTACCTATGCGCGTTTCACCACCGAAATGACACCAGCAACCGGAAAAACCTGGGGGTTTGACGTACGCGGTGAGCTTAAAAGAGGATCCATTTACGCTTATATCGGCTACGGATTTAGCTGGACCCAGTACACCACCTCGCAGCAGTATTTCAGTAGTAGCTCACAGACCTATCATCCCGCTCACGATCAGCGCCACAGCATCAGCGCCCTGTTCAACTCGGATCTCGGTTTCGCAGATCTGAACATACGTTGGCAGTTTGGTTCGGGGATGCCCTATACGCGGCCTTTTGGTTTTGACAGCCTGATTCCATTGCGCAACTTGCAGGATCCGCGGCGCGACTACGGAGAGCCTCGTCTGCTTTTCGACAAGCCATACACGGGGCGTATGCCGGTTTATCACCGCCTGGATGTAAGCATGAAGCGTAAGTTTCAATTTGATCTGGCTAATATGACACTCAAGGCTGGTGCCATTAATGTCTATGACCGTCGCAACCTGTTTTATTTCGATCTGTTTCGACTGCGGCGCGTAGATCAACTCCCGTTGATACCATTTGTGGCTGTAGAGATTTCCACGGGTAGTTAAGGCTTTATGTGGCCTGTAACAACGCCAGCCAGAAAAGACCGCAGAAATTATAACAATTATTAAAACAAAAAACCCTCAAGGATTAGAGAAACCTTGAGGGTTAAGTTTTAACGACTCTTTTTCAGGCCTTCAGCGATTCTGCTTTCAGCACTTCTCTTACTGTTTCCTTGATTCCTTCTGGATCAAGCCCTACCTCTTCGTGTAATTCCTCTTGGGTCCCGTGTTCAACAATACGGTCGGGAACGCCCATAATGGTTGTGGGGATGTGATGTGGCTTGTCAGCCAGGTATTCGGCTACAGCACTACCAAATCCGCCGAGCTTGGTGCCATCCTCGATAGTGATGATGCGATCGTATGTATGGCAAACTTTGTCGATGAGGTCTGTATCAAGCGGCTTGGCAAAGCGCATGTTGTAATGACCCACGTTGATGCCCTCTTCTTCCAGATCATCAGCGGCTTCCATCACGTAGTTGCCGAAAGGACCAAAGCTGAGGATGGCAATTTCGTCGCCTTCGCGTAGGCATTCACCTTTACCAATTTCCATGGACTTAAATCCTTCCGGGATATCCATGCCGGTAGCACGTCCCCGTGGATAGCGAATAGCCCATGCACATTCTTCATGTTTGGAGGCACTGTACATCATATCGCGTAGCTCCTCTTCATTCATCGGTGAAGAAACAATGATGTTCGGGACGTTGCGCAGGTACGAAATATCATAAAGTCCGTGATGTGTAGGACCGTCAGCGCCCACAAGGCCGGCACGGTCGATGCAGAATACAACCGGTAGTTTTTGAATACATACATCATGAATTACCTGGTCGTAGGCACGTTGCAAAAAGGTAGAATAGATAGCGGCAAATGCTTTCTTGCCTTCAGCTGCCAGTCCTGCTGCAAAAGTGATCGAATGCTGCTCGGCAATACCCACGTCAAAGGCACGGTCAGGATATTTTTCCATCAGGGGCCAGAGGCTTGAACCACTTGGCATAGCAGGGGTGATGCCCACGATGCGCTCGTCCTCATCGGCCAGTTCAACGACAGCCTCCCCAAATACGTGCTGGTATTTTGGAGGCTTGGGTTCGGTATCCGGATCCAGTTGTTTACCAGTAATTTTATCGAACGGACTGCTCTGGGCATGCCACTTGGTTTGCTCGCGCTCGGCCGGAGCAAATCCTTTGCCTTTAACCGTTACGGCATGTAGTAGTTTCGGCCCGGGAATATCTTTCAGATCCTCGAGGTACCGCCGCATAGTTTCAACATTGTGTCCGTCAACAGGACCGTAGTACTTAAAGCCAAGTGCCTGGAAAAGTCCGCCGGGCGTAATCGCGGTGGTTACTGCCTTTTCCAACTTAGATGCGACCTTGCGCATCTTATCCCCGGCTGACTTGAAATGCCCAAGCATATCGTAAATTTCATCTCGCAGCTTATTGAACGTTTTGCTGGTCGTGATGTCGGTCAAATATTCTTTGAGGGCGCCTACGTTGGGATCAATCGACATGTTGTTGTCGTTGAGGATCACTAAAATATCCGAGTCCAGAGCACCAGCATTATTCAAAGCCTCAAAAGCAAGCCCAGCCGTCATGGCGCCATCACCAGTAACGGTAACAATTTTTTTATCACTCTGGTCGAGATCACGGGCAATAGCCATGCCCAATCCAGCAGAAATAGAAGTGCTGGAGTGCCCCACACCAAACGTATCATATTCGCTTTCGCTACGTTTTGGGAAGCCGGAAAGTCCGCCGTATTCGCGATTGGTATGGAAATTTTCGCGTCTGCCAGTAAGAATTTTATGTCCGTATGCTTGGTGGCCAACATCCCATACGATACGATCTTTGGGCGTGTTATAGACATAGTGGAGTGCCACTGTCATCTCAACAACACCCAGGCTGGCCCCAAAATGGCCCCCGTGGATTGATACCATGTCGATGATGTAATCCCGTAGCTCATCGCATACATCTACAAGCTGTTCGGGATCGAGTTTCTTTAAATCATCGGGATAATCAATTTTTCCCAGTAGTGGACCGGGAGTGACTTCTTCAAATTCCATAACTATTTATTCATTTTCGTTTTCATCAGCATGTTGTTCCGCCACTTTCTTGATGCGCAACTCAGCCTCTTCAAGCGTTTCGGTGCAATGTTTCGAAAGTTCAATACCCTCTTCATATAGCTCTATAGATTTTTCCAGCGAAATAGACTCATCTTCGAGTTCAGTAACAATTTCTTCTAGTCTAGTTAAAGCCTCTTCGAAGCTCGGTCGTTCCTTTTTGCTCATAAATAGATGCGTGACGTGTTTTTTTTGCTTCTAAAACCATGTAAATAAAAAGTTTTAGCCGTCGGAATCCAACTCTTTTTCAATCTCGCGCTGTTTCTTCTTTTTCTGTTTTTTGGATTCGCGATCAAACTGCTGGATAAAAGAGTCGAGTTCACTTCCGCTTAAGAACGAAATTTTTTGTGTTTCCTTATATTGCTGATAAAATACGGAGATCAGTGCTGCTGAAGGCACGGCAACCAGTAAGCCTAAAATGCCAAACATAAAGCCGAATAGTAGCAGAGACACCATTACAAGTAAGGGGTGTAGCCCAACGTGTTGCCCCACAATCCGGGGGACGATAAAGCCAGATTCCAGCACTTGCTCGATAGCAAAGACGATATAGATGCCAGGCAAAAACTGATACCAAGGCTGCCCCAGCGAAGCACCCACCAGTGTACAGACGGATACACTAACCCAAAGACCAAAGGTGGGGACGAAGTTCGTTAATCCCGCAAAAATACCGAGTACCAGGGCGTAGGGGACGCCTACAAGGTAGAAGCCAAGGCTCAGGTTGATGGCGCTGATGAGAACAACGATAAACTGTCCGCGCAGGTAAGCGCCTACAATGCGGCTTATTTCGGTAGTATAGTCGGTCGAGACATCGCTGGGCGTGATAAGGGAGCGGACGAAAACACCAATTTTTTCGTAATCGCGGATCATAAAGAAGCACAGGAAGGGCATCAAAATGATGAAAAATATCACGGTAACCATACTGCCCAGCCCTGAAATATAGGTTGATGACAGGGTGGTCATGCTGGTGTAAAGCTGTTGTATCAACAGGTTAACCTGAGTAGTAAGCTGCGTTTTGATCGATTCTGCTTCGAAACCAATATGTTCGAACAGCGCCAAAATTCCCGTGCTCTCGATCATCTGTTCTGTATTGTTGGCCGTTTGATTGACCAGTGAACCAAGCTTGGAAAGCTGTTCGACGATGGCGGGAACGGCAAAAAACAGTCCCAGCCCAATAAGGCTCAGACTTACCACCGTAAAAATACCGGCGATAGCACCACGGGGAATACGGCGCCGCTCGATTGCTTCCACCAGTGGATTAATGATAAACGCAATAATATAGGCTAGTACAAAGGGAATCAGCAGATGTCCGGAATCGTAAATAAGCCAGACACCCGCCGAAAAGAAGGTGGCATACAGCAATGCACGTGCCACCGGCTGTTTCCGGATAGGATAAAGGACAATACCTATCAGGAGGGCGTAGCCAAGCGGATTCAGCAGGTGCTCCAGCAGATACATCATAAAGAGCAAGCCGGCAACGCCGCCAGCCATCAATATGAGTTGGCCCCGTTCATTAAGCCATGACTGAGAATATGGTGCCATGAAAAAGCAGTCAAAGTTAGTAAAATCGTGCGAAAACTAGCATTCTCTAATATAGAGATTGCACGAAGAAGCTAAAGAGTTTTTTATTGAATTGTTAACAGCGGTTAAAAATATGAGTAAAGTGAGTTTTACCTGCCAGGATAAATTTGATATCCATCCGAATGGAACTGGACGGCTCCTTCGAGGCTCGTGAAATGAAGATCCGGGATGTGTTTTCTTAGCCGTCGAACTGCTTCTTTATGTGGATGCTCAAACTGATTCTGTTTAGCCAGAGAAACAATACCGGATTGAGCTGTTACTGTTTGAAGCAGGGCAGAAATCGAGCTCGTTTTACTTCCGTGGTGACCAACTTTAAGAAAGTCGGTATTGGTCAGGGATGGATAGTGTCCTAGAAGATGTTTTTCCTGGGCGTTTTCGGCATCGCCCATGAATAAAAATTCGGTGTTGCCATAGATGATTTCCAAGATGAGAGACCGATTATTGACATTTGATAGGGAGGTCGAAGCAGATGGTCCATAAGTGAAGAGTCTGAGTGCTGGGTCCAGGGGCACTTGGTCACCGGCAGTAAGTGATTTGACTGGAATCTGCTTCTGCGAGGCGAGTTGATGATACCGTTGATAAAGCTTGGAATCATATTTGGCCCCGCAATTGTATATGGTGTCAATCGGGATGGAATGTATCAGTTCCAGTATTCCACCGATGTGATCAGCATGTGGATGCGACAGGAAAACCGCATCCAGCTTGTCGATACCTTGCTCTTTCAAGTGCGGAATAATCACATATTTTGCACTATTATAGTCAGGCTGCCAGCGGCCGGTGTCAACTAGGAAGTGCTTGCCGTTGGGTGTATTAACGAGAGCAGCGTCTCCCTGGCCCACATCAAAAAAGGTGAGCTCAAGTTGGGCCGGTTGAAGTTTTTGCACGATGTGCGAGGCCTGATTTATGCAGAGGATCCCCAGAAACACAATGAGTACTTTCCAGCGCATTTTTGGGATGGGCAGTGAGGCAATAAGAAATATTCCACTTATCCAGATTCCAAAAAATAGTAAGCTTTCGACGTGAACCTGTATCCAGCTCCAGGGCCAGTGGGCGGCCATGTTCACAAACCAGGAAAGCTGTTTCAGAAAGAAATCGACCGGGATATTAAGTAGATGGCTCACTTCGGGAAAGACCATGCCAACCGGAATAAGTAGCAGCGCGTAGGGTACGGCAATTCCCAGGATCGGAACGACAAAAGCGTTGGCCAGCGGTCCGACGAGCGAGAATTCCCCGAAGTAATAAGCCAGCAGTGGAAATAATCCAATCTGGACGATAAAGGAAATGACGACAACCATGGCGGGTGTTCCATACCATCGATATCTGATCCAGTCGGGAAGCTGGCGCTGTATGACCGGGGCAGTGAGCAGGATAACATAGACGGCAGCGAATGAAAGCTGGAAGCCAATGGAAAACAGGTCGGATGGATTTAGCAGTAAGATGATAAGTGCGGCTACAGCCGTCAGGTTCTTAGAACTGCGTATTTTATGGAAAAGTTTGCCGTAAGCCAGGAAGATCCCCACGATAGAGGCCCGCATAACTGATGACGAAAACCCGGTAAGACCAGCGTATATAAATAGTATAGTCACAAGCAATACGAACCCAAATTGCTTGCCATAGCGGATGGTCCATAAAAAGGGTATTAAGAGCCAGAACGGCGCCAGGATGAATCCCACATGCAGACCCGAAACCGCCATGATATGGGAAAGTCCTGCTCGTGAGAACGTGATTTTCTCACTCCTGTTGAGCTCGTTTTTGTATCCGATGAGGAGTGCTTTGGCCAGGGATCCGGTTTGTTTGCTGAAATTGTTGTCGATCCCCTCCAGAACCTTATGGCGCCAGTACGTCCAGCTGAAGAAGCTGGTGTTTGGAGTGATATTCTGAATTTGTTGAATGCCTACCTGTGTGTAAATATCATTGGATGCTAAGTATTGCTTGTAATCAAACTGCGAGGGGTTGCGCTTCTCTTCAAGTGGATAAACGGTAGCCGTAAACCCTATTCGACTTCCTAAGTTTAGCCGATTGGGCAGGGCTAGATCTTCTGGATTCAGAACAGCGCGCAGCTTATATGGCTGAAACCACGGAATCCGGTTTGGGAATATGGTGGTATCAACTGCTACATCGATTTGATATTTGCCGGTACTGGTCTGCTTGATTTGCTTGACACGTCCCTCAAAGGTGAGTTCTTCCCACGTATATTTGTTCACAACCTTGGCTTCGGTTGGCGGCTGACGGTAATCAAATAGCGAGTGCCAGCTGCCACCAAAGGTAACAGCCATGCCTAAATAGCACAGAATGGCTACATTGTAGGCTCGTGACTTAAGTCGCCGTTGATAGATGAGTTCCGCAGTCGCATAGAAAAGCCCCAATGCTCCAAAGCTGATTATCCATTGTAGCGAGGTTAATGTTAGCTGATAGTCGAGAGTGATGCCCACAGCTATCAGCAGTGCAAGCCGTACCGCTGGATACGAAGCGAAGGGGAACCGGTATTTCTGATGAATAGACACATTGGTAAGACCATTGCAAAAGCAAAACCTTACGTATTAAAAAATGTTAGACGCTGGTCACAAACTTTGAAATGCGTGCTGCGGTGCTTATAATATTTCGCATGGATATTAACCGTAAATAATGAATAGTGATATGGGATTTGGAAAACAGCTTATCGGTATACTGGCCATCGCTCTTGTTATGGGATGTGCCAACACCGGGGAACAGCAACAGCAGTCTGAACGCGATACTACGAAAAAAGATTGGGCGCTCGTCATTCATGGCGGGGCGGGAGCCATCTCGCAAGACAAGCCCGAGTCGGTGAAAAAGGCCTATAAGGCCGCTTTGGATTCGGCGCTTTCCGAGGGAGAAGCTGTACTCAAAGATGGTGGTGAGGCCATTGATGCTGTAGAACATGTGATCAACTACTTGGAAAATAATCCCCGGTTTAATGCAGGCAAAGGTGCCGTATTTACTCATGATGGGGGACATGAACTGGATGCTGCTCTCATGGTCGGGAATACGCGTAATGCCGGTACGATAACCGGTGTACGGACCGTAAAAAATCCCATCTCCTTGGCGCGGATGGTGATGGAAGAGTCCAAGCATGTAATGTTTGCCGGCGATGGAGCCGAAGAGTTTGCTGATAAGATGGGCGTTGAACGGGTTAATCAAGACTATTTTTATAATGAAGATCGATATAAAGCCTGGAAACGCTCGCTGCAAGAGGATGCGCAATCCAGTAATATGAACCAGCAAGATTCGCCGCAATATAACCTCAAGGAAAAGTTTGGTACGGTAGGTTGTGTAGCTGTTGATAAGGAGGGTCAGATCGTTGCCGGTACTTCCACAGGTGGTATGACCAATAAAATGTTTGGACGCGTCGGTGATGTGCCTGTTGTTGGAGCTGGGACCTATGCCAGTGACGAAGTGGCCGTATCTATGACCGGATGGGGCGAAAAAATTATGCGAGCCGTCTCGGGACACACGGTGAGTGCTTATATGAAATACAAACCGGCAACTCTTGAAGAGGCAGGTAACTATTTGTTGCAGGATGTCTTGAATCCCGGTGAGGCAGGCATGATTGCCGTCGATAAATACGGCAACACCTATATGAATATGAATACGAAAGGGATGTACCGCGCCACGTCTGATTCGGAAGGCAATCGTGAAGTAGCGATCTGGTAGTAATGAGTGCTAATGTATTAGGGTGTTAACGAGTTGAATTTTGTGGTTGTCAGCGTTAACACCCTTGGCACTTCAGCACTTAAAGACTGCGGTAAAACCGTTCGCGCAGATCTTGAATATAGATACCAATCTTATTACGCAACGTAAACAGCTGCTCGTGAAAGTAAAGATATTGCTTTTTGGGCAGGTAGTGGGTGTCTTTCAAATCGCGTTGTAGGATGGTGAGGGCATCATTTGCGCAATAGAGTGCCTTTTTAGTATAGGCTATGTTGCCGCCAAGAAATTCGTGGTCGAACCCAAAAGAATATCCCCCGGCAACTTTAGCACCAATTTTTAGCACATTGCCTACAAATTCGTTGTAGTCGTTAGTCAAATGCTGGGGATTGATATTTTCAGCCCAGTGCAGGATCAGAGCTGCCAGTTCGCGCGAGCTGTTGTACACATCCAGCGTTTCGATTGAGCCGTTTTCCGACATCGCATAATCTTCGCTCAGCTCTTTCCATTCTTCGCCGAAATCATAATCGTCTTCGTCTTCCAGGAAAAAGTCTTCTTCGAGATCACCGAATAGGAATTCGTCCAAGTCGTCCCACTCATCGTCATCATCCAGCTCCTCGTCATCTTCGTCCGGGAAATAGGCGTCGTCGAACTGAAGTTCTTCTTCAATAAAAGCGTCCACGGCGTCTAGCTCGTCGGCATTTTCTTTAAGCAGGGTAAGCCAGCGGGGCAGGTTCTCGGAACGTTCAGGAGCAATAAATTTGCGTAAATGAGTGCTCTTTTTTTCGATCTCATTGAGGTGAGCTTCCCACTGATGCTCATCCCAGATACCATCATTAAAGTTGCCGTTAAACATATTGAATGGTATATGATATGGTTAATGGTCATTGCTGAGGGAAAAAACACCGTGGCGTTCTTCCTTCAGAACTAGTAATAAAAGTAACGCTTTTCAGGGAGAAATTGGTATCACAAAGATTAGAATTTGCTACAATTTTCGAACTGTTAAAAAAGTTTGTTAAAAGTGGGTTCTTTCCCTATAGTCGCTCGAGTACCCCCATGATGACTTTCGTCATTTTGGGTTCCGCAATACCAGCTGCTTCTAAAACCTCCTCTATATTTACCGGTTCCAGGGCATCAGGCAGGCATTCATCGGTAATGACCGATATACCCAGCACATCCATATTCATGTGTACAGCAGTGATTACTTCTGGAACCGTACTCATGCCCACAACATCAGCCCCAATCTGTCGCAGAAAGCGGTACTCGGCCTTGGTTTCCAGCATGGGGCCACTAAGGGCTAAATACACTCCCTGGTGCATTTTGATACCCTTGTCTAGCGCCACCTGTTCAGCTAGTTCGATAAATTCTTCAGTGTAGGGTTCGCTCATATCGGGGAAGCGTGGTCCGAGCTCATCGTCGTTGGGACCGATCAGCGGATTATCACCCAGCATGTTGATGTGATCGTTGATCAGCATGATTTCGCCGCGCGAGTAATTGGGATTCATTCCGCCACATGCATTGCTGACCAAGAGTGTTTCAGTGCTGAGTGCATGTAGAACCCGCAACGGAAAAGCAATTTGCTGCATGCTGTATCCCTCGTAGTAATGGAAACGTCCCTGCATGGCCACAACTTTTTTTCCGCTCAAGGTGCCGAACAGGAGGTGACCGGCATGACTTTCGACTGTGGAGACCGGAAAGTGCGGAATGTCAGCGTAAGAGATACTGTCAATTACATCAATCTCGTCGGCCAGGTTGCCGAGACCGGTTCCAAGGATAACAAGGTAATGGGGGCGTTCATCAGTATGTTCTTTGAGATAAGAGAGGGCTTCATCACGTTTTTTTCGAAACTCTTCGACGGATTCTCGCTGCATTGGACAATAGTTGTTTTTTGATTAATTGATTTGGGAAAATAGGGAAAGCAGAGCACAAAATGTACTGTTGGGGAAAGGCAGCTATAGGGGAATATGGTATATGGTTACTGCTAGCCTTATAACTTATACCCTATTTCTTTCTTATACCAAAATCTTAATCAAGGTCGTCGATGATATCGTCCATGTCTTCAGCACCGGGCGGAAGGGGTTGAGCCTCTTCTTCGAACTCCTGTTCAGATTCATCGAAAAGAGCTTCGGTGCGCCGTTTGGCCTGCTCGTTAAGCTTCTCCGAAAAGGCCTCATCATCTTTGGGCAGATCAAACAAAGCCGCCTCGTCTTTGGAGAACTGCTCCAGGGACTCGTGAGCCAATTCAAGATACGAGCGAATGCCCCCGATGATTTCTTTGCGCCGGTCCAGCAGACGAATGATACTTTGACGTACCTGCTGTCGTTGCTGAGTGGCTTCGCGGATAATAGACTCAGCCTCCATTTCGGCCTTTTCAATCTTGTTGCGGGCATCTTTGCGTGCGCTGGTGAGCTTTTGCTCGGCCGATTCTTTGGCCGTTTGCAGGGTCTCGTGAAGGGCTTCCTCTACGCGTTCATAGTGCTTGAGCTTTTCTTCCAGATCCTCAATACGGTTTTCGAGCTCGCGGTTTTTGGCAACCAGGTGTTCCCACTCATTGGACATCAAATTCAGAAAAGCCTGAACTTCATCTTTGTCGTAACCGCGAAGTGACTTCTCAAATTCCTGTTGCTTGATTTCCAGTGCCGTTAATTTCATAGGTGTTGCCCTTTGCCTTCAGATAAGTTGTATAAATGTAACGTGCTATTCCCGCAGCATGTTCCGTAGATTTTGGTCCCCGGATGATGACTTTTCCTCTTCGGTGTCGTGGTCATCTATTTCGATTTCCTCTTTTGGCGCTTCAATCTGTTTTGATCCGGATTTATTTTCACTCTCTTCTTCGGTAGCTATAGCTTCGAGATGCTGTAGCCTGCGCTCGGTGTTCTTTTTGTGCTCCATAAATGCCTTGGCCAGGCGGTTGAATTCCTCTTCCGGTATAGAGCTGTTATTGCGGTTGATCCACGCTTTGATTAGTCCAAATGTCTTTGCTGCGAGATAGCCGACCAACGCAAATGCTCCGAGCGAGCCGACTAGTGCAACGACCATTTCTTCAAAACTCATGATTGAACCTTATCCTTTTTTTGCAGATCGTTGGTTAAAGAGCCTTCATTTTGTGAAGCCTCAATTTGCCAGAAACTATCCTTTTCGTCTTCATCTTTGTTTTCTTCGGCGATAATGGCTTCCAGATTTTCAACGCGTTTCTGCATTTCTTTTTTATGCTGCATAAACGCTTTAGCCAATCGGTTAAAGCTTTCCTCATCAACGCTTTGATTACTATTCTTATGCCGATTTATCCAAGATCTTATCAGTCCCGTGGCACAGGCAATAGCCACAATTGTTACGATAAAAACTTCACCTTCCATTATTCGGTCCTCCGTTTTTCTGCCAGATTAGAAACCTCTCGTTGATTTTCTTCTTTCATTGAAGCATCGTCGATCTCAATTTCTTCCATGCCCTTGCCAGCGCCGGTAGAAAAATCATCTGGGTCGCCGGCTGCAATAGCTTCCAGGTTTTCAATGCGACCTTTTAGCGAATTGACCAGCTTGCGCAGGTCTTCGACTTCTTCTTCATTTTGTCGGCTTCGATTCATCATCGACATTTTATTCTTTTGATATTCAATGATGAACCCACCAATAATTGCGACCAGTGGAATGAGTACCCAAATCCAAGCTGCCATAACAGTCAAATTGTTTAGTTATCGTATGTAATGTACTAAATCTTAAAGAGATTGAAAGTACTTTTAACGATAATTCGGGCTAGTAGTTACGTTCCCCGAAGATAGCACGGCCCACGCGGACCATCGTAGCCCCTTCCTGGATGGCAATTTCCATGTCATTGGTCATTCCCATCGACAGTTCATCGAGCTGTACGTTGTCGCTTTCATATTCGCGGTGGGCGTCTCGGATTTCGCGAAGTTTCTGAAATTCTGGACGTACTTCTTCCACGTCTTCGGGATCCACAAAAGTTGCCATTCCCATGAGGCCGCGTACGCGAACGTGTTCAAGACCCTGGGCATGCTCCAAAATTTCCGGCAAATCTTGCGCCTGGCAGCCACTTTTTTGGTCTTCGCCACTGATGTTAATTTGTATCAGCGTGTTGATAACCCGGTCGATGCGTGAGGCCCGTTTTTCGATTTCCCTCAGGTATTTACTCTTTTCAATCGAATGTATCCAGTTTACCCGCTGTACCATATACTTGATTTTGTTGGTCTGCAGGTTGCCCACCATGTGCCATTGAATTTCATCATTCTGATATTCGTCCATTTTGTCCTGCAGTTCCTTGGCACGGTTTTCACCAAAATGGATTTGGCCGCATCCAAACGCTTCTTTGATATCCTCCAGTGGTTTCATCTTGCTGACGGCCACTAGTGTAATTTCATCAGGATCTCGTCCTGCATCTTCGCAGGCTGCTGTTATTCGTTGTTGTAGTTCCGTAAGGTTTTGGCAAATGTCTTCAGCCATGTAATATGCTTATTTATATATAAATATTTGGTTCAGTGGATATTAGCTCTGCAATTACTACTAATATCAGGTAACTAATGAGTTAAAAATAAGCTTTTAAGAAAGGTATTAAAATGGTATTTTGTGGGTCTGAAATAAAGAATCAAATCTAAAGTGACCGTTCTGGCTCTGAGTATTTTTTACTTCGACGCTGATATATTTATCCATCGGCTCAGGTGCTGTTTAACTGGAATTCTAAAGCACGGAGGCCGATAGCCCACATGAATATACAGGTTCGGCATATTTCAACCTTTCTCCATCAATGGGCTCCGCCCAGCACAAAGCTCGACTACGATAATGTTGGATTACTGGTCGGCGATCCCAACCAAGAAATTTCGCGAATCCTTACCTGTCTGGATGTTACGCTTGATATTGTCGAAGAAGCCATTCAGAACGATTGCGATCTTATTGTCGCACATCATCCCCTGATTTTCAAAAGCATCGATCGCATAAATCCGACCAACGAACAGGGCAAAATTATTTTCAAGCTGATCAAGAACGACATTGCCCTCATTGCCGCTCACACTAATCTTGACGCAGCTCTGGACGGTGTGTCATTCGTGCTGGGGCAACAGCTGGGGCTCGAAAATCTCAAGTTTCTTGATAACAGCTACAACATCAGCCGAAAAATTGTACTGACGACCAACCATTCTGACAGTGATTCGGTGCTCAAGCTGTTGAATTACTACTCGGCCGAGCAGGCCCATTATTACAAGGTGGAGGGCAAGAAAGAAGATCAGTTTACCTATGAAGCCATTATTGATGAACACCACGTTTCGGATTTAGAGAAAGAGCTTGAAAAGAATGGCTTGCTTCATCAGGGTAATTTCCAGGTAATGGAGGTTGCTAGTCCCTCTAAGAATGTTGGGATGGGCGTCGTCGGATTTTACCGTGATCAGGGAATGACCCAGCAAGACTTTTTAGATCTTGTTGCCGATGCGCTGAATGTGAAGGCCGTACGCTATTCGGGCTCCGTCGATCGTATCAAGAAGGTGGCGGTCTGTGGCGGCGCGGGTGTTTCGCTGGCGCGTAATGCTATTGGCGAAGGGGCCCAGGCGTTTGTGACGTCCGACATTAAATACCACGATTATTTTACTGATACCGAAAATTTTCTACTGGTCGATGTAGGCCACTACGAAAGTGAAGTGCCCATGGTGGCGGCACTTCAGCAAGAACTCTCCGAAGCATTTGAGCAACTTGAAGTTCTTGAAACCAATGTAGTCACCAACCCCATGCAGGTTCACATACCTGATGTTAACCAAAATCCGCAGGAATAAACGACGATAACCTAATCTATGGAAGAAGTACTACAACAATTAGCTAATCTTCAATATATCGATAGCAGGATCGACGAGCTTAAACAGCTGCGGGGCGATCTGCCTGAAGAAATTCTCGATATTGAGACTGATATCAATCGATACGAAGCCAGAATTGAGCGTCTCGAGGATGAAAAGAAAGAGCTAAAGGTTGAAAAAGACAACCTGGAGCTTGAGATCGAGGATGCGTACAACAAGATCGAAAAGTACGAAGAACAGCAGATGTCGGTGCGCAACAACCGAGAGTATGATGCACTGACCAAAGAGATCGAGTCTCAAAAACAGATTGTTGAGAATGCCGAGTCGCGCATGGAAGAGATCGAAAAGCGACTGCAGGAAATCGATCCCGAGATGGAGAAGTATCAAGAACGGCTTGAAGATACCAAAGAGCTTCACGAAGAGAAGAAGGAAAACCTCGAAAAGGTTAAGAAGAATACCGAAGAAGAGGAAGAAATGCTGGAGGAGAAGCGTGAAGAAGTCGAAAAAGAAATTGACGAGCGTTACCTTAAAAGCTATAATCGTCTCCGTAACGGTTTGTCTAATGGCTTGGCAGTAGTGCCGATGGAGAGAGGCGCAGCACTTGGTATGGCTCTTCCTCCGCAAACCCAGGTAGAGGTGCGCCACAAGAACAAGATCATTATTGATGAAAACAGTGGTCGCATTGTAGTACATGAATCCTTTTTCGATAAAGCTGAAGAAGAGCTTTCGCTCTAATACACTGCTTTAAAAAGCTTTCGTTTTGAAAGATGTACACGTTGATTATACGACGTTGTGCATCTTTTACGTTTTAAAGGTATCTTTGTGTGGATGATCGGGCAATCGCCTGCTGCTTCCGCAGCGGGAGGAAAGTCCGAACACCAACGAGCACTGTGCTTCCTAACGGGAAGATTCGGGTAACCGGATAGATGAAAGTGCCACAGAAAACAAACCGCCTCCATTATGGAGGTAAGGGTGAAAAGGTGAAGTAAGAGCTCACCGCTCCGGTGGTGACATTCGGAGGCACGGCAAACCTCACAGGATGCAAGCTCATGCAGGCAGTGCGCTGCTCGTCGCTATGCTGCCGGGTGGAGTGCTTGAGCCTCGGAGTAATCCGGGGACCAGATAAATGATTGCCATCCCGATTTGATCGGGATACAGAATTCGGCTTACAGATCATCCCATGAAACTACATGAAAAGGCCACCCGAACAGGGTGGCCTTTTGTTCTGCTTAGCCGTAGTTCCACTGAGCATGCCATTTGAGTTTAATTTTCAACAGCATGTTGATGGTTTTCCATTCGCCTTTTCATTTGATGAGATGCAGGCATTCGGTAAGAAGTTTGCTGTCCACTTTTACCGAGGCAATATCACTGTTTAGCGAGAGTACAGTAATATCTTTTTGGACCAGGCTGTCCGGTGCACTACTACCCACTCCTACTTCGGTTGCCTGAACTAGTTTTAGGGCGCTCATATCGTTGAGCTCAATGTCTTTTTCTGGTCTGATAATGGGACCGCATTTGGCCAGCATGGGATGTACGATTTCTTCCATCTGTTTATCGTTGCTGCTGTACCATGCTTCAAAGTATTGTTGGGCTACACTTCTTACCGTGTTTTTTAGGTGCGTTATTGCGCATGCAGGATAGAAGTAAAAAAAGAATAAAAATTGAACAAATAATTATTGATGTTAAGCGTCGCATGATTTCTGTTTGTTATTTGATTTAACAGAATGATGCTACGAGAAAACGCATTGATTGTTATTTCATCCAAACGAAAATAAAAGCACTACTATGGAAGCATCTGAACTGCGAGCATTACAGGCACCACTGAAAGAGAAATACAAAAGCGATCCCAAGGAAGCGGAGTGGATTCTACACGCAGAAGGAAATCTCGGCGAAGACATTGCCTGTACGGTCGAAACCGATGCCGGAGAAGTTGAGGAGGGATTGCACCCGGCGACCGGTGGAGATGGTTCACATGCTTGTTCGGGTGATATGTTGCTCGAGGCGCTGGTGGCTTGTGCCGGGGTAACGCTCAAATCAGTGGCCACAGCAATGGGCATTGAAATAGAGAATGGTATCGTCAACGCCGAAGGGGTACTAGATTTTAAAGGCACACTGGGCGTATCGCGCGATGCTCCCGTGGGTTTTAAAGAGATTCGTCTAAACTTTGACTTAGATACCAAAGCTGACTCTAAAAAAGTTGAAAAACTGATTGAGCTGACTGAGCGGTACTGTGTGATCTATCAGACACTCAAAAATAGCCCGGAGTTGAAATCATCGGTAAGCACAGGCTAACAGTCATTCAGCTGATTGTCTGCTGTAGTTGAATATTGTGGAGTCGCTGTTTACAGTTTCGGGCATGTGCTGATAAACAATCCAGGCTCCGAACAAAGAAGCAATCCCAATCACCAAAAAGGGGAGCTCGAAGTAGAAAACGGCCAGCACCCCCGCAAGCATGGGGCCTACAGCAATTCCCAATCCAAAGCCCATGGTTACTACGCTCATCTGCCGGCCTTCGCCTCCTGTTTTGGATAAATCAGCAGCCAGGGCAAAAGCGGGAGCAGCGACGCCAGCGGCGGCAACGCCCTGTAGCAATCGTACGATAACAAGTTGGCTCATCGTCTGTACTTCACCTAAAACAATGGTGGTCAGGGCCATCAGCACCAGCCCACCCAGAATAAATGGTTTGCGCCCCCATTTGTCGGAAAAGTGACCGAGCGGTACCTGGAATATGAGTCGACCAACCATCAGCATGCTAAAAGCAATGCTAAAACCGATGGCAGTCATCTCTAATCGTGCATTGAATTCATTTTCGAGCGTAGTGACCATCGAGAAGCAGCAGGCCATGACAAAAGTAGCTAGGGCTGCAGTCAGAATTCCGGATCCGTACAACGAGAGATCAAACACTTTGAGTCGTTTCGTTACCTTTTCCGGCACGTCGATTTTGATTTCTTCTACCCATATCTGTACAAATAGCATGGATGCAAAGATGAGGCCCGCCCCCAGGTAGAAAGCGGCATCAAAGCTGTAGTGAACTTGCAGGTATCCGCCGATGACGGGACCGATGGCAAAGCCGATCATCCGGAAGGTGCTGAATACGCCCATTGATCCACCACGCGTTTCTTTGGCAGTGATCGCAGTCATCAGTGAAAGGGAGGCGGGGATGGTCACGGCCACGCCGATACCTTGTAGCGTACGCAAAATAAGTAGATGTGTGAAGTTCTCGGCAAACATAAAAAAGAGGGTGCTGAGTCCGATAAGGCCGAGTCCCGCCTGGATGAGTACTTTACGCTTGTTCAGTTTGTCGCTTAGTGCGCCCATCAGTGGTTGAAAAATCGAGGTGATGAATCCGAATAGTGAAATCAGCAAACCTACAAGCACCGGTACGGCAAAGGCGAAGTGTTCTTTGGGCAATTTGGCCACATACAGCGGTATTAGGATGAACAATATGCTGTTCCCCATAGCATCGGCCATGCGTGCTATGGACAGGGCCATTACCCCTTTATTGATGCCCAGCTTTTTGATTAATGAATCTTTAATAGACAAACAGGATGTGATTATTTTTAGGATTTTCATGCAACATGGGATGAACAGTATCCATAAATAAACGTTCCCTAAAGAGGGTCAAGTATACAGTTTTTATATTAAGACTTGATGTATGCAGCAGGGTCTTGTTGGTAAAATTGTTTGAGTTGCTTGTATAGCTCGGGATGTTTGCGACGAAGAGCTCGTGGCCGCTCAAAAAAGTTTTCTGTGACAACGGCAAAAAACTCGGCCAGGTTGGTGGCTCCATATTCATCAATGAGGGTGTGCTGGTTCCGTCTAATTGCGTCCAGCAGCTTGTTGTACTCTTGGTTAATGATGGACCCCCAAGAACTCCATGACCAGAAGCCAGTATTCTCTCTGGACTCTACCTCTGCAGTAGCACCGTAATCGTAATCGATAAGATGCGCAAATTCATGGAAAACAAGATTTCGCCCATCATGCATATTAGCACCGTCCTTTTTAACTTCATCCCAGGCAAGCACGACGTGCCCGCGCGACCACGCCTCCCCATGACGCTGCTGAAATCCTTCTTCTACAAAGTAACCATTGCGGTGATTTTTAACTTTTGCCACATAGCTTTCGGGATAGACGAGTACAGATCGCAATCCTTCGTAAAATGAAGATAAATCGTCGATGCCAAGTAGCAGTATACAAGCTTGAGCGGCGATGCTCACACGAATTTCGTCGTTGAGTTCAAGACCTGCGCAGCCTTCAAACCGTTTTTCATGTAAGAAGATTTTCGTTAAACCCTGCAGCTTGGTCTGTAGCTCGGAGGGGAGGTTTCTAAAGTAGGGTACGCTTTTTTGCAGGATCACCGCCCACTCTTCCGGCAGGTCCTGTTGCATTTGACGCTTGCGACGCCATTTCTTAAAGCCAAACATGGTTTTTCCGTTTTATACCTTTGAAAGGCTCGGGTATTCCCGAATTTATTTCAGGATCTAATGGCATTAGCTTTGAAACCAAGAAAACTCTTTCCTAAACAGATGCTGAAACAAGTTCAGCATGGCATTAAAATATATTACATGTCAATTTTATAAGTGCCCTTGTACTGGCGTTCTAAGTCGCGTTTTTGGTCGCGTTCTTTGATATCCTCTCGCTTATCGTGCTGTTTCTTACCTTTGGCAAGTCCCATCAGCACTTTGGCATATCCTTTTTTGAAGTAAAGCTTTAGAGGCACAAGCGTATAGCCCTTTTGGTTGATCGACTGATCAATCTCACGAATTTCGCGCTTGCTAAGCAACAGTTTGCGCTCCCGCCGATCATTGTGATTAGAATACGAGGCATGTTCGTACGGCTTTATGTACATATCGCGCAGCCAAACTTCTCCATCTTTCATATAGGCGAAAGCTTCTTTGAGGCTCGCTTTGCCCTGACGCAGTGATTTTACTTCAGTGCCGCGAAGCACCAGGCCGGCCTCATAAGTTTCCTCGACATCGAATTCGTGCCGCGCCTTACGATTTTTTATTGTGGGAGTGGACATGGATATTACTTTTTGTGATGACTTGCTCCAATTATATTAATATAAGCTTTTCTCAGGCTAGTGTCATTACTAGTGAAAAGTGAGGGGGCAGAGGTGGGGTTCGTTTGCCATTTCACGTCTGACCTCTCACATCTTTAATAGTCAAACCCCAGTTCCCTTAGATCGGCCATAATTTCTTCCCCGGGAGACTTGTCCGGCATGGTGCTGTACACGCCCATAATACGCTTAATTTCAGATCGGGCTTTCTGGTTATTCGGATTTATTTGCAGTACTTCCACAAAATGCTCCAGGGCAGAGGTCATTCGGTCGCGCATGTTGCTGCCTTCCGGGCCCCGTAACTCAAGATAGAGTCCATAATTCAGATGTGTCTTTTCTCTGAGCTTTGCCAGATCAGCCTTGGTTTCCTCGGGGTTGGCATCGTTGATTAGGGTAAGGGCCTGCTCGTAATTATCTTCGCCAATAAGCTCATCAACCCGCTTTGGGAGGTTCTCGGGCGTATTACTGGAGCAGCTAATGAAAAGTAAAGCAACAAGAAATAAAGAGAGATAGCGCATGGGAAAAGTCATTTAATATGTAATTTCAAAAGTTTAGCTAAAGATAAACAAAAGTATCCTGTTTTAAATAACGTAGAGCGGATTGGGGCTGATGCAGAGCACAAAGATTGCCATACTGAGCCAGCCCAGAAATTTCCGGGTTGGGTCCAGCTCGCGTTCGCGCATTGCCGGTGGATGTTCAACGCCGACAAAGTAAGCGATAAAGAACGACCAGACGATCCAGATCAGAGAACCAGAAGTGGTGATATTACCAACGATTCCATAGAGGTAAATGGCTGAGAGTCCAAGGGTGGCTGCCAGCGTAGGTAATATCCATTGTAAGTTACTATGGAAAGCTTTTTGCAAGAGTGAGTACAAGAGGCCCGCCCAGACAATCCAGCTTAGTATGCCATAGGCATTATCCCAATCGCCGAGCGACAAATGGATGAAAGGTATCGCCTCGATGGTGCCGAGTGTGACCAAGATGCCGAAAAAGATACGGGCAACGGTGCGATGTTTTTTGAATCCGAGCAGTGAGTACAGAATGTGTCCACCGTCCAGCTGACCAATGGGTGTCAGATTCAGGGCTGTAAAGAACAGGCCAAGCCATCCCGCAAACAAAAAGGGATAATGGTACATTTCCCACATGGGCGGTACGTTTTGGAAGAAGGAGGCCAGGAAGCTGTACAGCAAAGTATTTCCAACAATCAGCAGATTGCCGTTGGTTTCCTGAAGTGGGCTACTTGGATAGGCGCCGTGCTGGGCTACATAGTCTTTTATTGCTTCGTGACCAGCAAAATTCTGAATAAACGACGGGTCGGGCAGCGTTGAAAATCCATATAATAATACGCCTATCGCAACGACAAACCCGGCCAGGGGACCTGCGGCTCCAACATCAAACATCTTGTAGGTGTCGTTGATCTTTTGCTTGATGCGGATCACGGCGCCAACTGTTCCAATTCCCAGCGGAATGGGAATAAAGTAGGGTAGCGTTACGCGGACGTGGTGGTATAGGGCAGCAAAGTAATGTCCAAATTCGTGGATGCCCAGAAATCCCAGCAGCAGTCCGGCAAATAACAGGCCCCGGTAAAAGTCAGGGAGGTTGGGCAGGGCCAGTGGAAATGGTACGGGATTAAATCCCACAAAGCCAGTCCCAGCCAGCGAAACGGTGAGCACGGTTAGCAGGAAAAGTCCCAGGTGTTTGAGTATCGTTTTGGGATCCAGATGTTGCTGCATTTCATCCGTTATAGAGGGTTCGGCAGCAACACGATCAACTTGAAAACTTGTGGTCTCGGGCGTAGTTCTGTTATCCAAAAGTGATAATAATTTTTATGATTCGCGGGCTATAGGCATGGTCATGCAGCGGGCTCCACCGCGTCCACGGCAAAGTTCATGGCCCATAAAGCTAATCGCAATTTTTTTGTCAGCGGGATTGAAGGAAGTGTCTTTAAACTCTTCAATAAATTCATACTGATTCATCAATGTATATCCATGTTCCTTCAACTCGTGGAATGTGTTTGTGTTTCGTTCATATCCGACAATGACGCCGGGTGCCAGTGCAAAAACGTTTGCGCCGTCGGTCCATTGTTCACGAAATTGATTGGTTCTCGTTTCGCCTCCGCATTTTATAAACATAAAGTCGCGCCCCAATAGTTCTTCGAGCGCAAATTTGAGGCTTGGCATCGATTCGGCTTTAACCGATCCGTTTTGGGATTTGAGTGCTACTACATTGTTGGTCCGCTCAGTAATGGACGGGGGGAAGACGATGCATTCATTTTCGCTGGCAAAGGTAAAGATGGTATCCAGATGCATGGACGAGCGCTGCTTGGGGATATCGACAGCCAGTACGTGCTCAACGCCCTGCTTGAGTAATCCCTGGGTGGCTGTCATTAGTCCACTGAAAGAGGTGCGCTCGCTCATGCCGATAAGCACCAGCTCGTCGGAGGCTACCAGTACATCGCCGCCTTCAATGGATTCCTGATCCCCAATCTTGATAGTATTGTCGCGAAGGTTCTCGAAGAGTGAGTGATACTTGATGAGTGTTTCCATCAGGATAGCCTCACGTAGCCGAGCTTTCTTGGCCGGTTGCGACAACAGGATACTGTTGTTGACCACAGCTGCCAGGTCGCGGGTAAATAGCATATTGGGGGTGGGATGCAGGGTAAAGTTGCGAATGGACGGGGTGATTCCATCAATCACAAACCGCATCAGATCATGGGAATTTAGCTCGTGTAATTCCCTTTCAATAGTATGTAGATTTTGCTCTGAAAGCCTTTTGATAAGCTTTTCAATAAAAAAGGAGCGGGCTTCTTCACTTTGAAAGCATTCCTCGAAGAGGTCCGTGATTTCAAATATTTGACCATTCTCGGGCATGGCAGCTTTAAAAACTTTCAGCATGTCGAGGTGCTCCTGGCGTGCGTCCTCTTCAAAAATAATATCATCGAAGAGGAGCTCATCTTTGAGCTCGGGATTCACCAGCGATACTTCGTTGCCGGGAGTATGTACGATAACGCTTTTGAGCAGGCCGGTTTCTGAGGTGACGGATAAGTTCATGTTAACGTTGTAAGTTTGATAAATTTCCAGTTAGCTGATAGCTGTAACTGCTATTTTTTGATCCTGTACTTTCTTGTGGCTTGCGTCTTGAATCTGATAACTTTTAATGTCCCAAATATACAATTTATAAATTGGGATTTAAGTGGAATTCAGTTGTATAAATTCTCTATCTTATTCGCACGATTTGCGTATAAAAGCTGTTGATAAGCCCAAAGTCAGATAAGTGGGTAGAATTAATTTTGACGAGGATATTTTTTAAATGGCAAAGAAAGAAGAAATAGAATCCCTAGTTTATTTGTTGGATGATCCCGATCCGTATGTGCAGTCGGAGGTGCGGAGCCGCTTGTATGAGCTGGGCGAAAGTGCGGTGCCTCTGCTTGATCAGCAGAAAAGCCAGATGAAAGACGAAGATACCAGCGAACTTATCAACGAGATCATCCAGTGGATCACCTACAGCAGCGTTGAAGAGGATTTTCTGGATGTGCTGGAGGGCGGCCTCAATAATATGAAGCAGCTCGAGGATGCAGTGTTTATTCTTTCGCGGTTCGATAATCCCACCCTGCGCGAAAGTGAGTACAAGCAGAAGCTCGATCGCTTTGCAGATCTGATCAGTGATGAAGTTCGCTATTCGCTGGATGAAAGCCAGAAAATGCATAAGGTGCTGCATTTTGTGTTTTCAGAGCTGGAGTTTAGCGGCTGTAATACCGACTACTACAGTCCTGATAATTCCTATTTGAACAGGGTGATCGACCGACGCGAGGGGCTGCCAATTTCTCTTGGGTTGATTGTGCTGTTTATCGCACGACGGCTAGAGTTACCCTTTCAGGGTATTAATATGCCGATCCACTTTATGCTGAAATACAAATCTAGCAAAGAAGAGATTTTGATTGATCCGTTCGATGGGGGCAAGATCGTATCCTACAACCAGTGCTACTATTTTCTCAAACAAAATGGTGTAGAGCCTAAGAGCGAACATTTCAAGGCGGCCACGGAGGCCTCGATCTTGGCTCGATGTATTCGAAATTTGATTAACAGCTATGAAAAACGGGATGAACTAGAGAAGGTAGAAGGGCTTAAGAAGTTATTGAATACGGTTGAGATGATGGTGCAGCAGTGAAATAAGTGGCAAATAAGTTGAGAATTATATTTTGAAAGTTCTGCAAAAATTGGCATTTTGTAGGGCGCCTTAACTGGCGTCTCTCTTGATGAATAGTGGAGGCCTCACCTTGATCGGTGGGGTCTTTCTTTTTTATGCCTCTCTTAGTTGTTGGCCAACACCGCTCGAGAAAAGCTTTTCCTAACTTTGGTTATACTCCTATAACTTAAATCCGAAAGCGTCTTTTTCTTCGTTGGAAAATTCAAACGGATTGATCTGTTCAGCCAGTTCATAGAAAGAATAGGCTTCTTCCTCGTTTCCGCTGAATTTGTGGATATCGCCCGCCAGCTTGTACAACATAGGATTGGCTGGGGCATGATTCATTAACTCTTTGAGCATTGGGATCGCCTCGTCGAGATCTTTGTTTTCTACTAGTATGGCCAGTCGATACAGGTCGGCGCGCAGGGTCTCGTTCTGCGGTTTTAGGCGGTTGAGATAGTGTGTGCAGCGAGAAAAAATATTGCGGTGATAGTAGAATCGAACCAGCTGATAGATGAGCGTAGCAGGAAGTTCAATATCACCAAGCCGGTCTTCCAGCTTCCGCATCACCTCCCGCTCGTCCATTACCATAAAAAGATGCACCAGCTTGCAGAGCGTTTCAGCATCGTGCCGGGCTTTCATAATTTCGGTTTTGAGCTCATCGGTGAAGAGCTGCTCGAAGTAATCTTTGACTGGTTGTTCGGGATACAACGGATTGACGATGTCATCCAATGCGAGAAGCTGGTCGAAGGTACTTAGTGATTTGAGTTCTTCTTCGGAAAAAACCTCGATATTCCATTTTTCATTAAAGTAAGAGACGTTTTTCCAGTATTGCTCGCTTTCGGTATCTAGATCCAGTGAAAAGGTGGTGGTTCCAAAATGATGTTCCACTTCCACATGGGGCGCAATACCCACTTTATGTCCCTCTGACCGTGCCTGAAAGCAAAGATCGATATCTTCGAAAAAGGCCATTTGGTACTTTTCATCCATACGTAGCTCGGCATCCGTACGCAGCATCATGCAAAAACTGTCGAGATATTCGGCACGAATCAGTTGAGGGGCATCATCGGCAATAGTTCGACTAGCCTGGTCAGGATTCAGCGTTTTATTAGTGGCTGGTCCTATTATGGCGTAACCGGGATTGGCATCCATCAGATCTCGAAGTTTGGTCAGGGCCTCGTTGTTAAACTCAATATCATTGTGGATGATACAGGCATAGGTCCCGTCTGCTTTCTCCAGGCCCTGATTTATTGAGGCAGCAAAGCCCCTGTTCTGAGAGTTGGTGATCACACGGCAGTCAAGAAAGCCTTTCTCTTTGAGTTCATCCAGGTAATCATGGGTATCATCAAGGCTGGCATTGTCAATGACAATGAGCTCCAGGGTAGAAGTATCGCAGTGCTCGGATATAGAAAGCAGGCAATGTTCGAGCGCGGGTTTGCCATAGGTGGTTGTGGGGATGATGAGGCTAATATCGGTCTCCTCGGATTCGGTTGAGGAACTGTATTCCGGCTGTTCCTCTTCAAGTTTCTTTGGTTGTTCTTCTTGCTCTTTCTCTTGCTCCGTTTCTTCTTGTTGCAGTTTGTTGGTTTCGTGTTTGAGTTCGGATGCCTCAACAAACCGCCGTTTTTTCTCAAGGATTTCAATTTTGAGGTTTCGAGCCGCCGAGTGGTCGGGTTTCTCATCCAGTACCTCTTCGATAAGCTCCAGCGCAGAATTAAAACGCCCGTCCTGTTTCATCTGCACAGCGTCATTCAGTAGTTCGTTATCAAATTCTTTGTTGGGTTGGGACGACATGCCCTGCAGTTCTTTAATAATGGAGTTGCGTGCCCGGCCTGATTTACTTGTCTCACGCAGAAGTGAAAACAGCAGTTCCTGCCGTTGTTGGGAGTCGGGTGCGGGAGCTTGCATAAAACTACTGGGAAGGTACCATGGCTCATCACTTTCGAGGTTCGACACATCTCCCAGTCGAATGGCCAATTCCAATCCGTGATGCTGTGTCAAATAGGGATTGAAAAACCGGTTGTCGGCAGGCACTGCCGAAAGGTTCCACATGATCGCACCATCCAGCGGCCAGTTCTGTCGGTTGATATAGGATATCCATTTTTGCTGAGTGGTCGGCAGCTGTCGCTGCTGTAGCAAGAGGGGGGTACCTTTGGAACCGGTCAGCTGTTCCAGGTGTTTGCTGAGTTTTTTCTCGTGGATCTCTGAGATTGTTTCCGGTGCCCAGAAGACCGAACCATTGCATTGTACCAGCACTTCATTCAAGGAGTGGCCCCGCCCCGCGGAATCGTCATGCGAAAAGTAAAACGTCTGATCGTGCTGATAGTAGTCAACGACCGATTGAATAACTTCGTCGCTTCCGTCCGTGGAACCGTCATCAATAATAAAGAGCTCAAAGGGAACGGCTGAAAGTTCGTACAGAGACGTAAGAGTTGGCTCGACGACATCTCTGTGATTTTGAACAATAATTGCAACCGAAAGCAGCGGTTTATGTGGCATAAATTCTCATCCCGAATGATCGATGGTTCACCGAAATATACGAGGTGAAACATAAAAGGCGAAAATTATTCAATACGACAAGTCCAAAATGCTAGTGCAGGAACTTCACATCGCACAAAGATGTGATTGTGTAATATGTATCAGGCGTTAGGTTATGGTTAGCATCGAGAATCCTGATTATAACTTCACCGTTCCCGACCATGAAAAAGCAGATTATCGGGAATTACTGTTCAAAATGTTAGCTCAGATAGAAAAGCAGCAACAAAAAAGATGCGTTGTAAATTGCAATAAGAATGCTTTTTCCGGTCTGCAACATAGTTGTTGTACTCTTACACATTTGTAAATACATTCCAACAGCTTAATTACTATGTTTTCATCGATGACCAGACACATTTGATTTTATTAATATAATGCTTACTCAAAACGGTTGTATTATGTATTCCAAAACATCATTTAAATATATTGTTCTCATTGGCTTTGGAATTTTTATCTTCCAGGCTTGTGCTACCGTAGGTGGCGTCTCAGGCAGTACCAGAACGTATTCTGAAAGCTATGAAGCGGTCAAAGAGATGGTGAACCAAGCTATTAATGAAACGAAGTTAACCATCGATGATATGGCTGAATTAAAGGATAAGCCAGTTACGGTGTACAAGATATCAGTCAACAAGGCGGTGGGTAAAACCCATATGACCCAAGAGGGCGGCAAAGTGATTGTTCGAAAACTGTCAAACGGTATTGTTGAAGTCGAGGTCGTAAACCCGGAGTATCATTATACGGTGCCTGACTATCAGAAAGAGGATTACCAACGCATTTTGATGCCCGTGCTTGACAAACGAATGGAACCGCGCGAAGCTTCAAAGTAAGCAGACAACTAGCCTTCTGTTGCCTAGAACAGCATGGTAAATACGGTGCCCGACTTTTGATTAGATGAGACAGACAGGGCACCACGATGCTTGCGCATAATTTGGCGCGACAGGCTAAGGCCAATACCAGAACCACCACGTGATGTAGGTTGTTCGGTGGAATAAAAAGGGATGAAGATTTTCTGTTGGTTTTCGGGTTTAATCCCCGGTCCGTTGTCTTTTACCTGGATTATAACACGCCCCTCGTCGTTGAGTCGGCTTTGCAGTTTTATTGTGCCATTTTTCACTTCTTGCAGCGCCCGGAACGCATTTTTGGTCAGGTTGATAAGTACCTGCTCGATCAGGTGGGGATCGGCGGTTACTTCCAGCGTCTCGGGATCCACTGTTACCTCAATAGGGATTCCACGTTCTTCCGATTCTCCCTTGTTGAGATTTTTAACTCTCTGCAACAGTTTCTGAACGTTGAACACTTCGAAGCTGGGCTCGGGAATTTGCGTAAAATCTCGGTAGGAGTTCACAAACTGCATCAATCCATGGCTGCGGTTGTTGATGGTCTCCAGGGCTTCCTTCACATCTTGCAGCGATTCATCATCGATGATATGATGGCCGTTCTCGGATACCGCCTTGTGCTTTAGCACCATATGCACCGTATCTGACAGGGAGGCGATGGGTGTGATCGAGTTCATGATTTCGTGGGCCAGCACCTGCGTCAGATTTTGCCAGGCTTCCATCTCTTTTTCTTCCAGCTCGGAGTGGATGTTTTGAAAAGATACTAGTTTGTAGTGTTCTTCGTGCATGCGGAACTCGGTCGCATAAATAGCGAGCTGCATGGTTTCATTGTCGGTGGGAACGCGTACCAAGGTGCGATTTCCACCTTTCAGATTGGTGACAGCTTCAAAAAGAGATTCACTGATTTGTTTCAATGCGCCGATGGTGCGTAGAACGGGAACATCAAACAGTCGCTTGGCCGCTGTGTTGATGAGCTCAACTTTGCCGTCTTGATTAAAGGAGATGAGCCCAATGCCGATATGTTGTACCACGGTCTGCAGGTAGCGATAGCTCTCGTGTTTTTTAGCCCGTTCTTTTTTAAACTCTTCAATGACGCGGGAAAAAGCCTCGTTGAGTTCCGCAAATGAAGTGCCCAGCCCACGGTCGGTAAAGGCACGGGAAAAATCAGAGTAGCGAATGGAGTTTAGAAAGCGTGTTAGCTTCCGGTTGGTGCGCTCTACATATTTGATTAGTCGGTACACCTGAAAAACGATGACGAAAAAGAACAGCGAGATGGTTACATAGTATTGCGTCTGAAAAACCAGATATAGCCATAGAGCCAGCGTTACTGTCACGAATGTAACCCGGAAGATGACGCCGATTCGAAAGTTTTTGATCATTGCTGCTACATTTTGATAGAACCAGTTAGTTTTGCAGGCCGTATTTATCCATTCGCCGGTACAGCGATGCACGACTCAATCCCAGCTCATCGGCTGATTTTGAAATGTTGCCGTCGTGCTTCTCTAGGGCCTTCCGGATCACCGTTTTTTCTACTTCCTCCAGGTTGTAGTCGTCAAAAACCATGGTTGGCTCGTCGTCGCCCATAGAGGTTAGTAGAAAATCCTCGGGTTGCAGTATGCTATTATCGGTCATAATCACGGCGCGTTCGACAGCGTGTTGCAGCTCTCGCACGTTGCCGGGCCAGCGATATTTTTTCAGCTTGTTGAGGGCCGGCTCGGAAAGCGTTTGAATATTCTTTTCGTACTTGCGGGTGTAATCGTCCAGGAAGTGATCGGCTAGGAGCGGGATATCTTCGGTTCGCTCGCGAAGCGGCGGCAGCTGAATTTCAATTGTGTTGATGCGATACAGCAGATCCTGCCGAAACTCTTGATTTTGTACCATCTCCTGAATCGGTTCGTTGGTGGCGCAAATCAGCCGAATGTCAATTTCAATGGGCTTGTTGGAGCCGATGCGCATGATCTTGCGCGTCTCTATGGCCGACAAGAGTTTGGGCTGCAACTGCAGGGGTAGGTTGCCGATTTCATCCAAAAATAGGGTACCGCCGGAGGCAATTTCGAACCGCCCGGCTCGCGATTCTTTGGCATCGGTAAAGGCGCCCTTGGTATGGCCAAATAGTTCGCTCTCAAACAGGTTTTCGGGGATAGCGCCCATGTCCACATTCATAAACACCTTGTCGCTGCGATCCGACCGGCGGTGCAGGGCGCGGGCGACCAGCTCCTTGCCGGTACCATTTTCACCGGTAATGAGCACATTGGCATCGGTCTTGGCCACCTTTTCGATGGTTTCAAACACTTTGTTCATGGCTGCACTGTGGCCGATGATATCCTGATAATGCTGGTCAATATCGGCGCTAAGTTGTTTTTGTTGTTTTTTTAGGACATCCACTTCGCGGCGCGATTGCGTAAGGTTTAGTGCTGAATGCACGGTGGCAAGCAGCTTTTCGTTCTGCCAGGGTTTGAGCACAAAATCGGTAGCGCCCATTTTTATGGCTTTAACGGCTTTTTCCACATCCCCATAAGCCGTAATTAACACGACAGCCAGCGAGGGATCTATTTCGAGTATCTTGTTGAGCCAGTGAAATCCCTCCTTGCCACTGCTTACATCCTCGGTAAAATTCATATCCAGTAGCACCACATCGTAGTTATTGTTTTTGATGAGGTTGGGAATTGATTTTGGGCTTTTTTCGGTGTCAACTTTTGTGACATGCTGTTTCAGAAAAAGCTTGGCCGCCTGTAGCACATCATTATCATCATCGACCACCAGTATATGTCCTTTCTTAATTTCTGTCATCCTCGATGGTTATCGAATTAAATATCATTAGCGTTAGGGTTCATGGTCACAATAGTTGTGCCAACAATTTGATACTAGAAAACAATCAAAAAAATACTTAGTCTAAGTCAGTACTCACTTTAATTATTAAACATCATTTCACTATGAAGTTAGTGTGGTCAAAAGTTCGGTTTGTGCTCGGTGCAGTGTTAATGCTTTTTGTACTTCAATCGTGCGCCAGCAGTGGTAACAGTGTAAGTAATAAAGGCGAAAAAATTTATAATAAAGATTTCAATTCGATGGTTGAAACGGTTGAATCGGCGATCAGAAACAGTAAAATGTCGATCGAAACCTCTCAGCAATCGCAAAATCCCCAAACACTGACTATCATTGTAAGCGAAAGAGCCCAAATGAGAGGAAAGTCAGTGCAGCGCCGCCAAGGTGAGGTGCGTGTGATTAAGGTAGGTGAAAATAAAACCAAAGTGCGTATTACCAATCCTGACTACCATTATTCTGTACCGGAAGACAGCAGAACAGATTATCAACGAGTTATTTTAAATCGTATTGATTCGATGCTCAAGAAAAGGGGATAAGTGTTCGAAAACGGACATCTCCTGTTTGTATTTGTACAGTCCTCTCTGTTAGCTACCCCGTTTGTTTTGGGCTGGGCACTGTTTTTGGGTTTGGCATAATGATTGATTACTTCTTATTGAACAATTTTTAAAGATTCAGATCAGCTAATGGCCGAACACAACGAAGATCGTATCTCCAGCTCTGGGATGGACAAGAAAATTGAGAAGAAAACCTGGACCCCAAAACGTATTGCCATGATTGTTGGGGGTGTTGCCATCCTTGCGCTGTTTTTCTACAGCTTTGTATTTATGGATATGCGCTCCATGCTCAACGTGGACCGGGAAAAGTTGACCATTAGTACGGTACAGGAGGATTCGTTCCAGGAATTTATTCAGGTTACCGGTACGGTACAGCCTATTCAGACGATCTATCTTGATGCCATTGAGGGGGGCGTAGTCGAAAATATCTACCGCGAATCGGGCTCAATGGTTGAAAGAGGGGATACCATTTTGACCCTTTCCAACTCCGATCTGCGCCTGCAGGTGCTGCAACAGAGTTCGTCTATTTACGATCAGATCAACCAAACGAGAAACTCAAGACTCAATATTGAGCAGAACTCCCTGAGCTTGAAAGAGCGGCTGGCCCAGGCCGAAAATCAGCTTGAGGTGGCGAAGTCTAATTTTAATCGGCAGAAAAAGCTGCATGAGCAGGATCTGATTGCCGAGCAGGATTTTCTGGAGACCAAAGAGAATTACCAGTATCAGAAAAAACGGTATAACCTGATTTATGAGTCGTTCAAGCAGGATTCCATAAAGTCGGAGCAGCAGCTCCAGCAGATCGACCAGTCGCTGGATCGCATGTGGCGGAGCCTGGAGGCCGTGCAGGGTATCTTGGATCGGTTGGTGGTAACGGCGCCTATATCGGGACAGCTTTCCACGATTGAGCTAAATCTGGGGCAGTCAATATCGTCCGGTGAACGTATCGGTCAGGTGGATATCCTGGATAACTACAAAATTCGTGTGGGCATTGATGAGTATCACTTGTCTCGCATTACAAAAGGTTTGCAGGGTTCATTTGAATTTAATGGCGAAGCGCATGAACTCAAGATCACCAAAGTGTATCCGGTGGTTGAGAACGGGCAGTTCCAGGTAGATATGGAATTTGTTGATGAGGTGCCATCGGGCTTGACGCGTGGGCAAACGGTGCGCATACGCTTGGAGCTTAGCGATTCTTCACAAGCGCTGCTACTGGCGCGCGGTGGATTTTATCAGACGACTGGGGGAAACTGGGCTTACAAAATCAGCGAAGATGGAGAACAGGCCGTACGCACCAATATACAGCTCGGCCGCCAGAATCCAGATTATTTCGAGGTGCTGTCGGGACTAGAGCCCGGCGATAAGGTGATTACCTCCAGCTACGACACCTTTGGCGATAATGAGGTATTGAACTTGGAGTAGCAGCTTTCAGCAATTAGTTGTCAGCTGTCAGTTTTGACTTTTTTAAGTAGTGAAAAGAGTATGCGTTTAATTTCTGTTACATTGTTATTTAGTTCTTTTGATTTATTGCTGGTAATGAATCCCAAATCTTGGGAAAGAATGATTTGGTACTCTAGCTCTGATGCTGATCCAAAGGCGATATTTAAGAATCTAGCAAATTGGGGTTGAGAGATTCTTCCACATCCTTCAGCAATATTTGAAGGGATGGAAGAGGCCGATCGTCGCATTTGACTGGTCAGTTCGTACCGTTCATCATTGGGAAATTGATCTGTCGATTGATAAATATTTAGGGTTAACTGATGTGCTTTTTCCCAAACGGAAAGTTTTTTAAAGTCTCTCATGACGAAAATGATTTTAATGTTGATTGCTGACAGCTGAAAACTGACTGCTTTTAATAATAAGACCGCTAAAATTGAGTGATCTTACAAAGTTTTTAAAAATTGACCATCAACAAATAGGATAGCTATGATTAAGACCAAAAACCTCAAGAAAGTTTACACCACCGAAGAGGTGGAAACGACGGCTCTCAATAATGTGAACCTGGAGATCAACGAAGGAGAGTTCTGCGCAATTATGGGACCCTCAGGGTGCGGAAAATCGACGCTGCTCAATATCATGGGTTTGCTCGATAATCCCACCGAGGGAGAGTACCACTTCTTGGATTATGAAGTGTCCAACAAATCCGAGCGCGAGCGGGCCAAGCTACGCAAAGGAAACATTGGCTTCGTCTTTCAGAGCTTTAACCTGATTGATGAGCTCACCGTTTTTGAAAATGTGGAATTGCCGCTGTTGTATCTGGGAGCTTCCGCCGAGGAGCGCAAAGAAAAGGCCGAAGCCGCCTTGGAACGCATGAGTATGATGCACCGCCGCAACCACTTCCCCCAGCAGCTTTCCGGTGGACAGCAGCAGCGCGTGGCCATTGCCCGAGCCGTGGTCGCCGATGCCAAGCTGATTCTGGCCGATGAGCCGACTGGTAATCTCGATTCCGATCATGGTGACGAAGTGATGAAGTTGCTGGCCGAGCTCAACGAGCAGGGTACCACTATTGTGATGGTAACCCACTCTCCTCACGATGCCGATTACGCCCGACGCGTGATTCACCTGTTTGACGGACACGTAGTCACCGAAAATATGCAGGAAGGATTCCATGTTTAACGATAATCAGCTGTCGGTTATCAGCTCTCAGATAAATACGAGTTGCTGATGAACTGACTGCTGACAGCTGAAAACTGAGAGCTATGCTCAAAAACTACATCAAGATTGCGTGGAGAAATATTACGAGAAACAAGGGATATGCCCTGATTAACATCCTTGGATTGGCGGTGGGACTGGCCTGCTGTATTTTGATTGCCCAGTACGTTCAGGATGAGCTGAGCTATGACAACTTCCATAAAAAGTCGGTTTATTTTGTTGGCAAAGAGAGTTCTTTTGGGGGTAATTCCAGGAAAAGTATGTCCACATCACTTCCGCTGGGACAAGCATTAGTGAACGAGATTCCCGAAGTAGAAAATTACGTACAGATGACGTGGCCGGGCAGTGGAAGCGTAAGTACGGACGGGGAAAACTTTACCGAAGAGGATCGTATCCTGAATGCCAGTTCTGCGTTTTTTGAGGTATTTAAGTTTTCGTTGAAAGTAGGGAATCCCGACAGAGTCTTGGAGCAGCCCAATTCGGTAGTGATTACCGAGGAGGTGGCCAGAAAATACTTCCCCGGTGAAAATCCGGTTGGTCAAACGCTCACTATTCAGAGATACGGTGAAAATGTGTATACGGTGACTGGAGTAGCTAAGAATGTAACTCAAAACAGTTACCTGGATTTTGATGTGGTTGGTACTCTTGGCTCTCTGCAAACCGTTAAGGATAAAAAAGGCCAGGATGCCTGGGGTGCCAGTATGTTCCATACTTTTGCCTCGCTGAAAGAAGGGACCGATGCAGATTTTGTTGAATCAAAATTAGCTTCAGTGGCCGATAATCATTTCGATGAAGAGAGAAAAGTTTCTTTTTTCTTTGTCCCTGTTTCGGACTTATATATCTCAGATCTGGTATCCCGATCCGGTTTTAAGGGAGATATGAAATACATTTATATCTTTAGTGCTATTTCCCTGTTCATCCTGATTATTGCTTGTATCAACTACATGAACCTGGCTACGGCTCGGGCGGCGCAGCGTTCTCACGAGGTGGGTATTCGCAAGACCGTGGGCGCCGACCGCTGGCAGGTAGCGCGACAGTTTTTGGGAGAAGCAGTTATCATCAGCCTGTTTTCGTTTGTGATTGGTTTAGTGATTGCCGAACTGGCTCTGCCAATCTTTAATCAAATTTTTGACAAAGAACTTGAGCTGTTTTTCCAAGGGAATGTGGGTTTCCTGCTTTCTTTGTGTGGATTGGCCATTTTGGTGGGATTGATATCGGGCAGTTATCCTGCTTTTTATCTTTCCGGATTCCAGCCGCACCGTATTATCAGTGGGCAACTTTTTGGTCGCAAGCCCTCCGCCGGGCTCCGAAAAACGCTGGTCGTTTGTCAATATACGGTAACTGTGGCTCTGCTGATTGGTACTATCGTCGTTTTCAAGCAACTGCAATTTACACAGTCGAAAGATTTGGGATTTAATGAAGAGCAGGTGATTGTTGTTCCGATGCGGGGTGAGCTGACATCAAAACACGATGTATTAAAGCAAGAGCTCCAGAAAAATCCGGATATTCTGAGTGTTACGGCTACTTCGGCAGTACCTTCGGAATACAATACGCGTTATGGACTGCCCTTCGATCCCAGTCAGCCTGATCGAGAAGTTAGTTTTTATGGGTTGTTTGCTGATCCGAATTACGTGGAAACGCTGGGTATGAAGATGGCCGCCGGACGCTTTTTTGAAGAAGCACGATCAAATGATAGTACTGTTGTAATAAATGAATCAGCAGTCGATAAACTGGGATGGGAGTCAGCGCAAAAAGCTGTAGGAAAACAACTTACCCATGGTGAAGTAATAGGTGTTATTAAAGATTTTCATTTTTCTTCACTGAGGGAGAAGATTGACGGTATTTATATCAGGCCAGAACGTCCCGAAGATTCACCTTTTGCATCGTATAATCAGATTGCGGCGCGGTTACATCCTGAAAAGATCGACCAGTCAATTGATTACATCAGGAGCAAATGGGAGTCGTTTGCCGGTGATCAAACGTTTAGCTATTCTTTTTTGGATCAAAAATTTGAGGAAATGTACCGCACTGAGCAGCGGTTAAGCCAGGTATTTATCACCTTTTCAGTTATTGCGATTGTGATTGCTTGTCTTGGATTGCTTGGCTTGGCGGCCTATTCAGCTGAAAGGCGCACGAAAGAAATTGGTATCCGTAAAGTGATGGGTGCTACCGTTACCAATATTGTGACGTTGTTAAGCAAAGATTTTGTAAAACTGGTGGTTTTGGGATTTGTGATTGCTGTTCCTATCGGCTGGTATGCAATGAATAAGTGGTTGCAGGATTTTGCCTACCGGATTGAGATAAATGCCGGCGTATTTCTGCTGGCCGGAGGTGTTGCTCTTTTAATTGCGTTGTTGACGGTAAGCTGGCAGGCGGCACGGGCAGCCTTGGCCAATCCGGTGAACAGTTTGCGAAGTGAATGATAATCAGCAACCAGCTGTCAGCTCTCAGATAAATACGAGTCGCTGATGAACTGACTGCTGACAGTTGAAAATTGACAGCTATGCTCAAAAATTACATCAAGATTGCCTGGCGTAACTTAATTAGAAACAGAGCCTATTCGCTGATTAACGTACTTGGTTTGGCGGTTGGGATTGCCAGTTGCCTGCTAATTTTCCTATTTATCCAAGATGAGTTGAGCTACGATGAGTACCATAAAAACTCCGATCGTTTGTATCGGGTATATCGTAGTGCTGAATATCAGGGAGAGAAAGAGAAAACGCTAGCCACATCTAACTTACTGGGACCAACGCTGGAAAAAGAAATTCCAGAAGTATCTGGTTATATGCGTCTGAGTAATAGGTGGTTGAACGTGATGGTAGAGGAGGGCAAGCAAAAATACAAGGAGTATAAATTCTTTTTTGCTGATTCATCCATCTTTGAAATGTTCAGTTTTAAATTATTAAAAGGGAATCCGGATACCGCCCTGGATCGGCCTTTTACCGTAGTGATTACCGAAAATATGGCCCACAAATATTTTGGGGATGCCAATGCTATCGGCAAAACGCTGACCATTCGCGGCTCATGGGGAGCTGATGATTATGAAGTGACGGGTGTGATGGGCAATATCAGGCACGATTCCCATTTTTCGTTCAACTTTTTAACCTCTATGCAGACGCTGCGTTCTAAAACACCGGATGGGAGTGATTTTGCCAGTTGGTATCACATCGGTAGCTACACCTATGTAATGCTGGAATCGGGTGTAAAATCTGCTAATCTAACCAATGATCTCAATAAGTTTGTCAAACGTCATTTTGACGGGAAACGAGCTTCTTTTATGCAGTATAAATTACAACCCATCACCGATATTCACCTATACTCTCATTTTGAGAGGGAAATCGAGCCAAACGGAGACGTTCGTTACCTGTACATTTTCGGGAGTATAGCTCTTCTTATCCTGATTATTGCGGGAATCAACTACATGAATTTGGCTACGGCACGCAGCGCAGACCGGGCGATGGAGGTGGGTATTCGCAAGACATTGGGCGTCGATCGGAAACGACTGATTGGCCAGTTCTTGAGTGAATCATTTGTGTTCTGTCTTATATCACTTGTATTGGGATTGCTGTTTGCAGAGATCATGCTACCCTATTTTAACAGTATTACGGGCAAGCCTTTGAGTCTTGACATACTCGATCCACAATTACTGCTGGCTATACTTGCTGTTCTTTTATTAGTGGGGATATTGGCAGGACTTTATCCAGCCTTCGTATTGTCTGGTTTTAATCCCAGTCAAGTGTTTAGCGGGGCCGTAGGAGGTCGGAAGAAATCAAACCTCAGAAATGCGTTGGTGGTTTTTCAGTTTGCTATTTCTATTGTCCTGATTGCTGGAACTATTGTTATTAATAACCAACTGGACCATGTCCGCAATAAACGCCTGGGTTTCAACCAGGAGCAAGTTCTTACCCTATCCACAGCGGCCGGCAGGGAGTTCAAGAAAAATTACAATGCTTTTAAAGACCGTTTACTCAGTTATCCCGATATCAAAAGTATAACTCATATAAATCTCCCGATACCCACCGAGCATGAGAATAAACTCGAACTGACCCCACAAGGCAAAAAGAAAAGCTTAGAGATTAGCAATTTTTCGGTTGGCAAAAATTTTGTCAAAACACTGCAGGTACCGCTGAAAAAAGGCATGAGTTTGTCTGATTTATCAGCCGATACAATGTCCGATAATATCCCGGTACTAATTAACGAAGCGGCGGCTCAGGAATGGGGGTGGCAAGAGCCGTTGGGCAAAACTATAGACGGGTTTTCTCCAAAGTTTAAGGTAGCAGGCGTAGTAGGTAATTTTCACTACCGTTCTTTGAAAACAAAAATTGGTCCTTTGGTGCTTTGGCCAAACAGTTACTCAGTCAGAAATGTTATGATCAGGATTGGCAAAGGGAAGATATCAGAAACGATGTCACGGATCGAAGAAGCTTGGGATGAGATGGGGCCTGGTACGCCAATGAATTACAGCTTTGCTGATGATCGGTTTGATGCGATGTACAAATCCGAAGACCGGCTGGCAATGATATTTGGCAGCTTCTCAATTTTGGGCATTGTTATCGCCTGCCTTGGATTGCTTGGCCTGGCGGCCTACACAGCCGAACGCCGTACCAAAGAAATTGGGGTCCGCAAGGTGATGGGAGCAACCGTCACCAATATTATCACGTTGCTGAGTAAGGATTTTATGAAATTAGTACTGCTGGGATTTGTGATTGCAGTGCCCGTTGCCTGGTATTCAATGCATCAGTGGTTAACCGACTTTGCCTATCGAATTGAGATAGGTGCGGGGGTATTTATAATAGCCGGAGGTGCTGCTTTTTTGATTGCGTTACTCACGGTAAGCTGGCAGGCGGCACGGGCAGCCCTGGCCAATCCTGTGGAAAGTTTGCGTACCGAATAGAACGCCAACTGTTAAAAAATTGGGCTATGCAAAAAAAGTTGTACCTAATTCTTATGGTCTTGCTTCTTATCAGTGTTGACTCCAAAGCACAATATGAAATTGGAGATATCACGGTTGAGTCCCTTAACGAGGTTTTCAAACCAGAAAATATCGATCTCTGGAAAGGTGCTAAAGAAAATAGAGGCTACGTATTTGATGATACTAAATCGGCTATTTGGCAGGCAACACCGTTATCGGGCTTGATTCTGCATGACGACCTTAAACGAGCAAATTTTATTGCTCAGAAAAATCCCAAAGCGGTAATTAATAAGGTTCGTAGACAGCTCAATCAATATTTCGGAAAATTCGAGGAGGTAAAGATTGGCAATCCGGTAACATTAGCCGGAGGTGGTAAAGTGAAAATGTCGAAATGGGTTCATCAAATTAATGACAATCTCTATGAGATCTTACTGGGGAAATTGAATAAGAAAACTGTGATTCTGATTATTAAGCAGAAGGAAAGTTGAGAAACTGACCCTAAAACTTGTCGGCAAGGGCTGCCCTGGCCAATCCGATGGATAGCCTGCGAAGTGAGTAGCAGGCGTGAAACGTGGGACCTCAGACGTTTTAGGAACTTCGTTTCGCTTCTCACCCTTGCCGTTTCATCATATTGACCGTCTGCAAATTACGCGTAAATTCATCCGGGCGGTATTCGCGTGGTGTTTTCATAGCCAATCGTTCAAAAAAGAAATATCCAAACTGTGTAGTACCATACGGTTCCAGGATTTCCCCAACCTTATCCACAGTAATGGGATGTTCATTGAGCTCTAGATAAGATGTTTGTACGCCAGCGTTTGTCCAGGTTGCCAACGAAGATCCCGGGCATCTCATAGACGACAGGGTCAGCTCAAAATCTTAGGTTTGGTTTGCGTTGGGACCGACGATTATTTCAAGCATTTTTCGTTTGTACCCGATGATTGAGATCACAAGTCGGTGGCCGCCGCTGAGGATATTGTTAAGGCGGTAGCGTCCGTCGAGATTAGTGGCTTCTTAGTTTCCTCATTTGTAATTCTTCCGGTGATCGTGCCCTGAGCTCGCAGCTCTTCTGGCTTTCCCAAAAGTGAGAGGAATGCAAACAGCTGTATTGCTGAGATTCCGCACATGATTTTATGTAACGGTTGGCATCACTAACGACTAAAAAACAAGTTACAATAAGTTCCAAAAATAATCTACTTAAATTGTCAGCTGCTTTATTTTTGAACCTCTGTCCGATTTCGTACAGTGGCTGTTTCATACCGTACAGCAGATTGTTTTAAATCCTTTTTTACACCGCCCAAAGCCACTCTTGGTAATTGGTATGATTGTTGGATGAATAACGTTGTAACGTATTTAGGTGTTAACGTGCGCAAACAGCAGACGATAACACTTTAATACATTAATACGATTTACTTTATGATCGAACTTAGAGACATAGACAAATACATCGACAAACGGTTTCAGCGGACGTTTATCCTCAACGGTATCGACCTGGATGTTGAGGAAGGCGAATTTCTTACCGTAATGGGACCAAGCGGCGCGGGTAAATCCACCTTGCTGAACATCATTGGTTTTCTCGATGAGCCCTCGGAAGGGGAGTACCACTTTCTCGGGGAGGCCGTCCATGACTTGAGTGCCAAACGGAAATCCGAATATCACAAGTCGCACATTGGCTTTGTGTTTCAGGCCTACCATCTTATTGATGAGATGACCGTGTACGAAAACATTGAGATGCCGCTTTTGTACCGCAAGGTGAAGAGCAAGAAGCGTAAAGCGATGGTGGCCGACATGTTGGATCGCTTCAATATTGTGGCCAAGAAAGATCTGTTCCCGCCGCAGCTTTCTGGGGGCCAGCAGCAGGTGGTGGGCGTAGCTCGTGCGCTGATCGGCAGTCCCAAGTTAATTCTGGCCGATGAGCCAACGGGCAACCTGCACTCCGAGCAGAGCGAGCAGATCATGGAGCTGCTCACCAAGCTGAACGAGGAGGACAATGTGACGATTATCCAAGTTACGCATTCCGAAAAGATGGCCTCTTACAGCAACCGGATTATCAATCTCAAAGATGGCGTGATTGTGGACGACGATCCCTATTAGGGAAAGGGCATCACCAGTTACGATGATGCCCTTCGGGGATGGATGGGACAAGTGCTGTTAACCGTCACGATCACGGTTTCCGCGTCGACTACGTTTTCGTTTTGAGTCGTCTGAATTGCGCTTTCGACCTCTGTCAACATTACCACGGTTGTGTTTCTGTTTCTGGTTGATGTTGCCGCGGCTACGGGTTTGGTTATCGCGGTTCTGTCTTACCCGCTTTTTACGGCTGTCCCGTTTTTTGATGGTTCTATCGCTGCGGTTTGTAGAGCGGTTTATCCAGGATTTTAACTGTGACTTGACGCCGCGCCTGATACGCTTAGATCGCTTTCGCTCGACTTTATTGGGATCGTGGGAGATCGATCTTCGATTTCTTTTTTTAGCATCCTGCAGCTTGTGGCGGTACCCTTGAATACGCTTTTTAAATCGTCGTTCAACATTGCGGGAGCTGTAATAGTTGTCGTGCTCTCGGCGGTAAGAGCGTTGGTTTATCCACTTGCGATACTTCTTAACATGCACGTTGGCACGGTATTGCCATCGCGGAGGCAGGCGGTGTTCCGGCGCTTTCAGGAAGGCCAGCGACAACCCCTCCAGCCAAATTTGGACGGCCAGCGTAGGTGCATAGTAGTCGTCATAGCCAAACCGGTGATTCCGATACCAGCGATGGCCCCGCAGCCGAATGAGTAATTCGCGATCCCGAAAACCATCGCGATAACCCCTCCTGTAGGCATTAACGTTTCGGATGATATCAACAAGCGAAGGGCCATAGAAATACTCGTCGTTGACTCCATCCATGTAGCCTTGCAGGTAAACTGATTCGTAGGAGTCCGCATAAGGGCGGTAGGTATTCACATCCAGCTGAAAATGAATGAACGGTCGGAAAGACTGGTAGCTTATTTCGATATGTGTGTTTTGGGCTACCAGCGGAGTATTCAGCAGCATTACAAATCCGAGTACAAGTAGTAGCTTTCGTAACATGGGAACCTCCTGCGCTTTGTTATAAGGGACTACTTACTAAATATCGAATCGCGCGCAGGCTGCCAATAACATAAACATGTGTGGCATGATCATGCGAGATAGATCCTCCGATAATCGAAAATTGCGACTGCAATTGGGAACTCTATTACATTGGTATGCCTTCCAAAGGTACAATCCCGATTGCCTCAAAACTCAAAAGCCACAACTGATTTCGTGCGGTCACGTATAACGACTACATTTCTCAGCGGTTTGTTGCTCGTTGCCGGTATGTTAGTGTCCCGTACTGTGCAGTCCAGGTCGCTGACTTTGGCTGACTCACTGTCACTTTCGGAGATCCAGCATCGCGCCTCGTCCATCAATTCACTTTCGAGCCTGCTAATCCAGCAGAAGGGTCAGCTCCTCAGCGCCAAATATTACAACGGTCTTTCCCAGGGGGAGACCACCAACCTCAAATCAGCTTCCAAAAGTATCATCTCGCTGCTTATTGGCATTGCCATTGACAAGGGATACATCGAGAGTCTTGACCAGACGATCGAGCCGTACTTCAAAAACTATTTTGCCGCCCATCCCGACTCGGTAAAAGAAAATATCACGCTTAAGGATTTGATCACCATGCGGTCGGGACTTGAGACCACAAGTTTTCACAATTACGGACGGTGGGTCACCAGTGATAACTGGGTACGGTTTGCATTGGATCAACCCATGGAAGGACGTCCCGGTGGTGATATGGCCTATAGTACCGGCACGTCGCATTTGCTGTCGGTGATTCTGACAAAAGCCACCGGTATGAGTACCAAAGCTTTTGCTGAAAAGTACCTGTTTGAGCCGATGGATATTGAGGTCGGCGGCTGGGATCGTGATCCCCAGGGGTATTACATGGGCGGCAATAATTTGGCCTTGTCGCCACGTGATATGTTAAAAATTGGCCAAATGATTCTTGACGACGGTATTTATCAGGGGCAACGTATTATTTCCAGTCAGTGGTTACAAGACTCATTCCGAACTTACACCCGCAGCAATTACAACCCTTACAACTATGGGTATATGTGGTGGAAGAAGCCGGTGGGGCAGTATCAAGTGCACTTTGCTTGGGGCTATGGCGGGCAATATATTTTTATGATTCCTGCGCTTGACGCCGTCGTAGTGATGACGGGTTCGCTCAGGTACGCTTCTCAGTCTCGGTCCTATAGAGATCCCGTATTTTCGTTGCTTCGCAAAGATATCATTCCCATGCTCCAGGAAAGGTTGGACAATTAGATTAATTTTTTTTAATAAAGCCTTAAATATGTAACAATCTGGGTTCCAACTACTCTTCTTTATTAATCATCAGAGAACAAAAATGTCTTTAGGGACACTGTGCAGTTTTACTGAAATGCTATGCTTAGAAATTATTTGAAGGTGGCTTTGCGCAATCTAAAAAAGCGCAAAGGATTTGCATTCATTAATGTATTGGGGTTGGCAATTGGTATCGCCTGTTGTCTGCTGATAGCGGTTTATGTGTTCCATGAGCTTAGCTACGATCAGTTTCATGAGCACGCTGACCGTATCTATCGCGTGACACAGACGACAGAGACCTCATCCAAAACAGAAAAAGGGGCTACCACGCCATTCCCAGTAGGCCCTACGCTGCAAAGTGATTTTCAAAGCCAAATTACCAAAACCGTACGGCTTTTCGATATGCAGGAAGAGGTGCGCACGATCCAGAATACCCAAACCGACGAGTCTTTTCGTGTGGATGATTTTTACGTGGCCGATTCCACCTTTTTTGACGTGTTTAGCGCCAAATTGCTTCAGGGTAATCCAGACGAAGTGCTCAATGACCCTCGCTCGGCAGTGATAACGAAAGAACAGTCCCGGCGTTTTTTTGGGGATGAAAATCCAATTGGAAAACAGCTGACGTTCAAAGGATCCGAAGAATTTACCGTTACCGGGGTCATGGAAGCGCTGCCTGCCACCTCGCACTTTAGCGTGGATATGCTGGTTTCGTTTAACAGCCTGCCCAAGATTTACGGCTCAGATGCATTTATGAAGCGCTGGTTCTGGAATCCCTGTTGGACCTATGTGTTGCTCGAGGAAGGCGTCGACGCGAAAGATCTTGAGCGACAACTACCCGGCTTTGTGGACAAGAACTATGCTAATCGTGAGGATGGGGAAACGGTATCACTCGGCCTGCAAAAGCTGACCGATATTCATCTCTATTCCAATCTCGACCTCGAGATGGAAGCAAATGGATCCATTTTTTACGTCTACCTGTTTTCGGCCGTGGCCGTACTCATTCTGCTGGTTGCCTGCATTAACTTTATGAATTTGAGTACAGCGCGATCGGCTGAGCGTGCCCGGGAGGTAGGCATGCGCAAGGTGCTCGGTGCAGACCGCAGTCAGTTATTTGGGCAATTTATTGGTGAATCTTTTGTGATGACATTGCTGGGTTTTGTGCTGGCGATCGGCTTGGTCTATTTGGGCATGCCATGGTTTAGTGATTTTTTGGGCAAACAGCTGAGTATCAACTTCCTGGGAAGTATCGAGGTTGTAGCTGCGCTATTGGGTCTGTTTTTGCTGGTTGGGTTATTGTCAGGATTGTACCCGGCGCTGTATCTCTCGGGCTTTAGTCCCACTGCCATTATGCATGGAGGAAAAGGGACGAACAGCAGGAGCAGTGGTCGCTTCTTCCGGAAGGGGCTGGTCGTGTTTCAGTTTACGCTGTCTGTAATACTGATTATTGGTACTATCGTAGTTTACCTGCAGCTGCAGCACATGCGAAACAAAGATCTGGGATTTGACCAAGAGCGCATCGTAGTGATGCCTATTACGCAAACTTTAATTGCCTGGGAGTTTGAGCAGTTCAAAAACAAGGCCCTGTCGAACTCGCATATACTTGAGGTGACGGGAACCAGCAAAGTGCTGGGATCCGAAAGCCAGGTGTTTGCAAAGTATTCGCCAGCCAATCAGCCTGACGCACCTCCAACAAATATGACACTGGAAGTGACGCATGACTTTATTGAAACCTACAATATTCAGCTATTGGCCGGCCGCGGCTTTAAGCCCGACCGTAAGACTGATCCGGACCAATCTATATTGATTAATAAGTCGATGTTGCGGCAGATTGAGGCGGAAACCCCACGGCAGGCGCTGGGAAAACAGTTTTACTTTACGACTTCCGACGGCAAGCGCGAATCATATTCCGTAATTGGAGTGGTGGATAACTTCAACTACACGTCCATAAAAAAAGAGATTTCTCCGCTGGTGATAAAGCTTATACAGGGCGTGCGTCCTACAGTGCGCAATATCGAATATGCGGCCGTTCGACTGGCGCCGGGCGGTGTCGAGCAGGGACTCAGTCATATAAAAAAAGTTTGGAATGAGGTAAATGATATCGACCCGTTTACCTACTCATTTTATGATGAGAAACTGCAAAAGATTTATGCCTCCGAGAAGAAAATGAGCAATGTGGCAGGATTGTTTTCGGTGCTCTGTATTTTTGTAGCGTGCCTGGGTCTTTTCGGGTTGGCCTCATTTACGGCCTCCAAACGCACGAAAGAAATCGGTATCCGGAAGACACTGGGAGCCACTGTCCCCAATATCCTGGCACTTCTTTCCAAGGATTACCTCAAGCTGGTGGTACTAGCCAACGTGATAGCCTGGCCGGTGATTTATTACTTGTCTGTGCAATGGCTGCAAAACTTCCCCTATCGCATTAGCCTGGGCTGGAACTTGGCAGGCATATTTTTGGCAGTGGGATTTGCGAGTCTGGTCATCTGCATTGTAACCGTTAGCTACCAGTCGCTTCGGGCCGCACTTATCAATCCTGTCGACAGTATCCAGCAGGAATAATTTCTAGACTTTTTAAATCCCCAGTGTTTTATAAAGGTTGTTAAATTTAATAGTTGTTAGCATTTGTGAAACCCTGGGGGTTTGTAAAAAACCACTGCTGAAATAATCCTAAAAAAATCTTATCTAAACCCATGCTTTATGATTATTAACAGATAAGGTTTTACCGATGAAACGACTACTTGTTATTCTACTTGCGGCCATAATGTTTGTGGGATGTCAATCCGAATCACCGCAGACGCCCACTATAGAATATGATGTTCGATTCCCCGAAGCTAATCACAACGAGGCTGAAATCACGCTTACGCTTGAAAATCTGCTGCCGGGACCCACAAAGATTTCTATGAGCCGAACGTCGCCCGGTCGATACGCACTGCACGAGTTTGCCAAGAATGTGTACAACGTCTCTGCAGTAGATGGGAAAGGTGACACGCTGGAAATCTACCGTCCCAATCTGCACAACTGGACCGTGCGTGGTCATGACGGGACTATCAAATTTAAGTACACGCTCTATGGCCGTCATGCTGATGGCACATACACCGGCATCAATGAGCAGCATGCACACCTGAACATGCCAGCTACTTTTGCTTGGGTACGAGATCTGCCCGATACTCCGGTCAAAGTACAGTTTCATCCACCGCAGGGAGCCGACTGGGATGTTGCTACCCAACTGCAACCAACGGATAATCCCTATACGTTTACCGCACCTGATTACTATTACTTTTTGGACAGTCCCACCGAGCTAAGCAACTTTATGATGACTAGCTGGGATGCGCCACAGGATACCACCGGTCTAACAATTAGGCTGGCTGTGCATCACAACGGGACGAAAGAGCAGGTTGAGCGCTACACCGATATGGCCCAACAAGTTGTAGCCGAGCAGGTTGCCGTATATGGTGAACCCGCTGACTATGATTACGATACCTACACCTTTATCGCTGATTATTTGCCTTATGTGTATGGCGATGGAATGGAACACCGCAACTCCACCATCCTTACCAGCCGAACGCCGCTCGAAGGCGATGGTGCTTTGCAGAATCTGGGGACTTTATCGCATGAATTTTTCCACAGCTGGAGTGTTGAGCGGTTGCGTCCCAAAGCGCTGGAGCCCTTCAACTTTATGGAAGCAAATGTAACAGGTACGCTCTGGTTCGCGGAGGGATTCACCAGCTATTACGATGACCTGTTTATCCGGCGAACGGGACTCATTTCGAATGAAAAATATGCCAACGACTGGGCGGGTACGTTGAACTACGTGCTTAATTCGCCGGGCAACCAGTATTACAATCCCATTGAGATGAGCATGCAGGCGCCTTTTGTGGATGCCGCTACCTCGGTGGACGAGCAGAACAAGTCCAACACCTTTATTTCGTACTACTCGTGGGGATCTGTGCTGGGCCTCAGTCTGGACTTGAAATTGCGATCTACCTTTGAGGATGTCACCCTTGATGACTACATGCGAACGATGTGGCAAAAGTTCGGCAAGTCCGAAACGCCCTATACGCTCACTGATTTGGAAAATACCCTTGGCGAAGTGACGGACAGTACAAAATTCGCTACCCAATTCTTTGACAAGCATATCCGTCAGGGCCAGCATATGGATCTGAAGCCATTACTAGCAAAGGCCGGTTTCTTGCTGCAGAAAGTTCATCCCGGTGAAGCAGTGCTCACCTATGGATCTACCAACATTAATTATGAGGATGGGGAAGCGGCGATATCAAGCAATACCACAGTTGGTAGTCCACTTTATGAAGCGGGCCTGGATGTGGATGATGTTATTCTCTCTGTAGATGGAACTGATATCAATAATGCACGGGATATGCAGCGGTTATTGGCGGCTCATGATCCTGGCGATGAAGTGTCTATGCGCTATAGCTCGCTGGGCAAAGAGTATGAGACTACCGCAACGCTTGCAGAAAATCCCGAGCTGGAAGTACTGACTTACGAGCAGGCTGACAAAGAAGTGACCGAGCAAATGAAAACATTCCGCGAGAGCTGGCTTGGTAGCAAGGCACAGTAGTGAAATGTAAGAGGTAGGCGTGAGACGGCAGAGGTGAAAGGGCAGAAGTGAGAAGTTAATTTCCATGTCATCTCGAACTTGTTTCAGAATCTAATGTTGATTTCTAATTTTTGACATCTGCCTTTTTTGCTTTTCAAATTATCTATGGATTTTGCCCGGGGCTACCTGCGGGGTTTGAGAGCCAATTGTAAGCAGTGCCAAGGTGGTCGTGTCCAGAATGTCCAGTAGAAAAATAAGTGGGACCACCTGTGTTTTGTTCGTGATGTTTCGCATTTGCTGGTTGTTGATGAACTATATTGCCGGAGTGACAGTAGAAGTGTTCAGCAAAGTCAAAAAATAACGCTTGACACTCATACGATAAATTGGCAGTCTGCTAACTGCTAACTGCTAACTGCTAACTGCTAACTGCTAACTGCTAACTGCTAACTGCTAACTGCTAACTGCTAACTACATGGGCATACGAAAATATCATATCGGCTGTACGGGCTGGAGCCTGAAGGAGTGGGCAGGATACTTTTTTACCGATGATGCCAAGCAGAGCGATTTTCTGAAGCAGTATGCTTCTGTGTTTAATGCAGTGGAAGGGAATACAACCTTTTATAATATCCCGAGCGAAGAAACGGTGTTAAAGTGGAAGAAGGCAACGCCTGACGGTTTTAAATTCTGTTTCAAGTTTCATCGGTCGATTACACATGAGAAGCGACTTAACGACGTCGAAGATGATATCAAGGAGTTTCTGGAAACGTTTGACCCCATAGCTGACCGATTAGGTCCTTTTCATCTGCAGCTGCCGGCCCAATTTTCGCCTGCAGATTTTGACAAGCTGGAGGAGGTATTAAACATACTGCCCAGTGCGTATCGCTATGCAGTAGAAGTTCGTCACGAAGATTTCTTTAATCACGGCCGGGAGGAGCATCGGTTGAACAGATTGCTAAAGAGCTACAGCATTGACCGCGTTATTTTTGATACGCGCAAGCTGCACGCGATGAAATCAGACGAAAAGTCAGTGCTTAAAGCCAAGAAGAAAAAGCCCAAGGTGCCGGTACGGTTTGATAATACAGGTTCGCATCCCTTTGTTCGGTTTGTGGGATCCAACGATCCGGTGAGCAACGAGCCGTATCTCAAGGAGTGGGCTATCGTGATCGCAGACTGGATCAAAGAGGGGTTGCATCCCTACATTTTCACGCATTCACCGGACAGGGTAAGCCAGCCCCCCATTGCCCGACGATTCCACCAGCTGCTCAGCGACCTCATCGAGATGGATCCGATGCCCAAGTGGCCTAACGAGCGCCAAAACAAGCAGATGAATTTGTTTTAGCTTAGCAGCAGAACATGTATTTATCGGATGCTGCGTTCTATTTAAAGGGTGAAAAATCACCTGTAATTCCTTATCTTTACAGGCTTTTGAATCGTCAATTTTTGATATCTCTATATGTCCGAATCGGATACCGCCACGAAAACCAAGAACGAAATTATCGAAGAGGCCAAGCGTCGGCGCACGTTTGCGATTATCTCACACCCTGATGCCGGTAAGACGACCCTAACCGAAAAGTTGTTGCTGTATGGAGGCGCCATTCACGAGGCGGGTTCGATCCGTCAGCGTAAAGCCAATCGTTATGCGGCCTCCGACTGGATGGCTATTGAAAAAGAGCGCGGTATTTCTGTGACATCTTCGGTGCTCCGGTTCGAGAAAGATAATATCAAGTTTAACCTGCTGGATACGCCGGGCCACAAAGACTTTTCCGAGGACACCTTGCGTACGCTGGTGGCGGCCGATACGGCGCTTATGGTAATTGACGTTGCCAAAGGGGTTGAGGAGCAGACCGAAAAGCTTTTTGAAGTCTGTAAGATGCGCGAAATTCCCATTATCACCTTTGTTAACAAGTGCGACCGGCCGGGACTTGAACCGCTGGAAGTGATTAGCAATATTGAAAACCAGCTGGGTATTGAAGCGATTCCAGCCTCATGGCCGCTGGGCTACGGCAAGGATTTTCAAGGCATTTACGATCTGATTGGTAAAAAACTGCATCTGCAGAAAAAAGAAGAGCACGGAGCTAAAAAAGCTGAAACGAAGTTGTACGATCTTGAAGAGGGGATCGAGAAGGCACACCTATCGGATTACGACAAAGAGAAGTTCCGGGAAGAGGTGCTGCTTACCGAAGATATGATGGATATGATGGATGAGGAAGCCTACCTGAACGGAAAGGCAACGCCGGTGTTCTTTGGGTCGGCGCTGAACAACTTCGGCCTAGATGTGTTTCTGGATTATTTTGCCGATTTGGCTAATCCGCCCCAGCCATACCAGGATGAAAATGACGAAGAGCGCGATATCGATCGTGGGTTTTCGGGCTTCGTCTTTAAGATGCAGGCCAATATGAATCCCGATCACCGCGACTGTGCGGCCTTTATCCGTATAACTTCCGGTAAGTTCGAGCGCGGAATTGAAGTAACCGAGAGCAATACGGATAAAAAAGTAAAAATGTCGACTCCTCACACGCTGATGGGCGATGAGCGCAATATACTGGAAGAAGCCTATCCGGGTGATGTGGTATCGCTGTTTAATCCTGGCTCATTTCGCATTGGGACAACTATTTACAGCGATGATCCTGTGAAGTTTGATGTGATTCCGCTCTTTACTCCCGAGCACTTTATGAAGTGTTCGAGCAAAGACCCTTTTCAGCGCAAAGCGTTGCGCGAAGGACTCAAACAGCTGGCCGAAGAGGGGGTTGTGCATGTATTTGAAGTCCCCAATGGTGTGGGTAATGAGCTGCTGCTCGGTACCGTGGGCGCGCTCCAGTTTGATGTGGTAAAACACCGCATGTCAACGGAGTATAATACCGAGCTGCACATGAACTCGGTCTCCTATCACGCGGCGCGCTGGCTAGAGGATAACAAAGAAGTGATTGATAAGCTCGAAAGTAGTTATTCTACGCACGTAACGCAGGACATGGAAGGGCATCCTATTGTGCTGTTCGACAGTGGCTATGCACTCAATCAGGCCGAAGACAAGGTAGGCGCCGAAAATCTCTACAAGTTTAAGCAAAGCTAGTCTTGAGTCATGAGTGGAATAGTAAAGAGACTACTCACTACTCATGACTCAGAATGCACGACTATTTTCCGCCGTTTGCTTGCAAATCATTAATGCAGAAGTCATCCAGTTCGGGTACAGAACCGCTGAAGTTTGAAAAGAAGTTAGTAGTTTCAACGGCCGGTTCCATCAGACAGCCGTCGGTCGTACAGTGAGCGCTACCCTCGGTTTTATGATCAGATGTCGTAGGAGTGCCGTTACCGACCAACCCCATATTATGACTAAACTCATGGCGGAAAACAGTGCTTTCTACTTTTTCTTCACTTGGTGCTGTGGGTGGAGTGCCGCTAACGCTTTCAATGGTTTGCCCAAAAAAGGCTACTGAAGTATTGTAATATGCAAAGCCCAATACGTTAGAGTTATTTTCATTTTCGCCATCTACATACAAAAAATATGCGTGGAGGGTGCTGCTGCCTGGTTCAGTGTAATTATCGCGGAAAACTTCTTCCATTGACCGGATTTCTGATGCTGTGTATTGGCTGTCGTCTCCGGAAGGTTCAATTAAGGTTGGCTCTGACAGAGTAATTGACTGTTTGTTGAGGCGCGCTTCCAAGAATGTTTGTAGGCTATTTAGGGCTTCCTGCGTGGGTTTGTGCCCCTCCATGTAATCAATTTCTACCTGCAGGTTGGTATACTGGTTACTCTTCAGGAATGATTGTGCAGAGTCGCCCGGTGCGGCCTTGCTGTCGAATTCAGGAGCATCAGTATTTGTGTCAGCGCTGGTTGAGGAGTCGCTACAACCGTAGGCTAAAAATGCCAGTGAGCATAGTATGAGTAAACTAAATCGTTTTAGGGAATACATTGTTGTAATACTTTTTCAAAATTACGTGAATAAATGATAAGAAAATTATCGCCCGTCATTTGCCTGCAGGTCGGCCTTACAGTTGGCATCCAGTGAAGGGATGTCGTCGCTGCCAATGGTATTTCCAATGAGATCAGTTGTTTCAGTAGCATAATACATCAGGCAGCTGTCATTGTCGCAGTGGTTTCCGTGGTCGGGATCTTTATGAGGCTCTTGCATTTCCGTGCCTGAATTCGGTACCGCAACCAAGCCAAACAGGTGCCCAAATTCATGTCGAAAAGAGGTAGCTTCAATCTGATAACGGGAGGGCGCACCTACACCGTTGCTGGCTTCATCATAAGCCGGCCCAAAGAAGGCATTTGAGGTATTATAATAAGCAATGCCCAGCACGTTGCGCTGCTCGTACTTTCCATCAACGATGATGCAGTAGGCAGCTAGAGTGTCGCCCTTAGCAAATGTCGAGCGGTTGTCTTGTTCCAGGTTACGGACATCGTTTGCGCTATATTCATCTTGTTCGCCGGAGGCAATTTCGGTGGGTTCTTTAATCGTAACAGACGATTTGTGGAGCCGCTGCTGGAAGAAAGCTTTCAGGCTATCGAGGGCCCGTTCATTGGGGGCATATCCCGGCATGTAATCGATCTCTACAACCAGGTTTGTAAAGCTGGAGTCGGAAAGAAAATCATTTGCTGACCTGCCGGGGTTCAGGTTATGGGAGTATTCCGGTTCCGGAAGCTGACTGTCGGTACCGGTGGAGTCCAGGCACGACTGGAATACAAATGCCATCAAAAGCAAAGAGATAACACGAAGCAGATAGTAGCGAAGTGTTTTCATGCAGGAATAAAATATTTGTTTAGTTTAATGTGCATAACACAAACTGTGATAATGGAAAAATGTTTCATCTGGAATTGTAAGGACAAAAGTATGGACTATCGCGAAATCGTTGAGGCGTTGGATCTTTCCTCTCATCCCGAGGGCGGTTTTTACAAAGAGGTGTACCGCAGTGATACACAAGTGCGCAGTAAAAACAGAACACGAGTGGCTGGTACGGGTATCTATTTTTTGTTGCCCAAGGGCGTATGTACCAACTGGCACCGCGTATCCTCGGATGAGTGCTGGCACTTTTACAAAGGTAAGAAGCTCGTGCTCGAAATAATTGATGAGCAGGGCAACTTCGACCAAATATTCCTCAGTAATGTATTGTCGGATGAGAGCCGTTTTCAGACAGTGGTCCCAAAAAACTGTTGGCAGCGGGCTTACAGTACAGGCAGCTATTCGTTGGTGGGATGCACCGTAGCACCCGGGTTTGAATTTGAGGATTTTGAGATGATTGAGCCACAAGCTTTGGCCGACCAATATTCAGATATCGAGGCGAAAATTTTGAATGATCCATTCAGCTAACGCCCGCCAGACAGAACCAAAGTAATAAAAGCTTTTAAATCAAGGATTTTCAAGGGTAGTTGCCTTATATCTCTCGTCTATAATTCTTAAATTAGAACCGCTTTTGAAATGGCTGAATGATTGATTTGATGTCTTGGTTATTTTTGCAAGGCAGTAATAGCTTTCAGTTCTGAAATCAATCATTCAACCATTTTTATTCAATCATTAAATCAAGAAATCTCATGGCAAAAGAATTTGATGTCTGTGTGATCGGATCCGGCCCGGGTGGGTATGTGGCTGCGATTCGTGCATCGCAACTCGGTTTTAATACAGCAATCGTTGAAAAGCGTCATCTCGGCGGAGTCTGCCTGAACATTGGGTGTATTCCAACGAAGGCGCTGCTCCGTTCGGCAGAAGTATTTGAAAGTATTGAACATGCTGACGACTATGGCGTAAATGTAAATGGCTATTCCGCAGACTTTGGCGGCATGGTTGATCGCAGCCGCAATGTGGCCAACAAGATGAGCAAGGGCGTACAGTTCCTGATGAAGGCGAACAAGATCGACGTCTTTGAGGGTAAGGGCGTATTTGAGTCCAAGGATCAGATCAAGGTTGTAGATGACGAAGGTGAAACGCAGGAACAAATTACAGCGGATAACTTTATTGTTGCTACCGGTGCGCATCCTCGTGAACTGCCGAATATTCCCATCGACGGCGAAATGGTCATTGATTCTGAAAAAGCCATGCAGCTCGAAGAGCAGCCCGATAAAATGGTTGTGATTGGCGCCGGTGCGATCGGTGTTGAGTTTGCCTATTTTTATAATACTATTGGTACCGAAGTGATCCTGGTTGAGCTCCAGGATAGGTTGGTACCGGTTGAGGATAAAGACGTTGGCAAAGAGCTGGGTAAAATTTATAAAAAGAAAGGTATTGACGTTCGCACTGGAAGCACCGTTGAAAACGTCGAAGAAGACGGCGACGGTGTGAAGGTGACCATCAAAACCGGTGATGACGAGGAAACTGTCGAGGCAGATGTAGTGCTCTCGGCCGTTGGTGTTACCGGCAATGTAGAAGGTATTGGGCTCGACGAAATTGGTGTTGAGTACGAGAAAGGACAAATTAACGTTGACAAGGATACTTACCAGACCAACGTTGAAGGTATTTATGCCATTGGCGATGTGATTGGCGCGCCCTGGTTGGCACACAAGGCTTCACACGAAGGCATTTACTGTGTAGAGAAGCTAGCCGGCGAAGATCCACTGCCGATCAAGTATGATAACATCCCCGGCTGTACTTATTGCGAACCACAAATTGCCTCGGTGGGATATACCGAAGAGGAGGCCAAGGAAGAAGGCTATGACATCAAAGTTGGTAAATTCCCCTTCTCAGCCAGTGGTAAAGCTACCGGCCTGGGACACGAGGAAGGCTTCGTGAAAGTGATCTTTGATGATAAGTACGGCGAATGGCTGGGCTGCCACATGATTGGCTCCCACGTCACGGAACTGATTGCCGAAGCGGTGGTAGCTCGTGATCTGGAGACGACCGGACACGAAATTATCAGCGCTGTGCATCCGCACCCAACGATGTCAGAAGCTGTGATGGAAGCCGTTGCTGAAGCTTATGGCGAAGGGGTGCACCTGGGCTCATAAGCCATACTTTTATTGATTTAGATTATAAACCCGCAAGGCTGCCGAGAGTATCAGCTAGTGTATAGCTGTTTGTCCGATACAAGCCTTGTGGGTTTTCTTATTTGGATTCTGAACAAACCCGCAGGGTTTTCAATAGGCAAGAGACCTAAACTCAATATAAGTCTTGCAAACCCTGCGGGTTTTATTGTGGTTATAGGCATGTAGTGATTGCCGAAGACCTTTTGTATTTTAATTAAGCTATGAATACAGTAGAATTTTACGATTTAGGTCATGCTCCCTACCAGCCAGTCTGGGATCTTCAGAGCACCATCCAGCAGCGTTTGGTGGATGAGAAACTTGCTCGGCGCAAAGAGCAGAAGCTCTATAAGCCCGGCGAACAGAGCAACGATGTGTTGCTATTTGTGGAACATCCCCATGTATATACGCTGGGCAAGAGCGGCGATAAAGCCAATATGCTTAAAGGTATGGCCGAGCTGTCCGAAATTGATGCTGAATTCATCGAAATAGACCGCGGCGGCGATATTACCTATCACGGACCAGGCCAGGTGGTGGGTTATCCCATTTTTGATATGGACCGCCACTTTACCGATATCCACAAGTATCTGCGGTATCTCGAAGAGGTGATCATCAGAACCTGCGCCGAATACGACATCGAGGCAGGACGTATTGAGGGATTGACCGGCGTCTGGGTGGGTGAACAGAAGATATGCGCGATGGGTATTCGCTGCTCACGCTGGGTAACCATGCACGGCTTTGCCTTTAACGTGAATACCGATCTCAGCTATTTCAATCATATAGTACCTTGCGGTATCGTTGATAAAGAGGTGACCAGTTTGCAAGATCTGTTGGGCCACGAAGTTGATCCCGGAGAAGTGAAAGAACATCTATGGACCCATTTTCAGGAGGTGTTTGATATCACCATAACAGAGGTTGATTCGTTGCCTGAACTGGACAATGAATTTTCGTATCTTAAGCGACCCGATAAACAAGCAGCATCCCATTAATTTGATTTTAGTTCCATGATTAAAGAACTCAACGTTGTAGACCGAAACGAAACCACGCAGCGACGTCCCGAGTGGTTGCGGGTGAAACTGCCATCAGGAGAGAAGTTTAAAGAAGTTTCGGAGACGGTTCAAAAGAATTCGTTGAATACCGTTTGCTCTGAGGCACGTTGCCCGAACATGGGTGAATGCTGGGGCAATGGCACGGCTACCTTTATGATTCTTGGGGATGTCTGCACGCGATCGTGCTCATTTTGCGCGGTCAAAACCGGTCGGCCGGTGCAAGGCCTCGATTGGGATGAGCCGCGGCGCGTAACCGAAGCCGCCAAGGAGATGGACCTTCAGCACGTTGTGCTTACTTCGGTTAACCGTGATGAGCGCGAAGACGGAGGAGCTCCTATTTTTGCCGAGACCCATCGCCAGCTGCGTGAAGCCATTGACGGAGTGACGATCGAATCACTTATTCCTGATTTTCGTGGCGTCTGGGATGCGCTTCAGATTGTGATAGATACGCCCCCGGATGTTCTTAGCCATAACCTGGAAACGGTTCCTGATTTATATCGCACTATTCGTCCGCAGGCCAAATACGAGCGTTCCCTTGAACTGCTGCAGCGCTGCAAGGATCAGGGACTTCGAACAAAAACCGGCATTATGGTAGGCTTCGGCGAAAAACGCGAGCAGGTTATTGAACTGATGCAGGATTGTGTTGACCATGACGTCGATGTACTGACCATCGGCCAGTATATGCAGCCGACCAAGATGCACCAGCCGGTGGAGGAATGGGTCCATCCCGATCAGTTTGCTGAGTACAAGGAGATCGGTGAAGAGCTGGGACTGGAGCACGTTGAAAGTGGACCGCTGGTGCGTTCTTCCTATCATGCCGAAAAGCACGTATAGGTCTTTTTACGATCTTTAAGGGAATTACCCTCGAGATTTTGTTCTGATCTTTTATATTTCAGCAGGTCAGCATTTCTCATTTAAATAAAATATATGCTAGCACTAGGTGTCGTTATACTGTTAGGTTATTTAGTAGGATCTATTCCGTCATCCATCTGGGTAGGTAAAGTGGTAAAGGGCGTGGATATCCGCGATCACGGGAGTGGCAATGCGGGCGCAACCAATACCTTTCGCCTGTTAGGATGGAAACCCGGCGTAGCCGTGCTGGCAATCGACTTTTTCAAAGGATATGCGAGTTCATTTTGGATTAGTCAACTGGCCTACCACATTGGATCGGGTCCGGTAGCCCTTTTTGAGTTTTGGGACGTAGATCCTTTCCTGATGATTGTCTGCGGGATTGCTGCTATTGTAGGACACATGTTCCCCCTTTATGCCAACTTCGAGGGGGGCAAGGGCATGGCCACAGCCGCAGGTATGCTCTGTGGTATCGAACCGGTATCGGTAGGTATTGCAGCCATCGTATTTGCGATTGTCATGTTTAGCAGTCGCTACGTGTCACTGGCCTCTCTTGTAACCGCTTTCGTCTATCCGTTGCTGCTTGTGATGTTGCGGTATGGCTTCGGCTGGGATATTGATGGAAGTATTTTATTGCTGGGCGGCGTGGTTGGACTTGGTATTATCATAAAACACCGCGGTAACATACAGCGATTGTTGAATGGCACAGAAAATAGGGTGAGTTCATTTGAACCGGCCGTGGGTTGGCTGAACAAGGAAGAGAAACCGCAATCCGGTAGTTAATACAGTGAAGAAAATAACCATAATTGGAGCCGGTAGTTTTGGAACTGCGCTCTCTGTAGTATTGGCACGTGCAGGCAACAAGGTACAGCTTTGGGCACGGGAGTCAGAGGTGGCTTACGGCATCAACAAACGGCACCGCAATCCCGCCTATATTTCGGATGTAACCCTGCCTGATTCCATCGAGTGTTCCACCGATCTGGAAGAGTGCTTCGACGATCCAGAGATGGTAGTGTTTGCCACGCCATCGCATGTGATGCGCGAAGTGGCCAAGCGTATGAAGCCCTATCTCAATGGCGATGAAATGGTTGTGAGCGTTGCCAAGGGTATTGAAAACGATACTTTCATGACGATGTCGCAGGTGCTCAGCGAAGTACTGAAGGGTAAAATTGTGGATGACCACATTGGCGTGCTATCGGGGCCCAGCCATGCTGAGGAGGTCAGTAAGTTCAAACCCACTACTGTGGTTGCCAGCGCCAACTCCAAGCGCACCACACAGATTATACAGGATACTTTTTTGACGCCCATGTTTAGGGTTTATCTGAACTATGATATTATCGGTGTAGAAATTGGCGGTGCAGTTAAAAACATTATGGCAATTGCCGCCGGCATTATTGATGGCGCTGATATGGGCGACAACGCCAAAGCGGCATTGATGACCCGCGGCCTGCACGAGATGAAACGTTTGGCCATGCAGCTGGGCGCCTCGCAAGATACATTTTCAGGGTTAGCCGGTATGGGCGACCTTATCGTCACATGTACCAGTGAACACAGCCGTAACCGTTTTGTGGGATATAATATCGGGCAGGGGAAGACGCTTGATGAGATTGTATCTAAAATGAATATGGTGGCCGAGGGTGTGAAAACGACCCGTTCGGTACGCGAATGGAGCAACAAACTGGGCGTTGAAATGCCTATTACTGACGCGGTTTACAATGTGTTGTTTGAGGGCGAAGATCCCAAAGATATGGTGTACGACCTGATGACGCGGAATCCCAAAGAAGAGATTGTAATTTAAGTAACCTGTTCTCCTGCATCATGTCACTATTTAGGTTGATAAGGGGATAGTTTTGTTCAAATTGTTCATTTGAACTTAATATTTTGTTTGTACCTTCGTTACTTACTGAAAAAACACCGAGTGGCCATGTATTCTGACAACCACAGTACAGCCTCGCTTTCCCAGATGGATTATCTGGACGTAAAGAATCTTGCACAAACGGGCGAAGGAGCTTACTTGGAGTTCAAGCGCACTATTCCATCCGCCTATAAAATAGCCCGCGAAATTGCGGCTTTTGCCAACACCAAGGGTGGTACGGTGCTTATTGGTGTGGACGATGATAAGTCGCTGGTAGGTGTTTTGGGTTATCAGGAAGAGGAATTTTTGTTGACCAAGGCTGCCGAGGAATTGTGTCAGCCTGCGGTTGATATCACCATTGAGATTGTTCACTTTGGCGACCGTGACCTGTTGGTTATTCGTGTGCCCGAAGCCACTAATAAACCCATTTATGTAAAGGATGACGATGGCACCACCGTGTTTATGCGCGAGAAGGATCAGAATAAGGTGGCCAGCAAAGAACTTATTGAAATTATCAAAAAGCGCAATTCGGGCGAAGGCGTAACGTTTGAGTATGGTCCAAATGAGCAAAAACTATTTCGTTATTTGAATGAATACGGCGAAATAACCGTTGATAAATTTGCTCAGTTAGTGGATGTGCCCAGGTCTACGGCCTCAACCACCTTGGTAAACCTGGTAAGTGCTGATATCCTGAATCTTTTCAGGAAAGATGATGTCGACTATTTTACGTACTCACAAAAGTGTGAAACTTAATTTTAAAAACGAGCTATCTTAATGGCTGAACCGGAAGAAAATCTAGATGATGTCATATCGGACCTTGTTGATGATGATCAAGACGATGTTTCAGAGCAAGAAGCGACATCGCCTCTTGAAGAAATGCAGGCACCCGATGATATCGAATTTAGCGGTCCGCCCGTACAGTTGACGGAACGAGCCGCTGAACAGGTGCGTAAAATCCGATCCGATGAAAGCCTTGAGGACGATCTTTGCCTGCGCGTAGCCGTTGAAGGCGGCGGGTGTTCTGGACTTAGCTACAAGCTCGGCTTCGATTATCAGACCGAAGAGGACGAAGTGATCGTGAGTAAGGGGATCGAGATTATCGTTGATCCCAAGCACATGATGTATCTGAAAGGTATTTCGGTTGATTATCCTGATGGACTCGATGCTCGCGGTTTCACCTTTGATAATCCCAACGCCAGCGAAACCTGTGGTTGCGGGTCTTCGTTTGCGACGTAGATAGTTAAGATATTTCCTCTTTCAACCCTGAAAGGGTTCCGAATCCTTTCAGGGTTTGTTTTTACTTGCAGGGATTTATACAGATATATAGTTAGGCCGTTTGTGTACTGAGTTCTTACCTTTTTCCTCTTCCATATTTATTCATGATTTTCAGCACCGAATCAACCGGCAGTTCTTTGATAGAGTGTCCGTCGCGACCAACCATCGTCTCGGCATGAAACAGCGAGTTGATGATCGCCTCTTCTGTTGCTTCATTGACCGCCATAAAAAGCGGTGACATCGCGCTATTACTAAGTATCTTTTGTTGTTGAGTAGAGTTCTCGGATCGATAGGGCACGCGAACCGATTCCGCCGTGGAGAAAGCAATCACATAATCGCCGCTACCGTTCGAGGCAATGCCGCCGGTTTTCGCCAATCCCAAAATTGCTCGTTTGGCCAGACGCTCTAGGTTGCGGGAAGTGATGGGAGCATCGGTAGCTACCACGATCATACAAGAGCCGTCGGGGGTTTCATTGAGTTCATCGCTGAGATAGTATTTACCGAGCTCTTTGCCAATTGGCACGCCGGCCACCTGCAGCACGCCGCCAAAGTTGCTTTGCACCAGCACGCCCACGGTGTAGCCGCCTAAATTTTCCGGAAGCTTTCGTGATGAGGTTCCGATTCCGCCCTTGAATCCAAAAGCAATAGTGCCTGTACCTGCGCCAACATTACCCTGTTCCACGGGACCGCCTTCTGCATTCTCAATAGCTGCCAATACATCTTCTTTGGATACGTGTCGGCCACGGATGTCGTTGAGGTAGCCATCGTTGGTTTCGCCAACAACCGGGTTTACCGAATGAACACTGCTGTTGGCTTCAGATCGAAAGGTGTAGTCGATGAGGGCATCGGCGGCGGTAGGTACGCTCAGTGTGTTGGTTAAAATAATGGGCGTCTCCAGGTTGCCCAGCTCCCTGATCTGGGTGGATCCGGCCAGCTTGCCAAAGCCGTTGCCTACGTACACCGCGGCGGGCACTTTCTGTTGAAAAATATTTCCCTGATGAGGGATAATTGCTGTGGCACCGGTGCGGATACTGTCACCTTCAATAAGAGTTTGATGACCTACCTGTACGCCTTCTATGTCGGTGATGGCATTTAGCGATCCTGTTTCCATCACCCCGATATCGACGCCGTGCTGCCGCAGATTTTTATCTTGGGCGCTAAGGTTAAGAGCTGAAATAAAGAACAGCAGTACAAGCAGTTTCAAGATTTTCATAGTGTATTGTATCTAACTAGTGAGATAATACCTCAACGCATCAGATTAATTAATCTTCATCACTTTCCGTAAACCGATCGGTAATGAGCCGAACACCTCGTTTGAACGTGAAGTAATGCCACATCCATTCGACAAATACGCGAAAACGGTTGCGGAAGCCAATGAGGAAGAAGATGTGAACGATTGACCAGAGTATCCACGCAAAGAATCCGCTGAACTTGAATCCCCGAATGTCAGCTACGGCCTTGGCCCGACCAATGGTGGCCATTGTACCTTTATCAACGTAGTGAAAGTCTTTCCGCTCTTTACCGGCGATTTCATTTTTGATGAGGTTGCCGATAAATTCGCCTTGCTGAATGGCTACCGGTGCCAAGGCGGGCAGGGGACTCCCTTCGTCATCGGTCTTGTAAGCGGCATCTCCAATCACAAAAATAGTATCATTTCCGGGGATGGAAAGATCACCTTCCACTTTCACGCGTCCGGTTCGGTCCTGTTCGGTATCGAGAGACGACAGCAGTGGAGAGGCAGCTACGCCGGCTGCCCAAATAATGTTGGGCGTTTCGATCGTGCCTTCAGAAAATGATACTTGTCCCTTGTCAATATCGGTGACCGGTGTATTTTGCAGCACGCGTACGCCCATATCCTCCAGCGTTTCTCGCGCTCGCTCAGAAAGCGAATTGGGATAGCCGTTAAGGATCTTGGGGCCGGCCTCGACGAGGAAAATGCGTGTCTCATTTTTGCTGAAGGTGTTGTAGTTGCGCATCATATTGCGTTTGACGATTTCACCAATAGCGCCAGCCATTTCAACGCCGGTGGGTCCGCCGCCGACAACGACATAAGTCAGGTAGGGTTCGCGCAGTTTGGGATCTTCAAGCTGCTCGGCTTTTTCTAGCGAAAGCAGGATGCGCTCACGTACCTGCAGGGCGTCGCCAATGGATTTGAGTCCTGGCGCGTGATCTTTCCAGCTATCATTACCAAAGTAGTTGTATTGGGCTCCCGGAGCCATCACCAGGTAATCAAAATTGATTTGCCGGCCGCTTTTTAGTTCAACGTAGTTTTGCTGCTTGTTGACATTGGTAACTTTGCCTAGCAATACTTTTAATCCCTTGCGTTCACCCAGGATGGCGCGAATGGGCACGGCTATATCGCCGGGTGATAGTGCAGCTGTAGCAACCTGATAAAGTAGCGGTTGAAAGAGATGATGGTTTGTTTTGTCGATTATGGTGATATCAACGTTGGCTTTTTTAAGCTTTTTGGCCGCCGAGATACCACCAAATCCTCCGCCAACGATCACCACATGTTTGCGTTTTCCCATGACAAATAAATAATAAGAGTTATCAAATAAGTGGTAAGGTAGGGATGTGGAAACTGATCGTAAAGTCCTTTATTGCTCATTTTGGGGATCCTCGGTTTGTAAAAGGTACATCACGATGGGCTACAGAAAGACTTGTGATAAGAGCAGGAATCAGTGATGATTGTCCGGGGGCTATTCCCAGTATCACATCAATAAGCAGGAAGACGATGAAGTATGTTACGGCGCTTGCTGGCTACAGCAAGCGCCCTCTGTTTGCCAACAGATTCATGACCAAATTTAGTTCATTTTAGCTTTGGTCTGAACCAGCAGGTCTTCGATCTCTTCCTGGGTGACATTATAATGTTCGTTGCAGAAGTGACAGACCAGTTCTTGCCCTTCGTCGCTGATTTCTTTCAGATCTTCAACCCCCAGCATAGCTAGCGCATTGATGAATCTTTCACGAGTGCATCGGCAGAAAAAGTCTACCGGTTGCCGGTCCAGCTCTTTTACGTCCATTGGATCCATGGCTTTCTCCATGATGTCATCAATGTAGTGACCGTTGGCTAGCAGTTCGCTGATATTATCAAACTGGAGCATCTTTTCCTGGAGCTCTTCAATAGTGCCTTCGGGTGCATTTGGCATACGTTGGATCATCAGGCCGCCTGCTTCGGTAATCTCTCCATTCTCGTTGATTCCCACATCGAGGAGCACGGCCGAAGGAATCTGCTCCGACTGCACCATGTAGTAGGCAAGATCATCGGTGATGTTGCCTTTGACCAGTTCAATGCTGCTGTGACGTGGTTCGGCTTCGTTGTAAAGCGTTTTGGTCAGTGTCATTATACCTACCCCCAAGCCATCACTGAGGCTCACATCAGGTTGAGAATAATCGAGCTCGGCCTGTGGGTTTTGAACGTATCCGCGAACTTCGCCCACGCGATTGGCTTCGGTTACCAGCAGTGAAACAGGTCCTTTACCTTCGATTCGCATCTTGATGCGCTCTTCGCCCTTGAGTTCCGAGGCCATGAGCATGGTCCCCGTCAAGGCGCGACCAAGCAGTACCGTGTTAAGCAGCGATAAGTCATGCTTTTTTTGCGCTGCTTTGACTACATCGGTGGTTTTGACAACTGATATTTTGAGGTGACCGTCGTTGTTGATGCCTTTGATGAGGCGGTCTTTCTGGATAAAATCTTCTTTCGAAATCATAAAGTAGTTTTTGTGCTAATTACCTGGTATATAACAAAAAAGGCGGCCCAAACATTTGAGCCGCCATAAAATAATTGTGTAAACGGTTACAGGCTAGCGTTTTTATAAAGTTCGCCAATATGTCCTGAAAACTGGCTGTCGGAGGTATAAATTTGGTGGATTTGCCCCACGTTATTGATACGCTTTTCGGCCAGGATGTTTGATGCCACAAAAGTGGGAGTATTGTTCTCCTCAGAATAATCAAGGATATCCAAAATGGTATCGTAAATTTTGGAGGCTTGATCGTGGGCACGTTCTTCGACATAGCCTTCCAGCTCACTGGCTACGTTGATGAGTCCGCCCGCGTTAATCACATAATCAGGAGCATACAAGATGTTGTTATCGAGTAGCATCTGTCCGTGCTTATCCTCTTCTTCCAGCACGTTGTTGGCTGCACCGGCTATGATATCGCACTTGAAGTGCTCCATGGTATCGTCATTGACGACGCCGCCCAGAGCACAGGGACTAAAAATATCCACGTCCAGTCCATAGATGTCATCGGGATCAACAACTTCAGCTCCAACTTCATCTGCCAGTTCGTTTACCTTGTCTTCGTAAATGTCACAGACAAATAGCTCAGCATCTTCTTCGTTCAGAAAATGGCACAGATGTGAAGCCACATGTCCGGCGCCTTGAACGGCAATTCGCTTACCTTCCAGCGAGTCAGAACCGTAGGCTTTCTGGGCACAAGCCTTCATTCCCTGATACACACCGTAAGCGGTTACAGGTGAGGGATCACCGCTGCCGCCGATGGCCTTTGGCAGTCCACTTACATACTTTGTTTCCATGCGAACCCACTCCATATTTTGTACATCAATGCCCACATCTTCAGCCGTTATATAGCGACCGCCGAGACTATCCACGTAACGACCAAAAGCGCGGAAAAGGGCCTCATTTTTTTCCTTGCGGGGATCGCCTATGATGACTGCTTTGCCGCCACCTAGATTTAATCCCGAAATAGCCGCTTTGTAGGTCATGCCGCGCGAAAGGCGAAGAACGTCGCGAATGGCTTCCTGCTCATTATTATATGGCCACATGCGAACGCCTCCCAGTGCGGGACCGAGGGTCGTATCGTGGATGGCAATAATGGCTTTTAGGCCAAGGTCGGGTTCTGAGCAAACCACAATTTGCTCGTGTTCATAACTTTGTAGCTTGCCGAATAGGGGAAAATCGTCGCTGATGTCGGCCTCTGTATTTTTTTCTATGGTAGATGATTGCATAGTAGCTGGATTAATTCGTTAAAACTATCATTCTAAAACTTTTGCAGTCTGATCTTGGAGAGTAACTGCCAGTATTACGTCAGCTTGTGTTCTTATTGCAGGCGAAATCTGTAATTTCTCTCTGTCTGTGATAGAAAGCGTAAAATAAATTCAAAAAGCAGTAGAGGAAAGTACAAAAAATAGGGCAAATTTAGTAGCTCTTCAGGTGCTTCAAAAGCAATGCCTTAAAGAAATTAATGAATAAGATGTCAGCAATAGTGATGAATTTTGTCACTGAAATTGTATTTTAATAAAACGTAAACAAGACACCGTCACAGATTGTTAAGATGTGTGCTCTTTGTATAGCGGTCCGGCTTGACGGTCGGCTGACTATTTATGACAAAAAAGAAAAACAAATATAATTATGTCTTTTCGCTGGGTATATGCCACACCAGAAAACGAGGAAGCTGTACCTGCATTACAAGAGCAGCTGGGCGTTCCTGAAAAAATTGCCCGACTGCTTACGTTGCGAGGTATTGATTCCTATGAAAAAGCCGAAGCTTACTTTCGTCCTGATCTAAGCCAGATTCATGATCCTTTTTTGATGAAAGATATGGACAAGGCCACCGAACGGCTGGCCAAGGCCATTCGCGGAAGGGAGCGGATCCTTATTTATGGTGATTACGATGTGGATGGCACTACCTCCACAGCGATCCTTTATATTTTTCTGAAAGAGTTTGGTGTTGAGGTGGATTTCTATATTCCGCACCGTTTTAAAGAAGGATACGGCATTAACGAAGAGGGCATTCAGCACGCCATCGATACCGAAACAGATCTTATTGTGTCGGTAGACTGTGGTATTACAGCGGTCGAGGAGACCGAAAAAGCCAAGGAGCACGGCATCGATATGATTATCTGTGATCACCACAACGTAGGTGATAGCATCCCCGATGCAGTGGCCGTGCTCGATCCCAAACGCGAAGATTGTGACTATCCCTTTAAGGGACTGTCGGGGGCTGGTGTGGGCTTTAAGCTGCTGCAGGGCACCATCAAAAAACTGGGACTGGGCGACCAGCTGGCCCACAAGCTGCTGGATTTGGTAGCCATTTCCATTGCATCTGATATAGTGCCCATTGAGGATGAGAACCGGATCCTGATGCGCGAAGGTCTCAAGCAGATTAACACTGAGCCGCGGGTGGGCGTCAAAGCGTTGCTGGATTTGATTAACCTGGATGTTGGGTCTATTACGACCTCAAATATTGTGTTTTCCATTGGTCCACGCATTAATGCTGCGGGACGTATGGGTGACGCCAGCAAGGCTGTACAGCTACTCATCTCGGATACGCCCGCCGAGGCCAAGTCGCGCGCTCATGAGCTAGAGAGCATCAACGTGGCGCGTCGCGACAAAGACTCCAAGACCATGGAAGAAGCCAAGGCGATGGTGGATGAAAACTATGATCTCGAAGACATTTCTTCGATGGTGCTGCACCATCCTGATTGGCACCTTGGGGTGATCGGCATCGTAGCCTCGCGCCTGGTAGATGCCTATGGGCGTCCGGCGGTGATGCTCAGCACGGTGGACGGCAAGATCAAGGGGTCAGCGCGCAGCATCGACGGATTCAATATTTACGAGGCTTTCAAGCAGTGCGAAGATCTACTCGAACAGTTTGGCGGCCATGAGTATGCGGCGGGATTGACCATCGCCAAGGAGAATCTAGATGAGTTTCGCCGGCGCATAAATGAGATTGCCGCTGATAATTTGTCGGCTGAAGATTTTACGCCCGAGCTGAAGATCGACTGCGAGCTGGATCTCAGCAATGTGAATATGCGTTTCTGGAAGCTGTTGAGCCAGTTTGAGCCCTTTGGTCCCGGCAACCTACGTCCCATTTTTGTGAGCCGCGACGTGCGTGTGGTGGGGGTTCCAACCATTGTGGGCAAGGGACATCTGAAGATGAAGGTGGCGCAGAACGGTTCCGGCACGTTTGATGTGATTGGTTTTAACATGCACGAATACCTGCCGGTGATCCGCAACAGCGAGGACCAGAAGATGAATATCGCCTACTCGCTGGAGGAGAATGAGTGGAATGGCCGGCGCACGCTGCAGATTCGTCTGCGGGATGTGCAGATGCGGGACGAAGAGCAGTAAAAATCGGAGAATGTCTCTTTGTATAAAGCAGAAAAGATTTTATATTTGGCAACTCTTAAACGAGTTGGGACTGTAGCTCAGTAGGTAGAGCACGCGACTGAAAATCGCGGTGTCGGCGGTTCGATTCCGCCCGGTCCCACGCTTTATTAGCCCTGTCCCGTTTTTCGGGATGGGGCTTTTTTATTTGGGGGATGCTTAACCTGATTCGACTTCGAAGAACGATTAGGTTTTGTTATGCTATATTTTTGATAATCAAATCTACCATTTAGGGCAATGATGTATCATGTAAACAAAATAGGCATTTTGGTTTTACTGGGGGCGATACTTTTATCAGCTATTCCACTGAAAGCCCAAACCGTGTTTACCATCGACCGGGATAACAAGGCCCAAAAAATTCATAGTGTAGGTGCATCAGCAGCGTGGTTTGCCGAGGGCATCGGGGAGCACTGGCCGGATCATAAAAAAGAAAAGATCACTCAGCTCTTGTTTAGTAAGCAAAAGAACAAGCAGGGAGACTTTGAAGGTATTGGTCTCTCTTCATTCAGGTTTAATATTGGTGCAGGCACCTCTGAACAGGGCGACAGCAGCGGGATTGCCAAACCTACCCATCGCGTGGAGTCATTTCTCAATCCGGATGGTACCTACGATTGGTCAAAACAAAGCGGGTATCAGTTTTTTCTGAGAAAGGCGAAAGAGTACGGTGTTGAGTCGTTGACAGCATTTTCGAATTCTCCGCCGGTTTATTTCACAGAAAACGGCTTAGGATTTAAAACAAAAAAGGATTTCAGCACGAATCTGCTCCCCACATATTATGATGAGTATGCCGAGTTCTTGGCTACGGTGCTCAAGCATTTTGAGCAGGAAGGGATTCATTTTGAATTCATAAGTCCCGTGAATGAGCCCCAGTGGGACTGGACCGGCGAATATGGAGAGGCCAAACAGGAGGGGTCACCCTGGACAAACCGCCAGACCTTTAAGTTGGTAACGAAGTTGGATTCGGCATTAACCGCCAAGGATCTGGGAACTAAGATATTACTGCCGGAAGCGGCTATGCTCACATTTTTGATCGGAGGGGACAATCATGCCTCTAACCAGATATCTACCTTTTTTGACCCAGATTCAGAGTTGTTTCTCGGAGATCTGGGTCATGTGCCTTCGCTGATCGCCGGACACAGTTATTTTACCGACACATCTGACAGCGTGATTGTAAATGTGAGAGAAGAGGTGGCAGCCAAGGCGGATAAATATGGCATTTCGTTTTTTCAGTCGGAATATTCTATGCTGGGTGATGGGTTTCGAGAAGGGACCGACCGGAAGAGGACAGCTATGGAATGCGCGTTGTTTTTGGCCAAGATAATCAACAGGGATTTTACCATTGCCGATGCCAAGGCGTGGGAATTTTGGGATACGTTTGAGCCCGGGAGCCCTCAATATGATACCCGGTATTATTTAATTGCTCTCGATCCCAACGAGTCGTATACCGATGGTGAATTTACGCCCACAAAAAATTTATGGGCGCTGGGACATTACAGTCAGTTCATTGAGCCGGGCATGCATCGTATTGAGACTTCAAGAAATGATGGGTTGAATGTGATAGCAGCATCCGAAGATGTGATGATTTCAGCATTTGCCAACGAGCGGGAATTGGTGTTGGTCGTGATCAACTACACCGAAGAAGAAAGAGAGGTGCGGTTCGATCTGGAAAGCTTTGGTCAAATCAGTTCACTGGAACGGTATGTGACCACTGGGAAGGATTCAATGAATATGAAAATGAGTGGCCAAAAAGGCCTGCAAAGCTCATTGCCACCACGATCAATTCATACTTACCAAATAAGTTTCTCTAACTGATTCTACCCGATTCTAATTTCTTGTAGCTATTTTGATAGAGATGTTTATAAAAAATTCTCTCTCGTTGAGGAAGATCCTGAATCACTAACCATATCTACGTTAGATCAAGAAGGCGTCTTTCAAACCCCATATTCTCATTATATTTATTAAAGCGTGCTTCATAGATATCGATTAAGCCATTGTATGTTATATTTTCATGTGTTTTTTCATATGAAATATGTTATAATGGGCTCTTATGAAATCACTTACCGACAAACAGCGACAGCTTTGGGAGTTCATTCTATCCTTTTACGAGGACTACAGCCAATTCCCAACTTACGATGACATGCAGACCGAACTTGGCTACAGCTCTACCAACAGTATTTACCAACACTTAAAGGGGCTGACCAAGAAAAATTACCTCTCCAAGTTGGGACGTGGGCACTACGAAATCCATCCCAGCAAGCGAAATGAGTTATCCGGTTTTTATCCCGGTGTACCCGTGAAGGGACGTATTGCCGCGGGTGCTATGCACCAGGCGATCAGCGAAAACCTGGGGCACCTGCCGGTCGAGATTCATCCTGAAAAATCGGATCATTATTTTGCGCTGATCGTGGATGGGGATAGTATGATTGATGCCGATATCCAAGATGGCGACTATATTATTATCGATCCTCGAGAGCCCAAAGACGGTGAAATTGGGGCAATCCGGTATCGTGGAGAGACCACCTTGAAGACCATTCGCAAACGGTCGGATGGCATCAGGCTGCAGCCCGAAAATCCATCCTACGACCCCATCGACATTACGCCGGATGAATGGGAGGAAGTCACTGTCTACGGAACCTATGTGGGCAAGGCCTGGAAAAAGGACGGGAACTGGGGCGTAATTTTTCGTTCTGATTAATTCCTTTCATTGCATTTCAGTAGTGATCTCTGTTCATTGAAGAACACTTTATTGTGGACATATAACCTTTGATCTGGGATGACTATAAAGCTCGTTTAATGCAAAAATTGTATCTGCAATCGCAGGCACTTAGTAACAACAAATTGGATTATTTAAATGGATACAATTACATGGAGTGATTTTCAAAAAGTAGATATGCGGGTTGGAACCATCATTGAAGTGAAGGATTTCCCGGAAGCCCGTAATCCGGCTTATATTTTGAAAGTAAATTTCGGGGAAGAAATCGGGGTGAAAAAGTCCAGTGCACAGGTTACCGATCTGTATAGCAAAGACGATCTGCAGGGCAAGCAGGTTATTGGCATTGTCAACTTTCCGCCCAAACAAATAGGTCCTGTCATGTCGGAATGTTTGGTTACCGGATTCCATCGAGAGAATGACAATGTGGCGCTGGCCGTGCCGGATATGCAAGTACCCAACGGTACCAAACTGGCCTGAACCCAAATCTGTTAGCATACCCAAGATCTGACAGCTTTTATTTTATTTACTAACCAATTTTATATGGTTTTAGTCCATTTACTTCAATATGTGACGTTGCTATCGTTTTGAAGTATATAACTACTTCCGTACAATTTAGTTAGTCAATTTTAGCATACAGACGCTCAATTTTATGAAAAATTTGTCCTTGGTTTGTCTCCTGATGGCATCTGCTATTATTGGTGGATGTTCTCAACAGTCAACTACACCCACGCCAACCGTCGATCACCATATGCATATTCGCAGCCAAAGTGCGGTTGATGTTTTAGCTCAGTTTCGGGGTCCCGATGCCGATACGCTCAGTCCAACCAACGGCGCCGATGCCATTCGACTGCTCGATTCGGCCGGTGTTGAAAAGGGGTCCTTACTGTCGCTGGGCTACTTTTTCGGGATGCCCGATGTGAGCGTAGAAAACGAGTATGCCAAGGTGCGGGCCGAAAACAACTACGTTGCCAACGAAGCGGCCAAATATCCCGATCGGCTATATGCATTTTGCAGCGTGAATCCATTGGCGAAATATGCCATCGAAGAGGTGCGCCGGTGTGCTAGTCACGGAGGGTTTACAGGTTTAAAGCTACATTTTGGCAACTCGGATGTGGATCTGCGTGATGATGGTCAGGTGCAGCGGGTTCGGCGAATCTTCCAGGAAGCTGATAAGTTGAATCTGCCAGTGGTATTGCACATGTGGACGCGCGACGAAAAATATGGTAAGAAAGACGCTGAGGTGTTCCTGAATGAGGTGCTTGCCACTGTTCCTGATTTAACCATTCAAATTGCTCACCTGGGTGGCGCTGGATTTTATAATGCTACCACCGATAGTGTGATGGATGTTTTTGAATCAGCATTCAAGACCCATCCCAAAGTGATGGATGAAGATATCGTATTTGATATCGGGGCTGCAGCTGCCAATCCCAAGCTTGCGTTCGAGGCAGGCGATACCACCAAGGCGCAAGCTATTCAGAAAAGAAACCGGATGCTGGCCGAACGGATCAAGAAGATGGGTGCGAAGCACTTTGTCTTTGGATCTGACTGGTGGGCTCGTAATCCAGCTGATTTTGTGGATGTGATTCGCTCTCTTCCGTTAAAGGAACAGCAGTTGCTTGTCCTTTTTGCCAACAGGGCGCCATACGTGGAGTAGTCTAACGGTAGCTGTTGCATAGCGTTGTAGCAATATGTATTCTGCTAAAAAGTGATAAAAAATCGAGAACCTTGCCGAAGAATATTGTCATACTTGCAGACGGGACCGGTCAAGAGGGTGGCGTTGGGTATAACACTAACGTCTATAAAATCTTTAACATCATTGAAGATCGTACTAAGCAACAAATTGTTTATTACGATCCCGGCTTGGGCACCAGCGGACTGAAGTTAATCAAGCAGGCGACGGGATTGGGTATCTCAAAGAATATCAAGGATTGTTATGAGTTTTTGTTTGAACACTTTGAGTCCGGGGATGATATCTATCTGATTGGCTTCAGCCGTGGAGCGGCCACCGTACGGAGTCTATCCACCTTTATTCATCATTTTGGGATTCTGCCCAAATCGCGTCCCGACCTGATCCGGCAGGCCTACAAAATTTATCGTACCCGGAATACTGATAAGCTGGAAGCCATGGCCAAAGAATTTATTGCCAAGCATCACACCATGTGGACCCGCATTAAATTTTTGGGCTGTTTTGATACCGTGGATGCACTTGGATTTCCAATTAAAAGCATTAGTGCTCTCTTAAATCGCATTCCTTGTTTTCGGCATCGGTTCCATGATTTTAAACTCAGCAAAAGTGTGGAGCATGCCTGCCATGCACTGGCGGTGGATGACAAGCGCAAGACGTTCCACCCGGTACTTTGGCATCCGGATCTCAAAAAGTACCAAACCCTGGAGCAGGTCTGGTTTCCTGGCATGCATACCGATGTTGGCGGTGGATACAAGGAGCATCATCTTTCGGATTTGTCGCTAATCTGGATGTGCCGCAAGGCCATGGAGCAGGGGCTCCGGATATATGATCCCGGCAGGATATCGCTCGAGGCGGATCCTGGTGGTGTGATGCACGATTCGCGTGGTGAATGGTGGAAAAAAATATACCGAAAAAAGGTCCGCTGCTGGCCGCAGAAACGCTCCGATATCCCGGTCGTTCACGAGAGTGTGCTACAGCGGGCCGAATCGTGTGACTATCAGCCCTGGATTTTGGATGAGGACTACAAGGTAGAACATCGTGCAGAGGGTATCCCAAGGCAGCCGTAAATTTCATTTTCTAATATTACTGATTGCCAATTCTCAAAACTTGAGTGTAAGTTCTTATTGCTCATGTAGTTTGAATATTAATTTTTTTTAATTAAATTAAATTAAAGAATTTTAATATTCGGAAGGATTATTTTTTAGAACAACAATCGGGGCAGTATGGAAATGGAAAGAAAAGGCAAGGTACTTATTGTAGAAGATGACATGCTCCTATCGATGGTAGAAGAGCGGCTTATCAAGAAGTTAGGTTACGATGTTGTAGGTAAGGTAACGCAAGGTTCTGAGGCCGTTGATAAGGCCAGTGAATTAAATCCCGATATTATTGTGATGGATATTTCACTGAAGGGAGAGATGGATGGCATTGAGACGATGGAAGTGATCCGGAAGAATTCAAGCGTGCCTGTTATTTACCTATCTGGCAGCGGCGACCGATATTCTTTTGAGAGGGCTAAGAAAACGGGCTTTACCGATTATTTAACGAAGCCGGTAACGAGTGGTGATCTTGAAGAACCGCTGCATTCAGCTCTTCATCAGAATGGATCATCGGATACACAAACTTCTTCTTCGCGCAAATTTGACAAAACGGCTTAATCCCGGAGGCTAACGAGCACCCTTCCTACTTGCTTGCCGTCCAGTATTTGGTCAATCTCATTGTTGAGCTCTTGGAGACTGCATGTTTTGGCTAATTGCCCTAGATTATCAGGTTTCCAATCATCCGACAGTTTATTCCATAGTTCTTTTCGCAAGTCCATCAGGCAGTTGCCACTGTCCATGCCCGCCAAAGTAACGCCCCGAAGAATAAAGGGATAGACATTAGTGTTCAGTTCGTGTCCCAGTACGTTGCCGCAACAGGCCACGGTACCGTTGTGCTTCGTTTGCCGAATAGCTGTGTCCAACATAATGCCGCCCACAGTATCAATGACACCAGCCCACCGGCCGCTGAGCAGCGGTTTTGAAGATTTGTCTTGCACCTCATCGCGGTGAATTACAGAAGCAGCGCCCATCTGTTTTAGGAAGTCTGTCTGATCCATTTTGCCCGTGGCGGCAGTGACCTCATATCCTAACTTGTCAAGGATCGCTATCGCCAGCGACCCCACACCGCCGGTGGCCCCGGTTACCAAGACGTTGCCGCTGTCCGGGTAAATTTCGTTGTGGCGAAGATGATGTACGCCGATGGCAGCAGTAAATCCGGCCGTGCCCAGGATCATGCTTTCGCGCATGCTAAGCTTTTCCGGTATAGGCACAATCCAGTCAGCGGGAACTCGTATGTACTCACCGAATCCGCCAAACGTATTTTGGCCCAGGTCGTACCCGGTTACTAGTACGGAGTCCCCTTTATTAAATCGGTCATCATCACTGTTTGTTACTTTGCCAGCGGCATCAATACCGGGAATGTGGGGAAAATCCCTGGTAACGCCCTTGTTGCCGGTGGCTGAGAGCGCGTCTTTATAATTTAGCGAGGAGTAGTGGACTTCGATTAAAACATCGCCGTCAGGGAGATCATCGATAGACCAGTCCCGGACCGATCGATTAAATGTGCCATCTTCCTGTTCGGTAACCACAAGGGCTTTGAATGAATTGTTCATAGGAATTTCGTCAATCGTTTTAACCATTTGAGTTTACCGCTGTATGGCGGATATCGCATCGGGATATCCAGCCAGTTTGCTTTCTTCATTACGCTCTTTTGGTGAGAAAACGTATCAAAACTCTGTTTGCCGTGATAGCTGCCAAAACCACTTTGCCCCACGCCGCCGAACGGGAGGTCCATGTTGCCCAAATGGGTAACGGTATCGTTGATGCATCCACCGCCAAACGGGATTTCTTTAATAATGCGCTCTTGTGTCGAGGAATCCGTTGAAAAAAGGTATAGGGCAAGCGGCTTTGGTTTGGAGCGGATGGTAGTAATGGCTTCATCCAACTTATCGTAGGTAAGAATAGGTAACACAGGCCCAAAAATTTCTTCCTGCATCACGGCGTCATCCCAGCTGATATCGGTCATCACCGTGGGAGCAATATATCGATCATCGGGATTAGTCTGTCCGCCGATGCGGACTTTCTCAGGATCAATAAGGTTTTGCAACCGCTCGAAGTGCTTGCGGTTGAGGATACGCGCGAAGTCGGGGCTTTTACTCGGATCATCGCCGTAAAATTCATTGATTTGTTGTGCCATCAATTCGCAAAATTGGTTTTCCAGCGACTCATGGAGGTACACGTAATCGGGACTAACGCATGTTTGTCCAGCATTGATAAATTTACCCCAGGCAATACGCTTAGCAGCTAACGGAAGGTCTGCCGTTTGGTCGATGATTGTTGGGGATTTGCCCCCCAGCTCCAACGTTACCGGCGTCAGTTGTTCGGCGGCCCCCTTCATGATAATCTTGCCAACGCGTGTGCTGCCGGTAAAGAAAATATGATCCAATGGCTGACTTAGCAGCGATTGGGTGACTTCCGCATCCCCTTCCACAACGTGCAGGTAACCGGCATCAAAATTAGGGTTTATGAGTCCAGCCAATAACGATGAGCTATTTGGCGCCAGTTCAGAAGGTTTTAGAATCGAACAGTTGCCGGCCGCTATGGATCCCAGCAGTGGAGCAATGGTCAGTTGAATTGGATAATTCCAGGCACCGATAATCAAGCTGACGCCATAGGGCTGGGAATGGATATAGTTTTTAGAGGGAAAATTTATAATAGAATCGCTTACCTTCTGTGGTTTGGCCCAGCCGGAAAGGTGTTTTATGAAATGATCAATTTCCTGATAGATCAGCAGAAGCTCAGTCTCATAAGTCTCAAACACAGGCTTTTTAAAATCAGCATGAAGCGCATCAAAAATCTCCTGTTCGTGCTGTTGAAAAATATTCTTCAGCTTTCGCAGCTGTTTCTTTCGAAAGTCAACATCTCGGCTTTGTCCCTCGCGGAAAAAATTGTGTTGCTTTTCAACAATGTTGTCCATCATAGTTACTGAGTTGATTTTCGACCTTTAAACGTATCCATCGATTGGTAAACCTGAAAAAGTTTGCCGGCTATAAAATCAAATGCCTTTTGTGGCAGGATTCCCTTGAGGAAGGGAATCAACTTGACCATGAATGGTGCGCGTAGGTGAATCTTGTTGGCTTCAACAGCTTGGATTATGCGATCGGCAATATCATCTTTTTCTAGGAAGGGTGTCAGTAGCGGTGGTTTTACCCCCTCAAACATACCCGTCTTGATATAGCTGGGCTGCACGGTTGTAACGTTGATGCCCGTGGATTTCCGTTCAAGCTCGATACGGAGCGACTCCGACCAGCCGATCATTCCCCACTTGCTGCCGGCATAAACCGACATATTGGGATTCGGCATCAGTCCGGCTGCCGAAGCAATGTTGACGATGTGTCCGGACTGCCGTTGTTTCATATCCGGCAAAAAAGCACGGCAGACATGCATTGCTCCCAGAAGGTTAATGCGGATGCCTTGGTCAATTTGTTCCCGGCTTTGCTGCTCAAACGGTCCGCCTACTACAATACCGGCATTGTTGATGAGGATATCCACGGAACCTATATTTTTAATGAGGTCCTTGGCTGCTGAATAGATTTGCTCGGCATTACCAATATCGACTATTCTCGTTTGTATGCTGGTTTGAAATCCATTGAGCTCCCCTCGGGCCCCTTCGAGTGCGTCTTTATTGATATCCCAAAGCGAGAGGGTAGTGGCCTTTTTGCGGGCAATATGCTTGGCCATCTGCAGGCCGATACCACTAGCGCCACCTGTAATCAGAATGTGTTTGTCAGCAAATGTACTCATTGTAAATCAACTCCTAGGTTTGTAAAAGTATACTGATAAATAGAGAAGAAGGTGAAAATTTCTTATATCAACGATAGTCATCATAAAGTTGAGTCATGTTATGGCCGAATTAGATAATAATGACCTGCAAGCGCGCATTGAGCGTCTCGAAAAAAAGGTAGCCCTTCTTGAGCAGAAGCTGAAATCTGAGCGTTCTGGGGATCAAAAATTGAAGGCTAAACAAAAGACGGAAACGTCCCAAAAACCGTCATCGGTTCAAGAAGAGCAGCATCGGTCTGATACCTCGCGTTTGGAAACGGCTAACGTAGAGCTGGGTGAAGAGTGGCTCAATCGTATTGGCATTGGTCTTTTGCTGGTGGGCGTGGCGTTTTTGTTCAAGTATTCGATTGATCAAGGTTGGCTAATTCCGCCGGTCCGCAGTGCCATTGGTCTCGGCATCGGGATGGTGCTTTTTGGAGCTGGCTTGCGCATGGCTGAAGAGATGAAGCCCCTGAAACAAATCTTGCTGGGTGGGGGAATAGCCGCTTTTTATATTACCGGGTTTGCAACCTTTCAGTTCTATGCCTTTCTCCCTGCAGCGGTGGTGTGGACGTTCATGGTTGTGGTGACGCTGTTATCGCTTTCACTTTCACTGCAGCAGGACGAAGCAATTCTCTCTGTGGTGGGAACGCTCGGAGCATTTGGGACTCCGTTTATGCTTTACAGCGGTGGCGGCAGCGTGGTGTTGTTGATGTGCTATACTGCGTTGGTGATGGCGGGCACGATTGCTGTTTACATGAATAAAGGCTGGAAATCACTGCTCTGGAGTATTTCGCTGGGTGGTGCATTGGTCATATTTGTTGGGATTGTGAATACGACCTATGATAGTGAGCCTGCTTCACACTTCGAGCACTGGTCGCTGCAGATGGGTGCACTTTTTTGGCTTACCTGCGCATGGCTGTTACCTGTGTATCGCGAAATACTAAGCAGCAACAACCTGGCCCGCTGGCCCAACCCTGATATGTTGCTGGAAGATGGTACTATTGACAAAAATATGCCTTATCACACAAGTTCCACCGCCCACCTCATGGTTTTTATCGTTCCGTTGCTAATGTTGGTGATGACTATTGGCTTGTGGGATCTTTCGATGAATCATGCGGGATTGGTGTCCATGGGGTTGGCTGTAGTCGGTGCTGGATTTTATCTGTTATTAAAAGATCGTTCGTTACCTACACTGGGGGCAACCAACGGTTTTCTTGCACTCAGCATGTTGACCATCGGTTTTGTGCTGATGCTGGAAGGGAACTTCCTGTTCATCGTACTTTCTGTTGAGGCCGTGGCCCTGCGTTTTATTGCCAATCAAACCGGCGATACCAGACTGGGTATTAGTTCGCATCTGCTCTTCGGTTTTGTATTACTTTGGGTGATTAACTCGTTGTATTATTCGCTGGGGATGCCTTCATCAGTCGGCAGTATCGAATCGTTGACACAGTTGCTGGCTATTGTGGCAGGTGGTATTCTTATACCCCGTTGGTTGGAAAAATCGGACGCTGCCCAAGTTTATCAAACTACCAGTCACCTGCTGTTTTTGTTCTGGCTGTATCAGAAGCTATCTGTTGGCGGCAATGGCCAGGCGTGGGTGACAATATCCTGGGCAGCCTACGCTATTGGATTGCTGGTCTTTGGGTTTGTGCGGTATCGCAAAACTGTGCGACTCGTAGCCATGGCAACTATCTTTCTCGTGGTCGGCAAACTATTCTTGATTGATTTGTCAAAGCTTGAGGCTATTTGGCGAATCTTGATCTTTATGACATTTGGTGCTGTATTTTTGATGCTGGGCTACTATTGGCAGTCCAGATGGAGTGATGGTGAAGTGGAATCCGATGTTAGCAATCAGTAAAAAAGTATTACCTTCTTTTGAAGATTTAATAACCAATTTATTCAGTAGATATGATGAAGGTAGCGAAAAGACTATTCTTATTTACGGCGGCGTTGTTGGTCACCGCCAGTTGTATGCAATCACCCGTTGACCAGGTGGCAAAAACTATTACCCAAGAAACACTGATAGAACCCATTGAGGTGCTCTCATCGGATGAATTTCAGGGTCGTAGTACCGGTGCAATAGGAGAGAAGAAAACAGTTAACTATCTGGTTGGTAAGCTCAAAGATTATGGGCTCAAGGGTGGGGCCGACGATGGCAGCTTTGTGCAGGAAGTGCCGCTTACGGGCCAGAAGACGGCTCAAGATGCCCAGGTTACAATCACTAAGAATGGTTCCACTGTCCACCAATTTGATTACTATACTGATTTTATGGCTTGGCCCAGCAACCTGGCCGAAGAGGTGTCCATCGATCAGGCCGAGCTGGTGTATGTGGGCTACGGGATTCAGGCGCCAGAAGAGAATTGGGACGACTTCAAAGAGGCCGATGTGAAGGGAAAAATACTGGTTGTTAAGAATAATGATCCCAACGAGGATCCGGATCTGTTCAAAGGTAAAACACGACTGTACTATGGGCGCTATGATTATAAATATGAGAAGGCAAAGGAGTTGGGCGCGGCCGGTGTACTCATTATTCACACAACGCCTTCGGCCGGTTACGGCTGGAATGTAGTGGCCAACAGCTGGAGTCGAGAGCGGTTCTATCTGCGCGGCAATGAAACCATCCAGGATTCTCCCACCAAGTTTAATGGCTGGCTTACGAAAGAAGCCAGCACGGCGCTATTCGAAAGTGCGGGACTTGATCTGGAGCAACAGCTTGAAGCGGCTGAGAGCCGATCATTTGAACCGGTTTCGCTCGAGGGACTTCGCCTGAGCCTGGACCTTTCGGCCACCTATCGGGAGCAAAATGCTAAGAATGTGCTGGGCATGATTGAAGGATCCAATGAAAGCCTCAAGGATGAGTATATGATATTTACAGCACATCATGATCACCTGGGTATTACGCAGCCTGTAGAAGGGGATTCCATTAATAATGGCGCACTTGATAACGCGGCCGGAGTAAGTGCGCTGTTGAATATGGCGCGTGGTTACAAAAAATTGCAGCCACAGCTCAAGCGCAGCGTGCTCTTTCTGATTGTAGGCGCTGAGGAGGTAGGGTTGCTGGGATCCAAATACTGGGCCGAACATCCGACCGTTCATCCCGGCAAAGTTACGGCTAATATCAACCTGGATGGCATGAATGTGTATGGCAAAACCAATGACTTGGTGCTGGTGGGCTATGGACGCAATGGAGTAAGTGATGTGATCGAGAAGGTAGCAGATGAACGGGGCCGGGACGTTAAGCCGGATGCCCATCCCGATAAGGGATACTTTTATCGCTCAGATCACTTTTCGCTGGCCAAGAAAGGAATCCCGGCGGTATTTCCCAATTCTGGCAACGAATTTATCGACAAGCCGGAAGATTATGCAGCTACGGTTGATAGTCTGCAAAATGCCAACTACCATACGGTGAATGATGAGATTAATGAATACTGGGATCTCGCTGGGATGGTGCAGGATGTGCGGCTCTTTTTTGATGCCGGCTATCGCATTATTAATGACAGTGAGATGCAGAGATGGCAGCAGGGCGATGAATTTAAACAGGTTCGCCTGGATATGATTCAGGCGGCCTCAGAATAATAGAAAAACAGCAAAATTTTTAAGCTCACGAACAGTTATATCAACTAATGTTAAAAGAACTCTTACTAGTGATGAATAAAGTATCTTTGATTGCATTGCTTGTTGTCGGCTTGATGCTGGGAGCAGGTACCATTTCTCAAACTCAGGCACAAAGCAGCTCTGATGAATCAGATGAAAAGGTGTCTATCACCATGACGGAGTATAGCGATTATCAGTGCCCCGCCTGTGCGTATTTTTATCCTATAGTGAAAAAGCTAAAGGATAAATATGGCAGCCAGCTGAAGATGAATTACAAGTTTTTTCCACTGAATAGTCACCGATATTCTGCATTGGCAGCGCGCGCAGCGCAAGCGGCTAAAAATCAGGGTAAATTTCTTGAGATGCACAACTTGTTGTTTGAAAATCAAAAGCAATGGTCGGAATCTCCGAATCCGGGTCCCACGTTTGTGAACTATGCCCGTGAACTCAATTTGGATATCGAACAGTTTAGAGATGAATTGAATGCCCGCGAAACGCAGGAGACAGTAATGAAACAGAAGAAGGAGGGACGGCAAGCAGGAGTTAATGCAACACCCACCTTTATTATTGAGGGTGAAATGTTAAGTTCGTTGCCGGAATCCTTTTCTGAGTTTGACCGTATTGTGGAACAGTATCTCAACGAAAAGAAAAAAGAAAGCTGAGTTAACCGATGGTTTACGAATTTTTGGGCAAGGAGCCTGATTTCCCCGATTCGGTATTTGTAGCTCCCAGCGCTGATATTATTGGAGATGTTACCTTTGGTGAGGAGAGTAGTGCTTGGTTTAATGTCACGATACGAGGCGACGTCAACTGGATTGAAGTTGGTGAACGCAGCAATGTGCAGGATAATACGTGCATCCACGTGATGAACCAAACGGGTCCTACCGAAATTGGGGACGAAGTCACCATTGGGCACAACGCTATGATTCACGGCTGTACGATTCACGACCGTGCGCTGATTGGCATCCATGCAACTATTCTGGATGAGGCGGTGATCGAATCCGACGTGATTGTAGCAGCGGGTAGTTTGGTTCCGCCGGGCAAGCGATTGGAATCAGGTTATATGTATATGGGCTCTCCGGTGGAGCAGACCCGTAAGCTCACGGATGAAGAAATTGTTTCCATCAAAGAGCACGCTGACAACTACGTCAAATATTCCCGTGCGTATATGCAGAAGGATACCTACGAGGAGAATCCGTTCTATTCCAGGTAGTTTCTTCTTAAGAACACCCCGTCCCGTACTTTAACCCACAAGCTGCCCACCCTTGATAGAGGGTTTTTCCTAAGAGTTCGGGTAGAGTATATGGGAGTCAGATCTTCATTTAATTATTGAATTACGATATCCTATTCCTCAGAATTATCTTCGTTTTCCTCTTTCCGGGGACGCTCCGGCCAGTTGGTTCGCAGGTCATCCCAGTTGAGTAAGGTATTGAAAACCAGGCCGTGGCTGCCGTGTGTTTGCCACCGCCAGAACGTATGTGGTGCAAACATCACCACGTGTCCCTTGCCAACGGGCACATCAACAACTGCAGGCGTTCCGGCCAGCTCCTTTCCGCCTTTCAGCATCCCGCTCATCAAAAGATCGTGGCTGTTTTTTCGAAATCGCATTACGACCCGGGGATAATCTTCCTTCCATTGGGCGTCTTTTAGCCAATCAGGATCCATATAATTATCACGTCCGCCCACGGTGGTATCCACGCTAAAAACAGGATTTTGACGAAAATAAATGCCAAGCGTATCAGGATATCCGTAGGCAATGGGACTAGTTGAATCCACCATCTCTGCTTTGAAGACGCTGCCGTGGGTTTCCAGGTTGCGCGTTTGCTGAATACTAATATGGCGCGTGAACCCGAGATCGATGGGGATTGATGCACTGCCCGCATCGGTGATAATGACGCCGCCTTGCTCTACAAATGTTTTGAGATTGGCCACGCCTTTGTATCCCATGCCTTCGCGCTGATCCTTTGTCTGATCGATAAGCCCAAGATTCGGGGTAAGTTCTGTTTTCATCCACGGAATGGCCGGCCCGGCCTTGCTGGTCCCCTGTACCAGGTCAGCAGTGCTGCCGTAGGTTTCGGGCAGTATAATCACATCATAGTCTTTGGGATCCATATCGCGGAAATCCTGCGTGGAAAGATAGTCATACGGAATTCCCAGCTTATCAAAAGCCAGTCGCCACCAACCGGCATTTTGCGGGGTAGGAATCCAGGTGTGTACCAGTGCCACGCGCGGGATATTGGCCTCGTGCATAGCAACATCTGGAGTAGAAGTGCCGGTCAGATCAAGACCGAGTTCAGTCGCTTTGTCGGTGACTTGTGCTTGTTCGTCGTCGCTCAGATTATCCGTATTGATAACCAGCGAGCCCGAAGCATATTTTGTGTCATTTATTTTAAATGATTCCTCAGCAATTTGCATCGGGATGTCCGGAAGTTGCAGCCGCAGCATCGCGACCTGACTTTCGGTGGTGTTGTTTACAACATAGATTGATTTCCTCTTTTTCGCGATGGTTCCCCGGGGCTGCAAGTCATTATCCAGCAGTTTCATATCCGCATCTAAAATAGATTGATCTTCGACTTTAAAGGATTGTACCTGGTAAAGGTAGGGCAGCGTCCATCCCACATCATCATAGGGGGCATCGTAGCGGTCGGGAAAATTCTGGACATCCAGTAACGTGCCCACCAGCGTGCGATAGGGCTGGTCCATCCGTACGATGTAAGCGCCGTCCGTCAGTGTGTGGTCAGCCTTTTTTTCTTTGTTCTTGTCGGATACATCCTTCTTCTCATTGAACCATGAGAGCTTTTTATTGGTCTCATGGACTTCAATTCCATTTTCTCGAAGCAAATTAATGAGCCGAGCCGTAGCTAGTGAACGCCGTTGGTGCTTAGGAATCACAAAAGCATACGGGGCTTTATTTTTGCCATCAGTGATCGCTTTCTGCGATCGCCGGTAGAAATTTTCCAGAAATTCCTGCTTATGGATAGCCGTATAGTCCAGCGTGGAAAGGACGCCCGTTTCCATGTAGTTGGTGTTATCCCGCAGCGACCACATTGTTTCTTCGACTGGGGGATTCATGCGATACCATTCCGTCGAGGTGGAGCTTTTGCTCAGGTGGCGTTCGACTGTTTGTGGAATGGAGTTGCCAAAGGTCTCATAGAAGCGACCAATGGAGTTGCGGTTGTTGGCAATCCAAACGAGGTAATTGCCTGCCCAGCCGTTAAAGAATCCCCATGTCCAGACACCGGGCATATCGCGGCGCGTGAGGGCATTTACATCGTTGTACGCCAGTTTATTCCACTCATCCACGGTGGTGGCATCGAAATAGGGATTGTATGGGCCTTTACCCGTTTGTACATACAGAAACGGGATAGACTCGTGCAGGTCGTGCATGATCGTTGGCTTCCAATGCAGGTAGCTGTCTAAAATGTTGTTGGTGAGATTAAGCGCCAGCCCGTAGGCATCCCGGTTGTTGTCGTGGGCTACATAGTGTCCCCAGTAGGTCAGGTTGGGAGTTACATTGTTATTGGCTGATCGCCAGCGATAGATATCCACCACGCGATCGCGTCCATCGGGTTCGGTCACCGGCGAAATACCGACAATTACATTTTCACGTATATTTTTGATCATGTCGGATTCGCCTACGGCCAGCCGATAAACCAGTTCGGTCACCATCTCGGGACTACCGGTTTCCGTTGAGTGGAGTCCGGCCGTTAGATAGTAAATGGGTTTGGCTTTGGGAATTATTTCTTCGGACTGTTTCTTATTAAGCGATCGTGGATCCGAGAGTTGATTTAAGTAGCTTCGATAGGTATTAATATTTTCGAGGGTTGAGGCGTCGCCGATAAAGACCTCGATCATATCACGTCCTTCCTCAGTCTTGCCAATATTGCGCACCATAACCCGCGGAGATTTCTCCGCCAGTGTGCGCATATAATCGTAAATCTGCTTGGTATAATGCAGGGTATCAGCAGCTCCAGCGATGGTCCCGAAGTAATCCAGAGGGGTGGGGATGTCTGCCGAAGCCGGCAGGTGATCGACCATATCATTCAGGTATTCCGACTGCGTAGTATATTCTTTGATTTTTTTTGCGTATTCGGTGTCCATCTTTTGTTGGGCACGGGCGGGAATTATCATCCCACAAAAAAGGAAGGCGAACAGTGTTAGATGTGATAGTGATTTCATAAATAACCCCATATCTTAATTGATCACACTAATAACGGTTTAATTTGATAAAAAGCTGTCAAAAAGCTGGATAAGCGGCAAATTGGGATCGTAAAAAGTTGTTTCTGCCCTGCCTAATTATATCTTAAGTTAACTTAGCCGTTAATTTCTGAGGCCTAAGAGGTTGTTTTGTCTGGACTGTATCTTCATATTCCTTTTTGTAAGCAGGCTTGCTCGTACTGCGATTTCTATTTTGTGACGCGAACCTCCGAACGTGAGCATTTTGTTCAGCGACTTATCGAAGAGGTCCAAGAATATCGGGATACCAAATTCATCGACGAGGAAGTTGAGACCATTTATTTTGGAGGTGGCACGCCCTCGCTTCTTGAGCCCAAACAGGTAGAGCAAATATTGCAGGCTATTGAGCAAGTCTTTGAGGTGGATGCCCGCGAAATTACCTTCGAAATGAATCCCGATGACGTGAATAAAGAGTTCTTGGGCAGCCTGAAATCAGTAGGCATTAACCGGGCCAGCATGGGCGTGCAGTCGTTTCAGCCAGAACTGCTTGAATTTATGAATCGTGCCCACTCCAGTGACGAAGCTCTGCGGTGCCTGGAGTTGTTGAGTCAGTCCCGCTTTGAGTCCTACACAGTGGATCTTATCTATGGCAATCCCGGCGAAACAAAAGAGCAGCTCAATGATGATCTGAATCGGCTTCTGCAGTTCAATCCACCGCATGTGTCGGCTTATTCGCTGACGGTAGAACCCAAAACACGGTTGGGCAAGATGGTGGATCTCGGGCGCATAGCACCTCCCAAGGACGACCGGGTAGCAGAACAGTTTGACCTGGTTAATGAGCAACTTAACGAGCAAGGAATTGAACGATATGAAGTGAGTAATTATGCCCGGTCCGGGCGCGAGGCAGTTCACAATAGCAGGTATTGGGAGCACCATAACTATGTTGGCTTTGGCCCCGGCGCGCACTCTTTTTGGTGGGGTGATCAGGCCATCCGTTGGGAAAATAAACGCAACCTGCGTGGCTATCTGCGCGACCGAAACCTGCGGGAAGAAGAACAATTGAGTTATGAGCAGTTAGCCGAGGAACGCATTATGATGGGGCTCCGCACGGCCAAAGGGATTGGCTTTGAAGAATTGTCGCAGAAGTATCACTATCAATTAAACGATCGCCAGCAAAAGTACTTGAAAAAAGTGGCCGAAGAGGGTAAGGCTACTGTCGACGATCGCATCAAGTTGACCGATAAGGGCATCAAGCTTGCCGATGCAATAATCCTTGACTTAGTGACGCTTCATTAGATTGCTTTTCTTCCGCAAATAGAACAACTTTATGGCGTCATAATCAGCTATGAATCCAACCGACGAGGGACTAATGTTATCCAGTTTTAAAGCCTTTATGAATGGTATTATCGACTATGCGGGGCTCTTTCCGCCCGCGGATCTTTCACTGGATACCTCTATCCAGAAATACAGTCGATATCGCAAAGACAATGACGCTTGGATGTTATCGCGGTATATTATTCCAGCATCAAGACTAGCAGAATTGAACCCTTACAGGGAAACGCTATTTGCAGAGGGCAACCCATTTGCGTTTTCCGTGTTGGGTAAAGGTACCGAAACGGTATCAGAATACCGTGAGCATTTGCAAACGCTGTCCGACCAAATTGAACAGTTTCATAATGAGCACGGAGACCGTGTGACTACTGATATTCTTGAAATTAAGCTTCCCCGTGAAGCAGTATTCGCCAATGATGCGGATCTTTTGGCGGATGTGTATAGTGAGACGGTCAGTCATCTCGATCGATCTGCTGATTTGCCCAGTCAGGTATTTTTTGAAGGGTTTTTTGAAGAAAACTGGAAGAAGGAGATTGGCCTGATTTTGGAAATGATGCAGGACTTTAATCAGAATTTTGAAGCGGACACCGTTCAGGAAGCCGGTTTTAAACTACGCTGTGGTGGGGTGGAAGCACACATGTTTCCCTCGGTTGAAGAGGTGGCGTTTGCAGTGAATACGGCCCGGCGATGCAATGTGGCGATGAAGGGTACGGCCGGATTGCATCATCCTATTCGTCATTATGCTGATTCAGTGCAGACTAAGATGCACGGTTTTTTTAACGTATTCGGCGGTGCCATGCTGAGTTATGCCCACGATCTTACCGATGAGGAGTTGGTAAAAGTGGTACGTGATGAAGATCCCGAGCACTTTTCTTTTACTGATGAAGGATTTCACTGGAAAGATCTGACGGTTTCGACTGATGAAATATCGGAGCTGCGTGAGGTGGCACTCATTTCATTTGGAAGCTGCAGTTTCGACGAACCGCGCGAAGACTTGAGAAAACTAGAGATATTATAAATTGTGCGATTGAACTAATTCCTAAATTTAATTCTTACTTTATATATGCATCCAACCAACGATCCTAGTTTAGAATCATTTATTGACGTTGATGACAATTCGCATTTCCCAATTCAGAATTTGCCGTACGGCGTAGCACGCTCAAAAGAGAGTGGTGAAGTCTTTATTTGCACGGCCATTGGCGATCAGGTAGTGAACCTGGCAGAGCTGGAGGCTGCCGGAGCATTTGACGGTCCGCAGCTGGATGGCAAGCGCGTGTTTCGCGAGCGTACACTGAACAGTTTTATGGAGCTTGGCCGCGAAGCTTGGGCGGAGGCGCGATCGTATTTGAGCACACTGTTAAGCGCTGATGAACCCGCGCTCCGTGATAATCAAGCGCTGCGCGAACGTGTCATTACCCCGATGGATGAGGTTGAGATGATGCTGCCGGTGGATATCGGTGACTACACAGATTTTTACTCCTCTGAGCAGCATGCCACCAATGTGGGCAGCATGTTTAGGGATCCCGAAAATGCCCTGAAAGATAATTGGAAACACCTGCCGGTAGGTTATCACGGTCGCGCAAGTTCGGTGGTTATCAGTGGAACGGAGCTTCATCGTCCACAGGGACAGATTTTGCCGCCCGACAGCGATGACACTCCTATTTTTAGTGCATGCAAGCTTTGTGATTTTGAACTCGAGATGGGATTTCTGACCGGCCCCGGAAATGAGCTGGGTGATCCCATTTCAGTCAAAGATGCCGAAGACCATATCTTTGGATTAATGCTCGTCAACGACTGGAGTGCCCGCGATATTCAGAAGTGGGAGTACCAGCCGCTGGGACCGTTCTTGGCTAAAAACTGGGCCACGTCAGTTTCTCCCTGGATTGTGACGCTGGACGCGCTGGAGCCGTTCCGTATCGAGGGTCCTGAGCAAGATCCGGAGCCGCTGCCGTATCTGCAGTCTGAAGGTAACTGGACGTTCGACATCAACCTTGACGTGTACCTGCAGGGCGAAGAGATGGAAGAGCCGCACCAAATATGTGCATCCAACGCCAAGAACCTGTACTGGAATATTGCCCAGCAACTGGCGCATCAGACGATCACGGGATGTAACGTTCGTGCCGGTGATTTATACGCTTCAGGCACCATCAGTGGTCCTACGGAGGATTCTTACGGAAGCATGCTTGAGCTGAGCTGGAAAGGTGAAAATCCGTTGCAGTTTCCCAACGGAGAAGAGCGAACCTTCCTTGAAGACGGCGACGAAGTAACTATGACCGGATATGCCGATACCGACGATTATCGCATTGGTTTTGGCGAAGTGACCGGGAAAGTGCTTCCTGCTAAAGATCTTGATGTATAGTGAAACGGCAAGCGTGAGACGGCAGATGACTTCTGCCGTCTCATGTTTTACTTTTGCTACTTTACCAGTGTCATCTTTTTAACAAAAGTCTGCTGATCTGTTTTGAGCTGATAAAAATAAACGCCGGATGCCAGTCCGCTGCCATCAAATACTGGTTCGTATAGCCCCGCAGACAGTTGTTCACCATCAAAAAGTGTTTGCACTAGTTGGCCTGCTGAATTATATATTTTCAGTTCTACCTGGCTTCTTTGTTGCAGGGTAAACCGGATCCGGGTCTGTGGATTAAATGGATTGGGATAATTTTGACTCAGCGTGCTGTTTAAATTATTACTGCCAACACCTACAATCATTGGCTCTGTGGAGGTACCCGCACCAGTAGTGGCTGAGTTTGTCAGTACAAGTCCAAGCTGATCGATATTTTCCCAGTTCAACGTTGATGTTTTTAACGGTTGATTGCTATTGGTTGATGTGATAGCTGAACTTTGCACACTGCCATCCTGGTAGTAGGCAATCAGCCCAATACCTTCGCTGGCGTTTTGTTTGGTGATGTCCAGACTTATCTCTCCCTTCGTTTGCGCAGAGACCGGTATCTTATAGTATTGTGCTGAAAGCAGATTTAGGGTATCTGCCGGTGATGATCTTGGGATGGTAAAATTCTTGTTATAGAATTTCTCTTCGGTCTGAATTGGCGGTGAGGGGTAGTTTTTACTCTCCTCGAATCCGAAGTTCGGTGAACTGTTGGCGCCGGAGGCGAAGTGCCACAGCTGAGAGACAATAAAGTTTCTGTTATAGGCTTCAGGTCCGCCCAGCTGTTTTGTGATGGCTTCTATCATGGTGATGAAAGGATTGTCTTTGATGATTTTCCAAACATTTACCCAGAATTGGGACCCATATCGCTGCTCAAAGTAAAGTGCCCAGCTAACATGCTCGTATGATCCAGGATAAAATCCACTACTGGGATTATTAAAAATCGAGTTATCCCAGGTTATATAGTTGTAGTAATCGTTGACATTGTCATAAACCACTTCCTCCATAAGCGTGGCATCCATCTCCAGCCAGTTGGCCGTTTCGCCGCGCCCCTGGTTTGCTGTAAAATGGATTGCATGTTTAAACTCATGGGCCATCGTAACCTCAATGGCACCATTGGTTTTATTCTGGGCGGTATTGTTATGAAAGCGGGGGTCATCCAATTCATTATTGATAACAATAATGGTTCGGTCGTTGCTCCCTTTATACGATCCCGGATGCGTTTCGCCATAGGTATTTGCACCTGTAAATGGTTGTTCAATATAAATCTGATACGGACTTGTTGTACCGTAAATCGGATCTGAGTATCCTAGCGTTGCTACCTCGTGATTCCAGGACGAGTCGGCTGCGACAGCTAGGACCTCTACGTAATCAGGAATGCCATTTGTATTTTGGTCATCGGCGGGAACCGCCTCGGGGCCGGTGGTGTTGTAGTGAATCGTAAATTTACCCGATTGTGTCTGATAGGTCTGGTCGGTCTGGCTGACGCTTTGCCTCATAGACTCAATCTCAGTGATCGTCGACCGAGAAAGTTTGCCGCGATTTTTCCGATATTCAGATGCGGCAGGTAGCCCGCATTTAATGAGCTTATCGCCTTGTGATTGGAATTCTGGCGGTAGCTTTTTAGGGGCTCGGCCGGCATAAAACTTGAATAGAATCTTTTTGTCCAGGCTTAGTCTCCCCTTCTGGTAAGCATTTTCAATTTGTTGATAAATAGCATGATTATGCCGGCCTTCGGTGACATCTTGAGCAAAAAGGGGAGGTGCTAACGCATGAAAGAGAAGCACTGACAAAACTAAAACGTACCGCATAAACTTCATTTGTGCCGGAGGTTCATTTCTTCCGAAATTACCCTTATTTTTGGGTTCTGCAAAATAGTAGGTTTTGAATATCGATATTGCGAAAACGAAGCATTATGTACGAAGTTATACTCTATTACAAATTTAATACGGTTGAAGATCCCGAGAGCTTTTGCGAGCAGCACAAGGCGTTTTGCAAAGAGTTGGGAGTTAAGGGACGAATTTATATCAGCGATGAAGGCATCAACGGCACGCTGGGTGGGACGCCTGAGCAGGTGGCTAAATATAAAGAGCATCTGACGAGTATTCCCGGATTTGACGGTATCGACTTTAAGACCGATACCAGTGATTACATCCCCTTTGCCAAGCTCAAATGCAAGACGCGTGATGAGCTTGTGGCAATCCACGAAGAAGGCGTAGATCCCGAAGAGGGCGGCAAGTATCTGGAGCCCGAGGAGTGGAAAGAGGTTATGGAGTCGGATGAAGATTATGTAATTATCGATGTGCGTAATGATTATGAGTCCAAGATCGGCCACTTTAAAGGTGCTATAACACCGGAAGTAGAGAATTTTTATAATTTTCCGGAATGGCTTGAGCAGTTTGAAGGCAAGGTGGATAAAGACAAAAAAGTGCTGATGTACTGCACGGGCGGTATTCGCTGCGAGAAATTCTCTGTGTTGATGAAGGAGAAGGGCTGGCATGATGTAAATCAACTGCACGGCGGTATCCTACGCTACGCCAACGAAGAGGGCGGTAAGCACTACAAGGGCAAATGTTTTGTGTTTGATGATCGCCTGGTGGTTCCGGTGAACGAGGATGATATGGAGCCGATCGCAAGATGCGAGATTACCGGCAAGCCTGCTGATACTTATATCAATTGTGCGAATATGCAGTGCAACAAGCTGTTTGTCTGCTCCGAGGAGGGCGCACGCAAGATGGAAGGATGCTGTAGCGAAGAGTGTCGCCAGAGCGAATACAAGCGTCCGTTTGATCCGGAGAACGCTTTTCGCCCTTTCCGCAAGTGGTACAACTATTTCGATGAGGATTTCAAGGACCGCGAAATGGAAAGCGAAGAAGGATAAACTTCATCTGGCTTCTGGGCTTGAAGCCTGATGAATTAAATGGGCCTTACCATAGAGTCTGAACTCTTGGTGTGACTTCTTCGCAGTATTCAAAATTACTACCCTTTGAAAAACGCCTTGGCAATAGAAGCAAAATGCGATGGTCGGTCGAGGAAGGCGTAGTGCCCGGCGTGATCTATTACGACTAAAGCCGCATTTTCAATACCCTTTTCCATGCGTTCGGCTTGGTACAGTGGGGCGGCCTCGTCATTGTGTCCCCAAAGGAGTAACACTTCATGCGGGATTTGTGGCAAACATGGCTCCAGGTATTCCGTCACAGTTTTGACGAATGTTTCGCGCATGACGCCACTCAGTTTACTGTAGTCACTGGAGCCGAGCATCTGCCAAAGGGATGTTTGACGCAGCCAGTTGAGAGCTTTTTCTCTCGGGCTGGACGGCAAAATATAGAAGGGCGTCTTCAGGAGCTTGGCAGTGTATTTTTTGAGATAATACTTCCAGCTGCGCTTGGGTTTCATTCCGGCTCCACCGGTAATTAACACCTTATCGATCAGTTCTTTTGCTTGGGGACGTGCGCAAAGCTTCAGTGCAATGCGTCCACCGAAAGAGTGCACCAGCAGATCAGCTTTTTCCAGTTCCAGATCTTGGATAAACTGCTGAATAAGATCTGCATAGTCGCTTACATTCCACGGTTGATCGAGTACCGAGGAATTGCCAAAGCCCGGAAGGTCTAGCACGTAGCAATCCCGCAGTGAGGAAAGCTCTTTGGCCAGCGGCATCATCACCTGCTTATTGCTGCCCCAGCCGTGCAGGACAATCAGCGGTTTTTCCTGCTTCAGGCCCACCCGCGAATAGGAGATTGAAAGATTCTGGTAGTGATATATGTTGGTCGTTTCCATCAGAAGCCAAACATCGAATTATTTTGGCCATCAAACAAGATCGATTTCAGGTGTTTTGTAAGGATGCACCTGTTTAGGGGTCTTACTTTATAAATCAATAACGAAGGGAGCGTGCGATGAAGCGAAAAATATTTTTCTGGCTGGAACGCCTTAAAATTACCCCAACAGAACGAAAAACAATATCGGGATTGATGGTATTGCTCGTTGTGCTGGGCAGTATAAATCTGGGGCTTTCACCATCAGTGCCTTTTGAGAATAACGACTATCTCGAACTTGAGAAACAGTTCAAAAACCGAACGGCTAAGCTCGAGGCAAAAGAGCAGGAGCTGATGAAGCAATATTTCCCGACCCCGAAACCGAACCAGCAGGTTAATACAAGCCAGGATATGTTGGCAGATACTACCGATTCCACCACTTCTGAAATGAGCGTTCAACCTACTCAAGATGCTCAGAAGGAACGAATAAATATCAATAAAGCTGATCTTGCAACATTGAAAAGCCTGCCCGGTATTGGTCCTACTTATGCCCGACGTATCGTGGAATACCGAAATACCAATAGTGGATTTGGGAGCTTGGATGAGCTCAAAAAAATAAAGGGAATAGCTGAAAAACGACTGGAAAAATTGAAGCCTTTTATCAAACTTAAGGATTCAAAATAAGTAACATCTTGGATCCGCATGGTTACCCGCATTTTATGGGCTGATGATGAGATTGATCAGTTGAAGCCCCACATCATTTTTTTAGAAAATAAAGGCTTTGAAGTCACTCCTGTGACCAATGGGAATGATGCTGTGACGTTGATCCAGGAGCGTCCCTTTGATATCATTTTTCTGGATGAGCAGATGCCCGGTATGGATGGGCTGGCCACGCTCAATCGTATCAAGACGATTCAGTCGTCGCTTCCAGTGGTGATGATTACCAAAAGCGAGGAAGAGTCGATCATGGAGGAGGCGATTGGGGCCAAGATTTCCGACTATCTTATTAAGCCGGTGAATCCCAACCAGATTGTGCTTACCATCAAGCGGATTCTAGAGCGCCACCGCATTCGCAATGAGAAATTTGCCCAATCCTATTTGCGGAATTTCAATAAAATTTCGGAGCGTATCCACGAAGAAGCGAGTTGGGAGGAGTGGATTAAAATATATAAGCAGCTCACACGCTGGGATATCGATCTGGAGTCGGGCGAAGAGTCGCTCCGTCAGGTTTTGGCCGATCAGTACGAAGAGGCTAACAAAATGTTTGGCCAATTTATAACGCAAAACTACAAGTCTTGGCTTAATGAATCCACGCCTCAGCGGCCGGCTCTGTCGATTGATATTGTAAATGAATACGTGCTGCCACACATCAAAAATGGGCAGAAGACGCTTTTTTTTGTGATCGATTGTATGCGCTATGATCAGTGGCTGCTGTTCCAAGAGCTGCTGAATGAAGATTTCAGTATCGACACTGATTTTTACTATTCTATTTTGCCCACGGCGACGCCCTATTCCCGCAATGCAATTTTTTCGGGTCTCTTTCCGCTGGAGATTGAAGATGTGTATCCGGATCTGTGGCACCAGGGAGAAGATGAAAGTTCACTTAACCAGTATGAGAAGGAGCTGCTTACTAAACAGTTGCAGCGCAAGGGTATCGACAAGAAAATCAAGTATGAAAAGGTGCTGAACGCCGACGAGGGACAGAATGTAGCCGATCAGATCCACAACTATCTGCAGGTACCGCTCAGTACATTTGTGTATAATTTTGTGGATACGCTGGTGCACTCCCGCTCTGATTCTGATGTGCTGAAGGAGATCGCTCCGGATGTGCCGGCTTTTCGCTCGCTGACCAAAACCTGGTTTCAGCATTCTACGTTGTATGAGATTTTCAAGGCGTTGGCAGAAGAAGAAGTGGTCATTGTCGTAACCAGCGATCATGGGGCGGTGCGTGCCCTACGCGATACGAAGGTTCGGGGCGATCGCGATACTTCTACGAGCCTGCGATACAAGTATGGCCGTAATCTTTCGGCAGATGAAGATACCACATTTATCATTGAGGACCCTGCCGAATATAAGTTGCCTACGCCGGGTCACTCGAACAACTATCTCATTGCTAAAGAGGATTACTACTTTGTGTATCCCACTAATTATCATCGCTACCAGAGTCGTTATAAGGATACCTTTTTGCATGGCGGTGCCAGCATGGAAGAGATGATTTTGCCCATTGCCACCCTTCGTCCCAAGGGCATGTTGTAGTGGCATTCTCTTGCCAGACCTTGTATTTTCTTTCCTTTTAAGAATATCAATGAATTATGGATACCGAGTTCGTCAGTCACAGTCCTGAGGAGACCATTGCTCTGGGCAAACAATTTGCCGGGGAACTTAGCCCGGGCGTTATAGTATGTTTGAATGGTGAGCTTGGCGCGGGCAAAACCCATTTTGTGAAGGGCATGGCTGAAGCTCTGGGCGTGGACCAGAACGATGTTCAGTCGCCGACTTTTACGTTGATAAATGAATACATGAGTGATCCGCCCCTGTATCATTTTGATTGTTACCGGATGGAGTCGCCGCGTGAAGCGCTCGAAATTGGAGCTGAAGAATATTTTTACGGTGATGGCATTTGCGTGATCGAATGGCCGGAGCGCATTACCTCAATACTGCCGCCCGAAGCAATCTGGATTTCCATTGAGGCTACTGACAAGGAAACCCGAAAATTTGTCATTAGAAAAATAGGATCGTAATCCCGTATATTAGGAACCATGGGTACGAAGAAACGCCTTTCATATCGTCTCGACAGACTGCCGGTTATATATCCCTATAACCGTAGGGCGGATAACAACATCCAGCTTGGAGATTTGGTGTACTACGGTCCATGCCCAGAGTTTTATGGGATCGGTGAAGTGGTACGCTCCTTCGAGGGGTATTGCATCGTTGACTTCCGTGGCACTGGTATGCTGGATATCCAAAAGGATGCCATGGCCATGAAATATTTGATTCCCATCCACAAGTTGAACCTGGGGCACATCCTCAAAAGCACCTAGCGGGATGACGCAAGCAAGACGTTTGCGCCATTTTGATCATAACGCTGATTCAGTTAATTTTCTTCCAAAACCTCTTTGGTAAAGTCTGTTTCTTCCAGCAAGTGACCATTCTGCACGCGTCCTATCAGCCAAAAAAGAATGCTTGTTGCTAATCCTGGGTAAAACGGCTCAATGCCTTGATAAGTGTAGCCGGAATTTGTGCTCAGTGTGCCTAAAATCAACCAGAGTAGAGAAACGCCAATACTGCCAATCATCGTAGGCAGTACCCAGGCTTTGCGAAGTGAGAAGAGGCGCAGATAAACGCCAAGCACAGGAATTAGCAGGCCGGGAATCATCACCGAGCCAATAACATACCAGAGGTCGATGACACTGGGGTACAGGATGATCAGCAGTATCCCGATCAGGGCAGCAACAAGCGTGCTGATGCGGGTAAGCGTGTTGTTTTCGGTATTTGGAAATATTTTTACCAACAGGTCGCGCCCGAGCGTTTGTCCCGATAAGAATAGGTAGCTGTCGAGAGTAGACATGATCGTAGCCAGTAGAGCAACGAAGAATAATCCCTTGAGGCCGATGGGTAAAATTTCGTTTGCCAGATAGGGATACACCATGATGGGTTCGGTCAGTTCGGGACCCAGGATTGCCCATCCGTAAAGACCACTGAAGATAGTCAGGAAGTCGAATACCGACCACAATAGAATGGAAATCAGAATGCCGTGTTTAGCCGTTTGGGGATTTTTGGCGGCGGCGGCGCGCTGGTGAAAGCTGGGATCCACGAAGGTCCACAAGGCGATGAAAAACCAGACCAGAATATATTGCCAGTCTTGGCCACCAGTGATATTACTGTAATCCGTGGGCACTGTCGTGAGCAGTTTCCCAAATCCACCGAACTCCATGCCGGCGAATGCAATCAGGAAGATAAATCCGCCAAACATGAGCGCGATCTGCAGCATGTCGGTATGGACTACGGCGCTGAACCCTCCAAAGCTAACATATGCAACGGAGAAGAGAGCAACAGCGCCGGCGTACCAAAGGAAATTACCTGCTCCACCGGTGAGATATTGAAAGATCAGCCCCAGCATTAAAATGTATGGAGCCGGGCTGACGAGAATGAAAATCGGGATTGCTGAGAAGCGTCCGGCAGCATCTCCGTAAAAATTGCCGACCGCTTCGGGCAAGGAAAGCGCTTTGTTCATCCTGATGCGACCGGCCAGTAGCCAGGCAAAAAGAGCCGAAAAAACATAAAAGGGGAAACCCAGAATCAGCCAGGTTGAAAGCCCATTCTGATAGCTGAACTCACCAACACCCAGGATGCCCCCGTACCAGGTAGATACCAGTGTAGCTACAAAAGCAGCCAGGCTCATCTTTCGCCCCGAGAGAAGAAATGATTCTTCGTCTGCATCTTGCCAGTCGCGTTGCCAGGTCAGGTACACAAGTAGTGCAAAGTACAGGAAGATAATGCCCCAGTCGAGAAGCGTAAATTCGAGTTCAGTCACAGTGTATTGGTTGATTCAAAATGCTTAAAGATATTTTAAATAGGGAAGGAGGCAAAAGTTATCATTCAGCCACGAAAAGCAGCAGGTCACCGCTTTTGTGGGTGATGCAAACCGGGGTTTCGACTACTTCGTTGGAGGAACCGTCGCGCACGCCGTTTTTTAGTATTTCATCCGTCAGGGGATATTTGAGTCCACTCGTGGTAATGCCCGATACCGTGCCCGAAAGGGGAAACAGTGACAACGTAGTGCCGATGGCAAATTCTTCCTCAAATGGTGAGTCCAGTAGGCGTATTTCTCCAAAGGTATCCCGCATCCGAAGTACCTGAAATTGGTCGTGAAACTGCTTTAGTACGGATAGGTTTTTCAGCGAGTGATCCATTCGCTGACCGGTAGCACCCAAAATATGAACATGGGTACCCTGTTTTTGCTGGGCCAGCTGCAGTGCTTTTTCAAGATCATTGGCATACTGATCGGGCTTTTGGATGATCTCAAAATCGACATTTTCAGGCTTTTTAAAACTATCTAAATCACCGATGACAGCGTCAGGTGGGATGCCAAAATCCAAGGCGATATTACCCCCGCCATCGGCGGCAATAAAGTAATCAGCGTTCGCTCGATACTTGCGTAATAACTCCTCTGCTGGCGGCTGGCCGTTGCAAAGTATGAGCATTTTTTTCATAAGAACATCACTTTAAGCGTTTCTAAGGGTGTTTTAACTGTTATGATACGATAAATTGCGTTAAGATTTTACTGTGAAAAAAATATTGCTTTCTTCTATGCTATGTACCATTTTAATAAGCTTATTTTTCGCGGTAAAGCCCGTTATCATGTTTGAAGAACTCGTCAAAAAATTGAAGCAGTACGACACCGTGGGCGTCTTTTCTCACATCCGCCCGGACGGGGATTGTATTGGTGCGCAGATTGCAACATGTCTCTGGCTTAAAAGAAACGGTATTCGCGCCTATGCTTTCAATGATGATGATGTACCACTGAACCTCCGCTGGCTTTCAGATTTTTTTCCGGTTCAAAAACCCGAGGAAAAAGAGCTGAAGCAGTGCGATGCGTTTGTTCTTTTAGATGGTAATTCGCCCAAGCGCTTTGGCAGCTATTCTGATTATATCCAGGATGATCCCAAGCCAACCTACATGGTTGATCACCACCCGGATCCGCACGACGGATTCGAGTTTAGTATTTCAGTTGAAGAGGCTTCCTCGACCTGTGAACTTATTTTTCATCTCTTTTTGCAGAATGATATCAATCAGGTTGACGAAAAGGTCGCTAAATCATTGTACACCGGCATACTCACTGATACCGGGTCGCTGCAGTACGACAGCGTAACGCCGGAAACCATGAACATTGCCTCGGAATTATTACGACTTGGAGAGTTCCGACCTAATGAAGTTGCCGAGAGAGTGTTCTCGAATAAGAGCTTAAACCAGCTCCATCTGCTTAGTAAGGCGATGAGTACGATTGAGTTATTTGAGGACAATCAGATCGCGATTATGTACGTTACCAAAGAGATGCTGGAAGAAACCAACACAACCAATGACGATTGTGAAGGCTTTGTAGCCTATCCGCTGAGTGTAACAGGCATTAAAGCTGCTATTTTATTTAAGGCACTCGGCGATGGTGTTAAAATGAGTCTCCGTTCTAAGAGTAACGATGTCGATGTGAATAAATGGGCTCGTGAAATAGGCGGTGGCGGCCACAAGAAGGCGTCCGGTGCATGGCATCCGGGTCCGCTTGAAAAGGCAATCAAAGATTTGGTGGAGATTGGTTCCAAGCAGCTAGTTAGTGTAGATAAGTCGTAATAAAATTAGCCATTTCCGATGGAAAAGAGCACCGTTTACACCTTTGCGGTTTCCCTGTCTCTGATTTTTATTTTGTGCCATTGCTCTACAAAACAATCGGCGCCCCAGTCGTCGAATGCCGGAAAAATGAATCGTGCTTACGGAGCAACCATGTCACAGGTTATCCACGATTCAATGGCCGAGCCGGATGAAGCCCCGGACACACCGGCTACACAGGCAATGAACGTTGATGATGAATCCCAAAATGTAGGTATCCAGATTAACACGAGTAGGCGCACGGCCATTACCAAGGCTGTGAAAGAGGTGAGCCCCGCAGTGGTAAGTATTACTGTCACTGAGATGGTACAGGGCGGGCGACGTTTGGCGTTTGACAAGTTTTACAATCAGTTCTTTTCGGTCCCTATCGAGCGCGAGGTGAGCAGCATGGGATCAGGTTTTATCATCAGCGATGATGGATTGGTGGTGACCAATCAGCATGTAGCCAATAAACACGCCAAAAAAATTGTAGTTTCCCTGCCCGATGGATCACAATACGAAGCCAAGGTGCTTGGCGCTGATGAGTTGGCCGATTTGGCACTATTAAAGATTCAGGGCGACCGGGCATTTCCTACTGTTGATTTTGGCAATTCCGACAGCGTGTTGGTGGGCGAATGGTCGCTGGCTGTGGGCAATCCATTTGGGCTGTTTGAGTCGGCGCAGCCATCAGTAACGGTAGGGGTAATCAGCGCGGTAAATCGCGACTTTCGTCCTAATCCCAATGAGCCCCGTGTGTATATGGATATGATCCAGACCGATGCTGCCATTAATCGCGGAAATTCGGGCGGCCCACTGGTTGACAGTGAGGGGAAAGTCATAGGTGTGAATACTTTTATTTACACCGGTGGCACAAGCAACGGTTTTGTAGGGCTCGGTTTTGCTATTCCAAGCAATAGGGTACAAAAGATTATCGAGCAGCTACAGTCGTCGGGAGAGGTGCAGTTATCGTATGATCCCGGTTTTAAGACGGTAGAAATGAGCTATAACCTAGCGGCTCAGTATAATTTGCCGGCTATCAGGGGGTTGTTAGTGAAGAGCGTAAACCGGGATGGTCCGGCTTTCAAAGCAGGTATTGTGCCCGGGGATATTATCCTAAAAATCGGAAAGGAGAGTGTTCAGAGTAAAATGCACGCTCAGGCCCTGTTTCGCGAATTTGCCGAGGGCGATTCAATGCGCGTGGAGCTGTTTCGTGATGGTGAACGTTATGAGACCAAGATGTATTTGCGCAAAAAAGTGCAGGAATGATTAGCTATAAGACAATAGGCGAATAGGGTAGTAAAGTCTTTCCACATTTTAATTATCTCATTATGATACTCTTCGCCATAATGAGATAGAAATTCTTATACCTTATACCAAATAACTAATTTTTATCTCTATTCAAGAACTTCTCCACGCGCTGTTCGTGGAGATCGCTTTCCCAGAATTTGGCAAAGGAATCCAGTTCGGCCTCGATTGCTTCCCACCGCGTCTTGGCCAGCCGCATGGCGCCTTGTTTTAAATTGTTGATAAATGGACGGTCGTTGTAGGTAAGTTCTTGGGCCCATTTCCAGCTTTCATTTTTCAGGTTTCCCTCAATTGCAACCCGATTGATCAGTTTGTGTTTAAGAGCAGTTTCGGCATCAACGATTTTGGTTTCTGCCAGCCACTGGAGGGCGGTGGAACGTCCTACTCTTTCAACAAGCCGCGTAAGTCCACCCCAGCCGGGCGGCAGGTAGAACTTACCCTGCGTAAACCCAAAAGTGGCGTTCTGTGCAGCTATCCGGAAATCAAAAGCCAGCATGATTTCACATCCCCCGCCGTAAGCAGCTCCGTTAATAGCAGCTATAGTCCAGCAGGGGAGTTCTTCAATGCGTTTCAGGATGGAGAGCATGCGTTCAGCCATGGGCCTGGCTTCCTCGGCCGTTTTGAGGGTGTGGAATTCACGCAGGTCGCCCCCTGATATGAAAACGTCATCTCCGGCGCCGGTCAGGATGAAGCAACGAATTTCTTCGTTTGTGTCCAGCTCATCAAGTAAATCTTCCAGCTGATCCATCACGGAAAAGTTTATGGCATTGCGCGATTTGGGCTGGTCGATGGTAGCGCGACAGATATGATTTTTTTGTTCGACTTTTAGTACGCTCACTGTTAGATTGTGATTTGTTTAAAATTCCAATGACGCTAACAAGTCAGGAATCTATATGTATCTCGTTAATAAAGAAAAGATAAATCGGTCACTTTCGGCAAAGATCGTAGATGCACGGGTGGCACAAGTTTTTAATTCTTTTAAAGATGTACTGTTTACCTCATCGTTTGGCACGACCTCGGGAGTGCTTCTACATATGGTGAGTCGTATTGCCCCCGATTGTCCGGTTTATTTTATTGATACGGGATATCATTTCGACGAAACCATTGCCTATAAAGAACGGCTGACCCGGCTACTTGACCTCAATGTGATTGATTTACGGCCTAAGCCGGCTGATCACTCCACAACGCAGAACGATCAGCTTTGGGCACAGGATCCCGATAAATGTTGCCACATCAATAAAGTAGAGCCCCTGCAGCGTGTGAAGGGTAACTACAAGGTGTGGATGTCGGGACTGATTGGTTTTCAGAACCGTGAGCGTAGCTCTCTTCCGATCATGGATGAGAAAGACGAAATTATTAAATTTTATCCATTGATTGACTGGAATAGCTCATTGGTCAACGAATATATCGAAGTTCACGGTTTGCCGCAGCACCCTTTGAAAGAGGAAGGCTATAACTCGGTAGGATGCACGCATTGCACTGTGCCTGGCAGTGGGAGAAATGGACGATGGAGCGATTCCGGTAAAACCGAGTGTGGGCTTCATCAGTAGATATCAGAAATTAGGATCAATACGGGTTTGTACGGATTCCGTATTCCTAAATATCCTCAATTTCGTAGTTGATCGTCTGCTTTTTGGAGTTTTTAAGCAGCCAGTGTTGGTACTCTTCGTTGCCTTCCTGTTCGGTTAGCTGAAGCGATATCACGCATGGGCACTCGTAGCTGTGCAACTCTTTGACACGCTCGGTCAGTTCCTTCACGTTGTGATAGGGCGTCTTAGCAATCAGGATGGTCTCTTGGTCTTCTACAATTTCGCCTTCCCAGCGGTAAATAGATTCCATGCCATCAACGATATTCACGCAGGCAGCCAGCTTTTCCTTCACTAGTTTTTTGCCGATGGTCTTGGCTTCTTGCTTGTCTTTGGTGGTGATGTAAACCAAGCGGAGGTTAAAAAACATGAACGCGGAATTCAGGGGATTAAAGTTATGTTTAACCTGAAATCTACAAAAATGATCAAATGACTCCTAGCTTTTTTAGCGACCAAAGGTAGTTATTGATGTTGAAAACTGAGTAAAAAAGCCGTAGTTTTCGTGGCTCTGAAAATCCAGTAGTATGTATTATAACTGGATAGAACCTGCGAGAGTGGCGGAATTGGTAGACGCGCTAGATTTAGGATCTAGTGCCTTTTAGGCGTGGGGGTTCGAGTCCCCCCTCTCGTACACATATTCAATTATGAAGTATTATTCATTCTTACCGTTTTAATTTAAATCTGTTTGGAGAAGTTCTGTGGAAATAACTGTTAATGATATTACCTCTGTAGACAAAGAACTAATTATTTCGGCCGATCGAGAGGATCTGGAGCCGAAATTTAAAGAGGCCTACAAGAAGTACAAGGGCCAGATTAATATGCCTGGCTTTCGTCCTGGGAAGGTGCCGATCAAAATTATTCGCAAGCGATTTGGCGATGAGATCGAGCAGGAAGAGGTGAGCAACTACGTTCAGGAAGTGTTTGAAGAGAAAGTTGTTCCCGAATATGAACCCGTCGGCGAAAGCCAGATGCTGGAGCTCAACTGGGAGAACGATGAGCTCGAAGCCAAGTTTAAAATTGGTGCTCGTCCCGAATTTGAGCTAACTGATCTCAGTGAAATTGAAGTTGATCGTCTTGTTCATGACGTGACCGACGAAGAAGTGCAGGACGAAATCGAGCAACAGCTCAAGCAGCAGGGCAACTGGGAAGTGGTTGAAGAAGAGATTACCGAAGATCACCGCGTGACGGTTGATGCCATACCGTTGGATGACGACGGAGAGCCCGACGAGGAGAACAAAGCCGAAGAGACCATTGATCTCTCGAAGGAAGAATCTGAACAATTTCGCGATGACCTGATCGGTCAGGAAGTTGGAGACGAAGTGAATGTTGAGATTGGTCACGAAGATCACACGCACAGTTTTAAGCTGGTCGTTAAGAAAGTCGAAAAGATGCACAAGGCCGATCTGACGGATGAATTTGCCAAAAAGGCCTCCAACGGCGAAGCCAAGAACGTAGATGAGCTTAAAAGCCTGATCAAAAGTAAGATACAGGAACAGTACGATCAGTCCTCAGACGACTTGTTCAAGAACGATATTATTGATGCCCTTGTTGATAAACATGACTTCGAAGTTCCCGAGGTTTTCAAGAAGCAGGTACAAAACCAGTATGTGGAACGTGTGAAGCAGCAGTCGCAGGGTCAGCTGCCGCCAGACTTTGACGAGGAAGAGTATAAGGCCAATATGGAGGATCGTGCGATCCGCGATGCGAAGTGGTATTTCCTCAATGAAGAGCTGCAAGAAAAATTTGAGGATATCGAGATAAAACCCGAAGATATAGACGAACACTTAGAGGCCGAAGCTTCTCGTTATGGTATAGAAGTTGACCAGATGCGAAACATGTTTGCTCAGAATCCGCAGCAGCTCGAGAGCCTGCGAAACAGTATTCGCGAAGACAAAGTTTTTGACAAGCTCAAGGATGAAGTTGAGGTCAACGAGATTGATAAAGATGAGTATCAGAAGAAACACGATGAGAAAGTGAAGGCTTAACGCCTGCAAATTATTTATTGAATTAAATTATTAGCACCTACCAGCTTATGGAAAAGCAACCACTGTACGAAATGCCAAACGACGGCGAAAGCAACTTCACGCGACCGCAAAACAATAACCTTGTACCAATGGTGGTCGAGAAGACCGAACGTGGAGAGCGCGCCTTTGATATTTATTCGCGCCTGCTAAAGGATCGTATTATTTTTCTGGGAACACCTGTTAATGATGCAGTCGCGAGCTCGATTGTAGCACAGATGCTCTTTTTGGAGTCCGAGGATCCCGAGAAAGATATTAACCTCTATATAAATAGCCCTGGTGGCGTTGTTTCCTCCGGTTTCGCTATTTATGACACAATGCAGTATGTTAAGTGCGATGTGGCTACAACCTGCGTTGGGATGGCTGCTTCCATGGGTGCTGTATTACTGGCCGGTGGCGCTGATGGTAAGCGCAACCTTCTGCCCAATGCTCGTGTGATGATCCACCAGCCACTCGGAGGCGTTCGCGGTCAAGCCAGCGATATTGAAATTGAGGCGCAAGAGATTCTGCGTATCAAAAAACTGATTAGCTCAATTCTTGCAGAACACAGCGGCAAGTCTGTTGATCAAGTAATGGAGGATACCGACCGTAACAAGTGGATGACTTCCGAAGAGGCACAAGAGTACGGTTTGGTGGATAATATTATGAGGCGAAACAAAGAAAAGTAATTTCGAATTTCAGTATAGAGGACAATGAGCGACCAAAATAATAACGACGAAAAGACAATCCATTGTTCGTTTTGTGGACGGTCAAGCCATGAAGTAAATAGCATGGTCGCTGGTCCCAATGATGTGTATATCTGCGATCGATGTGTAGCTGACGCTTCAGGTATTGTGAAGAGTGACCTTGCATCGATGTCAGAGAAGCGCGAACAAAATTATAAGCCGCTGCTCAAGCCGGCAGAGATTAAATCTCGACTTGATGAGTATGTGATCGGCCAAGAAGGAGCAAAGAAGACGCTCTCAGTAGCCGTTTATAATCACTACAAACGTATTAGTTCTGAACTCGAGGATGAGTTTGACGACACTGAAGTGGAGAAGAGCAACATTATTTTACTTGGGCCCACCGGCTGTGGAAAAACGCTGCTGGCCCGTACGATGGCCAATATCATTGATGTACCTTTCACTATTGCCGATGCGACGGTGCTTACCGAAGCCGGTTATGTAGGTGAAGATGTTGAAAGTATTCTCTCCAGCTTGCTACAGTCTGCCGACTATGATGTAGAACAGGCTACTCGAGGGATCGTGTATATCGATGAGGTGGACAAAGTGGCCCGCAAGAGCGACAACCCGTCCATCACACGCGACGTATCGGGTGAAGGTGTACAGCAGGCACTGCTCAAAATTCTGGAGGGCACGACTGCAAATATCCCCCCAAAGGGTGGACGTAAGCACCCGGAGCAAAGTTTTATTCAAGTTGATACGTCAAATATTCTGTTTATATGCGGCGGAGCCTTCAGTGGTCTCGAAAAAATTATAGCCAAACGACTGTCGGTTAGCTCGCTTGGATTTCATTCCGATGAGCAGGTCACGTTCGACAAAGATGATCCCGACATTTTTACGCATGTCGAGGCTCAGGATCTGCAGCGTTACGGCCTTATTCCGGAATTGATTGGACGCTTGCCGGTAATTTCTGGCTTGCATCAGCTTGACAAAGATGCCATGATCGAAATCCTGGTACAGCCTAAAAATGCGCTGACTAAACAGTATAAAAAGCTGTTTCAGATGGAAGGGGTAGAGTTGATCTTCGAAGAAGAAGCACTCGAAAAAATTGTTGAAAAAGCACTTAAGCGTGGCACAGGTGCCCGTGGACTTCGTTCTATAATGGAGTCGTCAATGCTGGATATCATGTTTACTCTGCCATCGATGGACAATATTGAGCGGTGTGTTATTACCCGTGAAACGATCGAGAATGATGCTCCGCCCGTCTACGAAAAACGGAAAGCATCTGCTTAATACAGATCATATTTTTCTATAGAAGGCATCATCATTCGGTGATGCCTTTTTTATTTTGTAAAATATACGAGCTGAATGATATGAACCTTGGTTATCTGCACGAGCGTGTATGAAAATTCATCTCACATCAAATAGGATTAACATTGTCCTAATCGGGCTGCTGATTTTGCTCGGCATTGGTTCATTTGCCTACAATCAGTACCTGATCAATCGTATTCTTACCCAAGAGCGTTCGAGTATTGAATTGTGGGCCAAAGCCATTGAATATACCAGCAATCCGCTGCAGGAGGAGATCAGCCGAAATCTATTAGAGGCTTCGAACTACCTGCAGAATAATACATCAGTACCTGACAGTATTATATCGATGATTGAAGAAGCCGAAGCTGACCGGACGTCCCAAACGTTTGTGACGCAAGAAATTTTGCTGAATGAAGAACGGTTCCAGGTGCCAAGAATTATTGTCAATGAGAATGGCGAAATTGTATTTGCCAATCATGTAGAGGACAAACAGAACCAAGAGCTGATTGACCGTTTTGCCAAGATGCATGATCCCATTGAGATTAAACTTGGCAATGACCAGTACTCACTGACCCAGCATGTGTACTATGGCGAAAGTCCAACCGTGCGCTACCTGCGATATTTTCCGTATATCCAGTTAAGCCTATTGGCTCTGTTGTTGGGGATTGGCTACGTGAGCTACCGAGCGATCACGAAGTCAGAACAGTCGAATCTCTGGGTGGGGATGACCAAAGAGGCCGCCCACCAGCTAGGTACTCCGCTATCCAGTTTGTACGGTTGGGTTGAGCTGCTGCGCGAAGAAAAGGACGACGATTTTACACAGCACATTTGTAATGAATTAGAAAATGATATTTCCCGCTTGCGTGGGGTGGCTGAACGCTTTAACAAAATTGGATCGGAGCCTGAGCTGAGGCTCCAAAAGATACAGCCAATCTTGGAAGAAGTGGTGGATTATATGGAGCAGCGACTGCCTCAGCTGGGAAAGAATGTGGAGGTGCGCCGCGATATGGATTCCGGGGTGCAGGCTCGCGTTAATTCCGATCTGTTCCAGTGGGCTATGGAGAACCTGATTAAAAATGCAATGGATGCTATCAAATCGACGACCAAAGCCCACGTATCAGTGAAATTACATCGAGTAGAAAATGAAGTATTCATCGACATCAAGGATTCAGGTGTAGGTATCGAAAAGAAATTCCAGAGCGAAGTCTTCAAGGCCGGCTACAGTACCAAGAAACGTGGTTGGGGACTGGGGCTCAGCCTAACCAAGCGGATTGTTGAGCAATATCACAATGGCAAGCTGATAGTGCACAAGTCGGAACTTGGGGGTGGCACGACGATGCGAATTACTCTTAGCGCCAATGATCCTAAAGAACAACGTCAGGAATCAACAGCATCTACCACAAAAGCCTGAGTAGATCAGTCGGCCTGGAATCCTCGTTTTTCGGCATATTCTTTCAGCTCCGCTTTCAGCAGGTTCCGTCCGCGGTGTAGGCGCGACCGAATAGTGCCGATGGGTACATCCAGCATGTTAGCGATTTCTTCGTAGGTAAAGCCTTCTATATCACAAAGTAGCACCACCGTTCGGAAATCTTCGGGCAGCTCTTCGAGAGCTTGTGAGATATCGTCATCTATCAGATCGCGAAACATCTTGTCTTCCAGATCGGAGGTATCGGTACGCTCGGCGCGAATAGTCTCATAGAATGTAGACACCTCATCATAATCTACCTGATTAGGCTGCTTTGATTGTTTACGGTAGTTGTTGATGTAGGAGTTCTTGAGGATACGGAACAGCCATGCCTTGGCGTTGGTTCCTTTTTCGTAACTGCTGAAGAAACGGAATGCCTTTACAATAGTATCCTGGACCAGGTCTTCAGCATCGCTGGGATCAGACGTAAGGCGAAGTGCAAAATTGTACATAGCATCCAAATGTGGAATAATTTCTTCTTCGAAATCTTCCTGCTTTTGGACTTCCTCTTTAGTTAGTTCGGCCATCCCGGATAATTAGCTGTTTATTGCTAAAAATAATTTCTTCTGTTTGTACGACTATCAATCCAGTAATCTTTTTTATTGCAGAAACGGGCTTTTGTTTCTGATTCTAAAATATAACGATTTTAGTATATCAATTCTGTTAATAAAACGTTAATCAGTTTAGTTGATACCCCTTATAGTCAAATCAAATGTTTTATAACATACCAATATGATATGAATTGCATTTGAAGATGAGATGCAGGGATAAATTCTTACTTAAAAAAGTAACTACACGATAACCATCAGATCGTAAATCGCATGGGTCCAGGCTGCCATCCCAAATCCCCGCCAGATGTAGATGGCATTCAGAGCTAATCCAAATAAGAAACGGAACAGAAAAGAGCTCATTGTAAAGGGATCTCCCAGAACTCCCACATAATGTACAAAACTAAAGATAGCGGCAGCTACCACCATCGCCAAGCCATATGACATTAATTTTTTGTCAAACAGTTGTTTGAATAAAAAGAGTAGTACCGAAACCAGAATTACGCGAAAAAAGAGTTCTTCATATAGACCGGCGCCGAGCGACAAGGCCAGCTGCTGCAGTACCGATAAGTGTTCAATCGGGGAGTTTTGGATCATTTGGAAGAGCCCCGCAATGGCAGATGTAATAAGTAGTGCTAGCAGGAAGGCGTAGGCCGAAGCCTCGATCAGCATTGTGAGGAAATAGCTCAGCTTAAGTGACGAGAGCCTTTCGCGTTCCCGGTAGAGCACAAAAACGCCAAGCAGTGCAACAAATATCAACGTGATCGAAAGCACGTTGGGCCCGATGTATGAAAACAGCGTTTTGATCCATACATCCACCGAAATACGCACAATATGCTCGGTGTCGGGCTGCGAGAGAAAAATCAGAATTTCGTACAGCAAGAGCAGCGGAAGGCTAATCAAATAGCTATACAGTATTGAATGTGTCGATGAAAAGTAATCTTTGACGGAGTTTCTGAAGGTGCTCATTTATTTTGATAAATAGTGACTGAGGGCGAATTGCTATTAAAATCAAGCGCCTGCCAAGCAGTGGATGAAAGTTTTAGTCCGTTTCCCGAATCACGATCATTGATGCGCACGTAAATACCTTTCTTATTTTCTTGGTTTTCGATAAAGATTACTGATCCCAGGGAAATATTAGAATGTGCGGCTGTCAACGCTTGGGGGTTATAAAGCTCTCCACTGGTGGTTGTTTTGGCACGTTCGCTTTTACTGTATTGCGTGACTGCCGTTGAGCCAAGATTTTCCAAGTTTGTGCTCTTCAGGTAAGGGTTGTCGTAATTTCGACTGGGGGGAGCCAGCATCGTAAAAGTTCGACCAGAACGAAAAGTAGTGCTGCTGAGTCCTGGATTTAATTCTCGGAATTCCTCTTCGCTCATTTTAAATTTGCTGAGGAGATTTTCCAGTGAAATAGAGCTCTCAGAAACTTTGTACTCAATAAATTTGCCCTGTGGAGATGATTCCATGGATTTTGCCACCGATGGCGGAGCCGAGTTGCTGCGTACGGTAAGTCGCTGTCCCACACGGATAGTGTTGGATGACAGGTCGTTTATTTTTTTCAGTTCATCAATCGTCATGCCATGCTGCTGGGCAATACGGTAAAGTGAGTCACCGCTTTTGACTGTGTAGTACGAGTTTTGTTGTGTTTCCTTGTCAACCACTACAGATTGTTGTGGTTGCTTGCTGGCTTTCGACGGGTAGATCGTAAGTTCCTGTCCGACCTCAAGGTTGTTTGTAGATAAATCATTCCAGCTTTTGAGCTCGGCGATGCGCACATTATACTGCTTGGAGATAGAAAAAAGAGTTTCCTGAGACTTAACGGTGTGGGTAATAGCATCGCTGTTATTCTTAGAATTAGATGCATTATCCTGTGGTTTAATGATCAGCGACTGTCCCACCTCGATGCTGTTGCCCTGCAGGTTATTCCAATCTTTCAATTGACTGACCTCAACTCCGTATTTTTGAGCAATACCGAAGAGGGTTTCACTCTTTTGAACGGTGTGAGTATTCTGTTGTGCGGTCGCCGAAAAGCTCAAGCACAGCAATAATACTACAATAGAAAAACTATACTTTAAGATATTATCCATCATCAGGTTGAACGTTCTTCCATTTCAATTTTAAGTTGTTCCAGCGCTTCGCCGAGCTCTTTTTTGGTCCGGGTTTCCTTCTGCTCATCCGCCTTGTTTATGCCTTGTTCATAAAGTTCCCTGGCATCCTTCAGGCGATCAAGCGCTTCGTACAATTTTCCCAGGTGATAATATACGCCTACATAATCGGGGTCGCTGGAGAGAATATCTTCAAACAAAATGCGTGCTTTTTTAAAATCTCCCTCTTTCCGGAACTCAAGAGCCAAGGCAAACTTAGAGAACGAATCACCGGGATTGTTCTTAATCTGTCGGGCCAGCTGTTTTATTTTCGCTTTCTGATTCTCACTCATAACTGCTTACGCTAACGTATAGCTTCTGATGGTATTTCGTGTTCCAATGGAAAGATACTGAAAATTACTTTTCGTATCGTTCTTCGATCTCCTCGATCGAGTCGCCGCCGTATTTTTCAAGGAAGGCGTTTGCCAGTACCGGTGCAATCACGCTCTCTACAACCACAATAGCCCTTGGCAAGGCGCAGACATCGGATCGTTCATAACGAGTATCTGTTTCTTCCTTGGTTTCAATATCCACCGTATCGATGGGCGTAAGCATAGTGGGGATCGGCTTCATAACGCCGCGAATAATCAACGGCATGCCCGTTGTAACACCGCCTTCGAGGCCGCCCATGCGGTTGGTTCGTCGCTTGAACTTATCATCTTCGTACTCAATTTCGTCGTGCACCACTTGCCCGTGGCGTCGGCCGGCTTCAAAGCCTTGCCCAATTTCAACACCTTTCATCGCTTGTGTGCCGATTATAGCTTGGGCAATTTGTCCGCCGATTTTGCGATCCCAGTGAACAAAACTGCCGAGTCCTTCGGGCAGGCCGGTTACCAACACTTCCCAGTGGCCACCCAGCGAGCTACCCTCTTTACGCCGCTTGATAATCAGATCACGCATTTGCTGGGTGAGCTCTTCATCCAGGCAACGCACCGGCGATTCATCTGAGTGTTTGAAGACTGTTTCTGCGCCTTTCTCGAGCATGGGATCTACGATTTTGCGTACATCCTCCCACGAATTTTCATATCCCACGCTGCCAATTCGGGTCACGTGTCCGCCAATCTCAATACCAAAATGTTTCAAAAATTTTCGAGCAATGGAGCTGCAAGCCACGCGCATAGCTGTCTCACGCGCACTGGAACGTTCAATGGCCGGACGAATATCATCATAACGATACTTTTGGACGCCAGTCAGGTCGGCATGGCCCGGGCGGGGCACCGTAATGGGATCCACATCGTCGCCGTCGCCTTCTTTGGCCAGTACCTTTGGCCAGTTGGAGTCATCTTTTTCGTGGGCCCGATTGGGCATTTGCAGGGCAATGGGGGCGCCGGTCGTTTTGCCAAATCGAACGCCGGATAAAATTTCGGCTCGGTCTTTCTCAAAGGCCATGCGGCCACCACGCCCATACCCTTTCTGGCGGCGCGCCAGGTGCAGTGCTATTTCATCTTCGGTGATAGGTAGTCCTGCCGGAACTCCTTCGATGATGCCCGTCAGTTGTGGTCCGTGCGATTCGCCAGCTGTTAAATATCGTATCATGCAGATTGGGTATTACTTTGGTGAGGTTTGATATGCTTCATAAAATCATGTCTGGAGACGCGTTCTTCCAGCGTTCGAAAATCCTTGCATCCATCTTCCCGGAGGTGCTTGATGCGGTCGACATCGCCAAGGACGATCAGCGAGTCGCCGACGGAGATTTTGTCGTTGCTGCCGGGATTAAACCGAATATTATCTTTGTCTTCGGGAATAATAGCAATGATTACGACGAAATACTTTTGACGTATCTCGGCTTCTGATAACGTTTTGCCGGCAAGTTCCGATCCGCTGAATATCTTGACCTCATCAAACACATGATCTTGGGTCGTTCCGCCAAGAATGCGATCCATAAACTGATCAACATGCGGCCGCAGAATTACATTTGCCATGCGGTCAGCACCAATTTCGTAGGGCGAAATAACTTTATTTGCCCCGGCACGTAGAATTTTCTTGGTGTTTTGATGTTGATTTGTGCGCACAAGAATAAAGATATCCGGATTCAAGTCCCGTCCAATCAGCGTGACAAAGACGTTATCCTGGTCGCGTGACAAGGTGCAAATAAGTCCCTTGGCGCGTTCAATGCCTGCTTCTTTCAGAATATCTTCGTCCTGTGCGTCGCCTTCTACATAGAGATGCCCGTTTTCACGGATACGTTCAATACTGCTCTCACGGTTTTCAATCACCACAAGAGGGATATTGGCATCTTTCAACACCTCTGCAATACGGTGGCCGATGCGTCCATATCCAGCTACAATGTAATGTTGTTCCATTTTTTCCAGCTGTTTTCTCATAGCTCTTCGTCTAAAAATTTCACTTTCAAATATTAGCTGCGTAGTTTGTGAGGCGATGTATGATATCACTCCAATGCCCATCACAAACAGGACCATGGTTAATACACGGCCGCCCGAGGAAAGATTTTTCAGTTCGGAAAAGCCGATGGTAGTGATGGTAATAAAAGTCATATAAAACCCATCAAAGAATTCCATGCCTTCTACGATGTGATATCCAACGGAACCAATAAAGAAAACAACAACTAAAACGCTCAGGGCAATCGCTATCCGGAGCGCTATAATATTGTCAATGATATCATTGTAAAATCGGTTCATAGAAGGTGTTACCGCCGTAATTGATTAGAACTCGTAATATAGGTTAAAAATTAACGCGTTTGAAATGACAACGAGCTGGAAATTTAATAGTTTCCAGCTCGTCATTTTAGCAAATTCAAAAGTATGAACGCACTTGAGAAATTAGGAAAATACAGCTTACTGCTGTACCGTTCGTTACGCTCGTTATATGAGTTTGATACATACAAAAAGAATCTCATTAACGAGCTGCTGAAGATTGGTTATGAGTCGGTACCCATTGTATTGTTGACCGGTGTTTTTACCGGCGCTGTGATGACGATTCAAACAGCCTATCAGCTTGATATGGCATTTATTCCAATTTCGGTGATTGGCGCCATTACGTCGGAATCATTGCTTATAGAGCTTGCAGCAGTGATTACGAGTCTGGTGCTGGCCGGAAAGGTGGGGGCGCGCATTGCTACAGAGCTGGGCACAATGCGCGTGAGTGAGCAGGTCGATGCCCTCGAGTCGATGGGGTTTAATTCGGTGTCTTTTTTGGTATTACCCAGAGTATTATCGGGGCTCATCATGTTTCCGCTGCTCTACATTTTTGCCAGTGCTTCAGGAATTATTGGAGGTGTGGTTGCCGGTTATTTGTCGGGAGCACTACCGCCGGCTGAGTTTATGCAGGGCGCACGAGAATTCTTCTATCCATGGGATGTAACCTTCGGAATTTTGAAAGCGTTCGTCTTTGGATTTGTGATTACGTCAATTTCTTGTTTCAAAGGGTATTATGCTACCGGCGGTGCCGAAGGCGTGGGCAATAGTACCACTCAGGCTACTGTTTTAAGTTGTATTTATGTATTATTGGCTGATTTCGTACTGGCTGCTGTATTTTTATAAGAACAGGTAATATGATAGAGATACGCAATCTCAAAAAAAGTTTTGGCTCTAATCTCGTCTGGGATGATGTTTCGCTCCAGATTGAGGATGGAGAAACCATTGCCATCATCGGTCGTTCGGGATGTGGGAAGTCTGTGTTGGTAAAACATCTGAATGCTCTGATGTATCCCGATTCTGGAGAAGTGATTATTGACGGCGAAAATGTATTTGATCTCGAATACGTAGCTCTGCGAAAAATGCGGCAGCGTTTTGGGGTACTGTTTCAGGGTTCTGCGCTTTTTGATTCGTTGGACACCTCCCAGAATATCGCGTTTCCTCTGGAATATTTTACTGATTTGTCGGATAAGGAGATTGATCAAAAGGTTGAAGAGGCCCTTGAACGGGTTAACTTAGCCGGTTCCGGTGACAAGTCGCCGGCTGAACTGTCAGGAGGTATGCGGCGACGGGTGGCACTGGCAAGGGCTACGATTCTACAGCCGGATTTTTTAATTTATGATGAGCCTACCTCAGGACTCGATCCTCAGACGTCAGAGGAGATTAACCGGCTAATTATTTCGATGGCCGAAAACTTAAAGATCACTTCCATTGTTGTAACTCACGATATCCACAGCGTACTAGAGATTGCCGAAAAAATTGCCTTTTTGGCAAATCAGAGTCTTTGGTGGTACGGAACAGTGGATGAGATGCGCCAGAGCGACAATAAGGAACTTTTGGATTTTGTAACTGCAAGCGAGTATCAAATAAGAAATTAACAGGAGTTATTTTGAAAATTAGCAACGAATTAAAAGTAGCATTGACCATATTGGCCGCCATCCTGGTGGGTTTTGTAGGATACCGAGTGATGAGCGATTTGCCTCTGTTCCGTCAGTCTAACGTTATTCATTCTTACTTTAACCGAACCGATGGGTTGTCGCCCGGCAATTACGTGTACGTCAATGGAGTTAAGGTAGGATCCGTCAAAAAGATGGAGCTTCTTAAAGGAGATAGCGTTGAGGTGACGATGACTTTCGATCTGGGCGTGGAGATTCCACGCAATTCGGTGGCATATCTGCAATCGTCGGGTCTGCTTGACGAAAAAGCAATTATCGTACAACGGGGCGATGCTAAAGAGAATCTGCAATATGGAGATTATATAAAAGGAGAGTACCGGGGCGGCATGATGGAAACCCTCAAAGATAAGGGAGAGGAACTGAGCGAAGATGTTTCTGAGTCGTTTGGTAAACTCAACCAGTTGCTTGCTCAGCTCAACACTATGCTTGATGACACCACCAAGGGTAGGGTGGATAGTGTGCTGATGAACCTCAAAAATACATCGGAACAGATTTCTACGCTGTTCAAAAATAAGCGGGGGGATATTGAATCGAGTATTGAGCATGCTCAGCAGTTTCTGGCAAATGTGGACACGGTAAGTGCCCGAAACAAGACGCGTGTCGATTCGGTCATGGATGGCCTGGACAGGACACTGGATGAGCTTGAAACCCTGAGTCGTGATCTGAATGCGACCAACAGCGAGCTCAACCAGATCCTGGTTAAGATTAACGAGGGACAAGGAAGTCTGGGTAAGATGGTGAATGATCCGTCGTTGTATAATAACCTTGAAAGCCTCTCTTCCGAAATGAATTCATTGGTCAAAAACATCAACGAAAATCCGCGGAAATACCTCAAACATATGCGACTCATAGAGGTGTTTTAGGATAAGCAATATGTTTTTTTGTGGATACTCTGTTGCCAGCAAATGCCGTTGTAATTTCTCTGAGAGCGAAATTGCTCTTAGCACAGCCTTCTTGTATATTTGGAAGCTTATAAAAAGATGACAAAACGATTTTTTTGAATTAATAAAAGACGTAGATACGAGGATTTTTTATGGGTGTAATGGACAAAATGAGAAAAAGTACCGGCGTGATTTTGTGGGTACTTATTTTCTCATTCGGAGTTTTATGGATGCTTGCCGATACCGATTTTTTTAATGTTATCCAGCGAGGTCCCCAATCGCTTGGAGCTGTTAATGGAGAGACGATCTCTCTCGAAGAATATAATAACCGCTTGCAGTATTATACGAAGCAGTACACGCAGCAAACCGGCAATTCGATGACGCCGGAAGTTCGTGCGCAGTACGAAGAGCAGTCTTGGAATGACTTGGTAAACAGCAAGTTACTGCAGCAGAAAATGGACGATCTCGGAATTAAGGTCACCAACCAAGAGGTTGTGGATATGATTACCGGCGAAAACCCGGCTCCATTTATAAAGAAGCAATTTGGCCGCGAAGATGGCACTATTGACCGTGCGGCACTGCGCCAGGCAATTAATTCGCCCGAAAATACCCAGTTGTGGATTAATGTAGAGCAACAGATGCGCCAGCAGCGTCGCCAGCAAAAAATGAGCAACTTCCTGCAATCCTCGATGGAAGTGAGTAGTTACGAAGTGGAGCAGCAGTATATCCGCAATAATACGTTTGCTGATGTTTCTTTTGTGCGTTTCCCTTACGCCGATGTATCCAACAGTGATGTTAAGGTAGCTGAGTCGGATCTCAGAAACTATTACAACAATCACCAGAAAAAGTACAAGCGTAAAGAGTCGTATCGTATCAAATATGTGAGTTTCGATAAGACACCTACCAAGCAGGATACGATGCGTACGATCAAAGAGATGAAAGATCTGCGGTCGGAATTTGCAGCAGCTGAAAACGATTCGCTGTTTCTGAATCGTTACCAGTCCACTACCTCCTACAGCGCTGAAATGGTTGATAAAGATGACGTGCGAGAGCTCTTTAAGCCCGTGCTAGAGGTTGGAGAAGGTGAAGTGACAGAGCTTATTCAAGAGCAAGGACGGTTGTATTTAATCAAGAAGCTCGAAGAAACTGCCGACCAAGTTAGGTTTGTGGTCTTTAGCATGGATATTACAGCCGATCCTATTGCCACGATCGACAAGCGCGCCGAGACGGCCAATGACTTTAGTTTTTATGCCCAGGAAGATGGGTTTGAAAGTGAGGCCAAACGCCGCGACCTTGAAATTAATGAAGGGTTTGCGACCAAGGGCAACAACTTTGTTTCTGGTATTGGACAAAGCCGGCAGATTATGAGTTTTCTGGAATCTGCGGCTGAGGGAACCATCTCCAAGGCTATTGAGCTTTCCGGACAGTTCGTGGTTGCAAAAGTATCTGAAGTTACCCCTGCCGGAACGCAGCCTTTTGATGAGGTGAAGGAGCAAATCCGCACGGTAGTAACGAATCAGAAGCGCAAGCAGCAGGTGCTCGATCGCGTGAACAAGCTGGCTTCCGATAACGCAGGTCTTCAGCAGTTGGCACAGGCTGCCGGTAAAGAACTTCAAGCAGTTGAAGGTCTTTCAATGGACGCTGAAACTATTCAAGGAGCTGGTCGAGAACCCAAAGTGGTGGGCGCTATTTTTGGTCTCCAGCAAGGTCAGCAATCGAATGCTATAGAGGGCACAAGCGCAGTCTTTGTGGTGCGTGTCGACAGTAGACAGGAAGCGGATCTGGACAACCTTGCCCCCACAACGCAACAGCAAATTCGCAGGCAGTTGCAGCAGCAAAAGAGCCAGGCCTTCATGGATACCTGGATTGAGCAGCTTAAAGAAGAAGCTGAAATCGAAGATAATCGTGCTCAGCTGTTACGTAGCTAACACAGCTTGAATTACTAATTGAATTTGAGGGCAAGGAGGAACTCTTCTTGCCCTTTTTTATTTTAGTAGCATTACATTAGACATAGGGTAATTTTGTGGAAATACATATGATGTTATGAGCGAAGCAGATAAAAAATGGATGAGCCTGGCGCTGGAGATAGCGGAACGCGGAGCGGGCTATGTATCTCCCAACCCTATGGTTGGCTGCGTAATTGTCTCAGCTGATGGAAAAAAAGTAGGACAAGGTTTTCACGAGCGATATGGACAGGCACATGCTGAGCGCAACGCTCTGGATTCGGTTAATCACGAAGGATTGCTGGAAGGCGCTACGGTTTATATAACGCTTGAGCCATGTGCTCATCATGGCAACACGCCGCCATGCTGTGAGATGCTGGCCGAGCTGCCCATCAGTCGTGTAGTGGTGGCGATGGAAGATCCAACGCCGAAGGTTGCAGGCAAAGGAATTCAATATCTGCGTGATCATGATATTACCGTAGATGTTGGATTGATGAAAGAAGAGGCTGAACGTCTCAATAAGTTCTTTTTGCACTATCAGACGCATAACCGCCCCTTTGTGACACTTAAAATTGCCCAGACGCTGGATGGTTATATTGCGGCGCCCGATGGCAGCTCAGAATGGATCAGCGGGCCAGAGTCGCGTGCTATGGTCCACAAGTGGCGTAGCGAGTACGATGCGGTGATGGTGGGGCGTAACACCGCGCTGCTGGATAATCCGCGCCTGACCGTACGGCACGTAGAAGGCCGCCAGCCCAAGCGTATTGTGATTGATGGGCCACTGGATTTGCCGCGCGATCTCAATCTGTTTACTGATCAGTACGAGGAAAAAACGATCGTGCTGACGCATAACAAAGAAAAGTTTGAAAATGAAGCTGATCCCATGTTGAATATGCTGCAGTCGGATTACTTTCGGGGGCAGACGTTGCTGGTGGGTGAAAAAGAAGGGCACACTGATCTGGACGAGGCTTTCCGCGAGCTGGGTCATCTGCCGATGACGTCGGTGCTTGTCGAAGCAGGACAGAGCTTGGCTTCGGCGCTGTTGCGTCAGAGGTTGGTGGACAAGGTGGAGTGCTTTATTGCACCCAAGATGCTGGGCGGTGGCACAAAATCGGTGTTAGGTGTAGGTATCAACCGTATGTCGGAGATTATGGAATTCCGCGACGTGCAGTGGCGACAAGTAGGCGACGATCTGTTGTTCAGTGGGTATTTCTAGTACCAGACACTGCATGGATTGCGAATCCCTTTTCAGTGTATATTATTACTAATTTAATTTACAAAATAAGCGATCGACAGTGTTTACAGGAATTATAAAATCAGTTGGTACGGTAGAAAAAATTACAAGTCTGGATGGCGGCAAGGAAATCACCATTGCCAGTGATTTTGCCAGTGAGGTACAAATTGATCAGAGTATTAGCATCAACGGAGTTTGTCATACGGCTACAGCTACCGATGATACGACCTTTACCGTGCAGAGTGTGGAGGAGACCCTGCGCAAAACCAATATTGGTGATCTGTCCAAAGGAGATCATGTGAATCTGGAGCGCTCGCTCCGGGCCGATCAGCTGATGGACGGGCACATTGTGCAGGGCCATGTGGATGCGACCGGCACTATTCAACAGATTGAGCAGGAAGGCACCGACTGGCTGTTTACGGTCGAATATCCCGAAGAGTATTCAAATTTAATTGTGGGGCGTGGCAGTATTGCCATCGACGGCATTAGCCTGACGGTGGCCAATGAGCAGGAGAATAGTTTTACCGTGGCTATCATCCCTTATACTTACGAGCACACCAATCTATACGAGAAACAGGCTAGCGACACTGTGAATCTCGAGTTTGACGTCATTGGGAAATATGTAGCAAAGTACCTGTCCAATCGCGACAATGAGTTATCCTAAAAGCGATAACATTTTTCAGGTTCTGAAAAATGGAACTCTGAAAGGTTATTAAAATATTTCCCGACCTGACAGCGAATCGCGTAGATTCCTGTCAGCGTTTTCACGAAAAAACTTTTCAGATCTTAAGGAACTGGACACTCAGTTTTAAACATAAACGCTTTCCGGTTCCCCAACCGGGAAATGTTGAAAGGTTGTTGCTAGAAGCCCTGTGGGCGGCGGCCGGTGGGACTTGAAGAGCGCTGTAGGTTGTTGAGGCCGGGAAGCTTCTGGAAAATGGTTTGCAGTCGCCCGGCATTTACCTTCAGTGAGAAGAAATAATATTTGTTGTCCCCAAATGGGTTCATGGTAAACGAGAGATCCCAGCAGTGTAGGTTCCGGCTCAGCGAAAATTGCGAAGGGGTCAGCTTTTTGCGGACGAAATCGTAGCCTATCTCGGTACGGAAATCCCACTTGGGCGTCAGCTTCAGATTAATATTGCGGGCATTGATGGTAGCTGATTTATTGTCTTCGCCATTGGGATTGAGCGACCATCGGTAGCTGAAATCAACTGAAAAAGAAAAAGGGGAGTTGAACTCCTGTACGGGCCGGTCATTAAAGTGGGGATCCACCGGGTGAAAAATGTTCTGATTCAGGGGGTTGTAATTGGCAGGATAGTACGGTTTGTCGGCCGGTTCAAATCCGCTTTCGCCCCACTGCACTGAGTAACTTGTACTGGTTGAAAACTGAGTGAGCTCCAGTGGTTTGCCGGACTCAGCAATCAGAAATTTATCAATCTTCTGCCCGCGGTCGTTACGCTCGTAAAAGTTGAACCGCGCGTTGGCTCGAATATCCAATCCCGGGAGAATGCGGGCCGTCAGCGAGCTGTTAAGGTCGGCAAGTTTGACACTGTCAGCCGCAAAATTGTAGTTGGTGTTAAAGTTTAGCTGATCAATCAGGTCAATCACCTCTTCCTGTTTTTCACCAGTGGAATCGCGCTCAACCCGTTTAGCCTCGAACCGGTTGTTAATGCTTAAGCCGATGGATCGCTGTTCACCGCTGCCAGGCCCCCCAAACACTTGATTTTCAAAAATCGAGTATTGCTGGGTGGGAATAGTTCCATCATCTCGCTGAGGACCGGTTTGCACTGTGCGATAAAAACCCCAGTAGTCACTACTGAAGTCCGGCCGATAATTGAGCGAAATATTCGGTTTAAAGACGTGACGAAAACTCTGGATATTACCGACCTTTAGATTCATCATCCCATAAACCGTAGTGTTAAAGTTAAGGCTGGTATTAAACTCACGGCCGGAAGTAAAGCCACGCACCTTGCGTTCTCTGACTTCGTTGGAGTCAGGATCAAACGATTTACGAACGGAGGTAGGATACCAATATTCCGTAAAGTTTCCGCGGACACTTACATTGAGGAATTGGTTGGGAATGATCTGGTTCATGTTGAGAGACAGATTTTGCTGGAAGCCAAATTTGTAGTGTTCATTATTATCGGTCGCCTGGCGATACTTCGAGGGATCCAGCAATGCATCGAACCAGCCAATGCGAGCTGAGTCGCCACGGACAGGTACAAAGTTGTAGTTGGACTTAAAGCTGTTATCGTATCCTACCGTTATAGTCTCATACCACTTGCTGTCCTGTCCTGAGGTTTGATCGTTGGCAAAAGGGGAAAATGTTTTAAGCCGAAAATTCATTTCCGGTCCGGAAATAGTAGTTTTGTTGCTCAGGAAGTTACGGTTCTGCCTGACAGACAAATTTAAATTGTAGGTATCCTCGGGATGTCGGTACCGGTAATTGATATTTGAGCTGGCGTTGGTTTGTGCCCGCTCCGAGGGGTTGTAGGAATTTTGTTGGTAATAATCGGCCGTACGCAACTCGATAGAGCTGTTAAGGCTGGCATAGGGCGAAAACTGCTGGTCGTGGGTTATCCGTATGTTCTTTTGTACAGTAGATCGAAACCCCGGATCCGTTGGTTCCAGTCCGCTGTTATCTTTAGAATAGCCAATACGGACGTTACCGCTCAGTTTGTTACGAATTCGATAATTGACCTGACCGTTCACGTAGTAGGTGCCTGAGGTAAAAATATCTCCGGAAATTTGGCCCGTCAGGTAGTCGTTGAAGTATTGGAACCAGCCGATATTTTGTAAGCCGATGCCTCTGTTTTGCCGATCCTGATAAGCATAGGTGGGTTCCAGGATACCGGACTGTCGCTTGTCGATTTTACCCGGTAGATAGCCAAAAGGGAAAACCAGCGGATAGGGAATATCCAGGATAAAAAGCCGGGCCCGCTCAAAGAACACTTTTTCTTGGTCAACCACCTTCATTTTGGCCGCTTTGATATAATAGTGGGGATGGTCGAGCTGGCAGGTCGAGTAAATGGCGTCCTCGAGGAATACCACGTGCGGACTCGTATTTTTAACTTTAGTGCCAATCAGGTTCCCATCCTGCACCTTAACACGTGCTACCTCAAAGCGTCCCTGCTCGGTCTTGTAATTAAATTTGATATTATTGCTGCGTACCCGGTCTTGTTCGCGGATCAGAACGGGTTGCGATAGCGTATCTTGAGGTGTTTGCGTGTTGGCCCTAACCAAGCTGCTGTCGAGGTTCATGGCTACTTTGCCAGCTTTAAGCTGGCCGGCGCTATGATTGACGGAAGCCGAACCATAGAGTGTGGCTACACGATTTTTCTTAAAGTCGAAGACAAGCGAATCGCTGGATTGAAAATTAACCTGCCCTTCCTGTTCCGGCTCACTGGTTCCCTGACCTCTGCCCGCCTGGGGACGTCCTGTACCTGCACCGCCGCGCCCGATGCGAGCCGAATCTTGCACTGCAGTAGTATCCTGGGCCTGCGCCAGCTGTCCACATCCCAACAAAAGCACCAGCACCAATAAGGGGCACCAACCGGAATATTTAGAAGTTATTTTCATTTAACGATGCTGGTACGGGATTAAAGCTAAAGGGGTGTTGTAATAACAGAATTTCAAATTCCATATTATAAGGTAGCAGCAATACGTGACGTAGATAAGCCACAAGCAGATTTATTAGTCAATCTCTTTGATTTTATAAACCGTTTCTCCCTCTTTCTTCATGCCATATTCCTCACGGGCAATGCGTTCCAACAAAAAGGGATCGGTTTTTAAATTCTCAATTTTCTGCTTTAAAAGACGGGTTTCGGCTTTAAGTTGTTCCTTTTTGGCCTTAAGCTCTGCTTTGCGCTGGCCAAGCTTGATACGCGTCCAGATACTGTAGGTGTCGATAAAGGTGAACCAGATCACCACAAAGCCGCCCAGAATCAAGAAGAGGAACGACTTTCGCCACCGTAAAGGATTAAGCACTTGAAGGTTCATCTGTAAGTTGCTTAAGGCCACATTATTGCCGAATATTATGTCCGAAAATACCACAAATTATAGATGAAAAACAACCTAATGCATTTCAGGCGTTGGCTGGTCACGTTGGCTTTTTGTTTGATACCTCTTTTCGTGCATTCCATGCAGCCCCATCCAGATAGCAGTTCCGTTGAGTGGATTAAACCCTATTTTAATATGCCGGCCGATTATTCGGTGGCGCTATCAGGTAATATGAGCAAAAGCAGTGCAGATCTGATCGGGTCGCTGGAACAACTTATTGAGCAGGCTACCCATAGCATTGATTTGGCTATTTATGATCTTGAACATCCACGGATTGCCCAGTCGTTGGCTGAAGCGAAAAAGCGAGGCGTGTCGGTGCGTATTGTTACTGATAATTACCATCGTACTGATGCCGAAGAAATTGATTCTACCATCTGGGCAACACTCCGCCAGGCCCGAATTACTTCCATTGACGATGACGGGGATATCTATCGGGCTGAAGGCGGTATTGTTGATCATTCACTAACCAACTCAGGCGCCGATATGCATCACAAGTTTGCGATAATTGATGCCGAGAATGCTAGGCCTGACGACGATTATCTCTGGACTGGATCCACGAATCTCACCCTGACCGGTGCGTACAACACGAATAATACAATTGTGATTAAAGACAGTGGCATTGCCGATGCTTATTTGGCGGAGTTTGAGCAGATGTGGGGCAGTCCCGGTGACAACCCCAATGCTCGGCGCGCGCGTTTTCATAAAGATAAAAAGGAGGTCAGTGCTCATACTTATTTCGTGGATGATACGCGCGTGGAGGTCTATTTTTCACCAATCAATCGTGATGATACCAAACCTAGTATTATGAACCGGCTGGTGGAGGTGATCCGCAGTGAGGCCCAACACGATATTGCATTCCAAGCCTTTGCTATCACACCAAGTATTCCCCTGAGCCGTACCATCTGGGATATGTCAGCTACTGGAGAGGTAGCGTTATACGGTCTCATTGATCCGCTGTTTTATTACCGTTATAAAAACAATGGAGATATCTGGGCATCACCAGCATCAAAGGTGAAAAATCGCACCATATTGCCAGCTAATGAGATGCGCAAACTCCACCACAAGGTGATGTTGTTGGATGGCAACCATCCCGATTCTTCAGATCAGGGTGTAACCATTGCAGGGTCATATAACTTTTCAAAAAATGCCGAAGTAAATAACGATGAGAATCTGCTGATTATTTATTCGGATCGAATCACGAACCAGTATTACCAGGATTTTAAGGGTGCAATCCGTCGAGCCAAACGGCAGGCAAAAGTGCCGGCGCCGCCCATCAAAAGTGAGCAGTGGTACACCGTCAAAGAAGTAAGGGATGGTAGCCGGTTTACCATCGAGGTGTTGCCGGGTTTTGAATACGACGTAGAATTTCTGGGGGTGGATATGCCGCGTGTGTATGCCGGTAACGACTCGTCGGAGTACTATTCGGCAGAGGCGTCCGAGTATCTGCGCAATCTTATTTCCGGAGCTGAAGTTCGGCTGCAAGGCCCATCCGGAGAGGAGCCTGAGGCGCGCTATGGGGCGTTCCAATCATATGTAACGCTTCAAAAGGAGGGCAGAAAGATCCCGCTAAACAGACAGTTGTTGCAAAGAGGTTTTGGGCAATACGATAAATATTATGCTCAGCATCCTGATTCGGTGAGCGCGTACCGACAGTACGAGCAGCAGGCCCGATCAGGAGGAGTGGGTTTCTGGAAGCATCCCGAAAAAATTGGCCAGCGATTTTCCAGGGCAGAGATTATCGACAAGCAGTCGGAGCCTTCGGATGCTTTTCCAATCAATATCAACACGGCGGATGAAGCCCTGCTTGACTTGTTGCCGGGCATCGGGCCGGCTTATGCGGGACGTATTATTGCCTACCGCAAGCAACACGGCAACTTCACGGATGTGGATCAGCTCCGGAATATCAGGGGTATTGGTCCCAAGACAATGCAGAAATTACGTCCCAATGTAGTAGTAGAGTAGCTTGGTGAAACATCTTTTTTGGAGCGCACATTTTTTAGACATTACTATTTTGTGATCAAGTAATTGTTAAAAGTGAGCAGCAATGAATGAATCAATTGATGCAATTCGGTTAAACCTGGGTGATGGCGGGTTGATGGTGATGAATATCTCGCTGGCCATTATCATGTTTGGGGTAGCATTGGAACTGAGTGTTCGTGATTTTGAGCGGCTGATCAATGAACCCAAATCGACGTTGGTGGGAGTGTTTTCACAGTTTATGCTGTTGCCTGCGTTGACTTTTTTGCTGGTGCTGTTTTTTGAGCCGCATCCCAGCATGGCGCTTGGGATGTTTATGGTGGCGGCCTGTCCGGGGGGTAATATTTCCAATTTCTTTTCACTGCTGGCCAACGGCAACGCGGCACTTTCGGTAAGTATGACGGCCATCGCCACGCTGTTGGCAATCATTATGACGCCTTTCAATTTTGCGCTTTGGGCCAGCTTCTACGAGCCGACCCATGCTATTCTGAGAGATATCCACATTAATATCTGGGAGGTGTTTAAAATTATTGGGCTCATTTTGGGTATTCCGTTGATTGCGGGAATGCTGGTCCGCCATTTCAAAGAATCGTTGGCCGACCGCATTGGAGGGTGGATCAAATGGTTTGGGATCGTCTTTTTTGCCGGTTTCATACTGGTGGCATTCAGCATGAATTTCAAAAATTTTCTGAATTATGTGCATTTGGTTATTGCACTGGTCTTTTTCCATAATGCCTTTGCTCTGCTTGGGGGATACGGCCTGGCGGCAGTTTTTAATCTGCCAAAGCGCGACCGAAAATCGATCGCTATTGAAACCGGAATCCAAAATTCAGGTTTGGGTCTGCTTTTGATCTTTAATTTTTTCGACGGTCTTGGCGGAATGGCGCTGGTGGCGGCCTGGTGGGGGATCTGGCACGTCATTACCGGGCTGGCGATTGGTTGGTACTGGTCGATTGGAAAGGCAGCCCTCCAAGGTGTATTCAGCAATGCGTAGTAACTACCTCTGGTATCAGTTTTTTCGGTATGGCGTAGTATGTCCAGCCCTGCAGATGTTTCATTCTGAGATTACCGTGGGCGGTGCCGATAAGATCCCGCAAGATAAGCCGGTCATTTTTGTGGGCAACCATCAGAATGCACTGATGGATGCCCTGCACGTCGTAACCAATACCCAATTGTTTGTGCATTTTTTGACGCGGGCCGAGCCATTCCAGATGCCAGTGTTGAAGCATTTTTTTCGCTCGCTGAATATGCTCCCGGTCTACCGTATCCGTGATGGTTTTAGTACAATCCGTAAAAATGCCGCAACCTTTGGACAGTGTTACCAACGGCTGGCACAGGGCGATGCGGTGCTCGTTTTTGCGGAGGCGAATCACGACCTCAAACGGAGAGTGCGCCCGCTAAGCAAAGGGTTTACCCGCATTGCTTTTGGCGCAGAGCAGAATTATAACTGGTCGCTGGATCTGCAAGTACAACCGGTGGGACTAAGTTATGGTCGGCATCGGAAATCACAGACGCCCGTCCATGTTGAGTTTGGAGATTGTATTCCGGTGGCAGATTTCAAGCAGCAATATGAGAAAGACAAGCGAGAGGCGGCTCATCAGCTCAAATTGGCAGCTGCCCAAGAACTCAAGCAAGTGACCATGCACGTTCCATCCTTGGACAACTATCCCATTTATCACTTACTGCTGGATGAGTTGGAGTCGGATAGAAGTAAGGTGTTGGTCCCGGATATTGTGAATGATAGGGTGTCTGTGACTGCGGATTATGTCAATGAAGAGAGGGTGGAGGAATCAAAAAAGTTAATCAAAAAGGCTGATAGCAATGGGGTTAAGTTAGCCGATTTTGTAAACTCGACATCCTTTAGTGTTGGTGATTTACTGTTGAGTCCGCTGTACATTTTTGCCCTGATCAACAATGCCATTCCATACGGATTTGTACACTGGGTTACGAGCGACTATATCGAGGATCATGTCTTTGACGCCACGGCCAAGTTTCTGCTGGGGTTGTTTATGCTACCTGTTTATTACTTGGTGATTAGTGTACTGTTGGGATTTGCAGGAGTGAACTTTTCATGGATAGGAGGATATTTTGTAGCAAGTGTGCTTACAGCACCGTTTTTCGTCCGGGCCAAAAATCTGTTGTCGACAAACAGTGCCCAGAAACTCAAGCAAAAAAAGCCGGTAGCCTATGAATCGCTAAAAACAGGACTGGATGAGTTTGAGGAACTACGCGAGAAAATTTTAAAAGGATAGTTGCTAGGTTATAGCTTCATCTGGGTTCTGAGTTTGAAGCCTGATGAATTGTAATATAAGATGATAATTATCTTAAATTATCGTCCCGGACTAAAAGCGTCCTCGAAATGTTTGATGTCGGGAGCTTCATTCTCATCCTGCAGAATGGAAATCACATCAAAACGAACGGGCACCCCGTCCATTTTGCGCTCGTAGATCCAGGCTTCGGCTGCCTTATACACATTCTGGATCTTTTCCTCATCCACATACTCTTCTGGTTCGCCATAACGGTTGCTCGAGCGGGTCTTAACCTCGGCAAAAATGATCCAGGAGTCATTGTCATAGGCTACAATATCAACTTCTGCACGCTCAAAGTGATAGTTTTGGTCCAGAATAGTATAGCCTTTGGATTCCAGGTATGCTGCGGCAATCTCTTCGCCTTCGTCACCGATTTCTCTCGTGGTTTTGTCGCTCATTGCTGCTCAGTTGGTTCTTCAGAGTCAGTTCCGGATCCTGTGATCGAGTGCTTCATCTCGGCCAGTTTTACGAGATGTTTTAAAAACTTCAGATTCTTTTTGTTGATGTAAGGCAGCAGCGCTTCGGTGAAGCGTTCGAACATCTCCAAGAATTCAGTAAAGTTCTCAATGCGTTCCTGGAAGGCGGCTTCCTCATCAGAAAGAGATTCTTTTTCTTCGAGAAGTGATAGCGTTTCGTTGAGATTTTCTCGAATGGGTGCTACTTCGCGCTGCTGACGCTCGCTGATGATAGTAGAAACGATATTCCAGACGTCCTTTTCGGCCGTGTAATAATCTTTTCGCTTGCCCTTGAAATGCACTTTGTGAATCAGCTGCCACTGCAACAAGTTGCGCAAGTTCATGTTGGCGTTGCCGCGGCTGATGTCAAGCTGCTCCATGATAGCATCGGTATCAAGTGGATCAGACTCAGCGTAAAGCAGTGCGTGAATCTGCGCCATGGTTCGATTGATGCCCCAGGCCGATGCCATTTCTCCCCAAAGCAATATAAATTGCTCTAAGGCCTCTTCATGCGTTTGGGAGCGATCAGGAGTCACGGGTTAACTGTCTGAGCTGTTTTCTGAAGATGCTGATGATTCCGATTCACCATTATCGGACGATTCGTTGGAGCCGTTTTTGCCATTCTTATAGTCGTTCACGTAGAAGCCTTCGCCTTTATAGACCACACCTCCGCCGCCCGAAATGACGCGCTTCACTTTTTGGCCGGTTTCTGGACATTCTTCCAACGCATCGTCTTTAATACTTTGTCGTACTTCAAAAGTCGTTCCGTCTTCGCGTTTGTACTTGTATGTAGGCATAGTTCCTTAATTTCTTTATCGTTTAGCGCACAATATCTGCATAAATTGTGCCAAAGTCGTTTGCTGGTACAAAATTGCAGGTTTTTAGGATAATGCTGTAAGTCCTGCTTTGAGGCGTTCCATGGCTTTGTCCAGCTCCTCCATCGACGCGGCATAACTCAGGCGCAGGCCGTTGGGTTCGCCAAAAGCATCGCCCGGCACGGCCGCCAGTCCATGTTCCTCGATCAGATACATGCAGAGCTCGGTGCTGTTTTCAATGGTTCGGCCGTTATCCGTTGACTTGCCGAGGTAGTGTGAGACATCCGGAAAGACATAAAATGCTCCGGATGGTTTGAAGCATTTGACGCCTTCAATATTTGAAAGCTCATTGATGATAAAATCGCGACGCTTTTTGAAGGCTTCTCTCATCTTGTGAACGGCATCGAGGCTACCGGCATAAGCCGCTTCGCCTGCTTTTTGGGAGATACATGATGGAGCTGAGGTTTCCTGGCTCTGGATCTTGGCTACTGCATCAGCAAACTCCTGCGGGGCTGCCAGGTATCCCAAGCGCCAGCCGGTCATCGCAAAACCTTTTGAAAACCCGTTGATCAGCACTGTCCGTTCTTTGAGTTCCGGTGCCACGTTCAGGATGCTGACGTGCTCATCCTCAAAAATGATATACTCGTAAATTTCGTCAGAGATGATGTTCACCTCAGGATGATCATTCAGCACATCCGCCAGTGCTCTCAGTTCATCAGCCGTGTAGCGGGTCCCTGTGGGATTGGAGGGAGAACAAAGCATTACCGCCTTGGTGTTTTCGGTAATGGCATCTTCGAGCTGCTTTGGGGTCATCCGGTAGTTGTTTTCAAAGGATGAGCGCACGGTAACGGGCGTCCCGCCGGCCACGTTTACCATCTGCGGATAGGAAACCCAATACGGCGCGGGAATAATGACTTCGTCGCCTTCATCAATCATAGCCAGCATGCTAAAGCCCAGCGCCTGCTTGGCGCCATTGGTGCATACGATCTGGGAAGGATCGTAGTCGAGATTGTTATCCCGCTGAAGTTTGTTTGAAATATTTTCACGCAGTTCTGGCGTCCCGGTATTCATGGTATAACCGTGGAACCCATTGTTAATGGCCTTGATGGCATTTTCACAAATGTGTTTGGGCGTTTTAAAATCAGGTTCACCGGCACTTAGTGAAATGACGGATTTACCCTGTCGTTTGAGCTCTTTGGCTTTGGCCGAGATAGCTAACGTTTCGGATGGAGATACCGACTGCGCGCGCTTTGAAATCATGATGTTATGGATGAGTTGCTAATGCAGATTTAGAAAGTACTGAAAATAGAAAAAAGCGCACTCTAATTCTATTGCGGCTTTTTAACTTCCCCGGCACTTCTAAAGTGCCGGGGACATGTAAAAACTATTGCAACTCTTTCTGATCTTTATACTTGTCGTGCAATGCTTCTGCCACATGCTGGGGTACAAAAGAGGAGAGGTCGCCATCCCAGTAGGCAATTTCTTTGACCAGGGAGGCGGAGATAAAGGTGAGCTGCTCGTTGGGCATCAAAAACACAGTATCCACATCGGGGGCCAGCCGACGATTGGTAAGCGCCATGCGGAACTCGTATTCAAAATCGGAGACCTGCCGGACGCCCCGTACCAGCGTCTGGGCGTCTTTTTCTTTAGCGAAATCGACCAACAGGCCGGTAAACTGCTGGATCTCCACGCGTTCAGCCCACTCCTTGTCTTCCAGGCATTCGGCAATCAGTGCTTCGCGTTCATCCCCGGAAAAGACTGTGTCTTTCTTACTATTAATAGCAATAGTGATGATAACCTTGTCGAACAGTTCGGTCGCCCGCTCCAGGATGTCAAGGTGTCCGTACGTGATGGGATCAAACGAGCCGGGGTAGAGTGCCAGCGTTTCCATAAAATGTTGATTTGGTTAAAATTCGATTCCTTCCTCGGCCAGAAAAATACTTAGGTGCGTACGGCCATACTCTTTGTAATAGGCGCAATGTGGATGATCCGTAAAGTCGTGTCGCTTGTCATGTTCAAGCAGCATCCATCCACCTTCGGCCAGCCAGCCGTCGCTGGTGATCGTGTCGATCATCTCGTGCATGTGCTCATAGTCATAAGGGGGATCCGAAAAAATAATATCGTAGGGCAGGGGCATGCCCTCCAGGAATTTTTCCACCGGCGACGTTACCGTGCGAATCTGATCCGAAATTTCAAACTCGCGTCCCACACTTTCGATATGACGGATGTTGCGGCGATCGTTATCCACAAACAGAACTTTGGATGCCCCCCTTGAAATTGCTTCTACTCCCAGGTTGCCGGAGCCTGCAAACAGATCCAGCACATTAGCTCCGCGGATATATTTGCGGGCATCAAGGACAGAGAAGAGCCCTTCTTTGGTACGGGCGGCGGTGGGACGAACGTTCAGGGTATTGGGAATATTAATTTGACGTCCCTTGAGTGTACCGGTGATGATGCGCATGTAACTATGAGTTTGTGGTGATCAGTACTGCTGAAACGGAAGGTAAGAAAAATTATAGAATCCAATAAGCTTGGAGCAGGTATTTGGTACAAGGTATATGTTCCATAAGCTGTAGGAGAGTTGCACTCTCGAACCGTCAAAACAGGAAGAAGGAGTATAACGCCTTTTTAGCTGGTTCCAATTTCCCTATAACTTATTTCCTTATACCAACTCAGTCGTAATCCAGGGCCAGCATCATGGCGGGAAAGGCATTTTCCAAGTTGAAGCCATAGGTTTGTTCATCAGCCTGCACCTGAATCTTGTCTAGTGTATCCATCTTGGTGACGCTTCCGGCTTCATCCCAGAAAGGCTGCAGGATTTCAATCACATGGAAGGCCTCTTTGCCATACACATAAATTTCCTCATGGAGCCCCTGCATCCAGTTGAGTTCTTTGCTGTGTTGCAGCCACAGATAAGGCAGGTCGTGAATTTCATCGAAGGTAATATAGGTAGCGCCACGCAATTTGCCGAGGATAAATGAAGCCACCGATATGCAATTTTGGAAACAGCAGATAGTAATAAACGATCCCCCTGGGTTGGCGTGTTGCACCCAGCGCGAGCCGATTTCGAAATCGCTGATCAGATCGGTGGTAGAAGCGTTGGACGCCAGCTTTTGCATCCCTTTGAAGGCTTTTTCGGTACGGAGCAACAGGAATTTGTAATCCTGATTGCTCAGGTTATACCAGGTGGGATGAATGTCTTTCCGATCCATACCACTCATGAGGATATTGATATGCTTTTCCCGCTCATCAGAATTGTCGTAGACAATCTTGGGGACGGCGGTCCAGCATTCTTGGGTAGGGAATGACAGGATCCGAAGATGGTTAACCTCGTATTCCTGCTGAACTTGATTGATGGTTTGCTGGATGCCCCGAAAATGCTGCCCGGTATCGCCAAGCAGCGCTTCGGTAACATCAAAATTGAAATCAAAACATCCTATGTGAGCCAGCTTATTAGGTTCGTGTTGATCGTTGACAGCATAAAAAAGCTGATTGCCAAAAAAGCAAAGCCCTAAGCTAGGATGTTGTTCGCCCATCTTTCATTATTCCCAACTGGCGGCATTAAGGTTTGTAGTATTTTCAAGAGAGCCAATCTTGTCTTCGGTCGCGGGATCCTTCAGCAAATAAATTTGAGGACGCAGCGTATCGTTGAGCGTATATTCGAACTTTGGATGAGGAGGCCGTGGTGAATAAATCAGAGAATCCGGGTTGTAGCTTGCATTTGAATTCTTAGGAGCAAACAAAGAATCACCTCTGGCTACCATCATTGAATCGGTCTTCAAAAACTTAACCAAAGTATCGAGTCCACCTTCAGTGGGAGGGAAGTTTCCTATCTTGCGCTCATATTGAACAAGAGCATCACGAACAGACCCCATCCGGTAGCGGACTTTTTTGGTCATTTGCTCACGTTCAACAACTTCTTGATAGGGATCAACAATAGAATGGTAGAGGTAGTATCCCAGAACGACGATAATAATGCCGAGTGCAATGCTTAACAATCGATTACGCTTTTCAATATCCATGTGGAGATACGTATGTAATTATTAAAGTGGTTTCAAAATGTGACTTTGAAAATACATGCCGACTTGTTGATATGCAACTGCAAGTATAAAATGGCTTTATAGCTCATAAACTTTAATAGTTACGGCCTGTAGAAGTGGTTATTCCCGATGAACGGGTTTTAGATGATATACTTTTTCGATAAGATAGCTCGACAGCCCACGCCGTTGAAATTTACTAAGTTCATCCATCTTTGATTGTTCGTGCATTAACGTAAACTCAAAATGTTTCCCCAAAAGTTGATTGAGTTCTTCCTCAGTCACCGAAAAAGGAGGGCCGTTCATTTCCTCCTGATTGTATTCAAAAGTTTGTAATAGAATTTGAGTGTGTTTGCCGCAGCACTCGAGCAGCTTGCGAGCATACAGTTCACGCCTCTCGGGCGGCAGGGCCACAATCGCAGCTTTGTCATAGATAATGTCGGGCTTGGGAATTTCATTAGCCGGCAGTTTTAAGAAGTCTCCCTCCCAAAGTTCCAGTAATTCCGAGCGATAAATGGTAAATCCGTGGCTGGCATCCTCAGTAAAATCACCAGAATGCCGGTCCATCACTTTGCGCAGTGCTTTTCGGGATACTTCAACTCCAGTGACATGATGGCCGCGATCGGTCAGCCAGTGCAGATCCAGGCTTTTGCCACAAAGTGGAACAAGTACGTTGGTGTCTGGTTTTATAGAAAGACGGGGCCATAATTTAGTCAGCAGTGGGTATATGTCGTCCATATGCCATCCCGTGTTGTTTTTGTGCCAGCGGCTTTGCCAGTAACTAATTTCCATCGGCAATAGAATTTCTCTGAAATTTTTGTAAACCTGTACTTAATCAAGAAATAAGATAACACAAAATGATCAGCATAGAGTTTGATTTGATTTGGTTGCCCATCATCAAGGTGATTTTTGCCATGTTTTTGGGCGGACTGATGGGGCTGGAGCGTGAACTGGCTCAAAAACCAGCCGGTCTGCGCACGCACATGCTTGTGGCTGGGGCCTCTTCGCTGCTGGTAATACTCGGTGATGTTATGATCAAGCATTACGGTGGCAGTTCATTTGGACAAGTTATTCGGGCTGATCCCATCCGTATCATGGAGGCTATTATTACCGGTATCAGCTTTCTCGGGGCAGGTACCATTATTTTCAGGAACCGGGATGAAACCGTCGAGGGACTCACCACAGCTGCATCAATACTGTTTGCTGCAGCAATCGGTATCGCGGTGGCCCTGCAACGCTATTTTCTTGCAGGCATACTTACCGTTATCGCCATCGTAATTTTGTTCGGCTTGGGTTATATTGAACGCTTTATCAGACGGCTGGGAAAGCGCCTTTACGACGATAATTCCAACGAGTAAATAAGCTCCGATCGGTTGAACCGGAAAATTCTTAACCTTGCGATTCCCAACATCATCAGTAACCTTTCTGTGCCTCTTTTGGGCGCAGTAGATACCGCCCTGGTGGGGCATCTCGAAGAAGCCTACTATCTTGGAGCGATTGCCGTGGGCAGCATGATTTTTAACTTCATTTTCTGGGGATTCGGGTTCCTGCGGATGGGCACAACCGGCATCACGGCCCAAGCTTTTGGCGAAGAAAACCGCACCGAAAGCATCATGACGCTGGCACGTGCCTTAACCGTGGCCGGCGTATTCAGCTTGCTGATTTTGTTGCTGCAGGTTTGGATTGCCGACCTCAGTTTCTGGCTCGTCGAGGCATCGCCTGAAGTGGAGCGATACACGCGCATCTATTTCAATATTCGGATTTACACGGCACCCGCCACGCTTTCACTCTATGCAATCAATGGGTGGTTCCTGGGAATGCAGAATGCCCGCTACCCGATGATTGTGACGATCTTTCTAAATGCGCTCAACATCGGGCTGGATGTACTCTTTGTGTACGGTATGGGGATGAATGTAGATGGCGTGGCCACGGGTACGCTTATCGCTCGTTACGCCGGACTAACACTGGCTGTTGTTCTGTTGGTTTACAAATACAAGGATTGGATTACCAGTTACGTGCATGAACTGCTGCTCGAGGTTGAGGCTATCAAAAACTTTTTTTCGGTCAATCGGGATATCTTCATCCGGACACTCTGCCTCATTTTTACCTTCTCGTTCTTTACGGCAAAATCAGCCGAATTTGGGGATGTAATCCTGGCGGCAAACTCTATCCTGCTACAGCTCTGGATGATGGTTTCCTACGGTGTTGACGGTTTTGCCTATGCTGCTGAAAGTTTAATTGGACGCTATACGGGATCGCAGCAACAGAAGCGTGTAAAATTGACGGTAAAATACTGTTTTATCTGGGGCATCGGCATTGGAATACTGGCTTCTGCGATTTACGCTATCTTTGATATACAGATTCTACGACTTTTTACTGATCAACAGGATGTAATTAATACGGCCATGGCGGTGTTTTTGTGGACTATTGCCGGGCCCACGGTAAGCAGTTTCTCCTACATTTGGGATGGCATCTTTATTGGAGCTACCGAAACGGGACCGATGCGCGATTCGATGATTATTGCCACTGTTGTGGTATTTTTGCCTGCCTATTTCATCGGGGTGCAGTATCTTGGCAATCACGCTATTTGGCTGGCGATGACTCTTTTTATGATTGCGCGCGGAGTAACGCTTACTTTCTATGCTCCTAAACATATTTTGCGAGCAAATGCTGCCCAAAAAACGTAATTTTTAATATTGCAGTCTTAAGCAATTATTCTGTGGGTAAATGATTAGAAGGTATCTCCTGATATGAAAACGATTATGCTTTTGCGTCATGCCAAGTCTTCGTGGGATGATTCCAGTCTCAAAGATTTTGATCGACCGTTGGCCAAGCGGGGCAAGAAAGATACACTGCGGATGGGACGATTTACAAAGGATGTGAAGTCGTTGCCGGGATCGATCATTAGTTCACCGGCAAAGCGCGCCGAACAAACTGTGCAGCTATTTGCCAAATCAGCGGATATTGATCTTTCGATGATTACCTGGAGCGAAAATTTGTATTACGGCGGCGCACGTGATTACCTCTCGGCCGTCCAAAAGGCACCGGAGGGCGTTGATGATATCATGCTGGTTGGCCATAACCCGCTTTTGGAAGAAACAGTGTCGTTGCTCAGCAACGAGGGTGGAGGATATACAGTACGGATTCCCACGGCTGCTCTGGTGTGTCTTGAACACCCCGCTATTGAGTGGGGACAGGTAAAGCCCGGCACGGCCCGCATCAAATGGATGATGATTCCCAAGCTCTTAAAAAATGGGACGTTTAGCTATTCCGGGGAATTGCCTGTTACTTCTTTGTAGTCTTCCAGGCGCGACTTTTGATCCTGTTGGTCCATGATCTTGAGAATTTCCGTTACGGCCTCGTGGGGTTCGCGATAATAGTGATCTTTGCCCAGAAAATCCCGCAATCCTGATTTGTTAATTACATCACGAACCGGCCCTTTAAGGCCCGTAATGTAGAGTTCGATATTCCAGTTACGCAAGGTGGTGATCATTGACTTAAGCTGATCGGTCGCCGTGGTATCCAGCGAGTTGATACTGCTGCCGTCAATAATCACGAAGCGGGTTGATTCGTTACGCTCGCGGCTTTTTTGTAGGATGAAATCTCGGAAAAATTCTGCATTCACAAACGAAAATGAGGCGTCGACCCGAAGAATAAGTATCCCGTCGAGCGTTTGTGCCTCTGGATTTCGAGCTAGGTTTTGAAAAAGGCGGGTGTCGGGAATAATTCCCAGTTCAGCTACATTCGGCCGGCTATACTGGTATAAGATATTGAGCATAGAGGCCACGATGCCAAGAAGGATGCCTTCCTGAATACCGATGAGAAGCGTACAAGCAGCGGTAAAAATGGCAATTAATCCTTCACTTCTTTTAGTTTCGTATAGCAATTTGAATTCCGAAAGATCAATAAGATTGAGGGCCGAAATGATAATAATGGCCGCTAGTATCGGCATTGGCAAATAATAAAAGATCGGAGTCAGAAACAGCAGGGTTGCAATGATGACGGCAGAGGTGATAATATTTGCCAGTGGCGTTTGTACGTTGGCTTGCTCTGAGGCGGCTGACCGTGAAAAGCTGCCCGAAACGGGGATAGACTGAAAGAAGCTGCCAAAAAAGTTAGAAGCCCCGATGGCCACCAGCTCGTGGTTGGAATCGATGGTATAGTTGTGTCGTTTGGCAAATGTGCGTCCCAGCGAGGCTACACTCATAAACTGGACCAGCGCCAGCGTTAGAGCAGTTGGTAGCAGCTCCCGCATATTGTTAAAGTTAATTTCTGGTAAATCAATAGGGGGTAATCCCTTTGGAATTTCACCAACCAGATGGATTCCGTTTGAACCGGCATTGGTAAACCATGCCAGAAAAATACTGAGTCCTAGAATTAGGACTGATGCCGGCAGCGCCGGCTTCCAGTATTTTAAGCTAGCCAGAAGCCCCGTGGCAGAAAGTCCCCAGAACAGGGTTTGCAGATGAATCTCATCGATTTTAAAAAGAACTTTCTCAATAATAAGAATGATGTACTGTGTATTGGGTAGTTCAATGCCCAGTAGGTTATGCAGTTGGGTAAAGGCAATAATGAGTGGTGCCGCCAGCGTAAAGCCGGCGATCACGGGACGTGAGAAAAAGTTAAAGATGGCCCCCAGTTGCATTGATCCCATCAGTAGTTGCATTCCCCCGGCCATCATCGTGAGCAGAATAGTTAGTGTGATATATCGCTCGGAGTTCGGTTCGGCCAGCAGGCTCACCCCGGCAGCAACGATCAGCATATCTACGGCAACGGGGCCGACAGAGAGATTCTTAGAGGTACCGAGCAATGGGTAGGTCAGCAGGGGAATGACTCCGGCATACAGACCGTAAATAGGGGGCACGCCTGCAATGACGGCATAGGCCATCCCTTGAGGAATAAACATAACACCGGTGGTGAGTCCGGCTGTTAAATCGCCGCTAAGCTTTGATCGGTCGTAATCAGGCAGCCAAGTGGCAATTCTGAAGGTTTTCTTAAGCCAATCTTTCATCTATTGTTATTATTTAAAAAGACCATATAATCGGGATGAATGCTGTAGCAAGAATCCAAAATATGAGGTTCAGAGGCAAGCCAACTTTTGTAAAATCTGAAAATTTGAATTGGCCAGGTCCGTAAATCAAGGTATTGGCATGATGGCCAAATGGCGTAATAAAGGTCAGAGAAGCTGCATAACTGACCGCCAGAACAAGTGGCGCTGCATTTACATCGATTTGGCTGGCAACTTCGTAAGCAATGGGCGCAAGCAAAGCTACCGAAGCATTTACAGAAATGATAGCTGTAACTAACATCGTGAGAAAGTAAAATCCGGACAGGATTGCAACCGGCCCCAAACTATGAAGCAGATTAATTAATGATTCGGCCAGGAGTCCGGCCGCACCGGTTTTGTCCATCGCCATACCCAGGGGTAATACTCCTACTAAAAGCATAATCACTTTCCAATTGATGGCTTTATAGGCTTCTTCGGCCGTAATACAGCCGGTAAGTATCATGAGAATAACACCGGCCGGAGCCGATACAACAATTGGTGCAAGGTTAAAGGCAGCAGTACCAACGACTCCGGCCAGAATGGTGAGGGCCACAGGTATCTTGTTGGTGCGAGGTCGCATAATGTCCAACTCTGAAGAAATAACGAAATTGGGATCCTCGTTAAGGTCGTGCACGCGATCGGTACTTAGGCTGAGCAAGAGGGCATCCCCGCCAGCTAGCGATATTTCACTGAGATCTTCTTGCTGGAGCTCACCATGATGGCGAATAGCCAGCGGGATGGCACCAAAACGTTCATAGAAGTCAATATCACTGAGCGTAATACCTGCTAATGTTGATTCCGGAGCAACGGCAGCCTCGACGAGAGCATCTCTACCGTGTTCGAGGTCTACGTCCACCCACCTGTCACCAGGAACAAGCGATAAGTCTTCCCTGCGCAATAGCTTGTCAATTTCGGAGGCGCTCCCGCGGATACGCAATACGTCTCCTGCTTTCACCATGGTTTTGGTGCGCTGTGCCGAAGAGTCGCTTTCGGGTTTAAAAATTCTGATTACGTCGAGATCGAGCTCTTTAGTCAATTCCTCTTCGTTGAGATACTTGTCGACCAAATCGGAATTTTCTTTCACCCTTAAGTCGGTGAGATATCCCTGCATTTTAAAGCCTTTGGTCAAATCCTCTTTATCACGGCGGGAGGGGATTAAGTCAACTCCAAATAGGTACATGTACAAAAATCCGCCGCCAAGGAAAATGAGTCCCATGGGAGCAAAATCGAACATGGAAAATGCTTGTCCTGCCCGTTCTTCGATGATAGAGCTTACAAGCAGGTTGGTGGAAGTTCCAATAAGCGTGTTAATGCCGCCCATGATTGCAGCAAACGAGAGAGGCATCAATAATTTGGAGGCGCTGATGCCTATCCGGGCTGCAATATCAATAATCACTGGGATAAAAATCATAATCACAGCCGTATTATTCATGAAGGCAGAGGCAAAACTGACAAAGAGAAGCATCACAATCAGCCAAAGCCAGAAATTTTGTTTCATCTTCTCGCAGAAGAAGTCACCGGCCGTGTTTAGGATACCAGTCCTTCGAATGCCCTCACTAATTACGAACATGGCAGCAATACTGATGGTAGCAGGATTATTAATTCCTGAAAACCCCTCCTCTGGGGTTAAAATGCCGGATACCAACAAACAAACTAACAGGGTGATAGATGCAACATCGAATGATACATAGTTCGTAGAAAAGAGGAATAGGGCTAATCCCAAAAGGAAAAAGACAAAAATAATATCAAATGACATATCTAATATCTTTTGTCTTACGTTGTTTCAACAGTGTTTCAAGTCTTTTTTATTTGGGGAATATCCAAACAAAAAAAGACTTATCTCCATTTAGCTATATGGGTCCCTATGAAAAATCAATAATGAATTTCAATATTTTATCAAGGCTGTATATTCATTTCTTTGGCTAAGCGCTGGTCATCTGCAAATATATCCATCAGGAAAAGAATATAGCGAATATCCACATTTAAAGCTCGTTTAGTGGAAGGGTTATAATAATAGTCGCTGGATACCGCCTGCAGGTTGCTGTTAAAAGTGATACCGACCAGTTTGCCTTTATTGTTTAGCACCGGTCCGCCGGTATTGCCTCCCGTAATGTCGTTACTGGTGAGAAAATTGGCGGGAACCTGGTTGCGATAGGTCGCATATTGTGTGGAGTCTTTTCGACTTATAAGTGATTTTGGGAAATCCGAAGGAGAATCACCGTTGCACATCACCAGCCCGTTAAAGGTGGTAAAAGGTAAGTAGTACATGCCGTCTCTGGGTTGATATCCGGTGACAGTGCCCGTCGTTAGTCGCAGGGTTCCGTTGGCATCGGCGTATTGCATGGTATCCGGTCGAAATTTTCGCATGCCCTCGACGTACAGCTCTTGTGCCGGATTGCGATAGGGAATATGCTGCACGTAATTTTTGCGGCTAAACTGATAATTTTCGATCAGTGAACGGTACAGATCAATAAAATTATCGAGCGGTTTGGCTCGTGCACTGTCGACAGGTAGATTCATAAATGCTTTGGCCCGATCCAGGTTATAGACGATAGATTCCCGCTCTTGTCTATCCAAATATTGGTCAATTTGATGTTTGAGGCTGTCGCCCTGCGTATCGCCAAAAAGATCAAGCAGGTAGAACATTACCTTGCCCTCTGGAAGGGTGCTCAGCATCTGCAGCATCTGCGAAAGCATAATTTGCTGTGCCTCGATGTTTATATCGCTGAGCAATTGTTTATGCTGTTTAAGCAGGCTGTCTTTGTATGCCCGGCGGATATCTTGCTGGGAGCTATCTGCAATTACCTGGCGATATGAGTGGTAGAGATCAGCAATTTCAAGCAGCCGGTTGTTGTTGAGAGTGTAGATAGTGGCGTACAGCAAGTCGCCGGTCTGGCCTGCAATGTTGTACGCCTGATCGAGTTGGGGCAGTACGCGCCGGTAGCGGATATTGCGCATCGAATCTTGCTTTACCCACTCCTCAAACTTGTTTTCAGCCCGCCGTGTTTTTTCAACAATGCCATGTTGCTTAAATTGTTTTAAGGCATTTTTGTAATAGGTGAGCGTATGGGCAATAGAGGCCCGTTGCGCAGCATTGTCGAGAGCTGCCTGGGAGTCTTGCTCCGCGGCATACTGAAGCCCGTCGAGGATGGCTTTATAACTGTCAATAATGATTGGAATTTGTTGATCGCGGTAAAACTTCAGGGCATAGCTGCTTTTGTGCCTGGAGGTCTGGCCGGGAAAGCCCAGTGTGGTCGTGAAATCGCCACGGTTGATACCGCCCGCTTCAATATTGATATGACGGGCAGGATTGAAGGGCACGTTCGATGGGCTGTAGCTGCGGCTATTGCCGTTGGGGGCGACATATGCTCGCAAAAAAGCATAATCGCCACTGTGACGCGGCCATTCCCAGTTGTGTAAATGACCGCCAACATTGCCGATAGCCGACGGCGGAACGTGCACCAGGCGAACATCCTGTATGATGCGATATACCGACATGAAGTGTCGGTTGCCGCCCCAGAAATCGTTTATAGTAACAGCTAAATTTTTGTGGTCACCTTTTCGCTCGGCAATCAGCTTTTTTTTGATCTGCTGGGTTTGTTGTTTTCGCTTCCGATAGGTCAGGGAGTCGGCCAGTCGGTTTTTAATCTTTTCAGTAACTTCCTTTTGCTCGACCGTAATATACAGCCGATAGTTTTTTAATGGGATTTCTGAAGGCATCGAATCCGCATAAAATCCTTCTTTCAGGTAGTTCTTTTCGTTGGTGCTTGTGGAAGTAATTGCACTATAAACGGCGTTGTAATTGGTTAGGATAAGTCCCTCGGGAGATACAAACGATCCTGATCCTGCTAACTGGTCGCCATTGTTGATGCGAACGACGGCGCGATTAAGCGAGGTGCTGTCGGGGTGATAAATTTCGTTTGGCGACAGCGCAAAGCCATTTGTTTCCATCATGGGATAGGCCTTCTCCTGGATTTGGGGAAGCAGCCACATTCCCTCGTGGTTGGTGCTGTCTTCAGGGAAGACGGGATATGGATCGTTGCTATTTGAATGGGTTGGAGTTTCTTTGAGCGATTCGGATGAGGAACAGGCGGCCAGCAAGAACATCCCGAAAGTAACAACAAGAAGACGACAACAAGAGAGTCGGCAAACAGACATGAAGGGTTTGTGTGTATATATCCTTATATTTGAATTTAGTTTTAAGAAGGTGCGAAGATTTTTTCTTACATTAAAGCGGAATTAGTCTTATTAGCATTATAAACGATTAAGAATATTGCATTATGAGATATAAGCACAAGTATTTCTATCTCTGTAAAACGCCTCTGAGTGCTGAAGGTCCCAAGGACGTGGAGATTATTGATCGAGCTGAAAAAAGTGAAGAGTTTCCGGAGCTGTTCAAAGAGTATGAAGAGCGGCGCTCCCATGCCTTTAACGATGATAAGCTCTACAGCATTATCCGCGCCGACGATATCTATGATTTACTTCGGACCGGCACCCCTGAAGAGGCAAAAGAGATGGCTTTCGATAAGGCACAGCAGGAGATTGTGACTAACCTGCAGCACCGCGTGATGCAGAAAGGTGATGACGATGCCGAGGCAATTCTGAAGGAAGTACACGGTGTCGAATCATAGAATCAACGATATCGGTTTAGGATATGGCTGCAAAGAAACGTCCCTTCTATATCGTCCACCAAGACAAGGATATCTTTGTAGTCGATAAACCGGCTGGGCTGTTGGCAGTGCCAATTCCCGATAGCAACGTCAAAAACCTGTTTGATCTGGTGGCCGACCATCTTGGAAAACATGGCGTTCGGGTGGGAGTTGTTCATCGTATTGACCGCTACACCAGCGGTCTGATGGTGTTTGCCAAGAACAAGCGTACTTATGACGATTTGCGTAACAAGTTTCGCAATCACGAGCCCAAGCGAACCTACCTGGCGATGGTCCGCGGGGTCATTGAACAGGATGAGGGCACACTCGAGCATCACCTGAAATTGATTAAAGATGGCTTCCGCAATATTGTAGTGGATCCGAGCGAAGAGGGAGCTACTCCTGCACGCCTGTCTTACAAAGTGAAAGAGCGCTACCTGGAGAATACGCTCGTGGAGGTGCAGCTGGATACTGGGCTCAAGAATCAAATACGGGTCCAGTTTGAAGAAATCGGCCATCAGCTTGTGGGTGATCAGCATTATGCTCCTGAAGAGGAAGGAGAGCCGTTGATTAACCGCCAGGCATTGCATGCCTACCGGTTGGCGTTTGAGCATCCCCGCAAGAATCGGATGGTCAACTACGAGGCAAAAATTCCGGCCGATATACTTCGGTTGATGGATAAATTTAGCTGGAAAAAGGAATCCCGTCAGTAGCTTTTAGTGAATTATTTTGGTTTTCTCAGGTGGTAGCCTATCATTCTTTTTCTATCCATCACATAGGAACCTTCTATTAGCAACAGGGAATGATTAGTGGGATATTCCTGTATTGATTATGTTCAATTTGAAAGGAGCAGGTATTATGATATTTAGAGATTTAAAAAAGTTTTTCTGTGAACTATTGCAAGAAATTTTTAAAAATTCTGATCAAACAGTGAAGTGCCGTTTGAACTGTAACTGCAATCAATAAGTATTCAACTATGAGTACTGCAAAAAAGGGAGAAAAAAAGATGGAAATTAATATTGGAATCAATGAAGAAGATCGAAAAGCGATCTCTGATGAGTTGTCAAGAGTGTTAGCAGATTCGTATATGCTCTATTTGAAAACACATAATTACCATTGGAATGTGACCGGTGAGCTATTCCACTCGTTGCACGAACAATTTGAGCAGCAGTATACCGAGCTTGCAGATGCCATCGATGAGATTGCTGAGCGAATTCGTGCTCTCGGTCATCGTGCTCCGGGAACATTCAAGGAATTCAACGAGTTAACTTCTATCACCGAAGAGGAAGAAGAGCCGGAAGCACTCGAGATGGTACGTCGTTTGGCTCTTGGCAATGAGCAAGTGCTACGCACAGCTCGCGAAGCTTTGAAGCCGGCTAACGAAGCAGAAGATGAGGCTACGATTGATCTTTTAACCGAACGTCTTCATGTTCATGCCAAAACGGCTTGGATGCTGCGAAGTCATCTCGAATAATATGGGTCCCGAATGTTAATCTAAAACACTATTATTTATGGCTAACCGAAAAGAGTACATCGACAAGCTTGAAAAACAATTACGCGAATGGAATTCTCAGATTGATGAGCTCCAGAAAAAAGCAAACAAGGAGTCTCAGGATCTGAAAGCGAAGCTGGAAAAGCGAATAGAAACGCTGAAAGAGAAGCGTGGGCAGCTTCGTAAAAAGTTGGACAAGATCAAAGACTCCAGCGACGATGTCTTCGGCGACATTAAAGAGGACACCGAAAAGCTCTGGAAGGATGTTAAAAAAGGGTTCTCCGAAATTCGTGATATTGTGAACGAATAATTATTTTTAATCAATATTTTTAGGAAGGCAGCAGTTCTGCTGCCTTCTTTTTTATTGTAATCAGCTATTGTAAAAATCGGGATGGATTATGGATCAGTTTAATACACTTTCGGAAGATTTAATGCCTTACTTCGTGGAGTATGGTATAGAAGTGATAGGGGCGATTACCATACTCATTATCGGGTTAGTGCTCTCTAAATGGTTGGGCCGACGTGTTGAACGATATTTTGAACACTCTGACCGTTTTAATGAAACGCTAGAGCCGCTATTTGTGAAGGCGGTTCGTATTTTGGTTATTGCCGTAACGATTTTGGCGGTATTGAATAAGTTTGGTGTTGAAACGGCCAGTCTCATCGCGGTACTTGGTACTATTGGGTTGGCGATTGGATTAGCACTGCAGGGAACGCTCAGTAATATCGCATCCGGTATTATGCTATTGGTGCTTCGTCCTTTTGATATCGGCGATACGGTCGATATTGGAAATACTTCCGGCGTTGTGGATGAAATCGGTTTGTTTGTGACTGAGATGCATACCTTCGACAATATTGCGATAACAATGCCCAATTCTAAAGTATGGGGGAACGAAATAAAAAACTATACGAAGAATGCTAAGCGTCGTGTAGACATGGAATTTGGCATCTCTTATGATGACGATATGGATAAGGCCATGCGGATTATCCATGAGGTGCTCAACGCCGATGAGCGTGTGATGGCGGAACCTGAACCTCTTGTGGCTATTAGTAATTTGGGAGATAATGCTGTTACTATCCGCGTGCGTCCATGGACGGAAGCTGCTAATGTTTGGCCGCTTCGTTATGAGATTACCAAGCGCATCAAAGAACGATTTGATGAGGAAGATGTCACCTTCCCGTATCCGCAACGCGATGTGCACTTATTCCAACAATCTTCGTAATATTTTTCCTTTCCTTTTATTATCAAAGCCGGCTTATCCCAAAGTCGGCTTTGTTTGTTGAGGGGGAAAGTCTCCTATCCTCATATGAATTGTAATAAGTTCTTCAGAAATATTATCTTAGTTAGACTCAAAAGGAGTGAAGCTTAAGAATCAGAATTACAAAGCGCTGTAACAGAGGTTCCTGTGAAAACGACTATGGAAGATAACAAGCAGACATCCGAGTTTTTATATGAGGGTGAACACGTATTTCTCACTGATAATAATGAGCTTTTTCTCAAGGAAGATTGGCAGGGAGAAGCCCGTAAGCTTTGCGAAGTTAGTGAAGAAGAGCTTGAAGACAAGCTTGCTGAGCTTACACAGGCTTTTTCTGACTTGGAAGCCAAGGTAGAGCAGGTAATAAGCGATGATGATAAGCTTACCGAAGACTCACTAGATGCGTTGGCCGAGGATATACAAGGAACAGAAGCGATTGGAGATTTTAGTGTCTTGAGAAATCAGATTGAACAGAAAAAGGCGGCATTGCAGCAAGAAGACACAAAAGAAGTGGCTACTGATTCTGGCGATGATGAACCTGATGAGGATACCGAAGAAGCTGAGCCTACAAGTGAAGTTGAAGAAGCTAAAGAGGCTACGGTCGAGGAGACGCAATTGGAAGATGACGTTGATGAAGCCGATTCTGAGGAAGAGGTCGAAGCTGAAGCAAATGAAGAGTCTGCCGATGAGGATGAAGAGTCGACAGATAGTAAAGATGAAGAAGACCCTATCACATATTACGAGGAGATTGTTGAGAAAGCTGAAGACTTGGCCAAGCAAACCGATTGGCCATACGTGTCGATGGAGCTCGATAACTTAAGCCATGAGTGGTCTGATGGACCGGATGTGGATTCTGATCGGGTACAGGAGCTCTACCAAAAGTTTAATGACGCAGTCGAAAAATTTGAGGAGCGCAAAGAAGAGCATTATGAGCAGCTCAACAAGCAGAAAAAAGAAAACCTGGAAACAAAAAAGAAGCTGCTTGAGGAGTTTGAAGGCATTATATCGAACGAGACCTGGACGGCCACGCGTCGGGTCAATCAAATGAAAGGACAGTGGAATAGTACGGGTCCGTTGCCCTCGGATAAAGGCGATGAGCTGAATGAACGGTTCGAGGAGCTGCTGGAGATTTTTAATGAGCACAAAGTAGATCGTTTGGTGCAGCAGCGCCAGAAAGAAGAAGATAACCTGATGGTGAAGCTGACGGTGCTCGAAAAGATGGAGCGCGTGGTAGAATCTATTGATCACGAAACTGAAAACTGGGATGAAATCGACGAGAGGTTTGACGATCTGACCAAGCAGTGGAAGAAAATAGGCCGTGTTCCCAAAGACAAATCCAACGAAGTCTGGGATCGGTACAAGAGCGTCCAGGATAACTATTACGATCAAAAATACAAGCATGACCCCGAGCATCAGAGCAAGGTTGACCAGTTTTATCACAAGAAGGAGAAGATTTGTGAAGAAGCGGAAGCTCTGCTCGAAGAAGACGATATTGCCTCGGCTGCGCGGGAGATCAACCGCCTGCATCGTCGCTGGAAAAAAGTGGGTAACCTTCCGCAGCGTGATGAGGATGAGCTTTGGAATCGCTTTAAGTCAGCAACTGATGCCTTTAATGAGCGTAAGTCCAAGAATCAGGACAAAATTCGCGAACAGGAAGAAGAGCACTATCAGCAGAAGCTGGAGCTGATCGACAAGGCAAAAGCGATAAAAGACATTGACGATTTTGAAAAGGGGCACGACAAGATGCAGAGCTATATGGATCGCTGGAAAGAAATTGGTCCTGTGCCGCGCAAAAAATCTGACAAGATTTGGAAACAGTTCAAAGGGGCGATGGATGAATTTTATGATCGCCGCCGCGAACATTTCAAAGAGGTTAAAGAAGAACGCAAAGAGAACCTCGAAAAGAAGAAAGAAATACTTGAGAAGCTTCGTGAATTAGGCAAGCACGATGATCCTATTGAGGCTGTCGACATTGCCAAGGGACTGCAGGAAAAGTTCAAGAATGTTGGATACGTGCCTATTAAGCATAAAAATAAGATGTGGAAGCAGTACAGAGAGGCATGTGATGTTATTTATGATCGCATGCGTGCTGCGAAATCCGGTGATAAGTTTGATCAGGAGTTGGCCAAAGCCGATTTGGATCCCGAAGACCGAAGCAAGATTCAGAAGCTTCGCAAACAGTATAACAAGGTTAAAAAAGAAGCCAAGGAGCTAGAAAAAGAGGTTCTGCAATACAAGGAAAAGAAAACCTACTTTAAACCTTCGAGTGGCAGCAACAGCCTGCTCGACGAGGTGGAAAACAAGATTGAAAAGGTGGAGCAGAAGCTTGAGAAAAAGCAGGATAAAATGGATTCCCTTACTGACGAAATGGATGAGATCAGGGAAGAATCTGCTGGGTAGCTTCTGATTTGCTTTTCTGATTGCTTGCTATATTTTGGAACAATCAAAATAAATTAAAATTGGCGCCGTACAACAGGTAATAGAATAGTTTAATATACACGGATGGTTGGGGATTGAGAAAAGTTGCTGCTGGCGGTGTTCATTATCTAAAACACCAACTTATTGATGGGAGATAGCAAACAAGAAGTAAGTCTTACTTTTTGGGGAGTGCGCGGTTCCACGCCGTGCGCAAATAAAGAGAATATGCTATTCGGGGGTAACACTACTTGTGTGCAAGTCCATATCCCCCATTCCGATGAAATTTTAATTCTTGACAGTGGTACGGGCATCCGCAATCTGGGTAACAAACTTGTTGATCAGCCCGGTAAAATAAGCGGACGCATCTTTATTACCCATCCACACTGGGATCACATCCAGGGCTTTCCGTTTTTTAAACCTATTTATGGATCGAAAAATCATTTTCGTATCCACATGCCTGAGCAGGAAAATGGCGAAAGCTGCAAAGATATATTATCGGGGCACTTGACCAAGACCTTTTTCCCTGTCACGCTGGATATGATCGATGCTAATCTTGAATACACTACGCAAATATCCGAACGATGTGAGTATGAGGGATACGATATCGAATTTATGTTTGCCAATCATACAATTAATACGGCGATCTACAAGATTCATGTGGATGGCAAACAGATTGTGTTTTGTCCCGATAATGAGATCAACCAGTCGGCTGAAAATGCTGATCCCGATTTTTACCACAGGCTGGAACAGTTCTTCGATGATGTGGACCTGCTAATCCACGACGGGCAATACAATTTAGATTCATACGAGGGCAAACAAGGTTGGGGCCACTCGGCATGGGAGAATGTCGTTGATTTTGCGGCTAAATCAGGCGTACAACGGTTGTTTATTACCCATCACGATCCTGATTCTGGGGATCAAAAACTGCAAGCGCTCGACCGGCGGATACGCGCGGAATTTGGTGATCAGTTCACCTCAATTCAGTTGGCCAAAGAAGGCGAAACAATATCATGCTAAAATAAAAATGAGGATGCACTACATGGTGCACCCTCATAGATTCTTCGGTTTGCGATTTTATAGATAAAAGCGAACCCCTACACCGCCATTTACATGAAAGTCGGTTGATGGTAATATATCCAGCACAGGAGCAACTTCTACGAAAAGGCCTATGGGCGAATCTTCAAACAAGTAATTGAGACCCACAGGAACACGGGCGCCAATCACAGCATCATTTTCGGCGAAAATAACACGGCCGCCTATACCATAATAAAGCGGCAGAGTTCCTGAATCGACGTCACTAAATGCATCATAGTTGTGCCACAAGTAGTCTCCGTGAATATTTATTGCTTCATATGGCCCAACAAAAGACCAGGATAAGCCCAAATCAAAAGCATTATTGCCGCCGGTCCAGGATTTAAGACTTATTCCCGTAGGTTCACCGACCATGAAGCCGATACCCAGATCTTTCTCAGTATCCTGAGCTTGCGCTAGTGATCCAAAAGAAATGCTTAGAAAAATAGTAAGTATGGTAACTGTTATTAACTTTTTCATAGATGAAATAATTATTTGAAGTTTATTTAGAAACCAACCGATTACTATGATCAAATTAAAGGGATATTTCGGCTAAACGTTCCAGCTATATATATTCTAAAAAATTTTTAACTTTTTATGGTCTTAATTCCTAATCTTATTATCCATAAATAACTCAAAACATAATTATTATAGGTTTATTACGTGGTGAAATTTTAGAAGCTGGAGCCTTGTTAGCCTTTAAAAATTATTGGATTACCTGTAGTTACTATACTATGTTGTCTAGCTCTACAAAAGTATTGTTAACTTTTATAAAAAATCCACAGAAAGGAAAAGTAAAAACCCGTCTTGCGCAGTCGCTGGGGGATCAAAAAGCGTTGGACATATATCGACAGCTGGTGCAGAAAACCCGGGAAGTCACCGACGCTGTGCAGTGCGACCGGCAGGTATGGTATTCAAGTTTTATCGAAGATAATGACGGCTGGTCCTCTGGTGGATACGACAAACGCCTGCAGCATGGTGATGATCTTGGGGAAAGAATGGCAGAGGCATTCCGACAAGCTTTTGATGAGGGGTATTCAAAGCCAGTAATTATTGGGAGCGACTGCCCGGGGCTTACGCCACAAATTATAGAAAAGGCCTTTGACGGGCTGGTTACTCATGATGTGGTGCTTGGCCCCTCCCACGATGGCGGTTATTATCTGCTTGGGATGTCCTCTTTTTATGGGGATCTGTTTATCGATATTCCGTGGAGTACCCCCTTTGTCTTTGACCAAACAGTGGCGAAGATTAAAAGCCTGGATCTCTCATTTAACACGCTCCCAGTACTTAATGATATTGACACCGAACAAGATCTAATTGAATCTGATTTTATTCCAGAACGTTCATGAATCTCAGCGTGATTATTCCTGCTTTTAACGAAGAAGGTGAAATAGCAGAAACAATCAGATGTGTGCAAGATCGAGGGGATGAGCTGCTGCAAGAGGTGATTGTTGTGGATGGAGGCAGTATGGACGCAACTGTTAAAAATGCAAAAGAAGCGGGGGCTAAGGTAGTATTTTCATCCCAAAAAGGTCGAGCGGCCCAAATGAACTACGGTGCTGAAAAGGCTGCTGGCGATATATTCTATTTTTTGCATGCCGATAGTAAGCCTCCTCAAAATTTTGCGAACAGTGTCTGTCAGGCAGTAGAATCGGGATATGATGCAGGCTGCTTTCGCCTGACTTTTGACCAGAATCACGTACTCCTGGATGTCTATGCATGGTTCACTCGCTTTGATATTGATGCATTTCGCTTTGGAGATCAGAGTTTGTTTATACGGTCTAATGCTTTTTGGGCCATCGGTGGATACCGTAATGATCATATCGTCATGGAAGACAATGAGATCGTGCGGCGCATCAAAGAAGAGTACACGTTTGCCATCCTGGACGATGCGGTAGAAACATCAGCCCGCATGTATCGGGAAGTGGGAGTGTTTAAGTTACAGTTGATTTTTTTGCTAATTTATACGCTTTATTTTTTGGGTGTCGAACAGGAGACGCTGGCTAATATCAAGTCTAATGTATAAAGAGCCGATTATGTTGTTTAATACCTATTTCAAGGAGGGGATTTCATTTATATTTAACATTAAGCTAATCTTAGGATTCTTATAATTACAGCGCTGGAAATAAGTACAATTAGTTGTTGATCTTTTTTATATTCACGCCTCGGAAAAAGAGGCCGAAATAGACTATTAAGTCAAAGGCTAATTGTCTATAATACAACAATTTGCGTGCTATCAATAGTACACACTCAATTCCAAAGCTAACCAAACATATCTATCGATTATGAAACGTTACTTATTCTTACTGGCAGCAGTATTATTGCTCCCGGTAGCTATGTTCGCTCAGGGCACTACCTCGGGTTCCATTGAGGGACTCATTACAGATGCCTCCGGCGAACCACTACCCGGTGCAAATATCGTAGCCATTCACCAACCAACTGGCACCCGCTATGGTACCGCTAGTCGTGCAAACGGCCGGTACACCATCAAGAGTGTACGCGTTGGTGGACCTTATGAAATTCAGGTTTCTTTCGTCGGATACAATCCGAAAAAGAAAGAAATAACAAGTGTCGAGCTTAGTCAAACTGTCGAGGTTGATTTCACCCTGGAAGAAGGTGAAATGAGTCTTGATGAGATTTCGGTTACAGCTCAGGCCGACCCTACTTTTAATCGAAATCGCACAGGCGCTAAGACCAACATCGGTCAAGAGCAGATTAACCAAACGCCAACGTTGACGCGTTCGCTTGGCGACTTTACGCGACTGACGCCCCAGGCAACCGGCGGCGGTAGTTTTAGCGGTGCCAATGACCGATATAATAACCTATTGGTTGACGGTGCTACACTTAATGATGTGTTTGGTCTTGGAGAAGGAACGCCCGGATCGCAAGCTGGTGTAAGCTCTCCCATTAGCATCGATGCTATCGAAGAGTTCAACGTTGATATTGCACCTTTCGAGGTAACCAATAACAACTTTACCGGTGGCCAAATTAACGCTATTACCAAGAGCGGAACCAACGAATACACCGGATCAGCGTACTTCCAAACACGCAATGAAGCGTTTGTTGGAAATTACATTACCCAATCAGGCGATGTTTCTGAAGATGTTGAATCATTCGACGAAAAGTACCTGGGTCTTACATTGGGTGGACCAATTGTAAAAGACAAGGCGTTCTTTTTTGTCAACGCTGAATTTAAGCGCGAAACTGCACCATTAACAGGCGGTCTCTTAAATAGTGGGCAGGATAATAGTTTTGATGTTGCTCCTTCTACTTTTGCAGAAATTAAAAGTATTGCCGAAAGCGAGTATGGATATAATCCCGGCACCTATGGTAATACACTTGATCAAACGCAGGATAACAACAAAATTCTTGCTAAGATAGACTGGAATATTGCGGAAGATCATAAGTTGACGTTTCGTTACAACTACGTTGATGCTACTGATGAAGAGGGTTTGAGCCGTGGATCTAGCTCGTACAGCTTCTCTAATCGCCAGTATAATTTCAACAGTACGCAAAATTCATTTGTAGCTGAGCTGAACAGCAGCTTTGGAAATAATATGGATAACACCTTCCGTGCGGTTTATACTTCCATCCGCGACTCGCGCGATGTTGTTGCACAACCTTTCCCAGAAGTTAATGTAAGTGTGCCGCTGCAAAACAATACTGGTAACTTTGGCGGTATCTACATGGGAATTGATCGATTCTCGCAGGCCAATGCGCTTGATCAGGATCTGATAGAAATCACCGACAATTTCACCTACATCATGGGTGATCACGAGTTTACCTTTGGTACAAGCAACCAGATTTACCAGTTCCGAAACTTGTTTGTACAGGATGATTTTGGAACGTATGAATTTCGTGGTGGTAATGGCCGAAGTTCTGCTGAGAACTTTGAAGCCGGGAACCCTTATTCATACAACTATAGTTATCTGCTACCAGGCGGTAACCGTGCAGCTGAATTTGGTGCTATCCAGTTGGGAGCATATGTACAGGACAAATGGACGGTTCAAGATAATCTAAAACTGACCTTTGGTTTGCGTGCTGATGTACCCATCATGCCCGACAAGCCGACGTCTAATCCCGATGTTGCGGATGCGTTCCCGAACTTTCGCACCGACCGCGTAGCCAGTGGCAATGTGCTCTGGTCTCCACGCTTCGGCTTTAATTGGGCACCAGAAACTGGCGAATATACTACACAAATTCGTGGTGGTGCCGGTATCTTTTCCGGAACGCCTCCCTTCGTTTGGATCTCAAACCAGTACAGCAATACCGGCGCCGATTATGGCCGTATTGATGTAAATGATTATGGAATAAATGGTACAGGAGATGATTTGGGAGATGGTTTCTTTAGCCCAGACCCAGACAATCAGCCTACACCTGGAGGTAATAACAATTTACCAACAGTTGCTACTACCGAGGTTAACCTGATTACACAGGACTTTAAATACCCACAGGCGGCCAAGTTCAACCTGGCACTTGACCAAGATCTGCCATATGGTATTACGGCAACGTTAGAAGGTGTTTACTCGAAGTCGATCAATGCTGTTACCTATCGTAACATTAACTTGGGGCAAACGGGTACTTCTGCTTATGGTCGTCCTCTTTACGGAGACATTTATTATAATTCCTTCTTCGGAACGGCTTCCGGAAACCCAAACCGTATTGACTCTCGTTTTACCAACGCTCTGGTACTTGACAACACCGACAAGGGTTACAACTATAGCCTAACTGCTGAATTTGAGAAGCAGTTCGACTGGGGCTTGCGTGCAAAAGTTTCTTATACAAGAAATCGAGCAGAAAACGTGAATAACGGTACCTCCAGCCGGGCGATTTCCAACTGGCAGTACAATGAGAATAAGGATGTAAATAGTCCTCGAATAGGTACGGCTGACTTTGAGCGTCGTCACCGCATTCTTGCCAACGTTGGCTACACCTTTTCATGGGCCGAACGTTTCCGCACCACTGTTTCGGTGATTTTTGACGGACAATCCGGCACGCCTTTTAGCTGGATCTACGACGGGAATGCCAACGGTGATACCCGTTACGACAATGACTTGATGTATGTTCCTGCTTCGTCTGACGAAGTTGTGCTTACCAGTGGCAACTGGAACGAGCTCAACAACTGGATTTCCAGTGAAGCATCGCTGAATGATTACCGCGGAGAGGTAGTACCACGAGGAACAGCTCGTGAACCGTGGACCAACTACCTAGATCTGCGCATAAACCAAGAGATCGAGACGTTTTCAGGTCAGAAGCTTGAGATCACAGCCAGCATGTTCAATGTGTTGAACTTCCTGAACCAAGAGTGGGGTCTGCGTGAAAGTGTGAGTTTCAACAACTACCGGGCTGTTCAGTTTGAGCAGTACGTAGATCAAGATTTCATCAACAATCGTGGTAGCCAGTACAATCTGAGCAGCGATGATATTGGCAAGCCCGTCTTGAATTTTAGTCCGGATAATGTAACGGACGATGAGATGTATAGCACCAATAATATCGGCTCAAGATGGCGAATGCAGATAGGTCTTAAGTACTCGTTCTAAACGAGCAGCCTATCATTGGTTTTACAGAGGGCTCCGAGTATTCGGAGCCCTTTTTTATTTACAAAACCTGTCAGCATCCGCAGGATTTGAAAGCGTTTAACTAACAGTTTGAACTGATACTATTATGACTATGAGCAGAAAAAGATATCTATTGCTGCTGTCTATGGTTGTTATGATCATCAGCAGTTGCAGTCAACACAAGCAACAAGATCCCCATAAAACACTACTGATTTCATTTGATGGATTTCGTTACGATTATTTGAGCAAAGCCGATACGCCGCACTTCGACAGCCTGGCGGCCGGTGGGATACAGGCGGAAGGGCTGGTTCCCGTATTTCCCAGCTCAACTTTTCCCAACCATTATAGTATTGCTACCGGATTGTATCCCGAGCATACTGGTTTTGTGGGCAATACCATGTACGATCCCAAATGGGATGAGTGGTACCGCATCAGCGATCGCCAGGCGGTAGAGGATAAAAAATGGTACGGCGGCGAACCGATCTGGAATACCCTTGAAAAGCAGGGACTGCGAACCGGGACGATGTTTTGGGTGGGCTCGGAGGCCGACATCCAGGGCATGCATCCAAGCCGTTGGAAGTCCTACGACGAGTCAATGCCGTATAAGGCCCGCATTGATACCGTTGTTAAATGGTTAAGCGCCCCTGATAGCTCGGCCGTGGATTTTGCAACGCTCTATTTCGATGAGCCCGATCATATGGGGCACATGTACGGTCCGCAATCCGATTCTGTGAAAGCTCAAATCCAGCGAGCTGATCAATTGATTGGCTACTTGAAGGATCGGATGCAGCAACAGCAGCTTTGGCAGAATACAAATGTTATTGTGCTGTCGGATCACGGGATGACCGAGCTCTCTGGCGATAAGCTGATTGAGCTGAACAGTATTATCAGTATGGATAATGTGGAGCGCACCATCTGGGGAGCGTTGACGATGCTGCAGCCGAAGGAAGGCAAGACGCAACAAGTTTACGAGACATTAAAGGCTCACGAGAACCATTACAAGGTTTACAGGAAACAGAATATTCCTGCTCGCTATCACCTGAAGGGCAGTCGACGGGTGTCAGATATCGTTATGATGGCAGATCTGGGCTATACCATTTTGAAAAACGATTACAAGCAAGAGTTTTTGGAGTCACTGCCCCGTGGAACCCACGGCTATGATAACAACCAGAAGAAAATGCAGGCACTGTTTATGGCACACGGTCCTGATTTCAAAAATGGGGCAACAGCACCGTCGTTCCAGAATGCGCATGTATACGAGTTGATCAATCATCTGATGGGTACCAAGCCGGCTGCCAATGATGGATCACTCGACAGCGTTAAGGTACTTTTGAAAGAATAATATCATAAAAAATAGTCAGCTTCTGCACAGAACTGATAGTGTTTTTAGGTGACGAATAAAGCTCATGGGTAACGTAGTTGTGCCTCCTCAATCAAGAATGGAAATAAATAAGCATTTGCTCTATAAAACGTTGCATCTATCCGTTTAAGCCGAGATATTTAGTTCAACTTTCAAACAGCAACAGAATCGTTTACACCCGATGGCTTACGTAGTAACTGAACCATGCATCAACTGTAAATACACGAATTGCGCAGCAGTTTGTCCGGTTGATGCTTTCCGGGAAGGGCCCAACTTCCTGACCATTGATCCTCTCGAATGTATCGACTGCGATGCTTGTGTCGCTGAATGTCCGGTCGAGGCTATTTATCCCGATGACGAGGTGCCCATGGAGTGGGAACACTATATTGAGCTTAACGAGCGGTTGGCCGAAGAATGGCAGGAACATATCATCAACGAAACGAAAGAGGATTTCCCTGATGCAGATGAATGGGCCGAGGTCGAAGACAAGCGCGAACACCTGCAGGAGTCTTGGTAAAACAGTATAGTGATTAGGTGATTGAGTTATTAAGTGATTTTACCTAATCACTTAGTCACTTAATAACTTATTTGATGAATCATCGCTCAACTAATTCCCTTCAACTTACACTAAGAGATAAAACTCTGGATTTATCATCCCCAAGAATAATGGGGATTCTCAACGCTACCCCCGATTCCTTTTCTGACGGAGGAGAATTTAATGAGCTCGAATCGGCCATTGGCCAAATTGGGCTGATGGTCTCGCAAGGCGCTTCCATTATTGATATTGGTGGAGAGTCTACGCGGCCCGGTTCCGAGCCGGTCACCGAGCAGCGAGAGCTTGACCGCGTGTTGCCTATCCTAGAAAAAGCCATCCGCCAGTTCCCCGATACTTTTTTCTCCATCGATACCACCAAATACCGCGTGGCCAAAGAGGCGCTCAAGCTGGGTGCGCATATGGTGAATGACATCAGTGGATTGCAAAAAGAGCCTCGTTTTGCAGATTTGTGCACGCAGTACCAGGCAGGTTATGTTATGATGCACTCGCAGGGCAATCCCAAAACCATGCAGGAAGATCCTACCTATGATGATGTCTTCAATGATATCTACCAGTTTTTTGAGCAGCAGCTGCAAACGTGCCGAGAGAAGGGACTTAAAAATATTATCATCGATCCTGGTATTGGTTTCGGCAAGACTCTGGATCACAACCTGAAGCTTCTGGCCAATTTGGATAAGTTCAAGCAGCTTGGACCCCCTATCTTAGTTGGGGCATCGCGCAAATCCATGATTGGATCTATCCTGAATGATCGTCCCGTAGATGATCGTGTGACCGGAACGGTGGCTGTTCACTATCATGCCATGATGCAGGGTGCCAATATTATTCGCGTGCATGATGTGAAAGAAGCCTACGACTCGATGATGGTATTCCAGGCATTAAATAACATAGACAAGTAGTTTTATCTGACGACTGCGTTTGTCGCCTGATGAATTATTGAAAAAATCATTGGTGTCTGGATGTTTCCAATAAAACGGACAACTAGCTACCTGTAAATAAGTTCTCGAATTATAGTTATATTGATTTGAAGAAAAATTAGTTATAAGAGGTACCCCATTGATTCCCATTGGTTTCCTAGAATTTGGTATCAAGGACTTTGTCGAAGTTCTTATCATTACCACGGTGCTGTTTTACCTGTACCGCTGGATACGGGGGACGTTTGCCATCCAGGCAGCAGTGGGACTGGTTTTTATCATCGTTGTCAATGCCGCTGTCAGCGCACTGGGACTCACCACTATCAACTTTATCCTTCGCGGTATTTTGGATGTGGGAGTTTTAGCGGTATTTATCATTTTTCAACCCGAAATACGCAAGCTGCTCTATAGCTTGGGGCAGAATACTAATCTCGACCGTTTTTTCGTGCAATCCCACTCGGAGACCATCATTGATGAGGTGATTGACGCTGTCCGGAATATGTCACACTCAAAGACGGGCGCGCTGATTGTCTTTGCTCGCTCTTCATCATTGCAGGATTTAGTAGATGTGGGCGTCAATCTTGATGCCCGCGTAAACAGCGAACTGTTGCAGACCATTTTTAATCGTCATACACCTCTGCATGACGGTGCGGTGGTCATTCGCAATAATCGTATTGTAGCAGCCAGTTGTTACCTGCCGATCTCACAAAATCAGAATATTTCTTCAGTGTTTGGTACACGTCACCGCGCAGCTGTGGGTATTACTGAGACGAATAACGTTTTTGTAGTGGTTGTATCCGAAGAGACTGGGCGCATATCCATTGCCCGCAACGGATCGCTCACCAGTGGACTGACTATCCAGAAACTCCGCAGTGAAATGCAACAGGCCCTTGGTGACCAAGATATCGATGACGAGGAAGTCGCATTTTCATCCCCGCAATCTGAGCTGAATATAAGCTGAGTTTATATTACGCTGAAGCTAAACAATTCTTCATTATTTTCGTACGGCAAGCCGTATTGTAATGAAAACCAAAAGTGCAGCTCATGGACATATTTAAATCAGCAGTTTTATCAATACTAATTTTTGTAATTGGGATATCAGCACAAGGCCAGGATTCAGAATATAACCTGGATGAGACCTACCAGATTGATCAGGATGGCACGGTGTATCTGAAAAGCAATGATGCCGAAGTGACTATCAGGGGCAGTGAGCGGTCCGACGTGCACCTGGTTGTTTACCATAACGTGGATGTGGATGGCTGGGAGCTGAAATCAGGCGAAGAATTTAAGATGGATGTTGAAAACCGCAATGGCGATCTGCATATCAAAGAAGCGGATAGAGACGGAAGCCGCCTGCTTTTTGGGAATGTGCAGAAAGAGTACCGGATTCGAGTGGAAGTACCCCGCAGCGTAGCTTTAAACATTCAGGGTGATGATGATGACTACGAAATTTCGGACATTGGTTCAGCCCTGCGACTTGATGCCGATGATGCAGAAGTAGAGCTGAATGGAGCTACCGGTGAAAGTTTTGAATTTGATATGGATGATGGTAGTATCCGTATGGATCAAGGCCAAGGTGAGCTTAAGCTAAACATGGATGATGGGGAACTCAATGTCAGGAAAGCTGATTTCAGCGAGATTGATACGGATGTAGATGATGCTGAACTGGAGATTACCACCTCGTTGGCTAACGACGGCTACTACCTATTTGACATGGATGATGGGGATCTAGAGATGAATATTGCCGGCGGTGGCGGTGAGTTTGATATTAATCACGACGACAATAATGTGAATATCGACAGCAATTTTGAGGTCGTCAGTGAAGATGAAGAGCGTTCGGTGTATCGCCTGCCCGGCGGTAATGCAAAAATTGAAATTGATACTGATGACGGGGATATCTCGTTGCGTACAATCTAGAAACAGTTGATGTCATACAAGAATTGCCCGGCACTGATGAGGAGTTGGTGTTGGGCAATTCTATTTTTAAATATTCAAGCACAAAGAAATGCAGCTAGTGTTTTTCTAATGTCTATAGATTCTTGAAATAAATATCCAACAACAGTTGGGCCGCCCTGAATGAGCTCAGCTCTCCATTTAAGACCTTTTGCTCAATTTTCTGTTGTTCTTGTTTAACCGCCGGATGATCAAAAAAGTGCTGATTCAGCCTGTTGTTAATTGTATCGTACATCCAATGCTTAGCCTGTCGGTTGCGCTTCTCCTGGAAGTAATCGTTTTCCTTTAAAAGTGCGATATACTCTTGAACGATGTCCCAGATGTCCGGAATCCCGTTACCTGTCAGCGCCGAACAGGTGGTCACTTTAGGGCTCCACCCCGATTTGGTCTCTGGATATAGATGCAGTGCATTCTTGTATTCCCGGACAGCCTGCTTAACCGATTTGTCACTGGCCTCGTCAATTTTGTTGATGGCAATGGCATCGGCCATTTCCATGATACCACGTTTAATGCCCTGAAGTTCATCTCCGGCACCAGCAAGCATCAGAAGCAGAAAGAAATCAACCATTGAGTGGACAGCCGTTTCGGATTGGCCTACTCCTACAGTCTCGATGAAAATAGTATCATAGCCGGCCGCTTCGCAGAGATAAATAGTTTCGCGGGTTTTCCGTGCCACGCCTCCCAGCGAACCAGCCGTTGGCGACGGACGTATAAACGCCTGATCGTTGTTGGCTAGCGTTTCCATCCGGGTTTTGTCGCCCAGAATACTACCCTTGGTACGTGTACTGCTGGGATCAATGGCTAGTACCGCAAGTTTATTTCCCTGTTCAATGATATGGTTCCCCAACGATTCGATAAAAGTGCTTTTACCCACACCGGGCACACCGGTAATTCCAATTCGGATAGAATTGCCGGTTTCAGGCAGACACTTCTCAATGATGTCTTGAGCCAGCTCCCGGTGGTCTGATTTTGTGCTTTCGATGAGTGTGATAGCTCTGCTTAGAATTGTACGGTTGCCACTTTTGATGCCTTCGACATACTCCTCCAGCGAAAGCAATTTGCGCCGGCCTTTAAAGCGATCCATTATATCAGGGTTGATGGATGACTGTTGATCCACACCGTCATTTACGGAGAGAGAAGAATCCTTGTTATTGCTTTTGTCAGACAAAATAAACAGGTACTTAAAACCCTGCGTTTTTGGGAATCCGCAGGGTTAATTGTGTATTAATTTAGGGTAGTCTAACGCTTTTGGTTATCAATTAAGATCTTTAGAATCTGCTGGGCGGCCAGTGAAATCACAGTGCCGGGGCCGAAAATGCCGACGACCCCCTTGTTATACAGGAATTCATAATCTTGTTCGGGCACCACGCCGCCAACAATAACCATGATGTCTTCGCGTCCCTGTTTTTCGAGTTCTTCTATTACTTGTGGCACAAGCGTTTTATGTCCTCCAGCCAAGCTTGAAACACCCAGAATATGTACATCATTTTCAACGGCCTGTCGTGCCGCTTCTTCGGGCGTCTGAAAGAGTGGGCCGATATCCACATCAAAACCAAGATCAGCAAAGCTGGTAGAAATTACTTTGGCACCGCGATCGTGGCCATCCTGACCCATCTTGGCCACCATGATGCGCGGGCGCCGACCTGCGATTTCTGCAAAATCATCGGCCAGTTGCTGCGCTTTTTTAAAGTTTTCGTCCTTGTCTATTTCAGAAGAATACACGCCAGATACTGATCTTACGGTTGCGGTGTAGCGTCCGAATTCTTGCTCCATCGCATCGGATATTTCACCGAGCGTGGCTCGTTTTCGTGCGGCATTCACCGCCACTTCGAGCAAGTTGCCGTCACCTGTTTTGGCGACATTGCTTATGGTGTTGAGCGCAGCTTGTACTTCGTCTTCGTTGCGTTCGGCTTTTAGCTTTTTGAGCCGATCGAGCTGCGTATTTCGGACCTTGGTGTTGTCTACTTCAAGAATATCAATCGGGTCTTCTTTGTCAAGCTGATATTTATTGACGCCTACAATCGTTTCTTTGCCGGAATCAATGCGCGCCTGTTTCTTCGCTGCAGCCTCCTCGATCCGCATTTTTGGCACTCCCGTTTCAATAGCTTTGGCCATACCGCCCAGTTCTTCTACTTCTTCGATGAGTTCCCAGGCCCGGCGCGCAATGCGGTCGGTCAGATACTCTACGTAGTACGAACCTGCCCACGGATCCACCGCTTTGGTGATTCCCGTTTCTTCCTGCAGATAGGTTTGCGTATTACGGGCAATACGCGAAGTGAAATCAGAGGGTAGGGCGATCGCCTCATCCAATGCATTGGTATGCATCGACTGGGTGTGGCCCAGTGCGGCGGCCATCGCTTCGGCAGTAGTTCGTGCTACATTGTTGTAAGGGTCCTGCTTTGTAAGGCTCCATCCCGAGGTCTGGCTGTGGGTACGCAGCGACATGGATTTCGGATTTCTGGGATCAAAGCGCTTGACCAGCTTGGCCCACAGCATGCGGGCTGCCCGCATCTTGGCGATCTCCATAAAGTGGTTCATCCCAATGGCCCAGAAGAACGAAATTCGAGGAGCAAAGTCATCAATATCGAGTCCAGCATCGATGCCTTTACGGAGATATTCAAGTCCGTCGGCCAGTGTGTAGGCCAGCTCGATATCGCAAGTGGCCCCGGCCTCTTGCATGTGATAGCCTGAGACAGAAATAGAATTGAACTTGGGCATATATTTTGAGGTGTACTCAAAAATATCCCCAATGATACGCATCGACGGCTTGGGCGGATAGATATAGGTGTTGCGCACCATAAACTCTTTGAGGATATCGTTTTGGATAGTGCCTGCCAGTTTTTCCTTATCAACGCCCTGCTCTTCGGCCGTCACGATATAAAAGGCCATAATGGGGATGACCGCACCGTTCATCGTCATCGATACCGACATCTCATCCAGCGGAATCTGGTCAAAGAGTACCTTCATATCCAGGATGGAATCAATAGCTACGCCCGCTTTGCCGACGTCGCCCGAGACGCGCGGATGGTCGGAGTCGTATCCACGGTGCGTGGCCAGATCAAAAGCGACCGACAGCCCTTTTTGTCCCTGAGCAAGCGCCTTGCGGTAAAATTCGTTGGATTCTTCAGCTGTCGAAAAGCCGGCGTACTGACGAATCGTCCACGGACGGAAAGTGTACATTGTAGAATAGGGGCCGCGCAGGTAGGGCGGTATACCAGCGGCATAATCCAGATGCTCCATCTCCTCAAGGTCTGAGGCATCAAATTGTGGTTTCACTGGAATTTGCTCGGCAGTGTTCCACTGTTCCCCGTTGGTTTGGTGTTGATCCGAAAGTGAACCACTGAATGATATGTCAGAAAAATCAGGTCTCATAACAATTAGGATTTAGGAATTAAGAATTACGAATGATGAATTCCCAATTCCTAATTTTTAATTCTCAATTATGTTAAGCTTATGTTGGAATCTGGTCAGGGTTTCTAAAACATTACAGCCGGAGTAAATAAACTCATCAACGCCGGCTTTTTTGTATTCCTCGACATCCTCCTTCGGATATCCTGCTAATACTGCGACCGGACGGTCCTCCAGTTTATTAAGCTGATTACAAATGGCCGGGACGAACTCTTTGTATTCCTTATCAGAGCTGCAGATAACGACAATATCCGGTTGCTGATCTTTGACGGCTTCAAGGGCAGTATCCACATCCTCAAAACCTATGGGATCTTTAATGTCATAACCCACACAGCCAAAGAAATTAGCGGTAAATGTAGAGCGCCCTTTACGCCACTTTTTGTTGCCGAGTGGCAACGTTAGTACCTTCGGCGTTTCGTCGTGATTTTCAGTTGCCAGCCGCAACTCTTCAAATGCTTTTGTTCCGCGATAAGGAGTGACAGTACGAAATTGGTGCTTACCCACATCAAGTAAGTGCGGAACCACATCGCCCAATTTAGCACCGTTGGCAAAAGCTTTTGCGAGGTCAGCCGGTAGGTTTTTGATTTCGAGTTCAACATCATCTTCCGACTCATTCAGGGAGACGGTTTTGAATTTTGTATCAACTTTATCAGCCATGCTGTTATCGGCGTTGGAGTACTGGTTGGTGCCTACAAAAATGCGTCCCCGATTGGCAATGGCTTGATCGCGTTTTTGCTGGGATTCTTTAATGACCGATTGCACTATTCCATTTTCGATAGCTTTCAGCAGGCCACCTTCGGTTTCGATTTCCTGGAATAACTCCCATGCTGCTTGACCGAGATCATCGGTAAGCTTTTCGATGTAGTATGATCCAGCGCCGGGATCTTCCACCTTGTCGAGGTAGGCCTCTTCGCTGAAAATAATTTGCTGGTTGCGGGCAATGCGCTGTGAAAAATCATTGGGCTGACGAAAATGCTCATCAAAGGGCAAGATCGTCATCGAGTCACAGCCTGCGATAGCGGCTGACATGCCTTCGGTGGAGGTTCGCAGCATGTTGCTATAGGGATCATACAGCGTTTTGTTCCATCGCGAAGTTTCACCATGCAGGTATGCACTCGTTTCTGGATCACCGCCATATGCATCGAGTAGATTTTTCCAGAGTAGGCGTGCCGCTCGGAATTTGGCGATTTCCAGGAAGTAGTTTGATCCTACCGAAAAACTGAAGTGCAAGGCCTCGGTAACCTCATCTATCTCAAGGCCGGCTTCGGTCAATATGGATAGATACTCTGAGGCTGTGGCCAAGGCATAACCAAGTTCCTGTACAATGGTGCCGCCCGAATTGTGATAGGCACGTGCATCTACGGCAAGGGGACGAACACTGGGCATATTCTGAATGCCAAACTGAGCCAGCTGCTGGATATCGCGCTTTAATGCTTGCTGATTTTTTGGATATTGACCGTTCTTTAATACATACACAAAAGGATCATAGGTGAAGGTAGCCCAGGCTTTTTGTGGATTTATATTTCGGTCCTGCATCTCATTCCTGAGCATCCCCATCAGGGCGGGTGAGGCCATGCCTGCATCAAAATGAAAGGGTGTTTTATTTAGCGAAATGTCTTGTAACAGATCAGAAAAATCGTGCTGATCTTGAACAGGGAGTCCCTGGAGGTCGCCCCCCATCATACCCTCGGTGCGCCGGATTTTTAAATGGAATTGCAGAGCCTCAGCCCCGCGGTCTAGCGCATTGCGGGCCTGAGTATTGGCCGAAGAAATATCCTCCGCAAAAATAGGTTCACGGATCTCCCAGCTGTTAGCATTTTTATCCGCATACTTCTTGGGAATCGTTGCCTGTCGATCAATCTGTTTAAGAACTTCGCGGCGATAAAAGGGAAGTGGCGCTACGCCTTCATCAGTGTCCCAGCGAAGTTTTTCTTTGTAATCGGCTCCCTTCAGATCGCGGGTAATAACTTTTTCCCACTCCTCGGTAGAAACAGGGGGAAATTCATGAAACAGGGATTGTTCCGTGGTCTTGGATTCACTCATATATATCTGTTTAGTCTCGATTTTGAGTCTTCAAAATAATGAGCTTGCCGTTACTTTACTAACGTTTTGAGGGAGCAGTCTGTGTTACTCTTAAAACATAATACACGTGGGCGAATCTTTGTTGATGAATTCCTATATTAGGACACTAAATTTTAAACTATATCAATATTAAAGAAGCTATTCTATGGAACAAGTAGACCAACAGATGCCTCCGTTGACAAAGCTAACGGAAGACGAAAAAATGCTTCGCGACGCTTCTCGCGACTTCGCTGAAAGCGTTATCAAACCCAAGGTGGAAGAGATGGATCAACAGGCAAAGCTGGATCCGGACCTGGTACAAGAGTTTTTTGATATGGGATTGATGGGAGTGGAAGTGCCCGAAAAGTACAGCGGGGGCGGTGGTTCCTTTTTTATGTCCATTTTGTCCATTGAGCAAATTTCCCGCGTGGATGCATCAGCCGGAGTATTTATGGATGTGCAGAATACGCTGGTTAACAACGCCTTTCTGAATTTTGGTAGTGAAGATGTTAAACAGCGATACCTTCCGCAGCTGGCTACTGAGAAAGTCGGCGCCTATTGCCTCTCGGAGGCCGGATCGGGCAGCGATGCTTTTGCCCTTAAAACAACGGCTAAAGAAGAGGGTGACCATTATGTGTTGAACGGTTCCAAAATGTGGATCACCAATGCCAATGAAGCAGATATTTTCCTGGTATTTGCCACGATTAATCCTGAGGCGGGATACAAAGGCATCACCGCGTTTGTGGTCGAACGGGATTTTGAAGGCTTCTCGGTATCCAAGAAAGAGAATAAGCTGGGAATCCGTGCCAGTTCTACCTGCGAAGTATTGCTGGAGGACTGCAAGGTACCCAAAGAGAATGTGCTTGGCGAAGTAGGCAAGGGATACAAGGTTGCAATCGAAACCCTCAACGAGGGACGCATTGGTATCGGCGCGCAGATGATCGGTATTGCACAGGGGGCACTGGATGCGACACTCGAATATACCAAAGAGCGTGAGCAGTTTGGAAAGTCAATTTCTGAGTTCCAGGGGGTACAGTTCCAGTTGGCCAAGATGGCTACTGATATTGAGACGGCCCGACTGCTGGTGTACAATGCCGCCCGAATGAAGGAAAATGGCGAAAATTTTCTCAAAGAAGCTGCCATGGCCAAATATCACTCTTCAGAAGTGGCTGAGCGCGTTAGTTCCCAGGCCGTTGATCTGTTTGGCGGTTATGGATATGTCAAAGAGTATCCTGTGGAAAAATATTTCCGGGATTCCAAGATTGGCAAGATCTACGAGGGTACCTCTAATATGCAGCTCAATACCATTGCAAAGTTAATATTGAAATAAAACTGGTAATAGACTTTTTGCTTAAGAAAACCTCGGTATTTCTGCCGGGGTTTTCTATTTTGTGCTTACTTCCTTTTTTCTCTCTCCAGAAAATCAATGTACCAATAACTTACGTCATCCTTTCCGAATTTTTAGCATATCCTGCCTGTAGTAATTTTGTGCCGCCAAGCTTTTTTCTTTCTTCCGTTTCGGGTCACATAATTCCATCCCTGGTCAGTGGGAAAGCACCGGCTGTGAAATCACAAGATGTTGGTATCCGTCAAGATGATATAGACTACAGCACGGTACCCGAGCTAAAGCAGAATTGGTCTCCGTCATCGATTCTGATGAAAAAAGGTTTTGAAAAATAAAGATTTTTGGGAATGATAGCTGTTTGCATTGTTGTTGATTGAAAGTATTATTGCAAAGAAGAATACAAAGTAACACTCTAAACGTTCATTAAATACATTAAAGCGCTTTTTTGATATGCAGACAGACGATCTAAATAAGCTCAAGAAATGGAGTAAAGATGAAAAATCTTTCGAAAAAATTAAGCAGTTTGTCGAAGATCTGATTGAAGAGCGCGATGAAACGGAACAAAATCTTGAGCTTCTTGAGTCTGCCATTCGAAGTGATTATGATTCTATCCTGATTACTGAATTAAAGTTGGAGAAGCCTGGCCCCCGTATTGTGTATGTCAATGATGGCTTCTGCAAGATGACTGGATACAGCAAAGAAGAGGTTATTGGCAAGACGCCGCGCATTTTGCAGGGTCCCAAGACCGATCGCGAAGTGCTTGATAAGCTGAAGGAACGGCTTCGGGAAGGGCAGTCATTTTTCGGGCAGGCTGTTAACTATCGCAAAGATGGCTCCGAATTTATCAACCAATGGGATATTCATCCGTTAACCGACAGTGAGGGTAATATTACTCATTGGGTTTCATATCAGCATGACATTACCAAGCGCAAGCGTGCCGAAGAGCAACTCGTGAATCAAAAAGTAGAATTTGATAGTCTCCGGGAAGAGTCACAGCGTACGGTTGTGGACGTGGACGTGCAGGGTAATATTGTAATGGCTAACAAGGCATTTCGAGAACTTATCGGCTATACCAAAGATGAGCTCAAGCAGATTAAGGTTTGGGATCTGTTTCCTGACAAGTACATGGATTCGCTGAAAGGACGTTTTGATGAGCAGGATGAAGATACTTATTTCGACGGCGAAGACTTCAAGGGAATCATCATGCATAAAGATGGTATCCCGGTACAGATCAAGGGTAGTACAGAGATTTTAGATCTCAAAGACCAGAAGCTGATCCGTGCTGAAATCGAAAATATATCGCTGCAAAAACGTATCATGGATACGTTGAAAAAACGGAACGATGATTTTACCCGCGTGGTAGGCAAAGCTTCCGAGTTTACCTACAGTTTTCAGTATGACGGGGACGAACTAATTTTGTCGGCTGTTTCTGAAGAGTTTCCCGAAATTACTTCTCTCTCAAGCGAAGCAGTACTGGGGAAAGATACTCTCCGAAAATTTGTGCATGAAGATGATCTGGAAAAGGTTAAAACTCACCTACATAAGATTTTAGGCGGCAAGAATTCAACTTGTGAATATCGTTTGCTGTCTCAACAAGGCGAATACATTACGGTGCTTGATTACGGCAGACCTGAATGGGGCGACGACAAAGAAAAAGTTCAGGCGGGGCAGTGTGCCGTGTCGGTTGACGAGGCTTATGTAAATATGTCGGATGCATAGTATTATTTTGTATTAATTTCTTTGTAGTTTACAGAGTTACACTGCAACACTCACAACGACTCTTTAGCTATGGCCGATATCCTGGAAGTTCAGCAACAGATTATTGATGAGTTTAGAGCACTCGGCGACTGGACCGAAAGATATAAGCATATCATTAAGCAAGGTCGTAATCTTGATCCGTTGGATGAGCAGTACAAAGTGGATGAGAACTTGGTTCGTGGCTGCCAGTCGCAAGTATGGCTGCACACCCGGTTCGAAGATGGAAAAGTAATATTTGAGGCCGACAGCGACGCCGCCATTACCAAAGGATTGGTGGCGTTGATGGTTCGCTTTTATTCCGAGAGGGAACCCGAAACCATTATCAACACCAGTCCCGATTTTATTAAAAAAATTGGGATGGAACAGCATCTCTCACCTACCCGTTCTAATGGTTTGGCTTCGATGGTAAAGCAGATGAAGATTTATGCCATGGCTTACAAAACAAAGCAGGAACAAGCTGAAGCTTAATCACATCATCATTAGGTTCTCTTAATAATATTTTAGTTACATTTTGGTTTTAGCGGAATTTCCGTTACTTAATATGCAATATACAGCCGCCAAGGCAATTACTACCACGATAGCATGTATTCTTTATCCGGTTTAAAGAAAATGGTTTCTGCTCGTGATCTTCGGGATGACCATGTGGAAAAAATTGATAATACCGGGCTCATCATTTTACAAAATGTATCATTTTCGTTGGCCGGCGTTGGGTTGCTGTTTCTGATTGCCTTTCGGATGAACGAATCTATTTCGCTCTCATGGTTTTTCCTGAGCGTGACGATTGCCTTTGCCCTTATACCTCTGCTTGCGCGAAAAGGATATGAGAATACCTCCAAGTTCTTGCTGCTTGCCTATGTGAATGTTTGCATATTGATTCTTAGCTCAGTCTTTGGCAAAGAGATGTTTATCCAGGCGTTTTACATCCCGGCCTCCGGTTTATCCATTCTTTTATTTGAGAAAGAGCACCAGCAGTTGCGCAACCTTGGGATAGCTATGGCTGTGATTGGATATCTGATCCTCGACTATATTATTTTTGATCAGATTTATCTCACGGCCGACGAGGGGGTATTTGTGAAATGGTGTATCCTGGGAGCCGCATTTGTAACGACATGGATGACCTTTAACAAGTTTTCGGAATCCAAAGAGGCAGCGGAGGAGAGAAACCAACAGCTGCTTGAGAAAACGCAAGCGCTGAATAAAGAGCTGTTGCAGAAAAAAGAGCAGCTCGAGAAAAATGTGCGTGAGCTGGAGAAGGCCAAACAAAAAGTCGAAGAGGGGTCGAGGGCTAAATCGGAGTTTCTGTCTACCATGAGTCACGAGATCCGTACGCCCATGAATGCTATTATTGGGATGACAAATTTACTGATTAAAGACGATCCGCGCGAAGATCAGCTTGAGCAGCTTGAGATTCTCGATTTTTCGGCTAAAACATTGCTATCATTGATTAACGATATTCTGGATTTTTCGAAAATTGAGTCCGGCAAAATTGAATTTGAACGGGTTGCTTTTAATCTCCAGAATTTGATGAATGGGGTGCTTGAAAGTTTTCGTTTTACAGCCGAAAAAAAAGATGTAGATTTATTTCTGGATATTGATGAAAACCTGCCTGAAATGATAGTGGGCGATCCTAATCGCTTGACCCAGATTTTGAACAATCTCCTCAGTAATGCAGTGAAGTTCACTGAAGATGGATATGTTAAGCTTTCTGTTGAGCTACAAAGCAGCAAGCAGAAGGAGCTTAGTCTGCTGTTTAAAGTTGCCGACACGGGGGTTGGTATCTCAAAGGACAAAAAAGAGGAAATTTTCGAAAGTTTTACGCAAGAACGAACCGACACTTCCCGAGTTTTTGGAGGTACTGGATTGGGGCTCACCATCAGTGAGAAGCTGGTGGATCTGCAGGGTGGAAGTATCGACCTTGATAGTGAAAAAGATCAGGGAAGTACTTTTTACGTAGAACTGCCTTTCGAAAAAAATGACGAAGTTGACGTTGAGAAACACTCTTACAAGCAATTTAGTCAGCCGGATTCGTTAAAAGGGACGACCATATTGCTGGTCGAGGATAATGCGATCAATCAAAAAGTGATGACCCGCTTTTTGGATAAATGGGACATCTCAGTAATCGTGGCCGAAGACGGGCAGGAAGCGGTGGATAAGATAAAGGAAAATTTTGTACACTTGGTGCTGATGGATCTTCAGATGCCCAGAATGGACGGCTATGAGGCGACACGACTGATCCGTGAGATGGATGACAAGAAAAAATCGAATGTACCCGTGCTGGCATTAACAGCGGCGGCACTTAAAGAGGTGCGGGAGAAGGTATTTGCTTCGGGTATGAACGATTATTTGACGAAGCCTTTTAATCCCGCCGAGCTCCAGAAGAAGCTTGAATTCTATATTTTAGACCAGAGCCAGAACTAGCCTTTCAGCGTAAATCCTATCTTCAGTCCAACCTGCCACTGGACCACGTTCCCGTTTTCAATGCTTCCACGGGTTTCAGTAACTTCAAACCAGCTCATATCGTCTACCGTTTTCGAGGCTTTTGCTACAGCATTTTCAATAGCTGCTTCCATTGACTTGTCAGAAGTACCGGTAATCTCGATCTTTTTATAGGTATGATTTTCCATTGTCTTTGTTTTTTTGAATTTAAGAATCAATAAAAAAAGCGTCATCAAATTGATGACGCTTTAAAAATAAATATGTAATAATGTTTTTTACAGGGGAATCACCTCTTGCGCTTGTAGTCCTTTATCGCCTTCAGCAACAGTGAACTCAACTTCTTGGCCTTCCTCTAGTTTTTTGTAGCCTTCCATTACAATTTCACTGAAGTGTACGAAGATATCTTCGCCTTCATCTCTAGTGATAAATCCATAACCTTTTCCGTTATGGAACCATTTAACGGTACCTACTTCACGTTCTGCCATCTTAATTACTCCGAGAAATTTTACTTCGTGTGCTACTTAAATGTTCTAAAACGCCTTGCAAATGCATTAAACAGCGCCTGAACGCCTAAGTATAGTATATTTTTTGTGGATTACCTACTATAAGCAAAATTTCGGGTCTCAATTTTTGATATTTTAAGCAACAAGCATTATTTGCAGATAAACCAACAGCTAATGTCTGACCAAAAACGCCTTTTTGATCATTACAATCCTATCGAGGAACGGGTGGGCAAATCATTTTTTGAAGAGCTTCCCAGACAGCCCGGTATCTATAAAATGTTTGGCCGTAAGCAGGAGCTCCTTTATGTGGGTAAAGCCAAAGATCTTCGTGATCGGCTCTTCACTTATCGACGTGCTAAAATGGGAAGCACGCGTCGTAAAATCGTTCGCTTAATTCGAATGACGCACCAGGTGGAAATTGAAACCTGCAATACCGAAAAAGAAGCACTGCTGCTGGAAAACAAGCTAATCCGTGAGCACCAGCCTGAATTTAATCATGCCAAGAAACAGCCGGAGACCTACTATTTTGTGGGGCTGGAAAAGAAGGATAGGGCACTCGCTTTTAACTTGCAGATGCATCAGCCGGATAACGAATTTGTATTTGGCGCTTTTAAAGGGCACCGCGTGATTCGCAAGTCGCTGGGCGGACTTATCCGTATACTTTACTTGCTAGAACACCAGGTGGATTCCGTTTTTGAGCTGCCCTCGATATTAACCCGCAAGCTTACGCCTATGCAGTATGAGTTGCCCATAGCCTGGAGTAGAGAATTGATGACTAACATCTGGCCACTTATGCTTGATTACTTTCTGGGAAAACGGATGGATTTGCTCGAAACGTTCATGGAAACCTGTCGGAAAAGGGAGTTGTTAGAATCATTTGCCGGATCGATGATCCTTGATGATCTGGAGGCGATGAAATGGTTTTATGAGCGCTGTTCGCGCCGTAATTTTGAGATCCAGCAACAGTTGGGATTGTATAATCCACTCATTCCTCAAGAAAAGCTTGATGACTATCTGATTGAGTGGGCTTTTGCAGAAGAATAAATCAATACAAAGAGTATGTTTCAATGTAAGAAAATAACCCTTGCTGAGGGAAATTCATATAAATACGTTCTGTATAATCAGGATGACCAGCTTTCATATGACAACTTTTTAACATTTTTGCAGCAGGATGAGGCATTCCTTGATTTCTTTATCAACGTCCTGTCGGAAATTTCCTTCTATGCCTACCAATGGGAGACACCGCCGGTTACATCATGCACCATAGACCAGCCCTTCGAGTTCGTGGTGACAAACAGTCCCGGTATTGATTTGTCACCCGATCCCGGTCCGTTTCTACAGTACTTTAATGACCTTTATGGGGATGATGACGTGGCGGTATTCAATAACCTGGGCAAGGATGCCAAACTTATTGCCCCGGCGCCACTGGGTAATGGTCGTAATTACTCGCATATTGGCGTATTTACAGATGAAGCGCCGAAAGAACAACAGAAAACACTCTGGAAAAAAGTAGGCGAAGTGACCACACGGCAAATATCCGATCAGCCTATCTGGCTTAACACTACTGGTGGAGGTGTGGCATGGCTGCACGTACGGCTGGATTCACGTCCCAAATATTATCGTCATCATCCGTACTGCGAGGCTCCGTAATTATGTTGGCAGATATGAGTCGGGATTTACCTTTTAGCTGGTCTTTTGCCGCCACAGATTCATAAAGTGCAGACTTCCGCGTCGGTAAGGTTATAAATCCTCGGTATCCCTTATTCGATAACAAGTAAGGCTGTTCATGAAATACTGGATCCCGCCACGATCTTAAGACTGTCGGTCCATAATTAGCTGTTTTTTACCAATCCTTGCTTTTTAGCTTCGATGCTGTAACGCGTGTGCGGTACGGCTTCTAGTCGTTCCTTGGATATTGGATTTCCTGTAGCCTGGCAAATGCCGTAGGTTTTGTTCTCAATACGTTTAAGGGCGTCGTTAATATGCTTAATATATTCGCGCGTACGCTCGATTTGTAGATAATTCATTTCAGACTCCTGCTCCTCAGAGTCTACATCCGCCATGTGATGGGCAATAGAAGAATAATCTGCATCATCTGCTTCATCGAGATTGGCCTGCGTGCTGCGGATTTTATCCAGTTTTTCCTGTGCTTCAGCTCGGTTATCAAGGAGTAGCTTCTTAAAATGCTTTAGCTCCTTATTGCTGAGTGGGGTTTTTGTATTTTGATGATTAGCCATAGGTTAGGAAGTTTTGATGTTTACGTTTACTGATAATTATCAGTTTGCCACTAGGAAATCTATGGGATTGGCACTGAGATTGTTGTAATGGATAGGCTTACAGTAGGTATCAGAGATATTCTCGGTTCTTATGAATAGCGTGGGAGAACGGTCCAGTCTAGCGGAAATATATCCATCTCGAGTTAATGGCACTGTCCTTATAAGGAGAACTGTGTTGTTTACATAGGGAAATTGTAATTGTCTGGAATTGTTACAAAAAATGGGCAGTTAGTTACCCAAGATCATGCAGACAGTTCTTGTTGTTGGGTTAAATACTGTTGAATTTCGCTGGTGTAAGGTAGTTAGCGTGGAATGCAGCCGGTGCCGGTTATACCAAATTTCAATAAAGTTAAATATTACTCTTCGAAGTACCTCATAACTGTAGTGTTTAGGTTTTTGGGTAGTTTTTCTTTAAAGGTTTAAAAGAAGCTTTCCACTGATGTATTATCTCAGCAGTTATCTTTGCGGCTCATGCTTTGGCGAACGAAGGGTCGGGGATCCAGTCGTTTCCTAAACTCTTGGCAACAATATTATATTGGATACCTTGGTCAGCATGAAAGATTAACTTCTCCTGAGACGGGTGCTGCTAAATGGCCTCTTTTTCAGGCCGGAATAATGGTCTCACCAGTACTCATACCTTCCGAGAACGACCAACCTAAAATCTGGTGGACGGCAAGATCCATGATCGTCGTCAGGTACAGCCAACCCTGGGTGCTTGGTATATAGGTGACGTGGCTTACCCACACCTGACCCAATCGCCTGGTGGTAAAGTCCTCGATCCAATCAGTTCGGGGCCATCGGCTGGGTATGCTTGGAATCCGCGGTTGTGATACATTTCCGGCGCATCTCGCTTTTAGCTATTTATGTACCAGAAAACTATGCTTACAGAGCTATATGAAAAGTTTTAAATATAAAAATGGGGTGTGGTTATTCCTCCAAACTCCATCAAAAATGCATAATGGAAGTTTTTTTGTCTTTGTTTTGTTATCTTTTGCTCTTGTTATTTTGCATTTACTTTCAATAGGGTATCCATTATAAATGAAGTCTACAGTAGACCGAAGAAATAAGATCATTAAAAAGATCCAGAATGAAGGGTCTGTACGGGTTGATGAACTAAGTGAAGAGTTTGATGTTTCTACAGTTACCATTAGAAATGATTTGGATTTTTTTGAAGAAAAGGGACTTATTGACCGTACTTATGGAGGAGCCCTTTTAAGAAATAATGTTTATAACGATCCATCAATCGAAGAGAAGAAAAAGATTAATGTAGAAGAAAAAAAACGTATTGGTGAATATGCCTCTACTCTTGTAAATGATGGTGAATCGATCATATTGGATTCAGGTTCTACTACCCGTGAAATTGCTTTTCACTTAAAAAACAAAACGAATCTGACGATTATGACCAATGCCATAAATATTGGGCTAGAATTGGCAGGCTCCTCAGGCTTAGAGATTATGTTAACAGGGGGGGTGTTAAGAAATGAATCTTATTCGCTTGTTGGCCCTGAAGCCGAAAGAGCAATGCAAAACTATTACTTTGATACTCTTTTCTTGGGAGTTGATGGATTGGACTTTGATCATGGTCTTACAACTTCTAATCCTTTGGAAGCACAATTAAACCGTGTAATGGTAGAACGCTCAAATAGAGTTATTGCAGTTACTGACTCGACAAAATTTGGTCGTCACAGCTTTTCCTTTATATGTAACCTCGATCCTATCGATGTTATTATTACTGACAAGAAGATTACTGCTGATTTTGAAGATAAGTTTAACAAGAGAGATATCGAGGTTGTAAAAGTATAGTAGGATTTATTTAACTATATCATTTTAAATGGGAATACCTTTAAAGTTTATACCATTCTATAGCGTTTTTCCGGTATATTTTTTTCAGGATACTACTGGACAGATTTAGTCCTTGAAAGGATGAGTCAATTTCCTCACTATTTAGTTTATTATTTGTAGCTAGAAACTGCCAATGTGTGGTCCAACGATGTTCTAAATCTCTTTTTACACTATCTGGATTAGATGTTGGGTTACTAATGATATCAGTCCCATAGATTATGCGATTTTGGTACTTCCTAAAGAAATTTATGACCCGATCTTTGTTCTCAGCTGCATGATAATAAAGGTGTACAATACGTTCAGCAAGATCGACAGCCAGGTTAGGATATTTCTCGAGTCGTTTAGATACCTCATCTAAATTCCACTCAAGACTAGCCAAATGTAGCCCTACAAATGGAAGATTGGGATATTCTTCTAGTATATTATCTCGAGCATTAATGTGTTGCCAATAGCCAGGGTATTCATCATGTAGATACATATGATATTCTGGATGTTTGGCAAAGTATTCTTTGTCGCCTTTTACGGTCATTTTTTCTATTGGTAACCAACAATTCTTTGGCTCCCCTTGGTGACCTAGTACAGGTATTTGGTTTTTTTCTAGAAAGCTAAATACAGGCTTAAACTTGTTATCATCCAGCATGAGGAAGGAATTGTCTGGTTTTTGTATAGACATTCCTATGTTTTTCCAAAATTTTACCCCACTGGCTCCATTATTAATATCCTTTTTTATCTTTTTAATAGTTTTTTCGGCCCAATCATCCCGAAATATTTCTTTGGTACTAACTGTAGCAGCATAAAACAAGTCAACTTTAGAATGGTGCCGATATTTTTGTGCAAGAACTTGTTGTTTATCAATGGAAGGAAATGCAGGAACTTCTGTGTTAATGGTTAGTAGGTCAAAATTGTGGCTTTCTGCCACTTCTAGAATGGTATCTTGGTCTGAATTGAAATGTATATGGGCATCAATTTTTGGAAAATCACCAAAAGAACACATTACGCTTGATTGACCATTTCCATTTTCTTTGTAAGTAGCTGTTGGACATGCTTGATAGCTTTAGGAAAAACTTTCCGTAGATCAATTTCGCTAGTTTTGGGTAGTTCTTCACGTAATGTATTCATAAAACCATTTTTGACTTCTGTAGCGACATTTATTTTCCGGATACCATTTTGGATAGCTTTTTCGATTTGCGAATCCGGTATGCCCGACCCTCCATGTAGTACTAGTGCAGCAGCCGTATTTTTCCGAATACGGTCTACCAACTTAGTATCTAAATTAGGTTCTTTGTCGTAAAAGCCGTGTGCAGAACCGATGGCAATAGCTAGAGCATCTACTCCTGTTTTATCGACAAATTCTTGTGCCTCCTCAGGTTGGGTGAACGACGCATTTTCTTTTGACTGTCCTAGTTTGGCTATATATCCTAACTCAGCTTCTACATTAGCACCATAGGGTGCGGCAGTTTCAACTACTTCGCGAGTAATTTTACAGTTTTCTTCGAAAGGTTCTTCGCTTGCATCAATCATTACAGAGTCGTAGCCGGCATCTAATGCTCTTTTGATAAGATCAATGTCTTCTGCATGGTCCAAGTGCAACCAAGCTTGTACATCGTACTGTTGAATAGCTGTTTTGGCTAAATTAGCAGTGACATCCAGCCCTAAATAATCAATTGTATTTTTAGTAGACTGCAAAATGACGGCTGATTCCGTAGCTTTTGCAGCACTAAGGATTGCAGAAAGAGTCTCAAAATTATAAAAGTTGACAGCTAGAACAGCTTTATTTTGGTTGTCCAGTTCTTTGAAGTAATCTTGTAAAGATTTCATTGAATATGGTAGATCTTTAGCGTTTAAGGGAGAAAAAGTTTTAAATATAAATATTTACTCCTTCTACAACTCTAGAAATAGCTCCATTTTGTGAGGGGTTATCAGGATTCAAACTTAGATTTTTAGATTTAAGGAAACCAATTATTTGAGCAATTAATATATAAGGTATGGCGAGGAATGTTTCGGGTAGGCTGTCTAAGTCTTCAATTTGAATATATGAATCAACATAGTCATTAACTTCCTCTGTATTACCAATAGCCAAGGAATGCATCCCTAAGTTTTGAGTAGATATTTGTTTAATTAAATCATATTGGTATTTGATAACATTTTCATCATTACTTAATAAGTAGATCAACAATGAGTTGTCATTAACTACTGCTTTTGGTCCATGTCTGAATCCCAAGAATGAATCAAACTTTCCCAGGCAGATACCATCGGATAATTCTTGGACTTTAAGGTGAGACTCTCGTGCGCAACCTAAAAGTGGACCATCTCCCAGAAAAATAACTCTAGTAAAATCTTTGTTAGAAATTTCATGTAGTAGTTTTGAGTATTGTTGGAGTATCTTTTTACCTATTTGTACAGTTTTAGAAACAATTGGTTCATACTTTTCCAATTGGTTGATATTACTGATTATATTTGCGGCTAATACCATCCCTGAAAAGCTACCAGTCATTGCAAGTCCTTGATCTTCTGCAGGCGGGGGTAAGATAAAGGCATGAGTATTTGGTTCATTAGCTTTTTGGGCTAGTTCACCACTTTCATTACAGCTGATAATTAAATGACTAACTTCGCTGCAGTGCTTATTGGCTAACTTAATAGCAGCAATACTTTCTGGACTATTGCCAGAACGTCCAAACGATACAAGTAGTAATGGCTTCTGAACATCTACGATATCAGTGAAATGGGTAACCAGATCGGTTGTTGGAACTGCCTTGGTGTTTTTAAAACCTGCCTTCCTGAATGAGTATTGTGCTATTTCCCCAATAAATGCTGATGAGCCAGCTCCAGTTAAAATGATATTTAAATTTTTAGAGTTATTAATACTCTCTCGCTTAAAGAAGTCGTGAATTTCCTTTTCCTGATTTCTAATTTTTTTGTAAACGTCAGCCCATAATTTAGGTTGTCCCAATATTTCCTTGCTGGTATGGGTATCCATATCATTAAAAACTTCTAGTATTGGTTGTGACTTATTCATAGCTGCAACTTATTTGCTGATAGTTCAAAATTTTTGAGACGTAAATGACACTACTGAGTAGTTTCTGCAGTTAATTCTTGAGGATTTTCTTCGTCTATTTCTTCTTCATACCCCATAAGTAAGGTGGCAATTACCGCTAGTACCATTCCGGTGATAATAATTGGATGGGGGATAACAGAATAAATGCTCAGTGATAATATAATAGTTATCACAGGTGCCAGAGCATTTGTCATAGGAGAAACAATAATTGCTTTACCATATCTGAAGGCAAATACAAGCATTAAAGCCCCCACAGAATTTAAAGTCTGTATGAGAGCAGCTAAATATGGTCCTTTAAATCCCCAATTTATAGGTTGAGAGAAGTCAGTCATAAAAATGGCAACAGGGATTAAAATGATGGCAGTGGCCATCATATAAAAGAAAATGCTCTCAGCCTTCATGCTTTTGTTTGCAAAGCGTAATACATAGGCTTGAAACCCCCATGCGCCAAAAACAATTAAGGCCAATACAAGCCAGAGGATTCCTGTGGTAGTACTTGTGGATGGTTCTTGATATGAAAGAAGAGGTATCGCAATTAATGCAAGTGTAATTCCGCCCCAACCAAGTTTACCGGTTTTTTCATTAAGAAATATTGTGGATAATATAATAGTTACTACCGGTGATAAAGATATTATGGGAAATACAAGATAGGCTGGACCTAAGCGAAGTGTTTCAAAAAGTATAAGCTGTCCCCCAGCTCCAGTGAAACCTGCTAATGAACCATAAATAATTGCATTTCTGGAAAAATCGAGTTCCCAATTAATATTATACAAAGCTGCTATTGCTGGTGGGATCATGGTTAGTGCCCAGACAACATATCCCAAGGTGGCAGGGAATCCAGCTTTTTCGGTTATTTCGATCAAAGCTCCCCAAACTCCCCAGAAAAGTGTGGTTATTATGGCATATACCAGCCAATTTTTTGATTTAGTCATAGTTAATATCTCAAATACTTAATATACCTTTCGATTAATAAAAATATCTTCTAATAAGTAAGGAAAAAAAAGCCAAACAGTAAAATAAAATAAATATATATTATTACTGGATTTCTCTATATGACCCATTTAAATGCTATTAAAGTTGTTTTATGCAGTTTAAGCGCCATTATTATCTTTTTGTTATTTTATTTTGATTTTGAGTTTTCGAATCCTTTAATTGACGAGAGGAAAGGAAACAAAAGATAAATTATGGGTTAATCGAAATAAAATCGTTACTAATTAATCACTTCAGGAAAAGGTTCTAATACAATGAAAAGGATAAAAAAAGTAAGTAGGAGCTTAGCAAGCATACGGTTAGCAATCGGGATGGTACTGTGTCTTTTTATAATTAGTGGATTGACCAACTCAGTAAATGGTCAAGGAAATGAAGTGAGGGTCACGGGAACCGTTACTGATAGTCTGGCTGGACAAACATTGATTGGTGTCAATGTTGTGGTAAAAGGTACAAACTCAGGAACAGTCACAAATGGGGATGGTGAGTTCGCACTGACAGTACCCAATAGAAATTCGGTGCTTGTGTTTTCTTATGTGGGATACAAGTCTAAGGAAGTAACTGTTGGAGACAAAAGGGATTTAAATATTCAGCTTACGAAAGATGTAGGTAGTCTGTCTGAGGTTGTAGTTGTTGGATATGGAACAAAACGAAGGGCGGATGTAACATCTTCAATATCTTCTGTTTCCTCGGATGAAATTGCAGAACAGACTGCAACTAATCTGAATCAAGCGATGCAGGGCCGAATTTCTGGAGTAAATATTACTCAGAATAGTGGTGCACCTGGAGCAGGTATTTCGGTTGATGTTAGAGGAATTGGTACTATTGGTAATAGTAGTCCATTATATGTAATCGATGGGATTCCAGGAGGGGATATTAACTCTATAAACCCACAAAACATTGAATCAATTGAAATTCTGAAAGATGCATCTGCAGCTGCTATATATGGTGCAAATGGTGCAAACGGTGTTGTATTAGTTACTACTAAAGGAGGTAGTAGTGGCGAAACAATGGTGAATTTTGATATGACATATGGTATCCAGGAGTTATCTAATAAGGTAGACATGTTAAATGCAGAGCAATATGCTCGAATGCAGAATGAAGCGCGATCAGCATCTGGGTTACAAACTTATTGGGATAATCCATCATCATTAGGATCTGGTACTGATTGGCAAGATGCTTTATCAAGAAATGCAGGAGTTCAAAAATATAACTTATCAGTATCTGGTGGTAATGAGAAGCTGCAGTATTTTATATCAGGTGGCCATTATGATCAAGAAGGGGTTTTAATTGGTAGCGGTTACAATCGGTCTACCATCAGGGTAAATGCTGATTATAGGGTTTCTGATTTTTTCAAAATTGGTAATAAAATTTCATTAGCCCGTACCAATCAGGCTTCGATACCAGAAGATTATCCATTTGCTAGTGATAATCGTATTGTTGGGGCACTGGAAATGTCGCCAACAGTACCTGTTTATAGGGATGGAACATTTGCTGGTCCGCAGGGAGATTTCGAAGGAAGTAGTCAAGGGCCTAATCCGGTTGGAATGGCAACTATTAATGATGTTGATGATGAGTCTTCTAATGTTTCAAACCGGGCATATATTGAGGTTAATCCTCTCAATAATCTTACTATCAGGTCTGAATTTGGTATAGATTACACCGACGGTAATTATTACGAATTTCAACCTACATATAGATGGGGTATTACTTCTAACGCAATTGCACAGCTTTACAGGGGAAGCAGTAACAGTTTTGGTTGGACTAGCCAAACAACTGTTAACTATTTAGATACCTTTGGTGAATATCATGATGTAGAGTTACTGGGTGGTTTTTCCATTAATGAATCTCGATATGAGTCTATTGATGCATCTGCCCAAGGTTTTATTAATGAGGATGTAACGGTCTTGAGTGCAGCTGATCAGATAAATAGCCTATCTGAATATGCGGAAGAACAATCAATGATTGGTTATTTTGGACGTGTAAATTACTCATACAAAAACAAATATCTGTTTACAGGTAATGTACGAGTTGATGGATCTTCTAAGTTTGGAGAAGGGCATCGATATGGTACTTTCCCTTCTTTTTCACTGGGATGGAGAGCTTCTGAAGAAGAGTTTTTATCAGATGTTGGTTTCCTAAGCAATTTGAAGTTTCGATTTAGCTGGGGGAAGTCAGGCAACTCGCAGATCGGTAATTATAATTATGCGACTCGTTTGAACTTGTCACAATATTATGTGCTTGGTGGGGGTATAGTCCCAGGAGTAGCTCCAACGAGTGTTCCCAACGAGGAGGTAAAGTGGGAAACAACTACACAAACAAATGTAGGGGTAGATATCGGACTGTTTGAAGATAAGGTCAACTTATCGGCTGACTATTATGTAAAAACTACTTCCGATATGTTGGTGCCTGTCCCGATTCCAAGTAGTGCAGGAATTACCGAAGCACCCTATCAGAATGCTGGTAAGGTGGAAAACAAAGGCTTCGAGTTATCACTTAAATATCAAGATTCTGTTGGAGACCTTTCTTACAATGTTGGAGGTAATTTCTCTACTGCGAAAAATAAAGTACTGTCTCTTGGAGGCGGTCTCCCCATTTCATCTCCCATTTTATATCGAGAATCTGTTCGTTTGACGAGAACACAAAAAGGGCGCTCTATTGGTGAGTTTTATGGTTACAAGACAAATGGTCTGTTTCAGAATCAGCAGGACATTAGTAATCATGCTACTCAACCAGGAGCGGAACCCGGTGATATTCGGTTTGTTGATGTTAATGACGATGGGGTAATAAATGATGACGATCGAACATACATTGGAAGTCCGATTCCCGATTTCCAATATGGGTTTAATGCTGGTGTCTCCTACAAAAACTTTGACCTGAAGTTGTTGATAAGTGGAGTCTACGGCAATGAACTTATGAACACTGTGGGTTATCGCTTGCTCAATGGTTCTCATGTTGGGAATAAAATGGCTGGTGTTTTAGATCGATGGACAGGTGAAGGCACAAGCAATAGTATGCCTCGTCTTACTTGGAATGATCCGAACAATAATGCCCGTATTTCAGATCGATATGTTGAGGACGGATCTTATTTACGACTTAAAAATGTTCAGATTGGTTATAATCTGCCCAATTCGTTGTTAAATAAGTTTGGAGCAAGGAAAGTCAGAGTTTACGTAAGCGGACGTAACTTATTTACTATCACTGATTACAATGGTTTTGACCCAGAGTTAGGTAAGGTCGACAATAATAATCTTAACTACGGTATTGACATGGGTAACTATCCAGTACCTCGAACATTTAATGTTGGGTTAAATATTGGGTTTTAAATAATGAAGTCTCCTAGTTATAAATTTAAAAAGTCAAAAGTTATGAAGTTTATTAAAGGATTAACATTGCTAGCTCTCGTTTTAATTGCCGGGTGTAGTGATGAGATATTGACAAAGAATTCTCCTAATGAGGTAACGGCAGCTAACTTTTACAAAAATTCAGACGATGCCGTAGCAGCAGTAAATGCAGCTTATGATCCGCTCCAATATGGCGGCCTATTCAAGAACAGTTATTGGTCCATTGGAGATATTGCTTCTGATGATGCTTATAAGGGTGATGGGGGTAAGTCTGATGGACCTGCTTGGTGGGAGTTCGACCTGTTTGATATAAATTCTACAAACTCCCTATTAGCTGATAGTTGGGCAGACAGTTATACCGGTATCTATAGGGCAAATATCGCTTTGAAAGAGATACCGAATATTGATATGGATAGTAATCTACAAGGTAGATTAATAGGAGAAGCAAAATTCTTACGAGGATTCTATTACTTTTGGTTAGTAAGATTGTTTGGTGATGTGCCTTTAATAACAAAGCCACAAAAATTAGGAGATCTAAAAGTCCAACGTACTGCCAAAAGTGAAGTCTACAATCAAATCATAAAGGATATGAGTGAGGCGGCATCAGCTTTGCCAGAGACATATGCGGGTTCTAACCAAGGCCGTATTACGAAGGGGGCAGCCAACGCGATGCTTGCTAAAGTGTATATGTGGCAAAAAAATTGGGACAAAGCAGCAGAATACTCCAAAAAGGTAATTGACTCAGGGGTATATGAATTGCTGGATAGCTATGCTGATAACTTTAAAGAAGAATATGAAAATAGTAAGGAGTCAGTATTTGAAGTTCAGTTTATGAAAGGTGGCCCAAATGGAGCTTGGGGTAATGCTAGTGATGGAACAATACAACACATTAGTATAGCTCCGAGAAATTCCGGTGTTGCAGGTCTCGAAGGTTGGGGTTTTGATATGCCTACCCAAGATTTGGTTGATGAATTTGAAAGTGGTGATCCTAGACTAGAGACTACGGTGCTAATGCAGGGCTCTACTATCCAAGGAGGTAAGCAATATGATCCTGCTTGGTCATCAACAGGATATAATACACGAAAGTATCTCATTAAAAGAGATGGATTTATCGGTTCAGGAAGTGATTCACCGGTAAATTATCGTGTAATGCGATATTCCGAGGTACTTCTGAATTATGCAGAGGCTCTCAATGAAATGGGTGAAACCTCAAAAGCAAAACAATACGTCGATCAGGTTAGAGAAAGGGTTGGGCTAAATGAATTGCAAGCAGGTTTGAGCCAATCAGAGTTCCGTGAAGCAGTTTATCACGAGCGTCGTGTTGAACTAGCTCTTGAAGGACACCGTTGGTGGGACTTGGTGAGAACTGGTCGTGCCCTGGAAGTAATGCAAGATCAACCTAATGGACATGGAGGCCAGATTCAGGAACACAACTTAATCTTTCCTATCCCACAATCTGAGATCGATGTTAATCCAGATTTATCTCAAAATCCAGGTTATTAATTATCTAGCTAATAAGGATTTGAGATTAAATACCCGGGGGAAGTAAACCCCGGGTATTTAAAATTAAGCTAATAATTTTCAGAATTAATAAGTGTCGAATCGAATGCAGCAAGGAAAATCGGATGTACTTGTCGTAGGGGAGTTAAACGTTGATTTAATTCTCAATGAGATTGATGGATTCCCGGAAATTGGGAAAGAGAAACTTGCAAACAGTCTTACAAACACATTGGGTAGCTCTTCGGCAATATTTGCTAGTAATTTATCCAGTCTTGGCCCGCAGGTAAGTTTTCTAGGTAAGATTGGGGAGGACTCATTTGGTCAGAAAGTACTTAGATCATTGGATCAGATGAATGTTGATACGAATTTTGTAATTCAAGATCCAAAATTAACAACGGGGGTAACAGTAGCGTTAAATTATGGTAATGAACGTGCTATGGTTACTCATCAAGGTGCGATGAAGCACCTTGAGATTGACGATATAACTGATACTCATTTAAAAGAAGCCAAACACCTACACTTCTCTTCATTTTTTTTACAACCAAATATTGCAAAAGATCTCCATATTCTAATGGAAAGAGCAAAAAATATGGGGTTAACGACATCCTTTGATCCGCAGTGGGATCCTAGCGAAAAGTGGGAAATTCAGTTAGATAAGATATTGCCCCATGTAGATGTATTCCTTCCGAATGAAGCTGAGTTAAAGTCATTAGCAGGCTTAACTGATTGGAAATCTGCACTAAAGGAAATTAGCGAGATGGCTAATGTGGTAGTTGCTAAGCTGGGGGCTAACGGATCTGCTTTCTGTAAGGATGGGGAGGTTAAAATGGTAGAACCATTTGAAAATAATCATATAGTCGACGCGATTGGTGCGGGTGATAGTTTCAATGCAGGTTTCATAAGTAGGTTTATATTGGGAGATTCAGTTGAGGAATGCGCAAGATTCGGAAATTTGGCAGGGGCACTTTCTACCACAGGTTCTGGAGGAACTGAAGCATTTTTGAATAGAGAAAGAATGATAAAATTGGCAATGGAAGAGTTCGGTTTAAATAGAGAAGAATTAGCATTATGAAAAAAATCAGTTTTTTTATTTCGGTTTTCATTCTTTTGAATGGAATTTGTTTGGCACAAGATTCTTCTGGAGATCCACCAGCAGAGTCCTTATTGCTAAAAAATTATCGGCCCGAATCTTTATATAAAGTTCATGATTACAAGGCTGATAAGCCAAAGTTTTCAACCATTGATATGCATTCTCATGCTTACCCTCAATCAGAAACGGATATTAAAGCATGGGTTGAGACGATGAAGAAGAATGATATTGATAAAACAATACTGCTTACCAAAGCTACCGGTGCTAAGTACGACTCACTGTACTCAGTTTATTCTCAGTATGGAAATTACTTTGAAGTATGGTGTGGCATTGATTATTCGGGATATAAACAACCAGGATTTGCAGAAAAGGCTATACAAGAGCTTGAGCGATTGCATAAAATGGGTGCAACAGGAATTGGAGAATTAGGTGATAAAGGCGAAGGATTGGTTTATTCGCATCCTAAGCAAGCTTTAGGTATGCATATCGATGACAAAAGGTTGGCTCCCGTACTGGAACGGGCAGGTGAATTAAATATGCCCATTAATGTTCATGTAGCTGAACCCTATTGGTTTTATATGGACATGGATTCTACCAATGATGGATTAATGAACGCAGTAAATTGGCGACTTGATAATAAAGAAGGAATTCTTGGCCACAGTGCAATGCTTAAAACCTTAGAAAATGCGGTCAAGAAGCATCCCAATACAACATTTATTGCTGCCCATCTGGGGAATAGTTCATATGATTTAAAGATTATTGGCAGTATGCTTGAGAAGTATCCAAACCTCTATGCTGATGTTTCAGCACGATATGCTGAATTATCACAAATTCCTCGCCATGTCAAAGAGTTTATTACAGAACACCAGGATAAGATTGTTTATGGAACAGATATGGGTACTGGAGGCAGTATGTATGACGTAACATTCAGAGTATTAGAAACGATGGATGAGCATTTCTACCGGCATGAGATGTTTGGATATCACTGGAGCTTAAATGGCTTTAACCTTAATGACAAGGTGTTGAAGAAGATTTATCAAAGTAATGCAAAGAAAATAATTAATTAATATGAAAACGCCACTAGTGGACATGCGTCTTTTAATAGCAATCACTGTAATATTTTGTTTTTCCAGCTGTGTAAATAAACAGCAACCTCAGATTACAAGTGGTAAGGTTACCTTAACGTTTGATGAGCTGTTGCATACTAAGGTCGATTTCGAAGACGCTAAAAAAGCGTTGCTTTTGGATGGGTATCAGCCTTCAGAAACGATAACTATAAATGGTGAGGTCTTGCGTGACTTTGAGCTCAAAGATTACCGTTTGACATCAATTAGTAATGATTTAGGAACTGGCAACCGTCTTATCGTAACTGGTAACACAACTAATCCGAAGTACAAAATACAGAAAAAAGTTATAGCGACAGCATATGACAGTATTCCAAACCTGATAACCACCCGTGTAGAGTATGTAAATAACGGAGGACAAGTTCTGACCTTAGGGGGCTGGAAAAACAATCAATATGTCTTACAACCTTTGGATAAGTCCTTGTCAGAAAAAAGTTTCTGGTCGTTTCAAAGTGCTTCCTATCCATCGCGTAAAGACTGGGTATTACCTGTCGGGCAGAATTTTGAGCAACAAAATTACCAAGGAATGAATGCCACTGATTATGGAGGTGGTACTCCCGTTGTTGATCTATGGAGGTCAGATGCTGGCTTGGCAGTGGGGCATGTAGAAACAGAACCCCAGCTTATTTCTTTGCCTGTAAAAACAACTTCCAAAAATAAGGGAATCAAATTATCGGTTTCTTTTGCTACTGATAGTGTTTCGACGTTAAAATATCCCCACTCGATACAGCCGAAAGATAGTGTATCTACTTTTGAAACTTTTCTTACTTCCCATAAAGGTGATTACTATACATCAATCAGGAAATATAGAAAGGTCCTCGATTCGAAGGGGATTGAGTTTGCAGAACCAACAGAAACGGCCTACGAGCCCATTTGGTGTGCTTGGGGTTATGGCCGTGACTTTACCCTTGATAAGGTTATAAATACTCTCCCAAAGGTTAAGGAACTTGGCTTCGAATGGGCAGTATTGGACGATGGATGGCAAATTGCTGAAGGAGATTGGCAAACGAATGCCAAGTTTAACAAGACTACCATGAAGCAATTTGTGGATGAGGTACATGAATATGATTTGAAAGCAAAGTTGTGGTGGGCACCCTTGGCAGCAGATCCAGGATCCAGAGTTCATGAAAATGAATCGAATATGCTCTTAATCAATAAACAAGGGAATTACCAAAAAATAACCTGGTGGGATAGTCACTATCTGAATCCAGCCCTGAAAACAACAAAAGAATACCACAAACAGCTTGTTCAAAAGTTTATGGAAGAATGGGGTTATGATGGCCTCAAAATTGATGGTCAACATTTAAACCAGGTACCGCCCGATTATAGTCACAGCGAAGCACAAAAATATCCCGAGGAGTCTGTTGAAGAGTTGCCTGACTTTTACAAAGAAATTTATAAAACGGCTAAAAATATAAAATCTGACGCTGTGGTAGAGATTTGTCCCTGTGGCACCTCTGGTTCTTCGTTTATTATGCCCTACATGAACCAGCCGGTTTCATCCGATCCGCTGGATTCATGGCAAATACGACACAAAGGGAAAACATATAAAGCCTTGATGGGAGAGAGTGCGGCATATTACGGTGATCATGTCGAGTTGAGTGATGATCAGAGTGATTTCGCTTCTACAGTGGGTATAGGAGGAGTTATTGGGTCTAAATTTACCTGGCCAAAGTCAGCAGATCCAGATAATGAGTTTTTGTTGACGGACGAAAAAGAAGCCCTTATCAAAAAATGGATGGGTATTTATAAAAATTATATGCTTCCCAAGGGGGAGTATAGAGGTGAGCTATATGATATTGGGTTTGACCGTCCAGAAGCTCATGCCATTGAGAGAAATGGAAAGCTTTTCTATGCATTTTATGCGGATTCTTTTGAGGGGAAGGTAGAACTGCGCGGCCTAAAAGCAGATACCAGTTATGAACTTGCTAATTACGAAACAGGCAAGCAGATGGGTACTGTTGAAGGATCAGGTGCAAGCCTGGAAACGAGTTTTTCTGATCATCTGATGATAGTGGCGAAACCACAAGAATGAGTTCAAGTTTATAATCCCCTTGGTTATGGACAGAAGGAGCTTTATCAAAAAAAGTTCGTTAGCTGGTATTGGTCTGTCAGCAATGCCTTTTGATATGATAGAAAAGAGCAATGGATCTACTTCAAATCCATCTACAAAAAAGAAGATTATCGTAGCCGGTGCGGGTATTGCGGGTTTATGTTGTGCATATGAGCTAAAGAGGATGGGGCATGAAGTTGAAGTACTGGAAGCTGCTGGTCGATATGGGGGCACAGTGCAAACAGTACATGATGGATTAGCAGGCGGATTGTATGCTGATTATGGAGCCGAAAACATAACAAAACCAGGATATGAGAACTATTGGAAATATATTGAAGAGTTTGATATTCCAGTTCTTCCATATTTGCACCGAAAAAATAGGATGACAAGAGAGGGCGATGAATGGCTTACAAAGGCAGATCTGCAAAAAAGACGTGAAAGACAACTTAAAAAACTAGGTGGACTTAACGAGAAAGAATCTCACTTTCTATCATCTCGTTCCTTTCAAAATTTACGAACAGATTTAGAACGACTCTATCTGGGGCCCTATCTTGAAAAATTTAACGATGAATATCAGCCTTTTGGAATCGGATATGACCATTTGGATGAAGTCCCGATTTCAGAGATTTATAAAAAAGAAGGAGCGTCTAAGGCTGCTCTCCAAGTGTTGGGTGGGGGTAATACCTCGGCACTCTATAAATTATGGCAATCTTATATCAAGAATAAAAGAGGGTATTGGGGAGAGTATGATCTTTATCGAATTGAAGGGGGTAATGATATTTTACCTAAGGAATTTGCTGAGCGATTGGGTACAAGGGTAAAGCTGGGTTGTAAAATACTGGGTATAGAACATGGTGATACTGGTGTTACCGTTCTGTATAGAGAGTTTGGAGAAGAGAAAAAAATGTCTGCTGATTATTTAGCTAATTGCCTGCCTGTATCCGCATTGCGAAATATTGCTATTACCCCAGAACTACCTCCTGAAAAGAAATTTATTATCAATGAGATTACTTATGAGCAGAAGTCGAGAATTGTATTTCAGGCACGGACAGAGTTTTGGAAGAAAGATAACATCAGCATTAATCTAACCTTTAACCATCCTCACTTGCGCACTATTTGGCAGGTAGCCGAAGAAGTGGATACTCCCAGAGCTGTATTGATGGCTAAGGCTTCTGCTGGCACGAATCCTCTCCGAGCGCTTGAAGTCTTCAAAGAGCATTATCCGGGTGATAGGTCGAATATCGACATAGAGCAGGCTTTGGTGAAAGATTGGTCTGCAGATCAGTTTACTCCTGGATGTGAAAGGGGAGGTTTTCCTATGGGGGGAGCTATCAAAATTTTGGCCCCACCTTATTAAGCCTCATGGAAGAATTTATTTTGCGGGTGGTTATGCCGACAACCGAAGTTGGGGTATGGAGGCTGCAACGAATTCAGCTAACCGGGTAGCCAGGGAAATAGATCAAGCCTAGTAGTATATGAAAACTCTGATAACAATGGTCATTTCCACTTTAGGGGTCATGTTTTTTTACCAGTATGAAATATCAAGTGGAAAGGGCGGAGCCAGTTTTAAAGTAGAACCTTCTGTAGAGCTATCGCTTGCTGATAACAATGAAACTGTTTCTTGGGGGGCGCAAGTACGATACGGGATTCAAGTTCGTAGTCCGGTCGATGGGAATTCAAGGTATGGAGAGATTGATCCCAAACAGGTATTTCTGAGTGTTAGTTTTTTTCCTAATGCTACTGATTCTTCCGATATAACTCATCAAAAAGAGAAGACAAGGTTAGCAAACCAATCAGGTTTAACCTTAATGGGGCAGGGAAGTTGTTTTAGTTGCCATGCCGACGAGAACAGTATTTCAGGGCCTTCATTTACAGAAATTGCTAGTTCATACAGTAACGGAAAAAGAAATAAGCAAGACCTCATAAATAGTATTAGAAAAGGATCTGAAGGCGAATGGGGTAGCATGACAATGCCCGCCAATTCTGAATATTCTGAAGAAGAAGCTGCAAAAATGGTTGCGTATATCATAAGCCAAGGTTCATGCGAGCATTGTTGGGTGTATCCAGGTCTTGAAGGCGTTTTGAAGATTATTACAGCCCCGAAAAATATTGAGACAGGATTATATTTGTTAACAGCTAGTTATACCTCTTCAAATGAGGAGCGTGGGAAAGATACAATGGTATTAAAAGTAGAATAAAGGGCCTTTTCTATGGACAGAAAAAAATTTATCAAATCTGTAGGCATGACGGGACTAGCGTCTACTATGGGAATTCGAGGTTTCAGGGATCATACTTCTCAACCTGATTGTAATGGTCCGGAAATTGACGATCGTCTTTATCAAGGTCCTTTCCCTGTAGAAGTAGTACCGGGATGGGATGTGGTGATGACCACAGTGCCTTCTGATCGTGTTTTGGATAACTTTGGAATGGGACTGGTGACCTATGTTGTGGATGAAGCAGGCCCGCCATCCGTTGACGGGGAATCCTTATCACAGTCAATTGAAAAGTTAGCCAAGATACCTCTTGGACAAAAACTTTACCTGAGAGTTAATTGGAAAGATCTGCAGGACAAACCTGGTGAGTTAAATCCATCAAAAGAGTGGCAACTGGCTTTTGAGATGGCTGAGAAATATAACAAAAAGATAGCATTCCGGGTTATGCTTAGTAATCCGGAAATACCCGGTATGGCTATTCCCGACTTTGTAGCAGAAAAAGTACCAAAGGTTAAACTGGGGACAACTGATCAGATCGGGTTGAAAGGAAAGGTACATTATGAGCCACGATACGATCACCCGGCTTTTCAGAAAGCATTTAGAGAATTTAATGAGCTAATGGCTTTGAAATATAACGGGCACCCCCAAATCGAATATATGGATACTTTTATGTATGGTTTTTGGGGCGAAGGTCATACTTGGCCATTTGAAGGCAATCCTTTTCCTGATTCCGTTGTTGCAGAGCAAACGTTTACCAAGATGTTTCAACATCAGCTGTCATGTTGGGACCATGTCCCTTTGACCACGAATACACAGCCTGATTTCAGCAATGTGGGCAATGATACTATTCTAAGAGAGACACTCAGAACCAATAATTGGCTTCGTTCAGATACCATTTTTATTGAAAACCAGCAGATTGCAGCTCTCAGCAATCGCTCTCCCTGGATTGGAGCCACACTGGAAGTGGGTATGTCAGATGGAAAACAGCAAAATATTCAGCTGTCTGATGGCCAAACTCATACCGATAATGAGATCCATCATGTTATGGATGTCGGAGCTAACTATTATTCACTTTGGAATTGGCAGGCCATAGCCGCTGATAAAATACTCAGATACTATGAAAAGTATCCCGATACCATCGATACTATAGCTAGGAAAGTTGGGTACAGGATTCGCCCTTCCTGGGTCTGGAGTTTTGAAAGAAAAGGACATCCTGGCCTAATTTTTGGTCTCGTTAATGATGGAATATCGGGTATACCGGGTAGTTTGAAATTAACATTAAAGACTGAAAAAGGTGAAGTGTTAGAGAGTGGGTATGTAGATCCGGGCTACCCCAATCCAAGTGGTGTCAGGCAAGTCAGAATGATGTTGCCCAGAGGTATGAGCTGGAAGGGATTACGACTATATGCCGAGATTAACGTGAAGGGCCAACTGTATCCTGTGGAGTGGGCTACAAGAGTGGAACCCAACAAAGATGGCAGTTTAACACTAAGTCCTACTCCACATGTATGAAGACATTTCCATATTGCTCATTTTATTTCGAATTATTGCAAGTCTAAACTATAGCGATGAAAAATTATCTTCTAGATTTAGTACGTCATAAGCACCGTGAGTCTTCAATCGGGATTTATTCCGTTTGTTCGTCAAATAGCTATGTCCTTAAAGCTTCTTTATTACAGGCGAAGGAGGATAATAGTTTCCTACTTATCGAACCTACAGTGAATCAGGTTAATCAGTATGGAGGTTATACTGGACGTACGCCTGCGGATTTTGTTGACTTTATATCACATTTGAGTGACGATGTGGGGTTCCCTGAGGATAAACTGATTCTAGGTGGGGATCATCTGGGCCCCAATCCTTGGAAGGGAGAGCCTGCTGCTCAAGCAATGGAGAAATCAAAAGAATTAATTCGTTCCTACGTCGAAGCTGGATTTAAGAAAATTCATCTGGATACAAGTATGCCCTGTGCCGATGATGATGTTGATCTAGGTGTGCCCATGAAAGATGAGATTGTAGCTAGCCGTGCAGCGGAATTATGCAAAGTTGCGGAAGAGACTTACGAAAAAAAAGTATCAGATTCTGTACAACCTGTTTATGTAATAGGAACGGAAGTGCCAATTCCAGGAGGGGCCGAGGGGTCAATACATGATATTCAGGTTACGAGTGTTGATTCAGCAAAGGCAACTATTGAAATAACTAAGAGAGCATTTCAGGAAAAGGGACTTGAAGATGCGTGGGATCGTGTTATTGCTCAAGTTGTACAACCAGGAGTAGAGTTCGGGAATAGTGACATTGTAGAATATGATCCCCAAAAGGCGGTTGACCTTTCTTCTTTTATTAAAAACCGTGATACAATGATATTTGAGGCCCATTCAACTGACTATCAGGCTGAAAATAATTTGAGAAAGCTGGTTACGGATGGTTTTGCAATTTTAAAGGTAGGACCTTGGCTCACCTTTTCTTTTAGAGAAGCAATTTTTGCCTTATCACTTATCGAAAAGGAATTATTCTCTTCAACACCATCAGTAGAGTTATCAAATTTACAAGAGGTATTGGATCAAGTAATGGTCAATAATCCCGAATCATGGAAGGATCATTATGATGGTGACGAAGAAAGGTTGAAATTTTTGCGAAAGTATAGCTATAGCGATCGGTCAAGATATTATTGGTCGAATCCCGAAGTAAAACAGGCTGTAAAAAAGTTATTTGAAAATCTTGAAAAGCATGATATTCCTTTGCCTTTGTTGAGTCAGTTTTTACCGAATCAATATCGAGCAATTAAGCAGAGTGAATTAGAAAATGATCCCCGCCAAATTGTACTTCATAAGATTCAGAGGACAATAGATGTATATTCTCATGCAACTAAACAGGCAGTCTAGTCAGTAATTTGGGACGAAAGGAGCAAAATTTTGAGCTTAATGTTTTATCACAGAATAATCTGGCAAAAATATAGAGGTTATGGATAAAGAAATTAACCGAAAAGATTTTCTCAAAACATCTGCATTAACAGGATTGGGACTTTCTATAGCACCTTATTCGGTGTTAACTGGAAGTGATGACCGGACGGTTACGTTGGGATTTTTGGGAGTGGGTTCTCGAGGTACTAGCCATTTGGAAGGTATGCTGAATAGGGATGATGTTGTAGTAAAAGCTATTTTAGACCCTAAGACGGAAAATCTAAAACGAGCACTGGATATTGTAGAAAAGGCTGGACAAGATCGACCAGATGCATATTCAAGTGAGGAGGACTATATCAAGCTTTGCCAACGAGAAGATCTTGATGGCGTTATTATTTCGTCTCCGTGGGTATACCATAAGAGGCAAGCAGTAGCCGCTATGGAGAATGGGAAGTATGCGGGGGTAGAAGTCCCGGCAGCTCTAACTGTAGAGGATTGCTGGGAACTAGTAGAAACCTCAGAACGCACGGGGATGCCTTGTATGATGCTGGAAAATGTTTGCTATAGACGTGATGTAATGGCGGTGTTGAACATGGTCCGCGATGGTATCTTTGGCGAAATGATACATGCAAGGTGCGGTTATCAGCATTCGCTCACGCCATATTTGTTTAATGATGATCTCGAATTTGGTTCTGGTACAGGTAGTGTTTCTAGTTGGAGAACTGAACACTACATCAAGAGAAATGGGGATCACTATCCCACACACGGTGTTGGACCTGTAGCACATTGGTTGGATATAAACCGGGGAAACCGATTCGTAAAGTTAACTTCTAATGCTACGAAAGCAGAAGGACTGGAGAATCATATTGAGCATTATGGTGGGCAGAATCATCCAAACGAGGAGATAGACTGGAAGACAGGAGATATCGTAACGACGACTATCACAACAGCTAATGACGAAACTATTTTAATAACGTTTGATACTACATTGCCTCGACCCTATTCATTGGGTTTCAGAGCACAGGGTACGAATGGACTTTGGCAGATGGAAAGAGATGCTGTTCATGTTCGTGGGAGAAGTAATCAACATGAGTGGGAAGACTTTCAGAAATATCGTAAAGAGTTTGACGCTGAACTATGGAAGCGCCATGAGCATGAAGCAGAGGGGGCTGGACATGGGGGAATGGACTATTTTGTCAGAAATGCTTTCGTCGAATCAATCAAGAATAAAATGCCAACTCCACAAGATGTATATGATGCTGCAACATGGAGTGTGATAGCTCCTTTATCAGAGGAATCAATTGCCAAAGGCGGTACACCAGTTGATTTTCCTGATTTTACGAGTGGTAAGTGGATGGAGAATGAACAGATATTCGATCCCAACGGAAAATTTTAAATTCAAGGTTATTTAGATTAGTGATTAGAACAATTGTAAGAGTGTTTCTTATTTGTCTGATTCTCAGTGGCTCTTTTGTAGGGGTTCAAGCTCAGGATACCCTCACATTAGAAATAGAAAAGGATGAATATTGGTGGGGAGGTGTAAGTTCAGATAGTCATTTAATGCCATATTCCTCTTCTACCTCACTTGAACGCGATTTGTTGGGAAATAACTATGGAAATCAAGCGCAACCTCTGCTGGTATCTAATCATGGTAGGTATATTTGGTCGGAAAAACCTATAGCTTACCGTTTCGATGAAGGGTCTATTATGGTTACAAGTAAGTATGGGGAAATAAAGGCTGGTCAGCAGAAATCTAGTCTTCGAAAGGCGTTTCAGTATAGTATAAGACATTTTTTCCCGCCCCAGGGTCAGTCGCCCGAAGAACTTATGTTTACTGCCCCACAATACAATACGTGGATTGAGTTAATGTATGATCAAAACCAGAAGGACGTCTTGGAATATGCCCGTAGTATTATTGATCAGGGATACCCACCCGGCGTAATTATGATTGATGATAATTGGCAGGAAGATTATGGTGTTTGGGAGTTTTCTAAAGAGCGCTTTCCGAACCCTCAAAAAATGATGGATGAACTCCACAGCATGGGTTTTAAAGTGATGTTGTGGGTAGTTCCATTGGTTAGTCCAGACTCTCGGGTCTATCGCAATTTAGCTGAAAAAGATATGTTGCTGAAAAATAAAGATAAGGAACCGGCAATGATTCGATGGTGGAATGGCGTCAGTGCTTCTTTAGACCTGAGTAACCCCGATACCCGGTCATGGTTTAAAAATAAGCTTGATTATCTAGTTGATGAATATGGGGTTGATGGATTTAAATTTGATGGTGGAGATACCCACCATTACCAAGGCAAATTAATATCCCATAAACCTTCACTCCCTAATGACCACACTCGCTTTTTTGCAGAAATCGGGTTGGATTATCCGTTAAATGAATATCGTGCGTCATGGAAGATGGGTGGGTATCCATTAGCACAACGCTTGAGAGATAAAAGTCATAGTTGGGAAGATATGAGGAAGTTAATTCCTGGTATTATAGCTCAGGGTCTGATGGGATACGCATTTACCTGTCCTGATATGATTGGAGGTGGAGAATTTACTTCTTTCCTAGATGAGTCAAAAATTGATGAAGAACTAATTGTCCGTTCGGCTCAAGTACATGCTCTGATGCCCATGATGCAATTTTCGGTTGCTCCCTGGAGAGTTTTATCCAAAGAGAATCAACAGCGGGTAAAACGAATGGCGACCCTTCATGCCCAAATGGGGGATACCATTTTAGCATTGGCAGAGAAGTCTGCACAAACTGGTGAGCCTATTGTGCGTCCAATGGCTTATACCTATCCCAATCAAGGTTATGCTACAATTAACGATCAATTTATGTTAGGCTCACAGATAATGGTTGCTCCTGTAGTTCGAAAGGGACAACGAGAAAGAACAATCGTCATTCCCCAAGGTACTTGGGAAGCAGAAAATGGGAATACATATCATGGACCGACCACAGTTAAAATCGATGTACCTTTAGGACGATTACCTTTGTTTAAAAAAGTAGAGTCTTAAACTTAGGCACCTAGGTGAACTAATTAGGATCGATAGATCTACCTTTCAGAGAAATATATTGGGAAGGAGCATAGGCTTGTTCTTCCTGAAAAATAACGGGGGTATGAAGGTGGAGATGACCACTTAGGGTGGGCGTACTGTCAGTTGGTTGCTATTCATTGTTGGGTTTTGGGTAGTCGTAGGCTTCCCTGAAAGTTGACCGTTTGAAAAAAGAGAAAATTCACTACTTCCAATGAAGAAACTAACTGAATAAATATTCCGGAAAAATTTTAAGAAATAGTGCGTAACACCGATAACTAAATATGGGTTAGTTGCCAGGGTTATTAAATGATTTTTAAAAAAATGAGATCAGAGACGTTATAATATAGGCACTGAAAAATACTGGGACTTGTTGTGAGTAAAATAAATAATATTCTTCGTATAAAAGAGCACCTTCCTGAAAGAAAAAGTGGTATAGAACTAGAGATATCAAGAAGCAGGAATCGATTTGAGCGACTATTGCAGGCCGCTTCGGATGGTATTTTAATTATTGGAGAGGATGGAATTATCCAACATCTAAACTCTCAACTCACCGAAATAGTGGGGTATAAGAAGAAGGAACTGTTAGGCCAACCGGTCGAATATTTAATACCTGAATCTCAAAAAAAAGACCTCGTTAAATTACGTAAGCAGTATCAACAAAATTCCCATAAGCGTTCTATGAGATGCGGTTTAGAATTATATGCTAAACATAAAAACGGATCTCGGGTTCCTGTTGATATTAAGCTGGAGCCTCTTGATGAAGGGATGGAACGGAATACCATTGCGATTATCCGCGACGTTAGCAAGTTCAAGGAGATGCAAAAAAGGGTAGAAAGGGAGGAAGGTTTTATAAAGCTGCTTAATAAGTTAACGACGATAGCCAATCAAAATATAAACTTAACCCAGACATTGGACGAAAGTGTCCGGGTCATCTGCGAATATATGTGTTGGGATGTCGGTCACGTCTATTGTTTAGCTGATGATGAATCCCAGGAATTTTATCCGACTGATATTTGGTACATCGAAAATGAAGATAAATTCCAATCCTTTAAAAGGATGATGATGGAAACATCTTTTAACCCTGGAATGGGAATGGTCGGAGAAGTTATTGACTCGGGCGAACCACAATGGTACGCAAATGCCCATGAGAATCCAGGTTTTGTGCACCGAATGCCTGATATTGACTTAAATATTCGGGCCTGTTTTGGATTGCCGATATTAATTCGAGATAAGGTTGTAGGGGTGCTTGAGTTTTTTTCAGATCAAATAGTTTCCCAGGGTTCTGTACTGCTTAAGAAAATGGAAACTATTGGTCACCAGCTGGGCAGAGTTATAGAACGAGAAAGATCAGAAAGCTTGATGAAGAAAAATACTAAGTTCTTTCAACAGCTTTTTGAACATGTACCCGTTGGAATCGTTGTTTTAGATGAGGAAAAAAAAGTAATTGATGTCAACAATATTTTTACAAGCATTTTTGGATATGTTTCTGAAGAATTAGTTGGTAATAAGATTGATGACTTACTTGTATCAGAAGAATTTAAGGATAATGCCAAAGATTTAAGTCGTCAAGCATTCAATGGAGAATTAGTTAGCAAAGAAACTATTCGAAAGCATAAAGATGGGACCGAAGTACCGGTCATAATCCATACTGTTCCAGTTATAGTTGATGATGAAATAGAAGCCGTTTTTGAAATGTATATTAACCTCTTAAAAGTAAAAGAGGCAGAAGATCAGCTTAGAAATTCTATAGAAGAAAAGAAATTTTTATTACAGGAAATCCATCATCGAGTTAAAAATAATCTAGCGCTTATTACGAGCTTATTGGAACTACAAATCCATCAGGCAGAAAATGAAATAGCTATCAAGCAACTTAAAGATAGCCGATCACGAATTTATAGCATGGCGATGGTACACGAACACTTGTATCAAATGGACTCATTTTCCTATTTAGAGCTGGATGTTTATTTGGAGAATCTTGTTAATAAGATAAACACAACATTTGAAGAGTCTGACACGCAGATTGATATAGATTTTAAAACTGAATCAGTCAAGTTAAGTCTTGATAAGGCTATTTACTGTGGGCAACTTATTAATGAAATAGTTACGAATGCTATAAAGCATGCTTTTCCACATACCAAGAAAGGACATATCTCTATTTCATTAATTCACGAAAATGAAACGATTGTCTTGGAAATTAGTGATAATGGACTGGGTATTTCGCAAAAAATATTAAACGGGGAACAATCATCCCTTGGTCTTAAATTGATAAATACATTAACAAAACAGCTGCAGGGTGAAATTGAGGTTGATGGCGAAAATGGTACCACCTATAGGGTTCATTTTCCAGCAGAAGAAAATATTAATCATGGTTAATATCAGATAAAGTGAACAATAATATGAAGTAGTTACGATGAAATCTTACAGTTTATTTAGATTAGAGTTTCCAAAACCTAACTACTAAACCCAGAATCACCATGATTACTCAAGACAAAATAATCTAAACTTAGGATTATTAAAGTTAGCCAATCATTTAACTGATGTCTCCAAGGACTCCCGGCGATGGCTATTCCCCTGAAGTTATTACCGGATGAAAGAGTTGTACGAGACCAGTGGGAAGCTTACACCGCCTCTCCAGGACTCTCCCCGCGCAAGCCCAACAAAAAAACCAGGTAGAGAAGGTCAGGTTGTTGACATGGCGTTTGAGTGTCCGGCTTATAGTCAGCAGCGAGTTGTGTTGCTGTCATCCAAGTAGAGCATCCATCTCAGCCTCAATGAAGTTTTTGAGCATCGGAGTGAATGCTGCATCCTTGCCGAACAATGACTCACCTGATTTAAGATTTAAGCTGAGCCAACGCTTTTTCTTGGAGTTGATCGAGTTCTTTTTGTTTCATGATTTACGAAACTTACAAAGTTAGATTCAAACTCTCCTTTTTAATGGTTAGGGTCCAGTTTAGTAGTAGACTTGTCCATTTCTTTTCAATTTTCTTAGTGGCCATATGCAAAAGCTTGAGCAAGACAACGTTGCTGGCTAAAAGCCCCTTTGGTCTTGGAGTCCTTTCGCATTTGCCGGTAAGTAGGCCTGCCCATTATTAGTAATATATATGAGTTTGCGAATTGGAGCTGTATACTGGAAGTAGGTAGGCTGCTTCTCGCAGTTGTACCGCCTATTATACACTTTCGTGAATTTTAATCTTTTAATTGCTCTTCTCGTTGTCAGTATACCAATGACCTACTCTTTTCAAAGTTACCCGCAACAAATATTTTCGAATATATGGGAACTAATTCATTTATTACTTCTTGGCACATTTGTGAAATGTTAAATAAAGTCTAAATACTTTCGCAATTTTCCCTAGATTAGGAAATAGTTTCTAATGGAATAAATGGACCGCGATTTTATATATTCACATATTTAGATTCATAAGGAGATGAAATGTAGCTGGAGAATTTTAAACTTTATCGGAGGCTATATAGCTTTATTTTAACTATAGGATAGTTTATTTGTTTTATGAAAGAGCACAAAGGAATACGTCCACAGGATATTGTTATTCTGTTGAAAATTATTTTATTAGAAGATTTGAATTGGCATCTGAAAGATGTGGCTGAGCAGCTGAATATCAGCAATTCGGAGGTAAGCGAATCGGTAAACCGGTCTTTAATTAGTGGACTTATTGAGGATGATAAGAGATTAGTAAAAAAAGAGGCCCTTCGGGAGTTTTTAGTTTATGGTGTCCAGTATGTTTTTCCGGCTCTCGAGGGACGATTAATGCGTGGAATGCCAACGGCTTTTTCTGCTTCGGTACTAAGTGAAGCGTTTGTAGTTGAAGACCCATATATCTGGCCCGTGAAAGGATATAGCAACAAGGGAATTTCTATTAATCCTTTGTATCATACGGTGCCGGGTGCATGTAAAGAAGATGAGAGGCTGTATGATTTGTTGGCCCTAACTGATGCCCTTCGGATGGGGGCAAAAAGTAATGTAATTATTAAGCTCTTATCCCAAAAAATGGGCATCAGTTAAGCCAAATAGATTTTAAATTTCTAGCTGAAGGACGGCAAAGAAGTTAGAATATTCAATACTATGATCTGTTGGCAGCACATACGTAAGTTTTAACTTGGTAAAACTGTTGGGTTTATGATTAAAGCCAACGAAAACCTGCTCTGTATCCTGAGTTAGGTCATCGCCTTCAAAGGCATCCCATCGGACTAACAACTGACTGCTACTTGTTACGTAGTATCCTGCCGTAACATAGTAACCGTAGGGATTACTGTCCGGTCCAACAACTGGATTTCTCCATCCTTGTATAAACTCTCCATCCAAGAGCAATTTATTCTTTTTAATGCTGGTGTATGCGGTAACTGAGGTTTGCTTACCCACATAATCAGAGGATAGATTTCCGTGACCAGCTACGTCTTTTGCTTCATGGGCAATACTTGTTCCAAGTTTTACCTTATTATGGTGGTCATTGGCCAGGTAACTTTCAACTCGCCCTATATATAGGAATTTATCATCGCTGTTTTTATTGGAATGGAAATTACTGCCGTTGAATATACCGCCCGTAAACCGGAATGTTTTCTTCGAAGTATAAGTATCCAGCTGCACTCCAACCTGACGCTTTGTTCCCAGTTGATTAACAACTGTAGATCGACTTGCAAAGAGTATCGAACCAGCTCCTGTTGCATATTCATGTGAAAAGGGAGATTTGAACACTCCTGCTTTGAGTTGAACGTTTGAGTATGGTTTGAAATAAACGTTTGCATCTAACACTGATGGGCTTTTAAGCATTGTAGCCTGTAGCTTATAACCAAACTTATGATCGAATTCTCCCGAAATTTTAAATCGTGCCTTAGAAGCCTTAAAGCCGTTATGCCCGTAATCTCGTTTTGGTTGAAAATCAGCTTTGCCTTGTAATAACAAACCAAAAGAGAAATAATCATTCTTTAAGTTATTTTGAAGGTTCTTAGCTTGGTCTTCAAGATTTGTTTTGTGTTGGGCCAACGTACTTGTACTTATACAGACCAAAGGTGCCAAGAGGCATATTACTGCCATTATTTTTTTAAAAGATGTCATACCGAAACTCCGATAAAATTATTAATTGATTTCTATTGCTATGGAGTTATCGGGGATGACGACATATTCTTAAATTAAATAGATTCAAAAAAAGGAATGTTTTAACAGATAGAGAAAGAAAAGAGGTTAGGAACAGAAAATTATTCCCAGTTAAAAGATTTCGGCGAATTTTTTTTGTGAAAAAAAGAAATGATGGTATTTGTCAATATATCATAGCTACCATAGTTTTTCTTAACTATACTATTTGCGTTAGAAAGTAAGGTGTCACGTTCCTCATCGCTTAGCTTTTTTCCTGTATATACAATAGTGGGAATGGCAGAAAACTGCTCATCACTTTCTATTTGTTTTAAAAAGTTCAAGCAATCTGTATCACGGATAATATAATCGGTAACAATACAATCAATGCGATTCTCTTTAAGAATCTGATGCGCTTTTTCTATGGTATTTACTGCTATACAATTGGCAAATGTATAGGAAAGATATTCTTTAACAGCCAAATTATGGACTTCGCTGTCATCAATGACAAGAATAGTTTTGTTTCTATGCTTCAGTTGTTTGGTGCCGTTGAAGCGGTATTCATCAGTATTTGTATTTTTTTGTTTTGGTATGCTATCTGATAGCTTTTTATAAGCTGGCAGATAAAGCGTAAAGATAGATCCCTTCCCAACCTCACTTTCAACTTGGAGAACTCCGCCTATTTTTTGTGTTAATTTCTGGCAAATATCTAATCCAAGCCCTGTTCCTTCTTTCGAATTTTTAGTTCGTTGGTAGCGGCCAAAGATATTATTTAACTGATTCTCTGGTATGCCAATTCCCGTGTCTTTAACTCTAAATGCTACGGCATTGTCACTGTCGATTTGTATGTTGGCAAGTTCTTGATCTGTAGCTGAAGAGATATCAAGCGTTACACTACCATCGTTCGTAAATTTGAAGGCGTTTGAAAGTAGGTTTTTTAAAATGCGTTTTACATATGTTTGATTAGTTGATATATAAGACTGCTGCAGGGAGGAAGTTTCGTAATAAAAATCAATTTCATTTCTTTGGGCTATGGGTTTAAATACTAAATAGAGCTTTTCTCCAAATGAATCCAATTCTAAGGAGTCAGATAATATATCTTTTGATGTTGCCTTATCATTACTTGGATCAAAAAATTCGTTTATATAATTAAGAAGGTGTTTGCCCGAAAAATTAATGGCTTGTTGAAATTTACCAAATCCCCTTTGAAAGTCTCCCGATTGTTTATCAAAAAGTAATTTATTGGATAAAATAATTGACTGCAAACTAGTCCGCATATCATGTGCGGCATTTACTAGTAACTCTTCTTTCTGTTTGTGTTTAGCGAGATATTTAGCTGCAATTTTTCGCTGTCTTCGAAGTTTGCGCACCTTGTACCAGGATCCGCTTATATTTTTATTTATTGCTAAAATAAACGATTTCTCATCATGGGTAATTTTATTAAAGTGGATTTCAGCAGGAAAAACGACCCCCATTCCCCGGACAATATTGCTACAAAGAGAAATTGATTCTCGTTGTTCTGTTAAAAGTGGTTGAATTAAGTTTTCAAATGATGTTCTATTGTATTCAGAATAAATATCTGACGGTGTGACCTTCTCAATGTTAATGTTACGGTATCCTAGATTATCTATCGCGGTCTGATTGATGTATTGGCACTTAAGTGTATGGGCATCAAAAACGAAAACACTTTCAGTGCTAAGATTTAGGATATCGGATAGAAGGACTGAAGAGTTTGTTATAATTTCTTTTTGAGATTTTGACTTCGTTACAGAAAGCTCTCGTTGGAGAATTGTGGGCAGGCGGTATAGTTCTAAAGTAGATACACAATCATTTGCCCCTTGATTAACGGCATTTTTATATATTTCATTGGAGAGGTTTGTGGTAAACAGAATAACAGGACTGTTCGGAAAGCGTTTAACAACTTTGGGTAATATAGTAAAAGAAGAGGTGGAGGTACCTTCGGAAAGAATGACAGCATCCCAGTAGTTATTATCAATTACCTCCTGGGTAACATCCCCCGGATTCTCCATTATCAGATAATCAACCTGAACCCCCTCCATTTCAAGGGATTTGATTATTTGAGAACTGTGGTCCTCCGTAATATTAATAAGAAGTAAGTGTAGTGTCACTTTTATTAAATAGTCCTGCTATAAGCCTAGTAGAGCTTATATATCTCCTCCTAAATTGGCAGATAAGAGGAGTAGTTTTTTTCATATCCTTATAATGAAGTACCAATAAAAAGCGTTGGTACAACATATCCAAGAATAAATTAATATTTTTTAATATTAATTTTTTTTAATAAATTATTTCTGGAGATAGCTTCCCAAGAAGAGAAGATTTTCCGGGGTTAAGTACCATAATATTAGGACTAAAAAAGATATACGTTGGTTTATGAGTATAGAGGATACGAACGACGATAGTAGCGACGAACCGTCCGAATCAAAATCTGGGAATGCGTTGCAAACCAAATTTAACGAGGAGTTACAATCTGTTTATATCAACAAAAAGAATAGTAATTACGAACAGATTAAAACGACCTTAGAACTTCAGGAGGAGATTGTTTGCGATAAAATGCACAAGGCTATGTCACCGTTAAGTGCAATTTCTGGATACTTGGAGTTGATGAAAATTATGCTTGAGAATGATATGAGCAATGAATCTCTCGAGCGCTATAGAAGTAGGATTGAAGAGGGAATAGGAGAACTTGGCGAAATAGTTGAAGATCTATACGAAGTTTTTGATGACGGATATCAAAAGAAAGGGTCGGAATTCACGATTGAACTGAGTTCAGATGCCAGTCGACGGGCAAGTTAGTGGATCCTATAACAGTATGTCGTACTGTTGGCCCTTAGGATTTTTAAAGAAGTTTACTTGTAAGTCATAAAGGTGCTGGCGCAAGACGTGAATTTTGAGCGCATCAATATCAGAGATTAATTCACTTGGGTTGAGATCTCTTTCCAGTAATATTTTAGACTGGAGTAAGGTTAGATTTTTGTGTTCAACTACAAAAAAATGTTCAAATAGATCGCGGAAATCTTTCTTCGGCATCAAGTGCATGAAGTCCGATTCTCCATTATCATTTCCTCCCGAAGTTATTTGGTGTGATTCCTCATGCCCCCCATTGTCTTTATCGTTTTCTTCATCGATATCGGGAAAGTCTTTGACAGGATTAGATTCTGAGTCTGCAACATATTCCTGAATGGGGTGTACTCCTTCCAGAGCCGGGATGGAAGAAGAAAGAGTTGGTTTTGATGAGCGAGGAAGCATGATCGGCTCTAATTAGGAAATGTAGCTTTTCTATTACGTTTCATTTACAGGGTTATCGGTGATATCGAGCCTTTCTTTAAGAATATAACAACACCATCAACTGAGTAGTTACCTGTAATTTCTTAAATAATTTAGTTTCGGGTAAAAAGATTTAAGTGTCGACGCCTACCGACGATAAAGGAATAAGAATAACTGTTTGTTACTTGGTTAGTGAAGGATACGGCCAAGGTCAAATCTATAGCAATATTTTTACCTAAAAGTACTGGAGTTAGTAATGAGTAAAATAAGAGCACTGGTGGTCGACGATTCGAAAATTATGAGGAGTGCTGTAAAGCGTGCACTTAATAATCTAATGTTAGCTGATTTTGAATACGTGGAGGCCAAGGACGGTGAAGATGCACTGAATAAATTTAATGAAGATATTGAGATCATGTTTGTTGATTGGAACATGCCTAATATGACAGGTGTCGAGTTTGCGCAGGCCATCCGGGAGCAGGGCAACGATCACATTCCTATTATAATGGTAACGGCCGAAAAATCTATGGGTAAGGTTGATAAGGCTTTAAATGAGGGTGGAGCCAATGAGTATGTTACCAAACCATTTACGGCTGATAAAATGCATAAGGCCATCAGCGATTACTTTGATGAAGAAGGTAATATTGCCAGTGGTGATGATGAGGAAGAAGACAAAAGTTTTTTCAAAGGTATACTAAACTCTTAAACAAGTAGGTAGCAGATAGATGAAAATAGCAGAAATTGAAGAATTAGAACAGATTCCGGAAGAGTTGGTAGAAAAGGTTGAGGAGTCTGTTTTAAACACATTTGGTTCCATAATTGGGGAAGAGCTGGAGTACATTGAGTACGAAAATGGGGATAAGCCTCTTAATGGAATAATTGGGAATATTGCAGTTTTTAATACGGATCATACGCTCTCGCTGATGTTAGCTATACCCAAAGATACTGCCTTATATTTTTCAAAAGTATTTATTGGGATGGAGTTACCCTTTGAGAGTGATGACATGGGAGACCTGGTGGGTGAGGTTTCAAATATTTTAGCCGGTGATGTTGCTGCAAATGTAGAAAAGGTTGGATTTCGGGGGCAGTCCTCGTTGCCTACTGCTACACGAGGTAGTGATTTAACCCTCTTTATGCCTAACAAGCCTCCTACCAAAAAGATGAAGTTTAAAAGCGAGAATACAGAATTTTTGCTGACAATGGTATTAAGTGAATCTAACTAAATAATATTGGGATGAGTAGTCAAAGTGAACAGCGAATAGAAGATCTTGGAAATATAATGCGTGCGCTGGCCGATGTATGGCCGGCCGATCGTGATAACGTAGCAGTTGCCGGGGCTCAGTTTGAAGAGTTTATTTCTACCTTTGAAGAGGACCCCGGACAATTGCAGCGGCTTATCGATATGGCATGGAAGGGGTTGAAATATCTTTTCCAAGAGGACGATTATTTTATAAGTGTTAAGACAGCCACAATGCAGGCTGTCAATACGATTCGTGAATATTTGGTACATGAAGGTAATATAGAGGTCGAGGTTTTTGAGAAGGCTTATGATGATCTTGTAGATGCGTTGGCCGGAGAAAAAGAATCAGCGGATGAATTGATAGGGCTTGATGAGGAATCCTCGAAGTCATCTGATTCGTCTGAAGTACCAAATATCGATGAGTCTAAAACACTAAACGATTTGGCCTCTTATATAATGGGGCTGGAAGAAGATGATGCATCAGGCGAATATATAGAAAGTTTAAATGCTATTACGGTTGCAGTAATTTCTAATGTACGACCGGATGTTGCAAAGGTTTTGGAAGATGTTAAGCAGCAACTTGACAATGTCCGCAAGGAGGGGCCGGAAGAGCATGTAGGATGGTTGCAGGAGATCGCATCAATTACTGAAAAAGCTATTGAAATTGAAGAAAATGAGGAGTGGGAGGAGAACAAAAACGTAGAAGCTGAAGCAGAGTCCCTTTCAGATAACAATGATGCAGATGATCTTTCGGAAGAGTTGGATTCGTTATCTGAAGAGTTTTATATCCCTGATGACATTGATACTGCCATGGTAGGGGAGTTTATTACTGAGTGCACCGAGCTTTTGGAAATGGCGGAAGGCGCCTTGCTGGATTTGGAAGAGAATCCGGATGACAGCGAGCTTATTAATAAAGTATTCCGAGCATTTCACACTATCAAAGGCACCTCAGCTTTTATGGGACTGGATCCCATGTCGGAATTCACCCACCACCTTGAAACGGTTCTAAGTATGGTGCGGGATGGTGAAATCAATTTTGATGTGGCATGCGCAGATATCTCATTGGAGGCTATCGATATTATTACCAAGATGCTTGATGTCGTTGAAGGTGCGGAGGGAGGGGATCATTTGCCAAAACCATTAAACTTTGAACGATTAACGAAGGTTCTACACCGTGTAGCAGATGAAAAAGTGGCTCCCCAAAAAGCACTGGAAGCTGCAGGTGGTATAGAATATGGAAATTCGCAGACTACAGAAGAGTTATTGGCCGAAACTGAGGGAGAAAAAACAAATGGGACCTCCAAAGACAATTCGGATGACAGTCAAACGGAATCATCGGTACGGGTAAATGTTACCAGGTTGGATCAGCTCATTGATATGGTGGGAGAATTGGTCATTGCTCATTCAGTTGTAGCACAGGACGAAAGTATTCCTGACCATTCTGAGCTGCAGAAGAAAATCAACCATACCAGCAAAATTTTGCGAGAACTCCAGGATACGAGTTTGGCACTACGGATGGTACCTTTGAAAGCCACGTTTCATAAGATGAATCGATTGGTTCGGGATTTGTCGCGAAAAGCAGGCAAGTCAGTTAAGCTTTCAACCTTTGGGGAAGAGACCGAAATAGATCGTAATATGGTGGATATCATTAATGAGCCGCTTGTACACATGGTTCGTAATGCTATTGATCATGGGATTGAAACGCCGGAAGAGCGAGCAGCATCGGGAAAGCCAGAGGAGGCTCAAGTATGGCTGCGAGCATCGCAGGAAGGGGGAAAGGTTGTTATAGAGATTGAAGATGACGGAAAAGGAATAAATAAAGAAAAAGTATTAGAAAAAGCAGTTTCCAAGGGGCTTATTGATCCCAATCAAAAGATGACCGATAAAGAGATTTATAATCTCATTTTCTTGCCTGGATTTTCTTCCACCGACGAAGTGACGGACTTGTCGGGGCGGGGCGTAGGAATGGATGTCGTCAGGAAATCGATTGAAGATCTTAAAGGAAAGGTTGATATAGAATCGGAAGAGGGTAGGGGGACGAAGATCATTATTGAATTGCCGTTTACTCTTGCTATTACCGATGGAATGCTCGTTCGTGTTGGTTCGCAGCGTTTTATAGTGCCAATACTTAATATTGATCGAGCATTCAGGGCGCAGAGCGAAGATTTGTTTACAGTAATGGGTAAATCAGAAAAGGTTTCTATACGCGGCGAAACGGTCCCCGTTATTCGATTACATGACCATTTCAATATTAGTGATGGGATTGAAGATTTAATGGATGGTACGTTGTTGGCAATACGAAATGCTAATAAAAAATATGCCTTACTGGTAGATGAAGTAATAGGGCAGCAGCAACTGGTAGGAAAGTCTATAAATATGGTTGCCCAGATGGATCATATCTCAGGAGGAGCCATTTTAGGTGATGGTACCGTAGGGCTTATTCTGGATACGGCGGCATTGATACAAAATTAGATTTTTATAGCAGGTTTTTAGCTGCCTAAAAAGAAAGAATAGATTATTAATGAGATGCCATAAGGTGTAGGCATTTTGTAAAAACAATAGAGAATGAATTTAAAACCAACTGAATTCAAGAAAATACAAACTAAGATTTATGACTATTGCGGAATAAATCTACACGAAGGGAAACAAGCTCTCGTCCGATCGAGAGTTATGAAACGCATTCGAAAGCTGGGGGTACAAAACTTTTCTCATTACTTAGATTATCTTGAAAATGATTCTTCAGGCGAAGAATTTTTGGCATTAGTTGATGTATTAACAACTAATAAGACGAGCTTTTTTAGAGAAAGTCAGCACTTCGATTTTATATGTGAATATGTTTTGCCCCAAATAAATGGGCGGCAGGTAAAATGGTGGTCGGCTGGTTGTTCATCAGGAGAAGAGGCGATAAGCAGCTCTATTATTATTAGGGAGAATATTAATCCTCAATCGGTTAAAATTTTAGGAACTGACATTTCTCGTGATGTAATAAACACAGCAAAACGAGGAGTATATTCGGAAAAGTCCGTAAAAGGTATATCACCAAGATTAATCAGTAAATATTTTCACAAGGTAAATGAGGGACAGTATCAGATTACAGAAAAGGTTCGCAAGATGATTACATACGGCCGATTGAACCTTAAAAAGAAATGGCCACTGGATGGTCCTTTTCAAGTGATTATGTGCCGTAATGTGATGATTTATTTTAATCGAGAAACACAGCAAAAGTTAGTTGCTCGGTTCCGGGAAATCTTAGAACCAGGAGGATATCTTTTTTTAGGGCACTCAGAGAGTATAGCAAGTGCAGACAGAAACTTTGAAAATATAAGTCCGGCCGTGTATCGGAAGAAATAATCCCTTGGCATGAAAACAGTAGTAGGTGTTAGTGATTTTAGAGTCTCTGCAAATACCGATGAGACTATTATTACATATGCGCTGGGTAGTTGTTTGGGCATTGCTGCATACGACCCCACAATAAATGTTGGTGGATTATTGCATGTAATGCTTCCATTGTCGAAAGCTGACCCCGAAAAGGCAAAGCTGAAACCGGCTATGTATGTTGATACTGGGTTTCAGCTATTATTGGATGGGTTGTATGATTTAGGGGCAAATAAGAGGAACATCAAAATTACGGTTGCGGGTGGAGCAAGTATGAGATCGAAAGACAGAGAAGACTATTTTAAAATTGGAAAACGGAATATTACGGTTCTTCGGAAGCTGCTCTGGAAAAATAGATTTATGATATCCAGTGGAGATGTAGGAGGAAATATTTCACGCACCATGGCAATGCGCATTGCTGACGGATACATCACGATTAACAAAAAGCCAATTAATGCTAACAAATAAGGCAGGGTATTAAATTCTTCTAATTCTTAAGATTAGTGATAATCTAATTGAATTCTGTAAGATTTGGTTCGATAACAAATGGTAACCGCTGAATTCGGATGATCAAAAAGAATTAATCGCAACAACTATTTTGGTGATGAATATATTAGTTGTAGAAAATAATAGAACTAAGGGTAAAGAAATTATACAAGTGCTCCATAAAATGGATTTAAATCTTGAAAATTTATATCAGGTCCATACTGGTAGTAAGGATTAGAAATCCTAAAAACATATCTGATTGATTTAATGCTTATTGACATAGATATATCAATAATTGGTGGTTTAGAAGTTCTTGGTAAAATGCGCACGGTCCCTGACTGTTCCGAGGTGCCGACAATTGTGATATCTTCGCGAAGAGATAAGAAATTATTTAATGCTGTTACAAGTAGTGGCCTTGGCTATCTTCATAAGCCATTTAGTTGGCGAATGTTGCGACAAAAGATTTTAAAGTTTAAAAATGGCGATGTAGCATATGTCTTATAAAAGGGAAATATATGAAGCCGCAGAAAAAACGTTTGAGATAACATGTTTTTTATTTCCGCTTGAAGAAGAAGAGGTGAGTAGTGAATCCCAGGAGCGGTTATTGTTGTCAAACATGCAGTCGGTGGTTGAGTTTAGTGGTGCAATTGATGGGATGGTGATTATAACTCCATCAAAATCATTATTAAGTGCAATGGCGGGTAATATGTTGGCTATTGATGAGCCCAATGAAGCTGAAAAAGAAGAAGCTTTATGTGAGGTGGCAAATATTATCAGTGGAAATATAGCTCCCATTTTTAGTAAAGAAGGAGATATATGTTACATAAGTCCGCCACAGCTTTTTGATAGTAGAGAAAAGTTGACAAAAAAGATCAGAGATTCTTTGAAAGAAACAGTTCGAATATTTTTGGACGAAGGTATTGCTGATATCGAAGTTCATTATCAAGCTCAGGAGAAACCATGATAAAAGTATTAGTAATTGACGATTCGGCATTAGTTAGAAAACTTCTTACCAAAGAGCTGGAAAAAGAAAAAGATATCAAAGTGGTAGGTACAGCTATCGATCCCTATGTGGCACGGAAAAAAATTGCTGAGCTCGATCCCGATGTACTAACATTGGATCTTGAAATGCCCCGGATGGATGGTCTCTCCTTTTTGTCAAAAATTATGAAGCATCATCCTATGCCGGTGGTAGTTATTAGTTCATTGACTCCTGCAAATAGTGAGAATGCGTTGACAGCGCTCCGGTTGGGAGCTGTAGATGTAATTTGTAAGCCCGGTTCGGCTTATTCAACGAAAGAGATTACGAGAGAAATTATCAAATCGGTCCGTACGGCTTCGGTGGCAACTGTACAAAAAACGACCACAAAACTGACGGAGAAAAAACAGGTTGGTAATACAGATAGATATTCAACCAACGCTCGATTAAAGACGACCACAAAAAAGTTGATTGCAATAGGGTCGTCGACAGGCGGAACAAAGGCACTTGAAGAAATTTTGCCGGCCTTACCGCCACGCTTGCCGGGTACAGTTATTGTGCAACATATGCCTCCTGTTTTTACAAAGAGTTTTGCCGAACGCTTAAACAGTGTTTGTAGAGTCAATGTTAAGGAAGCCGAAAACGGAGATTGGATTCAGCCGGGACAAGTGCTCATTGCCCCTGGGAATTATCATATGCTTGTGCAGAAAAAAGGGGCAAAATATTATACGAAGATTAAACAAGGACCTCCCGTTCACCATCATCGTCCCAGTGTGGATGTAATGTTTAATTCAGTAGCTGAGGCTGTAGGTGTTAATGCAACAGGGATTATCTTAACGGGGATGGGATCAGATGGAGCGAAAGGACTCAAAAAGATGAGAGATAATGGAGCTCATACCATCGGTCAAAATGAAAATACGTGTGTGGTTTATGGAATGCCGAAGGTAGCTCAAGAAGTTGGTGCCGTTGCTGAAGTTTTACCGCTATCACAAATTGCAGAGGCCATTGTTGCCAGAACAAAGGGAAAAGTTGTTTAATGAAGGTGCTCATTTTTTACTAAAACCATTGTAGCTATGGATATTAAAATTTTGGTGGTGGATGATAGTCCAATAATGCGAAAAGTAATTGAGCGAACCTTTAATATCTGTGGTTATGAAAGTACCTCAATATTTGAGGCATGTAATGGTGAAGAGGGCCTAGAAATTTTAGATCAGCATTCCATTGATTTGCTTATAGTAGATATCAATATGCCTATCATGGATGGGGTGCAGATGCTAAAAGAGGTTAAGAAAAAAGATCAGACCAAAGAAATTCCCGTACTCATTATTTCAGCGGAGAGTAATGAAGAGAGAATAGAAAGGTTGAGCCGTTTTGGTGCAACTTTTATCCACAAACCGTTTACGCCAGAAAAGCTGAAGACAAAAATGGAACAGCTTATCTGACTTTGGATAGAAGAAAATTCCTTTCAAAAATTATTTAAGAAGTTCATCAGAGAGACGATAAGAGTACTGTAATTTAGGAGCGGTACAACTACTTATCTAATTAAATGGAGTTCATTCAGTTAGGTAGTCACAAATATCTTAATAGAATTTTTTGTTATGAGTGAAGCAGCAACTAAAGAAAAAGAAGTGGATAGCCAACCTGATGTGGATGTAGAAGGGGGTAAATTCTTGACGTTCTTTCTTGGGGATGAAGAGTATGCCATCGAGATTCTGAAAGTACAAGAAATTATTGGACTAATGACCATAACTCCGGTCCCCAAAATGCCAAACTATATAAGGGGAGTGCTAAATCTACGCGGCAAAATTGTGCCCGTAATGAATTTGCGTACTCGTTTTGGTCTCGAAGAAATTGAGGATACCGATGAGACCTGTATTATCGTCATTCAGAATAAAGAGTATCTGATGGGGGTCTTGGTCGATAAAGTTTCAGAGGTGGTTGATATAGCAACTTCAGAAATTGAGGATGTTCCTTCTATAGGCACAGGAGAGCAAAGCGAATATTTGGCCGGCATCGGGAAAACAGATGATTCGGTGAAGATGCTTTTGGAAGTCGATAAAGTGCTTTTTGAGGTGCCTCAGAAGGTATTGGATAGTTCAAATAAAGAATAAATACAGGTAAAAGGTTTTAATAATATAAAAATAGGATGATACCATGAGTTTTTTGAATAAACTAACAGGCGGTTCTGGTTCTAATTCCGGAGATAATAATTGGACCATTGGCAGAAGAATTACAACGCTTACTGCTACGGGTGTTACTATAACTCTTTTAGTGGGAGCGATAGCATTTTATGCCTTAAATGCAATTGATGGATATAGCAATACTCTTGTTGATGTTTATGTATCAAAATGGGGGAGTTCACAGGCATTAGATCAAACTATTCGGAAGTCCAATAATGAATTTTTGCACTATGCTCAAAGTAATGAAGATGAGTATTTCGAGCAGGCAATCGGACGTTTCCCAAAAATAAATGGAGAAATTGAAGAAATTAAAGAGGTTTTAAAAGGGGGTTCTTATCCTGTCCTTAAGGAAAAGGTAGCGGCGCTGAAAGAAGAGTCTGCACTATATCGTACAAGTTTGGAAGAATACCATGCTGCAGCAGAACAAATTAGAAAAGATGGAGCTAAAGTTGAGTTGCTTTCACAGGATATAAAAAGTGCACTGGGTAGCTATTTGGCTAATAGCAATGCGGTGATGACGAAAGGAGTTGCAGGCGTTCGGGCAGAGGTCATGGATAATGGCCGTCGTTTGTGGAAGGTAAGGATAGAAAATACAGAGGATCGCTGGCAAGAAATAACCAAAACGTATGCTAATGCTCATCAGGAGTTGACAGATATTCGCAATCAAGTAGAACCTGATACCGAACGCCGAGAAGCATTGGATAATGCTATCAATTATCTAGGTCAAATTGTTGATGCCACGGATAATATGGCAGCGCATAATAAAAAGCTTTTAGATGCGGAACATAACAACAATTCTGCCTATGATAAGCTCATAAAAGATGCTAATATTGTAGCTGAAGCAGCCGAACAGGGAGCAAGGGATCAGGCTGATTTGGTAGCTGCTACAGTCTCACAAAATTTGTGGATAATATCGATTGTGGGGATTATTGCAGTTATAATAGCACTTTTATTTGGATTATATATCGGACGCTCTATCAATACTACACTTAAGAGTATGATTGTGCGCCTTAGTGGAGGTGCAAGTCAGGTTGACGATTCGGCTGATCAGTTATCACAATCCAGCCAGGAGCTGGCGGAGAGTGCCAGCGAGCAGGCGGCAAGCCTTGAAGAGACGACGTCATCCCTGGAAGAGATTTCCTCTCAGTTGAAGCAGACCGATCAAAACTCGGCAGAAGCTGAGACTGCCATGGAAGAAGCTAAACCGATGGTTGAGGAAGGTGTTGAGGCAATGAATCGCATGAAGGATGCTATGGAAGATATCAAAGAATCTTCTGATCAAACCTCAAAGATTATTGATACAATTGATGATATTGCTTTCCAGACTAATTTGTTAGCACTCAATGCGGCCGTTGAAGCTGCCCGTGCTGGTGAAGCTGGTAAGGGTTTTGCGGTGGTTGCTGAGGAAGTACGTAATTTGGCACAACGCAGCGCTGAAGCTGCTCAGAACACCTCAGAACTTATTGAAAGTTCACAAGAAAGTTCTAAGCGGGGTGCAAGGGTAGCTGACGAAGTTTCTCAAAATTTGGAGAAGATCGAACAAAGCGTAAATAATGTAAGTACGCTAGTGGTGGAAATTTCTGCCGCTTCCCAGGAGCAGTCAAGTGGTGTACAGCAGATTAACTCGGCGATGTCTGAAATGGATGAGGCTGTGCAAGGCAATGCTTCGTCATCCGAGGAGTCGGCCAGCTCTGCGGAAGAGCTTTCTTCACAAGCAAAAGAATTAAACCACATAGTGGCTGAGCTTAAATCATTAGTAGGAGGTATCGATAATGCTGAAAATTTAACTGACAAATGGCAAGCGGAGTCGAATAGTTATTCAAATGGGACAAGATCTAACGGGAGTAACGGATTCCAAAAGAAAAATAAGCAAAAAGGCAGGGAGCGTACTCACAGCCCGAAAAATAAGAATGGGTCACACTCACAAAATAAGGATGATGGCCGTGAATTGATTCCATTTGATGAAGATGATTTCAGCGGATTTTAAAGTCAATAGAATTCGAGTCTAAGCGAATATTCCTTATAACCCAATAGTCCTTAAAGTGTTACCCTGGATAAGGGTAGCACTTTTTTTATTTGTTCGTCATTTGATTGAAAAGATTTCTCTATTTCATTTAAGAAAGAAATTTGCCCGCCGATAAAATATTGACAAGCAGGAAATAAGACTGGTTAAGGTTAATTCAAACGTGGATTTAAAATGTCACGGTTCATATGCCGGTAAATTCCACATCACAGTTTAAATACTATTTATGCGTTTGATACAAAAAATACTACGAAAGTTAGCGTCAAGGTACGGGAATGAGCAACGTACAATCGGTAAGCGTATTTTATTTATAGTGCTGGGAGGTTCTGCAATGACCCTGATTGTTGGGGCTGTTGCTATCTACTCCCTGAATACCATCGATACTAACACTAATGAGTTGGTAGATGTAAATATTCCGGAATGGAATATCGCCAATGCTATTGAAAACAATATGTGGGAGTCGGGTAATAATCTATCTCGGTACAATTACACTCACAAAGATACGCTCTACAGAAAAGCGATAGCCAAATTAGATAGCGTGGGTAAAAGGATTGAAGACGGGAAGCAGATTGCGGAGGCGTATGATGTTCCAAATTTTAAAAGAATAATTGACCAAATTGATGAGTCCTTTGTGGCTTACAAAGCATCAGTAGATTCTTCACATAAAGCAGTTCAGGAACTCGATCAATACCGCGGAAACATGGCTTCTGCCACGGATGAGTTTGTCGACATTATGAATGAATATACTGCTGTTACAAATCAGAGTATACAATCCCTTACCGATGCCGCCGAGATTCAATCTGTTCAGGAAGAGCTTGCTTCGGCTGATGACATAACAAAAAACTTCTTGCACAGTGTAAGCAAGTTGTGGCAGTCTGAGGCATTGCGGAATACGGAAGAATTCATGGAGTTGGAGGATGAGTTTAACGAGATGCGTTCTCAAATGGGAGAATTATATCAAGGGACTACCGATCCAGAAAGAGATATGCAATTAAGTATTGCTCTGGCAATTCTTAATGATAATGTGGGAGCGGTGAAAGCAATGATTGCAGCGCGGAATACAGTTAATAAGCAGGAACAGATTCGTATTGAAGCATATAAGAATATTGTAAGTAGCGCTGCTGGTCTTGCAAGTTCGTCTCAGCAATGGGCTACCCAGCAGGGTCAGTTAACAAATGCAACTGTTGCCAATACGATTTGGATATTGATTGTATCAGTAGCCATAGCCGTGGCTGGTGCATTTATATTCGGTTTATTTATGAATGAGTCCATTTTGCAAGTGCTTAGTAATATCATTGATCGCTTGTCGTCTGGGGCAGAACAGGTTAATGATTCTGCGATGCAGATGAGTGATACCAGTCAGGAACTTGCTGAGAGCTCAAGTGAACAGGCTGCCGGGCTGCAGCAAACCACCGCCTCTCTTGAAGAAATGTCAGCCCAATCCAAGCAAACTGCCCAAAATGCAAAAGAGGCTGAAGTAGCTATGAAAGAAGCTAAACCCAAGGTTTCGCAAGGGGTTGAAGCTATGGAACGCATGAATAAGGCAATGGATGAGATACAAGAAGCTTCAATGGAAACGTCGAAGATTATTAAAACGATTGATGATATTGCTTTCCAGACCAATTTGTTGGCACTTAATGCGGCAGTCGAAGCTGCCCGTGCCGGGGAAGCCGGGAAGGGGTTTGCAGTGGTTGCTGAGGAAGTGCGTAATTTGGCACAACGCAGCGCTGAAGCTGCTCAGAACACCTCAGAACTTATTGAAAGTTCACAGGAAAGTTCTAAACGGGGTGCAAATGTAGCTCAAGAAGTATCCGAGAACTTACAGGAAATCCAAGATAGTGTGGAGAGTGTCAATACTCTTGTTGTTGAAATTTCGGCGGCCTCTTCTGAACAACAGAACGGCATTGAAGAAATGAATTCCGTGATGAGGGAATTAGATGAGAATGTCCAAAGCAATGCCTCCAATTCCGAGGAATCGGCAAGTTCGGCTGAAGAACTGTCTTCACAAGCTAAAGATTTGACAAATATTGTTGACACATTGATTGATCTGGCGGGAGTTCAGAATGAAATAGATGAAGCAACGTCGAGTACAGCTGGGAGCCAGGATATGGCTGTAAATGGACATGATGATCAATTTGAATCGGAGAATAGCTCACCACATAATGGTCATATTCAAAACAAAAATGCTGAAAATGGTCATCATGCTCAATTTGGAGACAACAATTTTAATGGGTTTTAAGGTACGTGAGTTCGATATGTACCTAATATCCGAATATAACTGAAGCTAAGATTTAACCACTAATAAAAACATAATATAGTCATGTATAATACAAAATATCTAAATAGAGTAATTACACTTGCATCGGTTTTAGCATTCACCATTATTGCTTTTGGGATGAATCCAACAACGGCAATAGCGCAGGATTCTGAAAAAATTCATACAATAGTTGACGAAATGCCGGAGATTATTGGAGGATTGCCCGCACTTTATAAAGAAATTGATTATCCGAAAGAGGCTGTTAAGAAACATATTTCGGGTCGTGTTTATTTACAAGTAATTGTGAATACAGAAGGAAAAGCGGAAAATCCCAAGGTTCTCAGAGGCATAGGTGGTGGATGTGGTGAAGCAGCTGTCGCTGGTATTTCGAAAGTGGATTTTAAACCTGGTAAGCATAATGGGAAAAAGGTAAAGGTTAAATATTCATTGCCGGTAACTTTTAGATTGGAAAAATAATAATAACTGGTATTGGTTGAGCTGTATAGAGATATTAAGACAGTTTATCACCGATTATAAGAAGGGTGGTACTAATGGATGAGATACCTACAGATTTGGAAATTCTTGAAGATATTTATTTTAGATATCACGATGATTTTCGTAAGTATGCCAAAAAAGAACCTGATCGGATAGCGCGTATAAGGGTGCCGATAGATGTGGAGGTAGTAGCAGAAGCTTGCGGGGTGGAAGAAGATATGATTTTTGGTCGTATATTTTACCACTTTAATAAAAAGTACAGCTACACCGATACAGATGGAGAGGTGACAACCTTTTTTATTACGGAAAAGTTTGAGGGATTAAGCGTGAATTTCCCTTTGGTGGCTTCGGTGTTGGCTGATAAATATGCCGAAAAAAAGCAGCGCGAAAGTTTATTATTTATTGCTGGAACGGCCATTGCGCTTTCAATTATATCGCTACTGGTTGCAATTTTTGTGTAATAGAAGTTTCTGAAAAATTAATTATCTAAGTTAGAGTAATATGAAAATTAATGTGTTGATTGTTGAAGATGACGCTGCAATGCGGGTCGTCTTAAAGAACACAGTACAATCGGTCGAAATGGATATTGAAATCGGAGAAATTTACGAGGCTGAAAATGGCAAGGAAGGGATTAAAGCATTAAGAGATAAAGACCCGATAGATTTGATGCTGGTGGATATTTATATGCCAGTTATGGATGGCCTTGATATGCTCGATTATGTTCATGATCATCCCGACTTTCAACATATCCCGGCTATTGTTGTATCTACTGAAAATGATGAGGAGCGTATTGATGCAATTCTTCGCCAGGGCTTGGGCTTTGTCCCGAAACCATTGACACATGTATTGTTAAAAGATCAAATTGTGAGTATGGTTGGGGAAAATGTAAGTGAGAAGTAGTTTAGGAATCACTAAAAGAAACTATTAGGCACATCCGAATTAGTGATTGAAGCGCCCTTTTTCCGAAGGTGCTTTTTATTATATAGAATTCATTTCTTCCTATAGCTGTATATCATAGATGGTCAGGTCATTATTACGGTGTGATTTCGTATTCATTACCCTGTAGTGTTGTGAACTAAAGCTTTTGGGATAGGATAGATGAATTAATTGTGTAATAAGGGAGAGATAATAGCAGAGGCTGGAGAATGAACTGATAGCTCATGTACTAATGATGAATTATCAGTGGCTCCAACTATAACAGAGAAGATGATTGGTAATCGTTAGATGGTGGTAGACAAAAGAGGAATGAGGTTTCACGAAAAGGATTATTGTCGGTAAGAAAGATTGACCCATAGTACCGTTTGGCATAGAGCAAAGCCATAGTTAAACCAATTCCTAATTCCCTTGCTTTCGTAGTAACGAAAGGATAAAAGAGTTGGTTGGAAATCGATTCTGGAATAGAATTCCCGGTATGTGAAATCTTGATGGAATTTTTAGAAGATCGAGAGATTGTTATTTCGTGTTTGTCGGCAGGAGCATATTCCACAGCATTATCAATCAAAAAAGAAAGAATGCGACGCATGTCTCCTGAATTGCATTGGAGTGGGGCAGAATAGTTTGTTTCCTGGAGGGTGATGTTCTTTTGTACTTTAGCAGGATAGTCAGAAATAATGTCGTTAATTATTTCTGAGGGTTCTGCTGAAAAGTTGTTTAAATCTATTCGTTTTAGGGGAATCTTTTCCAGATCATCTAAATCATCAAGTAAATTAAAGAGTTCATCAACCCCTTCAGTAATTTTATCAAGATATTTTTGTGATTCTCCGATATCACTGTTGTCTTCAATCAATTCTGCATACCCTTGAATACCAGTAAGCGGGGAACGCACCCGATGTAGTAAAAATCCAATCATATTCTTAAGGGATTGCATGACTTCAAAGTCTGGTACCCCTTCGCGGCGTTCGAGCCGTACTTTCAAGTGTTGGCTTCCTTCCCAAAGAAGTGTTTCCTGTTTTAGTATGAACCATTCTTCATCAAAATATACGGGTGTAATATTTGGACCTGCATTAGGTACAATATGTACTACGTCCATAAGCTCTTTGCCAATAGGATTTTGATTGGCATGCCCTGCAATGGCTGCCTCATTGGCTTCACAAATCTTTTTACTTCCCATCTTTATGATGAAGGTAGGATCAGTGCTGTTAAATGGTATCATCCCCGCTGAATTCCCGATGGCACTTTTAGTTTGAAACATCATAATTAAATGTATTGAGACTAACAAAGGAGTGCTCTATAAATATAGAGCTGTTGATCCTTCTATTGACCAAGTTATCAGCAGCGTTTCTGGTTACTTAAATATCGGATGATTTAGGAAACAAACAGCGTGTCAGGAAAAAATTACCTCCCGGACGGTTATTTATGCAGTTAGGCTACTCGAGAAAGAAATATGAAGTGTATTAAACTTCCCGGTACTATGAATTTTCGTATCTGGCATAGCAATTGCCTGTAGTATTAACGCACGTTGATACTTAAGTAAAAACATTTTGTTCCGGATGGAGGAAAATTTGATGAAATCTTTAGCCGATCGGCACAAAATGGAAAAACATAAATGAATTTATTGCTATGCAGATAATAGATAGTGGTCATAGTCAGCTTTTGGCAAAAGCAATGGATAGTTATTCATTGCGGCAGGAGATCTCCTCATCAAATATTGCAAATATTGATACTCCTGGATATAGCCGTCACAGCGTTGAGTTTGAAAGTACTCTGCAAGAAGCACGGAAATCGGGGAAAGTAATGCACGAGGTTAATCCAAGTATTAAAGAAACTGGAGATGAAGTAGTACTTGAGAATGAGCTTTTGGAGATGGCCGACACCCAAATGAGGGTACAGCTTGTAACCCGAGCGCTCCGCCATCACTTTGATACTTTACAAACTGGTATTACAAGTACAACTCGATAATTTTTAAAACAAACACCATGATTCCTGATAGACTTTCTTCCGCATTTCAAACTGCAGCAAAAGGGCTGGCAGTACAGCGAGAACGAATTAATGTGGCTTCGCGAAATATTGCCAATGTAAATACAAGTTCTGTTGAGGGTAGCAAGCAAGGGTATCGTCCCCAATCGGTACGGTCAGCTGCACCACAGCCCACCAACTTTCGACGAGCATTAACACAAAGTATGGGAAGTTTAAATAAAACGCGGGAACAGCATTTATCCCCAAGGATGCCGGTTAACAACAATGTTGAAAGACAATCGCTTGGTCCCAATTACACTATTGCTGAAAAGGATAATTTCCGCTACGAATATGAGCCGAACCATCCGGATGCAAACGAAGAAGGCATGGTGCGGTATCCGGATATCGACATGGTTGAGGAAATGACCAACATTGTAAGTGCTAACCGGATGTATGAGGCTAATCTCAGTAGTATTGAAGCTGAAAAAGAAATTATGAAGCGTTCCCTGCAGATATAACGATCGATGACATTTAGCAAAATTACTAACACGAAATTCGACAGATAACAGATCTACCCCATTATGATTGAAGGAATAGAAGCAAGCGGCCTCTTGCAGCAGGTAAATGACATTGAGCAAACATCGCCCACGCGTGAAATAGTAACTGAGAACGAACCCCCGCAATCCTTTTCGGATGTATTATCAGATGCCATTAACGGGGTTGACCAGACCATGAAAACTTCAGATGCGAAAGTGCAGGAGTTTGTGGCCGGTGAAACCGATAATGTACACGATGTTATGATATCGATGCAACGAGCAAAACTCAGCTTTGATCTGATGGTGGAAGTCCGAAATAAAGTTGTGGAGACGTATCAGGAAGTAAGTCGCATGCAAATATAACGTAGATAAATGAGTTCATTTGTAGAAAAGTTTAAAGAATTTCTTGACCCGCTGTCCACAGCTCAGCGCACGCTGTTTTTTGGCTTAATTGGGGCTGTTCTAATTTTTGCCGGAACGGTTTTTTATTGGGCCTCAAGTCCCAGTTATACGCTCTTGTTTGGATCGCTTAAACAAGATGCGGCCCAGCAGATTGTCACTGAACTGGAAGAGCGAGGTGTGGATTACGAACTGGACAATGGCGGTCAATCAATTTACGTACCCGGCGAACGTGTTGATGAGCTTCGTCTTGAACTAGCCCCGATGGGTGCTCCACAATCTGATATGAAAGGATATGAACTTTTCGACAATAATTCGCTTGGTATGACTGATTATATGCAGCAGCTTAACAACAAGCGAGCGCTGGAAGGTGAACTTTCCCGATCAGTAAATAGCCTGCGACAGGTCGAATCGTCACGAATACATTTGGTATTGCCGGAACGGTCGCCCTTCCAAGAGACAACTGTTAAGGCTTCTGCATCCGTACTGTTAACTCTTAAACGGGGAGAACGACTCAATAAAAGCAGGGTGGAAGGAATTAGTTCGTTGATAGCTGGTAGTGTTGAAGGGTTAGAAGCTAAAGATGTGACAATTGTTGATCATGCAGGAAATCGGTTGACTGATGACAAGCAGAGCGATGGTAGTTTTGCTTCTGAGGAGTCTTGGATGAAGTCAGAACAGAAGGCTGAAAACTATTTAACGCACCGTGGACAAACGATGCTGGATCGGGTTTTGGGCCCCGGAAATAGTATTGTTAGGGTGTCAGTCGATCAAAACTTTGACAGTTTAGTTCGGGAATCCAATAAGATTGATCCTGAAAGCCGAACGTTGATTTCGGAACAGCGCGATAAGCAGGTGCAAACACAAGAAGGATCAGAATTAGTACCTATGGATGAGTTTACCCCCGTGAATAATCGTGGTGAAACTTCAGTGACATCGTCAAATGAAAATGAAAGTAGCTCGCGAACCCGAAATTATGAAGTGAGTGAAACCAAGGAAGTGTATAAAAAAGCACAGGGCGAAATCACAAATATTTCAGCTTCTGTACTGATCAATCAAAAACAGGTAGAAACAGTAAATGATGAGGGCGAAACCGTATATGAAACGGAGCCCTACAGTGATGAAGAATTACAGGAATTTCGGGAAGTGATCACTTCAGCATTAGGGATACAAGCTAAACGTGGAGATAAAATTACAATACGCCAAGTAAAATTCTGGCAGCCTGGACAGGGGGCTCCAAACGGACAAATGCTTGATGGTCCTTTACCTTGGACACGGGTTTTACGATGGGCTGTGATATTTGTGACACTTGGGATAATTGCTTGGTTGCTATTTGGTATTCGTCGACAAATGAGTGGTCAGCAAGGCTTGGTACCACAGTCACCATTTGGAGATAGGCAAGAAGTATTTACAGAAGGAAATATGGATCCCGAACTGCAAGGTATGAATAATGAAGAGCTTATGGCTGAAGAAGAAAACGAAGAAGTACGCGCCTTGGAGGGGAAGAAGTATGACATGGAAGAGATTATAAACATGGTTGATATGAAACCCGAAAGGGCAGCGAAAATTGTACGTTCAATGTTAATTTCAACAGACGAGGAATAAAGCGGTATGGCCCAGCAGAAGAAAAAGCGAGTCATTAGTAAGGTAGACCAGTTAACCGGCGCCGAAAAGGCAGCAATTTTTATCACCAATTTGGGTACAAAGAATGCTACACCGCTATTTAAATATTTAAAAGAACAGGAAATTGAGGCTGTTACGCTTGCCATCGCAGGGATGGATAACATAAAGCCCAATGTGGTAGATTCAGTAATGAGCGAATATTACCGGATGATGTCGAATGATGAGCTGCTATTGGAGGGCGGGCAGGATTATGCAAATCAGTTGTTAGAAGAGTTGGGTGATGATATTGATTCGGACAAGGTGCGTCAAAAACTAAAGGCAAATTCCGAAAATACTGCATTTGCCGATTTCCAGGAAAGCAAAATCACTCAAATAACTAATTTCCTTAAAAATGAACATCCCCAAGTAATTGCTCTCATCTTTTCTCAGCTGGATGAAAAGAGAACGGCCGAGATACTGGGTCATCTTGACGCTGAGTTACAGGCAGAGGTGATCTATCGTCTTACTACCATGGAAAAGATTTCAACAGAAGTGATAGAAGAAATAGAAGAAGTTATTAAAGAACAGATGGGAGGTATGTATACCGTGGGTGATCGTATTAAGAGTGGAACAAATGCGGTGGCTCAAATTCTTAACGAAGCTGAGATTGCAGTTGAACGCCATATATTGGGTAAAATTCAGGAGCGCGATGCCCAACTGGCTGATGATATTAAACAGCAGATGTTCCTCTTTGAAGATATTCTGTACTTCAATGATCGAACTGTACAAACCATCATCAACGAGATGGAAAAAACTGATCTTGTTATGGGGCTGAAAGGTGTAGATGAGGAAGTGAAAAAGAAATTCCTGGATAATATGTCGGATCGTGCAGGGGCTATGCTGCAAGAAGACATGGACGCTCTTGGGCCTGTACCGCTTAAAGATGTGAAAGAGGCCCAGTCACGGATTATTCGAAAAATTAAACAGCTCGAAGAAGAAGGACAGATTACCACTCGGAAAATGGGCGAAGAAGAAATTGTTGAATAGCCTGCCATGGAAGATCAGAAGATTTTACATACCGAAGAAATTAATTGGTACGACGAAGATAACCATCCGCTCGATTATGGGAGGGCATTTGACGGCAAGGGATACAAAAAATCGAGAAAGAACGAGAGTACAGAAAGTCGCCCGGAGAAGAAAGTTGATGTTAAGCAGCTTATTGATAAGCGGGATGCGAAGTGGGAAAAACGATTGGAAAAAGCCCGAAAAGAGGCGTTTGAAAAAGGCCGCGAGCAGGGATATCAGGAAGGTTATGAGGAGGCTGAACAAAAGGTTGATGATAAGCTTCATCAGCTGGAAGACTTGGTAGAGAAGGCACATAGAGATTGGAAAACTCAGCATCAGCTGTTAAACCCTGGTTTACTGGACCTGGTGTTTGACATGGTTGAGAAGATTGTAGGACTTCCGGTAGAAAATCCTGCTATACGCGAACAGCTCGAAGAGAAATTATCAGGGCTATTGCAAGAAACGGAGGATGATATCAAACCTCAGCTCTGGGTGAGTGAGCAGGATTATAGCTTTGTAGAAGATTTAGTGGAAAAATATGCGCCCGAACTTTCGCTTTCTATCCGAATAAGTGAGGAGTGTAACCCGGGGGAATTTGAGCTTGAGACTCAAAAAGAAACAGTTGTTTATCGATTTAGAGAAAAACTTGACGATCTGAAAGATAGTATGACATTGCCATCATGGAAATGACCGAAACTACTGATCTCCGTACACATATCGACCACATTAGAAATTGTGTTGATGATTTTAGCAATCATAGCAAGCGATATGGGAAGGTTGCATCTATTGTAGGTACCATTATTAAATGTACGGGTTTGCAAGCGAGTGTCGGTGAAGTATATGGAATTGAAAATATTATGGATAATATCATTCCTGCTGAAGTGGTAGGGCTCGAAGATCGGTATGCCTTGCTGATGCCTTACGATAGCATTAAGGGGATGCGATCTGGGTGTAAGGTAGAGTATATGGGACAGTCACTGACTATTTCTGTTGGCCCGGAGATGTTGGGGCGCGTGGTAGATGCCAATGGAGACCCGATTGATAAAAAAGGGCCTATTTTATGTGGTCATCAAGAGCCGGTGCACAATGATCCTCCATCACCTGTTGAACGTGAGCCTATCGACGACATAATGAATACCGGCATTCGAGCAATTGATGCGTTAAATACTATTGGTAAGGGGCAACGTGTTGGTTTGTTTGCCGGATCCGGGGTAGGAAAAAGTGTTTTGTTGGGGATGATTGCCCGTCATTCTGATGCCGATATTAATGTTATTGCTCTTATTGGTGAGCGTGGACGCGAAGTGCAGGAATTTATTGATGACATACTTGATGAAGAGCTGCTTGAGCGGTCGATTATAGTGGCTGAAACATCAGATAAATCAGCAATGAGTCGGATAAAAGCAGCATATAGTGCTACGTCAATAGCAGAATATTTCCGTGACAGAGGAAAAAATGTCCTTTTAATGATGGATTCCGTAACTCGTGTAGCCATGGCACAACGGGAAGTAGGATTGGCTACAGGTGAACCTCCAACGACCAAAGGATATACGCCAAGTGTCTTTTCTATGCTTCCAAAATTCCTTGAACGGGTAGGTAAAACATCGAGTGGAAGTATTACAGGAATTTATACGGTATTGGTTGACAGTGACGATATGAACGAGCCTATTGCTGATGCGGTACGATCTATTTTAGACGGCCATATTGTGCTCTCAAGGCGATTAGCCCATAAAAATCATTATCCTGCTATCGATGTCCCTGAAAGTATTTCGAGGGTAATGCCGAACATTGTAACGCAACAACAAAGAGAATTAGCAGGGAAGGTTCGGGACATGATAACCACTTATCGAGAAGCTGAAAACCTGATCAATATCGGTGCTTATGTGGAAGGTTCAAATCCCCAGATCGATAAGGCTGTGGAAAAACGAGAGGATTTGGAATCATTTTTGATACAAGATATTAACGAAGCGGACTTCGACAATAATTTGTGGAGTTCGCTTAGAAAAATAATTCAATAGAACGTACTAAGCACTATGAAATTTGAATTTTCGTTGGAGTCGGTTTTAAAAGTGCGGGAGCATGAGGAAAAAGTTCAAAAGCAGAAGCTTGCAGAAAAGTTAAATAAGAAGAAGCATTTAAATGAGCTTAAGGAGAGGCTTAAGCGGGAGCTTGAAAATCATATCAGCGAAAATGGAAGCAGTGCATATGAAAATTTACACGATTTACAGCGTAAGCAGCAATACATCAATGATTTGCATGATAAGGTTCAAAAAGTAAATAGTAGTCTTGCGTCGGTAAAAAAGGCCGTTGATCAGCAGCGCGATAAATTAGCTGATGTCCATAAGAAGCGTCATATCATGGAAAAGGTAAAAGAAGGAGAACGAGAATTATTTTTGGAAGAAATGACGAGGCAGCAACGAAAAGTAATGGACGAGGTTGCAACGCAAACGTTTAGCAAGTAATAATTATGTCAATAAAAAAAGTTCTTAAAATTCTGGGATATATTTTTGTGCCATTGCTCCCGATGGTTGTAGCTATCTATTTTTTATTTCCATATATCAACGAAGAGAAACATCAGGAAGTAGCAGAAAAGTATAGTGATGATTTTGTAATTGGTGATTCAACAAACGTAATGACATCTACTTTTCGTCCCACAGCCCAAGGAGGGGATACTGTTGAGGATCTCGGGGAAGACTATGCAACGATGAAAGAAAAGATGAACCAATTTCAAAAAAATATTGAAGGTTTAAAGACAGAAATAGACTCATTGTCAACAGTTAATGATTCGCTTAATCAACAGCTTGCCCAAAGAGATTCTACAGCCAATGAGGATGTAATAGCTGATGTGGAGATAACCGAGGAAGAATTTTCAAAAAATATCAAAAGTTTACTCGATCTGGATATCGAGAGCTTGTCACCAATTTTAAATAAAATGAGTGATGAGCAGTTAGTAAAAATTTTTAAAGCTGGATCCGGATTACAGCGAAAAAAGCTTTTGCAATCCCTGGAGTCTGATCGTGCAGCAAAATTGATGTCAGAGGTGCTATAATGTTAAGCAAGTTATTATCAAATATTGGGGGCATGAATATTACCTCCGGAGAAGAGGTGATTGGTAGTAATAAGGAGGGAGGAAAGCATTCTCCTAAAGAGGTTTTTGAATCACTGTTACTGTCTTTGCAGGATCAAAGTTCGTCGGGCAAAGCAAAAGAACAGCTGTTAGGCTTATCTGATAGTTCATCAGAGGAAGCAGAACTTGATGAGGAAGATAGCTCCAAAAATATTCTTGGAGGATCGTTCACGCCGATGGGAGATGCTGAGAATTTGCAACAGGTTGACCGTAGTATTCTCAAAGAACTACAGAAAGAATTCCAAAACCTGAAAACCCAACTTGAGGATACGAGTAAGGTATCATCTGAAGATGGAGAAAAGGGTCAGGATAAAAATGAGATATCTGAATCAAGTGATAGACGGGTAGCAGAAGAATCAAAAGTTAAGACAGGTGATACGAATAGTAATAGTGGATCTGAGGCTCCCACTTTGAAAGGGTTGGATGATAATATTAAAGGGTTGGATGATAATACTGCAGAAAAACCCCAAAAGAAGGTGGAAGAAAATGGTGAACAAAAAAACAACGATCCTGTTAAAAAATCTGAAAAACAAGGAGATAGTTCAAAAGCGAGTGTTCGTAAGCCGGTTGCCGATAATTTGAAAGGGGACAAAAGTGAAAATGTAGAATCTGGTAACAAAGAAGTTGTAACGGATATAGATGGTGCAGTTGAGAATGTAAAAGAGGGTGATGGAAATGCACCGACAGATAATGAGAAAACAGAATCAGCGGCAAGTAGTAAGAGGACTGAGCTGGAACAATCTTTTTTGAAAACCAACGGCTCAATTGATAAAAACGAAGGCGGTCAGCTTAATGCTGTTCCTCAGGATGGGGATGATCAAGTAATAACGAAAGAGGTTAAAGAATCAGGAGAACAGTCTTCACAAAAGAAAGACATTGAGAACCAGGAAGATAATATTGATAGACAGGCTAAGTCTTTTGAGAAAGTCCAAGGTTTGGCAGGTAGCCACCAGATGCAACCCGAAGCGATCAAACAGAATGATGAAGGGCAACAGGTAGAGGTTAAAGATCAAAATCTGAAAGCCGGCAATGTTCAATCAGGGGAGCAAGTTGAGCGTGGACAAACGGCAAAGATGGAATTGAGGGAGCAACAGAAGAAGGTGATGGACCCGTCTATCCAGAAAAATGATGCGTTTAAGGTTTCCACTAAAGGAGTGGAAATGAAGAGCACACAAAACGAGAAAGGAAAGAATACAAAAGAAAAGCACGAAGAGGAAAATCGTAAGCAGGGTCTGGGAAAAGAATCATCAGAAGGAAGAAATAAGCAGTTAAGCCGATTGGGGATTTCGAGTGTTAATACTCAAAAACAAGCTAAGCCTTTTGATATGAAGAATTTTTCAGGTGTTTCGGTTGGTGAATCAAAACCGAGTTTAGAAGAGCAGAAAATAAATTGGGAAGAGCAGCTTTCGAAGACGGTGGATACCTCCGCTGACAAAGAATCAAAAGCAAGCTCGGTACGACTGGGACAGATGCCGATAACAAATGGATCGCTGCGGAAAAAGATATTACCCGGCTTAACGAAGCGTATTCAACAAGCGGCTTCTTCCTCGAAAGAAAGTAGCGGCAATTGGCAGAAGCATAGTTTTACGTTGGATGATGAAAAAAATATCCAGCTTTCAGTTCGCGAGTCAAAAGGGGTGTTGCAGGTAAAAATGGGTTCAATGAACCTTGATTTGAGCAAGATTCTGCAACAGAATATACAACAGATACGCGAGCATTTGAGACAGGAGTTTGGCGCTGAAGTGGATCTGCAATTTGAAAGTCAGCAGCAAGGAGAAGAGTCACAGTTTTCAGACAATACAGCGTCATCAGATCGTAAAAGAAATTACAGGAGCAACTTTGGCGCCAAGGGTGTAACAGTAGAAACAGCAGAAGATATAAGTAGAAAAACAGTCCGCAATTTTGGCTACAACCAAATGGAATGGACCGCATAAATTAATGAATATCACAGTGTTATGGATATAGGACAGGTAAATGCACAGGCACAGTTAGCCTCGCAAAACGATAAGTCTTTAACAGGAAATAGTAAACTTGGACAAGACCAGTTCTTGCAGCTTCTGGTGGCACAGATGCAGAACCAGGATCCAATAAATCCTATGGATGGCAAAGAGTTTGCCTCGCAGCTTGCTCAGTTTAATTCGGTTGATCAGCTGATAGGGGTTAATAATGGATTGTCTGAGCTGGGTCAGAGTCAGCAATTAATGCGGGCCGAGTTGACCAACTCGATGGCATCGTCACTAACGGGCAAGCAGGTACGAGCGCTGAGTAGCAATGTGAATTTACAAGCTGGCGAAGATGCCAATATCAACTATGACTTGAACAATTCTGCAAGTGAAGTAGAAATTGTTATTCGTGACTCTTCAGGAAAGGAAGTACGTCGTGAAACAGTTGATGGCGCTGCAGCAGGAGACAATAGTTGGAGTTGGGATGGCAAAAGTAATGACGGTGTAGATGTACCCGATGGCCAATACAATGTAGAGATTAATGCCACCAATGGAGATGACAGTGTCAAAGCACGGATGTTTATAGAAGGAACCGCCAATAAAATACGGTTTACCGGAGCAGGGGTTCGAGTGTCAATTGATGGGGTAGAAGTACCAATCGGTGATATTGAAACAGTAGCAGCAAGTGAAAAGTAAGCACGAAAACAAACAAATCAGTTTAATAACAATCATACAGTGAATATTAGTAGTAGAAAGCTGTACTTATAAAAACAGGAGTAAGTTATGTCTTTAATTAAATCGCTAAATTCAGGTGTAAGTGGATTAAAGAGTTTCCAAACAAAGATGGACACAATTGGAAACAATATTGCGAATGTAAATACTACAGGATTTAAATCCTCGAGGGTTACATTTTCGGAATTGATGAACGAGAATATCGGTGGATCAGGAGGCGGGGAGTCAGCTCCTTCACTGAGCAATCAGGTAGGCCTTGGGGTGCGGGTAGCCTCTGTAGATCGTGATTTTAGCCAGGGTACAATCGCAAATACCGGAAGGACTACTGATCTTGCCATTGAAGGAGATGGTTATTTTGTGGTTAATAATGGATCACAGGATCTGATGACACGAGCAGGAAATTTTACTTTCAACAAGGATGGTAATCTGGTAGATCAGACAGGTAATTATGTGCAGGGGTATAATGCCAACGACTCTGGGAATATTCTTGGTGGGGGGGCAACTGACAACGTACAAGTTGATTTTGAAAATGTGTTAGAACCTCAACGAACAAACGAGGTAAATGTAGGTGGTAACCTAAATTCTAATACAAGTACGGCACAGATCGTTCAAGCTCAGAGCTCATTTACTGATAGCAGTGGTAACATTGCATCATCAACAACGCAGCTAAATGATCTGAGTCAAACGACTACTAACTTTGATGGCAGCGAAACTATTACCGTCAATTATGTAGATGGTGATGGGAATACCCAAACAGCTGATTATAATTTGACGGGGGCCAGTGACACAATCGGCGATGTCGTTAATGGATTAAATGGTAATATCAGTGAAGGTGAGTTAACGCTGGTCGATGGTATGCTTAAGTTGAAGTCAGATTCGTTGGGTGACAGTGACCTTGATGTGGACTCAATTACTATAAGTGGTGGAACCGGTAATATGAACACTCCGGGATTCCAGGTTACGCAAGAGGGGGAAACGGGTACGAAAACAATGAGTACTACTGTGTATGACGACCTTGGTCAAGAGCACTCACTGTTGGTGGACTTTACGCAAACTGGTCCCAATCAGTGGGATTATGAAGCTACTTTTGCTGATGGAGAGGAAATTACGGGTGGGGCTGCAACAGGCTCCGTTACGTTTGATGAACTGGGACAGATTGATTCTGGTGATACATTTAACATTGAGTTCAATCCGGGTAACGGCGCAAGTACAACCAATTTTGGAGTAAATCTTGGAAGCGCTGGAGGAACTGATTTTACTCAGTATTCAGGGGCCAATACCGCTAAGGTATTAAGCCAGGATGGCTATACTCAGGGGTCGCTTGTCGATGTACGCATTGACGGAGACGGCCGCGTTCAAGGGGTGTATGATAATGGACAGAATCAGAATTTGGCCCAGCTGGCTCTCGGCAATGTCCAAAATGAAGATGGACTAGAGATGGTTGGAGGAGGACTTTTCAGAGCTACATCCGCAGCTGGTGAAGTCTTTGTGGATACTGCTGATAACGTAGCAAACAGCAGTATTCAGTCCGGATCTCTGGAAGGATCAAACGTTGATTTAGCTCAAGAATTTACGGAGATGATTACTTCGCAACGAGCCTATCAGTCGAGTGCGCGTGTTATCAGTACCTCTGATGAGATGCTCACCGAAGCAGTGAATCTCAAGCGATAATGGGATAAGAAGCCCACTTCATAATTGGCAGGTAGCTAATGCCCCGGATTTGTATTGGGAGATACAGGTTCGGGGCTTTTTATATTTGTTGATCTTTTGTACCACGGAAAAATTTTGAAATAGCCTTTCTCGTCAAAGCCTTTTGATAAAACACAGTTATAGCTTTTGGCACTCTCTTCTTTCTCCATTTTTCTTATTAAGAAAAGAATTAATTAGACGATAAGCCTACATATGTTAGATAGATCAACAATCATAGGATTTGTATCAGGGTTCACATTAATTCTGCTGGCCATTGTTCTTCAGGGGAATCTGATGATATTTGCAAGTATGTCATCATTCCTGATTGTAGCCGGCGGTGTTTTAGCCGCTACATTGGTAAACTATAGTTACGAAAACATTAAGTATAGTTTTAAGGTGATTAGCAAAATGATGGGGGCCAAATCGGTTGATTTACGAACTGATATGGAGTTGATGCGTATGTTTGCCAAGAAGGTTCGAACTGATGGCATCCTTGTACTTGACGATGAAATAGGAAGCATTGAAAATGATTTTCTGAAGAATGCCCTTCAGTTAGCCGTTGATGGATATAATAAAGATAGTTTAGGTAACATCCTTAATGATGAAATTCAAAGTCAAAAGCGCCAATTGTCAATATCGGTCAAAGTACTGGATTCGATGTCGGAATATGCTCCTGCATTTGGAATGATTGGAACATTGATCGGTATGATTCTGATGCTTCAAAATATTAATGATCCCGAATCACTGGGAGCTGGTTTAGCGGTTGCTCTTATTACCACTCTTTACGGGACGATATTTGCGAACATGATTTTAGGACCGTTGGCGGGGAAATTAGAATATTTGAGCAAATTAGATCTGAATCGAAAAGAAATGTTCCGTGTGGGCATTCTTTCAATAATACAAGAAGAGAACCCGCGTATTATGGAAAATAAGATGCTCATATATCTTGAGCCTAAAAAAAGAGCAGAGTACAAGAAATATCACGAAAAACAATCATATGGTACAGATCGCGTAGATCGACTTTACCAAAAATGGCCTAAATATCAGACTGAAGAATGGGAGAAATTGAACGAGAATCTGGAAGTGGAAACTGGCTGACAACATACAGCGACATGGTTACGCTGTTGTTAGTCTTTTTTGTATTGCTGTATGTGATGACTCCGGGTATTGACGAGTCTACATTCAATGATATCATGTCCTATTTTCAGTCTTCTACCAGCGTTGTCTTTGATAAAGAGGCAGCCAGTAAAAAACAGGATGATGGACAAATGAGAGAAGAATGGCAGGATGTAAAAAAGTTTTTGGAAAAGCAGGGATATTCTGAGGAGGCAAATATTGAAAAAACAGATGAAGGAGTTAAGATAACTCTTAATGATTCTCTGACGTTTAACAGTGGTTCCGCACAGCTTCTGGCACGTTCAGAAACGGTGTTGGGGCGAATTGCAGAAGCTATTGGATCGGATGTTAAAGAGGTTAAAACGCATGGACATACAGATAATATGCCCATATCAAAGAGTTCGATATATCGTACGAATTGGCATTTGGGCGCGGCGCGGGCTGTATCGGTGGTACTATTCCTAAATGATTCCGCAGATCTTTCTGCAAGTAAATTTGAGGCGAGTAGCTATGGCGAATATCGACCGGTTGATACAAATGAAACTCCCGAAGGACGTCGTCGGAACAGGCGGGTAGAGATATACATCAATTATGAGCAGGAGCAGCAGAATATCAAGGTTGATATGTCCAAGCTGGATGTTGATTCTTTGCGCAAGGTTGTGATGAAAAAAAAGAATTAAGAGGTAATTCCTATGGCAAACAAGAAAACTTCAGTTAAAGATAAGAAGAAATCGAAGCAGTCAATTTTTCGACGATTTGGAAAATATTTCCTGATTTTGTTTTTGGTTTTAGGTCAGGTATTTGTCGCTTATTCCATAGTGAATAAAAATTATGACGCTATTTATGGCTATACCCAAAGCTTAGTACCTGTAGAACGTGGTAAAGCAGAGCTTAAGGAGATCATCGTAAATCCGGCAGATACCAATGGTCAGCGTTATTTATTGGTCCAATTTTCCCTTGAGTTGGCTAGTATAGAGGATCAGGCGGTAATTGAAGAGCATCGATCTAAAATTCGCGATAACATCATAAAATACCTGTCTGCAAAAACAGTGGCTGAGATACAGGGTACTAAGGATAAAGAAGATCTACGTGTGGAATTGATTCAAGTAATTAATGACGCAATAGATTCTCGTTCGGTACGCAATTTGTACTACTCTAAATACGTAATGCAATGATGGAATTAATATCCGAACGAAACAATATTTATGGAATCGCCAGAGTCTGGGCAGCAGCTCGCAGATGTTAAATATGTAGAGACCTACGACTTTAAACAGCCTAAGCTGTTTAGTAAGGAGATTATGCGTAACCTCCGTTCGTTGCACGATATTTTTGCTCGTAGTGTCAGCCGTATTTTCAGCAGTGCATTGCGTGCAAAAGTGGATGTGGGTTTGGAGAAAATTGAACAAATTTCCTCCAGCAAATTCATCAATAAGATTAAAAGCCCGAGCGTAATTTATTTATTGTCGGTTGATGATTCTTCGGGCAATATTATTATGGTGATGCCTCCGGGATTCTGTACTCATCTTGTAGAACGACAGAGCGGTGGATATGGCGGAGACCTTTCAGAACGTCGTACGCTTACAATAATTGAGGAAAAAATTATTTCTCGTATCGTGCGAAGCATTAACGAGGAAATCATGAAGGCTTGGGAGCCTTACATGGAGTTCGAGATCAAGTCATCAACGTACGAGAGCAAGCCCGAGAATATTCATTTGGCCTCGGTTGATCCCACTATTGTAGTAGGAATTTCGGTGACTTTTGGAGACCGAAAGGTCAATTTTCATCTCTCTTACCCCTATAGCCTTTTAAAAGAGGCGATGAATAATTCGGTATTAAAGAAAGGAAAAAAGACCGAAACGGTAGAGCTTTCCGATGAGCAACTGGAATCATACAAGTATACCCTTTCGAATGCCGGTGTTAGTATTAAGCCACTTCTGGGTGAAACTACTTTGTCTATACAAAATATTCTTGATCTCAAAGAAGGAGATGTAATACCGCTTGAGCAGCGAGCTGATCAGCCATTAAAGGTGAAGGTAAATAATGTTCATAAGATGTCGGCTTATCCCGGAGTTTTACGTGGACGTCGTGCTGTCAAAATTTATGATATGATAGAAGAGATTAACGAACAGGAAGTTATATAAAGTTTAATTATGGATATCCTAAAAGAAACCTTAGAGCAATATGTACCAACGATAGAGGAGTTTTTAACCTCTATCTTGCTTGAAGAAACAGATATTGAAGTAGACGCTTTTCAAGAAGTAAAAAATGACATTGCCTTAGAGCATCTCAATGATACGGATGTATATCTGTATACCCGGGAGCAGAATATTAGTTCGGATGTGATCATTGTACTTGACCAAGAATGGTTTGGACTGCTGTCAAGTATTATGCTGGGGATTGAAGAAAAAGAGAAAAATGAGCAAACCATTGGCTTGCTTGAAGAGTTTGCTGACGACCTTGCGGAAGTGATTAAAGAAGAAGCTTCATCAAATGGGTTGGAATTCGATTTTGGTGAGGTAAAGGTCTTGTCAAAAGCGGAGATGCAGGAAGAGCTGTCCCATGAAAAGTATATTTGGACCAAGCTTGATATTGAAGGCATTGCCGACGAGGTGGTTCGGGCAGAGTTTTTACTGGGCGATCCGGAAACGGAGATAGAAAAAGAAGAGCCTGAGGAAGAGGACGACGAATCTGAAGAAGAAACGATGAGGGAACTGAGTTCGCTTGAAGAAAGTGATGATGAGGATTTTTCTACCATCAATACAAGAGCCGAGCCTAAAGAGCGTAAGAAAGAGAAGGTGATATCGGCGCGTCATATTGAATTTGCAGAATTTGCCGAAGAAAATGGAAACGGCAATGGGGAAGTTCACAGCATGGATCTTTTGAAGGATGTGGATCTTGACGTTTCTGTTGAACTGGGCCGCATTGAACTGCCGTTAGGCAAAGTGCTGGAATTGGCCAAAGGTTCGGTAATTGAGCTTGAAAAGCTGGCTGGTGAGCCGGTTGATATTCTGGTAAATGGCAACCGCATTGCGCTTGGTGAAGTGGTGGTAATTGATGAACACTTCGGAGTTCGTATATCGAGCCTGGTAACTACAAAGAAACGTTTAGCAAAGATTAAAAATGGATCTGAGGGATAAGCTTGCTTCGCTGGACGTTGCACCCAGTAAAATTCTAAAAATTGTACTTGGCCTGGCAGTAATACTGTTGCTGATGTGGTTGTTTACCCTGTCTCATGTCGATTACAATCAGAAGCCGGATGCCGAAAAATATATCAAGTCGCAAGCCAAGGCTGATTCTACTGAGGTTATTGCAACCAACGGGCAAGAGGATCAGGCAAAAGAAATTCAATCTTATGAGCAGTCATCAGGAGTGTTTACAAACGGGCTTATTACTTTTTTAGTACTGCTGGTTGTTTTAATCATGGTTTGGTTCTGGATTGACCGTAAACAATCTGGTCATACCAAGAGCGGAAATCGAGAATTGGATGCCCAGATACTTGGGGAAGGGGCAAAATTAAAAATCATCCAAATAAATGAAGAAGTATGGGTGGTTGGAGTTACATCAAGTTCAGTGAACTTGCTACACCGTTATACACAAGAAGAATGGAAGGAAGAAGTTCATGAGCAGGATACAAAGAATAAGGACTTATTTGGGAAGCTTTTTAAGAGTCAGATGTCGTAATATGATTTTTTGGAGAACTATTTCGTGGAAAAAAGTTGGGATTATGGCTGGGCTGCTCATGTTAATTATGCCGGCCAGCAGTTGGGCAAGTTCGTTTTCCTATGGAGGATTTAATGTAACATCATTTTTACAGGCAACGCCCCCTTTTAATTTGGGGATCGAGGGGGAAGATCTTACAGTAGCCATACAGGCATTGATCCTGGTTACCATTTTATCGTTTGGGTCTGCATTTATTACGATGATGACCAGTTTCACACGTATTGTTGTGGTCTTTTTCTTCTTACGGATGGGCTTGGGCACTCAACAGTCGCCCCCAAACAAAGTATTAATAGGACTGGCACTTTTTCTGACCATTTTTATTATGATGCCCACTTTTGAGCAAGTTAATGAGGAGGCGGTGCAGCCTTATTTAAATGAAGAAATAACACAAATGGAAGCATTGGGAGAGGCCGCAACTCCGCTTAAAGAATTTATGACTAAGCAGACACGTGAAAAAGAACTGCTCTTTTTTATGGATATGGTAGATATGGAATCAGTAAGTAGCCCAGATGAGATTCCCTTTTATGTTGTGGTTCCTTCGTTTGTAATGAGTGAGCTACGAGTGGCGTTTCAGATCGGCTTTATGATATACTTGCCATTTGTAGTAATTGATTTGGTTGTGTCTGCAGTGCTGCTTTCTATGGGGATCATGTTTTTGCCCCCGGTACTGGTTTCACTACCGTTTAAAATACTGGTGTTTGTGCTTACCGACGGATGGTATTTGTTGGTACAATCCCTGGTGCAAAGTTTTAATTAATAAGAAAAAAGATTATGAATACAGAAACGGCGTTATTTTGGTTACAAGAAATGTTAACGGCAGTAGTAACCTTATCTGCCCCACCGTTAATAGCTGCAGTAGTGGTTGGTTTGGCTGTTGCTATATTTCAGGCGGCGACTTCTATCCAGGAGCTTACCCTTAGTTATGTGCCTAAGATGGCTGTTGTTGCAATTATTCTATTCCTTTCGTTTGGTTTTATGTTGCAATATGCCATCGGATTCACAGAACGAATTTTTGAAATAATTCCTGAGTTGGTTAATTAGAATGCCATCGCGTAGTAAGATAACGGTGGCATAATGGCACTGCTGTCATCCAACTTTGTTTTAGCTCTTTTCCTGATATTTGTCCGGGTCAGTAGTCTCATTATGACGGCGCCTTATTTTAATTCTGCGGCCTTTCCGCGACGGGTTAAGCTGTTTTTGGCACTTATACTCACCTTTATCCTATCATTTGTAATTCCAAAGGAAAGTGTTTTGGGTCCGTTACAGCCAACGCTTCCTTTTATAGTTACAGCAGTAGTTATGGAGTTATTGGTGGGTGTTGCACTGGGCTTAGTCGGACAGCTGATATTTGCAGGTATAGAAATGGCGGGACGGCTTATCAGCCTCAAAATCACGTTAAGTTTTGCCCAGATTGTGGATCCAATGTCTCAACAAAAGACTGACTTAGTGGGGAACCTCTTTAGTATGCTTGCCGTCCTAGTTTTTCTTTCTATGGATGGAGACAAAATTTTTATAAATGGATTGGTAAAGAGTTTTGAGGTTATTCCTCTTAATCAGGCAAAGCTAACGCAGGCAGGTCCATTTATGCTTGAGGTAGCGAACTATCTCTTTGTGATTGCCGTACAGATCGCTGCTCCATTCCTGGTAGTGCTTTTTATTTTAGACCTCTCTCTGGCTATTTTTGCGCGTATTATGCCCCAGGCTAATATCATGTTTATTGCTATTCCCATTAAATTGTTACTGGGCTTTACACTGCTTTCTTGGATGTTTCCCTACATGCCGGATGCCTTTAGTAAGATGTTCCATCGGCTGTTCCAGTACCTGGTGAATCTGCTGGGAACCATGGCTTAACTGTACACCTCATATCTCTGATTTTCCCATTACTATTGAAGGTATGAGCTAATGCAAATGATTTAAGGGGACAACGTCTAAAATGTGGCGGCTTTTACAAGATTCAAGGTGACTTGTGCTGGTGTCTCTATAGATACTACTGCATCACCAAGCGATGGTAGGTAAACCTTATAAGCTTAGGGCCTTAGCTTGTGAGCAGGACAATAGGGTACAGTATCCCCGGAAACAAAGGGAGACAGGAATAGTAAAGATGATTTCTTATTGAAAAGGGATTACTCTACCGTGACTTTTTCTTTTACCAAATCGCCTTTCAGTTGAACAAGAATCTGGCCAATAAGCTGGGATATACGGGCTTCCGATAGTTCAAGTAGTAAAGCGACCTCCTGCATGGTCATATCCTCATAGTAATAGAGTGTAAGGATGAGGCGGTCACGCTCTCCGAGTTCCCCAATCTTTTCTTTGAGAATTTGAGCCCGCTCTTTATTAACAAGATCCTGGTCGGGCATTTCTACATCTGTGTTTTCGTGGATTTCATAAAATGAATTCGAATCGTCATTGTTGAAACTGCTGTCGAGTGACAGAGCGTTACGCGTTTGCACGTTTGATAACAGCTGACGATAGTCTTCGATATCCATATTGAGCTCACGAGCTACTTCACCGTCGCTGGGTTTTCGGCCAAGTTTTTGGGAAAGTTCCTTTATTACTTTTTTGACTGTTCCATAATCCTTGCGTTTCTGCCGGGGCAATTGATCAATCTTGCGCAAATAATCGATGATATTGCCTCGTATACGATAATAAACAAAGGTGTTAAACTTAATATTCCGGCTGCAGTCATAGGAGTCCATCGCTTGAATAAGTCCGCTAATGCCTGCGCTTTCAATATCTTCTTGTTGTGTTAACGGTTGGTCTGGTATGTTGATCTTACCAATTATGCTACGGATAAGCGGCATAGATTTATTGATAATAGCATTCCGCAATCCATTCGATGGATTCTCGCAGTGTAACTCGGCAAGCTCCTGTAGTGATTTATTGCTCATCATGATTCTCCACTCTTATTCTGTGATTTATTGCCTTCTGTAGCGGTTGATCCCTTAGACATAGCGCTGGTATTTTCCTGTACAATATTTAGCAGGAACATCGAGATGTACACCAGCGAGAATAGAATCAGGAATACCAGTAAACCACGGTATAGAGCAATATTGATGCTTTCGCCCGATACCATAAGCAATAGAAACTGGATAAGAGAAATGACCGCGATAATTCGTAATAACATGGTGCTGGGGTTTTGTTAGTTCTTACAATTTTTTGGTTTTGTATTTATTAAAATGCTTTCTGTTAGGCTCGTAATAATTTGCGTGCAAATTTCTCCGGTTTAAACGGAATCAGGTCACCCATAATTGACGGTCCACTACTGATATATCGCAGCTTGTAATTGGTGTTGGCTAAAAGTTGCACGGTTTTACCCCATTTAAGCGATTGGTCAATATGAGTAAGTGCAATATGATCGGCCTCAATGTCTTTCGCTAATGGGTCATTGAAAGCAGTACCGTTAATGGCCGTATTTACTAGGTAGTGAGTCTCCATGTTTGCTCGATTATAAAACTCTTTCTTTACCGACAGAATATCCTCAATGAGCGATTGGCCATCCATTTCAAGAGAGGGCGTATCAATCAATATGTGATCATAGGTTTCCCACCTTGGGGCCAAGGCCTTTGCCTGTTCGGCATTTTGGATATGATAAAAGTCGATTCCTTGGTCCTTGCAAAATGGAGCAAGGATGCTGTATCGATTTTTGGCATTTCCATTAGTCGGGGCAAACGATGCGATGGCAATTTCTTTATCAGCTCCAAAGTATGGTAGCGATGCCAGTTTCATAATTAAATGAGTTTTGCCCGAACCTGAACGACCGGCAAAGAGCATAATTTTTTTAGGCCTTCCGGCTTTTGATTGCTGGAGTAACTCATCAATACACTGCAGTAGTTTTGAATAAAAAAGTTCGGGCTGCTGGATTGGTTGGATGCCTTGCTCAATAACACTTTCGAACCAATTTCGAATTAATTTTTGAGATACCCCCTTATGTAGTAGTTTATGGAATAGCGGGTGTTCAGAATATGCAGTATCGGGGCTGGAAAGCGCTAAATGTATAAGGGATTCCAACCGATCTAATCGTTTGTGGAGATCATCAGAACTGTTTTTTTCTGTTTCTTCTTGCCTGTTAGTAACTGGAGACACGCCGTTGGGCAGTTCTTCCACAAACTTGTCGTATAACGGATCCAGCTCACTTTCTGATGGGGGTTCCATATTGTTTAAAGTTACTGTATCAAATTCTTGCTTGGGATACTTTTGTTTATCAAAAGATTTTTGTTGGCGGATGTCTTTTCGACTGTATACGTTATTTATCGGCTGTTCTGATGTTAATTCCTTTTTATTTGTTGTGGTCGTTGGTTCAGCATCAGCTGTAGCATCTGGTTTATCAAAGGAATTCCTTGTATGCATCTCTTCTTGTTGCTCAGCATATTTGCGAATAGATTGCAACTTGTTTCCCAGTTTTTTATCGGAAGAATTGTTACTACCAGGTTTCGTTTTAGCAGATCGTTCAAAGACTACACCAGGTGTTTCTTTTGGGTCCCCAGGATGTTTTTTGTTTGGGGATTTCGATTGCTGTTTTTTTCGCTTGTCGGAAGCATTTTGTTCATCATTTTCTTCCTCTTCGGGCAACATATCCATTAGCTTCGAATAATCATTCCCATATATTTGCACCGCACTTTTTTTGGCGGCTTTGAAGGTTTTATCTATAAATTTGGTAAGTATCATACTGATGCAGCTTCATTTAATTCTGCTTGTTCAATGTGTAATCGATCGAATGTTTGGAATTGCACATTTTGGCTAATATCGTTGTACGATAGCACATTTATATCAGGCAAAATTGGTGCCAAAAACTCAAATAGTGTGTGTCGCAGCACGGGTGAAGTTAGTAGGATTGGGTCGTAGCCCTTGTGAATCATATCCTCAAAAGTACTGGAGGCATTTTTATAAAGTTGCTCTACCAGGCTGGGTTCAAGGCCAAGTGTATTGGCATTAAGTCCGCCCTGCTGTGCTTGTTGTATTAATCGTGACTCCAAGTTGGGACCCATCATTACGACTACAATTTCATTGTCTGCTCCCACAAACCGTTTTGTAATAATTTCTGAAAGTGACGCTCGGCAATATTCTGTTAAAATATCGGTGTTTTGGGTTTGCTGGCAGTGGTCAGCAAGCGTTTCCAGTATTGTTACCAAGTTGTTAATAGGGATACGCTCACGTAACAATCGTTTGAGTACTTTTTGTATATCTCCAATTCGCATACCCTCGGGTACCAGCTCTTCAACGAGCGCAGGAGACTGTTCTTCAATATTATCAACCAGCCGTTTAACCATTTGTCGGTCGATAAGCTTGTGTGCATTTTTCTTAAGCACCTCCATTAAGTGAGTGGTGATAACGGCCCCGGCTTCAATTACTGAAAGACCAAATTTTTCCGCCTCCGACTTATTTTTTCCGCTTACCCATATCGCATCCATTCCAAAGGTAGGATCTTTTGTTTCAATGCCTTGGATATTTGCGTCAAAATCAGAAGGCACAAGAGCCAGGTGATAATCGGGTAACAGCTCGCCGTCGCCCTGTTCAATACCGCGCATCTTAATAATGTAGTGGTTGGCATCGAGTTGAACGTTATCACGGATACGAACTGACGGTATGATGATACCCAGCTCTGAAGCTAATTGCTTACGCAATGAGGTAATACGGTCGAGAAGATCACCTCCCTGCTGTTCTTCAACCATCGAGATAAGGCTATAGCCAATTTCGAGTTCAAGAGTATCCAGCAGCAGGTAATCTTCTACGCTGTCAGATTCGCCCTCAGGTAATTCTTGCTGTTGTTGTGCTTCGGCTGTCTTTTCTTGTTCTTCGTCTTCATGTCGTTTATAGGCAAGAACAATGAAGAGGCCTCCCATGAATGCAAAGGGGAGAAAAGGCATGCCCGGCATAATACCTAAGAAAAGTACGAAAAAAGCACCAAGCATAAGAGTTTTGGGATCACCTAAAAGCTGGGTTATCAGTTCCTCACTTAAGTTTCCTTCCGAAGCAGCACGCGAAACAATAAGACCGGCCGCTGTAGAAATAAGCAGAGCAGGAATCTGCGAGACCAATCCATCCCCAATAGTCAATAGGGTATACAGTTTGGCAGCTTCCGCTAATTCCATTCCATTTTGTACGGTACCAATTACAAGACCACCAATGATATTGATACAAGTAATGAGTAATCCAGCAATAACATCCCCCCGCACAAACTTACTGGCACCATCCATGGCGCCGTAGAAATCAGCTTCCCGGGCGATTTCTTCTCGCCGCTTTTTGGCTTCTTGATCGGTGATAAGTCCTGCACTTAAATCGGCATCGATAGACATCTGTTTACCAGGCATCGCATCCAAGGTAAAGCGTGCGCCAACTTCGGCAATTCGAGTCGCCCCTTTTGTGATAACCACAAAGTTGATAATAATTAGTACAGCAAAGATGATGATACCTATAACGTAATTGCCCTGTACAATAAAGCCACCGAACGATTCAATAACAGATCCTGCATATCCTTCGCTGAGTATAAGTCGTGTAGAAGCAATGTTCAGGGAGAGTCGAAAGAGCGTTAAAATAAGTAGCATGCCCGGGAATACAGCAAACTCAAGCGGCTTAAGCGTGTAAAAGGCCACCAGCATTACAATAATGGACAGTGACACGTTGAGTGCCAAGAAGAAGTCCATCAGCATTGGTGGAAAGGGGATAATCATTATCAGTAAAATGATAATGATACTCGATGAAATAAGAACATCGGTTTGTAGAAACCGGTTTTTGAGTTTACTTGTCGAAATATTTGTAAAAGCCATGCTTACCGTTAAATATTGTGTTTGTTTTTAAGCTTGTAGACGTAGGCCAGTATTTCGGCGACAGCGCGATAGAGATCATCGGGGATGTGTTGGTCCACCTCGGCCGAAGCAAAAAGGGCTTGGGCAACAGGTTTGTTTTCTACTATTGGGATATCAAATTCTTTGGCATAATCTTTAATTTTTTGAGCTCGAAGACGCTGTCCTTTGGCCAACACCAACGGTGCGTTATTTTTTTCGGGATCGTATTGCAGAGCAATAGCATAGTGGGTAGGGTTGGTTACAACGACATCCGAATCCATCACCGCATGATCAAGTCGTTTTTGCATAAATGATCGCCCCATTTGTTTTCGCTTGTTTTTCATTTCGGGGCTCCCTTCAGATTCTTTATGCTCGTCCTTTACTTCTTTTTTGCTCATCTTAAGATCTTCTTTGTGCTGATACTGTTGATAAATTGCATCAACTATAGCAAGAATGGTAAGAGCTACAAACGTTCTGGTTAAAAATAGGAGAACATAACTTCCGGCTTCGCTGATATTGTACTGTAAGGGCATCACAGAAAGGGAAACAAAGTGTTCCATATTGGGAAAGACAGTGAAATAAACGATGAAGCCCATGATTAGTAATTTGAAGAGTCCTTTAACCAACTCCATGAGCCCTTTCTTCGAAAAAATATTTTGAATACCGGTAATAGGATTCAGCTTCTCGGGTTTTGGCTCAATTGCTTTGAGTGAAAAAGCACCTTTGGTTTGTATGAGATTTACCACTAATGCGGTGACGACAAGTGCAATGAGAATGGGCGTCATTGCTTCAATTCCATGTTTAAAAGCAATGCCCAAGAAAATGACCGCATTATTTTGGTTCTCAAGCGCCAGCTGGGCATTCAGAAAAAAGGTTTCAAAGAGTGCCTTAAAGCGCCCATACATAAATCCCCCCATACCCACAAACGTCATTACTGAAACCACCATAATCATAACCGAAGAAATTTCGGTGCTGATAGCGACTTGCCCTTCCTCCCGCGCTTTCTCAAGTCGCTTCTGCGTGGGATCTTCTGTTTTTTCTTGATCTGATTGTTTATCGGACATAACGTATAGTTATATCAAATACGATACCATTATTCGTAATAATTGATTTAAGTCTCTTGGGGATGGGGATTGCCAGGATGAGGGAGAAATAATCCCCTTTGACGGAAAACATTTCCATTAAAACGGTGTTTTTAACCGCCATTGCTATCTCACCACAAGTTGTATCAAGATAAGCTCATCAGATTAATTAAAAGAGAGGGTAATCCATCATTATATATAGAGGGGACCAATTCGTGTTGTAATAATCTGCTCTAAAGTAATGGTATAAGCCAACCAAAAAATCGGTGGCATAGAATTTGAAAGTCTTACACCTCAGCCGACAAGGTTGGACTTTTTAATTAAAAGCAACAATAAAGCATTTAAGGATCTCATGATTGATAGATTACAGGCTCAAATGCAGGCCATGCAGATGCTGACCAAAATGCAGGATGTTACAGCAAATAACCTTGCGAATATCAATACGCCGGGATTTAAAGGCAGTAACGTTTTTCAAAAAATGGTACAAAAACGTATCGATGGTCAAATGGTGACCCAGGCCGTACCTCAACAACAGGTCGATATGCAGCAGGGCGTACTTGAGCCAACTGGGAATCCCCTCGACTTTGGAATTAAGGGGAAAGGATTTTTTGTGGTAGAAAACTCGGAAGGAGCCCAGTTAACACGAGATGGGCGCATGCATTTTAACAGTAATGGTTTTTTGGTAGATGAAAATGGGTCGCGCGTAATGGGCGATTTCGGACCTATTCACATGCCGGAGTATCTAAAAGCAACAGGCCGTGGAGGTGACAAAGCAAACTTAGAAGTTGCTGACGACGGGACTATTCGACTTGATGGTGAGGTGTTTGATCGACTTCGCATTGTACAGGTTAAAGATACATCCCAGTTGCAGCGTAAGGGGAGTAATTATTTAAGTGCCCCCGAAGGAGTTATGACTGACGACTCCTCGAGTAAGATTATGCAGGGGTATTATGAATCTTCGAATGTAGATCCGCTGAACGAAATGGTGGATATGATGAAGACTACAAAGATGTTTGAATCTCAACAGCGAGCTATGACGACTACAGATCAAATGATGGGTAGAGCGACACAGCAACTAGGAAAATTTTAATTCAATAAACGAATAACACTATGCCTTTTAGAGCTTTAACAACTGCTTCGCTCGGAATGAGTGCTCAGCAAAAATCGGTAGATAATATTGCCAATAACCTGTCAAACGTAAGTACTACCGGATTTAAAAAGAGTAACATCGCTTTTCAGGATCTTTTTTATGAAGATATCGCCGTTTCGAAAGCCGGAGCATCGGCAAATCGAATTTCTAATGATAGTCCACGGTTACAACTTGGCCACGGTTCACAGGCAGTATCAACAATTAGGAATTTTACGCAGGGATCTATCTCTGAAACCGGAAACCCACTGGATATGGCGATTAGCGGTGATGGGTTTTTCCGTGTTGAGAAACCTGATGGTTCCATTGGTTACACGCGGGATGGGAATTTTACCCGCGACTCTTCGGGCATGCTGGTTAATAGTTCCGGTTTGTCTCTGGCAGAACAGATTGAAGTTCCCATGGAGGCCAAGGCAGTAGATATCTCACAAGATGGTACGGTTACGGCTCTGATGGGGGGCAACAACCGTGAAATTGAATTGGGTCAAATTGAGTTGGCCCGATTTTCTAATCCTGCAGGCCTCAAAGCTGAGGGTGGTAATCTATTCAGTGAAACCCAGGCCTCGGGAATGCCTTTTGTGGATCACCCCGGATCAGAAGGATTTGGGAATGTTCGTCAAGGTTATCTGGAAGGGTCCAATGTGGATGTGGTGACTGAGATGGTTCAGCTTATCGAAGCCCAACGGGCCTATGAGACAAATTCAAAGATGGTACAGTCAGCCGAAGATATGATGTCGGTAACTAATTCTATCAAACGATAAACACCAATGATTTTGCACGCTCGACTAATCATTATTAGCCTGCTTGTCTTTATCGGCCTGGGCGCTATACCTGCCCGGGCAGATATGGACATTCCTGGGGATGACGAGATGAAGTCATTTATAGTTAAGAAGGCTTATGAGAAGTTAGAGCGACACTTTACAGCAGGAGAATATCGTTTTGATATTCAACCACGATGGATCCCCAATCAATTATTACAACAATCTCCTGCACAGGTTCTTAGCGTTCAGCTTAGTGGACAAATACGACGCTATACCAATTTTGAGGTAGTATATAACCAAAAGGGGAGTCGTAAACGAGCAGAAATTCAGCTTAAGGTTAAAGCAGAGCAGAAGCTGCCCGTTGTTACTGGTCGCATCCGAAAGGGAGTAAAACTAAAAGAAACACATCTAGCTTACCAGTGGGTTTCGATAGCTCAAAGTGGGGAATCGTACGTTGCCAGTATCGAAGAATTAATTGGCAAGACTCTTCGCCGGACTCTCTTGTCTGGCCAACCTATCCGTAAATCGTATGTCAGTAGAGATTTAATTATAAAAGCCGGTGATGAAGTCAACATTTTTATTAAGCGCCGAGGAATTCAGGTGCAAGTGTCCGGTGTGGCGCGTGAGGATGGAGCCAAAGGGGATCGGATCAAAATTTTTAGCAATGAAACAAATCACAAATATGTGGGCGAAATTCTTCGTCCGGGAGTAATACAATGGAAAAGTACACTTTGATTGGAAAATGTTTTTTAGCACTGTTTTTAATTGTAGGAATTTCAGGTACAACGTATGGGCAGCGTTCGCTATATAAGGACAATAAAGCTGTTCAAGTCGGTGATATATTGACAGTTATCTTGCAGGAAAATATATCCGGGAGCACGAGTTCGGATGCCCAAAATGCATCAAATGCCGGTGCAGGCGCAGGCGGATCGATGGGCGGCAATTTTATGCCTTTTCAACCTACTTTTGGTGCTGATGCCGAAGTGAATTATGAATCAGGTGAGCAAGTCTCGACTAATCAGGGGCAGCTCTTAGAAGGTTATATGAGTGTAGAGGTTACGGATATGACCTCCACTGGGAATTTAATTGTGTCAGGTACCAGAACGACTGAAATAAACGGTGAGAAACACCAGATAGATTTAAGAGGGACCGTACGTCCCAAAGATATAAATGGACGAAACCAGGTGTTATCGTACCGACTGGCAAATGCTCAGATAAACTATGAGAAAGAAGGTGGGTTAAAAAGCATTACCAAAAAGAAAGGATTTTTTAAACGTGTGGCCTTAACAGTAGTCGGGGTGGCAATTAGTGCTGCGGCAGTGTTAAAGGCAATGGAATAGATATATAGTTATCTCATTATTTATAAACTCATGAAAAAACAAATACTTATATCAATAACGGTGACTGTTCTTATTGCAATGGTCGCTGTTAAAAGTAACGCCCAAACCCCATTGAGCCGATTACTTAAGGTAAAAGGGGCGAACACTACCAAGGTAGTGGGGTATGGGCTGGTGGTAGGCTTAGATCGAAGTGGTGATCGAACGATAAGCAGACGCGGAGCCCAGTTTACGGTTCGGTCAATTGCAAATATGCTTAATAATTTTGGAATTAATGTTGATTCGGAGCGCCTGCGAACCCGCAATGTTGCTGCTGTAATAGTGACGGCAGATATTGGGCCGTATCACGCATCCGGCAGCGAAATTGATGTTACGATATCGTCGATGGGGGATGCCAGTTCTCTGGAAGGGGGCGTACTGTTGGAAACGCCGCTCTTGAATCCTGAAACTAAAGAAATATATGCCTTGGCCCAAGGCCCGGTGCTAGTGGGAGGTATAAATGAAGAAATAGGCAGTTCTCGTTTTTCACGCAATAGTTCGTTAACAGGAACCATTCCTGGCGGAGGGATAGTAGAATATGATAACAACTTTCAACTGAATGCTGATCAACCGCTACACTTGGTGATGTCTCAGCCGGGCTATACAAATGCGCGTAAGGTTGTTGAAGTAATTAATGAAAGTTTTGATGAAGAGTTAGCCTCGGTCTATAATCCTGGAGTCATTGAGGTGGGATGGCCGGATGCTTTCCAGGAGCCGGGGATGCGCAATATGTTTATCAGCACCATCATGGACCAGCAGGTTGAGCTTAAAAAGCCTGCTCGTGTGGTTATTAATGAACGCACTGGTACCATTGTAGCGGGTGGGGGTGTTACTATTGATAACGCTATGGTTTCGCATGGCAGCGTACAAGTGCGAACTCAAGTAACTCCTTTTGTTAGCCAGCCGCCCCCTTTTAGCGGTGGCGATACAGAAGTGGTTCCTGTGCCGCAGGTTGGGATTAGCGAAGAGTCGGCGCAAAATGTGGTCTTAGAACCTGATACCAATGTGCAGCAATTGGCTAATGCCTTGGATTCGTTGGGGCTAAGTCCACGGGATATTATTTCCATTTTCCAGGCGCTTGATCGTGCCGGTGCGCTGCAGGGTGAACTTATTGTGATGTAGCATTAAACGAAATTGAAACAGCATAATTATAAAACATGATTAATATGGATATAAGCAATATAGCCCAGTCAATGCCAATGGGATTGGATAAACAAGATTTGGCACAGGAAAAGAAGGAAGAAGTTGCCATGGAATTCGAAAAAATGTTTGCTCGGCAGCTGGTTAACGAGATGACTAAAGATTCGTTTAAGATGGGCGATAAAAATGGTGTCGCCGGACAGGCCAACAACATGTATCGACATCACATCACAGATACACTAGCTACTGAAATTGCAGAACAAAGGAAATTGGGAATGGCTGATATGATCTCGGAATATCACAAAGTGTGATAACCTGGTATTAATAATGATAATGGACTAGGAAGGGTAGTTATGGAATCAGAAAAGGCATTTACAGAATTTGGACAAATCATTGATAGACTCGGTAGACTATCTGATGATATGATAACAGTGATTGATAAACAGATTGAAGCTGTCGTGTCATCCAATGGGGAAGATATTGAACAGTATGTTGAGGAGTACACTCATTTGCAAGGAGTGTTCAAAGAACAGGAACACAAGTTTATAGATCACTTGCAAACGATGTTAAACAATGCAGGGATTAAGAGCATCGAAATCCGGTTGGAACACTTGAAGGAGGCGTATCCTGAAGCTACGGATGCAATTACTGCCTGGCAGGAAAAGCTTGAAAATAAAATAGAGAAGCTGAAAGCGAAGCAACAGAAACTTAATAACCTGTTGGAATTCGCTGTTGAGAAAAATATGCAGCTTATGCACTCAATTTATAGTCTGCACAATAAAAAGAATACACGATACAGTGCAAAGGGTAGTAAAAAGGAAATTTCTTCCGGAATAGCACTCAATAAAGAAGCTTAGATATGAAAACATTATTTGAAATAGCGAAGAGTGGCCTTCATGGAGCAGAACGATCCATGTCGGTTACATCCAATAACATTATTAATGCAGATACCCCAGGGTATAGTCGGCAGCGTGTTGAGAAGTCGCCCAATGGTATGCAGATGGATAACTATCATGTCGGGTTAGGTGTAAATATTGATGACGTAAGCCGATTGCGTGATGGTATGAACGATCAGCTTTTAAATAAAAAGCAACAGGATATGGGTTATCTGCAAAAGAAAGCTGATGTTTATGAAAAGCTTGAATCCTCCCTGGTTTCTGATTATGGGGATAACCTGGATAGCCAGGTTGGTGGATTGTTTGATAACTTTTCGGATTTGGCCAGTAATCCACAGGATGTGAGTGTACGAAATAACCTGATTAGTGAGACTCAGCAATTTACAAGCAAGTTGCGGGAAACCAGCCGGAATGTGGATCAAAATAGTGATTTGGTGAAGAATTTTGCCGGCAAAACGCTTGATTCTATTAATAGCATGTTGAGTGATATTAATGAGCTCAACAGCTCTATTAAACAGGCCCAAGCTAAAGGAAATCCCGATTTTGCCAGTCTTGATAAGCGTGTAGCTAAGATGAGTGAACTATCGGAGTTGGTCGAATTTGAAAGTCAGGAGACGAGTACAGGGGCTGTTGAAATTCAGATTGATGGACACAGCGTGGTGGATGAAAACCGGGCGTACAACATTACTTCGGAAGTAGATGATACCAACAAAAAATATCGTCTTAGACTCGAAAATGGTCGTGTAATTGCCCCGGAGGGTGGACAAATTGGCGCTGAAATTGAGATGTATGAAGAAGGTATTCCAGATATTAAGGAGCGTCTCGATAAAATTGCCTCTACAATTGTATCGGAAGTAAATAATATCCACAGCAATGGGTATGGACTGGAAGACAGTATCCAACGTAACTTTTTTGACCCCTCTGGAACAACCGCGGAAAGTATTTCGATTAATAAGGATTTGGTTGAAAATTCAAAATTTATTGCTGCTTCTGACACAGACGGTGAAGCCGGAAATGGCGAAATTGCATCACAGATTGCAGAATTGCGTAGTCAGAAAGTCATTGGCAATACAACACAAAATCAGTCACTGACAGATTTTACCATAGGTACTATCAGTGAGCCGGGGATTCAGTTGGATGCAGCTAATAATCGTATTGATGCCCGTGACTCGGAAATCCAGATGCTTAAAACACAGCAGGAGCAAGAGGCTGGCGTTAATATTGATGAAGAGCTTAGCCAGATGATAAAATACCAAAATGCATATCAGGGAGCGGCAAAGGTAATGAGCAGTGCCCAACAAATGTATGACACTTTAATTAGTATAGTGAGGTAATTATTTATGCGTGTAACACAGAAAACTATTTTTGACAATTTTATGCGAGATGTGAATAAAAATCGTAGAGAAATGGCTGGAATTCAGTCCGATCTTTCAAGTGGCAAGAAAGTTCGATTGCCTTCACAAAGTCCGGTAAATTTTCAAAGTAGTCGAATTTTAGAAGCCGATCTTAATAAGGTAGAGCAGTTTCAGAGTAATATTAGCAGTGGTTTACGACAGGGAAGATTGGCTCAGGACACGATGAATGGAGTTATCGACAGCCTGATAAATATTAAAAATTCTATGGTCCAGGGGGCCTCTGACTCTATCGGTAAAAGTGAACGGGTAAATTTAGCTGATGAAGTTTCCGGCATACGCAAGCAGATTGTGGACAGCTTAAATATTCAATACGGTGAGCGTTATCTCTTCGCGGGGACTAATAGTGGCGAAAAGCCTTTTGAGCTGGCCGGTGGAGTGGTAACCAATAATAGCAATGATAAGCCCCCTCATGTGGTTGCAGCAGATGGCGTGGAAATTGATATCAGTATCACAGGCGAAGAGGTCACAGATAGTCCTGCTGGTGATATGTTTCAGTTTATTGGTGACGTGGAAGATGCGTTACGGAATAATGACAATCAGCAGCTTAACAATTTACTTACGGATGCTGATCAGGTAATTAATCATGTTACCGATCTCACGTCAAAGTTGGGAGATAATATCAATCGCATGGATTTTATGTTTGAACAGTACGAATCAACAAAGATTACTCAAAAGTCAGATATAAGTGAACTGGTTGATACCAACTACGCCGAGGCATTTTCTGACATGCAGCGAAACCAAGTGGCTTATGAATCGGCAATGGCGGTGCATGGCAAAATGTTTGAAAACACCTTATTGAATTATCTCTAATAACATAGGACAGGGTTTCTTAAAATAATGAGGATATTATGGAAACGGGACTGAAATTGATATCAGATATAAGTAGAAAGGGGAAAAGTTTAAATTGGTTGACTGGAGTTCTTTTTCTATCTGACGAAAGATTTTATAATGCAGAAAAGGTAAGGCTTTGGGAGACCTATTTTTCAGAATTAATTGTTGCCGGAATTGGTAAAGAGCCTGAAAGCTTGCCGGCTAATGTCCATTGGTATGAATATGAGTCGGATGGCAGTCGTTCAGAGATATGGAATGCCATTAGTAAGAAGGTGAATAATTCTTGGGTACTTTTCTTAGAGGATGATGAGCAACCTCGGTTCAGTAGTTTTCCTGAAACTCAAATTTTGGAGAATACTCAGTGGCCACCGGCTATTATCAATATTCAGAAAGAAAATACTACCTATCATTTTTATCAGATGCGCTTGGTAAATGTAACGATGAATGAGGATGATATCTTTCGGGGGCACCATTTGACAGATGCTACTGAGTTTGTCCGCTCCCACGACGTTAATTTAAGCAGTAAGCCCATTATCATTGAACGGGAAAGCAGTGTTTATTCACATATTGATATTGATCAGGAACTATCACTGAAAAACCAAGCCCCCAAGTTATATTTGGTACAGGGAAATCGATATTTACAGGAAAAAAAGTATGTTCGGGCAGCCGCCCAGTTTCGCCAACTATTAAAGAAACAAAAATTATTGCCTTTTGACCGTTTGGCGGGCGTTAATGGGCTGGCCAGCTGTTTTGCTGAACAGCATAAATGGGAGAAAGCCTTGTCTCTAACAAAACAGTCGCTCGAAGCAGAGTCTTTCCAGCGGTTACCTTATTTGATCCAGTTTCGTATTCATGAGTTGCGTAAAGATTGGCAAAAAGCATTTGATGTATTGAAGCAATATTATGAAAGATTATCACTGTTTTCGTCTGCAAGTTTTGATCGTAAAATAGGTGAGGAGAAGAGTTTGGTTAACCTTGCCAATATTGCGTTAAAAGCAGGGCATCGAGCAAAGGCGACTGATTATTTTGATCGGCTGTTCTCGTTCAAGAGAGGAAATGCTGACGAAGCAATGTTAGAGAAAGCATTATTGCTTTCGATTGAATTGAATAATCTTGAACGATCAGTCTATTTATTTGAGCGAATATTCAATGATCGGTTGCCACCCTGCCAGATGGATGCAGAATCGAGAGAGCAGATAGATCAAGTTATGACGATGTTTATGAAGAAGGATTGGTACGATTATGTATCAACTATTTATAAAAAATTACATGATGCTCATCCTGAGGACCAGGAATATAAGCGAAAATTAATTGTGACGCTTACCAAAACAAATAGATTAGATCAGGCCAAAAAAATGGTGGCGAATATTGTCTGAGCTCAGAACTTGGGAGCAATTAATAGCTTTACTTCTCAAATAAGTAACGTTGTTGAAACAGGAGAAGAAGCTTCAGGATTTTTTGGCTTACAGAAGAGATAGCTAGAATAGAGAAGAACTATTAGTCCTCATCCTCATTTTCCGAAGCTTTTCTGATTTTATTACGGATGGTGCGGTCTGTGATACCCAAAATTTTAGCGGCCTCTTTTTGATTTCCCTTGGTATGTTCCAGCGCTTTTTTGATAAGTTGCAGCTCCATATCTTCTATAGACATCAAAGGCATATCCGAAAGTACTTCTTTGCTAACCTCCAGATCTACTTTGGAAAAGAGATTTCGCTCGATATGATCGAGGGTAATTGTATCATTTTTGCTTGACAGGATAACGCCACGATGGATCTTGTTTTCCAGTTCACGCACGTTGCCCTTCCATTTCTTATTAACCAGGTGCTCCATCAACTCATCAGATACCTCCTTGGGTTCCAGTCCGTATTGCTCGGTATAACGATTTACAAAAAAGTTAACCAAGAGTGGGATATCCTCTCTACGTTCCCGGAGCGGGGGAATAGAAATCGGAAAAACGTTCAGTCGATAGTACAAATCCTCGCGGAATTGACCATCAGCGATGGCTTCTGCTATGTTGCGGTTTGATGTGGCTAGCACCCTTACATCACATTGAATTGATTCCTGGCTACCCACACGATTAAATTCATTTTCCTGGAGAACGCGCAACAGCTTTGCCTGGATATTTATATCAATTTCGGTAATTTCATCCAGTAAGATAGTGCCGCCATTTGCTTCTTCAAAAGCCCCTTTTTTATCAGATATAGCGCCTGTAAATGCTCCTTTCACATGACCAAAAAGAGTGCTTTCAACTAACTCTTTGGGCAAATTTGCACAGTTTATCTTGACGTAAGGTTGATCAGAGCGTTTACTGTTTTCATGGATCAAATTTGCAAAAACCTCTTTCCCGGTCCCACTTTCACCTTGTATCATGACAGGCGCGGTACTTTCAGCTATTTGGGGAAGAATTTCCATCAGTTTTTCAATCTGATCATCTTCTCCAATGAATCTTTTGTCGTGCGGTTGTATTACATCACCATCGTTTTCTTGGGAAGAAGACTGTTGGTCTGTTTTATCAGCTGTTCCAGCATGTGATTCGATCTTATGTTCTTTATGAAAATCGACTTTATCCGACTCAAAAAAGCGATTAACGCGAAACGTAATCTCTTTAGCCTTAAACGGTTTGGTAATGTAATCAAAAGCTCCTTTCTGAAGCGCCCGTACGGCATGTGTAATATTCCCAAAACTGGTCATCATTATAACACCGGTTTCAGGATAGTGTTCTTTGATATGAGCCAGTACTTCATCGCCGGTCATGTCGTCCATCTTGACATCGGTAAGAACCAATTGTACACCGTCGTTCTCTTTCAGAAAATTAATGGCCTCAAGTGGTTGGTCGAAGCCCTCAACTTCGTACCCGCCCATACTCAAATTTTCGACCAAAAATTCGAGCAGCATTTTGTCATCTTCAACTATTAAAACATGCTCTTTCATATCAATGATATTGAGGATGGTTATTTACAAGAGAAAGGGAGTAATTACGCCAAGAATTTAAAAGATTTGTCCCCCTGCAAATTGAATAGATATAAAAAGCTTTTCTGACGAAAAGTTCAACGAAAAGTTAGGTTTGAGGGGAGAAAATGTCGATTCTTGAAAGTTGTTAGGGCACAAGGGGTTGTGTCAACGAAGCTGTTCAATAGAAAACAGTTTGTCAACTATTCTTAATCTTATTTAAGAATTTTTGTGGCAATATCTTCCCAGATTGCAGGATCATTGATTTTCTGTCCAAGTTCTGTTTCTTGAGCAGCTTCGGCAGAATGATCCGAGGCATTAAGAAACTCAGAAACCTGAGCTTTCATTTCCTTAAACTGTTGGGATGAAGATTCGTTTAGTTTTTCCAATTCAAGTTTGGCAAAAAGTTGATCGTTATTTCGAAACTGATAATCGCCAAGCGAAACTTTGTCTTTAGGAGTGTCTGCAGAAGATTTTGATGTCTTCCCTGAAGCAGATCCTTCTGAAGTTTCGTTAGTCTTATTTATGTTATTACCGTTTATGCTATTTAGCTTACTAATATCCATAGTCCTATATTTGAGTTCCTGACAATTTATGAAACTTTGCTATCGTTTTAAAAGCTGATAGCTTTTTTCGGCTTTATTCCTTTTAATTGCATCGTCAAGCCGCTCTTTTGACTCCTCTAAAATGTAATTAAGTGCGTCTTGAATTTGTTGTTGTTGTCGATTGAACCTGTTAAAGAGTTTTTTAAGTGATTCTTTTTCTTTCTTTGTAAATGTTGTTGCATCAACTTCCGAGGTTATCTGTACAAACTCATTTGTATGGTTGCCCCGTACGTCAAACCGTTTTTGCAGTAAATCCATATCTGCTTCATCTTTGTGAAGCTGATTAATAATCTTTCTATTAATTTTAATCAACTCTTTAAGTTGATTAGCAACTTTATTCATCTTTTAGAATCCTAATGTGGATTGTTGATTCATAATTTGATTAAACTGTTGCTGAGCTTGTTGTTGAATTTGATTGATTTCTGCAAAAATTTCGCGTTGACGTTCCTCGTAACTTTCCAGGTACTTATCTTCTGATTCAATACGATTATCCAGAAAATCTATTTTTTGATCTAAACCACTTTCCAACGATGAAATGGTACCCCCTGTTTCAGTAAACGTTTTTGCGCGTTCATACATCTTTGTGACCGGGGAGTCGTCGTTGGTAAACAGGCTTTTAATTTCGTTGGGTTTATCAGATAAAGCTTTATTGAGTTTTTCTGAGTCTTCAACTTTCATCTTCCCATCATTTTCGAAACTGATACCAATTTGCGACAGGTTATTAAGCTCTCCAGTTCCTGCAGAGGCCATATCTGTTAGTGCAATTTGACGCATATTAATAGACAGGTTGCGAACAGAGCGCATATCCTGCAGGGGACCTTTATTGCCCGTCTCACCGTTGATAAAGGTTTGGTTGCGAATTTTGGTATTCATTTCATTGTACTTGGAAATGAAATCATCAATATTTTCGCGGGCCTTATCAGTATCTTTTGAGACCGTAATTTGTTCTTGTTGGGAGGTTGAATCAAGTAAAGTAAATGTCATTCCCGAGATAGCATCATCAACGGTATTTTGGCCACGGCTAAATGTAATTCCATCTACCGTAAATTCAGCATCAAGGTTTGTAGTATCAGTCTTTTGATGTGACATATTTCCAGTGATATTAGCCAGTGCACCAGTGGCATTGGCAAACTGAATGCGTTCATCGTAGCCGGTTTGAGCACTTTTTACTGAGAGTTGGACATTACCATTGTTATCCACTTCAAAAACATCGCTATCAGATTCTTCGCCCATTAAATTATTAATAGCCGAAGTGAATGATTCTAAAATTTCTTTATTCGTTTTGTCGGTACCATCGTTATTGGTACTTGTAATACTAATTGTTTCTGTCTTATCACCAATGGTGATATCTACAGAACCATCTCCACTGGCTGCAAGATCTGTAGCTGCCCCATCCATCACATTCGAAAGCATAATATCTTTGGTTGCTTTCCTATTCACTGAGATATCATAGGTATTGGGATCTTTTAATCCCGATATAGAATCCACCCGGACGGCATCTTCGTTACTTAACGTAGCCTTCAGAGGATTAAAGCTATTTGAGGTAGTGCTGGTAAGTTCATCAACCTGGGAAGTAAAGTCAGAAATTACGGAGCTTACTGTGCTAAGAGCGGACTGTTTATTGCTGAGCTGACTTTTTTGGTCTTCCAATCGAAATTTCTTCTGACTTTCGATGAGTACCAGCTGGTCAACAAATTGTGAGTAGGGGTTGGACTGTTGTAATAAGCTACTGACAGAGTTCATGACATTATCTTTATAGGGTTAATCAGCTGCTTGTTCTTCGGTTTTTCCTTTTGAAGCTTGCTCCCAGGCATCTCGAAGTGGTTCAAGGATTTCACGAATTTCTTCATATTCTTCTTGCCGGGCTAAATCCTGACAATACTGATAAAGTTGGAAAAGTTCTTCAGCAGGTTCGTGATCAAAATTCAGACTTTCCGTCAACGTATTTAGTACATCACGTACGCGATTTTGATCTTTACGATAGGTTGCCTGCAGTAGCAGGTCGTACAGTTTTACGACCAGCTGTAAAGGCGATGCGTTCATGATCGCTTGTTGCTGATAAACCTGTTGTGGATTCTGCATGGTACTTTAAATTCAATTTTATTTTTGTCTTAGGTACCAATCATTATCGGCTATATTGGAAAATACTTAAGGCCATATAGATTAGATCTCTCTAATCTCATTACCCTCGGTTGCCATTATAAATGCAAACAATATGCCATCATGGTATCTCATGTAATCTGTGATTGGCTGTAATAAGGATGTGTGAGCTATCGAAGTTTCCGGATTTTAAATTTAGAGGAATGTTTCAGGCTTTGAACCATGAATAACGTCTCTGTTGTACATGAGATAATTGCTCTAATTATAATCAGAAGTATGACTATTGATAATACTCTGGTTTATAAAAGGATTTTATGTTTTTAACGAAATGTTCCCCTTCGAAGAAAAAAATTCCGTTAATAGGAAGCGAGTACCCGTTTGGAATAGCTTTGTGCAGTGGAGAAGTAACTAATTGGTCTTGGCATTTTATTTGTGAATACATCTGGTGTAGTCCAATACCAAAATCAACGAAATCCTGTAGACCGTGCAGAAAAAGATCAAGCAAGCTCAAAAATATTTGGAGTGGGGAAAGCCGAATCAGGCTATTGCCGAATTAAAACCCACATTAGAAAGTAAACAGATCCAACAAAAGTATAAGTGGGTACCCAACCACATGATGGGAATTGCTTTGTCGCTCAAAGGTGAGCATAAGACATCGGTCGCATATTTGGAAAAAGCCGTGGAGTGTGGTTCAGGGGAGTCGGAAACCTTTCATATGCTTTCTGTCAACTACTATAACCTTGGTCAATTTGGTGAGGCTGAAAAGCATGGAAAAGAGGCGGTAGCTCGAAAAGACGACTTTTTAAAAGCGTGGTTGAATTTAGGATCGGTATACCGGGCGCAGGCAAAGTTGGATAAGGCATTGAAATGTTATGAAAAAGCGAATCAAATTGATCCTACCAATGCCGGTGTAGCTTTTCGGATAGGCGAAATTTATCGTGACCAAGGTGACCTGGAACAGGCTATGAAACTGTTTGATATTACATTGAAGATAGAAGAGAATCATATCCGGGCAATGTTAGAAAAGGCCGATATCTACAAAAAGAAAGGGAATCTGGAGGAAGCGATTCAGAATCTTGAGCAAGCTGAGGAGATTCATGGAGATCAAACCTCGATTGGAGTTAGCAAAGCCGAAATTTATAAGTCCCGCGGGAAGTATGATGATGCTATTGTACTATATGAGGAGCTACTTAAAAAGCATCCTGATAGCGGTGCATTGCGGGTAAACTATGCTTTGTGTTTGCAGGAGGTAAGCCGGTTTGATCAAAGTGAAAAGAATTATCGGCGTGCTATCCAGGATATGAAAGATCCCCGTAATGCCATCTCAAATTATTTGATGGGATTGCATTATAACCCGCGAAATAGCAAGGAGTATATATATAACGAGCACGTCAGACTTGGTAAAGTCTTCACCTCCCAGAATGGGAAGGGGCGCCCAGTACCAGATGATGTCAATCCTGACAAAAGGTTAAAAGTAGGGTTTGTCTCTGGTGGATTCCGCCGTCATCCGGTTGGATGGATGATTGCCGGCGCGCTCGAGCAATTACCTGATAAAGATTTTGACCTCTACTGCTATACAACCAACAATAAATTTGATTTTGTTACACGTCGGATTCATCAAAACATTGATACTTGGAGATCAGTTGTTGGATACAGTTCTGATGTGATAGAAAATATTATCAGAGAAGATGAGCTGGATATATTAGTAGACTTGTCGGGCCATTCTGCTGATAATTGTCTTGAGGTAATGGCTAATGAGCCGGCACCGGTGATTGTGAAGTGGGTGGGGGGCTTATTTAATACAACTGGACTTGATGCTTTTGACTTTTTGATTACTGACAAATATGAAAGTCCTGAAGGGAAAGGCGAGTATTATACTGAAAAATTGGTACGGATGCCTGATGATTATATCACCTTTACACCCCCAGCTTATGCTCAAAGTATCGATACTTTGCCGGCTGAAAGAAAAGGATTTATCACCTTTGGATGTTTTAATAATCCCACCAAAGTAAATGATGTGGTCCTAAAGCATTGGGCAGAAATTATGAGCCAGGTGCCGGGAAGTCATCTATATCTTAAAAGTAAACAGTATGATACAGCTTCCTTTCGTGCACAGATACTGGAAATTATGAGTGCCGAAGGTATTCCAGAAGAACGTATCGAATTTGAGGGCCAAACCTCTCATGATGATCACCTTGCCGCTTATAATAAGATCGATATCGCCCTTGATCCTTGGCCGTATTCCGGTGGACTTACAACTTGTGAGGCTCTTTATATGGGGGTGCCTGTCATTACGATGCCCGGCCCTACATTTGCCGGTCGGCATTCTACAACACACTTGATGAATGCAGGTCTCCAACAGTGGGTAACGGATAGCTGGGAAGAATATAGCGAAAAAGTTATCGCCCTGGCGAATGACTTAGTTGAATTACAGAGATGGCGATCAACCCTGCGCCAAAAACTGCGTAAATCTCCTGTTTGTGACAATAAGCGTTTTGGTGCTCATCTGTCGGTTGCTTTCCGCGAAATGTGGAAACAGAGGATAGAAGGTTATCAGAATGAAAAAGGAAGGTGGCAAGATCATATTAAGATGGATGCACTGTTTGACAAAGAAGTACAAAGATTGACAGATGGACCACGTGTAACGCTCCCTATTACCATAAATGATACAAAAGGTTTTGGTGAAAATGGGCAAGCGAACGATAAGGATGTTCAAAAAGACATAAAGAAAGAATCGATGATTGATACAGCAGAATTAGAACAGGATTTAATCAAAAATGGGAATGGGCAAGTAGAGGAAAATAGTTCGAGGGAAGTGCATTCGCCTTCTGCTGATAACGGTGATGAAGATTATTTTATAGAAACCAAAGATGGAATAACCATATGCACTCCTGCTGATTTAGATGTGTTAACAACCTATGTTCTGTTGGAACAAGAAGAATGGTTTGAACCTGAACTGAATTTTGTCCGTGACTATCTACAATCTGGCATGCAGGTGGTAGATGCGGGAGCCGCCTTTGGGGCGTATTCGCTGCCGATGGCAAAAAAGGTTGGTCAAAATGGACGGGTTTTTGCTTTTGAACCAGATCCCAAGAGTTGTTCTTTTCTTGAAAGAAGCAAGATCGAAAACAACATTAACCATTTGGAAATAGTAGGTCGTGGCCTGTCTGATAAAACGGAAAAAAAGGCATTAAAAAAAGACGAAACCCCAGAGTTTAATACTATTGCAGAGGAAGGCGATGAAGAGGTATTCGTAACGACCTTAAATGCTTGGTGGGAGTTTGCCGGGCAGCCGGAATTGGACCTGATAAAGATTGATGTCAACGGCATGGAGTCTGAAGTACTAAAAGGGGCGTATGAAGTACTAGATCAAACGCGGCCAATTATATTGGCGTCCATTGGAGAAAAAGAGGGGAACTTATCTACATTACGAGAAACGGTGCGTGATCTGAATTATCAGCTGTTTGAATACATACCGGGACCAGGGGTATTAGCTAAGCATGATTTTGAGGAAGAGGTTGACCCATATCTTATGAATTTGATTGGGATACCCGATAGCAGAGTAGAAGAGTTTAAAGAGAATGGCTGGATCTTTGACGAGTCGGTCGAGGTTGAGATCACTGATGAACACCAGTGGAAGCAAGTGTTGAAAAGCCAACCTTGGACAGAAGATAAAATGGGCACTTGGGAAGACTTGGCAGCATCAGACAACCATCAAGAGTATTTCGAAGCGCTGAATCTGGCTTGTATTGCTGAGCAAATAGAGATTTCGGATGAGGAGCCCAATTCGCGATCTCGAAAAGGGGCAATGATGCTGGCAGCAGCCCAAAAATTAATTGGTTTGTTCAATAGCAGTCGAGCAGGTGTTGCAACGGCCATGACCTATGTTCGAGTGATGGGCCAGCTAGGTAAACGTCAGCAGGCACTGGAGATGATGAAACAGCTGATGGAAACGGCAAACTCAGGTAGTGATATTTCGGTTGATCTACCCTTTTTGCCGCCCCTGCCATGCCAGGATAACACATGTATTCAAACTGATTTCTCCAAGTGGATGACGGTACGCATTGTGGAGGCATGGATCAAATTGAAGAATCCTACAACCTATATGGCCGAAGAGCAGGAGCTTGGTATGGTAGAGGCGCTCGAAGATAATCCGGAAAGAGTTGATACTTTTTTATTAACGCCAAATAAAGAGGAAGATAGAAAAGTAAAAAAACGAGTGGGCCAATCTATTCCTAATAAAAAAAGAACGGAAAAAAGAGACTCAAACGCATTATGGTTTAAAACTGCTTTAAGTCTAATCAAAGTTAATGGTCCCCAAAGTGTACACAGCCACAATTTGCCTAATAAGTTAATTGTGTCTTTAACTTCATATCCAGCTCGCTTTGACCAGCTTCCCTTAACGCTTTTAAGCTTGATACAGCAAACGGTAAAGCCCGATAACATCTTATTATGGATCGCCTATGAGGATAAATCTGAATTAACCTCTGACATTAGACTTTTTGAGGATTTAGGAGTAGAGATATGTTTTTGCGAGGATTTAAAATCATATAAAAAGATAATACCCACGCTCAAAAAATACCCTGATTCATATATAGTTACTGCTGATGACGATTTGTATTACAAAAAGAACTGGTTAGAAGAATTATTAAGTAGTTGGGATGGTAATAATAAAACTATTGTGGCACACCGTGCTCATAGAGTTAAGTTTAATGGCTCCGGTGATATTAAACCATATCGTGAATGGGGGTGGGAGTATAAAAAGGATAACAAGGCATCCGCTTATAATTTTCCAACTTGTGGTGCCGGAGCTTTATTTCCTCCAAATATTTTTTACGAAGATGTCTTGGAAGTTAATCAGTTTCAAAAGTTGGCGCCAACAGCAGATGATGTGTGGCTATATTGGATGAGTAGGTTAAATGGAGCAAAAATAAAAGTTGCCAACAATCCACAACCTCTTGTTGAGTGGCCATTATCCAAACAAAATAATCTGTGGCAGAAAAATATTTTAGAGGGTAAAAATGATGAGCAGATAGAGCATTTAATAAAGAGTTATGGATTACCCTTGGATAAGGAAAAAGTAGATAAAAAGGGGGGCATTAATTCATCAAAATATTGGAAGAACCGTTATCAACAAGGAGGCAATTCTGGGAGTGGTTCTTATGGACGGTTAGCACAGTTTAAGGCAGATACAATCAATGAATTTTCTGACGAGCATGATGTCGGGTCGTTTATTGAGTTTGGATGCGGAGATGGCAACCAGCTTAAATATCTGAATATTGATGATTATCTAGGCCTTGATGTAAGTGATAAAGCGATAGAAATATGTCGTAATAAATATCAGGAAGATCAAGCAAAGGAATTTAAAAAAGCGGATGAATATAAGGGAGAAACTGCAGAGTGTGCTTTATCATTGGATGTTATTTTTCATCTGGTTGAAGATGAAGTATTTGAAAGCTACATGGAACAGCTATTTAATGCAGCAGAAAAGTATGTAGTCATCTATTCATCAAACAAGGAAAGCTTTACGCCATCGCCCCATGTTCGCCATCGACTTTTTAGCTTGTGGATAGAACAGAATAAGGAGGAGTGGAAGCTGAAGGATTACATACCTAACAAATATCCTTTTAATGGAGATAATAGTAATACTTCGTTCAGTGATTTTTATATATACGAGAAAGAAAACGTACAAAAGTAATTCTGTTAAAATAAAAGCGAGTAATGATTGTCAATCACAGATACAAGTTCATCTATATTAAAACACGTAAGACGGCGGGGACAAGCTTAGAGATAGCTTTGTCTAAATACTGTAATCAGAACGATATTATTACTCCTATATTGGAAGATGATGAGCAGATCCGAAAAGAATATGGATATCCCGGTCCCCAGAACTACCAGGTTCCCCAAAGATATTATTCAAAGATTGATCTACTAAGGTTAAAAAAGATGGGAATCATCAAAGAGTACTATAAACATGCGAATGCCAATTTTATCAAGAAAAATATTGCGCCTGAAGTATGGAATAGCTATTTCAAATTTACTTTTGAACGAAATCCGTATGACAAAGCGCTAAGCTTTTATTATTTCGAGATGAAATCGAAAGACCTAAATATGAACATAGATCATTTTCTGCATGAATATGCTCATTTGCCCCGTTTATCAAACTGGCATATGTACACAATAAATGATCATCCGGTCTGTGATTTTATTGGTAGGTATGAGCAATTAGAAAAAGACCTGGATTTCATCCAACAGCAATTAGGTTTACCTGATAAAATTGAGATGCCAAATGCAAAAGGTGGATTTAGAACAAACAGAGATCCGTATCAAAATGTTATTAGCAATAAGGGTAGAAAGCGCATTGAAACTGTTTGTGCTAAAGAGATATATCATTTTGGGTATGAATGGGATTCAGAATTAGTTAAACTCTCTAAATAAATCAGACTCGGGTTTAGTTATTGATTTATAGGTGTAGGCTGAGATTTCGAGAAAAGATGTAAAGGTTATACCCAAAGGTGCTCCATATGCCCAACTTCAAGAGTGGGTAAAGCCAGCAATTGATAAAAATCATCTCAAATACGTTGAGAGAAAAAAAGTAATCCCAGACTTAACCTTTGGAATGTTGAAGTGAGTATTCGGGATGCACTATAAAGTGCCAGTGAAGATTACGTTTTAAAAATCACCGGTCGTTGATGCTCTTCTTAAAAGTTAGTTTAAAGATAACGCGGATACATTAAACTACTTTGATCTGTTTAAAACAATATGAATACAGGACTTAAAAAAGGAATCAAAAAAAATTTAAGTCGGCCTGTGGGGCTCCGATAACCTTAATGCAAGCAGGAGGTAACAAATTTTTTACTAACAAAAACAGAGGAGCCTTATGGCAAGTTTTGGAGATTTAAACAGAGTAAACACAAACATACAGTCCCTGGATTCGCAGCTGTCGCTGAACCAGGTAAACAAACAGATGGCCGAGAACCAGCTAAAGATGTCGACCGGTAAGCGGATTAACCGCGCCGAAGATGATTCAGCCGGCTTTTCAATTGCCACGAAGTTGCGCAGCCGCGTCGGCGGGCTGAACCAAGCCATGCAGAACGTCGGAGATGCCAAGTCGGTCTTGGATATTGCCGAGTCGAGCTTTGGTACGGTCATGGATAACCTGGTCGAGATGAAAGGATTGGCCACTCAGGCGGCCAACGATACTCTTGGCGATGATGAGCGTGGGTTTATTGGTGATCAAATTAAGGCCTTGGGCAATGATATCAATAAGATTGCCGATCAAACAGTGTATCAAGATTATGAACTGTTAAATGGTGATGATTCGACAGGAACTTTATCGGGTTCCTTGGATCTAACATTCCAGGTTGGAGAGCGAGAGTCGGATACGATTGAAGCACAATTAAATGCCGTTAATGTTGGGGAATTGTTCTCTGATGGATCTACGACTCAATTAGGGAATTCATCTGGAGATGGTGCAGTTGCTGACGGTTCTGCAATTGAGGCAACGGCTGCTGGTACAGCAGGAGCCGGTGGAGGTTCCCTTTCTTTTGAAACAGGAAGTGGAACTGCAGCAAACTCTGCAGATTATCGTTCTTTTATTAATACCGTCGACAGTGCGATTACGACGATGTCAGAAAATGTAAACGACATTGGTATTACCCAATCGTCACTCTCCGTACGTGAGCAGACGCTTTCGGAGTCGATTAGTGCGAATGAATCAGCGAAGTCTCGTATCATGGATACCGACTTTGCCAAAGCACAGAGTGAATCCGTGAGGTTGCAGATTTTGCAACAGACAGCGACATCCTCGTTGGCGCAGGCCAACAACGGACCGCAGTCCGTCCTTGGATTTATTGGCTAATAGCAGCCGAGATATTATGGCCAAAAGCCAGAGATCATATACTAAGCCATGCTACCTACCCGGGTAGTGTGGCTTTGTTATTTAAAGAAAGGAATTGACGAAGGTGAGTTGGACATTACGGGTGGTTTCGGAGTAGGTTATTAACAGCAGTCACTGAGAGTTTTGGCTTCCAGTAAAGCTTGACATTGCAAGTGGAGTAAAACGAAACATGTCCGATAATTCTTAAAGCGAGTTACTAATCTCTGTGGAGTACCTCATTACATGATATAAGGCTATTTTGCACGGGGTTGTTATTTGTTGCAAGCTTTTCCTTGTAAGATCATTTCTTTGTTAGAGGATGATGTATCATAAAAAATATTCACATCCAGTGAGAATTCGATTCCTCGATCAAATAAAATTTCTTCTTTTGGGATGTTGCCTAAATAATATTTTCACCAAGTAGTAAGAGATTTCTCTTTTTTAAAAAGAACTATTCTATTAATAATAAAATTGCGAAACAATAATGCTTATGTCGTAATAAGCGTATTAATCTAGCAGAATTTTTTTAGGGACGCTCATTAGATTTTATCCGAGTATTAAGGGGAGTTTTCGGTTTCAATACGCATTATTTTTAAGACCCGTTTTCACCGAAAAACCACGGGTAATAAGGAAAGAAAATTAATATTTAAGTCGGCCTATGGGGGTCCGATAACCTTAATGCAAGCAGGAGGTAACAAATTTTTTACTAACAAAAACAGAGGAGCCTTATGGCAAGTTTTGGAGATTTAAACAGAGTAAACACAAACATACAGTCCCTGGATTCGCAGCTGTCGCTGAACCAGGTAAACAAACAGATGGCCGAGAACCAGCTAAAGATGTCGACCGGTAAGCGGATTAACCGCGCCGAAGATGATTCAGCCGGCTTTTCGATTGCCACGAAGTTGCGCAGCCGCGTCGGCGGGCTGAACCAAGCCATGCAGAACGTCGGAGATGCCAAGTCGGTCTTGGATATTGCCGAGTCGAGCTTTGGTACGGTCATGGATAACCTGGTCGAGATGAAAGGATTGGCCACTCAGGCGGCCAACGATACGCTTGGCGATGATGAGCGTGGGTTTATCGGTGATCAGCTTAAGGCCCTGGGCGATGACATCAATAAAATCGCCGATCAAACAGTATATCAAGATTATGAACTGTTAAATGGCGATAGCTCTGGGAATACAGGGACGCTTTCGCTTACTTTCCAGGTTGGAGAGCGAAAGTCGGATACGATTGAAGCAGATCTCAATGCTGTAAATGTAGGTGAACTATTTGCTAGTGGGGGTGATGCCAATCTTGGAGCCGGTGCAACGGCTGGTGGAGCTAGTGCTGGTGGTGCTGCTATTGATGCAACAGCTGCAACTGCTGGTGGACAAGGTACGCTTAATTTTGCCACGGACGCCACTTCTGCTGATTACCGATCACTTATTGGCAAAGTGGACAGTGCAATTACCACTATGTCAGAAAATGTAAACGATATTGGTATTACCCAATCGTCGCTCTCCGTACGTGAGCAGACGCTTTCGGAGTCGATAAGTGCAAATGAATCAGCGAAGTCTCGTATCATGGATACCGACTTTGCGAAGGCACAGAGTGAATCCGTGAGGTTGCAGATTCTGCAGCAGACGGCGACATCCTCGTTGGCGCAGGCCAACAACGGACCGCAGTCCGTTCTTGGATTTATTGGCTAATAGCCAACAACCCAATACAACCATATATTTTAAAAGCGATACCACGATCGGTGGTATCGCTTTTTTATTTTAGTAAGGATAAAGAAATGAGATTGATTAAAATAGATAACAATAGATAAAATAATATCGGAAGATCATATCCAGGAAAAAATGCCTATATCCTTTGCATCAATATACATCAAAAGTTTTATGATAATTTCTGGAGCTATAGAGTGATGATGGCCTTTTAAAGAAATGATTTTCTATATGTGATAAAGAATGTCATATAGGTAGGGAGAACTTCCTACATTCTTAAAAAAAGAATATAAAAATTAATATTTAAGTCGGCCTGTGGGGCTCCGATAACCGTAGTGTAAGCAGGAAATAACTTATTTACTACGAACGAAAACAGAGGAGCCTTATGGCAAGTTTTGGAGATTTAAACAGAGTAAACACAAACATACAGTCCCTGGACTCACAGCTTTCGCTGAACCAGGTAAACAAACAGATGGCCGAGAACCAGCTGAAGATGTCGACCGGTAAGCGGATCAACCGCGCCGAAGATGACTCGGCCGGATTTTCAATTGCCACGAAGTTGCGCAGCCGCGTCGGCGGGCTGAACCAAGCCATGCAGAACGTCGGAGATGCCAAGTCGGTCTTGGATATTGCCGAGTCGAGCTTTGGTACGGTCATGGATAACCTGGTCGAGATGAAAGGATTGGCCACTCAGGCGGCCAACGATACGCTTGGCGATGATGAGCGTGGGTTTATTGGTGATCAGCTTAAAGCCCTGGGCGATGACATCAATAAAATCGCCGACCAAACAGTATATCAAGATTATGAACTGTTGAACGGTGATGATTCAACGGGTACGATGTCAGGAACGCTTTCGCTTACATTCCAAGTTGGTGAGCGGGAATCGGATACTATTACCGCTGATCTGAATGCCGTTAATGTCGGAGAATTATTTGCTTCAGGTACGGCGGCTGGTGGAACGGTAGAATTAGGAGCAACGGCTGGAGCTATTCAGGCTCAGGCTTCAGATACGGATGATGCCGGTGGATTGACCTTTGCCTCTACGGCTAATTCTGAGGATTATCGAGCATTTATTTCAGAGGTGGACAGTGCAATTACCACCATGTCAGAAAATGTAAACGATATTGGTATTACCCAATCGTCGCTCTCCGTACGTGAGCAGACGCTTTCGGAGTCGATTAGTGCGAATGAATCAGCGAAGTCTCGTATCATGGATACCGACTTTGCGAAGGCACAGAGTGAATCCGTGAGGTTGCAGATTCTGCAGCAGACAGCGACATCCTCGTTGGCGCAGGCCAACAACGGACCGCAGTCAGTTCTTGGATTTATTGGGTAATAGTCAACAACCCAATACAACCATATATTTAAAAGCGATACCACGATCGGGTGGTATCGCTTTTTTATTTTTTAGAAGCTTCCGCTTTTTAAGTAGAATTGCAGCTTAGAAAGTATATTTAGGTCTTTTATCAACGTATACAAAATACTGCCACTCTCCACGAGTTGGTGTATAACTTAGAAAGTCAGTCTTATTTGTATGTTTCGAGAAATGCAAAACAGCTGTTACATAATCTGATGATAGGCATGGTGTCAGGAAAAAGAATACAATGGATTTGTAAGGTAAGCATATACAAAGAGGGGTATTACCAAGAGATCCAGAATGTCTTGATGGTAAACAAGGAAGGGTTCAAGGGTTAGTAATTACCTGCCTGAATAAAACAGCTGCAATGCTAATTTATATAACAGGAAGCCAAGCATGGTTCCTCATCGTAAATGATCGGCTAAATTAAAGTGCTTAAAGCAGGAAATTACAGTCGTAAACCAATGTAGATGGACCTGACCAGGTGTCATGTCCTAAAAGATGCCGTAGTAAAAAAGTTGAAAGCTCTGTCATCAGTTGTCTACATGTGGAATCAATATCCCAAAGCACGCACTTCTCAGAGCTGTAACGCAGCAGCTATTGCCGCAGTACCTTACTTTATATAGTGAAAACCTTGGTTTATAAAGGATAACTCTTGGGACAGTGCGTATCTTCCATGTGTTGAAAATCCAGGAAGACCCTTATGGGCTACTGGATATGATTTGGTTAGTTTAACTGCTTGGAAGTTACTTCTCGGAAAACTAGATGGCTGTTGTAAAGATAAAAGCCTGACGCTGGCCTTTTCTGCCGGGCAAACCAGCGCAAAACGCATGTGTCAAACGATTACAATGGCAGTTTCCAAATAGATGCAAAAATTTAAAACTCTAGACGAAGATCGGAAGAAGATGCCCCCTTGGAAATATGATTGTAATCATAAGTGACCATAGAAATTACTGGCTACCAAATTTTGTAGAACTATTACATAACCAAACCCACTATTGGAGGAGGATGAAGAGGCTCAAAATTTCACTTTTCGAGTGAATAATATTTCAACAAGTGCTATACATTAATTGATAAATAAAATTGCATTTCGCGATTTGCGATATGCAATACACATAATGAGTATTGCAGAGATTGTTTCAATTCCAAGAGGGCTTTATCTTGGGCATAATTTCGTATCCGTTCGGGTTCATTCTCCGGATCGTAGCCATTCCATACCTCCCAGCTCCAAGGGTTTTGAGCGGAATGTTTAGCGCATTTTAACATAGGTGTCAGGCTATCGATCCCACCATGGCTTCGCTGCCAGTTATAAAAGAATTGCCACTCTTCCAGGCGCATATCCAATTGAGGATCGGCCAAATCTACAAGCGACCAGAACGCTTTTTTATCGGTACCCTGCGAACGTTCTACTTTTCCATTCAAATGCGGAGCATACGGTCTTATTGGGCGAAACTTAATATGGTGTCGCTTTAAGGCTCGCTGGAAGGCCAGTCCAAAGAATTCGCCTCCACGATCCGGCTGAATGCGTTGAATCGGAAAAGGGAACTCTTCGAGCATGGCTTTTCCAAGCCCCCCAACGGCATTTATCGCGACGCGACGTCCGTACAGACCAAGTACACGGAACCTAGTGCAGTCATTAATGGCCGTGAATTGGTAGCGTCCCGGGGCTATTGTGTAATCTCCATTTGCACCCGCTCACCCGGTACTTCTTTGTTATAACGGGTGGGGATGGATTGTCTTGGAAGCCTATTTAAGGCCTTAACGGCATTGCTATGAAGGACTTTCCAGATGGTTGCCGAGGATAAGGAAACCTCATGCAAGCGAAGCAGCTCCGACTGGATGCTTTTGGGACCTAGGTTGCGACTGCGCCTCATTTCAAGAATCCACGTCTCAATCTGGGGTGTTACTTTCCGTCTAGCAATATGGTGTGGACGCTTGCTTTTCGAGTGTAGGCCAGCTTCTCCATCCGTTAAATAACGACCGTACCATTTTCGCAACATGGGACGGGAAATGCCACACCGTAACCCACCTCAGGTGCGCTTGAATAATTTGTGATCTATCCATTCTGTCATTGGAAAATTATTGATGACCCCAATGTACATATTGAAAGGATATCTATGCCCACACAATGTACTGGCCATTTCATTAGTAATTTCAGGGCTAAACTTAGTTTTCCATGATTGCAATTTGTTGCATAGTACTTGCCATGCTTCCAAATATTCCGATTCCGCCTTTTATATTATACCGTGTATTCTGCACCTTCCCATTCGCCCAAGTGGTTCCTTTTGTAAATCCATCTTGAGAACGTATATAGTTATATAGGTTGTCATCAATAGCATTTATTGCAATAGTATTTTGCCCATAAAATGCGATTATCGACCATGGGATTTTAAGTAGAATATTTCCTTGTTCATCAACATTGTATTTAGATTCATTGCTGATATCCGATGAATTAAGAAAGTAAGTATTAATCCAAACATTTTTCTCCTGAACCAGCTCTTTATAAAAAGGCGTCAAGTTTTCTTTGGATGTATCTTGAGCCTTGGCAGTAAAAAAATAATAAGATTGTCTGTTGGGATATTTACTGGGTGTTAATGTAAATTCAATTTGTTTGTTGCCACGGTATGAATAAACATTTGTTTGATCTTTGTTTACTATGTTAAACTCACCAGGGATTAGGGTTTTAGCTTCTATGATGTCACCACTTTTTGTTGAGATGTATAGTTTGTACCAATTTCCGGGTTTGATAACAGCTGTGTCAGCAGGTAAATATCGACCATCATTTTTGTGTTTGAACTGGTAAAGTTCAGCAATCGAATTATCAGGATTTAATAAATGGATTTGTACGTTGGCATCTTGGACTGCCATTTTGTTTTTGTTGAAGTCTTCATGAATTGGAACTGTTTTAGTCAGTCTGACTTGCGGTAAATAATCATTAGCAACAAGATATGATTCTACCACATAGTGAGGTTGGTATTCATCTTGCAAATACAGTTCGCAACCTGCTAGCAAAAGTATAGACAAACTAATTTTGAGAAAGAGGATATAATTCTTCATGGCATCAAAAGTTTAGACTGTACGAAATGTTAGGTAAAATAGGCAACAGTCGTACCTCGGTTCGTTGTTTGGATGGTTGTTTATTCAGGTCAAAATTATAGAACCATGTATTGCGGTGAGAGTAGAGGTTTATGATTTTAAACTGCCACTCTGCATTTCCAAGACCAAAGAATGAGCCGCGGCGGGTAAAACTGATGTCAATCCGGTGATAAGCAGGCATACGCGAGTTATTAATTTTCCCCGTCACAATTTGGTGACTGCCTCTCCCACTGATAGGCGATTTAAAAGTAAAAGTTCTGGCCATTGGTCTTGTATAGGCTTTCCCACTCATGTAGTTGAATACTACAGCTGTTGACCACCAAGAGTTAATTTGATATTGAAGTGCGAGGTTAATCGAGTGTGGTCGATCGAATCTTGTTGGATAAAATTCTGCTTTACCCGGTTGATCTAATGGTTCATTTATATTCGGAAATTTCCGGCGTGTAACACTGTAAGTGTAGTTTACAAATCCGTTTAGCCGGCCGATGTTGCGTTCAAAAAGGAATTCTACGCCATAGGCATATCCTTTTCCGAAGCGAAAAATATCTTTATAGGGGATGCCTGACTGGTCCGGAATAAAAGGATCAGGTTCAAATAGATTCTCCATGGAACGATAATACAGTTCAGTGTCAAATCGATATCCTTCCCAAGGATCCGTTTTAATACCTAACGAATATTGGTTACTAGAAGCGGGAGGCACTCCCTCATCCGCTGAAAGCCAAACATCCAGCCCCGAAAAAGCTTCGTGCGAAATCAGCGTCAAATATTGATTGTATCGGCCGTATGCCGCTTGTAGTTGTACCTCTTTTATCGGACGATATTCTAACGAAACACGTGGTTCTATTCGAAAATAATTGCCACTACTGTAATGGTTTATCCTAATACCTGGTGAAAATGTAAACCGATCGGTAATTATCCATTCATCCTGGATATAAAATGCGCTGTAAAGCGATTGATGATTTGAAACAAAATTCGATTTGTTGTCATACTCATCTATAAGTTTCAGATTTTTATTTTCAAATAGAACCCCCGATAAGATCTTGTTCCTACTATTGGGATGGTATTCGGAACTAGCTTTCAGTGAAAAATTTCTGATCTCATTGGATCTTGCATAGGGGGTTGTAGCTACCTTGAAAGATGGAAAGTTAAAGTAACGTGACCCAGAAATATTGACTGAACTTTTCAGCTCATCCGAAAAAGTGTGTTCCCATGTAGTACTGACGAGTTGGTTGCCGTAGTTAAGTTTTATACCGGTTTGGTCGGCAAAGGGAAAATTTAGCTTGTCTTTACCTGAATACAACGAAAACGAAAGTCTGTCTTGGGGATTAATATTTAAATTGACTTTGCTATTGATATCAAGGAAATAAAAACTTTGGGGGATGTCGTCATATGATTGCTTTAAGACATTTAAAACAGGATCTAGTGTGGAGCGGCGGAGTGAAAACAACCAAGATCCGTTTTTCCCATCAATAGGACCTTCGAGAGTCGTACTTGTTGCAAGCATGCTTAATGATAGGTTTCCTTTGAACCTGTTTACATTACTGCTTTTGTTCGATATCGAAAGGATAGAGCCCAAGCGTCCTCCAAACTTAGCGGGATAAGTTCCTTTAAAAAGTTCTACATCTCCAACAACCTTTGGATTGAAGGTGGAATAAAATCCAAAAAAATGAGAGGGGTTATATATCGTAGCTTGGTTAAATAGAATAAGTGTTTGGTCGGGACTCCCACCGCGAATGTACAGGCCGCTGGAGAGTTCAGAACTTGATGTTATTCCCGGCAGTAACTGTAAGGACCGGAATAGGTCGTTTTCAAAAATCGAGGGAATTTTTTCCAGAAATACGGTCTCCACTTTTGCTTGGCCGATATAACGCTGGGACCGTTGAACCTCTCCAGTTGTTACAATTTCCTCAAGTTCATAGACAAAAGGCCATAGATTGATATTTAGTGTTAACTTTTCGCCCGGTCGTAGTGTGATCTCTTTGACAGATTTCTTATAGCCAAGGTATGATGATATAATTTGATAACTTCCCGGCTTTAAATTGGTCAGTTTATAATATCCTGTTGTATCTGTTGAGGTGCCCTTAACTCCGTAACCTATTGAAATATTAGCTGCTGGTAATTGCTTGCCAGTTTTTGCGTCGATTACACGCCCTTTGACAACAGCTAAATCTTGTGCAGCTATTGAGAAGGGAATAGACAGTATTATTACAAGTAAACTTAAGCGATACACAACATTATAATTTTTTCCGATGCTTGCTTTTGTTGTGTTATCGTCGATTTATCAACCTACATAAGTAGAAGTGCAACTTTTCTAAAGACTATTTATAGAAAAACAGTTGAAAATGTTATTGGTAAGAAGTTTGGATATAACTAAATCTTAATAGTTTAATTAGTTTTAGAGATAAGTTTATCCAGATGGATATTTGCCACTAATATAAATTGTTGTAGAAATAGCTTATTCAGAATAATATTTATAGTATGTTTTCCTGCAAAGATTTCGTGTTGTATATCTTTCACTGTTGGCAAGACGCTACCCTATTTCCCTTTTATGAATGGAATAATAAAATCGTTCATCAACTCGGGGGATAGTTGTTAATCCATCTATGCCAAGAAGCCAATAATTATCTCGAATTTTAATAATTAGGCAGATTTCAGTATCCGAAAATAGAATAGGCATTTAGATGAGAAACTTTGATGCTGAAATCCTTATAGAAATCATTCATTAATTCTATGAGTTCAGTTCTAGATAAAGACAGTTTTCTAAAAATCTCTTTTGGCAGGACAGACGGTTTTCTGAGATTTAGATAAAAACCTCAAAAAGGAAGGTTTGGATCAAATCTATTCTCAGTATTCCATATCTATATAGTATTTATTACGATTTAAGGCTGGCCATTTTTCGAGATATAGGTTAATAGTGGTGGGGCTTTGTACCCACATATTTATCCACAAAATAGGAAAGCCGGGTGATTTAGGGTAAGCTTTACCGAAGGTGAGATTGACAACGGAGGTATATACCAATAAATAAACCGTTCATCGTGAAATAAGTGGGTTTTAGGGAAAATAAAAAAGTACGCCTGAAGGATTCGCCCCCGCCGACCTCCCTAATCTGTATGAGATATTGCTGTGCTTGAAATGACCCGCGATTTTAGGATTTCATTTAGTACTTTTTGTAGTACCGAAGGAGAATATTGGAAAAAGTTTTCCCAATGAAAGAAGCTTTATACATCCATATTATCGAGTAACTATCTATTTGCGATAAAAATGATCATTTCTTATCAATAAGAAATTCGATCAAAATTACTACATATGATCAAGAATTGCGCTGCTTCGGTAATAATTATATCTATAATCTTATTGGTTGCAGGGTGCTCTTCAAAGCCGGAAATAAAAATTCCCGAGCAAATAAAAAAACTCGAGAATCTGACGGTTATTCCACCTGAAACAGAGGCTTCTCACTCCATTGACTTTAAACGAAATGCTAAATTTGGGGAAACCGAGGATGTTATTGTTGGTGAGATAACGGGTGTAGCAGTAGATAGTTTGGGACGGGTTTACATCGCAGACGAATCCCAGAATATTATTCATGTTTACAAACACAATGCTAGATATCTCAGACAAATAGGGAGTGAAGGAAAAGGACCGGGAGAATTTGTTGATATCGCGAGCGTGGCGCAAGATGGGCAATACCTTTATGGGTATGACCGGGATCAGGATCGTTTGAATGTATATTCCCTTGACTCTCTGAAGTATTCATATGCGATACCACTGCTTCGCAATGATCGGAATATTGAAGCTCTTTCCAGACGTTACCCGTCAAGCTATTATGTATTTGATGATGGGAAGTTACTGGTTGGTTTCAGTCAGCCTTTCGGCATGAGGGGTTTGGAAGAGGAGCGTAATATTCTGTATTACGTACTGAACAGGGAAGGCCAGGTGGTATCTGATACTACTATTTTTACCCACCAAGCTGATGAAAATATTATAAATCGAGAAAATAACGGCATGATCATGGTACGTCCTCCTTATGGACGAGAAGCCATTCTAAAAGTCGGGGATGACGATCAATTATATACTTCATGGACTGAGGATTTTTTGATCAAGATTTATGATGCGGACGGATCGTATCAAAAGGCAATTTACTACCCATATCAACAGGCTTCCCTGGATATTAATGAGATTCTTAAAAAATACGAGAGCAAGCGGCCAAAAGATATTGTGCGTAATGCCGACAATCCTTCTACTTGGCCTGCCATAAACTCGATGGTGGTTGACGACAAAAGCCGTATGTGGGTATCGACCATTACTGATAATAAAGAGATCTATCAATGGTGGGTTATTAGTAATGAGGGGGACCTGCAGGCCAAATTTCAGTGGCCCAGAAATCGCACTATTGAAGAGATAAAAGAAGGTAATGTATATACTCAGGAAACGGATCAAGAGACCGGAGTAGAGCAGATCGTACGGTATAGTATTGAGATGTCTGAAACGGAATAGATAATTATTTTTGCCTCTGACTGGTTGAAGTCTCGAGACTTCAACCAGCACAAACTGCTGTTTTGGCCTCTCTGGAATAAATACTAAACTATTGGCGAATATTTACATTTAAATTTAAAGACGTGCTGCTAAAACGCCCTATTACGGCATTCATGTTGATTTTGGCGACGCTCATTTTCGGGACGATCGCCCTGACCGAGCTCTCGGTCAACCTGTTGCCAGAGGTCGATTCGCCCACCCTGCTGGTGCGTACCGACTGGAGCGGGGCTGCTCCGCGCGAAGTCGAGCAGCGCATTAACGAGCCGATGGAGGCGATGCTCAGCACCGTGCAGGGACTCGAAAGTATCCACGGCTTTGCGCGTCAAGGACAAAGTATCATCTCGCTACGGTTTAAGTGGGGCCAGAATATGGATCTGTCCTTTCTCAACGTCCGCGAAAAGATCGACCAAATTCGTTTTCAACTTCCCGAGCAGGCCGACCGTCCCCAGCTGGTTCAAAATACCGCCTCCGACGAGCCTATTGCTGTGCTCGGCATTACTAGTGCCAACGATCCCAATCCTGATTTTCGGACGCGCCTCAACCTCAAGCGATGGTCCGAGCAGGTGCTCTCTCGGCGCCTCGAGCAGGCTGAAGGCATTGCTCAAACCGTGCTGGTCGGTGAAGTACAGCCTGAGGTCAAGATCCGATATCGTCCCGATGCGCTAAACCGCTACAGCGTCTCGCTTAGCGAGGTAGAGAATTTGGTCTCCAGTGCTAACTTGTTTACTTCCACCGGTGAACTGCGCGACGGCTGGTATCGATACTCCCTCAAAATTCAGAGTCGCATCCAGTCAATTGATGATGTAAAAGAGGTGTCGCTTAAAACGCTAGGCACTGGACGCGTGCTTACACTTAGCGATGTGGCCGAGGTGCAGCTCGGCGAAGCCGATCCTACCTCATTCTCCCTGGTCGATGGTAAGGAGGTCCTTAGCGTGCTGGTTAAAAAGGAGTACGGCGCCAACACTGTTGAGGCCTATGACACGATAGGTCCGCTGCTTGATCAGCTACGCGCCCAGAATGGGAACATTGGCATTACCGTGCTACAAGAAAATGCCAGCTTCATCCGAAACGCCATCAACAACCTGCTGCAGACCCTGCTTTACGGCGCCCTGCTGGCGTTCATTATCCTCTTCCTGTTTTTGGACAACTGGCGCACGCCCTTCACGATCGGCGTTGCCATCCCCGTCAGCATTTTTCTGACGTTCTTTGTGATGTTTGTATCGGATATCCAGCTCAATATCGTCTCGCTCAGCGGGCTCACCCTCGGTATTGGCCTGCTGCTGGACAATGCCATTATTGTGCTGGAGAATATCAACCGCCACCGTTCAGAGAGCACAAACATATTTGAGGCAGCGGATTTGGGTACCCGCGAAATCAGTCTGGCCGTGACCGCATCTACACTTACAACCATCTCGGTATTTTTGCCCCTTGTGTTTTTAGGGGGATTCGAGGGTGCCTTCTTCAAAGACCAGGCTTGGACTCTCTCCATCAGCCTGTTGGCCTCATTGGGGGTGGCCCTGTTGATCCTTCCGGTGTTAGTTACACAGGTGCAAAAGCAGGGAGGGGGATCATCCCTTCTGGGATTCAACCGCTTTTTCGACTGGGTGCGCAATCGCTATGAAGATAGCCTCCAATGGGCACTCTGCCATAAAGGACCATTTGTAGGCGGGATGGCCGTGCTTTTTGCTGTGGCGACGTTTTTATTTCTGGGCGTTCATAAGAATGTGCTACCCGAGACCAAGCCCGAGCAAGTGCGTTATCAGGTGCGCTTGCCCGGAAATACTGCTCTTCACGCAACACGTCAGGCCGCTGAAAGCTTGGTGCGACGACTCCGCGATGTCAAAGCCGACAATCGATCCATACGGGTATTAGGTGGTTATACCGACTTGACCAATATTTCTAACCTTTCTGATGAAGGACTCAACAAATTTACCATCAGCATTCCGGTGGACGGATACGCGCAGGCCGACAGCGTGGAAAAAGTCGTCTCACAGTATTTGCAAGATCAGCCGGGTTGGGGAAGCGAGAAACTGGCCGCCCGGAATGCCCTGAACGTGCTGCCGTCAGCCAACCAGCCGCCCGTACTGTTTCGCCTGGTGGATAAGAACCGCTCCCAGAGCGAGCAGCTGTCGGGTCGCCTTCAGAAGCAACTGCGTCAGGCGGGCCTCGAAATCTCGCTGAGCAAGCAATACGAGCAGCAGCTGACGACCTATCAGCTTAAGTTCAAGACTGAGAAGATGTTGCAGTTGGGCATCAGCGAGCAAGAAGTGATTCGCTACCTGGAATCGCTGACCCGTGGCAGTTGGATTACCGATTGGAATCGCCAGGATGAAAACGTGCCTGTTCGACTGGTAGGCTACGACCGCCGAATTTTCGAGCCCGAAAATATTACGCTGAATATGAACAACTTGAACGTGCCGCTGACCAAGGTGGCCGAAATAAAGCAAAGTTCCGAGCCCGAGCAGCTCGAGCGCGTCAACCAGACGCCGGTGCTCAGCTACCGGGCCGATATCAGCTTTACCGACTGGTGGTGGCATGGGGCGCAGATCGAGCAGACGCTCAACGACTTTGCCCGCAGCACTGGCACCGAAGTCAAAACCGGTGGGGCGGTGCTTAGCATTGCATCGCTACTGTCGGACATGGGATTGCTGCTGCTCATCAGCGTGGTGATTATTTATATCATCCTGTCGGTGCAGTTCGAAAGTCTGCGCCACCCGCTTATTATCCTGGTGGCCGTGCCGTTTGCCTGGATAGGTTCGGTAATCATTTTGTGGGCTACCGGTATTAGCCTAAATGCGCTGTCATTTATGGGCATTCTGATCTTGACCGGTATTGCCGTTAACGACTCCATCCTGAAGGTCGATTTTATGCGTCGCTACCTGGCTGACACCGGCAACCTGCATCAGGCGATTACGCAGGCCGGATTGCACCGCTTTCGTCCCGTGGTAATGACCAGCCTGACTACGATCTTTGGGCTCATCCCGATGTTGCTGCCGATTGGAGACGGGTACGCCTTCCGGCAGTCGCTGGCCGTGGCGCTGATGGGCGGGATGGTGACCAGCACGCTGCTGACGCTCTACCTGGTGCCAATTATTTTTCAGTGGACGGAAAGACTGCGAATGGAAAGCTAGAGAAATAGCAAACGATCTCATCCGAGTTCTGAGTGTGAAGTCGGATGGGTGAAATGAGTAGCAAGGTGAACGGCAAAGCCAGCGGCCCGATAGGGAGAAGCGTCAAGATTGTACTGATACACTCATCAGACGACAAGTCCAGTCGTCAGATGAAAAGTGCTGGCTTCATCAAAAGTAACAAAAGATATGCTAAGACAACTTGCAGTTACTTTTCTAGCGCTTGCAATGGTCGTTGCTTGCAATAAATCAGACGAGCCTTATCAAGGAAAGTATCTGGATGTATCTTTCGAAGAGAGGTTAATTTTTGGCACCAAAGATTCCCTTTCCAAGGCCAGTTTTTATGCAGTTAGCAATGTACAAGTAGGACCTAATGGAAAAATTTATGTAGTAGCAGCGGCCCAAAAAAGAATTAAGGTATTTTCGCGAGAGGGCGATTTTCTGTATCAATTTGGTGGAAGCGGTCGCGGTCCCGGAGAATTTATTGGAATAGAAGGGAGTGCACTTGAAGATAACTCATTTTATGTCTGGGATCAGAATTTGCAGCGTATTCAGACGTTTAACATTTCTGGAGAATTGACTGCCACGCAGACTCTGGAAGGAGTTGCAGCTCCTATGAAATTTTATTTTTTAGGCGGACAACCATTATTGCTATACAGTCATTTCAACGGATCGGTGAAGGAGAGCACGCTGGCGCATATTTACAACAATAACTTTTCAGATATGGAAAAGAGCTTCATTCCAATAAAAAGCGTTGACAAGGGGATCGAGAAAGTGAATCTGCACTTGATGTCTGGGACGGGAGATGTGCACGTGCTTGGTAAGCGGGAGTTTTATTATATACCCAAGATCTTTGGCGAAAACATATATAAGTACATTAAAACTGATAGTAATACTTGGAAACAAAGTGTATATAAAGTGATGAATCGTCAATCCCCTTTTACCTTCACGGATGAGAGAACGGTGAGAAAGCCGGATGTAACCATATCAAGTGCACTCAGGAATGAAAAGGTAACATTTATCAAGCACAATCAATCCAGAGGATTATTTGAGTATAGAGATCTGCTGTTTCACTTTTCGCTTTGTGATATTGAAGACAAGCGTGTTTTTGGGGCGGCTATCTATGACAAACAATTTAACCCAGTTGGTTACGTGCCTATCGAGTCGATTCCTATTACTAACAAAGGGAATAACTTTCTGAATTGGTATGTCAAAGATGTAGATGAGCTGGGCAATTTTTATATCATGGAGCGTTACGACGGCGGTACTCGCATTCGGGTATTACACTTGGATTATCAAGAACTTAAACCCTATTTATGAATTGTCTTTTCATCCGAGTTCTGGGGTTGAAGTCGGATGAATGGAAAAGCGAGAAATTGTAGCATCTAATGGACGGTAAACCCAGCCACCCGATGGGTGTCTGCTAGAGTACTCATCAGACGACAAATCCAATCGTTAGATGAGTGGCACTTGTATAATCAAAGGTAACAAAAGGTATGACAAGACGACTTGCAGTTACTCTTATAGCACTTGTAATGATAGGTTGTAATAAATCGAAGGAGCCCTACCACGGAAAATCTATAGATCTGTCATTCGAAGAAAAGCGAACCTTTGGTCAGCCTGACTCGCTTTCGGAGTCAACGATCCATTATGCAAGAGAGGCCCGGTTGGGACCGAACGGTAACATTTATGTTGCAGATGCTGGAGTTTCGAAAATTAAGGTGTACAGCCCATCTGGCAAATTTGTTAACAGTTTTGGTAAAAGAGGCCGAGGGCCGGGAGAGTTTACCGGGATCAGGGGATTTGCAGTAACTGACAGCACGGTCTTGGCCTGGGACCAAGATCTTCAGCGAATGACGGTATTTGGACTGGACGGGAAATTGCGTGACATGCACAATTTCGAAGGTGTTGTATCCCCTATGCGGATCTATCCAATGAAGAACTCTTACTTAATTTTTCATGCCGAAAACCGTAACCCCAATAAGATTAAAAAAACACGGTTGGCACATATTTATCCGTCAGAATCTACCAAGCAGATCGCAGATTTTTTAACCATAAATGATGTTGAAGAAAATATTGAATATATATCAAGGATGTTACTGGTAGGTTACGGAAATATCCTTATTCAGAATAACCAACAGTTCGTATTTGTGCCTTATATCTATAACGGCAATTTATACCAGTATTCAAAAACAGCAGAAGGATGGCAGCAAACCCGCGTATTCGAAGGATTAAACCAGCAAACACCGTATTCATTAGTAGAAGAAGGTGATAAACGAAAAGCTGACGCGAGTATATCAGCTGTGGATTTAGCTAAAGACAGGGAGTTTGTGATCCATAACCTGACCAAGGGATTGTTCAAATATAATGGCTACATTTTTCATTTTGTCTTGAGCGATATTAGCAATAGTCGGGTATTCGGAGTTGAGATTTATGATAAAAATGTAAGTCCCGTTGGTTTTGCTCCTATTAAATCTATTCCCATCACAGATAAAGAGGGTAATTTCATTGATTGGACGGTGGAGGCTGTAGATAAAAAAGGGAATTTCTACTTTTTGCAGGAAACTGATAAAGGAAGAAAAATTCGGGTTTTAAGCCTAACTGAATCGGATTGGGAGAAATTGGGAGAGTTAAGTCCATAAAATATTTTTAGACCTAAGACCCGAATTCGGGTGTGGCACTTGAATTATCAAGAACTCAAACCCTATTTGCGAATTGTCTTTTCATCCGAGTTCTGGGGTTGAAGTCGGATGAATGAAAAAGTGAGAAATTGTAGCACCTATTGGTCGTAAACCTGGCCGCCCAAAGGGGTTATGCCGGCGTACTCATCAGACGACAAGCCCAGTCGTCAGGTGAGAAAATGAAACCTGACAGCATCCTGAGTGCCTGGGATCTGTCAGCGTTTTAGCCCATTTGCCCAAGGTCTTGCATCTCAATACATTGCCATAACTTCTTATTTATAATTGAGAGTCATTTGAAAGAGTATAACTGAATAGATCATCATGCAGAAATTTATGATGCGACTTTGCCGCCCGGTGCTGCTTGTGTTAATGCTTACGGTAATTGTGGGAGCGTGTCAATCATCAGAAAAAGAAGATAACAATCCACTTTCCGAAGAGGAGCAAGAGTCAGCCAAAGTGCGTCCCGAAGTGACTTTTGCCATTGCTGACAGCCAGCCGATCTACCAGTATATCGAAAGCCAGGGCGTGGTCGAGGCGAACCAGTCGGTAATCCTGAAGCCGAAGATCAGCGGCTATGTGGAGCGGTCGTTTATTACCGGCGGTAAGCGCGTGCAGAAAGGTGATACGCTGCTGAACTTCGATCGCCGCGAATACACCATGGCCGTGGAAGAAGCTAAGAATGCCTATGATGAGGCTCTCGAAAAATATAAGATTGAGATGGGCATGCGTGCCACCCGCGATACCGCCGATACCAATGGTGAAGAGCAGAAAGATCCCGGCGCGCGGCTGGTCCGCATTACGACGGGCTTGGCCCAGGCCGAGGTGGACTTGAAACGAGCTAAACTGAATTTGTCTTATACATTACTGGTAGCACCCTTTTCAGGGGTACTGTATACCAAAGAACGCATCACATCTGGAGCCTATGTCAGCGCTGGCAGTCAGGTGGGGCGACTGGTGGATGACCGTAAAGTGCGTATTCGGTTTGACGTGCTGGAATCAGAACTCAGCAAGATCGATGCCGGCATGAAGGTGCGGCTTACGGCTCCCGGCGGAGAGCAGATGCAGGGCACGGTGCAGGCAGTATCGCCGGTGGTGAATACCGAGACCAAGACGGGGACGGTCATCGTGGAGGCTGACAACCCCAACGGCATTTTAACACCGGGGATGACTGTAGAGGGACGTATCCAGGTTCAAAAGCAGGAGGGGAAGGTGCGTATCCCGCGGTCGGCGATCCTCTCGCGCGACGGGGGACGAACGCTGCTGTTTAAATTGCATCCCGAAAATAATGAAGTACAGTGGGTATATGTAGAACCGACGGCCCAGAATAGCCAGTGGGCAATTGTGAATCACAAAGAAATTACCCCGGGCGATACCATTGCCGTGGATCATCACTTTTCGTTGAGCCACCTGCAGATCGTGGATCCGGTGCTGAAAGTGCAGGAGTAGTTTTAACTGGGATTATTAGATAAAGGATTGGCAGGATAGAAGGATTGGGAGCAAGTGACTCTCTCCTCGAAGGGAGTATAGTATGTGTGATTTATCGAATAATTCTAATGTTATAAAGAGAGCGTTATGAAAAAATTTTGGATCGGGATACTTTTTCTTTTGGTGGGATGTTCATCTCAAAAGGCAGACATCCCCGAGCATATCAAAGGAACGGAAAATCTGAAAGTGTTTTCGGCTGATGCCGAGCCTTCTGCTTCGATCGAGTTGGCGCGGGAAGCTACCTATATGGCACCAGACAGGTTTTCACTGGAGTGGTTTGATGAAACCGTCAGTTCATATAGCTGGTTTGGAAGCATTGAAATAGATAATTCCGGCAGGGTATTTATAGCTGATGATAAGGCCACGAAAATACATGTGTTTGATCCGGATGGCAATTACCTTCAAAGTATTGGAGGAAAGGGACGTGGACCGGGAGAATTCCAAAGTATAACAGATACTCAGGTTGGGGTAAGGGAAAATGAATTATATGTATTTGATCTCAGGGAATTTCGAACTACCACATATTCTCTCGATTCATTACAAGTTATTAAGTCAGAGTCGGTGAAACCACCGGTTAACCAAGATGATTTTGACGAAATAAGCGGATGGCGAAGAGCGGCTCCGATGCTAAGAAGTAATGGAACCTATTTGGCGGGCTTCATGGAACAAAAGATGAACGCAAACGTGGGTAGCCCAAAATATAATCTGGATAAAGATCGACCCAGAAAATATTACCTTATGAACCGAGAAAGTAAGCTAGTATCTGACAAAATATTTGAAATACATAAAGCAAGGGAAATACTCACGACTCAAATTGGCAAGCGTCCTCTTTTTAATATTAGACCTATGCCTTTTCTTGGAAGAACGATCATCAGGGTTTCCAATGACAATCATATTTATACTACTTGGACTGACGATTTTCTTATTAAGGTCTACAGCCCCGATGGTACTTACCAGCGAGCTATCTATTATCCATTTCCCAAGAAGCCTATCAGCAAAGAACAGCTAATAACACTATTTGATAAAGATGATAGGAACCGAAAATTGGTTGAAAACGCTGAGCTGCCGAAAAACTGGCCGGTCATTCGCTCGATGACGGTGGACGACCAAAACCGGCTGTGGGTGTCGACTATTGTAGAAGAAGATGGCGTGCGTCAATGGTGGGTGCTGGAAAATACAGGTGAATTGGTTGCAAAGTTCCGGTGGCCGGACAACCGTTCCATCAAAGCGGTAAAGAATGGAAATGCTTATGCTGTGGTGACAGATCAGGATACTGGGCAGCAAAAAATTGTGAAGTACCGGGTAAAAGTAGATTAGTCCAGAACTGGGATAAGTAATATTAACTGATGAGCTATTACGATTACTAAAATTTCTAACCAAATTATTAGGCTATGAGATGCTACTTAAAATTATTAATTCCTACCGCACTTCTTTTAACACTTTTCGCAGCCTGTTCGGGCAGCCAATCTTCAGAGGATTCGAACCAGATCACCCGCAATGAGAAGGGGCAAATTCTGACACCCACCGAGCGAACATGGGCCAAGGACAAAATAGGCAAAGAGCTGTCGCTGCAGCCGAACATCACTGATTCGCTGTTACAACCGATGAGTATCGAGCGGTTCGGGCAGCAATTGTATGTATCCGATTTCAGTGATATGAAGATCAAGAAATTTTCGTCGGACGGGGAATACCTCGGCAGTTTTGGTAAGAAGGGTCGCGGGCCGGGCGAATTCCAGCTTCCCATCGACTACGATTTCAGGGGCGACACGCTCTTCGTTATCGATACTCGACGTCGCAAGTTTATGCTGTTTGATGCGAAGTCGACCGATTTTATCACCTCACGGGATATCAAATTTCACCCCTATAGGATGGCGATGATAGACAGGAATCTGATCCTTGAAGTGAGTATGACTGAAAATTTATTTTACCTGTCAGATACCGAACTCGATGTGAGTCACCGATTTGGGCAGTTTATCGATGATCAGAAAAAGAATGGCATCTCTGTTACGGGTAACGTCATGGCGGTGCGGGACACCGGCTTTGTATTTTCACCCGCCATGGCCAGCTATCTGTACTATTTTGATCGCCAGGGGAATCGTACGAAGACAATCCGCACGCCGGACCGAATCCCGTTTAAAGAACCTAATGTTCGAAAGTCCGGTGATCGCAGATTTATAACTGCGCCTGAATCCAAAGTGCGTACCGAAAGACTGGCAATGGCAGGTGATAAACTTTATGTCTTTCAAAGTTATACCAAGGACGATGAAGCGTTGCCAGCATCGTTTATGGATGTGTACCAGCTGGACAGCGGACGGTACCTGCACTCGGTGAAGTTTTCGTTCTCTGTCCGTGATGCGGTTTTTGGGGATGAAACTCTATACCTGATTAACAGTGAAACAGCGGTGGTGAAGGCCTTTGAATACGCGCAATAGAAAGATTCAGAAATTATGAGAAATATGTTTCTTCCCATTTTAATTACTGCATTGCTATATGGCTGCTCTTCGGAGAAACAGTCCCCCCGTCTCTTCATTTACTTCTAAGGAAGTGCATGGCAAACAAATACTATTACGTTCCGACTCCACCGATGCGATGGCGGTACCCTCGTGGATCAAGGCGGTGCCTAACGGCGGTTTCGCTTATACACTAGAGCGGAATCCCCAAACGGGTTTGCAAGAAGTGAAGAAGTATCAGATCATGATGGAATAAACTGAGCCAGAGATGGGTCGGGTTTTTAAAAGCCGACAGGTTTGAAATGGTTAATACAAGATGGGTACTGATGATGAAAGAAATAAAAAGTCAGCTTCATCTTATTTTAGTAGTTTCTATATTTATGACTTTAGGGCTCACTGCTATTACAGGTTGTTCCAGAGTTCCGGATCGTCCGCCCCCGGATACACCCCTCGATTCGCTCAATACCTTTGTCCGTTCGGCCTCTTATCAATACATCAACCTAGATAAAGCTGACGTTCATGAGATTAAACTGACATCCGATAATATTGTGTATTCGTTGTTGCAGGATCACGCCGAAGAGCAGCCAATCCTTAGTCGGTTGGTGGACTATGTAAAAACCGATCAGGGATTTTATGCTTTCGATTTTTCAGAGCGGGCTATTTTCATAATCACAAAAGACGGTGTTGCCGAAGGTCCGCTGAGCCGCGAGGGCAGAGGTCCGGGAGAATACAATTCGTTTGGCATCTTGGCGGCGAACGACCGCTATATTTACAATCCTGATATCAGCAATGCTCGTATTAACCGGTACAAGCGCGACATGGAGCCAGTTTCAGCTATCCAGCAATATCAACCCGGAGGGCGTTCATTCGACGTAAATAACCAGGTGTTGCTTACCGGTAATCGCAGCAGCAATGGGTTCCGGCCCACCGAGCCCAGCGAGGGGCTTATTGCCATATCGCCTGTTGGTAGTTTGTCAGATACTTTGGCTACTATTATGCCACGCATCGTTCCAGTGGGATATCAGCCGCAGGTGTATAACGGGGTTGAGTTTTCGGTGAACAGTAACAATGGCATTGCTGCGGCATATCGTCCTTTGCCATGGCTCTTTTTATTTGATGAATCTTATAGCCACGCGAAGACTTTGATTCTGGAATATTTGGTGATTGATCAGATGGATACGCCCGATATGAAGCTGTTCAAGCCGAAAGGTAATAAAGGATTCGGCGGGGATACGCCTTTCAGTCAATTCAAGCTGATGGATGATGGCGATATCTTTGTCTCAATTGAGGATGAACTTATCCACTTATCTGAATCTGCGGGCGGCCGGTACAGCGCTGATATTTACAGCCTGCAGTATCCCGCCCGGGACGATACACTTTGGGTTTCCAATATTTTTCCGGCCGAGACAGAAGGCGAATTCTATGCCGCCAACTGGGAGTATCTCGTCAAATTTAAATTGCCTCAGTGATTATGGTACATTTCAAATGTCGATATAGTTTTTGTTTGTAGGTGCTTTTCGTACTGGTGCTGAGTGTACAACTGGCGCAGGCGCAGAAGGTTTACGCCAAGGAGCAGCTGTTGGTAGGCATCAAAGATGTAGCTGGTCGATGATAGCAGCGTTGTGGTGTTGACCTCTAATCTGCCCATTGGTTTACCTATTCAAGGATGGAGAACTCATGCCAGGGGAAGGACGGGCATTGGACTCGGAGAATTGAATAATCCTAAATCGTTAAAAATTCATGACAATACGATATTTGTGCTGGATTTAAGACCGGGAGTACGTCGAGTGATACGATCGGGAGGAATTTTGAAGAGGCATGAGTTTTAAAATTTATGGTTCAAAAGTAAAGGTGTCTCTCTTTGAAGGGGGGGGATAACTACTAGCAGAGCTCGAGATGTGTACAGTGATAAATTAAACATTTAAAATGCTATGACATCTAATAACAGCAGCATCCACAGAAAGACGGATCGTTTGCATATTTCATGGCTTATCTGCACAGTTATACTATTGATAAGTTTAATAGCGGGTTGTTCCTCACAAGATACCGGACCGTTGAATCAACAAGAGCCTACTGAGAGGGGACTACCCCAAAAAATCCAAAAGCTGGGAAACGTGTCGGTCTATTCGGGGAATTCCCAGGCAGCTGATACGGTCGTGCTGAAACGAGAGCAGATATTTGAGACCAACAAGGAGGTGTTGATCAAAGGCCATATCGGAGATATAGCCGTAGATAACGAGGACCATGTTTATATTGTGGGATCAAAACCGGGCATCGGGGGAGTGTATGTATTTGATTCAAACGGTGATTATATTACAAAATTTGGCCGTGAAGGAAGAGGGCCCGGCGAATTTCTTTCGGTTTCGTCTATAAAAACTTTGGGAGACCATCTCTTTTTATTTGACCCACAACAAAAAAAGATTTCAGTTTATTCTACAAACGATTATACACATATAAGAGACTTGGTAATTAGACGGAAGAAGGTGAAAGCTGACACGGCGTTGGCTCCACTTACACCAACTTACTTTTCGGCTATTGAGGATGGTTCATTTTTAATAGGATTTCAGAGTAATAGTTTATCCTATCCTAATAAATTTAGGAGTATTCTGTATTATCGGCTTTCTGAAGACGGCGTTGTCATGCCTGGAAAGCTTTTAGAGCTTCGCAGGTACCGGTTTTATGTTTCAAAAGACTATACACATTCTAAACCGTTTATTCCTTTACCTCAACCCATGCCATTTTCAAGAAGTTCATTGACAGCTATTACAAAGAGGGGATATTTCTATACAGCATGGACTGATAATTTTTTGATTAAGGTATATGACAAGCGGGGTGTCTATCAGCGATCAATTTACTATTCTTATACAAATAGCGAGCTGAATATGTCGCAAGCTGAGCTCAGCAAATATCAAATGGAGCTTATTGAAGATAACGAAGACAAATTACCTGCTACCTGGCCGGCTCTGCATGCAATGAAAGTGGATGATCAAAAACGCTTGTGGGTTTTTACGGTTACCGATAGTGACAGTACTTTTAAAGGGTGGGTCCTAAGCAGGAAGGGCAAACTGCTGGCGCGGTTCGATTGGCCGGGTCAACGACCGGCTAGAAATGTTATGACAGATCCACTTATCGTAATTAAAAATGGATATTTATATACATGGGAGCGAAATGTTGATAAACGCATCGACCGCATTGTGAAATATAAGATCAATTTGAGAGAGCCGTAGGTTGCATTAAAAGTCACAAATGGTATACTGCATTTTAAAATGTCACTGCAGGATTAGTTTGGTTCATCACCATAATCCAAAAAGAGTTTATGGGGATCGCTAACAAAAGCATCAGCGAGATTGTAAGAGGGGATCGACAAGAAGTGAAGCAAATATATGTGCCAATCGTTCTGTTATTAATAAGTTTGCTAGCGGGGTGCACTTCGGAAGAAACCTCCACTAAATCCATCCCGATAGCGGAGCTCACCTATTACAAAACTATCGTTTCGTATGAGGAAGGGATGTTAGGTAATCCACTCATCTTGCGGCAGGGGCCGAAGTCCCAACTCTTTGTGTATGATGCGGCCAAGAAGCAGGTACTCAAGTTCGATAGCAACGGCAAAGTTGTGAATTCGTTTGGCGGTCAGGGGCGCGGTCCCGGTGAATTTATAATGGTCAACAACATGTTTTGGGCGGATAACCAGCTCTATGTTGTTGGTCAGGTACAAATGAAGATCTCACGTTTTGGACTTGATGGAAAGTTAGACGGTACCTTCAACTTTGGCAAGAAGCGCTCTCATGCAGTGCCCCCACCTGCTCCGCGTGCCAAGACGCCGCGAGCTATAGACATCGACAATCAGCCTGTACTAACGTCTAAAGGAAATGTACTGCTCTCGGCAATTAAGCCAAAAGGCACTTCCAAATCACTGTATGAGCTGGTGGACTGGGAGGACAATCACATCGCAAGTTTGGGAGAAATGCCGAAAGGTAGTGTTTTTACACTCAATTACGATCAGTATCAGTTGATGGTTAAAGAAGGAGAGATTCCAGCTTTTTACAAGGCCAAGGCGTTCGCTGTGAACGACCAGGCGAATCCCGATGAAGTCTATTTGGTCTATAGTGATCTGGCTAACATTGCAAAGTATGATCTGTCCGGCTCCAAACTATGGGAAAAGAACATCCCAAAAACCACGGAGCTGGATTCACTGACCAGCTACTACTTTGAAAGCTCGCAAGAAATGAACGGTGGAATGCGGATTGGGCTCGAAAGGTATGTTGCAGGCACCACGGATGAGCAGGGGTACTTATATCTGGCGGTGGGCAAATATCATCGTGGAGAAACGCCTAACAGTCTTTGGATTCACAAGTTCAGCACTAACGGCGAGCTGATTAAGCGATATCATCTTCAGTCGCTCGATGTGGGGCTGGTCCCCATTTTCACCGTAGATGCCAGCGCGGGTCGCCTCTATGTAGTGACTGAAAATGCGAGCATCCGGTCGTATGCCATGTGACCAACATTTTCAATGAAAAGTTTGAACCGCTGATTGGTAAGATTTAGCGTCCGATGCGTTCTGTGCAGTAAAATTCAATGAATAATCATATCCCCTCAATCTTGCCTACTCTTACCACCGGTGCATCCTCATGGTCTATAAAATAGAACCGGTCTTTTTCATCCATCCAAATAGCAGGATGATGGGAAGAGAAATAGCCAAGATTGTTGTGAATCGCTATTTCATCGAAGGAGCCGGTTCCGACCAAGTCCCCTTGGGGATCAAAAACCTCAACCATGGTCTTTAGTGAATCTTGATTTTGCATACGCTGGCCGCTGAAATGAAGCACGTTGCCATTGCTCATTTGCACCATTCCAATGCTATAACTGTTTATCTTGCCCCGCGATCGCTGCTGCTGTTTTCCTTCCTTTCCATATGTTACAAACAACATGCTGCCCTCCTCATCAGTATTTAATACCACAGCTTCTTCCCAATTCGTGTGTCCCTCAAATCTGTTAACGATCTTCCATCCATCAGCTGATTTTTCGAATTCATAAACTTTCCCATCATAAATTCCGGGAACATACCAGAAGCTATTTTTCTCTGTTTTAACAACATTTCCGTCGTTCTTCCAGCTGCTTATCATATTGACGAATTTGGAATCGGACTTTGATACAAGGCGACTGAACTTCCCAAAAGAATTAAGATGATTTTCAAATGAGTTGCTGTAGCGATGAAAAACGTAATCCCGGTAATTGCCAGTGGCTTCTTCTCCTATGGTTCTGGGCTTTTTAAGCATGATGTAGTTGCCACCTTTGGTTTGAAAGAATTTTTCCGACCACACCATGTCTGGACGCGAAGGGGCGTATTCTGATAGGATGTTACCTTTTTTTGAGAACCACGTCACACGCTGACTCACGATGTCATAGGCTACAATGTTATTCTCATTGTTCAAATGGAAGATAGGTCCTGAAGGAAACTCTCCCGGCCCCTTGCCCGATCGGCCGATCGAGCGCAAGTAGTTGCCTTGCGGTCCAAACACCATAATCGTTTTTTGCTCCCCCTCGGCGATATAGATGTTTTGCCGGTTATCCGTACGGATATAATAAGGATAGGCCAGAAAATAGTCAGCATCTGCATTGGTGGTTCCGCCGATGACAAATGATTCGTCAAATGAAAGAGATAACTCTTCAGGTGCCAAGCCTGAAACAAATCCACTTATGGTGAAAGCCAGAATGAGCACCGACAGCCAGAATTGTGTTGAATGGGATGAGTGGATATTAAGCGTCATGGTTTCAAATTGTGATCTGCAGATCAACATTGATTTTGCAACTAACGAAATATGGGGATTAACCCCAAGAGCAACAGGAAATTACGTCTTATCCGACTAATACATCAGGCAAGTTTCGCAATTGTATCCTGATTCGGTGGCTAATATTACTGACCGGCCAATTGCCTTGGAATTATGACGGTCTAATCGTACTGATATTTTTCGTGAATCTGTCTTAATAGAAACTTCTTAAATGCTATTCCGGTAGACTTCCCAAGTTTTGGAAAGTCTAGGCCCGACGTGTATCTTGCATTAAGAGTTTCTAATGTAACATCTGGGCTTTTTCCACTCTTGATTAATAAATGACGGGAGCTGGAAATAGGAATTTACTTGAGACGCTATGCCGAATTCGAGAAAACGATCAGCATGTAATTAACTTCAAGGATATCAACTTATATAATACGGCTATGGTTTTTTATCATGTTAATTTTTGGCCTCGGATGTAATCAGCAGTCTATTGTACCCGAATTATCCCAGCTAAAAGAGTTAATTAACACTTCAAGTGTTCGTATTGTTAATACCGACGAAGTAAAGGGTGTATTTGTTAACCCAAACTTAGTAATAAATACAATGATGGGACCGGACGAATATTTAGCTCGTCCTGTTTCTGCTTTACTACAGGGTCAGAAATGGATAATAGCTGATCGAAGGCAGGTAATCTAAATGGTTTTCAAAAGCCGGCGAACTTGTTACAAGGTTCGGCATTGAAATAGGAGAATCTGAATAACAAATGAAGTATCAAAATCACCTGGTATTAGTTGCTGTCTTTGTCCTAATTCCCTTTCAACTTCCGGCCCAGGAATACTGGGCCGGTTTTGATAATGTGCAATACGATGGGCAATATTTTTATGCGGTAGCCGACAAGCTTTTTCAAGTTGTGAAAATTGATAAATCAGGGAAGGTTATAAAAAAGTTCGGCAAGAGAGGTAAAGGGCCCAGAGAATTTTCCACAGAAAATTTAGAGTTATTACTGACCGATAGTCTGCTATATGTATTGGATGATAAGGCTATGACGATTACTAAAATTGATAAAAAAACATTCGATAATCGTGGCAGAACCATAATTCAAAAACCTGCCTCTAAGATAATATCCTATGATCACAAATTATATGGTTACGTTACCGATTTTGAAGAATCCAATCCTGTAGAAACCGGCAAACAGGTGAATGTATTTAGGCCGATTGACCAGCTACAGGAGCCTGAGACCTCTTTATTTAGAATCGAAGATCCTAATCCAATTAACCCATTTTACGATGCTGAAATTGTTGAGTCTTCTAATAACACTGTCGTAATTGCCCGAGAAGGGAAAAGTACGTTAACTATTTTTCATAGTGATTCTATGTATCTAAGAAAGGTTCCATTCATTGAAAAACATTCATTAGGAGAGAAGATAGAAGGAGATACAGAATATTTAGAACGACCGATGATGAAGGTAGTTTGGAAGAAAAAGATTATGCCAGAATATATGCTCATTAAATCTTTAAGCATAGATGAAGAGCATATTTATATTCAGGTTTATTCCTATAAATTAGGAGAATCTTTGATCCGGTACGACATTCAGAAAGATGCATTTGAACATCTTGGGGCATTAACACAAGGTAAGTTGGCCGCGGTTGCTCGAGATACAGTTTATACTTTAGACAACTTAGATACGAAAAATACAACTATTAATAGTATTACAAGCTGTTCAGGTGATCAGGTGTCATTTTACTTTAATTCGGATGTATTCAAAGAAAGTTGTACAACCTGTACAGATTCTTTTTTCAACTGGTATAATTACCTAAGTAAACACAATATACCAGTAGCAATAAATTTAGAAGATGATTCCTGGTTTGGGGAAAAGGAAATTGATTCTCAAACGCTCAACAACTTGTCACAATGGAATATTTGGGGAGAGATTGGGTTCAAGGATGAATGCAAAGGTTGTTTTGATACTTCAATATCAGCCCAAATTTATTCATCTGATAAGTATTATTCATTTCCCGAACCGATTTCTACCCTTAAAAAAAGGTTGCAATGCATTGATTAGATACTGAGTACTGATATTTCCACCCAGCCGCCGCGATATTCCGACAGGGAGCTTGGCAGAACGAATATAAACGCGAGCACTTGGGACATCAGCTATGCCAACGACCGGCCGTTCCAGATTCAAGGATTGCTTTAAAAGCTTTTGAAATTAATGGGCAACAGCGAATATGGACGCTAATTTACCTTTGACATTTTTAACAAAGAAGGAGCTTTCCTGTAGCGGATTACCATAACCAAAGAGATCGAAATGCTGGAAATAAAGGGCGATTATCTGTTAGCTAGCCTTGGTAAGTCCCGACGAGAGCCCAAAGGATTAGTGCACAAAATTCCAGTTATTAACTGATGCCAGTAATAAATTAACAATTTCTAATGTAACAAATGGTTTGGTTTACCATCATTCTTAATGAATAGAAATAGACAAGAGACTAATTACGAGCTATGGCGCGCAAATATAAGCGTATTGAGGAAAAATTAAACGATCAGCGTGGCTAAACTTAAAGAACCAAAATAAATTACACCGGAGTTGAGAGAGCGATAAGATGTATTCGTAAGAACCTTTTTGCAAAAAAAACTAACGGTAAGATGGTTGGAAGAACGTTGTTGAATCAACAGTGGCAGTTTTGCGACCAAGTTTGCTAAAAGTACAGGTTTTTACCCAAGGAATTTATTTTATATCACCGCATTGAAGCTTCCAAACGTTTATTAAAAGAGACTGACGCTACTATAACCGTTATAGCTGTTTCGGTAGGTTTTAATTCTCTTTCGGCTTTTTGTAAAACGTTCAAGAGCCGGGAGGGTACGAAACCATCGGTATTTTGGGTATCAGAAAACAGGCTATAATCATAAGCTAAATAAAAGTTAACGGTGACTTATTGTGTCATTTGCTAAAACATTATCTCGAGATGAAATGAAAAATATCACAGCAGGATGGGTGGACGAATATGGATGTACCTATACTGGCGGAACAGCATCATGTCGAAGTTATTACGACTGCCTAACTTTTGTATGTACGAGTAAGGCACCTTCGGAAGGCTGGGATTCCTCAACGTGTGTAGAACAAGTACAATCCTTGCGATTAAAATGTTAATTTTTGCCTTCTAAATTTTAAACATGAATAATTTTAGACAACAAATATTTTTGATGCTCATTATTACGATGGGCATCTTTTTTCTTAATTGCTGTGATAGGAAGAGGCCTACAGAAAAAAGTGGTTCAGGACGTTCTTTTAAAAAACAGTTTTACCAATTCGATGTAAGAGAAAAAGTACCTGATCATATACAGACTCTCGAGAATGTATCAATATTTCCAAGCGATAGTGATGCACCATACTCTATAAAGCTAATTGAGGAAGAGAGATTTGGAGAAAAAGGAGAACCATTTCTAGTAAAGGTGGCTTCTTGTGTTGTAGATAATCGGGGAAGGATAATTGTCAGGAGTGCCAATTCTAGTTATGAGCAGCAGTTGTTTGTATTTAATTCTGATGGAACTTTTCATTCCAAACTCGGGCGCCAAGGGAAGGGACCTGGTGAGTATGGTGTCATACTTGGTATTCATTCCCAAAATGGTAGAATCTATGTATTGGATCACACAAGTAAAAGACTGAATGAGTATTCCACATCTGATTACAAGTTCATACGTTCAATTTTATTTGAGGAATGGAAGGCGCCGGATAACTTCAAGTTCAGTTCTGTAGAACCCAGACATGATGGAAATTATCATGTAACATTTTTAAGTCTTGGGTCTAAGTCTGGGTTTCAAGAAATTATACAGATGGTTAAAGACCATGAAGGAAAAGAAGTAAATTTTGGACCACTTAAATTTCAGGGGAGATACAAGATTACCTCTAGTACTCGCAAGTCAAAAATTTCTACTCCAACTATGCCTATATCATTTTTGGGTACAACAAGAACAGCGCTTTCCCAGAATGATGTACTATTTACTAATTGGTCCCGCGAATTTTTAATTAAAAAATATGATAGTACCGGTAAGTATCAATCAGCTATATATTATCCCTTATTAGGTGTGCCGTTTGTACTTGAAGACTATACGAAATCCGCTGTTTTTAGTCCTGATGCAGGTGAGATTAAAAAAGATTTATCAGCTAATGGAATTGATATACCTGATAGACTTCCAGTAATCGACAGATTAATTATTGATGATGAAAATAGGATTTGGGTTGCCTTGCCAACAAGCTCAAGTCGTGACACTTATGAGTGGTGGATACTTGAGGAGAATGGGGAATTATTAGCAAAACTGAAGCTCCCTGAGCAGAGACCTATTTTCGATATCAAAAATGGATTTCTTTATAGTAAAAAGACGAATGAAGAAACAGGGACCGAGTATGTGGTCAAGTACCGGATTGTACTGACGGAAAAGTAATGGTGACAAAAAATGAACAACAAGTTTGCTTGAGAGAGCAGAAAGGTTTTTGGCTGGTTTTCTTTATACCAGTTGTGGTATCAGAAAACAGGCTATAATCATAAGCTGAATAAAAGTTAATGGTGACAATTTATGTCATTTGCAAAAACACTATCTCGTGAAGAAATGAAAATTTTAAAGGCAGGAAGTGGCAATTGTGGAAATATACATTGTATTTCTGGAGGAGAGCAATATTATTGTGCTTCTGGTTCCTGTGATGATGACAATGCTAACCAATTAATAAATGAACTATGTTTATCTGGTTGTATGGATATGGGGGATTGCGGAGGATGTGGTCAGTTTCCTGCATGAATTAATTTATGACAATAGTATTATTTAAGTAAGTAGTACTATTATATCCCCCTATCTGCAAGTACGGGACTAGAGAGGGGGGATATAATAGATTTGAAAGTAAAAGCCATTGCGACAATTATATATCTTACTTAGGATTTTCATACAAATATAGTTTAAATAGTTGATTAACCTTTCTTTTCAAAAGATGAAAATAACTAAATTGGAACAATGGCTTCTTCTACTTTTAGTTATAGTTTTTTGGGGATGCTCAGCTCAAAAAACCGATCAACTACCTGATCATATTAAGAATATTAAAAACCTGACCGTCTATTCCGCAAATGCTGTACCTAATAAGAAGATCACCTTCAAAAAAACTGCTATCTATGGTAGTACTGATCAAATGTTAATTGGGAGAATAGGCGATCTCGCCGTGGATCGTTTGGACCGTGTTTTTATTGCTGACGAGCAAAAACAACTAATTTATGTTTTTAAGCCCAACGGACAATTTATTACGCAACTTGGAAGAGAAGGTAGAGGACCAAGTGAATTTAATTACATAAAAAAAGTACAGACACGAAATAATCTTTTATATGCTTTTGACGCTAATTTTGGGATACGGAGAGTAAGTGTGTATACGCTCGATACGTTGGCCAGTGATCAAACTATTGAACTTGCCAGAAACAGAAAAAAAATTAATTCATTAACAAAAACATATCCGGGAGTACATGAAATATATGTGAGAAATAACGGTAGCTACGTAGCAGAATTTATATCTCATGGTGCTAATCCGACCCAAAAATGGCAAAACAAAGAAATTAAGGGCTTATTGTATCCTCTGGATAGAACAGGTGACATTACTTCCCATAAAATGATAGAATTTATAGAGGAAATACGTACTTATCATATGGGATCTCGTATGGGATTATTACCCATTAAGGCTTTTTTTGGGAACGCATCGATCGTTTTAGCAAGCGATAACACTATCTACTGGGCTGGCCCTAAAAATTTTTTAATTAAAGAATATAGATCGGATGGAGGCTATAAGCAGTCGTTTTATTATCCGCGTAAGAAAATACCTCTGACGAGAAAATCCGCGCTTAAAGCCGGAGTTCAAGATTATTATATCAAGAACATGGAGTCGATGGAACTGCCACAAACTTGGCCGGTTGTTACAAACATGAAAATCGACGATCAAGACCAACTATGGGTTGCCACAACGGTGGAAGATATGAGTGTGTATGAATGGTGGGTGCTTAAAAATACTGGTGAACTCATTACAAGGTTTAAGTGGCCGCGGGATAAACCTATTGAAGAAGTAAAGAATGGCTTTATGTACACTCGAGAAATGGATGAGAGGGGCATAGAAAACATCGTTAAGTATGAAATCGAGATGAAGTAGGATTTGCTTGAGAGAGCAGAAAGGTTTTTAGCCGGTTTCCCCAAATATCAATATTGTATTTAAAACTGGCTATAATCTTTAACTTAAAAAGAAAGGTGACTAATTATGTCATTTGTTAAAATATTATCACGCGATGAAATGAAAAATGTACAGGCTGGTAACGTATATATTGAGTGTGACGGTTGTCAAAACTCTACTTGCCGTGGTTTTGCTTTAGATTGCACGTCTGGGGTATATCAAATATGTGGACCTGGTTCTGCCGGCAGTGATGGGCCTGCTGGTCATAGTTGTACTCCTTCAGAAATGATAGCATTAATTTTAAAAAATTTTATTCAAATCTCAGTGCCACTGTAGTGGCACTGAGATTTGCTGTAGTTTATTTAAATAAACAAACTGGTAAACATTTTTCCCTAACTGATTTGAATAAATGTTTGATCCACTACTAAATCCAGATAGAAATATACTGATTGCAGTTATTTATTTTTTGATGTTTGTGTTGTTGGGGTGTTCAGTAGAAGAAACTTCTAATAAAAAATCATCTGAAAGTACATCTGGACAGTCTGTTAATTCAACTAAATCAAAGGATACGCTTCAATCACAAAAGTTAGAAGAAAAGGTATCATCTCAAAATTTTGAAAAGCTTTTAGAAGTTAAATTTCACCGCGAAGAGAGTTTTGGTTCTACCTCTAAGTTGATTGTTGGTAAGGTAGCCAGTATAGCAGTAGATGAACGTGACAGAGTATTTATTGCTGATATTGATAATACACAAATTCATGTCTTTGAACCAGAAGGTAAATATATAACCTCGTTTGGCCGACAGGGGAGTGGGCCGGCTGAGTTTGAAGCAGTCACACCTCAAACAAGCATGACTGTTTCGTCTGATAAGCTTTACATAACTGATTATGTTGGTGCTCGAAATTTTTTCCCTTCTCGAGCACAAATATTTGATCTGGAGGATTTATCATTTATTCGGACAATGAAACTTATACCTACAAACCGGAAAGATTATAGTAAACTCCAAGGGCATTTCCCCAATCGGATTTTTCCTCGTGAGAATGGCAACTGTTTGGTCTCATTTAGAAAACAGCCGCATGACTATAAGGAGGCCACAAGTTATATTCGGTATTATATTTTAGATGGCAATGGAACTATTGTAAATGGACCGATTTTAGTACAAAAAAATCTTCGTAATTTAACGCATTACGTAAAAGATGTTCCTACTCCATATACTGCAGTCACCTCATTTGCTTTCTTTGAAAAATCTTTACTAGCAGTATCTGAGAAAGATTCCTTGTTTACTGCGCGTTCAATGGAATTTAAGATTAATGTTATGGGGCCTGATGGTAACCAGGCGCGAATTTTTCAGCATCCATTCAATAATGTGCCATTCAACCGCAAAGGAGTTTTAGAGCATTATCGAAAAAAAGATTTGTCTTACTTGGGGGATGGTGTAGCTCTAAGTATGATCCGGGAAGCTGAGAATTTACCTAGTCAATGGCCTGCACTCAGTAAAATGTTTTTCGATGATAAAAATCGGCTGTGGATCGCTACGATAGTCGAAAACTTTGACGTATATCAATGGTGGATACTTAAGAAGTCAGGTGAAGTGATCACTAAATTCGAATGGCCCCGAGACAAACCCATCAAGACAGTGAAAAACGGATATCTATATACTCAGGAAAAAAATGATAAGAGCGTATCATCTATTGTGAAATACAAAATTAATATGAGTGGGAAGTAATAGAGTTTTGCTTGAGAGAGCAGAAAGGTTTTGGCTGGTTTCCTTTATACCAGTTGTGGTATTAGAAAACAGGCTATAATCATAAGCTGAATAAAAGTTAATGGTGACAATTTATCTCATTTGCAAAAACACTCAATCGAGATGAAATGAAAAGTGTAATGGCTGGCTACATGAGTGATGTATGTACTTGTCGGCACAATGGATGTTTAGCATCCTTAAGAGAATATGAAGGCGGAGGCTGGGAGTTAGACTTGGCCTGCGGCGGTGATGGTGGACACTATACAGGTTCTGGATCTTATGGGGGATCTGTTTGTGGGGGAGAATGTTAGTTCTAACCAGAGTCCCGGTTGGTTTTAACCAACTCGGGACTAATTAATATTAAGTTAATTATTTAATTACCAATGAGAGCAAGTGTATTTATTAGTAGCATAATATTCTTATTACATGGTTGTGCATCAGAACTTTCTCCACTTCCGAAAACAGAGAGTGAGAGGTTAAATAAGTTAATTGCAACAGGCCATAGTTCTTATGTAAAGTTTCATAATACACCTTTTGATACGTTATATGCACAACAAGATCATATTTTAGGGGATAGCCGTGTAGATTCACTGAGGTTCTCTGCCCGATTAGGGCGTATAGCTGGATTAGTAAAAGTTGGTGATAGCTTATATGTGGCTGATGGCAAGCAAAATTGTATCTGGGTTATTGACGGACAGGGAAGAGTCTGCCGACAGGTAGGATCGCAAGGTCGTGGTCCTGGTGAATTTGGGAAACTAAGTGGTTTGATACGAAGTGATAATTTCATTTTCACCACTGATATATTGAACGCCCGAGTACAGAAATTTAATTTGAACTTTAGGCTTCAAGATAGTTTTAATCGCGTAATTTATGGTACGTCACTCAAAGGCAGTCAAAAGATAACAGCTACTGATTCGTTGTTATATTTGTCTGCGGGTTTGCATAATGCTGTTGAGAACTTAATTACGGTACATCAATCAGTATCTCCATTTGATTCTTTAACTTCCTTTCTTCCTCGTTTGATTCCCAAAGGGATGCAACCCGGTGCATATAATGGTTATAGTATTGATACCAATCGGAAGGGCAATATCGCAGTTACATACACAGGTCTTTCTTATATATTTGTGTATGATTCCTCCCACCAACTTCAACATGTAGTTTATGTGAATTTTCCCAAAGAAGAACTTCCCGAAAATTCCCCGATCGAGCCTGTAGATAAACAAGCTAATACTGCATCAGAAGCTATTGGGGTTAAGGGATTGATTGGGAAACCATACCTCTCAAATAATGGCTCATTATACTTTTCTCGTGGTGGTAAACTTTATTATCTCAGGTATTTTCCAGATAAAAATAGGTATCGCCCAGAGTGGATAAAGTTCTTTACATATGCAGATCCTGAAATTCGTAAGGATAAGCCTGACGGTATAGCGATTTCAAATTTTGTTATAGATGAAGATTCAAGCAACATCTATTTTGGATCTCTTTTTGAGGAGGATATCTATAGATTTTCTCTTGATTGAATTGCAAAATTTTAGAATTTGTAGACTGCACATTAAGGTTAGTTAGAGATAAATGAATTCATTTCGAAGTTTATCGCCAGCACGACCAGATGGACTGTGGTCCTACCTGTTTGCGAATGATTGCTAAACATCACGGCCGTAATTATACCTTGGAAACTCTTCGCAGGAAAAGCGGGATCAACCGTGAAGGTGTTTCGCTGCTGGGTATGAGTGAAGCAGCTGAAGATATTGGCTTTCGCACGGTGGGTGCAAAACTAACTTGGGAACAGCTCAAGAACGAAGCAACGTTGCCCTGCGTGGTTTGTTGGGGGCAAGAACATTTTGCGGTTGTTTATAAAATAAAGGAAGGACAAAGAGTATTAGTGCGTTTTAGCGGTTATCCTTCCAAAGAGTTTGGATCTGTAACAGGTCGTGTAAGTTACTTATCAGAGTTTCCAGTAAAGGATAGTGTTTTTGTAGCAAAGGTAAAATTCCCGAATGGATTTATAACTAACTACGATCAAAAGATAACACCAACCAATGGGATGAGAGGACAAGCGAAAATTATTACACAGGATATGCGATTTGTCGAGCGTATTTACAATAATTTGACCAAAGAATTGCGATAAATTTTGATTGAAAAAAGCAAAGCAGTTATCTGTATCTGCTAAGAAAACAGGTATAAACTAAAGTGACTGAAATCAAGGTGATAATTATGTTTAACAAAACATTAAGTCGGGATTAAATGAAGAAAGTTACTGCAGGATATGTAGAACCGCCTTGTACAGATGTTTGCAATAATATAGCTCAGGGTTGCTTTGAACAAAATCTATGGTACCAATTTTGGGGGCAATAACTATAATTTTATCTCAATAGATATTGAGTATTTGTACCTTCAATATTACAAGAGAGTAGAAAGAGACATTAATTCTGTTATTGATAAGATTAATATTATGGAAAATGGGAAAAGATAATTCATTTAAACGGTGTAGTTTGAAGTAGTATAATTCCGGTTAAGTCTGAGCTTTAGCTGCATGATATGTTGATATCCCCCCAGCCACGTGCTACATCACCTCAATGATATTGTCTGGCCCCTTCCAAGAACTTCTTGGTTTCCAAAACTCGGAATATTAGGAAGCTATCACTCCAAACCTGCGTATTAGAAGTTTCTAATGTAACATCCGGACCTTTTCTACTCTTGATTAATAAATGACGAGAGCTGGAATTGGGAACCTACTTGAGACGCTGTGCCGAATTCGAGAAAACGTATTCAGCAATTATTAGACGACTATCGCAAGAATTTGTTGGAACCGTCCCCTGATGCTCCCTCCAATGTCTGTCGGGCATATAATTGCATAAAAGAACATTTGTTTAGCAAAAAGCTGACGGTGCGGTGGATAAAAAGCCAATGTAACCTAAATGGAAATAATTTTTCAGCGAAGTTTAAATATTTCATGGGAAAGCCTCCCCGAAGTTACATTTTGGAGCACCGGTTGAAAGCTGCGGCGCAGGTGCTCAAGCAGATAGATTCCGGATCGTATTCGTTGCTGGAGTTGGCGTATACGGTTGGCTTTAACAGTCATTCGGCCTTTTCCAGATCGTTTAAACGAGTGATGGGGAAAACACCAACTGAATTCAAGGCCAGTGAAAATGTTAAGTGATATGTTAAGAAAAATATCAAGTGGTTTTGTTAAGCGAAGGTCGTTGAAAATGGGTAAATAGCGGTGTCGTAATCTTTTTAACGAAATAGAGAGGTTGTTATGAAGCGATTAATTATAAATTTAGTGGCTTTTATCATTATAGGAATGGGCAGCATGAGTCTGATGCAAAACGATGCAAAAGCAAATAATTCTTCAGCTGCTGCCCTTATGGCAAAATGCAAAGATGATGATGGAAACGAAACGGCATGTGGAGCACAATGCGGCACTGCTGAAGTATTAGGTGTTGAAGTTTGTGTCTGTAATGGGAAATGCCCAGAGTAAAAGTAAAAACTGTCATACTAGTTAGGTTATCATCGGGGCGGGGTATCCGTCCCTGATGGTAATTTATTGTATTGTTTGAGGATTTATATCATTATGAATGTATTTATTACTAAACTATTTATTTTATTCTTGGGGATAACCATAAGTAGTAGGGAAAATCTTACGTTAAAAAGAGATCTTGTTATTGATGACGTTCGCATTTCTTCTACTTTAGATTTAGAAGTTCAAGTAGATGCTAAAGGTCAAATATATATTGCCAATAAAGATCAGAATTCGATATGGCTATATACTTCAGGAGGGATTCTGAAAAAGAGAATAAGTCGAAGTGGACAGGGACCAGGTGAATTTAATAATTTGGGGGATATATATTTAGATCAAAATGGTATGCTTTATGGATTGGACGGAAATCTTTCTAAAGTTGCTATATTTTCTCCCCCCTCTTATAAAATCCGCAAAGAAATTATCATCCAACCTGTAACGGGCCAAAGTATGCAAAAAGTCATTGCACCTGAAAGCAGTTGTTGCATGATAACATTTTTTCCTTATATAACTTTGAGGCATCCCAAGCAGGGTAAAAATTGGCTTTATCAAATTAATGAAAAGGGAAATAGACAAGATACTGTTTTATCATACTTTGATGATCAGATGTTTGTATATAAACAACAAGATAATATTTCTACTTTGGAGGTGCCCTTTGGTTATAAAACTTTTTTAAAGGTAGGACCGGAAGGGAAAATTTATTTGGGAAAAACAGATGAGAGTCAAATTCGGATTTTTAACAAGCATGGTGATTTTATAAAAAAAATGACAATTCAACATAAAAGCATACCCGTACCGACAAAAATATTGGACAAATACAGAAGTTTTGCGTATTCCGATAATCGGGGTGCACAGATTTTTAAAAAGTTGTTGGAGACCGACGTGATCCCTAACGTCAAACCGATATATGACTGGTTTGAAGTTGATGATAAACAACGAATCTGGATGGCTGTGAATACAAAAGATCCCCAGCACTATTCAGTGAGAATTTATAATCTGAAAGGTGAACTAATAACCAAAACCGAGCTTTCCAAAGCGGTTGAGCTGAAAGAAATAAAGGATGGGTATGCCTATGGTGTTAAAAAAGGAGAGAAAGGGTTACAATCTGTGGTACGTTATAATATTAACGGACTTAATGGAGAATAATTATGAAAACCAAAGACAAAATGTCGTTGGCTTTTACCGGTGTATTGGTTTTATGTGCTTTTGTAATTACCGGTCTGGTGATCCGGCAGGAATTCTTTCTGCCGGAACCAAAGCCCGAAATAAGTCAGGTGAAAAACTGGCGGGAACTGGAGTTGAAGGGACAGCGAGTAGGTCCGGCCGAGGCCCCGGTCCAAATTGTTGAGTTTTTTGACTATCAGTGTCCCTATTGCAAGCGTGTTCAATCGGTAGTGCAAAGTGTAATAGATAAGTATCCCCAAAAGATAGCCGTACATTTTGAACACTATCCGCTTAGTGGACACCGATATGCCACAGAAGCAGCCGTGGCGGCCGAATGCGCGGGCCGGCAGGGACAATTTAAGCGTTTCCATGATTTGCTGTTTGCAAACCAACAAAAGTTGAGAAAAGAACCATACAGCAGGTTGGGATTAGACGTTGGTATCAAGGATATAACTTTATTCAATAAGTGCTGGCAAAATGAACAGACGAAGCAGATCGTTCAATCAGGTCGTGATTTAGCCAAAAGTATAGGCATCAATGCTGTACCAGCGTTTATCATTAACGGAACATTAATGACAGGTGCATTATCCGAGCAGCGGTTGGATAAGTTGGTGCGGCATGAACTCAACGCGGGGTTATGAAGTTTGTTGGCCCGTTAACCAGCCAAACATTTCAAATGATTTTACGGGTTCTGCTGGGTTGTTTTTTTGTGTTTTCGGGTATCGCTAAATTTTGGACGCTCTCCTCATTTAGGGAGATACTTTTAACCTACAAGTTCATTCCTGAAATAGCTATTCCGCTTTTTGTTTACGGTTTACCCATCATTGAAGTAGTATTGGGTTTGATGCTTTTGGTCGCTCATTGCATAAAAAAAGTAAGTCTGTTTTTATTAGTGCTGGTATTCGTATTTACGGTCGGAGCTTTTGTAAAATATCAAAATGGCCAGGTGGGTAATTGCGGCTGTTTTGGTCAGTTTATAGAGCGGAAAAACAATTGGTGGCTGTTTGTGGAAAATACGGCTCTGATGATATTCTTATCTGCTATCCATTATTCAGAGAGCTGAGCTTTTTAAAATCTGCCAGTTCGCATCCTATATTACAACCCATGTTAAACTGTGACCAAACATGTGTGCTGTTGATATTTTCTGATATCCCACTATCTTAATCGTATGTTATCACGGCTATTTAACAGGCGTTACTTCATCTCGCTCAGCTATGTGCTGGTGGTAGTCATTGGCGTGGTTGCCTGGCAGCAGATTGCCCTGGAGATGTCGCCCGACCTGAGCCTGCCATCCATTACCGTAAGCTACAACTGGGGCAGCACGTCGCCCGAAGTGATGGAAAAGGAGGTCACCCGTCAGGTCGAGCAGGCCGCCAACCGCCTGCGCGATGTGGAGACCATCGAGTCCATTTCGCGGGAGGGACAGGCCAGTGTTACCATCACCTTCAGCCGCAACGCCCCGGTCGAATATCGCAAAGTGGAACTGCAGGAACAGTTGTTTTCGCTACAGGAGAATCTGCCGTCCAACGTGCGCCAGCCGAGTATCAGTCGCCGCGTGCCCGAAGAGCTTCAGGACATGCAGACCTTTGTGGTCTACTCGCTGAGCGGCGAGCGTCCCGTGCGACAGCTACTGGAGTTTGCCCGACAAAATATTCGACTGCCGCTGATGGGGCTGGAAGGCGTGGCTGATGTCGAAATCAACGGGGCGCGCGACCCGGCCCTTACTATCGAATTCAATACCAACCTACTGGAGCGCTACCAGATCAGCCCTCAAGGGGTGCTCAGTGATATTAGCCAGAAGCTGCAGTGGCGCTCGTCGGGCTATGTGGAGACGTCCGGACGCCGCATCAGCATGCTGGTGGAGCCGCAGTTCAGGGACGTATCCGCCATACGAAACCTTCCGCTGGAGCTGCCCAAAAGCGAGCGAACACTCAAGCTCTCACAGGTGGCCAACGTACAGATTCAGGATTATCCCGCCAAGACCTTGAAGCGCATCAATGGGAGTCCGGCGCTGAGTGTCAACATCGTCAAAGAAAGCGGGGCCGACGCCATTGGGCTGGCCGAGCAAATCCGGGCTCGGATGGACCAGATAACAGAGACACTGCCTTCGGATATGACCATTCAGCTCGAGCAGGATGCCACCGAGGAGCTCCGAAAGCAGTTCGGTAACCTTCAGTACCAGGCGGTGGTGAGTCTGCTGGTGGTGTTTCTGGTGCTACTGATCTTCATCCGGCGCTTCCGCGCGCCTTTTGTGATCCTGGGAAGCATCCTGTTTTCGCTACTGATGAGCGTAAGCATCCTCTATTTTATCGGCTATACGCTCAATATCATTACCCTGGCTGGACTTACGGTATCGCTGGGGATGATCATCGACAATGCGGTGGTCGTCTTTGAGCAGGTCAATCCCAATTTGCCGCAAAGTAAAGACGAGCGACTTTCCCACATCCAACAACAGCTGCCCCGCGCGCTGGTGCCGGTGCTGGGCAGTACCTTTACCACGGTCGGCATTTTTATCCCGCTGTTTTTTGCGATGGAAGAGCTGCAGCTGTTTCTGGTGCCGCTGGCCGTGGCCCTGTCGCTGACGCTGATATCCTCGGTGCTGATCTCGCTCAGCTGGATTCCCTACGCCCTTGTCTGGATCGTGCCTCGGCAATCCGAGGGAGAGTCGTCGGGATGGGCGCAGCTCAAAAATGGATTCTTCGGGATGATCCGACGCTACCTGCTGGGGCTGTTCCTTTGGCGTCACCGCCTGCGCTGGCTGTTTTATGGGGCCCTCATTTTTGCTATCGGCATCCCGCTGTTTGCCATACAGACACCGGAATGGGAAAAAGGTACGGCCTGGCCGGAGTTTACGGAAGTCTACTTCAACAACCGCGAAGATATCGATCCCTGGATCGGCGGCATTACCTACCAGTTTTTTAATGAAACCTACTTCGGCAGTCCGTGGGGCGGTCGGGATCGTCAGCAGCGGGTGATGGTAAACATTGAGACCCCGCAGGGTACTCCGCTGAAAGAGATCAACAAGATGGCACGCAACTACGAGAAGATTGCCAAACCCTATGAGGAGGCGTTTTCGTTTTATGAGACCACGGTCTCGGAGTATAATGGTGGGGCACGGCTGGTGTTTTATATTAAAGATAGTTACCTGACGAAAGCCGAACCCTACCGGTTTTATGCTGAAGCGATGTTCTTGGCAGCCAAAACCGGTAACTCGGCTATCTCGGTAAGTGGACTCGGCGACGGCATTAGCACCGGCTTTGGCAGCAGCTCGTCAAGCCACCGCATCTCGCTGACCGGTTATTCTTACGACGGTCTGCTGCAGTTGGCCAAGAATCTACGCAGTCGTCTTAAAAAGAATAGGCGCGTGCAGAGCGTGGATATTCACGGGACCGGCAGCTGGCGCAGCCGCGAGGATCTGTATCAATATTATCTACGGCTCAACGATGAAGAGCTGGCTATGCATGGGCTCGACCGCCGCGATGTGCTATCGGCGATTGCGCTGGATGTTAGACCCACTAATTCTTTTGGCAAGGTCGAACTTTCGGGACAGAAGATGCACCTGATCGGCCGTAACCTCAGGCGACAAAACACGCAAAATGAGTTGATGCAGGAGAAACGGTTTTCACCGGTTGACAGCAAGGTGTTCTCGCTTGCGGAAATTTCTAAACTGGGACGCGAAAAAAGTCAGTCGATGATTCGGCGTGAGGATCAGTCCTACCAGCGTGTAGTTAACGTGGATTTCCTGGGACCCTACCGGCTGGGGGAAGAATATATCAAAGGTGTGCTAAAACAAACACCGGTGCCGGTTGGTATGAGCATGGAGTTTGGGCGCGGCAGCTTGTTTGGTTTTGGCCAAGACCGTAACACCCGCAATCTGCTACTGTTGCTGGGGCTCACTATTCTTAGCGTTTGGATGATCGTATCGGCACTGTTGGAGTCGTGGCGCGACCCGCTGGTGGTGATCCTGGCCGTGCCGCTGAGCCTGCTGGGCATCATGGTGGGCACGCTGTATCACGACCTGGCTTTCGACCGCGGCGCCATTGCTGGCACGCTACTTTGTGTGGGGGTAGTGGTTAATAATTCCATCCTGCTAATGCATGAAAAACAATATACCCGTAAGCTGGGCATCCACGGACTGCGGAGTTGGCTCTACGTTTATAAACACAAAATGCGGGCGGTACTTATTACCACGCTTACCACTATTGGCGGACTGATGCCGCTGGTCTTCATACAGGGCAGTGAGTTTTGGCAGCGGCTGGCTACGGTGGTCGTCTGGGGGCTTGGCAGCAGCACCTTGCTTATCCTGCTGTTAATGGGTATCTGGGAGAAGCGTCGATTCAGGCAAGGGGGGGGATAAGTATGGGTAATAACAAACTAAAAATGTTGTTGAATTCAGGCGTGCATATAGAAAAGTGTTGTTCAAGCTTATCAATTATATGCTTATTAGGATTGATCTCCTGCGAATATGAAGACCAGTCGCCCGATAAATTCACGGAGAGTTTGCCACAGGTGCATCCCCAGAAAATAAGCCAATTCCAGAAAGCGGACAGCCTCTACTTTTCATATGCGCCCGTACAGAGCATCGCGATGCATGACGGTTCTGTGGTGATCCCCATTTATGAGGCCAACAGGTTATTGCAGGTCAACCAGCGGGGAGAAATCATCAAGCAGGTGGCTCGGCCGGGACGCGGACCGGGAGAGGTGCAGGATCTGTTGTTTCTTCAGCAAACCACCGGCGGGGGCTTACTGGTGGTGGACCAGCGCAATCAAAAAATTATCAAATTTAGTCCGGAGTTGGAACTGGTGACCGAGCTGACACCCAAGCCGCTCGAGTCGGCTATTGTTATAGGCATTTACCCGATGAAAGGCGGTGAACAGTATGTGATTCGGGCAAGCTCAAGTAAATATTTACACGACAAGGAAGCATCGCCTGCCATGACGTTGAGCAGGTACTCGGTAGATGGGGGATATGGAAGGCGGGTCACCGTTCGGACCCGTCCCGTAGCCCTTGACCTGATTGATGGCCAACCGGTTGGTGGCCGTGAGGTGCCGTTTTCCCCCTCCCAGCAAATAGCCTATAACTCAGAGACCGAATCGCTTTATAGCTACTGGACGGGCAGTTCGAAAATTGCCAAGCTATCTTCTACCCTTGATACGCTCGCTACTATTCCAATGGATCTGCCGACTCAGAAGCTGAGCGATGCTGCCCATGATTCTCTTGAAGCTGAAACGCGCGATCGACAGTGGAAGACGCTGAAGGATAAATTGCCCGATATAAAGTCCCCGGTAGAGCGTATGTTGATCGATACCAAGGGACGCTTTTGGCTGAAGCTTAACTACCGCGGCGATACCCAAAAATGGCTGGTTATGAATCGAGGTGGAAAATTTCAAAAGGTAGTACACTTGCCGCGCGGCAGTATGCTCACGCATATTTCAGAGCATCATCTGGGAGTGCGTTTGGATGATACCACTTTCGCCCTGTTTGAGCCAGTGGAGTAGTAGATGGCGTCAGGCTCCTAATTCAGCGAAAAAGCAAAAACCTGCGCGCTGCTTTCATCGCTCAGGTATAAACGGTAGTATCCACAGCCAGGGCCGAAAAACTACGCTCTTTAAACGCCGGCAGTTCATAAACTTGTTGAATTTCTCCTTTCTTGCTCACTTGCACTATGGTTTGAGGATTGCTATTCCAAAGCAAGTAAACATTATTCTGTGTTGCTTTCAGCCCGTCGATATAGCGCGGCAGGGCAAAAGCCGAGGGCCCAGACTGTACATTCTCTATATAACGGTCGAAGATGTGCTGATTGGCCGGATGGTTGATCTTAATGTCCCACAGCAGCTGGCCACCGCGATACCTTTGCAGACGGCTGTGAGCTTTCAGGAAGGCATAGAGGCTGCCCTCCGCATAATCATCACCAAGTCGTTGCTCATAGGCTTGGGAACTTCTCCGTTGGCCGCGCTTGTCTTAAACGCTTTTTGGTCATTGACGCGCGGCGGATTTTTGAATATCGCATCCCCAAAATATCCCACCGAGTCGGTCGTCGCATTGTGATAACCCACCAGACTGCCGTTATACTCGTTGACCACCGTGTAGTACCCCATGGAGCCGCCCGGGGCTACAAAACCGAAAAAGGAAGCCTCGGGTTCAGTGTCATAATTCTGGATAAATTGTCCGTTTTTGCTGTATTGATTTACTCGCATTAGTTCCACATCTAAAATACGAATTGTAGAATTATGGATATCTAAACCACGTGGTGCTACGAATTCACCGGGACCTTTGCCACTGCGTCCAAAAGCGTTGTAACGGGTCCCATCGGGATGAAATAGCATTACCTTTTTTTGGTCAGAGTCTAGAATGGCCAGGTTGCCGTTGGGAAGAATATCCATTGCGGCAACACTGGAGATTATTGTATTGCGCGGATCAACGACTTGCTGCAAATTCTCAACAGATGTTCGTGCAACATTGTTGAAATCTTGGGGCTGTTGCGAATCTTTATTTGGTGAGCAGCCTATTGCTAGCAACAAAAGAGCACTAATTCCCACATTAATCAATGAATAGCTTGCTTGCCTGAGTATTTCCAACATAATTGTCAATTCAATACTTAGCCTAATTACTAAATTACAATAAGCTACCGTGCTATTTAAACTAGAACTCTTGGATCCAGTAAGTTTTCATAAGCTGATCTCGACTGCGAATCCACATATTATCTCTTGATATTAATATTTTGAAAGATCTTCGTTTGATACCTGCATTTGAAGGTTATTGTCAGCTAACATCTCTTGAGTATCAAAAACAGGTCCAACTTCAGCATTTTCACTGACGGAAATGATAAATTCTGTATCCCGATTTATCTCCATTTTTGATAAGCTTATATTGAGATTTTCGGGCTGTAATTTATTGCCTTCCAATAAGATATCCCCAGAACTCAGCACATCGATGTGAACCTTCTGTTTGTTGTAATTTCTGAACGCTTCAGGACTCAGCATTTTAGTTCGAATATTGGTAATCCGATTTTCATGTAAAAGCTTCTGCATATGGACCACCAGCTGGGTATATACGGTTTCGTTAAGTATAATTCTGGCCCGCGTAGATGTTGTGGTGTGTAAGCTATCAATATGACTTTTGAGAGCAGGTTCGCCGATCATTTCGCCATTAAATCGGACCTTTTCATCTCCATATTTTCTTATATCAATGACTATCTACGACTTCGTCAAAACTAACATTTGTGTTGGTCTTTTCGTCTTTTTTCTTAGTACAGGATACAATTACAAGTGCAAATAGTATATATAGAATGTTCTTCATGATGAGCTAGTATGTTTGTATTAATTTAGGCTACATAATGGCTTTGCGCATAACCGGCCAGATTGGCGTTTATTTGGCAACTAACGAAAGATGAGACTTAAAACCAAGAGGGGTAGGGACTTGGTGAGGTGCGTCCAAGTTAATCCGCGGGGATCTTTCTATAAAGGAGATCCTCACTTAGTTTAGCGAGTATCAGCCATAACTAATCAAGGAGGACCCAGGACCTTTGTAGCAATTGCATCTGTAGCAGTGACTATCCTGATACCAATGTAAATAGAAGCCTTAAAAAGATAAGATTTTACAAAAATAAAAAGCCCATAGATTTATGTGAGTCAAGGGCTTAGTATAAAGTACGCCTGAGAGGATTCGAACCCCTAACCTCCTGATCCGTAATCAATGCGAGATATTGCTGTGCGTGAAATGGGCAGTGATTATGGAATTTTATGTAGTACTTTTTGTAGTACCGAGGGGGAAGTGGGGGAAAAGGTTTCCCGATTTATTAGTTAAATGTCACACTGTTATACAAATAAGAATTGCTCTGCATGAAAATCCTATAGAGCTTTTAACGAAACGTCCGATTTTCAAAATTAAAAGTTAGCTCTTGATCTGTCGGTTGTTTCGAAATGTGCTTGAAACTGAAAAGCTTGATCAAAAAGTTGATTTTAAAGGTGGTTTGATGAATTTGTAAGTTCATCCTTCTTGACAAATTTTCTTGTAGATGTGGAGAGAATATTATTGTTTATATAAACCCTAACAGAATTCTGTTAGGGTTTATTAATTACGGTAATTCTAAAGAGTGATTAGCAAGGAATAATTATATTTGTATCTACTGATTTAGATCCTCCTAACCCCTGACATCCGTAAACATCTACCGAATGAATATCTGACGCCGTTTCTCCTGCACTGTTTACCACTACTTTTACAGCTGAATGTGCAGTTTCTCCCCCAGGAGCACTATAAAAAGTATGTGTAAATGAGGAACCTGTACCACCACTTATCCATGAAGAGTAAGGTTCTTGTCTGTAATACCATTGATAGTTTATAGCCCCTTTAGCATTTGAGACATTTGCAGTAAAAGCTGCAGATTGACCGTCATTTACATATGGAATACCACTTATTGTTGTACTCAAGGGTTCAGGAGGGATTTCGCCAACATATGAGTAGGAAAGTTGAGCTTCACTAGGGCCAGCTGGATACCATCCAAAACTGGTTTCACCGCTAATATTAGAAATAATATCATAAATATAAGTTGTTACAGTGGCATGATCACTGAAAAGTTCAACTTTGGCATATCTATTTTGAGAATTTGGATTAGCTGCACTCCATCCTAATGTCCCTTTCGCATTAAACCATAGATCGTTGGTACTTGATGGAACTAAAGGTATGGTATATGTAACCTTATGAATGTCAGCAAAATAAGTTCCGCTGGCTACCTCCTTCCATGCACTAGAGAAAAGTGTAATTTTCCTATTGGAGGCAACTTGTTCTATCTGTGTATCTGTACTGGTCCCATGTTTTATTTCATTGTTAGTTACATAATCCAAAGCTGCACCAGCATCAATAATTCCAAAACCACTTTTGTTGTCATATCCACCACCGCCTATGGGAGAAGCCGTTTTTTCAAGAATATGAGCAATATCATCTGGAGTTAGAGAAGGATTGGCTGCCTGCAGCAAACTGATAATACCTGCTGATAACGCAGCACTGGCACTAGTGCCAGAAACTTCGCCATATTCCGTATTTCCGTACAACGTCGTTAACATATTAATGCCCGGTGCGATTACATTAATATCATCCGTATCATAAGAAATACTCGTCGCTTCAGGAGTGCTGGAATATTCATAGCTGCTTAAACTAACGTTGTTATATGCACCCACAGTGAAAGCAATATGGTCACTGGCTAAATTGGCAGGAAATCCAATTCCGGTACCATTGTATTCTATGGCTTTTCCAACTACAACTGAGCCATCTAAATATGCATCTTTTACAGCAGAAACGGCGGAGGAATAATCATTATCTTGAGAATAGACAGATTGTAACACTTTCCATACCGCATTTAAGATTAATTGCTTAGGATCTCCCTCAACTTTAAATTCAGGATAATATTGTAACTTCACGAGATCAAAATTCGGTAATTGGTTTTCCTGAACCCAGTTTAGTGGCATTAAAATTGTTTTAGAACCTGAATTAACAGCATCATCAATATTTGAAGCAACGGATCCTGTATTTAGACCAATAAAAGTTTTTTCGACTGAGATTCCACTAGGTAATGTTACCTGTTTCGTTTCCTCTTCTCCCACATCATATGAGAGTATTGGAGAATCCCAGTTCACACCTGCAACTCCAACCCCGTTGTTGGTTGCTGCACCCATGATTCCAGCTAATGGATTATTGGCTGAGATATCGGCATTCGAGGATGTTTTTACCGTAAGGCGGGAAGATAAGTCTTCATGATTTTCGTTAATTCCACCTACTGAAATGATGGCAATTTTTTGAGAGGGACTACCAGTCGTGTTCTGCCAGGCATATGGCACATTTGCAGTATTTAGGTAATCCTGTTGTGAGTATAACGGGTCATTAGGAGTTTGGGTTAATGAGAACGAACTTGCCGAGGACAAAGCCGACAAAGGGGTTTGGTTATTATTTGAGCCGGGTGTTAAGGATGATGTACAACCGAAAAGAGCTACTAGGAGTATACTGATGATTATATTTATTGATAGAGATCTCATCTTAAATTAGATTTAGTTAAGTTATTTAGTTTTGAGGTTTAGGAAATACCGGAGTGACTTGGTGGGAAACCACATCCAGGAAATACAAACGTTTTGATACATTGGGAATGATTCGACTAAAGAGGAGGGTATTTCCATCAGGACTCCATTCAGGACGAGTAGCGTATCCAGGTCCTTCTGTGATCTGTTCAATCCCGTTACCATCTATTTTCATAATGAATATTTCTTTGTCGTAACCATTGCTTCCCAAATGAGTAAATGCAATAGATTTTTCATCGGGCGATACAATGGGTTCTGCAATATCTCCCATATACCGTGAATGAGTTAGATCTGTCAGTTTTTCTTGATTTGTTCCATCTGCATTAGCTACGTATATCTGTTGTTGTTTGTTTGAAACTTGGGTAGTATCCCAATTTAAATAGATAATTTTAGTTCCATCAGGAAACCATTTGGCATCGATACCATATGGAATAATAATCTGAGTGTTGGATCCGCTACTATCCATTAATGCTGTTCCGCGCGGTTTGCCAGCATATATACTAAACAAGATTCGTTTTCCATCAGGGGACCAACGAGCGAGTCCCGTATGTTCTAGGTTTGGGTTTGGAGATTCCGGACCAGACAGCCTTTGCAATTCGCTACCGTCACTCCGCATTTTGTACAAATATTGGGGAAGCGAAAAGCTATGGAATACAATCCACTGTCCATCGGAGCTAATATCAGCATTTAGGATACGACCGGGATGGATCATTTGCCGCCGGCCAGTATTCAAATTTAACTTCCACAGTTGGTCTAGCTTTCCGGGATCAGGATCTGAGCCCAAATCTTCACTGTGGGAAAAATAGATAGTTTTCCCATCAGCCTCCCAAAATCCATAAGAAGCATCAAAAGCTTCTGAAGGTGGAATGTCTCTGTCAACGTTTAGATTAGTTGAATCCGTAATACTCTTACAACCAATGGCGAATACGTTTAATAATATGATAAGTAGCCAATTAGTTAGTAAAGTCACAGGCATGTATTTTTTTATCCTCATAATTCGTAGAGTGCGTCTTTTTTTATTTAAGGAGAAGGTAAGCTATTAATTGTTACAAAATAAATTTAAAAATAAACTCTTATCTCAGGTAATTCCTTTCCGAACTTGATGTAGAAGGGATATTCTCAGCACAGGTTCAAGTAAATGTCTAGCTGTTGATGCTTTCGTTGGTTGCTAGTTACATTTTGCAGGAGCTGTAAGACTCAGGCCACAACAAGCATAGTCGTACTTATCACGACAAGAAAAATACGGTGTAATGATGAATCGCTTTAGGTTGTGGAGGGTACTCAAGTTATCTTTTTTTGTAACTCCCTAACTGTAAGAGTAAACTCTAATAGATTTGTTACAGAAATTCTTTTTTTATTTGGAAGATACGATAGTATGCTTGCGCGAGTGCATTTAAGAAGTCATGCAAATATTGAAAAACTTCATCAATAGTTTGTACATACCGAACATCACAAATATCTGGATGAAGTTAATGTTAGTATTTGATTTGGTAACAAAAGGTTAGGCCCATAGGTGTAATAGCAGAAGATTAGACAGTGAGCAATGAATTGTTCAGGGAATTCCTTAAAATCAGCAGCGTTTTATTAAACTCAGCCAGACACGATTTGGATTAATATATAAAAAACCCTGGCATTTATTTTCTGCTGCCAGGGTTTAAAGTGCTCTTTAAAATAAAATTACTTACAAATAATGACATCATCGCAATCATCACCACTAGGAGAAACCGATACCTGTTTGTTATATGATGTTTGCTCTCCACTACTTGAAATATCAACTCTAACGTTAGCCGTATTCACAGTAGAACTCGTATTAAAGAAAGTATAGGAAAACGTATCGGTGTTGGTTCCGGCTGAGTGCCAGCTGTCATTATGGTTAGCTTTATAATACCATTGGTAACTAACAGTACCTTCTGCATGTGCGGGAACAGCCGTCCAGGTTCCTTGGGAACCTGAATTCAACGTTCCAGGTCCTGATATTGATACTTCCAAATGCGGGTCGTGAACAGCAATTGGGTCTGCATTACCATCAGGGTCTCCGCTAACATATCCATCGATTATAATTTCTTGTGGAACTGCTAGCAAAAGACCGGCTAAGTGGGGAGCGGCTGCAGAGGTTCCAGATCCAGTATTTGTGCCACCGTTTTCCCAGAGTGACTCTACATTAACGCCGGGAGCTGAATATTCGATAGGTGGATTCCCATAGTTTGAGAAACTTGCAAATTGGTCATTACTGTCATACGCAGAAACTGTCCATACATTGCTATGTTCTATTCGGCCAGGTGAGGTCAAATTAGCGTCTTCACTAGAATTTCCAGCTATAAGGGTAAACTTTAACCCACTAATAGCAGCGTTTTTTATAGCATTTTCCATATCAGATAAAGGTATATCGATGCGCGGATAGCTAGGATCATCAGTAGGATATTCTAAGCTAATATTAGCTACATCACCTGCGGAGAATTTATTTGCTACATAATCAATACCAGCTTTTACATCACTTACGTAACATTGTCCATACTCATTGCATACTTTGACGCCTACGACCTGAGTACCTGGTGTAACACCTACTACGTCAATAGCGTTATCTTTTGCAGCAATAATTCCTGCTACATGAGTACCATGACCGTATATATCATTTGAACCCTGATTTGCCAAGAATGAGGTAGTGAGGTTTTGATCTACATTTAAATCAGGGTGATTAAGATCAACACCACTATCAATAACCCAAGCCTTATTACTACTTGTAGGAACTGGTGCATTAATCCGGTTGATACCCCAAGGAACAGTTGGGTAAGACGTCTGGGATGATATGCTTTTTTTTAGACTTTTCTGATTGTAGCTTGCTGCTCTGTACATTACATCCTTTACTACATGTTTCACTAATGGGTGCTGTCTTAAACGATTTACTTGTTTCTTCGTAAATCGACCGGCAAAACCTCGTGAAGCCCACTTATATTTGTGTATTAGTGAATCTTGAGGAACTCTGGTAGCAGCCATTACCGAACCAATTTGCTCAACGGCTTGCTGTGCTGTTTCTACATCAGCTACTTGCTCAGGTTGCTCTTTGAAGGTTACTATATAGCGATGTTCAGCCTTTTTGACCTGAGCGCTTTGTGTTGTTCCAATTTCATTAGTTGTTACTTCTTGATCATTGGGAGGGGGGTTAGTATGTTGTGTGAAGGGTTGATCACTGCAACCAACAAAAGTTAACATGATGATGAATAAGCAATTATAGAAAAGTTTTAAATATAATCTCATAATATTTCTCCTGATTACTCAATATTGAAATTATTTCTATAAAGGAGTTAATGCTTCAAGAGTGCTAGGAAAAAGAATGTTACAAATTAAAAATAATTTCATACTTAAAATCGATATGCGTCACCTTATTTTAATCCTATTTGCTCTATTTACAACGATTGGAACTAGCTGTTCTTCTGATCCAGCTTCCCCGGATTTTGATAACGGTACTTTTAAGCAGGAGGGAGCGGTGTCAGGCGATGTTTACTCCCTAAATATCACTGATAATTTTTTGCTTGCCGGAACTACAAAAGGAGCTTTCAAAAAAAGCATAGGGGCTGATGATGCATGGAAATCCATTGGCTTAGAAATACCGGACTCTAAAGTTGTTGACTTTGTCAATTGGGATGACTCACAGATCATTGCTGTGGTAAAGTATGACAGTGTTCGCCAGCAAAAACCAACCCTTTTCAAGTCAACCAATGGGGGAAGTTCCTGGAATGCTATTAATGTCGAAAAACCAGAAGGGTATCAATATTTTGTCGTGCATTACCTGGAACAAAACCCAAACGATCCCAAAAATATTTTTGCATATGCTGGCCGGATCTTGGAATCCAATGACGGAGGAAAATCTTGGTCTATTGCATACGAAGAAGGAGGACCCTCTGAATTTCTAACCATAAGCAAGTATCATCCCAGCCAGATTTGGACCGGAGGGGCTTATGAAATACCGTATCCGTACTTGACCAAATCTCAAAATAGTGGAGAAAGCTGGATATTGCTTAGTAAGAGTTTTCGCTTTGATACTCAAACAACGGTTAAGGATGTAATTCTGCACCCCAAACAATCCAGCCAGATACTTGTTGGAGCCGGCGGGAGTGTATCGCCGGCAAATGTCATCCGAAAATCTACCGACGGCGGGCAAAGCTGGCAGACGGTTCTTACTGATATCAACGGTATTTCGCTAACCCACAGTTCTCGTAACTCTACTACCGTCTACGCCAGCGGTCGAAATGCCGACGGCACCTTGTTTTTTGCCGCCAGCCAGGATTTTGGCGACAGCTGGCAGCAGATCGAATGGTCCGACAGCCCAACCGGCATACAAATAAATGACATAGTGTCGGTCATGGAGGGCGGCCAGGAGGTGTTATACTTCGGTACCAGCCAGGGCATCTTTAGCTACACGTTCAATGAATAACAGATTAGCTTTTTTTCCTCATATGATGAACTTGTAGTCAGAAGAGTAGTTGGTAGATATATATTACAAACTAAAAGGTTTCTTGTAGTACCAGCAAGAGAAACTTTTGAGAGGGTAGGAATTAAAATACAATGTGCACGCCAGAAATGAGGGGGCGCATTGTATGAAAGTACGACCGAAAGGACTCGAACCCCTAGCCTTTTGGTCCGAAACCAGTCCATGATATTCTTGTGCGTGAAATAGGCCACGATTTTGGAATTTTATGTAGTACCTAAGAGGAAGGCTGGGAAAGGCTTTCCCGAAAAAATCAATGAATTCACTCAACTGCATTAGCTCCAAACACCTAAAACCACTTATTCGTTGTCAAGAGGAAATAACAAACACGGAGAATGTAAAGTTTTGTAAAATGCTGTTCAGTTGAACAGTTTTCTGCTCTTCTATATAGAGTCAGAGATGTAAAAAAATGTTCGAGATGTACAGATGGGTGATAAGATCTATTTAGTCGGGAGTAATTTTCTTACAGGGGAAGCTATACAACAAATTTTAAAGAAAAGGGGATACGAAGTATATGTGAGCTCTGTAGAAGTGGCTTTTGAAAAGAAAAAAATAGTGGATTTCGAACCTGATATTATGATTTGGCAGGAATGCTTAATCCAACTCAGAAAAAAATCTTTGTTTGAGCTTCGTGAGAACTGCAAAGTATCTTTTCACTCAATATTTATATTGAGTCCTGATACTTTTTCAATGTTGGGTATGGGATTGACCAATGGAATTAAGGGTTATGTTCATAAGAGAGGAGGGATAAAAGATCTTGAAGATTGCATAAATTCAATTAAAACGGGTTCAGTTTTTATCAGTCCTTTTTTAACTGAGGCTACCGATAGTCCTAAACTGACAAATGCAAATAATTCTAATGTACCAGATGTCCATTTAACTGAACAGGAGGAAAAAATTCTGGGATATGTAAGAGAGAAAAAAACTAGCCGGGAAATAGCTTCTATTCTTAATATAAGTCCCAAAACCGTACAAAATCACCGGCAGAATATGTGCAATAAGTTGGGCTTAAGAGGCCGTGGTCGTCTTTATGAGTTTTCACAAATCTATCTTTAAAAGGTTATTGCTTTTTGTGTACCTAGGTATTCAAGTAAAAATTTGAGTACCTGTACTTATTTTAAGTTCGGAGTACCTCCCATACTATTGAGTAGACACTTTTGAAACACGAATAATCAAACGTGATATTCAATTTATTGGAGGAACTTTATTGTGATTAAATCGACCAAGTATATACTGTATATCATCTTTTTCACCTTCTTTTTTAATACTGCATCATACGGTCAATTGGCAAAGGTGGGAGATTATAAGAATACAATCCCATCTCCCACGGCTGCTTCTATTACCGAGTACGGCGAAAATTCAGTAAACATGTATACGGGATCACCTCAAGTAGGCATTAACCTTGGTAGTGTTAAAAGTGGTGATTTGAAAACAAATATAGGACTAAACTACAATGGTTCAGGTATAAGGGTTAATAAAGGTCCCGGATGGGTTGGGGCTGGGTGGGTCTTGTCTGCAGGCGGTGCTATAACAAGAGAAGTCCGAGGGTTACCTGATGATGATCCAGTAGGATATTTGGATACAGGTAAAAAGCTGGCGGCTTACGAAGATGGTGCAGGAGATACGTGGAGATATGAGGGTCAAAATTCTAATAGCTTTCAGTCAATTCTGGATGATATTGCCTCAGAGAACCTAGACGGTCAGCCAGATAAATATTCATTTAATTTTGGAGGTTATAGTGGGGAATTGATATTAACTTGGGAAGGTAAACTAAAATTTACGCCTTCACCTTATAAAAACTTCAAAATTGAAGTTAATACGTCAGGTGGAGATATTAGCAGTTGGACGATAACCACAAAGGATGGTACTAAATATATTTTTAGTGAGGAAGAAGATACCTCAGTGGAAACTCTAGGAGGATCAAATAGCTTTGATTCTTACACTTATACTTCAAGTTGGTATTTGTCAAAAATAGAGTCGGCAAGTGGTGATAACTCCATTACTTTCGATTATAAAACCGGATCAGGTACTGGCACATATTATAAAGCCTTAAGCCAGCAAATGTCCGTATATCCCCAATGCCAGAACGGAATGCCAACTGGAGATTATTCATCACAAATAAATAATACTTATACAACCAGTGAAGTCAGTAATCCAATATATTTAAGTAAAATAAGTGCCAAAACCGACAACGCTGCATATGAGGTTGACTTCGGAAGTTCTTTGCGAGGGGGGAGTTACCAGTTAGCAGATACTGAAAAGCTTAATACTATTACTTTTAATACTGATGGTAATACAACAAAGTCATTTCAATTTAATTATACCTCTGCGATTAGCAGTCGGTTAACTCTGTCAGAGTTGGTTTTGAAAGGGGGACAGGATGTTGAACAAAAAAACTGGGAGTTCGATTATAACACTTCCTACACTTTGCCAAATCCAACTGTAAATTCAAATGAGGTTGACCATTGGGGCTTTTTTAATGGCCGATCGGGGAATAGTTCCTTAATACCTGATTACCAAGTAGGCACTTTTAGCTATGACGGTGCAAATCGTCAACCAGAGGACCAAAAAATATTGACAGGGACTTTAACAAAAGTCACCTATCCTACTGGGGGTTCTACGGAGTTTGAATATGAAATCGACCAATATAGAGATGGTGGAAGTAATAAAAAAGGTGGAGGAATCCGTCTTAAGAAAATGACGTCTAATGATGGGTTAGGAAATTCTGTGGTTAAAGAATTCAACTATGAAGAGTGGAATAATCCAGGGGTTTCTAGTGGGGTTTTATATGACGATCTAGTTTATTCTGAGCATTTTAACCTTGACGGTACGGAAGATTGTAATGATGAATATGATCTGGTGCATTCTAATTCCATTTATCCTCAGGGTCCGGCAGGCGGCGTTCCAGTGGGATATAGTGAGGTGACCGAAATCCAAAAAGATGGCTCTAGCAATGTTTTGGGATATACCAGAAAGGTTTTTTCAACACCGGGGGCAGAAATTAATTACTGGCGCAGAGGAGAGCCCAAAGAGATCTATTATTATGACAAGAACAAGAATTTGCTAAAGTCAAAAGAATATATACGGAATACAATTCAATCTTCACCCAGTCAATATGAGCCGCTTCCGTATTATACTAGCTTCGAAGCTCCAAATAAATTTGCTACGAACTGGGAAACAAGCTCATCAACTAGTAATGGAACAGTGTCTATTACACCTGGAGGATATGAATATGAAAGTACGTTGAGTTTAGATGCAGATATGCCAAAATTTGTATTTGAAGCCAATATAAATACGGCAACATTAAAAGTTGATTTATCGCACCAAGAAGATGTAACCTTAAGTTTTCGGTGGAAAGATACAGACACAGGGTATAGTACATCTAGTGGTGTGTATTTCTCCTCTGATGGGGGGAGCAATTATACTAAAATTTATACCCTGGGTGACTCCGGTTCTTGGACTAAGATTACAATTGATCTAGACAATCAAGGCGTCAATCTGACCTCGAATTCTGTTATAAAGTTTCAGCAATACTTTGATGAAGAACAATCATCATCTACTTTTTATTTCGATGAGGTCAAGATTCAAGGAAATATTACTACGGATAATTCTTTATTAGGACAAAGTAGAAGGGTTAGAAAAGAATATTTTGATCAGGCTGAACCTAATTTTGGGATGGGAACTAAGGTCTATTATCACAGTACACTTTATCGCCCTCGATCTCACTGGAGAGTTGTAGATAAAGTAAAGACGAAAACTTACGATCCTAATAATTCATCTGATTACCAAGAGACTATTGTGGACAACCAGTACAATGATTATAGCCATACATTACCTACCGAAAAGATAGAAACCAATTCCGACGGTCAAGAGCGAAAGACCCAGTACATTTATGCCCACGAGCAGTATTCTGGAATGGCCAGTGCCCATATGCTCAGCCAGCCGTATGAGGTAACAAAAAAAGATGGTACCGGGAATATTTTAAGAGTCGATTGGGTGCTGTGGGATCAATTTAATGGTTTCTGGCAACCATGTGAAAAGTGGGTCGGTGGACCAGACTTAGGCACGACCGATCCATCCGGTTGTAACTAATCGAAGAGTTAGTTCTCAACATTCCTTTTCAATTATATTATACTCCGATGAAGAACCGACCAGTGTGTATTGCGACAGCCACGATTCTGTTATGTTGTCTGGCCTTGCCTAACCCTTCCGCGGCCCAGCAGAAGGTGGCGACCTACCAGGACTACGACCAGTGGGGGAACCTGCTGAAGGTGACCGAAGCTGACGGACCGACCCTGAACTTTTTTTACGGGTCCAACAGCCAGCCGATGACCCAGACCACATTAAATGGGGTGTCGGGGATATACCTGACGGGTATCCTCACCGAGGGAAGCCCGCCCCTGGAGCAGCAAGCCGAATACAACAGTTTGGGGCAGTTGACGAAGCTCAACGATCCCAGCGGTACCATCCAGCGGTTTGCATACGATGAGCTGGGCCGGCTGGACACCGTACGCAATGACGCCAACGAGTTGGTGAGCGCCTATGAATATAAGCTAAACTTTACGGGGGGCACCTACAGCGGGAGCAATGCCAACTGGGTGCAGACGCGCCAGCATACTGCCAGCCAAACGCGGTATGCGACCGAATACGTCGACGGGCTGGGCCGGTCGATCCAGACCCAGCAGCGGGTGGGGGCCGACGATATTGTAGCGAAGACGACGACCTACGATGCCGCCGGCCGTCCCCACAAGACTTATAAAGGGTATAAGGATAATACCGGCCACGGCTACGATGACAGCTTTGACAGCCATGCCAGCACCTTTTACAGCGGAATTACTGGCGGTGGGACCCCCTACCAAGAAACCGAGTATGAGCTGAGCCCCTTGGGACGGCCTTCAAAGACCATTCCGGCCGGCGGGGAATCCAACAGCGGGGCGGTGACCACCGACTACGAGGTGCGCCAGTGGAACGCCAGCTATTACCAGGTGAGGACCCAAACCGATGAGTCGGGGAAGGTAACGGAGACCTGGACCGACGGCTGGGGACGGAAGGTACGAACGATTTCCGATCCCGGAAGCATTAATGCCGAAACGATTTTTGAATATGATGAGCTTGATCAGTTAACCGAAGTTACGGCACCGAATAATACCGTTACGACCTACGATTATAATGGCAAAGGCGAAGTGGTGGCCAAGGCCACCCCCGATGCCGACGGGGACGGCGACAATGACCCGACCGATGAGACGGCCACGGGGAGCCCGGATGTCCAATACATCTACGACCGGGCGGGCAACCTGCGGTTTGTCCAGGATGCGGTCCGGGCGTCCGCCGGAGAGGTGGTCTTCTACACCTACGACAGCCAGGGGCGGAAAACCGCCGAAGGAGTAGCCAGCGCTAACTTCTCGAATCTCGACGGCGACCAGTCCTACGGATTTGAGTCAACAAACAGCAACCTGCGCGGGGCCTGGGCCTACGACAGCAAGCCCTCGACCAGCGCGTTCCCGTGGGACCAGTTTAGCTCGCAGCTTACGGGCACATCGGTAAGCAATACAACCGGCCGGCTGGTTGCTCGGGCCTGGCGGGTGGACGACGGGAACAGCTCGCAGATGGGGTCGAATCCCTGGCAGCTGGAAGTCCTCAGCTACGACAGCGAAGGACGGGTGGCCGACAAATGGATTTGGACTGGCAACAATAGCAGCTGGGACACCCACTTGGCCTACGACTACAACCGCCAGGGCGACATTACCAAACGGCAGGTCACGGTGGGCTCGGAGACCCTCTACCAGTTTTACGAGTACAACCAGCGGGGCCTGCTGAGCAAAGTGTTTGCCAACACTGCTGACTCCCAACCGAGCCAGGCCGAGGTCACCTACAGCTACACCGCCACCGGTGCCATAGACAACATCGACTACCGGGGCAGCAAAGACGCCGACTATGGCTACACCATCCGCGATTGGGTACATACCATAAACAATGTTGGCAGTCCGGGCGGGAATTTTGCAGCTGACTACGATTATACCGATAATGGGAATGTGGACATAGCAACCTTCCATAACCCCCAAGTGCAGTCCGGCGGTGGCCCGGCCACCTACCAGTGGGCCTTTGGCTATGACGGGCTCAGCCGATTGACTGGAGCCAATTTTGAAGGCAGTTCTTCCAAATTTGATGTCGATAACCTGACCTACGACGATGCTGGCAATATCACCGGCCTGCAGCGCAACGATGAGACGGGCAGCCTGATCGATAACCTGAGCTACAGTTACTCGGGGAGCAATCGCCTGCAGAGCGTTACTGACGGAGTCGGGGCCACCGGCGCCGGCTGGGATGCCGAGGACGCCAGCTTTGGCTACGACGCGGGTGGCAACCTGACCAGCCAGTCCGGCAAGCTCGATGATGTAGCTTACGAGCATCGCAACCGGCCCACCTATTTTGACCTGTCTAATGGCTCGGACGTGCGCGCCTTTTACAACGCCGACGGCCAACGGGTCCTCAAGGAAGCCTCCGGCGGGGCCTGGAGCTTCTATGTGACCGATGGCCAACAGACGCTGGCCGTGGTTGACAACAGCGGCTTTGGCCACTTTAATTTGGTTGGAAACGAGGTCTTTGGCCGGTATACCGATTCCGGGGCAAGGCGGTACTACATCACCGATCACCTGGGTTCCACGCGGGCGGTCGTTGATAACAGCGGCAATGTATTAGAAACGTTCGACTATTACCCGTTTGGGGCGCCGATGCCGGGCCGCTACTCCCAAAGTGGCAACACCCTCGAGCGGTTCACCGGCAAGGAACGCGACAACGAAGCCAACCTCAACCTCGACTACTTCGGGGCCCGATACTACGATACCGCCCTCGGGCGGTGGCACTCCGTGGATCCGAAAGCAAAAGACTATCCGGCATGGAGCCCGTATAATTATACGATGAATAATCCAATGATTTTTATTGATCCTGATGGACAAAGTGTTGGGTGTCCAGAAGAGCCTTGTGGTTTAATTGATCGAATAGTTAATTATTTTACGAATAGTGGTAAGGAGTTTAATTCAATTGACTATACGGAGCAAGTGGCTACTGGTGTTGGTGAAGATCTTGCAAAGGGAGCTCAAAAAATGCCAGGACAGCTGAAGGAAGGTGCTTTTACGGCTGGCGATGCAGTTGTCGATGGAACGGCAAGTGTTTCGGATGCAGTTTCAGGAAGCTCCACTGGTGCTGTAGGGGTAGGACTTTCGCTAGTAGCTGCTGGGGGAGCAGTGTCATATTTAACTGGCTCGCCTTTAGGTGCTTCAATGATAAGCAGTGGTTTGGAAATTACGGGTACTGCGGTTTCGGTTGGAACTAGTGCTGATGTCACCTCAGCAGTGGCTAAAGGAATTGATGCTGCTGCTTTTGATGGTTCTACTGATAGAGCTATAAATCAGGGAATAAGAGCAGGAGTAAGTTTTGTGGGAGGTAAGGTTTTAAGAGCTACCAAGGCTGGGGCTTTAAGATATGCTCAAACTGCAACCCAAGCTACGAGAAGCGTACCTGTTTCTGAAGGTATAAAGACTACAACTACAGCTGTAACAGATGCAACAAAAGTAGCAACACCATTAATTATGGAAAAGATAATTAGAGATAACTAATGTTTGATCCTAAGGATGATTATGCTAATGATATTAGGAAATTTCTTGAAGAAATAGGATTGGATCCATTATATACATTAACTATAGTAGTTGATTTGATTGCTCTCAGTTACATTAAAGATTTAAAAAGATGGGAGAAAATAGAAGATTGGGAAAAGGGAATAGTAATAAGTACTTTTTTGGGAGCTGTTACTTTTACTTTAGCAAGTCTTCTTAGACTGATAGGTTTTTTAAAATTTTAAAACCAATGTTCCACTAAATCCTCGGCCTAAAGGTACTATATCAGCGATCACCCTAGTTTGACTGGGTGGTGGCCGAATTCACTGGCACAGTGCAGGAAACCTACGACTACTATCCGTTTGGGGCGCCGATGCCGGACCGTTACTCCCAAAGTGGCAACACCCTCGAGCGGTTTACCGGCAAGGAACGCGACACCGAAGAGAACCTGAACCTCGACTACTTCGGGGCCCGCTACTATGATACCGCCCTCGGGCGCTGGCACTCCGTGGATCCGAAAGCAAAAGACTTCCCGGCATGGAGTCCATATAATTACACCCTGAATAATCCATTAAATATGGTTGATCCCGATGGGCAGGCACCCTTGGATGACATCTACTTTGATAGTGAAACTGGTACGACAGACATTGTTAGAACTGATGAACCAGATCAATTATTTGTTGATGGTAAGCGTGCGGGTGGAACAGATGTTAGTTTTTGGGAAGAGGGGGCAAAAACATACAACAGTTATGATAATATGTTTGCCTCAACCTTTGGTGACCGCTTATTGAATGATTCCTATTATAGTAATTTGATGAGTGGTGCTTCGCGCCCGGAAATAAGAAAAGGTTTGTTTGATGCAAGAAGGAGTGTTGGGGTGAGCAGGGATTTTGAGGTACTCGGGAAAAGCATGGCTTTAGGAGCAGGTGTATTTTCGGCTACAGCTTCAGGAGTTGGTATAGCAATGGGTGGAGTAGAACTGATCGGTGCAGGTACTGCAATCGGCACTGCTGGGAATGCTCTAAACACTGGATTTGAAATTAAAGATGGTAATATAGCTAAAGCAAGCTTGAATGCTAGCTATATGTTAATATCGGGTGGTGCAGGAGTAGGTATAAAACACGCAACAAGTAGTATCAATTTTTTAAATATTAACAATATAGGGGGGAAAGCTCTGCAAGGAAATAAGGTTGTTGTAGATCAAATTATTTTCTCTACTATTGGAGCTTCTGATAATAAAAAGTAAAAATTTGATGGTTAATTTTATTGCAGGAACCATTTTAATTTTGGTCTCTTTAGTTGGTTTAATATTTGGATGTAGAGTTTGGAACCTGCATGATGATTCATGGCATAAATCAGAACTTTTAAAGTTATTAGTAGGAGCTTTATTTATGATTATAATTGGGATAATATTAATTACAAAAGAGTTATAAATATTTGTATTTAATGTTTTAAAAGATATGAGCTATTATGCTGAGAACTATTACAGTTTTTTCCCTTTCTTTTTTAATTTTTTTAGTTCAGGATCATAAACTGATACATGAACAACCCGAGACAAGTGAGGTCAAAATATTTGAGCAGCAGTTTGGGAGTAAGTTAATTCCCTCCTCATCTGATGTGAGCTACAGTATTAGCCCAGACTTGTGTCCTGCGGTTAATGAGTACAAATTTGCCGAACCGATGCGTTTTGCTCGTCCCGGTAAAGGTCTGCCCCCATTTGTAATAGAATATTATTATGCAAAATCAGATTCATTGGTGCATTGTGCAATTTATACAGTAGTAACGCCCAATGATCCCAGATTTGAAAAACTTGGTATGCCTATTTATGAAAAAATATTCAGTGATTTGGTTTCGCAGTTAAATAACGAGCTGGGAAAGCCGGATCTGTTGGATAAGGAATTCAAAGAGAGGGAAAACTCTGAAGGAACTATATCTACCCGGAAAGAGGTTGTTTGGACGAAAAAGAATATGATAGTGGAAGGTAAGTTTTATCAGAGCAACAAGCGGATACGTTTAATTCAGCGTTGGACGGATAATTAGTAAATTCCTTTTGTTAACTGGTTCATTCTAACAAACTTCTAAACTCCTCCATCAGATGAAATCTCCGCTGCGAGATATACTGGATCAGCCCCTTCGCCCTTTTTGACGATGATTCTTCCTTTTCCAGCAGCTTGCTGAGTATTTCTTTCAGAGGTTCCCGCCATACTTGGATGTCGAGCGTTCGGTCGGTGCTTTTGACCATGTTCTCGATGCAGTCCATTACCTTTTCGGGATATTCATCTACATAGTTAGGCAGTTGCTGCATTACTGCCCTGCTGTTTTCAACCTGAGGGGTAATCTTAAGTACTTCGTGCAGGCGTCCGATGTGTTGCGATTGTTCAAAAGTATCATGGGGGAAGCAATAACCGAAATAGGCTAATTCTTCTTCATAGGAACTATCGTTTTTGACGGACTTGCCCTTATTGATGCGATAATTCATGAAGTTTTCCAGACGGACGCATATTTCATCATCGAGTTTAGCTTCCATTCTGTCAAGGTTACGGCCGATATATTCAAACAGGTACCCCCTGAGCTCTGCTGGTGCATGCTTGAAAAAAGTATCAAGCAATTCGCTGTCCAGTGTCAAATCTCCGTGCCAGTAATATCCTAATAGGTGTTCGGCCAATCGGCGGTCCGGCATTAAGCCATTATCCCATGAATCAAACTCTAGGTTCAGTTGCGTTATTGCTTGCTCATAAACTGGTTGCAGATGGGTAAGCAAAAGTTGATGTGCCCGATGTTGTGTAATAAACCCGTACCAGGCAGCGTAGAACAAAGGTTGTTGTTCGGCTTCTGTGGGAAATATGGTGTCCAGATGGCTGTTAAGCCAGTCGGGGTCTGTTTTAATTAGTTGCCAGAGGTGCTGTCCATATACCGAACGGATGGTTAGCGTTGGCTCTTGGTTGGTATCCAAATGTCGTTCCAGTACTTTTTGGACTTCTGGCATCTTAGCAAAACTTACGGATCCTTCATCTTCGTCATGAGTTCTTACCCAGTACATATATTTGAAGACGGCATGCATGGCCTCACCGCGTACCGTGTTGATTGATACGCCCATCGGTTCGCGGTCCTTCTGTTGTTCAAATTCCTCGTCCGGTTGCGGGTGTTGAGTTAATGGATAAATCAATTCCCATACCTCGTCCCGGTATTGAAACGGAATCGGATGAGAAGTCGCCCGACATCCTACGCCAATCAGATCAGCAATTCGTTTGTGGATTCGAAGCCAGATAGGATCTCCCAGCCGGTCATCTTGTACATCTTGCTCATCATCTTCTTGTTCCAAAGCATACCTACATAACGAGAGGACAGTTTGCCAATCGATTTCTGAGCCATTTTTTAGAGCTTCACGGAGCCCGAGGATCAGAGAATAGATATAGTTGGGAAGTAATGTTTTGAAATCGGCGGCATGCTCAGCATAAGCAGCAGGTTGTTCTTCAATCACCTCTCTCAATACCCGACTGAGTCCTCGTGGTGAAGGACTACCGTAAGTTTCTTCCGGTTCCCATTCTTTGAGATATGCGATGACTTCTTCTGGGGAATGTTGGCTGAGTTCCTCAACATCCTTGGGTGAAGTTGGTCCGGTATGATACTGTATGTCAAAGGTATCCTCTTCTTTTTTAGGATTCCCGAAAGTGTCGACGAGTGATTCATATTTATTTTTCCAACTGTTTTCCAAGTACTCCGCGATGGGATGGAGCTTTACTAACTTCCAGTGTTTTTGCAGCTTTTCAACTTCTTCATCTGTAGGATCATTCTCTACATGGCGTTTTTTCGCCGTTTCAAAACTGAGGCCTTCATCGATCCATCCCAAAATCTGCTGTTGTTCTTCTTCAGCGAGATCTTGATAGAACTTCTCCAAAGTGGACTTATATTCTCGGGATATCCAATATTGGTCAAATAGCTTGTCATCTAGTAAAATGGGTTTTATTTGTTCCAGATCATCATGCCGCTTGTACAATAGTAGTTTTATTCGATCAAAAAGGTGCCAGTCATAATCATCCAGGATGGCTACAATATCGGTGTAGCTTGTCCCATCTTTAATGAAATGGTTCATCTCAGAGATGAGGGCTCGTAGAATATTATTTTTGACATGGTGTACACTTCGGTAGGACTGGTTGGGATCAAGTGAGAGCGATCGCGCCCAGGAGAATGAAGCATCTTTGGGAGACGAGAACTGATCATGTAGAAAATCATCCATTATCTGAGCTAATAAATTTATAGTCTCTTCGCCCAAATGTTTTCGAAGTTCTTTAATCTGATTGATCAAAAAATCTTCATATGCATAGTTAGAAACCGCCAGGTCTGAACTGCTATACGGCGTACGTGAAGATTTGTCGTCCGATTTAACGGGACCATATAACTTCCGAATAATTTCAGATGCCTCATCGCTGAAGCCATTTTCAGCCAAATGAAACACTAAATCCATATATGAATCAGCAGTATGAGAGACGGAGCCCGACTGAATACAATTGATAACCAAATCAATATGACGAGCACTGATATCAGCCGGCATGTTGGCAATAGCCCGTATCAGATTTTCATGCACTTGAAAATTATCCGGGACAGGTATCCTTTCGATAATTCGAGTAACCTCTTTGGGTTTATCTTTAGCCACCTTTTGCAAATAGATACCGGCAGGCCATTGGGGATATTGCATCAAGTCATTTTCATGGTCATAAACACCGCTTGGTGGATGGTCGAAAAAACCGCGCTCATCAAATCGGGGAAGCCATTTGGGATCATTGCAATGCTGGAAAAGGTAAACGAGCGTCGTTTCATTTTTGGGAATATGGTTGTCGAGCAGTTTAGCTCGATCCTTGGAAGGAGGTTTATCCAAAATGCGATCAATAAGTTTAATCGTATCAAAGAAGTTGCTTTGAATCTTATCGATGATAACATCTAATACGTAAATAAAATCTTCCCAAGCATCTTCAATTTCCTTTTTTCGCTGTTTAGGCTTTTTAAACGATGTACGGTGAGCCAGTTTGTTAAATTGATAGTCGTAGTTTTGATCTGTGTATCGTAACCAAATTTCTCTGACGGGGTGGTCTTCCGGTATTTTGAGTCTGGATAAAACTTGTTTTACATCTTTTTTGTGATCTTCGTCACCACTGTTGGGTTCATCAGCTTTAGTTCTTACGGCATCACGAATGGCGCTTTCAATTTCCCGAAAAAGAAATGCGATAATATGTGTTTCAGATTCCAGATTGTAGTCTCTGCTATCTAATAACCTGCAAATATCTCGAAAGAAGGCAGCGGGTCCTTCACCGATAAACTTAAGCTTCTCATGAACATCTTCGTACAGCTGATCCTGGAATTGAACAGATTCCATCAGATAATTTTTTTAATGGGGATATTTAACGGACTAGTCTAAAATAAAGGATCTACTTCTTGGATGATAGAAGCTGGCTTCTAAACTACCTAGGTACTTGTTTTGATAAATGAGTAGTTGTGCTCATTTATTATCCCCGTCCCATCAATTAATGTTGCAATAGGCTTAAGATAAGCCTACATAATTCCCCTGAATACTGATCCTCAAAGTCAATGAAAACGACGTTGATCAAGGATCAGAGCTTATCTAATACATATGGAGCAATCTGAGCAAGATCCCTTGGAGATAAAGGGAGGACATTTTAACAGTTCCGGCGGGAATAATAACCATTTTGGGAGAGGTTCGGTTGTTCAGCAGGTTAACAATATTATTCATAAAGCCATAGATAATGGTATAAGTGATATTCATTTTGAGCCTTACGAAGATTTTTTTCGTGTTCGCTATCGATTAGATGGTGTGCTCCAAAAGGTTGGTGAGCTTAGGCTGAGACAGAAAGATGCGGTAATATCCCGTATCAAAATAATGGCCAACCTGGATATAGCCGAGAAGCGCCGACCTCAGGATGGCCGAATAAAATTTGACCAAAAGGACAATTCTGTTGATTTAAGAGTTTCAACTCTCCCAACCAATTTTGGGGAAAAAATAGTATTACGGATTCTCGATAAGAGTAACCAGCGCTTGGAGTTGGATGTCTTGGGATTTACTCAAAAGAATCTAGAGAGTTTTAGAAGGGCTTTAGGCTATCCTTATGGAATGATTTTGGTTACAGGTCCGACTGGCAGCGGTAAGACGACTACCTTGTATTCGGCACTTAACGAGCTGAATACAGAAGAGGTAAATATTACTACGATTGAAGACCCGATCGAATATAATTTGCAGGGTATTAATCAGATGCATGTAAGGAGTGATATTGGATTAGACTTTTCTCAAGCTCTGAGGGCCATCCTGCGCCAAGATCCAAATATCATTATGGTCGGAGAGATTCGGGATCGAGAAACAGCAGAAATTGCTATCCGGGCAGCACTAACAGGCCATTTAGTTTTTTCAACTTTACATACCAACGATGCTCCTTCTGCAGTAACACGTTTATTAGATATGGGTATCGAACCTTTTTTGGTTGCTTCCTCAGTCAGGCTGGTTATTGCTCAACGTTTGGTCCGAAAGGTATGTCTGAATTGTAAAAATATAACTGAGACTGATCCAGACTTGTTACAAGAATTGGGCATGGAGCAGGAGACAACGAAAGTTGGTGAAGGCTGCGAACAGTGTAGCGATACGGGATACCAGGGACGTACGGCACTTATTGAGCTAATAGAGTCCAGTTCAAAATTACAAGAACTAATAAATGATCGATCAGGAGCGGCTAAATTAAAGGAACAAGCTGTTAGGGAGGGGATGACAACGTTGCGTGAAAAAGGTATTCAAAAAATTAAGGAAGGAATTACCACTCCTAGTGAAGTGCTACGAGAAACCCGTTTATGATAGATATTTTACAAAGACATATGGCTATTTTTCATATACCTGAAAAAAATCATTCAGGGGAAAGAGGGGCGCTATCTTGGGCTTTATGTTCCTTCTACTCATCATTTCTCAGTTAACCCAGGCCCAGTCTAATGGTAGTAAAATAATATCAGTTGATACTTCCTCATCAGGCGGAGAAAATAGTCAGTTAAAAAATACGCTTCGTCCAATGATTGACAGCACTCAAATTATGTTGAATTTGGAGGAGCTTCCGGAATCGGCGAATAATAGTGTTAAAAAATTGAATGTGCGGAGAATGGATGTCAAGAATCTGCTTCGGGGATTGGGCCGTGAATATGATCTCAATATGATTGTAGATAATGACATAAAACAACGAGCTACCGTCCGATTATCAAATTTACCTGCTATGGAGGCCGTCGTACATATTTGTGAGGAATATGGGTTGCAGATATCGCAATCTGGGCAGGTCTTTCGAATTGGTAAGTACACGCCACCAAAGCCCAAGAAGAAGCCACGAATTCCAGATATCACCAGAACAGACAGCTTGCTTACTTTCGACCTTAAGGGAAATGAACTCAAAAATGTGGTGCGGAGGGTCTCAGAGATAACCGGGGAGAATATTGTGATCCGAAATGGAGTATCTGGCCGAGTATCGGGTTTTTTGCAAGATGTGCCATTTCAGCAGGGTATGAATACTATCCTTAAAAATAGTGGTTTTATAATTCGTGAACGTGAGGGTATCTATACGGTAGATCGTTCTGGAAGATCGATGTCCAAAAATGGAGAGGACAATGGTAAATCCTTCTGGGTGAATGTGAATGATGGATTAATCAGTATGGATGTAACCAAGGCTAAGATTCCTGCCCTGATTAGAGAGATTGCCTTTCAGACGAATGTAAACTTGATCAACTATGAATTACCACAGGGGCGCATTACCGCGAAGACAACGGATTTGACCTTGGAGGAAACCTTGGCTTATCTCTTTCGAGGAACCAATGTAACCTATCGCAAAGAGAATGATATATATATAATCGGTGATAAAAGTACTAGTGGTATTGCTACCAATGAGCTGATTGAATTACAACATATTCGTGCTGATGTGGCAATTGGATTAATACCACAATCCATTATACAAGGAGCAACAGTCAAAGTTGTAAAGGAACAAAATGGGCTGATGGTCATAGGGACGAATGATATAATTCTGGAATTGAAAAGTTTCATCGAAGAAATTGATCACCCCACGCCTCAAATATTAATAGAAGCACTTGTTGTTGATTTAAAGTCGACAGACTTATTTGAGCTTGGTGCAACATTGGGATATTCACAGCAACCAGACAGTGGTTTTGCTAGTGGAACGTTTGCTACTTTTATGGAAGATGGGTTAACGATACAGGGGGATGGACCGTCTGCAAATAGTTTGTTTGAGATTGATGGGGATCTTTTTGGTATAAATAATCTCGGAGTCCTACCTGACGACTTTTATTATCGGATAAATGCTTTAAGTCAAGAAGGGGTGATGAATGTACGTTCACGTCCTCAAATATCTACATTAAATGGGCATAAAGCGAGTATCGAAATAGGGACGACTCAATATTACATCCTAAAATCTAGTACTCCTTTAAAATCGCAGCAGGATGTTGTAGTCCAGGAAGATGAGCGTTTTGAAACTATTGAAGCTAATGTGAGCCTTGAGATTACGCCGTGGGTAAGTGCATCAGGTGGAGTTACGACTGAGATTCATCCTGAATTTAATACCCCAGTTGGAGACCTGAATTCTGATGTTCCTCCTACAATACAAAGTCGTGTTTTGGATTCTACTGTTCGCTTAAAAGACGGAGAAACCATTGTGCTTGGAGGGCTAATCCAAGAAAAGAAAATTCGAAACCTGAACAAAGTACCAATTCTGGGAGATATTCCATTGCTCGGGAAATTATTTACAAACCGAAGTACTGATAAACAGAAGTCCGAACTAGTCATCTTTTTAACTCCACATGTTTTTTATGGTGATGACTCAGATAGCAGGCGATGGAGAGAACTTCGTGAAGACTTAGATGTAGACATAGAAAAGTAATTATCATGAAGATTCCTTTTTTACAAAAAAAGAGTGTTGGAATTCATATTACTTATCGGGCCATACGATGGGTCGAGTTGTCCCGAATTAGAAATGGTTTATCTCTTGATTGCGTTGAGACCTCCACTGTCAAAGAGGGCAACATTGCTGAATGTCTCAATCAAATTGTTGATAAAGCTAACCCATCGTTTCCTTATGTAATATCAAATTTAGATGGTAGTGAAGTACATCAGGAAATTATAGAAGTGCCTTTTCAAGAGGATGACTATTTAAATGAATGGGTGGAAGAGACTCCGAAAGAAATTATCCCTGAAGGTTCTGAGATCGACGAATTTCAAGTTGCCCATCATATAATAGGAGACAAGGATGAAAGAAGGAGCTGTTTGTTTGTAATGGCACCTAAAGAAGCCGTTGCCTCTCGAGTAGAACTTTTGGAATCAGTGGGTTTGCAGCCAATTGCTTTAACCACTGGCGATTTTGAGGCTGGATATGGACTTCTTTTTGACTCAGATTTCATTAATGAAGATCCAATGCTCCTAAAAGCATTTGAGGATCGTGCCTGTTTATTGTCATATGAGGATGGTTTAGTATGTGACTTTTTTCCTCTTCCAGTTGTAAATGATGTGGAAGATCTGCTATCCGAAGTAGAATCATTGGTAGTGAGTCGACCAAATTATAAGGAAAGTAAATCAAGTCAGCTATTATATACTGCCCTAAGCAAAAACTTGAAGAATGCCGGCAATAATAAAGTCAGGTTAAAAATTCGGGAGTTACATCCCTTGCCGGATTTGAATTTGAAAGGTAAGAGATTGTCAATGGATGAGTCTATAGCCTGTGGGATGGCGGTCAAACAACTTTATCCTGCTTTGGATCGTATTAATTTACTTGATGAAGAGAATGTACGGTTAAATGCAGATGAGGTTGAAAAAAAGGACGCTTTTCTTACCACCGGGGTACTAGTTGGCTTTATTTTACTGGCATTTTTTTGCCTCAATCTACTCGAGTGGAACATGGAGCGTAGAAAATCAGATCTTGATAAGCAGGTTGCCCAAGTACAAGATAAAATCACTTCAGTTACAGATGCTCGTCAAAGAGTCCAAAATTTGAAGTCAACTATTTCAGATGTTCGCCGGTTAGTGGCAGAGCGAACATCTATGGTAAAAGATTTGGAATCTATAAGCCGGTCTATACCGAATAGAATTTGGTTGGATGTCCTGCAATTGACTAACGAGTCTAAAAAGCCTCGCGTAATCTTAAAGGGGTATGCTAAAGATGAGTCAAGGGTTTCTTTATTACTTAGGAGATTAGAAAGATTGAAGGAGGTGAATAACGTTCGCCTGCTGTATTCTAAACAACTCAAGACGAGTGCTATTTATGATAAGAAGTATCAAGAAGATCTTATTACAAGTTATAAGGTCCAACTAAAAACAACCCAAGGTAGTGAATGAGTTGTATATAAAATATCGGTGGAAGGGGGTAGGAGTATTAAGCGTTTTTTTGACCACGTACATCTTGTTTACCGTCTTTGTGCCTCAGGTAAATCGATTATTTGATACCTATAGTTCAATTCAAGGCCAAAAGGAGAAGATTAATACTGTTGCAAATTGGGAGTCAAAGTTAGAGAGTTACAATGCAAAGCTGAAAAGGTTAGAAAAATTTTCATCGAAGCTTTTTGTAAGTGTTTCGAGTAATGACGAGATGTCTGCGATTGTGGAAATGGTTTATTCTCACGGGCAGGATTCTGGGGTAGATGTTCAAAGTATGGAACCCTTGGAGTCAGTGGATCGAAAAGTTGTTACTGAAATTCCCGTTTTGATTATGGCATCTGGAGAATTTCATGCAATCATCGATTTCGTAAATAGCTTGGAACAAGCTAACCACTTAATACAAGTTAGTCGATTAGATATTAGATCAAACAGTAAGGAGGATAGAATGAAACTATCTGCAAAAATTCAGTTGAATGTGATGATAATTCGAAAGAATAGTTAATAGCTGTCATGCGCAAATTATTGGAAAAGCGTAGCATACAGCTTGTACTTGGAATTACTGTGATAGTAATCTGGGGCTTCAATATGTTGCAAATTGTAGATATGTCTAAAGATTCTGAAGAAACAAATAAGTCCACAAAAATCGAATTCAGTAAGGCTTTTTTTACATTGCCGAATTTTCGTGAATATCAATATAAAGGTGATTACAAGGACCCGTTTGAAATCAAACTCAGTAAAATTAAAAGGGAACCTAATATCCCCAAATCAAAGAAGTCAAATAAGAAAACAGTTAGGCCTCCTCAGCTCAAACTTACTGGAATTATTGAAGGAACTGCCTTAATACAAAATAACAATCAAACTGTTTTTTTTGTGGGAGTTGGTGATACAGTTGAAGGGGCACGAATCGAATCTATTGTTCAGGATTCTGTAACACTGGTTTTTAAGCAAAGGACGTTTTCAATTAAGCTTTAATTTTTAAGAAGGAGGGGTATAATGAAGTGGATACAGTCAATAAAAAAAGAAGAAGGGTTTACACTGCCAGAATTGCTTATCGTTCTGGTAATTATTGGGATACTGGTAATGATTGCAATCCCGATTTATCAAAATATAACTACAAAAGCGAAGACTACTGAAGCTAAACTTATGCTTGGACAGGTGGAGACTCTTCAAAAAGCATATTACATGGAATACGACTATTACGCCAGTGACCTTGCCGCTATTGGTTTTGAACAAAACAAGTTGGTAACGGATGGGGGCAAAGCACGTTATGTGATTGAAATTGAAAAAGCCAATGAAAAAAGCTTTATAGCTACGGCTACTTCAGTAATAGATTTTGATAAGGATGGAGCCTATAACGTTTGGGTCGTGAACGAAGATGGCGTCATAAAACAGAAAGTACCTGACTAATGAATATACAATCGAGTTCCAAGTTCCAAATCCAATTAAGTACCAGAGGTATACAAAAGGTTGGGTTTATTGTAGGGATGATTTTGTTACAATTTTTTCTGGCGAAATCTTTTGGCATCATCTTGGTTATTGATCTAACGCTTATTCTCTTGTTGGCCGCTTCCGTGTGGACTGATATTCTGTATGGTGTAATTCCCAATTTCATTATTGGATGTGGTCTTGTTTCTGCGGGTGTATTTCTGATACTAGGCGAGTTGAAATTGACTAAAACACTTATTGCCGCCGCTTCAATTCTAGTACTCTTGCTTTTAATTTGCTGGTTAAGCGAAAAGTTTTTTGGTCAGCCAGGATTAGGAATGGGCGATCTTAAATTATTCTTTGTACTGGGTTTATATTTGGGTTGGGAGATTTTTTGGGTTCTATATATAGCAGTAATGGTTGGTGGCCTATTTGCTATCTGTGGAATTATAGTTAAGTATTTAAGTCGAAAGAGTCGTCTTCCATTTGCGCCATTTATAGCCATTGCCTTTCTGGTGACTCATTATTTTCTGCCATTGAGTTTGGTTATGGGGTATTTGAGATGAATACAGCTAAGCGATTAATAAAGGTTGAAAAAGGGTCTGTTCTACCAGCGGTATTGATTACAATTTTTATTATAACCCTGATGGTTGGAATGATTATGGCTGGTACGGTTATGCAAGGGCGTTTCATTCAACAGGATATAAAGGAAGTTCAGGCAAGATATACTGCAGAAGGGGCTGTATTTCAGTATTTATCTAGTGATTCTATCATTTTAAAAGACAGTATGGAAGTGGTGCTTCCGGACAGCCAGAAAGCAATTGTATATGCCGAACCATTTGGCGGGTATTTGAAAATGATGTCAAAGGTGAAACGGAGACATCAAGACAAGAAAATTCGAATGTTGATAGGGCATAAACCTAAACAGTCATTTAAAAAGGCTGTTATTTTGGGAGATATTAGTTCCAAACTAAACTTAACCGGATCAGCTATTATAAAAGGTGATATAACAACGGGTCCCCATGGAGTTAAGAAAAGAGCGTTTAAAGGAGAATTGTTTAGTGGATCAATACAAGGTCACATTCATAAGCAAGATTCATCAGGATTACCAACGTTTGATAGTCAGATGTTAAGGGATGAGATAAAGCATTATGACAAGTTAATAAGGAGCCCGCCTGAAAATGCTAAAATCTTTAAAAGAAACCGTTTTAGAGCTGAAGATATTTTGAACAGTGGAAATGAATCTCAGATACTTTTTTTCCTTGGGGATGTTGAAATTTTCTCTAGAAAGCCAGTTGAATGGCCTGAGTCTTTAATTATAGTTTCAAAAGGTACTATCAGGTTAAACGGAAATATTGAATTTGGGGCATTTAGTAAATTTATCGCTGGGGAGAAAATAGTGTTACAGGGAGAAATTAAAGGGAAACAAGCACTTTTTTATGCTGCTAAAGAAATTAGTTTGAAAGGTAAAGTCAATTGTTCTGCCCAATTTTTATCCCAGAAAAAGATTACTCTAAATGACAAGACTTATCTACACTACCCGTCTTTTTTATATGTAAACGGAACCACTAAATCAGGTACTCGATCAGGGAGTATTACTCTTAAAGATAAAAGTATTTTGGATGGCATTGCTTTAATCCCAAATCCTCAAAAAAAGGTTACCGATAGCAAAATAAAAATAACAATCGGAGAACGAGCTAGAATAAGAGGGGCTTTATATAATTCAGGACAGACAGAATTGTTAGGCAGTATTTTAGGGTCTGTACAAACATTTCAATTTTATTTTTATAAATCACCGACCTCGTATATAAACTGGATAAAGGATGCTGTCATAAACGTAGATAAACGCCCCCAAAAATTTGCTGTGCCTATTGGCTTTATTCAAGATAATTCTTACGAAATATTAGCTTGGAGGGAGTTATGAGTAAATGTAAGAAGCAGAGATGGATACAAAGGCTAGTGTCATCTTCAAAAGGGACTACTTTGGTAGAAGTATTGGTGTCATTAGCTCTTCTTTTGAGTGTTTTGCTACCTGCAAGCATTTTTCTTGGTTATATAGCTAATTATCCAGATAACAGAAATAAAGTTATTGCGCTTAGCAGAGCGCAAACGTCGATGGAGCAACTGTTAAAGGAGGGGAAGTTTATCAAGATGAAGGATATAAGTAAGCAACCACTTATTTGTTTAGTGAGGCGCTAGTTAACGATTGGGAACGAAATATCCGTCTTGAGAATAAACTGCACACTCTGATCCACGGGATGTCGGAAGATGTTTATGAAGCTCAAACAATAAACAACCTTGAAAAGCAAGCGCTTTCAATGAAAATGCCAGGAGGCGTTACGCGAGAATATGGTTTCGTTGATGGGAAACTCACAAGAAATCAAACCACATTATTAGATAAGAGTTATAAGATCATCGATTTTGAAATATCATCGAATCTCTTTTTAACATCTCAAATGGATTTTTCTCCCAAAAAGTTGAAAGTAATAAATATCAAAATTGCATTAACAGATGGAAGGGATACACTACAGGCTATACGTGCTGTACGATTACGGGCACCTTCTACCTGGAACTCTTTAAGGAAAGAATAGCTTATGGCACAATTACCACCAGCTCTTTCCCAGACGGGAAACAATACAGATAACAGTTGTAGCGGGGAATCATCATCCATTAAAAATGTTCTATCCTCTTTTTCATTAAGATCTATATCTGAAAAAAATGTAATTGATTTTACAAGAGGATTTGCGGTGATGCTCAAAGCTCGGCTCTCTCTGATCCAAGCACTTGATACCTCTATCGGTCAAGAAGAAAATGCAAGATTTAAAGAGGTTCTCATGGATATTCGTAAAAATGTTCGAGGAGGAGAAAGTCTTGCTACTAGCCTCTCTAAACATCCTGATGTCTTTGATACATTTTATGTTAACTTGGTCAAAGTTGGAGAGTTAGCGGGGATTTTAGGGGATGTTTTGCTACGTCTGGCAGATTATATGTTGAAGCGTCATACTCTTAAGAAAAAAGTAAAGATGGCAATGCTTTATCCTGCCATGATATTGGGAGTTGCTGTATCTGCAATTCTATTTTTATTATTGATAATTATACCAACTTTTGCAGAAATGTATAGAGATTTTGATGCTGAATTGCCAGAGCTAACCCAGCTTGTATTATCAGCCAGTCAATGGCTGAGCAATTATTTTTGGTTGTTGCTGCTAGTATTAATTGGGATGATTTTAACAATCAAATACGTACTACAAAGACCAAAATTTAGATATAAGTTTGATCGGATAAAATTAAAGGTTCCTTTTTTAGGTACATTATTTACTGAAAATATTGTTGCTCGTTTTTGCCAAACTTTGGGGACATTATTAAAGAGTGGCATTTCATTAGTGGAAGCTTTATCAATAATTCAGAAAGCTACCAAAAATTTATTGGTTCAAGATGCAATAAAGGGCATGTTAGTAACTATTAAAAAAGGAGAAAGCCTTGGGGAAGCTATGAGGAAGAAAAATGTTTTTCCGCCTATTGTCCTTCAAATGATTAGTGTTGGTGAGGAGACTGCTGAGCTTGACAGGATGTTACTACACGTAGCAGATCATTTTCGGGAAGAGATTGACTTAAAAGTGGAAAACTTGACTTCAATTATAGAGCCTACTCTTATTATTATTCTAGGCATAGTTCTAGGTTTCTTAATTGTCGCAATGTATCTGCCAATGTTTGAGCTGATGAATGTAATTGGTTAGATCTTGGGGATTTATAACAAAAGCCGTAAAAATTTACGGCTTTTGTATTGGAATGTTTGCACCTTTAACCAGCTATAAAACTATTTTATCTGTTCAATAACTAGCTTTTAGATTAATCGGAGTAGGGTACTGAATACCTTTCGAACAAATCCTCCAACCCGAATCAAGATACGACTACCAAATTGATCTAGGACAATTCGTAGTTCATGTAGAAACAGGTCAAGCAGACGCTCCTTTTCTTGTGGGGAGAGTTTTCTTCCTTCTTCACTATTTCGGTTGGTATATTGGGCATACAACCGAAGGATATTTTGGGCTTTCTCAAACAGGCTACGGATTTGAACGGAGGCCGATAGGGCAATTATTCCTAGAATAACCACGCCAATTTCGGCCAAGTTATTTGGAACCAGTAAGCCTGATAGCCAGTCTGCAGGGATTAGAATCAATGTGGCAGCGAATAAAAAAGATAGAATTGTAATCATAGGTTTTTCTTTGATTTATGGGGTTTGAATTGGGAAATTTTTTTGGCTTCGATTTTGAGGTCAGAGTAATCCTCATCAAACAAGGAGTTTCCAGGAATCTTGTGACTTTGATTCTTCTGTATCTGCTTCAGCCACTTTTGTCCTAACCCTTTAGCCTGCTTATTGGATAACCCATCCCCCTTTCCTTGAAGCAAATCATAAACAGGATTGGTTTGTGTGGCTCCTGATGAGATAGCGATCAAACCATAGAGGTATCCGACAATCTCAAGGATCGAAAGGATAAGCAGTAGGGTCGTATCAATTCCAGAGGCTGATAGCCTGCCGGTTGACAAAAGTCCAGATATGGTGAGGCTAGCGATCCCGCTTTTTACAATGCCCCTACCTTTTTCAGGGGTTTTGCTTTTGAATAAGCCAATTAAGGTAGGGACTGCCTTAATGATGGGTTTTAGTATTTTCAGCATCAGTAGTGTCTTGTTTGGTTGGGGATTTATATTGGTGGATCCGGCGGGGGATGATTTCAAATTCAATCGATCGGATTCGCTGGTTATGATCTTCAAAGCGTCCGTTTGTACGCCGGACATGCGTTTCCAAGCTTTCTTCCAATTTGCTTAGGTTGTTAGCCTGTACTTTCACTTTCTCATTGATGCCAATCATCAGCTCATACCACTTTTTAATTTCGGCGGTCTGGTTATTGATCGAATCGTAGATGCCGGTCAAAAACAGGCAGATAATCGTGGTAACAATCAACTCCTTGTACTTTTGAAAGAAGCCATCTGTTTGGAATTTGCTCATGGGTCGTACCTCCTTATTGCCTCATCCAGCGTTACGGATTGCTTGTTCGATTTGCAGTAAAAGAGGCCACTGGTTAGGGATTGGTAATAATATTGGCCGTCGATTCGGAGCCACCGCAGTGGGCGCCGGGACCGGTCGTTCCCGGACCATCCATCAACATGTAGCCCAATGGCAGGTACCGATGCTCCTTGCTTGTTGATATAGTTCCAGTCAAAGTATAGGCCTACGCCTTGGAATCCCCAGGTAGTGGCCAGTAGCCAGTGCCGGAGCGCGGAAGGTTGAGTAGTTAGCCACCGGTTAAAAAGAAGCACATCAAAGGCAAACCCTTGGCCGTGGGATTTGGGATCTCCCTTTCGCCAGGCCGAGGAGACTAGGGTGGGAAGGCGGTGCCACTGGCGCCAGGCTAGAAATGAGCGAAGAAAACCAATATCCATACGCTTCAGTGATCCCGGCCTCTGAATTTCGAGTTCCTTGATCGAGAAGTGGTTGCAGTAGCTGTCCAGCAGTGCGCTGTAATCTTGGGTATTCATTATTTGTTCCCTCTTGTGGCTACAAGCAATAGGCCAACGACTGCTATCCCGGCAACAACTTTTATGGGCGTGGGTATTTCGCTGTTAATGTACTTTTTGGCTTCCTTCATGAGATCTTCTTGGGTTTCAGTGTTAGTTTCGTCCTGGTTTGATTCACCCAGGCCAGGGTGGCATCCGCAATCGCTTTGCAGGTACCCGGAACCGTTACCTAATGCGTGATCCTTACAGCCACAATTGCACGAATTTTCGGAGAGTTGTGATATATTTTCCATGGTGGGTTGGTAATTAGTTTGTTATCGTTGAATTGGGTTAAAAGAGGAGTTTCCAAAGTATTAGGCCGGATATTGTTGCTCCACCTGCTGCGGCATGTGTTTTCTTGATCTCCATGCCACCTATATTCACGGTTCCATGCAGATAACCGCCGTTGGTATTCACTGAGCTATTTTGCGTAGATGTTTTTGCAGCTGGTTTCTGGTTGGGCTTCGCTTGCTCTTTCGTAGGGACCGGTGGTTTTTTCGGCAGTGTTACATTGATATAGCGAGGTGCTGGAATAGGGCTGCGATGTTCAATTACGGGATTTAAAACTGGCCTCCCGGCCGGTTTGGCAACTGTTGGTTTTGGGGGCAAAGTTTTGGACCCAGCAATGGTTCTGGCTGGTTTTCTGATTTCAACGGCGGGGCGTAGTTGGTGGCGGCGGATAGCTGGCAGGCGACCTAAGCCTTTCGGATTAGTCTGTTCGGCATCGATATAATGGGAGTCAGTGGTCATACTTTCTGTGGGTTGATGTAGTTATAAGTTAGAAAGCCAACTGTGGCTAATGGCAGTAGATACGCCGATAGGCTAATGGCTTTAGAGGGACCCATCAGTTGGCCAATAAGCTCTTTGCGACTGAAGACATCGGTGCTATAATCTCCACCGGTCGTGACCGAATCCGGTGGAAGCCCTGCGTAAACAGCGCTTCGGACCTTGAAGGGCCCGGCATTATAGGCTGCAACTGCTTGGCTGATATTTCCGTTAAACTCCTTGATGATGTGCGCCAAATACTGAGCTCCGTAAGCGATATTTGACTGGTGATCCAGTGGGTTGTGGCTATTGGTAAAGGTGGGGTGATGGCGTTTGTCGATCTGCATAATGCCGATTCCATTCCCATGGTCGCCGGTGCCGTCAGCAGAAAGGGCAAGTCCCATCCGGCTTTCTCGGGAGGCAATGGCCAACAGAAGATGCAAGGGAATCCCCTGTTGGGTGGATGCATCTGCGAAAAGGGAAAGAATACCGCGGAGCCGGATATACGTCAGCTCCGTTGATATGGATAGCGAGCTTGCCATCAGGCCACCATTTTGATTTTATAGTTGACCTTCCGCATTTGCCCGGCCATAATCGTGAACTGATCTGCTGGCGCTAGAGCCTTGCGAGCAACGAGTTTGGGGGAGAATCGATAGGTGCTGTCATCATTTTTTGCGTACAGACCAATCTCTTTAACCGTAATATCGGTTGTTCCTTTATTTTCGAATACTCGGGAAAGGTTATAATACGCCTCGTTATTGGTTTCATCGATGGTCACATTATCATCAATCATCATGCCGTGATGAAGCAGTTGGCCGTCCCCGAATCCGTGGGTAATGCCACCCAGATTGTAGGGGGTATCGGGGGTCGCATCGGGGGAAAGATCGGTGTCGGTCATCGAGACGAATTTGTTGCTTTGGCCAACCCGCAGCCCGAGTTGCCAACCTTTGTCACTGGTCGAAGCATTGTCCTCCAGCGAACACATCGAGGTTCCCCCACCACCGATGCACATGAGCATCCGCGCCCAACCCGAATGGGTTGTTTCAACAGCTTGCCGCCGTAGTGCTTTGGCAAATTCGGCCAAAAATCCGCCGTTGGTTCCATTTAGGTCAGTATCTTGGTTGAAGTTTTCGAGCTCAAACCGGCATTCATAGTCTAGGGTTAGGGTCTTGCTGTCGGGCAGGTTAATAGCAGATTGGAGAATATCCCGAGCATGCAGGCTGCCTATCGTCTTCAGGGCATACCGGGACAGATCGATGTAGGTAACGAGTCCCATTTCACGGATAGTGATGTCCCCACCCGTGGCATTGGTAAAGGGAGCAGAAATCGTAAAGATCGATTTTTCTTGGTCGGTAACGACACCGGAAACGGATACAGAACCCCGCGAGAGTAGGGCATCAATGGGATTTTCTAGGCCAACATCGGAAATGCTCAGTGGCCTTGTTCCGGCCCCAAGGGTAGGATATACTTTCCGGAAAGGCATGCAATACCGCTGGGTAGTAGCAATGTTCTTGTAGGTTTTGGAGATGCAGGTCGCATCATCGGCGACATAAGTTGAAGGATCAATCGTCGTGGGCGCGTCTTTGAGGCGAATATAGTCATTGTTGGTATGGGCACTTTCGACTTCCCACGTACCATTAAGCTCGGGGACGGACTGGCATCCCCAAATATGGACCCATACCGGTTCTTCTCCGTTTGGATTTCCTGAGTGAGAGCCGTTAAACACGTTACGCAGGTAGCTGCGATAGATTTCTAGGGCACCATCGACAATGTGAAGGCTGGTGATCTTGTAATCAGGAACATACTGTTCTAGCGGAGATATGAGCCGCTGGGTTCGACCGCCGTGCATCATCCCGTGAATATCCCTGAGAAATCCTCCGACAAATGACTCGCTGTGCAATCTAAGTAGGTGTTTACCGTCCATTCGAATATTACAGAACAGATCCATCCCGGATTTGGGTGTCCCAATTGATAAGGTGTGATTAATGGTATCCATGTAGTTAAGCGATTGTAGTGATAATATTAGTGTAGGCGTTTCCGGTCTGGGGCCGCTGCTCTTCTCCAATAGCCGGATCTGTTTGCAGGGTAGCTGATATCGGTCCGGAGCGGGAGATAGGGTCATAGTTTGCGGCAGGAGTAGTGAGAGCCGCCGGACGGAACTCGAATTGGGTAGCGTCGATTGGCGTAATATCAAGGGCGACGATTCCGAATGGGGTTTCGTTGATCTTCTGGACGTCATCGGGGGTGATGACCGAATAGATGGGGGACTGGCCGATGATTCCGCTGGATGTTTTCGAACGCACGCGGAAATAGTGGCGGGCATCCAGGTACGTAATGGGAAAATAAAGGGTGTGGTAACGAACCATCTCCGCTGGCTCCCGGTGATACTCGGGGGTCCTAGCCAGGTTGCCCGGATCCAGTCCCCAATCCATCTGGGAAGAGGCCTTTTTGCCGGTGGCCCATGAGACCTGGATGGAGCCGTCGACCAGCATACCGCTGACGACACGCATTTTAAATCCTTCGTTAAACTCTTTACCGGTGATTTCGCTCATGTCAGGCGCTCCAAAAGATTTCGGTTACGAGAGCTTTTGAGGTTTCCAGGGCTCCAGAGTTCTCATCCCATAGCCCCATCATGCCACCTTTGTAGAGTTCTTTGAACTGGCGCTCGTCCATGTGAAGCGTTTCACCGGGCTTGAGCTTGAAGGTATAGTGTCGGTCGTCAATACGACTGGTATCAAGGGCAATCATAAATTCTCCATCGCTGCTATTATGGATGATGACGCCCAGCCGCATGGGATTGCCGTTGACCAGTTTTACCGGATTGGTTCCCTGTTTGAGAACGGGCGAAATAGCGGTTCCAATTCGTTTGCCTCCCTGTGGGGCCGATGAGATATTTTGTCCACGAAGTTCAAGCAGCAGGCTATCCAGCTTTTGGGTTAGATCGCATAGGGATGTGATTAAGGCATTCCACATAGGTTATATCTCCAGTGGTTTGCTATCAGTTTGTTGGACCGCATATGCTTCACAGAGAAAACTTACGTTGGCCTGTGAGGGGCCTCTGTTGGAAGCATATACTTGAAACGGCATGTTGGAGCCAATGATAAACGGCACGTTGGCATAGAATTGGCTGAATTCATCATTGAGTTGTTCCAAGTAGATCTCATTGCGAATAGTCGTGTTATAGACCTTCAGGCTGGTAGTGATATCACCGGGCCGGTCGCTGCTCATTGCCACCCGTCGAGCTTCCACATCAATACTTTTGGCTTTAACGCCTAGGTCTATATTAACGGCCCCCGTTGGTAAGGTTGCCTGGCCATATAAGAAACGAGGTTGTGGCATCAGGGAACCGATGTCCTCGTAAATCGCGGAAAGTTTAGCCAGCCCAAAGTGATCGAATCCGACCACTTCCATATTAATGTTCTGCGAGGCGCTATGGGTATTGGTAAGTTCAAAGACGAGACTGTTGCTTTTCTGAATGATAAATGGGGCAAGCAGGCCCTCGATGCGCTGGAAAAGTCGGTAGACGACGGCAAGCTGCAGGTCTCGAAACAGGTACAGGTCTTCATTTAGCCGTGCTGATACCAGCACCTTGTCCATGTTGGGGGCATAGGGGAGAATCCGGCGAACCCCGAAGCTTTCCCCGCCCATCCCGTTCATGATAATATGCCCACTTGCTCCCGCCGGAAGATCAACCGATTTGGCTGGATTGAAGGGCGTAGATTCGGTAGGTGGAATAAAATTCTTTACAATCTTCATCGCTGGTACGTTAAAGGATTAGAGCAATATTGAATAACCGGCAGCGGCACGGTACCGCTGCCGGTTGGAGAGGTTATTTTTCAGGCTTCATTTCGGCGACGACAATGCTTGCTCGCAGGTACAGCAGGCCTTGGCCGGAGGTGGTCCAGTTCTCATCGCTGGGAAACACCGAGGCGTCATCAAAGTGAACCGACAGCGATAAGGTTTGGTTAACCGCCAAGTCAAAAGGATCAGCTAGGCGATACTCATCAGCAGATTTGAGCGAGGCAATACGCTTGAAGACCACGGGAGCATCTACGGTATTGGCCGTACCTGCTACCATATGCATGCCCGTGCCGGAAAAATTGGAGTGCTTGGAGATCGGCACGCGCAGGAATTCTTTGTTGTCATTGTCGGCCTGCAAAATAACTCCGGCATCTTTCAGGGAGTTGACAATGCCTCGCGAGTCGATGCCATTGGCATCATCATCCTCGATAAACTGCTTCGTGACTTCGAACGATAGCGCCAGAATACGTCGCTTCAGCTCTCCCGGGAAGGGGTTGCCCACGTAATTGTTGCGGGTAATTTTCCGCGTCGAGTTGGGCGGGAAAAAGTTTACGACCGCCCCATTTTGTTCCACCTTTTGCGTGTCAAAATAGGTTTTGATGCGGGCACTGGCGGGTACAATTGCTTTTTTAGTAATTTGGTTGCTCATAGCTTGTAGTGTTAAAGAGATTTTAGTTGGGCCATATGGCGATTTAGCTTATTCCCGTAAGCAGTCTCTGGGCAGTGAGAGCTATGAGTAGAAAGAGGGGTTATACCTCCACGGTTTCCTCAAATGCGTTTTCGATTTGGGTTACATGGCCGGTTTGCGGGGGGAGTTGGGCTGCAGGCGCGGTTGGCGCGGGGAGGTCTTGATCATCCCACAGGTATTCACTTCCTTCCATCAGTCCTTGAGAGGGCGTCCAGTCGGGCATGACGAACTTGATCAGTTCCATGACGCCTTGCACGCCGAGACCCATAGCCAGGCCGCGAAGGTGGGGGTTTTTGGTAAACATGGTAAAGACCATGCCGAGCGTGAGGGGCAGGCCAACGCGGGCCGCTTGCTGGACAGTAGCTGAGCTGCCGCCAAGAATAGCGGGAACGGCCAGCCCGTTCAGCTGCGCGCCAATGGCCTGGCCGCCCACAATATATCCGGCAGTGATAAGCTGTTGCTTGAATTCGCCGACAGCCTTTTCGGTAGTTGTTTGTTTTGCCATAGTTGCAGGTTTTGGAGTTGTTGGGTTTTCGATTATATCCAAGTGGGTTGGATTTTTTGCAAATATTCGTTGGGTCATGGTAGGGCTATGATGGGATTAGTTGAGAATTCCTCGTTCGTCAATATTTAAACTGGTAATGATATACACGTCACCGTATTGAAAGATGGGACGCATTCCGTCATCGAAATAGTGATAGTACTGGTGGTTCTCACCTTTCTTGTCGCCCGGGTATATCACCTTGTCACTGCCGTACATAATACGTTCGGCATGGCCGACCGATACTAATTCCGCACCCATGGGAGGAAACAGTTCGAAGTCGTAGCCGTCGGCCGGGAAATGGTGAAATTCCTGGTACATTTGTTCGGCCTCGTCGCTGTCAAAGGCTCCTTTAAGCAACTTCATCCGGTGGGTAGGGAATCCGAACAGCGTCGTTCCCTCTCCGTCGATGATCATGGCAAGTTGGTCAGACTGGATCCGCTGCATGAAGCCTTTGGTGTCAATAAACTCCAGCTCCCCCACGGTTCCGGCATATACCAGTGGTTCACCAAATAACGTCTTGAGAGGCTGTGGAAGATTTTCTAGTTGCTGGGGTTGGCTATATTCTGCTCTGTTGGGGCGGGCCTGTTTGGGTTTGGTCCCGTCCCGATAAATCCCCACTTCTCTTGCCCGGACCGTTCCTTTTATCCCATAGGTAGGGGCGATACGATTGAGCTCTTCGTATAGCTCTGCGCGGTCGGTGAATTTAGTTTTGACCAGCTCGTTGACGACATCTTGCAATTTGGTGACGGTGTCTTGGTTGGTTTTTAGATTGACCTGAGCTTGCCCGAGTTCCTTGCGGGTTTGCTCGTGGGTAATCTCCAGTTCTTTCAAGGTTTTCTTCGAGCGGCCGAGCTCCGAGGTAATCTGCTGGATACGGGCCTGGGCGGACTGCTGCCACCCTTTTTCGAGGGCTAAGAATAGGTCGGCCAATTTGGTTTTGATGATCGGCAGCCAACGCTGGAGCTTATACATGCCAAGTTGTTGCTTGATTTGATCGTAGGTAACATCGCTGTCGTCCGTGTTTGAGGTCTGTTTTTCGGCGTCGATATCTATCTCGTAATGAGCGTAAAAATCAGATTCATCGGCAATAATATTGCCTTTGTTACCGGCCAGGCTTCGGCCCGATTGCACCGGCTCATCCATGCTCCACCCGAATGTTTCATTCAGCTGGTCACCAGCCATCTGTTTGATGGAGCTCCATTTGATCTTGTTATAAAAGCTCCGGTTGGGAGCGTTGGGATCAGGGATGAGATTAAACAGTACCCGGCCGTTGGCGTTATTTTTAGGAACCTCCAGGGTTAGCTCGTGGCGGAATCGGGGAATGCGCTTACCGTCGGAAGACAGGTTGTTTTCGATAGTCCCGATCTCTCCGCTATAGTCCAGCCAGCCGATCCGAATGAGTCCGTTCTCTAGAGCCTCTGCTCCCGAGTTCGGAAGCTCCGAGTCAATAAGGGCTTGCTCTCGTTGGATGGCCGATTCCATCCGCTCGGAGCGTTTGGTTACGTCCCCGCTTGCTTGCGCCAGTGATGACTCCAGGCGCTGGGTTTCGCTGAGCAAGGACTCAATGCGGGCTTTCAATACCTTGGTCTGCGCTTTGGACTGGAAAAACTCTTTGACTCTGGGATCGGAGTTGGTGGCGGCTACCATCTGCTCGTACTCCAAAGATTCACCGTCGGAATCGGCGGAAGTTTCCCGTGCGTCTCCAAAGAAGAGCTCATCAATCCAACTTTGCTTCTTGCTGACCAGCTCCAGGCGGTACTGATCGAAAGAATCTTTCATCAGGTAGAAGTGAATATTTACTTTTCCGTGCTGGTTGCCTTGGCGGAGCCCGCGCCCGTTGCGCTGTTGAATTTGGGAGGGCGTATAAGGCACATCCATGTGATGCAGGTCAGTGGTCCATTTCTGCAGGTTCATGCCTTCGGCAATCGACTGGTTGCCAATGAGCACCCGGTACTTGCCAACATTGAAATCGTCCTGCACCTCTTTTTTAAGGGCCTCCTTGTCATCGGAAGAAGAAATAAAATAGTCATCACCTTTCTTGTCGGTGCCAATGATAGAGCCGTTAATAATGGCTATTTCTTTGGCCGGAATGCCTGCTTTTGTCAGTTCCTCCTTGATGAGCTGGTGGTAACTGCCACCTTTTTGGCCTTCTACGGAGATCCAGTCGCAGAAAATAATTTGATTGCGGAATATGGGAGTCGTGGGATTCTCGCGGCTTGCGTATAAGGCCTCGACAATCATAATAGCCTTATCAAAGGTTTCTTCTATTTGATCACTACCGTCGGAGAATTTCTCTCGCTGTTTCTCAATTTTATTAAGCAAGAATTGCTTGCCTACCGGCACCGCATGCAGGTTTCCTTCGGTGGCTTTAATTTCTTGGGCAACCTCTTCGAAGTATGCAAGGGATTTGAGCTCTTTAATAAGGTTATGTCGGGACCGGCTTTCGTATGGATTTGGATTTTCTCGGGCAGACGGTACTTTCGAAAAGAAATCCCCATAGATGCTTTCCGGAACTCTGCTTGGAGCAGGATTTTCTCGGTGGGCGTAGCTTTCGGCTACGTTTTCCACCAGGGTTCCGAGTTTCAGAAATTTCCCATCGACGCCCTTAAAACTGTTATCATACACGCGAAGGTCGGTCGCAATCTTGCTGCCATCCCCGGTGATCACCAGGAAGTTGTCCTTGGTCTGGCATCCGCGCTGACGCATGCAATCTAGGATATTATCGGCTCGGAGTATGATATCGTCAAAGAGTAGCTTATGAATTTCGCTGGGCTGGATGACTTGTTGTTTTGTTTCGGCTTCGGGTCGCTTGAATTTTGGTTTTAATGTTTTGGGGTTGCCTTTTTCGTCCACTTCGAGGTTCCCAGCCTCATCTTTGAGTAGATCCGGAAACTTATCGTAGAATCCCACCAGCTGATCATAACTTTTAATATCCATGACCTCATCGATAATGGAGCGCATCTCTGGGAGATTGTAATACCCGCCGACCACGCGCTCAGTCCGGTATTCGCCGTTGGTCTTTTTGACGATTTTTTCCTCCTCGCGGACAAACTGGTTAATAAAGTTGTCGAGATTCGCAATTTGGTATTTCTCTAGCAGGTCTGGGGCACAGAGGTTGAGCATGTGCCAAACCTCGACGGGGGAATTCACCACCGGCGTAGCGGTTAGGACAAATACGTTTTTAAACCCTATTTTTGAAAACAGCCACTTCGTTTTTTGGAGGGCATCTTCGGCTCGTTGGGACGGTTTATTAGCGGCAATGCCAAGCTTGGCTGCTTTGGCGCTACCAAGCGCGTTTTTGTAGAAATGGGCCTCATCAAAAAACAGGGCATCAACCCCGAGCTCATCAAAAAAGATGTCGGTGTCCAGCCGCTTGGCATTTGCCACATTACGGAGTTTGGCTTCCCATTCTTCTTTCATCTTCTCCAGGCGGGTGACCATCGACTTTTTGGCCGTGGAACTGAGCGCGTCGTCCTCTTCGATCAGTTCGTCGAAGTGTTCAATCATTTGATCAAAGTATTCGACGCGATCGGAATACATCTGTTGTTGCACGGCCGGGGACAGGGGCAGGCTCTTGAACGCATGATCGGCGATAAAGATCGCATCCCAGTTATACAGCTGGGCCATGGTGAGCTCCCTGTGGCGCTCGGGGCCGGCCATTTTCATGTTGAGGATCTTCGCATCGGGGAACAGCATCGAATATTCTTCCACCCATTTTTCCTGCACTTTACCGGGTACCACAAACATCGGTTTGCGGCAGGCGCCTTGCTGGGCCAATACCTGAGAAGTGATAATGGAGGCGAGCGTCTTACCGGCGCCGACGTCGTGGCAATTGGCTCCCCGTCCGTTCCAGACCAACTTTTCGGCTACCGCGCGATTATGTTTGTACACCGAAAAGTCCTTGACCCCGTAGAAGGTATCCGACATGCCGCGCACGCGAAGGGTGGCTCCATCAAATTGCGGGTTGATATGAGCGTTATATTCGTGGTTATAGGCCTCTTCGATGAGCTCGCGGATTTCTGTGGAGGTTTTGGTGCGGACCCACTGGTTGAACTTTTGGGGGACCCGCGTCAGCATCTGGTCATTATGGGTTCGCTGCTTGGCGCGGGCTCGTTCGATCAGCGCTTGCTGGCCGGTTTGCTCGGCTCGTTTGAGCGTCATATTCGGCAGCACGTTGTCGTCCTCATCGTAGAAGACCAGCGGGAAGCTGGAATCCTGGATATAGTTATTAATAATCTTGCTGAAAGGCGTCTCGCCCCATCCTTGGTTCCAGTCGTCAGCCGTTTCCTCGCCATTTTTAATATATCGCCCGCCTTTGCGGAGTTTCATGTAGAAGCGGTTGCCGAGATCAGCTTTATCTTTGACGAGTCCGATGTGGACGTCCCGATAGCCGAGTTCATCTTTTATCCACTGGGTGAGCACTTTCGTGGGCAGATAGGTAAAAATGTGGTGGGGATCCACGGTGATCGAATATGCGTCAATCCATTCGGGAAGGACGGCTTTCAGGGCTTTGGTATTCTTTTCCAGCTGATTGTCTTCCGCCACTTGGAGTTTATGGCGTACATTGCCGGCCAGATATTGATAGCGAAATTCGTAGCCATTAGACTCGGGGTTATAGAAGAAATCCGGGTGCTCCTCGATGGCTTGGGTGAGCTCGGCCCGGTTGGCTGTACCGCCTTTGTAGGTAGACTGGTAGAAATCTAGCGTTAGCTCTTCGCCAATGGAGCGGCCATACATGGCTATTTCAGCCAAATCATCGGAGTCCGAGACCGCCGGCACGTAGTTATCGTTGAACATCGAATCCGCATCAATGATATCAGCGTACACCAGCTCCCCGCTGATCGGATCGCGTTTTACAAAGGTCGTTAGTTTATATAGGCGGTTGTCGTAGCGGAATACCTGGCGGATGTCTTCGTCTTCATCGGGAATGCCGTAGGTGTCGATATGGGTCCCGAGAAGTTGCTTAAACTCCCCGCGCAGCGGCTCTTTTTGGGCGGTATCCTGGGCCAGTGCGGTCACGAAATCATCATAGGTGTCGAGCATTTGGCAGGCCGAGCTGATCTTGGCCCGCAGTCCTTCGCCCGTTTTGTCGCTGGTACCTACGGTTATGGGTTTGAAGTAGTGTCGCTGTTTTTCATAGAAGGTTCCTTCATGGTAAATAATATTACCCGCGTGATAGTCGCGGCCGGTGTCCAATCTAATTCCTTCATCAGGTATTCGGTAGAATGGTAGCTGCTTAGGGAGGGGGTAGGGAAACTGGAGATCATCTCCAATCACGCGGTCGGTAAGCTTGTTATTGACCTGACCTTTGACACCCATGCGCGTCAGAAACTGCATGTCGTGGCCTTGAATATGCTCACCTAATACCTGGTTGGGATATTTTTGGAAATAGGGGTTGTAGTAGGCTCCATAAGATTCCCCGTTATGTTCGGTGATACTGACGGCCAGTTCCTCATAGGCAAACAGTTGGTTTAGCTTACTGGTGACGTCAGGGTGTTGTTCCCCGTCAATGTCCGGATACTTTTGAAATAAGATCAAATCCGTGGTTACCAGCGTATCGGCATTATCTTTAAAAGCAGTTGAGGGGAGTCGGTAGGCGCCCACAAATCGGGCCCGCTGGACCATGGCCTGTCGGATGGCCGGATCTTTTTTGTCCATCGTACCGACTGAGGTAATCGCCGCCATAAAACCGCCAGGCTGGAGCGCATCCAAAGACTTTAGAATGAAATAGTCGTGGATACGGGGATTCAAGTGGGCTAAGGGATCGCGCTGGGTATGAACTTTTATATCCCCAAAGGGGACGTTGCCGATAGCGCCGGTAAGATTATATAGCGACAGATCGGTCTCAGCAAAGTTTTGGTGCCTGACTAACTGGGTAGGATACAATAATTTTGCAATGCGAGAGCTCACTGCCGATCGTTCTACCATCAGCATGCGATAGTGGTCAGAATTGGGGAGGAATCCCGCAAAGTTGCCAATGCCCGCCCCGGGCTCTAATATGTTGCCGCCTTCCACGCCCATAGCCTGAAGCTTCTTCCAAATTAGCTGTACTAACGGGTAGGAGGTGTAATGCTCGTTGAGTAGGCCGCGCTCAGTGCCGGTTCGGTCCTCGCCGTACCCCAATCCACCAGCTCCGGTGTACCGGCGAAGAATGTCCAGGTCCGATTCGGTGATGGCCCGATTTTCTTTTTCCAAGACCGCTAGGGCCGCTTCGTTGGCCCGGCGTCGCTCGGATTTCGAAAGTTTTATAGGAGTAAAATTTTCAAGTTGGAGGCCGGAAAAATTGCTTCCATATTCGGCTTCTCCCGGCCGATCTCCGGGGGCTTGGTATGATTGGTCGCCGTTTTTTTCAGGGCTTTTCGATTTCTTTTGGGCGACGGAAAATACCTCGTCGAAATCGACGCCAACCGCTTCCCCATGTTCGCGAAATAGTTTCAACGCCTGCTCGCGATGTTCCTTGGGAAACTTATCGAGCGAAAAGGCCAGAGCCAGTTTCTGTACCGTCTGGGTGAAAGAATCTTGGAGCGCCTGCAATTCACTCGAAGGGTTTTCGCGGGAGGTTAGTTGCTCTGTCAATTTTGTGGGGTTGTCCAGAAGAGCATCGATTTTATTTGCGGCAGCTTCATCCCCTTGGTCCGCTTGCCAGGCCAGATCAGTGAGATGGTTCATTCGTTGGGTATTGAGGGCGCCATTTTTGTACGGGGTGTGAGCTGCACTGGCTATTTGGGCCATACGCTTGGTCTTTACCTGTACCTCAACAGGGATATCTCCCTCTTGACCAGCCATGACAATAAAGTGGTGGGCCCGATAACCGCCAACCGGATTGGCGTATTTATTTTCATGTTCAAATACGTTGCCAATGGTTCCTGAAGCAATTTTTTGGGCTACCTGATCCAGCTCAGCTTGTCCGTCCAATACAATCATGCACCCGGCCATATCGGTCAGGCCTTGGGTATAGAGCTGGCCGGTGCCAGCTTGCTTAATATCGGCTTTAGTACGCTTGCGCCGCAATTTGTTGATGACCGAATAGGGGGATTTCACGCGGCCCTTGACGGTGGCGGTCGGGTGCAAGTCTTTGAGCGAAGCTATTACTTCATCCAAAGCCTGCTGGTAGTCCCCGCGAAGGGCAATCAGCTGTTTAATTTCTTCGGTGAGTTTGGTCTCCTCAACAGTCTCGGTGTCCCCGTCTCGTTGTGGATTAGGATCGTCGGCATTCGGGATCCCGTCTTCATCGAAGTCGCCAAAAATGCCGGGATAGTCCTCGGTTGTAATGTCTTCAAAAGGCGTAACAGTCGGATTGTCTCGCATAGGGTTATCCCAGTATTTTGGTTAGGAAGTCGTCCAGTTTGGCCTGGCTTTCTTTGGCCGCTTCAATGTCGATGGGTTGCCGGGTTTCTGCATCAGAAGAAGTGTCTTTCTCTTTTGGCGCAGTCTTGACTTGTTTCTCGGCAGTGGTAGGCTTGCTTTTGGTAGGTTGCTTTTTGGTTTTCGATGGAGGTGAGCTGGGTGGGGTAGGTTTGGGTTCCTTTTTGGCCAGGGCCCGTTCCTGGCGCTTGTATTCCTTGGCGCCCAGTACCACTTTGGCGTGATCTTGCTTGAAGATTCGGATCTCGAGGTCGCCGTATTTGTTGACCAATTTTTTCCAGCATGCTTTTAATCCGCCACCAGTACCTTCGGTACAGGCTTGGTACTCCAGGTGGCCATCGAGGAGCAGGTCCATGATATATCGCTTTTTGGGATAGTCGGCCGTATAACGAATCGACAGGTGGGCGTTTTCAGATTCCCCGGAATGCCGTGGGGCATAGCAGGGCATCTTGCTACCGAACATCGAGTTGATGCGTTTCCAGGAGCGAATTTTGTGGAGATTGTCTAATTTTTTGAGGGTGATTTTAAACGGAGTATCTACGGGGTTTTCGCGGTTGTCGGGCGACGCTTGTTTCGAGGATTTAGGTTTTGGTGACACTTTTCGGTCGGCGGCCGTAAATGGCACGGCAATGGCCGTAAGTTCCCGGTAGCGGTTCTTCTCGGTTTCGGCGCCACCTTCTTTGGTAACCTTGATTTCAATATCACATTCGTGGGCAATGCTGGTGTTGCCTTTGTATTGCCCGTCTTTGGTGGCATGGGAAACCATCACAAACATGATCCCGTTTTCGCGGCACCACTGGGCTAGTTCCACGGTTTCCTTCGCGTTGGCATCAATGACGGAGATGGAATCCAGGATGCACCCGAACGACCGGTTTTTGAGCAGTATTTCTTTAAGGGACTGAATGGATTTCCACTTCGTAAAATTGAGGTTCCGGTGGGTAGCTCCCAGTCGCTTCACGCGGTCGACCAGTGTTTTGCCAAAATGTTCTTCGGCGGGGATATATTCGATGCGCCCATGGGCGGCCAGCGCGTCGGCCAGTCCCAGACTCATGGTTGATTTACCGGCTCCTTTTTCGCCCCAGATAAAGATTACGGCATTTTTTTCGGGCTCACCGAGCAGTCGTCCGTAGGGCGGGGCTATTTTTATGCCTTTAATGTTCAACTTGGAAAGCTGCTGAGCAGTCATTGATTCCATATTATTGTCGTCTGATAGTTTTAATTGCGATTCCAATGGCGATAATAGTCAGGCTGCCAAAAAGCAGCACCTTGTGGTTTACCGATGTCGGTGGTGGCCCTTGGGTTATGGCTTTCGGGTTAATGCCAAGTTTTTGTAGTAGCTCCTGACCCGCTATGCCGCTGGTTGGGAGTCCCAGTTGTTGTTGGGCTTGCTTGACGGCTGCCTGCGTTTCCGGGCCAAAGATGCCGTCAACGCCATATTTTGGGAGCTCGATACCAAGAGCTTTCAATGCTGATTGCAGGTGCATGACCTGCGGTCCTTTATCACCTATTTTGAGGGTCATGATGAAGATCGTTGTTGGTTTATGACGGTGAGTCCGGCAATGCCGATGGCGATGCCAACGGATAGCAGGCCGGCGTGTTTGAGTGCGGCTACGGGTTTGCTGCTTGCTACGGTTTCCTGAAGACCCACAAGATCACTTACCGCCTGCAGGTCGACATATTCGAAGTACTGGTTGATCACCTCGGCATTTCGGTTGTAGACAGTATTTAACCCCTCTTTATCGGTCGTTAGATCGGCCATAATTATTGCGGTCGTAGCCGCTTTTCCTTTCTTGCCGCTTAAGGCCCGATCGGCAAGGCCAATGGCTTTGCGAAACGCATTCTTGCCGGTCTGACGCAGGTAGCTGCTAAGATCGCCCATGCCATCATCAACAATCTGATAATCGCGGCCTTCAATTAACTCATGCATCCGGTTTCTCCTTCTGTGTGCTCTTTGATAGTTGTTTGATGCTATCACGCAAACCCGGCATGAGGGGAGCCAGGAAGTACGCTCCGGCTCCGAGGCCCACCAGCCACAATGCTTTGGTGAGGGTACTGTTGACACCGTTGAATGCACTTTGCGGGCTCGGCAAGCTAATCTGATACCACGGTTCGGTGGGAGGAGCATATACCCCGCTTTGTTGGCCTTGGTCGATATCCAAATCCAGCGTCATAACCTTAGAGGCTGCAAGCGGTTTGGCCTCGGATATATTGGTTTCCGTAACATTGCTGGGATGCAGCTCAAAGATGACTGGGTGATTGCGGTCCGGGCGAAACGATCGCCCGAAGACCAGTCGCGTTTGCCCACGGCATCCGTCCCACATGCTGGTCAGGATGCGGGATATGGCCAATATCTTTCGGGATTGTGGATCGAGAGCGGCTATTACAGCATCCGGACATGATATAAGCAGAAACGAATTCCAAATGTTGCGGTACCGGTCGATTTCAATATCAACGGAAAAGGGCACCCCGTTTTTGGGTAGTCCGCGCTCCGGATACCGCCCGATAATGCGAACTTCACCTGCCTCAGAGCTAATAATATTTCCTGTAATGCCGGCCGAGCCTAGCCCGTGATCGCTATATGCGGAGTGTATGGTCTGTGTCATGTTATCTTCGTCTGGTTAAGATTCGAAATCCGATGTATCCGCCAGCAATCCATCCTAAGGTTTTACTGTTCCGGCTAAACCATTCCCGGATCTCACCGGTGGGGTGAGGACCGGAAAGCCGCTGGCAGATTGATTGCTTTTCGGAGGATTTAATCTCGGCCCCTTTGGGGATTTCCTGCACCTGGATAGCCGGTTGCAGGTAGATCGTTTCTTCCGATGGGGAGGGGTTTGGATAGCGGCCGTTGGGAATATGGCCATCGAGATAATGAGAAATTCCTACCGGATGGGCGGGATAAGTGACTTCGATCATATTAGGATTTCTTTTTTAATAAGGTGTACATGACTGTTCCCCCAACGGCCACTACGCCGCCAATGAGTAAGATAGATGTCATGCTGTCTCCACTGGATTTCTGGGATTGCATCAGCGCCATTTGCTGCTCAGGCGTAAGTCCTGGATGTCCAGAGTTATTGTTACCTCCATTGATCACCCCATCAACGGTTACGGCCGTATCGGCCGCAGTCGTAAGAAAGCTTGACAGGTCATTTAAAATGCTGCCAAACTTGGTTTTCTTTGAGGTGGTGGACCTCGTAGGAGGTAGTGAGGGACTTGTTAAGCTATAGTTAAACGGTCGGGTGGTTTGCAAGAAATCAATTTGATCGAAAGAGCTGCTGTTCATAGTGGCAGGTTACGCAGGTTGAGAGTTAGTTTTTTTCTTTTTGGCAATAAGCAAAATGGCCGTTCCCAGGATGGCTACGCCACCAACGGCGGCTCCCGCTATCATGGCCGTAGAAGCCGTCTGCTGTTTTTCCGCGGTATCGGTCACGTTATGCTGAAGGGCCGTCATGAGCTGCTGTTTCTCCTGCTCCATGGTTTTCTTTTCGGCCAGCTTGCGCTCGTGGGCTTTGCAGAGGGCTTGCGATTTTTCGCGTTTCCGCCGGCACCTCTTTAATGCCCCAAACATCTTGCCCCGGCAGCTTTGGTTGGCATACCGGCAGGGATCATCTTGTTCCCATCCGGCAAATCCACTTGGACTAGTCAGGTTGTTTGTAATGATCAACTGATCATCATCGCTTGTTATCGCTACTGGTTGTATGTACGAACTGCTCATAAAGGTCAGGAGTGGTTAAGGGCCCAATATCCGGCGCCGGTAAATGCGATTAGACCTACCGATAGCCCGCCGTAGAGGAGCCATTTCTTGGTTGTTCGTTGCTGTTGGTCTGCAAAAAAATTGTTGTCCAGACTACCAAATCTGTTCAGGTAGTCAACGGCTGGCTGTCCGTAATTTTGGATAACTTGAGCGTACTGTTGGAGCACGGCGTTATCTTTTTGAGAAAATGAAATAACATCCGATCGAACGCCTCGGGCCATCAGATAGTCTCGCCATTTTCCGCGCTGGATGCGCTCGTCCTTATCCTTGGCGCCAAACCATTTTGAAAACATGCTTTTCATGGTGATGCCTGTTTGCAGAGCCGTGGTTGCAGCCGTTGCAGCAGTAATCGGATCAATCCCTAAATGATTAGGCATCTTGTTGAGGAGATGATTAGATTTTTTGATAAGGGTTTCATCGAAGGCAAACCCAGGATATTTGGCTACGGTCGTATCAAAAGATTTCCATCCATCGGGGGAGCGAAAGACGGTATAGATATGATCGTAGTTTCGCCCGGTTCGGCTTAAAATCCGAAATCCAGTTTGAATGCCCAGGGTTTGTAGCAACGCGGCCGACAATATCGCGTGATCGTCGCAATCACCCGCCTTTTGTTTGAGCGTTACATCCGGGGATTGAATGCGTTCAATGTTCCAGGGATCCCGAACGTAGTTGATATTGTGGGTTATCCATCGGTACAGGGCCTCGGCAACCTGTTGGGTATTTCGAAGGTTAGGAAGTCCGGTGTCTCGGTTGGGGCGTATGCGACGAGTAATGGAAAGGGCCAACTTCCGAAGGTCTTCGTGGCCGGTGTATTTCGTTACAAGTCCGGAGGCTAGCCCGAGTACATGGTTAATGCCCGGATATGTCCGGCGCTGGGAAAAAATAGGGGCGGCAGCATTACCGTGTGTGGGATTTGCTGCCGCCTTATTGCTCATCACTAAACCGTCGGTAGTGACTGCTTTTCGGGAAGGGGTGATATGAGGATAATGGCTGCTCAAGAGCGGTAGGTGATATAGTCAAGTAAAAGTTGCAGGCCGTGCTCGGGATTACGGGTTGTTACATTACCCAGGCGCTTTGCCAATTTTGGGTCAAGGTCGCCCAAACTGATAAGTACACCTGCGAATTGACGGGAGCGTGTGATAGTCGTTATTCCCGGGTCATCCAATTCCTTGTAGATATTATCCCGAAGGCTCGTAACAGTTTGTTGGGTAATGGTTGGCATAGCTGTTGATTATGGTTTGGGTCCGTTGGACGTGACCAGTTTTTGCAATTCAATAATGATTTCTGTGAGGAGCGCTTTGATCTGATTGCTCACGGTGATACCGCTGAAGCGTAGCAGCTGGTCGGTAGCGAAAGGGGCAGGGATATAGGCAAGCGTAGTAGCGTGTTGCCCTAATCCATCCACAAGGGGATATACGGTTTTTGCAATGCGTTCGGCTCCTATATCCCTGCTTATCGCTTCTTCAGAAAGTAGTTTAGCCATGCGTGTCCAATCCTGTATCGTAATCGGGCGTCCATAAGACTGCATCAGTGCCAGTTGTGATTTGATGCGTTTTGCGTAGCGTCCGTAGGGCTGCGGGTAGTCGCCTAGATATTCGAGGGCCATTTTGAGTAAGGGGATATGATCAGGATTCATGGCAGAGATGGGTATGATAACTAAAGGGTTATGTTTGGCTGGTGGTGTCCATTGACAGCTGGAGGAGTAAAACTGCCGTTAAGAGTAGGGCCCTCTACGTCTCCGCCTTGCGGCTCCAGATGGCTGGGCATATCGGCGGGAAGGTGCCGAGGAGTCTCCTCCCCGGCACCTTTGGATTGTTCGGCTTCGTTGTTGAGGAGGGCATCTTGTTGGGGTAGGGAAGAGTTTTGTTTGGCCTGTATGCTGTTGGCTATCGAGGCTTTTAAAGCATTGGCTTGTTCGGCAGATAGTTGGTCTTGTCCGCCACCGGTCCGTTGGGCAAAGAGTCCTGAGATGACGCTAAAAAACAATGGCGCATTTTCCTCAAGCATATCTAACATGCGACTTCCGGCATCACGGCCGCCCGCTCGCTGTTCCATTTCCATGCGGAATTTTACCTTTTCCAGTTCTCCGAGCTCTTTTTCAAGGTCTTTGAGGTCTGTTCGGTGAAGTTCTTTGAGGCGGTCGATCTCATTGCGGTGGGACTCTTTCAGGTCGCCCAGCTCTTTCTGATGGGTGAGTAAGGTCGTGGTTTTGTCCTCGGCAAGTTCCCGCTTCAGATTCATAATTTCATCGACCTGCTGGCGGATCTTACGGTCCGCATCGTGAAGTTCTCCTTCCAACCGAAGAATACGATTGCTGTAATAGTCCTCATCTTTGGTCTCCCTGGAGCCCATTGGTTGCTCGAACAGATCAGCAGCTACTTCAGCGTGTTTATTGGGTCCGTCAATCCGGAAATTAATTTCGATATCCTGGTCGGCACCGGTATGCAGGGTATAGATGCCGGGCTGGAGGCGACACATGGCCTTGGCCACGTTAAAAGGAGATCGAATATTGAACGGAATGTCCTTTTCGACGTCGATAAAGTCATCGGTTCTACCGGAAATGCGCCCGAAAATAGGCATGCCATCTTGCATTTCCTGGAGCGTGGTAGCAAAATCGCGTTGCTGGGTTTCTAAGGTATCTGGCAAATGTTCAGGCATCGGTCCCGGCTTGGTTAATTTGTCGTGATTGTATCATTTTAGGCAATCACCGATGCTAACGTAACACTATTTTAAATTAGGAAAAATACCCCGGGATGGGCTGGAATAGCCTGCAATAAGCTGCCAGAGATTGGGACAGGATGGGAAAAGAAGAAACAAGAAGTGCTAATGAGAAGAGTATTTCTGAGGAAGGGAATATAGATAGATAATATTATGTGTAAGTGTTATTTGTACTACATGAAGAGCCCCGCTAGTATAAAGAATATGATGCTAAACCCTCTTAGAAAAATTGAAGGGCAATATTGCATGTAAGGATGACAATGAATAGTATTTGAACTGTATGTATAAAACGAGGTTATATCCAAACTTTCAGCTATGAATGAAGAAGAGAAGAAACAAATTCAAAAAGAGCTAAATGAGATACTCGATTCTCGTGAAGATGAAATTATAGAAAATTATCCAAAAGTACGTGAGGCTTTTCAAACACCATATGGGTGGCCTGAAATAGACACTTTGAGGCACGAAGCAAGCTTATGTATAATTTTTGGTTTACATCAAGCTGCTATCACATTCATAAATCATATGCTCGAAAATTTTTTAAAAAATTGCTTAGGATATAAAGAAGCATTTGACAACTATGATGAATCCGATCACGATACTCCTAGTGTTGACAATCTCGCTAAGTGGTTAAAACCAAATTTTGAAAAGCACGATGATAAAAACCTCCATGACACAATTGAGTTATCATTCAAAAAAGACATAATCACAGAGGGTCAAAAAGACAAACTGCACCAAATTAGAGAAAAGCTTAGAAATGCATATAGCCATGCGCAGAAGGGGAAAATTCATGGAGATACTGAAATACCAATTCAAGGCCTACATTTAAATGATGATAACCAGTTTGAAGTAGAACCAGAATCTGATCAACTGATCACTGCTCTACCTTTTATCCAAGGTCAATCCCAATACTATCATGCTAAAGCAAACTCAGTTCCATATTTTAAGTATGTAGACAATTTGGTAAGGGAAACAATGCCGAAAATTTTCCCTGATGCTGAAAATGAATGAGTTTGGACATAACCGCACATTAATGGGACAGGCATTGCCTATTCTTGCCAACCTCTCTTTTTATAGTTACTCTTTCATTTGTAAACAATTTCAAAACGTTGGTGCTTGCACTTTATGCGCGATGCCATTAGGTGGTTGAAATTCAAGAGATTAACATGGTAGAAAAAATTAGATTGGTAATAAGAGTTTTCTTTTTAAAAACTTGGATCCAAATTACTGGATTGCCAGTGTTTCTGTTTTTGTGCTATTTGGTTGCACAATTGTTACAAAAGCTTCAAAAATTAGGTTTAATAACAATTAGTTTTAGTTTTGGGACACTCAATAGCTACTTGCAAATAATCTCTTCTATCACCGGTACAATAGGAGCAATCCTTATTGGATTTTTCTTTTTTAGATTTCAAACAATTCAATCTGACCTTAAAGACTGGTATATAGAAATACAGAGAGAAGTAGATAAGTTCACAAAAATATTACATGAAATACCTAATAGATACTTTGAACTTAAACCTATCTTAGATCGAGCTATCAAGCATCTTGAAAGCATTAAATTATATGATTATCCATTTCTTGAAGAAGAGGATTGGGAAATTATCCAACGACCATCAAACACAATTTTCGATAGCCAAGAAATAAATTCAACAGATGAATGTCCTTATAAGATAATTGCTTCAACAGTAAGAATAGAGGAATATTTTAAACAGCTAAATATCTCCACTATAGAAATTATCATTTCAGAATTTATTTTACACCTAATTTATAAGCTTTTTGCAATATTGATAACATCTTTAGCTTTGATGTTAATATTTAGCGTAATAAAAATTACTCATTCATCAGCTAATTATATCTACTCAGCTATTGTATTATCACTTTCATATTTTACTTTTATTGTAATCGCAGAAACTGTTTTCCATTTTAAAGAATATTATAAAAACGTTTCTCCAGCAGAAGAAAGTGAAAAATTAACAACCACCTACCCCGCGCATTAAGGAGACATGCCTCGCCAATTCTATGCTGCTCTTGGTTTTAAGCCTCTTCTTTCGTTAGTTGCCAAATAAGCAGTAATACGTATGCAGCTTATTCGCAAGGTCGTTAGGTAAAAATTTCTAGCAATGGATAATAAACCTTTCATCCAAGAGATAGATCGGCTATTTAATGTTACCAATGGAGATAAGACCGCTGAGAATATAAGGTTTAAAGTTACTTTTGATTATTTGAGTGAAGGTTTATTAGAATGTGAGCTAATAGGTAATCAAACCCATTTCGATAAAGTTTCTGAACTGTATTTCCCAGGGATTAAAGAAAAAAGTTTGAAAGTTTATTCCCCCAAGGATTCCAATCGAGATATTTCTTTTGACATTATTAGTATTCCTAGTATCCCATTGATGTCAGGAGGAAGAGATATAGTTCAAACCTATGATCATATCTCAATTGAAATAGATAATCTGAGAATGGTTAATAGTTATTCAAACGATATTGAAAATCCTAAGATCCATTATCATTTCACTAAACCAAATTCTTACTGGCATTACATTAACAGTTATAAACTAAATGAAGAAACAGGAGATGTCGAATATGAGAATCCTCTATTGAAGAATCATGATTTTCCAGGTCTGATATCTTTTAAAAGACAAAAAATTAAGGACGTATATGAGTTTAGGGATAATTCAGCAATTATTGAGACATCGCAAAATGCTCTTGTTTTTGAACCAAATAAACATTTTTCTCCTGAAGAATTGATTAAGCTTAGTGATCCAATCGTCAATATTATTGAGAAGCAATTTTCATTACTTCAAAGGAGACGTTCAGTTTGGTATAAGTATGTAATAGAGCTAGACGATAGGGCTATTATCTTTATCAAGAATTATGAGAGGTCAAAAGACCCGAAAGTTCCCCATCACCGGTTTATAGTTGATATCAGCGATTCGCGAGAATTTTTGAATAAGACATTTCCACAATTTCAACAGTATTTAAATAATGGCTTAGATCTTATTTCGCCGATCAATTATTATTTATCTGCTCTAGAAGTAAAGTATATAGAGGCAGCTTTCGGTATGTTATTTTTTGCCTTAGAAAAGCTTAAAGATGAAATCTGTAAGGCCTATCCAAATAAATTCAGAAGTCAAATATTCACTGAAGAATCAAATATAAGTTTTGATGAATACCGTGCTTTATTCAAAGATTTAACAAAAGAATATATTGATGATAAAGAGACAAGGAAACTACTTTATGAAAAGTTGTTGGGGCTAAACCGCCCTTCTTTTAAACAAAGTTTGAAAGAGATATTATCTCAATTTCAGGTTAAATGGAAAGATCTATATGTATTAGACGATGATTTGAATTTTATAGACCTTAGAAATAAACTTTTCCATTCAAATACTGACATAGACAATAATCTACTATTTAAGGAAAAAGTAAGGCTTAAAGCTGTTTTTGAAAGAATTATACTTAGTCTACTTGGATGGGAAAATATTGAAAAAGTGCCTCAAGAAAGCCTACTAGACATCTTAAATGAAACATGATTTTTATAACTAGTTCGCGCATTAAGGGGACACCTCGTCTACTGGTTGCAGCTCTTTGGTTTAAAGCTCCTCTTTCGTTAGTTGCTAATTCAACATTTATGTATGTGCACCTTATGGGCAAGGTCGTTATACTACCTAAAAGCTAAATCAATAAATGATCGTCATGAGAAAAGTACTCTTAAGTTCATTATTTGTTTTCCTATTTGTAACCCAAGTTCAAGGCCAAGATTGGCTTGATGTTGAATGGGGAAGTTCAAGAGAAGAAGTTCACTATTCAGAAACAGGTCAGTTAATTCAGTGGAAATTAGGAGGGATTTACTATGAAGAAACAATTAATGGCCAAAGATATGCTAGAAAATATCGTTTTATTGAGGATTCACTCGTTGCTGCTACACGTTATCCCACAATAGATCGAACCAAATTAGAATCAAAAAATTTGATGGAGCGCATAAAAAAAATTCGAGATAAACAGAGCCAATATATTAAAAACTTGGGTGAACCAGATTTTATTGATAATTCAGATGAGCTTTCAGTTAAACACTATGGTTGGAATTTAGATAGCACATTTGCAATTGCTGAAGTAGATAAAGACGATGAATCTGGCAATGTCTGGTATTCCATTGGTCAGTTATCAGGAAACGAGCGAAGAAAACGATATAAAAATGATAAAGGCGCTCTACGTAAAAAATTCCGTCAATTAACTGAAGATGAATTTTCTTTCGAGGAAGACCCAGACGTACCAGCAGATCTGAAAGACAACCCTTCTTTATCAATTGAAGATAAATTATTGGCAATTCATGATGAAATGGAAGGAAGGACTATTTATCGAGACCCTTCCACAGGAAATGAGAAGTCCGATAATGAATTATCTCTTATTCTTATTGAAAAAGAGAATAACCTGAATCTTATTCTCAATAAAACCTACAGCGCCTCTGATTGGCTCTTCATAAATTCTATGATTGTTTTAGCTGATGGTGAACGCTTTGAGTTTAATGACATTTCAAATCGAGTCAATCGTGAAACGACAAGCATTGGTATAAAAGAAACGTACCAAACATCTGTTCAAGGTAAATTAGACAAAGCAGTACGGGCCATTGCCAATGCGGACGAAGCAAAAATCAGACTTAAAGGGAAGAGTTCATACAGAGATATTGAAATTTCCGAGAGAGAAAAAAGGGCAATGGAAAATATCTTAGCTTTATATGACAAAAAACAAAATGACTAGATATGTCTGAAGACGAAGATTTAGAGATAGAAATCTTGCAGCATATTGATGCTATGGATAAAGAAGAGCTTTATAAAAATAACCAAAACCTTGAAATACAGGGATATGAAGATAAGACAGTCACTTATAAAGCTTTTGAAATGAAAAAAGATGGTCTAATTGAAGCCTTTACTAAGGATCATAACACTGGAGTAGATGGTGTCATAGTTAAAGGTCTAACCCAAAAAGGGAAACAGTTTTAAGAGAATATAGAGAAACATGGTTCGAAAAATTATTTCCTCTTTTCAAAGAAAAATTTTGGGAGGAATTGGCTGAAAACTTAGCCAAATGGACGATATATCTCATTTTTCTCGGAATTGGAGTTTTAATCGGCTATTTCTTGTGAAGATTTATTGAATTTAAACCGGTAATATATCTCGTGCATTTAAGGGAGCGGACCTCGCCTATTATTTGCCCGTTTTTGGTTTTTCAGCTCTCCATTCGTTATTTATCAATTTAATTTTCTTTTCGCGAGCTCTTTAAGCACAATGCTATTAGGCACATATAAAATATTCATTAATTCATGGAAGAGACTAGTTCGTTAATAATTTCCCAAGCAACTGGAAAAGCACTTGATAAAATTTGGGACAAGTTTAAGGAGTCAGTTTTATACCGTTATTCTAGATATCGATCATTACGGTTTTTCTACACTTTCTTAGGAATATATAAAGAAGAAATTGAAGCAGACGACTTTGAGAATCGAATTTTCACAAATGATAAATTGGAAAAAATTCTAGAAGATGATAATAAAAGTAAAATATTATTTGAAGCATATCGAAGGGTAGCTTTTTCTGCTTCTAAGGATCTTGGACCTGCAATTATTGGGTTATTGACATCGGAATTAATTTTAGAAAATCGCTTTGCTACAGAGGAAGAAGAAAGGATATTTCAAGCAGCTGAATCCTTATCAGATCAGGAATTAATAGAATTTGAAAGACATTGTGCAAAAGAGTTTGAAGAAGGCCAAGATGATTTTGAATTAGAGTTAGATAAAAAATGGATTGACTCTAATTGGAATAAGAATGAACAGGTTTATATATCTCCAGTTAATCTCGGTTCAGTTTTGGGAACTTGGGCCTTAAAACTAAAAAATATCGGAATTATTACAGAATTTACCACTGATAAAACTACTGAGTATTTTGAGGATTCAGAACGTCATATAGACGAAGATGGTGAAGTCAGGGAAATAAAATCATTTATTAAAATTGATCACGAATATAATAAGTTTTGTAAACTTATAAGCCGGTCTCGAGACTATTTGAATTTCAAACAATAAATGTGACTAATCCGCCTTAACCCCCCCTTAACTTGCCAATTTTTGGCTTTTTAGTTCTCCGTTAATTATTTAGAAGAGAAACATTTTTTCGTGAGGAATGTCGCTACACCTAAAAGATCAAAATTTTAAATCGAATACACGGTAATGAAATTTTATTATCTACTGGCTTTTTCCTTGTTAATGATCAGTTCTTGTGGCAAAGAGGTTAGGGAGGAAGTGACAAATCGATATGAAGGTGGCGAGAAAAAAGTTGTTGTGAAGTATCAGGGAACTGGATCAGAAGAAAAAATTTTAGAGAGGCTGACCTACAGTAAAAGCGGAGAATTAATAAAATTTGAAGATTTAGAATCTGATTCAGTAAAAAACTACATTGATTTAAATCCGGAGCTACAAAAAGCTGCAGGATTAAAAAAATATTTGCAAGGTACTTGGCACAAAGAACTTTCATCAAGTGATGATTTAAAAAGAATAGTTTTCAACGCAGATACCCTGAAAGTTTACAATACATTCATTGACCCTATTTTAGGGGAACCGGAAAGAAAAGATACATCAAGAGCAAAAAAGGTTTGGTTAGTTAATTATCTAGATGATCAAAAATTGGTCGTGAAAGAAAGGTTTTCTGAAACTTATAAGGATTTTTCTCCAGCTATGCCCGACACGACGGTGACTTATGATAGTGATGATCCGGAAAGAATTTTAGATCCCCAAGATGATTGGGTAATAGAAATTGTATTTATTGATTCAGGCTCTTTTAAAAGCGAACTTTTAGACAAATCTAAAAGTACTTATTCAAAATAGGTGTGTAGGTACAGCCCGCCATTTTATTACACCGCTTATTTCTTTACTTAAAACTCTAAATTTTAGAATAGAAGTGTTCCCACCTAACGGGTCTTTCCCTGTTACTCTTTAAGAGTAAGAATCAGGGTTTAACAAAGGGCGCGAGTTAATAAAATTAATCTTTCGGGTTTTAATATGCGATTAATTTAAACTATCGGGACTTAAGGCATATGTATGGAACTAGTAAGGCAGGCGTAACCGAATACCCTCCTGGTCAGCTTCGGTTGGATCCATAAAGGCATTGGTGGCTTCCATCTGAGCTCGTGCTTCATCGTAATTGTCCCAACTGATAGCTTGCACATACTTTTGACCAAAGTCGAGGGTTCGGATCAAAGCATCTGATTGCTGGTTGTGAGTTAAAGCTTTTAAGGCAGCCAAGTAGTTATTACGGTAAACCGTGGGGATAATAATTTTTTGTTGATCGGCGGCAACGAGTTCTGCATTCATCATGATGCGAGCTATACGACCATTGCCGTCCGTGAACGGATGCACTTCGCTAACCAGGAACATCATAAATACCGCTTTCTGGAAGGGGTATTCCAAACCGCGATAAATTTCAAATCCACGTTCCAGGGTAGCCGGGACTAGCTCAGGCTTTACAAACTGAGTGCTGCCGGCCACATTCGTTTTGGTTTTAAATTCTCCAGGTTTTTTGTCTTTCCGCAGAGCCATCACGGTAGAATGCCGATTCTTTAACGAGGCAATAAACTCGTCGAAATTCTCGGGTGTTTTTGCCATTTCCGAGTAGTTGGAAACAATCCGAAAGGTCCCCATTACATCATGGGCATCTTCGGGACGCTCAGCTGGTATCGCGTTGTTAAAAACGATATCGGCCGCCTCATCTACTTCAAATTCGGTTCCTTCAATAAAATTGGAGAAATAGGCTTCGAAGAATGAGAGGTTTATTCGTTTGTCCTGCGAAAGGTTGGACGCAGAACGAGTGTGAGGAGCAAAATCCGACAGATCTTCAAAAAGTTTGAGAAACAGATCTACGCGATCGGGGTCATACGGCTTTTTAGATTTCCGGGCTTTACCGACATCTGATTTAATATTGGAGTCGCGCGTGCCCTGCAGGCTACCAATAAGATCGTCAAGCTTTTCATATTCTTCTTGCATATCCAGCTGTTGGGCAATTTCTCGGGCTCGGTCGCGGATACTATTGACATGGTCGGCGCCGCGCACCCGAAAGAGTTTATCCAAGCGCTCTTCTATCTCTTCTTGTCGAAGGGTTCTTGGAACCGATCCCTTGCGGGCTCGGGAAGGGCGCATGTTTTCAATATAGGCTCTGGGTTCGGAGCTAATGTGGAGTCCGTTAATAAAAGGACGGTCGCTTTCTAACGGGTCATGTCCTTTACGCGGATTGAAAATCAAGCCGGGAATTTCCGTTATACGCTTTTTGGATGAGACGATAAAAACCGAACCATCTTCCGCCGGTTTATTTTCCAATGCCGTCCGGTCGGCAATGAGTGCATCGGGATAATATTCTGATAGCAGATTGACCCAATGCCGTTTGACAATAACTTCTGGATCATCGGTCAGATTCTTCGTGTATAGGCGGGACCCGATCTTTTTAAGTTCTCCGCTTGATACAGCCTGTGATACCTGGGAAGAAATATCCGTATGGGAGACGAATACTTCCGGCATGTCATCTAAAAAATTTGCCATTTAAGCTACCTTTTTAAGGTAATTTATTAAACTTTCGGGATTTAATAAATTATTTATTTAAATAATCGGGTTTTAATATCGGTAATGGAGGAGGGGTAAACATACAAAAACTGCGAAAACTATCTATGTGTGGTAGCTGTCTAAACTTGCTTTGGTTGCACGATTGGTACATCAATATCAAAAAAATCCATTATTGATTGCTATGGCATCCCGAAAGGTTTCGGCGTCTTCGTGTAGGTTCATCTAAACAATATTCCAGTTTTGAGCTGTAGGTAAGCTATTGCCAAGACTACCGAATTCATAACTCGATAAGGGATTCAAGCTATTCTTCAATTTTGGAAAAGTGTTATTGAACTCCTGGTAGGTAAGCAAGGCTCCCAGCAACGCGCGAACCCGGGGAGGGTATTGCAAGGCAAAGGTAATTAGCGTATTTCTATCGGGTGTACTCAAATCATTGATGCGGCTTTGGAGTTGCCTGATAGCATTATCGATATCAAGGTCTGGAATTTTCTTAAAATCCTTTATGGCATCCAGAATCTCTAGGAAACGGATATTCTTGTCCGTAGGATCTACGTAACTTTTGACCGATTTTATTTTCAGGTTATCGATCTTTGTATTGATCCTTTTTTTATTGCAGGCCAGAGTAACGGTTTTGGGCACCTGGGTCGTAAGCCCCATTCGATTGTACAAGGATAAACCGGTGATATAAGCAATACGATTGTTACCTTCGTACATATAGGGTTTGAGCAGCTGCTCTTCATTGGGCTTTAAATCGCCAAACAACGACTTCTTGGGCTTATAAAATAGACCTTTGGAAATCCTTTTTACGACACCCTTGGATATCAACCGCTCGATGGCCTTGGTTGCAGCCCCATATTCGCTATTATCTATGCCGAGCTGGTCATATTTAAATGTGGTTCCTTCGTCAAAGGAGGAAACTTTGTCTTTTATTCTTTTTGCAGTACTCATAATACCTAGTTATGCTAATGGCCTTTCAACAGCTTGTATAAATATAGTATTTAATCTTTAAGAATGTCAAGTTTTTTACGTTATTTACTTGACATAGTGAAGGTATAAATTTCCCGTTTAGGTGTTTTAGATATAAACGCATGTGGAATGCTAGTAAGGTGAATTTTAAATCAATAGGCGGGACAGTTCTGCAGTGTTAGCAGGTGCATTATTCTGTTAAAAGGTAAAGAATAATTCTTATTCTAACTCATAAAATTTGTTTCCTGTCTCTGAAACTAATGAGCATGATTGCCTATAAATTTCTTCAGTATTAAAATCGATTGCTCCAATTATTACCAATAGAGCAAAATTGTTATGTGATGATGCAATCTCTAAAAGAGATGATATATCTTTATAGCTGGGTTTGGGTATTTTTTGGGGATGTGAGTGCCATTCTCCCAAGTACTTTATATTTTCAGCCGAATTTGCTAGCTCCATTTCCAAAAACATATCAATGTAGTCAGGATCAGCTCTAAAGTATTCCCTTCTATGAATAGCTTTTGGACCTCCATCGCTAGCTTTCTTAACATGTACAATATCTTTTTTTGTGGCACCTAACAAAACTCCTCCTGTTTCTTTCAAGCCAAATTTCCGGATTTCTGCTTCGAAGAGCTCTAGGACTTGTTTGTTAAAGATTATTCCTGAGTACTGCATATATTACACTCTGCGTCTAGCTCATGGTTGGTGATTTCCCACTTAAAAGGTTTCATTTCTTTTGATCCCATAGGCCCATGCCAATAATATTGATTTCCATTTGAAGAAGGATAAGTCGATTCTTCTTCACTAAGTAATTCCTGTAATGCAATACGACTTGCTTGAAGTGCAATCTCTTTAGTATCAATTTCTGAGCCTGGTAAAGGCGGACTCGAGCAACTCCCATATTCCGGAGAGAGTTCGTTTAATTCAAACTCTCCATCAGGCTTTGGTAACGTATCAAGGTTTTGATTCGCTAAGCATCTTAAACAAGGAGTTTCTTGGTATTTCACAACCTGTATAGAACCTGAAAACCCCCCTTGCGAAACTCTGCCAAAAATAAATGGTATATCAAATTGGGGAGTATATAAATCATTGATCATATAGTCTACAGAATCTTCCGCTGTAAGTACCAAGCAAAGATCACTACTTGAAAGACTTTTTTCTAACAGACCATCGTCATCTAAAACATTTACGTGATAGCAATTAACATTAATATTTGGATTAGATCTTAATATAAGACGTTTCCCAACTTGAACCTTAGGCTCACCAATATAAAATAGATCAGCGGCATGCCGTACGGAATTGCCTATCTCAAAAGTATCTTTGTCAATTAAATCAAAATTACCAACCCCGTTTCTTGCAAGTGACCTCGAAACTTCACTTCCTATCGCTCCAATCCCAATTACTGTAACCTTTTTATCTTTTAAAATTTGATCATCGAACAGATCTTTTGTGCGATGGTAAAGCTCTCGGTCAATATTCCGGCACAACAAATAATTTAATTGTACTCCTCTTTGATTTCTAGCAGTTTTAAAGAAGTGCCACGGGTTAGGATCATCCGGTAAATACAAACCAATATTTGGTATGGCTCCCTGATTGAAATCTTCACCAAAATTATTTTTTAGGATTTTAAATAGTTTTTTCCCATTAGATGATTCAAATAAATTTTTGAACGTAATTCCATTATCAAACTTATACCATTTGAAGACTTCCTGGCCTACTTGTAAACCAAATGTCTTGTCTTGCAAGACATTAGTTTCGAGGATATAATAGTTAGGCTTAAATTGTGTAAGAACAAATTTCCCCGTCCTAGCATAACTTGGGAAATTAAAATCCTCTGGTAAAAGTACTTGTCCAACCTGCTTAAGTGGGGCAGTGGCTTCGTCTACAATCTCATCTGGGGAAAACCCTTCCTCTGAATGAACTGAAGAAAGCCATTTCTGTGATCTCTTCAAAACCCGACCAACGTTATGGGTTTTACTATTCCAGTCAGCGGTTCGCATTAAGCACATGGCCCCATCCTGGTACTGATTACCCTTATTAAAATGTTTTACATTACCATTATCTATTGGTAAAACTTTAGGCGGAGCTGCTGGATATTTGGTCGGAAAAACTATTCTTAGAGTTTGGTATTTATTTTCATCAAACTCTAAACGTCCCGATACGACAATCCTACCATTCTTTTCTTCAAGACTCGAAAGTTCAAATATCCCTTCTAAACCTTCTTTTAGTGTACTTTTCTCTGCCTTAAAGAGATTTTTCCTAGATTCATGCCATCTGTAAGTCTCCATGGTTACGCAAACCCTTTATCTCGATCTGGTTTATCTTTCACTTTTTCAAATAGCCTAAGTGTTTCACCATCTCGAATACCGGTCTCCTCAATAGTTTGGGTAAGATCTTCAAGAGGGGTTCCATCTTCCCTTCTTAAAGTTCGATCTTCGAGATCAATATTTAGTTTTGCCTTTGCCTTGTTTAGGATAACCTTGAGTTTTTGTTTAGAAACGTACTCCTCCTCAAAAACTTGATCATCCTCAATTAATACACTAAGTGATAATTTATCAGAACTCATAACGCTGAATATTTCTGTTTTAATTAGTTAGTAAATCAGAGTTTAAAAAAATAATCCAGTGCTTTAACGCATGGATTTCTGTTTTATTATATAAGAAAATCAGAATTAAGTCAAATTAGACGAAAACTGACTTGTTCATATAGATAGGACCTCCTGAAGGACTAGTCTCTTTGACTCTCGTAATTAATCTATTATCCTCCAAATTCTTGAGGATCCTATTTGTGTAAGGCAACTTCAAATTTACAGCTTCAGCAATATCATTAGTAAAAGCTTCCTTTTGCTTGAGTATATATTCTAATACAGATCTTTGCTTCTTTTTTTTACTAATTTCTTTTTTTGAATCTCGAGGATCAGAAGATGATAAATAACCTAATATCTGAGGCTGCTGAAAACTTTCACTAACTAAAAATGTAGAATACCCTTTTTGATTTAAAGCATAAATTAAACCATCAAAAACCTTTTCATAATCCGACTCATCATACCTTAAACATATACAATAAAAACTATATTGGTCTGTGATAAGGTTCGACAAAACTTTTCTGATTGTCTGTTTTGCATATGAATAGCCAATATAACTTACGCCATTGGCATTCAGTGTTATTACATTCTCCTTACCAATACTTTTTAACTTTTTATGTAAAAGTGGATAATCCTGATCTTGTGCTTTATCAACATCATTTAATTGGGCACCAAATAATTTTTTCAAAGGGATTTCCATAGAATCTTCTGATTTACCATTATAGTGAAAGAGAATATATTGTTTATACTATTCTCTTACAAATCAGTTCCACAAAAATACTTGGGTCCCAGGATAAAACGGGGTCTTTTGAATCTTAAAGTTTTGATCACCTTTTAATCGTTTGATTTCTGCTGTACCAGACCTATAGCAACAGTGTAATTTTAAATCCCTACATTTTTCAAAAATAAACCTTGCTCCCCCTCCACGATCTTCATTATGTGCGAACCTTGATTTCTCTTCAATTATTGCCGCCTTAATGGCTTCCTCGTCGTTTTCAAAATTATAATGGGTATTCAAACTACGCTTTATTCCTACCCCGCAATCACCAATAGCAACTACAATTTTTGGTTTCGTTTTTTGATATACTTGAGATTGGGCACAAAAATAGGCGTATTCCTTATTAGGATTTGAATGATTACGGTGATTTAAAAAGGCTTCCTCAAAAACATTGCGGTATAAAGTTTCTTTGTTTTTCCTAATAAGACCATTCTCCTCTAAAAAATTTACTAGTACAAAGACTAGGTCATTCATCTTGGTTTTTAGATCATATTTTTGTGTATCAATGATTGATGTGTGGGTTAGGCTGTTCTTTTCCTCTGGTAAAAACTTACCTGTCAAATGGTAAATTTTATCTTTTATTTGTAGAGAAAGATCTAAACCGCTAAACATATTTATATGGACTAAGTATCTACGCACATTATACTTACCACTTTCACTGTCGGGTAGTATTATCTTTACATCTCTTTCATTCTGTGAGCTAATCCTATGCAAAATTAATCTAAATAATACTACCCCATCTGGTGTTGCAAATTCCAGGTTAGATAAATCAAAGACTTGATCCTCTTCATAGTCAATACTTCCTAAACCTAAAATTGAATTATAATCTAATTTGGATAAAGAATATTTCATCTAATTACTAATTTCTTGAAATGGAGCCTTCCACAATCCCAATCTCCTCCTCACTCAATCCATAAAGCTCATAAACAAGCTGGTCTATTTCCTCCTCCAGCTCGCTGATGTCAGCTTCCGGATCCTTATCTTTAGTACTAAGGATTTGATCAACTTTCTTTTTAATTTCGTCAGTTTGTGGTTTAACTATTGGGAATTGTTCAATATAGAATGGCTTAATTTCATAATATCCACCACGTCTCCCCGCTGTTGTATTTGACAAGAAGAACCACCCTAAATTTGAATTTAGTATCCCAATTAATTCAAATTCATCTGTGGGTATGAATACCGAAGGAGCATTTATATAATGTTTCCTTTTATCAAACGTAAACTCACCCCTCGATTGCAAATTTCGCCAACATATTTTTTCTTCTTCAAAACTTTCAAGGTACGCACATGCACGTAATTCCCACCAATATTCACCTTGATCATAACGTTTTTTTGCTGCCTTTTTGTATTTACTCAAGTAATCTGCTATAGCAGGTAATTCTTCCTGAACGGCTTCCCATTTATCATCTCTATTACTGAACTTTTTATCGGTCCAACCATTTGGAATATTGATTAGATATTTATCTGAATTTGGTGGGATAAATCTATTAATATCTTTACCCGATAAATATTTTTGAATTACTTTTTCACTACTTTTGTGTTTGTTAATTAGTTTCTCCCGAGTTTCTTCATCAATTACGAAGGCATCATTTAAACCAGTAATTAACCCACGATATATTTCACCATTCACATGTTCTTTAAGTTTAATGCCTGAATTACCGAGCTTAGATAAAATTGATTGAGATTCTTTATCTAAAAGTGTCCAAACTTCTTTGCTTAACTTTTCTTGATCTGATTCAAAGCAACTTTCTCCCAAATAATGTTCTAAGTCTGTAAAATCTAAACTTTCAACTTCACAGGCTTGAAAAAGATCATCTGGCAATTTCTTATTTATTTCAAGTAAACAAGGATAAACAGTTGCTTCCTCAAATACTGGAAGATCCCCAAAATCAATAATTGATTGAATTTGGAAGTTCTGTAGCCATTCTCGCAGGGGTTTTCCATAGCTTGCCCTCATCCATTTATTGGATACGATATAATGGAAACATCCATTAGTTGATAAAACTTCAATACCCTTTTGGACAAAGTATTGATATAGATCGGCATAACCGCTGTAAACCTCATACTTTTCTTTTAGATAGGGTTTAATTTCCTTTAGGAGTTCTTGCCGTATATATGGCGGATTTCCAATCACCGCATCAAAGCCGGTATAGTAGCCGTCCTCGTCCAGTACCTCGGGGAATTCAAAGCGCTATTCAAAAGCTTGGTCGTAAAAGCTGGCGGTTTCCAACTCCTTAAGCTCCTCTTCCAGCTCGGCAATTTTCTTCTCGGTCTTTTTGATCTTCTTTTTCTCTTTCTTGCTCTTCTTGTCTCCTTCAAACAGATCCAGCTTAGCCTCTTCCTTAATCAGCAGTTCACGTTGTTTTTTCAGTTTCTGTCGGACGGGGTGTAGCTCTTTGAGACCCACCGAAAAGCTCTCTTTAATAGAGTTAATTTGTTCCTTTAATGCTCGTTTGTCTTCACGATCCCCGGTTTCTTTGTAGCTTCGTACGGCCTCTTTATATTCTTTAATAGTCAAATCGTCGTTGTTGGCCAGGATCTGCGAAAGATCCGCATCCAGATCAAAGCGGCTGACCAGCGAGTTCCCCTGTTTGATATTGATATCAATATTGGGCAGCACTTCGAGCTGTTGGAAGTCCGTACTTTCCTTGTAATAGGCATGCTTCAGTAACTCAATCCACAAGCGCAGCCGACAGATATTTACCGAATTGGGGTTGATATCCACCCCGAACAGGCAGTTTTCAATGAGGACATTCTTTTCCCGGAACAGGGCTTTCTGCAGGCGCTGGGTGTCGGGACCCACGGTACGTTCAATGGTTCCATTTTCTTTCCACTCCGAATGCACGCGGTATTCGAAAAAGGGATCTTGTCCCACCGAGATACTGAGTTCATCATTGTCCACGCTGATTTCTACATCCCGAATGCGGTGGTTATCCTCATCCACAAAGATGCGGAGATCACTTTTAACAGCTATCAACTCATTAAGGGCCGAAACCAGAAAGTGTCCGGATCCAACGGCCGGATCACAAATGGTGATGCTATTTACAATTTCGTTGGCCTTATCGTAAGGAACTTCATGGCGGGATATCTTACCGGCCACGTCATCGATATCCTCACAATCCCAATCCTCATAGATCTCGTTAAACTTTTGTACTACCGCCCGACGAATGGTTTCCCGGCACATATACTCCGTGATATAACCGGGTGTAAAGAAGGAGCCATCCTTGTAGCCGTTAATCTTCTCAAAAATGCGTCCCAGAACCGAAGCGTTAATAAGCGTTTTGGCTTCTTTCTGGACCTCGGCCGTACCTTCGGTATTAAAGTTATAGGCATCAAGAAAACGTAGCAGGTATTCGAGAGCAGACAGCTGTTCTCCTTTGAGGCGCTCCCCGTCCCGGTTGCGAATTTTACTACGACTGTACACCGGCATTTGTAGTCCGTCCTCCAGTTCTGAGATGCGAATCGTATCTTGCTCGATATCGGCCACATCAAACAGGGAGCTGTTTAGATAGGGGATATGGCCAAAGTGGGTGTTTATGCGATCGGAACGATCTTCCACAGGTACGGCCAAAACCTGGAAGAAGAGTTTATTGAGTCCATCATATTCCTCAATATCGCGATGGCTTAAAAACCGGTACCGGTCGTCTTCCCGGTGATACTTGAAGAGTTGGGCTTCCAGCAGTTTCAAAAAGAGAATGCGATTAATCCAGGTGATCAAGAGCTGGATAGCCACGTTAAATAGCTGCTCTTCTTCATCTTCACCAAACTCTGATCGGTTCGGAAGGCGCGAAATTACGTTCAGACTTTTAAGCTGGGTGATAGTATTTTCAATCAGGGAAGCGTGCTGGCGGTTTTCCTCATCCAGCCGGGTAATATAGTGGGTGCCTTTCTCCTTGTATTCTTTCAGGCCCATGATATAGAGCAACTCGCGGTAAAACGCTTTGTTAAGCTCATTGCTGTCGCTGGCAAATGGTTGTTTGAGCAGGTGCGTTGGCGTAAATAGTTTAAAGATCGGCACCAGCTTTTTTTGCTCGTCCCGGCTCAACTCATCTTTTTCCAGCAGTTTTCTATAGCTACTCAGGTCTAATTCGGCTGCTGTAATGCTCACGTCGAGCTCTTCGACAAATTCCGAAAGATGATCATAGACAAACTGGGTGCGGGAACTCACTTTTTGTCCCTGTTTCCACTCTTCATACCAGCCGGTCAGTTTCTTGGATTCATAGAAATGCCGTTCGAAATCCTGAGCATCGAAGACATACCAGTTATATACATCGGTAATTATGATATGTTTGATATCTTCGTTGCCGTTATCGATACGTTCCCGAAGGTAGTAGAGGATGGATTCGTGAAATGCCTTACGGTTTAGGTCATCCCCGGTAATCATTTCCGAGCTGTTAGACGGACGCTTGGCTTCTATGATAACACCTACGTTCGACTTGCGGGTTTTCCCATTATGGATAGCCAGATCCTGTCGCTCCTTGGTGTTGATGTAGTGGTCTTCCTCAAAGTTGGTATTGCTGAAAAAAGGCTTGATCAGGTTTTTGAGGTGCTCCTCGGATTCGCCTTCCTCGACCGCATCATCAGCTTGGCTCAATAGCTTCAACAGTCGTTGGCGAAAGGTTTCGAATTCGGTCTCGGTGATCGATTCTTGAAGGAAGGCATTGTCAACAGCTCGTCGTGCGGAGGTCGTCTCTATCTGCATGTTTATTTATTTACTAACCAACTTTTTGTTTGACCTCATTCTAAGCACTGGAAGGGGAACAAGCAAAAACACATATAGCTATTGAAGTTAAGCAAGTTGTATCCCAAATTTTTTGAACAGTTCTTTTAGAAAGCGCACTAGTTTTCCAAAGGGGAAACTGTCTTCATTTAGATTGTACTTATGCCAGAGCTTAATAATATGTTGTGCTTCTCGACTAAATGCTTCAATTGGTTTGCCACTACCTGATCCACCACAAGCACCACTTGATAAAGACACTTTTGCGTTTTCATGTTCAATTATAACCTGAACACAAACGTTACCTGAATTATTTAGGCTTTCTTTGTAAGCATGTCGAACCGATGCAGTTGTTATATTTGGGGTACTAAGTTTCTTATTCCCTCCGAAATCAATAGTAATCATAATATTGTCTCTTGTTGTTAGTCATTACTCATTTCGATACATAAGCAGCTTAACCGACAACATTATGTCACCCCATTTAATTAGAAAGCTTTCATAGAAAAGAGGTATTAATAATTAACTGGCAAAGATTTCATTCCAATTTGTTTAGCCACAAAATAGGTCGAATTGCCATCCACAATATCAAAAAGACCTATTTCTTCTGCATTTGACCTAATAGAAATAGGTTTTCTTCTGGGTATTATTCCCTGATAAGCTTGTCGCATTTTGGTAAACCCGTTGGCAATTCCATTAGGACGCTTTCTGGTTGGACGAAGACAAAGGATAGGTACAATGGCTGTAGCTTCATGCATATCGAAAAAACGATCTAGACAGTTGGGATCCAGGCAGAACATACGCTGGTAATTTTGGAGGTACGTCCCAACTTGTTCCATATTGAGCCAACCGGTCAGTGGGACCTCAAAACCATCCTCATTTATATAATTCACCCTAATAAGGTGGCCTAATTCATCAACAGATAGATGAAGTTCGTTGAAATCATGATACTGACGGTTGATTTTATCTATCTGCTTTGTGTAATGGCCCAACAAAGTAGATGGATTACTGTCATCAGTTGCTTTCATATATCCCATCTATAGGTTTTCCGCCTGTGGATTATCCCTAATGAGCCTAATTATGTTATCCACTTCCGACTTTTTGCAAAGCTTAATAGCTTTTCGACCATTTTGGATATTTCGACCATAGCTTCGGACCGTTAACAGCTCGCGATATCCGCATCGATAGAAAGAGGTGCGGGAAATACGGCCCAGCTGCTCACACATATAACTGATCGCTTCTCCAATCGTCATGAAATCCTCGCTTTGGGAGGGATTGTTTGGGACTGGAGAAGGCTGGTTTTCAGGATTTTCAAAATTAGACATAACCTTTCTTATTTTCTTAGACGCCATAGTTAAGTGTAGTAAAAACTGATAGTTAACCGCCTAAGAAATTGCCAAAGATTAATCTTAGATGTCTTAGGCCAATCTTAGAGTTCTTAGGCGTTTCTTAGGTGATTTCTTAGATATATTATTATTAACTAACTTATTATTTATTATATACTTGCAGGGTGTTGTTTTGTGGAATAAATGAGGATCTAAGAAAATAAGACGCTTTTTAACAATTCTTGGATAATCTCATATTTCCCAAAAAAACTCCTAAAATGGGGGTTCAGTTTTTGAACCATTCGTTGCAATGTGTTTGTCGTTTTGTTGGGATTGTTGTTTCATCATGATTACTGCTTCTTCTCGTTTGCCAAAGGCCCGAAGCCAGGAGGGGGTTAGGTTTTTTCTGGGCAGGTGATACCCGTGTCGGTTTTCCTGGACGGTTCCTTTTATGGGATCCTCATAGCTGTAATAATTGGTTTTTGCCTTTCCGTGCAGGTCTAAGGCTTCTATTTCTTCCCGGACAATATCCTGGCTGATATACTCACGTCCTTTATTGTAATTGGTGTAAGCGTCCCAGATGCCACTCCAATACATGACGAGTCCATCTTTGCTGTTCCATCCGTAGTAGCGTTTCGGCAGCTCCCCGTTATCATTCATGATCTCAATACTGGCCAAGAATTGTTGCAGGGGTGTTTGGTGGACTTCCTTTTCAGCTGAATTAGCTAAAAAAGTTACGCCATAGCGGAATATCTCTGTAGAGGTGCGATTCTCACGGAGCAGTTGTTGCATTTCCTGCCGATCTTCTGGGCTTACCGTATGTTTGTTCTCCTCCTCCAGGGATTGTTGAACAAATTCAGCGAATTCTACATCGCTGGGCCGACAGACAAATAGATCCACCGTAATAAGGGCCGCCATATTTTCAATTTGACGGTCTTTAATCTGGAATCGCACGCCTTCCTGGTCACTTCTCCGTCCCAGCTCATCTTCTACCGCTTCGGTCAGCAGGCGTTTGGTCCAGAGCAACTCGCTTTTAAACAGCTCCCGATTAAAGTCATTAAACTTGTAGAGCAAGGACAGAAAGAGTTGCTGCATTTCCTTTTTATGGTTATCAAACCACCACAAATTGTGAACTGAACCCCGTTTGTCTTTGGCATATTCAATCATAATACACCGCGACCGAAAGTGATCTTCCGTAGGTTTATAGTTTGAGATGAACATGAGTTGCGACCGTACCGGGCTCCAGGCGTTTTTAGATCGATCATGGGAGGCACTAACTCCACGTTGTCTCAACTCGTACCACATGTTAAATACTTGTGGTGTGATCTTACCTTTGCCGGGGACAAACTCATCCATGATCACGGGAATCTTACTGTGGTTGGCCAGTTTGTTTTCAGCCGATTTAAGTGTTGGATTGGAATCTACATCTGTAAACGACTGCCCAAAGAAATTGAGCATAATTTGAGATAATTGTCCTTTACCCGTGGAGGGCTCTCCATAGAGGTATAGAAAAACCACATGTTTAAATACATCGTAGGTCTCGTCGAAAAACAGAAAGGAGAGCATATAGGAGAAAATAAGATAGCCCTCAGCCTTCTTTTCAGGTTGTTGCCCAGCAATTAGTTCTCCGAATTTATCACGGACCGTGTCAGTAAAATACCGGAGCTCATTACCGGTAAAAAGCTGATGTTCGTCGTCGGTATGGAATCCATCCTTGGCTGGGAGCAAATCTAACAGTGGCGCCGGTTCAATACGCCCGGGTTTAACGTAAAAGGTAGTGTCGGCAGCTACCATGGGGAATAGCCCGGAATCCGGATTAGGGGCAATAATATATTGGGGTTCACGCAGGTGATCACTTGGAATGTTGATCAAGGCATTGCGGGTCAGATAAAACTTGTAGCCATGGTGCTCGACAAATCCATAGTAGTTAAATTCATAGACGGTCTGCGGTTGCCACCGGTTACAGAGGAAACTCATAAAGAACAGAATTTCATCATCAGACTTGAACCGGGCCGACTGGTAGGAATGTTTAAAGATCTGGATCTGGAAGGCCTTCTTGGACAGCAGGTCCTCTGGCTCCAGGACAAAGAGTTCGCTTTGAGTTAAGGTTCGCGTCTCCGGGGTGAGCCAGCTTACCTGGCATTCATAGAGAGTAGAATCCCATTTTAGGGTCTCGGGATTATAGCGGATGATCTTGGAGTGTATTTCGATATCGAAGGTGCCGATTCGGCGACTAGTGCCGTCGGTTTCATTGCGATACCAGCCAAAGTCCAGGGGATCGGAGCTGTCGATATATTCAAAAGGTGCTTTTTGAGAATCGGAAACTGCAGTTGGCTCAAATTCTTCCGGGCTGTTTCGACTGTTAGGTGATAATAGCTTTAGAGAGCCTTCCCTGTTTTTGCTGCTGCTCATGTAGTTTTTGTTGAGATATTAAAATTTTGTGTTCGCTCACGTAGTTGAGCCTGTAGAGGTCTTTTCCATACCCATAGATCACCCAAAGGTCGTAGCCTTCGACGATCTGTGTTTCAATGAGCCGGACGGTTTCGGTGCGCTGGATACCATCGCTGTCAAGAAATGCAATGGTATCACCAAGGGTATATCGTGTACGTATAGTAGCCATGGTAATGTGTCAGGTGGATAGTTGAATGCCTTTGGTCTTCCGAAGTGCTTCAATAGAAAGATCGAACTCATTGGTAAGCCGAGAGGTGAGCGTCTGCTCTGAAATCCCTAATGCTTGTTCCATGTTGCACAAGCGTTGGTCGGAAATGTAGTATGGTTTTTTGAACCACTGCCGAAAAGTGTTAAGCTTTATCTGAGGGTAAAGCGCCCGGCGAAACTCATCAATGGTGTCGTATTGATTGATTATCTGACCTTTGATGATGCCGAGCCGAAGCCGGTTTATATCATATTTGGTTATGGCTGGATACACTGAAAAATTCTCTTTTTAATAATTGTCGGTTAGCAGTATTATAAGCGCGTTATCGGTAAACATTACCGTTACCGCGGGGTCTAATTTAGTGACGTGATAACATCGAAACAACAAAATATTGTTACTATTGCATCACTATTCTATAAAGAGAGAGTGTAAGTGCGGCTAAAACAATTACTTAAGTAAGGACAAAAAAGTGGAAGAAATTGAACAAGACATCCTACAGGAAAATATTCAGTATTTACTCGATGAATATTATGACGGGAACGTTTCAAAAATGCAGCGCCAAACAGGAGCGAATCGCTCTGTCATATCTGAGCTAAAGAATGGCAGTAAAAATGAAGTCAACAGCTCGACGTTACGTCATTTTGCCCAGGCAGGGATCAACATCAATTGGCTATTGACCGGGGTAGGACCTCATTTTGTGATCGGCAATGAAGAGGAGCTGAAAACCGAGCTGAAGCAAAAGCAGTTGCTTGAGAATAGGATGGCTGAGATCAAAGAATTGGTGTCAGAAATTGATCAGCAGCTGGAGGAACATCCAGAGCTAAAGTTGGATCCGGATGTTATGTCAGCTTTGTTGGACTTGCTGAAAAGAGCAATATAGCATCTAATGGTGATGCTAGCCGTTCTGTTTGAACATTCGTTCTATTACACGCCGCTCAAAGTATTTTCGACGCGCCCCGGCCTGAAAGCTTGGAATATGCTTTTTATGACCCGGAAGGAAATTGCTCCGGTTTAAGATCGTGCGGTGCGAGATTCCAAACTCGGCCTGAATTTCTTGCGCCGTCATATATTTCGATTTATCAGGTTTGACCATGATGGAGTCTAAAACAAAATCCAGCTTGGCTTCTAGGGTAGCGATTGTCTGGAGAAGAGAATCCTTGGGGTCTTGTGCTGTCATGATATTCCTTTGCTGCGATATTTTTTGCCGCAAAAAGAAATGACTTTTCAGAATAAAATGCACTTTTTAAATCAACATTTTTTAAAAAATTTTAATCTTTCACTTCAGTGATAAGTCCATTGCGATTTGCCGTATTGAGCAAGTCATTAGCAACCAGGTGGACATATTTGTTGGTTACCTCTAAACTTTTGTGTCCTAGCATATTTTTTACCTCAATCACATTGAATCCGTTGCGAAGCAGGAAGGTAGCACAGGAATGCCGGAGGCCGTGAAAGTGTATTGAATCTTTTAGTTTCGCCTCTTCGGTTGCATAATATTTGAACCGTTTTGATACATAACCCCCTCTGAGAGCTTTCTCACCACCGGGTACTGACATTGGACTTGTGAAAACGAGTCCCTTCTTAGGATTACCGTTGAACTCTTTCCATCGTTTAAGCTCGGTATATAGTTTATCAAAAATGGGTACCGTGCGTTCGTATCCGTTTTTTGTGTCGGTAACTCTGAGAAATCGATCTTTGATATTTACATGCTCCCACCGAAGCTGAATAATTTCCTTTCTACGTAGGCCGGTATAAAAAGCTAGCGTAATAAGTGGGATAAACCAGTGTTGTTTCTGCTGATCCGTTGAAATTGCTCCCGACTCTTGGTGCTTTTTCTGATACGCTTTAAACTTTTTAAAGATGTAGTTGAGTTGTTCCTCATCGATAATTTTATCAACAAGGTTATCTCGAGTTTTGGGTAGCTTAATATCATCACAGGGATTTGATTCCAGAATTTCTTTATCAACGACCCAATTAAAAAAAGCTTTGAGATGTATGAGGTAGTTCTTTTTCGAGGCGTTCGCTAGATGGGGTTTCAAGCAAAAAGATTTGATATCATCCGTGTTGATCATCGTCACAGGCATGCTGTATCCAACCTGTTCCATAAACTGGCTAATAATTTGTCGGTAAGTAGTTTTCGTCTGTTCTGTTACGTTAGTTTTGTCCTTTAAGAATTGTTTCTGAAGGGTACTGATTATCGGACTGGTAAGAGAGGTTCCATCCAGCTCTTGCTCTTTCTCATAATCCTGCAGATTCCACTCATCATCGAATGGATTTATTTTGCCCGCATCATAAAGCTTTTGATATTCCAGCTTTTTTTGTTCGGCAATCTTTTTGTATTTGGTGCCGAGCGCATACGTTTTTTTATATGACTTACCATTTAAGGTGGTTTTAAAGACTATTGAATAGTTGCCACTTCTCTTGGTTAAACTTGCCATAGCTATTTATACCATCGGTTTGGTTAAGAGTACACCAGAAATGTAGTACCAAATGTAGTACCGAACAAGGAAAATAGGGGCTATTTGGGAAAAGGTTTCCCGAAAAGGAGGGATGGTAGCTAGTGTATATACCAACAAAAAACCCCGTCTATAACTAAATAAACGGGGTTTTTGAGCTAAAATAGAAGAGTACGCCTGAGAGGATTCGAACCCCTAACCTCCTGATCCGTAATCAGGCGGTATGTTGGGATTAGAGCAAATGGGCCGCGATTTTTTGCCGCTTATGTACCCACCTATGTACCCACTTCGGATCGGGATTCGAAAGGGTAAAAAATATGCGTTGGTTTACTTTAAATGCAGATAGTACACCTGAGCTCATAAGTATGGAAAAACGGGCTCTATAGCTAATTGAAGGGGATTTAGGTTTGACGTTGAGATTGATCGGGTTCGGTATTTTGGTTGAATTACCTGTTTTGGGCTGTGCGAGAAAAAGGGCGGTTTAGGAGCCTACTTTTAAGTTTGGATTTAACACTCCTTCAGCTTATTTCGGGTCGAGCTCATAAGCTTAATTTTAGTAATTAACTGCATAAGTGGACGGAATTCATCCAGTTATGCAGGTAGTAGCTAAAAAGAATTTTCGGGAACTATATTTGAGGCTGATGCGATTCGTAATTTAAGCTATTTGTTTTACCTTTTATCCAGCTTGCTCATTTTATTTAGTAAGTTTATATGTTGAATTATTTTTGATGACTAAGAGGTAATGAATGGCACTACCGGTTAACATAGAAAAAGTGATACAAGGTTCGGTTGTTGAAACGGAACGCATCGAGTTTAAGAGGGGATGGAATCCTGAAGATGTGATTCACACGATGTGTGCTTTTGCCAATGACATCAATAATCTCGGTGGCGGTTATATTATCATTGGCATTGAGGAAGAAGGTGGGAGTCCTGTGCTTCCGCCTGCCGGACTAAAGCAAAATCAGTTGGATGCCATGCAAAAGAAACTGGTGGAGCTCAGCAATAGAATTCAGCCGACCTATTTTGCCGTATCAGAACCCACGGAAATACAGGGAGAATATATATTTGTACTGTACTGCCCTGGCGGAGATAATCGTCCTTATAAAGCGCCTGTATCTCTATCGGATAAAACGCGAGGACAAGCCCACTGGATTCGACGCTATAATTCTACCGTTCAGGCTAATGATCAGGAAGAGCAAAAGCTTCATGAGCTGGCGGCTAAGATTCCCTTTGATGATCGGATTAATCATCAGGCATCGGTCAATGATATTAAGCTTTCGCTGGTTAAAGAATTTCTACAAGAAATTGACAGTCCGTTATTCGAGCAGGCCGATGACATTCCCTTTGTCGAGCTATGCCGCCAGATGCAAATTGTTAAAGGACCTGTTGAGAATTTAAAGCCGATTAATGTTGGTCTGCTATTATTTAATGATGAGCCTCATCAGTTTTTCCCAGGTGCTAAGATTGAAGTAATTATTTATCAGGACGAGGTAGGAGATCGTTTTTCGGAAAAGATCTTTACCGGTCCTATTCACAAACAGTTGATCAGAGCACTGGAATACCTACAAACCAATGTGATTCGTGAAGAAGTTGCAAAAGTAGAAGGACAGGCGCAGGCCAATCGTTTTTACAATTATCCATATGCTGCTATTGAAGAAGTACTAGCCAATGCCGTGTATCACCGAAGTTATGAGCTTCGCAATACAATTGAGGTAAATGTTCGACTTGATGAAATAGAAGTCCTTAGTTTTCCCGGACCATTGCCGCCCGTGGATAATGAAATGTTGCAAAAAGAGCGTATCATTGCCAGAGACTATCGCAATCGCCGTATTGGAGATTTTTTGAAAGAGTTACAGCTCACTGAGGGACGTTCGACTGGATTCCCTAAGATCTATAAGGCCATGGAGCAAAACGGATCGCCGGAACCTACTTTTGAGACTGATTCTAATCGCTCTTACTTTCTGGCTAAATTGCCTGTCCATGAACAAGTAACCTCCCCAAATGAAGACAGGGTACAAGCCAGGGTACAAGCTGGGGTACAAGCTTCTTTAAATAAAACTGAGCAACAAATTTTAAAAGCTTGTACCCAAGGCGAAAAATCAAGTGGAGAATTATTAGATATCCTTGGATACGAAACAAGGACCCGAAATTTTAGGGATGCATTGTCCCACTTACTCGAATTAGGATTGATTGCCTATACCATCCCAGATACGCCCCGTCATCCTGATCAAAAATATAAAATTACTGAGGCAGGAAAACGGCAAATAGAATAGGCTACGTTTTAATATTTCTATACTATCAGTGGATCGAATTGGTTTTTTAGTTCTGAACTGCAAAAGGGGTCGAAGTTCCTCCCGTTTTGCAGGTGAAAGCTAAATCTCTGGCTACAAATCCTACGAATACTCAGATTAATTTACAGCTAAGCAAAGAATTCCGGAATGTTATATCCCTTTTTCATTATTAGATCAGGGATCTACTAAAAACATGACATAGTTTAATCTATGTCATTTGTAGGTTTTTCCCCTTCTTCTAAAAGGTTATTGATGTCAAATACATGATGACCAATGAACCACTTCGTTTTTCCGAATCGATCAGTTTCTTTAACGTCAAGTTGTTCGGCGGCCTTATCACGATTCATACCTTCCTCAAAGATAACCACCTCTCCGGGCTTGCCCCGATCCGTGTATTCGGTAACGATAATGGTCTCGGCCTGACGAAGAAAAGCATTCTTTGGAGATCTTAGCCAAGTACGAGCCACGATCTCGGCCTTGGATTGTTTAACAGGATTGGAGTACACCGCCTGCAAATGTATAACATTGTCCTCAACCTTGGTGACCTCGGAGGCCAAGCCCATAAACATGCGGAGCCATTTATCGACGCCGCCAATGTGCCGATCGTTTAATTGTTTGATTTCTGATTTGGAAAGGCTGAAAGCGTTTGATTGCGTACTCATATCAGTGTAACAATTTAGATTAGGAGTTATGATTGTTACACCAAGACAAATGCTAAGCGATGGGACTCGATAGTTTTGGAAGTCATCCCACATCATTTGGCCACCGTGCCTCGAGTGGGTCGGTTGGCAAGCCCCTCGGCTTTCTTGATGCTACTTTAAAGGTAAAATTTTTAGCGGAAAAAATTAAAGAACCATTACTCAAGCATTTTGTAAATTTCAGGTAGGTCATAGTGGGTTATTATACCCATTAATTGCTCTTTTTTTTTCCGTGGTGAGTTATGAGAATTGCATTAATTTGAGATTCTTCCTGATTACTCCTGCTAAATATGTCAATGACATCAGCTAAATTATCATCTCTTTTGATAAACCGATAAGTCTCTAGTTCCTCTTTGTGTTCTAATACATCCGATATCTTATCATCTTCCATATCTACCATACCGATCTCGACATTTGCACCTAACCATCTTGAAATGGTATTTGCAGTCAATAAATCTTGAAATGCTCCCTTTTTATCAATGATAGGTATTTGAGAGAATGAATTATTATACATTTTAGTGACTGCTTTTGAAATCGGATCATGTGCTGAAAGTGTCAATACTTCGTTAGAGAACTTAGGATAAACTTTGGGTGGATCTTGAATCTTTTCTACAATCTTGCTAAATCGTTCAACAACTTTTGAATATGGTTCAGCAATAGGCTGTCCGTCAGGCCTGTTGTGAACAATGGTGTTCCTCAAGTTATGATACGTTTTTAATTCATTATAGTAGTTCTTGATAATGCCATTCTTCTGGGATGTTTCTCTTAGAACTTTACTAAAACTAATCTCATCTTTGTAGTTGTATTTGCTTCTCAGGTGTTGCTCAAGTTCTGAATAGATTTTTAAAAACTTATTAGCATTTTGCATAGCTGTTATTGGTTTAAGGTTGAGTAAGAGAGATTTATATGTTGGTTTATACAAATAAGTGTTTTGAAGTACTATTTTATGAGTGCATAATTAAGGTCTTATAAACGAGCTCGATCGTTTGATCCCAAGGAATATTAAGGTTTTAGATTGTTAATCTTTATACTTGAAACAAAAGTGTTATTTTCTGTGCCAATCGGCTTTAAGTAAAACTTTTATTTATAGGAACGTCTAATGAAATTTTCTGAAGAATTTATAAAACTAAGACTTTCTGTAGGCTTTCTTGGAGAGAAGTCGAATTTTAACTGGTGGAATAGTGATTTTTTATCAGAGTCTGGAGATAGTTTTTTATCACCTGTATTTGCTAGAACAATAGGATTGGCTAAATATCATGGTGTGAAGGAGGCTGCAGCACTTAAACATGATGAATTTATTGGTGTTGGGTTAGTTTATCATTTGTTTAGGTTACCTGAGATGTATGAACAACATCTTCATGAAGAAATTTCAAATGAGAAGGCAAAAAAATTACCCAAAAATAAGAATGAGGCGATTGAAACCTTAGAAGGGTTAAGTCGGGGTAAGGCTCTTGTTGATGAGGGCCCTGTTTATATGGGTACCTTAGATGAATTGAGTGAGAGTACAATTCAGGAATTGGCCTCACTTTATTTATCTGCATTTAAAAAAGACAAAAAAGTATACCCATATTTTAAAGAGTTAGATGAAGACTGAAGAAAAAGAAAAAAAATATACAACTCAGCTACAGGCTGGTCTTGGTATACTCAATGAAACAAAACTATTGTTAGATATTTGGGAGCCTGGTATGGAGAGCAAACAGTTACGAGAGAAAGCTCTTTCTGAAGGGTTTTTCCCAAATGTGTCTGCAAGAAGATTAAAAAATATTGTAGATGAAGCTTTTGCTACCCGTTATTTAGTTGAGGGGCAGAAGCCTGCTAAATATGTAAGCTATTTCAAGGAAAATTTATCTCGAGAAGCATTTAAACAGATTACCTTACTTTATACATGTAGAGCAAATCTTATACTTAAAGATTTTATTCGCTTCGTTTATTGGCCAAAGTATGGGGCTGGTGTTGATACGATAACTCGGGATGATTCTCGTAGATTTGTAATGGATGCAGTTCGAGAGGGGTATACGCAAAATGTTTGGGCAGATAGTACGATTAAAAGAGTATCCTCATATTTATTGGGAGCTTGTGGTGATTTTGGTCTACTTGAAAATTCTAAAGGATACCATCGAAAAATATTATCTTTTAGAATAGAATCTGAAATGGCTGCTTTTTTAGCTTATGAACTTCACTTTTCTGGGATAGGTGATAATTCAGTTATTTCAGACAGTGATTGGGAAATATATGGGCTAAAAGAAATGGACGTTAAAGAGCTTTTTAAGCAAATGGCTTTGCAAGGACACTTAATTTTTCAATCAACTGCAAAGGCAGTTAAGATATCATGGAAATACGAAGAAATGGATGAGTTATTGAATGTCATCACTGAATGAAAATTTTAAAAAATTACTAAAAAGAGTTGAGCGAGGTCGTGAGTTTCATCATCATACTGATGATCAAATGTATTATTTAGTTTTTGATCCTACAGAAATTTTAGAAGTTAAAAGAGTAACTCCTGCCTGGAAAGCTAAACTTCAAAATGAGGGATTTGATGTTACCACATTTTCTTTAATTGATGAAATAATGGATATATGGAAGAGTGTTCCATTAAGAGAAGTTTGGCTTAAAGTAGATCGGAAAAAACCCCTCGACTGGCAGGCAACAAATCAATCTTTAAGTAATGCGTTAACAAATGAAAAAAAGTTACTTAAGAGATTTGAGGATAAAATTAAAGAACTAAAAGAAAACCCCAATGCTCTTTTATTAGTTACAGATCTCGAAGTTCTTCATCCATATGCACGTATAAGTGCAATTGAAGGGGGATTAACTGGTAAGGTAAGCATCCCGACTATAATACTGTACCCCGGAAAAAGGAAGGGGAAGACACAGTTAAGTTTTTTAGGTTTTTATCCGCCTGATGGGAATTATCGTTCATTACATGTTGGAGATTAAAAAATATACATTATGAAGATTAGAGCTTTATTTGATAAAGATAAAGGTATTGACAGACCCATTGAGAAAGTCATTACCTATGCTGCAGACAGTGAAGAATATCTAAAAAGAGAAGTATCTGAGTATATTGTAACTGATCATATTGAGGATCAGTTTAGAGAGCTTATGGACAAAATGCAGTATGCCATGGAGTCTGGAAACTCATTTGAAGTTGGAGTATGGGTATCAGGTTTTTATGGATCTGGTAAGAGCTCTTTCACAAAGTATTTTGGAATGGCAATGGACGATAGTATTACCATTGACGGAATTCCCTTCAGGGAACATTTAAAAGATCGTTTTAGAGACAAGGAAGTGAAAGCTTTCTTAAATACGTTACCTCAGAAATTTCCGGCCACAGTTGTTATGCATGACTTGGCTAGTGAACAAATTTCTGATGACCCTACAGCTGATGTAACTACGATACTATTTCATAAAGTACTGCAACTGGCTGGTTATTCCAGAAATATGAAAGTTGCAGCTTTCGAGCGAAAATTAAAGAAAGACAATCGCTATCAAGAGTTTTTAAATCTGTTTAAGGATGAGGTAGATGAAGAATGGCATAATTATCAAAATGATCCACTGATTGTAGACGGAATATTGCCAGAGCTGGCTCATGAAATGTATCCAAAATTGTTTCCTGATAGCACCTCTTTCAAGTCCGACGACGAAGATATTATCGTTATGACGGATGAGAGAGTTAAGGAAATGTTGGACATTATTTATGAATGGAAAGGAAATGAAAATGTAATTTTTGTAGTCGATGAGATTGGCCAATATGTAGGTTCACAACAGGAATTGATAACGAACCTGGACGGATTAGCAAAAAATTTAAAGGATATTGGAAAGGGAAACGTTTGGATAATTGGTACAGCACAGCAAACACTGACAGAGGACAACCCAAAGGCTGCGATTAACTCACCGGAGCTATATAAATTAAAAGATCGCTTTCCGATTCAAATTGATTTAGAATCTAGCGATATTCGGGAGATTAGTTATCGAAGACTTCTTGAGAAATCTCCTGAGGGAAAGGAAAAGTTGGAGGATTTATTTGAAAACTATGGTCAAAGCTTAAGAACAAAGACTAAATTAGAGAATGCAAAGTATTACGACAGTCAGTTTGATAAAGAAACTTTTGTAAAGCTTTATCCTTTTCTACCAGCTCACTTTGACATACTGCTTCATTTATTAGGCCAGTTAGCAAAGTCAACAGGCGGTATGGGTCTTCGTTCAGCAATCAAAGTGATACAAGAGATATTAAAAGGTGATGGTGAAAGAACTGAAGGCGTGGCAAATAAACAAGTGGGTTGGCTAGCAACTACTGAAACACTTTATGATGCGTTGGAAAAAGATATAAAACAAGCTTTTTCAACTGTATATAATTCAGTTTCTAATGTTGAGATTCAATTTCCTGACAGCCAAATACATATTGCCGTAGCCAAAACGGTAGCTATCTTACAAATACTTAAAAATATTCCAATTACTGAGCATAACATTTCAGCTTTGTTGCAATCATCTATTGAGGGACCATCTTTTTCGGAAAAGGTTTCAAAAGCTGTCGATGACATGATTTCTAACCCTCGCTTACCGTTTGGTGAGCAAAATGGAAGTCTTCGATTCTTCAGTGAGAAATTGAATGAGATTGAGAAAGATCGAGCAGAAATAATCCCCAGAACAATAGAGCTAAAACGAATTTTTAGCGAGGGATTAAAAAATGTATTTAATAGGCTTCCCTCTGTGAAGGTTCATGGTAGTTTGAATGTTCAAACAGGAATGAAACTTTATTCTCCACAAGGAAATCATCAACCCTTAGATGGGGATAGAAAAACCATACAGACTATTTTCGACTTTGTGGAAAGTAATCTCTATGAGGATGAATTAAATCAATTAATTGAGGAGTCAAGACAGGGAATCAATCAAAATAATATATTCGTCATTGCCCGGAAAAAAGAAAGGCTTTTAGAGCTACAAAGAGAGATATTTAAATCTCAGGAAATTATAAATAAACACAGAAATGATCCGGATAGTGAAGTCAAAGAATATATTGAGTCTCAAAAAGGCTTAGAAAGTAAATACAAAGTTGAGTTGCAAAGTAAGCTCAAGCAACAGATGGCTGCGGGATCAATAATATTTAGAGGGCAGCAAATTTCTGTTGATACACTTGGCAGTGATATTGTTGAAGCTTTAAATAATTATTTATCTGAGGTGGCTGAAACGGTTTATGATAGATTTAAAGAAGCTCCTGTTCGTGCTTCTACAGAATTAGCTGAACTCTTTCTGAAAACAGATAATATTGGAAGTATTACTGAAGAAAAAGACCCTTTAAATCTTGTTCAAATAAAGGGAGGAAATCCTCAGATTGATGTGGATCAAAAGGCTATTGTAAGTATACGAGACTACCTTGAAAATAGTGGTATAGCTGAAGGAAAATATTTAATCAACAAGTTCTCTGATGCTCCATTCGGTTGGTCACAGGATACAATAAGATATTTGATAGCTGCAATGTTAGTGGCTGGAGAAATAAAGCTTCGAACAGGTGGAAGGGAAGTTACTACTAAGGGACAATTAGCAATTGATGCTTTAAAAAATAATAAGTCGTTTAAAAAAGTGGGCATCGGGTTAAGAGATGATCGCCCCTCGAATGAGGTCTTAGAGAAAGCATCTGAACGACTTACTAAGATTTTAGGGGATAATGTGTTGCCTCTGGAGCAGGATATCGTCGAAAAGGTAAGGGAAGAATTTCATCAATTTAAAGATCTGAATGTAATTCAATACAGGCTTTCGGCCCTAGATCTTCCTGGTGAAGATCGTATTAGTGATTTAATGAAGCAGATTGATGATGTTTTATCTTCTGATGCGTCGGATGCTCCGCAACGTTTAGGAAAATCGGAATCACAGCTTTATGAACATCTAATTTGGGCTCGCAAAGTTAAAAGAGCATTGGATGATGGATTGGAAGATACCATTCAAGAGCTTCGACAAACGCTTCTAACACTTAGAAAATTTCCTGGGAAGATATATCAGCGAATAGAAAGAGAATTGGCGGAAGAGATAGAGGTCGCAGAGCAACGATTAAATTCTGATGATTTTTTCAAGTATAACGAAACATATCAGACGCTTTTAACAGATTTAACTGTGAAAGTGAGAGAAGTAATAAAAGATGAAAAAAGAAATCAGCAGGAGTTACTTGACCAGGCCAAGAAAGATTTTGCAAGACATGATGAGTGGGAAGAGCTAACCAAGCAAGAGCAGCAAGAGGTTATTTCTTCTGTATCTAACTTAGTTGAAGAAGTAAGTAATGACTTAAAAGGGTTAGAAAATGTATTAGATCAAACTTCTGCAATTCATCGAGAGGTATCAGAACAAAAGAAAAATATAAGAGATATTGGTACTGATCGACGTACAAAAAGACTTAAAGAAGAGCGTGAAAAAACTGGGGGTGAACCAGGTGAAAAAATTTCCAGAAAAGTTCAAGTTCCAGATAAGATCAATAATCGTCAGGAACTTGAAGAACTGATTAAAAAATTACAGCGACTGAAAAGTGAAATGGAGCTCAATCAAGAAATAGACGTAGAGTTTGAACTAAATAATCGGTAGAGAATGGCTTTTGACCAAGAAACAAGAAATCGACTGTCTAATTTTGTAGGTCGGACTCGTGATTTATTGACGAAAGAATTCACAAAACAATGTCAAAATCTGTATGGGTTGGACCCCGAAAAAGGCACAGTGGCGGATATATCAGCATTATCTCAACTGAATGATGTTCAGCTTGAAACAGCTAAGATTCTTCGGAGTACACTTGATCATTATCTTGAAGCAGCTCCATCAAGTGATCAAAAAACATTAAAAGAATCTCTTCAGAGAATTGTACGAGAGCAGGCTTTTACTGTGTTAAATCGACTCTCTGCCTTGAAAATGGCGGAAGCAAGAGGATTGTTAATTGAGGTTTTGGCAGATGGTTATCAGTCAAAAGCATTTCAACTTTACAAGCGATTAGCTGGACCGGCTTTAGGAGAAACCGGTGATACCTATCAACATTTTTTGTTTAGTGTTTTTGATGAGTTGGCAGTAGATCTGCCAATGTTTGATCGCTTTAGTCCGAATGGGCGATTGTTTCCAAGGGAATCTGTTCTACTGAACGTACTTGAAGAAATTAATCATCAAGATTTAAAAGATCTCTGGTCTGAAGATGAGACCATTGGTTGGATCTATCAATATTTCAATTCGCAAGAAGAGCGTAAGGCGATGAGAAAAGCTAGCAATGCCCCACGGAATAGTCGGGAGTTAGCTGTTCGCAATCAATTTTTTACTCCTCGATATGTGGTGGAATTTCTTGTAGATAATTCCCTGGGCAAGTTTTGGTTGAATCAAACTGGTGGCCAGACGATCCTACGTGAAAAATGCAATTATTTGCTGGTTAAGTCGGATAAAGAAAAGAATCAAACGAATAAAATACGTGATCCAAGATCAATAAAGCTTTTAGATCCTGCATGTGGGTCAATGCATTTTGGTTTATATGCTTTTGATTTATTTTTAAAAATTTATAAAGAAGCATGGGAATGGGAAGAGAGATTTGGAAAAGATTCCCTTATAGTTGATGAGGAAAAAGAAAAGCATCTTGAGCCTCTAAAAAAATGTTATGAAAATAAAGAGGAATACCTTTTTGATGTACCTCGATTAATAATAGAACATAATATTTACGGAATAGAAATTGATGCAAGAGCTGCACAGATAGCAAGACTTGCACTATGGTTACGTGCCCAACGTGAATGGCATGAAATGGGGATTAAACCCATAGATCGTCCCAAAGTTGGGAAGGAACAGATAGTAGCTGCAGTAGCTCCACCTGCAAATGAAGAGTTAAGAAAGAAATTCTCAAATCATTTAGATCCTAAAGATGCTGAGTTATTTGAGAAAACTTTAGACCTTCTTCAGGGTGCACCGGAGTTGGGTGGATTACTTCGAGTGGAAAAGGATATTCCGAGATTAGTTAAAGAAGTTTTTGGTGAGCAGGGGCCAATATTTGCTGATACTGATGATAAGCGTTGGCAAGAAGCAGAATATAGACTAAGAAGTGCGCTTAAGGAATTTGTTAAATCATCAGATAGATACTCAAGCCAATTGTTTGCAAATGATGCAATTCAGGTATTAAGATTCATAGATTTACTTGAAAATAAATTTGATATAGTAGTTATGAATCCACCTTTTGGTAAATTTCCAAAAGGTTCAAAAAAATATCTCAAAGACCAATACCCAAACTCCTGTCGAAATATATTATGTGCGTTTATCAGTCGGATGCATGAACTTGCACCAGATGGCTTTGTTGGATCAATTTCTGACCGAACTTGGTTACAAAAAACTACCTATGAGTCATTTCGGGAAGAACTTTTAACTGGAACTAATGTTGTTAATATAATTGCAGATCTTGGTTGGGATGTGCTTGATGGGGCTCAGGTAGCTACATGTTTGACAATAACTGGGAACCCTAATAGTTCATTTGTCTCATCAATTGATGCCCGAAATTTTACAACTAAAGAAAAAGCGTCTTTTTTAAAAGAATCTATAAATGTAAATCCACCTAAAATATCAAATACTAAAAGAAAGGCATTTTCAACCTTTCCTGATTGTGCCTTAGCACATTGGTGTCCTGATGGTTTAAAATCTCTTTTTGAAGACGGAGTTAAAATTGATCCAGAAATTGGTGATTCAAAAAGAGGTATTTCTTCAGGTGATACGACTAGAGCATTTCGATTAATTTGGGAGGTACCTCTTGATGAAATTGGTTTAGAAAAGCGTTGGGCGCCATTACAAAATGGTGGTTCAGTTTCTCCATTTTATAGAGATACTCAACTAGTAAGCTGGTATGAAGGGAATTTTAAGGCACTTGAACCATTAAAGGGCTCACGCTTGCAAAATTTGGAATATATAGGTAAGCCAGGTTTGAGTTGGTCGAAAAGGTGTGATTTTATCGCACCTTATCTAATGAGCCGTGGACACACATTTACAGATGAAGGTCAGGGTTTATTCTTGCATGGCGAAAAGCAGTCGTGGTATCTCTTAGCATTACTAAATTCAAAAGCCTTTCAATATTCCCTTAATCTTTTTTGTGGGCAGCATAAAAGCAATGGTTATGTAGGAAAGCTTAAAATACCTCGGAATATAAATGGCCATTCCCAAAAAGAGTCTCTGATCAAATTAGCTAAGGAGGCTTATCAAATTGCTAAATCTGTTGCAATTAAATCTGAGCCGCATTCAGAGTTTGATTTTTCGTTCCTATACAAAATGAGTGAAAATCACGAATCTATAATAAACATTGTAAAAAAATGGTTGGAAAAGGATATCGCTGCCTCTAAAAAGTTACAGCAGCTACAGAATGAAATTGATGAAATAGTATTTGAAGTTCTTAATCTTGATGAAAATGACATTGCAATAATCAATAAATCTTTGTCAGAAAGACAAAATATTTCTTCATCCTTATATAATCAGTTATCTGAAGATGATAAAGTAGGTATTGAGTCCAGATGTCTTCAAATCCTAATGTTTATGGTTGGAATTGCATTTGGCCATTGGACAAGTAATAATTTAAATATTAATCATAGCGAACCTTTTGAAGAGCCTAAAATAGACAATTCAAATAATAGTGTAGAAAAAAAGAATACATTAGTATTTACAAACGATAAAGATTCTGAATTTTCAATTCTAAAGGCTTTAGAACAAGCAGAAGAAGAGTTATGGACAAATACAAAAGCTAAATACCTTTGGGAAATATTTTCAACTCTTGAAGTTTCGAGTTGGGAAGTTCTTTTCTCATCTGATGGATTGTTTTTTGATTGGCACGTTGATAAGTACTCTTTTGGGAGAGGGTTACGCAGATCTGGACCTATATATTGGCCAATAGCTTCGAAAAACGGGTCTTTAACTATCTGGCTATATTATCATCAGTTGAGTAATCAGACTTTATACCACTGTATAAATGACATTATTGAGCCTAGATTAAAGAGTATATCTCAAGAAAAAGAGAATGTACGTGATTCTAATACTTCTAAATTAGAATCTTTAACTGAATTAGAAGTAGAGATTAAACATTTTAGGGATAAATTGGAAAAAATTGCGCAAAAATGGAGACCAAATTTAAATGATGGGGTGCAAGTTAATGCCGCTCCATTTTGGGATCTATTTCAACATAAAAAATGGCGCAAACAGTTAAAGAAAGTCTGGAATGGTTTAGAAAATGGAGAATATGAATGGTCACATTTGGCAATGACTTATTGGCCTGAGAGAGTAGTGAAATCCTGTTTAGAAAATAAAAGCATTGCTATAGCACATGGTTTAGAACAGGAGCTTTGGGAAGAAGTGGAAGTGGAAAAAGAAGATCGATGGGGAAATGTAAAAAAGGAGAAGGAATGGAAGCCTAAAGAATTATCTAAGCAAGAATTGAGAAAAATTGCTGATCGATTTAAAAAATAAATATCGTGCAAATAAAAGAATTCATTAAAAATAAAGTACTAAAGGCTCGTTTAGATGAAGCCAGTGTACTCGTGGTATATGACGAACAGAAACGTTATAAAGAATTATGCAAAGAGTTAAAGTATGATTTTCTTGAAATTATTGATTGTTCGGAAAGTAGTATCTTAAGTCGAGAAGAGGGATATCGCGCTCTTCAAAAGTTGGGAGATTCAAAATCCAACCTTAATCACCTGCTTATTTATGTACCTACAAATGTACCAACTTCACAAAAAGAGAAGTTGAATGACCCTTATTGGGTTTTTGCTGAGATGGGAGAGGTATTTCCTCATCCTCAACATGATGGTGATAGCTATCTGAGCTTATGCTTAAAAGCTAAACCTGAGTATGCTGCCGAAGTACAGCGTGTTTTTAGTGAAAATGAGTCACCTGCTTTTGAGGTTATCGATGCTATTGGTGGAGGAAAAGAATGGCCGACCCTTCGCTCTCTTTTAGACGAGGAATCTGTTACTGAAATTATTTTGGCAATTCTAAAGCCTTCAGAGGAACAAAAGGAAGCACTACAAGAAAGTAAGACATGGATAAATGAGCTTAACAAGCTTTTAAAAGATGCCTTTGATTACTCACTAAAAACTGAGGTTCAACATTGGGAACATATTTCAGATGAGCTATGGCGGTTTATGCTTTATAGTGAGTTAGCTTTATCACTAACAGCTGAGGAGCCAGAAGCCTTAAAATCTATACCACGTGCTCCCAGAGAAGCAAAGCCTCTAATATCAAAGATTTGTGAAAATTTACGTCAGGATAAACGCAAAAGAGGATTGTATATTAGGAAATCTGAAGATATTGAGGAGGATTATAATTTAGAATCAAACTTATCTGGAATTTCAGAAAGTGTAACTTCATATACCTTCCCTTTTGAAGAGAGAAAGAAACTAAAAAAAGCAATTCAAGCTTTATTAGATTCTGATTTAGATCAAGCTATTAGTATTCTTAATGATCAGAAGCAGTCCATTTGGAGTGACTTGGGAGAAAATCAGATTGAATGGCAAATTGTACGTTCAGCATATTCAGTGCTTAGAGAATGTGGCGATCGTAAAAGAGATTATAAAGAACACTGCCATTCATTAAATGAATTATTCGATTACTATATTTATACATTTCGTGAGGCTGATAAGGTTCAGAGAGAATTTGAACAATCTTGGGCTGATTACAGGAATCGGGATGAAGCTCTTTTATCCTTAGCAAAACATACAAGGGATGTATACCGATCACTTATTGAAGATGTGCAAGTTAAATTTATGAATCTCGTTCATAAAGAGGGATGGCCTGTAGCTGATAAAAAATTTAATGCTGATGTATTTGATCAACAGGTTGCTCCAAAGGTAGAGAAGAGTGGATACCGCGTAGCATATATCATGGCAGATGCGCTACGTTATGAATTAGCAGAAATACTTGAACAAAACTTAAAATCTTATGGCTCAGTTGAATTAGAGGCCTCATGTGCCCAATTACCTACAGTTACGCCAGTAGGAATGGCAAGTCTATTACCAAAGGCGGGATCAAACTTAAATATAGATATTATTGATGGAGCGCTCTCCGTAAAAATTGAAGGAGAGAAAATTAACAGGGTGCCAAAAAGAATGGCTGCTTTCGAAAAGAGATTTGGAGCAAGGTTCTGTGAGATGCCTATTAATGATTTTATTAAAAAAAGGAAAAAGGTACCCAAGGAGACTGAGCTGTTAGTTTTACGTAGTATGGAAATAGATAGCCATCTTGAAAGTAATCCGGAGACGACGTTAAAACTTATACCTGATTCTCTACTGAATATACAAAGTGCTGTCAACCTACTCAGAGATAAGGGATTTAAAGAGGTACATATAGTGAGCGACCATGGTTTCTTTTTGAATTATCATGCGGGACCTGGTGATGTCTGCAAGAAGCCAAATGGTAATTGGACGATGGTTCATGATCGGATGATGTTAGGGGATGGAGACGAAGATGAACAAAATATCGTGATGCCGTCAGAAAAAGCAGGAGTGAAAGGAAATTTTCCTAAGATTGCTGCTCCCAGAAGCATGGCTCCCTACAAAGCTGGTGAACTTTTCTTCCACGGAGGATTGTCTCTACAAGAGGCTATTGTACCTGTCTTATCAGTGATGCTTAAAGAAGAAGAAGCAACAGAACAGCAGTTTGATGTAAACCTAACGTATCGTGGAGGACTGGAAAAAATAAACTCCCGAATACCAGTTTTTAATTTAGAAGTAGGAAAGAGAGAGTTGTTTTTTGAGGAGGATCTTGAATTAAAAGTAATTGCAAAGGATAAGGAAGGAAACGTTGTTGGAGAACCTCAGCCGGGAGGTGCTGTTAATCCTGGATCAGGTTTGGTAACAATAAATCCTGGAGATAGTGAGAAAGTTGTTGTTCGTATGCAAGAAGATTTTGAGGGGGATTTTCAAGTAATTGTTATGGATCCCAATACAGATGTTACATACGCTACTCTTAGCCTTGAAACAGATTATATGGTGTAATACATGGATAAACTTGATCAAAAGTTAACAGACGTATATACAGGTAAAGTTGTTAGAAAAGACCTACTTCATCGCATAAAAAAAGGGACTAATGTTCCAACATTTGTGCTTGAATTCCTTTTAGCACGTTTTTGTGCCAGTGATGATCCAGATGAGATAGAGGCAGGCCTTCAGGCTGTTCTAAATACGTTACAAGAAAATTATGTTAGGCCTGATGAAGCGAATGCTGCACAATCACGGGTTGCAACTAAAGGGAAGCATCGGTTCATTGATAAAGTACATGTCCGGTATGTAGAGAAAGAAAAAAGACATTGGGCAGAGCTAGAGAACTTCAATTCAAGACGTATAGCAATAGGTGAGCGATTTTTCAAAGATAATCAACGTTTACTTGAGGGAGGTATCTGGGCAGAAGTTACGGTAGGCCATAATGATATCGAAGATGATAATTATGCATTTTATCTTGAGGATATCAGGCCTATTCAGCTAAGTAAATTTGACTATGACAAATATAAGGAGAATAGAGATAGGTTCAGTAGAGATGAATGGATAGATGTCGTTTTAAGATCCTTGGGGCTTGAACCAAGTAAACTTACACAAAGGGTGAAGCTTCATTTTATTGCCCGTTTGATTCCACTTGTGGAATCAAATTATAATTTCATTGAGCTGGGGCCGAGGGGTACAGGTAAATCCTATTACTATAGTGAGTTTTCACCATACTCTACTTTAATTAGTGGTGGTCAAACCTCTAAGGCAACATTATTCTACAACAATAATCGAAAAAAAGTTGGACTCGTTGGCTACTGGGATACTATTGCTTTTGATGAGGTTGGAGGGATTAAAGTAAGGGATCCAGATACAATCCAGATTATGAAAGATTTCATGGCCAATGGAAGATTTTCTAGAGGTGTTGAGGTTATAGCAGATGCAAGTTTTGCCTTTGTAGGTAATTTTGATTTGTCTGTAAAGCAGGTGGTGAATTCTACCGAATATGATTTATTTCAACCATTGCCAGATGAGTTTGATTTAGCGGTAATGGATCGAATTAATTTCTATTTACCCGGATGGGAGATGCCCAAGAATAGTTCTGATTATTTAACAGAAAACTATGGATTTATAACTGATTATCTCGCTGAGGCTTTTCACTATCAGGCGAAACATATAAGTCGGTTCGATGATGTTAATAAACGTTTCCAACCTGGTCCTTCAATAGAGGGCCGGGATGAGAAAAGTGTTAAAAAAACGCTTAGTGGTTTGTTTAAAATTCTACATCCTAATGGTAGCCCTACGGACAAAGAATTTGAAGAATATGTAGAATATGCCTTAGAGGCACGTCGTAGAGTTAAGGAGCAAATGAATAAAAGAAAGCCTGACGATGAGTTCGCTAAGATCAACCTTTCTTATTTTGATTCAACCGGTAATGAACAGATAGTTTACTGTCGAGAATCTCAAGATGCACATGCTACTCAAAACCCTGTTCGAAGTAAGATAGAAGAATCAGGTTCAGCATCAACAGAGTCTCAAAAGAAAGATTTAGATACTACTACTGAAGAGGTAGATCCGGAAGAGGCAGATGAAATAGTAGAGTCAGAGATTGAAGAACTCAAAGAGAAACATTTTACAATTACTTATGGAGCTACAGGTTTTAGCTATGAATCAATTATGAAGAGCTACTTCCATAATGCTAAATCTGTTGTTGTAGAAGATCCCTACATCCGGGCACCTCATCAAATTCAAAACTTCATAAGGTTTTGTGAGATGGCTGTTAATATTGGAACAATTAAGAAAATTGAACTGATTACTAGCTATGATAAGGAGACAGATATTGATGAGGTTGAGTCTAACCTTAAAGATCTCAAGCAAAGTCTTCTAGAGAGCGATATTGAACTCACATTTGAATTTGACCCAAATCTTCATGATCGAGAAATACGCTTAGATAATGGATGGATTATTAAAATTGGTAGGGGGCTAGATATTTATCAGAAACCCAATAATTGGTATGAAGTGGGGAATTATGATATGGACCTTCGTAAATGCCTTGAGACGAAAGTGGATATATACAAGACTTAGTTATTAAGATGCATTAGATGGAAGTATTTATCAGTTACTTAAATTATATCTTATTGCTATGACTAAACACCAAGAGTTATTAGAGAATAAGTTTCCTCATGCTAAAGAGAATCTACTATTTAATAAATCAGATGATGAGGCCTGGAGTTTATTTCGGACCCAAAGTGGAGGGGTAACCATATACTACCACGATTCGGATAACTTTTACATTGTGGATCCTCAAAAAGCAGAACATTATTTACTTAAGGAGATTGCCGAAAGTTGGGAGCGAGTGACAAATACAATTGTGGCTAGAAATTAATTCTGTAGAGAGCAAATGAATTTCTTAATGCTATTAACCAAGGAAATTAGGGATTGAAATAAAAATTGATGGTTGATTGTACTATTAGTTTATTTCAATAAATTCTATGAAAAGTAGCTGAAATGTCGCGCCGGGGCTTGTTTACAAGTGACCCGAGTCAGAGGCTGGGTATTAATCTACGGCCTGCTCTTTTGAGTGGGAAAGGCCAGCTAAGATGTTATGATTTTCCATAAAGATACAACTTTGTGGAAATCGATTCGATTTCATCGGTTAGAAACCGACCCGCGGCGAGTAGGCTACTTTTCTTCTTTTAATTTTCTACTATGAGAGGGTACGAAAACTTTTTTGGAGAGAAGGAAATAATACGCTACTTGGCTAATAAAAGGGCGAAGGCAGCCAAAGATATTCATGACAATCAATTTCTGCGAAACATAAGTAGAAATGCTCAGAAGCCGTTTGATCCTGAGAAAAAGAAACGAATCTATAAATATTTCCCCCCGAGAAATAATTGGATTAGATTTCGCAAAAAAGAAAGAAAACAGTATTCAAATTCTAAATCACTTAATGCTGCCCAACTAGAAAGAACAGTTTGGAGAGAGCACAAAAGAATAAAAAGAGGCGATTCTGATGAGCGTGATTGGCACAAAAATTTATTTTCACTAATAGATGCAATAAGAGAAAGGGCTTTGTCTGATGTTCCAAAACAAATTAGTAGTCCAAAGCTTATACCAGTAGTTAAGAGTAAGGAGGATAATACATATCGCTTAATTTCATCATTCGAGAAAATTGTTGACAAGGTATTAATTAGCCAAACTGCTAAATATTTAACAGAAATATTTGATCCACTATTTGAAGATTGCTCTTATGCATTTAGAGCAAAGAACAAGAAGAATTTTACCCACCATTTAGCAGTAAGGGAAATCATAGAATATAAATCAAACTACAATTCTCAGAGGCTATACGCAGCTGAGTCTGATATCCAAAAATTCTATGATTCAATAAATCATTCTACAATCAAAGATCGTTTTGATGTTTTAGTTCAAAAGCTAAAAGTTACTGGAATTGTCGTTGATGAAAGAGCAAAGAGTATCTTCTATGCATATTTGAATTGCTATGCTTTTAATAAAGATGTGTATCCCAAGGAAGAAGAAATATTAAATAAACATCAAATTAATGAGGGAAATATAGCTTGGGTTAAGCCTTCAGATTTGAAAGATGTTAACAGTAATATTGACAACGATCGAATAGGAATTCCTCAAGGAGGTGCATTATCTTGTCTCATTGCAAATATTGTGCTTGATTATGCTGATAAAGAAATGTTAAATCTAAATTTGCGATCGTTATTTTATGCACGTTTTTGTGATGATATTATCATAATTCATCCACAAAAAGGGTCTTGTAGAAGAGCCTACAATCAGTATTTGCAGTGTTTGGAAGATTTAAAGCTACTTGCTCATGATGCAGAAACTTTTGAGGAATACAATGCTGATTTTTGGGATATTAAAAGTAAAGAGCCATATGTCTGGAATCGTGTTAATAAGAGTCACAGACTAGCTAAGAAAAATGTGCCTTGGTTGGCTTTTGTTGGGTATCAATTACGTTACGATGGTTTGTTACGTGTTCGACCTGACTCGATCCAAAAGGAGTTAGAAAAACAAGTTGAGGAAGCGAATAAGGTTATAAATAGTTTGCCAAATGAAGATTCAAAAAGATTAAAGAAAAGAAATATTTTATTTCGATTTTCACAACGACTTATAGCTATGTCTGTGGGTAGAGTAAATAGCGAAGACCAAGCAATGTGTTGGGCATCTGGTTTTTAATGTTTTAAAAGATAATCCAGTTAGAAAATGGCAATTGCGTAAGTTGGATAAAAACAGAAATCTTCAAATATCAAGAGTTAAAAAACATCTTGAAAAATTTGAAGAAAAATCTGCAAACTGGGATAAGAAGGATAAAAATCGGTATCGGGATTATTATGGGCCGCCTTATAGTTATTATTATCAATTCATAGATAAAGAAAATAATGATTAAAATTTTCCATATAGCAGATCTTCATCTTGGCCGCACATTCCGCAACTTACCTGAGGCCCAAGACACGCTTTCCGAAACTCGGTATGAAACTCTCCAAAAGACGGTTGACAAAGCCAATGAATTAGAGGCCGACATTTTTGTCATTGCCGGTGACTTGTTTGATAAGACCTCGGTCAAGGTTGGAGATATTCAAAAAGCGGTAAAAGCTATTAATAGTTTTGCCGGAGAAATAGCATTTGTGCTGCCCGGCAATCATGACTATATCACTGCTGATAGTCAGCTCTGGGAGCGGTTCCAGAAAGAGGCCGAAGAGCATGTGATTGTGTTGGATAAAAAAGAACCATTGGAGCTGTCTGTTTTTGACAAAGAGATTTTCGTCTATCCGGCTCCCTGTCATGCCAAGCACTCTTCTGAGCATGCCATCGGCTGGGTTCAAGAGATCGAAAAAGATGAGAATGCGGTGCATTTTGGCATTGCCCACGGAAGTATCGAGGGAGTGTCTCCCGATTTTGATCAGCGTTATTTCCCGATGTCCATTCACGAGCTCGAACGTTCAGGCGTTGACCTGTGGCTGATGGGACACACACATATAACTTGGCCGGAGCAGCCCGGCAAGCGGGACATGATTTTTAATCCCGGTACGCCTGAACCGGATGGATTTTCTTGCAATCACGAAGGGCGGGCTTTCTTGCATACTATCAACGAAGAGAAACAGATTGATACGGAAATTATAATTACGGGTACGTATCGTTTTGTACAAGCTTCGGAGACGGTTTCCAACGAGGATGACGTATCCCAACTTATTGAAGATTACAGCGGTGATGGGTGGAATAACTGTGTGCTGCAACTTGAGGTAAGCGGTAAGTTGGAAGAAGAAGCCTTAAAAGCCTGGAAAGAAGAACGATCAGAGATAAGGGATGCAGTGTTGGAATTGCGCCTAGATGATTCGGGAGTCCGGCGGAAGGTAACCAGCGAGCAAATACAGAAAGAGTTTTCGGAAGGGTCGTTTCCCGAACAGTTGTTATCCTCTTTCTCTGAAGAAGATGAGGAAGAAGAGCTGCAGATGGCTTATGAACTGATTAAAGAGGTGCAACAATGAGAGTATCCAAAGTGTTTCTCCATCCCTTTGCTGGAATTGAAGAGAAAACATTTGAGTTTGAGGAAGGACTAAATGTACTGCTGGGTCCAAACGAAGCGGGCAAGTCTACGGTATTTCGTGCCGTTATGCATGGCCTGTTGACCACGACTTCACTGACTCGGACAAAAGTGGAAGACATTATGGGAAGCTACTTTCCTGCCGTTGGGGGCGATGTGATTCGTGTGAGTTTAGAGATGAAAAACTCTAAGGATGAAGTTGTTCAGATTGTTAAAACCTGGAAGAAAGGCAACCGAAATGGCAGTGCTTCGCTGAAGTTGCCTGATGGGACTGAGCTCACCGACGAGGAAGCAGTGCAAGATCACATTGAAGAACTGCTTCCAGTTTCACCAGCCACGCTTCGAACCATTATGCTGGCCGATCAGTCAGGCTTACACCAGACTATGCGCAAGATGGAACAGGAAGGTAAGGTGAGAAAAGAGTTGGGGAATATACTTAGAAAAAACTTTATGGAAACCGGTGGAGTGTCGGTAGATCGATTTCGAGAGCTAATTGATCAGAAATATGAGGATTATTTTAAGCGCTGGAATCGTCAGCAGCAGTATCCCGAAAACAATCGCGGTATTAAAAATCCCTACAAGGTCGGAACCGGCAAAGTCGTTGAAGCTTATTATAAGAAAGAGCAACTCCGCCTTGACTTAGAAGAAGCCGAGCGTTTTGAAGATGATCTGGATTCACTGAATGAAACGCTAAATAAGCTAATTACCCAGCAGGAAAAAAAGAAGGAGAAGTTTGAACAGCTTAATCCCCTAAAAGAAGGCATTCAAGAGCGACAGCTTAAAGAGCAAAAGTTAGAGTCGGCCCAAGATAAAAAAGAGCGCTTGCTTCACGTAAGCAATAAATGGCCTGTTTTTAACGATAGATTAGAAAACCTGGAGCCCAAGCTTGAGGCAAACCGGGAAAAATTAGAGGAGCTTCAGCAAGAGCAACAAAAGGCACAAAACAAACAGAAGGGCGAACAGCTAAAACAACGAATTACTAAAATTGAAGAGCTTGCCTCACAGGTAGAAGAAGCGAAAAATGAACTTAAAGAGGCTCAAAAAGTAACGCAGGATGACCTTAAAAAGCTACGAGAACTTCAGTCGGATATACGTCAGCTACAAACGAAGATAGAAGCAGCCAAACTTACCGTTCGCATCGAAAGCGATTCTGATCAAGCCTTACGTTATACCGAAGCTGGTCAGGATGAGCAGAATATTGAGAGCAAGAAGGGGGAAACTCTTGAGAAAACGGCATCCGGTGGATTTACTCTGAAAACAGACGGGCTTATGGTAAAAGTGTTTTCAGGAGATGGAGATCTTGAAGATACGATCGAAACCCTTCAGACAGAGAAAGAAGAGCTTAACAGTTATTTAGATGATCTTGAGGTCGGGTCAGTACAAGATGCAGGGTCTTATGCCGAGCTCTACCAAAAGAAAGAGAATGATCTGGGACAGGCTAAAAAGGCCTATAAGAGTGAATTGGGTGACCAAAAGCTTGAAGACCTTAAAGAAAAGCTGAAAGACTATGGGAATTTATCTGAGGTAAGAGACTCTGAAGAGATAACAGAGGATCTCGTTGAAACAAAGACAGCGTTAAATCAGCTCAAAAAAGAAGCAGCAGATGCAGAGAGTAAGATTGAAGAATGGACGAAAAAATACGGCTCCTCGGATGAAGTCATCCTTGAACTGGCCGAAACATCGAAATTAGTCAAGGATCTGGAAAGTGACCTCGATGATCTACCTTCTCTCCCTAAGGGATACGAATCTTCCGGAGAATTTATAAAAGAGGTTGAGCAGTTAGATAAAGATATCCAGCAGTTAAAGGAGCATATTTTTGACAAGAAACAGGAACGTACGCAGTTAGAAGCAAAAGCTCCGGATACCTCATCGGAAGAGTTACAGAAACTAAGCGAAGAAGCTGAAGCTGAATTTGAACGTATTAACAGCCGAGCCGAAACGTTGGCACAGGTACGCGAAAAGTCGTTGGAACTGATTGAATCGATGGACAGCGATACCTACAAAGGCCTTGAAACCAGCTTTGTAAAATGGTTGGATCTCATGGTTGGCGATCGCTTTCCTAACGTAGATATGGACAGTGATATGCCGACTGCCTTCAAGACACAGGAAGCCACTTCTCTCACCTACAATCTTCTTTCCCATGGGACCAAAGATACGGTAGCACTTGCTTGGCGATTTGCCCTATGCGAGAAATTCCTGGAAGAAGGTAATGGGTTTGTGATTCTTGATGATCCCATGGTGGATATCGATCCTGAGCGCAGAAAGAATGTAGTACAGGCTATCAATAAGTTTTCAGAACAATATCAAACAATTGTTATGACTTGCCATCCGGATCATGCGGATGAGCTAGGAGTTGAGTATCCATTATCACTAGAATCCTAACTCTTCTTGTAAAACATCTTGTTCTGATCTCACATTCTACTAATGATTTTTTTCTTGATCTAACTTTTCAAAACTTTTTGCGAAATGCGGACCAATTTCATTAATAATACTTTCAAGTTTTCCTCCTACCTCAAAGAATTTATTAATCCTATTTCGAATTTGTTCAAAATTTAAATCTGAAATTTCTTTTTCGGAGAGGATTTCGTGTGAAAAAATTTGGCTGTGATTTTCTGCTGTGCTATTGCCATCTACTACCGAAGAGCCTTTGTAATTATTGGCTGTTTTAAGCAGTTGATTCCTCATTGAATCAGGACCAGGTCCGATAACCAGACATAACCTGAGCGGCTTGGAAGCCCTATTCTTGAATTCAAATAAGAGAATTTTTCCATACTCTCCCCAATCATTTTCAACAGATTGAGAATCATACTCATCCCAGCTTTCCAAGGAAAAGCGAATGAGGCTTTTTGTAAATTTATCAGGCACGATATTTTTTTGAGTATTCTTTATCTTTTCTTGAAGTAACTCAGATATTTCAGATCTCAGATCAGGTTTATTTTCATAAATCAAATCGATTGCATCACCATGTTCACGATATATTTTTCGACAGAGTTCTTTTATGGTTGAGTCTTCCAAGATATGCCTCCGTAGTATTTCATTATAATGTTTGAGTAAGTTTAAGACTTCATCTGAAACTATAGACTTTTTAAGATCAATAATTTTTTCAAATATACTTTGAATCTCTTTATATGAGTATGCTATCCAATCACAATTAGATTCGCTGGGTTCTCGACCTTCTGGAGTTAGAAAGATTTTTAAGTGGGTATAATCTTTAAATGAGTCTTCTAACTCTTGGCTATATGTTGCAAGTTGTCCATCACCTTCCGAAGCATCTATTTTATTCTCAAAAGCAATAACATTTTCTTGATCCCAGTCAATTATTAAAATGTCAATATTTCTCCACTCTCTCCTGACTTCTAATTTATCTGCATTAATGGTATCAATATCAATAGGACTAATGATCGTACTGTGATCAAGTTTATAAGTAATATCTTTCAGTATTTTTTTACTTACGATATCATGTAATCCATGGTTATTTGAGGGATCCATAAGAAAAGCGAGAAAATCTGAATGACGTAATTCATATCGTACATTACCAATAGCTTCAAAAATGTTAAAGTTGGAAATTTTGCTTTCCAGTATTTCCAAGTCCTCGTTATCTACAACAAACTCTTCTAATATTTTTTGTTGGTTCTCTTTGCCCATGCCAAGATTTTTTGAGAGTTAAATAGAAATTGATAATAGTCTTATTAAATCCAATTATACCAAACTCGCTGATTAATAAAAGGCACATCATTCATCTCGCAGACATCCATGGTATGTCCTGTACCACCCGACTGGGGATTGTTTAGATCATCATAAAAGATGCCAAAATCAATCGGTGCAATGCCAGAATTTGTGCCAATTACTTTAACCGTATCTCGAATGATATAGGCTGCTTTAATGGCATATCGGCTACGCATGCCATCCACATATTTTTCAACCAAGTTCTTCGTCTTTTTGCGAGATTTAGATTGGTACACGACTTTCGGCTCTTCAGTCAAGTCAATATCATCCAGGGAATTTGTCGTTCCGGCCTTATTTGTTGTTTTACGGTGACCGCTGTAGGGCGTGATGACTTCCAGCCGATCACTATTAATATTGGCAACTCCAGTGGAAAAATGAAGGTCCGACCCATCCGCATTACCACTGCGAAATGTAATATACTTTGTTTCCCGGGCCAGCTTTTCCCCCAGTTGTACTAATTTATCTTGGTCCGCCTCTTTCACATCTCGCTTGCCTTCTAGTAAGACAATGTTACCCGGCCTGTCATACTGATCTTTGAACTCCTCAAACGTCATAAACAAATACTTTTAAACCGTGATAATTTTCACAACTTCAATAATATAACATCGAGTATGTCAACATAATGACATACTCAATTTTAATGAACATCAGTTACCATAGTTATTTAACAGTTTTATCCATTTCGCCTTAGATAATTTGCGAGTCCCTTGCTTATTTTTAACGCGTTCCTTTTCCTCATCAGAAATGGCAGTTTTCTTATTACCCTCTGGTATTCTTTCCTCGTCCTCTCTTTTCCTCATAAATATCAACTACATTAAATTATTTAGTTACTTGGACGAACTAACCCCTCGGTATTTAGCAAATCGTCACTAATTTTATCACAAAGTCCAATCAACATACTTTCCTGCATGGGTAACGGCGTTTCTGCAAACTCCTCCCAAATTCCTTTTTGGCCGGATTCCCAGAGATCAACCCATAAATAAACCTTATCGTTAAGTTTAGGTTTATCAGTGGGGAAATCCGTAAATAGCTCTTTTGCCCAGTCTTTGTAAGACGTTCGCTTTTTATCCTTAGGGAAATTCTCAATCACAGCTGAACTCAGTCCACCAATGTGATAATATTCGCCATCATCCCAGCGAGGAATATTGGATCCTGATGATCCGGCAATAACAGTTCGATACCTCTTAAAGCTGATTGAATTTCGGCTTTCAAATGGCCCATAATTATGAAGTATTGCTTGTTTGAAATAAACGCTATCAGATTTATAGGTAGACATACTCATCTATGATAAAATTTAATGGTCTTTCAAATACGCCCAATGCTGGTGAATCATCACCATCGCCAGGGTATCTAGCTCGCAGTATTTAAGCAGTGCCTGAGAGGTCGCTTCTCGTTCTTCTGGAGTTAAGTCGTCAAACTGCATGCGACTCCACGCCATCATGGCCGTACCGCCTTCAGCAATCGTTTCTTCAGCCGTTTCGTAATCGGGAATACCGTGCCCGATGGGATCTAATAGCTTGTATGGGCTGAGGACTTGGCCTGTGTTCTCATCTTTTTGATAGAGCACTTTTTCTTTAATGCTGCGTCCGCTGTACGGTTGCGAATAGATTTCTTTTAACCTTGGACTCTCGTTCAGTACGGCCGGCAGCACGTCTTTAATGCTATTGGAGCCTTTCATATAGGGAGAGTAGTAATAGTTGACCACCATCCGCTGCTGGTCGACCATCTCACGTTCACCTCCCTTGGTGATGGTTTTAATCCACTCGATCAGCTCAGCCGCATCATTCGGCTGACGTTCTTCTAACAGGTCAATTACATCGTTCAATACGGTGTTTTCAAAGTGGTGATACATGAATACGCTGCCATCGTCATTTTCCAGGCATTTTTTTAGCTGTCGTACAAAATCAAAGCAGGGGAACTTGCCCGGCTGATTTTCTATCCATTCCGCTGAGTGTTCAAGGGTCCCATCCTCATAAATAGTGTGGCAGGAGAACTGAAAAGGGGTTTTCTTGTAGGGCTTTTGTCCCTTGTGAAAGGGAATAGCCGGTGTTACGGCCTCAAAGTCAATAAAGTGCAGGGGATAGTTCCATGTGTCCATCTCCTGAAAGAGTCCAGCAAGAACGGCTTCGTCTTGGGAGTGGTTGCCGGTAGCTTTCATAATCTGTACGGTTTGACGCTGGGCGTAACTCCACTCGGTTTGCTCATAAAGGGTATCAGGATTAGCACGCAGCATGCCTGGGATGAGTTCTTCCATGTGATAGACGCCCTGGTCGAGATACCTGCTGGTCCGTCGGTCGTTCCAGATGTCGAAGACATGTGGTTTGGCCAATTCTTTATCGGACCACTGTTGGGCCTGTTTCCAACATTCAGCAAACCCGCTTTTCTGCCCGTCAGATAGTTTGTCCAGTGAAATACGATATTCACAATTTTTGCACTTGTTGCCGGTGGTTACCGGATATTTCTTATCGACTTGCAAGTACTCGCTGAGCGTTTGAATCCACTGCTCGAAACCGGCCGCTTCCAACTCGTGCTCCGGTTCACGTCCGTTGCCGTTTAGGATCTGCTCGACATATTCACCAACATGTACTTTTCTGAGGATCTGATTGCCAATATTTTCTTTGCTCACCCCTTCTTTTACCTGGACCTTACTACGCCCATTTTCCTCTGTGATCTTAAAGTATTGATGTAGCCCATCCACCGTCGCTTTCTGTGATTTGTCAATGAGCATCAGATATGGTTCAATCTGATAGTCAGGATACGCTCGTCGCGCCACCCACATTTGGAAAGCAACATCAAAAAGATATTCTTGCCAGTCGCTGTAAATATCGTCTTTGTTTTTGTAGGTGAACGACTCGTCCGGTTCCCAGGACTTCGACTTCACTTCAATCAGATCAAGTCGGTTACCTTTCTTTCGAAGTACATCCACCAACACAAAACATTGCTCATGCTGGATGGCTGCTTCATAGATCGTAACATCATCTTGTTGGAGCAAGGCATTGGTTTCGCTCAGCGATTTTGATTTCTCTTGGGTCATCGGGATATCATGTCCACCTGGAAAATAGAGCTTGGCCAGTTCGCCGACTTGTAGCCCGCCCTCGGCCAGCGCCTGCATAAAGTCGTTATCTTCTAAGGTGCTTTTGTACTCATCATGTTGCTTATAGTAGAGTTTGGTAGGGCAATCAAGCGCTCGGACGAATTTTGATTTCGTGAGGTATTGGGACATAAAAAAGGATGTTGATGAATACTCTGTTTTGGACGCTCTCAAGTAATAAACGTATGCTATCCTATTTATACAAATGTGAGCTGACACCACGGTGTCAGGTATATTTTTATTTTGTTACTGAATAGCAATAAAAGACACAGATTATGTCAAGCAGAACAAGGAGAGAACACACGAAGAAGCTGAAATCAAAGATTCCTACCGCAACGTTGAAAGAGTTGATGGATCGTGGAATGCGGCCGGAGGGATTTTATCTGTTTTCCCGTAGGGAGATGAAAGAATACAACCGGAAGAAAAACAAAAAGCGGCGCGAAGCTTTTAAGAAGCGTTTAGCAAAGTATAGTTTTATTGATGAGGATAAGTGGTGGTAGGAATGCTTTCAATGAATTTAGCTTTGACCATTATTTAGTTTTTGTGGTTTCAAAACCTCCACCTGATTACCATAACTCCTAATGAGCGCTCGGAGCTCGTAATTAATTCGCAGGTATAATTTCACAGTAATAGATTCCTCATCCTCATCTATCACTTCCTGAGATTCATGTATTGGTTTGGATAAAATATATTCCGATTGCGGATAGTAGAACTTGAGTATGATCTCCTGCGGTTCGCCCACCAATCGGCTTACTCCGATGGTATGTTTGAATATTTCTTCCCGATTTCCTTTAAAGTATTTATAGTCTGCTTTTTTAGCAGCTTCAAGTCCCTGAATGCGATCTAAGCTAAAAATACGTTCCTCTTCTGATCGTTCATCATAGCCGTAAACGTACCAGCGATCTTCATACTCTTTGAGTAAATATGGATGCAGTTTCCTCTTGATTGCTTTATTCTTGCCAATTGTTCGATGGCTAATAACCACTACATTTCGCAGTTGAATCGCATCTACGAGGGGTTCAATCCATTCTAGACCTTCTACCTCGACGGGCCGTTCAAACTGAATGTATTTGGACAAATCATTTTGGAGTTGGGTTTCTACCCTAGAAAACGTAAGTGCCCGTTCCACAAAGTTTTTAAACCGGTTAAGATACGGAAGCGCTCCACTTTGGTTTAGCAGGGTCAGGGCAAACTCCGCTGCCTCTTTTTCCTCATAGTCGACCGGAAATTTCTTAATGGTGTATTCGGGATCGCTATAATAGTACCCATTGTGCGATCGAGAATATTTAATCGGAGCATAAAATTCGAGTTTAGCTGACTTTTTCATATCCCTGATATCTTTTTGGAGTGTTTCTTTTGATATCCGTTGATCCAGAATTCGCTCGATTTCATCCATCAGCTTCTGGGAGGAAGGGTATTTCATCGATCGCTTGGTTAGGCACTCATCGATGATCTGGTATCGTAGATATGCATTTTTGTTTATTGCCATAAGAAAATTATTAAACCGTATATACAATACGGTTTACATATTTAGATTTCAAATCTGAACAAACATGAACGAAATAGTTTAGGCAATGGATAAACAGTTTGCTTTTAAAGTTGTAGAACGACGCTATGGATTTCCTGGACAATATCACTTTCTAAACACAGGAAAGATTCCAGACAAAGTTGAGATTTCTGATATTGGAAGAGCTGAATGGGAAGAGTTTTTTTACTACCTGCAAAATAGTTTTAATTGGCAGCCGGATAATGAAATACGACTTGAAAATCACAAAGCGGATGGAGAGACTCATATTACAAGGTGCATACATCTTGATGATAGCATTACGGTTAGTTATTTCAGAGGAAGGATTAGCTTGAGTTTTGACAGGAGTAGCCCCCAAGAGGCCGTAGACAAATTAAAGAGCCGGCTCAAGCAGATTAATCCTGACATCAGTTCCCAAGGTATTGGGATTATTAGGGATGGAGGCGGATATCTTGAGGTTAAAAATTTCAAGTACTCTTTACCGGAACAGTCAGTGATTGGTTATCTGAATGAAAATACCCAGGAGTTTCATCGATCTATGATAAAACAGTTAGATGCACAAGATGGCAGTGGCTTATATTTGCTGTTTGGAAAACCGGGAACAGGCAAAACCAGTTTTATTAAAGATGTGCTCAATAAAATTTCAAAGAAAGCCCTCTTTATTTCTCCTTGCTTTACCGAAGAGCTGACATCGCCAAGTCTCATATCTCTTCTTATGGATTACCCCGACTCGATTCTCGTCATCGAAGATGCCGAGACGGTACTTATGGAGCGAAAGGCCGATAATTCTAGTGCCGTATCTAATCTACTTAATCTAACCGATGGATTCTTGGCTGACTTTCTGAATCTAAAAATTATCTGCACCTTCAATACCGAACTCAATTCTATTGACGATGCCTTATTGAGGGAAGGTAGATTGCAAGGCATGCATGAGTTTACCAAGTTTGATCCAGAAAGGGCGCAACAAATAGCAAATGTTTTAGATCGAGATATTCAAGCTGACCGTCCGATGACATTGGCTGAAATTTGTGGTTCGGAAATAGATTCAATGGAATATAAACCGAAAAATATTGGGTTTAGTAATGGCTTTGATGATATAGAACCTCCATTTAGAAATTAATAAAAGCACAAAATTTTGTTTCAATTGAGCCCATAGACTAGTTAGTTTTAAAACTCATTCATTATGAGTAATAAACAAATGCAATCACCTAACATATTTAGTTATGCTCCCAGTGAATTAACCCAAGATGCTTTTATTTGTTGGCTTGCCAAATGGGCAGATCCAAAATATCAGAACTATAATCCGAAACTTCATAATATCGGAGTACTCTTTTTAAAACGAATGCTTGCCAAGCATGATATAAGCCTGAATGGAGATGTTCCCAAGTCGGTAATTAAAAAGCAGCATCACAATATCGATGTTGTAATTGACTTAGAAGATCAAATTTTATTAATCGAGGATAAGGTTTTTAGTAAACAACATTCGGATCAACTACAGCGCTACAAGGAGAAGCTGGAAGAAGAATATAATGATAAGCAAGTTTTACCCATTTACTTCCAAACGGGTAGCCAGAGTAATTATGAGGCCGTTATAGAAAAAGGATACAAGCTATTTTTGAGAGAAGATTTTCTGAGTGTATTGGAGCAAGGAATTTCGAATAATATAGGCAATGAGGTCTTTAAAAGTTTCTACAAACACCTAAAGAGAATTGATGAAAGATTTAAAAGTTTCCAAAACAAACCAGTTGGTAATTGGGATTGGGATGGGTGGAAAGGATTTTACGCCGTCTTAAAAGACAATATAGAGGAAGGAGGATGGGGATATGTTGCTAATCCCTCCGGTGGCTTTATGGGTTACTGGTGGAATTTTAATGACCAGGATGAATGTACAGTGTATCTCCAGCTAGAAGATGACAAACTATGTTTTAAGGTATCGGTAGATAAAGAAAGTAACTACAGTGAGATTCGCAATAAATGGTATAGAAAGGTTATTGAGGCAAGTAAGTCAACAGACTTAAATATCAGAAAACCTGCAAGGTTCGGCCACGGGAAACAAATGACGGTGGCTGTCTTAGATAAGGACTATAGAAAAACGGATTCAAATGGGATACTGGATCTCGAAGAAACTATTAATATCTTAAAAGAAGCAGGCAAAATTTTGCGATAGATTAAAAAAGAAGGGAAAACAAACTTGATAGTCTAACTTTAATTTTTCCAGGTAGTGTCAACTAAACTCTGTCCGGGTTGTGTATTTTCGTGGATGTGGGGTGGGTTAAATCCAATGGTAATCGATCGCGATATCGAGTGGCTAACTGCTGGACGGTTAATAATTATTTTTGTTACTGGGAAACCTTTTATTTCCTATTTTGTCCGATAAATGTCCGTTAAATCAAAAGCTTTTTTTAGAGTAAGTTCGCTTATTTTTTTAGCTTAAAATTATAAGCACTTCAGTTTCACGAGTTCTTTAAAATTTCATCGATAGTCCGGCTAATAGGATTTAGCCGTTTAGCATGATTTCGAGCCCATATAATCCAAGCTTTAAATTTGAGGTATTCTTCTTCCGTAAGCTCCAATTCGGATTTTTGCTTTTCGATTTCGGTGATAAAATCATAGATATATTGGGACTTAGTAAACGATTCGGCGCTATCCTCTAACGAATGTAGGCGATCCTGTTCTGCAGTTATTTGTTTATTCGCTTCTATATATAACTTGTGTCGACGCTCCCGCTCCTGGTGACGTGCTTCCATCTTATCAAGATGCTTTTTTCTTTCTTGGGCCACATGGAAAAACAAGGGAAAGAAATCATTGGTCTGATCTTCAAGCGTTTGTTTCTTGGTATCTTGAATGAGTTGGTGGGGTTCGCCCGAATGAAAAGTGGAAATCTCCAGCCGCAATTTCCCATCTGGGAAGTATTCATATTTGGGGTGTCTCCAGCTATACCCTCCGGACTCATCAGGAGGATTTGTTACTCGATAGCACTTTTCTCTAATTCGTAAATATAACTTCACCTTGTCTATAGAGACATATAGGTTTGAGCGTTTATAATTATATTCCGTTCCTATAATGAAATTTTGTCGTTCCAGTTCTCGAATAATAGCATCCATTATTCGAAGAGCCCGTTTCAGATTATCTTGGGATACAGAAACATCCAAAAACCCTTCTCCTCTTGGTTCTAACCGTTTATATCGATCAACTTCCCGTTCTTTTAACTGATTATGCGTGGCTCTTACAATAGGATGTGGGTTTCTAAGATGTTTCTTCACAGTAATTTCTTTCACCTTTTTAGGTAGTAGTTCATGTATATCACTGTTAATTAAATCCTTCTTTTTCAATGTATAGGATTCAGGTCCTTCTTTTGGTAGGGGTGGCTTTTTAACTTTTTTATTGTGCTTTAGTTTTTTCCAATAACCAAGGGGAGGAGTTGGAATATTCAGTTCATCACAAATTTTCGTTAAGTGGTAATATGTAATCCCAAGTTTTTTGGTGAGCTTTTTCTTGGGAACCGACCAGACTTCTTCGTAGAGGGATTTTCTTTGGAAGGTTATCTTCATTATGCTGAGGTAGGTTATGGGTACCTCAGCATATTAGCTGGCCACATCTTAAAATCAAAAATATTATATGATATTATCTGACTTCAATTCTTCCGCCCGGGCCCACGCAAGGCTTGTAACTCCTTGATTTACAGGGCTTTAGTATTTTGTAAAAAAGAAATGCCAAAAAACTATGTAGGTAGTATTTTTCAGCTTTGTTTTAGGTCTCCATATATCGCACTTCTTTTATCCACATTCTGGAATTTTTAATTATTTACCTCCTAGTTTTGTGCGAAGCTTCCAGCATTAATTTTCTTAATCCTCCTTATTTTTTTATTTAATATTAAATTCTCAAATGCGTTTTGTCCTATTTATCCATTTCCGCTTATTAAAATTGGATGACAATATGTTGGCACTATTCATTGAAATATTTATTAAAGCATAAGAAATGAAGCACTCGCAAATTAATATGCTTGAGCATTCAAGGGCTAAAATTAAATTACTATCCCTTTATATGGATCGGTATTTAAATATCTTGAACCAATCGAGATATACTTCGGATATATTACTTTACGATATGTTTTGTGGTAAAGGTGTTTATGAAAATGGTGGACAAGGAAGTCCGATTATTTTTCTTAAAAAGAGAAAAGAAATTTACTATCAGAATAAAGGTAGTAAGACATCTTCAGCCAAGTTTCACTGTCATTTTAATGATATAGATGAAACAAAGGTAGAAAAACTTAATTCCGTTATAGGAAACAAGAATCTCCATTATTCTGAGATTGGATCGTTAGAGATTACCTCTATGGATTATCGTCAGATGTTGGAAGAGATAATAAATGAATTAGAAGAATTAAATAGAGAAAAGGCATTTATATTCATAGATCCATATGGTTATAAGGATATAAGGGCTGAAGATATCAAGCGATTACTAATGTTTGAGAATGCTGAGGTACTTTTGTTTTTACCTACTCAATTTATGTTCAGATTTGAAAAGAAAAGTACACCTGAGAGTTTGAAAGAATTTATTTCAGAGTTGGTACCTGAGCAAGAATGGCCAGAAAGTCTAACTGGTCTGGAATTTATTGAAAACTTGTTAGATAAGTTTAGAGAGTATTTAGGTGAGGATTACTTTGCTGATTCATTTATTATTGCCAGAGATGTTAATCAATATTTCTGTCTATTGTTTTTTACAAGTCATATACGAGGATTCGAAAAAATGCTTGAGGCGAAATGGAAAATTGATGAGGAAGAAGGTAGAGGATGGAAGTACAGGATGGAGAATGATCTATTTTCTAAGCAAGATAAAACCCCCAAGACCGACAAGCTAAAGGCTAAATTAGCTTATTTTATACAAAATGAACGTACAAACTCTGAGTTATACCAATTTGGATTACACCAAGGTTATAGGCCTACACATGTAACAAGTATATTGCGTGATTTTGAATCCCAAGGAAAGTTGGAGAAAAAATTCAAAGATGGTACAACTGCAAGAAAAAATGCGTTTTATATCAATTACAGAAATCACAAGAATGATCCATCCAAAATTAGAATTAAATTGAAGGAATAATTATGGCACGATCATCAATCGAATGGACGGAAGAAACATGGAATCCAACCACAGGTTGTGATAAAGTTTCCCAAGGTTGTAAAAATTGCTATGCAGAAAGAATGTCTTCTCGGCTAAAGGCAATGGGCGTGGAAAAGTACAAAGATGAATTTGAGTTTAGGATGCATGAAAAAACTTTGTATGAGCCATTTAAATGGTCAGGATCCCGGCTTGTTTTTGTGAATTCTATGTCAGATTTATTTCATGAAAAAGCTACACTGGAATTTATCCAGAAAGTATTCAAGGTTATGGAAGATACACCTCAGCATACGTATCAATTGTTAACAAAACGACCAGAAAGAGTACTAGAGTTAAATGATGGATTAAACTGGAAAAAAAATATTTGGATGGGGACTTCAGTAGAAAGAGATGACGTAAAACATCGAATTAATTTACTTCGAAAATGTGATGCGAAGATTAAATTCTTATCAATAGAGCCACTTATAGGAAGAATAAAAAATATAGATCTAACTGGTATTGATTGGGTAATTGTTGGAGGTGAATCCGGCCCAGGTGCAAGGCCTCTTAAAAAAGAATGGGTTACGGAAATCAAGAATGCGTGTAAGGAAGAAAATGTGCCATTCTTTTTTAAACAGTGGGGCAAGCCTGCATTCAACGTTGACGAATCTGATCCAACTAAGTCTAAAGATCATCCACAGTATGCTAAAGGGGGCTGTATGTTAGATGGAAAAGTATATCATGAAATGCCTGTTTAATTCTTTTAATAATTATTAAAAGACGAATATTCCAATTAATGTATCATGCATAGACTATTTTTAAGTTAGCAAATACTAATCAACATTTAATCCAATGGATTCACGGAAGAGAATAGGAAAATTAGAGGATGAATTTACAATAGATGATGTTGGATCAACATTATTAGATGATCTAGCTAAAGGATTATATCAACCTGACGAAATTATTAGAGAGTATATTCAAAATGCTGTTGATGCTCATCGCTTGTGGAAAGAAAGAACAGGTTTTGAAACTGAGGGACCAATTCAGGTTGAGTTCAGAGATAACAATAATTCCATATCAATTTTTGATTATGGTATTGGTATGGATGAAAGTGATATTAGAAAGGTTAAATCTATCGCAGTTTCAAAAAAGCATGGAGAAGAAGTAAAGCTTACAGGTTACAAAGGAGTCGGTATTTGGGCAGGATTTTCATATTTCAAAACATTACGACTCTACAGTACTAAGAATGGGAATGATCGAGGCTATTTATTGCAAATTAATTTTGCAGATATAATTGATGCTATTAACCAAGAGGCAAGTATTGGAGAGGCTTTAAATCCTAATTATAGTATTGATGAGTTTGAAGAAAAGACTGATGAGCATTTTACTGAGGTTTCTCTTATTAATCCAGTAAGATCAAAAGGATTTTTCACAGACCCTGAAGAAGTTAAAAATGCGATAAGAAAAATTTGTCCTTGTGAACTTGATGAAACATTCCATTTGCATGATGAGGTAGTTCAATGGTATGAAGAAAATGATATAGACACTTACCAAATACAAGTAGATGGTGAATTTGTTTATAAATCATATCCAAGTAATGTGAAAAAATTTGAGGAAGGTGTAATAACGTTAAACGACTCGCCTTTGGCTAAGTACTGGAGGGCAGTAACTCAAGGAAATGGAATATTAAAACCTAAGGATGATCAATTAGTCGGTTTTCGGGTTATCCAAAATGGATTTGTTATAGGGAGAACCAACTTATACGATGAAAAAGTACGTTCGGGATTTGATAATATTTCTCTAGCGAGTTACTTGGACTGGTGGATAGGTGAAATCTATATTGAATTAGATGATTTACGTCCAAATTTAAGACGAGATGAGCTCGAAGAATCTGAAATCACTCGCCAATTTATTAAAAATCTAAGAAGTTGGTATAAAGAGTTAGCTGATGAAACAAGGATAATTTCATACAAAACTCGGTATGAAAATAAATATAGTGACTTTGAAAAAATTATTAAGGAATTAAGTGAAAAGGACAATCTGGACGCAGATGACAAAGAAAATCTTAGACAGGTTTTAGATCAATTAAAAGAGCACAAGAATAAATTCGAAAAAAATAGAGGCAAAAAAAATGTCAAAAATAAAATCTTAGCATTAAGAGATAGAGATATTAAACTGCAGCGGAGAAGACTGGTCAATTCAATTGAGAAATTGTTAGGCAATGGAATTGAGGAGGATATAACTGGAAGTGAGGATGAAGAAAAAAAACCTTCAAGTACCCAAGAAACTGCCACAGACTCTAAAGATGGAAAAACAGAAAAGAAAGAAAAAACCTCTGAAGATGATGGGGAAAAGAAAAGCGGAATTGATATAGAACTAACCGAATTAGATGATGAAAGAACCGTTGTTTCTTTAGAGGCTTTGTTGGGGATCATTGAAGAGGTCGTAGATGAATTAAATCATGATAAAGAATTTAAAGAAAAATTAATCAAAAGTATTAAGAGACGGATAAATCAAATTATTTATGACTTTGAATAGTAATCCTTTTCCTGAGAGTGATGAGAAGGCATATTTAAGAAGGTATCACTTACTTAAAAGTTTAGATCCGCTTAGGCAACAAAAAGGACGAGATTTAGCTTATTTTGGATTGCCCTCTGCAGAAATGTTAGATGTTAAACTTTGGCAGAAAGTTTTAGGGCATATTACGGCCGTAGAAGCTGATAAAACTATAGCTTCACGTATTTTTCGGACAGCTACCAAGTTAGGTATTAGAGAGAAATTATGTCTGCTAGAAACTGATTTGTTATCTGCTTCAAAAATTTTAGCAGAGGATGAAAACAAGTTAGAGATTATTTTTTCAGAGTTCTCTAAAGCGTCACAAGAAAAATTTAGGAAAATAAGAGGCCGCTTTTATGATGTGTTTAATTTAGATTTGTGTGGAGGTTTCTTATATCCTAAAGATAATGACAGAAATGATCATTCTGAGGTATTGAAAAACTTACTGAAGCATCAGAGAAAACAGAAAGAAGATTTTTTAATAGTAATTACATTTAATTTGAGGGATACTGGTGCTGATGAATACGACAAATTTATCGATCATTGTCTTTCTTCTTTAGAACAAATAGGTGAAGATATATCTAGCTTAAAAAGCTATTATTTATCAAAGAATACTAAAAATCATCCAAAACAATTAAGAAGAATCAGATTTGCACTTCCAGCTTATATCCAAAAAATAGCTTTTGATGACTTTCAGGTTAGTCAAAAAGGTAGTTGGTACTACAAAACTTTTTATAATACAGTGCTCCATTTTTCGCCTAGATTAGGAGGGACTTTAGGAATGAATTGGCCTCCCTTAGATGAATTTAAATCTATACTAAATAGCCCGATATTTAAGGTTGCTACTGAGTCAAATGATATAAAAGTACAAAGGCTAGAGACTCCAACTCTATAATATTACTTTGTTCATTAGAAGGGAGGATAAATTTAAGCGAAAGTTAGATTATTCTGATTTTTAAATTTCACTTTAGCTGGATTAGTAACATCAGGATAGGTAAGAGTATCAGAAAAGAAAATTATTTCTTTACCCTCATATTTCTCTTGAGCACTATAACTTAGACCATAATGAATGGATCTATAATTAGAATATATTTGACGTATTTTAGAAACATTATCATAAGATAGGAACCAATTCTGATCTAACTGTGCGATTTTATCTTTTAGCTCTATATGGTCTTCTTCTTCAAAGTAGTTGCTATACAGATTGGAGCTTCCTTTTACATAATAAGGAGGGTCAAAATATGTAAGAGAATTATTAGGAAAGTCATTTACGTATTCATCAATAAATTCTAGAGCATTATATCTTGTAACTTCTATCTTTTCAGAGAACTCACCTATTTTTTTAATTCGTTTCAGAAGAGTTGGCTTAGTATATCTGGCTTTAATACCATAATTTCCATCTTGCTCGAGTCCTCCTATTACTCCCCCTGTTATAATACCTGATCTATTTGTTCTATTCAGAAAGAATGTAGCAAACGCTCTTTCCATCAGGTTTGAGTTTGCATCATTTAGAATATCACGTTGTTTATGCCACTCATCTATAGTGACCTCTGTAGAAGTAATTAAATTACGTAACTCTGAATTGTGGTTAACACAAGCCCTCCAAAAACTATAAATATTCTTATCAAGGTCATTTATAATAATTCTGGATACAAAACCTTCTATAAGTAGGGAAAGTGCTACTCCAGATCCTCCTGCAAAAACTTCAGCGTACAAACCATCATCGATATCATTTTTAGAAATGAGTATTTTAACAAAGTCCGCTAACTTTGTTTTTCCACCAGGATATCTTAGTGGCGAATAAAACCTACCCATTTTTTTAGATTGCTTTGAAGCCTAACATTCTAGTGTTTGAAGCAGTTACTAAACTACATCTGAAATTATTGGTTTAAATGTAAAAAATATAATCATATTTAAATAAATTGATTATTTATTTAAACGATGTCAATTGTCATAAATGCAATCTCATAGAGCTAAAATCTAATCAGTGGGTGACAGCATACTGGCAGGTCTATTTGTAAATTAAAGTACGGAGTAAGGAAGGTTAATTAAGAGACAAAGAAGTTGAGGCCGGAAAGGCTGGATCGAGGAATGGGAAGATGTTCTTCGTATATCTATTTTTGCTATATTGAGCTATATGAGTTCTGATTCCGGAAAATATCAAATACCTGATGGTGAAGAGGAAGGTAAAATACTCCCGAATAAACTTGGTATTACTAATAAAGAAGAATTAGGAGAGGCAGAAGCGGAAGGATTTGCCAATGCCGAATTGGAACTCATTGAAGAATTAACAGATGAGACGGTATTTGATGTTGCCTATATCCGTGATATTCATCAACGAGCTTTATCACATCTTTATGAATTTGCTGGGGAATATCGAAGTGTAAATATATCCAAGGGAGGGTTCCACTTTGCTGCAGCTCATGTGATTCCCAGAGCTATGCAAAACTTTGAGCAGGAGGTATTGCTTGATTTACCTCATCAATATGATGGTAGAGAGCAATTAATCCACGATATAGGATTAGTTCATGCTGAATTATTATTTATTCATCCATTTAGGGATGGCAATGGTCGTACCATGCGAATTTTGGCAAACCTGATGTCCTATAAGCAGGGTTATGACGAAATTGATGTGGAGCCTATAAGTAAAGGTGGGGAAATGAGGAAAAGATATATAAAAGGGGTACAAGCAGCGGGGGAAGAGAATTACGAGCCGATGATTCAATTGATAGGAGAGTTATTTCCTTCTAACTGAACCATTTTTATCTCTCAGCATGCGCTTAATTTTGGAACGAGAGACGTTAATGCCCTCAATTTTGTGAGATGCGGACTGAGATTTAGCAACCTTATCTCTTCGTTTTTTCTTAGTTCGAAGATGAGGATTGGTATCTATTATTTTCTTAGCCATTTGCTCTATATGTGATTTGTTGGCTCCTTTTGGCTACAGTTAACGATACAAAATGGATTACATTATGTCTAATCCTAACAGTGCTTTTTACATTTAAATTCATTTCAGTTGTTATGCAATCCCATAGGTTATGGTTATCTCAGGATATTAGTTGGTCATATCTTAAAATCAAAGATGGAGGGGATCAGCGCATCGATCTGCGGGATCTCATCTTTCTTGAAGTGATTGGCAGTGCTGTTGTACACCGGGAATATACCAGTGCTCTTTCTACAAATCTGATTACAGGTAAAAATAAAGTAACGACTATTAATCCCAACAAAGCACTGTTCCATGGGCCTATCGATCCATCAAGCTTTAATTCTCAACCCAAGAATCTTAATATTCGCAAGTTTTTTACTTCTTTTGGGGTGGACCGACGAGATAGGATCCGGTATTCGTCACACTACGAAGTGGCTACCCCGGTATGTCCCGAATGCCAAGCCACTGTTTATTTAGGATGACGTTTTTAAAACTATTATTCCGTTGGAAGTGGCTCACCTTGGTACCAAGCTGGCATAAAAAAGGTACCAAGCTAGAATGCCTTGATTGGCCTGATAAGCAGGTTTATAAAGAGGAAGATATTAAAGAGGTACCAAGCTACTGCATAAGAAAGTTATGTATCTCATTCAGTTACTAACTCTAACTTCTAGCTTTGCTAACAAGTTTCGATTTATAATAAGAGGTTAACTTTGCCTGACAAATTGCTTGTTGATTTCAGTCAACAATTTTTCTGATGTGATTTTCAGTTTCTCCGCTAATGGATGGTAGTTAGGAGTTGATTTTACTCCAACTTTTGGACTAAAATTTATCCCCAAAAACAGGCTTTGGGATCTTCTTTTACTTCTGCGATAAACTGCTCCAGCGTTTTTACTTTGGGTAGCGGATCGTATTTGTGCCATTTCATATCGGACTGCTGCCAATAGATCTTCCAAGCTTTTTGCCTTCGCACATAGGTCGTTTTGGCAATAGGGATCTTGATTTTTTTATCCTTTTTATTAAAATGCGAACGAATTTCAAAGATTTCTATACTTTGATTTTCGATATCGATCGAATAATCTAGATCTACTTGGGACCGAATTTCTTTACGGGGTCTTTGTTCCTCGATAAATGAGGCTATTATTGGTTCCCATTTTTTTAGTCCTTCTTCACTAAATGCCATGATGGTAGAATTATTATAGCCATATTAATATTTAAGTATTCCCACAGTATTGTCAATAAAAGCAATTTTTTATGATGATAATTTCGTTTAGATCAACCATTGTGCACATTTTGTTTTGTTCATTTTTCCCATCTATTCACCGTTTTATTAATGAATAACAGCTAATCCAGTTTAAAAAACCTGAAATATGTCAATGTTTTATTGACTTATTTGTAAAAATTTAAACTAGATGTTCTATGAACTACCTCGGGTGTGAATAGTATTTGGCTATTTTCAATTTACTTTGACGTTTAAGAAACCATTTTCTTCATAAAAGTAATCGATTAGTATATAATTTCCGATATCTAATCATTTTCATCCCTCTAAATATAAATGAATTAGATAGGTAACTATTTACTGTCTTGGCAGTAATAATAGATATTATGAGACAGTTATCTCTTATTTATAAATAAATATACACATATTTACTGTCAGGGCGGTAAATAGTGGTATTATCGTATTGTTATTCCATTAAATTTTGCTATTATACTATAAAATATTGTTATAGCAGTAAATTAGTCTATTATGGAGAAAATAGGGGCACTGATTCGATGCCATCGAAAGAAAAGCGGTTTAACCCAAAGGCAACTAGCTGATTTAGCCGGAGTAGGGAAGACGGTTGTCTTTGATATTGAACACGGTAAAGAGACTGTGCAGTTTAATTCGCTGCAAAACGTCTGTCAAGTTTTAAATATTTCGATCACATTAGATAGTCCAATTATGAACCAATGCATGGAGGAAATCAATGCGTAAGGCTAATGTTTATATGCATGGAGAAAGGGCTGGCATGCTCATCGAGGATAAAAAGAATGAAAAGTATCGTTTTATCTATGATGAGAAATATGATGGTCAACCTATCTCGGTAGCCATGCCGGTAGAAAAAAAAGAATTCCAGTATGAACAGTTTCCTCCATTTTTTGAGGGATTACTTCCAGAGGGGGTAAACTTGGAGATGCTTCTCAGGACAAAAAAAATTGATCGAGATGACGCCTTTTCACAATTGATGGCTGTAGGGGAAGATACTGTTGGCGCGGTTACCGTTCGGGAGGTAGAAGAATGAATCGATGTCCCATTTCGTACCAAGAGATATCAGAGGGTTCTTATAGTAAAACAGGATTGAACAGATTAAATCCGTCTTTGACGAATCTTAGGCCTTTTCCATTCTCTCGAAAAGAGCAGGTTCGAGAAGCCCAAAGGCGGATGACGAAAATGTCCATTGCTGGTGTGCAGCCAAAGCTCAGTGCCCAGCTTAGTATAAAAGAGGAGGTTTTTAAGGTCGTTGATAAACATGGCAGCTATATTTTAAAGCCTCCATTGAACGATTATGAGAATGTTCCTGAAAATGAGGATGTAACGATGCGAATGGCAGCAGCCTGTGGAATTGAAACTCCTTTACACGGTCTGATTTATGCCAAAGACCATTCGATGCTTTATTTTATTCGGCGTTTTGATCGTATAGGTAGAACGGGAAAAAAACATGTAGAGGATTTTGCCCAGGTAGCTGGGATGAGTCGAGATACGAAATATGATTATTCCATTGAAAAGGTTGTTTCGCTTATTGATGATTATTGCACTTTTCCCATGATTGAGAAGATGAAGTTATTTCGAAGGGTATTGTTTTGTTGGCTTTGTGGCAATGAGGATATGCACCTCAAAAACTTTTCGCTTATTTATCAAGATGATAAAATAGCGCTTTCCCCGGCCTACGATCTTTTGAATAGTTCTATAGTTTTAGCAAATCCAACTGAGGAAATGGCACTTCCACTCCGGGGGAAAAAGTCCAATTTTAATGAAGATATCTTTTTTAAGTACTTTGGTGTAGATCGATTGGGTCTTAATGAGAAGGTGTTGGCTAATATTAGAGAAGAAATTCAATCTTCTTTTCCTGAATGGACTCGTCTTATTGAGATCAGTTTTCTAACTGATGAGAAAAAAGAGGCCTATTTTGATGTTTTGGAGCAACGAAAAAGAGATATTGGCTGGATTTGACCTATTTCATCTAGACGAAATAGGAATTCTACATGTTTTCTATAGAAAGTTACTTTCCAGCATGATATTTATGGTGTGTTTGCCAGTATAGATTTCGTGTTCTACCTCTTTTACTGTTGCCATGACGCTTCCGTATCTTTCTTTTATGAATGGAATAAGAAAATCTTCACCAACTCGGGGAATAGTTGTTAGTCCGTCTATGCCAACGACCCAAAGATCATCTCGAATTTTAACAATCAGATAGATTTCTGTATCCGAAATGGTATAGGCTTTTTGATCAGAGAGTTTGATACTGAAATCCTCATATAGATCATTCATTAATTCCATCAATGCAGTTCTAGATAAAGCCAGTTTTTCTAATAGGTCTTTTTGATAAGGGAGGTGATTATCATCATTGTATTCGTATTCAATTAATTCGCGAATTAATGAATCATATTTTGAGTCCTTTTCAAATAGACGAGTTATCAGAGGTAATTCTGAAACTATAGCAAATATAAGCTCTCGATATCCTAGTTTTTGACGTGACATATAGATTAAGGCTACGTTTATATTGGTATAATCCCGATCTTTGTTCATTTTTTATGAATGTTCACGGTGCGTGAACAACGATTTTTAATGAACAAGAGCTTAATTGGATTGTTTAATCTAATGTACGCAGGAAAGAGATAGGCTGCTTGTCCCATCTTGTCCCAAACCATCTCAAATTGATGATATCAGAATCTTTATATCCATTTAATCCCAGGAGATTCCATTATATCCCTTGATTCTTCATTTCTTTAAACCACCAGTCAAATTCTTCAGGATAACGTGGAGCGTGTTCATCGAACCAATTGTTGAGGTCGTTATTATAATAGCCTCCTTTGTTAAATCGATCTTCAAATCCGGCCAGCGTAAATCCTAACCGTATTGCTAAAATGTAATGGCGGGCTCCGACATTGTCATGAGGATTCGTTTTGAGGAGCTTTCTGAGTAGCTCAGCAGCCTCTTCGTTATTTCCCTGGTCCCATTCGGATAATGCCTTATTCAAGATCGTCCGAATGATATGGCGATTTTCAGTCCAGCCCCAGTACAAGGCATCCGGCCATTCTCCCTTTTTATTGGTGATCAACTCAATAGCCTGATCAAAAGCTGCATCCAGAATTTGGTTCGCTTTATTTAGTTTGTTTTCGTGCTGGTATATCTCATGAAGATACAGGTAGGGATCTAAAAAATGGGGATCTTGATCAATAAGTCGATTCATCAACTTGATTACTTTCTGCTGGCTCATGGACTCTTGATCCATTCGATCCAACAGTTCATGGTATTTTTGCTGGATGGGTCTATTTTTATCTATAAAACCGGGATTATTCATAGCATCAATATTGGCTGTCTGAAAAGCGTACAAGATACGCTATTTGGTGGTCGCATCCGATACTGTAGTAAAAAGTCATGGATTTAATTGCTGGGATTTCAGATGCTGGGTTGTTACATAAGGTAGGTTTTCTCAAGATTCCGAAATAATAACATTTCTTTCTTATTTTCTTAGATATCCCGATAAAACATTGGGACACAATGAAATACTATCTAAGAAATCCTCTAAGATTGATCTTAGTTTTCTAAGACCGATCTTAGACTTCTTAGGCGTTTCTTAGTCGATTTCTTATATATATTATTATTTTATAACTAACTAATATTATTATACTTACAGGGAGAGGAATGGAATGCTTTTCAGGTGTCTAAGAAAATAAGACGGTTTTTTGAGATTTAGATAAAAAGCTCCAAAAAGGAATATTTAGATCAAGTCTACTCTCAGATTGTCCAATCCGTTTAGATTATATGCAATGGCTAAAGAAGGACGAAATAGCCTTCTAAAGCCAAAATCTGCATATAGGTGGTAATGTCGGTAGCTGCCATCTAGCTCTTTGTTATCATTCCCGTGCGACCGGCTGTTCTGAGCAGGTCTTCAGGTACCAGATGAACATATTTGTTGGTTACTTCCAGGCTTTTGTGACCCAACATGTTCTTTGCTTCAATAACATTGAATCCTATGCGAAGTAAGAAGGTAGCACACGAATGGCGTAGTCCGTGGAAATTAATCGATTTTTTTAACCCCGCTTCTTCTGTGGCATAAAATTTAAATCGGTTGGTAATAGTACCACCGGTTAGGGCTATTTCACTTTCGGTAGTTGATTTAGGACTTGGGAACACAAGTCCTTTGTCTGGAAGCCCGAGAAAGTCTCTCCATCTGGTTAACTCTTCATATAATGGATCGAAAATGGGAACCACTCGCTCAGAACCATTTTTGGTGTCAGTGACTCGAACAAAACGTTCCTCTAAGAAGACATGCTGCCATCGAAGTTGGATAATTTCCTTCCTTCTCAGGCCGGTGTAGAAAGCCAGAGTAATTAAAGGGACAAACCAGAACTGCATCTGCTCGTATCCCTGAATCGCTCCAGACTCTCGATGTTTTTTCTGGTAAGCATGAAACTTCTGGATGATTAGTTTTAGATCTTTTTCATCAATAATTTTATCTACGAAGTTATCCCGGGTTTTGGGGACCGCTACTTTATCACATGGATTTTCATCCAAAAACTCCTCTTCAATCATCCAGTTGAAAAAGGATTTCAAGTGGATATAGTAGTTGTTCTTGGAGGCATTTGCCAGATCCGGTCGCAAGCAAAACTTCCTGATATCACCGGCATCAATTTTTCGAACGGGCATGCTGTATCCAACCTGTTCCATAAACTGAGTAATCACCTGCCGGTAAGCAGTTTTTGTTTTCTCTGTCACGTTGGTCTTTTCGTTGAGGAACTTCTTCAGCAGGGAGTTTAGCACGGGGCTTGTAAAAGAAGTCCCTTCCAACTGCTCATGTTTTTCGTAATCCTGCAGGTTCCAGTCGTCATCGAAGGGGTTTATCTCCCCTTTTTGATACAGCTTTTCATACTTTAGCTTTTTTTGTTCTGCTATCTTTTTGTACTTGGTACCTAGGGCATATGTTTTTTTAATCTGTTTCCCATCTATACGCGTGGCAAATACAATAGAGTAGTACTTATTTCGCTTTTTTAGGCTGGCCATTTTTTAACATATAGGTTAATAGTGGTGGGTTTTTGTACCCACATATGTACCCACAAAATATGAAAACTGGGTGATTTTGGGAAAACTTTTCCCGAAGCCGAAATTGGTAACGGGTGTATATACCAACAAAAAACCCCGCTCATCGTGAAATAAGCGGGGTTTTTTGGGGTAAAAAAAGATGTACGCCTGAGAGGATTCGAACCCCTAACCTCCTGATCCGTAATCAGGTGCTCTATCCAGTTGAGCTACAGGCGCATTTCAATAAGAGGCCAAAGATACGGTACTTTCGGAAATGAGGCAAATCAAGTTCTTGAAAACTTTATAGCTTGCTACCTCCTCCGTAGATCAAGTCAGTAAATGTGTTTCGGTTGGCAGTTTTGCCGAAGCATGCCTAGGACCTGCACAAAATCGCCGGGCAGCTCCGAATTAAATTGCATATGATCTCCTGTGGTGGGATGTTCAAAGCCCAGCGTCTTGGCGTGCAGGCATTGGCGGCTCAGGCCAGCAAACAGGTTTTTGAACATCTGCTTTCGACTTCCAGTGTTGGGGCCATACCGTACAGAATCACCCCCATATTGGGGATCCCCAAAGACCCACAAGTTGTTATCTGCTAGGTGTACGCGAATTTGGTGGGTCCGACCGGTCTCAAGCTTCAGTTCCAACAGCGAAAGATGATCAAAATATTCGAGTACTTTATAATGGGTAATGGCGTGTTTCCCTTCGTCATCGTCTAATACAGCCATCTTCTTGCGGTCGTGCGGGTTGCGGCCGATGTTGCCGGTAATCGTTCCCTCTTTCTCATCCGGTGTTCCCCATACAATAGCCCAGTATTTGCGTTCAATTTCTTTGGTGCGAAAATATTTGCTAAGGATACGATGCGCCGTGTCGGTCTTGGCTACGACCAGGATGCCGCTGGTATCTTTGTCCAGACGGTGCACGATGCCGGGACGAATAGTATCTTTTTCAGGCTCGGAAAGTTCATCCGCATACCAAACAAGTCCGTTCACCAGCGTGCCCGACCAGTTACCCTTTGCGGGATGCACAACCATGCCGGCCTCTTTGTTGACGATGATCAAATTATCATCTTCATATACAATATCCAGCTCCATCTCTTCCGGGGTAGCCTCAGGGGGTTTAGGGATGGGCAGCTTCACTTCGATATCATCACCGCCGGTAATGGTATAGGATGATTTCTCATTGCAACCATTTACTGTGACGTATCCCTCGTTTATGGCTTCCTGGATTTTGGTACGCGAGGTGTCCTCGATCTCAGAAGCCAGGTATTTGTCTAGCCGAAGGCCGGAGTTATAATCTTCGGGTACTTCCAGATGAAATTCTTTAAACTTTTTGATCTCTTTTTGAGTCATTAATGTACAGAAATGAGTGTTTTATATTATTCTAATGTAAGGTACAAAATTTCTGAAATTTTTTTGTAAGGATTGCCCATCGCAGGGGTCTTACTATTGACTGTTCATTAAGGAAGACACCCAGAGGGCAACACGAAATTAGGCTCCCGCAAAAAAACGGGGGCCTTTTTTTATTTCATGGTATGGAATACATACGAATGTAGATGGATGGATAAACGCAGTTCGTTGGATATCTTATTGTCGGTCTAGTTTTAGCTAAGTGTGTATAAGGAATCAGATTAGATTCAGTTGATTTGGATTAATCCGTGTTCAAATTTTTGTACATTAAGTCGTTGATAAAAATCAGCCGACCATGATAAAATCACTCTATATTAAAGACTTTGCACTGATCGACGAGTTGGATGTCTCTTTTGAAGAGGGACTGAATATCTTGACTGGTCAGACAGGAGCGGGTAAATCGATTATCCTTGGTGCGTTGAATATGATTTTGGGCGAACGGGCCGATACTGATGTTATTCGCCAGGGGGCTGATAAGGCTATTGCTGAGGCCATTATCCAGACTGGTGAAAATAAAGCGATCAACAAACTGCTGGAAGAAAATGCGGTAGAGATCCGTTCCGAACTCATTTTGCGCCGTGAAATTCGTTCATCCGGCAGTCGGGGATTTATCAACGATACGCCTGTGACGATTACCGTGTTGCGACAGGTGGGTAATTATTTGGTAGATTTGCACGGGCAGCATGATCACCAGATGTTGCTGAAAGAGGAAAATCACCGCGGCGTTATCGACGGATTTGACAAGGTGGCGCCCAAGCTTCAGGCCTATCAAGAGAGTTATCAAAAAATGTTGGAGTTGCGCAAAGAGTTGCGCAAGCTGAAGAAGCGTGAGCAGGAATTACAGGAGAAAGTAGAGCTGTATCGTTTTCAGGTGCAGGAGCTCGAAGATGCTAATCTGGATCCTGATGAAGAAGAGGAGCTGGAAGAAGAAATGAACTTGCTGGACAATGCCGAAGAGCTGGATCAAAAGGCGGCGGCTATTACGGAAATTGGTCAGAGCAATGAAATCAACGTTATTGATCTTCTCAATCAAATGAAATTGCATCTCGAGGACATCGCGCGCATCGAGCCGGAGTTCAAGGGATATCTCGAAGAGATTTCATCGGCGCGTATCAGTATTCAGGAAGCAGTACAGTTTGCCGAGCGCTATCGCAGCAAAATTGAGTTTAACCCGAACCGGCTGGAAGAGCTTCGTAAGCGTCAAAATGAACTCAACAGCCTGCGAAAAAAATATCAGCGTGATATTCCCGGCTTGATTGAGTACCTGCATGAGATTAAGCAGGAGCTGAGTCTGGCCGAGAACTTTGACCTGGAGATTGAAAAGTTGGAACACAAGATCGACGACCAAGCTGATGAGTTGTCGAAGAAGGCCAAAGATCTCCATGCCGTTCGAGAAGAAGTTGGAAAGAAATTAAGCAGTAAGATCGAGGATGAGCTTAATAAACTAGGTATTCCGAATGCCGATTTTGAGGTGCGTGTGGACTGGATGATAACGTCGGAGGAGCAGGGCTGGATTACTGTTGACGGCCAGCCGGTAGATTGCACGCAGCAGGGTAGCGATGAGGTGCGTCTATACATTTCAACCAACAAGGGCGAAGAGCCTAAACCACTGGCTAAGATTGCTTCTGGCGGAGAGATCAGTCGCGTGATGCTGGCGCTCAAATCTATTATTGCACGTGAACAGAGTCTGCCGGTGATGATCTTTGATGAAATTGATACTGGTATTAGTGGGGAAATATCTGAGAAAGTGGGACGTACCATGCGACGCCTTTCGGAACGCTGCCAGATCATTGCCATCACCCACCAGCCACAGATTGCCAGCCAGGCCCACAAGCATTATAAGGTAGAGAAAGTGGAAAAAGACGGTCGTACGGTTTCTCATATTCAACCGCTCAACAGCGAGCAGCATATCCGCGAAGTGGCTACGCTGATGAGTGGCGAAACGGTGACCGACTCGGCACTGACCAGTGCACGCGAGCTAATTGAGAAAAGCACCTTCAAGAATTAGTTCGATCTGATAATCCAGTTTTTAGATTTTTCTTTTTATTGTTCTCTCGGTTGACAGTTTTACGATGTTTTGAAATTTCTTAGCTTGAAATCAGAAAATAAGTTGAAATAGATTCCCGAAAATTATGGCTAAACATCATTCGGATCGTTTTGTGACGCTCGTTGACGATGCCAAGACACGAATTGAGGAAATTAAACCTGCAGAAGTACAGCAGAAATTGGACGATGATGAATATGTAGTGGTTCTGGATGTCCGTGAGCAGGATGAATGGGCAAAGTCTCGCATTGCCGGTGCGGAGTATTTGGGCAGAGGCGTGATCGAGCGCGACATCGAGGAGAGGTATGATCCTGATCAAGAGCTTGTGTTGTACTGTGGTGGAGGTTACCGTTCAGCGCTGGCAGCAGACAACCTGCAAAAAATGGGTTATCATAACGTAAAATCGCTGGCTGGTGGAATTCGATCCTGGATCGAAGCCGGCTTGCCAATCATCAAGGAGGAAGGAAACTGAATATATTTTCGGAGATAGGGAAGCAGCTTATTTTCATGGTACGATCCTTTTCTGTTAAACTCTATAATTGACTCAACGCTGTCTGGTTTCCTATGCGGACGAGTTGGCGAATTAGTATGGATCATCGTCTCCACCACCCCCACCGGATGAAGGATTACCGCTTACGACGGTGTGAGCGTGATCAGCATTATTGATCCATACCACTTCGGTGTTGGGAGCCACGGTGAGATTACTGGGCTGGAAAGAATTGCCTTCCATATTGACGGTGTCTCGTTCGGCAGATGAAGTTGCCGAAGATACCGTAATTTGTCCCTGCATGTCGGCCGAATGTATTTCACAGTAGTAATCAAAAGTGCCCTCGCTTTCGAAAGTATAGCTATAGGTGCCGCCCGGGGAAATGTTACCACTGTTAAAGTTAACAGATGGTTTATTGTTATCGGAGCTTGTGGATTGGCAGCCATTCAAAATGAGTGCAAATAATACCAGTACAGTTATAGCTAATCGCCGGATGGTTGTTAAGGCAGACATATCAGATTGATCTTGTTAGAGTTATTGAGATCGTTCTGTATGTCTATACAGTGAAGTGAAAGAAAGGGTTGCCTTTTAATTTAGGCCAATGTCTTTGCCAATAGCTGAGCTGGATGGAGAGCGTGCCGGTGGGTTCCGTGTTGAATTTGATGGCGGCACGAAAATCCGGGGGCACAGACGAGAGCATCATCCGGCAGGGAACGTACCGCAGGGAACAGGCGCTGTTCGCCGATATCCATTGACACCTTATAGTGGTCCGCTTCGTAGCCGAAGCTCCCGGCCATTCCACAGCAGCCCGTGTCCATGATGGTGGGTTTAAAGCCGGTTATCTCCAGAGCATTGCGTAGTGACGAATTGCCAATTAAGGACTTGGCGTGGCAATGTCCGTGAACATATACTTTTTTCTTTTTGGGGGATTGGGGACGGGCCTGTTCATCCGAAAGGGCTTTTGCAATAAACTCCTCAAAGGTGTAACTCCGATCTGAAACCTGTTGGGCAGCTTTCAACTGATCATCATCACACAAGTCCAAATATTCGTCGCGGAGAGTCAGAATTTCGGAAGGTTCCAATCCTATAATTGGGATTTCATTTTCTGCAAAATTGGCAAGCCGAGGCAGGTTTTCGTCCAGCACTTGCTTGGCGTGGGTCAGCATGCCTTTGGAAATTTGCGGACGTCCCACTTCGTGAAAGTCCGGTACATGCACGTTGTATCCCAGCGATTCAAGTACCTGCACCGCAGACTTGCCGATCTCTGGATCGTGATAATTGGTAAAAATATCAACCAATAAAACGACTTTTCCCTTCCTCTTATCACCGAGCTTGTGATCAGATGAATTTTGATGTTCTTTAAACCAGTCCATAAACGTTTGTTCAGCAAAGGTGGGCAACGCCCGGCGCTTGTCGATGCCCGCAAATTGTTGCAGTAGCTCTTTAATGGCAGGTTGCTCCATCATCCAGTTGGAGAGACGTGGAAACATGCTGGCCAGCGGGTAGAGTTTGCCGGCCTGGCCAAAGAACCGTTCTCCCAGCGAAAGCCCGTTTTCTTCGTGCCAGCCCTGCATGAATTCAGCCTTCATACGCGCCATATCCACATTTGCGGGACATTCGCTTTTGCAGGCTTTACAGCTAAGGCAAAGATCAAGGGCATCACGCAACTCTTCTGATTGAAAGGCCTCTTTTTGCTTGCCCGAAAATAGCTGCCGAAACAGGTTAGCGCGTCCTCGGGTAGTATCCTTTTCATTTTTTGTAGCCATATATGAGGGGCACATAGTGCCGCCACTATCAGCGAGTTTGCGACAGACACCTGCGCCATTGCAGAGCTCAACAGCATCAGCGAAACTTTCTTCCTTGCGCCAGTTGAAATGCGTATCAACCTGGGGACGTTGGTAATCGGGTGAATAGCGCAGATCCTGTTCCATCGGCTCGGGATCAGTAATCTTGCCGGGGTTAAAGATGTGTGCGGGATCCCAGATCTGTTTTACCCGTTTTAGCAGCGGCATCATTTGGGGCCCCAATACCTTTTCGATGTAGGGAGCACGGGTGCGGCCATCGCCGTGTTCCCCCGACAGTGAACCGCGGTAACTACGTACGAGGTCAGCTATTTCGCCCGCCATCGCTTTCATTTTTTGGATGCCTTCCTTTTTCTGCAGGTTGATGACAGGACGCAGGTGCAGTTCGCCTACTGACGCGTGAGCATAAAACACACAGTTAGTATCGTGTTTATCTAAAATTTTCTGAAAATCGTCGATATAGTCCGGCAGGTCGGGTACGCGCACAGCGGTATCCTCACAGAAGGTAGGCGTTCGTCCCTCGGAGCCAAGCCCCATGAGCAGTCCCAGCCCTGCTTTGCGAAGATTCCAGACGCGATCGATTTTTTCGTCTTTAGTAATAATTGGCGTGGATTGGCTGAGTCCCAACTGTTGAAGTCGCTCTGCCAGGTTTTGGGCTTTTTCTGTTAGATCTTGCAGGTCATCCCCATCAAACTGTATAATCAGTATACACTTGGGGTCGCCATCGAGGAAAAAGCGGTTTTCGCGCTGTTCAATATTGCCTTTGGTCGCATCCAGGATGATGTCATCAACAAGCTCAGCTGCTGCAGGATCTTCTTTGACCACTTCAACGGTGGCTTCCAGGGCTTTACGGATGCTGGGAAAATGTGGCGCCAGCACGACCGATTCGGAATCTCTCTGGACTAGTCTAACTTTGGCGGCGGATGTCATCGCCAGCGTGCCTTCGCTGCCACAAAGTAGTTCGGCCATATTGAAGGGACGTCCGTCGGGATTAAAGGGTTGCATTTCACAAAGCCGATCCAGGGCATAGCCGGTGTTTCGCCGGATGATATCGGGATGAGGATAGTTTTCCAGAATCTTTTCTTGATGTTTGCGGACAAGGGAAATCATTTCGCGGTAAATATGTCCCTCGAGCGTGTCAAGTTGTAGCTTAGCTTCTAGCTCATTTTCACTGAGCGGCTTGAAAGTAACTCGGGAGCCGTCGCTCAGTACGGCGTCAATTTCCAGAATATGTTCGCGGGTGGTCTTGTGTTTGATGGAAAAAATTCCGCACGAGTTGTTGCCGATCATACCGCCCAGCATGCAGCGGTTGGTGGTGGCGGTGTCAGGTCCAAAAAGGAGGCCATGCTTCCCGGCTTCCCGGTTCAGACTGTCGCGGATGACGCCCGGCTGCACGTGTGCATGCCGGTTTTGGGAATCAATTTCCACAATTTTGTTCATCTTACGACCCACATCCATTACAATACCATTGCCGGTGGTTTGACCAGCCAGACTGGTGCCGGCGCCGCGGGCGGTGATAGTGTGTCCCTCTTGCTGGGCCCACTTTACAATAGAGACGATCTCTTGTGCTGTACCGGGAAAGGCAACGCCTTCAGGCAGCTCTTCGTAGCTGGAGGCATCGTTGGCATAGAGTCGGCGTGTTTGCTCATCAAAATAAATCGCAGAAGTGGGTTGATCCATCAGTACCTATCTTGAACTAGTGGTAGAGCTTATAAGCTAACAATTTGTGCAGATGTTCAAAATATTTATGTGTTACAACTCTGCAGGGATTATGGCAGTATGAACTACAGCGCGAAGGTATCTTGGGCTCGTTTTACAATCTCATCACCAATGGCTAATCCTGCCGTTGCTGCAGGACTCGGGGCGTTGAGTACATGAATTTCACTGCTGGTGGCTTTGAATTGAAAATCGTCAATGATTTCTCCCTGTGGACTCAAAGCCATAGCCCGAACGCCGGAGGGAGAGGGCTTGAGGTGATGAGGCTGAATAGCTGGAATCAGGTCTTGCAAGCCTTCTACAAAAGCCTTCTTGGAAAAAGATCGGTACCACTCGTCAAGACCCATTTGCCAGTGCTGTTTGGCTAGCTTCCAGAAGCCGGGAAAGTTGAGGGTCTCAATGGTTTCATTCAGATCAAATGAAAGTTTGTCGTATCCTTCGCGTTTGAAGGCAAATACCGCGTTGGGTCCGCATTCGACTGCTCCGCGTACCATCTTGGTGAAGTGAACGCCCAGGAAGGGGAAAGCGGGATTTGGCATAGGATAGATGAGTCCGTTCACAAAGTGCTCCGCTTCGGGTTTGAGCTCGTAATACTCGCCCCGGAATGGCACAATTTGAAGATCCGGTTGAATGCCGGCAGATTCGGCCACGTGGTCGCTGTACAGTCCTGCACAGTTAATCAGGTAGCGACCGCCAAACGTATCTGATTGGGTGACGACTGATAGGTCAGTGCCATTGTTTTGGATGTTGGTTACTTCTTGTCCACAGGCCACGGTGTTGCCTTTCTGCTCGATAAGGGTACGCAGTTGCTTGCAAACTCCTACATAATCAACAATGCCAGAGCACGGCACATGAATGGCTTTAATCCCATTGGCATAAGGTTCAATTTCGGCCAGTTCTTCGGGACCAATTTTTTTGATACCCTCAATGCCGTTAATCTGACCCGTCTCAAAAATGCGATCCAACCGGGACAGGTCTTCTTCTTTGGTGGCAACGATTACTTTACCGCATATTTCATAATCGACGCCGTGCTTTTCACAAAAGTCAACAAGCTGGTGACGTCCTTCCACACAGTTTTTGGCGCGATAGCTGTTAGGATCGTAGTAAATACCAGAATGGATAACGCCGCTGTTATTGCCGGTTTGGTGCGCGGCTACCCGATCTTCTTTTTCAAGCACTAGAATATCAATATCCGGATAGGCAAGCGAAAGTTTGTGAGCTGTTGACAGGCCCACGATGCCTGCCCCAACTATGATAAAATCATAAGTCATGCGATAGAAATCTGTTTGACGAAAAATTAGTCGCCTAAAATACAAAATCAATGGGTGGGGATAAATAAAAGAGGCCGACCCGAACCAAATTGGGACGGCCTCTTTTGTATGAGGTGCCTTATCACAAGTTTTCAGCTTCAGGTATGGGAAAACTCACCCAAACATTATCACCGCTGCTGTTAAAGTCGCCAAGTCCGGCGGCACTGCGGATAACATTGATGTCACCTTCGGCGTCATCGAGATCACCCGTATTATTGCGTCGTGCCAGGGCCTCTGCCCGAAGTAGAAGCAGTTCGGCATTGCGAATAATTGGGATAGTTCCCACTGGTATCAAAACATAGGTCAATAAAATTTGGAGTAGTAGTTATCGGTACGCTATAGGTGTTACCGGTGTTCTCGTTATGAAATAATCCCTGGTTGATGTCCGAGTGTATTTAGTTATTCGTTAGTGCAACATTTAGCTTTGCACTGAACTGGTGAGCCAGGTTGGCCCGCATGGAAAATGTTGGCACCTACCAGCAAATCACCGGAATTGGCATCGAAGACCGTACTGGTTGCGGTAAACTGGGCAAAGCTGGTTTGATAAATAAAACAGTAGTATCCCCAGTACCAATATAGGTTTGTAGCTTGATTTTATAGCAATAAGGATTTGGGATTGATGGATTTAACCTAAATTAAATTATTCCAATTGGCGGCAAGGAGATATGTTTTTGTGATGAGCATCAGATATTAGTATGTGAATAGTGGATGGGGTGGGAGGAAGATTTAATCGGCCGATATACGCTGACCTTCTGATTTGAACCATTTTCGATGCGGCGGGAATTAAATAGCTCTCAAATAAATTTTAAATCAACAAACAATAAGGTACTTTGTAAAGTTGTTTAACAATACGAAATTATTAACCTGACAGTCAGACGCTTGATTTATGATCACCAACAGTATGTACAAATTTGTGCTCCTCATAGTATTGGCAGCATTTATCGGTTGCAGCTCATCTGATGAGCCAAACAAGCAAAAAGAGACAGCTGGCCAAAACAAGTCCGAGCCGTCCACACCAGCTGGCTATGTTAAACAGGCATCTTTTACCGATTTTGATGGGAGTAGTGTTCCTATTTCAAAATTTCAGGGTAAAGTGGTAATGATTGATTTCTGGGAGACGTGGTGCAAGCCCTGTATTGCTAGTTTTCCTACCTTGGAAAAGCTTCAGAAAGAGTACAGCGAAAATTTTGTAGTGCTGGCTGTAACTCCGGGTTTTACAGATACCCAGCAAGATGCGCAGACTTTTGCCAGTAATCACGACTACTCTTTTACCTACCTGATGGATGCCAATAATCTTCATCAAAAGTTGGGAGTGCGGAGCATCCCGTATAAGGTGTTTGTGGATCCTGAAGGGAATCTCATCAAAGAGTCAAGGGGTAGTTACGGACCGGAAGAAGACTATAAGCAGATCAAAAAAATTATTGAAAAGCATAAGAAATCGTAATCTGCCGCATGTGTTATTTCTATGGCAGAATGTTGAGTTAAGCAGGTAAATCTTGTATTTTTAGAAACTTTCACAAAACGAAAAAAACAGAACACATCCATGGCACAGAAGGTAAAAGAGAAACTTCCATATAAAGTTAAGGATATTGGACTGGCCGAGTTTGGCCGCAAAGAAATTCGATTGGCCGAGGCAGAAATGCCCGGACTGATGGCCCTCCGCGAAGAGTATGCGGATGAACAACCGTTGGAAGGGGCGCGCATTGCGGGCTGCCTGCATATGACGGTTCAGACGGCCGTGCTCATTGAAACCCTGCTCGAACTTGGAGCTGACGTTCAATGGTCATCGTGCAATATCTTTTCTACCCAGGATCACGCTGCCGCAGCAATGGCTGATCGGGGCGTTCCGGTGTATGCCTGGAAGGGAATGAATGAAGAAGAATTCTGGTGGGCCATTGAGCAGACGCTCTTTTTTGAGGATGGCGAACCGCTGAATATGATTCTGGACGACGGCGGTGATCTCACCAAGCTGGTTCACGAGGAATATCCTGAATTGCTTGACGGTATCAACGGTATTTCTGAAGAAACGACGACCGGCGTAAATCGCCTATACAAGATGGCGAAAAACGGTACGCTCGGTGCACCGGCCATCAACGTGAATGACTCGGTAACCAAGTCGAAATTTGATAATAAGTACGGCTGTCGCGAGTCTTGTGTAGATGCGGTAAAACGTGCTACCGATGTAATGTTGGCTGGTAAAGTAGCGGTGGTTGCCGGTTTCGGCGATGTTGGAAAAGGCTCTGCTGCTTCACTTCGTGGCGGTGGTGCTCGTGTAATAGTTACCGAGATTGATCCTATTTGCGCACTGCAGGCCGCAATGGAAGGTTACGAAGTAATGAAGATGGACGATGCGGTTGAAGAGGCCGACATTGTTGTTACTGCTACGGGCAATAAAGACATTATTACTGAGCGTCACTTCAAGAAGATGAAGGACAAGACGATCGTCGGTAATATTGGTCACTTCGACAATGAGATTGATGTGTCGTGGCTCAAGAATAATTCCGAGAAAGAAAATATAAAGCCGCAGGTTGATCTCTTCGAGCTGGATAACGGCAACGAAATTATCCTGCTGTCTGAAGGTCGTCTTATGAACCTTGGCAATGCTACTGGCCATCCTTCTTTTGTGATGTCCAACAGTTTTACCAACCAGACCTTGGCGCAGATTGCGCTCTGGAATCGTCCGGAAGATTTTGATCTGGAGGTGAGTGTTCTCCCCAAAGATCTGGACGAAAAAGTAGCGCGTCTGCACCTTCAGAAAATTGGTGTAGAGCTCGAAGAGCTTACCGATGAGCAGGCTGAATATATTGATGTTCCCAAGGAGGGACCATACAAGCCTGAGCATTATCGTTATTAATTGTTAGCAGCGATTTACATTTTGGCCTCATTCATCTAGCGATGGGTGAGGCCTTTTTAATGAAATTTGCTCGATGTTACCCCACCCTTGGTTCTCTCCCTAAAATTAGGGAGGGAAACTCACAACAAGATGGGCTCATAAATTGAATATTTTAGATAACTAAGAGATAATTTTATGTCCGACAACAAGAAAGAAATTAGCATCACCGTAGAATTGGACGACAACAACGTGCCTGAAAAGATTGACTGGAATGCCACTGACAAAGAGGGCGAAGGCATCGAAAACTGCAAGGCAATGTTATTGTCGATGTGGGATCCTGATAAGAAAGATACCCTTCGTCTTGACCTTTGGACTAAAGAGATGACCAAGGAAGAGATGAAGATCTTTTTTCATCAGACACTAGTAACCATGGCCGATACGTTGGAGAATGCTACTGAAGAAGAGTCCATGGCCGAAGATATGCGCGACTTTACTTCCTATTTCGCCGAAAAGATGGAAATCGTTGAGTAAAGGCAGTTATCAGCAAGCAGTTGGCAGTATCCAGTGGGACCAATCTACTTTTAATATCATTTCGAACGAAGTGAGAAATATTTGTTTATGTAAATCATTTGGGATAAAGATCATCTCAATGGTAAAGATGACAGTTATTCTTGCTGGTAAATGTTAAGCTGGTCACTGCTCACTGTTAACTATACAAAATCGAACCAAAAGAAACAGCGCTGTCTCGTTCGCGCTCATCCCATAGGTCGTAGCTGAGCACTTCGCCTTTAATGTCTGGCATGCTATTTAGAAAAGTATAAAGCGGTGGAAATCCACAGATGCGATACGGATCCATGTCTTCCTTCATGAGTGCCAGCATTTCGTCACGCTGATTCCCCGAGGCCCGTTCAAGGAATTGTTGGTCAAAGTGTTTTACCTCATTAAACATGGTGGAAGCGGCAGTCTCATCCCCGAACTTGTGGCCAAAATGTGCTAGGTCGCCACTAATCAGGAAAAAGGTCTCATCATCATCCCCAAAACGACTGCGCAGAAGACTGGAAAAATTGTTGAGTTGCTGGCCAAGGTGACCATCTTCCATGTAATACAGATCATCCAGCCCGCGCGTGAGAAAGGGCACAATCTTGAAGTCGTGGTCCCACAGGTAGCTGAGAAAAAGCAGGTGCAGCTCAATGCTGTGTTCCATACGGTGGGCGCGATCTTGCAGGGTGATGCCTGTTTCCTCTTCTGACTCCAAGAGCTGGTTGATTGCTTGTTGATCCCGTCTAATAGTGTCCAGAGGTAGTTCAAAGTCTTTGTTAACCAATACAAAAGGAGAGTTCTTGTATATCTCCGGATACAACCCGGCGTAGTGAGAGGTTGCTATGAGCACTACGCGTTTGGGTTGCAAATTTTTGATAGGAGCAAAAGCCTGCACATAACTTTCGAGAGCCACCCGCGGATCGATATGTGGGGCATACAGGGCTTTGGCAGATTCGGCAGTGGTTCTGTTTTCGGTATGCTTGGTAAAGGCCTCATCGAGATAGTTTCGAAGTTCGCTGGGTTCTGCCGGATAGGATTTTCCGGCTGTTACCGACGAATGTAGTTTAGATTCTTCGTAGGAGGCTTCCTGTTCTTCAGCATGAGCTTGAAAGTGATCCGATGAGAGTAGTCGGTGTTTGTCAAGAAACTGGATGAATTCAAGTAGCTGATCCGGGTTGACCTCTTCGCTCATTTGTGGCTTCAGGTCTTCGATGCTTTTTTGTCCATCAAGCAGCGAGAGCAGCGAATGTACTTCGCGGTGCAGGGCCAGGTCGTCAGTGGCATAACCGCGCTCGTCGTGAAAGTAAAGGTAGGAGTTACCGTTTTCTTCAATGGGAATAATTTGCAGGTCGCGGCGGACGCGGGGAATGGGATCCGTCTTGGAGTTGAACAATTGGTTAGTACTCATATTATTCAGCGGCTTCTCTCATTTCTTGGCATTCGCAGTAGATTCCGTAATTCTTGCAGAGGGGATGATCGGGCGGTTCAGAAATGCGGGCCTTGCAGGCGTTGCGGCCGTGATGAATCATCAGGTGCGATAGGTTGGTCCAGTGCTCACGGGGAAAAAGTGCCATCAGATCCCGCTCAATTTTGTCAGTATTCTTTTCATGTTCGGTCAGTCCATATCGGTTGGCAAACCGGCGGACGTGGGTATCTACCACAACACCCACATTGATGTTAAATGCATTGCCCAGCACTACATTGGCTGTTTTGCGCGCCACCCCGTAGAGCTCCAACAGGTCGTCCATATTCTGCGGGACTTCGCCATCGTGTTTTTCTGTAATAATTTGTGAAGAGCGCTTCAGTGCCTTGGCCTTGTTGCGGTAGAATCCTGTGGACCGGACGAGCTCCTGGAGTTCTTTGTCAGGCGCTTCAGCCATCAGTTCGGGCGTAGGATAAGCCTCAAACAAATCGGGCGTTGTTTTGTTGACGCGTACATCGGTACATTGCGCACTCAAGATGGTGGCACAGAGTAACTCAAAGGGATTTCGGTGATCCAGCGCACAGTGCGGATTCGGGTAGTGTTCGTAAAGTGTATCCAGTATTTCCCGGGCTCGCTGTTTTTCAGCGTCTGTTTTCTCGGGAAGTTTGGGCAGATCTTCGTACTGTTTTGTTTTAGCCATGTATCAAAGGAATTTCTTTTTGATCTGAAAATTTAAAACAGCAGGGAGTAATACAATAATTTTATTTTTTAGACTAAGAAAATGTAAATGATCAGAAGGTAGTTGGGTGGACACATCCGGTAAAATTGCCTTACCTTTCGTGTCATTTTAACAACGGAACGATCTGATTCATGTCTGTAAACAAACAAAAGGCGAAGAAGCTCATTTCCAGTACCTATGCCTGGCTGGTCCTGGCTTTGTTAACCCTGATTTATATTTCCAGCTTTGTTGACCGGCAAATTATTGCCGTGCTGGCCCCTCAGATTCAGCAGGATTTGTCGCTCAGTAATTTCCAGGTGGGCATTTTGTACGGAACCGCCTTTTCGTTTGTCTATGCTGTGTGCGGCATCCCGATGGGAAGGCTGGCTGATCTTTATTCTCGAAAGCTGATGATCGTGGTTGGGTTGGTGGTCTGGAGTCTGATGACCTTCATAAGCGGTTTTGCTACTTCGCTAACGTTTCTGATCGTGGCCCGTTTTTTCGTGGGGATCAGCGAGTCGGCTTTGAGTCCGGCCGTTTATTCGCTATTGGCTGATTACTTTAAGCCCAAACAGCGGGGCACGGTGTTTTCAATTTATGCGGCGGGCATTTTTGTGGGCATTGGTGTAGCATTTCTGGGAGGCGGATCAATTGCCCAAGTCTATGGCTGGCGGACTTCCCTGATGGCGGTAGGTGTGCCGGGATTACTGATTGCTGTTATCGGTTGGTTTCTGATTAAAGAAATTCCCCGGGGGGCCACGCAAACCGATGCCCGTTACGATCTGGAATCTAGTTTTGGGGATGTACTTCGCTATATCCTGAAAAAGAAAACGGTAATTTTTCATTTCCTAGGCTTCTCGTTTTTAGCTTTTACTGGCTACACCATTCTGGGCTTTGTTGGCATTGTCTTGAAAGACATCCACAATGCCGCTTCGCTGACGCCACAATACGGTTGGTTTATGCTGGCGACGGGACTCAGCGTGATGGTTTCCGGTAAGACGGCCGACTGGCTGGCTAGCAAGTGGGGCGGATCCTACCGTTTTGTGCTTGGGATGGTAGCAGGATTGGTATGTCTTCCTCTGTACTATTTTGGACTTTTTGCTGAATCAGCTACTACCGCGCTGATCTTGATTGGGCTGGCAAACGTGATCTCATCATCCTACAACGGGGTGGCGGCGGCTATTCTGCAGTACTTGGTTAAGCCAAATATGCGGGCACTAGCCGGTGGGTTGTATCTGTTTATTATAAGCGTGATTGGATTCGGTGTCGGACCGCCCCTTACCGGCTGGCTGATGGATACGGTATTTACCGGCCATTACGGTCCCGCTAAAGCGTTGATGTTGGTGTTTAGCAGTTGTGGAATACTGGCCAGTATCTGTTTTTGGAAGGCGATGGGGACTTATCAAGATGATGTCGAAATTGAATAGAACGCGGATGGTATGATACAGGATACAAGATTCAGGATTTGCTTTTGTGCCCTTTTTCTACTGATTCGATAAATTGATATAGTTTTTTACCAAGTAGGTTTAATTGCTGGGAGATATTTTTAAAGACTTTTTCATTCCTCAAAGAATTTGTTTCAAAAAGTGTTTCTAAATGATCTTTTGTCTCATCAACGGAAGACTGGGCATAGATCAAAAATCTAATAAAATCTTGTTTATACCGTCTTCTACCATATCCTTCAACAATGTTTGAACGTATGGATTTTGATGAGCGACGGATTTGGCTGCCGGTTTCATACAATTCAAAGTTTGGTAGATCCATTGTCATTGTATGGATGTCGATGACAACCTCTCTTGATAGTTGCCAGATCTTTAGCTTTTTATAACTCATGGTCTTTTTATGTGTAAGACCGAGTTACCAATAATTCCTTACAAATTGATTTCACCATGGGGAGAGAAGGCTTGCATCTGGCATCCTGCAACCTGAATCCTGAATCAGACTTCATCCAACGATTTAGCCAGGGCCTGCAGCGAATCTTTTGCATCACCAAAGAACATTTGATTCGACTCTTCATAGAAGAGCGGATTGTCGATGCCGGCAAAACCAGGGCTCAAGCTCCGTTTAAAGATAATCGTTCGATCAGCTTCGTCGACGTTCATGACGGGCATGCCGTAAATGGGACTGCCCGGCTCGGTTTTGGCTACCGGATTTACCACATCGTTGGCGCCGATAATCAGTACCACATCTGTTGATTTGAACTCGGGGTTGATTTGCTCCATATCGTAAAGCTGATCGTAGGGCACGTCTGCCTCGGCCAGTAGTACGTTCATGTGTCCCGGCATGCGTCCAGCCACGGGGTGAATGCCGTATTTAACTTCCACGCCCCGTTTTTCCAGCTTGTCGACGACTTCTTTGAGTGCATGTTGGGCCTGGGCTACAGCCAATCCATAACCGGGGACGATAGCTACTTTTTTTGCGTAGGCACATTGTAGTGCCACATCATCAGGCGTAGTTTCGCGCACCGTTTTGTCGGTATCGGCCGCGGGGCCAGAACCCGATCCACCGTCTCCGCCAAAAGCGCCAAAAAGCACGTTGGTTAACGTACGATTCATCGCCTGGCACATGATGTTTGTGAGAATGAGTCCTGCAGCACCAACCAACGCACCACTGATAATTAGCAGGTTGTTGTTGATGACAAAGCCGGCCATCGAAGCAGCCAGTCCCGAGTAGGAGTTCAGCAGCGAAATGACCACCGGCATATCGGCCCCGCCAATGGGGATGACCGTGAGAATACCCAGCAATAACGCAATGCCAAACAACAGCCAGAAAATAAGTTGACTGGCGGGATCATACGCAAGCCAACCCACGAGTCCCAATGTGCCAAGTGTCAGCAAGGCATTAAAAATGTTGTGACCCGGAAAGGTGATGGGGTTGCCGCTGATAAATCCCTTGAGTTTACCAAAGGCAATAAAACTGCCGGTAAAAGTGATAGAGCCAATTAGAATACTAAGGCCAATAGTTACTAAATCCTGGGTTGCAAAAGCTGCAGGATCGACGGCACGGCTGAATTCCCCCCATGCGACAAGGGCAGAGGCGCCTCCCCCAAACCCATTGAAGATAGCGACCATTTCGGGCATTGCGGTCATCTCGACTTTTTTGGCTGCAAACATACCAATAGCGCTGCCTACCACGATGCCGCCAATAATGTATTCGAACGACAATATTTGTTGATCAAATAGGGTAACAACGACGCCAATCAGCATGCCAAGAGCCGCCAGCTGATTACCGGAGCGGGCTGTAGCCGGTGATCCAAGCCGTTTAATCCCAAAAATAAATATACCCGTAGCAACTAAATAAATAAGCTGGATGATGTTGGGTAGTACCGCCTGTATGGATGGAGGTAAAAAGTTACTCATCGTTTTTATCTTTCTTTTTGAACATTTCGAGCATGCGGTCGGTTACCATAAACCCACCTACTACGTTGATGGTGGCAAACACAATGGCCGCAAAGCCGATGATTTGTGCGGTTTGGTTGTCGGTTTGTCCTGCTACAATAAGAGCACCGAGAATGGTAATCCCTGAAATAGCATTGGCACCCGACATCAGAGGGGTATGTAGCGTGGGTGGAACTTTTGAGATAAGTTCGAAGCCCACAAATGAAGCCAGCACAAAAATGAATAGATTAAATATGAGTCCTGACATGGTTAGTTAACTATTAGATTGAGGTGTCATCTCGACCAGCGGGAGAGATCTTTGTTTGATACTAAGTTTTGATAAAAACGAAGATTTCTCACTACGTTCGAAATGACAGACCTATTTTTAATTATCCTTAAGCATTGGGCTTATAATTTCGCCCTGGTGCGTGATAGTTGTTTTTAATGTAATCTCATCCTCAAAATCGAATTGCGGGTCACCGTCTTTCAGTAAATGATTTAGCAGCGATAGCATATTTTTGGAATACAGCTGGCTGGCATGATAAGCAAGCATGCTGGGCACGTTCAGCGGCCCCATTACTTTTACCTCATTAACCAGCTTGGTTTCTCCCGCTTCAGTGAGTTCGCAGTTTCCGCCCTGTTCGGCAGCTAAATCTACAATAACAGCTCCGGGATGCATATCTTGCACCATTTCTTTAGTTACCAACAGTGGCGCCGGCTTTCCAGGGATAAGTGCCGTAGTGATAATAATATCTGATTTCTTTGCGTGTTCATGAATCACTTGGCGCTGGCGCTCTTGTTTATCCTCGGCCTGCTCTTTGGCATAGCCGCCCTCGGTTTCGGAGTCGTCGTCAAGGTCGGGAACTTCCACGAATGAAGCTCCCAGACTTTCTACCTGTTCTTTTACAGCAGGTCGAATATCAAAAGCTTCGACCACGGCTCCCAGCCGCTTGGCGGTAGCAATAGATTGCAGGCCCGCAACGCCGGCGCCTAGCACTAATACTTTGGCAGGAGCAATAGTTCCGGCCGCGGTCATCATCATTGGCAGGTAGCGGTCCAGTTCGTTGGCGCCGATAAGGGCAGCTTTGTAGCCGGATATCGAGCTCATTGATGAAAGGGCGTCCATGCTTTGGGCCCGTGAGATACGCGGGATAGCATCCATTCCCAAAGCAGTAATGTTTTGCTCCTTAAGTAGTTCAACTGTTTTCTCATTTTGCAGGGCCCACAAGAAGCAGATGAGCACGCTTCCGGACTTCATCTTCATAAGATCTTCTTCGGCAGGTGTCTGTATACTGATCAGGATATCAGATTCTGACAAGAGTTGGTCCCGATCAGAGCAGATTGTTGCACCTGACTCTTCATAAGTTTCATCCAGATAATTTGATGCCAGTCCCGCATCACTTTGTATCCATACATCCAAGCCCTTATCAACAAGTTTGGATACGGTTTCTGGCACTAGTGCTACGCGTTGTTCGTGTTCAGCCGTCTCTTTTGGTATACCAACAATCACTTTTTGATCTCCAGCCAATTAAAGTTGAATCGTAACTTATAGAAAAGTGTCAGTATTACAAATCCTAAATTGAGTAAGAATTATTCTACTGAGCATATCTACCAACATCAAAGTAAGGATAAATTAATTGAGCCTATACATGTTATAGAAAATATCGACTCAATCCTTTGACTTAATTTTTGTACCTTTACACGAAAGTAAAAGACAAATTTTGACGATTATAAAATGGAAGATATTGTAGGAAAGACGTTTGACGTTGTCATCATCGGAAGTGGTCCGGCCGGGCTCACGGCGGCACTGTATGCAGCTCGGGCTGATTTGAATCCAATTGTGTTTGAAGGCCCCGAACCCGGTGGACAGCTGATGCAAACGACAGATGTTGAAAACTATCCCGGATATCCCGAAGGCGTAATGGGACCGCAAATGATGAAAGATTTTCGCGAGCAGGCTAAGCGCTTTGGAGCCGATTGCCGCTATGAAATGGTTACCGACATCGAGTTTGATGATCGGCCATATAAGATGGAAATTGGCGAAGAATATACAATCTATGCCAAGGCTATTATTATTTCCACCGGTGCATCGGCCAAATGGCTGCAGCTTGAGAGTGAACAGCGACTGCGCGGTAAGGGCGTGTCGGCGTGTGCCACTTGTGATGGTGCTTTTTTCCGTGATCAGCATGTGATTGTTGTGGGCGGTGGCGATACGGCCATGGAAGAGGCAACCTTTTTGACCAAATTTGCCAGCAAAGTTACGGTACTACATCGCCGTCAAGAACTGCGTGCATCAAAGGCGATGCAAACCCGGGCTTTTGCCGATGATAAGATCGAATTTATGTGGGATACCGAGCTCAAGGAAGTGCACGGCGAAGAGGCTGTGGATGGGGTAACGGTATTCAATAACGAAACCGGCGAAGAAACAACTCTTGATGATGTGACCGGCGTATTTATTGCCATTGGCCACAAGCCTAACACGGATCTGTTCAAAGGAGTATTGGAGATGGATGATGTAGGGTACTTGCAAACAAAAGGGCAGTCAACCAAAACAAACATGCCCGGCATATTTGCCTCAGGTGATGCCACGGACAAGGTATATCGTCAGGCAGTGACGGCAGCAGGTACCGGTTGTAAGGCTGCGCTGGATGCCGAGCGATTCCTGGCCGAAGCAGAAGTGCGCGAAAAAGCAGTAGCTGAATAATTCAGTAAGCAGTGATCAGTTTGCAGTGGACAGTTTGAAGGGCTGCCCACTGCAACTGCCTACTCTTCTTCGTTCTTTTTGCCAACGGTTTTATCCGTTTTCCCTTCTTGGTTTGAGGATGATTCATTTTCACTATCCTCTTCTTCGTCTCTTATTTCAATGAATTCAGCTTCGACCTCGTACTCATCTTCTTCGGTCTCCTCTTCGGGATAGCGTTCTACAATCACTTTCACGTCATTCATAAAAAGTACAAACATGCTGATGGCTGAAATTACCGGAGCAAGAGCAGTAACAACGGTGAGTCCCCCCACGCCAATAGTAAGCTGTGACTGAAATAGCGTTTTACCCTTCTTGTCCTTGATGACAATCCGCCGGGCATTGCCTTCTTTAACCAATTTTTTAACCTGGCTGATGATTTCCGAGGTCGTACCTTTAACTTCTTCAGTAAAGGTTTTTCGAGAGTTTGAAGTATTCATAATATTGCTGCTCATTGATTCCAAAGCTACTTTGAAGTATTAAAATCATAAAGAACTGTAAGGATTTATCAGTTCTAAGGTCATACTACGTAAAAGACAATGCAAAGATTCATCAGGAGAACATATGCTTTCACGCGTTTATTGCGCTTCCACCATTGGTGTTGATGCCCGTCTTATCGAGGTAGAAACAAATATGTCCTCGGGAATGCCCAAGTATTTTTTGGTGGGATTGCCGGACCGTGCCGTTAGCGAATCCAGCGATCGTATCGAGGCAGCACTTAAGAATTCCAACGCAGAATTTCCGAAAGGTCGGATTACTGTGAACCTGGCGCCGGCCGATCTACCCAAAGAGGGCAGTGCCTTTGATTTACCTATCGCGGTTACATTGCTAAACGTATCCGGTCAGATTAAAACCGAAAAGCTAGAGGATACCTTGATTTTGGGAGAGCTGGCCTTGGATGGTAAGCTGAGAGCCGTCAATGGCGTGTTGCCGATGGCCGTACAGGCTCGCGATCAAGGGTTGGAAAATATGATTGTGCCAGCCGAAAATGGCCCTGAAGCCGCGGTGGTTGACGGGCTGGACGTATATTCGTTCGAGCATCTGACCGAAGTTATGGAGTGGCTTAAAAATGAGAACTCCCACGACCCTCTTGATGTAGATGTCGATGCGATGTTCAGCCGAAATAGAGAGGGGGAGATTCTTGATTTCAGTGATGTTCGCGGTCAGGAAGCGGTAAAACGCGCCCTTGAGGTCGCAGCAGCTGGAGGGCACAATGTAATTATGGTTGGGCCACCCGGTTCGGGCAAGACGATGATGGCACGCCGACTGCCTACAATTTTACCTCCACTTACACTGGATGAAGCGTTGGAAACGACAAAAATACATTCGGTAGCGGGACTTCTGCCGGGAGGTAAGGCCTTGGTCACCAATCGTCCGTTCCGTTCACCGCATCATACGGTTTCTGATGTTGCGCTCTGTTGATAGGTGGTATCATCAATCTCAACTCTTTTATGTGAATCACCTTTTTCTGGTTCGAAATCTCCTGAGAATGGATCTATGTCAGCTTCATCTTCAATAATTGGATACCTGAAATAGAAATCTACAATGTAGTGTTCTTCTTCATCATCATAGTCAACCATTATTTTATCAATGTGTTGACGTAACAGGTCTCTTTTTCTCTCCTGTGAAATATCATCTGATTGCCATCTTTTAACTTCTTCAACAAATTCATCAATCCAGTTAATAGTTTCCTCTTCTTCATCAACTAACGAGAGATAAGATGTGAGTCTTTTTATTTTACCTGACTTCTCTTGAATATCACTTGTCAGTGATTTCTTTTTACTTTTGAACTGATCCTTTTCTAAAGCATTATCTAAGTACAAGTCTAATAATCTCTGCTTTTTATCTTCCAGTACTTTAAGCTCATTTCTAAGGTTTGAAATCTGAGATTCTAATTTGTCTTTATCAGAGACCGATTCATTTTCTTCAAGTACTTTCTGTTTGAACTTTTTATAGACTAGGTAAGAGTTGGTGAATATTTCAAGAAAAGTTTCCCAAACAAATTTATTCATCTTGTCAATGTTGGGAGAGGGTAACTGACAAGGTCCTTCGTTTTTATGTCTTACAGCTTTTCGTTTTCGAGCGCAATAATATGACCGTTGATCTGATTTAATTTTACCTAATAGTTTAGCATCATATTCTTCATGTCTTTTACAAAACAGTAATCCCTTCAGGAGATAGAAATGTTTAGTCCGGTTCCCTTTGTGATGGAATCGTTTATTGTCCTCCATTCTTTGTTGCAGTTTCTCCCACCGGCTTTCAGAAATGATAGCTGGGAAATCGTAAACTTTACCGCCGACTTTCCTAACTCCTTTTCGTAGTTCAGATTCGAGTATTCCTCTAACTACATTATCTCTCCATACCATTTCTTCAGTATTGACTTTCTGAGTACCATCATCTCTATCATACTCAACGTACCCTTTATCAATAGACTTAGCTGAATTGGTAGGTATGTTATTATCATTTAACCAGTTTACTATATCCCTGATCGACTTACCTTTGTGGATCATGTTGACCATCTGTTTGTATATCTCAGCTTGATCTTTATCAATGATCACTAGTCCGTCATCGTCTCTTTTATAACCGTACGGTACTTGAACACCTTGCCACTTTCCTTTTTCGTAGGATTCTTCCAGACCCGACTTTATTCTCTTAGCCATATTATTTCTTTCAAACTCATATACCTTATTGAGTATACCTGATATGAGCTGGTCCATTGGATCAGATAAGTCTTTAGGCTCTCCCTTATCTCCGACCCAAAGTTTGACATCATTTTCGACAAACTCTCTCCTCAGCCACTCGCTCCAAAACGATTTACGAGAAAGACGAGAATATTCGTAAACGAAAAGATGCTTACAATTTCCTTTTTGAATCTGCCGATGAAGTTTAGGGAAAGCTTCTCTTTCCATCGGTTCAGTTGTACCTGAGATAGCTCCTTCATTGAAAATCTTTACGTCTCTGAACCCATGTTGGTCAGCTAACTTCTCAGCTTTCCTTTTCTGGAATTGGAGGGAATTACCTTCATCGGATTGCTTTTCTGTAGAGACTCTTAGATAGGCATAGAGAGTTTCATTGGAATAATTCATAGTGATGATGTTTGTTTAAAATGGTTACTTGACGGTCCGTAATTTTATACCACATATCAAAAACCAGTATTAAAAAAGCGAAGCCTTTCGACTCCGCTTTAAATTGTAATTTATTAATCTGAGAATGTATGAATGTAAGGTAATAACCGTTTTCTAATTTTAGGTACAATCATACTATGGTGTTTTACCAATTCCGTGTTGTATCCTAAATAAGGAGCTCCTTCAATACACAAAGTGAACTGATTAGTTTTATTAGAACAAATAATTATTCCAATTTGTAATGCGAGTTCAGGGTGTGAAAGTTCAGGTTCTGCTAAATTAGGATTATCTTCAGCGTTTTTTCTAATTCTAGTTTTCCAAGCAGTATCATCTGCTAGGTCTATTTTATAATTGGTTTTATATCTGGTCCCTTTATTTCCACTGTATACTTCTGATAAGCCTGTATGTTTATCAAAGTCTTGGTTTTCAATCTTAGTTACGTATTTGTTGACTAAAGACGTCTGTCTTCCATCAGGCTTATCAAAATGACCAATATAATCCTCATCTCTTTCTATACGATGAAAGTAATTTAGATCGTCTTTGTGTATATCTAGTAAAATTTCAACTGACTCTATAGCTTCATTGAGATATTTTAAAGGTTGGTTTTTGAGTTGCTCTTGATAGTTTTTTGATTGAATATTATTCATAATAGTGTTTGTTAATTTTGAATTATAGGTATTAGAAAGGAAGTGGTGAGGCCATAAGGCCCCACCGGATATTTTAATTTTGAGAAGCTCTTTCAGCTTCCCACCGAGTACTGAAGTACCGACTACCTTTATATAATCGGTGCATATCCTTCTCCTGCCACAACGGACGAGAAGTTCCTCTGAGATCCCACATCTCGTGAAATTGTTTATTTCCCTTTTCCAGAAACTCTTCGATGGCTTCTGGGCGAGTTTCTTTTATTATTTCGTTCAATGCAGGATCGAGATATTCAACTAATTTATAGACAGTTTCAGCCTGTGTTATTTTATTTTTCATAGTTGTTTTGAGCTTTATTTAAAAGTTTAATTTAAACGGGCATTATGGGTGCCCTGACGCTCTTTTAAATTCCCGACCAGGTATACCAATGTGTGATTGATATAGTTTTGGGGTGAAAAATTTAAAAGAACTACTTTTAAATATGAGCAGGGGATGGCAAAAGGCGTTTTGATTTAACCTTTTTTAACCCTTTTAGTTACCTAAAACGGCTTTTAAATTGTATGAGGGCCTATTCTAAAAAATAGGTAGTAGGTGAGGTTTATTTTTTAACTGGCAAGCTGGTAGAAATTGTGCGTGCTTACTTAGTAAATGGCCCAATAGTTAAGGAGGGCAGGTAATGATCGGGACTGATATTGGTTAAAGTTCGTTTAGCTTTTTATAAAATTCTTCCGCCGATAAATCGTTTATGGAAATATCTCTACCCCCAGTCGCAGGTGCGACGAAAGAAAATTTTTCTTCTCCCTCTGGACTTACAAACAATTTAAGTTCAAAGAGTTCCTCTTCTTTTTTGTTTTCGAGTTTAACTAAACCACGTGCTGTATATACAGCATCAACAGAATCACCCATATTTGGATTGGGATTTTTTGTAATTATCTCATGAACCTTTTCTAAATTGCCGATTTCTAAACCGTTCTTCCATTTCACTGTATTAAGGATTTCGTCGACTTTTTCTTTCATCACTAACAAAGCCTCTATCGGTGTTTTTCCTGATCGAGGTTTGTAATAGGTAGTTATCTTGATCATTCGAATCTATTTAGTTGTAATAATTGATAGGTAAAATGTATCAGATAACTAAAAAATATTGTGGTTAAAATCTATTCATTACTATTTATAAATGAATTTAAACCACCTCAAACTACTACCATCATCACACACAAAGAGATTTTATTTAGGCTCTTGCAACTTACATACGTGTGATGATGGATGTGGGTGTTAGCAAGGGCCTTTTCTATTTTAACACACTATATTATCATTTTGACTCACACAACCTTTAACATACCAGTCCAACTCGGCCGGGAGCTTCTTCGGGATAAGAAGTATATCGAAGCTCGTCTTTGGTTAGCAGCTAAAGCGGTACACGGCGCGTATGTACCTAAAGAGGATTTGGATAGGAAAGCGATTGCTGACCTATGTGGAGTTACTGTTCAAGGGACATACAAAACTTTTAAAAAGTTACTCGATTTGAATTGGATTGGTGAGGATGAGAAATGTTATTATTTCCATTCTATTAAATCGTTGTGTGAATGTTACTACAAGGTTCAGAGTCGAAAGGTATTTGAACTTGATATAGAAAAAGACCTAGCTGATTTACAAACAGTATTGTTTGATGTCAGTGTTAAGGATGTTGTTATAAATCGAAAGCATGGGATGAAATTTGGGTCATCCGTATCGAGTGCTGATGAGGTTTACAAGATCCAAGATTACGAATCAACTACTGTTAGTGAATCTTATCTTTCCGATAAGCTAGGCATCTCTGAAAACATGGTCCATCGTCTTAAGCATAAAGCTCAGGACTTAGGACTTATGAAAATAATCTCCAATAAACGAAAAGTATCAGGTGGAGAAAAAGCTTATTTCCATGAAATGTGTCCTTACAAAATGTGGGACTACATTGATGATACTTACATCAACTTAACTGATGACCTATACAGTTTTGCTAGATTCAAGAAAAGCAGCAGGTATAAAAGCCTGAATATTGGTGATCAACCTAATGTGGAAAATAAAGTTGATGATAGTTGGAAGAGAGAATGGGAAAGCTTTGCTAAAAAATTCGGAGAAGGAGAGGTGGCTGAAGAGTTCTTAACTCTTTAAAAATATAAAGGGAATATATTTGGGTTTTATGCTATGTGATGTAAACAGAAACTAATTTAATACACTGGGATCTATAAGTGATTTCATATCCTCAATAAATTCTTCCTCATTCATTTTCTTAGTCGGTATTCTTAATTCATCTTGAAATCCAACAAATGGATGAGTATCAGGTATTAAGTGAGATTGTTTTGAAGTGATAAAAATCCAATAGAACCCAAAAGCCACAAAATAAAGGCAATTTAAATCTTCAGCTTTTGATGGAAATCTTGTTCTGAAAGGAGGAGTGATTAACCTTTGGTTAAATTCTGTTCCTTCTAGTTTTAATAAAGTGAAACAATATTTTTCAGGGGGACCTGGGTTTTCATTTTGAAGCATCTTCTTAATCTTAGGTCCATGTGGCCCAAGAGTGGTATCTTTATAAGTTGGGAGATTTGATTTGTGAGCCCTCCAAATAATAGATAAGCCAAACAACTTCAGTTTATCATAATCAAAATCTTTGATTGTTGTTCTTCTGTTAGAACTTTTCTTTTCCCAAATTTCCCTCAACAAATCAGCAGTGTAAGTTTCGTACTTATTAAATTGCTCCTCACAATCTCTACACAGTAGATACTCTCGGAATCCTTTTTGAATTGGTCTTGTTGGCAATCTAGGATTCGCTGAAACAGATATAAACGAATGTGATTCATCATATGTAGGCTTATATAAAAACTCTGGAAAAATATGTGAGTTGCAAAGTTTCTTCTCTTGGTCACATAGTTTACACTTCTTTTTGCTCATAGTGACTTAACTGGTTTTTCTTACTCTCTTATACCAAAATAGCAGAGTTGCTAATATTAAAGCTGATATTCCGATATAAATGTTGAACGTAATTATTGCAAACATACTACTCTATCATTAATGAAAATTATATGGTTGTTATTTAAAATTATTTACCAAGAAATTCATACCTAATTTTTATTATTACTAATCTTTGGTGATACATATGTTGAACCTTAATAATGATCACACTACCTTCACTTCGCAATGAATATCATATTTTTTTATAGATATTTTGAGAAAAGAATAACTGTTAAGCAATAAGTATTTTAGAGCTCATGGATAGGAACCCATATTATTCAAATTCGAAAGGGGAATTTTATAAAGCAGATGTACTCGATTTTTTGAAAGATCTGGATGATAAATCTGTCGATTTAATAATTGTTGATCCCCCATATAATATTGAAAAGGCAAAGTGGGATTCTGTTGGAACTGTTGAGGAATATTCAGAGTGGTGCGAAAAATGGTTAAAAGAATTTGATCGGGTTTTAACTAAAAAGGGAACTGCTTATGTATTCGGTTATTCAGAAAACTTAGCTTATTTGAAAGTTAAAGGAGATCAAATATTCCCGAGATGTAAGTGGTTGGTGTGGCATTACACAAATAAACCAAATCTTAGAAATGATTGGGGTAGGTCACATGAAAGTATTCTACACTTTAGAAAACACAAAGATTTTACATTTAATGTAGATGAAGTAAGAGTTCCTTATAATGACCATACTTTAAATTATCCAGAGAGAGAAGATGGTAAGAGTAGTAATTTTGGCAGCAAGGAAAAATATAAATGGACCCCTCATCCTAAAGGGGCTCGACCACGAGATGTTCTAGAGATGGGAGTAATAAATAACGGAATGGAAGAAACTACTTCACATCCAACTCAAAAACCAGAAGGTTTAATTGAGAAACTTGTTCTAGCTTCCTCTAATGAAGATGATCTAGTTCTAGATCCTATGGCTGGCAGCGGGACAACTTTTGCTGTTTGTCAGAAGAACGATAGAAATTGGATTGGATGTGAAAAAGAAGAAGAATATTGTGAGATTATAAAAGATAGAATAGAAGAAATAGAAGAAAAACAATCTCAAGCAACTTTAAACTTGGATTAGAGCATTTCCCAAAGATCATTTAAGATAAACTTATCAAATGTTAATAAACGTCCTTTGATATGCTTATCGTCATGGCCTCTTGGTAAATCAAAATAATAAATTCCGTCTAAAGGATTTGCATCATAGTTTGTAGTAAAAACTCTAGGAACAAATGTTTTTGCTACGCCTCTTTTACCCCTGCGTTGAATATCGTGATTGAACACAGCAATCATTTTAACTTTTTCGCCACAAGCACTTTCCAAATCTTTCTTATCACTAAAAACGTGTTTGAATCTATCTTTGGAAGAATATTTGATTGAACAGAACACTTCATCAGGGTCTACGTGTTGATCGCCGGATTTTACTGTATCGTGTGGACTTAAAACTAAATCAATTCGACTTTTACCATATGGTTGAATTTCTGCAGAGTGTGTGATTTGAGTTTTTTTAAGCAATGCTAAAATTAAGTCTCCAAATCTTTCACCTACATTTTTCTTAGCTCCTTGAGACTCTAATACAATATCTCCTGCAATTCCTAAAGATATGCTTAAGGTGTATAAAACAGAGTTGATTAAATTGGGGGAAATATCTGGAGCTTGAATATCGTTTGAGCTGGCAAATTCTTCAATTTTAGCTATTAGTTTATTGAAATCTTCATCAAATTGATCTTTTTCAGATATATACAAGTTGGAATTGACCGGTCTTGTTTTGACAGGACGTGGTGAAATATCCCACACAAAGAATTGATATTGGTCGTAAGTATTTGAAGAACTATTCAAAGTTATTATCTCCTCGTTGCTCAACAGGTCAAAAGTCTTCAATGTTAGTTCATAAAAGACTTCGATATCCGTTATTGGATGTCGTATTAGTTCTTCTAAATCTTCTTGAAGACTTTTGAACATACTGAGTTGTCCCATCTTTGATGAAATTAAATTACACTTTGAAAAATTTATCAGACTAAAAACCGGTACATAGATAATTATTATGATTTTAACTTACAAGTGTTGTACAAAGTAGTCTTGAAATCGTAGATCTAATTTTCACTTGTAAATTTTAGTCAAAGAGGAGACTCAAGCTAACTTGAAGAACAGGAAGGCATTATATATAATACTTTAAATTCTAATCAATAGAGGATCAGATATGGCACGTAGTAAATGGGAGTTTTATAAAGACAACAACGGAGAATACAGATGGCGTAAAAAAGCAGCTAATGGTAAAATAGTTGGAGCTTCATCAGAAGGATTTAGCTCTAGACAAGCAGCTGTGAATAACGCCAAGTTAAATGGCTATCAAGGATCGTAAGAGTTATAAGAGTTAATCGTCTGAAGAGGAGTTCTTTCCACCTTGTTTTGAAGGCTTCGGAACCTTTAAGTCAGACAATTTATTCATACTTTTTTTGACATAATCCTTGTTCTTGTCAGTCAGTTTCTTTGATTTTTTATCACTCATTTTTCTAGTGGTTTAAATTAAAAGTGTGACTCCTATACATGTTGTAAAACCGACACCGAAGAAAAAGGATGTGAGAGCAGTTATATCAAGCCACCCTAACAGGGAATCATGACCGACATTCTCTTCAGTAATCAATCTCTTCATGTAATCGGGATTTTTAGAAAATATTACTATTACGCTTAGAATATTAACGATGAAAGCAGTAAAAGCTAAAGCGTAAAATATAGTCTCTGAAGTTGTTAGAGCTTCTTTAAAGCTTAAAAGAGTGACTAGTAAACCTATACCTCCAGATGATAGGGTAATAAGACTTTTATCTCTTTCAATACTATTAGTAATCCAGCCATTTATAACAGCCGATCTAAAAATCTCATCTTTTTCATGAGAGTCGTTATTTTTTGAATCTTTACCCATTTGTACAACTTAGGCTAATCCACCTGAACCAGCATTAGGATCTTAAGCTTTTGGAGATAAGTTGATAATAAATTATTATGTAATACATAGTACACACATGTTGTGTACATATGTAAAACAAGAAAATTAAGTTACTGAAGTGGAGCCTGGGGGAATCGAACCCCAAGAGACCGGGTGACAAACCCGACTCACTCGCTCCAAGAGTTCAGGCCCCGTTCAGTAATTATTTCTGAGCCATCCAGTTACCGCTGGATGGCTTTTTTATTTCTTCCACATATCAACATAATAGATTGCAAACAGAATATCTTTACACGTTAAAAACCGACTTAAAATATAAAAGTGTATTTAAAAGAAGCTGACAACGATACTGTTATATTATTACAGTTGTATTTTAGTTTCACCTTGTGCGAGTAACATCGCCTCTAATTTCTATTCATCAACATAAGGAATGGTGAAGTCTTACCGAAGGGAATTGTAATACACTTTTTACAATCGAGTGATAAAATTGTAATTGCATTGTAAAAATTGTGAATGCATTCAACATTTGTCGAATAGATTCGACCGTTTAAATCATTTTGAGAGGGGATGCTGAAAATAGCCCACAATAACATTAAAGAATCCTAACATAAAAGTGGTTCTAAAAGTCCTGAAACAGTAAGTTTTCAATTAAAAGTTTCATTGAAGTTTCAATTAAGTTTCATTCGATTGTGCGAGCAATCAAATCAAACAGCTGTTTTTCTTTTTGGGCTGGTACTTATTAGTGGAAGACAGAGAAGTCTTCAAGATATAAATACACTTCTTTGACGGTGGCTTAGGTCGCGTGTTCGATTAGTGAACATCATAGATGTCCACGATATCTATTACACATCTCCTTATTAATTAATCCTAAGCCACCGTTCTTTTTAATCAATCGGGAGAGACAAATGAATTTTTATGAAAAGATTATAGCAGGGGTTTTACTTTCGTGGTGTTTCCAATTTGGAGCATCAATCTATTACGCCTTTCAAGGTAACTATCAGTGGTTAGTAGCAAATCTAATGAATGGTATCGGAGCAAAGTTAATCTACGATGCTGCTAGAAAAGTGAATCAAACAGAAGAGAAGGATAGTGGATAAGAAATCAGTATTTGAGAAATTGAGTGAAGACGGAGTACCAGGTGCTAAAAGAATGCATGAATTACTCGAAACAGCTTCTAGTCAAAGAGATTGGGTTCTTTTCCACAATTTCTTGATGACATGGATGAAATGGGAAAAGACTCTTAAAGAGGAAGACAGAGAGAAAATGTATGATCTAATGGATGATGAAATGGTTCAGATTTCAGCTGAGCTACAGAATCGTCCAATGGATTCTAGGAAGCTAGTAAAGAAGTGTCTCCGTCTTTATAACAAAATGGATTATCAACAATAGAGAAGTACGATTGCATTTCCCAACGGTATAGTAGTACATAGCATGAGTGAGCATATCACTTATGAAGGCTCGTCTTGGAAAGCTATAGATTTTTTAGATCACATCGGTTTATCAATTCATATTTTCATCCACCCGGACGGTAAAGTAGAACCAATGGTTCCAACTACTGAAAAAGCTTTACATGCTGGTAAATCAAAACATAACGGACTAACAGGTTTAAATAACCATTTCTTAGGATTCGAATTGCTAGTCCAAGGAAATAATAACTACTCAGAATTCTTAGATAAAATTGAGAAACCTGAGACTTATACAGATCAACAATTTAATTCAGCAGTCTTACTCACTCGAGTATGGATGGAAGCTTATAACATTAGTTCACGAAATGTGGTGAGACATTCTGATGTATCAGGAGACGATGAAAGAGGAAAAGGGAATGGTAAGAAAGATCCGGGTAAAGGATTTAATTGGAACGAGTTTTTAAAACGTATTAAACAATAAGATTCAGGAGAGAAGTAATGTCAGAAAAGAAATACAGCTACGTAGATCTAGAAGAACTAATCATATCAGCACAAAAATTTTTGAATCAAGGTGAATATGATAAGAAACTAGTCTTTTTAATCAGGTCGAATATTAAGGAGGCTAAAAATGCTTTAGAGCTTATTCACGAAGATGTAAAGCAAGAAGATGAGTATTTACAAAAAGAACTTTCAGAAAACGAATATAAAAGGTTTTCAGAGTTTGAAGAAAAACGATCAAAACTATTCACAACTAACAACTACAAAATCAGTGAAAGAGGTGATAATTGGGATCAGTTAGATCAAGAGAACAGGGATGAGATAACGGATGGTATAGCCGAGTTGCAATTGGAGTACGGTGAGTCTATTGAAGCAGCAAAAAGCGCCCTTCAGGAGGTAATGGAATACAATGAAAAGGTAAAGACTGAAAAAGTAGCCGAAATAGATTTTAAAGAAATACCACTTGATCTCTTTCCTGATTCCCTAACTGGTTCTCAGCTACCAGATCCATTTATGGAATTTGTGGTAATGGGAGAATAGCTGTGGTATTAATCGGGGTCGAGTACGATAGCGGCTATGTAGCCAAAATTGACAAGCTAACACTCACTATAGACGGAAAAGAGTACGTGTCGAGTGGTGGTGAATTAATAGGCGTGACAACAAAAGATACGTGGGAAGAAGAATTTGAGAGAGAAGTTTAGTGTCAAAGAATTATTGGGATGAAGAAGTAAATGATGCAATTAATGAATTCATTTCTAACAAAGACTTATCAGAGAGAGAATTAGCGCAATTATATACACATGAGATTCATCCAGCTTTTGAAACAGCTGCAGAGTCACTTGTATATAGAGATAATTTACATACTTCATCTAAGCTATCAGGGACAGAGCTTGTTAATAGAGGTATTGCAAAGGCTTATGAAGCTCTTAGAAAATCAAGAGAAGGTGTAGATGAAGACAAATATTTTGATCCAGAGAAAGGCAAATCATTTTCTTACTTCTCTGTTTCGATTAAGTGGCATTTAATTCAGTGTATCAACAAAGCTAATAGGAATAAGAATAATTTCTATTCAATGGATTCGTCTCCAAGCAACGTTGATTCAAAAGATTACTGGGATAGTAAGATTCATCAAGAAGCTATAAGTCAAACTAAGGATGAAATTGAGGTTACTATGTTCAGTGATCTACTCGAGACATTTCTTTCGTTTGTTGAGAGTAATGTAAACGATTTATGGATTAAGCCAGCACGTCGAAGAACCGCTTTAGCTATTGTTGAATTCATTAGAGAGGGTAATCTCGGACAATTTCATTTGAGAAAAAGCCTAAGAAAGATCAGAAAAAAAGCAAATATCGAAGTTAATAACTACGCATTCACTTCAGTTCGAAAAGATATGCTAAAGATATATGAAAGGATTAAAAAGAAGTGGGAGAAAGACGGTAAAGTTGATGAGGACACGATTATATGGATGAGACAAAAAGATTGGCCGGGATCTCCTTCATCTGAAGAACGAGAGAAAATAAAAGAACAGTATTACGAGCTACAGAAACAAAGAGGGAATTTATAATGGTAAGAGTATCAGTAGAAGTACGAGATGGTGATTGGGAAAAAGCACTGAGCATATTCCAATCTAAAGTAAAGGAGAGTGAAATTCTGTATAAGTACAAAGAGAATCAGAGATTCACTTCAAATACGAAGGAAAGACAAGATGCAGAACACGCTGCAAAAATGAGAGAGAAAGATAGACCAAAGTACTACCCGGGTCAGAAATTAGGAGAACAGTAATGCCTAAATCAATTAGTGACCTACGTAGAAAACGAAGACAGTCTAGCAAATCTCCTAAAACGCGAAGACAAATAGAGTCTGAGTGGTATCAATCGAAAGAGTGGAGAACTGTAAGAGAAGAATCCAGAAGAGAGCAGCGTCAGAAAGACGAAGATAGAATTATATCTGTATTTGAAGAACTTGAAAATGCTACTTCTAGTGATCTGTATGAGTTTCTGACTCATAAAAAACAGTATCCATTGTGTAATCATTGTTTAGAGGAAGGATTCATCACAGTGGGAAACGTTTGTGACCACATTATTCCGATAAAACGTGGTGGAGCTAAGTTAGACAAATCCAATTTGCAGTGGTTGTGTCACGATTGTCACGCTATAAAAAGTGGCAAAGAAGCTCATTAAAATTATCCGACCGCTTTTTATTAGCCGCCTTCTATGTATTACTGAACACAGCTCAAAATGAGTGACTAAAAGTTAAATAAAAGGAGTAATCATGTGGAAGGTGATACACAACGAACGGAATTTGCATATATATGGACTAACAAGAAAACAAATAGATATTACGCAGGATCACACAAAGGAGATCCTGATGATGGATATATAGCCAGTAATAAAGATTTCTTAGCTAGGTATGAAAGGAATCCTCAGGACTGGAATAGAACAGTCGTTCTTTCAAAAGATTGCCGAAAATTAGAAGAAGCTTTTTTGAAAGCTGTTAACGCTTCTCAGGATTATAGGAGTTTTAATAGAGTAAACAGAGCTATAGCACCAATGGACGATATTAGGGGTGAGGATCATTTTTTCTACGGAAAGAAAAGGCCTAAGCATTCAAAATGGATGAAAGAGAATCATCACAAGTATTGGAAAGGAAGACGTAGGAAAGATATCGAAGGGAATAATTTCGCTGGTAAGAGAGTAAGACATATCAAATCTGGTGAAGAATTTAAATCAATAACAGAAGCAGCTAAGCAGTTTGGATATTCAAGAGGTACTGTGTCGTTACACGTAAATGGTCATATACAGAAAAAGAAATTCGAATTCGTAAATGAGGAGCAAGGTGATAAATAATGAAGAGCTAAAGAGAAAAAAAGAACGTTGGTTATCGCTTCTCAATGATATACTGACTAGCAAATATAGTGAGAGTGAATGCAAAGAAATCCTGGAAGAAATGCGATCTCAATTGACAAACTACTCAGTAGAACAATACAGAGAGGTCGATAATAGAATAGACTTATCAGTAAAAGAGAAATTAAAACTACAATTCGAAGACTTGGAGAGAGAATAAAGTGAGTAGTGAAGAAAGCAACAAAGATATTAATTACAGTGATATAGTAGAGAACATACAGGGATTTGCATTGTGGCTTGTTAACGTATCAACAATGCTATGCTGTAGTCTGTTATTGCTACTGTTTACTGTTGGTGTAGGAGTGGAAGTAATAAAGGATATTGAGCACTTAGAATTGATGAACTTCTCAGTATTCTATTTGTATTTGCTTCTAGGTTCAACTGTTAGCTTAGGACTTAATTGGCTGCTGACTTATATACAGAAAACGTTAATGCGTGGGGCCGAGAGCTAAGCATTAATTCAAATTGATAAACTAAATAGGAATAAAGGTACAAGAGGGTAATGGGATTGTTTAATTGGATGTTTGGATGCAAGGAAAGAGATCATCATATCAAGACAGTAGAGTTCGGTATAAAAGAAATTGACAAGCCAACAAAAGACAATGCTGTACTGATAAGATATAAAGACGATGAGCACATAGAAGAACCTATCAGTGAAGGAGATGTACTCCAAGTAGACGATAAAGATGCACTAAGAATAGAAGACGTAGATGCAGGTAAAAGGATTACCATCAACAAGAGAGTACATAAAATAGTGTTTAAAGTGTTGAATGATGAAGAACCTATTAAAAATCTCATGACAGGAGATACACTCGAGTTGAATTGCACTGCTACCTACTGACGAGAGTTGTCAACACTCTGATGAGTAGTGATTGTGTGCTGTGCTTTCAAATAGATTGACGGGGTCGTTTCTGTGAAAAATCTTGAACATAGGGCATGAAAAATCATAAAAACGGCGAATACCTATAAATCTTTCGACACCATAAGTATTTTTTCTCCCCAAAAATAGAGACGGCCAAGTTCACAAAAATCAAGAGAAGTAAGATGAAAAGCATTTGGAACTACCTAAAATACATTCTTCTAATAATCGGTTCAGTACTCGGATACATCTTCATCTCCAATCGCAACATAGATGAAGAGATCAAAGAGGTTGACAATAAGATTCAGGAGAATAAAAAGAAGGAAAAAGAGCTAACTGATAAGATCAAAAAGAAGAAAGAAGAGATTTCCAATACTGATTCAGATATCAAGAAAACTGAAAAGGAAATCAAAGAGACTGAAAAACAACTCAATCAAGTCAAAAAGAAAGTTGAGAAAGAGTCCATTAGAAAATCAGCTAAACAGAAAGTGAAATATTTAAAAGAGTTTGCAAGGAGAGAGAAGAATGAATAAAGAAGACAATCTATTTCCGGAGGATATTGAAATAGAAAATGACATATCAGAATCAAGTTTTTTTGAAGAAATCACACAACATCATTTACAGGTAATAAAAGAAAATGAAGTAGTTGGTCACGGGATTACAAGTTTGTCAGACAAAGTATTAGAGATCACGTTTAAAATTCATGTTTAAAAAAGCACTTCTAATATCAGCCTTTCTATTAATTCCTCTATTAGGATTCAGCCAATCTCAGGATTCTACATTTAGCTTCACTTCTACAGAGATAGATTCACTCTATTCTAAAGTGAGAACACTGCAAATAAACGACTCACTTAAAACGATTAAGCTGAGACAGCAGCAACAATTAGTTACCCAGCTTAGAACGAAGATTTCACAGTATGAGGACCTAAATTCCCTTCAGGAGAGCAAGATTGACTTACTTGATAAAAGAATAGAGTTGAAGACTGAGAAGAATGATCTATTACAGAAAAAGATAAATCGTAATAGATTCAAACATATTCTAATAGGATCAGGAGCAGGAATTCTTTTAGGAGTTCTCATAGCTCAATAAAAAAATAACCCGGCCAAGTTCTTTTTCTGAGATATTTATTCATTGAAAATGACAATTCATAAGAGAGATTAAATGGTGACTCTAGAAGTACGTGAAATACCCGATACACCGCAGGTGTTAGAAGACGATGAGTATTGGAACTATTATTGCCAACAACTTCAGGACGAAGGACGACTTTACAAGAAAGATCTTTCAGCTATCAAAACACTTTGTTTTTGGGAAGAGGAAAGAGACAAACTTTTAGAGACTATTAAAGAGGAAGGACTTACTGAAAAGGCTGGTTCTAAAATCAGACGGAATGGTGCTCATACAACAATTGAAAAGGTAGAGAGATCAATCAAATCACTTCGAAAGGAATTAGATGTAGCACCTCATTGGTCTTCAGATTCAAAAGAAAATAACAACGGTTATAAGATTCCTGATAAGAATTTTTAATGACTAGGGGGTGTAGCTCAAATGGCGAGAGCATCTGGTTTGCAATCAGAGGGCTGTAGGTTCGAGTCCTATCATCTCCACACTTGCTCCTAAAGCATTTATTCGGATGATGTTCTGTCTTGTAAACAGAGGAATTCGGTTCAATTCCGAATAGGAGCTCAACAAGCGGAATTGGTATAGCTTGGTCTATTACTCCTGACTTCCAATCAGGCGACACCGGTTCAAATCCGGTATTCCGCTCATTAGTTAATCAAGAGAGAAGGATATTGTCAGATGAAATTATTGAATGTGGTATTGATGAGATAGATCAATACACAAGAGATGTATTGTCAGGAGAGATTCCTACCTGTAAACACACTCGTTTAGCAGTTGAGAGAAATCAAAAAGACTTAGCTAAACAGAGAGATCCTGACTATCCATATTATTTCAATGATAAAGCAGCAAAGCACTTCTTTAATTTCTGTGAAAAGCACGTTAAACACTACGAATCATCGTTTAGAGGTGAGCCTTTCAAGCTCGAACCATTCCAGAAATTCATTTTAGGCAACATTTTTGGGTGGTTAGAAAAGGATAAACAGCATATAAGACGTTTTAGAACTGCCAATATCTTCATGGGTAAGAAGCAGGGAAAGAGTTTCATGGCTGCTGTTATAGCTCTTTATATGCTTTGCTTTGATGGCGAAGGTGCTCCACAGGTCTATTCTGTTGCTAAAAACAGGATGCAAGCTATCAAACTTTCATTTAGAGCCGCTTTAAAGATTAGAAAGTGGTCTCCATTGATTAAGAGACTTACCGATAGCAAAGAAGCGACTCATAACACTCAGATTAAATGTGAAGAGACTGATGGATTCTTTGAACCACTTACTTCTAATCCAGAGGCTACAGATGGTTTTTCAGTTCATTGTGCAATTCTTGATGAAATTAAAGATTTAACTGATCCAAGCATTCAATCAATCCTTTCTGATGGTACAGCAGCACGACCAAATTCGTTAGTACTCAACATTACTACTGCTGGCCCAAATACTAACTCTCTAGGATATGAAGTTTACGAAGATTCTAAAGATGTACTTCAAGGAAAGTATGATTTAGAGAATTGCTTCTGCATTATTTACGAAGCAGATGAAGATGACCTAAAGAATTGGGATACAGAAGAGGTTTGGAGAAAAGCTAATCCGAACTTTGGGGTTTCAGTTTCTAAAAGTTATTTCGAGAGGAAAGTAAAAGCTGCTAAAGGCAATCTTAGAAAGAAAAATGATTTTTTAACTAAGCATCTTAACGTATGGAGTAAGTCATCTACTGGATGGTTAGATATTACAAAGTGGGATGATTGTTATAAAGATGTATCGATTGAAGATGTAGAGCATCTTCCAGCAATAATGACTTTTGACCTTTCAAGTAAACTTGACTTAACAGTAGTTCAACTCACCTTTTTTGAAGGATCATCAATAGCTGATTTAAAATTGTATCCATTTACATTCAGCTACCTTCCTGAGAAAAGATTTACAAAGGATAGCGGAGAGAGCAATGACCGTTACTTGCAAAAACTCAAAGAATGGAGAGAAAAGAGTCATATAATTCCTTGTGGTGAGAAAGAAATAGCACCTTTAGATGTTAAAGACGATATACTCGACTTATATCACAAGTATGATGTCCGACAAATTGGATATGACCCTTCAGAAGCTCATGCTATCATTAATTTACTCGAGAGAGACAATATTTTAGATCCTGAAAAGGATATGATCGAAATACCAATGGGATTTAAAAACTTTTCGGAGGGTACGAAGACTTTAGAAGGGATGATCCTGTCTGAAAGAGTAGTTAACACTGGAAATCCTGTTTTAAGGTGGTGTTTAGAGAATACTCAGATCAAAATTGATCATAAAGACAGAATCAGGCCAGTAAAAGAGAGTAACGATGAAAAAATAGATGCTTCTGTGTGCTTAATAATGGCTGTAATCACATATATATGGACGATAGACGGTCAAGATACAGGAGTTTCATCGTGGATAGATAGGGCAAAAGACGAAGAAAAGTTACTAGAAAAAGAAAAATTCATCGAAGAAGACGACGAAAAAGAGCAGGAAAAAGACGACGAACAACCTGAAGAACGCCGTAAAAGAGCGGTTTCATCATGGGTAGATCGTTATTCATAAAGTAGAGAGAGACAATGAGTGAAGATTTTAAGAAGAAAGTTAAATCAAGAAAACTAATAATAGCTGGAATCTTATTTGCAACCTCTACAGTGTTGCTTGTAACAGGTAATGCTGAATTCTCAGGTTGGTCTAGCTTTAATCAATGGGTATTTGGTTTATATGCAGCCGGGAACGTAGGGGAGCATCTGAAGGACGCTATGAAAGAGAAATAAAAGTCCTATACCAGTCTTATATCAAATATTTATTCCCAGCTAGCTAGACAAATAAGAGAGAATAAATTATGCCGAGTATTTTTGGTAATGCTGTTCAAAAGCATTTCAATCAGGACAGCTCAAATTTAAAGAATCCAGAACCATGGTTAGGAAATTTAGTAGGAGGTAGTAACTCAGCAGGAGTTTCTGTAAATGAAAGAACTGCACTTGAACTCTCACCTTATTTCAATGCAGTTAATTTAATTAGTGATCACTGTGCTCAGCACCCTTTCTTTGTGATCCAAAAAGATTACAGTACGAATAATATTGAAGTTCTTGCTGATCATAATATCACCAAATTGATTCAGCATGAACCAGCTCCTTTCTTAGACGGATTCCAATTCAGAAAATTGATGACACTATGGAAATTGAATTGGGGAAATGCTTATTCATTGATCGAGAGAAACGGATCTGGACTTAGAATTAATACAGTAAATGATAAGAAGTTCAAAAATCAGCCTAGAAATGAAGTGGTTAAACTTCATCCAAAGAAGCCATGGGAAACGACTGTCATTTTTGACAAAGAAAAGAAACAAAAACTATTCAAGTTCAAAGATGAAGACGGTCTCTTTAAACCACGAGATGTAATTCACTTAAAGCAGTTCTCAACTGATGGTATAGTTGGAAGATCAATAATTGACTATGCAGCCGATCGGTTTAGTGGTCATTTAGCTACTGAAAAGTACGGAGAGAAATTCTATAAGAACGGTACACACATGGGAGGAATCCTAACAGTAGCTGAAGATTGGGGACGAAATGCTGAGAATGCTAATAAGATTAAATCAGCTATCCGTAGAGAATTGAGAAATGTTTACGGTGGTGAACCTAACTGGCACAACATCGGAATTTTTGATAAAGGTGATAAGATAGATTATCAGAACCTTACACTCCCTGCAGATGAAGCTCAGTTAATTGAACGCTCTAAGTTTTCAATTGAAGATGTAGCACGTTGGACAGGTGTTCCAGTTTCCAAATTGAAGGGAGACCAAAACACTTCTTATAACACAAGAGAATTTGAAGCACTTGATTTCATTCAGGACGGACTTATGCCAAGACTTGAAGTTTGGCAACAAGAACTCCGCCGTAAGCTTCTTAGTGAAGAAGAGAAAAAAGAAGGATATCAAATCTTAATTGATATTAAGAAGCTTGAAAAAGCAGATCTCAAATCTACTGCTGAGTACTTAGCAAAGTTAGTTGATAGAGCAATCATGACTCCTAACCAAGCTCTTGAGTTCTTAGATATGGACACTTACGAAGGTGGTGATATTCACTTAATGCAACGAAATATGACCACGCTCGAGAATTTTGAAGAAGAAGGTAATCAGACAGATACAGAGGTTGTTGATAACTTTGCTAACAAATTGAAAGAGACAATAGAGCAACCGAAGGCACATACTAACGGACACTCAAGGTAAAATAATTCCTTTAAGCTGAGTGTCCGGCGGGTATTTATATGGTAGAAAACGATGGCTGTGAGAGGCATCGTCTACTTGCAATTCAATAGAGAGACAAATTGAGCAATACTAGACCATTTCATCTTGAAATTCGTCAAGAAGAAAATGAATCTGGCGAGATAGTTGCCGAGATCGACATTGAAGGGACTATTGGAGAGGATTTCTTTTCTGATGATGAAGGCAATACTGCAGAACTATTAAGAGAACAACTCAGAGAGATATCAGCTGTTGATGCTGGTAAGATCGATGTCAATATCAGATCCCTTGGTGGTGATGTTGGCCACGGTTTAGCCATTCATGACTTGCTTGCAGAAGCAGATGCTAGAGTAACAACTAATGTGAAAGGATTAACAGCTTCTGCAGCAACAATCATAGCACAAGCTGGCGATGTACGAAAGATGTCAGACAATGCTATGTATCTGGTTCATAGAACGTGGACCATGATTAGTGGTAACGCTAATGACATGGAGTCAGCTCAGGGAGACCTGACGAAAATGGATAAGAACGCAGCTAAGGTTTATGCAAAGCGTTCTGGTAAAGATGCTGACTTCTTCTTGGATCTAATGAATGAAGATGGTGGTGATGGTCGCTGGCTTAGTGCTGAAGAAGCAAAGGAATTTGGATTGATCGACGAAATCACTGAGCCACTTGAAATGGCTGCTCAAGTAGACGAGACAGTATTTGCAAATCTAGGACTCAAAACTCCGGAGAATGATAACCAGGTAAACGCCGACAGTGAAGTGAAGCTGTATCTGGAAGGAGGATATGACAAAATCAGAGCAACAGTTGAGAAGGACATTAAAAACGAAATAGAGACAAAAGAAGAAGCTCTGAAATTCTTCGGATTCGAGTCAGAAGAATCTACAACGGTTACAGACGAAAAAGAAAAAGAAGCTAATCATCAAGGCTACAGCGTGGCAGCGCGCGAACGGACGTTGTGGCTGCTTAATAAAAAGAGAGAGAGTTAATGAATAAAGTTAAACAAGCAATCGAAGAACGTAACGATGCTTTAGACACTCTTGAGCGCATCCACAACGAAAATCCGCAAGGTGAATTAGATGAAGATGCACAAAAAGAGTGGGACGAAGCACAAGAAATAGTTAATGAAAAAGAAGCGTTTCTTGATCGACAAGAAACAATTGACAATTCAAAGGATTACAGCGCTAATGTAATTCGTGAGCAAAGTAAGGGTGAAGAAGAAACTCTTAATAAGTTCAAGTTTTCTGAAGCTATTGCATATGCACAACAACCTAATAGTATTGAAACCTACAAAGCTGGATACTATGAGGAAATGAGTCAGGAAGCTGAAAAGGAAATGAAAAGCTCTGGTATTACACCAGAAGGAAACAGTGTTTCAATTCCTTATAACGTACTCACAAATAAATTCAGTAATGATCTTACGGTTGGTACTGAAGGTGACGATGTTGTTGATACTAAATTTGGAGGCTGGATTGATACATTAAAAGAAAGTCTCGTATTCAGTGACATCGGTGGTAACGGTGCTCGAATAATGACGGGTCTTGAGCAAGATCAACACTTCCCACGTAGAACTAACCGAGGAAAAGGTAATTGGGAAGGTGAAAATGACGATTCTCAAGAACACACACCTTCATATGACAATGTTAAGATGTCTCCAAAGCGTCTTGCATTGCAAGTTGACGTTTCAAATCAAATGATTCGTCAAACACGTCCTGACATTGAACAAATGATTCAGGAAGATCTGTTGCTAGAAGCTAAGTTGAATCTTGAAGGTGTAGCAATTGCTTCAGCTTCTGCTGCTTCTCCGGAAGGTATCTTGGATATCGGCGGAAATAGCGATCTTTCAACTGGTTCTGGTTCGTTGCTCACATGGGATAAAGTTGTAAACCTAGAAACTCAAGTAGCTGAAAATGATGCCCTTATGGGATCTGTTGCTTACTTGACTAACAACAAAGTTCTTGGTGAGTTGAAGACAATCGTTAAAGAATCTGGTGAGGCTAGATATCTTTACAACGATACAACAGGACGTATGAACGGATATGAAGTTGCTCGTACAAACTTGGTTCCATCCGACCTTACAACAGGTGGTGGTTCTAGCTTGTCAGCACTCATATTTGGTAACTTCCGTGACTTGCTAATCGGTCAGTGGGGAGGAATTGAAATACTTAGAAATCCTTACTCACAAGCAGGTAAAGGAATTACAGAGATTCACATGAACATGTATGCAGATGTAGCAGTCCGTAGAGACGAAAGCTTTGCATACTATGCAGACGTGACAACAAGCTAATATTTCTTAGTACATGAGGTAATTGAATATTATCTCCTGAAGGGAGCAGTCACATTTAAAAGGCTGTTCCCTTCTTTTTTTAGGGGTAATGAAATCAGATAGATTTCATATCTATCTTAAACTATATCAAGAGAGAGCAAGACTGTGGCTGTTAATGGCTCTAGATACTTTTCTGTAACTATAGATCATAATCAAGTACCAAATAATAATCAGAATGGGTTTCCTGTATACCTTGATTTATCTGATTTGGGAAGTGGTCATGGGTTTTGGTCTAATGTAGATCCAAATGGTGATGATATTCGTGTAGTTGATTCAGGATCTCAAGCTGAAGTTCCGTTTGAAGTAGTTTCTGTTGACACAACAAATAATACAGGTGAAATACATTTCAAAGGTGATTTAAGTCATACTAGTGATACAGAGTTTCTGGTTTATTATGATTCCTCAGATCAGCCTTATGATCCAACTGGTTCTTATGGTCGTGATAATGTGTGGACTGATTATCTAGCTGTTTGGCACATGGACCAAGATCCATCTTCTACCAACCAAATTGACTCTACAGGAAACGGTTATGATTTATCAGCAGGATCAGGTTTGGATTCCTCAAATTTGGTTGACTCAAAGATAGGTAGAGGAATCAGATTTGATAGAACTACTAATGATTATTTACTACAGAATAATTGGGATGCGATAGACGGGAATCCTTCTTTCAGTATTACTCTATGGGAACAAACTAACGGTAGTACGGACAATTATGCTGGATTTTTCCATTCAGCGGATCTCAATGGAAATGGTCATCTTCAGCTAGGTAGAGAAGGTAGTAATCCATATCTGAGAGCTAATACAGATCCTGGTAGAGTAAGAGCACTTACTGGAAACGCATATGATGATAGTTGGCATCTCGTTGCTCTTACATATAGTGGTGGTAGTTCATGGACTGCTGCACCACAAGGTGGTGGGGTAAGGATGTATACAGATGCAAGTGAAGTCGATTACAATACAGATAGTAACGGAACACCTACCATAAATCCCGGAAATTTATATGTGGGTAAAAATAATCCTGATACACCATTAGGTGGTGCATGGCCCGGAGAATTCAATGGAGTTATTGATGAATTAAGACTTGCGAGCATTGTATTTGATTCTTGGAGATTACAAACAGAATATAATAATCAGAATTCTCCATCATCTTTTTATACGCTTAGCAGTGAAGTAACTCTAGCAGTTACAATCCAAGCTTCTTTTGGAATTTCACAAACCAATCAAGTATCACAAAATAATAAAGCTACGAGTGGAGCTTCTGTAAGTGTAGATCAACAATCTACAATTCAGGAAGGTTCTGCTGCTTCAGCTGATGATGCATTAAGCCTATCTCAACTATCTACAATATTAGACTCATCAAAAGTTAGCGCTACAGCTAATATCAATATTGATTCAGTTCAAAGTATAGATTCAAACGGAATAGCTACGATACAAGCCACATTATCACAAGCTCTTGTAAATGCTATTAATTCTGATGGTTCTAAGTTGATTACAGCTTCATTTTCAGTATCAAGCCAATCTATAATTAGCCAATCTAATAAAGCAACGACAGATGGTAGTGTAAATCTATCAATGCAGACTGTTTTCTCAGTCTTATCTAATGCTTTTGCTAGTACAGACATTTCTATGTCATCGGTTCAGTCGTTCATGGTGGTAGGAAACACTGCCAAAGTAACGCTAACCGATGGACGTACACTTACAATTAAGCTTGAAAACAGAACTATAACACCTGAAAAGGAAAATAGGACAAATACAGTACCAGGTTCTAAATCGAGAAAGATGAAAATAGATAAAGAAGACAGAACAGTTAAAATTGACGAAGAAAATAGGTCAAGCGGTGGCTAAAAATAATAGTTATTCAATAGAGAAATGATCATTTCAAGAGAGAGATTTGATGAAAGAACAGTTAAGGCACTTAACTAAACAAGAAAGAATTTGGACTTGGGAATGCTACGATCCAAATGATCAGCTAAAATGGATTGAGATTTTTGTTAATACAACAGTTGATGAAGGACTTAATGATATTCTGGATAAGTACTGGAAAGGTTCATCTTATACAGCACAACATTATGTAGGATTGACAGATGGTTCACCTACATTTGCTGCTGGTGATACGATGAGTTCTCATTCAGGATGGACTGAAGTAACAGCTTATGATGAATCAAATAGGATTGATCTTACAGCTGGACTTGGAAGCGTTTCAGGTCAAAGCGTAAATAATTCTGGTAACAAAGCCACATTCACAATCAATTCTGATAACACTACAATTGGTGGTGGATTCATTGCTACTGATAATACTAAAGGTGGCAGTTCAGGAATATTGATTGGTGGAGGTTCATTTTCATCTGATAAGACAATTGGTTCAGGTGATACGCTAGAGGTAACAGTCACAATAAGTGAGGCTAGTGGATAATGACTACTGTTTTCCTAAAAGATAAGGATGAATTATTAGACTATTCTGAAGATTGGTCTGATGAGTTAGGTAGTGCAACTATAAGCACATCTACTTGGATTATCACTCCGACTACTCAACCGTCATTAGATATTGTGACTAATTCAGAAGCACAGACTGATACTGGTACTTCAGTTAAACTTGAAGGAGGAAGGAATCGGACTTTATATACTGTGACTAATCGAGTAACAACAAGTGATAGTCTTACTTTAGATAGATCTTTTGAGCTATTGATTGTAGAGAGATAAAAAGAGAGAGTTAATGCATTTCAATTACTTCAAACATTACTACCACGATTGGTATGATCATAAATATACTGAGTTACCAATTGAGATAATTTCAGAGCCTGAGGATGAGCCTGTTAAGTTTGATCACGTAAAAACTTATTTCAGAGAAGATCGGTCAATAGAAGATGCTTTGATAAACTCTTTAGCTATTGCAGCTAGAGAAAATTTAGAAAGATATACTGGTTGGCGTCTGATCAATACAGATTTACGAATGCATTTGAAAGGGTTTGACAATGTAAGAATACCTAATAAACCGCTTTCTGGATCAGTAACTGTGAAATATGATGATTCAAGTGGAAACGAACAGACTCTTTCGAGTTCTGAGTATTCAACTTACAGTCAAGAGAGACTTGCAAGAATAGATTTTCACGGTGATAGCTTACCTGATTTTGACGATGGAGATGACAACGATTACCCAGTACGTATTGAATTTACAATCGGTTATGGATCTAGTGCTTCAGATGTTCCAGAACGTTGGAAATCAGCTATAAAGTTATTAGCGATGATTTATTGGAGAAGAGACGTTCCTATGGAAGAGACTCAGAATATTAATCCAATGGAAATATCAGTGCTTCGTTCACTAATTGAACCATACATCATAGGGAGATTTCACTAATGCAAAATCGGGAGTTTAGAGAGAGAATCACTTTTGAAAAACCGTCCCAATCTCAGAAACCTAACGGTGAAGTAAAAAAATCTTGGTCAAAAATAGATAACAGCGCAACTGTTTGGGCTAAAGCTACACCCGGTAGTGTTGGTGAGGACTATACAGCAGACAATAAAGCTGCTTCTAAGAACTATAAATTTACTATCAGGCATAGAACTGATATAGATGAATCACTTAGAATTGATTGGGATAATCGTTACTGGGACATAAGATCAGTAGATCCATATTACAGCGAAGGGCAAAATAAGCTAATTAGAATTGAAGCTGATTTTATGGAGAACAAGCAGTATGACTAACATCTTAACAGAAATTGGAGAACCGTTTAAAGTGTATTTCGGAGCAGCAACCAATTACGCTGTGTGTGCTTATAATTTCCTTTTTAACAGCGGTGGGCTTAAACCAACGTTAGATCTATTACTTCTTGGAATTAACATCTTAGTAGGAATAGCAGTTTTGGTTTACACCTTTTATGGAATAAAAAATCGTAAGAAAAAGAACGAGAACATGAACGATGAGTAAAGAAAAAATTACAGTAAGATTTGGTGATGAAGTACCTAATGTAAGATATATGCCAAATCACTACGTAAAGCTTGAGCCTGAGCAAGCATATAAGTTTATGATTGAAGGATATTGTAAACAGTATGATCCAGTTAAAAAAGAAGAGAGTTTGCCAATATTAGATGAAGATTTTCCGGGAAGAGATAAATTGTTTGATGCAGGAATTTATACAGACGATCAAGTAAAAAAGGACTTAAATAATCTGAAAGAAGTAAATGGTATTGGACCTAAAACCTATAAAGATATCAAAGACAGATTCAGTGCAGAGAGAGTGATGAAAATTCAGGAAAAAGCTAGAGAGAATACTGAGTAACGAGTATTTATCTATTAGATAACTGGTTAGTGTAATCTGGCTATCACGGTGGATTCCAAACCCACAAATGAGGGTTCAAATCCTTCACCAGTTGCAATAAAACCCTTCTAACTTTATAAGTCATAAGCAACTACAGCTAGTATAATTTGGGCGTGGCAGAAACGAAATTTGAAAGTCTAAGAGAGAATATACGGTGGCTGGGAAACCATTTGTGGAAGTTGACAAAAAGGAATTCAATGATGCACTTCAGACTCTTTCTGATATGGAAGAGGCTATAGATGATTCTTGGATAAAGAGAACTCTTAGGCGAAAACTTGGACCAATGGAAAGTGAAATGAAGCGAAAGGTTCTGAGTAATTTCGGTTCAGAAAGACTTGCTTCAGTTATTGGTATTACAACAGCTAAGAAAAGAATTAAAAGTAGTGTTGGTGCTAAAGTCGGAGTTGTTAAAAACGATGCTTCTCTTTTTCCAGAAATATCATCTTTCGGACTAGCAAGTATACTTGAATACGGTACTGTTGAGAGGTTTAGACGTATTGAGAAGATGGGTGTAATAACTGGAAGAGTTAGTACCGGGCGAGTTAAACCTAATCCTTATTTGAGACCTACCTACGATAAAAAATTACCTGATGTTATAAAGGAATTTGAGAAGAGCGTAGAGAGAAAAGTACAGAAAGAAGCTAACTAGAGAAGTAATGTGGATGAAGCACTATATCAACTTATTCAATCAAAAACACCTATTACTGATATCATCGGTGGTAGGTTCTATCCTTTAATTAGACAAGGTAACTCCGTACCAGCTGCTACATATCGTAAGATTCCATCAATGAGAGAGTACAATTATGATGGAGAGATAAATCTACAATTTCAAAATTACGATTGTCACTTCTACGCTAGCGACTACGGGGTTCTTCAGAATTTAGTTGAAACCTTTTCTAACGAAATATCTGAGAGCTCTGGTTCATACGGGGGCAAGCAAATCGATTATGTATGGACTTCAGAGTTTGGTCATGACGATTACTTGGAAGAGCAAGAGCTCTACACAGACATGATCGAGATAAAAATAGCTTTTAATTAGCCCCAAACCGAATATTTATTATCGCAATAAGAAATCAATCAAGAGAGAATTTACTATGTCACAAGAAGCTAAACTTGGAAGAGAACTAAAGTTCTTCTGGAACGATACTGAAGTAGGAGGTTTGACTTCCGTCGGATTCAATGTAGATGGAAATGTCGTTGATATTTCCTCTTATGATAGTGGTGACTTCACTGATTATACAGCTGGACGTAAGGACTGGTCTATTTCATTGTCATGCGTTCATGAAGAATTTGTTTCCGGATCACAACAATCAGAAATCATATCTGACTTCATTGATAACAACGTATCTGGATCAGCGAAGTTTGGTCCATCAACACCTTCAGGAAGTGACGTTACATATTCTGGCGACGCTTTTGTAACAAACTTTTCTATCGATGCTAGTGATGATGAACGAATTGAGTCATCATTTGAACTTCAGGGATCAGGCGTTCTCACGCGAAATGTAGGAACTTAATCTAACTTTAAAATTCAGGAGATAATTTATGGCAATACCAGTACAAAAAGTAACGATTAATGGTAAACAGTATCCTTTTCACTTAGGCATTGGTGCAATGAGAATTGTAGCAATGAAAACAGGTCAGGGGAATTACAAACTCACTGAGCTGGATAAGTTGATGGAAGAATCATCAATGGAAAGCTTAGGGGTAATTGTTTGGGCCGGACTTAAATCTGGTGCAGCAAAACAAGAAGAAGATTTTGATATGTCTATTGAGGACGTAGAAGAAATCTTAATTGAAGATCCTCCAGCAATGGATAACCTCTTAAACAAGACTGAAGAAGCAGCTGAAGAAATTGAAGATGCTGAAGAGGGAAACCAAGAAAAGGGAAACGACGAAAGTTAACTCTAAATTTTTTAGAGGAAATTGCTTTCGGAAAGTTAGGGATGAGTCCCAAGGACTTATACGATTTACGTTGTGATCCGACTATTTATCAGCTGATGAATGCGGTAAAAGGACACAATGAAGATCTTGAGTTTATGTATAAAAGTGTGTTTGAAGCTGCGAGATTAAATGCGCACTTCACACCATATACTAAAGAACAGTCTAAATACATCAGTAGACACAAGTTTCCTTGGGAGAGTGATAAGGATAGGTCAGGTATGAGAAACGAGAGAGGCGTTCTCAGCTATGATAAGATGAGACCACTCTTTGATATGATCAGTAAAGATAAAGGTGAAGCTTAATCACTTCTTAAACTTTCAAATTTAGCACTAAGGCTCTTCAGTTAGTTACAAGATTGGAGAGCCTTTTTATTTAGCAATTCATCAAGAGAGAGATTTAATGAGTACAGACAGAAGAGTAACGTTTCTGATCGGAGCGAATGCAGAGAAGTTTCGAAAAGAAATTAACAATGCTCAAAAGAAAATGAGACGGTTCGGTCGTAAGATGCAGCGAATCGGCTCAAGCATGACCCAGAATTTTACAGTTCCTTTGGGTATTGCTGCTGGTGCTTCACTTAAAGCTGCAGCTGATTTTGAAAAACTAAGAGTACAATTAGAGACTCTTACAGGTTCTGCTGAAAAAGGTTCTAAAGCTTTTGAGCGTTTAAAGAAGTTTTCTGCAGGTACTCCTTTCCAATTAAAGAATCTTGTTAAAGCTAATAACACTTTAATGGGATTCGGTAGAACAACTCAAGAAGCCTATAAAGACCTTCAATTACTTGGTGATGTAGCTGCTGTAACTGGTGGTGATCTACAGGCAATTACTGTAGCATTTGGTCAATCTGCAGCTGAAGGAAGGTTAATGACAAGAGATATACGTCAGCTTATTAACCAAGGTGTACCAGCTATTAAGATCTTAGCTGAGTCAATGGGAGTTGCTCAGAGTTCAGTTCTGGATCTTGCTTCACAGGGTGAGATAAGTTTCCGTGATTTACGAGAAGCTATGAAGATGGCTACTGAACAAGGAGGAATGTTTGCTAACGGTACAGAGCAACTTGCAAACACGCTTCATGGTGTATTCTCTACACTCAAAGATAACGTTATGATTGCTTTGGGTGAGATTGGTAATTCAATGGTCGAGACATTCGATCTAAAAGGACTTGCTAGAAGTTTTATTGATAATCTGAAAGCATTCACAAAGTGGTTTGGAAATCTATCTGATGAAGCTAAAAGGATGGGATTCGGAATTGCTACACTACTTGCTGCAGGCGGTCCTGTGTTAACGGCTCTGGGAGCATTTTCAGCAGCCTTAGGAGCTATTTCATTTCCAGCTACTGCTATTGTTGCAGGTGTTGCTACAGCAGCAACCATGATCATCAAACACTGGGATGATATAGTTCAGTACTTCACAACTGGTGACGGTGCAGGAGTATGGAAGTCTCTTAAAACACTTGTTTCTAGTGTTGTTGATGCTATACAAAGACTTTGGGGTGCATTTGGTGATGATATCACAAGTAACACTAAGGAAATGTTTAACATTGTAGCTCAAGTTCTCAGAACAGCATTCAATGGTATTTCAGTACTCATTGACACTTTTACAGGAAGATGGATAACTGATTGGGAAGGATATAGTGAAGATACAGCTCAAGTATTTAGAGATACTTTCGGTCAAGATGGTAGTCTTCAAATAATCATGGAGTCTTTCTTAATGTGGGCTCGTAATAATTGGGCGGTCAGGTTAGCATATAGTGTTGGTACAGGTATTGGTAATCTGATGTTAGATGCTTTACGGGAAGTTGGAGCAATGGATAGTGATGTAGAAATACCGAGTATAAGTGAATCTATTGCTAGAAGCATCAGTTCAAGAAGAGCTAAAAGAGATTTAAGAAGAGCTAAGCAAGAATTACTGGAAGAGGCAAAACCCGAAGATAAAATAATTGAGCCAGAAATTGATGTCTCACTTCCTGATGATGCTAAAGTCAGTGATAGAAAATTATGGAATCTCGATGCTGATAACCTAGAATATGCTTCAGTTAAAGTGCAAGAGCTAGGTACTACTGCTCAGAAGAATGGGCAAAAAATCGAGGACTCTCTGAGTGGAATGACTGCTGAGTTAGATCATTCTAAATCAGCTTGGGAAGTCGCTACTCAAGGTATTAAATCCAATTGGGAACAATTCTTACAGGACTTCAAAGAAGTAGGCGGAGAATTTTCAAAATTCATGGCTAGCCAATTAACATCAGCAGTTAGTTCATTTGCAACATCAGTTGGTAAACAAATAGCTGGTGTAGGAAATGAATTTCAAACAGCCTTTGAAAAGATTTTAGTAATGGTAGCTGACTTCGCTGTCCAACTTGGTAAAATATTAATCTCTATTGGTTCTGCTATGTTGCTTACTGGTATACTTTCAGGACCAGGTGGAGCTTATTTAGCTGCAGGTGGAGCGTTAGTTGCGTTAGGTACAGCTGCTAAAGCATCAATTAAAAAGAAAGCACAAAAAAGAAAAGAAAGACAACAAGAGCGTCAGGGAATGGCTTTTGGTGGTGTTGTACCTCCGGGATTCCCAAATGACTCTTATCCAGCTATGCTTACATCTGGTGAGAAAGTTGTTCCTCCACCAAAGAAACTTCCAAATCAGGCTTCAGGAGGAGGTGCTTCTAGGAGAGATATGCAAAAAGCTATGGAGGCAGCTCTCGATAAAGTCGATTGGAGACTTAGAGGTCCTGATATTGTGAAGTCTTATAAACGAACTCAATCATCTACTCTACGATAAAAGAACTATTCATCAATTAACGGAGAAGTTATGTGGCATACGGAGTTAAATATAGAGCCACTCATAACAGTAATACAGGCCAAACTTCCACAAAGTATGAAATAGAAATACTTGAAAAGAATTTTAGTGGCACTTTAACAGAAGTAAAGGGACATGGTCCTGAAGGAATCTTCAAATTAAACTATGACAAGATAGACATTGAAGATCCTTATTCAGATCCAATTCAAAAGGGTCGTCTCGAATTCTTTTTATCAATAGGAGGTAGTACTTCCTATGATGGAGTTGCTATACTTGATGAAATATTCCATGCTGATGAAAGCGAATATAGATTAAGACTTAAAAAAAATGGGACCGTTGTTTGGACTGGATCAGTATTAGGTGATCTACTTAAATATCCTGAAGGGAAATATACCTATTCAGGAACTATTGTAGCTAAAGACTTAACTAGGCTTTCAGGTTTCGACTTTCCTCTCGTTGATCAACGCAAGAGAATAATTGATACAATTTCTAGGATCTTAAAAGATCTTGGCTACGGACTAGATATCTACACTTACACTTCTTGGACCGAAGATAATATATCTTCCTCTGATGATTACTTAAATCAAATATACAACGATGAAAAAGCTTTCAGACAGTTTGCTAATAATGGTGATGAGACTGATCAACCAATTACAAACGAGAAAGCTTTAGAGCAGATACTTAAAAATCATGGATTAATTCTACGACAAGAAGATAATGCTTGGAGATTATATCAACTGTCAGCTCTCGAAGATCCTACTTCTGTTGATTGGTATAGATATGATTCTACAGGTACGCAACAAGCTTCTGGTACTTCTGATTTAACTGTAGATATTGAGTCTATTGACACTCATATCAAACCCGGAAGTACAAATAACTTCATAAGCGCTTTACAAGAAGCTAAAGCTAGATTTGAGCATAGAACTACAGTCTCAAATATCCAGTTTCCATCTTCTGTTATAGTTTCAGGCAACCAGACTAAAGACTTTACTCAATACATCAATACAGATGGTACGCAAAATATAGTATTGGGTGGAGATATTAGCGCTAAAATGACTTCTTCCCAAGAAACTGCTACAGCTTCTATTGCTTTGGGTGCTGCTGGTTATTGGTGGGATGATATTAACAATAAATGGACTGGTTCCTTCACATATAACAATGTTGATCTTACGTCAGGTCACATTGATCCTGATTACCGAAATTTTATTGGTAGTGTAGATTATACTACTGAAAATCTTCCTAGTGATGCTGATGGTACATTAACAGTACGATTCAGAGGCGCTTTAGGTGAGACTATATCTTCAGAAGAGACATTTTATGGCGGTTGGGAAATATCGGTATTAAATGCATCAGTAGAAGAAGGAAATAATACTGCTATTGAGTATGAATTAATCCAATCAGGAGATTATTCGAAGAAATATGAAACGGATAAACTTTGGTTTGGTGATGGTCCAACTGGTTATTCTCCTGGTGCTCTTTCAACAGATGCTTCAGGATCTACTTTAACAAATGATTCTTGGAAGAGAAAAGGAGCTCCGTCTTCTTCAAACTTCTTTAATGTACTACTATCAGAATTAATAGATACTCAACGTTCTACAAATAGAAATCTAGAAGCTGATATTAGAGGTCAATATTCTTCTACTGACTTAATCAGTTACAGTGGTAGTAATCTGTTCTTTATGGGTGGTAGTCTTACAGGACAGAATAATGAGTGGGATGCTGATTTCTTAGAATATACTGTTAAGACAGGATCAGATGTATTTAATGTCATTTATAAAAATAGTGATGAAGGTGAATCCGGTGGTGGATCAGCTACTCAAAGTTCTACAACTGATGGTGGAGTTTCATTCTCTACAGGTGATTCACGTTGGGTAAATGTTACTGGTGATGTTATTTCAGGCAAGCTATCAGTTAATGATGTATTGAGTGCAAATAAGAGATTAGATGTAGATGATATTAGAATTGATGGTAATGTAATTTCATCTACTTCAGGTGATATCACTATAAATCCAGCTGGTAATCTTTATATCAGTGGAGATACAATTGAGATTGATAAAGAGCTTACTACAACTGATAACACAGTTGTCTTGAATAGTGGTGAATCTGGATCAGGAGTTACAGCTGGATCATCTGGAATAGAGGTAGACAGAGGTTCACTACCATACTATAAATTCATGTTTCGTGAATCTGATGATGCTTTTGTAATCGGTAAATCAGGTTCACTTCAAACTGTTGCTACAAGACAAAATTCTCCTGTCAATCAAGGTGTAGCATATTGGAACGGTTCATTAAATCGGTTCGATACTAACTCATCACTAACATTTAATGGTTCGCAACTTTCATTACCTACACTTTCTTCTACTGGAAATGTAATAGTTGGTGGTGTACTAGATCTTCAAAGTGGAAAACTAATAAACCTCAATGAGATTGAAGGTCGTGGTGATGATAAGATTGAAATTTATAATGCTTCAGGAGCAAGTAATTCAAGAACTTACTTAGAATTATATGGTAATGAGTCAGGAAAAGTAGGCCAAGCTCATTTAGGTGGTAATAGTATTCATTTCTTTACAGGAGTTACTGATTCTTCTGTAGGCTCAAATGATATCACATTCAACTCTAACGGTACTGCAACTTTTAGAAATGATTTAATATATCATACTAAGTTTACGTCTGATGACTATACATCAGGTATCCTAGGAGCAGGATCAATTCTTGATAACGATGCTTCCGGCGGTTCTTTCTTTGAAGTTGATAACATGAGAGTACGAAATGAATTTCGTGCTCACATTTTCATGAAAGATGTCTTGAGAGTATCAAATGGTCAAAGAGTTGGTACTGATTCCGCACAAGTACATGAAGATGTAACACTTTCTGATAATACTGCAGGACAGACTATCAAAATTGATTCAGGTCTTGGAAATGCTACATTTTCAGTCGGTGATTTGATTTGGGCTAAGTCAATGTCTGATGATGGAGGTACTATCTATGGTGTAAAAGCTGAGATAACTTCTATAGATACTTCTCCATCGGACCATACAGTATTGACTGTTGATACATCAAATGGTGGTAACGGAGGTTCAATAAAAGACGGTGACGTAATAGCTAGAGTATCAGGAGGATACTTATTTGAAGATGCCTCTAGTCAATATAGTCCATTCTATGATGTTTATGATGGTGTTTCAACTTGGACTGATTTTCAAAGTACAGATAAATTAAAAGCTCGATATGGTAATTTAGCAGGAGCGCCAAACTTATCAGATGGAACAAGTCCTTCAGGGTATGGACTTTATTCTGAAAATATATTCTTAGAAGGTACAATAGTTACTGATAATGGTAGGATCGGTGGATGGACAATTAATTCATCAAATATTACAGGAGGTAACTTAACACTTAATTCTTCAGGACAGATTGTTAATAGTACACAAATCAATTCTACTAATGCTTATCAGTTAAACAATGATGGTTCAGGTCATTTAGCTGGTGGAGAAATTAGTTGGAGTAATACAGGTAACGTAACATTTGGTTCTTCAGTAACTCTTTCATGGTCTTCTGTAACTGATGATGGAAGTAAACCTGCTGATAATGCTGATGTTACTTCTAATAATACAGCAGCAAATATTTCAGGTCAGGGAGCACTTGCTACTCAAAATGATGCTGATTGGCAAACACAAGTAACTGGTACTGGTAAGCCTTCAGATAATGCTACAGTTGGTGCTGATTGGAATAGTAACTTATCAAATATTCCAACAAATCTTGATAGCTTAGGTGATATACCAACTTACATTAACTCAACTTCTATATCATCAACTACAATCACTTCACCTACAATTGCAGGTAATAACGGGGTATTTAACGGTTATATAGCTGTTAATGCTTCTTCTCCAATGATTATCGGTTCAGATGCTGGTGGATCTGGTAATCACGGAATTTACTTCTCTTCAAATGGTGATCATTGGTACGATGATGAAAGATTCCAAGTCGGTGGTTCAAATGGAATTTCCTATACAGGATCAGGTAATGTTCAAATAGGAACTGGAGCTGACTTTGCTGGTACGCTTACAGCACCGGATGGTAATATAAGTGGATGGACTATTAATACTTCTAATTTAACCTCTCCTGATGGTTCAACGGCTGAGATACACTTGCAAGATGCTTCTGAAACCAGATTGAAGATAGGTTCTGAAGCTACACTCCCATCTACAGTTGATTTAAGTTTTGAGTCAGATCCAGGAGGTACTACAGTAGCATTTACTGGTGGTGGTTCACAAACTAATACAGCTTCGGATTTCAATAGTAGCGTCATTGCTGGAACTTTTAATACTTCTAAACAAGTAGAGGTTAATTGGAGTATTACTGATAATAGTTCTTCAGGTATTCCAGAATGGTCAGTTAAAATACAAGGATATAATGGTTCGTCTTGGGAAGATGTTCCGGATACACAAATCTCTGGAGCTGGTGACAGTTCAAGAACACAATATGCAACACTCTCTGATTATGAAGATGGTAGATTAATATTAACTGTAAGTGCCAGAAAACCAGAAGATGATACAAACGTATCCTTGAATTATGACAGCGTAAAGCAATATGATGTAGAAACCGTTATTAACAAATACGGTATTTTCTCTAGACTCTCACCAAATACAGTAAAAGCTCTTGGTGACTCAGCAGGTGGTAGTGAACTTGCAGTTCCAGTAAGTTCTGTCTTTGGTAGAACAGGAGATATAACTGCTCAGTCAGGAGACTATAGTATATCTCAAATCAGTAATGCTAATCCTTCTAATTGGGATACAGCTTATATTGAAAGAGGATCTCAAATTGCTGGTACTAACTTATCATGGGATGGTTCTCAATTAAATGCTACTACTGGAACTGACACAAACTATTACTTAACAGGATTATCGTTTGATACAGGTAATGGTGTATTGACAGCTACAGTTAATGGTGCATCTAACGTTACTGAAGATTTAGATGGTCGATATTACAGGAGCGGTGACAGTGCAAACTTTAACATGATAAATCTTTCAAACCATGAAATTGGTGATTATTCAACCGGTGGTGATATCTTCCACGATGAGAGTGCAGGGCTTTACGTAGTTAGTTCGAATATAGGAGGATCTGGTGCAGCTCTTTGTTGGACAAGTGATAACTTTAGTGCTGGTTCAAATCTTTCAGTTAGCTATGATAGTGAAGATGAGCCAACTCTTAGTGTTGTAAACAGCCCAACATTTTCAGGACAAGTTACATGGGGTTCTGATATACGATTGAAGGATAATATCACTTCAATCAAAGATTCTTCTGAGATACTAAAACAGTTAAATGGTAGAAGATACACTCGTAATGATAGAGAGGGTGAGGCTGAAATAGGTTTTATTGCTCAAGAGGTAAATAGAATCCTACCTGAAGCAATAAGAATCCCAGAAAATGAAGATGAGATGTGGTCAATGAATACAGTTCCAATTACTGCTCATTTAGTCGAAGGATTTAAGGATCATGAATCTCGTATAGATAAGCTTGAAAAAGAAAATGCTAGATTAAGAGAGAGATTAAGAAATCATGGCATTACCGGATAGTGGACAATTAGATACATCTGACGTTTATCAAGAACGGTGGGGAGATGGTTCATCACCTTCAGGTACGTATACACTCGAGCAAATTCAAGAAGATTGGAACTTACCTGAAACACCTAATGATACTTCAATATTTTATGGAAAGGGCAGACCTGTAGTTTGGGTTGATGAAGTTGGACATAGTGAAACAACTATTGAAGCTACTGCTGATGTAATTACAAGTGGGGGATACAGTGGTGCAGGTGATACAGAATATCGCTACGGCGTAAAAAAGGATTCAGATAGTAGTTGGAGTTGGACTTCTGTTTCAAGTGTTTCAGCAACTTATGAAGGAGATTTAACGAATCATACCTTTACAAACTTAACTCCTGATACCAATTACGATTTAGCTGTTCAGTCACGCAATATACATAACAACGGAGATTGGATAATAGACACAAATGTAACAGCTATATACACTGATCAGGATGCTCCACAAAACGTACAAGTAACTCAAAATGGAGATTATGCTGATGTAACTTGGGACGATCCTCCTTCAGGCAATCCAGCTAACGGATATAGAATTAAAAAACCTGACGGTACTACATCTGATGTTGGTTCATCAGCTAATAGCTTATCAGATGTTGTTTGTGGAGATTATGTTGCATCAGGAGAAACAGGAAACGTCAGTTATGACGTAAAAGCATTAGGCCAACACAGTGATTCTCAATACGTAACTGATTCTGCAAACTTCGATTGTACTACATTCTGCTTAACTGAAGGAACAGAGGTAACAGTGATTAAAGAGAATAAGAAAATAGAAGACTTAGAAGAAGGTGATAAACTTCTCGGTGCTGATATTAAGAATCTAAACGATGATAACAGACCGTTGCAGCTCTATGAATGGTCTTCTGACGAACTTCTTGCAGACGACGATATAGCCGTTATTAAGAGTATCTATCCACGTAAGGTTCTTGAAACTATCAGAATTAATGATGGTCTACTAGAAGCTTCAAGAGAGCACTCTCAGCTTATCAAAAGAGATGGTGAATGGAAGTTTGTACGAATGAGAAACGTGCAAGTTGGTGATATTTTAAGAGATCAAAATGGAAATGATATTCCAATAGAAAAAGTAGAAGTGATTAATGAAAAGAAAACAGTTTATCGCCTAACTCTTGAAGAACCAGTCCACACGTTCTACGGAAATGGAATTCTAACACACAATGTGAAATAAGATGTATGAAGTTAGTGATTCAGATTTAGGAACGAAGAAAGGAATTATAGCTACACAAGATATTCCTTTAGGTTCTGATATTGGAGTTTGGGTAACAAATGATCCATCTAAAGCATATCGTTATCTAGTAAGAGGTAAGTGGTGGGAGACAGCTGAACTCGGTCGTTATTGCAACCACTCAGACTCTCCTAATACTGATTATAAAGTTGAAAACGGAGAGCTTGTTATCGTATCAAAAGGGATTCAAAAAGGAGATGAGATACTAGTAAGTTATTGGTGGTGTAAAAAAGAAACTGGTTTTAAGAGTCCGTACCTATAAAAAAGCCTGTCAGTTTAGAACTGACAGGCTCTTCGGAACTGATTGTGGAAGGCAGATTCAGTTCCTTTGATATGAAACATCTGTTGTTTTTGGATATGAAGTTGCAATCTGTTTCATCTTATTCCAAGCTTGTGGTGCAATTGAAACTCCGGGCAAACCACTTGCGCTTGAATCTCCACCTTTAACTATTTCAAATTTTCCTAAAGTGTTTGATGATCCAGTTCCAGTTATTCTGATAACAGAAGATGAATTAGATTCCATTATTGATACATCCAAAGAATATTGAGCATTAATCTCATTCATACTTCTCATAGAGGTTTTAAAAACCTTTAACGATTCATCAGTATTCTCAAAGCCAAATCCTTTTGAACTTAAATACTGAGCAAAATTTTGATAAGCTTCTTGAGGGGACTGATCTACTTTTAGTAGAATCGTATCAGCTTTATCCATTGGTGTATTAGACGGACCTTCTGGTGGTAATGATGAAGTAGTAGCACATCCACTAATAACTACTACTAAAAATATTACGATTAGTTTTTTCATAATTTTATCTCCTTGATTAATGTTATTTACACTTTCGTTAGTACGATCACCCTCTACTACCAAAAGATCAACGGCTATTGATAAGTAGGAGCACTAATCAGGAAACAGGAAGGATTTCTCAAAAGAAAAACCTGAGCTCGGTCAAAAGCTCAGGTTCATATGATAAGGAGTATGTTGGTCGCTAAGCTTCGTCAGAATCGATTGCGTAAATATATATCTTCGATTCGTCTTCAGTTTTCATTGTCCGTAGTTTAATTTCAGGACGTTCTTCTTCACGATTATATTGAGAAGCAAGAGACTGGATATAATCGATTCGAGTATCTTCACCAGGCTCAATCTCTAAAGCACCTTCACCCGGTTGAATCTCATCAAACTTAGCATACATCTGAGATTTGATGCTATTAGGATCTTTTCGTGATTTCTGTTTCTTAACTTCTTCGAACTTTTCTTGATCTACTTTTTTAACTGAACTCATAACTTTAACCTTTAGTTGTGATTGATTAGTTGATTAAGTCTCGCTCTCGCATTGACGTATAGCTACCTTCCGAAATGATTAAATGGTCGACAACAGTAATTCCTAATAATTTACCTGACTCTACTATTCTGTTTGTTAGATTCTTATCAGCTTTGGAAGGGTCTAAATTTCCGCTAGGGTGGTTATGTGCTAGAAGTACTGAATGAGCATCTGCTAATAATGCTATTCTCATTATCTCAGCTGGATCAACTATTGTAGCTGTAGATCCTCCTTGTGATATCAAAGCGTAACCTGTCACCACTTTTTGTGAATTCATTAGCACTATATAGAAGGACTCCTTTCTGGCTATTTGGTCGTTCCAGATTTTTCTGAGAAATGGAATTGCAAAATCAGGTCCTGTAATGACTACTGGCTCTAGATCAGTACGTGCTTTATACTTTAAGGAGAGTTCGTTGACTACAGCGTATTCAAACTCAAGTTGTTTCTTTGAATCACTCATTGAGATATGCAATTTCGTTATGAATGACTTCGATAGCTTCGATCTCTCCTAACCATTCTTTTGTACCGTCAGGATAAGCTATCTCATAATTGTTGTTATCGTCCCAATCAGTGATTTCGATATCGGACTTATGAATAAGTTTGAAAATTTCGAGTCCTGATTTAATCTCTTCGTGTGTCATCTTTCTAACCTTTTATTAACCTTTAATCTCTACGGAGACCTTCGGGAAAATTTTACAGCGAGAGCAAACGATTTACCGAGATTATTTTCCACTTCGGACTACGGGGAAAAGCACCAAAAAACGCTGTTAAAATCGCCGTTTATAGTATGTATTCGTGTCCCGTGGATTGGGTTAGAAAGGTTGGCTGTAGGATGGTATGGCTAAGATGCTCTACCCGAAATGGATATATTGAAATAAGAGAAACCGCTGAGAACTAAATCATTTAAATTCAATTCTCAGCGGTAAATTTCAGTTCTAAACGATCCAAACAAGCTCAGCTGTCAGAAAGGCCGGATCTGTTTTTTATCTGGTTTAAACGATTCTTTAAATTCAAACGAGCTACCCCCTAACAATTGATGCGTAACAGATGTTGCTTTGGTGGGTGGTGGCAGTATTCCAATGCCAGGCGAAATATCAATGGCGCACAATGGCGTATTGTTTTTGGATGAGCTACCGGAGTTTAAACGCAGTGCCCTGGAGGTTATGCGTCAACCGCTGGAAGACGGTTCGGTAAGTATTTCCCGAGCACGGATGAGCGTAAGTTATCCCAGTCGCATTATGCTGGTAGCTTCGATGAACCCGTCGCCTACTGGGGATTGGTACGATGCGGCTGATCCAGCAGGAGCATCACCTTCGCAAATGCAGCGTTATCTGAGTAAAATAAGTGGCCCAATGTTGGATCGTATTGATCTACATATCGAGGTGCAGAAAGTGAGTTACGATGAATTATCCAGCAAGTCGAAGGGCGAATCATCGGCGGCCATTCGACAGCGGGTAATACAAGCCCGAGAGGTCCAAAGTAAGCGTTTTATGGGTATTGATGGGGTTTACTGCAACGCACAAATGAACACAAAAATGTCAAGGAAAATTTGTACGCTTGATGATGCCAGTTCCCAGATGTTAAAAAAGGCTATTACTTCTCTCGGGCTTTCCGCGCGCGCGTACGATCGTATATTAAAAGTATCACGTACGATAGCCGATTTGGAGCGATCCGAGTCGATTCAGTCAAATCATATTGCAGAAGCTATTCAGTACCGCAGCTTAGACCGTGAAGGGTGGTTGGGATAAATTGATGCAATTCAGGGTATTATCTGTTCTTTAGTGACAGATGATGGGCATTAAGCAGTACAGGTATTAATAGCTCCCATGTGCTTAGCCAAACAAGTAGCAGATATTTTTTATTCCCGAACAGAGTATTGCTCCAGGTAACTTTCCTATTAAAAAGTAAGTTGGTTTAAAAAGAAGATACCATCTAATTAAGTTTGGGATCTGCTTTTATAAACTATTTTTATTTCTAATTGATAAAAATTACATTAAGGCACAACGGTTTAGCTCATAGGTATATTGTGCTTGTGAGCTGCTCTTTATGAGGATTTAGGGCTTATTAGATGGTTTCTTAAAAGTCAGGGCATTTTATTGTCTTGACCCCATCGTTCAGCTCTATCATTAAACCATTAATAATTAATATGAGGGTTATATATGCTTAGAAAGTTACTTTCCACGGCAATAGTATGTCTCCTCGCTATTGGAACTGCCTTTGCGCAGTCTGGTAGTTTGAGTGGGACGGTTACTGATGCCCAATCAGGTGAAGTATTACCCGGGGCTAATGTTGTAATACAAGATTTACAACGTGGTGCTCCTGTAAATGCTGAGGGGGAATATGAGATTACTGATATTCCTGCCGGCACTTACACGGTAAACGTTACCTTTATTGGGTATAACGAATCTTCCAAGACAGTCGAAATTTCTGCTGGAGAAAGCGTTACATTGAATTTTGCGCTTCAAGGCGGTGTCGACTTGGGAGAGGTCGTTGTTACTGCTCTTGGACAAGAGCAGAGTGAGTCTTCCATTTCATTTTCTTCACAGTCAGTTAGTGAAGATCAGCTAAATGTTGCACAGGAGACCAACGTAAAAAATAGTCTTGCTGGCAAGGTTGCTGGTGTTCAGATTGTTGGTCAGGCTGGCTCTAAACTTGGTTCTTTCGGTGATATCCGAATTCGGGGAGCTATTTCTCTGACTGAGGATCTTTCCGAACCGCTTTACATTGTTGATGGCGTTCCGGTGAACAATCCGAACATCATTGACATGAAAGACGTCCAAAACGTTAATGTCCTTAAGGGACCAAACGCAACGGCGCTGTATGGACAGCGTGGTGAAAATGGCGTTGTTATTATCTCTACCAAGCAGTCTGCTGAAACGGGCGTTAGCGTTGAGCTGACGAACTCTTTTACTTATGAACAGGTTGCCTACTTGCCCAACTACCAGAATCAATATGGGCAGGGTTATCTCGGAGAAGCTGAATTCCAAACCTTTAACTATGATCCGAGCAGGCACGTTCCTTATTTCGAGGCTCTTGATGGCAAAACTAAATTGTCATACTACTGGGCTGATGAAAGTTGGGGACCCAAGTTCGACGGTACGCAATATGCTCCTTGGTATTCTTGGTTCCCGGACAGTCCGTATTACGGTGAGACAATTGCTTGGGAATCACAGCCTAATAACGTCAAGAATTTCTTCGACAGTGGCATGACCAATAAAGGTGGATTTGCCATTAATGCAACGGGTGAGAAGTATTCTGGCCGCATTTCGTACAGTAACCTGCAGCAGTCGGGGCTGATTCCATATTCTGACCTTGGGAAACACTTTATGAGTGGGCGGTTCCGTTACGATGTTACGGATGACTTCAACGTTGGTGTCAATCTTAAGTACACCCTGCAGGAAGTAAATGGTGATGTCCGTTCTGATGGATATGCAAACCCAACGTCTGGTTCTTTTAACCAGTGGTTCGGTCGACAGCTTAATGTTAAGCGTCTTAAAGAACTGAAGGATCTTACTACTCCGGCAGGTACTCAGGCTAACTGGAACTGGTGGGGGCCCGATGGAAGCTTCCCTTATTCTGGAAGTCCTTCGAACAGTGCTTTGCACAATCGCGGACTCAAGTCACCAACTTTCTGGTTCAATCCTTATAAGTGGCAGGATGACTATAAGATCACTCGTGACCGTAACAACTTACTGCTGAACCTTGATGCTAGCTACCAGATCAACGATCAGTTTGAGGTTACGGCTAGCAGTAATGTCAGTCAGGAAGATTATCACCGCAGGTATGAAGTACCTTATACCTTCCAGTATTCTTCTGACCAAAGCGGGTTGCTTTACAATCACTATGTAAACAGCTTCGGTGAACGTCAGTATACACAAACGGAGTACAACCACTCAGCTCGTGTGAACTATAAGTCTGAGTTCGGAGATATTTCCGTTGAAGCATTCGGTGGTGCCTCTGCACGTATAGAACACTACAACCGCCTGCAGGCTGATATGTCGCAAGGAAACTACCAGAGTGGTGGTTTGAATATTCCGAATGTCTATTCCTTCAGTAACTCTAAAGAGCGTATTGTTCCAACTGAAGAAGACTGGGATAAGCGCGTCTACAGTATGTATGCAAAAGCCACAGTAGGCTACAAGAATTACTTGTATCTTGATGGTTCTTATCGTCAGGATTGGAGTTCTGCCCTGCCATCAAGTAACAATGGTTATGGTTATCCTTCTGTTGGATTGTCGTTCGTATTCAGTGACCTGATCGACTTTGATGAGCTATCGTACGGTAAGGTCCGTGCCGGTTGGGCTCAGGTCGGTGACGACGTAGGTGCCGAGGATATTCTTACAAGCTTTGCTCTTGATGATAATCCTTACACCAATCCTGCAACAGGAAATTCACAACCGTTGTTGTACACTGATGCGACCCGCGTAGATCCAAATATTAAACCAGCGCTTAACACTTCCATTGAAGTTGGTTTTGACGTGCGATTCTACAATGATCGTATTGGGTTAAATGCTACATACTACAATGAGGAGCGCAAGGACGAAATTATTCCTGTAACGCTCTCTTCTTCTAATGGTGTTAGTGGTTACTTAACCAACGCCGGTTCAACTGAGCGTGAGGGTGTCGAGCTTTCGCTTAACGGTGTGCCGGTTCAAACGCAAAACTTCCGTTGGGATGTAACAGTTAACTGGGCTACCAACCAAACCACGGTAACCTCACTGCCACGTGACCTTAATTCCTTTGTCGTGGATAATACAACAGCCACTTTCGGTTTTGTAAATATTGTTCAGGTTCTGGACAAAGAGTGGGGACAGTTAAGAGGTGCCGCTATCAAACGTAATGATGCTGGTCAGCCGGTAATTAATCCTAGTAATGGCTTGTACCAGATAGAGCAAAATCATGACTATGGTAGCGTGCTGCCAGATTGGACAGGAGGAATTGTTAATACATTTTCCTATAAAAATCTGAGCCTTACGGCAGCTCTTGACTTCCAGAAAGGCGGACAATTCTTCTCCCTTTCTGAACAATGGGGTTGGAGCAGTGGTTTGTACGAAGAAACTGCTGGTACCAATGACAAAGGTAATCTCAAGCGTGATCCGGTCTCCGAAGGCGGTGGTGTTCATGTAATAGGTGTTGACGGTAGCGGCAATCAAATTGATCGTTATGTTGATGCCAATGCATACTACAGTCAGTGGAGTGCCAACGATTTGGCTGAACCTTTCGTCCATCCTGCAGACTATATTAAAGTCAGAGCTCTTAAGTTAAATTACAGCTTACCGAAGGAGTGGATTGGTAATTTCCTTAACTCTGCTTCTATTGGTGTAGTTGCAAATAATGTATGGATGATTGCAGTTCACCCTGAAAATAATCACGGCTGGGATCCTTCTGAGTTGTCTCAGACTTATGGTGAAAACGGGCAACTTCCCGGCACCAGAAGTTATGGCGTAGATTTAAAAGTAACCTTTTAACACTTATTATATATGAAGAACTTTCGATATATATTATCTTCGATTGTACTCCTTGCGGTTGTCTTCACCGCGTGTGATACCGTAGATTTCGGTGACACAAACGTTGATGACGATTCCGTTACGGAAGCAAATACTGAAGGGTTGATGGCGGGCGCAATGAACCGCTATGCTACCCTTGCGGGTGGTGCATACCTTTCGACACCAACATTATATGCACAGTATCAATCTCAGGCTGTTTATACGAGTGCACAGCGTTATGGTGCTTCTCCCTCAAGTTGGGACGGATACTACGTGCAAACGTTGAGTAATCTCAATGAGATCATTGAGATTACCACAGCTGATGAGGTTGACGAAATTACCAAATCTTATGGTGCTCCAGTTAATCAGGCCAACGTTGCCGAACTGATGAGTGTACTTATCTGGAAGCGCGTTACTGATACTTGGGGGCCCGTACCTTATACCAATGCTCTTGGTAAAGGAGAAACCTTGACACCTGAATACACTGATCAGGAAACGATTTATAAAGACCTGATTAGTCGTGCTAAATCTGCTCGAGATGCATTAAATGCGAGTCTCGACGGACCTACTGGTGACGCTTTTTATGGCGGCGATGTTAATAAGTGGAAGAGATTTGCAAATTCTTTCATCTTAAACCTCTCAATGCAGTTGTCTAAAAAGTATCCTGGTGCCAGTGGTTATGCAGCTACTGAATTCAGTTCTGCTCTTAGCAACGGTGCAGGTCTTATTGAGAACATTGATCAGGAGATGTGGTATGACTATGCCAATCAGTCTGGCATGGAAAATCCCTTCTCGCTGTATCGTGGTGCTGACTACTTCTTCTCTGAACCGTTAGATCGCGCGATGCGAGGTATTTCGGATGGAAGTGTTATTGATTATTCAAATGATCAATATGATGACCGTCTTAATGTGTTCTCATCTGACACCAGTCTTCCTGGTCGTCCTTATGGCTATGAGTCACTTTCCGGCGGTTCGTACTCGTCTATGAGTGAACGCGTCAGAGGTACCGCTGGTACGCTGCCATATTTTACTGCAGCAAAAACATACTTGCTGCGAGCAGAAGCTGCTGAGCTTGGATGGACGAGCGAAAATTCAAGCAATATGCTACAAAATGGCATTGAGATGTCATATGCAACTGTAGAGGCGCATTGGGATGATGGTGACTCCAGCACTGGAATGTTGCAATCTGATGGTACGCAATATGCGTTAGACCGAATTGCTGATGCTGCTACTTCAGGTGCAAGCATGCGACAGGTTATTAATGAAGAGATCTGGATTGCTGTATACCCAATGGGGTATCAGGCTTGGTCTAACTGGAGAAGGACCGATTACCCGGGACTTCAACCAGCACCTGATGCTATTAACAATGGTGAAATTCCACGGAGATTTATTTATCCGGGGAATGAATCTGGTGTAAATAGTCAAAGTTACAATAGTGCCTTGGACATGCTCTCACCGAGCGAAGATGGCATTAACTCCAGATTCTGGTGGGATCAGCAGTAACGTTCTGACTCACTTGATAATATAGATTCTAAAGCCCCTTCCAGAGATGGAAGGGGCTTTTATTTTTTGTAGTTTGAAAACTATTATAGCAATCGTCAATGACAGTAATTGAAAAAATACACTTTGTCACAGTACGCTGAAATTGTATTCCCTACGGCCGTCAGGCATCCTTTTACGTATGAATTAGCGAAAAACTATCAAAAAGAAGCACAGATAGGTAAGCGTGTTTGGGTACCCCTACAAAAGAAAAATGCGATCGGTTTAATTGTTGATATCCACCAATCTAAACCCAACTTTAATACGCGTCCAGTTCGCAAGATACTGGATGATACACCCGTTCTTTCGGAGGAATTGTTAAAGTTAACGAAATGGATCTACCGCTTTTATTACTGTGGATGGGGAGAAGCTATACAGGCAGCGTTGCCGGTGGGACTTAATTTCTATTCTGAGAAAAAACTACGAGCAACAAACGGGGATGTGCCAAATCATCTCAACGAAAATAAGCGCCAAATTATACGAGACATACATGAGGAAGACTCTTATCCGTTGGCAGAAGCTCAAAAGCGTTGGGATGATACCGTCATTGATAAGCTGATTGGGCAAAAGCTGTTGGAAGTCTGGGAGGAACCGGTGACCAAGATGGATCCGAGTACCGATAATTTGTGGGATTGGACGACCAATAAAGCCCAAAAAGAGGCAGAAAGGCTGGTAAAGGAACATCAGGAATCCGGGAAGATGTACAAGTGGATACGCGCGCTGCAGCTATTAACCGGATTTGATCTGCCCGAATTCCAAAAAGAATTAACGAAACACGATTTACTGGAATATTACACGCTGCAGCGAATTCGTGAGGAGGGTCTTATTGATTGCAAAGAAGTTGAGACGATCAATCTGGGTATGAAGCTCGAATATGATCCCACGCAGCTTAAGACCCTAAATGAAGAGCAGCAAAGGGCTTTTCAAGAAATTGAAGATGTATTGAACAAAAACCAGTATCAGAATTTTCTTTTGTATGGTATCACGGGAAGTGGTAAAACAGAGGTTTATATCCATGCATTGAAGAAAGCGTTGGAACAAGGCAAAGGTGGATTGGTTTTAGTACCCGAAATTGGATTAACGCCACAAATAGTTCGACGATTTCACATGATTTTTGGAGATGATATCGCGGTGTTACACAGCAGGCTGACCAACCGAGAGCGTTATGATGCGTGGCGGGCTCTGCAAAAAGGCGAAAAGCGTATCGCCATTGGGGCACGGTCAGCGGTGTTTGCACCAGTACAGAATTTGGGTCTTGTGGTTGTTGATGAGGAACATGATGCATCCTACAAACAAGAAGACCCGGCCCCGCGGTATCACGGACGAGATGTAGCTATTATTAGGGGGCATATCAATGATGCGGCTGTAGTGTTAGGGTCGGCAACGCCCAGCATGGCTTCGCTCCATGGCTCCAAAAAAGGAAAGAGTACCTTCATGGAGCTCACGAACCGGCCTTTTGATGCAAAACTGCCTGAGGTAAAAGTACTTGATATGAAACAATATCGCTCGGCTATGAAAGGGCCAATTGCAGTTCCGGTTTATGAAGCTATTGATGAGGCTCTCCAGAATGATGAGCAAGCTATTTTGTTATATAATCGCCGGGGATTTTCTTCTTACTTGCAGTGCGAAACATGTGGCGAAATACCCGAGTGTCCCAACTGTTCAGTAAGCTTGACCTTTCACAAATCGAAGAAACAACTCCGATGCCATTATTGTGGATATGCACAACGACAACCACGGCGCTGCAAAGAATGTGGGAATGATTCTGTGGCACCCCAAGGCAGTGGCACGCAGCAGCTGGAATCTCAAATAGGTGAATTATTTCCAGGTGCCGAAATACTACGCATGGACTTTGACACAACCTCCGGAAAGGATGCACATGCCAATATCCTTAAAAAGTTTGGCCGCAAAGAGGCCGATATTTTAGTAGGTACGCAAATAGTAGCTAAAGGTATGGATTTCCCGGATGTTACGGTCGTAGGTGTTATTGATGCCGATACTGAACTTGCGTTTCCGTCATTCCGATCGGGAGAGCGGATGTATCAGCTGTTAAGCCAGGTGGCAGGCCGTTCGGGCCGATCTGAAAAGGAAGGCAGGGTATTCTTTCAAACCTGGCAGCCCGATCATCCCGCAATAAAAATGGCCAAGGAGCACGACTACAAATCATTTGCCCGGCAAGAACTGGCGTTTCGAAAGATGCTACAATATCCCCCATATTCACGTTTGATCCGTTTCGTTTTTAAAGGTAAAAAGGAGAGACGGGTACAAAAGGTTGCCGAAACGTTCACTACTTCGTTAACGGAGGTTTTGGGCGGACTGGATTCGGTGCTGGGGCCATCGCCTTCAGCTATTTCAAAAATGCAGAAATTCTACCGCTGGGAAAGTTTCGTAAAAATTAATCCAGCTAATGGGGCCGGTGCCATCGAGCAGATGCTGGATAATACCTTTGCTCATTATGATGATCATAAGCCAAGGGGGGCAAGTTCGGTACGGATCAACGTAAATGTAGATGCGTTAGAATAAATAATGATTTCGGTACAGCGCATTGAGACATGAAATGCAAGATACCAGAAAAGGTGTATATTTAGTACGAATGTAGCTCGCTTGCATTCTGTTTAATAAATTCGATTATTGTACCGATAGAACACTGTTTATTAATAATAACGAGGTACCTATGGGCGAATCACGGGTGAAACTAGCTGACAGTCAGGAAGAGGTACAACGCTTCATGAAGTATGTGCTAAAGGATCTTCGGGCGTTGGATCGTATGCTTGAAGAGGAAGACTGGTTTGAGACCTCTCCCATACGCATCGGGGCTGAACAGGAGCTCTGTTTGGTTGATCAACAAGCAAAGGCCTGGCCTCATAACATGGAGGTGTTGGACAAGCTGCGGGAAGCCGAGGAGGGGTCGTACACTACAGAGTTCGCCAAGTTTAACCTCGAAATAAATATGGCTCCGCTGGAATTTACAGGTGATTGCCTTTCCCAGATGGAGCAAAATCTGCAGGAGAAAGTTGACAAGGTGCGATCGGTTACAGAAGAGCTGGGAGGCGAAATCTTGTTGACCGGCATTCTTCCGACGATTCGTAAGATGGATGTAGATCTAAAAAATATGACTCCTTTGCAGCGCTACCGGGCCCTTTGCCAGGCCATTGACAAGTTGCGGGGCGGCGATTTCGACCTGCGTATTCAGGGTATGGATGAACTGTTGATGAAGTTCGATTCTCCCCTGCTGGAGGCTTGCAATACCGGCTTTCAGGTACACTTGCAAGTTGGTCCTCAGGATTTTGTGCAGAAATACAACATTGCCCAGCTGGTAACAGCGCCCGTATTGGCGGCAACAGTGGGCTCTCCGATCCTTTTTGGAAAGCGTTTATGGAGCGAAACGAGGATAGCTCTGTTCCAACAGTCTGTGGATACCCGCACGGTGGGCGATCATCTTCGTGAGAGTAGCCCGCGTGTGACTTTTGGTAATCAATGGGTAGATGAGAGTATATTGGAAATTTTTCAGGAAGATACGGCCCGCTACAGGGTGATGCTCAGCTCTGAGGTAACCGAAGATGTAGAAAAACTGCTGGACGAAGGTACGCCCCCAGAGTTAAGGGCACTTCAGGTGCACAACGGAACAGTCTATCGCTGGAATCGTCCCTGTTATGGAATTACCGACGGCAAAGCTCATCTGCGCATTGAAAATAGAGTTTGTCCGTCGGGTCCTACGGTTACCGACGAGGTGGCTAATTCAGCTTTCTGGTTGGGCCTGATGAATAAAATGGAGGACTATCATCCCAGGGTATCTGAGGAAATGAATTTTGATGATGCACGGATGAATTTTGTGGCAGCGTCAAAAATGGGACTCGATACCAAGTTTCGCTGGTTCGATGATACCCGGGTCAATGCCGTCGATCTGATCACCGAAGAATTGCTGCCCATTGCCAAAGAGGGGTTGCAGGAAGCTAATGTTTCTGACAGTGATATTGATGAATATCTGGGCCTCATCAACCAGCGAGTAGAAGCGGGGCAGACGCCGTCGTATTGGATGATCAATAACTATTCATCACTGATGAAAGAGAACGACTCTAAAGAGCAGACTCTTGCGGCTATAACAACAGCGATGATCAAGAATCAGAAGAAAGGAGAGCCGGTCCACAAGTGGGGACGAGTGCGCATGGAAGATCTCGAACACTGGAAACCCTCCAGTCTCATTGTGGAAGAGTTTATGACTACTGATCTATTTACGGTTCAGAAGGACGATATTTTGGAATTCGTGGCTAATTTGATCGATTGGCGTCGCATACGGTATGTTCCTGTGGAAGACGACAAAAAGCATCTTGTTGGGTTGGTAACCATGCGGATGATTTTCAACGCGTATTCCAATAACGTGAATCATGATGAGGAAGTTGTTGAGTCGGTGGAAGATATCATGATTGAAAATCCTATTACTATTCATCCGGAGGCATCCATTATGGAGGCAATGGATATTATGGATACCCAAAAAATAGGCTGCCTGCCTGTGGTTAAAAACAACCGTTTGGTTGGAATTATTACTGAGCAAAATTACATGAAAATAGTAGGACGACTACTAAAAGTATTACATTCGAATAAAGAATCTGATGAACAATCTGGCGACGACTGATTTTGCAACCGAACTTTCAGAGAAACGGATAATCGGATCCATTGAAGGTGATCCGGGTGGACCGACTGTGGTTGTACTGGCTGGAATGCACGGCAATGAGCCGGCTGGCGTTTCGGCTGCCACCAATATCCTGAATAAGCTGAAAGGGGTAGGTCCTTCAATTAATGGCCAGTTATTGTTAATAAGAGCCAATATTTGCGCTCTGGAGCAGGGGGTTCGGTATATTGATGAGGATATGAATCGGCTTTGGTTTCCTTCAATTATTGAAAACCTACGGGAAGCGCCAGAGGAACAAATTGAGTCCAGCGAACGTATTGAGATAAAGCAGTTGCTGACTATTTTTGATCGGCTAAAGGCTCAATCAGATCAACCTGTTATCTTGGCTGATCTACATACTTTTTCGGCTGATGGATATATGTTTACCATCTCGAGTACCGATCCCCGCCAGCGCCAGCTGCTGGCCAACCTGCAAGTGCCTATGGTATTTGGAATCGGTGAATCGCTGAGGGGCACGGCTTTGCGTTATTATCAGAAACAGGGCTTTATTTCTTTTGGATTGGAAGGCGGTCAACATCAACATGAATTGACCGAAGGTAATATTACATCAGCGCTGATGCTGTTGCTGCAGGCGGTGGGATGTATCCAGCAGCAATATGTTTCAGAAATACGAGATTACCGGCAGTATCTGAAAGGTCAAACAAAGCATCTGCCTGTTGAAACAGAATTGGTGTATCAGCATATAATTGAACCGGGTGATGACTTTAAAATGCGACCCGGCTACCAAAATTTTCAGCCCGTTAAAAAAGGCGAATGGCTGGCGAATGACAAGGACGGAAAAATTGTAGCTCGCTGCGACGGATATATTTTGATGCCGCTATATCAAAGTCAGGGCAATGATGGGTTTTTTATAATCAAAGAGCACGAGAGTTAACTTTTTTTGTTATTTTAACTCGCTTTGCAATTTGCCGGAAGGTGAGAAATAACTCCCATCAATAGTAATAGGTTATGCAAGATTACCAATTTGTAGATGGCACGCGGTTGTCATCGGTAATAGAGGCACTCATATTTGCAAGTCCCGAGCCCATATCTGAAAGTAAGATTTGTGAAATTATTGCCAAGGGCGAAGAGAATTTGGGGCTTGAAACTGAGGCCGTTGAGCCATTTGTGGAAAAACTGAATCAGCGGTACGAAGAAAATGGTTTGGCATTCCGAATTGAGTATGTGGCCGGTGGTTACACATTTTCTACAAAGAAACGATACGAGGAGTGGCTGAGTATCTTTCAGCACGAAAATGCTTATCGAAAGCTGTCGCAGTCAGCGATTGAGACGCTGGCGATTGTGGCCTACAAGCAGCCGGTCACCAAACCCGAAGTAGATGACATCCGCGGGGTGGATTCGGGGTATATCCTGCGTCAATTGTTAGAGAAGGTATTGATCGAGGTCTCCGGCCGGCTGGATGCCCCTGGCAAGCCGCTGCTGTATGAAACTACGAAGCACTTTTTGAAGCATTTTGGAATTAATTCAATAGATGAACTGCCGAAGCCGCGTGAAATTGACGAGATCCTTAAGGATGATGATATGGCTGAGCACCGTCAGTTTTTGTTTGACCGGCAGCTGGAGCTTAAAGAACTGGAGGATAAGGTCGAAGATGAAGATACCCGTGATACCGCTCTCTCACTGATTGAGGCAGTCGAGAAAATTGATGAAGAGGAGGTGCCCGACCTAGAGGAATATACGGCCGATGAATTGCAGCTGGATGATGAGGCCGAAGAGCATGATGATACAGAACAACAGAAATTAGAATCCGAAGAGCAGCAAAATTCTGCAGAAGATAACTTAGATGATGAAGAGGAATAGAAAGAACAGGAATAATGAACCTCAGCACGAGGTTGATCAAAATTATAACAAGGACGAAAAAATTCGACTTAACAAGTATATTGCCCACTGTGGCTTTTGTTCGCGGCGTGATGCCGATGATTATATTGCGGCAGGCAAGGTCAAGGTGAACGGGGAGGTCACCACCCAGATGGGCGAAAAAGTGCAACGCACCGACAAGGTGGAGGTCGATGGGCAGACGCTCAGCCTGGAAAGCTTTGTGTACATCCTCTTGAATAAGCCCAAAGATACTATCACCACCACCGACGATCCCCGAGGTCGTGATACGGTGATGGATAAGATTCAGGATGCGACGGGCAAGCGCGTGTATCCGGTGGGTCGGCTCGACCGGCACACCATGGGGCTGTTGATTTTGACCAACGATGGTGATCTGGCCAACCGGCTGATGCATCCCAGCTACCAGGTGCGTAAGACCTATGAAGTGGAAACAGAGCGCAGACTCAAAGACGATGAGCTTCAGAAGTTGAATCAAGGAATTGAGCTTGAGGATGGAGAGGCGCAGGCCCACAACATTGCGCGGACGCCCGATGGCTTTGTGATGTCTATTTTCGAGGGACGGAATCGGCTGGTCCGGCGAATGGTAGAATATTTTGGAACCGAAGTGAGCAAGCTGAAACGCATCGAGTACGCCGGCCTAACGCTCGATGATGTGCGGATGGGGCGCTGGCGCTATCTCAAAGAGGGTGAAATAAATGCGCTTCGCAAAATGGTAAAACTCGACACGCTGGACTTCAATAAAAATTAAAAGATTAGTGTGTCCTTCTGAATTCACTTAGATCTATACGTGTAAGTTTCAGGATCTACACAGCGTAAATAAATTCTATTGAAATTGTTCCTAGTCTTATGACGTACAGTAACATTATCAAAACTTCTGGTTCGGTTTCATCTACTGAAGACTTGGCTATTTATTATGATCTGTACGAGCCTTCTGGCCACTCCCACAGGCAGTTTCCACTTATTATTTTTCTGCATGGATTTAAAGGATTCAAAGACTGGGGCGCTTTTCCGGATGCCTGTGCGGAGCTCAGCACAAAAGGATTTGCTGTGTTGGCAATGAACTTTTCGCTGAATGGCGTAGGTGAAAGCATGACCGAGTTTGATCAGCTGGATCTGTTTGCTCGAGAAACGCTGAGCCAGGATTTGGACGATGTGGGAACTGTTATTCAAGCGCTGAAAAGCGGTAAAATTGAAACTGACAGCGCCGAAATAGATACCGATGCCATAGGCTTGATTGGACACTCTCGCGGCGGTCATACAGCTGTTTCCGCAGCTGCAGAATATGATGAGGTAGCCTGCTTGGTTACATGGTCGGCGGTTGCAGACTACAACGCCCACTGGAGCGACCAAATGATTGCAGACTGGAAAGAGAAGGGCGTCACAGATATTAAAAATGGCCGTACGGGACAGATTATGCCTGTCAAGGATGTGGTCTATAAAGATGCACAAGAAAATGCCGACCGTTTAATGGCGGTCAAGCGCGTCCGGGAGCTGTCAATTCCGGCCCTTTTTGTGCATTCAAAAGGCGACCAGGGAGTATCCTATGGTGATGCCGAAAAGCTCTACCGAAATTGTGGTTCTTCTGAGAAAGAAATCAAGCTGCTGCCAGATTCTGGACATACGTTCGGAACGGCTCATCCGTTTGAAGATGAGGAATTTCCTGAAGCCTTTCAGCAGGTGTTTGATAAGACATCTGCGTGGTTTGAAGATCACCTGCAATAACACGAGTATCTTGGCAGTTACCAGAATATAATGACCGTAAAATCCTTTCGACATATTTTTGCCCTGTTGCTCTTGCTGTTGATGGCAGTTCCTTCACAAGCGCAGGTGCCAGAGCTTATCAACAATCCCCAATTTCGGCCGGATGCCAAAGCTGCCGTTGATTCCATTTATAATTTTAATTTTGCGGGTGCCGATAAGGTGATGGCGCCGTGGAAAAACCGGTATCCCAATCATCCGTTGTGGCAGCTGTTGGACGGCATGAAGTTTTGGTGGAAGGTACTATCAGATTTGGAAGATACCTCTCACGATGAGCGCTTTTACACGTTGATGAAAAAGGCTGATTACCGGGCGGGCAAGCTGTTGCACCGACAACCCAACCATGCCGATGCCCTGCTGATTCGTGCCATTGCTAACGGTTACCTGGCGCGTCAATATGCCAATAGAAGTGAGTGGGTAACCAGCGTGAACTATGGGCGCAAAGCGATGAATGCTCATCAAAATCTTTCCCAGCAACAGCCCGGGCTCGAGGACCTAAAGCTGGCTGAAGGGCTGAAATTGTATTATTCGGCCTACCTTCCCGAAGCGTATCCTATCGTTAAAACCATTTCGTGGGCTTTGCCTGATGGTGATAAGAAAGAGGGGCTTGCCCTCATCCACCAGGCTTCGCGACAAGCCGTCTTTGCCAGCGCTGAAGCAACCTATTTTTTGGGGAACATCAACTACAATTATGAGGATAACTATGCAGAAGCAGTAGAGAGTTTTGAGAGACTTTACGAGCAATATCCCCGTAATAACTACTATGCTCGCATTTTAGCCAAAAGCTACTATAAGCTGCATGAATACGGCAAAGGGTTGGCCTATATCAACAAAACCTTAAAAAAATGGGAGCAGCAGAATCTTCCTCATCAACGGGTGATGAAAGAAGAGTTGCTGACTTGGAAAGGTCGCATCTTAGAGCAAAAAGGATACCAGCAAGAGGCGCTGGAATGTTATCAAAAAGCATTTGCGGCGGGGAATGAGTTACCCAACCCCGATCAGCGATCGTTTTTTGTGGTCTCGGGATACCTGGCAGGTAAGATCCTCTACGATCACGAGAGATTCGACGAAGCGAAATCTTATTTAAAAAAGGTAGTTGGGACAAAGGCCGAATCCGAGTACCGGGAACGTGCCCGCAACTTGCTGTCGAAAGTGCGGTAGTTTTTAGTTACGATTGCGGTTCATCATTTGCTTCATCATACCACTCATATCGTTGTATCCTCGGGGAATCGTAAACAGCTCCGAGCCCAATGACTTCTCTTCAATTCTTGTGGCTCGCATCTGCACAGTCTGCTTATTGCCTTTAAGTTCGATAACTTCGAGAGGCATAGCACCGCCGGCCATAATCTCTTTGGCCCATTGTGGCGTGTTGCGTTGGGCCATGGGACTTTGCGGCATCATAAAATTACCCATGCCTTTTGCCATGCAGGTTTCCATCAGGCCGTCTTCAGTTTTAATTTTCCACACTTCACAACTCTTGCCTGCAATAGTTTTCATATTGCCTGTTTTGGTAACATCAGGCTTATTCTCCAAGTCAACAGATTTCATATCGTCATACTTCTTATCCATATCCATCGTGATAAAACCTTTCATAGAATCGAGAATAAAGGTCATTTTAGACTCTTTGGCCAACAGCAGCATCGCCCCTTTTTCCATGCCGGCTCCAAACTCCATACGTACCTTATCATCTTTGATCATATACGGCATTTCGCCCATTCCTTGCGCAGACATCTCGGGAATTTGGTAGTAAATGATGCCTTCAAAATTTTGGGCAGTGGAAAGCAATGGAAGCATCCAGAGCGCGCAAATCCCAAGTAACAGTTTCGGTATTTTTCGCATGATTCTCTTGTTTTATCATATTGATTGTTAGTAATGTATATTAGCTAATCGCTTTTTATAAAGCTAGAGAAAGTTTGACGCTTGAAATCTGCGATCAAAACCTCTACCTATCGAATCAAGATTGTAATTAAAACGAGAGATATGTTACTAGGACTTATTTCCGATTCCCACGACCATGTGCCGCATATTGAGCAAGCCGTGAATATTTTCAAGCAGCGAAAGGTGGAGGTAGTGCTCCACGCGGGTGATTTTTGCAGTCCATTTACCGTGCCTCCGTTTGAAGGACTCTCGCTGAAGGGCGTCTTTGGCAATAACGACGGGGATCATTATCTGCTGTTACAAAAATTTGATGCTATTGAAGCAGATCATTTGGGTACGTTTGGCGCTCTCGAAATTGATGGACGTAGAATTGCCTTATATCACGGAACAGATGCGCCTGTCACAGCTGCGCTGGAGCAGTGCGGAAATTATGATGTAGTAATATCAGGCCATACTCACGAGAGAAAAGTTGAGATGATAGGCAGCACGTTGGCAATCAATCCCGGTATGGCACACGGGTTTGGTGATGAAGCAACCGTAGCGCTGCTGGATACCGAGGAGTTGGATGTAGAATTTGTATCCCTTGATTAAAATGCGCATCGTGCACACTTATATATGATACACGATACGCAAAGCTTTTAGGTCTATTTACTACCTACCGATTAAGATTTTTACAGACGGCTTCGGTAAAAGTAGTGGTAGATCCTTGGCCGCCAATATCGGGCGTGCACACCGTTTTGTCTTCTAACGTGTAATATACGGCTTGACGGATGCGCTCGGCCAGACTATGTTCATCAAGATGCTCGAGCAGCATCAATGCTGAAAGTAAAAAGGCGATGGGATTCGCTTTGTTTTCACCAGCAATATCAGGCGCAGAACCATGAACAGCCTCAAACATCGCGGCATCATCACCAATGTTAGCAGCGCCTGTAAGACCAAGTCCGCCCACTAATCCGGAAGCAAGATCAGAAAGAATATCGCCAAAGAGATTGGTTGTTACGATCACGTCAAATTGCTCGGGACGCATCACCATCTGCATGGCCATGTTATCTACAATAATATCTTCATACTCGATATCGGGATAATCCTTGGCCACTTCTTCGCCCACTTCCATGAAGAGACCACAGGTAAATTTCAGGATATTGGCTTTATGGACCAGCGTTACTTTATCGCGATTTTTCTTTTTGGCGTATTCAAAAGCAGCTCGAATCACTTTTTCACTGGCGTCGCGGGTTACCACGGCAATACTTTCGGCGTGGCTGTCTTCTTTAACCCATTGCTCTTTGCCGATATATAGCCCCTCGGTATTTTCACGAAACATGACAAGATCTACATTGTCGAAACGGCTCTGGATGTGAGGCAGGGTTTTGGCCGGACGAATGTTGCTGTACAAGTCAAACTTTTTACGCATGGCAACGTTTACCGAACGGAATCCGGCGCCTACAGGGGTCGTCAGAGGCCCCTTGAGTGCAATGCGGTAATTATCGATGGCTTCCAGCGTTTCATCGGGCAGGGGATCACCGAGCTCTTCCTGGGCTGCCAAACCAGCCGTGCATTTAATCCAGTTGATATTCGCTCCTGCTTCATCGAGAATAGTAGTGATAGATTCAGTAATTTCGGGGCCTATGCCGTCGCCGGGAATCAATACAATATCGTGCATGAGTAAAAAGTTTTGTGTCTCAGGATTTAATTGCCTCAAATTTCAATAGTCGGCAAAGATACAAAGAATAGTACTTTATATCACAAGAAGACTGCGGTAGATAATTTTCTGTTAATCTGAGCTGATCTGGAGCACCGCCGAACCTTCAAAATTACTAGCACGAAGGTCGTCGAGCGCCTGGTTGGCTTGTTCCAGCGAATAGGTGGTAATATTGGATTTGACCGGCACCTTGGGTGCAATTTGCATAAAGTCAATGCCATCTTGCCGAGTAAGGTTGGCAACGGATTCGATCGAGCGCTCTTCCCAGAGATCCTTGTATGGAAAGCTGGGGATGTCGCTCATGTGTATACCTGCACAGATAACCTGTCCGCCTTTTTTGATGGCTTTGAGCGACTGCGGTACCAATGGGCCGACGGGTGCAAATATGATGGCCGCATCCAGTTTTTCGGGAGGCAAGGTTTTGGATCCCCCGGCCCAAGTAGCACCGACTGAACGCGCAAATTCTTGTCCCTCCTCATCACCGGGACGAGTAAAGGCATAAACTTCTTTTCCCTGATGCACGGCTACCTGTGAGATGATATGAGCTGCAGAACCAAATCCGTAAAATCCAAGGTTCTGGGCGTCGCCCGTCTTGCGTAGCGAGCGGTAGCCAATCAATCCGGCGCAGAGCAGGGGTGCGGCTTGTAGCGCGGGATAGTCTTTGGGAATAGGAAAGCAGAAATGGGCATTAGCAACAGTATATTCAGCAAAGCCCCCGTTAATATTGTAGCCGGTAAACTGCGCATTATCGCACAGGTTTTCTTGACCCGAACGGCAAAATTCACATTCGCCACAGGTGTATCCCAGCCAAGGGACGCCCACTTTGTCGCCTGGTTCAAAGTCAGTAACCGAAGTGCCCACTTCTTGGACGGTGCCCACAATTTGATGTCCCAGCACCAGCGGCAGGTTCGGCTCCTCGAGCTCACCGTCTATAATGTGCAGGTCAGTGCGACAGATGCCGCAGGTTTCCACTTTGAGAAGGAGCTGATGGTCGGACGGTTCGGGAACAGGAAGGTTGCGAAGTTCGAGTGGTTTGCCAACGGTATGTAGAATCATTGCTTTCATAATGCTCAATACCGCCGTCGTCTTTTCTTTTCAAGTTTGTGATCCAGGCTGTATTTCCCGGTTCCAATAAATAAAAGGCTCACAAATACGATGGCAATTTCAATGCTGTGAGAATAGCTGGCAAAGCCGTCACCTGCTCCCAGGTGCTTTGCTGTAGCAACCAGCATTACGCAAAGTAATAAGACTACGCTTGGCGTAAAGAATAGGCCCAAGAGTAGAAAAATGCCTCCGAAAAATTCTGCTACTCCGGCCATAAAACCAAAAAACATGGGAGCAAAATCAATGCCCACATATTGCATTGCTGTTCCAATTTCTACCCAGGTGTCAGGTCCTCCAAACATTTTGGGATACCCATGCAGTATAAACATAATTCCCAAGCCGATGCGTAAAATTAACAATCCAATGTTGCGATATTCACCGCTGTTCCGCGATCTAGCCATCAACTAATTAATTTTCATTTTTATAAGTAATGCGATAGATGGTGCCGTTGTGGTCGTCCGAAATCAGTACCGATCCGTCGGGAAGCTGCAACAGATCAACGGGTCGTCCCCACACCGAGCCATTTTCCTGCAGCCAGCCGTGGACAAAGGGTTCGTACGAAGTAGCTTCGCCGTTGCTCAGTGTAACCTTTGTTATTCGATACCCGATTTTTTCACTACGGTTCCAGCTGCCGTGTTCGGCAATAAGAATTTGATTCTTAAAGCTGTCAGGAAACATATCGCCGGTGTAGAAAATCATACCCAATGGTGCTACATGCGGCCCCAGTTCCTGGGCAGGCGACCGAAAATTCCGGTTCATGCTTTTCCCTGCATCCCCAAACTCAGGATCCCAGATATTGCTCCCATGCTTGTAGGGATAGCCAAAATGTTGCCCTGCCTCTGTTACATGATTCAGTTCACAGGGCGGACGGTTGTCGCCCAGCCAGTCGCGCCCGTTGTCGGTAAACCAGAGGTCGCCGGTTTGGGGATCCCAGTCAAAGCCCACCGAGTTGCGTACGCCATGGGCTACAATCTCGCGTCCGGTTCCATCGGGATTAATGCGCGTAATGCTGGCATAAATATCATCATCGGGATCACAAATGTTACAGGGTGCCCCTACGGGAATATACAGCTTTCCATCTGGGCCGAAAGCAATGAATTTCCATCCGTGATGCCCGTCGGTGGGATAGCTTTCGGCAACGACCGTTGGCTCCGGGGGATTTTGCAGGTTATTATCAATATTGTCGAATCGCAGAATTTTGCTAACCGCTCCAACATACAGCGAGCCGTTGCGATAGGCGATACCGCTCGGCATCCGCAGGCCTTCGGCAATGGTGTGTACTTGGTCGGCCTTATAGTTGCCATTATTGTCGACGATGGCGTAAACAGTACCTTTATCTCGGCTGCCGGCATAAACAATTCCATTTTCACCCAGCGCCAATTGTCGGGCATTGGGGACATCACTGGCATATACTTCGGCTTTGAACCCTTTAGGCAACTGCAATTTTTCAAGGGTTTCCTGGGCGTTGGATTGGGAGGAATTACATCCCATTAAACAGACAAATAGAAACAGCAACATGAGCTGCTCCCAACCGGATGGAAACCTAGTCGTCGAGGTATTCTGCATACAGTAGTAAGTGAAGTATTTATCGCTGAAGCTGTGATTGCCTAGAGCAATTATACAATGCTTTGTTATTAATATCGAACGGCAGGCCCGGTTTGTTGTTAAAATAGTGTAAATTCGAAAGAAGTTGTGGATGATAGCACCAGCATTGGTCTGGTTCCGCAATAATTTTCGACTGCATGAAAATGAAGTGCTTCAAAGGGCGGCTAAATTTGAGCAGGTTATTCCGGTATATATTTTTGATGACCGGGAGTTTTCAGAGACTTCATTCGGCTTTACTAAAACCGGATCGCATCGCACGCAATTTCTCTTAGAGACAGTACAGAATTTGTACCAGAATCTAGGTGCTATTGGCTCAGATTTGATTCTACGCCAGGGTCAGCCCCAAGAGATATTGAACAAGCTCGTTAGTCATCATCAGGTGGATACGATTTTTGCCTCCAAAGAGGTTACTTCAGGAGAAGTTGCGACCGAAAAGGGGTTTCGGGAGAATACAAATGCTAACCTGGATTTGGTCTGGAAGCGCACGCTTTTTCATCGGGATGATATTCCATATGAGCCCAGCAGCATTCCTAACGTGTTTACCAACTTCCGCAAGCAGTGCGAGGAGAAAAGTAAAGTGCAGGAGTGTGTAGCTGCTCCGCAATCGCTGCCGTTACCCGAGATTAATGAGGTGGGTAAAATTTGGTAAGCCAACAGTACGGTAGCGACGAGATTATTGGTCCATTTTAGACGGCACGAGATTATGACGAGAACAGAGACTGGTGGCAATGGATGGATCCGGTTCGAGAAGCCGCCTGCGAATTATCCTTGAACAGGAGGTCCAAATAGGACAAAATGGCAGCCGGTTAATCTTGACAAGGTCAATGGCACGATGAGGTTAAGGCTGAAAGGGTGAGAAGATGAGTGATCGTAATGAATGGTGATTATAATTTATTGTAAAAAATGGGAACCGTTTCAAGTACTTATGGTTAAATCAAGTGAAAGCGAATTGGTCACTTATCAGCGACTGTAGCACTGGTAAGAGCCGATCGTATACTGAACGAAAGGAATAAATAGAGGAACCCATGAAAGTTTTGAAGACCATAACAATACTAGTAATTTCTCTGATGATACTTGCATTTACGACAAATATCAGCCCAGAGAAAACCATTTCTGAAAAAGTTGCCGCAAAACAAAACCTGTCAACATTGTTGACGGCCTTGCAGGCAGCTGATTTAGTAGAGACGTTGAAAGGAGAAGGACCATATACGGTTTTTGCCCCCACCAACAATGCATTCAAGAATTTGCCTGAGGGTAAACTTGATGAGTTACTGAAACCCGAAAATAAAGCCCAGTTGGCCAAAATCTTGAAATACCATGTGGTGTCCGGCAAGATTTATGCCTCAGATCTATCAGGTGAAAAGATGGTGAAGACTCTGGAAGGAACCCAGATTAAGGTGCAAGCCAGTGTTTCCATGGAAGAAGATATGGATGAGCAAAGTACAGATATGGACAGGGTGAGAGTGAATAATGCAACGGTGGTAGAGCCTGATATAACGGCTTCCAACGGTATCATTCACATAATAGATGGCGTGGTTATGCCTTCAGATATTGAAGTTATGGGCGCCACCGACTACTAATATCAAACCAGCTTATTAATAGTAAAAGCGAGGAGCTCAACACTCCTCGCTTTTTTATTTGGGATGATTTTAAGCAGTTCGTCAGGCTGTTGCCCGTTCCTGATGGGTTACCCTGGTGCCCAGCACATCAAGGAAAGCACTCAGCCATTTGGGATGTCCAGGCCAAGCGGGAGTGGTGACCAACTTACCATCAACGACGACTTCGGTGGCTTCTACATCTTTGTAATTAGCACCGGCGGCTTCCATCTCGGGTCCGCAGGCGGGATACGCCGTCAGCGTTTTGCCACTGATGACATCTGCAGCCGACAGAATTTGCAAACCGTGACAGATAGCAGCTACGGGTTTATCCTCCTCAAAAAAGTGCCGAACCATATCTAGTACCCCATCCTCGCGACGCAGATATTCAGGGGCACGACCGCCGGCGACAACCAAGGCGTCATAATCGGCGGGATCAGCCTTATCAAAAGTAGCATTGAGTCCAAAGTTGTGGCCCGGTTTTTCGCTGTAGGTCTGATCACCCTCAAAATCATGGATCGCGGTTTTTACTGATTCACCTTTTTTCTTGCCCGGACAAACGGCATGCACGGTATGTCCAACCATCTGCAACGCCTGAAAGGGTACCATAATCTCATAATCCTCTCCAAAATCTCCGACAAGCATTAATATTTTTTTGCCAGCCATAATGTATCTCCTTTTAGTTTTTATTGCTGTTAAATACTGATGTAGAATATAACCTCAGATCTCGTGTCAGCGTTCTTATCTCAGTTATTTCTCTCATTTTTATTTGGTGATGCATTATGCAATTTGAAAAGGCTACGTAACAATTCGTTCGATGAGTCGTAGTCAAATGCCTTCTTAATTTGGGAACTTTAAAATTTTGAAGTTATGCGTACGTACGATTGGCTTTTATGTGTTCTTGCAATCATAATATCCGCCTCTGCTGTATCGGCCCAATCGACCCATGTTCGGTCTGCCAATAGCATAGATTCGCTGAAAACAACCGTAGATTCACTTCTGAAGGAAAGCAACATTCCCGGAGCAAGCATCGCATTAGTTCATAAAGATTCGGTGATCTGGACCGGTGGCGTTGGGTATCGAAATTACCAACAGAAGCAGCCGGTCACTGCTGATCACCTTTTTCGCATGGGATCCGTTTCAAAATCATTTGTAGCTGTGGGCATTATGCAGCTTGTTGAGAAAGGAAAGCTGAGTTTAGATGATAAAGTCCACGAGCTCGTTCCCGGTATTAAAATCAAGAATCCCTGGAGGGAGACCAATCCGGTGCGCGTCAAGCATCTGTTGGAGCATACGGCAGGTTTTGATGATATGCATTTCAGCGAATTTTTAAATAAAGGAGATCCTCAAATTCCGCTGAAAGAAGCGTTGGCTGTCACCCCTGCATCGCGCGAGGTGCGATGGAAGCCCGGAACGCGGTTTTCATATTCCAATCCCGGTTATGGGGTTGCCGGGTATATTATCGAAAAAGTTACCGGTCAGCGGTATGAGGCATACCTCAAGGAACAGGTGTTAAAGCCGATCGGGATGGATCAGTCCTCATTTTCTTATACCGACTCGGTAAAACAGCAATTGGTTTCTGGGTATCAAGATGATTATGAGTCCATCGAGTACCAACATATTTACCTGCGCCCGGCCGGCATGTTACACTCCTCAGCCAATGATATGGCCGAATTTGTTCGGATGATGCTGAATGACGGTTCAGTCGGGGACAAGACTATTATCTCTGACAGCATGCTGGCCAATATGGAAACCCCGGAAACCTCACTTGCGGCCAAGCATGGATTCAAAAAGGGGTACGGAAAAGGGGTTAAAAAATCTACTATTCAGGGATATTCCTATTATGGACATGCCGGAGGGGTTTTCGGTTTTTCAGCACAGTATATGTACTTCCCGAAATATGAAAAGGGATATGTTCTCATGATAAATTCGATGGGTGGCTTTGGGGATATTAATGATGCCATCACAAATTATTTATTGCGTGATGTTCCCAAGCCCGAGCCCAAACCCACTGCAGATCTGTCTCCCGAAAAACTTGCAGAACATACGGGATATTACGAGATGAGAAGTTTGCGTAACCAACTTTTTACTCCAATATCTTTGTTACTTGACGGCTTTACGCTAAGCGTAAACAATGATACGCTAAGGATGGCCGATATCGGCGGTACTCAATCATTGTTACCGGTATCCCAGCACCGGTTTAGACACAAAGATGAAGTGGCTGTTTCAACATTTTTCATGGATACCGAAGAGTACGGAAAGGTGATGGTATATGATGAAAGATTTTACGTTAAAACCGGGACATGGAAAAAATACCTCTACCGAGGAGCGTTCTTCGGGGGTTTAGGCATCCTCGGAACATTCATTTTGTTTAGTTTATTCTGGATTCCGTTTGAGATATACCGCAAATATAGCTCCAAACAAACCTCGTTTTCGTACCAGCGGCTCTTTCTGTGGCCTTTTGGCGCATTGGTAAGCTTAGGCCTTTTTATGTGGGCTGGCACCAATCTTACGTTATTAACGGTAGGAGAAAAATCCATAATGACCGTGCTTATCATGATTTCAAGCTATTTGTTTGCTCTTTGCGCTATAGGCTCGCTTTGGGTAACCGTCCGCGGATCGCAAAAGGATATCCACTGGAGCATGAAAACATATTTCGCCCTGGTTTCTATAACCCTGATCGGCTTTACTGTATTCTTAACCTATTGGGATTGGATGGGAATTCGCCTTTGGGCTTATTAAAAAGCGGTTACGAATTGGATTGGCTGCATTTGTCAATCAATCGGCTGATAAACTCACGCTGAGCCGGGTTGATTTTCTTACGTGCTTCGAAGGGACCAAAATATTCAATCCGGTCAATCTCGGGAAACTCCTCGGTTTCGCCCGAGTTGGGTGGCCACTCCATTTCAAACAGGCCCGGGTCAAAGATAAATTCATCTGGAATCTGGTACTCTACCCCCCAGCAGTAAACGGTTTTGCCACCTTTTTGGGTGATCGATCCCAGCTCAATAAAATCACCTTCCGGAATAAAACCTATTTCCTCCTCAAATTCACGTTTGGCAGCATCCAGCAGCTCTTCGTCCTGTTCTATCTCACCTTTTGGGATCGACCAGGCGCCCTCATCCTTATCCCACCAGTATGGTCCGCCGGGATGGGCCAGCAGAAGCTGGAGGTGAGGTTTTCGACGAAAAAGGAGTATTCCGGCGCTAATTTTTGACAACGTATTTAGCTATTTGCTTAGTTTATTCCTGTTCATAATATTGATTGAAATTATAAACAAATGGGATCAAGGGATGAAAAAAATATTTTGGTGGATCGCAGGAGGGGTGTTATTAACAACAGGCTCGTTTTTTATTCCCGAACAAACCGGGAGTATGTGGCCATCAGTTATTGCAAGTAGCGTGGTGGCTACCAGTTATCTCATCGTTTTTTTGGCCGTTTGGTTACGAGAGATCCAATCTTCAGCCAAACGAAAAACAGTTGCTGTAATTTGCACTATCCTGCTCGTGTTTTCGCTGGCTTCTGCAGTCATTAGTTACGAAAATAGTGTACGGCAGCGTGAGTCATTGGCCAATATTCGTACGCATATAGAAACTGAGTTAGCCTATACTTTTTTGCATAAGCCACTTATCAAAACACTTGGTCAGTTTCATGCTGATAATTACGATGATATGGGAAACCTATTTACAGAAAAATATGACTCGCTAATCGTTCAGGACAGCTTATTCAACTATTCAAACTCTCTGGAAGATAATGAGACGCTCTACCTGTTTGTATCCAAGACAACTGCTGACAGTGTGGTGCTCATTGGAGAAAGCAGTTATATAACGGGTCAACATAGTACGTTCAGTAATTATTCTGGAAAGACTGGTCGTTACCAGGTAAGAGGAATTTTAACATCAAAGGGAGTTGATTATGAGCGACAAAACTAAACAATACTGGTGGTTGCCATGGGCCGTCGTAATAGCATTAGTTTTGGCAGTGGGAGTGGTGCGATCATATTTTGGGAACTGGTTTTTTGGAGCTCCCTGGTCACCGGCATCTATTTTGGTGACCAAGGTTGGAATCAACGAGTTTTCAGCAGGTATCGCTGATACAAATCCTTATTGGAGTTTACGTCTTAATGCGTTTGTAGTAATTTTGCTAACCTTTGTCGTTGGTCCATCGTTATGGGTATATGGGGAGATCAAAAATCAGTCCGGATCCCCACAGGATGCCTTGAAAAAAGGAGCTGCTTGGTATATAGGGGCATTACTTATTGTAGCAAGCTTGCAGGTTGTACCGACGACAGTCATGAAGGGGATGGTATTTCAAAATACCTGGAGCAGTGCTGAGAAGAACAAAGCTTCGGATGAACTTCGAAGTGGATTGACTCGGCTTGGCTTTGATGCGCTTGAATATTACTATTTGCCCCGGGAGCTGGACGGTGGCGGTCAAACGTTTGCTAGTCCGCAGGGAAGGGCCATCCATCTCACAGATCTTGAAAGCTACAATCCTGACGCCTCACAGACGTATACGTTGACTACAGTTGATTCTGATACAGCAATTAAGATCCACGGAGTTAGTAATCAGCAGGGTTCGGATGCTAATTTTACAAACGCGGATGGCAGGACCGGTAGAATAGAGATTACCATGACCGTTACCTCACCCGGTGAGTTAGAATTTACAGTAGTGAATGGTAAGTAATCACTTAATAGCTACATGCGATTCCATACCCAGTTGGGAATTAGTTTAACCAGCCAGGCGGCCAGTCGCCATCGTTTGGTGATATAGGCTTGATCTTTTTTTCGTTCAATGGCCTCTGTGATTTGCCGGGCCGCTTTATCTTTTGGAGCCACCCAGAACAGCTCTTCTTTGTTTTCGGTCATTTCTGATTCGACAAACCCCGGCATAATCGTGGTTACCGTGATATCAGCATCAGAATGATTGGCTTTCTGGCGATATCCCTGAAGATAAGTATTGACGAATGCTTTGGAAGCGTTATATGGGATATTAAGTCCCCAGCCAAATAGTCCAGCTACCGAGGAAATGCCGACGAGTTGCCCGTAGCCCTGCTGTTCAAAACGTTCGAAACAGTAACTAGCCAGGTTGCCAAAGCCGCGGATATTTACATCAATAACATGAAGATCGGTTTCGCGGCCCACCGACTCATCCTGAAAGTGTGAAACGCCGGCATTGAGCACAACCATATCCAGCCCGCCCATTTGATCAGCAAGTTGATCCAGCTGGTCAATGGCATCTCCAAGTTCAGTGACATCCATGTACTGGATATAGATTCGGTTATCCAGCTGTTGCCGCAGTTCTTCTAGCCGTTCAATGCGTCGACCAGTTGCACCTATAGTGTATCCGCGTTTGTGCATCTCTACAGCCAAGGCTCGGCCGATACCTGAAGTAGCGCCGATAATAGCGATGTGTTTGTTCATCTTACTTGATTTGCTGATGGAATTGATGGCGCCAAAGGTTAAGCCAACCCTGAGAGCCACCGTTTTTTCGAAAGATAGAAGGGTGAAGAACTTCGGCCAGGATTCGAGTAGAATCAACCAGCCGTGGGCCGGGACGGTTAAAATATTGGTGCCCATCAAGCAGGTAAATCTGCTTGTTTTGTACGGCGCGCAGCCGGTCCCAGCCGGGACGATCGGTTAGCATTGGGATTTCTGCCAGCGTCTGGTCCAGCGTATATCCACACGGCATTATGGTGATGATATCCGGGTTACGTCGACGAATGTCATCCCAGTTGATTTGAGGAGAGTGTTCGCCAGTTTCGGCTGCCAGTGGTTTTCCGCCCGCCAGCTGTATAAGTTGCGGCATCCAGTTGCCGGCCGACATCAGCGGCTTCATCCACTCTATAGCCAAAACGTTTGGACGCCGGAGTTCAATCACGGCCTCCTGGATTTGCTGAAGTTCTGTTTTCATCTGATCGGTAAGCTTTTGAGCGGCCTCCTCAGCCCCAATGGCCTCTGCGATAGTGCGTATAGACGAGACCACACCCGAAAGGTCGGTGGGTGACACCGAAAGTACTTCAACATGATTACCCAGCTGATTGTGCACTGCTTCCTTCACCTCATCCACCGAAGCGGCGCACACTTTACAGTGATCCTGTGTGATAATCAAATCGGGCTCGAGGGCTGCCAGTTGTTCCTGATTAACGCGATATACCGACAGTCCTTCTTGTAGCAGCGCTTTTACGCGCTGGTCAATTTCGTAACTGCTGCCATCGGGTTCAAACTTTGGTTGGGTGCAGGCGGGTAGTGACGTCACTTGTTCAGGGTAATCGCATTCGTGGCTACGGCCTACTAGATGATCCTGCATGCCGAGAGCCACTACAATTTCGGTTGTGCTGGGTAAAAGAGAGACTATTCGCATAGATTAACTACATAGTTATGAGCATGGCTCAAAATGAGCTGTATTCTGATTCAGATCAAAAAATAATAAATATCTTTCTCGCAAGTTGTACCAACTCATTAACACCGATTAACTGGTTTTAGATCGGAACAAATAATAATTATATTCCTCAAACTTACTAGTAAGTAGTTTTATTTAACTTAAAATCACCAATCTTTTATATGAAATTTATCAAAAACACCGCCGCTTTCGTCCTTGGTCTTTTACTTCTTGCAGGACCGGCTATCGCACAAGCCCAAATGAAGCAGCAGCAACAATCTGCGAAAGCCGACAGCATTACTGATAAAGAGCTGGAAAAGTTTGCTTCTGTAATGCAAGTTCGCCAGAAAGTGCAACAGCAATCAATGCAACAAGTGCAGTCTATCCTTTCTAAAGAGGATATGGACATGCAGCGTTTTCGTCAGATTATGATGAGCAAGCGTAATCCCAAGATGGCAGATTCTTTGAATGTTTCCGCAAAAGAGGAAAAGACAATGAAGAAAATCCAGCCCAAGTTGCAAAAAATGCAAAAGAAATCACGTAAGAAGATGATGGGTGCCATGCAGGAAAGTGGGCTGAATCCTCAGCGATTCCAAGCTATTGCACGAGCTGTACAATCAAATCCTGAAGTAATGAAACGCTTCAAGAAGATTGCACAGGATTCTGCAAGCAGCAACTAATTTTTTCTCGAATTAGATTTCTTGGCCCATTCCGTCTTGGAATGGGCCTTTTTTTATTTCTGGCTGACCCACTCGCTTCCCCTGGGATAAAAGCGCCATGGCAGTTTGGCATCTTCACCGGCGTAGTCAACGCCCACTCGTTGGGTTTTAGCCAATCCATTGCTCGAAAAACTGTTACCTCGATCCTTAATCCAGATAGTGTCTCCAGTAAGTGAAGTGGCGTCAAAATCAGTAGTGATGCCCAGCGCTTGAGTTAGTCGACCGGGTCCCGCTGTTAGTGAAGGCGTCACCTTCTCTGAGTTACGCCGCTTGAGCATTGTTGATTGTCCCTCCAGCGGTTCGATGGCGCGTACCAAAACAGCATCGGCCTTGTCCTGTATATTTGTGACTACATTAAATAGATGATGAATTCCGTAGCAGAGGTAGATATAGGCAATACCGCCATCTTGGTACATTGTTTCGGTACGTGAGGTACGGGTGCCGTCATTGGCGTGGCACGCTTTGTCACCTCGTCCGCAGTATGCTTCTGTTTCGGTGATAACACCACTGGTTAGCGTGCCATCAAACTGGGTGCAGAGTACCTTGCCAACCAGCTGTTGAGCGATTGTGACCACATTATCCTGTTTGTAAAACGAAAGCGGTAGCTTCGAGGTCATGTTATGAAATACTGGTATATGGATTTTCCGTAATGGGTTTTTCCTTTAGAAATATCTCTTGGTACGATCGGGCCACAATGGTGCTGATGACAAAAAGCATCGCTGAATAAAAAGCCCAAACGCCGATGATTACCAAAATAGTATACCCCTGGTAAAAGTACCGGTAGGCACTGAGCGCATATTGCAGATAGTAGCCAACACCCAACTTGGCTATCTCAAAAAGGATCGTGTAAACTAAAGCTGCCAAGAATGCAACCTTGGGAGACATGCGTTTTTCACTTATATACCTAAAAATGATATAGAACAGGAAGAGCGTAAACAGGATGGGAATTACCAGATTGAACAGCTCATAAATCCAGCTCAGCTTTACGACCATGTCAGTGTAGGGCAGTGAAAACTGATCAATGGATACCAGTGAGACGAGTGAAATAGCCAGGCTGAAAAACAAGAAGACCCCACCCACCAGGCCAAAAGTGAAGAAGTTATAGACCATCTCAAGTATAGGATGGCGCCGGTCTTCGATCTCAAAAATATCAAAGACTACGTGTTTGAGCGTGTGAAAAAAGCCCTGTGAGAAAAAGACCAACACCACAGTACCGACAATCCCAAAAATGCGACGGACACCGATGAGCGGATTTAACAGGGTTTCCAGAGTGACAGCTCCACGGAAGATATCGCCGCTGCGCGATTCGTAAGTAAAGCTTGGAAACAACTCTCGTCCGTACCGAAGGATCTCGTTAAAAGCTTCTTCATACGACAGGATATATCCGATGATTGAGATCATCAGCAGAATAAACGGGATCGCACATATAAAAAGGTTGAAAGTGATAGCGGAGGCATTGAAAAAGACGTCTTTCTTCTTTACCAACGTTACGATGAGCCGCCAGAAATCCTTATACTTCTGCACTGATAAATGATTACTAAATTACGAAGCTGACCAAAGTTAAGCTGAATTTATTGATTTTGCTACCCTGATCCGTCAGCCGTCATTTACATACTATTTACGAAACAAAAGATTAAGCTCAAAATAACGCTTCTGGATGAGTACAAAAACCAAGTCGTTAACCCCGCTTATGCGCCAGTACCACAAGATCAAAGATGAGCATGAGGGCGCCATCTTGCTGTTTCGGGTGGGCGATTTTTATGAGACTTTTGCCGATGATGCCGAGCTGGTGAGCAAAGAACTGGGCATTACGCTCACCAAACGCAACAACGGAAGCGACCAAACTCCATTGGCTGGCTTCCCTTACCATGCGCTGGATACTTACCTGCCCAAATTGGTGAAGAAAGGCTATCGCGTAGCGGTTTGCGAGCAGGTCGAAGACCCCTCGGATGCCAAGAATGCGGGCCGAAAGGTCGTCAATCGTGAAGTTACCGAGATAACGACCCCCGGCGTGACGATGTCGGAAAAACTACTGGAACACAAACGCAACAACTATGCAGCTGCAGTTTTTTGGGATGGAGACACGGCTGGTGCTGCTTTTGCGGATGTATCGACTGGAGAGTTTGCTCTTACCGAAGTGCCCAAGAAGGAGTTGAATGATCTGCTGCAGTCAATTACTCCCGCCGAGCTACTACTGCCACAGGATCTGAAAAACAATGTGCCCGAGCATTTGCTGGATTACAACATGACCTTTATCGAAGATTGGGTGTATGAGGGAGATTACGGATATAACCTGCTGACCGATCATTTTGAAACGCATTCGCTCAAAGGCTTTGGTGTAGAGGATAAGAAAGTAGCGCAGGTGGCCGCCGGCGCGCTGATGCATTATATACAGGAGACCCAAAAAGCTTCGCTGGGTCATATCAAACGGTTGCAGAAATACGAAAACAATGAGTTCATGTCGCTGGATGGATCCACCAAGCGCAACCTCGAGCTGACGACTACTATCCAAGAGCAAGGTCCAAGCGAAGGTACGCTTATCAATATTTTGGATAAAACCTGCACGGCCATGGGCGGGCGGATGCTGCGCAAGTGGATTATGCGTCCGCTGAAGCGGATGAAGCCTATTCGAGAGCGGCTCAATGCCGTGGAAGCACTAAACGTAAATCATGAAGTACGCGAAAACCTGCGCGAAGAACTAGAGCAGGTGGGTGATCTCGAACGACTGATTTCCCGAATCTGTGTAGGCAGAGCCAACCCGCGTGATTTGAATAAATTGAAGGATTCGCTGGCGCAGGTCCCGCGCATCAAGATGCAGTTTAACCAGCTCGAGGAGCCGCTGCTCAACGATATTTTGGAGCGGCTGAAACTGCTGATTGAAGTGCAGGAACAGATCGAAGATGCTATTGTCGAGGATCCACCGACCAGCGTGCGTGACGGCGATATTTTCAAGGATGGCTACAACGATGAACTTGATGAGCTGCGCAACGTGGCGCGCAACGGTAAGGACTTTATCGCCGAGACTAAAGATAAGCTGGCCGAAGAAACGGGCATCGATTCACTAAAAATCGGATATAATAAAGTGTACGGCTACTATATTGAGGTAACCAACACGCATGCCGACAAGGTTCCGGATCACTTTATCCGCAAGCAGACGCTGGTTAATTCCGAGCGCTACATCACACCAGAGCTCAAAGAGGTGGAAGAAAAGATTTTGTCCTCCGAGGAGCAGAGCAAAACGCTTGAATATGAACTTTTCGAAGAGCTGCGTATCGATATTGCCGGTTACGCCGAGGAGATTCAGCAGGTAGCCGAGGCGTTGGCCCAGCTCGATTGCTTGCAGGGTTTTGCAGAAGTTTCTTATCACAATAATTACGCAAAGCCGGCTATTGCTGACGATCAAAAAATTGATATCACAAAAGGGCGTCATCCGGTGGTGGAGAAGACGCTTCCGCCTGGCGATCCGTTTATTCCCAACGATCTGCACCTCGAAAATGAAGATGAGCAGATCCTGATTATTACCGGTCCCAACATGGCGGGTAAGAGTATTATACTTCGACAGACGGGACTGATTGTGCTGATGGCGCAAATTGGTTGTTTTGTGCCGGCCGAGGAGGCGCATATTGGACTGGTGGATAAGATATTTACCCGTGTTGGAGCTTCGGATAATCTGGCCGCCGGCGAAAGTACGTTTTTGGTTGAGATGAACGAGGCGGCCAATATCCTCAATAATGCTACCCGAAATTCGCTGATTTTGCTCGACGAGGTGGGACGCGGCACCAGTACTTTTGACGGGCTCAGTATTGCCTGGGCGCTGGCTGAATATCTGCATAACCAGCCATCGGTAGCGGCTAAAACGCTTTTTGCTACCCACTACCATGAGCTCAATGAGCTCGAAAATATGTACGACCATATTGTGAACTACAATGTGTCGGTCAAGGAATATGACGACAAGATTGTTTTTCTGCGGAAGTTAGTACGCGGTGGGGCTGATCACAGCTATGGTATTCAGGTCGCTGACATGGCGGGGCTGCCGTCTATTGTGATTGAGCGTGCGAAAGAGATACTGGAAAATCTTGAAAGTCACAGCCTGGATCTGACTGACAGCAACGGCACGCTTGAGGAAGGAGCACAGAAAAAGAAAGCCGCAGTCAAGAAGGCGGCTAAAGAGATGGACAAGCAGGAGCAGATCCAGCAGCCATCACTGTTCCAGACACAGCTCGATCCCAATACCGAGCAGCTCATCGACAAGTTGGAGGCATGTGACCCTAACCGGATGACGCCTATCGAATCGCTGATGCTGGTCTCGGAGCTAAAGAAGCTGGTGGAAAAGCGTAGCTAGCTTATGGCCCCATCCGAAATTACAGCAACTTCGGATGGGAATACTTACTCACCCAATCCCTGCATTTTTTGATGCCAGACCTCGGGATAGCTCATGCCATAACCGTCGGGCAAATCATAGTCCTCAATCTGGTTTTCTATCTTGATAATGCGCTTGCGCAGGGAGGTGCCTTTCCACTTGGCTTTACCAATTTGTTGTTTGAAGTCTCCGTCTTCATTATAAATTTTTTGCAGCAGATTGAGTCCCCCGTGTGGATCATACCCAGCGCGATAAACGTAAGCGATGCCCCAGTAATCTGCTGAGTATTCGTACTGTTTCAGCCGATCTTTAACGGTGTATTCATAGATTTGATTTGCCAGCCGGGTAAGCTCTTGTTCCGTTTTCTTGTACTTTTCTTCCTGGTTGTCCAGTTCTTGATTAAGTTCATTAAATCGTTGTTCGGCCCTTATTTTCGTCTCTCGCTTTTTGGTCTCCTGCATCCCGTGATTCAATACCACATGGGCCAGCTCATGTGCGATAAAGAATGCAAATTCGGCTTCGCTCTCAATAGTTTGCAATACTTTTTTAGAGACAAAAATGGCGCCATTAGGACAGGCATATCCCGTGAACTGCTCGCTGTCCAGGATGTACACCTGCACTGAGGTTTCGTAACTGTGAGAATTTTCGGCAATCACGAGAGCAATATGAGTCAGATATTGCTGAAGTGCCCGATCTCTGATAAGCCCCTGTTGGGCGATGACGTTCGCAATGCCCCACCCAATCTGTTCGCGCTGCGGATCGAGCACAGGTGCTTTATCGGTGCTAATCTTAACGCGGGATTGTGCCTTCTCCCAAGTCCAGCTGCCCAGTCGCTTATTTCTAAATTCCTCGTAGGCGTCCGGATTGATGTAGCCGTTGAAATTTTCGACCAATTCCGTCTCTTGGCGGTTGGTCTTTTGGGAGGTGAATGTTTTAGCAAATCCTTTTACGGCCGCGGCAACCTGCGCCGGTGATGCAGTGGCCGACCCACTAGTGTCGCCTTCACCTTTTGCCAGCTCGTCAAATGCGTCCTCTGCATTGCTCGTTACCTGATCTTGATCTGGAGAGCTCTCGGGCTGAGTCCCAGAAGTATAGGCCGAACGCTCTGGAATCCACCCGGTTTTGTTATTTGTTTTTACTTTGAGCCATTGCTGTTCCTGGTCAATCTGGTTCACCGTTGCTTCGGGCTTTAGTCGAAGGATCAGTTTGTAATAGGAGCCGGGTCCATTACGCATATCTACGTTATTTTTAATAGTGATTTTTGCCGGACGTTCCAGCGTAGCTGCAAAGCTCGTAATCATAATTAGGAACAACGGAAGTGCTATGTATTTACGAAACATAATTGGTGCTCTCTATTTAGTTTCGAGGTGGAATACACCTTCCCAGTCATCCGCAGGTGGTGCATTTCTATATTTTTGACACCTCTTGATGTACGTTTGTGAGGGACCGTCATCGGCTAATAGTTCCAGGACCTGTTCAAATTGTTTAATCGCTTCATCCCATTGCCGTTGGTAGTAGAGATCTATGCCTTGATTGTATATTTCCGCAGCTTCTTCCAGATGTAATAGGTCCTTGTCAGATTGCTGATCGCCCATCAGTTCATATACTTGTACAGGTTCTGTTTTCCCTTTTACAACCAGCCAATCGAGAGGTCGGCAAAGGAATTGGTCTCTTACTTTATTGTAGGTCTGTTCAGAGATCATGACCCGGCTGCCGAAGGATTTATTGGCCGATTCGAGGCGGGCGGCAAGGTTGACCGTATCGCCCAGCACCGTGTAGTTGAAGCGGTTATATGAGCCAATATTTCCGACAATCATATCGCCGGTGGCAATCCCAAATCGAGCATGCGTGTCGGTGCCGCTGGGCGTTAACTCTTCTACCTTTTTTATCATTTTCAAAGTGCTGCGACAGGCAAGCACTGCATGGTTATCTTGCGCAATGGGGGCGCCCCAGAAGGCCATTACCGCATCCCCGATATATTTGTCCACCGTCCCGGAATGTTCAAAAATAATGTCTGTCATGGCTCCCAGGTATTCATTCAGGAACGAAACCAACTCTTCGGGCGGCTTGTTTTCGGAGATGGTAGTAAATCCGGCCAGATCAGAAAATAGTACTGTTAGCTCTTTCTTTTGTCCACCGAGCTTGAGCATCTCAGGATTCCGGATCAGCTCTTTTACAAACTCAGGTTGTACGTACTGTCCAAAGGCAGATCGTATCTCTTTTTTCTGTCTTTCTTCAGCAAAATATTTATATGCCGCCGCTCCACTATAACTGATAAATCCCATCACCAGGTACATACCCGTGGAAAACCAGATACGTTCAGCAGCAAAAAGGCCAATGCCAGTTAAGACGATCAGCGTTAGGATCCCCATCATCGAAAATGTCCCATAGATCGGCCGGCTGTAAGCAATCAAAAAAGGTATGCCTACCGAAAGCAGTAAGAGAATGCAGATCGTAACCCAGGTAGGTGGTTGTATGATAAAGTTGCCGCCAATCAGGTTATTGAGGATTGTCGCCTGAATTTCCATGCCCGGGAAGGCTTCCAACGAGCTCATGGGCGTACTTTTGATGTCGCCAAGTCCAGCTGCCGAGGCTCCCACAAGCACAATTTTATCATCAAAGGTATTGGGCGGTACATTAAGCGAATCATCCGACAGTCCTCTCTTTTTTTGGATGGCGCTTTGCACAATAGCATGAAACGAATAGTAGGGAAAAGTCCCATCGACTACTCCGCCCTTTTCGTACCAGTTAATGAGATAGTCACCGGACTCTTGCAATGGTATTTCGGTGTTGCCGACACGCAGGCCATCATCGGTCCACGATAAACTAATACTGTCAGGTTTAAGCTCTAGATAGGCCGCCATCGAAAGGGCAGGCACGTAGCCTTTGTGAGCTAGGCTGTCGAACAAGTGCACAGATCGGATCAGGCCGTCCTCATCAGGACTTATGAGGGTATTACCCAGACCTCGAGCCACTTCTGCAAATTTTTCTAATGGCCGCGAGGTAAGCAAGTGTGACTGTTGATAGGGCGACTTGTTTTTTATATCCCATTGCTCTATCTGTGAAAATTGATTGGCGGTGGGATTAATCGAGTCGCCGGTAACTGTCGTTTTAAAGGCCAATATGCTGTTGTTTGCCTGCTCCAGCGATTGTTGAAATCGTTGGTCGCTGTGACTGCCCGACAGGTTACGGCGATCAAAGTCAGGGGTGTCAAACAGGATATCGAAAACCACGAGTTTAGCCCCGGAGTTATTGAAATAATCGGTGATAATGTGATAAAACTCGCGCGGCCATGGCCAGTACATGTCATTTTTGTTAAAATATGAGAGGCTCTTCTCATCAATGGTAACGAGCACAATCTCATCATTGGGATCCTCCTGCTGTAGATATCGGAACTTGTAATCCAAGATCAGGCGGTCCAAGGCATTAAAGGTGCCCGTAGAAAAACTGATTATCCCGACGATAAAAAAGGCAGCTCCCAGAAGAGCAAGACTGGTATTTTTACCAAATTTGAAAATAGTAACTCTCTTTACTGAACTTTGGTTCTTGTACCCACTCCGACAAATATTGAATGCTCAATGTTTTAAAGTATGGGGGGAAAAGCAACCGTGCTTTAAAAGTGGGCCAAATAGTGAGTTCTCAAAATATGATATTTAGGTTGCAAATTTTTGAAAAGTTTCAAGAAAGCACAGTCGATGGATAGCGACGAAGCCGAATTAAGTAAAACAGGATATAAATATTATGAAGAGAGTGTTTTACAAGCTGATGGATAAGTACAACAAAAAATTAGATGGATCTCTCGCTTTGTTTCGATATCGTCAATACGGGTCTTTCGAGATAGGCTTTTTTGTTCGAATCTCCTTATGAGAATGAGTAGTGAAACTCCTATTTTGTGGCATTGTACTTTTTGAACTTAATTCACTTTCGTGAAGACCTCTGCTAAATACATCGCCGATCGTATCCGTCTGATGATTGCTACAAAGCAGTTCCAGGTGGGCGAAACGCTGCCTTCTACACGTGAGTTGGGCCGGCAGCTGGAATCCAGTTTCCACACTGTGCGCAAGGCATACCATATCCTGGCGGATGAGGGGTTGATCCGGGGCGAACGCGGCAAGGGTTTTATCGTGGAGCGACAGAACACCAACTTGGACAAGGCCGACCGACTGGAAGTAGGGGCCGAAAAGATGCGAAAACTGCTCGAGGAACTGATCGGCTATGGACTCGATGAGTCGGAGATTGATGAACTGTTCCAGGAGCAGCTCAGCTATATGGATTGGCCCGACCGTATTGAGACCTGCGCCAGCATCGGGGAGACCAATGAGCTGGGACGGATGATTGCCGATGCCATCAAAAAAGAGGTGGGGGTGCGCAGCCAGGTGCTCAACGCTATGCAGTATAACGAGACGGTCAAATACGATGCCCTGTTTGTACCTCTGCAATTGGTGAACAAGTTTCGCGATTTTGCCCAAAAGGGACGCTTGCTGCCTATTGTTTACAGCATTAATCCCGATACGCTTTTGGCTATCGTAGACCGGGCGGCCATCGACACTATTGGCTTGGTCACGGCGGATGATGAGACCATCCCAAAAATTATTGACGAGCTGAAAGTGAGTATTAAGTTTGGCGGATCCTTTGTGGCGGGGGCGACCTATGGAAGTTCGTTGCCGCTGTTTGTACGGGAGACCGATCTGATTTTGTACACCTCTGAAAGTGCCAAGCTTGTGGAAAAAAAGGTGCCCGAAAAGAAGCGGACGAAGCTCGAATATAGCATTTCTGAGCGGAGTGCCGACACCATCCGGGCGGAGTTGTGGGACCAGTAGAATTATGAATTTTCAATATAGAATTAAAAATGGAAGTGCGTCCATATATTTTAGCTGAGAGCAATTATAAAACGCTGAAGAAACAGCAGGTGGAGCTGGCGATTTTGCCTTGGGGCGCTACTGAGGCCCATAACTACCACCTACCGTATGCTACGGATGTGATTGAGGGCGAAGCTATTGCCGAAGAAGCGGGTAGGCGGGCTTGGGAGCAGGGCGCAAAGATTATGATACTGCCGGCTATTCCGTTTGGCGTCAATACTGGTCAGACTGATATTCCGCTGGATATCAACATGCATCCCAGCACGCAGGCGGCGGTGTTGAATGATATCATTGAAGTACTGGACCGACAGGGCATCCAAAAATTGCTGGTGCTGAACAGTCACGGAGGTAATAATTTTAAGCCGCTGATCCGTGAGCTGGGTGTCAAATATCCGGACATGTTTATCAGTTTTTGCAACTGGTTCCAGTCGGTGGACAAAAACAAATTCTTCGATCATCCTGAGGGCGACCACGCTGATGAGATGGAGACGAGTCTGGTGATGTATCTGCGCCCCGAGTTGGTGCGTCCACTCGACGAGGCCGGCGATGGTTCTGCTAAAGAGTATCGCATTGAGGCACTGCGTGAGGATTGGGCGTGGGCTGAACGTCAGTGGTCGCAAGTGACCGAGGACACCGGCGTTGGAAATCCCAAAGAGGCTACGGCAGAGAAAGGAGAAGCTTATTTTGAGGCGGTCACTGAAAAGGTGAGCAAGCTATTTGTAGAGTTGGCTGATGCGAATTTGGATGATTTGTATAAGTAGATTGCAAACTGCAGACGTGAGAAGGGAAACGTAACCTTTTGCCAATAGAAATTAAGAATTGTGAAACTTTTGGTTGATACATGAGCAACGATAAGAAATTAAAAAAACTCATCAAGCGGGCGCTGGAGGCGGTGAGTTCCGAAATTGATACCGTCCGCGAAAAACCGGCCAAGGATGTGTTGTTTGATGGGAGCCGGCGGGAGGATCATCCGCCGAATACTTTTTACTATGAGTTTGAGTCGCAGAATACTTCGCTGAAGTTTGCCGAAGTGATCTCCGGTGAGATGGAAGATCATGAGGATGAGCTGGAGCTTTATCCGGTGGAGGTGGACGACAAGAAAGTAGTACTTCATTTTCCACATAATTTTGGTGCTACCTTGCCAAAGGTCCACATCGAGTGGGAGAACGATTTTGTGCTGCGACGCCTGCGGATGGAACTCGAAAAGCTGCTCGACAAAGAGGCCAAGGAAGACCGCGAGCGGATGGGGCAGCTGTTTTATCCCGATGCCGACGAACATCATACTGATGACGACACCATTCGGGTGCTGGATGACAGCCGGCGCAACGATTCCCAGCACGAGTCACTGATAAAGTCGCTGCAAAACGAAGTGCTCTACGTCTGGGGGCCGCCGGGCACCGGCAAAACCTCCACGCTGGGATTCATGATTGCCAACTACCTGATCAAAGGGAAGCGCGTGCTGTTTGCGGCCAACACGAACCGGGCCGTGGATGTGGGATTGCTCAGCGCGCTGCAGGCGCTCACCGCTGTAGAGAAAGAGCATCTCGAAGAAAAGGTAACACGATTTGGAGAGATGGCCTTGGAAAGCGAGCGTCTCGAGCAGGTGCTGTTTGAGCAGCATATCCAGCAGAAAGAAAATCAGCAGAAAGAGCAGGCGGGAAATCTGGATAACCTGTTGGGGGAATACCAGAAGCTGCAAAAAGAGATCGATAACCTGATGGATCACGGTGAAGAGGTCCCTACCGAGCTGGATCAGCGTATAAATATGCTGGGCGAACGCATTGATGAGCACGGGGGAGAAGCGGCGCTCGAGGAAAAGATTGACCAGATGCTGACGGTCAACGAGCGGGTAGAGCTGGAGCGTAAGCAGTTAGTTGGCACGACGCTGGCCAAAGTTTGTACTTCCGATCTATTTGACGGGCAGCAGTTTGATGCGGTGGTGATTGACGAGGCGTCGATGGCCAATTTGCCTTACCTGATGGTGCTGGCAGCCAAGGCGACGTCGCATGTGGTGGTTGTGGGCGATCCCATGCAGCTGCCGCCTATTGCGTTGACTGATGATAGCCAGGCGCGTAACTTTTTAGAGGAAGATATTTTTACTTTTGCCTCGGGAGCTGATACGACCGAGGACTTGTTTGAATGGCACGACAAAAATCGCCCCCTAACTACCTTCTACGACACGCAGTACCGGATGAATGAAGATCTGGCCGAAGTGCTGAGTTCGGTTTTCTATGAGGGACGCCTGAAGACGGCACAGCCCAATGAGGAAGCCGATCCAATGATCAAGCAGCAGCAGAGTTCGCATACGACTGTTAATGTGATCGATAGTCAGAAATATGGCCCGGTGCTGACTCAGAAGGATGAAGGCAAGGGGTTTAGTCCCGTTAATGAGGTGCACATGCACATCCTCATCAAGATGGTAAAGAAGCTGGTGCTGAAGAACCAGGTGCCGGTCGAAGAGGTGGGCATCATCGTGCCCTTCCGGAGCACGGTATACGATATTCGCAGCAGGTTGTACGAAAATGATCTTGGTGTCATCGAGGTGGGGACGATCCATACCTTCCAGGGACGCGAAAAGGATGTAATTATTTTTGATACGGTGATGAGTGGCGAGGAGCAGTATGGTCGCCGCCGTCACTATTCAGTGCGTCCCTTTGACGAAGAGAAAAACGGGCTGGCCGTGCCGCGACTGCTCAATGTAGCGTTCTCGCGCAGTAAAGAGCGACTGGTGCTCTTGGCCGATATGGATCACATCAACAAGGTTTATGCAAATAAGTTTTTGGGACGCCTGCTGCGACGGTTCCAGGAGAAGGAGAGATAATTATTCATTTGATCACTAGGTTTGTGGTCTGATGAATAGAGGTGGATGGTCTTGTCATTCTAGTTAAGCATCTCAACCGGTGGGAGATCTTTAGCAATACAAGCAAACAAAGATTTCTCGCTTAGGCTCGAAATGACAATTGCAAGACTTTGTTTTTGCTTAGCACAGGAGGCTTTGTCTGTTATTTGGTTCCCAAGCTTAGCTTTAAAATGAAGATGAAATGATTATTGCCTCGTGTCATCCTGAACTAGTTTCAGGATCTGCCGCCCATCTGCATCCCAAGCTGGAGTGAAGATGATACAGATACTTGAGGTAGATGTAATTACTATTCATCAGGCGACAAATCCAGTCATCAGATGAAGGGCTTGTCAGTCAAAATCGCCTTCTTCGTAGCGTTGGGCATACCGCTCTTCGTTGATGCGTTTATGATCGCTCAGCCGATCAGCATCCAGTGCGGCAAGGATCATCTCTCGTTTACCTAGTGCTCCCCGCGTTTTGGCGACTTTCCATCCCGCCCAGGCTAGCGCACCTTGCGCAGAAGATGCCGCCGAGTAGGTGGAGAGCATTGCATCGTTGGCACTTAGCTGTTTGAGTTTTTGAAACACTTCTCCGCTCCACAGGTCAGGATTGGCATCCGGTGAAAAGGCATCGTGGAAAATGTAGTTGGCTTGTAGGTTATCGGACTTAAAATCCTCAAACATCCCATAAAAAAGGTGCAATGTGAGGTTCTCAGTGATCTCAAAATGGTTCATCCCTCCCGACAGGTTGCCGAAGATAGTGCCTATCTGGTTGGTTAAGTTGGGATGACTTAAGTACTCACTGTAATTGAAGTCTTTCGCTACTTCAGGACTCAATGGAAATCCTTCAACGGAGTAATAATCTATTTTAGTGGGGGAATCTTGGTTTAGGCAGTAATCCATCAGTAAGAGTAAATTGAGCCCCGTGCCGAACCCTACTTCCAAAATAGTCAATTGGTCACGATTGTTAAGATTGTTCAGCAGACCTGTTTTTTCGAAAAACACATACCGGCTTTCAGCTATAGCGCCATTGGGGTTGTGGTAGTGCTGGTCAAAGCGAGAGGAGTAAACAGTATGGGAGCCATCCCGTGTTTCTACAAGTTTCGATTCCTCAGATGAATCGTCGGTCATTATTGATTAGTGTTGATAGTTGCATTTCCGTATCCGCAACTGACTACAACAGGCACGCCGCCTTTATTGATGGTACCGGAAATGCTTCCTTTGTTTTGATTACCGCTAAAATTAAATGCATCTGATAAACTAACGGATGAGCCGGTAATGTCAAGATTTGCCTGGATCGTTTCAGGTAATCCCAGCGTGATGTTGCCGGCTGATGTAGAGAATTTTAGGGGACCATCGGCTTGCTGAATAGTGCTCGAGATGTTTCCCCCGGATGTTTTGGCAATGACACTTCCGCTGGCTTGCTGAATCTCGATGTGACCGCCGCCGGTTTTAGCTGTCAGTGAGCCACTGGACTTATTAACTTTAATGTGGCCTCCGCCGGTAGAAAGTATCGTATTTCCAGAAATCCGGTCGCAGGTGATATGCCCGCCGTCGGTCTCGGCTACGGTTTCTCCTTCGATGCTAGAGAGTGTGATATGTCCGCCAGAAGTTGTCAAGTTTTGTTGGTTTCTCAAATTATTGGCGTTGATGTGTCCGCCCGCGGTATTGGCGACGACTTTGGCAGTATTGGGCAGCGTTAGCGTTGCTTCGAGATTGATACGATCAGAAATATCATTGCCGCCAGCTGAGGTTACCGAAAATTTAGCTCCCGGTGCGGTTAGGTTTTTCTGGATGTTTAACCGCTTTGAAAAGTTTGCCGGATCCTCCACATTGCCGGTTGCCCGTAGCGTAATTTCACCGGTCTCTCGGTTGCTGCCTACGATATTTAGGTTTCCAAAGCCAAGTTCTAGATCCATCGACTGAATATTATCAACCGGAAAGGATTCCCGAAATACAAAAACACCGGGACTTACTTCTGACCACTGAGCCTCAACGACATTGTAATTTTTATTGATGTATACCTTTTGGTTCCGAAGCTTTACATTAAAGTCAGCCTTTTCAATTTTTTGAAGCTCAGTTTCCAGTTCCTTCAGATTTTTTTCCACACTTTCTTGCACCTGATCGCGCTGGGTGTGTTTTTCGATAAGTTTATCCAGATTTTTTAATTCAATCTCGAGGTCTTTAAGGTTTTCTAAATTTTTCAGGTTACGCAGATTCTTGAGGTTTTCGAGATTCTGAAGGCTCTCAAGATTATCCAGGTCAATGACGATAGCTCCCGGCAGGCTGGTAGGCGAAGGTGGTTGAGGGGCCTCATGTTCGGAGTGCCAAACACCAGCCGAAGAGGACTTGGGGGATGAAGACGTATTATGATTAAACAGGTAAATGCCGATCCCAATAAATGCCAGGCCGGCCAGAACAATCTCCCAGGATATGTTGCTCTTGTTCATAGGAAAAAAATTAGATCATTGATATTGCGCTGGAAACACTTCAAAAAGCTTACGTAGCATCGGTTGGGATGTTTCGAAATATTCTAAGGGACTTACGATAAAATTCCTATTTTCAGTTGCAGATATTTCAATGATTTAATAAAACCAATATGGAAGCACGAACATTTACGGAAAAGGCTGAAGCCCATCACGATGAGATGGTAGAAATTCGTCGCCATTTGCATCGCAACCCGGAGCTGAGTTTTCAAGAGCACGAGACCACGCAATTTATTATTGATAAGCTGAAAGCGCTAGATATCCAGGTTGATCGCCCATTGGATACGGGATGTGTGGGCATTATTGAAGGGGGGAAACCGGGCAACCGAGTGGTGGCACTACGCGCCGATATTGATGCATTGCCTATTGCGGAGGAAGGAGAGCACAAGCAGGATTTCCTGTCCCAAAATGAGGGGGTGGCCCACTGCTGCGGCCATGATGGACATACCGCTAATATGCTGGGGACTGCTCAAATATTATCGGAATTAAAAGAGGAAATTGAAGGTACGGTACTGCTTATTTTTCAACCGGCCGAAGAAAAGCTTCCGGGCGGAGGTCGTCTTCTCTGCGAAACCGGCTACCTGCAGGAAAAGGGGGTTGATGTAATTTATGGGTTACACTCCTATCCTAACCTGGAGCCGGGGCAGATAGCTATACGCAAAGGCCCAATGATGGCACGTCCAGATGAGTTTAAAATCGAAATTATTGGCAAGGGCGGTCATGCCGCGGCTCCCCATCAGGCAGTGGATCCCATTGTGATGGCTTCGCAGGTAGTTGATCAGATACAGTCCATTGTGAGTCGCAATGTTGATCCCACCGAACCGGCGGTGGTTACAGTAGGTAAAATTAGCGGGGGATCTGCTCATAATATCATCCCCGAAAAAGTGGAAATGCTGGGTACGGTTCGTACTTTTGGTCAAGAAACTGCCGACATGATTCGCGATCGGATTGAAGCTATTGTCAAAGGGGTAACTGAGGCCGCCGGCGGTGCTTATACCTTTGATTTTGATTACGGTTATCCGGCTGTCATCAACACCGATTGGGCCACTGAGAATGTGATTAATTCTGCGAGCCAATTGCGGGGAGACGAAAATGTGAAGCTGCTGGATAATCCCATTATGGCCGGCGAAGATTTTGCCTTTTACCAGCAGGAGTTTCCCGGTGCATTTTTCTTTTTGGGGAGCGGGCGTAAAGAAACCGGCTCTACCTATTCGTGGCACCATTCACAATACAACATTGATGAAGAGTGCTTTAAGACGGGTGCTTCCCTGATGGCTTCGCTGGTATTTCAGAATATTGGCAAGTAGGTATTGGTTATGAGTTCGAAATAATAGCTTTGAAGTTAAAATGGATTGCATATTCAAGTTTGTATTTTCCTATTAATAAATGACTGACAAGAATGAATAGCTCATCATTTTGGGAACAAGATTCTTTTCTGCGGCCTTATGATTTACTTATTGTAGGTGGCGGCATTGTAGGATTGTCAACAGCACTTTTTTATAAACGAACCCATCCCAATGCCCGGATGGCGGTGCTGGAACGCGGTTTCATCCCTCAGGGAGCTAGTACACGTAATGCCGGCTTTGCCTGCGTGGGATCTATTGGCGAACATCTCGCTGATATGGAAAAAGAATCCGAAGAGAATATCCGCAGGCGTATAAAACGAAGATACAATGGACTGGAGTTGCTGAAGGAGACGCTTGGTGAAGAAGCCATAGGCTATGAGCACTGTGGCGGCTATGAGTTTTTTAAATCCCAAGACGAATTTGATAAAGTGGCTCCTGAAATTGATCGTTTTAACAGGTGGTTGCAGGAGCTGGTCGGTGAAGAAAAAGTATATGAATCCCATGAGATTGCGGGGTACCCTGTAATCCGCAACCGGCTGGAAGGGGCACTGCATCCCGGGCGCATGATGCAGCAGCTGGCCCAGGCGGTGAGCGAGGCCGGGATCGAAATTAAATGGAATAGCAAGGTGAAAGAAACGACGCCACAAGGACGGATGCTGATCGAAGAGGGGCCCACCCTCAATGCCCATAAGATTCTTTTTGCGGCCAACGGTTTTGTGCATCGATTGCTTCCAGAGATAGATATTGAACCGACGCGCGGTTTTGTGCTGGTCACCAATAAGCAGGAGGAGCTTCCCTGGAAAGGCATTTTCCATCACGACAAAGGGTACATTTATTTTCGAAATATTGGTCAGCGGCTGTTGATTGGCGGGGCCCGAAATCGAGACAAGGAGACCGAAGAAACAGATCAATTCGGTACCAATGATAAGATCAAAAACTATTTAGTCGATTTTGTAAGCAATATTTTACAGTTACCTACCGGCTGGCAAATTGAGCATGAGTGGTCGGGCATTATGGGTTTTACGCCAACTAAGACCCCCCTCATCGAACAAGTAGATCAGTGTCGTTACATAGCGGCTGGACTCAGCGGCATGGGCATCGCCATTGGTATGGAGGTGGGGCAAACAGCTGCCAACAAATTGCAATGAATTTTCATCCCAAAATATCGTTACTATGATTAGTCGCAAGAGCTTTTTGAAGTTAACGGCCTTGGGAGGATTGGTTCCCTTTAAAAAATGGGCGTCATCGTCGTCTTCTTCATTCTCGGGCAAGGTCAATAAGCCAGTCGTTATCTCAACCTGGAATCACGGCATTGAGGCCAATAAAGCTGCCTGGAACGTGTTGGCTGACAATGGATCGGCGCTGGATGCCGTCGAAGCCGGTGTTCGCGTGACCGAAGCGGATCCCGATGTGCGAACGGTAGGGTTGGGCGGACGTCCCGACCGCGATGGTTTTGTGACGCTGGATGCCTGCATCATGGATCATAACCAGAGATGTGGCTCAGTAGGTGCGCTTCAACATATTGTACATCCCGTTTCAGTAGCTCGTCAGGTTAAAGAAGAGACCCCCCATGTGATGCTGGTCGGGGAAGGAGCGCTCGATTTTGCACTGTCGCAGGGTTTTGAAAAGACCGATCTGCTTACCGAAGAATCGAAGAACGACTGGCGGGAGTGGAAAAAAGAGGCCGAATATAATCCCGAAGTGAATGTTGAAAATCATGATACCATAGGGATGTTGGCGTTGGATAAGCAGGGCAATCTTTCGGGGGCTTGTACCACAAGTGGCACGGCCTGGAAAATGCACGGCCGGGTGGGCGATTCTCCACTCATTGGCTCAGGCTTGTTTGTCGATAATGCTGTGGGTGCCGCCGCAGGAACAGGTGTTGGAGAAGAGGTGATCCGTATCTGTGGTAGCCATCTGGTGGTGGAAAATATGCGGCGCGGTGATTCCCCGGAAGAGGCCTGTAAGCGAGCGGTGCAGCGTATTGTCCAAAACAACGACTCAGTCGATGGTATACAGGTAGGATTTATTGCTATTAATAAGCAGGGCCAAGTTGGCGGCTACAGCATTCAACAGGGGTTTGACTACGCAGTACACGACCAATCGGATAATCAGCTTGTGGATTCGGCTTCTTTGCGATAAGAAATACAAGTGACCTTGACTTTGGATCGCTGTCAGTTTCATAGTTCAACCTGATACATGTTAATAGTGCATGAACTTCTGATGGTAAAATAATTGTAAATAAATGATCTAAATTGGTTATAAAATTTGATCTTGAATCCCAATAGTAGTTAGTTTCTCTTCTGAAAAATCTTTTCAAGAAAAGTTGTTGCTATGGCTGAAAACAACAGTAGCTCTTCCAATAAATCGGATCCTTCCCAAAGCTGGGAGCAACAAAATCCGGAAATCGAACGCGAGATTGGCATCGAAGAGTATCAACCCAAAGGTACGCTTACCTTTACCCTAATGTATCTTGGTTTGGTGGTACTGATGTGGTTGTTCATGTATTTCGTGGAGTTTGGTGGGAACGCACCTTCTATCATTGAGTAACAAAATTAGAGTAGACCTATGCATATACACAAGTTTGAACGCTTTTGGATTAAACTCTCCTTTGGTCTGATTGCCTTTTTTATCGCAAGCGTCATTTATGGGTTTGTGGCAATGGATCTCAAGGTAATTGGAGACTATCAAACGATTGATCCCCAAAATTTGGGAGAAACAGAATTTGGTACACCCGGTGTTCGGAAAGTGACTAAGAATGGGCAGACGGAATATGAAGTTTACGTCCAAACGATACAGTTTGCTTTTCAACCCGGAACGGCTCGTCCTATAACGGTTCCGGCAAATACCAGGGTGACATTTTATATTACAAGTCCCGATGTACTACACGGTTTTGAAGTTGCAGGAACCAATATAAATACGATGTCGATACCTGGTCAGGTTGCTAAATTGACGACAATTTTTCCTGAGTCTCGAGAGTACGGTCTCGTATGCAATGAATATTGCGGGCCTGCACACCACATCATGGAAGGTAAAATAAAAGTTGTACCTAAATCCGAGTTTGATAAAAGTAATCTTGTACAATGACATTTTTACATAAGTTTCCTAAAGCGGCAAAAGTATCAAAAGCCAACTTTATCGTAGCCTTTATAGCGCTGGGTCTCGGTGGGTTTTTTGGCTTTATACAAGCTTTGCACCGCACCGGCGTCTTCCGAGGCTTCTTTAATTCTGGCGAATACTATACGTTGCTTACCGGCCATGGTGTGCTGCTGGCTCTTATTTTTACCACCTTTTTTATTGCCGGACTTTTTGTTTGGGGGGTCACGCGCAGCCTGGAGCGTGAGCCAGAAAATATGACCTTTACATGGTCTTGGTTTTGGATTATGACGATTGGTCTGGTGATGGCTGCTGTTGCCATTCTGGGCGGGTTGGTTCCCAATGGCTCTATAAGAGCAGCTGTACTGTATACATTCTATCCGCCTTTGCAGGCCCACCCGATGTTTTACATTGGTTTGGCACTCGTGCTTATAGGATCCTGGATGGCCGGGGCCGACTGGTTTTGGTCATACAGAAAATGGCGTGAAGAAAATCCCACTGACCGGATTCCCATTCTGACCTTTATGACCTTGTTTACCATGCTGATGTGGTACGTCTGTACCATTGGTCTGGCGATTGAAGTGGTTGGTTTGTTAATTCCCTGGTCACTGGGATGGGTAGTTGAAATTGAACCCCTGTTGCCGCGAACACTGTTTTGGTTCTTTGGTCATGCGGTAGTGTATTTCTGGCTTTTGCCGGCCTATTATGTATGGTATGCTATTCTTCCCAAACTTTCGGGCGGACGCTTGTTCAGCGACTCGATGACCCGTATTGTGTTTATTATTTTCCTGATCCTATCTACGCCCGTTGGGTATCACCACCAGTATGCTGATGCCGGCATTTCGCTCGGATTCAAGTTTTATGCCATGGCTACGACCATGCTGTTATTGTTGCCCAGCCTGATGACACTTTTTACCGTTGTTGCAAGCATGGAGCACGGCGCCCGGCAGCGTGGAGGAAAGGGATATTTTGCGTGGGTTGGCAAGCTCCCGTGGGACAGGCCTGCTTTTGTGGGATGTGCTTTGGCTGGAATTATGTTTGCAGCTGGAGGATTCAGCGGAATGATAAATGCCGGAATGAATGTCAATCTCCTCATTCATAATACGCTTTGGATTCCAGGCCACTTTCACTTAACGGTGGGGACCGCTGTAGCACTTACCTTTATGGCTATCAGCTATTGGTTGGTACCACAGCTGACTGGTCGAAAACTGAAATTTAAGACTCTGGCATTAATTCAGCCTTATACATGGTTCTTGGGAATGACATTAATGTCGAATGCTATGCACCGGGCAGGGTTGGCAGGAGTACCGAGACGTACGGCCGAACCTGAGTTTAATACTAATGCGATGAGTTTTGACCCTGTTTTTGGAACGATGGGCGAGATGAAGTGGCAAATTGCCATTGGAGGTACAATTTTGCTTATCTCACTTATTTTGTTTCTATGGGTAATTACAACATCTTGGTTGGCCGGAGAAAAATCTGATAAGCCCGTTGACGACTATATCCCCGAGCCACTTTCAGGCGTTGAGCATACCCCTGCGGTACTTGACAATATGAAACTTTGGTTTGCACTGGCGCTTATTCTGGTTCTGTTGGCGTACTCGTTCCCGCTTTGGGAAATGATACAAGACGGTATCTTTGAACCCGGCGCATTGCCAAGGCCTTCCTGATTTATCGAAAGTGGTTATCACAGTGCTGATGTCCTGACTGATAAAAGCGTATCTTTGGGACATCAGCCTATATTGAAGTAATTGTTTTGCTCCTACAAGGAATCTATGACTAATAGCGAGACATCCAATAGCGAGGAAGGATCTAATAAAACACTGGTCCGTACTCTTATTATTATAGGGATAGGCATTCCCGTGCTGGTTGAGCTGTTAACGCTTTTCAATCTGGTTAATGTTCAGATTTTCAATGATAAGACAGACCAGGTACAAAGAAGAAGTCAGCCTGACCAAGCTGTAGAGTTTACAGAGGGTGACACGCTTTTTACGAAAAGTAATTATCCAGTGGTGATTTCTGGTATGCAGATTAACGTAAGTGCTCAGGAGTGGGTGTTTGAACTTGAATTTCGCCCCTCGGACACTACAATGCAAGCTACACCCTTGGTAAAGGTCGACAGCCTGAGACTAAAGAATGGTGACCTACTACGAAGGGGCCAAGAGTGGTCGGCATCTCAGTCAAAAAGTATGCGCTGGACCCTGCCGAATGGGCAAGTTCCGGTGAAATTATACTTGAGTGGAAAAGAGTTGATAACTGAGGATTCAGTTCGCAATATTCACGAAGAAGTTCCACTGGGTAGTATTCCCGTTCGATATACCAGAAAAACACAACGTTAGCTACCGGCTGGGCTTATCTTCATCTTTCGGGATGAGTTACTAACCACAAGTAAACTGCTTGCAGCCATTGCCAGTGCGGCAAAAAGCGGATTTATAGCTCCCGCGATTGCAAGGGGAATGGTTATGATATTGTACAGGAAAGCCCATCCCAGATTTTGATGGATACGATTTTTAGTATTTCTGATTATTTCAAATACAGCCGGTACAAGTGTAAGACGGTTTCCAGGTATCACAATTTGGGCTGATTCAGCTGCAATAGCTGTCAGATCACCAAAAGCGATGCCGAGATCTGCTTCTGCCAGGGCAGGTGCATCATTACTGCCGTCTCCAACCATGGCCACTGTTCCAAGCTTTTTTAGCTTTCTTATAATATTGGATTTTGATTCCGGACGAATTTCGCTGAACAAAAAGTCGGTATTCAGTTGTTGCTGCATTGCTTCCCCGGCCTCTTTACTGTCACCGGTTATCAGTGCTATTTTCTTGTTATCCCTTTTCAGGGTTGTAATAGCATCAAGGGTATCCTCTCTTAGCAGATCTCCCACGGCAAGCAGGCTGTGGACTTTTCCATCCCAGGCTACGCCTACCGGGATATTGCCCTGAGAACGCTTTTGTTCAATGGTAGTCACCAGTTCGGAATCTATCGCAAAGCCGATTTCGCTGAGCCATTCGGGCTTTCCAACAAAAACTCCAACGCCATTAATCTCACCCGAAACGCCTGTTGAATAGCTTTTGAAATTGTTTATTGCCTCAATCTTTTGTTTGGCTTCCTTAGCAATCGGTTGGGCAATCGGGTGCGAAGATAGTTGTTCCAGCTCGGCAGCATATTCGAGTGCGAGGTTATTTGTTCCTTTATCGATCAGATGCATAGTTCCCGTAGTCAAAGTTCCCGTTTTGTCAAAAGCGACCATATCTGCGGACTCTTGTTCAAAGAGCGCAGCAGTTTTAAAGATGATGTTATGCTCTAATCCGCTTTTCAAACCGGAGGCAATAGCCAGTGGAGTAGCTAAACCCAGTGCACAGGGACAGGATACGATAAGGACGGCCAGGGCAGACAGCAGCGCCTCAGTGGCCGAAGTACTGCCGAGAAGTTGGTAGCCAAAGGTAATAATGGCCAGCAGCAGAACCGCCGGAACAAAGTAGGCCGCTATACGATCTGCCAGCCGCTGCTTGCCTCCCCGAGACGATTGAATATTCCACATGAGCTGTATCAACTGATCGAGCGTACTTTTGACTTCTTCGTCGGTCTGAATCGTCAGTGAATTTTGTGTTAAGATGGTTCCGCTTAGTACCTTATCCCCGTTTTTTTTGCTTACCGGTTTTGATTCCCCAGTCATGAGTGCTTCGTTTACAACGCCCTCTCCTCCCGTCACAGTTCCGTCTACGGGGATTCGTTCTCCCGCTTTCACTACAATTTCATCATCCGGATGAATGTCTGAAACAGAAATTTTTTTAAGTTGCCCATTTCTTCGGACATGGGCATGGTCAATTGATTTCTCTGTCAGGTCAGCCAAGAGGTCATATTTGCCGGCTTTTATCCTTTTTTCGTAGTAGTTGCCAATGGAAACGACCAGGATAATAGCCATCGTCACATCAAAATAGACCTCCGTGGTTCCCGTTAAAAGAGCGCCAAAGCTGTACAGGTATGCGCTTACCGCAGCGATTGTGATAAGGAGATCCATGTTGGGTTTTAAAACTGAAATTGAGACCCATGCTCCTCGTAGAATCGGGTAGCCTGTATAGAACAGCACAAAGGAGGTCATTACAAAGATATTGGAGATGAAGAAAAATTGCTCCTCGGCTGTCAGCGGCACAAATCCTTCGCCACTGATATAGGATGGGTATAGGAAAAGGCTGTAGAGTAATAATCCTATGATGCCCAGGAATCCGCCCATGATTAATCGGCCTAGTTCATTCAAGTCATCTCTGTTTCCTTCCTCATTGATATCATAGATCTCATATCCCATTTTGCTCAATGAACCCGGGATATGTTCTGGTGTCACCTCATCAGGATCGTAGTAAACTTTTAGCATCTCGGAAGCATAGCTGGCTTCACTTTTATAAATGCCTTTTTTTCGTGTAGCAACAGATTCCACAAAAGATTCGCAGGTGGCACAGTGCATCCCATCGACCTTAAAAAATGCCTCTTTGCAGTTTTGGGGAATAGAAGAATTCTGGTTCTCATTTTTCCGTGCTCGTATCGTCTGTTGACGAAGCTCTTCGGCCTGTTCTTCCTCCAGCTCATCCAACAGCTGATATACATGCAGACATCCTGAGCAGCAAAAAACACCTTGAGTATCTTCATCCGTGATTGGAGGTGACGGAGTCTCAAGTCCACAAAGGGTACATTGGTGAGAGCTCATATTTGATGCTTCAGCTGTTTTTAAATTCTCTGATTAATTCTAGCAATTCATTTAACATCATGGCGGTGGCACCCCACAGCGGCACGTTGTGGATATCCCAGTAGGGTACGCGGTAAGTATATCTGCTTAAATCCCAGTCTTCAACGGTGAGGTTTTTTTTGTGCAACAATGAGTCGACTTCGATGGCAAACACTTCAGCCACTTCAAGGGGATTTATGTCAAAATCGGGTCGGTTGTTCATAACTCCAACAACCGGGGTGACCAAGTTATTAGAGTGCCGAACGTAAAGGTCGCTGAGCTGCCCCAGAATAGTAACGGTATCGGGATTAATGCCGATTTCTTCTTTTGCTTCCCGCAAGGCGGTTTCTGCACTGGACTCACCTTCTTCAGCACGTCCGCCGGGAAAGCTTATTTGTCCGCCGTGATCGATATCGTGGCTACGTACAGTGAGCACAAGCTCGGGCTTTTGCTTCTCATTGGGAAAGAAGAGTACCAATACCCTGCTGATATTGGCATGGGCGGGAGGATCCATCTGCCGGTGTTCGCCCCCTGAAACGGGTTCCGGTGCCATTTTAATTTGTGCCTCCCGGCCCGGCAGTGGTCGGGACAGGCGCTGTTGTAAAAAAGTGACCAGATTTTGCATTGGGAATGCTAAGATCTAACAAAAGCTCAACTTGTTGCCGAATAGCAACAAATCCTTATTGAATAATTTCAAAATTATAATATACGGAACCCCTGTAGCAGCGCAAATCTGCCTTAGAATCCCTTCGCCATGAGTGAAAAATAACATAATATAAATTTGGTGGTTCTGAACATCTGAAATTTGTAATACCGGTGCAGCGGGTGTACTCGACAGAATAACAAATTTGTAACAGTGGCCAATTTGTTAACTCGTGTAAACTAATGGGGCACAGAGTGTTATAAGTAAATAATTCCGTGGGAAAATTTCTGTTGCCTCGTAAATGCCCAAAAATGGGCGTAATTCTAATAAAAGTTAGGGTATCTATGCTATCAAGAACTCTAAATAAACTAAGCGCAATCGTTGTTGTTGCCCTTCTGGTAATGACAGGTTGCGATCAACCGACTAATATTAACAAAGAGAATCAAGACGAACCTTCCTTAGAAGAAAAGGCAGAACGGGTGCAAAATAAGCAAGGTCAGATGATTCCCGGCGAATACATCGTCGTATTCGAGGACAAGGTGAGCCAAAGCAAGACGACTGTGGCTAAAAGGAATCGGCAAATCGATGACATGTTGTCTAAGCACAAGATCGACAACACGGCTGTCAAAAGTCGATACAAGAATGCTCTCGGCGGTTTTGCGGCTTCGCTTTCGGATCAACAGCTCAAAAGTCTGCAAAACGATAAAGAGATCAAGTATATCGAGCAGGATCGCATCGTTATGCTTTCGCCGCCCAGTGCTACCGATTCATTCTGGTGCATTTATTTCGGCATCAACTGTGATACCGGCGGCGGTGATCCGCAAGAGACGCCGTACGGCATTGACCGTGTAGGCGGAGCAGTGGCCAGTTCGGGTACAGCCTGGATTATCGATACCGGAGTGGATCTTGATCACGACGATCTGAATGTGGATACACAGCAAAGTACGTCTTTTGTACCCTCGGAAGGGGCGGATGACGGCAATGGGCACGGCACCCATGTGGCAGGTACTATTGCCGCGCTGGACAACGACATTGATGTGATTGGTGTTGCAGCTGGAGCTTCCGTTGTAGGTGTGAAAGTGCTCGACAGCGATGGAAGTGGAACCTACTCCAATGTAATTGATGGTATCGATTATGTAGCCGCCAATGCTTCTGCCGGCGACGTAGCCAATATGAGTCTTGGTGGAAGCACTTCGCAAGCTGTTGATGATGCGGTCCGAAATGCTGCTGACCAGGGTATCTATTTTGCTCTTGCAGCAGGTAACGACGGCGCTGATGCGAACAACTCATCACCGGCTCGCGTTGAATATGATAACGTATGGACAATCTCGGCCGTGGATTCCAATGATGATTTTGCATCCTTCTCGAACTACGGTAATCCTCCGATTGAGTATGCGGCTCCGGGTGTTGATGTGAAGTCACTCTGGAAAGATAACGGCGTGAACACGATCAGCGGCACATCGATGGCTAGTCCCCATGCCGCTGGTGTACTTCTGGTTACTGGCGGAAGTCCGTCCAGCGATGGTACGGCCAACGGTGATCCAGATGGCACAGCCGATCCAATCATCTTTCACAACTAGGTTTCAACTAACTTCATTGGGCGCTTGTCCGAAAGGGCAAGTGCCTTTTTTATTTACCTTTATTCAGGCGTTCATTGTTCGTATTTTCACGGCTTGTAATTTCTAAATAGTTCTGATTTGATTTATGGAAAAGAAGTACAACGTCTACGGTATTGGTAATGCGCTGGTTGATATGGAATTCGAGGTCAGCAATGAATTTCTACAGCGCCACGAGGTAGAAAAAGGGGTGATGACACTTGTGGATGAAGATACACAGTTTCGCCTTATTGACGCTATTAATCACGAGGAAACGGTCCAAAATCCGGGTGGATCCGCGGCAAATACGGTTTTTGCCATCAGCCAGTTTGGAGGCAAGGCTTTCTATTCATGCAAAGTGGCCAACGATCGCTTTGGGGATCTCTATCTCGAGGATATGAACGAGGCCGGCATCGACACTAATTTCAAGCGGCAAGATCGTGAAGACGGCATTACCGGCAAGTGCCTGGTGATGATTACCGATGATGCAGAACGCACGATGAATACCTACCTGGGGATAACTTCTAATTTATCCACACAAGAAGTAGATGAACAGGCTATTCAAAATTCGCAATATGTCTATATCGAGGGCTATTTGGTGGCTTCCGACAAGGGGCATGAGGCCATGAAAGCGACCAAAGAGATTGCCGAAAGAAACGATGTGAAGACGGCACTCACGCTTTCAGATCCGGCTATTGTTGAGGGATTCAAGGAGCGTTTCGAAGAGGTAGTTGGCGCTTCAGTAGATCTGCTCTTTTGCAATGAAAAAGAGGCAAAGATATACACCGGCAAAGATGATCTGATGGAAGCCCGTGAAGCCCTGAAAAAGGAAGCCCGTCGTTTTGTAATCACACAGGGCAAAAACGGCGCGATGATTTACGACGGAGACACCTTTGTGGATATTGAACCCTACGGGGTAAATGCTATTGACAGCAATGGCGCTGGTGATATGTATGCCGGAGCGTTTCTGTACGGTATCACCAACGGCATGGGGTACGCCGGGGCCGGGAAGCTAGCCAGCCTTGCGGGATCGCGCATCGTCTCACAGTTTGGCCCACGATTGAAGTGGCATGAAGTACAGGAGATAAAAAAGCAGGCCACGTCAACAGATTAGGTACTTTAGCACTGGGATTAATCCCGGTGTTAGCAAAATAATCTAGAGAACACCCTTTTAAGTTGTATGGACACCATTGTACTGGCATCCCGCAATAAAGATAAGATAAAAGAACTGCGCTCCACGCTGGCACCGCTGGGCATCGAGCTAAAGTCGACCTATGATTTTCCCAATCTGGATGAAGTTATCGAAGACCGTGAGACGCTCGAAGGTAATGCCCTCAAGAAAGCCCGCTATGTATTTGAAGAAACGGGCCTACCGGCATTGTCGGATGATACGGGGCTGGAGGTTGATGCTCTAGACGGGCGACCGGGAGTTTATTCGGCACGCTATGCCGGGGAATCGGCCACCTACCAGGACAATCTAGATAAGCTTCTGGATGAGCTTGCCGGTGTCGATTCAGAGGACCGTGGAGCTCAGTTCCGGACCGTGGTTGCATTTGTTACTCCCGAAGACACTTACACTTTTGAAGGTATCTGCCGCGGCGAAATTTTGATGGAAGAGCGCGGCGATGGCGGCTTTGGTTATGACCCAGTATTCCGTCCCATCGGCTTTGATCAAACCTTTGCCGAGCTGGATGAAGCAACGAAAAATGAGATCAGCCACCGCGGCAAAGCGATTCAAAAGTTCTACGACTGGATGAAGGCTCAGTCGTCATAGGAACAAAATGACTGTATGCTCACGGCTGTTCGAAGTCTCGAGACTTCGAACAGCTACGGTTTTAAGTATGTGATTATTGAAGTGTCCAAGCTTCAATATTAACTGTTTCAGTCCAGTCCCTTGTATCGCACAAAGCCCTCGATGGCCTCATATTCCGCAAAGCCGAGTTTATCGTACAGCTGAGCTGTACTACGATTGCGTTCTTCTGAGCGCTGCCAGAATTCTCGTTCATCAGGTCCGGGAAACAGAGGACGGTCTTTCTGTGACTGGTGCTTAAAGATGGCCCGTCGTTTCTTAGCCAGCTCCTGTGGACTCAATGGTACGGCCATCTCAATTTCATTGATGTCCCACTCCTGCCAAGCCCCGCGATATAGCCAGACGTAGCAATCATCAATCCAGTCGTCGTTTTCGCACTCTTCAAGAGCCGCAAGGATTGCTTTCAGGCAGACGCGATGCGTACCATGTGGATCAGATAAATCGCCGGCCGCATAAATCTGATGGGGTTTGACCTCGCGAAGTAGCTCCTTAACGATGTCGACATCTTCCTGTGAAAGAGGCTTCTTTTTCACGCGGCCCGTCTCGTAAAAGGGCATATCCAGAAAGTGTAGCTGCTTTTCCGGGATACCGCAATACCGTGCCGCTGCTTTGGCTTCTCCCCGTCGAATCAGTCCCTTTATATGTTTAATTTCGTCCGAGTCGACTTGCGCAGGCTCTTTTTCATTTAAAAACTGTTTGATATCAGAAAGCATAGTGTCAGCCTCTTCCTGCTTCATACCGAACATCTCGTTGTAATCAGAAACGAAATCTACAAAGCGGATAACGTCGTCGTCGAAAACAGCAATATTGCCCGAGGTTTGATAGGCTACATGAACCTCGTGCTCATGTTCAACCAAGCGGATGAGCGTTCCGCCCATTGAAATGACGTCATCATCAGGGTGCGGACTAAATACAATAGCTCGTTTGGGATACGGTTCGGCGCGCTCGGGACGGTCAATATCTTCAGCATTGGGTTTGCCGCCCGGCCATCCGGTGATCGTATGTTGTAGTTCGTTGAATACTTTCAGGTTGATGTCGTAGGCGGGGCCGTGTTCGGTAAGCAGATCGCCCATGCCATGCTCATTATAGTCTTCATCGGTTAGTTTAAGCACGGGTTTATCTACTTCTTGGCACAGCCAAACGACGCCTTTTCGGATAAGCTGATCATCCCAGTCGCAGCGGCTGAGCAGCCACGGCGTTTTTTTTCGGGTAAGGTGTTCGGCTGAGGCTTCATCCAGTATCACTGTAGCGTTGGGATGTTCTTGCAAATAGGTCGCCGGCACACGGTCTCGAATAGGTCCTTCTACCGCTTCTTTGATGATGGGTGCTTTGCCTTCGCCCCAGGCCATCATGATGATACGGTCGGCATTGAGGATGGTGCCGACCCCCATGGTGATAGCACGGCGCGGCACATACTCTTCACCGAAAAAGTCACTTGCGGCATCTTTGCGCGTGATGCGGTCCAGGGTGATAAGACGTGTGCCCGAATCGGGACGCGAGCCCGGCTCGTTAAATCCAATATGTCCCGTTCGTCCAATACCCAGCAGTTGGATGTCAAGTCCACCCACGTCCTGAATTTTCTGCTCATACTCACGGCAGTAGTCAGTCACTTGTTCCTCGGGGATGGTGCCATCGGGGATATGCACTTGTTCATCCGGGATATCAATATGATTGAACAGGTGCTCATTCATAAATCGTACGTAGCTTTGCAGCGACTGCGGCTGCATTGGATAGTACTCATCCAAATTAAAGGTAATCACATTTTGAAAGGAGAGCCCCTCTTCGTTATGTAGTCGAATAAGCTCATCGTACACCTGCGTAGGGGTAGAACCGGTCGCAAGGCCCAGCACTGTTGGCTGCCCATTTTCATTATTGGTACGGATCAGTTCAGCAATTTCGCTTGCCACAAAGCTGGAGCCACTGGAAGCATCACCAAAAATTTTTGTCGGAATTTGCTCGTGATAGGTCAGGCGTGTTTCAGGTTTCGTGTCGTTCATATCAATTCGTCCGTTGAAAGTGTCGTGGAATTAATTTAACTATTATCTGGATTTTATCCTTCAGCGGAAATTACTGTAAAAATTTAATTTAACTAAATTACGAAATGGTGCAGCGGAAAGAGCGGCTCGTCTCACTGGATGTATTTCGTGGAATTAGCATTGCTGGCATGATATTGGTTAATAATCCCGGCAGCTGGTCGCATGTGTATCCCCCGCTGGAGCATGCCGAGTGGCACGGGTGGACGCCCACTGATCTTATTTTTCCATTCTTTCTGTTCATCGTGGGCGTAGCTATGACCTACTCTTTTGGCAAGATGTTCGAAAAGGGGATCCCCAAATCCGAGATTTACAAAAGGGTATTCAAGCGCTCAGCTCTGCTATTTGGGATCGGCCTGTTCATGGCCATTTTCCCGGTCGTACGCTTTGATCCGCTGCGTCTTTACGATTTCTCCTCAATGCGGATTATGGGCGTGTTGCAGCGGATTGCGCTCTGCTACCTGTTTGCCTCGATTATCTATCTTGAGTTCCGCAAAGTGCGTGCACAGGTGTTTTGGATGATTGGGTTGGTTGCCGGCTACTGGCTGGTGATGACCACCATTCCCGTTCCGGGTCACGGTGCCGGAGACCTGAGCCGCGAAGGCAACCTGGCGGCCTACATCGATCAGCTGGTGATGGCCGATCACCTGTGGAAGCCGGGCTGGGATCCCGAGGGATTGCTAAGTACCATCCCGGCCATCGGCACGACTTTATTAGGGCTACTGACAGGGAAGCTGCTACGGTCGCAACAATCAGACAAAGATAAGGTGATACAGATGTTTTTGTACGGCAATTTAGGACTCGTGGCCGGATTGATAATTGACCTGTGGTTCCCGATTAACAAGGGACTGTGGACCAGCAGCTATGTACTGTTTACCGGCGGTTTTGCGCTGCACTTCCTGGCAATATGTTACTGGTTTGTGGACATGAAAGGCTATCGCAAATGGACCAAGCCGTTTGAAGTGTACGGGTTGAACGCGCTGGCGGTGTTCGTGCTCTCCACGTTGGTGGCCAAGCTGATGTACGTGATACCGATCTATACCAGCAGCGGGCAAACAACTATCAAGGAACTAATTTACGATAACCTGTTTTTGCCCATTGCTGACCCGGTTAACGCCTCGCTGATGTTTGCGATTTGTTACATCTTGTTTTGGCTTTGGATCATGTGGATCTTCTACAAACGCAAGATCTTTATCAAGATTTGATTTCAAACCCTGCAAGGGTTCCGAACCCTTGCAGGGTTGTTGTTATCAATTAGGAAACGAGATCTTGCCAAAGTTGATCTTCTTGGAATTCGGGTCGTTGGCATCCATCGGGAAACCGTCGCCGGACAACATCTCGTTGGCCAGCACAGCAAAGAGCACCGCCTCTTTGGCATCAGGATCGAAGCCGATCTCACTGAAGTTCTTGATTTCACATTGGGGCAGTAGTTCCTGAATCCACTTGCGCATCACCGGGTTGTGGATGCCGCCGCCACTCACGTAAATCGTTGGTTGCTGGTTGTCATCAAGAATGTTATCAATTGAATCGGCAATGGTTTCGGCTGAAAGACGAGTTAACGAAGAAATTAGATCGCGCGGCGAAATTTCCGCGACATCCGCTTTGTATAATAGCTCATCTACCCACTTCAGGTTAAAGACTTCAGGGCCGGTAGTTTTAGGCAGCGGCTTTTTAAAGTATGGATCCGCTTTGAGGGCGTCGACGGCTTTACGGTTTACTTGTCCAATCTTGGCGATGGCGCCATCGCGGTCGAAATCCTTGGAAAAATACTGCTGTGCCGCCGCATCGATAAGCGTATTGCCGGGACCGGTATCTGTGGTGATTGTTTGCTGTTTGTTACTGTTTTGGGCTGGTAAATAGGTGAAATTAGCAATTCCGCCGATGTTGAGTAGAATACGCTCTTCGCTGTTATCGGTATAAAGCACGCGATCCACGAATGAGACCATCGGCGCACCTTCGCCGCCGGCCGCGGTGTGTTTTTGACGAAAATCACTAATGGTGAGAATACTGGTAGCACGCGCAAGGTGATCGCCATCCCCAATCTGGAGGGTAGCGTTGGGCATGTCTTCTTGGCGATGCTGAATCTTTGGAGCATGGTAGATGGTTTGTCCATGACTGGCGATGCAGTCAATTTCTGCAGGTGGGATATCCCAATCTTTCAGAGCTTCCAGAATGAGTTCGCCATGGTAGTCAGCCAACCAGGAGTGCAGCAGGCAGATTTCCTCCATGGAGGCTTCAGAAACTGATGAGATCCCTTTCAGACGTTTTTTAATTTTGGGTTTGTAGGATTTAGTGACAAACTCTTTGAGTTCTACAGTGGTATCCACCCCTGCACCCTGTATTTCGCAAAGGGCAATATCGAGTCCGTCGAGGGAGGTACCCGACATCAGGCCAATGATACGTTTTGTCTGTTTCTGGGCCGTAAGGCTTAATTTTTCAATCTCGGGATTCATCAGCTATATCAAAACTTAAGTTGTTCATAATCATTCATTAAGTAACGAAGGTTACAAAAATTATTAAGATAGCCAACAATGGTATGCTCTGGAATCCAACAAATAAATTGCTATAATATCTTCGATCCCAAATCGAAGAGTTACAGATTGCACAATGAGATGGATTAGTGCTGGGAATAATAACTTAAATTATTATACGAGGTACCGTTGGGTTTTACAGTTATTGATTATGTTGTGATCGTAGTTTATTTAATTGGAGTGGCGGCGCTGGGTATTTATGCGGCTGGTCGCCAATCTTCCACCTCAGATTATTTTATGGGCGGCGATGGGCTACCGTGGTGGGCGGTGATGTTTTCGGTAGTGGCCACCGAGACGAGCACACTCACATTTATCAGCATTCCAGCGGTAGCTTACGGCGGAAACCTTACGTTCCTGCAGATTACCTTTGGCTATATAGTGGGACGCATATTAGTGAGCAAAATCTTGTTGCCTGCTTATTTCCAGGGGAATCTCTCAACAGCCTATCAGTTCCTGGAACAACGGTTCGGCGACGCAATGCGCAATGCGGCCAGTACCACATTTATGATCACCCGTTTGCTTGCGGATGGCGTTCGCCTTTTTGCTACGGCCATCCCGCTGGCGATTATCCTGCGGCTGGGCGGCGCTTTTACAGGCTGGGGTGATATTGAACTCTATTTGCTTTCCATAGCCGCTATTTCATTGATTACGCTCATTTATACTCTCATTGGTGGTATTAAAGCGGTGGTCTGGATGGATGTAATGCAGATGGCCGTGTATATCGGCGGTGCGGCATTGGCCATTGGTATTATGATTGCCGACTTACCGAGTGGTGTCAGCAGTGCTATGACGGTAGCCTCGGATGCGGGAATATTACAGATCTTTGATTTCGGATTCGGACAGTCCTTTGCCGATTTCATTGCTCAGCCCTACACCTTTTTTACCGCCTTGATTGGAGGCGCGATATTTTCCATTGCCTCGCATGGCACCGACCAGCTGATTGTACAGCGGTTACTCACCACCCGCGATGTGGAAGATGGCAAAAAAGCACTTGTTTGGAGTGGCGTGGTGGTGGCCCTGCAATTTGGGTTGTTCCTGTTTATCGGGCTACTGCTGTATGCATTTTATGATGCGCAGACCGCGCAGCAGTTGGGACTGGCGACGACGGATGAAATTTTTGCCAAGTTTATCGTCGAGCAGCTGCCGGTGGGCTTGTCGGGATTGATCATAGCATCGCTCTTTGCTGCTGCAATGAGTAGTTTGAGTTCATCGCTCAACTCGTTGGCTTCTTCAACTACGTTGGATCTTTATAAACCGTATTTTGGGCAGGAGAACACACAGGCCGAGGATCTGAGGATTTCACGCATCATCACGATGATCTGGGCGATTATTTTGACGGGCTCGGCGTTCTTTTTTGCTTACCTGCAGCTTCAGGAGGGGGAACGTCCTGCCGTCGTTGAGCTGGGGCTGGGCATTGCCTCGTACACCTACGGTGGACTGTTGGGCGCTTTCTTGCTCGGGCGTTTATTTAAGGCTCCCGATAAGACAGATGCCATGATCGGCTTTTTTGCGGGATTGGTCTCGCTGCTGTTCATGGTGGAAGGTCCTGTTCAGAACTTACTGCCCGGAGAGCCGCTGGCCATCGCTTGGCCGCTATATACGGTCGTCGGTAGTGCGATTGTGATTGCAGTAGGCAATATTTCACAATTTATCAGAAACAGAAAATAGGTTGATTTCCGACGCAAAGCATCGGAACTAGATTATTAGAGTTACAAAGACTTGTCAAGTTTTAAAACCTGGACAGGTTCGATAATTCTCTGCGAATTACCTCGGGGTTACTCTGCGGTAATTTCAAAAAAACTTAACTAAAAAAATGGGGTTATAGTGAAAATAAAGTTCTTATTTAGTGTACTTTTATTGGTATTTCTTGGGATGGGATGTAGCCAACGGAAGGCGGAGCAATCCCGAAAAGTGGGGCACATTTCCGCCATTGACAGCCTCATCCAGCAGGAGATTAATGCTAACCACATTCCCGGTGCGGCGATCCAGGTCAAGAAGGGGAATTCCATATTGCACCGAGCTGCTTACGGTTATGCCCGCAAATACGATTACGATCTTCAGCCACTTCAGAATCCCGAAAAAATGACGCCCGAACACCTCTTTGATTTAGCTTCGCTGACCAAAGTTTGTGCTACTACTTTTGGTATTATGAAGCTGATAGATGAAGGCAAAATTTCGGTTGATGATCCCATCTATAAATACTTGCCGGAGTTTAAAGAAGGAGCCAAGTCAAAGATCACCATTCGCCATCTGCTGACCCATACTTCTGGACTGCCGCAATGGGTACCCACCTATTATCACGCCAAAAATCGAAAAGACCGATATGAGTATATAGCGGGGTTGCCACTCAAGTGGGAGGTCGGGCAGGGCCGCCACTACAGTGACCTGGGTTTTATGCTGCTGGGGGATATCATCAAGCAGGTGACCGGGCAGCGGTTTGATAAATACGTAGCTGAGGCAATTTATCAGCCCCTCGGTCTCAAGCACACCACCTTTAATCCTCTTGAAAAAGGATTCAGCAAGATTGCGGCCACCTCGCACGGAAATCCCTTTGAGAAACAGATGGTGTACGATGATGAGTTTGGTTATGAGGTGGATGTGGATCCGCAGTCGTGGGACGGTTGGCGGCAGTACACGCTGCATGGTGAGGTCAATGATGGCAATGCGTGGTATGCCAACGGTGGCGCGGCGGGACACGCAGGACTGTTTTCGACCGTCGGTGATTTGCAGGTACTTGTGGATCTGTTGCTGCACAAGGGCCAGTTTCAGGGTAAGCAGATCATCTCTTCAACTGTGATCGACCGTTTTCTCACCAAAGATCGTTACGGCAATGGACTCGGTTGGGCAATGGATAAAGGGATCATCTCGGCCGAGGGGAGCCCCAACGGCACTTTTGGGCACACCGGTTTTACAGGTACTAATATTGTAGCCGTTCCCGCGGACTCGCTTTCCATTATCTTTCTTACAAATCGGCAGCATGTGGGGCGCCAAGAAAATGGGTACTATTTTGATCTCGGTCCCCTGCGACAGCAGATATTTAATGTTGTGGTGGAATCAACCAAGTAATCTGTCGCCAATTATTTATAGTTTTATTTAAAATATTTTCCCTAAATTGGTTACTAGTTTAAAACCAACGGAGGGAGAATGTTTATCGATATTGCAAAGAGATGCTGTCCGGCTTTTCTATATCTGCTTTTGGCTTTGATTGCTGTAGCAGGATCATCAACCACAGTTTGTGCCCAAGAACAGGTTGAGAACCTGTTCTACTATGTTGATGCTGAAGATGCCTTCCAAAGCTTTAAAGCTAACAGTGATTATATCAGTATTGTGGCGCCGCAGAAGTATTCCATTTCCAGGGCAGGCGTCGTATGGGGAGAAGTTGATCCACGCGTAATGGATATTGCTCGGGAGAATGATATCAAGGTGATTCCCTTGATTATGAATCCGGGGTTTGACCGTCAGTTATTTCATGAGTTTTTGCAGGATACTACTGCCCAGCGCCGAACCATCCAAATGATGGTGGAGCTAGCCCTGGAGTACGACTATGCCGGCTGGCAGTTTGATTTCGAAAATATTCATATCAGTGATCGGGAAGCGTTTACGAACTTTTATCGCAATACGGCTGAAGCCTTTCGGCCCCACAATCTGTCTTTATCAGCAGCGGTAGTTCCCACAAATACAGATTATGATTTAAAAACTGCTTACCACCGTTTTTTATATGAATACTGGCGCGGCGCCTATGATCTCAAAGCAATGGCCGAGATCGGAGACTTTTTATCCCTGATGACCTACTCGCAGCACACCCGTCGTACGCCGCCGGGACCAGTGGCAGGCATTCCCTGGATGGAAGAGATGATCCGCTATTTGCTGGATGATTTGCAGATAGAGCCACAGAAAATATCGCTGGGTATTCCGTTCTACTCCACCTACTGGTATGCTGATTATACGGACGAGCGAGGAGGTTTTGTAAACGGCTCGGGCGCATCCTATGCCAAAGTTATGGGGCTCGTCGATCGCTATGAGGCTGATCTTGTGTGGCTTGAAAAGCAGCAGACCCACTATGCACTATGGAATCACGATGGAGTGTACGAGTACGCATTCATCGAGGATCAGCGAGCCCTTGTGGAAAAGCTCAAGGTGTTGCAGAAATTTAATCTGAGAGGAATATCAGTATGGCGATTAGGCCAAGAAGATCCCGCAGTGTGGGAGATTTTTAGAAACTAAAAAAGAGAGGAAAAAATACACGCTATAGAGTGCAATTAATCAATAACGCCTGCAGTATTCCTGTAGGTAAAATGGAGAAATAATATGAAAAAACGGTTACCAATACTTGTATCACTATTGCTCCTTCCGTTCTTCTTGTTTGCACAATCGGTCCGGTACCAAATATCGGGCAACATTGTGGATGCAGACAACGGGGAGCCTTTGGTTGGAGCAAATGTGAGTCTTCAAAATACGGTCGTTGGTACAGCTACCGGTGCCGACGGTAATTTTGAATTAACAGTCAGCTTAAGACCGGGTGATTATACGCTCGTTATCAGCTATATAGGATATCGAAGAACGCAACGCTCTCTTACGCTTGAAGATGAGCTCGACGTAGATCTGGGGACCATCCAGATGAAAGCAGATGTCATCGGCTCGGAGGAGGTCGTTATAACCGGAGCTTCGGCGCTTACGAGTAAGAAGCAACTGGGTAATTCCATCTCCACGGTTAATGCCGAAGAGTTGCAGGCAACCGGAGCTACACAGATCGACCAGGCTTTAGCAGGTAAGATTTCAGGAGCTATAATCACGCAAAACTCCGGCGATCCGGCCGGTGGTATCAGTGTGCGTCTGAGAGGGACAGGAACCTTCCTGGGGCAAGCAAGTCCACTTTATATTGTGGATGGCGTGATCGTCAATAACGATTCCCCGGAACTGATTGATGTCGGGGGGACGGCTACAAATCGCCTTGTTGACCTGAATCCGGAGGATATTGAACGTATCGAGGTCGTAAAGGGAGCTGCCGCTGCTGCCCTCTATGGTTCCAGAGCCAACAATGGTGTAGTGCAGATCTTTACGAAAAAGGGCACCTCTGGAGAACCTGAAATTACGTACTCATCAAAGATTAATATCGACCATGTCCGAAAAACGTTGGATGTAAATATGGCGATGAACGATCAGGGAGAGTTCCTGGACAACAGCGGCAACGTACTGGATGGGCGTCGCTACGACTTTCAGGATTTTATTTTCCGAACGGCCGTAGGCTCAGAGCAGTATCTTTCTATTGGCGGTGGATCCGGGGACACGCGGTACTTTATGTCCGGCTCGTACAAAAGTAACGAAGGTATTGTAGAAGCCTCTGATTTCAAGCGTGGCACGGCGCGTTTGAATCTGGATCAGGTGCTTACCAACTGGGCTAACGTATCCGTAAAACTGAATTATACCAACAGCCGCAGTAATGAGATCCCCAATGGTGGGTTGAACTCTTCTTACGGAGCGTTAACTGGTTTTATTTTTGGTCCGAACACCGTCGATCCCCGTCCGGATCCGGTGAGCGGAGAGTATCCCAATAATACCGCTTTGGCCAATCCGCTTGAAGTTATCAACACCTACAAATTTGACCAAGAGGTTAATCGTGTGATTGGTAGTGCCTCTTTGACATTAACGCCCATTGCCGGATTGTCAATCGATCACACCCTGGGTATTGATACCTATAGCCAGGTGGCTACAGCCTTCATCCCCAACGGGACGTCTGCCCCGGGACTGGGCGCGGGTTTTGGCCGACGATCAGAACGGGAGTTTTTCCAGATGAATAATGACCTGAATATTCGATATCAGGATATGCTAACCGAAAAGTTAGAATCTACAACACTGGTGGGCGGGACCTTGCAGTATGAGAAAACTGCGACCATAGGACTACAAGCTACTGAGTTTACGCTTGGATCGCAGGTTGTTACAGGGGGTGCTAATTTTGCTCAGCCGGGTGAATTTCGGGCAGAGAACATTATTTATGGTGTATTTGCTCAGCAAACCTTTGGATACAACAACAAATATTTCCTGACTGGAGCCGGCCGTTTCGATGCCTCTTCAGTATTTGGAGATGACGAACGCTGGCAGTTTTTTCCGAAAGTCAGTGGTTCGTGGTTGGTTTCTGAGGAAAATTTTTGGCAAAATTCAGGTCTCAACGATGCCATTTCGTCCTTAAAGTTTCGTGCTTCCCTCGGATCTTCCGGAGGACAAACGGCCATTGGGGCTTTTGACCGGTTCAACCTTTTTAATCCATTGTCAATAAATGGCCGCAGTGCTTTGCTGCCGTCCACCCAGCGGGGAGCATTGGGGGTAAAACCCGAACGTCAGACAGAATTAGAACTTGGCTTCGATGCCAGCTTCCTAAACGAACGGGTGGCACTGGAGTTTACCTGGTATGATCAGCAAACCGATGACTTGCTGCTATTCCGTAGTACCGCCCCAAGCACCGGATTCCAGTCGCAGCTGGGTAATTTCGGATCGCTTGACAACACCGGTATCGAGATACTACTCAAAGCAGTACCGATTAATAATGATCGGTTGCAGTGGACCTCTACGGTGACCTTTGCTGCCAACGAAAATAAAATCAAGGGTATCGAAGGCGGTACTATCATCATTCCCGAATCATTCGGACAGGTAGCCGCCATCAATGGAGAGCCACTGGGCGTGTTCTACAGCGATGCATTTGAGCGGGATTCCAATGGTGATATCGTTTATGACCAGAATGGACTACCGGTAGAGGCTGAGGGCGACTTCATTATCGGTGATCCGAACCCCGATTGGACCGGCTCTTTTATTAACGAAGTGAGAGTGGGTCGCAGCTGGAATTTCCGAGCTCAGTTTGATGTCAGCTATGGCAATGATGTATTCAACTTCACGGAACGACTCGGATCTCTGGGTGCCTTTGGAACTATGAAAACCTACGAACGTGAGCTCGAGGGCGATCTGCCAGCCGGATATAATGCACGCGTTTTCGGCATTTTTGAAAACTGGATTGAGGATGGATCGTTTGTAAAGCTTCGCGAGCTGTCAGCCTCCTATACCCTGTTTCCTGAAGCCTTTGGCCTGCAAAGCCTGAGACTAAGTGTTGTCGGTCGGAATCTTTTCTCCATTGACGATTACAATGGATATGACCCAGAAACAAATGTGGCCGGCCAACGCACGGCGGTACGAGGTTTCGACTTTGTGCAGGTACCAATTCCCAGGAGCATCATTTTTGGTGTGACGGCAAACTTTTAAGAGAATGGAGATGATATTATGAAATCAATACTACATAAATTACGAACAAGTGTAATCGTGGCAGTTGTGTTGGTGCTGGCCGGGGGATGTAATCTCGATGTCAGTAATCCCAACTCTGCTACCGAAGATGATGTGCTGGGGTCTGCCGATGGCATTCGGGCCTTTGTGGTTGGCATGCAAGGGACTTATTCGGGTGATGCCTATCCTGCAGTAGCGTTGAATACGGGGATCACCACGCGTGAGCTGGCTATTAATACGACGTTTTCTAGTCTCATTGAGCTCGAGGCCGGGGGAACGGCACTGCCACCGGAAAATAGCCGTACCAATGCTATTTGGAATAACTTCACCAGGGTCATCAGTATGTGTGATCAAATACTGGCCAGTGCACCTAACGTGATAACCGATGAAGCAGAGCTTAGCGGTATTGTCGCATTAACGCATGTCTACAAGGCGATGTCGCTTGGCTATCTGATACAATCATTCCCGCAGGCACCGATCAATGCCGGTGATAACGCGGAGTTCTCGTCTCGTGAGGCCGTATTGGCTGAGGCCATTAGTCTGCTTGATGATGCGTTAACGCTAATTACCAACACGCCGCCGTCGTCCAACTTTAACAATAATATTATGCTAGCCGGATTTGACTTGGAGAATACCATCCATGCGATGCTAGCCCGCTACAATCTGCTGGCCGGCAACTACCAGGATGCCATTGATGCCTCCAATGAAGTGGATCCGACGGCGACATCGGTCTTTACGTTTGACGGTTCAGTTTCCCGTAATCCTATTTACGTAGGAGTGACCAGCGGTGATGAGGGGCAAGAGTATGCTCCCCGTGATGGTTTTGGTACTCCGCTCACGGAATCGGGCGACGAGCGTATCGACTTTTACCTGGTTTCAGCGAATCTAACGAGCACGCCTAATGGCTTTGATATTGATGATCTGGAGGGCTTTTTCTCCAATCCGAGCGAATCTATTCCCGTGTATCTACCGGGAGAGATGAACCTGATTCGAGCGGAGGCGTATGTGCAAACAGACCAGCCGGGACTGGCCGTCAACGAAATCGACGCCATTCGGACGAAGCAGGCATCGCAGGATCCGTTTGGTGTGGGGGCAAACTTACCGGCCTACAGCGGAGGTACGGATGATGCTTCGTTGCTTGAGGAAATCTACTACCAGCGAAGTGCCGAAATGTACCTTTCAGGCATGCGCTTTGAGGATGCACGTCGGCTGGGGCGACCGGTACCGCCGAACAATCCACCGCTGACGGCTGAACGAAATCGCGTGTACTATCCGTATCCTACCCAAGAGCGGCAGAATAACACAAATACCCCCGAGAATCCGCCAATTTAAATGTTGCAGCTATTCCAAATTCGATAACTTGGGATATCAGGTTGTTATGAAAGCCCGCAGATGAGAGTCTGCGGGCTTTTCTTGTAAGTATATGTTGTTCTTATAGTTAGCCGTTTGGAAATATTAATTCTTTTTCATTTTATGAAAAGGAAGTTTAAAAAATATTCATATATAAGGGCTGGCGGCTTGCTTCTTCTCGATTACAGGGTACGCAAATATTGGAGTCAGATTGTACTTTTGCTTCTATTTATCGTAGCAATTCCCTTTAGTGCCATAGCACAATATAAGTCAGAAAATTTATTCTATTATGTGGATACTGAAGAGTCGTTTAAAAGCTTCAAAAAGAATCTTGATCAAATTTCGATAGTAGCTCCACAGAGTTTCTCCATTAGTAAAGATGGTGTCGTTTGGGGCGAAGTGGACCAGCGGGTATTGTCGCTGGCCAAAGAAAACGGTGTCAAAGTTATTCCACTCATCGTTAATCCCGATTTTGATCAGCAGCTTTTTCACACCTTCTTGCAGGATACGGCCGCTCAGCAGCGGGCAATATCCATGATGGTGAAGCTGGCAAATGAGTATAATTTTGCCGGTTGGCAATTCGATTTTGAGAATATTCATATCAATGATCGGGAGCTTTTTACTAAGTTTTATCGTCAAACAGCCCAAGCCTTTCATGCCGAAGGATTAAGCCTCTCGGCAGCAGTGGTGCCTACCAATACCGATTTCGATTTAAAAACGGAGTACCACCGATTTTTGTACGAATTCTGGCGCGGGGCCTATGATTTAAAAGCCATGGCTAAGGCTGGTGATTTTTTATCCCTCATGACCTACTCACAGCACACCAGCCGCACGCCGCCGGGACCAGTTGCAGGCATTCCCTGGATGAAAGAAATGGTTGAATATCTATTAGACAAGGGAGTGAACGCGAACAAGATTTCGCTGGGCATTCCTTTCTACTCGAATTACTGGTATGCGGATTATTCCGAAGATAAAGGAGGATTTATGAATGGCCAAGGAGCCTCGTTCCAGAAAGTTCAGGGAATGATATCGAGGTATGATGCTGAGGTCAAATGGCTCGAAAAGCAGAAAACACGCTATGCTCTGTGGAATCATGACGGAGTATTTGAGTATGCCTATGTGGAGGATGCGCGCTCAATTAGGTATAAATTAGAGTTGTTAGACGAATATGACTTAAGGGGGTTCTCAGTATGGCGCTTAGGTCAGGAAGATCCTGATGTATGGCCAGTGATAAGAAAACAGACGACCCCAGTACAACATTAATCTTATCACGCTAACAAAATCATAACTAACACAATGGAGGACATATGTATAAGCGGTTACTCATAGTTGCCTGTTTATTGATGGTCCCCTTTGCTGTTTTTGGGCAGAGTACCAGTTATACCATTTCTGGTGAGCTCGTCGATGCAAAAACAGGGGAACCATTGCCAGGTGCAAACATCAGTTTTCAAGACCTTGTAATAGGTACTGCTACCGATGCCGATGGCAAGTTTGAATTGACGGCCGAGGTAAAGCCCGGTGAATATACCATGATTTTTACCTTTATAGGCTATAAGAGGGTTCGTCAGAAAGTTAGCCTTGGTAATAATTCGGATGTAGATATCGGAACGGTTAAACTAGCGCCGGATGTCATTAATTCCGAGGAGATTGTTGTAACAGGTGCTTCTGCACTAACGGAGAAAAAACAGATTGGGAATTCTATTTCCACAGTCAGTGCCGATGAGTTGCAAACAACGGGCATCTCTCAAATCGATGCCGGTCTTTCAGGGAAAATTGCCGGAGCATTGGTTAAGCAAAACTCTGGAGATCCCGCTGGCGGAATCAGCGTGCGGCTGCGTGGAACCGGCACCCTGCTGGGTGGAGCAAGTCCACTTTATATCGTAGATGGTGTGATCGTAAATAACGATTCGCCTGAGCTGATTGACGTGGGCGGTAATGCTACGAATCGTTTGGCAGATCTCAATCCCGAGGATATCGAGCGAATTGAGGTTGTAAAAGGAGCTGCGGCCGCCGCATTGTATGGATCGCGTGCTAATAATGGTGTTGTGCAAATCTTCACCAAAGAGGGTACACCCGGGAAGCCTTCGATTACCATTAAGTCTACGGTTAACGTTGATAATATTCGCAAGACGCTGGATGTGAATATGGCTCAAAATGAGCAGGGCCAGTATCTTGACAACAGTGGAAATGTAATGACCGATGGACGCCGGTATGACTTTCAGGATTATATCTTTCGTACTGCTACGGGTACCAACCAGTATCTGTCGATTTCAGGTGGATCCAATGAAACGCGTTACTACATATCAGGATCTCACAGAAATAATGAAGGTATTGTTAAAGGGGCGAATTATCAGCGTTCTACGGTCCGTTTAAATCTTGATCAAGGACTAACCAACTGGGCCAATCTCGCGACCAACTTAAGTTACACTCACAGCAACAGCCAGGAGATTCCCAATGGCGGTTTAAATGCTTCCTATGGAGCGCTTACCGGATTCATTTTTGGACCCAATACGGTAGATCCGCGACCGAATGCTCAGGGAGAGTATCCGAATAACACGGCACTGGCAAATCCGCTGGAAGTAATTAACAAGTACGACTTTAAAAACGAAATAAACCGTGTGATTGGTAGTGCCAAGCTCACACTGACACCTTTCAAAGGTTTTTCGGTTGACCACACCTTGGGAGTAGACACGTATTCGCAGGTGGGAACAGCATTTATCCCGCCGGGAACATCTGCTCCGGGACTTTCCACAGGATTTGGACGACGTTCGGAACGTCAATTTATGCAGTTGAATAATGATCTGCGCATCCGCTATCAAACAGACCTGACGTCTTGGTTGAGTTCAACATCACTGTTGGGTGGTACGCTGCAGTACGAGAATATCGAAACAACCAGCCTTCAGTCTGAACAGTTTAGCCTGGGGTCGCGTGTGGTATCCGGTGGCGCCGATTATGACCAGCCGGGTGAATATCGCAGCAAAACGGTGATTTACGGTGTGTTTGGGCAGCAGACGTTTGGCTACGACGATCGTATTTTTGTTACGGTTGCCGGTCGATTTGATGCTTCTTCGGTATTTGGACAAGGCGAACGCTGGCAGTTCTTTCCTAAGGTCAGCGGATCCTATTTGATCTCAGAAGAGGATTTCTGGGATAATGCCGGATTATCTGATTTGGTTTCCAGCTTCAAGCTACGTGCTTCGCTGGGAATTTCAGGTGGACAGACAGCGATCGGACCCTATGATCGGTTCAATCTGTTTAACCCTACCTCTATTAACGGTCGTAGTGCTATGCTGCCGTCGTCGCAGCGCGGTGCTCTAAACGTAAAGCCGGAGCGTCAGCGGGAGCTGGAGCTCGGGATAGATGCGAACTTCTTTTCCGATCGTTTGACCGTTGAGTTTACTTGGTATAAGCAGCGCACGGAAGACTTGTTGCTGTTCCGTACCACGGCGCCCTCCACCGGCTACGGTTCTAAGCTGGGGAACTTCGGAGAACTCGACAACGAAGGTATTGAGTTCTTGGTCAAAGGAGCGCCCATCAATAAGCAAGACTTTAAATGGACGTCATCAGTAACCTTCTCGGCAAATAATAACGAAGTCCGTGGAGTTGATGGTGGAACGCTTATTTTGCCTGAATCCTTTGGTCAGGTGGCTGCTATCAACGGTGAGCCGCTGGGGGTCTTTTACAGTGATGCCTTTGAGCGTGACAGCAACGGCAATATTGTGAAGGATAGTCAGGGACTGCCGGTCGAAGCGGAAGGCGATCATATCATTGGTAACCCGCAACCTGACTGGATCGCTTCCTGGATTAACGATATCAATATTGGATCAAGTTGGAACATTCACACCCAGTTTGATGCATCCTATGGCAACGACGTCTTTAACTTTACGCGACGTCTTGGCGCCTTGGGTGCTTTCGGTACTATGGAGATTTATGAACGTGAACTTGAAGGCGATCTTCCATCTGGTTATAACAGCCGGGTATTTGGCATTTTTGAGAAATGGGTGGAAGACGGATCGTACTTGAAGCTTCGCGAGCTGTCGGTCTCCTACACTCGCGACATGCAGGTACTAGGGATGAAAAGTCTAAAGCTGAGCGTGACAGGACGTAACTTGTTCTCAATCGACAGCTATACCGGATATGATCCCGAAACCAATGTGGCTGGCCAACGAACCGCAGTACGAGGATTTGACTTTGTTCAGGTTCCGATTCCAAGAAGTTTCGTCTTTGGAGTTACTGCGAAATTTTAATTGACGGAAATCAGTAAAGCCATGAATATTTTTAAACAGAAATTCATTGCAACACAGTGTTTGCTTATCACAATAATTTTAACTTTATCTGCATGTAGTCTTGATGTATCCAATCCGAATTCGGCTACGCAGGAAGATGTTCTTAACTCTGCTGAGGGTATTGAGTCATATGCTATTGGCATGCAAGGTTACTTTGCCGAAAATGCATATCCTGATGTAGTGCTCAATACTGGTGTTACGACCCGGGAGCTGGCCATTAATACAACCTACTCAAGTTTGGTAGAACTTGAGGATGGTGGAACGGCGCTGCCCCCTGGCAATAGTCGCATCAACAGTATCTGGGATGGTATGTTTCGAGTTATCAATATGACCGGCCAGATTATCGATAATGCGCCCAATGTTATTACCGATGAAGCTGAGCTGAGCGGTATTATGGCCATGTCGGAGCTTTACCGGGCGATGGCACTGGGCTATTTAGTGCAGTGTTTTGAGCAGGCTCCTATCGAAGCGGGACAGAATGTCGAGTTCCAATCACGCGGCGATGTACTTGCAGAGGCTCTGCGTTTACTAAATAGTGCTCGGCAGCGTATTAATCAGACACCGCCCTCAAGCAGTTTTAACAATAATATCCTGCTTTCGGGTATTGATCTGCCGAATACGATAAATGCTATGAGAGCCCGATACAACCTGATGGCCGGCAACTATCAAGATGCCATTGACGCATCGAACCAAGTGGACATGTCAGCAACATCGGTGTTCAGTTACGATGGATCCACGATGCGGAATCCCATTTTTGACGGCGTGGCCCAAGGCGACGAAGGTCAAGAGTATGCGCCCCGCGACAATTTTGGGACACCCCTTACGGAATCGGGTGATCAGCGGCTGGATTTCTATTTGAGCTCGTCCAGCGAACAAAGCACGCCCAACGGTCTCACTATTGATGACTTGGTCGGTTTCTTTAATACGGCCAGCAAGTCGATACCTGTATACTTGCCGGGAGAGATGAATCTCATCCGCGCTGAAGCCCACGTCCACCTTGATGAACCGGGCATGGCGGTAAATGAGATTGATAATATCCGGACTAAGAAGCCCTCGGAAGATCCGTTTGGAGTAGGAGCCGATTTGCCTGCTTACAGCGGTGGAACAAGTGATGCGGAATTGTTTGAGGAGATTTATCAGCAGCGGAGTGCCGAGCTTTATTTGACCGGTATGCGGTTCGAGGACATGCGTCGATTGAATCGACCGGTACCGTCTGATGACCCTCCCTTTTCAGCAACCCGCAATCGCGTGTACTATCCGTATCCTACCCAAGAGCGGCAGAATAACACGAATACCCCCGAGAATCCGCCGATTTAAATGTTGCAGGTATTCCAAATTCGATAACTTGGGATATTAGGTTGTTATGAAAGTCCGCAGATGAGAGTCTGCGGGCTTTTTTTATTGATAATGTTTTTGTCCGGGTTGATATTTCTTCTGCCGAAACCATGTATCATAGTGGAATTTGTCTAACTGTATCAGGATCTGATAGAGCTTGGCATTGGGATCAGTCTTGAAATAAACCAGTCCCCGGATGCTTTCACCGGGCCAGAGGTCAGTGATGCGGAGCGCCTCGGCCTTCCAAAATTCCTTACTACCGCGAAGGCCTGCGCGCCGGTGGTGATATCGAGCGCGATCTATTTGCTGGTTAACGGCGTTTTGTGCCAACTGTTCACCAGCCTCCTCTTGCTCTTCTTCAGTTTCGGCCATCACGCCATTGGCAGCAGTCAATCCCTGTAGTGTATAAAACAAGAGTTCATCGGTTTGTTGATTAGCTTTTTGTTGGGAGAGCGCTAAATCGAGACTAAGAATTTTCTGCTCGGGATTTTTGGCTTGATTGAAAGTGAGTAGTTGTCCCGGGTTTTCCGGAATAAACCCACTGTAGGATTTGTAGGCGAAGGAATCGGGAGCTACGCGAACAATCTGTTCGGAATTGTTAATCACCTCCACATCGAGTGCAAACATGCTCGAGGTGTGTTCATAGTAACTGATCGTTACCAGCACGCTGTCATTTTCCAGGTGAATGTACTCGACGCCCTTGTAAAAAGAGGTCTGGTTGTCATTCACCTTGGCCTTGAGGCGATAAACCGGTTCCGGTGAACAGGCTTGCAGAATCAAAAGACCTCCAATAATAAGTAGTAACGTAGATCTCATATCTGAAAAGCTGGTTGTTGATGACTTTTTCTGCCAATAACCTATTTAAATGGGGAATACGGAAAAATCACATGTTTATGTGAATGTAAAAGTGCCGCGAAATCGTAACTTACAGGAAACGTTAACTGACAGATTATCCTATGGAAATTTATATACAGAACACCGGCTTATTACTGGTGATATTATTTTTGATCTCTTGCCAGGGCGAACAGGGCCCCACTGGGCCGCAAGGTCCTGCAGGACCTGTGGGAAGTGCTTATGAGGTGCAGGCTAGCTTTAATGAGGATAATAACTACAGTGTCATTTCGGCCATCCCGGATAATATTGAGGTGCTGCAAAGCGACATTGTTATGGTGTATTTGCTCTGGGAGGTTGATCAAAACACAGGCAATGATGTGTGGCAGCCGCTGCCGGTTTCAATATTTTTTGATGACGGAGAGCTGCAGTATGGCTTTGACCACACGGTGGCTGACGTTCAGCTGTTTTTGACGGGTGATACTGATTTGAGTACCGTGGGCGATGAGTTTACCCAGGACCAAATTTTCCGTATCGCTATACTGCCGGTGGATTATGTGCAGTCGAATAAGATTAACGTCCAGAATATGGCAGAAGTGATGAAGGCGGTAGGGCAGCAGAATTTGAAGCGCCTGGAATCCAACTAATTAATATCTTAAGCTTTACTAAACCTCAGAGGTTTAGTAAAGCTTACTTTTTATTCTCTTTATTCTGGAATAAGATGCGAAATCTGATCGTAATTTTCATCTGATTGTGATAAGTTCTGAATTTTTCTCTGTTACTAAAAAGGTTCAGAATGTCTTTTCGATATACTTTTGTGGAACCACTGCTAAGTATGGATTGATACGAAGAATATTCCCACTTAAGATATTCACTTACAAAGTTGTGGTGAATGGGATTATGTAGTGTATCAGGTGTTGAAGATAATTTTTGGAATCTACTTCAACCCGTTTGAAACGTTTTTGGAAGAGACTTCCGGTTCGATCATACATTTTGTTGAAAGCAAGAGTATAGCTCGAAAAGAGGCGTTTAAATTGATCTTCAGCTGTTAACTTCAGCTTTGTCGGGAAAAGAATTTTTGTCCTTAATTTGAACTAAGAAATGAAAATGGTTAGGCATTAATACATATGCCCATATTTTGGCATGGGCAAGAATATATTTGTCCCATTTATTCCGGAAATATTGGTAGCTTTTCCCTTCTTTGAATAAACTTTCATCTCCGATGGCTCTGTTATAAATATGGTAGAAGTGACTCGATCTAAAATAGGAGTGATAGTCTCTCATGATGATCTATAAAGGATTACTAAACTTCAGAAGTTTAGTAATCCTTTATAAGTATGTAAAGTAGCTTATACCTTAGACATCAGCGGTACGAAATTTCCAAAGTTTAGTACCGCTAGTAGTTAAGCCTTGTCTCCGCGATCTATTCTTCTGGCTCATAATTTAAGTTCGGGCCCAGCCAGCGCTCAACCTCTTCCACACTCATATCCTTGCGCTGAGCATAATCTTTGATCTGATCCTTTTCAAAATCACCAACATTAAAATAGACCGAATCGGGATGCGCAAAATAGAGTCCACTTACCGAGGCCGCCGGATGCATAGCAAATGACTCTGTTAGCGTAATTCCCGTTTTGTCTTCCACATTCAGCAGGTCGAACAGCACGCGTTTTTCCGTGTGATCGGGCTGGGCCGGATAGCCAGGCGCGGGACGAATACCGTTATACTGTTCCTTGATGAGCTCTTTGTTGGTTAAATCTTCATTGGGTGCATAGCCCCAAATGTCCGTACGCACCTTCTCGTGCAGGAGTTCGGTAAAGGCCTCAGCAAGACGATCCGCCAGTGCCTTGGTCAGGATAGCATTGTAATCGTCGTGATCATCTTCAAACTGTTTGACGAGCTCGGGAGCGCCAATGCCGGTTGTAACGGCAAACCCACCCATGTAATCGTTGATCCCAGATGATTTTGGTGCAACAAAATCAGACAGTGCTTTATTGGGCTGGCCGCGACGTTTCTTCGACTGCTGGCGAAGCATGTGGAAGGTTGTGAGCACTTCTTCACGATTGTCATCGGTATAGAGTTCTACATCGTCGCTTACGGAGTTGGCCGGATATAGTCCCAGCACGGCGCGTGCCTTCAGCAACTTCTGGTCGATAATCTTATCTAACAACTGGTTAGCATCATCGTACAGCTTCTGCGCCTCTTCACCATATTTTTCATCCTCCAAAACTTCGGGGAACTTGCCTTTCATCTGCCAGGCGATGAAAAAGGGTCCCCAGTCGATGTAATTTCGAATTTCTTCCAGTGGGTAATTGTCGTACACCTGCGTACCGAGCTGGTTTGGTTTGATGATCTCTGAGGATTCCCAATCGATATCCATAGCGTTATCACGGGCCTCTTCCAGCGACAGGTAGGTCTTGCGACTAGATCGTCCTTCGTGACGCTTACGCAGCTTCAAATATTCATTCTTTGTTTTCTTGACAAACTCATCGCGCAGCGTCTTGGAAACGAGGTTTCCTGTTACTGATACACTTCGGGAGGCATCTAAGACGTGTATCACCGGCTGATCGTAGTTGGGCTCAATTTTTACCGCGGTATGCATGCGGGAGGTCGTGGCACCCCCAATCATCAGCGGTTGCTTGAAATCTTCTCGCTCAAGTTCTTTGGCCACGTGCACCATCTCATCCAGCGAGGGCGTAATGAGTCCGCTGAGACCGATAATATCCACCTTCTGTTCGCGCGCTTCCTGCAGAATCTTATCCGCCGGTACCATTACGCCGAGGTCGATTACATCAAAATTGTTACAGCGCAGCACGACCGATACAATGTTTTTGCCAATATCATGTACATCACCTTTCACGGTGGCCAGCAATACTTTGGCCTTGGGCTCGCTGTTCTTGTTTTTCTCTTTTTCTTTCTCGATAAAAGGGATTAGGTGGGCTACGCCTTTCTTCATCACGCGGGCACTTTTTACCACCTGTGGCAGAAACATCTTGCCCGATCCAAACAGGTCGCCGACCACATCCATGCCGTTCATCATGGGACCTTCGATTACTTCGATAGGATGCTCAAACTGCTGGCGTGCTTCTTCCACATCATCCACAATATAGTCCACAATGCCTTTGACCAGTGCGTGTTTGATGCGCTCTTCCACGGGTTCTTCACGCCACTCCTGTTTCTTCTCCTCTTTTTCGGTGCCTTCGTCTTTGATTTCCTCGGCGTAATCTACAAGGCGTTCAGTAGCATCATCGCGGCGGTTGAGCAGTACATCCTCAACGAGCTCCCGAAGTTTGTCAGGAATTTCTTCATAGACTTCGAGCTGACCCGCATTGACAATAGCCATGTCGAGTCCGGCTTGGATGGCGTGGTACAGAAAGGCTGAGTGCATTGCTTCGCGGACCTTGTTGTTGCCACGGAAAGAGAACGAAATGTTACTGAGCCCACCACTCACCTTGGCCAGCGGCAGGTTTTCTTTAATCCATTCGGTTGCCTTGATAAAATCAACCGCATAGTTCCGGTGCTCTTCAATGCCGGTGGCTACCGTCAGAATATTGGGATCAAGGATAATATCCTGAGGTTTAAAGCCAACTTCTTTGGTCAAGATGTTGTAAGCGCGTTCGGCAATTTCGATACGTCGCTCGTAGCTGTCAGCCTGTCCCTTTTCGTCGAAGCCCATAACCACGACAGCGCCCCCAAAATTGAGGATTTCGCGGGCATGTTCTTTAAAGGTTTCTTCACCGTCCTTTAGACTAATGGAGTTGACCACACATTTACCCTGGGCAGCTTTGAGTCCCGCCTTGAGCACTGACCACTTCGAGGAATCAATCATGATAGGGACACGTGAAATATCGGGCTCAGCGGCCAGCAGCTGCAAAAACTCGACCATTACTTCTTCCGATTCCAGCATACCCTCATCCATGTTGATATCGATGATCTGGGCGCCGTTCTCGACCTGCTGGCGCGCCACGGATAGTGCTTCTTCGTATTCTTCATTTTTGATGAGCCGCTTGAACTTGCGTGATCCCATCACGTTGGTACGTTCGCCGATGTTAACGAAGTTAGTTTCAGGTCGTACGACCAATGGCTCAAGTCCGCTGAGGCGCAGGTAGGGCTTTTGTTCGGGAATCTGGCGCGGCTCGCACTCTTGGGCTGCCTCAGCAATAGCCTCAATATGGTCGGGCGTCGTACCACAGCATCCACCCACTAGGTTTACAAAATTCGACTCGGCATAATCCCGCAGCTGATCGGCCATGAACTCAGGCGTCTCGTTATATTCGCCCATCTCATCGGGCAGACCCGCATTGGGGTAAAGGCTGGTGTGGCAGTCAGCAATGTTGGCTAGTTCCTCGATATAGGGACGCATCTGTTTGGATCCCAACGAACAGTTGAGTCCCACACTAAGCAGGTTTTTGGTGTGCGAAACAGAAATCCAGAAAGCTTCGGTGGTTTGTCCCGATAGCGTACGACCACTTTGATCTACAATCGTGCCTGAAATCATTACGGGAATGTCTTTGCCCGTTTCCTCTTGGAACTTGTGGATGGCATAAATTGCGGCCTTGGCGTTGAGCGTATCAAAAATCGTTTCTACCAGCAGGATATCTGCGCCACCTTCGACCAAGCCTCGTATTTGTTCGCTATATGCTTCCTTGAGCTGATCAAAGGTGATGGCGCGGTAGCCGGGATCTTCTACATCCGGCGACAATGAAAGTGTTTTGTTAGTAGGGCCAATAGCACCGGCCACGAACCGAGGCTTATTGGGATTTTTTTCTGTAAATTCATCGGCCACTTCGCGAGCATTTTTTGCGGCCGCCACATTTAGCTCATAGGCTAAATCTTCCATATGGTAATCCGCCTGCGAGATAGACGTGCTATTGAAGGTGTTGGTTTCGATGATGTCGGATCCGGCCGAAAGAAATTGCCGGTGAATATCTTTAATAATATCGGGCTGGGTGAGACTGAGCAGGTCGTTGTTGCCTTGCAGTTCCGCCTTGTCAAAATCGGCAAAACGGTCGCCGCGGTAGTCTTCTTCAGAAAGGTTGTGATCCTGGATCATCGTGCCCATGGCACCATCCAGTATTAAAATGCGGTCTTGTAGCAGATCCTTGATTTGATCGAACTTCATATATATAACTATCTACAGGTAATATTGTTAGGTACTTGTGGTTGCACAAAAACTTTTCAACTAAGCTACGAAGTGATTACCTTAAACACCGTTAGATTTTCGATACGAAAACCGTGCAGCTTGCTGCAAAGTTTTTGGACACCAAAGGTACAAAGATTAGACGAGTAAATGAAAGTAATAGAGCACTACGCACAAGCAAAAGAACCACTTATTTCTTTTGAAATTATTCCGCCCAAAAGAGGGGGATCAGTTGACAAGGTTTTTTCCTCTCTAGACCAGGTGATGCAGTATAATCCTCCATTTATTGATGTGACCTATCATGCCGCTGAATCGTATTATGAGGAGCTGGGTGATGGTACGATGAGGCGCCATATCAAACGCAAGCGTCCGGGTACTATTGGCCTTTGTGCTGCCATTATGCATAAGTATGATGTGGATCCGGTGCCGCACCTGATATGTGAAGGTTTTACCAAGGAGGAGACCGAGGACGCCCTGATTGAGCTAAACTACCTGGGCATCGATAACGTGTTGGCTATCCGCGGGGATGCATCAGATGATTCTGTGCCTCGTTACAAAAACGGCACCTTCAATAAATTTGCCTTGGACTTGGTTAACCAGATTAAAGATATGAATCGGGGTCAGTATCTCGAGGATATCGGCAATGCCCACGAAACCGATTTTTGTGTGGGCGTAGCCGGTTATCCCGAGAAACATTTCGAGGCACCCAATCTCGACTTTGATATTAAGCAGCTTAAGAAGAAGGTTCGTGCCGGTGGCGACTATATCGTAACGCAGATGTTTTTTGATAATGAAGCATACTTTAATTTTGTCGAAAAGTGTCGCAATGCCGGCATTGATTGCCCCATTGTGCCGGGGCTCAAAGTACTGACCCGCGAACGTCATTTGAACTTTCTGCCTAAATATTTTCATCTGAATATTCCAGAGCCGCTGTCCGAGGAAGTACAGGCTGATCCCGACAATGCACAGAGTATTGGTGTGGAGTGGGCTGCCCAGCAGTGCACCGAGCTGCTCGAAGGCGGAGCCCCTGGAATTCATTTTTATATTATGGGCGATCCCACGCCGGCGCTGGATGCCATCGACAAGCTCCCATTGGGACACGATGCAGTTGGTCGTAAGTAACAATTCGGCTAACGTTGTAGTACAAAGCAAAACCCTCCAAGACAAATCCTGGAGGGTTTTTTTGATCTAAAGAAGAGAAATATTACCGCACAAAGACGGGCTGCGTTTTGTCTTCTGTATGTTTCTCGCTGTAGCTGTAATCATTTCCATTGAAGCCTAACAGCCCCTCGTAGCTATCGATTTCATTTTCGATAAGATAGCGTGACATCGTACCGCGGTTTTTCTTGGCATAAAAGCCAATCACTTTTAGCTCTCCATTTTTAAAGTCTTTGAACTTGGGTTTGATGACATCCACGTCTAGTTTGTTGGGTTGTAGCGCTTTGAAATACTCTTTACTGGCCAAGTTAACAAAAAGCTCATCGTCTTCCAGTTCATCATTCAGAGCTTCAGTAAGGCTATCGCCCCAGAAGTCGTACAGCCGATCATGACCATTGACTTGAAGCTTTGTCCCCATCTCAAGGCGATACGGCTGCATTAAATCAAGTGGGCGTAGCAGTCCGTACATACCTGATAATATGCGCAGACTGTCTTGCAAGGTGTCGAGGTGTGAATCATCCAAGGAATAAGCATCAAACTCTTTGTAGGCGGAACCCTTGAATGCATAAATGCAGGGACGAGCGTTTTCTTTCGTAAAAGGAGTAGAGAATTTTTGATAACGCTCATAGTTCAGGTCAGCCAGGTCCTGGCTGATATCCATAAGTTCTTTGAGCTCCTCTTTTGATTTTTGAGCCAGCTCATTGTTCAGTGTTTTAGCCTTATCCAGAAAGCGCGGTTTGGTGGCTTTATCAGTTGGTAACTCACTTTCATAATCCAGCGTTTTAGCAGGTGAAAGAACGATTTTCATTGTAATACTTATAAATTTAGGATTTGTCTTTTTAAATGATAGAGAGCATAACCTGATTAAATGGAGCAATCATTCCAAAAGCCGTTATGATATCTCTGTCATCAAAAAAATTAATAATAATGCTTTATTAATAGCTTTTGGCTTAGTTTCTTAAAACTGAGCACTTCTCTACTAAACTAATCGCAATATTGGAATTATGCGTTTCTGTTTAGGGGTACTATTTGTAACGATTTTCGTGAGTTCAGTGTTGGGGCAGTCTCAAGATCGAATTGTATTTACGGCTGATTCTGATAGCCTCCGTATTGAAAAAGTCGTAGCAAAAGCCGATTCCTTGCAAAGGATAGGCCACATACAGCAATCTTTAGGATTATTAAAACAAGTCCAGAGTACAGCTGATTCACTCCAAAGTAGCTATCTGATTCAATTGGTGAATGAGCAATTAGCAGATAATTACTTGTCGAGCAGCCACTATCAGAAAGCAGAAACGCTGTTGACAGAGATGCTCAACAAATACCCCCAAGCGGATAAAAAGGCTGAGTTGTTAAGCCTGTTGGGAAATACCTACCGATATCAAGGAAGATATAAAGAGGCGCTTGCTAAACAGGAAGAAGCAAAAAAGCTGATTGATTCACTTCAGCATCCGGTAACCTATGCACGTCTTAATTTTAACATAGCTACTGTACATAGTAGTGTAGGTAATTTTGGTACGGCCTTTAAGTACTTCAACAATAGTATTAAAGGTGCCGAAGCTGCAAAAGATAGTGTCTTGCTGGCGAAAAGCCTTAATAGCTTGGGCCTGGCTTACAATAATTATGGAAAGTACGACGAGGCAAAATACTATCTGCAACGTGCGCGGGAGATTGAGAAACAGATCAATAATAAAGTGGGAATGTTACGGGCCACTTTGAATCTAGCTATCACTGTTCAAAATTTGAAAGATTACGATAAAGCAATCGCTTTATATAACCAAGCGTTGGATATTCATCGGGATGTACGGTCCAATGTGCCCCCGTTTCGCATTCTCTATAATCTGGGTCAGCTTCATAAGGAGCAGGGTGCCTATGACAAAGCTATCTCCAACTATCAGCAGTCGTTGGCATACAGTGAGGAGCAAGGTATTAAACCGGGACTGGTCTATAACTATGGTGGGTTGGGCGATGTAGCCGAGCAACAGGGTCGGTTTTCCGAAGCAGAAACATACTATTCCAAAGCACTAGACATTGCCCGGCAAATTGGGAACAACGACTTGAGGAAAAATGCCCTGAAGAGTTTATATAATTTGAAAAAAAGTCAGAATGCATATCGCGAAGCATTATCCTACCATGAATCATATGTAAGATTGTCTGACAGCCTGGAAGAAGTATCGCGCAAAGAGCAGATCGAAAAGACGAAAACTGAGTTGGGGCTTCGAAAACAGGAAAAGATTAACCAGTTACTGCAGGAAAAGCAGAATCGGCAGGAAGCACGCATAGCTTTCCAATATTGGGTGATTCTGGCTGGTGTTGCTGTTATCATAGCTGTCCTAATTACACTGTACTTGCTGTACCGTTCGAATGCCGAGAAGCAGCGTATTAATGCAGAGCTGGAAGATCAGCGCAGCCAGCTACAGGAGCTCAACAAGGTAAAAGAAAAGATGCTGGCAATTATTGCCCATGACTTGCGATCGCCACTGTCGTCGATGCAGACCGTGCTCTACCTGATCCGCGAAGAAGATTTGTCGGTTCAGGAAATACGAGAAATGACGGCCGACCTAGAGGTATCGATCAGTCAGAATATTAGTATGATGGATAATATGTTGGCTTGGGCGCGCGAGCAGATGTCTGGATTGGAGGTTGATCTGGAAACCATACAAGCGAGAGAGATGGTCGAAGATATTTTTGATAACTTGAAAATTCAGGCTCAAAATAAGGGCATTGCATTACATAACAACGTTTCTGAAGATGTGAGTGTGAAGACTGATGTGAACCTCTTGAAGCTTATTTTGCGTAACTTGGTTTCGAACAGCATCAAATTTTCGCGTCAGGGTGATGATATCTCGGTGCATAGTCGCATTGGCTCATCAGGAGAGATAATATTTGAGGTTCGTGATACAGGTATTGGCATTCCTGAAGAGAAGCAACAGGTTATTTTTTCATCAGAAAGCGAATCACGACTGGGTACCAAAGATGAAAAGGGCAGTGGACTGGGGCTTCAGCTGTGCAAAGAGTTTGTTGAAAAACAAGATGGGGAAATTACTATACAGAGTGCTGAGGGCGAAGGTACAACCTTTTCTTTCACTTTGCCCAAGGCCTCCTAACTACAATTCTGTGACTTTATTCAGTTATCTGAATGAAAATAGGCGTTCCCAAAAATAGCCTTCTATAAAGTAATATCGCCTCTCAGTTCACCTTTTTGATGTTCAAAGGAGCAGATGTTAAGGTACAGTTGTCCATTGTTAAGCAGTTCTTTTGCTGCCTCAGAAAGTTCAAAAGTGTTTTCGCTGGCTTTGAGCTCACCACCGGTCTTTTGATCGTTTGCGTTTACCTTCAGCTTATAAAGCTGGTTGCCGCCTTCACCGCGACGCAGGCTCACCATGATATAGGCACCCGAAAATGGTCCTGTGAGCTCTTCGAACTCACCCTCCACCTGCAGAGTATCGCCATGCAGCGTAACCGTAGCTATGCCCGATCCTGAAGTCCGAACCGGGGGTTTTTGCTTGTAGCCGGCTAGGGTTATTGTTTGGGAGCGCTGGGCTGTGGCATCTTGTGGGGAAGAGAATGAAATAAATCCGAAGAATACAAAAAGTACGGCAATGATCGTTATTTTGTTCATAGTAAAAGAATTCTCGCTGGATTTATGTTTGTATTAGAAACTAACAAAATTGGCGAATTATTTTGCATGCTCATTGAGCTAATTATGACGAAATATTAATCCATTGTCGCAAGATGTTAATGAATATTTAACTATAATTTTTTATTAATTTATTATGATTGTAGTTATTTAAGAATTACGTATTTAATCTAGTTAAATAATTAGCCTAATATTATGGCGAAGAAAGCAACGATACGAGAAGTCGCAAAGCAGGTAGGTGTAAGTGTAGCTACGGTATCGCGTGTGATTAATGAATCTCCCCATGTTTCTGATGATACCAAACGAAAAGTGTTGGATGTGATGGAGGAGATGAACTATGCGCCTCAAATTACCGCACGAAAGCTGGCCAGTGGAAAGACGCAAATCTTAGCGGTGGTCGTGCCATCTTTCACTACACCTTATTTCAATGAGGTGCTCAAGGGAATAAAAGACGAGATTGCCCAAACCGATTTGGATTTAATGATGTATAATACCGGCTCTCGAAATCCAGAAGCGGGCATGAAACAGTTCTTCGATCGTGGCATGGCCGATGCTGTCATCATTCTGTCGATTGGCGTTCCGGATAAAGTGCACAAACAACTGCAGGCTATGCAGACAAAAACGGTGTTGGTGAATACCATGCGCCCCGAGTACAACTATTTCCAGGTTAATGATTACAAAGGGGGATACCTGGCCGGTGAACACTTGGCACAACAGGGATTCAAAGATATAGGAGTAATTTCAGCGGCTACTGATCCCGTACCAGCTGTGGATCGGAGACGTGGATTTACCAATGCATTGCAAGAGCACGGGCTGCAGGTAAACGAAGATTTTTCCGTTAAAGGAGAAAGCATGAAGCATGGTGGTTTTTCAGAAGAAGCTGGTTTTGAGGCCATAAAGAAGTTTCAGAAGCAAGGTGAGTTTCCTGAAGCTATCTTTTGTCTCAACGATACGTTGGCTATTGGTGCGATGTATGCGCTGTCTCGGCTTGATAAAAAAGTGCCCGAAGATATCGCTATTATAGGCTATGATAATATTAAGCTGAGTAAATACCACGATTTGACGACGGTGGATCAAAAAATGTACACCATTGGAACTCGCGCTATCAGACGTTTGTCGGAGCTTATCAATGGCACCGATGAAAAACTACAGCAGGAAACAATAGACCCGGTACTGGTTGAGCGAGGTTCTTCGAGAAAGGTCAAATAAACGGTGAGTTTTTCCCTGTTTATGCCTTGGTCTTAGCTTGAAACCACTCCATCAGTTCTGTGGCACTTTTGCTATTTAGGATACGATCGCTGCCAAACTTTGCTTTGCGGGCAATGCGCACGCCGTAGGAAATGTGGTCAATACCTTTTTTGCTGTGCGCATCAGGATTAATAGCCGACATTAATCCCACCTCTTGGGCTTTATTGCCGTGCCGCCAGTCTAAGTCCAGCCGGCGGGGATTCGCATTGATTTCGATAGCCGTATGGTGTTCGGCTGCCAGTTCGATAAGCTCGTTCATGTCCAGGTCGCTGCCGTCGCGCTGCAGCAACAGGCGTCCGGTCGGGTGGCCAATGATATCGGTATAGGGTTTGGTAATGGCGTTGCGAAACCGCGTCATCATTTTATCGCGACTCATATCCAGGCCGTTGTGTACGCTGGCAATCACGAAGTCGAAACCTTCCAGGATTTCATCTTCGTAATCAAGATTGCCGTCACTGAGAATATCGGATTCGATGCCTTTTAAGATACGAAAGTTGGTTCCGTTTTGGGCAAACTCTTCGTTGATTTGATCAATTTCTTTCCACTGTTGCTTAATCTCATCCACCGAAAGCCCACCAGCGTAAGCGGCTGTTTGGGAGTGGTCGGTAAGACCAAGGTACTCATATCCCCGCTCGATACATGCCTCCGCCATTTCTCGAATCGAGAACTTGCCGTCGCTGTAGGTACTGTGGGCATGCAGTACGCCACGAATGTCATCGTTCTCAACCAGATCTATAGACTCGTGGGTCTCAAACAACTCGATTTCGCCGTGATCTTCGCGTAGTTCAGGAAAAATAAAGTGCAAATCCAGATGCTTGTAAATATCAGTTTCTGAGCTGTAATCGATTGGCATATCAAAATTGGTGTTGCCCTCCTCATCCAGTTCGAAAAGTCCATATTCGTTGAGCGAAAGGCCCCGCTCCCGGGCACGTTGACGAAGCACTACGTTGTGTTCCTTGCTGCCGGTAAAGTACATCAGCGCGGCGGGAAATTGTTCAGGTTTTACAATGCGGAGATCTACTTGCCGGCCATCTTTGGTTCGGATGGAGCTCTTGGTGTCGCCCCGTCCCAGCACTTCGACGACCAGTTCGTGATCAACAAAGGCATCAAAGAGATCCTCAATATGCTGCTCGTCCGCACCAATCAGGATATCCACATCACCAATTGTTTCTTTGGAGCGCCGCAGTGAGCCGGCCACGTCGATAGCTTCTACGCCTATGCGATCTTTCAGGAAGTTGTACATTGGCTTGGCAATTTCGGTAGCTTCGTCGAGGCGGCAGCGCTCGTCGAACTGTTCCATCCACTCGATGGAGCTCAAGATCTTTTGTGCTGATTTTTCGCCCAGCCCGTCCAGCCCGGCTACGCGCCCATCTTCGCATGCCTCTTTTAATTCATCCAGCTCAGAGATGCCCAGCTGTTTATGAATTTTTGCGATGTTTTTAGGTCCGAGTCCTGATATATCCAGCCATTGTATAATCCCTTCCGGAATACGTTCGCGCAAACTTTCAAGCACTTCAATTTTGCCGGTCTTGGCGTACGATTGAATATCTTCGCCGATGGAATCTCCAATCCCTTTGATATCTGTTAGGCTGTCATTCTCAATGTAATCGTTGATATCGTCATTAAGTGATTCAATGGTTTGAGCCGCGCGATCAAAAGCAATGGCGCGGAAGCGGTTTTCGCCGGCCAGCTGCATTAGTTGATAAATCTCGCGCAGACGCTCGGCAATTTCGTTGTTGGTTATGGACATAAAATGGATTGATTATCTTTTGGAAGAAATTATTGGATTCGCTGTAAAAATTCTATGACAGATTTAACCGCAGAGTTACACTGAGACATTCACGGAGGGGACACTGAAAAAATATACTTTAGCTTTCAGTAACTCCGCGATTATCTCTGAGTTGTCCATGGTTTTAAATAGAAAGTGGTTGATTAACCATAGAGTTGCACGGAGGGATTTGCAGAGGCCACGGAGCAAAATGTATTTATACCCTAAGTTCTCTGTGAAATCCTCTGTTTCCTCTGCGGTTAGCCATTTTCAGAATTAATTGCCCGCTTGATACCATCTCTTAAGTGAGCAACATTGAAGTTAATTAAAAGCCCAAGATTAAAGTTTCCTAGCTTCAGATAAGTTAGAGTTTGTGCTAAATGCACTTCATTTAATGTATCAACAGATTTAAGTTCCAGCACAAGCTTGTTTTCAACTAAGATATCTATTCGATAGCCGCATTCAAGTTTTACATCTTCGAATACGAGCGGTATAGGTTTCCCTTTTTTAATGGAATAGCCCGTCCTTTCTAATTTGTAACTTAAACATTCTTGGTAAGCTGATTCTAACAGGCCGGCTCCCAATGCGGTGTGGACCTGCATGGCATTTTTGATGATACTCCGAGTAAATTTTCTTGAAATCATAGTCTTTTTAAGTAAGACCTATCGGTAGGGATATCCTTACAAGATTGAATTGCAGAGTTACGCTGAGGCATTTATAGAGAGGACACCGAGAAAAATATGCTTTAGCTCTGAGAAACTCCGCGATTACCTCTGAGTTCTCTGCGGTTTTTAATAAAAAGTGTTTGTCAACCACAGAGTTACGTGGAAGAATTCGCAGAGAGCGCTGAGAAAAATATATATCTTAACACTGAGTGACTCCGCCGAATCTTCTGTTTCCTAAGCGGTTAAAAAATGTAACTCCTAGTTAGAAATGCCCCTTCCCATTTTAGGATTTATGAACCATTTCGTATCATCTAGAATTCTTCCCAACAATATTATTTTTATGACAAAATATTTGGTGCTTTTTGGCTTTATCTTGCTGGTTTCGTGCAAAGCCTCCTCGGATGCTCCGGCACCATCCACAAAAAAAGTAGAGGCTGTGTTGGATGACTGGCACGAAGCGGCCGCCGAGGCTGACTTCGATCGCTATTTTAATCACTTTGCCAGTGATAGTGCCATCTTTATGGGTACGGATGCCTCCGAACGCTGGGAGGTCGCTGAATTTCGCCGGTGGGCCCAACCCTATTTTAAGCGCGGCTCGGCCTGGGACTTCACGCCGGTTGAGCGTCATGTGTATTTTTCTGATGATGAAAAGATCGCTTGGTTTGATGAGTCGCTCGATACGCCTAATCTGGGTCCGGCACGGGGCAGCGGAGTGCTCAAACTAAAAGACGGCAACTGGGAAATTGCGCACTATAACCTGTCCATTCCCATCCCCAACGCTATTGTGGATACGGTGGTAAAACAGATTGAGCAAGCCCAACAAGATTCTAGCAACAATTAGTATTATGACTTATAAACAAACGAATAGTATGCGAAAGCTTTCATATTTTCTTGCCAGTTTATCATTACTCCTCACTTTTAGTTTTGCGGATGGGATTGCCCAGGATCAACTCCAGTCGCCCTCTGAGTTTTTGGGATACGAGCTGGGCAGCCAGTGGACACCTCACCACAAGGTGATGGATTATTTCTGGCATGTGGCGGAGCAGTCTTCCATGGTAAAGGGCGAAAAGTACGGCGAAAGCTATGAGGGCCGCGAGCTGATGCTGGCATACGTATCTAGTGAGCAAAATGTAGAACAGCTCAAAGAAATCCGTAAAAACAATTTGAAACGCACCGGCTTGCTGGAGGGTGAGCCCAGCGGATCCGAGAAACCAATTGTCTGGCTCAGCTACAACGTTCACGGCAACGAGACCTCCAGCAGCGAGGCCGCAATGAAAACGATATATGAGCTGGTGCGTCCCGGGAATACCGATACCAAAACGTGGCTGCAAAATACGGTAGTCATCATGGATCCGATGCTAAATCCCGATGGCCGGGATCGATATGTACACTGGTACAGGGAGACGGCGGGCGATGAGTTTAATGCTGATGGCCAGGCCCGGGAACACCACGAGCCGTGGCCGGGTGGACGTACCAATCATTATTATTTTGATCTGAACCGTGACTGGGCATGGTTGACGCAGAAAGAAAGTCGTCATCGAATCAAAAAATACCAGCAGTGGATGCCGCAGATCCACGTGGATTTTCACGAACAGAGCTACGATGAGCCCTACTATTTTGCGCCGGCTGCCGAGCCATTTCACAAGGCGATTACCGATTGGCAGCGTGATTTCCAGTACACCATTGGCGAAAATAACGCCGAGTACTTTAATAAAAATGACTGGCTCTATTTTACCCGCGAAGTGTTCGACCTCTTCTATCCAAGTTACGGCGACACTTATCCCATTTTTAACGGGGCTATCGGCATGACGTATGAACAGGGCGGCGGCGGTTATTCCGGCCTTGGCATTATCAAGCCGGAAGGAGATACCCTAAGTCTTAACGATCGGCTGACCCATCACTATACAACCGGACTTTCGACGGTTGAGGTGAGCTCGAAGAATGCGGATAAGCTTGTCAGCGAATTTTCCAAGTATTATCAGCGGGCGCGTAACAATCCGCAGGGAACGTATAAAACCTATGTCATTGATGGGGATAACAATCCTGACAAATTGAAGTCGCTCTTTGAGTTGTTGGATAAGCACAAGATTGAGTATGGCAAGGCAACGGGATCACGAACAGTAGCTGGTTACAACTATCAGACCGGTCAAAGCGAACGCATGCGCGTCACGGAAGATGACTACTTGGTAAGTGCCTATCAGCCGAAGTCGGTGATGGCGCGTATTATGTTTGAACCGCGTCCCGAGTTGACCGATTCGGTGACTTACGATATTACGGCTTGGGCACAGCACTACGCCTATGGCCTTGACGGCTTCGCCACCAAGCAGCGATTGGATGTGGAATCGGCGTCAGCTCCAACGAAAGAAATTGACAATTCTGGCGCGGGTTCTCCTTACGCCTACATGGCGAAATGGAAAGACCTGCAGGATGTACGCATGCTTGGGGAGCTGCTCGAAAACGGTATTAAGATTCGGTATGCGACCGAAGCATTTAAGATCGAAGATGTGGAATACGAGCGGGGCACGCTCATCATCACGCGCAGCGATAACAAGCAGATGGGCCCTAAGTTTGATCGGCTTGTCCAGGATATTGCCACGGAGCACAACCAGCAACTTCGTCCGGTGGCAACCGGCTTTGTACAGTCCGGCTCGGATTTTGGATCGGAATCGGTTCGCTACCTCAAAAAGCCGCGCGTAGCGTTGCTTTCGGGCAGCGGTACTTCATCCAATATGGTGGGTGAGGTTTGGCACTATTTTGATAAACAGATTGATTATCCCGTTACAATGCTGAGCACCGATTATTTTGAGGGTGTAGAGCTCAGCGACTTTGATGTGCTAATTTTACCATCGGGTTATTACGCCGACAAAATTGATGATGAGCGTATGGACGACATAAAAGAATGGATCAGGAATGGCGGTAAGCTGATTGCCTTGCAGGGCGCTAACAGATTGTTGGTGGGCAAGGATGGATTTGGCCTCAAAATGAAAAAAGACGATGAGGAAAAATCGGATGCTGAGCCCGGGTCAGTGCTAGACGAATACGGCACGCAACAGCGGGAAAATATCTCCAGCTATAATGCCGGCTCGATTTTTAAGATTACGATGGATCCAACTCATCCGCTCGCCTTTGGATATGACGAGTCGTACTTTTCACTTAAACTCGATTCCGATGCGTACGCTTATCTCGAGGACGGATGGAATGTGGGGGTTGCCAAAGAAGATGCCCATATGAGTGGTTTTATTGGCTACAAAGCCAAAGAAGATCTAAAGAATACGCTCACCTTTGGCGTGCAGAGAATGGGGGAAGGATCAATTGTTTATATGGTCGACAATCCGCTTTTCCGCGCCTTTTGGTACAACGGCAAGCTGCTGTTTGGTAATGCGGTGTTCTTGGTTGGTCAGTAAAACGGATAAGCCTGAGGTTGGATTTGTTACAAAGCTTGGAGGACGTTATGCTCCGAAAGTGGTGTTGGTTAGCGAGCTAGATTAGATTTCTTAGCCCAGTCGTTCATGACTGGGCTATTGCTTTGAAATCATTTTGAACATCATCGCCACGACTCCTATCTTTGCAGACGAACACTTAACCAACAAAAGGTTGGGGGTGCTTGCAATAGCAGGCTGAGATCATACCCTGAGAACCTGAACCGGATAACACCGGCGTAGGGAAACCAAGGCTGTGCCACTTATTGTGCATTGCCTCATTGATCAGCATTTCTTGCAAGTTCATCTCCCGCTCTTATGAATCGAATAAGACGGAGGAACTTATGTTATTCAAACTACTACGAAGCACAACTCTTCTGTGCTTTTTATTGACCATATCCACTTCACTTTTTGCACAGACGATTACGGGGAAAGTATTAAGCAAAGAAACCGACGAGCCTATCACAGGGGCCAATGTGTATGTTGCCGATGCCAATAAAGGTGCGGTAACCGATCGCAATGGAGCTTTTAGCCTCGAGGTCCCCGAAAGTGCTCAGACATTGACCATCAGCTATGTGGGCTACAAAACCAAACAGGTGTCAATCGAAGAAAATCTTACTGTTTATTTGAGTCCATCACTGAGCCTTGAGGAAATAGTTATTAAAGGCGTTCGGGCGGAGAAAAATGATCCTGTTGCGCAAAGTATCGTACAAAGAAAGGAGCTCGAAGAAGTCTACAACGGGCAGCAGCCGAGTTTCTATCTCGAGAATCTGACGCCGGCAATATTTTCCTATTCAGAATCGGGTACCAAACTAGCCAACTACGGTAGCATGCGCCTGCGCGGAATCAGCGATAATCGAATTAATATGACGCTTAACGGCGTGCCTCTGAACGATATGATCGACCACGGGGTGTTCTTTTCCAACTTCACAGATATCAGTGACAGCTTTGAGTCGGTGCAGGTGCAGCGCGGCGTGGGCACCAGCAGCAACGGCGTGGCTTCATATGCCGGCTCTATTAATTTTGAAAGCATCAATATCGAGGGCCGTGACAAAGGCGGACAGCTGGAGCTCGGGCTCGGGTCCTATGACAGTTACCGGATGAATGCCAGCTTGTCCTCCGGCATGATTGATGATAAGTGGTCGTTCTATGGCAGTTACAGCCGCATATTATCAGATGGCTATCGGTATCATACCGGTACGAACGCTCATTCGCTGTTCTTTTCGGGAGGATATTTTGGTGAGAACGACATGATTAAGATCAACGCTTTTGATGCCGGATCGAAAAACGGGCTGGGCTATTCTGCGGTTGCGGAAAGTGATCTCGAAGAGGATCCGCGTACGAATTATCTGAACGAAAATGACGATGATGATTTTGGTCAGCGGCTGGTTCAATTGCAGCATACGCATATTTTTAGTGACAAATTCTCGACGACGTCCTCTCTTTATTACGGAGGATCTGGAGGGGATTATCTCTACACCTATGCGGATACCGATTCCACCATGGCACAAATCAACTATCCGCTGTATAACGATCATTATGGCTTGATCGTCAACGGCTTCTGGAACTCGGGCAATTGGGAGATAAGTTCAGGTATCCACGGCTACATTTTTGACCGGATCAACGAAGAGTCATTTGCACCGGATTTTGAGAATCCCTATTACCGGGATACCTCCGACAAAAAAGAGTTTAGCTGGTTTGCCAAAGCCGAGTGGATGCACAACGATTTCAAGGTGTTTGCGGATCTTCAAGTTCGAACGATGGAGTTCTCCATTCACCCGGATTACAGCTTTATCGGGATTCCATCGGAAGGGCCCATTGTGAAAAACTGGACTTTTATAAGCCCCAAGCTGGGTCTCAGCTATTCGTTCAGCGACAATGTAACGACGTATGCTTCAGCCGGCCGGATGGGAAGAGAGCCCACACGCACTGATATTCTGGGCGGTTTTCGGCTGGGACCGCCAAACTATAGTCAGGCTAGGGCTGATAACTTTGATCCCGAGTATGTTAATGATTACGAGGCGGGGATTAAGCTGAATTACCAGAATCTGGCTTTACAGGCGAATTATTTCTATATGGACTTTACGGATGAAATTGCTCCCATCGGTGAAGTCATCGCCTTTGGCGTGCAGAAACGAAGAAATATCCCGGATAGCTACCGCACGGGAGTCGAGCTGGAATGGAACTATCTCCCTGCGAATTTCCTGACCTTCCAGGGTAATCTCACGTACATGCAGAGCAAGATAGACTCTTTCACTACAGGTACGGGTGATACCTTTACTGATAAAACTCCAATTTTGAGTCCCAAATGGATTGTAAACGGGAAGGTGAAAGTTTATCCGATTGACAACCTGACGATTGTTCTTTCTGGCAAATACGTGGATGAATCGTATCTGGAGCTCACCAACGATCCGGAGATGGTTCTGCCTTCTTATACGGTCTTTGATGCTTCGGTCTCATATGAGTTGGACAAGCTTTCCTTTCAGCTGGAGATCAACAACCTGGAAGACAAGGTCTACTATTCCGGAGGGGCACCGGTTGATACCAATGCCGATGGCATAAACGACGAGCCTGGCTATTTTGTGAATGCTGATCGTAACGTCTTCTTTTCAATACGTTATAGATTATAAAGGCGGGCAATTTATTTCAATGACTGAACGTTTAACCTACAGTCGATAGATATGTTTGTTTTAAAAGGACGGGCCTGAGGGCTCGTCCTTTTTTTATTTTACTGGAAATATGAGGCTTCCGAAGTTGTCAAAACTTTGAATCCTTTTAATAATTCACCCATCCTGTTTTGCACTGGCGAACAGTGATAAGTCCCCTTCTTTTGCTTGGTGGGGAGTTGCTCCTGCCTCAGTATCTATAACCTGGATAAATATAGCGCCCGCGATGATAAATACAGCTGAAACTATTTCAAGAATGGAAGGATTTTCACCGATGCTGAGCCATGCAATCAGCAGTGCGGCAATGGGCACCATATTGCCATAGAGAACAACCTGTGTGGGGCCCAGTTTTTTGAGCGCACGCACCTTTACCCATTGTCCAACACCAACACCAATAGCACCACCCGCCAAAATAGCGATCCAGGTCCACAGGCCCAGCGACAGCCATGTAACTTCCACCAGCGCCGGCGAAGCGATCAGCAGGTATAAAGAGCCGCCGATGGCCGTGCGAATGGCCACCACCGACACCGATCCATATTCGCGGGCCAACGGTTTGATGAGATGGAGTTCAATGACGGTCAGTATCAGTGCTATAATTAGGATAAGGTCGCCCAGCCAATAGCCCTGCTCAGGGCGCAGCCCATCCCAGGCTAGTATAACGGTACCGATAACGGCCAGCAAAACGCCCAGGTAACCCCATTTGCCCATCTTTTCCGTGCTAAGCAGATAGCCAAAGCCGGTGCTTACGGCCGGTCCCAATGCCAGCCAAAGCGAGGCACGTGCGCCGTGCGTAAGCCCGAGTCCCTCAATTCCCAGCCATGGTGCCAGGGTAGCTCCAATAACCGAAACGAGCAGGAGCCTAGGCCAGTGTTTCTTTTTTACCTTGGGAATAAATGAGACATGACCGGAGTTGTTGGCGCACTCTGCGCGGTATTGCAGATACATTACCAATAACATAGCCAAGCCGCCCATGGCAAAACGCGAGACGCTGAAAGAAATGGGCGACATATCTTCAAGCGCGATCTCTGCCAGGATAAAGTTGGCACCCCACAAAAAAACAAATAATATAAGTAGCCCATGGTGGGGCAGTGCCCCTTTTGGGGATGTATCTATATTCGACTGTTCTTTTGAAATAATGGCTATACTTTAATCGTGAATGGTACCTTGGTGTTACTCCAGTGAAGTACGCATTCAGCAGAACGGTTTGTTACGTCCTCGAAATAAATCATAAACTGTTCCATATGCTGAGCTTCTTGCGGCGTAGTGGTGACTCGCAGTACATCCTGGCTTTTGTCGTATTGGGTACCCCAGGAGAGCTTTGAATTAAAGATGATCGTCCATTCGTTCTTACCGGGAATGGTATACAGCGAGTAGGTACCGGCTTCCACTTTTTGGCCTTCGATCATCACATCATCCGAGAATGTGATAGCGGTGGATTCATTGGCTCCGGTGCGCCAAATTTCTCCATAAGCCTCGAGTCCGCCAAAAACCTCACGATCGTTAACAGAAGGTCGGCCGTACGTAATAGATACTTCAGTTGTGCCTATAGTTTGACTTACGCTAGCATTGGGGCTCGTGCGCGCCTCTTTATTACCTCGATCCTGTGCCGAACTGGTGGTTGCCAGTCCAAAGAGAAGTAATGCCGTAACGAATATTGTAGTAGTTGATGAAATTAATTTTTTCATAAAAGTGGACATTGGTTGAACATTAACGGTGTTGTAACTAAAAAAACTATAGCTTCGTTTGCATTCAGCAAAACCTACTACTGTTATCAATCTAGGTTATTTTGCGGAGCGTTGCCATAAATAAACTGTTACTATCCGAGTAACAGATCCCAATGAGTTATGGCTTTGGCTGATGAACCATTGCAAACCGTCAATTGTAGCAATAAGCCTGCTATGGGCTGTCATGCTGGTTATTAGGTAACATTATTCCTTTTATAGAATGTTAGAATTAATTAATATTCATGGAATAATAATTGTGGGGTAGCGAATATTCCCTTTTCGGGAAGCACTTTCTTTATGGGAGATGACTCTGAGGAGCTAAAAAACGAGATCGATAAGCGAAAGGATGTTGAAAAACAGATTCAGCAACGCCTTTCGTATGAGCAGGCTATATCAAAATGTTCGAGTCTGCTACTAGAGAGTACGTCGCTAGAAGCCCTTCGCCAAAGTTTGGCAATCCTTCGCCAGGTAACAGATTCTGATCGGGTATATATTTATAAAAACCGGCAGAAAGACGATGGTTTGTATATGGATCTGACGATGGAAAAGACGGCTGATGGGGTATCGGCGATGCACAAAATAATGGAAACGCAATTTAAGTACGATGATTTTCCCTGGTGGTACGAGCGGCTGTCTGCCAACAAGATCATCAACGAACATGTGGAAGACATTCCGGGACCAGCCGGTTCACAGCTGAAAAATCAGCAGATAAAGTCGGTATTGGTGATTCCAATACGCGTAAATGACGAGTGGTTTGGATACATTGGGTTTGCGCAGATTCAGCGCCATCGGACATGGGAAGAGAATGAAATTTCACTGTTGGAGACGGCAGCTGGTATTATTGCGGCCTTTGAGAAACGGCGACAAATTGAACAGTCGCTGGTACAACAGCGCAATTATACCAAAACGATTCTCGACAGTCTGCCAAGTATTTATCTGCTCATGGACAAGGAGCTGCAGTTTGTTCAGTGGAATAGTAATGCTGAGCGCTACACCGGATACAGCGGTGAAGAGCTCGAACAAAAGAGTGCCTTTGATCTGGTTGTCTCCGAAGACCATGAGGAACTGAGGGCTGCCACAGAACGCGTACGCAACAATAAATCGGAAGGCACAGAGCTTCGCTTATTGACAAAGTCTGGAGAGGTTATCCCATATTTTTGGAAAGGCTATTTTATCAATGTCGAGGGAGAAGAGCGATTTTTATGCGTAGGTCTGGACATTACGGAGCAAAAAGAAACAGAAAGAGAGCTTATGGATGAAAAACGATTTAATGAGGCGTTAATGGAAAGCCTGCCCGGTATCTTTTATATGATAGATTCCGAAGGCAATTATGAGCGTTGGAATCAGAATTTTATTGATGAGCTGGGATATACCTCGGAAGAAATCGAAGAGATGACCCCGGCTGATTTTTATAGCGATAAGGAGTACCAACGTATCAAAGAGGGGATACAGGAAGTGTTTGAGGAGGGGGAATCTGATATTGAAGCCACCATCATAACAAAGGATGGAACGAAGATCCCCTATTATTTAACCGGGAAATTATTTAAGCAGAATGGTGAAAACTACCTGGTAGGTGTGGGTTATGATATCTCGGAGCAGAAACAAGCACGCGAGCAGCTTCGAAAAAGCGAAGAGCTGTTTCGTAATTTGTTTTTAAAAGCCCCAGCCGCCATCGTGATGGTATCGCCAGACAACAAAGTCCGGAATATTAACAATAGTTTTAAAGATCTGTTTGGCTATTCAGAGGAAGAGCTGAAAGGCCGGGATATTGATGAGGTGCTGGTACCGGATGATGAGTACGGAGAGGCTCCCAAGATGGGGGGCAACAGCCATGCCATGGCTAGTTTTAACAAAGAAGCCAAACGGATTGCAAAGGATGGGACGGTAGTTGACGTTTTTGTAGCAGCTATTCCAGTCTATGTTGATGGAGAACCGCTGGCCGGCTTTGGCATGTACATCGATATAACCGAACAGAAGCGTTACGAAGAAAAAATTTATTCCTCACTGAAGGAAAAGCACGTACTACTCAAAGAAATTCATCACCGAGTAAAAAATAACCTGGCCGTAGTGTCGGGATTGCTGCAGCTTCAAATGTACGAGACCGACGATCCGGTTATCAGGGATACGCTCAAGGAAAGCGAGAGCCGTATCCAGACCATGGCCATGATCCATGAAAAGCTGTATAACTCTCAGAACCTGTCCCGTATTTCCTGCGAGTCGTATATTGGTGACCTCGTAGAAACCATCCGCAATACAAACCGTTCTGAAAAAGATCTGTCTGTTGATATCGATATTGCAGAGGTAGAGCTGACTATAACCAAGGCTGTGCCATTTGCGTTACTGGTTAACGAAGTGGTGACGAATTCTTTTAAACATGCTTTCAAAGAACAGGATGAGGGTACCATCAGCATAGAAGTGGAAGACCAGGGTGATGAACTGTTTGCTCATATCAGCGACAATGGGAGGGGATTGCCCAAGGAGTTCTCGTTTGATGACAGCGATTCGCTGGGTATGACGCTCATCCAGAATTTTATCAAGCAGCTGGATGGGGATTTTGAGATAGGATCCAACAATGGGACTTATCTCGAGCTTACCTTCCCGATCGAAAATTCAAACGGTTCTACAACTGTTGACCTTATCGATCTCTAACATAGGGCAATAAAAAATCCCCGGAATCAGATCCCGGGGATGAAGTCATGAGAAATGACAAAGCCTATTTCGATTGCTCGACCTTGTCTTTTAGCAGATGCTTAAACTCCTTGCGGAACTTCTTGAGCTTGGGGGCAATAACCACCGAACAGTATCCGGCATTGGGATTGTTTTCGTAGTAATTTTGGTGGTAATTTTCAGCTTTTGAATAATTAGTCAGAGGCTGAATTTTTGTAACAATGGGATCTTCCCAGAGGTCTGAGCTATCGGTTTTTCCCAAGGATTTTTCCGCAATTTCTTTCTGCTCTTCGTTGTGATAGAAAATCACCGAGCGATACTGCGGTCCAACATCAGCTCCCTGCCGGTTTTTAGTCGTAGGATTGTGGGTATGCCAGAAGACTTCCAGTAGCTGCTCGTACGAAACCACTGAGGGGTCATAGGTAATACGAGTCACCTCAGCATGACCGGTGGTTCCGGACGAAACTTGCTGATAGGTAGGGTCTTTGACATCGCCGCCGGCATAGCCTGCCACGGCCGATTTGACCCCTTTAACCTCTTCAAATACTGCTTCTACACACCAGAAACAGCCCGCTCCAAACGTGGCTTTTTCTAAGTTGGTTGCATCCATTGCCTTCTCCATTTTATTAGATTGTTGTCCGTATGAAACAGACGCGGTGGTAACTATAAGTGCCAATACCGCCAGTAAACGACTTAAGATTTTCATAACGCTATTATTTTTTGATAAGTCAGATTGTGAGCCAGTACGGCCCTGTTCTGCCCATCAATACGAAGTAACAGTAATATTGGATTTCACGTTTGCTCTTAATTCAGACTCCTTAAGTCGGTGAATTCTTACTTGCGTGTTTCTTCGTATGTCTCAATAAATTCATCCGGCGTTTGGTGAGATACAATCTTGGAGATTGCATTGAGCGGCAGATCGTTAACGGTCTGAAAACGCAGGCAGGATCGTCCCATATCCATTTTTTTGTTCGCCTTTTTGAACTCTTCTTCAAGCCATTCTTCCAGTTCTTCATCTTGATATACCGGCATCAGGTACAGCGAATTATGATTTTCCTGTGCGGCCAGTCCCAAGTAGCTGAGTGGCTGGTTGTTATAGGTGTCGGGATATTTTTCCAGCGGGATCTCGTAGCTGATCATCCCCCAATTAATAGTTTCTTCATATCCATCAGGGAGATGGTCCAGGATGAGTTCCCGAATTTCTTTGATGGTATCCCGGCGGTATTCCGGAAGTTCTTCCAAGTATTCTTCTACCGTTTGAGCATTATTCTTTGCCATAATGTAGCTTTTGTTTACGATTATTAAATAGACTGCTCGATTGAAATCTAAAAATCTTTATGCAATTTGTGCATCAATAGTGATCGCTGTTTTAACCGAGTGGGCAATAAAACATTTTTGATGCGCCTGTTGATGCAACTCATCAAAAACCTTTGTCTCGGGATTGTCACCATCGAATCTGACAACCGGCCGTAATATAACCTCTGTAATTGCCAATTTCCCCTCTGCATTTTTTTGCATCATACCCTCGGCCTCATCGCGATATTCGGCTACCACGTAACCTTGCCGGGCAGTCAGAGATAAAAACCAGAGCATGTGGCAGCTCGAGAGTGAAGCTACAAAAGCTTCTTCGGGATCAACTGCTGAGGAGTTAGCATGGGTATCGCCGACAATGGTTGGCGAAGCTGAGGCCGGTACCTCCAGGCCGCCGTCGAAATGCCAGCTGTGCTTCCGGGAGTATTTGTTGTCAGTAAAGACTTCATCATTGTTTTGCCACTGTACCGTTGCCCGGTATTGATGCATGGTTCGTTATAAAAGTAAATGTTAATACGTTCGACAACTCCTTCGCTGAAAATAAACAATTGTGAGAGGTTTATTGAAAGTCGATTTTGATAGTAATATTGACTATAAACAGTTTGTAGTTTCAAATTTTTCGAAACGACGAGGTATTAAAATCCTTTCTGTAAATGTACATCATTTCAAAAAACTATTACTTAAAAATTAGACCACAATTTTATTATGAAATATCGATTTCTAGGACGATCAGGACTCAAAGTTTCGGCACTTTCATTTGGTTCCTGGGTTACATTTGGAGATCAAATTGACGAAGATAAAGCATATGAGTCGATGAAAGCGGCCTATGATGCCGGCGTTAATTTTTTCGACAATGCAGAAGTCTATGCCGAAGGACAGTCAGAGATTATGATGGGCAATATTATTCAAAAAGCGGGATGGAAGCGCTCGGATCTGGTGCTTTCGACCAAAATATTCTGGGGCGGCGAAGGTCCCAATGATCAAGGATTGTCTTTCAAGCATGTCAAAGAGGGTACCGAGGCGGCCTTAAAGCGACTGCAAACCGATTATGTGGATCTTATTTTCTGCCACCGACCCGACAAGCATACGCCCATTGAAGAGACCGTCTGGGCGATGAATCAGATGATCCAGGAGGGCAAAGCATTGTATTGGGGAACCAGCGAGTGGAATGCCCCGCAGATTCGCCGCGCTTATGATTTTGCCAGGCAGGAGCACTTGCGACCCCCGCTGATGGATCAGCCGCAATACAACATGTTTAAGCGGGACAAAGTTGAGCAAGAATTTTCAAACTTGTACGATGAGATTGGCTTGGGTACGACCATCTGGAGTCCGTTGGCCAGTGGCCTGTTGACGGGCAAATATAACGATGGGGTACCCGAGGGTAGCCGGCTGTCGCTGGAGAAGTACGACTGGCTGCGTGAGCGTCTGCTGGAGACTGAAAGCGGACGCCGCAAGCTGGAGAAGGTGAAAGAGCTCTCGGACATTGCTGATGATGCGGGTATTCCCATGCCGCAGTTTGCGCTGGCCTGGTGTCTGAAAAACAAAGATGTGAGCACTGTTATTACCGGGGCTTCAAAACCTGAGCAGGTGAAACAGAATATGAAAGCCATTGAGGTGGTAGATCAGATGACGCCCGATATCATGGAGCGTATCGAGGAAGTGCTTGATAACAAACCTGAGCCAGAGCCAGACTTTCGGCAAAATTAATTCAGCTTTTCATAAGCTTCCGGAGTTTAGAAAGCTCCGGAAGTTTTTTATTTAAAAATGATATCCTACATCAATTTTGAGCGCATACCCGCCGGAAAAATCCGGTGTCGATAGCGAAAGCTCTATGGGACCAATGATGGAAGTGGCCCCGATTGACAGGCCGTAGCCATACTCCATCCGTTCGTTGTCGATATGGAATGTCCACTGATCTGCCAGGTGCGCCAGATCTACTCCGCCACTCAGGTAAATGTTTTTACTGAGCCTGAGCTGCAGTTGCGATTGCAGGGCAATGGCATTGGAGGTGCGTAGCTGTTGGGCCGCGTATCCCATAAACGGGAGTTGCCGGAGCTCAAAAACGGGGTTTCGCGCCATACCCCCAAAATAATAGTTATAGTGTAATGGTGTTTCGCCGCTTGTATATCCCATGAATAGCCGGCCAGACAGGTTTAGGTCTTCAGTCAGCGATATCGTCGAAAACCAGTTGCCGGAAAATTGCACAAAATTCGACAAGCTACCCCACCACTGGTCAGACACAACTGTCTTAAATTTTAGCGCATGACCTTTCGTTGGGAAATAAGGTCTGTTGAGCGTGCTAAAATCAACTTTAAAGAATGGCTTCAGCAAGAAGCTGGTGTTCTCTAGGAACAGGGTATTGCCTACGGCCTGATTTAAATTGTACAGTTCAGCTTCCATACCTGTTTCGAGGTTGGTGCGCTGGAGAAATCGTACAGATAGAGAGGGGCGGAAAGTAAGCCTCTCTACACTGATAGTGGATAATACCCGGTTTTGGCTGTAGGTATCAATGGGAGATCGTTGGAAGTCGATGCCAAAATTTGCTTTCGAAAGCGGAGCCAGAGTAAGTGGTATACTGTAATTGGTATTCAGCTCCAAGATTTCGCCGGCGCGCAGTTGCATGGTCAGCCGATCACTCCAAAAAATATTGTCGGTCACAGAAGCTCCAAAGAGTAGCGAGGCTTTGTACTGGCTGTCGTACCGGAGGCTGAAACCGGCGTATTCCTGCTCTTTTTGTTTGAATTCCAGAATAAGCTGGTTCTTCTGGCTATCCGGATTATATGACAGCCGGTAAGAGATTTGGCTGAAGAGTCCCGAATTATAGAGCCTGTTTATTTTTCGTTCGAGATCTGATAGCGTAAGTCGGGTGGGCGTTTGTATATCGAGGGCAAGGCTGGCCTGCTGTTGCAGCAGGCCGCTGATGTTGGTATAGGTGATATCGGAGACCATCAGGCTGTCGTGTGGAGAAGACCGTATTGATTCAAATTGGGAAGCAATAGGTGGATGATCACGGAGATAGGCTTTGATTTCCGGGACCATCTTTCGGGCAGCCTGTTCTCCGCGTTTAATGATGGCCTGCACGTTATTGTAGCTGAAGCTGGAAAACGAATTGATATCGGGTCGAATATAAAAGTCGGTTAATTGGCGTTGTTGAAGATCCGATTCCTGCTGGTGAAAACCCACGGATTGGAAGAGTACATCCACAAAAGTGTTGAGGCTATCTACCGGTTTTACCGGTTCGCCTACATCGGATGCAATGACCAGGTCGGCGCCGAGTTTTTGTACATCTTCAGCCGGGATATTTCGTGCAATGCCGCCATCAATATATATTTGCCCCTCGATGGTGACAGGTTTAAATATGGTAGGAATAGCTATGCTGGCCCGGACGGCATCCGGCAGGTATCCTTTTGTAAAGGTATGCGCTTCGCCGGTGGACAGGTTGGTGGCGACTGAGGCAAAGGGAATGGGCAGCTTTGAAAAATCACGTACGTCGTGATAGGGCAGCATCAGCCGGTAAAGCAGCATGGCAATGTTCTGTCCATCGATAAGTCCGGTTGGCAGCGACAGGCGTCTGCCCTTGTAGGGGAAGGTAAACAGGTAGGTGTCTTTGTTTGAGACGCTGTTGGCAATGTTTTGTGGATTAATTTGGTAGCTGTCGTTGAACAGGATGCTCCAGTCGGTAGATAAGGCGATATCCTCAATTTCGCTGGGCGTGTAGCCAATGGCATACAGCGAACCCACGACGGATCCCATGCTGGTGCCGGTGATCATGTGAACGGGAATGCCTTCCTCTTCAAGCACTTTGAGGACCCCGATATGGGCAAAACCTTTGGCACCTCCGCCGCTCAATGCCAATCCCACGCTAATATTTTTGGTAGCCTCCGCAGATTGATGTTGCGTTTGTGCTACGCCCACGACGGTGAGCATCGCGAAGAGAAACGTGCCTATTACTCTCTTTAGGATAGTATTGTTCATGGTACCAGCCGCCACTAAAATGGAATGCCAATTGGTATTAAATATAGGGTTTCAAGCTCTGAGTTACACCAGCCAAATTCAATATTTATGAAAACATAATATGACTGTGGTGTCAACCGGACCCCTGGAAAATTCTAAGGTCGGGAGTTTAGAGAGTGAATCTAGTAATCGAAATTTTGTTCGTACTTACGTCCTTCAACCAGCGAATCCGGGAGGTTTCGAAATTTAATGGGGACGGAACGGTCTCCCACCATCACAGAAAAGTGGAGGTGAGGTCCGGTGGTGTACCCCGTATTTCCGCTGAAGCCGATAACCTGACCGGGAAATACCTTTTCGCCAATATCTACCAGTGCACCTTGGTATTTGAGGTGAGCATAGATGGCTACTGTACCATCATCATGACAGACCATGATCAGGTTAACTTTATTCATTAGCTGTTTGTTATCGCCCCCTTCTTTATTGTCTTCCTTCACGAAGCCAACCACCCCACCGCGAGCAGCAGAAACATAGCTGCCTTCATCCATTTCAAAATCGAAAGCATATTCAGACCCGGGGGTGTTGTGAGTATGCTGGCCATGGTTGCCCTGAATTAAGCGATGTGATTTGCCCGGCGGATAGGGTAGCATATAGTGATATTTCGGATCCGGGAGTGCGTTCATATTCCCTAGAATAAAGTTGTACTGTAGTTGATCCTTAAAATTACTTGCACTCTGGATAGAGTCGATAGGCAGTTTAGCTAGTAAGCGTTCGCTGTTTTTGGGCAGTGATAGCTGAAACCTTTGGTCTACTGATTGTGCCTCCGCAAAAACTTGTGAGTGACAGGGTAAGTTGCTTTTAACCCAGAGCACAAGCTGTCCATCTTTGATTTCCTGATGCACATTAACTGCAGGCGTCTGTGCCGACAAGGTACCGACCAGCCCAATAAGCAGGATAAAAAGTGTGAGCGTTCGCATGGTATCAGGATTATTGGAAGGAACTAACGTGCGTATACTTAATAGGATCCTTTCCGGTTGCGATAAAATTTAACGTACAACCGCATCTATTTAAGAGGATAGTAAAATCCAGCCAGAGGTTGCAACTTTCGTTAGTTGTAATCTCTGAACTTAACTAATAGCAGCTAGTTGATGCTGCCTGTCAACGGAGCGATGTCAGTTTCTTCGCCAGCTGGCGCTTCGGTTGTGAAATTCCACACCACATCTTCTGTCAGAGCATTACCAGCCAGATCCTCAACGCCTGTAGTTATGGTAGCGGTGAAGTCAGAATTGAATGCCAGGTTGGCCGACGGGGTCAAGGTAGCCGTATTGGATCCGGCCTCGTAGCTGATACTTCCACTAACCGGCGTGCCGCCCTGGCTGAGGCTAAATGTAGTTTCATTGATGGTGGTTTCGTCCATAGCTTCGTTAAAAGTAGCTGTTATTGCGGTGTTCACGGGAACGTCGGTGGCATTCTCCGCCGGACTGGTAGCGCTGATTTCCGGCGGCACGGATTCCTGTTCGGTGGTGAAGGTCCAAACAAAATCGCTCACCATATTATTACCCGCCTGATCTGAAGCTCCGGTTGTTATCGTAACGGTAACCAGACTGCCAAAGCCAAGATTATTGGTCGGATTAAAGGTTGCCGTGGTTCCGGAGTAGTTGATTGATCCGGCTACCGGGGACTCATTTTGAGATACAGAGAAAGTGGTGCCGTTGAAGGTGGCTGGGTCCATATTTTCACTAAAGGTAGCGGTTATATCACCGGCTACCGACACATCGGATGTTCCATCGGGTGGGGTCGTAGATGTTACTGTTGGGGGCGTGGATTCCTGCTCGGTGGTGAAGGTCCATACCTTATTACCAACCAGAGGGTTTCCTGCAGGGTCTTGTACCCCATTTGTAATCGTAACAGTAAAGCTACTGCCGAACGGCAAGTCAGCATCCGATGTAAAGGTGGCGGTGTTATCTGAATAGGAAACCGTTCCCGAAATTGAGGATCCACCAACCTCAACGCTGAAAGTTGAGCCGTTGACGGTGGCGGGATTTAATGGTTCACTAAAAGTGGCTGTGATGGACGTGCTTGTTGACACGTTGGTTGCTCCATCAGATGGGGTGGTTGAAATTACCGACGGGGGTACTGATTCCTGCTCAGTTGTGAAGCTCCAGCTGAGGTTACTAGCCAGGTTGTTGCCTGCCACATCCGTCACTCCCGTGGTGATGGTAGCTGTGTAGGTAGTACCCAATGTCAGGTTGTCCGACGGGGTAAAGGTAGCGATGTTGGATCCGGCCGCGTAGCTGACACTTCCACTAACCGGCGTGCCGCCCTGGCTGAGGCTAAATGTAGTGCCATTGATGGTGGCTACGTCCATAGCTTCGTTAAAAGTAGCTGTTATTGCGGTGTTCACAGGAACGTCAGTGGCATTTTCCGCCGGACTGGTAGCGCTAATTTGTGGCGGCACTGACTCCTGTTCGGTGGTAAAAGTCCAGACTTTATTGCTAGCCAGGTTGTTGCCGGCTACGTCCGTCATTCCCGTGGTGATAGTAGCTGTTATGGATGCACCAAAAGCGAGATTACTTGTGGGATTAAATGTGGCTGCGGTTCCGGAATAGTTGATTGATCCGGCTACCGGGGAGCCATTTTGGGATACAGAAAATGTGGTGCCATTGATAGTTCCGGGATCCATGGCTTCACTAAAGGTAGCGGTTATATCACCAGCTACCGACACATCGGACATTCCATCGGTTGGGGTCGTAGATGTTACTGTTGGCGGCACGGATTCCTGTTCAGTGGTAAAGGTCCAAACAAAATCGCTTACCATACTATTACCCGCCTGATCTGAAGCTCCAGTTGTTATCGTAATGGTAACCAGACTGCCAAAGCCAAGATTGTTGGTCGGATTAAAGGTTGCCGTGGTTCCGGAGTAGTTAATTGATCCGGCCACATCTGCTCCATTCTGCGAGACAGTAAAGGTAGTTTCATTGATAGAACTCTGATCCATCGGTTCGCTAAATCCGGCCGTGATATTTGTGTTGACTGCGATATCGGATGATCCGTTAGCGGGACTGACGGTTGTCACCTGGGGTGCGGTGATTTCTTGTGCAGTTGCGAAAGTCCATGAAAAATCGCTGGCCAAAGCATTTCCTACTACATCCTGAGCCCCGGTGGTTACAGTTGCTGTGAACGTACTGGCAAACGCCAGGTTGTTGTTGGGCGTGAAAAGGGCGGTAGTTCCCGAGTATGTTACATTGCCCGCAATCGGTGTCCCCCTTTGGGCCAGGGTAAATGTGGTGTTATTGATGGTGCCCGGATCCATTGGCTCGCTAAAGTTAGCTGTTATCGACGTATTGGTTTGAATATTTTGGGCCTCGTTAACGGGATTAGTTGACGTGATGGTGGGCGGTGTGGATTCCTGCTCGGTGTTGAAACTCCAGCTCACATTGTTGGATAAGTTGTTGCCGGCCAGGTCGGTAGCGACTGTCGTAATGGTTGCGGTAATTGCAGCGTCAAAAGCAAAATCATTATTGGGATTAAACGTGGCTGTAGTTCCGCTGTAGCTTACTGTCCCGCTTATTGGGTTTCCATTCTGGGTAACCGTAAAACTTGCATTGTTGATGGTGTCAGAGTTCATGTCTTCGTTAAACTCAGCAGTAATATTACTGCTGACCGTAACATTGTCAGCACCATCAGCAGGAGTAACTGTAGTGATCTCCGGCGGGGTAGATTCCTGCTCAGTAGTAAACGTCCAGACAAAATCGCTTTCCATAGCATTACCCGCCAGATCTTGTGCGTCGCTTGTGATGGTGGCCGTGTAGGTGGTGCCCAACGCTAAATTGCCTTCTGGCGTAAAGGTGGCTGTGTTGGATCCTTCAGCGTAAATGACGCTGCCGGCTACGGGTGTATTGCCCACGTTTAGCATAAAACCACTGCCGTTAATTGTTGAGGCATCCATAGCTTCGTTGAAAGTGGCCGTAATGGCGGTGCCGGCCGAAACATTGGTGGCATTATTGGCCGGACTTGTATTGCTTATCACCGGTGGAGTAGATTCTTGCTCAGTTGTGAAGGACCACGAAAAATCACTGCCCAGGGCATTTCCAGCCAGGTCGGTAGCAGCTGTCGTAATGGTTGCGGTAATTGTAGCGTCAAAGGCAAAATTGTTATTGGGATTAAACGTGGCTGTGGTTCCGGAATAGCTGATCTCTCCATTAACAGGAGTACCGTCCTGGGATACTAAAAAACTTGTGTTATCAATGGTGGTTGTACTCATCGGCTCGTTGAACGTAACCGTAATATTAGATGCAATGGCAACATCAGCCTGGTTATTGGTGATGTGGTTGTTACTTCGGGAACGCTTTTGTCGGGGTCTTTAGCTGTTGAAAAGGTCCAGCTAAAATTGTTCTGCAAATTATTTCCGGCTAGGTCTTGAACGCCGGTCGTAACACTGCCGGTGTAAGTTTTGTCAAAAGAAAGGTCGGCTGATGGTGTAAAAGTGGCTGTATTATCTGAATAAGTGATAGTTCCGTTAATTTGATTATCGTCATCATCCAAGAGATTAAAGGTAGTCGCATTGATAGTGGTTGGGTCCATGGGTTCGCTAAAGGTCACAGAAATGGTGGTTCCAACTGCTATATTCTCGGCATCCTTGGCTGGAAAGGTGGATGCAATCACAGGCGGAATCGTCTCCTGTACTGTGGTAAAACCCCAGTTAAAATCTGCCGACAGGTTGTTACCAGCTAAATCCTGTACGCCGCTGGTAATGGAGGCTTCAAAGTTAGATCCAAACGACAGATTGTTGCTCGGGTTAAAAATAGCTGTGAGCCCGGAATATGTGATGGTACCGTTGATGATTGTTCCATTTTGCCTGACCGTAAAGGTTGAATTGGTAACCGTAGAACCATCCAGCGGTTCGCTGAACGTAGCCGTGATATTGCTGTTTACCGGCACGTCCACCTCGTTGGCCTCGGGATCAGTAGTTGCTACGACGGGGGCTGTTTCATCAGGTTCAGATCCCGTAGTAAAGCGCCACCTTATGTCATCGGACAGATTATTGCCGGCCAGGTCTTCCACCGCGTCGGTGATGGTAGCCGTGTAAAGGGTCCCGAACGAAAGTTCGCCCGAGGGGATGAAGGTGGCACTGTTGCCCGAATAGCTAATACTGCCGGTGATTCCGATGCTACCCTGCCGTAGTGTGAAGGTGGAACTGTTGATACTGGTCGGATTCATCGGCTCATTGAACGTAGCGGTGATGACGGTGTTCGGAGCCACATTTTCCTGCTTGTCCACGGGTTCGGTGGCACTGATCTCCGGAGCAGTATTATCGGGATTAGCTTCAGTGGTAAAACTCCAGCTCAGATCGTTTTCCAAGGCGTTGCCGGCCGTGTCTTTGACAGAACTTGTAACGGTCGCCGTAATAATTGTTCCAAAAGGCAGGGGATCGGAGGGGGCAAAACGGGCGGTGTTTTCCTCATAGGTGACCGTCCCGTCAATCAGTATTTCATCATGGGAGACTGAAAAACTACTGCTGTTGATTGTAGCGTCATTTATTGGCTCACTAAAGGTAACACTGATAAGTGTATTTACGGATACTTCTTTATCGTTGTCAGCTGGATTGGTGGATACGGCCTTCGGGGGATCGGTGTCGGTGACGAGGGGTTGTGCAAGCGTGGAAAAGCTCCATTCGTGATTGCGTTCCAGACCGGTACCGCTCAAACTCTGTGCACCGGAAGTGATGGTGGCCGTGTAATTGCTATTGTAACTAAGTTTGTTGACCGGCACAAAGGTTGCCACGCTGTCCGCATAGGAAATGCTGCCGGTTATAGCCACGGTATCATTTTGCAGGATGAAGGTGCTGCCAGAGACCGTGCTGGGATTCATGTCGTCGCTGAAAACAGCGCTAATCGTCGAGTTAACGGGTACATCAATGGCGTTAGTGGTTGGTGCCGTGGTGCGCACCACCGGGGAAGCGTCGATTTTCGTGAGACCCGATTTATTCTTGCATCCCCACTGGAAAAACAGACACAGCGCTACTAATATTGGTAAAGCGCGAATCTTCTTTTGAATGTACAGGATGCTCGTCCGGGGAAGAGTATTGGGATCCATGATGGAATAGGTTCAGTTGATTTGGTTCAGCAATGCTTACTGTCTACAAAACTGTACGTATCAACTAACGTGCCAATGTAGGCTTGTTGGAATGATCCCTGCTATTGAGAAAGGAGCCCCTGTTTCGGGGGATACAAGATTAGCTATTCACTTATGAATGGTCTGCAAAAGATGTGTAAAAAATGGCCCGGTGGGTGGGCGTATGTGTAATTTTTCTCCAGATTTATGTCGCCAAGTATATTAAAAACAGCTGTTTATGGACGGGATTTTTTGGATTCAGCCATCCATTCAAAATTGTCGGTCCGGGGAAACCGGTGTATCACCTTTTGCATCTGGTCGGGCGGGGTGCCGAGCTTCCGTTTATCGAGATCCAGCCATGCACCGTCCACGATTATTTCGGCAGCCTTTTGCCCAGTCTCTTTGAAGATCTGATGTAAAAAAGTCCAGCGGCTGCCGTCTTTTCGCATGGTTGTAAGCTGTGCTGTAACGGTGATCTTTTCGGAAAGCCCGATCTCTTTTAGGTATTTCGTTTCCTCTCTGAACAGAACGGGGCCGAGTCCCAGTGTTGAAATTTTATTAATAGGCAGCCCGTATTCCTCGAATATGGCAACCCGCGTTTGGGCGGCGTAATCATTGTAAACCGAATGGCGCATGTGTCGATTGGGATCCATGTTGGCCCAGGTTACTTCGTAGGTGTGAGAGTAGGAGCTCATAGTGTCAGTTTTGTTTGCTTGTTGCTTTACGTTAAGCCATAAATGATGATTGCGAAGTCATCTTGTTACTCAGAGTTTACTGGTTCTCGAATTTAAGCTCGCACCCCAGTCCTGTTACTTTTCTTTGGAATTCACAAAGCTCATAGCCTTTGTCATCATTTTGGCAGATCCCACGTAAAAGGGCGTTCGCTGGTGGAAATCGGTGGGCTGTAGGTCCAGTATTCGCTGCTTACCATCACTTGCCTTGCCGCCGGCTTGCTCGCAAAGGAACGCCAGGGCATTACATTCATACAGCAGTCGGAGTTTCCCATTCGGTGTTTTTTGGCACGGCGGATACATATAGATACCGCCCTTCAGCATATTCCGGTGGAAGTCGGTAACCAGTGAGCCCGTGTAGCGAAGCGTGTGATTATTTTCTTTACAGTACTTCAGGTAGCGAACAACCGACTCGTCAAACTCATGTACAAGGCTTTCATTGACGGAATAGATAATCCCATCATCGGGAAATTTCATGTCGGGATGGGAGAGAAAAAATTCGCCGATAGAGGGTGAAAAGGTAAATCCGTTGACGCCTTTGCCTGTGGTGTATACCAGCATGGACGAAGATCCGTAAATTACGTAGCCGGCTGCCAGTTGTTGTGATCCCTTTTGCAATACATCCTCTTCATTGACGGCAGTGCCGAGTTTAGATTTTCGTCTGAAAATTGAAAAGATAGTACCAACCGAAACGGTTACATCGATGTTGGAGGAGCCGTCCAGCGGATCCAGCGCAATGATATACTTTTTATCTCGATCCACCTCGATGATCTCATCCTCTTCTTCAGAGACGATGGCACAGATTTCGCCGCCATCCGAAAGTGCCCGGATGAAGCGCGTATTGGCAATGACATCCATCTTCTTTTGCTCTTCCCCCTGGATGTTTTCCGTGCCTATTTTTCCACCGATGTCGAGCAGTCCGAAGTGATTGAGTTCGCGGTTGATGATACGGGCCGCCAGTCCTATATCCCGTAGCATTTGCGAAAACTCACCGGTGCCGCCTGGCGATTCGTCCTGCCTCAGCTTGATGAATCGATCGAGTGAAATACCTACGGGTTTGGCAAATTCTTTTTCCATAGTGTGATACTCCTTTTTTAGCGGTATGTGTGTTTTCGACAATGCAATTCCAGCGTCTGGCCGTAAGATAGGTAAGCAGGAAAATGTATAACTGCAACAAATAATGTGTCATCCATTATTGGGATAGCTATAGCGGACGCACCTTGATATTCTTGAAATAGACCTTACTATCAGGGTCATGGCCTTGCAGGGCAAAGGTACCGCTTTCCAGGAAACGTTCTTGTTGCGTAGCATCTTTCGGCTGCATGTAATCTACCAGCTGTTTGCCGTCCACGCTGATGGTAATATGCCGTCCTTCAACCTTGATGCGGAGGGTAAACCAGCTGTTGTCGTTGACCACTGTCTTTTTGACGTCGTCGATGCCGTAGAGACTGCCGGTCCGCCGGGGATCCTTGTCATAGCTGTTGTTAACCTGCGCTTCGTATCCTTTCGACGGCCAGCCCTTTTCCTGGTACTGCGTTAGAAAATAGATACCCGAGTTGGAGCCCTCGGTCGTCATTACATCAGCCTTGAACTCGAAGTTGTCGAACGAATGATTTTCAACCGGTCCTGTATAAAATAGATGCGCCTTCTTGCCGTGGGCAACGATCTTGCCATCTTCTACCGAAAAGGTCTCGGGATGTTGACCCACTTGCCATCCATCGAGCGATTGGCCGTCAAACAGCGGAATCCATTCACTTTTAGCCTGGGGATTTTGGGATTGTATCGAGCCCGTAAAAAAACCGAGAAGAAGAATTGTCAGTGTTATAGTCGAGATCTTTTTTAGCATGACTTTCATCTTTTTAACATAGATTAACTGATAGCAGCATTTTTATACGCAACATCGGTATGGTATGAAATTGCACTTGCAATCTCTATCCGGTTTTGTGCTATCGTAGCATTTGCCGGTCCAGGTAATCGGGCATTGTCACAAATCGGAAGTCTAATTCGTCATAATACGTAAGCAATATTAAATGAACGTTCTAATTATGACTTCTTCCAATATCACATTAGCTAAAAACAATACTGAGCCGCGATTGGAGCCAATCAACAATCCAAAATCAATAAAGCTCAAACTGGCCTACTGGTATACCAAACAACAGATGGGCAAGGTGGTTACTCCCTTGAAGGTCCATTATGCCCGGTTTCCCGAGGGGTTGGGATTGCCGCGGAAAATTGACCAAATCGTTGAAAGTATTGACCTTGATCCAAAGCTGAAGCACCTCATCAAAGTATATGTGGCTACGCTGAACGGCTGTTCTTTTTGCGTGGATATCGGAAAAGCCTCGGCTCAAAAACAGGAGGTAGATACAGCCGTTTTTGACGATCTGCTTCGGTTTGAAGAAAGCCCAAATTTCACTGATGCTGAAAAAGCAGCACTGAGCTATGTAGAGGAGGCTACCCAAAATAAACATGTTGATGATGCTACCTTTGACACTCTGCAAAATCATTTTAGTGACAGGGACATTGTACAGATAACCCTGCTTAACGCCATTGAAAATTTCTATAATTTAATGAATGCGCCTCTGAATATTGACTCCGACGAACTATGCGAAATCTGGAGTTCTAATTAGCTGACGAAATTTTCAACATCTCTAGAATCCGAAAATGTTGCAAAGTGATGGATAAGAAAGCAGAAATTTTTGAGGCTCAACGCCCGTCATTATTCAGGCTGGCATATGGAATGTTGGGACGAGTTGCCCCTGCAGAAGATGCCGTACAGGAAACATTTCTACGGTGGCAAAAGCAGGATATCGACAAGATTAACTCCCATCAGGCCTATCTGGCAACCATCGCCAACCGAATTTGCCTGGATGAGATAAAGTCGGCCCGTAATCAAAGAGAACAGTATATTGGACCTGATTTGCCCGAACCTATTTTAAATGATCATACTGAAACGCCCGAACAGGAAGTTGAGCTTGCCGAGTCGCTTTCCATGGCGCTACTTGTGGTATTAGATCAACTTAGCCCGGTGCAGCGGGCCGTCTTCATCCTTCGGGAAATTTTCGACTATGATTACGACATGATCGCCGATATCGTGCAAAAGTCAGAATCGCACTGCCGAAAAATTGCGCAACGAGCTCGGGATCAGATCCGGGATCATAAACCCGAGTTTGAAAAAAATCATGATGAGCAACAGCAGCTGGTTGGCGCTTTTCTTGAAGCAGTTAAAGGTGGTGACTTATCCCAAATAGAGAGCATGCTGGCGGAAGAAGCCATCCTTTATTCCGACGGAGGAGGCAAAGTGACGGCGGCCCGGAAACCGGTTGACGGCGCGGCCAAAATCGCCAAATTTTTGGTGGGCATACAAAAGCAGGTTCCGTCTGGAACTGAATGGTCGATAGAGCGGGAACAAGTCAATGGAGAACCGGGAATGATCGTCCGCATGGACGGGGAGCTCTACAACGTCTGGTCATTTCATGTGGAGGAAGGCAAAATACAGAGCATTTACACGGTGTTGAATCCCGATAAACTGCAGCACGTAAAGCATCAACTTTAGAAGGGATGCTCTTTTGTAGCATTTGGTAACTGTCAACCGCCTCTTACTTCCGCTTCTTGATGCCGGCTGTCAGTAAAGGGAGTGGGTCGAAAGATGCACTCCTTTTCTTTTTGGTGCATTACTTCATCACCGGATTTTATAGCCAACATGGTAGGTTGAGTGAAGCAAATATGTGAGCTGGATTTAGGGCAAATATCGGGGGAAAGGGCACCCCTGGGCTTGTTTATAGTCCCATAACTCACTGAAATTATTCGTTATTATTATTTTTACGTTCTAACTCGTATAAATCATCAAATATATTTTGTTTCCTACTATGTGGTAAGTTAGAAATATCTTCAATCAATAATTTTGCGTCATAGATATTTCCATTTAGTGCTTCTAGAGAGGCTTTCCTCATTATATACAAAGTACTGTTCTTGCCTACAATATCTTTAATGGATTCGACAGTTTCCTCCATTTGTTCGGTCTTACCTTGTTGTTTTAGGACTTCAAATTTTTGAATATATGGATAAGGCGATTTTGGAAATTGTTTTATTCCTTGCTCTGCAAACTCAAGAGCTTTTTGTGGGTTATCTTTTACTTTTTGATAAAAAAGACTTTTAGTTGTTAATGCAATTTCCTTTCCTTTATTGGTTTTAATTTTTTCCAGATCATCAATTAGCTTTTTTAAAGTTTGTTTTGTTTTGTCGTCAAATTTTTTGTTTGTATTCAGAATACAAACAAAATATGATTGTATATGTAGAGGATTGTTTGAATTGTGGATGTAATTTTCTTTAGCATATTCTAAAGCTTGTCCATATTCTTGTTTGTCCATATATGATTGGACAAGTTCGTGTTTTGCCCGATGAAAGTTAGGGTGTTCTTCTAAAGTTTTTTCAAAACTACTAATAGCATCTGAATACCTACTTACCCTCCGATAATAGAAACCTAGTAAAAAATCATACTCTCTTGTACCATAAAAGAACTGAACTTCTTGGAGAAATTTTTCACTTCTTATTCTTGCAAGTGATAAACACAGCCAGTACTTAATTTCTCTTAGAATAAATTCATCTAAGTTCTCCTTATTTTCTAAAATATTTTGTGCCAGATCGATAACTCCATCATAATCCCTGTCATTTTGATACTTATCGATCATAGATTTTAGATAATGGGATGGGATCAAGTATCTTTTCGGAATCTTATATCCGTTATTAAGTGCTTCTTTTATTGAAATGAAAAAGTTTGAAATATCGTCGACATGCAAATCATCATTTTGGACCCATTCATTTACATGTTGTTTTAATTTTTTGTCGTATCTATTGGGTAAGCTTTCATTTCCCCGCAAAATATAATTTCTAACAGCGTCTATTATGCGAATATATTCTTTATTTCTACCAAATAGTTCGCAAATTCCTTGGTTAATAAACTGATCGATGTAATTAATACATTTGGTTTCATCTTCATGCAAGTCGACTAAAAAATCATAACTTATGAAATCAAACTCTGATAGTAATCGAAGTAACTCTAATGCATCATCATTGTTTTCGAAATCACTAAGCAATGTACTTACATGATCATTGTTGTATTCTTTAATTAGATCAATATTTTTCTTTGCATAGGGTATTCCATTTTTCTTGATATGATTGGCAGTAAAATAAGCATGTTGAGGATAGCCTGATAAGTATTTGGAGAAATATTTTAAATCATCTTTTCTCAAGTTAAGTCCAATAACTTCACTATATCTTTTAAAAAGCCCTTTCCTTTCTCTTCGTGATAGTTCAGGCACTTCCATGTAGTAAATTTCACCATATTTTTCTAGAAATCCTCGATTTGTGTGAAATCTGGAAGCTATAGAAAGAGCAATTTTATCCCGCTTTAAACCACCAATATTTAGGATTTTTAAAAACCACTCTGCAATATGTCCTCCAGGTAAAATTATACCGCCTGTATCTTCTATAAATACTATTTCATTTGCCGCCTGAATATCATTTATCAGGTTCCTTGCTAAACGGGCTTTTTCATCGATACTTTTTTCTAATAGGTTTTCTGTATCAATTTCACTTGTAATGCCAAGGTCATAGCACTTAAGAATGAAATCTTCTATACTTTCATGACTGTCAATTAATATTACTGGTGGGTCAAATGATTCCTTTAAAACCACATTTGATTTAATTAAGCAGTGCTTCATTAAAGATTTTCGCCCAATGTTTGGTAATCCAGAAGCGAATATTACGATCGGAAGGTCTTTTTCGTAATCATCTATTCTTTGTTCAAATTCATTGATAAGATCATTCCTTCCTACAAAAATGGATTTTCTTTCTTCTAATACTGGGTGTTTACTCCAAGAAAGCTCTTTTAATTTTTGTCTAATTAGTCGAGCTACAATATTGGATCTAGCAATAAATTTTAAGTTGTAATTTTCTTGGAGCCAATGTGGTATAGATTTATCGTCGTGTTTAATATTTTCATCAATGATTATGGGGTACAATTTATTAATTACATTATTATCCTTTAGATCTTTGGCTTCTTTGATTTCTCTTTTTACCCAGTCAGATTTTAAAGCTGCCTCAGAAATAAAAAGGATAAATAAATCAGATTTATTTAAACCGTTTAATATTTCTTCAAGAGTTTTTTCTCCGGCTTCAAATGAAAATTTATCATAAATAATATCTGTTTGCCGAAGCTTTTGAATTACATTTTTAACAAATTCTTTATCCTTACTACTATGTGATAAGAATGCTCTTGGCATAAGAAATATTTCCTACGTTAGATGTTATTTGTCACTTAAATCTTTTATAAATACATAATGTATAGGTTATATAGAGACATGCAACCAAATATTGTTTGTACCAATACTTGTACCAATGAAAAAGCCGTAAGGGTTAAGTTATTGCTTCTTAACCACTTACGGCAATTTTTTATCGCTAAGTGTGCCCTGGACTGGAGTCGAACCAGCACTCCCAAAAATGGGAACTGACCCCTCAAGCCAGCGCGTCTACCAATTCCGCCACCAGGGCAAAAGTCAATATGTAAAAGAGGACCGCTCTTGTACGAACGTTTTTGTGCGCAAATTTCAAGCGGCTTCAAATATAGGATTTAATAGGTATAATTTGAAACAAAATTTTGAAGAAATATCTCTATTCTCTTTCGGCGGTTAAATAGGATTGCCTATCAAGAGAAATCCCGTTTAAAAGGGAGGCAGGTTGTTTTCTGTATCGAAAATCTGTGAGTTCTTATTCCAGGCTGTTGAATAGCGTATTCACATAAATATCAAGGATTTTGGGTAGCGAAATTCTTACACAAGCTGGGTCCCTAACCCAAGGTAATGTTTACACAAACCGTTCTGGTACAAGCTCCATTTCGGACCATTAGCCCTTCTTTTAATGGAATAGGTTCTTCCGGGTCATGTAATGAGTTATATAGCGTATTTGGCACAGTAATTGAGATATAAATAAGTGAGCGATTTAGTAAGCGGCAGCATTGTGAGGGCCAAATTGCGATAACATTATAACAGACGTTGGCGAAAAATGAATGACTACTCAGATCTTTTTATGGTGATAGGGGCTAGCCTCCTTTATGCGATATTGTTGATTGATATCAACATTACGGTCTTGCATGGCACCAAATATAAAACAGAACGCGAAGTGGAGTATACGGCCATTGCCTTGGCCCAGGATATAATTGACGAAGCCCGATGGGTGCCCTATGATCAGTTTAATACACGTTTTGCCAACACAGATAGCACCTACAACACCACGCTGGGCGACTACCGTGTGACTACTAAAACCCTTTCCAACACCTTGAGTGGCATCGGAGTATCAAATGATCATATTCAGCTGGATGTACGTGTCCAGAGCGTATCTACGCCGGATACGGTGTCGGTGCTGTTAAGCTATGTGAAAAACTAAGGAGCAGAGCGATGATTGTATTAAACGAATTACTAACGGGAGATTTCAGGAGATGAATATTTACATCAGTTTTTTTGTGGGAGGCGTGTTATTAATGTCGCTTATTTTTCTGCAGGTAAACATGAGTCAAAATTCGGTAGATACTACTTTCGCAACTATTTCGAGCAAGCAGGTGGAGTCGCTGGGAGGGCTGCTAGATCATGACTTCCGAAAAATGGGGATGGGCAACACCGGCAGTGGCACATCTATTCAATCTGCCGACTCCAACGCAATTACTTTTGTTGCTGACCTGGACAAGGATCTGGTTGCTGAAGTCGTCACCTGGAGATATGACAATACCGGCATCAGCCCCGCAGAAACGCCCAATCCCAATGACTATTACTTTACCCGGTCCGTCAATTCGCAGGTTGACACTTTGGGCGCAGTGGTGACCCGTTTCCGGTTGAATTACAGAATGAGTGACGGCACCATGAATTCATCGCCGTCAGCCGCCCAGCTGGAAGAAATATCGAGCATTTATGTGGAGATGATATGCGAATCACCGGTGCCAGTCAACGGTTCAGCTTATGCAAAATCGACTTGGCGAAAGGTGTTTACGCCGGCCAATCTTCAATTTTAATATCAGGATAAATCATCATGGGACGCGCATTATTAATTTTAAGTATTGCCATGTTTTTCCTCTTTGGGATGGTGCAGGTTTCCGAATGGGGACGCATGAAGATTGTTGCCGATCGCAATAATGCACACGTTGAGCAGGCACAAGCACTTTATATTGCCAGCAGCGTAGCTGATATGGTAATTGAAGATCTTCGTATCAATTTTGGCAACCGCAATAATATCAGCCTGCAGAACTATCTGGGCGGAGCTGGTACCGTAGAAGTGTACGACATGGACAGCCCAACTATACCTGCATCCAGTAGTGTTACCACGCTGGGTCCATACCAGGTATTGTTGATGGCCAGAGGAGAATATGAGGGCGTGCTGCGTAATATCGAAGTTTTGCTATCTCTTCCGGCATTTTCGAAATACGCCTATTTCACCAACCAGGAAGTTATGTCTGGTGGTTCTAAAATCTATTTTTATGATGATGACAAGATCAGTGGCCCCACGCACACCAACGGAACTTTTTCGATGATGGGCAGTCCTGTATTTAATGGTGAGGTGACCAGTGCCAACATGTGGATAGATAGCGGTGGGGCAGGGGATCCCATTTTTAACAAGGGATTTGAGGTGCTGAGTGAACCGATAGAGCTGCCCGGTGCTGCTCAACTTAACATGTTGGTGGATGAGGGAATAAACGGAGGGCATCAGTATGACATGGATATCACGCTGCAATTTAATGAAAATGGCACGGTATCGGTCTCAAAAGGTATTGGTCGTAATGCTACCCCGTATGAGACGATAACTCTGTCATCGTTTAATGGTGTAATTTCTTCGAATCAGCGAATACATATGCAAGGCATAATCGATGGACAAGTGACCGTGCATGCCAAAGAAGATATTGTGATTACCGGAGATTTGAAATACAAGGATGACCCACGCTCCACAAAATCGGATGACGTGCTCGGTATTGTAGGCGAAAAGGACGTTATTGTCGACAGAAAGGCTCACAAAGCCGATGGGCAGAAGGATGTAAATATTGAGGCTACTATTATGGCCCTGGGTGAGTCGTTTCGGGTAGATGGCTATAATGAGAGGGAAGACAAGGGGACGATACATCTTCTTGGCGGTATTGTCCAAAATCGCAGGGGACCGGTTGGACAAACCAACGGTAACGGTTATGCCAAGGATTATAACTATGATGGACGCCTGCGATCCATCTTTCCGCCCTTTTATCCACGGGCCAGCCGATTTAGTATTGTATATTGGAACGAGTAGAAGTTGAGTTGCTACTGCTCATACACTTCTATGAGAAAAGGGGAAGCCTTTTGGGGCTTCCCCTTCCTGTAATTACTTAGTACGAAAGCTTTAAGCGATCAGCTGTTATTGCATTTCAGCCAGCTGATTTTTCACATACTCATTTTCCGGATCCATTTTGCTGGCCTGCTCATAATAGGTTTTGGCCTTGGCTTCCTGGCCGGCGCGCTGCATAATGTCGCCCATCAGAATCCAGTTTTCAACATCCTTGGGATTCTGCTTGATTCGATCCAGCAGGTAGGTGATAGCCTCGTTGCCCTGGTCATCCATAATCATGTAGAGCACCTTGTTGCGGTGGGCGGCAGGTGAATCATCAAGGTCAATGGCTTTGTCGAAATCTTCAATGGCCAAGTCTAGATTTTCTAGCTGCATATTGGCAAAGCCGCGAAGGTTGTACAAGCCGCTCTTTTCCTCATCTTTCTCAATGGCTTTTTCGAGTGCATTAATGCTTTTTTCCCATTGGTTGAGCTTCTGCATAACCATTGCTTCCAGGTGATAGCCTTCCACCGACTCGGGCTCCATGCTCTGGAGCTGGTGGGAAATATCCAGCGCGTGGTCATAGTCGCCTTCGTGCAGTAGTGCTAATCCTTCTTCTAGCTGGTCTTCAAACTTCATGCGATATAAGAGCTTAAATTATTAGTGGGTAATATTTGTCGAACGCCCAAAAGATAAGCAAAGTTGGAGCGTTATTCAGACGTTTTGGAGGTGGTTTCTTCGTCGTCGGTAATCTCTTCAAACTCGGCTTCTTCGATCTCCTCGAAACGCTGCGATTGGTTGTTGTTAGTGCTGGAATTACCGCGACTGCGGTTCTGTTGCTGGTTTTGCTGGGCATACTGCTGAAAAACACGGTAAAGCGTGCTGGCCGTACCTCTGCTGCGTTGTTGCTGGTTGGATTGTAAAAAAAGGCGGCTGATGATTTTCACCAGAAAATACATCACCACAAAAAATAAAAGTGTGCGAAAAATCATTGAAATCAGTCGGTAATGTGAATATGCGTGTTACCGCGAATAGGTTGATTGAAAATTTGTTCTTCGATGTAATCTAAGTGTTTTTCGTTACTAACGAAATCAATCTCTGATGTATTAATGATCATCAGGGGTGATTTATTGTAGTGATGGAAAAAATGATTATACGCATCACTTAGTTCCTGCAGGTACGAGCGCGTAATTTCCCGCTCATAGTCGCGATCGCGTTCGCGAATGTTTTGCATCAGACGATCCACGTTCGACTGCAGGTAAATCACCAAATCCGGCGTAGCCGAAATGCCCGCCATGATATTAAAGATAGTATCATAAAGCGCCAGCTCGTCGTCTTCAAGATTAAGCCGTGCAAAAATACGATCTTTCTCAAAAATATAGTCCGAGATGGTCATCTGCTGGAACAGATCCTTGTTCATCATCTCTTGCTGCTGTTTAAACCGGCTGGCCAGGAACGACATCTGTGTGGGAAACGCATATCGCTCACGGTCTTTGTAAAATTTGGGTAGAAAAGGATTGTCTTCGAACTGTTCGAGCACTAGTCGCGCATTATGGCGTTCGGTGAGTAGCTTGGCCAGCGAGGTTTTGCCCACCCCAATGACGCCTTCAATTGCGATAAACTCAAATTCGTTTTCCATAGCTACCAACGTAGATCAGTTTTCTGTAATCTCAGCTCCGGTGCCTCCTCAATAAGTTGTCGGATAGCCGTGCCGCTTCGGGGATCTTCCCATTGCGGCATCACTTCCTGTAGCGGCACCAAAACAAACAGCCGTTTGCCGTATTCAGGATGCGGAATGATAAGATTATCCGTTTGAATCACCAAGTCGCCGTACGAGATAATGTCGAGGTCTATAGTGCGTGCACTCCACTTTGGCTGGTCCGCTGCGCGGCCGTGCGCCTGCTCAAAATCCTTGAACTGCTTGATCAGCGGCTTCGGATTTTCGTTGGTTGTCATTACCACTACGGCGTTGTAGAAATCCCGCGTCGAGGGACCAACCGGCTCGGTGATATAAATAGCTGATTTCTGCAGCTCCGTCTCCGAAAGTTCGTCTAGAAACTCCGCCGCATCCGACAGGTGCTGCTGGCGGTTACCTACGTTTGATCCCAGTGCGACAACTACTGTGGCCATTGCATCGTAATTTCAGAGTAGGCAGTTTCTACGTCGAGAGGAGGATGCAGCTTGCGCACCGACACTTCCAGCTCTTGCACCTGGTTGAAATGGCCAAAAAGCTGGTCACCAATCTTTTTCGCCAACGTTTCAATCAGCTTCACCGACGGACCGGTCATCACGGACTCAACCGTTTGGAGTACTTCCTGATAATCAACCGTATCACGCAGGTCGTCACTGTCGCCCGCTGGCCGCAGGTTGGCCGAGAATACGAGGTCTACCTCAAAATCATTACCATCTTCGCGCTCCTCCGGGTAGTAGCCGTGGTAGCCGCGGAATTGCAGACTTTTTAAGGTCAGGGTCTCCATAGCTTACAACGTCGACACTTCGATCTTCTGGTGCAGTTCCTCCACCATGCGTTTGTGTTTGGCGGTCGTCTGCATTCGTTCTTCTACCGTAGAGATAGCGTGAATCACTGTCGAGTGATCGCGTCCGCCAAAATGAAGCCCAATTGTTTTCAGGCTCGAGTCGGTAAACTGCTTGGCCAGGTACATAGCAATCTGCCGCGCTTCCACAATCTCTTGCTTGCGTGTCTTTTCGCGCACCTTGTTGGTGTCGATGCCGAAGTAGTCGCAGACGTATTCCTGGATCTGCTCGATCGAAATAGTGGTCTGTGACTCCTGGATCATATCCTTGAGCACGCGCTTGGCCATCTGTGGCTCAATCTCATCCACATGTTGCAGCGAGGCAAAAGCCAGCAGCTTGATGATGGCGCCTTCGAGATCGCGCACGTTCGATTTAAAATTGTGAGCGATAAATTCGAGTACTTCGTGCGACAGCTCGATGCCATTGTCCGAAGCCTTGCGCTCCAAAATGGCATAGCGCGTCTCGTATTCCGGTACTTGCAGGTCGGCACTGAGGCCCCAGCTAAAACGGGAGATCAGTCGTTCCTCAATATCCGGAATCTCTCGCGGCGCGCGGTCACTGCTCAGGATAATCTGCTTTCCATCCTGGTGCAGCGCGTTAAAAATATGAAAAAACTCTTCCTGGGTTTTCTCCTTGCCGCTGAAAAACTGGATGTCGTCGACAATCAATACATCGATCTGACGGTAGAACATCGTGAACTCGCTGGCGCGGTTGTTACGGATCGCCTGTACGAACTCATTGGTAAAGCTCTCGGATGAGATGTACAGCACAGCCAGCTCGTCTCCGTGTTCTTGCTTTACTTTATTACCAATACTCTGGATTAAGTGCGTTTTCCCAAGCCCGGTGCCTCCATATATAAAGAATGGATTAAACGAACTGCTGCCCGGGTTTTCGGCAATAGCCATCGCAGCTGATCGCGCCAGCCGGTTACAGTCGCCCTCAATGTATCGCTCGAAGACATAATTATTATTAAGGTTGCTATCGATCTTGGTTTTTTGAATGCCGGGAATTACAAACGGATTCTCAATTTTGCCCGGACTATATTCGGAATACCCTTTCACATCCTGCCCCTCATTGTTATCGGGCGGCATAGGTCGTTGTGGCAATCGCACCGATTTATTTTCGGATTCATTGTCAGATTTTTCTACCACTACGGAATATTCCAGTTTCCCATCATCACCCAACACTTTGGCCAATGTCGACCGCAACATCCCATAATAATGCTCTTCTAACCATTCGTACCAAAACTGGCTCGGTACCTGAATCGTTAGGGTGTTATCCTCTAGCTTGACAGGGTCAATTGGCTCAAACCATGACTTGTACTTTTGGTAACTGATATTGTCCTTAATAATTTCTAAACACTGCTCCCACGCAGTATCCGCAGAAATTTTACTCAACGTCCCTTAACCTCCACATAATTTGAATTGTTAGTGCCTGGGAAGCCCTACAGTTATCCACACGCTTTGTGTGCTGTCCCTAATTAGCGTGGAACGAAAATGATAATTTCAGCAGCAGATGTCAAAAAAATAATTACACGATATTGAAAAGTTATCCACATCGCTCTAAACATTGTAAATTCATGGGCGCCAGTGGTTTAGTATTTTATACACATTTCTATCAAATTTGACTTGACAGTACATAATACTGCGCTAACATAGATTTTACCATTCAGTAACATCCCAAAAGTTGACAGGAAAAAGTTTTCCACAAGTTATCCACATGTAAAAAGTACTAATTATTGGTCCAACACAGATAGCAGAAATGCAAACTTTGGTAAGGCTTCTGAGGTAGATTTAAGAACGTTTTGCGACGATAAATCGGGGTTTTTTATCGTAGTCTTTCTGAACCTGTGCGGACCAGGAATTTCGGTCAAAAAGGTCCAGTATTTCGTCGCTATATTTCTCGTGCAGCTCAAGGTATAAAACACCCTGTTGAGACAGGTGTTGGCCGGCAAATTTGATGATACTGCCATACATGGTTTCGAGGTCGTCAAAAAAGAGCGCTTCGGCAGGTTCGTACTCTTTGACCTGTGGTTCCAGCAGATCTTTTTCGTCGGGTTTTACATAGGGGGGATTGGAGACAATAATATCTAGTGGAGTGTCCACATCAATACTGTCTGGCGAAAGTATATCGCCGTGGTCAAAGGTGATATTCACCTCATTGTCATCGGCATTGGAGCGCGCTACTTCAAGGGCACCCTCAGAAATATCAATGCCGCGAACGGCCCACTGGGGACACTCCATTTTTAGTGCAATAGGAATACATCCCGAACCGGTACCGATATCCAGAACCGAAAGCGGTTCTTCCGGAGCATGGGCATCGACAATAATTTCGACCAGCTGCTCCGTTTCCAGGCGTGGAATAAGCACCTCTTCATTAACCTGAATGCGTGCATTCATGAAATCAGTGAATCCCACGATGTATTGGAGCGGCTCATGCTGGGCCCGCCGTTTCACCATTGGCCGCAGTCGATCGAGCTCGTCAGAAGAAAGTGGACGATCGAATTTGAGATATAGGTCGAGGCGTTTGATATCAAGTGTCTCGGCCAGTAGCCATTCAATGCTGTGGCGGGGATCAGGAATTCCTTTTTCTTTAAAGAAGTCCGTCGCCCACTCGAGCATCGAAAGAACGGTCCATTCCTCGACCTTTGTACTCATAACTTAAATGTAAAGGGGTTACGACTCGTTTTCTTCGGCTTCCTGTTCTTTTTCTTGCTGAACAGTGAGCCCGAATCGTTTACTGAAATCCAGGATAAAGTCAGTGACTTCATCATCAATGGTGCGCTTCTCTTCATCAAGAGAGCTGCCACGGAAGCCCATGCGTCCACCGGTTTTCTTGAGCTCAAACCGATTTTGCTTTCCTGTAAATTCAATAATGCAAGTTAATGTTACGCTCGAATTAATCTGTTTTTCATATTCTTCATATACCGCAACGTGCACTTCGTCTTTGGTATCAGACGATTTATACTTGTACAAGTATTTGGGTTCGATACTGTTGAACAGTTGGCTCGGCATTCTTCTTAGGGTATCGGCCGGACCGAAAACAAGGTACTTGCTTACAGTTGACATAATGTGTTAACTTCTATTGGTGAATTGCTTAGATTGGTAAAGAGCCTGAATAAAAGTTTTTATTGACTCAGAGTCAAATTTATTCTACCTAGAAAATATTTTTGAGATATAAAATTCTACATACTTTTTTAGTACGTGGATTGTTATAAACTGTAACGTTGTTATACCGCTTGAATACTAATAGCGACCGGACCATTGCCCAACTATTTATGGAGAAATTAATGAAAGCAAAATTTGCTTCACTACTGATCATTTTCGTGTTGCTCGGTTTCGCAGCGAATACGGCTCAGGCACAGCTCAAAGAGCCCGACGTTGTAGACTTGCCCGATCCCAAGACCCCTTTGTCTGAGGGTCTTCACAACAGCCTTGGCTTTGATGTGTTTATCAATAATTTCGGTTTTGGTATCGGTGGTACCTACGGACGGGTTATCGGGCCTTATTCTGAGCTGACCTTTCGCACCGGTATTACGGGGATTCGCGATGCTAGTGAGCAAAATTTTCAGAGCTTCGTTACCGGTCAGCAAATTGTACCCAATAAATACAAAAGAGCATTTGGTTTTCCTTTTTTGGTGGGCTTAAAGCATCGTGTGTTTGCACGTCACATTGATGATAATTTGCGCTTTTTTGTGAGCGGTGCCGCGGGGCCAGCCATGGCGTTTTCCTATCCCTATGTAGATGAACAAATCAATGATGGTTTCCGTACTTTTCAACTTACACAACAAGGATTTCTAGTACCGGTAGAGCAAGTCAACGATTTTTTTACGGGATGGAAAGATGGTGAAACCCATTGGGGCTACAGTGGAGAGATCAAAATTGGCGTTGATATTGGCAGTACGTTCTCATCGAAAACAACCATTGAATTCGGTTACTTCTTCTACTATTTCAAAGAGGGGCTACAGATTATGGAACCGTATAAGCCAACTCGATATGCCGCTCCTCCTCCCGAGAATAATGGATTGCCAACAGAACGAAAAGAGTTCTTTGATGCTCAGAGTTATTTTGGAACGCCTCAAATCAAGTTTACCTTTGGCGGGATGTGGTAGAAAGAGCAAATACCGTGTTCAGGAATCAGCCAAAATTTACTGACTCTGACTCCTAAATTTTACTCTTTTACTGGTTCTATTTTAAGTTTTTGATGCTTCCTTTCTTTTCTTCTTTATCACTATCTCAAAACCTTGTACATTTGTCTACAATTCTACCTGTAACAAAAATTATGCTTAGATGAGTTTTATTGAAGAAGTCATTGGACGACAGATTATTGATTCAAGAGGAAATCCCACAGTTGAAGTTGATGTAATACTAACCAATGATGTGATGGGACGTGCGGCTGTTCCTTCGGGAGCATCTACCGGAGAGCACGAGGCTGTGGAACTGCGCGATACAAACTCTGAGCACTATATGGGCAAAGGGGTGTCTCAGGCCGTCGAAAATGTAAATACTATAATTGCCAATGAACTGCGCGGTGAGGAAGTATTTAACCAGGTAGAAATTGATAACACGCTGTTGGAAATTGACGGTACCGAAAATAAGAGCAACCTCGGAGCTAACGCTATTCTCGGCGTATCACTGGCCGCGGCGGATGCGGCTGCCAAGGTGCTCGGCCTGCCACTCTGGCGATACGTGGGTGGCGTAAATGCAAAAGTGCTCCCACTGCCGATGATGAACATTATCAACGGCGGTTCGCATGCCGACAACAATGTAGATCTACAGGAATTTATGATTATGCCCAATGGGGCGTCTTCCTTTACCGAAGCGGTCCGTATGGGATCGGAAATATTCCATCACCTTAAAAAGGTATTGCATGATAAGAATTACAGCACGGCTGTAGGCGACGAAGGTGGTTTTGCGCCCGACCTGGATTCCAATGAAGAGGCCGTAGAAGTTATTTTAAATGCGGTTGAGAAAGCTGGCTATGTGCCCAGTGATGAGGTCGTCATTGCGCTGGATCCGGCAACGGCAGAGTTTTATAATCCTGAAAAGGAAGTGTACGAATTCCGTTGGAGCGATGGCAGTGAACGTACCAGCGAAGAGATGGTCGAATTCTGGTCCAGCTGGGTCGACAAGTATCCTATTGTATCTATTGAAGATGCACTTGATGAAAACGACTGGGACGGCTGGAAAAAGCTGACTGACGCTATCGGTGATCGCGTGCAGCTGGTGGGCGATGATTTATTTGTGACAAACACCGAACGTCTGGCCAAAGGAATAAAACAGGGCGTTGCGAATTCCATTCTTATTAAAGTAAATCAAATTGGTACGCTGACCGAAACGCTGGATGCTATTGAGATGGCCCACAAGAATGATTATACGGCTGTTATTTCGCACCGGTCCGGCGAAACGGAAGATACGACTATTGCCGATTTGGCCGTGGCCACCAATGCCGGACAAATCAAGACCGGTTCGATGAGTCGCACCGATCGAATTGCCAAATATAACCAGCTGCTTCGTATCGAAGAGCAGCTCGGCGACAATGCCATCTTCATGGGCGGCGATGCCTTTGGATTTTAATATCTATTAAAACCAACCCCCTCTTATCCCTCTTTTTATTAAGAGGGATTTTAGCAGGCAATATCAATTCAGCTCGAAAAACTCACCCTTTATAAGGGGAGGTGTAAGAGGGTTGTTTATCCAATGAATAAATGGAAATCACGGAGCTTAAACTTCAGAATTTTCGCAATCACGTTGAGACCAACGTGGAGTGGGCTCCGCATATGAATGTGATTACCGGTCAGAATGGGGCGGGCAAAACCAACCTTATTGACGCTATCCATTATCTGTGTATGAGCCGCAGTTTTGTATCCACAAGCGATATGTATGTGGTGAACCAGGATGCCACCTTCTTTATGATAAAGGGGCATTTTGAGGGGAATATCCGGTCCAGTTTTGACGTGGGATGTTCCTATTCTAGGGGAGAAGGCAAGAAGATTTTCGTAAATGAGAGCCCTCTCGACCGGCTCTCGGATCTTATTGGGATGGTGCCGGTAGTGGTGCTATCGCCTAGCGATAAGAAGCTTACCAGCGAAGGCCCCAAAGAACGTCGCTCGTTTATTGATTCTTTTATCAGTCAGATTTCGCCGGGATACCTGCAGGACCTGCTGGATTTTCGGAAAGCGCGCAAACAGCGCAACAAACTGCTGCAGGAGTTCCGAGGCAGCCGAGAAGTACTGCAGGCTTACCTTGAACCGTGGAATGTACAGTTGATGGAGTACGGTTCGCGTATTGTGGCCAAGAGAACCAAAGTACTGAATCAGTTCCAGGATTATCTGGCCAAAGAATATGAAGTAATTTCAGGCATGCGCCACGAACCGCACTTGGAATACCAGACATTTTGCGAACCTTCTGAAGATGAGGATACTGTTCGAGAGCGGTACGAGGCGGAGTTGGCTGACGAACTGAATCACGAAATTGAACGCGAGCTCACGCTGATTGGTCCGCACCGCGATGAGATTGTATTTTATCTTGACGACTTCGAACTGCGCAAATTTGGGTCCCAGGGGCAGCACCGGCTTTTTGCACTTGCTTTGAAACTGGCCCAGCTTTTGTATTTTTCAGAGGAGTTGGACGATCTGCCAATTTTTCTGCTGGATGATGTCTTTGGAGATCTGGATGCTCAGCGCACTGATGTGTTGCTTAATGCGTTGCTGGATCATGCCGGACAAACATTTGTAACGGCGGCCAATCCAATTCCATTTGATGAGTACCTCACGTTTGACGGAGAAAAAAATAGAAAATATAACGTAGAGCAGGGCACGGTTTCCCTGGTCAGTAACTAAAAATCGTGGGACGATATAGATCAAATAAGCCAAAGCTGCTGAAAGATGCGCTAAAGGATTTTTTGGATGATTACCCGCATCGCAAGCGTTTAAAGCGGGGCATGATCTTGTCGCTATGGGAGCGGACGGTCGGGGAACGTATTGCCGAACAGGCAGAAAATGTGCATTTTGAACGTGGTAATTTGATAGTACATGTAAAGAATCCGGCCTGGCGGCAAGAAATCCACATGAAGCGATTTAGCATTGCCAAAAAACTTAATGACAAGGTGGATGAGCAGATCATCAAGGAAATTGTGGTTCGTTCGTAACGACAGCCGTAAAATTATCGATTGATCAGCCCTTTTTATGGATACACCCAAATTCGAAGAACTAAAGGAAAAGTTTCTGGCTGCCTGGCAAAATATTGTCAAGAAGTCGGATGAGGATGATATTGCCGGTATAGGGCGCGAGCGCATTGTGGTGTTTGTGGTTGCGATGATCCTTGCGTTCTGTTTGTGGCTGATGGTTAATCTGAGTCTTGTTTACAATTTAAATATCGACCTGCCAATTAAGTTGGGAGCGGTACCCACAGAACAGGCACTTGCCGAAGATTTACCGGAAGAGGCTACGGTTAGCGTAACAGGAGAGGGCTGGAAGCTGATCAACCTGTACAACAACCCACCCAGTATTAATATCGATGTGAGTGATACCGAAGTGAACCTGTTTGATCAGGTGCAGCAGCAGATGAATGCGTTCTCCGGGATTAGTATCCAGAAGGTTCAGCCGCTTATTTTGACGGTCGATCTCGAAAAGCGCATTTCCAAAACAGTACCCATCCGTTCACGCATAAATATTTCTTTTGAAAAGCAGTATAATTTCGTGGGCAAACCTACGCTGCGGCCTGATAGCGTGACGATTGATGGGGCGGCTTCGCTGATTAAAGGTATCAGTTCCTGGCCCACAGACTCTGTCCAGCTAAGCGATGTTTCTAAGGATCTCTCTCTCGCGATCTCTCTCAAATCGTCTGGAGAGCTGATTACACTGTCGCATGATGAAGTGCAATATAGTGCTACAGTCAGTCAGTATACCGAAGGTGAGGCAAAGGTTAATATCGCTACGCGTAATCTACCGCAGGGACGATTAGTTAGTTATAGTCCTTCCGAGATTACGGTAAAATATGATGTGCCTATCGACGAATATACCGAGGTTCGGGATCAAAACCCGTTTGGGGCTTTTGTGATGTATCAGCAGATTAAGCAGGATTCGACGGGATTTGTGACGCCACAGATAGAGCAAATGGCCAATAATAATCACATTAAGATCCGGTCATTTCAACCGCGCAATGTGGCCTACTATATGGTGCTGGGAGAGCAGTAGATTATTTGCTTATCTGTTGTTCGTTAGTGGCTATTAAGAAAAATTCACTAACGAATATTAACAATTAAGCCACTTCGTCGAGTTGCTCTTCGAATGGCTTGATGATCTCCTCAACCGATCGGGTATCATCAAAATAGGATAGGATCTTTAGAATCACCTCGTCTACCAGTACATCCGGACAAGAAGCGCCAGAAGTAATCGCGATATTTACAGGCTCTTCTTTATCAGTGGGTAGCCAATCAGCCGTTTGTTTAATTTCCTTGTCCCACTGATTAAAGTGTTTGATCTCCGACGGTGAGTCGATTTCTTCAGCATCACGCACGTGGTAAGTTGGGAAAACATCTTCGAGAATTTCCACCAAGTGCATAGTATTTGACGAATTGTATCCGCCAACGACAATAGAAAAATCGGCGTCGGTCTCAGCCAGCGCCAGCGTGGCCGACTGATTTTCGTTGGTAGCATAGCAGAGCGTATCCGAAGTGTCGGCAAAGTGGTCGAGGATGTCAGCTTCACCGTACTTTTCGATGGCCGCTTCTTTGAGAATCTGCATTACTTCCTCAGTCTCGGTAGCCAGCATCGTTGTCTGATTGATTACCCCAAAATGTTTGAGTACCTCATGGGGATCAAAACCGTCGGTGCTTTTGTGCCCAAAGTACTCCTCAAAATCAGATTTGGGCCGGTCGCCGGTGAGAATATCCGCCAGAATTTGCGCCTCTTCAGGGTTAAGTACCACTACGCACTCCGAGTGATTAGCGCTGTGCGAGAACGTGGCTCGGGTTTCTTCATGGCGATGCTTGCCGTGAATCACCAGCGAATAGCCCTTCTTGCCAAGCTGTTTGCCTCGTCGCCAAACCTTCTCAACAAACGGGCAGGTGGTGTTATACTCGTAAGGATCGATACCCTGCTCTTTCAGCTTTTCCTGGATTTTTAGCGTGGTCCCGAAAGCGGGGACAATAACAATATCATCTTCGTCAAGTGTTTCAATAGGGATAAGCTCGGTGCCGTCGGTCTCAAAAAGGAACTTCACCCCACGCGCTTGCAGATCCTCGTTAACCGTCGGATTGTGAATCATCTCGCTGAGCAGATAAATATCTTTATCAGGATTCTCCTGGACGGTCTTGTAGGCAATATCGATAGCATTTTCGACACCATAGCAGAAACCAAAGTGCCGGGGTACATAAAACCGAATCGGCCCAAAATCGAGCACGCTTGGTTCGAGGTCTTTCTTGGTTGGATCTACCACCTTATTGGCATCCTTGACCTTTTGGATGATGGGCGATTGATAAATTTCAGGGATGTCGAACTTCTTGCGAGCCATAATATCTGCTGAATTTTTATTTAACGCTTAATATACGGAGCTGAGTGTTAAACATCACCACCTGACAACAAGCGAAAAGAGGGAATCGATCAGACTGAGGTAGATTTTATTCTGCAATCCGCCTCGTTCACAACTAAGTAATTATGCCTCAGCTACTTCGTCCATCTTGACGGCAACGAGACGACTGATACCGGTTTCCGGCATGGTCACACCGTACATCATCTCAGCCTTGCTCATAGTCTTTTTGTTGTGGGTAATGATGATAAATTGAGTTTCTTCGCTAAAATTGCGAATCATTTCAGCAAAGCGTTCGATATTAGCATCATCCAGCGGGGCATCAACCTCGTCAAGCACGCAGAAAGGAGAGGGCTTCACCAGATAAATAGCAAACAGCAGTGCAATGGCCGTCAGCGTTTTTTCGCCGCCCGAAAGCTGGTTGATCGTCGACGGACGTTTCCCTTTGGGATTGGCCTTGATTTCGATCTTGGCTTCAAGCGGATCTTCGGCCTCCTCGTCAATGACCAAGTCGCAATAATCATCTTCGTTAAACAATGTATGAAAGACTTTAACGAAGTTTTTGCGTATTTTTGAAAACGTCTTGTTGAATCGTTTTGTGGCCTCCTTATTGATCTCTTCTATAGTCTCGCGGAGCTCCTCGGCCGCCTGACGCAGGTCACCGATCTGTTCTTCGTAAAAGTCGAGCCGCTCTTTTTCCTCCTCGTATTCTTCAATAGCCAGCGGGTTGACTTCCCCAATCTTGTTGAGCTTCTGCTTGAGCCAGGCAATGCGTTCTTTGGCTTCTTCGGGTTCCGTATCGTCAGGTAATTCCTTGTCGATCTGATCCATCAGCACGCCGTAGGTTTCCCAGATGTGATCGGAGAGATTTTCGATCTGCATCTCATACTTCTCCTTCGACATCGCCAGGTGATGTACAAGTTCCATGTTTACTTCCTTGCGCCGACGCACTTCCTTCAGATCTTTCTCAATTTTGTTGATGCGTCCACGCTGTTTCCCTGCTGCTTCTTCGGCCTGCTCAAGCGACTTGTCAGCTGCCTGCTTTTTCTCTTTTAGGGTGCTGAGCTTGTCCTCAAGCTGATCAATCGACGACTTATACTTCTTGATGCGTTTCTTGGCTTCTTCGGTCTTCTCCGAGCGATTCTGGAGCCGTTCTTTCAGATTTTTGATGCCTTCTTCGGCGCGCTTAATGTCGCGCTCGTGATTTTCGACCTTGTTTTTTAGATCCTGGTGCTTGAGTTGTGCGTCGTTGTATCGGCTCTGGGCGATGGAGCGCTCTTCTTCCAACTCTTCGAGAACCTGCTTCTTTTCTTCCTGCTGTTCGTGCAGATCCTTCAGCTTTTGCTGCAGTTCCTTTTGTTTAGGCTGCAGCTTGTCGAGCTCCTCCTTTGAGTTATCTTCATTGCTGATTAGCGACTCCCGCCGATTTTCCAGCTCACCAATATTTTTCTGATAAATCTCAATCTTTTGCTCAAAACTGCTGATTTGGTTCTCATATTCACGAACCTGCTGTTCTTTTTGCTTGAGTTCCTGCTCAATTTCTTGCAGGTCAATTGCCTCATATTTTTTTTGGACTTCTTGCAGCTCATTTTCGGCCTTCCGGATATCTGTTTGGATTGAGCCTGCCTTGTCTTCGAGTTTCGAGATTTTGTCCTTTAGTCCAACGCGGATGCCGGCATTTTTGCTTTTGCTGCCACTCTGCAAAAATTGGTTATTGGTGATCACTTCACCGTCCAAGGTAACGCCCGTTACTCCATCTCCGTTGAGCGAAGAATATGCTTCATCGACCGAGTCAAAAACGCGAACATTACCGAGCAGGAGTTCTTTTAACGCATTGAACTTCTCATCCGCTTCTACATCTTCCACCAGCGACCCAGAGACAGTCGAATATGATCCAGAGAGCTGGTCAAGGGGGATGAATGTTGCTCGGCCCTTGTCGTTTTCTTTCAGTAGCTTAGCCGCCTTTTGAGCGTCATCCAGTGTGTCAACGACCACGTAGTTGAGTACTTCAGAAAGTACTGCCTCCAAGGCCACGGCGTGTTTTTCATCCGTGGATAAAATATCGGAGACCACCTCAAGTTGAGAAAACTGGTCACTGTGATTTTCAAGCAAGAACTGTACGCTGCTGGGAAAGGCCTCGTTGGAATCAGCGATATCGCGCAGCAGCTCAATTTCTGAGGTCACGGAGTCGAGTTTGCTCTGGTGATCCCGGATCTGATCTTTCAGGGCATTCTGTTTTTCGCTGAGTTCTTCGCGCTTCTCACGAGCTTCTTGCAGGGTTTTCTGCTGTTTGTCACGTTCATTGGTCGCTTTTTCAAGCTTCTCTTTCACTAATTTTTTTTCACCGCGAAAGTTCATGATCTCATCTTCGAGATCCTCAATTTCCTCGCGAATACGGATCAGATCCCCTTCCGTATTTTCAAGGCGCGACTCAATTTTGATACGCTTGGTCTGAAGGTCGTTTAGGTCCTGATTGGCCTGGGAAAACTCGCGCTCCAGCTTATTGAGTTTTTCGCGTTCTTCAGAATACTGCTGCTGGATCTCGGAATAACGTTCTTTGGATTCCTTAAGATTTTTCTCCGCTTTTTGCAGATCGTCATCGAAGGATTCCAGCTTCTGTTGGCTGCTCTGAAACGCTTCGCGCAGGTCCTCGAGATCTTTTTCGCCCTGCTCGATGTCCTGAGTGTACTGTTCAATGACGCTTTTTTCATTGCTTATTTTTTCGCGCGTAATCTCCAGTGTGGTCTCATTGTCGCGAATTTTGGAGTGGAGCTGACTTACGCGGCGCTGAGCTTCGGACTGCTTGCGTTCTTTTTCATTGAGGGTATTACGAGCTTCTTCAACCTCGTCTTCAAGGTTCTCAGCTTTGGCAAGAATTTCCTTTTTCTCTTTATCGGCATTTTCAATGCGTTCCTCCAGAGGTTCGAGCTCTTCCTTAATCTGCACGAATTCGTGCTTGTTAAGGGCTTTGTCGAGATGCTCCAGCTCCTTTTTGTATTTCTTGGCTTTTTTGGCTTTTTCTGCCTGTTTCTCAAGCGAGTTTGCTTTCTTTCGGACCTCTACCAGAATATCCTCAACGCGCTGTAAATCGGCCTCGGTATCATCAAGCTTGCGGAAAGTTTTCTTGCGCTTTTCTTTGTACTTAGTGACGCCAGCCGCTTCCTCAAAAAGTCGTCGTCGGTCGTTGTTCTTGTCGTCCAGGATATCCTCGACCATGCTCAGCTCAATCACCGAGTAGGCATCCGAACTCATTCCAGTATCCATAAATAATTCGGTGATATCCTTCAGCCGACAGGTGGTACCATTGATGAGATATTCGCTTTCCCCCGATCGGTACAAGCGCCGCCCGATAGTTACTTCATTATACTCGGTAGGGAGTAGACCTTTATTGTTGACGAACGTCAGCGAAACCTCGGCCATGCCAAGCGCATTTTTCTTGGCCGTGCCATTGAAAATTACATTAGCCATGCTCGTAGAGCGCAGAAGGGTAGGTCGCTGTTCGCCCAGCACCCAGCGCATGGCATCAACAATGTTGGATTTGCCGCATCCGTTGGGGCCGACGATGGCAGTGATGCCTTTATCAAACGTTACGTTCGTTTTATAGGCAAAACTCTTGAAGCCCTGAAGTTCAAGTTCGGATATATACATTTACCGTTTGTGGGTTGCGGGTTGCGAGTTGCAAATTTTCATTTCATGGTTGTGACAAATATAAACCCGTAACCTGCAACTCGTAACGTACTTTTAGACTGTCATTATTTCTTCTTCCTTGTTCTCCAGTATGGTATCTACCTTCTCGGTGTGCTGGTCCGTTAAGTTCTGAATTTCTTCCTCGGCTTCATAGCGGGAGTCTTCAGGTAAAGACTGCTTCTGAACTTTTTTCTTGATTTCTTCATTGGCATCCCGACGGGTATTGCGGATAGAAATACGTGCATCTTCTGCAAGTTCTTTTACACGTTTTACCAGCTCTTTTCGCCGTTCTTCAGATAGAATTGGGAGAGGCACGCGAATAATATTTCCGTCGTTATTCGGATTTAGCCCCAGCCCAGCCGACATAATTGCTTTTTCAATGTCCTCAAGGGCAGATTTGTCGAAAGGTTGCACAGTAAGTAGTCGCGACTCGGGAGCACTTACATTGGCAAGCTGTTCCAGTGGAGTTTGAGAGCCGTAATATTCGACTTTGATACCCTCCAGCAGAGATGGCTTTGCCTTGCCCGCACGAATGTGCGAAAGTTCAGTTTTGAAGTATTTAACCGCTTCATCCATTTTTTTATCTGCACTCTTAATAGTAGACTGTAGCTCTGGTGGTATCATAATGCCTGTAATTGTTCTAGATTTATTGGCTTTTAAAACTCCAAAATGAATTTAAGAAATCTAGGAATCTTCCCAAACTACCTTTGATCCAACGGAGCTTTCTCCATTCAATACTTCCTTGAGATTCCCGACTTTATTCATATCAAAAACGATGATCGGGGTTTTATTTTCGCGACAAAGGGTAAAAGCGGTTAAGTCCATAATATCAAGGCGTTTGCTAAGGACTTCTTCTCCGGTGATAGTCTGAAATTTCTCAGCATCAGGGTTCTTTTCAGGATCAGAATCAAAGATACCATCCACACGAGTACCCTTTAGGATGACTTCCGCCTCAATTTCAATGGCTCGGAGCGAAGCCGCCGTATCGGTTGTGAAATAAGGATTGCCAGTACCGGCACCAAAAATGACGACACGGCCCTTCTCTAGGTGGCGAATGGCACGCCGACGAATATAGGGCTCAGCAATTTCCTCCATCCTGATAGCTGACATCAGCCGGGTGTGAACGCCCATACGTTCAAGCGAATCCTGCATGGCCATACTGTTAATCATGGTAGCCAGCATTCCCATGTAATCGCCTTGCACACGGTCCATGCCTTCTGTGGCACCCTGCACGCCGCGAAAAATGTTCCCGCCTCCAACGACTACTGAAACTTGATAACCTTCATCATGAGCCGATTTAATTTCTTCGGAATATTGGGTCAGGATATCTCCGTCAATGCCATGTCCCTGCTCACCAAGAAGTGCTTCGCCACTCAGTTTTAGAAGAATACGTTTATAATTACGTGCCACTTTATTTTGTCCCAATTAATTAATTATTCCAGTTGCGAATGCTGATCGTTTTTAGAATCTCTTAAGCATAAAAAAAAGGCTACCGAATTGGTAGCCTTTTTGAGAATGACTTTTGTTATGAGTCTTCACCAAGCTGAAGCCGATGGAACGACTTCACAAGGGGCGTATCATTCTTTTTTAGATATTCCTTGACCGACATGCTGTTATCTTTTACAAACTTCTGTTCCAGCAGCACGCGTTCTTCGTAGAATTTACGAAGTTTACCTTGAGCTGCCTTCTCGGCGATCTCTTCAGACTTTCCTTCGTTCAAGAGTTGTTCTTTGGCAATATCGAGTTCTTGCTCAATAAGCGAATCGTCAACGCCATCACGGGTAACAGCCAGCGGATTCATCGCGGCCACTTGCATGGCTACGTTTTTGCCGACTTCTTCATCGCTGATGTCGTTTTCAAACTCTACAAGTACTCCAAGCTGATTGCCCGGGTGAATGTAAGAAATAAAATGTCCGTCAGATTTCGCCAGAACAACGCGGTTGATCTTAATCTTTTCGCCAATTTTACCCACCATATCTTTCAGGTGATCGGCAACGGAAAGCCCGTCAACTTCCGTCTCCAGAAGTCCATCAACAGATTCAATTTCGTTTTCATAAACGAGATCAAGAAATTGCTGAGCACGGTCTTGGAAATCTTCGTTACGAGCAACGAAATCAGTTTCGCAGTTAATTTCAAGAGCAGCCGCTTTGGATCCGTCATCGCTAACGCGAGTGACAATCAGGCCTTGATTAGCTTCGCGGTCGGCCCGTTTCTCGGAAAGTTGTTGACCTTTTTTGCGCAGAATTTCTGTGGCGCGTTCAAAATCACCATCAGCTTCCTGCAGGGCCTTTTTACAATCCATCATACCGGCCCCGGTCTGTTCGCGTAGTTCTTTTACGTCTTGTGCAGAAATACCCATTGTTACAGTGTGGCTATTTAATTTTGTTGTTCGTTGTTAAAAATATTCGCCGACTATTCTTCCTCGTCAGAAGCCGAGTCAGTTTTATCGTTGTTCTCATCGTTCTCATCACGATCTTTGCGACGGCGACGAGTACCGGTAGCTTTTACTTTTTCCTTCACTTCTTGCTCCTCAGCTTTTTTGGCATCTTGTGCCGCCTGTTGCATCAGCTCTTCTTCATTCTGAGCTTCTCGCTGAGCATTGCCTTCAATAACAGCATCAGCAATTTTAGAAGTAATCAGCTGGATGCTGCGAGCAGAATCATCATTGCATGGCACAATGTAATCCGGAATATCAGGATCACTGTTTGAGTCAACCATCGCAATAATCGGGATGTGAAGCTTAACGGCTTCGTTAACGGCAATGTCTTCCTTAGTAGTATCAACCACAAAAATAGCACCGGGCAGGTGGTTCATATTGGCAATTCCGCCAAGTGTTTGCTCTAGTTTTTCCTGCTCACGTTCGAGCATCAGAGCCTCTTTCTTAGTTAGTTCTTCGAAAGTACCGTCCTTACTCATGCGGTCAATCTCCTCCATTCGGGAGAGACTTTTCTTGACCGTAGAAAAATTGGTCATCATACCGCCTAACCAACGATGCGTTACATAAGGCATACCGCAACGGATGGCTTCGGTTTTAACAATATCCTGAGCTTGTTTTTTGGTCCCTACAAAAAGGATGGTCTTTCCGGCACGGGCAAGCTTGGTAACTTCGTCCAGTGCTTCTTGGAAAAACTTCTGCGTCTTTTTGAGGTCAATGATGTGAATCCCGTTACGCTCCATGAAGATGAATTCTTTCATCTTGGGATTCCATCGGCGGGTAAGGTGCCCAAAGTGGGCGCCGGATTTCAATAGTTCTTCTAAATCAGGTGTAGTAGGCATAGATTAGTATAGATTTATGTTTGAGTTAGGCCTCTGTGCAGGTCGTCCCCGGCGCTAATCTCAACTCAAGGTCGAGACACTCGGCGCACTGAGTCTCCGCACATGGGTGATTAATAAATGTTGTTCGGTAGAAAAAGAAAGCGTAAAGCGCGAAATATTAACGCTTGGAGAACTGGAACTTCTTACGAGCACCAGGCTGACCATACTTCTTACGCTCGACCATGCGGTCGTCACGGGTAAGTAGATCATGTGCTTTCAAGACATCATGCCACTCTTCATTGTGATCATCAAGAGCGCGTGCCAGTGCGTGCTGAATAGCACCCGACTGACCAGTAATGCCTCCGCCACGAACGGTTACCTTAATATCAAACTGTCCATCTGATTCGGTAACTTCGAGCGGTAGCGAAGCAAGGTTAATATGTGCTTTCGTGCAGAAATATTCATCCAGAGGTCGCTTGTTTACAACAAATTCACCCGACCCAGGCTGAATATACAGTCGCGCTGTAGAAGTCTTTCTTCTTCCGATGAAATTTTTCTGTTCCATTCGTTATTAAAGCTCGATTTTTTCTGGTTGTTGTGCTTCTTGTTCATGAACTGGTCCAGCATAAATCCGGAGGTTGGTCATCAATTTGCTGCTCAGTTTATTCTTAGGCAACATGCCTTTAACAGCTTTCTTGACAACATCCTCGGGATGATGTTCCAGCATCTCTTCCGCCGAAGTAAAACGCTCGCTGCCCGGGTGCCCAGAGTAACTGAAGTACTCTTTTTGCTTCATCTTGTTGCCGGTTAGTACAACCTTCTCGGCATTGATGATAACAACATTGTCACCGGTATCCATGTGCGGTGCAAATGTAGGCTTGTGCTTTCCTCGAAGCAGTGTAGCTACTTTCGATGCTACTCGTCCAAGAGCATGCCCTTCGGCATCAACAAGAACCCATTTCTTTTCGATGTCACTCGCTTTAGGGGAGTAGGTCTTGTAACTATTAGTATCCACGATTAAAAGTTGTTTAAAATTGCTTTTGTGTGAAGTCTCGAAAAATAGGCTTATTTAAATCCATTTGCAACGATGGAAATATTAAAATTCTTTTCCCGATAATGAGCTGGAATCAAAGCACGAACTTAAAGCCGTTACCATTGAACACTTAGTATTTAAGAGTTAAAGGTATGAAATAAACTCAAAAAACCTTACCTTTGTATGTAAAAAACTACTCGACAGAGTAAATGTAAGTCTAAAGAAAAATTGAGGACCCATGAGCAACAAAAACAAATTTGCAGAGACCAAGATCCCTTTTGAAACAGGTGCCGGAACTGCTCACCTCTACAGCCTCAAGAAGCTGGAAGAACTGGGATATAGTAATATCGAAAAGCTCCCCTTTACCATACGTATTTTACTAGAATCCGTACTGAGAGAGTTTGATGAATATGCTTTTACCGAGGATGATGTAGAAGCACTGGCCAATTATAATGCCAAAGATCCGCAGGGCGAAATTCCCTTCAAGCCGTCGCGCGTTGTGCTCCAGGACTTTACTGGTGTGCCGGCTGTAGTTGACTTGGCGGCCCTTCGATCGGCCATGGATCGTATGGGCGGTCGACCGACTGCTATCAATCCCCAAGTGCCGGTGGATTTGGTGATCGACCACTCGGTGCAGGTGGATGAGTTTGGTCAGGAGTACGCCTTTATGCACAATGTGGAAAAAGAATTTGAGCGCAATCGCGAGCGCTATGAGTTCTTGAAATGGGGACAAAAAGCGTTTGATAACTTCCGGGTTGTGCCTCCGGGACGCGGCATTGTGCACCAGGTGAACCTCGAATATTTAGCAAAAGGTGCATTTAGTCGCACCGAAGATGACGGTTCTACGGTTGTATATCCCGATACACTTGTTGGCACTGATTCGCATACCACAATGATTAATGGACTTGGTATTCTGGGTTGGGGCGTCGGCGGTATCGAAGCCGAAGCCGCCATGCTGGGACAACCTATATATATGCTTGTGCCCGAAGTGGTGGGTATGAAACTGACCGGTAAGCTCCGCGAAGGTATTACGGCTACTGACCTGACGCTGACGGTCACCCAGATGTTGCGCAAGCATGGGGTGGTAGGCAAGTTTGTAGAATTTTATGGGGATGGACTCAGCAATATGAGTTTGCCCGATCGTGCCACCATTGCAAATATGTCGCCGGAGTATGGTGCTACCATGGGCTTCTTCCCTATGGATGATGAGGCGATGCGCTACATGCGTCGTACCGGTCGCGACAAAGAGCATGTGCAGATGGTCGAGCGTTACATGAAAGAACAGGGACTCTATCGTACTGATGAGACTCCTGATCCCGAGTTCACCGATACCTTGGAGCTGGATCTTGGCGATGTGGAAACGTCCCTGGCCGGACCCAAGCTCCCGCACGACCGTATTGCGCTGCCCAATATGAAATCGACTTTTGAAAGTAGCCTCACCAGCGATGACCCAACTATGGGATTCAACCTGCCGCAGGAGAAGTTGGCTAATAAAGGCACGTACAAAAATGGACAGGAAATTGAGATGACCCATGGTGATGTGGTCATTGCCGCTATTACTTCCTGTACCAATACCTCGAACCCGAGTGTAATGCTGGGCGCCGGAATTGTTGCCAAGAAAGCATTTGAAAAAGGACTAGAAGTGCCTCCATATGTGAAAACGTCACTGGCACCAGGCTCACGAGTGGTTACACAGTATCTTGATGAAGCCGGTCTTACTGATTATATGGATAAACTTGGTTTTAACCTTGTCGGATACGGATGCACAACCTGCATTGGTAACTCCGGTCCGCTACCCGATGCAGTGGAGACGGCCGTCAAGGAAGGCGACTTGATTGTAGCTGGTGTGCTTTCGGGCAACCGAAACTTCGAGGGACGCATCCATCCGTATGTGAAAGCTAATTACTTGGCTTCGCCGCCGCTGGTTGTTGCCTACGCGCTGGCAGGTACAGTAGATATCGATCTGGCTCACGAGCCATTGGGCAAAGATAAAGATGGCAATGATGTTTATCTAAAAGACATCTGGCCCACATCGGATGAAATCGCTGAGCATCTCGACAATGCTATTCGCCCCGAGCTTTTTGAAAAGCAGTACAGTGATATCTTTAAATCCGAAGACTGGGATGAAATTCCCGTTGGCGGTGGCGATCTCTACGAATGGAAAGAGGATTCTACCTACATTCAAGAGCCGCCGTTCTTTATGGATATGGGCGAAGATCCCGATCCCATTACATCCATCAACGGAGCGCGGGCGCTGGTGAAAGTGGGCGACTCGATTACCACCGACCACATTTCACCTGCAGGCAGTATCCCGCCAAACAGTCCCGCTGGCAAATACCTGATGAAGCACGGTGTGGAGCAGAAAGACTTCAACTCCTACGGTTCTCGACGCGGCAATGATCGGGTGATGACACGGGGCACTTTTGCCAATGTGCGATTTAAAAATCAGCTGGCGCCGGGCCGGGAAGGTGGATATACCACTTATTTCCCGGATGACGAGGTAACTACTATTTACGATGCAGCCATGCGTTATCAGGAAGATGATACGCCGCTGGTTGCGCTGGCTGGAAAGCAATACGGTACCGGCTCGTCTCGGGACTGGGCTGCCAAGGGCACCATCCTGCTGGGAGTTGAGGCTGTTATCGCTACATCGTATGAACGTATCCACAGATCTAACTTAGTGGGTATGGGCGTACTACCGTTGCAGTTTAAAGAGGGCGAATCGGCTGACACGCTCGGCCTTGATGGTTCGGAAACTTTCGATATTCAGTTATCGGATGATCTCAAGCCGCGTCAAATGGTACAAGTAGATGCCCAAAAAGAGAATGGCGAAACTGTTTCTTTTGAGGCTATCTGCCGTATCGACACTCCAGTCGAAATCGACTATTATCGCAATGGCGGCATTCTGCACTATGTGCTTCGCGAGTATCACCGTGCCGAAAAAAAAGTGCAGGCATAACCTAAAAATCACTTTACTTTTGAGCCCGGCTGTAAAAGGTCGGGCTTTTTTTATGCATAAATTATTGTAATTACTTAATTTATTTTTAAGTGAAGTAAAAAATAATTAAATAGACTATAATCAAGAGACAATTTTTAAAATAGGTTAATCGGTTTTAGAGGGAGACAACTTTATGTCACCAGAAAACCAACTTTCGGGACGGTGGTTAGATGATGAGTCCACCGGCGATGCTCTGCAGTTGTTGTTAAAAAATATCAGTAGCCTTGATAAGGCATTGGAATTGGGCGCAGTGCTTCAGGAAAGCCTCGAGGTTATTGAGCAGGTGATGAATGTTGAGGCTAGTTCATTGATGCTACGAGATGAATCCACCGACGAACTTATCATTAGTTTACCCACAGGTCCTGTTCGAAAAAAAATTAAAGGTAAACGGTTGGGCCAAGGTATGGGCGTTGGGGGATGGGTGCTTGAAAATGGCAAATCGTATTTTACGAACGATCCATCCAATGATAAACACTTTGCCGGTGATTTGACTGATGAGTTTACGACTCGAAACATCATCTGTGTACCCATGAAAGATAATCGGGGTAAGGTCTTTGGTGTGCTGCAAGCCATCAACCGGGAGGGCGACCGTAATTTCAGCGAGCAGGATGAAATCGTATTTGAGGCGTTGGCAGATCATGTGGCTATTGCTATTGAACGTACCCGGGAGCTGGAGGAGATGAGAAAAGAGCTAAAAAATAAAGAGATGCTGTTGACAGAAGTACATCATCGTCTCAAAAATAATCTTTCCACGATCACCGCGCTTATTGAGATGGAGCTTTCCGATATTGAGGACAACAAGGCTACGCAGCTATTGCAAAAAACATGTACGCGCATTGATTCAATGACGGAAGTCCATAATTTGCTTTATAACTCCGGGTTTAATAATGAAGTTGATCTTGGGCACTACTTGGAGCGCCTGGCCGGAAAAATTTCAGATATGCTGGCCAAACCTTCTCAGAAAATTGATATAGAAATCAGGGCCGAATCCGTTCAGATTGATACAGAGCGAGCAATGAGTTGCGGCTTGCTGTTGAACGAATTGATGGTAAATTGCTATAAACATGCCTTTGAGAACCGGTCGGAAGGTGGGCGTATTCGTATTAAGCTGACCTATTCAGATAATCATTATGTAACGCTTACAGTATCGGATAACGGGATCGGCATAGCAGATAACTTTAAGCTGGAAGATACTGATAGCGTGGGCGGCTGGCTGGTGAATGTGCTGCTTCGTCGCCTGGAAGCCGCAATCGATATTACTCACAATAACGGCACTACTTTTATTATCCGTTTCAAAAAATAGCTTCAAATAATCCATCGCTCGATTCCACGCATGGTAAATACCTGGGCCATCAGTTGCGAAAGTGGCGTTTTGAGCATCAGGGAGACCAGCCCGTTTCGTAGAGCCGGAAACCTTGGCCGCCGCCCCAGTCGCATATTCATCTCTGCCCGCTGTATCGCATTACGGGTCGCTTTTTTTCTTCGTTTTTTAAACTGGTCTAGGATGGATGATTGCCGTTGGCCAGCTTCAAAAATGGCTTTCAGGCTGTGAGCCAAATCCCATGCCCCCAGCCAGCCGAGATTCATGCCCTGCCCACCAATGGGACTTATGACATGGGCGGCATCACCGGCTAGGATGATACGATCTTGCACCATGGGTTTTGCTACCAGTTTCTGGACACCAAAACTACTTAGCATGGTGTGGCTTTGGTCCCGCAGATTGTGACCAATCCGTTGTTGAACTCGTTGCTCAATATCCGTTCTATTGACCTCAGGTATATACTGATCTGTTTTGACGACCCAACGACGCTGGTTGTTTAGTAGCGGAAATGATTCGATCAGCCCTTGCTCACAGAGAAAAATAGCGGCATCGGAGCCGAAATCGGTATTGTCCGAGAAGTCGCCCATAATATAGGTGTCGGGATAGGCTTGGCCTTCAAAGCAGATACCGGCCTTATCGCGTACAAAGCTGTGTTTGCCATCGCAGCCAACCAGAAAATCAGCAGTTACCGTTTGCCGTTGCCCGTCAACCTGGTAGGTAATATTTACGTGCTCGTTTAACTGATCGATATCCACAACTTCAGCTCTCCGCTTGAGCAAATCAGATTCTGCCTGACACAGTTTTTGTTCTAAAAGTGACTCGGTTTTTTGCTGCGGCAGGGCCAGGATATAATTGAAGGGAGGGGGACAATCCTCAAAAGATAGGGTGCCGAGTTTACGGGTGTTGGCAAACGCATGGCCTTTTGTTATTTCAATTCCTGCCTCAACAAAAGAGTTCGCAAAACCCAGCTTTTCAAATAGCTCCAAAGAAACAGGATGGATGCCCAGCGAGCGCGATCCTTTGCGAACTGCTGATCGCTTTTCCAGAATTAGGCACTTAATCCCGGCTTGTTGCAAACAGATTCCTAAAAAAAGGCCCACCGCACCTCCACCTACAATGACTACCTGGTATGTTTGCTTGTTTGATGTAAGCATCAATACTAAGATGTGTTATTTCGAACGTAGTGAGAAATCCTTGTTTTGCCACTGCCTCAAAAAATTTCTCCCGTTGGTCGAAATGACAGTTCAGGTTAATTATAAACTCAATTTATGATCGTACTTCAGCAGCAGTCGAAACGGGAAAATCGCATCCACCTGCCAGTCGTCGGGAACTACTTTTGTGAGTTCCATTTGGGTATAGCTTCGCTTGATAGAAGTGAGTCCATCATTGGTAATAAATGAGCTGCGAAAAACCGGGCGCGCCAGCAGGTTGAAAAACAGGTAGCCCCAGTCATCACGATGGATATCATTGAACAGAACCTGCTTGGTACTGAGTTTTTTTGACTTTAAGAGTGTTTTTTTTAGTTCATGGTCACCAAGATGATGCAGCAGGTGATTGGAAATCACAAAATCGTACTGCTGTTGAGCCGGATCCATCTGGGAAAGCTCACACTGCAAAAATGTGATTCGGGGGTTTCGATTGCGCTGTTGCACAAAATTCAACGCACGCGGATCGGGATCAATAGCTGTAATCCGGAGGTCAAAACCATCATCGGCCGTCCATTGCGCAAGCTTCACAGGGATATCGCCACCTCCAAAACCAATATCGAGCAGGCTGTTGGGGGTATCAGGATTGAGCAGGGGACGAATTTCATGTCGGTAGATTTTGTGCCATTGCGAAATCAAGCTGTTGACCGTACTAAACTGCCGGTAGGTGTTTTCCAGCTCCTCTTGGTCGCAGTTGGGATCGTCCATGCGTTCGGTGCTGGTTGTATCCCGTTCAGATAGAAACCAGTTCATTGCCGAGGAGTGGTTTTGGTAAGCAGTCCACTTTCGATGGTTAGTCCCGGCCCAAAAGCCATTGCTAGTACAGAGTCAGAATTGCCAGAACTATTTTGCTCGAGTAGATCGGCCAGAACAAAAAGGATAGTAGCACTACTCATATTGCCGTAGTTGGCCAATACATTTCGGGATGAGGCCAGTTGCCCGGTTTGGAGGTCATAACTTTGTTCTACTTTGTCGAGAATGGCGCGTCCGCCGGGATGAATGGCCCAGTGCCTGATATCGTTCGGTGATAATTTATAGTCCTCAAAAAGCGGAGCTATGGACTGTGCCAGGTTAGACTCAATGATGCCGGGCACGTAACTAGACAACACCATATCGAAGCCGGTGTCGCCGATGGTCCAGGCCATATCCTGTTCGCTCTCTTCGGCGATGGCGGTCGAAAATTGTTCCAGCCGGTAGCCGGATGAATCAGGCGAATCATTACTGATGAGTACCCCCGCAGCTCCATCAGAAAATACGGATGCCGAGATCAGGTTGTCTGTTTTTTGGGAGTCCTGCAGGTGGATACTGCACAGTTCCAGGCAAACCACCAGCACCTTGGCATCAGGCTGCGATTCGCAAAAAGCCTTGGCCATCTTCATAGCGGGAAAAGCAGCAAAACATCCCATAAACCCAAGGTGAAATCGTTGTGTGGATGGAGAGAGCCTTAGCTGCTTGATGATCTCAAAGCCAGGCTCCGGGGCAAAAAATCCTGTACACGATACGGTAATTACATATGTGATTTCATCCTTTTTGATCGAGGGATTGTCATCAACAGTGCGGCGTGCGGTTTCAACAAAAAGTTTCTTGGCTTTTTCGGCGTAGAGGTCGTTCCGCTGCCCGGTGGACGGGGCATTAAGGCTGCCATCCTCTTGGAAGAAGAATCGCGGATCACCATTGGCGTGAAAGTCGTGAATAACGGTGTGGCGCTTGTTTATGCCAGAGTTGGAATAGATGCGATGGATGATGCGTTTTGTCACCTCGTCATCGCTGATATATTCTTTCATGCGGTCGCGCAGGAATTCTTGCTCGTAGGACTGTTCCGGTACGACCGTTGCAATGTTTTGGATATATACTGCCATCAACTGTTACTTTTAAGAGATTAGATCGCCTACCAATCTATACCTTAATTTTGTGGTAAAAATTCCAAAATCCTAATTTTTAATGGCTAAGGCATGACACAACACAAAATACACACTTTTAGGGCAGCGGAAATTTGGATTAGCTTTCTTTCGTAAGCTTGTAAAAGCGCACGTTATGCAGGATGGCCGCGATCGTAAGGCCGGCTATAAGTCCCATCCAAAGTCCCTGTGGGCCAATACCTTGTACGATGCCTAAATAATAACCGAGTGGCAGTCCAACCATCCAGTAGGCGATGAAGTTTACCACCATGGGGATCTTTGTGTCCTTGAGTCCACGCAATGCCCCATATCCGCTGACCTGCAGGCCATCAGAAATTTGAAAAATAGCAGCCATATAGAGCAGGCTGACTGCCACTTCCTGCACCTGAACATCCTGTGTATACATGCTGGTAATCGGTTCAGGGAACAGGTAAATAAGAATAGCCGTCAGACTCATAAAGCCTGTAGCCAGCCCAATACCAACGTATCCGCGCCGGCGCGCTTCGAATATGGATCCTTTTCCAATGGCGTTGCCTACGCGTGTGGTGATGGCGGTAGACAAACCAAAAGGCACCATAAAGGTCATGGCAGAAAAGTTGATGGCTACCTGGTGTCCGGCTACGGCAACAGCGCTGAGGGATCCCATCAGCAGGCTGACTAACGCAAACATGGTGACTTCCATGGTGGAACTGAGCCCAATGGGGATTCCTACGTAGAGAATTTCTTTGAGATAGTTCCATTCGGGCCACCGAAAGGAGGAAAAAATGTCAAACCGGTCGTAGGGTTTGTGCGTCATGGTAAAAGCCAGCATCCCCAAAAACATGACGTAGCCCACCAGGGCAGAGGCATATCCGCAGCCGACGGCACCGAGTTCAGGAAATCCAAGCTTGCCATACATAAAAATGTAGTTGGCCGGGATATTGACGATGACGCCCAGCCCCGCAAAATACATGGCAGGACGAGTGACTGACATTCCCTCATTGAAAAAACGCAGCGCCATATATCCACTTAGGCCAAACACGCCCCACGAAATGGCATCAAGGTATCCCTGTGCCATCGGGATGATCGAGGGGGTGACATCCAGGAAGTGCATTACAATTTCGAGATTCCGGATAATCAGGAATATGGGCACGGCCAACATCAGGCTGAGCCACAGGCCCTGTCGAACGTTCGAGCCAATTTCTCGCAAGTTGCGTCCGCCCACGAGTTGAGCAACAATGGGAGTAATGGCCATCAGGATACCGGCGGCTAGCATCATGAATGGTATGAACACGGCTCCTCCTACGGCGACGGCGGCCAAGTCCTCGGCCGAGAGGTTGCCGGCCATCACCGTATCTACAAAGTTCATCGACATTTGCAACAGCTGGGCGATGATTACCGGCAGCCCAATTTTCAGGGTCATGCCGGCTTCTTTTTTTAAATCATATTGTTCAGATTTTAAAAAACCGAGCATTGAATATTTGGAGCTTGGACTGGATTTGGATGAGAAATTTTGGATTCCAGAGAATCGCTTATGGTACGAAAAATGGTAGGGAAAAGTAAGCGTCAGCAGTAGATTATGCCTGCGGCAGCTTGATTACGAAGGTCGTACCTTCCCCTTCGACTGAAGCGAAGCTGATGCTGCCCTCGTGTGCCTCAATAATTTTTTTGCAAATAGCCAGTCCCAGTCCCGTGCCGCTGGATTTAGTTGAAAAATTGGGCACGAAAATATTGGGCCGATCCTCCTCCGCAATGCCGGTACCGTTGTCTTCTACTTCTATGAAAATATGATTCTGTTTGCTGTAGAGTCGAAGAACAATTTCGCCACCGTTGGGCATAGCTTCGTAGGCATTTTTAACCAGGTTGATAAGCACTCGTTTTAATTCATCGGGAAGGCCTTCGACATACAACGAGCTGTTTTTGCTGAAGTGAATATCTATATTTTCATCGTGCTCATAGAGCTCGGTTACAGAAGATAATATGGATGTAATATCTACGCGAGTGAAGTCATCATCCAGCGGCTGTGAGAATTTAGAAAAGTCTGAGGCAATGTTGTTCAGCGATTTAATTTGCTCAATCAAGTTTTCGGTAATTTTTTGGACCCGTTTTTTGAGCTCCTCCGGGTCTTGGTTGTCATCTTTAAGCTGGCGTTCCAGGTGCTGGACATTAAGCTTCATAGGTGTCAACGGATTCTTAATCTCGTGGGCTACCTGCTGAGCCATCTCTTTCCAGGCGGCTTCGCGTTCGGCGGCGGCCAGCTCTTTTTGCAGTTTTTTGAGCCGGAGTACCATATTATTGTAGGCATCGGCCAGGTTGCCAATCTCGTCGTCACTTTTAACGGGAATAGTTGTGTCCAGATTACCGGCGGATATCTTGTTAAGACCCCGCTGGATATAGGTAAGTGGACGCGTGAGCTGTTTCGAGATAAAAGTTGAGCCCAGGATAAAGAGTCCGAAGACAAGTAGGTAAATGAGGATGAGGTAGCTTGTGGTCTCGAGTAGTTGTTGGTCGTACTTCGGTGATTCCAGAAACGTAGGTATTGCCAGTGTAGCTACGGGTTTATTTTGGTTGTTCAGGATAGATCGATAGCCAATCAAGAGGCGTTGGCCTGCCAGATTTACCGTGGAGTAGGCATCTTGCTGGCGCTGGTTAAACAACGTTCTATAGATGTTGTAAGGCAGTACGTCGGGTAGCAAGTGCTGCTGATAAATTTGGGGCGTCGTGGTTTCCGAAACTTTTAGCCCGGCGTAAAAACTGGCATCCACATCGAGCGGCGTAGTGAGTGAGTCCAGCGAAAAAGAGGTGTCGAGGTCGCGGTTATTCTGAATGGCTTGATTTGATTCAATGGTGTTGGTAAGGCGCTCCAGTTTATCAATGAGTTCCTGGCGTACGATATCCTGGTTCTGCTGTTTAATGGCGTAGTGAGATGTGGCAATTAGGAAAGCCAGAAAAATGAGGGTTGCAAGCAGGAAGCTGTCGAGCAGTCGATCTTGGAAACGCTTGTTTTCGCCCAAAAAACGTATTCCGCCCCAGGTCAGTAGTTGCGCCAGTAAAACTGATACGATCCCCGCCAAAAGAAGCGTAAAGCTCAGCCTAAAAAAGGAAAACATGATAAGGCGATAGTCCGGAAGGGTTGTACTGACTTTAATAACGTTGTCGTTGGATTCCCGCCACAGCAGAGTACGGTAAGAGTACTCGGACGTTTTTTCCTTCATATAGATCAAGGAGTCTTCTTGGAGGGCATCAAGCTTATTTTGGCTTAGCGTCCGATATTTTGGAAAATAGCCAGCGAAGCCCTGTTGCCGCGAATTAACCAGCTTGCCATTTGTGAATTTCTGCATAAGATAGGCCGTGTTCCAATCTTCGTAGGATAGCGAAGCCATCACGGCGCGGATCGGCTTATTAAATTCGGGACGTTCTTGGTAAATTGAACACAGTATCCAGGCAATAGGCTTTTCATCAGATGTGCCAAAGACCGGAATCCATCCCCGATAAAAGGTGCGGTATTTTTCTTGGTCAACGAGCAGTGGAAGTTGAACAATAGGCCGTATGGTGGATTTGTTTATCTGCTCAATGTCGGTAACGGCTTGCAGGGTCGAGATATTGAAGATATTCAGCCAGTTGGGAGAATTGAGGTCGGTCGCGTAATCGGCAATTAGTTTGCCAGAAGAATTAATGAGTTGCAGATCAAACGAATAGGTATTCCATTCGGGTGAAATAAGGCTCTTTATGGTGCCGGTAAAGCGTGTTTGTAATGTAGAGCGATTTTCCTGCAGATCCTGCTTGGAGATGTTCTGAAAACTTTGCTCCAACCTCGATAGCAGTTTCTCTGTTAAACCGGCAGCGAAGGGGTCACGTTCCTTAGAGTAGTTTAAGGCCGTTTCCCAGAGTTCATCATCGGTTTTTTTGAGTGAAGTCTGGTACAAAATTGGGGTTCCCACAACCGAGATAATAAGGCTGCCAACAACCACTTTGCGTAAAGGCGACATATTGGTGATCCAGGGGATATCCATTGAAAAGCCCACTGCAATGCTAAAAATGACCCCAAATGCCCAGATGGAGGAGTAGAAAATCCAGTTAAAAATGAACTGTTCGGGTATAAAGAGTTGGGCAACGAACAGGCTGAGAAAGAAGCTGGTGCTGAGTACCGAGATCGTAAGTTTTAAATGCTCTTGGGTGATTCTCATCAGCAGCCGGTTAAAAGCCAGCAAAAGATTCCCGACGGCAACCGATGCTATTCCAATTGCCAGATATATAATGATGGTTCCCCCTTCCGGGAAGATCCGCAGGTCGATCATGGGTACGCCACTGTGGATGGTAGCTTGATGCAGAATATCTAAAAAGGTAAGAAGGGCAAGGGAATTGAATATGCCATAAATACCGGCCAGGCTGATGGTGCTCAAATACCAGTCGGCTTTGAACCGGCGACGGTACAATAAGATTTTTCGGCTGATAGTGAATGATGCCAGCAGGGCAAAGATAGCGTTGGTACAGGTCACACTAAGGTTGGATACGGTATTTACTGCGATATTACCGGTGATATCAGAAAGTTCAAGAACCCAGTACGAAGTTAAATTTGTATAGGCAAAAATAGCCCAGCCGATACCTACAAATAGTAACTGCACCAAAAGGGAGGGCCAAAGAGGTAGCTTGTCAGCTGCGGCGAAGAATATCAGTACTAGGGTGATGAAGCACAGCAACGCATAGATTGACCGCCAGAACCGGGTGTTTTGCTCCCATTGGGCTTTGGTCTGCTGGAATTCGTCTGCAGTGGCATAGACGACGCCTACGGAATCCCCCTCCAAGTTTGAAAGTTGTTTCGATTGCACAATTTGGCCCGAGGGATTGCTGAATATGTTGAAATGGAGCGGATATGAAGTGGTAAACTCTTTTGAGCTAAAGATGCTAAATTCACTTTCATCACCGATAGACAAGGGATTACTCTGTTCTATGCGAAAGCTTGTAAAAAGATCATACGAAATGCTGCCTGTGCTGTCCTGTATGCTGAAGGGGATATGGTTCTCCCAATAGATGACATTATTGTTTTTCTTCAGCTTTATGGCCGACTTGTCCGTAAAGGGAGTGGTCTGCTCATCTTTGAGCGCGAATCCCTGCCACACCAGGGGTTGGCTTTTTTTATATAAAGTAATACTCCAAAAATCCGGAAATCTATTCAGGATGTTTGACTGGTATTGCAATGGCTGATTCTGAAGCAGTGAGGGACGAAGCGTTGCTTCCAGACTCTGGGACTTATTTGCCAACGCTTGTTGTTGGGCTAAAAAATAGTCCGAGGCATTTCGGAGGCTTTCTTCGATGACCTGCTCATTATTGACTTTCGAGGGCTTAACCCCGTACCGCCAACCCTCTAGGGCAAGTAACAGAAGAAGCAGTCCCAGCAGGGTCCACCCGAACAGGTAATGCAGGCGGTCGGTATCCAGAAGCTTTGTCATAGCAGTAAATCGGTTCATCAGGTAAATGAATATGAACCGAAATTAAGGTTGAATCAAGTTGGGAATTTCGGACGCGGGTTGATTTTGTAATATACCAATAATTGCGTTAGCAGCCAGCATGCCAATTGCTTCACGGGTTTGATAGCTGGCGCTGGCGATGTGTGGAGTCAGCAGGCAGTTGGGGGCATCTTGTAGTCGGGGATGCACATCAGGCTCATGTTCGAAGACATCCAACCCGGCACCGCCGATGGTCTCATTGTGAAGGGCTTCGGCTAACGCGGCTTCCTCCACGACCGGGCCTCGAGACGTATTTATCAGGATAGTATCATCATCCATGAGGGATAGCGCCCCTTCATCTATGAGGTGATGGGTCTCGTCGGTGAGTGGACAGTGCAGGCTTATGATATCTGAGTCTTGAATCAGCGTTTTTAACTCTTGGCAGTAAGTAGCGTCGAGCTGTTGTTCTGTTTCTTTGTCTACCCGATTACGATTGTGATACTGGATATCCATTCCCAAAGCCTTGGCTCTGCGCGCTACTCCCGTGCCGATGCGCCCCATGCCCACAATCCCGAGAGTGCTTCCGTTGAGCTCTTTGCCGAGAAAGCCGAGTGGCTCCCAATTGTTGAATTTGCCATTCAGCAGGTAGCGTTGGGCCTCGAAGAATCGCCGCGATACCGCCAGCATGAGTCCAATGGTGAATTCGGCACAAGAATCAGTCAGCACGCCGGGCGTATTGGCTACATAAACGTTGTGTTTATCAGCAGCTTCCAAATCAATATTGTTATAGCCTACCGCGTGATTAGCAATGATCTTGAGGTTTTCTCCTGCTTCAATAACCTGTTCTGTTATGGGATTTGAAAGCATCGGCAGGATGGCCTCGTATCGCGGGATCGCTTCGATAAGTGCCTCTTCATCGTTGTAGGTGCCTCGTTCGCCCACATCCACCTGGAAATGAGATTCCAGTTTATCAATAACAGATGGGATAATCGGCTCGGTGACAAGTACGCGTTGGCTCATAAACTAATAGTTGTAGGAGGTCCCATTTATAATGACTGCAGAATGGGATGAAAGTTCTTCTTTGCTGAGTTTATCGTAAATAAAAGTAAATGAGGTCAAAACCTGGGCGCACATCACATCGGGATTTCGCCAAGCTTTGAATGTTAACGACAACGTGCTGTCTTTAATATTATGATCAACTTCTTCCACTTTCGTGCAGGCATCCGGTAGAGTGCCATTAACCAAGAGGGCCGTTTTTTTCTTGTAGGTCACCTTTGTAACCGAGTCAACATACACCTTCGAGGGCTGGTGCGGGGTGTCACCCGGTTTTTGTAGGTTAATAAGATCCGACGGAGGTTGTTGCAATGTCCTATTGTTGGAAGAAGATGTACAGCCCGCCAATGCTAGCAGCACAGCTATTGACCAGTACAGAAGTCGCACAAATTACGCCTCATCTTTGACTTTTCGGACTGGAGCATCATTCCACATGCGCTCCAGCGCATAGTATTCGCGAAGTTCTTGTTTAAAAATATGGACAACCACGTTTACGTAATCGAGAATTACCCAGCGTCGCTGTTCACGGCCTTCTTCTTTCCAAGCCTTCTCATTGAGCTGTTCTTTGGTTTCCTTGTTTACGTTATCCGCAATAGCCTTAATTTGGACATCGGTTTTGGCGTGACAAATCACAAACTTATCTGCAAGGGTGGTAAGATCATGTACATCAAGTACAGTGATGTCTTCTGCTTTCCGATCGAGCAGGGCTTCGGTGATAACGTCGATCAGTTTGTCCGAATCGGCCGTTGTCTGGTCATTGACGCTTGTAAACTGTTGGTCAGCTTGCGGGGAAGTGTTGGTCATATAGTATTAGTTGAGTTTAAGTGATTTAAAGTCGGATCCGATCACGACGGTCGCATCCAGGTAAAAATCTTCTGATGCTTCGATAAACACGTTTTCGGGACTTACACCCAGCGCTTTGGCTACCCGTTTTGCGTTTTCAGTATCAAATGTACGTGCAATCACAACGGTATTTTGCATGTCAAAGTTTTTGAAATTTCCAGTTTCTACCACATCGAATCCACTTTTACGCAGAGTAGAAGTAAAATCGTTAGCCAATCCCGGTACGCCGCATCCGTTGAGTACTTCCAGTTGGATGACATTGCCAATGAGTTCAGGGTTGCCTTCGGCGCGTTGGTTTTCAATGCGGGGATAAATGATGCGGGTAAACAGCCCAAAAACCAGTAAGACAAGCAACAAGCTTAAAAAGCCTATGACCGCATTTAATGCAAAAGAATTGGAATTGCTATTCTCTGGGGCCATTAATGATGGTTTCTATCAAAAATTGTGATCTTGGAAAGGAGAGCCGAATGGTCCTCGATAGAATCCTGAAGAGTATGGATTAAAACCATAGCTGGGAACCTGCTGAAACTGAAGACGAATACTGCTTTTGTCACTAATATCATATTGCAGTTCCGCATTTCGAATGATGAATTGAGTATTTAAGCCGTTGTTGTTGCCATTCGACATAAAGTTATTTCCAAACGGGGAGTGCAGTACCGACAGGTCCACGCGACCGGTAAGATCTTCCGTGAAGAAAAACTGCATGGTGTTGGTATAGGCATTCAGATTTTGCACCTGTCCGCCATAGCTGGAGAACATCATGGAGTAGGAGTGATCCATCTGCATGTTAAACAAATTGCCTAAGTTGGCACCTTCACTTGGATCGTCTTTGACGATGGGTCCAGATAATTCGGATGTATTCGTTTTTTGATCTTTTCTCAGTTGTGCATGGGATAATGATGCGATCCCAAAAATCATCAGAATCAAAAAGCTAATAGTGGGAATAAATGCAGTCTTTTTCATAAACGAATACCTGTGGGTTAGACTCTTAGGAGTCAATATAACGGTTCGCACATATATAAAGTATAATAAAGTCAGCCGCTAGAATAAAGAACAGACTGTACTTCCTTGTAGAATTAATTATTGAAAAACAGCTTCTTCAATGAAGCGACGTTACAAGCTCAAGTGTAGTAATTCTGTTAGCCCTTGTGGAGGTGGAGCAGAGTGAAGGCTTGGAGTAGCAATGGCGGAGGTGGAGGGATTCGAACCCCCGGAACCGTAAAACGGTTCAACGGTTTTCGAGACCGCCCCATTCGACCGCTCTGGCACACCTCCATTTCGCTGAGATTGATATTTGTCCTGCGGATGAAAATAGAGTATATTTGGAACGCTTTGAATTTGACTAAAATACTGGTTAATCAAACCAAATAAAAGGCTATAATTCGATAATGAAACTTACCGATTTTAAATTTGAGACAGAAGATTATAACGTTCCGGATGAACCTGTGCAGCCGCGTGATGCCGCCAAGCTGATGGTTTTGAATCGGGAAGAAAAATCCATCAAGCATGAGACATTTGCTGACATTCACAAGTATATGAATGAGGGGGATGTCCTGATATATAACAACACGAAGGTGTTTCCGGCACGCTTGAAGGGTAAGAAAGAAAAGACGGATGCAGATATTGAAGTCTTTTTGCTGCGCGAACTTGTCCCTGAAAATATGCTTTGGGATGTTCTTGTTGAGCCGGCGCGTAAAATCCGAATCGGTAACAAGCTGTATTTTGGTCCGAACTTGATGGCCGAAGTTATTGATAACACGACCTCGCGCGGTCGTACTATTCGCTTTTTATTTGAGGGTTCCAATGAAGAACTATACAATATTTTGGATAATATCGGTGAGATGCCGTTGCCGCCCTATATTGAGCGCGAGGCTCGTGAGGAGGATAAGGAGCAGTATCAGACTATTTTTGCCAAGGAGCGTGGATCAGTGGCAGCGCCTTTTGCGGCGATGCACTTTACTGAAGAGCTGGTCGAAAAGCTCGAGGACAAGGGCGTGCACATGTTGCCCATCACCATGCATATTGGATGGGGAACGTTCCGACCCTGCGAGGTTGAAGATCTGACGAAACACCGCACTGATTCCGAAAACTATTTTATTTCTGAAGAGACATCTGCAAAAATTAACGAGGCGTTGGCCAGCGAAGATAACAAAGTGGTGGGTTGTGGTACGACCTCTGTCCGAACGATTGAGACGAGTATTACGGCTAGTGGCATCTCCAAGCCGGGTACAGGGTGGACCGACAAATTTATTTTCCCTCCCTATGATTTTAAGATTACCGAAGGCGTGATTACCAATTTCCATCGCCCCGAATCAACTATGCTCATGTTGGGTGCGGCTTTTGCCGGCTACGACTTTTTGATGGAGGCGTATGAAGAGGCTCAAGAAAATGATTACCGGTTTTTTGCCTTTGGCGACTCAATGTTGATTCTCTAGCCAGTGGTTACTAAAGCACTTATCATCCCGGCAGCGGGCGAAGGGAGTCGTATGCAAAAGGAGACGCCCAAGCCCTATCTGGAATTAGCCGGGAAAACTATTTTGGAGTATACCATACGTCGTTTTTTATCGCTGGATGGGTTGCGCCAGGTACTGGTGGCGACCTCAGAGTCATATTTGTCAACGGCTAAGCAGATTCTTGAGGATGTGGTGCCGCAAAATGTGGCAACTAAATGTATAGTAGGGGGGCAAGAGCGCCAAGACTCTATATATAACGCGCTTGACGAAGTTTCGGATGTGGATTTGGTAATGGTACATGATGCCGTACGTCCGTTTGTCAAGCCCCAACATATTAAAGCTTGTTGTAAGGTAGCCAGCGAGATTGGTGGGGCGGTGTTGGGCGTTCCCGCTAAAGATACCATCAAGCGTATTAATGAACAGCAGGTGATTCAGGAAACGCCCTCCCGTAAATTTCTTTGGCAGACACAAACGCCACAGGTATTTCGCAAAAAGTTGATGTTGGAGGCATATGAGAAGGCCAGGAAGGAGGGGTTCACCGGGACTGATGATTCTTCACTTGTAGAGCGGATGGGTCATCAGGTAAAAATGGTGGAGGGAGACCGATCCAATTTTAAGATCACCTATCCGTTGGATCTGCAATTGGCCGAACTAATTATCAAAAAACAGTAGAAATAATCATGCGCATTGGCTATGGATATGACGTGCATCGCCTAGTAGAAGGGCGCAAATTGATTTTGGGCGGTGTGGAAATACCCTTTAAAAAAGGACTTGCTGGCCATTCCGACGCTGATGTGTTATTGCATGCTATTGCTGATGCACTCCTTGGTGCCTGCGCGCTTGGTGATATTGGCCAGCACTTTCCCGATACCTCCGATGAATATGAAGATATCGACAGCCGTATTTTGTTGCGCCACGTTAGCGAGCTGGTTAATGACAAAGGATACGTGGTGGGCAATGTGGATGCAACTGTTGTAGCCGAGCGTCCAAAGCTGGCTGATTATATTCCTGAGATGTGTAAGAATATTGCAGCGGATTTGGGAGTAGGTTTAGATCAGGTGTCGGTTAAAGCAACGACATCTGAAGGGATTGGGTTCGAAGGCCAGGGGAAAGGGATTTCTGCTCGCACTGTAGCATTATTGATGGAGGCATAATGATGGTTGATCAATTTGTGCAGGAAATGGTACAGCTTATAAATTCGCTGCCTCCGCTGAGTATCTATTTGGTATTCTTTTTGGTCGCTTATATCGAAAATGTAGTTCCTCCTATTCCAGGTGATGTACTTGTTGCTTTTGGTGGATATTTGGCCGCCGAATCGGTAATAGGGTTGGTTCCTGTTTTCCTGCTCACTACTATCGCTTCTGTTATTGGTTTTATGAGCATGTACTGGATCGGCAGCCGGTGGGGTATGCAGATTCAGAAAGATGAACGACGTTTTTGGCTATTGCGCTTCATCCCGCTAAATTATCTTAACAAAGTGCGAACCTGGATGCAGAGATGGGGTATGGGAGTAGTGCTGGCTAATCGATTTTTGGCCGGAACGCGTTCTGTGATTTCACTGACTGCTGGCCTTAGTCATACGCGCATTAGTAAAACTATCATATGTTCAGCGATCAGCTCATTATTGTGGAATGGAATTTTGCTTGGTTTCGGATGGGTCGTGCACGAGAACTGGCGACTCATTGGTGAATACCTTTCTGTTTATGGCAAGGTAATCTTGGGAGCTCTTACATTATTTGTCTTGATTCGGCTCGGTTTCTACTATTACAGGAAGAAATGGACGGTTTCTTGATTGGGGTAGACTCTAGTGAGAAAATGATTTTAAATCGATATTTATTATTGACAAAAATAAAAACTGTGCTTAGTTTTCGAGTCTTTCGGCCGGAGGCTGAGACGTGCTAGGAACGTCGGCCTTAATCGAAGTATTTCAACAAGCCAGCGTAGCTCAGGGGTAGAGCAGCTGTCTTGTAAACAGCCGGTCATCGGTTCGAATCCGGTCGCTGGCTCAAAAGGCTCGTTGAAATAGTCAGGTCGAATATTGACATATTGATTTTATCGCTGGGGGGATACCAAAGCGGCCAACTGGGGCAGACTGTAAATCTGTTGGCGCAAGCCTTCGAAGGTTCGAATCCTTCTCCCCCCACATACCAGCGGGCGTAACTCAATTGGTAGAGTGTCACCCTTCCAAGGTGAATGTTGCCGGTTCGACTCCGGTCGCCCGCTCATCCCCATGCGGGATCGCACAAGCCGTTATAGCTCAGGGGTAGAGCACTTCCATGGTAAGGAAGGGGTCGTCGGTTCAATTCCGACTAACGGCTCAGCAAGTGCAGTAGTTATTATTGATGTGATTCTGAACATTTAACTGTAAATTTATTTACTCATGGCAAAAGAGACATATCAGCGAACGAAGCCACATGTAAACATCGGAACGATTGGTCATGTCGACCACGGGAAGAC